>Ga0209634_1000001_pt1 | contig 1633769 bp, 1535 predicted proteins | sample LinPmetageLP40_FD_184043 | JGI IMG/M metagenome (GOLD analysis project Ga0209634, IMG submission 184043) | Marine viral communities from the Pacific Ocean - LP-40 (SPAdes) (version 2) | ecosystem: Environmental > Aquatic > Marine > Oceanic | place: Pacific Ocean | collected 2010-08-26
GCGCGTCAGAGTTCGCAGTCTACGTCAACGGCGTCGAGGTCGAGACATGGACCGGCGCAGGTGGCTCCAGTGGATGGGTCATCGACACGCACGCCTTCCAGCTCGACCTCAACGCGGGCGACGTGATTACGATCGAGGGCTCCAAGAATGCCGGTGAATATGCACGTATAGACACCATAACCGTAACCGATGCATCCTTGCTGCCGCCTCCGCCGCCACCACCAGCAGCGGATATTGGACTTGGCCGCACAGAGGCAGAAGACCTGATCCTCACTGATGGGTTCATCACGGAATCCCGTTCGACCGCTTCGAACGACGCCGTTATACGCGCGGAAGATGGCGCAACCACCAGCGTCGCCGAGGGACAGTTCACAGGTGCTGACGGCGACTATCTGGTTCGCCTATCCCATCTTGATGAGAGCGACGGAGTCTCGGCCTATCAGATCAAAGTAAACGGCCAGGTCATCACAAGCTGGCTGGCAGATGCAGATAATGATGTGTTCAATATTCATGAAGCTTCGGTCGCTCTCGAAACCGGCGACCAAATCTCCGTGGAAGCGGTCTATGATTCAGGCGAGAAGGCCCGGATCGACTGGATTGAAATCGTCGAAGACGATTCAATCGCCCCAATTTCTCACACACTCAACCCGGAAGATTACGATTATATCGCCTTCACCGGTCAGTCGAACGCCGAGCGGTACTTCTATCGCCACAAGGATGACGAGAGCCCAGGCGATATCGGATCGGTTGTGTTCGAGGACTCCATCGAGGCCTATCTCAATGGTGACACCACGCTGATCAACGCCGCCAAAGGCGGCAGCGGCTCCAACCCACTGGCCGATGCCAATAGTTATTGGTGGAATGTGGATACAGATTCCCCGGGGCCAGCGCTGCTAACCGCGGTTTCAAAGATAGATGCAGCCCTCAATGCGGGCGAGGATCTCGACGCCATTATCTGGGCACAAGGCGAAGATGATGCGCGCGCGATTGATGGAAGCAACACTTCTTCAATTGTCGACGCTCTGATCGACGCTACGACGAGCGTGTTCGAGTATCTCTGGAACCGGTATGGCACAGACATCCCCGTCTTCATTCAGGAATTGGGTGACTTTCCGGAGCTGGGCCCCTGGCTCGATGGCCCCGAAGGCGCGCTGTCAGCTATCCGGGATGCCCAAGCCTACATCGCATCACTTTACGACAACGTTTATATCGGGGCGACGACCACGGATGTCGATGAGCAAATGGACGATGGAATCCACTTCAATGTGGAAGGATTTGGTCTCATCGCCGAAGAACTTGCCGAGACCGTCGCAAATGTATTGACGGGTGAAGTTCTGGCGTAAATCGTGCACTCATCATTTCGTCTGGCACAGTCGAGAGCACGATATGCGAATACTCATTGCGAGCGCACACCCCTATATTCCGCAGATTGCGGGCGGCGCCCAATCCAGCACGCATGAACTCGTTCTGGAATTGCGAGCTCGAGGGCACAACGTCAACGTATTTTCAGGCCTGACCGGAGACGGTTGGCTCGGCTTGCGTCATCGTACAATGTTGAAAGTGAAGTCTGGAACGATCGTCAGCGATGACGTGTGCGGCTACACCACTTATCGTGCTTGGCACCCTGTGGATTCAACATCCGAAGTCGTGGACGCATTCAAACCCGACGTCGTGATTCTACAATCAGGGTTTCCAGCCCGGCTGGCGAAAGGCTTCAAATCCCGGAATGTACCGCTGGTTTTCTACCTGCGAAATGTAGAATTCGAAGATTTGGGGGGAGACCTCAAAGAGTTTTCAGATTGCCAGTTTATTGCAAATTCCGAATTCACGGCGCGAAAGTTCGATGACGCATTCGGCGTGAAGTCGGAAATCATCTATCCTCTCATTCGTCCAGAAATGTACCAGACGGAAACGCGGCGTGAGTCTGTCCTGTTTGTGAATCCGCACAAGCACAAAGGACTCGACATCGCGCTGAATTGCGCCCGCGCCTGTCCCGAGATCCCGTTCACGTTCCAGATGACCTGGACCCTATCCAAGGAAGACCTCGACGAACTCAACTCCGCGCTGGCGACTCTTCCAAACGTTCGGGTTCAGGCCCGGACCCAGGACATGAAGCAGGTCTATGCCGAAGCCAAGATTGTGCTGGCCCCAAGTCGATGGGAAGAGGCTTTTGGACGCATTTCGGCTGAGGCTCATATCAACGGAATTCCTGTTGTAGCATCGGCCCAAGGCGGATTGCCAGAATCTGTAGGACCCGGCGGGGTTTTGATCGATTTGTCAGAGCCTGAAGAAACCTGGTCAAGCGCCCTGAAGAGATTGTGGACCGATAAGGCTCATTACGATCAACTGGTCCAGGCCTCACTAGACTATGCAGCGCGCCCTGCCCTGCAACGCGATCATCAACTCGATACACTGGAAGCGGTGCTCGGACGTGCAACGTCCCTGGCCGACCAGTAACCCGCCCTACCGAACAGGACACACCATGAACCTATTGTTCGTCACTGCTCATCCGCATACACCGCAAATTGCAGGCGGATCACAATCCAGTACGCATGAATTGTCGCTGGAAATCATCAAACGCGGTCATGATGTCTCAGTACTGTCCGGCCTCTACCACAAAGACCGGCTCGGTTACCTTGTACGGGCGGCGCTCAAGCTGACGCCTATGAAGTATACGCGCGACAAGCTACCCGGGTATCCTGTTTATCGAAAATGGTTTGTCTGGGAAGAAGGTGACGCGGTTCTGAAACAAGCCAAGCCGGACGTATTGATTGTCACAGCGGGCAAGCCCTTCAAGACCGCAAAGCATTTCGCCCAGTTTGGCATTCCACTCGTAGTCTACGTCCGAGACGTGGAATTCCACAAGTATGAAGCCAGCCCTGCCGACCTCCCGGCTTCGACAATCTATGTTGCGAATTCCCAATTTACTGCGGATGCTTACAAGGAAAAGTATGGCATAGACGCGGTACCCATTCCGCCCATGTTCATGGCCGAGCGCTATACCTGCGATCATGCACCAGAGGTCGTCTCCTTTATTAATCCACACCCCAAGAAAGGGCGCGATATTGCGTTCCAGATCGCTGAACGCTGCCCTGATATTCCGTTCGAGTTTGTTGAAGGCTGGCCACTTCCCGAAGATGTCAGCAAACAGAATGTCGAGTGGGCACGAAAATGCGGAAATGTGACTCTGAAGCCGCGCACCAATGATATGCGCAAAGTCTATTCCAGAACCAAGATCCTGCTCATCCCGAGCCAATGGCAGGAAGCCTGGGGGCGCATTGCATCAGAAGCTCACTTCTCTGGCATTCCGTGCGTCGCCACAAAAATTGGAGGCTTGTCGGAATCTGTTGGCGAGGGCGGTATCCTGATCAGCCCGGACGCACCAATCGATGACTGGGTGACGGCGGTGAGGAAGCTTTGGGATGACCAAGGATTCTATGCGGCCATGCAACAACAGACGCGTGATTATTCCAAGCGTGATATCCTGAACAAAGATCACCAGATCGACACGCTTCTGGATGCGTGCAACCGCGCGAAGGCAGCTTTTACCGCCGAACCAGAAGCAGCTGCGACAGCGAACTGATAGACACGACAGTTAGGTGAAAGAAACCAGCTCTGCGGGTCTCAGGTTTCCGAGAGTGACTGTCCGATCTTCCGCCGCCCCAGCAAACGCAAAACGAGATTGCGGCCGCTCCGCATAACGGGATAAAGCACGCGTGCTCGCTTGGGGCTACGAAATACCCAGCCGTTCAACTTGTTGAACACTGTCACAGGACTGCTGATCATCGACAATATGTGGATGCAATCATCCCCATAATACCATTCGCCACCGATGCGCGCGGCCATACCCTGATCCATATCGTACTTGCCGCGGGCGAAGATAGCCGTTTCATCGGACGACCGGGCATCTATCAGACGGACAGTCCCCACCGACTCGCGTATCCGCAGCATCTTCACATACTGGCTACAAAACGGGCATTCACCATCATAGACGATTACATTTTCAGTCATTTTGATCGCCGCTAGTTTACCGGAATGATGTCGGTTTTTGTGCTCACCAGAACATCTCGCTTGAATGCGCCATCTTGCCAGTCGAGACACACCGTTTCGACATTGTAACGATAGCCTGCGATGTTTTCCAGATTCAGCGCTTCAAACCCCTTGTATCTCACCGGCATGGAATAATGATGGTGAGGATATAGGTGGTAAGACGGCATTTTGCCCGATTTAATTTTCTGCTGCAGCATCATCTGGTGATGAGAGCCGATGAAGCTCGACGCGGCTCCGGCATCAAAATCGACGATAGACGCATCATTTTCGTACGGTGAATGATAGGAGCAAGTCTTGGTAGCTTTCATGATATCGTAATTGGCGATTTCGTCCGAGTGAACGCCGATGCCAATCTGCCCCCATTGCGACGTCGGCACGTGACGAGACGGTCCGCGATGCTCGCGATATCCAAAGTTACGTGTGTACATGAGATAAGAAGACTGCCGGAAGAAGCTATTGGGGACCCGGTACTCTTCACCTGTATCGGTGATCGCGGTGAAATAGGAATCTCGCAATTCCCGGCTATCATACCAACCAAGGCGTGCATTGTAGAAAACTGTATGTCCCATGATCGTGACAAGTACGCCAGCAATGATCGCCTCCTTGGGAAGTCGATCCATCTTCATCGCGACAAAAGCCGATGCGAGAAGGCTGTTCAACAAAATCCAGGGAACGAACAACGCGCCGGTCAGCAGAAAGATTGCGATGTGCATCATGTCGAAGAAGACGGTGAAGGCCAACATGGTTCGCACGCGCAAAAAAGCGAGGAAGCACAAGAACTGCGCCGCCAATGTTACGACGTTGAGATACGGCTCGACTGCGCGAAGAACTGAATATGCAAAACCGAAAAGCCCGGGCGCATACGCCCCTGGTGCGGCACCGACATTATAGCCAGCCAACATCAGAGAACTGGTTGGATTGTCAGAAACCCAAGCAAAGACACCTCCATCAAGGTGAATCTTCGCCAAGCCAGACATGAAGTAGTTGCCCAGATGAGCGCCGACCGCCATGCAAAGAATGATGAGTGGCAACGCGGTGATGCCCTGCTGAATACCCGTGTGAAAGCGCTCCGGGATAATCTGCTTCCGCTTGGCGATCTCTACCGCTTTTACGAACAGGCCAAGCGCCACAACCGCACCGGCCGTGAAGACAAGCACTTCCACAAGCGGCGCATAATCATTGCGACCGAGTTCCTTCGCGCCAGACAGAACCCGTGTCAGGTCCTTGTGGATCAATAGATACAAGGGAGGTAACAGCGCCAGGGATGGCCGAAACATGGCGGCAATCGTGGCGGCGAAAACAATGAATGGAACGACAACAATAAAGTTTCCAGCGCCGCTCTGAACGTTCTCGTTTACACTCGAAAAATCCGCGCCCAACCACAGGCTGTAAAAGCCGAGGAAGAGGGCGAGACCCTTGATGATTATACGAAGATACTTTGGCACATCATCATACTTGATGATGGCAGCCAGCGCGCAGCAAACTGCGATTGCAATGTAAATCGCAAGCGCGCGTTCAGGGTGCCAAGCGGCCGAATAATTGGCAATGAAGTTGAAAATCGGAACCAGCAACAAGCTTGCCAGCACAATGATGCCGATTGTCCCAAACTTGATGATTGGTGTCAGATTGTCATCGTCGGATAGGTTGGATCTATGCCCGAGTGTTGCCCACCGTAGCCCTGCCATTTTATTGTCACCCCACTAGGTCTCCGAAGCAGCGTTCCTCTACCCGGAAACAGAAATATACATTACGACCATTTAACACGCCGAAGAGTTTATCGGAATGGAAAACCGGCCCGGTCAGACTAGTTTTTATTGATAATTACTACTGATCGCTTCAGCGAAATAAGTATTAGTCCGTATTCATCTTAAAAAAACTCTGAAACGATAACGCTAACGAAGGGATTTGCGTCAGGATCTACCCGACGCCTTCTTCATGAGCGCGTATCCTCTGTCGCCCACAATTGAACGAACAAAATTCTTCATCGACTGTTTGTTTGACAAGGGCGTCTTCTGAAGCACAATCCGCCGAGGCAACCCTTTCATGGATTGCTGAATTGTGCGCAGATCACCGCTGGCAGGCATATGCATTTGCTGCGTCTCAATGCATAGCGCTGGCTTGCCAGATAGACGGGCGATTTCAACCGCTTGATCGTGTTCGCTTTCAATGAACATAATGCTGTTCTTGTTGCGATAGACTTCCGCCTTGAACGACCCATGCGCCTTTGCTTTCTGGCGGGCCTCCTTGTTTGGCAGGTCTAGCATGTTGAGCGACTCGTACTGGATGCCCCACTTCTCGAGCCAAGCTTCCGTTTCCGGGCGATACTTTTCAAGTCGGCTCGTTACCAGATGGCCTAATGGCTTTGTCGGACGATTCAGCGGTATCGCGTTGAGGATAAATTCGCGATAGCGGTCGCCGTCATCATTTTGCTGGGCCGTGGGGTCCAGGCAAAGGACGCCATCAATATCGATGCAGCATTCCTTAAGCAGGCCGTGGTGGAAGAGGTTCCATTGAAAAATTCGCGGCTGGGGTACAGCGTCCAGAACAATGTCGATATCCGGGTGCGTCATCTTGGGACCGAAAACGGCACAATACGTCAGATTGTATCCTTCAAGTTCGACATCCAGCCGCTCCTTTACAGCGCGAATGGAATTGCCGTGGAACACGCTGTCATCAATCACCAGCACATTCTTCATCTCGGCGAAGGTCTTGTTCACCGCCGCACCGCGACGCGTGCGTCCCGAAGCCATGACGCGCCCCTCAATCAAACCTTCAACATCCGTGATGGGCAGGTTCAGCAAAAGGCCAAGGAAGTTCGCCGGAATCAAGCCGCTGCGCGGAACGCCCACGATTAGATCGATGTTGTCCGGCAACCGGCCAAGCCCCATCGTTATGGCGTCATACATATCTGCGAGAGAGCGATAGTTCATTCCTGCATTCCCTTTTGAGCCGCTCGAGCCTGTCGCTTGGACTGAATGCTGTTCCAGACCATTTCAAGCAGTTCTCGCGCCATCGAAACCTTTTCTTTGAACAAGGTCAGAACAGCAAGGTATATGCCATAAGAGAGCGCCAGAAGCAGGCCAATTTGTAAAAAGCCGATCTGCTGGAACGACTGCCCCGTGAAATAAAGTGCAGCAGCTGCGACTGCCAACGCCAACAGGTGCGGCATGAGCAGACGCACGAAATCTCCGAACCTGACGGTCCCATTGCGGGATGCCATGAACCAGACATAAGGCGTCTTGAACACTAGATCGCCAATGGCATACGCCGCAGCCACGCCTACGGCCCCTTGGGGCAATCCCACAACGAAGGAGGTTATGGAAATCACGGCAGTAACGGCGCCGACCATGAGATAGTGCTTGCCTCGCCCCTGGCTGACGAACAGCCAACCCATGGTCGAGGTCATGACCTGAACAAGACCAGCAATTCCGAGCCACATGAAAACTGGCGCCGCCGGCACCCACTCCTTGCCCAGCAGGACGAGGAAAATTTCGTCGGCGAACAGTATGCCGACCAGAACGCCCGGCTGCGCGGCAACAAGAATAATGGTGACGGCCACAAAGTAAGCACGCTTGTAGCGCTCAGGCTGGTTCACATTACGAGAAAGGAACGGCACCATCACCCTGGAGAGCGGATAAGTAATTTTCTGCAATGGGAAGAGCAGAAGCTTGTAGGCCCGGTCATAGAGACCGAGTTCGACCGCATCATGAAAGCGCGCGATTAGAATATTGTCGGCATTTCGTGAGGCAAAGTTGAGAAGGTCAAATCCGGCGATACTGGAGCCGAACCCGATCATTTCCTTCATGCCCTCCGCACTGCCTATCTTCATCGGCTTGAACTTGCTGGCCATCCAGCTGGCGAGTGTGGAAACAGCCGCCGTAACAATCGTGCCGTAGAAGAGCGCCCAATAGCTTCGGGTCAGATAGGCGGTTGCGACCGCGACAATGAACCCGGCGAGCAACGAAACGACCTCGATGATCGCGATGGTCTTGAACGCGAGCTTGCGAGCCAACAAGGCGGCCGGCTGGGATTGCAGGCCCCAGACCACGATCGTTGCAGCATACGCGACCGCGAGCGCCTGGACTTCAGGCTCTCCATAGAAATCGGCAAGCAAAGGCGCACACGCCGCCATGATGACGGCCAGCAAAATGCTCATCGAAACGCTGAGCCAGAAAAGATTGCTCACAATCTGCTGCGATATCTGGTCTCGCTGTACCGTCGCCTGGTTCAGACCGAGTTCCTTGACCATGGCCGCGAAGGCGACGGCGGGCGCAACCATGGCAACGAGACCGAAGTCAGCCGGCAGCAACAGGCGCGCCAAGACGATACCCTGAACAAACCCCAGCACAACTCGAAAGCCCTGAGCGACGCCGGTGATCGCAGCTCCACTCGCCAGGCCCGCCGCAGTCGTATTGATATTATTGAGTTCGTCATCCTCGGGAGGCGTGTCGTTCTTGGACATGTTCTGAAATGGAGGCTTTCTCTGGCTCGTTCTCAATACTGTTGCAGGCTGCTACAGTGCGAAATTCTGGCTGGTTAATAGTACAAGGACGTCACTGCCGGATCTCTATCTAGATTTTGATAATTTGATCCGGTTGATTTTCATTGCGCTCGTCATTGGAATGCTCGCTTGTTGTGCACCCATGGCGCTTGCCTTGCCTCAATTCCCCTTTTTCGGTCATGTCCCAAGTTTCCGGCGCGAACACGCCCGGGTTTCGGGAGACGCCCCCGTGTAGAAATGCTAGATGGAGAGCCTGACTATTTGGGGACGATCCCCTCTAGCATGCGAATTGCAAATATAGCGCCAGATGAATAAAGAATATCGGCGCTATCGGGTCTCTTTTCAGACCCATGCTGCAGCGCTGCATGAATGGGGATCAAAGGTGGGGTCATGCTAAAAAATCTGGCACAGCCGGAAACTGTGAATTCACAGCATTACGACTTTGTCGTGGTCGGCTCCGGCTTTGGCTCCGGTTTCTTTCTGTCGAAATTACTGGAGACAACAACCGGTCGAGTGCTCGTCATCGAACGCGGGGATTATAATGCCCATTCGTGGCAAGTGAACGAAAACCGGAACAGCTCGATCGACCGGGCAACGACTTATCGTTCCGACAGCGACAAGCCGTGGAACTTCACCATCGGGTTTGGCGGCGGGACGAATTGCTGGTTCGCCCAATCGCCCAGATTTCTGCCAAATGATTTCCGGCTGAAGTCCAAGTACGGCGTCGGCCAGGACTGGCCTGTCAGCTATGATGAGCTGGAACCCTACTATTGCGATGCAGAAACCATCATGTCGGTTTCAGGCGATCCGGACATGCACGGCATCGCGCCACGTTCGAAACCGTTTCCACAACCACCGCATCATCCTTCTACGCCCGATCAGGTGATGAAGGCGGCGCGACCCGACACACACTTTATTATTCCCACTGCTCGTGCCCGAGTTGCCACGGAAGGACGCGGCCCCTGCTGCGCCTCCTTGCGATGCATGATTTGCCCGGCCGATGCGAAGTTCACGGCCCAGAACGGCCTGATGGATGTGTATAACGACCATCGCGTGACGGTGATCCTGAACAGCCGCGTCACCAGCTTTGACTCGACGAATAATACGGTAAAGAGCGCGAGTTTCGAGTCCGCGGGAAAGACATTCTCGGTTACCGGAGACGTTTTTGTACTCGGCGCAAATGCCATTCATAGCCCTGCTATAATGCAGGCATCTGGAATGGCCGATGCGCTGACCGGTGCCGGCCTAAACGAGACTTATGGGGCTGATCTAGAAATCCTGCTGGATGGTATGGAGAATTTCGACGGTTCCACTATCACGACTGGCTTGGACTATAGTTTCGCAGATGGCGACTTCCGCGCCGATCGCGGCGCAGCGCTTATCTACTTTGAAAATCGTTGGAAGTTTGGCCTTCGGACAGAGCGCTCGAAATGGCGGCAAACGCTTCCAATCTCTATCGTTGTCGAAGAGATGCTTGAAGACGGAAATCGCGTCGAACTCGGCGAGAACGGAGAGCCAATCGTTCACTTCATGGGCGCCAGCGACTACGCCAAGAAAGGTTTGCAGGCAGCCATCGACGGTTTGGACGAGATCCTTCAACCCCTACCCGTAGAAGAGGTTGTGTTCCGCCGGATACGCCGGACGGAGTCGCATCTGCAAAGCACCATGCGCATGGGGTCCGATCCGGCAAGCTCCGTGGTGGATGGAGATCTCATTCACCACAAATACCGAAATCTCATTGTGGTCGGCTCGTCTGTGTTCCCAACATGTGGAACCGGCAACCCCAGCCTGACCGTTGCCGCTCTCAGCTTGAGGGCAGCTGAAAAGCTGACTGCGAAGGTGACCATATGACCCGGAACAGACTCTCACTTTCTCGCCGGGCCATGATTTTAGGCGGCGTTGGCGTAGCGGCAGCAGCTGGGGCTGGCACGGTTCTGCTGACGACCGATCAGGGGCATATCCGGCGCACGCTGAGACGGCTGGTCGGTCCGTTCAAAATGGACAAAGCGGAATTTGAGACCTTCGTACGAGACTTTCGGGAGGCTGAGGCTGCACCTTCCTTCATCAAGTCGGCCACGCTGCGCGGACTGGAATTGATTGGGCTCGGATCAACTGTATCCGGGGGCGGAATTCCGAAATTGTCTGATCATCAAGCCGATTTCGAACGCGCCCTGCTCACCGCCTTTATCGTGCGCACCGACTATACGTTGCTTGATGAGCCCGCCACTGAACCCACGACCTATCTCGGCTCCATGACGGCTTGCTTCAATCCATATGCCGAGTTTGCCTAGGGCAGGCACCTGTATGCTGGCGCTCATGCGGTGCTTGCACAATACCTTGAAAAGATTTGCGTTATGACTTCACAACCAATTCTCCCAAATCCTTCTTCGTCTGAGCAAGTGACGTTCTCAAACAGTCTTGCGAGCCTGAGAGGCACTGCCGCCTCTTTCGTCGTGATTTATCATGCATTCCTGTTGTTCAAGGTTTCTGGACTGGATACACCGCAACGGCACGGTCTCAATTTTTCTGAACCGTTCCACATGCTGGTTCACAGCCTGATCGGCTTTTTCAACGGACCTGCCGCAGTTGTTCTCTTCTTCGTGTTGAGCGGGACAGTTCTCACGCTTTCCCTGCACCGGTCGAAGGGCAAAGGACTTGCTCATCTGGCTGGCTATTATGTTCGACGTCTCTTTCGCCTGTATCCGCTACTGATCGCGGTGACATTGTTTGCTGCGGCCATGCACTGGCTGTATTTCAGTGATGCGCCCACGGCTGGGGCCACGAGCTGGATGAATGGATATTTCAACCAGGACCCCGGTCTCATAGAGACGCTTCTCAATGCCGTCGGCTACTCCAATAGCCTGAACTCTCCGGCGTGGACCATCCGTACAGAGATCATTGCATCATTTTTGATGCCTTTGTTTGTCGTTCTGACGCGTCGGCCGGCCCTTATAGCCGCTACGCTTGTTGTGCTGGTGGCGCTAATGTACGCACCGCTGCACATCGGCCATGTGAATGTCTATCTGATCGCATTCTTTCTGGGTGCTCTGATACCGAACTATGGACGCATGGTCGCCGACCTATATTTTCGGTTTCCGAAATGGTTTCGCTACCTTCTCATTGCCGGTGCACTTTTCGCTGGCATGTTCGTCCAGCGAATTTTCCGGCCATGGGTTCACGTGGACCCGTCTTCTGTTCTGGTCGTATCTCTTGCCGCAACATTTCTTGTCACCATAACTTTTTATGGTCGTAGTGAAGGCTGGCTGGCCTCCAAGAAGCTTATCTTCCTCGGAGATATCTCCTACGGGCTGTACCTCTTGCATTTCATCATCTTGTTCGCATTCGCAGAATTGCTTGGGCCGATGCTTGGTGCCGATCCTTCACCTGTCTCTGCACTTGCCATGATGGCGTTCATTGCAGCCTTGACGCTGGCAGTGACCATACCGCTCGCAACGCTGAGCTATCACTATCTCGAACGCCCGCTGCAGGACCTCGGAAGAAAATATTCCAAGCAAATTCAATCGGCTGACAAGACCGCAGAACTGTCGGCGGCAAACACCCGGCCCGCTGTCGAGACGCCCTGAAATGCTCGCCTATTCTTCTTTGAACGATACGGCCGTGAAGTCTGCAAGTGGCTTGGTCAAGTATGACAGAGCCGTGCGCTGACCTGTCTGGATCATGGCGTTCGCTTGCATACCGGGCGTCAGCTCGGTGCCGACGCGCTCTTTTTCCTGCTCAGTCAGCTCGACGACAGCGCGGTAATACGGCGCGATGCCATCCTGTTCGACCAGGACATCAGCCGACACGGTCTTCAGAGTGCCTCTGACTTCGGGCGTGCGAGACGCATTGAGCGAGGGAAAGCGTATCCGCACGGAATCCCCATTCTGCACCCGGTCGATTTCGCTTGGGGATATTCGGGCGATCATCACCAACTCCTCATCATCCGGGACGATGGATAGCAAAGGCGCGCCCGCACCAATCACGCCATTGACCGCATGCACATTCACACCAAAAACCTGCCCTGCATAAGGCGCAACAATTTCAGTACGAGCCAATTGGTCAGCCGCGTACTGGCGACGTTCCATAAGGTCTTCAATACCCAACTGGATCTCTTTCAACTGAGTCAGCACAGTCTCACGCGTATCAGTTTCCAATCTCGATATCTGCAGCCGGCCTTCCGCCATCGCCGTACGTATCTGAGCGATCTCCGCTCTATGAGACGCTTGTTGGCCAGCAAGACGTTCCTTCTCGCGCTTTAGCGCCAGCATTCGGCTCTTTGGCGCGTGCCCTCTTTCGAACAATGCCTCAAGCCCGTTAAGCTCGTCTTCAAGGATCAATATCTGTTGGGAATTCGAACTCATGAGGTCTTTCAGGCCCGCAACGCGTTCACCCTGTTGATCTATTTTGTATGAGAGCAATTGGACATCGGTTTTGAGTGCTTGAGTACGCGTGTCCAAGATGGCTTGCTGAGTTGCAATAACGCGCGCCACGCGTCGCTTGCCGTCCTCTAGAGTTTCCAGAAATTCGATTGTGGGGGTCCGGACAACGACGTCACCTCCTTCCCGCTCCGACAGCAACCTCGCCTCTTCTCCTGCCAGGGTGAACAATTGGGCCTCAAGGCTGGCAAGAGAGGCCGCAACACCGGAAGTATCCAGGCGGATCAGTGGCTGGCCGATTTCAACAGTATCTCCATCCGCGACCAGGATCTCCTTCACGATCCCACCTTCCAGATGCTGGACCGTCTTGTTGGCACCCGAAACCTGCACCGTGCCCGGCGCGACAACGGCGCTTTCGAGTGGCACGACCGCCGACCAGATGAACAAGCCACCAAACAACACACCAACTACTACAAGGCCCTGTACCATGAGCCTACGCAGGCCCAGGTCGATCAGCGTCAGACGGTCGCTATCCTCGAATACGATCGGACCCGTGGTCATTGCGTCTTGCCCTTCTCTATCAGCTTGATGCCAGTAGCGGACCGCTTCTGAGTTCGCAGAACCTTCGACAGAATTTCATCTCGCGGCCCGAGCGCCTGCACTTTGCCCTCATGCATCAACACTATTTTGTCGACATGGCGCAGCGTGGTTGGGCGGTGTCCGATTATCACAACAGCCACCTTCTCATCCTTGAGCAGCTTGAGTGTGTCATTCAGCGCCTCATCGCCCTCATGGTCGAGATTGGCATTCGGCTCATCCAGGATCACCAGCTTGGGATCAGAGAACAAGGCGCGCGCCAACCCAATACGTTGGCGTTGACCGGCCGAAAGACGTTCGCCACCAATACCCAACTCAGTGTTGTAGCCATCTGCAAAAGACTGGATCATGTCGTGGGCGTTCGCACGTTTGGCCGCAGCCACGATTTTTTCTGGGTCGGCGTTTGGACGAAGGCGGGCAATATTCTCACTGATGGTACCGGGTAAAAGTTCGACCGCCTGCGGCAAGTAGCCAAGCTGTTGTCCCAACTGGTCCGGCTGGTACTCCTTGATCTCGGCGCCATCAAGTCGCACTGCCCCAAGCGCATAGGGCCAGACTCCGGTCAACACCCTGGCCAAGGTCGTCTTGCCCGAGCCACTCGCTCCGATCACACCGACAATCTCGCCCGGCTCAACCGAGAACGAGATTGCTTGAAGAAAAGGTTTTTGCTGGCCTGGCAAGGCTGCGAATACATTCTCTACCAACAGCTTCCCGGTGATGGCCGGAAGGGTCATCGGCGCTGCCTTCTGCTCGGTAGCGCCCGTTAAAGACGCAAGCCGTTTTCGCGCGGCCCTGGCACGAACAATCGAACGCCATTGCGAAACTATTTGCTCAATTGGAGTAATGGCCCGCGCGCCGATGATAGAGCCTGCGATGATCACACCTGGCGTTGCAACACCAGCAATGGCGAGCACGGCGCCCGCACCAAGCAAGGCGGATTGCAAAAACATCCGGAAAGCACGTGTGGCGGCGGCGGCGGTATTGATTGTGTCAGATGTTCGAATAGCTGTGGCATCCGCTTCGGTGGTGGCATCAACCCATTTGTCACGGACAGTCTTTTGCATACCCAGCGCGTGAACCGATTCAGAACTGCGCCATGCATTCTGGGCGAAGACAGCGCCCGTATTGCTGACTTCACCAGAGGTGAGCAACGAGGCTTCGCTTGCCTTTTGAGTATATAGAGCCAGCGCAAAAATCACGGCTGAACCAATCAGGGCCAGTACACCGAGCGTCCAGTGCATGAGGAAGAGGATCAAAAAATAGAGTGGCGCCAGTGGCAGGTCAAAAGCCGCCTTGACCGTCGGGCCAGCCATGAATTGCCGAAGTTCCGCCAGGTCTTTCATTGCCCGACCGTCCTTGGCACCTGAATCCTGGAGTGATCGACGATGAATGGCATCGAAAACCAAAGGGGCCATTTCACGCTCAATCCGGGCAGCCACATGAACCAGCATCGACGACCGGATCGCATCAATAAGCGCGTATCCAATGAACAATACGGCGATTAAAGCTGTAAGCGCGATCAGCGTTTGCAGGGAACCACTGACCAGCACCCGGTCGTAAACCTGCAGCATGTAAAGCGGACCTGCCAGCATCAACACATTAAGGGCAACACTGAAGCCCCCGACTGCGAGAATAGCCCTGCGGGATTTCCGCGCCGTCTCGATCAGGGTTTCTTCATGACCCAACTGGTTCGGTCTTTGATTGGACACGCATCCACCTCTTCCGTGCGAGACGTCGTCACGTCAGCGCTCTATCAAGCAGACATGCACCGTCTCGCTGATCTTGTGCCCACCGGTTCGCACGAATGCGCGAGTTTCCAGGCACTATTCACCATACATGGAATTTGGTTGAATCTCTATTTACCAAGCCTTTGAAAACAACGACTTCTCGGAGATGTTACTTAATTTTTACGCTGTCGGAGTTCGTGAACTCACGCGCGCGCCGGCCTGTCTTGCAAGATTCCCGATGACGTGAAGCGTTGCCAATGGTGAAATCACCAGAGCTCTGATGGCTTTGGCTGGATTTCTTTCGCGAACAGCCTCGATCATTGTCCACCAGGCCAGCTCTCTTTCCGAGTATCTCAAGTGACCCAGAAGCGCGCGCCGGTCCGTACGCGTCAGGCTCGGATAATTCAGCATTTCCCGACTGATTTCAACCAAGCGCTGATGATCCCTGCCCGACTGGGAATGGGAAGCTGATCCTCTCCGGCGAACAAGGTAATAGCCCTCGGGATCGACAAGATCCGCCTTGGCACCTGACATCAGTAACCGCGTATACAATTCAAAGTCTTCGCCGAACCTCAACTGGTCTCTGTAAGGTCGCGAGGCGTCGCCAAGACAGCGCCGATTGATCAGGGGCTTGATGAAGCCGAGTTCCGACCGCTCAATGTCTACATCGTAGGATTGTTTGACGAACAACTCAGTCGTCAACCGGACGGCCCCTTCCGGCTTATCGGGCCACAAGACACGCTCGACCTCTTCCGGAGTGTCCTCGGAACTCATCAGGAGATTGTCTGCCACCCAGTCGAGATCTCTCGTGCGCGCTTCGTCCAGCAGGCCGGCAATGCGCGTCGGCAACATGAAATCATCACTATCGAGCGGCGTGAACCAGGCCGCATCTGTTTGCCGTATCGCGCAATTTCGAGCGGCCGACGGCCCGGAATTCTGAGCCTGCTGGACAAATGTAAGATTCGGAATTGTCCGCGCCATTCGCTTGGCGATCTCTGGTCCCTCGTCTGAAGAACAATCGTCCACGACGATCACCTCAACCGCAACAGTGTCCGGAACCTTCTGTTCGACGGCACTACGAATGGCACGTTCAATATTGGGGGCGTCATTGTAGAGGGGAATAACAATCGCAATCTTGTTTTCATCAAGCATTGGTCTTGCCTCCATATCTAAACCCTTGAAAATCTTCAGTGTCCGAATAGATTTTCATGACACTTTCCGGAGATTCGCGATCGCCATCTTCCGGTCCCCCTTCAGCAGCATTACCATAGACGACATGCCGCGCTTCGCCATTGCGGGGGCCGCAATCAAAAGGCCTGCGACGTAGAGCGCTATTCCGAGCCCGATGATCGCCGCAACCCTGGTGAGGTCGGACCAGTCATCAGGAAGGTGGCCAGCGGCCCACCATATCCCGCCGCCCATTACGAGTGCGGCAATTAAAACCGACGACCCCGCAAGAATTTGACGGGTGATAGGGAATTTCACAGCACGGTAAACGGCCCAACTGCTGAGGAACCAGCCGAGGAACTTCTGGAAAGCCAAGGCGATCATTACGGCCTCCAAACTCACCCGCGATGCGAAAGGCAGCATCACCAAGAGAACCAGCAGCGCGAAAACACTGACCTTCAGCAAAAGGCCCGGTCGTCCGACACCGCGAAGCACCCCGCCATTGAACGCGGAAGACGGAAGGCGAATACCCATCAACATGGAAATCTGAATCGCGATGATCGCATCATTCCACTGGTCACCAAACACAACCGGCACAATGACCGGAGCGGCAGCGGCGGCACCGATGAATGCCGGATACGCAATAAATCCGGCGAGCCAGATCGCGGTAGACATCGTCTTGTAGAGCGTCGGATGATCGTTCTGAGTTTTCGACGCTACCGGGAATGCAACTGCAGCAAACGGCGACACGAGCGCCTGCATCGCCTGATTCTGTATCCGCATGGCAAGATTGAACATACCGAGCGCCGCCGGCCCGAGAAACAAACCCACAAACAATCGCGGCAGACCCAAATCCCCTGCTGCTACCAGCCTCAATCCGATTGATGCCATCTTGAATCGGAGCAAGGACTTGAACTCAATCAGATTTGTCCGGAAAGACGGCCACCATTTGGCAAAATACAGGAAAGCCAGCATCCTCGCGAAACGACGGGAAATTTCCATCGCGACCAGCGCCCAGGCATTCTGAAACAGGATCGCGCAACTTACGCCGACAATTGCGCCAACGATGTAACCCACGACATCCACAATGGTGATTTCGCGAAACTGCATATGTCGCTGTAGCAAGGCAGCTGGAACCGCACTCAGCGCGCCCATGAACAGAACCAACGACATGACCCGCAGGTAGTCGACCAAGGGCGGCACATCAAAGAGCACCGCAATGTAGGGAGCACTGAGTTGGATCAGTCCAAAAAACAGGGCTGCGAAGCACAGCGAGGACAGAAAGACTGAGTTGGAATGTTCTGTTTTCAAATCGGTCCTCTGAATGAGAACCTCGTTGAGACTGTCGCTCGAAAAGACTTCCGGGATGACAAGTACAATCAAAAGAAACCCGTAGACGCCAAAATCCTCTGGCGTGAGCAACCGAGCGACCACAACAAGCGACACCAGACCGCTCAGCAAGCCCAACCACTTACTGAAAGCTACCCAGATGGCGGCTTTGCCAGCAGACCTCATCAGGCCTTGCGATGGGCTCGAGGGAATTTCGTCGGAAGAAATGGCTGCTGTTCCCATGGAAGCTGAACGCACTCAAAAGCTGGATTCGGCTTTTAACCTTGCAAGGATGGTGCCTGAAAGGGCAGATTTTGCCAATTGCAGTACCGGCGAGCGGTAAGATTACTGTCCTGCAATGCTCAACAAACGAGAGAAAATTCCTAGAGAATTCAGCTATCTGCGCAGATGGTTAATATACCGGTCGCCCATTGCAGCCTGTTGGTGTTTCGTCAGCCTGCTCAAATCCCCAGTAACGGCGGGATACCGTCCCAAACCAACCACATTGATGCCGGATTCGACGTCGAGACTGAGTCAATGATTATGGGTGAAATCACGTGTCGGTTTAAGTCACCTTTAATAGTTGGTCGCCAAAAAAGAAGTATGCGCAATGCGAATTCGTCTCTGGCAAGGAATACATCCATGATGCATCTGGCTGCAGAGCCCACCACAATTCGCCACTATCAGAGCGACGTCCAGACCGATATCGAGAATTTCGGCAAATGGCCCGTCTGGCTGCGCATCACGTTGATCGTTGGTCTTAGCGCTTCGCTGTGGGCAGGCATCATTTTCGCCATCGGCGCCCTGTTGTAATACAGCCCCCAAAAAGTGGTTACCTGGTCGCTACGCCTTGGCGTAGCCCGGACTGGAACTCAGGTACACGGGCGCCTTCCCTACGTATGTGCGACGCACCGGCGATAGTGTCGCCAAGGCGCCAAGATACAGCAAGTTAAGGGGGGTGTTGAAACTCGCCCACGCCAAAGACTCCGTAAACGTCGAAATGAATACGATCGCGCCGAAGACGAGCAGCGCAGACATCTCCAAAGACGAATCCCGGAAGAACTGCATTAGCAGACGATAACCGCACCACGCCCACATCAACAGGTAAAGTCCGAGACCGATGTATCCGAGATGCACGCGCACTTCGAGATACGCATTGTGGAAGGTCAGCTTTGTCCCGTATGGCTTGAAATCCATTTCATTGATCGATTGTGCCGCGCCATTTGACGGGTTCCAAAATCCCTCAAGCCCCAAACCGATAATTGGGTGCTCTTCCGCTGCCAAGCGCCCAGCAGACCAGATATGAGTTCGCCCAGTGAAAGTCGTATCCTTACCTAGCGCGCCTAGGAAGTCCGCCACATAGTCCTGGTGAGTCTGGTTCAGCACAATCATGGCGCCTATCAAAACAACGCTGACGCCAGCAATGAATATGATGGATCGCAAGTGGCGCACCTTGCTAATGGATTGCCACGCGAACTTGACTAGAAACAGGCCGATGATCCCGACACCGGCAAACACGAGTGCCGTTGCCGACGGCGCCCGTAGCATAAAGATCAAAGCAACTGGGAAAATGAGCGCGGCCAATAGCCGTGTCCAAGGCCATGACTTTTCATTCAACAATGTCATGAAGCTGAGCAATGCCACGAACAACATTTGCTGGGCGAAATAGTTCTTTTGCGGATACGGCCCGCCGGAGGGCATTGAATCATAGAATGGAATACACACAATGATCGCCATCACACCTGCGAAGAACATGCATCGCAGGATAGTGGTGATATCAAATCGCGTAATGATAATGACAGCGACCAGAGGGGTTAGAAGGTAAAGTGCGCCGCTCCGGATGGCTGCCCCCATATAGGGTGACCACAGAATCGAAATGAAACCGAATATCGGCAGGAGGAAAAGAGGCCACGCCTTGAGCACGATCGGAATGACCTGCTCCTTATGCAAGGCGAGAAGCCACAGAAACCACAAAACCATCAGATAGCGTAGTGGAGTTTCAAGCGGCAGTGGCACGAATGAATTCAGGAACCAAACCGAGATAAGCGCCTGCTCCCAGTATGGGATTTTCCGCGGCTCCTCATAGACTTTGGCCATGACAAGAGATGAATCGCGGTCAGTCGGAATACGACTTACAATGTTCATGCGACAGCCTCCTGGCCAAGACTGGTCGAGATCATGTCGCGCATAAATCCAGCCGGCTGCACGAACAGGTCTTCTGGCAAGCTTGCAAGACGCATGGCGTAAGCGGCAATCTCCCGGCGATCTGTCAACAAATGTCCCACCAGTTTCGACAGCGAGCGCTCAAGGGGCTCCTCAATCACGAACCCGCAGTCATTCCGTGCGATCCAGGCTGCTGTCTCTGTACCGGCCGGCGCGATCGAGGGCGTCGCGTAATAGCCTCCCTCATAGATCCGGTTCGGCAACAGCCAGACCGAATTGTACCCAGCCTCCATGAAGTCCCCTGCCCAGACCACATCCAGCGAGGCATAAATGCTGGATAGATCCTCTGGTGACCGGAACTTTCCAAAGAAGGTCATGTTTGGTCGACGCTCAATCTCGGGTTCGAACACAGGAATTTCGGTGCGTGCCGGGATTCCATGTAGCCGAATTTCCAATGTATCGGGATACGCGTCAGCCAGAGCGCATAGCAGGTCCAGCGAACGCTGGCACCGCAACATGCCGACCCAGCCGAGTACAAGTTTTCGGTCTTCCAGAATCTCCACCGGGAGCGCAGTATCCGGCCGTGGGCCAAAGTTACTGTCAGCACTTAAACGGTTCTCTACGACATAGGCCGTGAAGTCGCCCCCGTAGTGAAGTTCGAAATGGTTCCGCAAGAAGCCGGGAGAACTCACAACAAGCGCCCGTGTCCGCTTCAGCAGAGCGCGTTCGAGGCCACGAAATATCCGACCCACAAAATCGGAGCGCGTCAGCAAGCGATGCACATCGAGGCTCTCGTAGATGACGGGCGTCTTCAGTCTTGTATGGCGCTTTGCCAGGAACGCACACGCCAGCATGTCGAGATTTCGCGCATATATGACGTCAGCTGCAGCTAATAACTCACGTTGCTCAGCCGCCTTCCGCGCGCCAGCAAACACCTGCTTGATCCGCTGGAGGAAGGCGCCATCACGCGTCTTGCCAAGATCGACATTTTTCCATTCCGGAGAAACATCACGGCGGCGCATCATGAAGCCAACAACATCCATTCCATCGCCGACGAACGACTTCACACGTCGGCGCACAGCGGCATCTGCCGCATCGTGTCCGAAGAATGCAATTGTCGTCATCGCTCGATCCAATTCAGGCTAAGCGAAGCGATCATCGCATGATCGCTCCGTCTCACACCTTAGTTTGCGTCAACTTTTTCAGGAGACTCTGTGCTGTGCTCCGCGAGGCTCGGCGGGGTCTGGATCGCTGTAGGGCGAATTTCGCCCTTCTTGGGCTTGTTCGGATCCCGGCGCATGAAGCTGAACAGAGAAGGCTTCGTCTCCATTTGATAGTACTTACGATAGGCATCATATCCTGCACCCGGGTCGCTGTAGTGGCGGCGGCGGTTGAGGTTCACCATGTTTAGCGTAACACCCAGCAGGTCGGCCTTGAAGGATCGCAAGAGTGCCAACGACTGACGCGCTGCTGAGCGGTTCGTGTGACGCCAGCGCACAACCAGAATGGCCTTGTCCGTCTTGCCTGCAACAACCCGCGCCTCAGCCATCAGCAGCAGTGGCCCCGTATCGATCAGGATGAGATCGTACATGGAGCGCAAGCGAACCAGAAGATCGTCAAAGGCGCGCGTCCCGAACACGTCATGTGGCGTATGGCCCGTCAGAGACAGCGGCAGAATATCCAGCATGCTCTTGGGGTCCTTGGAGATCGCATCAGAAAGCTGTCCTGCGCCGAAGAGATACTCAATGAAACCGATCTCAGGCTTCAAGCCAGCTGCGTCAGTCAACTGGCGGCGGCGGAAATCGCCATCAATGACCAGTGTCCGTGCACCCGACATGGCCGACATACGACCGAGCGCGAGCGTCAGGCTTGTCTTGCCTTCATCCGGCAGGGACGAAGTGATCGCTACGGTCTTCGTTTCGCTGTCCAAGTCCGAGAAAGCGATTGCTGCTCGCAGATAGCGAATACTTTCGGCAAACGCTGATAACGGGTTTTCTATGAGATAATCGGCAGGATTGGTTTGAGCGAAGCCAAGGGCATTGCCGGTGCGGATCAGTGGCACCGTGCCGAGGGCATTCTGAGCAAGCTTCTTTTCAATGTCTTCCGAAGACGAAATCTTCATATCGAACATTTCGGCCATGATGGCGAGAGCGCCACCGAGCAAACAGCCAAGTATCGCACCAATCAAGAGGTTCAGTGTGGTACGAGGTGAACTTGGAAACTTTGGCACCGATGCATTGGACAGGATCACGGCATCCGGCTGGACAAGACCATCCTGCTCCCGGGTCTCCTTGGATCGCGCAATGAACTCTTCATACAATACGCGGCTGGTTTCAGCATCGCGCTCAAGCTCGCGCAGGCGCACCATTGCGAGGCTGTTGCCGCGGAGCTTGGAGTTCGAGTTGCTGATTTGTGACTGGAGCCGGCTAACCTGGTCCTGACGAACACGAACTTCGTTTTCGAGATTAGTGGCGATCCGGGTCATTTCGTTCTGGATCTGACGCTCGATATCCGCCTGTTCAGCGCGCGCACCAATCAGTTCAGGGTGCTGCGGCCCGAGACGGGTTTCGAGGTCACCCACCCGGCCGCGGACAGTAGAGAGCTGTTGTTTCAAGCTCGTGATAAGAGGAGATTCCAGAACTTCGGAAATCCCATCCACGCCAGCGCCGCTATTGATCTGCCGGCGCATACTGTCAAAGCGTGACCGGACACGGTTCAGCTCGACTTCAGCCTGTGTTTTCTGCGTGGTCAGATAGGCAATGTTCTGCTCGGTGAGCGTGTTACCCATCGCCGTTTCCATGTCGTTGTCGGCAATGAATTTGGCAACGCGGTTTTCCTTTTCCTCAACTTCCTCACGAAGGGCAAACACACGATCAGACAACCATTCGGTAGCGCGCCGTGTGGCGTCCAGCTTCGTTTCAAGCTGTTGAACCCGATACTGATCCGCGATGGCATTGGCGAGGCGGGCAGATGTTTCTGGCGAGGTGCTCGTGACCTCAACGTTGATAAGATAGGTGGTGCCGATACGCGAAACACCAACACGCCCCATCAACGTGCCGACCACGCTATCCAGAATGGCGCTCTCGCGCTCATCGACACTCATGCCTTCAAACGGGTCGACCACGCGCGTATCCATGCCGACCAGTGATTTGACCTGGTTCTTCAGCTTGCCCAGTGCGCTGGTCTTTCGCTCGCGCAGTGTCCAGTTGAACTCAGGATCCTCGATGAGCTTCTGTTTGACGGCAACCTTCGTCAGAAGTGACTTTGACTTCATGATCATGACTTCGGTGTCGATCACCGCCGTGCTGACCGCCAAACCACTGAGAACACTGCCCAGGTCGATCACGTTTTGCTGCTCAGTATCCAGCTGGACCACAGAACTCGATTGGTAGAGCGGTGTCTGGTTGAACGTCATGTACGCGACCAGCGTGAAGACCGAGAGGAAGCTCAGCGCAATCAGCCAGAAGCGCCGGTACACAGCCCCCAACAGCGACTTCAGATCTGTCGGCATGTTGTTGCCTTCGGTCTCCGCTTCTGCGGGAACCTGGGACGGAAGTTCAAAACTGAATGTCTTGGTCAAGATAATATACCGCGCGTTGGGGTTGGAAGCTTTCAGGCGACCGGCCGGATGGTCGGTCGCCTGGTATGGAAATTAAGGGTGGATACGAACCGAAATACCGAGAAGGTTCGCAGAGAAGCTCTCATCGGCCGCAAACGCCGTACCACTCCGGTCACGATCAACGCGACGTGCGAAGGCGTTCAGGTGCACCCGCTTGTTCATTTTGTACGTACCGATCACACCGAATTCGGTGATGTCGTCATCCCTGTCGGTCTCATCGTATTCATAGCTGGTGAGCTCGCCATATCCTGACAGGATGATATTGCGGTACAGTTCGTGATCAACACGGGCGCCTAGCGTGGTTTGAATGGAGCTCGCGCTGGTCCGAATGCCGCTATCGACTGTTCGGCGTGCACCATTGAAGCTCACAGTGGTGAGACGGGTCGGGAACCATTCTACATTCGCATCGACGGCCAGACCGTCAGTGTCTTCGTAGAAAGTGTCATCCTTTTCTTCGCTCAGGTAGCCAATGGCCACGTCACCGCGGATCAACGTGTTCAGTTCGAAGTCCACACCACCGTAAACAGTGTAGGAATCTGAATCCCTGGACCGTTCCGCACCATCGACGACGATCAGATTATCGTACTCACGCTGTTGGATCATGCCTTGGCCAAAAACAGCCACGTTCGGCGAAATCGCATAGCTGAGGCGCGAATTGAAGAGCGTGTCAGACCGGTCACGGAAGTCCTGATCGATCGGCGTGCCGTCAAGGGAGACCGTGTCGTCATAGTCGACTTCCGCAAATGTCACAGAGTTCGTCCAGCGAATACGGTCATTTGTATAATTGGCACTCAGCTCGACGCCTGCGCGGGTATACTCGATCGGCTCGCCCAGTCCGGATGTGTTCGATGGGTCGGACCGCTGATCCGTAGATTGCTGGTAGAAGACCGCGCCGCCAAGTGCGACGTCGCGCGTGACGTCCAGACGGCCCCGCAGCCGCGTATTGACGTCATTGGCTGACTGGTCACTGAAATCCTGGTACTCGTCACGGCTGACAGACACGGAAGCGGCCACTTCGTGCACGCTCCAGTTTGTACGAGCCGCAATATCAGCACCGATGCGGGCGATGACATCAGATTCTTCGTTGTCGCTCGTTCCCAACGCATTGTCGGTATAACCAAGGCCAGCGAACAGACTGGAATTTACCGTAAATGCTCCGAGCCGGATGGGCTCCGGATCATATTCGGGCTGACGGCGGTCTGTAACCGCCTCATACTTGTCCCGACTGTAATAGTCGCTCGACTGCGCATACGCCGTCCCAGACATCGCCGCAATCAGAGCGCCTGTCGCGACTCCTGCAAGGCTAACCCGCTTAGTATACAACATTTCCACCTCTTCCCTGGATTATGTATTCCGGTTGCTCGAACCGCCATGTTTACCAAAGGTCCCAAAGCAAGACCCATACCACTTTTCTTACAAAGAGTGAGGGCTTCATAGGGGAATACGGTGTCAGTCAAGTAATCAAAGTTAGGCAAATTCGAGCGAATTATTGGAAGGTTTCAGCGGCCCGCAAGACCGAGAGGCGGATTGTCGGCAATAATTTCTCAATTAATCAAGACATAAGAAGAGGCCCGGGACGCTGTCTTCGCGTCCCGGGCCGTCTCGTCAGACTAATTCGGCAGAATATTAATTATTAAAAAGCCCGTAGGCCCAATATTCAGCCTGCACAGTTACTGGACTCTGATGTCTATTCCGCCGCTGCCGGAAGTTCCATCTCTGTCAGTCCGGTGTACCGCTTCAGATGGTGATCGATATTGCCGAACTCGGAATCGATCATCGTCAGGCGTTTGAAATAGTGTCCGACAGCCAGTTCGTCTGTCATGCCCATGCCGCCATGGATCTGCACGGCTTCCTGACCAATGAAGCGACCGGCTTGACCGATGCGCACCTTGGCAGCGGATGCCGCCTTCTTGCGCGTGACTTCGTCTTCATCAAGCTTGAGCGTGGCCATGTAGGTCATGGAAATCGACTGCTCATGCTCCATGAACATATCGACCATGCGGTGCTGCAGCACCTGGAACTTGCCAATCGGAACGCCAAACTGCTTACGCTGGCGTGAATATTCGACCGTCATGGCGTGCGCCACCTTCATGGCGCCGCAGGCTTCGGCACAGATCGCGGCGATGGCCTCGTCGGTAACGGTTTCGATCAACGGCAGACCATTGTCGACTTCGCCAATCACCGCTTCTGCGCCAACCGCGACGTTCTCGAAGTAGACTTCCGACGCGCGGCGACCATCGACCGTCGGATAATCGCGGGTACTTACGCCCTGCGCATCCTTGGCAACGACGAAGACTGAAACGCCATTGCTGTCACGGCGATCACCTGACGTGCGCGCTGTCACAACGAAGTGGGTTGCCCAAGGCGCCCCAATGACCACGGCCTTGTGCCCATTCAGGACAAAGCCGGCGCCGTCTTTCTTGGCGGTCGTCTCAAGATCGGCCAAATTATAGCGACCGCGCGGTTCTGCGTAGGCGAATGCAAAGATGTTCTCGCCCGACATGATGCCGCTAAGGTATTCTTCCTTTTGCGCATCCGTGCCGCGCTTGAGGAAACCACCACCGCAAACAACGCTCGGCACGTAAGGCTCGACCACGAGGCCCTTGCCGAACTCTTCCATGACGACCATCGCATCAATCGGGCCGCCACCAAGGCCGCCATCTTCTTCGCTGAACGGTGCCATCAAGAGACCAAGCTCAGCAAACTGTGCCCACATTTCAGGACGCCAGCCCGCTTCGGACTCGACCACCTTGCGGCGCGTGTCGAAATCATACTGCTCGCGGATCAGCCTCGAGAGGCTGTCGCGGATCATGTTCTGCTCTTCGGTGAAATTGAAGTCCATCTTCTATCCTCCCTGCCTCGTGCGCCCTAAAGGCCGAGGATCATCTTTGAAATAATGTTGCGCTGGATCTCGTTGGATCCACCGTAGATCGATGTCTTGCGCATGTTGAAATACGTTTCAGCCGCAAAGTTCGCATGGTCGGGACCGACGCCAAATCCGTCATTCCCCGTATTTTCCATGCCATAGCCATACGGAGCACCATAGTTTCCAACGGCCTCGAGCGTAAGCTCGGTCAAGCGCTGCTGGATCTCGGTTCCCTTCACTTTCAGGATCGAACTTTCGGGCCCGGGGCCTTTGCCTGCTGCCTCGGAAGCCAGCGTGCGAAGTTCAGTGAATTCCAAAGCGGTCAGGTCGATTTCGAGTTGGCTGATCTTGCGCGCAAAATCTTGCGATTGAAGCAATGGCTGACCATCAACCAGCTCTTCTGACGCGATACTGCGCAAGCGTTCAACGCCCCGCTTGGAGCGCGCAACGCCAGCGATACCGGAGCGCTCATGAGCAAGCAGGAATTTCGCGTAGGTCCAGCCTTCATTTTCCGTGCCGACGAGGTTTTCAACCGGAACGCGGACATCCGTCAGCCACGTCTCGTTCACTTCGTGCGTACCATCGATCAACTTGATCGGCTTCACTTCGATGCCCGGCGTGTTCATGTCGACAAGGATGAAGCTGATGCCTTCTTGAGGTTTCTTCGCCGTCGGGTCCGTACGGCAGAGGAAGAATCCCCAATCCGCGTGCTGCGCCAGCGTGGTCCAGGTCTTCTGGCCATTCAGAACATAATGGTCGCCGTCGCGAACCGCTGTCGTCTTGAGGCTTGCAAGGTCAGAACCTGCGCCTGGCTCGGAATAGCCTTGGCACCACCACACTTCGCCGGACCGAATGCCTGGCAGGTGACGAGCCTTCTGCTCTTCATTGCCGAATGTGTAGATAACTGGCGCAACCATCGACACACCGAATGGCAGAGGCATCAGCGCATCAACGCGAGCATTCTCTTCCGACCAGATATAGCGCTGGGTAGAGGTCCAGCCGGTGCCGCCGTATTTTTCAGGCCATGCAGGTGTTGACCACCCCTTTTTACCGAGCACTTTGTGCCAGGCGAGGAATTCTTCGCGCGTAAGATCCTCACGCGACCCGATACCCTCAAGTTCTTTCGGATAGTTTTCGCGAATGAATTCGCGGACCTCATTGCGGAAGGCAATCTCTTCCGGCGAAAAATCGAGATTCATGACGGCTCCTCACTGTGCGCTTGATGCGCATCGTACTTATCCCCTCTAATTCAGCCATTTTCGGCTAAAGGCAAGGTGACGTGAGCGTAAACGTCAGGTTCTCGTCGCGTCAGGTCGCATTTGCCGCTGAAGGCTCAGCAATGAAAGGGGCACACGCTGTCTTGAGCAACCCAATTGCCGTAGCGGAACCCAGTCCGCCCCCGGTTTGAAACTCGAGTTGAAGGAGGGGTTGCAGGCCCAACCGCTCGACTGCCGCCTCATGAGCTGGTCGCCGTGTCACGTGCGATGCTATGCAGTGACTGATGGCCTTTGGTTCGATTGAATGCACAACCGCGGCGGCGATAGTGGTTGCAAATCCATCCAGAACCACCGGGATTCCCTGATGCCGCGCCGCAATGATTGCGCCGACACAGGCCGCCAATTCCCGACCGCCAAGATATCTGAGAGCTTGTAACGGATCAGCCAGATGCCCCCGATGCAAAGCCAGCGCGCGCGATACGACGTCCACTCGCCGCTCTACCAAATTGGCCGTGGATTGATTGTCCGGCCTGACCCAGTAATCCGGCGCTCCGCCATACAATGCGCACGCGACAGCCGCGGCGGCGGTGCCGACCCCTGCTCCGGAGACGGCAAGCGCGAGCAGATCCGGCTTTTCCTCGGTGGCCTCAAACCCGTATGCGATGGTCGCGGCACATTCCCGCTCGGTCATGGCCGGCTCCTCCGCAATACTTGGAGTTGGCTTGTCGATGGCAAGATCGAACACGCGTATGGCGGCTCCGGCCTGTGTTGCTATTGCCGACAGCGGCGCCTTGCCTTCCCGCAGTGCATCAACATGTGCGCGCGTATCCGTCTGACTTGAGAGCGAGACACCCTCTGACTGAAGGCCGTGTGAACTGGCGAACACTGCCAACACCGGGTTTTCGATACGTGGAGGAAAGCGATGCTGCCAATTAGCAAGCCATTCTGCGGCCTTGCCGAGACGACCGAAATCTCCCTCACGGCCCATTTCGAGCAATGCCGCACGCACTTTCTGGCCAGGGGCCGGATCCACATCCACCGACGCCTTAATTAGAGACCTGGCATCCGCCAATGGTGAAGTTTGTTGTGCCGGCTCACTCAAAGCAGGTTGCTCCCAATGCATTTGAAATCGATTTCATCTTATAGCAGACAACACATGTTAACTGCGACAAGGTTTTGTTACCTCGTTTATGAGATACTTGTGTCCTCTCGTGAGCTGACTAACCTAAATACATGACCACTCAACCCATAAAATCCCCTTGCATCAAAGTGTGCGCTGTAGACGCCTCTACAGGACTCTGTCTCGGTTGTGCACGGTCACTTAAGGAAATCGGAAGTTGGGTAAGATTGGGACCAGACGGACGCGAGAAGATAATGGCCGAATTGCCTGAGCGGATCACCCGGCTTGAAGCGCTCGGCAAACGCTAGGATTTCTCGATGTCCATAGGAAAGACCCTCGTATCCGGATTTGGCGCAGCTGTGCTGATTTCCGCAACTGTCGCTTTCTTTCTCGTCCCTAGGCTGGAGCAGCATCAGGCAGAGATTGCCACAATGCAACCGGATCCGGCACCGGCCCCGTCCGAGAAGCGCACATCGGTAAACTTTGCGGATGCCGCCATTATCGATCGCGAGTCAGATGGCCATTACTGGACCCGCGCCGAAGTGCATGGAACAGCGGTCAAGTTCATGGTCGATACCGGAGCCAGCACCGTCGCCTTGACCTTTCGTGATGCTCAGCGGATTGGTTTGAAACCGGAAACGCTGGACTACAAATGGGAAATTCGCACGGCTGGCGGCATCACATATGGCGCTGCCGTCACGCTGGATAATATTCGCATAGGCCAAGTCGAAATCGAACGTGTCGATGCCATGATCCTCAAGGACGGGCTCGAACAATCGCTCTTGGGTATGACCTATCTTGGCGAACTCTATTCATACGAGTTCAAGCAAAGCCAATTGATCATACGCCGGTAATTTTCTCACCGTTCTGGCCTTTTCCGACACCAACTTCCCACGCGAACCTTTCTGCATCGCCGGCCCATCGGGCATAGGCCACGCGACCCTCAAGTCCCGCTGCATCCATCAGGTCGCGATACCAGTAGTCAGCCCCGGCATTCAGCCTTTGCGGATGCACGCCCCAGAGCAGACAGGCCGTGCGCAAGCGCTGATCGTCCAATGACCCGTAAAGAATCGGTGCCGTTCCTCGGACTCTGGCAAAACGGGCGAGCCGATCAAAAGCGCCAGTACGTAGGGCCAGCGCTGTCGCACCTTCCGCCTCGGCCATACCCTGGGCCGTCTCTGCAACAACATCGATTGCGCTTTGCGCAGGTATGTCACCCGAAAACTGTTCCAGCGACCGCCGATAATCCTCAGCGCCCTCTGTAGCACGGATGATCCGGGACATGATGGCCACCGTGGTGGCGGGATGGCGTCCGACTGCGGTCTCACCTGACAGCATGACTGCGTCTGCGCCTTGATAGATGGCCGTGGCCACATCGGAAGCTTCGGCGCGGGTCGGGGCGGCATTCTCAATCATGGATTCCAACATCTGCGTCGCCACGATTACCGGCCGGCCCAGTCCGCGAGCACAACGTACGATCCGGCGCTGGATGACCGGCACGTCTTCAGGCGCATACTCAACACCGAGATCCCCTCGCGCGACCATCACAGCGTCGGCCGCGGCAACAATAGGCTCCAGGTTTGAAATGGCGGCAGGCTTTTCGAGTTTGGCGACAAGCGGTGCCCGACCAGCAATGATGGCCTTCACTTCTTCGATGTCTTCAACTGTCTGCACAAAGGACAATGCGACGAGATCAACGCCAATCTCGAGCGCGAAATCAAGGTCGGCGCGGTCTTTGTCGGTCAATGCTCGCACCGGCAGGGCCTTGCCGCGAACCGTGAAGCCCTTCTTGTCGGTCAACTTGCCAGGCACGTCAGCTCGCACCATCGGCTTGCTGCCTGCCTGAGTTACGGTGAACATCAGCTTGCCGTCATCCACCAGGATAACGTCGCCTTCTTCGAGGATTTCGACAATCTCGGCGTGCGGTACTGGAATGGTATCATCCGCCTCGGTCGTCTCAGCGGCAACGACCGCATATTCCTTCTGATACCGCAGTCGCAGCTCTCCACCCGGCAGCGATCCGACGCGTACTTTGGGCCCCTGCAGGTCTCCCAGCGTAGCGAGGGGACGACCCGTTTCTTTTTCAGCGGCGCGCACAGCATCCAGGGCATCTTTGTGTGCACTGTACTCGCCATGGCTGAAGTTCAAGCGGAAGACGTCAACGCCTGCATAGGCCAACGCCAGAACTTCCTTCGGCGAGCGACTGCCCGGACCGAGTGTTGCGACAATCTTTGCGTTCTCACCAATTAGCCGATTTTCAGTCATTCCGCCCTCCTATGACAAGGTTGACACCGGTCCTATACGAGTCCCTTCGGGTATGCCAGCCGATCTGTTTTTCCCCCGCTCAATACACAAAAACTTCATGTGCGTGCATCCAATCGACCAAGTCGATGCATCTTCCTATGCAAAAGGAGAAATCGAGCATGAAATCAGCCCTCTTGGCCCTGTCTGTCCTGGCCGCCTGCGCCGTGCCCCTGTCACAAGCCGAAACGCCGCCCACCGAAGATCGGGTCGAACCTGTCCAGGTCATGGTGCTCGGCACCTATCATTTCGAAAATCCGGGCCTGGATCTGGTGAACACGGATGCAGATGATGTGTTGGCGCCGCACCGCCAGGCGGAACTGCAAGACCTGGCCGAGCGGCTGACCGCGTTTCGCCCCACCGCCATCGCCCTGGAGCGCATCCGCCAGACCGATGATGCGCTCGACCCGAACTTTGTGGACTTCGTCCCCGAGGATTTGACCCGAAAGCGCAACGAGAGGGTCCAGATCGGCTACCGCATCGCGCACGAGACCGGAATTGACCGGGTCTACGCAGTCGACACTCAGGATGGTGAAATCGCCTACTTTCCCTTCGATCGGGTGGAAGCCTTTGCTGCACGCACGGGCCGGGAAGACAAGATCACCAGTCTGATCGACACAATCAAGACCCAAGCCGAAGTCCTCATGCAAGACCAGGCCTCAACCCCCATCGCAGAATTGCTGGTCCGACAGAATGACCCGGCTGTGATCCGCACCATGCATTCAGACTTTTACTATGGCCTGCTCGACATGTCGGATATCGAAGATGCTGCGGGTGCCGTTCTGAACTATGGCTGGTATGCTCGCAATGCCGAAATCTTCGCGAACATCACCGAAATTGCAGAACCAGGAGACCGGATCCTCATCGTATACGGATCAGGACACAACTATTGGCTGCGCCACTTCGCGCAGGAAACGCCCGGCTTCGAACTGGTCGAAGCCACCCCCTACCTCACCGATTAGTCGACAGCAAACGGATCATAATTGAGAATCGGCGCAAGCCAACGCTCCGCCTTGCGCGTCTCCCACCCCTTGCGCCGCGCGTAATCCTCGACCTGGTCTTTTTCGATACGTCCAACCGCAAAATATACGCTGTCGGGATGCGCGAAGTAGAGTCCCGAAACACTGGCTGCAGGCGTCATGGCGAAGCTGCTGGTCAGCGAAACGCCAATGCGCGCCTCAGGTTCGAGCAGGCGGAACAGGGTTTCCTTCTCGGTGTGTTCCGGCTGGCTCGGATAGCCGGGAGCCGGCCTGATGCCGCGATACTTCTCCTTGATCAGTTCAGGATTGGACAGGTCTTCATCGGGAGCATAAGCCCACAACTCCTTGCGAACACGCTCATGCATGTATTCCGCCATCGCCTCTGCAAACCGGTCAGCCAGCGCCTTGACCATAATGGAGGAATAATCGTCGCCTCTCTTAATGAAGTCTTGCGCAATTTCCTCCGCATACGGACCTGAAGTAACGCAGAATCCACCGATCCAGTCATCGCCTTCCGGTGCAACAAAGTCGGACAATGCGAAGTTGGCGCGGGAATTATCCTTCACCATTTGCTGGCGAAGCGTATGAAAGACATCCCCTGAATCGAGGCAAATATCATCGCCATCAGAATTTGCCCTCCAGAAGCCCACCACAGCTTTCGGCTTCAACCACGCTTCCCCGACGAGTTGTTGCATCATGGCTTGAGTGTCATTCCAAAGGCCGGTCGCAGCCTCGCCGACAATCTTGTCTTCCAATATCTGGGGATACTGACCCGCCAGGTCCCATGCCGAAAAATAGGGAGTCCAATCGATATAGCGCGCCAACGTCGCGAGATCGAAATCTTCAAAAGTCCGCACGCCCTCAAACGTTGGCTGTGGCGGCGTGTAAGTTTTCCAATCTAGTTTGAGCCTAGCCTCGCGCGCCTGACCTATCGGCAGTCGCGGTTTCGGCGGACCGCCCGCGCGCGCTTCGCGCATCCGCTCATAGCGTGCTTTGGTCTGCGTTACAAAGGCCGGTTTGTCGTCTTCGCTCAATAGCGTGCTGACGACGCCGACGGCACGGCTCGCATCGGACACATGCACAACAGGGGCTGTTCGGATGACCGGATCAATCTTGACCGCCGTATGAGCGGGACTGGTCGTAGCACCACCAATCAGGAGTGGCTGTTTCATACCACGCCGTTCCATTTCGGAAGCAACATAGACCATCTCATCAAGACTTGGTGTAATCAGGCCTGAAAGCCCGATGATATCGACACCCTCTTTTTCGGCCGTATCCAGAATGGTTTCTGCGGCCACCATGACACCAAGATCCAGGATCTCATAACCGTTGCAGGCCAGAACCACGCCCACAATATTCTTGCCGATGTCGTGAACATCTCCCTTCACAGTCGCCATCAGAACCTTACCATTCGAAACATCCACAGTGCCGAGGCGCTGCTTCTCCTCCTCCATGTAAGGTTCGAGCCAAGCGACAGCCTGTTTCATGACGCGCGCGGACTTCACCACTTGCGGCAGGAACATCTTGCCGGAGCCGAACAGGTCGCCAACGACATTCATCCCGTCCATCAGGGGGCCTTCGATGACATGCAGCGGACGCTCGACCGATTGGCGCGCTTCCTCGGTATCCGCATCAATGTATTCGGTAATGCCGTGCACGAGCGCGTATTCGAGCCGCTTCGCGACAGGCGCCTCGCGCCAGGACAGATCCTTCTCGGCCGTCTTTCCTTTCTGGCCCTTGAAGCCTTCAGCTATCTCGATCAGCCGTTCAGTGGCATCCTCGCGACGGTTCAGAATCACGTCTTCGACGCGCTCGCGCAGATCAGCCTCGATATCATCATAGATATCGAGTTGGCCGGCATTGACGATGCCCATATCCATGCCTGCCGGAATGGCATGATAGAGGAAGACAGAATGCATGGCGCGCCGAACGGGCTCATTGCCTCGGAAGCTGAATGAGACATTCGAGAGCCCACCGGATATATGACATCCCGGGCATGTTTTGCGAATTTCGCGCGTCGCCTCAATGAAGTCGACCGCGTAATTGTTATGTTCTTCTATGCCCGTTGCGACGGCAAAGACATTCGGGTCAAAGATGATGTCTTCAGCGGGGAACCCTACTTCTTCAGTGAGAATTCTGAAAGCACGTTGGCAGATCTCGACCTTGCGGTCTTTGGTGTCGGCCTGACCCACTTCATCAAACGCCATAACCACGACGGCCGCGCCGTAAGCGAGGCAGGCTCGCGCCTGCTTCCGGAACGTCTCTTCGCCTTCCTTCATGGAAATGGAGTTGACGATCGCCTTGCCCTGAACGCATTTCAGGCCAGCCTCGATCACCTCCCATTTGGAAGAGTCGATCATGACCGGGACACGGGCAATGTCCGGCTCGGCGGCGATCAGGTTCAGAAAGGTGCGCATGGCCTCGGCGCCATCCAGCATGCCTTCATCCATGTTTACGTCGATCACCTGCGCGCCGCTCTCGACCTGCTGTCGCGCAACCTCAACGGCATCCGCGTAACGACCTTCGGTGATCATTTTCCGGAAACGCGCAGAACCTGTCACATTGGTACGTTCACCAATGTTCACAAAAGATTGGGAAGCTGCAATTGTCATTTTCTCGTTTTCCCGGCGTCTAGCGGCCAGTTGCCATCGACCACAGAGGGAAACCCGTCTGCAGGACGATTATACCAATAAATCCAGGCGGTTTCGCCTGACTCAGCCCCGGTGTCATCCACCAGGGAAATTCGTTTACGCAAGTATAGACTGGTCACCGGGTCGTTGGTTACGTCCTCGAAGGCATCCATTGCTGACATGATCGCTGTATCGCCGATCCGCCAGCGAATACCATGGCAAAGCTCATCACCCTCGATGACACCCGGAAAACCTCCAAGATCGATCATCCGCCCTCGAAAGCGGCAGGGCGCCCCGAAGACACCCGCACTGTCCAGCGGCAGATCGGCGGGTTGCCCGGCCGCGCCCAGCTTGAGCAGTCCATAGAAAACGAAAAGGTCTCCGACCTCCACGGCTCTGGCCGTCATGAGGCCACCTCGAATGGCTCCAGCCCCGACAGGCGCATCGTGTGTTTGCTCGGCGCCGGGTCACGTGGCTTTATGCTGTCGACTGCGTTGGCGATCGCCGCGATATGTTCCGGGGTGGTACCACAACAACCACCCAGAATGTTCACAAGACCATCCTTCGCCCAACCACCTACAGAACCGGATGTTTCTTCAGGTTGCTCATCATACTGGCCCATTTCATTCGGCAGACCAGCATTCGGATAGGCAGCGACAAGCGTGTCCGCTACGCGTGACAGAGCCGCAATGTGCGGCCTCATCAAGTCAGCGCCAAGCGCACAATTGAATCCGATAGCAAAAGGCTTCGCGTGACGTACCGAGTTCCAGAACGCCTCGACCGTCTGGCCAGACAGTGTACGACCAGACCGGTCAGTAATCGTGCCGGAAATCCAGATGGGCAGTTGGTCCATGCCCTCTTCTTCAAGGTCCATGATCGCCTTTATCGCCGCCTTGCAATTCAGAGTGTCTGTAATCGTCTCAATCAGGTAGAGATCGACCCCACCCTCGTTCAGCGCACGGATTTGTTGGCGATAGGCTTCATAGACCTCATCAAAGGTCACAGACCGAGCGCCTGGATCGTTTACATCCGATGACATGGACAACATCTTGTTTAGAGGCCCGATGGAGCCCGCCAGGAACCTCGGCTTGTCCGGCGTCTTCGCCGTCCACGCATCGGCCGCAGCCCGGCCGAGCTTCGCCCCTTCCAGATTGATGTCCCAGACAGATTGCGGGTCCAGCTTGTAGTCATCCTGCGCGATGACCGTTGCGCTGAACGTGTTGGTCTCGGAAATGTCGGCACCTGCTCCATAATAGGCATCATGCAGGTCGGTCACGATATCCGGCCGCGTCAGGCACAAAACATCATTGTTTCCTTTCATCTGGCCGGGATAATCAGACTCGCTGAACCGAGTCCCTCGGTAATCTCCCTCCTCCAGGCCGCGCCTCTGAATCATGACCCCCCACGATCCATCGAGAATGAGAATTCGTTCCTTGGCGGCTGCCTTCAGGGCGCTGATGCGATCTTGTCTGTTCATGGCTCAAGCGGCCTCAACTGGTTTGGGTTTCAGTCCGAGCAGGCGACAGGTGGACAAAGCCAACCCAGCCCGGTTCAGCGTGTAAAAATGGAAATCGGAGACCCCCTCATCGGACAATTTCCGACAAAGGTCCGCCGCAACGTTAGCTGTTACTAGTTCCCGCGTTTCCTGATCATCCTCAAGGCCCTCATAGAGCTCATGCAGCCAGGTCGGCAGTGATGCGCCACACAGTTGAGATATACGCTTCAAGCCCTTGAAATTCGGTTGCAGCATGATGCCCGGCACAATGGGCATGGTAACACCACCTGCACGAGCCTTTTCCAGAAAATTCAGATAGATTTCCGGCTCGAAGAAGAATTGCGTGATTGCTCGATCCGCACCTGCATCTTGCTTTGCTTTCAGAAACGCGATTTCGGCGTCCCACCCCTGACTCTCAGGATGAAGCTCAGGATAACAGGACACAGAAATCTCGAAGCAGCGACCGAGATCGGGCCGATGGGCACGAATGCCTTCAATCAAATCGATTGAATCCCTGAACCCACCGGGGTGCTGTTCGAATTTCTCGCCCATGCCGCTCGGTGGATCACCGCGAAGGGCAACAATATGCCTTACCCCAGCCTCCCAGTAATCTTCCGCAACGGACAGCACTTCATCCTTGGTTGCACTGACGCACGTCAAGTGACCAGCCGGTCGCAAATGGGTCTGTTGAGCAATCCGGCGAACAGTGTCGTGAGTACGCTCACGCGTAGATCCCCCGGCGCCATAAGTGACGGAAACAAAATTCGGAGTCATCGGCTCGAGGCGCTCAACCGTTTCCCACAGGCGATCAGCCATCGCTTCGGATTTCGGCGGAAAAAACTCGAATGAAACAGACGGCGAGCCTGCCTGCCGAGGGGTAGCGAGCGAGCTCATGCGACATGCTCCTTGGGTTTGGCGGACTTGACCGCCTTCCAGATATTTACGGTGAGACCATCCTGTTCACCTTCGGGAGGCGCAAAGGAACGCGGCTCGAAGAGGTCGAGGCCCACATCGGCAGACCACACAGCCATAGCTTCGTGCGCCATACCCAACCGGTGATGGCCATACTCGGCGCGCAAAAACTCCAGATCATGCGGTGCGAAATCCACGATCAGGAGCTGGCCGCCGGGCTTCAGCACACGGCTAGCCTCCGCGATCGCCCGATTTGGCGCGTCCATATAGTGAAGAACCTGATGAATGATCACCAAATCAGCAGAGTTGTCGTCAAACGGTACAGCTGTCACGTTCCCCTGACGCACGCGGGCACCATGCATGCCTTGCTGTTCCAGATTTGCCCGCGCGACAGTGAGCATATGATGACTTAGGTCAATGCCCTCTGCTTCCTCGGCCAAAGGTGCAAATAGGCTCAGCATACGTCCGGTACCGGTTCCGAAATCCAGGACGCGCCCAAATGGTCCCTTCCCCGCGAGTTCGACTAGAGCCCCCTCGATCAGATCGTTGGGATAGTGAAGAGACCGCAAACGGTCCCACGTCTCAGCGATGTTTGAGAAGTAAGCTTCAGCTGATTCCGCACGCGCAGCGCTCACTTCGTCCAGACGTGCTGCATCACGAGCCAGTTCCGGCTCGTCTCGATCCAGTTGCGCAAACAAGGAATCCAGAAATGCTTTTCCATACGACCCGGTTGAAGCGCGGTAGAAGACAAATGAACCTTCAGGCAAACGCTCAACCAAACCTGCAGCCGTGAGCGCCTTCAGGTGGTGAGACAGGCGAGGCTGGGACTGCTCCAATACCTGAACCAGTTCCCCGACCGACAGGTCGCGCTGGCGCAACAGGGCCAACACCCTCAAACGAGTGGGCTCCCCTGCTGCGCGCAGAGCCTCAATCATGGATGACAGCCGTGAAGTCATTTAATGATATAAACATTGATTTATATGTTTTTGCAACACAGCTTTACAGAAATATCACCTATGCGTGTTTCGGTAGAGATTGAGAGTTGAAGCGCCAGCGCTTAACTACCATCTACCGGCTTCCACAACGGGGTTATCCACACATGACACAGCGACTCTTTGCTGCGGTTCTTGCCATGGGGCTAGGAGCCTGTGCGTCCACACAAAACCTTGAATCCGGCACCGTTCCCGATCCTTACGAAGGCTTCAACCGTCAGATGTTCGCCTTCAATAGTGGCGTAGACAAGTATGCGCTCGGCCCCGCAGCAGACGTGTATGAGACGGTGACCCCCGAGTACGGTCGCGACCGACTGAGCGACTTCCTTCACAACTTGAAGTCTCCAGTGATCTTTGTAAACGATGTCCTGCAGGGCGAGAGTGATCGCGCTAGCGAAACATTTGCTCGATTTTTTCTGAACTCGACGCTGGGTATCGCCGGACTTTGGGACGTTGCTGAGTATACCGGTATTGAGAAGCACAATGAGGATTTTGGACAAACCCTTGCTGTGTGGGGTGTCGACAGCGGCCCCTTCCTGATCCTGCCCCTCATGGGTCCAACAACGCCGCGTGACCTGTTCGGTAGCGGTGTGGATCGTGCGCTGGATCCGCTTGTCTGGACAGAGTTCGATAACAATCCCGACCTCGACGATCACATCGAAATGGGTCGTGGAATTCTCGGAGGGCTGAATGCCCGCGTCGCCCTCGATGATGCGCTGGAGCAACTGAATGCTCAGCCAGAGCCCTACATCGCTTTGCGGAGACTTTATTCATCCCAGCGTCAGGCAGAAATACGTAATGGTCGCATAGACGAGGAAGATGCTTACGAGGATCTCCCTGATTTTGACGAATTTGAAGAGTAGGTCCGGGGCGTGATGACCACCAACAGGAGCGAAATGTGAAACGCTACTACCGATATTTTGCATTGGCTGGCGCTGCAGTATTGATGCTTGCCCCAACCAGCCAGGCAGACGCAAAGACAGAATCCTATGTTCAGGAGAATGCCAGTGACGTATTGGCATCGCTGAACGATCCGTCCCTGGACTCAGAAGAGCGCACAGAAAAATTCAATACTTACATGGATGAGTTCACCGACATGACTGCGGTGTCCAACTTTGCCATTGGCAAGTATGCGCGCCGCTTCAGCGAAGATGAGTTAGCTCGCTACCGGAAAGTTTTTCGGGAGTATGCACTCGCAGTTTATGAGAATGAACTCGACGCCTATCGCGGAGAAGCCGTGATCGTAAAGGATTCGGTGGATCGATCTGCGACCGATTCGATCGTCAACACGGTCATTAAGCGTCAGGACGGCAAAGACATGGATGTGCGGTGGCGCGTTCTGACCCGCGACGGCAAGTATCAGGTCGTAGACGTTGCCCTGAATCTGGACGGTAATTTGATCTGGCTCGCAATCGAACAGCGCGCCCAATTCCTCGCTTTGCTAGACCGCTCGAACGGCTCGGCCGAGGCCTTGATTGACAAGATCGAAAGCATGAAGCGGAAGCTGGAAACCGAGAAGCGAAGCTAGTCGTCTGAAATCAGCCAAAGATCAATAGCCCCCACCAGACGGCTGGTTGGGGGCTTTTTTACGTGTGGCTTACACGCTCCAGCTGCGGAACGGTTTTCCAGTCAGCTCCCGAAAGCGACTCGCATCAGTTTTCAGCTTCTGCGCCAGATTAGAACGAATCCTGTCGTCGAATTCTGGAACTTCGACCGGTTTCCTCGTTTTGACCGCTGCGCGCAGGGAGTCGATGAGGACTCGCGGCGTGCGCGAACGGACGTATCTCCCCATACCTGTATCTCGCATTTGCCCCCACCAACGAGGCATTTTGCGAATTTCCTCTCCCGAATTTGCCTCGGGCAGATTGCTCAAATGTTCGACGGCCGAAGGTGCCAGACCGATATGCTCTGCGATCCGCCTGAACACGGAGGAAGAGTTGGCAAGCAGATCGTTGAAATCTACGATTAAAATGTCGTCTTTAGACCAGTACTCAAAGTAGGGCTCCAACTGGTAAGCATATTTGCTAACCATAAGTATGTGCTCACCCTCATGTGTGTCGAACACATCAGCCGGCTCAGCGAGAGATGCTGAATGCATGAATGTATGCTTGTATTGGGACTCGGCCCGCGCAACGGGATCCCGGGCGATAAAGATCAGCTTCGAGTTCGGAGCATTTTCATACGTCCGCGCTGGTGCGCCTGGAAACATGTCCCGCTTTGTATAGTTCGGACAAAAATCCACCCAAGGAAGGTCCGAATTGCCGAACTGTTTGCGATACCAGCCCAGGCCTCGCGCAAAATTTTCTTTGGACAGATAAAAGTCGGTTTCCTTGCATTCCGGCACGGCCACTAGACCGCTCTCAAGGAATACTCGGTACAGGGCGGTCGTGCCAGCTCGCATCGCCCCAATGACGATTGCGTCAGCCGCAGTCTTGTCCCCTGGTTCGCCGGTTTGGATCATCGTCGAACATTCCCGCATTGTCATGGGCACAAATGCCCAATTCGAGCATATACGCACATTCTGTCCCCACCCTTCAAAGGGTGAGCCTCTTATCGGCAAAGGAATGGCAACGCGCAAGCATTTCGTTAACCAATGTTAACGAAATTCGAATTTACACCAAAATTCGATCACACTTCTCACTACCCGCAAAGCAAACGCTCATCAGTAATGCGATGACAATTCATTTTTAGTTTGGGCCAACAAGTACGGCCCGACTTCCAGCGGGCCGAAAATCTTGCCAATCAGCGGGCAAATTTCTTGAACTTCAGACGCTTGGGATTGACGGCATCCTCACCTAAGCGGCGCTTCTTGTCTTCAAGGTAGGAAGAAAAGTCGCCTTCGAACCATTCAACATGGGAATCGCCCTCGAATGCGAGAATGTGCGTTGCCATACGGTCCAGGAACCAGCGATCGTGCGAAATGATCACCGCGCAGCCGGGGAAATTGTCGAGACCTTCTTCGAGCGCCTGCAAGGTTTCCACGTCGAGATCGTTGGTCGGTTCATCTAGCAGAAGCAAATTGTGGCTACCTTTGAGCATCTTGGCGAGATGGACACGATTACGCTCACCACCAGATAGGAGCCCGACTTTTTTCTGTTGATCTGTGCCCTTGAAGTTGAACGCGCCAACATATGCGCGCGACATGACTTCAACACCACCCAAATCGATGACATCCGTCCCCCCGGAGATTTCCTCCCAGACATTCTTGTCGGAATCGAGTTTGTCGCGGCTCTGGTCAACATAGCCAATCTTCACCGTATCACCGATGCGCAGGCTACCCTGGTCTGGCTTCTCCTGCTCAAGGATCATTTTGAACAAGGTCGATTTACCCGCACCATTCGGGCCGATGACACCAACAATACCACCAGGAGGCAATTTGAAGTCCAGATTTTCGATCAGGAGATTGTCGCCGAATGCCTTTCGCAACCCTTCCGCCTCCAGAACGACTCCACCAAGGCGCGGGCCGGGGGGAATCCGGATTTGTGCGGTCATGACCTTCTCGCGCTCAGCCTGCGATGCCATTTCCTCATAGGCGTTGATACGCGCCTTGGATTTTGCCTGACGCGCCTTCTGACCAGAACGAACCCACTCAAGTTCCTTCGCCAGGGTGCGCTTGCGACCGGACTCTTCACGCGCCTCCTGCTCCATCCGCTTGGCCTTTTGCTCAACCCACCCGGAATAGTTGCCCTGGAAGGGAACACCGCGGCCACGGTCGAGTTCGAGGATCCAGCTGGTAATATCATCAAGGAAGTATCGGTCGTGGGTCACGAGGATCACACAGCCCGGGAAGTTGATCAGATAATTCTGCAGCCACGCGACGGTTTCGGCGTCGAGGTGGTTGGTCGGTTCATCCATCAGGATCATGTCGGGCTTCGAAAGAAGCAGCTGGCAGATCGCGACACGGCGAACCTCGCCGCCGGACAGGCTTTCCACATCGGCGTCATCATCGGGGCAGCGCAGCGCGTTCATCGCCATCGAAATCTTGGAGTCGATGTCCCATGCGTCAGCCGCATCGATCTTCTCTTGCAGCGCCGTCATCTGCTCCATCAACTCGTCGGAATAGTCTTCGCCAAGCTTTTCTGAAATGGTGTTGAACTCGTCCAACATCTGCTTTTCAGGGCATTTTGAGGCGACATTGTCGAACACGCTAAGTTTGGGGTCGAGTTTCGGCTCTTGCGGCAGGTAACCGACTTTCACGCCCTCGGCCGCCCAGGCTTCGCCTTGAAAGTCCTTGTCTTCACCCGCCATGATACGCAGCAGCGTGGACTTACCAGACCCGTTGACACCGACGACACCGATCTTGGCATCCGGCAGGAAATTCAGGTGAATGTTCTCGAACACCTTCTTGCCACCGGCATATGCCTTGGTCAGGCCTTGCATTTGGAATACGATTTGGGGACCGGCCATTGAAAGCGTCTCCTGAAACTTTGGGGGAATATGTCGCCTCAGTTACGCGGACGTGGCCGAAAATCAAGCGGGTAAGCGCAACCTGTTCTGAGAAACATCTCTGGCAAACCTCGCTCAGCCAGAAACCTCCCCTTCTACCAAATTGTCGATTAGCCTTCGATGCGTTTGCGCTCGTCGTCGGTCAGCACACTTGCGAGACGCTCGAGCTCGGTTTCAGCACTTTGATTTCCCATATCCTGAGCCCGACTGAACCAGCGCCAAGCTTCGACAAAGTCGGGCTGGTCCTGGCCATGCCCACCTGCATGAGCAATTCCGAGGTTGAATGCGCAGCGATTGTCGCCGAGCTCTGCGCCCTTGTCCCACCACGATTGCGCGGTTTTGAACTCTTTAGGGCCACCAGCGCCGGTCATCATCATGACGCCGAGGTATGTCATCGCGTTCACTTCGCCCATATGCGCGGCCTGCTCAAACAAACGGCGCGCATCCGTCTCGTTACGCTCGCCACCAAGGCCTCGTAACTTCATGAACCCCAGATTGAACAATGCGGGTGGCAGGTCAGCCTCCGCCGCCTGTGCATAATATGCTCTGGCAGCGGCAAAGTCCTGATGGACGCCCCGCCCATGATGTAGCATGGCGCCGAAATTGTTGGCAGCCGCAGCATGTCCGGAGTCCGCAGCCCGGCGCATCAACGCCGCGGATTTCATCAAGCTCTCTCCGCCCTCGCTATCGAGTAGCAAGGCGACCGCTTGTTCGAACAGAACATCCCCTTCCGCCATAAGTGCACGATATGCATAAACCACTACTTGCATAGCGACTTTTGGCAGTTTTTGCCTCACAAAAGTTGAAACAAGTGTTTAGTTTTGGCGATTGGTTAGCTGTCCGATAGTCACTGAATCTGCATGCATGAGTGGCGAACACGAATACTCAGGGCACACTTCGATCAATCTCAAAAAAACTTTCCTCAGGACACTATCCATCCATGACAGAATTGACCCTGGATCGCCTCTTTGCGTCGCCTTCCCTAACTGGCCAAACAACACTGGGCATCAAGTACTCTCCCGATGCTGCACGGGTGACCTTCCTCAAGCCTCGGCCCGACGACCAGCAAAGACACGATCTCTGGCAATTCGACGTTGAGACAGGCGCGCCGTCCCTCCTTGTGGATTCCCTATTGCTTGAACCAGAAGAAATCGTTCTCTCAGAGGAAGAAATAGCCCTACGCGAGCGCAAGCGAATTGCGGGGAGAACAGGCATCCTCGACTACTCATGGGGTACAGCCACGACGATACTCGTCCCACTAGGGGGAAACCTGCACTTGGTCACCCTTACTGAAGACAGTCCGCAAGTTCGGCGACTAACCGATACCGATGCCTTTGACTATGATGCCCGCATTTCACCCAAAGGCACGTATGCCAGCTTCATTCGCGACGGGGCGCTCTGGATAGTTGATCTTGCGACGGGCGACGAGAAACGCGCCTCTCCCCCGGCCGAGCCGTCAAAATCACTGTCGTATGGCGTCGCCGAATTTGTCGCACAGGAAGAGATGAGCCGATACACCGGATATTGGTGGAGCCCGGACGATAAGTACATCGCCTATACGCGTGTGGATGAGACATCCGTGGACATCGTTCCACGCTTTGATATCGCCGCAGAAAATGTTGCCGTTATTGAGCAGCGCTATCCTCGCGCGGGTCGCCCCAACGCCATTGTGGACCTATTCGTTCTGGAGGTGGAAACCGGCATTGTCACGGAGATTGGATGGCGGCGCAACGACTGGGGACACGCAACCGACCAATATCTCGCGCGGGTCAATTGGACTGAGAGCAGCCTCTACGTCCAGCGCGTCAATCGGGCTCAGACACAGCTCGAAATGGTCCAATTCATGGCCTTCAAGCATTCCGAGAAAGGGTTGCGCCTTTATGAAGCCACCGTCGCTCAGCTTGATGAGCAACCCAATTGGATCAATCTGTCTTCAGATTTCGTGAGCTTGGGGGATACAGGCATTGTTCTCACGGAAGAATCTCGTGGTTACCGCCAAATTAGTTTGTTACCGCCTTCGACAACCCACCCCAGACAACTGATTGGCGGTGACTGGGTTGTCGACAAGCTGCAGCATGTAAAAGCCGACATGTCCGAAATACTCTTCACAGGGTTTCTGGATACTTCGCTTGAGTGCCACCTCTATCGCGCCAAGCCAGCAACTTCTGGCTCAGCAACTCCTCCAGAGGTCGAGCGCATCACCTCCATAGGCCAAACATGGTCCATTGCCATGGCGCCAGACGGGCGATCCTTTGTCGGAACATCATCATCCCCAAGCCACCCCCCTCAAACGGGTCTGTACGCTTCTGACGGCAGTTTGATTTCCTGGATTTCGGACAATGCGCTCGACGCAGACCATCCATATCACTCCTTTCTGCCGGATCACGTCACACCAGAGTTCGGAGTCCTGTCCGCCGATGACGGTCAGATTCTACACTATTCCCTACTGAAACCGCCCGGTTTCGATGCTAGGAAATGCTACCCGGTTATTGTGGAAGTGTATGGCGGGCCACATGTCCAAACTGTCACGCGCAGTTGGGGGAGTCTGTCAGATCAATATCTCGCCCGTCAGGGATACCTCATCTTCAGGCTCGATAATCGAGGCAGCTGGAATCGCGGCAAGAAGTTTGAGGATGTGATCCATCGCCGCACGGGCCTGCATGAGGTCAGCGACCAGATGATGGGCGTGGACTGGCTCAAGACACAACCATTTGTCGATCCCGGCAGAATTGCCATTCAGGGCTGGTCCTATGGCGGATACATGACACTGATGACCATTCTGCAAGCGCCAGCTGATACATTCGCGTGCGCTGTCGCGGGAGCTGCGGTTGCAGACTGGAGCCTCTATGATACATTCTACACGGAGCGGTATATGGGGACACCACAAAACAACCCAGGCGGCTATGAAGCCTCCAGTGTTTTTCCAAACCTCGACGCGCTTTCGACCCCCCTCCTCCTCATTCACGGCATGGCAGATGACAACGTCACCTTCGACAATGCCACACGACTGATGGCCAGACTTCAGGAATTGGGCAAACCGTTTGAATTAATGACCTATCCGGGCCAACGCCACGGCATTCGGGGAGAAGCGCTGCAACGCCACCTGATGCAAACGCGTATGGCCTTTTTGGACCGCAAACTGAAGAGACCATCAGAATGATCAAACCCTGGAAAATCCTGGAAAGCCGTCAAACCTACAAAGACGACTTCCTTTCGGTGCGCACGGATGTCTGCCAACGTGAAGACGGCCATGTAGTGCCCGCCTATCATGTGTTGGAATTCACAGATTGGGCCACGATTATCCCGATTACTGACGAAGGCAATATTGTGCTGGTCCGCGAGTATCGGCACGCCGGCGAGATCGTCCTCTTGGGCGTACCCGGCGGCGTCCTGGATCCCGGAGAATCCGATCCGGAAATAGCAGCCCGGCGGGAATTACGCGAGGAGACCGGCTACACGGCGCGCGAGTTGATCCCCGTTGGCATCTGTTATCCGAACCCGGCAACCCAGAATAATCAGCTTCATTATTTTTTGGCCACGGGCTGCCAGAAGACAGATGCTCAGTCTCTTGACGCAAACGAGGAAATCGAGGTCGTCGAGATGCCTTACAAAGACTTCCTGGAATACGAAGCATTCGAGACTCAACACGGCCTTCACGCGGCGGCACTGTTTTACACCGAGCGGTATTTCGGGAAACATCCCGAAAAACGACCGTGAGGAAATGCCCATGCCTGCCTTCCAGCCTACTGCCGACCAATTCAGGGCGTTTCGTGACGACCCGAACGATGGCCCCATTACCCAGGTAAATTTGCTGAAGTTTCGAGTTAAAGCTGAGTATCAGCCGGATGACCCCGAATTTGGCGAAGAGATCAGCGGGGAATACGCCTATATTCGTTACTCCGAAGCCTTCACTTTCGCGGCAAAAAAGGTCGGCGGCTCCACATTGCTCCTTGCATCGACCGAACGCTATTTCATCGGTCAGGGCGATTGGGATGGCGTGCTGGTCAACCAGTTCCCAGATCGACAGGCTTTCATCGCTACGCTCAACCATCCGGACTACAAATCCATGTCTCGCCATCGCGAGGCAGGCCTGCTTTGCCAGGAATTGATCGTGACCCGTCCCACTTGGATAAACGGGAGAAAGCTGTGAGCCGCTACGAAATCTTTGGCGCGCTCGGCTCGCCCTATTCCATGAAAGTGCGCGCCGCCCTGCGGGCCAAACGCCTTGTCCATACCTGGACCGGTATGACAGCCGACGACCGACAAAGCGTCATGCCAAATGTGCGGGCACCCGTGATCCCTGTCATCCGCCAGCCTGACGGCAGCTGGGTGAATGATTCAACCCCCTTCTTGCTGTCACTCGAAGGCGAAGGCCGAGACCTCTTGCCACCCGATCCGGTTGCCCGGTTTGCCTGCCTGTTGCTTGAGGACATGGCCGACGAATGGTTCATGAAAGCCATGTTCCATTACAGATGGGCATATGACCTGGATGCTGAATGGTGCGCCAATTGGCTGATCTATGACACGCTTCCCAACACAAGTCGCCTTGGCGTGGAAGAAGCTGCTGCCACCATTCGTGACCGGCAAATCAGCCGCATGGCTCTTGTTGGCTGCACACCCCAGACTGCCCCTCTGATAGAGGCCAGCTGGAAGCGCATCTGCAAAGTTCTGGAGGCGATGGCAACCGGGCCAACACGCTTCTTGTTCGGAGATCGCATTTCGCTCGCGGATCTTGGCTTTTACGGTCAGTTGAAAGTCATGAGTGTTGACCCCACTCCCATGACCTGGCTGCGAGCGGACACACCGTACTTGTATCGCTGGATTGATCACGCCGATGATGCGAGCGGTATCGAAGGTAACTGGTCTGATAGTATCAGCCCGGTCGTCCACGACCTTCTCGCAATAGCAGGGGAAACCTATTTGCCATTCCTGAAAGCCAATCTTGATGGGCTCAATTCCGGATCAGACAGTTTTTCGCTTGAAATAGAGCGCGGGCGCTACGAACAGGGCGTATTCAAGTATCAGGCAAGATGCCTGCAAACCTTGGGCGATGCCTGGAAAGATCTGGATGTTGTCGCGCGAGACAAACTTGCTGAGTGGATTGGACCAAACGCAAGCATCCTTTCAACAAACGTTTAGCAACTCGGGTACAAGACTGCGCCTGAAGAACGAAATTCTGTTTTCTTGTGGCTCGGCTCAACGCAGAGTCAGCGCGAATCCCACTGCGAGGCATATTATCCGTGACGAAAAAACCGTCTCCCATCTCAGAATTGCTGCACCACCGCGCCCGCAACCTTTCCAAGGGTGCACCGGTATCGCTTCCTATCATGGCGAGTACGACATTCCTGTTGCCAGGAGATCCGGACGGCAGCCATTTCTATGCGCGCAATGGAAATCCAACAGTCGAAAGTGTCGAAGCGGAGATAGGCATTCTGGAAAATGCCGAGACGGTGCTGTTCCCATCCGGCATGGCCGCTATCGCCGCAATGTTTCACACAGTGCTGCGCCCGGGAGACAAGGTTCTGGTGCATGCAGACGGCTACTACAATGTTCGAGCCCTGTTGAATGAACACTTCGCACCCCGGGGCATAACCGTCGAGACTTGTCCTACCGCCCAGATGGCGGATGCTGACCTGTCGGGCTGCCGGCTCGTAATGATTGAAACACCGTCAAATCCGGGCCTCGAAGTTTGCGACATCGCGGCTGTGGCTGATCGGGCAAAATCAGCCGGAGCCTTGCTGGTGGCTGATAACACGACTGCAACACCCCTGTGCCAGCAACCTCTCGATCTTGGGGCGGATATGGTCGTGATGGCTGACACAAAGGCCATGGCGGGCCATTCAGATGTTCTCTGCGGACATGTAGCAAGTCGGGACACATCCCTGATGAATCAGGTGCGTGGCTACCGTCGTTTGGGCGGCGCCACGGTAAGCCCGTTCGACGCGTATCTGCTGCATCGCGGGCTTGAGACCCTGGAATTGCGCGTTTCGCGGGCAAACCAGAATGCTCTAATTCTGGCAAATCACCTATTATCGCACCCCTCTGTGCAGACCGTCCGGTATCCCGGTCTCCCGCGAGACGCGAGCCACGCAGTTGCGTCTCGCCAGATGCGAGACTTTGGTCCGATCGTGAGCTTCACGTTAAAAGATCGCGCAAGCGCAGAAAAGTTTATTGATAACAATCCACTAATAGTGCCCGCCACGAGCTTTGGAGGTGTTCACACCTCTGCTGAGTGCCGAGTCCGCTGGGGAGACCACGTCGCCGACGGATTCGTCCGCTTGGCGTGCGGAATAGAGCCCGGTGAAGACCTTGTAAAAGCTACGGAAAATGCTTTACGAGATATCAGTCCGGTTTGATGCTGGGGAAGTGACTTTCACGGACAAGTGGTATAGCGTTTGCTCTCAACGAGCAGGGGTCTCGTTTCATGAAGCGACTGAGTATTGTCCTTTTCTTCGCCCTGCTGGGCTTTGGCGCTTGGGGCTGGTTCCGTCTGAACCAGCCTGAGCCGCCTATGGCGTTAACTGAGCCCCTGCGGATCGATCAAGGCGAGATCCAGGGCGGTGTTGATCCAGACAATCCGGAAATCCAGGTTTTCAATGGGATTCCCTATGCCAGCGCCCGTCGTTGGTCAGCGCCAACTTCCCCGCCGCAATGGGGCGCCATTACCCGGGATGCGAGGGAATTCGGCCCGCAATGCCTGCAACCCCGCGGACATATGAATGAGGTTGTCGACCGTATCATCGATGGTAACGGCTTGCCCTGGTGGAAACGATTGGCCGCCAGGCAATACCTCGCTGCCCAGCCTGAGCCCGCTGAAGCTGAGGACTGCCTGTTCCTGAATGTCCGAACGGCAAATCGCGGCAAGCCTCGGCTACAGCCGGTAATGGTATGGATTCACGGCGGCTCTCATCAGGCTGGGGCGGGTTCGGCGTCATATTACCAGGCAAATGGCCTTGTGGATAAAGGCGTCGTTCTGGTCACAATCAACTACCGGCTCGGACCATTCGGCTACATGGCGCACCCTGCCCTGACCGAAGAAGCCGGAACATCCGGCAATTACGGCCTGTTGGACCAAGTTGCAGCACTCCGCTGGGTTCAAATGAATATTGCGCGCTTCGGCGGCAATCCAAACAATGTCACCATATTTGGCGAAAGCGCAGGCGCGCAATCTGTCAGTGAGCTGATGGCAACGCCTCTTGCTGACGGCCTGTATGACAAGGCCATCTTGCAGAGTGGCGTCAGCAGTTACAATGCGCTTCACCTGTCCCACTCGCCATTGCCCAATGTGCAAAGCTCCGAAGAAGTCGGTGTCGAGTTCCTTTCATCGCTGGCCGATGGCACCGCTACCGCAGACCGGCTTCGCGCCATCCCGTCGGGGGCGATCATCGACCGTGTTCTGTTGAGGCAGGATTTGGTCAAGTACTTCTTGCCGACAGTGGATGGTAACGTCCTGCCCGTGCCAATCGGTGAAGCTATTCGGGACGGTGGCGCCAATCGGGTTCCAGTCCTTGCAGGCTATAATGCTGATGAAGGCACTCTATTTTACAGTCAGCGCAAATCGCCGACAGCCCTGCTGCCGAACATCTCTGGTTCCATCACACAACGCGAAGCGATGCTGGAAGGCGTGTTTGGTGTGAACTCATCGAAAGCGCTACAAGCCCTCTATGGCATGACATCCTTGGAAACGTGGGATCGGGGCGCCGAAAAAATGCTGGGCGATGACTTGTTCGGCGTCCATACGCGTTTTCTGGCCAAAGCCAATGTCGCTGCTGGCCAGCCAACTTGGCTCTACCAATTCAGCCGGACGCCGCCAGGAAAGTCTCAAACGCTCGGTGCATATCACGGGGCCGAGATCGCGTTTGTCTTCGATAGCCACAACGGCTTCCTTCCGGCAGCTGATGACGATGAAATCCTGACTGACAGAATGATTTCGTACTGGACCAATTTTGCCAAGACAGGTGACCCCAATGGCAAAGACCTGCCTGAGTGGCCAGCTTATGATCCGGACGCCGATATCTGGCTGGAATTGGACCATGAGATCAAACGCATCAGCGGCCTTCGCGCGCGCAAACTCGACATACTGGAAGACAATCTCAATTTGCGGATCGACGCCATCAAGCGATCAAAAACACCGTTTGAGCTGATCGAGAATACGGCACTTCTATCGACAGCCGCCGGGCTAGGCGGTGAGGAGCGTTTCGCAAATAGCGACTAGACCCGCCTGGTCGACAGCGTCAAAAGCATTCAGTTCTGTCGAGTCGACATCCAGTACGGCAGCGAGATCGCCATTTGCGTCGAACACCGGAACGACAACTTCAGAATTGCTCGCTGAGTCGCATGCGATGTGCCCGGGAAATTCATGAACATCCGGAACAATGATCGGCGCGCGCGTCGCCGCCACATGCCCGCAGACCCCTTTGCCAAAGGGGATGCGCAGACAACCAAGCGTGCCCTGATACGGCCCAACAACCAGTTCGGACTCCTTCAGAGGGTCAACCATGTAGAATCCCGTCCAGAAAAAGCGGGGTGAAAAGGCCTGTGACAGGATACAGGACGCTGTCGCATAACGCGCAGTGATCGATGTTTCTCCCGCAACAACGCTATCAATTTCCGCCTTCAATTCCTTGTAGCGTTCTGCCCTGTCCATATTCCGCCTCATCTGTGCCTTGAGCGGGCTATATCGGCTGGATGCAGGCACTTCGCAATAGGGCGTTGAAGCTGACACCAACCTCTGAAATAGTCGGAGCAGTCAAGGCGGTGGACGGGGCCGCTGCCATGAGGGAGACAGTCATTGAGCCTGACGGGACGCCTAAGCGCCGCCTTGCTGATCGCAGCCTGTCTCACCGTCCCTGCGGGGGCGCAGACAGGCGACGACTATGACGACCTCACCTTGGACGCCCCAATCGAGATTCCCGACTCGAATGATTGGGGCGAGGTCACCCACCATCCCGAAACAGACCTTGAAACACTTGAACAGGCGCATCGGGACTATCTTAGAAAATCGACCCTCCAGCTCGAACGACCGGAAGCCGATCCTGTCGAGTTCGATCCGCCCTCTCCTCCGCCTAACTGGCTACGAGGATTGTTTGAGTTCCTTAGTCATTTGGGCCCGCTTCTAACGCTCATTTTCTATGTAGCAATCGCCGCCTTGATTTTGGGCGTGTTGTACTTCCTTTTCGGAGAGGCGCTGCGTATCCGGTTTGGCAAAGATGGCAGCAAAGCCGACAAAGTCGGCGACGATGTCATCCCGGACTTCCGCCCGGCAGAATCCGTCGCCCGCTCCCTACTGGAAGAGGCCGATGCGCTTGCCCGCGCAGGAAAATTCGCGGAGGCCGTGCACTTACTCTTGTTCCGGTCAATCGAGGACATTCAGACGCGCATCGAGATCGGCGTGCCTCGCTCACTCACGGCACGTGAGATCGGCAAGCTTGGCTTCCTGCCAGATCGCGCGCGGACCGCTCTCAGCCCGATCATCGCCATCGTCGAACGTAGTTTCTTCGGCGGCCGGGATGTCGACGAAAGCGGCTGGCATATGGCGCGGGCTTCCTACGAAGACTTCGCATTTGGGGAGCAGTGGACATGAAGGATCGTTCTCACGTCGACTCCCCGTTCAGTGACAAGATCGTCGGCATATTGCTGGCAGTGGCGCTTTTTTCCTTTGGGGCAATCATGGTGCTCGCAGGCTGGGCACCTGAATTGCGGGACCGGAATGTGGCCGGTGCGCACCCGTTCTCGACCTCGGCGCTCGGTTATAATGGCTTCGTGCAACTCCTTCAGGAACAAGGCTATCCGGCGGAAGTCTCCCGGCTGGAGCGCACGCTTGAAGACAGTGATTGGGGCCTACTCGTCTTAACACTCCCCCAATGGGGTGCAGCAAAGGCGCTCGAAGACTTAGAGCCACAGCGGACTACTTTGCTCGTCCTGCCGAAATGGACCGGCATGACTGATCCTCTTAACAAGACCCATCAAAAGGATACGCGCTTCATGAATGCGCGCGTCTTGAACGACTTACTGGAGACGATAGCTATCGATGCGGAAATCGGACGTATCGATGTGCCAAGTGAAACCTCAACCCCCTTCGGATCAATCGCGCTCAAACCAGACGTGAAGATGCAAGTGCTACGCGGAGACTCGCTTACGCCGATTGCTGAGACACAGGATGGGATCCTGCTCGCCTGGGCACCCGATGCGGACATGTATGTTCTGTCCGACCCCGACATGATCAACACTTTCGGTTTGTCGCAGTTTGAGAACGCTCGCTTTGCGACTCAGATGATCGACTTTCTTCGTAATGACTACGACGAGCCGATTATATTTGATGCGACTCTCCATGGTTTCGTTCGGTCCGAGAATCTGCTGCAGATGATTTTCGACATCCCCTTTATCGGCGCAACGTTGACTGCGTTGGCGGCCGCTTTCCTGCTGGGCTGGGCCGCGCTCATACGATTTGGGCCACCTGTGAAGGAAGGACGCGCCATTGCGCTTGGAAAACAGGCGCTGGCTGACAACTCCGCAGGCTTGATTACGATGGCGCGCCGGGAGACGCGTATAGCACCCGCATATCTCCACATGATCCGCCGTCGTGTATCCCGGGATATAGGCGCTCCGAAGACATTGAATGAAACCCAACTCACCGCCCTGTTCGACCGGCTTGGCCCGGAAGAAGAGTCCGGCAAACACTTCACAGACATGGCGTCGGGACTGCGCGGTCCTGCCACCAGCCGTGAAGACCTCATGAACAAGGCGCGCGAGCTGTTTCGCTGGCGCAAGGGAATTATCGGGAGATCCATGAATGAACGTGAATGACATCAAGGCGCTGGCGGACCGGATCCGTAACGAAGTGCGCAAGGCAGTCGTGGGACAGGACACAACGGTTGATGTTCTTCTGACTGCGATATTCTCGTCAGGGCACGTCCTTCTTGAAGGCCCACCGGGAACAGCCAAGACCCTACTGGCGCAATGCTTTGCGAGATCGATTTCACTCGACTTCGGTCGCATTCAGTTCACACCCGACCTGATGCCGGGAGATGTTCTCGGCACGAACCTGTTCAACTTTCAAACCAATCAATTTGCCCTCACCAAGGGTCCAATTTTCACCGATCTCCTTTTGGCGGACGAGATCAATCGAACACCTCCGAAAACACAAGCCGCGCTGCTAGAGGCCATGCAGGAACGCAAGGTGACGATTGATGGCGACACCTACCCGTTGAATGACCGGTTCACGGTGATCGCGACCCAAAACCCTATCGAACAGCAGGGCACATATCCCCTGCCGGAAGCGCAGCTTGACCGCTTTCTATTCAAGCACACGCTGGACTATCCAAGTCGTGAAGAAGAGCTCGCAATTGTTTCCAAGCATGGCACACGCACGGGCATGAAAACCGCAGCAGCGTTCGGCATCGAGCCCGTTGTCTCGGCAGAAGAACTCAGTGAAGCTGTCAATTCGGTTGCTGAAGCCCGGCTGCAGGACGATATCATTGCCTACATCGTGGATATTATTCGCGCGACCCGGACAACCCCGGCCCTGGAAACTGGCGCTTCGCCGCGCGCCGCTGCCGCGCTGGCCACTGCGGCCCGTGCCCGCGCCGCGCTCGACGGCCGGGACTTTGTTATTCCAGACGACGTGAAACTGCTGGCCCTGCCAGCACTCCGCCACCGCGTTTTGTTATCCCCCGCCGCAGAAATCGAAGGCAAGACGACCGACGAAACTCTTTCAGCTATCATCGAACAGACGGCCGCACCGCGGTGATTTCACCCACACCTCGCGCCATCTTCCTGATGCTGCTCGGCGTGCCGCTCATGGTGGCTATAGCTCTGCTGCGTCCTGAGCTCTGGGTCATATCCGCTGGCTGGGTCGGCGGCATCGCCAGCCTGATCTTTGCGGATGCCGTCCTGGCCGCATCCCTGCGAGCCTATGAGGCAAATGTAGACGCGCCGGCACTGCTTTATGTCGGCGGGTCTGATCCAGCGGACCTGACGCTGCGGTTCGCGCGAGGTCCGCTTCCCAGACGAATCGAGGTGTTGTTGGAAGTGAACGCGTTCTTGCAGACCATTCCACCCGCAGGATTAAGAGGCTGGCAGGACCGGGCGCGGTCATACTCGTTGCCGCTCACGCCAACACGACGGGGTCTCGCCAGGCTGGTCAAACTTTGGAGCCGCTGGAAAGGTCCGCTCGGGCTGATACAAAAACAACACACTACCTTGCTGGATAGAGATATTCCGATCACACCCAATATCCGCTGGGTGAAAGACGAAGCTATTCGTATCTATTCTCGTGATGCGGAATTCGGCGTGAAGATGCAGATCGAGCGCGGCGATGGCAGTGAATTCGACGCTTTGCGCGAGTTCACGACCGGCATGGATCGGCGGGCAATCGACTGGAAACACTCTGCACGCCACCGCAACCTGCTCGCCAAGGAATTCCGAACCGAACGCAATCACAATATCGTCTTCGCTTTTGATACGGGTCGATTGATGAGCGAGCCGCTTGGCGGCGTGCCCAAGATTGATCGCGCCATCAATGCCGGACTACTCCTGTCCTTTGTGTCTCTTCGCAGCGGCGACCGCGCCATGATCTATGGCTTTGATGCCAAGCCCGGTTTCATGAGCGGGTTCATGTCTGGTCAACGCAGTTTCACAAAAGCTCAGGATCTGGCGGCTCAACTGGATTACTCCGCTGAGGAGGCCAATTTCACGCTTGCACTCTCCTCACTCGCGAGCAAGCTGGAGCGACGCAGCCTCATCATTATTTTCTCCGACTTTGTCGACACGATTTCGGCCGAACTCATGCTGGAAAATGTGAAACGCCTGACTGATCGGCATCTGGTGATATTTGCCACATTCGAGGATGAATCGCTCGCAGAAATGGTAGATGCGCCACCAAGTTCAACGGAATCTGTAACTCGCGCCGTCATCGCAGACACGCTCATGGCTGAGCGCGACACCGTCCTGCTTCGGCTTCAGCGCATGGGCGTACAAGTGATCGAGACGAGACCGGAACAATTCGGCGCGGAACTGATCTCCCGGTACCTTCAGATCAAACAGAGGGACATGCTGTGAGCGACCTTCTCAAATCCTACCGCTTCCGCGAAGAGCGTGAGTCCGACTGGCGCAAACTGGACTTGATCCTGACACGGGCTGAAAACTCCGGCGTGAAAGCGCTCAGCGACGACGATATGACAGCCTTGCCTCGCCTCTATAGGCAGGCGGTTTCTTCCTTGTCGGTGGCGCGCTCCATTTCGCTCGACCAGAATGTCATCGCCTATCTCGAAAGCCTCTGCACACGTGCATATTTCTTCGTCTACGGCGCCAGGACCTCCATCGGCGAGCGCATGATGGATTTCCTGCGACGCGACTGGCCTGCTTGTGTCTCCTCGGCCATCGGGCCAACTTTGCTGGCAGTTCTGTTCTTGTTTGGCGGATGGGCGCTCGCATTCTTTCTGTGCATGCAGGACATGGAATGGTTCTGGACTTTTCATGGCCAGAACTTCTGGGACGGGCGCAATCCGGATGCGTCCGTCGAATATCTGCGTTCCACAATCTATACCGACGAGGGAGATCACGGCGACGGCCAGCTGACTTCCTTTGCGAGTTTCCTGTTCAACAACAATGCCCAGATTGCGCTGTTTGCTTTCGCGCTCGGATTTGCGTTCGGTATCCCCACCGCATGGCTGCTCGTATACAACGGTGTCATGATGGGCTCACTTCATGCCGTATTCTGGGACAAGGGGCTTGGCTATGAATTTACCGGATGGCTGGTGATCCACGGAACAACCGAGTTGTTTGCCATCATACTGGCAGGAGCAGCGGGCTTCGTGATAGGGGGCGCAGTCGCTTTCCCCGGCCAGATGACCAGGTTGAACTCGGCGCGCCATGCCGGGCAAAAGGCCGCCACAATTGCAATGGGGTGCGTCATCATGCTGATCGTCGCGGCTTTGCTAGAAGGCTTCGGGCGGCAAATGATCAATAGTGACGCGATCCGCTATACGATCGCTCTGAGCATTCTCGGTTTGTGGTGCGCATATTTTTATCTGCCAAGACGAACGGACACCGTATGAGCTCTACCGTTCCTCCGGCACCAGACACCGTGAACCTTGCGAATGTTGAAGCTGCGCGCCGCCGCCGCGCCCGCATGCAAGAGCAGGAGCGTCAGTCGAAACTTGTACGAAAACTGGTCACGCCGGAAGGCGCCGCGATACAGCTTAAACTGGCTACTGCATCCGAGCGTGCAGGCGCGTTTCTCATCGATGTCGCGATACAATGGGCCATCGTAATCGCGACCGCTTTGGGGCTCTCTTTTGCAATAAGGGCCATGGACCCCGAGAGTGCCAATATCGCTTGGGCGGTTTGGCTTGTCTTTTTCTTCTTCGTCCGAAATTTCTACTACATCTTCTTCGAACTTGGCACGAAGGCTGCCACACCCGGAAAGCGCGCCCTTGGCGTCCGGGTCACCTCTCGCAATGGCGGGCGTCTGACTGCGAACTCGGTTCTAGCCCGGAATTTCATTCGTGAAATCGAAATCGGTCTACCCTTTCAGTTCCTTATGATGGGCGGGGATCAAGTGACCAGCTGGATGGCCCTGCTTGGCTTGGTCTGGTCCGGCATCTTCCTGCTCTTCCCAATCTTCAACAAGGACAAGATGCGCGTTGGTGATCTGATTGCTGGCACCTGGGTAATCAAAAACCCCAAAACCAAGCTGATGGGCGATATCTCATCGACGACCCGAGCCACTACGCATGAGCGATTTGCCTTCACACCCCAACAAGCCGAAGCCTATGGCATTCATGAATTGCACGTATTGGAAGATGTCCTTCGCCAGTCAACGCAAGATGTAAAGGCGCAGGTCGCGCTTCGCATTCGGCAAAAGATTGGATGGCAAGCCCAGCCGGGTGAAACCGATATCGCCTTTCTGGAAGCCTATTATGCAACCCTTCGAAGGCGGCTCGAACAACGCATGATTTTGGGCGAACGGAAAACCGACAAGTTCGACGTGCGCTGACTATCTACAAACGCCCCTGCACCCAATCCCGGGTCAGGAAGCCGTCGATCAGGTCACACACGAGACCCAACTCAACCAGCGCAGACGCATAGCGACGTGGATCCACCAAGGTTTTGAAGATCGAACCTGCTTCGAACTGATCCTCCGCTTCCAGCGCCAGAGTCATGTGACCATCTTCGAACACACCGCGAAGCTTGCCCCCGGAAAAGTGCCGCTCCAATGCGATCAGGCGCTCCATACGGTCTGGGGACAACAACGCCCGGGCCTCCACCTGGTCTGTCGAATAGACGGTAAAAGCTTCCTCGAGTTCGCGGGAAATCAGATCCACTTTCTTCAGGTCACCCGAATACCTGCCCCGCTTCCACCATCCAGACCGCGCGATCACGGTTCGACCAAGAAAGCGCTCTGGGTATTCGACATGAACCAGAATGCCCTGAAATACGGTCTTGCTATTCTTGCCACCGGTTTCAAGTTTGGCTTCAACCAATGCAAAGCGAGTCCCCGCACGCTCACCCGAAATCAGATCTTCGAATTTGAGACGCGAGTGACCCGGTAGCAATTTGACAGTTTTCAGTATTTCAAAAGCTGGCGTCGGCGCGTCAGGACCGTTCGTGGAACTCATGTTGATCGCGCCTAACGGCGTATTCACTGTCGAGTTCATCTTGCCAGAATAGGCCGCATTCAACTCCTTCGCCCGAGAAGCCAGCGTCTTCAAATCGACAATACCGGACAGGTCTGGATGCAATGTGTCATAGGTGAAGCCAAACGGCTCACAGGCAGCTGAAAGGATCAACTGCTTGGTCTGCGACTTCATTGTAAAAACCTTGACCCAGGCGGTCGCCGACACAATCGCGCCTGACACCAAGACCAGAAATATGAGTCCGGGTGAGATGATATCAACACTCACGAGCGTAGAGATCATCAACAAAATAATAATGAAGACCGGGATGCCAGCACCGATAATTGAACGCGTTATCGCTGCACGTATTGTGGCTTTCCGACTCTCTTCCCGCCGGGACAGTTCGGGCTCAAGTACATCCGACCAAACACGCTCAGCCTTAGCAAACTCTGTACGACGACCCGATAACGCCGCGAGGGATGGCGCGCGCGTCAAAGCGTCGTTCAACCTGTTTGGACTAATGTCTGACATACTGAGTCCCCCTCAGGTATCAGGCTTAGGGACCCGACAATTTGGGATCAAGCCGCGAGCGTAAGTTCCTTGACGGCCGTGACGCAATTGCGCCCCTTGGCCTTGGACTCGTAAAGCGCGCCGTCCGCCTGTTCGAGCATGTCGTCGAAATCCGAGTTGGGCGGTAACATGGCCAGGCCGAAACTCGCAGTGACACTCACGGGTTGTCCGTCCACGATGACGACATGGTCTTCAATGGAAGAACGAAGACGGTCACAGACGCTGAGCGCCTTCTCCATATCGACATTGCTGAGCAGGACAACAAACTCTTCACCGCCCCAGCGCCCAAGTCGGTCGAATGGACCGCGAAGTTCAGAATATGCGACCGCCGCGATTTCTCGCAGCACACGGTCGCCCGCTGCATGACCATGCTGGTCGTTTACCGCCTTGAAATAGTCGATGTCGAACAACGCCACCGCCGATGTCATCTCCGTCCGGCTCATGCGCGCGAGTTCTTCACAGGCAAATTGTTTGAAGAACTTGCGGTTTAGCAGACCCGTCAGTGCGTCAGTAGAGGCCATATCTTCCAGCGTGCGCTGGTAAATTCTCATTCTGTACTCGTGTTGGGCAGCAATTGCGGCCGTCGGAACGGCCACACAGGACGCAATGAAAAGGTTCGCGACAATGAAATTCTGGGGATCAGACGGGAACCCCATTGAATAGACAATGACGGAAAAGGTGAAGCATAGGCAAAGCGCCGTAATCGCCACAAAAGCGAAAAAGGTCAGCGATTCGACCACATCTTCGAATTTACCCTGCACGTCCCGACTCCCGGTTGCTGTAGCGGTTGTGACATAGGAAGTATATTTTACCGTCAATCGATTGAGGAATTTTAACGCCTGACCATTCATCTTTTGGAAACAAGCAGACAAGCTGGTCGCTACGCCTTGACGTTGCGCCAATGCTCACCCAATCAGGCATGGGACTGGCTGAATTTTTATTGTTAGCGCTCCGAAGCCGTCGTTCCCGAGCCGTCCATCAGCCTTTCTCGCGTTCTGAAATTACAAAAAATTTCGCAATGGCGCGGTTGACGCTGTGGTTCGCAGCTCTTAACTCCGCAGCATCGTTAGCAGTCGTGCCGGGTGAGTGCTAAAGCCCCCTGACATTTGCTTGCTGACGACCGTTTTCAATTGAACTCGTCAAAGAGACAAGAGGGCTAAATCCAATGAAACTTCGTCCCCTGCACGACCGTGTCGTCGTGCGCCGCGTCAAGGAAGAAGAGAAAACCAAGGGCGGGATCATCATTCCCGACACCGCAAAGGAAAAGCCGCAGGAAGGCGAAATCGTCGCCGTCGGCGCTGGTGCGATTGGTGACGACAACGAGCGTGTCGCGCTCGACGTCAAAGCTGGTGATCGCGTGCTCTTCGGTAAATGGTCCGGCACGGAAGTGACCGTCGATGGCGAAGAACTGCTCATCATGAAAGAGAGCGACATCATGGGTGTCCTGGAGGGCTAAGCCCCCACACTTTCGCTTTCCATCAGACAGAATTCTCAACAGAGGTAATCCACAATGTCAGCCAAACACGTAGTTTTCGGCGCAGAAGCTCGCGAACGGATGCTGAAAGGCGTCGATACGCTTGCCAACGCCGTTAAAGTCACGCTCGGTCCAAAAGGCCGTAACGTCGTCATCGAGAAATCCTTCGGCGCTCCGCGCACCACGAAGGACGGCGTCACCGTCGCAAAAGAGATCGAGCTTGAAGACAAGCTGGAAAACATGGGCGCACAAATGCTGCGCGAAGTGGCTTCCAAGGCCAACGACGTTGCCGGTGACGGCACCACGACCGCAACGGTTCTCGCCCAAGCCATCGTTCGCGAAGGCCTGAAGCGCGTTGCTGCCGGCATGAACCCAATGGACCTGAAGCGCGGCATCGACAAGGCATCCGCCGAAGTCGTTAAAGACCTCGCTCATCATTCCAAGAAGGTGAAGTCGAACGAAGAGATTGCCCAGGTCGGCACGATCTCTGCAAACGGCGACACCGAAGTTGGCGCAATGATCGCCGAAGCCATGGCGAAAGTCGGCAATGAAGGCGTCATCACGGTTGAAGAAGCCAAGTCGCTCGAAACCGAACTCGATGTTGTCGAAGGCATGCAGTTCGATCGTGGCTACCTGTCGCCTTACTTCATCACCAATCCGGACAAGATGATCGCGGAACTCGAAGATCCGTTCATTCTGCTGCACGAGAGCAAGCTGTCTTCCCTGCAGCCAATGCTGCCGATCCTCGAAAACGTTGTTCAGAGCCAGAAGCCGCTCCTGATCATCGCTGAAGATGTCGACGGTGAAGCACTGGCCACCCTCGTGGTCAACAAGCTGCGCGGCGGCCTGAAGATCGCTGCTGTGAAAGCTCCAGGTTTCGGCGACCGCCGCAAAGCCATGTTGCAGGACATCGCTGTCCTTACCGGCGGCCAGGTCATTTCCGAAGATCTCGGCATCAAGCTCGAGAACGTCTCCATGGACATGCTCGGCACCGCGAAGAAAGTCGCCATCACAAAAGATGACACGACCATCGTGGACGGCGCTGGCGCCAAGAAAGACCTCGAAGCTCGCGTGTCGCAGATCCGCAAGCAGATCGAAGACACGTCTTCCGACTACGACAAGGAGAAGCTGCAGGAGCGTCTCGCGAAACTGGCTGGCGGCGTAGCTGTCATCAAGGTTGGCGGTGCCACTGAAGTGGAAGTGAAAGAGCGCAAGGATCGCGTCGATGACGCCCTGAACGCCACGCGTGCCGCTGTGGAAGAAGGTATCGTTCCTGGTGGTGGTACGGCGCTTCTCGCTGCTGCAAGCAATATCGACGTCAAAGGCCTGAATGCTGACGAACAGGCCGGTATCGACATCGTGCGCAAGGCTCTGGAAGCTCCGGTTCGCCAGATCGCTGAAAACGCCGGCGTCGAAGGCTCGGTCGTTGTCGACCAGATCCGTCGCGGCAAGGGCAAGGGCTTCGGCTTCAACGCCCAGACCGAAGAATATGGTGACCTCGTCGCCATGGGCGTGATCGACCCGGTGAAAGTTGTGCGCTCTGCTCTGCAGAACGCTGCATCGGTTGCTGGCCTGTTGATCACGACGGAAGCGTCCATCGCTGAAGCCCCAAAGAAGGAAGGTGCCGGCGGCGGCATGCCTGACATGGGTGGCGGCATGGGCGGAATGGGTGGCATGGGCTTCTAAGCCCGGCCCTCAAAGCCAAATTGTCAGAGGCAGCACTTCGGTGCTGCCTCTTTTTTTGGGCGAAATGATCCTTCCGACGCACTCGATTCCAGCTTCTCTACCGCTGCGGCAACCGCTTAGAGTTGCCAAAAACACAAACGGGAGAGAAACAAAGTGGCATCTGCTTCGGATATGAATTTCGGTGACATGCTTGATGCTGTGGGCGAGATGCTTGGTCCGGAAGACCTGGCTCTGGCCCACGGGACACGGCGGACATACTGGCCAGACTTCACGGCTCGATCAAACCGGCTTGCGCGGAATTTACGCGAGATGGGGATCGAAACAGGCGACAAAGCTGGCTTCTATCTACGTAACCAGCCTGAATATACTGAAGCGCTCGCCGCTTGTTTCAAAGGTCGTTTCACGCATGTGAACGTCAACTATCGCTATCTCGCCGACGAACTCTTCTACATTTTTGATAACTCGGACGCTGCGGTTGTGTTCTTTGATGCACAATTTACTGATCAGGTTGAACTGGTCCGCGGTCGCTTGCCCAAGCTGAAGGCCTGGGTCCAGATTGGCGGCGGAGACGTGCCTGACTGGGCGGTAGACTATGACTGTCTCGCCGCCGACGGTGACCCGTCTCCGCTCGGCATCGACCGATCACCAGAAGATTTGTTTTTCCTCTACACCGGCGGAACCACCGGAATGCCCAAAGGCGTGATGTGGTCACAATCTGTCTGGCGACAGGCGTCCAGAGAAGGCGCAGAGAAAGCCGGTCTGCCCTACCCGTCCACTATGGAAGAGTTCAAGATGGCAGTTCAGCTTATGGGAAAAACGGCGCGGCAGGTGCCCGCCTGTCCTCTGATGCACGGCACAGGGCTGTTCACGGCGATGGGTGCGCTGCTAGGCGGCGGCGCAATTATCACGCTGGAACAGAACACCAGCTTTGACCCTGAAAACTTGTGGGAAACCGTCTCGGAACATGGCGTGACGAGCATGGCGATCGTCGGAGATGCATTCGGAAAGCCGATGCTAAAAGCTCTCGACGACAATCCTGGCCGTTGGGATGTCAGCTCTGTACAAACCATCGTATCGTCCGGCGTAATGTGGAGCGCGGAGGTCAAACAAGGCCTCCTGAAGCATATGCCTCAAGCCGCCATGATGGACAGCTTTGGCTCATCTGAAGCGGTCGGCTTCGGATCATCCACAACGACGCTCGAAGGCGGAACCCAGACGTCCAAATTCGAGATCGGCCCGAACTGCAAGGTATTTTCCGAAGATGATCGCGAGATCGTGCCCGGCAGCGGCGAGGCCGGGATCATCGCCCGCGGCGGCGCAGTCCCTCTTGGCTACTACAAGGACGAGGCGAAGACCGCCACAACGTTCCGGACAATCAACGGGGTCCGTTACGCCATACCGGGCGACTGGTGCACGGTGGAGGCGGATGGCACGATCTCATTGCTGGGCCGGGGATCAAATTGTATCAATACGGCAGGTGAGAAAGTCTATCCAGAAGAGGTCGAAGAGGCCTTGAAGGAACATGCTGCCGTCAAGGACGCACTCGTTGTCGGCGTGCCCGATGAGAAGTGGGGCAACGCCGTGACGGCCGTCGTATCCACAGATTCAGAGGTCAGCGAAGACGAACTGCGCAGCTTTGTGCAATCACGTATTGCCCGCTACAAGGCTCCCAAGTCTGTTTTGTTCAAAGATGATCTTGGGCGCGCGCCGAATGGCAAGGCCGACTATAAGTCCATCAAGGCATTCGCGCTCGACAAGCTGGGCATCAGCCAATGAGCAACAGGCCTCTCAACGTGTAGGCCACGACAGCGACCACCAGCATCGACACAAGGGCTATGCCGACAAACCAGATAAGCCGTCTGGTGAGCGGCGGCTCCTCGTTGTCGTCTGCTGGCTGTACCGGATCAATGCGCATGATAGCCATCTCCCGGCTTAACTTTGCCCCAGAACAGGCTGTAGACGTATGCTGTATAGGCCAGAATGATCGGCAGCATGATCACGGCGCCCACCAACATCAGAACGAGTGCATTGTCCCGCGCAGCAGCCTCATGGATGGATATTTCGTACGGCACGATGAATGGGTAAAGGCTGACGCCGAGGCCCACGTATCCGCTGGCAAAAATGCCCGCCGCCAAAAGGTAAGGTCGCCAGTCCGGCGCTGTGCCCACCGCGCCCTGTTTCATCGATAGGTCTCTCCACAGCCAGACGACAAGTGCCATGCCGACCAGGGGCACCGGCGCGAGCGGCAGGAAGCGTGCAGGCTCAATATGGCTCATGGAAAAGCCCCACCGATCGCCAATGGATGCGTCCACTGAAAGCGTCGCGAAACTGACTGCCAGGAAACAAATTGCCACGCCAGCAAGTGCCATCCGGCCCCACTTGCGCGCCTTGTCATGCAACTCACCTTCGGTTTTGAGAACCAGCCAGCAAGCGCCGAGCAACATGTATCCGATGACAACAGAGATACCGGTCAGAAGGGTGAATGGCGTCAACCAGTCGAACGCGCCGCCCGCGAAGGCACCGCCCTCGACATGAATGCCCTGTACCATCCCGCCAAGCATGATGCCCTGTGAAAATGCGGCGGTGAACGATCCACCATAGAAAGCGCCATTCCAGAAGATACGAGTGGGTCGACGCACGGCCTTGTGTCGGAATTCAAACGCGACGCCGCGGAATATCAATGCAGCCAACATGATAAGCACAGGCAAATAGAAGGCTGGCATGATGATCGCGTATGCGGTGGGAAACGCCGCAAACAGGCCGCCACCACCAATGATCAGCCATGTCTCATTGCCGTCCCAAACGGGCTCGACGGTGGCGGTCATCATGTTCCGCTCTTCTTCAGACTGCGCGATCGCGGTGAACATGCCAACGCCGAGATCGAACCCGTCAAGCAAGACGTACATCATGACGCCGATGGCGAGGATCAGGGCCCAGATGAAGGGTAGGTCGATAGCCATGTTCGCCTCCTATTCCGCCGCAACGATATCGTCGGATGTTTCGGCCTTGTCATCGACTGCGCCCATTGGAGACCCAGGAGGACGCCGCTCACGGCCAGAAGGGTCCGTGGGACTGTCATCAAAGCCGCGCGTGGCAATGCGCGCCATATATACGACACCGGCCGTGAAAATGATGGCATAGACGACCATGAACACGAGCAAGGACGTCGCCACCTGCCCGGCAGAGACCGGTGACAGGCTGTCCACCGTGCGCAAATGTCCATAGACCGTGTAGGGCTGGCGACCGACTTCCGCAGTAATCCACCCGGTCACGACAGCAATGAAACCAAGCGCGCCAGCCGGGACAGCCGCAATGTGGAAGAGACCCGGTGTGTCCAGCTTTTTCCTCCACCAGAGGAAGGTGCCCCAAACGCCCATGGCCAGCATGCCGAGCCCGGCCCCTACCATAATGCGAAATGCATAGAAGACGAGCCATAGCGGCGGCCGTTCGGATTCCGGAAAGTGGTCGATGCCATGAAGCATTTCGCCCTCCTCCAGGCCGGGGAAAAGGAATGAACTGGTGCCCGGAACCGTTATGCCCGCATGGCCGCATTCGGAACCATCCGGCCACGCGATCAGAACCGTGCCCTGCACTTCCTTGGATTCACACCATCCCTCCACCACTGCGATCTTGGCGGGCTGGTACTTGTGCGCAACTTCGCCCGACCAGTGTCCAACCATGATCTGGATCGGCAGCAGGACGGCCAGAGTGCCCGACGCCATACGAATTTGCCACTTGGTGGGCTCGGTTGTCCGACCTTTCAGAGTCTGCCACGCACCCGCAGCGAGAATTACCGCCGCAGTCGTAGTATAGGCAGCCAGCAACATGTGTGCGAGCCGACTTGGCAGGCTCGGATTGAAGATCGCCTCGATCCAGCTGGTTGCATAAAAATTGCCGGTCTCTGCATCAATCGCAAAGCCGGCTGGCGTCTGCATCCAGCTGTTTGCGGCGAGGATCCAGAAAGCTGAAATCGTGGTGCCGATTGCTACAGCGCATGTCGCAGCAAAGTGCAGCTTCCGACCAACTTTTTGCCAGCCAAACAGCATCACGCCCAGGAATGTTGCCTCCAGGAAAAAAGCGGTCAGCACTTCATAGGCCAACATGGGGCCCATGACGCTGCCGGTGATCTCAGAGAACAGGCTCCAATTCGTACCAAATTGGTAGCTCATCACGACCCCGGATACGACGCCCATGGCGAAAGCAAGCGCGAAGATTTTCACCCAATGCAAATAAAGTCGCTTGAAGACTTCCCTGCCGGTCTTCAGCCACAAGCCTTCGCATACCGCGAGAAAAGCCGCGAGACCGATCGTGAAGGCAGGAAAGAGAATGTGAAAGGCGACGACGAAAGCAAACTGAAGTCGCGACAAGATAAGTGCATCAAATTCCATGAGGCTCGCTCCGGATCATATATGCAATTTTTCTAATATAGTTTGCAGGCTGGCCAAACTTGACGAGCTGACGCGCGCCGGTCTGACGCAGGCGCGCCCAGTCAGCCCTTCCGACGCAATGTCCTGAATATGGCGTCAGCGCGCGCCGCAATGCCCCCATCGTCCTTCACCAGCCTCGCTGTAACGTGAACATGGTCACCGTCTATCAGCGTAACATGCGGATGCGCTTCCAGCCAGCAGCCCTCCCGAACGATGTCCATGAACTCCATGGTCAACTTGAGCGTGACCGACATCTTGCCGGTCGCGCTCCAGACAGCCCATGCCAGCGCACTGTCGGAAAAAGCGCAGGTCATTCCGCCGTGAAGGAAGCCCATGCCATTGCAGTGACGATCCAGCACCCACATGCCGGTGCGCACATCGCCTGATGCCGACGCACGATACGTGGGACCATTGTGTAGCGTGAATTTCCCGCGGGATGGCGTTGGCGCGAATCCCGGCGGCGGTTGTCTCAGCGGCTCAACCGCCTCACTCACCCATGTTTCCGAATACGTCGTGATGGACTGTATCGCCGGGCTCAATCCCCAGTTCGGCGGCACGCCCCCCCGCCAGTTCCAGCACGCCCTTCACCGGCACGCCCGGATTGATCCGACGCAGCGATCCTGGAACAGTTTCGCGAGCAATCGCCAGCACTTTGCCATCAGGATCAATGAACAGCATGTCCAGAGAGATCAGCGTATTCTTCATCCACATATTGGCTTCGCGCGGCTGGCCGAAATCGAACAGCATGCCAGCATTTTCTGCGAGCTCTTCCCGATTCATGAGGCCTGTCTGGACTTCTTCCGGGTCATTCGCCAATTCGACCGTAAAGCTGTGCTCAGTCTCTCCCGACATGATTGTGAGAGGGCCGGTTTCCAGCTGGGCGAAAGCCGCAGGCAAGAACAGGACGAGCGATGCAAAAGCAGAAGAGATGAAACGTATCATGGGGCTTGTTTAGACGGGTGCCCGCAAGGCGGCAAGCTGTCTTGGCTGCTGCTTACCCGCGTTTAATGTGGCTAACGTGCTCACCTTTTGAACCGGTTTCAATGCAGACTTCCAGATCCGTGCCAGGCTCAATATCTTCGTAGCCAGCTTTGCGCAGAACGACGGCGTGCACAAAGATATCCGTGTCATCGCCTTCGCGCTGAACGAACCCATAGCCGCGGGTGCGATTGAACCATTTCAGCGTGACCGTCTCGTAATCGCGCTCAACACCTTTCTCCTTGGCCACAGTGGCCCGAGGGCGTTCCATCTCAATTATGTTAGCGGTTTGCCAACCGCGGTCGCCTTTCACGGCGTCACAAACGATGCGCGCACCCTCATCGGCAGAGGATTCACCATACCCCCTCAGGCATGTCACATGCAGCATCACGTCTCCCGTCAGACTTGCGTCAGACGTCGACTCGGCGACAATAAATCCGTAGCCCTTGGCACTATCGAACCATTTCACATGGCCAATTACGCGCACGGCATCCTCCACGGATGCAGGCTCTGACTCTGATTTGGCGGCTATTCTCGTCATCAACCCGTATTCCCCAATCAGGCAACCTAAAATGTGTTAACGCGCTTGTCACGCGATCTTCACATCAAAGAATGGCTTTCTGCGCCCCTGCCCGCCGCTTACCCCCGCAATGTGGACAGAAATGGGCAAGCGCGGTGAGACACTGCAGCAACGCCCCGTCATACCTCCCTGCCGTGATCATCCTCACAGCCCATTTACCAAGAATATGCTTGCAACGTTAAGTAACGGAAAGCTATACATTGCTGCCAAACTTGGCGCGTAGATTGGAATATATGAGCAATCATACCCTCGACACCTTCAAAGAATTGCTCTTGGAAGGCCTGTGCGACAGCGATGTCCTGCCCCGGGCGCTCGAGATGGTCAATGCGCATTGTGGTGCGGAAACTACACAACTCATTTCCGTCAGTGATGCGACCTTCATTCTGGATTCCGCCGTCGAGGGCACCGTCGATCGCGACCTTTTCCAAAATGAGCAGGAGTATCTCGCCGTCAATCCGCGCACCCGGATTCTGGCCTCGCGCGAGATCGGCCGAATCATTCGAGACCATGAAGTGGCAGATGAGGAGACCGTGGCCACCAATGCCGCCTATCAGGAACTCCTGATTCCGGCCGGCGTCGGCCAGTTCGCCGGCACGGTCCTCGCCAGCGATGACTCGACCGTGGTGGCCCTGGCGATTGCCCGCCCCCGCGATGATGGTCCGTTTTCGGATGATTCCATTGCCCGCTTTTCTCAGATGGTCCGCGCAGCCATTCCGGTCACGCATCTTGCAGGGCGCATTGTCAGCCGGCAGGAAACGTCCCTGCTGGACATGTTCGGCCGCCAGGCCTGCGTCGCCATCCTGCACAAATCCGGCACGGTCGTCCGGCAGTCAGAACAGTTCGAGAAACTGCTCGCGTCCGGCGTGGTCCGCACCGATGGGCTCGGCCGCCTGGATCTCCTGTCCGACGAGAGCAACCGCGATCTGGCCCTCACCCTGCGCGGCCAGAGCAACGCCATTGGCGGCCGCTTTTCCTTCGCGCGCCTGCGCCCGGAATGCACCTATATCTGTTCGGTCACACCGGTGCCCCCCATCGGGCATTTCGGCGCCCGCTCCGGCCATGCGGTCCTGTTCATCGACAAGCTCACATCCGTGAAATCCCTGGACCGGAACCTGTTGCGCCAGACCTACTCCCTGACCTCAGCAGAATGCGATGTCTGCGAACGGCTCTATGCCAGCCAGACCGTAGCGGAAATCGCCACAGCCCGGGCTGTGGCGACCAGCACGGTCAAGACGCTTCTCAAGTCGATCATGCAGAAGATGGTGGTCAATCGCCAGGCCGAGATTGTGATAAAATCGTCACGTTTCGCGTTCGATTCTGGTATGTCCGTGCCCGTGCAAACGAATGCAGGCGATAAACCTTACGGATAAATTGCCCCTTCCCCCCGTTTGGGGGATGACAGCCCACTTTCTTAATGTTTCGTTAGCACTCACAAAGGGTGAAACGTTCGCTGAACGCGAGCCGGGAGTGGGGACACGCCCGCAATATCCGGCCCAATTCGGTGAGCTGTTGCTGTAAGATTGGCAGGGCAGAATGCGTGCGACAAAATTAAGTAAGCCACGGGCGGCATCGTATGCGGCAGTTGGCCTCATGATCGCATTTCTAGTGCCGGCCAGCGCATCAGCGGGACACCCGTCCACGGGGCATGATGCGATGACGCTGGATATTGAAGATTATGTCGGCACGCTTCGGATCATCCCGAACACCGAGGACAAGATCGAAATCATCTCCGTCGAGGACGGCGTCGGAAACCTTGGAACCCTGTCCGTGAGCACCGATGAAGATGGCGGCGTCTCGGTCCGCGGGGCCCCTGCCTCCCTCGCCATGAATTGCGCCCGCACCAATGGCGAACTCAGCATCTCTTTCGACAATGGCGAGATGCACCCGATCGGCGACTTCCCGACCGTGGTGATTTCCGCACCCACTTCCACAAATGTCCGCATATCCATGCGGGCCGGAGATGCCGAAATCGCCGATGCTGACAATCTCGAAATTCTGGCTGGCGGATGCAGCCGTATCATCGCCAACAATGTCACCGACACGTTCCGTCTGACAACAACCGGCGCCCTGGCCCTGGAAATGTCCGGCGCCGAAGTCGCTGAAATCGACGCCAGTAATGGCGGCCACATCCGGATCAGCGAAATCCGAAACCGCCTGCATGCCTGTCTTGGCCGGACATCCCGGCTGGTCAGCGACCAGCTCACCGGCACGGCTGAAATCTATCAGTCCGGAACCAGCCGGATCACGCTGGATTCCGTTACGCTCACGGACATCACGGCCGAACTCGATGGAACCGCGACGCTTCAAATGGCCGGCACAGCATCGGATGCACGTATGTCACTGGGCGGTGCCTCGCAGGCAAAGGTTTCGAATGGCATCACATTGGCACATGTCGATCTGCAACGCGCAGGCCGCCTCCTCGTGGATGGCGTGCGCTGGAAAGGAACAGGAAATGACTAGTCACCCAATCAGGATAATCCGCACCGGTGCGTGCGCCGGCATGGTCGCACTCGCCCTTGCCGGCAGCGCGGCAGCGCAGGAACTCGTCTATACGCCCGTCAATCCGTCCTTCGGCGGAAACCCGTTCAACTCGGCCCACCTCCTCGGCATCGCAAACGCCCAGGATGATACCGAGGCGCCATCCTCCGCCAGCGGTGATCCGCAGGCTGACCTGTTCATTCGGCAGCTGCAAAGCCGCCTTCTGTCAGGACTCGCCTCCGAGGTCGCCAATGCCATTTTCGGGGAGGATCCGCAGGATTATGGCCGGGTCGTCTTCGGCGACCAGACAGTCGAATTCGTGAGGGGTCTGGATTCGATCACACTGACCATTTTTGACGCAACCACAGGGACAACGACAGAAGTCGTGGTGCCGATTTTCACCACCGGCGGCTAACCGGGAATTTGTAGGGGACACACACTGTATGTGGGGACAATCTGGCCTCAAGCGTTGGCTGGCAACGCCTGTACTGACACTTCTGCTTGCTGCGTGCGGCACGCCGCCAAAAGCGTCCATGGACATGGCGGAGCCGACCGTGAATCCGCGCACGCAGACCGAGTATGCTTTGATCTGGCTGCCAAAGCCGACGGAGCAGATTCCGGTCGCCGTCTATGGCGTCGCGGACGAGACCGGCGCCTTCAAGCCGAGCGATACTGTCCAGACGCTGTCGCGCGCCGTGACTCAGGGCGCAACGCCGATCCTGATCAAGGCCCTGCAGGACGCAGGAGATGGCAGCTGGTTTACCGTCATCGAACGGGAAAAGCTGGATAATTTGCTCAAGGAACGCCAGATCATCTTGGAAATGCGCCAGCGTTATCTGGGGGAATCTGCAAAGGAATCGGTCGCACTTCCCGCGCTGCTTTTCGCGGGCATCCTGATCGAAGGAGCCATCACGGGTTATGATACGAATACGCAAACGGGTGGGGCCGGCGCACGCTATCTGGGAATTGGCGCGAACACACAGTACCGGGAAGACGCCGTTTCGGTGTATTTGCGGGCTGTAAGCGTCAAGACGGGCGAAGTCCTGATCTCGGTAACGACCGAACAACGCGTCGCGTCTGTCGCCTGGCAGGCCAACGCCTTCAAATATGTCGCCTATCGGGAGCTTCTCGAAGCAGAGGCCGGAATCACCCTGAACCAGCCTCGCCATGTTGCTGTACGCCAGGCGCTCGAAAAAGCCGTTTACGGATTGATCGTGGAAGGTGTAAAGTCTGGTCTCTGGAACTTCGAAAACCCCGATCTCGGCAAGACAGCGGTGGATTTCTACGATCAGAAATACCGCACCGAATTTCCAAAGGACGCCCTGAAGGGTGTGCCAAAGGAATTGCTGCAAGAGGGCGAAAACTGGGAGGCCAATGAAGCAAGTTGAGCTGATGCAATCAAAGCCCTGGACCGACTAGGACCAGGCAAAGACAAGATCGCGCGGCGCGAGCCGCAATAAGGGTGGGGAGAGACCGACTTCAAGTTGGCGCTCGGACCGGTCTCTCCCCGGGGATCTGCCATTTGGCGGATCTCCCGACCAATACTGCCTCAAGTCGAGGCAAGCAACTCGGGAGCGGCACTTTATGTTGCCACATACTGCAATCGCATCTGCACGTCCGCCCGCTGAGAACGCGCGCAGACACTCGACGCGCAATTCATTCGGCGTCCTGTCCATCTTGTTCGGCTTGGCCCTTCCCGCCGGGGCCGACACGGGCTCATTCGCCAATATTGAGCAGATTTCCGACATTCTTGAGCGCACCCGGCAGGCCGAGGCGCAACGCGCAAACACGCTGGAAGTCACCCAGTCGGGGCGCAATCTTGTCGTGGACGCCTATGTTCAGGGACAGATGAACCGGGCCAATACGGTCTCCCAATCCGGAGACAATGCGTCGGCCCGCATATCCGTGACGGGAGACTCGAACTCGTTCGCGATTCGCCAGGATTCGTCCCCCGTCGGCAGTCAGCCTGCAGGCCGCAATGATGCCACCCTCACAATCGAGGGCGACTCCAACGACGCCCTCATACGGCAGACAAATGATTTTGGTGAACTGTACTATAATTCCGCTTCCCTCACGCAGCTGGGACACGGCAACACCGCCGCAATCTATCAGACCGTCTCGCCTGGCGATCTTGTGGAAGGCGGCAATGTCGCCTCCATCGTGCAGAACGGTGAGGACAACGATGCGCTGATCGAACAGACCGGCGCCGGAAACACCGCGTCAATCGAGCAGGACGGAAACGACAACCAGGGTAAAATCTACCAGGACGGCGAAGGCCTGTCCGCCCTGCTCGTCCAGACCGGCGATGCGCTGGAATACACAATCAACCAGACCGGATGTGTCGTGGCCTCTGGCTGCGGCACGGTCACCGTGACGCAAGGCGCATACTGATGCGCGCCCGGTCTGAAACCGAACATGCCTCCAACTGTACATCAGCGGGGCGTGGCAGAAGCCATCGGGGGGACGCACTCAGCTTCCAGAATGGCCTTTTGAACAAGCTGATCCGAGAAAGGATCAGTGCGAAATGTGCACTGACAAGGAGACATCTCATGCGCACGAAACTTCTCGCCACCGCCGCAATCGCGGCACTTTGCTTCGGGGGACCTGCCTTCGCAGACGAATCAGAGGCGCTCATCAACCAGAGCGGCGTTTCAAACAATGCCGACATTGATCAGACCGAAGGTCTCGAAAACGAAGGCTATATCGACCAAACCGGCGACGAAAACTCGGCGTCCATCACCCAGAAGCACACACCTCCCGGATCGCAGATCTACAGTATTGCCACCAATACGGCCGACATCGATCAGACCAGTGCCGTCGGCGCTGCGGTTGGCAACTCTGCAACGGTGACCCAGACCGCTGACACCGTTACCGGGGCCGCCCCGAACTCGGTTGACATCGACCAGAACACCGCAGGTTCGCTCGCACAGACGGCTTCTGTTGACCAGGTCGGTGGCCAGGGCAACAGCGTGACCGTCGCACAAGGCCTTACCGACGATACGGGCGGTGAAGTCGCCACAGTCAGCCAGGAAGGCAATGACAACAGCGCGGTCGTCGCCCAGGACGGCACGGGCGACACAACGACGGTTGCACAGCTCGGTGATGCCAACGCGGCTTCCGTCACCCAGACGGGCAGCGACAATAATTCGACCGTTGACCAGATCGGTAACGACAACGACTCCACTGTCACCCAGAATGCAATCGGCGCCTATGCTGACAATGATCAGACAGGCGACAACAACGTGTCCACGATCGCGCAGACGGACGATTCCTCCAATGGCACAATCAACATCCCGAATGCCGATCCGGAATCGACGGTTATTCAGGCTGGCAACAACAACACCTCCACCGTGGATCAGACGAACACCGGCGGCGGTTTCAACCAGGTTGCCAATGTGAACCAGAACGGCGACACCAATTCCTCGTCCGTGACTCAGGAAGGCACCGGCCCCGGCTTCACGGGCACGCTGCGGACCAATGTGACCCAAACCGGCGGTTCCAGCTCGACTGTCAGCCAGACCGCTGTTGACGGACAGGCCAACAATGCCTTCGCCACGATCAACCAGTCCGGCGCTTCGATCTCCGAAGTCAACCAGTCCCTGGATGGCAACCGGGCAACCGGCATTACGGCCAATGTGACGCAGGATGGCGGTTCCAGCGCCTTTGTAGACCAGTCCGTCGAAAACACCGCGACAAGCGGTGCCGTAACGTCCGGGTCCGTGATCGCCACGCTCGATCAGAATGGTGGTTCGGTCGCAAACGTGAATCAGGGCATCGCTGGCAATGGCTCCACGAACATTTCTGCAAGCATCACGCAGGATGGCGGCGCAACGGCGAATGTCGACCAGTTCATGAACGGGGACGGTCAGTCCGGCCTGAGCACGACCATCTTGCAGGATGGCATGAGCACGGCCAATGTGTCCCAATCGTTCAACATGGATGGTTCGCAGAACTTCGATGCCATCGTCACCCAGTATGGTGATGGCAACACGGCCAATGTCGACCAATATGACAACGCACCAGGTGAAACCGGCCAGAAGGCTGACAACAGCGTTCTGGCTGACGTCTATCAGGACGGCTCCGGCAACACGGCGAACGTCACCCAGGAAGGTCGCGTCTGGCAGGACAGCTCGCTGAACGCCTATGTCACCCAGATCGGCTCCGACAACGAAGCCAGTATCGATCAGGACGGCAAGTCCAGCACGGCGGCCATCGACCAGATCGGCGGCGCATCGTTCAACATGGCCAGCATTGACCAGAGCGGCTTCTCAAACGATTCCTACATCGTGCAGACCGGTCATGGAAACACGGGTTCCGTTCTCCAGAATGGTGGCCGTGGAGATGCCGATATTGATCAGAGCGGGGACGATAACTCCGCGACGGTCACGCAAGGCAACAATTCCGGTCGCAACCTGACCGCCAGCGTCACGCAGAGCGGAAATGACAATACCGGTGAGATCACCCAGACGGGCGGCGAATTCTCCACCGCCTCGATCCTGCAGTCGACCGACGGCAACATGGCGACGATCTCGCAAAGCGGCGGTGACTTCAACGACGCGTCGATCAATCAGACGGTGACCGCCGGCAACATGGCCTCCATCGTCCAGACCGGGTCCTATAACTCGGCCACGGTCAACCAGTAACCCTGCCGTCCCGGGCCGGTTTTCCGGCCCGGGACCTTCATTCCACACACCGGAAGGACTGAGCCATGACGAGCCACACATCCTCGTCGACCGCCTATCCGCGCCCCGCGAACCTTGCTGGCGCCCTGCTCGTCCTTGCCCTCTGCACCGGCTGCACCACGCCGTTGGAGCCTCCCAAAATATTCACCATGCCGACCGGCGGCCTCGAGGCCGACACGCCTCCACCGCCCCGTCCCGATGGCCAGCGCAAGGATGCCGACGCAGCGGCCTACGCCATCAGTGCAGAACAGGTCGTTCCGGCCTCCGAAGACACCAGGCAGGATGCTGCGTCTGCGGGTTTCGGCCAAATTCCAGCGAACCCGGCGGCTGCCCGCCTGACTCGCGTCACGGACGCAGACGATCCCTGTATTGGCGACCTGGCTGGAACAGAGCGCTGTCGCACCAGCCTGGAGCCGAATGACGGGCTCACCCTGACCTCCGGCGAAGGAGATGGAACGCTGACCGTTGTCGTGCCCAGCGCGCGCGCCGTGACCGTCATAGATCCCGCCAGCGCCGTCAACGAGATCGGTCGTGGCAAGGCCGTGTCGCAGGCCGCCCAATCGGCCGGCAGCGAATTTCTCATGGGCACCGGCTCCGACGGCACCCCGCCGCCTCCGGACGAAGATGACATGTTGCCGGATTTCGGCACGGAAGGCCTGCCGATCGACGTCCTGATTCCCGGAACACAGCAATAAGCCCTGCAAGCTCCGGCCCGTCCGAGCGGCATGGCATGAAACGGGCTGACACGATCTGACACACGCTGGAACGGGAGCAAGCTCCGGCCTCAATGCAGTTGAACGAGGACACCTGACAAGGCGCGTGCCTCAGACGCGTCGGCCCCAAGCCTCCATGTCTTCCGGAATCAGTCGGCGCGATACTGAAAAAACAGGTTCAACACCGACTCAATGTGCGCGTCCACGATTTCTGGTTTCCGCACATCAATACCAAACAATGCTTGAACCTCGTGCGCCAGCACGAATGGCATCTGACAGACAGACGTCGTGATATAGAGGAAGGATAACGGGTTGAGGTCTGGCAGCTGTTCCAGAGTACTGGCACGCACCAGGCGCTGCGCAATCGCGTCGCGTCGCGGAATGAGAAAATTGTCCACTATCCATTGGAGCCGCTCGCCGCCTATCATCGCTTCGGACACCATGATCCGGGCGTGGTCAGGATTGGCGGCACAATGCCGAATGTAGCGTCGGAGGAGATCTTTGAAGCCCTCTAGCCCGTCAATGGGCGGAACGCCTGCTGTGTCGAGGTCGATCGCCTTGTCCAGGACCTCAAACATGTCCCGCACGGCTTTGGTCTGCCCCCACGAAAGTGGTCCATTATTTGAGTTAGTTCCGGCTTCAGATATGGAGCTGAGACATGGGCAAGAGATCTACGCCTGAAGAGATTATTGCGAAGCTGCGGGAGGTTGAGGTGCGCCTCGCGCGTGGTGAGGCGACGGGCCAGGCTGTGCGCTCGATCGGTGTGACGGAGCAGACATACTACCGGTGGCGCAAGGAGTATGGCGGGCTGCAGGTTGGCCAGGCCAAACGGATGAAGGAGATCGAGAAGGAGAATGCGCGGCTGCGTCGCGCCATCTCCGATCTGACTCTCGACAACCAGATCCTTCAGGAAGTCATAGAGGGAAAGTTCTAAGCCCTTCACGCAAACGCGAAGCGGTCGATCATGTGGTGGAGACACTCGGTGCAACAGAGCGCCGGGCCTGCCGTGTGATCGGCCAGCACCGTTCCACCCAGCGTAAGCCGCGTGTGGTGCGTCAGGACGAGGATGTGCTGACAGCGGCCATCATCGCCCTGGCCGAGCGGTTCGGCCGGTATGGCTATCGCCGCATCACAGCCCTGCTGAGACGGGATGGCTGGCATGTGAACGAGAAGCGCGTCTATCGCATCTGGCGGCGTGAGGGGCTGAAAGTTCCGATGAAACAACCAAAACGCGGCCGGTTATGGCTGAATGACGGCTCCTGTATCCGGTTGCGGCCAATGCACAAAGGCCATGTCTGGTCGTATGACTTCGTTCAGGACCGTACGCATGCCGGCAAGGTGTTCCGTATGCTGTGCGTAATCGATGAGTTCACCCGCGAATGCCTCGCCATCCGCGTCGAACGCAGGCTCAACTCCCGCGATGTGCTCGACACGCTGGGCGAGCTGTTCGTCGCGCATGGCCCGCCTGAGCATATCCGCTCCGACAATGGCCCGGAGTTCATCGCCACCGCGCTGCGTGACTGGCTTGGCCGGGTCGGCGTGAAGACGCTCTATATCGAACCGGGTTCACCATGGGAAAACGGTTACTGCGAGAGCTTCAACTCCAAGCTCAGAGACGAGTTGCTGGCGAGGGAAATCTTCTTCGATCTCAGGGAAGCCCAGATCCTGATCGAGGCTTGGCGGCGGCACTACAACACCGTGCGCCCACACTCTTCTCTGGGCTACCGACCACCTGCTCCACAAACCATCTTGCCCGCGGCGTTCATACCGCCTTACTGTGGGGAGGTGGCGGCATGAACGCCGCTACATGGAAACCGCCGGACTAACAATTCCGGTGGACCACCTCAGTGGGGCAGAGCATGCCCACTATCATCATACAGACCCTCTCCTAAAGCCTCTGGCAGTTCACGCGAGTTCCGCAACAACACCAAAATGGTCAGACCGTCTTCGACCATCTGGAAGATGCGCACTCTTCCCGTATACTCTCTTCACCTCAAACGAACCGGCGAAAGCTATATGGTCGATTGTTCGATCATTGATTTCGTCCAAGATACCGGTTGTGGCAAACTGGTAACCTGAGAATGTATCCTCCAACTTCTCATACGACTGCTTTGGCCCCCAGGATCTCGGAACCCGTCGATTGAAATCACCCAAGACAGTCACCGGCTCATCTCGAGCCCAACGCGCCAAATGTGGCTTAAGTATTTCCAGAAACCTCTCATGCTCAGTCCAAGGTTTGGCTCTCGGCTCAACTCCGAGCGGACTGGCAAAATGATACGGAATGCAAACACCTACAAATCTGACGACGTTGCCGTTGATCTCACTCCTGGCTGTTATGGCGCTACCGATCGCTTCAAGCTGCTCGATCGGTTCGACGTCTGCCCACGGATTTCGAGACCAGAGAACGACCTTGCGTTCATCGGGATGTTGAGGGCTCCATGCCCCCCCTCCGCCGAGATAACATGACCGCCGAAATCCGCCAGCGACTGCTTCCAAGCTTCGGTTAGACAAACATAGTCCGGCTCTAGCGACGCTATCTCATCCACGAGTGAACGTGCTTGCCATGAACTCGGCTTCCGCCGTTCAATGTTCCAGTTCACGATCCTCAACTCATCACTCCGTACTTCAATCGGTGATTTCCGTCCACCGGATCAGAATGCGTCACAATCGACTCAGATTGCTCGCTGACTCGCTTCTTTGATGCCTTCAGTAATTGTTACTGGAGACCGTTTTTCGACTCTCCTGCGCGCTCTGAGAGCGCACTCGCCGGAGAGGAGAAGTCTTAGAGTAACGTGGGTATAGTCACCCCCTTGCCTCGGCATTTACCCTGACAAGGATGTTGAACTACCCATACTCTGAGATGCGGCCGGATCGTCGGGCAGATCCAGCTTCAGCAGGCTGTTCACAATCCCCATCGTTCTGAAGCAACAGAACAGTTTTTTCCATCGATTGGAGCCAACCAGCAGTATTGGTCAACTCGGGTCTGGTTCCTTTGACAAGCCCGTCGCAAACTGGATGATCTTCTGCATTGCAATGAGTTAGCAAAAAGGTGATTTCATCCCTTCGCGAAGGTACACCTTAGAGACCCCCTCCTTGAAGCCAGTTCTTATCTCAATACCGCTGCGGCAAATGTGTGATACACATCAACAATATTGTGTCAGAGTCTCAGCTTGTGCAGAAGTCTTCTGTACTCCATCTGCAAACAAACGGGGAGCGAGATGAAACATCATGACATCAAAGCAAATGAAGGTCAGCGATCTGCACCCTCAAGTGCAAAAGCAAGTTGCGAGGATGCCGACCATATCTCTTCGAAGTCCGTTGTCGCGGATGCTGATGAAATCGGTCATGGCGATCGCCTTCCGGTCGCAGGCCGACGCCAATGTTCGTAGGCACACCGTAAAGCTCGAACATGTCAGCGTTCGCGTTTACGAACCGGTCAGCGAACACGCCGGCGCTGGAATGCTGTTCATTCACGGTGGTGGATACGTAATGGGCCAGGCAAGAATGAACGATCCTGATTGCAATCGGATCGTCCGCGAACTCGGCATGTCTGTGGTGTCAGTAGACTATCGACTGGCGCCCAAGCATCCGTATCCGGCGCCGCTCGACGATTGCTACAAAGCCTGGTTGTGGTTTCTGGACAACGCTGAACTCATGGGAGTTGATCCTTCCAGGATTGTCGTCGCAGGCCAGAGCGCAGGGGGCGGCCTGGCGGCAGCACTCTGCCAGAGGATTCTGGATGAAGGCGCCCCGCAGCCGGCCGCGCAACTTCTTTACTACCCTATGATCGATGACCGGACGGCAACACGAGGAGACCTCACACCAGTCCGGCATATCGCTTGGAACAATGAGAACAATTTTTTCGGCTGGTCTGCCTATCTGGGACATCCGCCGGATGACGGATCGGAGATTCCGCGTTGGGCTGTGCCGTCACGTCGCCCCGACTTGTCGAATTTGCCGCCAGCCTGGATCGGCGTCGGCGACAAGGATCTCTTCTACGGTGAAAACCTCGACTATGCGGAACGGCTCTCGAAAGACGGCGTAGAGAGCGAACTGGAAATTGTTGAAGATGTTCCCCACGGGTTTGACGCCCTGGCGCCCGAAGCAGACATCTCACGTGATTTCCGCGAGGCATCATTCGATTTCCTGCGTCGACGGCTTGGCATTGATAGCTGAAAAAAGGTCCCGGCTCCGCTAACCGGCGCCGAGACATTGGCAGTCCATCTGAGAGAAAACCTAGAACTTGGCAGAAAGCGAAACGCCGGCGGTCCGGGGCGCCGAATGAATGCCGATGAACCCACCGCTCGACGCCAAATAGCTCCCATTGTTCAGGATGATTTCGTCGGTGGCATTGTTCACAAAAGCACGAAGCTGGTAATTGCCAGACGTATCTGTAAGCGTCGCTGACAGGTTTATGTTCGTGTATTCAGACTGCCTCAACTCCGGATAGTCAATGAAGGCCAGCTTGTAATCTGCTGAGTGAAAGACATCTCCGCGCAGGCGCACGCTACCTAGAAAGCCGGAATTTATTGGAATATTCCACTCCGCCCCGAAATTCGCAGTGAACTCGGGTGCCCGGATTAGTTCTTCCCCGGTGAGGTCGACAGCGGGCGTCCCTGGCAATGCCTGGTCGGTCGTGATCAGGTCCGTATATTCCGTGTCCAGAAGCGAGACGCCCATATTGAAGGCAATATTATCCGTTGCGGCATATATGAGTTCGCCTTCCAGCCCGATCAGCTCCGCATCCCCATTCTCAACCAAGGTCGTCGCAGGCGGAATGGTGATGGTCGCTTGCAGATTCGTATAGTCATAGGAGAAAAGCGCGGCGTTCGCGGTCAGGGCACCATTCATCCATTGTGACTTGATGCCAAGTTCGTACGCATCCAGTTCTTCGCTGTCGAACAATTGCGGCAAGCTTAGCTGGTGTCCGCCTGATTTGATGCCCTTTTGCCAGTTCGCATAGACATTCACATTATTACTGACATCGAATTGCATGCCGAGCTTCGGCAAGACGTCTTCAGAGTCGATGTTTCCAGCCGGAGACGGCGCACCAAAAAACGTAAACTCTTTTTCCTCTGCGTTGAAGCGCAATCCGGCATTGATGCGCAGCCGTTCCGTCAATGCATAGGTCACATCGGCGAATGCCGCATAGGATTCCGTATCTTCAACCAAATCCCCCGCAATAACCTCGAGACGCGGCACCGTGGGGACGCCAAACAGAACTCCCGGAAACTCCACAGGCAGGCCAAGTTCAAACTCTTCGCTGAAATAGTAGGCCCCGATCAACCAATCCAGCGCACCCGTCTGGCCATACAAATTGAATTCCTGGCTAAACGATTGGGACGGCCTAGACGATCCCGTAAGATCGGCGAAGAAGAAGTTGGTCCCGTCCGCATCAAATGAATTGTCGATCTCATGATCGACATAGCCGGTAATGGAGCGGAAGGAGACTGTTTCCGAAACATCCCAGTTCACCCGCGCAATCGCAATGGTCGTCTCGGCATTTCCGGAATGATCGCCGTCCGCGTACACTTGGTTAGGCGTTGTTGTGAAGTTCGCGTTGGTCATGAACAACGCCGCAGTTCCAGCAACAACAAATGGTTCGGAAACAACCGACTGCCAACCAAAATTTCCAGTGTCCTCTTCATGCTGAACAGAAAGGTCGATCGTGACGTTGTCTGATGGCTCAATCTTTAGAGCCCCGCGCGCATGCCACAGATTCTGATCACCAAGATCCTGACCGGTATTCAGCACCTTCACATAGCCATCCTGCTTTTGCACGCCGCCGCTCAACCGGAAGGACAATCCCTCCGAGATGGGACCGGACACGACGGCATCGACACCACGGCCGTTACGCTCCTCAAACGTGGCAACAATTTTCCCTTCGAACGTGTCGCTCGGTCCGCGCGAAACATAGTTCACCGCGCCGCCCGTCGCATTGCGCCCGTAGAGCGTGCCTTGCGGTCCCCGCAAAACTTCCACGCGCTCGAGGTCCACCTGGCGCAGCAGCGCCATTGTGGCGCGCGGGAGGAAAACGCCATCGACATAGGTTGCAACGGAGGGTTCAGCCACGCCCGAATCGACCGTCGTGCCAATACCGCGCACTGTCACGAATGTGTTTCTCCCGAATTTTCCGAATGTCAAATTCGGTATCTGCAGGGCGAGGTTTTCGACATCATCGACACCGCGCGTCTCTAGATCATCTCCACCGACCTGCGAGATTGAGGCGGCGACATCCTGGATGCTCGCCTCTCGTTTGGTCGCCGTGACGATCACAGTCGCCTGACGAGATTCCGCTTCGACACCTTCACCCATTTGCGCGATCGCAGGTGTGGTCAACGGCATTAGAGCAACGCATGCCGCCAGCCCGCCCCACCTTGCCGCTGCGGTCGTTCTTCTTGCGGTACCGGCTTCGCCAGACGCAGTTGTGGTGTCTTGATTGTTGGTCATCCTCGTTCCTCCCATGCGGACTAATTGTATTATGCGTTCCGCTTTTTGATACAAAGATTACGTTTTGTGTCTTGTGTCAACTCGGGGGTGACAATTGCATATTATTGTGTCATTCAATCCGTCATGAACAGAAGGAGAGGCGGGTTCAAAACCTCTTCCGTGCTTGCAAATCGAGGTTTGCAACAAACAACCACAGAGAAGGGATGGAACGACAAATGACGGATTTTGATCTAATCATTTCAGGAGGATTTCTTGTCGATGGCACAGGCAGTCCCGGTGGCTATGCAGATATCGGAATCATTAATGATCTGATCTCTGAAATTGGCGACCTGCGGGGCCGCAGCTCAAAGCAGACCATTGACGCCACCGGAAAAACCGTCGCGCCCGGTTTCATAACGCAGCACACCCACTACGATGCAGCCTTGTTCTGGGATCCGTACTGTCTGGATGCCGGTCGCAATGGTGTCACGACCGTCGTGAATGCAAATTGCGGTTTTGGAATTGCTCCGGTTCGAGAAAAAGACCGCGAGCGGATCATGGGCATGCTGGAAACTACGGAGCAAATCCCTGTGTCCCACCAGAAAGCAGCACTGCCGTGGGACTGGGAGTCCTTTCCCGAATACATGGAACGCATCCGCGGTTTGCGGAAAGGGCTGAACGTCCTGACGTTTCTCCCGCTCAATCCCCTGCTCGTCTATGTGATGGGTGTAGATGCCGCCAAAACGCGAGGACCGAATACAGAAGAACTGGCCGAAATACATCGCCTGATCAATGAAGCAATGGACGCCGGGGCCATAGGTATTTCGATGTCGGTTATGGGTGCCGAAGGCAATTCACATGTCGATACGGACGGCACCCCCATGCCGACCGACCTCATGGACCATGACGATATTCTGAATATTTGCCGTGCAGTCATAACGCGCGGCGAAGGCGTCATCCAGATGTTGCCCCAGATCATGTATTTCGGCGATCGTTCCATCACACAACGTGTAGCCGAATTGGCCCGCGGGACGCGCGTGCGGGTCATACATAACGTATTCCTGACACATGATCTGGTGCCCCAAGTGGTCGACGAAGACCTTCAATGGCTAGACTCCATGCGCGAAGCGGGATGCGACGTAACAGCTGGTGCCCTGATCAATCGCGGTTGGGTAGAGGCCGGCATCCGAGAACTCGATACCGCCGCAGGCCAACTTCCCGCAGTCCGCAAAATCGTCGGCTGCAGTTCCGATGCCGAAATTCTTGCATTGATAAAAGACCCCGCTTTTGTTCGGGAGTTTGAGACGCAATACGCGGAAATGGGTGCTGCAAGCGGCGCGGCGGGCCTGGAAGGCCAAACCGTCATAGCGGTCGGCGAACATCCCGCGCTTCAGAAATTCCTCGGAAAAACTCTGGCGCAGGTCGGCGAAGAAATTGGCGTGAGTGCTGTCGCCGCCTTGCTGGACCTTGGCGTCAAGTCGGATCTGGACCTGCAAATGAAATCGCCGCCGATCGCGTCAATCACGCCGGATCAAGCGGTACGCTTCATGGCGAATCCAGCCGTGGTCCCCGGTGGTTCAGACGGTGGAGCCCACACAAAGGCGTTTGGCATGGGGCATTACGCAACCGACCTGTTGATCTGGTTGGTACGAGAGGAAAAACTCAAGACACTGGAAGAAATGCACTTCCAGCTCAGCTTGAAACATGCGCGTTCGGTCGGCATTCGTGATCGCGGCGCCCTACTCCCCGGGTTCAAGGCGGATATCCTGATCTACGATCTCGACCAGCTTCACTTCGACATGAGCAAGTATGAGATTGTCCACGACATGCCCGAAGGCGACTGGCGCCGCCAAGCTCGCGCGGGCGGCTACGACTGTGTTATCGTGAATGGTGTGGTCACTCACCAAACGGACCGCCCCACCGGAGCAACCCCCGGTGCATTCGTTCGTGTGACGTCGAAATCCGCCCCATCACCACTCATGGCCGCTGAATGACGTCAACTTCAGGGGGGGCTGCCATGTGCGCTCTAATAGACTGTGAAGTATGGACTAAATGCGGTCCGGCAAGATACTTACCCATTCAAGCAAAGGCCTGTGAAATCCTGTATGACTGACACTACCGCTCCCGGCCCCGAAACGACACATTCCGGCGTGTCCAGAAAAGCGGTGGTTGACGCTGCCCTGAAGTGTTTCAGGCAGTTGGGACCTCACAAGACGTCAATGAGTGACATTGCTCGCGAGGCCGGCATATCTCGGAAAACGCTTTATCGCATGTTCGAGGACCGGCCCGCGCTGGTGAATCAGGTTCTGTTCCAATTGCTGCGAGGCATGGGATCAAAGTCTGCCGGTGCGGTCGCCAAATATTCGGACGTCAAAGAAGCCCTGATCGAAGGCTCGATCGAAAACATACGCATCGCGCAGGAAGAAGAACTGTTCCAAGCGATCATACTGAACGAAACGAGCACCCAAATGGAGCACTTTCTCGTTCAGGGCAACGATGCCGTCCGGGCCGAGATTGTGAAGATCTGGGCCCCGGTTTTCGAGCGCGGGCGGGCAGAAGGCACGCTTCGCAACGATCTGTCCGATGAACGCCTTGCGGAGATCATCCAGAACGTCCATTCGCTGGTCCTGATGCGCAAGGATGAGACCGAATCCGCTCAACGGGCGTTTCTGGAAGACCTGCTGTGGGCTGCACTTACAAATCAGTCTGGCAGTTGATGTTAGGATAGGCCGTTACGCCGGACCGAGTGCCGGTTGCCGGGCATGGCTCCACTGCCTGGGAGACTGACCGTAAAGACGCTTGAACTCCCGGCTGAACTGCGACGAGCTTTGATAGCCCACGTCCCAGGCGGCCTCGGACACAGTCTTGCCCTCAGCGATCTTCATAGCGGCATTATTCAGGCGCATTGACTTAACGAACTGGATGGGGGTCATCGTCGTCGCCTCCTTGAATCGCCGGTGGAACACCGCGCGGCTCATGCCAACATGGTTGGCCATGTCGTCAATGGTGACCTGTTCGCTCAGATGGCTGGACAGGTAGTCGATGGTGCGCGCGATTTCGTTGCCAACACCGAAGGCGCGCCGCGCGGCGGACCCTGCCTCCCCCTTCAGCAGGGCATAATACAGCTCGCGCAGACGCCCCGGGCCCAGCACCGCCGCGTCCACCGGATTATCGAGCAGCTCCAGCAGCCGCAGCAGGGCCTCAGTAAATCCGGCATCCCATTTCGCCAGCGCCAGCGCTGGCTGCGACAGGCCGTCGTGTCTGAAACCGGCGCCGGCGGTGGTCTCCATCTCAATGGCAAGATCCCGCATCAAGCGTGGCTCCAGCGCGATCATCACTCCCAGCAGCGGGTTGTCGTCCGATGCCTGCGGGGCCCCCGCTTCAACAGGCAGGGTCATAGGGCACAGCAGGTATTCTTCGCTGCCATACGCGTGATGTTCGCCGTCTAGGATGGCCTCTTTCACACCGCTGAGAATTGCCACAACGGTGGGCTCATAGACGGCGGGCGCGCAGGGAACGGGTTCGGTCACGCGGAAAAGCTGCACGCCCTTCAGCGCGGTGTCGACCACCCCCGCCTCGGGAAGGCGCTGGTCGATCAGGTGTCTGATCTGGTCTTTGCTCATGATGCTAAACTGGCAAGGAAGATGCTGCTTTACAATACGGACGAGACAATCAGGCATGTATTAGCGACGATTACGTCTGTTTCCTGCACTTTCCGAGAGCCATCTACCTTCTAGGAAAAAATCAGACATCCGAACAGACGGCCAGTAGCGCTGGCAGGAGAAAACATTGGCAGACACGACATTCGGACGCAAGGGCTGGACGCCCGAACGCCTCGGCGACCTGAGCGGCAAGACATACCTCATCACCGGGGCGAATTCGGGCGCGGGCTTTCAGGCGGCACGAACGCTTCTGAAGATAGGCGCGAAGGTGGTAATGCTGAACCGCTCGACCGAGAAATCGAAAGCGGCCATCGGAGAACTGAAACAGGAAATCGGCGAAGCGGCCGATGTCAGCTTTGTTCGATTGGATCTGGCGGTTCTGGATAGTGTTCGCGATGCGGCTGCCGAGGTGTTGACGACCGTGCCGCGCATTGACGCGCTGATCAACAACGCCGCCATCGCCCAAGTGCCCACCCGCAAGCTGACAGTGGATGGGTTCGAGAGCCAACTTGGCACCAACCATTTCGGTCACTTCCTGCTGAACGGCCTTCTGTTCGAGCGGATCGCGGAAAGCAAAGGCCGGATCGTTATCGTGGCCAGCCTTGGCTACAATATGGGTCTGAGAACCATCAACTTTGACGACATGAACTGGGAAGAAGGATACGGCGCGAACACAGCTTATTCACAAAGCAAACTGGCGCAGATGATGTTCGGCTATGAGCTGCAAGACAGGCTGGCCGCTGCGGGGCGCAACGATGTCGAGGTTTTCGTCTGCCACCCTGGTTCGTCTGCCACCTCGTTGATCTCTACCAGCGGCAGCCGCACCATGCGGTTTATCTGGTGGTTGATGACCAAGACACCGATGGTCCAAACCGCTGAGCAAGGGTCTTACCCGGAAGTCATGTGCGCCACCGAAAAGGCCCTGACCGAACAGCGCGCCCTCTACGGCCCCACCGGCACCCGCGAATTCGTAGGACCGGTCGGCAAGGGAACCCTGAACGCCCATGCCTATGACAAGGCGGTGATGGCGCGGCTTTGGGACGTGTCCGAAAAGGCCGTCGGATTCGAATGGTCACTTTAATTCCCTGAAGGTCCCCGGCCCCGCGCGGGTCGAGTCAACCTGACGGACTGTTGCCATCTGCTTGGACGCGCGCAGGAAATACGCCATCGCAACGGGTCCTTGCATGTCCCGCCAAGGTGGGCGCTGTCAGACGGCTTCGAACCAGTCTCCGCTTTTCGCGGATGTACAGGTCTCAGGCGGCGATCAACGCGCGCCATTCGAGAAGAGCAGCGTCACGTAGCAATTTGAATCCGGCCCTACTCTCGATATTCCTTTGATGATTGAAGTGATTGTGCACCAACGAACCGATTGAAGCTTTTTCCCAAAGCCTTCGGATACGCTGAAACGAGACATTTCGTATATGCCGTAGGTTCAACCCGACAAGTACACTTCGCCTTACACAAACAAGAGTTTGCCACCCGCAATCACCGACGAGAACCGCTAGATTCTTCCTATCGACAACCAACCGAAAGGAAGACCAATGCTGTTCCCAGAACTTGAAGAAACACCTTCAAACCACCGGATGTCCCGGTTTCTCGAACTCTCTTTCGAGTACCGGACATCCACACCCGCCGAGCTTGCCGAAAAGCTTGGATACAAGAGAGACACAACCGTCGTTCAATGGATGCGCGGCTCTGCCAAGGTCCCGCTCCGACATCTTTCAACAATCGCCAACTTCTTCAGCCACGACGTTGCCCATGTGCTTTCAGCCTGGCTCGCTCAGGAATGCCCGGATGACCCTGAGATTGTGTCTGTCGCAGACCGGGTGATTACCATTTGGGAGTGGCAACTCGTCTATGTGGCACGTGACATCCACAACTACTACGACGAGTAGCTTCAGAAAGCTCTGAGAGAGAGTCACCAGAGCGCGTTTGACGACTTCAGAAAGCCAACCAGTACTGAAGGGTGAAACGCGCTCTACGGACTCCTGAGAGCGCAGTCCATGCGAATGGAAGAAGTCTCAGGGATCACCAACCTCCTCCGCTCGGGTGCGACCAATATCTTCCGCTCAAACCGTCGAGAAATACCCGTACCGCGAACCCGATTGAATGGCGGCGAACTTGTGCGTTGGAAGGTAGATCATGATGTCAGGCGTAAATAGACAACGACCACTTCCCCTGACAATTGCCTCCAGCTCTCCTAACGCGCAGCCGCCAATTTGAGATACCTCTCCCGATTGGCGCTCGACTTCTGCCGCGCCTCCTCGATGGCCTGTCGTTCCGACGCGTCCAGAAGCGCTTCCAGCAGGCGCTCGAAATGGCCCTGCATTGCTTCACGAGCGGCTTGTGGATCTCTGGCTTCCAGAGCATCGAGGATATTCGAATGCTCATTCACGCGATGTGACGTGTCATCGAGACACACGGCTGAATAGACTTTCCGGACTGCGTCAATTTCATTGCGCATACGCCAGAGGTTTTGCAGGAAGAACACGTTGGCCGCATTGCCCGTGGCCTTCGCAATTTGAAGATGGAAGTCGCGATCAGCTTCGTCGCCGTCAGGAGTATCGTGCGTCGATGACGCCATCTTTTCTATCGTTTCCCGCAGTCCTTCAATTTGCGCGTCGGTGATCTGCGTGGCAGCGAGAGCGGCGCACTCGGATTCAAAGATCAGGCGGGTCTGAGTTAGCTCGAAAGGTGTAACACGCGGCAGTATAAGTCCGCTCGATTCGTCGGCATCGCGTACATAGACGCCGGACCCGACCCTGATGTCGAGTCGCCCAATGGCCTCCAAAGAGATTTCGGCCTCTCGCACCACGACGCGGCTCACGCCAAATCTCTCTGCCAGTTCGCGCTCTCCAGGCAACCGCGTGCCCGGCGGATAAGATCCGGACTCGATCATATCCAGAATAGCTCTGGCAACGGTGTGGTAAAGGCGCTTCTCTGACATCAAATGGTTCCTTCAAGCAGCATGTCAGGTCTAAGGGTAGACAACAAAATCCCGATTGCGACGACATTATACGTAATTTTAAAAGGTTTACAAATTGGTTGGACCAATTTGTAAAAAAATTCGCGCGAATCTCCGAATATGCCTCTAAACCGCTAAATCCAGTGATCATGCACGAAAACGCCCCACACACGTGGGGCGTTTCCTGTCGTGAATCGGCTCACTACTGTCTTCTAGAAGCTGTAGCTGGCGCCGAATGAAATCCTCCGATCAGTCAATCCCTGGAAACACAAGAGCGCCCCTTCGTTGACGCAGGATTGCTGAACCTCAGATTCGGTGAGGTTCACGCCTTCAATTCCCACACTCAGGCTCTCGGTCACATCATAATTGATGCTCGCATTGAGCTGTCCCCGAGCCTCCTGAACAACGGGGAATCCCCAAGGGAAGCTGGACGTACTGCCGAAATCTGTTGATCGGTACGCGTCACGCCACGTGTAGCGGGCACGGGCAGAAAGGCCATATTTCTCGTAGTAGAGTGTGGCGTTATACGCATTCTCCGACAGATCAATCAGTGGCTGCTGGAACGTCACAGGTGTTGTCGCACCCAGGGCGGCAAACACCTGATTGGCGCGACTCGTCGCAGTGTTCACCGTTTCACCGCCAGAAAATTTCTGATTGGTATAGTTTGCAAGTACACCGAAGCCAGACGCCCAGCCGAGCCGATCCTCAAACTCAGAAAGATCATACTGGAACGCAAACTCGAAACCTTCCTGTGTAGTCTCACCGGGATCGTTGACCGTCGTCGAAACTGGCACACAGATACCGACTGGCGTGCCGCTGGCCGCAAACACGTTCGGATCGGCAATTGGGTTGAAAATACCCCCCGCCTCGCACGGATCGGTCAGATCACGGAAACCTGTGACCGGATCTTCGAATGGGTCTTCCTGCTGAGTAACGAACAGGTCGGTACGCTTCTTGTTGAAATAGCCGATGCTTACCACAGCGGAGGGCGCGAAATACCACTCAGCTGCGATGTCGAAGGAGCCTACCTGTTCGGGCGCCAAGCCAGGATTGCCGATCTGAACCGGCGGGTTCGGACTGGTGCTGAACGTCCGCGACGTTGACAGGTCATCAAAGTTCGGGCGCCTGATGTCCCTGCTCAAGCCAAAACGCAGAATCACATCTTCGGTCGGGTTGGCCACAAGGTTGAAACGCGGCAGCAAGAAATCATAGCTGCCTTCCGTCGAGACCCGCATCGCGGTTCCATTGAGTATAGAATTCCCGACTGAAGTAATGTCCGTTTCCAGATAACGCAGGCCTGCATTACCGCGGAACATACCGTATTCGAAGTTGGCTTGCGCATAAAGGGCATGGGTTTCTTCCTCGATGTCGAAAAAGGCGCTTTGACTCGAGGTGGGCGAGTCAATTGATCTTGATCCACCATGTGCAGAGATGGCCGCATTTAGGGCAGCAAGCACACCATCGGGATTGGACGCGGCGAGTTCTGGATTGATCAGCAGAAAATCTGAAACGTACAGCGCCCGGCCATCGGCTGCATTGAAGTTGTCCGGACCGGCAACAAGGAGATCCGCAAAAAGATCCCCCCGCGGACTATCAGCCATTGAACGCAATCCGACGTTTGAACGAATTTGGTCGCGGGTGCTGGAGGTTTTGTTGTAACGATACCCCGCATCAATAGATGTGATGAATTCGCTTACGGAGCTGTCTGTCAGATCATAGGTGAAGTCGGCACGAAACGCGTCTTCACTGTTGTCGGACCTGTCCTCGCCGATATTGACATCACGCAAAACAACGTTTGCCGGATCAAGCAACTGTGCGGTTGTCGGACCAAATGCGGCATCCTGCGCAACGGCAAAGGTCAGCGCCCCCCCACTCAGATCGTAGACGAATGGGACAGCGTTGTCGTTTCCGCCACCAGCATCCAGCGGAGCGTTGGGATTGATGAAATTGAGCGTGGTATTGAAGCTCGGTGTCGTGGAATCCGATGTCGACGTTGAGAGCTCGACACGGCCCGAAAGATTGCCGCGCCGCCAGTCGGCCCCCAACCGGTAGATTCTGCTATCTGTCAGGCGGGAGTTTGTATCGGATGAAAAACGAAGGTTCGGATCGTCATCATCATCAGCCAAGTCGACCGGTATGACACCTCTGAGCGCCGCCTCAATGCTACCGAGGAATTGCGCGCCGTCTTCGCCGCTCAACGTGCCAAAATTCACTGTTTCGAAGGCAGACGGAATGGAGATGTTATTTAGGCTGCTGACCCCCGAGGCCTGCACCCTGGAGCTTTCTTGCCGGCGCTCCTGATCGTTCAGAACAGCATCAAAGTACAGCTTCACGCCATCATTCGGCGCCCACTCTACCGTACCGGCTATATTGGTCGTCTCGTACTCAAAGTTGTCGTAGTCTTGATTCAGGAACTGTATTGGCAGAAAATCAAAAGACTGCGCACTGTCGGCACCACTATCTGACGCAATCAGGTTATCGCGGTCTGCACGAGGACGAAACGCGGTAACGTCCTGCTCAGCGTAGCTGACGCTGATGACGGTCCCGATCTCACCCATGTCCGTTGACCATTTATTGCCATAGGTCCCAGCGAGCCGGGGAGTGATACCATCGGTTGTGAGGCTGCTGTCCTCGCCCTGAATTCGTATCGTCGTCAAACGCTCAGTAAGGTCAAGCGGACGAATTGTTCTGAGATTGATTGTCCCGCCCACAGAACCTTCAATCGTCTTTGCCTCAGGAGCTTTGGTTACCTCAACAGCCGCGATCATGGCAGCAGAAACATCTTCAAAACTAATGCCACCCCGACCAGAACCAGACCCCACGGTGGACACACCGTTTATCTCGGTGCGGTTTGCATTTGTACCGCGGATCTGAACCCCGGTGCCCACACCAGCTTCGCGAGTAATCTGAACACCCGTGATATTCTCCAGAACTTCAGCAAGGTTTTGGTCCGGCAGCTTACCAATGTCTTCTGCTTGGATGACTTCAATCAGATTATCGGCAGCACGCTTTTCACTAAGTGCGCTTGCGAGCGATGAGCGGATTCCCGTCACCACAACCGTATCCTGGCGCGCTTCACCTTCAGCGGCCGGTGCTGACACGGTGACCGGTTCTTCCTGCGCCCATGCTGCGGCACCCAACGGCAGCGCGACACCGGCAAGCAGTGCCGCCCGCCAAACCCGCTGCCTCCTCAGACTGACAGACTCATCCTGTTTAAACGTGCGCATACTGAATTCCTCCCATTTATATTTTTGAGGCCTCGTCTCGACGCAAGGCACTTCGAAGACTACCAACACCCTCCGCTGATGGTATGTCAACCACTTTGGTATGCATATTTGTCTATATTGGTATGACCTCTAATCAGTTTTCCGAGCTAGTATTGTAAATTTGCGACACCCCCCCCAAGCGACGGGGATCAAAAAGAACATTTTTAACAGCGCAAGAATTAATTGGTTGACAAATTGGTCTGACAATTTAGCACTGCAGAAAAGCCGGATTACACGGCCTCGGGAGAAAAGCATGCGTTTAGGGCTCATCAATGCGACGGTAATTTGTTTTGCTTTGGGCGCTTGTCAGGCTGTCCCCGCACTGCCTGAAGTTTCTGAAGCCACACCCCAACGCCCTCATAGCCATCGTGTCATCCCCGTCTCCAATCAGGAAGACTATTTCAATGCAGCAACCAATGCCCAGCCAGGAGACCAGATCGTTCTCCAGAACGGTGTTTGGCGCGACTTTGATATGCTTCTCGACGCTGAAGGGACAATCGAAACTCCCATTACCGTATCGGCTGAAACACCTGGCAAGGTTATCTTGTCCGGACAGTCGAGCCTGAGACTGGCCGGCAAACACCTTGTCATATCCGGTCTTGTTTTTCGGGAAGGTTATACGCCGCGCACTGAAGTTATCAGCTTCCGGCGAGACAATGACAATCTCGCCTATAATTCACGTGTCACCGAAACAGTTATCGAAAACTACTCCAACCCAACCAGGGCGCAGCGTGACATCTGGGTTGCGATGTATGGCCAGAACAATATGTTCGATCACAATCACTTGTCGGGCAAGCTCAATTCCGGTCCTACAATGGCAGTCCGCCTCAATACGGAAGACAGCCAGAACAACAACCATGTCATTCGAAACAACTATTTCGGGCCTCGCCCAGTGTTCGGGTCAAATGGGGGCGAGACGCTTCGTATTGGAACCAGTCATTATTCGCTCACGCACTCGGGCACACTCGTGGAGAACAACTACTTCGACCGCTGCAGCGGCGAGGTCGAAATCATTTCGAACAAATCAGGCGGTAATACGTACCGTGGGAACACGTTCTTCCGGTCGCGTGGTACACTCACCTTGCGCCACGGCAATGATACCTTGGTTGAGAACAACCTCTTTGATGGAGATGGCGCTCCTTATACGGGAGGTGTCCGCGTTATCAATGCGCGCCAGACCGTGCGGAACAACTATTTCAAGGATCTGACCGGAGAGAGATTTTCTGGTGCGCTGGTCGTAATGAATGGGGTACCGAACTCGCCGATCAACCGCTATCATCAGGTTGATGGCGCAATTATAGAGAATAATGTGTTCGATACTGTCCGCCGCATTGAGCTGGCCGAAGGATCCGACGCTGAACGCACGGCCGTACCTGTCAATTCCATTTTCCGAAGCAACATTGTGATTGGAGAAGGTAGCGACGCGCCATTTCGAATACAGGACGACCTAAGCGGAATTACTTTTGAGGACAATGTGACGACGGCTGCTCCACCGTCGGAAATAGCCTACGGGTTCGAAGTGTTGCCAGCCGTCACAGCCAAAACACGACTACCCGTCGGGCATTCCCTTGGTGTCCAACGCACTGAGACCGGTGCTGACTGGTATCCCAAGCCATCTGTGTCATCACCGTTCGACGGAGGGGAGCGGATCGAGGTCGTCGCAAGTCCCGATGCGTTGGGAACAGCCCTCGCCCGCGCCAAGGCGGGCGACACACTGGTACTTACATCGGGTCAGTATCGCGAATCCAAGCTGGTCAACTTGCAGGTCCCGGTCACGGTGGAAGCCGCAGACCCAGATAATCCACCAGTCATCACATTTGAGCGGCCAAATTTCGTACAGCTTTCTGGTAAGGGAAGCCTTCGGATGCAAGGCGTGAGTGTTTCGGGCGCAGCCTCCCCCGATGCCAGCGGTAACAGCTTCATTTTTACCACTTCGATGGGTGGCAGCGGAAACCACACGGTCGAGTTGGCAGACATGTCATTTACCGGCTTCGACGTGAATAAGGGATTCTCGGTCGTATCTGCAGCCAAGGGTACGTTTTACGACCGGATCAAGATTTCCGGATCCCACTTCAGCGATATTTCTGGCACCGTCATCAAACTGGATACCGAAACGGACGACTACGGAATATACAATGCCGAATATGTCATCATAGAGGACAGCTCGTTCGAGCGTATCGGCGGACCTGTTGCCGCCGTTTATCGTGGCGGTCGGGATGAAAGCACGTTTGGCCCTCACGTCTGGGTCAGCGACTCGAAGTTCGACGATGTTGGCCTGCGAGGTGGCCCTCTCATGGAGCTACACGGTGTTCAGAATCTCAAAATCAGTGGAAACCAAATTGCCAACGCGAAACCGGCGCAACTGACCATCACCACTGGCAATCCCGAAGTGGCGGTGTCCGGCAATACGCTCATGGATCCAAGCGCCGCAGCTGTCTTGACCACTGTGGACCTGAGGTAAAGTGATGATACGCGCCTGTTCCCTCCGCACCACTATCGCCAGCGCGGCACTGTTGACGATGGCGCCGACACTATCAGGCTGCGCACATTCTGGTAATCCCGATAGTTACTCTGCAGTCAAATCGTCCAGCGCTCCCCTCTTTGAGCAGTCCGTCGATAAGATAAAACAGGATCTGGAAGCGCGCATGAAAACCGGCGTGCCGGTGCCGGTGCCGATCGACGCGGGGGGCGGCTATACTCATGAGCAACATAAGCAAAACGCCAAGACGATCTACGAAGCCGGCATGCTCTACGAGCTCACGAGTGATGAGCGTTACAGAGAGTTGGCGACATCCATTCTACGGGACTATTCGGCTCTCTATCCGGAACTGGGATTGCACCCCCAGCGAAAGGAACAAACGCCCGGCAAACTCTTCTGGCAAAGCCTGAATGAAGCTGTCTGGCTCGTCTACGCAATTCAGGGCTACGAGGCCATCAGGGCAGACCTGGACACAGGTACACGAGCAGAAATCGAGTCCGGCGTCATTCGACCGATGGCCGATTTCCTGTCAGAGGGCCAGCCACAAACTTTCGACCGTATTCACAATCACGGCACGTGGGCAGCAGCAGCAGTCGGCATGACCGGATATGTGCTCGAAGAAGATACCTGGGTGAACCAAGCGCTTCTTGGCCTTGATCAGTCTGGTGATGCCGGGTTCCTGCGGCAGCTGGACGAACTGTTTTCGCCCGATGGGTACTACGCTGAAGGGCCTTACTACCAGCGCTACGCCCTGATGCCTTTCGTCCTGTTTGCGCAAGCAATTCAGGAGAACGATCCGGAACGGGATATCTTCAGGTATCGGGACGGCGTTTTGCTGAAAGCCGCGTACGCCACCGTTCAGCAAAGTTATGCCGGGCGCTTCTTTCCGATCAATGACGCAATCCGGGAGAAAGGACTTAACACGGTTGAGCTGAAGTATGCTCTGGCCATCGTCTACGACCTAACTGGCGACTCATCACTGCTGGATGTGGTGTCCATGCAGGATAGCGTCGTTCCGACGCACGAAGGAGAAGCTCTCGCGCGGGATCTGTCATTGGGGTTGACGACCCCATTTCCATTCAAATCCTCCCTGCTTCGCGACGGGTCAAATGGCGATCAAGGGGCACTAGCGATACTGCGCGCGGGGGACGCCCGCGGTGCAGCCGTCGTCTTCAAACCAACCTCCCAAGGCTTGGGCCACGGCCATTTCGATCGCCTCGGATTTCTGTACTACGACGATGGTCACGAAGTCGTTGCGGACTATGGCGCGGCGCGCTTCCTGAATGTCGAGCCCAAGAACGGCGGACGCTACCTTCCCGAAAACGAGACTTGGGCCAAGCAAACTATCGCTCACAACACGCTTGTTGTTGACCAGGAGAGCCAGTTCGGCGGGGATTGGGAGACGGGTCAAAACTACGCGCCCCACGTCATTGCCTATGAAACGGTCAACGGAATTCAGCTCACTGCGGCAGAACTCGATACTGCATATGAGGGTGTAAGTCTGCAGCGTCTCCTCGCCTTGGTTCCACAACCTGATGGCGGCCAATACATCGTTGATATCGTGCGCGCACGTAGCGATACGCAGCACACCTATGACCTGCCGGTCCACTTCAAAGGCCAATTGATCGAGACTGGCTTCAAACTGGACCACGCGACGAGCCAGCTAACTCCGTTTGGCACCGCCAATGGCTATCAGCATCTTTGGCAGAAGGCTGTCTCACAACCACTGACGACACTCTCGGACTTGTCATGGCTGATCGAAGATCAGTTCTATACATTGAGCTTCGCTGCAAGCACGCCGACGACCGCATTCCTCACAGAACTCGGGGCGAATGACCCGAACAATAATCTTCGCCGCGAGCAGGCGCTCGTCCTGAGGTCAAAGGCAGACAGCATAGATTTCTTCTCCGTCTACGAACGTCATGGGCGGTACGACAATGACGAAGAAGTTACTGTTTTTCCCGGCAGCTCCGTAGAGAACATCTACCAGACGTCCGACAACGGCGTATCAGTGTATATGGTGACTACGAAAACAGGTGACAACATCGTTTTCGCCTTCGCGGAAGACACTTCTGCGGAACTGAAACACGTGATCGATATCGACGGCATCTCCGTTGAGTGGACCGGGCCAGTCTACGCATACATCCAATCCAGTACTTAGTGACAAGACAGGTGCGTCGATCGCACCGGGAGGACCAGAAATGCCTGCTACGCCAAATCAGTCGGATTTGTTCATGAACAGCCCCGCCAGCGATGCTGAAGATATCGGGAACGGCATGCGCCGAAAGATTCTCGGCTATGACAACAACCTGATGCTGGTGAAGGTGTGGTTCGAGAAGGGCGCTGTCGGTCCTGTCCACGCTCACCCTCACACGCAGACGGCGTATGTCGTGGAAGGGAAGTTCGAAGTCTTCGTCGATGGCGAGACACAGGTATTGGAAGCAGGAGGCTGCTTTTTCGTGCCGTCGGGTGCTGGACATGGTGCTGTGTGCCTGGAGGCCGGCATTCTGCTCGATATCTTCAGCCCCGCTCGGGAAGACTTCCTCAATGGCGAGGGATACTCGTCATGAAACTTTCGGGCCTAAGATGGTGGGTTGTTGGTCTCGTCGCGTTGGCGACTGTTATCAACTATATTGACCGGCAGACATTGAGTGTTCTTTGGCCAGACATCGCAGCGGAGCTGTATCCGGAGAAATCGACAGCACAAGTTGACCAGATTTACGGCTTCATCTCCGTGGTTTTCATATTCTCCTATGCCTTCGGCCAGGCGATCTTCGGCAAGATTTTTGACTGGATCGGCACGCGTCTCGGTTTTGCTTTGTCAATCGGCGTCTGGTCTGTTGCGACAGTGATGCACGCTTTTGCGCGCGGTGTGGTTTCGTTCAGCATTTTCCGCTCCATTCTCGGTATCGCTGAGGCAGGCAACTGGCCTGGCGCGGCCAAAGCCAATGCAGAATGGTTTCCAACCAGGGAAAGGGCTTTTGCCCAAGGCATTTTCAACTCCGGAGCGGCGATCGGCGGGTTGATTTCAATCCCAATTATTGGCTTCCTTTCGATCCACTTCAGCTGGCACATCATCTTTGTTCTTGTCGGCGTGCTGGGCTTCCTTTGGCTCATCCCTTGGTGGGTGCTCGTCAAGTCTCCCCCCAAGAACCACCCTTGGCTGAATGAAAACGAACGCGAATACATCCTGACCGGTCAACTCAATCAGGATATCGACCAGGATGGCAAGCCGGATGACGGTTATGCACCGGGCACCGGAGAAATCCTGAGCCGGAAACAGAGCTGGGGCGTGATCATCGCGTCTGCCGCGATTGATCCGATCTGGTGGCTCTTTATTGTCTGGATTCCGCTCTACCTGAACCGTGTCTATGACATGGAGGTCAAGGAACTCGCGCTCTATGCGTGGGTCCCATATTTCGGCGCCATGCTGGGTGCCTGGTTTGGGGGACTTCTGGCCCAGAACCGCATCCAAGCGGGCTGGACTGTCGATGCCACCCGCAAAATGGTCATTTCCCTCGGGTGCCTGATCATGCTTCCGTCTCTTATGATGCTGGCGGATCCGACGCTGATAGCCTCAGTGTTTGGGATGACCGATCCTGCGACGACGACGCTTGCGACCATCTCAGTCATCATCATGGCGACCATTCTGTTCGGCTTCCAGACTGCTATTGGCAATGTCCAGACACTGCCGAGCGATTTTTACAGCGGAAGGTCCGTGGGCACGCTCTCGGGCTTTGCAGGCATGGCCGCAAAGCTCGGTGCGGCCGGGCTGACCTTCCTGGTTCCAGTCATCACGCAGGGCGACAATTACGCGCCCGTCTTCATCATCGGCGCCGGACTCGCTCTGCTGGCGTTGTTCGCAGTGTGGATTCTCTGTGGACGGATTGAACCGCTCAAGCCACGCGGCGCGCTAACGCGCTAACTTATTATCTAAATATTTCTGGAATTAGGAGTCATGAATATGTCAAAACCCGTCATTGGTTTCATCGGTCTTGGGCTGATGGGCGGCAATATGGTCGAAAACCTGCAGAAGCGGGGTTTCGAAGTCATCGTGATGGATCTCAACAAGGATGCGGTCGCTGCTGTCTTGGCAAGAGGAAATGCGACCGAAGCCAGCTCGCCCAAGGAGCTCGCCGAGAAAAGCGACATCATTGAGCTCTGCGTGACGACGTCCGAAGTGGTCGAAAAGCTCGTCTATGGCGAAAATGGCATTCTTGAAGGGATCAAGGAAGACTCCGTCCTGATCGACTTCGGAACGTCCATCCCTGCGTCCTCTCAGAAGATCGGCGCCGACCTCGCCAGGAAAGGCGTGGGCATGATTGATGCGCCCCTCGGTCGTACGCCTGCGCACGCCAAGGACGGGCTGCTGAATATCATGGCTGGCGGTGACAAGGCGACGTTCGACAAGTACGAGCCGGTCCTCAAGGAACAGGGCGAAAACGTCTTTTATCTCGGCCCGCTCGGTGCCGGCCACACGACGAAGCTGATCAACAACTTCATGGGCATGACAACCGTCTGCGCCATGTCGCAGGCTTTCGCTGCGGCAAAACTGGCCGGCGTAGACCGCGGTCAGCTCTACGAAATAATGTCATCTGGTCCGTCCAATTCGCCGTTCATGAAGTTCTGCAAGAACTACGCGGTCGACGGTGTGAGCGACCTTGGGTTCTCCATCAACAATGCAAACAAGGATCTGCGTTACTTTAACCAGATGGTCTCGGATCTCGGTTCTCGTTCCCTGATTGCCGAAGGCACCTCGACGAATCTCTCAGCCGCCGTCGAAGCCGGAATGGGCTCAGGTAATGTGCCGGAAATCTTCGACTACTTCGTTGATTTGAAAAGGTAAGCGATTACGAGTTCTGTCCGTTCCAGGATTGTTTTTTGTTTACATCTACACCACACAAGCCGATTTTCGGCAGAACCGCGCACTGAAAGGCGTCGACCATGTCAAAGACAATCGTCACACTTGGCGAGCTCATGATGCGCCTGAAGCCCCCCGGCAAATTGCGTCTGCGCCAAGCACAGGCCTTCGAGGTATGCCATGGGGGCGCCGAGGCCAATGTCGCCGTATCGCTTGCAGAGTTTGGTCTCGCCTCTCGCCTGGTCACGGGGCTTCCGGAAGGTGAACTCGGAGCGCAAGCGCTCCGGTTTCTCCGGGCCCACGATGTCGATACGAGTCAGGTCATTCGGCGTCCTGGCCGGCTGGGACTTTACTTTATGGAAGAAGGTGCCGATTTTCGCTCCGGGTGCGTGGTGTATGACCGGGCCGGCAGTGTGTTTTCCGAGTTATCCCCCGATGATATCGACTGGAACGCAGCCTTTGACGGAGCAGATTGGTTTCATATTAGCGGCATAACGCCCGCGCTTTCAGATGAGACCCGCCAACTTGCGACTTTTGCCATGGAGGAAGCCCGGAGACGGAATATACATGTTTCGCTCGACCTGAACTATCGCGAACGGTTGTGGGAATATGGTCGATCGGCCATTGAGGTGATGCCAGCTCTTGCTTCGCTGGCCGATACATTGATCGCCGGAAGAGGCGACTGCACCCATTGTCTCGGTGTGGACGGCGAAGGTGAGAATGGCAGTCAGGTGTGGGCGGAATCCCTGACCGAGCAGCTGTTCAGACGGTTCAGCCAGTTAACAAATGCGTCGATCACGCTAAGAAATTCAAAGTCGGCAGAAAATCATAGTTGGAGCGCGCACCTGCGCACGCAGGCTGGCTCCTATTTTTCGCGCACGTACGAAATGACAGCCATCCTAGACCGCGTCGGAACCGGCGACGCTTTTTGTGCCGGGCTGATTTATGGACTGGTCGACGCCCGAAAGCCCAGTGAAGCACTGGAGTTTGGCGCCGCCGCCAACTGCCTTAAACACTCGATACACGGAGACAGCAACGCAGTCTCTGTCAGTGAAGTCGATGCTCTCGTCTCCACGACACGCTTCGGGCAATTGCGTCGCTGATGGGGTGGTGTCAGTTTAATGCGAACCAGTGCGAACGAGCAGGTCCTAGGCTGCTCTACGGACTCCTGAGAGCGCAGTCGACGCGAAGGAGAGAAGTCTTAGGGATCGCCGCCTTCCCCCACCCCGGTGCATTCAATATCGCCGGCTCAAACCGTCGAGAAATACCCGTACCGCGAACCCGATCGAATGGCGGTGAACCAGTACGTTGGAAGGTCGGTCGTGTTGTCATCTTCCAACGGCCACACCCTGTCGAACGGGGCCGACGTGAATATTACATTTAGCTCTTTGGTGGTGTAGGCTCTTCTGCTCGGTCTGGTAACTGAGCTGGATTCGGTGACCCCCACCGCAGGATTGCTCACTAAGTGTCCTCGAATTACGGCCAGCTGAAGAACAACTTGGATTTGCCTGAGCCGGTCTTTAATGGTTCCTGGGTCAACTTGGCATAATTACTGCCATTGCGGGCTTTTTCGAGCTTCTCCGGAAAACTTAACCGTCTGAGCTCAGATATGGAACCCGACCTGGCTGGTGCTCTTTTCAGGGCATCTCGATACGCCCAGATGTGAGATTTTTGCACCTTAAATATCGGAAGAGACGAACCGGTGAGTTCATGAAACTCAGTCCACGCAACCCGTCTACGCTCCAAAGTCTTTGCTTTCACAGGTGTCGTCGAATCCTGTTTGACCTGTTCGTAGACCTCCCAATATTGCTCCAGAGATTTACGCCCCTCCGGCGTTAAAGGTGTATTATCTCCAAGTGCGGGCAATACTGTTGGCTCAGCCTTCAAAAATGGAGACTTTGGTTGAGGAGGTCTTGCTAAGCCGCGAATTTCAGCCAAACCGTGGGTGTACGCATCCGACAGCACACCGGCTGCAGCTTTGAGCATCGCATTGCGAATGGGTGTATCCCTTGGAACGGACGCACTTTTGCTGGTGGTCACATCCAAATAGTGATCGACGAGCCACCCAACTAGCGCTTCAAGTTGCTCGGTATCGGTAGTTGTCAGGGCGCTCCGAAGATCCCCTCAGCGTTGATCGAGGCGACCGCTCTTGCCTGTCTCCGTGCTCAGGAAGCTTTCCGTGATGATTGCAGTTTCCTGTTCATAAGCCACTCGGCAAAAAGCTTTGAAATCATTGGAAGCGACGCCTTCTCTCAGAACGGAAAACGCACCTTCAAACTCCTTGATGCAATCAATGGCTGCTTTGTTGGCATCGTTCTGATCCCGCGTCGAAAGTGACTTGATAATATGAGTTCTGAACCGCTTGCTATTTGGTTTTGGAAAGTAGCTCACGACATCTGAAGGGATCGGATACCTGATCTCAAAGAGTCCATTGGATCTCTCATAAACATAACTCATAGATCGATACCTTCTAGCACGCATAATGAACCCTTCCGACGATCAAGTGACCCCCGGGGAAATGCGTTCTAGCGACACTGAATCGTGTTGAAAAGTGTGTTGAAAATCAGCGATTTTGCATCGCGCAACACATTGTTTTTCAATGAAGTTCAAGCCGTGGCAGTCCCTAGGGGAATCGAACCCCTCTTTCCAGGTTGAAAACCTGGCGTCCTAACCGATAGACGAAGGGACCGCACCGGCTCGAAGACAGGCGATATAGCTGCTCATTTCTGACTCGTAAAGCGCTTTGAGGCGGGTTTCTGCAGATAAATCATGCCTCAGCTGCATCACTGACATCCAGCTGTACCCGCCGACGGCCATTCCACTCATCCGCCTTCAATTTTCCAACAACATGGAGCCGCGCATTCGGACGAATTACTTCCCCCAAAGGCTGGCCAGCGCTACGCCAAGCGATGCAATCAAGACGCCCACTGGAGTCTTCGGCGGTGAACTTCAGATGATTTACGCCAACCTGTCGCACGCCCGTGACATGTACCGATTGCAGCGCGAAAACAGGCTCGGGGGATCCGACACCAAACGGGCCAATACCGGCGATCTGATCAACCAGCGCAGGAGATGCTGCGCCCGGAGACAGGATCGCATCCACGGGCAGTTCCAGTGCCGCAGCACGCTCTGCCGTAAACTTCGCCATATGGCCGACCATCCATGCGTCGAAGGCTGGAATTTGCTCAGGCTCAAGGCTCAGGCCACCCGCCATCGCATGGCCGCCCCCTGACAAGATGACTCCTTCACGCGCCGCAGCTGAAATCGCATCACCAATGTTCACACCGGTTACCGATCGCCCCGATCCCTTAGCGACGGGCCCCAGCCCCTGTCCCCAGCCAATGACTATGCAGGGAAGGTGGAACCGTTCCTTCAGGCGTCCGGCCACGATGCCGATCACGCCGGGATGCCAGCCTTCGCCACCGGCGACCAGGATACCCCGGTCTGGATTACGCTTCAGCGCCTGCTCAGCCTGTGCGGTGGCCTGATCGAGAATCGCCGCTTCGACGGCCTTACGTTCGTCATTAAGTGCGTGCAGCCGCTCGGCCAGCGCAATTGCCTCTGACCGGTCATCCGTAGCCAGAAGTTTCGCGGCGATCCACGGATCACCCACACGACCGCCTGCGTTAAGCCGTGGCCCCAGCATGAATGTAGCGTGGTACACACTGTCCACTTTGCTGATCCCGGATACTTCGGCCAGCGCGCGCAGGCCTTCATTTTGACCGCGGGACAGAATGCTGAGCCCTTGTCGCACGAAGGCTCGGTTTACACCGCGTAGGGGTGACATGTCGCAAAGCGTCCCAAGTGCTGCGAGGTCAAGAAACGACATGATGTCCGGTAGACCTTCCGGAGGCGCAATGCCTCGTTCCCGCGCCAATCGGTTCAATGCGGCCGCAAAAACAAAAACGACGCCCGCCGCAGCGAGATGACCACAACCAGAGTTGCAGTCGGGCCGGTTCGGATTGACCAGTGCAGCCGCTGGAGGGTTATGCCCGGCCATCAAATGGTGATCGATGACGACAATGGGCAGACCGATAGACTCCGCCTCTTCCAGCGCATTGACCGCAGCTGCGCCGCAATCGACGGTAATGACGAGTTCCGCGCCTTTTTCCTTCAAGTGTCGAAAAGCTTCGGGCGAAGGACCATACCCCTCTTCCAGGCGATCCGGCACGTAAAGCCCGAGGTCTTCGCCCCATGCCCGGAAATATCGCGCGAGAATTGCTGAGCTGGTACCGCCATCGACGTCATAGTCAGCAAAGACCGTGACGCGCTTCTTTGCGAGAATCGCGTCGAGCACAATCTCGGCCGCCTTGTCCATGTCTGAGAAACTCGACGGATCAGGAAATGTCTCCCTTAAGGTCGGGGACAGATAAGTCGCCGCTTCGTCTGGCGTCACATCTCTGGTGGCGAGCAACCTGGCCAACAAATCGGATCCACCGACGCTCGGCTGGAGCCGCCGCACCAATGCCTCATCCACAGACGCAAGCGTCCAGAACCGGCCCGTGGCCGATCTCTGCACATCGAATAGCGTCGTATCTTGCTTTAGGGCTGGGTCAGCCATGGGTTCTCCGGGAATCGCTCCCGGAGATTCTAACGCATCTAGGCTGTCACGGGAAACGCCCGGCTCAGACCTTATGATCGGAGCGCACATAGCGCACCATACCGTCGAGTGATGTCATGACGAGTGTGTGAGTGTGCACACGACCGTCTGCGGATTTCACGCCGCTGAGCATCGATCCATCGGTCACGCCCGTCGCACAGAATACTGTGTCACCCGAGGCGAGTTCATTTAGGGAGTAAGTGCGGTCGAAGTCGGTGATACCCGTGCGCTCTGCACGTTTGCGCTCATCATCATTGCGGAACACGAGGCGTCCCAGCATCTGGCCGCCAACACATTTGAGGGCCGCTGCTGCAAGTACGCCTTCGGGCGCGCCACCTTGACCGACATAGAGATCAATTCCGGTGTGTGGGTTGGTCGTCGCGATTACGCCGGCCACATCGCCATCCGTGATCAGGGCCACACGCGCGCCAACCGAACGCAGGCTCTCAATGATGCCTTCATGACGCGGGCGGTCCAGCACACAAGCGGTCATGTCGGTGACATCCATGCCCTTGTGCTTGGCCAGCGCCTGAATGTTCTCGGCAGGTGTCGCATCCAGACTGATAATGCCTTCCGGATAGCCAGGGCCTACGGCAATCTTGTCCATATAGGTGTCTGGCGCATACAGCAGGCCGCCACGCGGCGCGATGGCCAGCACGGCCAGCGCATTGGCCATGGCTTTTGCGGTTAGTGTGGTGCCTTCCAGCGGATCAAGGGCGATGTCGATCTCGGCTCCTTTACCAGTGCCGACCTCTTCCCCGATGTACAGCATGGGCGCTTCGTCGCGTTCACCTTCGCCGATGACCACGCGCCCCTGGAAATCAACCTCGTTGAATGCCGTGCGCATCGCATCCACAGCGGCTGCATCGGCTTTCTTCTCATCTCCACGGCCAACCAGTTTGGCGGCGGCTATGGCAGCAGATTCCGTAACACGGACCATGGAATCGGCAAGGCTGGGCGTCAGAACGCTATTTTTCATGAATTCTCAATTCTCCGAACGCGCAAAACATAAAGGCTCTGCGCCTATCTAAAGCAATTAGCTTGCCGACTCGATCCTGATCAGGCGCGGCGGATCAACAGCAATTGCAAATTTTTCCAATCGCGCCAAGGCCGCGTCCATATTTGATCGTTCGCATCGGTGTGTGACAATCGCAATCGGGCTTGCACCAGTATCATCTGCTGAATCCTGAAGCAGCTTGTCGACGGATACGCCTTCAGCGGCCAAAGACTCCGAAAGTGCCGCCAGCGCGCCCGGCTTGTCAGCCAGTCGTACCCGCAGGAAGAACTGGGCCACCTCATCCTTGCGCCCAGTTGTGAAGGGCCGCGCCATGTGGTGTTCTGCGCGTCCAAAGGCCGGACGGATCGCCGGGCGGAACAGCTTTGCGACATCTCCCATCACGGCGCTCGCGGTGGGACCAGCGCCCGCGCCAGGGCCCGTCAAGGTGACGGCACCCACAGGATCACCTTCGATACGCACCGTGTTCAGGGAGCCATCAATGCGGGCAAGCGGATGCGACACAGGCAAGGCCATTGGCTCAACCCGGCACACAACGCCTTCATCGGTCAAAACACCCTCTGCTATCAACTTGATCCGTAACCCCAGGCGATCGGCAAGGCGCAAATCGAGCAGCTCGACCCCATCTACTCCAGAGACTTCCACCTTGGAGAAGTCGAGGTCAGCAGAGAACGCAATGGCAGAGAGAATCGCTGCCTTGTGCGCGGCATCCATGCCAGAAACATCCAGCGTAGGATCAGCTTCGGCATATCCGAGCTTCTGGGCTTCGGCGAGCACTTCGTCATAAGCGCGGCCCGTTGCCAGCATTTCTGTTGTCAGGAAGTTGCAGGTACCGTTCAGGATACCCGCCACGCGTTTGATTTCGACCCCTGCCAGACTGTCGCGCAACACGCGCACGACTGGAATACCCCCAGCGACAGCGGCCTCGAACAACAGATCTACCTGCTTTTCTTCAGCCAGCTTGGCCAGCGCCATGCCATGCTTGGCCATCAGGGCCTTGTTGGCGGTGACCACCGGCTTACCTGCCTTAAGGGCCTCTTCGACCGCAAACTTCGCCGGGCCGTCAGATCCTCCGATCAATTCAACGAATACGTCGACTTCCGGGTCTTCAGCCAGGGTCGCAGCGTCATCGAACCAGCGATACTTGCTTGTATCGACGGGCCGGTTGCGAGACTGGCTACGCGCGCTCACACCTGCAATCTCGATCTTACCCGGAATGCGCAGGCGCTCCTGCCGCTCAACCAGTTCGATGAGACCACAGCCGACGTGGCCCAAACCCGCAATACCTATTCTCAACGGCCCCAATTGGTCACCCTTTCAGTTTGAGTGTCTGACTTTCAGGGGCAGCGCATAGCGGGTTTGGGCGAATGCGTCGAGGGCGCGCGCTACTCTGCCGCGGCGGGCTGGATATCCTTGATCCCGCGGGACTGCAGGAATTTGCGAATATTGCGCGCTGCCTGCCGGATACGCTGCTCATTCTCGACCAGCGCAATCCGGACATGCCCATCGCCTTGCTCCCCAAATCCGGCACCCGGCGCGACGGCCACATGTGCTTCATTGATCAGCTGTAGCGAGAATTCGAGACTACCCATTTCCTTGAGAGGCTCAGGGATCGGAGCCCAGGCGAACATCGAGGCTTTCGGCGACGGGATGGGCCAGCCGGCCCGCGTGAAGCTCTCCACCAGCACGTCGCGGCGTGACCGATAGATCTGGCGAAATTCGTCGACACAATCCTGAGGGCCATCCAGCGCAGCTGCCGCCGCGACCTGGATCGGCGTGTATGCACCGTAGTCGAGATAGGATTTCACGCGCCCCAGTGCGCCAACAAGCTTCTCGTTGCCGGCCACGAAGCCGATCCGCCATCCAGCCATGGAATAGGTCTTCGACATGGTGGTGAATTCAACGGCGATGTCCTTTGCACCATCCACCTGAAGGATCGAAGGGGTCGGCTCGTCAAAATAGATTTCGTTGTAAGCAAGATCGGACAAGACGATCAAATCGTGCTTGCGCGCAAACTTCACGGCTTCCTTGTAGAAGTCGAGATCGCAAACTTCAGCCGTGGGGTTGGAAGGAAAACACAACACCATCGCTGTCGGCGGTGGCACACAATATTTTACGGCCTTGCTGAGATTGGACAGGTACTCTTCCGGCGTGTGCGCAGGAACGCTGCGAATGGATGCCCCGGCGATTATGAATCCGAACGAATGCAGCGGATAGGACGGGTCGGGAGAAAGAATGACATCGCCCGGCGCCGAGATGGCCTGAGCGAGGTTCGCAAACCCCTCCTTGGATCCGAGCGTCACGATGACTTCCCGGTCCATATCGAGGGACACATCGAAGCGACGCTGGTAGTAATTGGTCACAGCGCGGCGCAGGCCCTTGATACCGCGCGAAGCAGAGTAGCCATTCACGTCAGGGCGACGGGCCGTCTCGCACAGTTTGTCGACTATATGCTCTGGCGTTGGCATGTCGGGATTGCCCATACCGAGATCGATAATATCCGCACCTTGCGCGCGCAGCGCCGCCTTGGTGCGGTTCACTTGTTCGAAAACGTATGGGGGAAGTCGGCGGATCTTGTGGAAATCTGTATTCATCTGTTGGCGGCCCGTAGGCCCCTCGTAACTCGTGGAACATCAAAAGCGGATCGTATGGCCTCAATCTCCTCATCCGTCAGGAAGTTGGAGTTGGCCTCAAAGCCCGCAAATCCGCGCCGAACCGATTCCCTAAGGTCTTCGATCTCGGCGGCGGCATTTGCGGGCGCGACCGCTCGCGCGTTTTCCGCAAATACTGCGCGCAACTCAGCGCCGCGCGCTTTCGATGTTTCGAGTGTTTGCCCCGGTGTATTCCCCTTTTCAATTGTCGGAATATCGACAATCTCGGGATAGCCTTCGCCACGAATTTCCACACGGCGCGCATCATACCAGTCCGGTGCCTGGTCGATGGCTGTCCGAACCTTCGAAAACGACCCCGTACATGCTGCCAATAGCAGGCAACATACACTTGTCAGGGGAATCGCCGTGTTTTTCATGGTTAAACTCATTAAATCACAATTATTCCGTAGAATAGTTAGAGGCGGCTAAACAAGGCGATATTGGGACGAATGGTCGACCGCAAGAACAATAAAGACAGCCAGCCACTGCTCGCCGAGATTCTCGCCCAGCAAAACCCCATGCAAATGCAGTCCCTGCTGACCACGCTGGCGCTGGCCAATACAGAATCTCACGCCCTGTTGCTAGATGTCCTGTCAGGATCCGGGCCACTCGGCACTGTGACGAATGGCGACCCTATGGGTGTGGGCGAAGCTTTCCAAGCCGTGGGCCAAGGCTTCGCGAAGAACCCCGTTGCATTGATGAACGCCAACATGCAACTCATGCAGGGTTGGATGGAGCTGTGGCAGGAAATGGCACTGGAAGGCATGACCGGCGCCGCCAATGCGGTCCGGGACAAACGTTTTTCCGACCCTGAATGGGATCGCAATCCCGGCTTCAAATTTATCCGCAAAGCCTATGACCTCAATGCCAAATGGCTGATGGGCCTGGCCGATCATGTGAAGGACGACCTGCCGGACAATATTCACTTGCGCGCAAAATTCTTCAGCCAGCAATTGGCCGACAGTCTCGCGCCGACCAATCATCTCGGCAGCAATCCGCAGGCCCTGCGCACCTTCTTCGAAAGTGGCGGTGAGAGCGTGCTGGCAGGCATCCGGATGGCTCGCGACGATGTAAAAAGGGGCAATGGCAAACTCTACATCACCCAAACTGACGAGACGCCGTTCAAACTCGGCGAGAACATCGCGACGGCGCCCGGTGAAGTTGTTTTCAGGAATGATTTGATCGAACTGATCCAGTACAAACCAACTGGCGAGCAGACCCATGCGCGTCCGTTGCTGATCTTCCCGCCCTGGATCAACAAATTCTACATCCTCGATTTGCGCGAAGAAAACTCGATGATCCGCTGGCTGCTAGACAAGGGCCTGTCAGTCTTTGTCGTCTCGTGGCGCTCGGCCGACGAAGTGACCCGCGACTACACGTGGAACGACTATGTGAAGAATGGCATCTATGCCGCCGTCGAAGCCACGCTTCAGGCGACTGGGCAGAAGGGCCTCAATACAGTCGGGTATTGTATCGGGGGCACCCTACTCTCTTCAGCCCTCGGCCACATGGCTGCCAGCGGCGACGACCGTATCAAGTCAGCCACCTTCTTTGCATCCCAGTCCGATTTCAGCCTAGCCGGAGACCTGAAAGTCTTCACCGACGATAATGGCCGCGCCTATATCGACTCCATCATCGAGGAACATGACGGCATCATGCCTGGAACGATGATGTACGAAACCTTCAACTGGCTACGCCCGATTGATCTGGTCTGGCGCTACGTCATTGACCAGTACATGCTGGGCAAGGAGCCGCGGCCGTTCGATTTGCTGTATTGGAACGCTGACCAGACCAATATTCCGGGCAAGGTACACCGCAGATACCTCAAGGACTGTTACGCAGAGAACAAGCTCGCACGCGGCAAGTTCAAGGTGCTCGGCGAAACAGTGGACCTGCAAAAGGTCGATATCCCGATCATGGTGCAGGCCAGCCGCGACGATCACATCTGCCCCATGGAAAGTGTCTACCGCACCGCCAAGGTATTTGGCGGCAAGACCAATTTCATCCTCGCCGCCTCAGGCCACATCGCCGGCGTAGTGAACCACCCGGATTCCGGAAAATACTGCCATTGGACCAATAATGGCGCGCTGCCAGAAACTGGCGCGGAATGGCTCGAAGGTGCGGAGGAGCATGCAGGCTCCTGGTGGCCGACCTGGTGGGACTGGCTACGGCCGAAGTCCGGTCGCAAAGTCATTGCGAAGCAGCCAAAGGACATGGGCCTCGGCGCTGCGCCGGGCACTTATGCCAGAGTTCGTCTTGAGGATATCAGGCTCAAGTAAGCTCAAGCCGTCAATCCGGCATCCTCGTCCAGCCCCAACGCAATATTGAGGTTCTGAACCGCCGCGCCAGAAGCGCCCTTACCGAGATTGTCAAAACGCGCCACAAGTCGCGCCTCGTCATCCGTGCCGAAGACAAACAGATCGATCCGATTGGTTCCGTTGCAGGCCTCTGGCTCAACACCCTTCAAGGCATCGCAGTCTGCGAGGGAGGCCACACTTACAAATCGCTCGCCTTGATAGGCTGAGGTCAGTGCTGCGTGAATTTGCGCACGGCGTGGCTTACCCGGAATGGCCCAGAGCGGCAGGCCGATTTCAACGATCATACCCTGCGCATAACGCCCCACTGACGGCATGAAGACGGGAGCGTGCTCGAGCCGGGAATACTTCTTCATCTCAGGGGGATGCTTGTGCTTCTGTCCCATCGCATAGATGCGGTGATTGTCTTCAGAATACGTTTCGGACGCCTCATCCTCGAACTCAGCGATCATGGCCTTGCCGCCGCCGGTATAGCCCGACACAGCAGAGACCACGATGGGCCAAGAGGTTGGCACCAGCCATTTTGAGACCAGCGGACGCAACAGCGCAATCACACCTGTGGGATAGCAGCCTGGATTGGAGATCCGCCGGGACGCCTGGATCGCGGCGCGCTGCCCCTTGTCCATTTCCGGAAATCCGTAAGTCCATCCACTCGCAACCCGGTGCGCTGTAGATGCGTCGATGATCACCGTGTTCGGACTGTTCACGAGGGACACCCCAAGACGCGCTGCATCATCGGGCAAACAGAGGATGACCGCGTCGGATGCATCCATCAGGCGCGCACGCTCGATATTGTCCTTGCGCTTGTCCGGATCAATGGAAATCAGCTCAAGGTCCGTGCGAGCCCGCAGTCGCTCGGCAATCTGAAGGCCGGTCGTTCCGGCTTCGCCATCAATGAATACTTTGGGCAGCATAATCTGTGTGTTCCCGATTCCGGACAAAACAAAACGGGCGCTCCGTTTCCGAAGCGCCCGCCTGAATAATGATATTCGGTGTGCGGCCTAGCGCTTCGAGAACTGGAAGCTGCGGCGTGCTTTCGCACGACCATACTTCTTGCGTTCGACAACGCGTGGGTCGCGGGTCATGAAGCCGAATGGCTTCAGCACGGCGCGCAGGCCTGGCTCGTAGTTGACGAGGGCACGCGACAGGCCGTGACGCACAGCGCCTGCCTGACCGGAAAGGCCGGAGCCCTTCACAGTTGCAATGATGTCAAACTCGCCTTCGCGGCCAGCTTCGACCAGTGGCTGAGCAATTACCATGCGCAGCACAGGGCGCGCGAAGTACTGTTCCTGATCGCGACCATTGATCGTGATCTTGCCAGTGCCGGGCTTGATCCAGACGCGGGCGACGGCCTCTTTGCGGCGACCGGTGCCGTAAGCACGGCCCTGAGCGTCGATCTTCGGCTCGATTGGAGCAGCCGGAGCTTCAGCTTCGGTTGCGCCGGACATGGCGCCAAGATCCTGGAGGGAGTTTGCAGTGTCAGTCATGTTGATCAGGCCGCCTTGATGTTCTTGCGGTTCATGGCTTTGAAGTCGACAGTGTCGGGCTTCTGGGCCTCGTGTGGGTGCTCCGCGCCGCCATACACGTGCAGTTTCGAGAACTGCTTGCGGGCCAGCGGGCTTTCTTTTGGCATCATCCGCTTCACGGCAAGTTCAAGCGCGCGCTCAGGGAAACGACCATTGAGGATTTTTTCCGGCGTCGTGGACTTGATGCCGCCCGGATAACCGGTGTGGCGATAGTACACTTTGTCCGTCATCTTGCGACCGGTGAATTTCACCTTGTCAGCATTGATAATGACGACGTGATCGCCCGTATCGATGTGAGGTGTAAAGTCAGCACGGTGCTTGCCGCGCAGGCGCTTGGCGACATATGAAGCAAGGCGTCCGACGACGACATCGGTCGCGTCGATCACGACCCAGTTGTGCTCTACGTTGGCTGGTGCGTTATAGGTTTTCATCGCTCTACTAAGAGCCTCTCGCTTTCGGAGTTCATGGAATGCAATTCAAGCGCTGGCGTTTAAGCGCCACTTCCCCGGTTGTCAACGCAGGGCTTGGCCTCGCCCTGCTTTTTACAGCAGTTGGATGCTCGAAGAAAGCCGAAGCCCCCGAAGTACCGGCTTCTGCCTCTGAAATCGCTGCTGGTGTGGAGCTTCCCGCTGTATGGTCCACGCGCCCACTGGAAGGCAAAGTGAACGCTGTGGCGCTCTCCGGAGGCCTCGGAGGCCTGCTGGCAGTCGCCTATGAGCGCGGCGGCCTGCAATTGTTCAATATGAATGGCGAAATTCTGGGGGAACCTGCCAACTTCAGGCTCACTGACCTCGCCAGCGGCCAGAGCGCCACGCTTGGCGGCAGTACGGTGACCATATTCCCGGGAATCACCCGCGAGGGCCAGCTGAAAGCATATCTTTACGGCGAAGGCCTCCTCGCCCCGGCTCAGGTCGACCTGCCCGTTCCAAATACGAGCTCCATTGCCGGCGTTTGCTCCGGTCCGATGCGGGCAGCCGGTATCATGCGAGTGGCTTACTGGACCTCGACCAATGATCGCGTACTTCAGACCGGCATCGTGCGGGAAGAGAATGGCGAGTTTTCCTGGGATGCCAGCGAATCGACCTTCACAGATTTTGGTATCAGGTCCTGCGCCTATACGAGCGACACACTGGTTGCCTCCCCGCGTGCGAAAAGCGCAGCGTCGCTCACACGTGGCGATTTTGATGCCCTGCTCTCCATCGAAGACGGCAGTGGGCTTCAGGTCTCAACAGATTTGGGCATGACCAACACCGAAATCACCGTTCGGGATGGCATTACCGTTATTGCGCCAGATGCACCGGATGCGATGGCCGCCATGGGCACGATGATGAGTGGTGGATATCCAGGCGGTGTGATTGTCATCGCGGGCGAAACCGCCCCGGACCAGCATCAGGCCGTATTCGTCGATCCAAGCCCCCTTACGCTGGACGATTCTCGCTAGACGTCCCACGCGATTGCCAGACAAGACGCACTGCCATCAGCGTAACGATTACGCCAAGACCCTGATGAACCAGAGCCAGGTTCATCGGGGCGGCGTGCACAAGCGTGAGAATTCCCCACACTGCCTGTAGGGTCACGAGCACAGCCAGCCAACGAAATTCCTGTCGCAGTGGCGTGCTCCGGAACGCCCAGGCGGATGCCAATGATCCGGCCCAGATGGCATAGGCCAGAATGCGGTGATTGAATTGCGTTGCAGCGCGCCCCTCAAACAGGCTGCGCGCACCGAGGCCTTCTTCCACATAGTGTGACGGAAAGAACTCTCCCGCCATCAACGGCCAATCATTGTAGGACCGGCCCGCATCAAGGCCGGCAACCAAGGCGCCGGCAGCCATCTGGATGAAAATCGTGACCAGAAGTATTACGGCAATGCTTCGGGTGAGCCCAGCTACCGCCGGTCGGCGCTTTTCGCCAAGATCGTGCCAGAGCCAAGTGACGTAGGCGATAATCAACAGCGCAAGTGTGAAATGGGTCATCAACCGATAAGGCGCGACGTCCACGCGCGTGGTCTCGCCAATGCCGCTGGCCACCATCCACCAGCCTATGGCGCCCTGCAGACCACCGAGTCCGATCAATGCGATCAGATGCCAAGTGAGATGTTTGGTCAGCCAACCGCGAACGGTAAAGACCGCAAAACCCGCAACAGCCACCAAGCCGATCATGCGCCCAAAAAAGCGATGCCCCCACTCCCACCAGAATATTTTCTGGAACTCCGCCATGGACATGCCCTGATTGACGAACTGGTATTCAGCGGTTTGCTGGTATTTCGCGAACTCGGTTTGCCACGCACCTTCTGAGAGCGGCGGCAACGCACCACTGACCGGATTCCATTCAGTGATGGAAAGGCCGGAATCCGTCAGGCGTGTGGCACCACCAATCAGGATCATGGCATAGACCATCAGACCGACAAGGATCAGCCAGCGGCGGATCCAGGTAGCGGAGGGGCTGACTTTTGACGTTTCGCTCATGCGAGATACATGATCCAAGCAGACGCCCGCGCAAGAGGCGGCAAAGTCGCATGTGCAGTTGAGAGACATACCCATGAGCTATCCGACCAGGAAAATCGTCGCGAGCCTGATCCTGCTGGCCTTCATGGTCTGCTGGATTATCATGGTCGGCTCAGTCGGTCCGATTGTCTCAGGTTGGCCGAAATGGGCTGAAATGCTGTTCTACGTATTCGCAGGAATCGGTTGGATCATCCCGTTCAAGCCGATCTTCGCGTGGATGAATCGCGATGCGCCAAAGCAGGAAGACTAGTCTTCAGGTTTGTTCTTGGTGGCTTCCTTCAACCGCGCCAGCATAACAGCGGGATCGTCAGGTGTATCTGCCTCGTCGGGCTCCGGATAATCGTCCTCCTCGACCGATTCATCCTCCGTCACGCCTAATGGCAATTCACCTGCCTCTCCCGACATCGTTTCGAAAGAGCCTTCGTCGCGATCGGATTCCAGACGGCCCAGCACGGTTTCCCCCCCGATCAATGTCTGGCCAGGCCAAATCAACTGGCCGGCTTTGGCCGGAACATACACATCGCACCAGCCGCCCAGCCGTCGTTTTCCGAACACGCGTCCAAGTCGCATGATATCGCCCGATTCAGCTTCCAATTCCTGACGTGGGCCAAGACCGCCTGTCGCGATGCGCACACCTACCTGCTGTGCACGGCTTTCAAACAACAGGTATGAAATCGCCAATCCGTCTGCATCTGGGCGCATGGCAAATGGGACAGTTTGTTCGCCGTCTTCCGTAATGAGGCTTTCCAGACTGCCAGCAATCGGTGCGTAGAGTCGGTTCGTTGTGGCCGGCGACGAAGATATCCGGATGCGTGTGGTTTCCGCGCCGGCCATGCGCAATTCGCCCGGCGGATCGGCTGGGGTCACTGATACCACCACCCCGTCGCACGGCGCCACAATGCCGCTGGCAAGATCTGGCGCGGTTCGCTTGGCCCAGCGCGCCGCCATCAAGGCAGCGATCATCCCGGCAAACCCAACCCAGAAGAGTGGGTCCCAGACCCAACTTAGCAACAGGCCGACCAGAAGGGAGGCCAACGCAGCCGCAACGCCCTCCCAATCGAGCCCGCCGGTCATCCAGGGCGTCGTCTTCCGTTCGAGGTCTTCGGTCATGCCCGCCAGCCTTTTCTATTCCGCAGCGAGCGCGATCTCCGCGCTCTTGGCCTGTCTTTCCCACATATCAGCATATTTGCCGCCTTTTGCCAGCAGGTCTGCATGTGTGCCGCGCTCAATCACTCGCCCGGCATCGAGAACGATGATCTCGTCAGCAGATTTCACAGTAGACAGGCGGTGGGCGACCATCAATGTCGTACGCCCCTCGGCGGCATCCTCAAGCGCGTCTTGCACGGCCTCTTCCGTCGCACTGTCCAGCGCTGACGTGGCCTCGTCCAGCACGAGGATGGACGGATCGGCCAGAATCACGCGGGCAATTCCCACGCGCTGCTTCTCACCCCCAGACAGTTTCAAGCCTCGCTCGCCAACGCGTGTTTTCCAGCCATCGGGCAGCGATTCGATGAAATCGAGTAATTGCGCCCGGCGCGCAGCATCCCGCAGCTCCTCGTCGCTGGCATCGGGACGAGCGTAAGCGATGTTGGACCGGATCGTGTCATTGAACAGAACAACGTCCTGAGGCACGAGCCCAAGCGCCTTGCGCAGGGATTCCTGTGTCAGCGATCTCACATCATGCCCATCGACCAACACGCTGCCCTGATCGACATCGTAGAAGCGGAACAGGAGCTTAAGCAGCGTCGACTTTCCCGCCCCAGATGTGCCGACAAACGCAACCTTGCGGCCGGGCAGCAAGTCAAAACTGACATCCTGCACGCCAACTGCACGGCCTTCATGATTGAAACCCACATTGCGGAATTCGACATGCCCAGTCGGCTTCGACAATGGCATCGCATCTGGCGCATCCGCCACTTCGGTTTTCATGGCGAGCAGCCCGTAGAGCTTTTCGAGGTCCACCGCGCCTTGCTTGATCTCGCGCCAGGCCCAACCGAGAATATTCAGCGGCGCATAGAGTGACAGCAGCATCAGCATGACGGCCGTCAGGTCGCCGACCAACATGGTTCCCTGAATGACATTCCAGGCCGACAGGACGAGCACCGCCAACAAGCCTGCATTCATTACCACCGCTTGCGTTGCGTTCAGGACGTACATGGACCGGACAGCATCGACATACCGATGATTGTAATTGCGCATCGCGTCGTTGAACCGGCCGGTTTCGCGGCGTTCTGCAGCGAAAGCCTTCACGGTTTCGAAATTGGTCAGAATGTCGACAGAGGTCGCTCGGAAATGCGTGTCGGCTTCATTCATTCGGCGGCGCTGGCGCACGCGCCATTCGGTGATGATTACCGTGGCGATGACATAGATGATGATCGTGAAGACCGCGATCAGGGACAGGCGGTAATCATAAGCGACGCCGAGCGCGATGGAGGCGAGCACCAGCCGCACGAAGGTCGGCCCTATATTGAAGGCGAGGAAGCGAATCAAATAGTCGATGGCACTGGCACCGCGCTCGATGACCCGATTGAGTGCGCCGGTCCGCCGAGTCTGGTGAAAGTTCAGAGAAAGAGACTGCGCATGCCCGAAAGCGTCCACGCTGGCGACGCGTTGTGCGTCCTGACTGACGGGAGAAAACAGCCAGTCGCGCACCTGCGGCATGGCCGCAGCAAGAAAGCGGACACCAATCCCGACCGCGAGCCAATATGCGGCCGCGCCGAAGGCCGCCGCCTCGCCACCTTCCGGAACAGCGCGGTTGATCGCGTGTCCCAGCAGCAAGGGCGAAATCACTTCCAACACCGAAGCAGCGAGTGTGATCAAGATTGCGATCACCATGATTGGCCGCCATTTCGACAGTTCCGGCCGCGCGAGCAGCTTCAGGATTCGCAGAATGGAGGCGCCGATCCCGCCATCAGCGCTTTCGATCTTGTCATGGTCAGCGGCGGCAGCGTGAGGATTCGTCATCGCCCGCATATGGGAACAAAATGACAGATCAGCAAACCCTGCATGTTGCGCCGAACAGCGAAACGTCCTGAAATTGTCACTGGTCGAGGAATACGAGGCCCCATATAGGGCAACGGCACGCCTCGCTGAGGCAAGTTTGAAAGGCGAACCCCGCATGACGAATATCAAATCCATCTGCGTTTATTGCGGCGCGTCCGACGATGTTCAGCCGGGCTATATCAAGCTGGCCGAAGAATTGGGCCGCGAACTGGCCAAACGCGATATCCGCCTCGTCTATGGCGGCGGCGGCGTTGGCCTGATGGGGGCGTGCGCGCGATCAGCCCACGAATCCGCGGGCGATGTGCTTGGCATCATGCCACGCTTCCTGCTCAACAAGGAACGCATCTACGAGGATGTTGAGCATCGCATCGTCAACGACATGCACACTCGTAAACAGATGATGTTTGATGAGTCTGATGCCTTCATCGTTTTGCCAGGCGGTATCGGAACGCTGGAAGAGGCCGTCGAAATCTTGTCCTGGGCACGCCTCGGCCTGCATGCCAAGCCAATGGCCTTCCTCGACGAAGACGGATTCTGGTCGCCCTTCTTCGAACTGATGGAACACATCATCGACGGCAAGTTCACACCGGAAGGCTTCCGTGCATCACTGGTTCACAGCGATACGCCACAACAAGCCATCGACGCGCTGATGGACAAGGTTATCGTCCTGGACAATTAGGCCGGGGACAGGCGCGTTCAGCCCTGAAAGCCTGGAACATCCTCAATCGGTTTCTTGTTGAGATCCATGCCCAACGCCAGAACGATGGTCGAGGCGATGAAGATGGACGAGTACGTCCCGATAAATACGCCCCAGATCAACGCGAAGCTCATGCCGCGCAGGACTGGACCGCCCAGAAAGAAGATCGCCATCAAAGCCAACAGGGTCGTGCCAGAGGTGAGCAAGGTCCGGGATAGCGTGCCATTCAGCGCAAGGTCGATAACCTCCTTGTCGGCCATCTTCTTATACTTGCGCTTCTCTTCACGCACCCGGTCAAACACAACGACCGTGTCGTTCATCGAGTAACCAATGATTGTCAGCAGGGCCGCAATAGTGGTCAGGTTGAATTCCATCTGAAGGAACGCAAACACGCCGAGCGTGATGATCACGTCATGTGCGAGCGCCGCCACGGCGCCGACCGAGAACTGCCACTCGAACCGGAACCAGATGTAGACCAGCATCAGTGCAAGGGCTGCAATCAGCGCCGTGATCCCATCCCTAAACAATTCCTGCGAAACCTTGGGGCCCACCGAGTCGTTGCGGAGTATCTGCTCGTCAGTTATGCCCAGCGCCTCTTTCAGCGTTTCTGTCACCAGTTCGTTGGTCGCGCCCGTTGCGCGTTCGGCCTGGTCGGTGGCAGACAGCGCCTGAAATTCTTCCCCGAGAATGGACGCATCTGCTTCGCCGTATTTCACGACCACGATACTGCGAGCATCGGTGCCGACCGCGCTGTTCACATCGGCGTTGAGTGGCATCGCCTGACGCACACCTTCCACAGTTATTGTGTCCGTCTGCTCCAGCTCCATCACTGTTCCACCGGCAAAGTCGACACCGAAGTTGAGACCCCGCGTCGCGAGGAAGAAGATGGAAGATGCAATCAGCACCGCTGAGACAACTGCGCCAATCAGGCGAAGGTTCATGAAGCTCAGATTGGTCTTTTGGGGCCAGTATTTGAGTAGCATATCGTATCTCCTCCGGGCCTAGACCGCGAGCTTCTTGGGACGGAAGGTTTTCAACCACATGACCGTGAACCAGCGGGTCACGACAAAGGCGGTGAACACCGATGTGACAATACCGATGGCCAACGTCACGGCGAAGCCTTTCACCGGTCCTGAACCGAGCAGGTAGAGAATGATGGCGGCGATCAGGGTTGTAACGTTCGCATCGAGAATGGTCGAAAAGGCACGTTCATACCCGGCCTGAACGGCCGTGAGGGGAGAGCGCCCATTGCGTTGTTCTTCGCGGATACGTTCAAACACGAGCACGTTGGCGTCGACCGCCATACCGATGGTCAGGATGATGCCTGCGATACCCGGCAGGGTCAGCGTAGCGCCGAGCCCAGAGAGCGCCCCAAGAATCAGAACGATGTTCGCCGCAAGCGAGCCAACGGCAAAACCTCCCATCAGGCCATAAGCAATGATCATGAAGATCGCCACAAGCGCGAGGCCGATCATGGATGCACGTGTACCGGCGCGAATGGAGTCATGCCCCAGCGTGGCGCTGACCGTGCGCTGATCCAGGAATTGGACCTTGGCTGGCATTTCACCGGCCTCGATGATCGCGGCAAGGTCCTGGGCCTCTTCCTGCGTGAAATCACCCGTGATGCGAACATTGCCGCCAGGGATCGGTTCATTGATGCGCGGCGCTGACATGATCACATCATCCAGAACAATCGCAAAAAGCTTGCCGGAATTGTTGCGGGTCGTGTCGTAGAATTTCCGGGCGCCATTGCTGTTGAGGCGGAACGTAATCTGTGGCCGGTTACCTTCGTCAAAACCTTGCGCTGCGTTGGCAATATCTGCGCCGGTCACTTCCGGAATGTTCCGCACGAGCAGCGCCCCGGTCGTCGGCCCTTCCAGCAAGCGATAGCCCGCGCGCGCCACGCCTGCCTGCGCCGAGGTGATCGCGGATGGGCTGTCATCAACAAGATTGAACGTCATCTTGCCGTCACGGCTGAGCAAATCCTTCAAGCGTTGCGGATCGGGCTCGCCTGGCGCCTCAAGAATGATCCGGTCATTGCCCTGCGGCGTGATCGAGATTTCGGAAACACCGTCGGGATCGACGCGGCGACGAACGATGGTCATCGTCTTGCCCAGCGCGTCTTTCATCAACGCTTCTTCTGATGCGGCGGGAACCGTGACGAGAATCCGGTCTGTGCCGAGTTGTTCGATTTCGTACGTCTTCGCGCCGCCAATCGCGCCTTCCACATTGCCGTTCAGCTTGCGCATACGACGGAGCGCCTCGTCCATCGGGAAGTTGCCTTCGGCGTCAGGACGCGTCAGCGTTATCTCCAGCTGGCGCCCCTTCACGTCTGGCAGATGGCCAATACGCTCGGACGGCGTCACATTGGTAAACGCGCTGCGCACATCACCGGCAAACACTTCCAGACGGTTGGCAATCACCTCGTCTGGATTGATTTCCATCATCAGGTAGACGCCGCCCTGAAGGTCTAGGCCGAGATTAACGCCCTTTTTGGGCATGAAACCCGGCGCATCATCCATGTTCACGACATTCGGCAGCGCCATGACGACACCCCATGCCAGTGTCAGAAGAACAAGCGCGACCTTCCAAGGTGGAAACTGAAGCATGCGGAATTCCTTGTCATGCGAAGGGCCGCAAGCGGGCCCTGCAGGCCCTTAATCGTTGGCGGCGACCGGCTGGTTCTTGCCACGAACGTCGATCACCATCTGCTTGATGATCTGGACGCGAACGCCTTCGGCCAGTTCGACCGTGACTTCCTCGTCGCCCGCCTTGGTCACCTTGCCGACGATGCCGCCGGACGTGACGATCGTATCGCCCTTCTTGATGTTCTCGATCAGGGCCTTGTGCTTCTTCGCGCGCTGTTGCTGCGGGCGGATCAGCAGGAAGTAGAAGATCAGGATCAGCGGCAGGAACAGTAGCACCTGGCTCATGATGCTCGGACCCGACGCGCTTGGCGCGGCCTGCGCCAAGGCCGGCAGTGTTACAATGGCGGCGCCTGCGGTCAGCGTGGCAAGTCTGGTCAGCATTTGGTTCTCTCCCATAGACCCCTGAAAATGTGTTGCTCCTATAGCTGTGGGCAGTTGCATTGGCAAACAAGCCCTGCAGATGAAACCACTGCAACTATAGCGCCTGGGAACATCCCGGCACCATAGGCGCCAACTCATGCGACAGGCTGAACCATTCAGTCGTGCCGTCGCGCGCCACGCGCGCAATCTGCTGGCGCCCTTCGTGTTGCATCGGCGTGATCACCAATCCGCCGGGCTTGAGCTGGTCGAACAGAGCCTGGGGGATCGCATCCACTAGCCCCGTGATGAGGACGCGGTCATATGGCCCGCGTTCAGCCCAGCCGAGCAGGCCAGCGCCGTAGCGCACCGCAAGATTGTCGAGGCCAAGGCTCACAATCCGTTGGCGCGCATGATCGGTCAGCTTGTTGTACCGCTCGACGCCAAACACATCCGCGGCAAGCTGACCGGCCAATGCGGCGATATATCCAGACCCCATGCCAATCACCAGAAGACGCGCCTTGCGCTCGCGGCCGAGGCCCAGCGCCTGAAGCAATTGCCCGGTCGCCGCCGGGCGCGGGATTGTCTGGCCGCACGGGATGGGCACCACGCAGTCAGCAAAGGCAAGGTCTTTCAGGGCGGCATCATCGACAAAGGCTCCCCGGTCGACCGTTTCCATCGCTCTCAGCACGCCATCATCCGTGACCCCCTCCTGACGCAAGCGCAGGACAAGTCGGGCGGCACGGAATGGATCGGTGATCAGGTCTTCCATAGCTCCCGCAGCGTCCGGAGGAATACTTCATGCGTCAAGTCCACATGAAGCGGGGAGATGGAGACATAGCCATCATAGATCGCCCGCAAATCGGTGCCAGCATCCGGTTTGGAGAGTTTGCCCTTGTACCCGATCCAGTAATAATCATTGCCGCGCAGGTCTTCGCGGCGGTCGGTATGGATGATCGATTCGTCGCGAAAGCCCTGACGGGTGATCTGGATGCCCTTCACCTCATCGGGCTCAACATCCGGGAAGTTCACATTCATCACCGCATCGCCAGGCCAACCATGCTCGATCAGCGGCTTGATCGCCTTGCTGCCCCAGGCCCGGGCGGTGTCCCAAGGCAGGGAGCCGCGCTCGCGGAAGCTCTGCGACTGGCTGAGGGCGATGGACGGAATGCCGAGCTGCATGCCGAACAGCGCCGCGGCGATCGTTCCGGAGAAGCTCGTATCCTCGGCAATGTTCTGGCCGCGATTGACGCCGGACAGCACAAGGTCCGGCTTCTCTGGCATCAGATTGTGCGTCGCCAGCAGCACGCAGTCGGACGGCGTGCCCGCCACGGCCCAGGCCTTGTCGCCCACTTCGCGCGTGCGGACCGGATGGGTCAGCGAAATGGCGCGGCCCTTGCCGGACTGTTCCTCTTCCGGCGCAGCGATCCAGACATCGTCGGAAATTTCCCGCGCAATGTCTTCCAGCACCGCAAGGCCCGGCGCGTTGATGCCGTCATCATTCGTCAGAAGAATTCTCATGCCGAAATTACCTCAAGGCCGCCCATATAGTTGCGCAGGGCTTCCGGCACGGTGATGGAGCCGTCTTCATTCTGATAGTTTTCGAGGATCGCCACGAGTGTGCGGCCGACGGCGAGGCCGGAGCCGTTCAGCGTGTGGACGAATTCAGGCTTTGCGCCGGCCTCCGGACGATAGCGCGCATTCATGCGGCGGGCCTGATAGTCACCACAATAGGAGCACGAACTGATTTCGCGATATGTGTCCTGGCTCGGCAGCCAGACTTCGAGATCATAGGTCTTGCGCGCCCCTGCCCCCATGTCACCGGCGCAGAGCAGCATCCGGCGGAATGGCAGGTCGAGCTTTTTCAGGATCGCCTCGGCGCATTCGGTCATGCGCTCCAGCTCCTTCAGCCCCTCATCCTGGTTTGCGGCAACAGAGACCATCTCAACCTTGTTGAACTGGTGAAGCCGGATCATGCCCTTCGTGTCGCGCCCTGCACTGCCGGCCTCAGAACGGAAACAGGGTGTGTGTGCGGTGAAGCGCTTCGGCAGTTCGCCGGGTTCGATGATGCCGTCACGGACAATATTGGTGAGCGGGACTTCGGCGGTGGGGATAAGGAAATGATCTCCAGTCGTCTTGAACAGATCTTCCTCGAACTTCGGCAATTGCCCCGTCCCGACCAGTGCCTGGTCTTTCACCAACAATGGTGGCGAGCATTCCGTGTACCCATGCTCTTCGGTTTGCACGTCCAGCATGAAGGCGGCGAGTGCGCGTTCGAGCCGGGCCAGCTTGCCCTTCAGCAACACGAAGCGCGCGCCGCTCATCTTGGCGGCCGTCTCGAAATCCATCATGCCGAGGGCCTCGCCGAGATCGGCATGGTCCTTCACCTCGAAAGCATAGGCTTTCGGCTCGCCCCAGCGGGCCTGCTCGACATTGCTGTCTTCGTCCTGGCCTTCGGGCACTTCATCCAGCGGGATGTTCGGCAGGCCATAGAGCAGATCGTCGAGCAGCTTGCGGGCGGCTTCTTCCTGCTCGCCAGCGGCCTCGATCGTGTCCTTGGCGTCGGCCACGATCTTGCGCAGGCGCTCGAACTCCGCCTCATCACCCGAGGCTTTGGCCCGGCCGATCAGCTTGGAGGTCTCGTTGCGCAGCTTTTCCGCTTCCTGCTTGTCCGTGACAGCCGTGCGCAGAGCCGCGTCATGCGCGTGAATATCGTCCACCACATTGCCAAGCTCCGGCTTCTTCCGGTTCCAGGCGGCGCGGAAAGCCTCGGGGTTTTCGCGGATAGCGCGGATGTCGAACATGTGCGTGGTCCTGTCTGATCAGTCGGTCATTGCTCTAATCCGCGCCGGGCCTGCCTGCAACCGGGGGATATGCTTAGGCGTTTTAGGAAATTGGGACGTGAGGTCGCGCCCTGCACTTGCGCTTGCGCCTGCTCGGGCAAATCACAGGACGATTTCTTACTCCCTCGCAGCATCCTCTTCGGCCTGCTTCTTCTCGATCAGCTTCACGCACCAGATGGAGATTTCGTAGAGCATGAGCACCGGCACGGTCAGCAGAATCTGCGAGATTACATCGGGCGGGGTGAAGAAGGCCGCGAAGCAGAGAATGCCGACAATGGCATATTTCCGACCCTTGGCGAGCGCGTCAGAGGAAACGATCCCGATCCGCCCCAGCAGGCTGAGGATCACCGGCAGCTGGAACGACAGGCCAAAGGCCAGCATCAACGCCATTACCAGCGAGAGATACTCCGATACGCGGGGCAATAATTTGATGGTTGCGACCGTGCTGTCGATATTCTCCTGCGACACCGAGAACCGCGCCAGCATGGGCAGCATCAGGAAATAGACAAACGCCGCGCCGAGCGTGAACAGCAAGGGTGCAAAGACCAGATACGGCCAGAAGGCCCCGCGCTCATTCTTGTAGAGGCCGGGCGCCACGAACTGGTAGACCTGCCAGGCGATAAACGGGAAGGACAGGAAAATGCCGGCGAATACGGCGAGTTTCAGCTTGGCAAAGAAGAACTCCATCGGGCCAGTAAAGATCAACTCCAGCGGCGCCCCGCGAATGCCTTCGGCCACGCGCGCAAATGGCGCCAGCAGGAAGTCATAGATCGGCTCGGCGAAGAAGAAGCAGACAATCGAGGCGACCGACAGCGCCAGCAAGGCCTTGATCAGGCGCGCGCGCAGCTCGACCAGATGCTCCAGCAGCGGAGCCCGGCTCGCCTCGACTTCATCATCGGTGAAGTCTGGCTGTTCATCCTTCGGCGGCACGTGGGTCACGCAGCATCATCCCCGGTTTTCGGCGTTGCCGGCGGTGCCGTTGGTTCGGATTTCGGCTCTGGCGCTGCGTCCGCTTCAGGCGCGGCAGGTTTGGGCGGCGGACTCTTTTCCATAACGGCAGAGTTCACATCCGCTTCAAAGGCAGCGAGGTCGTCCTGCGCCTTCTGCATCGTGTTGTCTTTCTTGAGGTCCTCGATCTCCTTGCGGAGTTCGTCGAGTTCGCTCTGGCGGGCAATATCCTCGAACGCGGCCTGGAATTCACGCGCCATGGCGCGGCCCTTGCCGACGAACTGGCCGACCCGGCGCATCATCATTGGCAAATCTTTCGGGCCGACGATGATCAGCGCCGCAAGGCCCAACAACAGGAGCTCGGAAAACCCGATTCCGGGCAGCATGCTAAGCGCCCTCCACTCGGCAGCTTATGACGAGGCCTTCGTCTCGTCTTTCTTTGGGGTGACGTTGACCATGTCGTCATTGTCGACGGATTTGGTCTCTTCCTCATCCTTCAGGCCCTTGCGAAAAGCCCCGATACCCTTGGCCATATCGCCCATGATGGAGGAGATGCGGCCGCGGCCACCGAACAGAAGGAGGGCAACGACCACGACGATCAGCAATTGAATCCAGCTTGGCGACATGCCTCTCTCCTTCAAGAATTCCCTGAATATATACAGCAGCTCACGCTGGAACAATGAAACGAAGCTGCTAAAGAACAGCCATGCGTATCGCCACATGGAATGTCAACTCGATCAAGGCACGCCTTCCCACAGTGTTGGAAGTGCTCGACGCCATCAATTGCGATGTCGTCTGCCTTCAGGAAATCAAATGCGAGACTGACGCATTTCCCTATATGGAGCTGGAGGAACGCGGCTGGAATTGCGCTGTTCTCGGCCAGAAAAGCTATAATGGCGTCGCCCTACTCTCCAAGCACGAGATTGAAGACGTGACCAAAGGGTTGCCAACGATCGAAGACGAACAGGCGCGCTATATCGAGGCGCTGATCCTCAGCGACACCCCAATCCGTGTGGGCGGTTTATACCTGCCGAATGGAAACCCTGCCCCCGGCCCGAAGTATGACTACAAGATGGAATGGATGGACGCGCTGGAACGGCATGCGCGTGAGCTGCTCAAGCTGGACGAAGCCTTTGTCCTCTGCGGCGACTATAATTGCATCCCCACACCTGCCGATTGCTGGGACGAAACCGTCTGGCAGGACGACGCACTCGCCCTGCCCCAGACGCGCGCAGAATTCCGGAAACTGAAATATCTGGGTCTGGCGGATTCTTTTGAACTGACCGATAATCGTGCACACCAGTACACGTTCTGGGATTATCAGGGCGGCGCTTTCAAAAAGGATCACGGCATCCGGATCGACCATCTGCTCTGCTCGCCCCAGGCTTGCGACAGACTCCAATCGGTAGAGATCTATCGCAAGGCCCGCGAGCTCGAGAAACCTTCAGACCATGTGCCGGTCATCGGCGTCTTCGAAGACTAGCGCTTATTTCGCACGGTCAATGTCGTCGGCCCAGGCTGCCAGCCAGAACGTTGCCGCCTGCCAGTTGATCGCCACTTCGTTCAGCTCATACGCGTCTACGTGGTCGGCGTAGCAGGTCTGGGCCTGGCATTCGTCAATAATGGCCCTGGAAACCGGACCAGCAGGATTGGTGTTGTTCGGTCCACCCGACACAGCGCCCGGAGGCGGAAGCGGGAATCCCCGATACTGTGCGCCCGCCCAATGACGGTGATGCGGAGCCTTGAAGGCATTCTCCCCATGGCCGGAAATGTACGAGATATCGCGGGGGTTTCGGCCAAGGATGTAATCCAACAGGTCCAACGCGCCATCGCGATACTGAACGTTGCCGGTCATGTCGTAGGCAGTGCCAAGAGTAAGACCGCGATTGGCCAGAGTTCCAACCGATCCCCACGGCCAGACACCGCGATTGAGGGGGATCTGGTATCCTTCAAACCGAATTTGAGTGAGGTACGCATCTGCCGTCTGCAGCAAACCTTCAGCCGCCTCATTCCGCAGGGATTCGTCCGGAGCAACACGCGCCAACGACAGAATACCGAGGCCCATCGTGTCGCCCCAGTTGGGCTCCTGAAGGCCGCTGACTGGCCATGCGTCCAGCTCGCCCTGATAGGTCTTCAGGTCATCGGCATAGGCGGTTTCGCCTGTAGTGACGTACATTTCAGCGGCGGCCCAATAGAACTCACCTCGAATATCAGTCGAGCCGTAGGGCCCTGTGCCGGGGAAATTTCCATAGGCATATGCATCTGGAATCCGCTGCGCCGCGGCATAGGCGCGCTTGGCTGCCGCGAGGCATTTGTCGGCATACGCATCATCGACGCCGCGGAACACACGGGCACACTGCGCGCCAACGGCCGCCACATGCAGGGTCGCCGCCGTGGAGGGTGCGAACAGGGCACGGGGGCCAGTGTTTTTGTGGGGCATCATCGGCAGCGATGGCCACTCGGTATTACCAGATTTGTGATGCACCATACCGGATACATCCGTCATCTTCGGTGCCTTGGTCTGCCACTTGCCTTTCATGTTGCCCTGGACAATGGCGGCTTCTGCGCCCTCAGGCGCCTGCATGGCGAGCATGTAGTCGAGATTGTAGCGCGCCTCATCCAACAGGTCATTCAGGCCGTTACCGGATTCCGGAATGTTCGTCGCGCCATCCTCAAATCCGGATGTGCCGCGCTCATAGGCATTCAGCAACGTCCAGACGCTGATGCCGCTATTCACCACATATTTGCTCTGGTCACCGGCATCATACCACCCGCCGGAGACATCCAGCGTATAGTCACAGCGAGGCCAGCTGATCTTGTACATGTCCTTGCCATGGAAACAGGTCAGCACTTCTTTTTCGTGTCCGGCCGGACGCGCCCACTGCTCGCCGCCAGCATGCTCGGATTCAATCGGAACGCCGGCACGGTTGTGGTAGAAGTATCTCAACGTATCGTATTTGAGGTCGCGGAAGATATCTTCCGAAACGTCAAATGGATGGCTCTTTCCAACCCCCTCCACAACCAGCACGAGGTTGGTCGCTGGCGTGCGTAGTCCGCTGGTCACAACCAGTTGGACGTTGGCGCCGGAGCCGCTGTCAAATCCGTAGGGAATTGTGCGCCCCTGCTCGACCACAACCCCATTCGGCGCAACGATCTGCCATTCAAGGGTTTCGGTGAGATCGGTTTCGGCGACGCCGACAAAATTATATCCGGGGCGAATGCCGGTCTGGGTCGCACGAACCGGCCCGCGCGGCGCGTTGAACGCTGCCAGATATTCCTGCTGCTTCGGCGTCACCACGCTGGCGCCGCTGGCCATGCCATCTTCCTCAGGCACGGGAACCGACGAACACCCGGCCAACAGTGCGGCCGATGCCATCGCGGCCAGACTTGCTTTGCGGAGGTTGAACATAAGTTTCTTCCCTTTACTGCGCCTTCTTTGGGCTTCAGCTTGCAATAATAGGGCCAAACAACCTCGATCGCGAGACCTAAATAGGGGCGGTGAAGTCAGTTCACCGAGTCATAATCCGCGCCCGCCTCGCTGAAATAGGCACGCCAGAACGCCTTAACGTCGGCCATGGGCAGGTCATAGATCTGACGTGGCACGATACGGGCAACGACATCGACGTTTTCCAGAGCCGGACTCATCTTGGCCAGATCTGAGTCCAGATAGGCCTCATAATCGGCACCGAGGCGGTAAAAGCTGAACCCTTCCGAATGCTGCATCAGGTCGGAGACCAGCACGATCCGGCGATTGGTTTCACCAGCCTGGAAATCGGCGCGGTCGGCGATCGAGTACACAGCTTCAACGAGCGGGGAACTCGGCTGGCGCGTGTCGGTCAGTGCTGCCTCAACATTCTCCAGAAGTGGCGCATAGAACTGGGTCTGCCAGGTTTGCTCGATCATTTTCGGGTTCTGGAAGATCGGGTTGGCCTCTGCAGCGCTCCCCGACGAACACGCATAGTAAACAAGCTTTGGATCATAAGGGCTTGCCGCGTTCGGCGTCATGACCGTCAAACGTCCGTATTTGGGCAGGGCGCGGGCTTCAGCGTCCACGAACTCATAGACCCAATCCAGATCATTCGGATTGAACGGGTCTGACTGGTCGATCAGGATGATCGTATGGGCCGGGTCCTTGCGGTCCATACGGCAGCTGGAATCAGCCATCAGGGATGGCGGCTGATTGAACGCCACAACGGCGAACAAGGCAAATACGACACCCAGCATCAGCGCAATCATTCCACGCCAGAACCATGGGCCTTTGTCACTTCTGCGACGTGGCATCCCTTATGTCTCCTTCTAGGCCCGGCGAGCCTGGTCCACGGGAACATGCGTAGATCCCTTGGCCTCGCGGACTTTGCCGATTTCGTCAGCAACTTTCTTCTCGATTGAGGACAGGCCTTTCTGGACCTGCTGGATGTGCTGTTCAAGCCATTCGCGGGTCTGGTTCAGCGCTTTGATATTGTTGTCAATCGCTGCAATCGCCTTGTTCGCCTGATCCCGCTCCTTGGAATAGTCGAACGGCGGCAATTGTGGTGTGACGATTTCACTAAAATATTCCGGGCACGGGGCCTGATCACCCAGACGGTCACGATTGGCGTTGCGCGCACGGCGATGGGCCTGACGATAGGCGACTTTCAGGCTGCGCTCCTGATCGGCGGCGCGGGCTGCAATCGCAGACGCGTAATCGCGGCGAGTTTCGAGCAGGTTCATGGCCTTTTCGATCTCACGCTTGGCTGAGACGTGGCGGGATTGCTGAGTTTCAAACCACAGACGGCAGCTAGAGAAATAATCGGACAGATCATCCCGCACGCCATTACGAACTTCCTGGCGACGCTCATAGGCGCGGCGCTCCTTGCGCCAGACACGGCCATAGCCAGGGTAGCGATCGGAAATTCGGTCATAGCCTTCATACACAGCCAGCCCGAACACAGCGAGCCCCATGAAGAGCAGGCCAAGGGCGAGGAAGCTTTCCAGGCCAAAGATGTTCGGGAACATCGACATGACGACGTCGCCGGGCGCAATCGAGAACATTGAGAAGGTTCCGAGCGTCCCCGCCTCTGTCGCCGCAAGCAGTCCCGTTTCGACTGCGTCGCGAAAATGCGCGACAAAGAAATTGAGGAAGATGCCGGCCAGGACGAAGACCATCGCTATGGTACCGCCCATGATCTTCGCCGGAAGCGCCGGATGGTTCAGATAGCGCAGGCCAAAGAAGCCTGCGATCACGCCAAACACGACATTTACCGAAGACACGCCGAAGGCAATCATCAGGCCGCCCATCAGGCCATTGGACTGCGCGTCCTTGAACAGAAGTGCGTTGAAACCGCCCTCAAGGATCATGATGAAGATCAGGATCGCAACTGCTTGTTCGATGTTCTTCTTGATGTCCGGCGTGCGATCCCCGATCCGGTCTCCATGACGCAGTTTGAATTGCTGAAGCTCGATGATTGCTGCCGAATGCGTCTCCTTCGCATCATGCACATCGTCCAGCTCGTAGTGACGGTATTCGTTCTCTTCGGACTTGATCGCCTCGCGCAGCTGGTCCGGATAAATATCTATCGGCGTATAGTCGCTGATGTAATTGCGCACCGACGCCGCCGTCGTGGTCAGCCATGTCCCGAGACCGCGGCGCACGTCTTCTGCGCGTTCAGCGATCTGCTGCTCGCATTCACTCCACTGATCAGGGGTCGACGCATCAGACGCCGGGAGGCCGTCGCGGCCGTCCTTCTTCGCTGTCACCTTCGTGAATTGGCGATTCAGCCCCAAATACCCTTGGGCGCGCTTGCCCTTCAGCCCATGATCGGAAAGGTCGTTGCGGATTTCCAGCGGCTTGACTTTGCTCTGGCAACCAACATCTGCGCCCCAGCGCACAGCATTTTTCGACATGCTACATCCTCTTAACAGCTCAAGGCTTTTCATTAACTTTCGCGAAGATGGGCTGCCTTGGTTACTGAAGCGTGAAAGCTGAAGCAGGAAGTGCGGATCGTAATGTTTTTACGTGCGTTGGTGCTTGCGGCTCAGCTCACGAAAATGTAACAGAATAACCATGCGCGTCCGGCAAACCCATACGCACCGTTTGGCATTCCTCGCAGCCCTGTTCGTTTTCGTTCAGGCGCTGGCGCTGGGGCATGCCGCGGCGCATGCCGACCAGCCGCACGATCACTATGGGGTTACTTGCGACCTGACTGCTGTGGCGAGCATTCAAATCGTACTGCCGGATGTGCCGGCCAGTCCGTATATTTACGCAATCGAAACCAAGGTCACCGAGCCGCAATTTTCGCAGCCAACATGGACCCGGCCGCCCGGCCGCGCCCCACCGCCGCGAAGTCCGCCTTCCCTTCAGCAATAGCGACCAATTCTGCCGCCTGCGGGTGGCATTCCCTATTGTCTGAAGGACTCCCGGAACATGAAATCCCATATCTCCCGCCGCGTCGTTGCGGCATCGCTTATGCTGGGCGTCAGCCCCCTTGCCTTCGCTCAGGACGCCCCCGAGACACTTGATACGGTCATTGTGACCGGCGTCGGCCCTCAACGGGACACCGACGAAATGGTCGGTAACGTCACCGCGATCAATCGCGGAGAAATCATCGAGAAGCTCTCCGGCACACTCGGCGACACACTGGCTGGAGAAGCCGGTGTGTCCACGACCTTTTTCGGACAAGGCGCGAGCCGCCCGGTCTTGCGGGGTCTTGGCGCTGAGCGCGTCCTGGTTCTGACGAATGGAATCGGCGCGCTCGATGCCTCTGCCGCCTCGCCGGACCATCAGGTCGCAACTGACGGTATCGACGCCGAGAAGATTGAAATCCTGCGCGGTCCGGCGGCTTTGGCCTATGGCGGCCAGGCAATTGGCGGCGTCGTCAATGTCATTGACGGCCTGATCGTCGAAAGCCTGCCGGATGAACCGGTGTCATTTGAGGGCTTCGCCGCGAACGATAGTGTGAATGAAGGTACAGAGGCGGGCGGAAAGGCACGCTTTGCGACGGGCCCGCTTGTGCTGACACTATCAGCCTCTGCACGTGACTTCGGCGACTACGATATGCCGGGCTTTGCCGAATCTTCTGCTGCACGCGCGGCTGAAGAAGCCGAGCATGAAGAAGAGAGTGAAGAGGAACACGAAGAGCACGAGGAGCATGAAGAAGTCCGCGACACGATGGAGAACTCCTTCCTTCAGTCTGAAACCTACTCAGCCGGCATCTCGTGGGTTGGCGAAGACGCATTCCTCGGCTTCGCCCTGCGTCAGCAAATGTCGAGCTATGGCATCTCAGGCCACGAACATGATGAGCATGAGGAAGAAGAGCACGACGATGAGGACCATGAGGAGGAGGAAGGCCACGAGGAAGAATCCCCGTTTATTGATCTGGAACAGACCCGTTATGATATTCGGGGTGGCGCGAAGCTGGATGCGGGCCCTCTGACCCGTATTTCGGGGAATTTGTCCTATGCTGACTATGAGCATGTCGAATTCGAAGGCCCAGGCGAACCCGGAACGAAGTTCACGACGGAGGGGACGGAAGGACGCTTGGAGCTCGGTCATCAATTTGGTGAGATTGAGGGGGCAGCCGGTGTCCAATTCCTCGATAAGGACTTCAGCGCAGATGGGGACGAAGCCTTCCTGACTCCCACTTCAACGAAGACGTTCGGTGCCTTCGTGTTCGAGACCTTGCAATTGGACGATAATTCGGTTCTGGAAGGGGGGCTTCGCTTCGACAGTACCGAGCTCGACAATGATGTTCAGGGCGAACGGAGCTTCGATCTGTTCAGCGCATCCGCTGGTGGCCACAGGCATGTGGCATCAGGCTGGTGGATCGGCGGTCAGGTCAGCTATACTGAGCGCGCACCAAATGAAAGCGAACTGTTCGCTGATGGTCCACACCTTGCGACGAGCCAATATCAAATCGGTGACTCCTCACTCGACAAGGAGAAAGGCACGAATATCGAAGCCTCGCTCCGCTGGGAAAATGATCTCTTCAGCATCAGCGGCAACGTTTTTCATGCGGACTTCGACGGCTTCATCTATCTGACGCCGGGCGTCGCGATAGAAGATGGACTGGAAGTTGATGAGCTGGATGAACTTCCGGTCTTCCTGTTCCAGCAACAGGGCGCGAAGTTCACAGGTGCAGAGATTGAGGCTGAAGCTCGGTTCCCGGAGGGTCTGCTCGGTGCCAGCTGGGTGACCTCGGCCAGCCTGGATATTGTTGAAGGCGAACTGGATGATGGCAACAACGTGCCTTATCTGCCGCCGCTCACATTCCATGCGGCCCTGGACGCTGATTGGGGTCTCTGGTCTGCTGGCTGGACCCTGACGGCGGCAGCCGACCAGGATGATCCAGGTGCAGGTATTCTGCCTACCGATGGCTATGTAACGACGGGCCTGCGCGCGGCAATTGATCTGACTGAAGCTGGCTTTGGCAAGGATGGCACACAGCTGTTCGTGGAAGGCCGCAACCTGACAGACGAGGAAGTGCGGTATTCGACGTCAGTTCTGAAGGATGCGGTTCCGGCACCGGGCCGCAACATTCGCATGGGGATCAGGGTCTCATTCTAAAACCGGATCAGGCCTGATTTGCCCAAGCGCAAGTCAGGCCGTTTCCTGCCCAAGAAACGCGGAAAGAATCGCCTGATCCACCACCGTGCGCACATGCAGTGGCTCGAATGGCTTCGGGATCAGATAAGAGGGCTCGTTGTCCTGCCCCTGTAGCAACATTTCCGGATAGGCGGTGATGTAGATGACCGGCACTTCGGAATTCATGTTCGCGAAGATTTCCTTCACAGCGTCAATTCCAACGGATCCGTCGGCGAGGCGCAAATCTGACAGGATCAGTCCAAACGTCTGTTCTGCTGCCAGTTCGACCGCCTCGGTCTGCGTCGTTGCAATTCCGACGACTTCATGGCCAGCCTCTTTGACGATCTGCGACAATTGATAGGAAATCATCGACTCGTCTTCGATGATCAGGACAGTTGTACTGACCTCATTGGCGATATTTGTTTCCGCTTCCCTGAGCATGTCTTCGATATCAGTGATCGTCACGGCCAGAATTCGGGCGGCTTCCTGAACGGAAAAGCCCTCCACAACCGTCAACAACAGCGCGCGCCGCTGAAGTGTGGTCATGGCATTCATGATCTTGGCAATACCAGTCTCGTCGGACAGTTCAGAAACGCTCTTGCTGATCGATTTGTCGAGCTCGGCAAACAGGTCTGCCTTCTGGAACTTGAGGTCGGGAGCGACCGAGATCCGGAAGATCAACGACTCGATCATATCCTCAACAGCTTCGTCGCCGTTCTGCTGTTCTCCCATCAGTCCGCGCGCATAGCGCCGCAGATAAGGCAGTTCAGATGATATCAAGTCTGAGAGCATCGCGCTTTCGTCCCCCTTGTTCGATGGCGTCCTAAACTGGACACAACGGATGGCCAACCCGCCTTAACCATCGTGTTCGGCACAAATGCATAACCGAGCCTTAAGAACAATATATGTCGCTGATTCCCGGCGGCGCCCCCCTCGCGTGCTTTTTCCGTTATCCACTCGCTAATTCTGCAGTATTTTCAACACAACCCGGATCACAGCGATTGAGTTGTGGGCGCTCCCACAAGCTTGTTGTTCCGAGGCAGCAGGCCCTCACTCAGCGGCGTCCGCGCCTCGCGTTCTGCTGCATTTACTACAGGATGAGCCCCACTCACCAGCATCTGCGTCGCGCAGGGTCAAGTTTTAGCAGTTCCAGCTGTCATTCAAGCGCCTGAGAGAGCCGGTTCACTCCCAAAGCGTAAGCCACCAAGGGTTGCGAGCGGGCTCATCCTGGAAGGGTCAACACCATCCGATAGCCTTTGGGGCCCGGACCGTTTTCTAACGTCGCGCCGATCTGGCTGGCTGACGCTTTCATGATGCGCTTGCCGAGCCCGCTGGCGGATGTCTTGGCGGCGGTCGATTCCGGGTTTGCGTCGCCATTGTCCTCGCAGGTGATTTCGAGCGTGCCGTCCGCCAGGGACTTGCCGGAAATGGCGACATGGCCGGACTGGCCGTCGACAAAGGCGTGCTTGATCGAATTGGCCACGAACTCGCTGACGATAACAGCGATGGAACTGGCCACCGAGGTCGAGATGGCAACCGGCGATGCCTCGCAGGAAATGGTGACATTGTCTGGCGCGGAATCCTGCAGCAGGCTGGCAATTTCCTTGAGGAAGTCATCCATCATGACGGCATCATCCAGCGGCGAGTCATGCAGCATCTGGTGGAGCGCAGCGGTGGCTTCGATGCGGCGGCCGATGGCGTCAAAGGCGTCAGCCATATCCTCGCCCCGTTCCGCGCGGCCCTTGTAGACCCGCACGAGCGAGGCGACGGATTGGAGGGAGTTCTTGACGCGGTGATCGATCTCGTTGCGCAGGACTTTCTGCTCCCTCAGCGCGAGGCGCAGATCCAGTTCGCGCATCACCTGGCGGGCAAGCGTGTGAAGGGCAGCCTTCTGGAAGTCATTCAGCGCATTGGGCTTGTTGTCCAGCACGCAGAGCGTTCCGATTGGCATGCCGTTCTTTGCCTTGAGCAGCGCGCCGGCATAGAAGCGCAAGCCATCTGCGGGCATGCAGAGTTCATTGTCGGCCGTGCGGGGATCCTTGTGGGTGTCGTTGATCTCGACAAAATCGGAGCTGAGCACGACGTGCGAGCAGATCGAGGTGACCAGCGGGGTTTCGCGCGCGCCGATGCCGACTTCGGCCTTGAACCATTGGCGGTCTTCATCGATCAAATTGACCACCGAGATCGGCACATTGCAGATCTTCGAGGCCAGTTCCACGATCTCATCGAAGTCCGTCTCGCGCGGCGTATCGAGGATTTCATACTTGCGAAGGGTTTCCAGCCGGAGCGCTTGTTGAGGGTGCGGGGCGGCTTTCATGCAGCAGATATTCCAGTTCGTGTTGCGGGACTGGCACCTACTATAGCCGAAACTTAAAAAAAACAGCCTTAAGTGCGCCCCGCCGCACCGGGCGGATCGGGGGCCATGCGCCAACAGAGGCGACGCCCGTGAAGGCGATTGGAGGTCAGGATGGAAATGTCGGGAGGAGAAGGCCGGGTCAGGTGTCCGGCAAAGGCAATATGGCGCCGTACGTGTCCATAACTGGTCCATAAACGGCCCATAAGTGGACGCATCCATCGCGCCATTGTCCCGGCCCTTTCGCGCGGCACGCGGCGGGGCTGGCATCCAGCAATTCCCCGCTCAGCGCGGCGTGCAGGGCGCGCGAGGGCTCCGCCCCCGGCAATGGCGCGCGTTTGCGACCTGATAAATCGTCCGACAGGGCCAGGATGGTCACCCTGCCCCGCGCGTCCACGCCCCACAGCATTTGCGAGCCCGGCCCGCCCGCGCGCCGGAACCATGCCTTCAGGCGCTGGATGCGCCAGAAAATCAATGGCCAGACCGGGTAGAGATACCAGGGCAGGTTCTGAATGGGGGAGAACAGCGAGCAGTCCATCACCGCCTATTCTACATCCGTCCACAGAGGGGGAGGACAAGTTTATTTTCGGGGCAATGCCTGCGGCAGGATGGGCTGATTTGAGGGGGGACAGGATTGCGCTCCGTCAGCTACCAATCTTGTCATCCCGCAAAATCTGCAGGATTCATCCGGGATCCGGATGCGGGCTTGACCGCAACCAGTCATCCTTCGACTTCGTTCAGGATGAGTCCATCAGGCATCGCCCACCCTATAGCGCTCATGCTGAGCGAAGTCGAAGCATCAGCGCGGGCGGATCGGCGCGGCTTAGCCGAAGGCGCGAAACCCCGCCGCGTGGACACGCCTTACATTCGCTGCAATGCGCGCCTATCTGACTCGCATGCCGCTGCGCCATTCCGGGTGCACCTGTCCGGCAAGTCCCTCTGCAATGACTGTTTCTGCCCGGATCGCCGGCGCCCGGTTTCCTGCGCCGCACCAAATGGCGCAAGCCAAAGGAGACCCTCATGGCCAAAGGTCAGAAGAAGTCGAACAAGGAAATCCGCAAACCCAAAGCGGAAAAACCCAAGACCAATGCGTCGAACCCGACGCTGAAAGCTGACTCCATGCTGGGCGTCGAGAAGAAGAAACGCTGACGCCTTCGCCGCAGATCTGAATGCGCGACGGCCGGGCGTATCCTCACGCCTGGCCGCGTGCGCTCAAACGGCTCAGCCGGTGCGACCATCCACGCGCCAGTCCGGGAAGCGGCGAGCCTTTCCGGCGAACATCAGGCAGACTTCATTGCCCGCCGGGTCGCGCAGCCGCGCCTCGCGCCAACCCCAGGATTCGTCAGTCGGTGGACTGTCAAAGACAAGCCCCTGCGCTTTCAACGCTTCGACATGCGCATCCAGTGCATCGGCGGAGGGATGGTCGAAATAGATCCCCGTGCCGGAGCCCGCAGACGCACTGACCGGCGGGCTGACTGTATGGAGCGACAGGGTCGCGCCTCTGCCATCCGCGCTCTCGAACCGGGCATAGCGCGGCGGAGCCTCCACAATCCGCACCATGCCCAGCGCCTCATAAAAAGCAACGCTGGCGGAGTAATCGAGGCAGGGAATGGTAATCTGGTTGAGGATCATGGACGGGCCTTTCATGCACGGAGTTTGTGAGGGGCCTGTCTTGTAATTGCTCAACTTAGGATGAGGTCAAGGACGCTACAGGTTGGAAAATAATAATCATATAGACTGCGACATTGAGCATTAATGAGATTTGATCTCGCGCTCCCGCTGGACCTACATGCGCTATTGGAGTAGAAATCTTCGCGACCTATGGGGGGAATTCAGAATGAGACATCTATTAGCTGCGATGCTGTTCGGCTCAGTGCTTGTACCGACCTCCTACGCACAAATGACATACTATTTACAGCGTGACCTTGGCGTGGAAGGGTTTCAGCGAAATTGTCAGTATAGCAATGGAAAAGTGTATGCAGTTAACTCAACGAAAATGTGCCCTTTAAGTATACAAGAAGAAGGTTACCTTCCGCAAAACAGCAAGACGACGGGCTTTAAGGCAGGAGAGTATAGTGATGGCCTGACCAAAGTTTGCGTGTATAATGTATTGGGAAATCAGCGAGCAATTCGTCTGAATAATACTGAACTTTGTCCCCTTACATATGACTTTTGATCATCTCAGTTGCATAAACTGCAACACAGAATGATAGTTGGATAGCGGCGCTCAGTCCCCATCCAATAGGTCTCAAAGTATTTCTAACTCCGCATACTTTAAAGCAGCGTCTAAGAGTTCGTTATATGCCTCTTCGATCATCTGAACTGAAAGTATAGTTAACGATAGGCCTATTCGTTTAACCGGTGCTAAGTCGGATTTGTTTGGCTTAAACCATGTGATTAGCGTGTCTTCGTCCCTACTACCATACGCACCCAATGCGCCGCTCCAGTTGGGATGGGCGAACTCACTGAGGCGGTCATAATTTTTTCGTAGTTTTGGAATCTTTTTGTCCGCATGATCGATAATCGTAAGGATATTAATCGAAACAGGAAGTTCAGTTTCCGGCTCAAGTCTCTGACCTAGCAGAAGCTGCACCATTTTTTTATGTAATTTTCCAGAAAGTCCGGTTTCGACTTCGTTTTGTATCAGTTCCATGGCGAACCAGATACTTGCCGCAGTTTCTATCATTGCACGGACGCAAAGATTTGCAGCCACCACATCGTCGCGCTCGAACAAGTCACAAGCTGCTCGAAACAGTTCTTCGAATCGACAATACTGAGCATCGCGAAAGCACAGCGCAATGTATGGGGTTTTTGATGAGCGACTTGGCAGAGAGAGAGGGTCCACTCCCTCTGGAAGACTATCAGTGATGTGAATTTGACTTTTGCGCGCAACAGACAACAACTCATCGATTGTGAAGTCATCGAAGCGGATAGGGTCGATCGTCACAACGGAATATTGTCGTGCTTTTTCCAGGGGTTCTCAAGCTGCTTGTTGGCCAGGGCCCGGAGGGATTTGGCGACGCGGCGGCGGGTTGAGTGCGGCATGATGATGTCGTCGATATAGCCCTTGCGCGCGGCGACGTAGGGGTTCGCGAAATTGTCCTCATACATCTTGGTGTGCGCGGCGATCTTTTCCTCGTCGCCCAGGTCTTTGCGGAAGATGATCTCGACCGCGCCCTTGGCGCCCATCACGGCGATCTCGGCCGTTGGCCAGGCATAGTTCACATCGCCGCGCAGATGCTTGGAGCTCATCACGTCATAGGCGCCGCCATAGGCCTTGCGGGTGATGACGGTGACCTTGGGCACAGTCGCCTCGGCATAGGCGAACAGAAGTTTCGCGCCATGCTTGATGAGGCCGCCATATTCCTGCTTGGTGCCCGGCATGAAGCCCGGCACGTCCACAAAGGTGACAACCGGAATGTTGAAACAGTCGCAGAAGCGGACAAAGCGCGACGCCTTGCGGGAGGCGTCAATATCCAGCACGCCGGCCAGCGTCATCGGCTGGTTGGCGACAAAGCCGACCGTGGAGCCCTCAATGCGGCCGAAGCCACAGAGAATGTTGGCGCCGAATTTCGGGCTGATCTCGAAGAAGTCGCCTTCATCGGCCACTTTCTCGATCAGCTCGCGCATGTCGTAGGGCGAGTTCGGGTTGGGCGGGATCAGCGTGTCGAGGCTGTCTTCCACGCGCTCGGCGGAATCATAGACGGTGCGGACCGGCGGGTCTTCGCGGTTCGATCCGGGCAGGAAGTCGATCAGGCGGCGCATCTGGACCAGCGCCTCGATGTCGTTCTCGAACGCGCCATCGACCACGCCGGACTTGGCCGCATGGACGGATGCCCCGCCGAGGGATTCGTGGGTGACTTCCTCGTTCGTCACGGTCTTCACCACGTCCGGGCCGGTGACGTACATGTAGGACGTGTCCTTCACCATGAAGATGAAGTCGGTCAACGCAGGCGAATAGACGTCGCCGCCGGCGCACGGGCCCATGATGACGGAGATTTGGGGGATCACGCCGGAGGAGAGGACGTTCTCCATGAAGATGTCGGCATAGCCGGCGAGGCTGTCGACGCCTTCCTGGATGCGCGCGCCGCCCGCATCGAAGATGCCGACCACTGGCGCGCCATTCATCACGGCGGCCTTCTGGACCTTCACAATCTTGGCGGCATGGGTTTTCGACAGGGAGCCGCCGAAGACGGTGAAGTCTTTCGAGAAGACATAGACGAGGCGGCCATTGATGGTGCCCTGGCCGGTGACAACGCCGTCGCCGGGGATCTTCTGCTCATCCATGCCGAAATCGGAGCACTGATGCTCAACGAACATGTCGTATTCTTCGAAGCTGCCTTCATCCAGCAGCACTTCGATACGCTCCCGCGCGCTGAGCTTGCCTTTGGCGTGCTGGCGTTCGATTCTTGCAGCGCCACCGCCCTGACGGGCCTCTTCGCGTTTGGCTTCCAGCGCTTCGATCACGTCCTTCATGGGGCTCTCCCGGCCTTCTGTTTCTGTTTGCTCCCCCGTGATTATACGGCAGCGCAACAAAGGCAAGTGCGGCGTTAGGCCCTTGAAAACGCAAACGCCCCGGATGTCTGGTCCGGGGCGCCGCGGCAGGGCGATCATTCTGGTCGGCCCGCCGCCAGGGGTGCCGTTGCGTTAGTAGCCGTAGCGGCTGTGGCCGTTCTGGCCGCGATTGCGCGCCTGACCCATTTGCGGAATACCGTCGAGCCGGGCGACCTGTCCCCGCCTAACGAGACAGGTGACGTCGCGTTCCCGCTCGCGGCGGCGGTTCTCGAATTCCACATCATCAAAGCGGATGCGGAACCCATTCGGGCCGATCTGCTGGATTCTGCGGTCATCATCGAAATCGACATCGTGGAAGCCGGCCCGCCATGCCGTGCGACTGATCGCGGCGCGGCAGGCCTGAACGGCGTTGCGACGCAGCTGGCGTTCCTGCCGGAGCGACTGGCCCCATTGATTGGTGCGATACCGGCCATAACGGCCCGTCGGGGCATTGTGGCCGATTTGGATCGACAGGCCTGTCGCGCCAAGCCGGGTCTCAAGTTGGGCGATGCTGCCCCGGGCCGGGTCGGCCATGGCGGGGGCGGCGATGAGGGCGGACGCAGCAAGGGCAACGGCAGCCACTCGGACATTCATGATTTTCTTCATCATGTGCCGAGCAGACCACGCGCCACAGGAACACGGCCTGAGCGCGGCGTTCATCGCAGGTTTCGCTGCGGTTCATCTTCGTTCAACTGCGGGTGCGCGCTGTTGCGCAGGGCGATCAGCCGAGGCCGACGAGCCAGGTTTCCAGCGCCTTGGCCTCGATGCGGCGCAGCGCCGTGGCGGCCTTGGCTTCATCATCCTCGCCCCAATGCTGGGCCTGCCAGGCCTCGTCAATGCGGGCGACCTCGAACGCGTCGGTCGCCGTCAGTTCGCCCTCGACCACGGCCATGGCGAGCACGGCAGACCCGTAAAGGCCGCATCCGAACAGAAGGCCTGTCAGGGCAAAGTCATCAAGACCGAGCGCATAGGTCCGCGCCGCTTCCAGCGAAGCATCCGGCTGGGGCGAGGCAATGATGCCTTCGACCGGCACGAGGATCACATCCAGCGCCTGTCCGGCCCAGGCGCGCAGCGGGGCCCAATGTGCCTCTTCCAGCTCGGCCAGTTCCTCAGGCTCCTCGGCGATGTGACAGACAAGATCGGTCTCGCAATAGCGGGCCAGTTCATCCGCCATCTCGTAACGGGTCTCCGGCACACGATCGATCGCAACATTGGCAAGCCGCGTGAGGTGCATCGACATCAGGTCGATCTCTGCGTCCTGCGCATTCCATTCAGCGGCAACCGCCTTGGCCAGCTTTTCCGTCGGCAGCTTCAGGGCGACGCGCGCAGGCGTCTTGATGGAGCGGCCATCCAGTTCCACGGTCCAGCCGCCGGGGATCTGCTCCGGCTTGGCACTCTCGTAGAAGCGTTTCGGCTTCGGGGTCTCTTGGGTCTCGGTCTCGTCAGTCATGGCCGGGCATGTACGCCCATGAGGGCGGGTTTCCAAGAGGGGAAGTGCTGCAGGATCGATTGGCCGATTGTGATTCAAAAACGCTCAGCAAGCGATGGTAAGACAAGAAAGCATGCGAGCATGATACCGATCCATATGCCCTGCTCCATCCGGCTGCGCGAACCAACGTTTCGGAAAATCGAGGCAAGGACCAAGCCATTAGGCACCACTAGCGACCAGACAGGCACCTCGTAATACAAAAGCCAGTTCGCGTTGCAAAAGCCCCAAAGACCGACAATCCAACCTCGTTGTGACCATCTTCGTTGGACTTCCCGTGATACGCCACGAAGCTTGAGAGCCACGAGCGAGACTATTGCCAATCCGGGAAGCAACACCAACCAACGCGCCCCATCCAGCCGCGTTGACAGGGCCACGAACACCGCAATCACCAGCCCCCAAGGCAGCCAGGCACTTTGCCACGTAACCTTACCGGTCGCCGCACGATTGTATTGCGTCCGCATGTCATCTGTCATGGACGGACTGTTCAGCACAGCACCGTTCAACCCGAATTCAGGAGGTCGCGTTCGTTCCATGCGAGAACGCTAAACCGCAACCTTCAAGAGATCAACACTCCCTACAGGGTTGACGGCGTCGGATCAAACGCCAGCAGGCTTTTGCGGAGCGTGTCGAACTCATGGTGGATTTCGTGGGCGCCGACTTCTTCGAGTTCGTGGGCGGCGCCGAAGCCCCAGCTAACGCCGTGCGTGTAGACGCCTGCCGCGCGGCCCATGGAAATGTCGTGGATGGCATCGCCGATCATGAGGCGTTCATGTGGCGCGCAGCCCAGCGCGCCCATAGCCTGTTCCACCATGTGCGAAAGCTGGAACCTACGTATAGGTCGCGCAAGCAGAGGTACTGGCTAATCTAAGTTCAAAGATGGACAGCCGGACACAAGCCCTCCTTGGCAGCTATTCGCCGAAAATAGACATCCGCCATGCAGTCAAATAGGGTATCGGAACAGTTCTCGGGGGATTCACAAAATGTTTAGCTGGCGAATGCTGCTGGCCGTTTTTGCACTGGTCTTTGTCGCCTGCCAGCAACGTTCTGAAACAATTGTTTCCGCACCTGCCTGCAATGGTACCGCCGAAGAGGCCACGGCTTGCATAGAGAAAAAGGTTCAAAGTTGGCGTGCGTCCGCTGATATGTCCGACGCTGATTCAACATACAACTTGTTCAAAGCCGCTTGTGAAGTGGACGATCCCGACGGATGCTGGATGCTGGGCCGGGCCCTTCAAGGCGACGGATTCCTGTCAGAGGATATGCAGCAAATCGGTAGCTTCAAACAGGATCGCCTCGATCCAGAACGGGGGGCAATGATGATCCAGAAATCCTGCGAACTAGGATCAGGGTACGGTTGCTTGAATCATGCCGCAAGTCTGGCGGTCGAGGTTCACTGGAATCCGGAAGAGCTTCAGAAAGCCGATCTAGAAAAGGTTATGGATAGCTTTTACCGCTCCTGTGAGCTGGGCTTCGTAACCGGGTGTGGCGGTTACTTCGATTTATCCGTCTCCATGCAACCTTCACCAGATATTGAGAAAGAAAAGTACGCTGCGCAGGAGCTTTGCGACAACAAGATCGGAAGCGGGTGCCACCTTCTCGGCGTTTACATCATGCAGGAAGCCCTAGATGAGGGTGGGCATAAACTCGCATTGCCGCTGTGGAAGCAGGGTTGTGAATACGGATACGAAGATGCGTGTCGTGCATACGCAGGCAACATGGGCCATTTTGGGATCGACGCTGAGTATGAATGGGCTATCCGAACTGCCTGTGAATTTGGTTTCCACACGGGTGATTGGGGGACCGTAGACAGTGTCAATTATCCACCATGTCGTTCATTAGATTCTGGATCAGAGGATTGATATACGATCTCACGGCTAAACGCGGTTATGCACCGGACAGGTTCCTAGTTTTGTGAGACTTCTGGATCAAACGCCAGCAGGCTTTTGCGGAGCGTGTCGAACTCATGGTGGATTTCGTGGGCGCCGACTTCTTCCAGTTCGTGGGCGGCGCCGAAGCCCCAGCTGACGCCGTGCGTGTAGACGCCTGCCGCGCGGCCCATGGAAATGTCGTGGATGGCATCGCCGATCATGAGGCTTTCATGTGGCGCGCAGCCCAGCGCGCCCATAGCCTGTTCCACCATGTGCGGATGCGGCTTGCCGGGGCCGTCATCAGCGCACCAGACCGTATCAAAGAAATGCTGGATATCGTGTGCCCCAAAAAGGCTTTCGATGCCCTTGTGAGTCTTGCCGGTCGCCATCGCGATCAGCCAGCCTTCCTCGCGCAGCATTTCGAGCGTTTCCAACGCGCCATCATAAAGCGGCTGGGTGAAATCTGGCCGGGCCCGGGCGCGAACCCAGGACTCGCGATAATCATTCACCAGCCGGTCGATCTCGGCGGCATTGGCGTCTGGCGCAAGCTGGCCGCAGGCTTCATGCAGGCTGAGCCCGACAATTCGGCGCGTCGCATCATATTCCGGCGGCGTCAGGGCCGACAGGGTGAAGGCCTCAACCATGATTTCATGAATTGAGGTTCGGCTGTCGACGAGTGTTCCGTCCACGTCCCATATGGCAAGCTTCAAACCCGACATCAGATGAACGGTGCCAATGGGTCTTTGCCAGCTTCCTGTTCGAGGAAGCCGAGGGATTCAAAAGTCTGCTTCATGTGCGGCGGCAGCGGCGCGACGATCTTGATCGGCTTGCCAGTCTGGCGCGGTATGATCAGGCTGCGCGCGTGAAGGTGCATGCCGGGCGCAAGGCCCTGCGGCACTTCGCGGCGGGACTGGTATTTGAAGTCACCGAGAATGGACGTATTCATTTCCAGCATATGGAAGCGCAGCTGGTGCATGCGGCCGGTTTCCGGCTTCAGCGCCACCCACGCCGCCTTCTGGCCAGCCGTGGAGATCACCGCATAGTCCGTGATCGAATGACGTGCGCCCTCGACGCCCTGCGCCGAACGGAACATGCGTTCGCGGTCCGCGTCGCGGCGGCCACGGGCCTTGGGATGGATGACGCGGTAACCGTCTTCTTCGTTCTCGTCTTCGATCCCCTTCACCATCCAGCAGCGGATCTGGCCAAAGGGCGGGTTGGGAACACCAACGGTAATGGCCCAATAGACCTTGCTCATGTCGCGGCTACGGAACTTCTCCGACAGCTGCGCGGCGGCCTTCGGATATTTGGCCAGCAGCAGCACACCGCTCGTATCCTTGTCGAGCCGGTGGACAAGGACCGGGCGATGCTCGCCATCGCCCAGCGCGGCCAGCATGCCATCAATATGGCGGCCCTGCCCTGATCCGCCCTGCACGGCGATGCCGGCAGGCTTGTTGATGGCGATCATCTCGTCATCTTCGTAGAGGATCAGGTCGCGGATGAATTGGCGGTCTTCCTCGGAAACGCGCTCGGCCTTTTTCTGCGCCGGACGGGTCGCGTCCGCGTCCATGATCGGCAGGCGCACCTGCTGGCCGGTCTCGAGGCGCGTATTGGCCTTGGCGCGCGAGCCATCGACGCGAATCTGCCCCGTGCGGAGCATCTTCTCGATCTGGCCCTGCGTGACCGGCACGCGGCGCTTGACCCAGCGATCAAGCCGGGTGCCGGATTCCTTGTCGGAAACCGTTTCAGTAACAATCTGGCCGCTCATGCGAATACCTTTCGGGCAATCCAAAGTCCTATGAACAGCGCGATCACGCCCAGTACCAGTGAGAGCCCCGCATAGGTGCCTGCTTTCAGGGTTTCGCCCTTGCGCAGGAATTCCGCCACTTCCAGCGAGAATGCCGAGAAGGTGGTAAAGCCGCCGAGCAATCCTGTCGCCAGGAACAGCCGGGTCGTCTGGTGCAGCCCTTCAGCCTTCAGCGCCAGCCAACCGACCAGGAGGCCCATCAGCAGGCTGCCCAGCAGATTCACGGCGAATGTGCCATGCGGCCAGCCAGACGGCAGGTGGCGCACGGCCATAAGGCCGACCCCATGCCGGAGCGACGCGCCAATGGCGCCGCCTGCTGCAACTGCGAGAAATCCGTTCATGGCGGCCTTCTAGCTTCAACCGGCCCGCTTAGCCAGTGCCGCATGACTCTGGCGCGGAAACGATTGCAGCTTGACGAAGGGCCCCGGACCCATCGAATGTTAGCGCTAAAATAAAGAATATCCTAGGGAGCCAATCATGAAAAACCGTATTGCCGCGAGCCTTGCCGGCCTTTTGTTCTGCATGGGATCAGCAGCCGCCCAAGCCACACTTGATGTGGATCTCGACGCCCCGACCCACACAATCGCGCCGGAAATTTACGGCCAGTTCCTCGAACATGTCGGCACCCAGCCCTATGGCGGGATCTGGGTGGGCCCCGACAGTGACATCCCCAACACCGATGGCATACGCAATGATGTGTTCGACGCGCTGAAAGCGCTGAACGTCCCGGTCGTGCGCTGGCCCGGCGGCTGCTTCGCCGATCTATATCACTGGCGCGACGGCATCGGCCCGCGGGCTGACCGCCCGGCACGGGTCAACATGGTCTGGGGCGGTACGGCGGAAAGCAATGAATTCGGCACGCATGAATTCTTTGATTTTGCCGAACGGCTGGGCGCGAAGACCTATCTCAACCTGAACCTCGGTACGGGAACAGCCAAGGAAGGCGCTGACTGGCTGGAGTATATCACGGCCGAAACGGGCGACCGCGCCGAAGAGCGCCGTACAAATGGCCGCGACACACCCTGGACGGTCGACTACCTGTCCATCGGAAACGAGACCTGGGGCTGCGGCGGGGCCATCACGGCGGGCGCTTATGCCGATCTCTACGCGCAATTTGCGAGCTTTGCGAAAACGGCCGGCGACCAGCCGGTGCGCATCATCTCCGGCGCGCATGACGCAAACCCGGAATATGCCGACACAATCCTGGAACATCCCTATATCGCCGATCTGGCCGAAGGCATCTCCCTGCATGTCTACACCCTGCCCACCGGCGACTGGGGCAAGAAGGGCGCCGCGACCGGCTTCCCGGAGGCGGAATGGGCTTCGACGATGAAGCGCACCCTGCGCATGGCGGACGTGATCGAGGACCAGAAGGCCATTCTCAAGAAACACGATCTGCCCGCTGACGCGTTCGGCCTGTACGTGGATGAGTGGGGCATGTGGGTTGACCAGGATGAGGCGACCGATCCGCCCGCGCTTTACCAGCAGGGCAGCATTCGTGACGCCATCGTGGCCGGCCTGAACCTCAACCTGTTCCATGCTCATGCCGACGTCGTGAAGATGACAAACATCGCCCAGATGGTGAATGTCCTGCAGGCAATGATCCTGACTGACGGGCCGGACATGGTGCTGACGCCCACCTATCATGTGTTTGACATGTACCAGCCCTTCATGGGCGCCGAAGCGCTTGAAATGAATCTTCAGTCACCGGACTATGTGCTTGGGGATGTTACGGTGCCGGCCATCAGCGCCAGCGCCGCGCGGACGGAGGATGGCCGCATCGTGCTGGCCCTGGTGAATGCGTCTGCCCATGACGACCATCTGGTCGATGCGAGCGCTTTCGGCGCCAGCAAGGCCACCGGCCGTATCCTGCAGGGAGAGGAGATGGATTCCCATAACACGTTCGACGCGCCGGACCGGGTTCAGCCGGCCCCCTATATCGTGGACGGCACCGCGGACGATCTCGTCCTCTCCATTCCGGCGCGCTCCGTCGTGGTGGTGACACTCGACTAGGGCCCGGATGAAATCGCCGGTTAGCCCTCTTGCGCGGCGGCCATTCCTAGATCAAATGGCTTTGCGCGCGGGTGTAGCTCAATGGTAGAGCAGCAGCTTCCCAAGCTGACGACGAGGGTTCGATTCCCTTCACCCGCTCCAATGAAGAAAGCCGGCCACTGAAGGGACCGGCTTTCTTCGTATCTGGAGAGAGTGCGCAGCTTAGAACAATGAGACCGCGGGGCCTTTGAGCGTGTAGCGGTCCTTGCCGAGCGCCATGTCGATGGTCAGATAGCCTGACTGGCCCTTCAGCTCGCTGGCCGGGACGCTATCGCCGATGCCCTTGGCGAGCACATTGCCGGACGTGGAGACAACCGACCAGCCAAGTGGCTCAGCGCGGGATTCCGCGAAGACGGCCTTGAGGTCAGTCTTGCCGTTCATCTGGGTCGGCATCGGGGCCTGCAGCGTTCCTTCAACACGGGAGAACAGCTGGACCAAATAGATCCGGCCATTGGCGCGCACAGCCGCCACACCGGTATGGTCGAACTCGCCGCGCTTGAGATTGGCCTTGTTGGCGGGGTCTGCCATCAGGGCACGATAGGCTTCTTCAGGCGTAGCCGAGTCATCCACAATGGCCATGTTGGCGCCGAATGCCCCCATGAGGTGGGTGCGGTCCAGCAGGCGGACCCGGTCGAGATGACTGCGTCCTTCCATGTCCTCGTGGGCCACATAGCCCCGAACCGCCATGTCATAGGCATGGATACGTGCAGCTTCGTTCAGCGTCGCAAGGTTTTTCAGGCTCGCCTTGCCCGCGTCGCTGCGGTCAGCGGCCGCGAACTGACCAAGCTGGCCTTGCATGAACGTATCCGGCGTGACGCCATTGAGGCCCTCAAAACAGGCTTCGGTTTCAGTCTGGAATGCAGCAGGCTGCAGGCCGAGACCATCCGACAGGTCACAAGCCTGTTGGGCATTCGCAGTCAGTCCCAGCGCCGCAAGCGCCAGAGCGGAGATTGACATATATCTGTATTGCTTCTGTAACATAAGTGTCACAATACCGTGTGTGACAGATTTGCGTCAAGTAATGACACGTTTGCGTATATTACGTGTATGATACTCGGAGGTGTCCTGCCGGAAGGCCCTGCAATCACTCAGCATCCGGCTGGCACGCCCGCAAACCCGCCACAGGAATCACGGTCTCCCAACCTCCATCATTCAGTAGCTTGATGCGGCCAGTTGAGATTTTTTGCCCCCCATCCACCATCTCGCCAGGCGTGATTCGCAGGGACATCGTCTCGCCCTCGATGGTCGTGTAGTCCATTTCGGTCATGAATTGTCCGAACAAGGTCCCGCCCTGGCGGACCAGAGCCATGGTCTGCTGGGTTTCAGACAGCATGGTTTCGGCCGTCTGACTACCTGCCTTGGAGAAGTAGATGAAGCGCCGCGGCGCGCCCTGGGTCCACAGGAACAGCGCGCACTCGCCATCCGCAAGATCCTGCGCTGGTAAATTGCCTGCCTCGGGAACCTCCGGCGCCGGCGGAACGGGCCGCTTCTTGTCGCCGCTCGCACATGCCGCCAGCAGCAGCGCCCCCGCGACAATCGCAATTACCTGCCTCATGGCCTTGTCTCCATTCTGTTCATCGACCGCGTGTAGACCAGCGCACCATTCCGGTCTGTAAATCCCGCAGCCAGCAAGGCAGCGCGCAATTCATCATCAAAATTGGTCAGTTCCAATTCAAACCCATCCTGTGCAACAGCCTTGAGGACAATGCGTGTGCCGTCCCCCGCATCCCCAGACAATTGCGCAGTCAACCGGGTGTCCGTGCAGGTCAGTGGACCGCTGAGGACGGGCCAGTCCCGGCCAAACGATGCTGCGGCAAGGCGGGCCACATCGCTCGTCACATTCCCCGCCGCCGCCTCGCACCGGTCGCCAGACAGTTTCACAGAGCCGTTCGAGAGTCGGAGGCTGCTGCCGAGCTGCGCAATAACAGGATCGGCGCCAACCTGTTCCGTTAGCGGAATATTCAAGGACACTTCTTCCGCCACAACAGACGATCCGGATGCCTTGATCCTGCCCCGCCCCTGGCCAAACGGCCCGCTCCACGACACGTCATGCGACGGGCCGCCTGTCACGAAACGCAAAACATCGGAATCGAGATTGACCGCACCGAGCGGCGTGCCGCGCCATGACAGGCCGGTGACCTGACCATGCCAAACCGACCCTCGCGCCTGCTGCCAGTTGACGCCGCGATCCGCGATACCGGACTGGCGCAGGGCAAAGGACAAGGGCGCGAAAGCGATCAGGCCGCCAATCAACGTGATGACGAAGAGAGCGACAAAGAGAAATCCTGTCCGCATCATGACCCGCCTCCCGCAAACTCAAAACTTGCCCGCACATAGCCAGCCTCCTCGGCGAACATGGTCACGCGTTCAGGCACGGCGCCATAGCGCATGTCCGCATCGGCCAGCCAGGCATAGACCAGAGTCGGCACCGTCCGCTCAAACTGCAGGATCAGTCGGCCGTCATCTGCGGTCTGCAACCGCAACACGGACAGGCCTCTCGCATTGGCAAGCTGCAACAGATCCGACCGTAAGTTCTGACTGGAGGCGCGGGCGGCAGTGGCACCGGCCACGCGCGTCGTTTGTGAGGTGAGCTCCGCCGAGACCACGTCGAGCTGCCGACTGGCGGCTTCCAGAGCCAATTTCGAGTCCGCCTTTGCAGCCATCAGGGGCCGCACGATCGCGAATTGCAGGAGCGCGACAATCACGAGCAGGAGTGCCACGCCGATCAATGCCCGCTCTCGTCCGGTGCGGCTGTTCCAGTATCCCATCATGAGCGTCCTCCAATCGACAGATCGCCCACGACCCGTCCATCCTCAAGGCGCGTATCGCCCAAACTGACCTGCAGGCCGGTGGCCTCAATCGCCGTCTTCAGGTCCAAATCTGCCCCAAAGGCCGGATATGTCAGCGTGGCGCGAAGCTCACCGATGGCGCGGTCATAGCGCAAGCTGACCAAATTCGCTCCGCTGACACTCTCCACCGCCCCGTATAGCGCCGCACTGGTCTGCTGGAAGCTGGGCGCGGCGACGCTGGTCGCTGCCCCGGTGCGCGAGCGCAAGGCGGCGGCAGGATTAGGCGGCACCGGCTGGCCCGGGAAAGCGGCGGTATATTGAGCGCGGGATTCCGCATCCAGCGCCGTCGTCAGATTCTTCATCGTGTGCACCGACAGCGCCGTCTGCGCGCCCCATGCCACAAACAGGGTGGCCGCAAGCGCCGCGGGCAAGCGAAACTGTTTCAGAGAGATGCCGGTTTCAGAGGCGCGGGCATATGTGCCCTGCCGGAGATCGGTCAGGCGCGGCGCCGCCTCGGCCCAGAGCGCCAGTTCGGTCAGGGACTCTGCGCGACGGGGAGCGGCGTTTGCCTCCGTGCCCTTGAGGAGCGCCGACATGACATCACTCGGCCAGTCATTGTCGAACGCAACGGGACGTCCCTCGACGGTCAGCAATTGATAGCGACCGAAATCGACCTGTTCGGTTGGCGGCAACAGGGACAGATCCGGCACAATCCGGGCCGATCCGAGGCCGGCCGCCTCAAGCTGGTCCAGCCAATGCTGCATGACTGTGTGCGACACGGCATAGACTATCCGGAACCCCGCATCGTCCTGATCCGCAGATACGGCGACGTGAACGGACTCGACCGGCACGGCGAGATCATCCTCGATCGCAAACGTCGCAAGGCGCGTTAGTTCTACCGGCCGCCGGGCCGCCGCACGCACCCGGTGCGCTGTCACTTCGGTTCCGGGAACGAAGACGACAACATCCGCACCAGATGGAGTGCCTGCGCCCTCCGGTACGGGCTCCAGCCCGGACGGACCGCTCCGCACGAACCGCCAGTTTTCGCCGTCCCTCGGGATTTCCGTGTAAAGTCTCGGGCGCATCAGCCAGATCTCCTGTTTGAGCCCTGTAGGACATAAATGCCATCGGTGCCACGCCCATAGGTCGCATCGATGCGAATCGTGCCCGTGTCGGAGGCAATCGAAATGGCAGCCCCAATCTGATCGGAGCGTATCGACAGCGCGCTATCCCGGCGCAATTCCGGCGCGATGCTGGCCACATCCCGCGACAGGAGGAATTCACCAACATTCAGCCACCCCCCTTCCGGGCGCGACAGGATCAGTTGTTCGGCTTCGCTTGTGGACAACTCGTCGGAGAAGCGCGCTGCCAGCAGTGGCGCCTGAGCCGCTGTCAGCGTGTTGATGTTCAGCGGTGCATCATCCGACCTTGAACGGACGCAGACCAGGTTCGAAATCTCGTTCATTACATCCGGAGTGAAGCCGTCGATCGCGCGCAGGTCGCTGATAGAGACGAGCCGCTGTCCCGGCGTCCGATGAGGGATTGACCGGCCTCCATACGCGCCATCTTCGGCGCCGGAGGCGCGAGGACTGGTATCCGCGTCCATCCAGTCGGACAGCGAATCCACCAGATGCTGCGCCTCGCTGTTGAACAGGCCTGCGCCCTCAAGCATGCGGTGGAGTTGGTCGGGGGACACGCTCCCGGCGGAGGCTTCACCGTCCCCCAGCGAAAGCGCATTCAGATTCAGGCAATTCGTGGCCTCGTAAAACCGGACGGAAATTGTCCCACGCGAATACGCAAATACAATCGGCTCACGGAACAACAGGGAGTCTGGCGTCAAGGCTCCGTCTGTCTTTGCCAGGGCCTCGTTCACAAATGCCTCACCCACAGACAAGGCCCCGCGTGTTGCCCAGAAGCTGTCGGCCCGGCTGGCTGACACTCGCGAAACGCTGACGGATCGCGCCAGCGCATCGGTCGCCGCGAGCGCCGCTGTCGACATCAGGACGATGATGAGCAAGACGCTGAGCAGGGTCGCGCCGCGCTCATGATCGGAACGGTGCGAGCGTTTCATCCTGCGCCCCCAACAAGGAAAAGCTGGCGCAACTCATCGCCTTCTCCGAACACGAAAGTCAGCTCGACCAGATCCGGTAGCGTGTCTGATTGGCCCGGCCAGTCCAGTTGCCAACTGGTGCCGGTCAGAAAGCGCAGACCGACGCTGTCGAGGTCTTCGGCAATCACGCGATCTGCATAGGGCGTGTTGTAGACCGGATCAGGGCGCAGCCAGGCGCGGCGAACAAGGCTTCCGTCGGTCAGGAAGTATTCCACCCGTTGCAGGTCGCCCCGTGGCTCGACCTTGCCGGGATTGATCCAGCCAGCCCGGGTGAAGGCCAGCAAGGGCTCCAGTGTGGAGAATCCGCCGCTGAAGGCCTTGGGAGCATCGAGCCCATTGGGCGGTTGGGTCAGGCGCAGGGTCGCATTGGCGAGGTCATCCCGCAGCAGGCTATGGGCCGTATCCTGATCGCGAACCATCTCTGTGCGGGCCTCCACCATCTGACCGGACCGCAAGGTCTGGATCAACAGGGTCGATCCCGCCACCATGAGCAGCGAGGTCACGGCGAGCGCCACCAACATTTCGATCAAGGTGAACCCGGCCGACTTGCTCATGATGTCGGCACCCGCATCAGGGTCTGGCGGTTCACGAGTTGCTGGCCCGTTTCAGCATCGCCTATCGTGACAGACACCGAAAACAGGCCTTCCCGTCCGGTGGCGCTGATCGTGCGCATCCACGTCAGCCTGCGCCCGCGCTGCGTACTTTCCCCGGTGTTCACACCCGGCGGAATGGCTCCGGGGCGTACGAGCGCCTCGGCCATCAGATTGTCCGCTTCGACAGTGGCAAGGAAACGCTGGTCCACATGGCGCGCGCCAACAAGGGTTTCGTTCCCGAGATGCGCCAGCGACATGGCAGCAATACTGAACACGCCGAGCGCAACCAGCACTTCGACCAGCGTGAAGCCTTGCTGTGAACGCGGAGACGTCATGTCAGCGCTCCACCTCGACCATGCCGGACGAAGACACGGTCAGGACACGCCGGTCCGTGCCCTCGATCAGGGTCAGCGGCTGCGCTGACACGATGCCGGTCGCGTCGGCCACGATGTGCGGCCAATCCTTCGGATCACTCTCCTGAAGCCCCCGGCGCGATGTTGAGACAGAGATCGCCAGAGGGGATGGCAATGTGTGCGCCGATCGCGGCAGCGCGACCCAGCGACTGTCACGCCAGGCTTCGGCCGCATATTCATCTTCCCCCAGACGGATGGCGCGCACCTCGCCCGAGGCGATGGCCTCGTCTGCCAGACGGTCAATGGCCAGCTCCAGCCGCGCCACTTCCCGGTCAAGACGGGACGGCTGGCGGGGCAGCGTCATGACGATTGCGGCGCTGGCCAGCGCCAGAATGAAGAGCGCAACCAGAACCTCAACCAAAGACATGCCGGATTGAGAGGACAGGATTGGCGTCATCAGCTTGCGGGATCCCAGTTCCCGATATCGTCGTCCGTTCCGGCTTGTCCATCCGGACCAGTGGAGAAGACGTCATAGGCGCTGCCCGACCGGGTGCCAGGGTAAGCGTATTCGTATTCATTGCCCCAGGGATCAGTCCGCATGCGTTTGATATAGCCTCCGGGGCGGTACTGCGCGGCCTGTGCACCGGTGGGCGCCGTGCTCAGCGCCGCCAGGCCCTGATCCGCGGAAGGGTATCCGTACATGTCGAGATTATACATATCGAGCGCGCTTTCGAGCGCCGCAATGTCGGAATGCGCCTTGCCGATGCGGGACTGGTCGGTCGCCGGAGCGACATTCACGACGATCAGCGTGGCGAGCAGGCCCATGATGAAAACCACCACCATGAGTTCCACGAGCGAGAAGCCCGCCGTCTTGCGGCGCTTTTCCTGAGGGGTGCGGGGCGTGACTAAGTGCATGACTGCCTCCTATCCGATAGCGAGAGTATTGAGTTGCAGGATCGGCAACATAACCGACAGGACGATCAGGCCAACCAGCCCGCCGAGCACAACAATGATCAGCGGCTCCAGCAGGGACAGGAGCGTGGACGATCCCGTTTCGAATTCATTGTCCAGATAGTCTGCCGCGCGGGTCATCATGCCGGGAATGTCGCGCCCGGCCTCTCCGCTGGAGACCATGTGCACCATCATGGGCGGGAAGACACCGGTGGCCTTCAGCGCGCCGGCAAAGGAGCCGCCTTCGCGCACACGTTCGCCAATCTGTTCTGCCGCCTCACTGAAGACGAGATTGCCCGAGGCACCCTTGGCCCCGCTCAAAGCCTCAAGAATGGTCGCGCCAGAGCCGGAGAGCGTCGCAAAGACACGCGCGAACCGGCCCGCGCAGACGGTCCGGTTTAGCGGGCCCACAATAGGCAGGTTCAGGCTGTAGCGATCAATTGCGCGGCGCACCGCGGGAACCCTGAAGGCGCGGACCACGGCGAAGACCAGGGTCGCGAGCGCCAGAGCGATCAGGATACCATGTGATTGCAGGGCTTCGGACAGATTGACCACGATACGGGTGATCAGTGGCAGATCGGTGTCGAACAGGTCGAATTGCTCGACCAGGCGCGGCACGACAAACAACATCATGGCGATGATCATGCCGACAGCCATGATGCCCAAAACCGCCGGATAGATCAGCGCTGCCTGAACCTTTTGGCGCAATTGGTGACTACGCTCCAGATATGTCGCGAGGCGCTCCATGACGTCGCCAAGCCGTCCCGACAGTTCGCCGGCAGAGACGACCGAGCGCACGAGCGGTGGAAACGCCTTTGGCGCGACTGACATCGCGTCTGCGAGACGCGCGCCTTCGGTGACTTCAGTCTTGATGGCGTGCAGGACACGCTGGACCTGCGGGGTTGCCGCATCCTCTGCGGCGGCGCCGAGCGCCTGTTCGACCGGAAGGCCCGATTGCAGGAGTACGGACAATTGCCGCACCAGAAGGACACGCTGCTTTTCGCCGATCCGGCCGCCGATGCGGCTTGCCTTGGCCGATTGCTCGCTGACGGGAATGACATCGAGCGCCATGAGATCACGCAGGCGCAATTCGCGGCGCGCAGAACGCGGGCTTTCGGCGGAAATAATCCCTTTCTGGCGCCTGCCATGATCATCGACGGCGACATACTCAAATGCCGGCATCACCCACCTCCCTTGCGGCTGACGCGGAGCACTTCAGCGGGGCTGGTTTCCTGCGAGACGACATAGCGCCGCGCATTGTCGATCAGGCGGTCATGTCCGGAAAACGCGGCTTCGTCGATCCGGTGCTCGCTGGCCTCGGACCCGAGCAGGTCGCGGATATTGCTGTCCACGACCAGAAGCTCATAGATACCGATCCGGCCATCAAAGCCGGTATTGCCACACGAGAAGCAGCCATTCGGCTCGCCCACCATGACGGTGTCACCTGCGCCAAAGCCGAGAGCGTCGAGTTCCACCGCGGTGGCCGGACGCTCCGTCTTGCAATTCGGGCAGAGGCGGCGGACGAGGCGCTGTGCCATCACCGCGCGCAGCGTGGACGCGAGCAGGTAGGCCTCGACGCCCATGTCGCGCAGGCGGGTGATTGCCCCGGCAGCGCTGTTCGTGTGGAGTGTGGACAGAGCGAGACGGCCCGTGGAGGCGAATTCAAACGCGACTTCCGCCGTTTCGGAATCCCGGATCTCGCCGACCATAACAACATTTGGATCCTGGCGAAGAATGGAGCGGAGCGTCGCCGCAAAGGTCAGGCCGACCTTGTGGTCCATCTGGGTCTGGCTGATGCCCGGCAGACCATACTCAACAGGGTCTTCCAGGGTCATGATGTTGTCGCGACCGTTGTTCAGGCGCGAGAGCGACGCATAGAGCGTCGTCGTCTTGCCGGAGCCGACCGGCCCGGTGACAAGGATCACGCCATTTGGCTGGGCCAGCGCATCGGAGAAACGCTCCAGCGTGTCAGCATCCATGCCAAGTTCCGGCAGGCCGACCAGCGCGTTCTTTGTGTCGAGCAGACGCAGCACAACCCGCTCCCCATACCGGGTGGGGAGTGTGGCCACACGCACATCAATAGACCGTCCGCCTACTGACAGAGAAATCCGGCCGTCCTGCGGGAGACGCTTTTCGGCAATGTCGAGCCGCGCCATGACCTTGATCCGAGACAAGATGGGCGCGGCCAGTTTGCGCGGCGGAGTTAGCACTTCGACGAGGTCGCCATCAATCCGGTAGCGGATCGAGAGATGGTTTTCGAACGGGTCGATATGGATGTCGGACGCGCGACGCTTGATGGCTTCGTGGATCAGGCCGTTGATCAGGCGGATCACCGGCGCGTCATCCTGCCCGTCGAGCAAGTCTGCAGCTTTCGGGATATCGTCGATCAGGCTCTCCAGACCGCCCCGGCTCTCCACGGCGGCATCGACGTCATCATCCGCCATCGGTCCAGACGCAAAGGCCTCGGCCAGCAACCGGTCATAGGAGTCCTTGTCCAGAGATTCCAGAGCAAACACGCTGCCGAGCGCGCGTCGTGCCTCCACCAGCGCCAGCGGATCTGCGCCCTGACGGACAGCCACGGTCAGCTGCTCCCGTCCGGGCAGGACGACCAGTCCCTTCTCCTTGGCAAAGGCGTATGTGAATTGCGTCGGGGCGAAATCGGTCGGCGTCATTGCGGCGGCGGGCTTCCCAGCACTTCTGTGATGAAATTGTCGATAGAGGACGTGTCGCTCCCCTCTCCGTCCCAGAGTTCTTCGGCGCGGATATAGTTGTAGGAGCGTGATGTAACGGCTTTTGCTCCGGCACGGTCGCGAACAATCGTCGGGCGGATGAAGACCATCAGATTCGTCCGACCAAGCGACTTGCCTTCCGTCCGGAACAGGCGACCTGCAACAGGAATATCCCCAAGCAACGGCACCTTCTCATTGGAAAAGGCTTCGGTCTGCTCAATAAGGCCGCCAAGGACAATGATCTCACCATCGTCGGCGATCACGCTGGTATTGATCTCTCTCGTATTGAGCACGATATCTGTCACACCTGCCGTAATAGCGCCGGCCACATTGGATACGGTTTGCGTTATTTGCATACGGATCGTTCCATCATTCGACACTCGAGGCGTAACGGTCAGCCCAACCCCCACATCCTTGCGATCCACGGTCGTGAAAGCGTTTGTGTTATCGTCCCCCAGCACCTGACCGGTTGTGATTGGCACATTCTGCCCGACAAGCAGCGACGATGTTCCGTTGTCCAGAGTCATGTTGAATGGCTTAGAGAGAATGCGGGAATTTGTGTCCGCTTCCACAGCCGTCAGTACAGCGCCGAACAATGTATCACCATCCTGCCCGCCGACCCCAACCGTGATCCCGGTCAATCCCAGTAGCGAGTTGAGCGCCGCCGTTGTCAGCGAGTCGCTGACTGCGCTGTCCTCGTCCCCTGAAAATGGCGTGTCACTGCTGATCGCTCCCGCAAGCGTGAGCAGGTTTGGCGCCGATGCCGAGAAATTTGTCGTGGCGAACGGGACTGAACTGCTGCCGGTGCCTGACAACAGGAATTGAAGACCGAGTTGCCGCGCCGTGTCGTCAGCCATTTCGACAATGATGGCCTCCACCAGAACCTGGGCGCGGCGGCGGTCAAGATCGCCAATGACGCGCTCGAGGCTAAGCAGGGTTTCCGGCGCCGCGCTGATGACCAGCGAGTTGGTGGAATCATGGTGGGCGATTGTGGTCGCCTCACTCGCATCCGCGAGTCCGCGGCGCTTGTCGATGGCAAAGGCCACCTGCTGCAGGATCGGCACCACATCGGCCGCATCCGCATTATTCAGCGGGACGACCCGGATCGTGTCCTGAAGCCGGTCGCGGCCATCCAGATCCGCCGTCACGAGCTTGGCGCGCTCAACGGCGGCCGGATCACCGCGCAGGATCAGCGCATTGCCCGCCTCGGACGCTATGGCCCTGAAATTGGATTTGTAGGCGTCCTCGCCGGCACTGGTGTTCAGAGAGGTCAGGATGTTCGCGACTTCCGTGGCGGAGGTGTTGGCCAGCTGGATGGTTTCGGTCACCGAAGGGTCGGCATCAATCTTGTCGACCATGCTGCGCAAGCGGGGAATGTTGGACGCATAATCCACAACGACCAAAGTGTTCGACTGGGCATTGGCAATGACCTGTCCCTGCTCGTCAATCACTGGCTTGAGCATCTTCGCTGCTTCGAGGGCGTTCAGATGCTGGAGGCTGAAGATTTCGGTCGTGAAGGCGTTCGATCCGTATGCCCCTATGCCCGCCTCACCCACAGCACTTTGTTCCGGGACAATGCGATATGTGGCCTTACCGGCCGGGATCGCCGTAAATCCGTGCACGCGCAAGGAGGACAGGAACACATCGAACACTTGCTGGCGCGTCAGCGGCGTGGTGGAGGAGACCGTGATCCGCTTGGTGCGCGCTTCCGGATGCACGACAAACGTGTAGCCCGTCACCGTCGACACGTCCGCGATAAGGGCGGACAGCTCGACATCCTCGAAATTCAGGATGTGCCGCGCCGTATCCGCCGGCGTCTCATTGGCCAGGGCAAAGGCCGACGGAGATGCTGCGAGAACTGCCGTTGCGGACAAGAGGGTTTTCAAATTCATGTCTATCGGGCCTCCTCGGGCGCGAGGGTATGGTCAATTGTCTTTCCGTCCCGGTCGATCTTCAGACGAACGGGATTAGGATCGGAGAATTTCCGGGCAAGCTCTGCCGGAGGAACGTCATTGATGTCTGCGCCATCCAGGCCCACGACCACATCGCCGGGCTGAAGACCCGCGCGGGTCATCACGTCAGCGTCACCCCGGGAGCCGATACGGTAGCCGACAAATTCCTGACCGTGATGGACCGGATCTATCGTGATGCTGGACATCAGATCGGCGCGGGCGATCCGAGCGCTGGTGGAGCCCGTGGCAGAATTGTTGCTCTCGGGGTTAGGCTGGCCCGGCGTGGTCAGGACCGATAGCAGGCCGGCGCCGCCTTCCATCATCAGGGCCTCCGTCTGGCCGCCCTTCCGGAGCGTGACGCGGTCCCCATAAATCCGGTGAAGGGTGACCCCCTCAAGGATGGCTTCGCCGGGCGAATAGGCTGCGGTCCGGTTGTCTGGTGTGGTGATGAGGGCGATGCCGCCGGCCTCTTCCGACGATGCGCGGACACCCCGCAGCTTGAGGTTCAGACTTGTTTCCGGCGCGTCCGGGATATCCGCCACGAGGGCGGAGGCCGCGCCGAACGGATTTTCGTGGAGGAGCCGGGACGTATCCACGGATATGTTGGTTGCGATACCTTGCGGGGGCTGCACGACGGAGCGAACCGGGATGTCCGGAGAGACTGCCCCGCCCGGTTCTACCGCCAGCCAAATGAGCTTTGCCGTCGCCAAGCCAATGCCCACGACCAAGGCGTCCTCAATCATGCGTAAGGCAGGCCCGACGCTACGCCGAGCGAAAATTGCAAGAGATTCAAGCCGTTCCGTCAATATCAAGCCCCTCGAAAGAGGGTTTCCCCTAAGCTAACAGGTCCGCGACGACAATGGCCGCGGACCTGTAATTGATGATATGCAATATCAGAGCCGAAGCTAGAACATACGTTTCAGGCCAATACTGAAAATGGTTCCCTGCTCGTACGTATCGACATCCACGCGGTCACCCCCGCGCTCCTGAAAAGCTTCATAGTCTTCCTGAAGGATGTTTTCGATGTTGAGGGAGAATTCATACTGGCCGCTGCCAGACTGGAAGCGCTTGTTCCAGACAAAGTCCACCGTCATTGGCGGCTGCTCCAGAATTGCGGGCAGGTTGCCGTTCTCACCCGACCGGATACGCTCGCTGACATAATTGAACAGCAGGTTGTATTCGGACTGCGCCTCTTCATTGAGAAGGCCCAGCTGGACGTTGAAGAGGTGTTCGGACTGGCCCTGCATCCGGCGCCCGTCTTCGAGACGCCCGGCAGCCGTCGTGGTGCCGCGCACCGGGTTCAGATTCGTACCGATATTGAAGGCCACTTCACCATCTGCTCCGATCTCGGAATCTGACCAGGTGTAGTTGGTTTTCACCTGAACTTCGCGATCATCAAAGAAGCCCAAGCCGGTCCACTGGTCGAATGGCAGGAGCTGTTCGTATTCGACTTCAAATCCGTACAGCTTGGCAGAGGGTACGTTGATAAACGTCGTCTGAATTGTCTCTGTACCGGCCAGGATCTCCTCGATCGGGTTTTCCAGATCCTTGTAGAACAGGCCGAGCGTCACGAACTGGTCACGGGCGAAATAGTATTCGCCGCGCAGGTCATAGTTCTTGATCGACGCGTTCACGAGATACGGGTTACCGAAGAAGGTGGCGTCGGTTTCCGTATTGACGAACACAGCCGGGGCCAGTTCGCGGAACTGAGGACGCGTCAGCGTTTCGGAATATCCCCCACGAACCTGCAAATCCTCGATCGGGTTCCAGGTGATGGTCAGAGCCGGCAACCAGTCAGACTGGTCGATGACCCCTTCCACCGTGTTGCCGGTGAGATCGCCACTGATGTTCTGCGTATCAATGGCCTCGATCGCGTCTTCAAAACGCACGCCCAGCGCAGCCCGGATATAGGGCGTGATCTGAGCATCGATCCCGGCATAAGCGGCATCAATTTCCAGCGTTGCGACATAGAATTGCGGGAATTGCTCACCAGCTACTTCCGTAATCGAGCCAACACCCGACCGGAAGATATAGTCATAGATGTAATCGAGACGCTGAGTGCGGTCCGTGCCGCCGACACCGTTGATATCGTAGAGCAGCGAGGTGGCTGCGCGATCATTCTCAACATAACTGTAGCCAAATTTCAGGTCAGCCTCACAAAGGAACGTACACTCCCCGTCCCGCGTCATCGGCAATGTGCCGTCGATCCCGAAATCCGTGGTATCATCCTCAACCTTGCTGAACTGCATACGGTTCGCAGCAGGGCTGGTAGAGAGGATCGGCACGCCGGCATCATTGATGTTGTAGATGTTCGACAATTGGTAGGGCGCATCCCGAAGCGCTTCGGAATATGACGCGCGCCATTCCACCTTCATATCCATGACTTGAGGCAGGAAATGCTCGCCCTGGACCTGCGTGGACCAGAGCTGTTGCTCGACCCATTCCAAAGCATCGAGGCGCTGGTCGACGTCTTCATTGTTCTCGCCGGTAATGATCCGCGCTTCCTTTTCAGAGGAGCGGGTCACAAGCCCGGTGAACTTGATCTCATGGTCGGAGAATGCCTCGAAACCAATTGTCGCCAAGGCGTTCGTATCAATCGTATTCTGTGTGCTCAAACGATCCAGCTGGAAAGCTGACCGGAGACCGTCACCCTCAAGGTCGCCATACCCCCGCGTTCCCCGCTTCGTCTGCCAGGAATTGCCATATCCGACAGCGGCGATCACGCCCATCGAGATATCAGACGTGAGGTCGAAATTGTTGCCTGCCGACATATCGATGCTGAAGTTTGGAGCAACCTCCCCTTCCTGCATGACCAGGAGGGATGAATTATCAGTCAACTGACGGCCGAACTCAGTTGTGAGACCATCTGCCAGGGAAGGCAGGTCGCGAGCACCATCATCGAAGCCCAAAATGTCGGTATCTGTCCCGTCATACATCAGGCCATTGCGAAGCGTCGTCGACGTATCGCGGGCAACTTTTGCGCCGACAGTAAAGAAGGCTTCATCCGGCACGGTCTTGGTGCGCAAATCGACAAGACCGCCCCCAAATTCGCCCGGAAGGTTTGGTGAATAGGTCTTCTGGACCAGAACGCTCTTCAGAGCGGATGTCGGAAACAGGTTCAGCGGCACGACCCGGCGCAATGGCGCAGGGCTTGGCAGCGGTGATCCGTTGAGAAGCGCGGTCGAGTAGCGCTCATTGAGACCACGGACGTAAATGAACTCGTCTTCAGCCGTGGCGATACCGGCAACACGCGCGAGGGCAGCGGCAGCATCGCCGTCTCCCTGCAGCGAGAAATCGCCTTCATCAATGAGAGCGGCGACTTCGGAAGTGGAGCGTTTTTCGTCCGGAATGAACAAGCCACGCACGACGACAGTTTCCTGACGGGCTTCCTCCTCCTGCTCGACAGCAGGAGCGGAGTCGGATGGCGAGGAGTCTTCTTGAGCGAATGCCGGTGACAGCCAGGCAAGGCAGGCTCCGGTCAACAGCAAGGAACGGGCAGACAGGAGGCGTTTCATTTGAGGTTTCCTGTAATGGGCTGACGGGACTCAGCCCCGCCGAAATGTCTCTGGTCTGAACGACGGAATGGGGCAGCAGAGTCTGCCGCCCCATCCAATCTGTTCAAGGCCGGCTTAGTTGGTCGATGTCAGGTTACCTTCCTGATCGATCGTCCAGCCGAGGAACCACTTGTCATCAGCATCTTCGACAGCGCCGATATATGTTGTGGCTTCGAGGTTGCCGATGCCGGTCACGTCATAGACGGGAACAGCGTTCTCATTGGCGCCCGGGACAAGACCAGGACGGCCCGACCGGAAGGCAAAGCCGGACATGGTCACCGTCTGACCGGTCACAACATTGTCAGCTGTGACGAAGGTCACGTCGTCCGTGTCACCGCTCTCGATGTCTTCACCATTGTCGGAGAGGAAGAGCGAGCGGATCAGCAGGTCGTCATTTGTAACGTTGGTCTGCGTCTGTGGATCATCGACATCCAGACCGGCATCTGGCCAGCCAAGGATGATGGCGTTCACAAGCGTACCCTGCGTACCGCGACGAAGCACGGCGCCCGTGTCTGCAGCAGCGTCGCCACTGGCAATGATCGTGATGTTGGACAGATCCGGGCTGGAGACCGGCGTCTTGTCGTTCTCACCATTACGGTTGTCACCCTCGATGCCGCGCGGGTCACCCGAAAGGCCGCCCGTTGCACTTGTCGCACCGGCGTAGACGATGCCGTACTGCAGCGAACCGGTCCAACCATCTGTCCAATCGATGCTGTCGTCACCGCAACCCGTTGCGACCAGGTGTTTGGCGTTTACCGCACCACCGAACCATTCGAAGCAGTCGTCGAGGTTGTTGTAGACTTGGACATAATCAACTTCGGTGCCCGAACCGACACCCTGGAAGGCAATGCCGTTCAGTTCGTCCGTATTGGTCAGGCGTGTACCAGCATACTGAACGCGGGTGTAGAAGATCTGACCGGAGTCATCGTCGGCAGTTGCACCACCGAACAGGCCGGAGGAACCTTCGCCTGACTTTTCACAATCAACCGTGCCGCCCGTCGCAGTGGTCTCGTTACAGGCATTGATCGGAGCGCGACCGTTGATGACGATCCCACCCCAAACACCCTTGGTGTCCTGGTCGAGGGCCGCGATTGTGCCATCCACAACCGTCTTGGCGGTGAAGACGACCGGCTGAGCTTCGGTGCCGTTCGACAGGAGGCGAGACCCCCGAGCGATGACGAGGTAGTCGTCATTGCCTTCACCGACGACCGTCACACCCGCATCAATCGTAAGCGATGCGGCAGCAGAGCCTGCGAGCGGTGCAGCCGGATCGGGACCACGGTCAACCCCGACAAAGACCGGACCGACCAGTTCATAGATCAGCTCGTCTCCATTGGAGAGACGCAGGTCTGACGTGATGGAGCTGGAGCCATCAATCTGGCACAGCTTCTTGCCGTCCAGTTCGCCATTTTCAGTCGTGCCGGTTGGGCACTCGGCTTCTTCTTCGTCGAACAGCGTGCCAGCGAGGGCAAAGTTAGCCCAGCTGTTTGCACTGGTTTCGGTTGGTCCGAATGCACCGATATAGGTGGTGGTATCGAAGAAGGCGTCAGCTGCCAGAACCGTGGACACAGGAACGTTCAGCTCCTGCTGGCCAGGGAAGAAATTCTCCACCAGCGAGTTGTTGCCCGTCCGGATGTTCGCAGAAGCCGCGAAGGTCGGAACACCGTCGGAGTCCGTAGCGAAATTCTCAGCTGTGTCGAGGAGCAGGGATTCGATCACCAGATCGCCATCCGAGAAGCCGGTAAAGGTCTGAGGGTTATCGACGTCGATGCCGGTTGCGTAGCCGGTCACAATGCCGTTCACGATGTTGCCCTGTGTACCACGGCGCAGCAGGATGCCCTGCTGATTGCCATCTGTGCCGACGAGCGTGAAGTTGGAAACACTCGGGCTGGAGAATGGCGTCTTGTCATTCTCGCCGTCACGGTTGTCAGCTTCGATGCCGCGCGGATCGTCAGAGCTAGGAACTGTCGAGCGGACAGCTGCGAACTGCAGCTTGCCCTGCCAACCATCGGTCCAGTCCAGCGAGTCATCGCCAGCGCCGGTGATGACAACGTGCTTCGCGTTCACAGTACCGCCAAACCATTCGATACCGTCATCGAGATTGTTGTGGACCTGAACATAGTCAACGTCCGTGCCGGACCCAACGCCCTGGAAGGCGATGCCGTTCAACTCGTCCGTATTGGTCAGGCGGGCGCCTGCATACTCGACGATTACATAGTTCAGGTTACCGGAATCATCGTCAGCGGTTGCGCCGCCGAACAGACCGGATGACCCCTCGCCGCTTTTCTCACAGTCAGCGGTGCCGCCGGTTGCAGTGGTTTCGCCGCACGCATTGATCGGTGCGAAACCGTTGATGACCAGGCCGCCCCATTGAGCATTGGTGCCAGCTTCGATCAGGTTGGAGCCGGTCTCTTCATCATTCATGGCTGCACGCGCCGTGAAGCGGATCGGAGCAGCCTCAGTGCCCGTCGCCGCAATCGTCGAACCGCGCGTCACAACGATATAGTCATCGGTGGCTGTCGCGGTGCCGCCTGCGGACGCGCCGAAGAAGCGAACGCCCTCATTGATCGTCAGCGTGACGGGCGTTCCAGCGTTATCCTTGTTGTCTTCACCGATGAAGACGGGGCCCTGAATGGCGATCGTGGTGTTGGCTGGAATTTCAAGGTCGGCCGTGATCGTCGTGCCGCCTGTAGCGTCGGATCCGAGCACACACACGTCGACGTCGGAGAAGCCATCGGCAGCCACAGCAGCAAATGTGGCTTCAGCCGTGCCCGTAGGACAGCCGGCTGTCGGGACCAGATCGATAGTCGCTGCGGCCGGCGGCGGTGGCGGAGGCGGCGGCGGTGGGCTCACCGGCGTTTCGGATGCTCCTGGTGAGGAAATCGTCGTGTCCGAACACGCAGCGAGTGTCAGCACGGCAACACTCGCCATGGTCGCGAGCTTCAAGGTCTTCCCGAGTTTCATTCTTTACCCCTTTGTGGCCCCAATGAAGGATGCCGGTCTCAGCAATAATTCGTTGGATCGGGCCAATAGTGATTCCATGGCCACCTGCATCCGAAGCGGCTTATCGCAGTGACCCGCGACGGTTTCCGCACAGTTCCGCAAAGTTTTTATGACGGCTGCACTAACCTTCATGAACCCGCAGTCCACGGCCTGTGAGCGCGCCGCCAGAAACGTCAGGCACGCGAAAAAGGCTCGATAATCAACTGTGATCGCGGCACTCCTGAGAAGGAGACCGACGCGGCCGTGTTAACGCTGCATCGCCCGGAACATTAAGGGATCAGGCGTCAGGATCACCGACAAGGACGACCGATACGGGAATCTGGAACAGATCGCCTTCCCGCGAGAAAAACAGCGTTTTCCCATCCGCGGAAAGGCCGGGCCCATAGTCTATACCTGCAGAATTCAGAGGCTCTCCGGGATTTCTCGGCGCGTCCCAAGTGCCATCTTCCTGTCGGCTCGAAATCCAGATGTCGACAATGCCGATCTTGGGGGCGCGATGCGAGTAGAAGAACAGCGTCCGTCCATCTGCCGTAAGCGCCAGATGATCATTCGTGCGGAAATCGTTGACCTCTTCCAGGTCACGCTGCTTGATCCAGTTGCCCTGATCATCCCGGCGGGCGTCGGCCAGATTATAGCTGCCGCTCTTGTTCGAGGTGTACACCATCAGACCGTCTGCCGAGACAACCGCCATGGTTTCATTCGCGCCCGTATTCACGTCGCCCGACAGGGGTTCAGGCTGCCCCCATTCGCCATCCACCAGTTCCACTTGCCAGATGTTCAAATCTTTCCGGCCAGGCCATTGAGGCATTTCGGCATCTGACGCGAACAGGAGCGTGCCGTCCACGGGGTTGAAGCTGGGACCGACCAGAATACTTTTTGACGGAAATTCAAGACGTGCAGGTTCGCCCCAGGCCTTGCCGTCGCGGCGCACCTCGTACAGCCAGGTCTCGTCGCCATTCTCCTTGGCAAAGACGCGAACCTGTCCGTCCGGACTTTCGGTCATGGAGTAGGCGCGGGTGAATTGTGTGGCTGGCTCAGCGTCCGGAAAAACGGGCCGTGGCGCGTCGTCGGCACCATTGGAACATCCAGCCAGAACGAAAGCAGCAGCCGAAGCTGCGAGGGAGGTCATCAGTTTCATGGGATCTCAAGTCAGTAAATCTACAGGAACGTCAAGCGCATCAGCCAATCGCTTGGCTGTTTTGAGGCCATAGGACATGCCGCGCTCTATGGCCGAAATATGGTTCGGGCGAATGCCGCACACATCACTCAGATCCTTTTGGGTCATCAGGCGGTACTGGCGGACAACCCGTACCGGGTTCTCGCCTTCCCGAATTTTCTCGGTGATTTCGTCAGGAACATTGAGGGTGGCTTCGTTTTCAACCGAATGCAGCTGCTGCGTGAGGTCTGCGATTGATTCTTCGAGCTCCAAAACCTTCTTCTCGAGATCCAATACCTTGATTTCCAAGGAGTAAACCAATTCAAAATCACTGGTCACAGCATTGCCCCTTTGCAGCTGTCGCAGCGATATGCGGATTTCTGTACGGTTTAATGTCGGCAGTGATAAAGTTCTGTGACAGCGACAGCGGGGACGGCTGTCTGCCCACTTTCGCTTAACCGAATCACGCGCCTTCTGGGATCGGCCGAAGCAGGGAGCTTGAGATGTCGATCAAATGGATTCGCCGCCGGGCACATATGCGCCGTCTGCCCTCCGGACAGATGGTGGAGGTCGCGTCCTCCTGGATGCCGATCGAGCGAAGCGACAGCGGCGGGCCAGAAAAATCCTGCCATTCCGCCTGCCCCGTCTGCGATGCGCCGATCCTCAGCCAGCGCATGCCCAATGGCGGCTGGGTCCATTATGAGCGGCACAGGAATTTCAGCCGCATCAAACACCCCTGTTTCTATCGCGGTGACGATATGGCTCCAGCGCGCGACGTGGAAACAGGTGATCTCTTCGCCTGATCACGATCGAAGCAGTTTTGTTTCAACATTCGGCGGCCAGACGCACTGACATGCCCTGTCATTATCATCGAGAGGGATGATCTGCCGCTCGGCTGATGGTACGAACCTGTATTCAAATTGCAGTCCGCCCGGCGCAGACTGCCAGAACAGGGCTTTTCGCAATGACCGACTTCGAGGCGCTGAAATCCATGGAGCAACGCCTGCTTTGGCTGTCCTCCTGGATCGTGCACAATGCCAACCATCTCCGCGAAAAAGAGGAAGGCGACGTGAAAGTCGGCGGCCACCAGGCCTCTTGCGCCTCGATGGTGTCGATCATGGCGGCCCTCTATTTCCATACACTGCGTCCGGAAGACCGGGTTGCGGTGAAGCCGCATGCCTCGCCGGTCTTCCATGCCATGCAATACATGATGGGGAACCAGACGCGCGAAAAGCTCGAGAATTTTCGCGGCTATGGCGGCGCGCAATCCTATCCGAGCCGCACTAAGGATGTGGACGATGTCGACTTCTCCACAGGCTCTGTTGGCCTTGGCGTCGCGATCACGGCCTTCGCTTCGCTGATGCAGGATTATCTCGAAGCCAAACCGTGGGCGAGTGATCGTCAGCTTGGCCGCATGATCGCCCTCGTGGGGGATGCCGAGCTGGACGAAGGCAATGTCTATGAATGCCTTCAGGAAGGCTGGAAGCATGATTTGCGCAATACCTGGTGGATCATAGACTATAACCGACAGAGCCTTGACGGTGTCGTGCACGAGGGACTGTGGGAGAAAATCGATGCCATCTTCAAGGCCTTTGGATGGCGCACAGTCGTTCTGCGCCATGGCGTCTTGCAACGCGCGGCATTCGAGGAACCGGGCGGCAAGGCCCTGAAGGAATGGATCCAGACCTGTCCGAATGCTGACTATTCGGCTCTCACCTATCAAGGCGGTGCAGCATGGCGCAAACGCCTGATGGATGACATCGGCGATCAGGGCGACGTCACGACCTTGCTCGAAAAACGCAGCGATGACGAGCTTTCCGCCCTGATGAACAATCTCGGCGGTCAGTGCGTCCAGACGCTGACCGAAGCGTTTGACGGGGTCACAGACGACCAGCCCACCGTCTTCCTCGCCTATACGATCAAGGGCTGGGGCACGCCGCTGGCGGGGCACAAGGACAATCATGCCGGCCTGATGAACCCGTCCCAAATGGCGGATTTCCAGAAGCGCATGGGCGTGCCGCAGGGCGAGGAATGGAACGTGCTCGCCGGGATCGACAATCCTGATGGCCTGACGGCGCTGATGAATGACGCCGCCTTCTTCGCGAAAGGCCGCAGGCGGTTCGACGCCCCTATCGTGAAAAGCTCCGGCCCGGTCTTCCTTGACGATCGCAACCAATCCACACAGGCCGGCTTCGGAAAGATACTCGATGCCATCGCCAAGACCGACAGCGAACTGGCTGACCGTATCCTGACCACGTCCCCGGATGTGACCGCGTCAACCAATCTCGGGCCATGGGTCAATCGGCGCAGCCTGTTCGCACGCGAAGCCAAGGGCGACACGTTCCGGGAACAGCGCATTCCCTCAACGCAAAAATGGCAATTCTCTCCCGAGGGCCAGCATATCGAGCTTGGCATCGCCGAGATGAACCTCTTCCTGATGCTCGGCGCGGCCGGCTTGTCACACAGCCTGTTTGGCGAGCGCGTCATTCCCATTGGCACGGTCTATGATCCGTTTGTGGCGCGCGGCCTCGATGCGATGAATTATGCCTGTTATCAGGACTCCCGGTTCATCATTGTTGGCACGCCCTCTGGAGTGACGCTGGCCCCGGAAGGCGGCGCCCACCAATCTATCGGTGCGCAACTGATCGGCATGAGTCAGGACGGGCTTGTTTCTTTTGAACCAGCCTTCCTCGATGAACTCTCGATCATCATGGATTGGTCCTTCGACTATCTCCAACGCAGCGGTGAGGGTGACCCGGATGAGCGCACTTGGCTACGTGATGAAACCGGTGGCTCAGTTTATCTGCGCCTGACCACACGCTCCATTGACCAGCTCGGCCTAAAAGCGCGCGATGATGCGGATTTCAGGCGCGGCGTGGTCGATGGCGGTTACTGGCTTCGGGAACCGGGCCCGAATTGTGAGGTCGTGATCGCCTATCAGGGCTGCGTCGCGCCGGAAGTCATCGAAGCAGCCGGACGCATCGGCAATGACCGGCGCGATATCGGCGTGCTGGCCATTACCTCTGCCGATCGCCTGAACTCCGGATGGACCGCTGCGCGCCGCGCCAGAGCGCGCGGGCAGGATAACGCCGTCAGCCAGATCGAACGCTTGATGGGCTCAGTCTCGCGCGACGCGACGCTGATTACCGTTACGGACGGCCACCCGGCAACACTTGCCTGGATCGGTTCAGTCATGGGCCACCGGACCGCGCCGCTTGGCGTCGAACATTTCGGCCAGACCGGCACGATCAATGATCTCTACAGGCACTTCATGATCGACGCCGACGCCATCGTCGCCGCCGCCAATCACCTGTCGGCTGGCCGCAAGATTCGTCTCGCCAAACATGTCTAGCTTTGTCCCTGCGTGAGGACTTGTGAGCAACGCCCTTCCCATGCTGTGGTCGACTTCGTGCCAACATATGGAGACGACATGTCGATCTGGAAAAATGGTCTACCCGATCTTGAAACCCTGAGTTCAAACCAGTCAGGGACGATGGTTGACCATCTGGGTATCACCGTCACGGGCATAACCGACAATTCGCTGACGGCCCGCATGCCCGTCGACGCACGCACGCTCCAACCACACGGTCGGCTGCATGGGGGAGCATCTGTGGCTCTGGCCGAAACCGTTGGATCCATCGCAGCTAACCTGACTCTGGATTCCAACGAGCAGATCGGTGTCGGCCTCGAGATCAATGCCAATCATGTGAGGCCTGTGAAAGAAGGGTATGTGTACGGAACCGCCACGCCGGAAGCGCTCGGCCGGACAACGCAGATATGGTCCATCCGCATCACTGATGAGACTGACCGCCTGGTTTGTATCTCCCGTTTCACGGTCGCGGTGATCCCAGCGAGACAGGCTTGAAACTCCGGGCCCAATAGAAAAAGCCCCCGATATCCGTGAGGACATCGAGGGCCAGTTTGGGTGCGGGAGGGCGCACCCAACAAAAGAGTAAGCTGGTAATTCCTTTTATTTCAGAGGGTTAGAGATTTCCCTGCGAGCAACGATCATTCAAAGTTCCGGCAGGCGCCGGCTGATGCGTGCCAGAATATCGTCAAAGAGTGCAGGCTCCCTGTAGTAAAGCGCTCGTGACTTCGCATAAGCGTCCGCGTACGCCTTTCGCGTTTCTGCGTCGCTCAACAGAAAGGCTTCGTTCCTGGTGAGGTCCGGTTCATCTGCCTTGCGGAACCTTTTGGCCTTGTGGTCCTTGTACGCGTCTGTTCCGATGAACTCTTTCACTGAGGCGTCAGCGAGCAGGCAGTACACGTCATAATAGTGGCGCATGAAATTGACAGGCATGTCGCCGTCCGCCTGCTGCTTTCGGAATTTCGTTGAGATGGTCTGGAGCTTTTCGACAAAAGTATAGCCCGGCTCATAGCAAGGCACATCGACCGCGCGGGTGTCGGTCAGGTCTGCAATCCCACTCTCGACTGCAAGTTCGTAAGCCCAGGACGAAATCGTACATGGCCGGTTCGGCGCCACCTGGTCGAACCCGACTTCGAGCAGGATGCCTGCCTTCAGCCCTTCTGGCAGTGGATTCACCGACTCATACTTCAATCGAATGCCTGCGCCGCGATAGTGGCGTGTGTCGTCGAACTCTTCGTCGCGGACCACTTCGATAATGCCAGGAATTTTGATGGCTTCGGCCAGACCGTTGAAGAATTCGAGACGCGCCTTTACCTGCGCAGGCTTGTTGTGGTTTGGGCCATACTGGAGGTCGGTCTCTGGGTGGATCAGGATGTCGATGTCTTCCGAAAAACGGTCGATGAGGCCGTATCCCTTTGACAGCGAAGTTCCGCCTTTCAGCTCAAACTTATAGTCAAGCTGCTGCAGTCCCCAGAGGCAGTGCATCAACCAGTAGTCTTTTTCGATGAGGCCCGGATCGATAGTGTTGTTTCGCGCAGCAACAGCGATGAGGTCAGCAAAATCAGGCAGTGCGTGCAGGAGGGTCACGCGGCGGTTGCCTGATCAGGGTTCAATACAGGCTTTAGGAGCCTTGCAGCCCGCGCCGATCCGAAATCCTTCACCGCACGTGACAGTCGCGCGCGGTCCATACGTCGCGCACGCCTAAGTGCCTTGGGAAGCACTGCTGCCTTTTCCTCGGGAAGCCGATCGAGGTTGTGCAACAGATCCACCAGGAGGAATTCTTCGCTGAGGTTTGAAGGAACAGAGGTCCGCATGCGGAAGTCATAGCGTCGGCCATCCAGCTCGAAATGGCCGTGCCGTTTGCGATTATAAACTACCGGCTCATTGTAGAGCTGCGTCGTTCCCAATTCGAGGCTGTTATAGGCGTTTGGCGAAACCATAAGAAACCGGTCATCCCCCAGGAATGACTCAACCAGCTTCTCCGGCTTGGCGGGTGCCTGCCCGAACCGAGTTTTCTTCGGAGCCATATAGAGCCCTGCCCCAACCTTTTCGAGGCGTCCTTCGTCAAGCAGCTGTCCAACATGTCGATCGACAGCGTTTGACCAGGTCGCAAGCTCCTTGCGCCGGTACACCTGTCCGGGGCGCAATTTCCTTTTTAGTTTTGCAAGCGCGGTCATGTTCTGTCTCCATCACCCACAATATAGGGGTCATGCTCCATATTATGCAACATTTCTTATTAAAAAGTCATGCACAACAAAGACAATAAATACTCTCGACACAGGTGCAAGATATTGATTTTACGATGTTTTATAGAATGAGGAAGCAGGTCTCTTAATCACCGGAATGGCACAATCTGTACTAAACAAAAGGGTCTGGGGTCCAATTTATTTATGAATTGAAGCTCGTACGCAGCGAAACCAGGTTGCCCTTTCGCCAAGAGCCGACAATGGATTCCGAACCGCGAGTGACGCGCCCGGTAATCGTGCTTGAAATTAAATTAATTCAACGCACTATGGCGCTCGAAACTTCGCTTGTTGTGCAGATTGTTTGCAATTTGTAGTGCAAACTGTGGTGCAGCCCTTTCGTGTTGTCAAAGTTCGACGCTGCCTATCAGCGACATTCGCATCGCTAACATGATTTGCTGGCCGTTCAAATTCGCGCTGGAGCGTAGCCATGCAACTTTTCGCTCGGGACTGACCCGCGGGTCTGGGTTGATCCTGCTCCGTTACGACAAACCTTGAGTGCTCAGAGGTTCTTTCTTGATTTAAACCCCTATGGGGTATAAGTGGTAGTCATGAACTTTGTTGTCGCAACTCTCGTGACGGTATTTTTCAGCCTGTCGCAGGTGCTCTGCGCGTGTCCCGTCGATATGTCGGCGACGAACAGCATGGCAACCGAGTTCACCGCTCATTCTCACCAGGCGCCCGCCGATGGGCCTGAGGCGCCCTGCGATGATGAGACTGATCACTGCAAGCTTCAGACAGCAACGGTCGCCCAAGCCGACAAGACGGCGAACCCGGTCCAGCACGTATTAGGCGATACGACGCCCATCGGGCTTGCTACACCCTCATGGCAACACGCATGGAAGCGCGTCGTCAATGTCCGCACGCCCTGGCCTGAGGTCCGAAGTTACCTGCTGCAACAAACGCCAGTCACATTAAAGGTGCGTTCCCTGAGCTGATTTCGTGCGTCGCTGCATTAGCAGCCCGATTGCATAAATTCACCTCACGGAGACGATTATGTTGAACAGACGACATATGCTGCAGACGGTGCTCGGCACCGGCGCAGCCTGGGGGGCAAGCAGCCTCCTGCCCGCTTGGGCAAAATCTTCCAGCAACGGAAACCTTGGTGTGCCCTCACTTTCGGGCACGCGCTTCGACCTCGAAATCGGGCAGTTCCCGGTCAGGCTCAACGGCAAAGTCGGTATGGCAACCGGAATCAATGGCACACTTCCCGGTCCGCTCTTGCGGTTGCGCGAGGGCGATGACGTTACAATGAACGTCACCAACCGGCTTGCCGAAGACACTTCGATCCATTGGCACGGACTGCTTGTCCCCTTCCATATGGACGGCGTGCCGGGCGTCAGCTTCCCGGGCATCAAACCGGGCGAAACGTTCAAATATCAGTTCAAGGTGCCGCAAAATGGCACTTACTGGTATCACTCCCATTCTGGTCTGCAGGAACAACTCGGCCATTACGGTCCGATCGTCATAGATCCGGCAGGTACAGACCCAGTGGCTTATGACCGGGAATATGTTCTCGTCCTCAGCGACTGGAGTTTCACGCATCCGCACCGGATCTTCGACAAGCTCAAGAAGAATGCCGAGAGCCTGAATTTCAACCGCCCGACCCTGTCGAACCCAACCGGACTTGGCGGCATGTGGGGGCAGATGCGAATGAGCCCGCGCGATCTCGCAGACGTGACCGGCGAAACCTACACCTACCTGATCAATGGCCATTCGACGGCCGATAATTTCAATATGGTCTTCCAGCCGGGCGAGCGGGTTCGCCTGCGCATTATCAACGCCTCCGCCATGACCCTCTTCAATGTCCGCCTCCCGGGCTTGCCGATGACGGTGGTCCAGGCCGACGGTCTGAATGTCCAGCCGGTTGAGACCGACGAGTTCCAGATGGGCGTGGCCGAGACGTATGATGTCATCATCGCGCCGACCGAAGCGCGCGCCTACGCCTTTGTTGCCGAATCGATCGACCGCTCCGGCCAGGCCGTCGCCACGCTCGGCCCGCGTGCCGGTATGCGGGTCGATGCGCCTGCGCTTCGAGCTGTGCCGATGCTGACCATGCGGGACATGGGAATGGCCCATGGAGACATGGCGGGCATGTCAGGCATGGGGAGAATGGATCATGGTCCGGACACCGCGACGGCCGGGGACGACATGAAAGGCCACGACATGGGTGCCATGTCGATGATGCCCGATCCTCATGGTCCGGCGGTCCAGCCCGTCAAGATTGAAGCAGATATAGAGCGCGGCCCCGGTGTCGCAAAAGTATCAGGCATGACGATGAGCCGCTTGGGCGAACCCGGTCTCGGGCTTGATGATGTCCCCCACCGCACGCTCACCTACAACCAGCTTCGCGCGCTCGACATGAATGAGGACCATCGCCCGCCTGGCCGCGAAATTGTCATTCATCTGACGTCGAACATGGAACGCTACATGTGGTCGTTCGACGGTGTAAAATTCTCCGAGGTAACCGAGTCAATCAAGTTCTACGAGGGTGAACGTGTTCGCCTGACGCTCGTAAACGATACAATGATGCCACACCCGATCCATTTGCACGGCATGTTTTTCGATCTCGTGAATGGCGGTGGTCATCACATGCCTCGAAAGCACACAGTAACGGTCAAGCCTGCAGACAGGGTCAGCGTCGACATCACCGCAGAACATGTCGGTGACTGGGCGTTCCACTGCCATCTGCTTTACCACATGCACGCTGGCATGATGCAGGTCGTCAGCGTCATTCCGCCAGCAGACGATACGACACCAGCTGAAAAAATGCCGGCAGGTCAGATGAATATGCCCATGGACCATCACGGCATGAACCATGGGGAGGGAAAATCATGATGAAACCGAATTTGGCAGCCCCTCTCCTCCTCGGCTTCGCGCTCTACGCGACCGGCAGCGCGTTCGCGGAAGACACAAATCAAACCCCGCCCTGGGATCAGGCCGACGCCATCTACGGCGAGGATGCAATGGCGGACGCTCGCCGGGACGTTCTTGCGGAAGGCGGAGACCAGAAGAGCTTCTACATCCTCTTCAACCAGCTCGAGGCTCAGATGTCTGACGAGGGCGACAGTTTGTACTGGAACGGACAGGCTTGGTATGGGGGCGATATCAACAAGCTCTGGTTCAAGAGCGAGGGCCGCGCCTCTCTGAATGGAGAGGGCGTGGATGATGCCGAGATCCAGGCGCTCTATTCCCGCGCGGTTGCGCCTTTCTGGAATGTTCAGGCGGGCGTTCGCTACGACATCGAACCGGATAGTCTCGCGCATGGGGTCGTCGCACTGAATGGTCTGGCGCCCTACTGGTTCGAAGTCGACGCTTCCGCCTTTCTCAGTGAAAAAGGCGATGTAACGGCCCGCATCGAGGCTGAATATGAGTTGCTCCTGACCCAGCGGTTGATCTTGCAGCCTCGGATCGAAGCAAATCTTTCCGCGCAGGACATACCGGAAAGGGAAACGGGCGCGGGACTTAGCACACTCGATGCCGGCTTGCGGCTTCGTTATGAAATCAGGAGGGAGTTTGCGCCTTATGTCGGCGTCGAATGGCAAAGCGCCTTCGGTGAGACACGCGACATGATCAAAGCCGCAGGCGGTGAAGGCGACGATATCGTCTTTCTCGTGGGCCTGCGGACCTGGTATTAGGAGAACAAAATGGGCGGTTTCATAGAACCCAATATTCACCCCGTGCTGGTGCATTTTACCTATGCCCTCGGCACATCTGCAGCCTTGGCATATGTGGCTGGCCTCCTCGTACCTGCAGGCCGCTGGCGCGACAGCCTTCGACCGGCCGCCGACTGGATGCTGGCATTGGCTGCCTTGGCGGTTCTGGCCACCATCGCGGCCGGGTTTCAGGCCTATTACAGCGTTGCTCACGATGCGCCGTCCCATGAAGCGATGACAACCCATCGCAACTGGGCTGTTCCCACGGGCCTCGCATTACTGGCCCTCGCCGGTTGGCGCTGGCTGAGAAGGGCCTCGTCGCCCGGCCCGGTATTTGCGATCAGTGCCCTGGCGGTGGCAGGTCTTTTGACGGTTACAGCGTGGTGGGGAGGCACAATTGTCTACAAGTACGGACTTGGCGTGCAGACCCTTCCTGAAGCCAGCGGGCCAGGCCACGATCATGATCATGGCGGCGGAGCCGGTCATGGCGACCAAGGCACCGTAAATTCAACAGACGATCATCAAGACGCTCACGGAGCGCCTCCATCCGACACGATGGATGGATCATCGGCGAGCGGCGATGGACATGATCACGACCATACCGACGGTGCAGCTGATCGAGAAATGTCAGGCACGGTCCCCGCCGGACACGACAACTCCGACGGCCATCACGACACCAAACCGGTCTCGACTGATGAACAGGCGATCCTGGATATCATGGCCGCGATCGAAACCGGTTGGGAGACCGGCGATGGCGAACTGTTCCGACAGAACTTTCTCGACTGGTCAGGCGCCCGGTACTTTGAGTCAGGCGGCGAGAATACTGGCCTGCTCGACCTTGTCGAAAATCATGTCGAGCCCGAAAAAGATACCATTCCGGATCTCGAACTCGACTTCTCGAATATAGACGTGCAATTCGAGGGAAGTGACTTTGCATGGGCTGTCGCGGACACAGCGATCAGTGGAACGTTCAGCTCCAATGGCGAACGCCTGGAGCGTATCGGGAAACAAACGGTGCTGTTCCGCAAGGTCGCCGGCACCTGGCAGGTCATTCACACGCACTCGTCCTCCCGTGCGCCGCGATAAGGAGGAAATCCAAACTGCCGCTTGCCGGCCAAGTTGAAAAGCAACCGGCAAGCGGCGATGATATTGAATATACCCCCTAGGGGTATTATACTATGACTGTCCTACTTGCTCTTGCCTGGACCGCTGGAGGTCAGAATGAAAATTATCCCCGTCGGACACTCGCTGTCTCTGTTCCTGCTCGTCAGTTATTTGCTGTGCGTCGGCTGGGGGAGTGTGACGCCGTCCAGCCTTCACATGCATCCAGCATGGCAGGATCTACTGCCCGGATTTGAGTTTGGAACGCTGACTGGTTTCCTGATCGGCCTTGTCGAGAGCTATCTCTATGGCTGGTACATCGCCCTTCTGTTCGTTCCCTTGTTCAACTTCTTCAACCGAAACAGCAGCGCATAAAAGTGATGCATACCCTCATCCTGTGAAGCACTCCTGCTGAAAGAGTCAGAGCCATGACCAACGACACTTCTCACGCCCATTCCGGACATGCGTGCCATCACAACGATCAGGCCGCTCCAGAGAAGCCCGATGATGCCTATGACAAGGTTCCGATCGGCTATGCCGGCACCGTCTGGACCTGTCCCATGCATCCGCAGGTACGCGAAACTGCCAATACAGGCTGCCCGATCTGCGGCATGGCGCTCGAACCGGAAACGGTGACGGCCGAGCAGGATACCAGCGAACTGGATGACATGACGCGGCGCTTCTGGGTCGCCCTTGTCTTCTCGGCGCCACTGCTCGCCTTTGTCATGGGCGAAATGATTCCCGGCAGCCCGCTCAGGCACTGGATTGATCCGACATGGAGTGTCTGGCTTCAGGCCCTGATCGCGACTCCCGTTGTCGTTTGGGCCGGCTGGCCTTTCTTCGTGCGCGGCTGGCAATCCGTGAAGCGACGCAACCTCAACATGTTCACCCTGATCGCGATGGGCGTCGGCGTGGCCTATATTTATTCCCTGGTCGCAACATTCGCGCCCGGCATATTTCCCGATTCATTCCGTGGGCATGGCGGCGCGGTAGCAGTCTACTACGAGGCGGCCGCCGTCATCGTTACGCTGGTTTTACTTGGCCAGGTGCTCGAACTGCGCGCGCGCAACGCCACCTCAGGAGCCATTCGTGCACTGCTGGAGCTTGCCCCTGCTACTGCGCGCAGGATTGCTGACGATGGCAGCGAACAGGATGTCGATCTCGCGGATGTAAAGTCTGGCGACAAGCTGCGGGTCCGGCCAGGTGAGAAGATCCCGGTCGATGGCGAGGTCGTCGACGGCCATGGGTCGGTTGACGAGTCCATGGTCACCGGCGAACCCCTGCCCGTCGAAAAAGCCGCTGGCGCCCGTGTGACCGGCGGCACGGTCAACGGAACCGGGTCGCTCGTTATGAAGGCGACACATGTGGGCGAAGACACGCTCTTGTCCCAGATTGTCCGAATGGTTGCCGCCGCTCAGCGGTCCCGAGCTCCAATCCAGCGGCTCGCTGATCTCGTCGCTGCCTGGTTCGTTCCGGCTGTTATTGGAATTGCAATCCTGACCTTTGTCGTGTGGGCCGTGTTCGGACCCGACCCGGCGATGGCTTTTGCGATCGTGAATGCCGTTGCCGTCCTGATCATCGCATGTCCCTGTGCGCTAGGTCTGGCAACCCCGATGTCGATCATGGTCGGCACGGGCAAGGGCGCGTCCAACGGCATCCTGATCAAGAATGCTGAAGCGTTGGAGACGCTTGAGAAGGTCGATACGATCGTGGTCGACAAGACCGGGACGTTGACGCTCGGACGCCCCGAACTGGTACGCGTCCAGCCAGGCGAAGGCTTCGACGAAGCCTCGTTGCTTAGTCTCGTAGCCGCGGTGGAACGTTTGAGCGAGCACCCACTTGCCGACGCGATCGTGCGTGGCGCAAAAGGCAAGGGCGCGCCTCACAAGGATGCGCACGGATTTGAATCCGTCACTGGCGAAGGTGCGCAGGCAAGCGTCGACGGCCAAACCGTCGCCATCGGCAACAGAAAGATGATGCAGCGGATCGGGGGCTGGTCTGACGACCTCGGGACACGCGCTGACCAGTACCGCACCGAAGGCCAGACGGTTATGTTCGCCGCCGTCGACGGAAAACCGGCAGGCCTTGTCTCTGTGGCGGACCCGATCAAGGAGACGACACCGGAAGCCATCAGACGTCTTCATGCCGAAGGGTTGAAGATTGTGATGTTGACAGGTGACAATGAGACGACAGCACGCGCGGTCGCCGACAAGGTCGGCATCGATGAGGTTCACGCCGACGTCTCGCCTGAAGACAAGCATCGGATCGTGTCCGAACTCCAGAAAAACGGTGCCCGCGTGGCCATGTGCGGTGACGGCATAAATGATGCGCCCGCGCTCGCTCAGGCGGATGTCGGAATCGCCATGGGAACCGGAACCGATGTGGCCATGGAGAGTGCCGGTGTAACGCTTGTGAAAGGCGATCTGATCGGGGTCGCAAAGGCCCGGGAGCTCAGCCACGCCACGATGCGCAACATCCGCCAGAACCTGTTCTTCGCGTTCTTCTACAATACGCTTGGCGTGCCGGTTGCCGCTGGCATTCTGTATCCCTTCTTCGGCTTGTTACTGAGCCCGATGATCGCGGCGGCCGCCATGAGTTTCAGCTCCGTATCTGTTATCGGCAACGCCTTGCGGCTGAGAACCCTTAAACTCTAATTTTCCGGAGCACAGACATGTCCAGACCACTTGCTATGAGCGCGCTCGGTGCGCTGATGATTGCAGCCCTGATAGCGGGCGTGATGCTCTTCTCCGCGTCACCCGCAGCCAACGCGCAAACAGTCACTGTACACAAGACGCCATGGTGCGGTTGCTGCGCCGCCTGGGTGGACCACCTGCATGACGAGGGTTTCTACGTCATCGTGAAAGAGGAAGAGGACCTGACACCCATTCGGTCACGGCTTGGTGTTCGGGATGAACTGATGAGTTGCCATACCGCAGAAGTCGACGGATATGTCGTTGAAGGTCACGTTCCCGCTCGGGAAATACGACGCTTGCTCGAAGAAAAGCCTGACGTCAACGGCGTCTCGGTGCCCGGCATGCCGCAAGGCTCTCCCGGCATGGAAACACCGAACGCGCCAGATCGGTATGATGTCATCATCTTCTCTGGAGAGGATGCCAGGACATATGCCTCCTATCGGGGAACGCAATTGGTCTCCGAACAGGCAAGACCATGAGTGAGGATGACTACAAGCAAGGGTCACTGACGCTGGCGGGCACCGTCGCCATGGGGACGGGCGTGATGATCGGTGCCGGCATCTTTGCCCTGACCGGTCAGGTCGCTGAATTTGCCGGCGACCTGTTTCCGCTCGCCTTCCTCACGGCAGCCATCATCAGCGGCTTCAGCGCCTATTCCTATATCAAGGTCTCCAACAAGTATCCTAGCGCCGGCGGCATCGCGATGATACTCCGCCGCGCTTACGGCCCGTCTACCGTGACCGGAAGCGCCGCCCTGCTGATGGCGTTCTCGATGATCATCAATGAAAGCCTGGTCGCCCGCACGTTCGGTACGTACACGCTGCAGCTGTTTGGCGTCGAGGGCGGCATATTCGTCCCCTTGCTGGCAATCGGACTGATTATCCTGGCTTTCGTGATAAATATTGCCGGTAATCAGGTGATCGGCGGCGTATCGAAGGTCACGGCTATTCTCAAGATTGGTGGCATACTGATTTTCGCGCTTATTGCGATCTGGGCTGCCGGATTCAGCTTCCAGCCAGCAGCAGACGGTTTCGCTGACAGCACATCTGCCGGTGGGTTCCTGGCCGGCGTCGCGCTCGCCATCCTGGCCTATAAGGGATTCACCACCATCACGAACAGTGGCGACGAGGTGAAGCAACCGACCCGCAATGTCGGGCGGGCCATCATGATCTCACTTGCGATCTGCACTTTCATCTATCTCCTTGTCTGTTTCGCTGTCGGATCAACCCTCACTGTCTCGGAGATTGTTGCGGCGAAGGACTATGCCCTCGCCGAAGCGGCCCGGCCAGCACTTGGAAACTATGGATTGTGGTTCACAGTAACGATTGCGATCATCGCGACAGCTTCAGGCCTGCTTGCCAGCTTGTTTGCCGTCTCCCGCATGCTCGCCATGCTGACCGACATGAACCTGATTCCGCATAGACATTTCGGCATGCCCGGAACGGTACAGCGTCATACGCTCGTCTATACGGTTGTGGCTGCCGGATTGCTCGCGGCTTTCTTCGATCTCAGTCGCATCGCTTCGCTTGGCGCAATCTTCTATCTGGTCATGGATATCATCATCCATTGGGGCGTCTTCCGGCATTTGAGAAAGGATGTCGGCGCCGCACCCGCAATCCTTATCTGTGCGATAGCGCTCGATGCCGTCGTCCTGATCGCCTTCCTCCTCCTGAAGTGGCAAGCCGATCCAGTCATCATCCTGATCGCGGCTTTCGGCATGGCTGCAGTCTTTTCATTCGAGCATTTCTTTCTGAAACGTCTCCGCGACAATCCTCCCGGAGAGGAGTCCGGAAACGACCAGCACAAAGCCCATTCATGATCATCGCAACCTTGATCGGACTGCTCACTTTTGTGCTGGCAAGCACGGTGCATTATCTCGCACTGGCGCATCTGCACCGACGCCTGAACCATGAAGCGCGTTCAGGTCTCCCGATCGTTGTTTCGGGTATCGTAGGTGCAGGCCTGGCGCACCTCGCTGAGGCAGCGCTCTATGCAACCAGCTTTACGCTACTGGATGCCTTTGACTTGGGTGGTTTCAAGGGCGGCGAAGCGGACGGGTTCATGGACATATTCTATTTCTCCCTCGTCAACTACACATCGCTTGGGCTGGGCGATATCTATCCAACCGGACATTCGCGGTTCCTGGCGGGACTGGAATCACTCAATGGTTTCCTGCTGATTTCGTGCTCGGCATCCTTCATTTTCCTCCTGATGCGAAACCAAATGGATGGTCCAACTTCAGGCGGAATTCAAGCATCGGATTAACTCGGAACCTGTTCACACACTTCTCCGTTAGTCGTGGAAATACCCCACCACTGTATAAGGAGGATGTTGAAAGTGGATATGAAGAACAGTTATTGGCGGTTTGGCGCAATGATCATCACATCGATGATCGTGATGTTTGGGCTGATGTACCTCAACACCTATGCGTGGGAGCATGTTCGCTGGAGCGAAACGCGCTTCTACATGGCCTTCATCATGGGCGCCGCGATGGCCGTCGTGATGCTGAGCTTCATGCTCAACATGTACAAGGACAGCCGGATCAATTTCGGCATTTTCATTGGCGCTGCGGTCGTGTTCGTCCTGGCCCTCTGGCTGGTGCGCAGCCAGAGCACTGTCGACGACCGGTCCTACATGAAAGCGATGATCCCCCACCACTCCATTGCCATCATGACAAGTGAACGCGCCGGCATCGAGGATGTCCGTGTGCGCGAGCTTGCCGACGAGATCATCACGGCGCAGCGCCGCGAGATCAAGGAAATGGAATGGCTGATTTCCGACATCGCGGAAAATGGACCGGCATCGACGGAAAGCGAGGCGGCGAGCCGCCCCGTTCCCCCCTTCGAAGGCACGCTCAATCCAGACGACGCTGCCGGGGCAGCCATCGCGGAGGACTAACGCGCCTTCCACGTCCAGTCAGACCCGTTCGATCCCGAAAAGGAGCGAAACAGAACGAGACTCGAAAAGATCAAGACACAGGGCCTTGCCCACCTTTCCTACTTCCTGAGCGCCGATGGCGAAGCTGCGGTCATTGATCCGCGGCGCCTTCGCGGGCTGGTTGCTGCCAGGCGACAAACCGGTGCTGCTGGTAGCGCGCGATGACGACCAGGCGGTCGATGCGGCCACCACGCTTCAGCGGATCGGCTTCGACAATGTGAGCGGATTTGTCAGCGGCGCCATGCCCGTGGCGGTCCAGAACGGCCCGCTCGACACACTCGACTTCGTCGATACCGAAACCGTCGCCGCGCGCGTGGACAACCCGCCCGCTGGCTGGACCCTGCTCGATGTCCGGGCCATCGACGAATATGAGAGCGGCCATATCAAGGACAGCAAGCACGCTTATGTCGGCAAGCTGCCTGATGCGGCCAGTGACCTCGACCCGGACAAGCCCGTCACCGTCATGTGCGGAAGCGGCGCCCGGGCCACCATTGCCGCCTCGCAGCTCATGCGGAAGGGCTTCTCGAACGTCGATGTCTATATCGGCTCGATGAAGGCGTGGAGCGCAGCGGGAAATGCCATTGAGTGATGACTGTCAGTCCATCTTGGGCTGAACCTTTCGTTTCTGACGCATAAAGAGACTGGAAATTGCTTCACGAGGTCCCCATATGTATACCCTGTATGGGGTATTTGCCATGAAGACTGAAACCAAAGAGGCCGCGACCCGGAGGCTTGCCCGCATCGAGGGACAAGTGCGCGGCATCACGAAGATGGTGTCCGACGACCGGTATTGTATTGATGTCATTCGTCAGGTGCAGGCTGTGAAGGCCGCGCTTGTCGGCCTCGAGGCCGTTATCCTGGATGACCATATTGCAACGTGTGTGGATCATGCCCTGACCGGAAGCAATGTCGATGACCGGCGTGAAAAGGTCGAGGAACTTGTTGCTGTGCTTGGTGGCCGCAAGAAGTAGCGGCCTCACAGTTTGTTGAAATGAAAGTTTTAATCTTTTCACGTATTTGAACAATGATGCAGTTTGTGACCCGCCTCCTGACACTGTTTGCCGCTGCCTTCATGGCGGCTCATCCGGTCATGGCGTGTCCATTGATGGTCGGGGCCTCCGAAACCGCGCCGACTGAAATGAGCAGCAATCATCCCTGTCATGACATGGCGATGGAAGCCATGGCCGACACCGGGCATACAGATCAGGCGTCATCGTCTGATTGCCCCGCGGGATACGACTGTGCACCCATGCTTATCCAGGCGCACAGTGACGCCAATCCAGTTGCACCTGTTGCGAATGTAGACGCAGAATTTGCTGCGGTTCTCGCTAACCCACCAAAGGCATTCCTGCCAGAGCGCGAAACACTAAAGACCGGGCCTCCACCTCGGCTGGATATCGTCCAGCACACGCCAATATCGCTAAAGCAGCGCTTCCTGAATTGAGAGCGATGACCTGCGGCTGCCACAGCAGCCCGTCGTCATCGTCTCACACAATTCAGAAGAGCCTGTTTTATCATGCCCCACATTTCGAGAATGCTGCTGGTCGCAGCGTTTGCCGCTGTGCCCCTTGCGGCGGTTGCCAGCGCTCAGAGCTTTGCCGAGCTTGAAGCCCGTCTCGAGGCCCATCCAAGCCTCTCCGCTCTCGGTTACGATGCCGAAGCCGACCGGGAGCGTGCAGTCGCCTCAACCGCACTCCCGGACCCGGTCGTATCCCTCGGGATCAACAACATTCCGATTTTCGATCCCTCATTCGACAGTTACTTGCCGACCAATAAAGCCGTTGGTATCCGGCAACAATTTCCGAGCTTCGCGGGCCGTGAAGCCCGCGCCGGTGAAGCCCGGGCGATGTCAGCACAGACCGAGGCGGTTCGCGATGCCCGTTATGCGGCCTTGCGCGCCGAACTCATCGCTTTTCTCGCTGACAAGACTAGACTGACCAGGCAGAGATCCCTCGCCGAAGCGCGAAACGCCAAATATGACGAGCTTGTCGACATTGTCGAGGCCGAGATCGACGCGGGCCGCCCGGCCGTCTATCGCCTTGCCGAAATTGAAAGCGAACGGGCAGAAGTTTCCCGGACGCTTGTTGATCTTGATCGGCAGGAAGCCGAGACCGATGCGCGCCTGATCGAACTCGTCGGACTGGTCCCTTCGACCGGCCTCCCTCCCCTGACTGAAAGAGACTGGTCCGGCGCAGCGCTTGAGTTCCATACCGTGCGTGTTGCCGACGCGGCCGTCCGCGTTACCGATTACGGTATCGACGAGGCCCGCGCGGCCTGGAAGCCAGAATGGGGGGCCCAGCTCACTTATCAACAGCGCGATGAAGGCGCGATGTTCGCGGGGGATGACTGGGTCTCCGGTATGGTGACTTTTACGGTTCCGCTCTGGGCCGAAAGGAAGCAGGCGCCGAACTTGCGCGCCGCAAAGGCCGAGCGGGCCGGCGCCGAGCAACGCTACCAGGCCGCCGCACGGAATGCGGCGACCCAGTATGCGTCCCGGGACGCCATTATCCGCGCGGCCGATGCCAGTATCGACGTCCTGCAGGTCAAGATCGCTGCCGTCGAAGACGAAGTCGAGGCCCAGCTGATTACCTATGAATCCGGTGTTGGCGGCTATGCGCCGATCATTGACGGCGAGATCGCCATTCTCAAACTCCGGGCGGAAATCGAAGCTGAAACGGCCCGCAAGGCCGCTGCGATCGCACGCCTGAATGCCCTCCTGGTGACACAATGAAAAAGACATTCCTGATAATGGGCACCGCATCTGCCGCCCTCTTGCTCGCCGCATGCGGCGCACCGGGCGGATCACCGGGCGGCCAGGGTGAAAAGCCGAACGCCTCGAGCGAGACGCAACGATACACCTGCCCCATGCACCCTCACTATATTTCGACCGATCCGGACGGCACCTGCCCGATCTGTGGCATGGACCTGGTGCCTGCCGACAAGGCCCAGGAACCAACGAGCTCAGCAGGCGAAATCCTTTACTACAAGCATCCCATGGGCAAGCCGGACACCTCGCCCGTTCCGAAAAAGGATTCCATGGGCATGGATTACATCCCGGTTTATGCCGATGACACCGGATCGGGCGTGGCCGTCTCGCCGGAAATGATCCAGACCATGGGGATCCGGACAGCACCTGCCGAGACCGGGGATTTCAGCCGTGTACTGAGAGCCTTCGGCACGGTCGAGACCAATGAACGGCTCGAAAATGTTACCGTCTCGCGGCTAGAAGGCTGGATTGAGAATCTGGCGGTCAATGCCGAGGGCGACACCGTCCGCCCCGGCAGTCTCCTCTACCGGATCTACAGTCCGGACCTGATCGCCGCGCAGAAAGATTATCTGAACTCGTTCAAGATCGGCAACGAAGCGCGCATCGCGTCGGTTCGCCAACGCCTGCGCTCCCTTGGCATGCAGAATGCGGCCATCGACCGGCTGACCGAAACCCGCCAGGTCATTGAACGTGTTCCAGTTTACGCAGAAGCCGGCGGCACGGTTGCCGAGCTTCAGGTCCGCAATGGCGACTATGTCAAACCCGGTACACCCATACTGCGCCTGCAATCCTATGCCGATGTCTGGGTCATTGCCTCTGTGCCGGAGAGCGACCTGCCGCTAGTGCAGGCAGGCATGCCGGCCGAACTCGATTTTCCGAGCGCGCCCGATGCCCCCGGTAAAGGCCAGGTCGACTATATCTATCCGACAATCGACCCGAAAACCCGTACAGCCGACGTCCGGATCGAAGTGGACAATGTGTCGGGCTATCTTCGCCCGGGCGCCTATGCGGACATAAGGCTGAATATCGGCGGCCGACCGCGTCTTTCGGTTCCAAGTGAAGCCATTCTGCTTGGTAGCGAGGGCGCCCGTGTCGTCATCGCCGAAGGCAATGGCCGCTTCTCCGGACGCGCCGTGCAAACCGGGACTTCGGCCAATGGCCGGACCGAAATCCTGTCGGGTCTGGAAAGCGGCGACATGGTCGTCGCCAGCGGGCAGTTCCTGCTCGATAGCGAAGCCAACCTGAAAGAAGGCCTTGCTAAGCTGGAAGCTCCAGATGCGAGTGCGGCCAGTCCGGAAACACCGCTCTTCGATATACCGGTGGACAGTAAAGCCCTCGCCGAAATCGATCACTTCACTGACATGGCGCTCTACTTCCACGAGGCCCTGACAGACGGGTATGACATCGATCCGCTATTCGTGGATCCGGCGCTCGCCCTGGTGCCAGTGCTGCGGGACCGTTACGCGAACACGAAACTGGCACCGGTCATGGATGCTACGCAAACCGCTCTCGCCGCCGCGCAAAACGCCACGGACCGCGAAGACCTTGCCACGCAACTCTCAGACCTGGTCGAGGCCTTGAAACCCTGGCTGCTGGAAGGCGCACCTCAGCATTACAGCGAGGCTGGTCTGGTGCTCTACCGGGACATGGCAACGGGCCGGTACTGGCTGCAGGAAGAAGACAAACCGGCCAATCCGTACAGCGCAGATGGGGCCGAACGGATTGACTGGCCCAGGCCGATGGCCGGCATGTCGATGACGACCAATGACAGCGAGACTGGCGCTGACCAGGCCCCTGGGCATTCGGGGGACGGTCATGACTGAACGAAACGACAGAGACCTCGCGGGGCAAGACCCCTCCAGATCATGGGTGGCAAAGCTGATCTCCTGGTCGGTTTCCAACCAGCTCATCGTCCTCATGCTCGCCGCTGCACTGGCTGTGACCGGGTGGATGGCGATCCAGCGCACGCCGCTCGATGCAGTGCCGGACCTGACAGATACCCAGGTCATTATTCGTACCGATTTTCCGGGCCAGAGCCCGCAGATTGTCGAGGACCTCGTCACCTATCCACTATCGACGAACCTTCTCGGTCTGCCGAAGACCAAGGATGTGCGCGGCTCCTCAATGTTCGGCACCAGTTTTGTCTATGTCATATTTGACGATGATGTTGACCTCTACTGGGCCCGCTCGCGCGTGCTCGAAGCCTTGTCCCGGCTGGGGTCTGAACTCCCGGAAGGCGCCGTACCGCAGATAGGACCGGATGCGACCGGCGTTGGCTGGGTCTATCAGTATGCCTTGGTCGACAAAACCGGCAAGACCGATCTCGCCGAGCTGCGTTCACTCCAGGACTGGTTCCTGAAACTCGAACTGGCCGGTGTGGAGGGGGTCTCTGAAGTCGCCTCGGTCGGCGGTTTTGTCAGGGAATACCAGGTTCTCCTCGATCCCAATCGCCTGAGAAGTTACGACCTGTCGATCACCCGTATCCGTGACGCGGTCCGCGCAGCCTCAAGCGAAGTCGGTGGCCGCGTGCTCGAACAGGGCGAAACGGAATATGTCATCCGCTCATCAGGCTATGTCGATGAGAAGCTTGATCTCGAACAGGTCGTGGTCAAGGCAGAGGATGGCACCCCCGTCCAGCTGAGCCATGTCGCCCGGATTGTCGAAGGCCCGGCCCTCCGGCGCGGCATTGTCGAACTCAATGGCGAAGGCGAAACGGTGTCCGGCATCGTGGTGATGCGCGATGGCGAGAATGCGCTGTCGGTGATCGAACGTGTGAAGGAGAAACTTGATAGTCTCCAGCGCGGCCTGCCGGAAGGTGTCGAGATTGTCACTGTGTATGACCGCGCGCCACTCATCGAGGGTTCGGTCGATTATCTGAAAGACAAGCTGATCGAGGAAGGCATCGCGGTTGCGCTCGTCATCCTGATCTTCCTCCTCCATGTAAGGTCGTCTCTGGTTGCCATCATCACCTTGCCGCTCGGAGTGCTCGGCGCGTTCCTGATCATGTCCTGGCAAGGTGTCACAGCGAACATCATGTCACTTGGCGGGATCGCCATCGCGATCGGCGCCATGGTCGACGCCTCGATTGTGCTTGTCGAGAATGCCAGCCGGAAACTGGCGGATCTGGGACCGAAACCCGATCCGAGCGTGCGCCGCCAGGCGCTGGTCGAGTCGGCTCAGGAAGTCGGCCCCGGCATATTCTTTTCACTCCTCATCATCACGGTCTCCTTCCTGCCCGTCTTTGCCCTGACCGGTCAGAGCTTCAGGCTCTTCAGTCCTCTCGCCTATACCAAGACCTATGCGATGGCCTTCGCGGCCATTCTGTCGGTGACACTTGTCCCGGTTCTGATGCTGTACCTGATGCGGGGTCGGTTCCGGCGCGAGGAAGCCAATCCCCTGAACGCCTTCTTCGTCTGGGCCTACAAACCGCTGCTCCATCTAGCCCTGAGGTTCAAATGGATCACGGTCGCCCTAGCGCTCGCGCTGACGGCCACCGTCATCGTGCCGGTCCAGAGGATCGGCTCGGAATTCATGCCGGCCCTTTATGAAGGCGAGCTCCTCTACATGCCGACCACCCTGCCCGGCGTGTCATCCACCAAGATGCGGGAGATTCTTGGCCAGACAAACCGCGTCATCAAGACCGTGCCAGAAGTCGATCGTGTCTTCGGCAAGGCCGGGCGCGCCGATACCGCAACCGATCCAGCGCCACTCACCATGATCGAGACCTGGATCAAGCTGAAACCGAAGGAGGATTGGCGGCCAGGTGTGACGGTCGAGGACATCACCGATGAGCTCGATGCCAAGCTGCAAATGCCCGGCCTCGTGAATTCATGGGGCTATCCGATCAAGATTCGCATGGACATGGTTTCAACAGGTGTGCGCACGCCCATTGGCATCAAGGTTACGGGCGATGATCTGACAGAGATTGAGACCATTGCCCGGGACATAGAAGCGGCCATTTCGGACGTACCCGGAACGCGCTCGGCCTTCGCCGACAGGGTCATGGGCGGAAAATATCTCGAGATCACGCCGGATAGGGGCGAACTCGCCCGGCGGAATATCGACATGGCAGCCTTCCAGTCCGTGATCCAAACCGCCCTGGGCGGCATGACACTCTCCCAGTCTGTCGAGGGCCGGGAACGCTATGACATCATCCTGCGCTATGATCGGCCATTTCGTGAGAGTGCCACAGACCTGGAAGAGATACTCGTGCCCGCCCCGTCCGGCGCCCATATCCCTCTCAGCGAACTGGCGGACATTTCCTATGCGGAAGGCCCGCCAATGATCCGATCGGAAAATGCCAGGCTGACTGGCTGGGTTTTCGTCGATATCGCGGACCGGGACATGGGCAGCTATGTTGCAGACGCCGGACAGGTGATTGCCAACGCCGTCGACCTGCCTGCGGGATATGCGGTGGAGTTCTCCGGACAGTATGAACAGATGCAGGAAGCGAATGCGCGGCTGAAGATCGCCATTCCAGCTGCGATTGCACTGATCTTCCTGCTGCTGATGCTACATTTCGGCCGGCTCGACCGGACCCTGATCATCATGGCCAGCCTGCCATTCGGCCTGGTCGGCGGAATGTGGGCCGTCTGGTTGGCAGGCTACAATCTGTCAGTAGCCGTCGCGGTCGGTTTCATCGCCCTGGGCGGCATCGCGGTCGAGACAGCCGTCGTGATGCTGCTCTATATCGACGCGGAAGTCCGCAAGGCGAACCCGTCTGACAGGAGCCAGCTTTTCGCAGCTGTCAGCAAGGGCGCGGCCATGCGCGTCAGGCCGAAGTTGATGACGGTCACGACCATTTTTGCAGGTCTTGCCCCGATCTTCCTGACCGACGGCCTCGGATCGGACGTCATGCGCCGGATTGCCCTGCCCATGCTTGGCGGCATGGCCTCAACCCTCATCCTCTCCCTGATCGTGATCCCGGCCATCTACTACATCCGGGTCGGGCTGCAGATTCCATCAGATTTACCCCGGGCCGAACCGGATAACCGGGCCGGCTCATTCACCCCCGAAGGAGAAAAACCATGACGAGACACCTGTTGAAAATTCCGCTTTTGTTTCCACTGCTTCTGAGTAGCGCCATGCTGCCGGCGGCCGCGCAGGATCGCTCATCAGGCAGAATGATGATCGACGGCGGCATGATGGGTGGCGGCCTGTTCGGCACGGTGTTCATGCTGCTTGCTGTGCTCCTCCTCCTGCTCGGGATCGCTGCCCTCATCAAATATCTGAGGTCGAAATAATAGTCCCGTGTCCATCCACCCTATTCCCCCGTCCCGGCGCGCATCGGGGGCCTCTGTTGAAAGCCGCGCCTGACAATCAAAAAGGAAGAAAACGATGAAAACCCTCGTCAGAAAGACAGCAGTCACAGGCGCAATCCTCGGACTGGCCCTGATTGGTCCGGCGCTCGCCCAGGAGGCCGGCATGAAAATGGACAGCATGAAAGACATGGACATGTCCGGCATGAGCTGCTGCGGCGACATGGCGCCCGGCTTTGGCGTCATTAACGGCGTCGATCTGGATGCCCGAACCGTCAATATTTCACACGATCCGATCAAGAAGATCGGCTGGGGTGAAATGACAATGGACTTCGAGGTCGGCGGAATGGTTGCGCTCGACAAATTCGAGAATGGCGACAACGTCCATTTCATGCTCAAGCAGGACGACAGCGACAATTATGATATCGCCATGATGATGCCGATCGGCGGCGATCCGGATGCTTTCAAACTATCCATGATGTCGATGATGAAAGGCAAAGGCATGATGGACTGCAACATGGGCGGACACGGATCCATGTCCGGCATGTCAGGCAAGGATCATGACGACACCGATCACTAGCCGGTCCTCTGTTTCAAGCAAAAAATTCGTAAATCAGGTTCCGGCCGCGTTCCGCGGCCGGAATGCCTGCGTCTCCCGATTAGTTCACCAGGAAATCCCAATGACTCAAAGAATTCTGATTACCGCATTCTTGTTAGGTTCCGCTTCCCTGACAGCCTGCAGTGACCCCGAAAGCCGAACGCCGCCAGCATCCGGCCCTGCGGACCAGACCAGGCCTGAACCGTTCGAACAGGCAGATGAAGCTATGCCCGGCGATACTGGACGGGCCACGGGCAGGATCACATCCCTTGATCGCGACGACGGCCGGGTCACCATCGACCATGGCCCTTTCGAAGGCATCGCCATGGGCGCGATGACCATGAGTTTCGCTTTAATGGGCGATCTTGAGCTGACTGACCTCTCTGAAGGCGATGACGTGATCTTCCAGGTCAAACGGGGCCGGGACGGTTCTCATCGCATCATGGAAATTTGCAGCATTCCCGCGAATGGCCGCGACTGCCCGGACCAAGAAACGGTCTATCCGGACAACCCTCCAGATCAGTAAGGCGGCATACTCCGGCACTGTCCCCGATCGAGCTAAAGGGAAGACGATAAAGACCCGTTTCGCCATAGTGTCAAACTGGCATGCGCGGACCAAAAAGAATAACCGCAGCCCCGATCAGACAGGTTACAACCCCTATCAGATCCCAGCGGTCGGGACGAACCCCCTCAATGGTCCATAGCCAGATGAGCGAGGAAGTTATGTAAACCCCACCATAGGCGGCATAGGCGCGCCCGGCTGCAGACGCTTCCACCAGTGTCAGCAGCCAAGCGAATACAACAAGGGATATCATCCCCGGAACCAGCCAGAAAGCGGACTTTCCAAGCCGCAGCCAGGCCCAGAATGCAAAACAACCGGCGATTTCGGCGGCTGCCGCGCCAGCATAGATCAACAACGTCGCGCGAATATCCATGGCTGGGACGTTACCTGATCTGGCTGGACTGGCGAGGCCCCGTTGCGGTTAAAATTGGTTTCAGCCTGCGCAGCATGAAAGCTTCGCCACGTCCTTGTCGAACGTCTGTGCCGCCAATTTTAACCCTTCAACAGTTGTCAGGTATGGAAAAATTGTCTCGCCAAGCGCCTTGCTCGTCATGCCGAACTTCAACGCCATAGCCAGCGTCTGAATCGCATCAGACCCTTCGGGCGCCGCGATCTGTCCGCCCAGGAGGCGGTCGGTCTTCGCATCCGCGACCAGCTTGATGACGCCGCGGGTATCGCGGGCGGCGGCGGCGCGTGCCACGTGGTCCAGCGTCAGCACGCTGGTCTTGACGTCATGACCGGCTGCCTTCGCCTGCACCTCGGAAAGGCCGACGCCGGCGACCTGCGGATCGGTGAACACGACCCAGGGCATGGCCGCATTGTCATAGCGCAAATCCAGAAGCCCGAGCGCATTGTTGGCCGCCACCTTGGCCCCATAAGCGGCCATGTAGACGAACTGGTCGCGATCGGTGACATCACCCGCTGCCCAGACGCCAGGCCGCGTTGTGGCCATGTCGGCTCCGACCTTGATCGATCCACGCGCATCGGTCTCGATGCCGAACTCGCGCAAGCCGAGGTCTTCGGAATTGGCCACCCGGCCTGTGGTGGCCACAAGCCGCTGCGCGGAGAGGGTCACAGGCTTTCCACTCCGTTCGATTGTCAGCGTGACGCCGCCGTCACTCCGTCTCACCGATCGGTAGGACAGGCCGGTCTCGACCGCGACACCCTCAGCCTTCAACGCGTCGGTCAACGCCTTGGCCACTTCCGGTTCCACGCCGGGCAGAAGGCGCGAACGCGTGACCAGTGTAACCTTGACGCCCAGCCGCGACGCCATCTGCGCCAGTTCACAGCCAATATAGCCGCCGCCCAGGACCAGGATGCTTTCGGGCTGATCGGGCAGGCTGAGAAGGTCCCAGGAATCGAGCGCCTCCACGGTCTCGATCCCGTCAATTTCCGGCAAGAAAGGGCGCGAGCCGGTGGCGATCAGAACCTTCGGTGCAGCGATGATCCGCCCGCCGACCTCAATCCCGCCTTCGATCAGGCGTGCGGCACCTTCCTCGATATAGGTGACATTCTCATAGGAAGGCAGCAGGTCGATGTATTTTTTCTGGCGCATCTCGTCGACCAGATCGGCCGTGCCCTTGACGACCGCCGACCAGTCCACGCTCTGCGCACAGGGCTCAATGCCCGGAAACCGTGCCGCCGCTGTACCAGCATGCACCGCTTCACCGGCCCGTATCATCGCCTTGGACGGCACGCAGCCGACATTGACGCAGGTGCCGCCGATGGTGCCATGCCCAACCATGGCCACGCGCCTGCCGGCCTCGGCCGCGCTAATCGAAGCCGAAAACCCGGCCGAGCCAGCACCTATGACGATGAGGTCATAGCTGTCGTCGCCGTTTTTATTGACGGAGCAGCAATCGCCTGTCTTTACGGTTTGATTCATTATTTCTTCCTTGGCTTGTGACCAGGCATGGCGACGCGGCCTCGATCAAGTATTCAAAATCACACCATCGACCCGATGTCGGAGGCGTGGCCGGGATCAGGTTGAGGCCGCTGTCGCCGCATTCGCCTGCGGCGAAGACCGCGGGATCGCTCGTACGCATCGATGTGTTCACCTGGATGCCCCGCCGAGTGCACTCGGCGCAGGCAGCTTCAAGGTTCAGCCTGTCCATTTTTGGTACCCGGCCGGGGCTGAGGCACATGCTCATTGATGCAAAACAAGAAGGTGTCGCAATGACGGTACCGGCCAGACCCGTTATCAGCAGTTTTCGGTCAGTCCATTTTGACATCAAAGTGAAAGCCTTGTGTGAAAATCTGACGATGTATGCGAACATCGACTGGCAGGTGCCTCATCAGGATATTCCAGATGCTGCGTGTTCAACCGTCCGTAACGCTTGCCGGGTATCCTACATCGGTTGAAGCCGCAGCGATCAGCTCAGGCGTTGTCGCCGCCGTATCGTAAACCACTTCTGCGGTCCTGGCCGCATAATCGATATCGACAGATTTAACGCCCTCGACACGCATCATCGCTTTCCTGACAGCAATCGGACATGTCGCGCAGGTCATGTTTCCGATCGTAAAACGGGCTGTCGCCCGTTCGACCTCCACCGAGGCATCCGGAGCATTCTGCGCGCCGGCGACTGCGAGCCCCCCCGCGAGTGCCAGACCTGCCAGTCCGGCGATCATCCATGTGCGTTTCATACTTGTCTCCCTGGCTAGTAAAATAACGGTGCCCATACATCGATGGTCAAGGCCGCCAGCACGACAAGCGCGCCGCTCCACAGGGCGACCTGCTTGACGACTGACGACTGCAAACGGGCGCAATAGCTACCATCCTCGCAGACACTGGTTTTTCGAAAATAGACATCCCAGAACCCAGCCGCGAGAAATCCGATCGCGACCAGAAGAAAAAGGGGCTTGTAGGGTTCCAGCGCCGTCAACTGGCCAATCCACGCTCCGGAAACACCGAGACTGATCAGCACAAGCGGCACGATGCAGCAGGATGATGCAAGGAATGCCCCCAGCATGCCACCGGCAACAAGCCACCTTGAGCGACGCTCATTTGCTGGGCTGTTTTCCGTACCTGCCATGACCAGCTGTTCCCATTGCTTTATTGATCATGATCACGTTACGCTCTGTAGTTGGTACAGACACAAGCGGGTATTTCATCATGGCCATCACATCGCCGCGAGCAGCACTCAAACGGGCTGAACTGGCCGGGCGGCTCGGCTGCAATCTTGAAACGATCCGCTATTATGAAAAGATCGAATTGCTGCCCGAACCAGCCCGCACGGCAAGTGGCCACCGGCTGTATTCGAATGAAGATCAGGTACGACTGCGTTTCATATTGCGAGCCCGCAGCCTCGGCTTCTCCGTGGAAGATGTACGCTCGCTACTTGGCATCAATGATGGCAGGCCGAGCTGCGCGGAGGTCAGGGCGCTGGCAGAAGCACATCGGGGCGATATCCGTAAACGCATCGCCGATCTGAAGCAGATGGATCGACGGCTCGGCGAGATCATGGCTGGTTGCACCGGCGCTGAAACACCCGATTGCGCACTCACCGACAAACTGTTCGAAGATAGCTGACAAAAGGGGCTCCTGCATCTGCCGGAGATGCAAATGATGGACATCCACGACACCATCACCGCTCCGCATCGCCTCAATGACGGTACCGATGTCAATGTCCGGCGGACTGCCTAGCCACAACATGTGGATCGGCCCGCCGATTTCGCGGAACGACAGGCAGAGAATGTTACCGCGATACCGATCGTCACGAACGGATCGAACAGTATTCAGTCATAGATGAGGATGAGCGCGTCGCCCGCAACCACGGCTACAGATGCGAGTGCGTCGGACAGATTGTGAAGGAGGAGCGCCCGGATATTCACGCTCCCATTCTGCACCGAATAGATCAGGAGGGCTGTAAGCTCTGCAATGACCAGCGCAACACCGCCAAGAATAACGATCGTCCAGCCACCAACGGCGGGCGGATCAGTGATCCGTATGACAGTCTTATTGACCAGATGGCAATGGAGACCCGACGATCATCGCTCGCGGGATCAAGATCGTCATGATCATGTGCGTGGCTCAGGATCGGCCTCCTCTTCCAGCACCTTGCGCTTGCACTCGAGATACGCGCGTCGCCGCGCGTGTACCGCGTTTTTTACGCGGCTCTTTGGTGGTATCAGGCCGCATTCCTCCTGCACCTTGGCCGCCTGCTCACTTGAAAGGGCCCCCATCACGTTGTCGAGACTCTCGCAGCCGGCCAGGGCTGCGAGAGAAACGGACATGACCGCGAAGCGAAGTTCACGATGGATGAACATGCTCGGCCTCCAACAAGGAATGGTGCGCGTCGGGCTTTGGTGCGAACCAGCGGTGAAGGGCGGGTAGCACCAGCAAAGTTAGCACGGTCGAGGAGACCAGCCCGCCCATGACCACCGTGGCCAGTGGCCGCTGCACTTCAGCACCGACACCACTTGCGAAGAGCAGCGGCGCAAGGCCGAGCGCCGTCGTAAGGGCGGTCATCAGCACAGGACGTGCCCGCAAGCCTGCCGCCTCGACGGCAAGTTCATCGCGACCACGGCCCTCCCTGGCAAAATCATCCATGAAACTGACCAGCACCATGCCATTGCCGAGCGCGATACCGAACAGGGCAATAAAGCCGACCGTCGCAGGCACCGAGATCGGCAGGCCTGCAATCCAGAGCGCCATCGCCCCGCCGGTCAGCGCCAGCGGAATGTTGAGCAGGATCAGGATGGCCGATTTCATGCGCCCGAACGTCAATAGCAGGATCAGGAATACGATACCGAGCGTGATCGGGATCACGACCGCGAACCGCGCATTCGCTTCCTGCTGGAGTTCGAACTGTCCGCCCCATTCGACGCGATAACCAGCCGGCAGGTCGAGCTGGCTGGCGACCGATTGCTGCGCATCAGCGACATAGCTGCCAATATCGCGTCCTCTCACATTGAGCTGAACGGTGATGAATCGCTCACCATTCTCGCGCGTGATCTGACGTGGACCGACAATCTCCCTGATGTTTGCCACGCTTTCGAGTGGAACCCGTGCGCCGCTGGACGATTCCAGAATAATCCGTCCGATGGCCGCGGGCGTGTTGCGGTCCTCTTCGGCATAGCGCACGATGACGGGAAACTGGCGCACTCCCTCAAAAACGGCACCAGCCTCTGCCCCGCCGACGCCGGAACGCAAGGCATCGAGCGCCTCCTCCACGCTCAGTCCATACCGGCCGAGCGCAGGACGGTTGAGCGAGACCACAAGCTGCGGCGCGCCGGTGATCTGATCGGCCTGGACGTCGGTCGCCCCAGGAATTTCCTGAAGAATGGACTGCAAGTCCTGCGAGCCTTCGAGCAGGACCTCCGTATCCGGACCGAAGATCTTGACCGCCAGCTGCGCCTTTGTGCCGGTCAGGAGCTCATCAACCGACATGGCGATTGGCTGGCCGACATTAACCCTGACGCCTGGAAAGCCGCCGAGATTCTCGGAGATCGACGCCCGGAGTTCATCCGGGCTGATGCCATTGCGCCATTCGCTTCGGGGTTTGAGCGCCACGAAGGCCTCGATACTGTTCACCGGGTCGGCATGCGCGCCGACTTCCCCACGGCCGATCCGGCTGACAATGGAACTGATCTCGGGGAAGGCTTCAAGCAGTCTTGTCTCGATGCGGGTCGACGTTTCCTTTGCTTCGGTTAGCGAGATGGACGGCGCCATCGTCACACGCAACAGGACATCGCCTTCCTCCAGCGCAGGCGTGAACTCCGAGCCAAGGCGTGTCGCTGAGAGGCCCCCAACCAGAAGCAGGACGCCTGCTAGCCCGACCGCCGCGAGACGTCGCCGGACGAAGAAGGCCGCAAGCGGCTTGATCAGCGAAACAAGCCGGCTGTCGCTCTCCTGGCTATTGCTCTTGGGCGGACGCATGAGGCCGAGCGCCATCGCCGGAGCGATGAGCGCGGCATAGATCAGCGACCCTGTCATGGCGAGCGCGGCAGAAGCGGCGAGCGGCCGAAACGTCTTGCCTTCAGTGCCCTGTAGCGAAAAGAGCGGCAGGAAGACAATGATCACCACGAGGACGGCAGCAATCAGCGGCGCGATCACTTCGGCGCTCGCTCGCGCGACCGTCGTGCGGCTATCTTCACCCTCGCGTCGTTCGCGCAAGCCGCGATCCACGTTCTCGGCGATGACGATGGCGCCGTCGACCATCATCCCGATGGCGATCGCCACCCCGCCCAGCGTCATCAGATTGGCCCCGATGCCGAGGAATTTCATCGCGATGAAGGCAAAGCCGACCGAGAAGGGTATGGCCATGACAACCACGAGGCTTGGACGCCAGCCGCCGAGGAACAGGAAGACGATGACGGCGACCAGGAGCGCGCCCTGCCAGAGCGCGGTCGTCACGGTCGCAGCCGCCTTTTTCACCAGCGTGCCCTGATCATAATACGGAACGGCTTTGACGCCATCCGGAAGCGACTGGTTGATCTCGTCGAAGCGCGCTTGCGCGTTCTCGATCACCTCAGACGTGTTTGTGCCATAAAGTTTCAGGACGAGACCGGCGACGGTCTCCCCTTCGCCATTGGCAGTTGCGAGCCCCTGCCGGACGCCGCCGCCGATGGCGACTTCACCGAGGTCGTTGACGCGGACGGTTCGTCCATCCACGGTCTTGACCGGCGTTTCACGCAGATCATCGAGAGATCGAGCGAGCCCGACCCCGCGCACCGTGTACTGTTCGGCGCCAATTTCGATGAATTGCGCGCCGGCCGTCCGATTGGCGCTCTCCAGGGCGGCAATCACCTCGCCGACGCTGAGGTCATAGGATGTCAGCTGATCGGGATCGAGGCGGACCTGGTACTGCTTCTCGAACCCCCCTAGTGACAGAACCTCCGTCACCCCTTCAACCGACTGGAGCGGATACTTGATCATCCAGTCGGCAATCTCGCGCAGCTCAACCAGCGACCGCTCGCCGGTCTCATCGACGAGCCGATAGTACATGATGATACCAAGGCCGGTCGAAATCGGCCCCATCTTGGGTGTGCCGAAACCGTCGGGAATGGCGTCGGCGGCCTCGCCGAGGCGCTCACCGACGACCTGGCGGGCAAAATAGACGTCCGTGCCGTCCTCGAAATAGATATTGATGACAGACAGGCCAAAATTGGATGTCGAGCGGATCTCGTCGACCTTGGGGAGGCCGGACATGGCCGTCTCGATCGGATAGGTGACATAGCGTTCGACCTCTTCGGGCGACAGGCCTTCAGTTTCGGTGAAGACTTGGACCAGAGAAGGTGAGGGATCGGGAAAAGCGTCGACAGGCAGGCTGCGAAAGGCAAACAGCCCCCCGATCGACAGGGCGAGTGCGGCAATGGCGGCAAGCAGCCGGCCACCCGCAAGGCGGTGCATCAAATTGATCATTTTGCGGGTCTCCTAGTGTGCGTGGCCGTCGCCGAAAGCGTCTTTTTCAAGCTGCGCTTTCAGGGTGAAGGCGCCCTCGGCAACGAATGCTTCGTCGGCCTCGAGCCCGGAAATGATCTCGGTATAGCTGCCTGCACTCTCTCCTGTCCGGACCTCGCGCGGTTCGAACCCGTCATCCGTCGGGACGAAGACCGACATCCTGTCTTCAACACTGACAATCGCATCGGAGGGAACGCGCACGACGGGGCGCCCCTCTCCCGTGTCGATCCGCGCCGTTACGAACTGACCGGGCTTCAGCCTGTGTTCGGCATTGTCGACAATGACCCGCGCGGTCGCGGTGCGGGATGCCTCATTGATGACAGGCAGGACATTTGAAATTGTCCCTTCGGCCAGGACGCGGCCATCTTCCTGCTGGAAGGTCACGGTCTGGCCTTCGCTGACCTTGCCGAGATCTTCCTTGTAGACGGCGATGTCGGCCCAGACGACGCTATCATCGATGATGACAAAGATGGGCGCGCCGCCAGCCGATACGGTTTCTCCAAGAGAAACGCTCCGCTGAATCACCTCTCCGGCAAGGGGAGCCGTCACATAGGCTTGTGCAAGCGACCCGTCCGCAGCCTCATTAAGCTTGTCCAGTGTGCCATGACCAATGCCGATCGCATGAAGCCTGTTTTCAGCAGCTTCCCGGCCGGCATTGGCTGCGGCGAATGCCGCACGCGCCGACTGCAGATCGGCCTCGGCGGTGATTTTCTGCTCCCAGAGGTTTTCCTCACGCTCAAGCTCGGCTTGCGCGAGGCGCTCGGCGCTCAGGGCATTCAGATAATCGGCCTTTAGGCCGGCGAGTTCACGACTGGTCAGCCGGGCAAGCGTGGCGCCGGCTTTCACGATATCGCCTTCGCCTGCATAAAGTTGGGCAACGGTGCCCTCGACCTGTGGCGAGACCCTTGCGACACGGTCCGCATCGAAACGGATCTCGGCCGGCAGTTCCAGCTGGCCCGAAACCGCTCCGGTCTGGGCTCGCCCGGTCCGGATACCGGCAGCTTCCGCCTCTTCGGCGGTCAGCTCGACATGATCGCCGCCATCGGCATCATCATGGCTTTCATGCTCCTCATCACTACCGTCTTCGTGGTCGTCATGGCCATCTTCGGCTTGTGGGGGCGTCCGGTTTGCACCAGACGAATCGGAGGCGTCATTGCCGCAAGCACTAAGATACAAAAGCGCTGGCGAAAGCAGCGCCGCATAGAATAAATTCAGTTTCATTGGATCTCTCCTTCGAACGGCGCGGCGCCAATCAGCGCACGCAACCGCAGCGTGTATGTCTGGAGCGCCAGCCGGGCATCGATTACGGCGGCGCGGGTTTCAATCAGACTGCGCCGCGCGTCGAGCGTGGCGGTCAGGTCGAACTTGCCAACCCGGTAGCCCTCTGCCGCAGCTGTATAGGCTTCTTCTGCGAGCGGCAGCGCTTCGCCCTCGAGACGCTGCAAGCGAGACTTCGCAGCCCGCACCTGCGCGGCGAGGCTCGCTTGCTCGGCCCGCAACCTTGCCTCAACAGTCTGTGCTGATAGCTCGGCACTCTGGGTACGTAATCCCGCCGCCCGCGTTGCGTCCTGATTGCGGTCAAAGACCGGCAAAGGAACACTGACACCCGCCAGAAACGCGCTATCGCCCGTGTCCTCAAATCTTCGGACACCAGCCGATACGGTTATATCAGGCCATGCGCCGGCGCGGGCCCGGTCCGTCGCCGCGCTACGAGCCGTCGCTCCGGCCTTAGCCGCCGCAAGTGACGGATGAACGCCAGAATCTGGTTGAGCCGACCCACCCGCCGGATCTGTTACGATTTCCGCAGTGCCAGACAAGACAAAGTCGATCTCTGGACTACCCCAAACGGACGCAAGCGCTAGCCCTTTGGCTTCGACCTGGCCCCGCGCACCATCCGCAACCGCCTGAAGCGCTGCTGCTTCAGCCCGCGCGCGCAGCAACTCAGGCGGAGCCGACGCTCCAGCGTCCACGCGACGCTGGACGACGCCAGAGAACTCGGATGCGAGATCGGCTGAGGCCTGAGCGACCTCGGCCATGTCGTAAGCGGCACGAAGTTCCAGATAGAGTTCCCCTGCGAGTTTCTGAGCTTCCAGGCTTCGTACAGAACATTCGGCACTCGCCAATGCGGCTTCAGCTCTGGCGGCCCGCTCGGAAAGTCTTCGTTTATCGCCAAGCTGTAAGGTCTGCGCCACTACCAGGGTCGTCTCGTAGGCATTGAAGCCTTCAAGCGATCCGCTGCCGGCAAAGTTCTCGGTTTCGACAGACAGAGATGGATTAAGCCAACGGCTCGCCTGATCGGCGTCGGCCGATGAAGCTTTCGCCTCGAGAGCCGCCGTCAGAACTTCAGGCGAAGCATTGGCGGCGCGAGCAATAGCCGCGTCGAGCGTCAGTGGTCGGGATTGATCATAGTCAGTCGCGCCGACATAGACAGAACTACACCCTTGCGCATAGGCCGTACCGGCCATGACCGGCAGGGCGAGCGCGGTGATCGCGCTGCATATAAGAATTTTCATTTTTGCTGGTTTCCTCGTCCAGATTCAACGACAGCGAGGCCGTAGCCACGCAAAATATTCCTGTGTCGTTGGTCTAGGCGCGAGGAGGACGGTAAAGACCGTCTGGGCGGAGGTTCTCGAGAAAAGAACCGCCAGGCAACAAATGTTTTGTCTGCACGACAGACTTCGGAGCGCCGCTTAGATCGCCGCCGCCTATCAGATGGAAATGACAGCTTCCGCACTGATGCGCGGTATGGTCATGACCTTCATGCGATGGCTCCTTATCAGGGGCATCTTGGGCCAGCTCACTCGTAGAACATTCCTCTGCGGCCTGATCGCCCGGATGCATGATATCCGCCGCAGCCGTCATCGGCGCAATAACAAAAGCTATCGCCATCACCATGACGAGCAACCTTCGTAAACACGTTATGACTTGGAACGGAAACATGATTGCTGGGCTAGCTACTTTCTTTTATGATCGGGTAAACAGGCTCACTCTCTTTTTAGCACCTCCAGTCACTGGAGGGTCAAGCGCCTTTTGACGGAAGCCCTGCAAGCACCTCGGCGCCATCATGCTGTTCGTGCAAGCAATTCTCGTGCTGGCCAAGGGCAGCGAGCACAGAGCAGGATCCGATCTTGCCGCCTTCGCAAGCGCGGATCATGCGCTTGAGCTCGGCCTCGAGCGCCTCCAATTGGGTCAGCCTGCGGCGAACCTCGTCAAGCTGGCGACGTGCAATCTGGTCAACCAGGACGCACTCCCTGCCTGGCTCTACCTGCAGCGAAATCAGTTCCCTTACCGCTGAGACGGGAAACCCCAGATCCCTTGCATGACGTATAAAACGGAGACGCTCTACAGAGGCCCCTGCGTACAACCGCTGTCCGCTTGCGCTGCGTTGCGGCTCGTCGAGCAGGCCAATGGATTCATAATAGCGGATTGTCGTGACTTTTACGGCCGTCGCCCCTGACAGTTTTCCGATCGTCATCAAGGCCATGATAGCGCCCCTTGCCCCTCTAGTTACTGTAGACTGCAGGAAATAACCCTGACGGCTGAAAACACAAGCGCAGGAGGCAACATGAGTGGTGATACGACAATCCAGATACTCGGCATTGCCACAGGTGGCGCAGTTGCTGTGATTCCTATTTGGTCTGCAGCCTTCCCCGCGCAGAGAATTTGGCTCCCGCAGCGTTATTCGCGTTTCGTGGCACCAATCATCTGGAAGGGTACGATCACGAATTTCGGAGCGGCGCTGTCGATTGGGGCTTCAGGTAGGGCAACCGCTCCCGTACCCTGCTGGGCGATATTCGGCCTCGGGTTTGCCCCTCTCATCATCGCGAATATGGTGGTTTGGCGCGCAGATTTCCGGTTCGGTTTCGACGAGACACCAGGAGCCAAGGGCACACTTGCCACCACAGGGCCCTACCGCTACTCTAGCTATCCTCAATACGCTCGCAATACAAAGCTTTCTAACGGAGACGCTTCGATAAAATTCTTACGGTGCATCTCCCCTCACCGACAACGCATGGTAAAATCATAGGATGGGTAGCGAAGACTTGAAAATCGAGACGTCAGACGAGCGCCGAACTCTTCAAATCGTACTATGGCTAAACATACTCATAGCCATTGGCTTTTTTGTCACAGGCTGGTTCGGCGACTCCAATGCCCTCCTGGCGAACGGGCTGGATAATTCCTCGGACGCGATTGTGTATGGCTTGAGCCTGCTTGCACTTACACGTTCGCAGATCTGGAAACGCAACGCCGCTCGACTGTCAGGTGGAATGCTTCTTGTATTTGCCGTCGGCGTCGCCGGCGACGCAATCCGTCGATACTTTGAAGGATCTGAACCCCTCGGTCTCATCATGCTGGCAATGGCCGCGATTGCAGGTGTTGTAAATCTGATCTGTCTCTGGCTTTTGAAAAAAATAGAAAAGAAGGATGTAAACCTGCGAGCCGCTACAACATTTAGTTTCAATGACTTCATCTCGAATGGGGGGATCATTCTCGCGGGCGTAATCGTACTGTGGACTGGGTCCAACTGGCCAGATCTGCTTGTCGGATTGGGAGTCGCGGCGATTGCGGTATATGGTGGAATCGATATTCTGCGCGATGCGCATGCTGATAAGCATCAGTCAGGATGATGCCCCAAACCCGGAATGAAACAAGTGCGTAAAATTCTCAAAATGGTGCGCGCGCAGCGTCACTGGGCCTCGCATGATGGGTTCCCAAGCGTTACCGTAACAAATATTTACTCGATCAACTTTCTATTCCGGCATTGAATTTGCTTTCCCTGTTGAGTTGAATCTCTCTTGGGAAACGAGGACAAATGTCCCGGCTGGCAGATCATATAAGTGCTTATGACTACACATGGTTGTTGTCAGACAGCAGATGGGCCTGGGAGTTCCTGCGCCGAAACCGCCGGTTTCTTGAGGACTCGTCGCTTCCTTCCGCGAGTGAGCTTAGTTTCGCTCCCGCCTGCCATCAGATCACCCTCGTGCGCCCTAGAGCCCCTCAGGCGCTTGCTGAGCGATGGGGGCTCGCCTTCTTCCCGGATCCAGAGGATAGCGGCCTTGAAGCCGACGCGTTCTGGTCGGGAGGTCTCTATCCGAGGCGGGTTCACATGCAAGTTTCTCCGAGTGGTCCTAATGAATCCTGTGAATTCTATGATCGCACTGTTGGCATCTGCAGGATAACGCACTTCACCGACCTCGCCGGCCGCGAACAATTTCTTCTCAAGGGAAATGGCTGCGTCATTCAGGTATTCTGCACGGGCATGTCACTTCTGGCCCGCGAACCTGTCAAGCTCAGCTTCATCATCGACAGTCTCGACGAATTCCAGGCCAAGCTGAAAACGCTCCAGCGCGCCCAGCGTGTCTATGACCCGCAAGCAGAGGCGGATATCCCGGAATGGACTCGCCATTCCTTGGCCCTTCGCAATGCACTGGTCGCACTCGATTGTCATGATGCCAAACTCTCATATTTTGAGACGGCGGGGTTCATATATGGCGAAGAACGGGCCCGCGAAGCCTGGGACAGCCCAAGCCGAGCGATGAAAGACGAGATGAGACGTGCCCTTGCCCGCGGCCGGGACCTGCGGGACGGCGGTTATGCAACGCTTCTCGGACCCGTCGAAAACGCGCTTCTTTTATCCTGAAGTAGAATTTTGGCACCTCTTTTGCAGCACCCGCTTGTGAAGGAGGCACCTGATGAGTCCCGCCGACACACCCTCGGTCCGTATTGATCTGGATGACTACGCCTATACTTGCCGACTCTCCAGAAGTCGCTGGGCTTGGGAATTTCTTCGGCGAAATAGCGAATTCAGGCAAGCCGCCCTGCGGGCTGGCGACTCACAGATATCTGAAAAGCCAGCCTGTCATGGCATCCGGCTGCTCCGGCCGCTATGCGACCAGATCGACGCTGAGAAATTCGGCTTGGTTTTCTTTCCCGACATAGACGCGAATGGCTATGAGGCCGACGTCTTCTGGATCCCTGCCCTCTATGCTCGCGCCCTGACCATGCAGGTCGTACCGCGTCATCCGAGCGAGCGCGACGATATTTTCGATCAGACGATCAATGTGTGTGAAGTCACTCACCTCACAGATCGCGTCGGCCGGGAATACCTGATGATCCGTGGGCACGGCCACAGCATCCAGGTCGCTTGTTCTGGTCTGTCACTACTCAGCGTCGAACCCGTCCGCATGAAACTGATCATCGATAATGTGTCGAGCATGGACGAAACACTTAAAGTCATCGGCAAGGCTCAGCGTATTCTTGGCAAGGACGATTCGAGTTTCAACGACACCTGGACACGCTCATCGCTTGCGTTTCGCAATGCGCTCATTGCGCTCGATGCGTATGAGACCGGTCTAACTTATTTTGAAACCGCTGCCATCATCTATGGCGAGGATCGCGCCACCGAAGCCTGGCAGAGCCCCAGCCGGGCCATGAAAGACGAAATGCGCCGCGCCCTCGTGCGAGGACGTGAACTCCGGGATGGCGGATACAGGGACCTCCTGACTGCACAGACCTGAGCAGATCCAATTTGGCATCAGACCTTGATCCGGCGATCACCCCTCGCTGACGCGAGGGGGCTGTTTCGCGGGCGGCACGCCGCCAGCGGCCCGGCTCGTCTCCGGACCTCTGGCCTGCCCTTCCGGGCAGCCCAGCGGCATGCGGGTGTCTCGCCGGTGATCGCGCCAGCCTGCGCTTCCCACTGCAATGCAGAGGGGTCACAGGCTGCGTGGCCTTTGAAAGCGGACCTATGACGTTTTCGATGATCGTCTGACGGTGAAAGCTGAAGCGCATTGCAGCCTGGTCCGCATCGGTCTTCCTGGGGTCCATGACAATCTCCCTCTCAGACGGAGGTGGGCGAACGACCGGTCTGCCCGGACCCGCCGCTTGCGCAAGGCGCCGGGACTGAAGGTGTCTGGAAGCGGTCGCAGCGTCCTACCTTTCCGCCTTGCCCAACCGGCTAATGGGTCCGGCCTGCCGGCCTTCTCGCCGCCCACCCCCGCCTGATGCGGGAGGGACATTTGGGCGGGGAGACGAGACTGACGCCATGACCACACCGCAACCTTCAGCCCCCCTTGCGGCAGACGCTGCACCCACACCTGAAACCCGCCCCCGTATCTATGTGGCCTGTCTTGCCGCCTACAATAATGGCTGCCTGCACGGGCGCTGGATCGAGGCGACGACGCCTGATGAGGTGATGGCCGAGGTCTGCGCTATGTTGGCGGCGTCGCCGCAGCCGGACGCCGAAGAATGGGCAATCCATGACTATAAAGGCTTCGAAGGCGCGCACCTGTCGGAATATGCGAGCTTCGAGACGGTCTGCAATCTGGCCGACTTCATTGCCGAACATGGCAGGCTCGGCGCGCTGGTCCATCGCCATTTTGGCGACGACCTTGAGCAGGCCGAAGCGTCCTTCGACGATTATGCAGGCACCTATGCGAGCCGGGCAGACTTCGCCGAGGACCTGCACCGCGACACCGGCACCGAAATTCCCGCAGCCCTCGAATACTATATCGACTGGTCGGCGCTCGCCCGCGACATGGAGCTGGGTGGCGACATCATGGTGTTCGAGACAGGGTTCGAAGACGTTCACGTCTTCTGGACGCGATGAGCGCCATGGCGAGATTTCAGGCAAGACCGCGCGAAGATGGCCGTGGCCCCTATCGCTGGGCGCATGTCGTGAAGACCCCGCAAGGGTTCGCGCAGGGCACGATCTATCACCAGTCCGGTGACGAGTTCGACGAGGCAGAGGCGCGCGAGCTGCGCGCACTCTGCGACCGGATGGGATTCGAGCTTCGGAGGGCGTCATGAGCTTTACCAAGCACTTCGATGCCTACGCCTGCGAAGGCGATGCGATCAGTTGCGAGGCAAAGGGCTTCATTGTCACGGCCCGGATTGTTGCCGATGACTGCCTCGATGCGCCGGACCAGCGGCAGGATGGGTTCTGGCCGTCGCTCTACAAGGATGCGCCCGGCTTCATCGGGCCGGGCAACAGCTTCCGCCAGCGCTTCGCCGAGGCGCAGGCCAAGGCGGAAGCCGTCATGGAAGCATGGCGCAAGAGCGAGTGGTTCTATTGCGGGATCGTGCTTTCGGTCGAGCGCGACGGCATTGAACTGGATCACCACGCCGCCAGCCTCTGGGGCGTCGAGTGTAATTATCCCGGCACGGACAATTGCTACCTCACCACTGTTGCGAACGAGCTGTTATCCGAGGCGCTGGACGCAGGCCGCGCCGCTGCGGCCCGGCTTGCTGCGACCGTGACGGGCTGGGCTTCGACATGAGCGTTGCACGCACCGTCACTGAATTGCTTGGCCCAAGGCCGCGCATGACGCTCGTCATTGCCGAGGCCCAGGTCGCCGAAATCTGGGTCGAGGGCCGCGCGCCCCTGATCACGATCCGCGACTATGACTGGGGCGAGACCGACCCAGAAGCCTGCCGCGACAGCGAGGGCTTTCCCTTCACCAAGATCAACTGGAGAGACCCGGCATGGGCGCTTGGTCTCTCGCTTTACCCGCCAGAAAAGGAGACCCCTATGGCACAGCCCGACCTGAAACACATCCCGCTCGATGAGCTTCGGATTTCCAAACTCAATATGCGGCATGGGCGCAAGAAGCCGGACGTATCCGACATTCTGCCGTCCATCCGGGAGAGCGGATTGCGTCAGACTTTGCTCGTTCGCCGCGAAGGCAAATATTATGGCGTCATCGCCGGACGCCGCCGTTTTTTTGCGCTCAAAGAAATCGCGAAGGAGACAGGCGAGGTGCCGTTCGTTCCATGCGCGATCATGACTGAAAAGGATGCGGCCTCCGCGATTGCGGCATCTGTCATCGAAAATGTCGGACGCCTGCCTGCGACAGAAATGGAGCAATATGAGGCGTTCAAGCGCCTCAACGATGAAGGCAAGGCGCTGGAGGATATAGCCAGCTTCTTCGGAGTGACTGAGCTTCTGGTGCGCCGTGTGCTCGCGCTTGCTTCGCTCGACGAACCGATACGGAAACTCTACGCCGAAGACGAACTGGACCGCGAAACGATCCGCGCGCTTACGCTTGCGACGCCAGAACAGCAGGCCGAATGGCTTCGCCTCTTCCAGAGCGAAACCGAACGCGCCCCGATGGGGCGGTCGTGCAAGGCTTGGATCACGGGCGGAACGACGATCACGACCGACAAGGCCTTGTTCGATTTTGATGCCTATGAGGGACAGGTCACTGCCGACCTCTTTGGCGAGCATGGCGTTTTTGCGGATGCGGATCAGTTCTGGAAGGCACAATCCGCCGCGATTGCCGAGCGGGTCGAGGCCCACAGGGCCGACGGCTGGACTGATGTTATCTGCCTTGAGCGCGGCGCCTACTTCCACCGATGGGAGTATGTCCAGTGCGCCAAGGAAGACGGCGGCAAGGTCTTCATCGAAATCCGCCATGACGGGACGGTCCAGTTCCACGAGGGACAAGTAACCTCGGCCGAGGCCCGCAAGCGGCAACAGGGTTCGAAGGGTGAAGGCGATGCCGTTCCGGCAGCCGTTCGGCCAGAAATGTCCGGCCCGCTCGCGGAATACATCCTGCTTCATCGCCACGCGGCTGTTCAGGCGAGTTTGGCCACATCCCCCGCGATTGCCCTCCGCTTGATGGTGGCGCATGCCATGGCGGGGAGCGCGCTTTGGGATGTCCGGCCTTTCGAACTTCGCGCCCGCAAGGATGAGACGCAGGCGAGTGTGGAAAGCGGGGTATCTGTAGCTGCACTGGCCGAAGCGACGGCGCAGACCGACGCCCTGTTCAAGGCGCTCAACGTCAGTCCAGCGCTTCGCCGGAACGGCGATGACTACCGCTTGTGCGAGCTTTTCTCCGCGCTGCTCGCCATGTCGGACGGGGAAGTGTTGCAGGTGCTTGCGACGGTGATGGCCCGCACACTCGAGGCCGGAAATGGCATCGTGGAAGCCGTCCTGCATGTCTGCGGAACCGATCTTTCGGCGGCTTGGAAACCAGACGAGGCCTTCTTCGATCTCACCAAGGACAAGCGCGCCATCAATGCGATGATTGGCGATATTGCGACCCTGTCGCTCGCGGAATCGTGCCGCGCCGAGACGGGCAAGGCGCAGAAGCAGGTGCTCGCAAACCGGATCAATGGCGAGGGCTGCGAGGCCAATCCTGACTGGCGACCGGGCTGGATGCAGGTGCCACCGACCCGCCTTGTCGACGGGGCCGGATCACCGCCCGCCGATGCGTGGACACGGATTGCGAGCCTGTTCGAAGCGGGAGCGGAAAACGCGTCCGATGAGACGCCTGAGCATCAGAACGCTGCCTGAATAATCGTCTCCTGTTCAGCCAGCGTGAGGGACCGTCCGGTGGGTATCGCCGGGCGGCCTTTCGCTTTCTGAGGCTGGGGATTGTGGCTCCAAAACCTGGGCGACCCATGAAATGCCTTCACAAAAATCGCGCGTCTTGAGGTCTCGATGGACAATCGAGATGCGCATGAGGAGGGGCCTGAATTCTTCCCGCAAAGCATTTCACGGACCCCTTGCTCCCGTCTTTGCCTTGAAGACCTGGACGTGGACTGAGCGGCCATGAAACCACCCGAGGCAAAGAAATTTCCCCGCCGCTGCGCGGCTCCTCGCGCGGCAAATTTCATCGCCTCAGGCGGTGCTCCGCATACGCTTCGCCCCTATCGGGTTCTGGCCGCTCAGCCCCCGTCCGGGCGGTCCGGCGTCGACGGGGACAAGGGGTTCCCGGAGACTTAGCCAAGGAAAGAAAAGGAGACCCCCATGGCAAACGCACTCGGATATGTCAGCGAGACCAAGTCCGGCTTTGAAGGCACCCTCGCAATGATGAACCTCTCTGCCGCAATCCGCATCGAGAAGAATGCGGAAAAGACCGAAGAAGGACATCCGGACTACCGCATCTATGCCGGTGAAACCTCGACCGAAATCGGCGGCGGCTGGATGCGCAAGTCGAAGGCATCGGGACGCGATTATGTCTCGCTGACGCTGGCAGACCCGCAGATCGGACCGCGCCGGATCTTCGCGAACCTTGCCCCGGTCAAGGGCAAGAAAGGCCGGCACGTCATCCTCTGGAACGCGCGTGACTAGGGTAGATCACAGCCTTGCCAAGCCGCTCCGGAGACATCTCCGGAGCGGTCTTCTTTCATGCCGAAAGGGTCTGAGACGAAGGTGCTGATACGCCTATCAGCGCTGCATTCTAACGTGAGGTTTCTCTGGGAATTCAAGGGTGTCGCGAGCGTGTGGTGCAAGTTCGACACTCTTAATCTGAGGATGAGTTGGCAGTCTGTCAGGGCTTCGAGTTGCGTAGAAGAAAGGAGAAGCAACGCTATGACAGAGACAAATAGAAGTGGAGAGGAGCTTCGACCCAAATCAAACCTCCCAACCCCGACCGAATGGATGAACACGGATGAAACCGCTGACCATCTCGGCCTCAAACCGAAGACCCTGGTCAATATGCGTTCGCTGGGAACAGGCCCGGTTTATCACAAGATCGGCGCCAAGGTCTGGTATCGCGGCAAGGACATCATCGCTTACACTAATGGACGTAGGTTCATGGGGACAGGCCTTCGCGATGAGTCGTAGAACCGCGTTGTTAGGCATGGGATACGGGCTAGGCCTCATGGTCTCCGCCAGCATTATCAACCGGTCCGACTTCATCTGGAACCGGACGGAAAGCGTGCCCAAGGGTCTTTACTTTGTTGACCGGTCGGCGCGAATTTCGACAGGCGATCTGGTAGCGTTTGCGCCCTCGGATGAGGTTCGACATTGGCTGAACGATGAGGGAATTGTTGGCGCCGACTGGCCCTTGTTGAAGCATGTTGCGGGCCTGTCCGGTGACGAGATTTGCAGATGCGATACGCAGGTCTCCATCAACGGGATCACATCTGTTGATGCGCTCAAAGTAACCGAGTCCGGCAGCGCCCTTCCCGCCTGGCAGGGCTGTCAGACCCTCAAAGCCGGCGAAGTTTTCCTGCTCAACTCTCATCCCCTGTCAGTCGATGGACGATACTTCGGCGTTCAGGACGGCGCGCGCATCATTGGCGTCGCCAGGTCCATATGGACTTATGGCGACCGGTCGGCTGAGGTTCAGGCGACCGTCAAAGCGATAGATAGCGGGACGGGAATGGATTCTGTGTCCCGGAGGGCAAGATTAAGGGAGTGTCACCCGGCGACACTTAACCCATTGTCTGCACATCCTTTTTTGTGTGACCCGGCGCCGGAAGGCGGGTGCACGGAATTGCAATCCGCTGCGCGCCTGGAGCCGTGAGCGACGATTTCGACTTCGTTCCGCGCCTCGGGAAGATCAGGTCGCAGGGTAAGGCGAAGACCCAGCTGAAGCGGCTGAAACGCGTGGTCGCGAAGGGGCGGCTTGGAACGCGCGGCCGTAAATCCCTGGCGCCTGGGGCTGTACGTCATGCAGGGCGTGGAAAGGTACAGGCTGCCCTTGCCCGGCACTGGTCAAACCAGCGGGCCAGGCGCGTCATTGTAAAGGTGCATATCGCGCGGGCAGGTCCAAGCTGCGCGGCTGGTTTCTCAAAGCATGTCGCCTACATCCGCCGCGAAGGTGCCGGGCGCGAGGGCGAACGCGGAAAGCTCTATGACCGGAGTATCGATGAGGCCGATGCGAAAACGTTCAATGAACGCGCTTCCGAGGACAGGCGGCAATTCCGGCTGATCGTCTCGCCGGAAGACGCCGACCGGATGAAGGATCTGACGCGGTTCACGCGGAAGTTCATGAGGCGGGTCGAAAAGGATCTCGGCCGTCAGCTCGATTGGGTGGCTGCTAATCATCACGATACCACGCAGCCTCATGTGCATATCGTGATCCGAGGCGGCAATACGCGGAATGGTGAGCTGCTGATTGATCGCAAATACATCACGCAGGGATTTCGGGCGCGGGCGCAGGATCTGGTGACGCTTGAGCTTGGTCAGAGGCGGTTACGGGAGATGGCGGCGGCGAGGTCTGATGAGGCCGAGCGTGAGGCGCTGACGGCGATCGATCATGACATTGCGCGTTCGTTGAGCGATGGATGTTACGCGCCGAAGAGTGAACGGGGCGGATTGTCGAGGTTCGATGGCGCGGTCGTCAATCGCCGACTTCGGTTCCTTCGGACACTCGAACTTGCGGAGCGACAGGAGGATGGTCGCTGGACTTTGAAAGAAGGTTGGCAGGAGACGCTTCGGGCACTTGGCAGGCGGGGGGACATTGTTAGATCGCTCGCCAACCTGGAGGGCCGGAAAATCGATGCGGCGCGGCTGCATGCCATGCCCCGTGATTTGAACTCTGGTGGCGAAGTTCTCGGACGGCTTGCGGCCACCTTGCCGGGCGATGAATTGCGGAACGGAACCACGGCACTGATCGAAGGGCTCGATGGGCGAGTCTGGTCAATAGAAATGACCGATCAGGAAGCGGTTCAATTGCCGAAACCGGGAGGGATTGTTTCGGTTGGGCGGAAAGCAATTGAGCCGAAGCCGGCGGACCGGACGATCGCGGCGATCGCGGAGCGCAATGGTAGGGTGTATTCGGAGGAGCTGCATGAGGCGGCTGATCCATCGAGTTCGCCAGCATTCCGGCTCGCTCACAAACGGCGGCTGGAGGCGCTGAGGCGGCTAGGAGTCGTCGACAGGAATGCTGATGGTACCTGGACCGTCCCAAGCAACTTCGAGGAGCGCGCCCTAAACGCCGATGCCAGAAGGCAGAGCCTCGCAATCAGTGTTCGGTCCTGGCTACCGATTGGAGCGCTTACTGAACGACATGCAGAAACGTGGCTGGATCGGATGGACACCGAGGTGCTGGATGGCGCTACAGGCCTGTTTGCGGACGAAATGCGAAAGTCGCTCAATGTTCGAAAGGCTTGGTTGCGAAGCGAGGGCTATATGCTGGATCCAAATGGTCAGCTGACCGCGGACGACGCTGAGCGTCTCAAGAGAGCTGAATTTGAGAAAGCGTTGAAGGCCGAAAGCGCACGCACGGACTTACCCTATACGCATCTGGAAAACTGGGTTGAATTTTCCGGGACTTATTCGCGGCATGTCGAGCTGGCTCAAGGCCGGTTTGCAGTAATTGCGGGACGAGATCGCTACACGCTTGTTCCGGCATCCCACAGAAATGCAGTTTGGCTTGGTCGAGACGTTACGCTCAATCGGACGGGCAATTCATTTCAATGGCAAATCGGCAAATCACGATCGGTCAGCCGGTAAAGCTTGTGCAAACCAATTGTAAGCCATCAGCTTGCCAGATAAACGAGAATGTTGCCGACGATGTCCTCAATTGGCGCGGACGCATCGATGACCAAGTGAGCCCTGCTTGGGAGGTTACTGCTCAAGTCCTTCTCGACAACGTGACCTTCGGCGCGAACAAAGTCGCTGAAGTCATCGCCTCTTCCCGCCATTCTCGATTTCCGCGAACGGTCATCTAGGTCAAGGTGAATGAGGTGGAATCTCGAGTTTGGCAGGCGACGAACCAAGGCGTCGTAGACATCGACATGCCGAATGCCATCGACGACGAGGTCATCCCCAGTTGTAAAACCCGAATAGCTTAGAACGTCATCGCAGAATTCAGCTATGTTCTGCTCGACCCGAAGTTGCCCATAGTCTTGCAGAGCTTTCCGGCTTGTCGGGTCTCCGCCCTGGCTCTCTACCTTATGCCGGATGTAGCCGCCAAAGCTGGCCATCTTGCATGCAAGCGCATTCGCAACAGCTTCGCTAACCGATGACTTTCCGCTTCCGATCTTGCCGGAGAAGCAAACAATGCGGCCAATCAAAAGCTGAAACTCCGTTGGCGGCAGTCAAGTGGCACCCAGCCACGTCGATCGCGTTTGGGAATATCAAACGGCTTTATAGCGATCGTGTAGCAAAGTTCGATGATGGTGGCGAACAGCGCGGACCTCTGAGATTCCCAAAACTCGTCGTCCCCACAGATCCCTGCTCCGTAGAGCGTTTTGACTCTCTCAATAGAGTCATTCTGAAAGTCAAAATAGGCAATCTTCGCTGCTTGGGTAATCGCTCGAACCGGCCCTCCTGACTGTTTCACCAAAATGATGTCGCCAGAGTGGACTTGCCGGTACGGAGCACATTCGATCCGACTAAAGCGCGACTCTACGGTCTTTTGGCCATTCAGAACGAAACTCAGATAGGGCTCCTGAAAAACAGCTAAGTGCACATCTGCGCTGACCCTACCGGCCTCAACACTATCGATATAGCTCAGCCACCGGCAGTGCCCATCGACGTGTTGGGCGAGTGTTGAAAGGTCGATTTCTCGATCCACGTCTCTTCCCCCAAAATGAGGCCGCGCTCTTCAGCAGCCTCTCTCGTCGCCAATTCCTGCAACTTGTATTTGAGTCGGACGGTTGCGTCGATTTCTGAAAGCAGAGTAGTCGATGGGCCGCTTGATCCTCGCGCGATAATTTCGTCAAGGGTGAGGCTTGCCGCCGCAATGACCAGATCCGGCCTCGAGCACTTGAAAATGCGATTACCGGATGTCCAGAGGTCAGCACCTTCCCTCCGCGGGTCATGGCGGCTTACGGTGGGCAGGATATCACCGTCCAACAACGGGCGAAGCGCTGCGGACGCACCGACAGTAGCGCCAACTGAACGCCTCACAAACACGCGCATACGCCCGACCTGCAAATCGATCCATTGCGATTGACTGGTACTGCTGGTGTCAGTCCGTTCGACCACACCTGTCGATTTCCTGAATGTCGCAAAGTCGGCTCTTCGCCAGACCGCTGGCGCACCCAAGCCGGCAGCACGGAGCGCATTCGCCTCAAAATATGGCGTTTCGTATGCAAGTGCCGCTTCGTTGATGCTCTCCAGTTGCAGCCCATACGATTCGGCCAAGCTGAAAACGTCAGCTCGATGCTTATACGCTGACCGATTCGTGCCCACCGGGGCTAACGAGAACAGAACGGCTCCGTCACTTCGACACGCAAACGCAGCCGTTCGGAGCATTTTCTCAACGAAATCTGTGTACCATGGAGGATCCAATAGTACAGTGTCGGCAAAGCCTGCCGGCAAGCTGGCACCACAGCGGTGGAGTGTAATTGGAGAGCCGACGGAATTGTTCTCGGCTTCCAACAACCGAGTGACATGGTTGTCTTCACCCAGAAATGTGAGACCTTGGTTAGGACGTACCTTAAGTGCTGATCGGGCCACGCCAGGTGTTCCCAGCATCAGAATTTGACCGTGTGCGCCGGATCGACGCTTTGCCTCCGAAATCATGAACTGTGCGCTTTCATGAGTGAAACGCCATTCATAATTGAGGGGGTGTGGTGGGGGCAGCGTTAGATCGACCTCAATAGGCCCGTATTCACTTCGGGCTTGATACTCCAACAAACGGAAGGTGGGTGCATTCAGACGGTCGGCTCTATGCAGCCGGCGCAGTGAAGCGAGCGCCGCACTAGGAAACACCCCCGGCAGTGATCTCAAAACCTGAAGAAAGCTTGATGGCTGTCTATGCAGAACGTCTAGCATCCAAAGATCGATGCGTCGCTCAAAAGGCAATTCCGACATATGCAATTCCACCGTCATGCGGTACTCCTCGCACCTATACGGATGTCGCAAATCGATCGCGAGATCAGTTCGTTTGAATAGCGCGCCTCGAGTTCTGCCACCCAAAGCGCAATGGCGGTCTCTTGTATTTTCAAACTTTTTTCTCGTTCCGGCGTGAGTCGACCGGTTACTGGACCATAAACACCTATTTTTAGTGGAACTATTCTGAGGGGAAGATGTGGATCCAAGCTCTGGAGACGATCCATAAACGCCGACATTTTGCTTGCCAGTTGATTGTCGGACGGCGCCGTCAATGTCAGATACCCGTAGAGATCGATATCCAGAGTTAGCAACCTAGCCATGATATCGAACTGGCGATCAAAATCTCCGTTCTGAGCATTGGTATTGAACGAAAAAGACGCGGCATCGAAGCCTTTAAAGCAACAGACACGTCCGTAGTTTGGGTATGATTGAAGGCGATCAATCTGTGCAGTCGATAGTTCGTCGAACAGGTAAGTTGTGCTCAGATTGTCGTCTGACCAGAGATACGTTGAGGTGCTCAGCCCCGCTGTATCAAGTGCGTCCATCATCCAGACAGACCATTCCGGAACCAGATCTGGCGAACCACCTGATAAGTCGATCACCCGAGGTGGTTCTGGCTCCCGACGATAAAGTTGGACGAGGTCATCAGCACCCACCCATCGGGACCGGCTTTCGTCTGCACTGAGGAGATTGTACGGGACGAAACAGTACCAACACCGCCAGGGACACGCAGCATTCTGAAAAACTTGCGCGGTCATAACCTTCGGTGAATCAGCAAAGCCGAGCGCTTTTGCTGCTGGAATAATTGGGAGGGGGTTGATCGGCCAACCTGGCGCGGTCTCATGCCTGAAGTGCCGAATCCGTCCTAGGCCATTGCAATTGGCTGGTGAAGCAAAGTCCGACTCTTGCCCTGAACCCGCCAGGACGGAAACCAGCAGCTTTCTTTCATCAGGCTTGATCGCCTTTTCACGAAGTAAGCGTGCAAAGCTGTTAGTGTCTATGTGCTTGTGGTTGCTCATTTCAGACACTCTTGTTCCGATTACCGACGGATCGGAGGGACATGAACAGGATTATCGTCAACTTCAGGGAGCCGCTCGTCAAAAAACAGCTCGAGAATTTCTACGCAGTAATCAATCTGCTCCTCAGTTAGTGGGACTCCTTTTGGAATATCATGCCAGTATTCTAGACAGGTTCGGCAACAGGTTGCGGTGGCATGTTGGCCGTAGAATATTGGATTGTCGCTCATCGGCGTTTGGCGACCGTCCCAAGAAGGGTTTGCGGATCCGATTGATTTTTGGACACGAGCCCTGATCGCGTCTTTCAGCTTCTTCCTACCTTTTCGCTTTGCGTAGTTGATCGCCTTTTGGTCGATTGGCACGTGAAAGAAATGGTGCCTAATCGTTTCGCGTTTGAGTGCCTGGAAAGTGTATTTGGCGTCCCCAATTGACCGGTTGTGTATTCGTGTCCAGTCAACCAGGTCTGCGTTGCAGGCGCGGCACTTGCCGCGGTCTCCGACAGGCATTTTTTGTGTCGCCTTAAAACAATGAAGATCATTGTCGCAATCTGTCATCGTGCAGGTAATTTTCAGAGGCTCGGGTTTCTGAAATAGCGGCATGGTCATCCTTTCTCGAGGGCGCGTTCGAGCAGTCCCCGGTCAATTTGATCTGTTTGTTCAAATGGAAAGCGCTCGAAAAATATATCGCGTGCGATCATCCAAGGGTCCTGATCGGTCCGCTGGAGGTTCGCCGCCGCACCCCACCAATTAATTCCTTGCCAAGAAAGTCGAAAGGCCAGGTAATTCGCGAGCGCGCCCAGATCGACACTTTCTTGATCCGCTATTCTCGGCACAACGCCTTTGAGCCGTTGTACACTTCCGCCTGCTGCAGAAACACACAACTGCGCGATTTCGTCCGCTCGTCCATCCAACGCGACTTCGCCAGCATACTGGCTAGCCATGATCTCCTCGTCAGATTCTCGACGCTCCGCTGATGTTTCGTCTAACTCAATAACCTCAAATCGTTCCCGGTCTGGAAACTGAGACGCGTGATAAAGCTCATGCAACAAATCAAACAACCAGCGTGCCTGATGAGGAGACCGTTGTTTCAGCACGACGACGTTTCGGCTGGCGACGCGCCAGCAGGCCCCATGAAAGGTTCCGCCGTCATTGAGCGGTAGAATTGGAACGCCCAAGTCCCACGCAAAACGTAAACAAGAGTCCAGAGATACTGATCCATAAGCGTCGATGATGGACCGGCGCATAACAACTGGATCTTCAGGAATCACCTTAGCGGGAGCTTCTCGTACAGCACTAAGGACAACGAGCGCCAAATAGTGTGCGTATGCGGCATATGCGCTGGTTTCAGAATGTTCGCGACGCGCCGGCATTTTGAACCGGGCTTCTGCGGCGGCCATGGCTGGGGGGGCAAGGGGTGGTGCGCTGAACAAGCTCGCACGATCCCATCCGTAGATCCTACTTAGAACATCGGTTGTTCGACCAATGGAAGCCGCTTCTTCTTCTGGACCGTATGTCAACTCGTCCTGAACAATGGCGGTGTCTCGTGGGTCCATGAGCCGCGCAGTTAAGAAATCGCGGTCCACACCTACTTGAGACAGCTTTTTAACCAAACCATCAAACCCGCTCGGCGAAAACGGCACGAAAATATCATTGGAAATACGGACACCAAGTGCCTTCACGATTTCAATCAGGCGGGTCAGGCTTGCGCCTGCATACCTTTCGGCCTCGTATCTTTGGATTTGTTGTGGCTTCAGGCCTACTCGCTCAGCGAGATCTTGTTGAGTGAGCCCCGAGGCGATACGCGCCTTGATAAGGCCGTCGGCAAGCTCACTAAAGTCATTGATCTCGATAATCGAGGCTTCGGAAGATTGAAGTGCATCATACGCCTCCAATTCATCAGTTAAGTCTTGAAGTTGGCTCTCTAGCGCTTCTCGTTCAGCGCGAGCTAAGCGTGGATGCAAATCAGCTTTTAGCTCGTGTGTCTTGCTAAGTTCATCCAACGCCCTGCGAAACTTGTCCGCCTGCGTACGGGTAATCTTATACTGTCTCTCATTTGTAATCATACGATGCTCCCGAGATCTATCTCCAGAACGCCTTTGGGGACGCCGTTGCGGTCCTTCTGAAAGAAATCTCTGTAGATGACGCCGGCCTCAGCCAGCGCCGTAGCTGGGAAGAGCTCTCCGAAATACTTCCCTTTCATCGCCGCGCGACCGTCGTCGAACGTCAACAGCACCTCATCAATCAGATCAGGGTCGACACCGGATGGTTCCCAAGCGCCGTCATAATCATTTGGAAGAGACTTCGATGAAACGAAGCTTCCATCGAGCAATACGATCTTACATCCAGCTTTACGAAGGTTGAGCAGAGCTTGCTTCAATCCTCGCAAAAGACGCTGTCGGTGAGAATTTGTACCACATAAGAGCTCCACTTCTGACCATGTCGTTTCATGAACGCCAGGCGGAAGGTAGCCAGTAGCAGGATCAATCTTCAATGACATAACACAACAAATATGTTGTGTTGCGCAGATTGTCAACGATCTATGTGCTCGGACGGCCGGTATTCTCTTATCTCCGGTTCAACTAACCTTTGACCCGGCGCATTCGGTATGGCCTTCGTCCACCACGCCGTCAGGTGTTGGAGCTGGTTTCGCCAAAAGCCGTGGCACCCAGGTTGTTCCCCCAATATCCCGCAGATTCATGGGGCAAGCTGCTTAGGTGACAGGTAATGTTTCAACCAAGCTAGGAAGGAGACCACAGATAACCCCGACAAAGTTTCTACTGGGGCAGTTCCTGCTGACGCTTTTGCTAATCACCTGTTCGGTGTGGATTGCGACGCAGTGGGTCGCGGGCGTTTTGGATCATCAACCTCGTTTGGGCGGACCTTGGTTCGAACTAGCAGGTCAGCCTGTCTACAAGCCCTGGCGGCTGTTCCAGTGGTGGTATGCCTATGACGCTTATGCTCCGGACGTGTTTGCGCGTGCGGGTTTGATTGCCTCGATGGGCGGTATCGCCGGGATTGTGATGGCGATCATCGCGTCATTGTGGCGAGCAAGACGCGAGAAGAATGCGACGACTTATGGCTCCGCGCGCTGGTCTTCGGTGCGTGACGTTAGCCGATCTGGTCTGCTTGGCACGTCGGGCATTGTGTTGGGGCGCTTTAAGGGACGCTATCTCCGGCACGCTGGCGCCGAGCATGTCATGGCCTTCGCGCCGACGCGGTCCGGCAAGGGTGTCGGGTTGGTGATCCCAACCCTTCTCTCCTGGACAGGCAATGCGATCGTTCATGACATCAAGGGAGAGAACTGGGCGCTGACCTCAAAGTGGCGATCGGGCTTCTCTCGCTGTGTTCGTTTCGATCCGACAGATTTGTCGAGTTCGCGGTTCAATCCATTGCTGGAAGTGAGGCTTGGCGCGCATGAGGTCCGGGATGCACAGAATGTGGCGGACATACTCGTCGATCCGGATGGCTCCCTGGAGCGGCGGAGCCACTGGGACAAGACGGCGCATTCACTGCTCGTTGGCGCCATACTGCATGTCCTTTACGCCGAAGATGACAAATCGCTCGCGGGCGTGGCGACGCTGCTGTCTGATCCAGCCCGGCCGATCGATGAAACGCTGGAGCGCATGCTTGAGACGAACCACCTCGGAAGTCGCGACCGGCCTTTGACGCATCCGGTTGTGGCGGAAGCAGCGCGTGAGCTATTGAACAAATCAGAGAATGAAAAGTCGTCGGTCGTATCGACGGCAATCTCGTTCCTCGGGCTGTACCGCGACCCGGTCGTTCAGAGAGCGACCTCCGGCTCGGATTGGCGGATCGAGGACCTGTTCCGGAGTGAGATGCCTGCATCCCTCTATCTGGTCGTTCCGCCCTCTGATCTCTCGCGGACCAAGCCCTTGATGCGGTTGATCCTAAATCAGATCGCACGGCGGCTTTGCGAAGAGCTGCCGGATGGACAAGACCACCGACAGACCCTTCTGATGCTTGATGAGTTTCCTGCGCTTGGGCGGCTCGACTTCTTCGAGAGTTCGCTCGCCTTCATGGCTGGATACGGGATTCGTGCCTTCCTGATTGCGCAGTCCCTCAATCAGGTCGAGAAGGCGTACGGCCAGAACAATTCGATCCTCGACAATTGCCATGTCCGGATCGCCTTCGCGACGAATGATGAGCGCACGGCCAAGCGCATTTCCGACATGCTGGGCACCACGACGGAGCAGCGAAACCAGAAGAACTATACCGGGCACCGGCTCGCGCCCTGGCTCAGCCACGTCATGGTCTCGCAGCAGGAAACACAGCGTCCGCTCCTGACACCCGGCGAGGTGATGCAGATGCCGGCCGATGACGCGCTGATCTTCCTGGCGAGCCATCCGCCGATCCGCGTAAAGAAACTCCGCTACTATGAAGATCGGAATTTTATCGAGCGAGTTGGCGCACTGCCGATTGCTGCTGCCGGTGCGGATACGTATCGGCTCGGCGGATACCATCGGTCTGGACCATCGCCCTCGGACGGTAATTCAGGTGGCCTGGCGCGAGCGGTTGGCCCTGACATCGGCGATGAGGATGAGGTCTCGCGGGATATTCCGAGTGAAGAAGAGCGCGCGCCGCAGCAGCGGGGCCGCATTCAGGACCAGATCGCGCGCTACTACCTTCAAGTCCAGGAAAATGGCGGACGGGAGCTTTAGGACATGGCGCGCAATCCCAGACTTCATATCCGCGTCTCCGAAGCGAACCATCGTAAGGTGAAGCAGTTCTCTGCTGAGCACGGTGTCCACGTCGGCACGCTGATCGATGAGGCGCTGACCCTATTGTTCACACCGCCTGAAAGCCGGCCCGATGCCGCGATCATCCAGCGGCTGGAACTGGTCGAAGACCAGATCGAGAAACTTGAGACCGCAACTGCCTTCCAGACGGACCTGCTGATCGAGTTCATTTTCGAATGGTTTCGGCAGCGACCAGGCAAAAGCCCGTTCGAGACACCAGCAGATGCAACGCGGGCTCGGAGCGAGCTGGAAGCACTGACCAAGCGCGTCGTTGAGCGCTCCAATCCACATATCTGGAATTAGGATTGTGAGTCTGTTCAAAGCGCCGAGCTGAATGGTCTAGGCATTTACTTGCCGAAGAATTCGAAAGACAATTTTTGCGAACGTCGAGAACTGTTCCGAATCCGTACCCTCCCTCAGCTTCAGCGGGATCATGTCGCGGAATTCAGTTTCGTCTTGGGGCAAGTGCTCCAGAAGCGTCTCAAGCATCACTTTCCGAAGCAATCCGCGCTCAGGCGGAACTTCGGGCATACTTGGCTTAATCGTGTCCTCACGCAGCCGGATCAAAACGTCTCTAGCTTCACTCCGCGACATTCGTCGCTCTTGAGGAGGCGCCTCTTCAAGCAGAGTATCGTCGGGGTCGAGATATTCCGTATCTTCTTCTGGCTCCGCACCATCCTGATTGAGGTTGTCTTCCTCCAGAGATGGAGGTGACCGGCGTTCGGGAGACATCGGTCTTTGTCTTTGAGCAATCCTACGGGCTTTTTCGTCCTCGATCGCATCAATTATCCGGGAGAGCTCTCGGCCAGGCTCTTGGAACCAATCGGTCGACCAGATGCGCTCTATTCTCCAGCCTAGGCCCTCAAGAATGTCCTGGCGCAGCCTATCCCGGTCACGGGCCGATTTGCTCGAATGATAGCTCGCTCCATCACATTCAATGCCGATCAAATAAGTGTGTGATGCCTCAGGATCTTTCACTGCCAGATCCAGGAAGAATCCATCCACTCCCAGCTGCGCGACGACCTCATAACCCTTTCGACGCAGCGCCTCAGCAACCGCTATCTCAAAATCACTGTCAGGTTCCCGGCCACTTCCCACGGGCACGACCCTGCCTGGCAGGATGCCGGTTTCCGAATATTCGAGGAAACCGCTCAATGCCCTGACGCCAAGCTTTGAGTTTTCACCCACGAGCACCTCGGATGCCTTCATCGAAGAGAAGACAATCATGCGCTCTCGCGCCCTGCTGAAAAGGACGTTTAGTCTGCGATGGCCGTGTTCGAGATTGATCGGGCCGAAGCGCTGATAGACCTTCCCGGTCTCAGGACTCGGCCCGTAGGTCATGGACAACAACACCACATCGCGCTCATCCCCCTGCACATTCTCCAAGTTCTTTACGTCGAAGGGCTCTCCCCTGCTGGAATCCTCTTCAGCTCTGACAATGGAAACGTCGTTACGGGTCTGCTCGTCGATGTACTTTCTGATCCGGTCTCGCTGGGCTGAATTCATCGCAACGACGATCAGTGATTGCTCGGGGCGGGCTCGCATGTGTTGGATCGCAGCCTTCGCAACTGTGCGCGCTTCTTCATCATTTACGCCGCGGTCGAACCTGCCGGTGGGTACATAATTGAAGTCTATTCCCAAACGATCACCTGTATTGTTTGGCGTGGGATAGACGATCAGTTTGTTGTCGTAGAACCACGAGTTTGAGAACGCGATGAGGCTCTCGTGCCGCGACCGATAATGCCATCGAAGCATGCGGCTATCGAACTTGGACGCAGCGAGAGAGAGGATACTCTCTTCCTTCTCGCCTACAACTTCCTCGTCGTAGTCTTCGGTTCCGTCGCCCTCCAGACCGATCTTGTTGAAGAAATTCGTGGGCGGCAATTGCTTGTCATCCCCAACGACAACCAACTGCTTTCCTCTCGCCACCGCAGACAAAGCATCCTCGGGTCGCATCTGCGAAGCTTCATCCATTATGACTACGTCAAACTGAAGGCCGCCGGGTTTCAGGTATTGAGCAACTGAAAGAGGGCCCATCATGAAACACGGCTTCAGTGCCTGAATTGCATTTCCGGACCTGTCCATCAAATTGCGAATGGACATCCGAGGCCGCTGTAGACCCCACTGATGCGACAACAGAGCCATTTCGGTGAGATCGCCAACCCGCGCCGACGATCTACCCGGAGGTGGTCGCCTGATATGTGCCTTGGCTGCGATTTCTGACCGCCTCGCCTCCATAATGCTCTCATCAAGTGCACGAAAGATCTTTCGCTCCTGGTCCCTTTCGCTGCCGTTCTTTTCATGCAGCGGCGGAGAGGCCTTGAATACCGCTTGAGCCGAGCTGCGATAGGCGCAGTATCGCCAGACACCTGCGAGATCTTCAAAGAGCGGATAGCCTTCTTCAGCAGCTCGTATGAGCGGTGCTGTTGCGGCATCCAGAGCTGCCTTCCGATACCGAGCGTAGCGAATCCAGGTTGGCAGATTATCGAGACGATTTAGCTGGCGGTGCACCCTCGCCATCTCATCTTCTATTGCAAGCCAGTCTGCGTCGGTGTTCCGACCGAGTGTTGTGTCAACAGAGTGCCGCGCACGAACTAAACCGTTTGCAGCCTCGCCGGTCTTTTGAATTATCTCAATCGCAGCTTCAGGCGTACCGCCTTCTTCGGCCGTCAATAGCGGTCGAAATTCATCAGGAGCGAAGGCGTAAACCAATCCAGTCCAGAAATCAGATTGATAGCTTTCCATAACGGAGCTACCGCCCAGATCCGTTGCCCATTGAAGCTCCGCCTTAGGCGAATTCAGATCTAAGCTGGCAACACGCTCTATCGAACGGAAGTCTTGTGAAAGAAGCCAGTCTGCGAGCCTGTCTGCTTCTGCATCTCCCGAAAGCGCCTTTCTTGCACGTCGTCTCCAGCTGACGATTTCGTCGAGAACGGCAAACTCAGTATCTATGCCATCAAAGAGCTGGTCGAATAGACGCTTTCCCGCCTTGTCCGTTGCCAGGGCCTCCCTCCGTTGCAGCAGGCCAGCCAATTCGGCTAAGCGAAGTGCCCAGACATCCGGCTTCTCCGACGAAAAGTTTCCTCCAAGAGACACAATGGCGGATTTGGCTTCCTTCCAGGACTTCGAAAAGAAGCGCGCAATCGGGGAAATTGTAGCAAGGTTTGAACTGTGCAAAAGAAGGTCGGCGTCACCGATATGGGATGTTCGCGCACGAAGGAGATGCTCCTCGATGGCATCGAAGCCTGCGCTTAACTCCTCCGCTTCCGATCGAAGTCTTGCCAGCTGGACATCTGCATCCGGCTCATCCATTTCAGGATTGCTGTAATTTAGCCAGGCCATCGGGGCCGTCTTTGCGACTTCGCAGAGGTCCACGATGCGCCGCAGCATCTTCCACGAAGGACTGACACGAAGCGAGAGGTGATCAGCGAGCGCGTCGAAATCCTTCGTGGCACCCACTATTCGCGCTCTCGACGTGGTAACGATCTTGGTCGACTCCCACATATTCAGAACGCGTTCCGGACTGACCCCTTGCAGGCTCAATCCGTAGTCTGAGTCTAATTGAGCCAAGAGCCCGTCAAATTTTTTCAGTGCCGTGGCAAATGCGTTCAATTGGCCTTCAATAAGGGGCCTGTCACTTTCTAGAAGGCTGAGATTGCCCGCTCCATACCAAGGGCTGGCGCTGATCGGTTCGTCGGAGGAGACTTCTTTCGCCGTCTTGGCCAGATCCGTCAGCAAATCCTCTCGCGCTTCGATATCAATCGGAGTGTCCCTCAGCGTGCTGAGTCCCTTCGACACGAGTTCAGGCAAACGCAATCGGTCCACAGTTCTGGCGGTTTCACCGATTGTCAAAGTGTGTCGCCCGGCACCAAGCAGCAGATCAGCAACAGAGCTTCCAGCCGATGTGTTTGCGCTCACTGCTGTAACATAGTCGTTCAAGCTTTGTCGGACGTTCGCCGCCTTCTCCTTGAGCTTCGGCAGATCACTTCTCACTCGCGGTTGGTGCGATTCAAAACGCGTCCGGAGCGCTTCCAGAAGCGCTTTCTTTTGCGTCTTGTGACTGTGGAGTTCGAGACAGTACGGGTCAAAACCAAGTCCCGATAGTCGTCGCTCCACGACCTGCAAGGCAGCCAGTTTCTCGGCAACAAACAAAACGGACTTGCCCTCGCTGACGAGCGCGGCAATCAAGTTTGTAATGGTTTGTGACTTTCCGGTCCCTGGAGGACCCTGAACCACCAGGTTCTTTCCTTCAAGAACCAGACGGATCGCTTCGAGCTGTGAGCTATCGGCGCGGTCAATGAGCGGGACTTCCATCTCCTGTGAAATAGTTTGTTCGGAGACTTCGTAACTTATCGCTCCTGTCGGAATTGCATCTTCCGACATTGCACCAAGCAGGGATCTAACGAGTTCGTTCTTCGCGAAAATCCCTCGACCGGGCCAATTTGAAGGATCGAGGTCATTATAAAGTAGCAGTCGCCCCAATTGCGAAATGAGGCTCAAGAATATCTGGCGCCGAACCACCCAATCACGGTTTTCCCCGATCGCTTCCTTGACGGCATCAAAATATTCCTCAAGTGCGGTTCCATCCTCATACTCGGGAAGAGAGATTCCGAAGTCGGCTTCAAGTTTCTGACGGAGAGCGAGATTGATCTGAACATCGTCGCCATTTGCTTGCAGCTTGTATGCTCTTGGCCCTCGCCGGACTTCAGGGCGAACAAGCTCCACTGGCAACAATATCAGCGGCGCAAGCTGCGTCTTACTTTCCGCGGTCTCTCGCCACTCAAGGAAGCCAAATCCCAAGAATAGCATGTTCGAGCCAGTTTCATTGATCGCGGATCTTGCGTCCTGCGCGAGCTTCCTGACGGATGACTCCAAGGAGTCGTACCATTCGAGTGTCTGAAGTTTCTGATCTCGATGGACTGACCGTCTACTCCCTTCCCCCGGATCAGAAGGAAGGTCGAATTCTGGAATAATGCCTTTGTGCTTCGCCCAATCCCTTTTCGGAATATCACGCCGCTTCGCTGCGCTGACATCTGATTCATCTTCGGTCAGCTCTTCACTCGTCAGCATGAACTCCTCGGGAGGCTTCGTAGCCGCTTCCCAATTATCGAGTTCTGCCTGAGTTGGCTCGGGAAGCGGGAGGAAGGAAAAGCTTCTTCCGTCAATCAGGGACGAAAACACCTGATCAGGGAGTTCGTCGATCAGTCGAAGCGTTCGTTTGGTGAATTTGAAGTTCAACAGCGGATTGCGAAGCGACAAATCGAGGAGCTTCAATCGCAACTTTTCGATCGTCGACGCAATCGTGGCGAGCTGGTCCGCGCTGGAATCTGATTGGGTTGTGCGGGCCTGGCTCGCCTCCATTTCGAATCCTCTGATAGCGGCAATGCAAATAGTGCATTAGCACATCAGGAGCGCAATTATTCAACCACCAGATTTCAATCTAAAATAATCAGATCCTGTCGCTCTTAATCGCCGTTTCGAACTCTGCGGCATCATCTTCTGACCTGAACATATAACGCGCCGTATGCTCGCCCTTCTCCAGATGGCTGTGTGAGCGCCAGTCGGGACCGATATTGGTGTTGAGCCAGGCGGCGATGACGTCGAGGCGCTTACCGAGACCGAAGGGCGGGATTGGCAATTCGACATGATGCGGGAAGTCCCGCGCATCCTTTTCGGCCATGAGAACGGATTTGTAGCGACCCATAGGCTTCTCCTTTGTGTTCGCCTTTTGTTCACTTCTCGCTTTCCGGTCTGATATCAATCTCTTCGGCGCGATTTCCTGTGAATTGCCCTCTGCGTCCTCGGACTTCCCGCAGGCGCCTTTCGTGTCCTCCGGCCCCAACTGTGCGACGGCATTTGATGCGCTGATGCTGGCCTCATCACTGATGAGGACCACGCCCCGCCATGTCTGCCCTGCCCCAGCCCAGCGAGACCGAGACCCGCCGCACGGCGATGCTCCGTACGGCCTTTGACGGCCCGGTTGGAGCAGCGCTGGCTGCGCCCGACACGATTGAAATCCTTGCCAATCCCGATGGTTCAGTCTGGGTCGAGAAGGCAGGCTTTGGTTTGCGCCGGGCATCAGAGACGCTCGGCCGTGCTGAACGCGAACGGATCATCCGGCTGGTCGCGTCCTCTGTCGGAGAAGCCTGCGACCGGTCCTCGCCGATTGTGTCAGCCGAATTGCCGGGCTCAGGCGAACGGTTCGAAGGCATCCTGCCGCCAATTGCCGAAGCGCCCTGCTTTGCGATCCGCAAACCTGCCGGTTGTCCGATTGCTCTTGATACATATGTCGAGACCGGCGCGCTGACACCCGCTCTCTGCGCCGGACTGCGCCAGGCGCTGGAAGACCGGCTTAACATTGTTGTCGCGGGCGGAACCTCGTCGGGCAAGACGACCTTCACCAATGCGCTCCTGTCTGAGCCCGCTCTGGCAGACGACCGGATTGTCATCCTGGAGGACACCCGCGAACTCCGTTGCTCAGCAGAGGACGTGACTCAGCTCAGGACGCACCGGTCCGGCATCACACTCCGCGATCTCGTGCGCTCAACCATGCGGCTCCGACCTGACCGGATCATCGTCGGCGAGGTGCGCGGCGGCGAGGCGCTCGATCTCCTCAAGGCCTGGAATACCGGCCATCCGGGCGGGATCACCACGCTTCATGCAAACTCAGCCTCCGGCGCACTCACGCGGCTCGAACAGCTGGTCGAGGAAGCGACGACTGCCCTTCCCCATGCCCTGATTGGCGAAGCGGTCGACGTGGTCGTCTTCATGTCCCGCGCGAGCGGCGCGCGCCGCGTCGAGCAGGCACTCCGGATTACCGGCTTTGACGGCGCCGAATACCGGACCGAGCCGCTGGCTGCCCCTTTTCTCAACATTGTCAATTAAGGAGACCGACCGATGTTCTACGACCAGATAAAGGCCCTCAACCGATCGCTTCACGCCGGCGTACTGCTGGCTTCGGTGAGCGTGTTATCGCTCCCCGCCCATGCCGCGGGCACGGGCATGCCCTGGGAAGGCCCACTCGACCAGATCCTCCAATCGATCGAAGGCCCTGTCGCCCGGATTGTCGCGGTGATCATCATCACGCTGACCGGGCTGACGCTCGCATTCGGCGAGACCTCTGGCGGATTCCGCAAACTGATCCAGATCGTGTTCGGCCTGTCGATCGCCTTTGCGGCCACATCGTTCTTCCTGACCTTCTTCAGCTTCGGCGGCGGCGCGGTGCTCTGATGCTCGATGGCTACGAGATCCCCCTCCACCGCTCGCTCGCCGAACCCATCCTGATGGCCGGCGCGCCACGTTCGGCCGCCATCGCCATCGGGACCCTCGCGGCAGCTTTGGCCCTCGGCCTCCGGCTCTGGATACCGGGGCTTGTGGTCTGGGTGGCGGGACACTCGCTAGCCGTCCTCATGGCCCGGTCCGATCCGGATTTTCTCCCCGTCGCAATCCGGTCTGCCCGTCACAAGGAACATCTTTCATGCTGAACCTTTCCGAATACGCGGCGAAACCGGCACACCTCTCAGACTACCTCCCCTGGGCGTGCCTCGTCGCGCCGGGCGTCGTCCTCAACAAGGACGGCGCCTTCCAGACAAGCTTCCGCTATCGGGGCCCCGACCTTGAAAGCTCGACAGAAGCCGAACTCGTTGCAGTCACTGCACGGGTCAACAATGTTCTCCGCCGGTTCGGGTCCGGCTGGGCGCTCGTCTTCGAAGCGGTGCGGGCGGAAGCCGTATCGCTAGAGGAAAGCTCTTTTGAATGCCCGGCAGCCTGGCTGATTGAGCAGGAACGACGCGCAGCCGCCGAAGAGACCGGCGCCCAGTTCGAGAGCGCCTATTATCTCACTCTGCTCTGGCTCCCGCCGGCCGATGCGACGGGCCGGGCCGAGAAGGCGCTGATCGAGCGGCCCGAGAAGCGGGATGGTGAGGACTGGCGCCAGCGGCTCGAACATTTCCAGACACGCGCCGCGCAGACGCTCGATCTTCTTGCGACGGCCCTGGATGAGATCCATCCGCTCTCGGACGAAGAGACGCTCACCTATCTACATGCCTGTATATCGTCGAAACGGCACAACGTGTCGGTTCCGGAACTGCCAGTTTTTCTCGATGCGGTGCTCGCCGATGAAAGCTTTGCAGGCGGGCTGGAGCCGCGGATTGGCGAGGCGCACCTCGCGACGCTGACCTTGCTGGGCTTTCCGGCCTCGACACTGCCCGGCATGCTGGATGAACTCAACCGGCTTGGCTTCGCCTATCGCTGGACAACGCGATACATCGCGATGGACAAGGCCGAGGCCGAAAAGCTCCTCGCCAAGAAGCGGCGACACTGGTTTGCGAAGCGGAAATCCGTCGGCGCGGTCCTGCGGGAGACACTGTTCAACGAACAGGCCGCACTTCTCGACAATGATGCCGACAACAAGGCCGCCGATGCCGATGCAGCGCTGCAGGAACTCGGCTCGGATCTTGTCTCCTATGGCTATGTCACGACCACGCTGACCTTGATGGGGTCCTCGCGTGAAGAAGTCGAAGAGCGCACACGCGCCGTGGAGCGCGTGATCAATGGGCGCGGGTTCACGACGATCCGCGAGACGCTGAACGCCGTCGAAGCCTGGCTTGGGTCTCTGCCGGGGCATGTCTATGCCAATGTCCGCCAGCCGATCCTGCATACACTGAACCTCGCTCACCTCGTGCCGATCTCTTCAGTCTGGGCCGGCGATGCGTGGAATGCGCATCTAGCAGATCGCGCCCTGATCGAAGCGCAAACCGAAGTCACGACACCGTTCCGGCTCAACCTGCATGTCGGCGATGTCGGCCATACGCTGATCATTGGTCCGACAGGCTCCGGAAAGTCCGTGCTCCTGTCACTGCTCGCCGCACAATGGCAGCGCTATGAGGACGCCCAGATATTCCTGTTCGACAAGGGACGATCCGCGCGGGCGGTCACCTTGGCCATGGACGGCACCTGGTTGCCGCTGGCCGGAGATGAGCGTCCGCCGCTGCAGCCGCTTCGTGACATCGACACCGAGCGCGGTGCGAGCTTTGCCGCAGACTGGCTGCTCGGGCTGATCGAAGCCGAAGGCGTGACGGTCACGCCGGACCTGAAGTCCGTCTTGTGGGACGCGGTGCAGTCACTGGCTTCAGCGCCTGTTGCCGAACGGACGCTGACAGGGCTCAGCCTGATCCTGCAATCCGATACGTTGAAAGCGGCGCTCCATCCCTACACGCTGGAAGGCGCCCATGGGCACCTGCTCGACAGCGACGCTGAAGCGCTCGACTTGTCATCTGTAGCCTGTTTCGAGATGGACGAGCTGATGCAGACGCCGTCTGCGGTCGCGCCGGTCATTACTTATCTCTTCCACCGCCTGGAAGACCGGTTCGATGGCCGCCCAACCCTGCTTATCCTCGATGAGGCCTGGCTGTTCTTGGATCATCCGGTGTTTGCGGCGCGGCTGCGCGACTGGCTGAAGACGCTGCGCAAGAAGAATGTGGCCGTCGTGTTCGCAACCCAGTCGCTGGCCGACATTGAAGGCGCCTCCATTGCCCCGGCCCTGATCGAATCCTGCCCGACGCGGATCTTTCTGCCGAATGAGCGGGCACTCGAACCGACTGCCCAGGCGATCTATCGCCGCTTCGGGCTGAACGACCGCCAGATCGACATTCTCGCCAAGGCCATCCCGAAGCGGGACTATTACTATACCTCGCCGCTTGGCTGCCGGCTCTTCGAGCTGGGCCTCGGCGAAGTCGCGCTTGCCTTCTGCGGCGCCGCCTCCCCTGCCGACCAGAAGCTCATGGATCAGTGTCTTGAGGCCGACGCGGAAGCGGGCTTCGCCCGGAGCTGGCTGGAGCTGAAACAGCTTGGCTGGGCCGCCGACCTGCTGGCCGAGCAGCCGAGCGCACCCCTCCCACAGATCGCCGCTGAATAGGAGCCCCCAAATGAAAGCCCTTCTGTCTTCCGTCGCGCTTGTTGCCATTCCACTGTCTGGCCTGATGGCCCCGCCCGCCTCGGCGCAGCTTGCTGTCTACGACCCGGCCAATCATGCCCAGAACATCCTGCAGGCCGTGCGAGCGCTTCAGGAAATCGATAACCAGGTTCGCCAGCTCACCCATGAGATCGATATGATCGAGAAAATGGCGCGCGATCTCGAAACCCTGCCTGTCGAAGTCGCCAGCGCCATCATCGCCGACCGCATCCGCCGCATCGGAGAACTCATGCGCGACGCCGAAGGGATTGGCTACGGCGTCGAGGAGGTCGAGGAGGAGTATGAGAACCTCTATCCCGAAACCTATAGTGACACGCCGCCTGAATCAGACGTGCTCGTCGAGGATGCCCGCGCCCGCTGGCGCCAGTCGCGTAGTGCCCACAAGCACACGCTCCTCATGGTCGCTGAGACCGTGCGCAACAATGCCGAGGATTCCGAGGCACTGACCGGCTTGGTGGATGAGAGCCAGACAGCCATCGGCAATCTCCAGGCCCTGCAGGCCGGCAACCAGATCGGTGCACTCTCGGCCGAACAGCTGATCCAGATGGAAGCGCTGATGGCCGCCCATTACCGCGCCATCGCTTTCGACCGCGCGCGCGAGCTTGAAGAGGCCGAACGTGGCCGCGCCCGCCTTAAATCCTTCCTCGGAGACTGACCCGCCATGGAAGAGATGGGCGTCATCGACCGGTTCCTCGAAACCTTCATTGCCTATATCGATTCAGGCTTCGGCCTGCTCGCGGGCGATGTCGCTTACCTGACAACAACGCTGATCGTGATCGACATCACGCTGGCCGGTCTCTTCTGGGCGCTGTCGCAGAATGCCGACGTCATGTCAGGGCTGCTGAAGAAGGTGCTCTATGTCGGCTTCTTCGCCTTCATCATTGGCAACTTCACCCTGCTCGCCAATATCGTGTTCGAGAGCTTTGCGAGCCTCGGTGTGAAAGCGGGCTCCAGCACGCTGACCGCAGGTGATCTCATGCGACCAGGCTATATTGCCGGCGTCGGGTTCGAGGCGGCAGAACCCTTGCTGGCCGAAATCGGCGACATGCTCGGCCCGATCAGCTTCTTTCACAATTTCATCCTGATTGCCGTGATGTTTCTTGCCTGGGCGATCATCCTCGTCGCCTTCTTCGTGCTCGCGGTTCAGCTCTTCGTGGCGATCCTGGAATTCAAGCTGACGACGCTGGCCGGGTTCGTACTGATCCCGTTCGCGCTCTGGAACAAGACCAGCTTCCTCGCTGAACGCGTGCTCGGCAATGTCGTCACCTCGGGCATCAAGCTGATGGTGCTCGCTATCGTCGTCGGGATCGGCTCAACGCTCTTTGCTTCGATCACCGATGCTTTCACCGGGCCGGGCGATACGACTCTGGCGCAAGTGATGGGCACCGTGCTTGCCGCCATCGTCTTTCTCTGGATGGGTGTGTTCGCGCCGGGAATTGCGTCAGGCCTTGTCACCGGGGCGCCGCAGCTTGGCGCCGGTTCGGTCGTCGGCACAACAGCCGCTGTGGGTGCGGGCGCGATCCTCGCAGGCACAGGCACAGTCGCTGCTGGACGCGCCGCAATTGGCGGGGCGTCGGCAGCGGTCAAGGCCGGGGCCTCAATGTCGGGCGCGGCTCGCACCTCGTATGACCTTGGACGGCTTGGTTCCGGCGCCACCGGCTGGCGCGGGCATCTCGCTGGAGCCACAGGTATGGCGCAGGCTGGCTCGGACGCCATGCGGCGCATGGCCGGACGGCCCTTGCAAGGCGCCCGAAATGCTTACAGGCGCGGCAGTGAAGCCGCCTTTGCGGCGAGCGGCGGGAGCACAGCATCTACGGGCGTCAGCGATGCCGGAACCAGCGGTTCAAGCCCGGCCTGGGCCCGGCGCCTGCGCACAGAACAACGCCTGCAGCATGCCGGGGCCATCACGGTGCACGCCCTGAAAGACGGCGACCGCGGCATGGCAGGCGAAAATCCAAAACTCCAGAGAGACGAGGACTGATCCCATGTTCAGGCGAACTTCCACCCATTACGGGCAAAGCCCACATCCCGAAACGCCTTACCAGAAAGCCGGCCAGATCTGGGATGACCGGATCGGATCTGCCCGCGTACAGGCCAGGAACTGGCGGCTGATGGCACTCGGGTTGCTAGTCCTTCTGACGGCCTCTTCAGCCGCCCTTGTTTGGCGCAGCCTGCAATCCACAGTGACGCCATATGTGGTCGAAGTGGACGACACAGGCTCTGTGAAAGCCGTCGGCCCTGCCCTCGCCAATTACGACCCGACCGATGCGCAGGTCGCCCATCACCTCGCCAACTTCATCTCCGATGTCCGCAGTCTTTCCGTCGATCCGGTCATTGTCCGGCAGAACTGGTTGGCGGCCTATGACTATGTGACCGACAAGGCCGCCATCACGCTCAGCGATTATGCCCGCGACAATGACCCCTTCGCCGAGATCGGACGTCGCTCGCGCAGTGTCGATGTCGTAAGTGTCGTCCGCGTCTCGGACGAGTCCTTCCAGGCGCGCTGGCTTGAGAAGACCTACGAGAATGGCGCGCTGACCGGCGTCAAACGGTTCACCGGCCTCTTCACCCTGATCCACTCCCCGCCGCGCGATGCGCCGACGCTCCGCGCCAACCCGCTCGGCCTCTACATCCACAGCCTCAATTGGGGCGAAGACCTTGTCACAGGAGACAACCCATGATCCGCACTCTCACACTGGTATCCACACTGGCCCTTGCCACCGCCTGCGCCAGCGTTCCGGAGGCCGCGCCGATCGAGCCGGAACTGTTTGTCGCCGCCGCGCAGGTCGAGGACGCAGAGCCCCGTCCTGTCGAGATCGTCGAAACACCAACACCTTTGCCGCTTCCCGGCCAGATGAAACCGGTCGACGGGGTCAAGCGCACGGTAACCCGTGTCTATACCTCGCCCTCCGAGACGATCCGCAAGGGCACATCAGAAGCCCGGATCGAACCGTCCGTGGACGGCTATGTAAATGCCATTCAGGTCTATCCCTATACAGAAGGGGCGCTGTACAGATTGTATGCCGCGCCGGGACAGGTCTCCGACATTGCGCTGCAGCCCGGCGAGACGCTGGTCTCTGTCTCGGCTGGCGATACGGTGCGCTGGATTGTGGGAGATACATCCTCCGGTTCAGGCGGAACAGCACGCGCACATGTTCTGGTCAAACCGATCGGCGCCGGCCTCTCGACCAATCTCATGATTGCGACAGACCGGCGGACCTATCATCTGGAACTGGAGAGCGGTGACGGCACCTATATGGCGGCGTTGTCTTGGCGCTATCCGGCCGACGAGCTCTCGCAACTCATCTCTCGCAACAGCGTAGCGCTCGCGCGGGAAGAGACATCAATCATGCCGGGTGTTGCACTCGACCGGCTGGACTTTGATTACCTGATCGATGGTGACCGTCCAGACTGGCGACCCGTCCGCGTGTTCGATGATGGGCGGCAGGTTTTCATCCAGATGCCGGAAGGGTTGTCGACCATGGAGGCCCCGCCCCTCTTTGTCCTTGGCGTTTCTGGCGAGGCCGAACTCGTCAATTATCGCCTCAAGGGCAATTACTACATTGTCGATCATCTCTTCCGGGCCGCTGAGCTTCGCCTTGGTGAGAAATCCCAGACCGTGGTGCGGATCCGCAAACGCGAACCGAGGTCTGGTCTCGCGAGCCTGTTCGGGAGCAAGGGATGAGCGAGCCAGCCCCTTTCCCGCAGCAGGCCGATGCCCTGAAACTGCGCGCGCGGCCGCGACCCGTCACACGGATCAACCGGAAAGTCCTGATGGTCGGCGCCGGGCTCGGTGTGCTGGGGCTCTTTGCTGCCGCCTCCATTGCGCTCGATCCGCCCAAGGCCGCCGATCCCGCGGATCGCCAGGAACTTTACAACACGGCCACGAAGCGCGCGCCGGATGGACTGGCAGAACTTCCCTCGTCGTATGCGACCTGGACGCCGTCGCCCGGAACGCCAAAGCTTGGCGCACCCATGGCCGGCGACCTCGGCGGGACAGTGGTTTCGGAGGAACGCGAATGGGGGCTCGATCCGGAGTGGGATGTCGCAGCCTCGGATGATTTCAGGCCCTCGCCTGAAGATGAAGCCCTTCGGGCCGAACGTCTTGTCGCGGCTAAGCTTGCCGACGCAGCGGGCAAATCCTCCGTATTCTTTGACATTGGCGCTGGGCCGAGCATCGGGCCGGCATCCCTGCCGTCTGCCGGAGTTCCGGCCTCGTTCGGCTCTGAGCTGCTGGCGCTCGCTAGCCAAAGCGCCGGTGCCTTGCCGACAGGTCCAGGTAAGGATGACAACTTGCAAGCCCGCAAGATCGCCTTCGCGGACGAGGCACGCGATGGGGCGATTTACAACCCGCATGATCTCGAGACACCGGTCTCGCCCTACCAGGTCATGGCGGGCACGCTTATCCCGGCTTCGCTTGTGACAGGCCTCAACTCGGATCTGCCAGGTTCGGTCATCGGGCAGGTCACCCAGCCGGTCTATGACACCGTCACCGGAGCTTATCTTCTCATTCCGCAGGGTACCCGGCTGATCGGGCGCTACCAGTCCGAAATCTCATTCGGCCAGCAGCGCGCACTATTGATCTGGGACCGAATGATCTTCCCGGATGGCAGTTCTGTGCAGATATCTGAACCTGCCGCAGACAAGCAGGGTTTTGCGGGCCTTTCTGACCGCACAGACCATCACTGGGACCGGGTATTTGTCGCCGCTGGTCTTGCGACCGTTCTCGGCATCGGCGCGGAACTAGGATCAGACGAGGATGATATCGAACGTGCCATACGGCGCGGGTTCGGCGACAGCGTGTCTGAGGCCGGGGAGCGCGTCGTTGATCGCAACCTCGGCATCCAGCCGACCCTTCGTATCCGGCCCGGCTGGCCGGTGCGGGTCATCGTGACGCGTGATCTCGTGCTGCGGCCTTATTCTCAGGGAGGCCGCTGATGAGCCTTCGCATTGCCCAACTGCCGGATCGCACGCCGGTCAAACTGACCCTCTCTGTTGAACCCGATCTCGCGTCCGCGCTTGCCGACTATGCGGCGATCTATGCCGAGACCTATGGCGCCGAAGAGAAACCCGAAACCCTGGTTCCTGTCATGCTGGAAACCTTCCTCGCATCGGATGCCGGGTTCAAGCGGGCCCGCAAGGCCCTTCATGCCAGAGCCAGCAAAGGAGAATAGCAATGGCGACAATTGGCACCTTCAGCCAGAAGGATGGCAAATGGACCGGGACGATCCGGACCATGACAATCAATGTGAAAGCCCAGATGGTCCCGGTGACCGAGAAAGCCGAAGGCGGCCCGGACTACCGGATCTTCGCCGGAGGCGCAGAACTCGGCGCCGCCTGGCGCGAGGAAAGCAAGGATGGCGAAACTCCATACCTTGCCGTCAAGCTGGATGATCCGGGGTTCGAGAAGCCACTGAGAGCTGCCTTTTTCGAGAAGGAAGAAGATGGCAGCGGCGTGCTGGTCTGGAACCGTCAGAAGCTGAACTAGATCAGCTTCTGCCTATCGGACCGTGAACCGCAAATACCCCAAACTCGTGTCTCGCGGTCGCCTTCCAAAGGCGATCGCGAAGCCAACTGAACCTCCCGAGGACGAATTTTCTGGGGAAATAGCCCCATCTTGGGCGATTGATCTCGCCGAAGCGCTTGCGCGATATCATGCGAGGTTGGCATATCGGAAAGGGTCATGACCCTAAAAGCCGCCATCTACGCCCGCTACTCGTCGGACCTTCAGTCTATTCGTTCAATCGAAGACCAGATTGCTCTTTGCCGACAACACCTAGAACAGAAATCCTGGACCGAAACCGTCGTCTATTCAGACCGCGCGATCTCGGGCGGCGCAATGGTTACGCGCCCCGGTATACAGGATCTGATTAGGGGCGCCGCGAACGGTCACTTCAATGTCGTTGTATCAGAGGCGCTCGACCGCATTTCCCGCGACCAAGCCGACACAGCCACAATCTACAAGATCCTCGCCTTTCACGGCGTGTCGATCGTCACGCTTTCCGAAGGAGAAGTCGACTCGATGCATGTCGGCTTCAAGGGCGTGATGAATGAGATGTTCCTGCGCGATCTGGCGAAGAAGACGCGCCGCGGTCAGACTGGTGTTGTGAATTCAGGTAGATCGGCCGGAGGACATTGCTACGGTTACGACATCCTACCGGGTGAACAGAATGGCATCCTGACCATCAACGACGAAGAAGCTGAGACCATCAGACGGATCATGCGTCTGTTCGTTGAAGGAAAATCTCCGCGAAGCATCGCGGCCATGTTGAATCAGGAAGGTGTCGCAGCACCGCGCGGTTCAGATTGGCGCGCCTCAACGATCAATGGACAGGTGCATGCCGGCAACGGCATCCTGAACAACGAACTCTATATCGGTCGCCGCATCTGGAACCGCAGGCATAAGGTCACGGATCCCTTCTCCGGCAAGAAGCGTATGCGGGCAAACCCCGAAAGCGAATGGGTCATCAATGAGGTGCCGGACCTTCGGATTGTTGATAATGAACTCTGGCAGGCTGTGAAGCTTCGCCAACAAAGGCACTCCCGCAAACGTGGTGGAGCGAAGCGGCCAACACGGCTCCTGTCGGGGCTTCTGGAATGTACTGTGTGCGGCGGTCCAATGTCGATTGTCTCTCAGAACAGGTACGGTTGCTCGACAAGGCGCGAGAAGGGTACCTGCTCGAACAATCGAACCATTGCGGCCAAAGAACTGGAAGAACGCGTCCTTGCAGGACTGAACAACGCTCTGCTTCATCCGGACGCGCAGAAGGCGGCCGCACGCGAGTTTCACGCAGAACTCGTTCGTCAACAAAAGGCGACTGGGAGCGAGCGGTTTCAGCTTGAGAAGGCTATCGCTGAAGCCGGCAGGCGTATCGACCGGATTGTCGATGCGATTGCTGAAGGAGTCGCGACCACTGCCCTCAAGCAAAAGCTGGTCGCCCTGGAAGCAGAAAAAGTCGAAAACGAGGGCAAACTTGCGGCAATGGGCAGCGAGCCCGTTGTGAGCGTTCATCCGAACGCGGGCGAGCTCTATGCCGAGCTTATCGGCTCACTTGTGGAAGTGGTTTCGGACCCGTCTCCGGATGCTGACGAGGTCCGATCCGTCTTGAGGAAGACCATCCAACGGATTTGCCTTGAGCCGCGCAAAAATGAGAGCGGCTATAACCTTGTTATAAAAGGCGATTTGGCCGCCCTGATTTCTCAGGACGGCCAAACTACTCTTATGATGGGTGCGGGAGTAGGATTTGAACCTACGACCTTCAGGTTATGAGCCTGACGAGCTACCGGACTGCTCCATCCCGCGTCAGCTTGTAGTTACATTTAGGAGGGTAACCCCTTAAATGCAAATCCGGCCGCGAGGGCCGGACAAATCCGCCTGGAAAATCCCGGCGGCAGGCCGCAAAAGCGACCAAAATCGTCGTAATGGAAAGATGTGTCTGCAAGTTTGTCTGACTGGGCTCTGCGGACCCGGCAGCGACCTACTCTCCCACGCCTTAAGACGTAGTACCATTGGCGCAAGGGGGCTTAACGACCGAGTTCGAGATGGGATCGGGTGGGGACCCCCTGCCATAACCACCGGGTCGGCGGAAACCAGTCAGGGATATTATACCAACATGTTCTTTATCGAGACTGTGTAGAAGCAAATACGCTTTCAACTACACATGAATTTCAACAATCAAGCCTATCGAGCAATTAGTACCGGTTAGCTCCACGCATCGCTGCGCTTCCACACCCGGCCTATCGACGTGCTGGTCTTGCACGGCTCTCAGGGATACCTGGTTTTGAGGTTAGTTTCCCGCTTAGATGCTTTCAGCGGTTATCTAGTCCACACATAGCTACCCTGCAATGCGGCTGGCGCCACAACAGGTCCACCAGAGGTGTGTTCATCCCGGTCCTCTCGTACTAGGGACAAATCCTCTCAAGTATCCAACACCCACGGCAGATAGGGACCAAACTGTCTCGCGACGTTCTGAACCCAGCTCACGTACCACTTTAATCGGCGAACAGCCGAACCCTTGGGACCTGCTCCAGCCCCAGGATGTGATGAGCCGACATCGAGGTGCCAAACGATGCCGTCGATATGGACTCTTGGGCATCATCAGCCTGTTATCCCCGGAGTACCTTTTATCCGTTGAGCGATGGCCCTTCCACTCGGGACCACCGGATCACTATGACCGACTTTCGTCTCTGTTCGATCTGTCGATCTCACAGTCAGGCAGGCTTATGCCATTGCACTCAACGACCGATGTCCGACCGGTCTGAGCCTACCATCGCGCGCCTCCGTTACTCTTTAGGAGGCGACCGCCCCAGTCAAACTACCCGCCACACAGGGTCCCGGCCCCATCCAGGGGCGCGGTTAGACATCAAAGAAATTAAGGGTGGTATTTCAAGGTTGGCTCCACAGCATCTGGCGACACTGCTTCAAAGCCTCCCACCTATCCTACACATAAGTTCTTTAATGCCACTGTGAAGCTGTAGTAAAGGTTCACGGGGTCTTTCCGTCTGACCGCGGGTACCCCGCATCTTCACGGGGAATTCAATTTCGCTGAGTCTATGTTGGAGACAGTGGGGAAGTCGTTACGCCATTCGTGCAGGTCGGAACTTACCCGACAAGGAATTTCGCTACCTTAGGACCGTTATAGTTACGGCCGCCGTTCACCGGGGCTTCAATTCAAAGCTTGCACTTCTCCTTTTAACCTTCCGGCACCGGGCAGGCGTCAGACCCTATACGTCGCCTTACGGCTTCGCAGAGCCCTGTGTTTTTGATAAACAGTCGCAACCCCCAGTTTTGTGCCCCTCAGACCTGGTTGCCCAGATTGAGGCCTCCTTCTCCCGAAGTTACGGAGGTAATTTGCCGAGTTCCTTCAACATAGTTCTCTCAAGCGCCTTGGTATGCTCTACCTGACCACCTGTGTCGGTTTCGGGTACGGTCTAATAGGGAGGCTATTTCCAGGAACTTCCAGGCTGCATTCCCAATCCAATAAGGGAATACAACTTTCGAAATCCGTCACTCATCCCTTGGCCCACGAATATTAACGTGGTTCCCATCGACTACGCCTTTCGGCCTTGCCTTAGGGGCCGGCTAACCCTGCGCAGATTAGCTTTACGCAGGAACCCTTGGTCTTTCGGCGACAGGGTCTCTCACCCTGTTTGTCGCTACTCATGTCAGCATTCTCACTTCCGATACCTCCAGCAAACCTCACGGTTCACCTTCACAGGCTTACGGAACGCTCCGCTACCACTCTTTCGAGTCCGCAATTTCGGCGAATAACTTTAGTCCCGATACATTTTCCGCGCAGAGGCGCTTGATCAGTGAGCTGTTACGCTTTCTTTAAAGGATGGCTGCTTCTAAGCCAACCTCCTGATTGTCTCAGCACCTCCACATCGTTTCGCACTTAGCTATTACTTAGGGGCCTTAATTGGCGGTCTGGGTTGTTTCCCTTTTCACGACGGACGTTAGCACCCGCCGTGTGTCTGCCACGCATAACTTCTGGGTATTCGGAGTTTGAGAAGGTTTGGTAATCCGGTGAGGACCCCTAGCCCATTCAGTGCTCTACCCCCCAGAGTCTAATCGTGACGCTCTACCTAAATAGATTTCGCGGAGAACCAGCTATCAGCAAGTTTGATTGGCCTTTCACCCCTAGACACAGGTCATCCGAGAGCTTTTCAACGCTCAACGGTTCGGCCCTCCAGTGCATGTTACTGCACCTTCAGCCTGCCCATATCTAGATCACTTGCCTTCGGGTCTAATGCTACGTACTCATTCGCCCTATTAAGACTCGCTTTCGCTGTGCCTACACCTATCGGCTTAAGCTTGCACGCAACACTAAGTCGCTGACCCATTATACAAAAGGTACGATGTCACTCCGAAGAGCTCCATCAGCTTGTAGGCATCCGGTTTCAGGATCTGTTTCACTCCCCTCATCGGGGTTCTTTTCATCATTCCCTCACGGTACTTGTTCACTATCGGTCGGTAAGGAGTACTTAGGCTTGGAGGGTGGTCCCCCCATGTTCAGACAGGATTTCACGTGTCCCGCCCTACTCTAAAAGGTCTTCATTTTACGGATACGGGGCTATCACCCACTACGGCGTACCTTCCCAGATACTTCTCCTTATTTCAGACCAGGCCTGGTCCGCGTTCGCTCGCCACTACTAACGGAGTCTCAATTGATGTCCTTTCCTCCGGGTACTTAGATGTTTCAATTCCCCGGGTTCGCTTTTTAACCCTATGTATTCAGATTAAAATATCTCACTATTGAAATGTTAGACAGGTCGAGCGCCGAAGCGCTCGAATTATCCAACATCTCGGAGATGGGTTTCCCCATTCAGAAATCACCGGATCAAAGGGTGCTCTCGCCTCCCCGGTGCTTATCGCAGAGTGCCACGTCTTTCATCGCCTCTTACCGCCAAGACATCCCCCGGATGCCCTTTTGACGCTTGATCGTTATTTGAAATCCATGTGCAGTGGAAAACGCATTTGCGCTCCACACACTGGATCTCGATCAGACATGTTGGTTTCTTGCAGACTGACCCTTTACCAATACCGTACATTGCTGCGCGGCCGGTTATTCGGCTGAGGCTGGTGACGCAGACCCACGAGGGGTGGCGGCCAGCCGGATCAATCTTTCCCTTACGATAACAAACATCCCGGAACCCTGAGGTCCCAGAAACGGACTAAACTTCTTTCGTTCGTACACCCACCAAGCAAATGGTGGAGCCAGACGGAATCGAACCGACGACCTCCTGAATGCAAATCAGGCGCTCTCCCAACTGAGCTATGGCCCCGTAGTCTGGCATCCCGCCAGGTCGCGTGCCCTGCCCTGCGTTGCCGCAGGCTTCGATGGTGGGCCGAGGAAGAGTTGAACTTCCGACCTCACGCTTATCAGGCGTGCGCTCTAACCACCTGAGCTACCGGCCCGTGACCAAGTCAGGGCCAGGCCCATCGCGGTCAAAGTCGAAGACAGGCGATAAAGCGCCCGCGGGGCTCGCTTAGTATCCAGACTCACTGAAAGCAAGCCTGAACAACGAACGAAGGAAGAGAAACGGAGACGGCGCGATAGCCGCATAGTTTTTTGTCCATCAAAGTGGACTGTCTATAGAGCTCTAGAGCCTCGCGTGAGCAAAGCAATCCAGAAGCATCCTTAGAAAGGAGGTGATCCAGCCGCAGGTTCCCCTACGGCTACCTTGTTACGACTTCATCCCAGTCACTGATCCTACCGTGGCCGCCTGCCTCCGAAGTTAGCACAGCGTCTTCGGGTAGAACCAATTCCCATGATGTGACGGGCGGTGTGTACAAGGCCCGGGAACGTATTCACCGTGGCATGCTGATCCACGATTACTAGCGATTCCACCTTCATGCCGTCGAGTTGCAGACGACAATCCGAACTGAGACAGTTTTTGGGGATTAACCCATTGTCACTGCCATTGTAGCACGTGTGTAGCCCTACCCGTAAGGGCCATGAGGACTTGACGTCATCCCCACCTTCCTCCGGCTTACCACCGGCAGTTTCCTTAGAGTGCCCACCCAAACGTGATGGCAACTAAGGATGAGGGTTGCGCTCGTTGCGGGACTTAACCCAACATCTCACGACACGAGCTGACGACAGCCATGCAGCACCTGTATCCGATCCAGCCTAACTGAAGGAATCCATCTCTGGAAACCGCGATCGGTATGTCAAGGGTAGGTAAGGTTCTGCGCGTTGCTTCGAATTAAACCACATGCTCCACCGCTTGTGCGGGCCCCCGTCAATTTCTTTGAGTTTTAATCTTGCGACCGTACTCCCCAGGCGGAGAGCTTAATGCGTTAGCTGCGTCACCGACAGGCATGCCTGCCAACAACTAGCTCTCATCGTTTACGGTGTGGACTACCAGGGTATCTAATCCTGTTTGCTCCCCACACTTTCGCACCTCAGCGTCAGTACCAGTCCAGTTAGCCGCCTTCGCCACTGGTGTTCCACCGAATATCTACGAATTTCACCTCTACACTCGGTATTCCGCTAACCTCTCCTGGTCTCTAGACTTCCAGTTTCAAATGCAGTTCCGAGGTTGAGCCCCGGGATTTCACATCTGACTTAAAAGTCCGCCTACGTGCGCTTTACGCCCAGTAATTCCGAACAACGCTAGCCCCCTTCGTATTACCGCGGCTGCTGGCACGAAGTTAGCCGGGGCTTCTTTACTAGGTACTGTCATTATCATCCCTAGCGAAAGAATTTTACAACCCTAAGGCCTTCATCATTCACGCGGCATGGCTGCATCAGGCTTTCGCCCATTGTGCAAGATTCCCCACTGCTGCCTCCCGTAGGAGTCTGGGCCGTGTCTCAGTCCCAGTGTGGCTGATCATCCTCTCAGACCAGCTATAGATCGTCGCCTTGGTAGGCCATTACCCTACCAACTAGCTAATCTAACGCGGGCCGATCTTTCACCGATAAATCTTTCCCCCGAAGGGCGTATACGGTATTACCACTCGTTTCCAAGAGCTATTCCGTAGTGAAAGGTACGTTCCCACGCGTTACTCACCCGTCTGCCACTATATCGTTCGACTTGCATGTGTTAAGCCTGCCGCCAGCGTTCGTTCTGAGCCAGAATCAAACTCTCAAGTTGAGTTGATCTGACGATACCATCCATTGGAATATGGACGGCTACTTTAGCTGTTAAGCATCAAGTATTGCGTTCTTTGACGAGAAACCCTTAGTCACAAAGGCCGGGCCGAAACCCAACCGATGGAAAAAGAATTTTCTCTTAAGAAACGCATCCGTCGCGATCGTTTGGACCGTGGCCGAAGCCCGTGTCCGCAAGCCATCACGCCGCCTGCGTTTCTCTTCCTAATCTCTTACGATGTCAAACAGCTGGAACCGAAGCTCCGAAGGTCTCCATCAGAAGCCCGTGGGCCCGTCCGGAAGAGGCGGCTTATATGGGCCGCCGCTTAGCCCGTCAACACTCTTTTTCGCGCCTTCTGCAGTTGAGTGTTTAACCACCGTTCCCGCATCAATTTAAGCGCAAAAGAACCACTTGCCGAAAAGATCCGGCTCGCAAATTCGAGCGTTTCGAGGAACCGCATATATAGCCCCTGTTCGACGAAAAGTTCAAGAACTTTTTCACCAATCAGGTGAGCTTTTCAGCGGGCCCGCTTCAGATGCCCGAGGGCGTCGTCTGCGGAAGAGGCGGCTTATATGGACCGCCCTTCTTCCCGTCAACACTCTTTTCCGCCTCTTCTGCAGTTAGGTGCCAGGCACCGTTTCCGCTTCAATTTTGGCGCAAATGAACCAGCCTGCCGAAATCATCCGGCCCGCAAATTCGAGCGTTTCGAGGAACCGACATCAACGCTCTGACTGGGGAAGAATAGAAACTTCCAAGCCATTCAGAGAACCCGGTGCCGGGCCGCCTCAGAGATCCGAAGAACTCGTCAGCGAGTGGCGGCTTATATGGACCGCCGTTCTTCCCGTCAACACCCTTTTCTGCGCTGTGTGCAGTAGAATGTTTAACCATCCATCCTGCTATGTTTACAGCGCAAAAGATCCCGTTGGCCGAACATGTCCGGCTCGCAGATCCGAGCGATTTTCAGGGAACCGATATCGAGCTCTGTCTGGGGAAGATTAGAAAACTTCCGAACCAATCAGGTGCGCCGTTACCGGGCCCCGCGTCTGAAACCCGAAGGCCTCGTCAGCGGAGGTGGCGATGTACCCCCGCCCCCCGGATGCGGCAACCCCCTAATGCAGGAATTCATCACAAAACTGCAGGAAAAAGACGGAAGCTTGTCGCGGCTTCCTGCCGGCCAATCCCAAAAGCCCAATGAATACGGGGGCTGCCCCCTAATACTGAGCGGACAGGTACGATTTCATCGCTTCTGCTTCAGCTTCCGTTTCAGCGATCTTCCACTTCACCAGATCCCCGATCGAGATCACCCCGACGAGGCGTCCGTCTGTCATGACGGGCAAATGACGAATCCTCCTGTCGGTCATAAGCTGCAACGCGTCATCTATCTTGGTGGTCGATTCGACCTTGATCACGTCGCGTGTCATCGCGTCGCCAACGTTCAATTCCAGCGCCATGGCGCCCTGACGCGCCACATGGCGCACAATATCCCGCTCAGACAATACGCCGATGATGGTGCCATCAGCGTCCAACGCGACCACCGCGCCGATTCGCTTTCCATCCAGCGTGCGGGCTGCGGCCGCCAATGTTTCACCGGCCTTCACCGAAATGATGGCGAAACCCTTGTCTTTGAGAATTTGGTCGATGGTCATCCATTGCCTCCCTGTGCATACGGCCCCTTTTTTGAGTGCCTGATTTTCAGAAAGCCTATCATAATTCCAATCATGACGCGATCAGGCGTGAAATTGTGCCCGTCCGAGATTGCGTGCGAGGTACCGGAACAACAGGGCCCCGGCGATGTATCCACCAATATGGGCCTGCCAGGCGATTGCCGAGCCGAACAGCGAAGGCCCCAGGAAGGCGAGAATCAGGTTGCCGACAAAAAAGACCGCGCTCGTCGTCAGGAATTTTCGGTCCAGAAGCCTGACGGGAAGCCCATTCTGGATCATCAGAGCCCCGGCAATCAGGCCGGAGACGCCACCTGAGGCCCCAATGGCCGGTGGCCCATCCGGATAGTGAGCCAGGAGATGGGCAACGGAGCCACCCACGACGCTCGCCACAAACAGGCCGAGAAAGGCCAGATTGATGCTGAGGCGAGATCGCGCGATTCGCTCGATCACAGCATAGACCGGCTTGCCGACCGCAATCAGCATTACTGTATTCATGAGGACATGGGACCAGCTGCCGTGAACCAGCGCCGTTCCCGCAAGGGGAATCAGCGCATCCAGCGCATTTCCATACGGAGCATAGCCTCCAGCAATGGGAGAACCGCCTATCCAGCCCCAGAAGCGATCCGGGAAGACTGCGCCTATATCCACGAAAAGCGGGTCCAGCGCGGAGCCTGTGATGAGTCTCAGTCCGTGCATTGCAACAATGGCGAGCGCCAATGCGGTTACAAAGGGAGGCGCATTGATAATGGGGGGCGCTCGCCGTGATTGGCGCATGGACGGTCTCCTGAAACACTCGCTCACTGATAGATGGGCCTTTGAAACAGGATGTCACCCCGATTCGCGGAATGATCATCGTCGCCCTGATGCTCTACAGAGCCCACATAGGCCCGACGGCTAGCCCAGCGCGCCACCGCCCCTTTACACCTGCAACTTCCGATCTAGTTCCTCGGGCATGTTCATACGTATCTTTCTCGGCATTATTGCCCTGGCGTTCCTTGTGTTCGGAATCTGGTCCTTGCTCGACCCGGTGGCCATGAGCTCATCAATGGGCGTGATCACAGGCGGCCCGAATGGGGTGTATGAAACCCGCGGGATCTATGGCGGCGTCAGCCTTGGCGCAGGTCTACTGGCAATTGCAGGCGTTTTTCGCCCGCGCATGGTCCGCCCTGCCCTGTGGTTTATCACGACTTACATGGGTGGATATGTTTTCGCGCGCATTGTCGGCCTGATTGCGGGTGATGCCCCAACGACGGATTTCCTCATGTTTGCAGGCTTCGAGGTCGCCTGCCTCGTTGTTGCCGTCGTCTCATTGGTCGCTTACCGGCCGGATTGAACTGACCAGCGCCGCATGGAAAAAGCCCCGCCGCAAGCGACGGGGCTTCCTGTTGATTCGAGGCCAAAGCCCTAGAAAGATTTGCGAACCGTCAGGCCATAAGTCGCTGGCTGGATCGGATAGCCAGAGATAGACCCCGCCTGCGCAACGGCCGGAAAGGCAACGGTGATGTACTCGTCATCAAAGATATTCCGTCCCCAGAGCGTAAAGCTCAACCCGGACTCGGTCGTCAGACCTGCCGACGCGTTGAACGTACTGACTTCTTTCTCGTCGCCGATCAGGGCCTGATTGGCCGGTTCGTCGAAATAGTCAGACGGGCTTTCATATTGCCAGTCTGCCCGCACGAAGGCGTCATAGGTCTTCACATCAAATGTGTAGGTCGCCGAGGTAGAGGTCGAAACATCCGGAATGCCGTATGGCTTTTGGCCGGAAATGTCGCCGCTCGCCGACTCCTCGAAGCTGTCATAGACGGGATCAAGGAACGTACCGGCAAAGCTGAGCAACAAATTGTCGGTCGCATTCCATTGCGCGTCAAGCTCAAGACCTTGCGTGGATTGTTCGCCCGCATTCGCCAGCGCAAAGCCGGTGCCCGTGAAGATGTTCGACTGGAATCCCTCAATGGTCTGGTCGAAGATCGCCACATTGAACGCAAAGTCAGAATAAGCGCCTTTGACGCCCAACTCGTAGACTTTCGATTCTTCCGGCCCGGCAAAGCGCGTACCTGTGGTCAGGTTCGGCACAAGCAAACCACCTTGGGCGAGCAGCGCGTAATCCGCAGATGTTGGCCGACTGTCACGGGACAGGTTCCAGGAAGATGCCTTGAAGCCCGTCGCGTAGGAACCATAGACATTGATCGAATCGGTCAGGTCATAAGCCAGACGGAAAGTGACGGACGTGTCCTCATCATCCGTCGAGCCGGTTTCTACAGCATTCGGGAAGTTCAGGAATGGCGGCAGGAACTGCAACTGCTGCAACGCGCCGGGTGCGCCGGCTGCTGTTGCCTGAATGGTCGCAAACTCCGTCGGATAAGCCGCAGCGAATGCGCCGACCGCCGCAGGATCGGTCGGATTCACGCCCGCCTGCAACAACAAGCCACCAGCCGTGGCCTGAGTGATGAACGGCGCGGCGGTATTGAGGTCCACGGCCGCAAATGTGTCAGTCGAGACAGCATTCGCAAAGGCGTCCTTGTTCACCTGGGTATAGTTCAGGCCAAAGGTCGCCGTCAGTCGATCAGTGACTTCATAGTCAATTGTACCGAACAATGATGCGGACGTGTCATCCTGACCATAGAATTCAGTGAATCCTTGTCCGGGCTGGAAGAACGTGCCGGGCGCGACACCAAAGACAACCGGCTCCAGTGATGTCAGGAGGCCGGATGACAGGATGTCGATATAGCCCCGAATATCCTGACCGTAGAGCAGTTGGTTCTCGATATCGACGGTTTCATCGAAGTAGAAGCCACCCACCATCCAGCTCAGCGGACCACTGCCATTGGAGGTCAGACGCACTTCCTGAGTGAAGGTTTCGATTTCGACATCATCGGACTTTCGGCCGAGCAGGTCGGCACTCGTGAAGTCGGAGTCCTGGTTCGTGCTGAGATCGGATGTCCGGTAGGAAGTGATGCTGGTCAGCGTGAAGGCGCCGAGGTCGAAATCCCCCTGCAGCGACAGGCCGCCATTCTTGATAAGGTTCTCGGACCCGAAATTGTAGGCCACATCATAAGAGAACGGATCCTCTGCAACCAGGTTTCCGCCCAGCGCCAGGATGGCCGCACCGGTTGGACCATTGATGACGTTCGCGGCTGCACAGCAGATTTCGTCGATCTCGTCATAGTCCGCGATCAGGCGGAACGACATGTCATCATTCGGCTCCCAAAGCAGATCGCCGCGCAGGCCCCAGCGATTGCGCTCATTGGTATCCGGGCCGTCGCCAAGGTCTTCGACATAGCCATCGCGCGTATTGAAGTTTCCGCCCAGGCTGAAGGCCAGCGTGTCAGAAATCGGGCCAGTGACAAATGCGCCAGCACGGTAACCATTATAGTTGCTGACAGTGCCCTCAACATTGCCGCCCCACTCAAATTGCGGCTTCTGGGTCACGATCGAGATCACACCCGCCGATGCGTTCTTGCCGAACAGAGTCGATTGAGGTCCGCGCAGGACCTCGACGCGCTGAAGGTTTGGCAGGTCAGAAATCTGCGAGGTCGACCGAGAACGATAGACACCATCCACAAACACACCAACCGACGGCTCAATGCCGGCATTGTTGGCGCCGTTGCCGAAGCCCCGAATGATGAAGTTCGTGTTGGACGAAGACTGCTGCTGGCTCACGCGCAGCGATGGCACGACAGATTGCAGGTCTCCCAGATCCACAATCTCTGCCTTTTCGATGACGCTCTCATCCACGACCGACACTGCGACTGGCACGTCCTGGAGTGTCTGCTCGCGCTTGGTAGCCGTAATTGTCACCGTCTGGAGCGTGCGGCTTTCATCTTGGTCGGTGTCCTGCGCGTGGGCAGGCGTGGAGAGGGTTGCGAATGCAGCAATGCCAGCACTGACATAGAGCGCCGACTTGAAATGAGCCATTTCAAGAACACTAAATTTTCTGGATTTCACGTGTGGGTCCCTTTGAACAAGTTTCGATTTTTGTAGGTGGGAGGAATTCAACGGCAACGGATGCCATACTTAATTGTCTAGTCAGATGACCATTCATGACAAGTCATGACCATGAGTAATGGTTAAGAAACCGCATATGCTCTGCTTTCTGGATAGCAGATAGCGAGTTCACAGCCGATCGCGGCGCGAGAGTTCTCCGAGGGCGCGCCTGCGTGATTCGAGTTCGTCCAATCTGTGTACCGAGATGAGACTCGCGCACCGTGCCCCAAATGACGCTTCCTGAAAATTGCTGCCTTGGAGCCGGCAAAACCTCCTCAATGGGGAAAACCTGATCACGGCGCACCCGAAATTTCCCCCGCGGGGGGAAAGCGGAACTGGAACAGATATTGCGGAACTGGTCTCCGAAGCAGGCCCAGCGGGCTTTGATATCTTTTACGGAGCGAACGCCCCTCATGCACGACCGGTCTATTCACCCGAACACACGTATTATGCTTGAAGCCTGGAAGCGCATGAGCGTTAATCCAGCCTCAGAAGAAGACCGCACACCGCGTGCGAACGACCATCCAGACCTGATCACGAATATCTTCATGATCCAGTCCACACAGGATGGCGCATGGATCTTTCGCACTGCAGGTGACGGCGTATCACAGCTGCTCGGCCGGACGTTGCCGAATCATGACTTTCTCGCGCTTTGGACAGGTCCCGACCGGTCCATGGTCTCGGGCTTGCTGGATGCTGTAAGGCTGGACAGCGCTCCGGGCGTGATCCGCGGCAGCGGCGAAACCCTTACCGGCCAACGTGTTGAAGTAGAGATCACGCTGATGCCGCTGGCTCAGTCTTCCGTAGACGGAAATGTGACCCGTTTCCTCGGCCTTTACCAGACGCTCGGCGGCCTGCCGATGCTCAAGGGCCGGCCAATCTGGCGCCACCGGCTGGCTATGCTGGTGCCCCCGGATACGCGTCGCTCGGAACCAGCCCTGAAACTGGTCGCAAGCAACGCGCACTGAACTCTTCGAGGGTCAGGCAGCCACAGTCTCCGGCTCTTCCGCCGCGAGAGGCTCCTTACCAAGAATCATGTCGGCAGCCTTCTCGGCGATCATGATCGTCGGTGCGTTGGTGTTGCCACCGATCAGTGTTGGAATCACGGACGCATCGACCACGCGCAAGCCTTCGACACCCCGTACACGTAATTCTCCATCGACAGGCGCGTCGTCGCCCGCACCCATCGCGACAGTGCCAATCGGGTGATAGATCGTCTCGCCGGTCCGCCGGATGAAGGCATCAATATCCTCATCCGTCTTCACGCTCTCGCCGGGCATCATCTCTGCGCCTGTGAACGGCCGCAAGGCATTCTGCGAGCATAGATCACGCAGCATCTTCACCGCTTCGCGCATTGCGCGGCGATCTTCCTCAGCTTCGAGATAGTTCGGATCTATGGCCGGATGCTGGAACGGATCAGATGAGGCCAGGCATACCGTACCGCGGCTTTCCGGGCGCAGCTGGCAAGCGTGGACCGTGTAGCCGTCCTTGTTTGCCTGGTGCTTGGCGTGGTCCATCATGATGGCATTGACGAAGTGAAGCTGAAGATCCGGCATTTCCAGGCCCTCACGCGACTTCAGGAATGCTCCCGCCTGAAGATGGTTGTCGGCGCCTGCGCCTGTCTGGTTCATGAGATACTGCAAACCAACCCCGATCTTCTTGAGCCCCTTCTGCATGGAGTAGGCAGAAATTGGCTGGGTCATCTCATGGATGACGGTCAGGTCCAGATGGTCTTGCAGGTTCTGGCCGACATTCGGGGATTTGACCTCCGTCTTGATGTCAAAGCGGCCCAGATGGTCCGGATTGCCAATGCCTGAGAGTTGCAGTAATTGCGGCGACTGAACTGCGCCAGCACAGACAATGACTTCGCTTGATGCATGGATTTCCTGAGCCAATCGGCCCTTGCCTTCAACCACTTCGACGCCGGTCGCCCGCCCCTTCTCCATGAGAATCCTAGTGACAAGCCCCGTCGAGATCACGGTGAGATTGTCCCGGACACCAACTATGGGGCGCAAATAGCCATATGACGCGCTCCAGCGCTCACCCTTGTGGATTGTCCTTTGATAGCGGCCAAAGCCCTCTTGCTCTGCGCCATTGAAATCTTTCGTGCTGGCATATCCGGCCTGTTCTCCGGCTTGCAGAAAGGCCCGGTAGATCGGCGACGATAGCGGACTCTCGGAAACTTTGAGGGGCCCACTCGCCCCATGATAAGCGGAATCGCCGCCTTCATAGCCCTCTGATTTCCGGAAATAGGGCAGCACATCTGCGAAACTCCAGCCGCGCAACCCCATTTGGGCCCACTGATCGTAGTCGCGAGCATGTCCCCGAATATAGATCATGCCATTGATTGAGGACGATCCTCCCCAGCCCTTGCCACGTGGCCACCAGAGTTTGCGTCCATTCATGTGCTTTTGGGGTTCGGTCCAGAATCCCCAATTGTAAGCGCCCTCCGCTTTGATGAGATTTCCTACCCCAGCGGGCATTCTTACCATCAGAGCATTATCTTTCTTACCAGCCTCAACCAGACAGACCTTGATCGTCGGGTCTTCGCTCAACCTGTTGGCAAGAGCGCAGCCTGCACTACCTGCACCAACAATCACATAATCATACGTCTCCATGAATGGAGCACCTCCCATTAAACCCTATGGTGAAGGAATTCCGCAATTCCATCTGTTTCCCGCAACAGTTTGTGAACGAAACTGGCGTAAGTAAAGTCTAGATGGAGAAGTACAGGCAGGTTGCCCCAACGGCCTCAGGAGATTCCACATGCCAGCACTAGACTTGTCAGTGCCGCAGTTCAAACCGGTGATCAACACCGAAGAGGATCGTCGCCAATACAAGCGAGTCGATCTCGAGCTGGAAGGCTGCTTCCTCGATGAAACCAGCGAAGATCATCAACTTGTAACCGAAAACCTGTCCTGCTCCGGTGCCTTCATGCGGGCTGCTACGGTCCCAGTGCCGGGCTCCAATGTGATTTGCTATTTCGACGATCTGGGCCGCGTCGCCGGGACGGTCGTGCGCACTTCCAAGGATGGGTTCGCGGTTGAATTCAACGTCGTGCCACACAAGCGCAAGAAACTTGCAGACCGCCTGAGCTGGCTGATCAACAAGGATTTGATGGAAGCGCCCGAACAGCGCGCGGCCGCCCGCTTTCCTACCGGAGGCCCGGCCTTTATCGGCCGCAAGGATGGCATGCAGATCCCTTGTACGGTCGTCGACATCTCCCTCACGGGCGCCAGCTTCCAGACCAATGGCCAGTTCCAGCCTCCGCCAATTGGTGAAGTCGTCACAGCCGGCAACTTGCGGGGCCGCGTCGTGCGCTCCAGCCAGACCGAATTCGCCGTGAACTTCCTGCGCCCGGACGAGGACGACGCCTAGTCGATGCGTTTTACGCTGTTGCGATGGCGTTTCCAGTTCTCCACATAATGCACTGCTGACATTCGGATCACCTGTATCTGGTGGTCGGAGATCTCCTTCACCACCTTGCCCGGCGCGCCCATGACGAGCGAATTGTCGGGGATTACCTTGCCTTCGGGAATCAATGTGTGCGCCCCAATGATGCAATTCTTGCCAATCTTGGCGTTGTTCAGAATGGTCGAACCAATACCGATCAGCGTTTCTTCGCCGATCGTGCACCCATGAAGCATCACCATATGGCCGACGGTCACGTCTCGCCCAATCGTTAGCGGGCATCCGACATCGGTGTGGAGCACGCTGCCATCCTGGATATTGGAATTCTCGCCAATCGTGATCGGGTCGTTATCGCCGCGCAGCACGGCACCATACCAAACCGAGGCGTTCTCCTTCATCACGACATTGCCCATGACCTGCGCATTGTCGGCTACCCAGTAACTGCCACTCTCCGGTAGGGTCGGTCGGGTTCCGTCAATCTCGTAAATAGCCATGGGTCTTGCGTCTCCTCATTATTTCGCGGGCGGAATTATCATTTAATCTTCTGATAACCTTGGTACACTCTAATCATCAACAGATTCGGAGTTGGAGACGGTCATCACCAGACCTTGTCACACCCCGCCGCCCGGAGAACGCTCCCGGGAACTGGCCACACCGCCCACGGGGCGGATGGCCCTTTCTTCCTCCCAGTTTCCGCCAAGCCATCGCGCGATTCCGCCGGTGGCTTTTTTCTTGCCCGCAACCAAGGAGAACTTCCATGGGTAAACGCAATGCAGCAAAACGGATGAAGCAAGGTTCAGAGATGAACCCGAATATCTGGTTCGAGGAGGGTGCCCGCGGCAAAGGCCCGAAGCTGCAAGCCATAGAAGGCGGACGAGGCTGGCATCCAGACGATGCCGACCCGAAGCAAGAACATCAGCGTGCTGAAGGTGGTCGCACACAACGTTACCAGAAAACAGTCAAGCCCCGCACCGAGAACCAGGCCGAACTGATGAAGGCCATGGATGACAAGGCGCTTGTCGCGGCACTCGGCCCTGCCGGGACGGGCAAGACATATCTTGCCGTCTGCAAAGCGGTCGAGGCGCTGCAGAAGGGCAAGGTCGCCCGGATCATTCTGTCTCGCCCTGCGGTCGAAGCTGGCGAGCAGATCGGTTTCCTGCCCGGCGCAATGGAAGACAAGCTTGCCCCGTACCTGCGTCCTCTTTACGACGCACTGTCCGACCGGCTCTCGCCCGGACAGCTGAAGCACATGCTGGCCGAAGGGGTCATCGAGATTGCCCCGATCGGGTTCATGCGGGGCCGAACCCTGAACAATGCCTTCATCGTCATCGATGAGGCACAGAACTGCACTTACACCCAGCTGAAGATGTTGCTCACCCGACTGGGCTGGCACTCGACGATGGTTATCACGGGTGATCCGGCCCAGTCTGACCTGCTGCCGGAATTTTCAGGTCTCGCGAATGCCGCCGAACGCCTCGAAAAACTCGGCGGAGCCTCAGTCATTCGCCTCGAAGGCAAGGATGTTGTCCGCCATCCACTTGTCGCGGAAATGCTCGACGTTCTTTAGTCTGACTTCAAATGAGTATCTCGCCCGCCCTGGAGATTCTTCGGGGCGGGCTTTTTTTAGCGTCAGGCGTTTCGCGTGATCCAGTCCGGATAGCTGACATTCGACCAATCGCCAAAGCCAAACCGGTCCACTTGCCGGGTGAGTTCAGCGGGGTTCTCATGTTCCAGGCACAGTGTCGAATACTGCTGCCCGCCCAGAGAGGCCTTCGCGATCTCCGCGCGCAGGCCACCCGCATCGGTAGCTATGTGACGTCGCTTTTCGACCACGACTTCGTCTCCTTCCGCGAGCAATGCCTCCCGTAACGCCGCCAGGCTGGTCAGCGCTGTGGGAATGGTGGGAAAGAGACGCGCCAGCGTCGCCCGGTCTTCATCATCCAATGGAAAACGGGAGGAGACGGCCGGCCGCCAATGTTCGAGGCCGCCGTCACGAGTCAGCAATTCCTTGATCCCGAACTCCGCCCCGCCCCGCAATTTGGCTTGGGCTGGCGCGCGGGATGGCACACGGAAATAGATATCGGTGCGGGGAGGCTCGGCGGCGAAATTTAGCGCGGCCCGCAGGCGCTGCTCAATCGCGACGCCTGCCTCCGGCCAGATCCGGTATTCCCATAGAGCCGGATTAGCTGTCCCCATGCTCGTCCCCATTTCCGATCGGGGGTTTTCCGAACCAATGTGTTTCCAACATTCGGATCGGCAGCAGGATCAGGACCGACAGCAGCACAGCAAGGAAAGCGAGCCGGAGATAGCCCGCCCCGCAAGCCAGGCCAATCGCGCCTGCGAGCCAGATACTGGCGCCGGTCGTCAGTCCTCGCACGGACCCACGGCCATGGATGATGGTGCCAGCCGCCAGGAAGGCAACCCCCGCCGTCACAGCTTGCACGACACGCGTCGGGTCAAGCTGGGTGATGTCGTCATCCCCGCCGAAGGAATGGATCATCTCGATGGCAATCAACATGAATACGGACGAAGCAAGCGCCGTCAGCATATGCGTTCGCAAGCCGGCGGGCCGGTCGCGAACCTCGCGTTCAAACCCGACGATCAGGCCCGCCACACACGCTGCCAGCAGCCGCGTAGACATGACGCCCAAGGGCACATCGCTGTCGAAGGAAAGCTTCAGCAGATCGTCCATTCAGGACGAACGTCCAAGATGCCGTTTGGTTGCGCTGGAAGGCCTAGGCTTCGTCGTCCTCGCCCTTGGCTACCGACGCGGCGAGCGCCGCCGACAGGAAGAGATCAATATCGCCATCCAGCACGCCGGACGTGTCGGAAGTTTCGACCTCTGTCCGGAGGTCCTTCACCATCTGATAGGGCTGGAGCACATAGGAGCGAATCTGGTGGCCGAAGCCTATAGCGCTTTTCTCTGCATACTGCGCATCGGCGACTGAACGGCGGGTCTGCAATTCCAGCTCATAGAGCTTGGAACGCAGCATCTGCCAGGCCTGGTCCCGGTTGCGGTGTTGCGACCGGTCGTTCTGGCATTGCACCACGATGCCCGTCGGCTCGTGCGTCAGGCGGACAGCGGAATCGGTCCGGTTAACGTGCTGGCCACCCGCGCCGGATGCACGATACGTATCGGTGCGTACATCCGACGGATTGATTTCGATCTCGATATTGTCGTCGATCACGGGCGTGACGGCGACCGACGCGAAGCTCGTATGGCGGCGCGCCGAGGAGTCGAATGGCGAAATCCGCACAAGCCGATGCACGCCCGTTTCTGATTTGAGCCAGCCATAGGCATTCTCGCCCTTGAACTGGAGCGTGGCAGACTTGATCCCGGCTTCCTCGCCTTCGCGCTCGTCGAGTTCCTCGACCTTCATATCGTGCGCCTCGGCCCAGCGGACATACATGCGGCGCAGGATATTGGCCCAGTCCTGGCTTTCTGTGCCGCCTTCGCCCGCATTGATCTGGATGAAACAATCATTGCCGTCGGCTTCACCGGACAGTAGCGCCGCGAGTTCGGCCTTCTCGGCGCGCGCCGCGGCCTTTTTCAGATTGGCCTCAATATCGGCAATCATGTCGTCATCGCCCTCGGCGAGTTCGAGCAATTCCTCGGCATCATTGGCTTCGCGCTGCAGTGCTTCGACGGTCTCAATGCCGTCAGCAAGGCGCTGGCGCTCGCGCATCATGGCCTGGGCGGCCTGCGGGTCGTCCCAGAAATCCGGGCGCTCGGAGAGTGCAGTCAGCTCATCGAGACGTTTTGTGGCTGTATCCCAGTCAAAGACGCCTCCGTAGCAAATCGGCGGACTGGCGGATCTGGTCTGTAAGCGTTTTGATTTCTGCGGACATGGGATCAGCCTCTATTTGCACACGTCATTGAAAATGCGAGAGGCGGGGCATAGCGCGCCCGCCTCTCTGCGTCAAAAGTCGATTTGTCAGTAAATGTCGCCGAGATTGTCATCCACTGGCGCTTCAGGCGCTGGGCGTGGCTGTCCGGGCTGGCCCGGGAACAGTCCCTGATCCTCCTGAACAATGCCGGCATCTCGCTCCGGATCGAATCCACCCGATGCGGCGCCTGTACCTGCTCCGCAATTCCCCGAAATAGACAGGCAGTCGCTGGTATCGCGGAAGGCGCTCATGCCGGGCTCGGTGCCGGGGCGGAAGGCTTCATCAATGATGACTGCCGTGTCCGGTCCAGGCAGTTCACCCGTGCGCGCATCGATTTTCACGAGGCGTACGCCAGGCGGAATACGGAACGGAATGGCCGGATCATCTGCCAGCGCCTTTTCCATGAATTCGGTGAAGATCGGCGCAGCAACCGAACCGCCAGCCTCCCCCTCGCCAAGCGAACGGTTGTCATCGAAGCCGACGCGAACACCGACGACGAGGTCCGGAGAATAGCCCATGAACACCGCGTCGCGATACTCATCTGTCGTACCGGTCTTGCCGGCCAGCGGCTTGCCAACCCTTCTGGCCCGGCGGCCTGTCCCGCGTTCGACCACGCCTTCCAGCATATGCGTCACCTGGTAGGCCACGATCGGGTCCAGAACCTGCTCGCCAACTTCCTCAAGTTGAGGCGGTTCCCCGCCGTTCCAAACTTCAGCATGACAATCTTCGCACGGACGCTCGTCATGCTGGAACAAGGTGCGGCCATGACGGTCCTGCACCCGGTCCAGAAGGGTTGGGTTGATCTTCCGGCCACCATTCACAAAGCCCGCATAGCCACGCGCCATGTCGATCAGATAGGCATCCCCGGCGCCCAGCGACATGGCTGGATAAGGTGGCAGGTCTTCATAGACGCCCATGCGTTCGGCAAGGTCAGACACTGCATCCATGCCGATGTCCTGCGCAACGCGCGCCGTGACAAGGTTTAGCGATTTCTCGAGCGCAATGCGCAACGTGACCATGCCGTAGGTGCGCCCTTCGGTATAGTTTGATGGGCGCCAATAATCATCTGTGGACACGTCGAACGCCACGAAGGGGGCATCCAGCATCCGGCTGGCCGGCGTATAACCCTTTTCCAGGGCAGCCGCGTAGACAAACGCCTTGAAGCTCGAGCCCGGCTGACGCTTCGATTGCGTGACCCGATTATAGCTCGACTTGAAGAAAGAATACCCGCCCTGCATTGCCAGGATGCGTCCGGTATGCGGGTCCAGCGCGACCAGCGCACCATCCGCCTCCGGCACCTGCCGCAATATTGCATTGCCAACCGGGATCATCATCGGCTCGGGTTCTGGCTGGTCGATCTCATCGCCATCCGGGTCGAGTTCCAATTCTGCCGGCGCAGCTGTCTCTTCGGCATTCAGAACTTTACGCTTCAATTCGGCGATCACGACGTCGCCCACATTCAGGCCGCCCTTGCCTTCGGCCGGCTTGTAAGTCGCAGCCCATTCGACTTCCTCGGTGGGCAACGGGATGGTCGCGCCATCTGTCAGCAGCAATTCAGCGCCTCTGGAGCCAAGCTTGGTAACCAGCGCAGCTTCCCAGGTGCCATAGCCACCGGGCAGTTTCACATCGTCCAGCTGTTCGAGAACGTCTTCAGCCTTCGGGTCCAATGTCGTGACAGGGCCGCGCCAACCATGACGACGGTCATAAGCAATCAAACCGTTCTGCAACGCATCTTGCGCGGCCAGCTGCAGCTTGGTGTCGATGGTTGAACGAATGGAAAGCCCGCCTTGCTGGAGCGTGTCTTCACCATATGACTTGATCAGGTCCCTGCGCAGCTCCTGTACGAAATAGGTCGCTGCCGCATATTCCGGCCCTTTCAGGCGACGCGTCGTTGTCAGTGGCTTTGCAACAGCTTCGTCGGCCTCTTCGCGCGTGATGTAGCCATCCTCGACCATACGGCGCAAAACATAGTTCCGGCGCTGAAGCAGGCGCTTGGGACGACTATAGGGGTTCACCGACGAAGGTGCCTTGGCCAGCGATGCGAGGATCGCAGCTTCCGAGAGGTCGAGTTCCGGCAGTGACTTGTCAAAATAGTTCAGCGCCGCCGAGCCGACACCGTATGAGCGATATCCGAGATAGATTTCATTGAGATAGAGTTCCAGAATCTCTTCCTTGGAGAATTCCTTCTCCATGCGCTGTGCGATGATCGCTTCCTTGGCCTTCCGGGTCAGGTTCTGGTCGCGTGTCAGCAGCATGTTCTTGGCGACCTGCTGGGTGATCGTTGAACCACCTTCAAGCCCACCGGACCGGGTGATCTTGTTCTTTGCAGAGTTCAGCCCACCGCGCACAATACCTTTATAATCGAGCCCGCCATGCGTGAAGAAGCTCTTGTCCTCGGCCGACACGAATGCGTACACGACATGGTTCGGGATGGATTCATACGGAACAAACACCCGGTGCTGGTCTGCAAATTCGGCGATCAGCGTGCCATCACCCGCATGGACTCGCGACGTAATCGGCGGCTCATATTGCTTCAGCTTGGCGATGGACGGCACTTGGCGGCCAAGGGCTGCGAAATACAGCCACAACGCCACGAAACCGAGCGCTGCAAGCACGAAGCCCAGAATGACCAGGCGGCGGGCCCAAACCCAAACCCAAGGGGGGCCGGGCAGAAACCGGCGCTTTGGTTCAGGTTCCTGCATGTGAGGATTCATATGATTCGACATAGTTTTCCCGTCAGCGTTCGCATCGCGGAATCGCATTGATATCCGGCAATAGTAAGGCGCGTCGGGGGCCGGTAAAAGGTCTCAGCTGCCTGACAATTCAGTCAGATATCCTGCCGGTCAATCTCCCCGTCCCCGATGGAGACGCTAGGCAATGGCCGGCGCTCGGGTCTCGGAGACGAGAGGCCATCCGCCAACTTGGCTTCCAGCTCCGCTCGCTCCCTGGCCGGCGGACGATTGTCGATCGCGTTTTGCCAGGCTTCGCGCGCCTCTTCCTTCTTGCCTTGATGCCAGTAGATGTCGCCAAGGTGCGTTTCGATTTCCCAGTGCTTGTGGGGTTTCAGCTCCGCGCGAGACTGTTCGATCAGCCGCTGGGCATCCTTCAGGTGCCCCATCTTGAAATAGGCCCAGCCAAGCGAGTCGGTAATGTAGGGATCGCGCTCGGCCAGCGAACGTGCCCGGTAAAGCACCTTGAAGCCTTCTTCATGCTTGTCGGTATACTCGATCAGAAAATACCCGAGCGAATTCAACGTGTAGGGATCGTTTGGTCGGCCCAGCAGCTCGGTGCGCAGAATGGCCAGCGCCTGATTGACCTCGCCAATCTTGCCCAGAGAGTTAGCCAGCGCCATGCGCCGATCATGCGTATCATCCAGTTCACGGGCCTTCGCCGCGTGTACGGCAGCGGCTTCCAGGTCGCCAAACTGGCCCTTGATCTCAGCAGCGAGACCATGAGCAGAAGCGCGCTCCGCCTGGTTCGAGGCCAACGAAATCACCTCGTCCACCAATTCGGACGAACCATTCTGATCATTCAGCAAGGTGCGCAACTGCAGCGCACCATACAGCGTCCGCAGGCGGTCATCTTCATCCGTGATTTCCAGCGCGCGCGCCACCGCAGCCCGTGCTCCTGCCTCATCACCCGACATGATCAGCGCCTGTCCGGCCGCGATCTGCAGTGAGGCCGTCTCTTGCGGTGCGCTCAGCGCAACATGCGCCACGCCATCATACAGCGCGCTTTCGTAAAGCTGGTCGATGACGGCGGCACGCAGCCCTTCATCTTTCGGATTTATCAGCAATGCGACCTGATCAAAGGCCGAGCGCTGGTCATCAAATCCCTCAATCCTGCCACCCATCATGATCGTGCGAATAATGCGCTGCTCCTGCAGAGCGCGCGAAACATCCGCCAGCGACTGCGCAAATGCAGCCGGCACATCCAGGGGTTCATTGTCGAGATTTTTTCCGGTCTCAAGGCTTTCAATGGCGGCTGCGTAGCTGATCGCCTCTTCAGGCTCTGCATCAGCCAGCTTTTGGTAAACCGCCTTGGACTCCTCGATCCGACCAAGCCGCTGCAACAACAGTGCATGGCGAGAAATTACCGTGCGGACGTGGCTATAGAGCAGGCCCTTCGGATCAAACTGATGTTCCGGCGCCTCGATCTCGGCAGGTGTCATGAACTCATAGACCGCGAGCGCCTGCTCTGGCCGTCCCGATGCTTCCAGCATGGCGGCAAGGGACAGGTCTCCCGTCAGACCGGGCATGGCCCCCGCAGCACCGCGATGGCGCTCGATCGCCTCATCCGGACGCCCGTCCATGGCGAGCAACCACGCATCAAGAAAGGCGTAAAAGCCGGTCTCGCCCTCTTCATCGCTCTGGCTGTTGGAGGTCTTCAATATGTTGCGCGCCGCAACCGTGTCGCCGTCAGCCGCCCGGTCCAGCGCCAGGAAGGCATCAAATAGTGGACTGACATCGCGGTCTTCCTGCGACAGGCCGGAGGTCATCTGAAGGAAGGCGGCCATGTCACCGGCCTTCACCGCATCCAGCGGCGCCGGATACGCGGAAATACCGACCGGCTTGCCGTTTGCCCCTATCACGGCCGTGGCGCGGGCCGCCGGGGAGAGTGGCACAGCGCTTTGAGCGATCGGCACTTCGGCCTCGACCTCCTGCAAGGCAGGCGCGGGCTCTGTGGCGCAGGCCCCAAGGGCGAGCGAAAGGGTCAGGATAGAGGCAGTAAGAGTTAGTCTTGGGCGCATATGAATGGCTCACTTCGGGTTCGCTTTGACGCCGAGTGAAGCAGTCCGATGCGGCAAGAGCAAGGCGCGAAATGGAGAAAGCGCGACAGGGTTAACCCCATCGCGCTTTCCGGAAACCATAAGGCTTGAAGCCCTGATTACATGTTCGGATAGGCCGGGCCGCCACCACCTTCGGGCACGGTCCAATTGATGTTCAGATTTGGATCCTTGATGTCGCAAGTCTTGCAGTGAATACAGTTTTGGGAGTTGATCTGGAACTTCAGTTCGCCGCCCTCCTCAATCCACTCATAGACGCCTGCCGGGCAGTAACGCGCCGATGGGCCAGCATAGACATCATGCTCGGAAGCCTTCTGAAGCGCCATGTCCTTCACGACAAGGTGAACGGGCTGGTCTTCGCCGTGATAGGTATTGGTGAAGGACACATTGGTCAGCTTGTCGAAGCTGATCTTGCCATCCGGCTTTGGATAGTCGATCGGCTTGAACTTCTTGGCTGGCTTCAGCGCGGCTGCATCCGTCTTGCCATGCTTCAGCGTACCAAAGAAGGAGAAGCCGCCGAACAGACTGGAAATCCACATTTCGAGGCCGCCCATCGGAATACCGATCGCCGTTCCCAGCTTGGACCAGAGCGGCTTCACGTTCCGCACCTGCTTCAGCTCCTTGTAGACCGAAGAAGCCTTGTAGGCGTCCTCGTATGAGGTCAGCACGTCGCCCTGACGGCCAGCCTTGATGGCTTCATAGGCAGCTTCCGCACCCATCATGCCCGTCAGGATCGCATTGTGGCTGCCCTTGATGCGCGGCACGTTGACGAAGCCTGCACCACACCCGATCAGCGCGCCGCCGGGGAATGAGAGTTTCGGCACCGACTGAAAGCCGCCCTCGGTGATGGCCCGCGCGCCGTAGGCGACACGCTTGCCGCCTTCCAGGTGCGGCAGCACGGAGGGGTGGTGCTTGAAGCGCTGGAATTCCTGATAGGGCGAAATGTACGGGTTCTCATAGTTCAGATGAACCACGAAGCCGACCGATACGAACGGCTCGCCATTGTCTCGGAAATGGTAGAGGAAGCTGCCGCCGCCGGTCGAATTATCGAGCGGCCAGCCCATCGTGTGCTGGACGTAGCCCTCATTGAATTGCTCTTCGGGTATGGACCACAGCTCTTTCAGGCCGAGGCCAAATTTCTGCGGGTCGCGGCCTTCATCCAGATTGTACTTGGCGATCAGCTGCTTCGTCAGCGAGCCACGGGCGCCTTCGGCGAACAAGACATATTTGCCGAGCAACTCCATGCCCGGCTCATAGTCCGGCTTGTGCGTACCATCGGCGGCGATACCCATGACACCGGCGACGATGCCTTTGACTTCGCCATTTTCACCCAGCACGAGATCTGAGGCGGCAAAGCCGGGGAAGATTTCCACGCCCATATTCTCGGCTTCCTGGCCCAGCCAGCGCGCCACATTGGCGAGCGAGCCAGTATAGTTGCCATGGTTCTTCATGAAGCCCGGCATAGGCAGCCAGGAAATGTCTGCCTCGCCCTTCGGGCCGAGGAATTTGAACTTGTCGCCGGTGACTTCGGTCTTCAGCGGACGGTCGTCGCGCTCACGCCAGCCGGGGATCAGCTTGTCGAGGCCGACCGGGTCCATGACCACGCCGGACAGAATGTGAGCGCCAATCTCGCCGCCCTTCTCGATCACGACGACTTCAATGTCTTCGCCAGCTTCCTGTGCGAGTTGTTTTGCCCGGATCGCCGCGGACAGACCCGCAGGGCCACCGCCAACGATGACCAGGTCATATTCCATCGACTCGCGCTGTACAGCGTCATCAGCCATTGGTTTCTCCTCCTTGCGGGTGATAGGGTGCCCGCTCATAAGCCCATTTGATTAAGCAATTACAGCGTCTATCAGGAAGGTCCAGAGCGTCCAGATGCCCACCCCTGCGTCAATTGATGCAATTAAGGCCCTCACCGAGTGGTGGGGCGACATGGGCGTGGAAGTCGATGACGCTGCGGTAAAGGCCTATCTGAAGGTTGCCGACAGTGCCGCGCCGCCTGCTGCAGTTGCCCAGGATGCCCCTGTGCGCCGCCCACGCCGGAAGAAAACGGACTGGGTTGAAGAGGCCAAAATTGCCGCAGCGGCCTGTGATTCGGTCGAGGCGCTAAAAGCCGCCATCGTAGCCTTTGAAGGCAGCCCGCTGAAAAGCGCATCAGAAAATACAGTCGTCTATGATGGCACGCCGGGTGCCAGCCTGATGGTGATCGGCGAAGGGCCGGGCGCCGAAGAGGACCGCAAGGGCCTGCCCTTTGTGGGCAAGGCCGGACAGCTGCTCGACAAGATGCTGGCGGCCATTCACCGTGACCGCACGGAAAATGCCTTCATTACCAATGTGAATTACTGGCGCCCCCCGGCCAACCGGAATCCGGAAGCCGAGGAGCTCGCCGTATGTCGTCCGTTTGTGGATCGGATGGTGGAACTGGTCGCTCCGAAAGTGATTGTTGCCGCGGGCGGCGTGCCAGCCAAGTCCTTGCTCGATAGCGCAGATGGCATCATGCGCCTGCGTGGCACGGAACATGTTTTCAAGACCGCCGGTGGATTCACCGCCCCGCTGATCCCGATCCTGCACCCGGCCTATCTTTTGCGCCGCCCACAGGACAAGTCCCGCGCATGGCGGGACTTGTTGCTGGTCGAGCAGCGTCTGGGAGAACTTGGAGGCTAGAGGTCAGCCACCCGGAGGAACTATTCCTCCAGAGCCTCCTCGGCCTTCTGATCAACCAGCTTCATTTCGCGTTGCTTGCGCTCAAGGAAGGCTTCGCCGATCGAGCCATCTTTATCAGGGCCAATCACGTCCTTTGCGACGGGGAAGATTTCGGTCTCTTCCTCATCGATATGATGCTCGTAATCATGGCGCAGCGTCTTGAAACGCGTCAGCCAGCCAGGGGAACTCATGTCCATTTCATCCAGTTCCTGAATGATGTCGTCCAGTTCCTTGTGCTCGGCAACCGAGTGACGGCCCTTCGGCTGGCCCGCCTCGCCCTTCATCAGGGGCGCATAAAATGTCTCTTCCTCGGCGGCGGCATGCCCGCCCACATCGTAATAGAACTCCTTCCAGAGCTTGCGGCGCTTGGACGAGTCGCCTTCTGTCTCGGCCAGCTGGGCCAACAGGTCGCGATGGGAGTCATGGTCTTTCTTCAGGGTTTCGTAAATCGAGGGCATGTGAGGGATCCTTTGTCTGGTTTCTCTCAAACGCGTTAATCCCTGCCCGGTTCCGCGCCATGCGATTGCCTGATAGGGAGAAAAAATGCCCGCACCGCTCTCGATCATCATTCCCACACTGAACGCCGCCAGCGACCTGCCGGAGTGTCTACAGGCCTTGATGCCGGGGCTTGAGCTGGGGCTGATCCGTGAGGTGATTGTCTCAGATGGCGGCTCGGACGATGCTACGCCGCGCATTGCCGGGGACACCGGCGCGACGTGGATCGCCGGCGCCAGCGGTCGCGGCGCGCAACTCGCCGCCGGCGCCGACACTGCACGCGGCGACTGGCTGCTCTTTCTGCATGCCGACACGTATCTCTCGCCCGACTGGGCTGAACGCGCCGCCCACCATATGGAGCGCCGCGCTGAATCGGCCGCGGCTTTCACACTGAGATATCGCTCGGACGATCGCGCCGCCCGCTGGCTGGAAGCTCGCGCCAATCGGCGCGCGCGCATGTTCGGCCTGCCCTATGGCGATCAAGGTCTGCTGATCTCCCGCAAGCTGTACGATGCGGTCGGCGGCTTTGCCGACGTGCCCTTGATGGAAGACGTGATGATCGCAAGGGCCCTCGGCAAGAAACGGCTTGTCCTCCTGAGCGCCGACGCGCGCACCTCGGCTGAAAAGTATGAGCGCGATGGCTGGCGCAAACGCGCCTGGAGCAATGCCTTCCTGCTCACCCGCTTCTTGTTGGGGGCGAAACCCGAAATCCTCGCCAAGGCGTATCGTTGATGCGGCGCACCCGCGTCCTCATCTTCGCCAAGCCGCCCCGCATGGGGCTGGCCAAGACGCGACTCGCCGCCGGTTTGGGCCGTACCGAAGCGCGCCGCATTGCACACTTCACGCTCGCCCGCACCATGCGAGCCGTCCGCTCCAGCGGCCTGGACGTGGCCCTCTATCTCGCACCGGATTGTGCACTGGGCGAAACACTGGGCGGAACTTGGCCGCCACACCTGCCCCGCTTCAGTCAGGGGTCAGGCACGCTGACCGAGCGACTTGGCAAAGGCCTCGCCGACTCGCCGAATGGGCCGGTCCTCTTCATTGGCACCGATGCTCCGGACATTTCTGCCACTCTGCTACGCCAGGCCGTTCGTGCGTTACAACGCAACGATGCCGTATTTGGCCCAGCAGATGATGGCGGCTTCTGGCTTTTCGGTGTGAACAAACGCCCCGGTCTTCCATCACTTTTCGACAATGTACGCTGGTCCGGCCCTCATGCACGCGCTGATGTGCAAGCAAACCTTCCCTCCTCATTTCGCCTGACACTGTTGGAAACATTGCAGGATCTGGATGAAGAGCCGGATTGGCGAAGGTGGAATGCAAACAAACTTCGTTAACTTGACCCAGGTTATCGTCCCCAACGGAAAAGCATTGTCCAACAGAATTCTTGGCCCCAGAGAGCAGGACGCCCATGTATCGACTGATCTATATCAGCACTGCGTCTGACGCCCTCACGTCCGCCGATGTCGATGCGATTGTTGACGCGTCGATCCGCAATAATGCACCTCGGAACATAACGGGGGTCCTGATCTATAATGGTTTGAACTTTCTCCAGGTGCTGGAAGGGACACGACTGAACGTCGAAGAGGTCTTCAACCGTATTGTCCAAGACCCTCGCCATATTTCGGTCACCACGGTTCTGGCCGAATCCGCAGAGCTGCGCATGTTTGCCGGCTGGAGTATGGCCGGACGAAAGACCTCGGCGCTGGCTGGCCGACATGAATATGAGAAGATCGGTGAAACGCAGGATGTCCTGGCCCGCCAGATGCCAGCCCGTGTCCGTCAAATTCTGGAAAATTTCTGCTCGCTCAAGGGCATTTGATTCCACAGGTTTTCGGCATTCACGGAAACTTATGTTCTTGATTTGTTCTGCCATCTGTGGCCTGTTCTGGTCATGAGAACTGGACAGAAACTCTCCCCCACCGGCAGAATAAATTTGATCGACACACGCCAGGTTGAAGAACGCTTCCAGCAGCGTGGGCGCGGAGCGATCTCAAACCAGACCGGCCGTTTCGAGCTCGAAACACGCCAGGCCTTTGATGATGGCTGGGGCACGATTGAGGATGATGACAGCCGGATGGAGACCCTTCTGATGAAGGATTCGGCCCGCACCATCATCACCTTCAACAAATCGCCTGACATCTCGTTCGACAGAACGGTAAACCCGTATCGCGGCTGCGAGCATGGCTGCATCTATTGCTTTGCCCGACCAACCCATGCCTGGGGCGGGCTTTCGGCAGGGCTCGATTTCGAGAGCAAGCTGTTCTTCAAGGACAATGCCGTCGAGCTGCTGAAACGGGAATTGTCGCGGCCGCGCTATATCCCCCGGGTCATCGCGATGGGTATGAATACCGATGCCTACCAGCCCGTAGAGCGGGAAAAGCGCCTGACCCGTAGCCTGCTGGAGGTTCTGTCCGCGCACCGCCACCCGCTCAGCCTTTTAACCAAGTCAGCTCTGATCCAGCGCGACATCGACCTGATCGCGCCGATGGCCGAAGCGGGGCTTGCACGAGTTGGCATCTCTCTGACCACGCTGGATCGCACACTCTCACGCAAGATGGAGCCGCGCGCCGCCACGCCGCAGCGTCGACTGGACACGATCCGCGCCCTCAGCGACGCAGGTATTGAAGTAACCGTAATGACTGCGCCAATCATTCCCGGCCTCAATGATCATGAGATCGAAAACCTGCTGGAAGCCGCCGCCGATCATGGCGCGACCCGTGCGGGCTATGTGCTGTTGCGCCTGCCCTACGAGATCAAGGATCTGTTCCATGAATGGCTGGTCCAGCATGTACCGGATCGGGCCGCCCGGGTGATCAACCACATCAGGGACATGCGCGGCGGCAAGGATTATGACGCTAACTGGCATGAACGGATGCGCGGCGGCGGCCCGGTGGCCGACATCATCTCACGGCGCTTCGGCCGCTGCGCTGCCAAGCTCGGCATGAACCAGCCACGGGGCGCCCTGCGCACTGACCTCTTTCGCATCATTGAGGATTGCGGCGGCCAGATGCGCCTCGATATCTAGGAGAAATCGAGCACAATCCGTCCGTCGATGTCACCCGCGAGCATCTTGTCGAATACACTGTTGATCTCTTCCAGACGTGCCGTTGCCGTATGGGCTTTCACGGCGCCAAGCTTGGCGAAATCCAGCGATTCCTGGAGATCCAGCCGCGTCCCGACAATGGACCCGCGCACCGTGATCCCATTCAGCACCATGTTGAAAATCGACAGAGGAAAGTCGCCGGGCGGCAATCCGTTCAGCGAAACCGTCCCACCCCGCCTGACCATGCCGAGCGCTTGCTCAAAGGCCTTCACTGACACGGCCGTGACGAGAGCGCCATGTGCTCCGCCAATCTCCTTGCGCAGGAAGGCTGCCGGATCCGTTTTGGCGGCATTCACAGTCACTTCCGCGCCCAGCTGTTTCGCGAGAGCAAGCTTGGAATCATCGATATCCACCGCCGCCACACGGCGCCCCATGGCTTTTGCGTATTGAACCGCCATGTGGCCAAGACCGCCCACGCCTGAAATCACCACCCAGTCGCCGGGCTTGGTGTCGGTCACCTTGAGCCCCTTGTAGACCGTAACGCCTGCGCACAGGATCGGTGCGATTTCCACGAATGGAATATTATCCGGCAAATGCCCCACATAGTTCGGGTCCGCTATGGCGTATTCGGCAAACCCGCCATTCACGGAATAGCCGGTATTGCGCTGGCTCTCGCAGAGAGTCTCCCAGCCGCCCATGCAATGATCACAATGCCCGCACGCTGAATAGAGCCACGGCACGCCCACCCGGTCGCCTTCCTTCACATGCGTGACACCCGCTCCCACGCCCGAGACGAAACCAACGCCCTCATGACCCGGTATGAAGGGCGGATTGGGCCTTACCGGCCAGTCACCATGCGCGGCGTGCAAATCGGTATGGCAGACGCCGCACGCTTCGATCTTCACCTGAATTTCGCCCGGCCCCGGCTCCGGAGTTTTCACCTCCTCAATCACCAGCGGTTTGCCAAATTCACGCACCACGGCGGCTTTCATGCTTTTTGCGGTCATTGTCGTCTCGCCTCCATTTTCCGGAAGTGTAGGCAAAGCCTCAGAAAGCGGGATAAGGACAAACCCTGAATTTGGTTGGGTAACGGGTCTTTTCCGAATTGTGGCCTTGCATGCCGCACCTTACACACTGCCAATTCACAGGCTTTCCCCGATTTTATCCACAGCACTATCCACAGGGAAAATCTGCGGTTAGTTTCGATATCGAAACATTTCGGGCTGATTCGGATGCGCAATAATTAGGGATTCAGAAACCGGCGTCCGGCACTGATTCGCGCTTCGATAAGACACATAGCGCAAGCGGGGCTGAACCAATGGAATTACAGAAGAACGTGATCATGCAGGGCGATTGCATCGACATCCTGTCACGCCTGCCGGACAGGTCGGTTGATCTCGTCTTTGCCGACCCTCCCTACAACCTCCAGCTTGGTGGTGGTCTGACCCGTCCCGACCAGTCCGTGGTCGATGGTGTTCACGACGATTGGGACAAATTCGACAGCTTCGATGCCTATGACCTGTTCTGCCACCAGTGGCTGGAAGAGTGCCGCCGCGTCCTGAAGGATGATGGCGCAATCTGGGTGATTGGCTCGTACCACAACATCTTCCGCGTCGGCGCGATCCTGCAGGATCAGGGCTTCTGGATCCAGAATGACGTGATCTGGCTGAAATCGAACCCCATGCCGAACTTCAAGGGCACCCGCTTTCAGAATGCCCACGAAACCCTGATCTGGGCCGGAAAGTCCGAACAGTCTAAATGCACATTCAATTACGACGCGCTGAAAGTCTTCAATGACGACAAGCAGATGCGCTCCGACTGGATGATCCCGCTTTGCACAGGCGGCGAGCGCCTCAAGGATGACGACGGCAAGAAAGCCCACCCGACGCAGAAGCCGGAAAGCCTTTTGCAGCGCGTCCTGCTGGCAACGACCAATCCGGGCGACACGGTCCTCGACCCATTCTCCGGCACCGGGACCACCGCCGCCGCTGCCAAACGCCTCGGTCGCAACTATGTCGGCATCGAGCGCGACGAGACCTATGCGCGCCTGTCGCGGGCCCGCCTGAAGGCTATCGAGCCCATTGAAGGCGCTGTGCTCGAAACGGAGCGCAGCAAGAAATCCCTGCCGCGCGTGCCATTCGGCGCACTACTGGAAAATGGCTGGCTGAAACCTGGCGACCGCCTGTTCAGCCCACAGCGCCGCTATCAGGCACGCATTCGCGTCGACGGGTCGCTGACCACCGGCACGTCCACCGGATCGATCCACCGCCTCGGGGCACATGTCCAACAGGCGCCGGCCTGTAATGGCTGGACTTATTGGCACTATGAGGATCCCAAGCGGAACCTCGCTCCAATCGACATGCTGCGCCGACGCTACCGCGAGGAAATGGGCCTCAACTAGCGCCTGTCCGACCCCTTGGACGAAGGCGGCGCTGGATCAGTCCTGCGCCGCTTTTTCTATGGCATCATAATAGCGTTGCCAACAGATCTGTCCGATCTGGTTGTATTCCAGCATCTTGTCCGCCATCCGCAGGAACCCTTCTTGGTCTCCGAGCGCCGGTGGCAGCAATGGGTCGAAATTGATCGCCCGGATCACCGGCTGCCCGATCAGGAGGGTCGCGCGCGCTGCCTCATCCACGCTGCGCGTCATCAAGCCAGCCAGACTGGTCTCCATGGCCTGGATCGCGCGCGCATAGGATTGCGACAACTCTTCCGGTGACCACAGGCGCGTCCAGTCAAACGCCCCCGCCATCGCGACCTGAGAGGTTCGGGTCAGGATAATACCGTCATCCGCGCCGATATCGATCAGACTGGTCCGATGCGTGTCCAGTTCACTCGCCAGGTTGGCAGGACGAACCCAGAAACCTTCCTCCGTCTGCTGGTATCCGAACAGGGCCAACGCCCGCTCACGTGCCCGAAGCTGCTTGCGGTCGCTCCGGCCAAGATGCTTGGTCAACGCCACCAGCCAGTCGCCATTCCAGTCGACCACCCGGTCAGCCACATTCTGCCACTGCTGCACCCGACGCTTGAGTGCCTGCGCTCTGGGGCCTGGAACATAGACACCGCGTTCTCGGCTCTCCAGCAGATCATCCTTCATCAGGCGCGTCACAGCCACACGCAGGGTCGCCGCCTCGATCCCGAACAGTGCCGCCGCATTGATAAGCCGACCAATCGGCTGGGGCGCATCCGTCGTACTGCTCATCAAGGACAGGATAAGCGCGCGCGCTGACACGTCTTCAGACTTGAGAGGTTCAAAATAATACACGAATTGACTCATAATGAAATTATATGTAACAAACCTTAAAGCACAGGATGGAGACCTGCCATGTCGAACACGATGAAGCTATCCGAAGCGCTGACAAAGGATGAGCTTCGCGAGTTGCGCAAGAAGTCTGATCTTCGCGCGTTGGCGACGCTTGTCTGGAATTGGGGGTTGATCATTGCGGCCTTTGCGGTCGCCATCATCTGGCCAAATCCGCTGACAATCCTCGCAGGTATCCTCATTCTGGGCGGTCGCCAGCTCGGCCTGGGCATCATCAATCACGATTGCGCCCACCACGCCTTTTTCAAGAGTCAGAGGGTCGATGATTTCGTGGGCCACTGGATCGCGGGCGCGCCGATGAATATCTCCCTGCCCGCCTATCGCGCCTACCATCTGAAGCACCACAAATATGCGGGCACGCCAGAGGATCCGGACATCATCTTTGTAAAGAACTACCCTGTCCCGAAGGACAGCCTGCGTCGAAAATTCGTGCGCGACCTGACCGGCCAGACGGGCCTGCGCGATACGCTGCGCAAGATCCGCAGCTTCAAACTATCGCGCAACTGGCCGTGGCTCACGTTCCATATCGTACTGGCCGGCACCCTCACCGCTATTGGCGCACCGTGGGCCTATCTCATGTGGTGGGCGGCAGAACTCTTCATCTATCCAGCCATAGTGCGCCTGCGCCAGATCGGCGAGCATGGCACCGCGAAAGACCGGACCAGCCTCGATCCGCGCCTCAATACCGGCACCACGGTCGCCCCATTCTGGCAGCGCGTGCTGATCGCGCCGAATGATGTGAACTATCATCTCGAGCATCACATGTTTGCATCAATCCCGCCTTACAGGCTGAAACGGCTCCACAAGCTGCTGTCATCGCGCGGCTATTACGAGACATTTGATTGCATCTCGCATGGCTATGACGATGTCATCCGCCGCGCTGTCCGCAATGACGCCCCAGAGATGGTGCCTGCTGAATAGGCTGGCGCTACTCAACCGCGATCCAGAACGGACCGGCCGGCATCCCGGTCCCGTCGAAGAGATTGCAGAGGGGGGAATCGCCCTGACAATACCGGACCTCGGACACCGCCTCATCTTCTGCCTGCACGACCACAGTATCGCCATCAAGCTTAGCTGAAGCATATCTGCACGCATCCGCATCACACAGCTCCATGCCAATCACATTCCCTGCACTGACCGTCACCAAGCCGTCTTCCACACCCTCAAACGCAATACGAATTGTGCTGCCGTCTCGCACCGTCCGACTCGCCACGGCGCCAGACGCGCCTGCATCCACCTCACCATAAACGAGAGACTTCATCACCCGCACGACCCGTTCGGCCACCGCGAGCTTGTTTGGCGGATGAATGTCCACCGGATCGCCCATATCAATCGTCACGGCGAGCGCCACACGATCATCCCTGGCAGCGACGCGGCGCATGGATTCACGGATCACGCCCCAGCCCGGCTTGCCAGCTTCTGTGGGTAGCGCGCCATATCGCGGCAGCTGCACAACAGCTACGGGCAAGTCAGCTCCAAACTTCGCGCGCCAATCCTGCACCAGCAGATCAAGCAGACTTTCATAGGCGACGCCATCGCCCGCATTGGATTCGCCCTGATACCAGATTGCCCCTTTCAGGCGGATGCCAGACAACGGCGCAATCATCGCATTGTGCAACATCGTGTAGCCCTTGATCGTGAACCAGGGCGCAGGCTTCGGAGCGCTTACGGCCGAATCCACTTTGCGATAGGCCCACCCGTCGGCCAGCGACAGGCTTGAGCCGTCCTCCAATTCCACGCGCAATTCAGAAGCCGGTCCGCTCATACCACCATCGCCATAATCATTATGGGCGTTGACCAAAATAGTGTTCTTGCCCGGCTTGAGGAGATCGGCTGAAACCTCGTAAGTGCGCAATCCTCCCCAATGGAATGTCGTGCCAATTGCCGTGCCGTTCAGCCAGGTCATGTCGGTATCATCGACCGCGCCAATATGGATCGTCGCAGCCTGCTCTGACTGCTGAGGAGTCAGATCAAAACTGACCTTGTGCCAGACCATGCCGAGATGATCGGTGAGTTCCGGGTCTCCCCATTTGCGCCAGTCGCGCAGCGTGCCGGGCACGGGCTTCCACTCGTCTGCGTCCGCATCTTCCCACGGCGCAGTTCCTTCGGTCGCGGGGTCGTCCCGCCAGCTCTGCTGCCAGCTTTCCGAATAGATCTTCGCTGCCGCGCCCCGGTCAGTCTTGTAGGTTTCCAGCAAAGCCACTTGTTCGGCATGTTCCGGCATTGCGCCGATGATCTCGCCATCAATCCATGGCTCGATGCGTGAGCCGCCCCAGCTCGAATTGATCAGACCGACAGGAACATCATAGGCTTCTGACAATGCCCGCCCGGCATAGTAACAGACTGCCGAGAACCCCGCTGCGGTCTCCGGCGTCGTGACGGCCCAAGCGCTGTCGCCCGGCAAGTCCGCATTCGGAGCAAGCGAGAGATCCTTTTCGACTTGCAGCAGGCGAATATTGGAGTGGTCCGCAGCGGCGACTTCCCGTTCAGCATAGGTCACACGTGACAGTGGGTATTCCATGTTCGACTGGCCGGAACACAAGAACACATCGCCCGACAGCACATCCTCTAACGCCTGCACTGTATCACCTTCGACGGTGACGGAAATTTCATGTGATCCGCCTGCTGAAAGCTCGGGAAACTCGACCCACCATCGGCCGTCCCGGCCGGCACGAACAGGCGTGGACGCCGCGTCCAGCGAAACGATGAATTCCGCGCCGGGATCCGCCGTTCCGAACAGGCGCACCGGTGCATCGCGCTGGATCACCATATGGTCACCGAACACGCTGGCGAGCTTCGGCGCCTCTGCATGTGCGCCCAGTCCAATCAGGGCCAATGCCCCGCATGCCATCATCGTCTTGCTGGTAAACATGTCCTGTTCCGCCCTCTTGTATTTTGGCAGGAACTTTCCCGAAGGCGATGATATTGTCCAGTGTTAGCGGTAACTAAATTTACGCAACTGCCAGCCGGAACGCCTTGGCAAACACGCTTGGCAGGCCTTCGACCTCATCGAGTTTAACCCACCGGCCATCGGCAACTTTCGGCTTGCGCGATGCCTCGGCGCGCATCACCCGAAAGCGAAACGCGAAATGCGTGAAGACATGGCGTACCTCGCCGACCTCCTCCCAGGCCGCTTCGGCAGGCGAAGGCGTTTGCGGAAAATCGCCCTCCACCCAATCGCCCGTCGGCAGCGCCAGCATCCCGCCAAGCAGGCCCTGGTCCGGGCGGCGCACCAGCAGCGCTTCCCCCTTCACGACTAACACATAAGCAATTCCAAACCGTACGGGCTTTGGCACTTTTGCGGGCTTGATCGGATAGCGTTCAGGCGCCCCTTCGGCCCGCGCTGCGCACAGGGACGACAGTGGACAGATCAGGCAGTTCGGCTTGGTCGGCGTGCACACGGTTGCGCCCAGATCCATCAGCGCTTCAGCAAATTCTCCCGGCCGGTCCTCCGGCACCAGCGCCCGCACTGTTTCGGCAATCACCTTCTTCTCAGCGGCCCATTCGCCTTTCAATGCCAGCAGGCGCGCGAACACGCGATCGACATTGCCATCCACCGCCGCCGCTTTCTGGTCAAAGGCAATCGCCGCGATCGCGCCAGCCGTATATGGCCCGATACCGGGCAGTTTGCGCAGTTCGGCCTCTGTTTCCGGAAAGCCTCCGCGTGCAGCGACTTCACGCGCACATTTCAGCAAATTCCGCGCTCGCGCATAATAGCCGAGGCCCGCCCACGCAGTCATCACCTCTTCATCCTTTGCCGCCGCCAGCGCCTCAATGGTTGGCCAGCGCGTAAGGAAGGTATGAAAGTATGGGGTGCCATGCGGGATGGTCGTCTGCTGCATCATGATCTCGCAGAGCCAGACACGGTACGGGTCAGGCCGCTCGCCCACAGCCCGGTCTGCCGGCAGCGTGCGCCAGGGCAAGTCGCGTGCATGACGCTCGAACCACGGCAGCAATTTGCCCGGCAGGCTGTTCAAATCTCTGTGCTTTGCCGGTGCCATGCCTTTTCCTCGCCCGAAAGCCGTGCAATCTCGTACGAATGGTCACGAGATCAACCCTTGATCCCATAGAGGAAGCTCGCGCGCGCGTCCGCCTGCGCTACCAGCGCGCGACACGCACTTATTCCAACATGCGCCAGGTCGGGCTTGCCGCGGAACGGGTCGGCCGTAAATCCGGCGCCAAGAAACTGCCCCCCATTCAGGTACTCCGCCAGCGCTGGCGCGAGATCGCAGGCGAACAACTCTATAAATACTGCCGCCCGGAGCGGCTCAGCGGTGGCAAGGATGGTCGCGTGCTGACCCTGCTCGTCGTGCCGCAAGCCGCCCCGATGGTGCAGCACCAGTCCGAAACGCTGCGACAGCGCGTGTCAGTGTCCGCAGGCGGCGACATTACCGCCATCAAGATCAAGCAGGGATCGCTCGGCACAGAACCGCCCAAGACACTGCGTCGCAAAACGCGGCCGCTCTCACTGAAAGAGCGCAAGGAACTTGAGGAATCGACCTCCGGAATCCAGAACGACAAGCTGCGCGCCGCAATTGTTGCGCTCGGCGAGGCCATGTTAACCGCAGAAGATACGCCGCCCCCTGCCAAGCCTGGCAAGGATGGCGGCCTGCCATTCTGACCCCGCCCTGCCCGCAAGGAGCCCCGACATGCTGAAATCCATTCTGACTGCCGTCACGGCTGCCGCCTTCCTGGCCATGCCTGCCCTTGCCGAAGACCTGTCTGTTGGCCACTCCAAGGGCTCGAAAGACGCGCCACTGACGATCATCGAATACGGGTCTCTCACATGCGGTGGATGCAAATACTTCCACGACAAGATCCTGCCACGCATCGAGGCCGATTATATCGAGACCGGCAAGGTCCGTTTCATCTTCCGTGAAGTCCTGCGCAATGATGTCGATACGGCCCTCGTCACCATGGCGCGCTGCGCCGGCCGGGACAAATTCTTCGAGGCAACCGACACAATGTTTGCGCGCCAGCCTGATGTCATCAAGTCTGCGCAAGCTGGTACAGTGCTCGACACTTTCATCGAGATCGGCACGCCCTATGGCATTCGGGACGTCGACACGTTCAATGCCTGCTACACCGACATGAATGTTCGGCTCGACATGGCCGAAGTGCAGGAAAGCGCCGAGGCATATGAGCTGCGCGGCACGCCAACGCTGGTTATCAATGGCGAGGAAAAATATGTCGATGACGACTTCAAGTCGGCCGATGCGTTCGCCGCTTACCTCGACACACAGCTTGCCGCGCTCTCCGATTCGACCGGTTCAGAGGCAAATTAGTTAACAGAACAGGTGGTTGCAGTTAATCAATTGGCAACCAAACCGACTCAATCCTTAACGCGAAGGTTATGACCATGAATTTCTTCTCACGACGCACTGCGCTTGCAGCGATTTCAGCGCTGGCCCTGGTCGCCTGTGGCGACACCGGTGCCGACACATCGCCTGCAGGTGGCAACGCCGTGACCGCTGGCAGCGAGCTTGGCCATGTCAAAGGGGCGGCCGACGCACCTGTCACCCTGATTGAGTATGCCTCACCCACCTGCCCGGCCTGCAAATACTGGCATGACGACATCCAGCCAGTTGTCCAGTCGGACTATATCGACTCCGGCAAGGTGAAACTCGTCTTCCGCGAATACCCACTGCACGCACCGGATGTGCCTGCTTACCTCGTCGCCATGTGCGCTGGCGAAGACAAGTATTTCGACGTGCTGGACGAGCTGTTCGAATACCAGTCCGGCATCATTGAATCTGCGCAAAACGGCGTCCTGAAGGCCATGCTCCAGACCATTGGCCAGCGTCACGGTATTGAAACCGAAGCCGACTTCGATGCCTGCATGAACAATCGCGACTTGCGCCAGCAGATGGCGGACATCTACCAGACATCCGAAAAGTTCGGCGTCACCGGCACACCAACCTTCATTATCAATGGTGAAGTGCACCAGTTCGCCAACATGAACTCCGCTGACAAGGTCACAGCCGCGCTGGACGCTGCGCTTGAAGCTGCCGGCGTCTCCACAGACGAGTAGGGATATGGGGGAGCCAGTATGAAGATAACCGAACTCCGTATTGCTGGCTTCAAATCCTTTGTGGACCCTCAGGACGTGCCAATCGAACCCGGCCTGACCGGGATCGTCGGGCCGAATGGCTGTGGCAAGTCCAATCTTCTGGAAGCCCTTCGCTGGGCCATGGGCGCAAGTTCTGCCCGTGCCATGCGCGGCGGGGAGATGGATGACCTCATCTTCTCCGGTGCGGATGGCCGCCCCGCCCGCGAGACCGCTGAAGTCACGCTCGTGCTGGACAATTCCAAACGCACCGCGCCACCGGAATTCAACGCCTCCGACACACTGGAAGTCATCCGCCGCCTGAAGCGCGGCGCAGGCTCCACCTACAAGCTGAATGGCCGGACTGTACGCGGCAAGGACATCCAGCTCCTGTTCGCGGATGCTTCGACCGGCGCGAACTCCCCGGCTCTCGTACGCCAGGGTCAGATTTCGGAACTGATCGGCTCCAAGCCGCAGAACCGCCGCCGTATCCTTGAGGAAGCCGCCGGCATTGCAGGCCTCAATTCCCGCCGTCACGAAGCCGAGCTGAAGCTGAACGGCGCCGAGACCAATCTGGAGCGCCTGTCGGAAGTCTCCGCTGAAGTCGAGCGCCAGCTCGCCAGCCTCAAGCGCCAGGCCGCCAAGGCCCGCAAATACAAGCGCCTGTCTGAAGAGATCCACGCCCTCGACGCCCTGATCGCGCACCTGCGCTGGCATGAGGCCAAACTCGCCTGCGACACGGCCCGCACGCAATTGGACGAGGCCCGTCGCACGGTTGAGGAAAAGACACGCGAAGACGCGATGCGGGAACGCGAGCGCATTGAGGCCGGTGAAGGACTCAATCCCCTGCGCGAAGCTGAAAGCGTTGCCGCCGCCAAGCTCGGACAGGCCCGCATCACGCTGGCAAGGCTGGAAACCGAGCGCAAGGTCGCCGCCGAGACCCATGAACGCCTCGATGCCGAAGCGACCCGCCTGATGGAAGACATCGAGCGCGAGCAGGACCAGAAACTCGAAGCCGAAGACGCCCTCGCCCATGCGAAGTTTGAGCTGTCTTCGCTGCCGGTCCTGAACGAAGCCCAGAACGAGGAAATCGAGGCCGAGACGCGAAAGGCGCTCGAAGATGCCCGCACACGTCTCGCGGGCGCGGAGAAAGCAGCCGACGAAGCGCAGGAACGCCTGTCGGAAGTGCGCGCCCAGCGCCGCGCTTCGGAGGAGAATGCCTCCGCCCAACGGCGTCGCCAGTCTCAGCTCAGTTCTGAAATCGACCGCCTGAAAGGCGAAATGGCCCGGATCGAAGATGCCGTGTCGCTGGTCGGCCGCCTGCGCGATGCCAAAGCGGCCGAACAGGATGCCGAAGCCGCCCTGCAAGACGCCGAACGCGCCGTCGAAACCGCCGAGGCCACACTCAATTCGACCCGTGAGGCGGAAACGTCCGCACAAGCCCCCCGGGATGCGGCCCAGCAAGACGTGCGCGCGCTCGAGGCCGAAATTGCTGGCCTGCACAAGCTGCTTCGCAAGGCCGAAGGCCCGAGAGCCCCGCCAGTTGTCGAGCGCATTCGTACGCAGGATGGGTACGAAAAAGCCATTGCCGCCGCTCTGGGCGATGATATCGAAGCGCCAACCGATCGCTCTGCCGCAATGTATTGGGGCGGCGCGTCGCTGGCTTCGCAATCCCTGCCGCAGGGTACCCGCCCGCTGACAGATGTGACCGAGGCTCCCGGCGAACTCGCAGCGCGGCTTGCCCAATGCGGCGTTGTGGACGTGGCCGATGGCGAGCGCCTGATGGCCCAGCTCCAGCCCGGCCAACGACTGGTTTCCGTCGAGGGGCATCTCTGGCGCTGGGATGGTTATATCCGCACACCAGATGCACCGGTCAGCGCAGCTGCACGTCTTGAACAACAGGCCCGGCTTGAAGCCGCCGAAGCTGAACTGCCCGCTCTGACCGCCACCTATGAGGCGCGTGAGGCAGACCTTGTAGCTGCCCGTGACGCCCGTCAGACGGCTGAGGTGAAACTCCGCGATTTGCGCCAGGCCATTGCCCCGGCCCAGCGCGCGCTCAGCGAGGCACGCAATCGCGTCTCACAGGAAGCACAAGCCTCCGAACGCGCAGCCATGAAGCGTGACACAAGCGGAGAAGCCCTTACCCGCGCCGAGGCCGACCTCGCCATCGTCAATGAGACGCTGGCCATGATTGCGCCGGAAGGCCCGGCGGAAGATGAAACCGCGCTCGAGACCCGGCTCGCCGAAGCCCGCACAATGGTGGCCGAGGCCCGCACCGCTGAGATCGAAGCGCGCGGCCGCCTGACAGACATTACACGCGGCCGCGAACAGGCTGCTGCGCGTCGCGATGGCCTCGAACGCGACATCAAGACATGGTCCGGCCGCATTACCGCGACCGAGGAGCGCGTGGCGCGCCTGATCGAGCGCCGCCAGTCTGCCGCTTCCGATGCCCTGGCCGCCAAGGCACGCCCCGAACAGCTGGCCGCCGAGATCGAGAACCGCAGCAACGAAGTCGAAGCGCTGGAGACCGAACGCAAGCGCGTCGCAGACCAGCTCGCCGAAAAAGAAGCCGCCATCCGCGAGGCCGAACAGGCCGCCCGCGCAGCCGCCAATGCCGCCTCAGAAGCGCGCGAGAACCTTGCCGGTTGGAAGGTGAAGCTCGAAAACGCCGAAGGCCGGCTCGAAGAATCGGTCGAGATCGCCCGCAACAATTTCCAGCGTACGCCGGAAGGCCTGTTGGCGATTGCCGAAGCAGGCCTCGAAGAAGAGACGATGGGCGAGTTCACGCCCCGCGATGCCGAACGCCGCGCCGATGAGCTCCGCCGCACGCGCGACCAGCTGGGCGGCGTGAACATGAATGCCGAGGAAGAAGCCGAAGAACTCGAAGAACGGCTCGGTTCGCAGGTGACCGAGAAGGAAGACCTCGTCGCTGCAATCGCCAAGCTGCGCCAGGGCGTCGATGCCCTGAACGCCGAAGGCCGCGAACGCCTTCTGAAAGCGTTCGAGCAGGTCAATGAACACTTCAAGGCGCTGTTCACGGCCCTGTTCCGCGGCGGCCAGGCTGAACTGCGCCTCGTCGATGCCGATGACCCGCTGCAAGCCGGGCTCGAAATCATGGCCCAGCCACCCGGCAAGAAGCTCGGCACGCTGAACCTCATGTCCGGCGGCGAACAGGCCCTGACGGCGGCCGCGCTGATCTTTGCGGTCTTCCTGTCCCGCCCCGCGCCGATCTGTGTGCTGGACGAGGTGGACGCGCCGCTCGATGACGCCAATGTCGACCGTTTCTGCAACATGCTGAACGAAATGCGCCAGCGCACCGATACGCGCTTCGTGGTGATTACCCACAATCCGGTCACGATGAGCCGGATGGACCGTCTTTTCGGCGTCACGATGCGGGAAAAAGGCGTTTCCAAGCTGGTTTCTGTGGACCTGCAGGCAGCCGAAGAGCTCGTTGCGGCGGAGTAGCGCACACCCACACCATAGAAATCCAATAGAATCAGACCTCTAGCTTTCTGCAATCGTGGTTGACTTGCCTGCCCCCAATACATAGTTTGCGCCGAAATCCGGGGGGCACCCCATCAGAAGGGATTCGCTTGCGCGAAGCTTAGCAAACCATGTCCAGTGAAGGCCCGAACGACCTCGGTGAACGTATCGCCCAGGCTCAGGCGGCCAGAGCGGCAAAGGATGCGGCAAAACGCAAGTTGGATGCAGATGATGGAAGTCTTTCGGCCGGGGCCTACGCCCTGCGATACGGCGCGGAATTTGTCGCCTGCATCTTTGTCGGAGGCCTCATTGGTTTCTGGATCGACGCATTCGCAGGAACAAAGCCCTGGGGCCTGCTGATTGTCGGGACACTCGGCTTCGCAGCAGGTATACGAGCGATGATGCGCGCCTATCGGGAGCTGAATGCCCGGGCGCTAGGGAATTTATCGGAGCCTGAGGCTCCAACAGACGGGACCGGGAACGAATGAACTTCGCTCTGCAAAACACCGCGATTGATCCGATCCACCAGTTCCAGGTCACGAAGTGGCTGGACCTGCGCCTCGGCAATATCGACATTTCCTTCACCAACGCCTCCGGCTTCATGCTGCTGGGCGTGGTGCTCTGCATCGCCTTCTTCGGCTACGCCGCTTCCAAGAAAGCGCTTGTTCCGGGCCGGACGCAATCCATGGCCGAGATCGGCTATGGCTTCGTCGCCGACATGGTCCGCTCGACCGCTGGTGAAGAAGGCCTGCGCTTCTTCCCGTTCGTCTTCACGCTCTTCTTCTTCGTGTTCTTTGCCAACATGATCGGCATGGTGCCTTACGCCTTCACCACAACCAGCCATCTGGTCGTGACCGGCGCCCTGGCCCTGCTCGTGATCGGCATCGTCATCGGCTTCGGCATCTGGAAGAACGGCCTCAGCTTCTTCAAGCTGTTTGCCCCATCGGGCGCCCCTTGGCCGATCTATTTCATCCTCGTGCCTATCGAGGTCATTTCCTTCCTGGCCCGTCCGGTCACGCTGGCGCTGCGTCTGTTCGCCAACATGCTGGCTGGCCACATCATGCTGAAACTGTTTGCAACCTTTGCAGCCCAGCTCATCGGCGCGGCCCTGTCCGGCGCGGTGTTCATGGGTGTGGTCGGCATCCTGGCCTTCGGTATGGGTATCGCGCTCAACGCTCTCGAACTTCTTGTGGCAGGTCTTCAGGCCTATGTTTTCGCAATCCTGACCTGCGTTTACCTGAACGACGCACTGCACCCGTCACACTAAGGACTCTTCGCCAGTGCGGCCCTTGGGCACGCACTAAAAAACTTGACGCAGCCTAACGAACACGCTTCACGGGCCGCAAATTATTGAAACCCTTGCATTCCAAACAGGAGACGACCATGGAAGGCGATATCGCACTCGGCCTCAAATATGTAGGCGCTGGCCTCGCAACTCTCGGCATGATCGGTGCCGCGATCGGTGTGGGCAACATCTTCAGCTCATTCCTCGACGCTGCCATGCGCAACCCGTCCGCTGCTCCACAGCAGACTGGTAACCTCTTCATCGGTATGGCTCTCGCAGAGGCGCTCGGCATCCTGTCGTTCCTCGTGGCCGTCCTGATCCTGTTCGTCGTGGTCTAAGACCAATTCGAACACGCCAAGAACGGGCCGGAGGATCTGAACGTCTCCGGCCCGATCCAGCCTGATGCTGCACTTGAGGTACTGAAATGCTGCTCGCCCTGCTTGCGGAAACTGCCCATCACCTACCGGATGACGCGCCGCCTCCGTTCCCGCCTTTCGAGGCGTGGCACATGCCGGGCCAGTTGTTCTGGCTCGCGATCCTTTTCGCGACCCTCTACTTCTCCCTCTCGCGCTTCATCCTGCCAAAGATGTCGGACACGATCGAAAAACGGTCTGACCGCATCGCCTCTGATCTTGATCAGGCAGCCAAGCTGAACGAGCAGGCCACCGAAGCCCAGCAGGCGCTCGAACTGCGCATTGCCCAGGCCAAGGCGAAAGCCCGCGAAACAGCGAACAAGGCAGCGGCCAAGATTGATGCCGAAATGACGGCTGAAACGGCTCGCGTCGACGCCGAGATCGAAAAGAAGCTGGACGCTGCCGAAGAGCGGATCTCCGCCCTGCGCGCAACGGCCATGCAGAATGTCGAACAAATCGCTGTAGACGCAACTGACGCCATGACGGCCCGTTTCGGCCTCAAGGCCTCTGCGGCTGACCTCAAGAAAGCCGTTTCGACGGCTCTGAATTAAGAGAGACATGCAGATGACCCTTCGTCTTGCCCCTGCCCTCACCTTCGCTGCGCTGGTCGCATCACCCGCCTTTGCCGCATCTGATGCGCATGGCGGTGGCGGCTTCATCGGCGGCTTCATGTATTCGCTGACCGATCCGGTCACGCACACCGCATTCCTGGCTTTCGCGGCCTTCCTGTTGATCGCATGGCGCATGGGCGCCCTGAAGACGATCCTCGGCGGCCTCGACAAGCGCGCAGACGACATCCGCAACGAGCTGGAAGAAGCCCAGAGCCTGCGCGAGCAGGCGGCTGAAGCCCTCGCCCTCGCTGAGCGTCGCCAGCAGGATGCAGACAAGGAAGCCGAAGCGATGATCGCCCAGGCCAAGGACGACGCCAAGCGGATCATGAAAGAGGCTCGCAAGGATATTGCAGACCGCCTCGCCCGCCGCGAAGCGCTGGCCGAAGCCCGCATCACTCGCGCCGAAGCCGAAGCGACCGAGGAAGTCCGCCGCGCCGCTGCAGACGCCGCCACGGCCGCTGCGAAACGCCTTCTGGCCGAAGACACGGCCGTCGACCAATTCGAATCCGCTGCCCGCGAAATCGAAAAAGCCCTCGGCTAGAGCGGGGACACCTTTCAGCCTCTCCCCAGCTCATATTTTTCAAGACCCCTGACCTGCCGCGCAGTTCAGGGGTTTTTTGTATCTGCTATCCAACCGCCCTCTGCTCGACGGCAAACTCTGGGGCATGGACACCCTGCTCGCTCCACTGGCTTCGCCCCTGCCTTCCTGTCTGGAACCCCATAGGTTCTGGATCTGGCTGCAGATGGTCGCGTGGCGTCTCTATGTGCGCGCCGTGAAAGGCAGGGGCATCCCGTTCATGACGGTCATTGATCGGCAGGGAACCGTATACCTGAAATGGATCGGGCATCCTCCGCACGAATTCCCGCAAGCTCCCGACGACCCGCTGGCCTTCACACCGTCAAAAGCCTTCCGCATCGCGCTTGGCGATCTGCCGTCCGCCCATCCGGGTGAGCGTGGGAGACTCAGCTCACCTACCACGAGCCCCTCGACCTGCGCCCCCGTCAGCGCATCAGTCAACTCACCTGTCAGCGCCTCGGTCAGCGCCTATGCGGCCGCTGTGCCCGCTCCGGACACCTGACCGCAACCCTTCCCCCGGAAACCTCATCAGCCCACCCAGCGCCCTCACAGGCGTCGCTCAGGCTTGTCCAATTGCGGGCGGACTGGCGCGGCGTGCCCGACCCGGCGTCTCTCCGACATGTTTCTTGAATGCCCGTTTGAAAGCTGCCTCGGAGCTGTAGCCCACAGTTTCTGCCGCTTCTGCGATCGATACGCTGCTGTTTGACAGCAGGCTGGAAGCCAGTTGCATCCGCCAGCGCGTCAGGTAACGGGATGGCGGCTCGCCCGTATATGCCGCGAACCGGTCAGCCAGAGCCGAACGCGACATGCCCGCTTCCTTGGCCAGCTTGTCCAGCGTCCACGGCTCAGCGGGACGTGTATGGATCAGGCGCAGTACCGCGCCCACCCGCTCATCCCGCAGGCCCGAAATCCAGCCAACCGAATCTTCACTCAAGGTCTCGATATAGTGGCGCAGCGTCTGAACGAACATCAGCTCGCTCAACTTGGCCAGAACCGTCTGGCTGCCGGCTTCCGGGCGCTCATCCTCGTCCAGCGCCGAGACGATCAAATTCTGCATCAACGCCCATGTACTGTCGGTGGGCCGCACGATCATCATCCCTGGCAAGGCGCTCAGCAGCGGATTGAATGGCCGGGCATCACAGCCGAAATATCCGCAAACAAACGTTGCGGGCGTGCCGTCTCCGCCAATCTGGACGTGATTATAGGGCGTCACGCGCTTGGCCGCATCCCGATACGGCTCCACGTCAACTTTCGGGATCATGTTCGGCTTCTGATCGGATGCGATGAAATGCTCTGCCCCCTGAGGCAAGATCATGATCTCGCCAGACCGCAGGGTCTGCGGTTCGGTATCGCCTGCGGCTGACCACGCCCACGCATCGCCATCAATCATCACGTGAAACGGAATCACATGCTGGACATGCGGCATCACGATGGAGCCGATCTCGTCCATTGACGGGTTGGTCGTTACCCAGGGCGCCGACGCATTGACCTTGAAATAAAAGGCCGCTTCAAATCGAACGGCACTCAAAACCTGCGATAATACATCCATACGCGTCCCCCTGAGACCGAAACGGTCTCGATCCGAGCCACACTCTGGATGAATGAGCATTTTTTCCGGATGCAGGAGAATTACGTATTTAGGGCAACAATGCAAATATCCTCCCACGAACAGCGCGATTGTCGTGCTTATGGGGGACGGAGAAACGCAATGACCAATGTTGTAATCAATACACTGGGCGGGAGCACGCAAAGCTATTCCGCAAACGAACTTCAACAGTCGACCGGATGCCGGATCATCACGCCGGAGGCCGATGACTATGACGCGCGCCGCGCCATCTGGAACGGCATGATCGACAAACGGCCGGCCGCCATCCTGGTCGCCAGGGACGAAGCTGGCATCGCCGCTGCGGTAAGCTTCGCTTCCACCAATGGCTTGCTCATGTCGCTGCGCTCTGGCGGACACAACATCGCTGGCATGGCCCTTTGCGATGACGGGCTCGTGCTCGACATGCAGGACATGAAATCGGTCACTGTCGATCCGGAGGCCCGGACGGCGCGGGTTCAGCCCGGCGCGTCTCTCGGCGATGTCGACCGGGCCACACAGGAATTCGGACTGGTCGTGCCAACTGGCATCAATTCAACAACAGGAATAGCCGGGCTGGCGCTGGGGGGCGGATTTGGCTGGGTGACGCGGAAGTATGGACTGACGGTGGACTGCCTGAAATCCGTACGACTCGTGACCGCTTCCGGCTCGATCATCACTGCAAGCAAGACTGAAAATTCCGATATATTCTGGGCCCTTCAGGGTGGTGGTGGGAATTTCGGTGTCGTCACCGAATTCACATTCGACCTGCACCCCGTTGGCCCGGAAGTGTTTGCAGGCATGCTGGTCCATCCGATTGCAGATTTTCCAGATGTGACCCGCGCACTTCAGGCGCTCGTTGCAGACGCGCCGGACGAACTGACCTGCTGGGCCGTTTCGCGCAAGGCCCCGCCCCTGCCCTTCATACCTGAGGAATGGCATGGCCGCGAGGTCATGGTGGTTCCTTTCTGCTTTATCGGTGATCTGAACGCTGCAGAGGCCGCCACATTGGGCGTGCGCTCCATCGGAAATCCGATTGCAACTCATTTTGGCCCGATGCCGTTCGCCGACTGGCAAACCAGTTTCGATCCGCTGCTCACCGAAGGCGCACGCAATTACTGGAAAAGCCATGATGTCGCCGCCTTCAGTGACGCCGCCATCGACATTATACATGAAGCGGTCAACAATCTGCCTTCGGATGAATGCGAGATTTTCTTCGGGCATGTCGGTGGCGCTGCGACGCGCATTCCGGCGGATGCCACGGCTTGGCCAAACCGTCAGTCCCATTTTGTGGTCAACGTCCATACGCGCTGGCAAGACCCGGCCGATGACGGAAAATGTGTTCAATGGGCCCGAAAACTGTTCCAGGCATTGGAGCCCCACGCCATGGGTACGCGCTATGTAAACTTCATTCCCGAGGGGGACGAAGCCAATAATCTGGAAGACGCCTTTGGGGAAAATCTTGACCGGCTTGTACGCATCAAGGAAGCAACCGACCCCGACAATCTGTTTCGCACGAACATCAATCTGACGCGCAAGATACCAGCCGGGGTGGCCGGCTAGCTCAGCTGGAGCTCGACCAGGCGCTTATAGGCGCCACTGGAGGCCATCAGCGCGTCATGCGTGCCTTCCTCCACCGCGCGGCCGTCTTCCATCACAATGATGCGGTCGGCCGCGCGAACTGTAGAAAGGCGATGCGCAATAATCAGCGTGGTGCGGCCCTTGGAGAATTCCGCAAGGGCCGCCTGCACTTTTGCTTCGCTCTCGGCGTCGAGGGCCGATGTCGCCTCGTCCAGCAACAGGATCGGCGCACCGCGCAGGATCGCCCGCGCCAGGGCCACGCGCTGGCGTTGGCCGCCGGAAAGGTTGCGGCCCATCTCACCCGCCGGCGACTGGTAGCCGTCCGGCATGGCAGTAATGAAGTCATGCGCATTGGCCGCCTTGGCCGCCGCCTCGATCTCTGCATTGGTCGCGCCAAGACGCCCGAGCGCAATATTGTTCTGGACCGTATCGTCGAACAGCGCCGAATCCTGCGCCACCAGCCCGATATTGGCCCGGAGCGTATCGCCCACAACGCCGCGCACATTCTTGCCATCCACGCTTACCGCGCCGGACTCGGCATCATAGAGGCGCATGAGCAAGTTGAAGACAGTCGACTTGCCCGCGCCCGACGGTCCGACAATCGCCACCGTTTCGCCCGGCGCCGCAACAAAGGACAATCCGTTCAATGCCCGCGTGCCATCCGGATAGGCAAAGCTGACCCCATCAAACACCACATGTCCGTTGACCCGGTTCAAGCGCTCAGCATCTGGCGCATCCGCAATATGAGTCGTCGCGTCGACAATCTCGAACACGCGATCAGCTGCTGCGCCGCCTTCCTGCGCCACAGCATTCAGTGTGCCGAGTGCTCGCAATTCTGGCGAGACGATGCCCAGCGCGGCAATGAAGCCGAGCAGGTCGCCAAGGGTCATTGCCCCCTGCGACATACGCCAGGCCGCAAAGCCGAGAATCCCGGCCAATGCAGCGCCACCCGCGACTTCAAGAATCGGGTCAACCGCCGCCCGGTCCGTCAGCACTTTCAGGAACAGTTTGGAACGCTCGACAAAACCCTGCCGCGCACGGGATTTCTGGTACGGCTCAAGCCCGTAAGCCTTCACCACCCGCGCCGATTGGAAGCCTTCCGACAGGAGCGATGTCACCTGCCCGACCTGCTTCTGGGCCTGTTTGGAGCGTTTGCGAATGCGGTTGCCGAGGCCGATGACCGGCCCGAACGCAATCGGATAGGCGACCAGCAACAGCAGGGTCAGCTGCCAGTCGATGACCAGCATCACACCGAACATGCCGATCACGGTGATTGTGCTTTTAGTGAAATTGTTGGCAAAGCGCAGCGTCGCATCGCGGATCGCGTTCACATCATTGATGAAGCGCGAGACAAAGTCGCCGGACGCATCCGCCGCCACACGCGCATAGTCACCATCGGTCAGGGAATCGAACTGGCTCGATTGCACCGACACCAACCCGCGCTGGACGCCGGTATTGTTGAACAGGGTCATCAGGTAGAGCGAGAGCGCCCGCGCACAGGACAGGGCCACGATTGCGCCGCCGATCCACCAGATCCAGTCAGGGCCGGACACGGGCACCTGCGCCTCATCCCCGAAACTCGCCTGCAGCCGATCGCCAAGCATCTTCAGCACCAGCGAATAGCCCATGGCGCTGAGCGAGGTCAGCAGGGCCATGAGCGTGCCGGCGGCGAACCAGCCGATATGCTGGCGGAAATAGGCTGCAAACAGGCGCCTCAGGCTCCCCTTCTGCTTGGGGGCCTTAGCTGTCACCACCTCAGACGTGATGGTGGTCTCCCGTTTCCGGGTCCAGCAGCTTGTGAGCGTGCAGGATGAAATAGCGCGTTTCGGCATTGTCGACCGTACGCTGGGCAGCATTCTTCCAGGCGTCGTAGGCTTCCTTGTAGTTCGGGAAAGCCCCGACAAAGTCGACCTTGGACAGGTCTTCGAATTCCACTTCGGTCACATCCTTCAGCTCGCCGCCGAATACGATGTGGAGAAGTTGTTTGGTCTCGCGGGTAGTATCGCCCATTTTGGCTGGCTCCGTAGTCGCTGGAGGCACCATTTTCGGCGCCCTTTCCTGTGGGTCAGGTATATCCACAAATTCTGACCTGCGCACTAACAGAGGATGCAGGGCGTTTCCAGAAGCAATAACGCTCCTTTGTGCAGGTACTGCCCGGTTGAATATGAGTTTTTCGCCGCGATGTGTCGTGGCAACACCACCCGCTTCCTCGATGAGGATCGTGCCCGCAGCCAGATCCCAGTCCGCCTTCTGACCCAGAACCAGCGTTGCGTCCCATTTTCCTGCCGCCACGAAGGCCATCCGCAACAGGGTGGAGTTGGGCTTCGGCCGGGCGACGGTAACGGGCGGCCAAGGCTCCGGCCAGCCTGGGTGCTCCAGCATTGTCTCCGCCGCAATCAGGCGGCAACCTGCCTCGGCGGCGCACTCACTGACCCGGATGGCGGCGCCGTTCAGAAACGCCCCCTGCCCGCGATGCGCCTCGTAGAATTCGTCCAGTTCCGGCGCATACAGCACCCCGCCCACCGAGATGCCCTCTTCCACAATGGCAAGCCCGATGCACCAATGCGGATCACCGCGAATATAGGCGCGGGTGCCGTCAATCGGGTCCACGACCCAGCAGCGATCCTTTTGGCGCGCATGGGGATCGTCGAGCGTCTCTTCGGACAGCCAACCATATTCCGGACGGAAGCGTGTCAGTCGATCCGAGCAGAGCTGGTTCACGGCCATATCGGCTTCGGTCACCGGACTACCGCCCCTCTTGTGCCAGGTCTCTGCCGTTTGGCCGCCAAGCATGAAGGACTGCGCCAATTTCCCGGCTTCCTGCGCGAGCTCACGCAGGATTTTCATGTCTTCAAACAGGGTGCGGTCAGCTACCCGCAAGACTCATATCCTCGACGAGAATGCTCGGCGCGTCCCGCGTTCCCCGGAACTCGAGGTCCGAGGCCGGGATCAGCCGCGCAAACATGGAAGGCAGGTCACCCGCGATGGTGACTTCGGACACCGGATAGGCAATCTCGCCAGCCTCGAACCAGAAGCCCGACACGCCGACCGAATAGTCGCCATTGTTCGGATTGATGGACGGCCCGAACATGTCGGTTACCAAAAGGCCCTTGCCCGCCCCCTTGACCAGTTCGCCGGGAGTCTTGTCTCCGGCCTTCAGGTAGAGGTTCGACGTGGTCACGCCGGGAGGATCGCCAAAGCCGAGCGCGGAAAAGCCGTTCGGCTCCATGCCCAGCTGGCGCGCCGAAGAGGAATTCAGCAGCCAACTGGTCAGTCGGCCATTATCGATCAGGTGAGTTTCCTGCACCGGCAGGCCTTCACCATCATGGCTGCGCGAACCCATGCCCATCGGGCGGAATGGATCGTCGATGATGTGGATACCATCCGCGAAGACCTGCTCGCCCATCCGGTCTTTCAGGAAGCTGACACCGCGCGCAACTGACGGGCCGGAAATCGCCCCCAGGAATGCCCCTATGAGACCCGCAGAGACCCGCCGATCATACAGGACAGCGGCCTTCTGCGTGTTCAGCTTGCGTGATCCAAGACGCGAGATCGTCCGCTCACCTGCCGTGATTCCGATCTCGGCAGCTGTCGGTCGGTCTTTCTTGAAGCGGACTGACCAGCTGTCATAGTCCCGCTCCATATGGCCATCGCGCTCTGCCACCGCAGCAAGGCCAAGGCTGGTCGACGTGCCTGTCTTGAAGGCGGAAAAGCCATTGCTGGCCGCAACCCAGCGCGAGGAACGGTTCCAGGATGCGCCACACCCGGCGACCGTCTTGATGCCTTCAATGCCCAAGGCGGCTGCTTCGGCTGTCAGCGCTTCGGATTCCAGGATGTCGGCGGAAATTTCCGGTTCGCCGGTCAGATCCATGTCGAGATCGCCTGTCGCCAGCTTGTCCGCATCCGGCAGGCCGCAATATTTGTCTTCGGGCACAGCGCGCGCCATCGCCACGCAACGTTCCGCGAGCGCCTTCAGCCCTTCCGGCGACAAATCCGCGCCGGATACGTGCGCCTGTCGCTTGCCATACAAGCAGCGAAGGGCGACCGAGCGCCCCTCTTCACGTTCAATGCTCTCCAGCGCGCCGTCGCGGACGGAAACGATTACGCCTTCGCTCTCGCCAATCCGGGCGTCGGCAGCGTCTGCACCTTCCTTTCGGCAATGGTCCAGTAGTCCGGCAAGCAATTCGGCCGGCGGTATCTTGAAATCAGCCATTCTGGCTAGATGGACGCTGCGCTCGCCTCGCGCAACTGCGCAAATCAGGCGAAGGCGTGGTACAGGATCGCCAGCGCCGTCAGCACCATTGCAATCCAGCTGAGCAGGATGCCTCCGGCCCGCATGGCCATGATTGTCCCGCCAAGCCCGATGACATGCATCAATCGCCCGAGCGTGAAGACGCCACCTGCAACATGGATGGCCCAGGCCGGCAGTCCTATCAGTGCCAAAATGACAAGGCCGACCAGCATGGACGGGATGTATTCCGTGGCATTGCCGTGCACACGCGTACGCAATTCCAGCATCTCATTGCCGCCGGTCCCGACCGAGACTTTGGCCGACTGCCGCACGGACACGACCCGGAACGCCAGATAGATCAAGAGCAGCATGTTCACGGCGACATATACGCCGACCACTTCAAGTGATGTCATTGTGGTTTCCTCCCCATTTGAAAAAGGCCACCGACGCGAATCGATGGCCTGTTCTTATTCAATCGTGATTCTGATTGAGTCGCTCAGTCGTCGCGACGCGCATCAGGCAAGCGGTCGTTTATGTCATCGCGAATATCCAGCAATGTCACGATCAGGCCGCAGACGAGGCTGGCCGCGATCCATCCGCCCACTGTGAACACCGCAAAGTCGGCCACTTGAGCAATCGTATCGGTCAGACCAAGCAACTCGCCCGTAAATTCACCCCGATTGTAAAGGCCAAGCGCGATGCCCCCAACGATGATCGCAATATATGCGACATAGACCATCGTGCGGAAGCTATTGATAATAAAGAACTTCATGAGATCCCCTTCCTATATTCCAAACTAATTCTATGCAGATTGGTGCCACCCGTCGCCCAATTACACGCGAGAAGCGAACTTCCCATGACCGGGCGACGTCGATTTTGCGACAGGCCCTGATTATTCATCGTCTGCCACCGCCAGTTCGCACGAAATCATTGCGGTCAGCGAAGATGCAAATTCGAGCTGGTCAGCCATGGTCAGGGATTCCACGAAATCCTCGACATCGCGCTTCTCGCGGCCGATCGCAGCGGCTGTGCGCCGAAACAGGTCCGGACTCAGCTTTTCTTCCATGGCGCCCGTGATACACGCACAGGTCTCCGGACCTTCACCATCGGCGATGCAGGCCTCGGTCAACATTTCACGGTCGGATTTCTGGCTGCAGGCGGCAAGCATGGCCAAGCAAAGGCCGGTCAGGATCAGGACGCGCATTCTGGCAGCTCCGGTATCTGTTCGGCTCAGCCAAGCACGAAATTAACTAACAGGAAAGCAACTATTCCCGTTGCAGGATCTTGTCGACCTGGATGCCTTTTCCGAACTCGCGCAGGAAACTTTCCTTCACTTCCATCCGGTCATAGTCGTCTGAAACCCAGTCGAGAAAAGGTTTCCAGTCTTCAGGCGCGCGCCCGGCATTGTAATCGGCATAGGCTTGGAAAAACGCGTCCAGCATGCCGGTCTTGCCATGTTTGACGTGAAGGTATTTCAGCGACAGCTGCTCCACCGCTTGCTCGAACGGAACCTTTTCCCGCAACAGCTTGTAGAGCACGGACATCAGCCCCGCCCGATCTGCGCCCGACTTGCAATGCATGAGAGCCGGGTATTCGATCGATTCGAACAAGTCTTTCGCTGCGAACAATGCCTCTTTCGTCGGTGTGTCGCGGGAGAAGACCTGGAAATCGACAAGCGTGATTCCCGCTTTTTCGCAGGCCTCCTTCTCCAGAAGGTAATAGCCCTTGGTGCTTTCCCCGCGCAGGTTCAGGATGGTGCGAATGCCGAGCGTCTCGGCATATTCAACCACCTTCTTGGGCGAGGGCTGGTTGGCGCGCCACATCTCCGGCGAAATCTGGTGCAGGTTCGAGAACGCTGCCCGCAGAAACCCGTGGTCTCCCCAGACCAGTTCCCGGCGCGCGCGGGCACGACCCTGCGTCGTCGACAGGTCCGGCGCTATATGCGGCTTGCGATTCTTTTTCGATCTCAGCTTTACCATTGCCCCGCGATTAGCGGTCGGGCCCGCCATCGGCAAGCACAGGCGACACAAAGAAAAAGTCAGGTGTGCTGCATCCAAACACGCCTCTGCCGGCATCTACCCTACAAAGGCGCCGAACACGACGCCCCGGAACAAGCCTGAAGGAGCTTTTGAAATGAGCGAAGATATTGTTGTCCCCGTAGTCTTTTTTGGTGCCATTGCCGGGATTGTCTGGTTGGTTAGTCACTACAATTTCAAGAAACGCCTGACCCTGCATGAAACTGTGCGGCATGCGGTAGACAAGGGCCAGGACCTGACCGGCGAGACGATGGAAAAACTCGCCCTGATCACCGATCCGGTCCGCGCCGATTTGCGCCGGGGCGTCCTGTTCCTTGCCGTCGGAGTGGCCTTCGGCTTTCTCGGTATGATGGTTGGCATGGAAGAAGGTGAAGCCGTCAAACCCATGATCGGCGTCGCATCCTTCCCTGTCTTCATCGGTCTGGCCTATCTTGGTCTCTGGGCGGCGAGTCGTCGTGGGCAACAGGGTTGAGCTGAGGCTGGCTGCCAAGGGAGGGCGCGACATGCGCAGCGATCCGGACCTGGCCGCAAGCGCCGCACGAGGTCATGAGGCAGACTTTGCCGAACTCGTGCGCCGCCATCAGGCCCGCATACGCGGCATGGCGAGGCGCCTGACCGGCTCGGCCAGCGACGGGGATGACATCGCGCAAGCGACGTTCCTGAAGGCCTGGCAGAAGATTGGTTCCTATGCCGGCGGAACCTTCTCGGCCTGGATCTGCACGATCTGCTGGCGCGAATATCTGCAAGCCCGCCGAAAGCAGAAGATCGAGATAGAGTTTGACGAAACGGCAGAGATCATTCCGTTCGAGCGCACCCAGTCCGATCAGGTCGGTGACCAGATGGACCTCAACCGGGCGCTGGACACCTTGTCTGAAGCCCAGCGGGTCTGCGTGGTGCTGTGCGTCGCCTCAGGCCTGTCCCATCGCGAAGCGGCCGAGGCCACCGGCTGGCCGCTTGGCACGATAAAATCCCATGTAACGCGCGGCGTGGCCGCGCTCCGCAAACACCTTGAAAGCAGCCATGTGGCGTGATGGAGTACGATGATGCGTGACCAGGAAACCTATTCAGACCTGACCGATCTCTTCACGGCGGAAGACCGCGCGCTGGATCCGGCCCCGTTCGTGAATGACGTGATGGGCGGCATTCGCCGAAAATCCCTCTTTCGCAAACTGGTGCTGGGCGCTGTCGGTATGGTGGGTGCTGGCGTGGCGGCCGTGCAGTTACCGGGCTTGCTGACAGGTTGGAGCGGGCTGGATACGCTGGTCACCCAGACTGTTACCGATGCCCAGCAGGATGCCAGCCTGCTCGCGACGGCCGATCCGATATGGCTCTTGGTAGGCGGCGTGGTCGCGCTGAGCCTTCTGGCCATAACGGCCTGGGAGAAAGCCTAGGCCTTCACGCGCCAGCCCATGCCTTCCAGCAGGGATTTCGTCTCGTAGAGCGGCAGGCCGACAATCGCGGTGTAGCTGCCGCTGATATGGGTGATGAAGGCGCCGGCCATGCCTTGAATGCCATAGCCGCCCGCCTTGCCCTGCCATTCGCCGCTGGCAATATAGGCAGCGATTTCCTGATCTGTCAGGCGCTTCACCTTCACCCGAGCAAGCACGGTACGGCTGCTCACGCGGCCATCGGGGGCTTTCACGGCGATACCGGTAAGACATTGGTGTGCCCGGCCTGAAAGAAGCCGCAGGAAGGCCTCGGCCTCTGCCGCATCGGCAGCTTTTTCGAGGTTTCTCTGGCCCAGCGAAACCACGGTATCCGCGGCCAGCACAAACCCAGCCTCCGGACAGGCCATGGCCTTCTCCCGCGCCAGCCTTTCGGCCAGCGCACGCGGAGATTCGTCCTTGCGACGGGATTCGTCGATGTCAGTGGGGCAGATCGCGTCCGGCACAATCCCTATCTGGGCGAGCAGGTCTCGCCGCCGGGGACTCGCACTGGCGAGGATCAGGGGAACATGCCCTGAGGACGCCATATCTCTTATTTGAAGCGGTAGGTGATACGACCCTTGGTCAGGTCGTAAGGGGTCATCTCAACCATGACCTTGTCCCCGGTCAGCACGCGGATGCGGTTCTTGCGCATCTTGCCAGCCGTATGGGCAATGATTTCGTGGTCGTTCTCGAGTTTAACGCGGAACGTCGCGTTCGGCAGCAGTTCCACGACTGTGCCTTCGAATTCAATCAGTTCTTCCTTCGACATGCAGTCTCCAATAAAGGGCGGTCCATTGCGCCGCCGAAACGCATATAGGGGGCGCATAAAGGTTTGCACGGATTCCGGCAAGATTTGAAGTTCAGCAAAATGCCCCGTCATGCGGGCATTTTCAGCGTATTCCCGCCCGTCTCTTGCAGACGCGACCCTGTTTCGCACCATCTTAATGCTTATATTCGCATATTGGCTGATACGCCGCCCGCAACAATCACTACGAGCACATCCTGATGAAAGCCCAGCACAAACCCCAGACGAAGGATGCCTTTGACCTCATGTCGGAGCGCATTCACGAGGCCTCAGACGTGCTGAAGGCCATGTCGAGTGATACGCGGTTGAAGATCATGTGCGCGCTGAATGAAGGCGAGCACCCTGTTCATCAGCTGGCCGACATGACCGGCCAATCGCATTCCGCTGTATCCCAGCACCTGGCAAAGCTGCGTGCGGCCGGTCTGGTTGAAAGCCGCAGGGATGCGCAGACGATCTATTATCGTTGTGCGGGCGGGATCGGCCGGGCGCTGGTCGACACGCTGTGCGCCTATTACCGCTAGGCCTGTTGCAGCAACGCCATATTTGAAAACATCCTTTTGAATCAGGATACGTTTTCGATACAGATTCCTGCTATAAGACCCGCATGTCGCAGTCACTGACCCGGGCGAGTTTCGAACTCCACCAGATTGAACCGATCCTGTCATGGGCCGGAACGTCGGGTGTGGACGTTGACGGCCTGCTGGATCGACTGGGCATCGATCCGGGCAAACGCACAAGCCAACCCGGCAAGCAGATTGATTTGGTAGACTATTATCGCATCCAACGCGAGATCGCCCGGTCCTTCGACGACCTGACTGCGCAACTTTCTGAACGAAAGCTGCTCTACCAGACCGGCACATTTGTCGTGACGCAGATCCAGGCGGCCTCGACCCTGCAAGACGCAATCCGGAGCCTCGCTTCGCATTTCAACATGATGCATGGCGGGCGCTACAACTATGTCCGCCAGACCGACTCGATGCTGGCGCTGGTGGTGGATGATTCGACTTTCCCCTATCGCTTTCGCGATGATCGTGCGTTGACGCATTTCGTCGGCGACGCCTTGCTGATCAAGACTCATGCCCTGCTCGACAGCCTGACCGGCGGCGCCGCAGGCCGGGCGCTCAAACGGGTGAGCCTGCTCAGGAACCGGAATGATGACGGCAATGGCCAGCTGCAATTCTGGCAGGTGCCCATCGGCTACGGTCATGCAGCCTATGAACTGATCTATGATATCGACATAGCCTGCGAGACCATTCCCGCCACCCCGGAAGTCGATCTGACCGCTGACGGGATTTTCGCGCGCGTCATCCGCCATCTTGAAGCCATCGCGCCCTCTTCCGACTCGCGAAGCTATTCGGTGCGCACAGCCGACCTGATCTCGGATGGACACGAAACCCAGCAAGCTGTCGCCCGGCATCTGGACGTGAGCGTTGCAACCTTGCGCCGCCGCCTGAGCGAAGAGCACACAAGTTTCCGGGACATCCTCCAGGAAAGCCGCGCCGAACGGGCCGGCCTGATGCTGGCACAAGGCACAAGCGTCACCCAAGTTGCGGAATTTCTTGGCTATTCCGATGTGCGCGCCTTCAATCGGGCGTTCAAGAAGATGCGCGGTGTTTCGCCTGCCGTCTATGCCAGGTCCAGTATGGAAACTGCTCAAGCCTGACGCGCCTGAGCGAAAATGTTCACTTGTGTTGAGCCCTCAGGTCATCGCCCAAGCGCGCATGTTCTGGATAAATCCCGTCAAATACAAAGAATCCTCGGGAGGAAAAATTGGGAAATCACAAAATGAATACGCTGAGATTCGGTCTCGTGTCGGCGCTGGCGCTGACCGCGGGCCAGTACGCTGCGCATGCGCAGGATGCGGATGATGAGGCCCCGGAAGAGGCCCGCACGCTAGGCCGGGTGACGGTTACCGCCCAACGCCGCGAAGAAGACCTGATCGATGTACCGCTGTCCGTTTCTGCGTTCAGCGCTGACCAGCTGGAAGCCACCGGCGCGGTCGATATCACGTCCATCCAACGTTCGACCCCGAACGCAACGATCGAAGTGGCACGCGGCTCCAACTCCACCCTGATCGCGTTCATTCGCGGCGTCGGCCAGCAGGACCCGCTCTGGGGCTTCGAGCCCGGCGTCGGTCTCTACGTTGATGATGTCTATATTGCACGCCCACAAGGCGCGATCCTGGACATTTTCGACATCGAACGGATCGAAGTCATGCGCGGACCGCAAGGCACGCTCTATGGCCGCAACACGATTGGCGGCGCGATTAAATACGTCACCGCCAAGATGGACGACGAGCCGGACCTGAAAGCCAAGGTCAATGTCGGCTCCTACAGCCAACTCGACACGATCGTATCCGGTTCGGTACCGCTCAGCGACACATTCAAGGTCGGCGGCGCGATCGCCAACTACCAACGCGACGGTTACGGGGAGAACCTCTTCACCGGCGCAGACCATTACGACAAGGACGTCCTCGCCTATCGCGTAAGCGCCGAATGGGCACCGACCGACTCGCTGTTCTTCCGCTTTGCCTATGATAAATCTGAAGACGACTCCAACGCCAAGCATGGCCATCGCCTGATCCCGAGTGGCGACGGCACCCTGCCGGTCACGGATAATGTTTATGACACCCGCGCCGGTATCGGTGATGACAACTCTGTCGAAACCGAAGGCTACTCCCTCACCGGCGAGTGGGACGTCAATAACGAGATCACGCTAAAATCGATCACGGCCTATCGTGAAGGCGCAACAGTTACGCCGATCGACTTCGACGCCCTGCCCGGTCAGGATTTCGATGTCCCAGCTTACTATAATGACGACCAGTTCAGCCAGGAATTCCAGATGCTGTACAATGGCGACCGCCTGTCTGGCGTTGCTGGCATCTACTATCTTGATGGCAGTGCCGACGGCGCATTCGACCTGTTACTCAGCGCGCTGGGCCTGACGGTCTATCAGGCTGGCAAGCAGGACAAGGAAAACTTCTCCGTCTACGGCGATTTCACCTATGACCTGACTGACCAGTGGAGCGTGTCCCTCGGTGGTCGCTTCACGAAGGATGAAACCACTGCAGACGTGACGCGTGAGCTGTGGCTCGGCATGGGCTCCGGCTCGTTCGACCCGACCAATACCAGCTCGATCTTCTTCGTCACCCAGACCGGCTATGAAGGCCTGAACCGGGAAGACGAGGAGTTCACTCCGCGCATTTCGGTTTCCTACAAGCCAACGGACGACCTGAACATCTACGCAACCTACGCTCAGGGCTTCAAGGCAGGCGGCTTTGACCCGCGGGCACGTGCTGACCTCGATACGCTGGGACTTTCACAGGAAGGCTTCGGACCGGAGAAGGTCGACAGCTATGAACTCGGCATCAAAGGCAGCTTCTTTGATGATCGCCTTTTGCTGAACACAGCCGTCTTCTTTGCTGAATATACCGACCAGCAGATCACGGTTCAGAGCGGCGCGGATTCCGACAATGACGGCGTCAACGACACGTTTGTGTCGTCGGTCTTCAATGCGGGCTCCTCGGAATATACCGGCCTCGAGCTTGAGGGCAGCTGGTTCATCAATGACGAGTTCACCCTGATGGGGAACCTCGGCTATATCGACGCCGAAATTCAGGAAATCCTGTCCGCTGGCACCAATATCGCCGACCAGTTCGTGACGCAGAATACACCGGAACTGCAGGGCCAACTCTCGCTGAATTACATGCGCGACTTCGGGCCTGAATTCGGTGCGATCTCGATCACAGGATCGGCTTCCTATCGCGATGCCTATTATCTCTTCAACGTGGAGAACCCAGGCTTCGCTCCGGGCACGAACGTGCTGTTCCCGAATGGGGGTCCGGCGCTGGATCCGGACTCCTATACGTTGCTGGACCTCAGCTTCGTCTGGACATCGCCGTCCGAGCGCCTGCGCTTCGGTATCCACGGCCGGAACCTCACGGACGAGGAATACCGCGTCGCAGCCTACAACTTCGTGACGCCGAGCCAGCTTGGCTTCGACAGTGCGTATTCGGCCTTCTACGGCCCGCCGCGCACGCTTACCGCCTCAATCTCGGTCGACTTCTAGTCAACTGAGCGGACCGGCGACCTTTACCTCCGTGGGTCGCCGGTCCGTCCCTTCCAAACCTTGCAGATACCGGTAACCGCTTCGGCGTAGCCTGAAGGACAGCCATGACCGATCTCGCGGCCCCACCCTCTCCGACGTCCCGTAATGCATCTCGCGCCTATGTGCTAGCATTGCTTACGCTGGTCTACACATTCAACCATATCGACCGGCAGGTCCTCGTGATCCTGCTGGAGCCGATCAAGGCTGACCTGAAACTGGACGACGCTCAACTCGGCTTGCTGACAGGCCTCGCGTTCGCGGCTTTCTACGCAACGCTCGGCATTCCGATGGCAATGTGGGCCGACCGGGGCAATCGCCGCACGATCATTTCTCTCTCACTGGCCGTCTGGTCGGGCATGACCGCGGTCTCCGGCCTTGCTCAGAATTTCTGGCACTTGCTGGTCGCCCGCATGGGTGTTGGTGTGGGCGAAGCAGGCGGTACTCCGCCGGCCACATCCATCATTTCTGATCTCTACGCGCCTCACGAACGCGCCACCGCGCTCGGTATCTACACGACGGGGATTGGCTTCGGCATCCTTGGCGGTTTCGCACTGGGCGGTTTGGTGTATGAAGCGTTCGGCTGGCGCGCGGCATTCTTTATCGCGGGTATACCCGGCCTCATCCTGGCCCTGCTGGTTCGCTTCACACTGAAAGAGCCGAAACGCGGTGCCATTGAACAACGCGTCGATGATGGCGAAGCGCCATCGATTGGCGAAACCCTGAAATTCATTTCAGGCCAAACGTCATTCTTGTTGTTGTTGTTGGGCTGTTGCCTCATCTGTGTCTCGGCAAACGCCTTCCTTGTCTTCACGTCCAGCCACCTCCAGCGCACCTTCGATGTCGGCCCTGGGGATGTCTCCATTCCACTCGGCCTGTTGATTGGTGGCGTCGGCGGGGTCGGCGCAGTCGTCGTCGGCAAGATCTGTGACCGCATGTCTTCGAAGAACCTGGCCTGGCGCCCGTGGACAATTGCAGCCTGTGGCGCGCTTGCCCTGCCATTCGCGTGGCTGTTCCTTCAGGCAGACAGCATCGGTCTTGCCTATGCGTGGAACGTGGTGCCGAGCTTTGTCGGCCTGATCTATGCCAGCGTTGCCTATACAGCCTCTCAAGAATTGGTGGGTTTGCGCATGCGCTCCTTCGCATCTGCCTTCATGCTGCTCTGTCTGACCCTGATTGGCATTGGCGGCGGCCCGACCTTTGCTGGCTGGCTAAGTGTTCAGTTCTCTGATGCAGGTTCGACGACCCCGCTGAAATCGGCGCTGGAAATCATCCTCCTGCTGAATGCTGCGAGCATCCTCTTCCTGGTCCTGTCGGGACGCTATTATGCCCGCGACGCTGCCCGCGCGGCCAAGCTGGTCTGAGCCCCGCCATGGAAAAACGGGATATCTTCTACACCGCGCATGACGGACTGAAACTTTACGCCGCCGAATACGGCCCACATGACAGCGACATCACAGTGTTGTGCATGCATGGCCTGACCCGAAACCATAAGGATTTCGAGCCAATGATACGCGGTTTAGAATTACCCGCTCGGTACATCTCGGTCGATGTGCGCGGCCGCGGCCGGTCGGATCGCGATCCGAGTGGTGAGACCTATGCGCCGCCCGTTTATGTGCAAGACATGGCCACACTGATTGACCACCTGAAACTGGACAATCTGATCCTGGTCGGCACATCGATGGGAGGGCTGATGGCAATGCTGATGGCCAAGGCTTTCCCGGATAAAATCAAGAGCATCGTGATCAATGATGTCGGGCCCGAAGTAAATCCCGCGGGCCTCAAACGCATCGCCGGCTATGCTGGCGGGAATGAAACATTCGACAGTCTGGACGATGCCGCTACAGCAATCGGCCGAACACAGGCGAGCGTCTACCCGGACTATAACGCAGACGACTGGCTCGAATTTGCCAAGCGAACTTGCACGGTACGCAATGATGGGAAGATCATATTCGACTATGATCCGGTAATTGTGCGGGGCATGGGCAGTACGAAGCCGAGCTGGCGCGTCAACTTCGCGATGTGGCGTATCTACTCGGCGCTCAAGGCCATCCCGCTACTGATTGTTCGCGGTGAAACCTCGGATATCCTCACAGAAAAAACCGCGAACCGCATGCTGAAACGGCATAAGGGCAGCCGATTGCTGACTGTGCTGGGGCGCGGCCATACGCCGTTCCTCAATGAGCCGGAATCGCTACATGCGATCAGGAAGTTCATCTCAACAGCGCTTAAATGACACTTCCAAGATAGAGAAGTCAGGTGCCACTTCGCTGTCCTCCGCTGGAGGTTGTCGTACGCCCGCCTGCTCGCTCGCTGGACATCAGTCTTTCATAAGCAGAGACATCCCCTGCGACCCGCCCGGCAACGGCGAACCTGAAACTGATGCTTTCAAGATCCTGTGAGGAATTCAGGATAGCCATCAATTCAGCTTTGGATATGGCCTTGATGTATTCTTCAAGCGTCAGCACGCGCGTTACACGCGCACGAGCGAGCGCCAATGGTTCGTGAACCTCATGTCGCTGCAGGGGCCAATATGGATCAATCAGCGTTCGCCGCTTCCGCTGGCTTACGCGATCACGCAACAGGGAAATCATATCGGTCTTTGGTAGCGTTGAAAAAGCCTGAACTTCCGCCCAGGACTGGCCGACGCTATCCGGTAAACGGACCTCGACAGGACTGACCAGCAGACCTGCCTGACGTGCCCGCTGCCCTGCCGACTCTTTCGCGGTCCAATAAGATAATGGAGCCGCAAGGACCATGCCGACCGTTGCCGGAGCCAGCCAAGCCGCGTAGACGGGTGAGATTGCGGTAGCCGCCATCATCAGCGCCGCACCCAGCAGCGTGGCTGGAATATTATGGCGCAGCGTCGCAAGGAAGCTGTACCCGCCCTGCGCGCGTTCCTGCGGCGACCATCCGCTATCCTTGCCCCGGAAGACATTGATAACTGCGCCCGTTTGCGTCGCCATGAGGATCGGGGCGATCAGGACCGACAGTGCTGTCTCCGTCAGAGCGCCGAGAATCGTCTTGCCGACGCCCACGGACTGACGCCACTCGCGCGACACCAGTCCGTAGACCAGCCCATACATCTTGGGAGCAAACAACAGTCCCATTGTGACGAAGAAGAGGGTCAGGGCACGCTCAGAGTCGATCACTGGCCAGGTTGGGAAGAGCGATGCCTCATCCCCAAAATACGCGGGTTGCATGAAGCTGTTCTGGAGCGACAACAGCATGCCAAGTGTGATGAAGACCAGCCAGAGCGGTGAGGCAAGGTAGGAAAAGATGCCAGTGATGAGGTGGAAGCGATTGGTCCAGCTGAGCCCGCCTGTTTTCAAGAGAACTGCCATGTGCTGCATATTGCCTTGGCACCAACGTCGGTCGCGCTTGACCAGTTCAATAATAGTGGGCGGCCCCTGCTCATATGATCCGCCGATTTCGGGGCGAATTTCCACATTCCAACCAGCGCGGCGCAAGAAGGCGGCCTCGACGAAGTCATGGCTCAGGATCGAGCCGCCAAACGGCGCTTTGCCGGGCATCTCCGGCAGTCCAGCAGCCTCGGCCAGAGCTGAGATTCTGATGATGGCGTTGTGCCCCCAAAAATTGCCTTCATTCTGCGCCCACCAGGCCATCCCACCCCCAAGGATCGGACCGTAGAGCGCAGACGCAAATTGCTGACAACGTGCCAGCAGGGTGCGCCCACCGACAAGCTGAGGGATGGTCTGGATCAGCGCAGTATGAGGCGCGCGCTCCATCTCCTCCACAAGATGTACAATCGTGTCACGCTCCATATAGCTGTCAGCGTCGAAAACGATCATATGGTCGTAGCGCCCACCCCACCGCATAACGAAATCGCGAATGTTACCGGATTTGCTATGGTGATTGATGGTGCGCCGACGATAGCGAACAGGAACATTACCCCTGACCGTTTTTGACAATTCTGTATACGCCACCTCTTCCGCAAGCGCTATTTCGGGATCAGTCGTGTCGCTCAGGATGAAACACTCATAGATACCCGGCGCATCTTCGAGCATCCGCGCCGTAGCGGACACAGTTGCGAAGACATCTTCAACCGCCTCATTGTAGATTGGGAACGTAAGGACGGTGCGCACGTTTCGGATACAGACGGGTTCAGCCGAGCGCGCCGCATGCCTCGGCATCACGGCACAGGCAAAGCCAATGGTTGCGTTCACGAAGGCAAAGCAAATCCAGCTGATATTGATTGCGAACACAAACAGCAGAACCCATTCCAGCAATGTCATTCCCGACACTGCTAGAACCTCGTACATCTCCCGCGTGGTCCAAAGGGCCAGAAGAACTGAAGCTCCCAGCACGAACAGCTTCCGCCAGACATGAGACGTGGTGCCAGCCCGCACCCTGGCAATCCGGGACTGCAAGGGCTGGTTGGGCATGGTAAGCGGAAATTCCGTCGGGCGCGGGCGAAGGTCCGTCATTTTGTGCTCCACCGATAAAGCCACGTCTCCGTCAGCGGGCGACTGCCCCGCATCACAACCGCACGCAGTTCCGCCATGTCCGCGCCTTCGGGATCGAGTTCGAAACTCATCCGGTAATTGTCACTGGAAGGGTGGCGCCGCATCACCGGATTGAGGATCTTTCCTGCTGATGTGCTGATCTCCAGTTCGGCATTCTCGAAGAACCCTTCCGGGACATCCTCGTAGTCGAGCACGAACATGCGCGCCTTGCCGCCTGGCTTACGGCCAGCACGCGTGTCCGACACGGACATGACTTCGGCCAGGGCACCCGGCCTGTGTCCCCAGTTCATCGTATAGGAAATCGTATGTGTGCCACCGGGTCGCCAACCGGATGCCGGGCGCCAGAATACGGCGATATTGTCATTGTACTCGTTCACCGTAGGAATCTCGACGAGCATCAACTGACCTTCGCCCCAGTCTCCATGTGGCTCCACCCAGACGTCCGGACGCTGATGATATGCGGCCTCAACATCCGAATAGTCATCAAATTTCCGATGCCGCTGCAGCAGGCCAAAGCCCATCGGCTGTGTTCCTGCCAGCACCGATACTTCCAGATCGGCGGGGTTCTGGAGAGGACGCCAAACCCATTCGCCGTTCGACATCTGGATCGCCAACCCCTCGGAGTCGTGCACGGCTGGGCGAAAATCATCGCCCTGCTTGATCACGTCATGTGGCGAAAAATAATACATGGAGGTGAGTGGTGACAGGCCGACACCATCGATTTCCTTTCGGGGGAAAAAAGTCGCCTCCACTTCGACTTGGGTGCGCGGACCCGCCGAAACCTCAAAGGCAAACGCGCCCGTTACGCTCGGGCTGTCCATGAGCGCATAAATGCTGACGCCCTGAGACGCAGGGTCTGGACGGACAACCCAGAATTCGCGAAACGCAGGAAATTCCTCCCCATCCGCAGATGCGGTTCCAATACCCAGCCCCCGCGCCGATGCGCCGTACACGCTGCCCGCTCCCAATGCCCGGAAGAAACTAGCGCCCTTGAAGCTGAGCACTTCATCGAACTTCCCGGCCTTGTTGATGGGCGCCAGCAATCGCAAACCTGCAAAGCCAAGTGTTTCCCGCGTCTCCTCGGACAGGGGCAAATCCTTGAAATCAAATGCGTCGGCAGAGTAATTATGGGGCGTGACTGTATCCCCGTCGATAATGTTAATGCGGACCTCTTGATCAAACAGGTAACCACGAGGATCGAACAAGACACGCGATCCTGCCGCAGGGTCGGACCACCCCATGTCGCCAGCAACCGGAAGGATGCGTCGGTACTGATCATAGTTCAAACGCTTCGCATCATCCGGAAGGGGTCGAGATGGCTCATATGGCTCTGCGGCCAGCCGCCGGGCCTTCTGACGTATCTCAGGCAAGCCAAATGCAGCAACGGTACTGGCTTCCGCCATATCTTCGGGCTGAGGCCGCACCGGCACGGATGCCGGCTCGGGCTGGACGCGTTCCAAGTTGTAAATAGATGAAGGTGCTGGCTGGCTCTTGGCTGGCGGCACCTGCTCGGATGGCTCTGATTCTGACGGGAGGATCGGCGCCTCATCTCTAGCCATCGGAGCTGATGTATCGTCGGCGGGAGAACACGCAACGAGAAGCATCGCGAGTGTGAACACACGAATACATTTCGGCCGAAACAAAAATTGCCTGCTCAAGTCTCACCTATTCGCCAGCTCGCGCCCCCATGATCCCCATCATGAATGCTGCAGCGCAATACATTCCGAGACGAATGAATGAGCGAGCCTGCGAATGGTTGCAAAATGGGCCGCCCGATCCGGGATTGGTCGGATCATGGGCGGCCCAACTTAGCCAATTGAGTCTAGTCTAGTCGTTGCTGGAGATCCTTCATGACACCTGAAAAATCGAGCCCGCCATGCCCTCTAGTGTCCAGATCCTGATAGATTTTTTCCGCCATTTCACCCAGCGTCACCTCCGCCCCTGCGGCCCTTGCTGCAGACGCCGCCAGATGAAGATCTTTTAACATCATCGCGACCGCAAAACCGGGCTGATAGTCCCGGTTTGAGGGCGCGGTGGGCACCGGCCCCGGCGCCGGGCAATAGCTCGTCATGCTCCAGCACTGGCCGGAGGCTGTGGAGGAGATATCAAAGAAGGTCTGCGCGTCGAGACCCAGCTTTTCCGCGAGATTGAACGCTTCACATGTGCCTATCATTGAGATGCCGAGCAGCATATTGTTGGCGATCTTGGCCGCCTGGCCGTTCCCGCTGCCGCCGGCATGGAAGATATTCTTGCCCATTACGTCGAGGATCGGCTTGGCCTTGGCATAGGCTTCATCGGGGCCGCCCACCATGAAAGTCAGCGTACCGGCATCTGCCGCAGCCGTCCCGCCGGAGACAGGCGCATCCGCCATCAGGAAGCCTGCCGCGTCGGCCTTGGACGCCGCTTCGCGGGCATCCTCCACCGCAATGGTCGAGCAATCAAGAAAGAGCGCGCCCTTGGCTGCATGGGCCGCCACGCCGTCATCGCCGAAATAGACCGACAGGACATGCTTGCCGGCTGGCAGCATGGTGACCACAATTTCGGAGTCCTTCACCCCATCCGCAATTGTGGCCGCAGCAACTGCCCCATGGCCTTCAGCGGCCTTCACCGCCTCGGCATTGAGGTCGAAGGCACGGACCTCATGGCCCGCCTTGCAGAGATTGACACACATGCCCGAGCCCATGTTTCCGAGCCCGATAAACGCGATCTTTGTCATGCGATACTCCCTTGTCCCCGCGCTCTTGCGGCGCGATGTTTATGCACTCCGGTGCAGGCTTATTTGTCCTTGAAGTCCGGCGCGCGCTTCTCTGTGAAGGCGGCCATGCCTTCCTTCTGGTCTGCGGTTCCAAACAGGCCCTGAAACAGGCGGCGCTCGAACTTCACGCCTTCAGCGGTGGAGACTTCCAGCGCGCGGCCGACCATTTCCTTGGCCGCCATGATGGATGGGATGGAGAAGCCCGCGATCTCCTTCGCCGCGCCCATGGCCGTATCCATCAACGCGTCATGCTCGACTACGCGAGAGACGAGGCCGATCCGGTCAGCCTCAGCGGCGTCGATCATGCGGCCGGTGAGCACCATGTCCATCGCCTTCGCCTTACCGACCGCCTTGGTCAGGCGGATAGAGCCGCCCATGCCTGGCGTCACGCCCAGCTTGATTTCCGGCTGGCCGAACTTCGCCTTGTCCGAGGCGATGATCATGTCGCACATCATCGCCAGCTCACAGCCGCCGCCGAGAGCGAAGCCGTTAACCGCCGCGATTACCGGCTTGCGGCAGGCCGCGAACCGGTCCCACAAGCCGAAGAAATCCTCGACATACATGTCGGAGAAGCTTTGCGGCTGCATTTCCTTGATGTCGGCACCGGCAGCAAAGGCGCGGCCCTCGCCGGTCAGCACGCTGACGGCAATGTCCTTGTCGCGGTCAATGCGCGCAAAGACGTCGGCAACTTCTGCCATGACCTGTTGGTTCAGCGCATTCAGGCTGTCCGGCCGGTTGATCGTGACCAGCGCGATGCGGTTCGAGTGTTCAAAAGTGATCGTGTCGTAAGTGCTCATCATTCAATCCAATCAGAAGCAGTGGGTTTCAGCTCGCATTCCATTCGGTGCGCCATCTGTTCCGGTGTCGGCGTATCGGCATACACACCGCGCTGGGAATAGGTACAAACACATTCCTTGGATGCCTTCAGCCATATGCCACCACCATCCGCGCAACTATCGCGTTCCATCCATCCCAGCACAAACACGGCAAAGCCAGCGACTGCCGCGATGATACCTAATCGGAAAACTAGCGAGGCGACTTTCTTCAAATCTCTATCCCATCGTCGGAATGATAAACGCCTGGTCGCCAATGTCGCCTTCGGGCCAGCGCTGGGTGACCGTCTTGATCTTTGTCCAGAAGCGCACGCCCTCCGGGCCATGCTGATTGGTATCGCCAAAGGCCGACCGCTTCCAGCCCCCGAAAGTGTGATAGCTCACCGGCACCGGGATCGGCACGTTCACGCCCACCATGCCGACATTGACCTGCGCGGCAAACTCGCGCGCGGCGCGGCCATTCGAGGTAAAGATCGCGACACCGTTTCCGTATTGGTGATTGCTCGGCAGCGCGGCAGCCTCTTCCAGCGTCTCAGCGCGCACAACCTGCAACACCGGACCAAAAATCTCTTCCTTGTAGGATTGCATCGTAGGCTTCACATTGTCGAACAGGTTCGGGCCAATAAAATATCCGTTCTCATTGCCCTGCAACTTCAGGCCGCGACCGTCGAGCACAAGGTCTGCGCCCTCATCGACACCCATCTGGATGTAGCTTTCGACCTTGGCCTTGTGAGCGGCCGAGACCACCGGGCCATAATGCGCATCCGCATCGGTCGAGATGCCGACTTTCAGGTTGCGCGCGGCGTCCACCATGCGCTCCACGAACTCGTCGCCAGTCTTCTTGCCGACGGTGACGGCCACCGGCAGCGCCATGCAGCGTTCGCCCGCCGAGCCATAGGCCGCGCCGACGATGTCCTTTACCGCCTGCTCCATGTTGCAGTCGGGCATGATGATGCCGTGGTTCTTTGCCCCGCCCATGGCCTGCACGCGTTTGCCGTGTGCTGTGCCAGTGGAATAGACATATTGTGCGATGTCGGAGGACCCGACGAAGCTGACGGCCTTGACGTCCGGATGCGTCAGGATGGCATCAACAGCCACCTTGTCGCCATTGACCACGTTCAGCACGCCTTCCGGTGCGCCGGCCTCGAGCAGCAATTCGCCCAGGCGCATCGGCACCGACGGGTCTTTCTCCGACGGCTTGAGGATGAAAGTGTTACCGCAAGCAATGGCCACAGCCGCCATCCAGCACGGGATCATGGCGGGGAAATTGAACGGCGTGATACCGGCCACGACGCCCAGAGGCTGACGCATGGAATAGACATCAATGCCGGGGCCTGCGCCTTCAGTGTACTCGCCCTTCTGCAAATGAGGGATACCGCAAGCGAACTCGACCACGTCGATGCCGCGCTGAACATCACCGCGCGAATCCGCGACCACTTTGCCATGCTCGGCCGACAACAGCTCAGCCAGCTCATTGATATTGGCTTCCAGCAGGCGCTTGAATTCGAACATCACTCGCGCGCGGCGCTGGGGGTTCATCATGGACCAGGCCGGGAACGCCTCTGACGCATTCATGATGGCCTGTGAAACTTCATCACGGGTCGCCAGCGCGACGCGGGCCTGAACCTCACCGGTGTTGGGATTGTAGATGTCGCCGAACCGCCCGGACGTGCCGGTGACAGACTTTCCGCCAATGAAGTGGTCCACTTCGCGCATGAGAAACTCCCTTTGATTTTGACGGGACCGTAGCGCGCGTATAAATTCCGGTAAATGGACAATATCGCAGCTACGAGCTGCAAAATCGCAGGCAACAAGTAATGAACTGGGACGATCTCCGCCTCCTACTCGATGTGAGCCGCCATCCGCGTCTCGCCGATGTGGCTACGCGCACGGGGCTTGACCCGACAACGATCAGTCGGCGCCTGAGGCGGCTTGAGACCGAGTTGGGGCTCGAACTGTTCGAACGGACACCCAAGGGCCATGTCCTGACGCCGGTTGGCCAGACCGTGGCCGACAAGGTAGAGGGGCTGGAGCATACGGCGTCCGAGATCGCCGCGCTGTCAGACAATGACGGCCCGCTCGCCGCAGGACGCGTCCGGCTCGGCGTGACCGAAGGACTCGGCAGTCTCCTGATTGCGCCCGCCATGACGGACTTCGCCGCGCAGAACCCGCATATAGGGCTCGACATCATTGCGGTCTCGGGTTTCGTCAGCGTGCCAAAGCGAGAAGCCGACATGTCGATCATGCTGACACGGCCAAAGACAGGCCGCGTGAAGGTGCGCAAGATGTCTGATTATGTGCTGCAGATGTACGCCCACCCGGATTACCTCGCCCGCACGCGCCCGGTCGAACAGGTCAGCGACCTCAGCGAGCATGATCTCATCGGCTATGTCGACGACCTCATTTACTCAACCCAGCTGCGTTATCACGAAGACATCGCCCCCGGCCTGACGCCGCGCTTCTGCAGCCCGTCCATCGTGGCGCAATGGCAAATGGCCCGCGAAGGCGCAGGAATTGCCGTGCTGCCCCACTTCATCGCGGCGGGCGACCCGAACCTCGTCCATGTGTTGCCGGAGGAAGTCCGCATCGAGCGCGCCTTCTGGCTTGCCGTCCATGAGGATGTACACGGAACAACCCGTGTGCGCGCCGTCAGCCGCTTTCTGGATGATCTGTTCGCCGCCTCAACCGAGCGGCTCACCGGCACCGGCTAGCCTATTCACCCTGTCCCGGTGCATTCGGGAAAGACAGGCTCTTGTAATGGTCGAGACCATGCGCGGACGGCTCTGCACCCTCAGGCAGAGGCAAGCCGTTCACGCTCTGCCAGTAGGCGATGGAGGCGTCACGCCACCAGATAGCTTCCTGATGCTGGATTCCGAGGAAAGCCGACACCTGCGCGAACCGCGCGGCATCGATCTCGTTCTCCAGGCTCGCCCACTGCGCCTGCATCACCCCCACCGCGCTGACACCTCGGTCATAGCGGTTCACGAGTTCCTGCCAGAGCGTCTGGCCGTTCGAGAGCTGGTAGTCCCACGGCACGCGATGGAACCAGAGCAGCAATTCATCCGGCACCGTGTCGAGACTCGCCCATTCCTGCGTCACCGGCCCGGCATACTGATCGACTGCGCCAGAGCCTGTTTCGGTCCGGTCAAAGCCAACCGCATCCTTTGTGGCCTTGTGATAATAATATGGGGTCCAGTCTGCCCGTCCGAGATCATCGACCCAAGGCGCGGGGCCATAATGGTGTCCGGTTCCCATGAGATGGGTGAGACCAAGCGGCGTCATATAGTTCACGACCGCCTCGCGTGAGCCCATCATCATGCCGGTAATTTCGTCGGCGACTTCTGGCGCGCGGCTGAGAGTCTGTTCCACCCAATCGCGCGCGATGGCCTCAGAGGAGGCGTCAGGATCCCAGGCAAGCCGCCCGAAAGCGTACCAGTTCGCCTGATCGAAGACTGAGCCTGACCAGTTCCGATCACTGCCGATATTGGCAACACCGGCCATGCCGGTAAGCTCGTACTCTTGCGCGACGCCATCGATCACGGAGGCAACGCTTGTGCCCTCACCCTCGGCGTGCGTATCGGCCGACAACACCTCTTCCCAGAGCGTGCCCAAATAGGCGAGATGGGTCGAGAAGCCGAGATATTCCTTGGTGATCTGGAGTTCCATCATCAACGGCGTTTCCGGCATCGCGCCGAACAGCGGATGGAAGGGCTCGCGCGGCTGAAAGTCCAGCGGGCCGTTCTTGACCTGTACCAGAACATTGTCTGCAAACTGACCATCCAGAGGCACGAATTCGGTATAGGCCTGCTTCACGCGGTCTTCGGGTTCTTCGGCCGAATAGACGAAGGCGCGCCACATCACGATGCCTTCATGCGGGGCAAGCGCGGTGGCCAGCATGTTCGCGCCTTCGGCATGGCTGCGCTCATAATCCTGTGGGCCGGGCTGGCCTTCGGAGTTCGCTTTCACGAGGAAGCCGCCGAAATCCGGCACATGGGTATATATCTCGTCCACCTTGGTCTGCCACCAGACCTGCACCTGGGCGTCGCGCGGATCGGCTGTGTCGAGGCCGCCCAGTTCCATCGGCGCAGAGAAGCGCGCGGTGAGATAGACCCTGATCCCATAGGGCCGGAAAATGTCTGCGAGAGCTGCGACTTTCTTTAGGTATAGCGCGGTCAGCACGGTCGCGTCGGCGTTCACATTGGTCAGCGAAACTCCATTAATGCCGATGGACGCATTGGCGCGGGCATAGTCAGTATATTTCGGATCGAGATAGTCTGGCAGCCGGTGCCAGTCCCAGATCGACTGACCCGCATAGCCGCGCTCGACATGGCGATCCAGATTGTCCCAATGATTGAGCAGGCGCAGCTTGGTCTTGGGACGTGAAATGACGTCGAGATCCGTGAGCGCCTCGCCGCGCGACATGCGCTGGAGATAGTCGAACGTGCCATAGAGGACGCCAAGGTCGGATTGCGCGGCGATCAGTGTTACGCGCTTACCGTTCAGTTTCGTTGCCCGCAGGGCGAAGCCCTCGGCGCCAACGGTTTCAGTGGTTGGCAGGTCCGCCTCATCGATCACGTCGGCGCAGTCCGCACTGGCGAGCACAAGCGTCCGGCTGCGCAGCTTGTCCGTGGATTTGAGGGCAGTCCCCAGCAGGGACTCCGTGGCCCGGTCGATTTCGGCAAGCGCAGCCTGAAGCGTCTCCGACGGCTCAGCGCAGGCGGCCATCACATGGCGCGGCGCGTCGGCGGGTCTGGCCTCAAGCTGTTCGTACCGAAGCCAGAGTTCGTAGCCATCCTCTGCAACAGCCGGCAACACGCCGAAACCAATTGAAATCGAAATGAACAGACTAGCGACGCGCTTCAGCAGATTCTTCACAACCCTTGACCCATTTATGTATCGAGAAGCGACAGCCGTGCGACCTCCGCCCCCGAATGTTTGCGTTATCATTACCTAACGCGACAGGCAGGATGTGTCACCGCCCCTCTTTGTCAGAGGAGCGGCACCAGATCAGGGAGCGTCGTTCATCACCTCGCTCATGTCATCAAACCCGGCGGCCACTTTCGGCTTCACCGAGCGGCCAATCACACTGACAAGATAGGCCGCGAGGCCTGACAGCAGGAAGCCGGGGATCATGGCATAGACAAGAGTTTCGAGCGGCACCGCACCGCCCTCAGCTGGCAGGAGCGGTACGTAGAGCCAGACCAGAACCGTAACCGCGCCAACAATCATACCAGCCAGCGCCCCATCACGCGTCAGATGGCGCCAGAACAGGCTAAGCAAAATGATCGGGCCAAAGGCCGAACCGAACCCGGCCCACGCATTTGATACAAGATCAAGAATGTTGCTGTTGGGATCGAAGGCGAGCGCGATGGCCACGAGGCTGACCACAACCGTCGCAATCCGGCCGATCATCACCAGCTCCGACTGCGAAGCCTCGCGCCGGAAGAAGGTCTTGTAGACATCTTCGGTGATCGAGCTGGAAGACACGAGCAGCTGCGAAGAGATCGTGCTCATGATCGCCGCGAGGATCGCCGCGAGCAGGAAGCCGGCGACGAGCGGATGGAAGATGATTTGCGAAAGCAGGATGAAGATGGCTTCAGAGTCGGTCAGCTGCGCGCCGAGGTCATGTTGCTGGACATAAGCGACGCCCACGGCGCCGACAAAGACGGCTCCGATGACCGTAACGAGCATCCAACTCATGCCGATAATGCGAGCGGTCTTGATGTCCTTGAGTGACCGGATGGCCATGAAGCGCACAATGATGTGCGGCTGACCGAAATAGCCAAGCCCCCAAGCGAGGAGGGAGACGAGGCCCACTACGGTCATACTCTCGGGCCACATGTCGAAAAACTGACTACGCGCCGGACCAACAGCTCCACTGTCAGCATCCACATACGAAGGCGCGCTTGTGATCGCACTTTCCATGCCGCTCCACCCACCAATCACGAAGTATGCGATAACGGGCACGAGGATGAGCGCGATGAACATGATGCAGCCTTGCACGAAGTCCGTCAGGCTGACCGCCAGAAAGCCCCCAACGACCGTATAGGCAAGCACGACGCCAGCGGTGACAAACAAGCCGAGCTGGTAGTTCAGGCCAAAGGCGGATTCAAAGAGCTTGCCGCCCGCGACGATGCCGGAAGAAGTATAGACGGTGAAGAAAACAATGATCACCAGCGCAGAGATGGTGCGCAAGGCGTGCGAGGAATCGTGAAAGCGCTTCTCGAAGAAGTCGGGAATGGTAATCGAGTCATCCGCCATTTCTGTATAGATACGCAAGCGTGGCGCGACAAATCGATAGTTGAGATACGCCCCGATTACCAAACCAACGGCAATCCAGGCTGCAGAAAAGCCGCTCACATAGATCGCACCGGGCAACCCCATCAACATCCAGCCACTCATATCAGAGGCCCCGGCAGACAAGGCACCGACAGCTGGGTGCAGATTGCGGCCGCCAAGCATGTATTCGGACACGTCGCTGGTAGACGTTTTGTAGGCATAAAGTCCGATGGCCATCATCAGGACGAAATACGTCCCAAGCGATATCAATTCGGGAACGCTGATTGTCATATATTTCTCGCTGTCCTCGTAAAATTACGGAAAAGCGCGCCCCCCGTGGCCGCGCGTATCATTTAGATCAAGGCCGGGTCTGGCCGTTGCCATGTACCAGATATTTGAAACTGGTCAGTTGCTCCAACCCCACCGGCCCACGCGCGTGCATCTTGCCCGTCGCAATGCCAATCTCGGCACCCATGCCAAACTCCCCGCCATCGGAGAATTGGGTTGAAGCATTGTGCATTACGACGGCGCTGTCGATGGAGGTCATGAAACGGCGGGCTGCATCGGCATTTTCGGTCAGGATGGCATCCGTGTGACCGGAGGAGTGCTCGCTCACAAAGTTGATCGCTTCCTGAAGTCCACCGACGATCTTCACCGATGCAATCGGGTCGAGATATTCGGTCGACCAATCTTCGTCGGTCGCTTCGACAAGATCGGGCGCAATACGACGTGCCTCAGTATCCCCGCGCAATTCGCAGCCTTCCATGATTTTGACCAAGCGCGGAATGACGATTTCGGCGATCGCCCGATCCACCACAATGCTCTCTGTCGCACCGCAGACGCCGGTGCGGCGCAGCTTGGCATTGCGAACAACGTCGAGGGACTTCTCGATATCCGCATCGGCATGGATGTAGCTGTGGCAGTTGCCATCAAGATGGAGCAGTGTCGGCACCTTGGCTTCGTCACGCACCAGCTCCACCAGACCGCGGCCGCCGCGCGGAATGACGAGATCTACATAGTCGACAGCATGCAGCAGCGCGGTTACGGCATTCCGGTCGGTGGTCTCAACCGTCTGAACGGCGCCTTTCGGCAGGCCAGCAGCTTCGAGCCCAGCCTGCATGCAGGCTACAATCTCGCGCGTTGAATTCTTGCTTTCCGAGCCGCCGCGCAGGATCACGGCATTGCCGGATTTCAGGCACAGCGCACTGGCATCGGCGCCGACGTTTGGACGAGATTCGTAGATCATCCCGATCACGCCAATTGGCACGGCCACGCGCTCAATGGTCAAGCCATTCGGGCGCTCAGTGGTCGAGAGCAACCGCCCGACCGGGTCCGGCAACTCCGCAATCTGTTCCAGGGCGCTTGCCATCGCCTCGACCCGTTCGTCGGTGAGTCGCAGCCGGTCGATGAAGGAGTCCGGTCGGCTGTCGCCGACGCTGTCGATATCTTCCTTATTGGCGGCAAGAAGGTCCGCTTTTGCCTCACGCAATGCCTTGGCGGATGCGCGGAGAGCGTCATTTTTCTGCTCGGTCGTCGCCGTCAGCAATGCCTTTGCAGCGTCGCGGGCATTCTGGCCCAGACCGGAAATATATGCGTTCAAACGGGAATCCAATGTGGTCACGTTTCGTCCTTCATGGTTCTTGTTCAGGTGCCTAGCGCAGCTCGATTGCGCGCTTGTAGGCCGACTCGGTGGTGGCTTTCAGGAGATCTGACAACTTTCCGTCTCCATTCAGGGCCTTCAGGCCCGCTTCGGTCGTGCCATTCTTGCTGGTGACGGAATTGCGGAGATTTTCCGGATTGTCGCCGGTTTCAAGGATCATGCGGATGGAGCCATCCAGCGTGCCGAGCACAAGATCGCTGGCCTGTTCGTCACTGAAGCCTAGTTCCTTGGCCGCCTCGATATAGGCGCGGGCGATCTCGAAGACATACCCCGGACCGCTGCCAGCGACGGCGGTTACCCGGTCAATCTGGTCTTCATCATCTACCCAGACAGCCGTCCCGGCAGCCTGCATGAGGGTTTCGACAGTATCCCTTTGGTCGGCACTTGCCGCGCTGCTGGCGTAAAGGCCCGCAACGCCCGCCCCGATGGCAGATGGAAGGTTCGGCATGATCCGTATAACCGGATAGCCCGGCAGCGCAGTCTGCAGGCGCTGCACCGAACACCCCGCAGCGATCGACGCAACGGCCCCATCCGGATTGAGCACGTCCTTATAGGCCGGCAGTATCTCATCAACCATTTGCGGCTTGATCGCGACGATCAACAGATCAAACTTCTCGTCTCCAAGGGCGTTGATATCCTTGAATAGACGGGCACCTTCCACAGGTTGGTCCAAGAAAGGATCGACAATGGTGAACTCATGCTCCACCGCGCGCATCCACTGCGTCAGAAGCGCGCCGCCCATCTTTCCGCATCCAACGAGAAGTACCTTCATGCTATACTAGTCCTTTGCTCACCTGACCCGCGAGATAATGATATTTGTTTAGAATTCAAACCATCTATTACAGAAACTCAAGCTTTCGGCGGATGCCGCAAAATAGACGAATTTCCCTGATTCGTGACTTTTCAGACTAGGTATTGAGACCTTGAAGAAAGTCTGAAGGTATTTTGTAAGCTAATTATTTGCATCGTAACCCAAACCTTCTTATGTCCGCCCCTAAGCAACCACCGGAGCCTAATTTGCCTTCCAAGAAACGCATCGTCGTGAAAATCGGATCGAGCCTACTTGCCAATCCAGACCTTCTCACACCGCGCTGGGCATTCATGCAACGGCTATTGGAAGACATCACCAAATTACGGAATGACGGCTACGAAGTTGTCCTGTGTTCGTCAGGTGCCGTGGCGCTCGGTTTGAACATGTTGAACGAGAAGCCGGAAACCGCCGGGCTGCGCGACAAACAGGCCGCTGCTGCGTGTGGCATGCCCCTGCTGCTGAACGCCTACAAACAAGTTGCCCATGAGTTTGGATTCGATATCGCACAGGTGCTCGTCACCCTTCAGGACATGGAAGAGCGCAAGCGCTTCTTGAACACCAAGAACACTGTCCACCGCCTGTTGCAGGGCGATATTCTGCCAATCGTGAACGAAAATGACTCGATCACGACCGAAGAAATCCGTGTGGGCGACAATGACCGCCTCGCCGCAAAAGTCGCCCAGATGATCCAGGCGGACCATCTGGTGATCCTCACCTGCATTGACGGCCTCTACGACAAGAACCCTGAAGAGCCAGGCGCCAAACTGGTCGAAGAAGTCCATGATGTCAGCGAGTATATCGCGGTTACGGAAGGCACCAGCAGTCTCGGTAGCGGCGGCATGCTCACCAAGATGCAGGCCGCAAACATGGCGCAGAATGCCGGATGCACGACCCTCATCGCGAATGGGGAACATGACGCGCCCGTGTCTTCAGTTCTCTATAATGAACGACCGCACACCAAATGCATCGCGCACACCAAGCCAGCTTCAGCTTGGGCGACGTGGCTGACTGATCGCCTTCAGATTGCCGGCAGTATCGTGATCCGTGACGAGTTGGCAAACACGCTGGCCGATAGCCCAGAACATGTCCTGCATGAAGACATCAAGTCAATTCAGGGTCAGTACCTCAAGGGTGACGTGATTCACGTTTATGACGAAAGCGGCGCGGAGATCGCGCGCGGCATGACCAACTTCTCGTCAGAAGAAACCATGGTGCTCGCGCGTCATCCGGAAATTTCACCGAAAGAACTGCTCGGCTACCAAACTGGTGGCACGGTCATCAGTCGCGAAAATCTGATTGTCCTGGAAGATCGCCACCTCCTCTGGGACAAACCGGAAGAGGAAACAATGGTGGAAGTCTCCGAGAGTTGATCAGCCCTCTTTCTGCAAATCTCCAACCTCCAGGATCGGCGCCGCATCAAGGCTTCCCGCATTCATCATGGCAGCCAGCCGCTGCACCGATGAGATGAGCAGACTCTGTTCCCACAACTCCAGAGAGTCAAAACGCTTCAGGAACCCTTCCTGAAGCGCTTCCGGCGCATCTTCGAGGCTTCTACGACCAGTCTCCGTAATCGAGACATCTACGGCGCGGCGGTCGGTTTCGTTCTTCTGCCGCTCGACGAGGCCCGCCGCCTCCAATCGATCCACGATGGAAGTGATCGTCGCTTGGGATAAATGCACTTCGCGGGCGATCTCCGATGGCTTGACCGATCCGGCACCGGACAAGGTCTGCAATACAATGAGCTGTGGCGCCGTGAGGCCGGTCGTTTTCGCCAATTGCTTGGAATTCAGGTCGATCGCACGCGTAATCTGTCGAATTGCGGTCAGGAGGTCTTTGCGGTGGGCCATGCCCGCACCTAAAGAGACACTCGGTGCTGCGTCAATTCCCACAACTGTTCAGAAGGCCGGCTCGGGGTGGCCGAACAGCCAACGCTCGCATACAGAAATTGTGCAACAAGACTTATCTGAAGGATTAGAGCATGACTTCCCAACGCATCCGCATCGAGGTCAGTAATGGGATTGGCGAACTGATCCTGAACAAGCCCGAACGCCGCAACGCTCTGTCGAGTGATATGTGGGCAGCAATTCCCGGTAGGGTGAAGCAGCTGGAGGCCGATCCCGAAGTGAAATGCGTCATCATTCATGGCGGAACGGCAGGCGCATTCGCAGCGGGCGCAGATATTTCGGAGTTCGAGACGATCTATGCCACGCCCGAAAGCGCAGAGCATTCGGCAAACCTGATTTCCGATGCGGTTACATGTCTCGCCCAATGCCCGAAGCCGATCATCGCTGCGATCACCGGCGCTTGCGTGGGTGGCGGCGTCGCACTTGCTCTGACGGCAGACATTCGCATCGCAAGCCCCGAAGCCAGGTTCGGTGTGCCTCCGGCGAAGCTGGGGCTTGTGTATCCGGTGAACGATACACGGCGCTTGATAGAAACCGTTGGTATTCCTGCCGCCAAGGACATCTTGCTGACAGGTCGTTTATTTGATTGCGACGAGGCCTATCGTATCGGTTTGGTTACACATATGGCAGAGTCCGAATCAGCCTTGGAATTGGCGCGAGAAACGGCGCGTCTGGTTTCAGCCAATTCACTCTGGTCACATAGCGCGATGAAGCGCACCTTCGATGCGATCAAGATGGGCTGGCGAGACGATAGTCCTGAAGCGAAAGCCCTGTTCCTGGAAAGCTTCGAGAATGAGGACTTCCAGGAAGGTTACAGGGCCTTCCTCGCAAAGCGCCCGGCCAAATTCAGCTGGCGCTGACGGGGTTAGAACCCGCCTCCCACTGCGACGTAGAGATCAATGGCCGCAGCCAACCGGTCCCGACGCGCCTCGAGGGCACTTTGCGTTGCAGAATAATAGTTCTGTTGTGCAGACAAGAGACTCGTCAAATCGTCCGTGCCGACACGATATCGCAGTTCAGCGGAATCCAGTGCGCGGCGACTGGCAACGAGTGCAATCTGGAGCTGTTCTTCACGTTGGGCGCTGGTATTGATGGCAGACAGCGCAACATCAACATCGCGTAACGCGCTGAGAATGGCCTGCTCATAATTCGACAGCAACGCCTCCCTTCGCGCTTTGGCACTGTCGAGCTGAGCCTCCAGCGCTCCCCCAGAAAACACAGTCTGCGCAAGGGACGCCGAAAGACTGGCGGTCGGGTCAGACATAGAGGTCAGGAGTGTCGTCACACCCGCGCCAAGATCGACACTTGGCAGCATGGCTGCTCTCGCAATCTGAACATTGGCCTGCGCCGCCCGCAAATCAGCCTCGGCCTGCAACAAGTCCGGGCGCCGCCCCAGAAGCTGAGATGGTAGGCCTGCTTCCGGTACTGGCAAGCCAGTCTCGTAAAGGTCTACGTCCGGCACTTCGAAATTTTGCGGCACCTGCCCGATAAGGATCGCAATCGCCGTCCGCAGAGAGAGTATCTGCTGCTCGATCTGCGGGAGTTGCGCACGCGAATTGGCCAATGCAGCTTCCTGGCTGGCAAAATCAAATCCGGAAATCTCGCCCGCATCGTACCTTACCCGCACGATTTCAAAGATACGCTCGGCAATTTCCAGATTGTCTTGCGCGACTTCAAACTGCTTACGCGCGACCTGAAGGTCAAAATAGTTCGCTGCCAGATCAGATGTAACACTCAGCTCAAGCGCTCTTTGCGCGAACTCAGCCGATTCGAGATTGGCCCCTGCCGCATCACGTGACGCTGCAACACTGCCAAACAGATCCAGCTGATAGCTAGCCGACAGGCGGGCACTGCGAGAAAAATCACTGAAGTCGGAATCACTGTCGGTGGAAACTGACGCCCCTGCTGAAACAGATGGCAAGGCGCTGGAATCGGCAACACGCAACGCAGCGCGTGCGGAGGTAACATTGGCAAGTCCAGCTTCAAGCGACTTGTTCCGCGTGAGTGCGGTGCTGACCAATGCGTTCAAGGATTCATCGCCGAAGGTTGACCACCAGAGCCCTGTGGCCGGCAATTCTGTTTCCGCTTGCATTGAGGTTTCATAGGACGCCGGAAGCTCAACCGAGGACAAAGGCGTATCGGACGATTGCGTTGCGGTACATCCTGCAAGGACGACAAGCAGACTGAGAGGAAGAAGAGGAATTCTGGTCATGATTACTCCGCCGCAAGGGCCCGGACCGGATCAAGCCGCGAGGCATTGCGCGCCGGCAGGAAGCCGAACACGAACCCGGTCAGGAAAGCTGTTGAAAAGGCGAGGATCGCGGGCATGGGCGTTACGGCGATGCTGGTGCCGAGATTGGCGAGGATTGCACAGATCGCGAAGCCCGTAAGAATACCGATCAAACCGCCCAGCGCGCAGACCACGACGGCCTCCACAATGAATTGGACAAGAATATCAGACCGACGCGCCCCCGTCGCCATGCGCACACCGATCTCGCGCGTGCGTTCTGATACGCTGACAAGCATGATGTTCATCACACCGATACCGCCGACGAGCAATGAGATAGAGGCAACCGCGCCTAGCAGGATCGAGAACGAATTCTGTGTGTCCTGAACGGACTCCAGGATCGATGCCGTATTCCGTATCCGAAAATCCTGTGTTCCGTGTCGTTGAAGCAGCAGCTCGTTTGCTTCAGTCTCCGTCGTCGAGATTACGTCCGTGTCTTCCACAGCGATGGTTATACTCGACAGGTAGGAACTGCCGAACACGCGCATCATCCCGGTTGTGATGGGAATAAGCGCGATATCATCCTGGTCACGGCCGAACGAGCTGGCGCCTTCTTCTTTAAGCACGCCGGCGACCTCAAATGGTGCGCCCGCAAGAAAGACATACTCGCCGACGGCTTCCGAGACATTGTCGAACAATTCCCCCGCGGTCGTTGTGCCCAGCACAACCACACCTACGCGTCGGTCGACATCTTCTGCCGTGAAGAAAGAGCCGTATTCAATATTGCGGGTGTTGGCGAGCAACCAGTCTTCCGAAACACCCTCCACGGAGCCACGATGGTCATTGCTTCCTCGCCGCAATGTTGCAGATCCGGACCGCGATGGCACCGCAGCCAGGACATTGTCCAGTTCGCCCAATCTCTCAGCATCTTCGAGTGAAAGGGTTGCAATGGCGTCACCGCGCATTCGCGCGCCCCGGTCACCCCCCGGCTGAACGAAGAGCAGGTTCGCACCCATGTCCTCGAACCGGGCCATAACCTCGCGCTGGCTACCTTGCCCGACCGCCAGCATTGCGACCACCGCCGCAACGCCGATCACCACGCCCAGCAAGGTCAGTGCGGTGCGAAACAGGTTTGCTCGTAACGACCGGAAGGCCGTCTTGATGGATTCCGTAAGCTGAAGAAAGAAGGAGGGGGAGGATTTCACGGCGCGTTGCTCAAACGACTCCAGAGACCGTTCTACTGAACCGGAATCGGAAATGATTTTGCCGTCGCGAATTTCAATCGTGCGGTCTGCGCGTTCAGCGACTTCCTGATCATGGGTAATCAGGATGACTGTGCGGCCGGAGCGATGCAGCTCTTCCAGCAATTCCAGAAGTTCTTCACTCGTGCCGGAATCGAGCGCTCCCGTCGGCTCATCCGCAAGGATGACTTCGGCATCATTCATCAGAGCTCGGGCAACAGCCACACGTTGCTGCTGTCCCCCGGACAATTGACCGGGGCGACTTTTCTCGCGCCCGCCAAGGCCAAGCCGACCGAGCAATTCCTGTGCGCGGGCCTTCCGTTCCGATTGGCGAACCCCGGCATAGACCGCAGGTATCTCCACGTTCTCCGATGCGCTGACATTGGCGAGGAGATTATAGCGCTGAAACACAAAGCCGAATGTCCGCCTGCGCAAGGAGGCCAGTGCATCGGCGTCCATCTCGGACACATCCTGCCCATGAATGCGGTAGGTTCCGGAAGTCGGGTGGTCGAGACAACCAAGCAAGTTCATCAAAGTCGACTTACCGGAACCCGACTGTCCGACAATTGCAACGAACTCGCCTTCGCGAATCGTCAGGTCGACGCCATCAAGGGCGCGGACCTCTGCGTCACCCCGTCCGTAGACGCGCTTTATGTCCTGCAAATGCAGCAAGGGTTCTGACATGATCTGGCGTCCTAAACCGGGGGTGGACCCATACGGCGTGGCCGGTCATTTCCGGCACGCTCGGTCGCCTGTTTCGGACGAATGCTCACTTGCCCGGTCACGACCTCATCACCCTCAGACAAGCCGAACAATATCTCGGCACTTGTACGCGTCTGAAGACCAACCACAACAGGCTGAGGGACAGCTTCGCCATTCGCATCCATTTTCAGAACCATACCCATTTCTGCGTCGGGATATTGCGCGCGTGCCTCACGGATAGCCTGGCCTCTGCCGTCGCCAACACGATCACCCTGGGCGGCTCCGCGTTCAGGTTGCGCAGGACGCCTGGCTTGTGCGCTCTCCGGGCGCTCGGGACGTGACTGCAAGGCCGTTACCGGGATCAGGACGGCATCTTCGGCCTGCCCCAGAATGAAGAAGACCTGAGCGGTCATATCACTTCGCAAAATTCCGTCGGGGTTCTCAATATCGAGCAGCGCCTTGTAGAGCACGACGTCATTGACAACTTCGGGCGTGGGAAGGACCTGACGAACTTCGGTTTGCCACTTGTGATCAGAATCGCCCAGCGTGGTGAACCTGGCTTGCTGCCCCTTTGATACGCGCAACACATCTGCTTCGGAGACATCGGCCTCCACCGTCATTATACCGAGATCCGCAATGGTCATGATGACGGGTGCGGTCTGGTTCGCATTGAGGGTCTGGCCCTCGGATGCACTGAGCGAGACGACTGTACCAGCCATCGGAGCGTAAATCTTTGTAAATTCCAGATTGGCTTCATCGGCACGGAGGCTGGAGGTCTGCTGCGCGATCTGCGCATTGATGGCGTCGAGCTTCCCTTCCGCGATCTCCAATTCCGATACCGTGGCCTCATAGTCAGCGCGCGCAATGGCATCGGCCTCAAACAGCATATTGGCGCGTTCAGACTCGGCCCTTGCAAGTTTCAGAGAAGCCGCCTGTTGACGTTTCGAGGCATATAGCGAGTTTAACTGAGCTTGTTGGGCTTCGACCGTGTTCTGTGCAATCGTGGCATCGATCTGCGCAAGGAGTTGGCCCTTCTCGACCTCGTCGCCGACATCAACGAACAACTCTTCCAATTGACCCGAGACCTGTGCGCCAACCTCAACCATCTCCTTTGGCGCAAGAGTACCTGCTGCCGAGATCGTAACTTCAATATCACCCGTGCGTGCGGCTGATGTTTCATAAGTCGGCGTTGTGGAGTTCGCCAAGTTTGACTTCGCAAACCATACGGCACCGCCTGCTGCCAATACGACAATAATCGCGATGATCCAGCGGGATCGTTTCCCAAAAACTCTCATTCTTGTCTCTTTCCAGCAATTCTGGCTGTGAACATGTTCCCGGGTTAAACGACCCAAGTTTCAAATTCCGTCGCGAAGACCGGCATTTTATTGCACTTTCCAGCAAACCCGGCTCAAGCCCGCTCCTTCACCACAGCTTTGTCACCAGAATGTTGCAGATCATTTGCTTGCGCATGAATCCTGAAAGCGGAAGACGACAGCAATGTCCCGCCAATTATGTCAGGCTGACACACTCTCGCTGACAAGCCGCACATTTCGGCAAAGTTCAGACAAGACGCTCCCGTAACGCATTGGGACAGGACGATCTGGAGCGCGCCAACATGAACATTTTTTCATTAAATAACAATCATTTAATGATGCACGCTTCCGGTCCACAGGCATCCGCTCCTGAGGTGGTTGCACGTGGACTGATTATTGTTCTGGGTATGGCTACGGCCCTCCCTGCATGGGCCGTCGAAATCGAGGAATCCACCGTCGCCCCCGTCGAGACCTCCACCGCGAATGACGGACAGCCCGACGACATTACAATCACTGAAGATGGGGAAATTGATCTCAGCGACCTGCCAGGTACCACCGCGATTACGGTCGACTCCGACAATACCATCACCAATGATGGCGAAATTCTCGCAGAAGACACCGACTACGTCACCGCTATTGCTGTCCGAACGGGTACGACGACAGGCATCACCCACACGGGTTCCATCGAATTGTCGGAAGACTATGACCGGGAAGACGAAGACGATGATGACGATGTGGACGGGCCACTCGCCATCGGGACGAACCGCGTGGGCATCGACGTCGAGAATGGTGGCACGATCACAGGTAGTATCCTGCTCGATCATGGCTCCACGCTATACATAGAAGGCAATGATTCAGCGGGCGTACGCATCGGATCCGCGCTCGATGGCGATTACACGCAACAGGGCACAATTTCGGTTATCGGCGACAACGCCCTGGGTCTGAGCCTCGAAGATGACGTCGCCAGTGATGTATTGATCAGCGGCGCCATTACGGTTCAGGGTGAGAATGCGTCAGCTGTCACGATTGATGGGGATGTCTCCGGCAATGTGACGATTGAGAGTTCAATCAGCTCGACCGGCTTCACCAGCACCAGTTCTTCCAACTATATCGCGCCTGTCTATATCGATGACGATACTGAAGCGGTGGAGGATCGCCGCGATGCCGACGACCTTTACGACAATGCAAACGGCGTCCGCATCACGGGCAGTCTCGGACAAGGCTTGTTGATCAATGGCGCGGTCGACGACTTCACATCCGAAGAGGATGAGGATGACGAAACAAAGGATACGATCGACGATTTCGATGAGAATCGAACTGCTGGAAGAATCTACAGTTATGGTTCAGCCCCGGCGCTCGCCATCGAAGCCAACGCTGGCGAAAACGTAGTCTTCTCGAGCGTCGTAGAAACCGTTCGCGATACCACCGATGATGATGATGACGATGACGTAGATGAAGTACTCGCCACGTTTTCTTTTGATCAGGGCCTCATCAATCGTGGGACGATTTATGCCAGTGGCGTGAATATCGGATTCGATGCGACGGCGCTCTCCATATCCGGATCAGAAGACGGAACCGGAACGGTTACAATTGATGGCGGCATCCTGAATTCCGGCACAATTCAAGGAACCGCCTACGAGGCTTCCGCCGTAGGCCTTCTGCTCGGCAACGGCACAGCAATCGGCACTCTCGAAAACTCCGGATCCATCGCCGCAACGACCTATACGTTAACGGACGACACCGCCAAAGCGTTGTTCATTTCCAATGGAAGTACGCTGGAAGCGATCCTGAATAGTGGATCCATCACCGCTTCATCAAATGGCTATGGTGGCGCAGCAACGGCGATCACCGATGAAAGTGATACGCTAAGATACATAACCAATACCGGCGCGATATCAGGCCTACTCATTTCAGACGGACGGGAAGATTCGGAAACAGGATCGTCCATCGCCATTGACCTGTCCGCACAAACGGCTGGCGCAACCATTATCCAGTATCAGGAAACTCCCACTGAAGATGTGAACGGCGATGACGAAATCGATGAGGACGATGTGACCGAACCTACAATCTATGGCGACGTCCGGTTCGGAACCGGCGATGACATACTGCAAATTCTGGACGGGGGTCTGGCAGGCGACATCTACTTTGGTGCCGGCGCCGCAACTTTTGACCTATCGGATGCCGAGTTTCTGGGAGACACCTATTTCGAGGGCGACACACTCAGCCTGTATATCGAGGAGAGTGAGATCGAGGGAGATTTCGACTTCGGCTCTGCGAGTGGAACGATCGACTTCCTGTCTTCATCGTTGCTCACGGGTAATCTGACGAGCGATGCTTACAGACTGGCCGCGACAATTTCAGATTCTGAAATTGTTCTGCTTGAAGACACGTCCTTGCAGCTTGCCTCCCTCTCCGTCACGGATGGTTCAACACTTGAATTCGAAATTGATCCTCAGAACCTGCGGACCACAGCCTTTCTGTCAGTTTCGGGAACCGCAGCACTGGGCAGCGATACTCTGGTACGCCCAACACTTACGTCATTCATCGACGGTGATTTTGCCGTCACACTGATCGAAGCGGGTACACTGATATACGACGAGGAAACCGCTGAGTTATCGACCGAAAATATACCGTGGATATACAACGTATCACTGGAGACAGAGACGTCTGATACAGACAAACTCAATCTCGACTTTCGCCTCAAGACTGCCGAGGAACTCAGTCTCGACACGAACCAGTCCCGCGCCCTCTCCGCTATGCTCAATGTTGCCACAAGTGACGATGATGTCGGATCTGCCATCACGCAGCTTTCGACCGAACATGACTTTCTAGAGGCCTACAATTTGCTGCTGCCTCAGCGCACTGATGCCGCAACGCGCTATCTGGAATCCCAGTCGAATGCCGCTTTTGGCGCGTTGAGAAGCCATCTGGAGTTCACCCGTAGCTCCAGTGAATCCGGAAATGGTGCATGGGTGCAGGAAACCTATTCCCATGTCAGCTATGATGGGTCTGACGATGGGCCGGGATATGACGGCCGCGGCCTTGGCATCGCTCTGGGGTATGATCGCTCGCTGCTAGGCATAGATGCAATCGGCATCATGGGTACGATGAGCGACGGCAAGTTTGAGGAAAAAACTGGCGGCGAAAATCCTGTGACCATGAAAAGTCTGGGTGTCGGGGTGTATGCGACGGAGCAGATCGGGCGCGTAAACCTTCAGGCCGTTGGCCAGATCGCGAAGGTCGACCATTCCAGCTATAGAGAAATCGAGTTCGACGAGTATGTCTCAGAGGTCAGCGGCACATGGGACGGGATGACCACCGCGGCTTCACTCCTGGCATCAACCGAATTCGGGTCCGGGGCGTTCAGGATGACGCCATCAATTGGTTTGGACTACTTCAAACTTGATCAGGACGGATATTCAGAAACGGCATCAAACGGATTGAACCTATGGGTCAGCGACGCCAGCACAGACCGTGTAACCGCTGATGCCGGACTCGGCTTTGCCTATGTCTGGCGGGAAGGCGCAGACTCGTCTCGCACGGGTCCGGCCTATACCAGTTACAACAACTCCAATCGCTACCGTCCCATGGTTCGGGGTGGATTGGATATTGGCTATCGCTCCACGTTGTCTTCGACACCTTACGAAGTCGACGCTGGATTTGTCGGCTATGAGGACCGTTTTACACTCAGCGCCACCGAGGTGTTTGAAGATGCCGCCACGGTGGGACTCTCGCTACTGGCGGGGTCCGAACTCCTGAAAATTCGGTTTGGCGTGGATGGTGAGTTTTCAACCGACGCAACCGCCCTGACGGCCAACGCCGCCGTCAAACTCCGCTTCTGATCTCTCAGACACCATTTCTCTCTTCTGGATGCCGACTTCATGAGCCACAAAAACAAAACACTCGCGCTCTCCCTGATCCTCTCTGCGCTCGCCGCTTCGCTGCAACCGACGGCGCTTGCGCAGGTGGGCGCAGAAGACAGCACAGGAAACATCGAAGCCATCATTATCAATGGCAACCAGCGGATCGAAGACCGAACCGTGATGTCCTACCTTCTAGTCGAACCTGGCTCACCTTTTGACGCGAACCGTATCGACCTTTCCCTCAAATCCCTCTTCGCAACCGGCCTCTTTGCTGATGCAAATTTTGACCGGGTCGGGAACCAGCTCATCATTACATTGGTCGAAAACCCAATTGTAAATCGGGTCATGATTGAAGGCAGCAAATCGCTCGGGGAAGAAAAGATCCGCGAAGAAATCCAGATATCGCCGCGCGGCGTATTCACCGCCGCTCGCGTGCAGGCAGACGTACAGCGCGTGATGGAACTCTACCGCCAATCCGGCCGGTTCGCGGCGAAAGTCACGCCCGAATATGTGCCGCTCGATCAGAACCGTGTGGATGTGGTCTTCTCGATTACAGAGGGACCTGTGTCTGGTGTACGAGCGATCAACTTCCTGGGAAATGAAACGTATTCAGACGACCGTCTTCGGTCGGAGATTGTCACCCGTCAATCACGTTGGTGGCAGTTCTTCTCATCAAACGACAATTATGACCCAGGTCGCTTGGAATATGACCGCGAATTGCTACGTCAGTTTTACCAGAACAAGGGGTATTACGACTTCCGCGTAGAGTCAGCCGTGGCAGAACTAACGCCTGATCAGAAGGATTTCTACATTACCTATACAATCGACGAGGGCGAGATTTATCGCTTCGGCGAGATCAATGTCGAAACCGAGCTGGAAAAGCTCAACACGGACGCCTTGAAAGCGTCACTGGTAGCGCGATCCGGTGACCTGTTCCGAGGCGACACAATTGAAAACTCAATTGATGGCCTGACCTATGTCGCCGGGATCGGAGGTTATGCCTTTATTGATGTGCGCCCTGAAATCTCCGCCGATCTCGAAACGCATACGGTCAACGTGACCTTTCATGTCAATGAAGGTCCGCGTGTTTACATCAACCGCATCAATATTGTCGGTAATACCCAAACGCTCGATCGCGTGATCCGGCGGGAATTGCGCGTGACTGAAGGTGATGCCTTCAACCGCATCTTGCTGGATCGCTCGCGCAACCGCGCACGGGCCCTTGGCTACTTCAAAGACGTCGAAGTTACTGAGGTTCCCACCGCGGACCCTGACCAAATTGACGTGAATGTAAAAGTCACTGAGCAGCCCACTGGCGAGATGAGTTTCTCAGCTGGCTTCTCATCCTCAGAATCTTTCCTCGTAGATGTCAGCGTGGCACAGCGCAATGTGCTCGGGCGCGGGCAATCCGCGTCTGCTCGTCTGTCCACATCCAGCCTCCAGCAAATTGTGGACTTGCAGTATACGGAGCCACGTTTCCTAGACCGTGACATGTCCGCAGGTGTGAGTGCGTTTGCTACCCGCCTCGATTATTCTGACACCGATCTTGGCGGCTATACGACTGAATCTGTAGGTGTCAGCGGGCAGCTAGGTTTCTCCTTGTCAAACCGGCTGCAACTTGGCTTGAAATATACGTTGCAAAACGACAAAATCGACGTCGTCGATCAGAGCATCGTGATTGACTCGGACAGCGGCGAACGCCTGACCACCGAATACACTGTAGATGACAATGACACCCCGGGAGACACAAGCGATGATGTCGTGGGTGTCGCCTTTCTCACCGCTGATGACGTGCCATTGCCTGATGGCTCGCTGATCGTGGATGTATGCGATGCGCGCTATCTCAACAGATACTCGCTTTGCTCAAGTGAACGATCAGAAATCTCCTCGATCGTCGGGTACAATCTCCTCCTGGACATGAAGAATGACCCTATTGACCCCACTGGCGGGTTCGACCTGATGTTTGGTCAAGACGTTGCTGGCCTGGGCGGGGACGTGAACTTCATTCGGACCAACGCATCGATGAATATCTATCAAGGCATCACGAAGGGCGTGACGGCCAGTTTGCGTCTTTCCGGTGGATACATCGAACCCTATGGCACGAGCGACGCGGAATCCGAATACGGACAAACCACTCCCCAAGGCGTACGTATCAATAATCGCTTTTTCAAGGGCGGCAACAGCTTCCGCGGGTTTGATACGGCAGGTCTCGGGCCGCGCATTGTGCAAATCATCCAAAATGATGACGGCACAGAAACAGTGAAGCGTCTCAACGCCCTGGGCGGCAACGCGTTCTACCAATCCAGCCTCGACATCTCGATGCCAAACTATCTGCCGGAAGAATACGGCATCAAGACGGGGCTGTTCCTGGAAGCCGGCGCGGTTGGCTTGTTGAGCGACATAGACAAGAGCGACCCGGTCGAGTTCACGGATGCTTTTGGCCGTGATGCCGTCCAGTTGATTGAAGACGACTTGTCCTTGCGCGCATCTACAGGCCTCAGCGTCTATTGGACATCCCCTTTCGGCCCAATCCGCTTCGACTTCAGCCATATCCTCAAGAGCGAAGAGTACGACCGCACGGAGTCCTTCCGTTTCAGCACTTCCACCCGGTTCTGATAGCGTGTCAGCCAGCGGCCTTCAGAGGCAAGGTCACCGTTACGAGCAGCCCCCCGGTTGGTGGGTTCGACAAATCGATGTGCCCACTATGGGCTTCAATCAGATTCTTCGCGATATGAAGTCCGAGCCCATGCCCGCCGGTCTCGCGGTTGCGTGACTGTTCCAATCGAACAAGGGGTTCGAACACACGCTCCAGAGCATCTTCCGGGATTCCCGGACCTGTGTCCTGGATCGTCACAATAGCCTTGCCGGCTTGTTCACTGAGACAAACGTGCGCCATGTCTCCATAACGCACCGCATTTTCAATCAAGTTGCGCAAGGCGCGTGTCAGTTCATCTGATCGACCCATGACAATCGGGCGTACATCGATTTCATTGAACGAGACAGAGAGGCCCAGATCCCGCAAGTCTTCGATAAGGCTGTCGACCAACGAATACATGTCCAGCGGCTGGAAAGGCTCATCTGACTGGCCAGCCGTCGCCGCAGCAAGTGCGGCTTCTGTGATACGCTCCAACTCTGCCAGAGCACGACTCATCCGCTCGCGCTCACTCGCATCTGATAGCATCTCAACCTTCAGTTTCAATGAGGTAATGGGTGTCCGCAAATCATGACCAATTGCTGCGAGCAGCTGGCGTTGGCCAGCCACTGTGGTCTCGAGGCGGCGGCCCATGCGATTGAAAGCACGCAGCGATTCGCGCACGTCATACGGACCTTGCTCGACCAGCGGCTCATGCTTGTAGTCGGACGCCAGCGTATTCGCGGCCTTCGCCATTTGCCTCAATGGATTGATCGCATTCAGGGCGGCCCATATGCCGATGCCAACCATCAGCACGATGAGCATGACGGCCGCCAGGAGAGGTGGACGCGGCTCTTTCACACTGATGTTCTCGGTTCTTATATTTATCCAATTGCCATTCGCGATCTCGAGAGACACTCTTGCGCGCTGCTGGCTGGCAGATCTCCCACGCTCTGACGGCGGAGGCCTCAGACTCATTGGCCCGGGACGGCCCGGTTCTTCATCCATGAACCTGTCCGGTCGACCGGGAGGACCTGCGAGCCTGTCCCGATCACCCCACCCACTCAGGGAAATACCAATCGGCGTATCCTGCGCTAGCCCAAGATTTTCAAGAACACGTTCGGCTAGCCCCCAGGAGAAAGGCTCAATATAGGGATATTCTGACAGCGAGTAATCGGTTATTTGAAGACGCTCCAGCTCTTTGTCGGAGAGTGAATCGGGCCAATCCTTCGCCTGCAATTCCTCCAAGGCGACCGTCGCAACATGCAGCGCCGTACGTGGCTGGAGGCGTTGCGATGAAATGCTGAATTCCACAATGAAATACGCCAGTAGAAATGTAGACAGCAGAGCCGCTGTCACCAGGATTACAATCCGTGTAAGAAGCGTATCAAGCCTTGCCAGCATCACAGTTTCTTCACATCAGCTGCAAAGACATACCCCCCGCCCCAGACGGTCTGGACGATATCCGGATTCTTGGGGTCACGTTCGACCTTTTTCCGAAATCGACTCACCTGACTGTCGACACTGCGGTCGAACACATCTGCGCCTTCGGCATGAGACAGTTCCACGATCCGTTCACGCGACAGCACGATCTGTGGTCGGGCTATAAAGATCATCAATAATTGGAATTCGCCGGTGCTTAAGGAGACGATCACGCCATCATCGCGGGTCATTGTGCGTTTCGCCGTATCCAGCGTCCAACGGTCAAACTCAAAATAGCGCGTTTTCTCAGGCGTCATTTCTCTTTCGCGACCATTCGCGCGCCGCAGGACCGACCGCACACGCGCAAGCAGTTCCCGCGGGTTGAATGGCTTGCACACATAATCATCTGCGCCGACTTCCAAGCCGACAATCCGGTCGATCTCATCAGTTCTCGCGCTGATGAAAACGATCGGAATTGCGGTGAGCCGAACGATCGAACGACAAAGACTAATCCCGTCCTCGCCCGGCATCATGACGTCCAACAGGATGAGGTCTGGTTCTTCAGAATGAATCGCCCGGCGCGCAGCGGGGGCATTTTCAGCCGTCGACACGCGATAGCCGTTTTCCGTGAGATAGGATTTCAAATCTTCCCGAATATCGCGGTCATCATCGATGACTAGAATGTGTTCGGGCGTCGTGGTCTCTGGATCAGGCATCTCCGCAGTCTCCTGAATATGTATCGTCGGTCTGATGATTACAAATAAGATAAACTTGTTGCCAAGGTGTGTCGTGATTGCAGTTAAACTGCGCTTCGAACCCCACCGCTCCGGATCATCCCGAATTGCTGGTGTCGCCACCGAAAACCCATACCTTTCAAGTCGGTAATGTCATGTTGCAGACTGCCATATATTGCCATCACTTTCGTCCTAACCGGCATATCCTCTCAACATGGCTGAGGCATCTTGTTCTCATCGACGCAGGGAAACTTCCCGGCACTTCGTCCCCAGAGACTGCATCAAGAGCACTCAATATGCCTAGTTCCACCCCCTATTCCGGTCGCTCTGAAGAGAAAGTCTCGATCTCAATCACCGAAATCATCGCATCCACCAGGACAGTCCCCGTCCGCTCCTTGAACACCGAGCCTCCCTTTGGGTGCCAAGACCGATGCGATGAGAGGGAGGTGTCACACCCCCCCTACGTCTCACCCTGTGGCACCTCCCTCACCCCCTTCTCTTCCCGTTGCAAACGACTGTCAGGAGCAATGAAAGTCACAGTCCTGATGATTGCTGGACTGTCCTTGGTGGCCGCATGCACATCCTCCCCGCGCAAGGGGCCAGGTGCCAGCGGTCGCGATGGCGGAGACCGCGCACGCCCGACTCGGTCGCAAGGCCTGTCTGCCCCACCAGTGGCACTGCTTTTCGTCAGCATGGACAGTAATCACGATCACTTCGTATCACGCGAAGAAGTTGATAATGGTATTGATCTCGAATGGCGCGCCTTGGCGGGGCCTGATCGGGTACATCAATCTGCGGTACAGATGTCAAATTGGGCAGCTGAGACCCTTGGCGACCTGAATGCACTCCCCAGCCCTATTGCCTTCGACAGCAATCTGGATGGAACCATCACGGCCTCGGAATTCCGAATACGACTTATCGATATATTCGGTCGGATCGATAAAAACCGAGATGGGCTTCTATCACGCGCAGAATTTCTGACAGCGCCGCGCGCAGTCGATTCCAACGAACCCACCATGCCGCAAGATAGCCAGCGCCGCGGACCTCCTCCCGGACGACGGCAATAGATTCCGGTGTCTATCCTGAAATCCTCCGCGCTTGTCCGAGCACCAGTTTTCCCGCCAGCGGCCAACAAGCCCGAAGCGTATCCGAAAGAGCCAGTGTTCCAGCCTGGCCCCAGCCTGGCAAGTCTGTGGGCCAGCGCAGGTCTCATCCGAACCGACATAACAAGGGGTTTCAATGGCTTGTCAGGAGCGGCCGATGGCGCGCCTCTCGACTTGCACTTGCGCTTGCAATCTCTATCCACAGATCAACAGCCGCTTTCCCGTTATGCGGTGTATGTCTGGCACGCCGACGCAGCTGGCGAGTACTCTGTCTTCAATCGCCCGGATACAAACTATCTACGTGGTATAGGGATCACAGACCAACGAGGACGCGTAAACTTTCGGACCGTGTACCCAGGCACTTATCGGGGACGCCCGCCACATATCCATTTCGAGGTCTATCGCAGCCTGGATACTCTGGGGTTGGGAGTGGCGCCACTGATACGGTCCAGCATCCTGTTTCCCGACATGGTTTCCCGATCCGTCTATACTCGGAACCCGGCCTATGCCGATAGCTTGGACAAGTATGCGGCGCTAAGATTCCAGCTCCCGGTGCTGAACCCAACCGGTGACAAGCGCGCCGTTCAGCTGGCGAGTACGAGTGCCTCCAGCAACTCCACTCTCAGAGCCAGCTTGGACATATTCATCAATGCGGAAGAATGAACCGCGATATCGTTGTGGTTTCGCTCTACTCGACAGGAAGGTCATCACTTGCAAGAATCTTCGTGATGATCGGCTTCATCATTTCGATGAATTGCGGACGTTCATGCTCGGGATGCCTCAGCGTGCGGGCCGGAATGCCGCCAAACAAGGTAAACAACATCTCCGTCCGCAAAACAGGCGTTGTAATTCCGGCATTCTCCAGGACGCCACAAAACTCTTCCCGTATTTCACGATCATAGTTCTGCAAGATCTCGGCAACCGACGGATTTCTCTGCGCCTCGGCAAGAATCTCGAAATTCAAAACCGTTCGGAACGGGTCCTGATGCTTGATAATAATGTCGATGACGAGTGGAGCGATTTGATCTCGGATTTCAGTGCCGCTCAGATTACGGAAGTCTTCCATTCTGTCTTTTTGGCGCAACAATTCGCGCTCCACCACAGCCTCTATCAACAAATCCTTGGACGCAAAGTAATGATACAGATGGCCAACACTGATGCCACATTCTTTGGCGATCCCGGAAATGCCCGCGCCATGGAATCCCTTCTCAACGAAGTGAATCTCAGCGCAGTCCAGAATTTCAGCAACGCGACTCTCACGTTTCGCGGCCGTCTTCGATTTGCTCATAACTGTCATGCAGAAAAACACCTAAATTCCACTATGCCCTCTCCTTGACATGCTGCACCGCAACACTAGATAGAGCGTTCACTCTAGAATTGTTATATTGAAGCCATTCGGCTCGTCAAGGAATCCTCATGGAAGTTCTAAGAAAAAGTATTTCGGCAGCGACCTTGTCCGTCGCCTTCCTGCTGACGGCCTGTGGTAACGAAGGCAGTACAGTAGAGGTTCCGCAACAGCCAGCTCCAGTTGTAAAGACTCTCACGACCGAACTCGTATCGGTCCCCAACGCCGTTGAGTTGACTGGACGCGCGCGGGCCCACGCCGAAGCGGAGATCCGCCCGCAGGTCACCGGCATCATCAAGGAGCGGCTGTTCAAGGAAGGCGACCTCGTCTCGCGTGGACAAGCGCTCTATCAGATTGATGCAGACGAGTATGCCGCAGATGTGCGAAGTGCCGAGGCCGCATTGGCGCGTGCCCAGGCTTCTGCAAATGTCGCAAAGGAAACCGCCAAGCGGTTCGCCGACCTCGCAAAGATCAACGCTGTCAGCCAGCAGGAATATGATCAGGCCGCGGCTACGGCCCAGGAAGCAGAAGCGGATATTGCGCTTCAAAAGGCTGCTCTGGACCGCGCACGCATCGATCTTGCCCGCACCAGGATTTCTTCCCCCATCGCCGGACGCATTGGTCGATCATCGGTCACACAAGGCGCGCTCGTCACTCAAAACCAGACTGAAACACTCGCCAACGTGCTTCAAATCGATCCGATCTATGTGGACCTTACCGTTTCCAGCAATCGCGTCCTCAACATGCGCCGCCAGATTGCGTCCGGGCGGGTTGCCTCCAAGGGAATCGACACGGTGCCAGTGAACATCATCCTCAGCGACGATACGACGTATCCCCTGCAAGGTGAACTCGAATTCAGCGAAATCAATGTCGACGAAAGTGCCGGTACAGTAGCGGTACGTGCGCTCGTACCAAACCCTGATGGTATTATCCTGCCGGGCATGTTCGTCCGCGCAAACTTCGTTGCCGGCATGTACGAAAATGTCATTACGCTGCCGCAATCGGTCGTCTCGCGGACCCCAACGGGCGAAGCCTCCGTCATGGTCGTCAAAGATGACAACACAATTGAGCAGCGCGCCATCCAAGTCGAGCAATACAACGACAATTCATGGATTGTGCTGGACGGCTTGGAGGAAGGCGAAAGAGTCGCCGTTTCAAATCTTCAAAACCTGCGTGCAGGTGTGACAGTTGATCCGATTTCCAGCGCAGCACAAATATCCGCCGCCCGCGACTCGCGCAGCGAACTGAACTAGCGAACCCTGGACACTCGACATGGCTAAATTCTTTATCGACCGCCCGGTGTTTGCCTGGGTGATTGCAATCATCATCATGCTTGCAGGCGGCATGGCGCTGCGCGCGCTTCCAATCGCTCAGTATCCGGATATCGCGCCCACAACGGTCAGCATTTCAGCGAACTATCCGGGGGCATCCGCCGAAGCAGTCGAGAATGCGGTGACGCAAGTCATCGAACAGCAACTCACCGGCCTTGATGGACTCGACTATATATCGTCGTCCTCGAATTCCAACGGTTCAATGTCGATTACGTTATCCTTTGAGCCCGGCACAGATGCCGATATTGCCCAGGTTCAAACCCAAAACAAAATCTCGCTCGCGACACCGCTTCTGCCGGAAGAAGTGCAGCGTCAGGGCGTGACCGTGAGCAAGGCAAGCGGCAGCTTCCTGCTGGTAACAGCATTTTATTCTCCAAACAGCACACTCAACCAGATCGACATCGGCGACTTTGTTCGCTCCACCGTCTATGACACAATCAGCCGCATCGACGGTGTCGGTAGCGTTCAGGTGTTCGGATCGCAGTACGCAATGCGTATCTGGCTAGAGCCTGAAAAGCTGGCGCAATACCAACTTACTCCGTCTGACGTCACGCAAGCTATCCAGGCCCAGAACGCACAGGTCGCCACTGGCGCACTAGGCGGAACTCCTTCAGTGCCAGGCCAGGAGATCAACGTCACCGTGACGCTTCAATCCCTGTTGTCGACTCCAGAGCAATTCGAGAAGCTGCTGATCCGCACAACGCCTGCGGGTGGATCCGTCCGACTGGAAGATGTCGCACGGGTCGAACTCGGCGCCCAGGATTATTCAACCATCGCTCGCTTCAATGGCAAGCCGGCAACGGGTGTGGCGATCTCTTTGGCGACGGGCGCAAACGCGCTCGAAACAGCCGAGCGAGTCAAGGAAGCCGTCAGGAACATGTCGCCATCCTTTCCAGCCGATCTGGAGTACCAGTTCCCCGTTGACTCGACACCCTTCATCGAAACCTCGATCCATGAAGTTCAGAAAACGCTGTATGAAGCGATTGTCCTCGTATTTGTCGTTATCCTGATCTTCCTGCAAAGCTTCCGTGCGTCGTTGATCCCGATCATTGCGGTTCCAGTTGTCTTGCTCGGCACGTTCGCCGTGCTCCTCCTGTTCGGCATGTCCATCAACACACTTACCATGTTCGCCATGGTGCTGGCCATCGGTCTCCTCGTGGACGATGCCATCGTAGTGGTGGAGAATGTTGAACGGGTTATGCATGAAGACGGCCTCTCCCCCTATGATGCCACCGTTAAATCCATGCAGCAGATCACCGGAGCCCTGGTGGGTATTGCCGTGGTCCTATCCGCTGTCTTCGTGCCTATGGCCTTTTTCCCGGGTTCTGCCGGCATTATCTATCGCCAGTTTTCGGTTACGATCGTATCTGCCATGGCGCTGTCCGTGCTAATTGCGGTGGTCTTATCACCGGCCTTGTGCGCCACACTATTAAAGCCATCCTCCGGGAACGGAAAGTCATGGCACATGACCCCGGCGCGCGCATTCAATTCCGGCTTTGACAAACTCACCAATGCATATGAAGGCGCGGTCACAAGGATCATTCGCCGCAGATGGATCATGCTTGCCAACTTCGCGGTAATCATGGCGGTCACCGGCCTATTGTTTGTACGCCTGCCCACGGCATTCCTGCCCGACGAAGACCAGGGCACATTGATGACCATTGTCCAGTTGCCTGAAAGCGCAACCCTGGAGCGGACTGCTGCCGTGATGGATGATGTGCGGAAGTATTATGCTGCGAATGAAGAAGACAATATCATGGGCCTGTTCACCGTCGCTGGCTTCAGCGTTGTCGGTCAGGGCCAGAACAATGGCATGGCCTTCGCGGCTATGAATGATTGGTCTGAACGGCCGGGTCCTGAAAACTCTGTCCAGTCTATCGCAGGCCGTGCTTTTGGCGGTCTGTCCCAAATCGACGAAGCCCGGATTTTCCCGATCGTTCCCCCGCCTATTCGGGAGATGGGCAATTCGAACGGCTTTGATCTCTACATTCAGAACACAGGCGGACTTACCCACGCTGAATTTGTGGATGCCCGGAACCAACTTCTCGGCATGGCCTCTCAGGATCCGCGCCTGATGGGCGTCCGCCCGAATGGCAGCGAAGATGGTCCACAGTTCAAGATGAATCTCGACTACCAGAAAGCTCAAGCTCTCGGCGTGTCTGTTGCCGATGCCACAAGTGTCCTGTCCGTTGCCTTCGGGGGAAGCTATGTGAATGACTTCATCGACCGGGGCCGTATCAAGCGTGTCTATGTTCAAGGGGATGCGGAAGACCGTATGCAACCGGAAGACATTTCCAAGTGGCACGTGCGCACCTCGTCCGGCGAGATGACTCCGCTTGACGAGATCGTGTCCGGCGAATGGTCATATGGTTCTCCCCAGTTCCAGAGATTTGGCGGCGTACCCGCAATCAATATTCAGGGATCTCCGGCAGAGGGCGAAAGTTCCGGTGTAGCCATGCAGATCATGGAAGACATGGTCAGCCAGTTGCCTGGCAACATCTCTCTTGAATGGAGCGGGCTCAGCCGTCAGGAGCGCCAAGCTGGCAACCAGGCAACGATGCTATACATTCTGTCCCTTCTCTTTGTATTCCTCTGCCTAGCTGCTCTTTATGAAAGCTGGACAATTCCAGTCTCGGTCCTGCTGGTCGCCCCGCTTGGCGTTACGGGCGCTGTATCTGCGGCAAACCTCTTTGGTCTCGCTAATGACGTCTTCTTCCAGGTCGGCCTCTTGATGACTGTTGGTCTCGCCTCCAAGAACGCGATCCTGGTCGTCGAGTTCGCGCGGACCCTCGAAGATCAAGGCAAGGACGTTGTCACGGCGACCATCGAAGCCGTACGGCAGCGCATTCGCCCCGTCTTGATGACGTCGTTTGCTTTTGGCTTTGGTGTCTTGCCACTCGCCCTCAGTACCGGCGCAGGCTCAGAAAGCCGAAATGCAATGGGCTGGATCATGGTGGGTGGCGTTATAGCCGCCATGACCTTCAGCCTGCTGTTCGCCCCTCTCTTCTATGTTCTAGTTCGCCAGGTTACGACGCGCCTGCGCGGTCAACGCCCTGCCACGTCCGGAGATCAAGCATGAGCCGTCAAAAATACCTCGCCGCCCCGCTCAGTGCGCTTGTCCTGACCGGCTGTGTCAATCTGGCACCAGACTATGAGCGCCCGATAGCGCCCGTGCCGACAGAGCTTCCCATTTCGGAGCCTTCGGTGACTGGGGTCTCCACACTTGCATGGCAAGACATCGTTCAGTCGGATGAGTTGCGGGCACTGATCGATCTGTCGCTGGACCAGAACCGCGACCTGCGAACTGTCGCCGCCACTGTCGAAGTGGCACGTGCGAACCTCGTCACGTCTCGGTCAGGTTTCTGGCCGACCTTCACCGGGTCCGGTAGCGCGCAGAAGGGCGGCACCTTTCGGGATGACGCAACATATTCGTCTTCCTTCGGTGACAGCACTTCCGCGCAAATAGGAGTCTCTGCTTGGGAACTAGACTTCTTCGGGCGTATCCGGAACACGAACGATGCCGCCCTGCAGACCTATCTGGCGAGTGTCGAAGGCGAACGCGCCACCAAGATTTCCCTGGTGGCATCTGTCGCGGAAGCGTGGCTCCAACTCGCGGCAGACCAGGAATTGCTGAGACTGGCCGAACAGACGGCGAGCAGTCAGAATGAAAGCCTCGACCTCACACAGGCTCTGTTCGATGCGGGCACTGCCAGCGAGATCGACTTGCGTCGGGCCTCGGCGTCTGTTGCGTCAGCCCAGGCACAAGCGGCAGAGTTCCGGGCAACTGTCCGCCGAGACCTGAATACCCTGCGTTATCTGGTGGGAACAGACTTGCCACCGTCCATTGAAGCGCACGTCGAGCTGACCCCATCTCCCGTTGTACTTGACCTGCCGGTTGGCCAGACTTCCTCAGTTCTGTTGCGCCGCCCGGATGTCATTCAGGCAGAACGCAATCTATTGGCGGCCAATGCCAATATAGGCGCTGCACGCGCTGCCTATTTCCCATCGGTCTCCCTGACCGGCGGTGCGGGCGTAGTCGGCGGCGACCTGGCGGATCTGTTCGAAGGCGACTATGCGACGGGCTGGACTTTTACGCCGAGTGTTTCGGTGCCCATCTTTGACTTCGGCACGAGACGCGGAAATCTGGACGCAGCCCGCGCGAATGCCGACGCGGCTCTCGCAGCCTATGAAGGCACCATTCAGCAGGCCTTCCGCGAAGTTGCAAACGCCCTCGCCGTATCCGAGACAATCTCCGGCAGACTGGATGCTCTGGAACAGCTTGCTGACGACACAGGCGTCACCTTCTATCTGTCGCAAGAGCGCTTCAAATCAGGCCTTGATGATTATCTGACGGTGCTGGATGCCCAGCGTGAAAACTACAATGCTCAGCAACAACTCATTCTCGCCAACCTGGATCGCGGCCTGAATAGTCTTGCCCTTTACCGCGCGCTGGCGGTCTGGGATGCTTCTCTGGATGAGGCTCCCGGGGATTAAGCTCGCTGACGTCCCACAGGCAGGAGAAATATAATTCGACAAATATTTTGTATGTTGAAACAAAACATACAAAACCTCTGGACATGAAGGCATACTATATACGATATCCGCGAAATTCAGGTAACCTCACCCTCCGGGAGTCACGAGCATGCAGATCGGCGTTCCAAAAGAGATCAAGAACAATGAGTTTCGGGTCGGCCTTACGCCAGAGAGCGTCAGCGAATTCACCGCGCGCGGGCACAAGGTACTGGTGGAAACGCAAGCAGGCATGGGCATCGGCGCAACAGACGATGCGTATCGCGCCGTCGGCGCGGAGATCGCGGAGACAGCCGCAGATGTGTTCGCCACTTGCGAGATGATCATCAAAGTGAAGGAGCCGCTGGCACCCGAACGCACACAATTGCGGCCCGGCCAGATCCTGTTCACCTATCTCCATCTGGCTCCAGATCCGGAACAGACGCAGGATCTGATGAAATCCGGCGCGACGTGTATCGCCTATGAAACCGTGACCGACCGCACCGGCGGCCTGCCCCTGCTCAAACCGATGAGCCAGGTTGCCGGACGTCTCGCCGTTCAGGCCGGGGCCTCGGCCCTGGAAAAAGCAAAGGGCGGCCGCGGCGTGTTGATTGGCGGCGTGCCGGGCGTACACGCCAGCCGGGTCGTGATCATTGGTGGCGGCGTGGTCGGCTTCAATGCGGCACAGATGGCCGTCGGCATGCATGCGGACGTTACCATCCTCGACCGCAATCCGGATGTGCTCGAACGCCTCGCCACGCATTTCGAGGCTGGCGCGAATACAGTTTACTCGACCCGGGCAACGCTGGAACAGGAAATTGCCCAGGCCGATCTCGTAATCGGCGCGGTGCTCGTCCCCGGTTCTGCAGCGCCGAAACTCATCACGCGCGAAATGTTGTCTATCATGCAGCCCGGCGCAGTGATGGTGGATGTCGCGATCGACCAGGGTGGTTGTTTCGAAACCTCCCATCCCACCACGCATGATGCTCCAACTTATGTGGTCGATGACATCGTCCACTATTGCGTGGCGAACATGCCCGGCGCCGTAGCACGCACATCCACCTACGCGCTCAACAATGCGACTTTGCCCCATGCTTTGCGAATCGCTGACAAGGGTTGGAAGGCAGCGCTCAAGTCGGACCCGCACCTGGCAGCAGGCCTCAACGTCTGGGATGGCAAAGTTACGTGCGAAGCTGTCGCGGAAAGTCTGGAACTAGAGCTAACGCCATTGGCGGAAGCGCTCGCCTAGCGTTCCGGAAAAGTGGGGTCAATTGGTGAGTAGTTCTGCTCGCAATTCGGCGCATCCCGCAGGCAGTTCAGCATTGAACATCGTGGTCTCAAACGCTGATACCGGTTGGAACAGGCGCAGGCTGTTGGTCAGGAAAACCCTGTCTGCGGATCGAAGGTCATCAAGCGAGATCGACCGCTCCGAAACGGCGCAATTGCCAACACGCCCCCTGCACAAAATCCAGTTCCGCATCACACCGGGCAGAGCGCCATCCCCAACGGGCGGCGTGAAGATAGCTCCATCCATCTGCACGAACACATTCGCCACACTGGCACAGGCAAGATGCCCAGCGGGCGAGAAAAAGAACGCTTCATCAAAACCAGCTTGAACTGCCGCGCGCAATGCAACGATATTGTCTGTGTAGGACAAGGTCTTGTAGCGAGCCGTGATGGAAGTTGGATTGCGCAGGATCGTGCTTTTGTGCACTCGCACAGCATCTGGCGTCAGACTCACACTATATTCTGAAACACGCGCGATGAGGGTCGGCGAAGCCGCCATATCATCCGCGAGCCCACGAACCCCAGCGCCGCGTGTGACCGTGATACGCAATGCACCCGACGCAGAGTCCTCAATCGCCGTATCCATGACACGAACAACGGCCTTGCGCTCAAGATCAATACCCAGTGCAGCAGCGCCTTCGATCAGGCGGTCCAAGTGTGCATCGCGCAGAATGACGCGTCCATCGCTGACGAGCGACGTGTCGAACACGCCATCTGCCAACAATAAGCCGCGGTCCCGCAGGTCAAACAGTTCGGACTGGTCAGACAAGGCAGACGGCTGAGACAAGATCATTCCGGTTTCCAGTTCTTCGCGAGCTGTACAAAATTCCTGATCAGCTCAGCGCCATGCTCGGTAAGCACAGACTCTGGGTGAAACTGGACACTGAATAGCGGAAAGGACGTGTGTGACAGCGCCATAATGTCTCCCTCCGCAGATACCGCATCAATTTGAAATTGGTCCGGCAAATCATCAAATGTTGCCACGAGAGAATTGTACAGACCGACATCAAAAGCGCGGGGCAAGCCAGCAAACAAGGCTCCGCCCTGCACTGACAACGTCGTGGTGCGTCCATGGCGGGGAAAATTGGACCTGACAATCTTGCCCCCATAAACCTGCGCGATCGCCTGATGCCCAAGACACACTCCGAGAACTGGCAGCTTCCCAGCGAAGTACTGAACTGCTTCCAAGCAGATCCCTGCCTCATTCGGTGTACATGGTCCCGGCGACAGGACGAGCGCTTGAGGCGCAAGATCGGTGATTTCATGGAGAGCAATCCGGTCACTATCAACGACCGTCACATCCGCGCCTTCGCATGTCAGATAGCGCGCGAGATTATGAACGAAACTGTCGCGATTGTTGAGCACGAGGATCATGCCTTCTTCCCCACCCGGAACAGGGACGGCGCGATCCGCTCTGCCTTCAGCTCTGACTCTGCCAGCTCGCCAACCGGGTCCGACATCAAAGTGATACCCCCGCCGGCCAACAGCGTGCTCTCTGTCGGCAAATGATCAATCGTACGGATCAGGATGTTGAAATCCAATGCACCATCAAAACCGACATACCCAATAGCTCCGCAATACGCGCCACGAGGACGTTGCTCCAGTTCGTCAATGATTTCCATCGCGCGCAATTTCGGCGCGCCTGTGATGGATCCACCGGGAAACACTGCCTTGAACAGGTCAATGCCATCCTTGTCGTCCGACAAGTCGCCCTCAATGGTCGAGACGAGGTGATGAAGATTGGAGAATGTCTCCAAGCGGCAAAGCGATGTCACTTCAACCGATTCAGGTTCGCACACGATGGACAAATCATTCCGTAGAAGGTCAGTTATCATGATGTTCTCGGCGCGGTCCTTCTCAGAGGCCAACAGGCCTGCCTGCGCCAGATCGTCCTCGATCAGGTCAGCCTCGCGTCTGACGGTTCCCTTGATCGGCTCCGCCACGACTCGCCCCGTGGCCGAAGCGGAGATCAAGCGCTCTGGCGATGCGCTTGCCAGAACACGCCCTTGAAAATGGCCGAACGCCGCGAAGGGCGCAGGCGTCCGCTCGCGCATCTGCAGGTAGTTGGAAAAAGCCGATGACACGTCGCAATGCGATGCCACCCAATTCTGCGCAATGTTGGCCTGATAAATGTCGCCATCCAGAATATAATCCTGTGTACGCTTTACGGCCGCAACATAATCAATAGCCTGATCCGGGTGTGACCAGCCCAATGGCACGTCGACATCCGGGGCGCGCCGCGTGTCGCCAAGACGGGTCAGCACCTCCGCAATCTTCGCATCTGCCAGCGCGTCATCCTCTTCTGCGTTCGTCGCCCTCAGCCCGGCCGACATGACCCAAGTCTTCTGACCCTCAAGATCGAATGCCAGCAACGTGTCGTACAAGTTGAATTCAATCAAATCAGAGCGCGGCATGTGTCGCGACTGGAATCGCTCAAGGAAGAGTGGCGCAGCGTCATAGGAAACATAGCCCGCCGCGCCGCCTTGGAACGGGGGACCTTCCGCAATGCGCTGCCGTTCGGTGCTGCGTATCCAGGCCCTTACTTCGTCCGCCCTGTCTGCGAAGCCATCCTCACCGCGTGACAGCTCCTCCGCACGAACCTGCAAAGTCGCGATTGGTGCAATGCAGAGATATGACCAGCGTGATGAAGGGTGATCGGTATCCGCGCTATCGAGCCAGAGGGTTGCCGCATCGCCATAGAAAAGTGTGGCGGCCCGGACGGGATCACATGAGTCTAGAAGAGCGTAGCGCATTCAGATGCCTGGTCAGGAAATGTATACGCCTTGGCTAGACCAACAGGCCCGCAGCAAGTCAATTGCACACACGCATTGAGAATGACTTGCAGGCGCATATTCGCGCATGTTAGGAGGCGAAACTCCACCAGACCGCGCCGAACTTCAGACGGCGCAATACAGATAATGAGCCCTGACGGAATGAGCCTCTCCCAGACCGCCCCCGCAAAACGCGCATCCTTGAAAATGTTCATCAAGCGTCAGGTGCGAACCGTTCACTGGATGTCTGGCGCGCTCTGTCTTGTCGGCATGATGCTGTTCGCGGCGACTGGCATTACGCTCAATCATGCCAGCGATCTTACCTCAAAGCCAAAAACCATCGAAGGCGAGAGCATCCTGCCAGGCGAGTTGGTCACGCTACTTGATGAACATGCGAAGACTGGCGCCGAGTCCGGCCTGCCCGCCGAGGTCGCGACCTATCTCAAATCTGAGACGAGCTTTGATACAACAGGCCGCCCGGTCGAATGGACCGATTTTGACGCGTATATCACCCTGCCCCGGCCCGGTGGAGATGCCTGGATCAGCATTGACCGTGAGACCGGCGAAGTCATGTTCGAAAAAACCAGTCGCGGCGCGGTCGCCTATCTCAACGACCTGCACAAGGGCCGAAATACTGGCTTCGCCTGGACATTGTTTCTCGACCTGTTCGCCATTGCAGTTGTCTTGTTCTGTGCGTCTGGGCTCTGGTTGCTGCAGATGCATTCCACGCGCCGCCCCAGCACATGGCCACTTACGATTGCGGGCTTTGCCTTGCCGATCCTGCTGCTTCTTGTTTTCACACATACCTGACGGCCGACACGCGGGCATTTGTCGCCAGCGTCAGCACTGCTCCACAGATCTTTCTGCTACGGCTTGGCCAACCTCGTCCTGAATAATCCATTACAGGACAAGTCCGTCAGAAACCGCCACTGTACCTGTTGAAATCCTTTCTGCTCGACGGAGTCAGTTGACTCAATGTGATAAGAACAAATAATGAACAAATGGCCTCAATCCCATCTTCCCTGAAGGACGCGTTTCATAGCTTCCCGCCTCAGCAGCAGCCGAGCCTGTCTTTTCCACTCGGTCTGGGAGAGGCAGGTGTCCATGAGATCTGCGAGACCTCACACGGGGACTTTCCGGCGATGACCGGCTTTGCGCTCGCGGCACGCACACGTCGCAAGGGCCCTGTTATCTGGATCCGCCAGTCCAGCCTGAAACAGGCCCATGGCGGCCTCCTTCAGGCTGGCTGCCGAGAAGTCGCCCCGGACCTGCCCCCAAGCCTGAACATCACCCCGCGCAAGCCTGCAGAAGCTCTCTGGGCCACCGAAGAAGCCATCCGCTCCGGTGTGGCCTCACTGGTGATTGCAGAATTGGAGGATGCCAGTTTCACCGCCTCGCGCCGTCTCGCACTTGTATCCGGGCGGCATGGCACGCCGGTCATCCTGTTGATGCCCTATACGCGGGACGGCGCCACCGCTGCCAGTGCCCGGTGGCGTCTTTCCCCCCGTCCCTCATCCCCCAACCGTTATGACACGCATGCCCCCGGAGCGCTCCGCTGGAAGGCTGTGCTCGAACGGTCCCGCCAGGCCCCGCACATGGCAGGGCAGTCCTTTGATCTGGAGCTTGACGATGAAACGCTATCTTTGCGTGTGGTTTCCGGACTGGCCGCTGACCCGGCTCCGGCGCGCTCGCCGCGGCCTCAGGACCGGATCGGCCCGCCCGGCCTCCGGCAAACCGCCTGATCCCCACCTGCCCTTTGCCCTGCTTGAAAACAGCACCAAGGGTCTGCGCATCGCCGCTGCCAATGACCCTGCCCGTCAGCTTGGCATAACAGAGGGGTTGGTCTTCACCGATGCACGGGCCCGCGTGCCCAACCTTGTTACCGAGGACATGGACCCGGTCGCCGACATCCGTGCCCTGTCCGCACTTGGCGACTGGATGATCCGGTTTACGCCGCTGATCGCGATCGATGGCACTGACGGCCTCATCCTGGAGACCACGGGGTGCGAAAACCTCTATGGCGGCGAACTGGCCATGATGGAGACACTATCCGATCTGCTGGAGCGCAATGCCATCCCGCACAGGCTGGGCCTTGCCGGCACGCCGGGCGCAGCCTCCGCTCTGTCCCGTGCCGCGCCGGGCACCTGCCTGAAAGAAGGCGAAGAACAGGCTGGCCTTGCCGAACTTCCCGTCGCAGCCCTGCGCCTGTCGCCTGACGCCGAAACCCTGCTGCGCCGCTTCGGCCTCACGCGGATCGGCCAGCTTTACGGCATCGATCGTAAAGCTCTGGGGCGGCGCTTCCAGTCAAGATCCGCCGCCGATGCGGTACTCCTAAGGCTCGACCAGGTCTTGGGCCTGCGCCATGAACCACTGGCGCCCCTGCGTCCCCTGCCGATCCGATCCGCCCGGTTGAACTGTCCGGAACCGATTGCCACCAGCGAAGCCATCGGAATTGGCCTCGAACAACTGGCGCAGGATCTGTGTGAGGCCCTCGGGGCGGCTGGTCTCGGCGCGCGGCACTTTCTGCTCATGGCTTTCAAGTCTGACGGTACACGCGCTGAACTGGAAGTGAAGACCGCCCGCCCTGCGCGTGAGCCGAAACACATTCTCCGCCTGTTTCGTGAACGGATCGATTCGATTGACCCCGGCTTTGGTATCGACCTGCTTTTGCTCGAAGCCCATCGCACGGACAGGATGGAGACCAGCCCTATGGCGCTGTCGGGCGACCTCGCCTCAGCGGACATGAACACTGCCGCCCTGTCCGCGCTGGCCGACCGGATCATGGCCCGGCTGGGCGAACACACCGTAAGCCTTGTCCAACCACGAGAGAGTCATGTGCCGGAACGCGCCGAACGGCAAGTGCAGTTCATCGGCGATGTCCCGGTCCTCGCCACCCACAGCACGGCTGCCGGACCGCGCCCCATTCGCCTCCTGTCCTCACCGGAACGCATCACAGTCATGGCCGAAGTGCCGGACGGCCCGCCGCTGCGCTTCATCTGGCGTCGCGTGCCGCGTACAGTGACGCGAGCCGACGGACCTGAACGGATCGCTCCGGAATGGTGGACCCATATTGCCGTGCCACAGCCCCCACCAGCGCTGAGAGGCCAGGCCCGCCAATGGCTCACCCCCAAAATGGACCCGCGTGCCGATGCTGCCCAGATCGCGCATGTGCGCGCAGATCTCGAGGCCATGCTGGATGCCCCATCCGGACCGGTAAAGCTCCTCCCGCGCGCGCGGGACTATTACCGTGTAGAGGACGCGGCGGGGCGGCGTTATTGGCTGTTCCGCGAAGGACTTTATGGCGATGGGCGTGGCGGCGCGCCCGAATGGTATGTACACGGCCTCTTCGCATGACCGACTATGCCGAACTCTCCGTTACGACGAATTTTTCTTTTTTGCACGGTGCCTCACATGCAGAAGAACTCGTCCTGACCGCCAAACAATTGGGGCATATCGCCATCGGTGTTGCAGACCATAATACGCTTGCCGGTGTCGTGCGCGCCCATATCGCGGCAAAAGAAGCCGGCCTGCCTCTCCTCGTCGGTGCGCGCCTCGTGCCGACGGACGGCCCGGAAGTGATTTGCTATCCAAAGAACCGGACAGCTTATGGGCACCTTTCGCACCTTTTATCGGCCGGTAAATTGCGAGCGGAAAAAGGCGACTGCCTGATCACGCTGGAAAACATTCTTGCCCATGCCGAAGGACAGGTCTTCATTTTCCGGCCGCCGGACAAGTTAGACACGACCTTTGCCGAAGTCCTGGAACGGTTCGCGGCACGCGCGCCAGGCAACGTCTATGTGGCGGCCAGCTATGCCTATCATGGCCGTAATCGGGAACGGATTGCCCGCCTCGCCGATTTTTGCGCCTGGCAGGGTGTGCCGATCGTGGCGACAAATGACGTGCTCTACCATACCCCGGAACGCCGCCCGCTGCAGGACGTGCTCACCTGCATCCGCACGCACTGCACGATAGAGCAAGCAGGCTACCGACTGGAGGCCAATGCTGAACGTCATTTGAAATCACCAGACGAAATGGCTCGACTTTTCAAAGGGTTCGAGCCAGCCTTGCATCGAACCGTCGAGATCGCAGAGCGCTGCAACTTCAGCCTAGATGAGCTTTCCTACGAGTATCCCGACGAACCTGTCCCGGTGGGAAAGACACCGCAGGAACACCTTCATGACCTCACCTGGAAAGGCGCGCAATGGCGCTATCCGGATGGCATTCCAGGCAAAGTCAGCGCCGCCCTCAACAAGGAGCTCGCCCTGATCGAGGAGCTGGATTATGCGCGCTATTTCCTGACCGTGAACGATATCGTGGCTTGGGCACGCGAGCAGGACATCCTATGCCAGGGGCGTGGCTCCGCAGCGAATTCGGCAGTTTGCTATTGTATAGGAATCACCAATGTAGACCCGGCCCTGACCAGCCTCCTGTTCGAACGATTCCTGTCAAAGGAACGCAAAGAGCCACCGGATATCGATGTCGATTTTGAACATGAGCGCCGCGAGGAAGTCATTCAGTATGTCTACAATCGCTATGGCCGACACAAGGCGGCCCTGACCGCCACGGTGATTTCCTATCGACCGCGCTCGGCCGTGCGGGAGGTCTGCAAGGCGCTCGGCCTGACCGAAGATATATCCGCCGCCCTCGCCGGAACGGTCTGGGGTAGTTGGGGCAGCGCCATCAATCCAGATCAGATCCGCCAGGCCGGGCTCGACCCGGCCAATCCAATGATCCGCCGGGCCATTCTGCTCACCCAGCAGCTGATTGGTTTCCCGCGGCACCTGTCACAGCATGTCGGCGGCTTTGTTCTGACGCGCGGACCCTTGGTCGAGACAGTCCCCATCGGCAATGCCGCCATGGACGAGCGCACTTTCATTGAATGGGACAAGGACGATATTAATGCCCTCGGTATCATGAAGGTGGATATTCTGGCCCTCGGCATGCTGACCTGTATCCGGAAGGCATTTGACCTGCTTCAGCTGCACAAGGGGTTGGAGTATACACTCGCCACCATCCCACAGGATGATGAGGCCACGTATGAGATGCTCTGCGAAGGTGACAGCCTCGGTGTATTTCAGGTGGAAAGCCGGGCACAGATGAACATGCTGCCGCGCCTGCGGCCACGTACTTTCTATGACCTTGTAATCGAGGTCGCGATCGTCCGGCCCGGCCCCATTCAGGGTGATATGGTGCATCCCTATCTGCGTCGCCGGAAAGGCCTTGAAACCATAACTTATCCTTCACCGGCACCTGAGCATGGACCGCCAGATGAACTCGAACGCATCCTCAGTCGCACGCTGGGCGTGCCCTTGTTTCAGGAGCAGGCGATGCAGATTGCCATGGATGCTGCAAAGTTCTCAGCCGATGAAGCCAATGGTCTGCGCCGGGCGATGGCCACTTTCCGCAAAATGGGGACGATTGGCAACTATCAGGACATGATGGTCGAGCGTATGATCGCGCGCGGCTATGATGCGACCTTCGCGGCACGATGCTTCGACCAGGTGAAGGGCTTCGGCGAGTATGGATTTCCAGAAAGCCATGCCGCTTCCTTTGCCCACCTTGTTTACGTCTCGAGCTGGCTAAAGCGGCATCATCCGGATGTTTTCTGCGCAGCGCTGCTGAACAGCCAGCCCATGGGCTTCTATGCGCCCGCGCAGATTGTGCGGGATGCCCGCGAGCATGGCGTGGAAATCCGTCCCGTGGATGTGAATCTTTCGGATTGGAACAATACGCTGGAACCAACGGACAGGACATATTGTGCTGTTCGTCTCGGTTTCAGACAGGTGGACGGTCTGCGCGAAGACGAGATGGAAGCGATGATGATTGCCCGGGGCAATGCCTACGACCACCCAGAAGATATTCGCCGACGAGCAAGAGTCAGCCGCCGGTCGCTTGAACTACTCGCCGCAGCAGATGCATTCGGCTCAATGCAGCTTAGCCGGCGCGAGGCCCTATGGAGCGTACGTGGCGAAACCAGCGGCAACACGCTGCCCCTGTTCGCTGCAGCTGATGCGGCAGAACAGGGAGCCGAACAGGTGCCAATACTCCCCCTCATGCCGCGCTCAGAACAAGTCCTGCAGGATTACCAAACGACCCGCCTCTCATTGAAGGACCATCCGGTCTCCTTTCTGAGAGCGGGCTATAACAGGATGGGCGTCGTCTCAACGCAGGAGGCGTGCCATTTGCCAAATGGTGCACGGGTACAAACAGCAGGTGTCGTACTGGTGCGTCAACGCCCGGGTTCGGCCAGCGGGGTCTGTTTCATCACCATTGAGGACGAAACCGGCATCGCCAATCTGGTTGTCTGGCCGAACGTGTTCGAACGCTTTCGGCCAGTCGTGATGGGTGCGCGTGTCTTGATGGTGAAGGGCCGCGTTCAAACCGCCGACAATGTTACCCACATCGTGGCGAACCAGTTGATAGACCGGACGGGAGACCTTGTTCACCTGTCAGAGGATATTGGAGATGATCCGTTGAAAAGGGTTCTCGACCGCGCCGACGAGGTCACACGCCCAATTCCCGAACGCAAGGGCCCGGCACAACGGACAAGCGGTCAACACCCCCGCAATGTCCGAGTGATCCCGCGAAGCAGGGACTTTCATTGAAGTCAGGCATAGTTTGCCTCAGCCAGCCTGAACAGTCGTCGCTGGCTCTGCACTGAACCGCTTGGACCAAAGCGCCCTCGCAACAAAAGCTCCCCCTGTGGCAAGCAGAGCCACGGAGATGGTCACCATGTAGGCATTGGTCCAATCCATGTCGCCGCGCAGCAGATGAACCAGAGATGCAGAGAGCAAGGCCGCGCCAAAGATTGCGCGGAACATCAGGCCCGCCGACGCTGCACTCATCCATACAGTTGCGACACCTGAAAACACGATTGATCCAAGCCAGAACATCGCGATCAGCCAACCGCCACTGACACCCAGAAGACTAACCGTCAGCGTAATCGGGAACATGGCCATACTGCCCCAGATCCAACCACTCCACATCGCTTCCAGACGCGGTGCCGCACGCCCCTTCTCGCGGCGCTTGAGGAAATAGATGTTCAAGCCGGTGGCAACGACAATACAGAGCATGATGCCCAACAGGAAATAGATCGACTTCATCAGCGCGCCGCCGAAATCACCGAAATGAAGCCGATACATCGACATGGCGATCTGTTGACCAACCGGCCCGTCGGAATTGTGCCCGGTCGCAAGCAACTTGCCATCCGTCGAATAGGTATAGGTTTCCCCATAAATCAGGCGATTGGTCTCGTCGCCATAGATCTCGATGTGCTGACTTTTGGTTCCAGGCTCATGAATGATCACAATGAAAGGGTTTGCCTCAGGTATATCGCGATCGAGATTGATGAGCGCCGTATCCACGCCGGTAATGGGTGCAGGCGTGGCGTCAGCTTCGAGGATTTCACCGCCGAAGATCGCCTCACTAAGCTTCTTCGTGTCGCCACCAAAATTGGTCTGTGCAAAAACGAATGCCACGACACCGAACAGTCCGATCATCGCACCAGTTCCCGCCACAGCAATGAGGAAAGGCGTCGTCCAGACGCTGAGACGATTATGAAGGTCGGCCTGAGCCAGCCGCGCCTGGCCGGTGCGCCGAAATCGGAAAGCATCCCGGAAGATGCGCGGATGCGCGAGCAGTCCCGAGACTGCCATAGACACGAGCATGACACCGAATATGGCAACAATGATAATGCCGAGACTGTGCGGCATGGTGAGATAGTAATGGAGTTCAATAAGGAAATCGTTCCAAGGCGCCTCCAGTTGGCGCACGAATTCACCGGACTCATTCAACACGAATATGCCATTGTCCCCACCAGCCACAAACCGGGGCCAGTTTTCCCGCGGAGGATACATGTAGAGATGTGTCGTTTCGGGATCGCGCTTGAGCACTTCCTCGGCAGTCGCTTGCATCACGGATGGAGAAACTTCGTGCACCGTCGGAGTGCCCGCTTGCTCCCACCATTCCAACTCGTCCTCAAACACCGCAATCGTGCCACTCACACAGATGACAAACAGCAAAGCGCTGATTACCAGCCCCATGACAGAGTGCGCCGACAGGGCGGAATCAACACGTTCACTTGAAGATTTTGGCCAGAGGGATTTTGCCATAGGAAGAGTCTCGACAAGCTAAATGAGAGCGGCGCAGAGCACGGCCGCCAAGGCGACCACCACATAGACGCTGCGACGTAATTTGCGTTTTTCCATGAGCACCAACGTGCTCAATACGGCCCATAGGGATAAGCTGACGAGGAAGGCCACCACCACGGCATTCGTCGGATTGCCTATTTCCGGTTTGGTAAGGCGCAGGAGCGCCCCTCCAGCATATAGAGAGATCGCACCTGCAGCCGGTCCGGCCAGCAGAAACGTCCATATTCCGGAACCGATGTCGGCTGTCATCTGCAAGGGTGACCGGCGTGCGCGATCAGGTACCTCGCGATTTCGGACAGGCGCTTGCAGGCCGTTGGTTCCGCGCAGCCCCGGCAGAGTGATCGCCCCGGCCACGATCAGCATCAGGAGCGAGGCGACCTGTGCGACACCGCGATCAAAATTGACAATAAACCATACGACAAGACTTGCGGCCACCAGCGCCCATCCGAGCACCAGAAGGACCGGGCGCCCCGGCTTGCGCCACACTGCGAAGAGCAGCGCAAGACCGAATATGCCTCCGACCGAGGCAAGGATCGCCAGGATATAGTCAGCATGGCTCATATAGCGCCCGCCTTAGAATTTGTAGCGCAGGCTGGCTACGACCGTTCGGCGCTGGCCAGGAAAACAATCCCCCCGCGTCAAGCAACCCGTGAGATAGTCTTCGTCGGTCAGATTGCGTGCATTGACCTGAAAATCCCATGTGTCCCACTCGTAACCGACCATCAGGTCGCCTAGCGTATAGTCTGGCGTCACGTAGCGGACGGTTCCGTTCTCGGAAACGGTCTCGCCCACATAACGGATACCTGCGCCTGATTTGAAACCGGACCAACGACCGTCTGGACGCCATGTAGTCCACAGAGACGCCTGCGTTTCCGGTGCAGCCGCCAACTGGAATCCGTTCGGGTCTTCCGCATCGAGCGTGGAAATGGATGCCTGCAGATAGACTTCATCAATCTGAACGTGGCTCTCGAATTCGAAGCCTTTCAGCTTGCCAACGCCTTCCTGTTGCGAGGCGGCACCCGGCAGGGAGTTCGGGTTGGACAAATTGGAGATTTCGATGTCGAAATAGTTGAACGTGATCAATCCCGGTAAGGCTTCAGGTTCATACTTGATACCCACTTCATACTGACGGGCCTCCTGAGGTTTCAGCGGATTGTTGGTGAGCGTATCAGTTCCGACAACGGTCTCGAAGGATTCCGAATAGCTGGCATATGGCGCAAAACCGTTGTCGAATCGATAGAGTACGCCAACGCTGGTCGATATCGCGTCGTCATCCTGGACGGTCGTACCGCTGTCATTCTCGACACTATCGCTGCGCAGGCCCAGCGTGAAACGCCAGTTTTCGTAGGATATCTGGTCGGAAAGATAGATGCCGAAGTCTTCGACGTTCGAAGCGGGTGTGTCACTGTAGATCGCGTCAAATGTCGCCTGGTCTGGATAGTTTCCATAAACCGGGTTCGCCAGATCGAGAACATAACGGAAGTCGCCGGCCAGAACCCCGCCGCCGAAATAGTATGCAGAGTCACTGTCGGTTTCGACGTCTTGATACTGCATCCCGGCGAGGACATGGTGATCGAACTTGCCGGTGGAAAATTCTGCGCGGAGGCGCAAGTCGCCTGCCATCTGGTCGAACGTATTGTCACCTTGATAGAATGTACGGGGCACGGTCGTGTCGGTGAACGTCAGTCCCTGCAGGTCTGCCGCAGCCTGCAAGGCAGGTGTGGCATCGAGAATCTGGTTCAGATAGCGCGGACCGTAGAAGACCGGCCAAGCTTGTTGATAGTCGGCCTCGCCGGACCGCCAAAGCGCCGTGCCCTCCAGCTTGAACACATCATTGATGCGATGTTCACCCAACAAGGTAATTTGCTGTGAGTCCGTATTATAACGGTTGAAACCAGGTTCACCGGCATAGACATTGTTGTTCAGGTAGCCGCCTGAAGAACTGAGCGGATTGAGCGTACCTTCGACCGGAATGAACTGGGCGGCTGCATCGCTATCGGTATCCTGAAGAAGTCCGATCACTGTAAACTTGGTATCTGTCGTCGGCAACCAGCTGAGTGATGGCATGAAAACCGTCGTCGTCTCGTCAACCTGATCAATCTGCGTACCTGTGTCGCGATAGAGGCCAACCAGACGATACAGCAGCTTGCCATCTGAACCTGCGACTGGCCCGGTTACGTCACCTGCAATCTGGTAGTGATCATTGTTTCCCACTTGTGCCGCGATCTCGCCGCCAAAGTCTTCCAACGGCGTTTTCGACACATAGTTGACGATACCGCCCGGTGACCCCTGACCATAGAGTACCGAAGCTGGACCTTTGAGCACTTCAACTTGCTCAATCGTGTATACGTCGGCACGAGTGGAGTTGTAGCTACCGAAGAGTTCCTGAATGGAGTCACGATAACGCGGTATGCTTAGACCACGGGAGAATGGGAAATCACCGCGGGTTGAGAAGCCATAGGGCTCGGCAGTCACACCCGCCACATAGGTCAGCGTATCGACCAGCCGCAAGGCGCCCTTGTCTATGAACATGTCGGATGTTTCGACGGAGAGCGAGCGTGCCGTCTCGACGATCGGTGTTTCGTTCTTGGTCGCACCAAAAGATCCGGTCGTACCGGTCACGATCACCGTTTCCTGACGGCTCTCTTCGGCCCGGTCCGTGTCCGAAGTCTGCGCCCAGACCGGAGCGGCAGATGCCACACCTATAAGAAGCGCAACAGTACTGACAGCGCTGACCCGCGATACTCGCATCAAATTTACCCCTTGGATTTGCATTTATGAGAATGTGTCTCAGTATTAACTGCCGACTAGGGGAAATGTTATTGCAAGTCAATTGCATCTTGGGGTTTGAAATGAACTTTGCCGTCACGACGAGGAAAGCGCACATCCCATGGGGATGTGCGCTCTGACAGGAGATAGGAATTTCCGGAACGATCCGAGAGCTATTGAGCGGGAATCGCTGTCACAAGACGTGTCGTCAAGGCTTTGCGAAAGCCAATCTGGGCGTTCAGTACATCAACGGTCAGAACCATCTGACCTTTGCCGGTTTTGGTGCGCACAGCAACCGCCGTCTCGCCATCCCGTTTTACGTTCAGCACATCGCCGGTGTTCTGGAACGTTTCCTCTCCCTGATTAAGCAGAGTGAAATTTACCGGGCAAGTATTGACGATTTTCGCGGAGATCACTGTGTAGTCACGCACGGCCGGTTCAGCCTCAAGAGTGAGACAGGCATCAACCACTGCCTTCACATGCTCTTCCCGGCCGAGCAGGTCGTCATAAGACCAGGCCACTGTACGGCCATCAAACAAAGCCCGTTTGAAGGCCGCTTCGCTACGATCCGAAGCCAATACGAGCGTCATCGGGCGATGCCCGCCAGCTCCGGCATTATGGGTCCAATCCACAAGGCCATGGATGTCAGACGTGCCCATTACGGTCAGATTATTGTCTAGGGCAATCTGGAGCGCATGTTCGGAGTGCCCATCCAAAGTTCCATTCACGACCTCGATGCCCTGAAGCAGGCCCTCCGCGATCAGATCCTTGTGATAGTCACTGAGACGCGCAATCCCATCCGACACATGCGGCAACCAAATCGGATGGTTCAAGAACACAAACGCCCCTTGGGCCTTCGCCGCCTTCATGGCCTGCTTTGGTTCTTCAGTCAGAAGCGCGTTCGCATCACTCAGGAAGATGGCGTTGATATGCCCATAGGGCATATCGCGAGTGACCTCCGCGCCATTGATAACCATCAGGTCGAACTCCGAATCTGCCCGTACGCCTTCAGCAATCTCATAAGACCTGTTCCGGTCCGGATGCGGCATGTCGGCCTTGTGTGGCTGATGCTCCAAATGCTCAGTTACCGCCAGAACTTCCAGCCCGTCCAGATGGGCCTCCTTGACCCGAATGGACGGCCAGACTTCGCCGTCTGAAAATACCGAATGAGTGTGCAGGTCGGCGGCCAAAACGACGCTGCCATCTTCCGTGTCAGGAAACTCCACCGCACGCTCATGCGCAACAGCGGTGGAAACATAAAGCGATGTACACGCAGCAATCAGGCTGATCTTTGAAAACATGGGCTTGGTCCTCTTTAGGATAGGCACTTGGCTTGAGTGGTGCCGGGTTCGGGAAACATCAGATGTCTTTGGTTCGAATTTCAGTATCGGTGAAAACAGGTGAATTGGCTCGGCCAGCATCCTCGACGACGCGGAACTCTCCATGACAATTGTCGGAGGTAAACGTGGCTCGCAGATAGCCCCGCTGCTGTCCATTCAAGTGGGAAACGTGAGGGTTCGCGCTCCGCATGACCTCCATATCCCGCGCCCAGGGGCACCCGGAGGAAATGGGACCACCCACGAGTTCGTGCCCGATGCGCTTCGATGTTGGATCGAAGGGCTTTTCATACAGAGTCGATGCCATGGCGGTGTGCCAGTCCCCTGTAAGGAAAACGGGGTTCGACACGTCATTTGCCACGACGGACGAGAGCCGGTTGCGCGCAGCCGGATAGCCGTCCCAGCTGTCCAGATTGGTGACCGGACCGTCAGGCGGCGCATTGTAGCGATAAGGAGTGAACCAGGTTTGCGTTGCAATGACATTGAAAGCGGAGCTGGACTGCTTGAGCTCACGGCTCAGCCAAGCTTCCTGTTCTGCACCCAACATGGTGCGAGCCGGATCTGTCGCATCTGAACAAAGCGGCTTGCGGCCATCGCCACATGGCTGGTCAGACCGGAACTGACGCGTATCCAGCAAATGTATCTGAGCAGGGCCGAACACATACTTGTTGTAGAGCTTGAGCGCAGGCCTCATATCTCGCAGAGTGGGCGGCTCTTCGATCGGCATATGCTCATAATAGGCCTTGAAAGCTGCATATTTACGAACCTGGAATTCGAGCTGCGTCTGCTTTTCCGGGTCCTGAGGCGTGTTTGAGGCCCAGTTATTATCGACCTCGTGATCATCCATCGCGACGATCCAGGGCGCAATAGCGTGTGCCGCCTGAAGGTGTGGATCGGAACGGTAGAGCGCATAACGATTTCGATAGTCCCATAAGGTGGTAATTTCGTTGCTATTGTGCTGGCGCACGGTCTCAAACAAACGCCGCTCCCCGCCCCCCACATCGCGCATCCGCGCGCCAAGCGGACTGATGCCGCCCTCATAGATATAATCTCCGGTATGAACGACGCAGTCGGGCACCCATTCCGCAAGATCACGATAGGCCGCGTAGTGACCGGACTCGTAGTGTTGGCAATATACCAGCGCGATCCTGGCAGAGTCGTCATCGGGGCTTGATGTTCGTGTCCGCCCGACAGGACTTTCTTCGTCGCCATAATAAAATTGATAGAAATACTCCCGACCCGGCCGCAAGCCTTCGATACGCACATGCACCGAATGTGCCTTGTCTTCGGCTGTGGTGGCGATGCCATCCATCAACGTCTTTCGCATTTCCTCATCAGTGCACACACGATATCGCACTTGCGCCACGCCCGACGGCATACCGCCGCCTTGCAGCGGATTGGGTGCCAGTCGCGTCCACAAAATCACACTGCTGGGCCGGGGCGATCCTGATGCGACCCCCAACGTGAAGTGCTGCTTGCCGTTTTGAGCGTTTGCCAGTTTAGGCACCCAAAGAGCAGCGCCAGAAGACGCCAGAAACAATCGACGAGAAAACATTGAGAGTCCTTCCATCCACACGCGAAGAGGGGTGGCTGCCGACATGTGGGACAGACGCCGGCAGCCTATAATCATCCAATCGGGGCGAGCCTGCCCCTGTTCACACAGGGTCAGACCATTGGATGACTAGAACGAGTACTCGTACTGGATCCAGAACGAACGCGGTTTGCCGTTCCACCCATACTGGCGGTAGTATGCACTGTCGTTCGGGCCCACTTCTCCGCGCACCACGGCACGGTCCCGGCTATAGCCCGAGCCACCGGAAGCTCGCTCGTAATATTCTTCATCCAGCAAGTTCACGCCGCGAATGAGGAAACGGTGCTGCTTCTCCTCGCCAAGGAAATACTGAACAGATCCATTGAGGACGAAATAGTCACCGAAGTTCAGATCTTCGACTACTCGGTTTCCGTTCTCATCCACCATGCGCGCCAGGCTGGTGCCCGCATATGCCCATTCCGGCCCTTGCAGGCGCGGGTTCAATGCAAATGTCCAGCGGTCTGTTGGCGTGTAGGTGATGAGGCCGGACAGCGTCCACTCCGGACGTTCTGAAGATTGGCGATACTCCGCGCTTCCAGCCTTCCCCGGCACGACAAAGCCAAGGTCGGTAGTGGAGCCATCCAGGCGCGCCATCGTTCCAAAGACTGGGTTCGGCTCCAGCGACTCCATATCAGTATAGCTGAAGTCTGCCTGCCACTGATCAAAGTCGAAAGCGACGTCAATCGTAAAACCTTCAATATCCTGCTGACGCAGCGCGTTCACCGCAACTGTTTCGCCAGGATCATTCAGGCCCGCTGCAGCCGTGGCGCAGAACTCGCTCGGCGGAATGATGTTCCGACGGTTCTGCTCAATCGCTGCGGTGTCATTGTTCAGATTGTTGAACAATGGGTTTGCAACATCATTGGCATATTCATAACAGACCGCACCAATAGCCCGGCTAGAGAAAAGATTTTCGATTTCTGTTTCAAAGTACCCGATCTCGACATTGTAGGTTCCGCCAAAAATGTCACCATCGATACCGGCCCCGACGTTAAACGCGCTGACTTCCTGTGGTTCCAGACCAGGGTTGATGTTCGCGCCCGATCCGAATGCGCCGATTTCGTCGATCTTCGGCAGACTGTACGACGTGCCGCCAGACCCCCGCGCATAGATACCGTATCCTAGGTTCTGACGCAGCCCGACTTTCCAGATCGACTGATCATCGAAATTGTCGTTGAAGTCCTGACGAGCGGCAAATGACCCACTGAAACCATCCAGCACTGGCAGGGAGAGCCTTAGGTCGCCATAGACACCCGTACTCGTGAGCTTGACATCCTTGACGCCGAATGAGTCGTCAGAATTGTCTTTATAGGTAGTATTCTGGAGACCTGCGACGAGTTCGATATACTCATTGACCGTATAAGTGGCCCGTGCATTCAGACCGTAATCGACATAACCAGACTCCCTCTGATCAGTCGTCCCGAAACCTTTCGTCAGACCACCATCGCCGAAGCTGGCGGTAGATTGCACGACATATCCAATGGGTGCGCCGATTGGGAACGGATTCTGGTGCGTGCCGTAAGGCTGGCCGAAGTACGGGCTGTCTGGATCCTGATTGATGTAGAAATTGCTACCGCCATTCAGACGATCATCAGAAGCGCTGCCCGCGCTCCCGACAGGATTGGTGACACAACCCGCAGCGAGACCGGAAATACCTGCCGCGAAGCTTTCGAACTCAGTTGCTGTAGAGAAGCTTGAAATCCCCTGACCCGCAGCAATGGCTTGAATATCCTCCGGCAAATCCGACAGGCGGGGGATCTGACAGATACGGGCATCAATCTCGTTATTCTTGAGCTGAGGGTCCTGATAGTGCGCCTCGATATTCAGCTTGAGCTTGTCATTGAAGCGATGCTTAAATTCGCCGGTGTAAATCGGGAACTCTGTGAAGTTCGGCTGAAATATAGTGCTTTGCGGGAAGGAATCTCTGAAATCGATCGTCGTATACGAAGCACCGAGCAGAAGCTCTGTCTCAGGTGCAATATCCCACAAATATTTGATGCCCAGACTATTGAAGCTGTATGGGAATTCGTGACGTCCGCCGAGCGCAAGCACATTGTCGCCATAGGCCTCCTCGTCGAAGAGTTCGTGCGCATCCGTCTCATAAGAGCGGCCATAGACCAGCACGGAGTGTTTGCCGGCCTTGTCCAGAGGGAACGACATGTTGCCATAATACTCGCGGGTTTTGAATGAACCGGCATAGACACCGAATTCGCCTTTCTGAGTGCCGTCTGGGCGTTTCGTTTTCACGCTCACAACGCCCAGGCCGCCATTGGATCCGAAATAGAGGCTGTTGCCACCACGATAGACTTCAACACCGTCGATCATGCGCGGATCAATGGCTGTCGCGGGCCACAGATCTTCCAATGGAGACGAGCGATCAAAGAAGGGGACGCCATCGACCAGCAACAAGGTATCGCGATCAGTGCCGCCATCAATGCGAATGGTGAACTCGCCTTCGTCCGGCGAATAGCCAATGTTCGCACCGCGGATCAGGCCTGAGGCCAATTCGCCAAAATTCGTGAACCCGCCCGTTTCAATTTCTTCCGAACTGATCAACTGAACTTGTGTGCCGTATTCAGCGAAGTCCACAGCGATGTCGGATGCGGACGCATCGACAGTCTGGCCTTCGACGCGAATAGTCTCAAGGCGGCGGGAATCTTCCTTGCTGTCTCCCTGCTGTGCCAAAGCAGCCGGGATCGCCGCACTTGCCATCAGGACGCTCAAACCGAATTTCAAACTTCTGTTCTTATCAAGTCTCATCGCTGGTCTCTCCATCTAACCCCAACACCCGCCAACCATCAGCGGGCTGTGGCCGAGCGCGATTGACGCCGCTTGCCACGAGGCTGCTCTAGAGGCGGAACGCGACACTTAGATGAAGATTCGAAAAACATTGCGTGAATGATATTTACTTCAACGAAGATTTGTAATTGAGCATTTCTCAATAACTAATTGTCCTTCATCGGAGTGAAATATGCCCTACGCGTTCGCTACGCCGCGATCTGAAGAAATAGCCAACATGGGCCGGTCGGCCAAAGGGTTTCTCGTAGACTGGGATGGCTGCTGCGCACTCGGCAATACGTTGGTGCCGGAGGCCGCAGACTTCCTGCGCGCCAATCAAACACGCACCGCGATTGTCTCGAACAACTCCACATGCACGCCGGACGACTTCTTGCACATACTGGCCTGCAACGAAATTCAATTGGAACGCAACCAAGTCATCCTGGCGGGGATGGAGGCGCTCAAACGCGCAACAGGTTTTGCTGGCGCAAAGGTTATGGTGCTTGGTGATCCGCACATGCGCGGAACCGCCAAGAAAATGGGGATAGACCTGACTCAGGAGGCCGCAGACGTGGTCGTACTGCTCCGCGATGTGCGCTTCACCTATCGCCGCCTGGAACGCGCGGTAAACTCCTTGAGCAATGGGGGACACCTCATCGTGGCCAATCCAGACCAAACCCACCCCGGGAAAGACGGGGGAATAAAGCCCGAAACGGGCGCCCTGCTTGCGGCCATCAGAGCATGCGTGAAACTGGATGAAACGAAAATAGACGTCGTGGGAAAACCCTCCCCACATCTGTTCCAGATGGGATGCCAGGCGCTTGACCTGTCACCGGATCAGGTTGTCATGCTGGGTGACAACCCTGCAACGGATCTCGCTGGCGCAAACGCGTTGGGGATCAAGGCGGTCCTGACCTCCGCCAAATCACCGGATGTGTTTGAGATACTGCTAGAAGCGCTTTAGCGACAGCACATCGAAGGTCTTGCGAAGCGTTTCGGTTGCCCGGTCATAATTGGCCAGCGCGAGTGCTGCAATCAGCGCATCCAGTACGCATAGCTGGGCGATCCGGCTGGTCATGGCCTCGGTCCGGAACTTGGTTTCCCGAGCCATGGTGAAAAGTTTCACATCCGCGTAGGCCTGCAGCGGCGAACTCGAAAAATTGGTCACGATGATCGTCTTCGCGCCCGCATCCTTGGCCAATCTGGTTGCGGCCAGTGTCTCATGCGTTGCACCAGAGTGCGAAATGGTCAGCACCGCCACATCAGGGCCCGTTTGCGACGCGCTGATGGCCTGGACATGACTGTCCACCACCACCCGCGCATCAAGACCTATTCGCAGCATGCGATACTGCGCATCTTCCGCAATGGGCGCGGACGAGCCTATTCCGTAAATTTCAACTCGCTTGGCTGCCCGAATAATATCCACCGCTGCGGATACGGCGTCGGCGTCCAAAATCGAGAGCGTGTCCTTCAGCGCCTGAACCCCAGCATGGAAGGTCTTCCGACACACAGTCGGCGTGTCATCTGTCGGCTGCAGATCTTCATGAATGAACTGAACCGGTTGCACCACTTCCTGGGCGAGGCTGAGCTTCAGTTGCTGAAAACCGGAAAGATCCAATTGGCGGCAGAAATTGATAACACTTCCATCACTGGCACCGGTCGCTTCAGCCAGTTCGGTAACCGACATCCCAACCACTTGTCGGGGATTGGCGAGAACGAAGTCGGCAATCGAACGCGTACTCGGCCCAAGCGAGGGATGCCGCACTCGAATGCGCGTCATGACATTGTCGACTATCGCCACATCAGACCGTCGCTTCGGCGCTACTTTCCGCTTCGATTTGCTCTCAGACATACACGCCCCTCTGGATTTCACACTCTTATAATTGAATTCTACTCAATTATTATCAAGGATATATGAATTGCGTAACACCAATGTCACAAGCCGATGCTACGCCTCTCACTATCGATGCTGCGGCGCACCAAGCTCATACGCAGCGAGGTGAATTTGGGAACTCGGATATGCGCATTCTGTCGACCATAACGCTTCTCCTGCTAACCGCCATGCTCGCGTTTACAACGCACGCTCAGGAAGCCGGCAGCCCGCAAAAGCCTCTTCGCGTCATGCTTATCCCCGCAGATGGTGGTACGGAAGACGGTACGAAAGCCGATTTTCAGCCATTGTTTGATGCCATTACACGATCCAGTGACTTGCATTTTACCGTCAGTACCGGGCAAAGCTATGCCGCCGTGATAGAAGCCATGTGCGCTGGCCTGACAGACGTCGTCTGGTATGGTCCGGCCTCCTATATAGAGGCGCGAGACCGCGGATGCGCGCAATTGTTGGCTGTCGAAGAACGCAATGGTTCATCCACTTATTATGCTGGTCTGTTTGTCGCGGCAGATTCCGACGTAAATTCTGTATTCGATCTTTCCGGCGGGTCGCTCGCACTGGGATCAAGTCACTCCGCCAGCAGCTTTGCGTATCCGCTTGTCATGTTGAGAGAGGACGGGCTCGATCCGCTAAAGGATCTATCAGCCTTGCGGATCACGGGAAGCCACACCAACAGCCTGTTGGCATTGAAGAACGGGTTGGTAGATGCTGCAGGCGCGTCTTTCGTGTCGTTCGAACGTGCGGTGAACCAAGGTAGCCTGGATCCACGCGCATTCCGGGTGCTCACCAAATCGAAACCAATCCCGAATCCACCCATAGCGATGAACACCGCATTGCCAGCAGACATCAAAGCAAAGCTCAAGCGCGCCATGGCAAATGTACATGAGGCTGAAGGCATTGGTCCGGCCGCCATTCGGGGATATGGCGGCAAGCTTGTGGATCGCTACAATACCGAAGTTGACGAAACCCTGTTTGATAGCGTGATCTCCGCGACATCTTTTCTGGATGACGACTATATGGCCGCGATCCTGCGCAAGGCTGACGCAGCTCAACGCGGCTGATATCTTTTCACCACGGCACAATTTCCAATATGACAGACCAACCCACTTCTGCGTCCACACTCCCGGCGCTGAAACTCTCCAACGTGTTCAAGTCGTACAAGGACGGTCCGAGAGTCCTCACTGATTTTTCGCTGGACCTCAGACCCGGTTGCTTTTGCGTTCTGCTTGGGTCATCGGGGTCAGGAAAGTCTACCTTGCTGAGGTGTATTGTTGGGCTGGCGCCTGTAGACTCCGGAGACATTCGGCTTCACGGGGTGCGCCTTACGAAAAAGCAACGACGTAACGTCGGAATGGTGCATCAGGATTTTGGCCTGACCGACAGACTGACGACAGCGCAAAATGTGATGTCAGGCAGCATTGCGGCGCTTTCCTGGTGGCGCGTCGCGCTTCAATTGTATCCCCACTTGATTCAAGAAAAAGCGTGCGCCCTGCTTTCGCGTGTCGGCTTGTCGGAAGATCATGCCAATCGGCGTACTGGCCAACTGTCTGGCGGCCAGAAACAACGCGTGGGCATCGCGCGCGCATTGATGTGCGATCCGAGTCTCATTCTCGCCGATGAACCCGTCGCCAGCCTTGATCCCAGATCGTCTGCGGATGTAATGGACCTACTGAAGAGCGCGGCTCAGGAACGTGATGCAGCTGTTCTCTGCTCGCTGCATCAAATCGATCTTGCTCGCGAATATGCGGACCGGATCATCGGTCTCAACAATGGCACTATCGTTTTCGATGGACCACCAGCTGCTCTTACTAGCGACGCAGTTCAGGCTATCTTTGAAATCGGCGATACTTCACCCACCCTGCGAAGGGAGGTCGCGTGAGATGATGGATGCTGAGCACGACTCGCTACCTCACATTTGGCATCTAAAACAGCCTTTCGGGTGGAAATCACTACTTGTATTGCTCCTCATAATCATTGCCTCGAGCATCTCCGCAGAGCGTATGCAATTGGATCGCATGGCCAGCCAGATTGGAGACTTTGCGCTTGAGGCGGTCGGTCTGCGCGAAAGTTCGCAAATCGGCCGGGGAATGGGGAGTGTGACCCGCGACATGTTCCCTATAGCCATCTCCGACCGTCGCCCCATTGACCTGATGGACGGACTGGATGAATCCAGATTGCCCTTACTAGCGCACATAGAGACGGTGGAAGTCCAAACAACCGAGCTTGATCCGGATACATTGCAAATGACCACGAAAGTGTCCGAGCGGCAGTTTCTCGTCGAGCCAATTGGATATCTTCTCTTCGTGATCGGCAAGATGGTTGAAACAATCGAAATTGCAATCTGGGCCAGCCTGATTGCCATACTGGTAAGCCTACCGCTGGCGTGGCTATGCGCCAGTAATTACTCGCCCCATCCCCTCATCTACGGCGTGGCACGATCACTCGTGTCCCTGCTTCGCTCAATTCCCGAACTGATCAGCGCACTGTTCCTCGTGCTTGCTTTTGGGTTCGGTCCGATTGCAGGTATATTGGCCCTGTCATTTCACAGCATAGGCTTTCTGGGAAAATTCTACGCCGAAGATATTGAAGCGGCGAACAAAAGCCCTCAACAGGCGCTCAAGGCCACCGGGGCCAGCGATTTCGCCATCCTCAGGATCGCCGTCCTCCCCCAAGTTCTGCCGAGCTATACTGGCCTCTCCCTCTACATTCTCGATCGAAACATACGCATGGCCACGGTGATCGGCCTTGTAGGCGCAGGGGGCATCGGACAGGAATTGAAAGGCCGGTTCGACATGTTCCAGTATGATCGCGTCGGCACCATGTTGCTGGTAATCTTTTTGACCGTAATGGCGCTCGACCTCATCTCCGCCCGCTTCCGAAAAAGGCTTGTCTGAGCCAGCTTCTCAAAAGGGAACCGAACTCTTCGACGCAAGCGCGGGACAGCGCAGCATTCTCTGCGATTTGGCTGACCACGCGCTGGAGTTTGAGGGCAAGTCAGTTGACACTTTCCGCATCACACCGCGGGCCTGTGCGGTCATGCTTCTTAGATACACTGTATCAAAACGACTTCCTGAGGACATCAAACAACAGGCAGACTTGTCCTTTTCTTGCTCAAAGGCGCGGAAAATGCAGCTTTGATTGCTATTCAAACTAAGAGATTTGGAAAAACAGTCCCTTTCTATCATGTGAGATTAGGAGGGAGACTGTATTGAACATGCCGGACCGAGCCGATTTATCAGCACTGTCTGTGCTTGTTGTCGCCAACGCACAGGACGACGTCGCAAATATACTGGAGGGTTTACCAGAAAGCTTCACGATAAGATTGCTTGATGAATTCTCTTTCGTAAGCATAGCCACCGAGCTTGAAGGAATCAGAGCCGACCTGCTAATTCTTTCGTCAGAGTCAGCAGGCACCGAGCAGATATCGATCAGCGAGCGCCTGGCTGCATCAACTCAGCTTCCTATCCTCTGGTTCGTGAAGCGTGACGAAGAAAACCTTGCACCGCAGGCCATTCGGGGTGGGGTGACGTCATTCGTGGTAGATGGACTTAATGCTTCGCGAATAGGTCCCTTGATCACAATCGCCGTGGAACGCCACAAACTCGTGTCGACGCTACAGGGTGAATTGCAGAAATCCAAAGACAACCTCGCTGCGCGAAAGACTGTGGAACGCGCAAAAGGCCTTCTGATGCAAACCCGCGGCATGAGCGAGCAGGAAGCCTATCAGTCACTCCGATCCACGGCCATGCGCCAAGGAAAATCTCTGAAAAGCGTCTGCGATGCTGTGATCTCACTATCGGACTTGTTGCCTTGATGTGACGATGTCAGCCTGGCTGGCTTGAACCGACCTCACTGCTCGAAGTTTCACCTAAGCTGAGCGAGGGTGCGTGAAAATCTGGCAAATTGTATTCATTCATCATCACAGAATACGTTCCGCTACCCAGCTTTTTTTTGACCTGAAAAGATTTTTCCAAGCCCAAAGACGGGCTTCAGTTCTGAAGGCACAAGGGGGTGTCTTCTGCAGCAGATAGCTGTCCTGGCCCAAAGGCGGGCCTCTCGAAACCGACTCGATCACCAGTGCCTTTGCTGTGCCCTGGCATTCGATTTCCAGTCCGTCCTTAGGCGGTCAAATTGTATTCGTCGTGCGGCGAATAGAGGGGTCAATACACTATGAGAGCATCCAAACTACGAACACAACTACTGTCGTGTGCCTTCGCCACAGTCAGTCTTTCCATGATCACAGCCGCGCAAGCCCAAGAGGGAGAGACAGATGACGTCTCGGTTCAGGAAGCGGTCACGGTAACGGGGTCTCGCGGGAAACCTCGCTCCATCCAAGATTCGCCAGTGCCAATTGATGTTCTTGGTGAAGATGAACTCAATGCGGTTCCATTCACGGACACGAATGATGTTCTGAAAACACTCATTCCATCCTATTCTCTTTCTCGCCAGCCAATCTCTGATGGTAGCTCATTTGTTCGCCCTGCTGAGATGCGAGGCCTGCCGACCGACAAGACGCTTGTACTGGTAAACTCGAAACGGCGCCACCGCGCCGCACTCGTGACAATTGGCGGATCCGGAACTCAAGGCCCGGACGTGGCCACCATTCCGGCTTCTGCCCTCAAAAGCATCGAAGTCCTCCGGGATGGTGCCGCGGCGCAATACGGGTCGGATGCTATTGCTGGCGTCATTAACTTCCTGCTCAAGGATAATTCTGAAGGCGGTTCGGTCAGCGTCGACATCGGCCAGTATTATGAAGGTGACGGCTTCCAATACACGGTATCGGGCAATTACGGCTTCGATCTGGGCGGAAAGGGCTTCCTGAGCGTTTCCGGCGAAGTCAGCAAGGCGGACGCGACCAGTCGAAGCGAACAATATTGTGAGTCCTGGTTCTGTCTCGACCCGAGCAATCCGGACTTCGACCCCACAGCTGGTTACGCAGCCAGCCTGACGCCCGAGTTCATCGAAGGTGTCCCGTCTGCATCGCTGGGTGACTTCGGCGTCGTTCAACCCTGGGGCCAGCCCACCAGCGAAGCCTTTCGCCTATTCTACAACTCCGCGTACACGATCAACGACAATGCCGAACTTTACTCCTTCGGCAACTATTCCAGCAGTAAATCTGATGGCAGCTTCTTCTATCGCTATCCCGGCAACGGCACGATTGAAGACTTGCGACTCGAAGATGGATCGATTTATTCGCCGCTGGAGATTTTCCCGGGTGGTTTCACCCCGCGCTTCTTCGGTGATGTCACCGACTATTCATTTGTGGGTGGCTTGCGAGGCCTCTTTGCAGGGTTCGACTACGATCTGAGCGCGCGTTACGGACATAACGAAATCGAGTATACGCTGGCAAATACGGTCAACCCGTCCATGGGCCCCGATACGCCAACCGTGTTCCGCCCTGGAGACCTGATCAACGAAGAGGCACAAATTCAGGCTGACTTCTCGAAGGAATTCGAAGTCGGGCTTGCGAGCCCGCTCCTGTTCGCAATGGGCCTTAGTTATCTGGACGAGTCCTATGAACTGGTCGAGGGTGACAAGGCGTCTTATGAAGATGGTCCGTTTGCTGGCGCAGACCCGTTTGGCTTCTGCGATTCCATGGCTCCGACTGCGGCCGGTGTGGCGGTCATGGCCGCAGGCTCCACGCTCGACTGCTCTGATCCGGATGACCCAGTCTACCAGGTCGTCGGTGTAGGATCGAATGGCTTTCCTGGCTATTCCCCGGCCTTTTCAGAAGACTATACGCGGGACTCCCATTCGATCTATGCGGATCTGAGTGCGGATGTCACCGAGAAACTCTTCTTGCAAGGCGCTCTGCGTTACGAAAGCTACTCAGACTTTGATGCTGAAACCGTCTGGAAAATTGCCGGTCGTTACGAGATCAATGACATTCTGGCGCTTCGCAGTTCGATCGGCACCGGTTTCCGCGCGCCGACGCCGGGACAGCAGGGTACCACAAACGTCTCTACCCGACTGCCAAATGGCTTCCCGGTAGCGACTGGTCTCTTCCCGGCCAGTGGACCAGTGGCGCAGGCACTGGGAGCGACACCTCTCGAACCTGAGACATCCACAAACTACACACTCGGCATGACCTCGAACTTCGAGAACATGAGTTTGACAGTCGACTTCTACCAGATCGATCTGGCGGATCGAGTCAATGCAATCTCCACTCAGGACGTTTCAAGCGATCCGGCTTCAGGGACAGCGTATGACAACTATCTCGCGCTCGTCGCTGCCGGTGTCACCGGTGCTGAGTCGATTGGCGGTGTGTTCTATTTCACCAATGCTTTCGACACGACCACATCTGGCGTCGACATCGTGGCAACATACACCATGCCATGGGCGAATGGCCAAAACACAAGCTTCACTGGATCGGTCAACTATAACAAGACTGAATTCGACAGCGATGTGGACGCACTCTTCAATGACGAAAGCCAATTCGACTTCCTGAATGGCACACCCAACTGGCGGGGCGTGTTCACCGTACTCCATCAGGCTGGTCCGATCAGCCTCCTTGGTCGCGCCAACTATTATGGTGGATATGAAAATGCGGCCTCATCCACCCTCGCCGATATCCAGGAATGGGACGGAGAAATCCTGTTTGATTTCGAAGCATCCTATGAAATCGACGATGCTCTCACCCTCTCCGCTGGTGTCAGAAACGCATTCGACAACTATCCAGATGCGGGCGATGCGGCGATTGGCGAAACCTGCTGTGGACGGATCTATCGATCTGACTCCGTCGTCGACTGGCAAGGCGGCTACTACTACGTCAAGGCATCAGCGACGTTCTGATGTTCACCAACCGAGCCACCGTGCAAGTTGATTTGGAATTGGGGGGCGTTCCCGGACGCCCCCCACACCTTCTTCTTCATCAGAACTCATTCTTTTCAGAATTGGACCTTTAATGCTGGGACTTGAATACGATCCAATGCAATTGACACAGCTAATCAGCGTTTTGATGGTCGCTGGCTTGATCGCCGGCTTTGTCGCAGGATTGTTTGGGATTGGCGGCGGATTCGTCGTGGTACCTGCTTTGCTTCTGGTATTCAGTTTTTTCGGCGTAGATGGTGAAGTGCTGACACATGTGGCCATTGGCACTTCTCTGGCAACCATCATCGTGACCTCATCCCGATCCGTTCACGCCCACAACAAACGGGGTGCCGTCGACCTTCAGATAATAAGGGACTGGGCGCCCTGGCTACTCGTGGGCGTCGTAGGGGGCATCATACTGGCCCAGTTCATGGATGGCAGATCCCTGAAGTGGGTTTTCTCGATTGGTGTTTTCCTGATGGGCTTGCACTTCATCATGCCCGTTCTGAAAGATGTAAAACTGTCTAACGAAATGCCCAAAGGGGTCGCTTTGGCCGGTCTTGCTTCCTTTCTCGGGGGATTTTCGGCTCTGTTGGGCATAGGGGGCGGAACGATTGCCATCCTTACCATGACCATGTGTGGCCGCCCCATACACCAGGCTGTCGGGACAGCTTCCGGGTTTGGCGTAATCATCGCAGTGCCCGGCGCAATCGGATTTGCGCTTCTGGGGTTGGGCGCCAGCCAGCTGCCCATTGGGTCTTTTGGATATGTGAACGTTCTCGCTGTCGTTGCCATCACGGCGATGTCGTTCATTACCGCGCCGCTCGGTGCGCGGGCTGCCCACGCACTGAACGGGCCTGCCTTGAAGCGGGTGTTCGGAGTATACTTGGTCGCAACCTCCGCGATCGTTCTATGGAATTCGTTCACCTGATTTCAGGTGACAAAGGATCAAACGCGTTGAGTAAAAAATGAATCAGGAAGGAAATGAAAATGGCATTTGACGTATCAAGACGGTTCTTGATGGCAGGTGGCCTCGCCACGGCGAGCCTTGCCGGTTGCGCAACCACAGCAGCCGAAACACAAGGCGCCTTTCCCGTAACTGCAACGCCGGACCCATATCTGCTGGGGCCTAAGGAAGGCGTGGCCCTGCTCTCCCGCAACGAGAATCCATACGGACCCTCCAAAGCTGCATTGAAAATGGTAGAGTACGCTGCCAACAAGGGCGCGTACTACACATCACCTGAGGCCATTCAGATGCTTGCACAGCTCATCGCGGACAAGCATGGTGTTGCGCCTGAACAAGTCGTTCTGACAACCGGGTCGGGCGAGGTGCTCAGCGCTATCGCGATGATCTACGGTAAGACGGGCCCAATTGTCGCCCCCCGCCTTTTCTGGGACACGACCGCTCTGTATGCAGTCAACCAGGGCGTTGGCAGTATCGATCGGGTACCACTTGCAGCTGATATGAGCGTAGACCTCGCGGCGATCGAGACAAAAGTGACATCAGACACAGGCATCGTACAGCTGTGTAATCCAAACAATCCTACGGGCATGGTATCAGACGCGGCAACGCTGAAATCGGCCGTGAAGCGCATGGCTGCAAAAACCACCGTTCTGGTCGATGAAGCCTATATGGAGCTCGCCGATGATCCTGAAGGCAATACCTGTATCGGGCTGATCGATGAAGGCCACGATGTCATTGTGACACGCACCTTCTCGAAGATTTTTGGCATGGCTGGATTGCGCATGGGATATTCAATTTCATCCGTTGAAACGGCGGAAAAAATCAGAGGTGTCGTCATGTCATGGTCTCCCTGCACTTCTTATGCTGCCGCTATAGGTGCCTACCAGGATGAGGCGTTCATAGCCTATTCCAAACAGAAAATTGTTGAAGCTCGTGAGATGGTGAACATGACAGTCGACACGCTCGGTCTTGAGCGGCTACCGTCCCAGACCAATTTCGTTTACTTCAAGTCTGGTAAAGAAGCGAATGATGTTCAGAAGGCCATGGCGGCAAAGCTCATATCCGTTCGCGGACAATACATGGACTATAATGAATGGACGCGAGTTTCGATGGGAAAGATCGAAGATGTAGAGCGGTTCTGCAAGGCTCTTCCAGCAGTGGTCGGCGCGTAGTTGGTGCGACTCGCTCACGTCAATCCACATCAGACAGACCCAGCATAGGAACCTGTTGGCCCCTGCTGGGTCTGGGCTGCATGGTGTGGACTGAGTCGCATTGAGCAGTTTCACGGTGGTTTTGACCGGTCTTCAAATCTCATTCGCACTACCGCGATGAGTCAGAGGTCAAACAGTTGAAGCAACTGTCTCCAGTTTTTGACTTTGAAGTGCTCCGCTGAATGGCTTGTCGCCGGCTATTGTCACCCTGTAGCCGGACCGAACCTCTGGAAAATAGTCCCACACCGCCAGATGCTGAACGGCACGATTGTCCCAGAAAGCGATCGAGTGTGGTTGCCACTGAAACCGAACCTGAAAGTTCGGGTTCTTGACATGGTCAAACAGAAACTTGAGAAGCGCGTCACTTTCCTCTGAAGGAATTCCCTCAATCCGGGTCGTGTAAGACGAATTGACGAAAATACACTTCTTTCCGGTGACAGGGTGGGTGCGGATAACCGGATGCGTCGCAACCGGGTACCTCTTATCATAGTCCTTGAACAGAGCATGATAAACCGGATTGGCATCATGTACCGCTTCAAGCCCATCGAGATAAGCCTTCATCCGATCAGACAGCGCATCATAGGCCTTGTACATGCTGGAGAACATTGTGTCTCCGCCCGTTTCCGGGATCGTATGCAAGTAGAGAATGCTTCCCAGAGGCGGCGCCTCATCAGCGCTCAGGTCAGAATGCCACCCTTCGCCGGCAACATATTTGGAATCCGCATCCGCATGAATGGCGACGATCTCCGGGTGCCCGTCAATCCCTGCAACGGCCGAATGGATAGCCAACGGTCCAAACAGCCGCCCCAGATCCTTATGGGCATCATGGCTGATGGGCTGGTCCCGGAAAAATATCACCTGAAACCGGGCCAGCGCATCGCGTAGTTCATCAGCCTGAATCGGTGACAAGGGCTTCGTCAGGTCTATGCCCTCAAGTTCTGCGCCAAGATAGGGTGTCACCCGTTTGGCCGTAAAACTACTATAGTCCTTGTCACCGTCAAAGTCTGACACGTCAGTTACCTTTCGTTTCGATTAGCACAGTGTCTGGATCAGAATTCGAAGCCAAACGTAACGAGCAGCTGGCGCGGTGGCACATACTCATTGCTAACCGTTCCGCTGGAGTATGGATCCACAAACCGGCCAGACACCCCTTCTTCATCCGCGATGTTTGTCACAGAAGCAGAAACGTACCACGGACCCTCATTCGGCTTGTATTGGAAATAGGCATTCCAGAGGCTGTAGGAAGATACATCATCGGCTCCGTCCGTATTAAAGATACGAGCTTCGTATTCACCCACATACACATTCTCGATCCGAGACGTGAGCTCTCCATGATCGCCAATCGGCTGGAACCAAGCGGCATACAGATTATACGTCAAGTCAGCCAGATTTGGTGGCGTGTTGCCATTGACTTGCACCGCAGCGGATTGGCGCGCCAGGAACCAATCGAAGGTCCAAGGATAAATCGTACCGGTCGCCTCGGCCGACGCAGCAGCGATATCCGCCAAACGACGATCCAACGCTTCGTAGTCCGCTGTAACTTCGCCGTCCAGCAAAGCCATATTACCGCCAAGCATCAGCTGGTCATCAAATGCCAGATAGCTACCTTCGAGTTCCAGACCATAAGTCTCCGCTTCAGGAATATTCCCGATGCCACCCGAATAAGGGATCGGATCCTCTTCAATGAACTGCATGTTTTCATACTGGTTGAAGAAGATGGAAGCGTTCAGTGTCGCGCGCCCATCCAGGAAAGTATTCTTCGAACCGAACTCAATCGCCTCGACGACTTCCTCATCATAGGTCGTGGACACGGTCAATGCACCAGAAGAGCCGCCGTTCAGGCCGCCCGGTTTGTACCCTCGCGACCAGCTCGCATACAGCATGGAGTCTTCAGAAAGATCATAGTCCAGCCCGACTTTCCCAGTCCAAGTCTGGGTATCGAAAGAGCTCTGAGTGGGAGTTGAGTAATAGGAAGCGCCTTCGCCCTCATATTTATCATCATTGTAGCGAGCGCCGATGGTGGCGTTCAGATTTGTCATGATTGGCACCGTCGCCTGAAAGAATGGGGCGATGGATTCCCGGTTCACCGAGGAGATGTTTTCATAAGCCAGATTACCCGGGATTGCCGATTGAGGCGTATCCTTCGGAAGTACAGGTAGAGGCGGAATGGAGGTGACCCCCAACTCACGATACTCGACCACGTATTGAGCGGAATCTGTGTTGGAGTAAAAAACACCCGCGATCCAGTCAATTGGGGCCTCCGGCAGTGAGCTGATCGTCAACTCTTCCATGAAGGTCTCGGCATCTGTCGCCCAAGTCGCAACATGGTCATATCCACCATATGTCGCAATATCCAACCGATCAGCATCGAATGACTGGTCGTGCGTCAGATCTTGATAGCTTGTCACCGACTTGAGTGTCGCGAACGGCAGTTCATAAGCAACGTTCAACGTCGCCAACTCTGAACGCAGTTTGAACTTGGCGGGGAAGTCCTGTGTTAGCTCTCGAATGTCGGGGTTTGGATCCTCGAGATTCTTCAAGGCACCACCATTATGCTTGTCATTGTAGAGCGTATAGGAAAGCGTCGTGGACAGCTTGTCTGTCGGCTCCCAAAGCCCCGCGATGCGATAGTGCTCATTGTCGGCATCATCGAGCTCATATCCGCCATCTACACTGGTGGCAGTCGCATAGCCATCATGGGACGTTTGCTGAATGGAGCCACGAATAGCTGCCGTTTCACCTATGGGGACGTTGTAAGACGCAAACCCTTGAACGTAATTGTAGTCGCCGAGCGTTGCCTTGAAGGTGCCCTTGTACTCATCAAGGGTTGGCTGCTTGGTGATAATGTTGATTGATCCGCCCGTTGAGCTTTGCCCGAACACAGTGCCTTGCGGACCTCTCAGAACCTCAATGCGGTCAACGTCGAAAAAGCCCATATTCAACGCGATTGAATTCGGCAGGAACGCACCATCTACGTGAAAGGAGACGCCCGGAATAGTTGCAAAGTTTTCTGGCGTCTGCTGACCCACTCCCCGGATTGTCACGATGCGCTCGGACCCACCACTCTTGGTGATCATCAAGCCAGGCACATAGCCATTCAATTGGCTGGGGTCCGTAATGCCAGCCTGGTCAAGAATATCACTCGTGATCGCGCTCAATGCGATTGGCGCATCCTGGAGAGTAGTTTCGCGCTTTTCTCCGTAAACGGTAATTTGGTTCATATTGCGAACCGAATCGTCATCACCAGCAGCATCGTCCGCAAACGCGCTTCCACCCTGAATAAGGGCCAAACTCATTGCCGCACATGCGACGCTATACTTCAAAATGATTTTTTTGTTCCGACCCATGACATTATCCCTCAAGCTGCAGAAATCACAGAATTTGCGATACCCTACGCTATGTCCGGGTTTTGGGTCTGACTTGATTTCCAGCGCCAAAATAATTGAAAACTCTTTAAAATTGGCACTTAACACCTATTCTCTACACCCACAAACACAGCCCACCACCTCGCTGGACAGGCCGTGCAAAATGATCGAACAATGGTTATTCTTGCCGCATTCTAAACCGGTCGAGTGAACGCCTGAGAAGGCTTCAACATTCCAGGGTCGCGAAGAACCTGTATAATCAAAGCCAGCACACCAAGGGCCACCGCGAACGCAAAGAAGACGGGCGCGAACGAGCCGATTTTGTCAGCTGCCATTCCAGCTGCCAACGGGCCAAAGGCAGCAATAGACGAAATCTGGTGAGCCGCGCCTAGCAATTGTGCACCAATTACCCGCCCAAAGCAGTCCACAAGCAGAACCATGGTTGCGACAACAGTGATACCCCAGCCAGCGCCAAACATTAGTGATGACACCAGAACAAGGGCCGGGTTGGTCGCGACAGCAAACATGACGACCCCGACAGCCTGCAGCGCCATACTCAATGCCAACATGTGGCGGGACGAGAACCGCTCACAGAGCGGACCTGCCAGTCCTTTGAACGCGAGCGATACGAACGCCATGAAGCTGAGCCCCAAGGCCCCGACAGTTGGAGACAGGCCAAGAAGCTTCAAGTGGCTCACAGCAATGGAATGCACCGTCGTAACGCAGGCGAGATTGAACGTGATGGCGGCCGCTATGATCAGAAACAGTGGCCGTCCGATAGCCACTCTCCAGGATGGAATAGCCCCGTCGACTTCCTTTGCATCGTCGGGCCCGCGCGAGTTGTCAGTCCTCGCCTCGCCCCCGGATACGTCTCGGCGCTCTGTGATGAATGCTCCACCAACAAGGATGAGAACGCCGCAAATGACAGCCAGCAGCATCCAATTGAAACGCCAATTTGTCCATTCCATCATGTAGTGGCTGAGGCTGGGACCCATAATGTCTCCAATTCCTCCCAGCATGAGATAGAGACCAATCATGCGGCCAGTATGCTCCGGAAACCATTCACCGATCAGCCAGACGGCCGTGACGTTCCCGGCCAGAGAAAATCCGGCACCCGCAAGGCACATTGCCGCGAAGAACATGCCAAGCCCCTGGCTGGCGCTGGCCAGCCCAAAACCCAAGGCGACGCAGAAAAAACCGAAACAGAAAGTCAGGCGCGCGCCGATCCGCTGCAACAGGATGGCTGGCAGGAAGCTGGTCAAACCCACGGCCAACCCCAGAATCGTGAAACTCAAACCAGCGGACGTGTAAGACCAACCGAGGTCATCCGCCATGACGAACAAAACGACCCCAAGAGAAGCAAATGTACTCGCATTCAAGACAAAAAAGCCGGCAACGACAACCGCAAAGATTATCCATTTTCGATACATGCCCGCTTCCCTTCAAAAAGGTGCGAGACGTCGATCAGATACGGCCTGATGCCGGACGTCCACCACGACCATACAATCGCACATGTTGGCGGCGCATTATTGACGGCATGCGAACTGATTTTTTAATCTTCGAGCAGAATGCAAAGTTGTCTCAGCAGCTGCTTTGTCAGGCCTCGTCCGAAATACCGCTCCAAGCAGAAAGAACCGACTTAGTATCTGCCAGCAAAGCGCAGTTCTTTTCGAGCGCCAACAACCCCCCGGCGTGCAGCGCATCTTCATAAGCCGCGCATGCATCAGACACCACTATCACGTTGAAATTTCGATGGAACGCCGATCGCGCGGTCTGGTCTACGCAGCAATCAGTCGTCACGCCCGCGACCAATACTGTGTCGATTTCACGTGCGCGCAATTGCTCCTCCAGATCCGTTCCATGGAAGCCATCAAACAAGACTTTCTCAATCTCGATGTCTCCGCCCTCCGGGAACAGTCGATAATAGTCGGAACCTGGCTCGTCTGCACGGCAGATTGCATGCTGGCCAGGACGTCCGCGCCGGGCATATAGATTCTTGAGGGCGGTGGAATCTGTTTCCTCCCGCGTAACCACTCGGACGAAAGCTACAGCTGCTCCTTGCACCTTGGCTACAGCACGCAATGTTTCCATCTTGTCGATGGCAGAGTTGATACCGGACATATCAACGCCCGCCATTCCGATCACGCCATCCGGCGATACGAAGTCAACCTGCACATCAATCAGCAAAAGAGCTGTTCGCGCTGGCGCAATGATCCCCTTCAAGAGGGTTGGATCGACATGCGGAAGCGCATCAACAGAAAGCGACGACGTCATCTACGCGGCCCCGGCAAGCGCAGGAAACTTCGCCCGCAATTTCGGCATAACGTGTTCAGCAAACAGAGGCATGGCAGAAATATAGTCCGGGAAGATCAGCATGAGCCCATCAATTCCCGAAACTTCCAGCAACTCACCGATTTTCTGGATAACAGTGTCTGGTGAGCCAGCCACATGAGGTGCCATAAAGGATGAGCGTGCCTTTTTCACGAAAGCATTCTCCTCGCCAATCTCTGCGTCGAGAAAGCCGTAAGCACGCATCATTCCGCGTAAGGCTTCTTCATCCAAGCCTTCCCGGTAATGCAGGGCGGTCGCTTCGGCTTCCGCGTCGGTCTCGCCCAGCACGATAGTCTGCATGGCATATGTGCGGATGTAACGCCCCATATCAGCCGCTATGCCCTTTACCTTGTTACTCGACTGCGCCAGCTTTTCAGGTACATCGCCGGAGAGAAAAATGGCGTCCATTTCATTGGCGCTGAAGCGCATGCCCACTTCCGACGAACCGGCACAAACCAAGAAAGGCTTGGTCGATGGTTTGGGGTTGGACACACAGTCCTCCAATTGAAAATAATCCCCCTGCATCGTCACCGATGGCTGGGTCCAAAGGGCCTTGATCGCCTGAATCCATTCCTTGGCGAGATCGTACCGGGCGTCGTGATCGACACCTTCCGGCCACATACCCATTTGCGAGAACTCGCCCTTGTAGGCACCGGTCACAACATTCAGGCCGGCTCGGCCTTTGGTGACCTGGTCCAACGTTGCAATCATCTTGGCCACGGTGCCCGGATTCTGAAGAATGGTATGAACCGTCGTCCAGACCTTTACCCGCTCAGTCACCTCCGCGAGTGCAGCCATTGTCACGGTCGCATCAAGCGTTGAATTCCAGTGCTCGGTTTCACCACCATAGCCGCGATACTTTGCCATAGACATTATGAAATCATATCCATGCTTCTCTGCAAGAACCGCCACCTGGCGATTGTAGGCATACGACCCATCAAGCTCTGGCTTGTTCTTCGACAAAATCCATCCGCCATTCGCAATTGGCATAAAGATGCCAAGATCCTTGCCTCCAACGTCGGACGGCAGATCGAATTTTGTTGGCACCAGTTGCTGAGACATGCTTCACTTCCCTCATTTCCTGACTGGAATATCACCCGACATTTACCCAGCATTCTTGACTATTCGCGCCTCAACTATTGATCGGCTCGCTTCAGAGCGCATTTGCTCAATCTTCTTCCGGCGCCACTTCCACTCGCAAACCTGCCAAGGCCTCGGTGATGATGATCTGGCAAGATAGCCGCGATTGCGGGCGTGCATTATCTGAAAAGTCCAGCAATTCTCGCTCGGATTCCGAAGCGGCACCGGCAAGCTCGCCATATTCTTCCGCCACATACACGTGACAGGTCGCGCACGCGCATGCTCCTCCGCAAATCGCAGCAATGTCCTCTACGCCCGAATTGGTGATGGCTTCCATCACACTATGTCCAGCGGTTGCGTCGATGATTGCTTCTTCTCCGGATCTTTTGACGATGCGTAGTTGCGGCATTCAGGTCATCCTCTGTTTTTAACGGCTACGCGCGGCGTTCCGATTGCTCGGATACCTCAGGATATCATTCGTGGAACAGCGGCGTCCGCAATCTTGAATTTCCCCGCATTGTCATCGTCTGCACCCTCGCGCGGCTTTTCGCGAACCTGGACAACTCCATTCTTTCCAAATCCTTCGACGACAGGTCGTCCTGCATCCCGGCTCAGCCAGAGCCGCAAAAGGTGACGCTTGCGTTGTGGTTCCGGGAAATCGAAAAATTCGGTTCGAGAATGCAAAGCGCCATAGTTGGAGAGCCACTGAATATCACCGGGGCGGAAATCCATCTCGATGGCCATGCCAGGCTCATATGTGATCTCGTCAAACAGCTCCAGCACCTCTTTCTGCGCGTCGCTCAACTGCGGGACGCCGGGATAATCCTGAGCCGTCAGAATGTACAACGAGCCCGCATACATGCTGAACACGCCTTCTTCGATGCTGATGATCGGCGAGGTATAAGTGTTCGCTGGCGCATTGTGGTCTTGCCGGCGCCAGTCCCAGTGGAATGGCTCAAGCAGAAGCGGCGCCAGGTCCGGCCGGCGTCGCAAGATCTCATTATAAATTTCGGCGCCCGAAACAAGGCAGGATGCCCCCCCGGCTTTTGCAGGCCTCAAGCACATCAGGGCCACGACATCCGAGCTGTCGGAGTGGAAGACCAGCTTGTCACGAACCTTGGACGACAGCGCGGTTGGGTCATCCATCGTCTTGTCGGAGGTTGCATAAATGTGATCCAGCAGGTCGCCCATCTCGTTTTGTCGGATCGGATCACCCATATGCAGGCCGAGAATGTAATAGATCGCAGATGAAAGTGCGTCCGAGTAGAGATGTGTTCTCAATCCACGAACGAGCACAAACCCGCGACCTGTATCTACATCACTTCCCCATTCCGCGATCGCGTCGGCACATGCTTTCAGCGGATATTCAGAGGCTTGAACGAACCGCAAGTCTGGGTCGTCTTCGACGAACTTTGCACCCAGATCCTCAAGCTCTGCGATCTGAACCGGAGACAAATGGTAGATCCAATCTTCGCCCGCCTTGATCTGGTCACCCCTCCACGCAGCGGCGCTGGTGACAGGCTCACATGTTTCCATCGTGCTCATGATGATCTCCAAACTCGGTTTACGGGGTTTTGCATCCTGGAGATGCTAGAATGAAAGAGTGAAGCGGTCTTGCCCGGTGTCACACAAATTCTTTCCGACAGTAGTGAAGGCATCGGAATTCTCACATGCCGTCTGCAGAGACGGCCAAGCTGACATTTTTGAACGCTTCGATGCCGTCACTCAAATTCGCCAAGTGACCTATAGCGTACTTATAGGCATCACTCCCCAAGACGAGCAGCGTGGGTGGAACATCCATTTCTGTCATCTCGCATATCGCATGCGCAATCTTCGTGGGGGAACTCGGTTCCTTTCCTTTGCCTTCCGTCAGAACTTCATGAGCCAAATGCGCTGTGCCATCATAGTCCGATATACTCGGCGGGGCCGAATCCAGCGATCCACCTGAAAAATCGGTGCGCATGCCACCCGGCGCCACATTGGTCACATGGATACCCAAGGGCTGGACCTCATCAGCGAGTGTCTGCCCAATACACTCCATCGCATATTTGCTGGCTCCATATATTCCAGTGCCCGCCCAGGGTGCCAGACCACTCACCGACGTGATGTTAATGATATGGCCGCTTCGATGTTGGCGCATGCCCGGCAGCACCGCCTGGATCATGGCAACCGCGCCGAGCACGTTGACCTCGAACAGGGCCTTGATCTTGTCCAGCGGCGTCTCCTCGATCGCACCGGTGAGCCCATAGCCCGCATTGTTCACGAGCACGTCGATTTGGCCAAAACGCTTCTCGACCTCGTTGATCGTTTCACGGATGTCGTCAAAGTGTGTGACGTCCAGAAAAATCGGCACGGCAAGTTGCGGATCAGTCTCCGCGAAGGTTTGCGCATCGCGTTCGGACCGCACTGTGCCGACAACCCGATCTCCGCGTTGCAGGACTGTCTCAGCCAGGTCTTTTCCCAAACCTTTTCCCACGCCTGTTATTAGCCAGGTTTTCATCCTGATACCTCCGCTGCGGTCATTTCAAAAATCGCAAGCTCAACGTCTTCCAGACTTGGCATTGATGCAGCTGCGCCGTTCTTTTCCACAGACAAGGACGCTGCAACCGAGGCGAAGTAGATCGCTTGGTCAAGTTCAGCCCCCGTTGCCAATCGCGCACAGAGCGCGCCACAAAAGCAATCGCCCGACCCCGTTGTGTCGCGAACCTTCGTGAGGCGAGCCGGTGTGAAGTCGAGCCCATCCTGGGTGATAGCCAAAGCACCGGCAGCACCACAGGTGAGAACAATGACCTGGTTTTCGTGAGCAATAAGCTCTCTCGCAAGCATTGTAATATCCTCGACATCTTCTGGCAGGACCTCTCTTCCGGCGTAGAAGGCCAACTCGGATTCATTCAGGATAAGGATGTCTGTTAGCGGGAAAAGGGAATCCCGGGCTTCAGCCACGGCTGGGGCGGCGTTTAGTACTGTAATTGTTCCCCGGTCCCGGTGTGTCCGGAAAAAGTCTACGGTCGAAGCGATAGGCGTTTCCAGTTGGGCAAGCGCAACTCGGCTTGGCTCAACTGGCTCAGCCATTAGGCTTAAACGATCATTTGCGCCAGCATGTACGATGATGAGATTTTCGCCGGCCTGATCAACGCATACATAGGCGCGTCCACTCGCTTCACCGGCAATGACTTCTACGTCTGCAGGCGTCACCGCGTGTGCGGCCAATTGCGCAGTAAGCCATTCGCCATCCTCGTCGTTGCCCACACAGGCGCGAAACCTCAAATCGGCGCCCGTTCGGGCGGCGCTCACCGCTTGGTTGGCGCCCTTGCCGCCAAGATACCGCTCAGATTGTGTCGCGTGCACAGTTTCACCTGGTCGCGGAAGGTCATGCACTCGCAAAACTATGTCCAAATTCACGCTTCCAAGAATGTCGAGTTTGCTCATGACGCAGATGCCTCCAGTGATGCGGAGGGTCGCTGTATCTCAAACGCAGGCAGTAAAAGGATAAGCGCGGCCCCGATGGCCAACAGAACAGACAGCACCCACACCGACGCCTCGTAACTGCCCGTCACGTCGAATCCCACATCCATAAGGACTGGTGCGCCACCCTGAAATATAATGACCACGGAGTAGTACACGCCGATGATCATACCGAAGGCTTTGAGACCAAAGTATCGAGACACAAAATAGGACAGACATCCGAACTCTGCGCCAAGACCAACTCCCATCAAGGCCGCCCCAAAGTATATCACAACCATGGACTGGCTGAACTGAAAGCAAAGAAGGCCCAGTATAGCGGCCGCGAACATGGGTACCGCGACAATTGGCGTGTAGAATTTATCGAGCAGATATCCCGTCACCACCTGCCATCCCGCTGTGACCAGCGCGAAGATGCTGATTGCAAGAGTGGCCTGCTGGATAACGATACCTCGATCCATGAGCATCGGAACCACATGGGTAAAGATGGCAGTCATACAGCCCGCTCCGAGCGCGACTGCCGCCATCAAAATCCAGAATGTCCGAGTTGAAGTTGCCTCTGCGAGATTGACGCCGGGCAGAGGAGCCGCAGGGATGTCCGGCACATCAAGCTGTCGCTCGCGGAGCTTGATTTCCTCGACCCTCCCAGGCGCATCCCTCAGCAAGGCGAGAAGCGTTGGAAAGCCCAGGCAGAATACGATCAAACCGATGCCAATGTATGCGCCGCGCCACCCGAACTGGACCAGCATCAGACCAGCCGCGATGGGCATGAAAGTTGATCCGATGCCGTTGCCGAATCCCGCGGCTACGCCGAGCATCAGCCCCCGCTTCTCATCGAACCATTCGGATATGACTTTGGAATAGGCTGGTGTGGATGGGATTGCTCCAGCCGCTCCTACGATGGCAAACAACAAGTAGAATTGGACCACTGAACCATCGGCCAGAGCCAAACCCGCAATCGCCGGAGCGAAAAGCGCGTTTCCAACAAGAATAACTCGGCGAGATCCCCAACGATCCGACAGCCGACCAGCCAAGGGGTAGATGATAGCGGACATCACCGCAGTTAGAAGCAGCACGCCCGACACCACTGCCCGTGGCCATCCGAATTCTGTTGAAATAGGGATCAGGAACAGGCTGAAGACGGCACTGATGGCGGGAGTGGTGCTGACAATGTTGCCGACAGTTGCAGCTACAACCACTCCTGCCCGGCTAGCACCTTCCGGTTTCCCGGCCACATCCGCTCCCATCACTTCGGTCACTCGCTCGTATAGCCTTCCGGAATAACGGGATCGACGCCACCTTTCCTCCACAGGATGATTTCGTTCCCCCAAGGATCACGGAATGCGTCATTGAAACCATTAAACTCTTTCCAGTAATGGTTCCGCCACAGAACTTCCGCTCCATGCTCAACTGCGGCGGTCATGATCCTGTCGACAGAGTCGTCTTCGCTCACTAACACCCACAGGCGGGATGACCTCGCAAACGGAGACAAGGTGCGCGAATCCACGCCAGCGGGGTCAGGATTCGGGCGCAAGTTTGCGACATCCCCAATTCCGATATGCAGGTTCCCGATCTCACTGTCAGATCCGTCGGGGTTTTTGAAGTTCCCGCCTGGCACCATGCGGCAGAACTGGCCATCCATTCGAACATCGTCTTCCCAGCCCATGACAGTTGCATAGAATTTTCCGGCCTTGACCGGATCGTCAGACATGAGGTCGACGAAAATCAGAGTGTTCGGAGAAGTCATATATAATCCCTATACTTACTTTCACGCGCCCTTCCGGGACGCCATCTGCTGAAGCCAAACTTAAAGGCGGTCTTTCGACAGCTCTTGATACTGCCCCCACAATTTGTTGACCTTCATTTCATCCTCGATCTGGTTCGCCAGACCGGAACGGCGATGTTCTCGTGGCGACAGCCCGAAATGGTCGCGGAAGCTCCGGCTGAAATGTGCCGAACTGCTGAACCCCCAGCGGTATGCAACTTCCGAAATGGATTCCTGCGCATGCAGCGGGCTGATCAGGTCGGCATGACAGCGCTCCAGTCGCCTCTTCTTGAGGTAGCCGCTAAAACTCCGATTATCAGCGGCAAACAGACGCTGCAGATACCGTGGTGAAACGCCGACTTCGTCTGCCGCCTTTGCGATTGTCAGATCGGGGTCCCATATTAACGTTTCCAGCGTCTGTTGGATTCTGTGCAAATGGGCAGCGCGTGCACCTTCCGCACCACCCAACGAACGTTTTCCGGCAACACCGAGTAGTTTGCTGGACAACATCTCGATCAGGGAAAGCTCGACCGGTCGAAGATCTTGCGTGGAGATATCTCCAATCTCATCGGCCAGTATGTGAAGTATGCTGATCAGCATACGTCCAACTCCGGAGTTGCCGTCGAGCGTGCCAGCTTGATAATGGGTCGGTGCAATCAATCGTCCGCCCAGCGCCACGGCGGGAATTCGGACGAATAGTATCGCGTTGTTTTCACTCACTTCCAGGCGGGAATCATGACGTGTCGCGCCAAAGACGATCATCTTGTTGTCAACATTCACCGAGAACTTGTCTGCGCTGAACCTTGCATCCCCCTTCAAAAGGACGAGCAGCCAGAGGCCCTCGCCCTGCTCAAGTTCCCGACCATCAATCACCTGACGACCAGACTCAATCCAGGCGAACTGCAGACCCATGGTGGAGGTCTGAATAATCATCTGTCCGTCAACGGGCTGGCCAGCGGGATCAGACACAAATGGCAACCGCAATCTACGCATTGCATTCGCCCAAGCTGCATTTCTGTCAGCTGGCGGAACCGACCGCGTATTGAATCTCCAGGTGGTTGGATGCTCGGGCCGCCTCACGTGATCGGCCTACTCTACTCTGCCGCAATGCTGGCATCATCTGTCGGCTCAGCGCGGCGGTTCCACTCCGAAACATACCGGTCAACGAGCCATTCATTGAATTGCGCTTGCGCTCCTTCCTGCCAAGAGTAGCGCCCCCGTTTGGCAAAGCGCGACCGCAGTCCGAGCTGGACCATTTCGTCAACATGCCAATCCTGAGCAATAATATGGGATGTCGAATTCATGATCATCTCCATCTTGTGCTCATAGGCTTCGTCTTCCATGGCCCCAGGCGCAACAAGCACGCCCGTGTCCATGTAATGCGTTTCCGGGCTGTCAGGACGAATGATCAGATAGATCACCATGTCGCTTGTCATCACGAGCGACAGGCTCGGTGGGATGTTCGCAAACGTCATCCGCTGGCGCGCCTCGTCAGAGAGGCCAGGGAATACGGGCAAGACAGCCTTCTGAGTCGGATTGAAGCTCGCATCCGGATGGAGCGTACCATTGAACCTCAGATAACCTGCCGCTCCCTCCGGTGCGTCCGGAAAGCTTGCACGCTCGGAAGGTACAAAGTCATGCAGGGGTCCATGATGCAACCGGCTGGCGTGATAACCGTCATTGTTATTCTCGAACATGACTTTCCAATTCCACATCAGGCGTGGTGCCGGATCCGGGCGCGGACCTTCAGCACTGGCAAGGTCATATCCCTTGATTGCCTCCTGCACGTGGACCAATCGAGGGGCTAGCGGCGCTGCATCCTGATCAAAATTGATAAAGATGAAACCTTCCCAGACCTCAACCTTGAAGTTCGGGAGCCCATTCGCCTTGCGATCAAACTCGCACGTCTTGTTCATTGCAGGGGCGCCCACAAGGTCACCGTCAAGCGAATAGCTCCAATGGTGATAAGGACACACGAACCCGCGCGCATTCCCGCTCCCCTCGGCCACGAGCATGGCGCGGTGCTGGCATACCGATGACATGGCCCTCAACTCACCCTTGCGATTCCGCGCAACAACGATCGGCTCATTCACGGTCGAAGTCGTGAAATAGTCACCGGGCTCCGAAACCCACTCTTCCCGACCAACACACAGCCAATCGTGCGTGAAGAGCGCCTCCTTCTCGAATTCGTAAAAATTGGCGTCGGTGTAGCATTCAGGTGGCAATGTTTCGGCTTCCAGCACGTCCTGTTTGGATGTCGCCAGGGACTGGATGAATTGCTCGGTGATGGTGATCGGCATTGTCCGGTCCTTCCTGCTTCTGTCAGCTTCAATCTGTCATTCACAGCGTGCACATTCTTGTCTCTGCGCGCACAACATGTTTCCCGGCAGCCTTTTTAAGGGAAACATCGGGAGAACATCGCGCTCAAATCACGCAGTGAACAACTCTTTCCGGATGATCGCGTGAACGCCCCAGTTTCCGTTGACGACTTGTGTGATACCGAAATCGACACCAACAGAGAGCAGCGAGATCGCTTCGTCCTCGTCGAGGTCGCGAGCCGTCATCAGAAACCGCCGCGCCTTGCGGAAGGCGTCCCTCATCGCGAGGTCGATCGAGGACTTTTTATAGATATCGCTCTGCGCCGAAGAACCGAGTTCCTTCAGATAATTCGGATGGCTGAACCCGAAGATCACCCATGCATCGGAAGTTTCCAACAGCGGATAATCAAGATCGCGGATATGCCCCATCTTCTCGCTCGCGCGATGCAGGATCGGCTGTATCAAGGCAGTCATCGAACACTCAATTGCCGTACCGCAAAGTTCTGAGTCACCTTGCGATGCATGCGGGTCGCCAAGCGAAAGAAGCGCACCAGGCACTCCAACGGGCAGGAACAGGCTGGATCCCGGAGCAATTCGCCAATTGTCGAGATTTCCGCCAAAATTTCCTGGCGGGATCGAATCCACGAGCTTCGTCTGCGGCGGTGCCAACCCGATTACCCCGAAATGAGGACGTACCGGTATTTCGATGTTCCGTAATACATCATAGTTCTTTTCGATCGTGCTGGTGTCCACCGGCAGGCCTGGGTAGTCATACAATTCGTGCACTACCCCGAAGGGATCAGTCTGAGGGGTCCAGCGATAATTATAGACCGCGCGAGCGCACGAACGGCCCATCTCACTTTCGACTTCATAAATTGTGATCACTTCTCGCTGTTTTGGCTCGGTCAGCAGGTCATTGTACTGAAATCCCCAATACGCCGCCGCGTTGCTCCCGAAAGACTGCCCGGAATATTTCGGATTGGCACTCGTTCTCGGCTTCAGCTCCAGGATACGGATTTCAACAATGTCGTTGGGTTCTGCGCCGGCAATCTCGATTGGACCGGTACAGATATGGACGCCAAACCCCTCACCAGCACCGCGGCCTGTCGACGAAGAGGAGTCGAGTGCGCCAGCGCCCCGGCGATTGACGGTTTTGCCCTCCGCAGTCCAGCGATAGATGTCCTCAACCGCCTGATCACCCTTCACCATGCGATCATGATCATCATTGGCGTGATGCGTGAGTGTCTCGACCGTCACATAGTCACCGGATTCCACCGTGAGGACCGGCTTGAGTGAGCTGCTGAAATGGCCCCAATGGATCGTATCCGGTGTAACGGGCAGATAATGGTGTCGCGCGCCGCGCTTTACGGGCACAGGCGCAACAGTCCCTATCTCACCAGACTCATCATCGGCATCGCGAAAGTCATCTGTTTGTTCCGGCTCTTCGGGCTCAATCACCTGATCCTTCGCCGTAGGGGGCCGCCCGCGCTGCAGCACTTCGGATTCTGATTCGTCGCCCGGCGGCATCCGGCGATACTCCCGCGGACTCATACCGTACTGTTCGCGGAATGCCCGACTGAATGAGGCACTGTCATTGAAGCCCCATTGGAACAGGATATCCGAAATCGATCTCTGCGCGTGCAAAGGGCTTCTGAGGTCGAGTCGGCATCTCTCCAATCGCCGCAATTTTACGAAATGCCCGAAACTGTCTCCAACGGATTCAAACAGCTTTTGTAGATAACGTGGGGAGATATTGTGCTCTTTGGCAATCTGATGAAGGTTCAACTCAGGATCGCTCAATCTCATCTCGATGGTTTGGAATATACGCTCCAGCAAAGCTGCCCGAACACCAGCAGCCCCGCCAAGTTCCTTGGTCGAGGCCTCGCTCATCAAGGCCGTAGAAATGAACTCTGGCAGCGCAACCTCAGTCGGACGCATCTGGTCGTCATCAACATCCGTGATCGTATCCGCAACAGAGCGCAACAGGCCTGACAGCATGCGGCCAACTCCAGCTTCGGATACCAAATTCGAAATATCTGCTTGAGGCTTGGACCTTATCCTCAGCGCCGGATGAGAGACCGGGATCTGTACCATCAAAAACCGGTTGTCACGCTTGAAATCGAGCGACACGTCCAAATCACCGACCCCATACACAACATCGCCCTCGGAGACTTCAATCGTTGTGGTGTCAGTCTTGGCGACGAGATCGCCCTCCAGCAGCATTATGAGCCAGAACTGGGATGGGCCTTGCGATAGATCGAGCCTTATCCGGTGCTGGGTGGAGGTGATCCTGACAAATGTAAAATCCTGGGCACTACGAAAGCTTACCAGTTCACCGTAGAGCTCACCCTCATGCGCAAGCAACTCCATCGAAAATCGCTGTAGCGCGAAGTGCCAGGCATCCTTTCTCTGCTCTTTTGGATATGCGTTGGTTGTAAACTGCACAGATTGGCTCCGATCGGATTATGGCACCCAGCCATCAACATCTTTGATCCTCAGTTTGCCGTACCGTCGGTCAACGCATCCCGCCCATGCCGATCCGGTTGACGACTGCGACTGCCTAAAAGTCGAGCAGTCCTGATCAAGCCTCGCCTGAATACTGCGTTCAACTGGATAAAATCGTCATAAATCAATGACGTCCAATCTAGTCGATATCTTTGACAACACCTTTTTCAGGGAAGATGCCACGGTCAATCTTGACGTGAATTCCTTGCGTGCCGTCCACGACTTGGGTGACCCCAAAATCGGTCGCGACACTCATCAGAGAATAGGCATCATTTCGACTAAGCTCCTGATGCTCAGTAAGCAGATGAAGCATGTCCAATGAGGCATTCTTCATTGCCTGGTTCAAGTCTTCGTCAAACCCATGGACAATCCAGTGATCCGGGGTTTCAAGAAGCGGCGAAGGAAACTTGAAGTCCTTTCGGAGCACGATCTGGAACAGCACGTCGAGGGAAGCTTCAATTGCCGTGCCGCTGATCTCACCATCGCCCTGGCTGACATGGGGGTCACCGATCGAAAACAGCCCGCCCTTCACCTGCACAGGATAATACATCGTGGCGCCGGCTCCGATGCGCCAGTTGTCGATGTTTCCCCCATGCAGGCCCGGTGGAATTGTGCTGACACGCTCGTCAATGGCGGGCGCGACTCCCGCAGTTCCCAAATGCGGCCTTGCCGGCACGCGGACGCCAACCAAAGCAGGTTCGCGGTCACACTCAGGACAATGCGTAATGGTCCCGGGGATCAGATATTTTCCTTCGAAATCATAGGCATAGAGCGCGTGAGCCGTGTTCGCATTCGGATCAAGCTCATAGATGGTCACGCGCTCCTTCTCATCGAACTCCTGATAGAGGTGGCCCCAGTTCGCAGCGAGGTTGGATCCGTAATTGCAGCGGGGAACCATACGGAAGTAGCGCACTTCCAGCATGTCACCCGGTTCGGCACCTTCTACATAGATCGGACCGGTCATGATATGGACACCCGGCGCACGATCTTCGGGTTGAACACCCTCCCAGATTACCTTGACAGTTTCATCCATCATCAGTTCCGGAGCATCCCCGGCATGGTGCGTGATCGCTTCAGCCTGAATGAGATCGCCACTTTTAACGCGGAGCGCTGGCTTGATGTTGGGGTGGAAGTATCCCCAGTGCACGGTTTCCGGTGTCGCTTTCAAATGGTGCAGATTCTCCGGCTGAACCTTGATCTTGCTTGTTCGTGTCTCTTCCACCAACGCCATAACTTACTCCTTGAACCAAATCGCCTACCGGTTGGATCAGAGTTCAAGCCCGCTATTTGGTCTTGTTCATATGCGCCCAACTAGTTGCGGCACTGGTTTCGAGCTCACACATGATTGGCCCCGGCGCGGACAAGTTTGCGGACGCGAGAAAGCAAGACACCCGGCAGCCACATGCACTAAAGACACCATGTATCGATCAGCATCGGGAATAGAAAATGACTGCTTCCTCCACGAAAATGCCCACCCTGTTCATTCCACATGGAGGTGGCCCATGCTTTTTCATGGACTGGACGCTGATGGGCGGACCGGTCGATACGTGGGACAAGACAGCCGAATGGCTGAAAAGCATACAATCCAGCCTGCCCGAGAAACCAAAAGCCCTTTTGGTTGTATCAGCCCATTGGGAGGAACAGGAGTTCACCGTCTCCACGGCCGCCTCGCCAGACATGATTTACGACTATTCCGGGTTTCCGGCTCACACTTATGAGCTCAACTATCCTGCTCCGGGCGCACCGGATCTCGCAAATCGCGTTCAGGAATTGATGGTGGAGCAAGGCCTTGATGCGCCCTTGAAAAGTTCCCGGGGCTATGATCATGGCGTATTCGTGCCGCTATTGGTTGCATTCCCTGATGCCGACATTCCGATATTGACCCTGTCACTCACCCGCGACCTCTCTCCGGAAAAACATCTGAAGGTCGGCAAGGCAATCAGCCAATTGAGAGAAGAAGGCGTCCTCATCATCGGCAGCGGCATGAGCTATCATAATATGCGCGCCTTCCGGACACCCATGGCCACCGCACCGTCTGCTGAATTCGACGCATGGCTGACAGATGTACTCGAAACAGGTGATCTTGAAGAACGCTGGGTCAAGCTCACCCGATGGCTGGACGCACCTCAGGGCCGGAACTCGCATCCTCGGGAAGAGCACTTGCTTCCACTCATGGTCGCAGCTGGCGCGGGCCATGACGAGACAGGCCGGAAAGTCTTTTCAGACAATGTCATGAACTCGACCGTATCGGCTTTTCAGTTCGGCTAGGCGCTCGCCTCGCCGAGCACCTCTGTCTCTTCGGGTATTTCAGTCCGCTCGCCATAGCTCCGCGCGATCATGGCGCATACGATCAACTGCATCTGATGGAATATCATCAAGGGCAGTATGATGACGCCAACTTGGGCTGGGGCAAACAATGCCGCAGCCATCGGTACGCCGCTTGCGAGACTCTTCTTCGATCCGCACATGACCAAGGTGATCTCGTCCGACTTGTTCAGCCTGGCCACTTGCGCCGCCTTGCGCGTCAGGAACAACACCACTGAGAGCACCAGTGCGCTCAGGAAGAGGATCGTAACAATATCAAATCCCGATACGCGCAACCAAATTCCATCTACGACGGCCGCGCTGAATGCAGTGTAGACAACGAGCAGGATCGCGCCACGATCGAGCTTTGAAAGAACGCCCTTGTTCCGGTCAATCCATGCGCCGATGAGGGGCCTGCTGAGATGGCCGACAAGGAAGGGGGCCAGCAGGGTCAATATGATGGACTGCATCACCCCCAACAGATCTCCCCCACCCGACTGAAGCTCAGACCGCATCAGGAGGCCCGCCAGAAGCGGCGTGATGAACACGCCAAGCATGTTCGACAGTGATGCCGTGCAAACTGCTGCTGCTACATTTCCTCTGGCCATGGAGGTGAATGCGATCGAGGACTGGACCGTGGAGGGCAATATGGTGAGGAACAGGAAACCCATCTTGACTGTAGGGCTCACCAGAGAATTAGGCAGTGTGCTCACTAGCAGACCGAGCGCCGGAAACAGAAGAAAGGTGCTCATCAGAACAAGCGTGTGGAGTCTCAAGGCACCAATACCCCCGAGGATGGCTGCGCGAGACAGCTTTGCACCGTGCATGAAGAACAACAGGAATATGGCTACTTTGGTCAACCACTCGAAGCCGACCGCCGCATCTCCACGACATGGCAAAATGCTCGCCGTAACTACCACGGACAGCAGCACAAGTGCGTACGGATCTGGCCTCAGCCACTTAGTCCAGGTTGTTTTCGGCGAAACTGACTTTTGACTGGCCAAATTGGGTACACGATCTGACGGCATGGCAGACTCCATCGGAGGAAATTGAAATCGAGGCTTGATCGAAGCTGGTCAGCTTATTGAGATTACTCAGCCATCTGCCCGTACTTGATGTCAGCGTCGCCAACTGGGTCGCCTTCAGTAGAGGACAGATCCTCAAGATAAGGCGGCTTCATGAAAAGCACGACCATGAAGACGCCGGCTGACAGAACTGACAGCAATATGAAGATGAGGGAGAAGCTTCCCGAAACGTCGCGGATTACGCCTCCGATCAGAGGTCCGAGCGCCGAGATCGCACCGGTGACACACATGGCGGAGAACAGTTCGAGATTGTACTTGCGACCAAAATAGTTGAGCAGCAGCACCGTGCACGCGAGCTGCGTCGTACCGAAACCAATACCCGTGCCCACCGCGTAAAACAGCAGCATGACATGATCTGTTGTGAGCGCGAGCACAGAGCAACCAATCATCGTCGCAAATAACGCAAAGCTCACAAGATGCTTGGGATCGAAGATATCCCCCAGAATACCGGAAAATGCCCGGATCAAAACCGCGATCAACGCCTCGATGCTCAACATGCCTCCGGCAACCGTCTCGGAAACACCGCGCTCAACCAAATGGCCCACCGAGAGGCTGGTTACCGTCACCAGGCACATCATGTTCAGGCAATATGCGGCGGCAAGAATCTTGAACTGCGTCGTCCGCATCGCAGCTTTAGTCGTCCAGTCCACAGTCGTCCGGTAAATATGGCGACTGCTCCGTGTCGGAGGCAGTTCGACTTGGTCAGGCATGACGGTCGGTGCCGCCGCTTCAGCCTCTGCTGCGACGAGTTCCTCACGTGCGGGCCGAGTGAATCTGCGCTCCAAACCAACGATGATCGCGCACAAAACAGCCGCAGCCAGTAGTGCGATTGCCTGATATTCCCAATAATTCCGCCACGTCTGACCTTCAAGAGCCAATACGCCAAGTACCATCAATGGCCCGACCACCGTCCCTATTCCGCTGATCGTCGCCGCCACGCCGAGCGCGGTCGATTGCCGCTGGAACAGTCGGCTCACAAGGAAGGTTGTCGGGATGGACGCCATCATGGGGTAGGCCAAACCGCAGATTGCTGCCGCAATATAGTACTGAGGCAGGCTCTCCACTCCATGCAGAAGGTACAAACCGATGCAGGCCAGAACACCACCAATCAGGATTGTGTTCCGCACCCCCACCCGGCGGATGAGAAATGGCGGCACAGATGACGCGACGCCGGTAACTGCACCGAGCACCGTAAATCCAAACCCAGCCTGCGCCCAGCTCCATTCCAGATCCATCACCATAAATGGGAGGACCACGCCGAGTGAAGAATATGTCGCCGCGGCCAGCAAAAGCTCAAGCGAACTCATTGCCAGCAATTGGCTGCCTGCCTTGAAAGGAATTCTTGCATTCATGGGTCAGGATACTCCAGCGGACGAAAATGGGTTGTCGCCATAGACATCGGAACCGCTCAGCGGCTTTTTATTTTCGGATGTGGGCGCACGCCCACAAATCGACAGCGCGGTCAGCGCATAGATCAAAGTGCTTTTGACCATGTCCTCTGGCGTCGGACGCCAGCGTGGAAAGCCGGTTGTGACGGCGGGAATGCGGTTCATGTTGAAGACGTTGTGGTCGCGCCACATGCTCGAATAAACAGGATGCGCGAGCTTCAGAGGCTCGCCCAGTGTATGCCGGGTCGCAGCATCAACAGCCGAAACGAGCGGGGACACGCGTTCTTCATCGGCAGCAAATCCGTGCCGGACCACGACTGGCTCCAGGCCGAACTCACCTATGCCTTGGCGTCTCAAATGACTCTCAAGGCTTCTATGGACCTGCCCGATTTCTACATGCGGCGGCAAACCGACTTCAAGATAGAGTGAGCAAATTTCCGTTCCGGCCCCGAACGCATATGGAACGCCACCACGGACAGAGGAGATTTGCGTCTTGGGTTTGGCCACACCGCCAGACGACGTGTAGATGTTCTCCTGCTCATAAGTGCGCCCCCAGTCCAAAATCGACTGGATGGTGTCACCGAGACGATAGATCGGGTTGGGGTGATCAGCGGCCTTTTCTGGGCTTTCGAGAAGTGGTGTGAACACGCCTTCGCCAAATAGCTGGATGCGGAATACGGCATAACCGCATGCAACCCACGTCAACCCGAAGTCACACCCCTCGGCCGCGATCGCATAATCGGGTGACACACCGCCATGATAGAACGCGTAGTGCGTGCCGATTTCCTTGCCCATATACTGTACGCCGCGAGCCTCCTCGATCGGCTCAGGACCGATCTCGCCGGGAGATGCGGTAAGGTACAGCCGTCCCGACAGATCAATACCGCAGGATTTCAGCGCCTTTGCGGCCATAAGGAAGCACACCATCGGCCCGCGATCATTCGAGATTGGGTAGCCGTGGAATGCCCCATCCTGTAGCCAGCACTGGTTCCATTCCGGGTTCGCCAGCGTTTCAGGACGGAACTTGTGGGCGTCCAGATCCGCATTCCAGGTCGGACTTTCAGTATCAAGGTGGGCTGTGTAGAGGAGGCTCTTTCCGTCACCCTTGCCGCCATAAGTCGCGATAACATTCGGCCGTTCAGGCGTTGCGCCAACTTTTCGCGGTGCAAAACCTTCTGTTTGCAACCAATTGAACACAAACTCTGCAGCTGATGCCTCGCTCATGGATGGGCTATCAATGTTCCCAAGGGCAAGTGCGGTCTGGGTTAGCTCTTCGATATCAATAGCTGCGGATAGTGCGGCGCACTCTTCTTCGCTGACCACGTAGTTTACGGGCGGAAGATTGTCGAATGTTTCACTCAAGGCCGGCCCAACTGTTCATGATCTGCTTTCGAATTGTCACTAGCTGAGCATTGAAGGGAGCATTCTTGCGCCTCACAAGTCTTGATTACCGCCGCACGGATTGTTGCAGCAGACACGCAAGAAAAGCGAGCACTGGCTATTACGCTTGAACTCAGAGTAACAACGAGCAAAAGCTATTCTGCGGGAATGACGGCCTTGTCCGTCCCCTGGCTCTCCGACTCCAACTTGCGCGCAACATCGCCTGGAGACCCGGACCCTCGAGCGATCAGAGCATAGGCTGTCGGCACGAACAACACGGTCACCAGCGCAGCGGCGATCACTCCAAACAGGATCAGGATACCAATCGCCGATCGGGTTTCGGCGCCTGCACCGCTGGACAGGATAAGTGGGAGAGCACCGGCAGCTGTGGTCAAACTCGTCATCACGATTGGCCTGAAGCGAGCGAGCGACGCTTCCTTGATGGCCTCGTAAAAGGGGCGGCCTTCGTCGCGCAACTGGTTCGCGAACTCCACGATCAGAATGCCGTTCTTCGCTGCAAGGCCAATCAACATAATCAAGCCAATCTGCGTGTAGATGTTCAGCGAATTTCCGGTCAGCCAGATACCAAGCATCCCTCCAGCCAATGTCGCAGGCACGCACAGCATGATGATGACCGGGTGGCGGTAGCTCTCAAATTGCGCTGCAAGCACAAGGAACACGATCACCAGACCCGTGATGAATACGAATATGAGGGACTGGCCAGACGTCTTGAAGTCGAGCGACTGCCCTTTGAAGTCCAATGTGGCCTCTTGCGGCAACACTTCACGAGCCTTGGCCTGCATGGCGTCGAGCACAGTGCCCAGCGACGCACCCTCCGCCAACCCCGCTTCGATCGTGATTGCGCGCACGCGATTATACCGGTTCAAAGTCGGGCTATCCGCAATCGGACGAATTGTGACCAGATTGGAGAGGGGGATCAATTCACCTGACCGTGTGGATCGCACATAGATATTCTGAACATCGTTGGGCGTATTTTGCTCAGACCTCAGGCCTTCCAGGATGACATCATATTCTTCGCCATCATCGATATAGGTCGTAACGCGTCGCGAGCCCAGCATGGTTTGAAGCGTGACGCCAATATCGGTCACCGTCACACCAAGATCAGCCGCGCGATCATAGTCGACCTGAACCCTGTATTGCGGTTGGGTTTCCTTGTAATCCCAGTCAATATCGACCAGTCCTGGATTGTCATCTTCTAACGCGGTGACCAACAAGTCTCGCCACTCCGTCAGCACTTCGTAGGATGGTCCACCCAACACGAATTGGACAGGCTTGCCAGTGCCACCACCAAGTCCCTGCCGCATGATTGCGAAAGCTCTAATGCCCGGCAGGTTGGATAACTTGCCGTTCACTTCCGCTATGATTTCGTCCGCCGGACGCCGCCTGGACCAGTCATCCAACACCACAACCACAAAACCCTGATTGAATGACGAACTGCCAAATCCGGGCGCCCGCAGCAACAGGCGGCTCACCTCGCCGCTCTCTGCATAAGGGATCAATCGCCGTTCAATTTCGTCCATATAGCGTTCCATATACTCAAAGGACGCGCCTTCAGGACCCCGTATACTGACGAAAAATGCCCCGCGATCTTCAACGGGAACATATTCCTGCTCAATCGTTTGCGACAGGCTGTATGCGCCCGCAAACAAGCCGACCAGAACGACACCAACTGCTATCGGCCTCATGATCAGTCGGTCCAATACCCAGCCATATCCTGTTCGAAGGCGGCCGAATGCGCCGTCTATCGCGTTCGGGATAACCGCAAGCCATCCCGCACTCTTTTCACGTTTCAGGAGTTTTGAGGCCAGCATGGGCGCTAGTGTCAGGGCCAGGATGCTGGAGAATGCGACGGCCGCAGCCATCGTCAGGGCGAACTCGGTGAATAGTCGCCCAACATCACCCTGCATAAAGGTGATAGGCACGAAGACCGCGATCAGGACAAGCGTAGTGGCCACCACCGCAAAACCAACCTGCCGGGTACCGCGGAACGCGGCAACCAGCGGCGTCTCGCCTTCTTCTTCCATGCGGCGAACGATGTTCTCCAACACAACAATGGCGTCATCCACGACCAGTCCGATTGCAAGAACAAGCGCCAGCAGTGTCAGCAAGTTGACTGACAGGCCCAGTGCGTAGAGCACAATGAAAGTGGCGATGATCGAGACCGGAACAGTGATTGCCGGGATAATGGTTGCCCGGACGCTGCCGAGAAACATGAATATCACCAGTGTCACCAGCGCCACTGCGATGGCAAGCGTGGTGTAAACTTCTCGAATCGAGGCGTCGATGAAGACTGAACTGTCGAAACTACGCGCGATCACCATGCCTTCTGGAAGCGTCTCGTTCAGTCGGTCAGCAAGTTCCCGCGCTCCAGCCGCAACCTCGACTGTATTCGCAGTCGACTGCTTGATGATGCCCAGCCCCACCATCGGAACGCCGTTGCCTCTGAACATGTTGCGGTCCTCGACCGTCCCACGCTCAACCCGCGCCACGTCTCCCAGTCGCACCAGATATCCGTCCTCGCCTTCGGCGATCACGAGCGCGGAGAACTCTTCCGGCGTCTTGAAAGTGCGATCAATTCGGACCGTGAAAGTTCGCTTTTCCGATTCCAGACTGCCGGCTGGTGCTTCGATATTCTCACTGCGCAATGCTTGCTCAATCTCGGCCACGGTCAGATTGCGTGCCGCCAAGGCTCTACGATCTATCCAGACGCGAAGGGCATAGTCTCTGGAGCCACCAACTCGTACGCGTGCCACCCCATCCAGGGCGGAGAACCGGTCGACAAGATAGCGCTGAGCATAATCTGACAATTCCGGCGTAGTCATTGCCTCGCTGGCAAGGTTCAGCCAGATAATGACATCATCATTGGAGTCGGCTTTTTCGACCTCTGGCGGGTCGGTATCCTCAGGAAGATTGTCCAGCACACCAGAAATCCGGTCGCGGATATCGTTCGCGGCCACATCAATGTCCTGGTCTATGCCAAACTCCACGCTTATACGCGAGCGGCCATCGCTCGAATTGGAATCGATGTAGCGAATGCCCTCAACACCAGCGATGCGGTCTTCGATAATTTGGGTGATCCGTGTTTCTACAACACTGGCAGACGCCCCTGGATAGTTCGTATCGATGGAGACGATTGGCGCATCGATGTCAGGGTATTCTCTCAGGGGCAACCGATCGAACGCTACCATGCCAAAAATCACGAGTATAAGCGCAAGCACCGACGCGAATACGGGCCGCTTGATCGAGGTATCCGACAGCAACATCGTCAGCGACCTGTAGAAGCACGAGACCCGGCTGCACCCCCGCTACGATTCTTGCCGCTGATGGCCTTGGGAAGGAGCATTGACTGGTCCTGAATTTCCACGGCGGCACCCTCGCGAACACGGATGATACCTTCGGTAATCACGTCTTCGCCAGCCGTTAGACCTGACATCACTTCCACATACCCCGCCTGGCGTAGCCCGAGTTCGACTTCCTTACGCCGCGCGATGAGTTGTCCACCTTCGTTTTCAACGACGAATACAAATGTGCGCGGCCCTACCGGCTGTATTGCTTCTTCAGGTACAGCCAGAGCTTGCCGTGGATCCGCCACCAAGGTTACCTGCACAAACATGCCAGAGATCAGCAGACGCTCCGGGTTGGGCAAAGTGGCACGCACACGAACGGAACGCGTCACAGGATCAATTGCGTTGTCAATTGACGCAATCACTCCATTGAAAGTTTCCCCGGGAAGATCCGCTGTTCTTGCTTCAATTTCCGTACCTTTGGCCAAGGTTCTCAAGAATGTCGACGGCACGGAAAAGTCCAGATTCATTTCGCTGTCATCTATCAGCCGCGCAACGATATCCCCTGGCTGAACATATGATCCAACACTGACCATCCGGAAGCCTAGCACGCCATCAAATGGAGCAACGAGAACGCGATCCTGTTGGCGAGATTGCACCGCACGCAACTGTGCCGCAGCGCTATCAAGATTACGATTTGCCTGATCGAGTTCTGACTGGGATACAGCCTGCTGATCTGCCAGGCGCGCGAGCCGTTCCTGCTGGCGCCGCGCTTCATCGAGCGTTGCTTCAGCAGCTTCTACAAGTGCTGCCTGTTCGCGCTGCGCAAGCGAGAGCAAGGTCTTGCCCTGCTTCACGCGATCACCATCGTCAAAATAAATCGCCCGCACTCGGTCAGCCGCATTCAGGGTCAGATCGACTTGCTCGTTGGGTTCTAGCGTGCCCAACGCCTCAATCCTCATCGCAAAACTGCGTTCCTGTACCGGCTCAACGAAAACACTCGCGGGACCACCCCGCTGCGCCTGAGCTGATAGCGACGATACAAACACGGCAGCTAAAATGAAAAGCAGGTTTCTGGTAAACATATCTATTCCAACGCGATTGCGGGTTCTGTCCCATATTGATTCGGCATTTCTATACCTCCCAATGCTCGATACGCGGCAATCGCCCGGCTAGATGACTGAAGTCGGCTTTCAGCCAACTGATCTTCCGCCGTCAACAATGTTCGCTGCGCTTCCAGCACATCCAGATAATCGTCGAGACCTTCTTCGAACCGTAGACGCGCAAGTTCTATCGCCCGCTGCGCTGATGCCGCCGCTCTCTTTAGATCGTCGCGGCGCTTCAACTCATTCGTGTATTCCGAGAGAGCGGATTCGACTTCGCTCAAAGCATTCAATACGGTCTGTTCATATTGCGCAATCGCCGCGTCTGTTCGTGCGTCGGTCGCATCTATGTTTGCCCGCACCCGCCTGAGATCAGGCCACGCCCAACTTATCGAAGGGCCAACGCCAAATCCGAAGCTCGTCAAATCGCCGATATCATTGGCATCATCAAACAAAGCCAGAACGTTCGCATTGACGGTTATCGTCGGAAACAAGTCCGCACGTGCAGCGTCGCCCAATGCCAGTTGGCGCGCGATCACCACTTCTGCGCTGCGAATATCCGGACGTCGGCGGACCAGATCTTCAACCGACCCTGCCATGATCGCGCCGCGGTGCTCTGGAATATCATCCGCGCTGGTCACCAATTCCATCACCAGACCCGATCGAGAATTTGCCGGCTGTCCAGTCAACGCGGCGAGCGCGCTCTTGGCTGATTCTATGGCCGCCTCGTAGCGAGGAAGCGACGCGAGCGTCGTACGATACTGAGCCTCTGCTCGCTCCATATCCAGTCGGGTTGCCCGGCCATTGTCTAAAAGTGTCTGTAACAGGTCCAATCCTTCAGACTGGGTGTCGGCATTCTTGCGCGCAACCGCAAGTCGTCTTTGCGCACCGCGCAATTGCACATAATTCAGAGCCGTCTCACTGGCGACGATCACCGCAACATCTCGGCGAGCCTGCCGAGCCGCTTCGACATCAAATTCTGCGGCGGCGATTTGGGCTTCAATGCGACCGAATGCATCGTACTCCCAACTCGCTCCAAGCGCCCCTTGAATCGAGGCCCTCACGTCTTGGCCTGGCTGAGCGGACCGCCCAACATCTCCATCAAATGACGTAGAAGCGGAGTAGCTGCGATCAAGCCGAGCTCCAGATGCAATCGCTTCAGCAACTCTTACATTTGCAGCAGCTTGGTCGAGAGACTTGTTTGCGGATAAGGACTGGGCGATGAGGCTATCGAGAACCGGATCTCCAAACTGTTTCCACCACTCCAACTCAAGGCTCAAATCAGCAGCTTCTGACAGATATGTTCCATGAACCGGCACATCCGGCATTGTCGGACCAGCGGGCGCACTGACGCACCCCGCCAGCATTATGGCAGTGGCACCTATGGACGCGTGGCAGGCGACGTATCTCATAGCGCTCATGTACCCTAACTGACCTTAGTATCCAGTTACATTCGGGCGCCAAAGTCCTCACATCTTCGTTAGCTCCGAATACCGGGCAGTATTCGTCAAGTATGCTCAGGCAAGTCAGCGCCTGCCTCGATTAGCGCTGAAGGCTCCTTCGAATGTTCGACCATTTGCTTGCCCAGCTGTCGAACCATAGTTTCCAGCATCGAATCTCTCATCCACTCGCTGGTGGTTATTTGGCATGACGCTCGCGCAGAGTCCGAACATAAAAAAACCACCGAACGACTGACCTTACACAGGGCTGCCGTTTGGTGGCGATGTTTGCACCAGCTGCGCTGGTAAGTGCTTATCTTAAAAGCACTTCTACCCCTATGGGCGCTTTCCGAAAATCCAGTCCCAGATGTCGCGCTGTGTTGGTTTTGTTTGCTTCTGCATGATGTAACCTTTGACATGTTAAGGAGCAGTCCATCTGCCCCAGACGTCAAAGGTTAACTGAATTTTGCAAATTTCAAAGTAATTTTATGGAAATGTTAAGCTTGCGCTACAGCTTGCACACTACTTGAGCTTTCTAGAATAGACAGGATTTCTTCCGCACCGACGGGCTGTCCTATAAAGTATCCTTGCGCCAGATTGCATTCCAATGTGCGAAGAATTGCCAACGTATCCGGGTCTTCCACACCCTCGGCCACAACATGCATTCCCAGTGATTGGGCAACGCTGATGGTAGACTGGATCAAGAGCTGGCTACGCTCATTGTACCGAAGCGTGCTAATAAGCGTTCGATCAAGTTTGACCTCGTTGGCGGGCACCTTCAACAGATAGGTCAGCGTGGACAGGCCAGCTCCGTAATCATCAATGGATATCCCGAAACCGGCGTCCCTGAGCCGCCCCATAGCATCCTGGGCTCCGGAATTGTTTAGTAACTGCTCGTTTTCAGTGATCTCAAGCATGATGCTGCTAGCCTTGACCCCATACACACGTAAGGCAGCGTGCAGCATGAACTCAAATTCCGCGCTACCGATCAGGCTGGGCGAGATATTCACTGCGATGTTGAATCCGGGATCAATTTTTTGAGCGTCACGCAGAAACTGAAATGATGACTGAATGACATATTGTGTAAGTTGGTCGATGCGCTTTCCCCGTTCAGCCATCTGGACGAATTCGGCCGGCGAGATGACGCCCATTTCCGGGTGTGTCCAGCGTACCAATACCTCGGCGCTTGAAATCCTTCCGGAACGGATATTCAACTGGGGTTGAAGCGCTATATAGATCTCGCGGTTACGAAGCGCCTCATCCATTTCAAAAAGGACCCGGCTCTGCCACAGCAGCGCGTCTTGCGCATCCTGATCATGCAGCTTGTACGTTTTTCTCTGTCGCGCGGCAGCCTGGGCAGCGGATTCCGCCGTTTTCAGCCGCGACGCCAAAGAGGCAGAGGCGATGCGTTCAACACCAAAGGCAACCTGAACTATCAGAGTTCTCTCGCCAACAATGACCCCCTTGTTGAGTTGGTTTGCCGTGGCTTCGAACAGGTCTTCCATTGCTGCTTCGTCAAAATCGGTTTGCAGCCAATAGAATTGACCGAGGTCGCCTTGATATACGGCTCCAGAACTCGGTAAAGCATTCGCTATCGTATTCGCGGTGATCCCTTCTTGTTCGGGAGTGAGGCCAGTCGAAATAGCCGCATAGTTTGTCACCACAGCTGCCACCATGACACGCTGGTCTTGGCCGACATGAGCGCTCAAGCATTGCGCACTGGGAAGATGGGAAAGATTGTGCGTGAACGCCTTGTTCGCAGTTTCCCGTTTTTTCAAACGCATCCACGCGATCAATGTCCCGAACGAAATCATTCCGATCGCATGGCCGCTACTCGTGCGAATGGAAAACATGTCCATGACAATGGGGAACACGATCATGCATGCCAGCGCGACTGGTGCCCAACGCAGCGCCATGGAGCCAAAACGTCGACTGAGCATCAAGCCCACTACGCCTACAGAAAACAGCCAGGCAGGAAGAAATCCAGCGTTAAGGGGACGTTCTTCGCCCAGAGTCATCGCCGCCATCAGGATGACTTCTGCCAGAGAGCCGTTTCCCTGCGAGGGCATCAAATAGGGATGGTTGTCGCCTTGACTGGCTTGCGCCACGACAAGCCGTTTCCCGCGGACAAGCGCCGCGTCGAAATCTGGCGCCAGCACAGTGCTCAAATCAAGCCGCTGAAACGCCTCAACGTCAAAAGCATAGTCAATTTCGAATGAAGGGCCGATATTGTCGGTTTTGTCAGAGAGCTTACTCTCCGGAGACTGCAGGAAAACATCGCCGTACTCGGCACCAAAAGACCCAAATTCGACGCCGCCCCAGTATCGTTTGAAATAGTTTGAGGACGTCAGGTGGTCTCGTAATCCCTCTGATGGAGACTCCAGTTTGAGATTTGGAGCGGCGGACACCGACACGGTATTCGTGGGCTGTTCCAGCGCCCTTGTCAGCAAGGGTAATTGAGATGTCGACGTGAAAACGGGCTCGACAATAACTGCCGACTCCACATCGAGCGTATTCAGAAATGACACAAGCTCGCTAGTGAACATATCCGACCAGGTATCGCCTGCCGCGACGTGTTCGAATCCATCATTCACTTCGAGGATGACAAACCGGTCGTCGACCGCCGGAGACCTGAGCCCGTTGGATATTCCGTTGAACACCAGATCCAATGGGGAGAACAGATTCACCAGGCCCGCGAAGCCGAAAAACAACGCGGCAATCACAAACGTGCGTGCACGGCGTGGGGCAGCTGGTGGTCCATAGTCTTGCATGTCTGACACCTGTAGTGGAATCTACAGTTATCAGCGCGTAGTTTAGATCTGTGAAAGCGCAGCCGTTGAAATGACCACTCCGTATTCAACAATTGTTAAAGGGTGCTGTCAGACAAACTCGAACCAGTCTCCGTTTTTCGCGAACGAGCAGGCCTTAGGCAGCGACTAGCTCGCGCCATTCGAGAAGAGCGGCGTCGCGTAGAGATTTGAACCTGGCCCTGCTCTCGATATTCCTTTGATGATTGAAGTGGTTGTGCACCGACGAATGGATTGAGACGAATTTTTGCAAACTTCGCATACGCCGGAAACGAGACATGGCGCGTTCTCTTCGTCGGAATGGCAAGTGTGAGTTTTCGGCGCGATTGTTCAGGTGCCGGCCGGTCTCTTGGCGCCCCTCGCTCCCGATCACCTTCATCGCCGCCCGATATGATGGACATTTGTCCGTCACCACGACTTTCGGATTGCCGTAGCGCCTCATGGCTTTTCTCATAAATTTCAATGCGGAAGCCTTATCCCGAGTTTTCGTGACGAAGGACTCCAGAACCTCACCCTCGTGATCGACCGCTCGCCAAAGGTAATGAGTCTGACCACGGATCTTCACAAAGACCTCGTCCAGGTGCCATTGCCACTGCGGACTATGCTTCATGCCCTCCAATCGACGCTTGCGGATCTTGTGCGCGAAATAAGTGCCGAAGCGGTCCACCCAGTGACGAACCGTCTCGTGGCAAATCTCGATCCCGCGTTCGTGAAGCAGGTCTTCGACATTCCAAAGCGAGAGCGGAAATCGGACATACATCAGTACGGCGAGTTATAGGGTTTATGGCGACGTTTCGAAATAGCGGAATAAGCTCTGGCTCATTTCTGGAGCCTATGCTCACGGTCAGTTCTGTTGACAATGCCAGTTACACTGACAATGCCCGCAAGTTTGCTACTTGGGTCGCATCACGCACCACACGATGTAAAAGAGAAAAACCAGAAATGCGCTTGGAAGCGCAAATGGTCGCAGAACGTTTAACGGCCCCCAACTAAAAAATGTCGACAAAAAAACAACGCCCACCAATGCGAATGGAGGCCCAATTTTCCCAAAAGTATCCAAGTACCACTTCATTTACTCGATCTCATACTTAGCGAGATCAGCCGTGGCGCCAAAGCCCGCGGTGTGTGGGGCTTTCGGCGGAAGTGACGGTACTTTTCGCTGCTTGGCAGTCTGGCTGGCGGAGAGAGAGGGATTCGAACCCTCGGAACCCTTGCGAGTTCACTAGTTTTCGAGACTAGCCTATTCAACCACTCTAGCACCTCTCCGCGGAGCCTGTGGACGGCTGCCTGCACTATATAATATGCGCGCCACATGCAAGCACCTGAAATCGCCTGAAGATGACATTTGACAGCGCGCCCCGATTGGTGTTTACCCGCCGCTTCGAGCGCGGAACCGGCAACGGCTTCGCGCGCAATTCATTTCGCTTACCATTCCGGAAGGACGAGACCCATGTTCGCGGTCATCAAAACAGGCGGCAAGCAGTATAAAGTCGCGGAAGGTGATACGATCACCGTCGAAAAGCTGGATACTGAAGCCGGTAAGGACGTAACCTTTGAAACCGTGCTCATGCTGGGCAATGGCGACGACGTAACTGTTGGCGCTCCCCTGGTTGACGGTGCAAGCGTGTTCGGTGAAGTCGAGGAGCAAACGCGCGGTGACAAAGTCATCATTCGCAAGAAGCGCCAGCGCCAGACCTATCGCCGTACGCAAGGCCACCGCCAGCACCTGACGGTCGTCAAGATCACTGGCATCAGCACCGACGGCAAGAAGCCAGCCAAGAAAGCCGCGCCAAAGAAGGCCGCCGCTCCAAAGGCCGAGACCCCTGCCGCAGAAGCTGCTGCACCCGCAGCCAAGCCGGAAGTCGATTCCCGCGGTCGTATCGCCAATCTCGAAGGCAAGCCGGACAATCTGAAAAAGATTTCAGGCGTCGGCCCGGTTCTCGAGAAAAAGCTCCACGAAGCTGGCATCTACTTCTTCTGGCAGGTCGCTGCCTTGAAAGAAGAGCAGATCACTGAGCTGGAAGAAGAAATGAGCTTCCCAGGCCGCATCACTCGCGATGAGTGGATCAAGCAGGCCGAAGAATTCGCCAAGGACGCATAAGGGCGCTATAAGCCCTTTATAGAGGATCGGAGCAAAGCATGGCTCATAAGAAATCAGGTGGTTCGTCCCGTAACGGCCGCGACTCAAACCCGAAATATCTTGGCGTCAAGAAATTTGGCGGCGAGCACGTCATTCCGGGCAATATCATCGTGCGCCAGCGCGGTACGCAGAAATACCCAGGCAAGGGCGTCGGCATTGGCCGCGACCACACCCTGTTTGCGCTTTCCGAAGGCAAGGTTGAGTTCACGCGCAAGACGGGCGGCCGTCTCTACGTGAATATTGTACCGGTCGCGGAAGCAGCAGAATAAGCGGCTGACAGCGCGGCCGCGGGATACGTGGCCGGATCGCTTCAGACGATCAGTTTCCAAGGGGAGGCAGGCCACTGCCTCCCCTTTATTATGTCCTCCCCTGCCCGCTTGGTCCTCATGGAGGGAGTTACGGCATGAGTACGCAAATCACGACCGACCGGCTGGTCCTGCGCCCGGTGGAGGCCAGCGACGCGGCACGGATCGCCGATCTGGTCAATGATCCGAGAGTTTACCGCATGGTGGCGCGCATTCCCGCGAACCAGACGGTGGCTCAGACGCTTGCCTGGATTGCCGGTCACACTGCAGGGCGTGAAGAGAATACCAAGCACCCCTATGCGATTGTCGAGAACGGGGAATTGGTAGGCGTGACCAGCGCGCATCGCGACAGCACCTGGTTGCCCTTCGAGATCGGATACTGGCTCTCGCCGGACCGCTGGGGCAATGGTCTCATGACAGAGGCCACCGAGGCGCTTGTGGGCTGGCTGAAGCAGCGCGGCGAACGCGGCTTTGTGTCAGGCTATCTGGATGATAATCCGGCCTCGGGCCGCGTTCTGGAAAAACTGGCCTTCATGAAGGCAGATCGGATCAAGGTCTTCTGCCTTGGTCGCGGAGAGATGGTAGGCCACGTCAATATGGCGCGGATCGACTGAAACACGTAAGAGTACAGACATGAAATTTCTCGATCAGGCCAAAGTGTTCATCAAGTCCGGCGGTGGCGGCGCGGGCTGCGTCTCATTTCGCCGTGAGAAATACGTCGAGTATGGCGGTCCGAACGGCGGCGATGGCGGACGCGGCGGCGATGTCTGGGCGGAAGCTGTTGAGGGGCTGAATACGCTGATCGATTACCGCTACCAGCAACATTACAAAGCCAAGCGTGGCGGCCACGGCATGGGCAAGGAGCGCACCGGCGCGGGCGGCGATGACGTCGTGCTGAAACTGCCTGTGGGCACCCAGATATTCGAAGATGATCGGGAAACCCTGATTGCGGACCTCACAGAGGTCGGCCAGCGCGTCCTGCTCGCCGTTGGCGGCAATGGCGGCTGGGGCAATACACGGTTCAAGTCTTCAACCAATCAGGCACCACGCCGCGCCAATCCCGGCGAGGACGGCGAGGAACGCTGGATCTGGCTACGCCTGAAACTGATCGCGGATGCAGGCCTGCTGGGTCTGCCGAATGCCGGCAAATCTACCTTCCTGAGCGTTGTAACCGCCGCGACGCCCAAAATTGCCGACTATCCCTTCACGACGCTGAACCCCGGACTTGGCGTGGTCGATCTGGGGCCTGGCAGCCGGTTCGTGCTGGCGGACATTCCCGGATTGATCGAAGGTGCCGCAGACGGGGCTGGCCTCGGCCATCGCTTCCTTGGCCATGTCGAGCGCTGCAAAGTGCTGCTGCACCTGATCGATTGCACCCAGGATGATGTGGCGGGCGCCTACACGACCATTCGCCACGAGTTGGAAGCCTACAGCCCTGAGCTGGCCCAGAGGCCGGAAGTGGTCGCATTGAACAAGATCGACGCGCTGCTACCTGAACAGGTCGAGGAGCAACTCGCAAAACTGAAGGCCGTCTATGATGGCGAACCGCTGCTGATCTCAGGGGTGACCCGTGTGGGCGTGAAAAAAGCCCTTTCGGAGATCTCTCGCCACCTCGGACTCATAGCTGAGGAAGAGAATGCCGGCGAAGACGCCGACTGGACGCCGCTTTAGTGGTGGTGATGCGGCTCGGTATTGAATCGTCCGCACTTGCCGCACTTCACGATCACGCCGTGCGCATCGTGGTGCGCCACGTTGACCAGCAGCTTCGTCTTGCACGATCCGCAGCGATAAGTCTCATCGCCGCCACCTTCGCGGGCGGGCGAGCCAGCAGTGTGTTCCACCACATCGGCGCCTTCGGCCTGGGCAGGGGTCAGCAGGATCATGTCAAATTGGGGCATTGCAGAAAACCTCGTCTTTTCAACTGTCGTGACGGTCAATCGCCCGGCTTGTCAACGGCTTCATTTTCGCTTCCGGCATTTGCCGCAGCAGTGTATCGCTCCGCCAGATGACTGAAACGCCTTTTGCTTCTGCCAAGCGTATCGTGGTGAAGACCGGCTCTGCCCTTGTCGCAGAGCACGGCCAACCGCGCCATGCCTGGCTGGAGAAACTAGCATTCGATATTGTTTCACTGCGTTCCAGAGGGTTTCAAATCATTCTCGTTTCGTCCGGCGCGGTTGCATTGGGTCGCAAAAGTGTTGGCAATTCTGTTTCAAACCGTCTCGACCAGAAACAGGCCGCCGCCGCGATCGGCCAGCTGCGCTTGATGTCTGCCATCGGCCAAGCCTTCGAGCCGCATGATGTCACCATCGGCCAGGCACTGCTAACGCTTGGCGACACCGAAAATCGCCGGCGCTGGCTGAACGCGCGCGCAACCCTCGAGACCTTGCTGGAATCAGGCGTGGTGCCGGTCATCAATGAGAATGACACGGTGGCGACTGACGAGATTCGCTATGGCGACAATGACCGGCTGGCCGCGCGCGTCGCCCAGATGATGGGCGCGGATGTGCTGGTGCTCCTGTCGGATATCGACGGCCTCTACACGGCGGATCCGCGCACCCACCCGGAGGCAACGCATATTCCCCGCCTCGACCAGCTGACCGCCGAACATGACGCGATGGCGACCGGCGCGAACGCTGATGCCGGTGTCGGCTCTGGCGGCATGGCAACCAAGCTCGCCGCCGCGCGAATTGCGCATGCTGCCGGCTGCTCCACGCTGATCACGCTTGGCAATCGGGACCATCCCCTGCTTGCCATCGAAGACGACGCGCGGGCGACTCTGATTTCCGCCGCCACCACGCCCGCCAATGCCCGCGCAGCGTGGCTGGCAGGACACCTGACACCCGAAGGCTCAATCGAACTGGACGAAGGCGCGGCCAAGGCCCTGCTCGGTGGGGCGAGCCTGCTCGCCGTGGGGATCACCGCCGTCACGGGCACTTTCGAGCGCGGGGCCGCCGTCGCCTTGAACGCGCCCTCCGGCCAGATGGTCGGCAAGGGCGTCACCGCCTACAGTTCGGGCGAGATCGCCCGCGTTATCGGCCGTCATAGCGAAGAGGTCGAGGCGATCCTCGGCTATCGCGGCCGCCCGGCCATCGTCCATCGTGACGACATGGTTCTGCTCCGCTAGCCCCGCCCCGATGCACGACATTCGCGCCGCCACCCTGGACGACATCGCAGCGCTGACAGACCTGGAGCTTGCCTTTCCGGAGGAAGACCGGTTTTCGCGACGCACGTGGCGGCGCTTGCTGAGCGGGAATTCGGCAATCCTCGTATCCGACGGAAAGGATGGCCTGACCGGTGCAGCTGTCCTCCTGTTCCGCCGCAACAGCAAAGCCGCGCGACTCTATTCCCTGTCCGTCGCAGAAGCTGCGCGCGGCACCGGGCTTTCCGACCTTTTCCTTGAAAAATGCGAAGACATTTCAAAGCAGCGAAGCTGCGATACACTCAGGCTCGAAGTGCGCGAAACAAATAGCCGCGCAAAGCGTCTTTACGAACGCCATGGTTATCGCGTAATGGCGCGCGCCGCAGGCTATTATCCCGATGGAGAAGCCGCACTTAGATTAGAGAAGCCGCTGGCCGGCGTCTCGAGAGAGGATCAATGACCGATTGGGTCGTACTCGTAGAATCCGCCAACGACATCTCTCAGGCTGAGACGCCTCACAAGGTGCTGAAGGTATCAGACTATATCACCAAGCCGGCGCTTTTTTCCGGGCGACGGCCCTACATCCTGAATCTCTGCCGGTCCTATGGCTACCAGTCAGAAGGCTATTACGCCTCGCTGCTGGCCGAAGCGCGCGGGCACCGGGTCAGCCCCAGCGTCCAGACCATGGTGGAACTATCGGCCAAGGGACTCTACAGGCACGCCCTGCCCGATCTGGGCGAACGCCTGCGCGAAGCCCGCGCCAAGGGCGCGCCGGAGATCGAGCGTCTCTTCGTTGCCTTTTCCAAGCCGGAAACGCCAGGTTATGAGCGTCTTGCCCGCGAGGTCTCCGACTGGTTCCGCGTGCCGGCGCTTGAAGTCGAACTGGACCCGAAATCTCCGCACGGCATTGGCCGTGTCCGGATGGTGCCGCCTCACAAGCTGAAAGGCGAGCGCCGGGACTTCTTCCTTGAGGCAATGCAGGCTTACACAAGCGGGCGCATCAGCGAGCCGAAGTCCAAAGCCCCCGCCAAATGGGCGCTGGCCGTGCTGGTCGATCCGCATGAAAAGACCGCGCCGTCAAAGCCGTCTTCGATCAAGCGCCTCGCGGATGTCGCTGCCAAGATGGGCGTTGAGGTTGAGACAATCGAACCATCGGACCTGACCAGTCTTGCCGAGTTTGACGCCCTGTTCATCCGCGCCACGACCCAGATTGATAACTACACCTACAAATTCGCCCGCCGCGCCGAACAGGAAGGCATGCCCGTCATTGACGACACGCAATCCATGATCCGGTGCACCAACAAGGTCTTCCTGAAGGAGATCTTGGAAAAGGCTGGCTTGCCTATTCCACACACGCTCATTCTCGATGAGAAGTCTGACCTTGCTGCCGTGTTCGAGACCTTGGGCAATCCAGTCGTGTTGAAGACGCCAGACGGTTCCTTCGGTACCAATATGGTCAAGGCGCGCTCTCTCGAGGAACTCCGCGCAGGCGCAAAGCAAATGTTCAAGGACACGGCCCTGATCATTGCTCAGGAATTCATTCCGACGAAGTTTGATTGGCGCATCGGGGTCCTCAATGGGGAACCGCTCTATGCCTGCCAATACCGTATGGCACGCGGCCACTGGCAAATTGTGAAACATGGTCCGGATGGCAAGACCAGCGAAGGAGGCTTCACCACCTTCCCGGTCGAGGATGCACCACCAGACGTGGTTGACGCCGCCGTACGCGGTGCGCGCCTGATTGGCGATGGCCTCTATGGCGTGGACCTGAAGGAAACCGACCAGGGCGTCGTGATCATTGAGATCAATGACAACCCGTCGATTGACCATGATGTGGAAGGCGCCATCCTGAAGGACGAGCTGTGGCGGCGGATCATTTCCTGGTTTTCCACGCGGCTCGAAGAGCGCATGGGCCGGGTCGCCTGAGACCTAGAAGCGGAATGCGCCGGAGATCAGCGAGTCATACCGGTCCTGCGTGAACGGCACATATTGGCGCCGGTCGGGATGGTACATCCAGATCGGGTCATCAACCATGTCCGGATTGTAGCCCTCTTTCATCAGTTCCACTTTGCGATACTTCATTGTGCCGGTCGTATCAGGCTCGCGCTGGATACGAATAAAAATCGGGATGGCATAGGCGGGCAGGCTTGAAGACAGCTCATAGTGCAGGCTTTCGAAATCGACGTCGCCACTCAACGTAACCGCCGCCATGCCAGCCTTACCTTCCGTTCCCGGAATTTCTACCCCATAGACATTCGCCGTGGCAATCCCGTCAGCGCGGATCATCGCATCGCTCACTTCGCTGGTGGAGACATTCTCTCCCTTCCAGCGGAACGTGTCGCCAACCCGGTCAACGAAGTAGACATAGCCATTTTCGTCCTTGCGCATCAGATCCCCCGTCCGGAACCATTTGTCTCCGGGTTCAAACACGTCCCGGAGAATCTTCTTCTCCGTCGCCTTCGGGTCATGATATCCCGCGAACTCGAATTCAGTATCCGCAATACGCCCCAGCATTTCGCCAGGCTCATTGGTCTCCGCGCGGATCACGAATCCATCCTCGCCGCGAACGACGTCTTCCGTTTCGAGATCAAACTTCACGAACTCGACATGGTCAAACCGCGCCTTGAGCCATTTCGGAATGCGCCCGACCGCGCCCACGGTGCCGTCAATGCTCATCAAATTCACATTGCCATCCGTCGCGGCATAGAATTCCACGAGATGCCGAATGTTGAACCGCTCGCGAAATTCCGTCCAGATTTCCGGGCGCAGGCCGTTTCCGAACCCTGTCTGCAGCCGGTGCGCCCGCTCCTTGGGGTGCGGCGGGCGATTGAGGAGGTAGCGACACAGTTCGCCAATATAGACGATCGAGGTGACGCCTTCATCAACCACATCATCCCAGAAGGCGCTGGCCGAGAATTTCCGGCGCAGCACGATGCTGGCGCCGCTCATCATGGCCTGGCCGACGCCGCAAATGCCGCCCGTCCCGTGATACAGGGGCAGCGTGATGTAAACCCGGTCCCGCGGGCCGGTATAGCAAGGCGCGATAAAGGTGCGCAGCATGATCTGAAGGCGGGAATTCGTGATCCGGGTTGCCTTGGGCATGCCCGTCGTGCCGGACGTGTAGATCAGAAGGCACATGTCCTTGCCGCGCAACTGCGCGCGCAATTCGCGCGACGGCCGTTCCGACGAGAGATTGGGCATCATGGCCGCGATGTCTTCGCCATGGGCGCCGCCCAGGGTCCAGACCTTCGGGGCATTTTCCATTCCAGCCGTGACGGAACAGACCGCACGGTCCTGATGCGGGCCGGTAATCACATGAGTGGCGTCGGAAATGGCGAGGCAATGTTTCAGGGACTCCCCTTCCAGATGCGTGTTCACCAGGGCGGTGACGACGCCAACCTTGGCGAGGCCGACCCAGATCGCGACATAGTCCGGGCAATTCTCCATGCAGAGCGCAACCCGGTCGCCGGCTTTCAGTCCGTGCGCCAGCGCCCAATGGGCAATCCGGTTCGCGGTGGCATCGAATTCGGCATATGTGGTGAGCTTGCCTTCAAACCGAAACGCGATGTTCCCGGCATGCTTGTCGACACTCTCCTCGAAATCGTCCGCAACGAGTTGCCGGGAGTCCGGCGTAACGTCGCCGATCAGCTTGTGCATCCGGATCGCCATGCGTAAAAAATCGAGATCACGCTTCATTTGCGAGAAGGAATCGCGAAACGGGACGGCGGCAGGAAGAGCGGCGGGATTAACCATGATACCTGCCAATACCGGAATATGGTGAACATGTTGTGACCAGAGAAAGGTGGATTGGACAGGAATCGCGCACTTGCACAGTTTGCATCCACGAATGCCTCTGCTAGCTGCTGATCACACGATTTGGAGACCACGCATGACCGACCCTGTTGGAGACCTTCTGTCCCTGCTCGATATCGAGCGCCTGGAGCTGGACCTGTTCCGTGGCCAGAGCCCGGATGAGCGCGCCAGCCAGCGGGTTTTCGGCGGTCAGGTCATCGCTCAGTCGCTGGTGGCGGCCTACCGCACCGTGCCGGAAGACCGGACATGCCACTCGCTCCATGCCTATTTCATCCGTCCCGGCGACCCGAAAGTGCCGATCATCTATCAGGTTGACCATTCCCGTGATGGCGGCAGCTTCACGACGCGGCGCGTGGTGGCGATCCAGCACGGAAAACAGATTTTCAACATGGCGGCGAGCTTCCAGACCGACGAGGAGAGCTGGGAACACCAGCACAAGATGCCGGAAGTGGACGGCCCCGACGGCCTGAAGGATCTTCGCGAACGCCGCCTGGAAATCGCCGACCGCCTGCCCGAGGCCCTACGCGAGGATTTTGCCCGCGAACGCGACATCGAAATCCGCGACGTGGCCCCGCTGGACCTGATCCATCCCGAAATCGCAGACGATCACCACAATATCTGGTTCCGGGTCAGCCGCCCCATCGACGTGCCGCCGGCGCTGCACCATTGCCTGCTGGCCTATGCCTCCGACATGGCCCTGCTCAGCTCCAGCTATCGCCCGCACGGCATTACCTGGCTGAACCACAAGGAATTGATGTCGGCCAGCCTGGATCACGCGATGTGGCTGCATGGACCCATCAAATTCGATGAGTGGCACCTCTACTCCATGGACAGCCCATTTGCCGGCAAAGGACGTGGATTCAATCGCGGAATGATCTTCAATATGGCCGGAGACCTCGTGGCAAGCGTTGCGCAAGAGGGTCTGGTGCGACGCTTGCGCACAAAAGACTGAATTCACAGCCGAAAGGGGCTTGCGCCGTGGCGCGACCCCATTATTACGGGAGTCCGGAGCGTAGCGCAGCCTGGTAGCGCATCTGGTTTGGGACCAGAGGGTCGGAGGTTCGAATCCTCTCGCTCCGACCATTCACTTTCTTAGCGGTGAGGTTCATCATGCAAGCGCGTATCTACAAGCCCGCCAAAAGCGCGATGACCTCCGGCAGAGGCAAGACCAAAGCCTGGATTCTCGAATTCGTGAACAATGACGCCAAGCGCTCGGCAGACCCCCTCATGGGCTGGACCAGCATTGACGACACGTCCGGACAGATCCGCCTTTCCTTCGAGACGCAGGAACAGGCGATCGAGTATGCCAAGAGCAAGGGCCTGACATTTACGGTTACGCCATCTGAAGAGCGGAAACGGCTTGTAAAGTCCTATAGCGCTAACTTCGACGCCAATCGCAAGCAGCCCTGGACACACTAGGATGCCCGCCGGCCACGATCCGGCCCCGTAGCTCAGCTGGATAGAGCACCCGACTTCTAATCGGACGGTCGCAGGTTCGAATCCTGCCGGGGTCGCCATGCCTGGCGCGCGGCAGAATGGCGTTCCCCAAAACGAGGCAAGCCCCCCAGAGGCTGGAGGGCTTGCTCAAAATAATCGCTACTGTCAGGCGCTAGTTCGCCGCTGCGCTATCCAGTTCCTTGGTCAGCTGTTCTTTCAGGTCGCGCTTGATGAACTTGCCGCTGGCATTGCGCGGCAGTGCAGTGAGGAACCAGACATAACGCGGCACCTTGTGCTTCGCCATGATGCCCGCGCAATGCTCACGAAGGGTAACGGCAGCCAGGTCTTCGCCCGGTTTCAGCACGACGGCCACGCCGACCTCTTCGCCCAACCGGTCATCCGGTACGCCGAAGACGCTGCACTCTGCCACGGACGGGTGACGATAGATCGCCGCCTCGACCTCGGCGCAATAGACGTTCTCGCCGCCGCGCAGCACCATGTCTTTCTTGCGGTCCACAATAAAGATGAAACCATGCTCGTCGATCCGGGCAATGTCGCCGGTATGCAACCACCCATCGGTAATCGATTCTGCCGTCGCCTCAGGTCGATTGATATAGCCTTTGATGACCGAAGAGCCGCGCACCCACAGCTCGCCAACTTCGCCCTGCGCGACGGTCTCACCAAGATCATTGACGCACTTGGCCTCGAAATTGGGCATGGCCGGGCCAGCGCTGTCGGGCTTGTCGATGAAGAAGTCGGCCGCAACAGATGTGATGATGCCGCAGGTTTCGGTCATGCCGTAACCGGTATTCGGCCGAGCGGTTGCCACCGTGGAGTCGATCTTCTGAACAAGGTCCGGCGGCAATTGCGCACCACCGCCGCCCAGCGTTGCCAGGCTGGACGTGTCTGTCTTTTCGAAGTCCGGATGGTTGATCAGTTCGCGGGCCATGATGGGGACACCGCTCATCGCCGTGACCTTCTCGGTCTCAACCAGTTTCAGCGCCTCGCCCGCGTCCCAGCGATACATCAGCACGATCTTGCCGCCCGCAGCGGTAATGAGATACGCGGCGCAATTGTTCGCCGTGACATGGAAGAGCGGCGTCGTGATCAGGCCAACCGGAACCGGCGCTTCTTCAGGTGGCATTTCCCCCGTGGCGCGCGCGGTCGCGAGCTGGGTGGAAGCCCCCGCAAATGCCATGTTCAGCAAGTTGGACACACAGCCCCGATGGGTCAGCTGTGCGCCTTTCGGGAAACCGGTCGTGCCGGATGTATAGAAGATGCACGCATCCGCGTCGGGGTCGACACTGACATCCGGCAATGCGCCGCCATGGGCCAACACGTCTGACCATTGGATGACAGGCGATGGCGCATCCGGCGCGCGTACACCGACGATCTTCATCTTGTCGGCCGCGCCGGAAATGGCGAGCACCCGCTCCAGCCGCTCTGAGTCCGCAAACAGGATCTTGGGCTCGGAGTCCTTTAGCGCGTATTCCATTTCCTCAGGTGTCCACCAGGCATTCATGCCAACCACGGCAATTCCAACCGAGACACAGGCCCAATATAGCAGCATCCATTCAGGATAGTTGCGCATGGCGATCGCCACACGGTCGCCGGGCTTTACGCCCTGGTCAAACATCCAGGCGGCGGCCGACGCCACATCGCGATGTGCATCCGCATAAGTCCAACGCTCATCCTGGTAGACCAGATAGTCGCGTTCGGGGAATTGGAGCGTCGACAGCCAGACTTCCCGCACACTGGGCGGGGCGTTCTTGTAGACGCGGAGCCGGTTGCCCAGAACTTCGGCCTCGACGATCTCGAATTCGCCGCCGGGGCCTGTCAGTTCTTCCCGTGCTTTCAGGAGTTCGGTGTAGTGCATGTTTCCTCCGGATCGTTTTGTCCGATCATACACGGTGTCGCTACGTCACAAAGACCGGACGCTGGGGCAAGCCTTGCCCGTTTTACCTGAACTTTCCTCAGCTTAGGGCTCGATTGTGACAATCACCCGTTCATAGCGTGTCAGCGATGGCGTTCCCTTATCGGTGACTTTCACGATGAAGTGCGCAGTTTCCGTCTGGTCCACCTCCGGCAACTGGAACCAGATATCGAAATCATTGACGGCGTGCCCCATGTCTATGGGCGCCTCCAAAGTCCCCGCTTCGGCATAATTGAACCAGTGATAGCTGAGGCTGTCGCCATCCGGATCATACGTACCAGACGCATCCAATCCGATATGCTCTCCGGACTTCGCGGTGAGCTGGCGCGCATGAGCCAGTTTCACGGCCGGCGGATGGTTCGCATCTTCATAGGATGAAATGGTCCAGTCCATGCGCGCAGCAAAGTCACGCTGGAGGTCGCTTCTCCACCGCAGCAACGTGACATGATTGTCGTGATAGGTTTCCTCTGCAGGGCCAATCGCCCGACCATCCTTCTGCGCCACCCAAGGCGTGTAGGTGTCGGTCGCATTCGTCCAGATCGGGCGCGGTTCCGGGTCCAGCGGCACACCGCCCGAACCAAGCTTTCCGGGACCGACACCGATCTCATCCGCACTCGGCGTATAGAGTTCGTACCGACCACCCCAGCCGCCCCAGTCCGGACGGTCCGGCACGTTGAGCCCGTTCGGGATCAGGGAGAGATAGGCAGGTGTATCGCCTTCCATACCCCAGACCACGTCCGGATAGCGCGCGCCAAGCGGGCCATGATCTTGCTGGATGTTTTCGGCGATCCACTGGTTCGAGATATGATCCTCGAAGCCGGGAAAGCCACGCGTTATAGCGGTCCAGGTGGAGCGGCCATACTCGCCCGGGCTGACAATGTAAAACAGGCTCGGAAACTCGCGGCGCATCCAGATGCCGCTATCGTCCTGATCCGAAATTGTATAGACACGGAGTTTCGAGATCAGGTGCGCAGCGTCTGTCTCGCTCTTCTTTTCACGGATATCATGCAGCGCCTGGGCCAGCGTGTTCGCCCCGCCCCAGACGGAGATCCACAGTGGCCTGTCATCCTCGGCCTCAAGCAGGCGAATGATGGCGTCGGACCCTTCTGTCGATTGCCCGGTCCCCACGCTGGCCATGCCATAGCCCGGCTGACCGCTCATCACGAGGTCCTGCAGCTCGGATTCCGCCGGATAACCCGGCGCATGCTGGCTGAGCGTATCGTAGACCTCGCCATACTTTCCAAGTGTCGTGCGGATGGAATCGGGCCGAATATCCTTTTTCTTCCAGATCGACGTGGTCGCCACCAGCGCCTCGATGTCGATCTCATTGGAATAGAGCAGGAGACGGATCAGCGATTGGGTGTCGTCCGGATCGGCTTCCATATCCGTCAGGATCACGACGCGGTGCTTGTCCAGCGCCACTGGCACCTGTTCAACCACCATTTCGTCGGCCGGCATAACTTGCCCCATGGCACTGCACGCACTTGGCGCAATTGCTGGCACGAGCCCCGCGAGCCCAATCAGAATCCGTTTCGCCATGACTTTCCTCCGCTTTTTTATGATAGCGGTATCATTGCGTGAGCGATCGTGTGTAGCAAGTGGATACGCTTCGGTGACTTTGAATTATTTCCCTAGCCCGCTGCGCGCGTTTGGCCGGCATGGAGGGCGCAGATCAGCGTGAATAGCCGCCGCGACGTGGAGAAGTCGACTTCGATCTTGCCTTCAAGGCGTTCGGCGAGAAGTTCGGAGCCTTCATTGTGGATGCCCCGCCGGGCCATGTCGATCGCTTCGATCTGGTGCGGGGACTGGGTGCGGATTGCATCATAATAGCTGTCGCAGATCATGAAATAGTCGCGGATCACGCCCCGGAACGGCCCGAGCGACAGGATGAAAGTGTGCACCTCCTCGCCCGCCTCGGTACGAATGGCAAAGACGAGCCGACGCTCGGCTTTGGACAGGTTCAGCTGATAGGGTCCCTCATCCTGACCGATCACCTTGAAGGAATTACTTTCCAACAGATCAAAAATGGCAACGCGGCGCTCATGCTCGGCGTCCGGGCCCGATGCGCCCAGGGTCTCATCGTCGATATCGACGCCGATGAGCCGGTCATTGCTCACCCGTCCGTGCCCTGATTGGAGCGGATAGAGATGGAGCGCGCATGGGCTGGCAAGCGCTCTGCCTCGGCGAGACGCAAGGCGGCGGGCGCAATCGCGGCAAACCCCTCAGGCCCCACACGCTGAACACTCATCCGTTTCAGAAAATCATACAGGCCAAGGCCGGACGAGAAACGCGCGGCGCGGCTGGTCGGCAAGACGTGGTTCGACCCGGTGACGTAATCGCCCAGCGCCTCCGGCGTATAGTGGCCCAAAAAGACCGCACCGGCATGGCGGATCAGTGGCAACAGGGCATCCGGGTCCTCCACGGCCAGCTCCAGATGCTCAGCCGCGATGCGGTTCGCGATGGAGGCTGCAGCAGGCAAATCAGGTGCGACGACGATTGCGCCATTGTTCATCCAGCTTTCGCGTGCTCGCTCGCCCGTGGGCAGGGTTTTCAACTGGTTTTCCACAGCCCCTTCCACAGAATCCCCCACAGCCTGGTCCACAACAATGAGGATCGACTGGCTGCTGGGATCATGCTCGGCCTGAGACAGCAGGTCAGCGGCAATCCAGTCCGGATTTGCCGTATGGTCTGCGATGACCAGAATCTCTGACGGGCCGGCAATCGTGTCGATGCCGACGCGGCCGAATACCTGGCGCTTGGCCTCTGCGACGAAAGCATTGCCAGGGCCAACAATCTTGTCGACCGGGGCCATGTTTGACGTGCCAAAAGCCAGCGCGCCAACGGCCTGCGCCCCACCAATTGGGTAAAATTCCTCAACACCAGCTTTCAGCGCGGCGTATGCAACCGCGGGTGACAGCTCGCCCTGGGGCGCGGGCGCAACCATGACGATGCGCTCAACGCCGGCGATCTTGGCCGGCACGACATTCATCAGAACCGAAGAGGGGTAACTCGCGCGGCCGCCCGGCACATAGACGCCGACGCTTTCCAGCGCCGTCCAGCGCCAGCCGAGCTCGACACCCGCAGAGTCGGTAAAACTGTGGTCTGCGGGCCGCTGCGCCGCATGATATGTGGCGATCCGATCATGCGCAAAATTGATGGCTTCGCGCAAATCAGCCGGGCATTGCGCGGCCAGGCTGTGCAGGTTCACATTGTCGGATGTCAGCGTCGATGGGTCCAGTTGCAGACCGTCAAACCTAGCCGTGTATTCGGCCACGGCCTCGCCGCCGCGTGCCTGCACATCCTTCAGGATGCCCGTTACGGTATTCGCAACGTCTTCACCCGTGCCGCGTTCCTGCTCCAGGAACTGGGCGAATTCACCATTGAAGGCGTCGTTTGAGGCAAAAAACCTGCGGACCATGTCTATCTCCGGCGCCGCTCGTGGCTCGGAAGGCGGCGCGTCGGCCACACATAGTCACTGTCCAGCAAGGTTGCATCCAGAACTTCAACCTCAAGGACGATTTCTCCGTCGCCTGCGAAGATCAGCGTGATCTTTCCACCCGGCGGCTCATCTGCCGGGGTGAAGGTCACCTGCAACAGCGACAGGATCATTTCCGGGTCGGTCTTGGTGACAGCGCGGGTCTTCGCGCCCAGCACGCCATCGAAGGCCAGCAGCGACCGCACACGCTGGCCGTCGCCGCGTTTCGCGCCCGCTTCCCAGCGAAAGCGGTTTATCTCCAGCGCAAACCGGTTGTGGCGGGACTCATATTTCAGGTTCCCCGCTTTCACGACACTGTCCTGAATGGCGGCGGAAATGACTTCCAGATCCTCGGCCGTTTCGGCGAGAAGACGAAGTGGTTTGTGATCAGCCATCAGTGCCCCTTGAGCAATTCCTAGTCTTCGTCCTCGGATCGGCGTTCAATGCTAGCGCCACAGGCGTTAAGTTTCGCTTCCAGCCGCTCAAATCCACGATCGAGGTGGTAGATACGGTTCACCACAGTCTCCCCCTCTGCGGCAAGCCCTGCAATCACAAGAGAGACCGATGCGCGCAAATCTGTCGCCATGACTGGCGCTGCGGTCAGCTGAGGCACACCTTTCACGACCGCCTCCTGCCCACGCACTGTGATGTCTGCGCCAAGACGCGAGAGTTCCGGTGCGTGCATGAAACGGTTTTCGAAAATCGTTTCGCGAATGATGCTTGTACCGTCCGCGAGGCTCATCAGGGCCATGAACTGAGCCTGAAGGTCAGTCGGGAAGCCTGGATGCGGCTGGGTCGATACGCTGACGGATTTGAGCCGAGAGCCATTCCGCACGATGCGCAGAGTGGCCGCGGCCTCGTCGGCCTCGACCGTGACGCCAGCCTCTCTCAGCTTGCCAATCATTGCGCCAAGGGCCGCCACCGGTGCGCCCTCAAGCGTGACATCGCCGCCGGCCGCTGCAGCCGCCATGGCATATGTTCCCGCCTCAATCCTGTCCGGCATGACGGAATGCGTCGTGCCGCTCAGTTTCTCGACGCCTTCGATGCAAATTTTGGACGTGCCAGCGCCCGTGATCTTCGCGCCCATGGAGTTCAGGCAAACCGCCAAGTCTTCAATCTCGGGCTCACGTGCGGCGTTCTCCAGAACGGTCTCGCCCTGCGCAAGCGTCGCAGTCAGCATGGCATGCTCGGTCGCACCCACGCTCGGCATGGCAAAATTGATGTGCGCGCCCTTCAGGCCATGAATGGCGGCGGCCTTCACATAACCCTGCTCCACACGCAGATCCGCGCCCATTGCTTCCAGAGCCTGCAGGTGCAGATCGACCGGCCGGGCACCAATCGCACAGCCACCCGGCAGCGAGACTGTTGCATGGCCAGAACGCGCAATCAGAGGCCCCAACACGTTGAAACTCGCCCGCATCTTGCGGACCTGATCATATGGCGCGATCGTGCTTTTCAGCTCAGCACCGTTCAGATGACAGGTCGAATCGCCCTTTGGCCAATAGACTTCAACGCCCAGCGTTTCCAGCAATTGCGCAAGGAAGCGCGTATCAGCCAGATTCGGCATATTGGTAAGCGTGATGGGCTCGTCAGTCAGCAAACATGCGACCATCAGCTTCAGAGCGGAGTTCTTCGCGCCGGAAACCGGAATGCGGCCATTCAGATGAGCGCCGCCCTTGATGTGCAATTTATCCATGGATTGCCCTTATACAGCGCTTCGCGGCTTTGGAAGGGCCTGAATGTGGCAAGGCTGCACAGACTTTATCCAAATATTACCGGCAGTTGCTTAAGCCCCCGCAAGCCGGAGCGCGGAATCCACTTCAGCTGTTCCGGCTCAACGCCCAGGGCGAGGCCCGGCCAGCCGTCCAGAAGACAATCGAGCGCCGCCTGCGCTTCGGCGCGTGCCAAGTGGAGGCCGAGGCAGATATGCGGCCCGCCACCCCATCCAAGATGGCGATTGGGCCTGCGGGTCAGGTCCAGGTTTCGAGGGCCCTCAAACACACGCTGATCAATATTGGCCGCCGCAAGCAAGGCAACAAGGCGTTCGCCGCGTTTCATTGACAAGCCGTGGAATTCCAGATCCTCGCGTGCATGCCGCGGCTTGGTCATCTGCACCGGCGCGCAGTAGCGCATGAGCTCATCCACGGCGATGCCGCGCGCATCGTCATCCATGCCCCGATACTGATCCGCTGCGTCCGGCTCGGTCAGCAGCGTGTAGACAGCTGACGAGATCAGATGCTTCGTCGTCTCATGTCCGGCGATGAAGAGGACAAACACCATGGCAACCAACTCGTCATTGCTCATGCGGTCGCCATCGGCTTCAGCATGGACGAGTTCGGTGACGAGGCCTGGCCCGGGTTCATGCCGGACGCGCTCGAATTCCTCCGCCAGCATTCTCTGAACCGCGCCAAGCTTCATCAGGCCGCGCAGCACATTGAATATGTTCGCTGTCGCGGTCAGGCCATGCAGGACGGAATCAAGCTTGTTTCGAATCTCGCCCGAGAACCCCAGCAGGTCATAGATCACCAATAATGGCAGCTGTCGGCACAGCCCCTCAACCAGATCCGCTTCGCCTGCTTCAACCATCTCCGCCACCAGCCGATCACAGGTTTCGCGAATACGCGGCTTCAATGCGTCGATCGAGACGCGCCGGAAGGGCTGGTCGACCAGACGGCGCAAGCGCAGATGGTCAGGGTCATCCAGCGACAGCAGATTGTTGGACAGCGTCTTCAGGGATTTGGGCAGAAATCTGAGGCCGAACGGTGAATCAAACCCGGCGTTTCGCGCGTCCACCGCAAAACGATCCGAATCCTTGAGGAATTCCAGACATTCAGCATGGCCCAGCACCAGCGTGCACTTGCCCAGAAAGGGCAGTTTCTGCCGAACGAACAGGCTCTCTTCCCTGGCCTCGGCGAGAAAGCCGTGCGGCCCACGCAGATAAGCCTGAGAGTTGAGCGGCAGGCTCATTTCTTCTCTGGATCCGACTCAACCGGGGGCGCCTTTGCCTTGCGCGTAGCCGCCTTGCGGCGTCGCAAATTCGCCCGCAGAGCCTCGGCCCGGCGTGCGGCATTATCCTGTCCTGTTACCTTGTCTTTCATATGAGGTGCTTTTCGCAGCAAAACGGCCTTTTCATGTCAGTCTGCATAAGCTAAAGCCCGCTTTCCATTCCTGCAATGCCGCGGTAGCTCAGTGGTAGAGCGCATCATTGGTAATGATGAGGCCGGGAGTTCAATTCTCCCTCGCGGCACCAGGAATTTCCCGATAATCAGCGACACTGAGCGCGCGTCTTCCGGCGCGCGCGGGCTGATTGTCCATCGCATTCAGCTTCAAATGCAAAAAGGGCGGACCATATGGTCCGCCCTTTCGCAATATTGGACTTGTCTTCGACCCTAGAAGGTCTTGGACACGCTCACGAAGGCACGGCGACCGCGATAGTCGTAAGCCGTTGCGCTGAGCGGCGTGTTGCCTGCGCTGGTCTGAATGATGTCAGACACTTGCGGTGGCGCTTCGTCGAAGATGTTGCGGATACCGCCAGTGATCGTCCATGTGTCGCCTGTCCAGCGGACAGAAGCACCATGTTCGAACTGAGCTTCGGTGAAGACCTTGTACTGTCCCTCGAGACCAAAATAGGCCGCTGGCTCGTTCAGGTCGTCGTTGAAGTTGCGGTTGTTGTCCTGACGGCCAACAAAGTTCGTGAACCAGGAATAGGTCCAGTCGCCGCGGTCCAAACGGATGTTCGCATCACCTACGACACTCGGATAACCGATTGTGCCGTTGAAGTCGTTGTCTTCCACACCCGAGACGAAGTCCGAACCGAAGACGTTGATGTAACGCTCCAGAGCCCAGTTCATCGAGGTTTCGACAGTCAGCGTACCGAAGTTGAAGTCTTCTTCGTAGCGAACTTCAAGGTCGATGCCGCGCTGCTGCTGGGAGTCAACGTTCAGGGTAAGGGCCTGAATGTTGTCGAGCTGGAACGGCGTCAGCGACGTCGCAGAATCACGCTCGAACAGGTCACAGAAATCGTTCGGGAAGGTCGTTGTTGCATAACAACCGCCGACGATCTGAGCACCGCTCAGGCTTGTGATCTGGTCCTGAATTTCAACTTCGTAGTAGTCGATCGCGATGTTCAGGTTGGCGAAAGTCGGCGTCAGGATGATACCCGCGGTGAAGGTTTCACCGGATTCGGATTCAAGCTCATCGCCACCACCAGAGGTCGTGATCAGAGCAGAACCGCCGAGACCGCCTGTGAAGTCGTCAGGAATACCTGCGGCTGCACAGTTGGTACGGATGTTCTGGTTAGTGGTATCGCCCCAGTTGATACATGGGTCGACCGAGGTCTGAGATACGAAGCCGGTCTGGTCCTGAAGGAACAATTCGAACAGCGCTGGTGCACGGTAAGATGTACCAAAGCTCGAACGTGCCCGGAGGATCGGGTTGACCTGCCAGTTCAGACCGACCTTGTAGATCGAGTCGGAACCACCGATGTCGTATTCGAAGCCACGCACAGAACCGTTGAACGTAACATCTTCAGCAAAAGGCTGACCTTTGAAGATCGGCACTTCGACTTCAGCGAACAATTCGGTGACAGTGTTCTCGCCACGGGTCGGGCCTGCAGTCGAAGAACCCCAGATGTCGCCGCTTTGGGTCAGTTCACCTGGCGTGTCATCAATGCTGAATTCGCGATATTCAGCGCCGATGCCGAGACCGATTGGACCAGCTGGCAGTTCGAACAGCTCACCCGCAACGACCGCGGTCAAAGTGGTCTGCTCATAGACCGTTTCACCAGTCTGGTAGCCACCAATGGCCGCAACCAGGTCGTTTACAGCAGCACCGCTGAGGATATCAGGGTCCAGCAGGTTGATGGTTGGAGGACCAACCAGGTCTGGGACGCCATCATCGTTGTAGTCGACGCCATCATAGTTCCAGTCACCCGACTGGGAGATCAGGATCTCGTTGCCTTCGTAGGTACCTTCGCCGCGCGAATAGGTGCCATCGATTTTCCAGGACCATGCGTCGAGAACGCCCGGAGCAAAGCCGCCGGAGAACGACGTGCTGCCGTAGAAGTAGTCGACTTCAACCTTATCGGTCGTCGGGAATGGTGCCACGATCTGGACCAGCGAATTCATGTCATTCGAATAGGTCGGATCAGCGATGTAGCCATACTGCGGCAGAACACCAAACGGCGTTTGTGAAGAGCCAACGATCGGGAAGAACTGGCGCCAACCTTCGATGTCCGTCGTACGACGGCTGAAGAGAAGTTCCGTATCCCATTCGACACCGGCAAAGGTCACGTCGGCAGAGCCGAAGAGAGAAATGTTCTCGTTGCGCGGGATGAAGTCCGAGTTGTCCAGGAAGGCCGCATCGAGAATGTCTTCATAGTATGGCTGGCCGCTGGCCAGATAGCCCGTACCGACGCGTGGGCGGTAACCCGGGATCGAACCACCGAAAGCCGTCGCGCCCGTCACACCGTCCGGGGAAGGCACGAGACGCTCACCTGAGAACAGGTCGATGGCCGTATTGTGGTACAGATTGCTACAGGTGTTGCGCGGGTCTGTCGCCGTAGCCGAATAGTTCAGACGGTCAATCAGGCCACCCGTCTGCGGGTCACGCACGAGATCGCGTGGGCAGGACAGGTAATCGCGCTGGCTGGCGTCGAGCTCTTCGGAGAGACGATACTCAGCCGACAGGGTGAATGCCGCATTGTCGCCAAGTTCAAAACCCCATGCCGCGCTGGCGGAATACTGCTCGCCACCTTCTTCGAAGGGCTGAGTGACATTGAAGTTCAGTTCCAGGTCATCCACGGAATCACGTGTGATGATGTTGACCACGCCGCAAACAGCGTCCGAACCATAGATGGTCGAAGCACCATCTTTGAGGATCTCAACGCGGGAGATGATGGACTGTGGAACGACGTTCAGGTCGAGTGCGGAAACTGCGCCGCGCGTACCTGAAGCACCTGGGCGCTTACCGTCGACCAGAACCAGCGTACGCGTGTCACCACAACCGCGAAGGTCGAGCGTTTGCGTACCGACACCACCATTGGTGACGAAATTCTGGAATGTGTTGTTCAGCTGGGTCGAGCCCGATGCGAGCGAAGAGCCCTGCAGAAGCGCGGCCGTATCGACCAGGCCTTCGAGCGTTGCGACTTCGGCTGTGATCACCTGAATCGGCGAAGACGAGGAGAACGAATCGCGAGCCAGCAGGGAGCCGGTAACCACGATCTTCTCTTGGCGGGACTCATCCTGAGGAGCCTCGTCAATGATTTCCAGAACGTCTTCAGATTCTGCATCTGCGTCCTGGGCTTGAGCCGCGCCGGAAATGACAAGTGCGCCTACAGCGACACTGCCGAAAACCGACCGACGGAACAGTCGTTTGTTCATCAGTATTTCCCCTGAAATATGTTTTTGCTCACCTATTAGCCCGGTGTTTTCCACCCAGCACCCGCATTTACAGCAGGCCTTGCCGCTACGTTGAACGTCGGTTTTGGAAGTGACAAGATTTCATGACACAAATTTCACCCACGAGGCACTTTCTGCCACCAAACTGTGTTGTTTGGGACACAATCTTGCCATGCTCCCATAAGTTGCGGACGGGTTCTTGTCGCATAAGTGCATGACCGTGCTTGACGCTCCCCGCCCCGACTTAAATAGTAAACATAACCAATTCGGAGGAATACATTGATGCGCTATCGCATTTTGGCGGCTGGTATGATCAGTGCGCTTGCGGGATCATTGGCCGCACAGGCTGAACCGGTGACCGCAGAAGACTTCGCGAAATTCCCGTCGGTTTCCAGCGTCTCCATGTCACTTGAGGGTGACATGCTGGTCGGCGTGATTGCTGATCCCTCGAAGGATGGCGATGCGCGCGCAGCAGCCTATTGGGACCTGTCTGGCGAGATTGATACCACCAAGCCGCTCGTCCCTTCGAACATCACGCCTTCCAGCGGAAAGACCAAATTCTACGGGGCAAGCGCGCTGAAGAACAAGAAGTCCCTCTGGTTCACGGTCCAGCCCTATATCGGCGCCCTTGAAGGCTGTGGCGAAGGCAAGACAACCGGCTCGACCAAGAAATACCTTCAAAAGGTCTATATGGGGAACGAGCGCATCAAGAAGATTGATGACCTCCCGGATGGCCGCGCTGAAATTGGCGCAAACAAGATGTTGCTCCGCTGTTTCGAACTGGAAGGCGATACCGGCATTGCCTCACTGCTTCCGCTCGATCCAACCAAGATCGTCCTTCGCCGTACCTCCACGAAGAACGGAACAAGCTATTTCGAACATGATCTTTCGAATGGCCGCGAGAAATTCCTCTTCAAGGCAAGCGATACGCAGCAAATTGAAGTCAGCACCCGAACCGGTGAGCCTGTTGCACGGACGGAACTCGAATATGAAGATGGTGCCTGGCGCCAATATATCAGCTTGCTGGATAATGACGGCAATTTCCGGATAGAAGAGCCACTGACGACCGAAATTGCCAATCGCTTCAATATGGAAGTGCTCGGCAAGCAGAACGATACCGAAAACTACTTTGTCGCGACCGACAAGTTCGACGACAAGGTCGCGATCTATCTGTATGATGCGTCCACAGACTCGTTCAGTGACGATCCCGTATTCGCACATCCCGAGTTCAACGCCTCGGGCATGATCTTCTCTGATCGCGCGCAGGACTTCGGTGCCATTCTTGGATTTACCTACAGCGGCCCTGTTCAGGAAACCTATTGGCTCGATCCTGAGATGAAGAGCATTCAGGATGGTCTGGATGCGGCCTTCCCGGGCAAGAATGTGGCTATCAGCGACTATACGGCAGATCGCAATCGCGTCCTCTTTGCGGTCAGCGCCGCCGACATGCCGCCCGCTTACTTCCTGCTGGTCGACAAGTCCAAGGTCGCCGTCATCGGATCCCAGCGTCCGTGGATCGACGTAGAGGATCTCGGCAAGTCGAAGTTCGTCTACTATTCTGCACGCGACGGCCTGCAGATCCCTGCGATCATAACCCTGCCAGCCGGCTTTGAAGAAGGCCAGAAGGCCAAAGGCGCAATCATCGTGCCGCACGGTGGTCCCTGGGCCCGTGATAGCGCCGGGTTTGATTCGTCAGGCTGGACGCAATATTTCGCGAGCCGCGGATACATCATCATGCAGCCGCAATATCGAGGAAGTGATGGCTGGGGCCGTGCACTCTGGCGCGCTGGCGACGGCGAATGGGGCCAGAAGATGCAGGACGACAAGGATGATGGCGCAGCCTGGCTGGTCGAGAATGGCTATGTCGATGCCGACAAGATCGCCATTCATGGCTATTCCTATGGCGGGTTTGCAGCATTTGCGGCTTCCGTTCGTCCGAACAGCCCTTACCAGTGTGCCATTGCTGGGGCGGGCGTTTCGAACCTTGCAAAGCTCGGCAATGAATGGGGCGACAATCGCATCCAGCGCATTGTTCAGGGTGACACCGTCAAGGGCATGGACCCGATGAAGAACACGGACAAGATCAACATCCCGATCCTGATCTATCATGGTGACTACGATGTCCGCGTGCCGATCTTCCACAGCCGCGACTTCTACAATGCCATCAAGGACAAGCAGCCTGACAGCAAGTTTCTTGTCATGAAGCAGATGGGTCACCAGAGCGCCAAATGGTTGCCTGAGCACAAGGAACAGGTTCTGGAAGAAATCGAGACCTTCCTGACCAATACCTGCGGCATGTAAGTGATCGCAAACGACAAATGAGAAAAGGGCGGACCTCGTGTCCGCCCTTTTTTTGTTTTCGCTTGATAGACGCTCAGGCCAGCGTCTTGCGAAGCGCCGTCGCCCAGCCGCGTCGCAAACGGGCCGAAGCAGTCTTTTCCATTTTCGGTTCGAACCGGGTGCCGGGCACAGTGCGGCTGGCCCACGCGTCGGCAGCCAACCATCCAAGCTGCATAGCCGCCAGAGCTGCGGCCCCAAGCGCCGTCATCTCGCGATAGTCAGGCCGCAGGATCGGACGCTCGCAAATGTCGGCCGTGAACTGCATCAACCAGTCATTCGCCACCATGCCCCCATCGACACGCAGTTCCTTGATCGCAACGCCATCGGCTTCAAAAGCATCGAGCAAGTCACGCGTCTGATAGGCGACAGATTCCAGCCCCGCCCGCACCAGATGTTCGGCCTTGGTGGCGCGGGTAATGCCGCTGATCGTGCCGCGCGCATCGGCCGCCCAATGCGGAGCGCCAAGCCCGGTAAAGGCCGGGACGATATAGACCCCGCCATTGCCACTGAGCGCCGCCGCCACGTCCGCACTTTCGGCCGCATCCTCGATCAGGCGTAAATCGTCACGCAGCCATTGCACTATGGTTCCGGCATTGAAGATTGAGCCCTCCAGGGCCATCGCACCCCTGCCCGCCACTTCATAGCCGACCGTGCCCAACAAGCGATTTGCCGACTGCGGACGAATAGTACCGCAGTTAGCCACGAGAAACGCCCCGGTGCCATAGGTGATCTTGGCAGTACCGGGCTCCAGGCAAGCTTGCCCCACAAGCGCCGATTGCTGATCGCCCGCTGCGGACAGGATCGGCAGCGCCTTGCCGAAGAGGCTTTCCTCGCTGGTGCCGAAATCATCAGCATTCTGTCGAATCTGCGGCAACATGCTCATCGGCACACCCAGCGTGGCGCACATCTTTTCGCTCCAGCCTCCAGTATCTCCGAGCCCAAGCCGATAAAGCAATGTTCGCGACGCGTTGGTGACATCGGTGACGTGCGAATTGCCTCCGGTCAGTTTCCAGATCAGGAAGCTCTCTACGGTTCCGAAAGCCAGTTCGCCTGCTTCGGCGCGGGCTCGGGCACCCTCCACATTGTCGAGCACCCATCCAATCTTGGTACCGGAAAAATAGGGATCGATCAGCAGACCGGTCTCGTCCTGAACGGCGGCCTCATGACCCGCCTTGCGCAAAGCCTCGCACGTCTCGGCCGTGCGACGGTCCTGCCAGATGATTGCTGGCGCGATGGGTTTGCCCGTTGCGCGATCCCAGACCAGCGTCGTCTCACGCTGGTTGGTGATACCAATCCCGGCAATGCGGTCCACACCGCCTGCCTCGGCGATCGCCTTGCGGCAGACATCCACCGTCTTGTCCCAGATCTCCTCGCCGTCCTGCTCGACCCAACCATCATTCGGATAGGACAGCGGCACTTCCTGTTGTGCGAGCGCGACCTCATTCAGATCGCGGTCAAATACAATCGCTCGTGTGGAAGTGGTGCCCTCATCAATGACGAGAATATAGTCGCCCATGTCGCCTGCCCTTCAGTGTTTCCGGCAGGATGGACCGGCGCGATGCGGAACGTCAACGCGCCGTGCGCTGCGCTCCGCGATCGCCGAACCACCAGAGGGTGGCTGCCGTTGCGGCAAAGGTGGAAGTTTCCACAATCTTGACCTGTTCGGCCTCCGGCGAGGCCACAAAGACCAACCAGGTGATGAGCCACAGCAACAAGGTCAGCACGGGCCGGGTCAGGGCGCGCACTGCATTCACCCAGGCATAGCTGTCGTCAATCGCGGCCTCGGCCTGAAGGGAGGCGGCGAGCCCCGCCCAGCTGCCGCTGGTCTCGGCCAGCTGCTCCGCCGCCGCGTGCTCCTCGCGCCGGGCCTGCCTGTGCAACCTGATCAGCTCTGCGTCATGCTGCCAGCGCGCCCGCTCATGCGCATGTGACTGGCGCTGCTCGAAATAGCCTGCCGCCCGACCGATCACCGTGCCGAGCAGGCCGAAGACGCCGCCCCCGGCCGCACTCGCCGCCAGTCCAACTATGTCTGCCATAGTGCACGGCTCCCCTTGTAAAACCAATGTGCCGGACGGGCCCGCCGGTCCAGATGCAGGAAGCTTCGGCCAAGTCCGATTCCGGTGAACCCAAGCGATTCGGCTGCCGCCAGCAGTGCAAAACGGTCATGGCCATCCAGCGCGATATCAACCGCGATCTGTTTGTGCATGGAATGCTCAGCGCCACCCATTTTGGCATTCCAACCGCGACAGCGGTGGCCCGAATTGATGACGAGCGGACCGCCCACCGCCCCCCGCAGTTTTTCCAGCGCATCGAGGAATTCCGGATCGTGCCAGTACGCACCATCACAGAACTGGCCTCTGCATCTGCAGGCAAGTTCTCGCGGCGAAAAATGCGGCCAGCGCCAGCCAGTCGTATCGAACAGGGAGACAGAGCGTATCAACATGTCCCAAGGCTGACATGCCCACGGCCCCGCCGGATTCAGATCGCCGAGCAAGAGAAAATGCCCCTGAAATCACTGGGACTTCAGGGGCATTTTGAAATTCTCAGTCGGGGAGACGCCGAGCTTACTCCGCCGCGACCGGCGCTACTCCAAAGGCCTGGCGCTTGGCGAGCGCCGCGCGGGCCTCGTCATATTCCCGCACCAGCTTGTCCACGAACTCCTGAGTGGACATGCGCTTGTCAATTGCGCCAATGCCCTGACCACAGCCCCAGATGTCTTTCCACGCCTTGGCTTCCTGATTGCCGCCGGAGCCGAAATTCATCGCGCTCGGGTCGCTTTCCGGCAGATCATTCGGGTCAAGCCCGGCCTTGGCGATGGATGGCGCGAGATAATTTCCGTGAACGCCGGTAAACAGGTTGGAATAGACAATATCGCCTGCCTTGGAGTCGACAATCATGTCCTTGTAACCGTCGACCGCATTGGCCTCGTCACAGGAGATGAAGGCCGAGCCGATATAGCCGAGGTCAGCGCCCAGCGCCTGTGCCGCCGCGACCGCGCCGCCATTGGCGATGGAGCCGGAAAGGGCCAGCGGGCCATCAAAGAACTGGCGGATTTCCTGAATCAGCGCGAAGGGCGACAGCGTACCGGCATGGCCGCCCGCACCGGTGCACACCGCGATCAGGCCATCTGCGCCTTTTTCCAACGCCTTGTGCGCGAAGACGACATTGATGATGTCGTGCAGCACAATGCCGCCATAAGAGTGGATCGCGTCATTCACTTCCTGACGCGCGCCGAGCGAGGTGATCACGATCGGCACCTTGTGCTTCACGCACATCTCCACATCATGATCGAGACGGTTGTTCGTCTTGTGGACGATCTGGTTGACGGCGAAGGGTGCGGCCTTGCGGTCCGGGTTCTTCTCGTCCCATTCAGCCAGTTCCGTGGTGATCCGGTCCAGCCACTCGTCCAGCACCGGGCCGGGCCGCGCGTTCAGCGCCGGGAAGCTGCCGACGACGCCGGCCTTGCACTGGGCGATCACAAGTTCCGGATTGGAGATGATGAAAAGCGGCGATCCGATAACCGGGATGCGCAAATTCTGGAGAATGGGGGGTAGTGCCATGAGAAATTACCTCAAACGGAAAGGGACGCAGTTTACGTAAACGGAAACTAGCGTTTGATCTATGTTGGGCAAGGCGTGACGTTGCGGACACCTCTTGCCCAAAACTGTGGTTCGGGCCAGACTGGCCAGCATCCAAGACAGTTTCAAAATAAAACATCCGAGGGAGAAAACGGAATGCGAAAAAACAGCCTTTTGAATGGTAGCGCTATCATGGTTGCCGCGGCTCTGGCCGCCTGCTCTGGCGATGCGCCCACGACGAGCGCCGAGACAGAAGTCGCTGCGCCGCCGGTCGAAACCGTAGAGGCCGAATCAACGGAGTCAAAATATCTGAATGAGCCGCTGGTCAGCGAGATCTTCACCGCAGACCCCAGTGTCCATGTCTGGGATGATGGCCGCATCTATGTGTATCCGAGCCATGATTATGATGCGGGCATCCCCGAAGACGATCTTGGCAGTCAGTATGCCATGCGCGACTATATCGTCCTGTCCATGGACGAAGTCGGCGGCGAGGTGACCATTCATGACGTCGCGCTGGATGTCGACGATGTAGCCTGGGCCGCCCAGCAGATGTGGGCCCCGGACGCAGCCCACAAGGATGGCAAATACTATCTCTATTTCCCGGCCAAGGATGCCGATGGCGTCTTCCATATTGGCGCAGCTGTCTCCGACAGTCCTACCGGGCCATTCACCGCCGAGCCCGAGCCAATCGAAGGCTCCTACTCCATGGATCCGACCGTCTATGAGGACACGGACGGCGAATACTACATGTATTTCGGCGGCATCTGGGGCGGGCAGCTGCAACGCTGGGCGACCGGCGAGTACAATGCCGACCCGAACCTCAACACGGACCTCGTCAATGATGACCCTCTGACCAGTGACGATGAAGCCGGCCAGCCTGACGATGTCGCGCTAATGCCGAAGATCGCCAAAATGGGCGAGGACATGGTTTCCTTCGCCGAAGCGCCGAAGGACGTGATGATCCTCGACAAACATGGCGATCCGATCAAAGCCAAGGATCATGACCGCCGATTCTTCGAAGCCGCCTGGATGAACAAGATCGGCGACACCTACTACTTGTCCTATTCAACGGGCGATACTCACCTGATCGTATACGCGACGGGCGACAACCCGTACGGCCCGTTCACCTATCAGGGCGTGATCAACCAACCCGTGGAAGGCTGGACCAACCATCACTCGATCTTCGAGCACAATGGCAAATACTATCTTGCCTATCATGACGTTCAGCTGTCGGGGAAAAGCCATCTCCGCAATGTGAAGATCGCAGAGCTGACCCTGAATGAGGACGGCACGTTTGACCCTGTCGACCCAATGCCGGGCGAGTAACCGCGTCCAACCTCCTCAATGAAAAGCCGGTGCGGATTGCCCTGCACCGGCTTTTTTGTTGGCGCGGAAAGAATTTCCGGCTGGCCAGGGATCCCTCAACCCCGGACCAGCCGGCCCTGCATCATGGCCAGCCAACTTTGCTGGCGATGAAGCATGGATACGATGTCTTCTGAGTCGCCGTCCTCGATGAGACGATCCATCCAGAAGCCGAGAATACGTGTGTGCGTTTCCATCCAGTCTCTCAACGCTTCGTGGCGCATCCCCTCAGGCATTTCTGTCTGGGCAGTGGCTGGAAACCTCAAGAGTTCGGCGGACATGACTCACTCCTCATTTGCGAATTGTTCTCATTCTCATGCTTTGTGTCATCCGAGTCAAGCGACCAAACGTCCCTGACCTTCAGTCACCAGTTCACAAGCCCCCCCAGTTCAGACTAAATCCCCGTCATGGCAGACGATCTCCTTCCCCTGAGCAGCGGGTTTCCCGACGCAACCGAAGCCGAATGGCTCGCAAGTGTCGACAAGGTCCTTAAGGGCCGCGGTATTGAGTCCATCACACGCAAGACCGTGGATGGCCTGGCAATTCACCCGCTTTACCGGGAAAGCGACTTTGATTCCGCGACCGACCCGCGCGGCACGCCGGGCAAGGCACCCTATCTACGCGGGGCTACGGCCGCACCGGACCGGTTCATGCCCTGGGATATCCGACAAGGCTTTGCCCATCCCTCGCCCGCGGCAACCCATGAAGAACTGCTGCGCGATCTTGAGCGCGGCGTCATGTCCGTCGAACTCAAACTCGACTGCACGGGCGCACACGGCATCCAGATCACGACCTTGGACGATCTGCGCACCGCACTGAAAGGCCTGCGCGCCGACATCGCCACCATCGCGCTGGATCATGGTGGTGGCTCGGGTGTCACGGCGGCAACGCTACTCGGCCTATGGGGACAGGAGCAGGACTCTCCTGCAAGCCTGAAATTCGATTTCAACATGGATCCGCTCGGCTGCCTTGCGCGCACCGGCGTGCTCAAGGGCGGGCTCAACCCGGCCTTTGCGCGCCTGTCGGCGGCCGCCGCCGCTCTTGGTGAGGCCTATCCCGAAGCGGGCCTGATCCGCATCGATGCGCGCATGGTTCATGAGGCCGGCGGTTCCGATGCACAGGAACTCGCCGCGCTGATCGCCAGCGCCGTGGACACGCTGCGCCGGCTCGACAACCGCACGGACATTTCCGCGCTCATTCCGCGCATGAGTTTCGCGCTGGCCCTTGATGGCAATTACGGGCTCGGCGTCGCAAAACTGCGCGCGGCAAGGCGTCTCTGGGCACGCATTCTGGATGCGATGGATCAGCAAGCCGTTCCGATGCGTCTTCAGGCCGTTTCATCGGGTCGCATGCTGACGCGCTATGATGCGTGGACCAACATGCTGCGCAATACGGCGGCAGCCTTTGCAGGAGCCGTCGGCGGCGCAGACATCCTGACCATCCGCCCCTTCAACGAGGCGCTCGGCATTCCGGAAGAGCTCGGCCGGCGCATCGCGCGCAACACCCAGATCATCGCCATGGAAGAAAGCCAGCTTGGCCGCGTGGCCGACCCGACCGGCGGCGCCTGGTTCACAGAGACCTTCGCCGACGACCTCGCCGAAGCGGCGTGGAAAGAGTTCCAGACCATAGAAGCCGAAGGCGGCTATGCCGAGACGCTGGTTTCCGGCGCGTTTCAGAAACGTATCGCAGATGTGCGCGAGGCACGCGCCAAGGACATTGCGAAACGCAAGGTGCCGATCACGGGCGTCAGCGAGTTCCCGCTGCTCGACGAGATCACCGCGCCCATAGCCGACATGCCAAAGGTCACGCCGAAGGATGGCGTTTCCGCTGAAGGCTTCGCCCATTTCGTGAAAGTGGACCTGCCCGCCGACGAGGCCGACGCCACCGCAGACGCCCTGCCGCGCATCCGTCTTGCCGAAGAGTATGAAGCCCTGCGCGATGCAGCGAGCGCTGCGCCCAAGCGGCCGACCATCTTCCTTGCCACGCTCGGCCCGATTGCCGAGCACAATGCGCGCGCGGATTTCGCGCGCAACCTCTTCGCCGCTGGTGGCCTTGAGGCGACGCAGCCGCCTGTGCCGCCGCAATCCCCGTCTGAAGCGGCCGCCGCGTTCAAGGCCTCCGGCAGCAAGATTGCCTGCATCTGCGGCGCCGATGCGCGCTATGAGGACGAAGCCGTCGAGACCGCCAAGGCGCTGAAAGCCGCAGGCGCGCTGCATGTCTGGCTGGCTGGCAAGTTCGAAGGCGACAGCATCGATTCCAACATCTTCATGGGCTGCGATGTGCTGCACACGCTGAAACTTGCCCACACAGAACTGGGGCTTTAGTAGTGAGCATACTCACGTACATGGACTTTCCCGATCTCAGCGCATCCGAGCGAAAGCGGATGGCTGAGGTTGAGGATCGTCTGCGGGGAGAATCAGGACGGCTGCCGTCGGACTCGGAACTCCGTCGGCGCGTCGAGTTTTTGGAGACATCCGGCGTGGCAATACAATCGCGCGACCGGATAGACCGGCGTTGGGCAATTGCGTTCCTCGTGCTCGCTACCCCCGCCGTCGTGATCACACACTATGACGCGTTCGGCATCGAACTGGCGCCTGTCACGGAAAACATCATCCTGGGTTCCGTGTTTGCACCACTCTTCGTCCTGGCCGCCTGGCATACAATCAAATTCAGAAAACTGCCAGTTTCGGCGAAAAATGCAGAACTGGAAATCAAGCTTATCAAGAATATCTTGAACAGAAGGGATCACGAAAGATGACCCAATTTCCTGACTTCACAAAACTCGACCTTGGCACGCCTCATGCGAAAGCCGCTGCGCCAAAGCTTGGCGAAGCCTGGGAGACCCCGGAAGGCGTCGAAGTAAAGACCGCCTATACCGCCGACGACCGCAAGGGGCTCGACTTCCTGGATGATTATCCGGGCCTTGCCCCATTCGGACGCGGCCCCTACCCGACCATGTACACGAACCAGCCCTGGACGGTTCGTCAGTATGCAGGCTTCTCGACCGCAGAAGACTCCAACGCCTTCTATCGCCGCAACCTCGCCGCCGGTCAGAAAGGCCTCTCCGTCGCCTTCGACCTGGCCACACACCGGGGTTATGATTCTGATCATGTCCGCGTGTCCGGGGATGTCGGCATGGCGGGCGTCGCCATCGACTCAATCTATGACATGCGCACCCTCTTCTCCGGCATTCCGCTGGACAAGATGTCTGTCTCCATGACGATGAATGGCGCGGTCCTGCCTATCCTCGCGCTCTACATCGTCGCCGCCGAGGAACAGGGCGTCGGCCCGGAAAAGCTCGCCGGAACCATTCAGAATGACATTCTGAAAGAGTTCATGGTACGGAACACCTACATCTATCCGCCCAAGCCGTCGATGCGGATCATTTCGGACATCTTCGCCTATACCTCGCAGAACATGCCGAAATTCAATTCGATCTCAATCTCCGGCTATCACATGCAGGAAGCGGGCGCCTCGGCAGACCTCGAGCTGGCCTACACGCTCGCCGACGGTATTGAATATATCCGCGCCGGGGTCGCCGCCGGGCTGGACGTCGACGCGTTTGCGCCGCGCCTGTCCTTCTTCTGGGCCATCGGCATGAACACTTTCATGGAAGTCGCCAAGATGCGGGCCGCCCGACTGCTCTGGGCGAAGCTCGTCAAGGAAGAGTTCAACCCGAAGAACCCAAAATCTCTCAGTCTGCGGACACATTCGCAGACCTCCGGCTGGTCCCTGACCGCGCAGGACGTCTACAACAATGTCATCCGCACCTGCCTTGAGGCCATTGCAGCCACAGGCGGCCAGACCCAGTCGCTGCACACGAACAGCTTCGATGAGGCCCTCGCCCTGCCAACCGACTTCTCCGCCCGGATCAGCCGCAACACGCAGCTTTTCCTGCAACAGGAAGGCGGCGCCTGCCAGACAATCGACATGTGGGGCGGCTCCTACTATGTCGAACGCCTGACGCACGACCTTGCCGAAAAGGCCCTCGCCCACATCGCCGAAGTCGAAAAGATGGGCGGCATGGCCAAGGCCATCGAGGAAGGCCTGCCCAAGCTGCGCATTGAAGAGGCCGCCGCCAATACGCAGGCCCGCATCGACAGCGGCACGCAGACCGTGGTCGGGGTGAACAAATTCCTTCTGGACGAGGAAGAAGACGTGCCTGTGCTGAAGGTGGACAATGCCGCCGTACGCCGCATGCAGCTGGACAAACTGGCTCGCCTGAAATCCGAACGCGACGAGGCAGAGGTCACTGCCAAGCTCGACGCGATTGCCAAGGCCGCCGCTGGCACCGAAGGCAATTTGCTCGCGCTGGCCGTGGATGCCGCCCGCGCCAAGGCGACTGTGGGCGAGATTTCCGAAGCCGTTGAGCGCAGCCAGGGCCGCCACCAGGCCGTCATCCGCTCCATCAAGGGCGTCTATGGCGGCGGCGTGAAGGGCGACGACAAGGCCGAGGCCGCTGCAACCCTCGCCTCGGCGTTCGAAAAGAAGCATGGCCGCAAGCCGAAGGTCTACATCGCCAAGATGGGCCAGGATGGGCATGACCGTGGACAGAAGGTTGTCGCCTCCGCTCTGATGGACCTCGGCTGGGATGTCGAGATCGGCCCGCTGTTCCAGACACCGGAAGAGGCCGCCGCCGATGCCCGCAAGGCCGGGGTCGACATTGTCGCCGCCTCCTCGCTCGCGGCGGGCCACCTCACGCTTGTGCCGGAACTGAAACGTGCGCTCGGCAATGAAGGCGCGGCGCACACGCAGATCATTGTCGGCGGCGTGATTCCGCCACAGGATTTCGATGCGCTCTACGCCGCCGGTGCTTCGGCCATCTTCCCACCGGGCACCGTCATCGCCGACAGCGCCATCAAGATGCTGGAAGTGCTGGACGGAGACGATGGATCGAAGACGGCGGCGGAATAGGAATTGGACCGGAAGCCAACAGCCGCGGAGGAAATCCTTGCGGATGTCGCTTCCGTTAGCTGTGTCCTGATCTTGGTGGCTGCGGCGAGTGCCGGTCTGCACGCATTTCTGCATCCTTTGGACAGCCGCCTAGCAGGGTTGTCGATCGTGCTTCTTTGGGGCGGCCTTTTTGCGCACAAATTTGCAGTTGCGCCCCGCCCCTCTGTCATCGAATTGTGCGCAAAACCAATCAAGGCGCTTTTTCTGAAAGGAAAAACCTCTTGAAAACCACTCGGCCCACCCCAGTTATTATTGATAAACAATAATAATGGAGCAAGACATGATCGTTTCCACCACTCCGACCCTGCAGGGCCATGAGATCACAGAATATCGCGGCATTGTCTGCGGCGAGGTCGTGATTGGCGCGCATCTTGGCAAGGACATCCTTGCCAGCTTCACCAATCTCGTTGGCGGCCGGTCCAATGCCTATGAGAGTACGCTGCGGGAAACCCGCGATGGCGCCATGGACGAGATGATCGAAGAAGCCCGCAAGCTCGGCGCGAATGCGATTGTCGGCGCGAAATTTGACTACACGGTCATCGGCCAGAATGGCTCCATGATGATGGTCGCCGTCTCCGGCACCGCCGTTACGGCTGGCTAGTCCTTCGACTTGTGGGCCAATGCTGCGGCATTGGCCTCCCAATTCTGACCATCGAACGCATTCACCGTCACGTCCAGCGCCTGCCAGTTATCGATACACCGCCATGTCACGGCAAACCCATCCTGGTTTGAGCGGGGCACATAGAAGCTCTTGATGCCGCATGTCCTGCAGAAGCGATGCTTCGCACCGCCTGTGTTGAAAGTGTATTCGGCAAGGTTCTCCGCCCCCTGAAGAAGGCGAAAGCGGCTGGCCGGCACGATCACGTGAATATTGCCGCTCATCGCGCAGATCGAGCAATTGCAGTCCTCGACCTCAAAGGCTGCCGGCAGGTCCACCTCAAACCGCACTGCGCCGCAATGGCATCCGCCCTGATGTGTCGTGAACTCGCTCATCTGGCCGCTCTACCCAACCCATACAGGTGGGAAACGGTCGACCCAAGGGTCGGCGCGCTCCAACTGTCCGGCGAGGGAGTACAGTAATTCTTCGCTGCCACAGCGCCCGCCAAACATCATGCCAAGCGGCAGCCCCTGCGGCGCAGTTTCGGTCGGGTCCGTCCAGTGCAGCGGCACCGACATGGCCGGTGCGCCGATCTGGTTGAACAATGGACAGAGCGGCGCAAAAGTCGACACGGCTGCATTCATTTGCTCGGGGGAGGCCGTCAGTGCGAGCACACCCAATTTCTCTGGCGGGCGGAACAGGGTTGGCGTCAGGATCAGGTCGAGCTTCTGATCATCCAGGAAGCGTTCAAAAGTGATTGCCGCCGCATTGAACAAATTGTTCGCACGCGCCAGCTCCATCATCGGTACGGTCCGACCCAGATTGGCCATCGCAAACGTAATCGGCTCCAGCTCGTCCTCGCGCACGTCGCGGCCGAGCATCACCGAGCGCGCATCAATCGCGGCGGCGACATTGGCGGAGATGGTGAACAGCGCCGCCTTGCCCAACTCCTCCCCGTTCAGTACAGGCGCGGCTTCAACCACAGTGTGGCCGAGGCTTTCCAGCAGATGCCCCGTTGCCGTCAGACCCTCGGCTGCTTCGGGGCTCAATTCGGTGCCATTCGGCGCGGTACGCCAAAGTGCGATCTTCAGCGGCACAGGGTCTCGCGACACGGCCTCCAGGAAGGAGCCCTCCGGAGTTGGTGCCACATAGCGGCTGCCAGTCTCGCGGCCATGTGAGGCGTCCAGCAAGGCCGCATTGTCACGCACCGTGCGGCTGACGGCGTGAACCGTAGACATACCGTTCCAGCCTTCAGTCTGAAGAGGCCCCATCGGCGTGCGCCCGCGCGACGGCTTCATGCCAAACAGACCGGTGCAGGCGGCTGGAATGCGGATTGAGCCCCCACCATCACTCGCCTGCGCCAATGGCACGACGCCTGCAGCGACAGCCGCCGATGCCCCGCCCGACGAGCCACCCGATGTGCGCGTCACATCCCACGGATTGCGCGTCTGGCCATAGAGCGTGGACTCGGTGGTTGTAGTCAGGCCGAATTCGGGACTGGTCGTCTGGCCGAACATGACGAGCCCCGCCTTGCGATAGCGTTCCGTCAGCACCGAATCCTGCGACGAGACATGCCCCTTCCAGCTGACTGACCCATTGGTCAGAGGCGCGCCATCGATCATCACGGCGAGATCCTTGGTGATGAAAGGCACGCCGGCAAACGGCCCGTCAGTGGGCAAGTCTGCCAGCTGGGCTTCGGCAAGGTCGGGATAAAGGCTGGAAAAGCAATTCAGTTCAGACTGCGCGGCATGGGCCCGCGACACTGCCTCGTCCAGCAATTCTTTTGAAGAGACTTCACCGGCGCGGACCAGTTCGGCCAACCCCATCGCATCAAACGCCGCATATTCCTTCATCCTGCCCTCCTGTTTCAAGGCAGTCTGGAGCGCCCGCGGTCAGAAGAAAACCCCTAGTCTTTGGGCGGGCGCGAATTCCGGCGATTGCGCCGGTCCCGTTCCGGCCCACGGGCCAGCATGTCGGCCATGGCACGGCGCTGCTCTGGGGGAAGCGCTTCGAGCCGGGCAATCATCGCCTTATGCGTGGCCGCATGAACCGACCCCTCCGCCGCGCGCAGATCGGCAAATGCCGCGCGGACGGCCTCCGCATCGAAAGGATCCGCCTTCAGCGCGTCTGCCAATTGCGCACGCACCGCATTGCGCGCATCGCGTTCTGTTCGGGATTCGCGATAGGATTCCCGCATCAGGCCAAACATAGCCCGGCGTGTTTCAGTATCTATGTCTTGGGCCAACCGGGGCCGCTCTTCACGATGGCCACGATCAGGTATATGGCGCACCAGCATGCCAACAACCAGCCCCAACAGGAGCAGGTTGAACAACAGGGAAATCGTCATCCAGAAAGAAATTCGGCGCGGCGCTCGGGCCGGGGTCTCATTCATTGCGTCGCCTCATCTTCCAGTACCAGTGTGTACGTATCAAATCCAAGCGCAGCATAAACTGCCGCTTCGGCCTGCTCGTCCTGCGTCGTGATCGGTTGGGCTACGCTCATACCGGCGAACACACCGACCGTCAGCGATGCCAACGCGCCTGCGGGAATCCAGACCGGCAACTTCCAGCCGGATTTGCGTGCAGGGGCCGCCTTTGGCGCAGACGCGATCAAGGCGTCGCGCAAACTCTCAGAGGTCACAACATCCGGGACCTCACCCAAAAGGGCATCAATCTCGCGGGCAGCGGCAATTGCAACAGAAAAATGTTCTGGATGCGCCTTCATGCGCGCACGGGCAGCCGCCCGCTCTTCCTCGGGAAACATGTGGGGATCGGCCCCATAGGTCTCGATCAGGGCCAGGATCCGGTCGTCTGAAATCAATTGTCCGCTCATGATGCGGCCCTCTCCAACAGGCTGTCGCGAAGCGTGCGTCGTGCACGTGCCAGCAAACTTTCCAGTGCCTCCACGCTGACATCCATGATGTCTGCGGCTTCGGCTTGAGAATGTCCCTGCAGGGCGCATAGCGTCAATGCTGCGGCCTGGCGTTCCGGCAAGTGGGAGATTGCATCTTCCACCGCACGGACCCGCTGGGACTGATCCAGCAATTCTGCCGGGGTCATGGCCGGATCAGTGCGCTCCGGCAGGTGTTCCATGGTCACTTCACGGCGCTTGCGCAGCCGATCGTAACAGAGATTCAGGGCAACCCGGTGCAGCCAGGTTGAGAATTTCGCACGCGGTTCCCATCCCGGCAGCGCCTTCCAGGCGCGGAGGAAGGTTTCCTGTGTCACGTCTTCAGCCTCTGAAGGGTCGCCGAGCATGCGCGTTGCCAAGGCAAGGACGCCGCTGCTGTAGCGGTCGACAAGGCTGGAGACAGCAGCGGGGTCGCCCGCTGCTGCTCGTGTGATCCGGTCGAGGTCTGAACTGAAAGCCAAGGCAGAGGACTTAACCGAAAACGGGCCGGAAGAACATCGTCATATCGCGGTAAATCACGTTGATACATCTCTGGCTTCCGGCCCATCGGGAGGTCGTCCTTATTCAGGCTGCGGGCCGTCGCCGCGCTTGTGCTTACCGCCGCGACGATCTTTCATCTTCGACTTCATGGCGTCCATTTCTTCCTTCGTCACAATGCCATCGCCATCGGCATCGACCTTGTCAAAGCCGGGACGTTCCTTGCTGGCAAACTCCTCGGCGCTGATCGTGCCGTTACCGTCAGTGTCCAGCTTCGCGAACATCTTGGCCTTGCGTTCCGCCATACGTTCAGCGCGCTTGGCTTCGTGATGCGCATCCAGTTCGGCTTGCGTCACGGCGCCATCGCCATTGGCGTCAACCTCTGCAAATCTCGCAGCGCGGTGCGCATCGATTTCTGCCTTGGAGAGGTCTCCATCGCCATTGGTATCGATTTCAGCAATCATGGCTTCCATATTGCCGCGTTGGCCGTGATGTCCCTTGCCGCGATGACCGTCGCCCGGTTGGGCAATGGCGATCATTGGCAGGGCCAGGGCCGCAATGGCGGCGATCGAAGCGGTTGCAATCGTAGTACGTTTCATTGAGAAAACTCCGTTTGTTTTACTCACCCATCGCGTATTGAACGGGTTGGCCCGGAGTTTCCGTCGCTCAAAGCTGAAGTTTTTTCACCGCCAGCATGTGAATCTTTGATTTCACTGAGGAAATTTCTGCCTCAAGCGCGTCGAATGTCTCCATATCCACCGATCGACAGAGCCTGTCCTTCAAGCCTTCCGGTATGTGCCCGCCCGCCATTTCGCTGCCGAGCGCCAATCTGTGAACCTGCTGGAGCGACTGAAGAAAGGTGACTCCCTCTTCAAGTAACGTCCTTTCCGCCTCCGGAAGCGACGAGCAGGAAATCGCCTCGCGCGTATTGGAACGGATCGCATCCGGTTCGCCACGCAACAGCATGTCGCGCTGAACGACAAACTCGGCATCCACCAGTCCGCCTTCGGCCGTCTTCAGGTCCCAAAGGCCTGTCCCCGGCTTCTCGCGATAGAGCCTCTGGCGCATGTCCGCCACGTCCTGTGAGATCGTACCATCCGTCTTGCCCGCGCGCGCGACGATAGCTTCGCAGGCGATCTTCATGATGCGATAGCAGAGCGCCTCGTCGCCCGTGACCGGTCGCAGGCGGGTCAGCGCCATATGCTCCCAGGTCCAGGCATCATGATTTTGGTAGCGCTCGAAAGCCGGCACGCTGACCGCAACGGGTCCGGCGCCGCCGGAAGGCCGCAATCGCATGTCGACTTCGTAAAGATCCCCCTCAGCTGTGGGAGCCGTCAAGGCCGTTATCAGGCGCTGCGTAAATCGCGTGTACCAGGTCTGCGCCACCATCGGGTCTGCGTCGTAGATCACGATAATGTCGAGATCGGACCCGGCCGTCAGTTCCCGCCCGCCCAGCTTACCCATGGCAAAGATGGCCCAACTGCCCGGCCGCGGACCATAGCGGTCCTCGGTTTCACACTCAGCGGCGCTGGCCATTTCCTGAATGGTCTCATCGGCAAGGTCTGACCAGTGCGCCCCGGCATCGCGCGCATTGATCAGGCCATGCAACAAGCGGTGCCCGATCAGGAAATTCTGTTCCCGGTGGTAGCGTCGCCACGCATCCAGCGCGCCATCGAAACTGACCGTGTCGTCAATCACCGGACGTGGCGGTTCCTGACGACTGACCAAGGCTTCCAACAGATCTGGGCGGCGCGAAAGAATTTGCGCGAGGCGTGGCGCGAGCGCGAGCGTGGATACAAGGTCATCCAGCAGGGTCTGCTCCGCCAACAGCATGGACAGCGTCTGCACGCCAGAGGACATCCCTTCGAAGAAACGTGAGAACCAGCGAAACGCCTCATCAGGCTCACCCGTCTTGCCCATCGCTTCCAGCATGCTTGGCAGCAAGGCTGTCAGCAATTCCCGGCCCCGGGCCGTGCGCGTTGCTGGCACGCGCCCCCGATGCCAGGACCGGATCGACTCAATGGCCGCGCTTGGGTTGCTGAAGCCCAGCGAAGCAAGCGTTTCAATCGTCCCCGGATCATCATCAACACCCGTGAAGACAAGATTGCCCAGCGGACTGGCGTCCAGTGCCCGGTCTTCATGAGCAAACAAACCGTCATAGTGCGCCTGAACGCAGCGGCGTGTGGCCTGCAAGTCCCGGTCGAATGAGGCAAGATCGGCATAGCCGCAAAGCATGGCCACGTCCTTGCGGTCATCCTCGCCCGCCGGGACGGTATGGGTCTGCTCGTCGCGGCGCATCTGGACCCTGTGCTCCAGATTGCGCAAGGCGAGATAGGCCGTCTCCAATTCCTCGGCCGTGTTGCGTTCGACCACACCTGCACCCGTTAGCGCGGCGAGCGCGCCGAGCGTGGAATTATCGCGCAGTTCCGACTGTCGCCCACCAAGGATCAATTGTTGCGTCTGGGCAAAGAATTCGATCTCGCGAATACCGCCCGGCCCCAGCTTCACATCCGGCGAGACGGTCTCGAAATCGGCGCGCCCCACTTTGCTGTTGATCATCCGCTTGATGGCCTGGATGTCGCCAATCGCCCAATAGTCGAGATTACGGCGCCAGACAAAAGGCTGCAGGATTTTCAGGAAACGGTCCGCACTCGCATGGTCTCCGGCGGTCGGACGCGCCTTGATCCAGACCATCCGCTCCCAGTTCTGACCCACACTCTCATAGTAAAGGTCCGCCATCTTCGTTGAGACCGCCAGGGGCGTCGACGACGGATCGGGCCGCAATCGAAGGTCGGTTCGGAACACATAACCGTCACCCGTCGCTTCCTGCATCATGCGGACGAGGTCCCGTGCGATACGCTGTGCGGTCTCCCCGGCGGAAAAGTCACCGTCCATGAACACACCCGGCTCATAGAACACGCAGATATCGATATCGCTGGAATAGTTCAGCTCATACGCGCCCATCTTGCCAAGGGCGACCGCGAAGATGCCCGCGCCGCCAAGATCCCGTTTGGCGAGAGACGCACGCAATACTGCTTCAAGGCACTCTTCGGCAAACTCGCTGAGCGCGCGCGTCACACCCATTACTGGCAACACGCCGGCCAGGTCTTCTGCTGCGAGCGATAGATGCAGTTGCGCCTTGGCCTTGCGCATGGTTGCCATGACATCGGCTTCGGGCAAATCGGCTGGAATATCCCTGACGGCCTGCAAGGCATCGCGCCAATGCCCGCGCACGCCCGTCTCATGCAGGCGCCGCAAATAGGGCGCCGCTGGCAGAGCCCGCTCCAGCGCGGTTTCGGCGGTATCTGCGACTGGCAGGATCGTCAGCATACGGGCATCACACTCTCGGCAGGCGCAGCGTGGCCTTCAGACCCGGCATGTCCGGATCGCCGCCCGCATCACTCAGGATCAAACTGCCGCCATGCATGTCTGCCACGGAATCGACGAGCGCGAGACCAAGGCCGGATCCAGGCTGAGTGCGCGCCGAATCCATACGCTGGAAGCGCTGTACGACGAGTTCGCGCGAGCCCTCCGGGACACCGGGGCCGGAATCCACAACAGTCATATCGACGGTGCCATTCGGGCCGCGCGTAATGGAGAATGTGATGGCACCGCCTTCGGGCGTGTACTTCACGGCATTGTCGAGCAAGTTCGACAAGGCCTGACCCACAAGGTCACGATCCGCAAGAATGGTAAGGTTGCGAGAAATCTGGCTCTTGAAGGAAAGTCCCGCTTCCTCGCAGGCCGGGTCGAAGAGTTCGGCCAGTTCTTCGCCGAGTTCCGACACATCCATCCGTACACGCTCGCCTTCCGCGCCCGCTTCCAACCGCGCAAGGCGGAGGATTGCGTTGAACGTGCCGAGCACCCGGTCCACCTCCTCGACCGTCACTTCCAGAGTAGCCTCGGCGCTTTCGCGTGACATCGGTTCGGACAGGGCGATCTCCAGTCGATTGCGAAGGCGCGAGAGAGGCGAGCGCAGGTCATGCGCAATTGCGTTCCCTGTATGGCGCGTGGAATCCACCAGCTTCTCGATCTGGTCGAGCATGGCATTCAGCCGGGACGCCAGCCGGTCGAACTCGTCGCCAGATCCGCGCACGGGTGCGCGCCTGCCCAATTCCCCGCCCATCACGGCCTCGGCCGTCCGCGCGAGTTCATCTGCCCGTCGCGCGGCTCCGCGCGAAATCAGGATTCCCCCCAGCAATGAGAAGACCAACCCGATGGGAGCGGCAATGAAGATTGCGCGCTGTATGCGCCCCACAATCGCCGTCTGCTGTTCGGTGTCAAATGCCACCAGCAAAGCACCACCATTGTCACGCAGGCGCACGATACGACCTGCTGCCTGCCGCAGGATCTCGGTTCCGTCCGGCTCCTGCTGGCGGAACTCGAAATAAACGGTCTGCACGTCTGCTGCTGGCGGCGCCGTCGGCATCCGCCCGAAATGGCCCGCAATCTTTCGGCCCGAAGAGTCTTCAAGATAGTAGAAATAGGTAGAGCCGGTGCGCGTCATCCGCTCCAGAACGGACTGGCTGAGACGCTCCATTCCGCCTGTGAAATAGGCGTTTCCAAGCTGCTCGAATTCGAGATCCATCCGCCGCTCGCTCTCCGTGCGGATATAGTAGACCGTCGAATAATAGAGATAGACCAGCAACGCAGCCGAAAACGCCGCAAACATGGCGCTGTAGATCAGCGCCAGTTTGAACGTCGTCGTCTTCAGGAAGGTCGGCAGTGCGAGTCTCATGTGGTGCTAGGTGCCAGTCGCCTGCCCGGGCGTCTAGCCCTGCAGGCGATAGCCAGCCCCGCGCACCGTATGCAGAAGTGGCTCTTCGAATTCCTTGTCGATCTTCGCGCGCAGGCGCGAGATGTGGACGTCGATCACATTGGTCTGGGGGTCGAAATTATAATCCCACACCTTCTCCAGCAACATGGTACGCGTCACGACCTGTCCGGCATGGCGCATAAGATATTCCAGCAGACGGAACTCGCGCGGCTGGAGGTCGATCTTCTGCCCGGCCCGCGTCACTTTGCGGGTCAGCAGATTCATTTCAAGATCACCGGCTTTCAGGACCGTCACCTGTTGCTCCACCGGCAGGCGACGGCCGAGTGCCTCGACCCGTGCAGCGAGTTCGGCCGGAGCAAATGGCTTGGCGAGATAGTCATCCGCGCCAACCTTCAGCCCCTGCACCCGATTTTGGACATCGCCCAGAGCTGACAGGAAGAGGGTCGGCGTCTTGCCGCCCGCTTCCCGGTATTCCTTGACCAAGGTCAGGCCATCTTTTTCCGGCAGCATCCGGTCTACGACAAGCGCGTCGAATTCAGACGCCCGCGCCATGGCCAGGCCGCTATCACCATCGGTTGCCATGTCGACGCGGTGGCCCGCCTCGACCAGAACCTTCTCGATGAAGCTGGCCATTTCGATGTCATCTTCAATTACGAGAACATGCATGGTGTCTTCCTGAACCGTATCAAGCATCGGAATCTCCTATTCGGCGTCCGACAGGTCAATGGTGCGATAATTCGTGATCTGGCCAATACGGACTGCGATCAGAATTTTCGTGCGCTTGGCGTTCTTGGCGTCGGTAATTGCCTTGCGGAAAGCTTCGACGGATGTGGCCGGCTTGTTGTTCACTTCCAGGATGACCATGCCTTCCTGAATGCCGGCCTCTTCCATGACGCCGTCCTTGGTGATGCCCGACACGAGCAGGCCATTTTCGCCTTCACGCAAGCCAAGACGGGTGCGCAATTCGTCGTCCATCTTCTCGAACGTCGCGCCAACTTCCTTCACTTCCTTGCCGGTATCCGGCGCCGTCGTGGCTGACGAAGAAAGCGCCGGTTCGACGATCGCATTCGGATTGCTCGGACGCTCGCCGACGGTGACATTTAGGGTCTGTTTCTTGCCGCCGCGAATAATCTCGAACTTGTTCTGCGTATTGGCGATCAGCTTGCCAACCAGCCGCGTCGTCGATGTGGCATCGGTGACCTTGTCGCCATTGACGGACAGGATGATGTCGCCACGTGCGAGGCCGCCTTTTTCTGCCGGGCTGCCATTGGTGACATCGGCAATGATTGCACCTTTGGCATCCTTGATGCCTTGGGCCTCGGCCATGTCATCTGTCAGGTCCTGGATGGCAACACCCAGCCAGCCGCGTGAGACCTTGCCGTCCTTGATCAGGGACTTGGTCACTTCACTGGCGAGCTCTGCCGGAATCGCAAAGCCGATCCCGACAGAACCGCCCGTCGGCGAAAAGATCGCCGTGTTCACACCGATCACATTGCCATTGAGGTCAAAGGTGGGGCCACCGGAATTGCCCCGGTTGATGGAGGCATCGATCTGGAGGAAATCTGTATAGGGGCTGTCCGGGCCAATCTCGCGGCCATCGGCTGACAAGATGCCCGCAGTGGCAGTGCCGCCAAGTCCGAACGGATTGCCAAGCGCGACCACCCAGTCGCCCTTGCGCATAGTGTGGGAGTCGCCAAAGCTGACGAAGCGATACTCGCCCGGCTCTGTAACACGCAGCACAGCCAGATCCGTTTGCGCATCGGTGCCGACCAGTTCGGCGTCGAGCTCTGTCCCGTCCTTCAGGACGACCTGAATGGCCGTAGCGCCCTCAACCACGTGATTGTTCGTAACGATGTAGCCATCCTTGGAGATGAAGAAGCCCGACCCAAGCGAGCGACCCTCGCGCGTTTCCGGTTCTTCTTCCTCTTCCTGACGGCGCTGTTCCATGAACTCATCCAGGCCAGGCATGCCGCGAAATTGTTCGAAGAATTCCTGCATGTCAGCCATACGGCCGACTTCGCGCTCGGTGGTGACGTTGACGCTGACCACGGCAGGCTCAACTTGTTCGATCAAATCGGCAAAACTGAGCGGCGCGCCCCGTGGCGCTTCAATCTGGATCGGCTGGGCACCCGCCTCCGGGCTGAAGATCTGTGGGGCGAGGGAGAAAGAGCCTACCATCGCCACGCCCACCAGCGCAGCTACCATGGCCTGTCTCGATATGCCGATTGTCTTCATTCCTGTCTCCAAGTCACTGAAAAATTTGCCTGTATTGGGCATGTGGGCCAGCATAAGCCTGCCACAAGCATTGTGGTCATTAAAAGACAGTAAGGCGATTTTCACGCGCCGGTAAGAAAATTGCCCCTGATTTCTCCTGGCTTGACGCGACAACCTCCGGTCGACTTGCCCCAACAGTGTGAATCTGAAGGTAACTCTACAGAAAGCTGTTTTTTAATGAAGTTTACGCAAGTCCAGTCAAAAGTCCCTTGTAAGCCAAGTATTTTGCGCTCATTCTATTTGCGGAACAAGGCTATGGGGCTTCGAGCGAAGATCAGGACATCCTCTCAACCGGCACATCGTGCCAGGCTGAGTGTTGGGTTGCCCGTCACTCTTCACGCGAGCTGCCCCGACCCCTTGCCGGCGTCGCACAGGCCCTTTTCAAGGTTCTGCGGCATTCGCCTCCGGAGGCAATGTGTCCCTGCCAGGACGTCATTTCCGGGCCATTGCAATCGTCAAGCGCGTCCCCACCCAGCTGACGAATGTTATGGAGCGGCGTCGGCATCCTTTCCCACAGTCTCACAGACAGGCTTCGACAAGCATTGATTTCTGGCCAAGCGAATGGTCTTCAACCAGATGCCCTCTGGTGGGGCAAAAGGACGAGCAGTTGCATAATAAGCTGACAATAATTCTGACCGGATTGGCCGGGTGCGCTCTACTGGCCAGCGGCATTTCCCTCGCGCCGCCTGGCACTTTGGCATTGACCCTCTGCCTCGGCGCCCTCCTGCTTGGGCTCAGTGTCATTGATATTCGCACATTGACCCTTCCCGATGCCCTGACGGCCTCAACAGTCCTGCTCGGCATCCTGATGGTCTGGCTGACCCGGCCTGAAGCCTGGCGGGCGCACCTGATCGGCGGACTGGTCGGCTATGGCATTCTGGTGATGGTGGAACTCGGCTATCGCCACTTGCGTGGCAAAGACGGACTCGGACGGGGCGACGCCAAACTGCTCGGCGCGCTTGGCGTATGGACTGGTTGGGCGGGCCTTGCCCCCATTATGCTCGTCGCGTCGGCCTCCGCACTGGGGGGCGTGATCGGACTGTCGGCGCTCGGAATCCGCAAGGTCGATGCCGATACGCCCATTCCATTCGGGCCGTTCATCGCGCTGGGCGGATGGGTTGTCTGGCTTGGCGGACGTTTCTTCCTGCCAACCGGACTCTACTAGGCGTCTTCCGGCTCGACGGGATCCACCTGCGCCCTGCGCGAGCGCGCAATCGCGATGCCGATGAACGCGCCAAACAGCAATAGCAAGAATGGCCCGCCCCATAGTAGCCAGCCCGCTACACCGTCCGCCTTCGGACGGAACAGGACAAACTCGCCATACCGGTCCTCGAACCAGCCGCGCACCTCTTCGTCACTCGCGCCATCCTCGATCATCACGCGTACCCGCGCGCGCATGTCTTCGGCAATTGGCGCGGCGGACTGGGAAATCGGTTCATTCTCGCAGGCGACACAGCGCAGCTCGCGCATCAGGGATTGCGCGCGGGCCTCCTGTTGCGAGTTATCCAGCGCAACATCTTCGGCCACAGCGAACCCGGCAAGCACCAGACTGATCAGGATCACAACGAACTGTTTCATGCTTTGCGCCTTGGCCACAGGCTGAAGGCACCGCCCAGCGCCATCAGGATCACGCCGAAATATAACAGGTCAATCATCGGATTATAGTAGACCCGAAACACCCAGCGCGGCGCGCCATCCACCATGCGCTGCTCGCCCAGCGCCGCATAGAGATCGCCGGTGCCCGTCTTGTGGATCGCAGTTTCCGTGGTCGGCATTTGTGCCGCCGGATAATAGCGTTTCATGGGCGTCATGATCGCCTTGGCGCTGCCGCGCGTCGCGGTAAGTTGCGCCCGGTCGGCATACCAGTTCGGGCCTTCGATTGCGCGCACCTGATCAAGGGTCAGCGTCCAGCCGGCCACTGTGCCAGATCCGCCTTCTGCGAGCGCCACCGTCGTCTCATACCGTCCCGTGGTCTCGACCACCGCGCCGATCACAAACAGGCCGAGGCCCATATGGGCCAGCGTCATGCCCCAGACGCGCGGCGGCAGGCGGAAGATCCGCCCCGGCGTGATCGCCCGGCGCTTCAATTCCCACAGTGCGCCAATCACCAGCCACGCACCCAGTGCAAGGCCAAGTGCTGCGCCGATGGAAATGTCCCAAAGGCCAACTCCCAAGGCGAGGAAGACCAGCGCCAGCGTGCCGCCAGCGATCGCCCATTTGGACCAGTTCTTCAAATCCGCCTTGCCCCAGGCCCAAGCCTGAACCACGGGCAATATGAGCAGCAACAGTGCCAGCATCGGCGTGAACGTCAGATTGAAATAGGGCTCGCCAACAGAAATCGTCCGGCCGGCTGCCTCTGCCATCAGCGGAAAAAGCGTTCCGAGCAACACGGTCAGCGCCGCAACGATCAGAACGATATTGTTCGCCATCAGCGCGCCTTCCCGGCTGAGCAACATCCACGGCTTCCCGCCCGGCAGTTTCGGTGCCCGCATGGCAAACAGCACCAGCGCAAAGCCGCCATAGGTCAGCAGGCCGAACAGCAAGAGCATGCCCCGCTCCGGGTCCACGGCAAAGGCGTGCACAGACGTGAGGATGCCCGAGCGCACGAGGAATGCGCCCATGATCGAGAACAGGAAGGCCAGCACCGCCAGCAGCGCCGACCAGGCCCCGAAGCCTTCGCGCTTCTCTGTCACGACAACCGAATGCAACAGCGCAGCCCCGATCAGCCACGGCATCAGCGAAGCATTTTCCACCGGGTCCCAGAACCACCAGCCGCCCCAACCAAGCTCGTAATAGGCCCAGTAGGAGCCGAGCGCGATGCCGAGCGTAAGCGGAATGAAAGCAGCCAGCGACCAGCGCCGTGCCTCCTTCGCCCAGACCGAATCGACCCGCGCTTCCATCAAGCCAGCCGCCGCCAGCGCAAACACAAAGGAATATCCGACATAGCCAAGATACAGCATGGGCGGATGAATGCTGAGCGCCGGATCCTGCAAGAGCGGGTTCAGCCCTGCGCCCTGAAATGGCGCTGGATCCAGCCGCAGGAAGGGCGACGATGCAAACAACAAATAGGCCAGCGCGCCGACCGCCAGCAGGCCCTGAATGCCGAGCGCGCGCGCCTCGAACAGGTCGCGCCCGGTGCGCATCCACAGCGCACCTGCTGCGCCAAAGCCAAGCGTGACAAGACACCAGAGCGCCATCGAGCCTTCATGGTTCCCCCAGGCGCCTGCGATCTTGTAGATCATCGGCTTCAGCGTGTGCGAATTGTTCGCCACCAGCGCGACCGAGAAATCAGACCGGGCAAAGGCCACGATCAGCGTCACGAAAGACAGGATCATCACCGCGAAACCGGCATAAGCGGCCAGCCCCGCCATCCGCCTTTGGCCCGTCAGGCCGAACATGCCCTGCGCCAGCGCCGCTGCCAGCGCCAGGAAGGCCGCAAAATGGCCGAGTTCGATCATCCGGCCACGTCCAGCGGCTTCAGTTCCCGCGGCTGGTAGTTTTCATCATGCTTGGCGAGGATCTGTCGCGCCGTGAACGCGCCCTCCGGCCCGAACTGGCCGGTTGCCACCACACCCTGTCCTTCGCGGAACAGGTCTGGCGCGATGCCGGTATAGCTGACACGGATCGTATGGGGGCTGTTGTCGATGACGGTGAAAATCATGGTCGCGCCATCTTCGGAATAGGCCAGTGATCCCGGCTCGACCCAGCCGCCGACCTTCACAACCTTGCCGTCTTCCGGCTGGCCTTGCTCGGCCAGGATTTCCGGCGTGTAAAACAGGTTGGCATTCTCGCGCAGCGCAAAGAAAGCCAGCACCGCCGCCGCCAGGAGCAGCAGCGCCGCAATGCCAAAAGTATAGAGTCGTCGTGTCCGTGCGCGCATGGCGAGACTTATAAGGGGACTTGCACCGAAAAGGGAGTGCGGCAGATGCAGCCGGACTATTCCGCTTCAGGAACCGCGGTTTCCGGCTGGCTGAGCGCTTCGATCATCGGGGCGAACCGTTCGCGGCGCGGATCATCTTCCGGCAGGCGCGAATAGATATAGCGCATGGCCTGTTCGGCCTTTTCCTGATCGCCTGCCTGCGACGCACCCATGGCCGCCCACATACCCGCGCGCACCTGGGTTTCATCCAGTTCATAGGCCTTGGCGAACAGGCGCGTGGCCTCTGGCGAGACCGCGCCATTGTTCAGCTCGACCAGCGCATCGCCAAGCGCCAGCAAGGCCGGCATGAATTCATTGTCCCGCCGCAAGGCAGACTGGTAGGCCCTTGCTGCATCCGACGTGCGTCCCTGCGCGCGCAGGATTTCACCAATGAAATAGTGTGGCTGCGGGTCTTCAGGGCGTTCCACCACGGTCGCCTCAAGACGCGACAGGGTTTCAGCCTGAGTCAGCGCGCCCGGATCGGTGCGGATTTTCTCCATCAGGCCAGCCTGCCGGTCTTTCATCGGCAAATCGCCCATACCGGGTTTCCCTACCAGCAGATATCCACCAATCGCCACCGCCAGACAAAGTGCGAGGATGATACCGTTCCGACGTGTCATGATTTTGGAAACTTCAACACGGCCTTCAGGCCACCCATGCCGGAATCCCCCAGATCGAGACTGCCGCGATGCAGTTCGGCCAGTTCCTTGACGATGGACAGGCCCAGTCCGGTGCCGGGGGTGGTCTCATCGAGGCGCACGCCGCGCTTCAGGGCGCCCGCACGTTCTTCTTGCGTCAGCCCCTTGCCGTCATCCTCTACCTCTATGGTCAGCGCCTCTGCCCCATCGCGAACCCGCACCATCACTTCGCTCCGGGCCCATTTGCAGGCGTTTTCCATCAGATTGCCGACCATTTCTTCCAGATCCTGTTTCTCTCCCCGGAACACGGCCCCGACCCCGCCGTCAACGGACACGTTGACGCCCCTTGCATCATATAGCCGGTTCAACATGCGTGCGATGCCATCGATCACAGGGCGCAACTCGGTCCGTGCGCCCAATGTCTGCGCCCGCGCCACCATTTGCGCGCGCTTCAGGTAATGCTCGACATTGGTCTGCATGTTTTCCGACTGGCGACGCACCACATCATCCAGCAAAGTATCACCGGTCGCCTCGTTGCGCAGCACGGCCAGCGGCGTCTTCAGGGCATGGGCAAGGTTACCGACATGCGTCCGCGCGCGCTCGACCACCTGCCGGTTATGCTCAAGCAGCTTGTTCAATTCATCGGCGAGCGGGCGCACTTCGGCCGGATAATCCTCAGACAGTTTCTGCCGCGTGCCTTCACGCACCTCGGCAACGTCATCCCCGATGCGCCGCAACGGACGCAGCGAGAACGATATGCCCGCGACCATCGCCGCGAACACACCGCCGAACAGGGCAATCATCGTGCCCAGCAACAAATTCCGGAAGCGCGTCGCCGCCGCATCATTGGCCGCGCGGTCAGCCGCCGCCACCAGAACAAGCGGCGTGTCACGATTGGCGATCAGGATCGCGCGAGACGCCACGCGCACATGCTGTCCGGCCGGACCAACAAGGTCAAAGTCCCCGAACTGCGTCATGCCGGGATTGGCCAGCGTCCGATCCAGTTGACCGTCGCTGAGGGGAACGGGCTCGTCCCAGAGGCTGCGCGAGCGAATGTCTCCCGCGATGTCGCCTTCGGAGCTGACCCCCACAATGGCCCAGTAGCGCCCGGAATATTGCGTGCGAAAACGCACATCCCCGAGAAAGAATTCGCGCTGGGAATCCGTGACCTGGCCATCTTCGAGAAACGCCCCTTCCCGAGTCATCTCGCGGGTCAGGCCAACAAGATTCTGTTCCAGATCCTCTTCCAGCAAGCTGAGCGTCTGCGCGCGATAGACCGCTGACAAGGCGAGCGCGCCGCCGACCAGCACGACCAAGCCCCACACCGCCGCTGCCAGCATGATCCGCCGCGCCAATGACAGGCGCGTCCAGCGGTCCAGCAGGGTCGGGTTTGAAGGGGCGCTGTCGCTCATGGTCCGGGCTCCGGCGCGGTGCGGGCCTTATCCGACGACGCGGGTTTCGGCATCCGGCACGACAAGGCGGTAGCCAAGGCCCCGCTCGGTCTGGATACGGTCCTGCCCGATCTTGCGGCGCAGGCGACCGATGAAGACCTCGATCGTGTTCGAGTCGCGATCAAAATCCTGATCGTAGATGTGTTCGACCAGTTCCGTGCGCGGCACGACGCGGCCCATATGATGCATCAGGTAAGACAGAACGCGATATTCGTGCGCGGTCAGTTTCACAGGTTCGCCATTCACACTGGCACGGGCGGCGCGCGTATCGACCACCAGCTTGCCAGCCTCCAGCGTCGCGGCAGAGTGACCGGCGGCGCGGCGCAACAGGGCGCGCAAGCGCGCCAGCAACTCTTCGGTAATGAACGGCTTGGTGAGGTAATCGTCAGCGCCGGCATCAAAGCCAGCCACCTTCTCGCTCCACGAATCGCGGGCGGTCAGAATCAGGACCGGGAAGGATTTTCCGTCCGCACGCCATTTCTTCAGGACGCTGACGCCGTCCATCTTCGGCAGGCCGAGGTCCAGGATCACCGCATCATAGGGTTCGGTGTCGCCCAGAAAGTGGCCATCCTCGCCATCTGCGGCGAGGTCCACAGCATAGCCTGACTGTGAGAGCACATCGGCCAGCTGGCGGCGCAAGTCTGAATCATCTTCAACTACCAGGATACGCATCTACACGTCCCTCCGATCTAATAAGCAATGTCGGGTCAAGCACCCTGCCGGTCAAGGACTGCACCCGTACGGGCGTCCACCGTAAAGCGCATCTTGCGGCCATCCCCCGTCATCCAGTCGATCTTGTATTGCGGCTTGCCGCCATTATCGAACAGGTCTGCACCGAGTTGATAGCCGCCATATTGCCGCTTCAGGCTCTGGAAAATCTGGCTGAGGGGAACGGTTTTGCCCTGCCGCACCGAATCGCGCGCCTGGCCGGGCGACCATTGGTTACGCCAGTCCTGAGCGATCGCCGGAGGCGTCACCACAAGGCCCATGGCCAGAAGAAGGGCAGAAATCCGTTTCATACCATGGCTGTATAGGCATCAGGCTCTGAATACCAAGTGAACATATGCCGTCGGATTCGTTCAGGCTGCGATTGGTGCCAACAGGATGGGCAATCAAGCACGTTTCGGACGCGCACGACGCTGTTGCGCGGCTGCCTCGACGTTCGGGTCTGACGCGATCACGAGCCCGCGCATTACGCCCTTCATCACGGCGGAGGTTCGGTCGAACACGTCCAGCTTGGCAAAGATTCGTTTCACGTAAGTGCCAACAGTCTCCTGGCTGAGGTCCAGCATGTCCGCGATGCCCGCATTGCTGCGGCCTTGCGCCATCCAGTGCAACACGTCGAGTTCGCGGCTGGACAGGTTCATCTCATATTGCAGCTCGGCCGACATCAGCTGGCAATAGCGCAAATAGGCGGTCTCGGCGCCAATCTGGAAAAGCGACAAATCGACTTCGTCCAGATCATCTTCTCCGGATTCCGAACTGGCGGCGATGAAGCCGACCCGCGCCGCCGACCCGTAAGTGGCGACGCATATGCCCTTCGCCATGCCCCATTTGGACAAGTCTGAAAGGTATCGGGTTTCCCGCTCATTCAGCACGACATCGTTTGGCAAGTCATGCCAGCGAAAGGCCGTTCCGATCCGCACCGAAATGTCTGGCAGCGGGTCGTCCATATGACGGGTATCGCGATAGGCGGTTTCCCACTCTTCCGGAAAGCCTGCATTGGTCAGCCCGCGACCTACCGAGCGATCATGGCCAACCGGGGACAGACACAAAAGCCGCGGCACACCCATCTCGCCAAAGGCCGAGACGGCCGCTTCGCGCAGGTCCTGCAACGATCGCGCCTCTATCAGGCCCTTCAATTTGTTGAGCACGCCACTGCCTCCCCGGACTCGAGGAGGATTGTGAGGGCTCGCGCAATATTTTCAAGCAGAATAGTAGAAATACTATCCATCTCTTCGATATTTCGCTCTCATCTGGTCGGCGACAAGCTCAGAAATCGGGTCCGACACGATGACCATTCCCTGACGGACCCCCTTCATCACGGCCGAGGTTCGGTCGAACACTTCCAGCTTGGCGAAGATACGCTTCACATATGTATTGACCGTGTCCTGACGGATGCCAAGCACATCGGCGATGGCACTATTGCTGCGGCCCTGCGCCATCCAGTAGAGGACGTCCTGTTCGCGACCGGACAGCTGGACCGGTATGTCCGGGTCCATGGTTACCAACTGGCAAAATCGCATGAAGGACGACATGCCCACAAACTGAAAGAACTCGCGGTCAATGCTCTCGACTTCCGGTCCGTCAGGATCCGTGCTGGCCGCGATCAGACCCACTCTCGACACATTGCCATATTGGAGCATGCAGATTCCCTGACCCATCTGCATCTCTCTGAGGAACTCCATATAGGCGAGTTCATTCTCTGAGAGCGACACCGATGATGGCAGGCGGTGCCAGTATAGCGGCCCGCCAATTCTGGAAGCGGCGTCCGGGATCGGGTCGTGAACCTGCCAGTTCAGTTCGTATGATTTCTGCCACGTCTCAGGAAAGCCGAAGCTCGCCGTGTTTCGGGTCAGCGACCGGTCACTTCCGATGGGACCCTGAAAATAGACGCGGGTCAGTCCAATCTCGCGCAAAGCGGCAACGGATCTGTCAAATATATCTTCGACCGTACGTGATCGAACTATATGGCGCAGATGGCCCAGCATTGGTCCAATCCCATTTTTCGAATGGGAAGATAGACCAAACCCGCTCTGCGGCAATCATATTCGCCCGCTTTAGGGTTGAATATTGATGGGCCCGCTGCCTCTCTCGCGAGACGGGAGCCTCCGCTCTGTAACAGCTGCGACAGACCTAGCCGCCGAGCAGCAGCAACGTCGTCGCATCGGAACTGATACCCGCCTGCAGGGCATAGAGGTGATCCAGCAGGTTCAGGGTTTCCTTGGCATCATGGCAGCGGTCATCGACATAGAACCAATAGTCACGATACTCGACCGCTATCGTCGCAGTGGTCGGGCGCGCCGCCGCCGATTGCACGGCGAACAGGCCCCCATTCACATCATGCCAGCCTCCCGGTGCCCGACAGGGGTCGTCCGAATATTCCAGGACAGGTTGCGAGGCACGGGCAATGTCGCGGTGCGCCTCGGGCACGTGAACCGATTGCGACAACGCCGACAACACGCCGAGCAGAGATCGCCCGCGCGCCGCATAATCGCCGAGGGCATTGCCCCGCGTTGATATCTCCGTGATGTAGCGGTCACCCGGAATCACACTGACATCCGACACCCAATAGCGCCGAAAGAAGTCGGCGAGTTGTTGGCCGAGTTCCGAGGTACGATCCCATTTGAGGATCACGCGCGGCTTGCCATCTCCATCGGTCTCGGATGTGTCCGGATCGACGACCTGCACCATCAATTGTCCGCGTTCCTGCAGCGAACGCATCAGCGCGGCCAGTTCGCGAAAGCGCGTATTGTCCGGCATGACCGGCGGGGTTGGCCCGGCGGCTGCCCGCGCATTCTCGAGATCACCAATCCGGGAGACGCAACACAACATCAACCGTTCGACGCTCCAGCCCGACTGGCTCATCAGGAAGATGGTCGCCGGCGGCAATGGCTGCAGGATCTGTTGGGCATAGTCCGACCCCCTCAACGCCGAATAGGCGATCGAGGGCTGACTACTCATATTGGTGCCGACATTTCCATTCAGGACTTCATCCAGATTCTGCCCGCCCAGCGCCAGCGCTGACGCCAGCATGCCGTTGATCTGGGTGTTTTCGGTTGTGGTAATCCGCTCAGCATCAACAAAGGTGACAGGATCATTGTATCGCAGGCGAACAATATTCATCAGCAATTGTTCCTGCCGGGCATCCGAAATGGCTGAAGAATAGGCAAGCGTGTCGGATTCAATGGGGGAAACCGGCCGGTTCGGATGTGCGCACGCAGACAGAACAGCCAGGCTGGCGAGCACCAGTTTCACATTTTGACGGCGGCTCGAATTTGTCCGGCGGTCGATCATTAATATTTCTCCCCGATTTATTTACTTACACATTTCCGGCCACCGCAAGAACGACACCCCGTCACTTGATTCTGTAATCAAACATACAGAAGGCACGTTTTCGACAAGTTACCGAAAATTTTTCTCATCCTTCCAAAACCGGCAGAGTGGCCCCGGATTGACACAGTAGGGTTTGTTTTTTGGTAACGTAATCATCTGCATGAAAATCCCGTAAAAGGATTTTTACTTTCAGATGTACGAAGTGTTGAACTGCATAACGACGGAGCATGACTGGAAGCACGTGCTTGCCTCCTTGTTCGTCCTGGCATTCAGCAATTGTTGTTCCCTGATCATCTACTATCGCAGCCAGGCTGCATTGGTGACCCGCAACAAGATCCTGTGGGCGATTGCCGCCGGCACAGTTGTAGGCCTCGGGGTCTGGGCCACCCACTTCATCGCGCTGCTCGGTTACAAACCCGGATTCGAAATCGTCTTCGACGCGGGTCGCACAATCGTGTCCGCCCTTATCTCTGTCGCTGGCTTCGTCACCACAGCATTGTTGCTGCGACTGAACGCGGATGGCACGCTTCGTCTGGCATGCGCAGGCATCGCGACCGCTGCCGTGGCCGGAATGCATTTCTATGGCATGTCGGCGCTGAGCGCCTCTGCCGTAATCGAGTACGATACAATCACCATCACAGCCGCAATGGTGCTCGGCTTCCTGGGCTATGTCGGCACCTATTTGCTCGGCGCGAACTCGAATGTCCGCTGGAGCACGGCGATCGCCACAGTCACCAGCGTACTGGCGGTCATCTCCATTCACTTTGTCAGCGCGTCCGGCACAACCCTGATCCCGATCAGGGGCCTGAGTACGCCGACAGTTGCCCTTCACACCACCGGCCTCAGCGCAATCATCGCCGTCGCCATGCTGGTCGTGGTGGTCCTCTCCGCCCTTGCGGCCGGCCTCGATAGTAATTTCCAGCGACTTCGCCACAAGGAACAACGCAAATTGTCCGTGCTGGCTGATTCAAGCAGCGAAGGTCTCTTCATGGTGTCAGCTGATGGTCTCGTCCTTCAGACCAATATGGCCGCACGGATCATGTTCAGCGACCGCTTGAGCGACCTCGAAGACCTGAAGGATCTGGGCCATCTGGCGGATGTGGATCGATTGCCAAAACTGTCGGGTCGCTCTGTTCAGGACCTTTTCCAGATTGAAGACGAGACCTTCTCCCTGAAGGAAAACCGGGATTATGGCGAACGCCGCATCCGGTTCGCAGATGGCCGTGAGATGATCGCCACGATCTCCAGTCGGCGCACTGAGGATACGAACGAAGATTTCGTCTTCTTTGCGGTTCATGACATGACCCAGCGCGTCCGCGCCGAAGCTCGTGTACGCGCGCTTGCCTACCGTGACACTCTGACAGGCCTGGCCAACCGGGTTGCCTTCAATATGGCGCTTGAATCGTCTGTCAGCAAAGACGCTGAGCATCGCAAGAACCTGGCCGTCATGATCATTGATCTGGACGAGTTCAAGGAAGTCAACGATCAGTACGGCCACGGCGTTGGAGACACGCTCCTCAAGGCGGTGGGCCGCCGTATTTCCAACCAGCTGTCTGACAAGGACATGGTGGCCCGTCTCGGGGGGGATGAATTTGCCGTTCTGGTGCGCGGCCGATCCACTCCCGAAGAGGTCACCCGGGTTGCGAACAACATACTGGCCGCCATTTCCGAACCACTGGCCATGGGCAAGCGAACGCTGAACTGCGGCGGCAGTATCGGCATCGCAATCGTCCCACAACGCGCGACCAGCCCTGCCCGCATCCTCACCTTTGCCGACCGCGCGCTTTACTCCGCCAAGGCTGACGGACGCGGTTGTGTACGGTTCTATGATGCCATTCTGCACAAACGCCAGATCGAAAAGCGCAATCTCGAACGCGCGCTCCACAAGGCGATAGAGAATGACGAATTCGTGCTGCACTTCCAGCCGAAAGTCAGCGCATCCTCGCGTGCCATTGTCGGCCGGGAAGCGCTGATCCGCTGGAATCGGCCAAATGTCGGCCTGATCGGCCCGGATGAGTTCATTCCCCTGGCAGAGCAGAGCATGCTGATCAATGATATCGGACGTTGGACCATCTTCGCTGCATGTTCTGCAGCCAGCCAATGGTCGGGCAAGGAGACGGTGGCCGTAAATCTGTCTGCCCGCCAGTTGCTCGATCCGGACTTGGTCGACCATGTTCGCACCGCACTCGATCAGACCGGACTTGATCCAGAGCGCTTTGAGTTGGAGATCACGGAAACCGCAATCATCCACAACACCCAGCTCGCCACCAGCATCCTGCTTGATCTGAAAGCGCTCGGCATCAAGATTTCTCTGGATGATTTCGGGACCGGCTATTCGTCCATGAGCTATATTCAGGATTTCCCGTTCGACCGGATCAAGATCGACCGCTCCTTCGTGACGTCCATGAATGCCAACGTAAAATCCCGCGCCATTGTCGAGGCGATCATCCACCTCGCCCATTCGCTGGACATTCCGGTCGTGGCCGAAGGTGTTGAAACCGAAGACCAGGCCGAAGCGCTGGCCCAGCTGGCATGCGAGGAATTGCAGGGCTACCTGATTGCCGCTCCCGCCCCGTTCGAGGACATGGTTGCCCGCGTGCTGGCCGACAATCCTATTTTCGAGATCGAGGTCGCCTAGCGCCCTTCAGCCCAGGCTTTCAGCCCGTCATCTTTCGGATCATCCAGCACGATTTCAAGTCGGGCATAGAGATTGCCCGGCGTGGATGTCTGCACACCCTTGCCGCGCAAACGCAATTGAGAGCCGGTATTGGAGCCCGCAGGAACTTTCAAAGTCACCGGGCCGGACGGTGTCTTCACCTCGACACTGCCGCCGAGCACCGCGATCTTGAGATCGATCGGTACTGACATGCGCAGATCCTTGCCATCGCGTTCCCAGACGCTGCTGGGCTTCACTTCAACCTCCAGCAAGGCGTCTCCGGGCGGTCCGCCATTGGGCGATGCCTGCCCCTGACTTTTCAGACGTAGCGTCTGCCCAGATTCAATGCCTGCCGGAATATTCACATCCAGCGCTGTATTGTCGGCCATGGTCATGCGCCGTCGCGCGCCCGTGACGGAATCCGCAAAGTCGATCGTCACGCGATAGCGTACGTCACGACCCTTGACCGGCCCGCTGCGCCGCGACCGGCCACCCCCGAACATGCCGGACAGGATATCCTCGAATGGGTCGCCCTGCGCGCCGCCAAACGGGTTGCCACCGCCGCGCGTTTCCCAGCGCTGTCCCCCGCCGCCGGGCCCGCCGCCCGGATAGCCGCCGCCAAAGCCGGTCGGATGTCCGTCGCCGTCAATCTCGCCGCGGTCGAACTTGGCTCTCTTTTCCTTGTCGCCAAGAATGTCCCATGCCTGCGAGACCTGCTTGAAAGCTTCCAGCTTTTTGGGATCGTCCGGATTCTGGTCCGGATGCAAATCCTTTGCTTTCTGGCGATGCGCCTTCTTGATTTCGGCCTCGCTGGCCGAGCGGTCAACGCCGAGCACTTTATAGGGATCGAGGGCCAAGGGCGGGAAATCCTTCCAGTCACGAATCTGATATCCGATCACAGTTAGGATGTCCGGAACCGTAATGAAACCCGGATATTACCTTACCGGATCAACCCGCGCCGCAAAGCATCCCGGTTTGGCATTGTGCAAATGCAGATAGGCAACCCCCTCAGACGCCAGCATGGACGGGATTGCCGCGCCAAGTCCAGCCCCCTTGACCACATCGGCGGCCACCATGTCATGCGCTGCATTGAAACCTCGAATCGAAATCAGACGCCGCGCCAGAACCTCCGGCACTTCGCCTTTGGCTGGCACATATTCCGCCGCACCTTCGCGCACGAAGATGGCATGCGAGCCCCGGTAGGGCGTCGCCTCATCATGATAGGTATGGTTGAGGAGATAGAGCGTCTCCCCAATCGCAGCGTCCTGCAAACTCACCCGGCAGGGAAAGCCGGGACTCACATCCGCAACGATTTTCTGAATGTTATGCACCGCAAGTTCGGCCTCGGTCAGGCTCGGCAAATGCGCAAACGTCTCGGCGGCGAGACCGGTAATCTGGAATGTCATGGTGGGCTCCTGAATTTATGCCTGCCAATCTGCCGAAGCGCGCCAAACGCCGCCACCCGATACGTGCTGCAGGTCTTAAATCACCGCCCACAACCCAGTTCGCCCGTCCGCCCCAATCTCCGCCACCCGCGCTGAGGCAGCGCCGACAGGCCATTCCACAAACGGTACGTTCACCACCACTGGATCGCCAAATCCCGCCCCCATATCGAACCCGACGGCAAACCGTCCGGCATTCTCCGCCTCCGGCATGGCCCAGCTTTCTGGCACATCCGATCCGCGCTTGGTCCAGCTGAGTTGGTCCGCCCGCACACGCAGATGCGCCACAGGCCAGGGCAGGCCCGCACAGTCCTCGAACATGGCCGTCTGTGGGATATCATCCGCCCTGGCCTGCCAGACCAGCTCCGCCCCATAGGCCTCCCCGCCAAGGCGTGCCCGCGCCACCGCCGCATCCAGCATCACCAACCGCGCCCCAATCGCTGCGTCGCCGGGCACACTCCCTCGCTGCCCCCGCAACAGCCCGGTCAGACGCCATGTGTCGGGCGCGATCAGGTCAGCCTGTTCAAACTGCACACATTCCCAGCCGGCAGCCGTCTCCAGCAGCGCGGCGTTGCTGCCCGACAGGACACGATCTTCCGGCAGGCTCGCAAACTCTCCGCCCGGACAATACACATCCAGCGCATTTGCGCGGTCCCACCGCCCCACCGGCCCCGCGCCGCACGCTTCCGTCAGCCGCCCGATTACCGCCGGCCGTTCCAGTCGCACCGCCTCGCTCAGCGCGTCGTCGGCCAGACCGGCAGACACGACCACCTCACCCGGCCACGGATCGGCCCACGCCGCCACGAGTGGCCCAACGCCTTCGCCAAACTCCGGCAGGCTCGGCGCATCCATGACGACAAGGTCCACCCCGCCGAATACAGGCGCAGCCGGCGGCGCGCTGCCCGCCTCGCCCGCCCGCACGCGCGGCATCGCGGCAACCTCCTCCCGGCAGGTCAGCGCCCGCACACCGCCCCGGTCGACAACATCCGTGACACGCCAGACCGGCCCGTCCTCCACGCGCAGCCCATCCCCCGGCTCCAATGCAAGCGCCGACAGTGAAAGCGCACACATCGCCGTCTCTCCACTCGCCGCCGATGCCAGCAGCGCCCCGGCCACCGCCTCCGCCCGGCTCGCCCCAAGCGCCAGCGGCAGGGCCACGTCCTGCACCAGCCTTGCATCACCGCCGTCAATTCGCGCCTCCGCCATGCCCGGCTGATAGTCCGCCTCAAGATCAACATGGGTCAACCTGAGCCGCGCCGGTGCCTTGTCGAGCAGGGCGCGGGTCTTCTTCAGTCCGCCTTCGACCAGCGCGCCGGACGCCACATCCAGCACGCCGCCCTCGCCCGCCATGCGAAACACCAGCGCCCCGCCGCGCTCCACGCACTCGAAGCCATACGCTGCCCTGAGCGGCTCCAGCGCCGCCCGCACCGAATGCACCCCGTCCAGCCCATAGCCTTCGACAATACCATCGAGCCCGGACACATCGACCGCCGCCACGCCGCCCCGGGCGCAGATATCCGCCACCACATCGGCCAACGGCGCAAGGCCCGACCGCCCATTCAGCCAGTGCCCGCGCGCCCAATTGCCGCCATCGCTCCAGACCTCCTCCTTCAGCGGCCAGGCCGGAAAGGGCCGCCCGTCCCACGCCCAGAGATAAGCCGCTTCAACCAGCGGGCTCGTCTCCCAGTGCGGCAACACCGCCGCCAATGCCCTCCGCTGGAACACTTCGTCCCGCGCCCCGCTCGAATAGGGTGGCAGCGCGCTCTCGCTGCTCTTGGGATCGTAGAACAGGTTCGGCGCATTGCCGCCCTTGTCGACCGCCGCAAAACCGATTTCCATCAGGCGAACGGGTTTCATCCCCGGCACCCATCCGGTCGGCGTCGCCGCGCGCACCCCGCCCGGACGCTCGTGATGATACGCGCCCGCCCAGCCGGCGATATCCTTCTGTCGGAACACGAAATGCTCGCCATGCGCTGTATCATTGATCGGTGTACGCACTTGCGCATCGCGCGCAGCCTGATCCGCATAATACCAGTCATACGCCTCCCCACCCGCGATCTGGGACGTCAGATAGGCCGGATCATCCTCCGCGGCATATCCTGCCAGCGCATCGAGATGATCGTCGCCATCACGCCAATCCCCCAGCGGCGGATACCAGTCGACGCCGACGAAATCGACATCCGCACTCGTCCAGAGCGCATCCATCGGAAACAGGACATCGCCCGATCCGTCCCCCGGCACATAGGCGCCATACTCGGTCCAGTCCGCGCCGTAAGAGACCTCCGCCCCCGGAAGGATCGCCTTCACCTCCGCCGCCAGCGCCACCAGCGCCTCAACGAACGGAAACGCGCCCGTCGCATCCCGCACGCGGCTGAGGCCCACCATCTCGCTGCCGATCAGGAACGCCTCGACCCCGCCCGCCTCGGCGGCCAGCCCAGCATGATGCAGGATGAAGCGCCGGAACCCGTTCGCGCCACTTACGAAACTATCAATCTCACTGCGCGCCGCCGCGGTGCCATCTGTCGACACGCCGATCCGCCCGCGCCAGGGAAAGCCCTCGCTATCCATGAACAGGAAGGGTGACAGCGTGACAGACAGCCCCCGCGCTTTCATCTCCTGAATAGCGCCGATGACGCACCGATCCGCAGGCGTGCCCCCATAATTCGGATGGCCGTCCTCATCGCGGGAAATGACAAAGGCATCGCCCCGCGCGACACTCGCCACCTGCCACGCATAGGGCACCGTTACCCGCTCGCGCGTTTCCACGCCCGGATGGATTTCGCACGCCCCCGCCTCGATACTGGTCCCGAACCAACCGACCGTCAGCGCCGCGCGTGACACGTTCGGCAGATCACTTTCCAACTGGTCCAGCGACACAAGGAAATCTGCCCGCGCTTCGCCGGACCACGCATTCAATGCGCGCTCATGCCCCGGAAACCTCTGTTCCCGCACAATCTCGGTCGCATAGACGAATTCGCCCGAGGCCGGGATGATGTTCACGCCCGTCACCACATCGCCTAATCCCGGCTCAGACCCGCCCGGCGGCACGCGCTCGACCTCGACGGAGAGCTGCGGCAGCCGGTTGCCAAACGCCTCCAGTGGCAGATCCTCAAACACGATATAGGCCGTCCCGCGATAGGCCGGTGCCTCGCCCTCGATCATCTCGATCAGCGGGTCTGGCTCTTGCGTCTCATCGCCCGGATAAACCCGGTGCACCACGCCCGACAGGTCAAACGCCTCGCCATTCGCCCAGGCCCGCCGCACGCCGAGGATCGGCCCCTCGCCCAGCGCCACGGCAAAGCTGACCGAATAATCATACTCGGTGACCTTCGGCCCACCCTTGCTACTCGCCCGCCGCGTCGTCTTCGTCTCCTTGAAGCGGGCCGCCCAGATCACCTGACCGCCGACCCGCATCCGGCCATAGACCGAGGGCAGGCCCGCCCCCTCGCGCGCTTCCATCACCGGCAGGGATTTGACGCGTGGCCCTTCCTGCGCCTTCACGTTGAGCCGTGACAGCCCACTATCATCGCCGCTGCGCAAATAACGTCCCCAGGCTGCGCTACGCGCATCCTCGTCGGCCGTCTTCCCCTCGCCTGCCTCCGGCCGGGCCATTTTCAGGCTCAGCGCTTCGAGCCGCCGGTCAATGCGCGACAGCCGCTCATCCGTCAGCGGATCGCTTGTGCCCTTGGCTTCGATCTCGGCAAGCCGGGCATCATTCGCCTCGGTATAGGCGGCAAAGGCGGCCATCAGTTCGGCATCGCCGCCGCCCGCCATCTTGGTTTCCTTGGTCATGTTGTCTCCATTCCTCTCAAATCCATCATCCTTCGACGTCGCTCAGGATGAGTTCCGTACTTTCAAAGCGCTCATGCTGAGCGAAGCCTGCCCCAGCGATGGCCGGGGTCGAAGCACGCGCGCGGGCTTCCCAGTCACGCCGCTTTTGCCTCCGCCCCCAGCAGGGAAAACCGCGCCCGTGCCTGCATCGGACTGGTCACAAGGGAAACTTCGACAAGGTCCACCTCGACCAGTTCCCGCCCATCCGGGCGCCGTGCATTCCAGAGGCGCGGGCGAAACCCGATGGAGAGGCCGCTGAGCCCCTGCGCCACCAGGGACCGCGCCGCCACACCCTCGACGAGACCGCGCACATAGAGCCCCCGCCCATCCTCGATCATCCGTACCCAACGCCCGGCCATGGCGCCGGGCCTGTGCTGCAACAGCATGGGCAATTGCGTGCCCCGTTGCAGGCTGCGGGCAAAGGCGCCCGCCCGCACGACATCTCCGCTCGCATCCGGCACGCCGAACAGCGAGGCATAGCCTTCGATCAGGATTGGCCTCCGCGTTCGAAGCCCCCCCTCTAACTCCCCCCTTCCAGGGGGGAGAACAGACCGGACATGCCGTTGGCGTTCCTCCCCCTGCAAGGGGGAGGACAGGTGGGGGTCCACCGGACTCCCCCCAGGAAACACCCCCCTACTCATCCGCGCCCTCCAATCGCCGCTCGATCCGGTCCAGCTGGCTTTCCATCCGGTCCACGCCCTCCTCGACACGCGCCAGCCGCTCGACCACGCTGCGGCGATCGCGCACCGTGTCTTCCAGCGTTGAAATCCGCTCCGCTGCCGCGCCCGCCCAGACCAGCGCCCCGCCGGTCTGCACCAGCACGGCGACGAGGAATCCTACCGTCACTTTCCGGTCGAGCTTCATGGCTGCAGCCCCGCAAGCTTTCGTTTCTCTTCGCCGGTCGCAAAGCTCGCGCCCTCGAGCCGCGCCCAGAGTGCGTCGCGCTCGGCCGACAAGGCGGGGACGCGGTCAATGTCCGCGCGTACCTCGACCTCCGCCCCGAACGGCACATCCAGCCAGGCCGACAGCGCGGCAGCCATCTTCTGCACCAGCGGCAAGACGGTCATCCGCCAGAAGGCGAGGTTCGCCTCCTTGTAGTTCGAATACGTATTATCTCCTGGAATGCCGATCAGCATGGGCGGCACGCCCAGCGCCAGCGCGATCTCCCGCGCCGCGCCATGCCGCGCCTGAAGGAAATCCATTTCGGCCGGCGACAGCGACATGGGCCGCCAGTCCAGCCCGCCTTCCAGCAGCAGGGGCCGCCCGGCATTCGCCGCGCCGGAATACATGCCTTCCAACTGAGCCTTCAGCGCGTCGAACTGGTCCGGCGGCATCCGCCCATGCCCGCCATAGACCAGCGCGCCGGAGGGTTTGGCCGAATTGTCGATCAGGGCCTTGGCCCAGTCGGCGCTCGCATTGTGCAGGTCCAGCGCCCGCCTTGCGGCGCCAAGCGGCGGAAGCCCCATCGTGTCGCTGACCGGGTTGAACAGTTTCAGGTGCAGCACGGGGCTCCAGCCGGTCTCGGCATCGCGCCGGATCCGTCGCTCGCCATGACGCTCACGCACGGCCCAAGCCTCGACCCATCCGCGCGCATCCGCAACCGGCCGCATGGCGGACGGGGCCAGCGCATAAAGCGCCGACACTCCCGCCCCGTCCGCCGCCTCCAGTCGCACCCCTTCCAGGAACGCATTCCCGGTCAGCTGGAGCTGGGAATAGGCCGTCTCGAACAATTCGGTCGCAATGCCGTCCGGCTGGGGCCGTCGCAACAGGCGGCTCGCGCCCTCATGCGCCGTGACCAGCGGCACCGCAGCCGCCGCCTCCGCCACCATGCGGACCGCCCGATAGGCAATGGCATTGGCCAGATATCCGTCCCGCGTCAGGGCCGCGCCGTCCCGGCTGCCCCAACGGGCCTCACCCACCTCGGATAGCGCTACCAGAGGGGGCGCGGATTTCGCCTCGCGCGGGCGACGGTTGAAGGGCCAGATCGGGTTCATGAGGGGCGCTGCTCCATTTGCGTTGATGAGCAGAAATTAAATCCTCGCCACCCCCATCGGATTCAGCTTGGAAAAGTCGCGAAAAATCAGTCCGCTATGGCGAAATAGTTGAGGATTAACCGGTCACTATCCCTGTATTTTCTTGGCCCGCAGCCATAGCCAGACGGGCGCAAATCTGCTCTTTCGCCATTCGATCAGGGGCAAAGGAGCTTACAGAATGTCGGCACGTGTCATTTCCGTCGCCAACTCCAAGGGCGGCGTTGGCAAAACCACTACTTGTGTCAGTCTGGCAGAAGCTTTTGCGGCCAATGGCTTTCGCACACTGGTGGTGGACCTGGATACACAGGCCAATGCGTCCCTGCTGGTCTACGGCCATGAAGGCGACGAGCACCTCTTTCAGGCCATCAATGATTACGTCACGATTTCCGACTGGCTGCTGGAGAATTTCTTCGCTGGCGAGCACAAGCGCCTGTCGGAATTCATCGTCACCGACGCTTCTGATGTCAGCTATAATGGCAAGCCGCTCGAACTGGACCTGATCCCGTCCTCGCCGCGTCTGCGCAAGACCGAGCGCGAGCTGATCTATGAGCTGACCGCCAAGGGCTATTCCATGGAAGCGCTGCAGGGCCAGGTTGGCCGCCGCATGCGCGATGATTTCGAGAAGCTGAAGGCGGACTACGACGTCATCATCTGCGACTGCCCTCCCGGCATTTCGGTGATGACCGAAACCGTCCTCGCCGCCAGCCACCTGATCATTGTACCAACCATTCCGGACTTCATGTCCACACTCGGCCTCGACCTGTTCACGGGCGATATCATGCGAAACCTCCGCAACCGCGATATCGAGAACCTGCCCTGCGTGCTCGCCACCCGCTATGATGGCACGCCGCACCAGCAAGTCGTGCTGAATGCCATGCGTGAGGCCGCCAGCGCCAAGGAAACCGAGTTCGACATGTTCGACACGGTCATCCCGATGAAACAGGGCTTTGCCACCAACCCGATCGAGCTTGGCCCGGAGCCGACGCTGCAGGCCAAATGGCCCGGTGACGCGCTCGGAATCATCGAGAGCCTGCTCAAGGAAGTACGAGAGAAAATTCAATGAGCGACACCGCCACTCCCCGCAGCGCCGTAGCGCTGGAATCCCTGCTCAACCAACGCGATCGCTTTGCCAAGCTGGGCGAGAAGGATTTTGCGGCGGCCACAATGCTGCTGGCGAAAAAGCTGATGATCTCCGCCGGTCAGACCACGGACGACATGAAGCATTTGCGCGAGACCGTCGGGGCCGACCTGTTCGAAACCACGTTGAAATCTCTGACCGCCCACCAGGCCCGCCAGTTGGCGCGCCGCATGGACCGATCTGTCCCGGACCTTGAAGTCTCGACGGCTGGTGCCGCCTGCGCCTGGATCCGCGGCCTGATGAACGGCACCAATCCGCCACCGACTGAACCCGCCAAGGCCGCCGAAGACACGAGCGCAGACGACACCCCGGCCGCCCCCAAGAACGCCTATTTCGGCCGGAAAGCCTTCCGCACCGGGGGCTGACGCATCATGGCGGACAAGTTCTCGCGCACGCCTGAGCAAACCCGCCGCGCCCGTGCCCTTCGCCAGTCTGCTTCGAAGACGGAATACAAGGTGTGGCTTGTGCTGAGTCGCAAGCAGATGGGGGTATCGTTTCGACGCCAACACCCGGTCGGGCCTTACTTTCTCGACTATTACTGCCCGTCCCTGAAATTCGCCGTCGAAATCGATGGCGACTGGCATGATCCGAACCGCGATGCCCGGCGAGACGCCTTTCTTGGCGAGCGAGGGATATCCATTATGCGCATTCCGGTCTCTCATATCGATGATTCGCTTGAGGCGGTGGCTCAACGGATCAGGTCCGAGATCGAATTGATCCGGCAGCGCGAAGGCTAGTCCGCTCAGACCCCCACCTGTCCTCCCCCTTGCAGGGGGAGGAACGCCAACGGCACGCCCGGTCTGTTCTCCCCCTTGAAAAGGGGGAGTTAGAGGGGGTTCTCGCTGACTCCCATCACATCACATATTGCGCGGATCACAGTCAGGCCTCCACCCCACCCGCAAACAATCTCCGATTGGCCGCGAGGATCGCGGCGGTGTCGGCATCGCTCGGTTGCAGCGACCAGTTATGGTGCTGGAAGGTTCCGCCCAGCACGATCCCGTCGCGGCGGCCGAACATGTAGGCGCTGCCGCCCGTGATGATATTATAGTCGATCTCGGCCTGCGGCTCGAGGATCACGAGCTGGCCGCGCACCGGATGGATTTCGGTATCGCCAAACAGTTTACCCGCGCCCAGCCCGGTGCAATTGAACACCACCGTCTCGTCCAGCGCCGCTACTTCAGCGGCGTCCTGAAATGCGCGTACAATGATCCGTCCACCCCGTTCCCTTATGTCTTCTTCCAGCTTGCGGAGATAATGCGGCGTGTCCACCATCATCGTATCGAAGCTGCGCGCATGGGCGGTCGTGAACGGCAATTCCCCCGGCGCGTAATCGACAACATTGATCGCGAATTCTTCCATCGGGTGGCCCGCCCGCGCGGGTTGGTTTGTCACGGGCCGGTCAGACAAGACATAGTTCACTTCCCAACTGATGCCATAATCCGGGCCGGTCAGTAACTGAAACCGCCGGAAAGAATGACGCGCCGCCGCGACATGCCGGTCCATGTATCCGGGGGCGATGGCCGCACTGTCATACACCGACGCCGGCCACCACTGCCCGCCTGCAATGTTGGAGGTCGTGTTCGGGCTCAGCGCCTTGGCATAGAGCGTCACCTTCGCCCCGCGTTCCAACAACAACATCGCCGTCGACAGGCCCAGCGCCCCCGCGCCCAGCACGGCATATTCCGCCACATCCGGATCAAACCCTTCCTCCACGGCCAGCTGCGCCGAGCCCCAGGACAGGGTGATCCCGCCGCCGCCATGCCCGTAATTGTGGACCACCGCCGTCTCGCCCAGCATTTCCCGCTCCACCCGGAAGCCAGACGCCCGGTAGGGCCTCAGCCCCACATCCACGCGCACGACCCGGTCGGCAGACACAAAGACCGGCGGCACGGGCTTCATCACCACGCCCGGCGCCGGCGGAACAGTCGCGCATCCGGCCACTGCTGCGGTCAGTCCGGTCGCCGTGAAGGCCCGGCGTGTCATCTGGCTCATCTGAAATCCCTCGCTTCCGACCCGCACCTTCGATCACGGGTCTGGCAAGATCAAGGCAGATCACAAGACCCGTACCCAAGGCCCGTTGCCCTGCTGCAAAAGTGCCCAGATGGCCCAGACCAGCGCATCCACCCGGTCAGGCGATCCGCGAAACCCTTCCGCGCCGAACTGGCACATCTGGTCTTCCAGCGTCGGCAACAGGCCGACATGCGCCACCCGCCCCTGCTCATACAGCGTCGCCACAGGCGCGGCCCGTGCGCGCTTGCCCAGCCGCGCATGCACCAGCCGCACCGGCACATCCGCCCCGGCGCTTTCCAGCACCTGCCGCACCATTTCGCCGCCCTGATTGGACTCGGCGATGATCTCCCGCGCGCCAACCTCGCGGCACACCGCAACCGCTCGCCTCGCCCAGTCGAGCGGCTTCAGGCCCGGCGCTGACGCATCGGCCAGCACAAAGGCGACCCCGTCGCGCACGCCCGCCGCAATAATCCCGCAGGCATCCGCCGCAGGCCCGCTCGTTGCGGGCGGGTCCACCGCCACGATCACATCCTCCAGCATGGGCGGTGCGCTCACCCGTGCCGCATCAATCATCTGCCTGCGGAACAATGCGCCTTCGGCATCCTCCAGCAATTCGCCATGAATTTCCTGCCGGGCCAGCGCGCTGTTGCCATAGGCCGCCCGCATCGCCGCCACGAACCCATCTGACAGATTCTCCGCATTCTCGGCCATGCTGGCCTGACGCACCAATGTCCCCGGCCCGGTGAGCAGACCCTTGAAGAAATCCGTCGGTCGCGGCGTGGTCGTCGCCATCACGCGCGGGTCCGCGCCCAGCCTCAGCCCCATCTGCAACGTGTCCCACACGGCCTGCCCCCGCATCCATGCGGCGATCTCGTCACACCAGGCCACATCAAATTGCGGCCCGCGCAAACTGTCCGGATCTTCGGCAGAGAACACATGCGCTTCCGCCCCATTGTCAAATCTCAGGATACGCCGGCTGGGCGAGTAGTGTGGGCGGCGGCACTTCAGCGGCTCGATCCATTTCAGCCCGCTCGGCCCATCGATCATCACTTCGCGCACATCGTGCAGGGCTGGTCCCACCAGCGCCGCCCGGTGACACCGCCCGTGAATCATCGACCAGCGGAGCCATTCGGCCCCCGCCCGCGTCTTCCCAGCGCCGCGTCCGCCCATGAACACGAAGCTCCGCCATCCGCCCGGCGGCGGCACCTGTATATCGCGGGCGTGCAGGATCCACGGATTCTGGCTGACCAGGCTGCGCTCCCATTCCGCCAGCGTGCTCCAGTCGTTGCTCTGCGCCGCCTGACGCGCCCTTTGTTTGAAATCCGGCAGCAAGGGCGTCCAGCCGGCATTGCTCAGCGGCTGGAGAGAGTTCGTCTTCGGCGTCTTCGCCCGTTTCGTCTTCGTTGGCACGTCCGGCAATCCGCACATCCTCATCCCCTTCCCAAGTCGCCACCGCCATTTCCATCCGCCGGATTTCCGCCGCCAGCCGCATGATCAGGCCACTCAGCGCGCGCAACTCCTCCGGTGTCACATCCGCCGCAATCATGCGGTCCACTGCCATGTCGTGCGCTTCGCTCAGCGACAGGCGCTGACGCTCCAGCGGTCTCTCCGGAGCGTCGAGCCCATTGTCCCGGATCACACGCCAGACTGTGCTGGCGCCCCGGCCAACCTGCGCCGCGATCTCCGCCATGCTCCGCCCCAACAGGCGCTGGAGCCGGACCTGCCGGATCAGGCGTTGACGATGGGGCTGTCGGATCATTCGGGCCTCCTGCGGTGAGAGGGGCAATGTCGCATGGGTGCGGATCCCGTCGAATTCAGGCTCCGAAAACCCTCAAGCTTTCGGGATGATTCGCCTGCTCAACCTCAGAGCGAGACCAATAAGTGTTGCGGGAAAAGCACGAATTTTTCCCCGCATGGCAGGCACTTGCCCCATTTTCCTAAGAATTCCGGGGGCGTCATAAAAACATTACGCATCTGTCATCCAGCCGTAACTCTGGCGTGGGACGGGGCCGCAGTTTTCGAAGCGTAGACTTCTTAATACGGATTCCCAGAGCAAGGACGACCTCCCATGACCTTTACTTCCCGCAAGCTCCTCCTGATCGGAGCTGCCACTGCTGTGATGGCGCAGGCTGCTGCCGCCGACATCCTGAAAGGGACCGTGACCGATGCGTCCGGCGAAGCTGCGCTGCAGGGCGCGATTGTCACGATCGAGGAACTGGGCCGTACCGCCTCGTCCGACCGGTTCGGCAAGTATCGCTTCACCAGCGTCCCGGCCGGCGACTACACGGTCAGCGTCTCCTATGTCGGCGCGGACATGGTCACCGACACAGTGTCGATCTCTGGCGACACCGATTTCAGCATCCAGCTTGGCGGCGATGTGCGCTATCTCGACAACATTCTCGTTGTCGGCTCGGCCGCGGCCCAGGCCGGTGCGATCAACCAGCAGCGCGCCTCCGATGCCATCATCAGCGTCATCGACTCCGATGGCCTCGGCAACTTCCCCGACACGACCGTGGCGGACTCGCTCGCCCGCGTGGCTGGCCTGTCCATCGAGAATGACCAGGGCGAAGGCCGCTATGTCTCGATCCGCGGCATCAACTCTGACCTGATCTCAGCCACCATCAACGGCGTGCGCACGCCGTCCCCGGAAGATCGCCGCGGCGTCCTGCTGGATGGGGTTCCGTCCGACCTGCTCGACGGTATCGAAGTCCAGAAATCCCTGACCCCGGATGTCGATGCCGACACAATCGGCGGCGTCATCAACCTCAAGACCATCTCCGCCTTTGACCGCGACGGCCAGTTCATCCGCGCCAAGATCGAAGGCTCCTACAATGAGCTGACCGAAGACGTCTCCCCGAAAGCCACGCTGACCTATTCCAACGTGTTTGGCGACAAGCTCGGCGTTGCGGCCTCCATCAACTATCAGAGCCTCGGCATTCAGGCCCATAACAACGAAACCGGCGGCTGGGGCTTCGACGACGACCTGAACGCTTTCATTCCGAACGATGATTATGAAATGCGCTGGTACGACCTGACGCGCGAGCGCGTCGGCCTCGTCTTCAATGTCGACTACCGCATGACCGAGAACACTGAGCTCTACCTGCGCACATTGGTCAACGAATACACGGACGACGAAGTCCGCAACAAATTCGAGTTCCGCGACCTCGCCGAAGAAGGTGTCAGCGTTGACGGCAACCTCTACAACTTCAACTTCGCCGAAGCAGACGTCGAAGTCCGCCAGCGCGAAGAGACCCGCAAGATCCAGACCTATGCGCTGGGCGGCAAGACTTTCGCCGGCAACTGGACCGTCGATTACGAAGTCTCCTATGCCTATGCCGAAGAAGACGATTCCAACAATCACGACGTAGCCTTCCGCTCCGACGACATGGAAGGCGATGGCATCGTCGTGTGGGACAACTCCGACCCGCAGAAACCGAAGCTCTCCGGCACGGGCATCGATTTCCTGTATGACCCGGCCAGTTATGAAATGGACGCCTACGAGCAGGAGTTCACGGTCAACGAAGACACTGAATGGGCCTACAAGCTCGACCTGACCAATGACACCGTCCTCGGCAATACGCCCGTGACCTGGAAAATGGGTGTGAAGGTCCGCGACCGCGAAAAGGTCCGTGACGAGAACCTCTTCATCTGGGAACGCGACGATGTCGCCCTGACCGATTACATCAATGCCAACAGCCAGATTTCCGGCTGGCGCATGAACAACCCGATGTTCGAATGGCCGAGCGCCGGCCTGACCCGGGCCCTGCGCGGAACCTTCACCGCCGATGAGCTGGACGAAGACGGTACGAATTTCGACAGCCTCGCCGGTGACTACACAATCGACGAGATGATCATCGCCGGCTACGGCATGGGCACCTTCCAGATCAACGACCTGACCGTCGTTGCCGGGGCGCGTATCGAAGCCACCGACGTATCAACCACGGGCAATGTCTTCTATGAGGGTGGCGATCCAGACCAGGTCGGCACACGCCAGTTCGACGATGAATATGTCCACGTCCTGCCGAGCCTGAACCTGAAATATGCCTTCTCCGAAAATGTCGTCGGCCGCGCAGCCTATTACGCTTCGCTGGTCCGCCCGGCCTTCGGTGAGATGCGCCCGACAGCTGCCTTGAATGATGACCGCGACGAAGTCGAAATGGGTAACCCCAATCTCGACCCGTACGAGGCCAACAATTTCGACCTGTCGATCGAATACTACCCGACCAAGCTGTCGGTCCTGTCGGCTGGCTTGTTCTACAAGGACATCCGCAACCCGATCTTCGGCGCCACCTATGACATTGACCAGCTGCCAGGCTCCATCGATCTGGGCTTCCTTGGCGATGCCGGTGCGGACATCGAAGAAGTCGCCACCTACATCAATGGCGAGACCGCCACGGTGCAGGGCCTCGAACTCAACTATGTCCAGCAGCTCGACTTCCTGGGCGGCTTCTGGGAAGGCTTCCTCGCCTCCGCCAATGTCACCATCGTTGAATCCGAAGCGTCCGTCCCGGACGAAGAGGATGTGGCCCAGACCCGCGACGTGCCGCTGCTCAAGCAGAACGACCTCATCTGGAACGCCTCCATCGGCTACGACAAGGGCCCGTGGGATCTGCGCATCTCGGCCAATTTCCGCGATGACTATCTCGACGAGCTGTTCGGCGCCGATCTGGACCGCTACACCAGCGATCACCTCAGCGTCGAAGCGTCAGCCAAATACGACGTCAACGACAACCTCCAGATCTATGTCGAAGGCAAGAACCTCACCGACGAGCCGGAATACTATTATCACGGCGCAGAAAGCCGTTTGTCTCAGTATGACGAATATGGTGCCCGCTATGTCATCGGTGCCCGCCTGACCTACTAGGCTGGGTTGACGAGACTTACCGAAAGCCGGGCGGGGAGCGATCCTCGCCCGGTTTTGTTTGAACGCATGGCACTCAGCCAAAAACCTGTGCATCTGCAATCGTTTGGGTACATTTTCCTTGCGTTAGGGGGTGCACCCGGTGTTTTTCCTGCTAGAAGGATACAATTAGCGGGAGAATTTTTCATGAAAGCACCAATTCTGGCTCTGGCCGCCCTGATCGCGGTATCCGGCTGCGCCCTCAAGAAGAAAGAGGGCTACTCGGTCGCCGATGCGTCCAATGACGAGAACATGATCTGTGAGCGCGTAGCGATCCCGGGCAAAGTCTATCCTGGCAAGATCTGCATGACTGCAGAACAGTGGGCCCGTCATGAGGCTCAAGGTGAGAAAATGGCTGGTGAAGCCCAGCGCGGTGCATTGCGGACCCCGGCGCCAGGTCAAGGCACCTGAGCCAAGTTTGACAAGATCACTATCTGGGAAAAGCAGGCCAATTGGCCTGCTTTTTTCATGTCCGACAGACGCGCATCATGGCACATTTGTGAAAACTCGCCCGCGCGTCTTGATCTTGCGCCGGACGCAGGGAATACCGACCCGAACCCTGTTTGTCCCAGCCCCTGAGGAGTGTTCATGAAACGCTATATTCCCCTCGCCGCCCTGCTTCTGTCTGCCTGCGCCACAGAGCCTGCCCAGCAGATTTACGCCATCGACACTGCGCCCATCCCGGCATCTATCGAAACGGCGCCCATGACAGGCACAGGCGACAAGGCGGACGATCCGGCTGTCTGGGTGAATGTCGCAAACCCGGCTGACAGCCTGGTCCTCGGCACCAACAAGGATGAAGGCCTCCACGTCTACAATCTCGCAGGCGAAGAGCTTCAATTCCTTGATGTCGGCCGCGTCAACAATGTCGACCTCCGCGGCGATGTCGCTGTCGCCTCGAATGACGAAACCAATTCCATCAGCTGGTTTGCCATCGACCCGGTCACCGCCACGGTCAGCCATGTTGGCGACACGCCAACACAGAAAGACGAACCCTATGGCATCTGTGCTGGTCAGGTCGGCACCACCTATTACGCAATGCCCACTTATAAGGACGGCATGGCCCAAGTCTGGTCTGTCCAGACCGACAAGATGAGTGAAGGCCCGGAGCTGGTCGCTGAAATCCAGGTTGGCCAGTTCGGCCAGCTTCAACTGGAAGGCTGTGTATTTGACGAAGCCAATGGTCAGGTCTTTCTCGGTGAAGAAGAGCACGGCATCTGGAAACTCGACCTGAATGACTGGTCTGCCGCCCCGGTCAGCGTCGACACGATCGCCGCACAGAATGGCCTGGTCGCCGATGTTGAAGGCATGGACATCTGGGCCGGTGCAGATGGCGCGGGTTACCTTGTTGCGTCGTCCCAGGCCGCAGACCGGTTTGTCGTCTATGACCTGAAAGCCCCTCATGCGCCGCGCGGCGTCTTCACCGTAACGACCAATGCCGACGGCTCCATCGACGCTGTAACGCATACGGATGGTCTGGATGTCAGCTCTGCGGCGCTGCCGGGCTTCCCGAAAGGCATTCTCGTCGTTCAGGATGATGGCAATCCGGCCTCAGGCGTCGACCAGAACTTCAAGCTGGTCGACTGGTCCCTGATCGAATCCGCCCTCGGCCTCGACTAGACACACGTCTCAGTGCCAAGCCAACAAACGCCCGCCCTTCTTCTTTGGAGGGCGGGCTTTTTATTTCGGGTCCAGAACGATTCGACATAACCATAGGTTTATGGTAAATAACCATAGGTAGTGGGTCTACTTCGAACTCGGCTGGGGGGCCGATAATGAAAAACATCAGCACAGCTATCGCAATCATAATCATGCTCTTCATGACCGCATGCATATCGAAGGGGCCGCTGCGTACATATCCAGGCGCGATATATGAGTTTAGTGACGATCAGTCCACGCGCATTGAGATAGATATAAACCGAGTTCTATTCAACGAGATCTGCGTCCCCAAGAAGGATCGTCTTGGAACGCCCTTCGAAATTCCTGACGAGTGCTTCAAAGTTGAAGGCGGCCTCCTTCCAGGCGACACGGAAGAACAGAAGCGCGCTAAGGTCGAGGACACCAACACCCCCAGCACGCTCGAATTTCAGACATGGAACACAGACGGAAATCAAGTATTTTCAAGCCTTATTATGGCGCTGGAACATCTGCCAGACGACCGAAAGCTTGCGATACGGAATGCGACAGCCAACCAGCTGATTTTCGCCTCAGAACATGCTTGCCGCAATTACCTTTTCACCCTCGTCGGTGTCCAAACCAATACGCGATTTGGAACGGAAATGTTTGCTGGCATAGCATCGACTGCGGCCAGCCTCACAGATGCAACGGACCCATCAAATCTCTACTCCGCTCTGAGTGCACTCTCGATCATGGGCAGCGCCTCGCTGGACCGAAACTATTTCGCCAATCAGGCCGTAGAAGTGATCCGTCTGGCGATAGACAAAAATCGCACCGAAAAGCGCAATGCGCTAAGGAAAAAACTGGTATCAACGTATGCCGATTATCCGTTTGGAATCGCGATGGCTGATATTGTTCAGTTCCACTCCTCATGCAGCTTGATGGAGGGGTTGGCCGATACCAAGGAGGCCATCATAGATCGTGAGACGGCAATCCGGGGGGCACGAAACATTGCCGCGCGGCTGAATGATACGGGTGCCGATGGCCGTCAAATCGTTGCTGCACTCACGGGACTTGAAGAGAGCCATTTCGGCCTTCCCAGCGACGAACCGGGTGCAATTGCGTCATCGGCCATTGAGGACGAAGTCTCACAGGCGGAGATTCTTCTCATCACGACTCTCAAGCCGGGCGATGTCGATGAAGCATCCAAAGTCGATGCCGTCGAGAAGCTTGCGACGGGCTATTGCGCATCACCAAAAGGACTTTCCAGCCAAGTCTCCTGCGAGCTCTCCAAGCCTCTGGATTCCGCATGGTTCTCGGCGGCGAAAGCCCTACTAAAGGCGGCGCCCGCAGGGGAAACTGCCGATCAAAAGAAAGCCCGCCTAGAGGCAAACAGCCAGGCATTTTCTGCCGAGTTACAGAAGGCCCTAGAGGCGAAAAAGCAAGAGGTGGCGGCGCGCCGTCACCTTGCAGCAACCTTCTTGCGCATACTCGCAACGCCCACACTCAGCCAGCAAAGTTTTGATGAGCTTCAGATCACCGACACCTTTTTGTTTGACGATCAGCTGTCACCCGACCCCGCCGTCGCGATGGCCCAGTTGGCCTTGCGAAATCAACCGGGCCCGAACCCTCCGAACACTGATGTAAAGCAGATCCAGCCAGCCGCTACGCGAGCCCTGGAAGTATTCAACGCGGCTATACGTTCGAAGCAGTAATCCTCCGAAGGGATTTCACTATGCGACTGATACAATTTCTGACCATTGTGGTACTCTTGTCATGCCTGTCGGCCTGCCTCACGGCCTACCGCGCTCCCACCGCAACCATGTCATCCTGCGAAGATTATGACAAATATCTCTACAGCAAGTACCCAGATCAAAAGAGCTTGATTCAGTCCGGTCCCCTCGCCGACGAAGATGATGCCAATCCTGGTGCCGAGGATAAGTTCGGCCTGGAGGACCGCAACAAAAAATGGACACCACATCCAAAAGAAGAGCATCTTTCACACATCGACCCGATAATTGTACGCTACAGTGAAGGCGGCGATCTCGTCTCCCGGTGTGACTATAGCCGGGTGCTACATGCGCTGATCAACACCAATGACAAGAAACGCGTTGTCTTCGTCTACATACATGGATGGCGAAACGATTCCGGGAAAGAGAATAACAAGGCTTACAACTACGGGAAGTTTCCCACCCAACAAGAAACGGGCGGCAAGGACCTCCACAAATTCCGCGAGTTTTTGCGCGAGCGGCAAAGAATGGAACGCGAGCGCACAGATAAAGATTCAGCGGTGGTCATAGGTGTTTTCGTTAGCTGGAAGGGGCGCTCAGGTATCCCATATCTGGATTATTGGAGCCGGCGTTCCGGTGCTGACAAGTTGGCCCGGAGCGCGCAAGTGGCTCGGCTGTTTGGAGCAATGGAGAACATTATCGGACAGGAGTGTCCGGCTAGCTCAGAGATGTGCAATGATCCAAGCACAAAGACCGGGACCAAACGATCCGATACCAAGCTCATATACATGAGCCACAGTATGGGCGCACGGGTTCTCTATGGTGCGATGGCCCCAAGGTTTACCTACAATGTCCAACGTGCCTACCCGATCGATAAGACAGCACCGTATGCGGCTATTCCAAGAGGACCCGATCTTGTGCTGATGATCAGCCCTGCGCTCGAGGCGGCGTCATACAAATCGATCGACGAGTTTCGATATTCTGACCGGAGATTTGTTGAGTCTCATTTGCCCCAAATGCTTGTTATCCAGTCGGAAGGCGACTGGGCAACTAGGTCCGCCTTCGCAATTGCCGAATCCTTTGGCCGCCTTAACGATCCCTATCAAAGCGCACAAAGACGTCGCACTATAGGTCATTCCCCACAGTTTGTTACGCATAAACTCGTCAAATTAGACAGCCCATGTATCGGAGAAACAAAGAAGGTAACGCTTACAGGATCCTTCTGTCACGGCAGGGTGAAACTCATCTATTGCCCAAAACCAAACACCAGCACAAAGAATGTTCCGCCTGCAAAGAGAAAGCGAGAGAATCATGTGCTTGTTTCTACTCAGGCCAAAGAGACGGATAACTCGGAGCCATTCGAATTTGACACAGAATGCGTTGATGTACCGGAAGTCATCAGACCCAAGAAAGTAGTAGACAGGAAATTGCGACCATCTCCATTCTTTGTTGTACAGGTAGAAAAAGACGTTCTGTCGGCACACGGATTTTTCCTGGACGCAGAGGCGAATAGCAGAGCGGGAAAAGCAGACGGCGACGGGTTTTTGCCGTGGCTGCACGAATACATCACCAAATTCGAGGCTGAACTGGAAAGGGGAGACGAGAAGGCGGGGCTCGCGAGAACGCAGGCCCAGTAGCGCGTATTCGTCTCGGATGTTCGATCCGCATGGGTCGGCGGCAACCAATCAACTCGCATCCGCCGTTTGACACATACTACCATGTCTCCCCATAGGGACGGATTTCCTGTTCGAAGGTCCAGGCTGTTTCCGGTTGCTGGAACAATTGCCAATAGGCATCCGCGATGGCTTCGGGTGGCATCAGGCCCGGCGGGTTGTCTGGCCCACCTGCCTGCCTGATCCGTTCGCGCACCCATTCGGTATCGACGCCAGCATCAATGATGAGATGGGCCACGTGGATATGCCGGGGCCAAAGTTCGCGCGCCATGGATTCGGCAACGGCGCGCAATCCGAACTTGGCCGCGGCAAAGGCGGCGTAGCCATTCCCCCCGCGTCGCCCTGCGGTTGCACCGGTAAAGAAAATCTTGCCCTCCCCATGCTCAAGCATCAGCCGCGCAGATTCGCGCCCCGTCACGAAGCCGGCGAAGCAGGCCATCTCCCAGACCTTGCGGAACACGCGATCCGTCGTCTCAAGTATGGGAAAATTCACATTGGCCCCCACATTGAAAATGGTAAGGGCGAGCGGTGCCAACGCGTCCGCTTCGGCAAGGAAAGCGGTGACATCTTCTGGTTCGCGCGCATCCAGAGATCGGGCTGAGATCCTGCCACCGGCCGCCTCTATCTCGGCGACCAGAGGCTCAAGCTTGTCGCCATTGCGCCGGCCTGCCACGACCAAATACCCCTCAGACGCGAATTTTTTCGCAATGGCCGTGCCAATATAATCGCCCGCCCCCACAATCGCGACGCTTTTGTCCAAATGCGCCATGCTACGCCTCCTTCTTGACCTCTGGTCTTCTCATTCAAGTTATGTGTATATGCACACTTAATGGCGTCGCGGTAAATCCCCCAATCGTCGACGACCTAGAAAATCAGTGCAGGACACGCGTCATGCTGACGGACAAGACAGACAAGATCCCGCTGTTGGAAGACCTCCGCCACAGCCCTCACGTGTGCATGGCCGAGGCGGCCCGCGCCGCAAATCGCGCGCTTGCCCGTCATTACGGTGCCTATCTGGACGGAGCTGGCATCGCTCCCGGACAGGCCTCTCTTTTGATGCAGCTCTACTATCTGCAAGATACCTCCGTCGCCGATTTCGCAGCGCGCATGCGCACCGAGCGCACAACCATGGTCAGAAACATCGCGGCGCTTGAACGTACAGGCCAGGTCGAAACCTTCACGCCAGAGGGCCAGCGCGCGCGCCATGTCCGCCTGACCGATCAGGGACGTGCCTTGCTGACCGACATCGTCACCCGATGGAATGATGCCCAAACGGCGCTCAAGGCAAAGCTTGGGGCAGCGCAATGGGACGCTCTCATCAGTGCACTGAACATGCTTGGAAACATAGATACTCACAATACAAACGATTGAAGCAGGGTTCAGACAATACACTAGACGTGCACTGGCCGCTCGATTTTGGTTCCATGAGGAAGGGACTGGAAAAATCGGTCGATTTCTCTGTGGACGCCAACACGCTCTACTCCATCTATCTTCTGTCACAGAATGGCGGAGAGCTGCGTCACGAGTTCACGCCCACGGGAATCGCCTATGACTTGCGCATCGATGGCAAGCTGGTGGCGCCCGCGCCGAGCGCAGAGACCGCACTGGTCAAGAGTGCCGCCAGCTCGCAACACCGGCTGGGCATCCTGATCCGCCCCGACACCACTCACGCCCCCGCTGGCAAGTACACAGACCGCCTGACACAGATGATCGTCGGGGATTAGGGCGGCTTCGGTGCCTACCCTACAGCCCCAACTCGCTGAGGCCGGGATAATCGTCAGGACGACGGCCCATCAGCCAGCGGAACTTTCTTTCACCTGCCGAGATGGGAAGGTTGTTGATGCTGGCATGCCGTCGTTGCATCAAGCCAGACTCGCTGAACTCCCAATTCTCGTTGCCATATGCCCGGTACCATTGACCGGTGCGATCGTGAAATTCGTACGCATATCGCACAGCAATCCGGTTGTCAGAAAAGGCGAACAACTCCTTGATCAATCGATACTGGATCTCTCGCCGCCACTTGGCAGTCAGGAAACTGACGATTTCGGCGCGACCATTGATGAAGAGGTCGCGGTTTCGCCAGATACTATCCTCGGTATAGGCCAGCGACACTTTCTCGGGATCCTGCCCGTTCCACGCATCTTCGGCGAGGCGGACTTTCTCGATAGCCGTTTGCACTGTGAAAGGAGGTAAAGGGGGGCGCATATGGGGCTCCTGAAATATCTGAAGGGAAGAATGCGGCCGGACGCACCGCCCGGCCGCCAATGAAAGGATCAGAGATCACCAACAGCCTTGTGCTGGATCGACGGCCAGGTCTTTTCAGCGCGTTTGAGAATCTTCACCTTGTCTTTCTTGTATTTTTCAAAGACGTCTGCGTTCACGAACAGGTAGAGCTTGCCATCGACAATGTCTGCATAGTGAGGATCACCGTCGAACTTCTTGCCAAGGGCGACAGCATAAGCGCAGAAGCCACCATATTGCGGGGCAAAGCGCACCGGATCAGTCTTGAATTTGCGAGCCGATTCCGCAGACGCAAAATAGTAGGCGACGCCATCTTCAACAACCGTATGCGCGGCGTCGCCTTCGGCGACTGCGTTATAGGTGGTCAGGGCGACTGCGTCGACGCCGTGCAGGCCCAGGGGAACGCCCGCTGTCGTTACGCCGTTCGACACATTGTATTCGTCTTCTGCGAAAGCGGGCATTGAGGCCGACATCGCAATCGCGATGGCCATACCGGTGAGATAAAGTTTCTTGGTCATGTCAGATATCCTTGAGGGGTGAATGCCAGTCATCTGGCGGAACAGGCCGATGGTTCAGGGGCTGCGCGCAGGAGTACGCATTTTCGGGCGGCGGGAGGCCTGCAAATATCCGCCGACGAAACAAGAGGGCGCCCAGCTGATGGGTGTGGGTGGGTGAGTTCAACTGGGCGCCAAGGGAGCCATCCGGGGAGAGGGCGCAGGAAAGATGGCTCCGAAGCTTATTTCTTGTAGGCGGATCTGATCGCCTTCACCGTGTTGGCGGTGTTATCAACGGCACTGGCAATCATTCGAAAATTGGTGAGGGATGCGTCATAGCCGTTGTAGTGCTCTGTGATGGCTCCGGCCGTTGCATCAGTCACAACCATGACCTCGAAACCTGATTCGATCAGGCTGCGCATGTGGGACTCCGTACACAGATTTGATGACATTCCTGCAAGAATGACCTTGTTGATGCCGGCTTTACGCAGCTGGAGCGCAAGGTCATTGCTATCCGGGCCATAGACTTTGTGCGGGCTGGTCACCACCGTCTCACCATTCTCGATATAGGGCTTGTACTGGTCCAGCCAGTCAGCACCAGACCCTTCGAATCCTTCGAGGTTCAAGGCGGATGGACGGTCGAACATGCCGATGGAGTGCATCAAGGTCTCGAGCGTGCCCTCGAAGAGCCACTCATGATCGTGCTCATAATAATAATGCGGAGAGACGAATACGGGCATGCCGGTTTGCTCGGCAACCGCGAACAGATCGCCGATATTCTCGACGGTGCCGTTCTCCGTGATGCTTTGCCCGACCACGCCCCAAGTGACGCCGTCAGGAGACAGGAAATCATTTTGCGGATCGGTGACAACGATGGCTGTACCATCCGTGGTCACCACAAATCCTGGCATGGGCAAGCCATCATTGACCGGCGGCATCTTGGCCGACGCCGGGCGGGCGCCTTGGCTCTCGGCTTCGGCTGCAACGCCGATCAGGGCAATGACAGCCGTGGCCGTCGCGATGAACTTGAGAAGCGCTTGTGGCGTACTGGGTGAATTCAACATGGGTCTTTTTCCTCGCGGCTGTTGGGTCTGGTGGTCCAGTTTGCCAGCCCGGCGGGGAGATACTCCCGGTCTGGAGCGTCACCCTGAGCTGATCTGTACTCATCGTATGAGTGGCGACGATGAGCGTATTGACCGGTCGCGACATCCTGTTGACTGGACGCGACAATCCCTTTGGCGCAATGTGAAAGCGTGAGGTGCGATGGGGATCGCGCCCTTGGCGGGAAGGCCAAAGCGGGGAGCGCGCGGGAGATGGCAACAGTTTCAACCGTCTTCGTATTGAGGATCATTGAGCGGCTCAGCGACCGGATGGATCGGGACATGTTGTGCCGTGTGGCCGGACTCGACCCGTCGCCATCGGCCGGCCCGCCGCCCGCCATGATCCACGCCGCCAATTATTACAGCTTGCTGGAAACCATCGCCGAGACCGAGACACCGGATATCCGCTTCCTGCTCGGCGTCAGCATGTCGGCCACCTGCTCCGATTTCGGCGCTGTGGGCCTGGCCTGGAAATCGGCACCGACGCTGCGCCAGTCCTTCCTGCGGATGGACCGCCATGCGCGCGCCTACAATACGGCCTCGACGTTCAAACTGTATGACAAGGGCGACACATTCTGGTGGACGCACCGGCGGCCGGACACGCCGCGCCTCGGCCTGGACCTGTCGAGCGAGGGCGCGCTGGCCACCTATGTCACGCTGTGCCGGGAGGCGACCGGCCCGAATTCGAAACCGGGCGCGGTACAGTTCTGCCACCCGGAACCGGCCGGCTCGCGGGAGCTACTGGAGACACACTTTCGCTGTCCGATCACTTTCGGGGCGGACATTGACGCACTGATCATCCCGGCCGAGCGGCTCGACAAGCCGAACCTGGTCGGCGACGAGAGCATCTGGAAATTCCTGAGCGCCCAGGCCGAGGGAATGCTGCCGGCCGAGTCCGGGGATCGCCAGCTGGACCGGCAGGTCGTGCTGCAGATTGCCGATGTGCTGACCGATGGCATTCCGTCGCTGGCGCAAGTTGCCTCGGATCTCGGCATGAGCGCCCGGACGCTGCAGCGCCGGCTGTCGGACCAGGGGCTGACCTTCCAGGCCCTGGTGGACCAGGCGCGGCGCGAGACGGCCGAGCGCTTTCTCGCCGACACGCGCTATTCCATTGCGGAAGTGGCTTTCCTGACAGGGTTTTCCGAACAGAGCGCCTTCACCCGCGCCTTCAAGCGCTGGGCGGGCAAGACCCCCGGGACCTATCGCGACCTGACCGCCGCCCCCTGACCCCACAAAAAAGGCCGCCCCACAGGACGGCCAACCGAAATACCTGGTGCCAGAAGAGGACTAGCATTAGCCATATAGGCTTTGATAATATTTGATTATTTTCTAAACATGGTATCGACCTGTACCATACGGGTTACCATACTTTTGAAGGACTGCATGAGTGAGAGTCCTATTTTTATCGTTTACAAATAAATACTTAGCTCGATTCTGAGTTGCTCGAAACTCGTGTCGCTTTTATATTATTACAGCTTTCGCCTCCACTTAGCCATTTGGCAGCCTTCACTATATGTGTAATCCCAGTGGCCAACGCAGTTCATATTAGCGCTCGACAAGAGTGGCGGAAGTGGGATCGTATTTCAGGGAACTGATTGTTCCGTCCTGAAAAGCTTTCACCATAGCATCAATGACATCCAGCGGCACGAGATACCATTCACGTGGGCGAACAAGCTTGCCAAAACGGTCGGGAACTTCGAGCTCAAGTCGAGCCTCAGCGAAGAATCGATGCAAGAGGGCTTCGAGCCGCACTCGGTTGATATTGAAGAGTTCGTAGGTGGCTATAATTTCGACATCGGCCAGGAGATAAGTCGCATCATTCGCCGCGTTGGCAATGCGCGTTTCGACTTTACCGCCGGTAACACCGATCTTGTGAATGAGGTCACGGTTTTTGACAATCCGTGGATCAGATGAGCGACTGCGGAGAACATAAATGGTCCCACTTTCGGTGTCGTCGTCGGCTCGCTCATCCGAGAAGAGTGGACCTGCAGATGGCTCCGAAATTCGGCGCCCCGCTTCATCTTTATAGAGGGCGCGCTGTAGCGAGCGTTTTAGTAGATCGCTTTCGGTACCATTCGAATATATCACGCGCAAACGGGCGTCGACTTCACCATTTGGCGCTTTAATCTCTTCGCCTACCTCTGCAACGTAGACGATCTGTCCGCCCAGAATGAAGAACTCACCGGTCTTGATGTCGGCTTTGAGAAAACCTGACTGCTTAACAAACGCGCGAGTCTGGCGCGTGCCCTCATTCAGGTCTTGCTGTACGGCTTCGTATAATGGGCGGAAGGTGTCAAAGTCCTTGCAAGGTGTGCGATTGGCGATCTCTTCGGCTGCTTTTCGCTCCGCCGTTGGGCGGACATGTTTGAGCGTTGTGACATCATTGGTGGCATCGGGATCAATACCAAGTTCAGCCAGCAAGGCTTCAGGGTCTGTCACGTCTGGCTGCGGCTCGTCGAGCGCGTCGCCCAACAGTCCTTGAGTATCAAGTGGCTCTAGCAAGGCGCGTGCGTCAGGGAGGGCTCTTAGGCGGTCAAGCCGAACCGCGTACATACGTTCAAAGATATCGCCATCCTCAGAGTGCCGAGGCGCGTGCCCGTATTCGCTGACGAAGCGTTGAATGTCCTCAAAGCCAGCAATGATCCGCTCCTCCTGCGGAGAACGAGGCGCGGCCTTCGACGTATCAATTTCGATACCAAGTTGAGCGAGTAGGTCTTCAGCGGTTTTTTCAGCCATCGCGCTCCGCCTTCACTTTGCGCTTCAGGAACTCAATACCTTCCGCCATGCGACGTTCCCAGACATCGTTCGAAGTGAGCGACGGCAAGCGACCGCGTTCCTGGAGAAATGTCTTGGCCCGTTCAGCAAGCATCATGGCCTCCTCCTCGCCCAGCGCGATCTTCTTGCCAGCGATTACAGCCGCGACCTGTTTGAGGCTATCCTCACTCATTGCCTTAGCAAGGATCGCATAGGCTGCGCCGAAGGGATTTATCCGGTCAATCAAATCGATATCCAGGTCGCGTACATCCATGGCAATCTTCCGAATGCCATCAATCAGCGCGGTATTAGCCTTTGCGGTATCGCCGCCTTCTGATGAGGCTTTCGCAGCATCCTTACTCGCTTCCTGCGTCAGTCCGAGGGCCGCAACAGCGCGCTGGCGGATCGCTTCGTGATCGGTCTCTGAAAGTTCGGGATATCGGCCCCGGACAATCTTCCCCATACGTACAAGGGTGAGCTCTTCTGCCGGCGTGTCGCCGCCTGCATGGTCACCGTCGAAAAGCCCCGTCTCCATAACTCTCTTGTCCTGAAAAAAAGCAGTGATGACCTCATTCAAGTCTTCCTGGCAGATACGTGACGCTTCCTCAGATTCGGGCTGAACGAGGCCCTTGATCTCGATCTGAAACTCACCGCGCTCTTCATTGAAGCCTACATTTGTCCGGGACTTATCATACCCACCTTCGCCGTAATCGAAGTTCTTGTCCTCCCCGTTGCCTTTCGGGACGAAATTGAACCTCGGTGCGAGCACCTGCTCCATGAGCAGGCTCGCTGCAATGGCTTTCAGTGTGTCATTGACCGCTTCGGTGACTTTGTCTTCCGAGGCATCAGGCTCGGCGATAAGATTAGTAAAGCGCGCGCGCTCTTTGCCTGGGGCGTCTCGCGTCGCGCGACCGATAATTTGGATTATCTCAGTCAGGCTGGAGCGATATCCAACCGTCAGCGCATGTTCGCACCAGATCCAATCAAAGCCTTCTTTAGCCATCCCTAGAGCGATGATGATGTCGACATGGTCACGATTGTTCTTCTGGGCTGGGTCTTTCAGCGCGGCAACTACAAGCGAGTGACGTTCAGGCCCATCATCGACAAGATCGGCGATACGCAGCACACGGCCGTCAGGACGCCGGACCAGGTCGAATCCAGTAACCGGGTCCTTACCCTGCCACTCTCCGAGGGAATCCATGATTTCGCTGACTTCGGTCGTCTTGCCGCGCCGCGTGCTTTCCCTAGAATTGACGTTCGGGATGTGGACAATGGTTTTCTGGTCGGGGTCGAGGACTTTGGCGACGTCATCCACATATGGACCTTTGTAGAAGAAATAGCCGATATCGAGGGCCTTCAGGTACTCATAACCATTGAGTTGTTCGTAATAGGTGTATGTGACGGTCGCGAAGCGTGCTTCGTCTTCCGGCATTAAGATCGGCACAGCGTCGCCGCGGAAGTAAGAGCCAGTCATGGCGACCACATGGACCTTGTCGCGCGCAATAAAATCCTTGAGCTGACGGCCAAGCACATTGTTGTCATCAGCCGAAACATGGTGGAACTCGTCGACGGCGATGAGGCGGTTGTCAAAAGATTCGATTCCAAGCTCCTCGACGGCAAAACGGAACGTCGCGTGGGTGCAAACCAGAACCGCATCACCGCTCTCTAGGAATTTTCCAACAGCCTTCACCGTGGACTTGGCTACGCGGATTTCATCAGCCCCTGGTGCATTGCACAGGTTCCATTGCGGCTTGACTTCCCAGTCTGCCCAGAAGCCCCATTTGGTCAGGGGTTCATCGTTGAAGCTCGCGCCAATGGAACGCTCCGGCACGACAATGATCGCCTGAGAGAGATCTTGGTTCTGTAGCTTGTCCAAGGCGATGAACATCAGCGCCCGACTTTTGCCCGACGCAGGCGGCGATTTGATCAGCAGATATTGTTCACCGCGCCGCTCATAGGCTCGCTCCTGCATAGGACGCATGCCGAGCTCGTTCGCTTTGTTCGTCGCGCCAGTACGATTGTAGATGACACAGACTGAAGGGACGTGGAAAGGTTCAATGTCTTCGCGAACTCCCCTCTTAGGCTTTGCCCGGCCTTTGAACGATTTGCGCTTAGCTCGAGCAAATGCTGCATCGTCCTGCTCAGGAACATCTGTCAGGTCGATGGCCTCGTCAGAAATGGCTTTGATTTCGTCTAGTCGCTTCTTAGAAATGGTCATCGTAGCGTTTCCGTTCTGCGGCCGTCGCGTTTCTGGCGCTGATTATGCGGATGTTCTCGTTTCGATCCGTGTGTACCACACAAACGATAAGAGCGGCATCCATTCCGTGCTTGATCTCACCAAAGCTGATTTCGATCAGATCGCCGGTCGCCGCAGTGTCCTCGATTGTGAGGACATCATTTTCGAATATCGCGATGGCTTCTTCGAACTCCAAGCCGTGTTTGGACAAATTCGATCTTGCTTTGTCGTAATTCCATTCAAAGGTCAGAACGCTCCCATCTTCGAGTTCCAGCTCATACTCTACGTTCATGCCGCCCCCTCAGACGCGTTCATCTTGGTGTAGAGGTCGAACAGCTTTTCGAGACGTTCAGTGTCGTTTCTGAAGCGCCGGCCGATATAGATGCGCTCCAGTGTCTCGTCGTTTCGCTCGTGGGCCTCGCGCACGAGGGGGAATTCCTCGTCCATCCGGTCGGGGTCATACATGTCGGCGATGGCAGCCGGGAAATAATGTTCCCGCGCGAGCAGGATGTCCTCAGCGCAGCGGGTCAGATCGACCTTGTTTTTCTCCGTGAGCGTTGGAACTGGAAACGTGTTCCAGCCTAGCGTGTTGGAGTAGCGGATATCTGTTTTGATTTTTCCACACACTGTGGATGCCCAAACCCAATGTAGTCTCGAAGAGAAAAGAGCAAAATCATCTAACTCGAAGCCAGGAAGTGATATGGCGCTATCCGCGACTACTGTCTCAGGGCCAACGACAATCGATGGGAGATACTCGCGCAACTCCGAACTATGCCGTGGTATTAAAATAGATTTCTGCTCAGTGTGGCGACGTTCCCCAAACGCATGTGGTATTGCCGCCAAGGCATTCGTCTCAGGTCGTGTGCTGCCCGCGCGGTGCTTTTCTACGATCTCAATTCTCTCGGCGACTAAGGGGACGTCTAGTGCGATGGAAGCCTCGCAATCGGTGATCCAGAGGCAATGTCTCATCTCCCCTGAGATTGCGTCATCAGAGCCAATAAAGCGACGCACAAAACGCTTTGCGGTTTCGTCTTTGGACAGGTGCGTTTTTAGCACAGGATCATCAATTATGAGACCGCCATTGTCGTTGGGCATAGAACCGGTCAGCATGGGACGCGAAACGCACAGCGGTTTACGAGATGCCGCCACGACGACTTCGTGGTTTGGTACTAAATAAGGCCCTATACAACGCACCAGCTGTACAATTTCGCCTGTATAGATGCGCTTCTGCGCTCCATTTGCCTTCGATAGGCCAACAATGGAGACCGTTACAGCCGCTTTCTTTGACGCTAGATTACTCCACAAGAAGGAGGGATGTGCGAATGTAATTTCTAGATCGCCATCCAAAACTGCGGGCCAAAATAGGGAAACCTGCCGACCTTGATTGATACTGTTAGTCGTTACAAATGCCGAAGAACTTGGTATTACACAAATAAAGTCCCTAGCCTTTATGAACCAACCAGCGACATAGTCAGCAGACTTTGTGGATTTTAGTCTGCCAGCAAATGCAAAACTGAGATCCTCTTTCTGCTCTTTGGTCTGATCTTGGCTACCTTTATACGGCGGGTTCCCGCAAATATATGTCTCCCAATCGCCGCCATCGCCATGCTCCAAGGCTAGCCGCCCAGTCGGGCCGGCCAAGTCTTCTTCAACTGCCGATGCCTGTTCAGGCGGGGGGCAAACTTCCAACCAATCAAGCCGGAGAGCATTGCCGCAAACGACACGCCCCGTTTCCTTCAGTGGCAGGACAATCTCGCCTGCGCGCTCCTGACCCATCGCGTCAACATCGCATTGATACTCCGCAATGAGAAGTGAGAGCCGTGCGATCTCACAAGCAAAGTCCTTGATTTCGATGCCGAAGAAATTCTTCAGTGGAATGACGCTCCGCAGGTCTTCCCGGTCGCGTGAGTCAGCGCTAAGAACCTTCATTCGCCGCGTAAGAATTTCAGCCTCGATGGCGCGCATTTCCTTATAGGCGATGACGAGGAAATTCCCCGACCCGCAAGCCGGATCGAATACACGAATGCGCGCGAGGCGCTTCCGCAGATTGAGGAGCTTGCGCGGGTTTTCCCCAGCCTCTTCCAACTGGGCACGCAAGTCATCGAGGAATAGCGGGTTCAGCACTTTCAGAATGTTCGGCACGCTGGTGTAGTGCATGCCGAGCTCACCGCGCTCCTTATCCTCGGCGACAGCCTGGATCATCGATCCAAATATGTCCGGGTTGATCGCTTTCCAGTTGAGGCTGCCGGCGTGCAACAGATAACTGCGCGCAATGCGCGAGAAGCGCGGCACCTGGTTTGTGCCCGCAAAAAGCCCGCCATTCACATATGGGAACGCATCCGCCCAAGATCTAAGGCCCGCATCCACGCGCTTCTTCGTCGGGACGTCCATGGCGCGGAACAACTCGGCTATAATGTCATGGGCGTTGTCCCGGTCACTCATTTGTTCAAGCGTGCGACTGAACAGATTTTCGCCGAGGAAGATGCCGGTATCCTCTGCGAAGAAGCAGAAGATCAGCCGCGCCATGAACTGGTTGAGATCATGGCGGCGTTCATCCGTGGCCCAGTCCGGGTTTTCCTTCAGCAGTTCGACATAGAGACGGTTGAGACGCCCGGTCGCCTGAATGTCGATCGGGTTGTTCTTGATCGCCTTGACGGTGGTGATGCCCGCCAGCGGCAGGAAGAAGCCGAAATGGTTCGGGAAGTCCTGGTAGTCACATACCCGAAAATCGCCCTCGACAAGGTCTTCGGCTTCCAGCGTTTGGCCATCGGTAGCAAGGATAAACCGGACTTTGCCAGTTACGGTCTTCGGGCTGGCACGAAGCTCTGCGAGCTTGTCACTGACCTTGCCGGGCACCGCCACGGCGAGATGGATGTTCTTGTATTGAAGGACACCGCCCTCGACGTCGGAATTCTTCGCAACGCTCGCAAGTAGGCGTTTTACGGTCGTCGGTTTATTATTGAAGGATTCAAGAAAGACACGCGGAAACTCTTCTGCATCAAAAGGTGCAGAAGCGAGTTCAGATATGGCTTCTTCAATCTCAACCGCGTTCATGAATCAGATTTCCGAAGCCATGCTCGGACCGAGGACTCATTGATCACCTTCCACCATTCCGCCGGGATGCCTGTGCCGACCATAACCCTGAAAACTCCTTTGACGAGATCACCTTAGAGTGCGCCGCGAGTCGCGTTAAGAGGCCAACTTGTATTCGACCTGCATAAACGCCGCAGCCGGGTCGAAACATAGTTTTCTAGTTTGAAAGTAATGGATATGACTCTATGAATTTTGAGCTTTCTGACCGCGATTACGGGCTCTTCGTTCTCGGAGATTTCGACATTGAAGCGCAACTGATCGCCATAAGAGACCTACTGCGCCGCAATGAGGAAGCAGATGAACGGGTCGACCAAAAGATATCTGAATATGCCAAACAGATGAAGGCCGCGAATGGCGAGCAGGAGCATTTTCTAGATCTCCTCTACGTCGACGAATGCCATGGCTCAGTGTTCCAAGGCGCCGCCCACAGCCTTGCGGCCGCAGGAATGCTAGCACCGCTGATCGAGGGCTATTTCACTGTTGCCTATCCAAACGTGGCAGAAGAATTGGATCTGTCGCCCAGCGCTCTTGGAGGAGGCGTGCGGTCAGCTCGTTCCATCGCGCAGTACTGGGATCCACATTTCGTATTTCATCAGAATGGAACCAGAAAAGACATCGTTGGAGGCATAGTGCAGCTCGCCGAATCCATCAGTTTGAGTTCGCAATTCCCGGATGATTATCAGCCCGTTTTCAAGGCGCTATTTCTTTATCGCAACAAGGTTTTTCACCATGGCTTCGAGTGGCCAATGGATGAACGAAATCGGTTCAAACAAGCAGTCGTTGAGAGCAAATGGCCCGCCGAGTGGTTCTCCGAAGCCACAAGCAACAATGAGCCCTGGATCATCTATATGAGTAGCACTTTCATCGAAAAATGCCTGTCGACTTTTGAACTATGTTTGGAGGGTGTTGGAAGATATCTTCGACAGAAGTCGGCTTAATCGTAGGTCATTTCGATCATGCCCAATGGCATAAAATGCCTTGGGCAATAACAATCTTCCAGACCAAATTTTCACTCCGTCAAGGGCGCGCACAGGGCGCGCCGCGAAGCGGCCGTAGGCCCTTGACGGAGTGAAAATTTGGCGACGCCGACCACCAAATGGGCGTAAAAAATGGAGCAAGCGGCGAAAAAGGGCTAGGGGTGTCCCGGAGGGCAAGATTAAGGGGCTGTCACACAGGGACACCTAACCCACTGTCTGCACATCGCATTTTTATGTGACACACCGCCGGACCCCTGTCACACAATTTTGAGGTTGTCAGCACATGCGCCCTGAAGCTGACATCCCTCATTATCCCGCTAAACGGAATTGGCGAGCAGGAATTTAAGAGAAAGACTTCCGGCATGACGAAACGCCGGTTTTCTAACCCTGATATTCCATTCGATTTTGATGTCGATCAGGCGCGCGTCGATATACGGCATCCAATTCGCTTCTTGAGCCTAAACCAAGTGCTCGACCGCCTTAGCGTCGGACGTTCAACGTTGTACTCACAGATCAAGGATTCCGCACGTCCCTTTCCTTCCCCAGTTCATATCGGTCGGAGAAGTGTCTGGGTCGAAAGCGAAGTCGAAGCTTTCATGACCTCGCTGATCCAATCTGAACGGAGTTTGTGAAATCTGCCTTGAACGCAATAGCGGACCATAGACATTAGTCTAAGTGCGAGAGCAGTTCCCGCAAAATTGCCAATCTTAAATTAAGTGGAAGCGTCGAGATTCGCTTACGATAGAAAGCACGCCCAATAAGACTTTAAATTGAAATCTCTCGGAACTACGGTGAGATGAGAAATATTGGGGTAGCGCAAATTGCATATTGCATCTCTACGGATATCGAACTTTCGACTGTTCAATAACTTTTCAGTACGGCTCAATCCCGGGCTCAATCTACTCGTCGGAGAAAACGATGCAGGCAAAACATCCTTCATAGATGCTATTCGATTCTGCCTAGGAACGAACTCCAAAGAACGTCTGTTTCTTACCGAGTCTGACTTTCATGACGATGAAACCTCACTCTCAATCGAAATGAAGTTCGCCGACGTTGAGAAGCATGCATTTCGATTTGTCGAGCATCTCTCTTATGAAGACTACACCGCCGAGAACGGTGAGGCGCGTAAACGGCCAATACTGCATGTCAGGTTCTCTGCCAAAAAGACGGGGACTGAGCGTCGCGGATATCCTTACATTCAATCGCAATTGCGATCAGGCATTGAAGGCGATGGTTTGCCAATTGAGACTGAAGTCCGAGATTTTTTGGCTGCGACGTACCTGAAGCCGCTGAGGGATGCACAGGCCGAACTTTCAATGGGGCGCACATCCCGCCTGTCTCAGATTTTGAACTCATCGAAAGATATTCGAGAGAGCACCGTTGAAATTTTGAAGGTGGTCGCAGCAGCGAATAGCGCTCTTCTCGCAGATGACACTGCCTTAAAACGTGCAGCTGATGACATTCGGGACAATTACCTTCATCAACTCATTTTCGAGGCGGAGAAAGAAAATCTTGGCGCCTTTATCGATATTGCAGGTGTTAAAGAAGATCGTCTCGACCAATTGAATGAAAGCGAAAGGCGCCGCTACTTGAGGAGTGTTTTGGAAGGGCTATCCCTGGCTCTAACCGAAGATGGCCGGCTACACGGGTTAGGTTATCACAACTTGCTCTTCATGGCGGCAGAACTGCTTTTACTCGAACAAGAGTCAGGCCATGAATTTCCCTTGCTTATGATTGAGGAACCCGAGGCGCACCTTCATCCTCAACTACAGTTGAAGCTTCTACAATTCATCGAGTCCAAACTTCCGACGGAAGAAACGCCAGGTATCCAATGCATTCTCAGTACTCACAGTCCCAATCTGGCTTCCAAAGCAGACCCTAGTGCGATTGTTTCGTTTGGGTCGGGTAAGGCCTGGGCCATGCGCGCCGACGAAACAGAGCTATCGTCTAACGACTATGTATTCGTTCAGAAGTTTCTGGATGTAACAAAAGCAACTCTATTCTTTGCGCGAGGCCTGCTGTTGGTCGAAGGCGATGCCGAAAACATTCTGCTTCCTACGATCTCACGGCTTCTTGGGCGCGATCTCGAGGATTATGGCGTTTCAATAGTAAAATACGACAACAACGGATCATGGAAGCGTTTCGCACGGCTTTTTTTACGCCAAGGCATGAACGGAGCCCCCGAGCAGTGGCATCCAACTAAAGTCGCCGTGCTTCGGGACTTGGATCTTTGGCCGGATTGCGCAGAGGAGACTGAAGGCAATCAGTACGGCTTCAAAATTAGACGGGCCGGAAATCAATCTTATTGGCGCGCAAATTGCGACAATGTTGAAATGAAGAGACTGACCATAGCTGATGGCCTCAACCGACAAAACGTGAGAGTGTTTGTCGCTGACGATTGGACCCTTGAGTTTTGCCTTGCCAAGTTTGGCTTATTCTCAGAGTGCTTCGAAGCCCTCAATAATCGCACTCCGACGCCGATGGAAACGCCTCACGATGCGGATGAACGGGGAACACTTATTTTATCGCAGGCTTCAAAGACGGATTTTGCCTATAAGCTTGCGCTAATCTTGGAGAACCAAAGAGCATCAAGACAGCAAGAGGCCATTCTAGCCCTTGGCGCGACGCCAGAGGACGGCAACCTTAGGGCGACCATTGTGCGAGCGAACGCATCCTATGCCTCTGAGCTTCGCGCGAAGTTGCCATCATATATCGTGGAGGCAGTCGATTATGTAACGTGTTTTGCTGATCCGCTGCCTGAACCTGCAGGATCAGCGCAATGATCAGTGGGCTCTCGGGTGTCACGGACGCTGAAATTGAAGAGATTGGCTCTTCGCTGCAGCTTAACTTCTCGGACAACGTCCGTAAAAGCATATTGAAATCGATGGAAACTATCGATGTTCAGGCCTGTCCTGGCAGCGGAAAAACCACTCTAGTTGCCGCGAAACTTATCTTGCTTTCAAAAAAATGGCCGTTTCAGCATCGCGGGATCTGTGCGCTCTCGCATACCAATGTCGCCAAAGACGAGATCATCGCAAACCTTCATAGGTCTGAGGTTCCGGAAGCACGATCTCTGTTGCGCTATCCACACTTCATTGGCACGATACAAGAGTTTGTTAATCGCCATCTGGCGCTGCCATTCTTGCGGTCAGAAGGCCATTCAAACATCACAATCGATAATGATGAATATTTTGAAGCTGGGCTCTTGCGCCTCAGTCACAACCAACGTTTCGCCATTCGCATTCGGGGATCATTCAATGATGAGGGCAAGCAACGAGCATTCCTAAGAAAAACTTATTTGATCTTCCGCGAAGGAGAGCTCGTTCCGAATTCGGATGCGCTGCCCAATCGGTGGCAACGGCAAGCAAATTACAATCGGGCCCTAAGTGATTTCGCTCAATTCAAGCAGCAACTTACCAGACAAAACGTCTTCCTTTTTCGTGACATGTATTCTTATGGAGAAAAGGCGCTGCATTCGGCATCAAATTTATCGAAGACTATTTCACATCGTTTTCCCTTGCTGATCCTGGACGAAATGCAGGATACGCAGAAGTTTCAAGATGATTTACTGAGACTAGCCCTTGGCGTTGGGCACCCATACAGTTCGACCGTGCAGCGATTTGGCGATCCTGATCAGGCCATCTTCAATGGTGTCGATGGTGAGAACCCTAACGCTACGTTCAATGCCAAGTCACGAGACCAGATGGCTTTTGTCCTCGACGGTTCGCATCGCTATCAGCAAGACATCGCAGACAAAGCTCGCCCGTTCAGCCTGAACGAAATTGCGTTGACATCCGAAATTTCTGCAGAAGTTAGAGCGGCGCGTTCCAATATTCATCGCGAAGGCGAGCAATTTCGCCATACAATTTTCGTGTTCGACGATAATGCGCGTCACCAGGTGATTGAAGCATTTTGTGAACTCGTTTCCGGTCAGTTTTCCGAAGACCATCTCGGGAATGCAGACTTCGCGGCGAAGGTGGTTGGCGCAGTCGGCGCCGATGTTGATCCGGAACAAGATCAACTTCGAATTGGTCACTACTGGCCACGATTCAGAAAGTCAAAGTCCGTATTCCAGCCAGTCTTTGACACCCTCATAGAAACCATTCGTCACGCGAGAAGTTGTACTTCTAGTGATTTCAAAGACCCATATCGTACCGTTCTGGCGGGGCTGCTAAAGCTATTAGATTTAGCGAACGAACGTGACGCAGATGGCCGAAAGTATCGTGCAAAATCGCTTAAAGACCGAATGGTCGCTGATGCACAATGGGAACCGTTTCGCTCTCTTATCTTTGACTTACTTAGCTCGGATTTTGATGACAGTGAACGGGGCTGGTCAGACTGCCGGCAGAGGTTAGCGGAATGGTTTGACCTAGATGATCTTGGAGATGCGGCACGATCGTATTTGTGCTATGTAGAGCAGGATCAGGACCAAGATATCGACATCGATTTAGGCCGCATGCCGTTTGCTGTTCTGGAAGACAATTCTTTCATCTTCAATGACACGTTTAGGGTTGAGCTATCGACAATACATGGTGTGAAGGGAGAGACGCATGACGCTACTCTCATTTTGGAGACTAAAAATCGCGCTTACGACATTGGAGGAATGATCCAGCATTTTAGCAAAGAGCGCCCAGATGCAAATAATTCCAATCGCGATTTGAGGAATAATCCGCATCACACGGTAGGCCACGCAGCGAGTAAAAAGTTTCTACGTCAGCTATTCGTCGCAATGTCTAGACCTAAACACCTTCTTTGCATCGCCGTTCATAACGATCGGCTTACGAATGAAAAAAGAGCTGCTCTAGTTGAAGCGGGCTGGTCAGTCATAGACGTATTGGACGAAATCAACAGCTGAAGCATGAATGCGGTAGCATCTGCTTTCGGGTTCAACCTGCCATCTGATATGGCCTTGCTCAACTATCCATAAAGGGCGAGCAACGACCATCAAATTCTTTTAATTCTATGTCATGCAGTATGCTTCTCAGAAGGATACAGACGTCCTTGTTTTCATCGGGATGAACCAGCGCCAACGCGACACGCAACTTGCTCGATAGCCCTTGAGCAGTAGTCGCACGTGCCATTGATATCTTATGCAGCAACTTCTTGTTTCGCTTATAAAGCTCATCGAGGTGACCACTGATTAGATCTAAGGAATCTGCTTCGACGAAGACAGCGCGCTCTCGTTCGCTAAGTTTGAAAAAGTTGTACTCACGGATTAAAAATCCTTCAAGTTTTCGCCAACGCTCTGCTAGCTCTCTCTGATCAGCATCTCGCTTAAGCCACTCCGTACAGACTGTTTCAGCTTGGTCCGTTTGATAGGTGTTGAGATGGGATAGAATCGAAGATGTTCGTTTCGTAATCCGGCCGATAGTCGATTTCATTAGCATACACAGCCTCCGGGCGGTAGTCAGGCAAAGCTGAAGCGCCAGCAAATTACATACTATAGTGCATAACACTAAAATATGTATTCGTCTACTCTGCCAGTATGGACATGAGAAAACTGGTGGGCCGTAATTTTGCACGCATTCGGCGTGAAAAGCACCTCACTCAGGAGGAGGTCGAAGCGCGTTCAGGATTCAGTCAACAATACTTGAGCGGACTAGAACGAGGAAAGCGCAACCCGACAGTGGTAACTCTGCATGAACTGGCCCAGGCTCTCGGAGTTTCGCATGTGGATTTGGTGATGCCAGACTGAGATTTTACTCTGGTAAGATAGCGATCAAGCCTCAAGGCTGATTTAGCTCGCATAGCAAATTGTGATGTTATCAACTCTTCTGGTTAGTAGTCGCCTTTTGATCGCCCCGGATGATATGAGAACCATCCAAGATCGACCGATCACCACCCGAACGTCCTAATGGATACAAATACTAGAGCGGTCGTATGATACAGCGCGAAGTTGTTATTTGCCGTCTCCAATTGAGCACCAGTGTGAATATCATCTACTCTCAGGCTCCTCATTCCCTCCGTGCCCACGCATTACCCCCAAGTCAGCTTGTGCCGAAGCTGACCACTTCCGCCGCCCACCACTCCGCCATTTCCACGCGCTGATCCCAATACGTGGCGCGGTGATATGCTTTGCGAACCTGATCTGCCCCCATATGAGCCAACTCTGCTTCGATGGCATCTGGGTGCCATTTACCGCTTTCATTCAGCAGGCTTGAGGCGCTTGCGCGGAAGCCGTGGGAGGTCATCTCATTGGCGCTGAAACCGAGGCGCCGGAGGGCACCGTTCAACGTGTTCTCGCTGATCGGTTTGCCGCGCGAGAGTTGGGAGACAAAAACCCACGGCTCGTGACCAGTGACTGATTCAAGCCGCTTCAGGATTTTCACCGCAGGTTCTGACAGCGGCTTGCGATGCTCCCGGCGCATCTTCGTGCGCTCTGCAGGAATGGTCCACACGCGCTTCTGAAGATTGAATTCATTCCATTTCGACAGGCGGAGTTCGCCAGGACGTGGATAAAGTAGTGCCATGAGCTGAAGGCCGGCTTGAGTTTCTATTGCCCCATCATAGTCCCAGATGGCCCGCACCAGGCCAGCAAAGCCATCACGGTCAACGATAGCCGGGCGGTGGCGAACTTTAGGTACGATCAGTGCCCCGCGAAGCCCGGCAGTCGGATCATGTTCACAGCGTGCAGTGGCGACGGCATACCTGAAGACCTGGCTTATGACTGCGCGTAGACGCCGGGCTGTTTCATAATTGCCGTCTGCTTCGACTTTGCGAAGCGGCACGAGAACGTGCGCTGGCTTCACCTGAGTGACCGGCATGTCGGCCAAATCGGCATTTGCTATACCGATCAGCCACGCTTTCTTGGAGAGCGTCGTATCGGCTAGACCTTCCTTGCGGTTCTTCTCCAGCAGCTCCTCGGCGATGGCCGAGAAAGTATGCTCTGTGAGGGCCTGCCGTTCGAGCTTATCGATTTTGGCCTGCTGCATGGGATCAATCCCTTCGATCAGCAGAGCGCGGGCTTCGGCGCGCTTCTCGCGCGCTTTGGCAAGCGAGATCTCGGGATATGCCCCCAAAGCCATCAGCTTCTGTTTGCCGTCAAACTTGTACGCAAAGCGCCAGAGTTTCGACCCCGTGGGACGCACTTCAACGAACAGGTTTCCGCCATCTGTATAACGGCGGGGTTTTTCCTCAGGCTTGAGACTGCGGATCTTCAGATCGGTAAGGGGCATGGCATGGTACCGACAGCTTTTCGACTGCTAATTGATACCATACTACCAGCGAGCATACCATATCGAGGTCTGGATCTCAGCGGATCACGACGGACGCCAGCGGACGGTCAATCCCTATAAGTCCCTGATTATATGGTATTTTGAAGACTTTCTCGGACGCTTAAGGATGCACTCGAAAAGCTTCCTGGTGCCCAGAAGAGGACTCGAACCTCCACTCCCTTGCGAGAACTACGACCTGAACGTAGCGCGTCTACCAATTCCGCCATCTGGGCACGGGGTAGGAAGGCGCCGATGTATAGGCTGATCCGCGAGCCGTCAACGGTAAAACTGTCGTATTTGAACGCGCAACTGCGCCTTGGCGCGCCCGGTCAACGGGATAGGAAAACCCAGGAAAAGCGGCGCTTGGCGCAGCCCTTTTGCCAGCACCCGGGCAGCGTGGCCTGACGCGCTAAATCGCTTGCCTGAAAATGCGCTAGTGCGCTGTATACTATGGGAACATTGTCTGGAGCGGGTAGACGGAATCGAACCGACATACACAGCTTGGAAGGCTGGTGCATTACCATTATGCTATACCCGCCCAGTCAGGGCCTCGCGAAGACACCTTACACCATCTGGTGCGGGTGGTGGAGGGGACAGGATTCGAACCTGTGTACGCTATGCGGGCAGATTTACAGTCTGCTGCCTTTAACCACTCGGCCACCCCTCCACGGGACCCGCGACCACACGCCGTTTGACGCCGTCGCAGCAGCGCTTCACATAGGCGCCGAAGCACCGCCGATCCACACCGGAAGCGGCCTTATAAGGAAACCCGAAATGGCGCGCAACCATTCTAAACCGCGAAAAGCACACGCTGGCGCAGATAATCCACGCCGCGGCCCTGCCCGACCGCCGCGTCGCGCCGGCGCCGGGCGCGATGGCAGCGGCGCAGATGGCGGTCCGCTCTGGATCTGGGGTACGCATGCGGTGGTCGCTGCCCTGGCCAATCCCGCGCGCAAATGTCACGAATTGCTGGCCACCGAAAACGCCGCCCAGCGCCTGCCTGCCACCGGGCCCATTGCGCCAGTTCTGGTGACGGCGCGCGACATTGATGCCCGCCTGCCCGACGGCGCTGTCCATCAGGGCATCGCCGTGAAGGTTGATCCGCTGGAAGCGGGCGCCCTTGAAGACCTGATCGATGCCGGGATCAGCCATATTGCCGTGCTGGATCAGGTATCCGACCCTCACAATCTGGGCGCAGTCTATCGCTCGGCGGCCGCCTTTGGCTTTGGCGGGCTGGTCTTGCAAACGCGCAATGCACCGAATGTGACCGGTGTCGCGGCAAAGGCCGCTGTGGGGGCGATCGAAACCGTTCGCGAGGCGCGCGTTGTGAACATTGCCCGCGCACTGGAGCAGCTGGGAGAGGCCGGATACCATACGGTGGGCCTTGCTGGCGAAGGCAAACGCCTGATCGCGGATGCGGTCGAAGGGGCACAGAAACTCGCCATTGTCCTTGGCGCCGAGGGCCCGGGCATTCGACCCGCCGTGGCCAAGGCCTGCGCCGAACTCGCACGCATCCCGATTGCCCCGGCAATGGAGAGCCTGAACGTCTCCAACGCAGCCGCGGTCGCCTTTTATGAAAGCAGCCGTAAACGTTTCCCCCTGTCATAAAGCTCTGCTAGGGATTAACCACGCTGTGGGGAAAACTGACGGAGCGCGAACCGCCATGCTGAGACTGCTGTCCATTATCCTTCTGCTCTGTGGCCTCGTGGCTGCGGGCTATGCCGGGTCTGTCCTGATGGACACCTATGCGCCACGCGACGAGATGGTCGAAGCGGCCACACCTCAGGAGATGGCGACCGAGGAGGCCTTCGAAGAGGCTTATGCAGAGACGGCCATGCCGCCCGCGCTGGAAGAGGAACTGGCTGAGCTGGAGCCCCTCCGAAGCGAAGAGATGATGATGGAAGCGCCGGGAGACGCCCCTGCCGCAGGACCCACGCGCAGTCTGGGTGCGGATCTGCCGGGTGGCGATGTGTTCCCGGAATCTGTCGGCTCCTCGCCGGGCTTTGATGCGCCCCCAATGACCAGCCGGTCGGCGAATGTGATGCCTCAGGCCAATGAATCCTTTGTCGAAACGCTGAAAAGCGTACCGGTGGCGCACGAAACACCCAGTTCTGCCGAATACAAGCGCGCTTTTGATGTGACGCTGGCCATCGACTCCACTGGCGATGACACCGCGGTCGACGCACTGCCCGGCCGCGGCAATGTGATCGAAGGCGAAGCGCTGGTGTCGGATCGTGTTGAAGCGCGTCTCAGCGGCGCGAATTTCGAGATCGTGTCCATGTCGCCGGAAGTTCAGGCATTGTCCCCGCTGACCGAAAATGTCTGGCGCTGGTCGGTGCTGCCGTTAACGGCCGGCAGCCATGACCTCGTCTTCGAGATATATGCCATTGACGAGGACGCCGTCGTGCCGCTGCGCACTTTTCGGGACACGGTGACCGTACAGGTCTCCGGAATCAATCGCGCCATCGCCTTCGCGGACCAGGCCAATCCCCTGTTTGTGTTGCTCGGCGGGCTTGGCTCGGCAATTGCGGGACTGATCGGCGTCATCCGCTTTTTCGGGCGCAGATAGGCGTCCGGCGAGGCGATCCGCAGATTTATTTCCAGTCGCCGTCAGCAGGGCTTTGACTTTACGTCAATTTCCGTCTTTTTGGCGGCATGACAACGACAACATCCCCCACGACTCTCGAAACCGCCCAATCCTTCCTGCGGACACAGGCCGCCCGGATTGAAATCGATCCTCTGACCAATTCGGTCTTCGCGCTGGCGCAGACCCTGTTCCGCGACCTCGAAACCGGAAAGGCCAAGCTGGCCGATCTGTCGAAGCTGGCCGACGAGGTGCATCTGGACCTGATTGAAGAGCGCGCGGACCGCTTTCGCACCCAGCATGCGGGCGGCAAGGCGAAGAATGCCTGGGCGAGCCTCACCGAAGAATTGGAGACACTGGCCGCCCAAGGATTTGACGTATTCAAGGCGCGCGTCGAACAGGCGACCGGCGGCATCGTGTTCACTGGCCACCCGACCTTTGCCCTGTCGAAAGATCTGCGCACGGCGCTGGCCGACCATGTGGTGAGCGCAACAAAGACCAGCCGCAACATGCTGATGCGCCAGATCCGCGCCGATTCCCGTGCATGGAACCAGCAGATCAGCCTTCAGGGCGAGCATGACGAAGTGCAGGGCGCGATTGCTCACGCGGCGAATGCGCAGCTGGCCTATGCAACCGTGCTGATTTCGTTTTCACGCAAGGCCTTCCCGGATGAATGGCGGTCACTGAAAATCTTCGTTCCGACGCTCGCCTGCTGGGTCGGGTATGACCTTGATGGCCGCGCCGATATCCACTGGTCCCAATCGCTGACCTTCCGTCTGACGGAAAAGGCGGTCCAGCTCGATCGCTATGCAACGCAGCTGGAATCCATCAGCGGCAGCCAGAAGATCGGCCCCATTGCCAAGCTGACCCAGCGCCTGAAGACCGCGTCGGAAGACACCGCACGCCATGCGGCCTTGTTCGCGGCGGATCTGACCGATCCGGACAATCTGGTGCCGGCAGCAAATGCGCTGACCGAGCATTCCAAGCGAAACGTGCTGGACGCGTCTGAAATCCTCGACGTGCTGGACAGCGTCATTCCCGAAGCCGAAGACAGCCTTGCTGCAGACCTGATGGCGGTCAGGGCGCAGGTCGAAGCGCTGCAGTTGGGCACGGCGCGCATTCACTTGCGGGTGAACGCAGCGCAGGTGCGCACGGTGATCAACCGCGATCTGGGCCTGCAGACTGAAGACCGGGAACTTGGTCGTCTTGCCCTGGCTGAACTGGCACAAAAGGCCCGCAAGTCCAAACCGGTTCAGGTGAACTTTGCCGACCTGTTCCTGGAACAATCCACGGCGCGACGTCAGTTCATGATGTGCGCACAGATCCTGAAACATATCGATTCCGGCTCGGTCATCCGCTTCCTGATCGCCGAGAGTGAGAATCCGGCCACCGTGATGGGCGCGCTGTACCTTGCGCGGCAATATGGTGTCGATGACAAGCTCGATATCTCTCCGCTATTCGAAACGCCTGAAGCATTGGAGACGGGCGGGCGATTCATTGAACGCTTGCTGGAAGAGCCGGAATTCCTCGCCTATGTGCAACAGCGCGGGTATCTTTCGATCCAGCTGGGTTTCTCCGATGCCGGACGGTTCATCGGACAAGTCGCCGCCGACATGGCCATCGAGCGCATCCACAACCTGATCGCCCGGGCGCTGGCCGCCAAGGGCGTAAATGTCGACCTCCTGATTTTCAACACGCATGGCGAAAGCATGGGCCGCGGCGCATGGCCGGGTACGTTCGAGCAGCGCTTTGATCATCTGCTGACACCATGGACCCGTGGCGGTGCCCGCGCACGGGGCCTGCAGCTCCGTCATGAGGTCAGTTTTCAGGGCGGTGATGGCTTCCTTCACTTCGCCAACCCGGCGCTGGCCGAAACGACGATGGCCGCCTGGTGCAGCCACACGCTGTCTGACCCGGCCGACCGCACCAAGGATCCATTCTATACGCGCACGGACCTTGTCTGGGACTTCTACCGGTCGCTGCGAGCCTGGCAGGAACGCCTGTTCGACAATGCAGACTATGGTCGATTGCTGGGCGCCTTTTCCAGCGGCTTGACGGTAAAGGCGGGCTCGCGACCGAAACGCCGCGCCGCTGGACCAGTCGGCCCGCGCTCCCTGCGGGCGATCTCTCACAATGCGACGCTGCAACAGCTCAGCATGCCAGTGAATGTGGCCGCTGGCATCGGCTCATCCCTGCAGCGCGAAATGGAGCGGCTGGTTGACCTGATTGATGACAGCCCACGCATGAAGGGCCTGATCCTGCTGGCGACCCGCGCGCGGCTTTTGACCAGCCTGCCCGCGCTACGCGCCTATGCCCGCGTTTATGATCCGGGCGTCTGGGTGGCACACTCGAAACTGGCCGACCCTGACAAGGCGAATGCCTATCGCGGGGTTTATTACGCGCTGCGCAACAATGAGACGTCCGTTTCGATGAACCAGATCGCGAACTATTTGTCCGTGGACCTTGGAAAGTTTGACCGTCTTCTGGCCCAACTCAAGACCTCTCCTTCACTGGAAGAACGCCATGAGGGCAGATTGGACCTGCACGTTCTGCATGCCGTGCGCCAAGCGCTGATCATGAAAGCCTTCTCCATTGTCGGCGGCCTGCCCCGCCTGTCGGAGCGTCATGATGCGAGCAGCCGCGACCTGGTCGAAATGGTTGCGGAATTGCGGATCAAGGAAGCGGTGGAATTGCTGCGTGAGATCTTCCCGCACTCCCGCGATCAGGATACGCCGCTGAAAGCCCTGACCGAGGCCGGAAATGATACCAAGAGCCAAGCTGGCTACGGGTATGATCGCATTCACAAGGATATCATTGCGCCGCTGGATGACATCGACCGGATTCTGCACGGGATCAGCCTGTCGGTGACGCATGCCTATGGTGCGTTCGGCTAGGGGTACATTACCGCCTGCGATAGGACTGCACTTCCATGCAGACCAGGCATTTCTTGGCTGTGCTATGACGAATTCGCAAATAGAGCAGATTATTCTCGCGATCTATCTGTACACGGAATTGTGACAGAAAGTCCATACCAAGGATCATGACCGGTTCGTCAGCCATGCCCAGATGTTCGAACAGGGCGGGGTCTGATACGATCATGTTGAACCCCGTCATGTCGACGTCATCCAGTTCAAAACGGGAAACGTGGGCAACGTGCATATTGTAGTCGTCGCCGGTTATCCCAAGCAGGCGCTTGGTTTCATCCTCATTGACTTTGGTACCGGCATGGCTCGCAAATTTCGAATTCATGTAAGTAATGGTCGAACCTGTATCTATGAGGGCGAGCCCCCGCCGGCCATTGATCGTAACCTGCACGAAATAGAGTCCGTTGCGAACAACGAGGGGCCGTTTGCAGAGGACTTCTCGCATTCGCCCGGCCGGGCGCCGATCATAGGCCGTCACATGTCCCTGGTCGAAATCGAAATCCACGACGTTGCCCGTCAGCGCACTGATGGGCAGTACATTGCGCACGCCGCTGACGGCGATCTTGCTATCAAGGGCGGCAGGCACCTGGCTCAGGGCAATCGAGCCTGTCCTTAGACTTGGCAAATCGATCAAGGGGAACGTTTCCTTGCCGCCAAGGCCAAGTATCTCGACAAATTGCTCCTGTCCCTCGATCACCCCGACATCGGCCGAGCGCGCTGTGGCCCCGCCAATCATCGGCAAAGTGGCGGCCGTATCGATAAGCGCCGTAGCGGTTGACCCGTTTTCAAATGAGATTTCGGCCATCAACCGGTCTTGGGAATCCATCTCGAACGGGATGATTTGCTGATCATTGGTATTCGACCAGGCTGGCGGTGCAAGAAACAACAAGAGGCCGAGCAACAGGCTGAGCAAAACAGCGTGCTGAACGAGACGAGGCTCGTCGGTCCGGGTTGTTGGCAATCCTCCCATGGATGCATCCTTTTCCCGCATTATGCCACAAGCGGGCGTGCGGACAAAATGCAGGGAAGAATGGCCGTGGGCGCTACAGGTCTCGCCAGTCGGCCTGCAGGCCCAATTCGGAAAAGACCTCGTTCCAGTATTCCTTCAACGCGCCGCGTTGCATGTCGGTATAGCGTCCGCGCGGAATCAAGCGAATCTCCAGGTCTACGCCGGATAGGGACCGCCCATAGCGGCGCTCGACCGCCTCAGCCACATCACGCGCGCGCGGCATGTTGGCGGGAAGCGTGCCTCCGCCGCCATAGGCTGAGAACAGATCGGAATTCTGGAGCATATCGGACACGATGACGATCCGGCGGGCGGGCGCGTCGGGTGAGAAGTTCTCCGTCTGGCCGAGCCGTGCCATTGCTTCGAGGATCGGGCTGGAGGGGGCTTCCTTTGGTACGACGAGATCATCGATCACCGCATCCATCGGTGTTTCGAAAAGGGTCGCGTAGCGCTCCTCGATCATCCGGGGATTACGGAAGAGCGGGTTCACCTGCCCGCCCCGGCCCGGATTGCACAGGGAGAATTCGCCGCGCGGATCGAACTGGCCTTCGGCGTCAAGTTCGAACATGGACAGGCGCTCGCCCACTTCGAGCCGGTCGCGTGAGCGGCGGATCAGGTCGGCAATTAGATCGGCCTGGCTTTCGTCATACTCATCCGTCTTGTCGAGAATAATGGCGGTGTGCGGCGGCAACTCGTCGCTCAGCAGACAGAGCGTTTGTTCGTCATAGGGGACGGGCTTGAGGAACTGGAACGCCGCCACGCCGCCGGCGATCAGCAGGGCGATTATCGCGAAATTGATATAGGCCATCCGGCGCTGGCGTTGTCTGCGCCTGCGGCTCATGCGTCATTCTCCGCGCGCGGCATGATTTTTGGTTTCTTGCCGGAAATATGCTCGACAACCTCTTCCGGCACGTCGAATTCATCACGCATGATGTCAGGGTCTGTCTCAAGCAGGCGGCGGAAGGGCGACACCCGCGCATCCATCGCTCTACGGAGCCCCACCTTCTGCTTCGGGCTCAGCTTGCCAAAATCCTTCTCGGCATCCTCGAGCGCGTCTTCATAGCTGTCATAGTAGTCGTCCAGCGCATCCTGAAGGTCTCTGCGAGAGCGCTCGATGCCACGGGCAGCGTCGCTGAAACCGGGGAAGGATGCATCCGCCTTGCGCCCCTCAAAGGCAGCGATGGCCGATATGGCAAGGCCAAGGGCAAACAGGACCATCGCATCCAGGGAATGCAAAGCAAACGGCCGACACATGGCATTCGTCGCGGCGCTGCCAATGGACTCGCCCATGGGCGATTGCAGGATGGATTGGCAAATATCTGAATCGATCAAGAATCGGGGAATTGTGGACGTATGCTCATTGAATGCCTCGAGAGCGCCAGGCGTATCTCCCAGCGTCGCCTTGAGATCGAGCAGATTGCGATAGTGCGCTGCCGACAAATTCACCAACAGGACAATGATGATCCCCATGATCACGGCAACGATGCCAAATGCCTTGGTCACATTCCGACTGTCAAAGCCTAGCAAGGACTTGTTTGGATCCAGTCCGATCGAGGCATGGCGCAGGCCCCAGAAACCGATGATGAAATAGCTGGTGGCGACATTGGCGAGCGAGACCGCCGCAGCCTGGAAGATGCCGCCGGAGATGCCGAACTCGCTCTGCTGCGCAAAGAAGTACGCATTGGCCGCGCTTTCAAACAGGATGAGCAATGCGATAACCGACAAGTTCAAAATGCGGACCTGCGGATGGTCGGAGACATAATGAATGCCCCGCCCTGTCGATTTGCCGAATTTCATTTTGGTTTCGGGCGTCGTGCCATTGCGACCGCCGCCAAGCTGGCGAAACCGATAGAAGCTGATTGCGGCGCGCGCGGCATAGTCGGCCTGCAATACCACTTCGTCGTATTCGGGTGACGGGCGGTTCGCGAAATAGGCGATGTCATCCTGTGACAGGTCGTTCGCGTCGTCGGCCATGCAGATCTCCCCGTTTGTTCCCGATTACCCGATAGTTAATGAAATACAAACTGGACCGTTCCGAACAGCCCCAAAAACAGTTGACCTGCATAACCCGACGTCACGGCTGGATTTACGCTTACGTGCGCGTAAACTTGGGAAAATAATAAACCCAAGGGAGAGACCAGATGGCTGAGGCCTATATTATTGACGCCGTGCGCACGCCGCGAGGCATTGGCAAGGTTGGAAAAGGGTCGCTCGCGCACCTGCATCCGCAGCATCTGGGCGCAACCGTGCTGAGCGCGATCCGCGACCGCAACAATCTTGATACGGCCACCGTAGATGATGTCATCTGGGGCACATCCAGCCAGCGCGGCGCGCAAGGCGCCGATATGGGTCGTATGGCGGCCCTCGATGCCGGCTTCGACGTGAAAGCCTCCGGCGTTACGCTGGACCGCTTCTGCGGCTCTGGCATTACCACCGTTTCCCTCGCTGCTGCGCAGATCATGTCCGGTATGGAAGACTGCGTTATCGCGGGCGGCTGTGAGATGATGAGCTACACCGCATCGACGGCAGATCCAAAAAATCCACCAATGATGGACGCCGGCAACCTTCACTTGCGCGAGATGCACCCGCAGTCACAGCAAGGCGTCTGCGCAGATGCGATCGCCACGTTGGAAGGCATAGACCGCGAAGCCGTTGACCAGCTGGCCGTGACCTCCCAGCAGCGCGCCAAACGCGCCATGGATGAAGGCCGTTTCGACAAGTCCCTGATCCCTGTCTACAATCGCGACGGCACACTGGCGCTCGACAAGGACGAGTTCCCGCGCCCCAGCACGACGATGGAAAGCCTCTCCGGCCTGAAAACCGTCTTCAACATGTTCATGGAAATCCCGGTCGATGACCAGGGAAACACCTATGGCGCGATGGTCACCAAGAAATACCCACAACTCGAAGGCAAGATGAACCATGTCCATCATGCCGGTAACTCTTCCGGTGTTGTGGACGGCGCAGCCGCAATCCTCGTCACTTCGAAAGAATATGCCGACAAGAACGGCCTGAAGCCACGTGCCCGCATCGTAGCCACGGCAAACATGGGCGACGATCCAACCCTGATGCTGAACGCGCCGGTTCCGGCAGCCAAGAAAGTGCTGGAAAAAGCCGGCCTGACCACAGACGATATCGACGTTTACGAAATCAACGAAGCCTTCTCGGTCGTGGCCGAAAAGTTCATCCGCGATCTCAAGCTGGACCGGGAAAAAGTGAACATCAATGGCGGCGCTATGGCGCTCGGCCACCCGATTGGTGCCACTGGCTCCATCCTGATCGGCACCGCGCTGGACGAGCTCGAACGTTCTGGCGGTCGCTATGGCCTGGTCACCATGTGCGCGGCTGGTGGCATGGCTCCGGCAATCATCATTGAACGGATTTAAACTTCCTCCCAGAAACTTACTCACAATCTGTTCAATCCTCTCCCGGTCCAGGCTTGCCTGGGCCGGGCTTTTTTTCGCGCTTCCACCGATATGTAATTGGTCGGGAACGCTCCCCTCCTCAAGGCGTTGCTTATGAAGAAGCAACCCCATCAGGAGACTCATGCCTTATACAATCCAAGCTGAAACCAATCACCTCACCACCATCGACGCGCAGGGCGAACTGAACCCCGACACCATGCCGGAAGCTGTTGATGAAATCATGGAGCAGACTGACGCGGAGGATCCCGGCAGCCTGCTGGTGCGATTGCAGCATATGGATCTGGGCACGCTCCACAATGTCGCCAGCGACTGGTCACGCAAGGCTGAGTTCTTTGCCCTGCAGAAACGCTTTGGCAAGGTCGCTGTTCTCACCGACCAGGCATGGGTACGCCAGTCGGCGAAGATGCAGGCGGTGGCCCTGCCCGACACCGAGTTGAAAGTCTATGAGCTGGCCGATGAAGCCGACGCACGTGTCTGGCTGGAACAGGCAAAGGCCGAAACCGAAATGGCCTAGGTTCAAACCTGACCGGACTGGATCGTCTCGCCGTCTTCCTTTGTGAAGCTGGCAGGCGGGTTGTCCAACAGATCGAATACTTTCTCAGAGGGACGGCACAGCGCCGTCCCTTTTTTGGTAACAACAATTGGTCGGTTCACGAGAATGGGATGTTTCAGCATGGCTTCGAAAAGTATGGAATCATCCACCGTCGGATCCGTCAGACCAAGCTCCTCGGCCGGGCTCTTGGACGTGCGCAAAGCTTCACGCGGTGTCAGGCCCGCTGCGGCCAGCAAACCCGCCAGCAATTCCCGCGTCCAACCGCGCTGAAGGTATTGGACGACATCCGGCTCAACGCCGCTTTGGCGGATAATTTCAAGCACGTTGCGAGACGTGCCGCAGTCTGCATTGTGATAGATCGTAATGCTCATGATGAACTCGCTATTCGGGCGGTTGGTCGCTGCTTCTTTAGACTATGCTGACAAAGTGTGACAACATTTCAAAGAGAGCAGATCACGATCACAGGCCGTTTACCGTTCGGCCGGATGTGACCACTTGGCGGGATGTGGGATTCAGGTTTCTTCAGATGGCCCATCTGACGTCCCCGATCCCGGCGAGGCGGGCAAATCGGGTAAGCTCGGCGTTCAGTTTATCGTGGCGAGCCGGGGTCCATTTGACGTTCGGCTCGGGCCAAAAGCCGGTCACGCTCATCCACCCCTTCGCACGATCTGCCTTGATTTCGATACGCCCCGTGAAACGGTCCCCTTCGAGAAGCGGGTAGACATAGTACCCCCAGCGCCGCTTGGCGGCGGGAACAAACATTTCATTGCGATAATCAAATCCAAAGAGCCGTTCGAGGCGGTTTCGATCTCGCACCGCCGGATCAAATGGATTGAGGATACGCAGGCGGCTTGTCGGCGCCGGAGCCGTCGCCAAGCGGGTTTCGATGTCGGGAGTTGCATAGGCTAGAACCGTTCGCCGGTTCGAGCACTCGATCTCGACCGGAACCAGATGCTTGGCGCTCATCACCCATGACTTTGCCTCTGCCGAACTCATCGCTTCCCAGAAGCGCTGGATTTCGCCGGTTGTGCCAAAGCTGAGCCGATCGATCGCGTTCTGGCAGAGCCAGTCTATCTGCTCGTGATCCGGCGGCCCATCGCGAAGATGGGCAGGAAAAACACGATCTGGAAGATTGTAGTATTTGACGAAATTCTGTCGGTAACAGGTGGCGAGGTCTCCCGCATACCACATCTGGTCGAGTGCTCTCTTGTGCGGTGGCCGGGCCCACATTTCGCGACTGGTGGCCTTGGTGTCGAAGGCGTGCGTCGACAAAGCGCCTTCAGCTTCGATCCGGGCGCGGATCTGGGCAATCTGTTCTTGCGCAAGGCCGGACTGGAACCATTCATGCCGGGCCACTTTGGCACCGAGGCGACGAAATTGCCGCTGCCAGTATGGCAGATACGCCATGGGAATGAGCGAGGCATCATGGGTGAAATGTTCAAAGATCTGACGATCTCTACCCAAAAGCGGCCAAAGCATCTCTTCGCGATAGTTCTGGTTTCGGCTCCACAGAATGTGGTGATGGGCACGGGTCACATTGCGAATTGTATCAATCTGCACGAAGCCAAGGGCGTGGAGCATGCCCATCACATCGAGCTTTCCGGTCGGCGTTTCGGCGAGCCCATTGGTCCATAACCAAAGCCGGCGAGCGTCTCGGTTGGAAATGCGAAGCGGCGTCATGTTGCTCATGCGATGGAGCGATCAGTCTCGCGTGAATTCTTGCAGGCTGACGAGGTATGGCATGAGGTCCAACCCCTGAGAGGCGATCCAGGCATCATCATAATAGGTGTCAAGATAGCGCTCGCCCCCATCGCAAATGAGGGTCGCGACGCTGCCCGCTTGTCCGGCGGCGCGCATTTCGCGCAACAAGGTTAGTGCTGCCCAAACATTGGTGCCGGTCGAGCCGCCACAGCGCCGGCCAAGAATATCCTGCAGCCAGTGGATCGTGGCGATGGACGCCGCATCCGGCACGCGCATCATCCGGTCTATCACGTCTGGCTGGAATGAAGCTTCCACGCGCGGGCGACCAATACCTTCAATACGAGACTTCGTCCCGATACGGATATCTGGGTCGCCCGTTTCATAGTGATCATAAAAGACCGAGTTTTCCGGGTCCGCGACGCAGAGCGACGTCTTCGCGGCGATGTCACAGCGATAGCGGATAAACCGGCCGATCGTGGCCGATGTGCCGCCCGTACCAGCGCTCATCACCACCCAGTCCGGCAGGGCATGGGCCTCCATCGACAATTGCGAGAACAGGCTTTCGGCAATGTTGTTGTTGCCGCGCCAGTCAGTAACCCGCTCGGCATACGTGAACTGGTCCATATAGTGGCCGCCAAGTTCAGTCGTGATGCGCTGCGCCTCGGCATAGATGTCCGCAGGCGGCACGGCGCGGGTCTCGCCGCCATAGAAGGCGATCTGGTCGATCTTGCTGCGCGAGACGCCTTCTTGAACCACCGCGATGAAACGCCGGCCCAGCAAGCGCGCAAAATAGGCCTCCGAGACGGCGGTAGAGCCGGACGAGCTTTCCACGATAACCGTGTCTGGCCCGATCCAACCATTGCAGAGGGCGAACAGGTAGAGCGAGCGCGCAAGCCTGTGTTTCAGACTGCCGGTCGGATGCGTGGACTCATCCTTCAGATAGAGCGTCTGTTCCGGAAATCCGGGCAGATCCACCTTGATCAAATGAGTGTCAGCCGAGCGATTGAAATCCGCATTGATGCGCTGCACCGCCTCGCGTACCCAGCGCCGCCTGTCCCAATCCAGATGTGAGATATCCAAATCTGCCCCCTGCTCCAGCCGCCTTCGCCGTCACCATAGAGGCTTGTCCCATCAGGGCAATTGCAGCGCGCAGCCTTTGTCAGGCCAAGGGCTGCACGGCCTCCAACACGGCGAGCAACAGGTCTTCCCCGGCAAGAGACTCTGCCTCGTCGCAAACCTGATCCGGGCGGCATTTATCGCGGGCCAGATCAAGCAGAACGGGATGGATATAGGACGATTTGGCGATTGCAGGTGTATTGCCGAGTACGTTGGCCGCGGCCTGGGTGATCGCCTTGATGGTGATGTCCTCTGCCTTGGTCAGGGCATCGACCGCGGCAACGCTGCCCTTCCATGTCCTGAAATCCTTGGCGGTAAAGGACAGGCCCAGTGTTTCCTGGATGTATGCGTTTACATCTTGCGCCGCGGGCCGGACCTTGCGCGATCGGAAGAGGAATGCGCCGCGCTCGGCCATCAGACCATCCAGGGTCTTCGCCAACAATTTATCTTTCACAATGACGCGGCGAGGCGTGCCGCCCTTGCCCTTGTAGGCGCAAATGATCTTGTGGCCATCGATCTGGACATGCGACTTGCGCAGGCTGACCGCACCATAAGTCTTGCGGCCCGACCGGCCGATGCGCAGCGCGCCCCGGTCCAGCAGGCGGACAATGGCGGCGAGGCGCAACGCGCGCGGACAATCCGAATAAGTGAGATCATGACGCACGCGGCGGCGCAGTTCAGGCAAGGCATGTCCAAAGGCGATCAGGTCGTCAAACTTGGCCGAGTTGCGCGCGGCCGACCATGTGGGGTGATAGCGATACTGCAGTCGCCCCGCTTCGTCGCGTCCGGTGGCCTGGATGTGACCGCGTGGATGGGGACAGATCCATATCTCGTCCCAGGCCGGCGGCAGGACCAGCGCGCGGCATCGTTCGGCCCGCGTACCCTTCAGGGTCTGGCCCCTGTCGTCCTTGTAGGTAAACCCTGTGCCGCACCGCCGCCGCGTCCAGCCGGGCTTGGATGGGTCTGACCGGACAAGGCCAATGGCCTCTGCCGTCACGCCTTCGCGGGAGAGTGTCTCCGGGTCTGAACTGAAGGGCATGGCGTGTCTCTCAGGTGAATACCCGGATCAACGATCCATCTGTCGAGACGGTTCCCGCGCCAGCATGTTTGGGCTGAGGCAGGTTTCAGATAGGGTAGTTGGAGGGGAGAACACTATGAGAAATTTGTTTCTGATCGCCGCAGCGCTCGCGCTCATGCCTGGCTGCACCAATCTGAAAGAGGCAACTGAAACTTCGCCGACATACGATACCGAGTTTCCGCCAGCACTGAACGAGCTGAATTTTCAGAGCCATGGGAGGCGGCTCAACGGGTTGATTTATGTCGCTGAAGGCTCCGGCCCCCATCCCACCGTTCTGTTGCTGCATGGGTTTCCCGGCAACGAGAAAAATCTCGACTTGGCGCAGGACCTGCGCGCGGACGGCTTCAACGTCTTGTTCTTTCACTATCGCGGCGCATGGGGCAGCGAGGGAACATTCTCATTCACGCATGTGATCGAAGATGTGGCCGCCGCGACGGCCTTCCTGCGAGCCAATGCGGAGACCTATCGCACCCATCCGGACAAGCTGATCCTGATCGGGCACTCCATGGGCGGCTTCGCAGCCCTCGCCGCGGGCGCGAAGGATGAAACCATTGCCTGCACCGCTGGGCTGGCTCCTGCGAATTTCGGTGTCGTGGCGAATGTTCTCGCGGCAGATCCGGACAGGAAAGCGGGCTTTATCGCCTATGGCGATTCCCTGCAGATGCTGGCGGGAACAGATGGCACGAGCATGGTCAGCGAACTGATCGACAATCGCGAGGCTTTTGATGCTCTCACTTATGCGCCAAATTATGCCGGCCGGTCGGTGCTGATTGTTGGAGCAGACAAGGATGAAGCCGTGCCGTTGGACGCCATCATCAAGCCGCTGATCGCGGCCTACGAAGCAGAGCCGGGTGTCGATGCAACCAGTGCAATCCTGTCGGGCGATCATTCGTTCTCGTGGTCACGAGATGCGCTGATCGACACGGTGCTGAACTGGGCGGAAGGCTGCCGCTAATTCGGGCGGTGCTCGTCGGCGTCGCCGCTCCAGAAGCGTTTGATACGGCCGAGGAAGCCTTCGCTTTCCGGGTGGCAATCGGCGCCGGTGCAGTCGCAGAATTCGCGCAGCAGTTCTTTCTGGCGGGCGGTCATGTTGCGCGGGGTTTCCACGAACATTTCCACGAACAGGTCGCCGGTATGGCCTGACTGGCGCACCGAGGGCATGCCCTTGCCACGCAGACGCAGTTTGCGGCCGGTCTGGGCGCCTTCCGGCACCACGACGCGGGCACGGCCGCCATCAATGGTCGGGATTTCGATTTCGCCGCCAAGTGCAGCCGTCGCCATCGGCACGGGCGCGCGGCAATAGAGGTTCGGGCCGTCGCGTTCGAAGATGTCATGCTCGACGACATCGACGAAGATGTAGAGGTCGCCGCTCGGCCCGCCCTGATCGCCAGGCTCACCTTCGCCGGACAGGCGGATGCGCATACCGCTTTCGACGCCAGCCGGGATTTTCACCTGGAGCTTGCGCTCCTCGCGAACCTGCCCTGCGCCGCCACATTCCTTACAGGGCTTCTTGATGATCTTTCCCTTGCCGGAACACCGCACACAGGTGCGCTCCATCGTGAAGAAGCCTTGCTGGGCGCGCACGCGGCCATGGCCGTCACAGGTCTCGCAGGTTTCCGGCTTGGTGCCGGGCGCTGCGCCGGAGCCGTCACAGCCTGTACATGGCACGGCCTGGGGCACATGAATGGTTTCTTCCTTGCCGGCCCACGCTTCAGCCAGAGTGATTTCCAGATCATAGCGCAAATCTGCACCGCGCTGTGGCCCGCCACGGCGACGTCCACCGCCAAAGCCACCTGCGCCGAAAACCTGGCTGAACAGGTCAGAGAAGATATCGTCCGGATTGCCGCCCTGGCCGAACGGGTTGCCCCCGCCCCCACCGCCATTTTCAAAGGCGGCATGGCCAAACCGGTCATAGGCACCACGCTTCTGAGCATCGCTCAGGACCGCATAGGCTTCGCCCACTTCCTTGAATTTCTCTTCGGCTTCAGGATTCCCGGCATTCTGGTCCGGATGATACTTCATCGCCAGCTTGCGGTAGGCGGACTTGAGTTGCTTCTCGTCCGCATCCTTGGATACGCCCAAAATCTCGTAATAGTCGCGCTTGCTCATGGAATGGCTATCGTCTTCCAGAATTGTCTCAGATCAGCCGCACATGTGGGGGACGTGACCGGCCGGTGCAAGGGAATGTCACAGGTCGCGCCACGTAATGATCAGGCTCAGCTTGGGCCGGTCTGGCCAGTGGGGAAGGACTGAACGCCCCCTTCGACGAGTTCAGGGCCACCGGGCTGGATCTGCATGACCGCCAAGCCGCGCTCGGACGTGCCGTCAATGCGGAAGCGGAACAGGCCATTTACTCCGAAAAAGCCGTCCGGATCGGTCACGCCGCCATAGGTCAGACTGTCATCTGCGGCGAGGCGAACGGTCAATGCGGCTGCATCATAGGCCAGTGCAGCCAGATCGGTTGGCGCGCGGCCATAGATCCGACGATAGGCTTCGGTGAAGGCGCTCTTGTTGCCGGGGTCTGTGGCAGCATAATAGCCGCCGCGCAGGGTCGGTTCGCGCCAGATGCTGGAATCGTCCCAATAAGAGGTGCCGATCAGCTTCACTTGGCGCATATCGACGCCGTTGTAAGGCAGCAACGGTGCTACCGAGAGCAATTTGACGCCTCGTTCAGGGATCATCACAGCCACGCGGCCGGGACGGCCGGCCAGTTCGGATTTGAGAACGCTGGCGATCTGGCGCGCTTCGGCGCCTGCTCCACTATCCTCGCCATAGAAGGCTGAGGCGGCCATGACGGCGCCAAGCCGGGAGGCTTCAAACCGCATCGCGGCCTCAACCTGACGCCCGTAATCCGAACGTGGGCCAAGGAAAACAAACGTGTCCACGCCGCGCGCGGCCACATATTCCATGACGCGGCGGACTTCCTCGTCCGGCGAGATGGAAGCGAGATAGGCTCCGCCTCCAGCCGCAGACCGGTCATTGGAGAAGGCAATGACGGGAATATCTTCCTCGCGCGCCATTTCCCGCACGGTTTTCACGTTTGCGCCAAAGAGCGGGCCAAGGATTACATCTACCTTGTCTTCAAAGGCTTCGTCCGTGCGGGCCTCGGCCACGGAGGTCTTGCCGGCGGTATCCTTCGGGATAATCAGGAAATCCTTGTCGGCATATTCAAACAGGGCAAGTTCGATCCCTGCCAACATGCTTTCCGCCTCGGCGCGGACATTGGCGTTCGGATGAGAAAAGGGCAGCAGCACGGCGGCCCGCTTGATCTCACGTCCCTGCATGAAGGGTGGGGTCAAGCCACGGTCGCCTCGGCCGCGCGTTGCGTCGCCCAAATCTTCCATGTCGCCAATTTCGATTTCTTCGCCCGGTATGTCGCCCAAGTCGCGCGGCACGCCCGTAACAGGCTCCTCGCGGGGCTGTCCGGTGCCAATGGGCACTGGCTGGCGAGCAGGCGCTGTGGCACAGGCGGTGGCCAGAAGCAGCGATGCCAACAGAAGACTTGGCGCGGGAAGCTTCCTGAGCAATGGTTGAAGCAATGTCATCTCCTGATCCTTCTGACTCCGGGGCGATTCCCGCCGCTGGCGACTCTAGGCGCGGTCTCCCCAAGGGGCAACCGGCTGTATCTCTGGATCCGGGCCTGTATGTGGTTTCCACCCCGATCGGTAATCTACGCGACATCACCCTGCGCGCGCTGGACGTGCTGACCGCTGCCGATGAAGTGCTGGCAGAGGACACACGCGTCGCTGGAAAGCTGATGTCTGCCTATGGCCTTAAGGCTCGCCTCAGCCCCTATCATGACCACAATGGGGCGGAACGGAGACCGGGCCTGATACGGGCACTTCAAGGCGGCGCGAAGATCGCGCTGATTTCCGACGCTGGCACGCCGCTTGTTTCCGATCCGGGCTGGAAACTGGCGCACGAGGCGCTGGAGGCTGGCGTAAAGGTCATCCCCATTCCGGGCGCCTCGGCCATGCTGGCGGGATTGGTCGCCAGCGGCCTGCCAAGTGACAAATTCCTTTTCGCAGGCTTCCTGCCGCCAAAATCCGGTGCGCGCAAATCAGCCGCCGAAGCGCTGAAAGCCGTGCCGGGAACGCTGATCTTCTATGAGAGTGGGCCGCGCCTTGCCGATGCGCTTGCAGACCTTGCCTCTGTGCTGGGGGACCGTGACGCGGCGGTGACGCGGGAATTGACCAAGATGTTCGAGGAAACCCGCCGAGGCACGCTTGCTGATTTGGCCACGCATTATGCCGAGTCCGGCCCGCCACGTGGCGAAATTGTATTGCTGGTCGGCCCGCCGGGCGAACATGAAGTCACGCCCCAACGCCTCGATGCGGCCCTGCGCGACGCACTGGATGGCCAGCCGACCAAGGCCGCAGCCAATGCCGTGGCCGAAGCGCTGGGTCTGCCGAAGCGCGACGTTTACCAGCGGGCGCTGCAGCTGAAAGCCGATGGCTGAAGGGCGCGCCCCCAGCGCCAAGCGCACGGCTGCCGAAAAACGTGGCCGCGCGGGCGAGACACTTGCCGCCTTGTACCTCCGCCTCAAGGGCTATCGCATCCTCGCGCAACGCGTGCGCACGCCGGTTGGCGAGATTGATCTGATTGCGGAGAAATCCGGCATAGTTGCTTTTGTCGAAGTAAAGGCACGTCGGCGAGCAAACGCAGCGCTCGGCGCCGTGACACTTCATGCCTGGAATCGAATTTCCCGCGCGGCCGACCATTGGATGGCCAAGCATCCCCGCTATTCAGACCATGGCTGGCGATACGACATCATTGCCATCGCGCCGAGTCGCCTGCCCGTTCATCTGCGCGATGCGTGGCGGCCGGGGCTGGCCTAGGCTTTGGGCTGGGGCTTCGCACGCTTACGATAGACGCGCGTTAGCGGGCTTTTTGCCATCGGAATGAAGCGAGTTTTCTTGCCGACGATGCTTGGGCGGTTGATGCCTATGCGCAGAAGACTGAACACGGCCAAAACGAGATAGACACCCGAGATATACCAGAACAGTGCGGCCGGATGAAATGCGCTCATCACGAGAGCGCCGACCAGAGCGCCGATCACCGATCCAACCCCATAGAGCAGGAGCAGGCCGCCACTCGTGGCGACGGCCTTGCCGAGCGCGGAATGGTCATTGGCATGCGCAGCGCAAATGCCGAAGACGGGTATGATGAAAGCGCCAAACAGGAAGCTGAAGCCAAGCAAGGCGTTTTGGGACAGGCCAGCAAAGCTTGCCAACAATGCCGAAGCCCCTGCGCCGAGCAGCGAGCTGCCCACGATCACGAAACGCCGGTCTACCTTGTCAGAGAGCGAGCCCATGGGGAACTGGAACAAGCCTGCTCCGATGATCGCGGCACTCATGAAGGCTGCGATCATGGCCGAGCCATACCCAATTTCCTGCACATAGACCGGTGCCATGCCCCAGAAAGCGGCATTGGCGAGTCCGGCGGCAGCTGCACCGACGGCGCCGACGGGCGAGACGCGATAAAGCTGAACAATGTCGAGCTTCGCCGTCTCCAGCGGTGCAGGCGAATCCGAGCGCGTCAGCGCCACCGGGACGAGCGCGATGGAGATCAGGATGGAAACCAGAACGAACAGCTGGAAGCCCGAAGGCGGGGCAATCGCGAGCAGGCCGTTGCCGATGGTCACGGCGCCAAGATCGACAATGCGATAGACTGACAGCACCTTGCCGCGGTTCTCGTTCGTCGCGCGCTCATTGATCCAGCTTTCCAGCACCATGGTCAGCCCCGCAAAGCTGAAGCCTGTAATGAAGCGCAAAACGGCCCATGGCGTGGCATCGACGAACAGGATATGCGCCAGCGCACTGGACGACGCGATCGAGGCGAGTGCCACAAAGGCCCGGATATGCCCTACGCCTTTGATCATGCCAGGCACGAAGCGGCAACCGAGGATGAAGCCGGCATAATAGGCTGAGGCCAGAAGACCGATGATTGCGGTCGGGAAGCCTTCCAGGTCGCCGCGCACAGACAGGAGTGTGCTCTGCAAGCCATTGCCGGCATAGAGGATGGCAGCAGCAAACAGCAGGGCAGCGATGGCGGAGATAGACTTGAACATTCCAGCCTCCAGGGCGTGCTGGGATTTCAGGGAGGGCGAGCCGTCTTCAGGCTAACCCGATGCAGAAAAGTGTGTTCCGATCGCGCCTGTAGAAACCTCCACTGCTACTGTCAACCAAGCCTGAGCCGCGCATCTGCGCAAGGCGGAATCCCCCGCCTACTCGGTCAAAGTCGGCGCCGCTGCGAAGGGCTCGATTCCGAATGAAGGATATATTTCGCTCGGGAAATAGACCGTGCCATCCTTCACAACCATGGAGATGGTCTTGATCGCTTTCAGGTCCGCTGTTGGGTCACCTGGAACAAGAAAGAAATCGGCCAGCTTGCCGGGCGCGATAGACCCAAGCTCGTCCGACTGTCCCACATATTCGGCCATACCTTGGCTGGCCCAGGCGAGGATTTCAGGCGCTGTCATGCCGACCTGCTGATAAAGCTCAAGTTCGCGGTGATAGACGAAGGATCCGCCCATATCCGTTCCCGGAACGAGCAGGATGCCCGCCTCATGCATCGCGGTGACCGTTTCGATGATCTTGTCGAAGGCCTGCCAGTAGGCCGCGTCATCCTCGGGAGAGGAAATATCGGCCCATGCTGTCTTGGCCGAACGCTGCACGCCAACCGGCATGTGATCGATATAGTCGACCACACCCGCCCGGAGCTGGCCATTGCGAGACCTGAGCAGAGCTTCATGGATGGCGAGGGTCGGATCAATCGCGGTTTCATGCTCCGCCATGGCATTGATCGTTGCCTGTACCTTTGGATCACTGATCTCCAGGGATGGGAGACGCTTCAACGCGGTCAGGCGCAGCAAGGTGCGCGTGTCTTCACCCTCGTCCAGCACCCAGCCCAGCATGACCTGATTGATATGGGTCATCTCGTCATAGCCTGCAGCAATCATCTGGTCGGCATTGGAGAAGGCCGGCACATGCCCGGCCACTTTCAAGCCGAGGCGGCGCGCTTCTGCGACCATGGCCGGCACCCATTCGCCTTTCATGGAATTGTAGATCTTGATCTGATGGAATTCTCCACCGCCATACTCGCGAACGGCTTCGAGCGCCTCCTCCTCACTCGATACGAGTGTGCCATTGTTGGAGCTGAACGGGCTCTTTCCTTCGATGAACCCGCTGCGGATGATACGCGGACCGGCGAGACGCCCGGACTGAATATTTTCATTCAGCTCACTGAGCACGTCGTTGTTGTTGCCCATGTCCCGGACGGACGTCACCCCCGCAGCGATGTTGAGCAGCGCGCTATTCTGACCGAGATGCCCGTGCATTTCATAAAGGCCCGCCACCAGCGTGCCGCCATCTCCATCAATCAGCACTTCGCCTTCTAAGCGCGTATCCGGGGCGTCGATCGACCGGATCCGATTGCCTTCGAACATGACCGAGACCGGATCCGTCAGGGCCAGCGTCTCCGGGTCGAACACGCGGACATCCGCGATGCGGACGGGCGCGTCGTAATTGTGCGCCGTTTCAACCTGGATATTCTCAAACCGCTTGGCGGAATACTCGACCGACCGGGCGCGCAGCATTTCATCATGCGCTTCCAGACCGTCCCGCAAGATGGCAAAGCGCGGCGAAATAACACCCACAAACGCATCACTCGAATCCATCAGAATGTAAGTCGGGTTCAACTCGATCCCGGACAGTGCGTAAGCGCTGATCGCCACATCTCCTTCTGGCCCGGCGACGGTCAGGTCCTCCATCTTTTCAAGCTGAAGTGTACCGCCAGGCAAAACACCAACGGCTTGATCGGCATCCGCCATCAGGATCCGGGCATAAAGCCAAAGGGCGTAAGGGCTGGCATTCTGGGCCACGTAGAGCGTCGCCGAATCAAGCGTGCGGGAATCGCTGCCGGTCGCATCTGTCCACCTCGCCTGAAGGCCATCCTGTGAGAAGGACTCCTCTACCTTGTTCCCAAACGTCGTCGCGCCGGTGATATCCCAGTCCACCGGCAGTCCGGACGAGTCCAGCGTTACCGTCTCGAGAAGAGTCGGGCCGCGACCATTGTTGCGGTACTCAAAGTCCACCTTGGTCACACCGCCGGAATGGTCGACATTCAGGTGGCCGATCTCGGTTCCCGAAACGAACACTTTGAACGCTTCTGTCCCGGTCAAGGCTGGTAACGGCGCGGCGGTGGACACAACTTCTGGCGTGGCCGCGACGACGGGCGCCGTCTCAGCCACCGGCTTCGCACAGCCGACCGCCAGCAGGCCGAGAATTGATGATGCCAATAGTGTTGTCCTGATACCCATGTCGCGCTCCCTTTTGTCCAGTCCTAGCCGGGGAACACCGGGCCCTACAAGGTTCATTCAATGGCGGCGCACGTGCCGCACCCCGTATTTCCCCTGATTGCGGCCTGCGCCGCTGCCCCAGACACTGGCCATCCGCTCGCAACACAGGAGAGCGACATGGACGGAAATTTTCCAGCTCCCGACCTTGTGGAAGGTCAGGCCGACGCCGCCTTCTGCGCCGAGGTGGATGCATTTCTCGACGCTGAACTGACCGAGGAACTGCGCGCAGCCGGTCGGGAAACCACCGGGCTGAAATCGCCGCGCTGGGTCTGCGAGGCTTGGCGCAAGCGGCTAAACGCGCGGGGCTGGTTTGCTCCCTCATGGCCTGTTGAATATGGCGGCGCAGGCTGGAGCGCCGAACAACGGCTCTATTTCGAAAATGCCTCAGCGGCCCGCGATGCGCCCATTGTTATGAATTCCGGTGTACGCACGATTGGTCCGCTGATCATTGCCGAAGGCTCGGACGAACAGAAAGCGCACTACCTGCCCGCCATCCTGAATGGCGAGCACGAATGGTGCCAAGGCTTTTCTGAACCCCAAGCCGGGTCAGACTTGAGCGCGCTTGCCCTGCGTGCGACCCGTGACGGTGACGAATTTGTGTTGAACGGCACCAAGGTCTGGACGAGCTTTGCCCAATACGCCACCCACATGTTCCTGCTGGCACGATCCAGGCCGGGCAGCACGGGCCGTGGCGGACTTGTCTTCCTGCTGGTAGAAATGCATCGACCCGGAATCCGTATACGTCCGATCGAGTTCATTAGCGGAGAACAAGAGACAAATGAAGTTTTCTTCGACGATGTCCGCACTCCAGTCGCTGATCGGGTGGGCGAGATCGATGAGGGCTGGCCGGCAGCAAAAGCCTTGATGGCGATTGCCCGCTCCAACAACACAACGACCGGCCTGCTGAGACGGGCCTTGCGAGCAGCAGCGCGCGGGGTGGCTGGAAACGCGTCATCACAGCAGTTGCTGGAACTGGCCATGAGAGTTGATGCCTTCGAAGCCCTTGAGGCGCGCGCCGCCAACGGAGAGATTCCCATCAGCGCCGCGGCGACATCGTCGGTCCTGAAACTGCTCGCGACGGAATTGCATCAGGCCATCACCAAAGTCGGGCTTGACCTGTCACCGAACAGCCAGTTCGCGCAGGCGAAATATCTCTCCACGCGCGCCGCGACGATCTATTCCGGAACGAGCGAAGTGCACCGAAACATTCTGGCCCATGCCATTGGCTGTCCCTAGTCCTCGGCGTCCACTTCCATGATGTCTGCCATTGGGAGGCCGGCCGCAGCTATGCCGACATTGCCACATTCTTCATCGAACACGGACGGCGCACCGGAAACGCCGACGCCACCGATCAACTCGCCGCCTTCCAGGTGGATCGGCAGTCCGCCACGCCAATTGGCCACGTCTCCCGGGCCAATGCCCCACTCTGCGGTCATGGCCGTGGCATAGCCGTATTTGCCAGCTGACTTACCTTTCCACATGGCAATGTCGGACACGCCTGCGGATGCATCATCCATGCGCGCAAAGGCCCGCAAATTGCCGTGTTGGTCATAGACCGCGATCGCCACCGCCTGCGCATTGGCTTCGGCATGATCGATACAGGCCGTAACAATCGTGCCAGCGGTTTCGAGCCCCATTGTGGGCTTGGCGTCCTGAGCCTGCGCGACCAGTCCGGCGGCGGCAAACAGTGTGGCCGTAATCAGTGTTCGGCGCATGATGCGTCCCTCCCTTTGTGTGGAAGGCAACGCTAGACGGGGACGACCGGCTTGGCCAGATGGAATTCAAACGAGCGCGTCATCTTTCGATTTGGCGCGCGCCGCAATCCCATCATAGACAAACTCCTCGCCGTCCAGATCTATGAGCGGCATCTCGTCTTTCTCGCGCCAGTAATCCTGCGAGTGTTGCCAGATGTCATGCGCGCCACGTTTGGGCATCAAGTGAAGTGATCGCATCATGTAGCCAGGATTGAAATTGTCCGTATCCATCCAGGGCAGGATATCCATCCCCTTGTCTTCCTCGCGCAATTCGACACGCACTTCCTTTGCACCGATATCATCCATATGCTTCAGCATGCGGCTGATAAAATCCCCCATAAGATCCACACGCAACGTCCAGCTGGCGCGGAAATAGCCAAACACCCATGCCATGTTGGGCACGCCGGTGAACATCATTCCGCGATAGGTAACCGTCTGGCTGAAGTCGATGGGCGCTCCATCTTTGGAAAACGGGATGTCTCCCAAGACCGACAGGTTGAAGCCCGTCGCCGTGATGATGATGTCAGCCTCAAGCTCTTCGCCCGATTTCAGCAGGATGCCCTTTTCAGTGAAGTGATCGATATGATCGGTGACGACGCTGGCCTTGCCACTTGCGATGCCCTGGAACAGGTCCCCATCGGGCACAAAGGCGATGCGCTGTTGCCACGGGCGATAGTGTGGCGTGAAGTGCGGATCGATCGGGTAGTGAGGCCCAAGGAATTCGCGCACACCCTTGAGCAACTCGGCTCGCACAAGATCCGGCTGTTCCTCTGCCAGGTTCATGAACTTCGTCTGATCAAACAGGACCCGGCGGCGGATGATCTGGTGGATCCATGCCGGATCAACATTTTGCTCGCGCAGGGCATCCGCCAGCTCATTCACATTGCGGCCGGGCGTGAAATAGGTCGGCGAGCGCTGCAATAGCGTGACATGTTCGCAATCCTCGGCGATGGCAGGCACGATTGTCGCTGCCGTGGCGCCGGAACCGATGCAGATAACTTTCTTGCCTTTGAGATCGACATCTTCTGGCCAGGTCTGGGGGTGGATGATCTGCCCCCGGAAGTCCTCCATGCCGTCCCATTCGGGCGTGTAGCCCTTCTGATGATTGTAGTAGCCTTGGCACATCCAGAGAAAGTTTGCGGTGAAAGTCTGCGTGTCGCCCGTATCTTCGCGCTTGGCGGTTACCGTCCAGAGCTTGTCACGGGATGACCAGTCGGCACCGATGATCCGGTGATTATACCGGATGTGGCGATCCAGACCGTTCTCCTCGATCACTTCGCCCATATACGTCATGATCTCTTGCGCCGCCGCGATGGGCGCACCGGTCCACGGCTTGAAACGGTAGCCGAACGTATAGAGGTCACTGTCTGAGCGGATACCGGGATAGGTATGCGTGCGCCATGTACCACCGAAGCCGCCCTGGGCTTCAAGCACGCAGAAACTCTTGTCCGGGCTCTGGTGTTGCATGTGCCATGCTGCGCCGACGCCCGAAATCCCTGCGCCAATGATCAGCACGTCAAAATGTTCTGCGGGCGTGGCGGGCGATGTGGGCATGATTTCCTCCGGAGTGCCGGGCCTTTTTGTCTAGCCCTGATCTTGCTGACTTCATTGAACCAGCTTGTTGATCTCATATCACTCAGGAATAGCCCCTATTGTAAGGCGTGACCTCGCGGCAGGGCGCGTGCTGCAGGCGGTGCCTTCACCTCGCCCAATTCCTTCGGCATTTAGCTTGCTGGAAACCCGAATTCAGGTATCTGGAAAACATGGCGAAGACACCACGCAAAACGCCCAAAAAGGCGGCCAAGACGGGCGGATCGCAGGCGATTAAGGTGCCGCGGTCACGCTTTGGCTTTCTCGGCACACGTGCTGGCCGTTACCTGATGCTGTTCATCCTTGTCGTGATGCTGATTGGCGCTGGGTGGGCCTTCTGGAAATGGCGTTCGCTTTATTTTGACATGCCGAGCCTGCCGCCGGTCGCTGAGCTGTGGGACGCCAAGCGTGAAGCCGCGATCGAATTCGTTGACCGCGATGGCAACACACTGGACGTGCGTGGGCCGCGCTATGGCCGCGCGACTGATATTAACCGCCTGCCCCCGCACGTGCCGCAAGCCTTCATCGCCGCCGAAGACAAGCGCTTCTACGAGCATGATGGGGCAGACGACGCCGCCATCGCACGTGCAGCCTGGTCGAACATGCGCGCCGGGGAGACCGTGTCCGGTGCGTCCACGATCACCCAACAGCTCATCAAGAACCTTGTTCTGGACAGCCGTCAGACCATGTCCCGCAAGGCGCAGGAAATGAAACTGGCGCGCGAACTCGAAAAGAAGCTCGGCAAGGACGAAATTCTCACGCTCTATCTGAACCGGGTCTATTTCGGCGCCGGCCTTTATGGGATCGACGCGGCCTCACGCTATTATTTCGGCAAGCCGCCGGAAGACTTGTCCATACCGGAAGCTGCCATTCTGGCTGCGCTGCCCAAGGCGCCGTCAAAACTGAATTTGCGGGAGAACCTGGAAGGCGCCAAGTCACGCCAGCTCTATGTTCTGGAACAAATGGCCGATCTTGGCTTCATCACGGCCGATGAAGTGACCGACGCCATTGAGACAGACATCACCATCATCGACGCGCCCGCCTATGATCCCCAACTTGGCTATGTGATGGACACGGTTGCCGACCGGGTGAAGCTTATGCTGCCGCGGCCGCCGGGTGATATGGTGGTGACCCTGTCGCTCGATATCGAGATGCAGGACAAGATACGCGCAAAGCTGGACGCGCGCATGGAGAAAGATGGCAAGGACGCAAAAGCGAGCCAGGCCTCTGCCCTCGTCATCGACCGCGATGGTCGCGTTGTGGCGCTGGTCGGAGGGCGCGACTTCACCGAGTCAGAATTCAACCGTGTGACGCAGGCCAAGCGTCAGCCGGGCTCCAGTTTCAAGCCCTTTGTCTATGCCGCGGCGCTGGAGAATGGTTATTCACCCTATGACGTATTCGAGGATGCCCCGCTCGCCATTGGCAAATGGCAACCCGAAAACTATGGCGGCGGCTTCCTGGGGCCCATGACATTGAGCGAGGCCATGGCGCGCTCAACCAATACGATTGCCGCTGAACTGACGCAGGAAGCCAGCGAAGAAAGCGTCATCAATATTGCACGTCGCTTTGGCATCACGACGCCGCTGCAGCCGTTCCCCTCCATTGCGCTGGGCAGCCAGGAAGTTTCATTGTGGGAAATCACCCGCGCATTTGGCACGTTCCAGTCGGGCGGGCTGCGCATGGATCCGTGGCTGATCGAGAAGATCGAAAATTCGCGCGGCGATGTGCTCTACACGCGTCCCGATTATAATCGGGACCGGGTCTATGATCATGAGCTTGCCAAGGAAATGAACGGCATGCTCGCCCGCGTCGTCAATGCCAGGTTCGGAACCGGCCGCCGTGCGCGGTTTGGCAACTGGATGGTCGCCGGCAAGACCGGCACCAGCCAGGACTGGCGCGATGCCTGGTTCATCGGATTCACCAACGCATATGTCGGGGGCGTTTGGGTCGGCAATGATGATGACAGTCCCATGGCAAAGGTTTCCGGGGGCGGCCTGCCAGCCGATCTCTGGTCGGACATCATGGAAATCGCCCATGCGGGTATGCCGCCAGAGCCCCTGCTTGGCGCAGAAGCGGGCATTGAAATGAGCGAAGCCGCCGAAGAACGCGTGACCTTCTATCGCGGCATGGCGCAGGCGTTTGGTACAGCGTCAAGCTCGCGCAGCGGAACCAGCAACGGCGTGCGGATCATCCGCCAATAGATGCGGTATGATGGCCGGGACTTTCCCGCGCCGGACAAACCCATTAAAGACCGCGCATGTTTGATACTGCTGTCTATGAAACCCTGATGCTGGCCCTTGATGACGGGGCCGTAACCTTGCCCGATGAGGGGCCGATCCTGTTCCTGCGCGCAGAGCTGTCGCCGCATCTTGCACGCCTCCCGAAAGAGCGCCTTGTCTGCCAGAACAGTTTCAAGCCGGATCATGAGGCACTGAAGGCTGCCGGGTTTGATGTCCTGCCGCCCGAGACCGAGACCTTCCCGGCCACACAGCTGACCCTGCTCCTGCCACCTCGCCAGAAGGATGAAACGCGCGCCCTATTCGCCCGCGCCCTGCGCGACGCGCCGGAGGGCGGCGTGATCCTCGCCTGCCTGCCCAACACGCTCGGCTCCAAGACGATCGAGAAACTGCTGCGCGAGATCGCCGGCGAGACAGAGGCGCTTTCAAAGAACAAGTGCCGCGCCTTCTGGACCGTCAAGAACAGCTCACAGATAAATACCAACCTGATGGAAGAGTGGATCGCGCGCGATGCACCACAGGAAATGGAAGCTGGTGTGTGGAGCCGCCCTGGCCTGTTCTCCTGGAACCGGATCGATGCAGGGTCTGAACTGCTTGCAGACAGCTTACCGGAAAACATTCGCGGGCGCGGCGCAGATTTTGGCGCAGGCCAGGGATTCTTGTCCCGCGAGATCCTCCAGCATTGCCGCCATGTCGAACACATGACCCTGCTGGAAGCTGAACATCGCGCCCTGCCCTGTATTGCGCAAACTCTATCCGGCTTTGAAAACTGGGACATGAAATGGGCAGATGCGACAAAAGAAGGTGGCAGCACGCTGTACGATTTCGTCGTGATGAACCCACCTTTCCATGTTGGTCGCGCCGATGCCGCATCGCTGGGTCAGGATTTCATACGTTCTGCCGCAAAGGCGCTCCGTGGCAGCGGGCAACTCTGGCTGGTTGCCAATCGTCACCTGCCCTATGAAGAAGTTCTTGGCGAATGCTTCAAGACGTTCGAAATGCTGGAAGACTCAGGCGGCTACAAGATTCTTCGTGCGGAAAAACCAAAGCGGAAGCGATGAAACCTGATCGTCAGCTTGCAAAGTATTTGGCGAACCTTGGCTATGGCAGCCGCAAGGAAATGGAGGCCGCGATCCGCGCAGGCCGCCTAACCGGCGCAGGCTATGATCTTCGCTTCGACGACGAACCGCTCGACCCGGCGCCCGGCATGGTGTTGATCATGAACAAGCCAGCGGGCTTTACCTGCTCGCGGGCCGACCAGGGCCGACTGGTCTATGAATTGCTTCCATCACGCTTCCTCCAACGCAGCCCGCCCCTCTCAACGATCGGGCGACTGGATGCAGACACGACAGGACTTTTGCTGTTCACGGATGATGGTAAACTGCTTCACAAACTGATCTCACCAAAATCAGCAACCGAGAAAACCTATGAGGCAGCTCTGGCGCGCCCGCTGGAGGGTCATGAGGCAGAGCTGTTTGCCAGCGGCACGCTAATGTTGCGAGGTGAAGAAAAACCTCTATTGCCAGCGCGTCTCGAAGTCACCGGCGAGCGCTCGGCGCGCCTGACCATTACGGAAGGCCGATACCATCAGGTCCGCCGCATGTTTGCTGCCGCAGGCAATCACGTAGAGGCACTACACCGCGCCAGCTTTGGCGCGCTGGAGCTTGGCGGTCTTCCGGAAGGCGAGTGGCGCGTGCTGGATGAAGACGACCTTGCACGGCTTGGTGCATGAAAAACCCCGCACGTCCGAAGACGCGCGGGGCAAGTCGCCAGGGTCAGGGGCCTAGTTCTTGGTCAGACCCAGCGACTCGACCGTAGAGATGGTCAGGTAGCCAACCGGCAAATTGTTGGACCGCTGGTAGGATTCCATTGCGGTAAGCGTGGCCGGGCCGAATTCGCCATCGACCGGGTTCGAATAGCCCGCATCGGAGAGCGCCTGCTGAACGCTGCGGATCTTGGACGAGGTCGCGTTGGTATCACAGAGGACTTCACGCCACTCCAAAGCGCCACCGCCGCTGACGACGCGCTTGTCGATCGTCTTGTATGTGGCTGGAACAACGAGGGTTTCCTCGCTGGCTGGCGTGACCAGTTTCTCGACAGTCACAGTATTGTAGACAGCCGGCACGATCTCTTCGACCACTTGTGCTTCTTCAACCACGACTTCCTTGGTCACGGTTTCGTAGGTGGCCGGAATGGTGCGGGTTTCCGTGCGCTCTGGCGAAAGGAGACGTGTGCGCGTCACGGTTTCGTACTCGGCTGGCACTTCGACACGGCACAGCAATTCGCCCGTGGAAACCCCATTGGATGACGCCGATGCGTCCGTCGCGCGACCGTACAAGCCATTGCCAGGCTTCCAGGTCGTGTAGGCTTCGCGGATGAGAACCTGCTCTGTATAGGTCTCATATTCTGCCGGAACGACGGTGGTTTCGATGCGCTCAGGTGCCACGAGCACCTGCTCGGTGACAGTCTCGTATGTCGCCGGGATAACGCGGATGTTCTTTGTTTCTTCCTTGACCAGAACCTGCTCGGTCACGGTCTCATAAGTTGCAGGAACCAGCTTGATTTCGGTGCTTTCCGGCCGGTCAACAACTTGTTCCGTCTGAACATTGATCTGCTCAGGAATCAAAACCCGCGCATAGCATGTACCCGGATCGGATGCCGGCGGATAATCGCTGGATTCAGCCGCAGATGCGGCGCCCACAAGCGTGGCAACAGCAACGGAGGCGATGAGAGTTTTCTTTGACATGATTTGTCCCCTATTCACACGCATAATTCGTTCTCGAATTAACGCGCACCAAGATAAGCCGGGGGAACGATTGTCTTGTCATGTGTCCCCCCAACACTTTGTCACCCGTCAGCCTGGCGATTAAGACGCCGGTGCTGAGGCAACGCGGACACAGATGAAAGTTTCGCAATGAACGCTACCTGAACGCCGACCGGATTTACTGCAATCGACTGCATTTCTTATTCCGCATCGCATACGGAAGGTAGAATTTTGCATGCGCAGAACGCGCATTCCGGAATGAACGGGGCCTTTGGTCAAACTTCACCAGTGAAGTTTTCGGGCGTCGGTTCTGGTCCAAAATCCTGCGGGCCCGTGCACCCAGACACCGCATGCGCCCCCTAGCGCGAACCTGTAGCACACGCTACATCGCGCCTATGGCACAGCCCCCATTGATCACCCTGAACGACCTTCGCCTCACCTTTGGCGGCAAGCCCCTGTTTACGGGGGTTAGCTTCTCCCTATCCAAGGGTGAACGAGTCGCGTTGGTCGGGCGAAATGGCGCCGGCAAGTCGACATTGATGAAAATCATCTCCGAAAGTGTCGAATCCGACAGCGGAGACGTCTGGCGTCAGCCTGGCATCACCTATGCCATCGTTTCCCAGGAACCGAGTCTGGCCGGATACGAGACGGTTCTGGACTATGTATCGGAAGGCCTAGAGGCCAGCTACATGGCCGAAGCGGAGCTGATGGAATTCGGCGTCGATGGCGCGGCAGACCCAACCACCCTGTCGGGAGGACAACAGCGCCGCGCGGCCCTTGCCAAAGCATTCGCGCGCGAGCCTGATGTCCTGTTGCTGGACGAACCGACCAACCATCTCGATGTGCCCATGATCGAAACACTGGAGCGTCGCCTTAAAGGTTTCAATGGCGTCGTCTTGTTGGTCAGCCACGACCGACGCTTCCTGGAGAATGTCTCGACCAACACACTCTGGCTGCGACAGGGCAAGGTACTGAAAAGCCCGGAAGGCTATTCCAAGTTCGATGAATGGGCCGAACAGGTCGAACAGGAAGAGGAACGCCAGCTTCGCCGCATGACGACACAGCTGAAAGATGAGCATCATTGGCTGGCGCGCGGCGTGACCGGGCGTCGCAAGCGCAACCAGGGCCGCCTCGCCCGGCTGAAACAGATGCGCGTGCAGCATGCCGAAATGCGTGGCGCGCTACAGGACCGCAAGAATACGGCCGACCTGTCAGTCTCCAGCGGTGATTCAATGAGCAAGAAGGTGATCGAGGCCAAGGGTCTGTCGAAGACCTTTGACACGCCAAACGGCCCGCTCGTGATTGCCGAAGACCTTTCCCTGCGCATCCTGCGGGGCGACCGGATCGGCATCATCGGCCCGAACGGCGCAGGCAAGACAACACTGGTACGCCTGCTGTTGGGTGAAATCGAACCGGATGCGGGCAGTGTACGCCAGTCCAAGACGCTGGAAGTTACCTATCAGGACCAGACGCGCGACACGCTGAACCCGAAAGACACTGTCTGGGAAGCGCTCGCACCGGCGGGCGGTGACTCCATCATGGTGCAGGGCAACCAGCGCCATGTCGCCGCCTATGCCAAGGACTTCCTGTTCAAACCGGAACAGTTGCGTCAGCCCGTCGGTGCTCTCTCAGGCGGTGAGCGCAATCGGCTCGCGCTCGCCATTGGCCTCGCCAAATCATCCAACTTGATGGTGATGGATGAACCGACCAATGATCTCGACATGCAAACGCTGGAATTGCTGGAGGACATGCTGCTCTCCTATGACGGCACGCTGATCCTGGTCAGCCACGACAGGGCCTTTCTGGATGCCACGGTGACGAGTTGCCTCTGCCCCGTAGGCGACGGTAAGTGGGTGGTCACCGCAGGCGGTTGGACCGATGCGCAGGATCAGCTGAAGCATTTCCGCCAGCAGGACGAGACCACCCAGAAATCCGAGAAGGCCAAAACTGAAACCGCGCGTCCGAAGCCGCAGAAGAAGCTCTCCTACAAGGACGAGCATCGCCAGAAAGAGATCAACGCGCTGATCCCGAAACTGCAGGCGGAGATCAAGACCCTCGAAGCCAAGATGGGCGACCCGGAGCTGTATACGCGCGACCCGGATGCGTTTGCGAAGGCATCGGCCCGGATAGGCGCTGCGCGGGATGAACTCGACATGATCGAAATGGAATGGCTGGAAATCGAGGAAAAGCGCGAAAGCCTGTCCGGCGCCTGAACAACCTTTCCTTAAGACAGGCTGCCTAGGATTCGCCGACGATTGAGGGAGTCTTTCGAAATGCGCCTTTTTCCAGCCCTTTTGCTCGCCGCCTGCTTCAGCCTGCCTGTCATGGCCGACAGCCTGGAGGCTGAGCCGGCATCGTCTGAAGCGATACAAGCCACTCCGGGCCAGCAGCCTGGCATCTACCGCTTTGGCGCGACCTATGAATTTACAAACACCGCAAACGTCGATGACTGCCAACAGCTCTGCAATACGCGGTCTGCCTGTCTAGCCTGGAGCTACATAGCTGCACTCGATGAAGGCGCTTCGCGCTGTGAGCTTAAACGCGGCGTAGGTAAGGTAGAGCGCAATCCGCTCGCGACCTCCGGCCTGTCTTCCCGGCACGAAGATCGCCATCAGCCTGTGCTTGAAGTTCAGGAAGAATTACAGGGTGGATCGGACTTCGCCTCCCCGCCAAGCGACAAGCCGGAGCCGCTGACGGCACCAGACCCATCCTGAACGGGTAACCCTCCTCTAGGCGCGAATGAAATCTAGCAGGTCTGGATTGATGAGCTCAGAATGCGTTGTGCACATTCCGTGCGGCAAGCCCTCATAGATCTTCAGCACCGAACCCTCAACAAGGTCTGCGGCCTTGCGGGCAGTAAGGTCGAGCGGAACAATCTGGTCATCGTCCCCATGCATGATCAGTGTGGGCACCTTGAGAGCCTTCAGGTCTTCAGTGAAGTCCGTCTCGGAGAAGGCGGCGATACAGTCATAGTGCGCCTTTGCGCTACCCATCATGCCCTGACGCCACCAATTGTGGACCATTGCCTCCACCGTCTCGACATGATCCCGGTTGAATCCGAAAAACGGACCGCTTGGGACATCGAGAAAAAAGCTGGCGCGCTTGTCTGACAATTGCCTCCGGAAATCATCGAAGACGTCCATGGGTATGCCATCCGGATTGTCCGCCGTTTTCAGCATCAAGGGTGGGACCGCGCCAATCAGCACGGCTTTGGCAGCCCGGTCCCCGCCATGTTGGGACACATAACGCGCCACCACCCCGCCGCCTGTCGAATGTCCGACATGAACCACATTTGTCAGGTTTAGCGCTGTAACGAGGTCGTCCGTGTCCGCGGCATAGGTATCCATGTCGTTGCCAGTCCAGGTTTCCTGCGACCGACCATGACCGCGGCGGTCCGCTGCGATCACCCGATAGCCCTCGGAGAGAAAGAACAGCATCTGATTGTCCCAGTCGTCAGCCGTCAAAGGCCAGCCATGATGGAACATGATGGGTGGCGCCTCGACCGGGCCCCAATCCCTGTAGAAGATCTCAGTCTCATCTCGCGTCTTGATATACGGCATGCTGATCTCCTTCCGTAATGACGGAAAGATACACCAGGATCGTGACATTCGATGCACTACCGAAACGAGATTTCAGAATATCTTTCGGCGTGCGCCAGCAGAACTAGACTAGACGTTCCTTGGTAGCCGTGAAGCGAATGTCCGGGTTCTTTTCCTGAGCATAGCCCACATCCCAGGCATTCTTCGCCAGATAGACCGGGGCGCCATCCAAATCTGTTCCGCTGGCGGACTTGTTCCTGTCCAGGAAGTCTTCCAGCTTCTTGTCGTCATCTGAACTCATCCAGCGCGCGACATTGTAGGGTGCAGGCTCGAAGACGACTTCGAGATTGTATTCCGCGGCTACCCGCTCCGTCATCACTTCAAACTGAAGCTGACCAACCGCGCCGACAATCATGTCGGAGCCGATCGCCGGCTTGAAGAGTTGGGTTACCCCTTCTTCGGCAAGGCTTTCGAGTGCCTTGCGCAAATGCTTGGCTTTCATCGGATCTTTCACCCGGGCGCGGCGCAGCAGTTCGGGGGCAAAGTTCGGAATGCCTCCAAACTGGATATCTCCGCTCTCAGAGAGGCTATCACCAACACGCAACTGGCCATGGTTCGGCACGCCAATGACATCGCCCGCATAAGCCGTCTCCGCAATCTCGCGGTCTTGGGCCAGGAACATCATTGGATTGTGGATGTTCAGCTGTTTGCCGGCTGTCGTCTTCAAGCGCATGCCGCGCTTGAACTCGCCGGAGCACAGCCGCAAGAAAGCCACCCGGTCACGATGGTTCGGATCCATGTTTGCCTGGATCTTGAAGACGAAGCCGGAGACTGGCTTGTCGCCCGCATGGATCATCACGGGCTCACCTTTTTTCTCGGCCTTCTGATCGCGCGGCGCGGACGCATAGGAATGCAGTGTACGCAGCAATTCCAGAACGCCAAAATGGCGCAGCGCCGAACCGAACACGACCGGCGTCATATGTCCGCCGAGAAAGGCTTCAATGTCGAATTCCGGCAACAGGGTCGTCGCCATTTCCGCGCCTTCGCTAAGCTCGTCAAAAACGCTTTCATCCAGCGCACCCTTCAGGGTGGCGTCGTCGCCCTGGATGCGCTCGGCTGCGCCAATGCGGGGTGCTTCTCCGGGCTTGCGTTCAAAGACGCAGAATTCCTGCTTCTGGAGGTCCATCATGCCTGAGAAACGCTGGCCACTGGCCGCGGGCCAATAGAGGGGTGCGGTATCCAGCTGCAGCTTGTCCTGGATTTCGTCCAGCAAGGCGATCGGATCCTGTGCTTCGCGGTCCATCTTGTTGATGAAGGTCACGATGGGAATGTCGCGCAGGCGGCACACTTCGAACAGTTTCAGCGTCTGTGGCTCGATGCCCTTTGCGGCATCCAGCACCATCACGGCACAGTCAGCCGCGGTGAGCGTGCGGTAAGTATCTTCGGAGAAGTCTTCGTGGCCTGGCGTATCGAGCAGATTGAATACCAGACCGTCGAACTCGAACGTCATGACCGAGGCAGAGACCGAGATGCCGCGATCCCGCTCGATCTTCATCCAGTCCGACGTCGTGCGGCGAGCCTGCCCACGCGCAGCAACTTCACCGGCTGCGCGGATGGCACCGCCAGCAAGCAGCAGATTCTCCGTCAGCGTCGTCTTACCGGCGTCCGGGTGGGAGATGATGGCAAAGGTGCGCCGGCGGGCGGCTTCCTGTTCATGGGACATGTGATCTGGGCTCTTTCGTGCTGGGCAGAGGCCCTAGCCCATTTGAACCGCCGAATGAAGCACCAGTATCAGGCTGCGTTCGGCCAGATCTCTCGCACATCCGGGGCTTTTCCCTCGCGATGGTGCCGGTCCCGCAGGGATTCCAGGATGGTTTCTGGCAAAATGGTCAGGCGAGGTTCGCCGACAACGTCCCCGAAAATCGGGAAAAGCACAGCATTGGCACCGGTCTTGGCGATGATCAGGGACCCAAGATCCTGCAGGAGGGAGTCTTCCAGGGGAATGTGCTCTTTCAGATGCTCGCCAACGACCCGGCTGGCGAAATTCAGCGCTTCGCGTGCCCGCATGCCGTAAGGGTCTCCGCAGCCAAGCGACTGCCACCGTTTGGCAAGGTGCATCTCGGGTATTTCGATCTCGGTGATCTGATCATTTATCAGAAACAGCATGACTTGGCGCGCCCCAACTAGAATTCAGGCCGAAGCTGCCCTCTCACGGTTAATAAAGACCTACTGCCGGTTAAAGAGATCTGTGAATCTGCGGCCTTGGTTGGCGCCTATTCGGGACTGTCCACATGCTCGGTCAGGAAGTGCCTGCCGTCCCGGTCCTCGATCTCGATAGCCCAAAGATCGGGGTCGCGATCCCGCGCCTTGCGCACATGGGCGTCCACAGTCGCTTCCTCAGGCCCGATCCCCTGCACACGCAGGTCAATAAAGATGCGTTCGCCCTCCATATTCATGCTGGGCACATAGACAGCCGCAGTGCCATCCAGACGCGCGACCTTGATCAGAACATCACCACGTTCGGCGTCGCCCTTTTGCAGTACAAATGCTGCTGCCCCCGCAACCTGCGCCCGCCGGACCAGTGCTTCGACCCAGAGCTTCGTGGGCAATCTTTCCATCATCATGGTCCGAAATCCTGTTGCGGGCCGCCTGCCCGGTTGTTGCGGATGGGAAGCTTCATAGACGCGTTCAGGCCAATCCGGAAAGCGGCTAGCTTACTGTGCGGCGTCTTCCATAGGCTGGATGTCGGCCGGGTTGGCGCGTGGCAGGCTCACTTCGACCTTGGTGCCCTTGCCGGGCGCGGAGTCGATCACGACCTGACCGCCATGCAACTGGGCGAAGGAATTCACCACGGCAAGACCCAGCCCCGTGCCCTGACGACCTTTGGAATTGCTGCCTTGAGAGAATGGCTCAAGCACACGGCGGACATCTTCCGATGACATACCTGCGCCCTTGTCGGTGACGCTCAGCACGGTCGCATTTCCTTCGTCGCGCGCATCCAGCGTGACCGTGCCGCCGGAAGAGGAGTACTTGATCGCATTGGAAACGAGGTTCTGCCAGATCTGGCGCACGGCGCGCGCATCAGCTTCCGCCCAGACTTCGCTGGTTGCCTTCAGTTTCAGTTTAACGCCAGCACGTTCAGCCTGGTTGTCGAGTTGTCTCAGGATGGATTGCGCAGACGCCGTCAGGTCTACCGGCTCCGGCTCCAGCCGCTGACGGTCGGCCTCGGCCTTCGCGAGGTCCAGAATATCATCGACCAGCAAGAGCAGATCCTGTCCGCTCTCATGAATGATTTCCGGATAGTCCTTGTAGGGCTCAGGCATCGGCCCGCGAATGCCGGCCCGCATCATGTCGGCATAGCCAAGAATGGCATTGAGCGGGGTTTTCAGTTCATGGCCAAGGGACGCGAAAAAGGCCGTCCGACCTTTCAGGCGCGCTTCAGCCTCTTCCAGTCTGGCACGTGTATCCAGCGTCATCGCCCGCGCCTCAGTCAGGTCCCGCAGCACCAGCACCGCACCGGCCTCATGGGCTTCCGCGACGAATGCCACCTCGCGCCCATTGCTCAGGGTGACTTCGCCATGCGTGCGGCCATTGGCGGGCTTCAACAGGCTGACTTCCTTTTCGTCCTGCAGCAGGTTCGCGAGCAAGCCGCCTGCCCTCACATTGTCCAGGCCCAACAAGTCGCCGCTGAGCGTTCGGATACGACCAAACTCAGACACATCGAGCAGCAACAGGCCGGACTCTTCCGGGAGGCCCACATCCTGTCGGATTGTCACCATCTCCGTCGTTGTCTCTGCTGGCATTGCAGCTTCTTCCTCGCGAGCCTTCAGGAACGTCCAGGCCAGCAATCCGATCATGACCAGACCTGCAAAAGCCAGCAACATGGCCGGCACCTGATACGCGCTTTCCGGATTGGTGGGCGGCAACAGGCCGAGCCGCACCATGACGGCGGTGGCAAGGAAGGCGAACGCCCCGAAAATGGCAGCTTCGGCCGCCATGCCGGGCTTACCCAGATTCATCGCCGTCAGCGGTGCGATGGCAAACAATATGGTCAAAGGCGACAAGGCCGCACCGGTCGAGGCGATACCGAGCATGGCCAACAGTGTCCAACCGATCACCAGAAATGGCCCGATGAGATCCTCAGCGCGTATTTTGGAATGCAACAGCGCTGCCCCCACCACACCCGGAAGCGCAGCGAGGCCAAGTCCGGCCAGGAGCGCGTTATCGGCAAGCCCGCCTATTAACTCTGAGATCCCCAGTGCCACTGTCAGGACGAGCCAGACAAGATGGATGAACTGTAATCTCTTTCGCATCAGTTCGGGCAAGTCGTTAACACCCCGGTGAGATTCCTTAGGCATTCTGCCTGTGTCACGCATACTTTGCTGTATTTGTAATGTGTGCAGCAGGCAAGGTGAGGTTCCCCATGGGGGGAAGTTCATGCAACACTGTCGCGTGACGCGTGAGGGAGAAGTAGCACATGAAATCCATCAGAATGATCGGTACTGCAGTGGTTGCCCTTGGCTTGGCCATGGGGGCATCAGCGCAGTCAGGGGATCCGATTTCGGAATCGGCCGCCGTATATGGGACATACCAGTCCGATGTCACGGATGTGAAAGAGAAGCCTTTCGCCTCCGCCAAAGACATCGACCACGCCCTGAACTCTCTGGGCGGGCACAATCCCGACCAATTGTCGAAGGGGTGGATCTCCTATTCCGCCTTGATCGCCTCACAGGACCCTGAATACCGGGCCGCTGTTCGCGACATTGCAAGTTTCTACGGCAACGACGCGCTGCTGACCGGCCTGAAGAATGATGTGCGCTATGCACGCCAGCTCAGTGGCGGCGACAATGCGGTCAGCTCATCGCTCGCCGCAACAGAAGCCGACAGCCAGCGTCTCAGCGCCACGGCGGCCTATGTGAAAGAACAAGCCTACAGCCTGCAAGGCTCCGGCTGGGCGAAAGCCAAGATCGGAAACTCCGGCGCAAAAGCGACACGACTGAACAGCATCCAGACGGTCGGCACGCCCGCCCGCGGCCAGCTGATCTCCGCCTTCTCGGCCTCTGACATAGACAGCATCCTGGCAGGTGCCGGACGTTCCGGCGCGCCATCGCTGTGGGACAATGTCTCCGGTGCAGCTGACGCAATTCGCTTCCCGGCCGCCGTCACCAGCGGCCTTGGCCTGTCCAAGAAAAAGCGTGTGCAGTACGGCAAGGAGCCTGTGGCCGACCAGATCGCCACGCTTGCCGCCTACCGCATCCTCGGCCAGACGGCCGCCTCGTCCAGCCAGGTAAACTCCGCCATGGCTGAGCGCGAAACCCGCGGCTGCCTGAACATGGCGAACCTGAACCTGCAGCAATGTGTTGCTGCAGCGAACCAGCAATATGAAGTTCCGTTCTGCATTGGGGAGCACGCGCTCGCCGACGTCGGACAATGCATTGGCGGCGTCTACCAATAAGCCCCAGCAAACAAGTCTCTCTCTCGCCCCCGGCACCACAATCGGTACCGGGGGTTTCTTTTTTAGAGAAGATGCCCCATCTGGCGGTCATGACCATTGCTGAAACTGCTGATGAAATCCGTGAAGAGTTTTCCTGGCTCGACGATTGGGAAGCGCGCTATGCGCACATCATCGATCTGGGTAAGGCGAACCCCGCGCTAGAGCCGGAAGAGCGCACCGAAGAGACGCGGGTGCGTGGCTGTGCGTCACAGGTCTGGATGGTGACCGATCTTGAGGACGGTCGCATGAAGGTGCGGGCAGAATCCGACGCGATGATCGTATCCGGTCTGATCGCCTTGCTGGTCCGGCTCTATTCCGGCGCGCAGCTGGAAGAAATCAACGGATTTGACGCCAAGGCGCTGCTGGACGAGATCGGCGTCAGCGGCGCGCTCACGGCTCAACGCTCGAACGGCCTCGCCTCCATGCTGGAACGCATTCGCCATGATGCTCAGGCCGGGCTGTCGACCACTCGCGAAAGCTCGTAGGCCACGGCCAATCGGGCAAGCGCCTCCTGCGCAACCTGTTTCACATCTTCGGCTTTCATGCGCCACCGCGCCGTCAGCGCTGTGACAGTTGCCCGGTCGATCAGCAAATCCTCCAGCTGTCGCATGGCCAGCACACCCATCTCCGTTTCCAGCTCGGCCAAACGATCTGACGCGCGCTGGTGTGTGGATTTGTCAAAGACCGGGCGTGCGCGAGCGGAAGCCGGTTGGCTGGCGCGAATGAACTCATCCCGGTAGCGCCCCGCCGCCGCACTTTGTCGGATCACTTCCGGCGCATGCGTGTCGGCAACCAACTCAACCATCAATCCATGTCGACAATCCGCGCGCACATTCAGCCAGTCTGACGGCCGGGAGGTTGCACGCGAATCCAACTGAACCATCAGCGTCGGCCCGGCGGCCAACCTGTCCGGAAACGCGACCTGCGCCCGAAGGCACGCGTCGGCCTTCAGCCGCGCGATAATGTGCGGCGACACCCAACCGGCGACCTGTCGCCGTGTGTCCGGGCCGCGATAGGCCAGATATGTCTGCCGCACCGGCGCAACCATGCCACCATGCGTCAGCACCGTCCGCAACCGATACTCGGTCAGTATCCTCCGCATAGTCATTGCCTAGACCGCCATCGCAGCGCCATCGAGCACGACCACGCTCGACAGGCCGACGGCCAATTGCTCGATCCAGACATCGAAATCCGGATCATCGCGGCAATCCTCGATGAGGTTGCAGCCATAGGCGACAGTGGTGCGATCACGGTTGAAGGCGCGGGCCACGCGGCTGAGGCTCATGCCCAGCGCCGTGCGCAACAGATACATGGCAATCTGGCGGCCACGCGCTTCTGCGGGGGAACGGCGTTGGCGGCTGAGGATCGCTTCAGTCTTCAGGCCCAACGCGTACGCTGTCAGTGCAGCGGCGAGATACGCTCTGTCCTCGTCTTTCTGGGGATCGAAATCCTGCATGTCTTTCTCCTGTGATGACAGGCATCAGACTACCCGCTTTCTTGAGGTGTAGGATAACTTTCCTAATTATATACTTGACAAAGCATCGTTGAAATCATACATATTATTCAACGGAGCCAGTCATGACCAATCTAAATTCCCCAATTTTTCAATCCGAAGACGCCGCCCGCGAGCATCTGGAAGCCCAGCGCTGGCCTGATGGCGCGGTGTGCCCACACTGCGGATGCGTGGGGGATAAGCACGTCACGGCCATCAATGGCGCACGCTCCCGCCCGTCTGCCGCGCACCCGGAAGGCAAGGAGCGCAAGGGCCTCTACCAGTGCAATGCCTGCCGCAAGCAATTCACCGTCACGGTCGGCACTGTCTTCGAGCGCTCCAAGGTTCCGCTGCATAAGTGGCTTCTGGCAACCTACCTGCTGACCTCCTCCAAGAAGGGCATGTCAGCCCATCAACTGCACCGCACGATTGGCGTTACCTACAAGACCGCTTGGTTCATGTTCCACCGCATCCGCGAAGCCATGAAAGAGGACGGCACGTCCGGCCCTCTGGGTGGCAAAGGTAAGGTGATCGAGGCCGACGAAATGTACCACGGCAAGCGTGACGTGCCTTACAAGTCGCCTAACCGCAGAACGCCTTACACCAAGTCCGGCAAATCAGGCGGCGCGCAGAAGCGCGTTATCGTTGGCCTTATTGAGCGCGGCGGCGAGACCCGCACCTTTCATGTGAACGTGGCCACCAAGAAAACTGTTCGTGAGATCCTCGTGAAGAATGCAGACCGCAAGTCGCGCCTGCACACCGATGAATCCCGCCTCTATACAACGACAGGCCAAGAGTTTGCCCGCCATCAAACCACCAATCACTCCGCTGGCGAGTATGCTCGTGGGGACGTGAACTCGAACTCAATCGAGAATGTGTTCTCCATCTTCAAGCGCGGCATGATCGGCGTGTACCAGCATTGCGGGGAAGCCCATCTGCAACGCTACCTGACTGAGTTTGACTTCCGTTATAACCGCCGCACCAAGCTTGGCTTTACGGATGAGGATCGCCACAACGCGCTTCTCAAAATGGTTGCAGGCAAGCGCCTGACCTATCGGCGGACTGGTGAAGCCGCGCTCGCATAAGCAGCGTGTGAGGCGCTTTAAACGCTGGTACTACTCTAAGAACAAAAGTGAACGCTGAGGATCGACTCTCGGTTGAGAATCAGTTCTCATAAGTTGCCCCCGAATCTCGGTTCAGGAGAGACGGGGGCGAGTGTTCAACCGCGTAGAGTGCGATTGGCTGTGATCACGCCCCCAAGAATATAGATTCGGGGAATCCGGTCAATCATCTTCAGAAACGGAGTTTGAATTGACTGACACTGAAAAACTACCTGTGGTTTGCGATGATTTCGTTGTCACAGCACGAGCCTCCATTGCGCATATTGGATTCTTCGCGCGGCTTGCGCCGTACGGCTCAAAAGGAGAGCAAGATGAAGAAAAAATCTGCGTCGCGCGCGTCGCCCTAACCGCCGAGGGGGTCGAAGCGCTCCAAGGCGCGCTTGAGCAGCTTAAGGCCATGCTGCTTGCAGGGCCCGCAAAAGTGAACTGACTCATTTCTTTTTTGGCGCGGGCTTCGGCTCGCGCCCCTTCTTCATCTCCTCATGCGGCTTGGGCTTCTTCTCCATCATCCGCTTGAGGGTTTCGTTGAACTGTTTGTCTTGTTGGGAGCAGGTCATGGCAGAATCAAAAGACGCCTTCTTTAAAGAAATGTACACACGGGTTGGGCAGCTGACATATGTCTGGGGTCAACTTGATCACGCCCTAGCTGCGATGGCTTACTCAATATATCATGATTACGATAACCCGCCTGGCAATGATGAAGTGCCCATAAGCCTAAAAAGACGGCTGGAATACATTAAAAAATCGGTTCGAGCCTTCAACATAGAGGCAAGCGTCAGAGACGATTTCATCAATGTTCTATCTAGGATCAAAACTGAGTCACACACGCGAAACAATATCGTTCACGGCGCAATCATTGATTTCTGGATAGAAAAAGACCAGCTGCACGCAGCATCCCTCAATAATCAAAAATCGGGGTCAAATTACATCGAACGAATTTATTCTTTTGATGATATTCAGGCCGCCGCAGACAGAGCTCTCGAACTCACAGCAACAATCACAACCGCAACGCAGCGGATGCTTACTGCCGCTCGACAACAGTGATGATGCGCTCGGAAAGCTCATTGATCGACCAGTCAACCTCCTCACGCTCATAAACGTCGATTAACTCCGAAACGCGCTTTCTGAGCTCTTCTCTTTTCAGTACCGGCCTGTCGCCGCTATCTGTAGGGGATTTTGTTTGCTTTGTCATCTATATAATTAGGATAACTTTCCTATTACGACAAGTTGAATGCCCGCAATGTCTGGGGATTGCGGCGCGGGCACCGACAGGTTTTCGAGGGATAGGGCCCCTGAACGCAAACGGCGCAGCCTTGTGGGCCGCGCCGTTTCTGCGTTTTATTGAACCTGGTTCGCTTCGCCTGCCTAGGCGGCGGCACGATCATGGTTGCCGGTGATGCCCTTGCCGGCCGGGTCCGGACGGCCCTTTTTTGGGCGGGCGCGCACCAGTTCATCATGGCAAAGCACTTGAGTCAGCTGACCGTCAGGTCCGGCCAGTGGCAAACGTGTCCAAGCATGCATGCGACCATCTTCCTGTTCTATCATCCCGCCAACAGGCGCGCCGCGCTCCAGCGCTGCAGCGAGGCCGAGGCAATAGGCTTCACCATGGTCGCCCAGGACATCCTCGATCTGGCGGCCACGGGCCTCCATACCGAAAATCTCACGCAGACGGGAACCAGCGATTCGAAACCGCCCGGTGCCGAAGCGATCGAACTCCACAATGGAGATACTGGCGAGCATGGCGCGGAACTGGCCCGGATCCATTGATTCGCGCCGCACGAGACCGTGCGAATCGCGCAAGCCACACCAGTATTCGATCAGCTTCTGCTGCGAATCGGTTACGCCTTTGAAGACATTCTGTTTGGTCATTTCAGTCACCCCCAGGTGATTCGATAGAATCACCTATCGCGCGAGTTGAGTCGCGGATCAAGAGTCCTGGTGATTTTTTCTTAACCATTCCTACCAAATGCTTTCATTTCGATGCCGAAACAAAAGTATTCGGTTTTGAATACTAGTCGCGCTCGGACTTACCGAGCCCCATTTGCTTGGCGAGCATTGAGCGTTGCTTCGAATAACCCGGCGCGACCATTGGATAATCGCCCGGAAGCCCCCACTTCTCGCGGTATTCTTCGGGCGTCATATCGTATTTGGTGCGCAGATGGCGTTTCAGGGATTTGAACTTCAATCCGTCTTCCAGACAGATCAGATACTCCTCGCCAATGGATTTCCGGATAGATACAGCAGGCTTGAGTGGCTCCGGAATTTCGTCGGTCCCCCGCACACCTTCCAGCGATGAATGGACCAGCCGGATGAGTTGCGGCAGCTCTTCGGCTTGCAACGTATTGTTGCTCACATAGGCCGCAACAATTCTCGTTGTCATCTCCAGGAACTCAATCCTGTCGGTCATTGCATGCTCACTATCAGCCATCTCGCATCCCCGTCATTGCGATTAACCAATCGGGATTAGCTTAAGATTGATAATGACTCACGTATAAATCGCAGTAATTACTACACGATCCGGATTTAGCTCGCATACCACCGGTATGTTATATTTCGCCGTAAAGCTGATTATCCGGTCGTTATGAAGGACAGAAGCAGGACCAAACCAAGCAGGATTGCGGTCCAGATCGCCATGCCGCTGGCAAGACCTCCACGGGCCAATTCGCCCCTTGGACTGAATGTATCCTCGATCCGCTCATAGGCCCGGCCGGTCAGCTTGAAGAAGATGGCGGACATGGCCGGCCCCACCTTTTGCCAAACCGTACCGGTCCATGTCGCCATGCCATAGCCTGCCTTGCGGTAGAGCCAGTCGCTGTCGAGCACGACGCCCGGCTTTTCCGGTGGGTACCAGCCAAGGCGCTTCAGCATCACGAAGGCAAAGATGGCCAGCACGAGCAATTGCATCTGGGTCAATATATGATCCAGCGTGAACGGATGATATGCCATCGCCTCTTCGCGATACGGCAGCAGATTGTAGAGCCACTCATAGCCGAAGCCCGGAACAATCGCTGGCACACCCACAGCAATACAGATGAAGGAGGCGAGCCCCATGGCGAGCAGCATATTGAAGGGCGCTTCTTTCACGCGCTTGCCGCTGTCATGGCCGAAGAAGGCGAAATATGGAATCTTGATGCCCGAATGCTCCAGCACACCGGCCGACGCGAACAAAAGCATCAGCCACACGATTGTGTAGCCTTCCTTGCCCACCGCGCTCATGGTCAGCGACTTGGCCGCAAAGCCCGAGAAGAGCGGAAAAGCCGAGATCGACATTGCACCAATGATACAGAAGATCGTCGTCCACGGCATGGACTTGTAGAGCCCGCCCAGTTCAGACGCCTTGGTCGTGCCGGTGCGATAGAGCACCGCGCCCATGCTCATGAAAAGCAGGCCCTTGTAGATGATGTGGCAGAAGGCATGCGCCGATGCGCCGTTAAGCGCGAGCGCATTGCCGACCCCTGCGGTGCCGAGGCCGATGGCACAGATCATGAAGCCGACCTGGTTGTTCAGCGAATAGGCCAACACCTTGCGCAGGTCGTTTTCGATAACGGCGAAGAAGACCGGGAACACGGTCATCACGGCGCCGATCCAGATCAACGCGTCATGGCCAGGGAACATCCGCGCGAAAGCGTAGACGGCCAGCTTTGTCGTAAAGGCCGACAGGACAACCGCGCCGACCACCGTGGCCTTCGGATAGGAATCCTGCAGCCAGTTGTGCAGGAAGGGAAAGGCTGCCTTGATGCCCAGCGCAATGAAGACGAGCAGTGCGCCCGGTTCATTCAGGCTGGTGAAGGCCGAGATCGAAAGGTCGCCGCGCGACTGGTACACATAGCCAATGCCAGCCAGCAGCAGGACGCCGGACAGAATCTGGACGCCCAGATACCGCATGGAGGCGAAATAAGCAGCGCGCGTCCCTGCCCTCAGAATCAGGAAGACCGATGTAATGGCCGTCAGTTCCCAGAACACGAACAGGGTCATCATGTCGCCCGAGAAGGTCGCCGCGACGGCGGCCCCTGCATAGGCAATCGACATACCGTCCTGCAGACGGTCGTCTGTGTGCCACGCATAGATCGCGTTCAACAGCGCCGCGAGCAGGAATGCGAGGCCGAAAATGTAGCTGAGATTGTCGACCCGATAGAGAATCATCTCGATACCCAGCGCGTGGCCGGTCAGCAGATTCACGTTCCGATCCGCGACCGAAATCAACAGGATGGCAATGATGGGCGCGGCAATGGTCAGTCCCTGACGCACGCGGCGAACAGGCAAGAAAAGGGCGCCAAGGCCGACAGCAATCAGGAGCCAGCCGGGATTCAGCATGGAGAGCAAACCAGTCATCAGTGCTCGTCTCCTTCATCAGGATAGGTCGGGGCAGCGTCAGGCACGGCCGGTATATCCGGGTCGATATCCGACGGCGGACCGCCCGGATCACCATAATAGGTTTCACTGCGACGCAGCAGCCGGCCCAGCGGCCAGCCCATCAGCACAACGAAAGCAAAAGCGGCAAAGCCCCACAGCGCATAGAATCCGGTCGCTTCGGCCATGTGGACATATTCGTGTCGATCAACGGCCAGATCGATGACAATCAGGAAGGCCGAGAGCAGGCCGATGCCCCAGAAGATCGCCGTTCCAGCGACTTTTGCCTCGGTCCATCCGAACAGGATCTTGGCCACAGGATGCACCCCGTCTTCTGACGGCGTGTGCAGACGGTGCGCCTTCTCTGCGGCGCGCTTCACGAAGCGTCCGCTGGTATCGCGGGTATCATTCGGCGTTTCGTCGCTCATGGCTGACCTCCAGCGAAGGCAGGGGATGACGGGGCTTCAAACGCAGGCGACAGGAAGTCCGCCAACGGCCCGACAAGGAAGAACAAGACCACACAAAGGCCCGCCGTCACGACCGGTGCTGCCACAGTGAAGAATGGTGCGCCATCCGGTCGCTTGAACGGTTTCGGCTCCGGCGTGCCCGGCGTTGGCATCAGCGCCAGGATCGGGATCGGCAGCAGATACGCAATGTTCAATAGCGACGAAATGATCAGGACATAGGGTACAAAGCCTGTGCCCCGGTCGATCGCGCCCTGCATCAGCTCATATTTCGCCCACGCCCCCGCCATCGGCGGGATGCCGATAATCGACAGGGTCGCAATGAAGAAAGCGATGAAGACAATCGGCATCTTCCGGCCAAGGCCCCTCATGTCGGATATGTTCGTCAGCCCGGTGGCGACATAGATGGCACCAGCGCACATGAACAATGTCATCTTGCCAACTGCATGCGCGGCGATCTGCAACGCTCCGCCCATGAATCCGGCCTGCGTGGCCAGCATTGCCCCCAGCGTGATGTAGGACAGCTGTGCAATCGTCGAATAGGCCAGTCGTGCCTTGAGATTGTCTTTCGTCATCGCGACGAGCGACGCAACGATGATGGTGAAGCACGCTACCCAGAGCACGAATTCGCGGCCCGGCGTCGCGTTCAGCAAATCCTCACCGAAAATGTAGATCGACACTTTCATCACGGTGAAGACGCCCGCCTTCACAACCGCGACGGCGTGCAACAGGGCGGAAACCGGCGTTGGTGCGACCATCGCATTGGGCAGCCAGAAATGGAACGGCATCAATGCCGCCTTGCCGATGCCGAAAGCAAACAGGATGAGCAAGGCGCTGGCCACGGCCGGATCGAGATTGCGTCCGGCAAGCAGGCCACCCTGAACAAAATCCAGGTTCTGGCCAGCCAGGGCCCAGGTCCACATGACCGCCATCAGGAACAGGCCGATGGATGTGCCTAACAGGGTCAGCAAATAGATGCGCCCGCCGCGCTTGGCCGCCGCATCGCCTTTGTGCGCCACCAGTGGATAGGTCGACAGGGTCAGCACTTCATAAAACACAAACAGCGTGAACAGGTTCGCCGACATGGCGACGCCCATCGCGCCGAATATGGCGATGGCGAAACAGATGTAGAAGCGCGTCTGATTGCGTTCGCGGTTTCCACGCATATAGCCGATGGAATAGAACGAGTTGACGATCCACAGGCCGCTGGCGACCAGTGCGAACAAAGCACCCAGCGGCTCCAGCTTGAACGCGAAATCGAGGCCCGGCGCAGCCTGCCCCACATAGAGTTCAGGCACCTCGCCGCCTGCCACCTTCATGGCAAGCGCGATGACCACACCGAACACCGCGGTCGCGCCGACCAGTGTAACGCCTTCACGGACGTTCGAGAACGCTCCCGTCACGGCAATGCCGATCGCAATCAGCAATGGCAGGCACAGGGCGGCCCAGATCAACAGCTCAGAGTTCATCAGAAGGCCTCCAGTCCGAACGCGGCCGCAGCGGCGTCACGCGCCAGTCCGAGCGGCAGTTCGGTCGTGATACCGAAATAGATGTTTGCAAGGGCCAGTATCCAAAGCGGCACAAGCAACAGGATCGGCGCTTCCTTGCGCGATTTGCGCGGATTGATCGGCGGCCGGAAGAAGATCGCCTCCAGAATGCGGCCCATATAGATCACCGCCAGGAAACTGGAGAACACGACAAAAACGACGCCCCACCACATACCTTGGTCGAACAGGGCGTAGCCGAGCTGGAGCTTTGACTGGAAGCCTGCGGTCAGCGGCACACCGATCAATGACAGCCCCGCGATCGCGAAGCCGGTCATTGTCCAGGGCGCTGTGCGTCCCAAGCCGGCGAAATCGCGAATGGTCGTGCCCTGGAATGTCAGGACTACGCCAGCGACTGCCATGAAGAGTGCACCCTTGATCATCGCATGGTTCAGCAGGTGGAACAGGCCCGCACTGACGCCTGCAACTGTGCCGATGGACACGCCGAGGATCATGTAGCCGACTTGCGCAACAGAGGAGTAAGCCAGCGTCCGGCGCACATCGGTCTGGAAGACCGCCTGGAAGCTGCAGGTTATCATCGCAGCGAGGCCCAGCGGCATCAGCAAGTAGGTGAAAGTCGCCTGCTCGAATGCGAATTCCGGACGGAACACGGTGAACAGGAACCGGATCAGCGCATAGAGCGCAACCTTCGTCGCCGTAGCCGACAGGAACATGGTCACGAAGCTTGGTGAGTAGGCATAGGCGTTTGGCAGCCATTGATGCAGCGGCCAGACCGCTGCTTTCAGGCCGAGCCCGACAATGATGAACGCAAAGCCCGCCTCAACACTGCGATTGCCCGCCAGCGAAGGCAGCATTTCGGCAATTTGAGCGATGTTCAGCGTACCCGTGGCGGAATAGAGGAAGCCCACACCAATAATGTAGAAGCTGGCGCCGAGCGTACCCATGATGAGGTAGTTGAACGCGGCCGGAAGAGCGCGGCGATCCCGGCCCGCCCCCAGCGCGACCAGCACATAGGTGGAAATCGACGAAATTTCGAGGAAGACGAAGAGGTTGAACGCATCTCCCGTGATCGCAACGCCGCTGAGGCCCGCAAAGCAGACGAGAAAGGCGGAGTAGAACAGCGGGTGCTTGCGCTCAGGGATCTCTGCCTTGACCGTCGGCCATGAAAAGATCGTGGACAGCACACCAATGGCAGCCACCAGCAACAGGATCATGGAATTGAGCGCATCAACCCGAAGCGTGATACCGATGGGCATGGGCCAGTTGCCAACGTCATAGCCGACGACGCCAACCGGAGAAGCCTGCACCTGTCCCACCAGGATCAGAGCGCAGAACAGCGAAAACACTGTGGCCGCAATACTGATCAGCCAGGACAGCCGACCACTTGGCAGGATTGCAAGCAGAGGCGCCAGGAACAACGGCACCATGATCAACAGTGCGGGTGCGTGAAGCAACGCCCAGCGGGGCGCCGTATCCAGAAGCAGGTCGATCATGCCAGTGCCTCTTTTTCAGCTGCTTCCTGTTCGGCTTCCTGAGCGATGGCGGTCTGCATGTCGATCTCGCGCACTTCATCTGCCTCGATTGTGCCATAGGCTTCGCGAATGCGGACGATCAGGGCGAGCCCGACCGACAGGGTCGCGACGCCCACCACAATCGCGGTCAGCATCAGGACGTGCGGCAAGGGGTTGGAATAGGTATGCACCAGATCGGCCACGCGGTCGCCACCAGCAGACGCCGTGAGTACGGCATCGACCGCTGCGTGAGGAACTTCTTCGCCATGACCGCCGCCATGACCCCCAGATGTGTCAGGATCCATCAGGATCGGGGCGGTGCCACCGGCCACAATGCCAAGGGTCACGTAAAACAGGCAGATAGATGTCTGGAACAGGGACAGGCCCACCAGCCGCTTGATCAGATTTCCGGACGCAAACGTGATGTACAGGCCGATCATCATCAGCCCGATGACCGCCCAATAGTTTGCGCGCTCTAGAATGAATAGCAGCATCGGCCTACCAGTCCTCGTCGCGGATTTCGGCCACGCGGCCAGCGAAAGCGTAAAAGATGGTCAGCATCGCACCGGACACACCAAACAGAACGCCCAGTTCAATCAGGATAATCCCGACATGCTGGCCATGATGGCCACCCGGCTCCTCGCCGAAAAGCGCTTGATATTCAAGATATTGCCCACCCTGAAGCAGCGCCCAAAAACCAACGCCAGCATAAAGCAGCACACCAACGGCCGCGACTGAGCGGGTGAAGGCGGGCGGCACGGCCCGCATGGCCGACGGCACCCCAAAGACAAGCGCGTAGAGAATGATCGCCACGGCCAGGATCACGCCGGCCTGAAAGCCGCCGCCGGGTCCGAAATCACCGTGGAACTGAACGTACAGACCGAACAGAACGATGACCGGAATCAACGTTTTGGTGATCACCCGCAAGATGACGTGATGGTCGCTCTTCATGAGTCCGTCTCCTCATCTTCTGCCTCAGGCTTCTTGCTGGCCTTGGGCAGGGTCTTGTCTTCATTGCGGATTGTCTCGGCCAGCGAGCGCTCGCCGAAGCCGAGCAGGAGCGCAACAGCAATACCAGCCACAAACACAACCGTCGTCTCGCCCAGCGTATCAAACCCGCGATAGCTGCCGAGGACCGGGGTCACGACATTCTCGATGCCGGTGTCATACCATGCCACCCGCAGATAGGTGAGGCCGACGCCGGTATTGGCGGGTGAGTTCGGATCGCCCACGGCTGGCAAATCGACCGTCGCATAGATCAGCATGATGCCGGTGGCGACGCAGACGAGCAAAGGCCCGAGCTGGCGCAGGGATTTCTCCGGCTTCGCGGTGCGTGATGTGAGCAGCATGGCACCCAGCAGGACCGCGGTGGACATGCCCGCGCCGACGGCTGCCTCAGTGAAGCCGACATCCACCGCATCCACGGCGACATACCAAGCCGCCGAGACCAGCGAATAGATGCCCGACAGCATCACGATGGCGAACAGGCTGCGCAAGCGCGCAATGGCGATCGCCACGACAAACAGGAGGCCGAGCAGGACGATGTTGACCAGCGCCAAGCCGATATCTGGTTCACTCATGGCCATCAGGAATCCTGCCCTTCCTTGTCATGTGTATCGACCGGCCCGATCAGGGGCTGAAGGCCGGCTGTATGCGCCGCATTTGCGGCAGCATGCGACGATGCCGGGCTGGTCAGATAGATGAAGATGAAGATCGCACCCAGTTTGCTGACGACCATCCAGTCGGGCGCCATCATGGCCATGCCGAGCAAAAGTAGCGTCGCGCCAGACGTGTCGGTGATACTGGCCGCATGAAGGCGGGTGTAGAAATCCGGAAAACGCAGCACGCCCACGGTGCCGATCAGGCAAAGCAGCCCGCCTGCCAGGCATAGCGCGGCGCCAAGCGGAAACCGGATGACTTCCCACCCTGCTGCGAGCGTTGCGAGGAAATCAGCCATTGCCACCTCCCTGTCCGCGACGCACCAGTGGAACCTGGAATGACCGGTAGCGGAAGAATTTCAGGATCGCGATCGTCGAAACGAAATTGATCAGTGCGTAGAGAATGGCGATGTCGAGGAATTGTGGGCGCCCCATCACGAAGCCAAGCAGGCCGAGCGCCAGCACGGTCTTGGTGCCGAATGAGTTCACGGCCAGCACGCGATCATACAGCGTAGGACCGGCAATGGCGCGAATCAACAAGAGGAGCATGCCGAACAGAACGGCGATGAGGGCAGCAGCGGTCATGCGGGGCCTCCCTTGCCATCGGCAGCGCGGCGAGACCGGCGGTCCATCTCGGCGAACGCTTCGGGCTGGGCTTCCTGTTCGTAGAGGGCATGCACCAGCATCTTGTCACCTTCAATCTCAACGGTGACGGTGCCCGGGGTCAGCGTGATCGAATTTGCGAAGGTGACTTTTGCGAGATCAGATTCACAGGCGGTCTTAACCTTCACCAGGGCCGGAGCTATGTCCATTTCGGCTTTCAGACAGGCCTTGACCACGGTCCAGTTCGCTTTCGCGATTTCTTTCATCAGCCAAGGGAAGTAGAGCGCAAACCCGACAATGCGCACATACGGCGAGCCTTCACGATCAATGATGTCGAGTCGGTATGCCAGGATCAGGCAGACAGCCACTGACACAGCGCCCAGCGACAGCAATAAAGGTGTGTAATGGCCGGACATGCCCAGCCAGAAGCCGACCAGTGCAACCAGCAACCCCAGAAAGTACGCCACACGCGCCCCTTTCATAGATGACCCAATACAATGAACGCCCTGACCTAAAGGCCTGCGCGCGTCTTGGAAAGTGCTTTTCGGATGGTTTTGTGTCGCTACCTGCCAAAAACGAGTCGCGCGGTACGTTGCGGCGAGGAAAAGCTGGCTTCCTCATTGGCCGGCACATCGTCGATGGCGGACGATAGAGCGTTCGGAGAGAAAGCCGAAGACAGCGACCAGTTCCAGTAGCGCAGCGTGGTCTGCGCCTTGGCGACGGTCATGATTTCATAGATCTCGGCCACGCGGGCAAAATCGGGATCGATCTCTCCCGTTCCGGTTTCCAGGTCACGTTTCAAGCCCGCCCACAGGACGGGGAGAAAGTCGCGCTTGACCCCGGTGCCCTTGCACAGCACCGCGATCCCCTCTCCACCCTTGTCCGTCAGAATCTTTGCCGCCGTCACTGGCTTGAGGCCCGCGAGGTAACCGATTTCCTGCGCGAGTTCGGAATCCAGTCCCTCCAGCGCGGATGCGTTGATCGCGTCCTCGAGACTGTCATAGGGACTCTTGTCGATCGCCGCGCGATTGCGCTGGCGCCGTTCGATCAGCTGAATTGCCTTGCGCGTAACCGGATCGGCCCAATTCTCTTCTGCGGCAAGTTCAAACACGTCGCGGCAAGTGTCGATTACTTCCAGGCGATCGGCGGCATGGCGTTGAAGAATTTTCCTGCGGGTCGTGCTGTCGCTCCACCAGAACATGGCCATGGCTTGAGACGGTTTGGTTTCCAGTCGCTCAACCAGAAGCGCGCAGAGTGATTCGTCCCCGCGCGACCGGGCAACCAGCTTGTCGATCGCCTGTTCGGGCATGATCGCGCCATTATTGGCCAGCATCACCTTCACGACGGGAATTTCGGCGAACTCCGCCAGATATTCACAGACCGAATCGGGCACAAGCTTGCGCTCGGCAATGACTTTTCGGTGTTCCTGGGTCCCGGACATGCAGATTTCCCGCAAGTCGCAGGCATCGAAGCCCTCATTTTCCTCAAGCACATGCTGCGCAACGCGGAATGAGCACTGGCCGAGATAGCGCAAGACACGCTTTGGAGCTTCGCGGTGGTTCGACAGGCGACGGGCGCACATTTCCCGATCGGTTTCTTCGGCGTGAAACAACACTTCCAACAGGATATCGCCCACCATATGGCGGTCCTGATGGGCCAATCGGGACGCTGGCATGGCAACAAGGTCCAGCAATCGCCGGAACAATGCGTTCCGCGCGCGACCGATCGGTGGCATCTGCAGCGGTTCCAAGGGATCTTCCATACGTGTGGCCGTTTTCGCAATGACGAAAACTGTTGCAGCAAACGGTTAACGGTCTGTGGAGATGGTGCTGAGCGCTAGTTCCGCTCTTCAGAACCGGGGTGCACAACCATCAGCAACAGGCTGGATACCAACATGACGATCGCGAGCATGAACAACATGCCGCCATCGGTGGCTGTGTTCTGCGGATCCAGTGACACTGGCACTTCCCGGCCCAACCAAGGCGACAGATGCATCGCAACTGCCCCGCCGAGCACGCCCGCAGACATGAACGCCCCGAACCGGCGCGTCATCGGCAAGATCAGGAACAGCGCCGCCACCAGTTCCAGCAGGCCTACGACAACACGGCCGGCCGGTTCATAAAGGCTGATGCCTGATTTCGCCGCAATGGTCTGGAATACGATGTTCTCGCCCGGCGGGTCGAAGAACTTCACCATACCTTCCGGCGGATTGGGCAGCGGGTGAATGGTCGCCTGAACGAACATCGCGATCAGGAACAGGGCCAGGGCCCAACTCACAATATGCCGGAACAGACGCATTCTACATACCTTTTACCGGGGGCCAGTAGATGGAAGCTAACCATACCTCGGCGTCGTGGCAACTGAACTATGCGCGAAGATCCCGTGACACCAACTCGATCAGGCCTTGCCGCGCGCTGTTTATGAAATCATGTCCTGCTCTCCTTGGTACCAGCAAGGATCAGCACATGTGCGTATGGCGTCCCACCCGTTTCTTGCGCATCGATGATGGACATCAGTCTTCATGTGTCGCAAGGCCGGGGGCTTTCCTTCTCGGGGCCGTCTTCATACAGTCCCGCCAATTGCTCCGGAGCGCGCATGCCAGACAAGATGGACGACTTCATCGACGAGATGGCCGAAGACGCGGCCGAGGACATCACGTCCCCCGTCAGCGGCGTCAGCGAAGCGATTGGGGCTGGTGCCTCCCTGCTGGCAACGGCAAACCATTGGCGCGCCCGCCAGCTACGCCGTGGCGTGAAAATCGAACTGCCCGCCTATCTGATGGTCCAACTCAGCTGGTTCATGGCCTTTGGCCTCCAGATGGTCCTGTTCCCCTATCTGATCACGGGCAAGGAACACCTGCACATGGATGGCCTGGCCCTTGGCCTCGCCAATATGGCGCTGTCGGCGCCGTCAGTCATCTTCCTGCTGATCGGCGGCGTGGTGGCCGAGCGCGCAGATGGCAAACGTCTGCTCATTATTCTGCACCTGCTGGCCGCTACACCTGCCTTGTTCCTCGCATTGGCTGTTGCGCGTGGCGAACTCTCCTATCCCGCAATGATCATCTACGGCCTGACCATCGGCACCGTCGGCGCCTTCATGATGCCCGCGCGCGATTCCATCGTGAATGAGGTCGTGGAGCGGCGCATGCGGGTCGGCTCCGGGGTCACGCTCCAACTCGGCGTTACCCTGGCGACAATGGCGCAATTCCTCGCACAGATCGGCGGACTCATCGTGGGCGGCTATGCTGACAAGCGTACACTGATGCCCGACTGGCTCGGCGGGTTTGGCATCGGCCCGATTCCGGCAGAACAGCTGCTCGCCATTCAAGGCATCATCCTGGCGCTTGGCGCAGGCTTCGCCCTCTGGCTGGGCCGGGGCCGCCAGATCGCGACCAGCGGCAAGGGCATCAAATCCGCTCTGGGCGATATCGCCGAGGGCTTCCATGCCGTGCGCTCGGACGGAAAGCTGTGGGCGATGACTGCGCTGATGTTCGGCGTCGGGATCTTCGTGATCGGTGCGTTCCTGGTCGTGCTGCCGATCGTGAACCGCGACGTCTACGGCTTCGGCTCGGATGGCATCCGGGACATGTTCGTCACTTTCTGGATGGGCGCGTTTGTTTCGTCCGTCGTGCTATCGATCTTCAAGCGCATCAAGCGTCAGGGCCGCCTGTTGCTGATCGCGCAATTCCTCGCCTCAGTCAGCATCCTCGCCATGATGTGGCAGGTGCCGCACTATGTCTTCCTCGGCATCGTCTTCATCTGGGGACTCGCCGCCGGCATCTCCATCGCGATGAGCCGCTCGATCGTGCAAGACGCCGCGCCAAAGGAAAAGCTCGCCCGCGTCCTGTCTATCTATCAGCTCGGCTTCATGGCCGGTGCGCCGTTCGGTGCCGCCATCATGGGCGCACTGGTCGACCTGTTCGGCCCCCAGAAGATCGCTATCGTCCCGGCAGGCGGCATGATCGCGCTGATCATCTGGATGGTCTTTTTCACGCCCGTCTGGAACATGAAGGGCTCCGCCTGGCTGGAGCATCAGGAGCGAAGCTGACGGCTTTGTGTAGATGACACGGGGGCCAAACGCTTCTATCGAAACCTTCATGACTTCCCGCCCGCGCGCCACTATTCACCTGTCGAACATTGCCGCCAATTGGCAGGCCATTGACCGGTTGAATCCGACCGCCACCACGGCCGCCGTGGTCAAGGCAGATGGCTATGGGCTTGGCGCGGCAAAAGTGTCCCAGACGCTGGCCAAGGCAGGCTGCAGCACATTCTTTGTCGCCCATCTCGAAGAAGGCACGGTCCTGCGCAAAGCGCTGGGCTTTGGTCCGCGCATCTTTGTCTTGAACGGACCGACCGGCAGCCATCTTCGAACCTATCGCGAGGCGGACCTGACGCCGGTCTTGTCCAGCGAGGAACAGGTCGAACTCTGGGCCCGCACGCCGCGCGGGGCCTGCGCGCTGCATTTTGATACCGGCATGAACCGGCTCGGCCTTGCCTCCAGTGTGCTGACGCATCGGCGCGACGAGCTACACAAGCTGCAACCTGTCCTGGTGATGAGCCATCTGGCCTGCGGCGACACGCCGGACCATGCTCTCAATCGGGTCCAGCTTGACCGGTTCACAGAGATCGTATCCGCCTTCCCCGACACGCCTGCCAGTCTGGCCAATTCCGCCGGGTGTTATCTGGGGCCGAACTACGCTTTTGACCTGACCCGTCCGGGCATCGCGCTCTATGGCGGCTCGACCCCGCCCGACACGGTAGGTCTGGAGCCTGTCGTGACACTCGACGCGCGCATTCTCAGTGTCTTTCATGCCAAGGCGGGCGAAACCGTGGGCTATGGGGCAACCCATACGCTGGATGGCAACACGGCGCTGGCCACGGTTGCGCTGGGCTATGCCGACGGCATTCCGCGATCCGGTAGCGACACGCTGATTACCTATCTTGATGGCACGCCTTGCCCCGTGCTCGGTCGCATTTCCATGGACCTCATCACAATTGATGTCTCAAAAGCACAGGGCATCGCTAAATCCGGGGCGCGCGTTGAATTCCTCGGCGCGCATGCCAAACTTGAAGATCAAGCGGCCCGCGCTGGCACGCTTGGGTATGAATTACTTACAGGACTCAGCAATCGTGTCGAACGTGTCTACCCGTAAGCGCGGGGTTCCCAATCCCCTTCAATGGATCGGCGCTGCCGTGCTTGGCTTCTTCGCGGAGATTGGCCGCCTGACGGTATTTTCCGCTCGCGTGAAATTCGCCGCGTTCACGCCGCGCTGGTATGTCGGCCAGATTTGGCGGCAGATCATCAATATTGGCTTCTACTCCCTGCCTGTAGTGGGGCTGTCAGCGGTCTTCATCGGGGCGGCACTGGCGCTCAACATCTATGAGGGCGGAAGCCGATACGGCGCGGAGCAATTCGTGCCAAACATTGTTGTGCTTGGTATCACGCGGGAGCTGGGCGTCACGATCACCGGCCTCATGCTGGCCGGACGGGTTTCCGCTGGCATCTCCGCCGAAATCGGTGCCATGCGGGTGACCGAACAGATCGACGCGCTGGAGACGCTTTCTGCGTCGCCCTATCGTTATCTATACGCGCCGCGCTTCCTTGCCGCGATCGTGTCATTGCCCCTTCTGGTATTGGTGGCTGACACGATTGGCGTGATGGGGGGCTGGCTGGTCAGCGTCTATGGCCTTGATTTCGACTCCACGACCTATCTGCGCAACACGCTGGATTTCATGACGACTGAAGACGTGCTTGTCGGCGTCATCAAGGCGGTCGTATTCGGCGCGGTAATTGCCATCATGGGCTGTTACCAGGGTGATCGCTCCGAAGCCGGCGCGACCGGCGTCGGCCGGGCGGCCACGCTCTCCATGGTTGGCGCGGCCGTTTTGGTCCTCGCCGCCAACTACCTCCTGTCCACCTTGTTCGTGGAGATTGGCCTGTGAGCACGCCCATCCTGAAACTTGAAAACGTCAAGAAGTCCTTCGGCTCCAAGGAAGTGCTCAAGGGCGTCGACCTGGAAGTGCAGAAGGGCGAGAGCCTCGTCGTGCTGGGCGGCTCGGGCTCGGGCAAGTCGGTGATGCTGAAAAATGCGCTCGGCCTGATGACGCCGACCGACGGCACGATCTGGTTTGATGGGCAGGACGTGACCAACGCAACCGGCAGGACGCGCGAGAAGATGCGCGCCCGCATCGGCATGCTGTTCCAATCTGGCGCGCTGTTCGACTCGCTGACAGTCTGGGAGAATGTCGGCTTCCGCCTGCTGCAGGTCGACAAGTTGCGGCGCAAGGACGCGCGCGAACTCGCCATCGAGACGCTGAAAAAGGTTCGTCTTGGCTCAGACGTTGCCGACCTCTACCCGGCTGAGATTTCCGGCGGCATGCAGAAGCGCGTCTCGCTCGCCCGCTCGATCATCTCCAAGCCGGACCTGATCTTCTTCGATGAGCCCACCACCGGCCTCGACCCGATCACCGCCGATGCGATCAACGACCTCATCCTCGAACAGGTGCGCGGCCTCGGCGCAGCCGCCGTCTCGATCACGCATGACATGGCCTCGGCGCGCAAGATCGCGGATAACATCGCCATGCTCTATGAGGGCAAGATCATATGGCACGGCCCGGCTGACATCATCGACAATAGCGGCAGCGAATATGTCGACCAGTTCGTCCACGGACGCGCCGAAGGCCCGATCCAGCCGGCGATTTAGATTCTTTTCTGCCACTTGACCCCAGACTGATCTTCAGGCGCAGTCTCCGCCGGGAACACGGGGAGACGCGCCATGATGGATTTCATCAAATATATTTCGGTGGCCTTCACGGCGCTATCGCTCGCCTTTACGGGCTGGCTGCAATACGAGAAATTCCGTCTCGACGGGGAATGGCACATCGACACCTGCACCGAAGAGGCCGACTTCACACGTTATGAGGGTTTGCACCTGGCTTGGCGGGTTTTCCTGTCAGATGATCCCCTGTCGGCTCCGGTGGTGGGCGATGGCGAGAAGATCCAGGAAGCCTTCAAACCGATCCCTGCCACCGCGCGCTTCCCGGTCCGTCTGGTCGGCACGAAAGAGATCAACTCGGTCACTTTGACGGGTCGGTTTGAAGGCTCCCGCCGTGCGTCTACCGGGCGGTTCGAATTTGCGCCCAGCCTCTCCAAACGTCTCTTCTCGGGCTACATCCCATTCTACCAGCGCAATGTCGACGTGTTGGATGGACGCTTTGCCTTCACCGCGGGCAACGCCCGGGGACCGGCCCGCGCCGTGCGTCTGACAGACGGGAAAATGCCGGAAGAGCTTGCCGCTTTCACCTGTGGCGACAGCGCGGCGACCGAGACGTCTCCTCCCGAAACGGACACCCCTGATGCGTCTCCCCCGGCACAGCTCTGAGACGCGACGCCTAGAGTCGTCCAGCCTTCCGAAGTATCTCAAGGGCAGGCTCAAGCTGGCGCTGATAGCGTTTCCAACGGTCCACAGATGATCGATACATGGGCTGGCGCACCTGGGCGACGCTGGCGGTGGCCACGGGCGCGGTGTTTTCCTGAAAGTCCAGACATGCCTGCTCGAAGTCGAGACCGCAAAATTCCAGAAGCCGCCGGGTTTCCGCCTCCGGTTCCTCCACCAGGGTCTCATAGTCAACCAGAGTGAACCGCGAGGACGGGAGCGCGCCCGTGTAAGTCTCAACAAGACCATGAAAGCGCGCCACATAATCCGCCAGGTCTTCAAGACTATGCGCGCAACGATAGTGCAATGCCGACAGGGCAAACAGCTGGCGATAGATGCTCAACACACTATCGGCAGGCTGTCGCCGCAAACAGATCACGCGCGCATTCGGCAAGGCGGCAAGTATGGCCGGAACAAGTAAGGCATTGATCGGCATCTTGTCGGTGAAGCGCTGCGCGCCGTTCAATATTCCCTGCACACTTTCGATATAGTTTTGTCCGACCGCCAACAGGTCGGTTCCGGCCGCCCCCTTGATCGTACCAGCGTCCAGCATGTCCGCGCTGTCATTGCCGACTGCGCGCTTCAGGAAAGCTCCGAACTCCGGGCGTTCTCCCGCAGACACGATGCCGGAGTGGCTGGAAATGATACGGTCGACAAGTGTGGTGCCGGTACGCGGCAGGCCGACAATGAAAATCGGGCCGCCAGTTTGAACCTCACTGTTCACGCCGAGCGTATGGCACAGCGCTTCGGCGGCTTCGAAACTGGCCTGATTCTGCATTCGCTGACTGGGAATATTCTGACGCACCAGGGCCTTGCCCTTGTCCAGCCAGTCCATGGCTGCTGCCGGGTCGGCCAGGTCCTCATGCACTTTTGCAATGGCATGGGCGAGTTGAAGCCCGCCTTCAATGTCTCGCGGGTGCCGCTGCTGCCAAGCGGCCTCAAGCTCCGCGACTGCGTTCTGCTCTGGGCTGTGTTTCGTGATCAGCGCGAGATAGGCGCGCGCCGGAATGTACTGAGGCGCAAATTGGAGGCAGGTTCGGTACGCTTTCCTTGCCCCCTCAAAATCACCAATGAATTGCAGGGACGAACCAAGATTGAAGAAGACGATCGGATCATTCGAAGAGGCGGTCGCGGCCTGCCTGTGAAAGGCGACCGCTTCCTCATGCCGATCCAGGGCGCTCAACGTGGCGCCGATAGATGCCAGCGTGAAACCGTCCGATGGCTGTAGTTTTATGGCGGCTTCAATATGTATGAGCGCCTGCTTCGGCAAAGTCAGCTTGGCGTAGCATCGCGCGGCCTGAACGTGCGCTCCCGGCTCGGGATGGCCTTTCTCAAGCGCGCGTTCGAACAGTTTCAGGGCGCGCTCGAACTGGTTGTGTTCATAATTGATGATACCAAGCACAAAAAAAGCATCGGCGCAGTCCGGGTCCTGCTCCAGCGCGTTCCGGCAATAAGCATGGGCCTCCCGGTAACGCTTCTCTCCCAGCAATTGCCGCGCAGGCTGCAGCGGCGCGAACGGTCGGCCTGAACTGCGGCCGTCGTTTCCGGGATTTTGATTATCAGTCGACATGCGGCCGATGTTTGCCGCCCCCGGCGTGCGAACACAAGAGACTGCGAACCTGACCGTCTGCAGCAATGCAACCGGCATCCCGCGTCCTCACTTTTGCAGCCCGGACCGAAAGCGAACCCTTTCCCCTGCCCGCAAACCCTCATATCTCTCTGACCATGGCCAAGACCGCAACGACTGCCTTTGTGTGCCAATCCTGTGGCGAAGTTCATTCCAAGTGGAGTGGCAAATGCGCAGGCTGTGGCGAATGGAATACGCTGGTCGAGGAGACGGTCGGCGGCACGCCGGGCGGACTCGCTGCGCCCAAGGCCGGCACGAAGCGCTCCAGCAAGACAGAATTCGTCGCTCTGAACGCCGAGACCGAAACGCCGGCACGCATCGTCATGGGTGTGGAAGAACTGGATCGCGTCTTCGGCGGCGGCATCGTGCCATCATCCGCCACCTTGATCGGCGGCGACCCCGGTATCGGCAAATCGACCCTGCTGTTGCAGGTTGCCGCGCGGCTCGCCCGCAATGGCGTGAAAACGGTCTATGTGTCTGGCGAGGAAGCTGCCGCGCAAATCCAGGAGCGCGCCAAGCGACTGAAGGTTGCCGAAAGCCCGGTCGACCTCGCCACCGAAACCGACCTTCGAAAGATCCTTTCGGCGCTGAAAGCGGCCAAACCTGATTTCGTGGTGATCGATTCCATCCAGACCATGTGGTCTGACAGTCTTGAGGCCGCGCCCGGCTCGGTCAGCCAGGTCCGGGCCTGCTCGCAGGAACTGACTCGCTGGGCCAAGAAATCCGGCGCCGCGCTGGTGCTCGTCGGGCACGTCACCAAGGAGGGCAATATTGCCGGTCCGCGCGTGGTCGAGCACATGGTCGATGCCGTCTTCTATTTCGAGGGTGAGCGCGGACACCAGTTTCGCATCCTGCGCGCCGTGAAGAATCGCTTCGGCCCGACTGACGAGATCGGCATCTTCGAAATGCACCAATACGGCCTCGCCCCGGCCAAGGAACCGTCTGCCCTGTTCCTGTCAGCCGATGGCGATGGCGAAGGCGGGGCAGCGGTCTATGCGGCGATGGAAGGCTCACGTCCTGTGCTCGCCGAAGTGCAGGCATTGGTGGCCAAAAGCGCCTATGGCACGCCCCGGCGCAGCGTCGTCGGCTGGGATGGCGGGCGTCTTGCCATGCTGCTCGCCGTGCTGGAAGCGCGCTGCGGGATCAGCCTGTCGGGCATGGATGTCTATCTCTCGGTCGCAGGCGGCTATCGCATTGGCGAACCAGCCGGAGACCTTGGCGCGGCGGCGGCGCTGTTGACCTCCCTTGCCGATACGCCTGTGCCCGAGCGGACCGTGTTCTTCGGCGAAGTGGCCCTGTCGGGCGCAGTGCGCCCGGTGGCCCGCATGGAGCAACGTCTCAAGGAAGCCGTCCGGCTTGGCTTCACCCATGCTTATGTGCCCGAAGGCAGTCCGACTTCAGTGGATGGCTTGACGATCACCCCAATTAAACGGCTTATCGATCTCGCCCACCTTCTCGCTCCGGACGCCCAAAATGCTTGAGTCCATTACAGCTTTCGACGCTATCGCGGTTGCAGTCATTGTGATCTCCGCGATCATGGCATTTGCCAGAGGGTTCCTGCGCGAGATCGCGACACTCGGATCATTCATCGCCGCCCTGGCCGCCGCCTTCTATGCCCGCCGCTTCTTTGCAGACGGCGTGCGCACGCTGGTGCCGGAAGGCGTGGACCCGTTGCTGGGCGATCTTGCCCTGGTCGTTGTCGCATTCATCATTGTTTATGTTCTGGTCGCATGGTTTGGCCAGCGCCTGTCCAAGAACATCCAGGGCGCCGACGGCATTGGCATGTTCGACCATTTCGCCGGTCTGTTCTTTGGCATTGCGCGCGGTGCCATCGCCCTCGTTTTCTTTGCCGTGCTCCTCAATCTGGCGCTTGATGAGAGCCGCATCCCGGACTTCATCCGGAATTCGATGACGTACCCACCACTCGCCGAGATGGCGAACTATGTGAACGACAATGCGTCGAAAGTCGGAAAAGATGTGCAAGCCGCCCTTCCCTCAGAGGGCAAAACAGGGCAATAGGCCCTTGTCGCAATACCGTCACTCAGGAGGTGCGTCTCAAATGGTCCTTTTCGATCATGATGACGACAAGCCCCGCGAGGAATGTGGCGTCTTCGGTGTCTTTGGAAATCATGAAGCCAGCCTGCTGACAGCGCTTGGCTTGCATGCGCTCCAGCATCGCGGGCAGGAAGCCTGCGGAATGATTACCTTTGACGGCAAGCGATTCCCCTCGGAACGTCATTTGGGCATGGTAGGAGAGCATTTCGGGGGAGACCTCCGAACGCGCCTGCCGGGTCATGCTGCCATCGGCCATAACCGATACTCTACACAGGGCCGCACCATATTGCGGAACGTGCAGCCAATCTTCGCCGACCTCGCCGGGGGCGGGTTCGCCGTGGCGCACAATGGTAACCTCACCAATTCCCGCAAGCTGCGCCATGACCTCGTCAAGGACGGCGCCATCTTCCAGTCTACCATGGATACGGAAGTCATCCTTCACCTCGTCGCGCGCAGCACGGGCAAGGATTTCCTCGCGCGCCTGGTGGACGCACTTCAGAGAATCGAAGGCGGCTACGCGCTGGTCGGCCTGACCGGCAAGAAGCTGGTCGGCGCGCGCGATCCGGTTGGACTGCGTCCATTGATCCTTGGAAAATTGGGCGACGCGTATGTGCTGGCGTCTGAAACTTGCGCGCTGGACATTATCGGCGCCGAGTTCGTGCGCGAAGTCGAGAATGGCGAAATCGTCATCATCAGCGACAAGGGCGTCGAATCCTATCGCTTCGCTCCGCAGCGCCCGACCAGTCCCTGTGTGTTCGAATACGTCTATTTCGCCCGTCCGGACAGCATCGTTCAGGGCCGCTCGATTTATGAAGTACGCCGCCGCATGGGACACCAGCTGGCCGCCGAAACGCCCGCCGATGCGGATGTCATCGTGCCGGTGCCGGATTCGGGCGTGCCCGCTGCACTCGGATTTTCCGAAGCGTCCGGCATCCCGTTCCAGATGGGTATCATCCGGAACCACTATGTCGGCCGAACCTTCATCCAGCCGACCCAGACAGGACGTCAGAGCGCGGTTTCCAAGAAGCACAGCCCCAATCGCGCCGTCCTGGAAGGCAAACGTGTCATTCTCGTCGACGATTCCATCGTGCGCGGCAACACGTCGAAAAAGATCGTCCAGATGGTGCGTGATGCCGGCGCCAAGGAAATTCATTTCCGTTCGGCCAGCCCACCCATCCTGAACCCGGACTTCTACGGCATCGACATGGCGGCCAAATCCGAACTGTTCGCGGCGATCCATACGCACGAGGAAATGGTCAGTGAACTGAACGTCGACTCGCTCGGTTTCCTGTCGGTACCGGGCCTCTATACCGCCATTGGAGAGCCGCAGCGCAATCCGATGCAACCACAATTCTCCGACCATTGCTTCACGGGTGACTATCCAACGCCGCTGGTCGATAATGAACATGCAGAATCCGACAAAGAGCGTCAGCTCTCCCTGCTGGACGACGCTTGATCGCCTTTCCTGAGCCGCGCCATGACAGATACCCCTTCCGCTTCCCCGAGGCTCGTCCTTGTTACCGGCGCCTCGCGTGGCATTGGCCGCGCCGCCGCGCTGGAGCTTGCCCGTCAAGGCAACATCGTCATTGCGGTTGCCCGCTCCAAGGCCGCGCTGCAGAAGCTTGACGACGAGATCCGCGCGTTTGGCAGCGAAGCTGTTCTTGTGCCGATGGATTTGAAAGACACCAAGGGCATCGAGACGCTCGGCAAGGTGATCGGCGAACGCTTTGGTCGTCTGGATGGTCTCGTTGCCAATGCCGGCATTCTTGGCACGCTTGGCCCGGTCGAGACGTGTGGTCCCCGCAGCTTTGAAGAGACGATTGCGGTGAACCTCACCTCCAACTTCCACCTGATCCGCACCCTTTCGCCCTGGATGCATCAGTCCGATACGCCCCGCGCCGTCTTTGTGACGTCCAGCGTTGCCCGAAAGCCGCGTGCATTTTGGGGCCCCTACCAGGCCGCCAAGGCAGGGATGGAAGCACTCGTCATCGGTTGGGCCGACGAGAATGAGAACATGAAACTGCGCGCCAATATTTTCGATCCGGGTGGCACACGCACCGGTATGCGCGCCGAAGCCATGCCCGGCGAAGATCCGATGACTCTTCCGACCCCGGAAGAGGTTGCCGCCGAACTGGTCAAGCTGGTCAGCCCGAGCGAGACACGCACCGGCCAATTGGTCACCTATCGCGAACTGGCCGGATCGAAGGGATAAGGCAGAATGGCGAAGGATGACCTCTTCCTCCTTCAGCCCCCCTTTGAAGACCCGGCCTATCCGGACGAGATTTTCTATTGCTGGCATTGCATGTTGATGGAAGGTCTGATTGCCGCCTTCCCATGCTTGGCCGAACAGATCGATATTCACCGCATCGCCTGGCCGCGCCCACGCGCGGACCTGGTCAGTCGTCTCGGGCCTGAGAACCAGTCCCTCCCCGTGCTGATCCTGTCGGATGCAGGCGAAGGATGCCAAGGCGTCAAGCAGCATGCTGGCGTGCATTTCATCGACGACAAGGATGCAATTCTGAACGCGCTGACCCTTCGCCACGGTATTCCCACGCCGCATCCTTGAAGCAGCAAACCAAGTCCGGCAGAAGGATGGCCATGTCCACGCATCTATCTCCCGCCTCTCTGCGCCCCCGATCCGCCACACTGGACGACTTGCCCGCCTTGAAAGAATGCGAACAGGGAATCATCGCCGCCGAGCGGCCCTACGACCATACGCTGAAGCCGGATCCGATCAGCTATTATGATCTTGGCGAACGCGTCCGGTCCGAGGATGCAGAAGTCGCCGTGATTGAGCTGGACGGTGCCATCATTGCGACGGGCTATGCAGAAAAGCGGGCGTCAAAACCCTACATTGCCTCTGACAATCACGCCTTTCTGGGATTCATGTTCGTGCACCCTGATCATCGCGGCAAGGGACTGAACCATATCCTGACGGACTATTTGCTCGACTGGGCCCGCATGCGCGACCTCACCGAGATACGGCTGACCGTCTATAGCGGCAATGATCCCGCCATCCGTGCGTACGAGAAGGCAGGTTTCAATCCCTACATAACCGAGATGCGACTCAATCTGGACGAATGACTCTATTCCGGCGGCGTGGTGAGAGCAAAGCTCTCGCGCGCCGACATATCTTCAAACCAGGCCAGCAGGTTCGGATGCGGGCCACGCCAGTCGAGGTCGGGCAAGCGAAAGTCGAGATAGCCAAGCGCGCAGGCATAGGCGATCCGCCCAAGGTCGAATGCTTCCCGGTCTGACGCAACATCTTCGGCGATCTGATCCACGCCGCGATGAATTGCTGCCGTCCACCGATCCTGCCAGTAGGCGGAGCGCTCGGTTTCAGGACGTCGCGATTCCATGACGAGACTGAGCGCAGCATCCAGAATGCCATCACCAAGCGCCTGGGCCGTCAGCACCGCCCAGCGAGCGGCGCCTTCGCGCGCCAGCAAGGGCTCTCCCGCCGCCTGATGATCGAGATACTCGCAGATCACCGGACTATCGAACAGGTGAGCGCCGTCATCCAGCTCAAGCGCGGGGACCTTGCTCAGGGGATTCCCAATTTTCGACGCAGCATTCTCCGCCATGGGATCAGCGCGCACCAATTCCACCGCCTCCTGCAACCCATGCTCAATGATCAGCACCCGCACCTTGCGGGCATAAGGAGACGTCGCGGAATAGTAGAGCTTCATCACATGCACCTTCAGGTCTTGAAATGCTTCGACAATTTCAGGCCCTGCCCCTGATAGTTGGAGCCCTTGCCGCCATAGAGACCCTTGGGCTTGGAGGCCATGCTTTCATAGACCAGCTTGGCGACGGGCTGGCCGTGTTCGAGGATAAAGGGCACGTCCCGCGACCGCACTTCCAGCACAGCGCGGCTACCGCCACTATTCGTGCCGAAGCCCGGATCGAAGAAGCCCGCATAGTGCGCGCGGAATTCGCCCAACTCCGGCGCAATGGGCGCCATTTCGGCGGCCTCCATCGCGCCCACTTTCACCGCTTCACGGCTGACCAGAATATAGAACTCCTCCGGGTTCAGAACAATTCGACCATCGCGCGGCCAGATCGGCTCCCAGAACTGGCTCGCTTCATGCGCGCCAATGCCGCGCAGGTCGACAATGCCCGAATGATGCTTGGCACGATAGCCAACTGGCTGGTCGCCCGTGGACTCGAGATCGATCGAGACGACTTTTTCCTTCAGCGTCTCAGGCTTCTTGCGCTTGAACCGTATTTGCGCGAGCCGGTCACCAGGGCGCACCATGATCGGGAAAGTGCGCGGGCTGACTTCCAGGTAGAGTGGGCCGGAATAGCCCGTTGGCACTTCATCAAAGGCGCGGGAGCGATTGGTGACGAGCCGCGTAAACACGTCAATCCGGCCGGTCGAGCTTTTCGGATTGGCCCGCGCCGCAATGCCGGCAGGCAAGCGCAGGGATTCCATCAGCGGCACGAGATAGACGCATCCCGTTTCCAGAACCGCGCCTTCCTTGGTCAAATCGATCCGGTGCATATGGATGCCCGGCTCCTGCAACATCTCGGCGACGGTGCGGTCCTTGCCGGGCAGGAAGCTCGCCCTCAGCCGGTAGGCATCCTCAGCAAGACGAAGATCGAGGCTTGCCGGCTGCACCTGCCCCTCATCCAGCGGCAGGTCCGTCCGGATCGCATCAGCGCCGAGAAGCGCTTCAATCTCATGATCAGACAATACACCAGAATCGACGGCCATCACTTGCACCCCTTACCCTCTCAGGCATAAGACCCGTTACAGGAAACACAAGGGACTATCGTGTCATGGCAGATGCACCGGGCGACGACGGAAAAAAGGGCTGGAAGCCTGCGACCAAAGCGGTGCGCGGCGGCCTTATGCGTTCCGAACATGGCGAAATTTCCGAAGCGATCTACCTGACATCCGGCTTTTCCTATGACAGCGCTGAACAGGCCATGCGCCGTATGGCGGGCGAAGAGGATGGCTTTGTCTATTCCCGCTATGGCAGCCCGACATGTGAGATGTTGCAACAGCGACTCGCCCTGATCGAAAATGCCGAGGCCTGCCGCGTTGCTGCCTCCGGCATGGGCGCCATCTCAACCGCGATCCTGGCACCGCTGAAAGCGGGAGATCGCGTCGTGGCCGCGACGGCCCTGTTCGGATCCTGCCGCTGGATCATCGCCAATCAGATGCCCAAATTTGGCATCGAGACGGTTTTCGTGGATGGCGCTGACCTTGAGGCCTGGGAGCGGGAGATCGCCAAGGGCTGCCAGCTCGTCCTGATCGAGAGCCCGGCCAACCCGCTGCTGGACGGCGTCGACATCGAGGCGGTCGCCAAGCTCTGCAAGGCCGCTGGCGCGATTCTGGTGGTCGATAATGTCTTCGCGACACCAATCCTTCAGAAGCCTCTGGAGCTTGGCGCGGATGTTGTCGTCTATTCCACCACCAAGCATATGGACGGCCAGGGCCGCGTCATGGGCGGGGCAATCCTGTGCGATTCGGCGCGGATGGAGGAAATCTACGATCCGTGGCTGCGCCATCTGGGCCCGGCTGCGTCGCCGTTCAACGCCTGGGTTGTGCTGAAGGGACTCGAAACACTTAAATTGCGCGTCGATCAGCAAACAAAAAATGCTGCCCGCCTGGCAGACATTATTGCGGATCATCCGGCGATAGCCGCCGTGCGCTACCCGCATCGCGAGGACCACCCACACTACGACATCCACAAGCGCCAGATGAGCGCAGGCGGCACCATGATCGCCTTTTCGGTGAACGGTGGACAGGAAGAAGCCTTCAAGCTTCTGAATTCATTGGAGCTTGTCGATATCTGCAACAATCTCGGCGACACCAAGTCGCTCGCCTGTCATCCCTCCTCCACCACGCACCGCGCGCTCAGCGATGAGGAGCAGGCCTCGATGGGACTCGACCGCAGCTGGATACGGATGTCGGTCGGTCTGGAAGATTCTGACGATCTTGTAATGGATTTGACACGCGCCCTTAACAGTGTGTGAACGAATTGGATTGAATTTCACATGATGGGCAGACGGGTTCCTCCTCCGCAATACGAACAGATCACCGATGGTGTGCGCATTCGCGTGCGTCCGAAGTTCATGCATGACGAATCCGAACCGGCGCGCGCCCGGTTCATGTGGTCCTACACGGTCGACGTTGAGAATGAGAGCGAGCAGACTTGGACCATCGTGCGCCGTCACTGGCGCATCGTGGATGCCGAAGGCCGTCGTCAGGAAGTCGAAGGTGAAGGCGTGATCGGCCAGACCCCAACCCTCGGGCCGGGCGAACGCTTCAGCTACACGTCTGGCGCGCCACTGGCGGCCCCGTCCGGAATCATGGGTGGCACCTATGATCTCAAAGGGGAGGATGGCCGCGTATTGATCGCGACCATTCCGATGTTCTCACTGGACAGCCCGTACGAGACGTCACTGCCCTGCTGAGATTCGTCTGGTTCTGATCAGCCTTTGATCTCGGCCTTGATCGCCTCATTCAGCCGGTCGCGATTTGCGCCTTCGATGAACTCATTGCCAATCAGGAAGCTCGGCGTGGCCTCGACACCTACGGCGCGGGCAAGTTGCTTGGACTCAGACAGTTTGCGCTGAATGTCGATCGAGCCCATATCGGCGCGCATTTTCTGGACGTTCATGCCCACATCCCTGGCCACTTCGTCGAGCTTGGCTTCAGTCAGGTCGTCATTGTTCTTGATGGCCATCAAAGCCAGATGGAATTCGCGATACTTGCCTTGCTTGCCGGCGGCGAGCGCCGCAAGCGAAGCGGTCTCACTGATGCCGCCAAAGATTGGCAGTTCCTTGAAGACGACCCGGACATTACCGTCATAGTCTTCCGGCAATGCCTGAATCCATTCGACCGACCGTTTGCACCAGCCGCAGCGATAGTCGAAGAATTCGACCACGGTGATCTCTGCATCGGCCGGGCCGATGAAATAGTCATTCTCATTATTGTAGATCGCGTCGAAATTGCTCGCGATGGCTTTCTGCGCCTCTTGAGAGGCTGCAGCCTGCTGCTTCGCGGACAGCTTGATCAGCGCTTCCTCGATGATTTCCGGGTTCTCGAGAATGTACTCCCGCACAACTTGTTCCATGGCTTCGCGATCAGCGACCGGCGCCGCCTTGCTCTCGGCGCAGGCGGGCGTCAGGGCGAGCGCAGCCATGGCGGCCGTCATCGTGGTCAGTCTGAAAGTCATGCGTGGTTTCCTGTCATATTCAGGTCAAAGTCGGTTCAGGCCAGATATACGGCCTGAATTCCGCACGTCTATCCGGCCTAACACAAAGTTGATCAGGACTATTCGACCGTGAGCGAGAAACGCCGATTGCGGCGATACATGTCGCGATTGTCCGGATTGTTGGCATCGGTCACCAACAGGATGTCGTCAGCGCGGCGATAATCCGGCGTGCCAGGCTCCAGGCTCTGGACAGCAAAATGGGCAAACCGGTTGGCTCGTACGATGTCGCCCACAGCATAGGCAGACTCGGCCGTGGCCAGCTGGGCATCGGCGCGGCGCCCCTGCTTTTCATATGTGATGGCCAGCTGAGCCCAGGCGAATGCATTGTTCGGCTCGGCAATCAACGCATCATGCAAAGCCTTTTCGGCGGCTTCGACATCGCCTGCTTCGTCACGCGCATTCAGTGACCGGGCAAGGTTGATCAGCAGCAGGGGCTGGCCCGGCTTCAGTTCGAGCGATTTCTCGTGCGGCGCAACAGATTCGGCCGCGCGGCCGCTCTCAAACAGGATCTGGCCTTTAAGCTCCCAGAAAAATGGATTTTCCGGATCGTCTTCAAGCAGTGAGTTCACCTCGATCAGCGCGCGATCAATATCGGAGACCTGCATGGCGGCGATGGAACGCGCATATCGCGCTGGCTGGCTCTGGTCACTGGCCGGGTATTCGCGTGCCACCTTGTTCGGTGTGTCGAGGAAGCCGATGAGCTTGGCACGCATCATCTGGTATTGATGCAATTCCCGATCGGTTTGCGGCGTGTTCATCATGCCGGAATCTTCGGCCAGCTGGCGCACGGTGCGGATCCGGTCCGATGCGAGCGGGTGGGCCCGAAAATAGGGATATCGGCGCGCGCTGGACAGGACTTCCTGATAGCGGAAATTCTCGAAGAATTCGACGATCCCGCGGGGCGACTGACCAAGCTGCGTGAGGTATTCGACTGCCGCGGCATCGGCCGTGGCCTCTTCCGAACGCGTGTGCGTGAAGAAGTTCAGCGCAGCAAATTGTTGTGATGAACCGATCAGGGCTGCACCTGCCCCCCCTTCACCGGCGGCCATGGCCAGAATACCAAGACCGATAGAGAGCAGCGCCGGGCGCATGGCGACCCCGGCCGCGCGCGAACGGCTGACCGAGTGGCCACAGGCGATGTGACAGGTCTCATGCCCGATCACGCCCTTGATCTGCAGCGAGGAATCCGCAGCGATAATAAGGCCGGTATGAAGGTGTATGTTCTGACCGTTCGCCACGAACGCGTTCAATGAAGGATCATTGATCAGGTACAGGCCGACATCGTTCGGCTTCAGCCCAGCCACTTCGAGAATGGGATTGGTCCATTCGCGCAGCGTCTCCTCGATCTCCGCATCGCGGATCAGGCTTTGGGCCGTGGCGCTTGCCGCCATCATTGCGGCGAGCGCTGCGGTCGCGGCCAGTTTCAGGAAATTTCGCGCCATGCAAAGCGCCTCCTGTTGATTGCATCTACATCCCTGATTTTATGGGATGCCTTACCGATTGGCGAGGGCTTCCTCGCACTATAACGGATTTGTCAGGAATCGGCTGACTGGAAGATGAATGTCAGGGTTGGATCGAGCCGAATACCAATCTCCGTTCCTGCTTTGGGTGCCGTCATGCGCGGCACGAGCGCGGTAAGAGATTGTCCCTGGCACTCCAGCAACAAACGACAAAGAGGTCCGGTCAGCTGGCTGGCTGTTACGCTCGCCCTTACCGCCGAACTCTCATCCTGCAACACGCCTTCCGGGCGTACGATCAGTTCCGCTCCGACTGGTACATCCTGCCCGACGAGTCCGGTCGGCAGGTCTGCGGCCCGTATGCGGCTGACTGGACCGAGAGCGGCGGCAATCGCCGCGCTTTGCGGTCTCTGGTAGATTTCAGCCGCTTCACCCTGCTGCAACAAGTGCCCGCCCTGAAGAATGGCAATGCAATCGGCGCTTTCGAGCGCCTCGGTCGGGTCATGCGTCACCAGCAGTGCCGGAATGCCAGCCTCCCGGATCGCGGCAAGCGCCGTATCCCGCACACTGCCACGCAATGCAGGGTCGAGACCGGAAAATGGCTCATCCATCAGGATCGCGGCAGGCTCCGGCGCAAGTGCGCGCGCGATGGCCACGCGCTGTTGTTCGCCGCCCGAGAGTTCGTGCGGGTATGCGCCGGCCCGATCTGTCAGACCAAGCCGCTCCAGCCATTCGGCCGCCAGCAGGCGGGCCGCTTCCTTGCCGCGCGATTTGAGCCCGAAGGCCACATTCTGCGCGGCGGTCAAATGCGGGAACAAGGCGAAATCCTGAAAGATCAGCCCGATGCGGCGTTTCTCGGCCGGGACCGTCTTGCCCGGCGCAGAGAGCAATTCATCTCCCAGCCGGATCTCACCACCATCGAGCGGTTCAAGTCCGGCGAACAAGCGCAACAAAGTCGATTTTCCTGCGCCGGACCCACCGAGCAATGCTGTGATGTTGCCGGGTTCCAGAGTGAGGCTTACGCCCTCCACCACAGCGGTTGGCCCATAGCGGCGGGTTACGTTCGTCGCGGTCAAATGCACGCTCATTCCGTGTCCCCCGGACGCGAATGGCTGAGCCGCCACGATAGCAGGATCACGGGCAGCAAGCCTGCCAGCGTGATGAGCAGGGACGGCAAGGCCGCCGCCGCCAGACGCTCATCCGTGGCATAGGCATTCGCCCGAACAGACAGTGTGTCCCAATTGAAAGGTCGCAGCATCAAGGTAGCCGGCAGCTCTTTCAAGGATTCAACGAACAGGATCAGTGCACCAGCCATGGCGCCTGATAGCGCGACCGGCAGGTCAACGGAAACCGCGCGGCGCAGCGGCGAAGCCCCAAGGCTCTCGGCGGCATAGCCCATGGAGGCCGGGGCGCGACCGAGCGCTGCCACCATCGGCTCTGCGCCCGACGTGGTGAACCGGCTGGCATAGACCCATGCCAAGGCCACGATTGCCCCCGCCCCGGTCAGCGTAATGCCCAGATATCCCATCACCAACAGCGCGCCGAGCGCGAGAACAGCACCCGGAATGGCGTAGCCGGTCGAGGCCATCAGACGCGCAAAGCCGGCGATCAGTCCGCTCTGCCGGGCCGTCAGCGCGATGACCATCGCCAGCACGAACGCCAGCGCCGCACCTGACCCGGCAAGGATCAGCGTGTTCACCAACGCCCGCCCGATTGGCGCGATCTGATCTTGCGATTCCATGACAAGCCAGACCAGGCGCGACATTGGCAAAACGAAAGTAGCAAGGAACAGGAGCGCACAGGCCGCCATTGCGCCCAGGCCGGCCCAGCGTGGCAGGCGCGCCCGTGACACGCTGCGCCACCGCGTCGAGCTTTGCTGGCTGCCCGCACGTCCCCGCGTATGACGCTCGGTCAGAATCAGCGCGATCACGATCACGACCAGAACCAGAGCGAGCCGCGCCGCTGCCGCGGGTTCGCCAAAGCTCTGCCAAGCGCGCACAATGCCGAAGGTCAGAGTGGGCACACCGAGAAACTCCGCTGCGCCATAATCGGCCGCCGCTTCCATCAGGGTCAGGGCAAGGCCGGCTGCGATGGCCGGTCGGGCGGCCGGCAGGGCGACCTGCCAGAACCGCCGGGCACTGCTGGCACCCAGACTGCGCGCCGCCTCCAGAGCGCAGACAGATTGCGAGACGAAGGCCGCTCGGGCCGTCAGATAGACATAAGGATAAAGCGCGCAGGTCAGCACGAAGGCGAGCCCCGGCAGGCTGCGCATGTCCGGAAACCAATAGTCCCGCGCGGTCCAGCCGGTAACATCCCGGATCGCTGTCTGGAACGGCCCCATCAGGCCCATCAGATCGGCATAGGCATAGGCAAGCACATAGCCGGGCGCCGCCAGAGGCAGGATCAGCAACCATTCGAACAGGCCCCGTCCCGGAAACTGGTACATCGTCACCAGCCAAGCCGCCGGAACCGCAACGGCGAGCGTCATGAGCGCGGTTAACAGCAGCGTGCCGAGCGTGCCGGTCGTGTAGCCGGTCAACAGCGTGTCGCGGATATGGGTCCACGCTTCACCGCCACCATTCATCAGGCCCGCAAACAGGGTCACGACGACAGGCACAGCAATGATCAAGCCCGCCAATAAGGCGGGCCCGTCAATGCTCCTGAATCGGAAGCGGCGTATGGCGGCCAGAGCGCTCAAATGAGATCAGTTCCATCCAGCCCGGTCGTAGATGGCCTGTGCCTCGGCCTGGTTCTCTCCAAGCTTGTTGAGCGGGAACACGCTTTCCTTGAAATCAGGCGGCAGCCGGTCGAGCCCTTCCGGCATCTCGGCGCCAGCGACCAGCGGGATTTCCTTGGTCTCGGTGGTCAGCAGGAACTGGCCCTCCTCACCGGCCAGCCATTCAATGAACTGGATGGCAGCCTCCTTGTGCGGTGCATGGGCCGCAACACCCGCGCCGGTGACATTCACATGCGCGCCCCAGCTATCCTGCTGCGGGAAGGACAGCATGGTCTTTTCGACCGATTTGCGCTGGGCGTCGGAGCCTTGCGTCATGCGCACCCAGTAATAATGGTTCACCAGCGCGACCGAGCATTGGCCAGCGGCAATTGCCTCAATCTGCCCGGTGTCGCCGCCCTGGGGCGGACGTGCGAAGTTCGCCAACACGCTGCGCGCCCAAGCCTCGGCCGTATCCTTGCCAAGTCGATCAATCAATTCCCCCATCAGGGAGAGATTGTAGATGTTCGTGCTGGACCGCATGCAGACATCGCCCTCGAGATTGGCGCTGGCGAGGTCGGCATATTCATCCACTTGCTCCGGCTCGACACGGGCAGGATCATACACGATCACGCGCAGCCGTTTGGCCAGACCGTACCAATGATTGTCCGGATCGCGGAAATGCTCGGGAATGCGCGTCGCTAGCAATTCGGACTCGACGGGCTGCATCAGGCCCGCATCCTTGAATCGGTAAAGTGTGCCAGCATCGGACGAGATAATGACATCCGCCGGACTATTGTCGCCTTCGGCCTTCATCGCCTCAAGCAGTTCGGCCGCGCCGGATTCGCGAAACCGAACGCGGATGCCGGTCTCATCCTCGAAGCGTTTGTAAAGCTCCTTGTCGGAATCATAGTGCCGGGCCGAATACACATTTAGCAGGCCGGTGGGCTCAGCCACAGATTCTGCAGCGGCTTCGGACTCCCCGGAATCTCCAGAGGGTGCCCCGCAAGCGGCAAGAAAAACGCAGGCGGTGGCCAGGGATGCATACCATTTCATGGAACAAACTCTCTTTGAGGGGCATTGATGATCTGTTCAATCACATTTGAGAATGGATCGCAACGAACGACATGCGCGACCTTTTTGCCCGAAATTTGCACAGACCCCCGGATTGGGACGGTCATGAGCAAGAATCTTATGCTGCATCGCACAAAATGCGATATTGATCTGAAGATACAAAATGAGTCCGGAAAACCGGACGTAACAATCAGGTGCTTGGGGATGACAATGAAAGATATCGTAGTGGATCTCGATTTAGGGTCACCGGAAGAGGACGCGCTTCTGTCAGCAACGCTCGACGCGTTCGTCATCGAACAGCTTGAGCGCGACGCCGATGAAGGCCCCGAAATGATGGTACGCACCGCATTCCGTCCGACCGGCGAGATGTGCAAGGAAATCGTGTTCCAGAGCCAGAAATGGGCCGAAGCTTTCCAATCCTATTGGGAAAGCCAGAAAATGCAGGTCTCGGCCGCCTGAGCGTTCAATTCGCTAGTAGAATGGCATAGATAGCGCAGATGACCTGCGCCGCCCGCCCCGAAACATCTTCCCCCCGCATTGCCATCGCTGGCGCGGGCATTATCGGCCTCAGCTGCGCGCTCGAACTCGCCCGGCGCGGCGCGGCCATCACGCTCTACGATCCCAACACACCCGGTCGCGGCGCCAGCTGGGCTGCTGCTGGCATGATTGCCCCCGCCTTCGAGGCCGCCTCAGAGCCGGGCGTTCACCCCCAACTTTTTGATCTCTGTCTTGAAAGCGCGCGGCTCTGGCCGGAATTTGCAGCGCACCTTGAAACCGAAAGCGGAGAAACTGTCGGATATGCGGCCGGACCATCCCTGGCGGTCGCCGCGAGTGAAGCAATGGCAGCCCACCTCGACGGAATCCTCGACACGCTGACCAAGCGCGGCCTGCCCGGCCAGCGGCTGGACATGGATGCCGCACGCCGGATCGAACCGGCCCTGTCGCCTGACCTGCGCGGCGTCCTGCAGCTCACCACGGATGGCCACGTGAACAATCGCGCCGTCGTCTCGGCGCTGCTCGCCCTGTGTGAACGCCACCCTCGCATCATGCTGGAACGCACGCCCGCACCGTTACAGTCACACGACGACGCGCTGGATGTGGAAGGCCATGATTTCATTCTGATCACAGCCGGCTGGCAGAGCGGCGAGTTGAAAGTGACCGAACACGGCAAGCAATTCAGCCTGGCAAACTGGGACTCGTCGCTGGATGAGATCGACACTTATGGCGGCCAGATGCTGTCGGTTGAGCGTCGGGCAGACCACCCCGCCACCACACTGCGCGCCGGTCCGATCTACATGGTGCCACGCGGCGACCAGCTTGTCATCGGCGCCACGATGGAGCCCGGCCGTACGACAGGTATGCCGAACACGGATGATGTCGCCAACCTCCTCCAAGACGCTTCCCGCATCGTGCCCTCGCTGGCGGATGCCCGCATCACCTCCGCATGGTCCGGCATACGTCCCGGTACACCAGACTTCGCGCCCTTTCTCGGTCGCACGCGCCAGCCCAACATGTTCGTCGCCGCAGGCCATTATCGCAATGGCATCCTTTTGACGCCCATCACGGCAAGGATCGTGGCTGACCTGATACTGGGTGGCGACTCCAGCGACCTTGCCGCTGCCTTCGCGCCATCTCGCGCGCTTCCGGCGCAAGTCTGATTTTCCTTGAACTCAGCGCCGGAATGCGTATGTAGGCACTTCGATCCGCAGAGAAACCACTGGAGGCAAAGACATGGATTACGCAAAGCCCAATGCTTCGCTGACCCTTTCCATGATCGCACGGCCTGTCCATGTCTTCCTTTCTCACGCTCGTTTCCCTCTCCCTCACCACGCCTGACGGCACGCCGCTCTTTGACGGCCTGACCCTGTCGCTCGGCCGCGAACGCATTGGCCTTGTCGGCCGCAATGGCTGCGGCAAGTCCACCCTGTTGCGCGCCATAGCCGGCGATGTGGAGCCTGCACGCGGCAGCTTGTCCGTGCACGGCCGCCTGGGCCGCCTCGCCCAGATCGCGGACGAAGCCCAGACCATCTCCGAAGCGCTCGGTGCGGCAGACGGCCTTGCCCGACTTGCGCGCCTGGCCGCTGGTGAAGGCTCACTGGAAGATGCCGATTTGGCCGACTGGACACTGGAGTCCCGGCTCGAATCCGTTCTGGCATCGACCGGTCTCCGCGACATGCCATTGGACACCCGCCTGTCCCGGCTCAGCGGCGGCGAGCGCACGCGCGTCATGATCGCCCGCCTTCTATTGGAACAGCCAGACATCCTGCTGCTGGACGAGCCGACAAACAATCTCGATACGGACGGGCGGCACGCCATAGCCAATCTACTCGCCCAGTGGCGCGGCGGGGCGCTCATTGCCAGCCATGACCGAAAATTGCTGGAACACATGGACCGGATCGTGGAATTGTCCCCCATAGGCGTGACCGTGTTCGGCGGCGGGTGGAGCGAGTTTCGCGAGGCCCGCGACGCGGCGCGCGCACAGGCCGAAGCTGATCTCGCCAGATCCCAGACCGCCCTGCGTCGCACACAGGCAGACGCCCAGCGCGCAAAGGAAAAACAGGACCGGCGCGACAAGGCGGGCCGCACCGCCCGCGCAAAGGGTGATGCCCCCAAGATGCTGCTCGACAAGCGGCAGGAACGCGCCGAGGCCACCGCCGCACGGGGCGGCGACCTTGCCAGCCGCCAGACCAACGAAAGCGCTGCCGCACTGGAAGCCGCCCGCGCAAAGGTGGAGATCACGGCCCCGATCACAATGGACCTGCCGCACGTCCACCTGCCCCGGTCAAAGGACATCCTGCGCGTGACCGAGGCCGTCGCCGCCTTCGGCAACCGCCGCCTGTTCGGGCCGCTCAGCTTTGACATCAGAGGGCCGGAGCGGATCGCCATTGCCGGCCCGAATGGCGCCGGCAAGTCGACGCTGATGCGCATGATCCTTGGCGAAATCGCCCCCGCCTCCGGCACGGTCGAGACGCTGACGCCCCGCATCGCCCGGCTCGACCAGCATGTCAGCCTGCTGCCCTCGGGCGGCTCGATTCTCGAGGCCATCCGGGCCGTCCAGCCGCACCTGACAAAGAATGAAACCCATGCCGCCCTCGCCCGCTTCGCCTTCCGAAATGAGGCCGCCCACCAGTCCGTGGCGATGCTCAGCGGCGGCGAACGCCTGCGCGCGGGCCTCGCCGCCATCTTTGCCGCGCCCGAGCCCCCCGAACTCCTCCTGCTGGACGAGCCGACCAATCATCTCGACATGGCCACGATCGAAACCCTAGAAGCCGCCCTCAACGCCTATTCCGGCGCCCTCCTCGTCATCAGCCACGACCCAGCCTTCCTCACAGCCATTGGCATCACGCGCACAATTGCGCTCCCCTGACGCAGGGCAATCGCTGGACGGGCCTGCATGGCCGCCTTAAGTCTGGCCCTCAGGAGGATTACGTCACATGCATCAGATCGCGCCGATGAGTGAAGATCAGGCCGCCATCAAGGCCGCCGTCGAAAAAACGCTCGAACCCTTTGGGGATGATTACTGGGCGAAGACGGACGAGACCGGCGACTGGCCGGAGGAATTCTGTGATGCCATGGCCGCGGGCGGCTGGCTCGGCATTGCCTTCCCGGAGGAATATGGCGGCGCGGGCCTCGGCCTGACCGAAGCCGCGCTGATGATGCAGACCGTCACGCGCACCGGCGCGGGCTATTCCGGCGCCTCGGCCATCCATCTCAACATTTTCGGGCCGAAGCCCCTGGAGCGCTTCGGCAATCCGGAACAGAAGCGCGAAAACCTGCCCAAGATCATCTCTGGCGAGGAGAAGATGTGCTTTGCCGTGACCGAACCGAATTCCGGCCTCGACACGTCCAGCCTCGAAACCAAGGCCGAGCGCACGAACACCGGCTACACGATCAATGGACGCAAGATCTGGACGACTGGCGCCCAGCGCGCCGACAAGATCCTGATCATCGCGCGCACCACGCCCAAGGACCAGTGCGCCAAGCCGTATCTCGGCCTCTCCCTGTTCTACACAGACCTCGACCCGAACAAGATCGAGCGCCAGCCGATCCCGAAAATGGGCCGCAAGGCGGTCGAGTGCAACATGCTCTATATTGATGGGCTCGAAGTGCCGAAAGACCACCTGATCGGCGAAGAAGGCGAAGGCTTCAAATACCTGCTTCAGGGCCTGAACCCCGAGCGTGTCCTGTTCGCGGTGGAATCCATCGGCCTCGGCTTTTCCGCGCTGGAGCGGGCCGCGACCTATGCGAAAGAGCGCGTCGTCTTTGGCCGCCCGATTGGCCAGAATCAGGGCATCCAGCATCCGCTGGCAAAATCCTGGGCCGAACTCTCCGCCGCCGAACTGCTCGCCTACAAGGCGGCAGGACTCTACGATGCCGGGCAGGATTGCGGCGCCGAGGCCAATTCCGCGAAATACCTTGGCACCGAAGCCGGCTTCCGCGCCTGCGAGACCGCCGTGCTGACGCATGGCGGCATGGGCTACGCGAAAGAGTACCATGTCGAGCGCATGATGCGCGAAGCCATGCTCGCTCGCATCGCCCCGGTCAGCCGCGAAATGATCCTCAACTTCATCGCCGAACGCGTCCTCGGCCTGCCGAAGAGTTACTAATTGATCCGGGGAGACCACCCGGCCTGTCCCCGGCCCTTTAACGTCAAAACCCCTGACCTGCCGCGCAGGTCAGGGGTTTTTTCTACGCCCTATCCAACCGGACCTGGCGCCGTGGCAGGATTGGCTGCATGGACACGCTGTTTGCCCCTGTCGGCCCGCTCAAGCCGCATCTGGAACCCTATCGGTTCTGGATCTGGCTGCAGACGGTCGCCCTGCGCCTGTATGTGCGGGCGCTGAAGGGCCGGGGCGTTCCGTTCATGACGGTCATCGACCATCGCGGCACCGTGTATCTTCAATGGATCGGCGACGTGCCGCATGAGCGCGAACCGGACCCGCTGGCCTTCACATGGTCAAAAGCTTTCCGCCTGGCAATTGGCGAACTGAAGTCCGCTCATCCGGGCGAACACCGGAACCGTGTGCGACTTGATGCGGGCGAACCAAGTTGCCAGATGCCGTTCAGCCAAAGCTACGCCCTGCCCGGTCCGGACCCCTGACCGCGCCACCTTTCACGAAAATTCAAACTCCCCCGAAGCGCCCTCACAGGCGTCGCACCTGCTGGCGCGGCCAGCCTACATGTTGTCGGCCTTGGTCATGTGCTGGAAGAATTCTTCCTTACTGTTGGTACGCGGATAAGGCTCGGCGGGCACCGGCACGCCGAAGAAGGCGCAGAGCGGTTCCCAGCCATCCTTTGCCGAATGGACCAGAAGGCGCTCGGCGGGAATGGTCGCCTTCACTTCGGCTTCGTGCGCGTTGAAGGCGGCGATCAGGCTGTCCTTGTCTTTCGCGCCGCCAAAGCTGCGCTCCAGCACTTTTGTCACCATCTTGAACCATTCGGTCGCTTGCGGCGGCCAGGTGTCCGGCGCCCAGACGGTGGCCAGAATGGTCTCGGATATGCTGCTGTACCAGCTCTCGGCGGAACGCGTCGAAAGGATGATCTTCGCGTCCGGATAGGCCTCGGCCGTCTCCTGCCAGAAGGCTGCGGTTGGCCAGTCCACGGCGGAATTGTACCCGTCATAAATGGCGCCGAAGTCTGGTGTGCCCGCCAGCGCAGAATTCCAGAGCGGAACCTGTGCCTCGCCATTCTCGATGACCTCGATCATGTGATGGCACGGCCCGAAGCCAAGTTGCTCGAGCGCCAGTTTGAGCGACATCGTGCCTGTGCGCCCGAAACCGGCGCTGATTACGGATAGTGTCATTGAATTTGTTCCCTTCACAGCCTTTCAGGCGTCCCTGCTGTTTCCATAGCATGACCATGAGGCGGGCGGTAACAAGAAATTTGCCTTGCGGGGCGAAGTCGATCAGGCGACCACCTGGGTTGGGACCGACAGCATGGATCCCATGCCGTCGAACTTCAGCTCGCCGGTCAGGTAAGGCAGCATCTTCTCGGCCATCAGGGGCTTGGTGAAGATATAGCCTTGGACCAGATGGCACCCGGCCGAGCGCACATGGTCCAGTTCCTCGCGGGTCTCCACGCCTTCCGCCACACAGGCAATCGACAGCGACCGGCAGAGGCGGCTGATCGTCCGGACAAGGCCAAAGCTTTTCTGATTGTGGTCGATTGACGATATGAAGCTTCGATCGATCTTCACAATGTCGAATTCCAATTCCTGCAAGTACCGCAGGGACGAGAAGCCTGTGCCGAAATCATCCAGCGCGATCTTCACACCCAGTTCCCGGAATTTCAGCAGGTTGTTGTGAACCTCGGTGAAATCCGTCAGCAAAGAGGATTCGGTCACCTCAATCGAAATGCGCTGGCGCAGGCTCGGCGGCTGGCGGATCAGCATCGAGGCAAGCAGGTCCGTACACTGCCGGCTGTTCACATCCTGCGCAGACAGGTTCACCGCAATCCGCGCCGTTTCCGGCCAAACCTTCAGCTGGGCAATCACCTTGCGGAAGACTGCCAGAGTCATTTCCTGGGTCATGCCGGCTTTCTCGGCAATCGGCACGAACTCGCCCGGCGGCACCATACCAATTTCCGGACTGTCCCAGCGCGCCAGTGCCTCGCAACGCCGAATGGCCCCATCGCGCGTGTCGATGATCGGCTGGAAAACCAGATGAATTTCCTTGTCGAGATCCGCATTCTTGAAAGCTTGGTGCACAAGCACTTCGCGGCGTTTGCTGGCGGCATGATGAGACGAAAACTCGACCACGGGGCCGGACGTCGCTTCCTTGGCGCGGAACAGGGCAAAATCTGCCTGCTCAAGCAGGTCTTTTGCCGAGGCGACATCAAAGCTGCGCGAAGACATGCCGACCGAGGCCGATACGCGGCTGATATCTCCACTCGGCAGGACAACCGGGTGACTGATCGAAGCGACCAGTTCCAGCGAGAACTTCATGGCTTCATCGCGCGATGTGTTCCACGGCAGGACGTACGCGAACTCATCTCCGCCAAGGCGCGCGACCGAACCACCATAGCGGGCCGCCGCTGCCTTCATACGGTTTGCTGTTTCCACCAGCATGGCATCCCCTGCCGAATGTCCGAACACGTCATTCAAGGGCTTGAAGCCGTCCAGGTCGACCAGTCCCACAATCGGCAATTCCCCACTCGGGCTGCGCTCGAAGAAAAGGTTTATCTGCTCGAAGAAGCGGCGGCGGTTCGGCAGGCCGGTCAGGGTATCTGACAAGGCCAGGAAGCGATTGGATTCCGCCAGGCCCGAAGCCCGCTCATTCTCAGAGACCAGCTCATTGTGCAGCATCACCGATTCCGCGATGCGCTGCTTGTAAGTCAGGGACACTTTCAGGAATGCCGCATACGACACCGCCATCGGCACGGCCATATAGCCATAGTAAAACGGATCATGGCGCACGAAGACGAAGCAGAATATCAGCAACGTCCCCGACAAGCCAGCTGCCACAATACGCGGGCGCGGCATTGAGCACATCATGCCAACCGGGCCGATCAGGCCGGTAAACAGAGCCAATTGCGCTTCCTGCCGACCGATCGCGTAGGGCCACAATAGAGCAATCCAGCCTCCGATGACCGCAAAGATGATCAGCGAGCCAATTTCTATCACCACGAAATCACGCTGGGCGCGCAGGGGATCTGTGAATTCAGCCTGTGAATCGCGCCAGTGATTGATCCGCAGGATACTCCCTACGATGAACAGGCATGGCAGGCCGAGTGTCAGGTATAACGGCGCATGGTTCAGGAAGCTCATCCCGAGCGACAGCGACGCGACACACAACATCGCGTAGAGCGCTGACAAATTTCTCGAGGTCGCGCGCATTTGCTCCATGACGACCGCTTCTTCGAGCGTTCGCGCGTTCTGGAGCATTGTACGGTAATGCTTGATGTCGGATATACTTCGCATATCAGCCTGTTCTGTTCTGCGGTAACCAATAGCGACAGTTCCATAAAGCCCGGTTTAGTGGGGAAATGATTCCACTACTTTCCATTAACCATGTCTTCATTCCCATTTCGGGCCATCAAGTTGGGTCTGGGCTCTTGCAATTCCCGCATTCGCTGGCAAACAGCATCACATGACCGACACGCTCCCAGACCGCCTCGCCCTCGATCCAGACAGCAAGTTTCACGATGCAGATTTGCTGCAACGCGAGATCGGCGTCCGCTTCAACGGAACCGAGAAAACCAATGTCGAGGAATATTGTGTATCTGAAGGCTGGATCCGCGTTGCGGCTGGCAAGGCGCTTGATCGCAAGGGCAAGCCTCTCACGTTGAAGCTAAAAGGCAATGTCGAAGTCTGGCTCAAGGATCAGCCCGAGGGCTGAGGCCGCCTTCAGGCTTTCCACTTTCCCACATCCCGGACTCCGCATAGACTCCCGCTCGGGAGGAAATCGTCATGCCGTATCTGATTGCCGGGCTGGTTGTGTTCTTTGGGGTCCATCTGTTTTCCGCGTTTCGAAGCCGAAAACCGGGAGAGGATCTGAAACAACGTATTGGCTACGGCCCCTATATGGGGCTCTACAGCCTGATTTCGTTGATCGGATTGGTCCTGATCATCTATGGCTATGACGCAGCGCGCTGGATGGGATCGCTCTATTTCGCGCCCAGTTGGGGCTCACACGTCAACATGGCGCTGATGCTGCCAGCCTTGATCTTTCTCGTCGCTGCCAACCTGCCGACAGGCCGGATCAAGAAAGCCCTGAAGCACCCCATGCTGGTGGCGGTGAAGCTCTGGGCGCTTGGTCACCTTCTGGCCAATGGCGAGTGGAACTCGATCATCCTGTTCGGCAGCTTCCTCGCCTATGCCGTGATCGACCGGATCGCAGTGAAGAAGCGCGGCGACAATGGCCCGCCGGCTGATGTGGCGGTGTCCAATATGGGAGACATTGGCGCGCTGGTGATCGGAACCGGCGTGTATGTCGCGTTCGTCTTCCACCTGCATCAATGGCTGATCGGCGTGCCTGTCGTGCCGGGAGTGTAGTCACATGGATGCGCAATGCGCTTGCGGCGCCCTGAAAGTCACGCTGCCTGACGATATCACGCCGGCCGTCGTCGCCTGTCACTGTACCGCGTGCCAGCGTCGCACCGGCTCCCCCTTCGGAGTGGGGGCATATTACCTGCTCACTGCTTTGACCATTACAGGCAAGGCTACCCCCTGGACACGCGAAGCTGACAGCGGGGGTACCTTCACGACCTATTTTTGTCCCACTTGCGGGTCTACCGTCTACTGGGTCACGGAAAAGCACCCGGAAGCAGCAGGTATCGCCGTAGGGGCGATCGCAGATCCGCGCTTTCCCGGGCCGATCCGCTCGGTCTGGGAAGAAACCCGGCATGAGTGGGTGGACATACCCACCGCCCTGCAGCACTTCCCCAAAGGCCGCAGCTGATCCGGCAGCGCCGGAGCGACCGTTCACATGCGCTTGCCCGCCGGTCTGAGGCAGGCTAAGTCGCTGGCCATGTCGAAACAAACCCGAATTTCCCGCAAAACCGTCAAGGATATCGCCGCCGCCAAAGGGGGTGAACCGCTCGTCTGCCTGACGGCCTATGACGCGCCAATGGCCGAGATCATGGACCCGCATGCCGACCTGATCCTCGTTGGCGACAGCGTCGGCATGGTGGTCCATGGCCTGCCCTCGACCGTTGGCGTGACGATGGAGATGATGATCCTGCACGGTCAGGCCGTGATGCGCGGCAGCCAGCAGGCCTTCGTCGTCGTCGATATGCCCTTTGGCAGCTACGAGACGAGCGAAGATCAGGCCTTTTTGAATGCCGCCCGCATCATGAAGGAAACCGGCTGTCAGGCGGTCAAGATCGAGAGCGGCGCCTATGCCGCTACCCAGATCGCCCATCTTGTGGAGCGTGGCATTCCGGTCATGGGCCATGTCGGCCTGCGCCCGCAGGCGGTGAATGTCGATGGTGGCTTCCGCGCCAAGGGCCGCACCGAATCCGAACGCGACATCGTGCTGAACGAGGCGCGCGCTGCAGACGAAGCGGGCGCATTTGCCATCGTCATCGAAGGCGTTGCGCGCGATCTCGCCGACGAGATTACCAAGGCCGTCAGCTGCCCCACAATCGGCATCGGCGCGTCCGCCAGCTGCGATGGTCAGGTACTGGTCACACAGGACATGTTGGGCCTGTTCGACTGGGCGCCGAAATTCGTGCGCCGTTACGCCGACCTCCGCAGCGAGATCGACACCGCCCTCGGCCAGTTTGCTGTCGACGTCCGGTCCCGCGAATTCCCCGGCGAAGCCGAGACCTATTCCCTGCGAAAACCTGAGGCGAAACAGCCCTGACACGTTGCAGCTGGGCGCAGGCGCGTCTAGGTTCCCCCCGAAGTCAGATTACCCGATCGGAGCGCCACGTTGAGCGACATTTTTGACGAAGTCGATGAAAGCCTGCGCCAGGACAAGATGGAAGGCCTGTGGACACGCTACAGGCCCTTTATCTATGGCGCGGCAGCGCTGCTCATCGGGGCGGTGGCCCTGAATGAATTCGTGTTGCGCCCACAGGCTGAACAGGCCCGGGCAGAACGCGCGCTCGCCTTCGAGAACGCCCTGACCCTGCTGGAAGAAGACAATTACGTCGAGGCCGAAGCCGCGTTCCGTGAATTGGCCGAAGGCAGTGGCAAGATCGCACCTTTGGCAGCGCAATATCTGGCGCAGACCCAATATGAGGGCGGCGGCGACGCCAATGGCGCCACGCGCACCCTATCGGCCGTGGCTGCCGTGGAAGGCAGCCCGTATGAGCGCCTGTCCATCCTGAAGACCGCGTATTTCTCGGTCGACACCCAGTCCATGGCAGACCTTGAAGCGACGCTCGGCAGCCTGGTCGAGGATGAAGGCCCGCTCGGCGCGCTTGCCCGTGAACTGATCGCGGCGAAAGCTTTCGAGAGCGGCGACATTGCCCGCGCCCGGACCGAGTTCAACCGTCTCCGCTTTGATGCGGCTGCGCCCGAAGGCGTGAAGCGCCGCGCCGAGATCGCCCTTGCTGCGATCCCGCCCGCGCCAGCTGAAGAAGCGGCCGCAAGCGACACTGAGACACCAGTTGAGGGCGAAGCGCCCGCTGAAACTGCCGATATCGAGGAGACCGGCCAATGAGGCTTTCACGCCCACTCAAGCTGACCGCAACCGCAACGGCGTTCATCGCCCTGACGGCCTGCAGCAGCATTCCGTTCTTCGGCAATTCCGGCAATGACGACAAGGAACAGCTCGACAAGGCTGGCCGTGTCACGATGGTGCTCGCGGAGGAAGCGGTTGAGGCCAAGCCTGAGCTGGCCACGGAATCCATCGAACTGTTGCCTCCCACGGATATGGCATCCTGGCCGGAAGCAGGCGGAACCCCCGCCAAGGCACCAGGCCACGTCAACGCAGCGCCTGACCTGAAAATCGCCTGGCGCAATTCGGTCGGCAAAGGCTCCAGCAACAAGTCTGCCGTGACCACGCCACCGGTCGCCAGCGAGACTGCCATTTACACGCTGGATGCGGACCAGACGATCTATTCGACGGAAATCTCCAGCGGCCGCACGCTCTGGAAAAAGGAACTCAAAGGCCTGACCAAGCGCGACAAGACCGCGCTCGGCGGCGGCCTTGCCGTGACAGATGGTACGCTGATCGTCGCAAGTGGCTTTGGCTATGTCACACGCGTCAGCGCCGAAGACGGGACCGAATTGTGGAAGCGCGAGCTTGGCGTGCCCATGACGGGTGCCCCCACCGTCAAGGACGGCACGATCTTTGTCGCCTCCAACAATAATGAAGTGTTCGCGCTGGACCTTGAGACCGGCGAGACCGATTGGAGCGATCAGGCAATTGCGGAATCCGCCCGCGTCCTCGGCAGCCCAAGCCCGGCCGCCATCGAAGACTTCGTGATCGCGCCTTACTCCTCTGGTGAGATCATCGCCTATCTTGCCAATAATGGCCGTCGCCTCTGGACGGATGCCATTTCGCAGGCCGGCCGCTTCACACCGATTTCCGAGATCAACGATATCGGCTCACGCCCGGTTCTGGCCGGTGGCCTCGTCTTCGCGTCGAGCCAGTCCGGCATCACGGTCGCGATTGACGGGCGCAGCGGCAATCGCGTCTGGGCGCGCCCCATCGGCTCGACCCAAGCCCCAGCGCTCAGCGGGAAATTCCTGTTTGTCATCGGCACCAATGCCACTCTGGCGGCGCTGGATGCTGGCTCAGGCGACGCCTATTGGGTCACCGAGCTGCCGCAGTACAAGAACGAGAAGAAAAAGAAGAAACGGATCAGCTATTCCGGTCCGCTTCTTGCGTCGGGACGCATCCTGATCGTTTCGTCCTATGGCGAGCTGCTCGCCTTTGATCCGCAGACGGGCGAACAGACCGCGTCTCTGGATATCAAGGACACGACTTACATCGAACCCATCGCCGTGCAGGGAAAAGTCTTCCTGCTGACCGATGAAGCAAAACTGGTTGCGATTCAGTAGCAGGCTGCGCCGGGCTGGCGCGCCTCGCCTGAACGCATAGGAGCGGGCCCCGCCATGCCTTTGAAACTCGCCATCGTCGGACGCCCCAATGTGGGCAAGTCGACCCTGTTCAACCGCCTCGTCGGCAAGAAGATCGCGCTGGTCGATGACCAGCCGGGTGTGACGCGTGACCGGAAGCAGGCGGAAGGGCGTCTTGCCTCCCTGCCATTGGTCCTGATCGACACAGCGGGCTATGAGACCTCCTATGACGACAGTCTCGAATCCCGCATGCGCCAACAGACCGAGGCCGCGATTGCCGAGGCTGAACTGGCCCTCTTCCTGATTGATGCCCGCGTTGGCGTCACCCCGGAAGACGAGAACTTTGCCGCCCTGCTGCGCAAGGCCAATATCCCGATCGTTCTGGCGGCCAACAAGGCTGAAGGCAAACAGGGCACGGTCGGCGTGATGGATGCCTGGTCGCTGGGCCTGGGTGAACCGATTGGCTTGTCTGCCGAGCATGGCGAGGGCATGGCCGAACTTTACGAAGCCATTCGTCAGGCACTGGGCGAGGAAGCGTTCGAGCTCGCCCTGCAGGAGGCCGAGCTGGATTATGATCCCCGCGCCGCCGAGGACATTATCGAGAAGCTCGCCCATATCGATATCGACGATTTCTCTGTGTCCGATGATGATCTCGTCGCCGCCATTGAAGCGGCGGATGTCGACGTTGAACCCGAGCCGCAAAAAGACGACAAGCCGATCAAACTGGCCATTGTCGGCCGCCCGAATGCCGGCAAGTCCACGCTGATCAACCAGCTGCTACAATCGGACCGCCTGCTGACCGGTCCCGAAGCCGGCATCACGCGCGACTCCATCTCTATTGACTGGGAATGGGAAGGCCGCCGCATCCGCCTGGTCGATACCGCTGGCCTGCGCCGCAAGAACAAGGTGCAGGAGCGCCTTGAACGCATGTCGACTGGCGAGACCATCCGCTCGCTGAAATATGCCGATATCATTGCCCTCGTCATGGACGCACACGAGGCGATGGAAAAACAGGACCTGCTGATTGCCGACCTCGCCCTGCGCGAAGGCCGCGGCGTCGTGCTGGTCATTTCCAAATGGGACACGGTGAAAAAGCCGGATGAAGCCGCCAAACATATCCGGGATCTTGCCAACCGGCTGATGCCGAATGCTGGCGGTGCACCCGTCGTGTTCCTGTCCGGCCTGACTGGTCGGCATACGGACAGGCTGATGCCAGCCGTGGTCAAGGTCTATCAGGATTGGACCGCACGCGTGAAGACGGGCGATCTGAACCGCTGGCTGCGCCACACGGTTGAGCGCCATCCGCCGCCAAGCGTTCAGGGCAAGCGCATCAAGCCACGCTACATGGCCCAGATGAAGGCGCGTCCGCCGACCTTCGTGCTCATCGCCTCGCGCGGTGACCAGATGCCGGAAACCTACAAGCGCTATCTGATCAACAATCTGCGCGATGCCTTTGACATGCATGGCGTGCCGATCCGCCTGTTCGTCCGGCAGGGCAAGAACCCCTATGCTGACAAGGCCGACGGCGCGCGCAAGCCCCAAGGCAAGAGCCCTTATCGCGGCAAGCCGATCAAGAAGGGCTAGCGCGCTCGCACACATATCCGTGACTGGAAACGACTGGCGTACCTGCCTAGGGTCGCCCCGATCAATGCGGAGACTCAAATGAACCAGATGCAGGATGTGGTGAAAGCCTATTATGGGGAGACGCTGACAAGCTCGTCGGACCTGAAGACCGATGCCTGCACGACGGAGTCTCGTCCAGCGGCGCATGTCTCGGCCGCCCTCGCCGCCGTCCATGATGATGTGGCCGCGAAGTATTATGGGTGTGGCCTCGCCATCCCGGCCGCGCTGGAAGGTTTGAAAGTGCTGGACCTTGGCAGCGGCGCCGGACGCGACGTGTTCGCTCTCGCCAAGCTGGTCGGACCGACCGGCCACGTCACCGGGGTCGACATGACGGATGAGCAGCTGGACGTCGCCCGCGCACACGAGGCCTGGCATGCCGAGCAATTTGGCTACGACTCGCCCAATACGCGCTTTGTGAAAGGCGAACTGGAAAAGCTGGGCGAGCTTGATCTTGAGCCCAATTCCTTTGACCTCATCATCTCCAATTGCGTGATCAATCTCTGCACGGACAAGCCGGAAGTCTTCCGGCAGGCCCACCGCCTGCTGAAACCCGGCGGCGAGCTCTATTTCTCGGACGTCTATGCCGACCGGCGGATCCCGCAGGAGTTGATTGATGATCCGATCCTGTATGGCGAATGCCTGTCGGGGGCGCTCTACTGGAACGATTATGAAGCCATCGCGATGGCGGCTGGCTTTGCCGATCCGCGCGTCGTCAACCATCGCCGCCTTGCCATCATAGATCCGAAATTGAAGGCAAAGGTCGAGCCGATCCGCTTTGCCTCGGTCACAGCACGCCTGATGAAGCTCGACGGTCTGGAGACGGCCTGCGAGGATTACGGCCAGGCTGTCATCTACAAGGGCGGCGTCGAAGGCATGGAGCGCGTCTTCATTCTGGATGCTGAGCACGAGATTGAAGCCGGTCGCGTCTTCCCGGTCTGCGGCAACACGCTCGCCATGCTGATGGAGACACGCTTCGCGCCATTCTTCCAGGTGGTCGGCGACGGCAAGACCCATTTCGGCGTCTTCCCCGGCTGCGCCGCGCCGGACGTATTTGCAGAGACGCAAGACGCCAGCGGCCCCGCGCCGGTGGGCGGCTGCTGCTAGCGCGCCCTACTCTGTCGGGTCGACATTGCCGCGGAGGGATTTGATCTCGCCTCGGCGTTTCTTTGTGGCGATGCGGCGTTTAACGCTGCCATAGGTCGGCTTGGTCTTGATGCGCCGTTTCGGGCGACGGCTGGCACGAAGGATCATCTCGGCAAGCCGCTTGCGCGCAGATTCCCGGTTGAGCGCCTGGCTCCGATGCTCCGAAGCCTCCAGCATCAGTCGGCCATCCTTGGTTATCCGGTTGGCATACAGTTTGGCGAAGCGCGCCTTCACATCAGGTGGCAGAGATGACGCTTCGACGTGCCAGGTCAGCTGTACCGCAGTCGACACCTTGTTGACGTTCTGCCCGCCTGGCCCGGACGCGCGCACGAATGCCTCCGACACTTCCCATGCAGGCAGTGTCAGTTCGTCATTGATACGGATGTCGCCGAATTCAGCCATGGAGTTTCCTTAACACGGTGTTCAGCCAGAGTTCAGCCCCGCAGGCCTAGCCTGACTGTCATAAGCCCGCAGGATGCGGGAAATGGCTGCCCCGGAAACGGTTTCCAAGGGGCCAATCTTCGGAGGCTTTGCCCGATATGAAGCTGTTCAAGACACTCACTACATTGGTGGCCACGACGGCCACGATCGGACTTCTTGCCGCTCCCGCTGCCTATGCAGAACGGGGACGCGGCGATCACAATCGCGGCGGCGGTTATCATGATGGCGGCCATCGCGGTGGAGACCGGGGACACCGGGACAATGGTCGACGCGACAATGGGCACCGCGGTGACCATAATCGTGGCAATCGAGGCTATAATAATGGCCACAATCATAGAGGCCATTACAATCGCGGCCACCATGCCCCGCGCCGCGACTACCGCCCCGCGCCGCGCCATGTCTATCGCGCGCCCGCGCGTTCGCATCGCCATTATGCACCGCCCCGTCACAATTATGTGCGCTACAGCCGGGCTTATGGACCCTATTATCGTCGTGGCTACCAACCGCGCTACCATGTCGGTGGCTGGTATCGCCCGCACCAGCATACGGTCTATATCCGCGACTATCACACCTACGGCCTCTACGCGCCGCCACCGGGACACTACTGGGCGCGGGACCATCATAGCGGAGACGCGATTCTCGCCTCCGTCGCAACGGGGGCCATCATCGGACTGGTTGTCGGCGCGCTGGCCTATGATTGACACATGATCAGCGTATGAAAACTGAACGCGCCCGGGCCCAAGGTCCGGGCGTTTTTTGTGCGTCATGAAACAGTCATTCAAAAAAGCCGCGAAGTTAACTTTGTAATGGCGCAAATCATGCTTAACTTTGATTCGTCCGGAACGGTTCTGGACAAAGTTCGTGCCTGTTGCACGCTTGAAAGGAGGTGATTCATGTCGAGTGAGAAAACCAGAGGGATCAACAAGTTTATATCCTGTGGTGCCCGGCCGGAGCAGCCTCCTGTCGGCGCATAGAGATATTTGAAGGCACGCTGAAACGCTGCCAGACTTGTTGGGTCCCGAGGACTCACGGAAGCCGCCCCAGAGGGCGGCTTCTTTGTTTATGGAAACGGCATGAACGCTCCGACTTACCTTTTGCCTGAAACAACGCTATTTGCTGGAAAAACACCTGAGCGGAGAGACCCAGATGAACGTGCTGACCCACAAGACTTCCGGCTGGACCATCGGCACCGGCAAACCGCTTTCTGTCATCGCGGGCCTCAACGTCCTCGAAGACGAGGGCCTTTCCCTTGAAGTTGGCACCGAGCTGAAGCGCGTTTGCGAACAATTGGGCCTGCCCTATGTCTTCAAGGCCAGCTTCGACAAGGCGAACCGTTCCTCGATCAAGTCGTTTCGCGGCCCCGGCCTTGAGAATGGCCTGAAAATGCTGGCCAGCGTGAAGGCCAAGCTCGGCGTGCCGATCTGCACCGATCTGCATGAAGCCGGTCAGGCCGAAGCCGTCGCAGAGGTCGCTGACATCGTCCAGATCCCGGCTTTCCTGTGCCGCCAGACTGATCTGGTTGTCGCCACCGCCAAGGCCACTGCCGCAGCGGGCGGGATCATCCAGGTCAAGAAAGCCCAGTTCATCGCACCGTGGGATACAAAGAACATCGTCTCCAAGATCGGTGAAGCCGCAGATGTCGGCGTGATCCTGTGCGAGCGCGGCTCCAGCTTTGGCTACAACAATCTCGTCGTCGACATGCTCGGCATTCCCGAGATGCAGAAGCTCGGCTGCCCCGTTACCATCGACGCGACCCATGCTGTCCAGCTTCCAGGCGCCGACCCGCGCACGGGCGGCGCGTCCACCGGCGGGCGACGCGACGGCGTGGCCATCATCGCCAAGTCGGCCATTGCCGCCGGCGCTGATGGCGTCTTCCTCGAATTCCATACCGACCCGGACAAGGCCCTGTGCGATGGACCGAGCTGCCTGCCGATCTCGTCAGCCGAAGGCCTGCTCAGCACGTTGAAATCCCTGCATGAGGTCGTGAACGCGTGATCAGGGAGGCTGTAGCATCAGACCGGGAGGCTCTTGCTACCATCCTCTATCGGGCGAGCCGTGACGTGTTCCCGCTGGCTGGCATCGAACGCGTTGATGCCGCCGAGTTTGACCGCCAAACGGCTGGCGAGAGCATTCTGGTTGCGGAAAAGGATGACCGGCCGGTCGGCTTTTCGAGCGTCTGGGACCCCGACCACTTCCTGCATCATTTCTTCATCGACCCGGCCTATCACCGCCACGGCATTGGGCGGTCGCTGATGGTTGCTACAATGATGCGCTATGGCAGCGCGCTCTCACTGAAGTGCAATACATCCAACACCACTGCCCGCACATTTTACCGTGCAATGGGCTGGATCGAGACGGACGAACCTGGCGGCACCAGCGAAGGGATTGGTGACTGGATCTGGATCCGAACACCCGCCGCCGCATCCGCGCTCGGCCTGTTGCCCGAAGGCCCTGACGCATGACCCGCCTTATCGCCTTCAACAAACCGTTCAATGTGCTCTCCCAATTCACCGACAAGAGTACGCTGGCGAGCTCGCGTGAGACGCTGTCAGACTATATGGACGTCCCACGTGTCTATCCCGCTGGCCGGCTCGACCGGGATAGTGAGGGCCTGTTACTCCTGACCGATGACGGCAAGCTGCAGGCCCGCATTTCCGATCCGAAAGCCAAGATGGCCAAGGTCTACTGGGCCCAGATCGAGGGTATTCCGGATGACAAGGCATTGCAGGCCCTCCGCTCCGGCGTAGACCTGAATGATGGTCGCACCGCTCCTGCAAAGGTGAGACGGATGGACGAGCCAGAAGATCTCTGGCCGCGCGACCCACCAATCCGATTTCGAAAATCGGTACCAGATTGCTGGATCGAACTGACCATTACCGAAGGCCGCAACCGACAGGTCCGGCGCATGACCGCCGCAGTCGGGCATCCAACCTTGCGCCTTGTGCGCGCGCAAATCGGCGACTGGACCCTGAATGGCCTTGCCCCCGGCGAGTGGCGCGACATCAAGGGCTGACCCCCAACCCTTCACAGGCCGCATAACACAGATTAGCAAACGGCACTCCACAGGCCCGGTCGCGACCGGATGAAACAGATGGAGCGCCGCATGGCCCTGACACAATCTTCGAGCTGGTTTGAGCAGAATGCCCCCGACTGGGCGCGCGAGTCCGCAACCTTCATCGAAAACATCTGGAATGATGGCGCATATGGTCTGACCTATGGCGAGATCACCATCGCTGTTGTGATCATCATGATCGCACTGATGATCCGCGGCCTGTTCGCACGGCTGATCGTGAAGACCATCATGCGCCTGGCGTCCGGCACCAAGTCGGGCTTTGATGACGCGCTCGTTCAATCCATCGCGACGCCGCTCAAGATCGTCCCGGTCATCATCGGTATCTATATCGCGCTGCAGGTGACCAATATTTCCGGCGAGGCGGAAATCTACGCGACTCGCATTCTGCGCTCGATCATCACGCTTGCCGTATTCTGGACGCTGTCTCGCGCGGTGCATGCCTTCGAATATCTGTTCGCGGGTCTGAGAGACGCCCTGTCGCCCGCCGCCGTTGACTGGATGGTCAAGGCGTTGCAGATCATCTTGATCGTACTGGGTCTCGGCGCCGTGGCGGAGCAATGGGGAATCCAGATCGCGCCCCTGCTGGCCGGCCTTGGCGTGCTCGGCATCGCCGTCGGCCTCGGCGCGCAGGACTTGTTCAAGAACCTTATCTCCGGCTTGCTGATCATTTCAGAGAAGCGTTTCATTCCCGGCGAGTGGGTCAAGGCAGACGGTGTGGTTGAAGGCACAGTCGAGAAGATCAATTTCCGTTCGACCCTTATCCGCCGGTTCGACAAAAGCCCGGTCTATGTTCCCAACAGCGCACTGTCAGATGCGGCCGTGACCAATTTCTCGCGCATGACGCACCGGCGCATCAAATGGGTGGTCGGCGTGGAATATCGCACGACCGTGGACCAGCTGAAATTTATCCGCGACGAAATCGAGGCCTGGCTCTGGAATGATGACCGGTTCGCCAAGCCGCCGGAAGCCGCATTGTTCGTGCGTGTGGACAGCTTCAATGCCAGCTCCATCGACTTCCTGATCTACACTTTCACCCACACGAAGAATTGGGGCGAGTGGCTGGAGATCAAGGAAGAGTTCGCCGTCGCCGTGATGGACATTATCGAAAAGGCGGGCACGGGCTTCGCCTTTCCGAGCCGCACCATCTACCTTCAGGAAACCGACCCGCCGGAAATCATGGCTCCGCCCGCGCGCAGCGAAGGCGTCGCACGGGCGCAAGCCGCCAAGGAAGGCATGCTCCAGGTCGGCGGGATTGGCGAAGCCAGCGACGATGGCTGATCAGGTCGCGGCTTACTTCACCCATACGCCAGGTGCATTGGTGCGATAGCCGAGCGCGCGATAGGCCGCATCGATCAGGCTTTGCGCGCGGTCATTCACGAGAATGCCGCTGCCCATCTGGTTCATCGTGTAGCTGAAGGCGAGGCCCGCTTCGGGATCGGCGAAACCGATGGAGCCGCCTGCGCCGACATGGCCGAAGGCCTGCTCGCCCATGATGACGCTGGTGCCGGGGCCGAGGTTCAGCGCGCGATTATCCATGGACTTCATGAAGCCCGGGCCGAACCGGGTCGGGACCAGAAGCGTCGCATCGCGTTGCGTCGCCGTTGTCACCATGCTCATGGCCTTCAAGCGATCAGACGAGACGAGCGTGCCGTCATCGGTTGCCAATGGCGTATACATCGCCACCTGCCCGCGCGCGTTCGACAGGCCGCCTCCGCCGCCGATTTCAGCGGCTTGCGACTTGCGGTTATTGAAGTCCCAGCCGCCATTGTTCATGAAGCTCTTGTGCTGGATGGATTCCGGCTCGGTCACCAGCTTGATGGCAAACTCGGTTGGAACATCGTCCGGCTTCGGCGCATACGGAATGATCGGCGCGATGTGAACGTCTTCGGTCTCGGGCAGGCCCAGCCAGAAGCGCGCGCCGGTCTTGTCGGCCACTTCCTCGCGGAAGAAGGTGCCGAGCGACTTGCCGGACACGCGGCGGACCAGTTCGCCCACCGTCCAGCCGAAATTGATCATGTGGTAGCCATTGCGTGTGCCCGGTTCCCAGAAGGCTTCCTCATCTTCCAGTCGCTGGATCATGTAGTCCCAGTCCTCGAACCCGCCTGGCCGGACCGGGTCGCGCAGGGTCGGCAGCGCGCTTTCATGGTTCAGCATCATGCGAACCGTGGTCTTCTCTTTGCCGTTCTTGGCAAACTTCGGCCAGTAGTCGGCGACCAGCGCCTCGGGATTCAGCTCACCCCGGTCGATCAGGATATGGGCGCACAGCGCGGTGGCGGCCTTGGAACAGGAAAAGACGATGGAGATCGTATCCTCACGCCAGGCATCACCAGTTTCCGGGTTCGCCATGCCGCCCCTGAGGTCCACCTGCGTTTCGCCATTCACTGACAGGCAGACCGAGGCGCCAACCTCTCCACGCTCTGCAAAGTTGCGTTCGAATTCTTCCTTCACGGCGGCGAATTTTGACTCGCACGCCCCGCCAATGGATCCTGACATGTGTTCCCTCCCGAGGATTTTATTGATGCCAGTGTGATGCGCCCTCCCCACGGGAAGGCAAGCCCTATGGCGGGGCCGGGAGGTAGCGTTTCTTCAGGCGCGCCGCGCCAAGCAAAGCTGCCAGAGCGCAGATCTGGACAACCATCACCACAATCCGATTGTCTTCAAACCCGTTGGAGAGAATGAAGTAGCTGGCCGTAAAGACCGCCACGACATGGCCGCTATACACGAACAGGGAATTCCGGCCGACCATTACCAGAGGCGGGAATCTCAACACAGAATCCACCACAGCCCGCGCCCACATAAGGGGCTTTGCCAAGTCTTCCCGGTTCAGCAGGAAGTAGAAGATATACGAGATCGCAGCGAGACTGATCAGGCCGATGCCAGACACATTCCGGCGCTTTGGCTCAACCAGCCATTCAGGCGACCCGAGCATGCCTCGCCCGGCTTCCGCAACTGCAAAGGCCACTGTGATGGCAAGCGCCGCGTAGAAGACCGGATAGCTCGTGGGCAGAATGCTGGATTTGAAATGGTCCCAGCCTTCCGTCTTGTACCGGTAGCCGAGATAGAATCCGCCATAGAAAATGACCGCGTAGGACAAGGGATTGAAGATACCCGTCAGAGACAGGAAAGGCCGCGTGTCGAAAACATGCGCGAAGATCCAGCCCAATACCGCTTGATCGAAACCCGCCGCAGCAACCAGCCAGCAGGCCGCAAGAATTCCGAAGAACAGGCGCGTCCGCTTTGTCTCCAGCAACCAAAGCCCGACCGGAATGAACAGCATCAGCATCATGTAAAGGATCAGAATGCCGAGATAGAGCGGCTGCTTGGCGAAGGTGAAAACCTGAAGGCTCTGCACGAACAGCGGTGTTTCGAGGTCTGGTACATATTGGGAATCCAGCCGCATCGGCCAGGCCGACACAAACAGGTACAGCATCGAGAGTGCGACGATGATCTGATAGAGATAGACCCAGCGTAGCCGCTTCAAAACGGCCAGTTCGCAGGCGACCATACCGCCTTTGGAGAAGGGCCGAAGATAGCTCAGCGCGCAGACAAAACCGGACAAGAGAACAAAAAACTCGCCATCCCAGACAGGCGAGAAATTCCCGTGATGAAACCGGATCACAGGCGTCCAGTGCGTGAAATTGAAGTGTGCGATGAACATGGCAATGAGCAAATAGCCCCGCGCCCCATCGATATGCACTAACCGCGCCGCCTTCTGCGCTGGCGCCGTGGTGGCCGATCCCGTCGTCAAAATCGCATCGGTCATCTCGTCACCTCTAGACCATGCTTGCCGTAGCGTTACTCCTAGTGGACCATTGTGACAATCCGAACGCGGTCAGCGAATTTCCTTCGAAAACAGCATGTTCCTGCACAAGGTTGATGCGACTTCAGCCACCGTCTTCAGATCGCAGGCAAAGAAATGCCCGCAACAGGACGTTGCGGGCATATCTGAAATCATACTGCCAGTATTCTATGCCGGCTCTTCAGCAGAGCCTTTCTTGGCAACAGGCTTCTTCTTCGGCTTCTCGGCAACATATTTGAAGGCGAGCTTTTCCTCGTCCTTCTTGTCGATGTCGATCTTGACCACGCCGCCCTTCTGGAGCGAGCCGAACAGGAGTTCTTCCGCCATCGGCTTCTTGACGTGTTCCTGGATCGTCCGCGCCAGCGGCCGGGCGCCCATGTCGGCGTCGAAGCCGCGCTTGGCGAGCCAGTCGCGTGCAGGCTTGGTGATCTCGATGGAGACGTTGCGATCTTCCAGCTGGACTTCGAGCTGAAGAATGAACTTCTCGACCACACGATCAATGATCTCTGGCGTCAGGCCGCCGAAAGTGATCGTCGCATCAAGACGGTTACGGAATTCCGGCGTGAACAGACGCTTGAGCGCTTCTTCCTGCTCGTCGTCCTTCTTGCCACGGCCAAAGCCGATGGAGTTCTTCGAAGCATCCGATGCCCCGGCATTGGTCGTCATGATCAGGATGACATTCCGGAAGTCTACCTTGCGGCCATTGGCGTCCGTCAGTGTGCCATTGTCCATGACCTGAAGCAGGATGTTGAACAGGTCCGGATGTGCCTTCTCGATTTCGTCGAGCAGCAGCACGCAGTGCGGATGCTGGTCGACGCCATCGGTCAGCAGGCCGCCCTCATCATAGCCGACATAGCCCGGAGGCGCGCCGATGAGACGAGAAACGGTGTGACGCTCCATATATTCCGACATGTCGAAGCGCAGCATCTCGACGCCCATGATGGAGGCGAGTTGTTTGGCAACTTCGGTCTTGCCGACGCCGGTTGGACCGGTGAACAGGTACGAGCCAATTGGCTTGTTCGGTTCACGCAGGCCGGCACGCGCGAGTTTGATGGCTGCCGAAAGCGCCGTGATGGCATCGTTCTGGCCAAACACGACCCGCTGCAAATCGGTCTCCAGTGATTTGAGCGCGGCTGCATCGTCGGTCGAAACCTGTTTGGGGGGGATGCGGGCGATCTTGGCCACGACAGCCTCGATATCCTTCTGCCCCACCGTCTTCTTGCGTTTCGACGTAGGCAACAACCACTGCGCGGCGCCAGCCTCGTCGATCACATCAATCGCCTTGTCCGGCAATTTGCGGTCGGTGATGTAGCGATCTGCGAGTTCAACTGCCGATTTGATGGCATCATTCGTGTAGCGCAGGCCGTGGAAATCCTCGAAGCGCGATTTAAGACCCGTGAGAATCTTGATCGTATCCGGAACAGTTGGCTCAACCACATCGATCTTGCGGAACCGGCGCGACAGGGCCCGGTCCTTTTCAAAATGCTGTTTGTATTCCTTGAAGGTGGTCGACCCCATGCAACGCAGGCCACCGGACTGAAGCGCAGGCTTCAGCAGATTTGACGCATCCATCGCGCCGCCGGAGGTCGCCCCAGCGCCGATAATGGTGTGGATCTCATCAATGAACAGGATAGCTTTTTCCTGCTGCTCCAATTCCTTCATCACGGATTTGAGGCGTTCCTCGAAATCACCGCGATAGCGCGTACCGGCCAACAGGGCGCCCATGTCGAGCGACCAGATAACAGCCTCGTCAAGAATTTCAGGTGCTTCACCATCCACAATCTTCTTGGCGAGGCCTTCGGCGATCGCCGTCTTGCCCACACCGGGATCGCCGACGAGGATCGGATTGTTCTTGCTGCGACGGCAGAGCACTTCAATGCAGCGGTTCACTTCCATGTCCCGGCCGATCAGCGGATCGATCTTGCCGGAGCGCGCCTTGTCATTCAGGTTCACACAGTAAGCGTCGAGCGCCTCATGGCCCTGCTTGACTGGTTCCTCTTCCGAGGCCTCCGCGCCGCGTGGACTGGATGGGCGCGACATGCCCGGCTGCTTGGCCACGCCATGCGAGATGAAATTCACCGCGTCATAACGGGTCATGTCCTGCTCCTGCAGGAAGTAGGCAGCGTGACTTTCACGTTCAGAGAAGATCGAGACCAGCACATTCGCGCCGGTAACTTCGTCGCGGCCCGAGCTCTCAACGTGAAGGATGGCGCGTTGGACAACACGCTGGAACGCAGCGGTCGGCTGAACGCGGCCTTCGCCTTCATCCACTGTCAGGCTGGAAAGCTCTTCATCAATGTATCGGCTGAGGTCGGCGCTGAGGGCGTCAATGTTGACCTTGCAGGCGCCCATCACTTCGCGGGCATGCTCATCTTCCGTCAGCGCCAGAAGCAAATGTTCCAGTGTGGCGTATTCATGATCACGCTCTGATGCGAACGTCAGGGCCTTTTCGAGTGCGGTCTCTAGGGAGGGGGACAAACGTGGCAAGTGACTGGCCTTCCGGAGTGAGTGTTTCTAGTCGTCTTTCTCCATGACACATTGGAGAGGATGTTCATGGCGTTTGGCAAGGTCCAATACCTGCGCGACCTTTGTTTCGGCCACTTCGTAAGTATAGACACCGCACAACCCCACGCCCTTTTGGTGGACATGAAGCATGATGCGCGTGGCCTGTTCCCGGGAACGATTGAAGAAATGTTCCAGGACGTAGACGACAAACTCCATCGGCGTGTAATCGTCATTCAACAGAAGCACACGGTAGAGCGACGGCTTCTTGGTCCGTACGCGCGTTTGCGTGGACAGACCGAAATTCGTCCCATCATCATCGCCAGCCTGCCCGCCCCCCGGTGGGTCGCCGGGTCCGGGCCGATTTAGCCGTATTGGATCCGTGCTGGAATGGTTCAGGTCACCGCTCATAGTTACCAAGATATACGTTCTTGCCCGACTTTGAAGAGCGGATACGCGGCAAAAGCACAATCTGCCTGAATTCAGGTCACCTGGAGACTGGCGAGAAGGTCATTCACGCGCTTCGCATTCGCGCCCATATCGCTATAGCCCACGCGGGATGCAGAATAGACTGCGAGCGTGGATTTCCCGTCTGAAGGCAGGACGGCGATATCCACATCATCCTTGAATTTGAACAGTTTCGATACCGCGATGAAGCTGATGCGACCCGCCTGGGCGTCGAGCGCCTTCAGCCTCCAGTCCTTGCGCATGGCCACAAGGGCCTCGACCTGGCTGAACAGGCTGTCCGTGCTGCAGAAGAAAATCGGGCCTTCTTCGTCCGGGCTAGCCTGGTCAGCAAAGCCGGCCGGTGCGACCAGATACGTGTTCGGCGACTTGGGCCGCTGAAGGGTTTTGAAATCGAGAAAATCGCTCATGCACAACTGTAGGAGCAAGCGCAACGGATTCGCCAGTGCATTCTGCATCTGACATTGAACAAAGTCCGGGCAAAAAAAGAACCGGGCCAAACAGGCCCGGCTCAAATTATCTACGCCACTCTACGCCCCAGAGCCCGCTAGCCTGGCCGGGAAACAAGAAAGCGCTTACTTGGGTGCGAAAGCCATGAACGGCTTCGTCGCGTCGCGCCAAGCAGACATGCAGAGTTCAGCCTGTGCGCTGACTTCGGACGTGTAAGCCGAGAGAAGGTTCTTGGCGAAGCCGGACTGTATTTCCATTGCTTCGCGTGGATCCTTTGCGCCGGTCAGCGACTGCGTGGCTTCGACACCCTGTTCGAGCGTGCGAGCAAAGAAGTCCATGTTGCGGGCGCCAATCGTGCGCATCATTTCCGAAGAAGATGCTGCTTGTTCTGCGAGGGCTTTCATGCCGCCTTCCGCATAACCACCGAACTTGCCTGCGAGGCCTGTCATTTGTTCCATGCCTTCATCAATCATTTTTGTTGCCGAATCTGCCACACGCGCTTCCGCTTTGGCTTTCGGAGAAGACTTGGGAGTGGTCTTTTTTGTTGTCGCCATGGGGAGGATCCTTTTCACGCTGGATACCCTAACGTAGCGTAAAATCCGAGCAATTGCAACAATTATTGTGCGGCGCAGCATTTTTAAATTCGCATGAAAATTGCAAGGCTTGAAACCTGATTACAGATTTGTGAGGCTGGGGCCTGCGTTAAGATGTGGTCAACCGATTTGACGGACTCTAGTTTAATCCTCGGGTGCCGGGGTTAACTCATTTTTGGAGAGAACATGATGCGGCTCGCACTACCACCTGTCCTGAAAGCACTCACTATAGCGGTGGCGCTGATGGCGGCAGGCCTGTTTGCCCAATCTGCTCACGCCGAAAAGTACGCCTCCATCGTGATCGATGCGGATACTCATGAAGTACTTCATGCCCGCAATGCCGATGAAGCGCGTTATCCGGCCTCCCTCACCAAGGTCATGACCCTCTACATGCTGTTTGACGCGCTGAAGACCGGCGAGGTCACCCTGGATGAGCGGCTCGTTGTCTCGCGCCACGCGGCGAGCCAACCCCCTTCAAACCTCAAGCTTCGCACCGGCTCGACCATGACAGTTCGCGACGCAATTGGCGCGCTGGTCAGCAAATCAGCCAATGATGTCGCTGTGGTTGTGGCTGAGCGTCTCGGGCGCACCGAAAGCCGCTTTGCCCAATTGATGACTGTGAAGGCCAAATCGCTCGGAATGAACCATACCCGCTTCATGAACGCGTCGGGCCTGCCCAACACACAGCAGCTGACGACCGCGCGTGACCTGGCCATCCTGGCCGATGCGATGCTCACCGATCATGCTGACTATTATCATTACTTCTCGTCCAGCAGCTTCCAGTGGGCGGGACGCACCTACAAGAACCATAATGAGTTGCTCGGCAAAGTAGACGGCGTCGACGGCATCAAGACTGGCTATACCCGCGCCTCCGGATTCAACCTGATGACGTCTGCCAAGCGCGATGGCAGCCGCATTATTGCGATCATGCTGGGCGGGAACACGTCCCGGTCTCGCAACGCGCATGTCGAGGATCTTGTTGAAGCTGCATTTACGACGCTCACCGATCCTGCGCATGACACACAGCTCGCCTTTGCCGGCGTCCTGCAGCCTGTACACCCGAACGATGCTGCAGAACCAATGCTGAATGGAAAACGCATCAGCGTGATCATTGCGGAAGGTGGCGGTGACGCAGATGACGACAAACTGGTCGTGGCTGAAACGGCACCTGCTCCAGCGCCAACGCCAGAAATTGTCGAACACACAAAGATGGAAACTCCGGTTGAGCCGTTTGTGCAGCCCAAGACCCACATCATGAGCGTATCGGAATACGAAGCGCGCCAGATGCAGATCGCGAAGTAACGCCTGAGTTCACGGTTCCAATCTGAAACGCAGCCCTTGCAAGCCCAGGCGGGCTGACCCAGAAGGCTTTCCAGCCATCAGGAGCGAACAGACGTGACCCGTGAAAGCGACATCGATATTGCGCGCAATGTAATTCGCATTGAACGCGAAGCCCTTGAGCAACTGGAAGCCGGTCTGGACACGGCCATCGAAAAGGCCGCTGACCTCATCATGGCCACGGATCGGCACATCATTGTGGCTGGCGTGGGCAAGTCGGGACATATCGGCCAGAAGATCGCGGCCAGTCTCGCATCGACGGGCACGCCCTCATTCTTCCTCCATCCGACCGAAGCCAGTCATGGTGACCTGGGAATGATCGTTCCAGGCTCAGTCGTGATCGCGATATCCTATTCGGGCGAGAGCCGCGAACTGGTCGATCTGATCCGCTATTGCCGCACCAATTCGGTACCCCTGATCGGCATGTCACGCGCGGCAGAGTCGACGCTTGGTCGGGGGTCGGATGTATTGCTGACGCTGCCAACCGTTGCGGAAGCCTGCCCCAACGGGCTCGCGCCAACATCCTCAACGACCATGGCGCTCGCACTTGGTGATGCGTTGACCATAGTCCTGATGGCGCGACGAGGCTTTTCACGGGAAGAGTTCGGATTCCGTCATCCGGGGGGGAAACTTGGCCGCTCCCTCCAGACTGCCGGCGACTATGTGGCGGGTCGCACAGACGATATACCATCGGTCAGCGAAACCGCGGCTGTCGAAGACGTCATTCTGGCCATCTCGGAAGGCCGCAAGGGATGCGTGGCCGTACTGGATGCGACTGGCGTGATTGCGGGAATGGTCACCGACGGCGACTTGCGACGTGCCATGCTGGCAGGAAAGCTGACCGGAAATGCCGCCGCGATCATGACGCCATCGCCCCGCACGATTTCACTCGACGAGCGCATGTCCGCAGTCATCAAGAGATTGACCGAGCATCGCATCTCCAACGCATTCGTTGTGCAAGATGGACGCCCGGTCGGGATTGTCGACATGAAAGACCTTCTCGCCGAAGGCTATGTCTGATTGGCCTACTTGGTCAGTTCGAACCGGATATTTACTTGGGCCGAATAGCCAATTTCACCGCCTGAAATCGGCGTGGATGCCATATCGGCAGATTCGTGCATCGCCATCATCCTGCCCATCGGTGCAGGCGAAGGTTCATTCCCGCCACTTTCGGAGATGTTGACGATGCGCGACACGCGCATGCCGACAGCTTCAGCGTAGAGTTCAGCGCGCGCAGTTGCGTCCGCAACGGCCTTGCGCCGCGCTTCGTCACGCGCATCACTGGCATCTTCAAGCGCGAAATTCAGGCCCGAGAACGTGTTACCGCCTGCGACAACGAGGCTATCAAGCGTTTCACCCAAACCATCCAGATTGGTCACTTTGACGGTCAGCTGGTTTGACGCCGAATAACCACGCAGAACCTGTTTGCCGTTGCGACGCCCATTGGCATCGGTTTCCTCGACATAGTCGTAAACCGGATTGAGAGAGATGTTCGACGTCTGCATGTCCTTGTCGGCGACGCCTGCGGACTTCAGCGCGTTCATCATGCTGGTCATCGCCTCAGCCTGCGCCGCCATTGCAGCAACTGCGGTCTTGGCTTCCTCGTTTACACCGGCCGTGATGTAGGCAATGTCCGGCGCGCGCTTCACATTGGCGGTCGCGGAAATATCCAACGTGGTTTCGGGCTGGATCGAATTGGGGTGGTAGGTCATCTGGCTCGTCCCGGTTGGAACCGAGTGGGACGGCATCTGCGCACAGGCAGACAGGGTTCCTGCCAGGGCGAAGGCGCTGGATGCGATGAACAGATTCCGGAAAGTGCGCATGTTGTCTCCTCGGTTTATTGATCGAGACCGATGGCTACCAGCGCATTGTGTCAAACTCGCGTCAGGCGGCTCCGACTTCGCGTTGCGGATACCCTTCCGGATTGCCGCTTTGCCAGGCCCATTGATCTCGGCACATGTCTTCCAACGTCAAACGAGTCTTCCAGCCAAGAAGTTCCATCGCATAGGAGGGATCAGCCCAATAGGCAGGTAAATCGCCAGCACGGCGTTCGGCGAAATTGAGCGGGATCTCCCGACCGCTTGCCTGTTCAAACGCTTTCACCACATCCAGGACCGAATAGCCGTTCCCGGACCCGAGATTGACTGTGAAACTGTCCGGACTTTCCAGCAGTTTCTCAAGCGCAACGATATGCGCTTCGGCGAGGTCAACGACGTGGATATAGTCGCGCACACCCGTGCCGTCCGGCGTATCGTAATCATTGCCGAACACGTTGAGATGGGGGCGACGCCCCACCGCCACCTGGGCAACGAACGGCATCAGATTGTTCGGCACCCCGTTCGGATCCTCGCCGATCAGACCGGTGGGATGCGCACCAATCGGGTTGAAGTAGCGCAGGATGCCCGCATTGATACCTGCGCCCGATGCGACGAGGTCATTCAGCATCAGCTCAACCGCATATTTGGTCATGCCATAGGGATTGGTGGGCGCCAGCGGATGGTCTTCAGTATAAGGCAGCGAAACCGGTGTGCCATAGACAGTGGCAGACGACGAAAACACGATATGTCCGACACCCGTCTGTTTCATGGCGTCGAGCAGGCTGAGTGAGCCCTGAACATTATTGCTGTAATAATCGAGCGGGTTGGCAGTCGATTCCCCAACGGCCTTCAGGCCGGCGAAGTGAATCACGGCCTCGCATTCGTGCTCGCGCAGAGCACCTATCATGGCCTCGGTGTCGCGAATGTCTGCTTCGATGACCGGCACATCATTTGCGCCCGTAATCTGACAAATCCGATCGATGGCGGCCATGCTGGAATTGACGAAATTGTCTACAATTACCGGCGTATATCCTCGGTTCAGCAACTCGACACATGTGTGCGAGCCGATATATCCAGCCCCCCCCGGCACGAGAATCCGCTTTGAGTTGCCTTGCATGAATTTTGACATCCCTGACTTGTCCCCAACTCCATCGTGTAGGTCGTGTCCAATGATCATGCAAACGATCTGCCACATTTACGCACGTAATTCGCAAGAGCGTGGCAGACAGCACATTGCCTTGCCAAAGAAGCACGCTAAAACGGGCCGCTGGGGCCTGTAGCTCAGTTGGTTAGAGCGGACCGCTCATAACGGTTTGGTCGCGGGTTCAAATCCTGCCGGGCCCACCATTTTCCTGTGAGAGCGCCTTTGCGCACAACCTGCTTCGGCGGAGCAGATTGAAGCTGGAAATTCTCAAAGCGCCCGCAAATGCGGGATCAGCCCAGCATCGCCCGGACTTCTTCGTCAAAATACGCAATCGTCGGCTTCAAGCCTTCCTCCAGCGCAATCGTCGGTTCCCAGTCGAGCGTATCGCGCGCACGGGTGATGTCCGGCTGGCGCTGACGGGGGTCATCTTGCGGTAGCGGCTTGTGCACCAGCTTGGATCGCGCACCGGTCATCTCGATGATTTTCTCGGCGAGTTGGCGGATCGTGAACTCGCCGGGATTGCCGAGATTGATCGGACCGGTCACGTCGTCGCTCGTATTCATCAGTCGGATCAGGCCTTCAACAAGATCCGAAACATAGCAGAAGCTGCGGGTTTGTTCGCCATCGCCGTAAAGCGTGATGTCTTCGCCCTTCAGCGCCTGAACGATGAAGTTGGAAACCACACGCCCGTCATTCGGATGCATGCGCGGTCCATACGTGTTGAAGATACGCGCGACTTTGATCTGGACCTTGTGCTGTCGATAATAATCGAAGAACAGCGTCTCCGCACAGCGTTTGCCTTCGTCATAACAGGCACGCGGCCCCAGCGGGTTCACATTGCCCCAATAGTCTTCCGTCTGGGGGTGGATCTCCGGATCGCCATACACTTCGGACGTCGAGGCTTGAAGAATTTTGGCCCGCGTCCGTTTGGCCAGGCCCAGCATGTTGATCGCGCCATGCACGCTGGTCTTGGTCGTCTGAACCGGATCGAACTGGTAATGCACCGGACTCGCCGGGCAGGCCATGTTGTAGATCTGGTCCACTTCGACAAAGAGCGGCACGGTCACGTCATGGCGCATCACTTCGAAACGGGGATTGTCGAGCAGATGCGCTACGTTGGTGCGCCGACCGGTGAAGAAGTTGTCCACGCAGAGCACTTCAGCCCCGGTATCCAGCAGGCGCTCGCACAGGAAGGAGCCGATAAAGCCGGCACCGCCGGTGACGAGAATTCGGGGGACATAATGCATCCCCCAGCGATCCCTGCTTTTCCCTATGGGGTCAAGACTCTTAGACATTTCCGGGCCTTGTGACAGACTGCTCATGGGAGGCCTGACAGATGAACCCTTTTGACCGCATCGTGGATTTCGCCGCGCAGCATCATGGAGATCGCGCCGCTGTTCTTGAGATGTCGCAGAATGCCCATCAGGCAAAATCCCTGAAGAAAATACCCGACGACCGGTATCTCGCCACGATGACGCGCTGCGTGTTCAATGCCGGCTTCAACTGGAAAGTCATTGATGCGAAATGGGACGGGTTTGAACTGGCCTTCGAGGGCTTCGATCCAAATAGGCTCGCCTTCTTTGGCGACGAGATGCTGGGGCAGCTCGTGTCGGACACGCGTATCGTGCGCAATGGCCAGAAGATCAAGGCGACGCTTGAGAATGCGAAATTCGTGGCGGACACCGCCAAAGCGCATGGCAGCTTCGGCGCGTTCCTCTCTGCTTGGCCCGTTGACGACCAGGCCGGGCTTCTCAGCTACCTGAACACAAACGGCTCACGCCTTGGCGGAGCGACGGGGCAGTATTTCCTGCGCTTCTCGGGCTGGGATGCCTGGATCACGTCTGGGGATGTCTGCCGCGCCCTGGTACGGGAGGAGGTGCTGGATAAGCCAGAGGCCAAATCCAAATCCGCGATGAAGAAAGTGCAGGTAGCCTTCAATCACTGGCATGCCGAGAGCGGCCTGCCTTATGCCCAGATCAGCCGCATTCTGGCTCTCAGCGTCGGCTAGACCTGCGCCTTCTGGCGAAAATAGTCGAGCGATCCACGATGGATCAGCGCATCGCCTGGCACGGTTTCATGAGCCTCTATGTCGGGCTTGTTTTTCACCTCATCATAGACGCCGCCGAAATCCTGGTAGCAGGCGTCGAGCAAGGCATCGAAGCTGTCGATCACGAAATAGGTCTGCTGGAAGTCGTCGATGATGTATTTGGTGCGCATGATACGCTGCAGGTCGAAGGCGACCCGGTTGGGGCTGTCATCCTCAAGCGCAAACACGGTCTCGTTGGGGCTTGAGAGAATACCGGCGCCATAGATGCGCAGACCGCCCGCTTCGCGGATCAGGCCGAACTCGACCGTGTACCAGTAGAGCCGCGCAAGATTGTGCAACTGGCCGAGTTGCATGGCCCGCTGTCCGCCTTTGCCATAGGCTTCCATGAAATCAGCGAATACTGGGTCAGCCAGCATCGGCACATGACCGAAAATATCGTGAAAAATATCCGGCTCCTGGAGGTAGTCGAACTCCGCCTCGGGTCGGATAAAGGCCCCGGCCGGAAACCGGCGATTGGCGAGATGGTCAAAGAAAATCTCATCCGGCACCAATTCCGCCACAGGCACAACGCGCCATCCCGTGATCTTTTCCAGCTTGTCCGACAGTTCAGCCATGTTCGGAATACCTGACGCGGACAGTTCAAGCTCTGCCATTGCTTTCAGGGCCACTTCCGAGGCCCGGCCTTTTGCAATCTCTCGCTGACGCAGGAACAACCGATCCCAGCGGTCGTGCTCTGCCGCGCTGTAGGTATCCCACGCCTGATCGATCGTGAAATCAGCGGCGCGCGGAGCGTCATGGTAACGATTCTTGGCAGGTGAAGTTGTCATGGTCGGACTGTACAGCAAATCAATATATAGTTCCATATGAAACTATATACCCCTCTCTTGAGCGGCTTCCAGCACTCGGGTCGACGGCGTTAAGGGAACATGCCAGTAAGGTTTCGGGAATGAAGTGGGGCGTACAATTGTAATCGGTATGACAGAATCAATTTCCCCCGCAAGCGCCGCGCCGAAGCCCTTCAAGTCTTCAGCGATCAGCTTCTCTGTGATCATTGTGAACTATAATGGGGGCGCGTACTTGCAGGCCGCCGTCGATTCGCTGAAGACCCAGACGCTTCAGGACTTTGAGCTGATTGTCATCGACAATGCATCGACCGACGGATCGCCAGATACGTTGGATCTCTCTGGTATCGCACAAGCCAGGCTCATAAAGAATTCGGACAATGTCGGTTTTGCGGTGGCCAACAACCAGGCGGCAAATCTGGCGCGCGGGCAATGGCTCGTATTGCTCAATCCGGACGCCACAGCGTCCGCCAACTGGCTGGAGAAGCTTCAAGCCGCCTCCCGGCGCTATGCGGGCTGCCATGTGTTCGCCTCGACCCAATACTGCCTCGACGACCCGGATATGCTGGACGGCGCGGGCGATGCGTATTTGATCTTCGGCATTCCTTGGCGGGGTGGCTTCGGCCATCCGGCTTCCAAGCTACCCGATACGGGCTTCTGCTTCAGTCCATGCGGCGCTGCGGCAATGTATGACCGGGAACTTTTCCTGCGTATCGGCGGCTTTGACGAACGCTTTTTCTGTTATTGCGAAGATGTCGACATCGGCTTCCGCCTGCAGCTTGAAGGGGAGCCATGCGTCTTCCTCAAGGATGCGGTTGTGCACCATGCGGGCAGTGCCATTTCTGGTCGCCACAGCGCCTTTTCATCCTATCACGGAACACGCAACCGCATCTGGACCTATGCGAAGAATATGCCGACTCCTTTGCTGGTCCTAACTGCTCCGGTTCATCTCGTTCTGTCGGTGTATCTCATTTTCCGGAGTGCCATGATCGGATGTTTCAAACCCACACTACGTGGAACCTGGCACGGCGTGCGAGATCTACCGGCGATCCTGTCAGACCCACGCTGGCGTGTTCGGAAGAGAAAGCGTTCGATGATGGATCTTCTCCGCACGATGACGTGGAATCCACTACGCATGAACCAGAGACTGCCTCATGTCCGGCCCCTGCCTTCTGACGCGGATCAACCCCTGATCGCCCGAGAAGCACACTAGAACAGGCGACAGACTCCGTCAGTCACCCTCAACCGAACCGCCTAGATGGACGAAGTCATGCAAGGCTTCTGCAATCCGCAGATCTTCCTCAGTCTTGATGACATGACCTGCCATCTTGTTGACGGGAAACACGCCTCGTCGGCCCGCATATGTTGCGCAGCCGCCGGACTCTTTTGCGGCGAGGAATGTCGCAGAGCGCCACCCTGTGATAGACCAGGAAACCTTCCGAACAGGATCGAGATCCTGCGAGTTCGTCTTCTCGGAAAACGTGAAGTTCACAGGCTCATCATGGTAGAGGCATTCCAGCTGATCATCGACCACGCTGAGCAGCACGTCGACATCGGTTTCAATCATTGCACTTACAAAGTCGCGCACCTCAGCGGTTGTCAGCAATGGCGCAATCGAGTGTACTTGGAACACGCGATCACAGGGATTGGCCTTCAGGAACTCTGTCACGAAGTCTTCACTCGTTGCGTTGTTGGATCCAAGCTCCTCCGGGCGCTGATGGAACTCAACACCCTCGGCTTGCGCAATCGGCCCGAAGTCCGGATGTTCGGAATTCACGATGATGCGGTCGAAGACACCCGCCTCGCGGCATTTCCGGATCGCGTGCACGATCAACGGAACGCCTTTCAACGGCGCCAGGTTCTTCTTTTGCAGACGCTGGCTGCCCATGCGGGCGGGGATCATCGCGATATTGGTCATGCGGCAACAAGCCTTTCGGTTTAGCGCAAATAGTCTGGAATATGGCTCAATGCAGGTTGGGCGTTTTCTAGCCCTTCAATCGCAGCCATGCCCATCATGAAAATGGCTTCTTCAGCGCTACCGCCAATATGGCCTGTAGCGATGAAGTTCGGCAGTCGCAGCAGATCCATGTCCGTCGGGGGTTCCGGTTCAAACACGTCAAACGCAGCCGCCGCAATGTTCTCATTGTGCAACGCGCGCTTCAGCGCTGCCTCGTCCACCAATCCGCCACGCGCCGTATTGACCAGTACCGCATCAGTCCGCATGCGAGCCAGGCGATCGGCATTGATGATCATCGACGTGGCAGGTGTGAACGGCACGTGCAGCGAAAGGACTTCACTGGTCTCGACCAGTTCATCCAGTGAAACGCTTTTCACGCCAGTTTCCTCACAGAATTCCGACAGGTCGCGAATATCATGCGCCTGGACTTCGCAGCCAAGCGCCAGCATGAGCCGCGCCACTTCCTTACCAACATGTCCGCACCCCAGCAGGCCCACTTTGCGGCCTTGCAACTGACGACCCTTGATCTGACGAAATTCACCACCCACGATTTCCATATGTGACCTCACCACATGGCGCAGGCTGGCGATACTGAGTGCAATCACAAGCTCCGCGACAGACCGGCGATTCACGCCGCCTGTCCAGCCAACGTGGACTCCGCGGGCTTCACACGCATGCAGGTCCACATTGTTCAGGCCTACGCCATATTTGCCGATGACTTTCAAATCAGGCAGCCGCGCAAGGATGTCATCGGTGATCTTCTCGAGCGCGACTACGACGTGGGACTTGCCCTGCAGAAAGGCGACGAGTTCATCACCCGCCAAGGTGCGCCCGGTATCGTTCAAAGTGACGTCGCTGTAGCGGCGATTGAGTTCAGCGGTCAGCTTTTCATGCGCGGAAAAGGAACGCGATAGCACGGCGACGGAGGCAGTGTTGTTCATTGAAATTTTCTCCTGTCCCGAGATGCGTATCCCGCTTACGAACCGGCTGCGAAATGCAACTCGGCCTCCCCAAGACCGTCGACACTTGCCACAATTCTGGCAGGCCCATCAAGGCCCACACGCGGGGCCAGCGCCCCAAGCAGGATTACGTCGCCGCGCCGATGTTCCCATCCTCTCGCTGCCATGCGATTCACATGATCGGTGAGCAATTCAGACGGCAACGCAACCAGCTGCCTGACATCACCCTCCTCCTTCACGACACCGTCCACAATCAGCCGACCCATGCGATCAAGATCATCGAGACTATCGGCGCCCTCTACGCCCTCTCCGGCAACCGCATAACCTGCTGCACCATTGTCCGCGACCAGCGCCAGGCCGCCATGGATTGCCAGCGCAGAGAAGCGGGTTTCGGGAACTTCGATCGCGGCAATGGTCCGCGCCACCGCATCCAGCACCTCAGCGCGCGTATATCCACCGGGCTTCAGCGGCAGGTCAGCCCCCAGGACGACCGCCAGTTCACATTCCGCGCCCGGCTGCCTGAAGTCGGTCATGGGCCGAGTGTCACCGGACGATATCATGTTCGTCGAGGGGATCAGTCCCGAGAAAGGCCGGGCCAGCCCAAGACCGTCGCGCGACCCCTGATTGCTTGCGCCCAGCTTCCAATGGCCGCCTTTCAGTCCCAACGCCCTCAGATAGGAGTCCTGCTCGCCTTCGGCGGACTCGTAATCGGCCGGCTGTTGGTCTGTTGGGAGGGAGCAGATGGCGCCCGTTCGGGCTGCTGAAACCAGTGCGTCGGAAAGATTTTCGAAGTGCTTCATGAAATCAGAATGCCTGAATGAGTCATGCCGTTTGCTCCTGCATTACGCCTTGTTCTAGGGGAGCAACTACCCTATCAAAAGCCCCTCAGGTCAGGGAACACCTCACGGCTTCGAATTCCGTACCGAATTGATACGCGAGTAGATAATCCAGCTATGTCCATCGTGATCAATTACGAACTCTTGCTGGCGAGCGCCAAGGCAAGCGGCGACTTCCTCCGCTCACGATTCGCAGATGCCGCAATAGACACCGCGCTGGCGCGAGATGTGAAACTTGCCGAAGATCGCCAATCAGAAGAAATGGTGGCCGCCGGACTGCTTTCCGATAGTCCGTGGGGCGTCATGTCTGAAGAGGGTGGATGGCTCCGAGAGCCAGCGAGCCCGGATGACCCCTATTGGGTGATCGACCCCTTGGATGGAAGCTACAATTTCATGCGCGGAATCCCCTTGTGCGCTGTTTCCATTGCGCTTTGTCAGGGAATGACGCCGCTAGCGGGCGCGGTATATGATTTTGTCCGGGACGAACTTGTCCACACGAATGAGACAGCCGGGCTGTATCGCAACGGCGAACGCATTGACCGCGCGGCCCTTGGCGGCCCGTCGTCCCTCTCAACAGGTATCCCCGCCGCCACACGCTCCAATGCCGAAGCCGCGGCAAAGAATGCCGAGTCACTGAACGCCTGGGGCAAGGTACGGATGATCGGCTCGGCCGCCCTGTCCCTCTCATGGGTCGCTCAGGGGAAACTGGACGGATACAAAGAAACAGGAATCAGGTGGTGGGATGTCGCCGGCGGCCTCGCATTGGTGCGGGCCTCTGGCGGAAATTTCACCGTCGCAAACGACGATATATGGTCACCGCTGGAAGTCTCGGCCAATGGCCGTTAGCGACGCCCAGCGTAGAGTTTTAGGAGTGAAGAAATGTCAATGAATGTTGGAATTTGCGGATTCGGCAAAATGGGACAAATTCGTGCCGATGCGATCGAAACGCACGGCTTCGCCCAGATCAAATCCGTCTTCGACGTCAACATCCCCGATGACTGCAAATACCCGGTCGCCAATTCCATTGACGAGATCATCGAAGACCCGGACATCGACATTGTCTTTCTTTGCCTGCCCAACTATTTCAACAAGCCAAAAACGATCATGGCACTGAAGGCTGGCAAGCACGTCTTCTGCGAAAAGCCCCCCGCTTTCAGCGCTCAGGATGTGCGCGATATTCAGGAAGTCGAACGCGCCAGCGGCAAAGTACTGATGTACGGTTTCAATCACCGTCAGCACGGTGCAATCGACAAGATGAAGAGCATCGTGGACTCCCGCAAGTTTGGCTCCATTCTCTGGATGCGTAGCCGCTACGGCAAAAGTGTGGATGGTGACTATCTGAACACATGGCGGGCCAAGAAGGAACTGGCTGGCGGCGGCATTCTGCTGGATCAGGGCATCCACATGCTCGACCTCCTGCTCTACCTGACCGGCAAGCCGTTCGACGAAGTTCACGCCATGGTCTCCAACATGTACTGGAAAACCCCCGGCATCGAAGACAATGTCTTTGCGATCATGCGCAACACGCAAACGGGCGTCACTGCGTCGGTCCACTCCACCATGACGCAATGGAGACACCTGTTCTCGCTCGAAGTCTTCATGGAGCGCGGCTATATGGTGCTGAACGGTTTGAAGACGTCGTCAGGGACCTATGGCGACGAGATCCTTACCATCGCTCAGAACCGCACAACGGCGCCAGCGGCAACATGGGAAGACGAAGAACGCCTGACCTTCCACATCGACCAGTCATGGGCACGGGAGATCGAGCTCTTCTTTGACAGCGTCCAGAACGGTGCCCCGGTTAAATTCGGGTCCTCTGATCAAGCCCTTGAAGTCATGTCCCTGATAGACATGATTTACGAGCATGATCTGCATCAGGCACCAAACCTCGCCGACCAACTCAACATGACCGTCAAGGAACTGACCTAGCCCGGACGCTCCGGCTTCGGCGTCTTTTCTGCCGCTTTCAGCATCTGATGGAGGGTGTCGATCAGTACGGCGTGGATTTCGGCGGTTTCCACCAGTCTCTGAATCCACTCACCCATTGTGAGCGGTCCGTTGACGGGATCATAGGTTGCCTCGTTCGGCATCGAGGTCAGATGGCGTTTGTCTTTCCAGTGCCGGGCGTAACCGTCCAGTGTGAGCGGGTCATGTGAACCGCCGATACGCGCCACAAACCGGCGCGCTGGCTCGTGATGGCGGGCAATTGTCGCTGCCGGGGGAACATGCCGGTCTGGCGTGCGCGCATCCCACTCGTCGATATCCACACGTCCGTCGATCGCCTGATCCAGCACATAACAGCTCAACAATGCGTTATCATCATATAGAGCCTCGGCGTTGATCGTGCCGGCGCCCTTGTCACCGCCGGTTGGCGACCCGGCAACGATGCCGCCGGCAAGAACATTCAACCGCGCCGAGGGACTTGATGTCCCTATCCCGACCTGGCCATCCGCATCGATGGTCATGCGCGCAGAGCCCGCCGTGTAGAACTGCGTGTTGTCGCCAGTGCGTGCGAACAGGATCGGACCATTGCCAGTTGAAGTGGTCGTGTCATCCTGCATCTGAAACACAATGGTCGGATCGGTTCCCTCGAGCTTGAAGGCAACATTCGCCAAGCCCGCATTGACATGGAAAGGTGTCGCTGGCGCATCCGTCCCGATACCGACGAACCCGGTATCCTTGTCGACCGAAATTGCATCCCGCCACACGCTTCCATCATTGCTGACCTTTATGTGGAAATCGTCATCACCCGTCAGACCAATCTCCGCGCGCCCTGATGCGCCCGATTGCATGAGAAGAGAGGCAGTCGCGACCGGGGCACTCTTGTTGACGTTTAAGCGACAATCTCCGTTACCGGGTGTGACGTCATCATGCTGCAACAGGACAGAGTCAGATTTCACAGACAAGCGATTGGAAAGGTCGGCTATCGTGTTGATCCCCAATACCGGGCTCTCTTCCGATGGCGCGGCGCCCTCCATAACCACCCAGTCAGCGCCATTGAAAACGCGCATCATCGCTTCATCCAGAATGTAAGCCCGCATACCCGCCAGTGTCGGGAATACGGCCCATGCACCATCCTGGAATGTGGCGATTGTATTCACGGCATAGCCGGACCAGTTCTCGCCCGTCGCGCTGGCAGGAATGATGTAGGCCTCGCCGTCCAAAGGCGCCTCGGGCTGGATCGAAATTGCTTTCGATTGCACGCACAGCTGAACCATCTGGTCCAGCTTGCGGAACGCCTCGTTTACGGTGACATGTTTCTGGGCCTGATTGGGTATCAGGTATGGCAGACCAAGACGTGCAGACTCGTCCATGGGGAGCTCCTTTTATTTGAACTTTTTGGACATCAGTGTATCTCACGCTTGCATTCAGGCGGATAACTTCCGCTAATTCCACTCAACGAGAATCAGAGCTGCTGAGCCAGATAGGTTACGATATCAACAGCTCGCCTCAGCAGTCCGACAAGTTTCGCGCTGAGTTATGAAACACGCCTAAGGGGATTGATATCGTGCAGACATACAGGCCTGACATCGACGGCCTCCGGACCATCGCGGTATTGTCAGTAATACTTTTTCACGTCGGATATTCGCAATTTGGCGGTGGCTTCGTCGGAGTCGACATATTTTTCACGATCAGCGGATATCTCATCACGAAGATTATCGTTGAAGAAAAATGTGAAACGGGAAAGTTTGACTTTTTTCGCTTCTACATGCGTAGAGCGCGGCGTTTGCTGCCGACTCTACTCCTCGTGGTCGCGGCGACCCTTCTGGTGGGATTTTTTATGTTCCCCAAGGATCTGACGCAGGATCTGGGAGGGTCGGCAGTTTACAGTTTGCTTAGCATTTCAAATATCTATTTTTGGCTCAATAGCGGCTATTTTGATGCAGGCGCAAACCTCAGACCCCTTTTGCACACGTGGTCACTTGCAGTCGAAGAACAATTTTATCTTGTTTGGCCCGCTCTACTAGTTGGGACGCTTTCATTAGCAGCGTCGGGAAGGAAAGCGCTCTTAATAGTGCTGCTATTCGTGGGATGCGGTTCATTTCTTGCCGGGGAACTGCTGCTCAACGGGTGGGGTCCCACCTACATCCAACAATTAGCTATCGACGCTGAGACCACGACGTTTTTTCTCGCCCCCTTTCGTATGTATGAGTTCATCCTCGGGGGGTTAGTTCTTTGGCTCCCCAAGCTTGGCCCAAAACGCTCGCTACTGTCCGATCTGATTGCCCTCACGGGCATCGGTCTGATGGCCTACGGTATATTCTTTGTTACCGAGGAAAGTAAATTCCCTTCGTACAATGCTCTTGTTCCGTGCCTGGGAACCGCACTCGTCATTTGGGCTCAAAATGGCAGGTTCATACCGGTCGCACTAGGGATCGGCCCCATGGCATACCTTGGCCGAATTAGCTACACGCTCTATCTGATCCACTGGCCGGCTACTGTCTACTATGGTTTTTGGCGTGCGGGTCCACTCGAGAATGCTGATCGAATCGCAGTTCTGGCAGTTACTTTCGTATTGTCAGCAACAGTGTACCACCTGCTGGAAAAACCACTTCGCAGACCCACGCCTAAGCGACAACAGCTAAATCGTAGTGCTTTCGGACTCGTGTGTTGTTTTGTTGGTTTGATATTGATGCTTCCCAGCGCGAGCCTCTATCGCGGTGCAGCAAGTGCCTCAAATCTCGCCCTTCTGGAGACCCCTTCGGAAATTGGAGAAGAAGCACAACACTCAGTACAGAACGACAATTTCGCGGTGGACAATAATGAAAAATGGACTCCATTGAACGCAAACACCGTCAATCGTTCGGCTATGCAGAGATTGTACCCACACCCGTGCATATGGGATGAAGATATGGTCTCTTTCAGACAGGTAGATGGAGAATGGCTTTGCAATGATAGAGCACCTATTCAGATACTAACCATTGGCAACTCTCACGAGCGCGCTGGCTATTCCTACATAAGGAATGTTTTCAGCGAGGAGTTCCGCGCATCCGAATTCGGAATCACCTACGCCTCCACTCATTCTCGCGGCATTGACGAGGACGGGAAAATTATCAGATGCAACTTTCATAAACTGAAGGACCTGCCATTCCGCTCCAGTGTATCTGAGTGCAAATGGATAGTGGCACAACTTGCAGATCAACAAGCTATCGCGTCTGACTACGACGTAGTTGTCGTCAGCGCACTTCGTCCAAATGACTGGGGGAAAATATATTTGGACTACGCTGCTCAACTACAAAAAAACAACCCTCAGCTCAGAGTTGTAGTGATCGGCAGTCTCGTCAGTATAGGAGACTATCGTTGCATAGATCTGGTTAATCAGAAGAAAGATCTTAGGGCGTGTTCAAACAACGACTTGGTGGAGTACTACTCCCCCAACGAAGAAGATGAAATCCGCTCCAATTGGCCGGACTTAGAGTTTTTCTACGTAGACCAGCGTAAGTTGCTTTGTGGGAATGGCGATTTCGAATCCTGTGATATCTATGAAGACGGAATTCCAATTTTCTTTGATGGTAGCCACTTAAATTGGTTAGCTACAATCAAGTTGGTAAGGCTATCAGAAGAAACAAGGCTACGAGACAGGCTGAAGCACTACATATTAGGCCGTCATTAGACCGCTCTTGCGGCAGATATCCAATCTGCCCAGCATAGACCGGAGCAGGCAATTCACGAGCGCAAGCCGCGCCGCTTCAGTAGTGGCGGGATTACTTCATGAAAGAATTGGCGCCATGACAACAGACGCAACTTTCTGAGTCGCGTTCCTGCCGATCCCTTGACTAGATCATGCTTGATTCCCAGCCCACGCGACGGCCGGTCGAATATGGCCAAGTTCACATGGCCCACGCCCAGTTTCCATAGCTTGATGCTCAATGCATGCTCATTGAGTATGTTGCGCACCTTGTTCTTGAAGAGCGGAAAGGTTGTTTCGCTCAGGACATAGCCCCGTTTGTCTCCTCGTCGCCAGACCTTGGTCTGGTGCGTGTAGAGAAACTCCTGATAGTTCTGCGAAAGCGGAGCGCTCTCCCGAAACGGCTTTTCAGGACAATAGCGCGTGAATACTTCGTTTGCCGTCGAGAAACTGGTCACAGGATAAAGCTTCTCGAATACGGATCTGGGCACCATGAAGAAGGTCGTGCACAACCATTTCCGACAGGCCTGCCCGCCGATACGCATTGGCTGGGCCAGCGTATCGAGCGGATCCGGATTGACTCGAGAGAATGTATCTACCCATCCCAACACGGTTTTCTGTGCTGGCAGTTGGCGGATAATGTCGGCGTCGATCGCTTCCAGCGCCTCCAGCGGCTTCGAATTGGCCAGGGCATCATTGACCATCAATACGACGTCGAACGTTTCCGGCAGCCTCGCCCGAACTTCGCGCCAGCCGCGATCCCAGCCGGTAAACTCATGAGCTGTATTATCGCCGCCGACCGCAAAGGCGCGGCATGGCCAGCCCTCAGTCGATGCTGATTGCCACTCGCGTTGTTCGTTCGCATTGTCGATCTCAACAACCGTGAACTCTATGCCTTCTCGCGCCTTAAAGAAATCTCCGAGAACCGCACGCACGCCTTTGGTTTTCTCGGGGTCGAATGTCAAGAACAGGACAAGTACCCTGAAGGCACGATCCCCTGCACCCTGCAGACGGTCGTCGTGGCTGGGCACACCATCAGCGCTCATTGAACAATACCGTGAACATACTCAACTATTCTTCGTCTCTTGAACTACCGCAGCAATCTGAGAGACGGAAATTGCCTCTTTCTCCCGAAGGCGGGCCAACACTTCCGGTAGCAGTTCCTGCGCTTGCGGTGAGAGCATGAGATGCTTGAGGAATCCTGGGTTACGCCGAATGGCCAGCGTAAGCGCTTTCCTGTTCTCGAACATCAGCTTCGCCATCGCCCGGTCTTCCAGAAGAAGAGAAAGATTGTGATGAGACAAAATTGCCTGACCGAACAGTTTCCTCAGGACAGGCACACGGCGAAATGTTCCAGCAAGCAAGCGGACGAAGTTCTGCTTGACCCTGTGCTTCAGCGACGGCGTACCGCGGCGCGCGACTGGTTTCCTGGTCGCTTGGTCGATAGCGACGAGCGTTTTGCGTGTTGCCTGCAACTCGTCTTCGGAGGTCACGTTCGCCTTGGGTGCATACTCGGCCTCGCGTCCGAGTAGATCGTCGATCAGGCGGACATAAGCATCAAAGCCCAAGCTGGAATAATCATGCTGCCGGATTTCGGACTGACGTGCAGGCAGATTGTCGAGCACATCGGAGATAATGGGCGCAAGCTCTTCTGGCTCGTCCATTGACGCATAAATCAGCTTGTCCCCGCTGACCTCTCTCAACACAGGAAGATCGTACACGACACACGGCACGCCACAATAGAGCGCCTCGACCGGTGGATACCCGAACCCCTCGAACCTCGACAGAAAGAGCATCAAATCTGCTTCGTATAGCAGTTTGAACTTCTCGACATCAGTCACACGATGCTGGAAGCGGACCTCCACATCGTGCTCTTCGCCCCATGTATGGTAAGCAGAAGCAACGGATTCATCCATCGTCGCTGTGCCGACAATAAATGTCAGCCGACATCCCGACAGGGCGGGTCCGGCATGATCGAGCAATTCCATGCCACCCTTGTATCCGAAAGCGCCGCCAAAACGCGTGATACAGATGACAGATCGGCGATCCTCGGACTTTACCGCAAGGGATTTGGCTTCTGCAGCGGCCAGGTCATTGATGGGTGGGTTGATGTGGTGAAAGCGGGCGCCTGTACCTGCAAAATACTCTTCCGCATGCGTCTCACCTTCCAGTGTCGACGCGAGAACCACATCCAAATGCGGCCCAATAGCCTTCCATGCGTCCCACGGCTTCTGGTTTGTGCCGTGCTCTGCCGTCTTCGCAATCCAGTTCGGGGTCTCGAAACTCAGCATTCCGAGCTTCGCCTTGTTTGCAACGGAAATGTCCAGCGCCCGCCGGAACACTTTCACTGGCGGATGCTTGTGCGGAATAATCCAGACAAAATCCCATGGCCCATCGGGCGTGTCCGAAAAATCCCGCGTCAGTCGCAACACAAACCGATCTCCGAAGTCGAAATCTTCGAAGTCGTCAATGAAGATCGGCGTATTGTTCGTCCAAAACGTGACCTGATGACCAAGCGCCGCAAACGCCTGTGCCATCATCCATGCATGGTAGCGCCCACCTGAATAGGCGCCTTGAGGCATGATGCTGCAAATAAGGATTTTCATGCCAGCCCCTGAACAAGCACGTGCGGACAAGCCTACTCTTCAGCCGACTTTTTCTTGCGCCGAAGCCAGATACTGGCCCCCTGGTTCTTCAGGCACAATGGCATGCGCTCCTCGAAGAACTCGCGGTGGAACCTCTGCATGAATGTATTCGTGTACACGATTTCGAAGTCGCTGTTGAATTCGAGAAACGCCCGAAGGAGATAGGTCTCCGTCCACCAGCGGCCCTGATACACCCAATGCTCGGGATATTCGAACGGATAGTGGATGTCGTGGAAATGGACGTACACCCCCTCATTGATGTGCGGGAGTATCTCGAAGAACATGTGGTTCACATCACTGCCCACGCGAGAGACGTGCGTCGAATCGACAAACAGAATGTCGTTTTCCTGCAGCGAGGTGAAGACTTCGATATCGACATCCTGAACCCGCTTTTCGATGATTTCACGGGTCTCGAGATCGGACGGACGCACCAGCGACTTCAACAATTGCGGATACGGTTCAACGAAACGGATATCGATATCACCATTGAAGAACGCGTCATTGGTATCGAGCATACAGCACGAGGAATACCCGGACCCGACCTCAACGATGCGCTTGGGTTTGACGCGACGCATCATGCTGTAAAGCGAGATGGCATCGGAGTAGGAGTAGCCCCCATTCAGGAAGCCGTAGCGCATCTTGTCAGAAGGCTCGTCGCCAAATGGAATATCGTCATAGAAGGACGCAAACTCTTCAAGCACGGCCAATTGCTTGTCTTCGTTCAGACCGATGCCCGGCAGGGTACGCCGATCACGATTGAAGATTCGCGCTTCGTCGGCCTTGATGTCTTCAATGTTGGCGACCGGAGAATAGAAATGCCCAAGTGCGCGCCATAGCGGGCTCTTCTCGTCATCGGCACCGACCTTGTTGATCTTGTCTTTCAACGAGCGGACTATCTTTTTCAATGCAGCATTTTCCTTCTGCAGCACTTCAAGTTCATCCTTGTTGTCTTGTACATCCGTCACTGGATTACCCCACTTGGTTCAAGCCTCAGGAACGTGCGCTTGCCATCATCTCGTCGAGCAGGATGGCAGCACTTTTTCCTATACGTGTCGTCTCATAGTCTTCGCGCGCTTTGCGGCGAGCAGCAATTGCAAAAGCTGCTTTTGCCGCGTCATTCGCCAGTATGCTTCGAACGGCGTCGGCCATGTCAGCTGCGCTGAAATCATCCAGCACAATCCCGGCATCATCCAGCACGAATTCGGCCGCGCCGCCTGAACCCTTGAAACAGATAATCGGCGCGCCAAACGCAGCCATTTCCATGACCGAGCGTGGAAAGGGGTCATCGCGCGATGTCATCAATCCAATTTCAAACAGTTTCAAATATGGATAGGGGTTCTTGCGCGCGCCCGGGAAGACGACCCGACCGGAGAATCCCGCATCTTCCACTTTCTTCAACATATCCTGCCGCATACCGCCATCACCGATCCAGACGAAGTAGACGGGCCGTCCCTTCGGTTCGGAACGCAGGACATCCAGGGCGGTATCGACGAAGTAATCGACCCCCTTCCGGCTATCGACTGACCCCAGACCGCCAATGATGACAGCATCTTCAGGCAGCGCGAGTTCCTTGCGCATCTCGCCGACGGTCAGATCTTCAGCCTTCTTGTCGAAAACTTCCGGCTCCATGGAGCCGGGCACGATCCCGATGCGCTCATGTGCGATGGAGAATGTATCTTTCAGATAATTCCGAACAAATTCGGAAACGGCGAAATATTTGTAATCCGGCTGCTTGAACGCATTCAATTGCACCTGATTGTACAGCGCGATCGTCGTCCATAATTCCCGCACATGGATAAGCGTCGGTGCCTTCATGCCTAGCTTGGCCAGCAAGTCCCCGTTCACAGTCGTGTTGGAATACACAAGATCAGGCTTGAACTGACGCAGTTTCAGCCGCAGGCGCTGTTCATGTCGCCACTGGCGGAATTTTCGCCGCCGAACGTCTTCTGGCAGAGGCGGTCGTTTCGCCCCTTCCGGGCGCATATCGGCCGGATCCAGAAAATGCTGGTAGTAGACATGAGTTGGCGCGAGTTTTTCAAACTCACTGCGCAGCGGACCTTCCTTGCGCATCAGAACCTGGAATTTCCAGTCCCGATTGGCGGCAAAATGCTTCATCAGCGTAAGCAGGCTTATGGGCGCGCCACTCATCGTGCCGTGATGCGATATGAACAGGATGCGTTTCTTTTCGGTCATGTCTACTTTTTGAAAATGCTGTCAAAATCGGTTCGGGGAAATGCATCAAGGAAGCTGTTGACGCCGGCATTGTAGATTTCGCGGCCAGCCTGCTTGTAGGCGTCGGCGGCCACTTCATAAGCCTTGTCCTGAAGTGAGGTGTTTGGCACGCCGATCACGTCTCCGATCTGGTAATAATCGGGGTTCATGTGGCACTGCCGAACGAGTTCGTAGTTCTCCTTGGTCACCTCGATCTTGCCGGGTGGAAAATTCTTGGCCAGCGCACCATAACTGTGATCGACGCCAATCAGGTAGACCGGATTGCAGCCCAGATAGTAGGCCAGCTGCAACGCGATGTAAGTGATGGTCGAGCCCAGATACACGATGTTGGAAAAGTCACGGGAGAACTGGATTCCCATTTCGTCGAAATAGTACGGGTCGCCCCGGCGCGCGTTGAAAAACAGCGTGTCGCCGAAATTCTTGAAACAGTACGCGTTGTAGATCGCCGCCATTTTGGTCGGCCCCACAACATTGTGGATTTCCTTGCGGCGCAACTCGGTCTGCTCTGTATCTTCGAACAGGAGATATTTGGTGTGGAAGCCCCACTCGTCGAACATCTGGTAGATGCCATTGGCCCCGAACGTGATCTGGTCTCGCAGCGGCGTCAGGTCCATTTCCTTCAGGCTCGGACCATTCCCGATAATGAATCCCGGCTTGCCCTGGTGCTTGTTGCGCATGTGGCGCAGCGTGGTCTGGAATCCCGGCCGGCGATAAAACCCGAACTTGCCAGCGCCGTTACGGCCCGGCTTGATCTGGTCAAAGAAATTCATACGCGCCCGCACGAGACGCAAATAGCCGGCGGCCTTTTCCTTTTCAGGAAACCTGTTGGTCCAAACAATCATCTAGGGCGTCCCTAACTTCTACTATGTTCCCTGCAACAGGGAACCTTCACTTGCGGACATGAATCGATCTTTGAAATGCGGATTCAGTCCCGCCCCCCAATTATACCTAATACTTCCGGATGGTTTTTGAGAGCTCTGGATACGACCATCTGAGCGCCATCAAGAGTAAGATGCGACCCATCCCAAACAGCCAACTGACGATCATTCATGAAAAAATCGCACATATTTTCAGAACATAACGTCTCAACTCGCGAAATATATTTTACGTCGGGAATCGCCTGAATTCGAGCTCTCGACAAATCGTCCTGACGCGCCGCACTTCTGTAAAAGCGCTCGTACGCCAATCTGTTTATATCATCGACGGTACTACCCGACCTGATCAAATCCAGAGCTTCAGCATGAAATTTTGACGTAAAACTCACGCTGCGCCCCATGAAGATGATCGGCAAAGCTTCACCAGCCTGATTCTTGCGTCTCAGCAGCGCAACGAAATCTTCAATCCCATCCATGTCCTCTGCAACGCACCAATTGGCGATGAAGAGAATATCCGCTGTCTTCAACATATCATTTGCCGTCAGCTCAGATAGCGGCTTGGCGCATTTCGTGCCTTTCCAAGATTCAGGAGATTGGGTCGACATGACCCAACAAGCTTCTTCGACATGCTGCATTCGGATTTCGTGTGTCGCCGACAATAGCTGCGACAATCCATTTGAGATGTCTCGCGCATGACTGTCGCCGATAACGAGAATTCTTGGCTTTTCACTCGAGAAGTGAGCCTTCCGCGTATTTTGGTTGCTATAGGCAACCGTTTGCACCTGAAGCTCTTTCAAATCCAGGATATCCATATTGGCGGCCGGACCGTAACGCCATGACCAACCTGTATTCGCCCACATGCTTGCGCCCGAATACATCGCAACGGCAGCACAACCGAGACAAACGGCAGCGAATGCTCCTCCCGATAGCGTGTTGCCATCCACCTTCTCAGGTCTGCGGTACGGCTTCTCTATAAAGAAGTACATCGCCACAGCAGCGCCGATCGAAACCGCGCAGATGGCCACGCCTTCAAGAACAGAGATTGGGACGCGCTTCTGATACTGATAAAAAACAAAAACCGGCCAATGAACCAGGTAAAGCGAATAGCTGATCAGGCCAATTCCCACCGACAGCCGATTTCGGAGAAGTGCTCCCACAAGCCCAGCCTTGTCCCCACTATAAATAATGAGGACGGTGCCGACACAGGGCAGAAGGGCGTTGTAGCTCGGGAACAGCGTGTCTTCCGTGTAAACCAGAACACTGTAGGAAATCATCACGAGTCCTATGAGCGTTGCCGCTGCATGGAAGAGTGCGCTTCCCGGACGCTTTCGGACACCCCAGACAAGAACACCGCCTATTACAAATTCGAATACCCGGAACGGTGTCAGGAAGAAGATAGATGCACGTTCTTCACTGAACCAACCCGTCGTAAACGGCAAAGCCTGATTGAGAACGCGACTATCTTGAGAGGCGACATCCAAATTCAAGAGGAAGCTCAACAGTCCTAACGCAATCAAGACTGCGAAGGTCCAGCGAGTTCCGGTCTTCTTCAGGAGAAGAACCAGGATGGCCGGCCAGAAGATATAGTACTGCTCTTCAACACTGAGAGACCACGTATGGAGCAACGGCTTTATCTGCGCATCGACGTCGAAGTAGCCGCTCTCATTCCAAAAGAATATGTTTGACAAGCTCGCGACCGCATGAATTAGCGCACCGCCAAATCGCTCCAAATCCGTCGGCGAAAACCAGATCACCGCAGCGATGCTCGTCACAAACAAGGTCGCAAACATGGCTGGGAACAGCCGTCTGGCACGTCTCATATAAAATCTGGAAAACCGAAATTCGCCTGTGGCCTCAAATTCATTGTAGATCAGCCGCGTGATAAGGAATCCACTGATCACAAAGAATACGTCCACCCCAACGAATCCGCCAGCAAACGTGGAGAACCCTACGTGGTAAAATAGAACACTTAGGACAGCGATCGCCCTTAGACCGTCAATATCGGGTCGGTATTGCGACGTGCTTTCGCTGGCTCGCGCCGGGTGCGGTTCCGCAGTCAAATCAGCCCCCCAAATGACAATCTACATGATTCACAGCACACGGCACCGAGTATCTCACCCTGCATCGGGCACGTCAGTGGCGCCTGCTCCGACTTGCGAACCAGTTTTGCGAAACCCGATATACGCAACTGTGGCCACCTCTACCTTGGATCAACGCCCCCAAACCTGTCTGAGGTCAGAGCCCATTCCGGCCAGCGTTAAGGCGTGTCACTGAGTTAATCAAGTACGCCTCCCAGCAGCCCAGAAATTCGCTCAAAGGTGACAATTTTTGACCAGATACTCAGGAGCCAAAGGTACCCGCAACGGCAATTCCAGTTCACAAGCAGGCGAGCCTGAACCGTCCCTGCATTGCCGCCAGGAACCAATCGGGGTAGACGAGCGCGAAGCCGAAGTGAGAAGCGGGACGACAGGATGAGTGCCTTCGAAAAGGTCGAACACACTGCGCCGCCACCGGCCTCCCCCCGTAGTGTCGGATACACATTCGCAGCCGTTTCCGCGATCGCGGCCGTCCTGCTGCGCAACCATGTTCAGCTATCATTGGCCCTAGCGGGCGCAGCCCTGTTGTTTGCGCTCGTCGCCTTCGTCGCGCCGCGTTGGCTGAAGGGACTCGCATATTTGTGGGGCTTGCTTGCACTGGGTCTGGCCAAGATCGTCAACCCGCTTGTGATGGGCATCATGTACTACGGCTTCATTACGCCCTACGGCCTGCTCTTGCGTATGGGGCGCGATCCATTGCGCATTCACAAGAGGCCCCAAACCGGCTCATACTGGTGCGAATCGACGGATCCTCAGGACCGGGCCGCAATGGAGAGACAGTTCTGAGATGAAAGAGATTCTGAAAGAGCTGGCGTTGTACTTTTCGCAACGCAGGAAATTCTGGTTGTTGCCTGTATTCCTGTTCGTTTTGCTGATTGGCGGGGCGCTGGTGTTTGCACAAGGCTCACCATTAGCCCCGTTCATCTACTCCCTGTTCTAAGTGATGCCGACTTATATCCTGGGCATTTCAGCCTACTTCCATGACAGCGCGGCCGTTCTGCTGTGTGACGGCAAGATCGTCGCAGCCGCCCAGGAAGAACGTTTCACCCGGGTCAAACATGATGCCGGCTTTCCGTCAAATGCGACGCGCTATTGTCTCGACGAAGCGGGCATCGAACTCAGCGACGTGCAACACATCGCCTATTTCGAGAAACCGCTGCTCAAGTTTGAACGCCTGATCGAGACCTACCTGACCAGCGCGCCGCGCGGTCGCAAGACATTTGCGATCGCCATGCCGAGCTGGATCAAGGGAAAGCTCTTCCAGAAGTCGAACATGGCAAAGATATTCCGGGATGATTTCAACGATCCTGATGCGGGCAACCGCATGGTGTTTGCCCAGCATCATGACAGTCACGCGGCATCGGCATTTTATCCCTCGCCTTTCGACGAAGCGATTGTCCTGACAATGGACGGGGTCGGCGAATGGGCCACCACGTCGGTCTCTGTCGGCAGAGGCAAGGAATTACAGCGCATTCGGGAGATCCGCTTCCCACACTCATTGGGCCTGCTCTATTCCGCGCTCACGGGGTATCTCGGTTTCAAGGTCAATTCCGGCGAATACAAGGTTATGGGGCTCGCACCATATGGCGAGCCGCGATTTGCAGACCTCATGGAAGAGAAGCTGATCTCCATTGCCGATGATGGCAGCTTCTGGCTGGACATGCGCTATTTCGACTATGTCACCGGCCTGCGAATGACCAACAAGGCTTTCCATGACCTGTTTGGTGAGCCTGCGCGCACGTCTGAGAGCCAGCTGACGCAGTTCCACTTCGACATGGCTGCATCGATCCAGAAAGTGACAGAGAATGTGATGCTGCGCATGACCCGCGCGCTACACGCTGAGTTCGCTATCGACAATCTCTGCATGGCCGGCGGCGTCGCCCTCAATTGTGTTGCCAATGGCAAAATCCTGCGGGACGGCCACTTCAAGAATATCTGGGTCCAGCCCGCAGCAGGTGATGCCGGCGGCGCGCTCGGCGCGGCCTTGCTGGCCCACCATCGATATCTGGACACCGATCGCCTCCCAACGGGTGACGGCGATGCCATGAGCGGCGCCTATCTCGGCCCGGACTATTCGCAGGAAGATATCAACGCAGCCTTGACCTCAGCCGGCGCTGCATTCGAGGTCGTGGACGAGGACACGATGATCCAAACCACCGCCAAAGCGCTGGATAGCGGTATGGCAATTGGCTGGTTTCAGGGGCGTATGGAATTTGGCCCTCGCGCATTGGGCGGCCGGTCGATCATTGCCGACCCACGAAATCCCGAAACCCAGCGCAACCTGAACCTGAAGATCAAGTTTCGCGAAAGTTTCCGCCCCTTTGCCCCGTCCGTACTGGCCGAAGATGCAGCAGACTATTTCGACCTGAGCAGCGACAGTCCATACATGCTGCTCGTCGCGGATGTTGTCGATCGACTGCGCGTACAGCCTGAGTCAGACAGCTCCTCCAAACAGGGCACCGATCGCGTGAACGACATCCGCTCGACGCTCCCGGCAATAACCCATCTTGATTATTCCGCGCGCGTGCAAACGGTGCATGCCGAGACGAACCCGCTCTACCACAAGCTGCTCAGCGCGTTTAAGCAAAGGACCGGCTGCGCAGTTGTTGTGAACACCAGTTTCAATGTTCGCGGGGAGCCCATTGTGGAATCTCCTGGCGACGCATTCCGCTGCCTGATGGGAACGGAGATGGATCTACTGGTCTGCGGCCGCGCCATACTGCGCAAGTCGGATCAGGATCCTGCCCTCGTGCTTGACTACAAGAACGCTTTCGATCTCGATTGACACGATCACCAAAGACAACACCGAGCGGTGCCTGAGACATGAACGAACAACCACTTTCGGAAACACCGCATAGCGTTGTCTTGAGCCGTCAGGCAAAGATCGTGCTCGGTATCCTCACAATCTTGGCAACGCTGATTCTGTTGTTGGCTACCGACCTGATGGCGAGAGCGTATCTGGGCGCAAAGGGTGCACCTCAATACTCACTGGTCTGGCAGTCTTCCGACAAGCAGGGCAAAAAGGAAACCGTCGTAGACCGTCGGTTGTCGCAGGGACTGAACGTACTCGACCCGCAACTTGGATATGCGCGACCGGCAGGCGGCCCTACGTCTGAGCCCGCTTGGCGCCGGCCCGGTTTCCGGACGTCAGGCGACGAGACGAGTGGCGCTGCGCTGCGCTTGGTTGTGCTCGGTGGCAGTACGAGCGATCCCTACTATGAGAGCGATTGGGGGGCCTGGAGCGAAACCCTTTTCACGCGCCTCAATGAAGGCCCGACAGGACCTGCGGTCGTCTACAATGGCGCGGTATCCGGATACTCGACCAATCAGGAACTGCTAAAGCTTATTCGCGATGTCCCGGCGCTTGCGCCAGATGTTGTGGTCTCACTCAGCGGCGTCAATGATCTGAACTTCTCACACAGCCTGCGCGAGCACCCCATGGTCAGCCCCTATCAGCTCGTGATGCTCAGAACACTCGCCGGCAAAGGACACCAACCGCCACGTTTCATGCCGAACCTATTGGCCGCCATGAGATCAGGCGGCGAGAAAGACACTCAGCTCACAGTGACAGCAGGTTCTAGCTACGAAATGACAGATGCAGAGATGTGGCGCCGCAACGTTGAGCTTATGAATGCGGCCAGCGCGCAAATGGGCGCACGCTTCCATGTATTCCTGCAGCCAGCCATGGGAATCGAACCAGGTTACATGCCGACCGATTCGGAAGCTGAGCTTTACGCCGCAATGCTCAGCTCAAAACCTGACTACGCTGAAAAAGCGGCAGCTTTTTACACAGCAGCACGTCGCCATTGCGAAGAACTTATGTACTGCACGGACATCAGCGACGTATTTGCGGGAAAAACAGGACTCTACCACGATCCCCGCCACCCCAACCATCAGGGAAACAAGCTGATTGGCGATACGGTATTCAAAACACTTTTTGCGCTGGATTCTTCACCGGCACTTGCCGAGTCCGCCCTAGGCCAGACACCAGAACAATAGCTCTGGTATCTGAAATTTTTGCCGATCAATTCGGCGGATACTCGGCCTTGCCGATGATCATGTCGATAACGGCCATCATCCAGAACTGGTGAACCGTCTCGACGATATTGTAGGCGTGACTGTCGGCCCAGAGGTTTACATCTCCGAGTTTGCGAAGCGGGTTTTCCGGGCTCATTGCGGAACACGTCGTAACGGAAATCCCCATTTTGCGAGCCTGCTCGACAGCATTGAGAATGTTCTTTGAGCCACCGGACGAACTGATCGCAACCAGCGTATCTTCTGGTTTGCCCTGAATGCGCAAAGCGTGGGCAATCCAGTTCTCAAATCCGTAATCATTGGAGAGACAGGTGATTTGGGCACCATCATTGAAACATGCCGCCGGAATGTGGCCGTTCTTGCCAAGATCAATCGCGAGATGCGATGCAATTCCCGCAGACCCGCCATTGCCGATGAAGATCACCTTGCCACCTGCATTTTTCGACCGGACCCACAGGTCTCGCACCTGCCCCAATTGCTCGAATACCGCGTCATTGGGGCGCGCGAAGGTTTCCAATCTGCCGAAATAGTCGTTCAGGAACTGGGTATCTGCAGCCACGATAGTCTCACTTTCAATCTGTAAGTTGCGCCCCCAGAAGAGGTCAGGGCTCGTCCGGGCCAGCGATAGGCCGTGTCCCTCAAATTATCAAGTATGATGGCCGACTGCCACAGCGCTTGAACACTTCAACCACCAGCGGCGCCTGAACACACGCAGCCGCCTGACCTGCTAGCAGATTGAAACGGGGATCGGAGGCGTCTAGCGTGCAGGTGCTTTCGCCCTGACCGATTCGCCAAAAGATCGCTTTGAGTTCATGTGTATTATTCCTGATCATGAACAGCCCTTATCCATGATCATGCGCCGCTATCTCGCCGATCTCACAAGCCAACCTGTTCTTCTCAGTACCAAAGTGGTCGCCCAATGATCAGCTGGTCCCGCCACTTTCCCAAATGGAAGTACCCACTGGGGTATCTGCGCCTGCGCGATGCCCGCCAGCGTTATTTTGACCGTATCGGCCTGAAACGGGATGCACGCGGTCTTCGCATTGGCATCGTGCCGGGTGACGAGCGCAAGCTGGCGGCACTGAAGAATTCGGGCAAGGGCCGCCGCGCCTTCGTGCTGGGCAATGGCCCCAGCCTTCGCAATATGGACCTTTCCGCGCTGAAGAACGAAATCACGATCGCCTCAAACGGTGCCTACAAGGCGTTTCAGGAATGGGGCTTTACCCCGGACTACCTGTTATTCGAGGACATTGAGCAAACCGAAATTCGTGGTCAGGATATTCGAAACATATATGGTCCGCTGAAGATTGCCGCCATCTACAATGCGCATGGGATCGCACGCCCCTGGAACGACCTCCTGTTCATGAATGCGCGGCTTGCCGACGAAGCCTATTGGACGGATCCCGGCATTCAGTTTTCGCGTGACTTTTCTCATTCGGTCTACCTTGGATCCACAATCAGTTACATCGCGCTCCAACTCGCCTACCATCTTGGCTGCGATCCGGTTTATCTGATCGGCGTAGACATGGACTATGGACCGCTGGCTGAACAATTCCCGCCGGGTAAGATCCACGTGTCGGAAGAGAATATCGATCTGGTGAATCAGGCGCATTTCACGAAAGACTACTACCAGGTCGGGGATGTCATCGGCATACCAAATTTCGACCTGCAAAATCAGGCCTTTGGCGTTGCCCGCACGGCATTTGAAGACGCAGGGCGCCGCATATACAATGCGGGTATCGAGGGAAAGCTGGACGTGTTCGACAGAGTCGACTTTCACTCACTGTTCCCTGACAAGTCATAGCCATGCGCATTCTCATGATTTCCCATGCTGCCGATCGTACCGGCGCCCCGATCAGTGCGCTGCAATTGGCACGGGAGATGATATCGCTGGGCCATGAGTTGACGATCATCCTTCGGCGCGATGGCGAGTTGGGCGAGGCCTATCGCGAAACGGCCCCAACCCATATCTGGCGCGATTCACCGCAATTCGACCTGTCCGACGGATTGAGCACAGCCCTGCGATTCGGCCCACTTATGGCAATAAAATGCGTGCGCTCGCCGGACAGACCCTATTGTCTCGGACGGCAAGATCGGCAGCGCACCGCAAGACTCCGACAGGAGATCCGGAACTGGAAGCCCGACATCATCTACGCAAATACAACGCATTGCGGCGATGTCGTTGACGAGCTTGACCTCGACACCTCAATCGTCACGCACGTGCGTGAAATGGGGCCGACAATCCGCGCGCTTGATGCGCGGCGTCTCAAGAGCACGATGAACAAGACGGACATGTTTCTGTGCGCGTCCCGCAGCGTCATGAGGGACCTGTCGCAGGACTTCTCCGTGCCGGACGCAAAACTGCGGGTCGAACCTCCGGCCGTTAAAATAACCCCGGAGCAAATGGCCGTCGCTGATGCAGCGCGGGGCGACGTGAATGACGACCTGAAACTGGGCGAGCCGGACACTCTCATTATTGGCGCCGGAAGCCTGATCCCTCGCAAGGGACCCGACCTGTTCGTTGAGGCTGCCAAAACAGCCCTCGACAGGCATGACGGCGCTGGCCGGCTGGTCTTTGCATGGCTCGGCGATGGCGAGATGATGCAAAACCTCAAGCACACCGTCCATGAGGCTGGCATTGAATCAGATGTGCTGTTCCCAGGCGTCAAAGCTCGCCCCTATGCTTACTTTCGCAGAGCGTCCGCCGTGCTGATAACTTCGCGCGAAGACCCCTATCCGCGCGTCGCCATTGAGGCCGGCATGCTTGGGGTGCCTGTGCTGGCCTTTGCGGATGGGGGCGGCGCTGCTGACCTTGTGCGGAATTATGAAGCCGGACATCTCATTGCCGACTTCGACGCAAAGGCAATGGGCCGCGACGTCAGCGCCCTGGTGACGGCCAGCAGGACCGTTGATGAGAACTTGTCAAAGCGCGTATCGCGGGGGCATAACCCGTCAGCAAGTGCGTCACGGATCGTGGCGCTGTTTGAATCTGTGGCGGGCACAGCCCATCAGACGGAACCACACAAAAAGGCCACAAAACCTTGAATTCTATTTTATTTTTCATGTTTGACCGCCTTGCCTGCGACTCCAAACCAGCGAAAAATACCCGAAACCGGACCAAAGTCCGGTGTCCGCATTTCGAGCCGTAAAAATACATCGGCCCATTGCGTCAATGACGATAATGGAGACGAAGGAGTAGTGCAGTTGAGTTCAGCGGCTTTCAGCAAGGCAAAGCAGACCCTCGCCGACATGTTCGGCGGAGTCTCCAGCGCACCACGACAGGGTTGGAACCTTGCCGCCCGAGATATTCGCATCGAGTATGTTCACACGAAGATGGGCCTGTTCTGGGCTTTTATCGAGCCCCTCGCAATCGCTGGCGTTTTCATCGCCCTGCGCAGCAGTGGGTCGCTGGAAGTCAGCGGGCTCAACATGCCGTTTTCCCTCTTTGCTGTCAGTGGCATCCTAATCTGGCAAACATTCTTCGACGGCATGATGATGTCCCTGACATCGCTTCAGCGCGCGAGTGGACTTATCGGCAATTATGCCATGCCGCCTGAAAGCCTGATGATGGCCATGGTGTTCAGATCCCTGTTCCTGCTCTGCATGCGTGTCCCAATCGTGCTCGGCCTCGCGGCCGCTCAGGGATTGCTGGAATGGCAGAATGCGTTGCTGTTTATTGCCATGTCGCCAATCTGCGCCCTCGGCGGAGTCGCGGTAGGTCTGTTTTTTGCGCCATTTACGCTCGTTTCCGGCGACTTGAAGCTGGCCGTTGGCGTAATTGCCCGGCCGATGCTGTACCTCTCGGGCGCGGTCTTCCCGCTCACCGGAGGGCTCGCCATTTTCAAGCATGGCAATCCTGTTGCTCTGACAATTGAGGAGTTGCGCTTTTGCCTGCTCTCGCCCAGCCTGTCCCACATCCTGCCGCTTTTTTATGTTGCCCTCGGCATCATGGCGCTCTTCTGCGTTAGCTGGTTCGCTTATCATCGTACCATGAGAGCTTATGTCTGACGTGAGTACGCAACGCCCCATCATCTCCGCCTCGCAGATCGGCCGTAGTTTTCCCAGACGACGGCAGAACAATGTCTCGCGCAATTTCAACGACATATTGGGCAACATCTTCTGCCTCCCTCCAAAGCATGACCGCGATGAAGAAGAATTCTGGGCCCTGCGTGATGTGAGCCTGGATATTCGTCCCGGAGATGCCGTGGGCGTGATCGGCCGAAACGGCAGCGGGAAGACAACGCTCATGAAGCTGCTGTCCGGTCTTCTTGCGCCGACAAAGGGTCACGTCTCAATCAATGGCGAGATCCAGGCGCTGATCAATCTGGGGGCGGGATTCAATCAACGGCTAAGTGGTCGTGAAAACATTCTCAACGGCATGCGCATGCGCGGAATCAGTCCAAAGCGCAGTCCAGAGCTTGTGGAACAGATCATAGACTTTGCCGAGGTCGGCGCCTTTATTGATGGACCAGTGGAAACCTATAGCTCCGGCATGAAATCGCGGCTTGGTTTCGCACTCTGCATATTTCTGCGACCCGATCTCATTGTGATCGATGAAGCCTTGTCCGTGGGAGACCTGGCCTTCCAGAACAAATGCAAGCTGCACTTGCAGGCCATGAAACAGCAGGGAGTTGCCATGCTGCTGGTGTCACACTCGATGACCAGCATCCGGCAGTTCTGCGACCGTGCACTCTGGATTCATGCGGGCGAACTGCAGGCTGATGGTCCGGTTGACCAGGTGACGGCGCAATATCTCGAATTCATTGACCAGGAGATGTCGCGCAATGCAGAGCCGGCAGCGGCCCTGACCGAGGCCAGCCCCCCGATGCAGCACGCTCCTACACAGCCTGCCCGGCCCCTTTCGGCAAAAGTCGCGCAGCGTTGGAGCAATCTGACGCCGAAGGACAACAAGGTCATCGACGATCCCGACAAGAGCTTCCTGGCCCAGAACCCACAGCTTCAGTGGAAACGACCGACCATTTCCGAAAATCAGGTCGAAGAGCTTTATGGTGGGCACATAGAACCTACCGGCTTTCAGGATTTCCGCGCTGTCGTGCTTTCGGAGGGACAGCCGACCAATGCGCTTCAGGTAAACAAGCCATTCGCCATTGAATTCGGCTTCACGCCACAACGACCAATCAACGACTTGAACGTCTCTCTCGTCTTCCACACAAAGGACGGCAAACGCCTTTCAACCATCTCCACCTTGAACGGTGATCTGTTGAAGCAGAATGGCGACAGCAGGGTCCTGTGTCGTGTGAATATTGCCGACATTCCATTTGCTGCCGGGTATTATGTTGTCACGATATCCATCCACGAAGGCAATGCATATCTGTGGCGCGACGCGATCCTTGAACTCAAAGTATCACCCAATCGCTTTATGGTGTGGAACCCGATCAGCATGCAGTATCAATACAATATCTTCAAAGTGTCGAATTAACGCCCCAAATTGTACGGGCGGGTCAGATACACTGCCGCCATTCCTCATCGCAAATAGCCAAAGCGCCCGATTATGAAGAGACTGATTTCCACACTCTGCCGACTGCTGTTGAAAAGCAGCAGGTTCAGGCAACTCCTCCTGGCTGAAGTCAAACGCACGACATCTGCTGAGGAAAAATCTGATCTTTTGAGCGCGTTCGTCGATGATTCGCCGGAGCTCCTCGATGGCGTGGCCAGCCGACCCAGTATGCGCGATCGATTTCTTGCCCTGCCCTGGATACGGGAAAGGCTTGGCAGAGATGTCGAGTTCCTGATCAATTCAGTCTTGGCCGACAAGAATCGCAATGCGTTCTTCGCGGATGGCCGTATCCGGACCATTGCATCAAAGCAGAGTGGCATCCGCGACAAGTTTGGCAAGGATGTCCGTTTTCTTGTGCAATCGGCTTTATCCGCAGAAAATCGAAAAGCCTTCTTCGGAAATGGGGAAATTCAGGCCGCCGCAACCGCGACCACATCCATCCGTCGCACGCTTGGAAATGACGTTCGATTCCTCACCGAATTTGCCTTGAGCGAAGAGAACCAAAAAACCTTCTTCGGCAAGGAAGAAGTCCAAGCCGCAGCTACTGCGACCACGTCAATCCGAAGCGCGCTCGGAAACGATCTCCGCTTCCTCACCGAGTATGCGCTGAGCAAGGACAACCAAAAAGCCTTCTTTGGAAACGGAGAAGTCCAGGCCGCAGCTATTGCGACCACGTCAATCCGAAACGCGCTCGGAAACGATCTCCGCTTCCTCACCGAGCATGCTCTGAGCAACGACAACCAAAAAGCCTTCTTTGGAAACGGAGAAGTCCAGGCCGCAGCTATTGCGACCACGTCAATCCGAAACGCGCTCGGAAACGATCTCCGCTTCCTCACCGAGTATGCGCTGAGCAACGACAACCAAAAAGCTTTCTTTGGAAACGGAGAAGTCCAGGCCGCAGCTATTGCGACCACATCCATCCGTCGCACGCTTGGAAATGACGTTCGATTCCTCACCGAATTTGCCTTGAGCGAAGAGAACCGAAAAACCTTCTTCGGAAAGGAAGAAGTCCAGGCCGCAGCTATTGCGACCACGTCAATCCGGAACGCGCTCGGAAACGATCTCCGCTTCCTTATCGAGTACACTTTGAGTGAGACGAACCGGAAGACCTTCTTCGGAAATGGGGAAGTGCAGGCCGCGATTGGTGAACTTTCCTCCGTCCGGAATTCCATCCTGACCTCTCAACTCAATGAAAGAGAAGCAGTGGGCGTCCTGTCCGGCACCTGGCCCATGAAGCAGCGCCAATTGGACGGATTTTCGAAGTACCTGGACATGATTTCCAGACTGAAAGTGTATTACGGCGACAGCCCGGTCCTGAAAGATTTGGAGACAGCTCCCATTCCCGATGGTGGCTTTCCAAACGATATCGTACTGCGAGATTTCTTCACCGAACATTTGTGCCGCGGGCAGGAATTCCTGATGCGCGATTCAACGCTGACCTATGTTGACAAGCATGCGATCTGGACGTTGATCCATGAAATCCTCATGGATCAGGAATACTATTTCGATACCGATCAGAAGAAGCCCTACATTATCGACGCTGGCGCCAATTTCGGGATGTCGAGCGTCTACTTCAAGGAACTTTATCCGAATGCAGAGGTTCTGGCATTCGAGCCTGTTCCCTTCCTTCACGATCTGGCGTCGAAAAATGTCGCCCGCAACAAGTTGAGTGACGTAACAGTGTTGAAAAAAGGCTTGGCCGCGAAACCGGGCACCGCCACATTCTTCATGTCCGGAGACTACAGTATGGCAGGATCCCTCACCGAGCGGCGCAGGACATTTGGCGATGAAATTGAGGAGCTGACAATCGAAACAGTGCCTCTGGCTGATTATCTTGATCGCGAAGTGGACTTCCTGAAACTGGATATTGAAGGCGCTGAAGGGGAAGTCCTAATGGCCGCTGGGGATGCCCTCGCCAATGTCAGACAAATGTGCGTGGAATGGCATCTGGGCGCAAACCCGTCTGATATCGCCCTGGACGATGTTCTTTCGATCCTCACGCGCCTCGGCTTCCGTTATCAGATCGGAAAGTCTGGAAACTATGCCAAGCGCAGCCGCAGCAAACCCATGTCGCACTTGGGAGAGTTGGGAACTTTGAACTTCTGGGCAAAACGCGACACCTAGCCTGCCCGCCCGCGACGCAGTATCAACAAGATTGCCCGCTCTGTATCGCAACGACCAACTGGATTGGTCCCTGCCCTCACCTGAACTATCACGGAATTCGATTACATGCCCTCAGCCACAGATAGCAAAACCTACCTGGTCACCGGCAGCGCAGGGTTTATCGGATTTCATGTGGCAAACACGCTTCTCAAACGGGGCGTGCCAGTCGTAGGGTTCGACAATCTGAATGCGTATTACGATCCCGCCTTGAAACGGGCGCGTCTGAAAGAGCTGGAAAACACATCGGCAAAAGAAGGCGTTTCATTCAACTTTGTCGAGGGAAATCTCGAGAACGCAGCAGAGCTGAACGCCTGCTTTGAGTCACATGACTTTCATCGCGTGATTCATCTGGCCGCTCAGGCTGGGGTGCGCCATTCGATCACCCATCCTGAAGAATACGTATCGTCGAATCTGGTCGGCTTTGCCAACATGCTGGAAGCTTGCCGAACAGCCAAAACGCCCCATCTGGTCTACGCGTCGACATCAAGCGCCTATGGCGCGAATACGACATCTCCCTACAGTGAATCTCACGGGGCGAACCATCCGCTACAACTCTATTCCGCCACCAAGAAGGCAAATGAGTTGATGGCACATGCCTACAGCCACCTGTATCGCCTACCCACCACAGGATTACGATTTTTTACCGTCTACGGACCATGGGGGCGGCCCGATATGGCGCTGTACCTGTTTACGGACGCGATCGTCCGCGGTGAGCCAATAAACATCTTCAACAATGGAGAAATGTCTCGCGATTTCACCTATGTCGATGACATCGTTGAGGGCGTCCTTCGAATTGCAGAAAAGGTTGCGGAGCCTGATCCGGACTGGGACGCGAGCGCGCCAGACCCGGCAACGTCAAATGCTCCGTACCGAATTTACAATATCGGCAACAACCAGCCCGTAAAACTGCTCGATTATGTGGAGGCTCTGGAAAATTCCCTGGGGCGCAAGGCCACACGCAACTTGATGCCGATGCAGCCGGGTGATGTGAAAAACACCTATGCCGATGTGACCAAGCTGACGGAAGCCGTCGGGTACCGGCCCTCAACATCCGTCAAGGATGGCGTCGAAAGATTTGTCGCGTGGTACAGGGAGTATCACGGTATCGATTGATCAGCCCTGATACACAAATCCCGTATCAGTGTCCTGCAGACTGCCGGCCTGTTCATCCTTCTGGGAGAGTTGCGGCACGGCGCCGTCCAGAGGCCATTCAATTCCAATTTCAGCATCATCATACCGAATAGAGCGATCATTGTCCGGGGCATAGGGCGCCGTGACCTTGTAGATGACATGTACATCTGGCGTCAGCGTCAAGAAGCCGTGCGCGAAGCCCTTCGGTACCAGGATTTGATTTCCCGCTTCCGCGGTCAATGTGACCCCCGTCCACCGGCCGAAGTTCGGTGATCCCTTGCGGATATCCACGGCCACATCGAATACCGCACCGGTAACGACGCGCACAAGCTTGTCTTGGGCAAAGGGAGGGGTCTGGAAGTGGAGGCCTCGCAACACGTGCTTCTCTGCAGAGAAGGAGTGATTGTCCTGAATCCAATCCAATTCAATTCCAGCGTCAACAAAACGCTTGTGATTGTAGGTCTCGCTGAAATAGCCACGGGCATCGCCATAACGCGCCGGGACGATTTCCTTGACGCCATCAAGGCCAAGGTCACGCACATTCATCAATCACTGTCCTCAATTCTGGTTTGCAAGTGTACGCAGGTAAACGGCGTATTCTGTCTTGCCGAGCTGGTCTGCGGCATGAAGCAATTCTTCGCGCCCGAGATAGCCCTTTTCGAAAGCAATCTCCTCCGGACAGGCGATCTTGACGCCCTGCCGGTGCTCGATCGTACGCACAAAGCTGGATGCTTCATGCAGACTGTCATGTGTCCCAGTGTCCAACCAGGCATATCCCCTGCCCAGCTGTTTCACTTTCAGCTTGTCCATTTCCAAATAGGCGCGGTTGACGTCGGTGATTTCGAGTTCACCTCGTTCGGACGGTTTCAAATCGCGTGCGATATCGACGACCTGTTCGTCATAGAAATAGAGGCCGGTAATCGCCCAGTTCGACTTGGGCGCGCTCGGCTTTTCTTCCAGCGTCAACGCCTTGAAGTCTTTATCAAAGGAAACAACACCATAGCGCTGCGGGTCCGCAACCTTGTAGGCAAAGATTGTCGCTCCGTCGGCCTGTGCAGCCGCCTGCGCACACATCAAGCCGAGATTGGCGCCGTAGAATATGTTGTCCCCAAGGACCAGGGCTGACGGGCCGCCCTTCACAAAGTCCTCGCCGATAATAAACGCTTCGGCCAGACCGTTTGGTTGCTCCTGGACGGCAAACTCGATGTTGATTCCGAACATCGACCCATCTCCCAGCAGTCGCTTGAACTGGGACTGATCCTCGGGCGTCGTGATGATGAGAACGTCTCGAATACCGGCAAGCATGAGTACGCTCAGCGGGTAGTAGATCATCGGCTTGTCGTAAACCGGCATCAGTTGTTTTGAGACAGCCTTCGTCAACGGGAACAATCGAGACCCCGTCCCGCCTGCCAGAACGATGCCCTTCATCCGCCAACACTCCACATAGCAATTGTCCGCTTGGTTTGGACCATCTCGGCGAGGCTGGTCAACCGCTAACTGAATTTAAGCTGCACTGCCATCGCCCGGACGCGCGTCTTGCGTATAGACATGCCGATTTTCATCGGGACTGGGCGAAGAAGATAAAAATTCGAAGCCGAATGTGCAGCTGAAAAGTGTCTTCGCACGGGTCGAAAGCCTTATTGTACAGGTTCGGCAATAATCGCGGAAACCGTCTCGGAAAGGCCAATATTCCAATCAGGCATTTCAATTCCGAAAACACGGCGGGTCTCGGCCATATCAAGCCGCGCATTCAGGGGCCTTTGCGCCGGCGTGGGATAGTCCGCCGTCAAAATACCGTTCACATCGGCGACCGGACCGCCCAGCTCCTTGCTGACCTCGTAGATCCGCCGCGTCATGGATGCGCGGTCGGTCTCTCCCGCCCCTGCAACGTGGTAAACACCCCAGTTATCAAAGCCAGGCTTGGCCGCGTGTTCAGCGATTGTGATCAGAGCCCGTGCGAGATCGGGCGCATGCGTTGGACAACCAACTTGATCACTCACAACACTCACTGCGTCGCGGGTCTGCGCCACCCTCAACATGGTCCGCACGAAATTTCCACCAAATCGCGAAAATATCCACGACACCCGCACAACCAGGGATCGTTCAGTCCCTTCGCGAACAGCCACCTCCCCCTGAAGCTTGGTCTTGCCATACACGCCCAACGGATTCGGTGTGTCATTTGGCGTGTAAGGACTATCCTTCGCGCCATCAAACACGCAGTCTGTCGACATGTGGATGAGCGGCACGCCACGCCGAGCGCACGCAACCGCCAAATAGCCCGGCCCTTCAGCATTCAGAGCATAGGCGCCGTCAGCATCTGCCTCGGCGCCATCGACTGCGGTAAATGCTCCCGTATTGATCACCGCCATGGGCTCATAACGGTCGAGCGCGCTGAGATGCGAGTCTGCGTCCAGCAAATCTACGATCGGCCGCCCCGGACAAATGATCCGATCACCCCCTACCGAGACCAGCGCTTGCGCGACTTGCCCCGACTTTCCAACGACAAGGATGCGTGTCATGCCTTAACACCCAGCCTCTCGCCACTATAGTGCTTGTCTCGCAGGGGCCGCCACCAGGCCTCATGCGTCAAATACCAGTCAATTGTCTCTTCAAGACCAGCTTCGAAATCCTGCCTTGGGGTCCAGCCCAATTTCGTATCGATCTTGGACGCATCAATCGCATACCGGAAATCATGCCCCGGACGATCGGTTACAAACTCGATCAGATCTGCATGGGGAGCATTTTCCGGACGCCGGGCGTCCAGGATTCGGCAGACCTCGTGCACGATCTGCAGATTTGTCCGCTCGCTACCGCCGCCAACACAGTAGACCTCACCAGGCACGCCATGTTCAGCCATCATCTTAAGGGCGCGGGCGTGATCTTCAACATGCAGCCAGTCGCGCACATTGGTTCCCGTGCCGTACACCGGAAGGGCTTTGCCTTCCAGAGCGTTCAGGACCATCAAGGGTATGAGTTTCTCGGGGAACTGGCGCGGTCCGTAATTGTTTGAACAATTGGAGACCACAACCGGCAGCCCATAAGTGCGCTGCCACGCCCTTGCCAGATGGTCCGACCCGGCCTTGCTGGCAGAATAAGGCGATGACGGATCATATGGCGTCGTCTCGCTGAAATGGCCTTCCGCGCCCAGAGAGCCGAATACCTCGTCAGTCGAAATATGTACGAAGCGAAAGTGTTGCTTTGCCTCGTCAGGTAGGTCAGACCAATATGTCCGAGCCGCTTCGAGCATCGCATATGTGCCCACAACATTGGTCGTGACGAATTCCGCAGGCCCATCAATCGAACGATCAACATGCGTCTCAGCGGCCAGATGAAAAACGACGTCTGGTTTGACCGACTGAACGATCTCCGTCATGCGCGCAACATCTCGAACATCAGCGTCTATGTGACGGAAACCGGCCTGAGAGCTCAATTCGTCAAGCGTGACCTGATTAGCCGCATAAGTCATGCGGTCCACAGCCACGACTTCGGCGTCGCTTTCCGACAATAGCAGGTGGCAAAGCGCAGATCCGATGAATCCGGCGCCACCCGTCACGACATATCGTTTCATTTAGCAAATCCTGTAATTTCGCAAAAAGGGATTGGGTTGCGACTCCGTATCAGAGCAAACTTCCCGACATGCCCGCAACCGAGATAAAAAAGCGGCGCCCTGTCGGCTTTTGCCAGTCGTTCAATTCCAGACATTACGCCCCTGTCATGGTCGCCCCGGCCCGCCTTCCGGGCTACACCAAGTCCGCTGTCACAGCAACCAATCGGCACATTATTCAGTCGCATTCGTTCACAATCCCTCATGCTGCGACTCCCCGCAGGCATGAGTGTGAAAACATTCGCAGAATTAGTCTGTAACCGCTCGTGACTTGCACCCATTATGGGTTGATCGTATTCGGCCAGCATCAGATCGCAGAACAGGCAGGTTCCTCGTGTCCATCCCCTTCATTGACCTTCAAGCACAGCGCAAGCGCATCGAAGCCGAAATCAATACGGCCATTCAGGGCGTGGTGGAAAGCGGGCGATACGTCCTTGGCCCCGAAGTCTCCGAGTTGGAAAACCAGCTTGCGGCCTGGTGTGGCGCTGCGCATTCCGTCAGCTGCGCCAATGGCACAGACGCCCTCGCGCTCGCGCTGATGGCGTGGGAACTGAAGCCCGGCGACGCCGTTTTCTGCCCATCCTTCACCTTCGTCGCGACTGCTCAAGTCGTGCCTTGGCTTGGTGCTGCGCCGGTCTTCGTCGACATTCTGCCAGAGACCTACAACATGGACCCGGCACATCTGCGCAAGCAGATTGAGGCCGTGAAAGCCGAGGGCAAGCTGACGCCGAAAGTCGTGATCGCCGTCGACCTGTTCGGACAGCCCGCCAACTACCCCGAAATCAAGGCAATCTGCGACGAGTTCGGCCTGAATCTGATCGCTGACACGGCGCAGGGCTATGGCTGTACGCTGAACGGCAAGCACCCGTCCGACTGGGCCGATATTGCCACGACCAGCTTCTTCCCTGCCAAGCCGCTGGGCTGTTACGGCGATGGCGGCGCGATCATCACGAATGACGCCAAACTCGCCGAGCGGATCGAATCCCTGCGCGTCTATGGCAAGGTCACCCCGACCGATGCGGCCGAGCGCAATTTCCATCATGACCCGAAATACCTCTCCCTGCGCGTCGGCATGAACTCCCGCCTCGACACGATCCAGGCCGCAGTCCTGCTGGAGAAACTGAAAATCTTCGCTGACGAGATCGAGAAACGCCAGATCGTGGCAGATCGCTATGCCGCGGGCCTGACCGGCCATGTCAAACGCGTGCCGAGCGTCATTGAGGGCGGCAAGAGTGTCTGGGCGCAATATGTCATAGAGCATGAAAACCGCGACGGCCTTCAGGCGCATCTCTCGGCGCAGGGGATCCCCACCGCCGTCTACTATCCGGTGCCGATCCACGAGCAGGATTTCTGCGCCCGTTTCAAACCCGCGGACGGCACGCTGCCCGTCACGGAAGCAGCGAGCAAACACGTGATTGCGCTGCCGATGCACCCCTATCTGGAAGAGGCGGACCAGACACGCATCGTCGACGCGATCAGGGCTTTCAACGAATAAGCCGTCCGCGAGATCAGAACTCAGTACGGGTAACGCGCACTTCGCGCGTTGCCTTTTGATGTGCGCCATGTTAGCCGCGATACAAACATATAAAGGATCATTGATATGGCTGAAAACTACCGCGTCGCCGATATTTCCCTCGCCGAGTATGGTCGCAAGGAAATTGCCATCGCCGAGACAGAAATGCCGGGTCTGATGGCCGCGCGCGAAGAGTTCGGCCCGTCGCAGCCGCTCAAGGGCGCGAAGATCGCTGGCTCCCTGCACATGACGATCCAGACGGCTGTGCTGATCCAGACGCTCGAAGCCCTCGGCGCCGACGTTCAGTGGGTTTCCTGCAACATCTACTCAACGCAGGATCATGCCGCCGCCGCCATCGCAGCCAATGGCACACCGGTCTTCGCCTATAAGGGTGAAACGCTGGAAGAGTACTGGGAATTCACTGACCGCATGTTCCACTGGCATGACGGCACCGGGGCGAACCTGATCCTCGATGATGGTGGCGATGCCACCATGTACCTGATCCTCGGTGAGCGCGCCGAATCCGATCCGGCCTTCCTCGAAAAGCCAGGCTCGGAGGAGGAAAAGTTCCTCTTCGCCCAGATCAAGAAGCGCCTTGCTGCGTCCCCTGGCTGGTTTGCCAAGACCAAGGCAGCGATCCGCGGCGTGTCGGAAGAAACGACGACCGGCGTGAACCGTCTCTACCAGCTTGAGAAGAAGGGTGAGCTGCCCTTCCCCGCCATCAATGTGAACGACTCCGTCACCAAGTCGAAGTTCGACAACAAGTATGGCTGTAAGGAATCTCTGGTCGACGCGATCCGTCGCGGCACGGATGTGATGATGGCTGGCAAGAAAGCCTTCGTCGCCGGTTATGGCGATGTTGGCAAAGGCTCGGCTGCGTCACTGTCCGGTTCCGGCGCGCGCGTTGCCGTTTCCGAAGTTGACCCGATCTGCGCCCTTCAGGCCGCGATGGACGGCTATGAAGTCCTGACGGTCGATGAAGCCGCACCGAAATTCGACATCTTTGTCACCGCGACTGGCAACAAGGATATCCTGACCGTCGACCATATGCGTGCGATGAAGGACATGGCCATCGTCTGCAACATTGGTCACTTCGACAATGAAATTCAGGTCGAAGGCCTGCGCAATTTCGAATGGACGAACATCAAGCCGCAAGTCGACATGATCACCTTCCCGGATGGCAAGCGGATCATCCTGCTGTCTGAAGGCCGCCTCGTGAACCTCGGCAATGCCACTGGTCACCCTTCCTTCGTGATGTCGGCATCCTTCACCAACCAGACGCTGGCGCAGATCGAACTGCATGTGCGCGGCGAGCAGTATGAGAACAAGGTCTATACGCTGCCCAAGCACCTCGACGAGAAAGTCGCCCTGCTTCATCTCGAAAAGCTTGGCGTTCAGCTGACAGAGCTTTCCGGCGAACAGGCTGACTATATCGGCGTTCAGACGACCGGTCCGTTCAAGCCTGAACACTACCGCTACTAGGGGAAACCTTCTTCCGTGGCACGTCCCTATATCCTCAAATTTGCCTGCCCCGACCGCGTTGGACTGGTCGCAGGGCTGGCAAAACTGATGGAGCGTCATGATTGCTTCATCGCCGCGTCGCGTACATTTGGGGATACGGAAACCAGCCGCTTCTTTGCACGACTGGTCTTCCACGGGACGACCGACGCCCTGCCGGCTGGACTTGAAGATGATTTGGCGGAAATGGCTCACGAGTTGGGTGCGGACTGGTCAGTCCATCCCGAAGGTGAGGCCGTACGGACACTGTTGATGGTGTCGAAATCAGAGCATTGCGCAAACACGCTCCTCTACGCGGCGCGGCGGGGTGAGTTGCCAATTGATGTCGTCGGCATCGTCTCCAATAATGAGACGCTCAAGGATGATTTTTCCCATTGGGGCTTACCCTGGTTCCATGTTCCGGTGACAAAGGAAACAAAACCGGACGCTGAGGCTCGACTGTTCAGCATCGTTGAAGACACGCAAGCTGATCTCGTCGTACTCGCCAGGTATATGCAGGTACTGAGTGATGAAGCCTGCCGTCGTCTCGAAAAGCGGTGCATCAATATCCATCACTCCTTCCTGCCGGGATTCAAGGGCGCACGCCCCTATCATCAGGCCCATGCCCGCGGCGTGAAAATGATCGGCGCGACGGCGCACTATGTGACGGCCGATCTGGATGAAGGGCCAATCATTACCCAGCTCACCGAAGCCATCGACCATACGTTCAGCCCGGCTGACATGATCGAGAGCGGACGGCATCTGGAGGGCAACGCCCTGCTTCGCGCGGTCAAGGCTCATGCAGAGCACCGCATCTTCATAAATTCCGGAAAGACGGTCGTTTTTGCCCGGTAAAAGAACACTGATAGAGAGCCAGACATGAAACTTGCCAGCCACGAATTTACCAGCGAGAGCGTTTCCGAAGGCCATCCGGACAAGGTGGCTGACCAGATTTCAGACGCAATTGTCGACCTGTTCCTGTCGCGCGATCCAACAGCGAAAGTCGCCGTCGAGACCCTTACGACCACCAATCGTGTTGTCCTTGCCGGTGAAGTGCGCACCAATAACGGCGCCGTCATCACGCATGACGAAATGAACCAGGCGGCGCGCGATGTGGTCAAACGGATCGGCTATGAGCAGGACGGCTTCCATTGGGAAAACATGGAAATCGCCAATCACGTCCACGGCCAGTCGGTTGAGATCGCGCAAGGTGTCGAAGCTGGGCAAGGCCTCTACGCTGAGGAAGGTGCAGGCGACCAGGGCATCATGTTTGGCTATGCCACGAACGAGACCCCGGAACTGATGCCAGCCACACTGGTCTATTCGCACCAGATCCTTCAGCGCCTCGCGCAACTTCGCCATGATGGCACACACCCCGAGCTCGAGCCTGATGCAAAAAGCCAGGTTACGCTGCAGTATGAAGGGTCAAAGCCTGTCGGTGTAAACGCGCTTGTCGTATCCCATCAGCACAAGGATAGCGCCACGCTGGAACAATTGCGTGAAATCGTCCGCCCCGTGATCAAGGACATCCTTCCCGATGGTTGGTTTCCGGACGAAGACAAGTTTTTCGTGAACCCCACCGGACGCTTTGTCATTGGCGGACCTGATGGCGACGCCGGCCTGACCGGCCGCAAGATCATTGTTGACACGTATGGTGGCGCTGCGCCCCATGGCGGCGGTGCATTCTCCGGCAAGGACCCGTCCAAAGTGGACCGGTCGGCCGCGTACGCCACGCGCTACCTTGCCAAGAACATTGTGGCCGCTGGCCTCGCTGATCGCTGTACCATTCAGGTCAGCTATGCGATCGGTGTGGCGCAGCCGCTCTCAATCTATGTGGACACGCATGATACGGGCAATGCAGACGAGGACCGTATCGCCGCGGCGCTGCGCGAATTGTTCGACCTGTCGCCCAAAGGCATTCGCACGCACCTCAAGCTGAATCAGGCGATCTACGGCCCGTCCGCAGCCTACGGGCATTTCGGCCGGACCCCGACCGAGAATGGTGGGTTCAGCTGGGAAAAGACAGACCTTGTAGATGAATTGAAGCGCCTCGCGAACTAGCGCCGCCTCAATACGCGACAGTGATTTTGTCAATGAATGCCACGGTCTTGCCGTGGCATTCTATTTTGACTCGCTGGGGCAATGGCTTCCGCGACTGCTGGTAAGCTGCCGTTCCGGGAACGGACGGCCCACCTTCCGTGAGGTTGAGGATCAGCAAGCCCTCACCCTCAGTCGGAACAGAGCCAAGCCGCCAGGACTGCTCATCCGCAACACGGACAACAACGTGCAATTTGCCCCCGGACTGACCCGGGCCCGGCATGCGATTGATCCATGCCGACGTGTCCGTGATTTCCGGGCACGCGGTTTCGCCAAACGGCAACCAGGCGCATCCGGTCAGGATGAACCCACTCGCGACTGCCAGCAATGACCTGCGGCCTACCATGGGGTCGACAGCCGCATCCACAGCGCCTCCTGGTCTTCGGCACCGCTGATATGGTTGGGCGACGTGGAGACCACAGCTGCGGCCTCGCCAGACCATGTGTCGGTCAGTCCGAATGTGTAGCGCGTTTCAAAATCGATTTGCCGACCGCTGGGGGTCAATTCAGCCTGCACCAGATCCCGGATCAATTGACTGTTCATATCCACACCAATCGGCGCATCGAGGTTCAAGAAACCTGTCTCGGCTCGCCGCGGCTGCGCCATGATGAAGTGCAACCGCCCCTCACCCAGTGATCGGTCTGCGCCCACCGACCAGCGGCTCGTCCAGATGCCTTCCACATCAACACCTGGCAGGTCGACGCTCGCCATTTCCATTCCTGAAGACAGGACCCAGTCGGAACCGGCGAACCATGCTCCCTCCAGCGAATATGCCGTCATCTCGGTCTGGTCTTGCGCGCCGAAGCGCTCCTGCAGTGTTCCACCCAGCGCCGTATCTTCATCCGAAATGAAGGATGCGCCCGCACGAACTGACCAATCCTGGGCATCGCGGCCGAACATGAAGCCGGACTGACTGCGACCGCCCTGCTCGGCAGAGAATATGTCCATGACGAGGTCATCCGTCACGGCATGACTGAATTTCGCCCATGCGCCGCCGGTCGAAAAAGCGTTCCCGACACCGGGTTCGTTGAGCAGGGAAATATCTGGCGCCAGATGCGTCAATGATCCACCTCGTCCCAATTCCACCTGGCTCTCGCCGAAACTGTAGCGCATCTGGAATGTTGATTGCGGGTCTTCCTGATAAGGGGCGGTCGGATCATCCTGCAACCGCGCCTGGGACCAGCTGAACGACATGTTTCCAGCATTAACGGCATAGGATTCGCCCGCCGCCCAATCAGCGCGGGTTTCAAAATTCACCAGGCGTGAGCCGAGCGCATATGACGGCAGGGTCGCAGCGATGGCATCGGCATTCAGGCGGAAACCGCGTTGGTACTGGTCCTGAAAGACGAGACTGTTGAACGCGCCGGAATTGGTGGCCCAATCCCCAAACGCGCCACCGCTGGGCGCTAGCGCGTCGGTAAAGCTGACTTTCTCGAGACCGAAGTCCAGATTCTGCTGGCCTTGTGGGCGGAATGCTTCTTCGAGGTTCAGGAGGCCCACACCGGAAACGCTATCAGTACCAGCACCCGCGACCTCGCCCGTGATCAGGTCGGGCGATGTGTCTACATAGTCTGTCGCGGTATCCAGCAGGATCTGGAGAGCGACTTCAGGTTGGGACTGCAAGTTCGGGAACGCATCCAGCAAGAGCGCCAATGCGCCCGCAACATAGGGGGCTGCAAATGATGTCCCCGAAATGCGATAATAGTCTCCATCACTGTCGGCATCATTCGTCGGGTCGCCGGGGAATGCGACATCATCGTCCGGGCCAGTCGAGATTACGTCCTCACCGGGTGCGAGCAGGTAGAAGTTCTGCGCCGCACTGCCTGCCCTGTTCGAGAAGTCCGACAGTATGCCATTCGGGTCGACCGCGCCCACGGCGACAACCCGCCCGAGTGAAGATGTTTCGCCTGCGATATAGGCAGGCTCGGTTGGGCGTTCCCCGACCGCCTCGGTGTCATTGCCATCTTCATCTGTCCCTGCCGGTTCAGCTTCATTGCCGGCCGAGATGACGACCAGCACACCCGCCGCGGCCGCAGCGCGGACGGCGTTCTCCAGTCGCGGATCATTGTCGATCTCGCCACCGAGAGACATGTTGATGATCGAAGCCCCCTGAGCCACGGCGTATTCGATCGCACGGACCAGCGTATCGTCGTTGTAGACGCAACCTTCATCTTCCCCGGTGCGCGCACAGCTGCCGGGCGAGTCAGCCCGGATATCGATTATGGAAGACTCATACGCGGCGCCTTGAATGCCGTTCGGCGTGTTATCGTCCAACACGCTGCTGAAATCGTCCTGCCGACGCGCAGCGATGACGCCCGTAACCAGTGTGCCGTGGCCTTCGGTGTCGATATCGCCATCCTGACGAGTGATGGTGACCCGGTCTCCAGCAGCGTTGAAGCCAGCACAGGCAGTGTCCGCACAGACATCGAACATCTGCACAACAACCCCTTGGAGATCGGGGTGATCAGAATCAGTCCCCGTATCGATGACCGCCACAGTCTGACCCTGGCCTGTCGCGCCAAGTGCATAGGCTGCTGACGCACCGATAATGGGCAGGCCTACTGTGGCATTGTACTCGCGCGTTTCGAACTGTTCCCGCTCTGCGATTGTGTCAGGAAACGGACTCGAGGGCGGCGGCGGTGGAGGCGGCGGCGGTGGAGGGGGCATCGGCGTGACAGCGGAACTGCCGCCGCCTCCACCTCCGCCTGCGCAGGCCCCCAGCACAATGGCCGACGCACCCAGCATGGCAGCCGCCAGCATGGACCGCGGAATGGGCTTCACCGATTTTATGTTGCGATACCGGATCATGAAGATTCCTCCCATAGCGGCATCCAACTCGTCCTGCGGCCGGTGCCTTCCAAGCAATATTCCACCCCAAAGATAACCAAGGGGCAAACACTTCGCTCAGCTTGTCAGGAAAATTCGACACGTTCTTGCGAGAAGTAGAACAGCGAACGCGTCTCCTCATCAATTGTGTCATTGTGCGCTTCCAGCAATTTGTGCATGGCGTTTTTGCGATCCTTGAGCGCGTGATCGAAATCACCCTCAATCATGCGGTCAACACCGGTCCGAACCATCGCATCGCGCACTTCCATATACAGCGTCAGAGATCCGCCGAGAAACATGGACTCATAGGCAATCTTGCTGGCGATTTTGTCATGGATGTCAGAATACTGGAATTGCCGCTCCATCACCGATTTGCGCTTGCAGATGAAATCAATCTCGTGCCGGTGCTCTGGATGACGCAAGTAGAAATTCTTCAGCGCGGTCATCTCCATGTCGATCCGGGCCTGCACATCTTCCGGCAGGGATTCACTGAGAATGATGATGATATCGATATCCGAGCCCTTCACCATCTCCCCGCTCGCGACGTGTTCCCGTGGCTCATTGTGCGCGAGATAGTAGGCGAGATCGCCCGCGATAAATGCGCAGAGTTGGCTGCGAATGTCGCGTCCCAGAGTGACGAATACCTGCTTCATCACGGCTTGGGCCACCGACAGCTTTTCGCGGCTGATCTCCCGATGCATGTTCGACAGGGTGCCCTGCCGCTCGATCATCTTGTCGCGTTGGCCCGGCAAGCCGAACAAGGTGAAGGACAGGAAATCTCGCAGGATCGAAGGGCTCAGCCGCACCTGATCGTCGCGCGTGATATCAAATCGCAAATAGTAGCTGGCGAAATGGGACACGTGCAGCTTGCGGCTCTGATAGCAGGCTTGCCACAAGGCCAGATGTGGAACGCCATAAAGATCGTCAGCCAGCTCCTTGCCGAGCCGAGGTCCCTTCTCCGCCAGGACCGTCTCGATCCGGGCTTCAATTTCTTTCAAATCATAGGTCGGCACGCACGAATCTCCCACATCCTGCATCAGTAAGGCAGGCTAGGAAGACGCTGTCCAGCAAGGTCAGGTGGTCACGATCCGCATTCTATACGATCAGGCGCGTCTCATCACTCAACGGTCACTGACTTGGCGAGGTTTCGTGGCTGGTCGACATCAGTCCCTTTGGCAACAGCCACATGATAGGCCAGCAATTGCAACGGCACCGCGGCCAGCACTGGCAGGCTGATATCATCACCATCCGGCAAGCAAATCACATGGTCAGCCCGGTTACCGGCAGCTTTGATGCCGGCCGCATCCGAAATGAGGATGACACGCGCGCCACGTGCGCGGATTTCCTCGACATTTGAAATGGTCTTCTCGAACAGCTCGTCTTTTGGCGCGATCACAACGACCGGAAGATCTTTTTCGATCAGCGCGATGGGGCCATGCTTCAACTCGCCGGCGGCATAGCCTTCGGCGTGAATATAGGACACTTCCTTCAGCTTGAGTGCACCTTCCAACGCCAGCGGGTAGTACCGTCCGCGACCGAGGAACAAGACATCCCGGCAAGGGGCCAACGTCTTTGCGATCTCGCGGATATCATCTTGTGCCTCAAGCGCCTCGGTCACCTTGCGTGGCAACGCCATCAGACTTTTGACCGCCATTACCTCATCACCAGGCAAAAGATGCCCCCGAGCCTTGGCTGCATTAAGGGCGAGCACAGCCAGAACAGACAATTGCGCGGTGAAAGCCTTCGTGGAGGCTACGCCAATCTCTGGCCCGGCATAGGTCGGCACGATCGCCGCCGCCTCTCGGGCGATCGAGCTTTCGGGTACGTTGACCACAGCCACGGCCGGGGTGCCATTTTGACGGCAATAGCGCAGGGCTGCCAGCGTGTCGGCTGTCTCTCCGGATTGGCTGACAAACATTGCTGGACCGGTCTGAGGCAGCACAGGTTCACGATAGCGGAATTCAGATGCGATATCGGTCTCGAACGCCAGTTTGGCTTTCTGTTCAAACCAGTATTTCGCTGTGTGGGCGGCATAATACGCTGTGCCACAGGCAATCGCCACAGCCCGATCAGCCTTGGCGAACATCGTATCGGCCACTTCGCCCAGATTGAGCGTCTGCGTCGCCTGGTCGATATAGGGCAGAATGGAACGAGCGAGAGACTCGGGTTGCTCATGGATTTCCTTGAGCATGAAATGATCATACTCGCCGCGCTCAATCAGGCCTTCGTTCACAGCGGATTTCACGCGGGGACGGTTTACGCGGTCACCATTTGCGTTGCGCACATCATGGCTGGTGGGCGTCAAGACGACCCAATCGCCTTCCTCCAGATACGTCACGTCGCGCGTGAGAGGCGCCAGCGCGATGGCGTCAGAACCAAGGAACATTTCGCCTTGCCCGTATCCGAGGACCAGCGGGCTGCCCTTGCGCGCGCCCATCAGCAAGTCCGTCTTGCCGGAAAAGATGGCAGCGATGGCGAAAGCGCCCGACAGGTTTTTCAGCGCGGCTTCGAATGCATCAACCGCGTCCATGCCTTCGGCCATGTTCTGGTCGATCAGCTGTGCGATGACTTCGCTGTCTGTCTCAGACTCGAATGTTCGGCCCCGCGCCTGCAAGTCTTTACGCAACTCGCGGAAATTCTCGATGATGCCATTGTGCACAATCGCGACCTTGCCTGACACATGGGGATGAGCATTGGTCTCGTTCGGCTTGCCATGCGTGGCCCAGCGCGTATGGGCGATGCCAGTCGGGCCATCAACCGGCGCGTCGGCCATGAGGGCTTCCAGATTGACGATCTTGCCCCTGGCGCGGCGGCGCTCAATTGCATCTCCCGCCAGCACAGCTATGCCGGCGCTGTCATAGCCACGATACTCCAAACGCTTCAGGCCGTCGACGAGACGCCCGGCAACGGTTTCCGTACCTGTGATCGCAACAATTCCGCACATACTCTACCTCCATTCGGGTAAAGCGTATTTAGACCGCCTGAATCCGCCAGGATAATGACACTTTGTGTAGGAATGCGACAACAGACAGGCAAAACCGTCTCATGGTGGGCATATTGCATGCTTTAGCTCTGCTGAACGATCAAATTATGGATGTCACACACATTCGGGTCTATCGCCCAAGCAAGCCCGCTATATCTGGGATATCAAGAACTTACATATACTGATGATGCTTGAAGGACTGTACGCGTTTTGAAAAACCTCACCCACCTCGACAGGCTGGAGGCTGAAAGCCTGCACATCATCCGCGAAGTGGCCGCCGAGTGCGAAAATCCGGTCATGCTCTATTCCGTTGGCAAGGATTCGGCGGTGATGCTTCACCTTGCGATGAAGGCGTTCTATCCATCGCGCCCTCCCTTCCCATTGATGCACGTCGATACAACCTGGAAATTCCGGGAAATGATCGAGTTTCGCGACCGGAAAGCCAAGGAGCTGGGCTTCGATCTTCTGGTGCATGTGAACGAAGATGGCGTCCGCGACGGCGTCGGGCCGTTCAGTCACGGATCAGCCGTGCACACAGATGTGATGAAAACGCTCGCCCTCAAGCAGGCGCTCGACAAGTACAAGTTCGATGCAGCCTTTGGCGGCGCCCGACGCGACGAAGAAAAATCCCGCGCCAAGGAACGCATTTTCTCCTTCCGCTCAGCCGAGCACCGGTGGGACCCGAAGCGCCAGCGGCCAGAGCCGTGGAACGTTTACAATACACGTATCAATCAGGGCGAAAGCGTTCGAGTCTTCCCGCTGTCCAACTGGACCGAACTGGACATCTGGCAGTATATCCGCCGCGAAAACATCGAGATTGTCCCGCTCTACTTTGCTGCCCCGCGCCCCGTCGTGAACTGGAATGGTGTGGACATCATGGTTGATGATGACCGAATGCCGGAAGAATTGCGCAGCACGGCGGTCACCAAGTCCGTCCGCTTCCGTACACTTGGCTGCTACCCGCTGACCGGCGCGGTCGAAAGCACAGCCGCCACGCTCGAAGACATCATCCAGGAAATGCTCCTGACCACCACATCCGAACGCCAGGGCCGCGTCATTGACGCCGACCAGTCCGGATCCATGGAAAAGAAAAAACAGGAAGGCTATTTCTGATGCGCCTCAATGACGACCTGATTGAATCAGATATCGCCGCCTATCTGGAGAAGCATGAGCATAAATCCCTGCTTCGCTTCATCACCTGTGGATCCGTGGACGACGGAAAGTCGACCCTGATCGGTCGCCTGCTCTATGACGCAAAGATGATCTTCGAGGACCAGTTGGCCTCTCTCGAAAGCGACTCCAAGAAAGTGGGAACTCAGGGTGAGAATATCGACTTTGCCCTGCTCGTTGACGGACTGACCGCTGAACGGGAGCAAGGCATCACGATCGACGTGGCCTATCGCTTTTTCGCCACCGACAAGCGCAAGTTCATCGTCGCCGATACGCCAGGACATGAGCAGTATACGCGCAATATGGCGACCGGCGCATCCACCGCAGATGTCGCCATCCTGATGGTGGATGCGCGCAAGGGCATCTTGACGCAAACACGGCGCCACAGCTTCATCACATCCCTGCTGGGCATTCGCAAAGTCGTGCTGGCCATCAACAAGATGGACCTGATCAATTACAGCCAACAGGCCTATGACGACATCGTAGACGATTTCTACGCCTTCGCAGACGAGTTGGCGACGGATTTGGAAATCCAGCCAATCCCGATGTCTGCCCTCGAGGGCGTGAATATTACAAGCAAATCGAATGAAACAGACTGGTATGATGGCCCCAGCCTGATGGATTATCTGGAGACCGTGCCGGTTGGTGATCGCCGCCTGAACACGCCTTTCCGTATGCCTGTCCAATGGGTCAATCGACCCAACCTCGACTTCCGAGGTTTCTCCGGACAGATTGCTGCGGGCTCGATCCAACCTGGTGACCGCGTCAAATCCATGCCGTCCGGGAAGCAGTCCACCGTCCAGAGAATTGTCACGGCGACGGGTGACCTTGAGCAGGCAATCGCCGGACAATCCGTTACAATCACGCTGGACGATGAAATCGACTGTTCGCGCGGCGACGTTCTCGTTTCAGCCGAAGACCCTTCCGAAGTGTCTGACCAATTTCAGGCTCGCCTGCTTTGGATGAGCGAAACGCCACTCCTGCCCGGTCGCCGCTACCTGCTGAAGATGGGGGCGAAGACTGTCACGGCCACGGTCAACGCGCCGAAGTATGGCATTGATGTCAATACACTGAACGATGTTCCAGCGAAGACGCTGGAACTCAACCAGATTGGCGTTACAACCCTGTCTCTAGACCAAGCCATTCCGTATGATCCGTATGATGTCAATCGAGAGATGGGCGGCTTCATTCTGATCGACCGGATGACGAATGACACGGTTGGTCTCGGCCTTGTCGACTTCGCACTCCGCCGCGCATCAAACATTCACTGGCAAGCCATGGATGTTGATCGGTCTGCCCTGGCGGAGCAGAAAGGCCAGAAGCCAGCCGTGCTTTGGTTTACCGGCCTGTCAGGATCCGGCAAGTCGACCATCGCCAACGCCCTGCAGAAACTGTTGTTTGCCCAAGGCAAGCACACTTTCACGCTGGACGGGGACAATGTCCGTCACGGCCTGAACCGCGATCTCGGTTTTACCGATGCGGACCGCGTCGAGAATATTCGCCGCGTCGCCAATGTCGCCCGCCTGATGTCCGACGCCGGATTGATCACGCTGGTCTCGTTCATCTCGCCGTTTCGGTCAGAGCGACAAATGGCGCGCAATCTGATGGCTGATGGCGAATTTATTGAAGTCTATGTCGACACGCCACTCAGCGTCGCGGAGGACCGGGATGTGAAGGGCCTCTACAAGAAAGCCCGCGCTGGAGAGATCAAGAACTTCACCGGCATCGATAGCCCGTACGAGCCACCTCAGGCGCCCGAACTGCGCATCGACACAGTGAACAATTCTCCGGAAGAAGCCGCCGAAGTCATTCTTGGCTTCATGCGCGAAAAGGGCCTGCTGAACGGCGAGTGACCCAGCATTGAAGGCGCCGTGCCCACCTGACCGGGCACGGCGCCGAACATCGCCTCCTTCCCCAACGTACCGGCTCGCCTTGCCGAATTTCGCACGCTAGGTGTCGTTTCACACAACGATAAGGGAGCGTGTCATGGCAAAAGGCGATCTGCCGGTTCTGGTTGGCGTGGGACAAAGCCTCAGCCAGTGGGATGGAACAAGCGGAGCAGACGGTGCGCCGTCGCCCCTGTCGCTCATGGTCGACGCGTCCAGGGCAGCCCTCTCTGACAGTGGTGCAGACCTCTCCAAGGCCATCGACACGATTGCGGTTGTTCGCATCTTTGAAGATTCAGTCGGTGGCGCACCGCACCCGCACGGCCATAACACCAACCTTCCCGGCACGCTGGCGCGCGATATTGGCGCTGCACCCGATACGCTGATCTATGAAACCGTTGGCGGTCAGAGCCCACAGGCCCTTGTCAATGAGATGGCCGCGCGCATCCATGCGGGCGATGCTGACTGCGTGCTGATCTCCGGTTCCGAGGCCAATCGGGCTTCGAAGGGCGCGCGCCGGAACAATGTGGAAATTAACTGGGCCGACGGCGCTGATGTGGATTACGAAGATCGCGGCATGGGTCCGATGATGCTGTCGCGCGAAGAAATCAAGCATGGCATCGTCGCGCCAGCTTATTTCTATGGCCTGTTCGAAAACGCCATCGCCGCCCGCGAAGGCCATTCACGCAGCCAGCACCGCAAGGCCATGGCCGAACTCTTCCAGCCCTTCTCTGTTGTTGCTGCAAAGAACCCGTATTCTCAATTCCCGGAGGAACGCTCGGTTGAGTTTCTTTCGACACCGTCCAAGGCGAACTACGAATATGCTGATCCGTTCCTGAAATGGTTCATCGCCCAGGACGCTGTGAACCAGGGCGCTGCTGCGATCCTGATGAGCAGTTCCAAAGCCGACGCATTGGGTGTTCTGGAAGACAAGCGTGTCTATCTTCACGGTGCAGGCGAAGCGGCCGACGATCTGATCTCGCTGCGCCCGAGACTCGACGGCTCATGGGCAATGCAGACCGCCATAGATCGCGCATTGGATCAGGCCGCGAAAGCAACAGGCGATATCAAGCATCTGGATCTCTATTCCTGCTTTCCATGCGCCGTGTTCTCTTCAACTGCCGCGCTGGGCATCGACTGGAAGAATGATCCGCGCCCACTCACCCTGACGGGTGGCCTGCCCTTTTTTGGCGGACCGGGAAACAATTATTCCCTGCACGGTATCGCGGAAATGGTGTCGACCCTTCGCGCAGATCCCGGCAGCTATGGCCTTGTGCTCGCCAATGGTGGCTGGATGACAAAGGAAGCGGTTGGGATCTACTCGACACAGAAGCCGACCCGTTTCGCACCCGCAGAATCCTATGCAACACCAACCGAACAAGTCACACTTTGTGGCGAGGATTGCGAGGGCACGCTGGAAACCTTCACGGTCACGCATGGCAAGGAAGGACCGAACAAAGGCATCGCGTTCGTACGCCTCGAGGATGGGCGCCGGGCACTTGCCGTCGCATCCCCCGCCGCGCTCGCGACGTTACGTGAAGATGCCTCGCCCGTCGGTCGCAAGGTTGCCGTCAGCGTGGATACTGAAAAGGAGCGTGGCACGTTCAGTTTCATCTGACCGAGCCGCTTGCCCCGCCCCCCGGTTTCGACCAATCTCCGGCGCATGACGAAACATTTCAAGACATTCGGCGTCATTGGCGGCGGCGCATGGGGCACAGCGATTGCCCAGATGCTGACCCGGGAGGCCCAGGACGTGCTGATCTGGTGCCGCGAAGCAGAGGTGGCCGAAGCCATCAATACGCGCCATGAGAATACGGTCTTCCTGCCGGGCGTACCTTTGAACCCCGCGCTCACGGCGACATCGGACCTCGCAGACCTGCACCTGATGGACGCGCTCTTTTCTGTCGCCCCTGCCCAGCACACACGGGCAACCTTGCAGGCACTGAAAGAGCATATCCGCCCCGGCACACCAGTTGTCCTCTGCTCCAAAGGCATCGAACTGAAGACAGGCGAATTCATGACGCAGGTGCTGGCCGACGAGTTGCCCGAAGCGGTTCCGGCTGTCATGTCCGGCCCGAGCTTCGCCATCGATGTGGCCAAGGGCCTGCCGACGGCTGTGACCTTTGCCATCAAAAATGAAACCCTTGGCGCCGAACTGATCGCCGCTGTTGCGACCCCGAATTTCCGCCCTTACCTCGCGCATGACCTATTAGGCGCAGAGATCGGCGGCGCGGTGAAGAATGTGCTCGCCATTGCGTGTGGTATCGCACTCGGCAAGGGCCTGGGCCGCTCTGCCCATGCAGCGCTCATTGCCCGCGGCAGCGCGGAAATGACCCGGCTCGCTCTTGCCCTGGGCGCCGAGCGCGAAACCCTTTCCGGCCTGTCAGGGCTGGGCGACCTCGTCCTGACCTGCTCTTCCGAGACGAGCCGCAACATGAGCTGCGGACTGGCGTTGGGCAAAGGTGAGCCCCTTGAAGACATCATGGGCGCGCGAATCGCCGTAACCGAAGGCGTCGCAACCGCGCCGGTTCTGAAACGGATTGCTGCCGATCGCGGCGTCGACATGCCGATCTGTGATGCAGTTGCGGATGTGATTGAAGGCGCAATCAGTGTCGATGACGCGATCCAACGCCTGCTGATGCGTCCGAACAAGGTTGAAAGAGTCTAGGACGGGTTTACCGACATTAAGCCCGTCACACCGGGGTTTTCACCAGTTCGAAATGAGACCGGACGGTGGGTTTGTCATCCGGAGAAACCGCGACACCGGTCTTGATCAGCTCGATCATATGACCAAGCACAGACATGGCCGCGGCTGGATGCAAGCGCTTGTCGACTTCGGCGTACATCACCTTGACCATTTCAGGGATCGAGGACTGACCCGCCCGAAGCTGGTCAAGAATGGCAGCTTCGCGAGCCCGGCGGTGGTTGGCGTATTCCGTGATGAAATGGTCGACGAATTCGCGGCCACGCACCGGATCGCCATGGGTAGGCCAAAGCGTGTCGAATTTCCTGGATTGAATCTTGTCGAGGCTGCGCATGTAATCGCCCATGTCCCCATCCGGCGGCGCGACAACAGTCGTCGACCAGCCCATGATGTGATCACCCGACAGACACGCATTCTCTTCGCGCAAGCCGAAGCAGAGATGGTTGCAAGTGTGACCCGGCGTCTCAATCACATCGAGTGTCCAGCCGGGGCCCGAAATCACGTCGCCATCGCCAACTTTGACATCCGGCATGAAGCCAAGGTCGTCTGCACTGCCAAGCTCGCCCTTGGCGGTCGGCACGCCGCAATTTTTCGCGTAAGTCTTGCAACCCGCCCACTGCGCCAAAGGCGTCGCCAGCGGGGAATGGTCGGAATGACCATGAGTGACCAGAACCTGGGTGACCGTCTCCCCCTCCAGCGCCCGCTTCAAGGCTTCGAAATGCTCAGCATCTTCCGGGCCGGGATCAATGACAGCCACTTCGCCATGACCGATGATGTAGACGCCGGTGCCAACATAGGTGAACGGCCCGGGATTGTTCGCGATTACGCGGCGAATGAGCGGGGAAACCTGCTCTACGATGCCGTATTCGAACTCGATTTCGCGAACGTAGGGAATAGCCATATTATTCTAGTCTCTTGCAGCGATCCTGGCTTGCCGGAGCGATCAGCGCTTCTTCGAAGCAAAGGCGACGGCAAAGGCCTGCGCCATGCGACGTGTGGCCCTCAGCTTGGCGCCGAGCTTCAGCGCCACGGGCGGGCCCATATCCGTCTTGTTTGCATCGACGATGTAGATTCGTCCGGATGAACGGTCACGTAGGACGTCAACGCCGCCCCAGTCTAGTCCGATCGATGCAGCAAACCGCTCAATCACGGCAATTTCATCGCTCGTGTAGCAATTGCGAGGCTCGTCGAGCAAAACCTGAACATTCTCGTTCAGGAAACGGCGCTCCAAGGGCCGACGCTTGCGGAACACGATGACGGGTGAGCCGGCCACGATGCAACAGCGCAGATCCTCGACCAGACCGCCTTCGATCTCATTGTCGACGAGGCGCTGATAGGTCTTGCCCGGCAGGGGCGTATCCAGCGGACCTTCCAGAATCCGGCCATCATGCGCGGCATTCAATTCAGACTTCTCGACCATGCGGCCCTGATGGGTCGTTGGGTCAACCGATAGAGAATATCCCGCAGCCTCACCGAAAGCGGCTGCGACGGTCGATTTTGAAATATCATCACAAGTGAAATTGACCAGTTTCGCCCCATCACGAACCATCGGGACCGTATTGTCGGTTTCGGTGGAGTCATCAAACTGCATGACAATGTCAGCGGTCGCGACGTCATCAATCAATTTGGCACCTGACACATGTGTCACGGGCCAGATGAAATACCATGGGCGTGGCTTGTCAGGATAGAATGCAATCGTGGGGCGCTTGTGTCCGGTGACCCGGCGCCAGGTGCGCCATGTCTGCGCAAAGAAATAGAAGCAGAACCAGGTGAAGATGTCGTGCGCCAGCGAAAATGTGAGCGGAACGCGGTGCCCAGTCTTCTTCACCAGCATGGCGCCGTCATCGTATTTGAAATCGGTGATCCACAGACGATCGCTCATCCATTCCACTCCTCTTGCGCATACAGCCTCATGGCCAGCGCCTCCCTGTCTTGGCCTTCGCATGACCGGTCATCACTGACAACACACATAATGCGGCGCAAGTGTGACCACTTGCTCACAACATCTGTGAGCAGGATGGTCACAGCAGCGATTGCAGACTCGACAGATCATAGCCCGCATCTGCGGCAGCATCGACGATTTCCTGACCTGTACCCTGCCCGGCATGAGTCAGGGCCCATGCCGTAATGCATCGTGTCCCGGTGCGGCAATACGCCAACACCGGTTGAGGCGCTTCGTTCAGGATATTGCTCATCCGCTCGACGACTTCTGGGGTGGGGGCGCCTGAGAAAGGAAGTGCCACAAAGGCCAAACCCAGGGATTCGGCTTTGGCACGAATCGCGCCCATACGGGGCTGGTCCACGCCGCCTTCACCATCTGGGCGGTTCGCAACAATGGTTTTGAAGCCTGCAGCCTGAATTTGGGCAACATCCTCCTCGTTAATCTGGGGGGCGACAGCAAAAGCTTCCGTAACGCGGCGAATATCGGCCATATTTTAGTGTCCCTGCCTGAGTCTGCGGTCTTGATCGGCTGTCGCTACAAGCTAAGGATTGCGGATCGTTATGCCAAGCGTCGGTGACGGCGGCATGATCAAATTCCTATTACCAGCAGCGGAATAACTTAAGTACGTGTCCTCATTTCAACGTGTCATCAGCCGAATTCCGTGGGCCTATACGTTCAGGCGTCTGCTAATTGCAATCCCCACAATGCTTGCCATCGTAACGATGGCTTTCCTGATGATGCGCGCCGCTCCGGGTGGTCCGTTCGATGGTGAGCGGAAACTGCCGCCTGCGACCGAAGCTGCCATTGCAGCCAAGTTCGGTTTCGACAAACCGCTTCACGAACAATATCTGAGCTATGTTGGCGGCGTTGTCACCGGCGATTTCGGACCGTCCTACAAAACGCTTGGCAAGAGCGTGAACGACTTGATTGCAGACGGCCTGCCCATCTCCCTCACCATCGGGTTTCTCTCCATGGGTCTGGGCATAGCGGTGGGCACATTGCTGGGTGTTTTTGCGGGACTCAGACAAAATTCGGCGGCGGATTACAGCGTCATGGGGATCGCCATGGCAGGCATTTCGATCCCCACTTTTGTTACCGGCCCGATCCTGATCCTGATCTTTGCCCTTGGTGCCGGCATCTTCGCGGTTGGCGGTCTCGGAACCTATCCGAATATCGGGATGAACTGGCACAATATGACCTTGCCCGTAATCACGCTGGCCCTGCCACAGATTGCGATCATCTCCCGCCTCATGCGCGCCTCGATCATCGAGACAATGCGTTCCAACCATATCCGCACGGCGCGTTCCAAAGGCCTGACCGAACGCCAGGTGATTGCGCGTCACGCCCTGCCATCAGCCTTGCTGCCACTGATCTCGTATGCCGGCCCCGCAATGGCACGCGTCATGACCGGGTCAGTGGTGATCGAAAAGATTTTCGGCCTGCCCGGCCTCGGCTCATATTTTGTCGATGGTGCCCTGAACCGTGACTACACGCTCGTGATGGGCGCAATCATTGTCTATGCGGGCCTGATCGTACTGCTCAATCTTGTAGCAGACATTCTCTACGCCCTGCTTGATCCGAAAGTGAAGTACGATTGATGACGGATCTTGATCCTCTCCTCGACCCGACTGGTCGCATCGAACCGGTTCAGAATGCCATTATTGGGGGACGCTCGCTCTGGGAAGATGCCCGGGCGCGCCTGTTCCGCAACCGCGCCGCCGTCGTCTCCATGTGGATTCTCGGCTTCCTCATTCTGTTTGCAGTCGTCGGGCCATTTGTCTGGGTCCACAAATACAGCACCATTTCTGACCTGCGCACCATTGCGCCGACGCTGGAAGGCCTGCATCCGCTCGGAACCGACCTGCAGGGACGAGACCTGCTTGCGCGCCTGATGATCGGCCTGCGTATCTCGCTCATGGTCGGCATTGTCGCCACGGCTGTCAGCCTCGTGATCGGCGTCAGTTGGGGTGCGACGGCAGGTTATCTCGGTGGTCGCGTCGACAATTTCATGATGCGCATTGTCGACGTACTCTACGCTCTGCCCTTCATCTTCTTCGTGATCCTGTTGCTGACGGTGTTTGAGCGCAACATTGTGCTGATCTTTGCAGCCATCGGCGCGATCGAGTGGCTGACAATGGCGCGGATCGTGCGCGGCCAGACACTGGCCATCAAGGGCAAGGAGTTCATTGAAGCCGCGCGCGCGTCTGGGGTCAGCCGCAAGGACATCATTGTGCGCCACATCCTGCCGAACGTGATCGGCCCGGTCGCCGTCTATGTCACGCTGACCATCCCGGTGGTGATCCTCGCCGAAAGCTTCCTGTCCTTCCTCGGCCTCGGTGTGAACGAGCCCCTTACCTCACTTGGCGTGCTGATTTCGGATGGCGCACACCGGATGGAAGAAAAGCCCTGGATGCTGCTGGCACCCGCCGTCACGATGGCAGTCACCTTGTTGTGCCTCAACTTTATCGGTGACGGCCTGCGCGATGCGCTGGATCCGAAAGACCGCTAGACAGTTTTCACCTGGCACCTGGACAGACTGGACCAAATGCCCGCCACACAGGGAAAATCTTGGTGTTCAGGGTGGCCTTTGCTGGTGCGCTGAGGCAAGAGATTCGCGGGTAATTTGAAAGAGCAAACGATGGCAAAATCGATGACCAGCATCGTTCCGGTACTGATGTGCGGTGGAGCAGGCACGCGGCTCTGGCCGCTGTCGCGAAAGAGCTATCCCAAGCAATTTGTTCCCCTGATCGGCGATACATCCCTGTTCCAGGCATCCGCGCTGAGATTGACCGGAGGCGCTTTCACGCCGCCGCTTGTCCTCACCAATGCGGATTTCCGGTTCATCGTACAAGAACAGCTCACCGACATCGAAATCGATGACGCTTCCATCATGATCGAGCCAGACGCGCGCAACACGGCCCCGGCAATCCTGGCGGCAGCACTGCATCTGCAAAAGACCCAACCAGATGCCCTGATGCTGATCGCACCATCCGACCATGTCATCCCGGACAGTGATGCATTTCTGGAGTCAATCAATGCGGCCGTCGATGCGGCCCAAAAAGGCCAGCTCGTCACGTTCGGAATCCAGCCCACACATCCCGAAACGGGATACGGATACCTGGAGCTCAGCAAGCCGGTGGAAGACAACAGTCTGTCCCCCATCAAGTTGAAGCGTTTCGTGGAGAAGCCCTCTGCGACCAATGCCCGTAAAATGGTGAATAGTGGTGACTACCTCTGGAACGCAGGGATCTTCCTGTTCAGCGTCAAAAGCATTGTCGAAGCTTTCCAGAAACATGAGCCGGGCATGGTTGAATGCGTGAGCAAGTCTGTCGATGACCTGCAGATGGATCTCGGCTTTATGAGGCTCGATCCGGAGAGCTGGAACCGGGCCCAGTCGATCTCGATCGACTATGCCGTCATGGAACGCACCGAAAATCTTAGCGTCGTGCCATTTTCGGGCGGATGGTCAGACCTTGGCGGCTGGGACGCCGTATTGCGCGAAACCGGGCCGGACAAGCATGGGGTTTCGACCAGCGGACATGTCACGGTCATGGATTGCCAAGACTCCCTGATCAGGTCCGAAGATAATGGACTGGAAGTCGTCGGTATCGGTCTGAAGAACATCATAGCCGTTGCCATGCCGGATGCGGTGCTGATCGCAGATGCGTCCCGCGCACAGGACGTGAAACTGGCCGTTACCGAGCTCAAGGCCAAACAGGCACGCCAGGCCGAGCAATTTCCGCGGGACTATCGCCCCTGGGGCTGGTTTGAGTCCATTGCGATGGGCGAACGTTTTCAGGTCAAGCGCATCCAGGTAAAGCCGGGCCAGTCGCTGTCCCTTCAATCGCACCATCATCGCGCCGAGCACTGGATTGTCGTATCCGGAACAGCCAAGGTCACGATCAATGAGGACGTCAAGCTCGTCACCGAGAACCAGTCCGTATACATCCCTGTAGGATCCGTTCACCGGCTGGAAAATCCGGGGAAACTGCCCGTCGTCCTCATCGAAGTTCAAACTGGCAGCTATCTCGGTGAGGATGACATCATACGATACGAAGATAAATACGCGCGCGATTAGAGTCTGCGGAGTCGAACTTATTTGAATTCGAATGAATCTGCACCTTGCGGCACGAGGTGCGGCACTCTTATCTAAAAAGTTCCCCCATTTCAGACCCGAGGATGCCCGTTGGAACTCTTTGTCTTCCTTTGCAGCCTCATCATATTTGTCAGCTTTGCGCTGATGCCGCTGGCAAGGCGAGCAGGAGCTCCATTTCTCTTGATCGCACTTCTCATCGGCATGCTGCTGGGAGAAGATGGTCCAGGCCGTATTCAATTCAGTAATTTCAACTTTGCGTTTGACCTTGGCAGCGTGGCCCTGGCCGTCATCCTGTTTGCTGGCGGATTGGAAACTGGACGCAGCGTCTTCCGTTCCGCTGGTGCGCCGGCATCCCTACTCGCAACCATCGGTGTGCTGATTACAGCAGGCATCACGGGTGTTGCGGCCTGTCTATTCATGGGCCTGCCCTGGCAAGTTGGTCTATTGCTTGGCGCAGCGGTCGCCTCTACCGACGCGGCCGCGACCTTCCTTCTCGTTCAGCAAAGCGGCATAGCCCTGAGACAACGCCTGAAGGATACGCTGCTGTTGGAATCCGGCCTGAACGACCCGATGGCCATTTTCCTGACAGTGTCGCTTACCACGCTGGTCGCCTCTATACAGACCAATGCGCCGGCGGACCTCCCCGGCATGGCTCTGTTTCTGCTCATGCAAGCCGGTATCGGCATTTTGGGCGGCGTCCTTGGCGGCAGGCTTCTGGCCCGCATTCTTGATCGCCTTTTCCTGCCAATGGGCACGTATCCCATCATGACCCTTGCAGGCGCCCTCGTCATCTTTACCGGCGTGTCGCTGGTTGGGGGCAGCGGCTTCCTCGCGGCATATCTTGCCGGCGTCAGTTTCAAGGCCAAACTGAAGCGACCAATCGATCGCATTGTCGACTTCAATGAAGCCTTCCAGTGGCTCTGCCAGATGGTGTTATTCCTGACCCTCGGCCTGCTCGTTACGCCGAGTGCGCTGTTAAACGACATCTGGCCTGCCATCGGGTGCGCCGCAGTATTGATGCTGATCGCTCGACCGCTCGCCGTATTTGCCAGCGTGGGATGGATGGGCTTTTCCTTCCGTGAGAATGTCTTCCTGAGTTGGGTGGGCCTGCGCGGCGCGGTACCGATCCTTCTCGCGATCTATCCCGTCATCGCACCAGGACCGATTTCAGTTGGCTTCTTCAATGTCGTGTTCGTGATCGTGACAATCTCGCTGACCATTCAGGGCTGGACGATTGCGCCGACAGCACGGCTCCTTCGTCTGGGCCCGGAAGCCCAGACAAAGGAAACAACTGATACCTAGCGCAGCGCGATCTCGATATCATCGAGCAGATTGCGGACCCGTTTGGCATTCGCACCAAGATCAGACAGGCCGACCCGACTGGTTGAGCGCACATCAATGCGGGACCCGCCCTCTTCTGTCGGCTGGATACGGATCATGATGTCATCCTTGAAATCAAACCAGAAGCTCGTTTCGGTTGCCTCGATGCGACCGGCCGTCTCGTCACTGGCAACGATCACCCAACCGCGCTCCTTCACAAGCGTGAGGATGGCCTCGAATGCCGCTTCCGACGGAGCTTGAGTGATATAGGAATCAAGTTTCGGATAAGGGGCGTCCGCACGGTCATCCTGTTGGGTCGGATCGAATTCGGCCTCTTCCTGCAATTCGGACACGAGGCGCCCCGGAGTGCCCGGCCAACGGTCTTCGGCATATTCCGGAACGATTGGTGCAGCTTCGACCGGGTTCATGGCCTCAGTCTCGGCCCGGACGGCGAGCAGGGCATCGCTCGGCATGATCGGGTTGGACCAGTCGGTCTGAACGTCGTGGATCGGCGGCAAGCGGGACGCTTCCCCGCCAAACGCCGCGACGCGCCCAAAGCTGAGCCCGGCAATCAAGAGCGAGGCAAACGCCAGAATGAAAGCGCGCTTCCGGGGTGCTTTGATCAATGAGAGGATCACCGCGATCACTGAGACACCGAGCGCCACGAAGATCAGCTTGAGTCCCCAATTGATCGTCATCAGACCAAGCCCGACCTGCCAGTTCCATAGGCCCAGCTTGGTGCCAAGCGCTGCGATGATGAACCAGAAGACCGTAAAGATCGACAAGGCAAGCGACGCCTTGGCAACCGTGCCGCGCCATCCGGCATCCTGTGTCTGTTCTATCGTATCCATTGTGTTTCCAGCCCTCTCCGGATGATCCCTGTCACCTGACATAGATCACACTGCCCCTCTCAACCAGTCTCGTGGAACAGATTCGTGCGGAACAGCGTCCGCTCCTGCACGTTCAAACTGAACCTCTTCAACGTCAATTCGAAAGGAAAGACCATGGACCATTCCGGCAGCTATCTCCGCTTCGGCCTGATGATCACGACCTCCGCCATCGTCATGTTCGGACTTATGTATCTAAACACCTATGCCCTGCCCCATGTGCATTGGAGTGAAACCCGCTTCTACATGACCCTCATCATGGCCGCGTCGATGGCGATCGTAATGTTGGCCTTCATGCTCAACATGTATCAGGATAGCCGCAAGAACCTCGCAATATTCGTCGGCAGTGGCCTGCTCTTTGTTACCGCCCTGCTTCTGGTGCGCTCGCAAGCAACGGTAAGCGACCAATCATATATGCGCGCCATGATCCCGCATCATTCCATCGCCATCATGACCAGCGAAAGGGCGGGCATAGAAGACGTACGCGTTCAGCAATTAGCCGATGAAATCATCAAAGCTCAGAAGGTGGAAATAGCTGAAATGGAATGGCTGATCGATGACATCTCCAAAAATGGAAAAGCGGCCACTCCCGAAGAAGCAGCCGCCCGTCCAGTTCCCGAGTTCAGCCCGAACTAGGCCGTCGGCAGCTTGTAGTCCTTGAACTGGTTGCGCAGGGCCAGCTTGTTGATCTTGCCCGTGGCGCCAAGCGGAATTTCATCGACAAAGACGACATCGTCCGGTGTCCACCATTTGGCAATCTTGCCTTCCAGTTGGGCCAGCACGTCTTCCTTGCTCGGCGTTTCCCCCGGCGCGGCTTGTACCACCAGGAGTGGGCGCTCATCCCATTTCGGGTGATAGATGCCGATAGCCGCCGCATTGGCCACTTTCGGGTGGCCGACTGCGATGTTCTCGATGTCGATGGAGGAAATCCACTCGCCGCCTGATTTGATCACATCCTTCGCGCGGTCGGTGATGGTCATCGTGCCATACTCGTCGATATTGGCGACATCGCCCGTATCAAAATAGCCGTCCTCGTCCAGCACGTCGCCGCCGACGCCCTTGAAGTATCCAGCTGCAATCGCAGCGCCGCTCACCATCAACCGGCCAGACGTCTCGCCATCATTCGGCAGCACCTTGCCTTCGTCATCGACGATCTTGAGCTCCACGCCGAATGGCGGGCGCCCTTGCTTGAGCTTCTGCTCCATACGCGTGTCGATGTCGGCATTCACGAGATGGGGCGGCAAGGCGCCCAGCGTTCCCAGCGGCGAGGTTTCGGTCATGCCCCAGGCGTGGACAACATCCACTTCATAATCCTGCTCGAAGGCACGAAGAATCTTCTCCGGAATGGCTGAGCCCCCGATCAGAACCTTCTTCAAGTGCGGCAGCTTGAGATTGTTTTCCTGCAAATGTGTCAGCAGCATCAGCCAGACGGTTGGAACCGCGGCGGTGATCGTCACCTTTTCCGTATCCAGCAATTCATAGATGGATGCGCCATCCATCTGTGCCCCCGGCATTACCATGTTCGAGCCGACAGCAGGACAGGACAGTGCAAGGCCCCACGCATTGGCGTGGAACATCGGCACAACCGGCAGCACCACATCGTCAGCGCCCATGCCCATCACATCCTTGCCCATCGTGATCAGCGTGTGCAACACGTTCGAGCGGTGGGAGTAGAGCACCCCTTTCGGATCGCCTGTAGTGCCCGACGTATAACAAAGGCCACATGCGGTATCTTCCGGAAAGTCGCCCCAGCGGACCTCGGTCGAGCGACCATCAATCCAGATATCAAACGGGATTGCACCGAGAGAGTTTTCCGGCATCGTGTCAGCATCAGCGTATATGACGAAAGTCTTCACCGTCTGCAGATGGTCCTTGATGGCCTCCACGATAGGCAGGAAGGTCTTGTCGAAGATGAGCACCTTGTCTTCGGCGTGATTTGCGATCCAGGCGACCTGTTCAGGGTGCAGGCGTGGATTGATCGTGTGGAGCACCGCGCCAATGCCCATGGCGCCATACCAGGAGGCCATATGCCGTTCAGAGTTCCAGCCCAGCGTCGCCACGCGGTCGCCCAACTGAATGCCGCTATCGATAAGCGCATTCGAGACCTGCTTGGACTGATCAAAGAGATTGGCATAGGTCGTGCGGACAATATGGCCTTCCACGCGCCGAGTGATGATTTCTCGTGTAGGATTGATGCGCTTGGCGTGTTCGAGGATTTTGTTAACCGTCAGCGGCCAGTCCTGCATGATACCCAGCATGGTAAGTCTCCCTGTAATGTTTTTGTCTTCGGCAATAATTGCCTGATTTAGAACCGGTTTATGCGTGCGATTGCTGCAGCGCAAGAAGAGGACCACCCGAATGAACCACTCCGCACTGCTTGTTATCGCTCTCATCCTGCTGTCTGGCTGCGCCCCGTCAAGCGATACCCCACAGTCAGGGGCTGTGGAGCCCGCTATCACCGAAGCTTCTGCGCGCATGCCCCTGCCCGACTATTTCGACTGCCTGCGTGAAAACGGAGGCGTGGTGATCGCTGCGCATCGCGGGGGCCCTGCGCCGGGCTATCCTGAGAATGCCATTGAGACGATGCAGTTCAATTTCGACAAGGGAGTCCGGGTCTTCGAGATTGATGTCGCCGAAACCCGAGACGGCGTGTTGACCCTGATGCATGATGACCGGCTGAACCGAACGACGACCGGCCGGGGCTATGTCTCCGATATCAGCTGGGAAGAACTGTCGGGCCTGACCCTGGTCGACAATGATGATGGTCACACGCGCTTTAGCCCGCCCAAGCTGACCGACGCCCTGATCTGGGCCCGAAACAGCGGCGCCATTCTGGAACTCGACCGCAAGAAGACCACAAGCTTCGCCAATATGGCGAAGGCCGTCTATGCGGCTGGCGCGGAAGAGAACGTCATCATGATTTCCTACAATGATGACGAAGCCGCCGAAATCGCGGCCATTGACCCTCAATTCATGATGACCGCCTCGGCACGCGGCGGCCGTGACATTGCGGCGCTTGAGGCACGCGGTGTGGACTCCCGTCGACTGATCGCCTGGACCGGCACTGGCCGCCCCGATGCCGCAGCCTGGGATCGCAATGCCCGCAATGATGTCGAATCCGCTTTCGGCACGCTGGGTCGTTCCGGCGAGCGATTGGACGATATCTATCTGGCCGACGGCAACGGATCGGAGTTTCAGGATCTTGCCGATGACGGCCTCGTCATGCTGGCCACTGACCGGCCGCTCGAAGCGGCCGCGGCAATGACCGCAGATGACACCGCCATCGCCGCGTGTGGTGGCTAGGCTCGGGCAGAAACCATCCGTTGCCAGAGCACAAAGATCACAGGCACAACCAACTCGATACCCAGCGCGACCATCTGGTCCTGCGCGGGCTGACCGACGGTCATCACTGAGACAAGACGACCGAGCCCTCCGATAAAGATGGCTGCGCTAACCACCAGAAGAAGCCGCCCTTGTTTTTCGATGGATGGAATAATCGACCAGATCAGGAAGCTCACCACAAGATACATACCGGAGAAGTACCGATACTGATTGTCCAGTTCTGTCGTGACGCCTGCCGGGGACAATCGTTCCGCCCCGTGCAGAAAGCCCATCAGGGCAAAAATAGCGGGAATGAGTGAGAAAATGCCAAGGGCAATCTGAAGTCCGCGTTTCATTATGTGGTGTACCTCCCCTAACGGCGCATCGTTTCCGTACGCCCTGCCGTCACTTACTCACGGCAAATGTCTGGTGACAATGATTGACGCAACGTCTTCCCAGGCGTATGAGGCGCGCGGGCTCTGGGACGCCCGCCGCTCGCAAGGCCTTTGGTCTTTCGGTGAAGATCTCCCGGCGCACTCCGCGCCGCGACTTTTGATCACGGAACACCGGTCCATCCGGCAGTCCCGCGGCAAGGCGAGCCCCCGCTGAGAAGTGACTGCCCGGACAAGGATGTTTCCAATGTCTATTTCTATAACAACGCGCGAACAGGCCAAGGCCCGTGCCCGCGACATTCGGACAGAACAGGCAAATGCCGGTACGTCCATCTCACATGCGAGAGCACTTGAACTCGTCGCGACTGAACTCGGCTACCGCGACTGGAATACCGCATCGGCGTGCCTGTCGAACAAACCCGAGGCACCCTGCCAGCTGGGTGACCGCATCTCGGGCCGCTACCTCAAACAATCCTTTGAGGGGCGCGTGCATGCAATCCGCGAACTGGCGGGTGGCATGGGGTACGAAGTGACCCTGCACTTCGACACGCCGGTAGATGTGGTTGAGTTCGAGAGCTTCTCGGGATTTCGCCAGCGCGTGACCGCCATGGTGAGTGGTGATGGCGTGTCATGGGCAAAGACCAGTGATGGCGTCCCGCACCTTGTCATCGAAGCCGTCTCGAACGGAATCGTTTGATCTGGCAGCGGAACGCTACGGATAGAGTCGACCGGTGGTCCAACCCTCGTTTGAGCGGACAAACTTCAGCCGGTCGTGCATCCGGAAAGCCTGGTCCTGCCAGAACTCGATCTCGACCGGCACGACACGGAACCCGCCCCAGAATTCGGGGCGGGGAATGTCTGGTCCGTCGCCGAAGATTTCCGATAGTTCAGCCACGCGCTGTTCGAACTCGGCCCGATCGGCCAGTGGACGCGACTGGTCAGACGCGATGGCGCTGATACGGCTCTGGGCGGCACGGGTGGCAAAATACTCATCGGCGGCCTCTTCGGAGACTGGCATAACCGTCCCGCGCACCCGCACCTGCCGGCGCTGGCTCTTCCAATGAAAGCCAAGCGCTGCTTTGGGGGTCTCGGTCAGTTGCTGGCCTTTGGCACTTTCGAGGTTGGTGAAGAAAACAAACCCCGCCTCAGTCACCTCTTTCAACAATACAATACGGACATCCGGCATGCCGTCAGCGTCCACGGTCGCCAGAGACATTGCGTTGGAATCATTCGGTTCGGCTTCGCGCGCCGCCGCCATCCACTCTTTGAACAGGGCTATCGGGTCAGCCACGTCTGGAATCAGGGGTTTTCCCGACGGGTCGGTCAGATAATCCGTCGCGCTGGGTGAAGGGGGAATGATGTCGGGTTGGTCGCTCTGGCTCATCGATCTGTCCGCTCGTCAGGCTGTGGGGGCTGGCCGTCATATAGGCCAATCGGGCGCGGAGTCATACCGCTACGGCGGCGACATCCTGCGGCATAGGCGCATGGCCGCTTGCCCTTCTCTGACAAATTCGTCATTGATGCCGCGAAATCACCCTATGCAAGAAGGACTCTCCCATGAAAAAGCCCGTGAAAGTCGCTGTAACTGGCGCTGCAGGCCAGATCGGTTATGCGCTCCTGTTCCGCATTGCCGCTGGAAACATGCTTGGACCTGACCAGCCGGTCGACCTTCACCTGCTGGAAATCACGCCTGCGCTCGGCGCGCTCGAGGGCGTGGTCATGGAATTGAACGATTGCGCCTTCCCGCTCCTGAACAATATCGTCGCCACTGACGACCCGAATGTTGCGTTCAAGGATTGCGACTTTGCCCTGCTCGTCGGCGCGATGCCACGCAAACAGGGCATGGAACGCAAGGACCTGCTGTCTGCAAATGGCGGTATCTTCGGCCCACAGGGTAAGGCGATCAATGATCATGCCAGCCGAGACGTGAAAGTGCTTGTCGTCGGCAACCCGGCCAACACCAATGCCCTGATCGCACAACAGAATGCGCCTGATCTGGATCCGAAATGCTTCACCGCCATGGTCCGTCTCGACCACAACCGCGCGATGAGCCAACTGGCTGAGAAGACGGGCGCCCACAATACCGACATCAAGAAGATGACAATCTGGGGCAACCATTCCTCAACTCAGTACCCAGACCTGCATCACGCCACCGTCAAAGGCGAAGCTGCCCTCTCCAAGGTCGATCAGGACTGGTACGAAAACACCTTCATACCGGACGTGCAGCAGCGCGGCGCCGCCATCATTAAGGCCCGTGGTGCCTCTTCGGCCGCTTCGGCTGCGTCAGCCGCCATCGATCATATGCGCAGCTGGGCCCTCGGCACCGAAGCTGGTGACTGGGTGTCCATGGGCATCCCGTCCGATGGCTCCTACGGCATTGAGCCGGGCGTCATCTACGGCTACCCGTGCACCTGCAAGGACGGCAAGTACGAGATCGTCCAGGGTCTCGAAATCGGTGAATTCTCGCGCGCCCGCATGGATGCGACCGAGAAAGAACTGCGCGAAGAGCGCGAAGCTGTTCAGGACCTGCTCGGCTAGGCCCTGACTCAATACTGAAACGGGCAGCCATGTCTCACAACACGTTCGGCCACCTCTTCCGCGTGACCACCTGGGGCGAAAGCCACGGGCCCGCACTCGGATGCGTGGTCGATGGCTGCCCGCCTAATCTTCCGCTGGATGAGGCCTTCATTCAGCAATTCCTCGACCAGCGCCGCCCCGGCACCTCGCGATTCGTAACCCAGCGTCGGGAACCCGATCAGGTGAAAATCCTGTCCGGCGTCTTTGAGGATGACCGGACCGGCGGCCCTGTCACCACAGGCACACCGATCTCGCTGATGATCGAAAATACAGATCAACGGTCGAAAGATTATGGTGAGATCCGCGATCGGTACCGCCCCGGTCATGCCGACTATTCCTACGATCAGAAATATGGCGTCCGAGACTATCGCGGCGGTGGCCGCTCCAGTGCGCGCGAGACTGCTGCGCGGGTAGCTGCAGGCGCGGTGGCGCGCCGCGTTCTTGGCGACGGAATCTTCTTGCGCGGCGCTGTCGTCCAGATCGGCCCCCATGCCATCGACCGCTCGCGCTGGAACTGGGATGAAACGCAATCGAACCCATTCTGGTGTCCTGACGCCGAAATGGTGCCCGTCTGGGAGACCTTTCTGGACGAAACTCGCAAGGCTGGAAGCTCTGCTGGCGCAATTGTAGAGGTCGAAGCGACGGGGATTCCTGCGGGTTGGGGCGCTCCCATATACGGAAAACTGGATAGCGAACTCGCGGGTGCCATGATGAGCATCAATGCGGCCAAGGGCGTGGAAATCGGCGAAGGCTTTGCCGCCGCGGCTTTGTCCGGTGAGGAAAACGCCGACCAGATGCGCACTGGCAATGACGGCGCCCGTTTCCTGTCCAACCATAATGGCGGCATTGCGGGCGGCATTTCAACCGGTCAGCCGGTCGTCGTGCGAATCGCAATCAAACCAACCTCTTCCATCCTTACCCCCGTCCAGACTGTCACGCGTGACGGTCAGGAGGTGGACGTACGCACCATCGGACGGCATGATCCCTGTGTTGGCATTCGTGCGGTGCCGGTGGCGGAGGCGATGCTCGCCTGTGTGCTGGCCGACGCGAAGTTGCGACATAGAGGGCAGACGGGAAAATGACCGCAAATGCGCATGTCACAGTAAGTTCACATACCTGCTATCGGCATTGCACATTGAACCTGCTACCTCGCGTTCAGTATTCAAATAGCGATGGGTTGGCGTAATGGGTGGCGTAGAAATTTTCGGCATCATTGGATTTATGCTGGCGTGCTACGCCGTCGTCGCGAATGATTCGATCCAGACACTGGGGACATTCCTGTCCTCGAATGCAAAGCGTCCCTGGTGGGTCCTGTGGATTTTTGCCAGCGCAATTTTGTTGGCCGTGCTCTTCTACGGGTATTTCAATGGCCAGGGAGACGTTGCCTACGAACGTCTCGACAAATTGTCTGTGCTGCCAGGTGAAGGGGATCGCACCGCGGTGCTGATGCCCGGCATTCAATGGTGGCACGCCCTGCCTCCACTGGTCCTGCTATTCCTGACTCGATTTGGCATCCCTGTGTCGACGACCTTCCTGGTGCTGACCCTGTTTGCCTTGTCGGGCGGGTCTGCCAGCGATGGCATCCTTGAGAAAATGATCATCAAGTCGGCAATGGGCTATGTCGTGGCGTTCGCGTGCGGCGCTGTGATCTGGATAATAATTTCCCGCACGTTCGAGCGTTGGGTCTTTCATACGAAAGACGAATTGCCTTGGCCCTACTGGATCACATTCCAGTGGCTGACGACGACCTTCCTCTGGTCACAATGGCTGATGCAGGATCTGGCGAATATCTTCGTTTACCTGCCGCGAACGGTCACAGTCACTGGGGACGAAACGCATGTGGCCTTTTCGCTCGGCTACGTCATTTTCGGCGCAATCCTGCTTGTGGCCATCCAAGGCTACATCTTCGCCACGCGCGGCGGCCAGATTCAGAAGATTGTGGAACGCAAGATCAACACGGTGGATGTCCGCGCCGCGACAATCGTCGACCTGATCTACGGAATCATCTTGTTCCTGTTCAAAGAGGTCAGCAATGTGCCGATGAGCACGACTTGGGTATTCCTTGGCCTGTTGGCCGGTCGCGAACTCGCGATCTCCTACGTCGCGCATCTGCGCGAAAAGAATGAGGCCGTGAAAGACGTTCTCGGCGATGCCGGACGTGCCTTCCTCGGCCTCATCATTTCGATCATTCTGGCTTTTGCCATGCCCCTCATGGGGACAGGTAAACTTCCGAGCTTCTAGCCCCGTTGGCGTTTAGGCGAACAGGTTAAAGATCGGATCGAGCGCGATCGCGAGACTTACCCCGACGACGCCTGCCAGTGCCAGCATGGCTCCCCGCAGGACGCGCAGGCTCGACTCATTGAAGGTCAGGTCCCTGTGCGCCAGCCAGGAAACGTGATTATCATTATGATCTAGGACTGCCATAGGTGGCTCCTTTCATTCCTGGTATATAGTTCGTGTCACATGACCGTAACGTAACTGTCATATTACTGTCATGTTCCATTCGCGCAAATCAATATTTTTTCATCCAGGATTAAGCAGCGCCCGTAGCTCTGGAAAAAAGTTTCATTTCAAGGCGTTATGATGATCGCCGGAAGGTGCTGATTTTTGTAAGAAATGCCAGTGACTGCGTTTCAGGCACCAATCCTGCCAAATCGCATGCTTGTACGGCGTCCCAGGACAGATAGCTTTTGTAGTATGGCTCGTGGAAACCGTGGGGAAAATATTCCAACAGTCCATCAAGGTCCGAATAGTCTCCAAATTGCGCGCTATCTGCCAGAATAAACAGACCGCCCGGCTTCAGGACTCGTCGAATTTCCGCCAGCACCTTCTCCCTCACGCGGGGCGGCAATTCGTGGAACAGGAAAATGGAGACCACCATATCGAGGCTATTGTCCTCTACGGGCATCGCCTCGGCCGCCTCGTGCAGGATCTCTACCTGTTTCCACGGTTTCAGACGTGTGCGGGCGGCGTCGGTATAGGTCGGTGACAGGTCCAGCCCGCTCGCCATTAACCTTGGATATACCTGCATCACTTGCGACAGGAAGCGGCCATTGCCGCACGCCACATCCAACAGGCTGACACCGCGTTGGTCGCGTCCCCTGAGTTCCCGTGAAATCTCGGCCAGAACGGCGCGGCGCATCGCATCTGCTGTGCCAGTAAACAATGCTTCGACCTGAGTGTCATAGATATCGGCGCTGTCCTCGGTAAACCAGCCGCCGGACTGATAGTGGAAATTCTGGAGATAGTAGGCGGGATACCGGTTATGCCCGTCGGTCACCTGTTGCCGTACTTCCGTTCCATTGCGTTCCAATCTGCGCCGATCAACGTCCTCGACATCTTCCCGGAAAGCCCGCGCCGATCTCAACGCTTTCGGCAAATCCTTCAGGCGCACATCCGATGGCGCTGGATACAGCCCTGCCTCAACATTCAGGCGGTCCTTGATGAACAGTTCGAAATAGGCTCGGCGCAGGACAGCAAGGTCGGGCTGGCCTCGGGTGGGCTGGAACGCTGGTTCGCCCGGGCGATCAAAGCCGCTGGCACGCCGACGCGCCGCGCTCATCTGCGCGCCATACCAAGCCGACCGCAGCCCTTGTGCAGCAGCGTAACGCGCCCGGCCAGCGGTGCGGGTGGCGATGTCGAACACTCCCATGCAGTCAATATGTGGCCAGGCGTACCCGGCGTCCAGTTTTCACCTACTGTTCAGGTTCAGCCCCGCAGTATGCTAGTCTGACACTGGCGGGCGTGTATCCGCGACAAGGAGTATTGCGATGAAATCCCACTCGCTGTTCATTGGAGCGCTGGCCATGGCCGGTCTTGCCATACCGGCTACGGCCTCGGCCCAAAGCGGATATGGCTACACCTACAATCCCCCTGTCCAGAACGTCCAATGTGAGCGCCAGCGCAAGGATGACCAGTTTGCAGGCGTGCTCGTCGGCGCGATTGCGGGCGGCCTGATCGGCGGGGCAATCGGCAATAATGTGGATGATGGCGATGCGTACCACTACCGGGGTCACAGAGGGTATCGCGGCCATAGAGGCTATCGCGGTCATCGGCGTCACGGCGGATACCATCATGGCAACGGAAACTCTGATGAAGTCGCTGCGGGCGCCATTCTCGGCGCGATTGTGGGCGGTCTTGCTGGCGGAGCCATTGCAGACGACACAAGCCGACCCTGTCAGGTTGCAACACCTTATGGAGCGGCCACGAGCGGTACCTATCCAGCCGGCGGCATTCCGCGCACGACCGACGGCCTGTATGGCGGACCGGAGATCATGAACTATCCCAACACGCCGCCGCCAAGCCGCACATATCCGGCGTCAACGACTGCGGGACCGACCCTGCCGCCCCAACCGGGCACCGATATCGAGTGCCGCACGATTGAGCGCGAAACGCGGCTGCCCGATGGTCAGGTCATCCGCGACCCGATCACCGCATGCCGCGATCCCTATGATGGCACATGGGAGATCAATGACGGTTTCGGGGACGAGAACTACTAGGCACCGGAACTAGGTTCGCACCGCATAAAACAGGCGTTCCGCATTGCCGTCGCCCCCGGTGATAGGGCTTTGTGTCCATGACTGGATTGGCCATCCCTGCCCGGCCATCCATTCCGTGAAAACGTCCGCCGCCAAGTCTGCCTTTTCGGAATCTGTGACCAGTCCGCCCTTGCCGATGTTTTCCCGACCAACCTGGAATTGCGGCTTGAACAGGCCGACAATTTCCGCCCGCTCAGCCGCGAGCGACAGAGGAACGGCCAGCAGCTTTTCGAGCGCAATGAAGCTCGCATCGCATACGAGCAAGGAAGGCGTGTCGCCCAGCATCTCTCCGGTCAGGGTCCGGGCGTCTTGAGCTTCCAGGCTCGTGACGCCGTCCTCATCGGAAAGAGAGGAGTGAAGCTGGCCTCGCCCGACATCGACCGCGACGACATGCGTAGCACCGGCCCGCAACAGCACGTCTGTGAAACCACCTGTGGACGCCCCGATGTCAAGGCAAACGCGCCCAGCCGGATCAACGCCAAAAGCGCTCAGGCCGTGCGCCAGTTTCAATCCCCCTCGCGATACGTAAGGGTGCGCCGGTTGTGCCTCGATGCGGTCGTCGCGTGACAGCATTTGCGATGGTTTGGTTACCACGACGCCGCCAGCCGTCACATTGCCTGCCTCAATCGCGGCGCGCGCAGAGGCTCGGCTGTCGAACAACCCCAGACTAACGAGCAATTTATCCGCGCGGTCCTTCACGATATGGAGCCTTCCTGCCAAATAGACGTTACGCCTATATCAGAACCCCGCTGACAGGAGACCCCCATGATCACTCGAACTGCAATCGCCTCACTCGCCATCGCCCTTGCCGCTTGCGGACAGCAAGGCGCGACCCCGCAGGAGATGCCCGACAGCGACAATGGCTTGCCAACGACAGACGAAATGCCCGGGCCGGATGAGGGCGTGTTCCCGTCCATGATGACCGCGACGGCTTCCATCATTGGCGCGGAAGGCACGGAGATCGGCACCGCGAATTTTCTCGATGGTCCGAATGGCGAAATGATTCGTGTTGAACTCAATTCAGGCAGCTTGACGCCCGGCTGGCACGGCATCCATTTACACGGCACCGGCACGTGTGAAGATGTTGGCGTGTTCAAGGCATCCGGCGGTCATCATGGAAAGATCGAAGGAGCGCATGGCCTGCTCAATCCGAAGGGACCGGAAGCCGGCGACCTGCCAAATATCTGGGTCGCGGAAGATGGTTCGGCCGGATATGAGGCGTTCACACGCCTGACCGCACTCGACTCCCTGTTGGATGAAGACGGCTCGGCGCTCATCATCCATGAGGCCGAAGACGACCACATGACCCAGCCTATTGGCGGCGCCGGTGCGCGAGTGGCGTGCGGCGTTATTCAATAGGCACCACCAGATCAGAAATATTGAAAAGCCGCGCAATTTCGCGCGGCTTTTCCACGATTTGGTGGTTGCGAAATTCCAATTCTCGTTTCAGGCTTCGCTAAAAATGGGAATTGGGAGGAATAGAATGACTGGATTTTCACGGCGGGAAGCTCTGCTGGGCGGGGCAGCCATCGCGACACTTGCGGCATGCGGACAAACGCCGAGCGACGCCGCAGCCACCGTGCCGACAGGTCCCGTGGCAGCAAAACCTGTCCCACCAGCCGGTTGGGAAAGCGGTCTCACCATCGCCGCCCGAATTGCCTCCGGCGAAACCACTTCGCTCGTAGAAACGGAAAAAGCCATCGCTCGCGCCAAGGCCGTGAATGGCGATCTCAATGCGATCGCCACCGACAGCTTTGACCAGGCCTTGCGCGACGCAGCCGTCCCCGCGCCGGGAACGTTCAGTGGCGTGCCCACATTCATGAAAGACCTTGTCGGGTGGAAGGGCACGCAATCCATGTGGGGCAGCCGCGCTTTCGTGGGCAATATTTCCCAGGAGGATTCCCCCTTTGCCGCAGCGTGGAGAAAGGCAGGTGTCGTTTCTCTCGGTAAATCCACGACACCCGAAATGGGGCTCATTTCATCAACCGAGCCGCTCGTAACAGGCCCGACCCGCAATCCCTGGGACCTATCCCGAATTCCGGGCGGATCGTCCGGCGGCGCAGCCGCCCTCGTGGCCGCACGTGTCGTCCCGTTCGCGCATGCCAGCGATGGCGGCGGATCCATCCGCATTCCCGCTTCTACGTGTGGTGTTTTTGGGCTGAAGCCATCACGTGCCCGACTGGACAATCGGGACGCGGCCAACGCTCCGCCTGTCGATATCTCGGTCAACCATGCCGTGACCATCACGGTGCAGGATTCCATTGAGCTGTTTCGTGTGGCGGAGACCAATGACGGGACCTATGCACCCCTCGGAGACATATCGACCCTGAACCGTCCGCTACGGATTGGCTTCGCACCGGACTCGATCAGCGGGACACGCGTGTCCCCTGAAACCACCGCAGCGCTTGAGGACGTCGCGCAGCTATGCCGGGATCTGGGCCATGAGGTGATCGACTTCAAAGTTCCGCTCGACGGCAAGGAGTTCACCGACAAGTTCCTGCTCTACTGGGCGGCTGGCGCCGCCGAGTTTGCCCAACAGGCCAGCGCCTACTCCGGCAAGCCTATCGGGCCCGACATTGTCGAGCCATGGACGCTCGGCCTGGCCGCCATGTTCCAGGCGCGGCAGTCGGAAATGGAAGACACGATCGCGTATCTCAAGGCATTCGAAGCCGTCTATGACGACTGGTTCAGCGACATGGATGTGCTACTCACACCCGTAACAGGCAGCCCCGCCGTACCGATTGGCGAACAGGCCCCGGATGGAGATTTCGACGCGGTCATGGAGAGTGTTCTGAACTTTGCCGCTTTCACTGCGCCGATGAACGTTGCAGGCGCAGCCTCAATGAGCGTGCCCTTGTCATGGTCGTCGGGCGGCCTGCCGATCGGCTCCATGTTCTCTGCCAAACGGGGCGAGGATGGCCTGCTGTTTGAACTGGCCATGCAGCTCGAAATGACACGCCCCTGGATTGCGCGCACGCCGCCAGTCTCGGCGCTCTGATCCTGCATGGTGTCGCCCGCTGTTTCCTCAACTGACGCAATGACGGCGCCGCTGGTCTTCGGCTACGGAATGGCGGCTGACGGCACCATCGCATCGCTGAACTGGGAGGATGTGACCTCCGGCCGATTGAATGAGTTCAGTCGCCACTGGTTGCACCTCAACCGTTTGTCGCCGGAAGTGAGAACCTGGCTCGCTCGCCAGAGCGGGCTGGACCGTATCGCCACCGAGGCGCTGCTTCAGGAAGACACTCGCCCGCGCTCGACCCGGCATGGTGCTGGTTTCCTGATCAATTTGCGCGGCATGAACCTGAACGAAGGCGAAGCACTGGAAGACATGCTGGCCTTGCGCATGTGGGCCAGTGAAAGCTCTCTGATCACGTTGCGCGCCAAGCCCATCCAGGCGACGCGCGATGTCGAACTGAAGGTCAAAGAGGGCAATGTGCCCAATTCAACGGGCGGCCTTGTTGCCGCCCTTGCCGATGCGTTGACCGACCGGATGGAACCGGAAGTGTCGCGTTTCGATGAACAGGCGGACCAGTTCGAGGATGATCTGCTTGATCCTGGTACGCGTCTCCCGCGCTCCAAACTGTCGGAGTTGCGCCGCCGCGTATTGCAGGTACGTCGCTATATTTTGCCCCAACGCGAGGCGCTTTCCCAGCTTGTCCGCGAAGGCACCCAGTCCGGCTTGTTCTCCGATCATGATCTGCTGTTCCTCCGCGAGTCCGCTGATCGGGTCACGCGTCTGGCGGAAGAACTCGACACGATCCGGGACCGCTGCACCGTGTTGCAGGAACAGGTGATAGAGGAACGCGCGGAAGTGATGAACCAGCGCTTGTTCGTGCTCTCGATCCTGTCAGCGGTCTTCCTGCCGATCAGCTTCGTGACGGGCCTTTTCGGCGTTAATGTGGGCGGCATGCCGGGGGTTCAAAGCGCCGGCGCATTTGCCATCCTGGTCGGGGCGCTCGCGGTGGCGACCATCCTGATGCTGGCCATCTTCCGCTGGCGACGCTGGATCTGACTCTGCCCTCGCTGATCGGGGCATTTATTAATCACACCTTGCACTGAAACCTGAAATCTGCGCGCCAGCTTTGCCGGATTGCAACAATCGGCTGTTAACTATGATCGAATGGCGACCTTATTCAGGCGACGCCGCGCCCTATATCTGATACAGCGCCAGCCGTGCGAAAGACTGAACCGTGAACCGATCCTTAAAAATTGCCATTGCTATCTTTGTCGGCCTACTGGCCTGGTTCGTGATCCGGAGTGTCATTCGGGGCGACATCAGCACGCAGCATGAAGATGTCCGGCTGGAAGCCAGCGAGGTCGCGCCCGAAGCGGTCACTTTCACGGTTTCGGCACAAACTCACGGCATCCGCCTCAAGGCCAAGGGCCTGACGGCCCCCGATAAATCGGTGACGGTAAAAGCTGGAACCGCGGGCAACGTAACCTCGACGCCCGTGCGCGAGGGTACGCGCGTCTCACGTGGCACGCTGCTCTGCGGACTGGATGTTGAAGCCCGCGCCGCCCGTCTGGAAGAGGCTGAAGCTCGCCGCGACGCTGCACGGATCGATTTCGAGGCGGCAAGAACATTGGCCGAAAAAGGCCTGGCCCCCGCCAATAATGAAGCCTCCGCGAAGGCAGCTCTCGACGCTGCAGAAGCCTCGGTGAACGCCGCGCGGGTGGAACTTTCCAAGACACAGATTCGGGCCCCGTTCGACGGAATCTTTGAAAACCGCTTGGCCGAAGCTGGTGATTATCTTTCGCCCGGTCAGCCTTGCGGCACCATGGTCGACATGGACCCGGTTATTGTCGCGGTCGAAGTGGCCGAGGCCAATGCCGGCCAACTGACGACCGGCATGACCGGCACCGCCCGCCTGCCCAGCGGCACGACCTATCCGGCCACGCTGCGTTATGTCTCACGCACGGCCGACGCGGGCACGCGCACCTTCCTGATCGAGGGTGAACTCGACACAGGCGACGATCCGGTCGCCGCGGGTGTCACGGCAGAACTCTTTATTCCAATGGGCGAGGTGCCAGCGACGCTGATCTCTCCCGGCCTTCTGACATTGTCGGACGCTGGCGAACTCGGCGTACGCTACGTCGACGACCAGAACACGGTACAGTTCGCGCCCATCAAAGTGATTGATGAGACGCCTGAGGGCGCGTGGGTCACAGGCCTGCCCGCTACGGTCAGACTGATCTCTATTGGCCAGGACTACCTGGCTGAAGGGGTCGAAGTGAAACCTGTTCCCCAAGGCGGTGCCCAGCCATGACCCAGATCGTCGAGGGTGCCATCGGCCGCGCGCGGATGGTGTTGTCCATCCTGATCTGCGCCATCATTGCCGGTACGGCGACGTATATCGGATTGCCCAAGGAAGCGGATCCGGACATTCCAATTCCTTTTGTTGGCATCACGGTGCCGCTGGCTGGCGTGACTCCAGAAGATGCCGAGCGCCTTCTGGTCAAACCTATCGAACAGGAAATCCAGTCTCTTGAGGGCCTGAAAACCTTTATCGGCATCGGCGCAGAGGGCGCTGGACAACTGGTTCTGGAATTCGAAATCGAAACCGATGTCGATCAGGCAGTGTTGGACGTGAAGGACAAGGTCGATCTGGCCAAACGGTTCTTCCCGGCTGATGCCCGCGAGCCCATCATCACCGAAGTGAATGCTTCACAATTCCCGATCATGGTCGTGAACCTGTTCGGCCAGGCGCCTGAGCGCGGACTGAACCAGATTGCCGAGACCCTGCAGGACATGCTGGAGCGCAATCCGGGCGTGCTGGAAGCCAACATTATTGGCCAGCGCGAAGACGTGCTCGAAATTGTGGTCGATCCCGTCAAACTTGAAACTTACAATCTGTCCTATCAGGACATCTACGCCGTCGTGACCGCGAACAACCAGCTCGTCCCGGCTGGCCAGATCGACACCGGCGAAGGCAGCTTTGCCGTCAAGGTGCCCGGCCTGATCCGATCCGCCCAGGATGCGCTCAACCTGCCGGTCAAACGCTCTGACAATGCCACGGTGACCCTGTCGGACGTGGCCGAAATCCGCCGCACCTACAAGGATGCAACCGGCTACGCAACGTTCAATGGCCAACCTTCCCTGCAATTGCAGATCGTCAAACGCTCTGGTGCCAACATTCTCGACACGGCGAATTTCGTGCGCGACACCGTCGCGGCCCAGCAGGAAAGCTGGCCCAACACGGTCGATGTCCGCATCACATCAGACGCCTCGGAACTGATTGGGGATCAGCTGGGACAACTCCAGAACTCGATCATCACCGCTGTCATGCTGGTGATGATAATCTGTGTGGCCGCACTTGGTTGGCGCTCCGCGCTGCTGGTGGGTATCTCCATCCCCGCCTCCTTCGTGATGGCGTTCCTGCTTCTTGGGGCATTTGGTTACACGATCAACATGATGGTCATGTTCGGCATGGTCATCGCGGTGGGTATTCTGGTCGATGGCGCCATTGTCGTAACCGAATATGCCGACCGAAAAATGGCCGAGGGCCTCAACCGGAAAGAGGCTTACGGCATGGCCGGCAAGCGGATGTTCTGGCCAGTGGTTGCATCGACCGCGACAACCCTTGCGGCTTTCATCCCATTCCTGTTCTGGAACTCGATGCCTGGCAAGTTCATGGCCTATCTGCCGATTACGCTGATTTTCGTTTTGTCGGCGTCGCTGGTCATGGCGCTGATCTTCCTGCCGGTGCTCGGTTCGGTGATCGGCGCACGGCCTGATGGTACCGATGAGAGTCTGGCGGCATTGGCGGCAGACGCCGATCCGTCGGAGGCTAGCGGCTGGCTTGGCGGATATGTTCGCCTGCTGAAAGTGCTGCTGGCGCATCCTTTGGCTGTGACGGGCGTCGCCATTGCCGGGGTCATGATGATCTTTGTCTGGTTTGGCTCGACACCGCACAAGACCGAACTCTTTCTGGATGTCGAACCTGAACAAGCCTTCGTGTTCGTTCAGGCTCAGGGCAGCCTCTCCACCGCAGAACAGCTTTCTCTTGTCAAACGGGCCGAAGTGGCAATTACCGGCATGGACGGCGTTGAAGACATCTCGACCGAAGCCGGCGCCTCCGGTGGCGCGATCTTTTCGCCTGACGGATCGTCCAGCAAGCCGACCGACACGGTTGGGCAGCTACTGGTCGACTTGGCCACGGCAGATGGCGTGCACAATGGCCGCCGCACACTCGCGAACATCCGCACCCGGCTGGCTGAAATTCCTGGCCTTCGCTTCGAAATCGCCGCCCGCGAACAAGGCCCACCCTCGGGTAAGGACATTCAGATCGCTCTACTCTCCGAGGATGCCGCCTCCCTCAATTCCACTGCGCGCATGATCCGCGACTACCTCGATTCCCGACCTGACCTGCGCGAAGTTGAAGACACGCGCCCTCTGCCCGGTATCGAATACCAACTCGAAGTCGACCGTGCCGAAGCTGGCAAGTATGGACTCGATATCAGCCAGGTCGGCGCAGCCGTGCAACTGATTACAAATGGCGTGCTCGTCGGTCGCTATCGGCCGGACGATGCCAATGACGAAGTCGACATCCGCGTCCGCTTCCCACAGGCAGACCGCAGCGCCAGCGCAATTGACGATCTTCGTATCGCCACGCCGCGCGGCAATGTTCCGCTCTCATTGTTTGTCGAGCGCGTGCCCGCCCCGCGGGTCAGCCAGATTACGCGCCGTGATGGAGCCCGGGTCGTGGATGTCCGCGCCAATGCCGTGGAACAGGGTGCAGGCGCTGCGATCGTCGAAGAGGTCAAGGCCTGGGTTGCCGAACAGGATATTCCCGGCACGGTGGAGGTACGCTTTGAAGGCGCGGATGAAGATAGCGCCGATGCGGCAGCCTTCTTCCAGGGGGCCCTGCTCGCCATGCTGTTCATGATGGCCATCATCCTGCTGTGGGAGTTCAACAATTTCTGGCAGGTCTTCCTGACCCTGACGGCCGTAATCATATCCACTGCCGGTGTGCTCGTTGGTATCCAGCTTGTCCTGCCTTACGTTTCCCAGTTGATGATCGGTACGGGCATTGTCGCGCTCGCCGGGATCGTGGTGAACAACAATATCGTCCTCATCGACACGTATAACCGTCTGCTCAGCGATGGCCGCACGCCGGAAGAAGCCGCCGTCGCGACAGCCGCCCAGCGTATTCGTCCAATCCTGCTGACGACCGGCACGACGATCTGTGGCCTGTTGCCGATGATCATTCAGATGAATGTGAACTTCTTCGAAGGCTCGATCAATTTCGGGGGTGCCAGCTCCGAATGGTGGGTCCAACTGGCGACTGCCGTGGTATTTGGCCTTGGCTTTTCTACAATCATGATCTTGCTGGTGACGCCTGTCTGGCTGCTTGCACCACACCGTATTCGCCGTTGGGCGGGTCGCCTGAAGGATCGGGTCCGGGGCGAACAGGCAGCCGCCCACAGTATATCTGAACAGACCACGGCCAACGAGAACGAACCGTCTGACCGGTCCCTGCCCGCCGCTGAATAGGAATCCAGATGAGCCTCAGATGAACGCGCCATTCGGTTTGCGTTCGCATGGTTCATGCGAGAACAGGTCCTGCAGCACCGGGTCAGTCTTCGCCCTTTCGGGCAAGCGCCTCCACCCATCGCGCTTCATGAGGCCGGCCGGACTCCCTCCCCCCTGACCAGGCCCCCGGTGCTGCATATCCTTTCTCGCGAAACAGGTCAGCCGACCAGAGGCCCGCCCGGCGCAAGCGCTGTCTGCTTGGATTTTTCCGCTTCAGCCCGAAACCTCTGGGGATGAGCCATGTTGGGGAAGTTGATGTGGGTTTCACCACGCCCATGAACCGACAGTTTTCCGAAGCCGAATATCCGCCCCAAGATGCCTTGGTTGAGGGAACTGCCTTCTATGGAATCGAGCGTGATCTCCTCGACATTGGCTGACCAGAGCCCGGTTTTCTTCACAACCCGGCGATCTGTCACCACAAATTCGGTCGTGTTCAACCGGATCATCTGGGCGATAAAATAGAAAATCCCGAAGATGATGATGCCAAAGACAATCAGCATCGCCCATGCCTTGGCATATTCGAGCCAATGGAACTGGCCGCGATAGCGCAGGACCTCGCCCTCATAGAGCCGCTTCTCAAGATAACCGGCCATGATCGCCTCACCGCTTTGCCTTACCCATCCAATTCGGAATGGAACGCGCGGTCAACCATCAAACGGGTTGCACGAATGTGGCGATCACTTTCTTCCGTCCGGACTTTTCGAAATCCACGGTCAGCTTGTTGCCTTCCGTATGAGCCACCCGGCCATAGCCGAACTTGTCATGGAAGATACGTGTGCCGACCTTGAAAGTTGCCGGTCCGCCTGAAGTGGCCGACAGGGTCGTATTGTCTCGCGGCGGACGCGTGTCGAACCGGCCCGCATTTTCCTTCAGGCGCTGCCAGCCCGGACTCTTGTAATTCGAACGTTCGCCAAGGTCTTCGACCGATCCGCTGAATCCACTCTCGCCACCGGGCATGCCGGAAAAGCCCGTCTCTGAAATCGCCTCGACATGATCATGCGGCAACTCATCAACAAAGCGGCTCGGCAGTACGCTCTGCCAGCGGCCATAGATCTGGCGGTTCGCCACAAAGGAAATATAGGCGTGCTGACGCGCGCGCGTGATGCCGACATAGGCCAGCCGACGCTCTTCCTCGAGCCCCTTCATGCCGCTTTCATCGAGGCTGCGGCGGGATGGGAAGACTTCCTCTTCCCATCCGGGCAAGAAGACGACGGGCCATTCCAGCCCTTTGGCGCCGTGCAGGGTCAGGATCTGCACCTGGTCTTCCCCGGCCCCGCCGGTCGAAGCGTCCATGACCAGTTCGATATGTTCCAGGAAGCCGGCCAGTGAGTCGAACTCGCTCATCGCCCGGACCAGTTCCTTCAGGTTGTCGAGCCGTGTCTGCGCCTGCGGGCTGCGATCCTTCTGAAGCATGTCGGTATAGCCGGACTCTTCGAGAATAGTTTCGGCAAGTTCCGTATGCGGCATGCCATTGGCCAATTTGTCTCGCCAGAGATTGATCTGGTCGATGAACTGGTTCAGCCCGCGCTTCGCGCCGCCCTTGATCTCGTCAGTCTGCAGCACCATTGGCGTCAGCACGAACAGGCTGCGGCCATCCTCGCGCGCATAGGATTGCAGCTTGGCGAGCGATGTATTTCCCACGCCGCGCTTCGGCTGGTTCACGACCCGTTCGAACGCAAGATCATCATCCGGCGACCGTACAAGCCGCAAATAGGCCAGCGCATCGCGTATCTCGGCGCGCTCGAAGAAGCGCGGGCCCCCGATCACACGGTACGGTATGCCCAGCATGATGAAGCGTTCCTCGAAGGCCCGCATCTGCCACGAGGCGCGCACCAGAACGGCGCAATCCTCATGGCTGCCACCCTTCGACACCCAGCTCTCGATATCGTCCGCAATCAGGCGGCTCTCGGCCTCGCCATCCCACAGGCCGCGCACCTTCACCTTGGAGGCGTCAATATCATCAATTGCATTGTCGTCGCCGACATAGAGCGTTTTGCCGAGACGGCTCTTGTTGTGACTGATCACCGAGGAAGCAGCGGCAAGGATATGCTTGGTCGAACGGTAGTTCTTTTCCAGCCGGATCACATGCGCGCCGGGGAAATCCTTCTCGAAGCGGAGGATGTTGTCGACTTCCGCCCCGCGCCAGCCATAGATTGACTGATCATCATCACCGACACAGCATATATTCTGCGAGCCCTGTGCCAGAAGGCGCAGCCAGAGATACTGCGCAACGTTCGTATCCTGATATTCGTCGACCAGAACATAACGGAACTTGTCGTGATATTCCTTCAACAAATCAGGGTTTTTCTGGAAGATCGTGATGTTGTGGATCAGCAAATCGCCGAAGTCGCACGCATTCAGCACTTTCAGCCGCGCCTGATAAATCTGGTAACAGGTGATGCCCTTGCCGTCAGCGAACTGGTGAGCCTCTTCCGGCGGCACCTTGTCCGGCGTCAGCGCCCGGTTCTTCCAGCCATCAATCAGACTCGCGAGATAGCGCGGCGTCCAGCGTTTCGGATCAATGTTCTCGGCCTGAATGATCTGTTTGCACAGGCGCACCTGATCATCGGTGTCGATGATGGTGAAAGTCGATTTAAGCCCTGCCAGTTCGGCATGTTTGCGCAGAATCTGCGCGCTGATCGAGTGGAACGTGCCAAGCCAGCGCAGGCCCTCGCCCGCCTCGCCCAGCATGTTCAGCGCCCGCTCGCGCATTTCCCGGGCGGCCTTGTTGGTGAAGGTCACGGTCAGCGTCTGCGACGGCCAGGCCAGCCGCGTGCCGATGATGTGTGCGAGACGCGTGGTCAGCACGCGCGTTTTGCCCGTGCCGGCACCGGCAAGCACCAGCAGAGGGCCTTCGGTCGTCAGCACGGCCTCGCGCTGCTCCGGGTTCAGGCCGTCCAGATACTCCGCCTCGCTCTTGGCAGCGGGCGGTTTGGCGGCGGCCATTTGGGAAATGGACAGGCGATTCGGATTAGAACTCATAGCGAACATATAGCACCGAATGCCCCGTTGGGCAGGGTTTGCGGCACACACGAATATTGTGAATATGCCAGTGCCATGTCATGCTCCCAAAAATTGAATTTGGAACCCTTGAGGATGAAGAAGCCCGTCTTTCTGATAGCCGCTGCCATAGTGTCTTCTCTATTGCCCGCACAGGCAGATGCGCCGTCCAATCCTGCTGCATGCAACCCCGTGGTCGGTGATGGAACTGCCAAAGCAACCATGTGGCTCGAAGAACGCGTGGCTGCACTGCAGGAGCTGGAGAATCCTACTGAACAGGATGCGGACCTGTTGAAGGAGTTCCAGGCCAGCTTGCTCGGCATAAAGGACAGGCAGATGTCCGGGCAAGACAATGATGAGGCCCGATGCACGCCTGCCAAATCCTTCGACAATAGCGACAAGACCACTTGATCTGATCGTTTAGCGGCAGAAAAGCCGGGCAGGCTCGTATCTGCCGAAGATGTCGACTCTGAAGTCAGGGCATGGCTGGCCGAGTCCTACAGCACCGCCTGACCCGAACTGACCACAAAAAAACCCTGCAGGGACGCGTCAGGTGTGCGGGACGCGGCCTTGCAGGGTCGAGCGAGATGCTGGTGTGAAGGCATCTCACTTTGGTACGGGCTTGGCCCGCGTCAGAAGGGGGAATAGATCATCCGAACAAGACGGCTATCGCGCAGGTGGCGTCGAAGCGCGGACAAAGTGCGCGTGATGTACGGGTCCCCCACACGCCTTCATCGTCAAATTGTATCGGGATGGCCTAAACTGTCCCCACCATCCAACTGGACCTTGGCGGAATAGCCACCTTCGGCCCAGCTGAATTAACCAAAACCATTCCTGACGATCGGATGCAAGTCTAAATCGACCTAAGATAGCGTTGCCAAACTCGCTGCATCATAATCGTTCAACTCATCAAGGCGACCTTCATGCACCTTGCGGGCCCATGCCGGATCCTGAAGCAGCGCGCGCCCAACCGCAACAAGGTCAAACTCACCGCGCGACAAGCGCTCTTCGAGGTCATCGAGCGACCGTGTCCCCGAACCCTCACCCTGGAAAGCCTTGATGAAATCGCCTGACAGGCCAACCGACCCGACGGTAATGGTGGGCAGGCCAGTCAGCTTCTTGGCCCAACCTGCACCGTTCAGACCGTTCTCGCCATCGACCTCAGGGAATTCGGGTTCCCAGTAGCGGCGCTGGGACGCGTGCAATACGTCCACGCCGCCATCGACGAACACTTTCAGGAAAGCTTCGAGGTCTTCCGGCGTCGTAGCCAGGCGCGCATCATATTGTTGTTGTTTCCACTGCGAGTAGCGCAGGATGATCGGAAAATCCGGAGAGACACGCTTGCGAATTTCCTTCAGGATATCAGAGGCAAAGCTGGCGCGGTCGACCAGCGATGTGCCGCCGAACTTGTCATCGCGCTTGTTCATGACATCCCAGAAGAACTGGTCGATCAGGTAGCCATGCGCGCCATGCACTTCGACACAGTCAAAACCGAGCTTTTCCGCTTCAGCGGCGGCGTCAGCATATGCGAGCACCATGTCGTCGACTTCAGCTGATGTCGGTGCCTCAATCACAGCTTTACCGGTATGCGTCATGCCCGAAGGGCTGTCGGTCGGCGCGTCCGGATTCGGACCACTGCCTTCCTTGCGCACCATGCCCATATGCCAGATCTGGGGCGCGATCTTGCCACCCTTGGCGTGGACCTTCTCAACCACATTTTTCCAACCAGCCAGGGAGTCCGGCTCATGGAAGTTCGGAACGTTCGGGTCGTTCGATGCCCCACCACGGCGGATTGTGGTGCCTTCGGTCAGGATCAGGCCAACCTCGTTTTCGACGCGACGCGCATAATAGTCTGCAACATCATTGCCCGGCACGCCGTTCGGCGACTTCGACCGCGTCATCGGGGCCATCACGATGCGGTTAGGCAAGTCGAGGGATTTCATCTTGAAGGGGGTGAACAGTGAACTTGTCATTTAGGGCTCCATCAATGTTGCGAGACAGGTGGCGGCACCCTCCCCCAAGGTCAAGATTTTCCCCTACGCAAAGACAGCCATTGCATGGTTCAGTGTCTGTTCAGTATCTCTCAACGCTACTGACTTGAAACTGTTGAAGGCTCTCCACATGAGACACGCCCTGTTATTCTTCCTGCCCGCTTTGGCCGCTGCCTGTGCCACGCCCGGATATGACTATGAGGCGCGCATGGCGCCTGGCTTTCCTCAGGCCGCAGAATATCGCGATGTCGCCGTGGGCCAGTTCCGCGGGCCAGCCGGGAATGTCGCCGAAGCCGAGTTCGCCGACATGATCGAACAGGTCACGCTGGATGGATCCTACTGGTTCACCTTGCCGTCCGGCGATCCGGCCGGAATTTATGAGGGCCGGGTCGACATAGAGTCCTGGGATGCCGAAACGCGCTTTGAACGCGAAAAGCGATGCGTTGAATATGACGGCCTGTTCGATTGCGAACACCGCGCCATCGTTGAAACGGAATGTCGCGAAGAAACCGTCGAAGTCGTTGTCACCGCCAATCTGGTGGACTATCGCACCAACCGGCTGGTCTTCAGCCAGCAACAGCTGGGCGGGGCAAATCGGGAAACATGCGTCGACGTGGCCGAATATGAAGATCGCGGCCATGACCTCGGCGTTTGGCGCGACCCTCACCAGTCCAGCTACGATCCCTACAATGCCCCGATTGGCATGGTGCGAGATGCGACCGTGGAAGCCGTTCGCCAGTTCCGCAATGATATCGCGCCTTACTACCAGACCATGCGCGCCGAAATCATGACGGACGGCCTGACCCCAGAAGCCCAGAACGACCCTCGCTTCGCCGCAGCCGTGAAGGCCACCAAGAATGGCAATTTCATGGGGGCCTGCGCACAGTGGGACGAATTGGGACGCGAATGGACCCACGCCCCTGCCATTCTTCATAATCTGGGTGCATGTGCGGAGGCGCGCGGCGATATGGCCACAGCCCAGTTGCGTTATGCCCGCGCCGCCGAATTGGCCCAGTCAATCCCCCTGCTCGAAGACAAACAGGCCAAGCCGATCTTCAGCGCACTGGAGCGCGTTTCAGGCCGCCGCATGGATGACGCCCTGATCAATTCGATCCTGTATCCGGAAGAACCGGCTAGCTGAACGGAAGACTAAAAACCAAGCAGCGTGCGGATCGGAATACCGGCTTCAGCCGCGTCAGCCACGATGCCCCAAGTGATCCCGGCCGCAAATGCGATACCGGCCACCACGAATTTTCCCAGAATGCGACCCATTGGCGTGTCCTCCCGCTTTGAAACAAAGTCAGAAGGGACACTGCAAGTCAGAGGCCGGTTGGTAAGACCTGATTAACCATGGTCTTCGGGATCATCGTCCCGGCGATGGGCTTCGGTCTCCCGGCGCGCTTTGTCCGCGCGCGCTTGCTCCAGGGATCGATCGGACTTGGTGCGTCCGAATTTCGCGCGGTTTTCCTTGGCCAACTTGTCTTTCTCGGCCTTGGCTTTCGCTTTTCGAAACTTGTTGAGATTGATCGGTTCCGCCATCAGTCCTTCCTCTCGAAACGCGCCAGCCGCGCCTCCAGGCCCTCTTTCACGCCGGGCCATTCGCGGGCGAGGATCGAGAACACCACAGTGGTGCGGACAAAACCATCCGGCAGGACGCGATTATCGCGCAGGACGCCTTCCTGCACGCCGCCCAGCTTGGTCACTGCTGCACGAGACCGGGCATTGCGTTCATCCACATTGAAACAGACGCGGATTGCTCCCTGACCAAAGGCATGGCCGAGCAGCAAATGCTTGCAAGCGGGATTTGTCGCGCCACCCTGAAATTCAGGCGCATAAATCGTCATGCCGATCTCGACATTCTTCGACACTGCATCCGGGTTGAGATAGGCGCTCATCCCAGCGAAGCGACCCTCCGGCGTCAGGACGGCAAATGGCACCAGTGTGCCAGCCTCTGCGCGTTTCCGGATCGCTTTTACCCAAACCGAAATCCAGTCACCCGGCGGATTGAAATACGGCCACGTCGCCAGCCGCTGGCCGGACCGCTCAGCCATGTCCCGTAACGCTTCGGCATGCGCGTCAATGTCAAACGGCACGAGCCGTACGAAACGGTTCTCCAGCGTGACGGGCGCAATCTGCAAACCGGCAAATCCCTTAATCGCCGGAATGCGTCTCGCGCCACTGTTCCATGGCCAGCGAGATGGCGAAGGTTTCGCGATATTTCGGGCTGGAGGCCGGGCGCGGGGCTTTGGCGGCCGTCATCGCCATGATCTCGGCCAGCTTGTTGTGGGCCGCGCCGGACTGGCCTGCGCCGATATAGGCGTGCAGCTCGACCAGCGCCGAAGATAGCGGATCATGCGCTCGGATCACGAAGTACGGCTCGTCCTCGGCCAGCTTGTCCAGGATATCGAACTGGGACGGGTTGGATTTGGATCCGACGGGAGCGTTTGCCATGGAGACGGCCTTTCTTGGCGGGAAGTGATTCTGTGTCGCGCAGTCTAGTCTTCACCGCGCCAATCGCCAGCCCTCACTGCATCGCCGCCTGCCGGCGATACGCGCTCGGCGTCAGACCCGTCATCGCCTTGAATGACCTGTTGAATGGGCCGAGCGAGCCAAATCCGCAATCCATCGCGATGGACAGGATAGGCTGACCCTCAAGATCAGGACGGGCAAGCCTGCGCTTCGCCTCGGCTATACGGTAGGAATTGATCATCTGGTTGAAATTGGCGAAGCCAAGGTCGGATACGATGCATTGGCTGATCTTGTATTCCGGTTCGCGCAAACGTTCGGCTACATCGGCGACTTTTATCTGGGGTTCCAGAAACACGTGATCAGTCTCGATCAGACGCTCTAGTCGCAAGGCAAGCGCCGGATGTCCTGCCGCTGACTTTGGCCGCTTGGTCTGCGCAAGAGGATTTTGCCTTCGATAGAGCACTGCCGCGCTTGCACCGACCAATGCGAGCGTGGCGGCGACAATCCTGAACTCTTCCTGCCAAACATCGAGTCCGCGCTGGTCGTTCATGAGGGAAACAAAGACGATCGCGGCATAGCCACCCGCAAAGCATAAGCGGAACCGTCGCTCCGCAGATGAGGCCTTCAAGCCATCAATGGCCTCCACGAAAGTCATGAGCAGCATGGCTGACCCAATCAGCCCCTTCATGCTGGCCACCATTCCGACCAGTCTGCCCGCATGCCCTTCCGGGACCACATAACTGATCAGGCAGGTCAAATAGAGCGTCACGACCACGACGAGCGGCCAGGCTTTTCGCTCGGTTTCCTGCCGGAACAATTCGCGCGACAAAAGCCAGGCCATACCGCAAGGCACGAAACCGATGAGCACCAGCACAACACCGAGCTGGGGGACAATGCCGCCGACGAAATACTCGGCAATGAAAGCACATACCGAAAGCGCAAACGCCGCCCAATACAGTGTAAGCGGAGCAACTGGACCAAATGGCAGGCCGTGCCTGAACATGCCATCGTTCTCAATGCGTATTTGGGCGATCTTCATAAGCATCTCTTCCAGTTGGCCAGCAACGGGGACAAGCTTAGAAGCTTACCGGAGCAATATCGACGGTTTTCTGCGGAAATCCTCGCCGATTTCCAAATCGGCAAGACGATGTCGGCGATCCTGACCACACCTTCCCTGTTTGAAACATGGAAGGATTGCGCGTGGCACCCACTTCACAAAATCTTGGAAAATGGAACAAGCTCCTGAGCCGCACAGGCATAGCGTGGTTTTGCATTGCTGCGGTCGGCCAACTGGCCTTCATCGCCTTTATCATTGCTCATTATGGCACCCGCACAGCCACGGGAAATTTCGCAGGGTGGAACGACAAGCAACTCATCAAAGGCCATGTTCCGGGAGACGATGCGGGCAATCTGATGTTTGCAAGTCACGTCTTGCTGGCGGCCGCAATGACGCTGACGGGCCTCATACAGCTCATTCCGGCTCTGCGGCGGCGGTTCCCAACCCTGCACAGATGGTCTGGCCGCATCTTTTTGGTGCTGGCTTGCACCCTTGCACTGGGTGGGCTCTGGCTGACGTGGGGGCGCGACACATACCTGTCTCTGGTGGGAGCTGCCAGCGTGTCACTGAACGCCGTGCTGATCCTGGTTTGCGCCGTTTACACAATCCGCTTTGCGTTGGCGCGCCGACTCGCCGACCATCAACGCTGGGCCATGCGCCTGTTCATGGTTGCCAATGGCGTCTGGTTCGTTCGGGTCGGCCTGATGGGCTGGATAATGATCAACCAGTCCCCTCGCTGGATGAACAGCACGATGAGCGGACCTGCCGACATCATCATCACCTATGGCAGCTACCTGATTCCGCTGGCCGCGCTTGAACTCTATTGTGCCGCCCGCCGGAGTCGCTCCGCCGCCGCAAAGGCGGCAGCCAGTCTGCTTGTCGCAGCGGCCACCGTCTTCACCGCGATCGGCATTTTCGGAGCGTCGACGTTTCTCTGGTTCCCGCAGCTCTAGCTGGACGAGACAATGCCGCCATCGCACGGGACGGTGTGCCCGGTGATATAATTGGAGGCCTTGGATGACAGGAACATGGCGAGGCCGGCAATGTCGGAGGGCTGGCCCACCCGGCCAGACGGATTCTGGTCGCCAATCTTCTGCCAGTCGACGCCTTCGGTTTCGCCTTTGAAGCCGACGCCGGTGGATAGCATATAGGTCGGGAATGGGCCCGGCGCGATGCCGTTGCAGAGAATATGCTCACCGGCCAGATGCGCGCCCATGAAGCGCGTCAGATGGATGACGGCCGCTTTGGACGTGCCATAGGCAAAGCCGCTCATCGGTGAGGTGTGCATGCCGTCGATGGAGGCGATGTTGATCACGCGGGCCGGAGAGTCCGCGCTCGCCGCCTTGCGCAGCAGCGGCATCAGCTTCTGGGTCAGGAAGAAGAGCCCCTTCACATTGACGTCCATCACCTTGTCCCAGCCATGCTCCGGGAAATCTTCCAGCTTGGCGCCCCATGCCACACCGGCATTGTTGACCAGAACGTCGACCTTTTCTTCCCGCTCGGCGAGCGTGTTGGCGAGGTGTTCGATGCCGACCATCTGGCCCACATCGGACGGAATGGCATAGATTTCGCCACCATATTTTGCTTTCAGACGCTCGACCGTTTCCTCACAGGCATCCGCCTTGCGCGAGGAAATGATCACCTTCGCGCCATTGGCCAGAAAGCCTGCCGCGATCATTTCGCCAATGCCGCGCGAGCCGCCCGTAATCACGACGGTCTTGCCGGCCACCGAAAACAAATTGCTGAAATCCATATCCATGCGCCTGTTCCTCCAAGTTTCTGATTGGCGTTCCTAGTGGCGGAACTGCCGATCCGAGGCAAGGAGATTACGTCGCAGGCGCGCGTCAGTGCGCTCCGCTGAAGGCACCTGTCTTGACCGAATAATCCACCGCAATCGCGTATTCGGGATCATCATCGGAATCGACCATTAGTTGCCCGGCCTTGCTGAGCAACTTGTGGCAATCACGCGAAAGATGGCGCAGCTGCAGGGTCTTTCCGAGGGCCTCATAACGACGCGCAAGGTCTTCGATCGCTTGCAATGCGGACTGGTCCACAACACGCGAGCGCATGAAATCCACGATCACCACATCTGGGTCGGTTTCGGGATGGAACAGTTCGGCAAAACCATCGGTCGATCCGAAGAAAAGCGGGCCTTCGATCTCGTAGACATGCGCGCCCGGTGTGCGCACGCTGTCACGCTCGATGACGTGGATGCGGCGGGCATTGTTCCACGCATAGGCGAGCGCCGAGACGATCACTCCAACGACCACAGCCGTCGCCAGGTCATAGAAGACGGTGACGATGGTCACCAGTATGATCACGGCGGCGTCCAGCAGCGGGATCCGCGTCATGATGCGCAGGCTGTTCCATGCGAATGTGCCGATCACGACCATGAACATGACGCCGACCAGCGCGGCCAACGGGATCTGTTCGATGAGGCCAGAACCAACGAGAATGAAGGCCAGCAGGAACAGTGCGGCGGCGATGCCTGCGAGGCGCGTACGTCCGCCGGATTTCACATTGATCATCGACTGGCCGATCATGGCGCAGCCGCCCATGCCGCCAAAGAAGCCTGTGATCAGGTTTGCGGTGCCCTGCGCCACGCACTCCTGGCTCGCTCCGCCTCGCTTGCCGGTGATCTCCCCGACAAGATTGAGCGTCAGCAGGCTCTCGATTAGGCCGATAGCTGCGAGAATGACCGCGTAGGGCAGGATGATCTTGAACGTCTCAAATGTCAGCGGCACGCTCGGCATATGGAAACTCGGCAGGCCGCCCTGAATGGAGGCGAGATCGCCCACGCGCGGCACGTCCAGGCCGAACCCGATCACCACGGCAGCGACAATGCCGATCCCGGCCAGTGGCGCAGGAATGATTTTGGTGAATTTCGGCAACAGCCAGATGATCGCCATGGTCAGGCCAACCAGCGCCAGCATGACCGCGAGCGGCCAGCCGCTCATCCATTCCCCGCCCGACATGCCGTGCGCCGACACTTCAGCCGTGCCCGGCACCTGGAACTGGGTCAGCTGCGCCATGAAGATCACGATGGCGAGGCCGTTGACGAAGCCCAGCATCACCGGATGCGGCACGAGACGGATGAACTTCCCGAACCTGAAAATACCCGCCGCCAGCTGGAGGATACCCATCAGCACAACCGTGGCGAACAGGTATTCAACGCCATGCTGCGCCACCAGCGACACCATGACCACGGCGAGCGCGCCGGTGGCACCGGAGATCATGCCCGGACGGCCGCCGATCAGCGCCGTCACGAGACCCACGATAAAGGCTGCATAGAGCCCGACCAGCGGATGCACACCTGCCACGAAGGCAAAGGCCACGGCCTCTGGCACGAGCGCCAGCGCGACCGTCAGGCCGGACAATAATTCGATCTTGATCCGGTTCGGCGTGAACTGGGTGTAACTGGCCTGTGACAGGCCCTGCGCGCCAAGGCGATCTGCAAAGGCAGCAAAAGTCGATTTTACCACGGGATGACACTCTTCGATCTGAGGGCAGGAAGATGTTTGCCGCCGTATGGCGATCTTCCCCCCAGGGTGCAACCACAGGCATGAAGAAACTGGTGGCGAGATTTCAGTTTGCCGGTTTCCTGTACAGGGAAACATGCATCTTGCTTTCAGGCGTGAAAGGCTCCCGTTTCCACCCGCCCCAGCGATGCTCCAGCGTCAGACCGGCGAGTTCAGCCATCAGGTCTATTTCTTGCGGCCAGGCATAGCGCATCACAAGGGGCACCATCCGCGTGCCTTTTTCCGTAATCCGCACACGCTGATACTCGATCACCTGCCGTGTCGGATCATGCACCTTCGCTTCGAACCAAAGAGACTTGAACCCGATCTTCGTGGTGCGAAGACTCTGATTGTCATGATAGGCTGAGAAATCCGGCACGAAGGTTTCGACCAGAAACGCCCCACCCGGTGCCAGCCTGTCCGCAACATTGCGGAAACAGCGCACCTGTTCAGCCTGGCTGGTCAGGTTAAACAGCGTGTTGAAAACCAGGAAAGCAAAGTCGAAGTCGCCGGTTATCGCGCAATCCGCCATGTCGCCGATGACGACCGGAATGTCCTCCCCGCCCGGTTTCTCGCGCAGCTTCTCCACCATGGCGGCGGAGCCTTCGATGCCGGAAATCTCGAATCCAAGCGCCTTCAGCGGCAATGCAATGCGGCCCGTACCTATGGCCAGCTCCAGCAAACGCGCGCCATCGCCCGCAAGCTCCGCAATCAGGGCGACGGACTCCTCCGTCGTGCCAGGATCATGCAGCGCGTCGTACTCATCGGCATTCAGCGTGCCAAAAGTGTCGGGATCGAACTCCAGCATCTATTTGCCGAGTATATGCTCGACCGCAAACTTTCGACCCGCGGGTGTTATATCCCAGTAGACTGCACCCGAAACATAGTTCCCACCCGAGCACACAGCGAAATTGATACTTTCCAAAGTGTCCAAATGGTAGTCGAGCATACCCTCTTGGAGGTCCAGCCTTCGACTAATATATCTTGTATCTCGTTCTTCGCCTTTCGCATTGAAGAGATAACCCAATACCCTCGAAGCATCCCCGTCGAGCTTGTTTCCAACCTTATCTTCAATTGATTGCTTCTTTAGCTCTGAAAGCTCCCGTTCGAGCTGTTCGATTTTCTTTTGGGCGGCATCTAACTCGGTTGCCAATTCATGCCGTTCTAACTCGGCTTTGCGGACTTTGTCGTCCGCAAGCGCAATTCGCTCCTTCAGCACCTCTGAGAGAGGAATGTCCGTCAGCAATTCTTTCAGCCAGCTCAATCGCACTCTCCCTTTGATGGGAGAACATTACAGAAACACCCTCATGAGCGCAACCGAAAGTTAGCCCGGCGAGATCATCTTCGACGGATCGACGATGTTGTCGAAATCCTCGCCCGGGATGCCGTCCTTGATCGCTTCCTCGCGAAGCGTCGTCCCGTTTTTATGGGCCGTCTTGGCGATCTTGGCCGCGCGGTCGTAGCCATATTTCTCTTTCAGCGGCGTCACCAGCATGAGGGAATTCTCGAGGCCGCGCTGAATATTCTCGAGCCGCGGCTCGATTCCGACAACGCAATTCTCCGTGAAGCTCACCGCCGCATCGGCAAGCAGGCGCACCGACTGGAGGAAGTTGTAGGCCATCATCGGGTTGAACACGTTCAGCTCGAAATGGCCTTGGCTGTCGGCAAAGCCGATGGCGGCATTGTTGCCATGAATGTGCGCGCACACCTGGGTCAGCGCTTCGCACTGGGTCGGGTTGACCTTGCCCGGCATGATCGAGCTGCCCGGCTCGTTTTCCGGCAAGGCCAGTTCGCCAAGGCCGGAACGCGGGCCGGACCCAAGGAAACGGATATCATTGGCAATCTTGAAGCAGGACATGGCCACGGTGGTGATCGCCCCATGCGTGAACACCATCGCGTCATGCGCGGCCAGCGCTTCGAACTTGTTCGGTGCGGTCGTGAATTTCAGGCCGGTAATGCCAGCGATCTTCTCGGCGACCTTTTCTGCAAATCCGACCGGCGAGGCGAGGCCCGTGCCGACGGCCGTGCCGCCTTGCGCGAGTTCCATCAGCTTTGGCAGCGTCAGTTCGATGCGCTCGATGCCATTGGCCAGCTGCTGCGCGTAACCGGAAAATTCCTGGCCGAGCGTGACGGGCGTTGCGTCTTGCGTGTGCGTGCGGCCGATCTTGATAATGTCGGCCCATTCCTTGGCTTTGGAATCGAGCGCATTGTGCAGAACCTGAAGCGCCGGCACCAGGCGATGAACGACTTCCTCAACGCACGCGATGTGCATCGCCGTCGGGAACGTGTCGTTCGACGACTGGGACATGTTCACATGGTCGTTCGGGTGAACCGGCTTCTTTGAGCCCTTTTCGCCCCCCAGAATCTCGATGGAGCGGTTCGAGATCACTTCGTTCGAATTCATGTTGGACTGCGTGCCCGACCCGGTCTGCCAGACGACGAGGGGGAAATGATCGTTCAGCTTGCCTTCAATGACTTCTTCGGCGGCCTGCACGATCACTTTGCCCAGTTCGGGATCCATCTTGCCGAGGTCCATATTGGCTTCAGCGGCGGCCTTCTTGACGATGCCAAGGGCACGGATGATCGGCTCTGGCTGTTTTTCCCAGCCAATCTTGAAGTTTCCGAGGCTGCGCTGAGCCTGCGCGCCCCAATAGGCGTCATCGGAGACCTCGATGGGGCCCATCGTGTCGGTTTCGGTGCGCGTCGTCATGAGTGCAAGCTCCTTCGAGAATAAGTTGGACAGGACACCCTTGGCGCCGGATGGCCCTGTAGACAACCTGAGAACCGGCGCGGTGTAGCACGGCCATGCGCCGCTGCAAGGCGACATTCGGCCTATCTGGCCATGGCAACGTGGAATTAAGGCCTGTGGTCTAGTCAGCCGCCATGAAAACGATTGCAGCTCTCGGTTTTAGCCTGGTCATGCTCGGCGTCGGTCTTCTCTTCATCGGAAAGGCCGGTCTGAACACCCATCGCTATCTCGGCTCCAGCAACTGGGAAAGGGCACCAGCCCTGATCGAAAGCAGTGAAATTCGTACGGGACGGGATGGCGTGGCCCGGTCCGGAATCCGCGCAAAGGTGCGACGCGCGCTGACATTGTACGAAACGCAGGTGACCTACCGCTACGAGTATGACGGCAAGGCCTATACCGGCCATCGGGTCGATCTCGGGTCACGGCGCTCCTCGGACGCCAAGGCACATCGCAAGCTGAAACGGCGGTTCGACCAATTGCAGGCAGAGCAGCGCCAGATATATGCATGGGTGAACCCCACCAGCCCCGAAGAGGCTGTGCTGTATCGCACCCACAATTGGGTGGTTACAGCGTCCATGGCACTGTTCGGACTGTTCGGACTTGGCATCGCCGGCGGCGTGGTCGCATCCGAGCTTTGAACCCGGCGACCTTCAACAGGCGCCACCTTCTCCCCCATTCGTGTCTTGCGCGGTCCTGACGGCCTCGCCTAGATTGCGGGTTCGCGGGGCCCAACGGGGCCGGACCGAGATACATTTCCGGAAGACGCCAGGACTGCCCATGAACGCTCTCGCCCAGGCACTGTCACAACCGGCGACGCTGCTTGTCGCCGCGCTGGCCTTCGCGCTCGGTTTTCTCGTGCGCGGGATCGGACTTAATTCCTTCTCGCCACCCCTCATGACCGAGGCCCAGATCGAAGAAGCCCTGTCGAAGGTCACCAAGGCCAAGTGGGCCGAGATCGACCGGGCAACCGACGACCGCAAGAAAATCCTTGCCATCAAACTGCTGCGCGAACAAACGGGTCTCGGCCTGAAGGCCTCGAAGGAAGCGGTCGAGGCGCGCATGCAGTCACGTCATCGGATGCGGGGATGAGCCTTGCCGAATGGGTTTCCGCCGGAAAGGTGCGCGCGCGCATCACCGATGAAGGCGCGCTCGAAGTGCGCTGTCACGGCCTGACGACGCAGGCGAAATATTACAAGACCCTGCTCAAGGAATTCTTTCGCAAGGAGTTCCCGCCCCTGCGGCCCGGCTATGGGGATTACTCCGTTCACATCATGATGGAATACACAGGCGATGCGCCCTGGATGGACCTCGACAATCTCGCCAAGGCCCTGCTCGACAGTCTGACAGGGAACGTCTTCGAGGATGACCATCAGGTCGCCCGCCTGCTGGTCGAGCGGCGCGTGGGCGAACGCGAAGGCATCTGGCTGAAAGCCGAGGCGATGGACTGAGCCGTCAGAACGGGTTCAGCGTATAGCCATCCTGTTGCAATTTCGCGTGCGCGGTCATTGCCGAAAGTGCGATTTCGACACCCGGCAGCAAATCTGATTTCTCGATGTCGCGATAGGCTGCAGTCTGGCCACACAGAATAATACGGACACGGTGCTTTGCGAGCGCGGCCACCAAGGGCGCATTCGCGTTACCTGCTCCTGCCACAAGGTCCGCCGAGGCTCCGCCATGCACAACCACCGCCAGCTTGATGTTGGCAGCAGGGATACCGACCGCCTCGTGCATGTTCAGGAAACGCGCTGCGCTTTCCAATGTCCGGTTCACCTTGCCCGGCTCAGCAGGCGCCGCCGTGTCGAATGCGATCTTGAAGACGGCGTCCTTGGACAGCCGCTCGGCATCCGGCACACTCGCCACTTTCCCGAAAGCAGGGATCGCCATACCGGGTTTGAAATCATCAGGACCCGCCAGCGCAGGCGCAACCAGCAGCAAAGCCGCGGTAGCGGAAAGGATTGATCGTATCATGGACATCTCCTCTGAGTGCCCCTGACCCTAGGCGGTGGCGCCAGCGACGTCGAGCCGCATTTGATATAAGGGCTTTTGCGTAGTCACCGGGCCGCCCACCATTGCTAGGACCATCGCCATGAAACAGGCATGGATTCCTTTCGCGTCGCGCCCCGTCCCGCGCTATACAAGCTATCCCACGGCGGCGGATTTCACGCCGCAGGTGGCGGAAACAGAGGCCGGGATCTGGGCCAGCCAGACTGCGCCGGACAAACCGATCTCAGTTTATATTCACGTGCCGTTCTGCGAGAAGCTTTGCTTCTATTGCGGATGCGCGACCAGCGTGCCGAATGGTTACACGCGCATTGCTGCTTATCTGGAGATATTGCATCGCGAAATCGACCTCTGGGCCAGGGCGCTGGGGGCCCATGGCGGGATGGCGCACCTGCATTTTGGGGGCGGCTCTCCCAATGCGCTTTCAGCCGAAGACTTCAAGGACCTTGTCGCGCATGCAAGCCGCGCCTTTGGCCTGCGTCCCGGCGCCGAGATCGCGGTCGAGATAGACCCGCGTGGCCTGACCCCGGATTTCATCCATGCCATGGCGGCCTCCGGCGTCAATCGCGTCAGCTTCGGCGTCCAGACGCTCTCCGCCACCGTGCAGCAAGCCGTGGGCCGCATTCAGCCGAAAGTCCTCCTCAGCGAGGGCATCGCCCGACTGCATGAAGCAGGGATCGGTGCGATCAATATGGACCTCATGTATGGCTTGCCCTACCAAACGGTCACGGATGTCGAGGAAGCCGCGCATTTCGCCGCCGAGATGGGCGCCGCCCGCATCTCGCTGTTCGGCTACGCGCATGTGCCATGGTTCGCCAAACATCAGGCCGCAATTGATGAAGATGCCCTTCCCGGCCTTGAAGCCCGCTTTGAACAGGCCGAGGCAGGCGCGCGCACGCTGGAACTGGCAGGCTACCAGGCCATTGGCCTTGATCATTTCGCTCGCGCCGACGACTCGCTCACTCAAGCCGCCCGCACGGGCGCGCTTCACCGCAATTTCCAGGGTTATACGGACGATCCATGCGACACGCTGGTCGGCATAGGCAGCACGGCAATCTCCCAGTTTTCGGGCGGTTACATTCAGAACTTCAAGGAGCGAACAGCATGGCGCGCAGCGATTGAAGCGGGTCGCCTACCGGTCGAGCGTGGTGTCGCGCTGACTGAGGATGACCGCCTGCGCGCCCGCGCCATCGAGACGCTGATGTGCCAGATGGAAGTGGACGTGGACGGGCTCTGCCGCGAAATGGGCGCTGCCCCCGACAGCCTCGCCGACGCGCTTGAAACCGCCCGCTTTCTCCAGTCCGCAGGCCTGTGCCGGATCGCCGGCAGCACTATCCAAGTACCACCAGACGCACGCCTTTTCCTGCGCACGGTCGCCCAGTGTCTTGATGGTCGCTACAAGCCCGCGCCGCGGCGCCATGCCAAGGCAGTCTAGTCCATCGCGTCTGGGCACGCGGCATCCCTTGCAGATACTCGATCTGGTGTTACACGCAGGCTCTACAATCCGGAGCGTGAAATCCCATGGCTGAATTCCTGGTCCTGCATCAGAAAAACAATAACAAGGTGCGCGTCGTGAATATCGAGCATGTACGCATGCTGCGGCCCCATGACGAAGCTGGCACGTGGCTGGAGTTTGGTGGCGACAGCGAAATATCCAGCCTCCTGGTTCGGGAAGATCTGGATGACCTGATCACTTTTCTGGAAGCTGAACAGGTTTAGCCAGAGAAGCTCTACGTCGCCTAACCCCCCAGCGCTCGCGCATGATGGGCAATATGCTCGTCCATATAGGTCGCGATGAAATAGTAATCGTGGCCGTAGCCATCGCGCATATTGTAGTCCAGTCGCTGGCCATGCTTTGCGCAGGCGTCGGTGAAGATTTCCGGCTTCAGTTCTCGTTCCAGAAATGTGTCGGCCGTGCCGGTATCCACGAGGATCGTCGCCTTGGTCTGGCGCTCCTTGACGAGTTCGGTCGCATCATACTGCTCCCATGCCACGGAAGGTTCGCCGAGATAGGCGGTGAAAGCCTTCTGGCCCCACGGCACCTGCGCCGGGCTGGTGATCGGGCTGAAGGCCGAGCAGGATTTGTATATTTTCGGATGCTTCAGGTGCAGCGTGATCGCGCCATGACCGCCCATGGAATGACCGAAGATGCCCTGCCGGTCCATGTCGGCATAAGGAAAGTGTTCTGCGATCACCTTGGTCAGCTCATCCGTGATGTACTGATCCATCTTGTAGTGCTTCGCCCAAGGCTCTTGCGTGGCCGTCAGATAGAAGCCCGCGCCCTGACCCAGATCATAAGCCTCATCATCCGGCACATCGTCGCCACGCGGGCTCGTATCCGGCGCAATAATCATGATGCCGTGCCGGGAGGCTGCCCGCTGCAGTCCGGATTTCTCCATCACATTCGCCCAGCTGCAGGTCAGGCCGGAGAGATACCACAGCACCGGCACTTTCTCCGGATCGGCCTGCGACGGCGTATAGACCGCAAACCGCATCGTACAGTTCTGCAGCGCGCTCTCATGATCATGCACGGACAACGTGCCGCCAAAGGATTGCCATGCGGATACCTGGGTGAGGGTCATGTGCTGAGGTCCTGTCCATTCGAGTGAAAGTAACCTCACTGATGTGGCCCGGTTGAGCCTGCAGGACAAGGCCCCGCCGCGCACATGGTCGCCCGAGGTCAGCCTTGCCAGCCTCGCCCCGCTAGCCCAAAACAGGGCCCAGCCCACCAAAGCCTTCGGAGGATCTATGCCCGGCTATACATTGTACGGCGCCGACGTCAGCTATTACACGGGCAAGGTGCGCGCCTATCTCGACTGGCGCGGCGTGGACTATGTCGAGGAGCTGGCAACCCAACAGGTTTATCGCGACATCATCCTGGCCTCGGTCGGCTGGCCCGTGATCCCGGTGATGAAGACGCCGGACGGCGAGATTGTCCAGGACACGACCGACATCATCGAACACATCGAAGCCGCCGAAGGCCTCTCCCCGCCTGCGATCCCGGACGGCCCGGTGCAGGCCTTTATCGCCCAGCTGCTGCAACTCTATGCCGATGAGTGGCTGGTCATTCCCGCCATGCACTATCGCTGGAACTATAATGAAGACTGGGCCTATCAGGAATTCGGGGCAATCTCGGCCCCGGACCGCCCGGCGCCGGAGCAATACGAGATCGGCAAGCGCAATGGCGAACGTTTCAAGGGCGCCCTGCCCCCGCTGGGTGTCTCGCCGACCACTGCACCGGCGATCGAGCAGAGCTATGAGGCTTTCCTCCGCGAATTCTCCGCGCATCTGGAAGTGCATCCCTATGCGCTGGGCGGCCGCGCCACGCTGGCCGATTTCGCCCTGTACGGCCCGCTCTATGCGCATCTCTATCGGGACCCGGCTTCGGGTGATCTGATGAGGCGCTATGCGCCCAAGGTCGCCGACTGGGTCGAGCGCGTGAAGGCAGGCTCCCCGCCTCAGGGCGACCTGCCCGCCAATGACGAAATCCCCGTCACGCTGGTGCCCATCCTCGCCCGCCAGATGCGCGAGCAATTCCCGGCCCTGCACCAGACCGCGCAACTCTTCGCCAACTGGGCCGAGACCGCTTCCCCCGGCACACATGTGCCGCGCGCGGTCGGCCAGATCGAGATCGACATTGAGGATACGCAAGGTCCAGCCGCTGCGCGCACCTTCCCGCTGTGGCGTTTGCAGGCAGCGCTCGACGCCTATTCGGCGCTTGACGGCGACGCCCTCGCCCGCGCCGATGATCTGCTGGAACGTGTTCGCGGCAGCGCGCTAAAAGAGTTCAGCCTGCCGGCCCAGCTTGCGCGCGCAGACTATCGCCTCGCACTCGCCTGATTGGGTCAGGGCGTGACGGCGAGACACTCGATCTCGACCTCTGCCCCAAGAGCCAGACCATTGACACCAAAGGTCGACCGCGCCGGTTTGGGGTCCGGCAGCGCTGCGTCATAAGCCGCGTTCATTGCGCCATAAGCCGCCATGTCGCCCAAGAAAACTGAACATTTTACCACATCAGAAAGGTCGGCATCGAACTCAGCAAGGGTCCGTTCGATATTCGCAAAGATCATGCTGGTTTCAGGGCCTACGCCTCCGGACGCGAGTTCATTCGTTGCCGGATCAATGCCCAGTTCGCCGGAAAGATAGATTACGTCGCCCACGCGCACGGCCTTGGAAAAGGGCAGATCCGTTCCCGCTTTGGTGACGCCGGGAAAATGGGAAACTTCGGGTGAGGTGTTCACCTGAATGTCCTGAACATCCATAGCGACGCAGCCACTCAACAGCATGGCCGCCGCGCTCACCCCCAAAATTCTCATCATGTCCGCCTTCCCCTCAGTGAATCCATTTTGGCTCTTCGCCCTCGATCCCATCCTCCTCGTCATCGTCAAGGTCTGAATAGGTCGTGAACTGAACATCGTATCCGAAGGGCTGGTCTTCCGCTGGCACGTCCGGCTCGGTCACATAGACCTGCAACTCGCCGTCCATCTTGAAGCCAAGCCGCTTGCCGATGACAGAAATCATGTCCGCGGCCTGTTCCGGGTCGGCCGCCCAGACCTTCATGCCCATGATGCACGGACCGATCTCGGTCTCGTAATCGGCGTTCGGCTCGAACACCTGCCCGTCCGCAATCAGCGTATAGTGAGTAAACTCCGTCATGGAGAAATCATTACCCGCTTTGCAGCCAAGGTCGAGCCCGTGGGGCCAATTTCCGGGGGCTGGCGCGCACAAAAAAGGGCGACGCATACAGCGCCGCCCTCCAAAGTTGACGTGCGTCCCACGCTAGCCGCGCAACATGGTGCAGATCTTGTTGCCGTCCGGATCGCGCAGATAGGCGAGATAGAGCTTCATGCCGCCGCCTTCTCGCCAGCCCGGTGGGTCTTCGATGGCCTTGCCGCCTGCCTCGATCCCGGCCTTGTGCCAGGCATCGGCCTGTTCGGTGCTGTCGACCGCAAAACCGATCGTGCCGCCATTGGCATGACAGGCTGGCTCGCCATCAATCGGCGGCGTGACAAGGAATGTTCCGCCATTGTGGAGATAGATCAGTCGCCCCTTCGGATCGACAATCGCCTCGCGCCCGCCCAGCGACTTGAAAAGCGCGTCGTAGAATTTCTTTGATTTTTCCAGATCGTTCGTGCCGACCATGACGTGACTGAACATGTGTTTCCTCCTTGTGGATGGGGAATTTGTGCCTCAGCCGCCGAAACAGCGCCAGAGGGATTTCGGCCTCCCCCCGCGTCAGCTTGCCATAGCCGCCGCCAGCAGCGGACGCAGATGGCTCAAATAGTCTGCTTTGCCGATGGCCAGCCCTTCGGCCCGCAGGATGTCGTAGGCGGTGACGAGATGGAAATAGAAGTTCGGCGTCAGCCATTCGTCGATATAGTCTTGGCCGGTCATGGAAAGCGTCGGCATGCCTGGCAGTTCGAGAGAGGTCTTCGCCTCGGCGAAGCTTTCCTTCGTGTCGGTCTGCGCCTCGATCCGGGAAATCGTCTCGGCCACAAGGGCTTTCAGGTCCGCGAAGCTCGCCGTATCAACCTCGAACTCTTTCACAGGCGTGTCGTTTAGCTTGCCCAGAAGTAATTCTGCCTGACGGCACGTGAACCATATCTGGTTCGGCAGAGGCAGCATGTCCTCGGCCAGCCGCGCCGTCAGCAGGGCTGTCTTCGCCGCGTCGTCCGGAAACAGCTCCGCCTCGGCCCGGCCAAGAATATTCTGCAGCGTGATCAGGCGCGTGCGGTAGATGTCGAGATTGCGTTTTACGATGGTCATTTGCTTTTCCCTCTAGCGCGACTCAGCGGTAATCCAATTCAAATGTGGTGCAGCCTTCGAAATCGCAATCCGTGCGATCCCAGGAAATGACAATGCGGGCTCCATTCCTGCTCGCGATGGACTCTCGCAGTCCGGCCTCATCGTCGAGGAGATCAATCTTGCCGATCCTCGGATTTCCGCGCAGGCAAACAGATGCCGCCTCGGCGAACTGATTGATCCACCAATAATGGGTCATCGGGGCGACTTCACCGACAAATTGTTTGTCTGCTTCGTCGCGGCAGTCGGTATCTTCTTCACATCCCGCATCGGTCGCTATGCCCCACATGATGATTTCGTCTTCAGATCCGCGAAACGCCGCAAGACGCATATATCGGGCGGAGGAACCCGTTCGCGGCCCTGAATCGACCCACGTCTGAAGATCACTGCAGAATTTCTGATCCATCGTCGGGCCGGTGCTCATGCAACCGGAAACGATCGAAGCGCCCGCCAAGGCCACGCTTGCGCAAAGAATCTGTGCGGGCCGGCGCGACACTAATACACCACCACGCTCCGAATGCTCTCGCCAGCATGCATCAGGTCGAACGCGTCATTGATCTTGTCCAGCTTCATGACGTGGGTGATCATCGGGTCGATCTGGATCTTGCCGTTCATGTACCAGTCGACGATCTTGGGCACGTCGGTGCGCCCTTTCGCGCCACCGAAGGCCGTGCCGCGCCAGTTGCGCCCGGTGACCAGCTGGAAGGGCCGTGTACTGATTTCCTTGCCGGCCTCGGCCACGCCGATAATGATCGAGGTGCCCCAGCCGCGATGACAGCATTCCAGCGCCTGACGCATCACATCCGTATTGCCGGTACAATCGAAGGAATAGTCCGCGCCGCCATCGGTCAGTTCGACGAGATGGGCGACCACATCAGCGGTCTCCTTCGGATTGACGAAATGCGTCATCCCGAATTTCTCGCCCCATTCCTTCTTGGAATTGTTGATGTCGACACCGATGATCTTGTCGGCGCCCGCCATCTTCGCGCCCTGCAGCACGTTGAGGCCGATGCCGCCCAGGCCGAACACGACGACATTGTCACCGACCTGAACCTTGGCCGTATTGGTCACCGCGCCCACGCCCGTCGTCACACCGCAACCAACATAGCAGGCCTTGTCGAAGGGCGCGTCGGTGCGGATTTTCGCAACCGCGATTTCCGGCAGGACGGTGAAGTTCGAAAAGGTCGAGCAGCCCATATAATGATAGATCGGCTGGCCCTTGTAGCTGAAGCGCGTCGTGCCGTCGGGCATCAGCCCCTTGCCCTGCGTCGCGCGGATCGCGGTACAGAGATTGGTCTTGCCGGAAAGACAGCTTTTGCACTGGCGGCATTCCGGCGTGTAGAGCGGGATCACATGATCGCCCGGCTGCACACTCGTCACGCCCGCGCCGACTTCGCGCACAATGCCTGCGCCCTCATGGCCCAGCACGCTCGGGAAGATGCCCTCACTGTCCAGCCCGTCCAGCGTGTAGGCGTCCGTATGGCAAATGCCTGTCGCCATGATCTCGACCAGGACTTCCCCGGCCTTCGGGCCTTCCAGATCCAGTTCGACAATTTCCAGCGGTTTCTTGGCTTCAAAGGCGACAGCGGCGCGCGTTTTCATGAGGGAGCTCCATAATGTTTGGGTGCCATACTACTCTTGCGCTCTGCGCGATAAAGTACGTAATTCGCAATTCATTGTTGCAGGACTGGGATAATGCAAACGGATTGGGATGGTATTGAGGAATTCGTGGCTGTGGCGACGTGCATGGGCTTCAAGCCCGCGGCGGAAATGTTGAACGTCTCAACCTCGCATGTGAGCCGCGCCGTTACCAGACTGGAAAACGCCATTGGCGCGCCGCTATTCTATCGCACCACCCGCAAAGTCTCTCTCACCGATACGGGCCGCACCGTGCTCAGCCATTGCCAGCAACTCATCGAGTCGCGGGACGAGCTGTATGCCGTGGTGGGCGGCACCAATGAACCGCAGGGAGAGATCAAGATCACCTGCCCCACATCTCTGGGCGAACGCTACATCTCGCCCATCGTGCGCGAGTTCAGCCAGGATTATCCCAAAGTAGAGATCACGCTCGACCTCTCCAACCGGCTGGTCGACCTGATCGCCGAGGGCATCGATCTCGCAATCCGCACCGGCATGCTGGAAGATTCCCGCCTGATCAGTTCGCGGGTGGCAAGCCGACAATTTCTGGTTTGCGCATCCCCTGCCTATCTGGACGCCCACGGCACGCCCGAACGGCTTGACGACCTGAAAACCCACAATTGCCTGACAGGCTCCTCCAGCACATGGCGCTTTCGGCAGGGCGGCCAGCACGAAACCCTCCGTCCACGGGGCAATTGGCGCTCAAATTCCGGCGCATCCGTTCTGGACGGATTGCTCGCAGGCAAAGGAATCGGACAGCTACCACTTTTTTATGTCGCGCCGTATCTCGAGAACGGGCGACTGGTCGAACTGTTCAGGGAACTCCGGCCCGAGCCAGAACCCATCTGGGCGGTCTATCCCCAAGCCCGTCACCTTCAGCCCAAAGTGCACTTGCTGGTAGATCGCATCCGCGCACAATTGCAGCCCGCATTCGAAGTGCGCATCCAGCATCACCTGCGAGGATAACCCCGTCACCCTTTTTAGGCGCAAGCCTCCAGATTGGCATCAAACGCGCCCATACGGGAGATTTTCGGCCCATCTTCATGAATATCGCATCGGTCGATCCGCAACTCTCCCTCTTCCAGCCGGATCAGATTGAACGAAGGCGGCTCAGCCCGCAGGCGCACCGATAACGTCCCGGATGAGACGGCGAGATAGCAACCATTGGCGCGCTGGCGCACGACGACCGAGGGCGTGTGGACATGCCCCGTCAGCACCATCTGTACATGGCTCGCCGCCACCATATCGCTGGCGCGTCGGCCTCTGCGGGTCCGTGTGCGGAGCGGCGCACCCGGCAGGGAATGAAACGGATGATGGCAGGCAATCAGTTTGACCTCTGCCCGTGAATTGCCCGCGCGAACAATCGCCTCATCCAGGTCGTCCAGATTGACAGACCCTTCAGCCCAGTTCCTCCGCGCCTGCCAGCCGCGCGCCGTGTTGAGACCGACAGCGATCGCGCCGCCAGCCTCGACGACCTCAAATTGCTGATTGAATCGCCGCTTGAATCGTTTAAAGGGTTCCGCCGCCCGCGCCGCGACATTGAACATGGGGGTGTCGTGATTGCCGGGCACAACGAGCTTCGGCATGTCGAACCTGTCCAGCCACTCGGCCGCAGCATCGAACTCACGTGTGCGTCCCCGCTGGGTCAAATCTCCGCACACGACCAACATGTCAGGTTTGGTGGATTTGATACAGGCTTCGGCAGCTTCAATCGCGCTTTCGTCTTCGGCGCCGAAATGAATGTCTGAAATCTGTGCAATTACCGTCATCAGGACATGTCTGGAACGAAGATTTTCACCGCAGAATCGATCCGCCGGAACCTCAGCGGTGTGTCCATCTCTTTGAGTTCACCATCCAGCGTGACATTGATGCGCCCCTTGTCGGTCTGTTGCACCTCGATCTCGTCAGCAAGTTTCAGCGCAACATCCTCAGCATTGCGCCAGCCATCGAACATCATCTCCAGGCCAAGCTTGGCGAGGTCCAGCAAGCCCTGAGGGTCAATACTCGCAATCTCCAGCTTTCCGGGCGTATCCGGATTGATGTTCACCGTCAGAGTGGTGGCGGTCTCGGCGGCCTTGCCGGGGGCGTTCCAGGCAATGTTGGATTTCAGGGCCAGAGCCGAAGAGTCGTGCACGATCTCCGCGGCCTCAAGAATTTTCCCCTCGCGCAACGCTTCGCGTGAATTGGTGAACCGGGTCATGTCACCCATCATGGCCGCCACGAAGAAGCGGGGTCCGCCGACAATCTCGCCACATGGCATCGGGCGTACCTTGCCCCCCTGCAGCGCGCGATCGATCAGCACGTCCCACTCATGGTCGCCGCCCAGGGCGCGAGTGGGCAACATATTCATCGTCCCGCCCGGCAGTGGCAGGACCGCCGGACCGAGCAGACCGGCATGCGACAACGCGCAGGCAATCGTGCCATCCCCGCCCCAGACAATCAGCGTGTCCGGCTCTTCAGCGAGCGCCGCTTCCATGAGCAGCGCAAGATCATCCTCACCGACCGTATGGATCGAGGCAGCGTCCGGCAGGCCGGAGAGTTTTTCACGCAAGAGATCAGCGGCTCCCTCGGGCGTGCTGCCCGAGAGCGGATTGATCACACAGGACACACGGCCAAGCCGCGAAAGCACATTTGTTGGGGTCATGTGCGTAGAACGCGCCAGATGACAAACTTGTTCCCGGCGTTCAGCAAGCTCTCGCCCTGCGGGAAAACCTCGCTATAACGGCGCACATGACAGAAATGACACCTTCCGATTCGCTCCGCGTCGCCATAGCCGGCGTCGCGGGTCGCATGGGCCGCCAGCTGGTCGGCGCCGCGCTTGATGCTGGCCTTACCGTGGTGGGCGGCAGCGAGGCTCCCTCTTCCGAACATCTCGGCGAGGATATTGGCGAACTGGCAGGCCGTCGCCTGTTGGACCTGAAACCGGCGACCGATCCCGTCGCAGCTGCGGCAAAGGCTGATGTCTGGATCGACTTCACCCGCCCTGCCGCGACCCTGGCTGCGCTAGACTCCCTGAAACACACAAGCGTGCGCGCCGCTATCATCGGCACGACCGGCTTCACTGATGAAGAAGAGGCCGAGATTGCGCAGGCCGCGCAGTCCCTTGCCATCGTCAAGGCGGGCAATTTCTCGGTGGGCATCAATCTGCTGCAGGCCCTCACCCGCATGGCGGCCGAACGGCTCGGTCCGGATTGGGATATCGAAATCCTCGAAACGCATCATCGCCGCAAGGTCGACGCCCCCTCGGGCACCGCGCTCATGGTGGGCGAGGCCGCCGCTGCAGGCCGCGGAAAGCCGCTGTCAGACCTGCGGGCTGGCCCTTATGATGGCCCAGACGCCAAGCGGCGCGCTGGCAGCATCGGCTTTGCCGTACGCCGGTCTGGCGGGGTGATCGGCGAGCATGAAGTCAGCTTCGGCTCGGACATGGAAATCCTCTCGCTCAACCATACCGCCATTGACCGCGCCGTCTTCGCGCATGGCGCCCTGGGCGCGGCCGCATGGGCGATGCGCCAGGATCCAGGCCTCTACGACATGAATGACGTGCTGGGGCTTTGAAGCAACGCCCACAGGTCACCATTCTCGCAACAGCTGAATCAGGGTTGACGCTCGTGTTCGCAGTGGCAGCATGACAAGTTCGTAAAGTTTGAGCACTGGGACCGGCATATGATCGGAATTGTGGTTGTCAGCCACGGAAAGCTTGCCCGCGAACTCGTCGCCGCCACGGAACACGTGGTCGGCGAGCAGGATCGATTCCGCTCGATCTCGATCGAAGTGGAAGACGACATCGAGGCGCGCCGCGATCAGATCCGCGAAACGGCCAAGTCCTGCGATGCCGGCAAGGGCGTCATCATCCTGACAGACATGTTTGGCGGCACGCCCTCAAACCTCGCCATGTCGGTAATGAATGCCGGCAATGTCGAAGTCCTGTCCGGCGTCAATCTGCCCATGCTGATCAAGCTGGCCGAAGTGCGCGGCGAGATGACCCTCAAGGACGCCGCCAAAGTCGCCGCAGAGGCGGGCCGCAAGTATATCAACATCGCCTCCGAACTCCTCGCGAAGTCGAACTGATGCCTGACACGGAAACCCTCACCGCCAGCCAGCGCGCCATGATCGTCAACCGCAAGGGCCTGCACGCGCGCGCCTCTGCCCGCCTGTCCCGCCTTGCCGGTGAGTTTCAATCCCGCATCATCGTCTCGCACGAGGGCGAAACCGCCGATGCGCGCTCCATCATGGACCTCATGATGCTGGTCGCTCACAAGGGCTGCGAAGTCGACATCAACGCCGAAGGCCCCGACGCCGCCGAGGCCGTCACCGCCATCGCCAGCCTCATCGCCGACGGCTTCGGCGAACAGGGCGAAGCCGACACGATCTGCTGAAAATCAGGGCTCAATCGGAAACCACAAGCCGATCATGAGCCTCGACAAGGAAGGAAGGCGGACCCGGTCCCGTCTTGTGCGTCTATTTCAATTGAAAGAAGCGCTCAGCGTTGTTGTAGAGGATCGCTTCGCGTTGATCGTCGCTCAGCCATTCGATGGATTCCAGGCGGCCCAGGACCAATGCGGTTGGAATATTGTCCGTCCCCATCATGATCCGATCTTCGAAACCGGCTTCAATCAGAATTCGCAAGCTTTCATCGTACAGTTCAATAGGCAGCGGACCATTTGTGATCGAAAGATCGACATTGACCTGCGGATAATCGCGTAACAGCGCCAAGGTCTCGTCCCAGTGCGGCTCATAGCTCCCTGCGCGTCCGGCTCCGACATGCTGTATCCAGACTCTCAGATTGGGATGACGCTCCAGCACCCGGCGCAACAATGCCGGATTACCCATTTCAGGATCATAGTCCGGGCAACAATCGGGATCACTGCGCATGGAATTTATTGCTTTTGGTGGCGGGCCGCGCTGAGTGTGGACGCCGACGGGTAGATCGTATTCCTCCGCCAATGCGAAATATGGATCATATCTCGGATTACCGACCGAAACACCGTAATAATTCGGAATGACCTCGTGGATGGCCTCGATTTTTCCGTGCTCGACCATTGTCCGCAGCCATTCGATATCGACCCAACCCTCATCCGCCGGGAAGCAGTTGTACCGGGGCTCCGCAAGATTTCGAGGACACCCCAGCATGACGCCAACCAGAAATGCATCCGGTGCCACATTCTTCCAGTTTTCCACATCGTCGTAGTCCGTGATGGAAATTACGGCCAACCGCACACCATTCTGCGACATCTCGCTCAACATTTGCGAGCGGTAAGCATCATCATCCCCTGTCGGCCAGGTGCCATGGCGATGCACGTCAATGATCTTCGCGACAGGTTCCGGCCGCTCTTCCGTGCCGTCACCATACGCTGGCGACAAGAGGGTACAGCTCGTGAGCGTTGCCAGTGCTGCGGCCAGTATCAGAATGTTGTGTGAGCGCATTCACTGTCCCCGTGAAGTCTGGAGTTCACTTGTCGAGGATATCCAAGGCCTTGTCAAAACGACCGCGGGTCGATGCCGGGCTCAGCGCTGATGCTATCATAGGGCGGACGATCTAAATTCGCCTTTGCCAGACTCATCGCCGACGGCTTCGGCGAACAGGGCGAAGCCGACACGATCTGCTGAAAATCAGGGTCAGAATTTGAGCTGGACATTGCAACCCCCGATTTATAGTGGTTGGGCATGACCCGTCTGTTTGCTCTTCTGTTTCTGTACGCTCTGATCGCGGTTTTACCGGCAAATGCGCAAGCATATTCCCTGAAATCGGGAGAAACTCTTGCGGATTCGGAGTATCAAACCACATTCACGCTCGGTGGAGGCAAGCGCCTCGTTCTGGAGGTCAAGTTCGACAGCGAGGCAGACTCATCACACCAGCGGACAGCGTCACTCGTGGAAATACTTCAGGATCACCTTATTCCCATGGCTGTAAAAAAGGGATTCTCCCGAATTGCGATCTGGGAGAACTTGTCAGAGGTGACCACGAGGAAGAACCGACCGCCCTCCCTGCTGTCTTTGAATTTCACCGGTAGCACCTTCGAAAACTATGATTTTGATCTTCAGGACCAGTGGGTTTGGAGTCAGGTCGCAGGTCCGGAACTGGATCTATCGAAATTTTCCATGATGACGTTCGAATACGACGAGACGGCCGACGTTTACCGTACAGAACTGCGTCGCAGAGACCTGAATGATGGCAATCTCATTTTTGAAGTCTGGGTGAGCGCCCCAGACACCTCGCCGAAACAACTCGCCGCCAAGGCCAACACGGTTTTCCAGGAACTGTCTGGTTGCACAAAGGATGGGGTGCCGATCGAGGAGGACAGCTATATGGCAAAGCATAATGCCAAGGCGCTGCTCGTGTACGCGGTACCCGTCCGGTACACCTCCCCCCTTCAGTCTGCCCCCCGCGTCAGACTTCTGTACGGCCATGAAGATGGCGTTCCATATTGCCGTACACAATCTGGGGAATCGCTTGGAACTTGGGACGACATCTACGCATCGTTGAGTGAATAGGCCTGGGACAGCCTGCCTGGGCACCTCCCCCCTTCCAAAACCCCCAAATCATCCCTATATTGGTCATGTCTTCGGACTATGGCGATAAACGCGCGTGCAATAAGCGGTTCGGACCCGGGGGCGGTACCCGGCGGCTCCACCAAAAGCAGGTTCAGGCATTCACCGGCCTGTTTCTGACGGGGCCGAAATAGGATCGACGGACGTGTAAAGACGATGCCTTTGCCGGATTGGGCCCCCTCAGAAGCCCATATCACATAGTTGCAAATGACAACTTTGCTGAAGGTGAACTGCTCGCAGCGTAAGCTGTGCTCGGTTAACCGATCTAACTCCTAGGGTTTCAGACCCCTAGGCGGGGCCCGGAGGCGCCTGGCAACAGAAGCCTCCACCTTATCCTTTTCCTCGCAAATTCGTGGCCGCCGCGCGCTGGCCAGTCTGGAACTTTGTCGCTAGCGTTCGGATCGAACACGCTGAGGGAACTGGCCACCATGAAACATTATCTCGTCGCCGCCTTATCGGCCCTCGCCCTGACCGCCTGTTCCCCGCAGACTGGAGACACGTCGATGCCGGATACCAGAGCGCCGATCAACTATGCCGCCGAAGGCTGGACCGTAAAATCCCTACCTGAACTGGCGGAAGCCCTGCAAACCGGTGAGGTCTCCGCCGAAGCGCTGACCCAGGCCTATCTGGACCGGATCGAGTTGGTCGACCGCTCCGGCCCCACGCTGCAAGCGGTCCTCACCCTGAACCCGGATGCGCTGGAGGCCGCCCGCGCGTTGGACGCAAAGCGGGACTCAGGCGAGCCGCTCGGCGCGCTCCACGGCCTGCCGATCCTGCTCAAGGACAATATCGAAACAGCGGACAACATGCCCACCACGGCCGGTGCCCTCGCCCTGAAGGACAATGTCACGGGCCGCGACTCCCCACTCGTCGCGGGCCTGCGCGCCGAGGGCGCGATCATCCTCGGCAAGACCAATCTCAGTCAATGGGCAAACTTCCGCTCCAACAGTTCGATGAGTGGGTGGTCCGCGCTTGGTGGACAAGTCCGCAATCCGCACATGCTGGACCGCAACCCCTGTGGCTCCAGTTCCGGGTCGGGCGCTGCCGCCGCCGCCTCCCTCGCCGCGGGTACGGTCGGCACCGAAACCAATGGCTCGATCATTTGCCCATCCAACGTGAATGGCGTCGTCGGCTTCAAGCCCACGGTCGGCCTCGTCTCGCAGGACTTCATCATTCCGATCTCCTCCTCACAGGATACAGCCGGCCCGATGACGAAGACGGTCATGGGCGCCGCGATGATGCTCAACGCCATGGCGACCGGCGCAGCGAAGACAGACTATGCCGCCACCCTTGATGCCGCCGCATTGCAAGGCAAGCGCATCGGCGTCCTGCGCGGCGCCCAAGGCAGCAGCCCGCTCATCAAAGACAGTTTCGAACAGGCCCTTTCGGACATGGAATCGGCAGGCGCAATCCTGGTTGATATCGACGACATCGACATGCCCGACGGCTTTTGGGGAAAGTCATTCGATGTGTTGAAGTATGAGTTCAAGGCGACACTGAATGCCTATCTCGCGAGCACGCCGGACACGGTCACAACGCCCACGCTGGCCGACCTGATCGCTTTCAATGCCGAACATGCAGACATCGAACTCGCCTTGTTCAATCAGGATATTTTTGAGCAGTCAGAAGGCATGGAAGATCTTGAATCCGATGGCTACAAAGAGGCTGTTGCCTTCGTCCAGTCCGCCACCCGCGAAAACGGCATAGACCGTCTGTTGGCAGAGCATGACGTGATCGCCCTTGTCGCCCCTTCAGGACCACTTGCCCCGCGCGCTGATCCGGTCAATGGCGATGTCTGGCCGGACTGGGCAGGCGCGGGCTATGCAGCGGCCATTGCCGGCTATCCGCACCTGACGGTGCCAATGGGCACTGTTCGGGGCATCCCCATTGGCCTGTCCATCATGGGCGGCAAGGACCAGGACGCGGCGATCCTCTCGCTCGGCTATGCTTATGAGCAGCGGACGCAAGCCCGCGCCGAGCCGCAATACTACCAGACCGCCGAAGACCTGCCCGAAATCGCCGAGGCCATGCGCCGCCGGGACTGATCGCTAGAGCAGGATCGTGCCCTTGCCATCCTTTTCCAGCGCGCGCTGATAGGAGGGATAGGCGCGCATCTGTTGCAGGAATCTGTGCGCATTCGGATAGTTCCCGGCATCCATGCCGGCCCGGTGCGCCGCCAACTCCATCGAGTATCCCATCACGATATCTGCCGCGGTCAGATTATCTCCGGCAAACCATGTACTCTTGCCAAGTGCTTTTTCGATTTCGGTCATCAATGCCTTCAGGCGCGGACCGAAGAACGCCTTGTCCAGTCCGCCGACCAGCATCTTCGCCGCAGGCTTCAGGAAAAATGGCGCACGCGCTGTCATCGCCATCATGACGAATTTGTTGGTCAGCAAAGGCTGCAGGCTTCCCTGCGAGACATGAAACCAGAACAGGTAATCGGCCCGGTTCGGTGTGCCCGGCGCGGGGCGCAGGCGGCCATCATCATGCGTATCCAGGATATGATCCATGATCGCATTCGTCTCCGAGAGCGTAATGTCGCCATCGGTGATGCAGGGCGCCGTCCCCAGCGGTGAGACCGCCTTGTACTCAGCCGGGGCCAGCCGCGTGTTCGGGTCGCGGTCATAGAGCTTGACCTCGTACGGCACGCCCAACTCCTCCAACAGCCAGAGGATGCGGATGGATTGCGACTTTTCGAGATGGTGCAGCGTGATCATGGTTTGGCCCCTCAGCCCAATATTGGCGACAGATGGACTGTAGGGCGCGACGGCCCCACGTCCAGCCACGATCCTGCGAGGGAAACACGAATTTCCTGTAACAATCAGAGCGTGATTTCACGCCCTTCAGCCGCAGAGCGATAGATCGCCTCGATCAGGGCCATGTCGCGAAGGCCCATTTCGCCCGGCGTGAGGATCGCTGCATCCTCCCGGATCGCATCCGCCATATGGTCACACATGCGGGCAAACTGCACATCGGGATCGCCGGGCACGAGGTCTTCGCGGACACCGTCGCGCACCAACGACATCTTATGCCCGCCATAGCCGGTTGCAGGTTCCATTATCAGCACACCGCCCTCCCCTTCGACCCGCGCAAGATTGCGGCCGGGTGTCGTGTCATAGGACGTGACCATATTGGCCACGGCTCCGGACGGGAAACGCATCTCTGTCGTCACTGTAGAGAAGATTTCTGCAAAACGCGGATCATTCGCCGGTTGCTCTGTTACGGCCTTTACAGAGACCGGCATTTCGCCGGAGAGGTACAGCGCCGACTGCAATCCGTAGATGCCATAGTCTTCCAGAGGACCACCCCCTGCAAGCGCCCGGACAACCCGCCAATTTTCCGCCACGCTGGTCGGACCCATGCGATAGGTCTGGGCCGTCTCGATCGTCTTGATCTTGCCAACCGCACCCTCACGCATCAGCTCCATGGCGCGCAGGTTAAACGGCTCGAAATGGCAGCGATACGCAATCATCAGCTTCTTGCCTGACGCTTCCGAGGCCGCGATCATCTGCTCGCACTCGGCCACGGACAGGGCCATCGGCTTTTCGCACAGCACATGCTTGCCTGCCGCAAAACTCTTTTCAGTCCACTCCAGATGCAGCCCCGTCGGCAGCACATTGTAAACCGCATCTACCCGGTCATCGTCTGCGATCCGGTCAAAGTCTTCATACGAATAAATGGCATCATCCGGCAGGCCATAGGCGGCGGCCACGGTCTTCGCCTTCTCCGGATTGCCGGACACAACCGCCGCAACATGGCAGCGTTCACCATTCGCCAGCGCAGGCAGGACCTTGCCAATGCCATAGCCGCCGAGCCCCATCACCGCGAAGCCGACACTGCCTGCATTGGGCGCGGATGGCGGTGTGTCAGGCAGTTCGCCCCAATTGGGCCAGGGCATGCCAATCGCCTTGGCCGGGATCGCCGCGCTGCCTTCTGCGCTCGCGCAACTTGCCAGCCATGGCGCTGCTGCCAGCGTGGCGCTGCTCAGCACCATGAAACGCCTGCGTGAATGCGTGAATTCGGTCATGACAATCTCCCTGAAGGCCACAGTCTTCTGTTAGCGCTATCTCAAGAAAACCGCAGGCCGCCAAACCGGTCAAGGAAAAAGCCGAGCGGTCCGGATCACAATTGGATCACATCAAACCGGGACCTGTCTTCTTCATCAGCCGCTCGACCACCGCGCCGACATGATACTTCATCGCGTCCGGCCCCATCGGTGCCTGCCGGGCGAATTCGTCTTGTACTTCATCTGCGCGTTTTTCCGCCGCCAGCCAGGCCGATGGCTCCGGCACGATCAGGAATGTGCCGCGCGCAATCTCGTCCAACGTATGTCGCGCGACCTCGAGAGGCGGTTTGCCTTCGGCCATCACGGCGCGGGCCATGTCGCTGCGGCGCTCATCTGCCGACATACCCGTCGCAGCGGGGCTTGTATCCGGCATGTGCGTTGCCGTCAGGCCGGGGCACAGCACGCTGACACCAATCGACTCGGGCAATTCGGCGCGGAACACATCGCCCAGCGCCAGCACGCCATGCTTTGACGCCGTGTAAAACCCATTGCCCGGATGCTGCAGGCCCAGCGCGTGTTCCGACGCGGTCAGGCAGAGATGCCCGGCATGGTCCGCATCGATCATGCGTGCGGCAAACGCCCTGGCTGTCGCCCAGACGCCTTTGAGGTTGACGCCCATCGTTACGTCAAACTCCGCCTCGCTGGCCTTCAATAGCGGCCGCGCCACACTGACCCCGGCATTGGCGAACACCAGATCCACTCCGCCCAGCCAGTTCCAGGCCTCGCCGGCCATGGCCTCGACCCCCGCCACATCGGCAACATTGCAGGCGATGGCCAGCGCGGCATCGCCGAGCCTGGCCGCATGTGCCTCGGCCGCATCCTTGTTGATGTCCACAATCACGACGCGACCGCCATCGGCCACCATCGCTTCGGCCAACACCGCGCCGATGCCGCTTGCACCGCCCGTGATGACCGCCGTTCTGCCCTTGGTTTCCATTATCCGCCCTCCCTGGCGTTCTGACTTGTCAGCTATAGCGCGCTTCAACCTTTTCACCGGCCTTGCCAGCCTGCACCGCTTTCACGCTGGCTTCGAGGTCTGCGAGATAGGCGTCGGCCACATCGGCATGTTTGGGGCTCAGCATCAGGTGCAGGCTCGGCGGCTCTTTCGTGACCGATGTGAACCAGCCACGCCGGAAAATCTCGCCATAAACCGCGAAGGCATGGGCATCGGGATGGTGAAAGGCCATCAGGCCCAGAATCGGATTTCCGACAATCTCGAAACCGAGCCGCTTCACGCCGTCTTCCATTCGCTCCCGCGTCGCACAGACCTGCCCCTGCAACCGCTTGTACCCTTCGACGCCCAGCGTGTTCATCACGCCCCAGGCCGCGGAGATCGCCCCGCCCGGCCGCGTGCCCGCCAGCGTCGGCGTCTTCATCGGCGCGCCGCTCCAGCCCGCCATGTCGAACGGCATGTGGGCGTAAAGCTCCTCACTCCTGAACAGCACGGTGGAGGCGCCCTTGGCGCAATAGCCATATTTGTGAAGGTCGGCGCTCATCGACTGAACCGCTGGCACTTCGAAATCAAAGGCTGGCACCGGCACGCCATTCATCCGCGCGAACGGCGCGAAATATCCGCCCACACAGGCATCGACATGCAGCCAGACACCGTTCTTCGCGGCCACCTCGCCCAGTGCCGCAATCGGGTCGATAATGCCGTGCGGGAAGTTCGGCGCCGAACCGACCATCATGATGGTGGCTGCATCCACCGCGTCACCCATGGCAACCGGATCGGCCTCATAAGACCCGTCCGTCTTCAGCGGCACGCGGCGGATTTCGATGTCCATCAAATGCGCCGCCTTGTCGAACGCCAGATGTGCCGATTGCGGCAGCACGACATTCTGGCCTTCGCGCGGCTTGCCCAGCGACCGGGCATAGTCGCGGGCTGTCTTCATCGCCATCGTGATCGAGTCGGTCCCGCCGGATGTCATCGCCCCGGTGGATCCGTCTGGCCCGTGGAGCAGGCCCAGTCCCATGCCGATGACTTCCTTTTCCATCTGCGCGAGGCTTGGAAAGGCCAGCGGCCCCAGACCGTTCTCCGCCATGTAGAGCCCATAGGCGTCATGCTGGACGGCTGAAATTTCCGGCCCGGCATTGAAGACATAAACCGCTGTGCGTCCGTCGCGCCATTGCGCATCGTCCCCGCCGCGCGTAACCATTTCTGCGCGCACATCGTTCCAGTCGCGTCCCGTCTCCGGCATCTGCATGATCATTCAGCCTGTCCTCCCCTGTTGCCAGTCTTCTGGTCTGTCGCCAGCAGCCTAGAGAGATTGCCTCCCAACGCAACCGAACGCCGCCAAATGCGTTGATCCGGCACGAAGGAGATTCACATGACCGAGCAAACTGACCCCAAAACCCGCAAGCCCGATCCAGAGACAGACAATCAGGATGAACCGACCCATCACAAGACGGTCCGTCCGGCGGGTGCAGAGAACATGGAACACCCGCCCGAAGAGTGGGACGAAGTGGACGAGGAACTCGACGAGTCGTTCCCGGCCAGCGACCCGCCTGCAAATTACTAACAGGAAATATCGAGGCGCCATGGCCGAAAAGATCGCCATGACCACAAGGGGTTAGTCACAGCGGCTAACAAGCGAGCAGCAATTTTTTGCTCGCCCCTTGTGCGAAGGCCGTTGCGGGCCTCTTTTCCCGACCTTACTGTATGAATCACAGGTTCAACCATACCAAACCGGGAACTCGCGCGCCTATGACGGACTATATCGGCTACGAAGCGCTCACCCAGGCTGCCATGCGCGGTGTTGTCCGCGAAGCCCTGCGCAAGGGCTACAACTCAAATGGCCTGCCGGGTGATCATCACTTCTATCTCACCTTTCGCACCAAGGCGCCGGGTGTGAAGATTGCTGATTACCTTGTAGAACGGTTCCCAGAAGAAATGACCATCGTTATCCAGCACCAGTATTGGGACCTGGAAGTCGAAGACAGCCATTTCGAGATCATCCTGAAATTCTCGGGCGTGCCACAGCACCTGCACATTCCCTATGCCGCAATCACGCGCTTCGTTGACCCGTCTGTAAACTTCGGACTGACCTTCGAATCGCCGGACAAGGACGCGTCGGTCATTTCGCCAGCGGGGGAAGCCACTGCCGCGGATGTGCCGCCCGTCGAGGCCGAGGAAGAGCCCGGTACGGTCGTAAATCTCGACGCTTTCCGCCGGAAATAGGCCGCGCCCGACCTGATGGCAGATACCGAAAAACCCCGCGCCTCGGACGCCGACATGCTCGCGCGTTTCCAGAATTCCAAGAAGCGCCCACCCTGCTCCGATACGCTCGGTATGCGCTTGGCTGAAGTCGAGCAGGACGCTCAGCGCATCCGAATGGATTTCGACGTCTCCCCCAGCTTTGCCAACCCGACCGGTGCGGTTCAGGGCGGCTTCATCTCCGCCATGATGGACGAGGCGATGAGCACCTGCGTCATAATTGCTTCCAACATCACGATGACCGCGCCGACGCTCGAAATGAAGACCAGCTATCTACGCCGCCTGATGCCAGGCAAGGCCAGCGTGGAGGCCCGTATCCTGAAACTCGGCAAATCGGCCGCCTTCATGGAAGCGGAATGCTTTGACGCGGACGGCCAACTCGTCGCCAAGGCCACTGCCACCGCCATTCCGATGCTGTTCAAGCGGCTCGGCTGATGACGTTTGACAAGCGCGCTTTCTGGCAGGATCTCCTGACCAACAAGACGCCGCCCAAGGCAACCGCCTTTCTGGGCTTTGAACTCATCGCTTTCGATCCCGACGCCGGCTGGGTCGAGGCCGCTTTCACTCTGCCCGAACACGCCACCAATCCCGGCGGCGACGCGCAGGGCGGCTTCGTCTCGGCCATGCTGGATGAAGTGATGAGCCTTGCCGGCTCAATCGCGCAGGATGGCCCGGCCATGTCCCCGACCCTGCAGATGACGACCAGCTATCTCCGCCCGGTGCCGATTGGCGAGCGCCTCCTCGGGCGCGGCGAATGTGTCCGCCGGGGCCGCGCAGCCCTCTTCACGCGCGGCGAGCTGACCCGCGAAGACGGCACCCTGCTTGCGCAAGCTACCGCCAGCTGCATCCCCCGCGCCCTGCCTTCCGGCACATAAGTGTTATGCCAGGCCAATTGCCGACCTGACGGTTGATCCCGTCAGCAGAATTGTTATCTGATAATGAGAATAATTCTCAATACAGGTATGCCGCTCATGTCCACACCGAATTTCGCCGAAGCCATTGTCCTGCGCACCCAGCAGCTATCCCCGCACATGGTCCGCCTGACCTTCCAATCCGAATTTGCGGCAGATTTCGTGACCGGCGCGCCAGGCGCATATTTGAAAGTCATTGCTCCCGCACCGGGAGAGGCCGGACCGCCCGCTTTCGATCCGGCCTCCTTCAAGACACGGATGCGCACCTATACACTGCGCCATGTCCGGCCGGCCGAGCATGAGTTCGACATTGATTTCGTTGTGCATGGCGATGACGGCATTGCCGGACCGTGGGCCAGACACGCCGCCCCCGGCAACCGCATCCTGATCTCCCGTCCCGGCACGCTCAAATTCGGCACCGAGGGAGCAGACTGGCACCTCTTTGTTGCAGACCTGTCCTCCATCCCCGCCGCTGCCGTTGAACTCGAAGCGCTCCCCTCTGATGCCATCGGTGACGCATTCTTCGAAATCCCCAGCGACGAGGACCGGCAACCTATCCGCACACCAACGGGTATCCGTGTGCACTGGATCATCAAATCAGACCCGCACGCACCCAGCGAAGCGCTGATACAGGCGGTGCAGACCCTCGACTGGCGCAGCGGGGAGCCAAGCGTCTTCGTTGCCGGCGAATTCGCCCTCGCAGGCGCGCTACGCACTTATTTTCGCAAACAGAAGCCGACCCGGAAAGACCTGACCTATGTCAGCTCCTACTGGAAACTCGGCCTGATCGAGCCCGAGCACAAAGCCTTCAAGGCGCAGGCCGCCTAGGCCGTCTAGGCCGTCTCCATCGCCTTGACCTGCACCTTGGTCGGTCGCGAATTGCCCTTGCCGTAAAGATTCACTTTCAACTTCGAGATCGCATGGACGAGCGCGTTCGGCCCGTACTTGATGTCGCCGGTGAACTCGATGTTCGGGAAACGCTGGAAGATCTGCTCATAAGCAACACGCAGCTGCATCTGTGCCACGCGCGAGCCGAGGCATTTATGGATGCCGTGGCCAAAGGCGATATGCTTGTCGACATTGTCACGCATCATGTCGAACCTGTCCGGGTCCGGAAAGACTTCCGGGTCGCGATTGCCTGCACCATACCACATGACGACTTTCTCATCCTTGGCGATGAGCTGGCCGTTGAGTTCTGTCTCCTCCAGCGCGGTGCGGCGCATATGCTTCACCGGTGAAACCATGCGCAAGGCTTCTTCCGACATGCGCGGAATGAGAGACGGATCGTCCAGCACCATTGCGCGCTGGTCCGGCCATTCGGTCATCAGCTTGATCGTACCCGACAGCGAGTTCCGCGTCGTGTCATTGCCGGCGAAGATGATCAACAACCAGGAGCCATCCAGGTATTCCTGCGGCAATTGTTCATCATCCAGCTTTGAATGCGCGATCATGGTCAACAGGTCATGGCGCGGATTGGCCCGGCGGTCGGCCATGACGCGTGCGCCATAGGCAAACATCTCTTCGACCACTTTCTTGAACCGTAGCGGAAACAGCGGCTCGCTGAGGAAGGTCCGGAACGGGTTCGTCATGAACTGGCTCGCCATTTCCAGATAGTGCATCCAGTAGACGATTTTCTGGCGGTCTTCCTCGTCCACGCCCAGCATTTCGCACAGCGTATAGAGCGGCAACTGGTTGGAGAAGAATTTGACGAAATCCAGCTCAGGCCCGTTCGCCTCCAGATCATCGAGCAGCGACTCGACTTTCACGCTGACCTTCTCACGCAGCTCTTTGACATAGGCTGGAATGAAGAAGTCTTTCTGCTGGATCCGCATCTGCATGTGGCGCGGCTCGTCCATCGAAATCAGATTGTCCATCGCCGCGCGGATCAGGACTTCGGGCCGCCAATGCTCACGCGGTGGCACGGCCATATTGATACCGCCCCGCTCGGACGAAAAGATTGCCGGGTTCAACTCGACTGTCTTGATGTCTTCATATCTCGTAACCGACCAGAATCCGCTGCCGCCCCGGCCCATTTTCGACCACATGACCGGCGCCTCGCTGCGCATTTGCGCATACAGGTCATGAGGGTGGCCCCGCGTCCAGGAATTGGGATTCCAAAGCTCGAAGTCGGTTTCCAGCATGGGATATGTGCTGGCGTGTACCGGCATGTCCGCACCGGTATCTTCCAGGATGTGATCGCTGACGAGATGAGTCATTACAAGCTCCGTAAGGCCGTCACTGAAGTTGACGCAGTTGTGCGTCAAGGCAAGCGACAAGGGGTTACAGAATCATTTAGCCTGCGCTCTCCCTACGACATTCAAGGGGAAAATAGACATCCGAGCCTCCTGGCCCTCAACGCCTTCCCGCAGGGTCACCCACGATTTCAGCGCAAATCCATGATAGGCTTCGTTCATATGATCCGGCGCAAAGACCGGACAGGGAGGAAAACATGGCCGATGATCCGGGCACGCCGCGCGTGCCACAATCCGTGCTGGAAGTGACGGCTTTCTCGCCCGACGCCCGCAACGATCCCCACCCCCCACTGGAGGCCCTGCGCCACAATTGCCCTGTCCTGCGCGACGAGATGGCCAAGACCTGGTTCCTGACGCGCTATGCCGACATTCGCGAAACGGTGAATGATCGCAGCTTTGTCCGCCATCCGCTGAACGCCGAGGAAGGCTCGATCTCTCGCCAGCTGATCGAGGATGATGACCAGCCCCGACGCACCTCCATCCTCTTTCTTGATGATCCGGACCACGCCCGCGTGCGGCCTCCACTGGCCAAGGCATTCTACACACGCATCCAGAAGATGAAGCCCCAGATCGAGGCCATCATCGACGACACGATCAACGCCGCGCCCGCGTCCGGCACCTTCGATCTGATGTCAGAGATTGCCGTGCCGATTCCGGTCCTTGTCATCGCACGCATCCTCGGCGTGGATGAAGACCGCCTGCCGGATTTCCGGCAATGGTCAGAGGACGTGATCCTCAGCCTGAACCCCGTGCGGACACCTGAAGAAACCGCCCGGATGGAACAAGGCAGCCACGCGCTGGACGCCTATTTCACCGAATTGATGGAAGCCCGCCGTAAAGTGCCGGGCGATGACCTCATCACCGATATGGTCCAGCTGCAGGCCAGCGGTGACGCTCCGCTGTCGGATGATGAAATTCGCATCAATCTCGGCGCGCTGTTGGTCGGCGGCAACCTCACCACGACCGACCTGATCGGAAATGGCGTCTGGTTGTTCCTGAACCATCCTGAGCAACTCGCCGCACTGAAATCCAATCCCGCCCTTGCCGGACAGGCGGTGGAGGAAGTCCTGCGCTTCGAGGCCCCCGTCTCGGCCACATCCCGGATCGTTGAGGCCGACAGGACGGTTGCCGGCTGTCCGATGAAAGCGCGTCAGGTCGTCTTCTGCTCGCTGGCCTCGGCCAATCGCGACGAGACCATGTTCGAGAGCTCGGAACGCTTCGACATCATGCAAAAGCGCGCCAGCCATGTTGCCTTTGGGGGCGGCCCCCACATCTGCATCGGCGCGCCGCTTGCCCGCATGGAGGCCCGGCGTGTCTTCGAAAAACTCTTCGCGCGCTATCCAGACCTGTCCCTGCCCCCGCAAGACCTCGTCTGGCGTGCCCTGCCCTTCTTCCGCGGCCTCGAACGTCTGGTCGTGAAGGTTTAACTTCACCCCGTGTCTCCGGCGCTTGCCGGAGCCTCCCGCGGCTGGCTTCCAGTAGGAACCGCATGAGACCCCGGCATGCGCCGGGGATACGGATATTTGAGGCTTGCCCTCACATGCGCACCCTTTATGGCGCCGACTGCAAAAACGTGCCATACGGGGCAAAATCTTCCCGCGGCGCGCATGAAAGCTGCGCCAGCGCCCCAGAAAGCCCTACCAAATGACCGATACCCCTTCTATCCCATCGGCGCTCGCCGAGGCCCTCGCACAGCGTGGCTACGAGACGCTCACCCCCGTCCAGTCCTCTGTCATTGAAGCAGAACTCGACGGCAAGGACCTCCTCGTCTCCGCCCAGACCGGCTCAGGCAAAACCGTTGCTTTCGGCCTCGCCATGGCTGGCGACCTGCTCGCCGGGGCAGACCGCTTCGAGAAATCCGATACGCCGCTGGCCGTCATCGTCGCGCCAACCCGCGAACTTGCCCAACAGGTCGCCCGCGAACTGGAATGGCTCTACGCCAAGTCCGGCGCCCGCATGGCCACCTGTGTCGGCGGCATGGACATGCGCGAGGAGCGCCGCACGCTTGCCCGCGGTGCGCACATCGTCGTCGGCACACCCGGCCGCCTGTCAGACCATATCCGTCGCGGCTCGCTGGATGCCTCGAACGTCCGCGTTGTCGTGCTGGACGAGGCCGACGAAATGCTCGACATGGGCTTCCGCGAGGAACTCGAACACATTCTCGAAGGCACGCCGGAAACCCGCCGCACGCTGATGTTCTCGGCCACCGTGCCAAAAGGCATCGCCGCCCTTGCTGCGCGCTACCAGAAGGATGCGATGCGCATCACCACGGCGGCCGAACAGCAACAGCATGTCGATATTGAATACCGCGCCCTGCTCGTCGCCCCCGGCGACGAAGAGAACGCCATCGTCAACATTGTCCGCCATTCCGACAGCGAGACCGCCATTGTGTTCTGCACGACGCGCGCCGCCGTCAACAAGCTGATCAGCCGCATGGGCAATCGCGGCTTCCCGGTGGTCGCCCTGTCGGGTGAGCTGAGCCAGAAGGAACGCGGCAACGCGCTTCAGGCCTTGCGCGATGGCCGTGCCCGCGTCTGTATCGCCACAGACGTCGCCGCCCGCGGCCTTGATCTGCAGAACCTCGGCCTTGTTATCCATGCGGACCTGCCGCGCGATCCGGCCACCCTGCTCCACCGTTCGGGCCGCACCGGCCGGGCTGGTCGCAAGGGCGTCAGCGCCCTGCTGGTCGCCCCGCGTGCCCGCCGCCGCGTCGAGCGCCTGTTGCGCGATGCCAAGATCGAAGCGAGCTGGGGCAAACCGCCGTCTGCGGACGAAATCAATGCGCTCGATGATGCGCGCCTGATGGCCGACCCGATCTTCACCGAAGACTCCAGCGCCAATGAGGCCGAACTCGCCCGCACCCTGATCGACACATATGGCGCCGAACAGGTTGCCGCCGCATTCGTGCGCCGCCACCGCGCCGGGCGCACCGCGCCAGAAGACCTGCGCGATGTCGATGACCGCGCCCCGTCCCGTGACCGCAACGAACGCGGAGACCGGCGTGACCGCGACGACCGCCCGCCCCGCGAAAAGCGCGAGCGTCAGGACCGCAAGGGCTTCGACGACGCAACATGGATCGGCATCAATGTCGGTCGCAAGAAAAACGCCGAGCCGCGCTGGCTGTTGCCCATGCTGTGCAAGGCCGGGGGCCTTGGCCGTGACGATATTGGCGCGATCCGCATCAATCCGGCCGACACGCATGTCGAGCTGAAGCCCGACGCCGCCAAACGCCTGTTCGAAGTGATCGGCAATGATGGGATGCTGGAAAAAGGCCTGCGCGCCTTTGCGCTGGACGGCCCGCCGCCTGCCCAGCCGCCGCGCCAGGATTACGCTCCGTCGCGTGAGCGCACGCCCGGCAAGCCGCCACGCAAGCCGCACCTGAACAAGAAGCCAAAGCCCGCCGCCGCGGCGCCGGAAAAGGCCTTCGACCCGCTGACCGACTACATCCAGGACGACCGCCCCGCCGGCAAGCCCCGCAAGGACAAGCCGCACGCACACGGCAAGGGCAAGCCCGGCGGCGGCGACAAGACCTATAAGCGTCCCAAGCCGCAGGGTGGCAAGAAACCCTTCAAGAAGGGCCCGAAAAAGCCCCGGGACTGACACTCCCGCACGGTCAGAGATTGACGCTCCGCCCCGGACCCCGCACACCCCTGCAGGAAACCCGAAGCGGAGCGCCCCATGACTGACCACATCACCCAGAGCCTCGAAAATCGCGTCCTGACGCTCACCATCAACCGGCCCGAGCGCAAGAATGCGCTCACCCAGGCCATGTATGGCGCGCTGGCCGATGCCATCAACGCTGCCAATGATGACAAGGCCATCCGCGCCATCATCATCACCGGCGAAGGCGACATGTTCACCGCGGGCAACGACCTGACCGACTTTGCCTCCGATTCCGAGCGCTCCTCTGGCGAGCCGCCGGTTACACGCTTCCTGAATGGTATCCGCGACGCCGAGACGCCGCTGATCGCTGCCGTCAACGGCCCCGCCGTGGGCGTTGGCCTGACCATGCTGTTGCACTGTGACATCGCCTATGCGGCAGAGAGCGCCAATTTCCGCGCGCCCTTTACCGCGCTTGGCCTCGTGCCGGAGGCAGGCTCCTCGCTGCTGCTGCCGCTGTCTGTGGGCAATTCCATGGCCAATGACATCCTGCTCGCCGGCCGCATCCTGTCGGCCCAGGAGGCGCTCGATTGCGGCCTCGTCTCGCGCGTCGAGCCGGACACGGGCCTGATGTCGGCCGCGCTTGCCACGGCTGAGCGCATCGCCATTGCCGCCCCGACCGCCATTCGCCGCTCCAAGGCGCTGATCCGCATGAATCGCGACGCCGTGAAGGACCGTATGGAAGCCGAAGGCAAAGCCTTTGCCGAACAGCTCAAATCCCCGGACTTCGCCGAAGCCGCCGCCGCCTTCATGCAGAAGCGCAAGCCGGTGTTTCAGGACTGATCCAGATAATTTTCATCCTCTGAAATGTCTGCCAAAAGGCCCGGAATCGCCCCTGATTCCGGGCCTTTTTGATGGTTTTCTGACCCGGTCTTCCGCAGGCGGAAGCCCTGCCCATCGAACGCCCCTGCAACACCCTGTATTTGCAGGCTTTTTGCGGCTGCAAAATCCCCTCCCCATCTGTGGCCTTTACCCCCCAAACCCCCTATAAACAAAGGTGAATTTACGAATCGATGAGGACGCCTAAATGGCCGAAAGCACGCAAGCTGAAAATCCGGAATATGGCGCTGGCTCGATCAAGGTCCTGAAGGGCCTCGAAGCGGTCCGCAAACGCCCCGGCATGTATATCGGTGACACCGATGACGGTTCGGGCCTGCACCACATGATCTACGAGGTCGTGGACAACGCCATCGATGAAGCGCTTGCCGGCCATGCAGACCGCGTCACGGTCACCCTCTTCCCCGACGGCTCGGCTGAAATCACCGATAATGGCCGCGGCATCCCCGTTGGCATGCACCCCACAGAGGGCGCCTCAGCCGCCGAAGTCATCATGACCCAGCTGCATGCGGGCGGGAAGTTCGACCAGAACTCCTACAAGGTTTCCGGCGGCCTGCACGGCGTCGGCGTTTCGGTTGTGAACGCGCTGTCGGACTGGCTGGAACTGACCATCCACCGCGAAGGCAATGAACACTGGGTGCGCTTTGTCGAAGGCGGCCGCGTCGAGGCCCCGCTAGTCACGCGTGGCCCCTCCCCGATGACCGACAAGGGCAAGCCCTATACCGGCACGGCGGTGCGCTTCCTGGCCTCTGCCAGCACGTTCACGATGACCGATTACGACCGCAAGACGCTGGAGCATCGCCTGCGCGAGCTGGCCTTCCTGAACAGCGGCGTCCACATCATCTTCCGCGACGAGCGCGACGCAGAGCCTTACGAAATCGACCTGATGTATGAGGGCGGCGTGAAGGCCTTCGTCGAGCATCTCGACAAGACCAAGTCCAAGCTGATCCCCGAACCCGTCTACGCCATTGGCGAGAAGGACGGCATCACGGTCGAGGTCGCGATGGAATGGAATGACAGCTACCACGAGAACGTGCTCTGCTTCACCAACAACATCCCCCAGCGCGATGGCGGCACCCACCTTGCGGGCTTCCGCGGCGCGCTGACCCGCCTGATCAACAAATACGCCAACGAAACCGGCATCGCCAAGAAGTCCAAGGTCGAGATTTCCGGCGATGATGCGCGCGAAGGCCTGACCTGCGTGCTCAGCGTGAAAGTGCCGGACCCGAAATTCAGCTCGCAGACGAAAGACAAGCTGGTCTCCTCCGAGGTCCGCCCGGTGGTCGAGAGCCTGATGGGCGAGAAACTGGCAGAATGGTTCGAGGAGCATCCGAAGGAAGCTCAGGAAATCATGATGAAGATCGTCGAGGCAGCGGCTGCGCGCGAAGCCGCCCGCAAGGCGCGCGAGCTGACCCGCCGCAAGTCTGCGCTCGACATCACCTCCCTGCCCGGCAAGCTGGCCGACTGTCAGGAAAAAGACCCGGCGAAATCCGAACTCTTCATCGTCGAGGGTGATTCTGCTGGTGGCTCCGCCAAGCAGGGCCGCAGCCGTGACAACCAGGCCATCCTGCCCCTGCGCGGCAAGATCCTGAACGTGGAACGCGCCCGCTTTGACAAGATGCTGTCATCTGACCAGGTCGGTACGCTGATCATGGCGCTCGGCGCGGGCATTGGCCGGGATGAGTTCAACATCGAGAAACTGCGCTATCACAAGATCATCATCATGACCGATGCTGATGTCGACGGCGCGCACATCCGCACCCTGCTGCTGACCTTCTTCTATCGTCAGATGCCGGAGCTGATCGAGAAGGGCTATCTCTACATCGCCCAGCCACCGCTCTACAAGGTGACGCGCGGCCGTTCGGAACGCTATCTCAAGGATGATGCCGAGCTGGATTCCTACCTGATCGACGAAGGCACGAGCGGCGAAGCCCTGATCCTGCCGGACGGCACCCAGATTGCGGGCGAAGACCTGCGCGACCGCGTGCGCGCGGCTTCGAACTTCAAGGCAAATCTTGCCCGGCTCGCCCTGCGCGCCCCGGCTGACCTGCTGGAACAGGCTGCCATGGCGGGCGCAATGGCCGCGGGTGCCGGCGACGCCGAAGCCGAGAAGACCGCCGAACGCCTCAACCGCTTTGCCGAAGAAGGCGAAGACAATTGGGCTGGCCGGTTTGCCGAAGGCGCGCTGGTCCTGCAGCGCACCGTGCGCGGCGTTGAAGAGAATGCCATCCTGCCTGCGCCCCTGCTGGCCAGCCAGGACGCGATCCGCCTGGCCGAGCGCGCGGCGACGCTGAAAGACCTGTACGAAGAGCCGCTCGTCCTGCGCCGCGAAAAAGGCGGAGACATTACCGTCCACGGACCATGCGCCCTGTTCCAGGCCGTGCTCGACTCCGGCCGCGACGGCATCAAGATCCAGCGCTATAAGGGCCTGGGCGAAATGAACGCTGACCAGCTCTGGGAAACCACGCTCGACTCCAACGCTCGCACCCTCCTCCAGGTCAAGGTCGACCATATGGAAGAAGCCGACGAAATGTTCACCAAACTGATGGGCGACGTCGTGGAACCAAGGCGCGAGTTCATCGAGGAATTCGCCCTGGAAGCCGAGGTGGATGTCTGATCCGTAGGGCGGGTCATGACCCGCCATGCCGTCGAACTTGTTGGCGGGTTACGCTCGCGCTAACCCGCCCTACACTTTCGCCATGCCGCCTCCCCGGGCTCATCCCGAAGACACTGGCTATGCTGGCTTGTCACCCCGGAAAATCCACGAGGATTTATCCGGGACCCATTTGACGTTCTGACACATCGTCTGAAACGCAAAACTTGCTACTCTGACGGGAATTCTGGAGACTCCCCTGCATGACTGATCCCCATGGCCCGGCGCCCGACATATACGATCCCGCCTATGTGAAGGACGTGTTCGACCGGTGCTCCGGTCGGTACATCGCGTTCAGCTATGCCTGTTCGTTCGGATTCACCGAGCGTTGGAGACGCCAATGCGTCGCTGCCTTGCCCGTGCCCAGGAGCGGGCTGAACCTGGGGTACGATCTGATGGCGGGCACCGGTGAAGCGTGGCCCCACCTCCTCAAACGCTTCCCCAACCTGGGCGCTATCACCGCCATCGATATCTCGACCGGCATGCACGAACACGCCATGGCGCGACTGCATCAACATAGAGCGCACAAGATTGCCTTCATTGAAGACAATATATTCGACAGCCAACTGCCGGAGCAGAGCGCAGATTTCCTGGTCTCGACCTTTGGACTCAAAACATTCAACACTTCCCAGCAGACCGACCTCGCCAGACTGGTCGCCCGCGTCCTGAAACCAGGCGGGACCTTTTCCTTCATTGAAGCGTCCGATCCGTCAGGCTGGGCGTTTCGACCGTTGTACCGATTTCACATGACTGGCGTGCTTCCGATGGTCGAGAGACTGTTCCTTCAGGGCGCGCAGGATTTTACAATGATTGGGCAGTACACGGCAAACTTTGGAAATGCACGGAACTTCGCTGCGGAGCTCGAAGCCGCCGGACTTCAAACGGACTATCACGAATACTTTTTCGGTTGCGCCTCGGGTGTATCGGGGCGCAAACTCGTCTGACACGACCTGGCCGTGCAGCGCTCCCCTATCATGCCGGAAAATCCGCGAGGATTTCTCCGGGATCCGTGTCCCAGCCCGCACCCGTGCTTCGACTTCGCTCAGCATGAGCGCTCATGAAGTGCAGCACAGAACCGGCTCATCCTGAGCGAAGTCGAAGGATGAAGCGATCAAGGGACATAAGTCCCGGATATTTGCTCCTGCAGATTCCGGGATGACAAGATCAGCACAGGGAACCCATCCCCCGCTCCCCCGTTCCTTCCGCAAACCCCAAGCGAGAAGGAGCCCCCAATGCCTGCCAAGTCCGAAGCCCAGCAAAAGGCCGCCGGCGCGGCCCTGTCCGCCAAGCGCGGCGACACCAAGGTCAGCGACCTGCAAGGCGCCTCGAAAGAGATGTACGACTCGATGACCGAGAAAGAACTCGAAGACCTTGCCTCGACGGATCATGACGATCTCCCCGAAAAGAAAGGGGACTGACTCGCCCCATGCCGCCTCCCCGGACTTGATCCGGGGCCTCATGCGGCGGCTCCGCCCTCAGCTGCAAGAAACTCCGGCATTCGCCGGAGAAACGGAAAGGGGATAGAGTTACCCCCAATCCGTCTGAGAGCCGGCGCCCCCATCCTGTTCCGCATGAGCCATTCGCCTGCGGACCTTCTCTTTCATGCGGCCCGGTTCAGCCTTGAGCGGCTGGACTGGCTGGCCGGGGACATGCGCCGCGCGCTGGGGCTGGGCCGCCTGCCCTGCCTGCCTTTCCTCGCGCGCTGGCAACTCCGCCAGCTGACACGCTTCCTCGCCCAGGCCGAGCCGCTGCTGCGCCGCCTGATCGTGTTGATGGCCGCGGACCTTGGCGCGCTGCCCGTCCGTCCGCGCGGCGAGCCGGCCGCCCGCGTCGCTCCCAGCCAGAAACCACCCAACCGCCCCCTCTTCCCGCAGCCGCATTTCCGCCTCTGCGAAGCCGCGCCCGGCCAGACGCCCCGCACGCCGCCGCCGAAGCGCTTCCGCACCGGGCCGCGCATCCGCCGCCTCGATGTCGAGACGCCGGTCGACCTTTCCGACTATCCGGCCGACCCGCACGATATCCTGCCCGCCACGCGGCAGGTTCGCCGCCTGCTGGCGCTGGAGGATGCGCTGGAAAACCTGCCCCGCTATGTCGAGGCGATGCGCCGCCTTCTGGCCGGTCCCCGCCCGGTGATCGCCCGCGCCCTGCCGCCCGCCTTTTGCCGCTTGCCGGTGACGCAGGCCGAACAGGCGACGCTGACGGAGTTGCATGAAGCCGCCGTGCGGGAAAATCCCGATACATCCTGAGACGGATCAATGCACCCGCCGCCATCGCCGGACCTGATCCGGCGTCTCTCCCCCTCGCTCGCCGCCAGGGACTCCGGCATGCGCCGGAGATACGGGTGCTGGGAGTTTCGCTCAGCGCCCCAAAAAGGCTCAAACCACAAGGCTGAGCCCCACCCCCGCAAACTTCACTTCGCGCCAGTCAACGTCCAGCCCCATCTTGCCGGCGCGTTCCAGAACGGCGGCATGATCGGGCGTCTGGATGCCAAAGGCGGCCACCCGTTCCGTCTCGCCCTTGCGGAACTGAATGACGCCATCGGCAAGGAAGATGCTGTCACGATCCACCGTCTGGCCCAGCGCCAGGGCCCACCGCGTGGCCAGCGCTTCGGGCTCAGGGGACTCCACGGCCAGCGCGGTCAACCGTCCGGCCACGGCGCGCTCGCGCCAGTCCGGCCCGCCCCAGCGCCAGCTGCCTGCCGGGCGCGCCTCGTCGACCGACACAATCGCCCCGCCAATATCGGCCGGGTGCAGATGGCTGGCTGAAATATCCGGCAGGTCAATATTCCAGACCCGGCGAATGCCCATACCGTCCACGCGGGTGCGCAGACCCTCAAGGTCATCCGTCTGGAAGATCGCCATATAGCCGCCTTCCCCGCCCCGGTCGATGAAGCGGCGCGCGGGCGCGCTGTCCGTCATCGGCACGACCACTTCGAGGAACTGGTCGCCAATCGCATAGACGCGGTTTTCAAGACCGAACTCCTTCACGCCCGGATCAATAAAGGGGGCTCCCAGACCCAGCAATTCGCCCAGCCGGTCGGCCGTCTCCAGCGTCTCGGCCGCAATCACCAATTGGCGCAAGCGTGGTGCAGTCATCTCATCGTCTCCCCTTCGCGGGCGGCTCACTGTGTCACGGCCACCTCTTTCGCGCTCCATACCATACCTGCCCCAAGGGCCACACAGACCGTCTCGAAAATATGGTGGCGAATTAATCCGTTTCCGGTCGCGCACCGCTGGTCTACGGTCCGCGGCCTATGACCGCCCGCCTGCTCTCCGCCCCCATGCTGATCGCCGCCTTTGCCATCCTTGTCGGCACGGGCGTAGACGCTCTGGTGAAGGGCGTCGCGCCCGATGCGGGGCTGCAGCATCTGGTGGCCTGGCGTTTCCTGTTCGGCACGGTGATCGCCTTTGCGGTCTTCCTGGCCCAGCGCAAGCCTGTGCCCGGCTGGGCGGCAATCCGGTTCCACACATTGCGCGGCCTGCTGCAGCTGTTCTGCGCGTTCACCTTCTTCTATGCCCTCACCCAGTTGCCTCTGGCCGTGGCGACAACGCTCGGCTTCACGGCGGCGCTGCTGGTTGCGCCGGTCGCGCGCCTCCTGCTGGGGGAGAAGATCAGCCCTGTTGCCGCGGGCGCCACCCTGCTGGGCTTTGCGGGCGTCGCCTTTGCCCTCTCCGGCCAGTCCGGCGCGGGCGAGGACGCGGGCAACCAAACGCTGGGCCTGATCGCGCTGTTCAGCTCAACCATCGGCTATGCGTTCGTGCTCGTCCTGTTGCGCATGCGCGCCCTGATCGAGGACGCCACCACGATTGCGCTGTTCACCAATATCGTGCCAGCGCTGGCGATGCTGCCGGTCACGTTCGGCTTGTTCGGCGCGCCGGACTGGTATGACCTGCCGATCTTCGCGCTGCTCGGCCTGCTGGGCTATGGGGTCTGGTATCTGGCAACGCTGGCCTATGCCCGCGCCCCGGCGCAGCGGCTGGCCCCGCTGGAGTATACGTCGCTGGTCTGGTCCGCCCTGCTCGGCCTGATTTTCTTCGATGAGATGCCGGGCTGGCAGCTCTGGGTCGGCGCGGTTGTGATCATCACGGCTTGCCTGGTCGTCGCCTTTGAAGGCCGGTTCCGCACCCGTCGCGAAGCGCGCATGCCCGCCAGTGACCTGCCGGAATGACAGCCCGCCGGATGCAGATGCTATAGCGTCACGAACGCAACGCTATCACAGGCCGATTGACCCCTTCCCCCAGACCCGCCAGTACAGCCGATATGAGCGATCACTCCCATTCTCACCACCACGATCACGATCATGCACATGGCCACAGCCATGAGCATCATGCCGACATGACCAGCGCCGACTCGCGTCGCCGCGTCGCCATAGCCGGGCTGCTGACAGCCGCCTTCATGTTTGCCGAAGTGGCGGGCGGCCTGATCTCCGGCTCGCTGGCCCTGCTGGCCGATGCCGCGCACATGCTGACCGATGCCGGCTCGCTGGCCCTCGCCTGGGTGGGGTACAAGCTGGCCGAACGCCCGGCCGATCCGCAGCGCTCCTACGGTTTTGCGCGGATGAAGATTCTCGCCGCCTTCACCAATGGCATTCTTCTGGTCGCGCTGGCCTGCTGGATCATGTGGGAAGCCGTGCATCGCCTGCTGGATCCGGTTGATGTGATGGGCGGCGTGCTGATGGCCGTCGCCGTGGGCGGCCTGCTCGTCAACATTCTTGCCTTTGCCATCCTGCATGGTGGCAGCAAAGAGGACCTGAACCTGCAAGGGGCGCTCTGGCATGTCGCGGGCGACCTGCTCGGCTCGATCGCGGCCATTGGCGCGGCGATCATCATCATGACCACCGGCTGGATGGCCGCCGACCCCATCCTGTCAGCGCTGGTGGCCCTGCTGGTCCTCATCGCCGGGGTGCGCATTGCCCGCAAGTCCGGCCATATCCTTCTGGAAGGCACGCCTGCCGGGCTCGATCCCGAAGACATACAGGCCGACCTGCTGGCCGAGATCGACGGCATCGCGGGCGTGGCCCATTTCCATGCCTGGGCCCTGACCGAATCCAAGCCCCTGATCACGCTGGAAGTCACCGCCGCCCCTGGCGCCGATCCTGACCAGCTGCGCCGCGCGGTAAAGGCCCGCCTCGCTGACCGGTTCGATGTCTTCCATGCCACGGTCGAAGTCGTCTGCGACGGCAATAACGGGGCTTTGGGCCCCGCCGGGCAGTGTTCACATTGATATGATGCCCGCAGCACTTTAAGGCTCATGCCGCAGGCCCCATATGCCGGGCCGACATGACAAGAACAGATGGCGGATCCTTCGCAATGGCTGACACGAAACACACCGAAATCCTGATCATCGGCTCTGGCCCCGCTGGCTGGACCGCCGCCGTCTATGGCGCGCGCGCCATGCGCGATGTGACCGTGGTGACCGGCATGCAGCCCGGTGGCCAGCTGACCATCACGACCGAGGTCGAGAACTATCCCGGCTTCACCGAGATCCAGGGCCCGGACCTGATGGTGAAGATGCAGGAACACGCCGAAGCCATGGGCGCAAACGTGATCAATGATCACATCGCCGAAGTCGACTTCTCCTCGCGCCCGTTCAAGGCCGTCGGCGAGAGCGGCACCACCTACACGGCTGATTCCGTTGTCATCTCCACGGGCGCACAGGCCAAATGGCTCGGCATCCCCAGCGAAGAGAAATACAAGGGCTTCGGCGTCTCCGCCTGCGCCACCTGTGACGGCTTCTTCTATCGCGGCAAGGAAGTGCTCGTCGTCGGCGGCGGCAACACGGCCGTTGAAGAGGCCCTGTTCCTCACCAATTTCGCGTCCAAGGTCACGGTCGTGCACCGCCGCGAAGGCTTCCGCGCAGAGAAAATCCTGCAGGACCGCCTGTTCAAGAACCCGAAAGTCGAAGTCATCTGGAACAGCGTGCTCGACGAAGTCCTCGGCGGCGGCAACCCGGCTGGCGTCACAGGCGCGCGCATCAAGAATGTCGAGACCGGCGAGACCACAGACCTGCCTGTCCACGGCGTCTTCATTGCCATCGGCCACGCTCCATCGACCGAACTGTTCAAGGGCAAGCTGGAGATGAAGGACAATGGCTATCTGATCACGGCGCCCGACTCGACCGCGACGGAAATCCCCGGCGTCTTCGCAGCGGGCGATGTCACAGACGAGACCTATCGTCAGGCTGTCACAGCCGCTGGCATGGGCTGCATGGCGGCGCTCGAAGCCGAGCGCTTCCTCTCTGAACAAGAGGCCCACGCCGAAGCCGTCGCAGCGGAATAGCGCGCTAGAGCATACCCGCCGCGATCTCCTGGGCGCGGCGGTCATCTCTCAGCATTTCGGCTTTCAACATGGCCGCGCGCGCCTGCATGACGCGCTCGAGCTCGGAATCGACAGCTGCGGCAAGGGCTGCGTCCAGCGCGGACAATACTTCATCACGATACTTGCGCGCATTCAGCGCCGCGAGCGCCCGCGCCCATTGCCAGTGAACCGACGCCTCATCCGGCGCAGCGGCTATGGCGGCCTCATAATGGTCGCGTCCGTCAGAGACCCCCGCCCCCATGATCATGGCCCCGATCCGACCGCCGCGATTGACGACTTCCAGATTCCAGACCGACAGGAAACCGTGCGCATAGACATTGCCGGGCTCGTCTTCCAGCACGCCCCGCGCCAGGTCTCGCGCCTCTTCCGCCCAGCCGGTCTTGCGCGCCTCACGCGTGCTCATCGGTCTCAGGATCAGGGACAAGGCAATCGCCCGCTGCAAACGCCCCTCGGCATGGGCCGGGTCCATGATGAGGGCGACATTGGCGTCATCCAATGCCCGGTGCAGCACATCCTCCGGTGGGTCAGCCGGCCCTGACATCGCCTCTGCCAACAGCGCCCGCGCGCGAAAGGCCAGCGCATCTGCAGTTTTGCTATCCGACAGTTCCGTGAGGGCAGTATCATACTCCCCACGCACAAAGGCCGCCTCCGCCGCTGCCTCATCAGCCACCGCCAAGGGCGCAAAGGCCAGGCCCGCCAGTACGAATGCAAGGAAAACTGATCGCGTCATGGATGAACATGATAGGACGCTCAGCCCCGCAGGACCAGCCAGTCAATCAACATCAAAGCGGAAAATGGTGGTTCGGGGGAGACTTGAACTCCCGACCTCGCGATTATGAGTCGCGCGCTCTAACCAGCTGAGCTACCGAACCGTTTCGCTGTTGCGAAGCGCGCCTCATACACGCGGTTTCCCGCCTCCGCAAGCACCCGGCCTGCACGCGATGCAGGAGAATTCCGGGCCCTCAATCGGCCGTCCCTGCCCCATTGCCCATACCGGAGACCCAGAGCGCCGCGATGAAGGCACCCTTGATGCGGGGAAGCAGGAGGAGCACCGCCCCGGTGACGGCGATGGCGGCCACCGGCAGAGCCGCCCAGAGCGGGAAGTGGCCGAACGATACAAAGAAGGTTATTGCCACGAGGAACGGACCGAGCGACAGGACGGTCAACCAGGCCGGGCCATCATCGGCGCGAATGCTGCCAAGCGGTTCGCCGCAATGATCGCACGCATCGGCCTGTTTCAGGTAAGCCCGGAAAATCCGCCCCTGCCCGCATTTGGGACACCGAAATCGAAGCCCTCGCCCTATGGCGGTCATCAGGCTTGGTTTCTGGTCTTGCGCAGGCGTGTGACCCGTCATGCCCGGATCAGGCCAATTGGCGGTGGTCTGCTTCGGCCGCTGCTGCGCGATCCGCAAGGAGGATGTCGACAAGCGTCGCGACCAGCGCACGCGGCCGGATCGGCTTTTCGATGATTGTGGTGAAGCCCGCCTCTTCGCACGCCAGACGGCGCTCCGGGCTGACATCCGCGGTCACCGCAATGACCGGCGCAAGTGCATTCGGGCCTCGCCCATCGCGAATGGCCTTGAGGACCTCGTCGCCGGTGGCCCCCGGCAGGTGAATATCTGTCAGGATCGCCTGATATGTGTTGGTCGCGGCGCGGTCGATCGCGTCTTCGGCGGTCTGGACCGAATCCACCTGCCAGCCTGCCGCCGACAGGGCGCGGGTGACGACAAGGGCGCTGACGGCATGGTCTTCGGCCAGCAGGATGCGGCCGAGATCGAAGGCGCGCATGCGCGGCTTCGGCGGCGCACCGGTGACCGCAAGCCGCGGCCCCGCCCGTTCGACGGGCATGGTGACGGTAAAGATTGATCCGCCATTGGGATTGTCTGTCAGCAGGATTTCGCCGCCGAGACGCTTGGCCAGCCCCTTGGCAATGGACAGACCCAGGCCGGATCCGCCATGCGTGGCGGCGGTAGAGGCATTGGCCTGTTCAAAGGCTTCGAACAGGCGCGCCTTGTCGAGATCGGTGATGCCACAGCCCGTGTCTTCCACCGTCATGCGCAATTTAAGGTTTCCCGCGGCTTCGAATGTGGACAGCTCGACGCCGATATATCCGCGCTCGGTGAATTTCAGCGCATTGCTCATCAGATTGAACAATATCTGGCGCAGCCGCATCGCGTCGGCTTCCAGCCTTGCCACAGCGCCGCCGGCGACCTTGATGCGCAGGTCCAGCCGTTTGCCGGCAATACGCGACTGCCAGAGGTCACGCGCTTCATTCGCGAAATCGTGCAGGTCGAACGGCGCATTGTTCACGGTGAGCTTGCCAGCTTCCAGGCGTGACAGATCGAGCAGGTCGCTCAGCAGTCGGTCGAGATGGTGCCCGCTTTCCGAAATGGTGCGCGCGAGGCGTTTCGGCTCACCGCCGCTCACGCTGTCCTGCAACAGGTCAGCAACGCCGAGAATGCCGGTCAGTGGCGTGCGGATCTCATGCCCGACAAATGCCAGGAAGCGTGCCTTCTCTTGTTCGAAGGCGCCCGTATCCGTCCGTGATTTCTGTAGCCGCTTTTGGGCGACCTGCATGGCGCGGGCGCGGGCGGCGTTTTCCAGCGCGACGGCGGAGAGCATCGCCGCGGGGCTGATCAGGCCGAGATACTTGCCGTCAGACAGGACGATCACGCCATCGGTCAGCGCCGAGGTCGAGCCGTCCGCGGCGAGCTTTGCCACCAGGCCGATCGGTGTTCCAGCCTCGCACATGATGGGATGCTCGATCATGATTTCGGTAATGCGCGTGGTGCCATTGGCTTGACGGGCGCTGGGGGTTGCAAGCGCCTCGAACACGGACCGGCGCGAGACCATGCCCAGCGCAGCGCCATCGCTGACAATCGGCACGGCAAATACATCAGGATGGGCGAGCAACCGCGTAAAGACCGCTGACACGGTCGCAGCTGTGGGTACAGGCCGCACAGCGACCGCAATGTCTTCTACTCGTACCGGCATGAAAGCGACGGTGTCCTTACACAGGTTAAGAAGACACCTTGCTCCATAAACCTTTACGTGCGGCAAACACATCCCTAACCAAAAATGAACGCCCGATCCTTTTGGAGGACCGGGCGTTCATTTCGGTAATCTTTCAGCGCGGGGGCGCGCCTAGTTGACGTCGCTGCGATGGTTCACGACCTTGCCGACGAGGCCGTATTTGACGGCTTCTTCCGCGCTCATCCAGAAGTCACGATCGGTGTCTTCCTTGATCTGTTCCAGCGACTTGCCGGTGGCGGCTGCGAAGATCTTGTTGAGGCGTTCGCGCATCTTGATGATCTCGCGGGCCTGGATTTCAACATCCGTGGCCTGGCCGCCAACACCGCCCCGCGGTTCATGAAGCAGGAAGCGGGTGTTCGGCAGGCAGAAGCGGTTTTCCTTCTTCGCCGCCGCATAGATCAGCGCGCCGGCCGAGGCGACCCAGCCGGTGCCGAGGATTTTCACGGGCGCTTCGACGAATTTGATCATGTCGTGGATCATGTCGCCGCTTTCGACGTGACCGCCGGGCGAGGAGAGGACCAGCAGGATCGGCTCCTTGCTTTCGGCCGACAAGGCCAGCAGGCGCTGGCTGACACGGCGGGCGGCATGGAAATCGATGCCGCCGGTCAGCAGGATGGTGCGGGCCTTGAACAGCGCTTCCTCAAGGAAGGCATTCGGCTCGGACTGGGGCTTTTCTTCTGTCTCGTCATCGAGGCGGTGCAAAAGGTTCATGAGGACTCCGAAAGGCGGGAAATCTGGTTGAGCCTATAGGTGAGGTGCCACGCGCGCCGGGTCAAGGCTGGACCTGCCTGTCCGCGCGAAAACCTGTGACAGCGACCGGCGAGATCAGGCCGCCTGACGGAGCGTCTTGTCAGGGTGTCGGCACATCAAGAGAGGCGTTCCAAATTACTTCGAACCGCCGCGCGAATCCTTCGACCTGATCAACAATATGATTAACCTGCTCGCTGGGCGTGCACTCGTCTCCGCACGACCCTGGAGAAAAAGCACCAACATGAAATCCTATCCGATAGCCATTCGAATGGGTGGACCAAATGATATCGCACCGATGACGATAACAATTGAACCAGAGGGGGCTCTCCATCACCATGGCATCTCTGGACAAGGCAATGAAGCTTGGAATGCGTGACTCGGCATCCAAGGGTGGAACGTCGCCAACAACCAATTCGTATCGGTCAGATACTTGAAAAAACGCTTCGGATAGTTTGTCAGCGGGCGTCACACGACGCAGGGTATCGTAGCCGAAGTAAATCGATCCCTTGGGTTCGGACCAGATAATCACTTGAGAGCCTAGGCGCGTCTCGCCCTCCGCGGCACCGAAATGCCGAGCCAATCCATCGCAACACCGGCTCATGACAATGTACTGCGCTTCCGGCGCCACAAACCGTGCGTGTGCATAGGAAGCGATGGCTTCGGGGTTATTAATATTGCCCCCACGATACTCATACTTGGTATCGGGCATTTGCGAGATGCTCACCCGCGTCGCTTTGCCAAGATCATCCCGGCCATGGAACCAGCTCCAATGGGGGATGGAATGCCATTCCTCTGCCATCCGGAAAGAAATATACTGCACTGGGAATTGAAAGCAGTCATTCTCGTCACAATAGCCAGGGGGCGCAGGCGCCTCAGGAATGTCCAGCATTGCGGGCTTGTCCCGAACGAATGCCAGGAACAGGAATAATACAATGGTCGCGGCAACTACGAGGTAGCCGAAGCTTTTCAGCATACGCCTCTCCAATCCCGCCCAACACGGTCAGACTAACAGACCACTCCTTTTGCGCGCAAAACACATAACTTATAGTTGATAAGAACTATCAAGATATCGCATTGATTACGCCGCCTCGCCGACGATGCGGGAGACATCTTCGGCGTAGCGCTGGGCCTTTTTCTCGCCGACGCCGCTGATCAGGCGCAGTTCGTCGGCGTCGGCGGGGCGCTCGCGGGCGATCTCGGCGAGGGTGCGGTCATGGAAGATGACATAGGGCGGCACGCCGCGCGTCTTGGCGGTCTCGGTGCGCCAGCTGCGCAGCATGTCGAACAGGATCTGGTCGCGCTCCGACATGTCAGCCAGCGCTTGCGCCGCCACGCGGCTCTTGCCCTTGGCGCGCTTGCGGGTGGCGGCGGGGTCAGCGCGCAGCATCAGGGTGCGGTCGCCCCGGAACAGGGCGCGGGCGGCCTCGGCATCCGGCACGACGACCGCCGGCCGGTTCATCTCACCGCCCTCGGCCAGCATGCCATCATAGAGCAAGGCGTCGAACACGCGGCCCCAGCCCTGTTTCGGCATGTCCCTGCCGATGCCATAGGTCGACTGGGTGGAAAGCTCCTCGTCGAAACTGTCCTTGGCCTGTCCGAGAAGGTGATTGATCAGGCGGCCGCGCCCGATCTTCTGGCCGCAGCGCAACACGGCGGAGACCGCCATCTGCGCCCAGCGGGTGGCATCATAGGGCTCGCCGGTCTCGCCCCGGCAGGTGTCGCACGCGCCGCAGGCCTCGACCCCCTCTTCCCCGAAATAGCGGCGCACGGCAGCGCGGCGGCATTCATCGCCATCGAAGAAGGCAAACAGCTGGCGGGTCTTGGTGATCTGCACGCGCTTGACCGCTTCGGGCGCGTCGCCCTCATAGGTCCAGCTGAGCGAGCGGCGCATGTCGGCGGGGCCGTAGAGCGCGACGCCTTCGGCGGGCTCTCCGTCGCGGCCTGCGCGGCCGACTTCCTGCCAGTAGGCTTCCATCGTCTTGGGCGGATCAGCATGGATGACGAAGCGGACGTCCGGCTTGTCGACCCCCATACCGAAGGCGACGGTGGCGCACATGACGAGGCCATCTTCCAGCAGGAAACGCCGCTGGCGCTCGGCCCGTACATCCGCATCGAGCCCCGCATGATAGGCGAGCGCCGTGATGCCCGCGCGCTCAATGGCTTCGGCGAGATCTTCGGTGGCGTTGCGGGTGGCGGCATAGACGATGCCGGACAGGCCCGGACGCGCCTTGACGAGGGAGACGACCCGCTGGGCGCGGTTGCCTTCCTTGGGCTCGGCGGCGAGGGCGAGATTGGGCCGGTCGAAGCTCGCCACATGGACGGCCGGTTGGGTGAGGTCGAGCTGGGCAAGGATGTCGTCGCGCGTACGGGTGTCGGCCGTGGCGGTCACTGCGAGGCGCGGCACACCGGGGAACAGATCCTTCAGACGCCCGAGCGCGCGATAGTCCGGGCGGAAATCATGGCCCCATTGGCTGACGCAGTGGGCCTCGTCCACGGCAATCAGCGAGACCTTCATCTGGGCGAGGCGCTGGGCCAGCCCCGTGCCCATGCCTTCGGGCGAGACATAGAGCAGATCCATCTCGCCGCGCGCGGCCGCCTCCAGCGCTTCGGCGCGGGCATTGAAATCCATCGAGGAATCCAGCCGCTCGGCGCGCACGCCGACCTGTTTGAGTGCATCGACCTGATCGGCCATCAGCGCGATCAGCGGCGAGACGACAATGCCGACGCCATCACGCAACAGCGCCGGGATCTGGTAGCAAAGCGACTTGCCGCCGCCGGTCGGCAGCACGGCGAGGCCATCCTTGCCCCCCAGCGTGTCGGCGATGACATCCTCCTGCAGCCCCCGGAAGGCGTCATAGCCATAGACGCGCTTCAGCAGCGCGCGGGCATCATCAAGAGTTGGCTGGGCAGGCATCAGCCTCTTGTGGCGACGCAAGTGAGTCGGGGCAAGAGCACAGGTGCCTTCACGCAGCCGCGCCGAACGCCTCGACAAGAAACGTATGGCGACGGGCGACGGCGCGGGCGTCACGGGCATAGCCGCCGCCGAGGACACCGCAGAGCGGGATGCCGGCTGAGCGGCAGGCCCGCGCCACAAAGGCGTCCCGCGCGCGCAGGCCGTCATCCGTCAGGGACAACAGGCCCAACCGGTCTTCTGCATGCGGATCGACCCCGGCATTGTAGAAGACGATATCCGGCGACGTACCAAGCGCGGCCTCGACCAAGTCTTCCAGCGCGGCCAGATAGTCCGCATCGCCCGTGCCCTTCGGCAGGCCGATGTCCAGATCAGAGGGCGGCTTCTCGCGCGGCCAGTTCTGTTCGCAATGCAGCGAGGCGGTAAAGACGCGCGGATCATAGCGGAAGATCAGCGCCGTGCCGTCGCCATGATGGACGTCGCAATCGATGACCGCCACACGGCGCACTTCCTTCGTTTCCAGCAAGAGCTTTCCGGCAACGCCGACATCGTTGAACACGCAGAAACCCGCGCCGCCGTCGGGCCCGGCATGATGGCTGCCGCCGGCAAGGTTCACAGCGGCCCCCTGCTCCAGAGCAAGGCGCGCGGCGAGACATGTGCCGCCGACCGATGCAGCCGAGCGCCGGGCAATGGCGGGCGTGATCTCGAACCCGACCTTGCGCGCGGCCTTCGCGTCCAGCGTCTGGGTCATGATGGCGCTGACATAGGCCTCGTCATGCGCGAGGTGCAGCCAGTCTTCCAGCGCGGCCTCCGGGGCTATGAAACGGTGGCCCGCGTCGCGGAGAAATTCGGCCACGAGCGCATATTTGCGCATCGGGAAGCGATGGTCATCGGCGACCGTTTTCGCGTCATAATCGACATGGTGGATAATGGGCAGTGTCATATCGGGCGGAACCTAGCGGGTTTTCCGCCCGTTTCCACTTATGCACGGTGCGCATAGGTGTGATGGCTGGCCGCAATCTACAGGCTGCGCCCGGACGCGTCATATTCGCTGCAACACGAGCGCGAAAGGATATCGCCATGATTGAACACAGACCCTTCAAACAGCTCGGCCGGTTCCAGAATGACTGGCTGAATGCCAATTACCATTTCTCTTTTTCCGGTTATCACGACCCGAAGCGCATGGGCGAAGGCGCCCTGCGTGTCTGGAATGATGACACGATCCAGCCGCATACCGGCTTCCCGCCGCACGGGCACAGCTCGATGGAAATCATCACCTATGTCCGCACCGGCGCGATCACGCACAAGGATTCCATGGGCAATACCGGCCGTACCGAGGCCGGGGACGTTCAGGTCATGAGCGCTGGCGACGGTGTGCAGCATTCCGAGTGGAACGCCGAAGACGAGGAAACCACCCTGTTCCAGATCTGGATCCTGCCGCGTCAAGCAGGTGGCAAGCCTGGTTGGGGCGCCCGGAAATTTCCCAAAGGGGAACGGTCCGGCAATTGGGCGGTGCTGGCCTCGGGTGACGGCGCAGACGACAGCCTCGTCATCAATCAGGACGCCAATGTGCTCGGCGCGACACTGAAGGAAGGCGAAACGCTGACCTATGAAGTGAAGGAAGGCCGTCATGGATATCTGGTGCTGGCCGACGGATCTGTCGAGTTGAACGGCCTTGTCATGACCGGACGCGACGGGGCCGCCATCACCGGCCCCGAGACCCTGACGGTGAAGGGCATTGCCGACGCCGAGATCGTGTTCGTCGACACGGTTTGATCTCTGCCTCCGGCCACGTTACTTCGAAGACCGGGCCGCAGCGCAATGCGGCTCGGTCTTATTGGTTGTGGGAGGTCACACGATGCAAGTTATCCGCGGCAAGGCGTTTACCGCGCCCAAGGCCTGGGGTGCGATCGATGTCGCAAACATGGACGGGATCACCACACGCCTTCACTGGACCGACCAGCCCTATATCTGGCACGTCAATGAGGGTGAGGAAGTGTTCGCAGTCCTCGATGGGATCGTGGACATGCACTATCGCGAAGACGGTGCAGAGAAGATCGTGACGCTGGAAACAGGAGACATTTTCTTCGCCGGGATTGGATGCGAACATGTCGCTCACCCCCGGGGTGAAGCCCGCATCCTTGTGGTCGAGCAGGAAGGCAGTGTTTGAACCCCTGACAGGTGCACTCCACGCTCACAGGCCTGTGACTTCTACGGGCATGGGCCGCGTGGTAGGATGAATCTATAGCAGTTTTGGAGAGACTTCGATGAAACGACTAGTTCCCCTCGCCGCCCTAGCCTTGCTGGCCGCCCCGGCCGCGCTCGCAGGCGAAATCAATGTCACCTTCAGCCCGGAATTCACCGAGGAGCTGAACGATGAATATGGCATGCGCGAAGCTGATTACCTGATAGAAGAAGTGCAGGAAGACCTGACCCGCGAACTCGGCAAGGCCGGGCTCGACATAGCCCGCATTGATGTGACCATCCTTGACGCCAAGCCCAACAAGCCGACGTTCAAGCAATTGGGTGATACGCCCGGCCTTGATTATGGCGACTCCAAAAGCATTGGTGGCATGAAACTGTCAGCAACGGCCTTTGATGCCAGCGGCAAAGCGACAGGCGACCTGACCTATGACTGGTATGAGACTGATATTCGTTATGCCGGTATCTCGACCTGGCAGGACGCCAAGCGCGCCTCTGACCGGTTTGCCCGCAAATTTGTGAAAGAACTGACAGCCGCGACGCCGTCCGGCAGCTAGAGAACCAGCTCGCACCGCTCATTCAGGCTTGGCCGGGAAATGGCGACTTTCGTCAGGCCCGGCAGGCCTTCTTTCAGGTCGGCTGCTGCCCAGAGGCAGATCCGCTCCAGCGTCGGCACTTCAAGCCCTTCAATGTCATTCAGCAGCTTGTGATCCAGCTTCGCCGCCGTAGCCTGCAGGCAGGCGGTCAGATGAGAGAAATCCTCAACCCATTGCTCGCCTGGCTTGACCGTGCCCTCAACCGTCGCCTCCAGTACAAAGGAATGGCCGTGCACATTGCGGTAGCGATGCCCTTCAGGCTTGCCGCCCATATAATGGGCCGCCTCGAAATTCACAGATTTCGAGATCGCAAACACGCGGCCTTCCGGGCTGGTCGCCGCGGCTGAGGTGCTGGTCTGGTCAGTCTGTGTGGTCATCGGTTCGTTTCAATTCTCGTGCGGTTTTGCGCCAACAAGTGCTTGAGGCGCGGATTGGCGCCCAATTGCTGGAAAAAGCTCGAAAAGTCCAGTTGTTATGGCTGCTTCTTCTGCAAGTGAATTGGGTGTTCAGACACCGGCTTTCCAGCCTGCCCAGCCCTTTGCGCGCAGCTCACAAGCCGGGCATTCCCCACAGCCATAGCCCCACTCATGGCGCTGGCCGCGCTCGCCCAGATAGCACGTATGGGTATCTTCCGCGATCAGATCGACCAGCGCCTGGCCTCCCAAATCTTCTGCCAGCGCCCACGTCCCTGCCTTGTCTATGTACATTAGTGGCGTGTCGATCTGCATCGGAACATCGAGGCCCAGCCTCAGTGTTTCAGCCTGGGCGTCCATCGTCATTGCGCGGCAGTCGGGATAGCCCGAATAGTCCGTTTCGCACATCCCGCCGACCAGAACAGAAATGCCCCGGCGGCTGGCCAGAGCGCCCGCCAAGGTCAGGAACAGCAGATTACGGCCCGGCACGAATGTGGAAGGCAGGCCGGCCTCTGTCATCTCGATGCTGACATCGTGCGTCATCGCCGTTTCTCCGAGCGACTTCAGCACGGTGGCGTCGAGCATATGGTCCGGTCCAAGACGGCTGCCCCAGTCTGCATTTAGGTCAGCCAGACCCCGCCGTACCGTCTCCCGGCAATCGAGTTCGATCCGGTGGCGTTGGCCGTAGTCAAAACCGACCGTCTCTACGCGCCCGAATCGCTCAAGCGCCCATGCCAGGCAGGTCGTGGAATCCTGCCCTCCCGAGAAGAGGACCAGTGCGGCGGTAGAAGAATGTGACATGCTGCGCCTGTAACAGGCATGGGCAACGCGGCCAAGCAAGGGCGTTACATTTTTAACACCCGCATTTTAAAACCCGTCATTACCCCAGCGTCATGTTGACAGACCCGTCACGAATGCATTCAGATGACAATTGAAGCAGGCCCAAAAGAGGCCGGCTCGGCTAAAATTGCTCGAGGCAGCACTAAAGCGGCCCGAGGGGAGGAAACAAAACATGCGAAATATCAGACACTCGAAATCCGTCTGGCTGGCTGGGGCATCCGCTCTCGTGGTCGGTCTGGTGGGGCCGGTGGCCGCCGCTCAGGATGATTCCGACGAAAGCCCGCGCACCCTGTCAACGGTCACGGTGACGACACAGAAAACCGAGGAATCCATTCAGGATGTTCCGATCGCGGTTTCCGCGTTCGATGAAGATGCCCTCGACCGGCTCCAGCTTGCCGGTGGCCCTGACCTGGTGAAATCCATTCCGAACGTCAGCTTCACCAAAGGCAACTTCACATCATTCAACTTCAAGATCCGCGGTATTGGCGCCGACGTGGTTGCACAATCCGGTGATGCGGGTGTGGGTATCCACCAGAACGACATTCCGCTTACGGCCAACCGCCTCTTCGAAGCCGAGTTCTATGATGTTGAACGTGTCGAAGTCCTGCGTGGCCCACAAGGTACGCTTTATGGACGCAACGCGACTGGCGGTGTGTTCAACCTGATTACTGCCAAGCCGGTACTGGGCGAATTCCAGGCAGATGCCGAGCTGACCTATGGCAATTACAACACGTTCAAAGGCAAGGGCATGGTCAACCTGCCCCTTGGCGAAAACGCCGCCCTGCGTGTGGCTGGCTCCTATCTCGGCCGTGACGGCTATGTGGACAATCTGACAACCGGCAATGATGTCGATGATCGTGACCTCTATAGTGTGCGGGCGACCCTCGCATTCGAGCCCACAGACTGGGCCCGTGGTTGGATTTCGGTTGAGCATTTCGAAGAAGACGATTCCCGCCTCCGCTCCGGTAAGCAGCTGTGCGACAAGGACGAAGGCTTCGACAGCTTCATGGGCATTCCGGTCTCAGCTGTTGACCAGTTGGCGACATCGCTCGGCTGTGAAGATGCTCCGCTCGACCAGTCCCGTGACCGCGTGAATTCGCAGGCCACCCTCGCTGGCGGCCTCGGCATCTTTGCCGGCCTCCTGAACGGTGATGTGAACCTGGCCCCGGCCATTTCGGACCTGCGCAAGATTGAGTCGGCCTTCGACCCAATGTACCAGGCCGATCAGACGCTCTATTCATGGAAAGCTGAAGCCGATATCGGCGACAATCTGCTGCTGACCTATCTCGGCAGTTATAGTGAGAGCTCGGTCGTATCGCGTGAGGATTACAACAAGGCCTCTGCATCACTGACCTTCAACACAACGGCCGGCCCCTTCATCAACCCGGCCCTGGCACCACTCTATCCCCTCCTGTTCCCAGGCGGCGTCGTGACCGATCCGGAACTTGGCGCTGCCAATTCCTTCCGGACCTTCGACCTGTCTGGTGGCAATAGTGAGCAGACCACTCACGAACTTCGGCTCCAGTCCGACTATGATGGTCCGTTCAACTTCAACCTTGGTGCCATCAAGGTGGATTTCGAATCCATCGATCCGTACAATGCTGAAGACGGTTATTACGTTCTGTCGAACGCGCTGACGGCTCTGACGCAGATCAATAATGCGGCTGGTGGCGCCCTGTTCGGCGGCAATGTTCCGCTCGATAGCGGCTCTACGACCTCCGATGGTGCGTCCCTGTTCGACCTGTCCCTGAATGGTGACGGCGGGAACTATTTCCGCTCGCTGTCCCCCTACCAGCTGGAATCCTTCGCTGTCTTTGGTGAAGGTTACTATGACGTCTCTGACGATCTCCAGCTCACGCTGGGACTTCGCTATACGGATGACCAGAAGGAACAGGACATCGTCTCGACCTTCCTGTTCACTCCACAACCAGCAGGCGCAGACCCACTTGCGTCTCAAGGCAAGCTGAAAGCCGACTTCCAGGAAATCACTGGCCGTATCGGTTTTGACTACACAGCTGATCTCGACTTCACAGACGATACGCTGATCTACGGCTTCTATTCCAAGGGCTACAAGGGTGGCGGCATCAACCCGCCACAGCCAGCAGGTGCAAACCTGTTCCCGCAGACCTTCGATCCGGAATTCATCAACTCGTATGAAATCGGAACGAAGAACACGTTTGCAGGCGGCACCGCCCAGCTGAACCTGACCGGCTTCATGTATGACTATGAAGGCTACCAGATCACGCAGATCATCAACCGCTCTTCGGTGAACATCAACGTGGACGCAGAGCTTCAGGGTCTTGAGCTGGAAGCCCTGTGGACGCCGGCAGACAATTGGCTGCTGACGGCTAATCTCGGCCTTCTGAATGCCGAAGTCGTCGACACTTATGGCATCGACGTGCTCGACCGCACCAATGGACGGGCAGATCTCGTCGCGCTGAAGAATTCCAGCACCTATTCGAACTGTGTCGTGTCCGCTCAGGGCTATGCCACAGTGCTGGGAGCCATTCAGGGCGGCCTGCTTGCTCCGGGTTCCACGCTTGGCCTCTGTACCGGCGCATTCTCCGGGCAGGAAGCCGCCTTCGGTCTGGACGGCGTCACCGTGACCTACACGGACTCCAATGGCGACACGCAGACGGCCACGGCCCTGCAGCCCATCGAAGGGGATGCCAAGAATCTGGATGGCAACTCCATGCCGGGCGCCCCGGACATGACGCTGAACCTGGCGGCGGAATACACATTCCCAGCCATCAGCAATTCCAACTGGGACCTTACGATCCGCGGCGACTACTACATGCAGTCGGAAAGCGAGAGCCGTATCTGGAACACGCCGCGCGATGGACTGGAATCCTGGTCCAACGTCAACCTGTCGATCCTGCTCAATAATCCAGAGAGCGGATGGGGCGTGGAAGTCTTCGCCAAGAACTTGACCGACGAGGAAGTCATCACCGGCACGTACCTGACCGACGATTCCTCAGGCCTGTTCACCAACGCCTTCCTGACCGAGCCAGCTCTCTACGGCGTCACGGTCAAGAAGTCCTGGTAGGACCCGGACTCATTTGAATTCCAAGGGCGGCCTTTCGAGGTCGCCCTTTTTGTTTGGCCAATCGGCAGGCTCGTCCTATGGTCCCAGCAAACCTCCCTGCCTCAAACGGAGACGCCCTCATGCGCCCTATCATCCCCCTGCTTCCGCTCGCACTGATTGTTGCCGCTTGTGGCGGGCCAGCTGAAACCACGCCGGTCGCAACAAGCGACTTTGACGTGAAACTCACGCCCGTCGTGACCGAGGCCGAGTGGCCCTGGGGCCTCGCCTTCCTGCCGAATGGCGATTTGCTGTTCACAGAGAAAGAAGGCGGCCTGAAATTCGTGGCTGGTGGCGAGGGCACCCCCTCTTCCGTGACCGGCCTGCCGGAAGCGTTCATTGAAGGTCAGGCAGGATATCTTGGCCTGGTGCTGGATCCGGACTTCGAGACCAACCGCATGGTCTACATCTCCTATTCCAAGGGCGATGGTGCCGCGAACGCAGCAGCCGTCATCAAGGGCCGCCTCAGCGACGATGCCAGCGCGCTGGAAAATGTTGAGGAAATCTTCTGGGCCGATGCGCGCGATACCGCCTACCATTATGGCTCGCGCCTGCAATTTGCGAATGACGGCACCCTGTTCGTTTCCCTCGGCGAGGGCTTCAGCTTCATGAAGGATGCTCAGGATCCCACCAATACGCATGGTACCATCGTCCGCATCAACACAGACGGCTCTATTCCTGCAGACAATCCGTTTGCCGATGGTGAAGCCGGTGCGCCCCCAGTCTGGTCCTATGGTCACCGCAATGTGCAGGGGCTCTACTACGACACCGCCACGGACACGTTGTACGAGACAGAACACGGCCCCAAAGGCGGCGACGAACTCAACATCTCCACGCCCGGCGCGAATTATGGCTGGCCCAAGATCACCTATGGCGTGAATTATGATGGCACAATCATAACGAATGAGACCGAAGCCGAAGGCATGGTTCAACCGCTCACTTATTGGGTACCATCAATTGCTCCTTCAGGCCTCACCATGCTGACCAGCGACGTTTATCCGGGCTGGAAAGGCGACCTTTTCACGGGCGGCATGAACGGTCCGGCCGGACTGGAGCTGACGCGGATCGACATGGAAAATGGAGAAGTGGTCGGCAAGCAGTCACTGTTTGACGAAGAATATGCGATCCGTGACGTGGTTCAGGGCCCCGATGGTCACCTCTATGTCGCGACCAAGGATTTCGACGGCATATTCCGCGTGGATATCGCTGAAGCGGAAGCCGAATAGGCCCGATCAGATATCGCGGCGTGACCTGAGTGCGGCGGCGAGCGTACCATCATCGAGATGGTCCAGTTCGCCGCCCACAGGTACGCCATGCGCCAGACGCGTGACACTGACGCCCTTCCCTTCAAGCAACTCGGCCACGTAGTGCGCTGTCGTCTGGCCATCAACAGTGGCATTGAGCGCCAGGATCACTTCGCGTATGCCGCCCGCCTCCACGCGGGTCACCAATGACGGAATGTTGAGGTCATCTGGCGTAATACCGTCGATCGCCGACAGGACGCCGCCGAGCACATGGTAACGCCCCCGGAACGCGCCACCGCGCTCCAGCGCCCAGAGATCCGGCACGTCTTCCACCACGCACACCAGCGCATCATCGCGCCCACCTGCCTGGCACACTGCGCAAGGCTGCACCGTGTCGAAATTCCCGCAGACCTTGCACCGTTCGATCTTTTCGCCCGCCTCAGCCAGCGCGTCGGCCAGCGGTTTCAGCAAAGTGTCGCGACGCTTGAGCAGGAACAGGGCAACGCGCCGCGCAGACCGGGGCCCGAGGCCCGGCAGGCGCGAGATCAGTTCAATCAGGCGAAGGATTTCAGGACCGGCAGAATTCTGGGACATGGCGTTCAATGTCAGCTATTTGCGCCTGGTTGCAAGCCGGAACGTGCAAAAGCCATTTGCGCGCAAAACAAAACCCCGACCTTTCGGCCGGGGTTCGGGAAGCACTCTTAAAGCTTCAAAACTCTGGGCGTCAGGCCGCCGCTTCGACTTCCGCCGTCTTCGAGCTTGGACGCGGATCGCGCAGAACATAACCGCGCCCCCAGACCGTTTCGATATAGTGGTTGCCGTTGGTCGCATTCTGCAGCTTCTTGCGCAGCTTGCAGATGAAGACGTCGATGATCTTCAATTCTGGCTCGTCCATGCCGCCGTAGAGGTGGTTCAGGAACATTTCCTTGGTCAGCGTCGTGCCTTTCCGGAGGGAAAGAAGCTCGAACATCTGGTATTCCTTGCCGGTCAGATGAACGCGCTCGTCGTCCACTTCCACGGTCTTCGCGTCGAGATTCACAACGATTTCGCCCGTGCGGATCACGCTCTCGGCATGGCCTTTGGAGCGACGCACAATGGCGGTGATGCGGGCGATCAGCTCGTCCTTGTTGAATGGCTTGGTGAGATAGTCGTCGGCGCCGTAGCCGAGCGTCTTCACCTTCGCTTCAATGTCGGGATTGCCGGAGAGGATCATCACAGGCGTGTTCACACGGCCCATGCGCAGCTGCTTGAGCACTTCGTACCCGGAAATATCAGGCAGTGAGAGGTCAAGCACGATCATGTCGTACTCATAGACCTTGCCGAGGTCCACGCCCTCTTCGCCGAGGTCGGTGGTGTAGATGTTGAAGCCTGCAGCCTTCAGCATCAACTCGATGGAACGAGCCACCGCACTATCATCTTCAATCAGCAGGACGCGCATCTCTCGTCTCCCGAATCATCATTACGACCAAGCTAGCCGCATTTCCTGTCAATGTGAATCCTACGGGCTGTTCCTTTAACGAAGGTTAACAAGCCGTACGATCCGCCCCCAAAACTTCTACTTTCTTCACACAGATTAATAGCCAATATCGACACCTTGACGGGCGCCTATGAGCATCTGGGAAATTGCAATTGCGTCCTGGATCGGCTGTGCCTGCTGGTCTGTGGAGATCAGCGTCTTCTGGCAGCGGATCGCATCGCGCACCTTCGGGTCCCGCATTACGGTACCCGCAAGATGTGGACGGAAGCCGAGGAAGGTCTGGCAAGCGCGCGCAATCGCTTCATAGGTGCGCTGGCCTGCGGCCCGAGACTCGGCCTGATTGATACAGATGACCGGTTCGACGTTCGGCGCGTAACCGCGCAACACCTTGATGAACGCGTAAGCGTCCGTCATCGAGGTCGGCTCGTCGGTAATGACCATGAGCGCCTTGTCGGCGGCGCGCGCCAAGCGCATGCAATTGGCTTCGATCCCGGCGCCAAGGTCCACGACCACCTGGTCGTATTGCAGCGCCAGCGCCGAAAGGCCTGCAGCAAGGCGGGCAACTTCCTCAGGCGGAAGCTCAGCCAGCGCGCCAGAGCCGGATCGGCCAGGCAATACGTCAAAGCCGCCATCTGCTGCGCCGCCATCGACGGCCGTCACAGCGTCATCCAGTTCGACCCAGCCTGCGATGACCGCGGCGAGGTCGGTTTCCGGAGCGATGCCGAGTTGAACGTCGACATTGGCAAGGCCCAAATCGCCATCCACCAACAGTGTGCGCTTGCCGGCCTGGGCAAAAGCGGAGGCCAGGGTAATGGCCATGAAAGTCTTGCCGACACCACCTTTGCCACTCGCAACAGCGATGATCGAGGCTGGCGCGACGCGAGGGGTCGGCCGCTGAGCCGGACGTTCCTGCGATTTTCGAAGCATGAAGCTCATAGGACTACGCAGCTCCTTTCAGGGCGATCACATCGCCGGGGGCATCTTCCATCAACAAGGCAGCCAGCCGGGACGGCGCTGCCGGCACCAGCCCGCCGCCTATAAAGGGCGTAACGGCAAGGTGCGAGAAGGCGATTCCCGCAGAAGACAGAGCCGAAATGGCCCCTCCCCGCCTGCGGGCAATATCGAGTTTGGTCAGGATAGCGCGGCGTATGCCAGCGCGGGCAAAGATGCGGGCAGCATCTGCCTGATCTTCCGGGTGACCTTCGGCTGACATGACAAGTACGGGCTCGGCGCGCACGACCTGAATCAGGTCCTGCAGACTGTCCATGTCATCCTGGTCGAACGCATTGATCGATGGCAGGTCAATCACACAGCGATGCCCGGCGGCCCGTGCGGTGCGCAACGTGTCGAAAAGGGCATCTGGCGTCAAAGCGGTGCGAATCTGGCCACGCTCCTGTTCCAGATAGGCTGCGAGCTGAGCGCCGCCTGCAGTTCCATCAAGGTCTGCAGCGATTGGCAGGATGGCCGTACGGGCAACCGCCGCCCGGCGGGTCAGTTTCGCTGCAGTGGAGGTCCGGCCATGTCCTGGCGGTCCCACGAGGATGATGTCGCGTTCCATGCGGGCCGCAATCGGATCGCAGGTGACGATGCGCTCCAGACCGGCCGCGATCGAATCCTCTGGCGAGTCGCCCGGAACCGCATTCTGATCAGCGCCCTCATGAGCGACCCGATCCGCAAAGCGCTTGGGGGCGCCATGCCATAGAAGAGCGTCGCGAACGCGACTGTAGAGAGGGTTTTCAGAGCCACGACCATGTCCGGTGCCACGGGCTTCTCGCAGGAATAGCGGTTCGCTTGGAACAACGCCGCCTCCCAGCTTGTCCGTTGCAGCGCGAACTTCCACACCGCCGTCGATCTCCCGTTCAGACAGGATGACCGCGTCCGCTCCCATTTCGGCAAAAATCATCGCTTTGGCGGCCTCAAGGGTCTCCGCGGCGAACATCTTCATGCGCATGTTTGCATGTTCCCTTGTGTTGATCACCCCGCCGATCGCCACCCCAATAGGCCGACAGGACATGCTTTCGTTGGAAGCAGTTAACACCGGCAAAGGTTAACAACTTCCTTTCTTCCGTTAGGAATTGGGCGGCCTTGCAATGTTTTAATGATAATTGCCTAAGCGTCAGGCAGCCGCGCGATCGTCGACGATTTCCGACAGGGTCACGCCCAATTGGCCATCCGCAATAACCAGTTTGCCCCGCGCCATCAGGCGATCTGACAGATAGATGTCAACCGGCTCACCCGTATGGCGTTCCAGGGCAACGATGTCCCCTTCTGCCATGGCCATCAGTTCCTCGATGGGCATCCGCAGTTCACCCAGCACCACATCCACCCGGACAGGCACATCCATCAGGCTCTTTTTCAGCGCGGGATTGGCAGAATCAGTCATGAGGTACCTTCGGGTGTAACACGCGTGAGAGATTGCCGGGCGTCGAACAGATCACCCTGCCCGTCAAGAATAGTGCGGGCGGTGGCCCTTATTAACGCATGGGCCCGGTCACTGAAACCCTCCTCATAGGCGCAGGCCTCCAGATGACCTGTCAGCGCCACGAGATTGGCGAGGGCTTCGTTGAGTGCATTCGTCACGCCCTGCAAGCGCTCGCTGTCGGCGCGGGCCGCTTCGGCGCGCACACTGGCAGCGCCTTCCGCACGGGCTTCCGCCAGCATTTCCAGCAATTCCGGCGTGGTCAGCTTGACCGGTGGGTCAAGCTCGACCGGAGCCGCTTCGCCCGGACTGAAATCGCTGCGAAATTCAAATTGCGTAACAGATTTGACAGCGCGGTGGATCATTCGACGAGTTCATCCTCATCTTGCGGACGCCCTGCGCGAATGTCTCCGCGCTCGATCAGCGTGCGGGCCAGATCAACCAGTTCCATTCGTGCGGCTTCAATCTCGCTGCGGCGCACGGCGCCAAGCATGTCGATTTCCTCGCGCAGCAATTCTCCAGCGCGTTGCGTCATGTTTCGGAAGAAGGCCGCGCGGGTCTCTTCGCGTGCGCCTTTCAGCGCAAAGGTGAGGCGTGTACGGTCTGCGGCAGACAGCAAGGTCTGCAGTCCCCCCGCATCCAGATTCGCCAGATCGTCGAAAGTGAACATCAATGAGCGGACGCGCTGTCCGGCGCCTGGCACAGCGGATTCCAGCGCAGACAAAAGGCTTTGTTCTGAACGGCTATCCATCCGGTCAAAGATACGAGCGACACCTTCATGACCACCGGTTCGGGAAGCTGGCGCCGCGCCGGCCATCCATGCCGACACGGCTGTTTCGAGCGCTGCGACCGCGCTTGGATGCGCTGGCCCCAGATGTAACAGGCGTTGCATCACATCGACGGCGACAGGTTTCTCGAGCGCCTTCAACATGCGCGCCGAGGCTTTGCCATCCAGGCGGGAAAGCATCAGGGCAAGTGCTTGCGGGTGCTGGCCCTCAGCCAGTTTCAAAAGGTCCCGCGTTTCAAGTTCAGACACTTCAGCCCAGATTGGCGTATCGGCTTCGGCAGATGCGCCGCTGCGCGCATGCGCCTGTTTGTAGCTTTCCAGCGCATCAGTCTCATCACGCAAATCATCATCCAGCGCGTCCATTGCGGCAGAAAGTGCGCGGGCTTCCTGCGGGCTCAATTCGCTCCAGACTGGCGCGGCCTCAGGCCCCAGAGCGCGCATCAGACGCGCCGACCGAGCAAGCCCGGTCGTGCCGCGCGGCCGGGAAATCGCCAGCGCGCTCATGCGGCATCTCCTTCACCGCGCATCCAACTGCGCAGGATCGATGCGGTGCGCGCGGGATCCTTGCGCACAAGGGATGCGGCGTCCGGGTCCGGCTGGCGGACCGGGCGTGGTTTGGACACCGGAATGATGTCGGCAGATTCGATGCGGGTCGACTTTCGGTCAGCTGGCGCGCCGGTGCTCGTCGCCGCGGGAGCCGCATCAAGCGGGGCACGAAAACCAACCCATGCCAACAAACCGCAAAGCAATGCGTACAGGCCAAGCTCGGTCCAGCCAGTTGCATCCGGACGACCGGCAACACCGCGCGCGAAGTCAGCCTGTTCGATGATCAACTGATCGCCGGTTTCAGGCGACAGGAGAATGGCGGAACTTGCAAGACGTTGCAGGGTTGGTGCGGTCTCGCTCGCATCTGACGCCAGCAGGATGAGGACCGATCGGCCTGAGCGACCATCGCCGGACACGGAAAGGCGGATATTTCCCGTGCCAGCCACCGGCTCAAGAATACCCATCAGGGAAGTTTCAATGGCTGATCCAGGCACCCAGGATTCAACGGGCTGGGTGAACAGGTCGCTGGCACGCCAGCTGCCCAGCACGCCAGCAATGACAAGCGCAAACAGCGCGACTGCTCGTGTGGAGAGCATCGCGCTGCCTTGGAATTTTGCGAGCTTATGGTCCATTCGCCACTCCTGTTGCCGGGTAAACTTCCGGCATTCAGGACCAGTGATAGGCGCTGGCATTTAAATTTGTGTTTAACGGAGAGGAGTCCGTTAACCGTGACGCGTCCTAGCGGCGGTATTGCTGCAAACGTGTGGTCCGCAGTCCCTTGGTTCCGTGACGGGAGTAAAGCTTCTCCCACGTCTCGAACTCTTCTTCGCTCAGGCTGTAGCGATCACAAGCAGCCTTGCGGGACAGGAGCCCCCCGGAGACTGCTGCAACGACTTCAGCTTTGCGACGCGTAACCCAACGCGAAATGTTAGGTGACGGAAGATCCGCCAGAGTCAGCATTTGGCCATCCGGGCCGGGGACGCTGATGTTACGTGCATTGTGCTGTTCCATGTCCACACCATTCTAGTTGCTATGACAGGACTGCCCGGCTTCTCCGGGCGCCATGGAAATCAACATACAGGGTGGGGTTTAAGCCGAGGCGTAAGCGACCCGGTCAGTTTTACTCCCCCGGTTAGAGGAATGTTTGGAAAGCTGTACCGGGCCGGGACAAAATGTGGGAATCGGCTGGATTCATTACAGAAAGTATAACTTTCGCCTGGATTACGGCAGCAATGCCAGCGCATCATTGTCGCGTGCCTGCGCTGCGTGACGGCGCAGCATGGTGAGGAACATCTCGTCTCCGCGGTCCGTCTGTTTCACCAGCATCGCGGCCCCGAAAGCGACCGACATGCCGTAAAAGCTGAACCAGCGATAATGATCGTAGAGCGCCTCGAACGAATAGTCGGAAATACCCTGCTCGGTCAGCCGCGCATGATAGAAGCGCAGCAATGCCTGCTCGTGCTTTGGCCGGTCTTCGCGCGTCAGGCCCGCTCCGATGAAGTATGCGACATCGCCAGCTGGCGCGCCCTTGCCAGCTGTTTGCCAGTCTACAACGGCCAGTGGCTTGGGTGCCGCGTCCGCGCCGAACAACATGTTGTCGAGCCGGAAATCATTGTGCGTAAGCGCGTGCGGGCCGTCATAACCCTCACTCCAGGCTGGCAACGCGGCCGCATAGGCATCGCCCACAAGGATGTCGTCAGCCTCCAGCCGTTCACCATACCGATCCTTGAATCCATGCCAGAGCCCACTCACTGCTTCCGGTGTCAGCGCGGGTGGCGGCGCAAGGTCACTGCCCTGCAACCAGGCGTGCGTATCAAGCGAAGGATCATTCCAGTACGCGGCATGCAACACAGCCGCTGCCGACAAGGCACGCTCGGCCTCGGCAACGCTACACCCCTGAAGTTGGTCGCCCTGCTCTGACGGCGCCATGTCTTCCATGATCAGCGCGAACCGGTTCGTGTCCGGGTCATAATCTGTGTAAAATGCCGCGGGTGTAATCACGCCGGCCACTTTCGGAAAAGTTCGATAGAATTTTACTTCCCGCTCATAATGGCCGAGCAGCTTGGCAGTCATCAGGCTTTCCGGGCTGTCAGACGGAAACTTGCCTACCAGTGTCGCCGGAGCATTCGGCCCCTTGCGCGCATAGTCGAAAACAAAGCGGACATTCTCGCCGATCTGTCCGGTGCCGATGGATTTTGCGGTGAGGCCAGCAACCTCGGCGTCAATACCGATCTCTCCAAATAGCGCATTGAACCAATCCGCTCCCAATGAGAGCGGGTCTGCGTCGAGGCCTGGTCGACTCATTCATGTTTCCTCCGGTTTCGTTTCCTCGTCGGCAGTGTTGTCCTGCCGTGTTTTCTTTTTTCCCCAGCCGGTGAAGCGCTGAAGCTGCTCCATCCGGTCTTCGGCGTCGCGCAGGCCCTTGTCGAGCGCGGCCATGGTCAGCGCGAAATCGCCGCTTGTTTCCTTGCGCCAGGCGCGTTCGGCTGTGTCGATCACATAACCAATCGCGACGGATTTGAGCCCCACCGGCGCGCCGGAGCGATTGTCGAGCCCGGCCGAGACAAGCGCCCAGTCGGCGCTGCGCTTTCGGGCGAGTGGAAGCGAGAGCAAGAGCAACGGCGTATGGTCGCGATACTTCATCAGCGAAAGGAGACCGGCACGGTGCGCTTCCATTGCCTCGAACCGCAGCATGATGACGTCGAACAGGCGTTCCCGCGGGCTTTCATCATGCGACACGCCCTCTTCCGACATGGCCTTGTCGAAATAGGGGTCGGCATGTGCGGCAAGATCATCCTTGCCGGCAAGGCCATGAAATTCGGAAAGACTGGTATCTGCGGCCTCCGCAATGGCCGACAGTGTCAGATCGGCCCAGGGCGTCTCGTCGGCAAGTTCCAGTGCGGCGAGCAGGCCCTTTTCCAATATGCCCGCCTGCGTCGTCATCGGTAACTGTCCTCTAATCCGGCTCTCTGGAAAGCTCCCGGTCGCGGGTCACAGCAGCGCGCAGGGCTTTCCTCAGCAATATAGGCATCCCACCGTCATCCATAAGGATGTCAAGAGCGGCCTGGGTGATGCCGCCGGGGGAAGTGACCATTTTTCTGAGCGCATTTGGAGTCTGGCCAGATTGTTCCATCAGGGCCGCCGCGCCGATGATCGTCTCGATGGCAAGGCGCGCCGCCATGTCCTTTGGCACGCCTTCGGCCTCTCCGGCTTCGGCCATCACCTCGGCAAGCAGGAAGACATAGGCCGGGCCGCATCCTGAAATGCCAGTCGCGGCAACCATCGTCTTCTCGTCCATTGGCCCTTCGACAAGCCCGAGCGGTGTGAGCAGCTTGCGGGCGGTTTCAATATCCACAGAGCCCAGCGACGAGGCCGCCGACAGCAGCGTGACGCCCTTGCCGACGGACCCCGGCGTGTTCGGCATGGCGCGGATCACATGCGGTGTGCCGAGGCGGTCTTCGAGCTGGCTCAGCTTGATCCCGCCCATGACAGAGATCACCAATGTTCTCTCATCGATGTATTGCTTGATGCTTTCAGCAGCGCGCGTGAATTGCTGGGGCTTGATACCCAGAACGACGATGCGCGCAGGCGACGGGTCCGGGTTGAGCGTGATGCGGCCGGCTTCAGCCCATTCTTGCACTTGCGGGGTCGGGCGCGGCGCGACGATGGAAATACTAGGCTTGGATCGCCCCGACAGCCAACCGGACGCCAGTGCGCCGCCCATGCGGCCTGCCCCGATCAGGACAATTGACTGTGCCGCCGCCACGCGCCGGGTCTCAGGCTTCGCCGTGGGTTTCGAACATGACCGCATCCATCGCTTCGCGTGGGCTCTTGCCAGCCCAGATCAGGAAGTTGAACGCAGGCACAAACCGGTCAACGGCGCTGACGGCCGCCGCGATGGTCGAACGGAGCTCGCCCAGCGAGGCTTCATCCCGATCCATCATGGAAAAGGTATATCGGAAAATGACCACACCTTCGTCTGCCCAGTAATCAAAGTGGCCGAGCCAGAGGCGCTCATTGGCCATGATGATCAGTTCGGACAGCTGACGGCGTTTGTCAGCAATCGGCTTGATGTCGAGGGTGACGGAAAAATGGATCGCGGCTGGCTCAGGGCGAAACGCAAACAGCGCGCCCATATCACCCCAACGGGTCTCAGCCACAGCCTGAATAGTGCCTTCTTCGTCGCGTTCGTGTTGCCACCCGGCGATTTCGAGGGCCTCTTCGACGCGATCGAGCGGATCGATCCCTTCGAATTCTTCGCGTGAAAGATCAAGGCTCATGAAAGTCTCCCCTTCTTTCTGAAGTCATGGACACAGGATTCGTGCCCAATGGCCATCCCCGTTGAAACGCGGCGCAGGGTCTGCGTCCACCCCGAACAACAGGTAGGCATATAAAGTCTGTGGGTTGCGCTATTTGGATTTTGCGGCCGTTTCGAGCTCTGCCACACGCGCTTCCAGCGCTTCGACACGCTCCAGCGCCGCCGTGGCGAGCGTCTTCAGTGCCTCGACTTCGTCGCGGCCCGCCAGGTCCATATCGGCGATCAGGCCCTTCACGCGGGCCTGGGCTGCGGTCTTCGCCTCTTCGCTTGCGGCCCGTGCAGCACCCATTGCGCCGGTCATCAGACCTGCAATGTCATCTAGCAGTGGATTTGTTGTGGCCATGCGGCTACTCCTTCGCGGCATCGGGCGGACAAGTTCTCGGTCCCCTAACAGATAGGTCCTTATCCATACAGGGAAAAGACGCTGCATGCTGGATATGATGAGCTTCGCTGCAACCCTCCTGCCCGCTGCGGCGCTGACCTTCCCGGATGTCAGTCCGGCGCTGGTCTCCATTGATCTCGGCTTTCTTGGCCTCGGCACCTTCCATTTGCGCTGGTACGCGCTCGGCTACATGGCCGGAATCGCGCTTGCCTGGTGGTATGCCAGCGCGATGATCCGGCGTCCGCGCCTGTTTGGCGGCACCAGCCCGCTGACCAAGGACCAGCTCGACGACATCATGTTCTGGATCATTGTCGGCATCATTCTCGGCGGACGGTTCGGCTATGTCCTGTTCTACATGGTGCCCTACCAGTTCGACGTGATCGCGGCGAACCCGCTGACCATTTTCAAGATCTGGGATGGGGGCATGGCATTTCATGGCGGCATTCTGGGCGTTACCATCGCGCTTATCCTGTTCGCGCGCCGTCGCAAAGTGTCTCTGCTCTCGATTGGCGATATTGCCGGCGTCGTCGCGCCTATTGGCATCGGCCTCGTCCGACTCGCCAATTTCGTGAACGCCGAACTCTATGGTCGCCACACGGATGCGCCCATCGGCATGGTGTTCCCGGAAGGTTATGTGCGCGGCTCGACGCCGCCGGCCTATAATTGGGATACAGGCGAATGGGCCTATACAGACTTCGAGACCGCACGCCATCCGAGCCAGCTGTATGAAAGCGTACTGGAGGGTTGGTTACCGCTGATTGTGGGATCGATCCTGATCTGGCGCTTTGGTGCGCTGAAGCGGCCCGGCCTTATCGCCGGCCTGTTCCTGCTGATCTATGCGACCGGCCGTACCATCGTGGAGAATTTCCGCCTGCCCGACAGTTTCGTCGAGGGCCTGCCGGACTGGATCACGATGGGCCAGCTGCTCTCCATCCCGATGTGGATCGGCGGCGCCTGGCTGGTCTGGAATGCGCTGAAGACAAAGCCTGTAGCCGCGGACTGATCTGCCCATGACCCTCAAGGATCGCATCATCCGCCTGATCGAGACCGGCGGCCCCATCCCGGTTTCGACCTATATGCAGCTTGCCCTGCATGACTCGGCCCAAGGCTATTATGCCACGCGCCCCGGCCTTGGCACGGATTTCATCACGGCGCCGGAAGTCAGCCAGGTCTTCGGCGAACTGATCGGCCTGTGGGTCGTGAATGAATGGCGGGCCATGGGCGCGCCGGACTCGTTTCATCTGGTCGAGATTGGTCCCGGTCGCGGCACGCTGATGGCGGATGCGCTGCGCCTCGCCTATGTCGCGGGCGGCCGCGAATTTGCCGATGCCGCCAAACTCACCCTCGTCGAGCCGAGCCCGGAATTGCGCAAGGTGCAGGCAGAGCGTCTCAACGATTATACGCCGTCTTTTGCCGACACGCTCGGCAATGTGTCCGCCGGGCCGATGATCCTGGTCGCGAATGAATATCTCGACTGCCTGCCCGCCCGCCAGTTCCGCAAGGCGGATGGCCAGTGGCGCGAATGCGTGGTCGGGCTGGATGCGGACGGGGCGCTGGCCTTCGGCCTCGCCGCCGACGAGCAGCGCGCCCCCGATGGCGCCGCCGAAACATCAGAGGCGGTCGAGGTCCAGATCGGCTTCGACCTGTTGATTGCAGACCTCCTCACCCGCCCCGCGCCGATGCGCGCGCTGTTCATCGATTACGGCCCCGCCGATGCCACGCCGGGCGACAGCCTCCGCGCCTTCAGCCAGGGCGAGCAGGTCTCCCCCCTCGCCCAGCCGGGCGAAACCGATTTGACCGTGGACGTGGATTTCGGACGCCTGAAACGGCTTGCCGCGCGCATGGGACTGGATGTGGCCGGGCCGACACCGCAGGGCATGTTCCTGATGGGGCTCGGGGCGCAGGCACGGCTCAACCAGCTGGTCGAGGCCAATCCCGACCATGCCGACGCGATCTTCAACAATGCCCAGCGGCTGATCGACCCGAAAGACATGGGCAGCCGCTTCAAGGCGATCTGCCTGTCGAGCACGGGCCTTCCCGCGCCGGTTGGGTTCTAGGCGCCCCTACTCGGCTTCAGCGCCGATATGCTGGTCTATGAATGTCGCCATAGCGCTTAATGCGTCAATTCGCGTATCGCCATCCGACATCCAGTGATCCTCACCTTCCAGTTCGAGGAAGGTCACATCCTTGCCGGCTTTTTCGAGAGCCCGTTCCATGATCTCGCTCTGCTTGATCGGCACGACGGTGTCGTCATTGCCATGGATCAGCAGTACGGGTGCCGTGAACTTGTCTGCGGCTCTGGCTGGCGAGATAGCATCCAGCTTCTCGCGCTCTTCATCAAGATCGCCTATGTTTTCCTGCCAGTAGTCCAGCGCCCAATGCTTGCGCCCATTGTCCCACTTCACATCCACGAGGAGGGGTCGAATGTCCGACACGGGTGCAATCGCCACGACGCATTTGTACAGGTCGGGTGTGAACGCACCGCCCGCGAGCGCCGCATAGCCGCCATAGCTGGCCCCGACAATGCAGACACGTGTCGGGTCTGCCAGGCCCTGCTCCACCAGCGTCTGCACGCCATCAGTGATGTCATCCTGCATCTTGCCGCCCCACTCCCCCTTGCCGAGAATCCGGTGCTCAGTTCCGTAGCCTGACGACCCCCGGAAATTCGGCTGAAGCACGAGGTAGCCCCGATTGGCGAAATACTGCGCCATCCAATCGAACCCCACCGCGTCATACGATTCTGGTCCGCCATGTGGCATCACGACCAGAGGCAGCTTGCTTGCCGTTTCAATATCCACGCCCGCCGGCCAGGTCAGGATCGACGGAATGTTGAGCCCATCCCGGGCTTTATAATTGACAGAAACCATCTGGCCGATGGCGTCTGGGGGTATGTTGTCACGCTCATCCGCGACGAGCATCATTTGGCCGGTTTCCCGATCCTGCAGGACATAACTGCCGGGCGTGTCGCTGCCATAGATCAGGTAGAGTAGCTTCGACCAGTCATCGGTCCAGGATACGAGATTTACGGAGGCCGTGGAAAACTGGTTCACCATGCCCGAGACGGCCGCGTCCACATCCGGATCATAAAACTTGTACGAGGGCACTGCGCCGGAATATTCGACACCGAGAACGAACCGGTTCCCATCCTTGATGATCCGCTCGATCGTACCGCCTTTCCCGCCGAGCGATGCAGGCGTCAACTGCCCCGAGAAATAGAGCTCATAAACGTTTCCGGAATCATCGGCATCACTACCGTCGGAAAACAGCAAGGCGGACCGGTCAGCCTTGATACCCGTGACACCGGGGGGCAGTTGCGATGTTTCGAGTTCATAGATGAGCTCACGCTTCCCGTTCACATAGGTATAAACCCTGTAGGTATCCGTGGTGTTATTATAGTCCTCCCGCGCAAGTACCGTCCCATCCTTGTCCACGAACCAATCAACCGTATTGTCGACACCGCTCTTGAACCGTCTTCCTTTGCCGGTCTTCAAATTGACGCGCAGCAGGCTGTAATTCGGATGAAAATAGCGATCTCCGACATAAGCCGGCATGAAGATGTAGCCGGGGTCGGCATCGTCACCGACAATCCGCCCAAGACCGCCCTGGGCTGGATAGATGTTGTCCGTACCCCTCAACAAGAATGTCAGTTTCTTAGTCTTCAGACTGAAAGAGAAAGCGCCCGAATATTCAAACTCTCCCCGAAACCCGATCACGAACTTCGTTTCCGAAGCAAGGATGACGATGTTCTCCTCATCGGCGAACCAGATGTCTCGCGTGGCAACATCGTCGATCTTCACGTGATAGGTCTTCTGTCGCGTCGCAAAGTCAAACGTGACCAGATAGTCCGCCCCTTCCCGGCGCTCGGCAAAGGCAACGATCGATCCATCCGGAGACAGGGCCATGTACCGGATTGAGGGCAAGTCGCCATAGGCTTCCAGCGGCGGATGGGTGACCTCGGCGCTGGCCGTGTTGAAGCCAAAGCCGAGCCATGCCGCCAGAACGGCGAGGACCAATACTCTCATGCAGGATCTCCCCAATAACTGCGTTCAGGCTATTTTGGATGGAAAGGCGAGGCAACACCGAAACCGCCCGATTCCGACCAACTCCCCCCTTCCGCTGCGCAAGCCGGGCTTGGCTTTGGCGGCGCGGTCCCCATGTCTCAGGGATGCAATGCAAGGGGCCTTGATGTGGCTGAACTTTCGATCCTGGAACTCGGACGCGTGCGCGAGGGCTTTACCCGCGCCGACGCGCTGAACGATGCCCGACGCCTCGGCCAGCACGCCGAGGCCCTTGGCTATAAGCGGCTCTGGGTCGCCGAGCACCACAATATGAAAGCCGTCACGACGGCGGCCACCTCGCTCGTCGTTTCGCACATTGCGGCTGGCACGAAGACCCTCCGCGTGGGCGCTGGCGGCATCATGTTGCCCAATCACGCGCCCTATATCATCGCCGAACAGTTCGGCACGCTGGAGGCGCTCTATCCGGGCCGCATCGACCTCGGCCTTGGCCGCGCCCCCGGCACGGACCAGATGACCCTCCGCGCCCTGCGGCGTGACCCGACCAGCGCCGACCGTTTCCCACAGGATGTTCTGGAACTGCAGGCCTTTCTCGGCCCGGTCGAGCCCGGCCAGAAGATCGAGGCTGTGCCCGGCTCCAATTCGAATGTCCCGCTCTGGATCCTCGGCTCCAGCCTGTTCGGCGCGCAGGTCGCGGCCGCCTATGGCCTGCCCTATGGCTTTGCCTCCCATTTCGCCCCGCAGGCGCTGGATGATGCGCTGGCTACCTATCGCGCCAACTTCCAGCCATCAGATCAGCAGAAGACCCCCTATGCCCTGATCGGCGTGAACATCATCGCTGCCGAGACGAATGAGGAAGCGGAATATCTCGCCACCTCCCAGCAGATGTCGTTCGCAAATCTCGTGCGCGGCGACCGCAAGCTGACCCAGCCGCCGATTGACGACATCGACACCTATTGGACCCCGGAAGAGAAAATGCGCGCGTCACACATGCTGAATTTCAGCATCATCGGGGACGCGGATACGGTGAAACGCGGCGTCGAGGCCCTGCTCGCCCGCACACAGGCCGACGAGCTGATGATCGTCTCCGACATGTATGATGTCGACAAGCGCCTACGCTCGTTCGAAATCATCGCGAACGTCCTGAAAGACTGAATTGTCGTTTGATGACCGCCCCGGCTAGACGGGGCGCTTGATCTCGTTGTGGTCGTCCAGCAGCACAACGGTCGGCGCATGCTGGCGGGCCTTGTCGGCATCGATCCCGGCAAAGGCCGCAATGATGACTTTGTCACCGGCCGCAAAGTGGCGGGCCGCCGCGCCGTTCACACCGATCGTCTTCGAACCGCGAGGAGCTTCCAAAGCATAGGTCTGAATGCGAGCGCCATTGGTGACGTTCCAGATATCCACGCGCTCATTCGGCAAGATGCCCGAAGCGTCGAGCAGGTCCTGGTCAATCGAGACCGAGCCTTCATAGTGAAGGTCGCACTGCGTGACGGTCGCAGAATGCAGTTTCGCTTTCAGCATATTGAGCAACAAGGATGGATCCTCCCGGATTATTAAGAGCGCACCATTATGCTCATAGTGAGCATATAGGAAGGCCTGCGGCCTTGCGCAAGGCGCTTATTGCATCGCAGCAAATGTGAGTAAAGACGATATTGGACGCTTGGGCCTCACCTTCACGCGAGGTCATGACATACCCTCGCTCCCATACCCCTATCTCGCGAATTCCGTATCAAAATGGGTCGCCTTGCAGGATTTCGTCTGTTAACAATCTGTAAGGCTGGGGAATAATACAGGGGAAGAACGACATGAAACAGGTGTCAGCAAGCGCCATCGCCATCGCAATGATCGTCGCCGGCTGCGCGTCCAGCCCGGAACCCGCACCCGCGTCTCCGCCGCCCGCAGACGGGCAGGCACCCAACGGACCCGTGCGCGGCATACCCAATCCCGGTGATGATGACTTTCTCGGCGCGCCAACCCCCACCGTGCGGCGCCATACCGGCCGCGCCAGCGGCGGCGCCGTGCCCGCCAAGGACTACCTCCCCTATATCGATGTCGCGATTGACGAGGCAGCCGTCTATTCCGAGTTCGGAGACATGCTGCAGGACCGTTACACGCGCATCCAGATCGTCACGCTGAAACCCGACGCTTATGACATGGAAGGCGTGACGTCCGGCGTGCGCAGTCAGGAAGTTGAGGCTCGCAATTATGACGAGGAGAGCCGGGGCTGGTTCTCTCGCATGATGTCTTCGCGCAGCATTACCCGCACCCTGATCGCCGAATTCGATGTGGCCAAGCCGGACATCACCGCAACCAACGCGCTCTTCTCCTCCACCTTCTCCTCGAATAACCGCGAGGGCGAATCCTGGACGACGAACGAAAGCATCTCGGTCTATGCCACGCCTTACTTCAAGGTCGGACCCAACACGACCATTGAGGCACGCTTTCGCCTGCAGTTGTCGGATGAAAAGGAATCTTCAGCCAGCGCCAATGTGATGGGGGCGCTGACCACCGCCGCCAATCTGATCGCACCGACTTCCACACTGGTCACCTATTTCAATGCGCCCCTGATGATGGAGGCTTCCAACTTCCTGAATAACTCCACCAGCACCCTGTTCGGTCAGTCGATCACGGAGCAATCGGTCAGCGCGTTTTCCGTGAAGGCATGGAGCGACAAGCCGATCCTCGTTGTCTCCGCACAATTGCCGGACACGAATGATATCAAGGACACGCGCGGCAAAGGCGCCATCGGTCAATGGGCCGTGTATCTGGACCAGCCGATCCCGTCCATTTTCACAGCAGGTGTTTCGGATACCGGATACCCGGACTTTACCGGCGTCACTTCAGGCGACATCCTGGCTTTTGATGTTGGTGAAGACCTGACCGTGTATGATTACATCTTCTCACGGCTCGACCTGTCAGATCGCATCTCCTACCTCAACAGCTCGGCTGACCCGGACGTTGCCGGCCTGATCTGCAACCGGATTGAGCGTGGCCTTTCCGAGATCGGATTCACATCCTATGACGCGGCCGCTGCGGTCTGGGCCGCATCCGTCTCCGATCAATTCAATGGCGCCGCCAAGTCTGCCTTCCAGGGCGAAAACACATGCGAGGCCATGATACGCTGGAAAGCACTGGGCGGCTGATTCGCTCACGCGACCATAACCCTCCCCTGTTAGCAGCACTTATGGCCCCATGCAGTTGCGGTCCTTTAGTGGCCCGGCCAGAAGGAGAGGATGACAAATGTCCTCATCGTCAATGGTCACCAGCCCTTTCCAACCTCTCCCGGTACACTGAACTCTGCCTTTGTCGAACGCGCTCGGCGTATATTCGAGGCGGCCGATTGGAACATTCGCACCACTCATGTTGCAGATGGATGGGACACGGAAGAAGAGGTCGCCAATCAACTCTGGGCCGGTCAGATACTTTTTCAGTTCCCCCTGAACTCCATGGGCTTGCCCTGGCCTCTGAAGCGTTATCTCGATGAGGTATACACCGCCGGTATGGATGGCCGCCTGTCAAAGGGAGACGGGCGCAGCCGCAAGGACCCGTCCCGCCAATATGGCAGCGGCGGTCACCTGACCGAAACGCAATACATGCTGTCGCTCACACTCAATGCGCCGCGAATGGCATTTGGCGATCCGAACCAGAATTTCTTTGAAGGTCGCTCCGTCGAAGACCTGCTCTGGCCGGTGCATTTGAATTTCCGATTTTTCGGTATGCAGGCCCTGCCGAGCTTTGCGGCATATGATGTTTCCAAGGCGCCGACAATCGCGGCAGACTTCGAACGCTTCGATGCGCATTTGCGAAGCGCGTTTGGCTTGCCCGCCCAGCAATCCTCAGCCTGATGTGAGGAAATAAGCAACCACGCGCCGGGTATGCGGGGCGTCGCGATGCTCGAACAAATATATGCCCTGCCATGTGCCAAGCGCCATGCGCCCGCCCGACACCGGAATAGAGAGCGAGGTCTGCGTGAGGACGGCCTTGATATGGGCAGGCATGTCGTCCGGCCCCTCGGTGCGATGCACCAGATAGTCCATGGAAGGGTCATTGGCGGGCGGCACAAGGCGCCGGAAGAAGGCCTGCAAATCCCGCTGCACGTCCGGATCGGCATTCTCCTGCACCAGCAGCGAACAGGAGGTGTGCTGGCAGAACAGGGTCAGCAGGCCATCGCCCTCTCCGGCCACGAAGGCTGCCGCATCGCGGGTGAACTCATAAAGGCCGGAACCGCGCGTCGAAATCGTGAGTTGGGTCTGCATCGCTTCCGAATACCTGTCCATCTTGCGCCGGGCAATCGGCAGATGACTTTGCGGGGTGACGGCTCACGCTGCGCCCTGTATCCAAATATTTACCTGGATTAACCAATTGCACGGAGTGGGACATGCGCTGGAAAGGTGGACGCAGAGGCGGAAACGTCGAGGACAGGCGCGGCATGAGCGGCGGCAAGCTTGCGGGCGGCGGCATCGGCTTTGTCCTGATCGCGCTGGTCGTGTCCTATTTCCTGGGCATTGACCCCCAGCCCCTGCTTGAGGCCGGCAGCGGCATGTCATCCGGCCAGCAACAGCAATCCGGCGAAGTCGGCACCCCAGAGGATGAGGCCGGCCAGTTCGTCGATGTTGTCGGGACGAACGTCAACGATGTCTGGGCCGAGCTGCTCGACGGCTATAAGAAGCCGAATACCGTCATCTACACGCAAGGCACGGGCACGGGCTGCGGCTATGGCCAGGCCGCGATGGGGCCTTTTTATTGCCCGGCCGACCAGACCATCTATCTCGACCTCTCCTTCTGGCAGCAGATGGAAACCCAGCTGGGCGCGTCCGGCGCAGATTTCGCCCGCGCTTACGTCATCGCACACGAGTTCGGCCATCATGTGCAGACGCTGACCGGCGCCTCACAACAGGTTCGCAAGGCACAGCAACAGGCTCGTAATCAGGCCGAAGCCAACAAGTATTCGGTCGCGCTCGAACTGCAGGCCGATTGCTATGCCGGCGTATGGGCCGCCCGCGCTGCAGAGGCCTCCAATGGCCAGGTCGCACTCGAACGCGGTGACATGGCAGAGGGACTGAAGACCGCCAATGCCATTGGCGACGACATGCTGCAAAAGCGCTCGACCGGTCGCGTCTCGCCCGAAGGCTTCACGCATGGCTCGGCCGAACAACGCATGGAATGGCTGACCCGGGGTTATGAGAGCGGCGACCCCCGCCAGTGTGATACGTTCAACTGAGCCCCTGCCCGAACGGGGGGAAACAACACCATTCAAAGAGGGAGAGCCGACATGACCGACGGCAAGCCAATGGGGTTCGACACCCTGCAAATTCATGCGGGCGCAAACCCGGACCCCGCCACTGGCGCGCGTCAGGTGCCGATTTACCAGACAACGGCCTATGTCTTCCGCGACGCAGACCACGCCGCCGCGCTCTTCGGCCTGCAGGAAGTCGGCTATATCTATTCCCGCCTGACCAATCCGACCGTGGCCGCCCTTGGCGACCGGATCACCGCGCTAGAAGGCGGCGCGGGCACTGTCTGCTGTTCGTCCGGTCATGCGGCCCAGATCATGGCGCTGTTCCCGTTGATGGCCCCCGGCCGCAACATCGTCGCCTCCACGCGCCTCTATGGCGGCACGATCACCCAGTTCAGCCAGACCTTCAAACGCTTCGGCTGGTCGGCCACCTTCGTGGACTTTGACGATCTCGACGCCGTGAAGGCCGCGATTGACGACAACACGCGCGCCATCTTCTGCGAGACCATCGCCAATCCGGGCGGCTATATCACGGACCTCGACGCGATCGCCGAAATCGCCGACGGAGCCGGCATCCCCTTGATTGTCGACAATACGACAGCCACGCCCTATCTCTGCCGCCCGATCGAACATGGCGCGACGCTTGTTGTTCATTCGCTGACGAAATACATGACCGGCAATGGCACGGTGACCGGCGGCGCGATTGTCGATTCCGGAAAATTCGACTGGTCAGCCTCTGACAAATTCCCGTCCCTGTCGCAGCCAGAACCGGCCTATCACGGCCTGAATTTCCACGAGACATTCGGCCCCGCCGCGTTCACCTTCCACGGCATCGCCATCGGCCTGCGCGACCTCGGCATGACGCTCAACCCGCAAGCCGCGCACTACACGTTGATGGGCATCGAGACGCTGTCCATGCGGATGGAGAAACACATTGCAAACGCCAAGAAGATTGCCGCGTGGCTGGAAGGTCATGATGCGGTTGCCGGCGTTACCTATGCCGGGCTTGAGTCCTCCCCCTACAAGGACCGTATTCCGAAGATCTGCCCGAAGGGTGCGGGCGCGCTGTTCACGGTCCAATTGAAGGGCGGCTATGAAGCCTGCACGAAATTTGTCGGCGGCCTGAACCTGTTCAGCCATGTCGCAAACCTCGGCGACGCGCGCAGCCTGGTCATCCACCCGGCCTCGACCACGCACCGCCAATTAACCGAAGAACAGCAGATCGCTGCGGGCGCCGCGCCCAACACGGTCCGCCTCTCCATCGGCATCGAAGACGCCGACGACCTGATCGCAGATCTGGATCAGGCGCTAAACGCGGCAAGCTAGTCACGCTTCGACAAATCCAAAAACAAAAACAAAAAAGGCGGCCTCGACGGGCCGCCTTTTTCAAACTTGGATCGGCGCTTGCGCCTTATGTATCCAGGAAGCTGCGCAGTTTGCGGCTGCGGCTCGGATGCTTCAGCTTGCGGAGCGCTTTCGCCTCGATCTGGCGGATGCGTTCGCGGGTCACCGAGAATTGCTGGCCGACTTCTTCCAGCGTGTGATCCGTGTTCATACCGATACCGAAGCGCATGCGCAGGACGCGTTCTTCACGCGGCGTGAGCGAGGCGAGCACGCGGGTCGTCGTTTCGCGCAAATTCGACTGGATCGCGGCGTCGACGGGCAGAAGCGCCATCTTGTCCTCGATGAAGTCGCCGAGGTTTGAATCCTCGTCGTCTCCAATCGGCGTTTCCAGCGAAATTGGCTCTTTCGCGATCTTCAGAACCTTGCGGATCTTTTCCAGCGGCAAGCCCAGCTTTTCGGCCAGTTCTTCGGGGGTCGGCTCGCGGCCGATCTCGTGCAGCATCTGGCGCTGGGTACGGATGATCTTGTTGATCGTCTCGATCATGTGCACCGGAATACGGATCGTGCGGGCCTGGTCCGCGATGGACCGGGTAATCGCCTGACGGATCCACCAGGTTGCATAGGTCGAGAATTTGTAACCGCGACGGTATTCGAATTTATCGACCGCCTTCATCAGGCCGATATTGCCTTCCTGGATCAGATCCAGGAATTGCAGGCCACGATTTGTGTATTTCTTCGCGATGGAGATCACGAGGCGGAGGTTTGCCTCGACCATTTCCTTCTTGGCGATGCGCGCTTCGCGTTCGCCCTTCTGCACCGTCTGCACGATGCGGCGGAAATCATCGATCGGAATACCGATTTCCTGCGCGATTTCAGAAATGTTGTCGCGGGACTCGGTGATCTCGGCTTCCTTGCCTTCGGCAAAGCGCTTCCACTTGGCCGACTGGCCTTTAACAGCCTCGATCCAGTCCGGCTCCAGTTCGCGGCCGAAATAGTTCTCGAGGAATTCCTTGCGCGGCACGCCATAGGCATCGCCCATGCGCATCAGCTTGCCTTCCATGCCCATCAGCTTCTTGTTGATAGCATAGAGCTGTTCGACCAGCGCTTCGATCCGGGCATTGTTGATGTGGATCGTCTTCAGGTTTTCGACGATCGAGTTTGACAGCGAGTCATACTCTTCCTGAGCCTTCGGCGTCAGGTCCTTGCCTTCGAGGCGACGGTTGACGAGCTTGTCCTGCAGCTTGCGGTATTTCGCAAAATCGTCGGCGATCTCGTCCAGCTTGGCCAGAACGCCATCGCGCAGTTCGGCTTCCATGGCGGACATGGACATTGCCGCAGCATCATCCTCGTCCTCGTCGTCATCATCGTCTGAGGATTCTTCGCCTTCGGCTTTCGCCTCGTCCGCTTCGTCTTCTTCTTCCTTGGGCTTTGGCTCAGGCGGCGGGTTTTCCGCGCCATAGGTGGCCTCAAGGTCGATCAGGTCACGCAGCAGGATGCGCTCGTTCACAAGCTCGTCGCGCCAGACCATCATGGCTTCGAAGGTCAGCGGGCTTTCGCACAGGCCGCGGATCATCGCATCACGTCCAGCCTCGATGCGCTTGGCAATCGCGATCTCACCTTCACGCGACAGCAGCTCAACAGCGCCCATTTCGCGCAGGTACATGCGGACCGGATCATCGGTGCGGTCAGAACCGCGCGCATTGCCCTTCTTGGCAACGACTTTCTTGTCTTCAATCTTGGTGAGCGCCTTGCCTTCGGCTTCGGCTTCTTCTTCGCTCTCGACCACTGCAATGCCCTGCTCGGAGATCTGGGACATCACGTCCTCGATCTGGTCGGAGGTCATTTCGTCATTGGGAAGCAGTGCGTTGATTTCGTCATGCGTGATAAAGCCGCGCTTCTGAGCGCGCTTCAGGACTTTCTTGACGTCGGTCGCATTGAAATCGACCAGGCCGTTTTCATTGTCCTTGTCGTCATCACGGTCGCCATCGCCGGAGACGTTCTTTTTCTTGGTGGCTGTTGCCATTCAAATCTCTCCTGTGAGGACCCCGACTGCGCTTGCCGAGAACTCTCCCAAAATAATACCTGCCTGTTAGCTTTCGCTGACTGTTCCTGCTGCCTCGTACATGCGGTCCCGCAGGACCGTTCGGTTCTCAACGAGCTGAAGACGCCTGTGCCATATACATGACGGCAGGGTCGATCCCTTGCACGCAGCATCCATGCCACGGTCAAGAGCAGGCTCGTGTGAACGTCCGTCTTCCAGAAATTGCTCGATGGCCGTTGGCCAGTCCTTTGCCTCGGGTTCAAAAACCGCGTTCAGAGGCAGATGAGGATAGTGTTTGAGCAGTTTGTCAGCGCGCATGTTCCCTGCTTACAGTAAATGGGCATGGATTGCGTTGCGGTCAATAGGTTTTCCTGCGTTTGAAGCCGCGATGCCTAATTGCTGGAGCCATCTGGCTTGAACCAGGGGTTCTTCTCTTCGAACTGTTTCCAGAAATCGCCGATATTCGCCTTGCCCATCGCCTTTTCCTGCTGATCGACCAGAACACGCTCCTCATAGGCCTTGCGCTTCTCGGCCACCAGTCGACGTTTCAATTTGAGACGCCGCACTTCGTCATCCGCAGATGGGGCGGTATCGACCGGGATGAACACCTCGATCGCAGCTTTCCAGGACCGGTAGGCCGGATCGTCAACATTGATCCGCGACACCTGCGTCATGTCGATCTGGGAGACTTCCCGCTCATGCCCCTCCCGCGCCAGCAATTCCAATACGGCGTCGAAAGTCAGCTCCCTGTTTTCGATCAGGAAATCAACGAGCAGGTCGCGCAACCGGTTGGACATTACATTGCGGAAATCCGCCGCGATCAGCGTCTCTTCCATCCCAGACAAGATTGCAGGACTGGCAATGGCCTGCATCAGCAACAGCACACCGGGGCTCTGTTTGCCGCCGGTTTGCGGACCCGTCGATGGGCTGCCTCCATAGGGGGACGCGCCGCCCTGCCCCCGTCCTCCGGGCTTGCCCTTGGTAAAGGAACTCTGCCGTTTGGCCTGACGGATCTGCCAGAAATGATCCTTCATGCGCGCGCGCAAGTCACGCTCATAGGCCGCCTTGACGCCGGGATGCTTGATCTGGGCTGCAGCCTGCATCAGCCGCGCCTCCAATCCGGCCTGACGTTCCGGCGTATCCAGCGGTTCGGCATCGCGCTCGCGCAGCCAGAGCAGTTCAGACAGGGCGATTCGCCCGTCCAGTGCTTCGCCCATCGCCATCGGTCCACGCTCGCGGATCAGGTCATCCGGATCCATGCCGTCTGGCAACAGCACGAAGAACAAGGACCGGCCTGGCTCCACATGCGGCAGCGCGCGGTCAACGGCGCGATAGGCGGCGCCAAGACCAGCCCGGTCACCATCGAAACACAATACCGGCTCCGGACCAGCGCGCCAGAGCAGGCTGATCTGCTCCTCGGTCAGCGCCGTGCCAAGAGGCGCAACCGCCTGTCCGAAACCGGCTTCGGTCAGTGCGATGGCGTCCATATAGCCTTCGCAGACAATCAGGCCGCCGCCTTCGCCATGCCCCAGTGCTTCACGGGCCGCCTTGTAGCGGTAGAGCACGCGAGATTTGTGAAATAGCGGCGTGTCGCCGGAATTGAGGTATTTCGGCTTCGCGTCCGGCGTCAGCCCGCGACCGCCAAAGGCGATGATTCCGCCCCGGCTGTCAGGAATCGGAAACATGAGTCGGCCCCGGAACGCATCATAGGGCTCCCCGCCCTTGTCGCTTTCCTTGGTCAGGCCAGCTTCCAGAATCTCGGCGGCGGTAAACCCTTCGGCCTTCAGGTGCGCGCTCGTCTTGCGCCAATCATCCGGCGCATAGCCCAGCCTGTGGCGCTTCCAGGCCGCGGGCTTCAATCCCCTGCCCTCAAGGTATTCGCGCGCCGCGGCGCCTTCGGACGATTGCAGTCGTTCTTCGAAATACGACGCGGCTGCTTCGCAGACTTCCTGCAACCGTTTGCGATGGTCATAGGCTTCGGCGGCACGCGGATCGGACTTCGGCAATTCCATGCCGGCCTCTTCGGCCAGCTTCTCAACCGCTTCCATGAAGGAGAGCCGCTCGGTCTCCATTACGAAACTGATGACATCACCACCCATGCCGGACGAAAAGCATTTGAAGATGCGCTTCTGGTCGTTGACGTAGAAGCTCGGTGTCTTCTCGGCCGTGAACGGCGACAGCCCGACCCATTCCTTGCCCTTCTTGGTCAGCTTCACCTTGCGGCCGATCACATCCGAAGGCCGGATACGGGCCTTCAGTTCATCGACGAAGCCATCAGGAATGCGGACAGGGGAACTCATAGCGGCGCAGTGTAGCCTCAATGGGGAATTGGGGGAACGCTCCCCTGCCTGCTGAGGAACCGGAATTGCACAAAAAAGGCCCCGCGCGAGCGGGGCCTGATCTTGATGCCAAAGGAAATGGCTTAGTCGATGTCAGCCGTGAAACCCAAAGCACTGTTGAATTCCTGTTCGCTCAGGTCGATGACGATCTCGCCATCGCTGTCGCCTTGGGCAACCATGATTTTCGATGGATCGATCAGGAAGCGTTTGTCCGTCACAGCTTCGACGATGCCATCAGACACAACAGCATACTTGGCCTGGCCGTCTGTCTTCATGATCAGATCTGTGACGCGCACATCCTTGTCATTGAACGCCAGATTGATGTTCGTGCCAGTCAGCTCTGACGCAAGACGATAGTCGTTCATGCCATTCTGCTCGAACTCCTGAAGGTCATCCAGCATTTCCTCGGTCAGATCCATACGCGCAGCAGGTTCACCTTCCTCATCGAACCAGATTGAGGCTTGCTCGAATGACACGGCGTGCAGATCACCGGCAAAACCATCACGAATGATCAGCATTGGTTCCATCGTACCCGACGCCAGCATGACGTCTTCAACTTCGCCAACTTCCTCGCCATTGGAGTCCATGACTTCTTCGCCGATCAGCTCAGATGTGAGGAATTCGCCGGATGTCAGCACATAGTCGTCGCGGTCAGCCTCGGCCATATTGGTCTCGGTCGTCGCGTCACCGTAAACATCATTTTCGGTGTCGAACTCGCCATCATAGGTCGCGGTCTCGGTCATCGCCGTTGTATCGGTCTCAGCGGTCTGCGTGTGGGTATCAGCGCCCGAACAGGCCACAACACCCATCATCAGGGCAGCCGCACTCGTAGTCAGAAAAAGCCGTTTCATTTCAAAGTCCTTTCGTTGTGATCAATGCACAACCAACGGACCTCTAGCGACCTTTGTTCCAACCTTTCGCAGAATTAACCAGCTGGGCCGCCGGCTATTTTGCCGCCGCCTTGTTCGATGTCAGCGCCTTGCGCATGACCTTGCCGGCGGTGCTGGATTCGATCTTTCCGGGATAGCGCTGTTTCAGCGCCGACATGCACCGACCGATATCCTTCAGTTTGCTGGCGCCGAGGTCTTCAACCACTTCTTCAACAGCCTCTTCAAGCGCCTTCGTACAGAGCGGCTCAGGCAGGAATTTGCGGATAATCTCGATTTCTTCGCGCTCACGAATGGCATCTTCGATACGGCCGGCATCATCATGCTCGTCGGCTGCTGTTTCGCGCTGGGCGATCATGATTTCGAGCACGTTACGCACGTCGGCATCCGGACAGCCTTCGCTGTCGCCACGCCCACGGGCGCACACATCACGGTCACGAATGGCCGCATCAATCAGGCGCAGCGTCGACAGGCGGGTGGTACAGCCACCGTCCTTTTCGCGCTCGGCATGCAATGCCTGCGCAACGCGCGCTTTAAGCGTCATCATGTCAGATTTATCTTCGTGGCCCATTCAAAATACGCCTTTCACACCAGCAACGTTCGTCTATGCTTGACGTTGCAGGGACTCAGTCCCATTACCCGGAAAAATGTCGGCGGAGAGAGTTAACCGTCTGACAACGATCCCGGAAGGCCAGCCAAATATGTCCGAACAAAGCAAAAAGCAAGCCAGCTCAACCGCCACGGGAGCTATCGCCTTGTCTGACGGCACTATTTTCTTGGGAAAAGGTGCAGGTGCCGAGGGCGTACACGTCGGTGAGCTCTGTTTCAACACAGCCATCACAGGCTATCAGGAGATCCTGACAGACCCCTCCTACTCATCGCAGATCGTGCTCTTCACCTTCCCGCATGTGGGCAATGTCGGCGCAAATGCTGATGATCACGAGGAATCCTCGATTCCCGGCGCGAATGGGGCCTGCGGCACGATTTTCCGCGAGCCGATCACAGCGGCGTCCAACTGGCGGTCTGGCGAGGAATTCGGCGACTGGCTGACCCACCGCAATATTGTTGCCCTGTCAGGCGTCGACACCCGCGCCATCACGCGCATCGTGCGCGAGCAAGGCATGCAGAAAGCTGCAATTTGCCACAAGCAGGACGGTAATATCGACCTTGATGCGCTCATTGAGGCTGCCCGCGCCTGGAACGGCCTGGAAACTGCTGACCTTGCCGCAGATGTGGATACAGATGCGCCCTTCGAGAATGCTCAGCGCCTGTGGCAGGTTTCCGGCGGCTATAGCGACATGGCCGACGCCAAACACCATGTCGTCGTTGTTGATTTCGGCGTGAAGAAGAACATCCTGCGCAATCTGGCCCAGACTGGCATCCGCACCAGTGTCGTGAATGGCGATGCCACCGCGGACGAGATTTTCGCCCTTAATCCCGATGGTGTGGTCTTTTCCAACGGTCCCGGCGACCCCGCCGCGACGATTGCCCGTTCCGGCGACATGATCCGCGCAGTCATCAACAAGGGCCTGCCAATTCTCGGCATTTGCCTTGGCCACCAACTGCTCGCCCTCGCACTTGGCGCCAAGACCATGAAGATGGCTCAGGGTCACCATGGCGCAAACCACCCGGTAAAAGACCTGGTCACCGGCAAGGTCGAGATTGTGTCGATGAATCATGGCTTCACAGTAGACCCGTCCACGCTGCCTGAGGGGGTCGAGGAGAGCCATCGCTCACTCTTTGATGGCACCAATTCTGGCCTCGCCGTGAAAAACCGCCCGATCATTTCCGTACAGCATCATCCGGAAGCCAGTCCCGGCCCCCAGGACAGCTTCTACCTGTTCCAGCGCTTTGCGGACCTGATGGCCGCGCACAAGTCCTGATACCGGCCACCGCGCCCGACATTCCGGCCCAGCATGGACGCTCCCCTTCCCCTACCGGGTGACAACCGTCTCGGCTGCGTCGCCGCAGACCTCGCAAGCCAGGGCTGGTCATGGCAGCCGGGCTTGCTGCCAGATACCTTGCTGGCCGCCATGCGCGCAGAGATTCAGAGACTGGACGCAGACGCCACACTGGCCCCGGCCGGAATCGGGCGCGATGATGACTTTCAGGTCGACCGCTCCATCCGCAAGACACGCATCACATGGCTTGATGGCTCCAGCGCCGCCCAATTGGCCTTTGCCGAATGGGCTGAACACTGGCGGGAGTTTCTCAACCGCACCCTTCTGCTTGGCCTGTTCGAGTTCGAAGCCTGCTACGCCGTCTATCCGGAAGGGGGCTTCTATGATCGCCATCTCGATAGTTTCGAAGGCGCGAAAAATCGGATCGTGTCGATCGTGGTCTACCTGAACGAGGCTTGGAGCGTAGACGATGGTGGCGCGCTGCTGGTCTGGCCGGAAGGCGCGACCGATGAAGCCTCTCCCGTTGCCTGCATTGTCCCGGAAGGCGGCGGGGTGGTGTTCATGCTGTCGGAGACAATCCCGCATGCCGTCGAGCCAACAGCGCGTCTGCGCTATGCCATTGCAGGGTGGTGGCGCGTAAATCCCGCGATGAATGGGCTCGCGATCCCGCTGGACTGAGCGACGGCCAACTGAATCAGGACATTTTCCGCAATAGGTGTTCAATCGTGTTGTAGATCGACTCGAATGTCACACCCGGCACTTGCCGGCTGAGCGCGACGCCCGCTCCGTTCAACGCCCCCTGCAGGATGACTGCAGAAGATGCCGCATTTTCGGTCGCTATAGCTCCCTGTTGGACAAGGTATTGGACGCCAACCCGCACACTTTTTTGGCTGAGATCAAAATCGGCCTCATACCAGTCCCGTCCCAGTGCCGCACGACCATCGATCAGCACAATCCTCTGATAGTCGGGCCGCGCGGCCCACTCCAGATACCGGCGCGCACCAGCGAGCATTGCCGAATATGGATCGCCCGAAGACCGGCCCTCCGCGGCGGCCGCCTGCGTGTCCCGGTTCATTTCCTGTTGCAAGGTTCGCCAGACCTCATAATAGAGCGCCTGCTTGTTCTCGAAATGATGGAACAGGGCACCCTTGGTGATCCCCGCATCTTCCACAATACTTGAGAGACTCGCTTCAAATCCTTCATCGGTAAAACGTTGCCGCGCCGCGCTCAGAATGGCTGAGCGTGTCTCACTGGCCTTTTTGGATCGACGGTTGGACATGTTTAGCTTTTCGGTTGTCGATCTAACATACCAGTGGTATGTAAAATTACCAATGTGGAGGCTCGAGAACGGTTCGTTCCCGATAAGGTACCACCAACTAGACACCAGGCTGGGTGGCATTCCGATACTGCATTGCCAAAGTGGGACGCGGGACGGTTACGGAAACGGGCAGACTGCCTGACGCCGTAACCGTCTTTCCACTTGTCGGCACAGGTCGTCACTTCCGGCAATCATCCCCCCGCACAATCTGTAATAAACACTACAGGATCGAAAGGGTTTTGCAAGTCGTTTGCAAGGACTGGCGTCCACCTGTCATGTAAAAGGCGACGGGCCTGCTTGGAGGCAGGCCCGTCTCAACTATCCATCAACTTGTGAGGTAGAACTACTCGTTCCGCTCAAAGCGAACAGAACTGGTTTTGATGGCACTATCCTTAACAAAGCCGGGCTGACCACTGCCCAAACTGAGGATGGCTTCGGTGCCCTGCGGTGTGACGAACTTCCCATCGATCGCGTAGTAGCCAATGCGCTCTGCCGATAGCGTAAGGCTGACAGTTTGGCTTTCTCCAGGGGCAAGTTCCACGACCTCGAACGCCACCAGCTCGACCTGGGGAATGGCGGCGTGCGCCCGGTCTTGATGCTGGATATAGGCCTGCACCACTTCCCGGCCGGGCATGTCGCCCGTATTTGTCACAGTCACGCTGACCGGCAGAGGCTCTGAAGCGTCATGCGTCTCCGGCACCGACAGGCCGCTATAGTCGAAGCTGGTATAAGAGAGGCCGTGGCCGAATGGATAGAGCGGCTCGCCCTCGTAATATTTATACGTCCGGTTCGCCATCGAATAGTCGCCAAAGTCCGGCAGATCATCGACTGACTTGTAGAAGGTCACCGGCAGCCGGCCCGACGGGCTGAATTCACCCCAGAGCAGGTCTGCAATGGCCTTGCCCGCCTGCTCGCCCGGATAGAAGGCCTGCACGATGGCCGGCAAATTCTCGTTCTCCCAATTCAGGCCCATCGCCGAGCCGGAGAAGTTCACCATCACGACAGGCTTGCCCGTGGCGTGCAGCGCTTTCAGCAAAGTCTCCTGGCTTTCCGGCAGCTTGATATGCGTGCGGTCACCGCCAAGGAAGCCATCGAGCTCGACGCCCATTTCCTCGCCTTCGAGATTGGCATCAATGCCGCCGAAGAACAGGATCACGTCTGCATCTTCTGCCGCCGCCATGGCTTCGGCTTTCAGGTCACGCGAAACATCTGTCCAGTTGAGATAAGCGTATTTGTCCAGCTGGTCGCGCGGCCAGCCACTGTCGAATTTCAGCACCATACGGAACGAATAGGCTTCACCTGCCTGCATTTCGACGCCGTCCATCTCACCGACGGCTTCCCCATTGATCTCGACCTCACTCCAGCGCGAAGGCTGGAAACGATAGACGCCATCAGCTTCGGGTACGATCACGCCGTCCCACGTCGCGCTGAATTCGTCATTCAAACCGCCTGTGCTGGGGGTGCGGTCCCAGTAGAAGTCGATCTTCTCTTCGACCTGTTCCAGCGTCGGCTCGCCTTCGAGCGTCTTGTTGGGATAGTAGGCAGCCTTCACGCCCGGCACGAGATTGCCGTCGGCATCCTCATGGAACAGAGCGGATGCAGGCACAGGCTTGTAGTTGGAGTAATTGTCGCCCGCGATGGTCGAGCCGACTGCATAGGTGACGTTCTCGGCACCGATCTTTTCCTTCACGCCTTCCAGCGCCGTAACGGGCTGGGTTGGGCGGCCATAATAGTTTGCCACCAGCGTCCACCAATTGTCGGCATTTGGACCGATCACGGCAACCTTGGTCTCGGGCGCCAGCGGCAAGATGCCGTCATTCTTCAACAGGACAAGGGACTGGCGCGCTGCCTGCTCAGACAGGGCAATGTGTTGGTCACTCGCCACGATATCGAGCGGCGTATCGGCCCACGGCACCAATGCGGGATCATCGTACATGCCAAGGCGGAACAGTGCGGTGTAGAGCCGCTCAACCGACTGGTCGATGGTGGCCTCATCGATCAGGCCCTGCGCCACGGCGTCTGGCAGGGCATCCATCTTGTTGCCTTCGCCATCCCCGCAATTGAGGTCGGTTCCCATCTTCACCGACAGGGCTGCTGCTTCGGCGCGCGTATCAACATAGTCATGCGCCGCATAGGGCGCTTCGCCAGCCTCATGTTTCGCTTCGTCATAATAGAAGTCGCCAATCGCGCCGCAGTCGGAAACCACATAGCCGTCGAACTTCAATTCATCGCGCAACAAATCCACCATCAGCCGTTCGCTGCCACAGGCTGGCGCACCCCAGACGGCGTTATAGGCGCACATGACCGAGCCGACATCTGTCTCGTCGAACGCCATCTTGAAGGCCGGCAGATAGGTTTCCCAGAGGTCGGCATCGGAGGCATGATAGTCATCGCGGTGGCGCGACGGCTCGGGACCGGAATGGACGGCGTAATGTTTCACTGTCGCAATGGCTTTCAGGTATTTGTCGTCATCGCCCTGGATGCCGTTGACGAAATTCACAGCCATGCGGCCCGTCAGGAACGGGTCTTCGCCATAGGTTTCCTGACCCCTGCCCCAGCGCGGGTCCCGGAAGATGTTGATGTTCGGCGACCAGAAGGTCAGCCCGCCATACATGGCGTACACATCTTCAGAGGCATAATAGTGGTGTTTGGCGCGGCCCTCGTCGGAGATCGTCGTGGCGATCTCCAGCATCAAGTCCTCATCCCAGGTCGAGGCCAGGCCAATTGCCTGCGGGAAGACGGTTGCGTGCCCTGCGCGCGCGACCCCGTGCAGGGCCTCGTTCCACCAATTGTATTCGTGCAGACCAAGGCGCGGAATGCCGGCAGCCTTGTCATACATTTGGGCGGCTTTCTCTTCCAGCGTCATGCGGCTAACGAGATCCCTGGCGCGGGCTTCCGGGCTCAGGGACGCGTCCATATAGGGCAAGATTACCGGCGCCGTCTCGGCCGTGGTCTCCACCAGCTCAGCAGGCGTCTCCCGTGCGTCCAGACTGGCGCACCCGGTCAACAGCGCGATGGATGCCGCGGCCCCCAGAAGATTGAATTTATTCAGAATTTTATGCCGCTGCATAGCCATGCCGGTCTCCCTGTGACGTTTCTCAGGGGCGGCGACCATGCGCATACACCCCCTTATGGGGCGTATTGTTGCACGCTAACATTTTTTACGCCAGACGCTTTTTTTGGCTTTTTTACCTGCGGTCAGACCGGCTTTAACGTCTTCGGATCAAGCCCGCCCATCCGGCAGACTTCCTTCCATTCATTCGGTTTCACAGGCTGAACCGACAGGCGAAATGACGTGACTAGACTCATGTCTTCCAGCTTCGGATTGGCCTTCACGTCTTTCAGCTTCACGGGCTTGGGCATGTCGGCCAGCGCGCGCAGATACACACAGTCCCAACGCTCATCATCTGTCGTGGAATCGGGTGCACTCTCGGCAGAAACTTCCACCACGCCCACGACTTCCAGTCCCTTGTTGGAGTGATAGAAGAAGGCCCGGTCGCCAATCTTCATGTCGCGCATGAAATTGCGGGCCTGATAATTGCGGATGCCGGACCATTCCTCGCCCTCATCGCCCTTGGCCTTTTGCTCGTCCCAGCTCCACGCGTCGGGTTCGGATTTGAACAGCCAGTATTTCATTTATCCTGCCTCGTCTTTTCTGCTGCGTTTGGAAGTAACCGGATTCAGGCTGGCGTCCAGTGCAGCCCGAACCAGACGATCATAGATTGCCCAGCCTTTATAGCGTGCCATGGCCGGATCAACACTCTGCCAGGCCGATGCAAAAGCCTCTGCATGGTGCGACGTCGAGATCGCTGCGCGCAGCGGATCAATCACGATACGGATGGTAAAAAGCAACGCGCCCGTCTCCGGCAACTTCCGGATCGTCTGGCGTTCCACGCGCAGGTGCAGCTGGTCCAGCGCGTCTGCCTCTTGCATTGCCTGCGCACGTACTTTCAGGGGCGCAGAGCTGGGCGTGAACCGCTCATCCCCTGGCTGGACCGACCAATTGCACCGTTCCAGCACGAGGCCCGGCCTAAGCCCATCAAAGATGCGAGAGATACGCGCCGCAAGGCCTGGGTCACCACCCGGCACCGGCGCATGAAGTCCGCCAAGCGGCTTGCCAAACTTCTCGGCGAGGCTCCAATAGGTTGGCGTGCAGAGGCTCGCGGCCTTCAGTCTCCATAGCCCCTCAGCGTCACGCATCATGATGCAGAGATCATCCGAAACCATTGCGGAAGCCGCTTCCAGCGGGGTGGACCAGTCGCCAACTGCCGGACCGGTTGCTGCCAGTATAGTCGTCGCAGCCTCTGTCATTTCGGCGTCTGCGGTATGGGCTGCAAAGACGTCTGATCGGCGCGTTCGCATCAATTCACGTTTGGGGGCAAGCCACACCGCGGCCTCGGTGTCCGGCCACAACCAGGCTTCGGGGGCAATCGGCTTCAGTCCCGGCGCAATGCTGGGTGGCCCGTCCAGAAAAGGCAGATAGGGTGGTGCACGCATGCCTTGGTGTCAGACCGGAACCGCTGTGCCCCAACTGACGAAGCCAGCCACTTTGGGCGTTGATGGCAGATACATCGTCTCAGCATTTTCCAGCCGGAACCCGGCCGAGGCAAACATGGCTTCGGTATCGCGCGTCAGGTGGCAACCGCCCGCAAGCGGCTTCCACACAGGTTCGATCCGTCGCTGCCACTTCGACACGCCTTCATCGGGCGCAAGGCCATGTTCGGAGAACAGGATCTTGCCGCCGGGTTTCAGAACACGTCGCACTTCCTTCAGCGACGCCTCCCAGTCCGGAATTGTGCACAGGACGAAGGTTATGACGACCGTGTCGATGGAATCATCTTCGAGCGGAATGGATTCTGCTCCGGTCTGAAGAAAATCGATATGGTGGCCAATGCCGAGGCGTCCCGCTTCGCGGCGAGCCTTGTTGACCATCAATTCGGAAGGCTCCAGCGCATAGAGATGGTCGACCTTGTTGCCATCATAGAGCGCGAAATTCGTACCCGATCCTGCACCGATTTCCAGCACCTGGCCGGTGGCCTTCGGCACGACTTTCTCGCGCTGTTTCATGATCGGCTTGGTGCTGCAGGCACACGCTACAATGTGCGGGACAACGTAGCGATCCCACGGGTTCACTGACCCGGCTCCTCAGTGGAGGAATAGCCCGGGAAGCGCTGTTTCTGGATCAGCGTCTTGGTCGCCTCGGATGGGCGCGCAATGAGCGCGTCCTGAGAGATGTTCACAACATACTCAAACCGGTCGCCCATGGGCTGGTAAGTGGCCGAGCCGTACTGCGCGTCAATGCCGAACCGCCCGCCCTGCTCCTCGGCCAGGCGATGCACATCCAGCCCCGGATTGGTTGCCAGGGCGATCCCATTGGTTGTCGCCTCGGTCACTGAATCCGGTGTGAAGCGGCGCGACATGCGGCCTTCGATGAAGTCGAGCCGGTATATCGAGTCATATCCCAGCATATTGGCCATCGGCTTGAACTTGATGACCTGCGCACCGATCTCGAATTCGTTGCCGCGCAGCACTGGCTGGGCCCCATTGGCCTCAACCAGTTTGCGACCATCGGAAAATGTCAGATCCAGTGTGTAGGCATTAGCTTCGCCTTCGACCGCTTCAAACTTGATATTGGCGGCGTAGCGTTCCTTTGTCAGGCGCTTGTAGGTCTGCAGGTTGAGCCCGGCAAAGGCCACGACCCCCGCCAAAGCAAGCATTCCGGCGCCAAAGGTCAGGCGAACGGCACCAGAACCTGCTTTCAGGCGTGCCAGTTTTCCAAAACCTGCAAACAGCAACATCAGACCGATCACGGCCGCAATTGCTGGCAAAATCCACCAGATCAGTCCCATACACCACACCTCCTGATAACAGGTCCGGATTGGCCCCGCCTTCCACCTGCCAATGACTATAACATCTTCTTAACGATTGTTTAGCGCATCCCGCAGCCGTCAGTTCCCTCGCAAGCCGCACCTGACTGCAAGCTGAATATACCAATCTGCTCTACAGCTGCCCGGCCAGCAAGAGAAAGTCCAAAGCCCCCTGCCCAGCCCGGATAAATCCTGCTAACCGCCAAAGCATGTCCTTTCGCGATTTCATTCTCCTGTTCGCCGTGTGCCTTGTCTGGGGCCTCAACATCGTCGTCACGCGATGGGTTGTTGCCGATATCGGCGTGCCGCCGATTTTCTTCGCGGGCATCCGCTTTGCCGGAGTCGCCCTGCTGCTGCTCGCATTCCTGCGGCCAAAGCCCGAAGACCTGAAAATGCTGTTCCTGATCGCCATGTTCATTGGCGCGGTACACTTCTCTCTCCTCTTCATGGGATTGCAGAATGCCGAAGCGTCCGCGGCCTCGATCACCGGCCAACTGGGCGCGCCCTTCTCGACATTGATGAGCATGGCATTTCTCGGCGAAACCATCGGCTGGCGGCGCGGTCTCGGCATCATGCTGTCCTTTGCCGGCGTTGTGCTGATCGCATTCGACCCGGCCAGTTTCACCATCTCCATCGGACTGGTCTACATCACCATCGCTGCCTTTGTCGGCTCGGTGGGCGGCATCCTGATGAAGCGTATGGCCCCGATCAAGGCATTGCGCCTGCAGGCTTGGGTCGGCCTGTTCAGCTTCGCCCCGCTCCTGATCACGTCCAGCATGATCGAGACAGGCCAGTTGGAGGCCTTGTCACGTGGTGGATGGCAGCTGGCCGTGGCCTGGCTGTTCGCCGTGGTCGGCGTGTCCATTTTTGGCCATGGCGGTTTTTATACGCTGATCAAGAAATATGACATCTCGCTGCTCTCGCCGCTCACCCTGATGACGCCCGTCTGGGGCGTCGTGTTCGGCATCGTCCTGCTGAACGAACCCATCACGGCACGCCTGATACTCGGTTCCGTCATCTCGCTGTCTGGCGTGTTTGTCATCGCCGTGCGCCAGAACAAGACCCTGCCGGATGCGGCCATCGTCAAGAAAATGGGATCCGGAGGCAGCTGATGGACATCACGCAAACGCCGAGTCCGAACTTCAACATGCGCAAGCACAAGCTCGACATGCTGGTCCTGCACTATACCGGCATGGCGACCGGCGAAGAGGCCCTGGAGCGCATGTGCGACCCGGCCGCCGAAGTCTCTGCCCATTACATGGTCTGGGAGGATGGCCGCATCACCCAGCTGGTCGATGAGGACAAGCGCGCCTGGCATGCAGGCGTCGCAAGCTGGAAGGGACAGCAGGATCTGAACTCCCGCTCCATCGGCATCGAGATCGTCAATGGCGGGCATGACTTCCCCTTGCCCGATGGCAGCCTGCCACCCTATCCGCGCCCGCAAATCCATGCCCTGCTGGATCTCGTCCACGACATTCTCGGTCGCCACGATATTCCAGCCACGCGCATCCTCGGTCATTCCGACATCGCGCCCCTGCGCAAGCAGGACCCCGGAGAGCATTTCCCGTGGGAACGGCTCGCCCGCGCCGGCATCAGCCTGTGGCCGGAATTCGACGGCACGACGAAAGAGATCATCGGCAAAGGGCTCGAACGCGGCACCTCCGGCTCCAGCGTCTGGCGTCTCCAGACCATGCTATCAGAAATCGGCTATGGCTTCGACGTGACCGACATCTATGGCGAGACCTGCGAGAAGGTGATCACCGCCTTCCAGCGCCGCTGGCTGCCAGAGCATGTCACCGGGCAAGCCGACCTCAACACGCTGCGCCGTATCGGCGTCATTCACGCGCTGTTTACGGCCTGAGCCTCAACCGCTTCGATCTCTTCATCCTCATCTTCCGCAATCACCTCTTCCCGCTGCATACGTGCGGCCCATTCGACCGCCAGCGCTGCGCCAAACAGAAGCGCCGAAACCGACACTGACAACCAGATGAAGCCAAGGATCACCGAAGCCAGCGCACCATAGAATGTGTCGAGCGCACTGAATTTGAGGTAGAGGTGATAGCCCCAGGTCGCGACCAGCCAGGCCAGTGCGCCAGCCGCAGCCCCCATTGCCTTGGCCCGGTGCCCCTTCACCCGCCCGTGCAGGGACAGGGCAATAATCAGATAGAACACCGCAAAACAGGCGATCCCCTTCCCCAGCCACAGGGTGGAGGCAATGTCCGATACGGTCTGCGCCAGTTCGAACGCAATATAGCCTTCCCGCTCGGTGATCAGCGACAGGATCAGTTGCAGCGCGCCCAGGATCCAGACCGACAGGATAAGCAGCGCCGTCATCAGGATCGATACGCCCTGGAAGCGGATAATCCGTGTGCGCCGTTCACTGCCTGCCACCATGCGGATGCCGGTAATCGCGGCCTTCGCGCCTGAGCTTGCGGTGTAGAACACCACAATCACCGCCAATAGCGCGCGAAAGGTTACGCCCTGCGGCGTGGACTCATGGATCACATCAAGGTCGGCCCTGCTGAGCGGGGCCACGGCTGAGACCAACACCTGATCGACCGTATCGCCCAGTTGGCGGCTGAGATCTGCCGGTAGCAGCGCAAACAGCAAGGTCAGGGTCAGATAGACAATCGGAAAGATGGAGAACAAGGCATAGAAGCTGATCCCACCGGTCACGATCCGCACTTCCGGCTTCGACAGGCGGACAATGGCGCACCAGAGCGGCGAGATCACCCAGTGCCGGACCGGCTGGGGCACAGGCAGCTTCTTGATCCACTTCAGCATACAGCCTCCATTGGTGAGACCTTCCATATGGAGCAATTCGCGTCCCCGTCCCACCTTTTCCCTATCTGGTCCTTTCCGGCCCCTTGCCGGACAGGGACACATTACGCTATGACCCCCGCATTCCTCGTATTGCCGCGGCTGCTGACCCGCACAGTATGAGGATCACCACCATGACACACCCACAGGATCGTGGGGCGCGTCGGCGCATCAATCGCCAGCGCCCGGACACATACCTTTCCCGCAGCCAGCGGATCGACCGCTATGGCGTTGAGAAGCAATGGAAACACCTTTATGGGCGAAGCGTGAAACTTCGCCGCGCGCAACAGATCGGAAAGCTGTGGCCCCGCCGCGAATGGGAGAAACTGATGGCCGAGGCCGACCCCGTAAACGTGTTGTTCGTCTGCTCGAAAAACCAGTGGCGCAGCCCCACTGGCGAGGCGATCTTCGCCAAAGCCGACGGCATTGCGACACGCTCTGCCGGCACGGTAAGCAGTGCACGGCGGCAGGTCTCGCTGGAAGACATTCGTTGGGCTGACCTTATCCTCGTGATGGAGGAAAAGCATGCCGCACGCCTCAAGGCCGATTTCCGTCAGGATATCCGGTTCAAACGCCTGCACGTGCTCGACATTCCGGACGACTACAAATTCATGGACACCGATCTGGTCGCACTGATCCGCACAGCAGCAGAGCCGCTGATTTTTGGAAACAGTTGACCCGTCAGACCATGCCCCCATCCGTCGGCAGGTCCAGCAGCAATCGCCCGGTCAGTTCCCATGTCGCGGGGGCGGTCACGATATGCTGCGTCATCGCGTGCGCGTCGCGAAAGCGGCGCTGCAGATCAGAGGATTCGAACAGGGACGCGCCGCCGCCAAGGTCATACAGGGTACGGCAGATGTCTGCGCCGGTCCGCGTCATGTGCGTACACGCCATGCGCAAGGCTGCGCGGCGCTCGACCGGAATGCCTTCACCCGGCTTCACGCCAAGCGCGACGGCCCAGGTCTCGTCCAGCTCCGCCATCATATAGGCACGGGCTGCGCGCCACTGGGCCTCGGCCTCGGCAAAGCTCGCCTGAATGGTCTGGCGCTCGGCCAGCGTTTTCCTGCTGCCCTGGCTCTTCTTGGCGCTGGCGAGATCCTTGAAAGCATCGAGGCTCGCCCGCGCATTGCCCATCGCCACGGCCGATACGCCCAATGACAACAGGCCAAAGGCCGGGAACGTATAGAGCGGCCCCGTTTCGCGGGGAACATCCGTAATCAGAGAAACAGACCGCGCCGCCGGCACGAAGATATTATCCACCGACAAATCGCCGCTACCAGTCCCTTTCAGGCCCATCACATGCCATGTGTCGTGCAGGGTCGCCTCGCTGGCCGGGAACACCATCATGCGTTGATCTGGCGCGCCGGATGGCAGGCGTTTCAGCTCGCCATCCTCGAACACCATGCAGCCGCCCGCCAGCCAGCTGCAATTGGCTGAGCCGGAGCCCCATTGCCAGCGCCCGCTGACACGATAGCCATCGCCTTCCACGTCAGCCCGGCCCATCGGCGCAAACACGCCGCCTGTGATCGTCAACGGTTCAGCATAGATTTCCGTCGCCATGTCCGGCGCCATATAGGCGGCGTTCATGGAGGTCGTGCAGGCAATCATGGAGCACCACCCGGCGCTGGCATTGGCGCGCGCGATCTGTTCAACGCCCTCGATGAATTCTCGCGCCGTCAACTCCAGCCCGCCATAGGTCTTTGGCGTCATCATGCGGAACGCGCCCGCCGCCGCCATCTTCCCGGCAAGGTCAGCAGGCAGCCGCCGCGCGTCTTCCATCTCGGCCGCCCGGTCGGCCAATTCCGGGGCGAGTGCATTGAGCGCCGCCTGCAAGGTCTCGTAAGTCGTGATCTCGGTCATGGCTCACGCTACCCCAGCCTGCCTTCCCTTGCCCAGTCCTGACGTGGCGCGATGGCGGGCAGACGGGCGATCACCCGCCTTCAGCGACCGGTATCGGCACGGTCCGGCTCGCATCATTTGCGGCCTTCACCGTATCCAGCATTTGATCCAGGTCTTTTCGGTTGAAAACACTGCCGCCAATAATGACCATTTCAATGGCGTCCGTCGCGCCAATATCCTCCAGCGGATTTTCCCGCAGCAAGACGAGATTTGCCTTCTGGCCAGGACGGACCTGGCCCGTGGACGTACCCATGAAATCCCCGGGGACCGACGTGGCCGAGGCAAGGATCTGCGCCGGGCTCATGCCAGCCGCCTGCAAAGCTGCCATTTCTTCATGAAGGGAAAAGCCCGGCACCCGGACGGGCACGTTTGCGTCTGTCCCGGTCATGATCGCCACGCCGCGCGCCATGAACGCCTCGAACAGGATGTGCTGGGCTTCGGCATAGGTTTGCCAATAGAGGCGGCTGCGCGCCTTGCGATCATCATCCCACTGGTCTGGCCAGCGGTAAATGTTCACATCCGGCAGCCACCCCATACCGCGTGACGTGATCACGGTGCCTTCCGCGATGCCGGGATTTTCATAGACCAGCTTTGCAGCGCCCAATTCCGTTTGGAGGTCCGACTTCTGCCTCTGGAAACTGTCGATCAGTTCCAGCGTGGAGGTCACGGAAATGTCGTGCGCGATCATCTGATCCGCGACATCCTCGCTCCGTTCCCGGACGAAGGTCAGGAAGTCTTCCGCTGTGTCGGCACCATAACCGCCAAACTCGCGGTCCAGCGCTTTGACGAATTCTTCGACATGGGCGACTTCGCTCTGATGGGATGCCCACAAATCCTCCAGACCGGTCGCCACCGGCAAATGCCCGACCAGCGGAATATCATGCTTGGCCGCCGCTGCGCTGAGGGCGATGTAACCTTCGCGATCCAGATAGCTGCTGGCTTTCAGCGCGTCATACCCTTTGGCGACATAGTCCTGGACCGCCTTGTCGACCTGCTCTGCTGTCCGCACGATGGTCTTGTGCTGCACCCAGCCGACAAATGCGCCCTCCATCGGTCCAAAGGTCGCAAATTGTGGCGCGACCGCAAAAATGTCCGGTCCGATCCTGCTGCCCTCGATCTCGTCCCTCCAGCGCAGATTGACCGGCAGGCTGTTCATGTCCCGCACCTGCGTCACACCATTGGCCACATAGAGCAGAAGATCATTCTCGCTTTCCCAGAGATGGACGTGCGAGTCTGTAAAACCCGGCACGAGATACATGTCGCGCCCGACAAGCGAGGGGATGCCTCTGGGAATTGTCGTCGAATTGCCAACGGATCGGATTTCCCCGTCCCTGATCGTCACGATCTGGTCCGGCAGAAAGCGATCTCCTTCCGGCGCAAGCACGTTCACATGGAAGATGGCATAACTGTCCATACCCTCTTTCGACAATGCAGGATCGGCCACTTCGGTCAGGCCGCCATACATTCTCGTCAGCTCACGATCGATGAACAGGTAGGAAGATACCGCGCCGACCATCATGACGGCCGCAACGCCCAACACGATCCTGACAATCCATTTTCTCATTTCGCCAGCCTCCATCTAGTCACCGTCTACATTGTCTTTGCCTGCGCATCTAGACAGTGTCAAGAGACGTGCTATCAAGACGGATGGCCTCAACTGAAAAGTCTTCCCGGAAAACTTACCATCATGGCGATCTCGCCAGTGAACTGTTGCGCGCGGCCGAGAGGGAACTTTCCGAAAACGGTATTGAATCCTTTTCCCTGCGCGCGGTCGCCAAGCGCGCGGGCGTCAGCCACGGGGCCCCTGCCCACCATTTCAGGGATGCCCGCGGCCTGCTCACCGCGCTGGCGGCGTCCGGCTTCCGGCGATTGGTCGCCACACAGGAAGCCCGTCAGGACGCGGCCGAGCGCGATGTGCGCTCACAACAGATTGCGGTGGGGCTTGGCTATATCGATTTCGCGCTGGAGAACCCGGCCCTGTTTCGCCTGATGTTCAGCTCGGAAAAGCCTGACCGAACCGTGGCAGATCTCGGAGCGGCCTCCATCGCTGCCTATGAGAAACTGATGTCGGGCGTACGCAGCGTCGTCGGAAACAATCCCCCCGATGATCCCGGCGCGATGAAACACGTCATGGCCTCCTGGGCCATGGCGCACGGGCTGGCCGATCTCATCGTCTCGGGCCGGGCCGAACGTCCGTTGAACTTCAGTGCCTTGTCCCCCCAAGAGCGCGACGCTCTCCTCTCGGACTTGATGGCCAGCCAGCTTGACGTCCGGTTCGCAGTTGACTTCCCACCGCCTGCACCCTGATCGTGACGCTGACAGGGAGCACGCCGGAAAGGCGGCCAGCCGGACGGGAGGGTTTATGCCGGACACAACCACGACAGAGCGCTTTGGCGACTTCGTTTCGCTGGAACGCGCAGGCCGCCTCGTCACCGTCACGTATGATCGCGGCGACGGGCTGAATGCGCTCTCCATCCGGGGCATGACCGAACTGCGGGATGTGGCGCGGGCACTGGCAGACGATGATTCCAGTTCCATTATTGTCCTGACCGGCACATCTGTCTTCTCCGCCGGGGCAGACCTGAAGGATCCCGACCGCAAGGGCCGTGACGAGATGACCCTGCTGCAGCAACGCAGCGCCGTCCGGCTCGGCCCGGACATGTGCCAGGCCTGGGCCGATCTTGAACAGGTCACCATCGCCGCCATTGAAGGCTTCTGCATAGGCGGCGGTCTGGCGCTCGTCGCATCCTGTGACCACCGGGTCTGTTCGGACACGGCGGAATTTCGCCTGCCGGAAGTCCCGCTCGGCATGAATATGAGCTGGCGCTCGGTCCCCCGGCTCGTCGCCCTGATGGGGCCATCGCGCGCCAAGCAACTCATCATGCTGGGCCGGAAACTGAACGCCCAGACGGCGCTGGACTGGGGCCTCGTCGACGAGATTGCCGCGTCCGGCAAGACGCTCACAGCTGCCACCCGTCTCGCCCGCGACTATGCGGCCCTGCCCCCGATCGCGCTGCGCATGACCAAACAGGCCATCGACACCGCCGCCCAGCCCCTTGCCTTTGCCACCAGTTACATGGACCGCGATCAATTCCTGCTCGCCAGCCAGTCGAATGACCAGGCCGAAGCAATCCGCGCCTTCCTCGAAAAGCGCACCCCCGACTTCTCGGGCGACTGAAGCATGACTGGCGCCGAGCAGGTTTTCCGCCTATATCCCCCTCTAGACCAGACGGCCGGGCAGCCGCTGGTGCGCGGGCAACTGCGTACTGGAGGAAAGTCCGGGCTCCAGGGAAACAGGGCGACGGCTAACGGCCGCCCGGCGTGAGCCGAGGGAAAGTGCCACAGAAAGCAAACCGCCTCCCCTTCGGGAGAGGTAAGGGTGAAAGGGTGGGGTAAGAGCCCACCGCAGGCCTGGCGACAGGACTGGCACGGTAAACCCCGCCCGGAGCAAGACCGAATAGGGGGCACATATGGGCTGTTTCACGCCCGTGCCCCGGGTGTGTCGCGTGAGGTGCCTGGCAACAGGCATCCCAGAGGAATGGCTGCCAGACCGTGGCAACACGGCGAACAGAACCCGGCTTACAGGCCGTCTGGTCTTACTTCCCGGTGCCGCCATACGGCAGCATTTGATCGAAGATCGAATGAAGGAAGAAGAGGCCCGCAGCGCAAGCAAGGGCTGGTCTCCTGCCCGAGAATCAATGGCCGGGAAGCGAGACGCAATGTGCACGCACTGCCCCCCGCATATGAAACCCCATGAAAAGATATGAAATGCCCCTGAGACGCTGCCTAAGCCTCCAGCATCGTCTCGAACCCGCCAAAGATCAGGCGCGCACCATCGAACGGCATCTCCATGCCCTGCATCCGTTCATCACTCTCCAGCTTCGCCCAGGCCGCATCACGCACCGTCTTTGACGGCCAGGTCACCCAGGAAAACACGATCCCTTCGTCCGCTTCGCGCATGACCGCCAGATGCATGGATGTCTTCTTGCCCTCCGGCACATCCACGCCCCAGCATTCGGTGACGCTCAGCGCGCCGTATTCCTTCATCAGGCCGGCCATCATCTTCGCCTGCGCCAGGTAGGCCGCCTTGTTCGCCTCCGGCACGGCCGCCATGAAACAATCGACATAAGTCATCAGCTATTTCTCCCTCTTGCCCGGCAACCTGCCGGAGCCCGCCTTATCCTACCTTGCCCAGAGGAATTATCCCACACATGCCGAGTCCGGCCCCTGTGTCGCCATTGATCTGACCAGAAACTTATCCGACGCACCCATGGCCGTGCCTACACTGCGCACATGACTGACGCCTTCGCCACATTGCGAAATCTGCCGCCCCATCTCCAGACCCATCGGTTCTGGATATGGGTGCAGATTGTGGTGCTGACTTTCTTTGTGCGCCATGTTCGCAGGGATGCGCGGCAGATGCTGGTGCAAATCACGTCGTCCGGCGCGGTCCATATCGCGGTCATTGGTGATATGCCGGGCACAGCCAAAGCTGACCCGCTCAGCTTTGCGCCTTCGCGGGCATTTCTTGCAGCCATGTCAGGATTTGAACCCGAGCGGGGCGGTATCTGCTCACCCCGAACGCATTCGAGGCCTGGAATTGAAATATGTGTCCCCTCAATTCCAGATTCCGGCCGAGACCGGAATGAGCAGACTTCGGTGAGCTTGCCCCTGCCAGAGACCTGAACAGAACTCGCGCCCCACAATTAGGTTCCCAAAAAAAGCGCCTTTTCCGGCGTCATTTGTGCAGCATTCAAAGCACGATACAACAATGGGGCCATCTGGCCCCATTGTCTGAACAAGTTTCCCGTTGAAAATGCGCTAGACCGAACCGGCCTGCATTTCCTGGATGAAGGCATCCGCATCGGCGATGGAACGCTCCATCTCGGCAATCAGGGCCGCGACATCGGTCTCGATATTACGTGTCTCATCGCCCAGCGCCGCGATCGCGCGCGCATTCAGATTGTGTTTGAGAAACAGGACCCGGTCCTTGAACACGGCCAGCACCGGATCCATCGACGCGGCAGCCCGGTCCATCTTTTCGACCAGCACGGCATAGCGGTCGCGTGTCGCCTCCAATTGCTCGGCCGAGGCACGGCGCAGGCCCGGATCGGAATATTCTTCCAGTTCCTTGCGCCATTCCACAAACAGGTCGCGGGAGACTTGTTTCATGTCCTTGATGCGTTCGCGCACGCGATCCGCCTTCTCCTCGGACCGTTCATAGGCGCGATTCAGGGAGTCGTAAGACGCTTCCAGTTCGCCAGCATCAAACGCCACAACCGACCGGAAGGCTTCCAGCGCATTGGAAAACTCCGTCTTTGCATCCGCCTGGGCATCCGCTGCATCATTGACCCTGGACACGAGCAAATCTCGCTTCTGGTATCCGAACTGCTCCATCGCGCCGTAATAGGCGGTCGAGCAAGCAGATAGTGTGGACGTGGCGAGAGCTGCTGCGAGCATTGCAGCGTGTAGACGACTGGACATGATGGACACGAAACCCCTTCCCCGTGAATTCAATCGCCCCTGTTTGCCGTGCGTCGCCCGATCCGTCCAGTTGCGCGGGCAAAAAGGTTTCATGACCCTGCCGTAATGTGATCGCATTTGCTGTATGTTCTGAATCCTATGGACGCCGTGGCTCGATTTCCCTTCCGCCTCTACCGACAGATGGACGCCGATCCGCGCCATTGGCAGGTCGCGGCCTTGGGCGGACTTTTCACGCTCAGTTGGATGACCAGCGATTTCGGCGTCACCCTGCCGACCCTGTGCCTCTCATTTACCGGAGCCATGATCGCGCAACTGCTCGGCACCACATTATCGAATGCCCGAGACGGCAATCCCTTCCTGTATCGCTTCGAATGGAAGTCTGCCCTGATCACAGCACTTGGAATCACACTCCTACTACGTGCGGCCGATCCGTGGATCTGGTTCGCGGCGGGCTTTGTCGGCATTGCCCTGAAATTTCTCGTGCGCATTGATGGCAAGCACATTTTCAATCCCGGCTGCATCGGCATCGTCATCATGATGCTTCTGCTCGGCAACAAGGCGTGGGTCTCGCCCGGTCAATGGGGTCAGGCACCCCTGGTCGCCGGCTATGCGATGGCGCTGGCCGCACTGACCCTGTCCAGCGCCAAACGACTCGATATCGCCCTCGGCTTCCTGCTCGGGTTTGCCGCAATCCTGTTTGTCCGCGCGGCCTGGCTCGGCGACCCGATGGTGATCCCGATGCACCAGATGAGTTCCGGCGCTTTGCTGATCTTTGCCTTTTTCATGATCACTGATCCGCGCTCCACCCCAGACAGCCGCCTTGGCCGCATTCTCTTCGCGCTGATGGTCGCCGGCCTCGCCGCCTGGTTCACAATCGGCCCGAATGTGCGCGGCGCCCCGCTGATGGCGCTGGCCGCCCTCGCCTGGTCCACACCGGTTCTGGACCGGTTTCTGCCCGCCCACCGCTTCCAGTGGAGCCAGCCACGGTCGGCCGCTTCGCCCAAACAGTTGAACTATTCGCTCATGCCACTTCAGGGGACAAAGGAGACACACCCATGAGACTCAAATCGCTAGCCGCAGCCTTGGCGTTGCCCGCGCTCGGCCTCGCCTTCGCAGCGCCGGCTTCGGCCTTTTGCGGCTTCTATGTCGCCAAGGCGGATACCGACCTCTTCAACGACGCCTCCAAGGTCGTGCTCGCCCGTGACGGCAAACGCACTGTCATCACGATGGCGTCCGACTTTCGCGGTGATGTTTCCGAATTCGCGATGGTCGTGCCCGTGGTCGATATTCCGACCGAAGAACAGATCCACGTCGCCAACCCGGCCTTGATCGACCATATCGACGCCTACACTGCCCCGCGTCTTGTCGAATATTACGACGAGAACCCCTGCGAGATCGCGCGTCGCCAGAAGATGATGGAAGACATGGCAATGATGCCTGCGCCAACCGCCGCCGGCATGATGGAAGAGGCCGAAGAGCTCGGTGTCACCATTGAAGCCGAGTACGAGGTTGGCGAATATGATATCTTGATCCTGTCAGCAGAGGAGTCCGATGGACTGATCACCTGGTTGAACAATAATGGCTACAAGATTCCGGATGGCGCAGAAGAAACCGTAGGTGCCTACCTCAAGCGCGGAATGAAATTCTTCGTCGCCAAGGTAAACCTCGAACGCCATGACGGCTCGTCCATGCTGCGTCCGCTTCAGGTTGCCTATGAGGATGAGGACTTCATGTTGCCGATCCGTCTCGGCACAGTGAACGCTGAAGGCAAGCAGGAATTGTTCGTCTTCGCCCTGACTCGCGAAGGCCGTGTGGAAACCAAGAACTACCGCACCGTGAAACTACCCTCTGACATGGATGTGCCGATCTATATCAAGGACGAGTTTGCCGATTTCTATAAGGACATGTTCGCCCATCAGGTCGAAAAGCAAAACGGCAAGGCCGTGTTCATGGAATATGCCTGGGACATGTCCTGGTGCGATCCGTGTGCGGCCGAGCCGCTCTCTCGCTCGGAACTGCGCGAACTCGGCGTGATGTGGCTGGACGAAGACACCGATGATGACATGCGCCCCGGCTTCGGTCCCCAGCCGGTCGATGCATTCGTGACTCGCCTTCATGTGCGCTATGACGCCGAGACATTCCCGGAAGATCTGGAATTCCAGGTTACCGGCGACCGCTCCAATTACCAAGGTCGCTACGTCCTGCGTCACCCTTGGCGCGGCGACTATGGTGAGTGTGAAGCAGCCGGCGACTATGCCGTAAATCTGGTCGAGCGCTGGGACGACGAAGCAAATCAGCTCGCCAAGCTGACCGGCCGCGACTTCGATGCCATCAAGACCAAAATGGCATCGCTCGGCTATTCCGACGCGATCCTGAACAATGTCAGCGTCGAGCCGAAAGAGAAAAAGAACTGGTGGCAAAAGCTTTGGGGCAACTGACCCCAATCTGAGTTACCATCTGGCGAAGGCGGGCTATGAACAGGTCCGCCTTCAGCCCTTCAGCACACCAAGGAAGGCATCAACTTCCTCAGGCGTTGTGGCCCAGGAACAGACCAGCCGCTGGCTGCCGCCCATCCAGGGATAAAACACCGCACCTGCATTGTGGAGTACCGAGACTTGCGCCTCGCTTAGCAGCGCGAAGACTTCGTTGCCTTGTGGCTCGAAAGCCAAGTCCACGCCTTGCCGCCGCAAGCCCTCAGCCATGCGCCGCGCCATCTCGTTCGCATGCGTCGCAAGGTCTAGCCACAGCCGATCCGCCAGCATCGCTTCGGCCTGCGCAGCCAGATAACGCATCTTGGGCGGCATGTGGCCGGAGCGCTTGGCGCGCGCTTCGAGTTCACGTTTCTTCTGCCGCGCCTCGCCGAACAGCAGAATGACCTCACAGCCCATCGCGCCGGTCTTGGTCAAGCCGAAGGTGAGCACATCGACGCCTGCCTTCCAGCTTATCTCGGCTGCACTGGCCCCGGTCGCGACCAACGCATTTCCCAGCCGCGCGCCGTCCAGATGAACCACCAAACCCGTCGCATGCGCCTTTGCGGCATAGTCTGAAACTTCCGCGACGCTGTAAGCTGTGCCGTTCTCCGTTAAATTCGTCAGTGAAAGGACATGCGCCGGCGTCTCATGCACGAAATCATGATTGATGCGAGCCAGTGCCTCGTCCAGTTGCGCCGCGCCGATCTTTCCATCTGGCCCCCGCAACAAATGCAACTTACCACCGCCAGAGAAAAATTCCGGCGCGCCGCGCTCGTCCACGGCGATATGCGCCCCGGCATGGCAAAGCACAGCGCCGGTAGGCGGACAAAAGCAGGACAGTGCCAAGGCGTTCGACGCTGTGCCGGAGGCGGTCAGCCAATAGTCGAAATCATCCGTACTGAACACATCCGCCAGTATGGGACGCAAACGCTGCGTGACGGCGTCATTCCCGTAACTCGCCTCCAGTCCCGTATTCGCGGCGGCGAGCGCCTTCAGCACATTCGGATGGGCTGGCGCGGATGTGTCGGAAGAGAAATTCATCAGATTTGCGTGTCCGGAGTCTGCCACATCAGATGCTGGCCACCATCACTGGCGATCATCTGGCCGGTCACGCTGTTGGCGGAAATGAAATAGCGCAAAGCCTTGATGATCTCTTCCGGGCTGGAGCCTTCCTGGGTCAAAGTCGCGGCTTTCTCGGCAGCGAACTCTTCTTCGCTTTGGTGTTTAGACCGCAGCGTCGGCCCTGGCCCGATGCCATTGACGCGAATATCCGGCGCGAGAGCTTGCGCCAAGGTCTGCGTTGCCTGCCAGAGCGCGGCCTTGGAAAGCGTGTAGGTGAAGAAGTTCGGTGTCAGTTTCCAGACCCGCTGGTCAATCATGTTCACGACCAGCCCCTTCTCCCCTTTCGGCAGCGCATCGGCAAAGGCCTGCGCCAGGTGGACCGGCGCGCGCAGATTTGCGTTCATGTGCGTGTCCCAGCTCTCGCGCGTATGGCTGGAAACCGTGTCTTCATCGAAAACGGAGGCGGAATTGACCAGCAATGTCACCGGCTGGCCGAGCTTCTCCGCGGCGTGCAGGATCAGATCGCCAGTTGCAGTCTCATCCGAGAGGTCGGCCTGAAGCGTGATCGCCGCGCCACCTGCCGCACGAATGGCCTTGGCGGTCTCTTCGGCGCCATCAGCGGAGGAATTGTAATGGACGATGACCTGCCAGCCATCTGCGCCCAGCGCTTCGGCCATGGCCCGCCCCACTCGCGCGCCCGCGCCGGTGACAAGCGCCGCGCCCGGCCTCATGCCGGAGGGGTCAGGAACAGGCCCAATATGTCGAACCCGTTCACCAGTCCGTAGATGTAGACCGCATAGATCAGCAGCATCAATATCCCCATCAGGCGACCAAGCCGCGCGCGGGTCAGGATGAACCCACCAATCAACAGCGCGGCAAAGGCCATGACCCAGTGGTCATAATGGGTGAAAGTCGGTGCAATCTCAATCGGCCCGAAGAGCGAGATGATGCCGCCCGCCCCGAGGATGTTGAAAACATTGGAGCCTAGTACGTTGCCGATAGCGACCTCGCCATGGCGGCGCAGGGCGGCGGCAATGGCCGCGCCGATCTCCGGCAGGGAGGTCCCGATCGCCAGCAAGGTCAGGCCGATCCATTCCTGCGGCACGTGGTAGAACTCGGCGATTCCAACGCCGCCGGCAATGATCAGGTGCGCACCCAGCACGAGGCCACCAATGCCGAGAACGATATAGGCCAGAGAGCGCGGCAGGCTGAGTTTTGGCGCCTCTTCCAGTTCCACGCCGGGATCTTCGCCCGTCGCAACGGCCTTGCGCGCCATGTAGAAAGTGACAACACAATAAGCGATCAGAATGGCCAGGAACAGAATACCGCCTAATACAGTCAGGGGGCCCATTCCGGTCAGCAGGATCCAGACGGCTGTGGCAACGAGCATCGCCGTCAGCGCGCGGCCCTGCCCGTGACCACCGGCCACGAACGGCATGATCAGCGCCGGAATCCCCAGGACGAGAAAGATGTTGGCAATGTTGGAGCCGACAATATTGCCCAACGCGAGACCGGCCCGGTCTTCCAGAGCCGCATTCAGCGAAACGACCATTTCAGGGGCCGACGTGCCGAAACCGACAATGAAGATACCGGCAATCAGGGGAGAAACGCCAAGGCGTCGGGCAACGGCAACCGCGCCGTTTACCAGGAAATCCCCCGCAAACGCCATAATAACAAGCCCCCCGATCAGGGCGGCGATCAGGGTTAATTCAGGCATTCGCCAGGCTCGCTTCTAGTCGAGGCGCTTGTATTCAATGAAATTCAGGATGCCGAACACGACCACTATGGAGGCAATGGCGATCAGAGAAGGATGGATCATGGTGCCGTCTCGCTGTTGTTTTCTTGAGCATTTCCATGCTTTGCACCGCTAATAGCGTGCGTTGCACGGCTTGGCGAGCCTCAAACGGCAGGAAGTTTGGCCTCTCTTTGCGTAATTTTTCATATTGGACGCGCTCCTCCCATAGTGTCAGGACACCGCATGCCTTCCCTCAGAACCAGGTTGTTCCACATCTATGCCCGCCTTCGCCGTCCCATGACTCTGGGCGTGCGCGGCCTCGTCGAGAATCCAGACGGAAAGATCCTGCTGGTACGTCACACGTATATTGCAGGCTGGCACATGCCCGGCGGCGGTGTGGAGCGGGGCGAGCCCTGCATCGAGTCGCTCCGCCGGGAAGTGGAGGAAGAAGGCGGCATTCTGCTGAACGGGACCCCGAGCCTGGTCGGGATGTTCTCCAATCACGCATCTTTCCCGAATGACCATGTCCTGCTCTATCACATTCCTTCGGGAATATGGACGCAAGGCAAGGCAACGGCAGTCGCCGAGATTGCCGAAACGCGATGGTGCTCGCCGGATGACTTGCCTGACGGAACAACCAACGGGACGCGCCAGAGACTGGTAGAATTCTACGGGAAAGCACCCCTCAGCCCGTATTGGACCGGCTTAAAACGCTGAGTTCAGGCACCCGCCATTGCGAGGAAGGCTGGCAGGCACAGGAACATCAGCGCCGCCAGCGCGACAATGACCAGACGGGTCGTGGGAGTGGTGCGTGATCTCATCCACTCCTTGTCTGCCGTCATTAAGTCTCAATGCGGGCCATTCGCCGGAAAGTTCGTGATTTTGCTGCCCCATTGGTGCCACAAGTTTTAACGGAACTTTTGCCATCGCGGATGATTGTAAATGCGTGGTGGGACACGAAAGCAGACACGCCCCATCGCATGAACGGCCCTTCCGGGCGCCAAGGTTGCCCCTCATCCTTGCGCTCGCGAATTGAAATGCGGAACGCTGGCTCTGCCCCTTGGGGCCAGCGTTCTATTTCACCCGGCCGGCTGCTCTCATATATTGTCCGGCCGTCCACCAGGACAGAACCGCCGCCGTCCAGAGCAGTCCGACAACGGCGACCGTGGCCACAATCGCCAAGACTGACGTTCCCGTGGAGACTTCGCCCCCGGCATCCGGGCGCAAGACAGCCAGCGGCAACATAAGGCCGATGATCGCCGCCATCTCAAACCCTGTTTTCCACTTCGCCAGATTAGAGGGCACGATGGCAGAGCGTCCGCGCGGCGTGGCGCGGAACCAGGTCATAAACACATCGCGTGCAATAATCATGGCCGCCGGCACATAGATTAGCCAGGTCTGGAATTTCAGCCCCAGACCCAGCAGGGCCGCCGCGATCAGCAACTTGTCGGCGATGGGGTCCAGCCAGACCCCGAACCGACTGTGCGCGTCCAGCTTGCGGGCAAGCCAGCCATCCAGGAAATCCGTGATTGCCCCGGCCAGGAAAGCAAGGAAGGCAAACTGGAACCAGAGCTGTTGCAGCGTGATCTGCCGGGACACGGCGTCGGCATCAAGTCCATTCGGCAACGGGCTGAGGCGCATAGCCTGCCAGAAACCGACCAGCACAAACCCGGCAAACACACAGCGGGCGATGGTCAACGCATTGGGGAGCCATTTGAAATTCATGGCTGTCACCTGTGCCAGCGCCCGCGCGCCCGCGCAATCATGAAACTGTGGAGCCTCTCGCCTCCCCCCCGCCCTACAGGTTGAGAGGCGAAAGTCTCATTAGTTGGTATCGCCGGTTACATCCTCGATCGCGACGTCGTAATGGCGATTGCAGAACTGGCAGTCGATACCCAGCGTACCATCTTCTTCGGTCATCTCACGCAGGGACTCGTCCGGCATCTGTTTCAGAGTCTCAACGAGGCGCTCCTGATTACAGGTGCACCGGTCATCCAGCGCTTGTGGCGTTTCCATCGTCACACCCTGTTCGTGGAACAGGCGATAGAGCAGTTCTTCCATTGGAAGGTCCGGATCGGCCAGTTCGGCATCGGTCAGCGTGGCAAACAGGGCCTCGGCTTCACACCAAGGCTCTTCGGTCTCTCCGCGCGCATCATCTGCCGCAATCCTCTGCACCATCATGCCGCCAGACACCCAAACCGGATGCCCGTCTTTCCGGTCCAGTTCGGCGACCGACAGTTTGAGGCGCGTCGGCACCTGTTCCGACATCTCGAAATAGTCCTCAGCGCATTCACTCAGAGTCCCTTTCGAAAGAGGCACGATTCCCTGATAGGGCTGGATCGCCGGATTGTCCTGGATGATGATCAGGGCCAGACGCCCGCTCGGGCCGAACAGTTGAGGCATGTGCGGAGCGTCGCCCTTGTTCACCTTGTCCAGTTGCGCCCAGGCTTCGGCATCAAATTTGGCATAGCCGCGCACACCGCCATCAGAGCGGTACTCACCGACCAGCATCGACACGGGACCATCACCTTCGGCCTGAACCAGCAGACGCCCCTCGAATTTCAGCGACGCGCCTACCAGCGTCGCAAGCGTCACGGCTTCGCCAAGGATGCGCGCCAAATTCTTCGGATAGTCATGCCGTTGCAGGATGCCCGACAGGCTGCCCTCGCCCATACGAACGGCACGCCCGCGAATGGGACGGTCCACGATCTGGAAATTCGTGACAAAGTCGGTGACGGCGTAAGCAGCGTCGGTCATGGGAGAATACCTCGATTAGGTGCCCCCATGTGGCAGCGGCATGCGCCTATCGCAAGAGGGCCACCTGTTAGACGGGGGATCAGGCCGAGCAGCTACCTCCGCCGAGCACGCAGAAGCTGGCGCACCAGGGATGGTTCAGCTTGACCGGATTGGCTGTCGCCTCGGCAAGTGTGGCGCCCAGTTCGAAGGTCGGATCGTCCACCAATAGCGTGCAGGCTGTCACGGTCGCCCTGCCGGCACCCTTGCGGCGGATCACCATGCGCTGGTTGGCGCACATGATGTCGTCAGGGGACTTGTTCAGAATGCCCCAGCAATCCGTAGTGATTTCTGGTGGGTCGTCCCGGGCGATCATTTCAGGGAACAGGACGAGTTGCTTTGTATTGGTGGGATCTATCGACAGACCCAGTGCGCCAGCAAGCGCGCCATAAGCTGCGCGGGCCTCGGCATCATCCTCATTGAGGGCCTGACGTCCGGCAATGGCCACCTGTACGGCGCGTTCTCCCAACCATTTCAGGCCCTTGCAGGCCTCTTCGAAGGCCCCTTCTCCGCGTTCAGCGTCATGAATGGCCGGATCATGGGAATCCAGCGAGACACGCAGCACCATCCGTTCGCCATAGTGCGCCGCCAGCCGGTCTAGACCCTGCTGGATGCGCGGCCGCATCATCGGGCGCATGGCATTGGTCAGCAGGAGCAGGCTATGCCCATCCGACAAAACGTCTTCCATGATGTGGAGAATATCCGGGCACATGAAGGGCTCGCCGCCCGTAATGCCGATCTCGATGGGCTGGTCGATCTCGTCGAGGAACTGCCGCACATCAGATCGGCTGAGATAAACCAGTCGGTCATTGCGGGGTGAACTTTGAATGTAGCAATTGGTGCATTCAATGTTGCACAGCGTTCCGGTGTTCAACCAGAGCGTCTTCAAGCCCGTCCATCCGACGCTGGCGCGGGTCTCGCCCTTCGCCGTCACGTTCGGGTCAGAAAATTTCGTCGGGGTATAATCACTATCGGCCATTCATCTACGTTTAGCGCGATCCGGCGGCGCTTCCAGCGGTTTTGCAGCAGCACACCCTAACGTGAAGATTGCCGTACTCGTCGTGAGCGCTAGTTTGGCCGTCATGTCTGAAACCACCCAGCAGCAAGTGTTCGAAATGCTCACCTCAGGCGATGATGGCCGGGTGTGCAGAGACATTCCCGACAGCGCCTGTCGCGAAGAGGCCGGCAATTTCTTCACCCATGTTGCCAGCCTGTCGACCAGCAAGATCTCGGATGGGCTGATCGACCCCAAGCTTGTATTGAGCTGGTTGATGACCACGCTGGGCGCACCGGGCTGGATGATCGGCCTGCTTGTCCCCATACGCGAGGCGGGAGCGCTGTTGCCGCAATTGTTCACGGCCGCCGCGCTGCGCCGCCTGCCCCAGCGCAAGTGGGCCTGGTCAGTCGGCTCGGCAGTCCAGGGATTGTCAGCGGCCAGTATGGGGCTCGCAGCGTTTTTCCTGGAGGGTAAGGCGGCGGGTTACGCCATCCTTGGCGCGCTGGCGGTTCTCGCGCTCGCGCGGTCGGTCTGCTCGGTCACCTACAAGGACGTTCTGGGCAAGACGGTCTCCAAATCCCGACGCGGAACAGCAACCGGCGCGGCCAGCACGGTCGGCGCTGCAGCGGTCCTGATCTATGGCGCGCTCCTGGCCGTCGGTTGGGTCGACCGGATGAGCCTCGTGATTGGCGGGCTGTTGCTCGCGGGTGGGCTCTGGATGACGGGCGCAGCGCTTTTCATGACATTGGAAGAAGAACCGGGATCGACCGAAGGCGGAGGCAACCCCATCGAATCCTTCCGGGACAACTTCAAGCTGCTCGCTGAAGACCAGCAGTTGCGCCGTTTCATCCTGGCCCGTGGCCTGTTGATCTCAACTGCACTTGCTCCGCCCTTCATGGTCGCGATGGGCGCAAGGAACAAAGAAGCTGACCAAATGCTTGGGGGACTCGGCTTGCTCGTTATTGCATCTGCGGGCGCAGGCCTGCTCAGCTCCTATGTCTGGGGCCGGCTTGCTGACCGGTCGAGCCGGAAAGTGCTGATCCTGACAGCGGCCGCAGCAACGCTTGCCCTGTTGACGACACTCGGCCTGAATGCGGCGGGGCGACTGCAGGATGTCTGGGCACTCCCGCTTGTTCTGTTCGTTTTGATGATAGCCTATCAGGGCGTGCGCCTTGGTCGTTCCACGCATCTGGTGGATATGGCGAGCCAGGACAACCGTGCGGCCTATACCGCCCTTTCCAACACGATCATCGGCACGCTGCTCATTCTAGGTGGCGGGTTCAGCATCGTTGCGCACATGGCAGGAGAAGCAGCGGTCCTCGGCTTGCTCGCCGTTATGAGCGCGCTCGCCATTCCGGTCGCCATGGGTCTTGAGGAAGTGCAGGAGCGCTGACGCCTATTTATCGAGGCACCAGCGCAGGATGGCCTTCTGGGCGTGCATGCGGTTCTCGGCCTCGTCAAAGACAAGGCTCTGTGGCCCGTCAATGACTTCGGCGTCGACCTCTTCGCCCCGATGCGCTGGCAGACAATGCAGGAATTTCGCACCGCCAGCGGCCATCTCCATCAATTCTTCGGTCACCGCATATGGCTCAAGAATTTCAAGGCGGCGTTCAGCGTCTGCATCGCCCATGGAGACAAATGTGTCGGCAATCACGACGTCGGCGCCGGCCACGGCTTCTTCCGCAGTTTCATAGAGGTCGATCCGGCCCTGCAGGTCGCGGGCGATTTCAATATCCTCATCATCCGGCGCGAAGCGCGCAGGCGTGCCAATGGCGAGAGAATAGCCAAACTTCGGCGCGGCATGGATCAGGCTGGCGCAAACGTTGTTGCCATCGCCAACCCAGGCCAGCCGCGCACCTTCAAGTGTGAAGCCATGCTCTTCCAGTGTCTGGAGGTCCGCCATGATCTGGCAGGGATGTGAACGATCTGTCAGGCCGTTGATGACCGGCACGGTGGCATGCTCGGCAAAGGTCTCGACATCGGAATGATCATTGGCGCGGATCATCACCGCATCGACGAAGCGCGACAGGACGCGCGCAGTGTCTTCCACCGTTTCACCCCGTCCCAGCTGCATGTCATTTGATGTCGCGGTGATCGACGAGCCGCCCAGCTGGCGCATCGCCATGTCGAAGGAAAAGCGCGTCCGGGTTGAGGATTTCTCGAAGACCATTGCCAGCGTATGGCCTTCCAGCGGGGCCCCCGTGTCCACCCGTCCCTTTGGCCAACCCGCACGTGCTTTCTTCATCACATGAGCCATATCCAGGATCTCGCGCAGTTCGGCGGACTCCAGATGCCAGAGGTCGATGAAATGGCGCGGGGCGGTTGAGCTTGTCATCCGGAGATACTCCTGAGGCGGGCGGGAAAGCGGGGCAGATAGCCTGTTTCAGACAATTATTCCAGTCAGGCCGGGCGATTGCACCAGCTTTTGGACAAGATGAATAAATTCTAATTGAGAATGACTTGCAAACATCCGACAGGCATGAAATACATAAGTTGAGAACGAGTCGCAAATCAACAGGAGCGCCCCATGTGTCTGCCAATTGATGATACCGCTATGCTTTGCTGGCTGAAGAGCCAGATGACGGTTCTGGAAGCCTGGCGAAACGAGCTGACTTGCCGCCCGGACACTACCGACACGATGATCAATCGTGTGGAGCAGCACTACACATGGTTGAGCGAAGAAATATCCCGCCTGGATACGCCCCGGCGCGCTGCCTGATACCCCTTTGCCGCAACGCAGGGCGAGGTTTTGCCCACCTCGTTTCCTCCCATACGCTCACCTGCGTTGCGGCAATTCCTTTCCGAAACTCCCCCGCAGATCGATACTGGCGAAGATGACGTGATTGCCCTATGTCACGGGCACATCAGTGCCCATCCAGCCAGGGAGCTTCATCACTCATGGACAATGTTCTCATCATCGGTGCCGGTGCCGCCGGATCCGTCGTCGCGCAGAAATGCGCCATGGACCGCGACACGTTCAAGCATATCCACCTTGCCTCGCGCCGACTGGAAAGCTGCGAGAAGGTCGCCAAGCTGTGCCAGACACCGATCGAGATCAGCCAGGTCGACGCCGACAATGTTGCGGAGGTCGTCGCGCTCATCAACAAGGTGAAGCCGGATCTGCTGATCAACATGGCCCTGCCTTATCAGGACCTGCCGATCATGGATGCCTGCCTGGAAACGGGCTGCAATTATATGGACACGGCGAACTACGAGCCGCGCGATGTCGCGAAGTTCGAATATTCCTGGCAGTGGGCCTATCAGGACAAGTTCAAGGACAAGGGCATCACGGCCATTCTCGGCTGCGGCTTCGATCCGGGCGTGACGAATATCTATTGCGCCTATGCGCAGGAATTCCTGTTCGACGAGATCGAGTATATCGACATTGTCGACTGCAATGCCGGCGATCATGGCAAGACCTTCGCCACGAACTTCAACCCGGAAATCAATCTCCGCGAAGTGACCCAGGACGGCAAATACTGGAAGGACGGCGAGTGGGTGGAAATCCCTGCCCTGTCGATCAAGACGATGATCGACTATCCGGAAGTCGGCCCGAAAGCTTCCTACCTGATCTATCACGAGGAAGAGGAAAGCCTCGTCAAGCACATCAAGGGCCTGAAACAGATCCGTTTCTGGATGACCTTTGGCGAAGCCTATATCAAGCACCTCGAAGTGTTCAAATCGATCGGCCTGATCGGCCTCGAACCGATCAAGCACAAGGGCATGGACATCATCCCGATGGAGTTCCTGAAGGACCTCCTGCCCGTCCCGTCATCCCTGGCCGAAGGCTATACCGGCAAGACCAGCATTGGCGTGATCGTGCGGGGCACAAAGGACGGCCAGCCACAGGCAAAGATGATCTACAACGTGTCCGACCATGCCAAGACCAATGAAGAGGTCTCCGCGCAGGCCGTTTCCTATACGACCGGCGTGCCGCCCGTTTCAGGCGCGGCGATGTTCTTCCGCGGGGAATGGTCCGGCCACGGCGTATTCAATGTCGAGCAATTCCCGTCCAAGCCCTTCCTCGAAGACGTCGCCAAACGCGGCCTGCCCTGGCATGTCATCGACGTTGATGGTGGTGATCAGGAAGACTTGTTCGCGGTGGAGACCTAGGCCAGCTCTTTCCTCATGCGCAGGATCGGCACGATGGTGCCATCCTCGCTGGGCCTGGAGAGGTCTTCGACGAGCCGATAGCCGCACGCCTCATAGAGTGGCACGCCGGTCGCGGTTGAGCCCATCTCCATGGCAGAGAACCCTTCGGCCCGCGCGGCAGCTTCGCTGGCGTCGAGCAACATGCGGCCAATGCCGCGCCGGACGAAATCCGGATGGGTATACATGGCGCGAATCTTGGCCGGCTCGGCCTTGGGGTCCGCCGGGGAATCGTCCCGGCCGGCGGTCGTGTTGCCGCCATAAAGCGTGCGCCGCCGCGACCAGCCCCCGCATCCGGCCAGCGCGTCGCCCTCGAAGACGAGAAAATAGGTGCCATCCGCGACAAGCAGCGTATCGACACCCATGCTCTCGCTGGAGCGCTCGACCTGTTTTGAATCAAGGAAGTGTGGCAGGAGTCGCGCCATGGACTCCGCCATCAGCGCCTCAATCGCCGGAATGTCGTCCAGCGTGGCGACTCGCATATACAGGGAAGATGTTACCGTCATTCGACCCGCATCCTATCTGCGCTGCACACTCCGCAAAAGCCGGAACGTGCGCGCCGCTAATAATGTTCGCTCAAGGCCCGTTGATGAGGCATAAGCGGGCACCCAAGGACCAGACACCATGACCCCACCCGCCCTGCCCGATCATATCCCGACGCCCGTCTTCGTGCTGGACGCGGCGCGCCTGCGCGCAAATCTGGAAACGGCCCAGCGCGTGCGCGAGGCGGTCGGGTGCAAGATCTTGCTGGCGACCAAGGCCTTCTCGCTGCCGGCGGCCTTCCCGTTGATGACCGATTATCTCGACGGCACCACAGCCAGCGGCGAGCAGGAAGCCATTATGGGGCATGAAAGCTTCGGCAAGGAAGTTCATGTCTATTCCCCGGCCTATACCGAAGCCGAAGTGCGCCGCCTGACCGAGGTGGCCGAACACATCTATTTCAATTCCCTCGAACAACTGGAGCGCTTTGGCGACATTGCCCGTGACGGCGGCGCCAAGATCGGCCTGCGCGTCAATCCCGGCTATTCCAATGCAACCGTGGGCGGCGACCTCTACAATCCGTGCGCACCAGGCAGCCGGTTTGGCGAAGTGCCGTCAAAGCTCGACCAGGTCGACTGGTCCGGCATCGACATCTTCCATGTCCACGCCCTGTGCGAGAGCCTGCACGAGGGCTCGGTCGGCCTGATCGAATTCGTCGCCGACAATTTCGGCCAGTATATCGAGCAGGTGAACACGGTGAATTTCGGCGGTGGCCATTTCCTGAACAAGGAAGGCTATGACGTCGACGCGCTGATCGCGGCCATCAAAGCGTTCAAGACGCGCTTTGGCGTGGAAGTCGTGCTGGAGCCGGGCGCGGGCCTCGTCGTGAACACGGGCGAGCTGTATGCGACCGTGCTGGCGCTGCACTGGAACGAGGTGGATCTGGCGATTCTCGATGCCTCCGCCTCGACCCATATGCCGGACGTGCTGGAAGTGCCCTACCGGCCGGACGTGATCGGCGCGGGCCAGCCCGGCCAGAAGGCACACACCTATCGTTTCGGCGGCAAGACCTGCATGACGGGTGACGTGATCGGCGAATACTCCTTTGACGCGCCCCTGAAGCCTGGCGACACGATCATCTTCACCGACCAGATGCATTATTCCTTCGTCAAGACGAACACGTTCAACGGCACGCCGCTGGCAAATCTGGCGGTCCGCTGGGAAGACGGCATCATCGAGAGCCTGTCCGATTTCGGCTATGAGGAATTCCGTCGGCGTCTGGGACGCTGATCGTCAGTCCTTGAAGCGAATGTCCTGATCATTCCCGAGCGAGGGAATGCGGCGCCGCGCTTTCGCCACAGCGTCCAGATCCAGATCGGCAAGGATCACACCCGGTTCATCATCCGCCTTCTCCGCCAACACCTCGCCCCAGGGGGAGACGATCAGAGAGTGGCCGAAGGTCTCGCGGCCGTCTTCATGCTTGCCGCCCTGCGCGGGGGCGATGACGAAGCTGCCGGTCTCGATGGCGCGCGCCCGGACGAGGACATGCCAGTGCGCCTTGCCCGTCACGCGCGTGAACGCTGCCGGGATCGTCAGGATGCCTGCGCCCGCCTGCGCAAGCTTGCGATAGAGATGCGGGAAGCGAACATCATAGCAGATGGTCATCCCCAGCTTGCCGAACTCGGTCTCCGCCAGCACGGCGCGCTCGCCCGGCCGGTAGGCGCGGCTTTCGCGATAGCTCTGCCCGTCGCCCACTTCGACATCGAACATGTGGATCTTGTCATAGCGGGCCCGGACGCTGCCATCCGGCGCGATCAGGACAGACCGATTGGCCAGCCGGTCCTCGCCTTCGAGAGTCACGGCGATCGAGCCGATCAGCACCCAGATGCCAAGCTCAGCCGCCAGCCCGCGCATTGCCCCGAGCGTCTGGTCATCCGCCTCCGGAACAATCTTTGGCCGTGCCTTGCCGGGACGTATGTCCAGCAGGTTCGTCATCTCCGGGGTTGCCACCAGTTGCGCGCCCTGCCGCGCCGCATCGCGGATCAGGCCGGAAGCCGCAGCAATATTAGGTGCGATCTCCACCCCAGACCGCATCTGGACACCGGCAACTCTTACTTTGCTCATATGTTCATTCTAACGCAGCCGCGCAGCCATGCCAGCCTCAATCCTCTAGCCTGCCGAACCAGTCGAGTGCGGCTGCTAGCGCAAGGTCAGGTCCGTCGCCATTATCGGCCACAACCTGATAGGGCGGAGACCATTCATGGCGCGGCGTACCATTCAAATGGGCAAGGTCGTAAGCGGGTAGGCGGATGGGGAAGCCGGTCTGGCTGAGCCGGTAATCTTCAACGCCTCCAGCCAGGCGCGCCATGTCGCTGCCAAACACCTCGCCCCGCTCGATGCCGTCAAAGCCAATGGCCACCCCTTCGCCCATGCTGCCTGTCCAGCGACCGACCAGAACAGCAACCGGGCCTTTCGCCGTCCAGTCTCCATGGGGCTCTGCGGTCTTCACCCATTCCGGCGCGTCCGTCGGACGGATTTGTTGATATTCCGCCGCCTTCGACAGGAAGCGGCCCAGTATGGGTTCTGCCACGTTCGTGTCGCCACCGCCGGGTGTGTCGCGCAGATCGACGATCCATGAATTTGCCTCTCGCATCGTGTCCATCGCGGCATCGAAGGCGGCGACCGTCCGCGAATCCCCGAGCGAGTCATGCAGGCGGATATACGCGACATTCCCGTCCAGAATCCGGGACGACAGCGGCACCTGCTGCGCGTCAGTGACATAGCCATCAAGAGACAGCGTCTCAGACTCGGAAATGCGCGAGATGGTCACCGAGCGGGGCTCATCGCGGTAGCCCGCCGCCGCCGCGTTCAGCGCCCAGGCCTTCTGGGTCTCGCTAGAGGAAGCATTCTTGGGGTGGAGGCGCGTAACTATCGCATCGGCCAGTGGGCGACCATTGATGGCGACAATCTGGTCACCCACTACGAGACCCGCTCGCGCCGCGGCGCTGCCCGGCCGCACAGCCGTGACGCGGTCACCTTCGAGCCAATAGTCGGACCCTGACGGCACGACACGCGGCGACATGCCGGAATGCGTACCGAACGTCGCATGTGGATCGTAAAGCGCATCGACCAGTGTTTCGAGCGCGCGCAATTGTTCCGGCTTAGTCGTGACGGGGCCGAGCATGCCGGCGAAGCCTGCACATGCGGCCTCCCAATTTTCCTGCCGGTCCGGGTAATAGGCATAGTCGGTACGGACGAGCTCACAGAGCTCTGCTGCATCAGCCAGAGTTTCCTGCGACAGGTCGGTCACAGGGGCATCGGGCGTACACCCTGACACCAATAGGGCCGCCAGGAGATGTTTTGGCTTCAGCCTTCCCATTCTGACAGCGCAGCGTCGATGATGCCGGTGGCTTCACGCACATTATCATCCGTGATGACAAGTGGCGGCGCGAGACGCAGGACCATGTTCCCGGCCACACCGACCAGGAGGTTCTTGTCACGGCAGACGCCTTGCAGGCTCTTCGGATCGGACTTCATCTTGAGACCGGTGAGCAGCCCTTTGCCGGTCACCGCTTCGACCTTGTCCGGATGGCTGTCAGCAAGGCTTTTCAGGCCCTGCGCCAGTGTGCCGGAGACCCGGCGCACTTCAGCCAGGAAGTCTTCGCTGGAAATGATGTCCCAGACGACATTGCCGACCGCCATGGCGAGCGGGTTGCCGCCATAGGTCGATCCATGGCTGCCGGGCTGCATATGTTCGCCGACCGCTTCGGTCGTCAGGCAGGCGCCAAAAGGGAAACCGCCGCCAATGCCCTTGGCCGAGCACAGGATATCCGGCGCGGCGCCTTCAACCCATTCGTGAGCGAACAGTTTTCCTGTCCGGCCCATGCCGCACTGGACTTCATCATAGATCAGCAGGATGCCGTGCTCGTCGCAAAGCTCACGCAGCCCGATCAGACAGGCGTCGGGCATGGCACGTACGCCACCCTCACCCTGGACAGGCTCAACGAAAATGGCAGCTGTGGTCGGCTGGGCCGCTGCCGTCTTCAAAGCGTCATGGTCGCCCCATTCAAGGTGCACAAAGCCCGGCAATTTCGGACCAAAGCCTTCGAGATATTTCGGATTGCCACCGGCATTGATCGCGCCGAGCGAGCGACCGTGGAATGCACCGGTGAACGTAATGATGTCGATGCGCGCTTCATTGCCATTCGCCCAGTGGTATTTGCGGGCGGACTTGATGGCGCATTCGACGGCTTCGGTGCCGGAATTGGTGAAGAAGACGCGGTCAGCGAATGTATCGCGGCAGATCTTGTCGGACAGTTCTTCGGCGCCGCGCACGCGGAACATGTTGGAAGTGTGCCACAGCTTGCCGGCCTGCTCCTGCAGGGCCTCGACCATGGCGGGATGAGCGTGGCCCAGCGCGTTCACGGCGATGCCGGCGATGAAATCGAGATATCGCGTGCCGTCCTCGGTGAAGAGGCAGACGCCCTCCCCCTTCTCGAAAACCTGCTCGGGCGGCCGGTAGACCGGCATGATGTGCTGGCGCGGATCGCTCATGATAACTCCTTGCGTGCGCAAAATCCTGTTTGGTCCACGCTTGGCCGCGCCGATGGGCGAAGTCAACTCACGGGCTGGTGCACGCCCGCTACAAGCTGACGATTAAGCTGTACTGATCCGCATCATGAAAAAAGTTTAATCGAAAAACGATAATTATGATTGACGTTTATCGATAATCCCTTATTGATAATCAGGAAGCCAAGACGGACCGGGGTGATGTCCAAAACGCCCCCTACCTCACCTGAGCCGTTGCTCCGGACCGTCCTGGTGGACCTGAATTTTTTCGGAAATGAAAAAAGGCGCGGAGAGCTTCCACCAGCTTCCGCGCCTTCCACCGTTTGCAGCGTTTCCTCCCAGAAACTTGCCGTGTCATATGGCCGCGCTTTATTGCGTGTGTCAAGATTGTGAATTCAAATTTTTCAATATGAGCAATTCTTCAACATTTGCTGCACCGCCCAATAGTGACAGGGACTTCAGAGCAGCCTGACTCCATGACGAATTTGCAGACACCGCCAGAACGGCCTCGCTTTTCAATATTATTCCATCTGAAACAATTTTCAGCCCGTTCGCCTTGAGCGTCGCGCCGGTCGAAGTGATGTCGACAATCACGTCCGCTGCGCCAGTGGCAGGCGCTGCTTCGGTTGCCCCCGCGCTTTCGACGAGCCGATATTCACCCACGGACTTGGCGGCGAAGAAGCGCCGTGTCAGCCGCATATATTTGGTGGCTACCCTGAGACGGCGATGATGCGCCTTGCGGAATGCAGCCCCGGCAGCTTCCAGATCAGACATCGTGTCCACATCAATCCAGGCCTGCGGCACGGCGACGATCACATCTGCACCACCAAAGCCGAGTCGTTCCAACACATGGAAATCCTCTGGCCCCGTCGGCGCGAGGTCCTGCAACAAATCTTCACCCGTCACGCCCGCATGGATACTGCCATCGATCAGCCCCTGTGCGATCTCGCGCGCGGAGAGAAGCCGCATATCGACTTCGCCCAATCCCGAGATTTCCGCCTGGTAGCCGCGCTCGCCACCAATCTGGCGCACTTCAAATCCACGGGCTTTCAGCCACTCCTCGGATTTCTCCTTCAGCCGTCCCTTGGAGGGGATCGCAAGTGACAGAACGCTCATGCCGCCTCTCCTTTTGCACGCAGGATGCGATCTGGCCGGACCACGCCGCCAATACCTGACGCCGAGGCCCTGGACCGGGACAGGCCTTCGATCAGGCCATCATAGCGCCCGCCCGAGGCGAGCGGCTGGCGGGAGGTCAAATTCTCACCGAACGATTCGAAGACAAAGCCATCATAATACGTAAACCGCCGACCGAAGCCGGACCGGAAGCGCGCCTCGCTGGCGACGCCCGGCACTGCAGACAGGATCGCCTCCATTCGGCGGGCAACCCGTTCGATTACGGAGGATATGGCCGCGAGCCCGTGTTTGTCACTGATGGTGGCAAGCACGTCAGCCGCCTCCCCTGCAGGGCAGTTCACACCGGCAAGGTCAGACAGCGCTGCCCGCGCCGCCTCCGGCACACCACCTGCGGCATGCACCGCCGCCTTTCCGCGCAGACCCGCGACGATTTCGGCAACGCTGCGGGTACCGATCATCGGAATGCCGCGATCACTCAGAACTTTCAAAAATGCGTCTTCCGCCGCCTTCGCGCCGCCTGCATCCAGAACGGGCTGAAGGTCTGACGCCGGCGGTTGAGGCGCAGCATCGAGCAGCTCGCTGACCCCGCCCTCCTGCCGGAAGGCCCGCTTCAAAAGGTCTGTCGTGATACGCGCAAGACCAAGCGCGTCCACAAAGGCTGGAAAAATCGAGAGGTCGCCCATTTCAGTCGCCGTGGGCGACACATCGCAAGCGGCAACGGCTTCGCGTACCAGCGCAAAAGCTTCAGCGTCCGCATCTGCGCCGCTTTCGTTGCCGAACCATTCAAAGCCGACCTGGGTGAATTCCATCGGGTCGCCAGCAGAGGCCGGCAGTCGGAAGGCCCGCGCGGCATAAGTGTAGGCCTTGGCTCCGTCGCCACCCGCAGCGCGCCTGTCCGCCTCCTGCCCCGCCACCGGCAGGGTGAGGTCTGGCCGCATGACCATTTCATTGCCGCGATGATCGGAGAACACACAGAGACGTGCCCGCACCGCTTCGCCGGAGAGCTCCAGCGGGATATCAGACGGCAGGATATAGGCCGGGTCTACCGGTTCGGCGCCCGTTGCCTCGAAAACGCCGCGTGCTGCAGCGGCGAGAGTCTCGTGCGTCATTTCTGGGCCTCGGTGATCTTGCGAATAGCTTCGACCATTTCGGCGCGGGGCACTTCGAACTGACCTGGACGGGCTTCCCGGTATTCTTCGTTGGACTTGATGGCTTTCGCCTTGAGCGCGCCCATTTCAAGGTCCTTGATCGTGACCGTGCCTTTGGCCAACTCGTCCTCTCCCACCATGACGACAGCAGGCGATGACCGGCGGTCAGCATATTTCATCTGCGGCCGCATGCCGGATGCACCCATATAGGCCTCGGCCCGGATACCAGCCCGGCGCAGTTCGGTTGCGAGCTGCAAGGCGCTGGTCGGGTCTTCCTTGTCGAAATTCAGCACGACGACCGGCCCATCGAGCTTTTTGGTCTCGCCCATGATCTGCATCGCCGCCGCGAGACGGGAAATGCCAATAGAGAAACCGGTGGCCGGAACTGTTTCGCCGGTAAAGCGCGCAACCAGGTCATCATAGCGACCGCCGCCTCCGATGGAGCCGATGCGATAGGTCTTGCCGTCTTCGCCGGTCACCTCGCGGAGCAGTTCCGCCTCATAGACAGGACCGGTATAATATTCGAGGCCGCGCACAACCGATGGATCGATCACGACATCGCCTTCCGGCGCGCCGAGCGCTTCCAGTGCTTTTGCGATGGCTTCGAGTTCAACGAGGCCAGCCTTGCCCTCTTCGGTATCCCCCGTCGCCTTGACGAGATTGGCCAGCGTTTCAGCGCGCGTGTCGGCCCCCGCCTGAGCGAAGGCGAGTACGCGGGTTACTTCTGAAGCGCCGAGTCCCGCCCCTTTTGTATAATCCCCGCTCTCATCCATACGGCCTGCGCCGAGCAGGTCCGCGACGCCCTCGGCGCCAAGACGGTCCAGCTTATCCAGCGCGCGCAGGATCGCGAGGCGCGTGTCCGCGCTTGTCGCGCCGACTCCATCAAGCACGCCATTGAGCAAGCGGCGCGTGTTCACGCGGATCACGAACTCGCCCGGTGCCATGCCAACCGCGCGCAGCGCTTCGGCGCCCATGGCGATCATCTCGGCATCGGCATGATAGCCCGGCGCGCCAATCGTGTCGGCATCGCACTGCCAGAATTCACGGAACCGGCCGGGACCCGGCTTTTCATTCCGCCAGACCGGACCGGCGGCATAGCGACGGAACGGCTTGCCCAGCGACTGGCCCGCCTCGGCCACGAACCGGGCCAGCGGTGCGGTCAAATCATAGCGTAGCGACATCCACTGCTCGTCATCATCCTGAATGGCAAACACGCCGGCATTCGGTCGGTCATCATCTGGCAAGAACTTGCCAAGCGCGTCGGCATATTCAAAGGCGCTGGTTTCCAACGCCTCGAAGCCCCATTGGCGGTAGACGCCGGTGATCGTCTCGACCAGCCCGGCCTGAGCATGGATCAGGCTCTCGCGCTTGTCCGGAAAGCCGCGCGGCTTGCGGGCAAGATCCTTGCCGGTGAGGGGCGGTGTGTCCTTGTCGCTCATGATCGTCTCAGGTCCTGGTTGCCGACGCGCTCCGCATAGACGGAGACGCACAGATTGGAAAGGCAACACGTCGGCGCAGCGCGGACCGGGCGCGGCCTGCCTCATCTGGTCTGGTTCGGAAGAATGAACACTTTCAGGAGGCGCAGCCGGACCGGTTCGCGCCTCGTCGGCGCGTCACGAATGATGGTGATGGTGGTGCAGTGCGATGTTCATTGCGTCGCCGGATACGCAGCCACCCGGCCGGAGTCAACCATTGGCCAGGCGGTCAGGCGTCCTGGCTGGCACGCTTGAAGGGCTTCTGCTGGCCGTCGCGGCGCTCGATCACCTTGAAGATGCCCGTGCCCCGCATCAGCAATTTGTCGCCCGTCCAGATGCGGCCTTCGACCGTGAAGATGTCGCCCTGACGACCGACAACTTCGGCCTTGCCCTCGACGAAGCTGCCCATCGACGCGCCGGAGAGGAAATCGCACATCAGACGGACCGTGACCCACCACGTGTCTTCATCCTTTTCGACCGCAGCGCCCCAGGCCATGTCGGCAAAGGTCATCATCATGCCGCCATGCGCGTTCATCATGCCGTTGGTATGGTATTCCTCGACCCTGAAGGCACGCGTCAGGCCGGTCTCGTCCCGCTTCTCGAAAAGCGGGCCAATCTGGCGGCCAAAGCCGCGATGCCATGGCAGGATGGAATAGCCTTCAGGCGTGTCGAAAGTCTGGTTTCTGGTAAGATCGTCGCTCATGGGAGTCGGATTAGCGCCTCCTGCCTGAGAGTGCCAGAGGCGAGACAAACTTCCTTTGGGTCAGTCGAGCCCAACAGCAGCCTTGGCCTCAGCCTGCCGCGCGGCGACCTTCTCAATATCGAAGCCTTCGAGGCTTTCATTGAAGAGGCGATAGAAATTCAATTCTGCTCCAAGGCGGAGGTAGGCTGCGCCCAATCCGATAGCGGCCCGGTCCATGAAGACGAATTCGCGTGGGATCTTAACGGGGCCCTTTTCCTTGAGCAGCTTGCGAACGGCAAAGGCTTCCTTGCGGCCATACTCGCCGGGCGTCACACCGTCTGCGACTGAACGCACGCGGTCGTCCAACAGTGGTCCATATATAAAGCGCGCCCAGATATTCAGCACTTCGACCAGCTCGCGGGACAAGCCGCTGAAGCCCCATTTCTCATAGGCGGCATAGGCCGCATCGAAATCGTCCGCCAGGATCGCGCGATAGAGATCGACCACGCCGCTAACGAACTCCGGCGGGAAGATACGGATGCAGCCGAAATCGAGCAGATTCAGCCCGGTCCCCTCCCCGGTCACCTGGTAATTGCCGAGGTGCGGGTCCCCATGGATCACGGCATGGGAGTTGAACGGCCCCCACCATGTCCAGAACAACATTTCCGCAATCCGGTTGCGCACCTCCTGCGGGGCATCCTCAAACGCATCCAGCCGCTTGCCGGATACCCAGCTCATGGTCAGCAACCGGTCGGTGGACAGTTCGGGCACAGGATCCGGCACAGTGACGAAATCACGATCGGCCAGCATGTTCGCATAGAGCGCCATATGCTTGGCCTCGCGCGCATAATCGAGCTCTTCACGGAGGCGGTCGGTGATTTCGACCACCATCGCGCTCGGGTCGATAGAGCCATCCATCCGCTTGAACAGGCCAAGCATGGTCTTGAGCTGGCCAATATCGGATTCCACCGCGCTGGCCATATCAGGATACTGCAGCTTGCAGGCGACCCGGCGCCCGTCATGCAGGGTCGCGCCATGGACCTGGCCAAGCGAGGCGGCATGCGAGGCCTCCTTTTCGAACGCGCCGAACTTTTCCTGCCAGTCGGCGCCCAGTTCAGCGCGCATCCGGCGTTTCACGAAAGGCCATCCCATGGCAGGGGCTTCAGCCTGCAGCTGGCTGAGTTCGGCGGCATATTCGGGCGGCAGGAAATCCGGAATGGTCGACACCATCTGGGCCACCTTCATCAGCGGACCTTTGGACTTACCGAGCGCAGCGGCCAGCGCACGGGCAATCTTTTCATCCCCCTGATCCCCCCCGAACAAGCTTTGCGTGGCGAAGGTTAGACCCGCGCCAGACAGGTTGGCACCAACCCGTGCGCTGCGCGCAATCCGGCCCGACAAGCGGTTGCGCTCCGGGTCACGGGGTGTTTGTGTGTCGTCCGTCATGGGTGGGATATAGGGTGCTGCCTTGAAAACAACCAATCGCGTATATTGTCGCCCTTTCCCGCCATATGACTCGCAATGGATGACAAATGCGTCATGTTCGCGGTATAGGCCCGCCTTCGCGAATTGATCCGCAACAGAAAAAGCGCATCGCCCTCTAGATTTTGCCGGCCCCGGGCAGCCGAATGTAGAGTGTCCCGAAAGTTAAAGGCTGCTGCAGATCAATTTGCCAGCGCCACACCGCGACGAGCAGGATTTAATGAATGTCTTACAAAACGCTTCTCACCGAGATTGACCAGGAAGCCGGCTTCGCCGTGATCACGCTCAATCGCGCCGAGAGCCTGAACGCCCTCTGCGAAGAGATGATGAATGAGCTGACAGATGCGCTGGATCGATTTGAAGCCGATCCGGACATTGGCTGCATCATCCTGACGGGCGGCAAGAAAGCCTTTTCGGGTGGCGCAGATATCAAGGAAATTCAGGAAAAAACCTATCCTGAGTCCTATTATGAAGATTTCATCAGCCGGAACTGGGAACGCGCAGCTCGCGCCCGCAAACCCATTGTGGCCGCCGTTTCCGGCTATGCCATTGGCGGGGGATGCGAACTGGCCCTGATGTGCGACATCATACTGGCAGCGGATACCGCCAGGTTCGGACAGCCGGAAGTGCGCCTCGGCGTCATGCCGGGCGCCGGCGGCACACAGCGTCTGGCCCGCGTGATAGGTAAATCCAAGACGATGGAACTCTGCCTGACTGGTCGCATGATGGAGGCTGAAGAAGCCGAGCGTTGTGGCCTTGTCAGCCGGGTCGTCCCTGCCGACGACCTTATGGATGCTGCGCGGGAACTCGCCCGCACGATCGCATCCATGCCTCTGGCGGCCGCCATGCTGACCAAGGAAGCCATCAAAGTGGCCTATGAGACTCCGCTTTCGCAAGGCATCCAGTTTGAACGCCGCATGTTTCAGTCCCTGTTCTCCACGGATGATCAGAAAGAGGGCATGGCCGCCTATGTCGAGAAACGCTCCGCTCATTTCAAAGACAAATGATGCTGAAAGCCCCGGCCCACCTGCTATTTCCTGCAACCAGCCTCAATTGCGCGGTTGACGCCTTCGCACCGTTTATGTATTCCCCCGCCTTCAGCCCGAAGGGAGCCCTTTGGGCCACAGGAGTTTAATATGGCTAATACCCGTTCCGCCAAGAAAATGGTCCGCAAGATTGCGAACCGCACCGAAGTGAACAAAGCCCGCCGCTCGCGCGTGCGTACTTTTGTTCGCAAGGTCGAAGAAGCAATCGAAGCTGGCGACAAGTCTGCTGCCCAGGAAGCGCTGCGCTCTGCTCAGCCTGAACTGATGCGCGCCGTGACCAAAGGCGTCATGCACAAGAATACATCATCTCGGAAAGTTTCGCGTCTGTCAGCTCGCGTCAAAGCGATGGGCTGATCGGACTTTCCCGATTGGAAATTTGAAACCCGCCTGATGGTTCAGGCGGGTTTTTTCATGTCAATCTCCTAATACAACAAATTGGACCTTTCGAGTTTCAACATCATTTCTACTGGATGTTTCATGGTAGGATTGCGAATTTGGGCTGACTGACGGGGTCCGGGTTGCGGTAATGTAGGGACTCGTCAGCGATCCTGAGAAACACGTCGATTTTCTGCAGATATCCACAGCCTTATACCCGCGCCCCCTGTTGACAGAACAGGTGCGAACAAATGTGTGGGGCGACTCACTCACAAAAAAAGATCAGTGCTCAAGCACCTGATTTGATTGCGGTTTGAGGTACAGTACGAAGAGTCAACTCATCAAATCCTGTTGTCGCATAAAAGTAGCACTTGTCAGCAAAACCCCCAGTGAGTAATTTCAATTTACCAACAGAAAAGTTCTCCCGACACGGAGTATTGAGTGTGACCGAATTTCGGTTCGGAAGGGAAACTGCGTGCCAGTTGGTCAGGGTGAAATTATAACTAGAAAATGGGGCTCGGCATGGACGGGAACAAACTCTTTGATTCAAAAACTGGCGTAGACTTCGAGAAGATGAATAAAGGCAAGAATGCTCCGGGCAAGGAGATTTGGCTGACTGTCAAAGCCCATCTTGCGACAATCCTCAACACCGCCGACTATGATCGCTGGATCGATGGCCTGCGCTTGGTCGCTGAGTTCAATGGCGAAATGGTGATCGCGGCGCGCGACCCGCTGTCTTTTGACCGCGTGTATGGCGCACACCGCCATGCGATCCAGCGCATCTGGCGCGAGCATGACCCGGCAGGCCGAGCGATCAAACTCGTCTGCTGGCGCACCGCGCCCGCTGAGCTGCTCGACATTGTCGAGGACCCATGGGCCAAGGCGGAGATCGCCGAGGCCGCGCCCGAGCAGGCGAAACCTGCCGGTTCCGGCTCCGGCGCGCCTGTTATGAGCTTTGAGACGCTCGTCACGGGTGAGGCGAACGAACTGGCTGTCCAGATGGCCAAACGCATTGCAGGCGGGTTGCCGGTCGGAACGCTGACAACCTTGTTCTACGGCCTGCAAGGCACTGGCAAGACACACATCCTGCACGCATTGAAGACCGCTGCAGAGCAGCGCGGCGAGGATTGTCACATTGTCTATCTGACGGCCGAGGAGTTCCTCTCATCCTACACTGATGGCGTGAAGGTGAAGGATACGAGCGCCCTCAAGAAGCGGCTGCGCGCGGCGACGATCCTGATGATCGACGATCTTCACCGAATCAGCGGCAAGCCCGGCACCGAGACGGAACTGTTTCAGAACATTCGCGAAGTCACGGCCAATGGCGGCCATGTCGTGCTGGCGGGTGATAAGGCCCCCGGCGATGTCACCGGGTTCAGCCCGCGCATGATCAGTGAGCTGAAAGGCGCGACCACTGTTGAGGTTGGCGCACCGGATGCAGGCATGCGGCACCAAATCATGCGCCACCTCGCTGACCACATCGAGGCCGGTCACCCGAACTTTGCGGTCACCGACGAAATGATCGCCGAGTTCAATGCCGGCATCCGTGGTCAGGCCCGCGAGATGACGGGGGCGATCTGGAACCTCTACACCGAAGCGGCCTTCGGCATTCGCACGCCCACAATGGAAATGGTTCACAAGATCATCCGCCGGACCGAAGGCGATGTCCGCCAGCCCTCCATCGAACTGGTCAAGAAGGCTGCCATGAAAGTGTTCGAGGTTTCCAAGGCTGACATGGAGAGCCCGAGCAAGGCACGCGCCGTGGTGTATCCACGCCAGATTGCCATGTATCTCTGCCGCGAACTGACCGGGAAATCCTTCCCGCAGATCGGCTACAGTTTCGGCAAGCGTGACCATACCACGATCCTGTACGCGCACCGCAAAGTGTCCAAGGCCTTGCCTGAGAACAATGAATTGGGCGCGCACATCAAAGCCGTGAACGAGACCATCCTGGAGCTACAGGCGGCAGGCATGAATTAGGCAAACCCAGCTGAGAGCGGCGAATCTACGATCGGCGCTTGGCTTTTGCCTTTGTTTGAGTAAGTGTGCTCGGCCCGCTCTCCCCACAGAGCGGGCCGATTCCATTCCGGACCGCCGGTTCCGGGCGGAAGCGGCAGGACTGGTGAAGAATTCCGGGCCTTTTCCAAGGCCCCCCGATGAACGGAACGGACGATGAAACTGACGATTGAACGCGGCGACCTGCTGAACGCACTCTCTCACGTGCAGAATGTGGTGGAGCGCCGGAACACAATTCCGATCCTCTCCAATGTCTTGCTTCAAGCAAGCAATGGCGAGCTGAAACTCACTGCGACCGATCTCGACATCGAGGCCGTGGACAGCGCGGATGCAACCGTCACGCGCGAAGGTGCGGTCACGGCCCCGGCCGGTACGCTGTTTGACGTCGTCCGCAAACTGCCTGCGGGCTCCGAAGTCGAACTGGAAGTCCAACCCGAAGGCCAGCGCCTCGCGATCACCGCAGGCCGCTCGCACTTTGAACTGCCGACCCTGCCAGCATCCGACTTCCAGACCATGAGCTCTGACGACACGCCGACCAAATTCTCACTTGGCGCCAAGGAATTCGCCCGTTTGATCGACAAGACCCGCTTCGCGATCTCCACTGAAGAAACCCGCTACTATCTGAACGGCGTTTATCTTCACGGAGCCAAGACCGAAGACGGTACGGCCGTGCTCCGCACCGTTGCCACAGACGGCCATCGTCTTGCCCTGGCAGAACTTCCGGCTCCCGCCGGCGCGGAAAATCTCGAAGGCATCATCGTGCCCCGCAAGGCGGTCGCGGAAGCGCGCCGCCTCGTCGACGGGGTGGATGACGACATCGAAATCGAAGTCTCCGACACGAAGATCGTCGTGCGTGCAGGTCGCGCCGTCCTGACTTCTAAACTGATCGACGGCTCCTTCCCGGATTATGGCCGCGTCATCCCGAAAGGGAATGACCGGAAGCTGACCATCGACAACAAGGCCTTCGAAGCCGCTGTCGACCGCGTTTCGACCGTGTCGGCCGAGCGCTCACGCTCGGTAAAAATGTCCCTGTCTGATGGCAAGCTGGTGCTGGCTGTCAATCACGCTGAAACGGGTGTGGGCAATGAAGAACTCGAAGCCGAGTATGGCTCCGAAGCGATGGAAATCGGATTCAACGCGAAATACCTGCTCGACATTGCCGGCCAGATCGAGGCTGTCGAAGCCGAGTTCATGTTCAGTGATCCTGCGTCGCCTGCGCTCGTGCTGGACCCATCAGATGATAGCGCGCGTTATGTGTTGATGCCGCTGCGGGTGTAGTTTGTCTGTGGAGCCGCTGGATCGCCGGACCCTTCTTGCCAGCGCAACCGCAGCGACCGGCTTGGCGGCCTGTGGTATCCAGACCCGGAAGGAGACAAGCATGTACGGCCTCATCGGAAAGTTCACGGCAACGGATGGCAACCGCGACGCGCTGATGCGCATCCTTATCGATGGTGTCTCGGGCATGCCCGGCTGCCTCAGCTATATCGTGGCCAGCGATCCAACCGACGCGAACGCCATCTGGATAACCGAAGCCTGGGATAGTCAGGAAAGCCACTCGGCGAGCCTGTCGATGCCAATCGTACAGGATGCCATCACCAAGGGCCGCCCAATGATCGCCGGCATGGAACGCATCGCAGAGACCCGGCCCGAAGGCGGCCATGGTCTCGACTCCTGACCTCTGGCCCCTCCATACAGCCTGAATGACCGCCCTGACCCGCCTGACCCTGACTGACTTTCGAAATTACGAGTCGCTCAGCCTGCCACTCGATGGCCGGCATGTCTGTCTCTATGGGTCGAATGGCGCAGGCAAGACGAATTTGCTGGAAGCCGTCAGCCAATTGGGGCCGGGCCGAGGTCTGCGTTCGGCCACCCTGCCGGAAATGATACGAAAAGACGCGCTGGGCGGTTGGACTGTTTCCGCCGCACTCGCAAACGATCAGCGGATCGGCGTAGGTGTCGATACCGGCCCCAGTACGAAACGTACGGTACGTATTGATGGCGCGCCAGCAACCGCATCCGACCTCGCAGATCTTGTGCGCATCGTCTGGCTCACGCCCACAATGGACGGTGTGTTTCGTGGCAGCACGTCCGACCGGCGGCGCTTCTTTGACCGTCAGGTCATGGCACATATGCCGACCCATGGCACCGCTGCGGGCCGTTATGAGAAAGCGATGCGCGAACGCAATGCCCTGCTGGAACGCGGTCATGTGGATCCGGCCTGGGCCGATGCCATCGAGGCCCGCATGGCGGAGTCCGGAGCAGAAATGGCCATCAACCGCGCCCATGTGCTGGAATCCCTGCAGGTGGCGATTGATGCAAGACCCGAAGGCTATTTCCCGAAGGCTGACCTCGCACTGGAAGGCAAGGCCGAACAAGCCGCCATTCGCGGCGATGACTTCAAGACGATCTTCGAAGCGCTGACCGAAACCTTCCGAACGACCCGTCGCCGCGATATCGCCGCCGGACGCACCATTGATGGTCCGCATCGCTCAGACCTCACGGTCATTCACCGGCCAACCGGTGCGCCCGCCAAGGACGCCTCGACCGGCCAGCAGAAGGCCCTGCTCATCGGCTTGATCCTCGCATCGGCTGCGGCGCTCCGCGCTGGCGGCGATGGCCCCTCTCCCCTGCTGCTGTTGGACGAGGCAGCCGCCCACCTTGATGCGGACAGGCGCGCCGCACTGTTTGATGAGCTGGCAGCGCTGGGAGGGCAAGCTTGGCTGACCGGCACCGAAGCCTTCCTGTTCGAAGCATTTGGGGACCGGGCGCAAACCGTGCGCGTAGATGACGGAATGGCAGTCCCTGAAACCTAGCTCTTGATGCGCAGATCTGAAATCGACTGGGCGATCTCGCGATAGACTTCCTTCAACTCGTCCCCACTCGACGCATCAAAAGCATAAGACGGGCTTGTCGCGCAATATTCCATAATGGTTTGCCCATCAGACGTGGTCTGCACATAGGATGGCACCTGAAAACCGACCGTGTAAATCTGGACCTTGGACGGCTCGGCCTTCATGGCGTCGCATAAATCCATGGCCTGCCTGAAGGAGTTCTTGCTGGCGCTGGGATGGTTTGTGTTGAAATCGCCATCTGTCATCAGGATCACGGCCTTGGTCACATTGACCTCGTCATAGTCCCAGGGCTTGGCCGTCTCCGGCCAGACATTCTGCCAGTTCGGCGACAGCAGGTACCACCCCCACGCCACTCCCAGATGTCCGGCGGTGCCGCCATTCGCCGTCATGCTGTTCACATGGGCGGTCAGCGCTGCCTTGTCTTCGGTCAATGGGACCGGCCCGGTGGCGCGGCACGTCGCATAGTAGAAATCGAGTGCGCCGGTAGAGCCATTTGCGCCGCCATTTTCGATCTCGTTTTCGCCGCGATACTTGTCGCGATCGCTATCATAGAAGTTCCAGCGTGGATTGCCTGCCCCGATCCAGGCGAAGCTGCCCGGCGCTGCATCGCTATCAGCATAGGTGCCTGTCCGCTCGTACACACACGTGTCGGTGGCTGACGAGTCTTCCCAGAACCATCGGGCAACGTCCCAGTCATAGTCACCATGCTGGTCACACTCATCCGGATCGCTTTCGGTGCACGTGCCGTTTTCGTAGTACATGAAACGCTTGCCGGTCGCGTCGTCATACATCCGCGCGCTATTGTAGGAATTGTAATTGCTCAACCCATTGCTGTTGGAAGTGTCGGCCGGAATGGTGACCGCGCGCGTCACCTCATCAAAATAAGCCCCCGCATTGACCGCATTATTGTAGGTCACAATGCCCAGCCTGACCGTGCCATCCCGCACCTGATCATCTGGCAGCAATTCATCAAACGCGATGACCGCAGCCTCTTTCAACAGGGTTAGCCGATTGTTGCTGTTCATGGAGCCCGATACGTCGAACACAAACGAGACATCGATCTTTCCGACCGAGAAGGTCGAGGTCGAAGCGACGTTGAAGCTCATGTCGTCATTTCCCATGATGTTGGAAATGAAGGTCGGCTGGGTGCAATTCATTTTCCCGAGAATGTCTTCGCTGTCATCGGTGAAGACCACAGTGACGGGTGTACATGTCATACCGCCGCCAGCGCTCGCAATCAGCGGGCTCATGTATTCGCGAATGTCTGCGGTCACTTCCTCATCTGTCGCGCCCGCCTGGCGCGACAACGCCCCAGCCAGCACCGCCGAGTCCATCGCATATTGAACGCGCGCCTGTTGCCTGAAGATAAACTCGAGATCGACAGCCAAACCAACCAGCGCCACCATGGAGGCCAGAATGAACGCAGTGAGCACAGTCAGATTGCCGCGATCATCGCGCGCGAGTGAGTGCGATTGCCTGTTTGCAGGATACATATCCATCACTTGCCCCATCGATCGTCAGCACCTGTCTGCGAATCCTGAGTTTCGCTCAGACTGATTTCCTGCGTCTTCAGATATGGCCTCAAAATTGGTGCAGTGGGGAAAGACAGCATTTACCCTGATTGGGCCTAGACCATCTGGTTAAAACCCGCTGTCGGGCCTTGCCCCCACAGCCTGTTTCCGTGGTATCCTGAACTCTGAAAATCGATTCCCGACCGAGGCCGACATGCAGCAATATCTCAATCTCCTGCAGGACATTTTGGACAATGGCCATGAACGCGGAGATCGGACCGGCACGGGCACACGCGCTGTGTTTGGCCGTCAGATGCGGTTCGACCTTGCCGACGGCTTTCCAATGGTGACCACCAAGAAACTGCATTTGCGCTCAATCATCATCGAACTGCTCTGGTTCCTGAAAGGCGATACGAACATCGCGTATCTGAAGGAGAACGGCGTTTCGATCTGGGATGAGTGGGCCGATGAGAATGGCGACCTTGGCCCCGTCTATGGCAAGCAGTGGCGCAGTTGGGCCGCGCCGGACGGCCGGGTGATTGACCAGATCCAGTGGGTGCTGGACGAAATCCGCACCAATCCCAATTCCCGCCGCTTGATTGTGTCCGCCTGGAACCCGGCCGATGTGAACGACATGGCCCTGCCCCCTTGTCACTGCCTGTTCCAGTTCAATGTCATGGACGGCAAGCTGAACTGCCAGCTCTACCAGCGCTCGGCCGATGTCTTCCTCGGCGTACCGTTCAACATCGCATCCTATGCGCTACTCACCCTGATGATGGCGCGCGCGACCGGGCTGGAAGCTGGCGAGTTCGTCCACACATTCGGCGATGCGCACCTCTACCTGAACCATATGGAGCAGACCCGGCTCCAGCTGACCCGTGAGCCGCGTGCCCTGCCCCGCATGATCCTGAATCCCGACAAGATCGACCTGTTCGGCTGGGAGTATTCAGACTTCACGGTCGAAGGCTACGAACCGCACGCTCACATCAAGGCGCCGGTGGCCGTCTAGGAATCATTGAGGCTCTGCCAAGCCGTCCAGGCGTCGCCCGCATACATCAGGCTTGGGCCACCGCCCATGTAAACGGTCATGCCGAGCGTCTCGGCCACTTCCTCATCCGTCGCGCCCAGCCTCTTGAGCGCCTTGGTGTGAAAGCCGATACATCCATCGCACTGCTTGGCAACGCCGATGGCGAGCGCGATCAGTTCCTTGGTCTTCGTGTCGAGCGCCCCATCCGCGAGAGCGGCCTTCGCCATCGCGTTGAACTGCGTCAGCGTCTCCTTGGCCCCGGTGCCGCGAAGCCCGGATACTCCCTCGCTGATCGCACCCGTTATCGCGCCATAGTCCTTCTTGCCGTCCGCCATGATCGACTCCTTATTTGCATATTTGCGCAAATATGCATGTTTCTATGACATCAGCAATATGGGTATTCCCGGATAGTGCAGTCAGGCGGCCGCCGGATCCACGAGACCGAGGTTTTCCCGCCGCCGAATGACTGCCGAAACGATAACCGCGCCGACCATCTTGCCGATCACGAACACGATCCAGTTCCACACATGCAGCGAGTTTCCGGGGTCCATGCCAAGTTCCATCTGCTTGGCGAGATCAGCGCCATACAGGAACACAGTCGTATCGACCGGCGCTGCCAGCGCGCTGGAGAGCAGAATCCGGGTCGATAGCCGATATTTGGTGAAGGTGAACATCAGCCAATCCACCCCCTCGGAAATGGCAAATGCGATGCCGCTGGCCAGCGCAATCACGGGCCACGCATAGTAAAACGACCAGGCGATCGCCATGGCCATCACAAGCAACACCCGGTGGCCCATTTCGCGTTGCACGAAATCGCGGACCACGAACACCATTCCAGTTACCATTGTCATCGGATGGAGAGACACGCCTTGAGCGGTCAGTCCGGTGCCTGTCGGGGCAAGAATCTGAAACTCCGGGATGATCCCGAACGACCAGTTCAAAAAGGGAATGAGTGCGACATAAATGAGCGCCCATCCGCGCCCTCTGAGCAGCCAAATTGCCAAGAACGACAACAGAAGAGCAGGAATTGCCAGTCCGATTTGTTCCGGGTTTCCATTGGTCAGAATCGCTACAATCGATTTCATTCTGATTATCCCCCACGGAACTGTCTTTGGGCTTGTGAAAACTGATGAAAGAAGGTTGCATTCACCATACAAACTCGGCTCTGCATGTATTCACGCAGACGCTTCTGGTCACAAGGGCCGCGCGCGAAATTGGATGCAAGTAGATTGGAACCGGTCACTATGTCGGCACATGTAAAACTTTGCCTGATTGCCGCCAGGGCCAGCAACAATGTGATTGGTTCTGGAGGTGATCTGCCCTGGCGCCTGAAAAGTGACCTCGCATTCTTCAAGAAAGCGACGCTTGGGTGCCCAATCATCATGGGCCGAAAGACCTGGGAAAGTTTGCCCGTGCGCCCGCTCAAAGGTCGAGAGAACATCGTGATGACCCGCGACTGGGCCTACAATGCCGAAGGCGCCCGTGTCTATTCCAGCTTTGCGGCGGCAACGAACTCCGCCCGCGCCGTGGCCGCCAGAACCGCCGCCGACAAGGTTTTCGTGATCGGTGGCGAAGCCATCTACAAACTGGCCCTGCCGATTGCAGATCGCCTCTATCTTACGGAAGTCGATGCCGCACCCGATGGAGACGCTTACTTCCCGGAACTAGACGCGAACCAGTGGAAAGAAACCGGCGCAGAACAGTTCGAGGCCGGCGAAGGCAATGATTTCGCCTTCTCCATCCGCCAGCTCGACCGGATCAGCGCGTTCACTTCCCCCTAGGATACGCGTTGTCCTTCCCCATCGCGACGCCTAACCTCCTCCCAAAAAAGGGCGAGGAGGAAACAGCCACATGGAATTCGAAATCATCACGAGCGGTCTGCGCTTTCCGGAGGGCCCGGTCGTCATGGCCGATGGCAGCATTATCGTTGTCGAGATCGAGAAGAAATGCATCACGCGCTGCTGGGGTGACGGCAAGACCGAAGTGATCGCGACGCCCGGCGGCGGCCCCAACGGCCTTGCGATCGGTCCGGACGGCGCACTCTGGGTCTGCAATAATGGCGGCTTCATCTATACTGACATGGACGGTTTGCTCATCCCCGGAAACTGTCCGGACGATTATGATGGTGGCCGCATCGAACGGGTTGATCTTTCTACAGGCAAGGTTGACCGGGTACTGGACACAGTCGGTGGCCACCCCCTGAAAGGCCCCAACGATCTCGTCTTCGACAAGGCAGGCAATCTCTACTTCACCGATCATGGCAAAACCTACTCGCGCCACCGCGATTTCGGCGGGCTCTTTTTCCTCGCCAATGGTGCCAGCGAAGCCAAGGAACTGGACTTCCATTATAGTAGTCCAAATGGTGTCGGCCTTGCTCCTGATGAGCAGACCGTCTTCATGGCCGACACCATGACCGGACGCATGTGGGCGTTTGATTTGGAAAGCCCCGGCATCATCAAACCTGCCTCCCCTTTCAATGGCGGGCGCGTAGTCGCAACCATGCCGGGCCTGCAGTATTTTGACAGCCTGGCCATGACGGCAGCGGGCAATGTCTGTGTCGCAACCATTCTGAATGGCGGCATCACAACGATCACGCCGGGCGGAGATTTTCACCACACGGCTTTTCCCGACCTGATCGTCACCAATATCGCCTTTGGCGGCGACGACATGCAGGATGCCTACGTTACCCTGTCGAGTACCGGCCAGCTTGCCAAATGCCGGTGGCCGGAGCCGGGCCTGAAACTGAACTTCAACGCCTAGTTTGCAATTCAGGAGGATAAGCGATGAGAGTTCTCAAAATCATTCTGATCGCCGCCACAGTCTTGGTGCTCGCCGTGATTGGCGCACGCAGCCTGTTCGGCGTACAAATTGGCGAGTTTGCGTTCAAAGCTGCGGTCAAATCGACCTTGGGGCAAAATGCGCTTGCCGACGCACCAGACGGTCTGACCGTTGTACTTGTCGGCACGGGATCTCCGCTGCCCGATCCGGGACGTGTGGGACCCATGACGGTGGTCGTTGCGGGAGACCGCGTCTTTATCGTTGATGCCGGGGCCGGATCAGGCCGAAGATTCGGAGAGCTGCGTCTGCCGTGGGCCAATGTGGAGGCGGTGTTCCTGACCCATTTCCATTCCGATCACATTGATGGGCTTGGAGAGGTGTTGCTGCAACACTGGGCAGCCGGTGGCGCACAGGCACCCATGCCGATCCACGGTCCGGATGGCGTCGGCCAGGTCGTCGCTGGCTTCGACGCTGCCTATGCTCTGGATTCTGCATACCGTGTCGCCCATCACGGAGCGGATGTCCTGTCCCCATCTGGACAAGGCGCAGATGCTGTTCCATTCACGCCTGCGAGCACAGCTCGCAAAGTGTATGACCGCGATGGCCTGAGCGTTACCGCAGTTTCAGTGGATCATGATCCAATTGAGCCAGCTGTAGCCTACCGGTTCGACTACAAAGGACGGTCCGTCACGATTTCCGGAGATACGGTCAAGGATCCACGCTTGGTCGCCTTGGCGCGGGACACGGACATACTCGTTCACGAAGCGTTGAATGCCGACATGGTCAGCCAAATCCGCGACCAACTCAATGCGAACGGACAGGCCCGCCTCGCGGCCATCATGAACGATATCCTCGACTACCACACGACGCCGGTCGAGGGCGCGGAAGTCGCCAGCGAAGCAGGTGCGCGCATGCTGGTCTTCAGCCATTTCGTTCCGGCGGTGCCGAGCCGCCTTCTATACCCGGCATTCCTGAAAGGAACGGATGACGCCTATGATGGCCCGATCATTATGGGCGAAGACGGCATGGCATTCGAATTGTCTGCAAGCAGCGAGAATATCGTCCGCAAGCGGCTGGATTAGACCCGGTTCGCTTCGGCCAAGGCCTCAAAAAAACTTTCAGCTTTTCGATATGCAATGCCGGCCAGCGCCGCTAGATCGGAGCGCTGACGATTTGGAGCGAACCATGAACTACGCGACGATTTTGGCCATGATGGCTGCACTCCTGACCATCGGCTGCACGCCGGAACACGCCGCCTCCTATGATGCACCGGCGATAGACACCAACGACCAACCCTTCCGGGAAATCACGGGCGTTCTGGAAGAGCTGGAGTTCTCTGGCAGCATTCTTGTTGGCAAAAAAGAAGAAATCATCCTGCGTCAGGCTGTGAACGCATGGCCAATCGAAGACGTTCGACCGGTCAATTCCGACACCCGTTTCCCAATTGCGTCGATGACAAAGAGTTTCACCGCTTCGCTTGTCCTGCAACTGGTCGATGAGGGAAAACTCGATCTGGACCAGTCACTGGAAGAACTCCTGCCCGATTTTGAGGCGCCCTATGCGCGTGACGTCACCCTGCGCCACCTGCTCCAGAACAGATCCGGCATTCCGCACTATGTCGACATTCCCGGTTGGTTCGACAATGAGGTAAAGCGGTCCTTCACCGATGAGTCCTTTATGGACACTCTTGAGGCGCTCGAGCTGAGATTCCGGCCCGGCAGCGACTACCTCTATTCAAACGTGAATTATTACCTGCTCGCGCGCATCATCGACCGCCATGCAGGCACCGGATACGAAGACTATTTGCGATCGCAGATTCTCGATCCGCTCGGCCTCGACCGTACCGGGCAAATCTATCAGGACGAAATTGATCTGGCGGCCAACTATTTGCGCTCCGAAGATGGCGGCTACGAAATCATCCCGATCACCAACCCCGTCCTGTTCCGCGGAACCGCCTCAATGTACTCAACGGTTGATGACCTGTCTGCCTGGGGACAGGCCGTTCTTAACGGAGACCTCCTGTCCGAAACTGGCCGGAAGGAGGCCTTCAATCCGGAAGCGCCGATGGCCTGGACGGTGACTCAAATGACCATTGGCAGTGGAGAACCGACCGAGGTCATCTTCTATAATGGACGTCTGATCGGCTATCTCAGCCTTGTTTTGCTCCTTCCGGAACAAGACGGTGTCATCGTCGTCCTCAACAACAATACGGTCGGCTATGAGAATCTGTTGACCATAGCGAGCACGCTCGCTGAAGAATACTTCAGTGAGCCGACCTAGTCCTCGAAGATAATCTGCGGCGCGGGCTTCGATTGAAGCGTATCCAGCCCCATCGCAACGCGGCGGGCCAGTTCATGAAAGAGCTGGCCCGTTGTTTCATCTGACAGCGCCGCCGGCTTGCCTGAATCGCCACCTTCGCGGATCGCTTGCAGCATCGGAAGCTCAGCCAGCACTGGCAGGCCAAGAGCATTCGCCGTGGCGGTGCCCCCGCCCTGCCCCATCAGATAATGGCGATTGCCCGCCGGATCTTCGAACCAGCTCATTGTCTCGACTATGCCAAGGACCGGCACTTCTGTCTTGGCAAACATGGCCGCGCCGCGACGCACATCCGCCAGCGCGACTTCCTGGGGCGTGGTGACGATCAACGCCGCCGTTACGGGCACGCGCTGGGCTATCGTCAGCTGTGCATCCCCCGTTCCCGGCGGCGTATCGATGATCAGCACGTCCAGCGGATCATCCACTGTACCCCATTCCGCATCGTTCAACATCTGTGTGATTGCTGACATCACAATGGGTCCGCGCCAGATCATCGGCGAGTCCGGATCGGACAAATATCCAATCGATAGCGTCTTCATGCCGAAGGCTTCAACGGGTTGCAGCTTGCCGCTCTCCGGGGACGTCACCGGCTCAGCCGACACTGTCCCCAGCATGGTCGGGATAGAGGGGCCATAAATGTCGGCATCCATGAGGCCGACTTTCATACCGGCTTTTGCCATCGCCGCAGCCAGATTGACCGCGACTGTAGACTTGCCGACGCCGCCCTTGGCGCTCGCCACGACTAGAATCCTGGAAATACCGGGGATTGAGGACTTTGGTGTGCTGGCCGGAACATTGCCTTGCTGCATCGCCTCATCCGACAGGCGGGCGCCCTTGCGCACACGTTTGGAGGCGGGCGCATGAGACAGATGAACCTCCTTCGCCGGAGCGACCGCAACGCGTTCGGCGGTCAGAACGCTGCTCACGGATTTGACCCCGGAGACCAGTTCGACCTTGCCTTCAGCTTCGATCCGGCGCGCCTCAGCGGCCTCTGGCGCGGCTGGGTCTGCCTCGATCACAAGTACCGCGCGACCGTCTTCACCCACCGAAACCGATTCGAGCCAATCGGGCCGACCGAGGGCTTCGATGATCTTTTCTTCGAGTTTCCGGCGTGATTTATCCCTAGATCCGAACAAAATCTGCGACTCCGCTGCTCTTGATGCCTGCAAACAGGCATGCACTTATCACCAAAGCGCCTATATAGAACCCATGCACAGTAATACAGGGAGGGCTCATGCCCTGGGATGACAAAACTAAATCCAGCGGCCCTTGGGGCGGCGAGGGCGGAAATGACAATGGAGGCGGCAAGGATGGCGGCTCTCCTTGGAACCGTCCCGGCGGCTCGGGCGGCAATGGGGGCAATGACCTCGAAGACCAGATGCGGCGCATGCAGGAACGTTTCCGGCAGCGCGGCGGCGGCGGTGGTCGCAAACGTGGCGGCGGTGGCGGCAGCGGCGGAACCAATTTCGGTCCGCTCGGCTTTCTGGTCATCGCAGGTATCGCCCTGCTTGCCTGGCTGTCCACCAGCGTCGTTATGGTAGATCCGGGCCAACAGGCCTCCGTCTTCCGCTTCGGCAAATGGCAGACCAATTTTGGCCCCGGCCTCCACTTCCACCTGCCTGCCCCCTTCGAGGAGCATGAACTGGTCGAGGTCGAAGCCCGCCGAAAGACTCAGATCGGCCAGACCATGGACGAGAGCCTGATGCTGACTGAAGACGAAAATATCGTCGACATTCAGTTCTCCGTCTTCTGGCGCGTGAAGCCCGAAGCACCACAGGATTACATCCTGAATGTGAAACAGCCCGATATCGCTGTCGAAATGGTGGCAGAGTCCGTGATGCGCGAAGTTGTCGGCAAAACGCGCCTTCAAAGTGTCATCACGACTGAACGCGACGTCGTTCAGACCGAAGTGGCCAATCAGGTCCAGACCCTGCTGAACGATTATCGCGCAGGCATCCAGATCGTGAGTATTCAGATCGACAAGGCCGACCCGCCTCAGCAGGTCATCGAGGCCTTCAATGATGTGAACGTCGCCGAACAGGACGCCGAAACCAATATCAACCGGGCCACCCAGTACGCCAACCAGATCGTGCCTCAGGCCCGTGGTACGGCTCAGAGACTGCTGCAGGAAGCTGAAGGGTATCGTGACCAGATCGTCGCCGACGCCCAAGGTGAAGCGTCCCGTTTTGAGCAAATCTATGAGGAGTACCGCAAGGCGCCACGCGTCACGCGGGAGCGTATGTATCTCGAAACCATGGAGCGCGTGCTTGAACGCACTGACAAGACCATTCTTGATAGCAATTCCGGCGCGGTTCCCTATCTGCCGCTTGACCGGGTGCAACCTGCCAACCGCGGAGGAGAGAACTGATGCGCAATCTGAGCTGGTTTGCCCTTGCCATCGTCGCGATCGTACTGGTCGCTATCTTCAATTCTTTCTATGTTGTTCGCCAGGACGAGCAGGCTCTGATCCTGCAAGTTGGGGAACCACGCGCGGTGATCAACGCGCCGGGCACGGATGAAGCCGGTCTTTATTTCAAGATTCCGGTCATCCAGACGGTTGAAAAACTCGACCGCAAGAATCTGGGACTCGACATCGAGAATATTCAGGTTCTCGCATCCGACCAGCGTCGCCTCGCTGTGGACGCGTTCGTACGCTGGCGAATCAGCGACCCGCTGCAATTCTATCAGAGCCTCCGGACCATTCCGGGCGCCGCCAACCAGCTGAATGATGTGACCAAGGCGTCCATTCGGGAAGTCATGGGCGATGTGCCCGTGCCTGAGATCATTTCAGGCCAGCGGTCCGAACTGATGGAAAACATCCGCGAAAAGGTTGCCAATGAACTGGCAGATGCGGGGATTTCGATCATCGATGTCCGTATTCGTCAGGCAGACCTGCCGCGCGAAGTGGCCGATGGTGTCTACAGTCGGATGCAGACAGCCCGTAAGCAGGAAGCCGAGCGCATCCGTGCCGAAGGTGAAGAACGCGCCCGACTGATTCGCGCGCAAGCCGAACGTGAGAAGACCGTACTTGAGGCCCAGGCCCGGGAACAGTCAGAAGTCATTCGCGGTGAAGGCGATGCTCGCTCCACCGAGATATACGCCAGTGCCTATAACAAGGATCCGGAATTCTTCCGCTTCCAGCGCGCGCTCATCGCGTGTGAAAACTCCATCCAGGAAGGCACACGCATTGTCGTGGCGCCGGATTCCCTGGGCTTGTGTGATGAGTTTATCAATCGCGCACGGGCCAATGGCGGCTCACGCTAGGACGGGCTTGGCATGTCCATACAACTGATCCTGATCGGGATCGGCATGTGGCTATTCATTGAGGGGGCGATCTATGCGGTCGCCCCCGAATTCATGCGGCGTATGGCAGAGTATCTAGCGCGTATGCCGGGACGCGAGATTGCGCTTGCCGGGATCGGGTCCGCGGCAATCGGCGCAATCTTCATCGTCATTGCAGTTCGGTTCTGTTGAAGCTGTTGCAAGACGCCTGCAAAGCGCCATAGTTTACAGACATTAGTGTATATTATGCTTCGAAAGGAGGCTCAGCGGCCTATGCGTATCCCGGCCCTTGCTGCCCTGTTCCTGATGAGTTCGGCAACCGCCGTTCTGCCTGCCCATGCTCAGGACAGCCTGTCGACGGCAGTCGATGGAATCGATCAGAAGGTCCAACCGCAAAGCTTCCGTGACTTGTCCAAGCGCCTGATGCCGGCCGTGGTCAATATTTCAACATCGCAAACAATTGCGCCCGATGGCATGCCGACCTTTCCGGAAGGCTCGCCCATGGAGCGCTTCAACGAATTCTTCGGTCGGGATGAAGACGGTTTCCGGCGTGAAGGATCACTTGGCTCCGGCTTTGTCATCTCGGCTGACGGCATCATCATCACCAATAATCATGTCATCGAGAATGCCGACGAGATTGACGTCAATTTCTCGAACGGCCGCGTCCTGAAGGCGGAACTCGTCGGTCGTGATCGCGACACCGATCTCGCCGTGCTCAAGGTGAAATCCTCGACTGCCCTGCCCTATGTGGACCTCGCCGACAGCGACAAAGCAGAAGTCGGTGACTGGGTTATCGCCATCGGCAACCCATTCGGCTTCGGGGGCTCTGTCTCGGCTGGCATTATCTCGGCGCGCAATCGCGACCTGAATGCGGGTCGCTCAGATGACTTCATCCAGACCGATGCCGCCATCAACCGCGGTAATTCCGGCGGGCCCTTGTTCAATCTCGGCGGCGAAGTCGTCGGCGTGAACACCGCGATCATCTCCCCTACGGGCGGCTCGGTCGGCATCGGCTTCTCCGTGCCGGCAAATCTCGTGAAACGCATTTCCGACCAGCTCATCAAGGAAGGCCGCGTGCGTCGCGCCTGGCTGGGCGTCAATGTACAGGATGCGGATGAAGCACTCGTGCGCGCGTACAAGGCCACGGGCAAGGGCGGCGTGATCATCACCCGTATCTCCGATGAAGGACCGGCGGCAAAATCCGATATGGAAGTCGGCGACCTTGTGCTCCGCTTCGATGGCCAGACCGTGACCAGCGTACGCGAACTGACACGCCTGATTTCCGATACCGAGATCGGCCGCACCGTTCCCATCGCGATTGTGCGAGATGGGAAGGGACGCACTGTCAATGTCACGCTCGGTGAACTGGAAGACGAGGCCGATACGCCCGCCGCCGATGCCACGCTGGATGCGCCGGCGAGTTCCAACGATCTTGGCGCAGAACTGACCAGCCTCGACGATGATATCCGCCGCCGCTATGGCATTCCAAAGGATGTTGACGGCGTTGTAGTTACAACGGTCTCTGCGCGTGGGCGCTCCTTTGGAAAACTCCAACGCGGCGACGTCTTGGTTGAAGTGAATTTCGAGCGCGTCACCACGGTTACCGACACGATCAGCAAGGTCGAAGCGGCGATGACCACACCGCGCCAGCCACTATTGCTCCGCGTGAAGCGTCGCGGCGAAGCGGGCTGGTTCGATCAGTTCATCTCGGTCGACCTGACCAATTCCTGATCCGGCAGTCTATTCAGTGACGAATTCGTCCGCGTGATAGCCTTGGAAGAACAGCGCTGTGTGCAAATCGGTGTGATTGATCGCAGCATGCGCTTCAGCCGCGACGATGAGCTTGGCCTTGTAGGCAATGCCGAGGCCCGCCGCCTGGATCATCGCAAGATCATTCGCCCCATCGCCGAGTGCAAGTGAATCTGCCCGGCTGAGGCCCGCTTCCGCTGAAAACTCATCCAGCGCCGAGAGTTTCGCTTCGCGTCCGAGGATCGGCATGCCCACCTCCCCGGTCAGCACTGCGCCATCATCGATCAGCGTATTGCCGCGGTGGGCAGCAAACCCGGCTTCATCGGCGACCCGGCCCGTGAAGAAGGTGAACCCGCCGGAGACCAGCACGGTCATCGCGCCTTGCGCCTTCATCGTCTCCACCAGTGTCTTCGCGCCGGTATTCAGCGAAATGCGCGCATCATAGGCGTCTTGCAGCGCTTTGAGGTCGAGCCCCTTCAGCATGGCCACGCGGGTTGTCAGCGCGCCCTCGAAATCCAGCTCGCCCCGCATGGCACGTTCTGTGATCGCGGACACTTCCGCTTTCAGACCAGCGAAATCCGCCAATTCATCGAGGCATTCCTGTCCGATAATCGTGGAATCCATGTCGGAGATCAGCAACCGTTTGCGACGATTTCCTGCGGGCACCAGGGCCACGTCCATTTCTTCCGCTTCCAGCGCAACGAGCGCTGCGTGCTGGAAATCGGCATCCATCGGTGCAAGCGGAATCTCCACAGCGCTGACATCTCCGACCTGCCCCAGCCTTGTTATCTGAGGCAAGGTCTGGGCAATGCCGAGATCTCCGAGGATCATGCCGAGGCGCGAGGCAATATTGTCTTCCGGGGCATTGGCGGCGGCGATCAGGATCATGGAATTAACTGCTTTCTCAATCATTCCCGCCTCTTCACGGGTTTCCTCGTCGCTGACAAGCCCTTACGTCTATATGGATGACACCGGCAATACTCATTCACGGACCCACGGCCAGCGGCAAGACCGCGCTCGCCATCGAAGTGGCGCGCCGTCTGGGCGGTGAGGTCATCAATGCCGATTCCATGCAGGTCTATCGCGACTTGCAAGTGATTTCAGCTCGCCCGACCGAAGAAGAGATGGACGGTGTGAAGCACCATCTCTTCGGCCATGTGAACGCGGCCGAGCGCTACTCCACTGGCGAGTGGCTGGAAGAGGTCCGCGCGACCATTCGCACGCTTGAACTGCGCGGCAAGCGCGCTGTCCTGGTCGGCGGCACCGGCCTTTACCTGCTCGCAATGACTCAAGGCCTGTCGAATATTCCCCCTGTACCCGACGATGTCCGCGCCGACGTGCGCGCCATTGCCGATGCCGAGGGCGCGGACGGCCTGCGTGCCCGACTGGCCCCGGTCGATCCGGAAATCGCTGACCGACTGGGCACCGGCGACCGCCAGCGCCTCGCACGCGCCTATGAGGTTTATCTGGCGACCGGCAAACCGCTGACCGACTTCCAGCGCAACCGCCAGCCGCCGGTCCTGCAGGAGAATGAATGGATGGGCGTTGCGTTGACCCCACCTCGCGCAAAACTCTATCAGAAGATCGACCGCCGTTTTGAAGGCATGCTGATGCAGGGCGCGATGGAAGAAGCCCGCCAACTGATAAAACGCGATCTCGACCCGGAACTTCCTGCCATGAAAGCACATGGAATGCCGTGGCTCGCAGCCTTCGCACGCGGAGAGATAACGGCAGAATTTGCCGCAGAAAACGCAAAACGCGACACAAGACGCTACGCAAAACGGCAATTCACGTGGATCGGTCGCCAATTTCCCTTCTGGCCGCGCATTCCTTCACCGGAGCCAGAAGATCGATTGAGGGTTATTCTTGCCTTGTATAGGGAGATTGACAGGCCGGTTGAGGCAGATTATTCCTAATCCCGACGTTGGAGGAAACGCACCGTGCGCAAATACGTGGTACTCGTTATTAAGCATCCGTAGCTGGCTTTAAGTAGCCAGTTGCGGATGCGCGCACAAAACGGGGCTCCATTGGAGCCCTTTTTCTTTTCCGATACAGTCCAAACTCAGTTCCATCAGAGATCTCCCCATGACAACCGACACCAAGACCAAGCCCGCAGCTGAAACCTTGACCATGACAGGCGCCGAAATCGTCATCACGGCGCTCAAGGAACAGGGCGTGGAAGTCATGTTCGGCTATCCGGGTGGGGCGGTTCTTCCGATCTATGATGCGCTCTACAATTCCGATGGAATTCGCCACATTCTGGTGCGCCACGAGCAAGGCGCTGGCCACGCGGCCGAGGGCTATGCCCGCACAACAGGCAAACCCGGCGTGTGCCTCGTCACCTCCGGCCCCGGCGCGACCAATATGGTCACCCCGATTGCAGACGCGATGATGGATTCCATTCCGATGGTGGTCCTGACCGGACAGGTTCCGACACACCTGATCGGCACCGACGCGTTCCAGGAATGCGACACAACCGGCATCACCCGCACCTGTGCCAAGCACAATTACCTGGTTACCGATGTGAACCAGCTCGCACGCACGATCCACGAAGCCTTCCTGATCGCCAAATCCGGTCGACCCGGACCGGTCGTGGTCGACATTCCCAAGGACATCCAGTTCGCCACCGGCACCTATGTCGGCAAGGAGGGCGTTCACAAGCCGAGCTATCACCCCACTACCAAACCGCACCCGGATGCGATTTCGGCGACAGTGGATCTGATGATGCACGCGCGGCGGCCAGTCTTCTACACTGGCGGCGGTGTCATCAATTCCGGTCCGAAGGCGTCCGATCTGCTGCGCGAGCTCCAGAACGTCACTGGGTATCCGGTGACCTCTACACTGATGGGGCTTGGCGCCTTCCCTGCCTCCCATCCGGACTGGCTGGGCATGGTCGGCATGCATGGCAGCTTCGAAGCCAATAATGCGATGCACGATTGCGATCTGATGATCTGCGTGGGCGCGCGCTTCGATGACCGGGTGACCGGCCGTATCGACGCCTTCTCACCCAACTCCAAGAAGGTGCATATCGACATCGATCCTTCTTCGGTGAACAAGATCGTCCGAGTCGATATCCCCGTGATTGCCGACTGCGCAGAGGCGCTGGCCGCAATCCTGAAAGAGTTCAACTCCCGCAAGGCGAAGAAGCCGGACCTGAAACCCTGGCGTCAGGAAATCGCCATCTGGCGCGCCCGGAAATGCTTCACCTACGCAAACTCCGACACGGTCATCAAACCCCAACATGCCGTTGAGCGCCTGTATGAGCTGACCCGTGATCGCGAGACCTACATCACGACCGAAGTTGGCCAACACCAGATGTGGGCGGCGCAATTCTATCATTTCGACGAGCCGAACCGGTGGATGACCTCCGGTGGGCTCGGCACGATGGGCTATGGCCTACCCGCCGCAGTGGGCGTTCAGGCAGCGCATCCGGACGCCCTCGTGATCGACATTGCGGGCGAAGCGTCAATCCAGATGATGACGCAGGAACTCTCCACCGCCGTTCAACACAGGCTGCCGGTCAAAGTCTTCATCCTCAACAATGAATGGATGGGTATGGTGCGCCAGTGGCAGGAATTGCTGCATGGCGAGCGCTATTCTCACTCCTATTCGGAAACCCTGCCCGACTTCGTGAAACTTGCCGAAGCAATGGGCGGACATGGCATCCGTTGTGACAATCCAGCGGAGCTGGACGACAAGATCCGCGAGATGATTGACCATCCCGGGCCGGTTTTGTTCGATTGCCGTGTCGAAAAGGCCGAGAACTGCCTGCCTATGATACCGTCGGGTTCAGCGCACAACGAGATGATCCTTGGAGAAATCAAGGGCGATGAGATTGGCGAAGCTGGCAAGGGACTGGTCTGACCGACCAGACCCGGCGGGAGCTTGATAGGACGAATGTGATGGCTGCGAGTGATCTGTGGCAGTGGGGAATGGAAAATATCGGCACGATCGTGACCGTGGTCTCCGCCATTGCGGCTGTACTTGGCGCGCTCGCAAGCCGCGCCGAAACCCGCAAACAACACCAGCTGCGCACCGAACAGCTGCGCCAGAGCATCGACAGCGCCAGCCTCGACTGGGGCAATACCGCCATCGAAACGCTGGCCTCTGCTGCCATGCTGGCGCGCAACCGCCACGTGATGGACTCCGACCGCGCCTTCCAGGAGGCGCGCGCAGACAGTCTGACTAACCTGTCGACCCTGATTGACCGTGGGCGGATGTTCTTTCCAAACCTTGCGCCTGACCGTCACGGCCTCAACAAGGATGGCGCATATCAAGGCTTCCGCGCGCCGATCCTGGACAGCCTCGTCTGGGCCCATGAAGAGGTTCATGCCCTGACCCGCGAAGGCGGCCCGACAAGCGAGGACAGTGCGGCTTTCATCGATGCTTGCCGCAAATTGCTGGTCTCTGAACTGCAAGCCCATCTCGATCCACGGCGCATGGACCAGCTATTGGGCCGCTACACCAAACAAAAGCAGAAACACCAGGACGACGCGATCAGCCGGTCTGGAGCGCTGCGGGACGAGCTATTGACTCGCCGTCCCGACCTCTCCATCGACTTCTGGAATCGTGACACCCCGAAACCGGAGACACAGCCATGAGCGATGGATCAACAGCTACGCCCCCCGCTGGCAATCCGAAATCGGCCTATTTCCTGTCTCATGAGGACGAGGCCGTCGAACGCCGCACACTGGCTGTCATGGTCGATAACGAGCCGGGCGTTCTGGCCCGAGTTGTAGGACTGTTCTCTGGCCGGGGTTACAATATCGACAGCCTGACCGTGGCCGAGGTCGACGTGAATGAGCGCCGCTCGCGGATCACCATCGTGACCCAGGGCACACCGCATATTCTGGAGCAGATCGAAGCCCAGCTCTTGCGCATCGTGCCCGTGGAACAGGTGATCGACATCACCAAGTCCAAGCGCGGCATCGAGCGCGAACTGGCATTGATTAAGGTCGCCGGCAAAGGCGAAGCCCGCGTTGAAGCGCTGCGCATATCTCAGATTTTCCGCGCGAATGTGATAGACACGACAAATGAGAGCTTCATTTTCGAGCTGACAGGCGCCTCTGAAAAGATCACCCAGTTTGTGGATCTGATGCGACCGCTCGGCTTGGTTGAGGTAAGCCGGACAGGTGTTCTGTCGATCAAGAGGGGAAAGGAGAAGGGATGACACGCACCAGCCTGATTGCGCTCGGCGTCCTTTTTCTCGCTGGCAATGCGCACGCCATAGAAGAACAGCCCGAAAGCTGCCGCCCGAAAGTGGCCGGCTCGGCCCTGGCGCTTGCAGATGATGCCGATCAGGCTCAGCTGCAATGCGATATCGACCGTGCGGCCCTGATTGCCGACCGGGCCGATGCAACGTTTGATTCCTCCAATGACCCCATCCTGCGCATCGTGGACACCGCAGCGCCCAGCGGGGCCGCTTATGTCTACGATATCGTCGATGCGGACGGCACAATGATGCTGGATGCGCGAACGGTACCGGTCGATTCCGACACCAACACACATATTCCGCTCTGTCGCCTGCAGACCCAACTGCCTGCCCCCGTCGCAAGCAAGGTCGCCTTGTCTCTCCTGACCACCAGCGAAGCAGGACTGCCCGCCTATGGCGCGCGGGAAAAAATGGTGGTCAATGCCGACGGATCGCGCAGCTATGAGCTGCTGCTGGCGTCGCACGACATCATCACCTCAATTGAAACCACCAATGGCCTGAAACAGTTTTCGCGCCATTCGGAGGCCACAGACATAATTGCCGAATTGAACCGTAGCGTTATCGGCGTCGCCAATTTTTCAGATGGCTGGGTGTGCAAGTCCAACTGATCTGAAGACCCTTACCCCAACAATCAATCCTCCAGCGGAGCAAGTAGAGGCCCATGAAAATCTATTACGAACAGGATGCAGACCTTTCCCTCATCCAGAGCAAGAAAGTCGCCGTGATCGGCTATGGCAGCCAGGGCCACGCCCACGTTCTGAACATGCGCGACAGCGGCGTGAAGCAGCTGAAGGTTGGCCTCTATGAGGGGTCGGCCAGCCGCGCCAAAGCAGAAGCCGAGGGCCTTGAAGTGGTCACGCCCGCCGAGGCCGCCCAGTGGGCCGACGTGCTGATGATCCTTATCCCGGACGAAAAGCAGGCCGTGCTCTATGCAAACGAGATCGAACCGCATCTGCGCGCTGGCCAGCATGTCATGTTCGGCCACGGCTTCAACGTGCACTACAACCTCATCCGTCCACGCCCCGATGTTGATGTCTCGCTGTCCGCCCCGAAAGGCCCCGGCCACACGCTGCGCGCCCAGTACCAGATGGGCTTCGGCTTGCCGGGTCTGATCGCAATCCATCAGGACGCGACCGGCACGGCACAGGATGTTGCCCTGTCCTATTCCAAGGCCATCGGCAATACGCGCGCTGGTGTCATCGAGACCTCATTCCGCGAAGAGACCGAAACAGACCTCTTTGGCGAACAGGCTGTGCTCTGTGGCGGCATCGTTGAGTTGATCAAGGCTGGCTATGAAACCCTGGTCGAGGCTGGCTACGCGCCGGAAATGGCCTATTTCGAATGCCTTCACGAGACCAAACTGATCGTTGACCTTATTTATGAAGGCGGCATCGCCAACATGAACTACTCGATCTCGAACACGGCCGAATATGGTGAATACGTCTCCGGCCCGCGCGTGATCAATTCCGAAGCCAAGGCCAACATGAAAAAGGTTCTCGAAGACATCCAGAACGGCACCTTTGCCCGCAACTGGGTCCTCGAAAACCAGGCCGGCGCACCGGGCTTCAACGCCATGCGCCAGCGCATGAACAGCCACGAAATCGAAGAAGTCGGCGAGAAACTTCGCGGCATGATGCACTGGGCCCAGAACGATCGCCTGGTCGACAAATCCCGCAACTAAACCTTATCCGGGTGGATGGTCCGGAACCCGGTTCATGTCCACCCGGCCGTCAATTCCCGGTACGCGGCCGGACATGGTATATTGCCAGATGTCCGGTACGCGGCCGTTGATGGTCCGCGGCATCGTCTCGCCAAGGCCGCGCAACCAGAGCGGATAGTCATCATAATTGCCGGCCAACCAGTCGGTGTGAAACTCTGGCGTCGTGTAGATCACCGGCCGCACGCCATATTCGGCCTCTAGCGCTGTCAGGAATGTGTCCAATTCTCCCAAAGTCTCAGTCGTGCTGCCGCGCGGCTCGCAATTGTGCGCATATTCCAGATCGACTGCGGGCGGCAGCACCCCTGTCCGCACTTCCACCGACTGAATGAAATTCTGGGCCTGCTCGGCTCCCGGCCGGCAGAGTCGGTAGAAATGATAAGCGCCGACCGTCCAGCCGCGCGTTGTCGCTTCGCGCCAGTTTTCCAGGAAACGTGGATCTTTCCAGTCCCGACCTTCGGTAGCCTTGAGGTAAAGAAAATCGACGGGTGCGGCCTCGAACTCGTCCCAGCGGATGCGACCATTATGGTGCGACAGGTCAATGCCGGTGAAACCGGATTGCAACGGGATAACACCGCCTGCAACCGGTTCAGACGATTGTGAACACGCCGCTGCAACCAGCATCAAGGTAAATGAAACGGACCGAAACAGGCTCATGAGCTGTTTCAACACGGGAATATGGCCTTATGGCGAGGAAAACTTGCCCGTATCTTGCAAGGTAATCTCTGCTTGGAACTGTGCGCGCGGCCAATTGCGCGCTATAAGAGCAATGAAATCAATTCTCTGGCCCGGATGAAAACCCCAACGCCGACAACAGGCGCACCAGGTCAGAACATGGGAAAGTATGGGTGATGGCCAAATTCGAAACGGACAATGCTGCCGGCAAGGGCCGCTCAGGTCAGGGCAGCTTCATCGGCACGGAATGCGCGCTGGAAGGCAGCTTCAATTTCTCTGGCCCGCTTACCGTAGCAGGTCATATGAAAGGCCCAGTCAAATCGGACGGGCTGGTATTGATCGAAGCGACCGGTCATATCGAAGGATCGCTGGAGGCGGCAATCATCGTCGTACATGGCAAGCTGACGGGCAATGTGACAGCTCATGAGAGCCTCGAGATATGGAATGAAGCTGTTGTCACCGGAAAGGTGTTCACCCGCAGCATCCGCGTTGACGCAGGGTCGCTGATGACCGCTGACCTCAACGTCGCAACCGACGGTCCCATACCGACGCATGAGGCTGTGGACACACCTGAGCATATCACTGCTGATACAGTTTCCGAGACCCCCGCTATCGACCCGAACCGACCCGCCAGCCCGCTGCCAGGCTCAAGCCTTGCGCGCAAACTGTCGACCTTGAGCGAAAATCAGTAGCGGCGCCTGACGTCTTCAAGACGCTCCCAAGTCGAGTCATCGGGCTGATAGGCCCCCAGCGTCGACAGGCGTTCGCAGGCCCATTCATACGCCTTATCGCAGGATTCCTGGAGAAGGCGCGTGCCTTCCGCAACGTTCTTGGAACCACCTTGGCCGGTATAGATCATGTTGCCATAGGCTGCACATCCGCTCACGTCGCCATAATCACACGCTTTATCATAAAGCTGGCGCGCCCGAGCGGTATCGGCATCCATGCCGCGCCCTTGAACAGTCAGATAGGCAAGTCCTGAACAGGCCTCTGCGACTTTTCCATCGCACGCCTTGCGATAATTGTCCGCAGCGCTCTTGTAATCCTGGTCGCCGCCAAGCCCCTTGCGATACATATCGGCCAGCTCGAAGCAGGCTTGATAATCCCTGGTGTCACAGGCCTGACTGGCTTCGGTGCGTGTGACGCGATTGGTCTCAAGGTTAGCCGTAGCTTCCTCGAGCGCAATTTCCGCTTGGGTCGGCTCAACCTGACCATACTGCGCAGCGGCAGGAAGAACAGCGACTGACATGGCGACAACAGATATCGCGGCGGCAAGAATACGCATGCAATTTCTCCCTTGGTTATATTCGGGATATAAGTGGCGATACGGAGTGCGTCCATGTAAACCGCTGCTTACAGATTGGTAACATCACGCATGATCGCTTGCCGTCGTACCGGCTGGCTCAGCATAAGAAACCAAACGACCAAAGGGGAAACACATGGCCGCAACAGACCAGACGCCGATCGGATCAGGCTTTCATGCAAAGTCGACGGCACAGGAAGTTATCGACGGCATCGACCTGACCGGACGCAACGTAATCGTCACTGGCGGCTATTCGGGGATTGGCCTGGAAACCGTTCGCGCCCTGGCGGGCGCAGGCGCGCGCGTGACGGTTCCTGCGCGACGCGTCGACGCCGCCGAGGCTGCGCTCGCTGACATTCCCGGCGATATCGAGATTGCGGCGATGGACTTGGAAGACCTCGCCACTGTGCGAAAATTCACCGCTGATTTTGAGGACACAGGCCGCGCACTTGATATCCTTGTTAACAATGCGGGTGTCATGGCCTGCCCTGAAACGCGGGTTGGGCCCGGCTGGGAACGCCAGTTGGGCGTGAACCATCTCGCGCATATGGCGATGAGCCTCGCGCTCGCCCCCGCTCTTGAACGCGCGGACGGCGCGCGCTTGGTCGCCCTTTCATCAACAGCGCATGTGCGCTCCGACGTGATCTGGGACGATCCCAATTACGAATCCCATCCCTATGACAAATGGGAAGCCTACGGCCAGTCCAAATCAGCGTGCGCCCTGTTTGCACTGGGCGTGGACCATCGCGGCAAGGAAATCGGTGTGCGGGCATTCTCGGTGCATCCGGGTGGGATTTTCACGCCTCTGCAACGCCACCTCACAGATGAGGAAATGGCCGAACTCGGTTGGAAAAACCCCGACGGAACAATCCCGCCTCAAGTTCAGGCCATGTTCAAGACACCAGAGCAAGGCGCATCCACCAGCGTCTGGGCCGCTACTTCCCCTGCCCTGGCGGACAAGGGCGGCGTTTATTGCGAAGATTGCGATATTGCCAAGCTTGCCACCGAAGAGAGTCAACGCTGGGAGCACGCCCGACCCTGGATCTGTGATGACGAAAAAGCCGAGCGGCTTTGGGATATCAGCGAGACCATGCTCAGCAAGGCCTGAGCGGACAGAGGACACTCTTATGAGACATTCACTAAGTTTCGCAGCTGCTTGCTTGAGCTTGGCCGCATGTGCTGCTCCGATTCCCGAGAGCATGCCAACAATGCCGGAAACTACCGTCCCTGCGTTCGATTACGATTCCGTCTTCGTGCATGATGGTCGACCGAAAGATGATTTCGAGCAGTATGAGCTTCGCAATTCGCGGCAGATCCTTGCATTCACCGGAGTAATGCCGGGCATGACAGTGCTGGATATGGAAGCTGGCGGCGGCATCTATACCGAACTCTTCTCACTGGTCGTGGGCGAAGAGGGAAAAGTCTACCTTCAGAACCCACCAGAGTTTGAAACCTTCCTCGGCGATGCGGTCGAGAAACGCATGGATGGCCGGCTGATCAACGTGACTCACATCCAGACATCGTTCGATGATTTCGAACCCATTGGCGATATGGAGGTGGATCTCGTAACCTGGTTTCTCGGTCCACATGAGCTCTGGTACACGCCGGAAGGCGCGGAGCCGGGTGCACTCGGAGATCCGGATGTCGCCTTTTCCGAAATTGCGCGCGTCCTGAAACCCGGCGGGCATTTCGTCGTGATTGATCACCGCGCGCCTGACGGTGCGCCCGCAACAACTGGCGGCGTGACACATCGGCTGGCGCAAGACACCTTGATGGATATGATGGGCGATGTCGGCCTCGTCCTTGTCGAGGAGAGTGACCTACTCGCGAATCCCGACGACGATGGCACGCTGAACGTATTCGATCCGTCTATCCGGAGACAGACGGATCGCTACATTCTCAAATTCGAGAAATCCTGACCAAAGACAGGATCAGCTGGAGCCTTCGGGATCCAGCTTGTCCTGGGTCCTGGTATCAAAATCGCTGGCGTCGTGGCGTTCGCGCAGTTGGGTCTCCGGCTTGCCAAAAGTGCGGTTCACCATGCGGCCACGCTTGACTGCCGGACGCTCGGCGATCTGTTTGGTCCAGCGCTGAACATTTTCGTACTCATGAACCTGCAGGAATTCCCCCGCATCATACACGACACCTGTCGCCAGAGCGCCGTACCATGGCCAGATTGCCATATCTGCAATCGAGTACTCGTCGCCAGCCATGAATTCATTATCGGCGAGCCGCTTGTCCAGCACGTCCAGTTCCCGCTTCACCTCCATCGCAAACCGATCGATCGCGTATTCGATCTTGATTGGCGCATATGCGTAGAAATGGCCAAAGCCACCGCCAAGATAAGGCGCCGATCCCATCTGCCAGAACAGCCAGGAAAGCGCTTCCGTGCGCTTGCGCGGATCCTTGGGCAGGAAAGCGTCAAACTTCTCTGACAGGTACAGAAGGATCGATCCGGATTCGAACACGCGGGTGGGCGGATTGGTCGAATGGTCCATCAGGGCCGGGATCTTGGAGTTCGGGTTGGCGGAAACAAATCCGCTGGAAAACTGGTCGCCCTCCATGATGTTGACCAGCCAGGCATCATACTCAGCGCCGGAATGGCCCGCCGCGAGCAGTTCTTCGAGCATTACAGTGACTTTGACGCCGTTCGGTGTGCCCAGCGAATAGAGTTGCAGCGGATGTTTCCCAACCTGCAAATCCTTGTCATGGGTCGCGCCCGAAATCGGCCGGTTGATGCTGGCGAAACGCCCGCCGCTCTCAGCATCCCATTTCCAGACCTTCGGTGGGATATAAGTATCGTCAGCCATGTAGCGTGCCTTCTTGCTTGGTTTTGTCAAACCAACATGTAGGCATGGCGCGCAGAAAGTCAGTAAACTTGTTTGTGAGACGTCCTAAACAGGCCCTCAGGTAATCAGGCTGGCAGGCTCTCAGTCAGCAACATTTCCTGGTTCTGCACAACTTTCGTGACCTTCACCGGCAGCCAGCAGGTCACTTCCAGACCGCCGCCATCGACCGGTTTCATACCGACCGTTCCGCCATGCAGATCGATGAAATGCTTCACGAGCGCAAGACCGAGGCCGGCCCCGCGCTGGTCGCCCGAAACGAAACTGTCGAAGCTGGTGGCCCGTTTATCGGCTGCTAGCCCGCGGCCATTGTCGCGCACAGACAGGGTCACCATGTCGCCTACGCGCTGGGACGAGACGACGATCTCACCACCGGATTCGGTAAAGCGGAGCGAATTGGAAATGAGGTTGAACAAGACCTGCCTGATGCGGCGCTCATCTGCCCGAATGACTCCAAGCTTGCCCTTGATGTCGGCGCGAACGGCAATCTGCGTGTCCTCTGCCTTTGACACGACCATGTCGATGCTTTCCTCGATGACATGGCTGAGATCCACATCTTTCAGATCGAGATCCATACGGCCTGCTTCGATCATGGCGAGGTCGAGAATATTCTCGATCAGTTTCGAGAGGTGGTCGGAAGCTGACAGGATTGCGCTGACATAGTCTGTCTGGCGCTCGGTCAGATCGCCATTGCGCTTTGTTTCCAGCAGTTCAGCATAGCCAAAGATGACCGTCAGCGGCGACCGCAGCTGGTAGGACACATTGCGCACGAACTCCGTTTTCAGACGGTCCGCAGCCTCAAATGCTTCAGCCCGATCTCTCAGCGCGGACTCAACCCTGCGTGTGGCCGTCACATCCGCAAAGGCGATCAGCGTGTTTCCATCCGGCAGCGGATGGGTCAGATATGTCAGGATAGATCCATCAGACCGGCGCATCTCTCCGGTGGTGGACTGGCGCGCGCGGGCGGACGGGTCCGTAATATGGCCCTTGATCGCGTCCCAGACGTCCAGGTCATGGAACAGCGGAACGCAGTCCTCGATCACATCGCTATAGTCCGGATGGTCTTTCAACTCGTCATGGTCCAGGGACCAGAGCCGTTCAAAAGCCTTGTTGAACAGTTTCAGCCGCCCGTCGCCGCCGAACACGACAACTGCCTCGTGCAGATTGTCGAGCGTGGACGCCTGCGTCTTCACAATGGCATTGAACTTGGTCTGAAGGTTCAGTTCCCCTGTGATGTCCTTGAACAACAGCAACAGGCCACCCATCGGATGGCGCTGGCGTGTGACGGACAGAGTCCGGTCATCCGGCAGTGACCATGTATCTTCCTTTACCCCATCAATATCGAGGTAGTAGGACAGCTCCTCCGCCCGCCATTCGGCGTAATTTGTACGGGCCGGCAACTTGCGGCGCTCGCGCAGGCGGTCCAGCAACTGCCCGTGGTTCGGGCGGTCCAGCAGGAAGCTCTCATCGAGATCCCACATGTCGCGGAAGGCCTTGTTGTAGAAGGTCAGTTTGCGATCCGCCCCGAAGATCGCGACAGCATCGGCAACATGGTTCAGTGTCTCGTCATGCGCGCGAACATGGCGGTTCAGTTCCTCGCGCGCATTTTCCTGGGCGGTCACATCGAACGCCATCGCCCCTGCCCCGCCGGATAGAGGGAAGGTCAGCACACGCATGGCGCGCCGCTCTCCATTCACGACCATGTGGCGCGTCTCGTCGATATCGGCACCTTCAGAAATAGTCTTGCGGGCTTGGTCAGCTGAAGCTTGGTCCAGCATGATTTGGCGATCCAGGACGCGGTCGAGGTTCACCCCATCGACTGCCTCAATGTAAGATGGGTTCACCCACTGCAGCTTGCCCATGCCGGATACGCGCCAGGCCGGGAACGGCGCCTTACCCAGCATGTCAAGGAAGGCTGTCGGATCGCGCGCGATAACCTGGCGCGCCTCTTCCAGCTTGCCGCGGGCGGAGCTTTCTTCCAGTCCCTTGATGGTGGTGTCGGTGACCCAGACGACCGCCCGCGCGCCAGCCGTCCGCCCGTCCGCCTCAAGGAAGCGGCCAGACGGCCCGATGATGGTGAGCGAGAAAGCCTGTCCAGTATCGCGCAGCTCGCGCATGCGAATCCGCAGCGTCGTGTCCTGTCCGGAACTGTCACGCGCTTCGAGGTCGGCAAGGCCTTCGATGATGCGCACTGCCGGATCGGGCGAAATCGCATCGTCGGTGAAGCTGAGCAGGCCAGCCAATGCCACCGGCGAACCGTAAAGCTCCGGCGGGGTCATTTCTTCACTATCGGGCTCAAGCGCCTCACCCTGCCAGACCAGGATCACGCCCGGGTGAGCACCAAGGATTGAGCGGTGCTCTGCCAGAAGAGTCTCGAGATCGGACGACCGGTCTTTGTATTTGCGCGCCGCGCCACGTGCCCCATCCGACACGCGCAGCGCCCATAGCAAGGCGGCTAGGCCCAGCGCGGTCGCACCAGCAGACATGATGATAGGGACCTGGTCCGCCGTGATTGCCATAGTGTCTTCAATCCAAATCGCACGAATCGACCACCGGTCGGCGGCCGCAACTGGTTAACGGATTGCTCCCTTTGCGTTAAGGCGGCGTTAACGAGACGCTAATGCCAGACCGATGTCCAGACAAGATAACTGAAACGTCATGTTGCAAAAACGCCACACCGACATAGTCTGATCCCTCGAACCTTCTGGGAGTCTCTTCATGCGTAATCTGGCCCTTGCCCTTTCCGCGGCGGCACTCGTTTGTCTTGGTGCACCTGCATCTGCCGGTGCCGAAGATGAGGGCGACGATCTTGTGCGCCTGCCGGGGCAGTCTTATCCCGGCCCGACAAGACGCGGTGCCAAAGCGAATGGACATGTCCCAGAACGCCTTGTGGCGGGAGGTGGATTGATTGTCAGTTTCGATGCCAACCTGGATGGCAATGTCACCCCGGAAGAACTCGCCACGGGCATTGAGGCTGCCTTCCTTGAGGCCGATTCCAATAAGGACGGCTATCTCAGCCCGCTCGAACAGCTCTCATGGGCCGAAAGCCAGCCGACCCGCGACGACACGCTGGGAAATCCGGCTCGCTTCGACCCAAATCTGGATCGGCGCGCCAGTTTCGACGAATTCGACACGGTTCTCACCAGCCTCGCCGCAGACTACGCCTCGGATTCCGGCATCATTCACGTGGCCGACCTGAAAGCGCCCAAGCCTGAAAAACGGGAAGAGACCCGCTTTGTCCGCAATGACCCGCCGCTTCGTCGAAATTAGGTGAGAATATTGTAGAGGTCGGTCCGCCGATCCCGGAAAAACCCCCAGGCGGCCCGTTCGCGTTCAATTTCATCCAGATCGAATTCTGCCACCAGCACGCCCTGTTCGGTACGACCGAAATCAATCACGATCTCGCCGGTTGGGTCCGCGATGAAGCTGGTTCCGTAGAAGACCTGCCCTTCCTCGTCGCCCACACGGTTTGCCGCGACGACCGGGATGGTGTTTGAGACAGCATGGCCCTGCATCGCGCGGCGCCAGCGGGCGGCCGTATCAAGGCCCGCATCCTGCGGCTCAGCGCCAATCGCTGTGGGGTACAGCAACGCATCCGCGCCCATTAGCGCCATGGCGCGCGCAGCTTCCGGGAACCATTGGTCCCAGCAGATTCCCACACCAATCCGGCCTTTCATTGTGTCCCATACGCGAAACCCGGTATCGCCTGGGCGGAAATAGTATTTTTCCTGATAGCCCGGCCCGTCCGGAATGTGGCTCTTGCGATATACGCCCAGAGGCGACCCATCCGCGTCGATCATGACCAGAGAATTGTAATAGAGCGGACCGTCCTTCTCATAGATTGAGACGGGGATGACGACGCCAAGTTCCTCGGCCAGCGCCGACAGTTGCTCGACAGCCGGATGCTCGCGCCAGGGATAGGCGCGCGCGAAATGCTCTTCTTCCTGTGTCTTGCAGAAATAGTACCCCGTGAAGAGTTCCGGCGGCAGCACAACGTCGGCCCCCTGCTCTGCGGCCTCGCGCACACGCTCCGCCACGCGGTCGATATTGTCCTGCACATCGTCTGATGGCGTAAACTGGATGCAGGCAAGCGTTAGGGTACGGGGCATGGCTCGCTCCTGGAAATCAAGCTGGAATTTCGCGGGTCATGCAGTGGAAGCTGCCCCCGCCATTGAGAATATTGCGTGCCGGCAGGCCGATCACCTTGCGACCTTCGAACAGAGCGCTCAGTTCGGCCTGCGCCACAAGGCTGTAACGGTCTTCGTAAACGGGCACGAGGACCGCGCCGTTCGTGATTGTAAAATTCATATGGCTTGCCGGAATTGGAATTCCATCCTCGTCCTTCACAAGCCCGGGTGAGGGAATGGTGGTAACCTCGAGCCCAGCCCTGCGGAGCGTTGTTTCAATCTCCTGCAGCGTATCAGCATTCGGGTCGTCTGCGCCCGATGGATGCTGGCAGATCGCATGTCCCGGCGCGATGAAACGAGCGATATTGTCGACATGGCCATCTGTATGGTCATTGAGCAAGCCGTCGCCGAGCCAAATGAATTCCAGTACGCCGAGCGCCTCGGCAATCGCCATCTCGATCTCGGCCTGATCCATACCCGGATTTCGGTTTGGATTGAGCAGGCATTGTCCGGTTGTCAGCAGGCGGCCTGTGCCGTCCGCATCAATGCCCCCGCCTTCCAGAACCATCTCGTGCTGCGAAACCGGAATGCCTTCGTGCTGCGCAATGGCCGTCGCCGTTTCCGTGTCGCCTGGCATCAGGTATTTTCCGCCCCAGCCATTGAAGCGGAAGGCCTGCGCGCGGCGCGCATCGCCCGTTCCTGTAATGATTGGCCCGGTGTCGCGCATCCAGATGTCACCGGTCGGAATTCGGCAGACCTCAGCGCAATCACCTACGGCTGCACCCGCCGTTGCCTCGGCTTCATCTGACCCTACCGCGACCCGGATCGGCACATAGTCTGATGCAGCGCGGATGAATCCGGAGATATCTTTGCGTGGACCTTCAAGGTTGCCGCCCCACTCTTCAAGAAGACGCGGCCAGCCAACCCAGAGAGCAGCATGAGGGGCCCATTCGGGCAGGAGATGAGGTTTCATGTCAGACATTGAGCGCGCCATGCCACACCTTGTTCCAAAGGAAAAGGGCGGCTCTTCTCAGAGCCGCCCTTCCCGATTTTCAGTTTCGGAGTTCCGAGTGACTAGAACTCGTAGCGCAGGCCGAAGCGAATTTCGTAGCGCGACGCGTCGCCCTGACGAGATTCACAATCACCAGCCTGGAAGTCGTCAACCGCACAAACCGCTGGGAAGCCAGGCTCACGCAGTACGCCCCACTCGTCGTTCAGCAGATTTGTGAAGTTGTCGACAACAATGAAGCCGGAAGCCTTGTGATCAAGGAAGCCAGGGAATTCCTGCTCAAGCTTGATGTCGACCTTGCCCCACCAGGAACCTTCTTCGCCGTTACGCTCTGCACCAGCAGCCAGGTACGGGTTGCCTTCGAGGTAAGGGTTGAAGCCACTGATACCGTTCGCGCTACCACCGTAAACCACGCTGTATGGACGACCCGACACAGCCTGGCCGAAGGCCGAGAACGTGGTCATGTTGTCGCCGAAGAAAGCGCGCTCATAATTGGTAAGTGCCGTGAAGCGGTGCTTGGTGTTGTAGTCAGACGTCGAAGCGCTGACATCCTGCGGGTCGCCGAATGCGCGGTTGACGTAGTTCGAGAAGGCCACCGAGGACGTCATCGGGTGCACGTCTTCTGCATCCGTGTAGGCGTAACCCAGGGCCCAGTCGAGACCGAAGTCATAGGACTTCGAGATCGAGCCGGAAACCAGCAGAGACTTGGCGTCTTCTTTCGCATTGGTCAGCACGAAGGCTGCCTCACGAACGCTGCTGTAGGTCGGGTATTCGCGACCATCGACTGTGGTTGTGCCAGTCTGCTCGAGATCACCGCGGATCCAGACAGCGCTATCTTGAGCAACGGTGTACAGAATGTCGCCCGAGAGGACATACTCGCCGCCGAGCCCAGGCGCGTCAGCATAGTATGTACCGCCGAAAGCAAATTTCAGCTCAGATGGAATTTCGAAGTTCGGATCAAGGTAGTTGATCTCGAAGTTCGAGCCTTCGCCAGCTGCGACAGCGTCGATCATGTCTTGTGGCACACAGTAGCCCGGTCCCGTCGGCACGCCGTCTTCACAAAGACCGTAGTCAATGTCGAAGAGCGATGTCACGCCATTTTCAAGACCGAATGCACCACCGTCCGAACCGAACTGCAGCACGTTGTTTGCTGAGTAGGTGTTGGACAGCCACACGTTCGGGTTGCCACCGGAGTAGAGGCCGACACCACCACGCAGGTCGAGATTGTCGGAGAAGTCCCACTCGAAGCCGAGACGTGGCTGAAGCAGACCTTCACCATCCAGCGTCTCACCATTTGTGAAGCCATAGTCAGCCAGGAAGTCTGCATTGGTTTCAGGTGCGTCGTCGGTTGTGTACCAGTCGTAGCGCAGGCCACCGATCACCACGATACCGTTGCCGAAGTCAATTTCGTCCTGGGCGTACAGCGTGTTGATCTCATATCCCCAGTCAGCAGCCGCATTGTTCGGATCGCCTGTTGGGGAGTTGTTGTAGTTCACGTTGTCGGCGATGCCGAGACGGAAGTTCTCAATCGCATCGTCGAATGCTCCGCCAGAGGACGGATTGCCATCGAAGTCGATTTCGGTTTCGACGTGCTGGACGAACATGTTGAACACGTCGAGGGCTTCACGCTCATAGCCGAAGCTGAAATTGTGGTTGCCCGTCGTGTAGTAACCTTTCAGCGCGAGGCTGAGGGTCTCGTAGTACAGCTTGTTTGCTTGGCGGGAGTCGTCGCCACCGAGGTAGACATCAACATCGTCGGTCTCGATCGTGATCTCACCGAAATCGGTACCGCCGACAGAAATCTGACGATTGTCCAGTTCGGAATAGGCAAGACGGACTTCAGTGGAGAAATTGTCCGTCCAGTCAGAATAAAGCGAACCGGCATAGGACGTCAGTTCCGCGCCACGCTCATAGAGGTGGTTGGAGAATTCCAGCTCATCGGAGTCACCGTCCGACTGGGCGATGTTGAAACCATCATTCCAGTTATAGGTGAAGGATGCGCGGTGATCGTTGCTGATGTTCCAGTCGAGCTTGACCAGGATCTTCTCGTCGGAGTTATCAGCGCTGCTCGGGATCGTGCCCGGATCATAGCCATAGAGTTCCATGGCGATGTTGCGGATCTCATCGACTTCGGCCTGAGTGATGTTCACTTCGTTGACAGCGCCGGAGCCGATCGCGCCGCGGTCAAACAGGTTCACGCCGTCAAGTTTCTCGTAGGCCGCGAAGAAGAACAGCTTGTCCTTGATGATCGGACCACCGACGCCGAAGCCGTAGCGGGTTTCGTCGTACTCACCCGTCGTGATGTCGTCGCCTTCGAGGCTGTCGGCGCGCAGGCCGTCATTTGTGTAGTCGCCGAAGAGGTAGCCGTGGAATTCATTCGTACCGGATTTCGTGACCGCGTTGATGTTACAGGCGGAGAAGCCACCATACTGCACATCGAAGGGAGCCAGTTCGACCGCAACCTGCTCAATGGCATCATAAGAAAATGGGATGCGCTCGGTTGGGTAACCATTCGAATTCAGGCCGAAATTGTCATTCATGCGAATGCCGTCAACGGTCAGCGAGTTGAAGCGGGAGTTCTTACCGCCACACTGGACTGCGTTGATATCACCACGGGATTCGTCAACATAGATGCGTGGGTCGAGGCGCAGGACATCCGTGATGTTGCGGTTGATGGCCGGGGCCCTCTGCAGCGTCTCCAGGCCGAAGGTCGCCGAAGGACCAGCAGCAGTCGGTGCGAGATCGGAGACGGAAGCCGTAACAACGATCGTTTCCTGACGCGCTTCACCATCATTGGTGAGCGTGAAGTCGACCTGGGTCGCATCGCCGAGGTTCAGGCCCACATCTTCGATGAACTGGCCCTGGAACTCTGACGAAGTCACCGTAACGACATAGCCGCTGGAAACAGGCAGGTTGCGGATGCTGTACAGACCGGTCTGGTTGGTCGTCGCAGTCCGTGTCAGCCCTGTGGAAGGATCGGTGATGGTAACCAGCGCACCGGATACGGCCTGGCCGTCATCATCGGTCACTGCGCCGCGGACGGCTGAAGTTGTAACCTGCGCCATAGCGACGCCGGCCATGCTCAGCGCAATGGCAGATACTGCTGCCCCACGCCCGAAAGTGGTCCAATTTGTCATGACTATTCCCCTAGTCGGTGATGCGCCGACAACCGCCCCTTGCGGGTCGCCGGTACTGCGGGTCGGATAACGACACCGGATGACAGATTAGTGACAAGATCTTGAAGGTTCAGCACATAAGGCTGCGATCACGGTGGATCGATATGTTGCGATGCAAAAAAGACACGGTTTGGAGGCGGACATGCGCAGATTGCGTGCGGTTCAGGGTATATTCTGCCTCGGTGGGGCGGCATAAGTCTCAAGTTGAGAAGGAATAGCACCCCATGACCGTCGAGGAATCCGAATCGCCTGGCCGCTGGCAGACCATCACACTCACCGCGCTGGCAATGCTGCTTGTACTGAGGGTTGTATTCACAGGCATTTCGCCTCTGAACCTATATGCAGATGAAGCGCAGTACTGGCGATGGGGCGATACGCTGGAATGGGGCTATTATTCCAAGCCTCCCATGATTGCGTGGGTCATCCATGCTGTGACAGCTGTATTGGGTGATGCAGAATGGGCCGTACGGCTTCCCGCGGCCTTCCTGCACACGGCCGGTGCCACCTTCATCTATTTCCTTGCGCGAGACATGTATGGTGCACGTGTCGGCATGTTTGCCAGCCTTGGCTATGCACTGATGCCGGCTGTCATACTGTCTTCTGTCGTGATCTCCACAGATGGCGTACTCATCCCCTTCTGGTGCGCCGCCCTTTGGGCTCTGTGGCGCCTGCGCAGTGGGCAAGGCGCATGGGTCAGCGCGCTGGGTCTCGGCGTCGCGGTCGGACTCGGCTTCCTGTCGAAATACGCAATGCTATATTTCGCGATCGGCGTCGTGCTGGTCCTGTTGATTGACGCACAGAGTCGCCGTGCCCTGCTGAGTTGGAAAGGCCTCGCAGCCTTGGCCGTGGCAGCAGCGATCTTTGCGCCACATCTTGCCTGGAATGCCGCGAATGATTTCAAGACGGTGAGCCACACGGTCGACAATGCCAATCTTGGCGGCGACCTTATCAATCCTGAGAACGCCCTCACCTTCCTGGTCGATCAGCTTGGCGTGTTCGGGCCAATCAGTTTCCTGGCGCTCGTCTTCGGCATCTTTGTGATGCGTAGCGAGGATGACGGCATCATGGGCCGGGACCGCTGGCTGCTCTGCTTTATCCTACCGGTCTTGCTGATCATCATGGCACAAGCGGTCCTGTCGCGCGCCAATGCCAATTGGGCTGCAACTGCCTATCCGGCCGCGAGCGTGCTGGTGGCCTCATGGCTCGCCCGCGCAAAGCCAAATCGCAATCTTTGGTACATCATTGCAGCGGTCAGCTTCGTCGCTTTCCTGCTCGCGCCGGATGTGTCATTCGCCACGCGCCTGTTGATTGGTGCCTTAGTCGCAGCAGCCATTCTGAGTTACGGCCATTTTGTGCGCCATTCCCCGTCCGGCCTGCTCTGGACCAGTTTGTCTCTGCACGCTGCTCTGATGCTGGCCCTGCTGACCCTCGCGCTACTGCCCGCCTCCCTGTCGACCTCGCTTGGTTTCGACAACGCCCTCAAACGCACTCGTGGCTGGGATAGCGCCGCTGAGCAATTGTTTGCGCGCGCCGATGCACTTGGCGCAACCTCAGTGCTCGTGGATGAGCGAGAAGCCTGGCACGGCCTGGACTATTACGCACGCGAGCGCACCACGCCGATGATTTCATGGCGCCGCTATGCCGGACCGAAGAGTTTTTCAGAGGCCCAGCCACTTGAGGGCGGTTTGGCTGATCGCGTACTCATCGCGTCGCTACATCCCGGCATGCGCCCGAAACTGCGAAGCGATTTCCAGTCCTTCGACCATGTGGGCGTGATCTCAATTCCGCTTGGAACTCGCAGCAATGGATGCCCGATCGTGCGGGAATTCCAACTTTATCTGGGTACCGGATATGACCGTCAGGACCGGACACCCGAATGGGAGGAACGTTTTGATGGACAGACGGAATTCAAGCCTGAGCCCTGCCCATCACCAACCGATCAATGACCGACTGACTCGTCCCAAAGATCTTCGACCCGGCCATCCCGGCCACATGAAGCGCGATAGTAGCGATATTTGAGCGGGTTCTTCTTGTAATAATTCTGATGATAATCTTCAGCGGGCCAGAATGTTTCGGCCTGAATCACCCGCGTCACGACGGGGTCCTTCAGCACGCCTGACGTCTCGATCTCGGCAATCTCGGCTTCAGCCACCGCGCGCTCGTCATCAGTGTTGACGAAGATCGCGGTACGATAACTGTCGCCCTTGTCGCAGAACTGACCATAGGGATCTGTGGGATCCACGTGCCGGAAAAAATACTCGACCAATGTGTCATAGCTGACCAGATCCGGGTCGTAGGTAACCTTTACGGCCTCGTAATGGCCGGTGTTCTCCTTGGAGACCTGCTTGTAAGTCGGATTGGCGATTTCACCGCCCGTATAGCCGGACACGGTTTCGATCACGCCATCAACCTTGTCGAAATCAGACTCAACGCACCAGAAACACCCGCCCGCAAAAATGGCCGAAGACAGCCGCTTGGGGGCCGTTTCTGCCAGGGTTTGGTCCTGCGCGCCCGCATTCGAGAAGAACGCAAGCGCCATGGCGGCCAAGCCAGCGGCGATGGTGAAGGTGGGGGCGGATGGCATACGCATGGCAGTTCCCGATACTCTATACAGTCGCAGCAAACACACGCTGCGTTCTGTCCGTCATATGGCGGTCTCCCGTCCGCCGTGAAGTCCAGAAAGTCAGTCCTAACATAAATGTGTTGCCTGCGTGTTGCCAAACTGCGTCAGCAATGAGGCTGATTGGCATGGCGGGAAGTATGTCAGGACGGCCCCATCAGCACACGGACCCTGACCCGGCTGGACCGCCCGCTCTGATCGACGGCCGTAATCGTGTAAAATCCCGCCTGCGTCGGCTGCCAGACCGGCGCACCGGCATCATCGATCTGGCTGGGCTTTCCGTCGATATACCAAGAGACGCGCCCCTCCCCGCGTCCAGCCAATACAAAGGGCCGGGCCGACTTGCCATCAACACTGCCGGCCCACAATTCCGCGCTCGCGGGTGGAAACAGGATTACGGGCGGCGCTTCAGGCGAAAAGTCATGTAGCGCGCCGCGTGTTTCGATTTTGCGCTGCGTGGTCAGGCGTGTGCGAGCTTCGCCTTCATCTCGTAAATGATGGGCAGTTCGATCAGCAATCTCGAACAGGAAGGGCAATGCGGTCACCCGGCCGGTCTTGCCAGGCCGCGGCGCGCCATCGGCCCTGCCAACCCAGACGACAATGGCATGTTCGCCGGAAACTGCGGCTGCCCAGCTGTCGCGGAAGCCGTACGACGTGCCGGTCTTGAAAGCAACTTGTGGCGCGCCCGCAGTCAGGCGCCCTGGCATGCGGCCTTCCGGCATGGGACCATTTTGCAGGATACGGACGATATCTGACGCACTCTCGGCGCTGACCAGCCGCCGTCCCATCCGTTCATAACTTGCAGCTTCTTGACTGGCGCGCCAGACCAGAGGCTTGGCCACACCCTCATCGCCCAGTGCAGCATAGAGGACAGCCAATTCGCGCGCTGTCAGGCCTGCACCGCCCAGCGCGAGGGCAAGGCCAGCGTCGTGATTTGCGCCGCCGCCAATGCGTGGTCGCGCGCCCGCCAGCGCCAACTGCGCCGCAAACCGCTCTGGCCCGACCCGATCCAGCATAAGCACCGCCGGCACATTGAGCGAATGCTGCAAAGCATCCGAAACCCGCACATCACCGCGAAACATCCGGTCGAAATTTTCCGGCTGATAGGACGCAAACCGTTTGGGCAGATCGGAAATGCGCGTATCCGGTGCGGCCTGCCCGTCATCGAACGCCATGGCGTAAATGAACGGTTTCAAGGTGGAGCCCGGCGAGCGGGCTTGCGCGGTCAGGTCGAGCCAGCCCCCTGCCCGGTCGCGCGAGGCAGATCCGACCAGAGCGCGCACACCACGTGTCGGAATGTGAACCACAATCGCCGAGACCTGAACGTCAGGGCCTTCCGCCTCAGCCTTGCGCAAGGCCATGGATTCGAGTTCAGCCTGAAGACCCGCATCCAGCGTGGCTCGCACATCCTCGCGCGATCCGCTCGCCAGCGCTTTCTCTGTGCCGTGCCAGGCACGCATCGGAAAATCACGCCGCCGCGTCGGGACCGGCGATGTAGCTACATCCTCCACATCAGCCTTGCTGAAAACACCATACCAACCGAGCTTGGTTGCAACCCAATCGCGCGCCTTTTGCGCCTGGTGTGGCCGACGATCCGGGCGGCGCACTTCGGGCGATTGCGGCAGGGCGATCAGCAGTGCGATCTCGTCAGCGGACAAGCGGTCAGCCTCGTGCCCGAAATAACTCCAGCTCGCTGCCCGCACGCCTTCAAGGTTGCCGCCATAGGGCGTCAGCGTAAGGTAGAGTTCGAGGATCTCATCTTTCGACAAGCGACGTTCGATCTGCCAGGCGCGCGCGATCTCGATCAGCTTGGACCCGACATTGCGGTCCCGAGGTTCCAGCAGGCGCGCAGTCTGCATCGTGATCGTGGAGCCCCCAGATACGATCCGCCCGGCCCGCGCCGAGTCTGCCACAGCCCGGCCCAGCCCCGTCCAATCTGTCCCGCGATGGCTATAGAAACGTTTGTCTTCGACCCGAAGCAGCGCCTCGATGAACTCTGGATCGATCTTGTCGAGATCTCCGCGGAACCGCCACCGTCCGTCTTCGGTCGGAAAGGCCCTCAGGGGCTTGCCCTCCCGGTCGGTCACCAGCGCGGAGATTTCTCCCGCGCGGTCAATTGGCGGCGGCAGTACCCAGTCCATCAGGATAACCGCAGCAAACACTGCGGCTATCCCGATGACGATACGCCGAGGCGTCAGCATGGCTTACTGACCGCCTCCCATCGTTCCGGGCGCTGCGCTGATCGTGACGCGGCCAGGCTTGGACCGGGCGAACACTTCCGGACGATACATATCCTCGGCCACCACACCCGGCATTGCGAAATCGCCCGGCGTTACCGCTCTGACGACATAGGCAAGCGTGACCGGCTGCGCATGGACATCGACGGCGGCCACAAACCGATCATCCTGTGCCTCGGCAGTCTGTGCATTCGCAATCTGGCCGAGATAGGCAAACGCGCCCGATCCGCCATATTCACGCCTGCCATCTGCAGGGCGCAGCACCGATTCAATCTCGAAGCCGGCGGGCAGCAGGTCCGCCACGATCACAGGGTTCAGGCGGCGCTCATGTGGCGACACCGTCAAGCGCACGATCAGCTGGTCCCCCTGGCTGACCCGGGACAGATTCACACGACCACCGGTCAGTGTAAAGAATGTCTTGTCGACGCCCATCTTGGATGTCGCAGCGGGCGGCGCCGTTTCTGGCGAACCGCTGACCATAACTGTCCGGAACATCGGCGCCTTGCCTTCCAGCGTGAACGTCACACCTTCCGTGGCCTGCGCTTCGGTCAGGGCATATTGCCGGTCATTATTATTACCACGGCCAAGCCCTTCGACGGTGAGCCGGAAGCCTTCAGCCCCCTTGTTCAGGGAGTCCACAGCCAGCAGCGCGAAAGCCTTTTCCTGCGTTGTCAATCCGGTCGGGTCTGGCGCATCCTCGCCCAGCTTGGCGGCAAGACGCTCTACCACATCCAGCATGTCCGCTTCGGATGCGAGGGCCAGGATGGCCGCCTCATCGCGAAGCGGGGTCTGGTAGTAATCGCCGGTATTCTCATAACCGAGCGCGTCTTCCGCTGCCTTGAAGGCCGAGGCAGCCCGCGCCCGATCACCCAGCATGGCAAGGCCTGCGCCGATATGGGCGCGTGCCAACGGGCTATCGATGGAATCGAGTTCGCGGTCATGCAGGTAGCGCAGGCGAGAAATGTCGGCCTTGCCCGCCTTTGCGAGCACGTAAAGTGCATAGGCCGACGAGCGCTGCATCAGCTTCTCTGCCGTATCGTTGGAATAGCGGCTCTCATAGACATCCGTGTCGTACCCATAAACGCGCCATGCATCGCCAGTCGAAACCTGCCGCAGAGCGCCATAGGCCCGCTCCAACGATTCGTCCGGCACAGAGAAGCCAGCCTGTTTCGCGCGATAGACAAAGTCCGTCACATAGGCACCAAGCCAGGGGGATGCGTAGCCATCCCCTTCCCGCCACAGGCCGAACGCTCCGTCAGATCCCTGACGGTTGAGCAGCGTGTTCACCGCAGTCTGAATCCGCATCTTCGGATCATCGCGACGTTCTGGAGCCCCCATTGCAATCAGCTGTTCGGAGTAGAGCAATGGCAAGGCCCGGCTAGTGGTCTGCTCGGTGCATCCATAAGGGTAGCGGTCGAGCGAAGCATAGAGCGTCGCCGGATCCATTGGCAGCGTCGAATAGCCGACACTGATCGCAGCAGACCCCGGCACAAGGCCCTCCAGCAGATCAGCGTCAACAGAATAGCTTTCGCCCGGTTCCATCAATTGCCGACTGATCTTTGTTACCGGCAGATAGGGCGAACGGGTCTGTATCTGGTAAGTCCGGTCCGTTTCGAAATCATTTGGCCCCGTCACCGCCAACCTGACCGTTGCGATACCTTCTGAATCCGCACCAATCCGAACTGGCACATCCGCGCGCGCGCCCGTTGCAAGCGAACGCGTCAGCTTGCCATCCGCAACATCAATCGGGCCGTCCGCTGAAATCTCGGCTGTGAACGCTCCAGGCCCGACTTCGACATTGTCGATACTGGCAGTAATTTGAGCTTCATCGCCAGGCGCCATGAAGCGCGGCATGATCAGATCCGACGGTGCTTTCTCGCGCACGATCATGCTGGACTCCGCTGACCCCAGACCAGATCGCGACCAGGCCACGGCCATCAAGCGCAGCTCACCATTGAATTCCGGCAGTTCAAGGCGAACTTTTGCCTTACCCGACCGGCCGACATCAACCAAGCCAGAGAAGAGCGCGACCGATTTCACCGGGACGACCGACAGCCCTTCACCGCCAAGTTGGTCTCCCCCTGAGCGGACTTCGGCTGGCAATCCCATATTCGGGTCAAGCAACCGACCGTAATCGTCGTACATTTCAACACCGAGCGCCTTCTTGCCATAATAGTAGCTGACAGGGTCAGGGCTCTCGAATTTGGTGAGGCGCAAGATGCCTTCATCGACAGCGGCCAGTGTCAGGAAGACCGGCTCACGTGGGCCGCCATCAAACTCGACCTCAATCACCTGCTCCCCAACGGGTCGGGCAATATCGGGCGCATTGAGCGTCAACTCGAACGTCCGCGAACCCATATCGACGGGCACATGTGTCACACCAACCGCACGGCGCGGCTTTGCCCGCAGAATCGGGTCGCGCTCTGTATAGACCGACACCATCACATAGGCGCCCTCTCCCCATTCATCGGTTACCGGCAGGGTCACATTGGTGCCCTGTGCACTAACGGACAAATTCTGGACCGACAGAATGCGATCGGTAGCCACAACGATCTGCGCCTGGCCCTCATAAGGCGGCACAATGGTGATATCGGCGCTCTGACCTGCAGAGGGGGCTTTCTCAGGTCCGATGATGCGGACACGGTCTGGCGCTTCGGCACCATCCTCTGAGACACCTCCGCCCCAGCCGACATAGAAATCGTCACTGGACGCGGCGGACGCATTCGCATCGCTGCCTTCGACAACCAGTTCATGGCTGCCCCAATCCAGACCGGAAACGCGAATCTCGGTGCTGCCGCCTTCCGGCGTCGTCACGATGCCTTCATTGACCTTGGTCACCGTGCGAGACCGGCGCCAACGCCATTGGTCACCGTCCCGGTACCAGTCGTAATGATAGTCGATGGCAAGCAGTTTCCAGTTGAGCCGCTGCGCGATCGCCTGGCCCTTCTCGTTCATGGCCACGACTTCGTAGGCCGCATCCTGGCCTTCTTCGACCGAATATTCGAAACCGGGTTTCAGACCGACATAAAGGCGTTCCGGACGATACGGGATGCGCACGCTTTCTGTGACCGCGCGTCCGCCGGGTTCAAGTACGCTAACCACAGCATTGATGCGCAGTGGCCGCCCAGCATTACTGCCGGCATTTCCCGGCGCGAGCGTGACCGTCGCGATCCCGGCTCCGTCCGTAGTCGTATCATCCATTTCAAGGATGCGTTCACGAAAACTCTCATCATGCCTGCCGAACTTGAATCCCTTGTATTGCGGGAATGGGGTCGGCGCCGCCTCAATGCGGGCTTCGGATTTCACCGTCAGACCCGCGCCTGGTGCGCCATAAAGGAAACGCGAGGCAACTTCGACACTGCGGCTCTCACCCAACAAGACGGGCGTGTCCTTGTCGGTGTCGAGGTCAACAGCAATCCGCTGCGGCACGAAATCCTCGACTGCGAAGTTGACTGATCCGGATGCGCCCGACACACCGTCCACTTCCACCGTCGCACGCCACTGGCCACGAGATGCACCCTTGGTAAGTTCATAGCCCTCAACAACTGCAGATGCTTCAGGATCATCGAACCGTATCTTCCCGGCCACCAGCCCATTCGGACGATAGATGACGATATTGCCGGCACGGTCTTCAATAGCCTTGCCGGTATGATCACGCAGCAGCGCGGTCAATTGTACCGTTTCGCCGGGGCGGTAGATGCCACGCTCTGTATACATGAAGGCATCGATGTCCCCGGAGACCCGGCGGCCACCTACGGCATATTCTGAGAGGTCCACCGGCGCACGGGTCAGGTCCAGCACAGCGAGTTCGCCCTTGGCGCTGTAGGCCATGATCAATTTGGGCTCCATGTTGCCCTGGCCATTCGTGATTGGCGCATCAAAGGCCACCCGGCCAACTTCATTTGTGCGGCCTTCGGCAAGAATGTCATTGTTGCGCGCGACCAGCTGCACGGTTGTATCGGGCACTGGGCGACCGTCCTGCAGTGAGCGCAGCGTGACATCGAGTCCATTGCCACCTTCATAGGCGGTGATGGCCAGATCGGTCATCATGATCCACCGGCTGGAAGAGGCTGGCGGCTGCTCGGCGCTATCCAGGTCTGCGGCGTCCTTGACCGAAACATAATACGCGCCCGGCTCCAGCGGGCCGACGACGTCCTGCAAGGGGAAGACCGACACTACGGGCGCATTCTGCTCGCTGGCCACGTCCATCCGTCCCTTGAAGAGAATTTCCTGAACATCCTCAGGATTGTCTTCACCCCATGTATAGGCATAGCGGCCTTGGGCATTGGTTTGGCCTTCAGTAATGGACTTGAAGGCCAGCGCGCGATCATTGACGCGCGACACGGTTACTTCAACTTCGTCGACATTCACCGTTTCAATCGGAAGGCCATCTGCATCTTCGCGCGGCAGGATCACGCCTGCTCCCTTGAAGCCGACATAAGGTGGCCGGTCGGCGAAATCGATCGGAACAACTTCCTCATTCTTCAATGTGCGGCCATCAGCCGAAGGCAGGCCGGAAAGCAGTGTTGCAGACCGTTCCGACCCAAAAGTCAGACCGCCAACACACAGCTCGCGTCCCTCAACACTGAGCGCAGGTCGGAAAGCGGGACGGAATTCGAGATACGGCGAGTAATCCGCTTCCGGATCAAGCGGCGCAGAAAAGACGAAACACGCCAGCGGCTGTTCGGTGGCGGTATCGATACGGTAGCGGAAATAGGAGAAATCCTGCTCAACCTCGTCAATCGCGGCCTGACGACGGCGTTCGCGCTGGCGAGCAGCCACATTGTCAGCGGCGGAGCGCGTGACAATCGTGCCTTCATCACTGGCAGTATCAGATTGTCGGTCTTCCTTGTTGCCTCCACACGCCGCGAGCACGGCGATCATCATGGCTGTGACCAGTGTCCGACCAATTCCCCGCTTGCCCGATATGAAGTGCGACATGGAAACCCTCTCCTTTGAGCTTTCTTACAACTCTTACACATCTTCGCCACGGCGCGAACAGGGCGTGAATGGGTCAAATCAAAGAAATTCTTGCAAATTTCAGCCGCATTCAGCTGAGGTGGCCTGCTTTGGGGGTTGCCAGCCACCCCACAGCGCGGAATGGGTTTCTCATGTGGATCTGGCGAGCAGTCGGAGTTGTGGCATTCGCGCTCGGCGCGATAGGCCTTGCCTTACCGGTGTGGCCCACGACCATTTTCTGGATTGTCGCCGCTTTGGCCTTTGCCAAATCCAATCCCAGCTGGGCGGATTGGATCTATCGTCAGCCGGGCGTCGGCCCGGCAATCAAGACCTTCCTCGAAACGGGCGCCATGGCGCGTGAAGCGAAAATCGCCGCTGTTTGCGGTATGGGCCTGGCCGCATTGATTGTCACCGCGTTTGCTTATCATAAGCCGTGGGTACTGGGCTCAGGCCTCGGCCTCATCGCCGTCGGTGCTGTCTATGTGATCACGCGCAAACCCCTGCGCGACGAATAGATCCCTCTCCTGCTGCTCTCAGACCCGGACAGGAATCGAGTGATTGATCTCTCACTTGCCACAATTTCGCCCTCTTTTGCGAGCAAATGATCACATACTAACCTCACAAGAGTGTTCGACAGCAAGAAGGAGATGACCCCATGCCGGTCACGATTGTCGCGACTGCCCTTAAAACCGCCGCGTCCGTTTTCGGAGGCTTGTTTCTGGCCGATTTCATTTCAGGCCTCATCCACTGGTTTGAAGACCGGTACGGAAATCCGAAATGGCCTGTGCTGGGCCATACGATCCGCGCCAATCAGGAACACCATTTCAAACCGCGTGCATTTCTGGCTGGCTCATTCCTGTCGCGCAACAAGGAAGTCTTCGTGCTTGGCGCCTTGTTCCTCGCCGGCTTCTGGGCCACGGGCACGCTGAACCTGTTCACCGGTTCGGCTGTCCTGTTCGGCGTCTTCGCCAATGAGTTCCATCGCGCTGCCCATCGCAGCCCGAAGGAGAATGGCCGTTTGATCAACGCCCTGCAGAAAACCGGCTTCGCCCAGTCCTTCCAGCATCACGCCGCCCATCACCGCATGGGCAAGGACACCCATTATTGCGTCATTACCAACTACACCAATCCGGTCCTGGAACGCGCCCGGTTCTTCCCGGCCCTGGAACGCCTTGTCAAAATCGCTACCGGCCGGTCCCCACGTCTCGATGAAAGCGTCAATGAACGCTATCGCAAGGCGGCCTGATCCTGAGATACGCACCTCATCCTTCCCCGCCTTCCCTGAGGGCGGGGATTTCTTTTGTCGACGCGGCGTCTAGTCTGCTGGGCATAACCAAAAGGGAGAAACGCACATGGATCTGGGCCTAAAGGGAAAAACCATCTTCGTTGCAGGCGCCAGCCGGGGCATTGGCCTTGGCATCGTAGAGGCCTGCCTCGCAGAAGGCGCGAAAGTCGCCCTCGCCGCTCGTGGGGAAGAGAAGCTGGAACAGGAACGTGCGCGGCTCGCCGCCCAGTATGGCGAGGAGAATGTCTGGGCCCGCGCCGGAGACTTGCGCGATTCCCGCACGGTCGAGACGATGATAGACACGATCGAGAACGAACTCGGCGAGCTTTGGGGCGCGGTCGCCAATGTCGGCCTGCACCCTTGCCCGCCCGGATTTGAAGTCGACGATGCCACCTGGGATGCCGGCATTTCGCAAAACCTCGATTCCGCCTTCTTCCTTGCCCGGTCAGCCTTGCGTCGCATGGACCCGCGTGGCGAAGGCGCCATCCTGATGATCTCTTCGATTGCAGGCCTTACCGGCCTCGGCACGCCGCTGACCTATGGCACGTCAAAAGCCGCGATGAACCATCTGACCAAGGAACTCGCCCGGGTATCCGGCCGCAACAATGTGCGCATCAACGCCATCGCTCCTGGAAACATCATCTTCCCGGATGGAGAATGGGAAGAACGCATCAATGGTGAGCGTGGAGACGCCTGGACCCGCTGGATCAAGCGCGAAGTCCCGCTCCAGCGCTTCGGCAAGCCTGAAGAGATCGGCTCAGCGGCAGCCTTCCTGCTCAGCCCGGTGGCCAGCTTCATCACCGGTGCCATCGTGCCTGTGGACGGTGGGCAGACCCGATAGGGATCAGCCGCCGATCAGCGTGGTCCGCCGCGCCGGGGCTTCCATTTCTGCGCGGCCGGCGGCCTCCAGGCCCATCTGACCCATCAGCGCATCATCCTCGTCGATTTCCGGATTGTCGGTTGTCAGAAGGCGGTCGCCGACAAAAATCGAGTTCGCACCCGCCAGCAGGCAGAGTGCCTGCCCCTCTTCCGTCATGCCTTCGCGGCCCGCGGACAGACGTACCCAGCTTTGTGGAAACACGACCCGGCAGACGGCAATGGCCCGCGCCATCTCGATGACCGAAATGGCCGGACTGTGGCCGAGCGGCGTGCCTTCAATCGGCACCAGCATGTTCACCGGAACGCTTTCCGGGTGCGGCGTCAGTTTGGATAATTCATGGATCAGGCCAATACGGTCCTCTCGGCTTTCACCCATTCCCAGAATGCCACCACAACAGAGCTTCAGGCCAGCCGTTCGCGCACGCCCCAGCGTTTCAAGCCGATCATCATAGGTGCGAGTGGAGACGACCTTGCCGTAATATTCCGGTGAAGTGTCCAGGTTGTGATTGTAGTAATCGAGCCCGGCCGATTTCAGCGCTTCGGCTTGGCCGTCATCCAGCATGCCCAGCGTGACGCAGGTTTCCAGCCCTTCGGCCTTCACGGCTTCGATCATGGCGGCAACTTTGGGGACATCGCGATCCTTCAGGCTGCGCCAGGCCGCTCCCATGCAGAACCGGTCCGCGCCATTTTCCTTGGCTCTGCGCGCGGCGGTGACCACCTCATCGAGCGGCATCAGTTTCGAGGCATCGAGCCCGGTATCGAAATGGGCTGACTGGCTGCAATAGCCGCAATCCTCAGCACAGCCGCCCGTCTTGATCGATAGCAGTTGAGACTTCTGAACTTTCCCATCCGGCCAGTTGGCCTGCTTCACCGTCAATGCGTGCGCCATCAGCGTGTCCAACGGCAAGGCGTAGAGTTTCGCGATATCATCTCGGGTCCAGTCATGGCGAGGGGAGAGGTCTGTCATGCGCGGAATCCTTTTAAGCGACACTAGAGTTCGGCGGAGTACGTATCCGGGGGGACCAACGGGATCAACCACTGCTGAAATTAACTTTGCGGCAGGCGGCGGATTGACGTAAATCGGCTCGAGCTTGAAAGCCCCCTGTCATGGATACTCGGCCCGCCCCCAAGAAAGTCCTGGATGCCAATGCCCGTCGCGGCGCCATCATTGGAGGTATCGCGCTGGCTGTAATCATCTTGCTGTTCGCAATCGGCAAGACGACCAATCTGCTGGACATCGCCACCTTGCAGGCCCTCATGCAGGATATCGCCTCCAGCCCGTGGGCCCTGCCAGCTTTGATCCTGCTATTTGTGGTCGGCGCCTTTCTCGGCATTCCCCAATTTGCATTGCTGGCCATCGCGATTGCCATGTTTGGCCCCTGGCTCGGCGCGATGTTTGGTTGGATCGCCAACATGGTGGCAGGCGCCGCCACCTTCTATGCCGGGCGCCTTGCAGGCGAAAAAGCGTTTCGCCGGTATGCGGGTGAAACCGCCAACAAGCTATCCACGTTCGTTGGTCGCAATGCCATGATGACGAGCGCGATCGTACGCAATGTGCCTGCGGGCCCTGCCCTGCTGGTCAATATGGCTTTCGGCGTGAGTCATGCGAAATTTCTCCATTACTGGGCCGGCATGGGGGTGGGGATCATTCCGAAGATCGCCCTGATCGCCTTCGCCGGTCAAAGCCTGTTCGCCGCCTTCACGGGGAATCCACTGGTTGCTATTGCAGCGGCCGCTGCCGCCGTCGGCGTTTATATTGCCATCGCCGCCTATGCCCGTGCCCGAATGCGCAAAACCGGGCAATCTGTTGCCCTGATCCCGCAAAACGAGGTTGACACCGCCGCCCCATAGGCCGATGTAACACCCCATGTGGAATAAAATGCCTCTTCAGCTACTGCTTACCGGCCCCTGGCCGGTGATGTCTGCCTAGGTCAGCCAAGGCAGCCGCGCGGTCAGGGGTTATCACCAGCCTTATTTCCCATCCCCAGACCCGGTAGCTCCAAAATGTCCACGTCATCCAATCCTCATATCCGTATCTTCGACACGACCCTGCGCGACGGTGAGCAGTCACCCGGCGCGTCCATGACCCATAATGAAAAGCTCGAACTCGCCGAGTTGATGGAGACGATGGGCGTTGATGTGATCGAAGCCGGTTTTCCTGCCGCCTCCGAAGGCGACTTCGCCGCCGTCAGCGCCATTGCCGAACAGTCGAAGTCAGCCATCATCTGCGGCCTCGCCCGTTCGACGCCGAACGATATCGAGCGCTGCGCCGAAGCCGTGAAGAAATCGGCCCGCCCACGCATTCACACCTTCATCTCGACCAGCCCGGTCCATATGAAGCACAAGCTGAAAATGGGGCCGAATGCCGTGCTCGAAGCGGTAGGCCGCTCGGTCGCCCAGGCCCGCAACCATACTGACGATGTTGAATGGAGCGCCGAAGACGCCACGCGCACCGATTTCGACTTCCTGTGCAAATGTATCGACGTGGCCATCGCCAGCGGTGCAACCACAATCAACCTGCCTGACACGGTCGGATACTCACATCCGGATGAGTATGGCGCCCTGTTCCGCCGTGTGATCGAGACAATCCCGAACTCTGACAAGGTCATCTGGTCGGCCCACTGCCACAATGACCTTGGCTTGGCTGTCGCGAACTCCATCAATGCCGTCGCCAATGGCGCGCGTCAGGTGGAATGCGCCATCAACGGTCTCGGCGAACGTGCCGGCAATGCCGCGCTGGAAGAGATTGTCATGGCCATGAAAGTGCGCAGCGATACGCTGCCCTTCGAGACTGACATCAAGCCCGCCTATCTCTCCCGTGCCTCTGCCATGGTCAGCCGCATCACCGGCTTCCCGGTCCAGTACAACAAGGCGATCGTGGGCAAGAACGCCTTCGCGCATGAAAGCGGCATCCATCAGGATGGCATGCTGAAGAATGCCGAGACCTATGAAATCATGCGGCCCGAAGATGTCGGCGTTGCCAAGACATCACTGGTCATGGGCAAGCATTCCGGTCGTCACGCCTTCCGCGACAAGCTGGAAGCGCTCGGATACACGATGGAAGGCGATCCCTTGAATGATGCGTTCAAGCGCTTCAAGGCCCTTGCCGACCGCAAGAAGCACGTCTTCGATGATGACATTATCGCACTGGTCGATGACCAGTTGGCTGCAGAAGGCGAACGGATCGCGTTCAAGCGGTTGCGTGTGGTTGCAGGAACAGACGCCCCTCAAACGGCCGAGATTGATCTCGTTGTGGACGGCGAAGAGAAATTCGCCATCGCCCGCGGTAATGGCCCAGTGGATGCGGTGTTCAACGCCATTCGCGAGATCGTGCCGCATGAAGGCAAGCTGGAGCTTTATCAGGTCCACGCCGTCACTGGCGGCACCGATGCCCAGGCGACCGTGTCTGTTCGTCTCAACAGCGACGGCATCATGTCGACCGGTCGTTCCTCGGATCCGGACACGCTTGTCGCGAGTGCAAAAGCCTACCTCCACGCCGTGAACAAGTTGGAAGCGCGCAAAGCGAAGCGGTCGCAGGCCGCCTAGCAAGCCCCGTCTTCTCTCAAAGAGTATTGCTGCATGGATCTCTGGATTCCCATGACGCTGGCGGCTGCATTCTGCCAGAATGGTCGCTCAGCGCTTCAGAAACAGCTGAAGCAGACGCTGAGCACATGGGGCGCGACGGCCTCACGTTTCGTCTATGCAGCGCCGCTGGCAGTCGGCCTGCTGGCGGTGTTGACCATCGGGCGGGGCACGCCCCTGCCCGCGCCGCCCGCTGCCTTCTTTGCTTATGCGATTATAGGCGGAATCAGTCAGGTGCTCGCGACCGGACTACTGATCCATCTGTTCTCCAAGGCCAATTTCGCGGCTGCCACGGCCTTTACCAAGACCGAACCGGTTCAGGCTGCGCTCGTCGGCATTATCCTGCTCGGCGATACCCTCACCTTGCCCGCCCTTCTGGCGATCATTGCCAGCATTTTGGGGATCATCCTGATCTCGCTTTCCAAAGCTGACGGGCACAAATGGACGCCGGACGGTTCGCTCTGGATCGGGCTGTTGTCGGGAGCCTGTTTCGCCGTATCGTCCGTGTCGCTTCGCGGCGCATCCTTGTCGCTTGGCGAGGTCGGCCTGCTGCTCAGCACCACAACCACGCTCGCCTTCGTCACGATAATCCAGTCGGTCATGTTGCTCGGCTGGCTCGGACTGCGCGAGCCCGGCCAGGTCGCCAAGCTATTCGGGGCATGGCGACAAGCCGGATGGGTTGGCCTGATCGGCTTCCTCGGATCAATGGCATGGGTCATGGCGTTCACGCTCAAGGACGCTGCCAGCGTAAAGGCTGTCGGTCAGGTCGAAATCCTGTTTACCCTGATTGCATCACATGTGGTCTTTCGCGAGCGCATCACGGCGCGCGAACTGGCAGGTATCCTGCTCGTGGCTTCGGGTGTGATTGGGATTGTATTGCTTGGCGGCTGATCAGAGTGCCGCATCAAGCAGCAGATAAGCGGCAAGCCGGGCGCTGGCATTGCGGCCAGTCTTCTGCGTTTGCTCCAGCGCGTGCAACGCGTCGTCAGCTTCCATATCGAGGAAGTCCCGCGCCAGATCCATCAGGTCGCGGTCATTGCGCAGGCGTTGTGTGACGCGCTCCACCTGGCGACCCGCCTGGGACAGGATTGCAGACTTGCGCTCCTTGTCGCCGCGCCGGGCGGCTTCGGCAATCTTGCGTTTGGCTTTGGGGCGGATTGCCTCGGGCAGGACGATACCGGACGTCTGCAGCCGGTCGATCAGTTCGTCGGCGACATCTTCACGGTCGCGCAGGGGTTTGTCCTCGCGGCTCATATCCGAAATGATGTCGCGCCAGCCCATTTCCGCACCCGATGACGGCGAGGACGGCCGCACAGGTACGAGCGGCATCGGCTCGTCTACTGGCTCGGGCTCCAGAATATCAGATTCGTCAGGGACCAAGTCTGTTGCGCGCCGGCGCGGCGTTTCATCGAATGGGCTTTCGGTAACGGCGGGTGTGTCATCATGGCGGCGGCGGAGGGGCTGCGTCACCGGTTCAGGTGTCTTCTCTTCGAGGGCGCGGCTCAGATCCCAGGTGTCGTCCTGCGCCGATGTGTCCGGCTTGTCCGTCAGCGCAGCGCTGGCCAAGGCGTCGGCCGCCGCATCGAACAGTTCGTCATCCATGCTGGCACGTGGCGCAGGCTTGGGTTTTGGCGCGACGGGGGTCTCAGGCATTTCTGGCGTGTGGCCGTTGCGGTCCTCAAGATGGAAACCATTCGTTTGCCCATTGCCATTGCGGACAGGCATTGGCTCGAACGCTTCGTCATCATGTAGACCGTCATCGTCGTGGAACTCGTCGGACTGGTGTGCGGAAGCGGGAATGATGCTGGGTTTTGGCTCCGGCTCAGGCGCGCGCTCAGGCACGACCGGTTTCGCAAGATCATCCCTCGCCAACGCCAGAGACGCAGCTTCACGTGTCTTGTGGTCCATCCGGACCGTGTCGGCCTTGGCGGCATACTCCGCCGAGCGGATAGCTGCGGCAGCTTCCTCGCCGGCTTCGCGCAGCCGGGCCAATGCGCGCGCCGCGTTTTCGGCGGCCTCGCGCGTAGAAGTATTGATTTCGTTGTTCGCCCGGCGAGCACCATCCAAGGCTGAAGATACGGCATCTTTCAAGGCGTCGCCGGTTGTCATTGCGGCAGCTGCAGCGATCTCCCCTGCCCGCACAGCGGCGTCAACCGTGCGGCGGGACTGGTCGAGCTTTTCCTCGACGCGTGTGACCGCAAAGGTAAGCGTTTCGGTGCGCGTGGCAGCATCACCTGCGAGCGCATCCAGCTCGATCAGCTTCTCAGACAATGTGCGACCCGCCACCTGCATGGCTTCCAGACGGCGCGCCAGCGCTTCATCGGCGCGGGAAACCTCTTCGCTGGCTTCACGCGTGGCACTCACCATCATCTGGGCCTGTCGCGGGATGGCTTCGTTCAGAGATTGCATATGCGTGCGCAGGTCTCGAGCGAGTCCTTCCAGAGCTTGTCTTTCCTGGCCAAGCCGTTCGGTCAGGTCGCGGGCATTGTCCGCGCTGGCATAAGCCACCGATTCCAACCGCAGGCGCTCGTCTCCGATCTCTCCCGCCATGGCCTTCATCGCTGACAGCGCATGCGCCATGGCGCGATCCACTTCAGCTGCGGCCTGTTTCATCTGTTCGGCAAAAGTGATGCCCTCGGTGCCAGCTTCACGCGCCGGAGCCATCAGGCGAACGGCGGCTTCCATCACCAGCGCATTCGAAGCAGAAGAGCGACGATTGGTGCGCCCCATATAGCCCGCCATGATCATCAGCAGCGCCGGGACGACCAATGCCATGGCTCCGCCGACCAAGACCAATGGTTGTAATTCCTTCAGGCCATCAACACCCCAAAGGCCAACTGCCATCGCAGCCGCGCCGAATATCCAGAAAATTGCAACGACAAAACCGGTCACAACCATCCAGCTGCCACCACTGCGGGCGAGCTCGAAGTTTTCAGACGCCTCTTGCCTGACAAGCAGATCGCGGCCAGACGGGCGAGCGGCAGACGGCTCGGTCATAGCCGGAGTATACCGCGACAATTCGACCGGCGCGAGACCAGAATGTGTGCATTTCTAGGTTTGGAAGGCCGAATGCGTTAACGGGCCAGCAGGGCCGTAACCACAGAGTCCTGACGGGCTGCTTCGGAATTGTCATCCTGCTCCGGCGCAAATTCCAGTCCCAGCCACGCCAAAGCAGCTGCCAAAACCAGATTACGAACCAACACGACGAAATCCAACATCGCAATTCCCCAGAGCCAAATACGAATTGTGCCACGTCAAAACTCGGCACAGATGAATAATAATTCAAGTTTGCCTTTTCGACAATCGATAAATTCAGCCCGATCAAAGATTCTCTGAAAAGCTAAAATCATTAACGATTGGGCAGCAGCCTCGTGTCACGGTCAAATTCTGTGGGAGACGCCTGACATGACCGAGACCTTTGCCTTACTCGATCGCGAGCACCTCAAAGCAATGACCGGAGGCGACAATGATCTCGCCGTGGAAGTCATCGAAATCTTCCGGCATCAGGCCGAAATCTGGTCACGTATGCTGGATCCGCACGCCGAGGCGAGCCAATGGGCCGACGCCGCCCACACGCTCAAGGGCGCCAGCCTTGGTATTGGTGCCATCCTGTTGGCGTCGAAATGTGAAAAAGCCGAAAAAGCCGGCCGGTCAGAGACCCCGCCCAGCGTCACGGCCGCTGCAGTCATGATCAGCGATATCAAGGATGCGCTGGGGGACACGCTCGAAGAGGTCGCCCAGGTGCTTTACGAGTTTACGTCGTCGCCGCCACGCCGCGCGTCATAGCTGCCGAACTCATACGCAATGCAACGGTCAATCAAGGTCCGCCAGACCGGCTCGGCGATGGCCGGCGACAAGCCCGCGCCTTCGCAAGCAGCCTTAACCTTTGTCACGACATCTTCGATCCGCGCGCTGTCATGCACTTTCGACCGGTCCGGCTTGATACGCGCCGCAGCATCCATGAAGGATTGGCGCTCTGCCAGGATTTCGACGAGCAGACGATCAATCCGGTCGATCTCATAACGAACATCGGACATGGTTTCAGCCGTCTCGGATGAGTGACGTCGCTGATCGGAAGTGTAGGTGGTCATGCGGAATATGCCCTGTTGCCGAGAGGTTTGCGCATATATGACCCCAATCGCCACCGCAACAAAGCAGCTGCGACGAAGCGCCTCCAGACCACATGGACATGAAAAAGGGCCGCCCTTTCGAGCGGCCCCTGTTTTATGGGTTGAGCGCTGTCTAGCGTGTGCTGCGCCAGGATTCGAGGATCCGGGCGGCCCATTCGCGGCCACCCCAGCCAAAGGCGATGGCAAAGGCTGCGGCACCGCCGATGACAATCCATTTGGCCACTTCCAGAATGAACACGCCACCCGTAGGGTCGAGGCCCATGCGGGAGATGCCGAGGATCACGGCAAGCACGATGATGATCCATTTCATAACGCGTGCAGTGACATCCGTTGCCCCTGCCCCAGTGGAATCCATGGCCGAGCTCACAAGCTTGGCAATGAACACGCCTGCGAAGATGATCAGCGCGCCAAAGATGATCTGGACGCCCATATCGAGCACAACATTCATCGCATAGGTCAGCGACTCAATTCCCAGCGCGTTCAGCGCAGCCACCAGACCAAGCAGCACGATCAGGAACATCGCAACCCGGGCAATTACCGTGCTGGCAGTCAGCCCGCCATCTGCGCCCTTGAGCAGGCCAAGTTCGGAAACAGCCGAATCCACGCCTGTACCTGGCAGCGTCTTCAGCACCAGATTGGCAACAAATCGGCCGATCAGCACGAAGATTGCGAGGATCACGCCAGCGGCCAGGACATTCGGGATAATGCCGATAATGTCGGTCAGCAGCTCATTTGCCGGGGCGGAGATCGCCTCGATGGCCAGCACATCAAACGCCATGATAGCGCCGATGATCACCAGAACGGCGAATGCCACGGATGCCACAATGCCGGAGATGTTTACGCGTCCGGTCGCCAAGCCGAAGCGTTCCGGCATGCCGTCACCGAATACAAGTACGGCTTTCAGCGTCTCACGCACGACATTGGCAATAATGATGAAAATGCCGAAGATCAGTGCCGCGCCGATGACATTTGGCAGATAGGACAGGATCGGATCGATCACGCCATGTAGCGCGCTCGAAATCTGCGTTGCGCCTGCGATCGCGAGCGCTTGCATCAAACCTATCAGGATCGTGACCCAGAATGCCGCTTGCGCAAGGCTGGTGCCAAGCGATTTGCTGTCACTGGTGGCCGTTGATGCGTTGGCTTTCTTGGCCAGACCTGTCCGGTCGATGGCTGCCGCAATCAGCCAGCGCACGATGAAAGCGCCGATGATGAAGGCAATCATGACCAAGGCGGCCTTGATCAGCTGTGGACCATAGGCCTGCGCCTGATCGACCGTATTTCGCCAGAATTCGTCCATTGAAGTTAGTCCCCTTTAGTTGTGTTGCGCCAGTTGAGGCTCAATCAGATACGCATTGGGGGAGCCCCTGGTTGCGCGTGCCAACAAATTTCGCTTGGAAAATGCCAGCCCAGCACATGCCCACCGCCTCCGTTTGTGTGCGCTCACCCACACTAGGGATTGAAGTCGATTTCGACCACGGAGCGCACCAAAGCGTACCGCTTTTGCTACCTCGGATCAAATGAACGTGAAATAACAAGGCATTGGGGAACCATTCAATCAGCCCCCCTTATGTACATAACCTGTGTTGTGACGCGTAATAAATACAACACATCGCGGAGGGTGGGGAGACGCCCCCCTGGCAGGCCGCGATAAGGGGACGACGCGAATGGGCAGGTGCAGAAACGCACCTGCCCTTTTTCGTGAACCCGCACGTCAATTTCGCAAAAAACCCCGCAAAGGCATTCTCGACCGTTTTTCCGGTTGCGGTCACATGGGTCAAACGTTAATGTTATAAAATAACATGTATGGAGAGCTTCCCATGTCGCAAGACAAGTTCGCTTTGTCTGAAGCCTTCGGCCCGGATCATGCCGCAGCATATGACAATCAGTTTGAAGAATTGCAGGCCATCAAGGGGCTGCTGCATCTGATACTGGAAACCGGTTTGGGAAAACTGCCGGACAATGCACGCATTCTTGTCGCCGGGGCCGGGACCGGCGCTGAAGTCCGCTACCTCGCCACACGATTTCCCAAATGGCAGTTTGCGCTCATTGATCCTTCCAGCGCCATGTTGGATGTCGCTCGCCGACATGCGGAGGCTGAAGGCTTCGCGGCGCGCTGCACGTTTCACAATGCTTATGTCTCGGAGGTCGAAGCATTCGACTTTGAGGGCGCAACCAGTCTGCTCGTCTCGCACTTCCTGACCCAGGCAGACTCGCGGACCGCTTACTTCCGTTCCATCGCGGATCGCTTGCGCCCCGGTGCACCGCTCTTCAATGCCGACTTGTGCGCCAACATGAACGCGCCCGACTTCCCGATGGTGATGGAGCTTTGGCTGAACCTCTTGTCCCGTACGGGCATGACTCCGGAGGGTCGGGCTCACTACCAGCAGATGTTCGGCTCACAGTTTGCCTGCCACGGACCGGCAAAGGTTGAACACATGATGGAGAGTGCTGGATTTGCCCTGCCCGCACAGTGCATGCAGGCAGGACTTATCCGAGGCTGGCTGACCGCGAAGGCCTAGACTTCGAGCAGCATCCGCTCTGGGTCTTCCAGAGCTTCCTTGACGCGGACGAGGAAGGTCACGGCCTCCTTGCCATCCACGATCCGGTGGTCATAGGACAGCGCCAGATACATCATGGGGCGAATCTTGACTTCGCCATTGATGGCCACAGGGCGCTGTTCGATCCGGTGCATGCCAAGCACGCCGGACTGTGGGGGGTTCAGGATCGGGGTCGACATCAGCGAGCCATAGATCCCGCCATTGGAGATGGTGAACGTACCGCCCTGCATGTCGCCAATCGTCAGCGAGCCATCGCGGGCGCGTTTGCCAAGGTCTGCGATAGACTTCTCAATGCCAGCCAGAGACAGGTCATCGGAGTCGCGCACAACTGGCACAACAAGGCCCTTGTCGGTGCCGACCGCGACGCCGATGTCATAATAGTTCTTGTAGATAATGTCCGTGCCATCGATCTCGGCGTTCACCGCAGGCACTTCCTTCAGTGCGTTGACGCACGCTTTCACGAAGAAGCTCATGAAGCCCAGCTTGATGCCGTGTTTGGCAACGAAAGCTTCCTGATGCTTTTTCCGGAGGTCCATGATCGCGCCCATGTCGACATCATTGAATGTCGTCAGCATGGCCGCATTGTCCTGAGCCTCTTTCAGGCGGCGAGCGATTGTCTGGCGCAGGCGCGTCATGCGGACGCGCTCTTCCCGCGGACCAATGTCGCGCGGTGCCTTGGCTTCTGCCGGAGCCGAAGCAGCCTTCGGCGTGCTGTTCACATAATTCATCGCGTCAGCCTTTGTCGCGCGGCCATCACGGCCTGAGCCTGGAATATCAGCGGGGTTCACGCCGGCTTCTGATGAAATGCGGCGCACGGATGGAGAGACAGGGCGCTCGCCCGTTGCGGCAGGAGCCGATGTGGTGGCTGCAGGTTTCGACGCCGCCGGCGCAGCGGCCGCAGCCGACCCGCCCGCGCTGATGCGCGCAATAACAGATCCCGGCGTAACCGAGTCCCCCTCACCAACCAGCAGTTCGGCGACAATGCCGTCAGCGGGTGAAGGTACTTCCAGTGCAACCTTGTCGGTTTCGATCTCGGCGATTGTCTCGTCTTTCTTGACCGCATCGCCTGGTGCCTTGAGGAATGTAGACAGCGTGCCTTCGGCGACGCTTTCGCCCATGGTCGGCACTTCGACATCCATCAGTTCGCCCTTGTCGGCCTTGCCCGGAACGCCGCCCGGATCCTTCGGGCCGCCATGTGCCGGCAGTGCCGCCGCAGCCGTTTCGGACTTCGCCGATGCGCCGGACCCACCACCAAGCTTGCCCAACAGCGCGCCGATTTCGACCGTGTCGCCTTCATTGGCGAGAATCTCGGACAAGACGCCGTCTTCGGTGGCGGAAACCTCGACAGACACTTTGTCTGTTTCGAGTTCGACAAGCACTTCATCTTTCTTCACAGCGTCGCCTTTGGCTTTCAGCCATTGGCCAACTGTGGCTTCGGTGATGCTCTCGCCGAGAGTAGGCACTGTGATATCGGTCATGAAATCAGTCCGTTTGTAATAAATCAGAATCAGGTGGCGACGATGTTGTCAGCTACAGGGTCTTTGCCAAGGGCTGTTGAGATCAAGGAATCCTGCTCAGCCTTGTGCTTGGACAGCAAACCTGTTGCCGTAGCAGCAGATGGCGGACGACCCGCATAGGACGGACGCGGAGAGGATGATCCAGCCTGGTTCGCACACCATTCCAGCTCGTCCCGAATGAATGTCCAGCCACCCATGTTGCGTGGCTCTTCCTGACACCAGACAATCTCGGCCTGCGGGAAGCGCTTCAACTCATGGATCAGCGACTTGCGTGGCACCGGATAGAATTGCTCGACGCGCAGCAGATAGACATCGTCCACACCGCTTTCCTCGCGCGCCTCGAACAGATCATAATAGACCTTGCCCGAACAGAGCACAACGCGGCGCACCTTGTTGTCCTTGACGAGTTTCACCTTGCCTTCACGGCCCGGCGTCTCGGCATCATCCCACAAGATGCGGTGGAAGGACGACTTCGTGCTCAAATCGTCCAGACTGGACGTTGCCAGCTTGTGACGCAGAAGGGATTTCGGCGTCATGATGATTAGCGGCTTGCGGAAGTCGCGATGGATCTGGCGGCGCAGGGCGTGAAAATAGTTCGCCGGCGTCGTCAGATTGCAGACTTGCCAATTGTCTTCCGCGCACATTTGCAGGAAGCGCTCGAGCCGGGCCGAGGAATGCTCCGGACCCTGACCTTCATAGCCATGCGGCAGGAGCAGGACCAAGCCCGACATGCGAAGCCATTTGCGCTCAGCCGACGAAATGAACTGGTCGAAGAAGACCTGCGCACCGTTCGAGAAGTCCCCGAACTGGGCTTCCCACATGGTCAGCGTGTTCGGGTCGGCCAGCGAATATCCGTACTCGTATCCGACAACAGCTTCTTCCGACAGAAGCGAGTCGATCACTTCGTAATGGGCCTGCTTGTCGCTGATATTGTTCAGCGGCGTGTAGCGATCACCATTGGTCTGGTCGATGATGTGGCTGTGGCGCTGGGAGAACGTCCCGCGACCGCAATCCTGACCGGACAGACGGACCGGGAAGCCCTCATCCAGCAGGGTCGCGAAAGCCAGATGCTCCGCCGTCGCCCAATCGAGCCCCTTCCCTTTCGAGATGGCCGTCGCCCGTGCGTCAATGACGCGCGCAAGTGTGCGGTGAATGTCAACGCCCTCGGGCACTGTGGTGATGGTCTGACCAAGCGCCTGCAGGCGTTTCTTGGCCACGCCGGTCTTGCCACGGCGCTCGTCATCATCGGGCAGGCCGAGACCTTTCCACTCGCCGTCCAGCCAGTCTGCCTTCTTGGCTTCGAATGTCTTGCCGGCTTCGAATTCGCGGTCGAGATAGGCTTCGAAATCGACGACTTGCTGTTCGACCTGCTCAGCCGTCAGAATGCCTTCCTTGACGAGGCGTTCCGCATAGATCTCACGGGTCGAGGCATGACCTTTGATCTTGGTGTACATCACCGGTTGGGTGAACATGGGCTCGTCGCCCTCATTGTGCCCAAAGCGACGATAGCAGAACATGTCGATGACAACGTCCTTGCCGAATTTCTGGCGGTACTCGGTCGCGATCTTGGCCGCATAGGTGACCGCTTCTGGATCATCCCCATTGACGTGGAAGATCGGTGCCTGAACCATCAGGGCAACATCCGACGGGTACGGAGAAGACCGCGAATAGATAGGGCTTGTCGTAAAGCCGATCTGGTTGTTCACGATGAAGTGGATCGTCCCGCCTGTGCGATAGCCCGACAGGCCCGACAATGCGAAACATTCCGACACGACGCCCTGCCCCGCAAAGGCGGCGTCGCCGTGCAGCAGCAATGGCAGCACAGTCGAGCGGTCCAGCGTCCCGCTCTCACGATGCAGCATTTCCTGCTTGGAGCGCGACTTGCCCAGCACAACCGGATCCACCGCTTCCAGGTGGGACGGGTTGGCGTTCATCGAGAGGTGAACTTCATTGCCGTCGAACTCGCGGTCAGACGACGCGCCGAGATGGTATTTCACATCGCCCGAGCCAAACTCGCCCGCGCCTTGCGTGTTACCGCCCTGGAATTCGTGGAAGATCTGCTCGTAGGGCTTGCCCATCACAGCGGCCAACATGTTGAGGCGACCACGGTGCGGCATGCCGACAACGATCTCGCGCACGCCAAGCGCGCCGCCGCGCTTGATGATCTGTTCCAGCGCCGGCACCGCCGCTTCACCGCCATCAAGGCCAAAGCGCTTCGTGCCTGGATACCGTTTGTGCAGGAAGCGTTCGAAGGTTTCCGCTTCGATCAGCTTGGCGAGAATCGCCTTCTTGCCCTGATCCGTGAACGCAACGCCCTTGTCCGGGCCTTCGATCCGCTCCTGAAGCCAGGCCTTCTCTTCCGGATCGGAAATATGCATGAACTCGATGCCGATGGTCGAACAATAGGTCCGCTGCAGGATATCGAGCATCTCGCTGACCGTCGCATGGTCCAGACCAAGATAGCCATCGATGAAGATCTTGCGGCCCATGTCTTCTGCACCGAAGCCATAGCTGGCCGGGTCCAGTTCAGGCTGTTTTTCGGGCGTGTCGAGCGAAAGCGGGTCCAGCTGGGCGGCCAGGTGGCCGCGCATGCGGTAGGCCCGGATCATCATGATCGCGCGGATCGAATCCTTGACGTTCTGCGCGATTTCCTCGGCAGAGGCGCCCGGCTTGGCAGATTTCAGCTTTTTCTCGAGCTTCGGCTCGACCAGCGCCCAGTTGCCATCGAAAGCCGCGACCTGTTCGTCGCTGACCGGACGGGGCCAGTCGCCCCGTTTCCAGCTGGCGCCCCCGGCATTGCGCGCGGCGTCGCCCGAATCATCGCCCAATTCTGCAAAGAATTCGCGCCAGCTCTCAGGAACTGACGCGGGATTCTTCGCATATGCGGCCTGCATCTGCTCCAGCCACTGGGCCGAGCCGCCATACAGGAACGCTGTTTCCAGCATGGCGCTGTTACCTGCGCCGCGCGAGCCGTCTACCGGGCTGCCATCATCTGCCATTTTCAATCCGTCCTTTGGGACCTGTTCCCTGACATTAAGAAACAAAATACTTGCCCGGTTCCTACCGGGACTGAAGTTCTCCAGGACGGCCTGTGCGGGGACAGATGCTGGCCTCGCCAGACTGGCCCGGACGGGCCGTCCTGGCTTAGATGTATATCCGGGCGCTAACCCTTCAACACGTCGACCATGGTTGTCCCGAGACGTGCAGGTGACGGGGAAACGCGAATACCCGCCTCTTCCATCGCCGCAATCTTGCTCTCGGCATCGCCTTGGCCACCTGAAACGATAGCACCGGCATGGCCCATCGTGCGCCCCTTCGGCGCAGTCCGACCCGCAATAAAGCCGACCATCGGTTTTTTCCGGCCTTTTTTGGCTTCGTCGATCAGGAATTGCGCAGCTTCCTCTTCGGCACTGCCGCCAATTTCACCGATCATGATGATCGATTGGGTCTCATCATCGGACAGGAACATGTCCAGCACGTCGATGAACTCGGTGCCTTTGACCGGGTCACCGCCGATACCGACTGCAGATGTCTGGCCGAGGCCCGCCTGAGAGGTCTGGTACACGGCTTCATAGGTCAGCGTACCGGAGCGCGACACAACGCCAACAGTGCCCTTCTGGAAGATCTTGCCGGGCATGATGCCGATTTTGCACTGTTCCGGCGTCAACAGGCCGGGGCAGTTCGGACCGATCAGGCGTGACTTGGATTTTTCCAGTTTCGCCTTCACACGCACCATGTCGAGCACAGGAACGCCCTCGGTGATGCAGACGATCAGCGGGATTTCCGCATCGATGGCTTCTTCGATGGCGGCGGCAGCGCCGACTGGCGGCACGTAGATCACGGACGCATTGGCGCCGGTTGCCTTGGCGGCTTCACCGGCATTGGCGAAGATCGGCAGTTCGGTGCCGTTGTCAGCGGTCCATTTCTGGCCAGCCTTCTTCGGGTGCGTACCGGCAACCATTTGCGTGCCGTAATACTCCAGCGCCTGATTGGTGTGGAAAGAGCCCGTATTGCCGGTCAGGCCCTGGACGATGACTTTGGTATTCTTGTCGATGAGAATGGACATGTTTCCTTAGGCCTCTTTAACAGCGGCAACAATTTTCTGGGCGGCGTCGTCGAGGTCATCGGCGGGGATGACGTTCAGGCCGGAATTCTTGATGATTTCCTTGCCCATTTCGACGTTCGTACCTTCGAGGCGCACAACCAGCGGCACAGCGAGGTTGGTCTCTTTCACCGCGGCGATCACGCCCTCGGCGATGACGTCGCACTTCATGATGCCGCCAAAGATGTTCACGAGGATGCCCTTCACGTTCGGGTCCTTCATGATGATCTTGAAGGCCGCAGCGACCTTCTCGGCGTTTGCACCGCCGCCAACGTCACAGAAGTTGGCTGGCTCTTCACCGTACAGCTTGATGATGTCCATCGTCGCCATGGCGAGGCCCGCGCCGTTGACCATGCAACCGATCGTGCCGTCGAGGGCGATATAGGCGAGGTCCCATTCGGAGGCCTCGATCTCTTTTTCGTCTTCCTCGGTCGTGTCCCGCAGCTCGACAATGTCAGGGTGGCGGAACAGGGCGTTGCCGTCAAAGCTGACCTTGGCGTCGAGCACGCGCAGACGGCCATTTTCCATGACGATCAGCGGGTTGATCTCGAGCATCGCCATGTCCTTCTCGATGAAGGCCTTGTAGAGGATCGGGAAGAGTTTCATGCCATCTTCGCGGGCCGCACCGTCCAGCTTCAGCGCGTCGCAGAGCTGCGCCGCATCGGCTTCGGTCACACCAGCCGTCGGGTCGATTGGCAGGGTGAGGATTTTCTCAGGCGTCTCGTGCGCAACTTCCTCGATGTCCATGCCGCCTTCAGTAGAGGCAACAAAGGCCGGACGGCCCGTGGCGCGGTCAACGAGAAGGGACAGGTAGAGTTCGCGGTCAATGTCGGCGCCGTCTTCGATGTAGAGGCGGTTGACCTGTTTGCCAGCATCGCTGGTCTGCGCTGTGACGAGGTGATTGCCCAGCATCGCCTTGGCGTGCTCCAGAACGTCTTCCTTGGAGAAGGCGAGGCGAACACCGCCCTTTTCGCCAGCTGCGGCTTCGATGAACTTGCCCTTGCCGCGTCCACCGGCATGAATTTGGGACTTCACGACCCAGAGCGGCCCCGGCAGCGTATCGACCGCCTTTTGCACATCATCGAGAGAAAGAACGGGTACGCCTTCTGCCACTGGAGCGCCGAAAGATTTCAGCACGGCCTTGGCCTGGTATTCGTGTATGTTCATGGAAACTTGCCTTGTCTGCCCTGGCTTGCGGAAAGAGCCGGCACAGGCCGGCCCGTTTGATTGTCCGCGCTATATAACAGTCTTGGCAGGCCCGTAAACCAGCTGAGTACTCAAGTCTGGACTCAGGTTTCGGCTTCCCGGTCCGGATTGCGCGGATCGAGTTCCACGCTGGCCAGAGGCGTTGGCAGGATCGGGCTCCAATCCTCTTGCTGGTGCTCTTCCGGAGCTGCCCTTGCGGAAACCCGCCAGACCATGATCAACGCCAACAGGATGAGCAACAAGCCAGACAGACCGAACAGGCCTGTCGCACCTGCACCGCGCATGGCGATACCCGACAAAAGTGGCCCCACAATTGATCCACCGGCCCAAATGAAAAGCAGACCGGACATGACCTGCGGAATCTTTCCCTTGGGGGTTCGGTCAATAGCGTGGGCCACGCATAATCCAAAAAACGTCAACGCACCGGCGCCCCACACGACCAGCACCATCATCACGCCAACCTCTCCGAGGCTGCGTCCGAATATCGCGATCACCATCGCAGCCATGCCCGAAATGCCGCACAATACCGCGATCACCAATCGGCGCTCGATTCGGTCGGACAACCGCCCTGCAGGCCATTGAATGATGAAGCCGCCCAGCCACGCAGCCGCCAGGGCGGTTGCGGCAGCCGCCGTCCCTCCCCCGCCAATGGAGAAGCTTTCAAAATAGATCGGCAGCAAAGCGAGCGTACCGGTATTGATCACGCCCGCCAGCATCACCCCGATGACAGCCGCCGGAGCCAGTTTGTACAGGCGCCCAATCGGCATTGCCTTGCGATCCGGCGCTTCCGGCTGTTCCTGCTGTGTGAGGCAGATCGGCACGAGCGCCAAGGTCAGAAACAATGCGGCCCAGCTATAGGCGCGGCTGTCGAGCGGCGACAGGCCGGCCACGAAGAACGGACCAATCATCAGCGAGAGTTTCGCGCCCATGTGATACAGGCCCATGACATTGCCGCGCGACTTGTCCGGCACGGCCTGACCCAACCAGCTCTCCACGCTCGTGAACATGTAGGCAAAACTGACACCCTGTACGATGCGTACGATGGCCCAGAAGCCGGGCTCATACCACAGGGACAAGGCAATGGACCCCGCCGAAGTGACTGCTGCGGCAGCAGCGAACAGGCGGATGTTGCCAAAGGAGGCAAGCGCTGCAGGTGCGGTCCATGCCCCCAGCATGAAGCCCGTCGCATAGAGCGCGGCGATGCCACCGATGAATTGGGGCGCCGTGCCCAGCGCTTCGAGCCCAAGCGGGGTCAACATGCTCAACAAGCCGCCCGCAATTTGCAGGATCATCACCGCCAGGATGAGGGCGAAGACATTGCGGGTATCGGTCATAATCTACAGGCGGCCTTTCCGTTGCCGCGTGGCATAGCTACCGGAATTGGGCGGTTGTTTGACGAACCGTCTCGCCTGCGGCGTTTTTTATCTCAAGATCGACAGACCCAGCGGCCCAATCGATGCCGATTGCACCATAATTGTCCTGCGAAAAGCCTTCGCCGACCTGTGCTGAGTCCATCTCGTCCGTCGTATCCTGGAACGACACATTCAGCGATGACGCCGTCAGCTCATAGGCCGGGTATGGCAGCGCCGTCTCACTGCGATAGAGGAAGGATGCGTGCCGGTCGCCTGACACGAACACCACGCCGTTCGCACCTGTCTCACTGATCAGACTGTAGAGGCGCTGCTGTTCGGCTGGCAGGCGCGACCAGCTTTCCCAGCCATGCCCATCGGTCGGCAAGACCTGGATCGACGAGACGATCAGGCGCAAATCCGCCGGCTTTTGCAACTGGTTCTCCAGCCAGGTCCACTGGTCATTGCCCAGCATGTCCTGATTGGGATCGGAAGACTGGATATAACGCTCCTTGCCGGTCACGCCATACTCGTCTGTCGCGGTCAGCGGCGACCGGAAGAAGCGGGTATCCAGCATGATGATCTGGGTGCGCTGGCCTTCCGGGCCAAAGCTGCGCGCATAATAGGTGCCGGGCCAGGCGCCGACATCCATGTTCTCGATCCCCCAGAAGCGTTCGTGCACGCGCTCGGCAAGACGACGGAACGGAAATTCTCGGCCCGCATCATTGGCGCCATAGTCATGGTCGTCCCATGCCACCATCATCGGATGGCTTGCCCGCACGGCCTGAAAGTCGCTACGGGCGGCGAGATCGGCAAAACTCTCGCGAAGTTCGTCGAGTTCAGCCTGGTTGGTGGCATAGCTCATGCCGTCCTTGTCGCCATAGACATTGTCGCCAATCATCAGGAAAAGGTCCGCGTCTTCGGCGGCGATGCGCTGCAATGTATCGGACGGTCCGGCTTCTTCCTCATCATGACAAGAGCCAACCAGCACGCGCGACAGGACAGAGTCTTTCGAAGGCAGCGGCAATCCGGCGGGCGCGGTCGGATAAAACTCTTCCGGCAATGTGCGGTAATATGCGTCGAGCGCGTCTTCGGCACTCTGCGGCGCGCGCGTTATGCCCGGAATGGTGATCGGCCCCGGCGCCTGACACGCCGCGAGCCCTGCAACGACAATCGCACTGACAATACGTTTCATTCTACCCCTCCAAGGTACCTCTACCTGCAATAGGTGTAGCGGTCTTTGGAGGGGTCGGTAAGAGGCTTATTCCGGTCAAACGCCGAAGAAGATCGACCACATCATGCGGCCCGGCAGGAAGGTAAACAGGCCGGCAACCAACATGCCCCCTGTGAACATTCCGGTCATTTCCTTGCGGTGCTTCGCAATGTCCTTTCGGCGCGCTGCAGCGATGCCCATGGGCAGGCCGATGATTGTCCAGGCTGACAGGCCATGGATCCAGCTGAAGCTGTTGCCATTGAGGCCTGTCAGGAAGAAGGAACTGATCGCCGTGATCGCCATCGCCACAACCCAGGCATAGCCAAGCCGCTTGTGCAGCCCCCTGCCCTTCACGCCCATCATCAAAGCCGTGCCGATACCAAACGCGCTGAGCGCTCCCGCCAGGTGCATTTTTAGCACGACCGGCGACTCGACCAGACGCGCGGCATCCAGCCTGAACCGGATCGGAGGATTGTCCGCGCTTTTCAGGATCATCCAGCTGATCACCGCATAGGCGGCAAGGCCGATCAGGATCACGGTGCGGTTGCTGAGCCGTCCCAGCGACAGGCGGGGCAGTCCGGATGGCAATGCAAAGGCAGGGCTTTTCATGACAGGTCTCCTTGGCGACAGGCTTAGCGCAGCGTGACTGTGTGGACGGCGCCATCGGTCGGCAGGGCGAACGCGGCATCGCCGAAGCTTGGCGGGCCAAAGCGAACCGGCGCGTCATTGGAGAAACCATAGGGTTCTGTCGGAATACCGAAATTTCCACGCGCCAGTTCGCCGTCGCCATCTACGTCGTGAAACAGCTTCACACCGTATGTGCCGGGCTCCAGCCCTTCGAAGACGACGGAATCAGCGCCTTCTGAAACGTCGACACTGTCCGCCGCAACAGCGTCATTCCCGGACCAGCCGCCTGCGTCGAAGATCGCAATGCGCAGCGCCCCGGTATTCTCGCCGACATTCTCCACCTTGAGTGTCAGGTCAGCGGCAGACGCCGAAACAGGCACAATGGCAATGGCGGCCAGGATCGATACGAGTGTGTGGTTGATGTTCATTTGATGTCTCCATAGTGTGGGGGCGGTCGCCCCGTGGCGGGTGATGAAGACAGGGTGTGGCGCGGGCCGGATCGGCGCTACGCAGATTGCGCGGACGGGCTGGAATCCTTCGCCAAATACCTGCAAACCCATTCACGAAGCGCGAAATACACGGGATGACACGATGGCATCAGCCCTGAAGGATATTGGAAAAACACTCGGCATCGTCACCCTGCTGGCGGCTGGCTTCACATGGTTCGGAGTCTATGGCACCGGCGGCTCTCTCAAACTCCGATTCCTGATGTGGTTCGTCACAATGCTGGTCGGGTCGGTCGCATCCTATTGGGTCGTACCCTTTGTCTTCCAAACGCACATGAAGACGTCCCACCCGGCCCTGAGAATTGTGGCCGCGGCCGTCCTGCTTGCAATTCCGGTCACGATCTCACTCTGTATTTTCCTGGCTTTTCTGGGCGCGTCCATTTCCCTGGCGCAAATCCCCATCCAATTCGCCTATGTGCTGGCGATCTCGCTCGTCATCACGACGGGTGGTTTCCTCATTGATCGGGCCCGCCAACTGGCCGAGCTGGAAGACGCCGAACCGGAAGACCGGGTCGCGGGCTTCCTGTCGCGCCTGCCAGTGCGATATCGGGGGGCAGATCTTTGGGCCATCTCCTCGGAAGATCACTATCTGCGCGTTCATACAGACCGGGGAGAAGAACTGATCCTGATGCGGCTGGCCGATGCGATGCGAGAACTGGGCGAAGACAACGGCCTGCAGACTCATCGCTCATGGTGGGTCTCGCACAATGGCGTCGCCGATACGCGGCGCACCAATGGCAAACTGGTTCTCATCCTAAAATCCGGTCAGGAAGCACCGGTTTCGCGTACCTTCCAGCCGAATGTCCGGGCTGCAGGCCTCGCCTAGCCCTTTCCGGTGCCTCGGCGTTTGTTGCAAATGGCATGGGCAAGACGGAGATTGCTGATCTCGTCCGACCCCTCATGCGCGCGCGGTATGATATGGTCGAATGTCGGCCGCCATTTCTTCCAGAGCGTGGAATGCGCCACATCGGCCCGGCTGGGGGGCATGGGCTTTCCACACAGGGCGCAGAGGCCGTCCTGATCTTGCCAAAGTTGCCGAAATCGCGGCGTGTCCGGCGGGGAAAAGGACTGGCTCACAGACCGTCTGGAACAGGCCAGCCACGCCGGGCGCAGGCGGCCAGCACCGTGTTGCGCAACAGGCAGGCAATGGTCATGGGCCCGACCCCGCCCGGCACGGGCGTGATGTGACCCGCAACTTCCGCGCTGGCGGCATAGTCGGCATCGCCCACCAGACGGGTCTTCCCCTCGCCCTTTTCGGGCGCGTCGATCCGGTTGATCCCGACATCGATAATGGTCGCGCCCGGCTTCACCCAATCGGCCTTGACCATTTGCGGACGTCCGACGGCAGGCACGAGAATGTCGGCCTCGCGGCACATGGCCGGCAGGTCCTTTGTGCGGCTGTGCGCGATGGTGACCGTGCAGTTCTCGGCCAGGAACAATAGCGCGGCCGGCTTGCCGACGAGAATAGAGCGACCAATCACGACGACATGTTTGCCGGAGAGGTCACTGCCCAGCGCGCGCTTGGCCAGGATCACACAGCCGGTCGGTGTGCACGGGCGCAGGCCCGGCTTGCCGAGCGTCAGGCGACCAGCAGACACTTCGGTCAGTCCGTCGACATCCTTGTCGGGGTCGATCTTCTCGATCGCCGCATCAGCATCGAGACCCTTGGGCAGCGGCAACTGCAGCAGGATGCCATCGACGCTTTGATCGGCATTCAGGGTTGCAATCAGGGTCTCGACATCGGCCTGGCTGGCCGTATCCGGCAGGCGGTGGTGCACGGAGACCATGCCAACCTCTTCGGTCTGGCGCACCTTGTTGCGCACATAGACCTGGCTCGCAGGGTCTTCCCCCACTAGGACCACAGCTAGTGAAGGCTGTCCGGGCAATTGGCTGACCGCCTTTGCCACGTCTGCGCGGACATCTGCCGCAACCGATTTTCCGTCAATTACCTGCGCGCTCATTGCCCTGATCCCCGGCCAGTTTCGCCGCCAGATCGGGCGGCCCGTCAATGTCGAGGCCTTTTAACCGGTTCTTTGGGCCCGTCACCACCCTGACCGCAGACTTTGGCACGCCCAGCCATTTCGCGATCAGTTTTTCAACCGCCGCATTGGCCTTTCCGCCTTCCGGCACGGCGCGCACACGAACCTTCAAATAGGTCCGGCCCGCAGCGTCTGTTTCCCATGTTTCGACCCGGTCGGCCGAGGCGTTCGGCTGAACGCGAACGATCAGCCTGTGCATGCGATCAGAACGGGACGATGCCGTAGCCGTAGCGCGCGATCACACGCTCGAGGAAGAAAATGATCAGCAGAACCACCATAGGCGTCAGGTCCAGCCCACCCATGGGCGGCAGGATGTTGCGGATCGGGCGGTAAACCGGCTCGGTAATACGCTGCAATCCACCCCAGACACTGCGTACGGTGGGGTTCTGGAGGCTCAGCACATTGAAACCGACCAGCCAGGACAAGACAGCCTGAATGATGATGATGAATGTGGCGATCCGCAGAACGACCATGATGAGATCAAGAATGGCGGCCATGGGGCGACGCTCCGATTTTTCTGTTGTTGCCTTCACTTAGGGTGATGCCCCTAGCTTGTGCAAGGCGTTCTCTCTAGCTTTGCCAGTTGGGAACACATTCCGTTTGGCAAGGCGGGCAAACACAAACAATTATAACAATTGCCGAGGGAGCCCGCTTGCATGACAGATCCGGACAGGCCGCTGCTTCCGCTCACCGGGGTCCAGAAAGCGATGATCGGCATTGCCATGGTGGCCATGGGCGCCGGCATGAGCATCAACTTCGTGGTCGTTGCCCCCCTCGCCCGCAAGGCTGGCCTGACCGAAATTCAGGTCGCGGGTATCCTGACCCTGTCTGCGGCCGTCTATGCGCTGCTCATTCCAACCTGGGGCCGGCTGGCTGACCGGTTCGGCCGCAAACGCGTCATGGTCTTCTCGCTGGCGGCCATGGGCCTGACCAACATGATCTTCGTGTTCGCCCTGAGCGCCGCGCTGGCAGGAGTCCTGACCGGGCTAACCGCCTTTTTCACACTTGTCTTCGTGCGCCTCTGGTTCGGCCTGTTGTCGCCCGGACTGCAACCAGCCGCCATGGCCGCGATGACGGATGCCACCACGCCGCTCGACCGGGCCGGCGGGCTCGGCATGCTTGGCGCCTGCATGAGCATCGGATCCATCCTCGGCCCGGCAGGTGCCACCGTGCTCGCCCCGTTTGGGGCGCTGATGCCGATCTGGGGGACTATCGCCTTCAATCTGATCGTAGCGCTTGTTCTGGCAGTGGTTCTGCCCCCGACCAGGCCGCGCCCGAAATCGGCCAAACGCCCCACCCCACTCGCGGTGCGCGACCCGCGCGTCTTCCCGCACCTGCTTTTCCTGTTCACCTATTTCATCGGAATCGGAATCGTACAGCAGACGATCAGCTGGTTCATCGAAGATCGCTACCGGTTCGTAGACACAGCCAGCCGCTCTGCCGGCGAAGCCGTCGTGCTTCATTCAGGGATTGCCTTCGCCTGCATCGCTGCGGGCATGATCATGGTGCAGTTCGGCTTTGTTCAGCCGCGCAAACCCGATCCGCGACGCATCCTGCCCATCGGCCTCGCCATTGTGGCCATGGGCTATGTTTCAGCCGACCTCTTCTTCCCGTTCTGGTCGCTCGCACTCAGCTTCTTTGCTGTTGGGTGTGGTGCGGCGCTGGCCGTGCCCGCCGCCAATGCGCTGGGCAGCCTTTCGGTCTCTCGCGAGGAGCAAGGCTCAGCGGCAGCGCTGCTCGCGGCAGCGCCCCCGGCCGGCTTCATCTTCGGCCCCCTTATCGGGGCTATGCTGTACTCATTCATGCCGGAACTCCCGCTCTACGTATCGGCAGGCCTGGTCGGCACACTCGCCGTCTATGCCGTGATCGTGACGTCGAAACGCCCGCTTACACCATCGTGAAAGCATTGAGCTTGTTGCCATCCGGATCCCGGAAGTAAGCGGCATAGAACCCTTCATCGCCACGCGGTCCGGGTGCGCCTTCATCACTGCCGCCATTTGCCAGCGCGATCTCATACAGCTTGTGCACCTGATCCTTGTCCCTGGCCTGCAGCGCCACCATCGTGCCATTGCCGACAGTGGCAGGCTGTTTGTCGAATGGCAGGGTCGCCGCCACGCCTGCTGCACCGCCGGGCGTGCCCCAGGCGATGAATGTGTCGAAATCCATCATCCGCCCAGTGCCCATCTCGGCCGCAATGGCATCATAGAATTTCGCCGCGCGCTGCAGGTCTGACGTCCCGACTGTTACATACCCGATCATAAGTCCCTCCCATCAATTGGACAGAATGGAACATAACAGGAACAGCCGGGAGCGACAAGCCTTTACATGGCCGAGATGCCACCATCCACTTTCAGCTCGATTCCGGTGACGAGCTTAGACTCATCCGATGCGAGATAGAGCACCGCATAGGCAATATCGTCCGGCTCACCGACCTTGCCGAGCGGGATCTGACGGCCAAGCTTGGCGAGCGCTTCTTCCTCGCCGAACATTTCCTTCGTCCGGTCCAGGATCGGCGTATTGATGAAGACCGGATGCACCGAGTTACAGCGAATCTGGCCGCCCTTGGCGCAATGCAACGCGATGGATTTCGAGATATGCCGCACGGCCGCCTTGGCGGTGTTGTAGGAGACGTAGTTCGCACTCGCGATGATACCGGCAATGGACGAGATGTTGATGATCGAACCAAGCCCGTGCGCGCGCATCAGCGGAATGGCGTACTTGCAGCCGAGAAAAATGGAATCGACATCGACGGTCTGCACCTTCTTGAACATGTCGTAGTTTTCGTCTTCGACCGAGCCGAGCGAACCGATGCCGGCATTGTTGACCAGCACGTTCAGGCCGCCCATCGCATCATGCGCCGCTTGCAGCACTTCCTGCCATTGCGCCTCATTGGTCACGTCATGCTGCCAGGCAAAGGCCGTGCCTGCGCCATGTTCGTCATTGATCGAGGCGGCGACAGCTTCGGCCCCTGCCCCGTTCACATCCGTGACGGTCACCTTGGCGCCTTCGCGAGCCATCATGCGAGCCGTTGCCTCGCCCAGCCCCTGCGCACCGCCGGTGATAAATGCCTTCTTGCCCTGTACGCGACCCATGCCTGTCTCCTCCACTGTTTCAGGTTTTCCTACCCGTAACAGTGCACTCGAAACCGGGCCAGCTTGACCTTGGGAGAAGCGACAGTCCTGCCAGGAGGATCAGGAAAGTTTCGCGGCCAGTTCGTCCATGAACCGGGCCAGTTCAACGTCCTTTTCAGACACACCGTCCACATCATGCGTCGTCAGCGTAACCTCGACCTTGTTGTAGACATTGAACCATTCAGGATGATGGTCCATTTGCTCGGCTTTCAGTGCGACAGCCGACATGAAGCTCCAGGCCGTCTTGAAATCGGCCAGCCTGAACGTCTTCTCGATCGTATCGCGATCGCCGGCACCTTTTGCCCAGCCGTCCAGTTTTGAGAGCGCCGCATCTGCGCCAATCCTGTCTGTCATAGCTCAGTCCTCTGCATCCTGACCGAGTACATAATAGACCCATCGGCCATTGCCCGCGATGGCGGTGCGCATGCCAGGATAGCCTTCGCCCTGCCGTATCCGTTCAATTCCCTCTTCGCCAATCAGTTCCATGAGGCGTCGCCGGTCCTGGAAGGACAGTTTTTCCGGGATTAGGTCCTCAGCGTCACGCGCGGCAAGGTCTGGCCAGACATACCAGACTTCGCCATCAATCTCGCGCATGCCGGGAGGCAGTTCGAACAATTTGCGCAAGCTGCGGTTCGGATCGGCGCCAATCCGGCGCATCAGATCCCAATACTGCCGATGCGGCGTACCGCCCAGATTGGAGACAAAGCCGTCATTCGCATTGGCCACCCGCGACAAACGGCTGAGCGATCCGGCTTTCGCATGCGACAATAACTGGTCCCGCATCGCCTCTGCTTCTTCAGTCAGCACGACCGGCTCAGGCACCTGTGGCGGCTGCATCAGGGATTCATCCGGCACCAATTGCCGTTCCGGCTCGGCCGCAGGCGAGCACGCCGCCAGAAGCATCGCCCCCAGCGCGCCGATGAGGGCGCTAGCCCAGTTCATACCCGGTCGCCGCCTGAAGGTCTGACAGCAATTGGTCTTCATTGAGCACCTTGATCGTTGTCATGCCCATATCGCGGGCCGGTTTCAGATTATGCCCGAGATCATCCAGATAGACACAGCTTGCCGGATCAACATCGAGCGTCTCGCACATCAGAGCATAGATTCGCGAATCGGGCTTGCGAATGCCGAGCTTGGAGCTTTCGATCACATGGTCGAACATGTCGAAGACCTTGGCCACGTCGCGTGCTTTTGCCTCGTCATTGGTCATCGAGGCGCCTTTGCCGACCGGCGCATTATTGGTGATGCAGCCAACCTTGCCCTTGGTCTTGCAGACGCTCAGCGCCTTGACCACGCGTGGCCGCAGCGAGCCGGACAATAGCGCCAGCACTTCCCCGCCGGGCACTTCATGCCCCATCGCCTTTGATTCCTCGCGGAACATGCCGTCGAACTCTGCCGCCGTGACGAGGCTCTGCTCGAGCTTGGCCCAGGCATTGTCCAGCGGATTGGTGGCATTGACCGTGCGGATGAAATCCTTTGGCAGGCCATGCGCGGCCTCGTACCGGGTGAAGGCGTCGAAGGGAGAGGTCGTGAATACGCCCCCGAAATCCCAGATTACAGCTTGGAATGTCTTTGTCATGCCAGCACCTCTACCCGCACCAGCGACGATTTCAAACCTTGAACATTACGGGCCGAGTTCTAGTGTGGCGGCGACTGCAACATATAAAGGGAGTTTCGTCTGATGGGCGTTCTGGAAGGCAAAGTGGTCCTCGTGACCGGCGGTGGTAATGGCATCGGCAAGGAAACCGCGCTGCTGGCGGCGCGCGAGGGCGCAAAAGTGGTCGTCAACGATCTGGGCGGCAGCCTGACCGGCGCCGATGAAGGCAGTGCAGGCCCGGCCGAAACCGTGGCTCAGGAAATCCGCAAGGCGGGCGGCGAGGCTGTCTCGAACTCGGAAAGCGTGACCGACATGAAAGCGGTCCAAGGCATGATCGAACAGGCCAAGGACGAGTTCGGCGCCCTGCACTCGATCATCAACCCGGCCGGCATCTTGCGGGACGGCATGTTCCACAAGATGAGCGAAGATGATTGGGACAGCGTCATCGACGTGCACCTGCGGGGCAGCTTCAACGTCACCCGCGCGGCCATCGAACTGTTCCGCGAAAAGGAAGACGGCAATTTCGTCCTCTTCACCTCCACATCCGGCCTGATTGGCAATATCGGCCAGGCGAACTATGCCGCCGCCAAGATGGGCATTGTCGGCCTGTCGCGCATCGTCGCCATGGAAGGCGCACGCAAGAATGTGCGCTCCAATGTTATCGCGCCATTTGCCTGGACGCGCATGATCGCCTCCATCCCGGTCAAGGACGAAGCCGGCGCAGAGCGTGTCGAGCGGATGCGCCAGGGCATGCGGGCCGACCAGGTTGCCCAACTGGCTGTGGCCCTTTGCGCCGACAAGGCCAATGACGTGTCCGGACAGATTTTTGCCGTGCGTGGCAATGAAGTCGTGCTGTTCGACCAGCCGCGTCCGGTCAAGTCGCTGGCGCGTATGGAGGGCTGGACGCCGGAAAGCCTGCTCGAACAGGCCATGCCCGCCATGAAAGCCAACTTCTTCGACATGGGCGCCTCGGCCAGTGTCTTCCCCTACGACCCAGTCTAGGCGGATAGCGCTTGGCGGAAGATGGCGTCACCTACCAGAAATGCATCACCGGCGGTGATGGGGAAACCTATTGCCGTCCGGTGGATGCGACGGAAGCGACCGGACAAGCCACTCCGCCATCGGAGGATATCCTTCCGCCGGTAGAAGACGTCATTAATCCGCTACTCAAATGGATAGAGCCTGCTCGACCCTTTCTCGACGACCCAGCCGGCTGGCTTCAGACAAAGGCGCAACAGCCTGAATTTCTCTATCCCATCCTGATCCAGCTCGGCTGTATCATCCTGGCGCTCGCGCTGGGCGCCCTGCTCACCCCACCCTTCAAGCGCCTGATCACGGTCACGCTGCGACGCTTTGTCGAGCCGCCCCGCCGCGAAGGACTGGACGTCTTGCACAAGGCGGTTCGTCCGGCGCTCTGGTCCATCCTTCTGGGGCTTGCGGTCTCATTGCTCAGCTCCATTGACCACTCGCTGATCCTGGTTCGGACAGCCTTGTCACTCGCGATTGCCTGGCTTGCCATCCGCGTGACCATGACCTTCCTGCCGGAAGAATTGCGCGGTCTTGCATCATTCCTGACCTGGACGTTCGCGATATTCTTCGCCCTCGGCGTCCTGCCGGATGTCATGAACTGGCTTTCGAGTATTGGTCCATCCTTCGGGAATCGGCGGATCAGCCCGGTCTTCATCTTCCAGGCCATCCTGACCGCCGCTGTCTTGCTGTTCATTGCAAACCGCGCCGCAAAATCGATGAAGCGGCGGGTCAATCACATCCCGAAAGTCGAACCGTCCATCCGCATTCTGATTGGCAATGCCATACAGATTGTATTCATTGTGGCGGCTGCCCTGCTCACCCTCGCAGGGCTCGGCATTCCGCTCGGCGCGCTAACGGTCATCTCCGGTGCCATCGGCCTTGGCTTTGCCTTTGGTATGCAGAAAGTTGTCTCGAACTTTGTCTCCGGCATCGTCCTGCTCTCGGAGCGCTCGATCAAGCCGCAGGACGTGATCGAGGTCGGCGAGACGTTCGGCGTCGTGGAATCCCTCGGCCTGCGCTACACGTCGATCACGACGCAGGAAGGCAAGGAATTCCTGATCCCGAACGAAAAGCTGATGACCGATACGGTGATCAATTGGAGCTTTTCCAACAAGCGCGTGCGCATCCACAAGGAGTTGCGCATCGACTATACGTCCGACCTGGAAGAGGCGATTGCCATCGTCATCGCCGCCGCCAAGGCGACCGAGCGCGTGATCAGCTGGCCGCAACCCGTCTGCTTGGTCAAAGACTTCACCGATGAGTGCATTGTTCTGGAGATGCGCTTCTGGATCATCGACCCGGAAAATGGCACGGCCAATGTCGGCTCCAACATCCTGCGCGAAGTCTGGAAACGCTTCACCGAGAATGGCATGTCCGTGCCGCTGCGCCGCAAGGAGCTGTTCATCGAACCGGACTCCGCGCTCAAGGTCGAGATATCCCGCCCGAAGCGTACACCTGATCCGGCCCCCGCACCGGAACCGGAGGAAAATGAGCCGGAACCGAACACAATGAAACAGGATGAAACGAAAGCGCGACCGCCGGAAGCCGATTAAGACGGCGCGCTACTCGGGGGAGTCCTCACTGGCCGGGTCTTCAACCGGCTCCAGAGACCGCGGACGCAGATCGGTCGGCCCGCCATCCTGCGCTTCCGACTGGCTCGCTGCGGCTTCGGGCTCCAACGGCTCAGGTTCTTCCTCGATGGGTTCAGGAGATTGCCCGGCCTCGCCAAACCGTTCCTGCGCGCCTTCCAGAAACGCATCGAACTCGTCATCTTCTGGCGCGGTCTGCACCTCTTCAGGCTCGATTGCCTCGGGCCCGGTCTCCGGTTCAGGTGGCAGGTCCGGCAAAGGCTCAGGCTGCGGGACCGGCTGGCCCTGTTGCGGCTGCGGGCGTGGTGGCGGCGGCGTATCGCCCAGCACACAGGCCGCCAAGCCCTGGCTATGCACCACTCGCATGCGCGCCTGCAGCGTGCCGGCGCGTGTGTTGACATATGGCCCCGGCGGATCGACGCGCCATTTGTTCGGGCTCGGCAGAACGGCGGCCAGCAGTGCGGCCTCGCGCTCGCTCAGGTCTGCCGCGGACTTGCCGAACCGCGCCTGCGCGGCGGCCTCTGCGCCGAACAGGCCATCGCCCCATTCGGCGACATTCAGATAGGCTTCCATGACCCGGGCCTTGCCCCAGAACTTGTCGATGAACACTCCCATCCACATGTCGCCCAGCTTGCGCGGCACACCGCCCCCGTTCCAGAGGAAGACATTCTTGGCGGTCTGCTGTGTGATCGTGGAGGCGCCGCGCGTGCGCTTGCCCTGACGGCGTTCATCCAGCGCCTTTTCAATCGCGGCACGGTCAATTCCATTATGCTCGCAGAAGCGGGAATCCTCCGCCGCGATGACCGCGCGCACAAGGTGAGGCGAAATCTCGGACAAGGGCACCGCATCGCGCCGTACCGTCTCGCCACCTGCCGCGCGCTGCACCATCAGCACCGTGCCCGGAATGGGCAGCCAGACCAGCGCCAGCGCATAGAGGTGAAACGCCACAAACAGGCCCGCCAGAATGCGCACCGCCCATGTCAGGAAGGTCCAGAAACCGCTCATCACTCTGTCATCCATTCCGCCAGAACGCCCGGATCCGTTTCCGGCTCCATCCGGACGGCCTTTTCCGTCGCAAATCGGGCACGATCAAGGCGGGCGAGCGCCCAGATAGCAGACCCACGTACCACCGACGCCGGATCATCCAGCAGCGGCAGCAGGCTGGCGACCAGCGCCCCCTCCCCTGAATTGCCGATGGCGATACAGACATTGCGCACGAACCGGTCCCGCCCGATCCGCTTGATGGGCGAACCGGAGAACACTTCCCGAAATGTGGCATCGTTCAGCGCGGCAAGTTCATCCAGCCCCGGCGCCTTGAGTTCGGGCCGTGCATGGAAGGCGATCTCGCTGGCGGCTTCGGCAAACTTGTTCCACGGACAGATGGCAAGGCAATCATCACACCCATAGATGCGGTTGCCCATCGCCGCGCGAAACTCTGCCGGGATTGGCCCGGCATGCTCGATGGTAAGATAGGAAATGCAGCGCCGCGCATCGAGTTGATAGGGCGCGGGAAACGCATTGGTCGGGCAGATGTCCTGACAGGCGCGGCACGAACCGCAATGATCCGCCTCCGGTTGATCAGGTTCCAGTTCCGCGGCGGTCAGCATCACACCCAGGAAAAACCAAGACCCCAGTTCGCGGCTGACCAGATTGGTGTGCTTGCCCTGCCAGCCGAGCCCGGCCTTTTCGGCCAGCGGCTTTTCCATCAGAGGCGCGGTATCGACAAAGACTTTCACCTCAGCGCCGGTCTCGGCCACGAACTCCCGGGCGAGTTGTTTCAGCCGCTTCTTCAACGTGTCGTGATAGTCCCTCCCCCGTGCGTAGACGGAGATGTTACCAAGCGCCTTCTGTTCCAGAGTGTGGAGCGGATCATGGTCCGGGCCGTAATTGAGCGCGACGACGACGGCAGATTTGGCATCCGGCCACATCGCAGTCGGCGCCTTGCGCCGCTCCAGCGTCGTCTCCATCCAGTCCATGCTGCCATGATGGCCAGCTTCTACGAATGCTTCCAGCCGGTCGCCTGCGTCCCACGCCTCATCCGCCCGCGCTATCGCCACGTCATCAAAGCCAAGCGACCGGGCGAGGTGCTTGACGCGGATGTGGAGGGGATCAGGCAAGGTCTAGAAATCCAAATCGGTATAGTGCGCTACGGGCCGCACCGCCTGCAACCGGTCGGCCAGCAAGGGCCTGAAGCTCGGACGCGACTTGATCCGGGCATACCAGTCTTTCAGCTCCGGCACAGCATTCCATTCGACATCGCCGAAATAGTCATAGGCAGACAAGTGCGCCGCTGCAGCCAGATCGGCCAGGGTGAGCTCCCGGCAGGCAAGATAGCCATTCAGCTCCAGCAGGCCATTCAGGAAGGTCAGACGTCCGCGCAGCGCATGCGCCCCCCGGCGCAAACGCGCTGAATCCGGGTGCCGATCGCGGCGCACCCATTGCATCACGCGCTCGGTCAGCAGTGTATCGGTAACCTCTTCACACGCAGCTTCAATCCAGGCCCACAGGCGTCGGACTTCAGCGCGCGCCGCCGGATCTGATGGCAACAGGCCCCGTCCGCTGGAGGTCTCTTCAAGATACTCGCATATGGCGCGCGTGCCGCAGGCAAACATGCGCGGCTCGCTGTCGATCTCAACCAAAGCGGGCGCAACAGCCCCATGTGCGAGGCGGGGCACGTCCGGATGAGCTGACCAGGGCGGCGATTCCAACGCCTCGAATCCCTCGTCTTTCTCGCCCAAGGCGAGGCGGACCAGCCGTCCGGCCGGATCAAGAGGCCAATGGTAGAGCCGTTTCATTGGTTCAACTTCTCATGGCATCACTGAAAGGGGTGTTAAATTCAGCTGCATCTGATCGCTTTTGCTGGGCCGTATCCTATGTTTTTTGGCTTCAAACTGTTTCCACCGTTACAGGACCACATTCATGCACGATTTCCGGTTTCGCGCTGCCTTGGCGGGCGCGGTCTCTCTCCTTGCACTTCACGCCTGCGGAAATGCGAATTCCGCTTCTGACGCAAGCCTCGGTTCGCAGACCCAGCCTGTCCAGATTCAAGTACCGCCCGCAGGGCAGTTGCCGACGGATGTTACACCGCTGGCCTACCGGCTGGAGCTGAAAACTGATCCAGATGCCGACAGTTTCTCGGGTAATGTAGCCATTGATGTGGCCCTGACAGCGCCGCATGCGCGCTTCTGGTTGCATTCGGTGGATCAGACGGTGCTGTCGGCCAAGGCCGTGCTGGACGATGGAACACATATCCCGGCAACTTTTACTGGCAATCAGGCACCGGGCGGAGTTTCAAGGCTCGACTTCGACTCGCCGATCCCGGCGGGCACGGCCACGCTCGAAATCAGCTATACAGCGCCCTACAATATGGGCCTTGCCGGTCTCTACAAGGCGGTTCAATCCGACACGGACTATCTTGCCACCCAGATGGAAGCGATTGATGCGCGCCGGATGGTGCCCTCATTTGACGAACCGCGCTTCAAGACACCGTGGAGCGTGACCGTCACCGCGCCAGAAGGCATGCAGGTCGTCTCCAATGGCGAGGAAATCAGCGCCGAACCGGCCGAAGACGGTTGGACCCGGCATGTCTTTGCCGAAACTCGCCCGATCCAGTCCTATCTGGTCGCCCTCGCAGTCGGCCCTTACGAGATGCGGCCCGCCCCGGCCATTCCGGCCAATGCCCTGCGCGAGGCGCCGGTGCCCCTGCGCGGCTTTGCTGCCCGCGGCAAGAGAGACCAGCTCAGCGAGGCACTCGACATCACTGACGAGATGTTGCTCTGGCAGGAGGACTATTTCGACTATTCGTACCCCTATGGAAAACTGGACCTGATCGCCGCGCCGGAATTTGCCTATGGCGCGATGGAGAATGCCGGCGCAATCATCTATCGCGAAGCCGCCCTCCTGATGAACGAACAGACCAGCCTGTCACGCCGCCGCCGCATCCTGACGACACATGCCCACGAACTGGGCCATCAATGGTTCGGCAATCTCGTCACGCCGAAATGGTGGAACGATATCTGGCTGAACGAGGCCTTTGCGACCTGGATCAGCTACAAGACGATGGACGGGGTTGACCCGGACGGCGAGTGGGGCCTCAGCCCAATCCTGGCAGGGCTCAGCGCGATGGGGGCCGACAGTCTTCAATCGGCGCGCCAGATTCGCAATCCGATCAACACCAATGGCGATATTCTCGACGCGTTCGACTCCATTACCTATCGCAAAGGCGGCAGCGTGTTGAACATGTTCGAGACCTATCTGGGCGAAGAAGCCTTTCGCGAAGGTATCCGCTTGCACATGCGTCGCTTCGAGGATGGCGTCGCTGATGCCGACGATTTCATGCAGAGCCTCGCCGACGGGTCCGGCCAGCCGGATATTGTTGAAGCCTTCACCAGCTATATCAACCAGCCAGGCATCCCATCGCTGGATGTCGCCGTGTCCTGCCCTGCTCCAGATGCGGGCCTGATCACGGTCACTCAAAAGCGCTATGCGCCGCTTGGCTCTGATATTGATACCAATGCTCAGACCTGGAACGTGCCGTTTGCTGCGCGCCTGAAAGGGCCTGTGGGTGATCGCACGATCCGGCAGATGCTGACCGCACCGGTCACCGAGATTCCTCTGGATGGCGATTGCCCCGACTGGGTGATGCCAAATGCCGGCGGCACGGGCTATTGGCGCTTCGATACGAATGCGGAAAACCTGACGGCGCTGATTTCCAACTTTGACAGCTTGTCTGACGCCGAACAGATCATGTTTGCGGATGCACTGACCTCCGGTTTCCGTGCAGGGCGGATCAGCACCGATGACCTGATGGCTGGACTGGCCGCAACCTCAAGCGGTCATCCGCGTGCGGTTTCTGAAGGGTTCGGCATTATTGGCACGCTCGACCGCATGCTGGAGCCATCCGAGCAAGCGGGCCTTCGCGCGTGGGTCCAGCGCACCTATGGACCGTTGGCCGAATATCTGGAATCCCGTCCGGCCACGGCGCTGAGCCAGCAGGAGATGCTTTTGCGCGACAGGCTATATGGCTTGTTGCTGGAATATGGCGAGCGCCCCGCTGAGCGCCGCGCCCTGCTCGCCCGTGCCCGGCAGTATGTCGGACTCGAAGGCAGCCCGGACGCGACGGCGCTTGCGCCGGAGGATCTCTCCACGGCCATGATCATCGGCATAGAGGATGGCGGCGCTGACTTCTATGAAGCTGCCAAGGCCTACGTCACCACTGCAACCAATCAGAATGAACGCTCGACAATCCTGAGAGTATTGGCCAGTCGCGGAAGCAAGGATGTCGTGTCAGACCTGTTCTCGGCGGTTCTGAACGGCCCGAACTCGACCGACGAAGTCTTTACGGTTGTCTATGGCGCCATGGCCAACCCGGCAGCACAAGACACCGCATGGGATTTGATAACCACAAACTTCGAGACGGTTGTGGAGCGCATGCCCGAAATCCGTCAGCCAAAGCTCGCGGGCCTGACGGGATATTTCTGCAGCGTCAGAAAGGCCGCAGAGGCGGAAGACTTCTTTCAACAGAATGCGCAGCTGATCCCAGGCTATGAGCGATCCCTGGCCCAGGGCACGGAGAAGGCAACGCTCTGCAGCGCGCTAAGGGCTCAGAAAGCGTTGGATGTGAACAACTTCTTCCAACAGTAATTGGCCCGGCACGGCCCGGATAACGGGCTTTGTCGCTGATCGAATTTGTCTGAGATCTCCGGCTTGTATCTTGTCCGGGTCGCTTCTTGCCCAAATGGGAAGCGGCGGTCCGGTCGGGGTATGCTCAGGCCCCGGCCAGCGGATGGGAGGCGGCCCGCTGCAGGGGCACGACTTCCCACACCAATATGAATACCGTCCCTGCCGAAGGCGCCGCCTTCCGTCCGCAAGGACCTTGGATGACAGGAAACCGGAAGGGCACACGCCCTGTCCGGCTCTTGGTGCAACGATCAGTGGCGCATGAACTGGCGCAACGCGTCGGCCGCAAGCGCAAATCGCGCAAACGCCCAATTGCGATCCTTGCCCAGCGTATGCAACTCTGCGAGCAATGCCTTGCGCGCATCATTGCGCTCGGCGAGCCAGGCATCTGCCCCGTCTCCGGCGAGAGCCTTCTCTGTTGCATCCGCCTGCATCCGAACCAGTTCGTTCAACAGGCGACGGCCCGCCACGCGATCCCAATAATCTGCATGCAGCAGATTGTCCCGCGCCATGGCGCGAAGCCGGTCGATGCGCAGCTGGTCGCCAATCGTGTAGAAAGCCTTGCCGGCCGCCTCCACACTGACACCCGCCTTGCCAGCCAGATCGACCACGAGCAGCCCTTGGGCAAACTGGCCCATCGCAGCCGCCCATCGCGAAATCTCTTCCGACGCGCCGCGCTTCATCAGGCTACGCACTTCGCGCTCGATGCGCGCAGCCGGGAACGGCGAGTGAATGCCGGCGAGAATGGCCTTGAACTCGTTCAGAGGCGCTTCGGTATGTTGCACGGCGTCGCCTACATGCAGGTCCGGATGGGTTTCAATGAACCAGAGCGCCGCATCGACCATTGCGCTTGCCGCATGCAGACGCAGATCGATTTGCACATCCGCAGGCACGATCGTGTCGAGCTGGTCGACCTCGCGCTGGAAGCCGTCAAAGTTCAAAACGGCACGCGCCGCTTCGAGCCCGCGCGCGACTTGCGCATTGTCGCCGCCGGTCACTTCGCGCAGGCGCAGCAGGGCCACCGGCCCGGCCATGTCCAGCACACGATTGGCAATGATCGTCGCGATAATTTCCCGCTTCAGGCGATGGTTCGACATAGCCTTTGAATAGGTGTTGATCGGACTCGGGAAGTAATTGACCAACAGGTCTTCGAAATACGGATCGTCCGGAATATCGGAGGCCACAATATCGTCGAACAGGGTGATCTTCGACCAGGCGAGCAAGACGGCTAATTCCGGCCGGGTCAATGGCTGGCCGCGCTCGGCACGCACCTTCATCTCACCGGTCTCCGGCAAGGTTTCCAGCGCGCGGTTCAATACGCCTCGGTCTTCCAGATACTCCATCAGGCGCTCAAGCGCATCATGGTCTTCCTTGGCCGTCGTTTCGGCCAGGGTCAGCGCAAAGGTCTGTGTATAATTATGACGCAGGACAAGCGCCGCCACGTCACTGGTCATCTCCGCAAGAAGGTCGTTGCGGTCTGCCGGATCGAGGTCGCCCTCACGAACCGCCTCAGCAGCCAGAATCTTGATGTTCACTTCGTGGTCAGACGAATCGACGCCGGCGGAATTGTCGATCGCGTCCGTATTGATCCGTCCCCCATGCAGGGCAAACTCGATTCGCCCGGCTTGGGTGACGCCCAGATTGGCCCCTTCCCCGATGACTTTCACCTTCAGCTGATTTGCATCAACCCGGATCGCATCATTGGCACGGTCACCGGCGGCCGCATGAGTTTCATGCGCGGCTTTCACATAGGTGCCAATGCCGCCGAACCAGAGCAAGTCCGCATCCGTCTTCAGCAGGGCGTGGATCAACTCGTCGGGCGTGACCGCATCCTTTGACAAGCCACTCAGCGCCTTGATCTCATCGCTCAGCGTGATCGACTTGGCGGAGCGCTCGAAGATTCCGCCGCCTTTCGACAGGATTCCTTTGTTGTAGTCCGCCCAGCTCGATTGCGGCTTGTCGAACAGACGCTGACGTTCAGTCAGGTTCTTGGCAGCGTCCTGAGGGTCCGGGTCGATGAAGATGTGCATGTGGTTGAAGGCCGCGATCAGCCGGATTTCCGGCGATAGCAACATGCCATTGCCAAACACGTCTCCACTCATGTCGCCCACACCGATCACGGTGAAAGGCTCGGTCTGGATGTTCTTGCCGAGTTCGCGGAAGTGACGCTTGACCGCTTCCCAGCCTCCCCGCGCAGTAATACCCATCTTCTTGTGATCGTAGCCAACCGAACCACCCGACGCGAACGCATCGCCCAGCCAGTGGCCCATCTCCTCACTGATCGCATTGGCGGTGTCGGAGAAGGTCGCCGTGCCCTTGTCCGCCGCCACGACGAGGTAGGGGTCTTCACCATCCCAGACAATCGTGTCCGCCGGGTGGGTGACCTGCCCCTCCACGAGATTGTCCGTGATACCGAGCAACGCCCGGATGAATTCCTTGTAGGCATCCCGTCCGGCCTCGAACCAGGCGTTGCGGTCAGAACGATCCGGCAATTGTTTCGGCAAGAATCCACCCTTGGAGCCGACCGGCACGATGACCGCGTTCTTCACCTGCTGCGCTTTCACAAGGCCCAGAACTTCGGTGCGATAGTCTGATGCACGGTCCGACCAGCGCAGCCCCCCGCGCGCAACCGCGCCAAAGCGCAAATGCACGCCCTCGACCCGCGGGCTCGACATATATATCTCGCGGAAGGGTTTCGGCTCCGGCAGGTCTTCCAGTTCGCGGCTGGCAATCTTGAGGCTGACAAAACTGTAGGGCGCGCCATCGCCATTGGTCTGGTAGAAATTGGTCCGCTGAACGGCCAGGATCAGATCAGCGAGACGGCGCAGCACCTGATCGTCTGCCAGCGCCGACACGTCGCGTAATGCGTCCTCGATCTCTGCGCGCATTTTCTCGGCTTCATGCGTGCGTTCGGCGAGTGACATATCGCGCGCCGGATCGAAGCGGATAGCGAACAGGTCCAGCAATTTCTGGGCAATCGCCGGATAAGTCGAAAGCGCCGTCTCCTGAACATATTGCGGTTGATCCATGCCGCTCTGGCGGCGATATCCGGCGAGCGCCCGGATCAGGGCCGCATCGCGCCAGCTTGCGTCAGCGCTGAGCACCAGCCGGTTGAAGCCGTCATTTTCGGCCCGTCCGCTCCAGACCGCAACAAACGCATCCTCCAGCGCGGTTCGGATTGCATCGAGGTCAATTGCTGCGCCGGCCGTCGCGCACATGACAACATCGTGGATCCAGTAGGTCTCGGGCGCATCGTCGGCTGGCTTTTCCGTCGGACGGACCGGATAGCCGGTCTCGAAATCCACGAAGAAACCCATTTGCTCGAAGATTGGCACACAGGCAGACAGCGGGATCGAACCATTGCGGGAGTATATCTTGACCCGTATCTTGTTGTCGGAATCCCCTTCCAGCCGGTAGGCGCGCGTCAGGATGGGGTGACCGGCCGACAAATTTGCCATCGCCGCAACATCGCGCATCGCCTCGTCAGGCCCGAAGGCTTCGCGATAGGCTGCATTGAAAGCCCCGATGAAGGAACGTGCATTTTCCTGATGTGCGCGTTCAAGGTCAGACTGGACCAGCGCCGACCGGAAGCCTTGCTCCCATGTTCGCGTGATCTGGACGATACGCTTCTCGAGCGCCGCAAGGTCCGGCAAGGGATGGCCCTGTCCCAGCCAGATTTCGAAATGGACCCGAACCAGGGTTTCAGAATCAAAATACGGACGAAAGCGCGTTACGTGCCCATTGTAAGCGGTGACCAGTTCCTGCGTGATGCGTTGGCGCATGGCGGTGTCATAGGCTTCACGCGGCACATAGACGATTGCGGTGACAAACCGGTCAAATTGGTCCTGCTGCACGAACAGGCGCGTGCGTGGCCGCCCGATCAGATGCAGCGCGCCGACAATGATCGGATGGAGGATTTTCGACGAGGTCTGAAACAACTCGTCGCGCGGCCAGGTTTCCAGTAGATTGGTCAACGCCTTTTCGGTATGTCCGCCGGGCGTTGCGCCAGAAGCTTCGAGGATGGCGGCGATTCGACGGCGGATCAGCGGGATCGAGCGGGCCGTTTCGTCATAGGCCTCGGCGGTGAACAGGCCGAGGAAGCGAACTTCGCCATTCACCCTGCCCTGCGCATCATATTTCTTCACGCCGACATAGTCGCAAGCGACCCGGCGGTGCACGAGGCTGGTCAGCGTCGATTTGGCAACAAGGATCGGATACGGTTCCGACAGATGTGCGCCAATCTCAGGCGTCAACACGAGGGGTTCGGCCTCGCGAGACAGAACGTTCAGTTCTTCATCGCGCAGCACGCCCAGATTGGAGCCCTCCACCATGATCGGCTCTTCGGGCAGCACTTGCCCATCGGCATTTGTCTCGAATTCGTATTCGCGGCAGCCGAGGAACACGAAATGTTCCCGCGAAAGCCATTTCAGGAAGGCAACTGCTTCGTCGCGGTCCATCTCTTTGAGATGCGTGACGCCCTTCAGCCGGTCGATCTCCTGCTGCATGCGCGCCCGCATGGGCTCAAAGTCCGATACGGCAACCGCATTGTGCGCCAGCGCCAGGCGAACTCCGGCTTTCAGGCGCGCCGCCTCATCATGGGTCAGGATCGGCAAATGAACCTGGATGACGGACACGCTGCGCCCGTCCTGTCGTTTGACAATCGGATGAAACAGGGCCGCGACCTCAAACCCCTGCGCGCCGCACTCGCCAAGCACCGAATCCACGAGGAATGGCATGTCCGGGCTGGCAGTCTCTAGAATGGTACGTGACAGGGAGTCCCCGTTTTCCCCATCGACCTCCAGCAGGACGCGCACATCCTGCTCTCCCGGAGCGACCGTCTCTGCCCATTCCCAATGGTGGCGCGCAAGAAATTTTAGGTCGCCATCCGTCAGTCCGGTGAGGTCTTCGTGCCCTGATTCCCGCTGAATCTGGTCGAAAACTTGCTCCAACGGCTCATGTGAAGCAGAATTTACTGTCATGTGGGTGTCTCGCGAAAGAACTTAACGATGTTCCCATCTAGACTGCGTTGGCACACCGGCACAACACATAGGGGCAAATGAATTGCCCCAGCGTCATGACGGGTCTTTGGGGGATCGAATCTTGGGCCCTCAGGGCCCGATATAAACGGACCCGCCGAACGGGGACGTGTCCGGCGGGTCCTACAGGCCTATTCCGCAGGCTGGGTGGGGGGACGCACGCGGAGGGCCTGATCTCACTAAATTTGCAAGCGCTGTGCCGAATACAAGTCTTCGTCAGCAGCGCCTGATGTTACCAATAATTGAGTATGGGCTCTGAACCGGATTCGCAATTATTAACTTGCCTAACACTTCGCATAATTTATCGATTTTCACCATAGGTCTGAGCAGCGCTGACTGCATCCGACAGCTCCGTATTGGTACCCTTGCCTTGTGGATTACCATCTGCAGAAAGCAGGATTGCAATCCATCTCGTGCTGGAAGATTGCGCGAAGAATATCATCATCAGAACCGTCAAAGGTGCCGACAGGAACATGCCGGGAATGCCCCAGATTGCACCCCAGATGGCCAGGGAAAGCAGGACGACCAAAGCTGACAAATTCAGCGACTCCCCCATCATGCGCGGCTGGATGAAATTGCCGATCGAAAACTGCCAGAAACTGACGGCAGCAAACACGATCGCCGCATAGATGTAGTTGTCTTGCGGTGGTGTGCCCGGCACCCAGGCCGGAAGTTCCGGCTGCACGATGGCAAACAGCGGGGGCACCAGTGCCGCAACAATTGACCCCACAGTCGGGATATAATTGAGCACAAATATCAAAGCCGACAGGAAGAGCGCATTTTGCACCCCCAAGGCCAGCAATGAGAAATAGGTCAATGCGGTGATCAGGGCGGAGATCACAGTCTGGGTCCACAGATAGGTTTCGATACTGCGCCGCGCTTCATCGCCCACCTGGCGCACCTGCGCGCGTTGCTCGAAACCGGGGAAGATATTGTCCAGTTTCCGGGTCCAACTGGACTGCGCCAGGAACAGGAAGGCGACATAGATCAGGATCAGGACCAGATCGCCGGACAGGTCACCGGTTTCGTTGGCGATGGTCGCAAAGAAACGTTGTCCGGTTTCGTTGAACAGCAGTTCCTGCAGTGTCGGCGCACCCGACATGTGCACCACCTCATACATGTCCGCGATCATGTCGTTGATCCGGTTTTCATACTCTCCGGCGTCGCGCCCAAATTCGGCGATGCCATTTGCGAGCAGCGCCATGAATCCGAAAAATCCACCCAAAACAATCAGGACCGCGAAAACCCGGGCGTGCCCGATCTTGAGCGCGCGAGACCAATTATCGATCATCGTGGCAAAGCCCTCGATGACGAGGAACAGGAACACAGCCAGCGCAAAGGGCGCGAGGATGCTGCGGCCAAAATGAAGAAAGGTCAGGATGACGCCGGTCGCGATGATCCAGATGCCGGTCTTCGTCGCGCGATCCATAATATCCCCCGGAGCTGTGGTTACCACAGGGTGAGGAGAGCCTCGCGCGCCGTCAAGAGCCTGCGCCTCCACCCTTGCCGAATCCGGCGAATTCTCTAGCGTCGCAGCCTGTAAGGAATGAAGGGGACAGGATGATGGATTCCATCTTTATCGGGGGCGCAGATGCCGAGGGCACCGGCACGCCAAATGTGGCGCAGAACCTGTTGCTGAAAATCGCAAACCGGCATGGCCTGATCGCGGGCGCAACCGGCACCGGCAAGACAGTCACCCTGCAAAACCTGGCTCAGGGCTTTTCCGATGCGGGCGTTCCTGTCTTCTGCGCGGACGTGAAAGGTGACCTTTCGGGCATCTGCATACCCGGCAGCACGGATCACAAGCTGCACGACAAATTCGTTGCACGCGCCAACAAGATCGGGCTCGGCGAGTATGAGTACACGTCTGCGCCAACCGTGTTCTGGGACGTGTTCGGCGAGAAGGGCCATCCGATCCGCACCACGATTTCCGAAATGGGGCCCCTGCTCCTCTCGCGGCTGATGGACCTCACCGACGCGCAGGAAGGCGTGCTGAACATCGCGTTCGAATATGCCGACGATAATGGCCTGCTGCTGCTTGACCTGAAGGATCTGCGCAAACTGCTCGTTCATATGAGCGACAAGGAGGTCCGCGACGAACTCAGCAAGGAATACGGCAACATTGCCTCTGCATCGCTTGGCGCGGTGCAACGCAACTTGCTCGTCATGGAACGCGAAGGTGCCGATTTCTTCTTCGGCGAACCCGCACTGGAATTGTCGGACATGATGCGCACCAATACCGATGGGCGCGGCATCGTGAACGTGCTGGATGCCACCCGCCTGATCAACAGTCCAAAACTCTACTCCACCTTCCTGCTCTGGCTGTTGTCGGAACTGTTCGAGCAGCTTCCCGAGATTGGCGATCCGGACAAGCCGCGCCTCGTCTTCTTCTTTGATGAAGCCCACCTGTTGTTCGACGACGCTCCTGCGGCGCTGATGCAGAAGATCGAGCAGGTCGTGCGGCTGATCCGCTCCAAGGGTGTAGGCGTCTATTTCGTTACCCAAAACCCGCGCGACCTGCCGGAAAGCGTGCTCGCACAACTGGGCAACCGGCTGCAGCATGCCCTGCGCGCCTATACGCCCGCCGAACGCAAAGGCGTACGCGCCGCGGCGCAGTCCTTCCGCGAGAATGAGACTTTTGACACAGAGGAAGTCATCACCCAGCTTGGCGTTGGCGAGGCACTGGTCTCAACGCTGGACGCCAAGGGCGCGCCAAGCGTGGTACAATGGACCGTGATCCGCCCACCAGCCTCACGACTTGGCCCGGCAACGGACGCGGAGCGCAAATCGGTCCAGAATGCCAGTCCCGTCGCCGGAAAGTACGAGAAGTCGATTGACCGTGAGTCGGCCTATGAAGTGCTGGAAGCGCGCGAAGTGAAAGCCGCCAAGGAAGCTGAGGAACTTGCCAAGAAAGAGGCCAAGGCTCAGGCCGAGCTGGACAAGAAGAAAAAGAAAACGACCACGCGCCGTAGCTCCCGCCGGATGAGTTCGCTCGAGAAAGCGGGAAATCAGGCAGCCCGAACGGCCAGCCGGGAGATCGTCCGTTACATCCTGCGCGGCATCATGGGCACGTTCAAACGCTAGCGGGGATCAGTTGGGCAAGCGGCCGGCTTCGTCGGAGTCTTCCTCGGCATAGGCCTCGTCATCTTCCGGCAGGTCGTCGTCCATCGCTTCAATCTCGGCCAGGGCGGCATCGACGTTTTCCGACGGCGTGATATCGGCTTCGCCCTCATAGGTGTCCTCGAAGTCCTCATCGATATATTCAGCTGCTTCGTCGGCTGCCGCGACGGCCATGACTTCCTCGGTCTTCGGCTTGCGCTTCCAGAACGGCGCATGCGGGTCGGCTTTCCGGTCATACTGCATGCTGTAATATTCATGGGCGGTATGGGTCAGCGGGCGCGGCGTCAGGTGCAGACCGTACTGGCGCAGACGTTCAACGACTTCATCGCGCAGATGCATGCCCGGAAAGGAATTTGCCGAGAAGCCATGCGCTTTCATCCAGTCGCGCACGTGCCAGCTGCGCACAGTGCCCGCCTCTGAAGGACGTACACCGGCGTGCTCTTCCCACATATAGAGCGTCGCAATGCCGTTGATCGTCGCATCCATCGCGTCGTCGAGCGTTGCGCTGAGATCGCGCTTCTGGGCCAGCACCGCCCGCAATGCCATCTTGCGCGCCTCAAGTTCCTGATAGGTCGCGCCGATCACGGCGATCGCATTGCGATTGGTCTTGATCAGGGAAGCGTTTACACCGTCGAGCTGCGGATGCTGGACCGGCAGCAGGACATCTGGTCCGGCTTCCTGCGTGTCGACGATCTGGGCGACCTCATTCACCATGCGCTGGAGATTGATTCGCATCTCATGGCTGATGCCGTCGAGGGCGGAGATCGCGCCATCGCGTTCTTCATCCCTTAGCCGCCAAAGCTGCCAGGCGATCATCAATGCTGCTGCGATAAGCAGGCCGAGCCCGCCGGTGAAGAATGTGTAGAATTGCGCTTCACTCATTCTGAGATCCCCTCAACGCGTCCACCGTAAACCATGCTTCCCCCGCATGGCGACCGGTTAAGTGTTGGTAAACCTTAGCCCTTGAGCGCACGTCCTGCAATCACTTGAAGACGGTCGAGCAAATCCGGGTCGCGCGCCTGTGGCGCAGTAATCAACGCATAATCCAGACACGTATCCGTGCCGTTCGGATCCGACGTACGCTCCATTCCGGACAGGGCTTCAGCAAGCCGGACAACAGCCTTACGGGCCACCGCGCTGTTCTGGCCCATGATTTCCAGCACATTCGTCACCGACACCGCCTCGGTTTCTGCCCGCCAGCAATCATAATCGGTGACCATGCAAAGAATAGCGTAGGGCAACTCGGCCTCTCGGGCGAGCTTGGCTTCCGGCATCGCGGTCATGCCAATCACGTCGCAACCCCATTGCCGATAGAGCTTTGATTCTGCGAGCGAAGAGAATTGCGGCCCCTCCATGGCCAGATACGTGCCGCCGCGATGCATCTTTGATCCGACAGCTTCCGCCGCATTTGCTGCAAGCCCCGACAGGCGCGGGCAGACCGGGTAGGCCATGGAGACATGCGCCACCATGCCAGCTGCGAAGAAGGTTTTGTCGCGCGCAAATGTGCGGTCGATGAACTGGTCTGCGGCGACGAAGTCACCGGGGGCGTATTCCTCTTTCAGGCTGCCGCAAGCCGAAATTGACAGGATGTCCGTCACACCCGCCGCCTTCAGTGCGGCGATGTTGGCGCGGTAAGGCACCTCGGTCGGCGTGATGCGGTGACCTCTTCCGTGGCGCGGCAGGAAGACCAGCTCCACCTCCCCTATCCGGCCGCGCACCAGCACGTCAGATGGCTTGCCCCAGGCAGTCTCGACCTGTTCCTCGCGGCGGTCTTCCAGGCCGTCAATTTCGTAAAGGCCCGAGCCTCCGATAATGCCGAGGGTCCATTTGCTCATGATCTGCTCCGGAAAAAGAAAACCCCGCCCTTGGATCAGCCAGGGACGGGGTCGTCAATTCAAGGTTCTGTCAGAACTGCCTAGTGCTCTACGTTGCGCCAGATGCGCTTGTAGGAGAACCAGAGCAGGATCGCGAGGATGCCAAAATACACCATCACGGCAAGGCCAAGCGATTTGCGGTTGGTCTGTTTCGGCTCACCTGCCCAAGCGAGGAATTGCGCAACATCATAGGCCATCTGGTCGATGGTCGCTTCGGTGCCGTCGCTATACTCGACGCGGCCCGGAACGAGCTGCGGCGGCATGGCAAGGAAGCCACCCGGAGGCGCATGGCGAGGATCGCCTTCGAATTGCGGAACCGTATCGCCCGGCATGTACGGATTGTAGTACTGGCCGGCATTCTGGATCAGGTAGCCTTCGTAATGGTCATCACCATGACCAATATGCAGCTTGGACGCGTCGATAACGGTCTGAACTTCGGCAGGCGTATCGTCGCTCGGATCATCCGGCGTGCCCCCGTCAGATGCTTCAGCGACAACGCGCTCTGAGAATACGTCCTCGTCCGGATAGCCTGCCAGCAGGCTGTACACATAAGACGCGCCATCATGGCGGGCCTTGTAGATCACTGACAGGTCTGGTGGCACAGCGCCGCCATTGGCCGCACGGGCCGCACTGTCATTCGCATATGGGCTGCGGAATGTGTCGGCGGGCGTCGCCGGACGGAAATCATAGTCACCGACTTCATTTGGCGTCGGGCTGAGGATTTCGTTCTGCGCGGCCAGAGCCTTCACATACGGGTTGTCGTTCGGGTTCGGATAGGCCTCGTCATAGAACGGGCCACCCGGATCGCCGAGGTTGCGGTAGCTGAGCAGCTTCATGGAGTGACAGGACGAACAGACTTCCTGGTACACCTGATAGCCACGCTGCAGCGAGGCCTGGTCGAACTGACCGGTCACGCCTTCAAAGGGCCAGCCCTCTTCCGGTTCGTGCGGGTGAGCAGCGCCGCCGGCAGCATGCGCTGACGCGGCGATCATGAGACCGGCAAGACCGGCAGTAAGAATGCGGAACGCTTTCATGATTTTCCCCAAAGCTCCCTATTCAGCCGGCACGGCCGACGCTGACGCCTTGTGGCGCTTCAGCACGGATTTATGGATCGATTCCGGCAATTCCTTCGGCTTCTCGGTCAGACCAAGGAAGAACAGAAGAACGAAGAAGCCGAAATAACAGAAGGTCAGGAACAGCGAGAAGTGACGGAACCTGAAGGTCTCAGCCGACACAGCCGACAGAGACGGGTTCGAGTCAGCTGGCAGGCTCTCCATGAACCGTTTCGCGTCGATATAGGCTTCGCCACCACCTTTGTATTCGCTGGTCGCTTCCTGACCATCCGCCGTATAGCTGACCACGAGTTTCGGGTCACCTTGCAGCGCCGGGATGACGGCATCGTCCGGATTGGCCGCGCCACACCAGCCGAGCAGCAGGCAGACGGCGACAAAGCCGAAGAAGAACTGCTTGGCCACCGGACGGTAGCGCATGGACTTCACTTTCGACGTGTCGAGCCAAGGCAGGATGAACAGGACCGCGATGGCTGCGAACATGAAGATCACACCGAGCAGCTTGGCCGGGATCGGGCCGAGATCGAACGTGATCGCGCGCAGGATGGCGTAGAATGGCAGCAGGTACCATTCCGGCACGATGTGCGCAGGCGTCACCAGCGGGTTGGCCTCGATATAGTTGTCGGCATGGCCCAGCACGTTCGGTGCGTAGAAGACGAAGACGGCAAACATGATCAGGAAGATCACGATCGCGAAGGCGTCCTTCACCGTGTAATACGGGTGGAATGGCACGGTGTCTTTCGCAACGTCCTGAACCTCGACACCGGTCGGGTTGTTGTTGCCCGGCACATGAAGCGCCCAGACGTGCAGGATGACAGCGCCGACGATCATGAAGGGCAGCAGATAGTGCAGCGAGAAGAAGCGCTGCAGTGTCTGGTTACCAATCGATGGTCCGCCGAGGATCCAGGTCTGGAGGCTCTCGCCGATCAGCGGGATGGCGCCGAACAGCGACGTAATGACGTTGGCGCCGTGATAGGACATCTGGCCCCAAGGCAACATGTAGCCGAGGAAGGCGGTGGCCATCATCAGAAGGTAGATGACACAGCCAAGGATCCACAGCACTTCGCGCGGCGCCTTGTAGGAGCCGTAATAGAGCCCGCGGAACATGTGAATATAGACGGCAAGGAAGAACATCGACGCGCCATTGGCGTGAATGTAGCGGAGCAGCCAGCCATACGGCACATCGCGCATGATACGCTCAACAGACGCAAACGCGCCGTCGACACTGGCCTCATAGTGCATGGCCAGGATGATACCGGTCAGAATCTGAATCACGAGACAGACGGCAAGGATGCCGCCGAACGTGTACCAGTAGTTCAAATTCTTCGGGGTCGGGAAATTGATCGCCGTGTCCTGGGCAAACCGGACCAGCGGCAAACGCGTATCAAGCCATTTCGTGAAGGCATTGGTCGGCGTGTAGGAGGATTCGTGTCCACTCATCTGCGGTATCCTTCCCTTAAAGCGAAATGTTGATCACGGAGTCGGACACGTAATTGTAGTCCGGAACCGGGAGGTTTGTGGGGGCCGGGCCTTTGCGGATGCGGCCAGACGTATCGTAGTGCGAGCCGTGGCATGGGCAGTACCAGCCACCGAAATCGCCTGTATTGCCTTGCGCCGGACCAACCGGAACACAGCCAAGGTGGGTACAAGAGCCCGAGGTGACCAGAATGGCCGGGTTCAACGACCCGTCAGCCTTGGGACGCAGACGCGCATCATCGGTCTCGGGATCGCGCAATGTCGCGACATTCACCGAATCGGCCGCAGCAATCTCAGCCGCTGTGCGGTGGCGCACGAAGAACGGCTTGCCGCCGATCAGGACGCGGATCTCGCCGCCCAGAGGGATTTTGGACACATCGACATCCAGCGCCGAAGCGGCCTTTGTGTCAGCGGCCGGGTTCCACTGGTCAACAGCGGCCCAGGCAAACATGGCAGCGCCGCCAAAGGCGACCGCTCCAGTGGCGATGTGAATGAAATTGCGGCGATCGTCGTCGATCATCTCGCCGTGTTCGTGTGCAGGTGTGTCAGTCACGCTTATCCCGTCCCTTGCGAAGGCAGAAATCTGGGCCCGTCATACAGGAGCCCGCCCCCTTGCACATTGCGGCAAGTGGGCGCGGGTGCCTCCCCATAAACTACTATTGGCAGCGCGTTATCCTGACTTGGCGCCTGTGACAACAGGGCGCTTGCAAGTGTCGCAGTCCTCGCCCCATGTGTCGCGCCATGACAGATGGTGATCTCGAAACGAAGAAGACTCGCGCACGCGACTGGTTCAGGGTGTTGCAGGAAGACATCTGCGCGCGGTTCGAAGCGCTGGAAAATGCGGCGGAACGCCCCCTTTATTCAGGCGAACCGGGACGGTTCGAACTGACCGAGTGGAAACGCGGCGATGGCAGCGAAGACCTGGGCGGCGGCCGTATGGGCCTGATGCGCGGCAAGGTGTTCGAAAAAGTCGGGGTCCACTTCTCGGAAGTCCACGGCACATTCTCTGAAGCCTTCGCTGCCCAAATCCCCGGCGCGGACAAGTCAGATGGCCGATTCTGGGCCTCGGGCATTTCGCTGATCGCGCATCCACGCAATCCGAAAGTGCCCGCCGCGCATATGAATACCCGCATGCTGGTGACCAGCCAGTCCTGGTTCGGCGGCGGCGGAGATCTCAATCCCCTGCTCGATTATCAACGTGATCAAGACTTCGAAGACACGGTCGATTTCCACGCCGCCATGAAATCCGCCTGCGACACGCATCCGGGCGCCGATTTCACGCAGATGAAAGAGACCTGCGACACCTATTTCCATCTCGCTCACCGGGATGAGCCACGCGGCACGGGCGGCATTTTCTATGACCGCTTCAATTCGGGCGACTGGGACGCCGATTTCGCCTTCACACAGGAAGTCGGCAAGCAATTCGCGGAGATCTACCCGAAACTGGTCGCCCGGCGCATGAACCAGACCTGGAGCGAAGCCCAACGCGAGGAACAGCTGATCCAGCGCGGCCGCTATGTGGAGTTCAATCTGCTCTACGACCGCGGCACGACCTTCGGCTTGAAGACCGGCGGCAATGTGACGAGCATCCTCTCCTCCATGCCCCCTGTCGTGAAGTGGCCGTGAGGCCCTAGTCTGTCGCGCAATAACGTGCGTCGCCATCCGGCATTTCAATCGAGACTTTCCGCTCCTTCACAAGGGTGAAATATTCCTCATCCTGTGCCGGGCGCAGATAGATGGCGACACGGGGGTCCTTGAAGGGATTGGCACCCGGCTTCAGGCAGGGCCTCGTGGTGACGCTGACGGACAGGCTTTTCTGGCCGGGTGCCTCCTTGAGGCTCAGCATATGCGCGCGGAAATCGTCCATGCGCGGCGCGTCCTTTGGGTGGATATGCAGCCGATGGATCATGAACCCTGCCTTTGCGCGCTTGTTCAGGAAACGGGTTGGCGCGTCCGGCACGGGGACAAGGTGGAACAGCTCTTCCCGGGTCTTGTCCCCCTCTTCCTGCCAGACTGACAAAACGAGCGTTGCTGCGTCCTCAGGCAAGTCATAGTCATCCGGCGCGCGCACAGCGACCTCGACCTGGCTGGCATCCATGGTCGTCGGATCCAGCGCTGCGAGTTTCGGCAGGCTGGTCACCGGCACGCTTGCGCAGGCCATGGGCAGAAAAACACCTGCGCCGATGACGAAAATCCTTGCGATAATGGCGAACATGCAGATACCCTTCTTTCAATAACTTATTCACGTAAAACATGAATTTTTAATTGGCAAGGACGAATAATGAATACTCCCACACTCCTGCCTGACCGGACACGCCTCGTCTGCCGCGTCTTGAAATGGCTCGCACTCCTCATCCTCGTCCTGATGGTGGCAGCCTATTTCCTGATGGACGTTTCAACCTCCATCCTGGATTCGGCCTGGGAGGGCCTTCAGCCGCATGTCCGGGAGGACGTCTCTTATTCCGGGGGAAAGAAACTGCTCCTGCATGTCCTGGCAGCGATCGGCTATTTCAGCCTCACCCTGATCGTCATCGGCGCTGCGCGTGTCTTCAGCGTGTTCCAGAAAGGCGTGGTATTTGCGCCCGCCGCTGTCCGAGCAGTGCGCTTCCTGGGCCTGACCATTTTCCTGTTTGCTGCCGTGCAACTGATCCTGCCTACGCTGATGGTGCTCGGCCTGACCTATGACAATGGACCGGGCAACCGGGCACTCACACTTGGAATCAATTCCAATACCGTCATCTTGTTGATGATTGGCGCGGTGATCCTGGTAATCGGTCAGATCCTGACTCAGGCGATCGACATCGCCCATGAAAACGAGCAGTTCATCTGATGGCCATCATAGTCCGCCTCGATGTGATGCTTGCCTTGCGCAAGATGAAGTCCAAAGAACTGGCCGCGGCAATCGGCATTTCCGAGCAGAACCTGTCGCAGCTAAGACAGGGACACGTCAAAGGCGTACGGTTCGAGACGCTGGACAAGATCTGCGCCGCGCTGGACTGCAAGCCGGGCGATATACTGGACCGGGACGAGGACCAGTCGCGAAATCCCGTCCGGATTTTGGGCACCGACGGAAAAAAGCGATGACGATCAGAGCATTGTGGCTCGAATTAACGTTTCGGAAATGACGAAAACTTCATTCGAAGGTATAAGCGTGGTCGATGGTCACCAGTGCGAAAGCCTTTCCCTGGGGGGCAGGGATACTGCTCCTGCTAGCGACGGTGACAGCCGCCGCAGCAGGAGCAGTGATTTCGGGCGGCAGTTCCGACCCCTGGTACGCTGCGCTCAGCAAACCTTTCCTCACCCCACCAGACGTCATGTTTGCCCTTGTCTGGCCAATTCTGTTCGTACTGATGGCGGCAGGCGCCCTGCTGGTGCTGGACCGGGCCGGTTCATTTGAACGTGCCGTCAGCCCGCTCGGGCTGTACTATTCGATGCTGGTGTTCAATGCGGGCTGGAGCCTTGCATTCTTTGGCATGAACGAGGTCGCGCTGGCGCTCGGCATTCTGGTGGCGCTTTGGCTGTTGATCGTGGCCATGATGCAGGACTTCTGGCGCTATTCGCACCTCGCCGCCTTGCTACAAATCCCCTATCTGGTCTGGATCAGTTTCGCCGGATACCTCAACGCGTACATCCTGTTCACGAATTGAGGCGCGCAACCAATTCGTCTCGAGTCAGACTGAAATCCGACGCCACCCAGCTCTGCTCCAACGCGCGCAGGACTGCGCCGACATCCGGACCGCTAAGCCCTGCTGCAAGGGCATCTGCGCCGCCCAGCGGAAAGTCCGGCTTCTGCCAGTCGACTGCCGCTGCCTTGATCGTCGTCAGGGCATCCGCTCCAGAAACCTGCGCGGCCTCAATCAAGGCGCGGTCCAGCACAGCACGTGGGCCAAAGTGGTAAAACAGACGACGCAGCGCGTCCGGTTGGACGTCAAGAACATGAGTTAGCGCAGGGTCGGCCCACTCGGCCAGTCGGCTGGCCTCGACATTGGATAGCCGCAGATGCGCCGTGACACTGGTCACATCGCGGGCGCGACGGGGAAGCATGGCCATCAAGCGTTGCAACGGATCTGGCGCAAGGCCGGCCCCCTGCTCCACCGAAACAAGAGATGGCAATTCCGATGCGCTCGCGCCGGGCAGCACGGCTTCCAGCACGCCCGTCTCTTCCATGGCCAGCATGGCTTCGGACGGATCGGGCGCTTCCATCAGGCGTTTCAATTCCTTCCATATCCGCTCGGAAGCAATCTTTGCGAGTCCATCCTTTTGCCGCTCACATGCAGCAAGGCCGTCGGCATCCATGCCCGCGCCATACCAGGCATTGAACCGGAAGAAGCGCAGGATGCGCAGATAGTCCTCGCGCAGGCGCTGGTCTGCGTCGCCAATGAAGATCACCCGCCCATCAATGGCATCCTGCACCGAGTTCGGCACGATCTCATGCAGGCGGCCATCGGCGGCGGCGTAGATAGCATTGAGCCGGAAATCACGGCGCTCCGCATCCTCGGCCCAATCCTCGGTGAAAGCGACCACGGCGCGGCGGCCATCTGTCTCGACATCGCGGCGCAGGCTGGTGATCTCGTAGGGGCGGCCGTCATAGATGGCGGTGACGGTGCCATGCTCCAGCCCGGTCGGGATCGCGCGAATGCCGGCCGCTTCCAGCGCCGCGAGGGTTTCCTCCGGTTTTAATTGGGTCGCGATGTCTATGTCATCGACCGGCACGCCGCGCAGTTCGTTGCGCACACAGCCGCCGACGAAGCGCGCGCCACCAGGGCGCGCCACTTCCAGCGCAGCCATCACGGCGCGTGTGCCCGGCCAGTCCAGCCAGGGCGCGGTCGTCAGGTCAGTCCGTGTCATCGTCCGGCCGCACGATCTCCGGTGTGTCGGCATCGGGGTCCGGGGCCAGGATCACCGGCTCTTCCTCCCGGCGCGCGGCATCTTCGGTATCCGGCGCCGTGGCGCGGATCTCTCCGGCATCATGGATATCCGTGCCGGGCCCGGTCGCGCCCGTGGCGGAACGGATACTGTCTCGCTCGCGCGGCACGCCGACATTGGTGACATCATGAACGCAAGGATAGTCGCGTGCCGGGATCAGCTTGCCATTCTCCATACGGGCCGGCTCGTGGCAGATGTCGCGTTCTTTCGGCTCCATCAGGATCAGAACGAACCAGGCCACGGTCGCAAGGCCAATGCCGCACAGGAACAGGATATTGATGGGCCATTTGCGTTTGCCCTCCTGTTCTGCATTCGACGTTGCCAGCAGGTAGAGCCCGAACACGATGAACGGGATCGAGAAGATGAATAGCTCAAAGACGATGCGTCCGGCCAAGGTGTCGTTCCCTCCGATTGTTTCACCTTAGATAAGGCGTGGATGGATTGAACAAACCCCTAAAACCGGGCCGGATCAATCGTCGTACAGTGTATGATACAGTTTCCGTATAATCCCGGCGGTCACGCCCCAGATGCGAAAGCCGCCATGCGGCATCTCGTAAAATTGCCGTTCCTTGCCCTTGTAGACAGCTCGGCCGACCTGATGGTTGGCGATATTCATCAGGAAATCGATGGGCGTTTCGAACACGTCCGCAACTTCGGTCGGGTCGGGTTTGGGCTCGAAATCGGCGGGCAGAATCCCCACGACCGGCGTGATGCGAAACATGGTGCCGGTGACATAGGGCGCGCCGCGACCCAGAACCTCCACCTCTGCCGGGTTCACGCCGACTTCTTCCTCAGCCTCGCGCAGGGCGGCGGCGACTTCGTCCACGTCGATCGGATCGATCTTGCCGCCCGGAAAGGCAACCTGTCCGGCATGATTGGCCATCGTGTCCGGGCGCAGGGTGAGCAGCGCGGTCGGACCGGATTTGCGCGGGATGACACCAAACAGCACCGCCGCCGGGCGGATTACCGCCAGTTCTTCTGGCGTCAGGAAGTCGAGGTCGCCATATTCGGTCAGCCGCCCTTCGCCATGGGGCGGGTCAAGCCGGTCTGAGACCCGCGTCAGGAAATCGTCCAGCCCGTTCCAGCTCATGCCGGATCAGGCCGCCGGTCCGAGAGGAAAGAAGACACCCTGGCTCCACACGCCCAGCATATCTGATCCGTCGGGTGCAGGTTCTGCCATATTGGCCAGTTCGTAGAAGACCGGCCGGGCAAGTTTGGCTTCGAGCTGTCCGCGCACCAATACATAGGGGGAAGGCTCTCCGGTCTCGGGATCGGTCTCGACGCGCAGCGGCGCGTCCGGCCCTGCCAGCGTCACATCGCCCAGATTTGTGACGAAGGCCAGTGTCTGTTGCGGTCCGGCCTCGCCCGCCCGCTCGACGCGCACAGCAAGGAAAGGCGCATCGGCCACATGCACGATCACTTTTTCGTAGGGCGTGACGAGCCAGACCGAACCGTCCTCATCCTTGCGCAGGATGCGCGAGAACAGCTTCACCAGTCGCTCGCGATTAATTGGGTCGCCTTCATGCCACCAACTACCATCCGCGCGGATTTCCATGTTGATGTCAGCTGAGCGCTCAGGATTCCACAGATGAACCGGCGGCAGTTTGCCATCTACCTTGCCATCGGGAAGGATCGCTTTAAGCGTCTCTTCGAGACTGATTGTGGTTGTGGCACTGGAATTCACGTTTTGCTCCGCCATGATCCGGCCTTAGACATAGGTTTGTTTATTCAGATCGAAAACCCGGAGGCGCCCTTTTGATGGCCGATACTGACCAGGTAAGTGATGCAATCATCGCAGAAGCCGAATCCGCCGCCGAAACGCTGGCGCAGGTGAAAGCCGAAATTGCGAAGGCGGTATTCGGACAGGACCGCGTGGTCGAGTTGGCGCTCGCCGCCGTACTGGCCGGGGGCCATGCCCTGCTGATCGGCGCGCCCGGCTTGGCCAAGACACGCCTCGTCGAGGCGATGGGCACCGCGCTTGGTCTCGCCAACCAGCGCATCCAGTTCACGCCGGATCTGATGCCCTCAGACATTATCGGCTCTGAAGTGCTGGACGAAAGCCCGAGCGGGCAGCGCACCTTCCGCTTCCTCAAAGGGCCGATCTTCACCCAGCTGCTGATGGCGGACGAGATCAACCGCGCCAGCCCTCGTACCCAGTCTGCCCTGCTCCAGTCGATGCAGGAGCGCCATGTCACCGTGGCCGGTGTGCGCCATGACCTGCCCGCGCCCTTCCATGTTCTGGCGACGCAGAACCCGATCGAGCAGGAAGGCACCTACCCCCTGCCCGAAGCCCAGCTGGATCGCTTCCTGCTGAAGGTCGACGTGAACTATCCCGACCTCGACACCGAGCGCCGCATCCTGATCGAGACGACGACCGGCGACGATGACGTGGTGCGCCCGGCGCTGGACGCCGAACGGCTGATCGCGCTGCAAGGCCTCGTGCGGCGGATGCCGGTGGGCGAGAAGATCGTCTCGGCGATCCTCGGCCTGGTGCGAGATGCCCGGCCGGAACAGACAAGCGACGAGCGCGTCAAGCGGCTGGTGGATTGGGGGCCTTCGCCCCGTGCCGGTCAGGCGCTGATGCTGGCTGCACGGAGCCGCGCGCTCTTGAGGGGCCGTCTTGCGCCGAGCATCGAGGATGTCGAAGCGCTCGCAGAACCCTGCCTCGGCCACCGCATGGCAATGCGCTATGATCCGACGGGCGAGGCACCGAGCCTGACCGATTTGATCAATGACCTTGCCCGGAAGGTGGCGTGATGGAGCGCTATCCACTCTCAGTCCATCCTTAATTCGTTATGGGTTCTGTCGTCCGAAAGCTCTTGAAAGACCGCTTACTTGTTGCGGGCCTCATCGGACTGTTCGAATGGATCGCCTTCTCAACCATGTACTCACGACAAACGAGACAGAAACTGCCAGAAATCGACTCCTGCCTGACGAAGCTGCGCACAGCTTCACGAATCGAGCGCGACCTGACGCTCTCGGTAATGGCAAATTGTAATGATTCTGCTGCATATTCAGCAACGGCAGATCCCTGTGCACCTTACCTCAACTCTCCGATCACAGGATGCCTGGCAACATATGATTGTGCGGCCAAAAAACTGCTCCGGCGCAGAATGGAGTACTTCCGAACCTCCCGAACATGGAGCGAGCGGTTTCAGAACTTCCGAAACGAGAAGACTGAGCGTGTTCAAGCAGCGCAAACTCGCGAAAGCGCAATCTCCAACGACGATAAGCGCGTCGAATTCGACAATCACCGAGCCAACACTATTGCGCTTGCAGGACCTACGCTGACAGAGTTCGAGCAGAAGCAACTCGATGTGCTTGTCGAAGAATACCGCCGGACAGGCGAAGAAAAGTTCAAACTTCTGGAAGCCGACATATGCATGCAGGAAATGGTCCTGTGAGTTCCGATCTTCGCTCAGAAGCCGAGAGCCTTGCCCGGCAATTGCCCGGCCTGAACTTTAAGGCCGAGGCGAGCGAGGCTGCGCATATCGGCTCGGCAGGCCGTCGCCGTGCGGGCACGGGCGAGCATTTCTGGCAGTATCGCCGCTATGCGCAGGAAGACGCCGCCGACCGGGTCGACTGGCGCCGCTCCGCCAAGGGCACGGAATTGTTCGTACGCGAAACAGAACTGGAAACCGCGCGCACGGTGCTGTTCTGGAGTGATGATGCACCGGGTTTCCGCTGGAAGGGCGAGGGCGATTTGCGCACCAAGGCCGAAGAAGCCCAACTCCTGATGCTGGCCATCGGCATCATGATGTCGAAGGATGGCGAACGCATCGGCATGCTGGGCGCGGGCCGGACGGCCAGCTTTGGCAAAAAGGCCGTGGCGCGGCTCGCCGAAGACCTTGAGCGCGGCACGCATGGCCAGTTTCCCTCGCCGCCGAAATCAGCGGCAACGATTATTCTGGCATCTGACTTTTACGCGCCGCTCGCAGACTGGCAGGCCCGCCTTGCGCCGCTTGCCGCGAAATGCCCGGAAGGCGTGCTGCTGGCGATCTCGGCACCCATCGAGGAAAGCTTCCCGTTTGAAGGCCGCACCAAGCTCAGCCGCCCCGGCACCGAGTCCGACCGTATCCTTGGCCGGGCCGAGACAATGCGTGAGGCTTACCTCCGCCGCTTTGCCGAACAGCGGGACGGATTGCGCAGACTGGCCACGCAAATGGGCTGGCGGCTGGTGACGCATACAGTCGGAACGTCCAGCCTTGAAGGCGCCGCCCGGCTGAAGGCGCAGGTCGAGACGTTCGGGGCCAAGGCATGACCTCGCTCGGCCCATTCCTGCTCGGCGCGCCGTGGGCGCTTGCCGCTTTGGCCGCGCTGCCAATCATCTGGTGGATCCTGCGGGCAACGCCCCCTACCCCACGTCATGCGGAATTGCCGTCGCTACAATTGCTCGACGGGATCGAGCCGCAGGAAGAGACGCCCGCGCGCACGCCCTGGTGGGTCTGGCTGATCCGTACGCTGGCGATTGCCGCCGCGATCCTCGGCCTGTCCCAACCCGTCTATGCACCGGGCGCGCAGACCGAGACCGTGGAAGGCACCGGCAGCCTGCTGATTGTGGTCGACAATGGCTGGCCGTCCGCCCCGCGCTGGCCGGACCTCGTCAATGCCGCGACCGCCACACTGGACACGGGCAATCGCGACGCGCCGGTCCATCTGTTGCTGACCGCGCCGCAACAATTCAATCCCGACCCGGCCGAGCGTATTTCCCGCGCCGACATGGGCAAGCGCCTGACCTCGCTGAGGCCGCAGGCCTGGGCCCCTGACCGTTCCGATGCGTTGCGGCGGTTGAATGACTCAGGTTTCAAGCCTGACCGCATCTTCTGGGCAAGCGACGGCTTGCAGGGCAAGGACGGCCAGGCCTTTGCCGCGGAGCTGTCAAGTCTCGCGCCGCTGACCGTCTATGCCGCAGCACCGACGGGCCCGATCGTAATTTCCGGCATTCGGTCGCAAACAGATTCTGTCAGCGTGACCGCCCGCCGCGCTTCCACGCGCGGCATCGCAACCGGATATGTATCTGCCATGACGATTGATGGTTCAGCCCTGGCGACTGCGCCCCTGGAATTTGCCGATGGGCAGACCGAAGCGGCCGCCGAGTTTACCATCCCTGCCGCAGCACTCGCCCGCGTTGCCCGGTTCAGCGTCACAGGCCAGCAAGGCGCAGGTACGGTCTGGCTATGGGATTCCGCCGATCGCTCACGCCGGGTGGGTCTCGTCGATGCAGGCAGCACGGCCCAGCCGCTGCTGTCGGACATGCACTATATCCGCAAGGCGCTGGAGCCTTTCGCGACGATATCCGAAGGCAGTATCGAGAACCTTGTGGCCGCGTCCCCGGATGCAATCATCTTGAGTGATATCGGGCAGATCCTGCCGCAGGATGCCGAATTGCTGCACGCTTGGGTCGAGGAAGGCGGCGCGCTGATCCGGTTTGCCGGTCCGCGCCTCGCCGCGCAGGGCGATGACCTGCTGCCGGTTGCGCTGCGCCGGTCTTCTCGCGCGCTCGGCGGAGCGCTGGCCTGGGATGAGCCGCAAGCCATGGCGGCGTTCCCGGAGACCTCCCCCTTTGCAGGCTTGCCCATTCCCGGTGACGTGCGCATCAAGCAGCAAGTGCTCGCGCGGCCGGGGCCGGAACTCGCATCGAAGACGTGGGCGCGACTGGCAGATGGTTCTCCGCTGGTGACCGCCGACATGCGCGGCGATGGCACGCTGATTCTGTTCCACACAACCGCCGGGCCGGACTGGGCCGACCTTGCCTATTCCGGCACGTTCTCGCAGATACTGCGCCGGTCGATTGCAGCCGGACGTGGCGAATCCGTCGGCGATGCGGAGGGGGCTTACGCCCCTTTCCTGACCCTGGACGGCTATGGGCGCCTGTCGGCCGCGGGGGCCAATGCCGCGCCCTTGAAGGCCACCGATTTTGCAACGACCGAACCGTCTGAAGCTCACCCACCGGGGCTCTATCGTGGGCCAGCCGGATCGCGCGCCCTGAATGCGGGTGCCGGCAAGCGGCCGGAGCTGATCGCGAACTGGCCAATTTCGGCTCGTCTGCTGGGCGATGCCGAGGCCCGGTCGTTGCGCCTTGCAGGGCCGTTGCTGACCCTTGCTGCCGTATTGCTGGCGCTGGACCTTTTCATCGCCCTGTTCGTGGCCGGACGGCTGCGCCGGTTTGGCAAGGGCGCAGCGATGGCATGTGTGGTGGCTGGTGGCGCGCTGGTCGCGGTGCCGACACCGGATGCGGCGGCCCAACCCTTCCAGTATGAATTGTTGCCGGACGGCACCTATCGCCGGGTGGACAATAATCCGCAGACGATCCGACTGCCGTCCAACGGAAACGCGACCCAGAAGGAGATCGACGCGGCGCTGGAGATGCGCCTGGCCTATGTGGAAACACCTGACCGTTCGCTCAATGCGCGTACGCGCGCCGGCCTGTTCGGTCTGTCCAATATCCTGCGCCTGCGTACGTCCGTCGAACCTGCTGATCCCCATAGTGTCGATCTGGAGACCGACGCGCTTGAGCTGTACCCGCTGATCTATCTCAACATACCCGACTCCATGCCGCCGCTGTCGGACACTGCGATTGCCCACCTCAATACATACCTGCGCTCTGGCGGGGCGCTGGTGATTGATACGCGCGCAGGCGGAACGATTGGAACACAGACCGATGTGACCCGCCTGGAGACCTTGCTGGAAGGGCTTGATGCACCGCCCTTGCAGACGGTGGGCGAAAACCATGTTCTGACGCGAACCTTCTATTTGCTGGACGACTTTCCGGGGCGCTATGCGCAGCGCAATCTCTGGATCGAGCAGGCGGGCGATGCCAGTGCACCGCGCGGCGACGGCGTTTCACGCCTCATTATCGGCGATGCCGACTGGGCTTCGGCCTGGGCCGTGGATGAACAGGGCCGCGACCTCTATTCCGTGGACGGCGGAGCGCAACAGCGTGAAATGGCGAGACGCTTCGGCGTGAATTTGGTCATGTATGTGCTGACTGGAAACTATAAGGACGACCAGGTGCACATCCCGGCCCTGCTGGAACGTCTCGGCAATGGCGACGCAGATGAAGCACCGGATGAAAGCCCGGTCCGCATTCCGACCCGCATTCCCGATGGAGGGCCGCAATGATTGACGCAACGCGCCTCGGCTTTGAGCCCTTTCTTGGCTGGCCGATCCTGTGGGCAGTCGTGGCGCTTGCTGCGCTGGCATGGCTCGCTTATGCGTTTCTGCGCGGCAAAGCGTGGCTAACGCGAGGGCTGGCGCTGACTTTGCTGGCTGCGGCATTATCGAACCCCTCACTCGTACAGGAAGAGCGTGAGCCCCTGCCCTCGGTGGCGGCGATCATTCTCGACCGGTCCGAAAGCATGGAGTTTGGCGAACGCGAAGCGGCGGCCTCAGCGGCTTTCGCCGCGCTGAATGCTGAACTGGAAGCCGACCCATCCCTGGAAGTGCGCATCCTGGAGAGCGATCCGGGTGCGGATGGCACCAATCTCTATGGCGCGCTGGAAGGCCTGATGGCTGATGTCCCCCGCGACCGGATTGCAGGCGCCATCCTGATCACTGACGGACAGGTTCATGATTTGCCGGAACCGGACTCTGACGAACGCCATATCGCCCCTTTGCATGGGCTGATCGTAGGCGACCCCAACCGGGGTGATCGGCGCGTGTCGATTGTCGATGCCCCGGACTTTGGCATCGTGGGCGAAATGGCTGAATTGGTCGTGCGGGTGGATGATCCCGACCTGCCAGACGGTCGGCAGGTGGAGATTGAACTGTCTGTCAATGGCAGCACCCCGCGCCGGTTGAATGTGACGCCCGGCGAGAATACGAGTGTACCGATCGAGATTGAACGACGCGGCGAAAATGTCATCGTGGTCGAGACGCCAGAGGGACGCGAGGAGCTGACACTGGCCAACAATCGCACGGCGGCGACCCTTTCTGGAGTGCGCGACCGGCTGCGCGTGCTGCTCGTCACCGGCAAGCCGAACCAGGCGGGCCGGGTCTGGCGCGACCTGCTCAAATCCGACCCATCCGTGGACCTTGTCCACTTCACCATCCTGCGCCCGCCCTACAAGCTGGACTATACGCCGACCGAAGAGCTCGCCCTGATCGCCTTCCCGACCGAGGAATTGTTCGAGGAGAAGCTGGAAGAATTCGACCTGATCATCTTTGATCAGTATGAGCGCCGGGGTGTGATCACCCAGTCTTACCTCGCCAATATGTCCCGCTATGTGACCGAAGGCGGCGCGCTGTTCATTGCCGCCGGCGAACCCTTTGCCGGGCCGGGCAGCCTTGCGCGCTCGCCGCTGGCTTCAGTGCTGCCTGCCTCCCCTACGGGCGATATCTATACCGGGGAGTACACGCCGGAGCTGACCGAGCCAGGCCTGCGTCACGCCGTGACCATGCCGCTGGCCAGCCGCGAATGGGGCGGCTGGATGCGCTATATCGATGCCGAAGCCCAAGCCGGAGACGTGCTGATGAGCGGGCCGCGCGGCAAACCCTTGCTGATCGTGGACCGCGTGGGCGATGGCCGCGTCGGCATGTTGATGACCGACCAGATCTGGCTGTGGGCGCGTGGGCATGATGGCGGCGGACCGTTTGCCGAATTGATGCGCCGCGTTGTCCACTGGATGATGAAGGAGCCGGAACTGGAAGAGCGCAAGCTGAATCTTGTGGCCGAAGGCGATACAGCGCGCGTGGAACTGCGTACGCTGCTGGATAGCGCACCGCCGTTGGTGGTCGAGACGCCGGAAGGCAGCTTCCTCGAGCCGCAATGGCGCCAGGACGGGCCGGGCCGGTTCGTGGCTGAGGCGCCGATTGACCAGCTCGGCCTCTACCGCGCCGAAGCGGGCGGGCTGGAAGCGGTCGCCCTGAATGGGCCGGCCAATCCGAAGGAATATGCAGACCTTCAGTCTACGACCGAAGTGTTGCAGCCTTTGGCAGATGCGACCAGTGGCGGCGTCTTCCGCCTGAATGCCAACGGCACGAATTTGCCGGACATTCGGCGCACCAGCGCGCGCGGAAACTCGGCGGACGGCAACTGGCTTGGCCTGCGAGAGCGCGGCGCTTATGCGGTGCGCTCGTCTAGCAGCCAGCCCCTGCTGCCGGGGGTGATTGCGGCGGCGCTGCTGATTGGCCTGCTGCTGCTCGCCTGGCGACGTGAAGGACGGTGATCTAGGGGATCGCCACGCCGATCACTGCACCGACGGCGAAGCCTGAACTGGCAAACTCGGTCACCACGCCCTGATTTATCTCGCGGGCAAAACTGTCCGCGTCGGATATGTCGTAGCGCGCGTAGAGGCCGATTTCGGCCTGCTGGCCAAGTGGCCTTGCCGCGCCCAGTTCGAGGCCTGCATAGGATCGGTCGCCGGACTCGTCCCCGGCATCGACAAAGCCTGCGCGGGCAAGGACGTAGGCATCCCATGCACCAGATTTCCAGGAGGGGCCGGCGGAGACTCCGGCGCCGAAATCGCCCAGCGTGGCATCGTGAAACACGGTGAGCGCCGGGCTGTAGGGCAAGTCGGACGTAAAGCCTGCGGCAAGCTCCAGGCTTTCTTCATCCTCTGTTCCCGGATAGGTCAGCCAGCTTGCCGTCAGGTCCATGCTGCCGCCCTGGGTGTCGAACTGGTAGCCGATGACATAGTCGGTCTCGTCCGCGAAGGCCGCCTGGTCTGCGCCGATGGGAGTCAGGCGATAGAGTCCGCCATAAAGTGTGCCATGCGCGCCGGTTGTCTCCAGCAGGAGTTCTGTTTCCAGTGTCAGCGGGCCGATCTGTTCGCCGCGATCATGCAGCCCGCTGGAAATGGCCGCCTCGCCGATGACCCGTGTTTCTGCGAGGCTTTCGGTCACGAAGACACAAGCGCTCGCAGCCAGCAGGTTCAGTTTCAGCATGGGAGACCTCCGTCATTTTTGCCTTGTCCTGACGCAAGCAGGCGGGGCGGACAAGACGGCCCGGAAAAGTCGGCGGCGAACTGCTCCTTATGCGAATTACAGTCACTTTCACTTGCATGGAGACCTGCCCGTTCATCCGGGCGAAATCTTCAAATTTCACAGCTGTAACAAGGACTTGTCCGGTGAAGCACGTTTCGCCCAAGTACACGCTGGCGAAGGCGTGGTGATCCACTTGCCCGCCCAGTGCATATTTGGCACCGCCCCATTTCAGGCCGCTCTGACCTGTTTTACATTCCGGAAAAGCCCTGTACCTAGCAGGCAATCAAACAGGGAGCGCCGCCATGGCCGAATTGACGCTGGAACAGAAAGTCGAGGAATTGTGGGCGCGCGAAGCGATCCGGGATTGCCTGTTTCGCTATGCGCGCGGCATCGACCGGGCGGATGAGGACATGCTGCGTTCGGCCTATTGGCCGGATGGCACCGATCATCACGGGCCTTACCAGGGCAGCGCGTCGGGCTTTGTCGACTGGGCGATGAAGACGCTACCCTATATCGAGCGGGGCATTCACCAGATCCACAACATCCTGATCGAGTTCCGCGAGGGCGGCGCGGCGGTGGAGAGCTATTTCTCTGCCTTCCAGCGCCAGCCGGGCGCCGACCGCCAGATGCAGCAATGGGACATGAAAGGGCGCTATCTCGACTGGTTCGTGAAGCGCGATGGCGAGTGGCGCGTGCTGAACCGGCTCGTCGTGTTCGACTGGACCGAGGAAATGCCCCTGCCGCCGGGCACAGAGGCGAGCGTTTCGGCCCGCGCACGCCGATTGGCGCGAGCCATCCGGAAGATGCGGTCTATTCCTTCTTCGAGGGCAAGTAGGTTCCCTGGTTTCCTGATCGGTCATCCTTCGACTTCGCTCAGACTTCGAGGGGTCAGACATCGCAATGCGATGTCCCCGAGAAGGCCCGAAGCGCAAGCGCCGGGCTTCTGCTCCCGGTGGCTTCATCCTTCGACTTCGCTCAGGATGAGTCAGCAAGGGAGGCAGGATGAGTGCGGAAGTCGCCTCAAGAGATCAGCTCATCCTGAGCGAAGTCGAAGGAGAGCGAAGTCGAAGGAGAGCGAAGCTCGCCGCCTGTGCCTGCGACCGGAGTCGCGGATAGCGCACCGGCATTCAGACAAAATTCAGGGACACCTCAGGACGTGTCGGGCCAGTCCGCGACGGCGCGGCTGACAAGGCCCGGCAGGGCGCTGGCCACGCTGCCCAGCTCTGCGCCGAGGCGGAAATTGCCGGCGCTGGGCGGGCAGACGGGGCGCGGCTCTTGCCTTGCCTTCATCTGCGCCAGATGGCGCGCAAGCCGTTTGGCGGCCGGCGCGGGATCTTTCAGCAGGCGTTGCAGCGCAATGATGTGCGCGATCAGCGGCGCGGCCGGGACCGGCCCGGCGACAAGCGCCTGCGCGGCCCCCTTCCCCGCTAAGGCGTCTTGCCAGTCCATGAGACCGGCGGTGCGCCGCCCGGTCAGGTTGAGGCGATGGACTGGTCCATAACTGGTCCCAAAAGTGTCCGTAACATCCTCTACCGTGTCGGCAAGTGCCGGGCGCGGGGCGGAGGCCGCCGCGCCGGTCTGGCCGGGGCTGGCTTGCGGCAGGGGTGGCAGGTCCAGCGCCGCCGCCATCAGGATGATCAGCCGACGGACTATTGTTTCAATAGCCTTCAGCCGCCCGCGCACCCTGGCGCGCACGCGCCGCGACACCGAGTCCGGCTCCAGATGCAGCCCGGCCTGCGCCCGCATATCCAGCACCGCGCCCTGCGCGGCCTTGAGCCCCTGTTCGATGAATGCATGCATCCCGTTCATGCAGGAGAGTCTATAGGCGGGAGTTTTCAGACGGATTGGTTTTTCAACGCCATCTAGTAAGCGAAAGGTAATTCCACCATATAAAAGGCTCACAATCTCAAACAGGGCGGCCGAATTAATGAACGATATTCAAGAATTATTCGACATCGCTGACAAGCTGGAGGCCCTATCTAAAGACCAGACAGTATCAAATTTTCAACCTGACCTCCAAAAAATTCTGGATGCATGTGATGAAATTGGCAAATCAGCCTCTGGCTCATGGCTTGGCTATCATGCCAATGTTTACTACTCAAACTTTGCCCCTCCTCCGCCGGGCGATCACTTCAGTACTGAATGGGGACTTATGGACATATTCGGTGACTTTGGAAGTGAAGGTGACTGGCACCAAGTCCCCACTGAGGTGGTTATAGAACATATATACAGTCTGTGCGGAAACCCCGAGCTAAAGACCCCAGAAGATGCGGCGAAAGTTCTAATTTCTGAGTACGATAGGCTGGCAAGTGAAGCACAGTCGATTCTGTCTACCGCCATCAAGGAACACTCGGACGATAAATTTCTGCAAGAAATTTTGGACACTATCTCTATCGCAAAGCCTGAAAGGCCAAATCAAATACTCCAAACCCTTAAACCCAAAGGGCAAATAATCACCCGTGATATGAATGCCCTGGAAAAGGGGAGATGCCCTCCCCCACATCTGCAAGTTAAGGCAAGAGCTTTAGCGCTTAATTTCAGCGTGCAGACACCAAAGTTTACCTCAACAGAAGTCAGAAAAGCCGCATCTCATCTTCAAAGAATAGAACAAAGTAGAAAGCGAAATACCCGCATAGGCACTAATGTATTTATAGGTCATGGACGCTCACCATTATGGAGAGAACTCAAAGACTTTGTCCAAGATCGACTTTCCCTGCCTGCGGATGAATTTAACAGAGTGCCCGTCGCGGGCATTACAAATCAAACTCGTCTAAATGAGATGCTTGAGGCCGCCGCCTTGGCATTCCTAATAATGACGGGTGAAGATGAATCATCCGAGGGCGAACTACACGCTAGAATGAATGTCGTACATGAGGTGGGCCTATTCCAAGGTCGGCTCGGATTCACAAAAGCAATCGTTGTTCTAGAAGAAGGATGCGAACCTTTTTCGAATATTGAAGGCCTAGGACAGATCAGATTCCCTAAGGGAAACATTAAAGCGTGCTTTGAAGAAATTCGAGCCGTCGCTGAGCGGGAAGGGCTGATCTCCGGACTAAACGGAAGTGGTTCGTAAAATTTGACTTCCTTTTCGAATTTACTTCAGTGCATAAATTAGATGCATATGCCTAATTTGGAGAGAGTCATGTAACTCTAAAACCCCCGGAACACCGCTGCTTCGTCCACGGACTTCCGGGTTGAGACGACCGCATTGGCCGGGAAGGTGTCGTCGGGCCAGCCCATGGCGACGCAGGTCTGGATGACCTGATCGTCCGGGATGCCGGCCTCTTCGCGCACGACAGGGCTCTGCATGATGCCTTGCGAATTGATCACGCAGCCGAGCCCGCGCGACCAGGCCGTGTTGACGATGCAATTGACGACGCCGCCGCAATCAAAGGGCGGGATGTCGCCGCCCGCCAGCGCCTTGTCATAGGTGATGACGATGGAGACCGGCGCGTCGAACTGGCGGAAGCCGCGCAGCACCCAGTCCATGCGCTTTTCCTTGTCGCCCCGCTCAATGCCCATGGCCTGAAACAGCTGGACGGCGATCTCGACCTGGCGATCCCGGTGGACGCCCGCATAGGGCGGGCCCATGCGAAACTCGCGGCTGTCGGGCACGCCGGCGACATTGCGCTCGACATTGCCCTTGCGGATCCGGTCCAGCACCTCACCGGCCACGACATAGAAATTCCAGGGCTGGGAATTCATCGAGGTGGGCGCGCGCATGGCGATTTCGAGGATTTCACGGATCAGCTCTTTCGGCACCGGCTTGTCGAGATATCCGCGAATGCTGCGGCGTGATTTGACGACGTCATCATAATTCATGGCCGGGGCCTCCCTTTGATCTGTTGTTGCATGAGCCCTAGCGCCCCTGCCCCAACGTCAAAGAAGTGGGAAGTGTGGCTAGGCGGCGGTGACGCGGCCGGAAAGCTGGCTGGCATCGCCCGCAAGGCTTTTCACCATGACGCGGGCGGGGTCCTGAGGGCCGGGGAAGATGAGCTGGTGCTTCGGGGTGACGGCAAAGCCGATCTCGCCGAAATAGGCGGGCGCGCCGATCAGGATGGCGGCGGGCCAGCCAGCGGCCTTGCCGGCCTCCAGCGCCTCGCCCGTGACGGTCAGGCCAAGGCGGCTGCCCCGGTGGGACGGGCCAACGGCGACGGGGCCATAGAACAGGGCGCGATCCCGGCTGGGGCCGACTTTCAGGGGCCAGACACGGCAGACGGCAATCACCTTGCCATCCAGCACCGCGACGCGGTTCACCTCTGGCAGGGAATGGGAATATTCCCGCAACCGCTCGGCTGTCTTGGCAAAATGGCCCGAGCCGAAGGTGCGCGCGAAGAGGTCTTCGATCGCATCGGCATGGAGTTCAGGGGTTTCGGGCACAATCTGGAGCATGGCGAGCGCGTGTACGGCGCATTGCCACCCGGTTCAAGCGACAGTTTCTTCCTGCGCCGATTTGGACGCAGTGCGTTTGCTGTATCCCTCGTCAGTATTTGACAGAGCAGCCATAGGGTTTGGAACTGGCGACTTCGACCGGTTCGCCCGCAGCCACGCTCTGCATGGCGGCGGAGACGTAATTGGTGGCGGTCTCGATGTCGGAGACGCGCGCGGATGGCGTATCGTCAATTGCGCCCTGATAGGCCACCATGCCGTCTTCGGTGATCAGGAACATGTGCGGCGTGGTCTTGGCCTTGTAGAGGCGGCCAATGTCTCCGCTCTCGTCGATGATGACATGCTCAGGCGTCGCGCCGCGCCCTTCATTCATGTCGAGGATTTCCGCGCCGGTGCGGTGGCCCTGCTTGCCGGGGGCCGAGGAGATGATGGACAGCCAGACGACATCGCTCTCGGACGCATCCGTCTGGAGGCCCTGCATGTTGGCAGGCGGCACGGCATAATGTTTCTGCACGAACGGGCAGCCATCATTGGTCCATTCGAGGATGACCCGCTTGCCGGCATAATCCGACAGGGAGACCGTCTCGCCGGTGGCGGTCGTGCCGGTGAAGTCCGGGGCGATCATGGGCTCGCTTGCATCGGGGGCGGCCTGGGCCGTCGAGGCGATCAGGGCGCCAGCGCTCAGCGCCACAGCGGTGGCCATGCCAGCAGCGAGGGAAAAGTTGCGTCGGCTCATCATGATGCGGGATCCTCCAATATGTCGTGGAGTTCGCATCATGCTCACTCAGACGTGACAAGTCCAATCACAAGCTTTTGAGACAGCACTTCCGGCAGGATTTCCGGCTCGGTCGCCCCGGCGGCATACCAGAGATACATCGGCACGCCCGCCCGCTGGCGCCGCTTCAGCTCCCCGGCAATGACCGGATCCTTGCGGGTGAAGTCCGCCACGAGAAAAGCCACATCATGCGCGGCAAAAGCGTTCTGGACGGCTTTTGACTTGAGCGTCGTCGCCTTGTTGAGCTGGCAGGTGGCGCACCAGGTTGCGGTGAAGTCCACGAAGACCGGGCGCCCCTCTGCGGTGAGTTCCGCAACGCGCTGCGGGCTCCAGGCTTCAGTTTCATATTTCTCCGCATACTGGGCGTTGCCCTCCCCTGCCGCCACCGACGAGTTCGCCGTCAGCGCGGGATAGACAAGCCCCGCGATCACCGCGATCGCGGCGACTGTCTTGGCGAGCGCCCCCCCGCCGCGTTTGGCCAGCCAGATGCCGAAGGCGATCAGCGTGCCGCCCGCCACGGTCCATGCAACCGCCGCCGGGCCAGAGACCGCACCAAGCGTCCACAGCAGCAGCGCCGCAGTCAGGAACATCGGAAAAGCGAAGAACTGCTTCAATGTCTCCATCCAGCGCCCCGGCTTGGGCAGTAAGCGCGACAGGCCCGGCACGAAGCTGAGCACCAGATAGGGCAATGCCAGGCCAAGCCCCATGGCGAGGAAGACAATCAGGACCGAGATCGCCGGACGATCCAGCACGGCCCCAAGCGCTGCGCCGAGGAAGGGCCCGATACAGGGCGCACCCACCACAGCGGCGAGCACGCCCGTAAAGAAGGCACCCATCGAGCCACTGCGCGAGGCGAGGCTGCTGCCGGTATTCTGGATCGACGTGCCAAGCTCGAACATGCCAAGCAGCCAGAGGCCGATGACGAACATGATCAGCGTCAGCACGGCCACGGTTGGGCCGTTCTGCAGCTGGAAGCCGAGATTGGCCGTGCCGGTAGCTTCGCGGATCGCGATGATGGCGGCGGCAAGCGCGGCAAAGGAAAGGAGGACGCCGCCCGTATACCAGAGCCCGTGGCTGCGCACTTCGCTTTCATGGCCGGACGCGACCGCATGCACCATGCCCATCGCCTTGATGGAGAGCACCGGAAGGACGCAGGGCATCAGATTCAGGATCAGGCCGCCAATCACCGCCGCCAATGCGAGCGCGATCAGGCTTTGGCCACCTGCGCCGGACGATGCCGACCGGGCGGCGATGCCCGCCGTATTCTCGAAGACACTCCCCTGCTCGGCGGCAATCGTATAGCCGGCGCGGTCTCCGTCCGGGGTCTCGACGACGACAATGCCCTCAAGTGCTGCTTCCAGGCTGTCATCGGCAGGCGTGAGGCTGAGCGTGGCCCCATCGCTGCCAAAACTGAGCGGCTGGTCTGCCGGGTGACTAATTTCATGGCCAAAGGGGTAGAACCGGATGTTGGAGCCGGGATCGAAGCCGCCTTCGGTTTTCAGGCTTAGCTTCCAGAGGCTGCTGCTGGCGTCGATACGCGCTTCGCCATCAAAATCACGCGGCGCTTTCGCGATCCATTTGCTGATCAGCATGCCATCTTCGATGTGCGGCTCGCTGGGGCCGACGGGCAAGGTCAGGCTCACTTCGGCGGTTTCGGGAATGCAGATTTCTTCGCAGATCAGATAATCAGCGAGGAGATTGAGCTGCACGCTGCCCATCGCATCGGCGGGAATGGTCAGCGGAAATGGCAGGACAAGGCGGTCATCATAGCCATAATCCATGATCTCCCCTTCCACGACCGGCAGCAGATGAGGAATGGGCCAGACAAAGGGGCCGATGGAGGCTTCGGTAATGTCACTGCCGTCCAGCACATCGACTTGCGGCGGCAGGCCAGCATCCCCGGCATTGCGCCAATAGACATGCCAGCCCGCATCGAGGTCCATCTTGATCGCGGCATAGAATGTTTCACCGGGCTCAACGCGTTCGCGTTCGGTAATCAGCTCGACCATGGCCCGGCCCCCATCGACGGGCTGGGCGTAGGCAACCGGCATCATCGCCATCAGGGCGGCGAGAAACGGCAGGATGAGAGCTCTGATCATGAGAGGTCCTTTAGGCGGCATATGTACTGGTGTGCCCGTATGCCTGCGATTGGTCGCAGAATGAAGGGCCTCGCTCAAACGTGATGACACAGTGACCATGGCATGGCGCGCAAGAAAAAAGCGGCTCCGGATGGAGCCGCTTTTCCTATTCGATGGGCGTGAAGCCTAGTTGACGGGCGCTGCGACCGCCTCGGTCGCCTGAATGCGGACCGCGCGCTGGATCACGACCTGCCAGTTCATCAGCGAAATCAGGTGCGCATAGATTGCGCCGAGGGCACCATTGCTGCGCAGTTCGAGGAATTTCTCGGTTGGCAGCGCGTTCAGCTTGTCTTCGGAAACGGCCCAATAGTCAGCGATCTTCTGCTGTTGGCCAACCGGATTGCCCTGATTGTCGCGCGGCTGGAAGGAAACCGTCTTCTGCTCCAGCAGATCCATATCCTTCAGGATGCGACCGAATTCGACGGTGGCCTGACGCTGGCGCTCGAATTCCTTACAGAATTCAATGGCGTCATTGGTGAATTTGCTCGGCTGGCCGTTTTCGAAGAAAGGCACTTCCGGCTGGTTGCTGACCATCGGCGCGGCGCGGTCGACGCACAGGACCAGACGGTCTGAGCCTTCATCAGACGCAAAGACGAATGGATAGCGGCGCACAAAGGCCGGCACGTAATGGTCGTCAGCCACGAATCCGTTATTGTCGACATACAGGTTCTGGCCCTGACGGATGCCCATCACGGCAACTGGTGTGCGTTCTTCGCCGACGAAGATCAGCGGGTAAAAACTCGCCGCTCTTCCGAATTCGGAAACCGTTACCGGTACAGCATGGGACTCCCGCAGGAACGCGAAAGGTTGTTCGATCTGTTTGACGCCAAGGCCAGCATGAGCTTCTGCAGACAGCGGCTGAGGCTGCTTGTAGAACATCACGGTGCCGGAAAGGTTCGGCTGTCCGCCCGCTGGCGGGGTTGCAGGTGTTGTGTTCACGTTGGAGACTCCCGAAATTGTTGCCGGATCGTTACCGGAAATAGCCACAGCCCACAACACCCCAAAGCGTGGGAACTACAGTCAGGAAAAGGTCATATTTCTCCAATGAAACTGCGCTTCCCAGCCTCAATGCGATCTGTTTTCCAAGGCGCTTTCAGCGGACTGGCTGTCCTGTCGCTGGCGGCTGCCTGTACGCCGGCTGTGGACGATGCGGGCACACCCCGCCGGATTGCGCGCCAGGTTGATGATCTGATGGCCTCGATTGCCGCGAATGAACTTGCTGACAATCCGGAAATGGCGACCCGGCTGGGCCTGTCCGAGGACGCCACCGGGTATGATTTCAACGCCTATCTCACCGACCGCTCCCAGGCCGCGTTTGAGCGGACACGTGTCAAACGGCTCGAAATCCTGGAAGCCTTGTTGGCCGCGCCGCGCCCGGTCGAAGGCGGGCAACAGGCCCGGCACCTCGACACGGTTATCCAGGCGTATGAGACCGCGGAATCCCTGTTTGTCGCCGGTCATGGCCAGACCGGTCTTGGCCACGCCTATCCCTATGTCGCCGATCATATGCGCGGGGCGTATATTGATGTGCCGGACCTGCTGACCGGCGCGCATCCGTTTGGCACCGCTCAAGATGCGCGCGACTATGTCAGCCGACTGGCGCAGCTTCCCGGTGCGTTGCAGGACGAGCGCCGCCGTCTTCAGGCTGATGCCCGCGCCGGCATCGTGCCGCCCGTATTCGTGCTGGAGCGGATGCAAACACTGGCGGAAACAATCGGCGCAGGGCCCGCCGAGGCACATTTGCTGGTCACGACCTTCAACAATCTCGCCTCAGGCGCGGATGGCCTCAGCCTGCAGGAGCAGACAGAACTCGCCGCCCGCGTCGACGCGCTTGTGCGCAATGACGTGCTGCCTGCCTATGCCGAGTTCGCCGCCGCGCTGGAGGCGCTGATGGACGACGCGCCGGAAGAGCCCGGCGTCTGGCAACTGCCCGGCGGGGATGTCTATTATGACGCTGCCCTGACGGCCTATACGGATGAAGGGATCACCGCCGAAGCCCTGCACGCACAGGGCTTGGCCGAAGTGGCCCAACTGACCGAAGAATTGATGGCCGCGCTGGAGGCACAGGAATTGGTTGAAGGCACGCTGACCGAACGGCTGGCGGCCCTGTCACTACTCGACGGCCAATTGTACGAAGACACGCCGGAAGGGCGCGAGGCCCTATTGGCACGCATGCGGACGCATATGGTTCGCGCAGAGACGAACATGGCCGAAATCATGCCCGGCATGCCGCGGACGGGCGTGACGATCCGTGCCGTGCCGGATTTTCTGCAAGCATCTGCCCCATCGGCCTTCTACAGCGCGGCCCCGGCCAATGGCTCGGCCCCGGCCCAGTTCGAAATCAATCTCAGTGATATGACGGACTGGCCGGACTTCATGCTGGCGACGCTGGTCTTCCACGAGACGATTCCGGGGCACCATCTGGAAAGCGCTCTCACCGCAGAGACCGCCAACCTGCCTTTGATCCGTCAGATGATCTGGAATGTAGCCTATGGCGAAGGCTGGGCTGTATATGGCGAAATCCTCGCGCATGATCGCGGCCTGTATACGGATGATCCGCTGGGCCGGATCGGGTTCCTGCAATCCATGTTGTTCCGCGCCGCCCGCCTCGTGGCAGACACGGGCATGCATCGCGATCACTGGACCCGCCAGCAGGCAATCGACTACCTCGCTGAGACGACGGGACAATCGCCAGAGGCCATGGCCCAGGAAGTGGACCGCTATGCCGTCTGGCCCGGACAGGCAGCCGCCTATTGGGTGGGCGCGCAACGCATACTGGATCTGCGCGAACGGTCCCAACGCGTGCTCGGCCCCGATTTCGATCTGGCAGAATTCCACGCCGTTGTTCTTGGCGGCGGACCGCGCCCCCTCTCCCTGCTCGAACGAGATGTGGAGCGCTGGTACATTTCGAAAGTCGACCTGTCGAACTAGGCTTTTTGCCACAAACTATCCGGGCTTCGCCTTATTGACGCCATGCGCGGCTTACCATTCTGTCACCTCAAGGACGCAATGAGGAGGGACATCATGCGCATGCGAGGAATGGTTCTGGCCGGAGTGGCCGCCGCCGCAATACTGACAGCTTGTGAAACGAGTGAGACCGGTCAGGCAGGCGACGCGGAGTTGCAAACGGTAACTGTCACGGGCAGCCAGCAGGACTCATCCGCGCCGCCCCCACCGCCCCCTGCTCCGCCACCGCCGCAAATGGTGATGGAATCCCGGGCCATGCTCGGCAAAGCAATGGCCGCACCAGTGATCCTGGCGCCCGCACCCGAATTCCGGGACCAGTATGAGGATGTCGAGCAGAACCCGGTCAAGCTGGTCAGCGAAGAACCGGTCTCGACCTTCTCGATTGATGTCGACACAGCCTCCTATGCCAATGTGCGGCGCTTTCTCGAAGACGGCATCCTGCCGCCCAAGGATGCCGTGCGCATCGAGGAGCTGATCAATTATTTCGACTATACCTATCCCCAGCCCGCCGAAGGCGAGGCCCCCTTCTCGACCCAGGTGAATGTGATGCCGTCGCCCTTTGCCGAGGGACGCGAGCTGATGCAGATCGGCATTCAGGGCCGGGACATTGACCGCGATGCCCGCCCGCCCATCAATCTCACCCTGCTGATGGACGTGTCGGGATCCATGTTCTCCGACGACAAGCTGCCGCTGGCCAAGCAGGCCATCAAGCTGATGCTGGAGGAGATGGAGCCAACCGATACGATCGCCATCGTCGTCTATGCGGGCGCCGCCGGGGAAATCCTGGAGCCGACACCGGTCAGCGAGAAGCGCAAGATTGTTGCGGCGCTGGAAGAATTGAAAGCCGGTGGCTCTACCGCGGGCGGTGAAGGCCTGCGCCTTGCCTATTCGCTGGCCGAACAGGGCCTGAAGGAAGATGCCGTCAATCGCGTCATGCTGCTGACCGATGGAGACTTCAATGTCGGCATTTCCGACCCGGAACAGTTGGAGGATTTCGTTTCTCGCAAGCGCGAGACCGGCATTTACCTGTCCGTGCTCGGCTTCGGGCGCGGCAATTACAATGATGCGATGATGCAGAAGATCGCCCAGACCGGAAACGGCACGGCGGCCTATGTCGATACGCTGAGCGAAGCGCGCAAGATTCTGGCCGATGACCTGTCGGGCAATATCTTTCCGATTGCGGATGATGTGAAGATCCAGGTGGAGTTCAATCCGGCGCGCGTCGCCGAGTATCGCCTGATCGGCTACGAGACCCGTATGCTGGACCGGGAAGACTTCAACAATGACAAGGTCGATGCCGGCGATATTGGCGCGGGCACGAGTGTCACCGCGATCTATGAGATCACGCCGGTTGGCTCAGACGCCGCTCAGATCGATCCGCTGCGCTATGGTGACACGGATACGTCGGCCAGCGATCCGTCCGGGGAATATGCGTTTGTGAAACTGCGCTACAAGGCCCCCGGCGCGGAGGACTCCATCCTGCTGGAGCGTCCTGTCACCCTTTCCGACCGTGTGGCCAGCACAGCCGCCGCCCCGCAATGGGCGCGCTTTGCCACGGCGGTGGCAGGCTATGGCGAGATGCTGAAAGGGGGAGAGGCCCTCGGCACCGGTTTCGGCTGGGAGGAAATCCGAAATCTGGCGAATGGCGCCAAGGGCCCGGATGAATTCGGCTATCGCGCGGAATTCGTACAACTGACCCGGCTGGCAGAAACGGCCGAAGCACAGGCCGCCCTGAACAGGCCGGGTCAGGAAATCGAATAGATCAGGCCGCGATGGGTGCGGCGTCGGCCCGGCTGCGATCCGTTACGCAGACCGGGCTGAAGCCGGCCTCGATATCGTTCACGATCAGGCGGCGCGTGCGCGCATCGAATTCCGTGGCGAGGAAGACCGCCCGCGCGCCGTAGCGTTCGGCATCGGCGAGTGCCCAGATTGGCTGGACGTCGTTTGGCTTGCCCGACAATTCAATCGTGCGGATGATGCGCCATCCATATGTGTCCGGAGCGGCAAACAATGCCACGCCTGCCGTGCGCGCCCAAGGCGCATCCAATGGAACGCGTTTGAAATCCCAGGCTTTGCCTGACCGTCCCCGAAATCTTACGTCGATACCCATGTTCATGCTCCGTTCTGATGAGCATGTTCCTATAATGTTCCAGAACGTTCCGCAAGAATTTTTTAGTTAACAGCGTGTTAACGCATTCGATCGAATTTCACTCAATGACGCGGAAACGGCTGCGGTCGAAAACGCGCAGGACTTGCGACAGTTCGCGGCCGCGGCGCAGCACCTGACCGGCCTGTCCGTAGACCACATACTGGCCCTGCATGTTTGCGAGATGGGGTTGTTTCTCGATCCGCCAGGTGGGGTTTTCGGCGTGTCGCCTGAAAATGGCAAAGATCGCGACGTCCTTGTGCATGCCAATGGCATAGTCCCTTGCCTTGCCGGCCATGACCAATCGGCCATAGACGTCGAGAATCGGTTGGAGTTCGGTCTTGTGAAAAGCGATTCGCGGTTCCGGGGGCGTTATCCGGTGCGTGTTTTCAGCCATTTTTCCCTTTCTGGTTTCTCCTGAGACGCGAAAAGGTGGCTGGTAAGCTCGCCTAACCGCGATTTAATGCAAAACGGGGGTAATTGGGGCAGTTTTGCCATGTTTACGCCTTGCGTCCGCCCCCGACGACAATCATCTTCTAATTGTCGGACGGAGGTGTTCAGCAGACACCCCGGACCCATCAGCCCCCCCAGCCCCCTGGGGCGTTTGTTCAGCTTCTGTCCGACAACTTACCCTTCCCTGACAATTAACCTACGCCTTCGTGGACCCATTGGGCCGCGATACCGGCAATACGTCAAGCAATGGCTTGGCAATTCGCCCGAGATTCCGGCCGATGCCCGAGGCAAGGCTGAGACGCCGGTCGATATAGGTATCGAGCTGTTCATCCGACGGCTGGTCGAGCCAATACATGATGATCGGCGGGATCACCGCCGCCAGCAGGCCGCGCTTGGAATAGCGATTGTAATCCTCTGATGTATCGCCCGCCTCGTCCCAGACCATGTCTGCGATGCGCCAGGTCCGCTGGACCGCAGAGGCCGCGCCCCAGGGCAGCAAGCCCCGAACGGCGGCGCGGCGGACCGCTTCCCGGTTCGGCTCCAGCGCAGCAAGCCATGCCAGAACACCCGCCTTTACGCGCGCGGGCGTCTTGAGGGCCGATATATCCTGATCTGCAAGCGCCTCGCGAGCCGCCTGCCCTGCCCGGTCAAAGAAGGCGTCAATCAGGTCGGGTACGCCATTTGGCGCCGCCAGCGCCTTTTCGCCCTCGCTGAGGCCTGCCTTTTTGGCCGCCCTGGCCGCTGTGGCCTCTGTCCAGCCATCGAACGGCACGTCCGGCAGCATTGCGTCCAGCCAGCGGAACCTGAGGACTTCGGACGGTGTTTGTGTCATAACTGAACCTGATGGCTTTAAGGGCTTGGCCAATCGGCCAGAGCCGTGATATAGGCCCCGCTTCCGAGGTCTGTAGGCCTCAACCGAATTGAATCGGGGCGACGCCCCTAACGAATGGAGAAGAACAATCGTACAGATCGTCGTCCGCGATAACAATGTCGAGCAAGCTCTGCGCGCGCTGAAGAAGAAAATGCAGCGCGAAGGCCTGTTCCGGGAAATGAAGGCCCGTCAGTACTTCGAAAAGCCATCCGAGAAGAAAGCTCGTCAGCGCGCTGAAGCGGTTCGCCGCGCCCGCAAGCTGGCTCGCAAGCGCGCCCAGCGCGAAGGCATCGTATAGACGCCTCTCCGGATTACCGGTTTCCATAAAAGCCCTGCCAGTTCGCGCTGGCGGGGCTTTTTGCTTTTGGAGTTGATTTGGAGCGTGGTCGCGATCAAGATCATCGCCATCGGCAAGCTGACAGTCAGGCACGCACATGACCCTCAATGAACAGATTGCTGCGCACTATCGCCACGGCGATTTGCTGCAGGCAATCGAAGACGGCCTGTCGAATCTTGGACTGGGTCCGAACAGGGTCACGGTCGACGATTTGGGACCGGTTGACGAATTTCATATTGGTGGCCGCGTCGCCAGCACGCACTTTCTCGACCAGCTTGATATTAATGCAGGCATGACAGTGCTGGATGTCGGGTGCGGTCTTGGCGGTGGGGCGCGGTTTGCGGCGGCCACTTATGAGGCTCAGGTCACAGGCATTGACCTCACACCGGAATATGTGGAGACGGGTCAGGTGCTGTGCGATTGGGTGGGACTGTCCGACCGGGTGTCTCTGAGGCAAGGCAGCGCATTGTCCATGCCCTTTCCTGATCGCGAATTCCAGCGTGCCTACATGATGCATGTCGGCATGAATATCGACGCCAAGGAGGCCCTGTTTGCCGAGGTTCACCGTGTCTTGGACTCAGGTGCGCGGTTCGGCATTTACGATATCATGCGAACGGGCGAAGGCGACCTGGCCTATCCAGTGCCATGGGCCGGCAGTCGCGACACGAGCTGGCTCACCGGGCCGGAAGGCTACAGGAAAGCGCTTGAGGCAGCCGGGTTTGAGTGTCTGACTGAGAACAACCGGGGTGCTTTCGCACTGGATTTCTTCCGCAAGATCCGGGAAGCCAACGCGACCCGTGGCGGTCCGCCACCGCTCGGGCTTCACACATTGATGCAGCACAGCACAGCCGAGAAGGTAGGAAACATGGAGGCAAATATCGCCGCAGGCCTCATCGCACCTGTCGAGATGATTGCGGTAAAAACCTAAAGCGCGCTGCGCCGACAGTCACAGAGATTCAAGCAGTCGGGGCTTTTTCTATTGGAAGAGCCGTTTTCGGTGCCAATCCGTACGTTAGCGAGTGATTGAAATCGCCCTGATCAGGTTGCTTCAATCGCGAAAGACTCTATTCAGGTACTCAGCAATTGCCGGAACCACTCTCTCCGAGCGAGGAGAAACGGGTCAACAAGTTTTGGGGGAACCATGGCTGTACTTCTCTGGATGTTGGCGGCTCTTTTATTTGTCTTACTCGATTTGGCGGCCTATGTCGTCGCGGCTATTGGGTTTCTGACGTTCTTCACTTTTGACAGTCTTAAGCCATATCGGTGGTATATGATTGGCATAGGTCTGGTGGGTGGTCTGATGCTTTTGCCGATTGCCGACCACTTCATTGGAAAAGCAATCCGCTCTGTCACCGCTCTATAGAGATGCGATGTGAATACTCGTCCTGCGGCTTGAACTCTCATCATGCAACCTGCCGCACCAATGCTTCGCCCTAAACCGCCTTCCCTTTCAGGCCGACCATCCGCTTGAGCATGCCGCCCATGTCGCCGATGCCGGCGCCGTGGACGGCGCCTGCGCGGTAGACTTTGGTGGACAGCCACAGGATCAGCAGCGCGAACCCGGCCATCAGGCCCATCTGGGCGAGCACTTCCCAGAGCGGCGGATCATGCGGCATGCGCAGGATCAGCAGGAAGGGCGTGAAGAACGGGATCCATGAGGCGATGTCGACCAATGGCGATCCGGGATCCTGAAAGGCGATGAAAATCGCGAACATGGGCAGCATGAGCAGGATCATCATTGGGCTGAGCAGGGTCTGCGCTTCCTGAATCGTATCGCAGAGCGAGCCGAGCGCCATGAAGATCATGCCGTACATGATATAGCCGAGAATGAAGCTGATCAGGCCCGGCACGATGATGGCCGGATTGGCAAGCGTCGCCAGGAATGGCTCGATAATGCTGCCAACACCCGGAATCTGTGTCGCGACCAATGTGCCGCCCGCAAAGGCAAACAGGCCCCAGGACAGCATCATGGTGGAGGTGACCGCGAACACGGCGAGCATCTTGCCCGCCAGCAATTCCGGCAGCTTTACCGAGGTCAGCAGCGTGTCGAAAATCTTGTTCGAGCGCTCCTCGATCGTGCCCATCAACAAGTACTGGATGATCGAGAACACCATAAGCCAGAGGAAATAGGCGAGCCCGCCCGCGACGAACATCGGCGCGCGGTCGGCCATCGTCACTTCGGCGCCGGTGGCATCCTGTTCCTCGATCGTGCGGATACGGCGTGCCGGCACGTCAAAGGCCGCATCATCCACGTTCTGGAGGAAGTCTTCGCCAAGCCCGGCTTCGTTGAGCGCATCGCGGCGGGCAAGGCGCAGCATGGCATCCTGGGCGAGATAGCGCAGCTGGTCGACATTGACGTCGTCACTCCAATATTCGAGTTCGCCCCCATCTTCGGCCAGCACAAAGGCCGCAAAGAGCGGCTTGTCGCCGAGCGGACCGGAGACCAGTTTTTCGCCGAGCAGATAGGGCCGTAATCCGTCAATGGAATCTGCGGGCGCAGGCACCGGGATGAATTTCCGGCTGGCAATGCTGGCTCCTTCGGCGGCGGCGCGGGCTTCATCCTCGCTCATGACGGGCAGGTCCAGCTGTTCGGCAAGTTCGCTTGTACGTTCCGCATTGGCCATTTCCCGGCGCTGGAACTCGGCTTCGATCGCCTCGGCATAGATGCCACCCGGCTCGATGACGGCATAGTAGCGCACCGGCGAGGATTGCGCCGCAAAACTGGCGAGCGCCGCACCGATGATCATGAAGAGCGGCACAGCCGCCAGGCTCAGCCAGAAGCCCCAGGCCTTTACATAGCCAAGATAGTCCCGGCGAAAGATCAGCAATATGTTGCGCATCAGGCGGCCTCATCTTCTGCAAGCGATGCGGCCAGAGCGGCTGCATCTGCCTCGCCCACCAGCGACACGAACACGTCGCGCAGGCGGGCCTCTTCGGGCGCAAAGCCGGTAATCGGTGCGCCGGCCTCAATTGCGGCGCGCAAGGCGTCCTGCGCCTCCCGGCCCGGCGGCAGATCGATCCGCCAGGTCTCGCCATGTCCGGCATCTGTCGTGCGGACCGCCTCGAACCCTTTCGGGCCGAGTGCGCTCGACAGATCAAACCCGTTCTCGACGGAAATCCGTGCCCCCTGCCCCAGCGTGGCAAAGGCCTCCTTCAGCGTTCCGTCCAGAACCTTGCGCCCCCGCGCCATCATCACGATGCGGTCGCAGAGGCGTTCGGCATGTTCCATGACATGGGTGGAGAACAGGATGGTCGCGCCGCGTGCATGCTCGGCACGGACAAGATCTTCAAGGGCTTGCTGGTTGACCGGATCAAGGCCTGAAAAGGGCTCATCCAGGATCAGGAATTTGGGCCGGTGCGCCAGCGTGGACAGGATCTGGACCTTCTGGGCCATGCCCTTGGACAATTTCGAGATGCGCGCGCGGCTGAATTCCTCAAGGCCCGCAGCGCTGAGCAGTTCGTCAGCGCGCGTCCGCGCATCATGCGCTGACAGGCCCTTCAAGCGTGCAAAATGGCTGATCGTGTCGCGCGCGGTCATCTTCTTGTACAGGCCGCGCTCTTCCGGGAGGAAGCCGACCTGCTGAAGCGCGCGGACATTCGGTCGCGCACCGAACAGTTCCACCTCGCCTGAATCCGGCTCCATGATCCCGAGTCCCATGCGCAAGCTGGTCGATTTGCCAGCGCCGTTCGGGCCGAGAAAGCCGATGATCTGGCCGTCCGGCACTTCAAGGGACAGGTTGTCCACGGCGGTAAATGTCCCAAACCGCTTGGTGACAGAGGTCATGATCAGGGGCGATGAGGGCATCGGCATGGCGTCCTTGTAGGCAATCGACGTCAGGTCGTTAGTGTTTGTCGATATGGATTACCCTCAATCGCCCGAAACGCCTTGCCAAGCCCTTAAAGGAGTCGCAGCATCATTCCAGATGAAGACGATGCCTCCCCTTTCAGGACTGGATCGCCTGACAAAAGATGCAGGTGCTGACGGAATCCGGCGCCCGCCTGGTTCCCTTGAGAAATACGCAGAACAGTTGGCCCGGATCGAATCCGCCCTCGCCCGCATGGAAGCGGGGCGCTATGGCCTATGCACAGGATGTGACGCCAGAATCCCGCTGACACGGCTCAAGGCTGATCCGGCCATCGCGACATGCGCCGATTGCAAGGAACCGGAAAACCTGTCGGTCTGAGTGTTCTAAAGGACGAGTCCGAACAGTGCGATGAACAGCTGGACGACCAAGGCCAGCACCACCATCAGCACGACAGTGGCCATCCAGCGGCCACCCAAATTCATGACCAGGCCGGAGACAATGCCGAAAACGGTCATCAGGCCGAGGGCAATCATCCAGTTCATGCCAATGGCAACGGCGAGCGTTGCATAGCCGACGGTCAGGATGATGAGCAGGCTGCCCCAGATGCTTCCCACCATGAAACCATCCCAAGTCGCCTTCTGGGCGCTGATGTCCATGTCTCCACGATGATATTCACTGGCAGCCATTTAGGGCACTCCCCGTCAAAAACCTTGTGACCTGCGTAATATATCAGGGCGAAGCAGGGTCAAGCGCGTCAAAGCGCTCCAGTTCAGTTTAGTTGCTTGTTCGATTTGGGCCGCTTGGGCGTCATTGCCCGTGGCAAGGGCGCTGCGGGGATACCCTCCTCACGCAGGGCTTCGGATTCTTCGGCAGAGGTTTCGCCCCAGATCGGCCGGTTGTCAGTCTCGCCATAGAACATCGAACGCGCCTCGTCTGCGAAGCTGTCGCCGACATAGTCGAAGTTACGCGAGACATGGTCGCGTGCCTTCGCAAGAAATTCCCGCGCCATCGCCGCCTCATCCGGCGCGGCCTTGCGACCGTCGGATGTACGCACAGACGGCGCCATGATCTGTTTGGCCACATTCTCGCCGCCGCACATCGCGCAGCTGACAAGGCCCCGGCTGGACTGGTCGTCAAACGCCGAAGACGACGCAAACCATGCCTCGAAGTCATGGTCGCAATCAGAACAGATGAGCGCGTAACGGATCATGGCTGCCCCAGATTATGCGCCGAGCAGGGAATCCAGCTTCCCGGACCTTTCAAGTGCCATCATGTCATCGCAGCCGCCGACATGTTTGTCGCCGATAAAAATCTGCGGGAAGGTGCGACCGCCCCCAGACCGTTCGACCATTTCGGCTTTTTTCTGCGCATCCATTCCGGCGTCGATTTCATTGAAATTGACGTTCTTGGATTTCAGCAGGGAGACAGCGCGCGTGCAGTAAGGACAGAACTGGCGCGTATAGATTGTGACATCAGCCATTGAGGGGCTCCTGAATAGTTTCTTCCGGTTTTATATGGTGACATCCGTTTCCCGCACAACGCGCGCAAGCACCAGCACGTCGACTTGTCGCGCGCCTGCCTGTTTCAGGGCACGCGTGCAGGCCGACAGGGTCGCGCCCGTCGTCAGGACATCATCCACCAGCAGGATACGCTTGTCGTGCACATGGGTTGCAGCGCGGTCAGAGACTTTGAATGCCCCCGCCACATTGCGACGGCGAGCCTTCGCGCTGAGCCCACCCTGAATGGGCGTGCGGCGGCGGCGTTTCAGGACATCGACGCGGCAGGACAGGCCGGCACGGCGGGCGATACCCTGTGCCAGCCAGGCTGACTGGTTGAAGCCTCGACTGACAAGGCGCGTATAGTGCAGCGGCACGGGCACGATCAGATCGGCTTCGGCGACCAGTTGCCCCCCCGCCCGGTGCATCCAGCCGGTCATGACATGCAGCCCGTCCCGGCGGCCTGATCGTTTGAGGTCAAGCACGATGCGGCGACTGGCAGCCTCATAGACGAGCGCCGCGCGGGCCCGGTCCCAACGCGGCGGGCGGGCGATACAGGGTGCACATTGCGCCCCTGGCCCAAGGTCCAACTCCATTGGCCGGCCACAGCATTCGCAGACAGGATCGGAAAGGAATCCGATGGCGGCGAATTCGGACGGCGAGAGCGGCCCCTTGCCTGCGCCGCGCTGGCCACTGACGAGGGAGCGTTGGGGCCAGAGAAATTCAGCCGCGCCGCGCATTAGCCCCTTTGCCATGCGGGCCCGGTGGTCCATATCGCTGCTCATGCCTTCCCCGGTCCCCCCGAATTCTGCGCCGCCCCGCCTGTTCGACCGCGAACGGGTGGCCCGTAATCGCAGCCGGGCCGCAGCCAGTTTCAAAGAATATGACTTCCTGAAAGCGCGCGTGTCGAGCGATATCGCGGACCGGTTGGCGGATACGTCTCATTCCTTTGATCGCGCCTTTGATCTCGGCGCACATGATGGCCAACTCGCCAAACTGCTTCAGGCCAGCGATCAGGTCGGGTCTGTCGAAGCCGGGGATATATCCAGCGGCATGGTGGCGCTCAGCCGGGCCGGCGGTCTGAACGCAGAGCAGGTGGATGAAGAGGGCCTGCCATTTCCACAGGCCAGCCTGGACCTGATCGTGTCGGCCCTGTCCCTTCATTGGGTGAATGATTTGCCCGGTGCGCTGGTGCAGATCCGTCAGGCGCTGAAACCGGACGGCTTGTTCCTGGGCGCGCTATTCGGTGCAGGCACGCTGAGTGAGCTGCGGGCCAGCCTGATGGAGGCGGAAACGGAACTGACCGGCGGCGTCGCGGCACGTGTCTCCCCCCTGCCCGGCCTGCGCGATATGGCAAGCCTGATGCAGCGGGCAGGCTTTGCCCTGCCAGTCGTTGATCGCGATCAGGTTGTGGTTCGGTACAGATCACCGATGGGCTTGCTGGCCGATTTGAAAGGGATGGGCGAGCGGGCGGCATTCGCAGCCGGGACAATGCGGCCCCTGCCGCGCCGTGTGCTGATGCGTGCCATGGAAATCTACGCAAATGACCATAGCGATCCAGACGGGCGTGTGCGCGCATCATTTGAAGTGGTGCATATGTCTGGCTGGAGCCCGGCAGACTCCCAACCCAAACCGCTAAAACCCGGAAGCGCCAGGGTCAGCCTCGCCGACGCTGTACGAAGTCACAAATCTTCCTGACGTCTGGTCGCAAGACCTGACGAGTGATCGATCAGGACATTTCCGTTTCAACGGTTGTGAATGTCTGGTTGATGGATGTGGCCACGGCCACGAGGCCGCCCATGATCGCAACGGCGATCAGTCCCACCAGAAGTCCGTATTCCACGGCGGTTGCGCCCGTATCGTCACGCAGGAAGCGGCGTATCATTGTGTTCGAGGCCATCATGTTCGCTCCGAGTCTGTCTAGTTACCCGAGAGCACGTCAAACAGGGGAATGTCTGCCGCAGGCGCCGGATAGAGATGAAGGTCCGATGATCTGACCCAGGCCAAGGCCTGTCCTTCCCTGGGCGAAAGCTCGCCTTCCCAACTCTCCGTTGAGAACAGTGGCATCAAAAGGTGAAAATCTGGATAAGCATGACTGGCAAAAGTGATCGGTTTCAGAGAGGTCTCGTCCACCATGATGGAGAGTTCTTCCTGTAATTCCCGCACCAGCGCCCGCTCCGGTGTCTCGCCCGTCTCGACCTTTCCGCCCGGGAACTCCCAGAGGCCCGCCATCGGTTTGCCAGCGGGGCGTTGAGCCAGCAGGATACGGCCTTCGGCATCATAGAGCGCAGCGGCGACCACAAGCACCATTCTGCGCGTCATGTACGATAGGCTCCGTTGATGTCGACATAGCCATGCGTCAGGTCGCAAGTCCAGACCGTGGCAGACGCCTCGCCCACGCCGAGGTGGACACGGATGGTGAATTCCGGCTGGGCAAATACCCCGCCGGCGGCTGCTTCGCTATAGTCCGGCATGCGCCCGCCCGCAGAGGCAACCTGGACATCATCAAACCATATGGCGAGCTGGTCCATGTCTATCGGCTCAAGCGATTTGCCAACGGCCATCACGATCCGTCCCCAATTGGCGTCTCCGGCAGCCATGGCCGTTTTTATGAGGGGCGAGTTGGCAATCGAACAGGCGACCACCTTTGCGGAGGTTTCCGACACTGCGCCTTCGACCGTGATGGTGACAAACTTGCTGGCCCCTTCCCCATCCTTGACGATGAGGTGGGAGAGGTCGAGGCAGACCTGCTTCAAGGCGGCGGCGAATTCGGCGAAACGGGGATCGTCCCGTGTGGCGATCTCGGCCATGCCGTTGGCGCCGGTGGCAAATACCATCAGCGTGTCGGACGTCGACGTGTCGCCATCCACCGTGATGTTGTTGAAGGTTTGGTTCGTTACCTCTTCCAGCAGACCTTGCAGCAGGTCTGGCGCGATGGCGGCGTCGGTGAAAACATAGGCCAGCATGGTCGCCATGTTGGGCGCGATCATGCCCGAGCCCTTGGCGATACCGGCCAGATTGACGTTCACGCCGTCGATCTTGGTCGCAAGCCCTGCGCCCTTGGGAAAAGTATCAGTCGTCATGAAGGCGCGTGCCGCGGCTTCCCAGTCAGGAGCCGAAAGCTTGCCCGCAAGATCGGGCACGAACGCGCCGACATAGTTCGGGTCTGGCAAGGGTTCGCCAATCACGCCGGTCGCCGCGAGGAAACATTCCTGCTTTTCCACGCCGAGCGTTTCGGTCAGCGCCTTCAGGGTGGCCTCGTTCTTGAGCACGCCCTTGGCACCGGTGAAGGCATTCGAGTTGCCCGAATTGGCGATCAGGGCCCGGGCCTTGCCGGCACCTGACTTCAAGGCCTCCCGACACCAGATGACATCCGCCGACGCGGTATGAGACAGCGTGTACACGCCGGCGCAGTGGGTGCCTTCCTCAAAGCTGAAGAGGAACACATCATCGCGCGTCATGCCACGTGCCGCGTAGAAGCCGCGCGAACCGGTGGCCGCGCGCACGCCCTTGACGACCGGCAGGTCTGGAAAGCGAGCCGGGGCGAAGGGAGATGGGGTCAGTTTCAAAGTTCACGTCCTTGTTCATCAGATGCGGGCTGCTCTTTGAGGAGATCGCCCTCGCTTTCAAGCGAAAGTGCAGCATCGGGGACAATGTTTGTCGATTTCTCGCCCTTTTCGATCTGCGCTTCGGTGCGCAGGCGTCGCAAGATCTTGCTGACCTGGTTGAGCGTCAGGAAGGTCACGATCTCCGGCCGCATCTCGGCGCGGGTCTTGGGTGGGCTGGTTCGGCGATCCTTCACCTTCAACAGGTGCCAGCCATCGGCAGACAAGAAGGGTTCAGAGATTTCGCCGACCTTTGTGTTGGCGATCACGACCGGGAACGGATCTGCCATATTATTTGGCGCGACATAGCCCAGGTCACCATTTTCCATGCGCGTGGTGGTATCAAGCGAGTTGGAGACGACGAGGCTTTCAAACGAGGCGCCGTCCTGAATTTGCTGATGAAGTGCCCGGGCCTCTTCCTCGGTTTCAACCAAGATATGCGCGATCGAGACTTCGTCGTCCTCCTGCTGGAGGGCGACCTGCTCCTTGTACATGGCCTCGATACTGTCCTCGTTCACTTCAGACGCAACCAGGCTCTCCACGAGCAGATTTCCGAGAATACGCTCGCGGGCAACTTCAAGCCGGCGCTCTGCTGCGGCGCCCTTGTCGAGCCGGCGGTTCAGCGCCTCTTGTGCCATCAATTTCTGGTCGATCAGCTGGTCGAGGACGAGATCATAGTTTTCATCGCCGGGGCCGAACGCGTCGCCCGGTGAAATCAGGCCGCGCGCAACGGCCTCCAGCTCAACTTCGCTGACATAAATCGGATCGCCATTCACCGTGACGGCGGCTGCGGCCTCGACCTGAATGACGGGTTCTTCTTCAACTGGCCGGTTACAGGCGGGGACCAATAAAAGCGCGGAAGCGGCAAGCAGTGCAGGCAAAGCGCGGGAAAAGGGCTTCATAAGCAGCACGGTAAAGTCTCCTTTAGGCTGAGGGCGCTGCATTGACACCCCAATGCGGCGTTCTTAAGTCTGACCCGAACGCTGGTCGAGGGGTTTCAGCCAGCGAGTGTGCTGTGGGAGAACCCACAAATATTCTGCCGGTTCCGCTGTCAGGATTAGAGTTTTGTCGCCCCAGATCAATTGGTGCTACCTGATATGCTTTCTGTTGCCCGCAAGATTTTCGGTTCAGTTAATGATCGCAAGCTGAAGCCGCTGCACGCGCGCGTCAACCGGATCAACGCGCTCGAGCCGATGATGGAGGCGCTCTCCGACGAAGCCCTACGCGGCAAGACGGACGAATTCCGCAAACGCCTCGCCGATGGCGCCACACTCGACAGCCTGCTTGAAGAAGCCTTTGCGGTTGTCCGCGAAGGTGCACGACGCTCGCTCGGCATGCGCCATTTCGACGTTCAGTTGATGGGCGGCATGGTGCTGCACTCCGGCAATATCGCCGAGATGCGCACGGGTGAGGGCAAAACACTGGTCGCGACGCTGGCGGTTTACCTGAACGCGCTTGAGGGCAAGGGCGTTCACGTCATCACGGTCAACGACTATCTCGCCAAGCGCGATGCCGAGTGGATGAGCCAGGTCTATGGCTTCCTTGGCATGTCGACCGGCATCATTGTTCATGGCATTTCCGACGAGGAGCGCCGCAAGGCCTACGCGTCTGACATTACCTACGGCACGAACAACGAGTTCGGATTCGACTATCTGCGCGACAATATGAAATACTCGCTGGACCAAATGGCCCAGCGCGAACACCATTTTGCCATCGTCGACGAAGTCGACTCCATCCTGATCGACGAAGCGCGCACGCCGCTGATCATCTCCGGCCCGACCGATGATCGGTCCGAACTCTATATGGCGCTTGATGCCCTGATGCCGCGCCTGACGGATGAGGATTACGAACTCGACGAAAAACAGCGCTCGGTCACGTATACCGAAACCGGCACGGAAAAGATCGAAGGCTGGTTGACCGAGGCCGGCACGCTGGAAGGCTCCATGTGGGAACCGGCGAACATCTCCATCGTCCACCATGCCAATCAGGCATTGCGCGCTCACAAACTGTATGCGCGCGACAAGGATTATATCGTCAAAGACAGTCAGGTTATGCTGATTGACGAATTCACGGGGCGCATGATGGAAGGCCGCCGCCTGTCAGAAGGCCTGCACCAGGCCATCGAGGCCAAAGAAAAGGTCGACATCAAGCCGGAAAACCAGACCCTGGCGTCGATTACGTTCCAGAACTATTTCCGCCTCTACAGCAAACTGGCCGGCATGACCGGTACGGCGCTGACCGAGGCCGACGAATTTGCCGATATCTACAATCTCGGTGTCATCGACCTGCCGACGAACAAGCCGATCCAGCGAATTGATGAGGATGATGTCGTCTACCGCACCGCAAGTGCGAAATATGCCGAGATCGTCAAGGACGTCCGCGAGTGTCATGCCAAGGGTCAGCCGGTCCTGCTCGGCACGGCGTCGATCGAAAAATCCGAAGTCCTGTCGAACCTGCTGACGACCGCCAAGATTCCACACAAAGTGCTGAACGCGCGCCACCATGAGCAGGAAGCCCAGATCGTGGCCAATGCCGGTGTGCCGGGCGCCATTACCGTTGCCACCAATATGGCCGGACGCGGTACCGACATTCAGCTCGGCGGCAATTTCGAGATGCGCCTCGAACAGGAAAAGGCCGAACAGGAAGCCAAGCTTGGCCGCGAACTGACCGAAGGCGAATTGTCCCTGCTGACCAGCCAGATCAAGGCCGACATCGAGGTCAAGAAAAAGCGGGCGCTGGACGCTGGCGGCCTCTACGTTCTGGGTACCGAGCGTCACGAGAGCCGCCGGATCGACAACCAGTTGCGCGGCCGAACAGGCCGTCAGGGTGATCCGGGCAAGTCCAAATTCTACATTTCCATCGAAGACGACCTCATGCGCATCTTTGCGGCAGAGCGGATGGACAATGTTATGCGTCGCCTTGGCATCAAGGAAGATGAGGGCATCACCCATCCCTGGATGAACAAGGCGATGGAAACGTCGCAGAAGAAGATTGAACAGCGCAATTTCGAGATCCGGAAGAACGTCCTCAAATATGATGACGTGATCAATGATCAGCGTAAGGCCATCTTTGAGCAGCGCATGGAATTCATGCGCGCCGAGAATGTCTCCGACACGATCATTGATATGCGCGAAGACGTGATCAACGGCCTGATCGCCCGCACCATGCCCGAGAAGGCCTATGCCGAGCAGTGGGACATGGATGGGCTGGCCGAAGCCCTGCGCAATGATTTTGCCGTGGACATGCCTGTGAAGGATTGGGCCGCCGAAGAAGGCGTTGCCAATCAGGAAGTGGCCGAGCGCGTCCACAATGGAATCGCCAAAGTCTATGAGGCGATCACAGAGCAAGTCGGTCTTGAACAGATGCAGCGGATTGAAAAACAAATCCTGCTTCAGGTCCTCGACATGCGTTGGCGCGAGCATCTCCAGATGATCGACCAATTGCGGTCAGTGATCCATCTGCGCTCCTACGGTCAGCGCGACCCGCTGAACGAGTTCAAGGAAGAAGCCTTCAACTTGTTCTACAATTTGCTGAACGAGTTGCGCGCGACCGTGACCCGCTCACTGATGCATATCCGGGTTCAGACACCGGAAGAAAAACAGCAAGCGCAACAGCGCCGCCCTGTGCCGCAAGCGCCGGCGCCTGTTCCGCCAATGCGCGAAACGCATCTTGATCCGGATACGGGCCATAATGAGATGTCGAGCGACGACACGCCGCCGCCCGGACCAGCCCTGCATCAAGCAGAGGAAAGCTGGGCCAGCACGCCCCGCAACTCCCCCTGCCCATGCGGCTCCGGCAAGAAGTACAAGCATTGCCACGGCGCCCTGACCACGCAGAAGGCCTAGTCCTTTGGCCCGGCTCATCGTGCTGTCGGGCTTGCCGGGCTCCGGAAAATCTACGCTTGCGAAAGGCCTGAGTGACCTCTCAGGCGCTATCCTTCTCAGGGTCGACGTATTCGAGCAGGATTTGCGCAACGTCAATAGCAGCGATTTTGATGTCGGCGCGCAAGGATACCAAATTGGCTACGACCATGCCCGGCGCCATCTTCTGGAAGGCAAAGACGTAATCGCCGACGCCGTTAATGCGGTGGAACCGGCACGCGAGGGCTGGAGAGCCATCGCTCAGGAAACAGGCACGCGCGTCATCGAGATCGAAATTGTGTGTACGAATGAAGACGAAGCCGCCATGAGGCTGCGCACTCGTGAGACGGGCATCGACGGCTTGCTGCCTACCAGTCTTCAAGAACGCCGCGAGCGTATCTGGGAGCCGAACCCCCAGATTTCAGGAACAGTCGATACGGCTGGCCGACCGATTGCAGACTGTGTGGATGATCTTTTCCACCTCGTAAAATAGATCGGGTAAAGCGCTAAATCGGAACCTCGTAGTAAACGCCGCGTTCACCCTGATGAATACTCTCAAGGAGACTCATCATGGGCCGCACGCTCACCGCCATCATCGCTTTCCTCTGCGTCGCATTCGTGATCGCACTCGGCTGGTTCTATCTGCAAGAAGGCTCATTCGAAGGCGCTGGCGCGCGCATGGACGCGACGCTGGAAGATCTGCCCGAGGAAACATCCGAATTTGCGAATGAAGTGTCTGATGCGGCCGACGAGATTTCCGACGAGTTGGATCAGGATGGATCGCCCAACCGGTAACCACGTCACAAGATGACCGCAATGTAACCTTGGACTGGCCCCGGCTGCGCCCCACCTCCGCCGCGACCAGCGGGTCATAAACCGTGTCTCCAATCTTTTTTTGGGGACCCCAAACATGACCGATACGTCTCAACCTCCATCGCCGTTCGCGAGCCTTGTGCCGCAACGGTCCGTCGGCCTGAAATTGTTGCTCGTCTGCGGACTTGCCCTCCTGATGGCCATTCCCGCCCTCTTCATACATTCCGTGGTCCAGGATCGCCGCATGGGCGCGGATCGCGCGCTTGCCGACGTCAGTGAAATGGTCGGAGGCCAACAATCCGTGCTGGGACCGGTCTTGTCCGTACCCTATTCACGCACCCTCGGCCCAAGGCACAATGAACTGGTTTACGGCTATGTGGTCGCTTATGCCGATACCGGCACCGCCTCGGCCGATGTGGATGTTCAGATGCGTACCCGCGGCATTCACGCCATCCCTGTCTTCGATGCCACGATCAGCATGGACGCTGTATTCGATCCGGCGGCCTTGCGCGCCGCCTTGCCCGACGACGCCACCCCGATCTGGTCGGATGCCAGGGTCTATCTCGGGGTCTCGGACACGCGCGGCATCCGGGATGCGATCACCGTCACAGCGAATGGAACGGACTTGGCCATCGAACCAACGCCCTATTACGCGTCCAATGTCGGCAAGTACCAACCTGTGCCGCCCTCCGGTGTGACCCTTGCGGGCGGCCATATTGCTGGTCTCGAAACTGCCACATCACCGATCACCTTGACCTCCAACATGCGCCTGTCCGGGGCCGAACGCCTATCCATTGCGCCATTTGCAAAGGATACGCGGGTCGACCTTGTGAGCAATTGGAATGATCCCAGCTTCCAGGGCGGCGTACTGCCCGAGCGCCATACGGCAGGCGACGGCCAGTCGGAAGGCTTCGAGGCGCATTGGCGCGTGCCCTATCTGGCCCGCGGCATCGCCGGCGCAGGGGCCAATCTCGACCTTGGCGAACTGACCGAATGGAACCGTCGCGACATGGCTGTCCGGTTCATGAAGGAAGGCAATCCCTATCAGAGCGTCGAGCGCGCGTTGAAATATGCCGTCATGTTTGTCGGTTTCGTTTTCCTCGCCTACTTCCTGTTCGAAGTGACCAGCGCCGCACGCGCCCACCCCGCGCAATATGTGCTGGTCGGACTGGCACAGACGATCTTCTACATCCTGCTGCTCGCCATGTCGGAGCGTATCGGCTTTGACGGAGCCTTCCTGATCGCCGCAAGCATGACCGTGCTGCTGACCGCCGCCTATGCGGCCAGCGTATTCCGCTCACGGCTCTATGGCCTGCGCGCGCTGGCCGTTCTGTCCGGCATCTACACGCTGATCTATGTGCTAATGCGGGCCGAGAGCCATGCCTTGCTGGCGGGCGCTCTGGCAAGTTTCGCGGCCATCGCACTGACCATGTACATGACCCGCAACATTGACTGGTATGGTGAGCGGACCTCCGCCCCCGCTGCTTGACATGGAGGGGGAAGTGCCCGAACGCCTAGGCCCTATGATGACGACACTTCCCCCTGTTCGCGGCAAGCTGCTGAAGGACACGAACCTCGCGCCCTATACCTGGTTCCGGGTGGGCGGGCCGGCCGACTGGCTATTCCTGCCCGAAGACGAAGCCGACCTTGCCGGCTTCCTGAAGACGCTCGACCCGGCCATTCCGGTGACCGTACTCGGCGTTGGCTCGAATGTGATCGTGCGCGATGGCGGCATCGAGGGCGTGGTCATCCGCCTGATGGGAAAATACTGGGGGAGTGTGGAAGCCGGGGACGATTTGACCCTGACGGCGCGGCCGGGTGCACTGGACCTGTCCGTCGCCAAGACCGCCGCCCGGCACGGCATCAGGGGGCTGGAATTCCTGTCCGGCATTCCGGGATCGCTCGGCGGGGCGACCCGCACCAATGCCGGGTGCTATGGTCAGGAATTGCGGGACGTGCTGGTCGGCCTTGAAGGCTACCTGCGCGATGGCACCCATATCGCCTATCGCGGGCCGGGCCGGGCCGGCAACCTGCCGGAAGCGGAGTTTTCCTATCGACACAGCGACCTGCCCAATGACCTGATCGTCACCAAGCTGACCCTGGAAGGCAGCGGCACAGGCGCACCAGACGCGATCCTTGCAGAAATCGAAGCCCTACAGGCCCGCCGGGCCGAGACGCAGCCGATCAAGGACAAGACATCCGGATCCACGTTTGCGAACCCCGACCCGCCCGGCACGCCAAACCAGCGGTCCGCATGGAAACTGATTGACGCTGCGGGCTGCCGCGGCCTGAAGGTCGGCGGCGCACAGGTTTCGCCAAAGCACTGCAACTTCCTGATCAATACCGGCGATGCCACAGCCGCAGACCTCGAAGCGCTGGGCGAGCTTGTTCGCGCGCAAGTATGGGACTCTCAGGGCGTAAAGCTGCGCTGGGAAGTGCGCCGCATCGGCCGCATCAAGCCTCCCCTCCCCTGATCGGGCACCGCGAACCTAGAACTTGCCTTCCAGCTGGACTGTGACGATCGGGCCGAAATCCCGCGCGCGGTCTTCAACGCGCACGACATTGCCAAGGCGATTTGTGTCGTACAATTGCCGGCGGAACGTATCATTCTGGTTCGCGAAGTTCCCGATCATGGCCTGACCGGTCATGCCCCAAAGATCCTTGTGCTCGACATAGGCGAACCCAAATCCTGGGCGCGCCCCTTCCTGCCCTGTCTCGGACAGGCGATAATACGGATTGCGTTCCCAGCGCTCGAACCCGACACCCCAGGCCCAATCCGTTCTCGGAACATCCTGGCGCATCTCGGCGAGCATCCAGTATTTCGAACTGTCATTGATCGGCCTCACCTCTCCGGTGAGCGGGTCGCTAACTTCCGACTCGAAATACTCGCCTTCGAAGGACAATTCCGCGCCGGCAAAACCGACTTTGTCTAATTTCAACGTGGCGTCCCACTCCGCTCCGACCCGCCAGGCCGAGTCGAGGTTTCCGGGACCGTCGCCCGTCCCGATGGGTACACGGTCAACAATGTCCTCGATATCGGAATAGAAGACTTCGAGCGTCGCAGCGCCCCAGCCGCCATAATTCTTCTCGGCCTGGGCGCTCAGTCGCCAGCTCTGCTCAGGAACGATTTCAGGATTGCCATTCTCGCCGTTCCCGGCACTCAGATTGACCGATGAGACAAAATCGAAAAAGTCCAGCTGTCCCACTTCCCGCTCAAGGCGTGTGACTAGTTTCAATGACGGATCCACCTGCCAGGATAGGCTGGCGAAGCCTTTGGGGCGGGTGAAGGTCCGCACATTGGACGCATCGCCGGACTGGGAAAGTTCCGATATTTCGGCGCCCATGGAAACTTGCCCGGTCACTGAGGGGGAAAGCCGGCGACCATGCGTCACGGAGACTTCTCCGCGCTGTTCCTCAACCCGTGAATTCGCGTTCGGTAGAGTCTGCAGCTCCAGCGGACTGCCACCTTCGGAACTGGCAAGAGAAGATTGCTGATCCAGATAGTTGAAGGCTCCCTCCAGCGCGAATTGCCAGTCGTTTCCATTCTCAAATGCAAGACCATACTCCGTCCGGAGAATATATTCGCCCTCTTCAATATCGCGCGTGAACAGGCTTTCGGAAATATCCGTCCCATCAACATTACCGCGGAATACGCGGTCAATGATGGGGCTGTCCTCTCGGCGAACCAGGCCGATTGCCTTTAGCCGGCCCGGCCCAAAGTCAAATTCATAATCGCCACCGACTTCCACGAACACTTCATCCTCAGCGCCCTCATACAGGCGCCGCCCCTCTGGCCCGTTAACCGGAAAGAGTTTCGAGGTTTCTTTCCTGTCTGGCTGGAACAGTGTGGTCTTTGCGTTGAGATTTCCGATAGCCCCCGAGGCTGGCGTCCAGCCAACCGATCCGGATACGGAGACATATTCGGCGGCATAGGTAAAGTCTTCCTCACGGCGCTGTATCAGGTTGCCGACGCCGTCGGTGACAAATTCAGGACCGTTGGAGGCGCCGCGCTCCGGGCTGCTCTCAGCCTCGAATGACCAGCTGATATCCCCCTGCCCGCCGGATAGTGTGAGATTGAGGCCGTTGTAGAAGGGCGGGAGGTTGTCACGGAACCGGGCACGCCAGCGCCAAGTGCCTGAGACCGCCCCATCTCCATTGGTGATGACATTCACGACATGCCCGGACAGGCCGGCAATTTCAAAGGCTGACGCATCGACCAGTTCGAGCCGCACAACGCTGGAGGCGGATATCCGGTCCAGCGACTCGGTCGCCCCATTGGACTTTCCAGATACGCGCTGACCATTGATCAGCACATTCCCACTGGCCTGACCAAATCCGCGAGAGCCGTCATCATCGCCCTGGATCGAAAATCCCGGAATGCGCGAAACCATTTCGAGCGCCGTGCGCGGTGCATACTGACTGAAATCGTCCATCGTGTAGATGGTTGCACCGGGTGTGGTTTCCGGTGCCATATCCGCCACAGCCGACAGGGCGATGAATGATGTGGCCAAGCTGAAGCATGCACTGGCGGCAAGCCGTGTGAAAGGGATCACGCTGCGTATCCTCCCCGCAGATGTCTGGAAAAAATCCGGTGTCTCACCACCGCGTCTATCTCGAATATCGATATTGACTACATACGTAGTCTAAATATGGCAACAGGCCCAAACCTATATTTTTTGTCATCCTGCCGAGAAAAGGTTTTGTAGCTGCCACGCTAAGGCCGCTTTAACCCTGCAGACGCGATGTACAGTCAGAACGCCAGCTTGCAGGAAAATCTCATGAAACGTGTTGCCGTGATCTATGGAGGCTGGTCGTCCGAGCGGGACGTGTCGCTCACCTCGGGCAAGCAGATGGCAAGTGCGGCGCGCACGGCCGGGTATGATGTTGTTGAAATTGATGCCGGTCGTGACCTCGCTGCGCAACTGACCGATGCGAAACCGGACGCGGTGCTGAATGGCCTGCACGGACCTTGGGGCGAGGATGGGTGTGTGCAGGGCGTACTGGAAGTGCTGGGCCTGCCCTATTCCCATTCGGGCGTATTGTCCTCGGCGCTCGCCATGGACAAGCTGAAGTCGAAAGCGGTCTTCCGGCAGGCGGGCATTCCGATTGCGGAAGACAAGCAGGTCACCCGCGCAGAAGCGGCTGCCGCGCATCCTCTCACCCCCCCCTATGTGATCAAGCCGGTCGCGGAAGGATCGAGTTTTGGCGTGCTGATCGTACGCGAGGGCGCCAATGGGCCGGCCAAGGAGCTGACCGGGCCGAACTGGCATTATGGCGACCATCTGATGGCCGAGGAATTCATCCCCGGCCGTGAGTTGACCGTGGCCGTGCTGGGCGACCGAGCACTGGCTGTCACAGAGATCACGACCTTAAGAGACTATTACGATTTTGATGCAAAATATGAAGCTGGTGGATCGCAGCATGTGATCCCGGCAGACCTGCCTGCCCCTGTGACCCAAGCCGCAATGGAATTTGCGCTGAAGGCACACCAGGCGCTCGGTTGCCGGGGCGCGACGCGGTCCGACTTTCGCTATGACGACAAGAGAGACCGGCTCGTGATCCTGGAAACAAATACACAACCCGGCATGACGCCCACCTCGCTTGTCCCCGAACAGGCCGCTTTCGTTGGTATGTCCTTCGAACAGCTGGTCGCCTGGATGATCGAGGATGCTTCATGCCAAAGGTAACCCGCAATCAGACTGTGCCAAAGTCCAAGAAGAAGGCGAGCCGCCGCCCTGCTGTCATCGTAGATGAAGTGACGGGTGAAGAGGTTCGCGTTTCGTCTGTCGTCTTTGGTTTTGTCATGCTTGTGGCGATTGTCGTGGCAACCGCTGCCTGGATGGGCGGCTCGATATCCCAGGTCGAGAACCGCTTTGCCAGCTTCATGGACGACACGGCGCGCACGGTCGGCATTTCCGTCAATGACGTGTCCATCATCGGGCTGGAACAGGATCCGGCCCTCGCACAGGATATTCGCGCCGCCGCCATGATCGAGCCCGGCGAGAACATGTTTCGCGCAGACCCGCATGTCATCCGTCGCCGGGTCGAAGGCACCCACAAGGTGCTGAATGTGCGCGTCCATCGACTCTGGCCCGACCAGGTCGTAATCATCGCGGACGCCGCCGAGCCGGTTGCGCTGTGGCATGACGGCAAAGCATGGACCGTCGTTGACGGTCTGGGTCGCGTCATTCCGGACGCCCGCGCCGATGACCACAAGGACCTCATCCGTCTGGCGGGTCGCGGCGCCGCCAAGGCCGCCCCGGCCCTCGTAACTGCCCTCAAAGCTGAGCCGGACGTCGCGCCGCGCATCGCGATCGCTACCCGCATCAATGATCGCCGCTGGGACATGCGTCTTGTCTCCGGCGCAACGGTCCGCATGCCGGAAGATCACCAGATGGTGGCTGCGCTGGACAGCCTGTCGACCCTGCAGGTGCGCACAGCGCTGATGCAGCGCCCGCTAGAGACCATCGACCTGCGCAATAAAGGCCGGGTCTATCTGGACCCGGTGAACGATCCTGACTTCACAGCACGCAAAGAGGCGGCCCGGAGCTGATGGCAAACGTTCAGGCCCGGCGTAAGCCTCTTGTGGGGTCGCGCACGTCCAGCCCCGTTGCGGCGCTGGACATCGGTTGTTCGAAAATCACGTGCCTGATAGGCCGAAATGACGGCACCGGCCCCCGCAATTTCCAGATCCTTGGCGCAGGGCGCCAACAATCTCGCGGTTTCAGTGGCGGCACGATTACCGACATGCAGGGTCTCGAGCGCTCGATCCGTCTGGCCGTCGAAGATGCCGAGCGCGAAGCGGGCGAGCAGATCAATCAGGTCATGCTGGGCATAACTGGGCCGAAACTGAATTGCCAACTGGTCACCGCGACCACCGAGATCGGCGCCCGCGAGGTGACCCCCAAGGACATCCGCCGGGTTCAGGCTCAGGCCATGGCGCAGATCTCAACCAAGGGCTCCGATGTGCTTGCCGCCTGGCCGGTTGCCTATCGCGTGGATGCGCAGGAAGGCGTGCGTGAGCCCGCCGGGATGTACGCAGACACACTCGGCCTGATGCTGTCTGTGGTCACCGCGCCCAAGTCCATCGTCCGGAATCTGGTGGAATGCGTCGGCCGCGCGCATCTCAGCGTCGATGCCCTGATCCCCTCCTCCATTGCCAGCGGTGCAGGCACGCTGATCGACGACGAAATCGAGAATGGTGCCATCTGTATCGACATGGGCGCCGGCGTTACGGCGGTCTCGGTCTATCTGAACGGCTCGCCCGCATGGCTTGGCCTTATACCAGCTGGTGGCACACATGTGACCTCCGATATCGCGCAGGGCATCGGCACGACATTCGCCGCCGCCGAGCGCCTCAAAAGTGTCTATGGCACCGCCAACCTCGAAGGCCCGGGCCTGGCAGAACGGATTGAGGCCCCTCGCCTGGGTGATGATGGCCGTCTGCAAGCCACCCGGATGGAACGGGGCAAGCTCGCTGAAATCATCGCGCCGCGCGTCGAGGAAATCTTCGAATATGTTCAGCAAACCCTGCAAGGCAGTGGTGTACGCAAAGTACTGCCGCGCCGCGTGGTGCTGACCGGCGGCGCGAGCCAGTTGCCGGGCGTTCGCGACGTCGCCACGCGCATCCTTGAAGCGCAGGTGCGGCTCGGCCGTCCGACAAATGCTGAGTTCCTTGGCGAAACACTGGGAACACCAGCTTTTTCTACAGCTTCAGGTCTGCTACTGTATCCCGAGTTGGGGTTCGCAGACGCAGTACGGGCTGGCATTGCGTCAAAGGAATACGGAGCAGAAGCCCGAAGCGGAGCCGTGAACAAGGCGTTCCATTGGTTGAAAGAAAATTTCTGATGCCAATCGCGAATCACTTAACCGCTTCTTAGCTGCAACGCGTCATTTTAGCGCTTCAGCATGGGGCTTATGGCGGTAAGGTGAGGACGACGAATGACACATGAACTCAAGCCCAGGATCCTGGTCTTTGGTGTTGGCGGTGCCGGAGGCAATGCCGTCGACAACATGATCGAGGCAAACCTGCAAGGTGTCGAGTTTATCGTTGCCAACACTGACGCTCAGGCCCTTTCCCGTTCCAAAACGGAAAACCGCATCCAGCTCGGCCCGGAAACGACCTCTGGCCTTGGCGCAGGCGCCCGCCCGGACATTGGCGCGAAAGCCGCCGAAGAATCCATGGATGAGATCCGCGAGCGCCTCGAAGGCGCCCACATGGTCTTCATCGCCGCTGGCATGGGCGGCGGAACCGGAACCGGCGCAGCCCCGGTGATTGCGCGGGCCGCGCAGGAAATGAACATTCTGACCGTCGCCGTGGTCACCAAGCCGTTCAGTTTTGAAGGCACGCGCCGCATGACCTTTGCGGAAGAAGGCCTCGCTGGCATCCAGAAATACGTCGACACGATGATCGTCGTGCCGAACCAGAACCTTTTCCGCATCGCGAATGACCGTACGACCTTCGCCGAAGCCTTCCGCATGGCAGATGATGTGCTGTATTCCGGTGTCCGAGGCATTACCGATCTGATGGTCATGCCCGGCCTGATCAATCTCGATTTCGCCGACGTCAGCTCGATCATGCGCGGCATGGGCGCAGCCATGATGGGCATGGGCGAAGCCGAAGGCGAAAACCGCGCTCTCGAAGCTGCCAAGCTGGCCATCGACAACCCGCTGCTCGACGATATTTCGATGCGCGGCGCCAAGGGCGTGCTGATCAATATTACCGGCGGCTATGACATGACGCTGTTTGAACTCGACGAGGCCGCCAATGAGGTGCGCCGCGAGGTCGACCCGGATGCAAATATCATTCTGGGGTCTGCCTTCGATACCGAACTTGAAGGCAAGATCCGCGTCTCCGTCGTCGCCGCAGGCGTCGATGCCGTGATGCCATCTCTGAAGCAGGATGCACCGGTCGCAGAGACTGTGCGCCAGCCCATCGCAGAGCCGATTGAGGAAGAGCATGTGGAGCCCGTCGCCGAAGTTGAATCGGAGACCGAAGTGGAAGTGGCTGCAGAAGAAGACGATCGCCCGAAAGTGATCCTGCATCATGCCTCCCCGCTCCGTTCAGGCGATGTCGATCCGCGGGACGACTTCACGAGACAGTCCCTGCCCGCAGAACATTTTGAAGGCAGTGAAGGCGAAGACCAGATCCAGGCCGACGCCGTTTTCAGCAAGCAGACCGAAGCTCCGGCCGAGGAAGACGGCCGCCCGAGTCCGTCCGGCTTCTCGAACCTTTTCGGCTGGCGCCGCGGCGCTCAGGGCGAGAATGATCACGCTCCGTCTGCCGAATCCGGCTCGCAAATCGTGTCCTCTCCGGACGATCACCCCGAACCCGCCCCGTTCGATGATGCAGACCTCGAAATACCGGCCTTCCTGCGCCGGTCTGCCAATCACTGATTTCGCATTCGATTGCAGTCTCAGCGACCGCGAATTGTTACAATAAATCACCAATGATTACAGGGCGGAGGCGGGTGTCTTCGCCCGCTTTGTAATACGCCGAAACAACCCGTGTTTTGTATCCTGGAGACATACACCCCAAACTAAGCTCCGAAACTGGAGGTTGGTGTGTTGTCCGGTAGTGTAGAATTTCAACAAACGATCGCGCGGCCTGCAGTATGTGCAGGTGTCGGTGTGCATAGCGGCAAGAAGGCGAAGCTCGTCCTGAAGCCTGCCCCTGCTGGCACAGGTGTCGTTTTCCGCCGGACCGACGTGAAAAGCGGCGATACCGCCATTCAGGCCGATGCCGAATACGTCTCCGACACCCAACTCGGCACCACGCTGACCAATGATGATGGCGTCTCTGTGGCAGTGGTCGAGCATTTGATGGCCGCACTCGCGGGCATGGGCATCGACAATCTCCTCATCGAAATCGACGGGCCGGAAGTGCCGATCATGGACGGCTCCTCGGCAGTTTATTGCGAACTGTTGATGCAGGCTGGCCTGCAACGCCAGTCCGCGCCGCGACGCCGCATTCGCATCCTGGAAGCGATCGAGATTGAAGACGGCCCGAAGCGGGCACGCCTGTCGCCTTCCGACGACAAGTTTCTGACGCTCAATGCGCGCATTGAATATGACGACTCGTTGATCGGCGTGCAGGAGATGGCGCTTAAACTCGCGCCAGGCATGTTTGCCCGCGACCTGGCCTTTGCCCGCACCTACGGTTTTGCGCGCGATGTGGATATGCTGCGCTCGATGGGCCTTGCCCGGGGCGGGTCGCTGGAAAATGCGGTCGTTGTGGACAATGGTGAAGTCATGAATCCTGAGGGCTTGCGCTCAGAGGACGAATTCGTGCGTCACAAGATGCTTGATGCCGTTGGCGACATGATGCTGGCGGGTGCACCGATTGCCGGGATTTATGAAGCGGTTCAACCCGGTCACTCGATCAACAATCTGTTGGTCCGCAAGCTGCTCGATACGCCTTCAGCCTGGTGCTGGGAAACCGATACGGCAGACGCAACCCGCATAGACACGCGCCGGTCGGCCGCCGTCTGAGGCGTTGCCCCGCCGATCCCTGAGAAACCTGCTTGGAAAACCCCGCTGGTTCGCGCTAAGCAGGTAGCCAGATCATCACAGCAGAAAGCGCCTGCCCTGCCATGCGACTGTCCTCCAAGTTCCCGATCCTCCTCATTGCCACTGCAGCCCTCACGCTGACGGCGTGCCAGTCGCGCGACAAGCGCCGTCAAGAACTGGCCTATGTCGAACGCCCCGTGGAGGCGCTCTACAATCAGGCGGCTAGCGAACTCGACAAACGCGACTTTGATCAGGCGGTCCTGCTGTTCAACGAAGTCGAGCGCCAGCACCCTTATTCTGAATGGGCCCGCCGCTCGATGGTCATGACGGCTTTCGCCCATTATCAATCCCGCAATTATGACGAAGCGATCAGTGGCGCCCAGCGCTATCTTGCGCTTCATCCTGGCGGCTCCGAGGCCGAGTATGCGTATTACCTGATTGCGGCGAGCTACTTCGACCAGATCACGGATGTCGGTCGAGATCAGGCAACAACGGAACGCGCGCGTGATGCCTTGGTGGACGTGGTCCGCCGATTCCCAGACAGCCAGTATGCCCGTGATGCCAGCGTGAAGCTCGACATGGTTCGCGACCAGCTGGCTGGCAAGGAAATGACGGTTGGCCGCTGGTATTTGCGCAACAATCAGACCCTGTCTGCGGTCAATCGCTTCCGCACGGTCGTGAAGACCTATGACACGACCTCTCACGCCCCCGAGGCATTGCACCGTCTGGTCGAAGCCTATCTGACGCTTGGCCTGCGGGATCAGGCGCTCGCGGTCGGATCGACGCTTGGCTACAATTATCCCAATAGCGATTGGTACAAGATGAGCTATCGCTTGCTGACCAATGAAGGGCTGGACCCTGAAGCGCTGGACGCCGAGACCCGCCGCACCCTGTTGCAGCGGATTATTCCCGGCGGCAAATAACCGCCCGGCGGATCAACCGCCGATCAGTTCAAACCATTCGTCTTCCGTCAGCGTCTGAACGCCGAGGCTTTCGGCTTTTTTCAGCTTTGAGCCCGCGCCCGGACCGGCGACGAGGATGTCCGTCTTCGCCGAAACAGACCCCGACACTTTTGCACCCAGCGCATTGGCTCGCGCCTTGGCTTCGTCGCGCGTCACCCGCTCCAGTGTGCCCGTGAAGACAATCGTCTTGCCGGCGACAGGGCTGTCCGATGAGGCAGCTTCTTCGGCTTCGACGCTGATTTCTTCAAGCAACGCGCTCAGCATGTCGCGATTGTGGGGCTCCGCCTCGAAATCGACGAGCGCGCCCGCCGCCGCCTTGCCGACGCCATCAATGCCAGTGAGTTCTGCAAAGGATTCGGATTCCTGTCCGCCTTCGGCTGCGCGCACGACCGTTTCCCAGAAAGGCGCCCAATTCAGAAAATGCCGGGCATAGAGCTGGGACGTGGTCTGGCCGACATGGCGGATGCCGAGCCCGTTGAGAAAGCGCGCGAATGGCACAGTCCGGCGCGCATCGATCGCGTCAAACAATTTCTTCGCTGAGGCTTTTCCGAAGCCTTCCCATTCTTCAAGTGGCGGCAGGCCTTCCGCCTCAATGCGCGCGGCCAATCGGAAAATGTCCTGCGGTGCTTTCACCACGCCCTTCTCCTGAAAGAGCTGGACCTGTTTCGCGCCGATGCCATCAATGTCGAGCGCCTTGCGGGAGACGAAATGCTTCAGTCGCTCGACTGCCTGCGCCGGACAGACGAGCCCGCCCGTGCAGCGACGGCGCACATCGGCCTCGCCCTTGTCGTCGATCTCGCGCACAGCGGCCGATCCACAGACCGGGCACGTGTCCGGCATATGCCAGACCTTGCCGCCGCCATCCTGCACCACGCGCAGGACTTGCGGAATGACGTCCCCTGCCCGCTGGATCTCGACCGTGTCACCCGGTTTCACACCAAGCCGGGCGATTTCATCCTCATTGTGGAGCGTCGCATTCGAGACCACAACGCCGCCAACCGTAACGGGCGTGAGGCGCGCAACCGGCGTGAGGGAGCCAGTGCGGCCGACCTGGATGTCAATCTCTTCCAGCGTCGTGGTGGCTTTCTCGGCCGGGAATTTATGAGCGATGGCCCAGCGCGGCGCGCGGCTGACAAAGCCTAGGCGCTGTTGCCAGTCCAGCCGGTTCACCTTGTAGACCACACCGTCGATATCGTAGCCGAGCGTGGCACGCTGCTGCTCGATGTTGCGGTAGGTTGCGATCAGGTCGCCCACGGTTGCAGCGGTGGCCATCAGGGGATTGGTATGAAATCCCCATTCTGCAAACTTGGCGACCGCTTCACTTTGCGTTTCCGCGAAGGGCGCACTTTCAGCCGCCCAGGCATAGGCAAAGAAATTCAGCGGCCGGGATTTGGTGATCTCGGTATCAAGTTGGCGCAGGCTGCCGGCGGCTGCGTTGCGCGGATTGGCAAAAGTCTTGCGGCCCGCCTGGTCTTCGCGCGCATTGAGAGCCGCAAAGTCGGCATGGCTCATATAGACTTCGCCGCGGATCTCGATGAAATCGGGCCAATCCTTGCCAGCCAATTTCGTCGGGATGTCATTCAGTGTCAGCGCGTTCGCGGTGACGTCTTCGCCGACCAGCCCGTTTCCGCGTGTTGCAGCACGTTTCAATTTGCCCTTTTCATAGGTCAGGCTGAGCGACAGACCGTCAATTTTCGGCTCGGCGGTGAGTTCCAGTGTCTCGGACTCGTCCAGTCCGAGGAAGCGCCGGATGCGCCCGGCAAACTCGGTGACGTCTTCGTCTGAAAACGCATTGTCCAGCGACAGCATGGGCGCGGCATGGGTTGCCTTGGCAAAGCCGTCTTGCGCGACCGCGCCCACACGGTCGGACGGGCTGTCTTCACGTTTCAGCTCTGGGAAGCGGGCTTCGATGGCGAGGTTGCGTTGGCGAGCCGCATCATATTCGGCGTCGGTCAGGACCGGCGCGTCTTCCTGATAATAGGCCGCATCGGCTTCGGCGATGAGGGCCGCAAGGCGCGCGAGTTCAGCGGCCGCCTCGTCCGGCGTCAGATTCTCGACCGGTGTTGCCTCGCTCATGCACCCTCCAACAACCTCCCGGCGGCTGCGCGGGCCTCAGCGGTAACTTCGGCGCCTGACAGCATTCGGGCAATTTCTTCCTGCCTGCTGCTGTCATCTAGCCCGCGTATGCGTGAGCCGCCAGCCCCATCCTGCTCCTTCTCCACAAGCCACTGGGCTGAAGCGGACGCGGCCACTTGCGGGCTGTGCGTGATGGCGAAGACCTGCCGGGTCTGACCCAGCGAGATCAGGCGTTCGCCAATGGCCGCCGCCACCGCACCGCCGACGCCCTGATCCGCCTCGTCAAAGATCAGCGTCAGCGCAGAGCCTGCTTCGGCGAGGGCGCATTTCAGGGCGAGCGAGACGCGGGCAAGTTCGCCGCCGGACGCAATCTTTCGAAGCGGGCCAAAGCCCGCGCCCGGATTGGTCTCGGCATCAAATTCGACCCAGTCGATTCCGTTCGGGCCGCCCTCCCCCTCTGCCAGCGGCGTGATCGCAACCCGGATCACCGAGCGGCCGAGTTTCAGCGGCTTCAGCTCGCGCGCGATGGCTTTTTCCAATTGCGACGCGGCCGCCTGCCGGGCGGCGCTCAGTTTGCCCGCCGCCTGATGCCAGTCGGCCCGGGCAGATGCTTCAGCCTTGCGGGCAGCAATCAGCGCGTCTTCGCCCGCTTCAACCAGGTCGAGCCGATCACTCAATGAAGTGAGCATGTCTGGCAGGAGATCGGGATCGCAGCCATGCTTCCGGCCCGCTGCCCGCAAGGCGAACAGCCGCGCCTCGGCGCCGTCCAGTTCAGCAGAATCATGATCGACAAGCCGTTCGAGCTGGCTGATCGCGCCTGCTGCTTCGCGCGCTTCAATCAAGGCCCGCTCGACTGCTTCGGCGGCGGCACGTGCGGCAACCGGCAGCGTGTCCTGAGAGGATTCAAATCCCGGCAAGCGGCAAATCCGTTCGGTGGCACGCGCCGCCTTGGACAAGGCATCTTCCACGCCGGACTTTTCCAACACATTTTCGGCTTCACGCACGGCCTCGGTGACGCGTTCCGACTGCATCAACAGGGTCCGACGCTCTGTCAGGATGGCGGCTTCGCCTTCCTGCGGATTCAAGCTGGAGAGCTCGGCCACAGCCTCGGCCAGCCATTCGCGATGTTCGATGGCTTCAGCATGCGCGTCTTCAAGTTCCTGACGCCGGGCGCTGGCCTCCGCCATCGCAGCATGAGTGGCCGCGCACATGTCCAAAAGCTTTTCATTGCCTGCAAACTGGTCGAGCAAACGGCGGTGAGATGATGGCTTCAGCAGGGTGGAGGCCGCGTGCTGGCCGTGAATCTCGACCAAGAGGTCCCCGATCTCCGACAGGAGCGCCGCGCTGACCGGCAGGTCATTGAGAAAGGCACGCGCGGGGCCGTTGCGGCGGATCACGCGTTTCATGATCAGGGTCTCGTCCGGCGAAGCGTCAATGCCTGCTTCGGCCAGTGCAGACCAGACTGGATGGCTGACTGGGGGCGAAAACTCAACCGCCACACTCGACTGGTCCTGCCCCGCCCGGATCATCCCACGGTCGGACCCGTGCCCCATCGCAAGCGACAGGGCATCGAGAATGATGGACTTGCCCGCCCCGGTTTCCCCGGTCAGCGCCGTAAACCCGGCGCCCGGTTCGATGTCCAGGCGGTCAATCAGGACGAAATCACGTATCGACAATGAAAGGATCATGGCCAGTCTCCAAAGAGTCTACTGCCCATGATTTATCACTAGAACAAAACAGGAACAAGCCCGATTTTCATAGGCTGCCTAAAGCGGCATGCAGGCCGCGCGCAACCAGTCCTTTACCGGCCCGTCCAGACGGTCGGCCAGCAATTCGTAGACTTGCGCGTGATAGGCATCGACCCAGTCCCGCTCATCCTTGGTCAGATGAGCCAGATCGATCAGGTCCCGCGCGAGGGGCGCAAAGGTCAGGCATTCAAAGCCATACATGTCGAGTTCGCCACCTTCGATGGCCGCCGGTGGCGTGACATATTGAAGGTTCTCGATCCGGATGCCGTACTGTCCGGCGCGGTAATAGCCCGGCTCATTCGAGACGATCATGCCGGTTTCCAGCGGCACGGAATTCCACGCCTTGGCAATGCGCTGCGGGCCTTCATGGACGCCGAGATAGACGCCGACCCCATGGCCGGTGCCGTGCTGGTAGTCGAGCCCGGCCTGCCAGAGCGCATGGCGCGCGAGAATGTCGAGATGGGTTCCGGTCGTGCCTTTCGGAAAGCGCACCATGGCCAGCGAGATATGCCCCTTCAGGACCAGCGTGTAGTGACGCCGCATGTCCGCGCTCGGATCACCGATGGGAACCGTACGCGTCACGTCTGTCGTGCCGTCCAGATACTGGCCGCCACTGTCGACAAGATAGAGGCTGCCACGTTCCAGCTTTCGGTTCGAGGCTGTCGAAACGCGGTAATGCGGCAGCGCGCCATTCGGGCCGGCACCGGAAATTGTCGGGAAAGACAAATCGTTCAGGCCGCCAAGGTTTTCGCGGAATTCCTCCAGCTTGATGGCGGCGTCGATCTCGGTGATCTCGCCGCTCTGCGCGTCCGTATTAAGCCAGTGCAGGAAGCGCGTCAGGGCCACGCCATCACGAAGATGGGCGGCGGCCGAGCCTGCGAGTTCCGCGTCATTCTTGCAAGCCTTGGGCAGAGCGACCGGGTCGCGTTGGCGTACAGGCGTTGCACCAGCCTGTTCGAGCTGGTCAAAGAACCAGGCTGAGGCCACATCCGGATCAACGCTGACCGTCTTGCCTTTCAGGTCTGAAAGGCCCTTTTCGAGATCGGCCAACGGGCGCAACGTGACACTGTTGCCGAGATGCTGTCGGAGCGCGTCGGACACTTTCACTTCATCAAGGAAGAGGTCAGCTGACCCGTCTGCGAACAGAATGGCGCGGCCGAGCGGCAGCGGCGTGCAGCTGACATCACCGCCGCGAATGTTGAAAGCCCAGGCGATGGACGCCGGCGACGTGATCACAGCCGCGTCGAGCTTTTCGGCTTTGAGATCGTGGCCAATCTGCACACGCTTTTCGTCATGCGCGACGCCTGCAAATTTTACCTCATGCGGCACGACGAGCGCGGCGGGCTGGTCTGGCCGGTCGGCCCAGGCGAGGTCGATAGGATTGTTCGCGACGCTGACCAGTTCAGCGCCAGCCGCCTTGGCGGCCGTGCCCATGGCCGCGACATCGTTCGGGCTCATCAGTTTCGGGTCATAGCCGATGCGCTTGCCGGTCATGTCCTGCGATTTGAGCCAGCCGAACGGGCCGGGCTCCGGCACAGCCTGAACTTCCCAGAGATCCGGGTCGGTCTGGTCAGCGACCTGTAGCGTGTAGCGGCCATCGGCGAAGATCACCGCGCGGTCTGTGAAGACGAATGCAGAACCGAACGAACCGGTAAACCCACTCACCCAAGCCAGGCGCTCATTGGCGTCAGGCAGGTATTCGTTCTGGTATTCATCATCATGCGGAACATAAAGGCCGTCGAGGCCCTGCGTGGAAAGCTGTTCGCGAACGAGGGGCAGATGCGCCCGGCCGTCCTGCGGACCGCCCTTGATATCAAATGTCTGTCTCATGTCCCCTACTTAGTGCGAAAGCGTGGTTTTGACCATAGAAAGCCGCATCGTAGCTATGCATTTATACATGCAAATTTCCGCTTTTCTATGCTTTTTTGTTTATGTTTTTACGCTACATAGCGCCCACACAAAAAATTGTGCGCCGCACAATACAAAAAGAGGGACGCACTATGAGACGTCAAAACACAATTACTGCGCCAGAAATGGCAATCCTCAACGGCCAGGGCCGTTCGCTGATGGTCAACGAGATGGCTGAGCCAGCCTTCGTGAACGCGCTGCAGAGCGCCGAAAGCCAGCGTCCGCAAATCCTGGCACGCCGTTCTGCGCGCTGGGCGCGCCGCGCCGCTTACTGATCCTGCAGGGCTTAACCCGGCTTCCGGAACACCAGCGTCGACCACCCGTCTTCGCGAATACGTGTCTGGAAGTCGAGCCCGCGGGACGTAAAGGCGTTCCGGACTGGCGGCGCTTGGTGGTGCAACAGTCCTGACAGGATAATTGTGCCGCCCGGCGCCGTGAGAGACGCAATATCCGGTGCGAGCCCGATCAGGGGCCGCATCAGGATGTTCGCAAACACGGTGTCATACGGCCCGCCCTGACGAATGCGCGGCGTGTTCGCACCGGTGACATGCAAGGCGGTGAAGCCGTTGACATGATTCTTGCGGGCATTCTCATTCGCCACACGCACGCTATCGAGATCGATATCCGTACCGATCGCCGAGGATGCCCCCGCCTTCAGGGCAGCAATCGCGAGAACGCCGGAGCCCGTGCCAAGGTCAAGCACCTTGCCGATGGACCGGCGGCGGCGCACATCATCCAGCGCCAGCAAGCAGCCTAGCGTCGTGCCGTGATGGCCCGTTCCAAACGCAGGGCCGGCCTCGATCAGCACGGAAATCTTTCCCGGTGACTGGCGCGCGAGGGCGTGGCTGCCCGCCACAACGAACGGTCCGGCCTTGACCGGTGGCAAGCCTTCGAGTGACAGCGTCACCCAGTCTTGCTCGATCACCTGTTCGATCCGCGCGACAAGATCCGGCGCGGCTTCTTCGATAATGACAACGCAGGCTTCGGCGTCTTCGAGCGTTTCCGCGAACGCATCGAGCCGCCAACTGGTCCGGCTGTCCTCCTTGGCATCAACCGCGCCCGCTGGCGACGGATCGGCCCAGGCCAGCGCGTCCCACGCCGTTTCAACTGGCGCCCGCGCGCCTTTTGCACTTATCTGATACATGAGCGGCGCTTAGCAGGCGGATGATTTCTTGGGAAGGACACAAAGATGGTGCGGATATCTCTCATGGCAGTTGCCATCGGCATCTCCTTATTGGGCGCTTGCGAAACAGCGCCCGATCCGAGCACTGCCCCCGCCTCCGAGATGGTAGACGCTCCGGCCCCTGTGGCGCCATGGCGTGAGGTGGCCCCTGAAAATCTTGTGGTCGTGAAAACGGTGACAGGGGATGTCATGATCGAACTCGCCCCTGAGGCAGCCCCCAAACATGTGGCACAGTTTCGTGAGGCGATCCGGAGCAATCTCTATAATGGCGAATATTTCTATCGCGTGATCGATGGCCATGTGGCGCAGGCAGGACTCGAATTCGAACACCTTCTGGAAGATTGGGCCGAGCTACCGCTGGAAGCCGAGCGGGCCGTGGACGCAGACGGCTTCGTGCCCCTGGGCAATGAGGACCTGTTCGCCGGTCAGGTGGGCCACCGGAATGGCTTCGCAGTTGGCCGAGAGAGCGGACAGGAATGGTTACTGCATTGTCCCGGCGCCCTTGGCATGGCGCGCAATTCCCCGCCGGAGACCGGCTCGACCGAATTCTTTGTTCCCATCGGTCAGCGCCGGTATCTTGATCGGAACTATACGATATTTGGCCGGGTCATTTCGGGCATGGCCCATATCAACCGACTGGAACGCGTGGAGCCTGTGCAGGAGGACAAGATAGAATCCTTCCAGAATCCGGACACATCCGAAAAAGCATTTGCGGCGCGCGCGCAGGCCCTCTCCGCCAATGAGATCCTGTCTGTCGGGCTCGCAGCTGACATGCCCGAAAGTTTGCGCCCACGCTGGGAAGTCATGGCAACGCCCGGCGCAGAATGGGAAGACCTGAAGACCTCCAAACGCGATTACAGCATCTATGATGCCTTTGTGGTTACACCTCCAAAGCGCGTGGATATCTGCACACTCCCTGTCCCTGCGAGACAGGTGCTCGTTGATTGACGAACCGTTCGAGCTTCGTCAGAAATGACGAAAAAACGGGGAGTGAAATGCTGAAATCAATAAAAGGCGCTGCACGCGCAGGCTTAGTTGTGGCCGCCATCGGGGCACTTGCCCTGCCCGCCCATGCCGATACCGGAGACACAGCCTGGATCCTGACCGCCACGGCGCTGGTCCTGTTCATGACCCTGCCGGGACTTGCCCTGTTCTATGGCGGCCTCGTTCAAGCGAAGAATTTGCTTTCCATTTTCATGCAGTGCTTTGCCATTGCTTGCCTGGTCAGTCTGGTCTGGCTGGTGTGTGGATATTCCATCGCTTTCGGTCCGGGCGCGACGGGCTATCTCGGCGGGTTCGCGAAGAGCATGCTTGCAAACGTCACCGGCGCGCCACTCGACGGGCAGACCATTCCCGAACCCTTGTTCTTCATGTTCCAGATGACCTTTGCCATCATCACCCCGGCGCTGATTGTCGGCGCGTTCGTGGAGCGCGTGAATTTTGCGGCTGTGCTGATCTTTTCCGCGCTCTGGCTCGTGCTCTGCTACGCGCCTGTTGCCCATTGGGTCTGGGGTGGAGGCTGGCTGGCCCAGCAAGGCGTGATCGATTTCGCAGGGGGTATCGTGGTGCACACGACAGCCGGCATCTCCGCACTCGTCTTCGCACTGATGCTGGGACGTCGTAGCCATTTTCCGAAGGATATGCGTCCGCCCCACAGTCCGGGATTCGTGATGCTTGGCGCGGCCATGCTCTGGGTCGGTTGGTTCGGCTTCAATGCTGGCTCGGCCCTCGGTGCCAATGATGGCGCGGCGCAGGCCATGTTGGTCACACACATCTCGGCCGCCACAGCATCACTTGTCTGGATGCTGATCGAATGGGTCAGCTTTCGCAAACCCACACTCGTCGGCATCGCAACCGGCATGGTCGCAGGCCTCGCGACGATCACCCCGGCGGCGGGATCCGTCGGCCCGGTCGGTGCCATCATTATCGGCATCCTGGCCGCAGGCGTCTGCTACGCAGCCGTTGGCCTGATCCGGCAACGCCTGAAGATCGATGACAGCCTCGACGTGTTCGCCGTGCATGGCGTTGGCGGTATTCTCGGCAGTTTGTTGATCCCATTCCTCGCAGCCGCAGGTCCGCTGGCGCCGGGACTGGAGATGTCCACCGGTGCGCAGTTTGGTGTGCAACTGCTCGGTGTAGCAGTCGTCGCCGTTTATTCGGCCATCATGACCGGAGCGATCCTGTTCGTCATCAAGCTGTTCATTCCTTTGCGGGTTTCTACCGAGGATGAGGAGAATGGCCTCGACTCAGCAACTCATGGTGAGTCCGCCTATCACTTCTGAATGGTATCGCGGCGGCGCGCTTGACAGGCGCGCCGCAGCAAACCACGGCTAGGGCAATGACCGATACGCCCCCCTTTGAAACGAGTGATAATCTTTCAGGCCTGCCGGAGATCCGCCATGGATTCTTTGGCCGAAAGGGCGGTGTTTCGGGTGGTCTCTATACCAGTTTGAATGCCGGGGAAGGCTCAGGGGATGTGCCCGGCGCCGTCGCGACCAATCGCGAGCGAATCCGCACCGCCATGTCCGCGCGCGCGCTGCTCTCCTGCTACCAGATTCATTCAGCCGATGTGGCACATGTCACCGAACCGTGGAGCGTGCGCCCGGAGGCCGATGCGATGGCGACGAAAATTCCGGGAATCGCCCTGTGCATCCTGACGGCCGACTGCACGCCGGTTCTGTTTGCCGATGCCGAAGCGGGCGTGATTGGTGCGGCGCATGCGGGCTGGAAAGGCGCCATCGGAGGTGTGCTCGACACCACTGTTGCGGCGATGATTGAACTTGGCGCCGAAGCTGGCCGGATTCGCGCAGCCATTGGTCCCACGATCCAGCAGGCAAGTTATGAAGTCGGCCCCGAATTCCGAAACACTTTCCTGGACGCCTCCCCCCATAACGCGGCCTTGTTCTTGCCCGGCAAGGGAGACCGGTTTCAGTTCGACCTGCCGGGCTATTGTCGACAAAGGCTGGATGGGCTCGGCGTCCACAGCGTTCACGACACCGGGCTGGACACATGCGCGCTGAAAGACTCCTATTTTTCCAACCGGCGGCGCAATCAGCGGGGCGAGCCAGACTATGGCCGAAATGCCTCAGTCATCATGCTTGCGCTGTAATTTTCTGAAAAAGTCGTAAGAGTCCGGTTGCGACTCGCCGCCCTATGTTACAAAAGCGACACCAATTGGGCAGCACGGGCGCTCCATCATGAAACTGCTTTCCTGCAACGCAAACCGGCCATTGGCGGAAGCCATCGCCGATTATCTTGACACGCGCCTGACGCGGTCTGAGGTGAAGACCTTCTCGGATCAGGAAATATTTGTCCGCATCGACGAGAATGTCCGCGGCGAAGATGTCTTCGTGATCCAGTCCACGTCCTACCCCGCCAATGACAATCTGATGCAATTGCTGATCTGCATGGACGCGCTGAAGCGCGCCTCGGCCCGTCGCATCACCGCCGTCATCCCCTATTTCGGCTATGCCCGGCAGGATCGTAAAACGGATGGTCGTACGCCCATCTCCGCCAAGCTGGTCGCAAACCTGATCTGCAGCGCGGGCGCCGACCGCGTATTGACCGTCGATCTGCATGCCGGCCAGATCCAGGGCTTCTTCGATATTCCAACAGACAACCTGTTCGGCAGCCCCGTCATGGTCGATGACATCAAGGAGCGCTACGGGAACAAGGATCTCATGGTGGTCTCTCCGGATGTTGGCGGCGTGGTGCGCGCCCGCTCGCTGGCCAAACGACTGGAGGCCGACCTTGCCATCGTCGACAAACGCCGCCCCGAAGCTGGCAAGTCAGAAGTCATGAACATTATCGGCGATGTGTCCGGCAAGCGCTGCATCATGCTGGACGATATGTGTGATTCCGGGGGCACGCTGGCAAACGCCGCCGCCGCCCTGAAAGAGCATGGTGCCAAATCGGTTTCTGCCTATGTCACGCATGGCGTGCTTTCAAACAATGCCGTTCAGAGGATCGAGAAATCGGTGCTGGACGAATTGGTGATGACCGACTCGATTCAGCCGTCCGAAGATGCGATCAAATCGGAATCTATCCGCATCCTGCCCATTTCCCCGCTATTGGGCGAAGCCATTCGCCGTATCGCGAACGAGGAAAGCGTTTCGAAACTGTTCGATCGCTAGGACTCACTAGTCGACTTCAGGCGCCAGCCGATTCACCAAATACCGGACCGCGCCGAGGATCAACAGGATGCTCGTCACCAGCAAACCCGCCAGCACAGCCATCAGCGTGGCAATGGCGTAATACGACATCACATACCAGTTCGTCGGGATATCTTCGAATTCCCCGATTGGAATGGATGAGAATGTCAAAAGCGCCACAGCGCTGCACAGACTGATCGTGGCGAACCAGGCAATCATGCGCACGCGCTTGAACAACCAGATGCCAATGTCGGCACTACTGTTGTGCATCATCCCGAGCATGGTGAGCATAAGGGCAAGGATCGTGGCCGACGCGCTGGCGATAGCCGATCCGAAATAGAGGGACGAATCCGACAGCGCCTCCACAAGGCTCACCGCCTCGGATCGGGAATATATCTGACCGACGAACAGACGGTGGATTCCAAACAGGGCAAATGTCAGCACACCCCCAATGATTGGAGTGGATTTCCCGACCGGTTTGGGGTTTGCCATGATCGAGAATCCTCCTGACAGTCGACGCGCCTGCTATTAGACGCGTCGGCGGATCAGAAAGTTCCAAGCATCGTCATCCAGTCCGCGCTAGGCGATACAGAATTCCATCGGATATGTGATGCCTTTGACGTCGACAGGCTTGCCTGCCTTATTGGTAAGCGGTTTGAACGTCGCGCCCTTCAGTGCTGCCGCCGAAGATTCGAAGACCGGATCGGTGCATTCTGCGAGCATGTTCTGCGGAACGCCATCAGCGCCAAGATCGAACAGGACCATGCAGCCACCGCTGAGTCGTTTCTTGGCCGCGTCGGCAGGATAGGATGGCCTTGGATGATTCACAGCCTCAGGCGTCCAGTTTGCGTTTAGCGACAGGCCAGCAAGCTTGTTCTCGGCCTTGGATGCATCCAGCCTTGCCAACCAGACGGCAGACTTTTCGCGCGTGTCGGCCCAGTTTGCGATGACCTCGCAACCGCCAACTTCACCTCGGATCTCCTCAAAAGCCACATCGCGCTTGATTGGTGCCAGCGGTGCAGCCGGGATGGAGGCAGGCTTGGGCGCGGCATCCGGCACAGGAGCCGCGGGGGGCTGTGGAACCTTCGCACCGGAATTTGCCGTGATGAACAGGGAGTCCGCCAGGATGAGCCCGGGCTCTGCCATCGGATCGACCGCCTGGCCTGCGCGCCAGACTTCAAGGTGCAGGTGTGGCCCGGTGGCTTGGCCGGACTGGCCCAGCGAGCCGATCACAGTACCTGCGGAGACGGATTCCCCCAGTGACACTTTGATATCTTTCAACTGCCCGAAGCGGAGCACAGTCTCACCCGCAGCGATTTCGACGAGATTCCCGTATCCGCGTGTCATTTCTGCGCGGGTCACGATTGCTGAAGTCGGCGCATAGATCGGCTTGCCTTCTTCCTCTGCCAAGTCGACGCCCTGATGTTGTTTCAATTCGCCTGAGACAGGGTGTTTCCGCACGCCAAAGGCGCTGGTCAGCTTCGCCTTGTCCAGCACGGCATGACTGTATGTGACCGCGTCGGTCGGCAGCGCGGCGGCGCCCCGGATCAATGATCCCTGCGCCAAGGCGAGCGGGGTCGCGAGCGCCAGCGCTGCCGCGACTGCCAAGCCAAGACGTTTCGGCCGGTGGTGGGTCTCACTCAGGAGTTGGGTCAAGCGCATTTTGAGGGTTCCTTCTTTCTTGAGCGTGAATGCTGCAACCGGCAGGATGAGCGCAGGCCGGGCAAGACGCGCCACCTGGGTCAGGGCGCGAGCATAGGCGATCCGGTCACCCGTCAGCTCGGCGGTCTCTTCATCGACGATCGCCTCGCGCCAATAATCAAGGCGCTCGCGCAGGGCCCAGGCAAAAGGAGAGAACCAAAATATGTCTGCGACCATACGGTCAAATGGGCGGGTCAGCAGGTCACCCCGCTTCAGGTGAACCAGTTCGTGCACGATGATTTGTGGTGTGTGTTGTTTCGAGATGAGCGCTGCCGGTATGAAGACGACCGGGCGCACGATACCGGCAAGGAAGGGCGCCCCCTGCGGGATAATCCGCACATCCGGCACGCGCCGCAATCCAATCGCGTCGGCCCAGTGGCGAACCGGGCGGATGACCGGACGGGATGTCTGCTTCAGGCGCTGAAGTCTGGCCTGCCCCACAGCCCAACAGACCGCGCGCACGAACCACCCGGCAACAAGCGCCCACAGCACCAGTGTCGCAACCGGCGGTATACGGAATTCTGTGGTAGATTCTTCTACAAAGACGGCATCAGACTGGACCGTCAGCGCATCCAAGACCGGCAAGTCCGGCAAGGCCTGTGCGGCAACTTGCGTCAGGCCCGGCATGAAAGCAGATGCCAGGAATGGTGCGAACATCAAAGCTGCTGCGCCGCGCCATATGGCCTGAGCCATCCTGGGTGAGGGTTTGAGCGTGCAAAGCGCGGTGGCGAGCAGCCAGAGCGCCGCGCTCCAACCAAAGGCGAGTGCGATCAGTCCGAACAAGCTCATGCCTTGCCCTCCGTATCGGCCGCCGCCGCGTTGATGATGGCGTCGAGTTCGTCAAGTTCGGCATCGGAGAGGTGTGGACTTTCCGCAAACAAGGCCGCCGGCAATGGCCCGTCCATATCCAGAACCTGGCGGGCGAGATGACGGACCAATCCGCCCAATGTGGCGGTCCGGTCTATAGCGGCGGCATACACTGCGATGCCATGCATGTCCTGACGGTTGACCCAGCCCTTCTCTTCCATCCTGGCAATGACGGTGCGGGTCGTCGACGGCTTCCACCCCTGCCCCGGACCGATGGCATCATGCACCTCACGTGCGCTTTGCCGGCCATGTGACCAGAGATGTTTCAACACGCTGAGTTCGGAAGGATTGGGCTGGGACATGCAAATCTCGCTATCAAAGTCACATGTACGCTACAGTTGTAGCGATCCAGTGTCAAGCGAGTGCTTTTGGGGGCTTCAGGCTCCCCATCCGTTTCAAAATTCCAAATAATTCGGAGTTGTTATTCGACAGTCCAGCCGCGCGGCGTGCGGCGGGCGTCAAGAATGAGCGGCTCTTCAGCCGTGTCGCGCGCTTGCGGGCGGATGCCCTTCCGGCCAGCATACCGCATGAACAAGGCCGCCGAAGCCAGCAAGACGCCTGCGATAGCGGTCATCACGGCTAGCAATCCGGCAAACAGCACCAGCAAGAGCCCAATACATAGCCGCGCCACAAGGCTGATCGCACTCGAAAATGCGTCTGCAATATTGAAACGGCCGGAACTGGAAGCTGCTTGGGTCATGAATCTCTCGTTTACAGTGCAAACATGGCGCCAGTGCTGCGTTCCGTCAATGGAATGGCATGCCGATACTATGTGAATTCGCGGAAATGCCTCAATCCGACCGGATCAGCAGACCGCGTTCGGTCCGAATTTGCGCATAGGCGGCTGTAATCGATGCCGCCTTGGCATGCGCGGCATCCTCGAATTCGCGTGGTGCGCCCATTTGCACCACACGGTCCGGATGGTGATCAGACATCAACTGACGATAGGCGGCACGAATATCGGAAAACTCTGCATCATGGGAGACGCCGAGAATGTGGTATGGGTCGTCGCTATCCGGGCCCAAATGGCTGGCCTTGATCCGGCGGAATGTCAGCTCATCAAAGCCGAAGGCATCGGATACGGTGCGCAAATAGTCCATCTCATCCGCCGTCACGACGCCATCCGCACCCGCGATTTGGAACAGGCCGTCCAGCACGCCTTCCAGCAAGCATGGGCGATCTCGGTATTTCCGGCCGATCTTGCGAGCGTAGCCTTCATAGCCGCGCACAGTCTGGCGGGCGATATTGAAGACACGGCGAACACTGTCGGCATCTTCAGGCGCGGCGCGGAAGACGCGCGAAAACACCATGATTTCCTGATCCGATACGGTGCCGTCAGCTACGGCAAGCTTTGCACCGAGCCCCACGACCGCCGCAGTAAACCCGACATCATTCGGATCTGGCGCGCACGCAAAATCAGCCCCGTCGGCAAGCATGCCGTCAGAGTTGTCAGGATCGAACAGGCGCCGTCCGCCCTCAAGCACTCGGGTCCACAAAGACATCTCGGGAAATTCTATACCCTATTTTGGCAATTTTGGGAGCGCGGCATGCTGACAGTTGCGTGAAGTCCTGCTCACACTTCCAAAGATGAATTCTTTTTTAGATTCTGATCCTCCGGGACGGACGACCCGTAAAGGGTGGCATCGATGGATATGGTTCCATCGGAAAATTTCTGAATTGGGACACCCCTAATCATGAAACGTCTTCTCACGCTCACCGCTGCTTTCGCCTTCCTGGCCGCCCCGGCCCTCGCAGAAACCTGTCAGTATTCCAAGGATCGCATGGCTAGCCATGTCGAGGCCGAGCTCGTCAAAGGCGAATGGTCCAAGATGGATATCGTCGACACCGCCGCCGAAGCTGGCCAGTTCAACACGCTGCTGGCTGCCGCGACTTCAGCTGGTCTGGTCGATGCCCTGAAGGGCGAAGGCCCGCTTACCGTGTTTGCGCCAACGGATGCTGCCTTCGCCGCCCTTCCCGAGGGTACGGTCGAAACCCTGTTGATGCCGGAGAACAAGCACCAACTTGCCGACATTCTCAAACTGCACGTGATCGCTGGCAGCAAGGTGACCTCTGACCAGCTCGCCGGAAAGACTCTGACCGCAAGCACGTTGAATGGCGACGTAGCAATCAATGGCACCGACGGCGTAACGGTGAATGGCGTCACCGTCGTGAAAGCCGATGTCATGGCCTCCAACGGTGTCATCCATGTGATCGACCAGGTCCTTCTGCCCAAAGGCTAAGGTGATCTGCAAATCGAAGCGATGCTGAAGGCCTGCCCACATATCGGGGGCGGGCCTTCTCTACTTTGACTGCGCCTCAACCGAGGCTCTCAAGGCGGCGATCTCTGATCGCATCTCCTGTATTGCCGAAAGGACGGCGGCGCGCTCCTTCTCGGCGGTCATGAGTTCACCTTCCAATTCTCCTTCGATTTCGTCGAGTCCCTCCTCGATGATCGCCTGTTGTTCGGCCGCGAGCGAATCCACAATCAGGGCGATGAACAAGTTGAGAATGGCGAAGCTGGCGATGAAGATGAAGATCAGGAAGAACATCCAGGCATAGGGATTGCCATCATCAATCACTTTCTGGACAACTTCGAACCGCCAGCCATCCATCGTCATGACCTGGAAAAGTGAATAGGCCGAACGCGGCAGATCCCCGAACAGTTCGGTGACCTCTTCATTCTCGGTATTGCCGTACATGTTGGTCGCCATTACGGCGGCAACATATGTGATCAGCGCCAGCACTGCGAAAATGGCGCCCATGCCCGGCAGGGCCTTCATCAGCGCCTCGGTAATCCGGCGCATCATTGGAACGATATGCAGCAATCGGAGAATCCGCAGGACCCGGAGCGCACGCAATACGCCGAATGCCTGAGTTCCTGGTATCAGCGAAACGCCAATGACGATGAAGTCAAACCAGTTCCAACCCCGCCGGAAGAATTGCAACCGATAGACTACCAGTTTCAGCAGGATCTCGACCGCAAAGACATATGTGATCGTCTGGTCAACTGCGTCGAGCGACGCGACAAGGCCCGCAGGCAGTGTCTCGCGATAGGTCAGCACGCCAAGAATCACGGCGTTCACGATGATCAAGGCGATCACCAGATGCCGGAACCACGGCCGCTCGATCACGCGCTCCAGCGCAGAATTATGGGTTTCAAAATCGAGTGTTGCGCGTTTCATGGTCTGTGCCGGCTCCCCTTCGGTCGTGAGGCCACACGGCGTTTTGCCCGTAACTGGGCCGACTGCCAAGGCTTGGAATGGCTTATGTCGGCGTCATCGCAACCCGTTAGTCCGCTGACGTGGTTGTGTCGGAAATGATCACCCAACCGCCATCAATCTTGCGCAGGACAAGCGTGTACAGTCCGGACGGATTGTCGCCTTCGACTTCGAGCATCCAATGGCCATGTGCGATGGCGGCATCGGGCGACAGAATTTCAATCTCATAGTCGGACGTCACCAGCGTGCCCATTTTTTCAGGCGTATCGTAGCGTGTTTCATAGCGTTGAAGCGTTGCGTCCCACCCGCGCGCAATGTTGCCGCCAGACGCAAAGCGCAAGTCGGGAGACTTCCAATATCCGTCCATGAAGGCGGGTATATCACCGCGATTCCAGGCTGCGTCTTGCGCCTCAAGCATCGCCGTGATGGCTGCCTCCTCCTGAACTTCCAACGCGACGCTCACCCCAGCCGGTTGGGCCGAAACAGTCCCGCAGGCCGATATGGCAAGGGGCATGACGAACGCAATCAGGGCTGAACGCATGAGACTTCCTCCAGTATTAATGAGATTTACCCGGCCGATACCGACCGCTTGAGATAGGTTTGACGGCCCCACTCTATGGCACTGAGTACGACCGCAACACCCCCAAGCCAGAAGGTAATGATGAACACGTCATAGAACCCGTTCTGTTCAATCATCTCGCCCAGCCAAGGTCGGCCCAGCGTGCCGATCAGCATTGTGAGCGAGGCCAGCAACGCATACTGAACGGCGGCAAAACGCGGATTGACCACTGATGTCAGATAGGCCGTCATTGCGACGAGCGCGAAGCCGCCTGCAATGTTCTCGGCAAAGATCGTCACCATCAGGCGCGCCATGCGCTGGCCCTGGTCAGAGGCAATTGCCACTTCCTCAGGCTGGAGTTTTGCGGCCCAATCCGCAAAGGTGATCAATGGTGCATCAAGATGGGTGAACGCCAGGAAAGCATCAACCGTCACCGCGCCAGCCGCCAAGTCCGCATAAAGCAAATTGGTCGCCGCCGCGACGATCCCACCAACAAAAAAGACTGGCATCCGGCCGAGCAGCGCGATCAGTGTCGCGCCGATGAGCGAGCCGAGAATGGTCGCCACAACACCGAAGAATTTCGAGGCGATGGCTACATCGTCGAGCGTATGTCCCAACGCATCAAGGTCTGCGCGCAAATAGAAAGGATAGGCAAACGAGCCCCAGACCGCATCGGTGAACCGGTAGGTCAGTGCCAGTGCGAGCACGAGAATGGTCCACCAACCGAGCCGGGAAATGAGCTCCATCAATGGGTCGAAGATCGCCCGAAACAGGGTGGCCAACAGCTTGTCGCCGCGACTCTGTCCCACCACCAGCAAGGGCGCCTCTGTTGCAACAGCCTTTTGTGTGAACACCAGCAAGGCGGCAACGACGGCTGGCAGGACCACGGTCAGCAAGACAATGACGGGCCCCTGTTCGGAAACGAACACCCGCGAGGATATGTCTGCGCCCAAGGCCAGTTTGCGCACGACGAAAGTGCCGATCATCGTGAAGCCGATGAGCCAGCTGAGTGCGACGACGATCACGGCCGGAAGAGTAACTTTTCTGCGCAGCGACGGCAGGAAACTCATACGGCTCGTATCAGGGCGGGAAGAAGATTCCGGTTCCGGCGCGAGCAAACTGCCCAGCACGGTCAACGCAATGAACACCGACATCATCACATAGGATACAGTCCATCCGACACGTGCGGCCACCAGCAAGGCGAGAAAGCCGGAGATGAAACCGCCGGACTTGTAGCCGAACTGGTAGAGGGCGGACATGAGGTCCTTGTCCTCTTCAGAGCGCGCCACTTCGATCCGCCAGGCATCAAGGATCAGATCATGGGTCGGTCCAATGAGCGTGATCACGAAACAGATCAGCGCCACGAGGCCAATATTTTCCGGTGGATTGCTAAAGGCCAGGATGATCAGCAGCAAAGCGATCACGGATTGGCACACGATCAGCCAGGATCGGCGTCCCCCGATGCGCAGAAATGGTACGTTTCGAGCGCGGCCAAACATGGGCGCCCAGAGATATTTGAACGAGTAACCCAGAGAGACCAGCGCGAGCACACCGATCGTGTTTGTGTCGACGCCTTCCTGAGTGAGCCAGGCCGACAAGACACCAACCACCGCGCCATATGGTATGCTGGCAGCAAATGACAGGATGAGCATAGCCGCCATGCGGCGATCCTTCAGGGCCTTCAGCGCGCGGACAGCGCGCGATGGCTCGCGAACTTCAGGAGGCGTTGGCACTGAGGTGTCGCTCATGCAGCGCCTTCGTGCCGGACCGGCGCGCTCGTCCAGTGCAGCGCAAGGCGACGGAGTGCCTCGGCATCCAGAGGCTTGGCAGCCACGCCGTTTGCGCCAGCCGCGCGCGCCTGTCGCTCGATGTTCGGATTCATTTCCGCAGAGACAGCCAGCATCGGAACGTCCGACCCGTTGTCGCGAATGCGGCGCATGGCTTCAAAGCCATCCATGACTGGCATGCGCAAATCCATCAGGATGAGGGCGATGTTCATTTGCGTTGCAGTCTCCACAGCTTCGCTTCCGGTGGAGGCTACAGTGACGGTAAAACCGGCCGATTCCAAGGCGCGTCGTGCGATCAGTGCATTTACCGGATTGTCATCGGCAATCAGCACATGCCCTGCCCCTGTCTTCTGCTCCGGCTCGTCTATCGCCTGCTCACCTGATTGGACGACATAGACACGTTCTGCAATCGAGGATGCGCGCAGCGGTCTTACCAGCCAGCCTGTGCAGCCCAGACTCCGAAACCGCTCGATCGCGCCACGGTCTTCGGGACGCAGGACCACCAGGGTTGGACGCTGGCAGGCAAATTCTCTGACGAGCTTTTCGCGTAAATCAGCGCCAATCAACAATATATCGACGTGACCGGGCACACGCCCCGCGACTGGGTCGATCAGAAAAGGCCTGGCCTCGGACCCGGAAAGCGCAGACGCGGCTGCAAGCGTGGTGGCGGCCGGGAGACCGACGAGGCCAACGGTCATATCGAGTTGCGGCAGGTCATGCGTGGACGGCATGTCTGCACGTGCCAGGGGCAGGAATATCTTGAAGGCGGTGCCCAGGCCGGGAGCACCATCAATGTCTACCCGTCCACCCAGCAGCTCCGTCAGCCGCTTGACGATGGCAAGGCCAAGCCCGACTCCGCCATCATTGAAAGCATCCTGCGTGGCCGATTGTTTGAACGCGCTGAACAATTGCACGCGATCCGCTTCAGCTATGCCGGGGCCGGTGTCGATGACACGGAATTCGAGCCCATCCGTTCGAGCCGCGATATCCAGCAGGACCGAACCCTGGCGCGTGAACTTGAGGGCGTTGCCCACCAGGTTAAACAAGATCTGTCGTATACGACCTGCATCGCCGGAATAGGTCGGCATCGGCAAAGGCTGCGCGCGAACAGCAAGGTCGAGCCCTGCCGCATGCGCACGCGGGCTGAGCAGTTCGATCACTTCACGGCCCAGCCGCACCGGGCAAAAATTTTCGACTTCCAGTTCCACTGCAGACGCATCGAGCCGGGCATAATCCAGCACATTATTAAGCAAATCGAGCAGGCGCCCGCCGCTCATCTTGATCGCCTCGGCATATTCGCGCTGCGCTGGGGCCAGTTCGGTCTCAAGCAACAGGGAAACTGTGCCGAGAATACCGTTCAGGGGCGTGCGAATTTCATGACTCGCCGTTGCCAGGAAGGTGTCTTCCGGCTTGGCGGGATTTGCGGGAGGCTTTTGTGAGTCTGTCATCGGGCAGCAGACTTATCGCAAAGCCTTTAGCATTCATTTAACCGACCATGCTCCCGGCTGCAGCGCCGCGCGCCGCAGATACGGCTGGCTCGGGCATGCCCGGCGGACGATGCCGATAGGATAGTGCCTCAGCGACATGAAGCCGCCGCACGCCGTCACAACCCTCAAGATCTGCAATGGTGCGTGCCACTTTGAGCACCCGGCTGTAGCCCCGCGCGGTCAGTTGCAGCCGCGAAGCGGCATCCGCCAGCAAAGCGGCACCAGCCTCATCAGGCGCTGCCGACTTTTCCAGTTCGGAAAGAGGCGTGTCGGCGTTAACCGATCGGATCGTGTCACTTGCCATATGCCCCAGCCGCTCTGTCTGGATGTCACGCGCCCGGGCGACGCGCACGCGAACTTCTTCAGAGCCTTCCGAGGGCGGCGGCAGCGCAAGATCAACGGCGGTAACTGGTGGCGTGTCGTAGTAGAGATCGATCCGGTCCAGGAACGGACCGGACAAGCGGGCCTGATATTGCTGTGCACAGCGGGGACCCCGCCGACAGGCGGCTGCGCCGGGCCCTCCCCCACACCGGCATGGATTCATGGCAGCGATCAGCTGAAACCGCGCCGGATACCGCACATGCCGGTTGGCCCGCGCCACCACGGCTTCGCCCGCCTCAAGCGGCTGTCGCAAACTGTCGAGCACCGTTGCGGGGAATTCCGGCAATTCATCAAGAAAAAGCACGCCATGATGCGCGAGCGAGACTTCACCGGGCTTGGCCTTGATTCCGCCCCCGACCAAAGCAGCCATGGAGGCCGAATGGTGGGGCGCGCGAAAGGGTCGTCTCCGCGAGAGGCGTCCGCGCTCCAACAGGCCCGCAATCGACTGAATTTGCGAAACTTCCAGCAATTCCCGCGCAGATAATGGCGGCAATATGCCAGCCAATCTTTGGGCCAGCATGGACTTCCCCGACCCAGGCGGGCCGCAAAAAAGGAGATTGTGCCCCCCGGCGGCTGCAATTTCGAGTGCGCGCTTGGCACCTTCCTGACCTTTCACATCGCGCAGATCCGGCCCGGCGGGCGGGGTTGCCAGCTCGCCCGGCTGCGGAGGGCTGATAACAGCGCGGCCAGTAAAGTGATTGATCAGGGCAATCAGGCCTGTTGCGCCAATAACACTGCCGCCTGCCCAGGCCGCTTCAGCGCCGCAAATCTGTGGGCAGATGAGTTGTAAATCCATCCCTTCAGCGGCCATGGCGGCTGGCAGGACCCCGAGCGTTTCGCCCAGCGCGCCATCAAGCGAAAGTTCTCCAATGGCCGCGTAGGCCTCCAACTGGTCTGGTGGGATCACGCCCATCATGGCGAGCAGGGCAAGCGCGATGGCGAGATCATAATGGCTGCCTTCCTTGGGAAGATCAGCGGGGGCGAGGTTCACGATGACCCGTTTCGGCGGGAGTGCGAGCCCAAGGGAGGCAAAAGCAGCCCGGACACGTTCACGGCTCTCGCCAACCGCCTTGTCCGGCAAGCCGACAATATGAAACGCTGGCTGGCCGCCGGTCATCTGGACCTGCACGTCCACGGGCTGGGCGTCTACGCCCTCAAATGCAAACGTCGTAACCCTGCAAACCATCTCCAACCCCTGTCAGCATGGGGCAAATGGTTAACAGAATATTGCGAACAAATAAAGAACGAAATTCCGAAAAGTTGAACCTGCTTTATATCAGGCGTCGAGCATGACCGCGCTAAGCGCTTCATCCAACACTTCCAGACCGGCGCCCTTACGCACGGCTTTCTCAGAGAGTGTTCGCCGCCAGAGGCGCGCGCCGGGCTGTCCGTTAAAGAGGCCCAGCATATGACGGGTCATCGCATGCAACCCGACGCCCTCTTCCAGACGCGCTGCCATATAAGGCCGGTACGCGTCGAGGGCTACCTCTGGTGAGACAGGCTCGCCGACCCCGAACAATGCGGAATCCACCTCGCCCAGCAGGGCTGGGGATTGATAAGCGGCACGCCCCAGCATGACGCCATCAAAAGTATCGAGGTGGTCGCGGCAAGCCTCGATTGTGGTGATGCCGCCATTCAGGATAATGGTCAGGTCAGGCCGCACGGCCTTCAGGCGCGCCACAAGGTCATAATCAAGCGGCGGAATATCGCGGTTCTCCTTCGGGCTCAGGCCTTTAAGCCAAGCCTTGCGCGCGTGAACGGTGAAAACCTCGCAACCTGCTGCGCTGACTTTCTCGACAAAATCAAACAGAGTTTCTTCCGCTGGCAAATCATCAATGGCGATGCGGCACTTTACCGTGACCGGGATGGACACGCGGGCTTTCATGGCGTCAACGCACGCGGCTACTTCGTCCGGCCGCGCCATCAGGCAAGCTCCGAACGCGCCTGATTGAACTCGGTCGGACGGGCAGCCGCAATTGATATTTACCTCGTCATAGCCGAACTGCTCGGCAATGGCGGCCGCTTCGGCGAGCTTTGCCGGCTCGTTGCCACCCAGTTGCAGGACGACGGGATGCTCAGCTTCGGAGAAGCCAATCAAGCGGCCGCGGTCTCCATGGATGACGGCATCAGCCGTCACCATTTCAGACCAGAGCAGCGCATGTTTCGACAGGCTCCGATGGAACATGCGGCAGTGCCGGTCCGTCCAGTCCATCATGGGCGCGATCGAAAACTTGTAGGAAAGGCTGGATGGCATAGTCAATGTCAGGTCCGGAAGTGCATATACGGGCTCGTTCCGACTTCTAGCGGAAACAAGCGGTGTGTGTATATTCTTGGCTGTAATTGGATCATTTCCCGCGCTGATCCGGTATATCACTTGCAGCCTGACTGATATGATCCAACTCGACATTCCCTCATCTCAGACCCGCACGCCGGAGCAGCCGAGCATCTCGGCGTATATTCTGGATCATTCGGAGGTACAGACGCAGTCATCGGTCCTCACAAATACCGAGTACGCGCGCCTTGGAAAGTTGTTCGATCCAGACATACGTCTTGATCTGGAACGCTCATTCGCAGCTGTGCGAACCGGCCTTTCAAATCATCTCGGCCAAGCGAAGGCGGATATAGTTCTCGAACATGATACGCTCGGGGCGCCTTCCCTGCGAAATATGCGGGAACTGTATCTGTCGATTTCTCGCACCGGGGGCTGGTCTGCCTTCGCCACCTCTCATGACAAAGCGGTCGGAATTGATATCGAAAAGGTTCGCGACATCGATTGGCGACAGATGCTACCGATGATGTGTTCGGCTTCGGAGCGAAAGATATTCAGCGGTATCGCTGACGACGATCTCCTCCCATTCTACAGGCTGTGGACGATCAAGGAGGCCATCATGAAAGCCGCCGGTCAGGGATTCCGCATGGGGGCACCGACGATCAACCTATCCGCAAGCCTCATCCTTGGTGAGACTTCCCAGGGACAAGTATCGCATACGGATCGAATATTCGACATTTCGTGCTTCCTGCACGGAGACATTGTCACTTGCGTCGCGGGCGAGTGCGCCTAGCCTTTGTCCACCAGCGCAAGGCTGTAGGGACCGACTTCGTAAACACGCAGGCCATCCCGCCACAGGCTTCCTCGTGCAGTGACCAACCAGCCCTTGTCGCGTTTCTCTATGGAAACAATCTCCATTACGGTAACGACTTCTTTCTTGTCGGGTGTCACCTGTCCGCGATAGCTCCATTTGAACGGTGCGCCGGTCGCAATGGTTTCAAAGTGCGGGTCGCTCATGCCCTCATCCAGTCCCTTGAGCAGAATGGCGCGCGCCAGCAACTGTGCGAGCGCATCAAGGCCGAGCGACCCCGGCTGGACCGGATCCTGATAGAAGTGCGCCTTGAAGTACCACGCATTCGGATCAACTGCTTGGCGGCCCCGGATCAGACCAAGCCCGGCCTCTCCGCCGGTCGGGTTGAAATAGTCGACCGCCTCCAGCATGCGCATCTTGCCGCCTGCAAGGCGCTTTTCAATCATGCGCGTCTTCACTTTTTCGCCCGGCAGGTCGAACGCAGCAGAGAAATGCGGCTTGGCCGACAGGCCGGCCTGGCGCACCAGCGCGGCAGCTGGAAAGAATCCGAACTGGGTCGTCAGGTCCAGGACAGGTTCGCCTGAGGCTAGCGTGACCACAACGCTGAAGGTCACAATGGTCATCGGTCCGACACGTGAGAAGGCCGTCAACTCGCTCTCAACGACCATAGTCCCATCGTCTGGGCTGAGCTCGCGATGCAGGACTCCATCGCCTTCGAGATTTCGGAATTTCAGATTACCGGACAAGGCAAAACCGCAATGGCTGGCGAGCCACCCACACGGCTGCAGCGCGATCTCCGACAGGACGGCGAAGGGCATGGCCCCATTCCTGTTGTCCTCGAAATACCAGGCATCCGTAGGAATGTCGTATTCGGCGCGAACTTTTGCGCCAACTTCCTGCACGCCCGGCCGTGTGGACACGTCGATGACCCGCGTCATCATGTGATATGGCTCTTGCGGCAGTCTGGGTACGATGCCTTCGGAATCGAACCGATCATACATTTCGCCAAAGGCCGCCGATGGCGCACCATTGGCGCAATCTAGCAGCGCATCATGGTCACCCCGACTCTCCCCCATCGGCCCGGTTCGGATTGGTGCTTCGGCGACGCGTGGTGCTGGCCAATCACGGCGCAGGCGCAGGCCGAAGCGCGGGCAATAGAACACCTTCTTGCCGTCACTGCTTGCAAGAAGGGACGCGTAAATTTCCGGGGTTTCTCCATCGATGATCTCATCGATGAAGACCTCATAGGTCACCTCGTGGTCCGTATCCGGAATGACCTGCCCCCGGCAGACGAATTGCGCCATATGGCCCGGCATCGGTTCGAAGACATACCCGTCACGTTCGGTCAGCAGGCCCGCGGCCGCTGCATAGAACTCCAGTGTCTGTACGGCGGCCTCAGCCATCAGCGTCCCCGGCATGCAGGGGTCATTGTGGAAATGACCCTCATAGAACCAGGCATCGACCGGCACATGCGCGCGGGCTTTCAAATATCCCCTGCCCCACGGCCCGCCATGGGGGTCAAAGGCTTCGACATCATCGAAGAGAGCCAGCCTGTCGTCCGGCAGACGGATCGGACGTGACTGCGCGGCCACCAGTTCGAACCCGTCGCCAAAGCACGCCCAGGCATTGCCGACCCGGTAAGCGTCCAGATCTCTGGCACTGAAAGCTCGCTTCCGGCTCGCGCCCTCGGCGGCAAATGGCGTGGGGTCTGCGGTAGGCGGTGCATCCTTGGCGGGATCCCACATGACGCCCTTTCCGGAGGCAAGTTCGTCATCGCTGAAGAAGCCGGCCTGACCGTTTCGCACGGAGAAGACGCGGCGGTCGCCCGCCATACAATCATACTGGAAGAAAAACATGCGGACACCGGCGAGTGTCGCGTGCCCGGTGATCTCGATCTGGAAGTGTAGCGTCTCACCGGGCTCTGGCAGGCCGCCCTCATGGAATGTGATTTCGCACCCCAGAAGGCGATAGACCCGGTCATCCTGGTTCTTGAAGTCCGCCCCCATCCAGCCGATCAAGGTCAGGTCAGCTTGCCCGCTTTCGATCAGCGGACCGGGTCGGATCCGGCCATCATGGATGAACCATTGATCCGGCTTCAAATCGGTCTCGGTCCAGATGATGCCGGTACTCTCGACTCCGGCCTCTGCATCGATTCCGGTGATCCGGTCGACGAGCAGCAAAGGGGGCGCTGGCAGGCGCACCTGACGAGCATATTTGTCCTGCGGTTTGAATGCGGCGCCGAAGAAGTCAGACATCTTCTCACGCGTGGATTTCTCGATCTCGGGATAGTTCCAGTGCGGTCCTGCGGGTGATCGCGGCAGAAGTGGCTCTGTTCCAGCAGTCACCTTGCGCGGCGCGGGCAGCGGTCGGTCTGCCGGCGGCGCGGGGAATGGCACCTGCGTGGTGCTGACTTTTAAATCGCATGGCGCAGGATAGTTCACGGCGGCCAAAATCGGCGCAACCGGCATCCGGCTTGTTGGGATTAGGGCCGGAACAATAGGCCTGGCGTAAGGGACATCGCGTGTCAGCGCCCAGGGCGCAGGCCGCACGGTCCTGTTGCGTCGCGCGGCGTCGAGCGCGTCTGCGACGGGCTTCATCTTGGGAGCGCGCCCGTCCGCGAACAGGAAGGCGGCGAGGTCGGCGACCTGTCCCAAGTCCGCTGTTTCAATGCGGTCGGTGGCGACCGCATTGTAGTCCTTGCCTTCAAGAATATTGCCAAGTGCTGCGGTCAGCGTGTCGCGCGGGCCAAGCTCCACAAAGGTGCGCACGCCATCTTTCCATGCCTGTTCGACCGTAGGCGGAAAATCTACTGTATCGATGGCCTGCCGGGTTAGCATATCTGCCGAGGTTTCGCTGGTCGGCTCATAGGCGGCATTGACGGCATTGGCGTAGAGACGCACCCCGCCCCCATCATGCATCTTGCGTGTATGCAGCTTGCGCCACGTCTCCGCGAAGGGTTGCATGGCCTTGGCATGCACAATCAGATGCTGGTGCATCTTTGCGCCGCTGCCAGGCCCAAGAGATTCGCAGATCTTGCGACAGGCCTCAGCCGGGCCACCGATCATGCAGTCTGTTCGCGAATAGATGATCGTAATCTCGACGCCGGTATGTTTGGCGACTTCACGCTTCACGGCATCAACCGGCGCCTGGACACGCCAATTGGTCCAGTCCGCCGGGACGTTCGGGCCCCACGCCTCTTTTGCCGTTTCGAACTCGCCGCCGATATGGCGCTCATACATGGCGGCATCGGAAATCTCGTCCAGCAGAGCGCCGGGATCACGCCAGAAGCCGAAAGCGAACAGCGCGTTGCTCTCGCCAAGCGACAGGCCGAGCGCCGCATCCGGCTTGAGACCGAGAAGGTCCAGCAACAGGATTGCGTGTGCCTGGCTCATCAGCGTGCCAGCGCACAATTGTTCAAATTCCGTTAGGCTTGCCTTGGCGAGCAGTGGGGCGATCTCGTCCGCCTTGTCGAGTTTGGCGAGACGCTGGCGCAATTCCGGGAAGGCCGAGAGCAGACCACGTCCCATGCGGGGATAAACGGCCGCAGATCCAGTGAACATGAAGGCGAGTTCGCCCTCAGGCTTGCCTTCGCCAAAGTGGACGCCGTCGCCGACAGGGGCTTTGCCCTGCTCCAGCATTTGCTGCGCAGAATCCAACTGTTCCGCGAGCGCTTCCTCAGTGGGCGCCACTATCGCAATACGGCATTTGCCCCTGCCCCCGGCCTTGCCGGATGCCATGCGCGCGGCGAGCGTCGCTTTGTCTTTTGCCGAGGCCCAGAACAGGAAGGGTGTGGGCCGCAGCGCATCTGGTATGGGCACCGCATCCGCAGGATCGAATGTGACGGAGCCAATGGTGTTGAGCTGCGTTGCTGCAACCGAGATGTCGACCGGAAGAGACGTTTCCCGTATGTCCGGCACCGCGCCTTCCGCCGTCAGCACATGCCCCCGTGCGCAGAGCTGCGCTTGCAGGGCCAGTTCGAACACGACCGAGGCGCAAGGAGCCTTGCCGAATACGCGATTTATGACGCCTGTTTCGGACGCTCCGCCCTTAGACCAGTTGACGTCATGGAGAGACCCGAAGTTCCGATTCGATGCGGCTTCAGCGTCGTCTTTTCGCTTCAGGACGATGGCCGCAGCTTGGTCACCAGGTCGCACTGTAATGCCGATATCTGCGAGCGCAGCGGCACGAACCGGTTCGGTCGCAAAGTCTGCTGCGGCCACGATGGCCATATCCAGCTGACCCAAGCGCAGCGCTTCGACGGCGAGGTCCAGCGCGGCAAGGCCGGAAGCCGCCTCGGCAGACACCGAGAACCCCATGCCCTGGAAATCATGCGCATAGGTCACGCGATTGGCGGTCATGTTCGCCATGGCACCTAGAACGGTGGCTGCATGAAGCGGTGGCGCAATGAGGGCCTGCGCAGTGGCAAGCTCCTCGGAGTTCCGGGATAATCCTGCCAGATTTGCCAAGCGTTCTCTTAACAGCCAACGCGCCGAATCTGACGCACAGCCCATGCCGGTAAAAATGCCCACCCGATCGGATGCGACAGGCTTTACCGATTGCAGCGCTTCTTCCACCACATCGACAATGGCGAGCTGCTGAGGTTCCGCCTCAAGCAAATCCGTTGGCGGAGTTCGCGCAGTCTTCGGATCTGCGCCCACCTTTCGGCAGGCTGTGGCAGGCTTTATCGGCTGGTTCATGATGCGGCGCGTGACGGCGTCCGCCCCGCGGTCAGAACCCGCCAGCAGGCCTGTCCCGCAGATCACGATGTCCTGCTCGGACAGCTTGGCCTCCCGCGCCTCAACCAAATCCGATTCCGGATCATACTGGTCGAGGATCAGATGCGCATTGTTGCCGCCGAAACCGAAATTGCTGATAGCTGCGCGGCGAATTCCGTTACGCGGCTCCCACGGTGCGGCCTCCCCCAGAACTTTCATACCGTTCCGGCTAGCAACTTCGATCAGGTTACCTCTAATCGGTGTAGGCGGCAGGGCTTCGCGCTTGAACGCTTCGGTCAGCTTGAGGAGGCTGGCCAGGCCCGCCGCCGTGATGAGATGCCCTGTATTGGCCTTCAGGGATCCGATGGCGAGATTTTTGTTGCCTGCGAACATGTCCGCCGATGCCTGAACCTCGACACCGTCACCAGTCGGCGTGCCGGTCGCATGGCATTCCAGATAGGACACGCTCTTCGGATCCACGCCCGCCATTGTGTATGCGCGCGTCATGGCTTCAGTCTGGCCCTCGCCGGACGGGGCGAGCAAACCCTTGCGCCGACCATCATTCGAGAGGCCGATGCCCCGAATAACACCGTGAACGACATCCTTCTTCTTCACATCAGACAGACGTTTCAGGACAACCGAGACCGCTCCTTCAGATGGCACTAATCCGTCTGCGCCCTTCACGAAGGGTCGTGACTGGCCGGTCGGGCTGAGTGCCTTCAACGCCTCGAACCCGATATGGAGGATCAGATTGTCGGCCGCGTTGACGCCGACAACGACGGCGCAATCAATCGCCTGCGATTGAAGCCGTCGACAGGCGATCTCCAGCGCATAGAGCGATGAGGCGCACGCCGCATCAAGCGAGAATGCTGGACCGGACAGGCCGAGCGTCTGAGCGATCAGTTGGGGCGGAAGAGAAGCAGTGAACGTCGCAAGCGGTTCCGAAAGCGCCTGCCCCGCCCAATGGCGTGCGGCATAGTCTGCATGCGCCGCGCTTGGGTAGGAAAGATTGGCCACAAAGACACCTCCGCGGTCCTTTCGGACCTTCGGACGACGTGCGTTGCTCCACGCATCCAACGCGGCATGAACGGACCAGGCGCAAACCGGGTCGATCCTAGCAGCTGCGCGCCACGCTTCCGGAATACGATCCTCATCGAAGATATCCTCGAATCCTTGCACCGTTCCGGATACATAGTTTCGGGAAGCTGCATCTGCTTCCGAAAGCCCAAGCCGCTCAGAAGGCACCGGGCCGTAGACCACGCGCTTGTCAAAGACGAGATCGCCAAGCTCCGCCGGGCTCATGGCCCCCGGCAGCACGCAGCCCTGGCCGACAATAGCAATCGGCTCAAATCGGCAATCACCCGTCATCCTGCCCACTCATCCCCGATCAATAGTTCGATTTCTTGCCTGTCTCCCTGAAGAATCTGGTCAGCAAAGATGCGCGCGCCATCCTGAAGGCCAATCAACGAAATGCCGCGTGTTGCGAAATGTCCCGCCAGTGTTGCGTCGACCATGCCGCCATCCCAAGGGCCCCAACAGAAACTCTTGACGATCGCGGCGGGCAGTTGCGTTGCGAGCTTCCGCGCAACGGCGCCAAGCCAGGCATTGGCCATCGCATAGTCGCTCTGCCCCGTATTGCCGAATACGGCGGAGGCGGACGAAAACAGGCCGACATGGCGCAGCTGCGAAAGGTCGATAGCGGCGATCAGGTTTGCCAAGCCTTCGACCTTCGGCCCGAAGACATATTCCACATCTTCTCGCGTCTTCTTCAGGGCAAGCCCATCTGCCAGCACCCCTGCCCCATGCACGAGGCCAGTAATCGGCCCGCACTCAGCCGTAATCTTCTGAACGGCGGCGAGAACGCTGTCGCGATTCGACATGTCTACCTGCAAATAGACAGCCCCCGCCCCTGCCGCCGCGATGACGTCCAGCGTGTGACGAATTTCCTGTCCTGCCAGCAGCGCGCGCGCCTGACGATCAATGGAAGGCAAGGCAGGCTTTTCGCCGCGCGCCTTGGCTGCGGAGATCAGCGCACCCCGGACAAGTTTCACGTCGCTTGTTGGCTGCAATCCTTCTGGCCAGGGCGTGATGCCGGACCGGCCTGCCAGAACAAAGGTCGATCCCGCTTGTCGACGCGCCAGTTCGGATACGCAGGCTGCGGTCACACCGCGCGCACCTCCCGGCACAAACCAGACGTTTGCATCTGTTGGAGCGGCCTGCACCAGCCCAGGTGCGGCGCCGATCTCCATCACCGAAGTACCCGTCGCATCAAGATCTGCCTCGGGAGCATTGGAGGCGACGGCGCTAAGGACCAGTTCAGCCTGTGCGTTCAGCGACACGCCAGCAGGAAGTGACCACGTTACTATGGACCGATCAGGCCATTCCTGACGGAGTGTACGCGAGAGGCCTTTCAGACCGCAAAGCTGCGCAAAACCGCCAGCGCCCGCATGCTCCAGAATCACAATCCGGGCACCGCTCGCATACAGCCGCTTACAAATGTCCAGAACCTGCCAGTGTCGTTCCGTTACCGGCAAATGCGAAAGGCCTTCGGTTACGATCACCGATTGAACACCCTGAACGCTATCGCCCAGAAGGTCCGCCTGAGCACCTCGTCCGGTGAGCGCCTGAACCAGTTCGGTTGCGATCTCCAATGCCCCAGCCGATACGGCAAACGGCCCCCATGCCGAAAGGTCCTGAGCGGCCACCCAGGGCTGCGCAGACCCGGGCGAGACTACCCGAACGAAACTCTCATAGGTGGGAACCGGACCGGCCGGCGGGCCGGGACGGGAGAGCGCAGCGGGCGCCCCGCCGCCCCTTACGCAAAAAAATCTGCGATGGCCCGGATGGTGCGAAGGTCCGCCAGCACTTCGGGATCGACTTCCGGCAATTCCGGATGCTGGTCACGCAGGGCCGACAGGATTTCGACCTGCTTGATCGAGTCGACCCCAAGTTCTCCTTCGAGGTCCATGTCATCTTCGAGCATGTCTTCCGGATAGCCGGTCTTCTCCGCGATCAGGGCCCGGACCGTGTCGGCCGTAACGCCGCCATTGGACGAGGCCGTCACAGCCGCCGGAGCCGCACTCATTGCTGGTGCAGGCGCCGAGGCGACACCCGACGCGTCGATCATGCCCGCAATCGCGGCAATCGTGCGCAACTCCACGAGCTGTTCCGGATCAATCTCTGGCAGGCTTGGCATGCGTTCGCGCAGGGTCGACAGGATCTCGACCTGCTTGATCGAGTCGACGCCGAGTTCCCCTTCGAGGTCCATGTCGGGCTCGAGCATGTCTTCGGGATAGCCGGTCTTCTCGGCGATGATGCCGCGGACCAGGCTGATGGAATCTCCCCCTGATGCAGAGGGTGCTGGAGCCGGAGCCACCACTGGAGCAGGCTGAACGGAGGCTTGTGGCTGGGGCGCGGGTTGGGCCGCGGGTACAGGGACCGCCATCGGCGCGGGAGCGGCTGCAGACTCTACTTCACGATAGGCGCCATTTGGCTTCACATCACTGACCGAAGGCTGTGGTTGGACCGGCGCCGCTGGCGCTGGAGCAGGAGCTGGAGCTGGCAAGGCAACGGGCGCGTGAATACGTGCGGGTTCGAGGGGTGCCTGGCCCGCCATCTGGGCGGCCATATTCAGGAAAGCCGAATGCGCTGTCGACATGGCAGACATGTAGTCTGCATGGCGCTGGGAAACTTCATGCATGATCCGCTCAGAGACTGTTGCAGCGGGCGCAGCGGAGGAACGGGGCTGCACGGCGTATTCAGGGCCTTTTGAGGATGCGTCTTGGGTCATAGGACTGCCTGTCTGTTCTGGAAGGACTTTGTGCTCGGGGCGTGGGGAAGACTGCGCCTGAACGGGATTGCTGGTGGATGGGAATTGCGCGGCTGGGTTCTCCAGCACTGCTGGCCTTTCCGGATTTGATGGAGCGCGGCCTGCCGCACCATTCGCCGGAGGATAAGGCTTGTTGTAATTGCCGCCGGAAATCTTCACGGCGTGCCTGGAGGGCGCGGGCTTTGGCGGCTGGGCCGGAAGCTCTGCAAACAGGCCGGCATAGTCGAGGTCGATGCCTGAGACGCCGAGCGTTGCGATGGCAAGGAGGAACTGGTTCACGCCATTGCGGCGTTTGTGATCCAATGAGATCGCAAGATGGGGTTTGCCAGCCAGAATATGGCCGACCAACCCCGTGACCACGCCGCCAGGGCCGACTTCCACGAACACGCGGGCTCCGGCCGCATGCATCGCCTCAACCTGTTCACGGAAACGAACCGGCTGGATTAGCTGATCGGATATGAAGTCCGGAAGATCTGCGACCTTGGCGTCATATTTCTGCGCCGTAGCATTCGCAAAGACATCAAGCTTCGGCGTGCGCAGTTTCTGTTTTGCAAGCACTTTGGCAAAAGGCGGCACGGCTTCGGCAACAATCTCCGAATGAAACGCTGTCGCCACCGGCAGCATGCGAGCCTTCAGGCCAAGCGCTTCGCACTCCAGTCTTGCCTTTTCAACAATGTCTTGCGCACCCGACAGAACGACCTGGTCCGGCCCATTGTCATTGGCAAGTACGAGGCCTTGGCCGATCTTCTTCAATACCGGTGCTATTGTCGCGGAATCGGTCTGGACTGCCAACATGGCGCCCTTGGTGTTGCCCGCCGCCTTGGCCATGAGCGCACCACGCTCCGCAGCCACCGTGAGGGCCGTGTCGGAATCCATCACGCCAGCCAGATGCAGAGCCATGATCTCACCGAAGCTGTGGCCTGCGGCCATGTCTGCCTGCAAGCCGAGCTGTGACAGAAGGCCCAGCTGCGACAAGGCCACCGCTGCGATGGCTGGCTGGGCATGCTGCATTTCCGTCAGTGTCTGGGTCTGCGCACCGAAATCAACCTGATCGAAAGCCGCTGGCGGGAAGGACAATTTGTCGAGCCTCAGCTTGCCCGTGCGCTTGTGGCTGGCTGCCTGATCCCATACTGCCCGAGCCTCCGGGAACGCCATGGCCAGATCAGAGCCCATTCCGACATATTGGCTGCCCTGACCGGAGAACATGAAGGCGATCTTGCCATCCACAGGCGCATTGAATGAGGCAAAGCAATCGGCCTTGAACGGACGAATACCTACCTCCCCTGCCCGAATCTGGCTTGCGAGACTCTCCGACTTGGTTTTGAGATCGTCTGCGGTTTCAGCAATGATCGCAGCCCGTGCTGGAGCTTTCGATTCGAAGCCCGCATGTGTTTGTGAAGCGGCGTACGCCAGCGATGCGTCATCCACGCCGGATGCGCTGGCTTCTATTGCTGTGGCGAGGGCGTCGGGCGTGTCTGCGCTGAACAGGAAAAGCTCCGCCGGAAAGACCCGGTACGGCCGTATTGCGGTTTTGCCGACATATTCTTCCAGGGTCACATGGTAATTGCTTCCACCAAACCCGAATGAGCTGACTGATGCCCGGCGCGGTCGTTTCTTTGTCGTGATCCAGGGACGGGGTTCGGTGTTCAGGTAAAAAGCACTGCTTTCCTTGATGACATCCGCGGGCTCCTCAACCTTGATCGTGGGCGGAAGGACTTTACGACTGAGCGCGTTGACAGTCTTGACGAGACTCGCAACGCCAGCAGCCGCCTTGGAATGCCCCATTTGTGATTTTACGGATCCGAGCGCGCACCATGGTTCGTCTGATTTGACTTCACCGAACACGAGATGCAGGCCGTCCAGTTCTGCCTTGTCACCAGCCTTGGTGCCTGTGCCATGCCCCTCCATCAAGTCGACAGCTTCCGGACCATATCCGGCCTGAACATAGGCACGTTTAAGCGCGCGGGCCTGTCCCTCAGGAACCGGTGCATAGATCGCCGTCCCCTTCCCGTCCGAACCGCCACCCAGTCCACGAATTACCGCATGTATCGTGTTGCCGTCGCGCTCGGCATCGTCCAACCGGCGCAGCGCCAGCATGCCAATACCTTCCCCCAGCATGGTACCATCGGCACTATTCGAAAACGGTCGGCAGTCGCCCGTCGGCGACAGGGCCGGTGTTTTCGAGAAGCACATATACATCAGGATATCGTTCAGTGCGTCGACACCTCCGGTCAGGACCGTATCGCTGTCTCCGGCGCGAAGTTCGTGCAGAGCGATGCTGAGCGCCGACAAGCTGGAGGCACAAGCGGCATCCGTGACCATGTTGCTGCCGCCCAGGTCAAAGCGGTTGGCGATCCGCCCTGCCACGACGTTCCCAAGCAAGCCGGGGAATGTCGCCTCCTGCCATTCGACATAATGGTTCTCGATCCGCTCAGCGAGTGCGACAACCTCGCTTTCTGGCATGCCTGCTTCGCGCATCGCATTGACCCAGACCGGGCGCTGCAGACGGCCTGCCATATGAGCGGTCAGTTCTGTCGCCGACGCCACGCCGAGGATCACGCTGGTGCGGGATTTGTCGATCCGGCCTTCACTGTCCCGCTCGATATCCTGTAAGGTCGCATAGGCCGCGATCAATGCCAGCAATTGCGCAGTGTCGGTCCCTTCCATCGTTTTGGGCGGGATGCCGAACGTCAGGGGGTCGAAGGCAACTGGATCAATGAACCCACCGCGCCGACCGTACGTCTTGTCCTTCGCCAGTGGGTCGGAGTCATAATAGTCATCCACGAGCCAATGGCTTGATGGCACGTCGGACAACAAATCCCGCCCTTCGAAAATATCGCGCCAAAAGCCGGTCACGTCTCCCCGGCCCGGGAAGATTGCGCCCATGCCCACAATGGCAATCGGAGTGGCAGCTTTTGAGCTCATGATCTGCTGGCCTTGTCATTCATCGTATCAGAGAAACTTTCGAGGCGTGTAGGAGAACGCTGAGGGTGGCACGCCAATCCCACAGGCGCGCATCTGTCCGGCGCGTGTCAGACGCGTCGCGCCCTCCATCAGGTTCAGGGCGATCTGGCGGATTGTGCGGTTCTCGATGGGCTCCAGAAATGTGCCAGCGACCCATTCATTGAACGCACCCTGCGCCGGGCCGCACCAGATCTGGTAATCGGAAACGCGGTCAGGAGCACCATCACGTGCCCATTGAGCCCCCATGAACAAATAGCGACGCGCAACGAGCGCGAGCCGCTTGTTGCCATCGGTTTCGGCGCGGGCCGCCTCCTTTGGATTCGACTCCGTGATGAAGGTCCGCGTCTGCTCCCAAGCGCTCTGGAAGGATTCCCCGAGCACGCCTTCCAGCCAGTCGCGATCTTTCTGGTCCATGGTTTCAAAAGACATACCAGACTTGTAGAGCGCGTGCAGCTTGCGTGCCCGCATCGCGAAGAGCGTACCGCGCTTCAGCACCTGCACTTCGACGCCTTGCTCAAACATGTCGGCCGCAGGAGCCATGCCGATATCAGCCGGCCCTGCCTTGGCCAGCAATTGTCGCGCAGGTTCAGACAAGCCGGATTCTACGGCGGCCTGATTGATGGAGCCAGTCAACACATATGCTGCGCCCATCTGAAATGCTGCGGCCACGCCATGTGGCGTCGCTATACCCCCGCCCAGGCCGATACGGATCGCATTTGCGTCTATGCCTGTTTCTGCAGCGACACGGTCTCGCGCCAGGGACAACGAGGAAAAGAGCGGAGCGGCAGAACGATTGTCGGTGTGACCGCCACTGTCAGCTTCAGCGGTGATATCCAGCGCTACTGGTACTCTCGAAGCAAGTTCGGCCTGCTCGGCAGAAATGCTCCCTTCAGAAACCAACGTTTTCAGTATTTTTTCGGGCGCAGGCTGCATGAACTGGGTGGCAACTTCCGCGCGAGAGACCTTGGCAAATACGTGGTTGGCGCGCTGGACCTTGCCGTCCGCGCTGCGTGTGAGACCAAGCGCTGTATAACGGACGATGTCTGGCGAAAGCCTCATATAGGCTGAAGCCGACACCCGCCGGACTCCCATTGCCAGAAACAGATCGACGACGCGCGCTTCATAGCCCGGCTGTTGCGGAGAGTGGATCAGGTTCGCGCCCCAAGCAGTTTGCCCCGGTGCGATACCAGCCTTGATCTCGCGCACGCCTTCTTCAATGGTTTCAGGTTTCAGCCCCGCGCTGCCGTAGAAGCCAACGCATCCCGCGCGAACGGCTTCTATCACCATCTTCGGCGTCGCAATCCCGCGGGCCATTTCGCCGACGACATAGTTGAAGCGCGCGCCATGCGCTTGCGCAAAGGCTGCATCCCCCAACCATTCAGGATAAATTGCAGGAAGTGTGACAGAACGAGCGCCCTGCTCGTCCGCTCGCAGGAAACCGTCGCGAACGAATAGCCCGACATTCTCACGAACACGGTCCAGAACCTGATCCACCGACAGACTCATAAAGCCTTCCTGCTTGCTGACCCCGATTTCTTCGAGGACGGACGTGACTCGTACATTTGAACACAGATAAAGGAAACGCACCTCCTAAGACGTGTCAAAACCCTCTACTGTGTTCCGTGAGACAGACTCAGCTCTCTCCCTCCAGAAACTACTGTAAAGCAGCAGCCAATGAACGCAACCTGAAATAGATATTTTTTCAAATTCTATTCTTGGTTAATTTTTGTCGGGATATGGCACACCTGCCAAGCGCCATTCTATTTGGGTGCAAAGGCAAGGCCACAGACGATCCCAGCATTCACCATAGAAATGCCACGAAATCAGGTTTTTCAGGCGGAATCGGGCTGTTAAGGGAACTATTCAATCATCCTTGCGTCCCGTTTTGGGACCACCTAGTGATCGGATAGCTATCGCCCGCATGCCTTGCATGTTAGGTGACGAAAAATGCCGATCCTGAGGCAAGAGGAACGAATTCTCGTGAAGTATCTGAGACACGTCTTGGCCGCAACGGCCGTTCTTTCACTGCCCATAGTTTCCGCCATTGCGGACAGTCGCGACCGCTCAAGCGAACCGGCAGTGATGGGCTATGTCGAGAATGTTTATGTCGGCAAGCTCGGCCTGGAGATGAAGGGCAAGCTGGATACCGGCGCTGATTCAAGCTCTGTTTTTGCCCGTGACGTCCATATCTACAATAAATCTGGCAAGGATGACTGGGTCCGGTTTCGTCTGGTCGGCAAGAATGGTCGCACAGTGCGATATGACCAGAATGTCCGTCGCTTCGCGCTGATCAAGCTGAAAACCGGCGGAACCATCCGGCGTCCCGTCATCCACTTGCCGCTCTGCATCGGCGGCGTCAGTGGACTCGCTGAAGTCAATTTGGCTGACCGCGAGGATTTCGAGTACGACTTCCTGGTAGGCCGCGAGTTCATGGCATCCCGCGTGCTTGTTGATTCCTCTTCGACATTCATCGCCGAAGGCAGCTGCGAAAAAGACGACAGTGAATAGTTTTACACATACCCGACTACTTGCGCTGGTTCTGGCCGCTATCGGTCTCGGCATATTCGCAACCAAAGTTCTGCAATTGGACTATCCCCTGACGCCCGGCGAACGGACGACCACATGGGATTTCGAAATCTACCTCGATTTCGACACGAGCAACCAACCCGTCCGACTGGAAACCTATATTCCATCGAACAGTGAAAACCGCAGGGTGTCTCAGGAGCAATTCTACAACGGCGCCTTTGGTCTGCGCCTGAATGCGCGCGAGGGTGATGGCCGGACCGCGATCTGGACTTACCGCTATCCGAATGACCGGAAAGTGCTCCGCTACCGCGCGCGCCTGCTCGGCGAAACGCTCGCTAGCCCCTTGCCGGAAAGCATGCAGCGCAAGCTGCGCCGCGCCGCGCCTGAAGCCGAGAATGACCTTGAACGGCAAGCCTTCCTGGTCTGGTCGACAGATCTGCGCCGGCGATCCGCTGACGATGAATCTCTCGCCGATCTGGTGTTGGAAGAGATATTCGTGGACGGCGATGTCGATGAGGTGGAAGCGCTCTTGTCTCCCACACTCACCCGTCAGATCGCCCGCCTTGCGCTCGCACGTGATGTGCTGACAAGTCAGGGAATTCCAGCGCGGGTCGCTAATGGTGTTTACATGGACCAGGCACGCCGACGGGCCGAAATCCGTCACTGGCTTGAATACCATGCCGATGGAGCCGATCGACGCTACTTCCCCGGCCCGGACCCCGAAGAATTTTTCACGATCTGGCATGGCACGAATGATTTTATTCGCGCGGAAGGCATTTCGGACCTGGACCTGCAAGTCAGCCTGCAGCCGGTAAACGCAGACGTGGCGGATGTCATGCAGCGCGTCGCCAAAGCAGAAGGCTCGGCCATGCAATGGTTCTCCTTCAACCGACTGCCCATTACCACTCAGCTGGTCTATCAGGTGCTCGTCACCATCCCGGTTGGCATTCTGATGCTGGTCTTCCTGCGTCAGTTCATCGGCCTTCAGACACTCGGCACGTTCATGCCCGTCCTGATCGGAATTGCGTTCCGTGAAACCGCTCTTGTGAATGGCGTGATCCTGTTCACCGCACTGATCGCGCTGGGCCTCGCTGTGCGCTTCTATCTAGAGAAATTGAAGCTGTTGCTGGTGCCGCGATTGGCGACGGTGGTTGTATTCATTGTTATCTGTATGGCTGTGATCGCCCAGATCATGGCGAATAACGGTCAGCGTATCGGTCTATCGATCTCGCTGTTCCCCATGGTCATTCTGACGATGACGATCGAGCGTATGTCGATCGCATGGGAAGAATACTCGGCTACAGAGGCCATCAAGCAAGGCATTGGCAGTCTCATGGTGGCGGCAGCATCGTATCTGGTGATGACCAACACGCATGTCGAATATCTGATGTTCAATTTCCCTGAACTGCTCCTGGTGATCATGGCGATCTGCCTGCTGATGGGGAAATATACCGGCTTGCGCCTCAGCGAGTTGATCCGTTTCCGTGAACTGGATGACCGGAAATGATCGGACGCTATCGGGCATTGCGACGTGCCGGACTGCTCGGAATCAACGAGCGGAATGTCCGGCTCGTCAATGAGCTCAATCCGAGGCGACTGATCCGGCTGGTTGATGACAAGCGCGAGACGAAGCGACTTGCGAACGCAGCCAATATTCCCACACCGGAACTCTATGGTGTGATCGCCAACCCGTTCCACATGCGCCATCTGGAATCCTATCTCGACAAGCCGGATGGCGTGGTCATCAAGCCCGCCAATGGCTCTCAGGGAAATGGGATTCAAGTGCTGATGGAGCCAATGCGTGGCGGCTGGCGCCGTTCCAATGGCCAGCGCGCCCTGCTCGAAGACATCCGTTTCCACGTCAATAATATCCTGTCGGGCATGTACAGCCTAAGCGGCCAACCGGATGTGGCGATGTTTGAGTACCGGGTGAAGTTCGACGAAATCTTCAATCCGATCTCATTCGGCGGCGTACCGGATATCCGGATCATTGTCGTGCGGGGCATTCCTGCCGTGGCCATGGTGCGTCTGCCGACCGCAGAATCTGACGGTAAGGCAAACCTCCATAAGGGCGGCGTTGGTGTCGGATTGGATCTTGTGACCGGCAAGACACTCAGCGGCATGCAGAATGGCAAAACCACTGACATCCATCCTGACACGGCAAACCCGCTGCGGAATTTCTCGGTGCCACACTGGGACACAATGCTCGAAATGGCAGCAAAGGCCTATGATGTGACCGGGCTCGGCTATCTCGGCGCCGACATCGTACTGGACAAGACCAAGGGGCCGCTCCTGCTGGAGCTCAATGCCCGTCCCGGCCTGGCGATTCAGGTCGCCAACCGGATCGGCATTCGCCCCCTATTGAACGCGACTCTGAAGGCAGACATTGAGGGCCTGGATGCACTGGCCCGTGTCGAGCTCGCCAAGAGGCTCTACCGCAACCATGTCCCGGAACCGACCTTTTAGGCCAAGTCAGAATTCATAGTCGGGCAGCGAGTTGAAAGCCAGTTTCAGCGCGTCTCCCCAACGCGAAGAGATCGCCGTGAAATAGGGGTCATTCTCTTCGACGCGTCGCTTCTCAGTGACTTTGTAAATGTCTTTTTCAATCGTCTGCAGATCAAGCGGCATCCCCACCGAGAGGTTTGCCTTGAGTGTTGAGTCAAATGAGACGTAGAGCAGTTTTACCGCTTCTTCGAACGTCATGTCCGGGCTGAAGGCTCTCAGCAGGATCGGTCTGCCATATTTGGTCTCGCCAATCTGGAAGAAAGGCGTTTCGTCACTGGCCTCAATGAAGTTGCCTTCGGGATAGACCAGGAACAGACGCGGCTCCATCCCGGAGATCTGTCCCCCCACGATGAGCGTCGCGCCGAAAGCCGCCTCTGATTCCGGCCCTCCATCGCCCTGCGTGCGGATGACCTCCTTCGCCGTGTCTCCGACCAATCTGGCAACCTGAAACATTGTATCAGCTGCCATGATACTGGGGTTTCGTTCTTCCGGCGCCTTCAGGCGCTCATCCAACAGGCTGATCACGGCCTGCGTGGTGGCGAGATTTCCCGCAGTCAAAATGGTGATGACCCGCTCGCCGGGCACCTCCCATGTGAACATCTTCTGGAACTTCGAAATGTTGTCGATGCCCGCATTGGTGCGAGTGTCCGACATAAAGATGAGCCCCCGGTCAAGCCGAAGCGCAACGCAATACGTCACTTGATGATTCTCCGATCAATATCTCGACTAACTTTACTGCTGGACTTGAATGGAAACCACGAGATTTTCCGCACCCGCGCCATAGACCAAACCTCTGATGGGGGCCGCGTCGCTGTAATCCAAGCCAGTCGCTACCTGTATGTAGCGCGCATCCGGGCTAATACCATTGGAAACATCAAACCCCGTCCATCCAAGGCCATCGACCCAAGCCTCCGCCCAGGCATGGCCGGCGTCCTGGTCCACCCTGTCCGTCATCATCAGGTATCCGCTGACATAACGCGCAGGATAGCCAAGCAGGCGCGCGACCGTGATGAATATGTGCGCATGGTCCTGACAGACCCCCTGCCCCTGCTGCAGCGCATCTTCTGCCGTGGTGCGCGAGTCTGTCTCATTGGTCCGGTAGGCAACCTTGTCCGCAATTTCCACCATCAACTCATGCAGGACGCCAATATCTTGTGACGGGCTTCGACTGAACTTGCCCGCCAATGCCCGCAATCCTTTCGCCGGCATGGTGAGTTCGGTCGGTCGCTGGTAAAGCCAGAGCGGCACAAGCTGACTGTGCCCCCCCATGACACCGGACGTGTCATGCGTCTCGACCTCACCTTTTACACTGACCGACACGCTCATGACGTCCGGCTCCAACTGAATCAGATCCACCAGATTTCCATGATGGTCGGTATAGCTTGTTTCCCAGTGCGCCCCTTCAATCGACACGTCCCAAGACAGGATTGATTGCGACGGAAGGCTGATCGGCCGTTTGCGAACCTGCTGGAGCGCATAGGACACGCCATGTTCGTATGTGTAGGTTGATGAATGATCTACGGTCAGTCGCATGTCATCACTCCGCGAACCTGAAATCTGTTTCGATCTGCGCCGAGAGGGATGCATTCCGCCTCAGGAAGTCCGACAGGAATTCGTGCAATCCGTTTTCAAACACGCTCTCAATCGTCGTGGCCGTCAAGCTCGCCTCAAGAGACTCGGCAAGATCATGGGTCCCCAGCCGTTGGCCATATTGCCGGAACAGACAATCCAGTTGGTGGGTGATCGTGTCGTAACAATAGGCCAGCGAGCGCGGCATACGTGTGTCGAAGATCAGGAAATCGGCTATCGCTCGCGGCGTGATGTTGCCGCCATTGAGCCAATGAAAAGACCGCTCTGCCGAAGCCGACCTCAGGATCATCTCCCACTGCACATTATCGAGCGACGAGCCGACCGAGGCGCTGGACGGTAGCAGGACGTAGTATTTTGTATCGAGAATGCGCGCCGTATTATCAGCGCGCTCAAACATGATGCCCAACAGGATAAAATTATAGATGTCATTGCGGAGCATAGTGCCTGTGGTCGCGCCTCTTACCTGCGCGCCCTGCTGGCGGATCATGGTCAAGATTTCTGGCAGGTCCGTCTCGGATGGCGCACGCTTCAACGCATCGCGCACGGCCATCCAGAAGTCATTGATCGCTTCCCACATTTCCCGCGTCAGCGCGGTGCGGGTCATGCGGGCATTTTCTCGCGCCGCATGCAGCGTTGACATCACGCTGGACGGATTGCTGCGATCTCGCAGAGCGAAATCGGCAACCTTGTCGCCCGTGATTGTGTCATGACGCGCCAGATAGGCATCACAACAGCCAGCAGTGACGAGCACAGATCGCCACTCCTCCTCGCCCGGTTGGGTCCGGGTGAGCGCCATGCGGAAGCCCGCCTCGACAAGGCGGCTGGTATTTTCGGCTCTTTCCAGAAGTCGGGCCATCCAGAACAGACCCGATGCAGTCCTGCCCAGCATGACTTAGCCCTCCTTCAGGACCCAAGTATCCTTGGTGCCCCCGCCCTGGCTGGAGTTCACAACGAGCGATCCCTTTTTCATGGCAACGCGGGTCAATCCGCCGGGCGTCACCTCAACACCATCAGATGAAACAAGTACGAATGGGCGCAAGTCGACATGGCGAGGTGACAGGCCAGCTTTCGTCAGCACAGGCACCGTCGAAAGGGCCAATGTGGGCTGGGCTATATAATTGGATGGCTTGGCTTGAAGCTTCTTTCGGAAGGCAGCGATTTCCTTCTTGCTCGCTGCGGGCCCGACCAGCATGCCATAGCCTCCGGAGCCGTGAACTTCCTTGACGACGAGTTCTTCCAAATTCTCCAGCACATAGGACAAGGAGTCTTTCTCCGCACAGCGCCAAGTCGGCACATTCTTCAGCAGCGGCGCTTGCCCCGTATAGAATTCGACGATGTCAGGCATGTATGAGTAGATCGCCTTGTCGTCGGCAATGCCGGTGCCCGGAGCATTGGCAATCGTAATGCCCCCAGCCCGGTAAACATCAAAGATGCCCGCCACGCCCAGCATGGATTCCGAGCGGAAATTCAGTGGATCGAGATAGTCATCATCAACTCGTCGATACAGCACATCAATGGTTTCGTAGCCTTGCGTGGTTCGCATGGCGACCCGTCCATCAACGACGCGCAAGTCATGACCTTCGACAAGCTCAACGCCCATCTGGTCCGCCAGGAAGGCATGCTCAAAATAGGCTGAATTATGGATACCAGGTGTAAGGATCGCCACCGTGGGTCGGCCCGAGGCCTGTGCCGGTGCAGACCGTTCGAGCGAACGCCGCAGCGCCATCGGATACCCCGAGACACGCTGCACCGACATCTGCGCAAACAGTTCCGGGAACATCTTCAACATGGTCTCCCGGTTTTCCAGCATATAGGACACGCCAGAGGGCGTGCGGGCATTGTCCTCCAGTACAAAGAATTCGTTGGGGCCGGTGCGCACCAGATCAATCCCGACAATATGCGTGTAAATCCCTCCCGGTGGATCGAAGCCGATCATTTTCGGAAGAAAGGCGTCATTCTCGCGGATAAGGTGTTCCGGCAGGCGACCGGCGCGGACGATCTCCTGTCGGTGATAGATATCGTACAGGAAAGCGTTGATTGCCTTGACCCGTTGCTCGATGCCGCGAACCAGCAAGGCCCACTCGCTGGCGCCGATAATGCGCGGCACCAGATCGAACGGGATCAGCCGCTCGTCAGCTTCAGATTTTCCATAAACGTTGAAGGTGATACCGGTTCGCCGAAAGAAGGTTTGCGCATCCCGTGATTTCTTCAGCAGAGCCGAAGGGGTCGTGTTGTCAAACCAGCCATTGTATCCGGCATAAGGCGCTCGCACGCCTTCGCCAAATCCATGCATCTCGTCGAATACGTCCTCACCATCAGCCATGGACCCAGCAACACACAAACGCTGGATAGTTTCAACAAACTCAGTCAGCGATCATGATGATCAATAGCCTGCGTTCGTACAAACTGCGCAATATCAGGTAACCGCTGCCCAAGGCTTGCTCAGCAGGGCCGCAGAATTGATGATTCCGACCATGCAGTAAGTTTGAGGAAAGTTCCCCCAAAGCTCGCCGGTCTCCGGATCAACATCCTCCGACAGCAATCCAACATGATTGCGGCTGGCAAGCACGCTTTCAAAGATTTCGCGCGCCTCCTCGACACGCCCCACCCGGTAGAGCGCATCAATGAACCAGAAAGTACACGCCGTGAAGGCAGTCTTCGGTTTTCCGAAATCATCCTCGACCTTGTAGCGATAAACATGGTTTCCCATTCGAAGGTCGCGGTCGACAGCCTCAACGGTTGCGACATAACGCGGATCGGTTGCCGGGAGAAAGCCGATCTCTGCCATCAGCAGGACAGAGGCATCAAGGTCGGTGCCACCAAAGGCCGCTGTAAACGCGCCGACGTCTACACTCCAGGCCTTCTCCAGAATGGTGGCGTGAATGATGTCCGCCCGCTCACGCCAATAGGCCGCGCGATTGTCGAGTTCGAGCCGCACGGCAATACGCGACAGGCGATCGCATGCTGCCCAGCACATGATCGCCGACGATGTGTGGACATGCGCAATGGTCCGGAACTCCCAGATGCCTGCATCCGGTGTGTCATAGACCGCGAATGCGCGCTCGCCCACGGGCTCAAGTTGTTCAAACTCGGCGATGCCGGGCTGCGCAAGCAGCCGGTGATCGAAAAAGGATTGCGCGACGCCGAGTACGACCTGGCCGTAAACATCGTGCTGTACATGTTCGGCGGCCTGATTACCCCGACGCACCGGTCCTGAATCGCGGAAGCCCGGCAAGTTCGGTGCGAGGTCTTCGGTCAAGTCTGCCTCGAGCCCGATCCCGTACACAGGCTGGATATGGCCGCCTTTGGAATGCGCCACAATATTCCGCACCCACCTCATATAGTGCTCCAGCGTCCCCATGCCTGAGAGCCGGTTCAGCGCTGTCACAGTGAAATAGGCATCCCGGATCCAGCAAAAGCGATAATCCCAGTTGCGTGACGAACCTTCATGTTCCGGAATGGACGTGGTCAGCGCCGCCACAATGCCGCCAGTCTCTTCGAAAACGCACAGTTTAAGTGTTATGGCCGCGCGGATAACTTCATCCTGCCACTCGAACGGAACGGCCAGGCTCCGCGCCCATTTCGCCCAGTATTGACGTGTGCGCTCCTCCCAGTCGCGTGCGATGACACTCGGGGAATCTGTCAGCGATTCGTCTGCCCCAAGAATAAACGTCACATCCTTGTCTAGAACGAAGCTTGTTTCGGTGAGAATATAGGAAACCGGCGCGTCAGTCGTGACTCGGAATGAAAACTCTTCATCGACGAACCGCACATGATTGACACCGCGTATGGGCTTGAGCCGACGCCCTCCCCAGTCAGTTTCCGGCGTCAGGGAGATTTTCAGCTGTGGCGTGCCCGCGATAACTTCAAACCGTCGCACCAGACTGACGGGCCGGAACGTGCGACCCTTGCGTTCAAACCTCGGAGCAAAGTCGACGATCTCCAGGATGGCGCCATCTTCAGACTCCATACGCGTGCGCAGGATGGCGGTGTTTCGGTCATAGGACTGCGTACGCTTGGACAGGCCCTCCATCCACACACTGAATGAACCGCCACCGCCCAAAAGCTTGTTGAAGACGGGCTCCCCGTCAAAGCGTGGCAGGCAGAACCACTCATAGTCACCGCGCGCATTGATCAGGCCCGCAATGGTTCCGTTGCCAACAATTCCCAGATCGAGACTCATACTTCTCCCAACACTTGTTCCAGATAGGTAGCGACGTCGCGATGAGACGCCAGCCGATAGTTTGCCGCGCTCTCGCCTTCCCCGACCTTGATCGACCAGCCACCGAGCTTATTGGCCACAAGGAAGGCGTCTTCATCTGTCTTGTCGTCGCCAATCATCACCGGCAGGCGCCCAGCGAACGGCGCAGTCTCCATGGCAGCTTGCAGGCAAACGCCCTTATTGGCCCCACTCGGCTTTGCCTCAAGCACCATCTTTCCCGATTGCAACGAGTAATCTTTGTACTGAGAAATTACGCTACTGATTTCGTGAGTGAGTTGCTCACTCTTTTCAGGTGCCGCACGATAGTGGATTGCGAGAACCGGCCCTTTCTCTTCCAAGCGTACACCATCATGCACGTCCACGACGGATGAGATGCCGGAGAGCAGAGACTCGGGCGCGGACGGCACACCTTCGGTCATTGCCGCGCCGGGCGCGGCTGATCTCAGGCCATGATTGCCGAACCTCCAAAGCGTATCAGGCACACGTTTCGACAAATCTGTCAGGTCACGGCCAGAGAGAATTGCCAATGCACCATCGAGCTTTTGAGAGACACGCATGAGAACCGAATCCAGACCTGACGCCAGAAACACGGCATCTGGATCATCTTGAAGCGGAGACAGCGTTCCATCAAAATCCAGGAACAAGGCGACACCCTGGTCAAGCGCCGGCGGCATGACAGAGGAATTACTCATGCAGGAACGCCCTCAAACGCCGTCATGAAGCGGTGGCGCCACCAGTTGATGTCCTGCTGGGCAATACTGTCGAAGAGCTTCTGCCAACGGTCCTGCCGCTCGACGAGCGGCATCTCTATGGCCTGCTTAACGGCTTCCGCGATGGCCGAGCTGTCATATGGATTGATGATGATCGCCTCCTTCATCTGCTCTGCCGCACCGGCAAATTGCGACAGGATCAGAACACCCGGGTCCAGAGGGTCTTGCGCGGCGACAAACTCCTTCGCAACAAGATTCATGCCGTCCTGCAAGGGGGTCACCAAGCAGGCCTTTGCGAGACGGTAGAGCCCGGCGATTTCTTCGCGGTCGTACCCGCGCGCCAAATATCTGATCGGCATCCAGTCGAGGTCGCCATAGTCGCCATTGATCCGTCCGGACAGCGCATCAAGCTGTTCACGAAGCTGGGCGTATTCCTCGACGACAGACCGTGAGGGCGGTGCGATCTGAGTGAACGAAATCTTGCCGTGTAATTCCGGATACCGGTCGAACAAGTCGGCCATACCTTCAAACCGCTGCGGCAGACCCTTCGAATAGTCCATCCGGTCAACCCCGATGACGAGGTCGCGTTCACCTAGAAAACGTGACAGGCGGGTCGCCGCCCGGTCTGCTGGCTCCTTGGTTGCCGCCGCAGCAAAGCCCTCACTATCAATGCCAATAGGACAGTGCAGCAGGTGGGCAATGCGGCCCTCTACTTTGAACTTCCCATCCGGCTGTTCCTCGGCCCCGAATTCTTCTTCGAGGTATTGCGCGAGATTGGCGAGGTCCTTGCGGCACTGAAGGCCGACCACGTCATAGGCACAAAGTCCCTTTGCCAACTTGCGGTGTTCCGGAATGGCACGGAACACTTCTGGTGCGGGAAAGGGAATATGCAGGAAGAAACCACATTTTCCCTGCCACCCGTCTTCCCGCAAGATGTCGCCTAGCAGCAGGAAGTGATAATCATGGACCCAGACAATATCGGCTTCATCTGCCTGGTGCCGTACTATTTCCGCAAACTTCTCATTGATCTCGACATAGAACCGATAATATGCGGAATCGAACACGGCCAGATCAATCCGGTTGTGCATGACCGGCCAGAGCACACTGTTTGAATATCCGAGATAGAAACCGTCAAACTGGTCGCGGGAATAGTCAGTCAAGGCGAACTCAACGCCGTCCTCTGCAGACCGCTTCGCGCGGTTGCTGGGAAAGTCGAGAATACGGCCGCTCCAGCCAATCCAGAGGCCCTGTGTGTCGGCGAGCGTATCCCAAAGCGCAACTGCGAGCCCTCCGGCTCGGCTTTCCTGTCCAGCCGCGGTACGGTTTGAGACTGCGATCAGTCGTGAGCCTTTTGAAACTTTATGTTCTGTCATTGCCCATCCTGTCTCACCCCGTCTAACGCGTGACGCATCACTGCCAAAGGCATAGCGCTGTACCTGAGTGCAGAAACCCCCACCCTGCTCGCTTTGTGAGCACTACCATAAATCTGAGTAGCGCGGAGATGGTTCCCGCCAAATCACAGAACTAGCTTGCTGGCAGGAAACTGTTGGCCTGTGCCATGCGCCATTCTTGCGCAAGTTGGGTTTCATCCGGGGCATTCAACAATTGTCCGGCCCGCACAAGCTGGTAGGCGCGTTCCGCGGTGTAGGCGATGTCCTCGGTCACGCGATGCATCACGTGGCGCGGGGTCAGCTCGGACGGATGTTCACATCCTGCGGCACCAACAACCTCCATCAATGCCTTGACCGTATTTCGTTGGTAGTTCCTGACGCGGATCGCCTTGTCGGCCACGACCAATCCGCGCTGGCGCGCTTTGTCGGATGTCGCAATGCCGGTCGGGCATGTATTGTTGTGGCAGTTCAGCGACTGAATGCAGCCGAGCGAGAACATGAAGCCACGCGCCGTATTCACCCAGTCAGCTCCCAGCGCCATGGAAGATGCAAGGGAGAAAGCGCTGATCTGTTTACCGGAACAGGCAAGCCGCACATCACCCTTCAAACCCGTCCCCACAAGTGCGTTGCGAGCCAGCACCAGGGCCTGTCTCAAGGGAGCACCGACATGGTCAAGAAACTCAGCAGGCGCTGCGCCAGTGCCCCCTTCCCCACCATCGACCACCATGAAGTCAACCCGCAACCCAGTTTCCAACATGGCTTTGCAGATGGCCAATGTTTCCCAACGATTGCCGACAGCAAACTTGATCCCGACCGGTTTGCCACCTGACAGCTCGCGCAGGCGCGCAACAAATTCCAGCATCTCGATTGGCGTCGAGAAGGAGGAATGCGCGGGCGGCGAAACGCATGTTTGTCCAACTGCGATCCCGCGCGCCTCGGCGATCTCATGTGTTACCTTTTCTCCCGGCAACACGCCGCCATGCCCCGGCTTTGCGCCTTGGCTCAGCTTTACTTCAATCATCTTGATCTGTGGGTCAGAGGCCGTGTCCGCGAACTTGGCCGCATCAAAAGATCCGTCAGCTGCGCGGCACCCGAAATATCCAGAGCCCAGTTCCCAGACAAGATCGCCGCCGCCCTGACGGTGGTAACGTGACACGCCACCCTCTCCTGTGTCGTGATAGAAGCCACCCAGGGATGCGCCTTGTGACAAGGCTTCAATTGCGTGCGCGCCGAGTGAGCCAAAACTCATTGCAGAGATATTGAAAACGCTTGCCGAGTAAGGCTGCGATGTTTCCGGCGCGCCAACCAGCACACGTGGGTTCGCCTCTTCCGGATGTTTCGCCGCTATGGAATGCGCCAGCCATTCATAAGGCGGTTTGTCGATATCAAGATGGCTGCCGAACGGCTCAACGGACGAAACATTCTTTGCACGCCGATACACCAATGTGCGCTCTTCATGATTGAAGGGACGCCCCTCCGTTTCACTTTCGACAATGTAGGCACGCAGGAAAGGCCGCAACTCTTCCGCGACCCATCGAATGCGCGCGAAAAGCGGAAAGTTTCGCCAAAGACTGTGTCGACGCTGAAGCACATCATACAGACCTGTCAGGGCCAAAGGGATCAAGGCGACAGCGAGGTAGATCAACCAGCTGTGCTGTCGCCAAAACACAAGGCATAGCGCCAACAGCAGAACAGTTGCGAGCCAAGGCAGGTAACGAAACATTTTATCCTCACTTCACGGCCAGTATCGCCATTGGGTGTGAACTCCTCGCATAGAGAGGTCAATCAATCGTATCCATACGCTTCCAGCGAACCGCCCAAGACGGCATATTGGTCATTCAATCCGTACTCGCACTACTTAGGGATATTGTTGCACTACCGAAAAGGGGTTGGCAGGCTGTGGAAAAACGGGTCAGTGTTCAAACAGCGTTTCAAACTGATTCGTGTTGTGAGCTGCGTAAATTTAAACACGCCCGTCCGTCGGGCCCATTGAGGAGACACTCCCATGGCAAAAGCAACCAAAGCCAAGAAAGCTGCGGCGCCAAAAAAAGCTGCTGCACCCAAGACAACGAAACCAGCCAAGGCACCTTCACCGAAGGAAGTCCTGATGGAGAAGTACATCACTGACCTGAAAGACAAGGTTGGTGAGACACGCTCTGACATGGCGCTTCTGGATGCAGCCGTCAAAGCCTGTGGGCCGACGATCTACAAGGCCGATTCCGCAACCGTTGCTGCTTCCGACAAGGAAGAGCTGGGTCGCATCAAGAAGGGCTTTATCGCAAAGAAGCTTGGCGTTACTGACGACGCAAAAGCAGATGCCGCGATTGCGGATGCTGTTGCAAAGTACGGAAAGTCCGTTCGCGCAAAGCATCGTCCGGTAATGTATTACCTGATCGCGAAGGCGCTCAAGAAGGGCTCGGTCCTCAAGGGCTAAGCACTGCTTCCCTCACGGGAGAAAAAGAAAGCCGGGAAGGTTGTAACCTTCCCGGCTTTTTTTGCGTTGAATGCTGGATCAGTATCCAGCAAGGCGCGCGTAGCGATCCCTGTGCCAGCTGGCAGAACCATAGAGCGCTTCCTGTACGCGAGCCCGCTTCATGTAGAGGCCAGGGTCTGCATCATCCGTCATGCCAATACCCCCATGCATCTGCACGCACTCGTTTGATACGAGATGAATCAATTCGCCGGCGCGCGCCTTGGCCAGACTTGCCAGTTCCGCAATATTTGGCTTACCGTCATCAACGGCCGCCAGCGCAGCCGCAATGCAGGAACGCGTCAGCTCCAGCTCAGTAAACATCTTTGCGGCACGATGCTGCAATGATTGGAACGATCCAATCAGTTGGCCGAACTGTTTCCGGTTGTTGAGGTACTCCAATGTCATCTCAAACGCCGCATCTGCACTTCCCAGCATTTCCGCCGCCTGGCCGATCGCCGCCCGGTCCAGAACCGGCTCCAATACGTCTGCGCCTTTGTCCACTGCGCCGATGACAGCTGTTGCCGGAACCATCACATCTTCCAGCACGACATGAGCCGCGCCGTGAGAGTCGACGGAGTTCAGCGCTTGGATAGACACGCCCTTTGCATCCGCCGGAACCATGAACAGCGTAAGGCCGTGACGGTCACCTGCTTCGCCAAAGGTACGCGCCACAACAATCAGCATCTCGGCATGATGAGCGTCCGGCACAAACCGCTTCATGCCGTTCAACGTGTAGCCTTGCCCATTGCTCTCCGCCTCGGTGGCGACGCCCAGCGGATTGAAATGCGCAGTTTCGTCGAGCGCCAAGGCAAAACTGGTTGCGCCCCCGGCAATCTTGGGCAACCATTCCGCCTGCTGTTCTGCGCTACCGCCCAGCTGCAAGGCGCTGGCCGCGATCAGGGCTGTCTGGAGAACCGGTGTTGGCGCCAGTGTACGGCCTTGCGCTTCCAGAACCTGGCCAAGTCCGACCAGGCCGAAGTGTTCACCACCTGGCTCATCCGGAATGATCACACCAAAGAAGCCGAGTTCGGCGAGTTTCTGTCGTGTCTCTGCGTCTACGCCATTTGCTCCACTGTCGCGCAGTTGGCGCAGGCGAGTCACTGGCATTTCGTCACGCGCGAACGCCATAGCGGTGTCGCGCAGCATTTCCTGGTCTTCCGTCAAAAGGAACGTCATCTGAATATCTCCGAAGCCTTGCGTTTTTCCCTGGTGTTTATTGCATCACGGCGGACATTTTCCGCTTCGCGCCCCACGAGCAGACCGGCCAAACCGGCCGTACTCCAAAGGGCGCTGGCAGCGAGAACCAGCCGGATGTTTGTCAATTCGAGGCGCGCTGCCTCCATGCCTGCCCATACGTAGACAACGACAAGGGTCGACAACAGCGCAAGTGTCCACACAGCCACCTGCGTAAGCCAGCGCCCACGGAAAAACGGAGCCAGGACTCCGGCCATGAACGGTGTGCCAAGAAACAGAATGATGATCTGCGTGGACGACATGCTTATTTGTGGTCCTTGAGACCCAGTACGCGTTTCGAGATCACGTTGAGATTGATCTCGCTCGTGCCGCCCTCGATTGAGTTGCCTTTCGAGCGAAGCCATTGGCGCGTAACCTTTTTGGCAGACGGGTCAAAGCCCTCCCCTTCCCAGCCAAGCCCCTCAGTTCCAAGCGCCTCGACGAGTAGTTCGTGACGATCCTGATTCATCTTGGCAGCACCATATTTCAGGATGGAAGCTGTGTGGCCCACCTGCTGGCCAGCCTTGGCTTGTTCGGCCTGGCGCTGGACGGTTAGATTGAACGCCTTCGCATACATCTTGTGGTCCGTGATCCGTCCGCGTAGATCGCCATCGATGAGACGTCCCTCATTGTCGGTACCGATATGCATCTTCGCATATTCTTCAGGCCCAAGAATGCCGGAGCCTCCCGTGCCGCCAAATCCGCCAGCAGAGATTGAAGAGCGCTCAAACTGAAGCAGCCGCTTGGCGATCTGCCAGCCCCCATTCACGTCGCCGACCAATTGATCCTTCGGCACCTTGACGTCGGAAAAGAAGGTTTCGCAGAATGGGCTTTCACCCGAAATCAACTGGATCGGACGCGCCTCAACGCCCGGGCTCTCCATGTCGAACAGAATGAAGCTGATGCCTTCATGCTTCACGCTCGTGTCAGTGCGAACGAGACAGAAGATCCAATCGGCCTTGTCGGCGTAAGATGTCCATACCTTCTGTCCGTTGATCAGGTAGTGATCGCCCTTGTCTTCGCAACGCGTCTGAAGGTCGGCAAGGTCAGACCCTGCGCCGGGCTCTGAATATCCCTGACACCAGCGCGTCTTGCCTTTCACGATGTCCGGGATGAAACGAAGTTTCTGCTCCTCGTTGCCAAACTCAAGCAAGGCCGGGCCAAACATCCAAAGGCCAAAGGAGAACAGCGCCGGGCGCGCCTTGATGCGGCGTAGCTCTTCCTGAAGCACACGATTCTGCGCGCGGCTAAGTCCGCCACCCCCATATTTCGCTGGCCATTCAGGAGAGGTCCACCCCTTCTCCCCCATACGCTCCAACCAGAGCTTTGCTTCGGGATTCTTGAACTTTTCGCGCTTACCGCCCCAGACGATCTCGTCATCCTTCATGGGCGTGCGCATAGGCGGCGGACAATTCTCCTCAAGCCATTCCCGCGTTTCTGCACGGAATTGCTCTAAATCGACAGATTCATCATACGCCATATCGGACTCCTGAAGGGGCAACAGAACTTTGCCCAACCATATGCCCATCAGATAGCACCGCCAAGCACTGACCTAGCGTTAGAATTGGTGCGCGCCTCCCGCGGCAGGCACGCCCTCTCGAGGCGTTTTGACCCAATAATGTGGTCTGCGCGCCAAGCTGTAGAGGGCTCTCGCCATCGCGAAGAACTGCAGCGGCCAATAAAATGGCAATGTGATAAGGTCTCGCATGCGTATTGCGAAGGAAGCCGACGGCACTGTGAGGGCGGTCACAGCACCAACCGCATAAGAAACGGTGAGCATCGCCCAGCTGATGCGGCTTAAGTTGGCATCCGGAGACACGATACAGACCACGCACCAGACCAGCCAAGGAAGGTGAAAGAGCGCAGACAGAATGGAGGCGCCAAGCGTCAGCTGCATAGAGACAAAGCGCAGTGCCCCCATTTCACGTGCTGCAGTGACGGGTTCGCGCATCAGCACCAACCAAGTCTGCACGAAGCCCTTCAACCATCGCGACCGCTGACCAAGCCAGACATTCAGATGCTGTGGCGGTAGCTCAACAGTTGATGGGGCGATGACATCAATCTTCTTGCCAAGACGTGCGAACCGCAGACCCAGGTCCGCATCTTCAGTCACATTCCAAGCGTCCCACCCGCCCGACGCAAGTAGCGCCCTGCGGCGGAAATGATTGCTTGTTCCGCCGAGCGGTATGGGCATGCCGAGCCGAGCCAGCGCTGGCATGAGCCGATGAAACTGAATTGCATACTCCAGTGCCCAGTGTCGGGACAGCCAACTACCGAAGCGCACATTCCCAGACAGGGGAGCCTGTACACAAGCCAGGTCCGGATCCCACGCAAACCGGCGTGCCGCCTCCATGAGCTGCCCCGGATTGGGCCGGTCCTCGGCATCATAGACGGTCACAAATGCCCCACGGGCCCGTCCGAGGCCATAATTCAACGCGCGGGGCTTGGTCTGTGGCTTGCCGGGGGGCAGGACCAGAACTTCGGTTCCTTCCGGCCATATTTGAGCATGGATCGCATCCTTCGTTGCGTCGTCTCCGGCTTCCAACAACAGTTTCACATCAAGCAAATGCCGCGGATATTCGAGCGACATCAGGCTGTCTGATAGCTGGGGCATGCAGGCGGCCTCGTCCTTGAGCGCTATCAGGATCGTATATACCGGCAGCAACAAGGAGAGGGAGGCTGGATCGGTCAGAAGGTAGGCGCGACTGTCCCCAAAGATCGCCAATGCGAGTCTATACGCAATGATGAGAACGAAGATGACCAGGCTGAGCGTCCCAAGCCCAGTCAGGATCAACCCGGGCGCAAACAATCCCAAAATACCAAGTGTGGCCGCGCTCCGACCGACGAAACGAGACTGTGCCTCGTCAAGTCCTGTCTTTGCAGACATGCCCTGGAATCGGGAAGGGAACGCCTCCGCTGCCCTTTCCGCCAGACGCACGTCCGGCGGAGGCTCAGCAAGGTCATCAAACAAATGCTGCGGAAATCTCTCCCGCGCGGACGCCCCATCACCACCCATGAAATGCATTGATGAGTAAAGAGGACGAAGCTCAAGAAACCACAAGTTGAATTCGTTTCGAGATCGTAACGAATACCCCAATTGATAGAAATATATAGACTCTCGCAAAGTTTGTTCTATATTTGTTCTATGACTGAGCTCAACATCATCTGGTTTCGACGGGACCTTCGGGTTCACGATCATGCCGCACTAGCCTCTGCCTGCGCAGCGGGCGGACAGATTGTGCCGCTTTTCATATTCGAGCCGAATTATTGGCAACGGGCCGACACGTCGGAACGCCAATTTGAGTTTGCAGTGGAATCTCTTGCTGATCTTGATCGCGCCCTGCGCCAACGCGGTAGTCAGCTTTGCCTCAGATCCGGCGTGGTGACGGAAGTTCTCTCACGCCTACATGCCCAGCATGGCATCGCTTCCCTTCATTTCCACTCTCTCGGCAATACGCCTGCAGAGGCGGAACAGGACCGGCAGGTTCGCACCTGGGCGCTCAAGGTTGGGATTCCTCTGAGAGAGCATACCGGGATACAACATTCAATTTCGCCGCATTCTGATTGGGATACGGCGTGGCGCAGACATATGAGAAAGCCTCGTATCGCGGCGCCCGCAGCTCTTCCTCCGCTGTCAATTCCATCGGAAGGCTGGCCGATCGCTTCTGATTTCGGTCTGGAATCAGACGGGTGTCCAGACCGACAAACGGGCGGGCGGACCAATGCGATCCTTCAATTGCGGTGGTTCCTGTCGGGCGGTGGTCGCAATGCTGGGAAGGCAAACTTGTCCATAACGGCATGTGAGGCGACCGCATCGCGACTGTCCGCTCATTTGACGATGGGCTCAGTGTCAGAACGCGAAGTCTGGCAAGCCGCCATGAAAGCCCAGGCGGCACTGGTCACCGATGGGGACGAGACCTTTGCCACGGCACTTCACCGCTTCACCGAAAAGCTCGCCAAGCGATCTCGACGTGTTCAGGCATCTGCCCGGGTCAGTCTGACCGACACGTCCCTGCTCCCGGTCGACATTCATAACCGAGAAGAAGCCAGTTTGGCTGATCCTCGTTTGTCTGCCTGGACAAATGGAAAAACGGGGTTTCCGCTATTGGATGCGAGTATGCGGTGTCTTCAGGCCACCGGGCATTTGGAATCGAGCCTCAGGAGCATGCTTCTTTCCTTTGCAACATGTCACCTCTGGCTGGGACCGGTTCGCCCGGCTCAAGTCCTAGCGCAACTCTGCACCGATTTTGCTCCCGCGATGTACTACGGAAGTGCCAGCCAAGTCATCGGCCTCTCCAAAGCAGCTCCGCCATATATCCCCAACCCCGTCAGGCAATCCCTGTCTCGTGACCCAGACGGCGCGTTCATCCGCAAATGGATTCCCGAGATCGCCGAACTACCCGACCAGTATCTCCATGCACCCTGGGAAGCTCCCAAGTCGGCCCTGTCCGCGCACGGCATCATTCTCGGACAATCCTACCCTATGCCGCTGGTGGACCATGTCGCAGCCGCCCGAGAAGCAAAACGCAGGCTTTCCCCTGACGGGGCGTCTCGCCCACTGCCCTTTCATTCTATTGCCCGAAAGCCGCTGGGCATCAGAAGGTCAACTATCGGCCGCAACATGACAGCAAAGCGCTCAGGCCATAGCCCAATCCAGCTCAGCTTTGATTTGCAGAGCCAAGCCTGATTGGGGGGCAGCACAATACAATCCTTTGCATTAATTCTGCTTCAGATTTTTTCTTCGGCTTGACTTGCAATTGGCCGACCCATATCGATATTCAACAAATAACAGAGCCTTGAAATTGCTCGTATTTATCTTTTTTCGATAAAAACTTATTGATTTTCGATAATTTCCAACCTAGATTGTTTGTGTCGGCGGCGGGATGGTCTCGCCAAGGACATTCAGAAAACAGCTAGAAGGAATTGAAAATCATGATCCCCCGCGCTCGTCATACCGACATCGCCGCTCCCGCCAAGAATGAAGTGATGGCCCTCTCCATCATGACCGGAGAGGCAACTCACCGGACCCGGCCGGCCAATGATGTCAAAGCGGAGGATCGTCAGAATCTTCTGGTTCGCCGCCGCCGCCGCATCGCCCGCCGCGAAGCGCACTAAGCCCGCCTGCCGGCGCCGCGACAATCGGTTCCCCTGCCGATCGTGGCGCCGGCCTCCCCCCGCCCCCCACACTCACAAGCCCAGAAGGATAATCTCACCATGATCCGCTCAATCACAGCCATCGCCATTGCCGCTTCCATCGCCACGGCGCCTGCTTTCGCCGCGTCCGACAATTTCCAGATGGAAATCGATCTGAACCGCACGCAACTTGAGACGCAAGAAGGCGCAATCCAAGAATACAAGCGCATTCGTCAGGATGTTCATGAGCGCTGCGCCGCCGAACATGACACATTTCGCTTCGCGAAGGACTATGTGGTCGAAAAGTGCGAACGCTCGATGATGAAAAAGGTCGTCGCCTTCGTGGATGACGCGACCTTCACCAAGGTTCACTACGCATCCAACTAATCTTCTTCGGCTCTGGCGGGCCTCCTGCCTCTCCAAACACACGCCCGCCCGGTCCGGATCCTTGCCCTGCTCTCACCAGCAGGGCATTTTCTTGTCAGGAATTCGCGTCGGCTTCCCGGAAGTCCTTTGCCCGCAGGACCTGCGCAAGTCGGAAATGGGCAGGCACAAACGCTTCATCCTCATCACTCTCGAACAAGGCACAGCAACTGGTTGGGAATTTTTCTATTAACCGGATCGATTCCTGATGGTCCTGGCTACCGGCTTCGCGAAGAATTTCCATCGAGAAGTCATGCAGGCCCGGATTGTGACCGATGATCATGAGCGTACCGGCACCATCATTATGCCGCACAGCTTCGGTCAAGCCGCGCACACCCGACAAATAGAGAGACTCCATCGGGCGTACTTTCTCGCCCTCCACAACCCTGGCAACTTCAGAACAGGTTTCGCGGGCGCGGCGGGCGCTGGATACCAAAATCCGCTCCGGGCACCATCCCATCGCGACCAGTTCCTCGGCCATGCGCTGCGCGTCCTCCTTGCCTCTTGCCGTCAGAGCGCGGCTGAAATCGTCTACCCCTTCGCCCCAAGGCTCCGTCTTGGCGTGTCGCATCAGGATCAGGCGCTTCATTCCAATTCCTTCTTCCCGGATCGGGCATTAGAAAAACTTATCGACAGCTTCAGGTGCCGCGCATTGGATTGCTTCTTCTTAGGCACCATTTTCTGGTCAGAAATCAAGAGACAGGAGTATGGTAATATGAGCCTTCTGATTGGCGACGTCGCCCCAGATTTTGAAGCCGAGACAACAGAAGGCCGCATTCGCTTCCACGAATGGGCTGGCGATGACTGGGTCGTGTTCTTCTCCCACCCGGCAGATTTCACACCGGTTTGCACCACCGAACTTGGCTATACAGCGAAACTGAAGGATGAATTCGCAAAGCGTGGCGCAAAAGCCCTCGTCATTTCAGTCGACAGCCTCGAAGACCACAAGAAGTGGATCGCTGATATCGAGGAAACCCAGAATACCAGTGTTCAATTTCCGATCATTGCCGATCCTGATCGCAGCGTGGCAACGCTGTACAACATGATCCACCCAAATGCGGACGCCAAAGTCACGGTTCGGGCAGTTTATGTCGTCGACCCCAACAAGAAAATTCGCGCTTCCATCATCTATCCCCCAAGCGCAGGTCGGAACTTTGATGAGATCCTCCGCCTGATTGACAGCCTTCAACTTACGGACGGCCACAAAGTGGCGACGCCAGTGAACTGGAACGACGGCGATGATGTGATCATCGTGCCTTCTCTGACTGACCCGAACGAAATCGCCAGGCTCTTTCCGAAAGGCTACAAGGCGGTGAAGCCGTACTTGCGCTACACTCCTCAGCCGGAAAAATAGATTTCCTCCTGACCTTCCGTGCCATCAGCGCACGGAAGGCACTGAAAGCGAATTCAATTTGGCAAAGCTGCTTTGATCGAGTCGATATCGTATGGTTTCTTGACCACTGGCGCGGATGAGTAACGCTTTGCCAAATCGATGGAATCTCCATATCCCGTCGCAAATGCAAAGGAAATGCCTTGTGCGTGCAATTGTTCGGCGACCGGTTCACTGGTCTCTGATCCGAGGTTGACATCCAACAAGGCGAATTGAAGGGTCTCGCTCTCGATGAAATCGAGGGCTTCCTTCACGTTTGACGCCACGAACACTTCCGTCGCACCTAGCGACCGAAGCATGTCCTCCGCATCCATCGCTATGATCAAATTGTCTTCCAGTACCAGCGCATGCCCAGACAGGCTGGCCTGCTTGCGTTCATCCATCTTGTTTCCGGTCTCCGGGTGCAAGGCATCGGAAAATCCATCGACATGTGCAGGGGGAATTTCGAAATCCGCTGAGACTCCGGTGACCTCAAACCTAATCTCGGCTCGACCACCCAGCTCATACGGAATCGATCGCTCAATGATGGTCGAACCGAAGCCCCGACGTACAGGAGGCGACTGGATGGGCGGGCCACCGGTCTCCAACCACGATATTGACAAGGCCCCGTCCGAGAGCCGCGCGAAGCCAATCTGCACGACGCCATTTGTTTTGCTAAGCGCCCCGTATTTGGCCGAGTTGGTTAGCAATTCATGCACGACCAGTGACACAGCCGTGAAGGCTTTTGGTCGCAAGTGGACGTCCGGCCCCTGAATCTTCACCTTCTCGGCGTTTGCCCCAAGATAGGCCTCTACCTCGATGCGTATCAGTTCTCGTGCTGAAGCAGGCTCCCATTGCTGCCTCGTGATCAAGTCATGGGCACGACTGAGTGCATGGATCCGACCACCCACAACATGCGTAAACTCAGAGATGGAGCGCGCCTCGGATCCGCTCTGTTCAACAAGCCCACCAATCAAGCTCAAGATATTCCGCACTCGGTGATTAAGCTCGGCAATCAGAAGTTCCTGATGCTCCTGCGCTTTAGCCCGTTCGCGCAATGTTGCGTCCGACATACGCAAAATGACTTCGAGCAATGTCAGCCGCAGCGCTTCAGCGGCGCGCACTTCGGCGGGCTGCCAGGGGGCAGATGTATTCCGCACAATCTGCTGCCATGCCTCAAAACTCTTGCGCGGGGTGAGACGGTCGCCATTCGGACCAGAAACGACGGGTTTATCCGGATTCCCGGCCCATGTGACAGATTTTGCAAGCTCCCTGCGGAACAGCACAATATAGTCTCTCGGCGCCCGCGACACGGGCAAGACGAGCATACCGGCAGCGCGATCCACAAACCCAGCAGCAGCGGGATAGGCTTTAACAACACTGTCCGTGTGATAAATCCGGCTGGCGGCCGTCGTATTCAGGAAACTCACCAAGCCAAGAAATTCCTCCTTGCTCGGCGTATGTCCGATCGATTCGAATTCTCCGTTAACCCACCCAACGGCTCCGTCGTAAGGAATGACCGAGGCGATACCGCTGATGATGGTATCAAAATTGTCAGATATCGACGCATCTTCGGCAAGCTGAGCCATGAGTTGGTCATGCAGGGACTGGGCGCGCTCCTGCTCATCCCTGCCCTCGTCAGATTCTTTCTGGTCCAATACAAATGAGAAAAGCTGCCCAAACAGTTCCGCGGCCGTACGAACTTCATAGCCAAGCACTCGCGGGCTCTCATGATGGCAGGCGAAAAGCCCCCAGAGCTTGCCCCGCTTCAGGATGGAAATGGAGAGCGACGCCTGAACGCCCATATTTGCCAGATATTCCAGATGAATGGGCGAGACGGACCGCAAACCACTCATAGACAAGTCGAGCGGCACACCCTCTGGATTGATGGCAGGAATGATCTCCGCGCCCGAATCCGATACATCCGCGATGATACGCAGAAGGTTACGCTTGTAGAGTGCTCGCGCTTGCCTTGGAATGTCAGACGCCGGATAATGTAAACCCTTGAAACTATCCATTCCCGGCTTGACGGATTCAGATACGACAACGCCGGAATCATCCTCTGCAAAGCGGTAAACCATGATCCGATCAAACCCAATCAGGTTGCGCAACTGGCGCGCCGCCTCATCGCACAATTGTTGCGAAGAATCGGCGCGAGATATACGCTCCACCATGGGACGAACATAGTTCACATAGTTGGTATCGCGCGCATCGTCCCGAGGCTCGAACTCCATAACGATCGAGCGCCCCGACAGGTGCATGGAGAGGTCGAACAAGCGCTCATCCCCGGTCAATGCCACACCGAATACGCGCTCAACAGCATCTGGCGACGCCAGCATCGGCATGCGGGATCGAATCAACAGCAAGGCCTGTTCCGAGAAACAGTCTCTCAGGGGCTTGCCTATCAGCTCTTCCGCTGCGGCTCCGATGAACTCTTTGACGTTTACCGAAGCATGGTTCACGATCCAGTCTGACGACATGGAGATCAGGCCACCAAAGGACTGTACACGCCCGATGACGTGAATGGGTTCACGGTCGCAATTCGTCAGGTCAACATCGCTCGCGGGCCCGTCAGTTTCGGGGCTGTGGCGGATCATAGGCAAACTTTCTGGTCACGTCCTGGCAAGCCGCCTCAAAAATCGAGAAACAGCCCTTCGCAGATTCTACTATATCAATAAATTCCGATTGGCTAATTTGCGCGTTTGAAACTTGGACAAGAAAATCTGTCCAGCAAGAACGGTCTGTCATCCGGCTCAAAAAGCGACCTGCAAGCCGGACATTCGAATCATCGGCCTGCTGCCATCGTTTGTGCAGAACCGTACCACCGAGGCGGCTACCCGCGATAACATAAATTATTCCAACTGGATGCGCCGCCTCCATACTGGGCTCTGCCTGCCAGGTCGGTATTCCAGCGCCGAGTGAGGCAAGATCAGCCTCTATTTCTTCGAGGGACAAGTGTGGCAATGTGAACCCGCCATGCGGCCGCAAATGACGCTCAACCGTCGTATAGGCGAGATGATTGATTGCGAGAAAGGCGGCAAGCCCTTCCGGCCGAGTGAGGTCATGGCGGCTGATCAATTCGTCCACGCGCGCATGATGGTCAGCGGTTCTTAAGCGCAAATCCTGCCTGACCGTGTCCACAATTTTCATCAATGAAATCTCTCTGTGCGTCCGCGCAGCGCTCAGGCCGGAACAGAATCGCTCAAACGGCCGCCAATGCGGATAGCTTCAATTCTTGTGGCAAGTCCTGTGGCGTCATCGGTTTCTATATAGGTTCCGCACAAGGTCCCCTCCCCCAAAGCGGGCTGGTAACGCTCTCCAGGCAATTGTGTCTGGAATCGATACAGGGAAATCTGCTTCTGCATGCCGATGACGCTGTCATAGTCACCGCACATTCCGGCATCCGTCTGATAAGCCGTGCCGCCCTCAAGGATCATCGTGTCGGCTGTGGGGACATGGGTGTGACTTCCCACCACGAGACTTGCCCGCCCATCGCAGTGATGGCCCATAGCCATTTTCTCACTGGTCGCTTCACAATGCATGTCCACAATGATGGCATCCGCCACAGCGCCAAGCGGCATGGAATCCAATGCCGCATCCACGGCCGCAAAGGGACACGGCAGCGTCTGGCGCATGAACACATTCCCCTGCACCTGGACGACCCCGACACGACGCCCATCCGGCAAGCTGAACAGATTGGCTCCCTTGCCAGGTGCGCCGGCAGCCGATGGGTAATTTATGGGGCGCAACAAACGGGGTTCGCGTTCGATATAGGTCAAAGCCTCGCGTTGATCCCAGGCATGATCACCGAGAGTCAGGCAATCAGCACCTGCGGCAAAGAATTCCTCCGCAATGACGCTTGTCAGGCCGAAGCCCCCCGCCGAATTCTCAGCGTTTACTACAGCAAAATCCAGACGCATGCGCGCCTTAAGGCCCGGCAAATGGTCCAGGACAGCCTGTCGGCCAGGCTTTCCGACCACATCTCCAAAAAAGGCAATTTTCATGGCGAAAAGTCTATGCCCCGGCCTGAGAACAAAGAAAAGCGCGCGCGCCCAGTCGGCACGCGCGCGCTTAGAGCGGATTCCAGTAGACTCTATTCGTTGCTAGCCGAGAAGCCGAGCGACGACTTGGTCAGCGTAGACGGGTCTTCCATCTCTGCAAATGTCGACATCTTGATCGGTGTCGCAGGGTTCAACGAAATGGTCAGCGTCTTCGGATCCGTGATGAAGCTGGACAGGGCCGTGGAGGCCTCAGTTGCCAGTTCCATGTCGATCCCCGAACCTGACGCCATCATGGGTGCCATGGCCAGCAGACCAGCCGTTTGATTGCGCAGCTGCTGCGGGTCTTCACCGCTCTGCGCGGCGTAGGCATTGAAGGCACGGTCCACGATGCCATCATCATCCAAAGACAGGTCGATGGAGTGGAGCGTAAGCTTCTCCATGACTTCTCCCAGCATTGCCGATGGATCTGCAGAGTCCATATCCTGCTCAGCCTGAGCCGCTGCCATCGCGCTGGCACCTTCATACTTCGCGCCGAAATTCAAGCGGAAGCCATCTTTCAGCTCCCAGTAATTCTTGCCTTTTTCCAGCGTCACCACGTCTGCATCAGGATCGTAAGCCTGTTCACTGGCCATGGTCAGCTCAAGCTTTTCGTACCCGAGCGTCGCAAGCTGGGTGCCCAACTGCTGGCCAAGTTCACCATCACCAGCGTTCAAAACCATTTTGACAGGCTCAGTGATCACTTTTACGGCACGGCCCTGCTTGTCATGGCTGACATTGGATACGAGCGAAGGCATGTCGAAATTGACGCCTGAAACATCGAAGTTCAGATCTTTCAGATTGATCGACTTGTAACCGGGATTGGCCGGATCTTTCGGGTTCATGCCAGCCATGAAGCCAGACTCAAAGCTGTCTTCCAGAGAGTCGCCCTCAGCTGGTGCAAACACCGACCAGTCAAACCCGCGAATATCCACATTGCTGAGATTGGCCTTGACGGTCATGTCGTCTTCAGGATCGAACATGTCGAACTTCAGGCCCTTCAGCATCATCTGAGCAGCCTTCTGATTCTTCATCCCAGAGACCGAAATCGTGTCCACGAGGAAGGTACCACTTTCGCCATCGTCTTCATCGATCTGCATGTTCATGTCGTTCATGGTCCACAGATCGAAAGAGAGCGCTTCCCCTGTAGGCATGTCAGCAGGTTCTGCGTCCGCAAACACGCTCGCGACCCATGCTGCCAGCGCAGGTGAAGGATTGACCAGTTCGATGGAGCCAATGGACGCGCTGCCATCTTCTGCTTCTTCGGGATCAGTCGGAACCAGCGAAATGTCGGACATGACCATGCGCGAGAAGCTCGCTTTGCCGTCAATCATGGCAAGACCGTCGAATTCCAGCTTTTTCGCTTTTACATCAGCACCATCCAGGTGCGTGCCGTCTTCATCGCCGTCGGACCCGACATCGTCGCCTGCCAGAAGCGTCACATCAGTGAATACGGCCTTGTCCCCGTTCAGCGTGCTGCTGCCGAAGGAAATGCGGCTGTCGTCGGCTTCATCCAAAGCAAAAGCCGCAAGCGCCTGTGGCGCGGTTGCTGGATCACCTTTGCGGGCCTTGACGTCCTTTGCGGCATCTGTGGCGTATTCAGAGCCAGCGCCATCAACCGGCTTGTCTTTGTCTCCGCAAGCCGTAAGCATGGCGATGGCGGCAACGCCTGTGAGCAGATATTTCATGTTTGGTCCCTTTAATGATTGATGCCAGCGTTTCATTTGCGCCCGTCACCTAGAGTGAGATTATTAACATGGCATACAACAATGGCCAGACCGTGACATTCAATGGCCCCGACGGGGACGAAATTCGTGTTCGCCTTGAAGTGAATTCGAAGGCACGCCGGTTGATTTTGAGATTGGATGAACGCCGCCGGGAAGCGGTCGCGATTGCGCCATCGCGGCGGCAGATCAAGGACGCCGCCGCCTTCGCAGCCGAGCGAATCGACTGGATTTCAACGCGCCTACAACACCTTCCAGAAGTTGTTCGCTTTGAAGAAAACAATCTGATTTCGTATCGGGGTGCTCCCTGCCGCCTGACCGCAGAAGGCTCGGGCCGCGTAGCCCGCATGATAACCGGTCAGCCGAACACACTTTGCGCGCCAGGTGACCCGGAAACACTGCATTTGCGGGTCACCCGCTACCTGAAGAAACAGGCGCGGGCAGATATCACCCGCTCAGTAAACCGTCATGCCGCCACGTTGGGCGTCTCGTACAATGGCATTTCGGTGAAGGATACCCGCTCGCGTTGGGGCTCGTGCACGGCCGATGGTAAATTGTCGTTCTCATGGCGCCTGATCATGGCGCCCTCTGAAGTGCTTGACTACGTGGCGGCCCATGAATGTGCACATTTGCTGGAAATGAACCACTCCCCGCGGTTCTGGGCGCATGTTGCAACCTGCTGCAGCGACTGGAAGCGGCAACGCTCATGGCTGCGTGAGCATGGCGCTGGCTTGCAGGCAGCCGGCGAATAGTGCGGCCTAGCTGGCAGCAACCTCTTCAGGTTCAGTTGCAACGTCGACATCGCGCGCCGGACCAAAGCTGATCAACGTGACCCCGTCGCCGCCCTTGGCCTCCCGATTCGGCCCGAGGAAAATCAGCGTGCCATCTGCGCGAATTTCAGCGATCAGGTCCACTTTCGGTCGATCCTTGCGATAATCTTCAAGGTCGTATTCATCCGTCAACTTCGTCTTGCCAAAGGTCCAACCGCGATAATGGTCGCGGATCAGGCTGTCATAGCCCCTGCCCCGACGAATCAGTGTTCGCCCGCGTGTGCCCATGCCGATGGCCCGGGGATCTTCTTCTTCGGTATCCTGTGCCGACAATTGATAGACCCTGTGGCGGCCGAGTTCGGGGGCAAAATGTCCGGAAACGAGCGCGTTGTACGGCTCATTGGCAGACAAGCCAACAACCTGGTCAAAGGCGGCATGATCCAGCCGAACCTCCGCTTCCTCTGACAGGACTTCGCCGAAGAAGGTGTTGAGCCCGGCCTCGCGTGCAGGTCGCAAGCGCCTCCAGTTATTGTCTGCAAGGATCGGTTCAATGCCGACATCCTTCAGCACTTTGGCCAGATCGATACTCCAGGGGTTCACACCTACCAGCAAGACGCCGGGTCGCTCCTTGCGGGCGAGTCCCAATCGCCGGGCCATTGGCCCGATCGTAAAGCCGTGGAGGACCACGGTCACGAACACCATGGCAAAGGCGAGCGGGGTGATCTGTTCTGCACCAGAGAAATAGAACCGGGAATCTCCGCGCCGCCCGAGATCCTCCAGCAGGGTTGCAAAAAGGCTGGAAACGGCAACCGCCACGATCCCGCGGGGCGCAATCCAGCCAAGCAGGATTGCTTCATTGCGTTTCAACGTCCCGAATGTGGCGATCCACACCGAAAGCGGCCGCACGATGAACAGCATCGCCAACAGGAAGGCGAGCGTATTCCAGGTCAGTGCGCGGCGAATGACATCTGGCGTGAGGTTCGCCGTCAGGATGACAAACACGCCCGAAACGAGCAAGACGGCGATATCCTCCTTGAATTTTCGGAGTTCCGCGAGCCCGGCAAGGCGCGAATTGGCCAGCGTCATGCCATAGGCCGTGACGGCAACGAGGCCGATTTCCTTTTCGATCATTTCTGCCAGCGCATAACAGAGAATGATGGACGCGAAGATGATCGGCGCCTTGAGGTATTCCGGAGTCCACCCCTGACGGAAGGCGCGCACGATGGCCCAACCGAAGGCGAAGCCCAGCCCGACACCCAGTGCAGCGGCCACGATGATCATGGCGCCCTTACCCAGGATCGACTCCCCCGTGGCGGCCACGCGAATGATTTCGAAAGCAGCCACGGCAAACAGGGCGCCAACCGGATCGTTGACGATGCCTTCCCATTTCAGGAACTGACCGGTTCGCCCGCCGAGTTTGGACTGACGCAACAATGGCATGATCACGGTGGGCCCGGTAACCACCAGTACGCCCGCAAACACAACAGAACTGCCCCAATCGAGACCGGCGGCATAATGGGCTGCGAAAGTGCCCAGCGCCCAAGCCAGCGGGCCACCAAGGAATACCATGCGCCGAACAGCTGCACCGGCATCACGCAGGTTCTCGAATTTCAGGACGAGCCCGCCCTCGAACAGGATCACGGCAACGGCCAGCGACACGATGGGACGCAACAATTCGCTGCTGCCACTGTTGAACACCTTCTCAGGATTGAGCAGAGGCTCGCCGAAAACCACAGTCCACAGCGGACCGACCGCCAAACCTGCCAACGCCATCAGCACAATGGCGGGTGCCTGTATACGCCAAGCGACCCATTGCGCACCAATTCCCAGCGCCCCGATCAGGGCGCAGGCGAAGATCAGCTCGCTGGATCCGGCGGATGCCAGTGCAAAGTTGAATTGGTCCATAAAAGCCCCGTTTCGTGGTGCATTCTGCCCGTCGGGCGATCAGAAAACTAGGCTTGAGCCGCGTTTATGTCATCAGCAAAGTCAAATCCGATCTCGCGGGTACCATAATCGCCTTCTTTGTAGCGTTCGATATGGTCGGAGAACCAGAGCAGGATGTGCTGGTAAAGATGTTCATAGAATGGTTCAGGGTCAGCATCTTTCAGCGGCAGGCTGAATTCGTATACCGAACCGTCCTCAATCTGAATTTTGAATTTGTCGCCGATCTTGCGGCACTGCATCACCAGCCTCAGCCAGTCCGTATCGCGCGTGACGCGCACAGCAAGGCCGAACGATATTGGCCCCAGGAGCCGGAAGCCTCGCGGCGGGATCGAAAAGGCTGCATCCCCATGTGCCTTTGGTTTGTAGGCCCCGGCCGGCGGGACGAGGTGGACACAAACGCCATCGGTTGAGCCAAGGAATTCGCAAAACCCGCTGCGGATTTCTTCCGCAAGTGTGCGGATTCGGTCGTAATTTTCAGCAGCGAGGGCCTGATAGGCCTCCACCGTCTCGATCAGATTATCAAAACGTGACACAGCCTGACGGCCCCCTTCATTACCAAAGCCAACATAAATTAGGGTGCCGCAGGGCGACCTTCAAATTTTAAAGTCGCCACCATCGGACAATGATCTGATGCTTTGGGCGTAATCCAGCCAACGCCGGGAAAGCGAGCCCCATCATATCTCGCGGCTCTATATGGCGATCCTGCCCGCACAATCTCAACCCTGGCAGCAGGATTCAGGGCGGCGAGCGTGGGTGACAGGAAGATGTGATCCAGCGCGCCATAGGTGTCGTCGCCGCTATAATGGTGAGTCCAGCGGTCATAGGGGTCTGCAATGGCGCGGCTGGCCAGATCGATGGCGAACCCGTCGCCTACCAGCGCCCCCAGACCATGCGGCCGTGCCGGGCGGCCATCTACTTCCCAATAATCATTGAAATCACCCAGAATAACCCATTCCGCTTTTGCCGGGTCATCAAATCGCTGGCTTACAATCCGGCGCACACCCTGAGCTTCAGCTTCACGCATGGCAACCGTCCTCTTGCGTCCACCATGCATGGATTTGAAGTGGCAGACAAAAAGTGTCAAAAGGCGCCCGTCTTTTTCCACATCCACTTCCAGACAATCCCGGCGAAAGACGTAGTCATTGATGGAAGCCCCTTTGGGGGGGTGAATGCCCAACCGTCCGAAGGTCGCCCGCGCATGGCTGCGCTGGAATGCAACCGTAAGCGACGACAACAGACCCACATCAATCCCGCGGCTGTCATTCCCCTCGTGCAGCACACGTTCGCCAAACGGCTTTCCGGCCCAGCGCCCGACATAGCGATTGTCAAAAGCGGTCAAGGTGACGAGGTTTTCGACCTCCTGCAGTGCGCACACTTCGGCCTTGGTCGCGACCAGAGCCTGAGCGGTCAGGGTGCGGTCATCCTCGGACAGGACATCGAAAACCGCATCCACCTGTTCGGCGACCAGGGCGTCGTCGACATCGGTCAGCTTGCGACGCGCATTGGCGAGACCTGAGCGCGCGAAATCGCAGCGCATCATCAGGTTTTCGCAATTGAACGTGGCCAAACGAATATCAGGCATTCATCGGTGATGCGGCCTCATGCCTGCGGGGTCAACGCAGAATGGCGGCTGTCTCAGGCGACGGCGCGTTCAGCAAAACGGGCGCTCGTCTGTGCCCGTTCAACCGATTCCGCGTCGGGGCGCTGATCTACGGGAATGGCCGTGCGGCCAAGTTCTACGGCAATGCCTGGCTGAACCCCGCCGCCAAATGCAGACAACACCGTGCGGATCACATCAAGAGGCTGGGCCTCATCTTCGACAATCTGTCCGAAGCGAGCGGCGACAGGCCCAACTACGCCATAAGCCAAAAATACACCGAGAAAGGTGCCCAGCAGAGCTGACCCGATCATCATTCCAAGCACTGCAGGCGACTGATCAATCGACCCCATGGTCTTGATGATGCCCAGCACAGCCGCCACGATACCGAGCGCTGGCAAGGCATCGGCTACAGTATTGAGTGCATTCACTGCTTTCATGCGCTGATCGACATGCAGGGCCACAGACTGCTCCATATGCGCCTCAGCCCGTGCCGGGTCTGACAGGTCGAGCGCCATCAGGCGAAAGGAATCGCAGATCATGTCACGCGCAGCAGGATCGGAAAGCACCGCAGGGGACAAAGCAAACAAGGGCGACGCATCCGGGTCTTCGATATCCGATTCAATCGCGACAAACCCGCCTTGGCGTACCTTGCGCATCAAGTTGGACAGCAGAACCAGCAATTCGCGGTGTTGGGCACGCTGCCAACGGCTGCCCTGAAACGAGCGAACGAACCCACCCAAAGCCTCCTTGGCAACTTTCGGCGAATTACCGATCAGAATGGTGCCGACCGCGGCGCCACCAATCAGGGCCAGTTCGAACGGCAGCGCCTGCATGGCACCGTGTCCGCCCGTGAGGACGAGGCCGCCCATCACGAGGACGACCACAAGAACAAGACCAATCAATTGGGGCAAGACGCGCGGGCTCCGGCATTAACTCAGCCTGCACCATGACACATTCGTCTTAAGCCAAGCTTACAGCGCACACCCTGCCCTGCCTGCAGCGCTTAACTGGCTCGCAATCCTGCGCCGCCCATCACGGGGTCATGCTCTGCCACAAGGTGGCCTGGAGCAATCTCGACCAGTTTCGGTTGGTACTGTTCCGCGTCCCCATCATCAATGAGTTTGGACTTCATGAAGCGCAGCGATGCACGGCTGTCGAGCGGACTCGGAAGATCGCCCGTCAGGCGCAAGCGTTCCCGCGTGCGCTCCCCGGTCGGATCGGCGTTTGGCACAGCCGCAATCAGCGCTTTCGTATAGGGGTGGCGCGCTTCGGTGTAGATGGCATTGCGACCGGCAAGTTCCACTACGCGGCCAAGATACAACACCATTACCCGGTGGCTGATCTGCCGCACGACGGCGAGATCGTGGCTGATGAAGATCATGGCGAGGCCGAACTCTTTCTGCAGCTCGATCAGCAAATCCACGACTTGCGCCTGGACAGACACATCAAGCGCGGAAACCGCTTCATCACAGATCACCAGTTTCGGCTGAAGGATCATGGCACGGGCAATGCCAACCCGCTGGTTCTGGCCCCCAGACAATTCGTGCGGGTACCGGTTGATCAAATTCGGGTCGAGCCCGACCCGCGGCAGGATTTCGCGTACTTTCGCTTCCCGATCCGCGCGCGACAGGCGGGGTTGGTGAACTTGCAACGGTTCGGCAATGGAAGCGCCGATGGTCATGCGGGGGTCAAGGCTGGCGAGCGGGTCCTGGAACACGATCTGGAGATCGTCGCGCAGGCCGTTCATTTCCTTGCGGCTCGCCTTGGATATGTCGCGCCCCAGCCAGGCAACCGTGCCATCGGTTGGAGGGATGAGGTTCAACACGCCGCGCGCGAGCGTGGACTTGCCACACCCGGATTCTCCGACAACTCCCAACGTCTCGCCCGGTTTCAAATCGAACGAAACACCATCCACCGCTTTCAACGGCTTCGTCTTGCCAAACAGACCGCCCTTCACCGCAATCGGGAAATGGATTTTCATGTCCTCTACCTTGAGAACCGGCTCAGTTTCAGGCGCCGGCGGCGCCGACAGGACGGGTCGACCGGGGCGATCTGGTTCGTCGATGCGCGGAACAGCATTGAGCAGCATCTTCGTATAGTCGGCCTGAGGCTTGTAGAAGATATCGTCGACGCTCCCCTGCTCGACGATCTCGCCATGACGCATGACGATGACGCGGTCGCACATGCGGGCGACCACACCCATATTGTGAGTGATCAGGGCGATGCCGGTACCCGTCTCGCGTTTCAGCTCATCCATCAGTTCCAGAACCTGCGCCTGCACGGTCACATCCAGCGCTGTGGTGGGCTCATCCGCGAGCAACAGTTCAGGATTGCAAAGCATGGCGATGGCAATCATGACGCGCTGGCGCATGCCACCTGAAAGCTCATGCGGAAACTGGTTCATGCGCCGGGCTGCTTCCGGAATGCGCACATTCTCCAGCCAGTCGACGCATATGCGATCCGCTTCTTCGCCCTTGAGGCCCTTGTGGAGCGCCAACACTTCGCGCATCTGCGCGCCGACTGTCATGTGCGGCGTCAAACTGGTCAGCGGGTCCTGAAAAATCATCGACATCCGCGCGCCCCGGATATTGCGAAGTGTTGCGTCCGAAGCCTCCAGCATATTGGTGCCATCGAAATCAATCCGGCCGGTTGCAGTGCCATTGCCCGCCAACAGACCCAGAGCTGAGAGCGCAGACTGGCTCTTCCCGGAGCCGCTTTCGCCGACAATGCCGAGGCATTCGCCCTTGGCGACGTCGAAACTTATACCTTTGACAGCCTCAACGACACCGTCAGGTGTGTCGAAGGAAACACGAAGATCTTTGACAGAAAGAATAGCCATGCTGGCATTCTGTATACGCGCGGGCGGGGCGTGCAACGACCGCTCTGCAGAAAGCGGAAAAAAGGCCGCGCTGTCGGGAAATAGCACGGCCCAAGAGAGAGTGAGGACAGGGCGCAATGGGTCAAAGCCCTGCCCTCATGGTATGGCGCTCAGAATTTATATCCGAGCCCCAGTCCCACCACGAGTGGATTGATGTCCACGTCAGCATCCACTGTTGCGCCCAGCGCCGTGGTGAAATCCACAGTCACATCCGGATTTATCCAGATCTTCTTGATGTCTGCGTTGACAGCCCAGCCACCTGGCTCGCCATCAAGATCGTAATCTACGCCCGCCTGAAGCGCGAGACCGACACTGGTGTCGTAATCTATGCCGTCTGCGACAGGGCCTTCATCCTCGTTGAAGAAGAAGGTCGCATTGATGCCGGCACCGACATAGGGCTTCCACTGGCTGTCATTCACGAAGTGGTATTGCACCGTCAGAGTGGGTGGCAGCAGCGTGACATCGCCCAGATCGATCGTTGCATTATCGAGTGCGCCCGGAACGGTCACGCCCGTGGCTTTCACATCATGTGGCGTCACGCCAAGGATCAGCTCGGCAGCGATATTCTTCGTGAAGAAGTAAGTAATGTCCAATTCGGGCACGTACTGGTCTGAAATGTCCACATCCCCTGCAAGGCGCGACCCTGCGACGGAGAGATCGCCGGACTCATCCGGCAGGACCCCGATGACGCGTCCGCGGACCATCCAGGGATTCTCGTCTGCCGAGGCAGCAGGTGCTGTCCCGACCCAAGTTGCCCCGGCAACCAGAGTAGCAAGGAGAAGCTGTTTCATGTCGTTTAACTCCTGTTTTGGCGCACCAATTCGCGCCGGATGCCAAACGCCTACTCCGATGATTTGATGAGGATAATTGCCCGTTTTGACGCGCGGGCGCGTGTCGCGCGTCATGGCATCGCGACTAGGTATTCTTCCCAATTGCGCCGGTGAGCACTTCCTGAGATCTTGGTTCGGTGCGCTTCCGTCCGAGCTATATCCATCCGCCTGCTGCGGCGTACCATCCCGGTTCTCCCACGGTCAGGCTTGAACTGTGCGCTTCCGCTGGGGCACATGGAGGGTGAGGAAACTATCCCAATGAGGACCACACCATGCCCGTCATAAATTATCTCACCACTTGCATCTTTGATTCAGGTGCCTTGAAGCAGCTCGCCGGTACGGCGAAGAAGCTCGGCATGACCCGGCCTTTCATTGTGACGGACCCCGGCATCAAGGCCGCCGGCATTCTGGCGAAGGTCGAAGATGCGTTGGGCGTTGCACCGGCAGGCGTGTTCGCGGAGACCGTGCCGAACCCGACCGAGAAGCAGACCAAGGAAGCGGCAGCCGCCTACAAGGCATGCGGCGCCGACGGCCTGATCGCACTCGGCGGCGGCTCGTCCATGGACCATGCCAAGGGAATCGGCCTGCTGGTCAGTCATGATGAACCGCTCGAAAATTATGCCGCCATCACCGGCGGTGCCAAGAAGATCGGCAAGATCCCGCCGCTGATCGCCATCCCGACCACATCCGGTACGGGTTCAGAAGTCTCAGTCGGCCTGGTCCTTGTACTGGAGAATGGCCGCAAGGAGACCATCGTCTCTCCAAACCTGATCCCTGCCACAGCCATTTGCGATCCGGACCTGACTCTTGGCCTTCCTGCCGGACTGACGGCCGCCACTGGGATGGACGCCGTCACACACTGCATTGAATCAGTCCTGTCCCCAACCGTGAATCCGCCTGCCGAAGGCATTGCGTATGAGGGCGTGTTCCGTGCTGTCGGGAATGGCTGGCTGAAGAAGGCGGTCAAGGATGGCTCGGACGCGGACGCCCGCTGGCACATGATGATGGCAAGTTATGAAGGCGCTCTGGCATTCGTGAAAGGCCTTGGCGGGGTCCACGCCCTGTCACACGCGGCGGGCCGTCTGCATGACAAGCGACTGCACCACGGCACGCTGAACGCGATCTTCCTGCCGCATATCCTACGCTTCCATGAGGGTTCAGCCGATGAGAAATATGTGCGTCTTCGTCAGGCCATGGGTCTGAAACCCGGCGCGGATCTTGGCGACGCAATTGCAGAGCTGAATGCCGATATCGGCATCCCAGCCACCCTGTCCGCCATCGGATTGTCGGCAGACGACGCCCCCGGCGTGGTTGAGTATGCACTTAAGGACCTCGCCCATTTCGGCAATCCAAAGCCTATGAGTGCGGATGATTATGCAAAGGTCTACGAGGCCGCCCTTTAAGGATACGTGGAAGGGGGCCGTCATCGACGGCCCCCTCGTCCCCCCACTCAGCCAACTGGAATGAAATTACCGTGGAATCCCTGCGGAATGCGTTGCGGAATGTGCACGGTTGCGACCGCCGGTGCGGTGAAATTTGCGGCATCGAGAATGACCAATTCGGATAGGCCGGCATTGGTGTCGACCACATAGCCCATCAGCCAGCCCTCATCCTCTGAGGCCGTTTCGCTGGCAGGAATGAAAATGAATTCGCCCGGCACCCGTCCTGATCCAAAATCGCGAACTTCGCAGCTGCCATTGGTCAGGTCATGCTTGAAGATGCGTGTTTCGGTGAGGAAGCCGTCGGCCGCGACAGCCGTTGTGTAAACATAGCGATAGGGTTTTCCGGTCAGCCGCTCATCATAGCGCGGAAACTCATGAGCGCGGTCATCTATCACACGCCGTGACACGGTTCGCGTCGCCGGATCAATCGTCAGGGATTCAAATTTCGGTACGCCGTCCGGGCCAGTATTGTCAGGAGCAAACATGTGATCATAAACACATGCGTCCATCACGACTTTTCCGTCCGCGGTTTCATAGGCGTTCGCAGGATGGAAGATGTAACAGGGATCGACATCACACCAGATGATATCATCCGCACTCCCCTCTCGCGGCAACAGACCAATACGCGCCTTGTGGTTCTCATTCCATCGGTACGGAAAGCTCATGCCACTGATGATGGCACTCATGGAGAACGTCACCGGAAGGTCCATCACGATCACGTATTTCGGGGTGATCATGCAGTCATGAACCATTGGGCCGTGCTCGACAGGGATTGGCTCATCCCGGCGCACGCGGCCATCAGCGCCCAGCACCTTGTGCCAAAGCAGATTGGTTTGCTGCGACTCGTAACAGATGGCGTGCATCTCGCCTGTGTCGGGGTCGTAATGCGGATGCGCGGAAAAAGATTGACCCAAAGTCCCGTCAAAGTCCGAATGCGCACGCGTCTCCAGGTCCTCGGACACTTCGACGGGATACCCACCCGCTTCAACAATCGCCCAGATCTTTCCTGCGTGACCAACAATGTTCGTGTTCGCCACATCAATTCTGGGGTGACGCGGACCGGGCGCACGCGGCTCGCCAAGGGCATCACTCACACTGTTGGACCTCACCCAGCGATTGCGGTACCAAAGCGCCTTGCCATCCTGCAGGCGGACACCGTGCAACATGCCATCCCCTACAAACCAATGATGTGCAGCTGGATTGACCGGCGAAACGGGGTTCGGGCCATTGCGGACGTAAAGGCCATTCAGACCAGCGGGAATCGCCCCCGTCACCTTTGGATCAATTTCGGTGATCTCTTCCGTCAGCGGGGTATGAACGCCTTCAAGAAAGATGTTGGGCTGTGTTGCCTTGCGCCGGCTGCGGTTGAATCCCGCCACCGCCATGACTCCTTTTGTCACGACTCCCCGAATAGCTGTTTTCACAGGGCTGGGCATGGAGATCATCCTCGCGGCTTGTTGTCTGCGCCGCAATGTTTACACTGATAACATGCCGATGAATGATAACAGTGTCAACATGAACGCTCAGGGCGGGAACTACCACCATGGTGATCTAAGGGCCGCCCTGATCGAAGAAGGATTGGCGCAGATCAGCAACAGCCCGGCCGAGAAAGTGAGCCTCAGAAAAATTGCCCGGAATGTCGGTGTTTCAGCGACGGCAGTTTATCGACACTTTCCCAATAAGGCCGCGCTTCTAGGCGCTTTGTGCGGAGTTGGGAGCGTGAAGCTGTCTGATACGTTCCGGGATGCCCTATCCAAAACTCCAGCGGGCATTGATGCGTTCGAAGTCATGGGGCGAACCTATGTCCGGTTTGCAATAGACAATCCGTCTCTGTTTCGCCTGATGATGACGAAAGCGCCTCGCGCCGAAGTGCTTCAGCCAAATCAGGCGAAAGAGACCGGCGCATTCGCTATGTTGTCCAACACGTTGGGGGATGTGTTGCCGAAGGATACGCCGCCCGAATTACAGATGGTCAAACGCCTTCAGGCCTGGTCGATCGTGCATGGATTGTCGATGCTGATACTGGATGGCCAGTTGCCCGACGATGAAAAGATGATCGCCGCCGTCGTCTCTCGAAGCTTTCTCTAGGCCAGCCCGCGAATCCGGCGCATATTGCAGCGCATGTTCGAAGGAATCTCCACCACCGCCACGCATCTTGGTCTGCTCGCTGGTGCGATGGCCGTGGGCGCGTCCTGGGTCGCGGCCATTGCGTCGCCCAATTGCAGCTTTGACAAGCTGGACGGATCGCGCGCTGATCGCCACGTCCGGGAATTGCTGCTCCAGACGTCCACGCCGATTGCCGGCATGATGCTCGCTTCCGGCGCGTTCTTCCTGCTCGCATCAAGCTGGGCAGCCGCCGTCACCGCCTTGCTCGCAGCTTTCGGATTCTTCTCCAATCGCTGGATGCTGACACCCGGGAAGAAGCAAAAGGGCGAACGCACGAGCCGCAAGGGTCAGCGCGCCATTTCGGTCAGCCTGTCCCTGATGTTTACGTTGGTGGCGATTGTATCAGTCGTACTCGGCATGATCCGCATCTAGCGGGGATCAGGCGAATACGAGCCAGAGACAGCCCATTTCGTGCAGTTTTCTGAAATTGTCGGCCGATTTCCGGGCAGCTCGCAGCGCAATCTCGCCAGCGGCCTTTCGATTGACAGCCAGCATCATGGTGCAAATTGCAATGCCCGGCAGGAACATCCACCAGACAAAGGCCAGAGATGCCAATACACCCGCAAGGCAGATGAAATAGGCCAACGCGTCCAGAACACGAAAGCGCGTGTGCATGTAGCTGCCGAAATCATTGAGCAATTCCGGCTGTTTGTGCAGAGTTTCCGCATCAATCGCAAAATGCTGGCCTGGAGCCTGCTCATAGATGATGGCCCGGGTCATGCGACCGCCACGATGGGGATTGGGTTGGCATTTGAGGAACATGGCAATCACTCCATTTCGGGGACAATTTACCTTGTCCCGGTTAAGCTGAAGCTTGCTGAATTCGATCAATTTTGCAGAAAAATGAAACCATGAAGTTCCCGTCCCGACACACGCCTATCTGGCGAATATGTTTGCCCTGTTAGGGATTGCCATCTATGCTGCACCGCAACATGAAAGGTGTGTAGCTGATGCTGTACTCACTTGTCGAAATGAACCGGGCGGCAATGGCACCCATGCGGGTTGCCGCGCGCGCCAGTCGCGCAGCGCTGAGTTCGCCGCTGAACCTGATGGGGCAGACCGACTATGGTCGCTCGCTGTCCGCCATGGCGGACGTATTTGAAAGCGCAACACGCTATTACGGTAAACCGGAATGGCGGATCGATACGGTGCGGATCAATAGCGCGCCCATTGATGTGACCCCTGTTGTGGCGTGGCGCTCGCCTTGGTGCAACATGATCCACTTCAAGAAGGATCCAGAAGCGCTTGCCGCCGCCCGGAATACAGAAAAGCTCGGCCCTCAGCCCCGTCTTCTGATAGCTGCCCCGCTCTCTGGCCATTATGCCACTCTGCTGCGCGGGACAGTTGAGGCGTTCCTGCCGACCCATGATGTCTACATCACTGACTGGCAGGACTCTCGTATGGCACCTGTCTGGTTGGGGCGGTTCGATCTGGACGATTATATTGATCACATACGATCGATGCTGACTCATCTGGGCGCGGGCGCCCATGTACTTGGCGTGTGTCAGCCAGGCCCGCCTGTGCTTGCTGCTGTCGCCATGATGGCCGAGGATGATGACCCGGCCCGGCCCGCTTCCATGACGTTCATGGGGTCGCCGATCGACACACGGCTTAGTCCGACCGTTCCGAACGTGCTGGCCGAGGAAAAACCGCTTTCGTGGTTTGAAGAGAACATGATCCACACTGTGCCGGGCCCCTACCCGGGCATGTTCCGGAGAGTCTATCCAGGCTTTGTCCAGCTCGCTTCCTTCATGAACATGAACTGGTCGCGCCATGTCGATGCGCACTGGAACTTTTTCAATCATCTGGTTGAAGGGGATGGCGACAATGTCGGCAAGCATCGGGAATTCTACGATGAATACCTGTCGGTGCTCGACCTGACGGAAGAATTCTACCTGCAAACAATCGTACGCGTGTTTCAGGAGCACCAGCTGGCCCGCGGCATGTATCGCTATCGCGGAACACATCTCGTCAAACCGGAACTGATCCGCGATGTCGCGCTGATGACGGTTGAAGGCGAGAAGGATGATATTTCCGGCATCGGTCAAACACAGGCTGCACACGACCTATGTGTGAAGTTGCCGGAAGACATGCAGACCGACTATATCCAGCCGGGCGTTGGCCATTACGGCGTATTCAATGGCAGACGCTTTCAGACCGAGATCGCTCCGCGCGTAACTGAATTCACGAAGCGCTTCACGATGCGGGATGCCGACGAAGCCGCCACGGAGCGACTCAGAAAAACGTCTTGAACAGGCTTGAGCTTTTGGGACTATTTCTCAGGTGTGGGCAAGACTCGCGCAATCTGACGACAAATGTCTCGTGCTTCGCTCAATACCGTGATGGGCATCGGATCAGGTGTGTCGAGATAGGCGCTAAGCTGAGAAACTGCACGGGCCTCAGCCTGCTCCGTCAGTAAGGTGTCATCGGATACTTGCAGTGTCCGACGAGAGGTACACGACTGCAGTTCCAGAATGGTCAGGTCAGCCGCGCCGCGATGAGGTGTGCGTAGCAGGACCGATGACGGCAGATCCGGACCATCCGGCACCGCAACCCAAAGCGCATGGATGTCATCCTCGACAACAGGGTTTCGGAAACGGATTGCATAGATCAAGCCCTTGTCCAGATGGCGTACTGAATAGTCCGCCAAACCAGCATCGTTCAGTCCACCAAGCCAGGCGGCGATCATGGCATTGCGCGCCTGCTTTGCTTCGGCACCGCGCCATGCGGCTGCCTCAGCATAGACCTGCCTCAGGGCAAGGCCAGGCTCCTTCAGAAGTGATCGCGGCGAGGTCGTTTCAACGTTCGCTGGAGGGGGCACATACGCCGATGCGTATTCTGCAAAACCAATCCAACCCGTCAGTGCCGAAGCCAGCAGAGCCGAGCTGAGATGTCTGATCCAGTCGCGAGAGGCCATTGAGCGCGTTCCGTTCCGAGTCGAAGCGCACTTTGCCAGGCTAAGAGTTAAGGAAGGTCCGCTCGATTGCCCACCAGAGCCCAATTGCTCCGATGGCCGCCGATACCGGCCATACCAGAACTGGCCGGTAGAGGTCTGGCCGGCCGGCCTGCTTCAGGGCGCCCCTGATGACAACGGACACTGCAAGCGCCATGCCGATAACGGCGAGCTGGCCGATCTCAACGCCGACATTGAATCCGATCAAAGCTGGCCAGAAGATCCCCGGTGGCAGGCCGAGATCCCCAAACGCACCGGCGAAACCCATGCCGTGGATCAGGCCAAAGCCGAATACGAGTGCCGGACGCCAGGCGCTTGGTTCCTTGAACAGGATGTTCTCAAGCGCGGCCCAGGCGATTGTCAGAGCAATCAGTGGCTCGACGATACTTGCCGGAGGCGAGATCACCCCGGCAGCCGCAAGGCCGAGCGTGGATGTGTGCGCCAGCGTGAAGGCGGAGATTTGCCAGAGCAGCGGCTTTATCCGCCGACTGGACAGGAAAAGCGCCAGGACGAACAGGATATGGTCCACCCCCATTGGCAGGATGTGCTCGAATCCGATCCGAACATAGAAGATCGCCGTCTCGATCCCGGATCTGTCGAGTTCAACCTCGCTGCCTGAGACGTTGTCTCCTGTTTCAGTTGCGTCACCAGCCCTGTCCAGTTCCTGAAGCTCCCGGCACAAAGCGGGGTCCATCCCTCCCCCCGGCAGGCAAAGCTCGTCTTCCGGGTGGGCGAACGCCGCTTGCGGCGCAGATGTGACAGCAAGGCAGGCTATCAGACAGCATGCCAGAAAGGCGATGAGCCGATGCCGCATCAAATCTCGTCCGGCAGCGGATGCGGCGCTTCCATACGGATGGCCTCGTGATGGTCATCATCATGGTCATGTACCGGCAGGAAGGACAGCACGAGCGCTATGGCGACACCAGCCGACAGAGCCAACAGGCTGCGCAGCGGCGGCTCCTCCTTCATCGGAGCCATCAAGGGGCCGGTCGCAACGTAGAGGAGCAGGCCGGCGGAGGCCGCGAACAAAGCGCCAACCGCCTCGCTGCCCAGGAAATACATGAAGGGCGACGACATAATCACGCCCAGCGGGGTCGTGGCGGACGCAGCCAGGAAGGCCCACAGGAAGGATTGCCGGTTCGAAAAATTGTGCCTGCGCAGGATCGCGAACGCGATCACACCTTCCGGAAACTCATGCAGGATCAGCGAGACCGCCGCATAGACACCTGCGGAAAAGCTCGCGGCAAAGGTCACCGAATAGATGACGCCGTCGATAAAGGAATGGATGGCAATCGCGATTATGGGGGTGACAGCCGCCATCCGGCCGCCATTCACGCTTTCCGGGAAGAATGTGTTGAGGCCGTAATTAAGTATCAGCCCGCCAAGGAATCCGCCCAGCATGAAGTATGGCGCCTGAGAACTTTCGGCAAAGGCTTCCGGCGCAATGTGCAACAGGCTGAGCGTGACGAGCATGCCCGCCGCCGCGAGGCCCATGACGGCAGAGAACCGCGCACTCCAATCGCCCCGCATCGCCACAGCGATGAGGCCGACCGTGGTCACAAAGGCCGCGATCAAGCCGAAAAACAAAGGGGCCTGCATGGATTCAAACATGGAAAGCGGTAAGCCGGTCCGTTAACAGTCAGGTGCGGTCTATAACCGCGTCCTGCGGCCTTGCGAAGAAGTGTTATATGGTATCATTATTCAGCTTGCGAGCAGATTTTCCGAAAACACTGAATTCCCCAATCGGGGCAATGGGAGCGATATGATAGACCGATCATGGGGCCGTGGCGCAAAAATGCTTCTGGCGGGTGCCGGTTTGACGCTGTGCGTCGCCTGTAGCGCAGAAGTGCCATACGAACCTGAACCGGCTGCAGTGGAGCCTCCACCGACGGTCGAATCCACTCCTCCTGCGTCAGATACGGAGTACTCGGCTCATACGGCAGAGCACCGTGACGATGATAGTCATGACGAGGACCATGGTGAATATGCTGGCGGCGAAGCCCATGTACACGGCGCTGCAGAGTTGGCCGTTGCGCTCGACACCAGTTTCGTCACGATCACCGTTGACGCCCCGCTCGTAAATTACGGCCTATCGGAAAAAACGAAGAAGAAATCCACCGAGCTTGAAAAATATGCCGAGGGCCTGACAGAACTCATGGGCAATGCGCGCTGCGACCTTGTCGAGCGCTCTGCAGAAGTGCGCCGATCGGGCGATCATGCTGCACTCACCCTGTCCATAGTCTGGGATTGCAAGCGCCCCAGCCAGCTGGATGGCCTCATGTTCACCGGCTTTGAACACTATCCCGCCTTTGAGGAAGTCGACGCCATCTATCTTGGTGAAGAAGGGGAATCCAATTCTGCGTCACTCACACCGGACAGCCCTTTCCTGCCCTTCGGATCCTGACATGGCAGAACCGATTGTCTCTATTTCGAATCTTTCCTTTGCCTGGACGCCAGGCAATGAGGTCCTCGACATTTCAGACTTCCAATTGAAGGCGGGCGAGCGCTTGTTTCTGCGCGGAGCATCCGGCTCTGGAAAATCCACCCTTCTCGGCATCATCGCTGGTGTGCTGGAGGCGGGCTCTGGTGAGGTCATCGTTCTCGGACAGGATCTGGCGACCTTGGAACCCGCAGCGCGGGACCGCCTGAGGGCGGACCATCTCGGTGTGATTTTCCAGATGTTCAATCTCGTGCCTTATCTCTCCGTCATCGGGAATGTCACGCTGCCTCTACGTTTCTCTCCCAAGCGCCGCGCAGCAATCAACGGTAACGAAGACGATGAAGCCCGACGGTTGCTTTCGCGGCTGGGCCTGACGGACGAGACTCTACTGGCACGCCGCGTCTCTGACCTTTCTGTCGGTCAGCAGCAACGTGTCGCTGCCGCACGCGCCCTGATCGGCGGCCCCGAAATCGTGATCGCTGACGAACCGACCTCAGCGCTTGATGCGGATGCCCGTGATCAATTCATTGATCTACTGAGCGAGGAAGCGCGGCGCACAGGCGCAGCACTTCTCTTCGTCAGCCACGATGCCGGGCTCGCCACACATTTCGACCGGGCGGTAGACCTCGGCGAGATAAATCGCGCGGGAGTGTCAGCATGAGCGCTATCCTGTCTCTCGCCTGGCAGAGCCTCATGAACCGCAAGGGATCTGTTTTGCTCACCCTGTTGGCAGTTGCCTTGTCGGTGGCACTTTTTCTGGGCGTAGACAAAGCCCGCACAGGCGCCCGCGAAGGCTTCGGCAACACTATCTCTGGCACCGAACTGATTGTCGGCGCACCTACCGGCAGCGTGAACTTGCTGCTTTATTCGGTCTTTCGAATGGGCAGCGCGACAGCAGAAATTTCGTGGCCGACCTATCAGGAGATCGCCACGCGGCCGGATATAGACTGGGCTGTTCCGATCTCCCTCGGAGACAGCCATCGCGGATTCCGCGTCATGGGCACAACGCCCGAATATTTTGACCGCTACAAGTTTGGCCGCAATCAGGACCTGATGATCGCGCAGGGCGAACCGTTTGACGATCTGTTCGATGCGGTCATCGGCGCCGATGTGGCTCGCGAACTGGGGTATTCGATCAATAGCCCCATGGTCCTGTCGCATGGGCTGGGCCAAGCCGACTTTGGCTCAAGTCATGAAAACCGCCCGTTCCGGGTTGTTGGCATTCTTGCCCCGACTGGTACGCCGGTGGACCAGACGGTACATGTCTCACTGGAAGCCATCACCGCCATCCATGTCGGCTGGGAAACCGGCGCAAAGAATCCGCTAGCCGACAGTATTTCCGAAGAGACCGTGCGGTCCTTCGATCTCACACCCAAGACTGTCACGGCGATCTATCTCGGCCTGAAACGTAAAGGCACCATCTTGACCACACGCCGCGAGATCAACACCAACAAGGGCGAGCCATTGATGGCGATCATTCCATCACAGGCGCTCACGGAACTATGGAGTGTGACCGCAATTGCCGAACGGGCGTTGCTGGCCGTCTCGATATTCGTCATCGCGGTGGGCGTGGTTTCGATTTTGACCTCCATCCTCACCAGCCTCAACGAGCGGCGACGCGAAATGTCGATCCTTCGTGCGGTCGGTGCTCGACCCGGTCACATCTTCACGCTGTTGGTGCTTGAAGCAGGGTTGGTGGGCCTCCTTGGCGCATTGCTAGGCATTCTTCTCATCCATGGGCTGCTGGCAGTGATCGGTCCGCTTGTTTCAGCGCATTACGGCATATCCCTAATTGGCACCGGGCCCAGCCTGAACGACCTGTATACACTGCTGGCGGTCACGGGCGCCGCCCTGGTCGCCGGGGCGATACCCGCCTGGATGGCGTTCCGCAGGTCGCTGGCCGATGGATTATCCCTTCGGCTCTAACCGCTCACACCCACTGGCGGGGTCACCCCGCGCATCCTAGATTGGCATCATGAAAAAACTCTCTCCCCTCCTGACCGCCGCCCTGATGACAGGCTTACTGGCAGCCTGCAGCGAAGCAGATACGCCAGCCGAACCCGCACCTGCTGAAGCAGCACCAGATGCAGCGACCCCACAAGTTGGCGACAAGATTGGCGAAAGCGAAGCTGAGCGCAAAGCCAAACGCGAAGCAACGATTGCCGCGCGCGCCGCAGATCAGGCCCGCAAAAAATCCGAGGCCGAAGCGCGCGGCGTGACCGAGATCGGCTGGGAAGACTTGATGCCGGAAGGCGAAGAAGAACGTCTCGCCCAGATGTACCAGAGCCAGATGTCGATGCTCTATGGTGGCGGAGGCGTAGCAGAAGGATCGGCTGCGGACGCCATGGTGCAGATCGGCACGTTCAACACCGTCAAGGAACTCAACGGCAAATCGATCAGGTTGCCGGGCTATACCGTGCCGTTTGAATATGGCTCAAAAGCCGAAGTGAGCGAATTCCTTATGGTCCCCTATTTCGGCGCCTGTATCCACGCCCCACCCCCGCCACCAAATCAAACCGTATTCGTAACGACGGACGAGCCCATCCTGTTGGAAGATCTGGCGCAGGCCGTCTGGGTTGAAGGCATCCTAACCGCCGAGACGCAGGAGAGCGAACTGGCGGACGCCGCCTATACGCTCAAGCTGACTCACATCGAGAAATACGAGTACTAGGACTTACTATTCAACGCGTTCACGAAATATAGGTGGTTTCACGGTTTCTGGGGATGAAACCCTCTCAACAGGCACAAATGGATGTTCTGGAACAAACGCGTCGCAGTCCTGATTTCTGCCCTGATAATTGCGGCGATCACCATAAGCATCCTCACATATGTGCGGCGCCCATCGCTTGAGGGACTTGCAGGTCTGAATGGTCCCACCGCAGATAGCATCATTGCGGATGGTCAATCGTCCAGTTGGTCAGTTCACGCCGATGGATCGGAATCGCGACTCGCCATCCTGCTGACCGATGAAGATTCCTCCTGGCTCGGACTGGCTGAAGGGTTGAAAAGCATCGGTGTCCCCTTCTTGATCACGCGAAACACCAAAGCGGCTGTCCAACACAAGGTCGTGCTCGCGTATCCAGCAATTTCAGGTCGTCTGCTGGATGCCGAAGACTTGGAGACCCTCGCCCAGCACGTGGAATCCGGCGGCACATTGATCGCGACGCAAATCCTTGGCGGAGGATTGCAAGGCGTGTTTGGCTTCGACCGCATCGAAGAATTCCGTGACCATTCGGAGATTCGCTTTTCCGGATCTCACCCCACCTTGTCCTTTATCGACCGGCCAGAAGAAAGGACCGTCAGGATTGGAAACCCTGATAAGGACCTACACCGCATCGGCACCCAAGCGTTCGTTGGCGCGACAAATATTCTGGCCACCTACGATGATGGATCCGCAGCTGTGGTGGCGCACGCCTCCAAACAGGGTGGACAAGCTTATGCTATCGGCTTTGATCTCGGCTTCTTCATCCTGAAGTCCGCAAACGGGCGCAATGGTGGCGTGTCGAGAAATTACGCGAACGCCTATGAGCCATCTGTCGACACATGGTTGCGATGGATAAAATCCGTCTACACTCAAAGTGAACCGGCCGCGATCACGCTTCACTCCGCGCCGGAAGGGCGAGATCTCGCCGTCGTCATATCCTTCGACATCGATTATTCGAACTCCATGACCAATACGAGGGCATTCAGCGACCTCCTGTCAGAGCTCGGAATTCCGGGAACCTTCTTCATTCAGACGAAGTATTTCGACGACTACAACGACAAGGCGTTCTTCAATGATTTTACGCTGCCCATTGTTCAGCATCTAAACGAGTCCGGAATGGAGGTCGCCAGCCATTCGGTGACGCATGCAAAGACTTTTTCGGACATGCCGCTTGGCGAGGGATCCGAGCGCTTTCCTGACTACCAGCCCCGCGTATTGAATGAAGGCAGAACTTGGAATGCTTCAATTCTGGGCGAACTGCGCGTGAGCAAGTATCTGCTGGAACAGGTCACGGAAACAGAAGTGGTATCGTTTCGTCCAGGCTACCTCGCCACACCGGCGCGCCTTCCTGAAGCCTTGGACGCGAGCGGGTACAAATACGCCTCCAGTGCCACATCGGGAAATGTTCTGACGCATTTGCCCTACCGCATGAATTTCAGCAGGGGCTACGACAGTGCAACAGGCGTTTTCCAGTTCCCCATCGCCATCGAAGACGAAATTCCACCGCACATGAACTTGCGGGAGGAACCGGCCGTGGACCTCGCCAAGCGGCTCGCCGAATATGGGGGCTGCTATGTCGTGCTGATCCATCCCAACGTCACGAAAGAAAAAATCGAATTCCTCAACGCCGTGGTTCCTGAACTGAAGCGTTTCGCCTGGTTCGGGACACTGCAGCAATTTGGCGATTGGTGGACCATGCGCGATAGCGTATCGGTCGACGCCCGCATCTTTGAAGACGAGATGGTTATCACGGTGGACAGCGAATTGCCCATACAGGGTCTTCGCTTGGATCTGGATACGGACTGGATACCCCAATCCCCGCTCCCCGATGGCGTCAGCTTTTCACCGGGGTCCGTCTACATTGCTGAAGCTGGCACAGAACTCTCAATTACAATGAACATGCCTTCAACGGACCGGTAAGCATTCGCTCGGGACGGTTCGTCGGACCTACGCGAAGCGTTCGGTCGGAGCTTCCTGCTGGAGATCAGACACGTCCAAACGGGCGCGCTCGTCCTTGATACGCTTGCGGATACGCAGAACCAGTTCGTCCGGAATGAAAGGCTTGGTCAGGTACTCAGCGGCACCCCGCTCCAGTGCATCCAGAACATCATGCTCGCCGCGACGAGCTGTTAGCATCACCACCGGCAAGCTGGCCGTATCGGGATCATTCTTCAGTCGACGCAGGACTTCAAACCCGTCCATCACGGGCATCATCGCATCAAGCACCATCAGGTCATACTTCATGGTGCGCGCGAGTTCGAGGGCTGCACCGCCGTCTTCCGCGATATCGACTTCAAATCCGGCAACCGCGAGCTTGTGCTCGAGCAGTCCGCGCAACAAGCGATCATCGTCTGCGACTAGAATTTTATTGGACATTTGCAAGAGTCCTTCTGCAAGCGAGGTTTTTACTCAGCTCAGTGTGCCAAATTACGATAAACATCCGTCAAACGAACTATATTGAATTTGATCTATCTCGGGTCATTTTGCAGCTCTTGCAGGTGCGACCTCCCCCAAGCGATCAACTTGCCGTGAACCCCTTCCGGGTCATCACGCCCCAAGAGCCGCTTCTCTTGAGATATTGAACCCACCCCTGAACGCGCCACAAGCTGTTCAGCTGGCGGTATCCAAGATTTTCCAACACACAAATTGCCGTCAAGAGCGCCAGGTCAGATGCCTTGGGCACACGGCGCAGCTGCGCTTCTTCCAATGCAAGAGAACCCACAGAAATGGCCAATCCAAAGCCTGACGTCACTGCGATATAGGCGAGGAAGTAGTCGAGTGGAAGCGAGCCCGTAAATGCCAATATCGGAAACAGGATGAACCCGATAGCATCCACGACTGGTCCAATTACGTCTGTGATCAGCACATTTCCGAAACCCAGGACACCCACCAATCCGTAGCGTGGATTGAGCGCCATCATGCCGTGACGCTCAAATGTTTCCAGTGTACCACGCTGCCAACGGGCCCGTTGATTGCGCAGAACGCTTAGAGTCTCGGGCGCCTCGGTCCAGCAGACCGGCTCCGGGATGAACCGGATACGATAATCTTGTTTTTGCTCTATGAGGGTTCTGTGCAGTTTGACCACTAACTCCATGTCTTCACCGACCGTCCCGAGACTATAACCGCCAACCTTCAGGACGGCGTCGCGCCGGAACAAGCCAAAGGCCCCTGAAATGATGAGCACGGTATTCAGTCGGCTCCAAGCGATTCGGGTCATCAGAAAGGCGCGCAGGTATTCGACCGTCTGCAGGAGCGGGAGCATCTTCTTGGGCAACTGCACCTTCAGTATCTGACCGTTCCGGATGACACTGCCATTGGCGATCCGGACAGTCCCCCCCACCGCAATCGTCCGCTCTGGGTCTTCCATGAACGGCTTCACAGTGCGCAACAACGCATCCGGCTCCAAAACGGAATCTGCATCAACGCAGCAAAACAAAGGTGCCCGGGACACGTTGATACCTGCGTTCAGCGCATCGGCTTTTCCACCATTTGCCTTGTCGATCACGACAAGACGCTTTTGATGTTGGGACCGGTAAATCGTCTTGATGGGTTGGTGCGGCGCCAAAGGGGAGTAAAGGCGCGAAGTTTCTACAAGGTTGAACGCATCTTTCAGCACCTCCAGCGTGGCATCCGAACTTCCGTCATTGATGATGATGACCTCATAATTCGGATACTGAATAGCCATCAGCGATGAAAGGCTTTCGACAATAGTTTTCTCTTCGTTATAAGCCGGCACGAGAATCGCGATGGGCGGCGCCGAATCCGAGTAGCGGCGCCAAAGGGCGTCAGCCTTCGCGGCACGCCCCGATTTGGCCAGCTGGAACGCCGCTAACAGCAATTGGACGAAATAATTAGTGTACTGGACAACACCGGCAAAGATAACCAGCAGCCCCACATATTTCGCAACGATGAAAACGGATTCCATCACTGGACAGCCTCCATCGCACTCAGCTCCGCAAGCGCCAGGGCTGCGGTACGGTTCGCACTTTCATTGCCCTTTGATATTGCCGACACTTCCAGCAGCTCTCGACCGGACGCCCCCATGTCGGCCAGAGCTTGCGCCGCTTCAAATTGGACCAGCCACACGGGATCGGAAAGCAAGTCCGCGACCTGGGCCGCGTACGTATCATAGGATATCTCACAAAGTGTCTTCACCGCGCCAGCGCGCACACTCCAGTCGGTATCCTTCAGGCAACTGGCAATGGCCGGAGCAGCGTCCGGGTGTTCCAGACTTGCAAGTCCGTCGAGTGCCGCGACACGGATCAGGGGCACATCGCTGGAGAGCGCCGCTTCGAGAATATTAAGGACTGAGTAATCCGCACTCCCGCCCAAGGCGGACAGCAAGGCCGCGCGTTCGAGGTCCGGAACTCCGGGCCGTCCGAGGTATTCCAGGATGTCCCGTGAACGGTGCAGTGCCAGTTTCGACAGAACCGATTGCAGGCTACGCGTGCTGCCGTTCAGTTTCGAGAATTCACGCATGACATCCGGCACTGTTGGATAGGCACCAACGGCGACCAGCGTTCGTATTCCAGCGATGCGAAGATCATGGTTTGCTGACCGCTCCACCAGCGAGTCAACGGCTTTGGCCGTTGGCAGGCCGGGAAAATAGGCCAGTGCCTCAACGGCAGCGTGCCGAACAAATCTGAACCGATGTCGCAAGAGGCGGCGGAATTCATCGTCCACCCGGTACCTGACCATCCGCGCGATCAGACGGTCGCGCTCTTCGCCTCTAACCAGCGCAACGAATTCAAGAAAGACTTCCGGCACCATGGGGGATTTCCAGAGGGTCTCGTCGGGAATCGCGGCCTCACCCTTTTCATCCCACAGGATTTGCGCCATTGCCTCCAGAATCTGTTGGCGTTGCTTTGTGTAGAGTGACTGCCTGTGCGTACGGATAATCCGAAGAAGTATCAGCGTGATCATCCACAGTAGGGACGCAAGCACCAATACGCATGCAATCTGCCATATCAGGATGAGATAATTCACCCTCAAAAACTCCGCGCAAGCGAAAGGGAGATATCTGTGCGATCGTAGGCAGTGCGAAGTTCCTTGCCGGCCGTCAGGCGTAGCGCGGTGGTTCGACCGAAGCGCATTTCCAGTCCCGCCGCATAGGACTGCACTTCCACTGTTGCGCCATCAGAACTTTCCGGTGCGTCGGCGTAATAGAGATGCACCGCCCAAGGTCCTGTCGGCCTGAAAGTCGAGCGCATACGATAGCCTGAGCGATGCTGGTCGTTCTCGTCTCGCACGTTGATGTACCGCACTTCAATCTCCGCAGCCTCGCCAGCGAAAGTGTACTGGGCGCCCGGAAGAAAGGACGTCACCCGGCCGCTCTGGTATTCTGAAGTTCTGATGTCCGACAGGAGTTCCAGGCCCGGATAGTGCGTGGCAACACCTGCGCCAACGAGAACTGTGGTGTTGGGCAGGAAGGTCGTGTTGGTCCCTCCCCCGATTTCCATTCGGACATGCCCGAACCCCGTACGCTTTGCGGCGCCGATGTGCACATTCGTGTTCGAGCGGTCGAAGCGCTCGGCGTATAGCGCGGAGGCACTGAGTGTAAGCGTATCTGATACTCGGACTGCCACTGCCGGGGACAGGCTGGTCCAGTCCGGCAAGTCCTTCGTCAAACTGCTGCGGCTTGCTGTCAAATTCGTCGTAATACGATTGCGATCCTGCCGGGATGCCTGTTCGCGCATGGCAGCGTAGTCGGCATGATCGGACGACAAGGTTTCTGCAGCGTCGATAAACTCATGGGAACCTTGTGCGTCTCCCTTCATTCTGCGCACGCGCGCCAGCGCGGTATAGGCATCCACATAGTCGGGAGCTTGATCAATGACGTGTTCGAGTTCGCTTTCGGCCTCATCAAGGCGTTCCAATGCGATCAGGCAGAGTGCCGCGTTCAAACGGGAGTCTACGTCTTCAGGATTTGTGGCGAGCAACGCTTCGAACATTCCAAGAGCCTCGTCGAAACGTCCGGCGAACCTCGCTTCCACGCCCTGCGCATACAAGCTGCGAAGGTCCGCCTGAATAGGCGACGGCATGGCAGGAATCGCTTGGTCGAGAAGCACCAGTTCGATCATGAAAGTATCCCGACTCTCAGGCCGGCTTGCTCGCACGTCGCGGTGCACGCGCGGCGCTCCAGTGTGAGCCGCAAGAATAGCGTTCCAAGTTTCATGATCGCATGTCCTCCACGCTGGATTCAGGTTTAATCCAGCGTCTGCAATTGATTGCAAAAACAGATGATCGTCAGGTTAATCAGGCGGTCTGGCGAGAGATCGGCATTCGCGCGGGACGAGGTTGCTCATGTTTTGATTGCCCCAGAATCCGATCGTTTCAGCAAAGCGCCGAACACCGGATCAGGACCGCATGCTGTAGAATTTACTACGGTTTGCGATGGACCGCCCTCAGTCGAGTAAGCACCCGTCATCTTGCGTTGGAACCAAGCGAATTTCGTTCACAGAGAAATTTTAGGGTCGCTGTCAAAATGTGAGTTCGCAAGCCAGACCAGTTACCCATAAAAGGATCAGCGCGCGTCCTATGCAATTGGTACCTCTGGCCGGACTCGAACCGGCACTCTGTCACCAGAAACGGATTTTGAATCCGTCGCGTCTACCAGTTCCGCCACAGAGGCCCTTTGCAGGGAGCGCTTCTCCTGCCGCATAGCTGGGCCTCCTGTCAATCTACTCGACGTAGCGATCAAAGACATCTAACAGCTTAGGCATGTCTTCCACCAAGATTCCGACCGAAAAAACCCTGTTGCAGACCATCGAAGCGCTTGCCGCAGGTGCGCCCGAGAACGGGTTCTCGCTGCGGGAAATCTTTGATCAACTGGATGAGAGTGCATTTGGCGCTGGCCTGTTCCTGCTTGCCCTTCCTTGTTGCATTCCGTTTCTTTATGGGGTGCCGCAGGTCGTATCCTTGCCCATGATGGCCCTGGCGGCCCAAATGGCGATGGGCCGCGAGCAGCCCTGGATGCCGGACAAGCTCGCCAATCGCCACATTGATCGCAATGGCCTTACCCAGATGGCGTCTGGCGGCCGCAAATGGCTCGGCTGGATCGAGCACATTGTACGCCCGCGCCTGACCGTCATTACCGGCAAGCGGTCGGAGCGCGTCATTGGCCTGTTTCTATGCATATTCTGCGCGTCAATCCTCGTGCCGTTGCCGATGACCAACACGGTGCCGGGCTTTGCCGTGGCCATAGCGTCTTTTGGTCTCATGCAGAAAGACGGCTTGATGGTGATTGGCGGCCTGATCATAGGAACAGCCTGGGTCAGCGGTCTGATAGGCGCTGTGATGCTCGGTGCGGTCAGCCTGTTTGGATGATAAATAACGGCAAAGTGACCTTGCGCCGCATTGTGGTCACGACGCAGTCCGGTTTTAGCTGAAGCATGGATTTCATGCGATCTCTCCTGAAAGACTGGAAGTGGCCCGCGGTGGCCGTGGCGGCGTCCGCCTTCATGTTGGCAGCCGCCCACGCGTTTGAGACTTTTGGCGGCCTGCCTCCCTGCCCACTCTGCCTGCGGCAGCGGGAAGTCTATTGGGCGCTGATCGCGATGACGCTGACGGGCCTTGTGCTCTGGCGATGGATCCCGAAACGCCGGTTCCTGGTCGCACTCAACATGATGATCGGACTCGTCTTTGTCGTCGGTGTTGTGGTTGCCTTCTACCATTCCGGTGTCGAGTGGGGCCTGCTGCCGCCACCAGATGGTTGTTCCGGTGAAGGGGTGATCGATCCAATGGCGATTCAGGACTTCAGCAAGCCGATGCATGTGCCGTCCTGCACGGATGCGCCTTTCTACATTCTCGGCCTTTCCATGGCGGGCTGGAATGGCGTGGTCTCTGCCATCATGGCGCTGTTCAGCTTCATCGCGGCAGGCGCGACGTTCCGCGGCGCCGTTCATTCACCCGAAGTCGCCTGACCTAGAGCGGCGGCGCGGCCAGCCGGCGCAGGCGCTGTTCCCGGATTGTGATGTACAGGGTGGCTCCAATGATGATTGCAGTGCCCACCCAGGTCCAGAAGCCCGGCAGCATGTGGAACAGACCCCAATCGACCAGTGCTGCCATCGGCAGACGCATATAGTCGATCGGCGACAGGAAAGATGCATCGCCAACGCTCATGCCGCGAATGTAGAAGTACTGGCCGGTCACACCGCATACGCCCATCAGACCGATCCAGGACCAGTCGATGACAGAGGGCGCCACGTCCGGCCACGTCAGGATGGCGAGCGGCAATAACAGGATCGACGACAGAAGGTTTGCCCAGATTAACAGGGTCACCGGCCTGTGCAGGCGCGTCAGAGATTTCACAAGTGTGATCGCCCCAGCCAGACAGAACGCCGCCGATACGGCGAGGACCATGCCCAGACTAATACCGAGTTGGGGCTGCATCATGATCATGACCCCGACACATCCGGCGATTGTGGCGCCCCAACGATGCACACCGACCCGTTCCTTCAGGATGAAGGCCGCGAGAAAGGTGACGAACATGGCCCGGGAAAAACTGATCGCATTGAATTCGGAGAGCGGCAGGCCAACCGCGTCCGACACGGCATAGAAGCCGAGGGCAAAGCCAAGCGTCCCGAACAGGCTGCGCAGCAAGATAAGACCCGGCTGGTGAATTTTCATCACACTCCAGCCCTGTTGCAGGATAACCGGAATGACGACGATCAACGCAACGCCAGAGCGCCAGAAGGCAAGGAAGCCTGGATCGAAGGTTGCAGACTGGACCTTGGAAAGCGTGAGGAACACGGTGAAGGTGGCCCCGGAGGCCAGCATCCAGAGCGCGCCTTCAATATTGCGCGGTGCGGGCCCCACCTCTAGGTCTGTCTGCTGAGACTGATCGGGGCGAGAATCCATGGGCTGTTTTACGCCTTCCGAAATTGACGAGATCGACCGTCTTTGGCGGGAATTGCCAGCCGATCACATGTGGACCGGCTGGGCCGCTTCAGGGAGCGAACCTGACCAAGTCTGGATATTCAGGACTCGCGCACATTGGCGCCGGTTCCCGCTCACTAAGTCAAAAACCGGCTTTGTCATAGCCGACGAGCGAGGTCGTCCGGTCGCTCGTGCAAAAACACTCCCCGCCCTACTGAAAAAAGTGGAGCTGATTCCAGGCCTTGAGGCGCTAACGGAAGACCCGTAGCGCCTCACCAACGACCTAGCTGTTCATCTGTTCCCGCATCTGTTCGGCTTGTTCCGGCGTGATACCAAGCGCATCCAGGAGTGGACCGCCGGCGGCCTCGTCCCAAGAATGACGTGGACCGACCGTCATGCCGCCATCCACGAGGAATTCGCCGCCCGTAATGAAGCTCGCTGCGTCGGAGGCGAGGAAGGCTGCCATTTCGGCAATGTCTTCACCTTTGCCAACCCGGCCAGCTGGCTGCATGCTGCCACCTGCTTCGACCAGCATGGCCGCCATCTGGTCTGCCTGCTCGCGCGGCAAGCCGAGCGACGCGCCGAAGATCGAGGTCGCGATAAAGCCCGGCAGGACCGCATTCACGCGAATGCCATACTTGGAGAGCTCTGCAGCCGCCAATTTGGAGAAATGTGCCACCCCCTTCTTGGCAACAGAGTAGGTGATTGGCGCATATCCGGCGCATACGGCGCTGATTGAAGACGTGTTGATAATAGCGCCGCCATTTTCCTTCATGTGTGGAACAGCAAACTTGGTTCCGGCAAAGACCTGTTTCAGAAGGAGAGACATGGTTTGGTCATAGGCATCAAGATCCAGTTCCTCCACCGAATCCGGCGTGCCACCATGCCCCGCATTATTCCAGAGAATGTCCAACCGTCCGAAATGGTCGACGGCCTTGCCCATGATACCTTCCAGTTCGGCCATGTCCGTCACGTCGCAATGGACAAACAGGACCTTGTCGTCGCCAAAGCGCGTCTGAAGCGCCATGCCCTTCTCGTCCTGAATGTCTCCAGCAACAACTTTCGCGCCAGCCGCAACAAACGTCTCGACTCCCGCAAGACCGATGCCGCTCGCCCCTCCCGTGATGATGGCGACTTTGCCGTCAAGATTGGCCATGTGCGTATTCCTCCCGTTTTCGTTTTTCAGGAGAATGCGCGCCCCTTCCCCGCGGTTCGTCAATGCCCGCAGGAAAATTTACTTGCCGGGCTTCGTCATGCCGAATCGCTTGCGGAAGACCCCATCCAGAACACGCTTGGGCAGCAGCGTCGGAATGTACCAATTCGTCAGCTTGTTCGGCACAGGGGAATAACGCGCCCTGGGAGTGGCGTCCTCCAACGCAATTTCGATGACTTTCGCAATTTGTTCAGGCGGCAAGCCGTCGCGCCCCCCCTTCAGCATCACCTGCTCAAATTGCTTCAACGCGTCCGACCAGGCACTTCCAGAATAGGGGCCATCTGAATTGGCTTCCTCTGCCTTATCCCAAATCGGCGTTTTCACTGATCCCGGCCCCACGGCAATGGCATCAATGCCGAAGATCACCAGTTCCCGGCGCAACGTGTCTGTGATCGCTTCAACGGCATGCTTAGTGGCCGTGTAGGCCCCAAGGAAGGGTGCCGAAATGCGACCACCCACGCTGGTGATGTTGACAATCCGACCGGGAGCACCGGTGCGAGTCTTGTCCATCCCAAGCAGTGGCGCGAAGGCTTGAGATGCGCGCAACAGGCCGAAAACATTGACCTCGAAATGGGCCTTGAAATCATCAAGCGGTTGAATCGCGAGCGGCCCCATATTTGCGATACCTGCATTGTTGACCAAACCCGTGAGCGTCTCGCCCTTCAGGGTTTCGGACACAGTCCGCACAGCGGTCTCCAAATGCTCCTGCCTCGTCACATCCAGAATAAGCGGGCGAATATCCCCTTCGGAGCTCGCGGATAGCGCATCGGCATCGGACTGCTTTCTGACCCCGGCATAGACGCGCCACCCATGCTTTGCGAGGTAGAGCGCGGTCGCTTCGCCAATACCGGTCGATGCACCTGTGATTACAACGGTCTTCATGCGGGTCGTCCTTCCAATTCGGGGAATATGGAAACTATACGCATCAAACTCGTGTTCGGGTTTACTCGGTCTGCTTTCCACCTTCAATGACCCGGAAGGCGGGACGTTTCTTCGGCGATTCATCTTCGGGAGATCCCGAGACAGGAGAGGTGGGCTCCACAGGCGTCAACTCCGACGCACGGACCAATTTCGGCAAGCTCCGGGTGGGCGGCTCAGAATGTCGAGGGGCCGGGTCTTCCGTCAGATCATCATCCAACTGGCGCACACGCGGCGTCGGCCGCTTGTTGAAGCCACCGGGCTTTTTCTTTGCGCCGAAGCCAGTCTTGGCCTTTCCACGAGCTTTCTTGTCAATTTCCTTCAGCTTCATCTGCTGCAGGCTGGAAAGGGCTTCGCCGTCGCTCCCTTTCAAAGGATCTGCAAACGCAGACCCATAGGTCTCGATTCGCTCCTCGACCTCTTCAAGGAATTGTTTTTCCCAGTCAGACAAGGGCGGACCAAGCCCCTGCTCAGCCAATGCCGCCGCCTTCCGTAGTTTACGGAGCGCTGCGCGTTTCTTGCGTTCGTCGACATCTCGGCCCATTGGCAGAGAATATGGTGATTATTGTGCCGGAGGCAAACCGGGTCAGGCTTCGCCAAGTGCCAGCAGGTAGGTGTCGAGCACCATTTCCTGTTCTTCGCGCTCGGCCCGGTCGACCTTGCGCAGCTTGATCACCTGACGCAGTGCCTTGGTATCAAAACCGAAAGCCTTCGCCTCAGCGTAGATTTCCTTGATCTGCTCGGCAACTTCCTTCTTCTCCTCTTCCAGACGCTCGATCTTGGCGACGGTCTGGCGGAGTTTCTCGCGGGTCGCTTCGGTGAGATGGGTGATCGAGGCTTCGTCGTCCATGAGAGGCTCCTTGGTAATCGGGATCGGAAAAGAAGGCGCGTCTTAGCGGGAGTTTCACTCGCTGGCCAGACGGCGAATGGCATCAGCAACAGCTGCACCTTCGCCATGGTGTGGCATGTGCCCCTCATGCGGCAGGATCACGAGATCCACTGGCACCTGTTTCTTCAATTCACCTACATGAAGTTTTGGGGAAATCACGGTATCGCCGCTGCCAGAGAACACCGTGATTGGCACTTCCAGTTCACCATAGCGTCTGGACTGCGCGGCCAGCTGATCTTCCAGCGCCTTCACATCACGGGCATTGGCCCGGAAGTTTGGCGGGCGAAACAGAAGTCCGATGGCGGAATTTTCAGAGTAATTGTCCGGCACAGGTGCTGGCTCGAAGACGCCGTCAATCCCTCGGGCAAGTTGGCCAGGGCCAACCAATGGCAAGAGCTGGCTGAACACAGGACCAACGACTGGCTGAGCAGCGAACGAGTTGTACCATGCCTGACCGCCTCCGCCCCAATCATGGGTCACCGGCGCGAGCAGGACGAGCCCTTTTACAAGATCAGGCCGGTCCAGCGCCACGCGCAGGGCAACGGCCCCACCAAAGGAATGGCCGACCAAAATGGCTTTTTCGTCCGGTGCGAGTTGGTCCAACACGCCCGCCATTTGTGTCGCTTGCACGCCAAGATCCTGCGCGTCTTCCGGGCGGCTGGAATAACCGTGCCCGGGCCGATCTGCCATCAGAACGCGGTAAGCGCCCTCCAGCCGAGGCGCGAGCGTCCATGTGAACTCACGAGCATTGGCACTGGCACCATGAATCATCAGGACAGGTGGGCCTGCCTCTCCACGCTGAATGACATGCACAGTCTCAGTTCCTACCGATACGGACCGACCAATTGGTGGGTGGGTGGCTTCGACCTTGTTCTTGTAGGCTGCACTGGTCACGCAAGCCCCCGTACCGAGCACGCATATGCCGAGGGCTGTTGCCGTAATCACGCCCCTCAAAGACCCTGGCCCTCAGCGAGCTTGGACAACCGCTTTTCTGCGGCCAGTGCCTGCTGCATGCGCGGATAGATTTCAATGGCCTCGCGATAGGCTTCGAGCGCATGCTTGGGAGATCCCATGCTTTCGAACATCATGCCCAACCCGGACCACGCGCCGAAATGGCGCGGCTCGAGTTGCAAGGTCTCGTTCAGGTCGCGCAATGCCTCGGTGTAATTTTCATCCATCAGGAACAGGGCAGCTCGCCGGTTCCACGCCTCGGGATAGTCTGGCTTGATCAGGATGGCCCGATCAAAGAAGGCGCGCGCCGTCTCGAAATCTCCTGCGGTCTGCGCATCGACGCCCCGCTCCATGATGACATCCACCGTCGGTGAGCCGGATTCCATCCAGGAGGCCCAGATATCCATGGCCACGTCATTGGCTTCGCTGTCACTGGGCGCAGTCCGCAGCTTCTCGAACATCTCATCGGATGGTTCCGCATGCGCCGCGCCCACGAGGAACAGGACGGCCAGAAGGAGCGCTCTTATCATCAGTCCGATATTATGCCGCGCGCCGGGCGGGGCAACCACAACTTGCTGTCACAGCAGGCCTTCACACAACAAAGCGGTCTCCAGGCCCTCTGCATGCTTGAAATGATGTGTCCGGAAGCCAAGCGCGTCAGCCGCTTCAACATTGGGCAGGCTGTTGTCAATAAACAGCACGTTTGCTGGCTCCGGATGGTCCATGACCTCCAGGGCGACATGATAGATTTCGGTGCCGGGCTTGATCAGGCCGATCCGGCCAGACACGATCACATCGCGGAACCGTCGCAGGATCTCGAACTCCTGGAGCATTTCGTCCCAAGGATCGGCTGGCATGTTCGTCAGGGCATAGAGCGGCACCTGGCGGGCATCCAGGCGCCGGATCAGTTCGGCGGTACCTTCCACATAGCCGTCGAACATTTCCATCCATCGCCGACCCCAGGCAAGGATTTCAGTTTCGTACTGAGGATATTGCCGGATCAGATCAACGGCATTCTCGGCAAAGCTTGCACCAGCATCATGCCGTGTATGCCACGCCATGTTACAGATATCCGCCAGGAACATTTGACGTTCCTGCGGCGTATCGATGATCTTCGCGTAAAGTCGTGCGGGGTCCCAGTCGAGGACCACATGCCCAAGGTCGAACAGGGCAATTTCAGCAGCCATAGTGCCGCCTTATTGCCTGTTCATGTTCACGTCAGCCCTGCTTTGCTTTGAAGCGGGGGTCAGTTTTATTGATGACGTAAACGCGGCCCTTGCGGCGCACGATCTTACAGTCGCGGTGGCGCGACTTGAGCGATTTGAGAGACGAGCGGACTTTCATGGGCCTAGCCTGTGGATCATAAGGAATTGGAAAGCGGAGCGGGTAATGAATCCGGTAAGAAGAGTCAAGGTTGCACGCTGTCATGAACGTGCGGTTTCAGGAGCTGGAAGAATGGCACAGATTGCGCTGCGGCGCTCACATATCATCGCGGCTGCGGCGATGACCGCGCTGGTTGCCTCCTGTGCCCATAGTCCGGGCCAGGCTGCGCCTCCACCGATCGCCGCGCCAGTACCCGCTCCCGAGACAGGCGCGATCACCTACGCCTCCTCCGGCCATGCCGGAATGGACATTTGGCGCGTAGCGTTCTCTGAAAAAGCACTCGCCGCTGGTCATGATCGCGAGGTCGTCAAATCTGTCCTTACCGGCATATCTCCGCTAGAACTCTGGATTGGATCGTCTTTCCAACCCGCTAAGACAGGGATCGAAGACCAAGCCGAATTCGCCAAGCCGATCTGGGATTATCTGCGCGTGCCGATGAGCAATAGCCGCATAAGCACAGGTGCTTCGCGCCTTGCTGAAAACCCGGCACTTTTCGACTCTCTTGAAGCCGCCTATGGCGTAGACCGCGAAGCCATCGTCGCGATCTGGGGCATGGAAACGAGCTTTGGTGCCGTGAAAGGCAGTTTCGACGCGCCAAACGTCCTGGCCAACATGGCTGTGGAAGGTCGACGCAAGAGCCTCGCTGAGCGTGAACTGCTCTCCCTGATCAAAATTCTCGAACAAGGCGATGCAGAGCGCGACGACCTGATCGCCGGGTGGGCCGGCGCGATGGGCCATACCCAATTCATGCCATCGACCTTCATCGCCTATGCCGAAGATTTTGACGGCGACGGCAAGAAGGATGTCTGGGAGAGTGAGGCTGATGCCCTCGCCTCGACCGCCAATTATCTGGCAAATTCCGGCTACACACTGAATCAGCCTTGGGGCATTGAAGTGCTGGCCCGCACCGGGTTCAATTTCGGACTGGCAGATGGCAATGAACGCCGGATCGAAACATGGGCAACTGAAGGCCTGGTACCTGCACGCGGCGGCACCTTCGAAACAGGCGGAGCCAATTATGCTGAACTCTGGCTGCCAGCCGGTGCGGAAGGCCCGAAATACTTGCTGTTCAACAATTTCAAGGCGTTCAAGACCTACAACAATGCCGATTCCTACGCGTTCGCCGTGGGCCTGTCCGGCGATGCGATGGGAGGCCAGAATGGGCCCATCGCGTCTTGGCCAACACATCTGACACCTCTCACCGTTAGCGAGATCAAGATCCTTCAGGCCGCCCTCAACGCCCAGGGCTTTGACGCAGGCGGCGTGGACGGCATTCCCGGTCGCAAGACCAAGGGCGCGTTGCAAGCATTCCAAAAATCCAGGGGCCTCGTTGCGGACGGCTACCCGACAAAGCAGGCCCTGGCATTGGTCACTGGCGAAGCGAATGTTGGTGTCGCATCCAGCCCGTCCGGCACAAATTGATCAAACTGCGTCGGCTTCCTCATCCGGTTCGCCGACGCCATCCTTCAACCCGAACCGGGCATACAGGATCATGAAACTCAGCAGGCCCGCGCAGAATATGAACGGAAGATGCGGGTTCACATACTCATAGATGAACAAGCCGAAGAAGGGCGTGATGATGAAACCCATTCCATTCGCCGAGATTACGAGACCTGCGACGTTGCCTTGAAGCTGAGGTGAGACGGCCAGTGATGCCCCGCTTGAAAATCCCGGCCGCGCGAGCCCCTGCCCGAGGCCAATGCAGAACTGCGCCAGGATCAAATTTGCATAGTCATTTGCGAAGACCATCAGCAACGCCCCAGCCAGCAAAGGCAGGCAGCCTCCCCACATGAGTGTCTTGTTCTTGAGCTTGAGGCGAGGGATCAACACAAGCTGGGCCAGCAGTACGGCGAGTGCGCCAACGGTAAAGGCCGGCCCGGTAAATTGCGCCGCTTCCTTTCCGGAAACGCCCAGTTTGTCCATTACTGAAAAGACAAAAACCTGCGTCAATACACCGGTCGTCAGCGACAGGCACACGGCGAACACAAGGAAGGGCAATACCGGCCCGGATCGCCAAAGACCCCGCGCACCGGGAATTTCTTCAAACTGGGTCGCATCCGTTACCGGCTCGCGCTCTTCCGGGAGGCGGAACCAGATCAAGGCCGACATGGTAAAGGCAATAACCGCCGTCAGTAGCAAGGGACTCAGCAGGCCAAGCGTTGCCACCAGCGCCGCGGCAAAAGCGGGGCCAATCACCGTGCCAACGCTGAAACCCGATGTGATGAACGCGATTTCGGACTGTCGCTCGGCCTGACTGGTGCGATCAGCAACATAAGCTTGCGCAGCCGGGTTCGTGCCAGAGCCCAGCAACCCAAAAATCGAACGCGACATGGCAAGGCAGGCAAACATCATGAACGTGCCGGTCAGTACGCCAGTCATGGTAAGCCAGCCGGTCAGGAACAGCAGGAGCATGGAGATGCCATATCCCGCAAGTCCCAAGGCGGCGACAGGCCGCCTTCCCCAGCGGTTGGACCGACCACCCCAAAACGGCGACATCAACGACCAGCACAGCGCCGACAATCCAAAGATAGCCCCGGCCATCCAGTCCGGAAGACCAATCTCTCGCGTCAGTGGCGGCAATACGGCGGCAATCAGCATCGTATTGCCAGCCCCGATCGCCATCAATGAGAAGAACAACAGGAAGAAAGCGTTGCGCCGGTCCGGTCTGGACACGTCTGGTGGAATCGTCTGCCCCTCGCTCATTCTCATGTCATCGGCCGGTCTTCTGGAAATGTCCAGCAACAAGAAAATGGTGCCGTAAGGAAAGCCGGGCTTCCGATTTCACGTCAACAAGTGTCAGGTTGAAAAGCGTTTGCATTGGACAATGCCCCACCCTCGTCATAATCTTGCTAAAGGGTTAATCTAAGGAGCTGGGAGTATCTTGGGAAACACACGGGGATATCTCACATGCTGCGGAAACTGATATCGACGCCGGGCCGCCTCGCGCTCGGAACTGCTTTGGCCAGCCTGCTCGTGCTGTCCTCATGCGACCAGCAAGACACAAGGCTCGAACGCGCTCGTGATCTCGCCGAGGCAACTATGGACCAGTTGAGCGGTCGGACCATTGTTGAACCGGACGCTCCGAAACCGCTGGAAGCAGCTGACGTCATGGACCGAGCCATTGCCGGTACGCTGCGCAATGACATGAATTTCGAAACGGCAAGCGCGAGCCCGATGTTTGCGGTCGGATCGATCATTGCCAAGCCACGGGACATCCCCCCTGCTGAAGCCATGGCGGTCGTGGAAGACGATGAAGTCTTCCTGGAAGATCCGGAAGCCTTTGACGAATTTTCCGACGATCCGGTCGAGGCTGAAAGCGCCCCTGCTGCAGAGTCCGATGCCACCGCACCGATCACTTCTGCGCCTGCGCCGTCACGCAGCCTGTCGGTTCAGCCTGCACGCGTCATGCCCAAGGTGAAGCTTGATCCAAAAGCACGAGAAAAAACTCTGCAGGAAATTGACAAGGCATCCAGGCAACTGGAACAGACCGCCGCGAAAGAACCATCGCCAACGGCGCGCACCCGGTCCCTCGATCCCCGTTCCCTGGAATCTGCACCGGTTCAGGAAAAAGTCGCAGCGCGCAAGCTTGCGCGTCGTTCTGTTATCAGTCGTGATGCCATTACAGCGCAACGCGATGCCAATTCCGTAATGCTGGACACATTGTCGAAGTATGGAATGGGCGGCGAAGTGGCCCTGTCTCGCGAGGGGCAGATGGTCATACAAATCGGCGAGGATGGTGGCAGCCCCACTCGGTTCACGCCAGCCGGATCCCCTCGCAACACGATGCAGAATTTCCTCGCCGTCGATGCGAAACTCGAATGCCCAGACAATCCTGATATGGTCACCGTTCAGTCGAGCCCGGTGCTCGCGACAGAATGTATCGTGAAAGACCTGAAAGCGTCTGGTCAGTTCGAATATGTCGAGAAAGACTATATTTTCGAAAACCAGTTCGCTCGTAAACCACGCCCCGACACACCGGCCACCGGAACCGATGTGACCCCGGACGTCATCACCGACACAACCATCACCCCGAATGACCCGCTTTGGGAACTTCAATGGCATTTCCAGAACAATGGTACAGGCGAAGGCGAGTCCGTAGGGGGCTCAAGCTTCCAGGAATTCTGGACCCGTCAGGGCACAGATGGATCAGCAGATGTTGTCGTGGCTGTTGTAGACACCGGCCTGCAACTGGAACACCCCGACATCAAGGATTCCCCCAACATCGCACCGGGTTGGGATATGGTCTCCGATCCACGTATGGGAAATGATGGCGACGGCCGTGACGGCGACCCGAACGATCCGGGCGATCTCTGTGATCCGTCGGTCCCATTTGCAGAAGACACATTTCACGGCACACATGTGGCGGGAACGATTGGCGCAGCCGCGACCAACAATGCCTCAGGGGTCGCGGGCGGGGCGTGGAACGTCAAAATCGTTCCAGTGCGCGCGCTCGGCAAATGTGGTGGACGTCTCTCCGACATCAATGATGCCATCCGGTGGGCAGGCGGCCTGATCCCGGCCGAGGATGCGGAAGGCAACGAGATCTGGAACGACAATCCGGCTGACGTAATCAACCTCTCCATCGGGCTGTTTGAATACTGTCCTGCATCGCTGCAGGATGCGATTGATTCGGTCACTGAGCGTGGTGTGCTGGTCGTCTCGGCAGCCGGCAATGCCCGCGTTGCGACGCAGTATTATGCGCCGGGTGGCTGCGCGAATGTGATCACAGTCGCCGCCGGCGATGCCCGGGGACATATAGCCCCCTATTCCAATTTCGGACCGGAAGTAGATCTCCTCGCCCCTGGTGGAGACCTGACACGGGACGACAATGGGGACGGTCGTCCAGATGGCGTCCTGTCCACCAAGGCTGCAACGAATTGCTATGACCCGGTCACGGGTGAAGCCGTCGAAGACTGCTTCTACGCTTTCGAACAGGGCACATCGATGGCAGCGCCGCATGTCTCAGCAGCACTTGCCCTCCTCAAGGCACGCGATCCTGACGCCACGCCGGAAGAGCTGAAAGCCACCCTGCTCGCTGCATCCAGCCCGCGATCTGCGATGCAATGCTCTGGCTCATGTGCACTCTACCCGGGCACCACTCCGATTGAGGGAAGCCCCGACATGTGCACACGTCCATGCGGTCAAGGCTTGCTCGACCTCGCCATGGTGCCGGAACGGCCGACCGGCGGTGGCGGAGACTGATGCCAAAACGGCGCCCTTCTCCCGTCCATCTCGGCGGGCCGCTTGGCCTTGCAGGGGTCACCCTGCTGGCCAGCGCGGTGGGGTTGGTTATCGTGGGGAGTGATGACCGCAATAGCTCCCAATCACGGCCTGAACAGGACAGCCCCGCCACACAGGCGGCGACCGACCCACGTCCGCCAATCGGCACCGTGGGTGTAGAACAGGTCAAGCCTGCTGCCGTCAGTGGCAGCAGCTCGTCCAGTTCGAGCGGTGCGGAAGTCACCTTTATCGTCCGCCTCAAGGGGCGGTCTGAAGTTGATACGATTGCGCGCAATTTCAAACGCGATCGCGAGACCGCTGATGCGGCATATTCGGATCTCGTAGAAGACATCCCCATCCTGAAGGATTTCCGTCTCGTGGGCGCCAGCTATTCCGGCGAAATCAATCTGGTGTACCAACTGCCCGCCGGTGTCGAGGCGACACGCGGGCGAATTGAAGAAATCCGCCAACAGATATTGTCAATTGATGGCGTCGCCTATGCAGACCCTGACTTCGTAGCTCATCCCGGAGAGGACAAACGCAAATGACATCTATCCGTACCATCCTGATTGTCGGTGGGTGCGCGCTCTCGCTTACCGCATGCGACTTCTTGATTGCGAGAGACCGCGACGAACCAGCACCGGTTGAAACCCAAGAGCCGGAAATTGCTCCTGCAGAAGAAGCTACGCTCGTTCCAGATCAACCTGACGGTCCGGTGATGGTCGCCAGCACTGCAACAATCGACTGGGACGCTGCACGAGCAGATCTTGCTGCCACACCCAGCGAGCAGCGCGAGACGAGTTTCCAGGTGGAATCCGGCGGCACCGCGCCGCCCGTACCGGTCTTGCTTCCAACCGGCATCGTCGTGCCACAGGGCGCCGAGAGTGGCATCCGCTTTCAACCCATGTCGGACGGCTATTTCGCTGCCTATCCCGGCATAGACTATGACATTGTCGTCAATGGCACGAATGAAGTCATTGGAGTTGATACCACCAATGCCCAAGACGATACGCCCGTCCTGACCTACACGCCAACGATGAGTGGAGCACAAGTCTCGTTCTCTCGTTATGGCGCAGACTACCTCGTGGAATTTGAATGCAAATCCATCAAGGGAGGTGAAGCCGACTGCATCACGGAGCAAGAAGCTCTCGATGTGACCAACAAGCTAGTAATTGCGGGGACGCGTTGATGAAACCAACACGATTGCTGCTGCTGGCGAGCGCAGCCCTCATGCTGTCCGCCTGCGACTTTGTCAGATTTCCGGGAGATGGCGGACCAAGTCCGACAACGCCGGATGCGGGGCCTGCTGTACCGCCCGGAGCGCCCGGACCTCCGCCGCCGTCTGCGCCGGTCGACAATCCCTATGGGGCAGACGGTGAGGACACACCAACGGACCCTGCGGATGATGCGGAAGATACAGCCAACTCGCCTGATACGGATGATCTCGGGGACGGACCTGATCCAGTAGACGCCGACAACCCCGCTACCGATCCGATTGATGTCGACACCCCCACCGACGACATTCCCGACGTCGACACACCAGATACTGATCCCGCGACAACTCCTGAAGATGATGACGCTTCGGACCAGGACACCAACCCTGAAACGGATGCTAACACCGATACGGACACGGATACCGAAACACCGGGCGACACGCTTGATGACACGGACATTCCGGCTGAAGATATCAGTGATGATGATGGCGACGACGCTGCCAGCCTGCCCGACCCTGTTGAGCCGGTCGAACCAACCTTCAGCTATTTTGAAGCCGGAGCGCTTCTGCCTGGCTCAGGCCAAGGTGCACCGGAGCAGATTGCATACGCACCTGATCTTGTATTTCCTATCGCGGATGCACCAACTTACCTACAGTCCCAAGTGTTCAGCTTTGGCGGGGGTGTCGCGGGGGGCGACCAGTGCGATTCCCGCAACTACGCCTATCCATGGCGGGACAATTTCTGCGAAGTACGCAGCGCCAATCGGACCTCTCCTTACTGCCCCCAACCCAAGGTCCACCAGGGGCAGGACATTCGGGTCGGCACACCACAGGAATGCAATACACTGCGCAGGACAGCTGCCAGTGACCGCACCCTGCACAAGGTTGTCGCCGTGTCTGATGGTGTCATCTCACACGTTGGCACTTACAGCGTGAATCTGCGCGCAGGCGGACGTATCTTCAAATACATGCACATGAACATGGACAAGCTGCAGGTAAAGGCGGGGGACCCAGTCGAGGCCGGCCAGCATATTGGGTATGTCTCGAATGATTTCGGCGGCACGCCCACAACGTTTCACCTTCATTTCGAAATCACACAAAATGATGGTGGTGCGGGCTGGGTTCACGTCCCGCCATATCTCTCGCTGGCTCAGGCTTATGAGCGTCGGGAAGGCGGTCCTGGTGAGGTAGTTGAAGCCGGAAATGTCGGCGTCGCTACCACGCCATTCGTAATCCCCGAGGGCATGGAAATCATCGAGTGATCCGGAATCAGGCCGGCTTGAAGGTCAGCGCAACGCCATTGTTGCAATACCGCAAGCCGGTGGGTTCCGGCCCATCCTCGAATACATGCCCCTGATGGCCCAGGCATTGGGCGCAGTGGTATTCCGTGCGCACATAAATCAGCTTGCGATCAGGTTTGGTTCCCATGGCGCCCGGCAAGACATCATAGAAGCTCGGCCAGCCCGTGCCGGAATCGAATTTGGTGTCCGATGAAAACAGGGCGAGGTCACACCCGGCGCAATGATAGGTACCTGTGCGGGCCTCCTTGTTCAGGTCCGATGTAAAGGGACGCTCGGTACCCTCTTCCCGCATAACGCCGTAGGCGGCCGCGCTCAAGCGCGCACGCCAGTCATCATTGGTAAGTCGGCGCCATTCGGAATCAGCATATTGCTCCTCATTATCGGCGTTTTCAGCGTCTGCTGCTTCCGATGTAGAATTGATGGAACAGGCGGCAAGGCCCAGTGAAGCGGCGCCGGACAGGAGCAGCGAGCGTCGGGAAATCGTGTGGGTCATGCGGTTCATACGCGGGACCATACCGAAAGGTTCAGTCCCGCACGACACACAAGCGCGTGAGCATCATGTCAGCCAGCTTCCTCGACCCAGACTTCACCGTCGAGGTCCTCCAGCTTGCCCTGCAGGTGAGCGCGGACATCTGCGACAGCCTGATTGTAGACGGCCGGACCGAGCGTCGTCAGCATCAGGTCGACGATGTCATCTGCCCGAAAATCGCTGAGGCGCTCGTCAAATTCGGTTGCAAACAGAGTTTGCAAATGGCCACGCAACGTCGCGCGACGCTCCTCGGTCAGTTCAAGCGCCTTCATCCTCATCTCCCTTGGGCAGGTTCCGCCCGAAGTTAACTGCCCCAGAATCCTGGCCCGCATCAATGATGGCCTTGCGGATTGAACGGGCGCGATTGAACTCGTTGAAAAGCGTTTCTCCGTCGCCCCAACGGATCGCGCGTTGCAGCGCGGCAAGATCCTCGGAAAACCGGCCAAGGCACTCAAGTACGGCGTCCTTGTTGTTCAGGAAAACATCGCGCCACATGACAGGGTCGGAGGCGGCGATACGGGTGAAATCCCTGAAACCACCAGCAGAATACTTCACGACTTCGCCCTGCTCGACGGTCTCCATATCGAACGCGGTTGCAACGATGTTGAACGCAATCAGGTGTGGCAGGTGCGAAGTGATCGCGAGGACCCGGTCGTGCCGCGCTGCATCCATCGTTTCAACCGTTGCGCCAAGTTGCGTCCAGAACGCCTCCAGCGTCGATACAGCAGCGTCGTAATTGTCGTCCCCGTCTGCCAGGGGTGTCAGAATGTGCCAGGCATTCTGGAACAGGGTCGGAAAGCCCGCCTCCGGACCGGATTGCTCCGTACCGGCAATGGGGTGGCCCGGGATAATGTGCACGCGGCCATCGGCGGCGGCCGCAAGCGCTTCGGTGGCTTGGCCTTTCACTGAGCCCACATCGGTCAGGACGGCTCCTGCCTTCATCAGCGGCACAGCGTCCGCAGCAACGGCCTGCAAGGCACCGACGGGGACACAGAGGAACACGCAATCTGCCTCTGCCACAGCAGTGGCAAGATTGTCCGCGACATCCCCCAACGCAATTCCAGCGGCGCGCAGGCGCACATCTTCGCTGGAATCATAAAGGCTCACAGTCCCAGCCGCGCCGTACTGCACAGCCGCCCTCGCGATGGACGCGCCGATGAGGCCGGCGCCAATGATGGCGATCTTGTTGAAGACGGGTTCGGTCATGGTGTTCCTGCAGTCAGATTTCGCCCGTTCTGGTGCGGAATACGGCGACCAACGTCAAGGCCTTCATGCCCCTGCAACCATCTACCGCAGATGACACCAACCAAGCGGTCCTTACATAGGTATGGAAAGTGCCGGTAAAGGTCTGACCAAGCATCCGGCTCAAAGAGGTCCAGAATCATGAGCCACCCCTCCCCCATCATTTCCGGTATCCGTCAGCGATGCGGCCAGTGCGGCGAAGGCAAATTGTACAGCTCCTACCTGAAGCTCAACGAATCCTGCCCCGTTTGCGGACGTGACATGACGGCGGCCGATACAGCAGACGGCCCGGCCTTTTTCGTAGGTTTCGGTGTGCTGCTATTGCTGGCGCCGTTTCTGTTCCTGTTGCCGATGAGTCCGCTGCCCCTGGTGCCGATGGTCATTGCCTTCATCGCGCTATGTGCGGCCGTGATTGGACTGTGCTTGTGGTTGTTACCGGTTGCAAAAGGCGTGTTGCTGAACCTTCAGCTCCACCATGGCGCTGAACAGGCAAGCTTCAAGTCGGAAGACCAGAACTAGCCGGACACAGCCTGTTCGTCGCGCTCACCGGTGCGAATCCGGATAATGCTGTCGAGATCGTAGATGAAGATCTTGCCGTCACCGATTGTGCCCGTATTGGCGGCCTGCGTGATGGCCTCGGCGTAGCGCTCGGCCGAGGCGTCAGGGCAGGCGACTTCCACTTTGACCTTGGGCAGGAGGCGCACTTCGTATTCCGCGCCGCGATAAACTTCGGTTTTGCCAAGCTGGCGACCATAGCCGCGCACTTCCGATACGGTCAGTCCTGTCGCGCCAGCTTCGGACAGCGCGTCAATCACCGCATCCAATCGGCTCGGCTTGAAGATGGCTGTTACGAGTTTCATGGCACGCAATCCTTTGATCTGTAATGCGAATTAGGAGTTTCTAAACTACCGAGGCGCGCGTAGCGGCGTCAATGGCTTTCGCGACCATTGCTTGTCGCAGGCCGCGCCAGACGCACTTTTTCGGTCACTGGTGCTGTAGCGCCGCCTCCAGGAGAGGCATAAAGGCGTTTCACTGCCTCCACCAACACCACGCCACCGAGCCCCGGCGCGAGCATTCGGCCCATCACTTCCCAGCCTTCGGCCCCCGAACTCACCAAAGGTGTCGCCATTGGCGGCATGTAAAGCGCACTACTGGACGCTGTAACCTGAAACAGCCCGATCGAAAGCAGATTCATGAGCTGGGCGCGTGTCCAGGGGCGGCCTTGGCCAAACGGCGTCTTGGTCGCGCGCGACCACAAGCCGGACCGGTTGGACGCCGCCAATACAATACGACCCTCTGGAGCCGTTATCCGCCAGATTTCCCGCAAATAGGCTCGCGGATTGCCCGATTCCTCGATCCCATGCAGCACGATCACACGATCAAACATGCCGTCCGGAAAGGGCAGCCGAACATCGCCTATGGCGACCGCCGCATTGCCGCGACCGAACGGGTCCCATGAGACAGGTCCATGATCGAGCGGGATACCTGCCACGCTGCGCCCCGGCGCAGCACCAAAGGCCTCGAGCACCGGAATGGCGTATCCCAGACCCAGCAGAGAGAGGCCGCGCGCATCTCCCCAGAGATCCGTCAGCTTGCCGGACAGGATGCGCGTCGCTGCCTGCCCCAAAGGCGAGGCATAGAAACGTTGCAAGGTGACGGCATCCTGACGCATGAAGTGGCCTGTGCTAGTCTGGTCTGCAGGAGACGCTAATGACGAAAATCAACCTCGACATACACAAATTTCCCTGCCTGAACGATAATTACGGCTATCTGGTTCATGAACCTGTCTCAGGAAAGACTGCGGCAATCGATACGCCGGATGCCGAAAAGTACCTTGCCGAGGCCGATCGTAGAGGCTGGACGGTTACGCACATCCTGAACACGCACTGGCACCCCGACCATGCGGGCGGGAACTTGCGGATCAAGGAAGTCACGGGATGCACCATTTACGGACCAGCCGGTGAAGCGGAAAAAATTCCCGGCATTGATGTGAAACTATCCGAAGGCGATATCGTCGAATTTGGGCGTACGAACGCGCGCGTGATGGATGTGCCCGGGCATACGCTAGGCCACATCGCCTATCATTTCTCAGATCAAGACGTCGCATTTGTCGGAGACGCTGTCTTTGCACTAGGTTGCGGCCGTGTTTTTGAAGGCACGATGGAGATGATGTGGAACAGCCTGACCAAGCTGAAAGCTCTGCCGCCAGAAACCCAGCTCTACTGCGCGCATGAATATACACAGGCCAATGCAAGGTTTGCCGTCACGGTCGACCCGCAGAATAAAGCACTGACGGATTACGCGCTCTGGATTGACGAGCGTCGTGCAGAGGGCCTTCCAACTGTTCCAACGAGGTTGGACAAAGAACTTGCCACGAACCCATTCTTGCGTGCCGACGATCCTGTACTCCAGGCGGCGATGGGTCATCCCGGCAACACCGTCGAAACCTTCGCCGAAATACGTGGACGCAAGGACCGCTTCTGATGCGGGGTATTTCCGGAGATCTCGGCGCCCGAGAGATCATCCGCATGCTGGATCTGACCCCTCACCCAGAGGGAGGACACTTCCGGGAAACGTATCGCGCGCCGACATCGGACGGCAGCCGCGCCAGTTCCACGATGATCTACTATCTGCTGCAAGCTGACGAAGTCTCGGCATGGCATAGGGTAGATGCTGACGAATTCTGGCTATGGCATGCGGGCGGCCCTCTTTCCCTCACGCTATCGCCACCCGACGGCCAAGGGGCAAGTGCGGTGACGCTCGGTCCTGACCTGCGGGCTGGGCATCGCCCGCAACTTGTCGTCCCTTCGCAACACTGGCAGACAGCGGAAACGCTGGGCGCATGGACACTGGTCAGTTGTATTGTTGCCCCGGGCTTCGAATTTAGCGGGTTTGAAATGGCCCCCCATGATTGGCGTCCAACCGTCTAGCGACGAGCCTTGAGGGCGCGCACTATGACTGGTGAAATCAGCGTCACCATCAGACGCTCCAACGGGCCGTTCGCAAATTTCCTGAAATACTTCACAAGGCTGCGCGCCTTGTGCTCGACCACAGCCTCAGAGGGAACGTCCGACGTCGACCCATAATGCAACGCGCCCGCATGAGGTTGATAGACTACGCTACCGCCAGACTTCAGGACCCGGCGACAAAGGTCGACATCTTCGACGTGCAGAAAATAGCCCTCGTCGAACCCTCCCATCTTGCGAAAGGCCTGACGATCCATCATGAAAAAGGCACCTGACACTGCACCAACTTCGATGGAGTTTCGGGGCGGCGGGTCATTTTCCAACGTCCACTTCCCAAACCCCATCGCACGCAAGAGCGTCAGCGTGTTGCGTCGTGCGCCTCGCTCCTCACGACCGTGGATATCAAAAATCTTGCCGCCGACCAGGACGGGTTCAGCACGCTTCTCCATTGCCGCCACAAGTCTTGCAAGCGAACCGCGGCGCAGAACCGCATCCGGATTGATGACGAGAAGCAGATTGCCGAGCGCCCCCGCCGCACCCTTGTTCACCCCGGCCCCAAAACCGGGATTCGTGCCATCACGGACGATGTGGACTTTATCTGAATTTGCCTCGAACTCATCGATCCAGGACTGTTCCTCTGGCCGATTTCCGTTGTCGACAATGATAATTTCAGAAATGTCCGGATCGGACTTCAGGGCATAGAGACATTCATGCAAGCGAGGGCCGGTATGATAGGTCACAACGATCGCCGTAATTGTCGGGAGAGTCATCCAAGCGATCCTCTCACACGGCGAGACAGAACAATCAGCGCAACGACAGCGAGCGCCAAGGTAGACCAGAAAGCTTCATTCCAGACACTATAGGAAAAACTGAACAGGCAGAACGCCGCCGCCAGCATGCCGCCAATCGCGTAGTGAATATCCGCGCGTAAATTGTGCCCAATTGGCAGTCGCCATCCGATCAGCAGAACGGCGAGTGCCGCAACAAATGCACCAACTGCGCCCGTCTCGGCCCATATCTGCAAGGCCATATTGTGCGGATGCCCCGGAACGACCGGATACCGCGCCCAGAAATCCGGCAACTGCGCCATCCATTCCGGATAGGCTGCATACGTGTCCTGCCAGGATTTTGATGCTTCGATACCATGCCCCATCAGCGGTGCCTCCTGAATCTTCCCGATCACGACTTCCCACGACCAGGCGCGAGACTGGAAAGACCCCGGCAAGTTCACACCACTTCGCTCCAGCATGTAGAGCAGTCCACTCATCAAGACCGGCGCCAGCGCAATATAGGCAGCGACAGTCGTGAACAGGCCGCGCAGGCCATACTTTGGGAAGACCCGAACAATAACGAAAGCGACGAGCATCAAAGCCGCGCCAAACATGGCGGCTGACGATCCGAGAACGCCGAAGCTGACAAGGCTGGCCAGCGCAATCATCAGTGCGAGCCCCTTCCATGCCAAGCCTGGCCGGGCCCCGACATATGCTACAAGTATAGGCAGTACGAGCGCAAAAGCGTTCGCACCCCGATCAAGGTTCTGAAAGCCTGAGGAATGATTGAGCGGATCATCCCCGTAGAAGACGGGCATCACTGAAGTCGCGAAGACCGGGCTGAGCAGGATCAGCAGACCATGTATGGAGAGGCTTCCCAATATCAGGCGGGACGAGATCTGTGCGCGCCCGGGCGCAGTTCGCAATGCACCGGCTATCAAGAGCGTGGTGAAGAAAAGCGTCAATATGATGCGCAGCCCGGCGGACCGAATGGCAAAGTCGCCGCCCATCAATGTCCCACTGATGATTCCTCGCGAGACCGGAGACCAGGACTCACTCGCAACGGCCCAGACCAGAAAGGCCATGCCCGCCAGCAGGTAGTGGGCCGGACGGATACCGGGTCGTGCAACAAATAATGCAGGAATCGCAGCCAGCGCGAGCAGCAGGACGTTACCTTGCGTCCCTGCCATGGAGGTCAAAGGCCACAACAGGAAGGCCGCGGCGAGAAAAGGTGCGTAGCTCATGCCGCGCATCTTTTCGTGTTCCGCAGTACCTGTCACCTGTTGATCCGGACTAGTCGGACTTCAGGTCTGGTGCGAGGGCTTCTTGGGCGAGATCGCGGCAGGCATCCTCCAGCGAGATCATTTGCTGACCATTGCTGCCAAGCCGACGCAACGCCAGTGTACGGTCCTCAGCCTCACGACCACCAACCACCGCAATGATTGGCACTTTCTGAACCGAATGCTCGCGAACCTTGTAGTTAATCTTCTCATTGCGAAGATCGGTCTCGACGCGCAGTCCGGCCTTGCGCAGAGCAGCCGCTGCTTCCTCAGCGTACTCGTTCGCTGCGTCTGTGATCGCCGCAACGACAACTTGCACCGGTGACAGCCACATAGGGAAAGCGCCGGAAAACTCCTCGATCAAGATACCGATAAAGCGCTCCATCGAGCCCAGGATGGCGCGGTGCAACATGACCGGGCGCTGCTTTGAACCGTCCGACGCCGTATATTCAGCGCCGAGACGCTCTGGCAGAACATAGTCCAGCTGCAACGTACCACATTGCCAAACCCGGCCGATCGCGTCCGTGAGTTGGAATTCAAGCTTGGGTCCGTAGAAGGCCCCTTCCCCGGGCATGATCTCACAGGGCAGGCCCGCTGCATCAACGGCGTCCTGCAGGCCTTTCTCGGCCCGGTCCCAGGTTGCGTCATCCCCGGCCCGGACATCCGGACGTGTGGAGAGTTTCACGGCGATATTCTCAAAGCCGAAATCCCGGTACACGTTTTCGAGCAGGCGACAGAAGCGGATAGACTCCTCGACGATCTGGTCTTCACGGCAGAAGATGTGCGCATCGTCCTGCGTGAATTGACGGACCCGCATGATGCCATGCAGCGCGCCATGCGGCTCGTTGCGGTGGCAACACCCGAATTCCGCCAAGCGCAGCGGCAGGTCGCGATAGGATTTCTGGCCCTGTTTGAAGACTTCGACATGCGCCGGACAGTTCATGGGTTTCAACGCCATAAGTTTGGCATCGTCAGGCACCGAAATGTCCACGCCTTCATCACCTTCAGGAATGAAATCCGGCACGATGAACATGTTCTCGCGATACTTGCCCCAGTGACCGGATTTCTCCCACTGAACCGAATCCATCAATTGCGGCGTCTTGATCTCTTCATAGCCGGCCGCATCGAGACGCCGGCGCATATAGGATTCGATCTGCAACCAGATCTGGTAGCCTTTCGGGTGCCAGAAGATGGACCCGGCTGCCGCCAGGCCGTCGAGATGGAACAGGTCGAGCTGCGTCGCGAGTTTGCGATGGTCACGCTTTTCGGCCTCTTCGAGGCGTAGCAGATGCGCCTTGAGGTCTTTCTCATTGGCCCAAGCCGTGCCGTACATGCGCTGAAGCATTTCGTTCTTGGAGTCGCCACGCCAATAGGCGCCCGCCAGCTTCATCAGCTTGAAGGCCTTCGGCAACTTGCCCGTGCTGGGCAGGTGCGGGCCGCGACAAAGGTCGAACCAGTCGCCTTGCTTGTAGACTGTGATTGCTTCGCCCGGCGGAATGATGTCGTCGATGATCCGCGCCTTGTAGTCTTCGCCGATCTTCTTGAACGTCTCGATGGCCTGGTCCTTGTCCCAGACCTCGCGGACAATCGGATAGTCCGCGTCGACAATCTCGCGCATTTTCTTTTCGATCTTCTCGAAATCTTCCGTCGAGAACGGCTCTTCGCGGGCAAAGTCGTAATAGAAGCCATCATCAATGACTGGGCCAATCGTGACCTGCGCGTCGGGATAGAGTTCCTGTACCGCCTGGGCGAGCACGTGGGCCGCATCATGGCGGATCAGTTCAAGGCCTTCGGGATCATTCGCCGTGACGAGTTCCACCTTTGCGTCGCCATCGAGCGGGCGCATTAAATCTCTCAGCTCGCCGTCAACCCGGGCGGCGAGCGCCTTCTTGGCGAGGGAATTGGAAATCGATTTGGCGACGTAAAAGGGCGACGCGCCCTCTTCATATTCGCGGACGGAGCCGTCTGGCAGGGATACTTTGATCATGGTCTAATCTTTTCGTGCATTCTTGCGCTCTGTACAGCGCGGCAAATTCGGTTCCGGTCAGGCCCTTTATCCGGCGTCTGCTTAACGCGACTTCACCAGATTTCCCACCCCATACGCATTTCTCGCGCAGTGGCGGGGTTTTCGGACCCTATCCGGGCTTCTTTTGGGCTGTTTATGGGTACATGAAGCGGGCGCGCACAAAGGCGCAGCCAAGGGGCGCGTCAGGCACCCCGGCGAGTTCGTGTGGTCAGGCCAACAGGGCCAAGAAGGCAACGATTTTCACTCATCAGGTTTCATATGGCATGACGACGGGCGGTTTTCAATTCGTTCCATGGCCTTGCGCGCCGACCATTCGCCATACCGCCAAGGCTGCCAGACCGGCACATCTGGCAGGGTTTCCGGCACCGGGTCCTTGCCGAGACTGCCGCCCGGTCGGCACCGGATGAAACGCGCCAGCGCCATCCATATGCCCGGCCACCATCCAAACCGCGCAACACATTCGGCGCCATACTCACTGCAGGTTGGCGTGTGCTGACAGCGCGCGCCGAACGCGTAGAACACCTGGCTTGGGCCATGCTTGTAGACCCAAAGCAGACCATTCGCTGATCGACGCCGCAAACCGGCCATCTCAGCCTGCCGTCTCGCGGGCGAGACCGCGGCTTGCCAATGCCTCCTCGATGGCAGCAACCGCCGCCTCAAAAGCCAGCAGCGTGGACGTATGGCGAGGGGGATAATCGGCCACGGGTTCCAGATGGCGCAGCTCCCAGAAGCGGCCTTCCGGCGGAGGTCCATTGTCTTTCAGCATGTCTTTCAAAGCGTCTCGCGCCGCGATCACCTCTTCGATCGTTGCACCGATAGCGTGTTCAGCAAGGATCGAGGTAGCCGCCTGCCCGAGAGCGCAAGCCTTTGGATCCACTGCGATGGCCATGATGCGCGCGCCCGCTTCGTCCAATTTCAGATCAACCTTCACGGTCGAACCGCACACACGCGATACCTTCAGGACAGACCCGTCAGGATCTGTCAGATCACCCACATGCTGGATGTCTGCTGCGAGTTCGAGAACACGATTATGGTACAGTTCGCTCATCGCCTGAAACATGGCCTTCGCAGGCGCACGGCGCAAGGCTGAGGCATGGTGACAAAAAATGCCGCCTGACTCAGGCGCGAACGCGAGGCAGGCGGCAAAGGCGTGTCGTGCATTGAAAACGGGGCGCTCAGGCCGTGGCCCGAACACACAGGAGCGGCCTGTTAAGGTCAATTAAAGCTTCCGTCATCGGGGCAATTGCAGTCGGCCTGAAAAATCAAATACGTCGCCAAGTCGAGCCACCGGCCCCATCCATGATCTCAATACCTTCGGCAGCAAGTTGATCACGAATTCGGTCAGCTTCAGCCCAGTCCTTGGCTGCACGCGCATCGATACGCGCCTGAACAAGTCCATTGATGCGGTCATTGCCATCATCATCCCCGCCCTGTTCCCAGGCTTTGGGAGTCAGGGTCAAAAGCCCAAGCATTTCGCCGGCATCGAGCAAATTTGCGCGGGCCGTCGCCATAGCATCCGTATCTCCCTTGTCCGCCGCCATGTTCGCTTCGCCGGCAATGCGCGAGAGCGAAGCGAGCGCTTCGGGTGTGTTCAGATCATCACAAAGGGCGTCGAAGACGCCCCGGTCATCGACTTCACCGCCTTCAGCGTCCCACACACGGCGCAACGCGCCATAAATCCGGTCGAGCGTTGTCTTGGCCTGTTTCAGCAAGTCTTCCGTCCAGTCGAGCGGCGCGCGGTAATGCCCGCTCAGCATGGCAAAGCGCAGCACTTCACCGTGCCATTGCTTCAATAGCTCGTGCACCAGAACGACATTGCCGAGCGATTTCGACATCTTCTCGCCGCCCATATCCAGGAAGCCATTGTGCATCCAATAGTTCGCCATGATCTCACCATGCGCGCATTCGGACTGGGCAATTTCGTTTTCATGATGCGGAAACTGAAGATCAATCCCGCCACCATGAATGTCGATCGTCTTGCCGAGATGCTTTGCGGCCATGGCCGAGCATTCGATATGCCAGCCGGGACGTCCCCTGCCCCACGGGCTGTCCCAGATCGCATCTTCTGGTTCACCTTCCTTGGCGAATTTCCAGAGCGCGAAGTCGGCGGGGTCGCGTTTGTCTTCGTCGACAGCAACGCGTGCGCCGGCTTCATTGTCTTCGAGCTTGCGACCAGACAGCTTTCCATAATCCGGCATGGAATTGACCGAAAACCAGACGCCTTCCTTGCCGACATAGGCATAGCGCTTGCGGACGAGTTTCTCGATCATCTCGATCATTTCGCCGACATGATCGGTCGCCCAAGGCTCAATGCCGGGCGCGAGCACGTTCAGTGCAGCCGTGTCGGCATTGTAGATTTGGGCGAATTTCTTCGTAATCGTCTCAATCGGTTCGCCGGTCTCGACGCTGGCCTTGATGATCTTGTCTTCAATGTCGGTGATGTTGCGCGCGTAGATCACCGCATCCTCACCATACACCCTCATCAGCAGGCGCCGCAGGACATCGAACACAATGGGCGGACGCGCATTGCCGATATGGGCGTAATTGTAGACAGTCGGGCCGCAGACATACATCGTCACGCGCGCCGGATCCTGCGGATGGAAAACGCGCTTTTTGCGCGCGGCGGTGTCGTAGATGCGGATTGTCATGGTTTTTGGGCTCGATTTCGGAAGTCTGGACGTATCGCTGGCGCTACGGGTAGCTGGCCAGCCCTAATGGCGTGTTGATGCGTTAACAGCAACACCGGCAGGCAGGACGACAACAAAATCGAACACGTTCCATGTCGACGGCGATATCATCGGCGCGCAGAAAAGCCAAGAATGGAGTCATCCAGTCGCGCGACGTCAGCGTAGAAAGGGCTGGAAACAAGGCCATCGCACCCTTATGTTCCTCATATCGCCCTGAGGGTATCAACTCCGGGCGGGCGTTAAGTCCGGGCAGGGGAGCATTTTTACGCTTTCCCAGACCAAGCCTCGGCTCGACCCTCGTCCCTCAGTCGAAGGAAACTTCAATCATGGCCATGGATGCCATCACTCCCAATAAAGACAAGGCACGCGCAGAGCCCATCAAGCGCCCTACCGTTCAAGAGGCCGAAGAAGCCGTGCGCACGCTCATCGCGTGGGCTGGCGACGATCCGCGTCGCGAAGGCCTGCTCGACACGCCAAAGCGCGTCGTCAACGCCTACAAGGAATGGTTTTCCGGCTACGAGGAAGATCCCGTCAAATACCTGTCGCGTACCTTTGAGGACGTGCAGGGCTATGATGACATCGTCATGCTGCGCAACATCGACGTGGAGAGCCATTGCGAGCACCACATGGCGCCCTTCCTTGGCAAGGCCTATGTCGCCTACATGCCGTCGGCAGCCGTTGTTGGTATTTCCAAGCTGGCACGCGTCGTAGAGATCTTCTCGAAGCGCCTGCAAACGCAGGAAACCATGACCGCGCAAATCTGTGATGCGATTACCGACAGCCTTGCCCCGATGGGCACGGCGGTCCTGATCGATGCCGTGCATGAATGCATGTCGACACGGGGCGTCCACCACAAGGATGTCAGCACGATCACCACGCAGTTTACTGGCGTGTTCAAATCGGATGCCGATTTGCGCAATCGCTTCCTGCGTATGGCCGGCAAGGGTTGAGCCGACTTTCTCTCAGAATTGATCAACCCCGGCCCTCAATGCCGGGGTTTTTTTATGGACTCCGTCCCCAGCATTGATAGCCTCGAAACCGAGGTAGAGTGCAAAAGAACAATCCCGAAAGACGGAGGAGACTTCCATGAAACTCTTTTTAGCGGCGAGTGCGGCAATTACGCTGTTCGCCCTGCCTGCGATGGCACAATCCACCACGGTTGAATTCGCAAGCAGCGATGGCACAACCGCGCTTGTTGTATTCTATGAAAACGGCACGGCCTCCATGGATGGAGGCGATCCCATTCCGTACACGATGGATGAAGAATCCAAGACAATCTGTGGTCAGACACCCGAAGGTGATATTTGTGCAACCTTCGACGAACTGGGCGAAGACGTCGGCTTCTCGACTGGCTTTACCAATACTGCGGGCCAATCCGGCACGGCAACGATCACAGCTGCCGACTGATCGGCTGGAAGGACTGAACGGGTTTAGAGGCATTCGCCAATCGGCGGGTGTCTCTTTTCATGACCGCCTCAAGCAGCAGGTTTCGTCTTTGCAAGCCAGGCAACAATGTCCGAAACCACCTTGTCAGTACCCGGCTCATCCACGATCCAATGGGCATTGTTCGGATATTCCAGAAAGTCACCCGCTACTGGGCTTTTTGCGTATTTTTGCCCCACCTTGCGGACGGCCTTGGCAGGCGTCGCACGGTCTGCACCAGCAGCGATCGTCAGTGTTGGAATTGTAAACAAGGTCTCGTCGATCTCGATTCCATCTGCGATGTCGCCGTAAACCTTCCCGGAGTCGTACAGCGCATCAGCGTAGATCTCTGCATGACGACGCGACGGCACCTCGTTGAGCACGCCATAACGAAATCCTGACTCCCAAACTTTGTAAGCTTTCGAACGATTCCGGCTGATAAGGATGTTGAGAAATGTATAAGCGACCGACAGGGTCACCGCGCTGCAATCCTTGGGCTGAGCCGGCGTCAGGAAGACCGCCTGACTCACGAGCCCCTGCTCGACCAGGCATTGGGCAATCAAGCCCCCCATCGAATGGCCAATCACGGCAGGCGGGCTGCCAGTTTCACTCTCAATCCGGCGAACCGTATCCGCCATGAATTTCACATAGTCATCCAGGCCGAGATCAGACAGCGAAGCTGGAGGAGAGTCACGCACCCGCTGGTCCGGAAACAGTGTTGGAGCGTCGCAGTTCCAGCCTGCAGCCTCGAACCCCACGCGCATCCGATCCCAGACCTCACCGCCACAACCGATCCCATGGATCATCAGCAAGGATTTTGTCATCGGTTTACGCCTCTATTGCTTGGAGGGTTTCAACCCTGAACTTCCTTGTGACCGGGGACCGGTTCGGCCCAACTGGTGAACCGCTGGGAAACTTCAGAATACACCATGCGCTTGAACGGCACGACCAGCGAAGGAACTTCCTCGAGCCGCGCCCAACGCCAAGCATCGAATTCCGGCGTATGCCGGTCGAGGCGAACATCGCTATCGGCCCCCTTGAACCGGAAAGCGAACCATTTCTGCCGCTGACCAATATAGGGCCCGGGCAAACGCTTCTTCAAATCAGGTGGGAAATCGTAGAATAACCAGTCCGACGTCTCCTCGAGAACATCCACCAGTTTTTCCGGTACGCCGACTTCTTCTTCGAGTTCGCGGAGTGCGCCGACCAAGGGCGTCTCGCCCTTGTCGATGCCACCCTGCGGCATCTGCCATTGGAACGCTCCCCGGCCATTGATGCGCCGCCCAATAAAAACATAGCCTGCTTTTGAAAACAGGGCGAGACCGACATTGGGTCTGTAGAGGTCGGGATCGGGCGCGTGTATCGTCACCCTTCCGGGTTTACCGGAGCCTGAGACAAGCTTCCAGTCTGGACGCGCTTCGGTTGGGAAGTTTTTGCAGACACCGAAATCAGGGCAGACGCCGGTGCCAGAACGACCCCACGTTTCTGCATGTCCTTCGTCCAGTCCTTGGCGATCTCGATTGTCAGCGGGAAGGCATATCCAGTTCCCATGGACGCGCCGTTTTCCTTCGCGAGCGTTTCGAGGCCCAGCAACTCGGTCCGGATGTCATCTGCGGTCAGCTTTGCGTCAATTGTGGCTGCGGCGCGTGCAAATTTCATTTGTGTGCGTCCGGCGGCGCGGTCGAAGGCGCCCGTCTGGAAGCTGCCATCCTCGACGAGGGCGATGCCGCGATCATGCAGGGCTTGAAGGACGGGGCCGACAGCGCCGGGATCTTCGGCGAATTTGGCACCCTGATAATTGATGATCCCAAAATATCCGCTTGCCCGGCTGAGCAGCTTTTCGAGACGCGGCAAATTGCGTTCACCGGTGTCGCCGGCCAACAGGGTTTGCGGATGCATCTTCATGCGACCATACTCGAAGGATTCCATTGGCACTTCGATCAGGACTTCGTGTCCTTTTTCGCGCGCCTTGTTGACCCAGTACTGTAGATTGCCCGCGTCTGGCGCGAAGGACAGGGTCACTTCAGGCGGCAACTCTTCGATTGCTGCCTTGGTATGGGTCGCATTGATGCCAAGTCCGCCAATGACGACCGCCACGATCGGCTGGTTGCCGGGATTGGCGAAGGGGCGAGCATACACATCGGACGGTGCCTGGCCGTCAGCAGAAATGCGCGGCAGGGACAGTCCGTTGATCCGCTCCGTCAGGCCCGGAACAGGCGCTGTATCGAGCGACGCTACACGCGTGACCTCGCCATAGGACTCGCCGGGACGCACCAACTTTCCATTGATCCGAATGCCCTCACCTGAGGACTCTTCATCCCCCTGCCCGGTCGGGACTTCCGACGGACGGGGCGCAGAAGCCTCAGCATATTCCACGCCCAAGCTTGGCTGATCAGAAACCGCATCATCTTTTGCCAAAACAACACGCGCGCCCAGATCCTGGGGCGTCTCCGCCTTCAGCCGGGATTTGAGAGCGGCGGTAGACCCTTGGCTGGTCTCAAACAAGGCCAGCACTTCGCTCGGTCCGGAATCTGCGGGATTGCCGGAATAATGGATCGCGGCACCAAGACTGGCACCCACTCCACCAAATACAAGCAGGCTCATAGCAGCATGGGTCAGACCCGTGCGCAAAGGAGATGGGTCGGCATCCCTGCGGCTAGCCATCGATGGACCTCGTCAAACCAGTTTAAAAGAATTCTGAACAATCAGAATTGCATCCAACTGGTTAACAGGTTGCAAACATCCGGTTAACCTGCGCGCCTGATTGTACTGGCCGTGACAGTGCCTTCCTTGAGCATTTCAATCGCTCTCTTGAGCTGAAAATCCTCACCATCCCAATCTTCAGGCGGCTGCTCATCAGGCAAGGAAACATCTTTGCGCGCTTCACCGTCTTCATTGGCCAACGCGTGCGGCAGGTCGGCCTCGGACCAGCGCTTGATCTGGGCAAGCTCTTCTTCAGACAGGCGTGCCTGGGTGATCTCGATGTCCGGGTCGATGCCGAGCGCCTGAATGGAGCGACCCGCTGGCGTGTAATAGCGCGCCGTCGTCAGGCGGACTGCGCCGCGATCTGCGCCAAGCGGAATAACGGTTTGCACTGATCCCTTGCCAAAGCTGGTCGTACCCAAAACGGTGGCCCGATGCCGATCCTGCAAAGCGCCAGCGACAATCTCGGAAGCCGAGGCTGAGCCGCCATTGATCAGCACGATCATCGGGACGCCCTTAAAGACTTCCCCGGAACGGGCGTTATAGCGCTCCATGTCGGAAATGCGTCGGCCCTGCGTCGACACAACCTCACCGCCAGAGAGAAACATGTCGGAGACCGAAACAGCCTGATCCAGCAAACCGCCGCCATTGTTGCGCAAGTCCACAATCAAGCCGCGTGGACGCGATCCGGTTTCTTTGGCGATGCCTTCGACTGCCTCTTCAAGCAGCAGAGTCGTGCGCTCGTTGAAGGTTGAAATACGGATATATCCAATATCGCTTTCCTGCATTTTCCAGGTAACGGATTTCTGCTGAATTACTTCCCGGGTCAAAGTGACGTCAAAGGGATCCTCGCCTTCGCGCAGGATCGTGACATCGATATCGGTGCCCTTTTCGCCGCGCATTTCCTTGACGGCTTCGTTCAGTGTCTGGCCGATGATCGGCTTCCCATTGATGGATGTGATCAGGTCACCCGGCTGGATACCTGCACGGCTCGCAGGTGTATCATCCATCGGAGAGATGACTTTGACGAAACCATCTTCCATTGTGACTTCAATCCCGAGACCACCATATTCTCCGCTGGTCTGAACCTGCATCGAACGAAAATCATCCGGATCGAGATAGCTGGAATGCGGGTCGAGTGAGGTAAGCATGCCGTTGATGGCGGCTTTCATGGCGGCCTTTTCGTCGACTTCCGTTACATAATCCTGGCGGGCGCGGGCGAGGATTTCTGCGAACAGGTCCAACTGCTGGTAGGTGACCATGCGCGGATCTTCAGCCCGGTCCTCAGGAGAGGCGAAGGCGGAAAATCCGACAGCCGCGCCACCCAGAACGACACCAAGGGCAGCCCCTGTCAGTAGTGAACGCATATTCCAGTCCTCCATAATCCTTTTGACCTTAGCTCCGGCCTGGCAGCCAGTCTGCCGGATTCATAACCTTGTCGCCAAGCCTTAATTCCATATTCAGCTCGGGAACCGGCTCGGCTCGATCAGGCATGCGTCCAACAGGCTCGCCCACAGAAACGCCTTGGCCTTCAGTGACATAGATCCGGCTCATGCCTGTAAGAATAACATGGTAACCGTCACTCGTCCGCAAAATTAACATTGATCCATACGTTCGGAATGGCCGCGCATACTCAACCGTACCGCCAACCGGTGCGACCACTTGGGCATTTGCCCGCGTGGCAAAGGCGACCCATTCCGACTTGCCACCAGTGGGCAACTTTTCGCCAAAGGCCCGCGCAAGCGAACCTGCAACGGGGGGCTTCAGCGCCCCGATGACAGCACGCCCCAGTGGTCGCGAAGCTGGTGTACGCGCAACAGCGGACGTGGCTGACGGTTTCGACGAAGGCGAATTGGACACAAGGCGCGGTCTGAGGTCCGGTTTGGCGCCGGGCGCAGACGGCGCCTGAGCCTCGAGCGATGCCAGCAATGATCTCAAATCTTCTTCCCTGGCACCAATGCCTGCCGCGTGTGCCTTCAACAACGCGATATCGCCGGACAAATCCTCGAAATTCCCACGCTTGGCAGCGGCGAGCCGCTCAATCTCGACCTGTTTCAAAGCTAGTGTCGCTTCGGCAGCGTCGAGTTTGGCTTTTTCGCCGCGGATACGGCGCTCAAGCTCGTTCAGCGTATCGATTTCCCGCGACAATTCTTCCGATTCCGTCGCAAGGCGCGGAGTTGTCTCGCTCATCAGGATGGCCCGGCGCACAGCCGTGTTCGCTTTGCTCGGGGACACGATCAAGGCAGGCGGCTTCCGGCGATTGGATGCGGCAAGCGCTGCAAGCAGGTCTTCCAGAGCCTGGCGGTTCTCGAGCAGGCTCATCTGCGCCGATACTCGACGCGCACCAAGATCGATCAGGGATTTCTCGGCGTTCGAAGCCTGTTCTTCACGGCGCTGGGACTCCATAGCCGCCGAAATCAACTGGCTGTCGATGTTCTTTAAATCGCTCAGCGTATTTTCGCCGGCGGCCTGCAGCGCTTCAAGCTTTTGCTCGGCGGCCTGCCGCTCAGCTTCGAGTGCCTGCAACTCTTCCCGGGAAAACGTATCCGGCGCTGCCGCCGTCAAGACAAACGCCGCAATCGATACTGTCAGGGGTCGCCAGAATGCGCTCATCTCTCCCTTATTGCAGTCGGTCATGACTTCAATATTAACCAAGCACGGCAAGTCGCTCTCTGATCGCAGAAACCTGATCGGAAATCAGTGCGCAATAGACGGCATGATTCGACCGATCAAAGGCCGGAGCAAGGCAAACCAGATGCGTGACCATCCCGACGACGATCTGCCCGTCTCGAATAATCGTGCTCGGCCGTCCGGCAAGAACGCCGTGCACGACCTCGTTCCGGTATTCAGCGAGCCGAAGGACGGCGTCGACCTGGCCCGACGTTGCGGGAAGCTTCTCTGGAGGCAAGAGATATCGATCTGACCGCGCGCGTCGCAGCAACAATTTCAGAGGTGCAACTCTTCCAGGCATTTTCAGATCAGCTGTATCTTCCTCCAAAGCGGTCTCATATCCGGAGAGGGCAGCAATGATCGCGCAATTAATCGCCGTGACGAGACCAACTGCAACCCAGCGCCAACGTTCGGGATCCTGATCCACATGATCCAGTTCCCGGTGGGCCAGTTTCAGCCCCTCGAGCGCGGCCGCGAGGGCTGGCCCCACTTTTTCAGACGCCGACATACGAGGACGTCAGTCCGAACCCATCAATGTCGGCTCCGACTTCCGGAAATCCCATCCTGTCTGGGCCGCAATGTATGTGAACGCCGCGTACACCGCAACATTCTGACGGAATGCCTCCGGATCAATCTTGTCGAATGTATCGTCTGGGGTGTGATGGTAGTCAAAATAGTCCCGGCCATCCTGCGCGGGCGTTACGACAGGCACCCCTGCCCTGCGGAGGACGCCGATATCAGGCCCTCCGCCGGCTGCATTGTCGCCTTCTGACACACCCAGTGGGGTCAATACCTGCTTCATGACATCCGCATAGGATATTGCAGCCTCACCAAAATTGGTCTGGAAACGCCAGATGCGGCCGGCGCCAAAATCGCTCTCAGCCGCAAGCATATGCTTGTCGAGATCATCCCCATGTTGCCGAGCGTAAGCATTCGCTCCAAACAGGCCGACTTCCTCAGAGCCGTAGAGAACGACACGGATCGTTCTGCGAGGTTTTCCCGGCAAGTCCGCAATCAGCTTGGCGGCCCCGACGACGATTCCGCAGCCCGCGCCATCATCCAGTGCGCCGGTACCAAGATCCCAACTGTCGAGATGGCATCCGATCAGGATGATTTCGTCTTCCAGATCAGATCCTTCGACTTCAGCGATCACATTTCCGGACGGCGCAGCATCGGCATACTCAACGCCAATATCGAGATTCACGCGGACCGGGCCCCTGTCCAACAATCGTGTCAGCTGATCAGCGTCAGGGCCAGACAAGGCCGCTGCGGGGAGCGCGCCGAGCGCCCCTTCCCGGAACATGCCACCTGTGTGCGGCATGCGGTGTGGCTGTGTACCGACAGAACGGATCAGGCAGGCAACCGCCCCCTTCTCGGCGGCTGTATTGGCACACCCGCCCCGCTTGCGCACGGCAAGCCCGTAGCCCGAGCCATCTTGGGTCTTGTACATGCGCTCATCAATAAACGCGATTTTTCCCGCAAGGCTGTCAGCATCAGCCGCCTTCAGATCGGAAAGGGTTTCAAACCGGACGATATCAGCCTCCAGTCCACCTTCAGGCGTCGCACGACTGCCGCCGAGCGCCGTGATCACGAGATCTTGCGCATTCGCGCCAATCACGCGGGCCGATTCACGGGTCCGCGCCCAATACGGGATCGTGAAATCCTCAACGCGCGTGCGGTCAAAATTCAGCTCCTTGAGCGCGTTCATCGCCCAAACACGCGCCCGCGCCTCATCCGGCGAGCCGCCAAGGCGGGCCCCGACTTCTGTCGTCAGGTCTTCGACAAATTGCAGGCCAACCTCATCCAGCAGAGCATCCGCGATCAGTTGATCCGTCGTTGCCGCGATTTCCGGCGACAGGTCGGCATCCTGCGCGAAGGACGGCGCACCGACCAATATGGCCATGCCAGCCAATATTCCCGCAATATGCCTGATCTGTCTCATCCGCTGTGCCTCTCAATGATCTATGCAGCGCAAGACTACATGTCCTTCGAGCAGAGTGAATAGCCCCGTTGCCTAAAGTTGTTCAGCAATCTGCAGGATAACGTCGAGCGATGGGCGGTCCTTGTAACCTTCCTCGCGCAATACTGCCCGGACCGTCTCATCTGTGCCGATAAACATGATCGCCGGGTGGGGAATGCCGAAATAGCGCGAGCCAGGCTTCATCTCTTCATTCAGCAAATTAAACGCCGAAATAGCTTCCGAACCGGGATCGGACAGGAGTTCAAATCCAAGACTGTTCTTGCGGGCAAACTTGGACAGAATCTCGGGATCGTCATACGAAATTGCGACAAGAGGCCAGCCCAAGTCGTTGAGGTTGGCCGAGATATCATCAATCTGCTTAAGCTGTTTTTGGCAGTAAGGGCACCAGTCCGCTGAACGCACGAAGGCGACCGCAATCCCCTTCTCTCCCATGAGTTCAGACAGGCTCGTCGCCTCTCCAGTGTGTCTCACCAGATTTACCGAAGGCGCAGATTGACCAAGCGCCAGACCAATCTGAGGTGTTTGCATCTCGGTGGCCGTATCCGGGGAGGCTGTGATTGTATCGGCCGCATCCTGAGCGTTCGCCGCCGCTGGCAGCATGGCAAGCACGGAGGCAAGAGTAAGCGTACGGATCATGGGGCGTCTCCTCTGAAGTCTGTGCACCAGCCTTACCCGCATGCAGGATCAGTGGCGAGGCGTAAACGGCACACCTCACACAGGCTTGATCGGTCGTTATCAGTTGCGGCGGGCCCGCCATTCATCGGCCGTCTGGCCGTAAACATCCCACATCATGCCTTCAAACGGCGGCGGCGTTTCCTGTTTTCTCATGAAGCGGCTACCCAGACGCTCGGCTACGCGAACAGAGGCTGCGTTCTCTGGCAGGATCGTATGGATCACCTCACTCCAGCCCAGAATATCCACTGCATAGTCCATCACCGCCGTCGCGCCTTCGGTCGCGTATCCCCTGCCCCAGGACGACCGCACGAGTCCCCATCCGATCTCCGTGCCCGGCCAGCCGTTCGGCCGCCATGGGCCGAGCCGGCCCACCCATTCTCCAGTAGATTTCTCGATCACAGAAAACATAGAGAAGCCTTCAATCGTCCACGCACCGGTCATTGTGCATATTGATCGCCAAGTCAGCTCCGGCCCCTGAACGCCGCCGAGATGGCGCATCACGTCTTCATCGGCATGAAAGGCGTTCCACGCGGGGATGTCTTCTGCGCGAGGCGGACGCAGGAGTAATCGTTCGGTCTCGATTGTCGGACCTATGGCCATGATGACATCCCCCGCCTACCGCACATAAAAAAGCCCCGCCTTGCGAGCGGGGCTTTGTCTACTCTTATCAAACCAGCGACGCTAGTCGCGACCCGACATGATGGCCAGCAGGAACTGGAACATGTTCACGAAGTCCAGGTAAAGACTGAGCGCACCAAAGGTTGTGGCAACCGCCATTGCGCGGGCATTGCCGGCAATCTGGAAATACATGTTCTTCAGGCGCTGGGTGTCATATGCGGTCAGGCCAGCAAACACCAGAAGGCCGACTACCGAGATCACCATGTGCATCATGCTCGACTGGAAGATCAGCATGTTCAGGATTGACGCGACGATGATGCCAACGACGCCCATGATCAGGAAAACGCCCCAACCGGACATGTCGCGCTTTGTGGTATACCCGTAGAGCGACAGGCCACCGAACGCGATGGCCGTTGTCAGGAAGGCCTTCGACACGATCAGCATGCCGTCCGGCTGGCGGGCATAGACATACACGATGGCGCCCATGCCGACACCGATCAGGGAGACGACCGACCAATAAACAAGGTTCGCCGCTGTGGGCGACGGGTTCTTCATGACGAAGCCTGACAGAAGCAGGATCGCCAATGGAGCAAACATGATGACAAGACCGATTGGTGGGGTCAGGAGGGTCAGTGTGACGCTTTCCGGCACCAGCGCGCCAAAGGCATAAGCCAATGCTGCGGTCAGCAGCAGACCAAGCGCCATCTTGTTGTAGACGCCCAGCATGAAGCTGCGCAGACCTTCATTGACCGACATGTCCATCGTCTGGCCCGATGGCCCCGGCGAATAGGCACGATTGAAGTCATTCATAGGTGCAATACCCTTTCTGGTTGAAAGGCGGGGATTTATCACCCGCCAAACTGATCTCGAATATGGTGCTGACAGTTAAGTTTAGCAAGTTAAACCAGCGGTAAATGCGACCGCCTCCGTTCGCAATGCCCGCAGGCGATCAGGCATCTGAGCCTATGTCGAATTAGCAGAACCTGCCATGAATCCTGACCTCCGGCGCGATGTGTTGTCCTGAAAGCTCATTTGGGAGAAGGATCAGGCCCTTTCCTGCTGCAATCAGACAGGTCTTATGGATTGACTTGAAATTACCCAAGGTTAATTTTCGTGTTCTGGCGTAATTCCAACAGTGGGGACGCCAAGAATGAAGGGGACAAAAATGGCAGACGCATCTGAATATGCCGAAAACATCAAGAAATATGCTAAAGGCTACAATCAGGCCGCAGCAGAAAAGATCGTGGGACGACTGGGGATTGCCTTGCGCAATCGGGACAGTTCCATTGTCGCCTGCAGCGATTCTGTTGAACTTGATCGCATTCGCGAGAAGTGGTGCCGCGGCAAGCTGGGTCTGCCGCACACTCAAGGCGAGCTGGACGCAGCCATCAAGGCAGTTTGCGACCAGATGAGCGCCGAAGGTGGCTCAAAGTCACGCGTGACGTTCTACTATTTGTTGGCAGAACACTTCGGTAAGCTGGACGCACTCGCCAGCTGAACTGGGCGAAAAGCAAAAGTTTCTGAAAACCCGGTCGCTGTACCGGGTTTTCTTTTGCTTCGGAAACCTGTTCAACCGGTCCATGTATCGCTTGTTTGCCGCCCTCCCTGTTCCGGAAGAAATTCATCCGGGCCTGATCCAGACGCAAACCGGCCTGTCCGGTGCCCGTTGGCGACCGCCCCGGAATTTTCATATTACATTACGTTTCTTTGGAGACGTCTCACACGCCGACGCTCGCGACCTTGACGAATTGCTTGCCGAGATATCCTGTGCGCCGTTCGAGGTGTCATTGGAAGGCATGGGATGGTTCGGCCGGCGGGAACCTTCCGCCGTCTGGGCACGAGTGCGCGAGAGCGATGCCTTGCGTGCGCTGTCCGCGCAATGCGAACGCGCCGCCCGTCGCCTGGGCCTTGCGCCGGACCGGCGCCCGTTCACGCCGCACGTTACCCTCGCCTACCTGCACGGCACTCTGCTCGACGAAGCCGCGGCATGGGTCGAACGCCATCATGCCTATCGCAGCACTGTGTTCTGGGCCGAGGGCTTCCATCTGTACTCGAGCCATTTGGGCGATGGACCCAGCCGCTATGTGGCTGAGGCCGACTATGTGCTGGGTTGACCGGCTGCTGGCCTAATAGGTCACCGACATCTGGAAGAACTGCTGCCAGTCGCGGTTGTCTTCATCATACGGCGTACGGGTGAGAGGCTTGGCAAGTTCGATTCCTGCCGACAGTCGGTCAAGAATGTTGATCCGCAATCCCAGCGCAGCTGACTCCATGTCCTTCTGTCGGACCCCGGTCGGCGTGTCATTCCAGACCATCGCAGCGTCGTATGAAACATAGCCTTGCGCAAACGAGATCAGATCGCTCTCAGGCGAAAAGCCTGCGCGCAATTCCAACAGGCCAGCGATGCCCTCATCACCGGATATTTCACCATAGCCGTACCCGCGTCCCATTACCGATCCGCCCACAGAGAATTCCTCTGCGGACAACAATGGCCCATCGGAAACCTGCCCCGACAGCAAAGCGTAGATGCCAAAATACTTCCCAATGTCGTGATAGTAGGATGTCTTTGCGTAGAGCTTGGTAAAACTCGCGTCTGCATCGTAGCGGGATCGGAACTCAACGGACTCGCCAGACGCGCCGAGAATGTCCAACCCGGATGAGAGTTCGACGAAAAAGTAGGTTTTTGATCCATCATCCGTCTGGAGACCGCGAAGCGCCACACGTGCAACTCGCAATTCGTCTCGATACCCGCCCCCTGACGTCCAGTCATTCTCCAAATGTGCCGCGTCGAATTGCACGCTCGCATACAAACGGTGCGTCCGCCGCTGAATGAGGGGACGCTCATACTTCATCCAGAGTGACAGGGACTCTCCGCCAATTTCGGGACTGTTCGGATTGTGCCCGTCCTGCGACAAAGCCGTTGCGGCCCCAAAAAGCAGGCTGTCGCCCGGCTGGAACGAGTAGCGATAATTGGCGCTCACCCTGGCATACTCGCCCGGGTCAACGGGCGTTGTGAACACGTTCAGCCGGAATTGGTCGCGATCTGCGAGGACGGAGTTGAACGCCACTCCTCCATATGCCTGCAATGGGCCAACGCGTTCAGACCCCCGATTGCTCAGCCCTGCATAGCCTTCCACCGGATCGAAATCTGTCGTCAGCACCAATTCGTGGCGGGAAGGATCCTCCGGGTCGGGCCGGATACGCGAGGTGACAGACATGCCTCGGATCGCCTTGATCCGGGCCAGTCGACGGTCAAGGTCTGGGAGATGCGCAATCGGTGCGTCGGTGAAGCCCTTCATGATGGGCGACGCCAGGTCAGTACGTGTGCCATCGAACTCAACCTGTGAGATGTGACCTTCAATGACCGTGATCGTGGCGATGCCCGACTCGAGCGCCTGCCGGTCAACCACCGCTTGCGACAGGAAGTAGCCTTCGTCCCGGTAGGCCTGGGTAATACGATCCGCGATGATCACCAGATCTGACATTTGAGTCGGCTTGGCCAACTGCTTGTCGTAAGAAAATGACAGTTGCTCAGGCGAAATCGTTACTGCACCGACGACCGATACACCCAGAAGAGTGAAGCATCCTTCGTCGCCAAGCTGACATGATGGCGCAACTTTTTCCGGACTTTCGAGACGCCCCCGCAACAAGCTCGACAACGCGTGTGCTGGACTGGCCATTACAGATGATACCGTTATCATCGACGCAACTGCGAGCAGGCGAAAGCGAAGATTTTTCGTGCGCGCAGTTCGCAAGACCGTGTTCCATTTATTAGAGTATGAGACTCGTTCCTATTCGGAATTTGTGAATGCCATCTTAAATACCTGCGTTTCATATTAACTCGGTATTTAGAGCCGTGATGTCTAATAATACCCTGATATATATGGGGTTTATATAAGATGTTTCGATTTCTGGTTGCCAGTATTCTCAGCGCGTGGCTAGCGGCAAGTTTTCAGTTCGCGTGTGCGGATTCAGACTCCTGGCAACTCGCGGAAAGTCATGGTGTCGTTCGCGTCATGGTGCCTGGAACGGCTATCGCCAAGGCGCGGTCGGGCATGGAGCTTCCCACCGGAACATTGGTCACGACCGGCAAGACAGGCACGGCCACACTCGTACGAAATGACCAGCGCATCAATATCGCCTCCGAGAGCCGGCTGGTCCTGTCGGAAAACTCCGACGCAATGACCCGTATCCGTCAGGATGCTGGTTCAGCTGCATATGAAGTCGATCGCCGCAAGTCGAAACACTTTCGCGTTGACACTGCGCTCATCGCAGCTGTGGTGAAGGGTACGGTCTTCACGGTCTCAGCGAGCCCGGAAGCCGGTAGGGTACACGTGTCAAATGGCTTGGTAGAAGTGCGCTCGCAAGGCGCAGGTAACTCTGTAGACGTACACCCCGGCGAAACGGCGTCCATCGTTCGCAGTGCGCCTGACGAAATCACCGTGCGTGGTCCGAAGGACGCATCCAACGGTGTTGAAGGCTTGAATGTACCTCCAATCGATTACGCAGAAGCCTCGGAAAACCTGCTTGAGCCTGTCGAAGCTGGCGTCGAAGCCGCGCAAGACCGGTCGAATGGCAATCAGGGGCTCGGAAACTCTGTGGCGAACACCGCTTCTGAGGGGAGTTCAGACGAGCACGCTGGCGGACCGAATGCCAACGCGGCAGCCGCAGCCTTCGCCGCCGCAACCAATGCTCGGAATGCCAGCCTGAATGGAAATGGCGCTGATAAAGGGAACGGGAATGGCAATGGAAACGGTGCCGAGAATGGAAACGGCAATGGTAACGGAAACGGTGCCGAGAACGGAAACGGCAATGGTAACGGAAACGGTGCCGAGAACGGAAACGGCAATGGTAACGGAAACGGTGCCGAGAACGGAAACGGCAATGGTAACGGAAACGGAGATGGGTCGGACGATTTCGACGGTGACGATGGCGATGATGGTGACGACGATCGGGACGACGACTAATCACTGTGTCCAAAAGTCCGAAACTCTCCGCTGTCTATGATCTTTTTTGGCGAATGCGCGGGTGCCTGATTGGCTGCCTGAGCCTGGTGGTATTCTCTTTTTCCGGCGCATCAGTATCCCTCGACAACAATCTCGCCTCTACACGGATGAATGCGCTGTCGCTCGCGCCAAGCGGCACGGTCACGATCGTCACGATCGACGCTGAAAGCATCAGCAAGGCTGGCGAATGGCCATGGCCGCGCGAGCGTTTCGCACAGGCACTGGACAATCTGAACGCCGCCGGTGCTGGCATGATCGCCCTCGACGTGGATTTCAGCGCCCGGTCGTCACCGGAGGGCGATGCGGCACTGGTTCAGGCTGTCCAGGACAATGCGGGCTGGATCGCCCTGCCGGCTTTCCTCCAGCGGGATTACAGGCAGTCAAATACTCCGTTTGGTGAACTGGCAGAGAACGCCGTCATCGCAAGTGTGAATGTGGAGCTTTCCCGCGACGGGCGCCTGCGCAAGTATCGTCGCGGTTTTGTCCATGAAGGAAAGTACATTCCCACATTGGGAGGCCTTCTTGCCGGAGCGGAGCCCAGCGATACACGCGCATTCATGATCGACTATGGTATTGATGCAGACCAGATAGATACGATCAGCTTTGACGATGTCCTACACAATCGGTTTGATCCCAAATTGATCGCTGGCCGCAGCGTCGTCATCGGTGCCACGGCACTCGAACTGGGAGACCTGCTTTCTACTCCGCATTCCCCTGCCATGCCGGGCGTCTATGTGCATGCGCTGGGCTATGAGAGCCTTGTTCAAAACCGAGCTCTGACCAGCCCGTCCAAACTTCCAATGCTCATCCTCGGAATGGCGCTGCTCATGATAACCAGTGTGGTGGCAAGACATACGCCGCTGCGACAGCTGTTCGGCATCCATGTTCTTGTGATGTCTTCCGTTCTTGTCATTCCGTTCATCATACAGAATTTCTTTCCAATCAGCATCAACACATCCAGTTTGATCTTCGCATTGGGATGGAGTTCCGCTGCGGGCATCTGGAATGCCTTCTCCAGGCACAAGCGCGCACTTCTCGAGCAGGAATCAAACTATCTGACCTATATGGCCGAACATGATTCCGAGACAGGCATGCCCAATCGTCGCTCGATGCTGGCCGCCCTGACGGACCTGCACAGAACAGACCCCGAGGCGAGCATACTCGTTGTCACATTCGGCATCAGGAGGTTCGGCGAACTACGCGGCGCGATTGGTTACACCAACGCAAAAACCCTGATCCGGTCGGCTGCCGAACGTCTCTACGAAACCGGCACAGGTCTTACACATTACCATTTGGGAGCATCTGTCCTCGGCACGCTGATCAGAGTGGGCGACCAGGACAGCGTCGACAAATGCATCGATGACGTTCGATCGGCGCTGCAACACACGATCGTCGTCGCCGGTCAGTCGCTCCATATCGAGCTCTCGGCAGGCGTCGCCATGATCGCAAGCCAGACCGACGATGAGGAGACAGCGTTGTCCCGCGCCTCCTTGTCATTGGACCACGCCCGACGGACAAGACGCGACCTGGTTCGCTGGGGAGAGGCCCAGTTTGAAGATCCCCAGCTCAGGCTCGCCCTGCTGACGGAAGTGAACGCGGGACTGGACCGTGATGAGTTCCACCTCGTCTACCAGCCCAAGATATGTACCAGAAGCCACGAAATTGTCGGCGTCGAAGCGTTGATGCGCTGGAACCATCCGGCCTTCGGTCAGATCGCGCCGGACAGCTTCATCACCGTCGCCGAGAAAACCGGTGCAATCGACAAGCTTACGCTCTGGGCGATTAAGCAGGCTATACGAGATCAATCGACGATGCGCCGGATGGGGGTAGATGCCGCCATTGCCGTGAACATGTCTGCCAGGTCCCTGCTTGAGATCGACTTCTGTCGGCAGCTCGCTGAAACGATCAATCAGTCCGGCGCGACGATTGCGATCGAGATCACCGAAACGGCTGTGATGGAACAGCCTGAACTCGCCATCTGCTCAGCGAATGCCTTCCGCGATGCCGGAATCAAGCTGGCGATTGATGATTATGGCGCAGGGCAATCCTCAATTGCATATCTCAAGCGTCTGCCGGCCGATGAACTGAAACTCGACCGGAGCATGATTTCGGATGTCCGGGACAGCCAGCGTGACCGCATGATCCTGAAATCCACATTCGATCTTGCACATGCGCTGGGCATGCGGGTGGTGTGCGAAGGTGTCGAGGATGAAGCCACTTATGATGCACTCAAGGCGCTCGGCTGCGATGCGATCCAAGGCTACCTCACGGGGCGCCCTATGGCAGTCGACAAACTGATCGCATTCTCTCGCAGCAGGCGCCTTCCCGCAAATCACCTGCTTCCCGAGCATTCACTGGCAGAGACCGGTACATGAAACGCATCTGGGGATGCGCACGCAGATAGGCGAGCGCTTGAGGGTATTGAATTTTCGGGAAGAGAGAATGGTGCCGCTAAGGTGACTTGAACACCTGACCCCCGCATTACGAATGCGATGCTCTACCAGCTGAGCTATAGCGGCAAATCCACTGATGAGCCCCGCGTCATACCGACAGAGGCCTATTTTCGCAAGATGCTTTTGTACGTGGCGAGCCAGCAGCTGCAGTCGCCAAGCCTAGTCATCATCCGAGACATAATCCAGCGGTGGCATGCGGGGTTCGCTCGGCGCAGTGGCAGTGGCGAGATCATCCTCCTCTTCGGGTGACGGCAGCGCCATGACTCGGCCGGCCTCGAGTTCGCGTCCGAAGGATTCATAACGTGGATGGACAAGGTCTCCGACATCGCCAAACGTGTAGACGAGCCGGCTCCAATTGCGCTGCGAGAAGTCGAACGCCATACCTTTCGGATCCAGATCCGACCAGTCCGGCTCGCGCGACGCGGAAACGGCCATGCGGCCCCAGCGTTCGGCTTCAGACGTATCACCATAGCCTTTCAAGGCGCGCTCCATCAGCAAGCAAAGCCGTGCCGTCGGATTCTCTTCGACTAGCAAGGCAAGCGCCTTGATCGCACCTGTCCAGTCGGCAGAATCCATAGCCAGTTCGGCCTCCAGGATACGGCTTTCGCGATGAGTGGGGTTCGTATTAATCAGGGCCTTGAGGCGTGCTGAAACATTCTCCGGTGTGTCCTGAGGAACAAGGCGACGAGACAATTGTGCCAACGCCGGATGTGGCCGCGCCTTCCAGCCCGTTTCCAACACGCCTTGCGCTGATTTTGCCTTGCCATCGGTCATCAGCTGGCGTGCGCCATGCCAAGCCGCAGGAGAGAATGCCGGTGCAGATCGCATGGCTTCGGCGAGTTCTTTCTGGGCTTCCAGTTTGCGGTCATGCGGCAAGCCAGCGGCGCGCGCCGTGTGCAATACCGCCCGGCGACGGCGTAAACTATCGCCCTTGATGAGACCGCGCTTCTCACCGATCGAGAGCGTTTCCAGCGCCCTCGTCCACTCCCCTCGCGCGACCTGCAAATCGAACAGCGAGTTGAACGGCCAATCGGCCGAGGATTTTATGCCCAGCGCGTCTCGCGCCCGGGACTCCGCCGTCTGCTGGTCACCGCGCTCAGCCGCAGCCGATGCTGATCCGCGCAGGCCCGCCAGCTGCCCGCCCGGCAGGCGTGTCAACTGGCCCCAAGCGCGCTCAGCGCCAGCCCAGTCGTCATTGGCTTCGGCGGCACGGGCTTCGAGCAGCAATTGCAATCGTTCGTCGTCCGCATGCTTCCCGGCCTTGCGAGCCAGTTTCAGCGCGGTATTGGCATCGCCGGCTTCGGCAGCAAGCAAGCCTTCTGTCAGCGCAGAATTGGCCTTACGCGTGCGCGATACCTGGCGGGACTTTCCGATCTTTCCGGGCAGAATGAACAGGCCGCTCAGGATCCACCAGGCAAAGGCGATCACGCCGCCGAGCAACAGCATGAGAAACGCGGCCAGACCCGACTGGATCGAGATCTCCTGCTCGCCATACGGAACAGTCACCGCACCCGGCAGTGACAATGCCCACCAGGCAAAAGAAGCCGCCACTGCAAACAGCAGCAAGATTACGACAAACAGGACAATCCGATTCATGGGGGCTTATTGTTTCCCTTCAAGGAGGCGTTGTTGCAAGGCTTCCAGCGCCGCTTCCAAAGTGATGCGCCGGTTTGCCTGCGCGGTCCAGTCGGCCATAGCTCTGGCGGGCTCGCCTTCAAGTCGGCTTATCATTTCGACCGTCTCTTCGAGGTCGCCGATTGCCAGCGCTTCACTGGCCTTGGCAAGAATGGCATCCGGTTCGCTGTCCCCGCCGTCCAGCCGCCGCACACTGACAGCGTCCCCAAAAGCGCGATTGAGCCAGGACAGTCCCTCTTCCGACGTGTCCGGAATGGCCGCTTCTGCTTTCAATCGCGCGACATCGAAAGAAGCCTGGAGCTCTGCAACCGTCGGCGCCCCCTCCGCGGATATGGACGCCAGCTGTCGAACCGAAGAATCGTCCGGTAGTTGCGACCTGAGCATGCGCAGTTCCGGCGCAAAACCTCCGCCTTTTCGGGAGGCAGCCTCTATTGCGGACACCGCACGGGCCATGTCGGCCGTTTGGGACGCTGCTTCGGCTGCCCCGCGCGCAGCGGCCTCATCCTGACGCATACCCGCAATCAGGCCCGCCATCTGTTCGGCGTCGCGGCTGTTCGAGAGCTTGGCTTCACTCAAATCGTCGCGCAGTTCGGCCAGTTTGGTTTCAACCTCGATCACCCGTTCGATCTGGACGCCGCTCGGTGCCGCTTCCAATTGCTCAACTGATCGGGCGAGCCTTTCCATCCGAGACTCAAGGCTGGCAACAGCGCGGGAGACATCTTCCGGACTGACTTCACCTGTCGTGTCGATAGACTCAAGCGCAACGACGCGCTGCTGAAGCTCATCAAGTGCGCTTGTATCTATTGTAGCTGCGGACCCGGTTTCGCGCTGGGCCAGCGCTTCGACCTCGGTTGCGAGGGCAGAGATGCTCGCACTCAATCCGTCCTGCTCGCGGATCGTCCGGGCCAGCCGGATGGAGACTTCTTCCTGACCTGACTCCATGTCCGTCAGGCGCGAATCCACCATGCCGGGATTGGTCGGATTGTTTGCGAGGTATCGTGAACCGACCATGCCGAGAATACCGCCAAGACCGGCCGCAAACAGGGACAAAACGAGTGCACCCAGCCAGCCTGGCCCCGCAGAAACGCCACCGCGTCCCCGTGCGCCTTCTTCAGGGGCAGGTTCGAAATCAGCATCAATCGGCTCAGATGAGTCGATATGGTCGTCTTCCGGTGTCGAATCTTCGGTCATCAATCACATTTCCCTTCAGACGGGAGTTCGAGCCACAATCGCATATAGTTCGGCAGCGATCAAAGCTCTTTGCAAGCCATCAACAAAGCCTCCATGAGCGCGTCCTCATTGGGCCTGGCAGCAGATATAAGTGCCCGCGCCTGCAAAGACTTTAACGGGGCTGCGGCGGCCTCCGAAATTGCGACGCAGATATTGGTCACCATTGGTATACTTTCAGATAGGGCCGCAAAAACATGCGCAGCCTTGGCTGAATGAACCAGAACAACCGCACCCGAACCGGAGCGGAGTGTCTGAACCGCATCCGCTTGTAGCGCTGATGCGGGAACCGTCTCATAAAGTGCCAGAAATCGGGCATCGCATTTGGCAGCGGACAGTTGCGCTACCAGGTTTCCGGCTGCCGCCGAATTCGCAATATGAAGAAAGCCGTCTTCTGTGCATTCCGAAGACAGGATCAAGCGGGCGAGTTCATCAGAATTTCCGTCTCCCCGTACAATTCTCTTGAAGCCTGCTGCTTCAGCCGCATCCGCCGTCGCGGGCCCTACACACCACGTAGTCAGATCAGCGAGGTGCTCCGTGATACCTCCGACAGCTTCCACGAAGAACCGAACGCCATTCGCGCTCGTGAAGACCAAATTGTAGATGCCCGACAAGTCCAGAATGGGCGCTTCGAGCGCTTTCAACTCGAGCATGGGAGACCGAATGGCATGAAAATCCATATCCATCAGCCGTGTCACGGTCTCGGAGGCACCGGGCTCCGCACGGGTCACGATGACCGGTGGCTTCACCATGCGCTGCCGAAGGCTGGCAGTTCACCGCCCGCCGCATCGCGGATGTCAGCGGCAAGCCTGGCCCCCAGATCCGTCATCTGCTGGAATGCGGACGCCTTGGCACACGATCCGCTGGCAGACCAAGTCTGCTTGCCGTCCAGCGACAGAACTTCGCCCTTCACAAACCAGGTGTCGCCCTTGTCAAACGTGTGCGCCGCAATCGGCGTGCGGCAACTGCCGTCGAGTGCTGCAAGGAAAGCCCGTTCGATATGGGCAGCGGACTCGGTCGGCTCATGGTTCATCTTCTTGAACGCCTCTGCAGCATCTTCAGCCAGAGTTTCCCGCGCTACAACGCCGACGATCCCCTGCCCGGCGGCTGGCAGCATGTCTTCCAGCGGGATCGGGTGCGCCAAATGCGCCATGCCGAGGCGCGTCAGCCCGGCCATGGCGAGATAGGTCGCGTCTGCGAGCCCCTCTTCCAACTTGCGCATACGGGTCGCAACATTGCCGCGGAACGTCACGATCTCGACGTCGGGGCGCAGCGCCAAAGTCTGCGCTTCCCGGCGTAGGGAGGCGGTGCCCACACGTGCACCCTGCTTCAATTCGTTCAGACTGGTTGCATGTGGTGACAGAAAACCTTCGCGCGGATCTTCCCGATCCGGGAACGCCACAAAACGCTGCCCCTCAGGCAAGACAGACGGCACGTCTTTCAGACTGTGCACGGTCACGTCCACCTCCCCTCGGTCGAGCGCCGCATCGAGTTCGCGCGTAAACAGACCCTTGCCGCCCGCATCAATCAGACGCTCAGTTGTCAGCTGGTCTCCGGACGTCGTGAAGGTAACGATCTCGCCGCGCCATGCACCGCCGGAGTGAATTTCCAGCGCCGCCGCCACCTGCCGGGCCTGTACGAGCGCGAGCGGCGAGCCGCGCGTGCCAATGCGCAGCACACGCTGGTCGCGGTGGGACGTGTCGTCGGGAGAAATACGTGGATCAGTCATCCCCCTCCCCTAACGCCCTCAAGCGGACTTGCCAATTGACACAGCGCCGCGGAAAGGAATACCAAGTCTTATCGTTTTTCGAGAATAATTTTCTGGAGTCTCTCATGATCAAGCAAACCGCCACCGCGATTGCCCTTGCGCTTGCGCTGACCGCCTGTGGCCAGCCCACCCCCGCCGCCGAACCTGAAAAGGCACCAGTGACGGCAGAAGAAATGGCAGCCAATGGCGAACGCCTGAATGCGTGGTTTGACGCAAAATACGAAGAAGAACTGCAATTCAGCCCGATTGGACTGACTTTCCTGGGCCGCAAGGACAAGAATGACCAGATCGATTGCTTTACCCTTGAGTGCCACGAAGAGCAACTGGCATGGCGCGTTGCAGCCACCGAAGAAATGGAAAACGAGTTCGACTATGATGCGCTCTCACCAGCAGACCGTATCTCCTATGATATCTGGAAGTACCAGACCGAGCAGGAAGTCGCCGGCGAAGAATATCTCTATAATGGCTATATCTTCGACCAGATGAACGGCCCACAGGGCTTCATGCCCACCTTCCTGATCAATTTCCACAATGTGGAATCGGTCGAAGACTTCGATGCCCTCGTCAACCGGATCAGCGAAACTGGTCGCGCCATGAATGAGGCGATCCTGATAGCAAGGGAATCTGCTTCACGCGGCGTCCATGCCCCGAAATTTGCCTATGAAGGCGTGATCGACCAGTCGAAGAAGGTCATCACAGGTGCGCCGTTCACCGAAGGCGAAGACAGCGCGCTTTACGCCGACGTCAAATCCGAGATCGCGAAACTTTCAGAAGCCGGTGAACTGACCGAGGAAGAGGCTGATGCGAAGCTGGAACAGGCCCGCATCGCGCTGGTCGATAACTTCCAGCCTGCGTACGAGGCCATTATCGCTTTCGCTGAAGAAGACATGGCCAATTCGCCGGATCCGGACAGCCCGGTCGGCGCGGACACCCAGCCCAACGGCAAGGACTATTACAACCACCTGCTGGCCACGCAGACCACGACCGACCTGACAGCCGACGAAATCCACGAGATCGGCCTCGCCGAAGTGGCGCGCATCCATGAAGAAATGGAGGCCATCAAGCAGGAAGTAGGCTTCGAAGGCACGCTGCAGGAATTCTTCACCATGCTGCGCGATTCCAAGGATGATGAACGCTTCTACTATCCGAATACGGATGAGGGACGTCAGGCCTATATTGACGACGCGACCCGCGACATCGAAAACATCAAGGCGAACCTGCCGGAATTCTTCGGCATCCTGCCGAAGGCCGACCTTGTCGTGAAGCGCGTTGAGCCGTTCCGCGAACAGGACGGAGCTGCCCAGCACTACTATCCGGGAACGCCGGATGGATCGCGGTCAGGAACCTATTACGCTCACCTGTCCGACATGACCGCGATGCCGAAACGCGAACTGGAAGTGATCGCGTATCATGAAGGCATTCCGGGCCACCACATGCAGATCTCGATTGCTCAGGAGCTGGAAGGCGTACCGCAGTTCCGCACCCAGGCCGGCTTCACCGCTTACATCGAAGGCTGGGCGCTGTATTCCGAATGGCTGGCCACGGAATTCCCGGATACTTATGAAGATCCGTATTCCAATTTCGGTCGCCTCGGCTCCGAAATCTGGCGGGCAATCCGTCTTGTTGTCGACACCGGTATCCACTCCAAGGGCTGGACCGAGGAAGAGGCCGTTCAGTACTTCCTGAACAATACGGCCATCACCGAGATGCAGGCGCGCTCCGAGATCCAGCGTTACATCGTGATGCCGGGTCAGGCGACCAGCTACAAGATCGGCATGATGAAGATCCAGCAGCTGCGCAAGAAGGCTGAAGACGAGCTTGGCGACAAGTTCGACATCCGCGCCTTCCACGACACGGTTCTGGGCGGCGGCGCTCTGCCGCTGGAAATCCTCGAACGCCGCATCGACCAGTGGATCGAGGAAGTAAAAGCGGCCTGATCCAGTCTGCGAGCTTAGCGCCCTTCCGGGCGACGCGAGGGCAGGGCTTGCTTGAGGCAGGCCCTGCCCTACGCTTTTCAGGAAGGGAGAAAATGCTATGAACCTCGATTTCAGCCCGGAAACTGAAACCTTTCGGCAGACCGTCCGCACCTTCTTTGAAACGGATTTTCCGAAGGACATTCTTGAGAAAAACCGCGCAGGTCACGCGCTGACAACAGCAGAGGTCCGAAAGTCGGAAATGGCGCTCGGCGCGAAAGGCTGGCTCGCCTCGGCATGGCCCGAAGAATATGGAGGCCCCGGCTGGTCCGTCGAGGAACAATACGTCTTTGATGAAGAATTGGAGCGCGCTGGCGTACCAACCGTAACGCCTATGGGCGTCGTCTATGTCGGGCCTGTACTCTACACATTCGGGTCGGACGCTCAGAAGGAAAAATGGCTTCCTGGCATCCGCGACGGCTCGGTCGGCTGGGCACAGGGCTATTCAGAGCCGGGATCAGGATCAGACCTCGCATCGCTCCAGTTCAGCGCCGTGCTGGAAAACGGGACCTATACGCTGAATGGCCACAAGATCTGGACCTCGGCCGCCCAGCATGCCGACTGGATCTTCCTGCTAACGCGCACCTCCAATGAGGGGAAGAAGCAGGAAGGGATTACCTTCATCTGTTGCCCCATTGATGCGCCCGGCGTGACGGTGAAGCCGATCATCACGATTGATGGCAAGCATGTGCTGAACGAAGTTTTCTTCGACAATGTCACCGTGCCGGAAGAGTTTCGCATCGGCGAAGAGGGTAAGGGCTGGACCTATTCGCAGTACCTGCTCGGGTTTGAGCGCACCTCCTATGCTCGCATCGGCGGCAAACGGGCCATGTTGCGCCATGTGCGCGAGATCGCTCGCTCCTTGCCTGAGAGCGGCAATTACCGCCTGATCGATGATCCGGGCTTTGCGCAAAAGCTGACCCAAGCAGAAATGGCGGTGGATGGCCTGGAGATGACTGTCTTCCGCATCCTCTCCGCGCTCTCCGCAGGCGGATCACCGGGCGATGCCGCATCCACAGTAAAAATCCTGGCAACCACGACCCACCAGCAGATTACCGAACTGATGCTGGATGCCGTCGGCCATTTCGGACAGCCCTTCGGCAAGGCCGGCGACCTTCCAGCCACCCTGCCCCCCTATGCCGCGCCGGATGTGGCGACGTATTTCGGAGGGCGCGCCCAATCGATTTATGGCGGCACCAACGAGATTCAGCGCAACATCATCGCAAAGAAGGTGCTGGGTCTCTAGCGCCCGTCTGATCAGAAATCGTAGGCAATACCCTTGCGTTCCCAATCGCCATACCGGGTTGGCTCGATCTTGCGAGGGCCGCCACGCTCGTTCTCCGGCAGCTTAGAGACGTCCTCAGCCATCTCGATTCGACGCGCATCTGCTTCTTCCAGCGCGCGACGCGCCTCTGGTGTCAGGGTCTCGCGACGCGCAATTTCGGCCGCATCAGGAAAGTCCGGTGTGCTCATCTGCACTCCCCATTTCGTTAACAATCCCCATATAGGTTTCTGGGGAATTTAAACATCCCCCGACTGAAACCACTGGAGACGTGTCACCCATGGGTACCGCAAAAACCTTCATGTTACTGGCTGCGCTAACCGCGCTGTTCATGGCGGTCGGCTATCTGATCGGCGGTGTTCTCGGCATGGCAATCGCCTTTGTCGCTGCCGCTGGCATGAACGTATTTTCATGGTGGAATGCCGACAAGATTGTCCTGCGCATGCAGGGTGCCAAAGAGGTCACGCCGGAGACCTCCTCCCCCATGCTGCGCACATTTGCGGGTGATGTGGCCCGCATGGCAGAACGCGCTGGCCTGCCTGCACCGCGCGTCTACATTATTGAAACACCGCAACCGAATGCCTTTGCGACCGGGCGCAATCCCGAAAACGCCGCCGTCGCCGCGACCTCTGGCCTGCTCGGCTCGCTGACCCGCGAGGAAGTCGCAGGCGTTATGGCGCACGAACTGGCGCATGTGCAGAACCGCGACACGCTGACCATGACCGTTACCGCAACAATTGCGGGTGCGATCGGCATGTTGGCAAATTTCGCGCTGTTCTTTGGCCGCGAGCGGGCGGGCCTCATCGGCTCTCTCGCAATCATGATCTTCGCGCCGATGGCGGCCGCCCTTGTGCAGATGGCCATCAGCCGATCACGGGAATACGAGGCCGACAAGCGAGGCGCAGAGATTTGTGGCAATCCGCTCTGGTTGGCCTCCGCGCTTCAGAAGATTGAACGCGGTGCCCGCGCCTCGGTCAACATGGCGGCCGAGCGCAACCCCGCCATGGCGCACATGTACATCGCCAATCCCCTCAATGGACGCGGCGCCGACAATCTGTTCTCAACCCATCCGGCAACCGCGAACCGGATCGAAGCCTTGCGCCGCATGGCAGCCGAGATGGGCGTCAGCTCCGAGACTGCGGATGCACCGCGTCGCCAAGCCGGACCGTGGGGCTGATCATGGAGTCAGACTCATGAGCGGCGCCCTGGCACGGCGCGCCGCAGCCGAATTGCTCATGCTGGCGCTGGAAAGCCGCCGCACGCTGGACGAGGCGATGCTCAAATCTGACAGCTTCAACGAGCTGGAAGGGCCCGATCGGGGCTTTGCCCGACTGATGGCGAGCGCCGCCCTGCGTGAACTTGGCCGCATTGATGCGGGTCTCTCACCCCTGCTGTCGCGACCACTCAACGCCACCAGCCCTGCCATTCGCGCCCTATTGCGCATTGGCGTGGTACAGCTGTGGCGGCTGGAAACACCGCCTCATGCCGCTGTGTCGGAGACGGTTGAAGCGGCCAAGGGCTGGCCGGATGCGCGTTCGGGAGGCAGTTTTCTCAACGCCGTGTTACGGCGCGCAGCCGACACACCGCCTGACCTTGATGCAATGCCCGCGAGCCTGATCTGGCCGGATTGGCTGGCCAGCCGTTTCGCGAATGATCTTGGCGCCGATGGCGCAGAGCAACTCGCCGCGCACCAACTGCACGAACCGCCTATCTTCCTGTCCGCAAAATCCGGTCCGGCTCAGGTTGCTGAGGTCACCGGCGGCGACCTGCTGCCAACCGGTTCCATCCGGCTGAACAGCGCGAATATCGAGGCCCTGCCCGGGTTTGAAGCAGGCGGCTGGTGGGTTCAGGACGCCGCCGCTGCCCTACCCGCAAAACTGCTCAATGTGACCGGGACCGATCAGGTCGTGGATTTGTGCGCGGCGCCAGGCGGCAAGACACTTCAACTGGCGGCCACCGGTGCGAAAGTGACCGCCGTCGATCGGTCCAGGCCGAGATTGGAGCGCCTCAGGGAAAACCTTGCGCGAACGGGCTTGTCTGCGGACATCGTTGCGGCCAATGCCGATGAATGGCGCCCGGAGATTCCGGTGAACAAATTGCTGCTGGATGCCCCTTGCTCCGCATTGGGCATCTTGAGACGTCATCCAGAGGGCGCATGGATCAAGCGAGAGGAAGAAATTGATCGCTTTCCAGCAGCGCAGACGCGCCTCCTGACAGCCGCCGCCGACATGGTCACTTCGGGCGGCATCGTCATCTATTGCGTCTGCACCCCGCTTGACTCCGAAGGGCGCAATATCGTCGATCAGGCGATTACGGCGGAGCTTTATTCACGTCAGCCTGTATCCGAAGCAGAAATTCCCGGTTTCGAGCATTGCCTGACGCCAGAGGGCGATCTGCTGACCCTGCCGCAAGACGGCGCGGGGCATGATGCCTTCTACATTGCGCGCCTGCAGCGGATTTGATCGATTTCAATCCGCGCATGGTTTTCAAGCGGTAAACAGACTTGCCACAAAAAGGTCTCGCAGAGTTCATCTGCCATTCAGGGCGAACTGTGCAATGATAACCCATCTAATGTGCAGGGAGCACTCAACATGATTACCGAATTTTCTCCCCGGAAAGTTGCTGTGGGCGCATTTGCTGCCCTCGCTTTGGCACTCACCGGATGTGCAAGCAATTATGGCGCTGGAACAGCCACGCCAGGTGCGGTCGGTCAGGCTTCTACCGTTTATACCGGTACAGTGACTTCGGTGCGTGCCGTAACGATCCAATCTGACCGGTCCCTGATTGGTACCGCAACAGGCGCCGTGTTGGGTGGTCTGGCAGGCTCCGAGCTTGGTGGCGGCGACAAGGCCCAGACTGCGGGAGCCATTGGTGGCGCCGTCATCGGCGGCATCGCCGGTAACGCAGCTGGCAAGGCTGTCGGCAAGCAACAGGGTTATGCCTACATTGTCCGTTTCTCGACGGGTGACGTGAAGGAAATCATTCAGGGCGCGGATGTCTATATCGCGCCAGGTACACCGGTCGATATCATTGCCGGGGCTGATGGTTGGAAACTGGTTCCGGCCGGCGGCTACTAGGCCCAATCTCTACACTTTCGGACAGCCGGCCACCTTGTGTGGCCGGCTGTTCCAGCTTAGGGATTGCGCATGCGCGACGTGTTGATTTCCCCCTCGATTCTCTCTGCAGATTTCTCTCGCCTCGGTGAAGAGATTGCCGCCATAGACCATGCTGGCGCAGACATGATCCATATCGACGTCATGGATGGGCATTTCGTGCCAAACCTGACCTTTGGCCCTCCGGTGATCGAAAAGCTCCGCAAATGCACGGATAAGCCGTTCGATGTGCACCTGATGATCGCCCCCGTGGACCCGTTCATAGCTGCCTTTGCGAAGGCTGGCGCAAACATCCTCACGGTTCATCCGGAAGCCGGACCACATATCCATCGTACGATTCAGGCGATTCGCGCTGCCGGTATGAAGCCAGGAATTGCCTTAAATCCGGGCACACCCGCCAGCATCGTGGAGCCCATACTGGACGATATCGACCTGATCCTGGTGATGTCAGTCAATCCCGGTTTCGGCGGTCAGACCTTTATCGACAGCCAGTTACGCAAGGTCGAACAGCTGCGAAGGATGATCGACTCAACTGGCAGAGATATCATCCTGGAAATCGATGGCGGCCTGAATCCGGAGACTGCTCCAAAAGCCATCGCCGCGGGAGTTAGTGCAATTGTTGCCGGGTCAGCCGTTTTCAAGGGCGGCGGGTCGGCCTATGCTGACAACATCAGGTCGCTCAGACCAAATCTAAAAGTATAGTTCTTGACGGAATGGACGGTGGACGTGGGAGGCGGAGATAGCGAAATCCTTGCTGACCGCACGAGAACCGGCGCAGATGACGCCGCTCTCTGGCGCAGGTTTCGTGGAGCTTGTGGCGATGATGCCAAAGTCGGTGTCCTGCAGCGGCTGAAGCTGTCTGGGCCAATTCCTGATGCTTTTTCCCATCATCTGACCCCAATTGTGCCGACGGATGACCGGCGCGGCGAAGCCCTGATGCAGGACATATGGCGCATCGGCATGGAGCGTCTGACCCTCGCGCCGGGCCAACCGCCATGGTCGACTCCCCTTCCCTCCAAACACTTCGCGGATCGGCTGCATCGGTTTTCATGGCTGCCTGATCTGTTTGATCAGGGCGACCTTGGGGCAGAACGTGCCAGACGCTTTGTCGACGACTGGATCGAATCCCATGGAAGCTTCAATGGGTTCTCCTGGAGGCTGGCGCCTACCAGCGTGAGGTGTTGGAACTGGATGTTGTGTGGCGCGGCTCTTTTCGAATCAGGCTCCGCAGATGCCCAACGAACCCGCTCGGAATGCCTGGTTCGGCAAATCCGCTATCTTTCTGATCAAATCGACGCGGCAACCGATCCCAAAGCGCGCTGGTACGGTGCTGTCACAATCGTTGCAGGCGCATTGTGCATAGACCGCGCAATGAGCCTGGAGACCGCCCTCGCCAGACTGGACGCAGAATGCACGGCGCAAATCCTTCCCGATGGTGGGCATGTAAGCCGCAGCCCGTCGCGAAACCTGCGCGCTCTTGTGCATCTTCTGACGCTTCGGGACCTGTTCCGACGCGCTGGCCACCCGGAACCGGACTTCTTGGAGAAATGGGTTTCGCGCATGGGTGCAATGGTCGCCTTTTTTCGAGCCGCCGACGGCGCGCTCAGCCCGTTCAATGATAGCGACGAGGCGAGACCGGAAGTTGTCGAGGCGGCGCTCGCCCATTTGTCCGCTCCACCCCGCCGGTTCACTTTCGCGCCCAAATCCGGCTTTCAGAAGCTGGAAAAAAATAGTCTTCGGCTGATCCTCGATTGTGGCGAAGCGCCCGAGCGCCCCTTCAGCGATTTTGCCCATGCAGGCGCGCTTGGATTCGAGCTTTCGGACGGACCAAGCCGTCTTGTTACCTCTTGCGGTTATAGCGCCGAGGTGAATGTGGACTGGCAAGCCGCCGTGCGGCGCACGGGGGCCCACTCCACACTGATCCTGGCTGGTCGGGACTCATCCACATTCTCATTGAATGACGAATCACGTCTTCTTTCCGCCCATGGACCGGAAGGTATTTCAGCCAAACGCCTGGAAGAAGGCGACGAGATATGGCTCGATGCGCAGCATGGCGGATACAAGGCACCGTGTGGATTGCTGCATCGTCGCCGCCTTTTCATGTCGGGCGATGGCCAGCGATTGACGGGCGAGGACTCCCTTGTGAGACCAGTCTCTCAGCCGCCGTCGGATGACCGGAAGTTCATTGGCTTTGAAATTCGCTTTCACCTACATCCTACGGTCACAGCCATCATGGGCCGAGATGCCATTCGTTTGGTGTGCGATGACGGTACGGTCTGGAAGTTCAAGACAAGCCATGAAGGTGCGCGCCTTGAACGTACAGTTTATCTTGCGCGCGGTTTGGTTGAAAGACCCGAGCAAATCGTTATGGCTGGTTTTGCAGATCCTAACGGGGACGGACAACAGCCGCCGAATTGTATTCGCTGGGCATTTCTGAAGGAAAGATCCGCATGACGCCAAAACAGGCCGCTCGACGCGCTATGACGCTGACCCTCGGGTTCGACATCAGCATCGCGATCATTGCCATGGCGTTTTCCGGATTACTGGTCTGGTCGTCCGAGGCGCCCCGCGCTGAGTTGCCCTTCAACTCGATCGCCATCAGCACCGCCTTCTTCGCTGCAGCCGTCGCACTGTCTTTCCTCGTGCTTGGCATCCAGAAGCAGGTCTGGCGTCATATGGGCTGGCCGGATGCGGTGCGGATTTTCCAGGGGGTTTGTCTTGCAGCCCTGATCTACTTGCCGGTCATGCTCATGTTGAACGGGTTGCTGGCCACGCCCTTCGCCACATTGAGCGTTGCGCTCATCTTGTGGACGCTTGGCCTGTTTGCCGGACGCATGTTCGCCCTCTCCCGCACGACACACGAGCCGTTTCAAATCTTCAGCCCGGTCGCCAAGAACGGTCAGCCGGTTCTTCTCGTTGGTGATTCACAGAGCTGTGTTCAGGTCATTCGCCGCATCCAGTCCTCGGCCCAAAGCAGCAAGATTCGTCTGCTCGGCCTGGTCGACGTGGAGGCGACCGAGCCGGGCCGCGCCATTCGCGGCATTCCGATTCTTGGCTCTCTCGACGAATTGGGTGACCTGATTGAAGTGTTGACGGTGCGCTACAAACAAACGCCATGGGTGGCTGTGACGGGCGCTGCGCGTAAACGCGAGACGACGATCCGCGTACTTGAGACCGCTTCTAACCATGGCGCCGAAATCATGGCGCTGAATCGGGATGAAACAGCCCAAGTGCTGGAGCCCGTTCGCCCGTCCGACTTGCTGTCGCGCCCGGAACGCCATCTCTGCATTGAGCCGGTCCGCGCTCTTGTGAGCAATGCGAACGTCCTAGTGTCAGGTGGTGGCGGAACGATCGGCTCGGAGCTTACACGCCAAGTTGCTCGGCTCGAACCCGCGTCGATTACCGTGTTCGATGCCTCAGAATTCAATCTCTACTCAATCGACATGGAATTGGCGGGCATCCTGCCCCCCAACCGGCACACGGCCCGACTGGGCGATGTTCGCGATATGAACCGTGTCCGCGACGTGTTCACGCGCGCAAAGCCGGATGTCGTCATCCACGCGGCGGCGCTGAAGCATGTTCCCTTGATGGAACGTAACATTTGCGAAGCCATCCTGACCAATGTGTCGGGCGCAGTGAACGCGGCCAAAGCCGCGGCGGCTGTCGGCGCGAAGAGCTTTGTCTTTATCTCCACGGACAAAGCGGTCGATCCGGACAATGTCATGGGCGCCACCAAACGCCTGGCCGAGATGGCCGTATCTCGGGTTGCAGCGCAAACCGGCATGGCCGCCTCTATTGTTCGCTTCGGAAATGTCCTTGGCTCATCAGGATCAGTGGTTCCCTTGTTCGAGCGCCAGATCGCGGCGGGCGGCCCCGTCACTCTGACTGATCCCGGCGTGACGCGATACTTCATGACCGTCGAGGAAGCCTCTTCGCTCGTCCTTCAATCGGCCGCACTTCAGGATCGCACATCAGAAACCGGCCTATACGTACTGGATATGGGCGAACCCATGCCGATCCTGCAATTGGCCGAAACCATGATCCGTATGAAGGGCCTGGTTCCAGGGGTCGACATCAAGATCACCACGACCGGCCTGCGCGATGGCGAAAAGATGCATGAGGTGCTGACCTATGAGCATGAAGCCGTGGTCTCCACCAAAGTGGACGGCATCTGGCAGGTCGAAAACCTGCATGCGCCTTCCGAGCTTTTTGAAAAGCGGCTCGGGGAGTTGATTGAGGCGGCATCCCGGCGCGAACGCTCTGAAGCCCTCCGCCTGTTGGGCGTTCTCGTTCCGGAATATGCCAGCGAGCGAGCCGAAAAGGCGCGACGCTGGAGCGCTTGACCCACGCCGCGGTCATGATACGCCCCGCGGCACAAGCATTCAGCCTGCGCCAAAGGAATTCTCAACATGACAGATGCCGCCACCCGCGGAGCTCCCGTTCGCATTCGCCGCGCCCTGCTTTCCGTGTCCGACAAGACCGGACTGGTGGAACAAGCTCAAAAGCTTGCCGCCAAGGGGGTCGAACTGGTCTCCACCGGCGGCACATCGAAACTTCTGAAAGAAGCCGGCTTGGATGTGAAAGATGTTGCCGACCTGACAGGCTTTCCGGAAATGATGGACGGCCGGGTCAAGACGCTTCACCCGGCGGTGCATGGCGGTCTGCTCTATCTGCGCGACAATCCCTCCCACGTGAAAGATGCCGAAACACACGGCATTGGCGCGATCGACCTGATTTATGTAAATCTCTATCCGTTTGAGGCGACGGTTGCCTCTGGCGCAGACTTCGACACTTGCATCGAGAACATCGATATCGGTGGTCCGGCTATGCTGCGTGCGGCGGCAAAAAATGGTGCCTTCGTCGCCGTCTGCACCGATGGCTTTGATGTCGACGCAGTGCTTGCTGAAATGGAGACAAATGATGGCCATGTCAGCGTCAGCCTCTGCCGCAAGTTGGCCGCGAAAACTTATGCCCGCACAGCGGCCTATGATTCCGCAATTTCCAATTGGTATGCAGACCAACTTGGCGAGACCGCTCCAGACTGGGCCAGCCTTGGGGGCAAGCTTCAGCAATCGCTGCGCTATGGCGAAAACCCGCACCAGAATGCCGCCTTCTACGTGACCGGCGAGAAACGTCCCGGCGTGGCAACTGCAAAACAGCTGCAAGGCAAGGAACTGTCCTACAACAACATCAATGACACAGATGCCGCCTATGAACTGATTGGCGAACTGGGTGATGAGATCCCTGCGGTCGCCATAATCAAGCACGCCAATCCATGCGGCGTTGCGCAAGGCCGGAGCATCATCGAAGCCTATCGTTCGGCACTGGCATGTGACTCGACTTCTGCCTTTGGCGGGATCGTCGCACTGAACCGCCCGCTGGACGAAGCAACCGCTCAGGAAATTTCCCAGGTCTTCACAGAAGTCGTCATAGCACCGGGAGCAGATGCAGCCGCTGAAGCAGTGTTTGCCAAAAAGAAAAACCTCCGCCTCCTGATTACGGAAGGCCTGCCGGACCCCGCTTCGGCTGGCCGGTTCGTCAAGACGGTCTCCGGTGGCTTTCTGATGCAGGATCGTGACTTTGGCCGCATCGGCAAGGCAGACCTGAAGGTCGTGACCAAGAAAGTCCCAACCGAGCAGGAATTGAATGACATGCTGTTCGCCTGGCGCGTCGCCAAGCATGTGAAGTCCAACACCATCATCTACGCCAAAGACGGTGCAACTGTGGGCATTGGCGCAGGACAGATGAGCCGGATTGACTCCGCACGCATTGCCGCGCGCAAAGCAGAGGACGCCGCAGACATCGCAGGCTGGCCTGAGCCAAAGACCAAAGGGTGCGTTGCCGCATCCGACGCATTCTTTCCGTTCCCAGACGGGCTGCTTCAGGCCGCTTCAGCGGGCGCAACAGCCGTCATTCAGCCGGGCGGTTCGATCCGCGACGATGAAGTCATCGCCGCCGCCGACGAGGCTGGCCTCGCCATGGTCTTTACTGGCATGCGCCACTTCCGCCACTAGAGAAAGGTCCAAGATGAAGCGTCCCCTACTCGCAAGCCTTGTCGTTCTGGCTCTGGCAGCCGCCTGCGGCCAGCCAGCAAAACAGGATTCGGACGCAGAATTCATGTCTCGATTGACGACCCTGTGCGGGCAGGCATTTGAAGGCAAGATTGTTAGTGACGATTCGGAAGATGATGAGTGGCGCACAGAGCGTATTGTTATGCATGTTCGGGATTGTTCTCCACAGGAAGTCCGTATTCCGCTTCATGTCGGCGATGACCGCTCCCGTGTCTGGGTACTCCACAATGATGGACCCCACCTGGCCTTGCACCATGCGCACACGCATGAGGATGGCAGCCCCGATGCAATCACATGGTATGGCGGCGCAGGTAATGACCAAGCCAGCGCCAGCCGAATGGCCTTTCCGGCGGATGACGCCACGAAAGCCCTGTTCGATTCTGAAGGTATTCCTCAGTCCAAAGACAACACCTGGGCGATCGAGGTGCGTCCGTCAGACAATTTGTTCGCTTATGAGATGAAGCGCCCGAAACGCTTTTTCCGAATCGAGTTCGATACTTCACAACCCGTTGCGCCACCTCCTGCGCCTTGGGGCAGTGAATAAGGATTCAGAGACGGAAGCTGCCCTCGATCACTGTTACTGCACGACCGACAAGCTTGGCGCGATCGCCTTCAAGACGCGTATCGATCTTTGCGCCCCGGCCCGGATAGGCTTGGTAGCAAGACATCTCGTCCAGACCAAATCGCTCGCTCATGACCCGCGCCAGCATCGTATGCCAACTACCTGTTGCAGGGTCTTCATCGATTCCGCTTCCCGGCGCGAAGAAGCGGCTGGTGACGGCGACACCATCCCCGCCAGCGGCAAAGCACCCGAAATTCCCACGATCCCAGCCTTCACCCGGCGCGCCAAGATCCTTTAGCGCCTTCAGGTTCGGTTTGAGCGCACGTACGTCCTCCGGTGTTTCAAACCGAGCCGCATAGAACATGCCGCCCCATGCCTGAACAGGGCGCGTGCCAAGCGCATCCGCTACCTCATCCGTTACCGGAATTTCTTGAATGGGGGCCGATGGAAAGTCCATTTCCAATCGTCCATCTTTCAAACGCCGAACATGCAGGCGGCCGGACTTCATCGTGTCGAACGCAATTGCCTCACCGGTGTACCCAAGCTCCTGGTACAGCACATGTGCAGTTCCAAGAGTGGCGTGACCGCAAAGGGGAACCTCAACCGACGGCGTAAACCAGCGAAGCGTCCACACTCCCTCCCCCGCCGGAACGATATAGGCCGTCTCGGCGACGTTGTTTTCTGCCGCAATCGCCTGCAGGGTTTCATCCGGCAAGAATGTCTCCAGCGGCATGATGCACGCCTGGTTGCCTTCGAATGGCTTTGAAGCAAAGGCGTCAATTTGGTAGAACGGCAAAGTCGGCATGACAGAGTCTCCAATCAGGACGACTGAATGCCACGGGACGCGTACTTGGAAAAACGATGATTTCTGAACGGTCGTTGAGGCGGTCTATTCCTCGTCAAGTACCCAACCATGATGAACCGGACCATGGCCGGTCCCGAACCCCTTGGCCGCGCGAATCGCTTTCAGCAAGTATTCCCGGGCCTGTTCAACCGAGTCCGGAACACTTTTTCCTTGTGCCAGAAGCGCGGCAATGGCCGACGCCAGTGTGCAACCCGTTCCATGGGTCGAACTCGTCTCGATCCTGCGGCTTTCAAACACCCATTCGCCCGTCGTCGTCTGCAACACATCCGTGATGACATCTCCGCCAAAATGCCCGCCTTTGACCAGCGCGCCATTCGCACCAAGCTCCAGCAGAGCCTCGGCCGCACGGCGCTGGCCACTGACCGAGTCCACCGCCTTCCCGGTCAATACTTCCGCCTCGGGGGCGTTGGGCGTTACAAGGCGCGCGTTCGGGACAAGTTCGGACCGGATCGCCTCCACCGCCTTTGCGTCAACCAACCGATCACCCGATGTCGCCACCATGACAGGGTCGATGACACGCGGGACCAATTGAGCACGCTCCGACAACAGTTCCGCGACCGCCTCGACCAAAGGGGCGGACCCCAGCATACCAGTCTTGATTGCGTCGGCGCCGATGTCAGCAAGCGTGACCCGCATCTGCCCGATCACGCTCTCAAGGGGCACTGGCCACACGCCATGTACGCCGCGCGTATCTTGCGCTGTGATGGCGGTGATGGCGGTCATCGCAAAACCGCCAAGCATGGTGACTGCCTTGATATCAGCCTGAATACCCGCACCACCGCCGGAATCAGATCCGGCGATGATGAGGACGCGGCCCTGAGGGCCGTCTGGCATTGCCATGTCGATCAGACCTTAATGCCGGCCTTCGCTGCGTCAGCCAGGAAGGTTTCCAGACCCTTGTCGGTCAACGGATGCTTGACGAGGCCCTTGATAACAGATGGCGGCATGGTCGCCACATCTGCGCCAGCCAGTGCCGACAGTTTGACGTGATTGGCTGTCCGGATCGACGCAGCAAGAATTTCCGTATCGAACAGGTAATTGTCATAGATCTGGCGAATATCAGTGATCAGCTCCATGCCGTCGACATTGATGTCGTCGAGACGTCCGATGAAAGGCGAGATGAATGTTGCGCCGGCTTTGGCCGCCAACAGCGCCTGATTGGCCGAGAAGCAAAGCGTGACGTTGACCATCGTGCCGTCATCCGACAGCGTCCGGCAGGCCTTCAGGCCTTCCAGCGTCAGCGGAAGCTTTACGGCAACGTTGTCAGCGATCTTCGCCAGTTTACGGCCTTCAGAGATCATCCCGTCATAGTCGGTCGCAACAACTTCCGCGCTGACCGGGCCGGGTACGATCTCGCAGATTTCCTTGACGACATCCGCGAATGGGCGGCCCGACTTCGCGATGAGTGACGGGTTGGTGGTAACCCCGTCAATCAGTCCGGTCGCCGCCAGTTCAGCAATATCGCCAGTGTCTGCGGTATCTACGAAGAATTTCATGTTCAGGATCCTGTTTGCCTAAGCGCCTCAGATAGACGGGCGACCGATGGATGTATACTTGAAACCACGAGCCGCCATGTCGTCCGGTGAATAGATGTTCCGGAGGTCTACCACAATGTTTGTGCTGAGGGCTTCCTTGATTCTTTCAAAATCCAATGCGCGGAATTGGTCCCATTCGGTGATAATCACCATCGCGTCGGCATCCTGAACGGCGTCATACGCGCTCTTTGCGAATTCGATATCGCTCAGCAGATGCGCTGCTTCATCCATAGCTTCCGGATCATAGGCCCGGATCTTGGCGCCGGCCGCTTGCAGAGCCGGAATGATATCCAGGCTTGGCGCGTCGCGCATGTCATCCGTGTTTTGTTTGAACGCGAGGCCCAGCACACCAATTGTCTTGCCTTTCACGTCGCCGCCCATGGCCGCAATGACCTTTTCAGCCATTGCCTTCTTGCGCGCCGCGTTCACCTCAACCACCGTATCGACGATGCGAACGGGAGAATTATGGTCATTGGCCGTCTTGGTCAGCGCCAGCGTGTCTTTCGGGAAACAGGACCCCCCATAGCCGGGACCGGCATTCAGGAATTTCTTGCCAATTCGACCATCCAGGCCAATGCCGCGAGAGACCTCCTGAACGTTCGCGCCGACTTTTTCGCAGAGATCCGCCATCTCATTGATGAAGGTGATCTTCACAGCGAGGAAGGCGTTGGCGGCGTATTTGATCAGTTCAGATGTACGCCGGGCCGTAAACAGAATCGGCGTCTCATTCAGGAAGAGTGGACGATAGAGTTCCTGCATGACTTCACGGGCACGGTCATCATCGGTTCCAACAACCACACGGTCGGGAATCTTGAAGTCCTTGATCGCCGCGCCTTCACGCAGGAATTCAGGATTGGAGACGACAGCAAATTCGCCATCAGGGCGCTTCTTGCGGATGATTTCCTCAACTTCGTCGCCCGTGCCGACCGGAACAGTCGATTTGGTGACGATCACGGTGAAGCCATCCATGAGTTCGGCGATCTCTTCAGCCGCCGCGTAGACATAGGACAGGTCCGCATGTCCATCGCCGCGCCGTGAGGGCGTGCCGACCGCAATGAAGACGGCGTCGGCATCGCGGATCGCATCCTTGGCTTCGGTCGTGAAGAACAGGCGCTCTTCCTTGACGTTCTTCTCAACCAGGCTGTCGAGCCCGGGCTCGAAAATCGGCATGATGCCGGCTTCCAGCTTTTCAATCTTGGATGCATCCTTGTCGACGCATGTTACAACGTGCCCAAAATCGGCAAAACAGGCTCCGCTGACAAGGCCGACATAGCCCGTTCCAATCATCGCAACGCGCATGAAAAATCCTCACAAGATACTAGTGTCTTCGCGGCAGGGGGTGCGATTTTTATGCCAGTTGGTCAAGGGGCTGAGTGTGCCATTCTGGCCAGTTCACCAGAGGGCACTTCACACCCGGCCCACGCGGGATGCTGCGAGACATTCTGCCCGGTTAAAATGGATCAGGCCCGCTCCGGGCGATACAGGCCTGATCATGTTCTAAAGAGTTTCCCTTGGCAGAAAGGGATCAGATTTCCTGATTATATGCTCCGACTTCCGGGTGCTTGCCGAGGCGCGGCTTGATTTCCTTGTGGAAGAGATCGCGCATATCATCGGCGCTCGTCATGGATTCAACCACCACAACCAGTTCCGGCTTGTTGGAGGACGCACGTATAAGAACCCAGGACCCGTCTTCCAGTGTCACGCGGGCACCATTGACAGTATTCACATCAATGACTTTCCGACCAAGAATTTCGGTGCCATTCAGGCCTTCATATTCTGCGACCATCTTGTCGACGACGCCATATTTGGTTTCATCATCGCAATGCGGTGACATGGTGAGTGAAGTATAGGCAACGCCCAGCTCCCCCTTCATATCGGCCATTGTCTTGCTCGGATTGCGATCCAGCATTTCGAGAATGGCCTTCGCCGCAACCAGCCCATCATCATAACCAAGCCCAATTGGAGGCTGGAAGAAGAAGTGACCGGACTTTTCAAAACCTGCCAGCGCGCCCAACTCATTGGTGCGGCGCTTGATGTAGGAATGGCCGGTCTTGTAGTAATCGACCGTCGCACCATTTTCCTTCAGCACAGGATCGGTCTTGTAGAGGCCTGTTGACTTCACATCGACGACGAAAGTCGCGTCCTTGTAGAGTTTCGACAAATCGCGCGCCAACATCAGGCCGATCTTGTCCGCGAAGATTTCCTCGCCTGTATTGTCCACAACACCACAGCGGTCGCCATCACCATCAAAACCGAGCGCGACATCTGCGCCAAGATCTTTCACGGCCTTCGACATTTCATGCAGCATTTCTGCATCTTCCGGGTTGGGATTATATTTCGGGAACGTGTTGTCGAGGTTGCAGTCCATCTCGACAACTTCTGCGCCCATCATACGCAACGCATCCGGCGCAAACGCGCCCGCAGTGCCATTGCCACACGCCGCAATCACCTTGATCGGACGACTAAGCTTCGTATCGCCAACGACTGCCTTGATATACTTGTCCCGCAAATCATCGACCCGGAAATGACCGCCGCCCGCGCGGGGCTGAAACTCGCCTCCCATGACGATCTCTTTCAGGCGGCCCATCTCAACTGGTCCGAATGTTAGCGGCTTGTCGGCCCCCATCTTGACCCCGGTCCAGCCATTTTCGTTGTGGCTCGCTGTCACCATGGCACAGCAGGCTGCATCCAGCTCGAACTGTGCCCAATAGACCATTGGCGAAAGCGCGAGGCCCACATCCAGTACTTCACAGCCGCCTTGCACCATGCCGAGGATGAGCGCGTTCTTGATCGGCTGACTGATCGAGCGGAAATCATGCCCGGTCACCACTTTGGGCTCGACCCCCAATTCATGGAACAGCGTTGCCATGCCGAGGCCCAGCGCCTGAACACCGGTGAAATTCAGTTCCGGTGCCTTCTCCTTACCGATTCCGTTGAACCACCAACGCGCATCATATTCGCGAAAGCCTGTTGGCTTCACCAGCGGCAGAATCTCGAATTCCAGCGTGTTTGGCTTAATGTCAGCCAGCGGTTTGGGCATCATATGCGTACGTCTCCGAAGATTTTGTGCGTCCCTACAACACGAATGTGTCACTTCGACAAAGAGTATGCAGGTTTCGCGCCACAGGGGAAACCTGCGAGTTTCAAGGGCGGATTCCCCCTGCCCCCGCTCAGGACTGAGTCAGGAACCGGGCGATCCAGCTTCCCAAACGCTGATTGTCGAGCGGTTGTTCCAGCGACCCGATCGCCATGTCGACAGCGTTTGCGGCCAGCGGACGACCCTTTCGGATCGTGTAGAGCGCGGCCGAATAGTCAGCATCAAACTCCGGGTGGCACTGGAAGGATATCGCGGGCGTCTTGCCATACTCTATCGCCGCAAAAGGCGTGAAATCTGACCGCGCCAGCACGCTGGCACCCGGCGGCAATTCAACGACCTGATCCTGATGGCTGACCGGCACGGAAATCGTTGCCGGGCAATCGCCCCCCATCCAGTCGGGACATGCTTTCACATCATAGGAATGCCGACCGATCCCCCAACCCTTGGGAGATTTGATGACCTTTCCGCCCAATGCTTCTGCCATGACCTGATGACCGAAACAGATACCGACCTGTGGCACGCTGGCTGAGGCCGCATCCCGGATGAACTGCATCAGCGGCGCGATCCAGTCATAGTCATCATACACGCCCGCAGGAGAGCCTGTGATGAGGATCGCCTCCAGCCCGGCGATATCAGGTAAAGGCTCTCCCTGAATGACGGACACGGTTTCATACTCGATATCCGGGTCTGCGGCAGATATCAGGTTCCGGAACATCTCCGGATAATCCGCAAAATCCGCCCGAATGGGTTCAGGCACGAGCCCGGTCTCGATAATGGTGAGTTTCATAAAGGCTCAGTTTGGCAAGACGTTGGGAGCCGAGGGACTGATTTGTTGGGTATCAATCCAGTCATCAATGCGCACATCCAGCACATCGAGGGGTACAGCGCCTTCTGCAAGCGCCGCATCATGAAATGCGCGTAGATCGAAATCCTCACCCAGTTCAAGTTCCGCCTTGGCCCGCAGCTCCCGGAATTTGAGCTCGCCCACCTTGTAGGCAACTGCCTGCCCCGGCCAGCCGATATAGCGTGTCACCTCCGTCTGGATGTTCAGCGGGGCGAGCGCGGAATTCTCAATGAAACACGCTTCGGCTTGTGACCGTGTCCAGCCATACCAGTGCAGGCCCGTATCCGCGACAAGCCGGCAAGCCCGCCACATCTCATAGGATAGAGCGCCAAAGCGCTCATAAGGTGTGCGATAAATGCCCGCTTCACCCGCAATCCGCTCAGCGTATAGCCCCCAGCCTTCACCGAAGGCTGTCGCATAATAGTTCTTCCGGAAGTCCGGCTGGTCCGACATTTCCTGGGCCAGCGCAATCTGAAGATGATGGCCGGGAACGGCCTCGTGCGCAGACAAGGCGGGCAATTCATAAAGGGGTCTTTGGTCGAGGGCATAGGTATTCACAAGGTAAATACCGAGGCGACCCTCCTCCGGATCGCCCGATACATAACGGCCGGTCGTATAGCCCGGCGCGATCGAATCTGGCACAGGCTGGACCTCAAATTCCAGCTCCGGAAGCGTCCCGAAATAGTCCGGCAAACTGGCGCGCAAGCGTGAGGAGATTTCTTCGGCAGCCTCCATCAACTCATCGGCAGACTGGGCATAGAATTGCGGATCAGTCCTCAGATAGGTCAGGAAGTCCTCAAAGCTGCCTTCAAAGCCGATTTCTGCGATGATTTGTTCCATCTCGGACCGGATCCGCGCGACTTCCGACTGGCCAAGAAGATGGATCTCTTCCGGACTGTAGCCTGCCCCGGCCGTGTAGTGCTCAACCGCCGCAGCATAAACCTCGCGTCCATTCTCGAGATCTGCGATTCCTGCACCCTGACGCAGATACGGCCGATACTCGATTTCAAGGAAGCGCAGGACATCCAGATAGGCGGAAATGGCACGAGCGGTCGCCCGAAGGCCTTCCGCCCTGAGACGCGCAGCGATTTCGGGGTCGATGTCTTCCGGCAGAGCCTTGAACGGCGCGTACAGGCCGCTTTCAGACGCATCGTCCATGATCTGTTCCCGGATCTGGTCGATCACGGTTTCAAGGGGATCCCGGTTGGCGGTCCACCCGGTTTCGATCCCGCGCCTCATATTCTCGATATTCTCGGCGAAATAGCGTGGCACGTCGTTCAGGCGTGCAATCCAGGCCTCGGCGGATTCCACGCTGTCGATATCTGTCCGCATCGCGGCAAAGACAGGTTCGGCCTGAAAACCCCAGTCACCCGTGAACGGGATGCGGGCCGAATCAGTCTCCGCCCAGTTGATGTCCGATTTCAACAGGCGAATCAGGATCGCCTGATCGATGACATGTTCGGTTTCAGCTTTTTGCACATCTTTCAGAAGGGCCCGCGCGGCGTCCGTTTGGGCCGCAATAGAGGCCGGCCGAACATCCGCCCAGCGATCTGGCGCGCGATTCTCTTCCCGTGCTGCATCTTCAGGACTGACGGCGTCCACATAAGACTCATAGGCTGGAATCAGCGCGTCGAGCGGATCTGCAGCAGCTCCCTGTGCCAGCACAGCTGTGAGCGCCCCTGCGGCAAGTGCAAAAAGAAAAGGTTTCATATTGTCGCTCCCTAGCCCTGTGGCGTTGACAGGACCATAGAGAAACCTAGAACCCAAGCCAAAGCGTTCATTGCAGGCAAGCAAGGTCATCCCTCATGGCAAGCACTTCCCGGGCAGATCCTCGCCCATTGTCGCCACATCTCCAGATCTGGCGTTTCCACATTACGATGGCCGCGTCCATCACCCATCGAATTACCGGCACAGCCCTGTATTTCGGAAGCTTCCTTATCACCGCCTGGATCGTCGCGCTCGCAACCAATGCCGAATGGTATAGTGTGATCGAAAGCGTCATCTCAGCCTGGTATGGTCAGGTCATCCTGTTCCTGTGGGCTGTCGCGGTACTCTATCATTTCGCGAATGGCATCCGTCACCTGCTCTGGGATGGGCCGCATATCGGATTTGACCCCAAAACAGCCAGCACCGTGTCGGTGTTTATCTATCTTTTCGCCGTTATTGGCGCTGCGGCCATCTTCGCCGCAACGACTTGGCTTTAGGGGGCGACGGACATGTCTTCACACGATTTCATTACGCCAGCCAAAATGGCTCGTGGCCTCGGCTCGGCCAAGTCCGGCACCGAAACCCATATTCGTCAGCGCGTCTCCGCGATTGCGCTGATCTTCCTCGTACCGTGGTTCGTCTACTCCATCATCAACGCGATGAGCGGCAATATCGTTGACGCTCAGGCATGGGCCGCCAAGCCCTGGAACGCCATCCTGCTGATCCTGACTGCCGGCGCGGCGTTCTTTCACATGCGCATTGGTATGCAAGTGGTGATCGAGGACTATATCGCGAAGACAGGAACCAAGTCGGCCCTGCTCATCCTGAACAGCTTTGCGTGCATCGCGCTGTTCGTGACGGTGGCCCTGTCGGTTCTCAAAATCTGGATTGGCGCGGGCGTCTAGCCTCGCGGGAGAAACATAAGATGAGCAATTATACCTGGACCGACCATACATATGATGTCGTGGTTGTTGGCGCCGGCGGCTCTGGCCTCCGCGCAGCTTTGGGCGCCGCACAGGCAGGCCTGAAAACGGCCTGTATCTCCAAAGTCTTCCCGACGCGCTCCCACACGGTGGCTGCACAAGGTGGCATTGCCGCCTCGCTTGGAAATATGGGCGAGGATGACTGGCGCTGGCATATGTACGACACGGTCAAAGGGTCAGACTGGCTCGGCGATCAGGACGCCATCGAATATCTTTGCCGTGAAGCGCCTGCGGCGGTTTACGAACTTGAGCATTGGGGCATGCCCTTCTCGCGAACAGAGGAAGGCAAGATCTACCAGCGCGCATTCGGCGGCATGACACGTGATTTTGGTCAGGGCCCTGTTCAGCGGACATGTGCTGCGGCTGACCGTACCGGTCACGCCATGCTGCACACACTGTATGGTCAGTGCGTCAAGGAAGAGACCGAATTCTTCATCGAATATTTCGCGCTCGACCTCATCATGGATGAGGAAGGCGCTTGCCGCGGTGTCACCGCGTGGAAACTCGATGACGGCACGCTGCACCGCTTCCGCGCGCAGAAAGTCGTGCTTGCGACCGGCGGGTATGGCCGCGCCTTCTTCTCCTGTACCTCGGCTCACACCTGTACGGGTGACGGCAATGCCATGGTGCTCCGCGCCGGCCTGCCATTGCAGGACATGGAATTCGTCCAGTTCCACCCGACCGGTATCTACGGCTCCGGCTGCCTGATCACTGAAGGTTCGCGCGGCGAAGGCGGTTACCTGACCAATTCCGAAGGTGAGCGCTTCATGGAGCGCTATGCTCCGTCAGCAAAAGACCTCGCGTCTCGCGACGTGGTCTCCCGTGCCATGACCATGGAAATCCGCGAGGGCCGCGGTGTCGGCGCGGAGAAGGATCATATCCACCTCCATCTCGAGCATCTCGGCGCAGAAGTCCTGGCGGCCCGCCTGCCGGGCATCTCCGAGACGGCGAAAATCTTTGCTGGCGTGGACGTCACGAAAGAGCCGATCCCGGTGCTTCCGACCGTTCACTACAATATGGGCGGCATCCCGACCAATTATCATGGCGAAGTACTGACCAAGAAGAATGGAGACCCGGATTCGGTCGTGCCCGGTCTGATGGCCGTCGGCGAAGCGGCCTGTGTCTCCGTACACGGCGCCAACCGTCTCGGCTCCAACTCGCTGATCGATCTTGTCGTCTTCGGTCGCGCAGCCGGCCAGCGCTGTGGCGCCACCACGGAAGCGGGCGCAACCCAGCCGGAATTGCCGAAGGGCGCCACCGACAGCCACCTCGCGCGCCTTGACCGCCTGCGCAACGCAACGGGCGACCAACCTGTCGCTGCCCTCCGCCTCGAAATGCAAAAGGGCATGCAGAACAATTGCGCCGTCTTCCGCACCGGCGATGTCCTGAAGGACGGCGTCGATGCCATCGAGGAAGTCTACAAGAAAGCGCCCGGGATCGACGTGAAAGACCGCGGCATGGTCTGGAATACGGATCTTGTTGAAGCCCTCGAGTTCGACAATCTGATCGCGCAGGCTGCTGTCACCGTGAACTCTGCGGCCAACCGTCAGGAAAGCCGCGGCGCGCACGCCCGCGAAGACTTCTCGGAGCGTAATGACGAAATGTGGATGAAACACACGCTCGCCTGGTGCGATGAGGCCGGCAAGGTCACGATCGACTATCGCGAAGTGCACAATTACACGCTTTCGAACGAAATCAGCTACATCGAGCCCAAGGCCCGGGTTTACTAGGATATCAAGGCGAGCACGACATGGTTCAACTTACTCTCCCCAAAGGCTCCGCGCCCAAAAAGGGCAAGACCTGGCCGAAGCCGCAAGGCGCGACCAATCTCCGCCAGTTCCGGATTTATCGCTACAGCCCGGAAGAGGGCGGTAATCCACGCTGGGACACTTATTGGGTGGACATGGATCGCGCCGGCACAATGATCCTGGACGTGTTGTTCTACATCAAGAACAATGTCGACCCGACGCTGGCATTCCGCCGCTCCTGCCGTGAAGGCGTCTGCGGCTCCTGCGCCATGAATATTGCCGGCCAGAACACGATTGCCTGCACCAAGGGCTTCGACGAACTGCCGGGCGGCGTCATCACGATTGCGCCCCTGCCCTCGCAGCCGGTGGTAAAAGACCTGATCCCGGACCTGACCAGCTTCTATGCCCAGCACGCCTATGTGCAGCCATACCTGAAGACGGTTACGCCAGACCCCGAAAAGGAATGGAAGCAATCCGAGGAAGACCGTGAAGAACTGAACGGCCTTTACGAATGTATCCTCTGTGCCTCCTGCACGACCTCCTGCCCGTCCTACTGGTGGAATGGCGACAAGTATCTGGGGCCAGCGGCCCTGTTGCAGGCCTATCGCTGGCTGATCGACAGCCGCGATGAAGCAACCGGCGAGCGCCTCGACGACCTTGAGGACCCGTTCAAGCTGTATCGTTGCCACACGATCATGAACTGTGCACAGGTCTGCCCGAAAGGCCTGAATCCGGCCAAGGCGATTGCCAAGATCAAGCACATGATGGTCGAACGGGTTTCCTGATCCGCGAATCCAAATTAGCCTCCATCCCGGGTTGATCCGGATGGGGGCTTTTTTATATGTCGACTTCACCTGACATTGATGTCTTTGGCGAGGCGCCGGAGGGTGAGCGCCCCCGCATTGACCTGGCAGCCGAGCACAAACCCCGCATCTGGGCTCGCTTCCTGGCCAAATGGATCGATTTCTACCTCTGCCTGATCCCCTCTTTCGCGATCATGATGGGGCTTATCTTCATCTACGGCTTTGTGGCGACCCTGCTGGCATGGCCGATGGATGAGGCTTTCTTCGACGGCTATATCTTCGTGGGCGTCTTTCTCGTGCTTCACGCACTGACCTTCACTGTGCTTGAGGCATTCTGCGTTTCCCAATTGGGAAATACGCCCGGCAAGGCCCTGATGGGCATCAGAATACGGAACATTATTGGAAGCCGGCTGTCCTTCCGGTCCAGCCTGAAGCGTTCAGCCCTGGCGATGCTTGCCGGCATGGGGCTCGGTATTCCATTGATCAGCCTGATCACCCATATCATATGCGCCCGAACGCTGAGCGAAGATGGTCATGTATTTTGGGACCGTGTCGACAGTCTTCAATACCTGACCCAACCAGTCGGTGCCTGGCGTTGGATTTTCGCCCTCGTCATCTACATCGTCTGCCGGGCCCTTGAACTTGCCATGAACTATCTGTGAGGCAAGCACTTACCCGTTTGTGCTGAACACGGCTCGCAAGCCCTCCGGCTTTTCCATATGCTTGAGTTGGTCGATCAGGTCATCCACTTCGAATTCCCACACCGTCGTCGGCGGCAACGGTCGAATTACCTTGCCCCCGAGCGCCTTGAAGAGGCTGTTGGCCTTTCGATTTTCTGGCAGGGTTTCAGCCTCCAGCGTGGTGATGCCCTGCGCGCGGCAGGATAGCGCCACCGACGCAATCAACAGGCGGGACAGGCCATGCGCCTGGTACTGGTCCAGTACACCAAGCGCGAGTTCGGCACGCTTGCTGTCCGGCTCTGCGCGAATGGCATGGGCCGCTGCCATGAGTGGTGTGTCGTCTTCGCTGGTGTCGAGAATGCCCCATGCAATATGAGCCTTGCCATCCGCATTTGCGAGACTGTGGACAACCGCATCGGGCACAGGATTGGCACCGCTGAAAAAGCGCAAATAGCGCGACTCCGGCGACATGGATCGGAATATTTGCTGGAAGCGTGGCTCGTCATCCAGGCCGACGGGCCTCAACAGGATGTCGTGTCCAGTGTCGAGCGACACGTGAAGGGGCGCATTGCACATGAAGCCTGCCAACCTCCGCTTTGTTTCTCGTCGCGCAAGGCCCGCGAACAGGCGCGCGCAATGGCAGAACCCGTCGACAAGAAGAACGTTCCTGACTCGTTGGATAACGGTAGTGTTCAGCAGGCGAAAGGCAAGCCATTGTATAAAAGCAAAAAAGCGCGGCCGAACTGACCGCGCTTTTCAAACTTTTTGCTGGGACCCCAGCGATCAGGCCGGATTAGGCTCCGGATCGCCAAGGCCGCCATCGCCCTTGGGCTTGCGGCGTTTGCCAATCACCGGCACCGCCGAGCCCGGCGTCGTGTCATCATCGCCCAAATCAGGACGCGATGGTGGATTGCCTTTGAGCAAAGCCGAAATCTCGTCACCCGTCAGGGTTTCATACTCCAGAAGACCGGTTGCAATCGCCTCCCAATCCTTCCGGCACTCGGTCATGATCCGGCGAGCATCATCCATGCCGGTCTGGATCAGCGTACGTACTTCTTCCTCAATCTTCCGCGAGGTCTCTTCCGAGACATGCGAGGATTGCATCAGCTGCTGGCCGAGGAAAACGTCGCCCTGGTCATCGCCATAATCAACTGGGCCGACCGCGTCGGCAAAGCCCCAGCGGGTGACCATGGCGCGTGCAAGGCGTGTCGCCTGCTGAATGTCAGAGGCTGCACCAGCGGTGACATTGTCTTCGCCGAATTTCAGCTCTTCGGCCACGCGCCCGCCCATCATGATCGCGAGACGCGAAGTCATCTCGATCTTGGACATGGACAGCTTGTCGTCTTCCGGCAACTGCATGACCATACCCAGCGCACGACCACGCGGAATGATCGTGGCTTTGTGGACGGGATCTGCAGCCGGCACTTTCAGCGCCACGACGGCATGACCAGCTTCGTGCCAAGCTGTCAGTTCTTTTTCCTTTTCGGACATCACCATGGAGCGACGCTCTGGTCCCATCAGGACCTTGTCCTTGGCATCCTCGAATTCCTGCATGGCGACAACGCGCTTGCCGCGACGGGCGGCCAGCAGGGCCGCCTCGTTCACGAGGTTGGCAAGGTCTGCCCCGGAAAAGCCCGGCGTGCCGCGCGCAATCGTCCGCGCCTCGACATCCTTGGCCAAGGGTACATTGCGCATATGAACGCGCAGGATTTTCTCACGACCGATGATGTCAGGATTGCCGACAGTGACCTGACGGTCGAAACGACCGGGACGCAGCAATGCCGGATCCAGCACGTCAGGACGGTTGGTCGCAGCAATCAGGATAATGCCCTCATTGGCTTCAAAACCGTCCATCTCAACCAGCAACTGGTTGAGCGTCTGCTCGCGCTCATCATTGCCGCCGCCGAGGCCAGCGCCGCGTGAACGGCCGACCGCGTCGATCTCGTCAATGAAGATGATGCAAGGCGCCGAGCGCTTGGCCTGCTCGAACATGTCGCGGACGCGGCTTGCGCCAACACCGACAAACATTTCGACAAAGTCCGAACCGGAAATTGTGAAGAACGGCACGCCTGCTTCGCCTGCCACGGCCCGTGCCAGCAAAGTCTTACCCGTACCCGGAGGGCCTACCAGCAGTGCGCCTTTCGGAATTTTACCGCCAAGACGTTGGAATTTGGACGGATCCTGCAAAAACTCGACGATCTCTTGCAGTTCTTCCTTGGCTTCATCCACGCCCGCAACATCGTCAAACGTCACGCGGCCATGCTTTTCTGTCAGGAGGCGTGCGCGGCTCTTGCCGAAGCTCATCGCGCCACGACCTCCACCAGACTGCATCTGGCGCATCATGAAGAAGACAAAGCCAACGATCAGCAGGATTGGCAGGATGGAAAAGATCAGAGACGCGAACGTATTCTGGCCGCTGTCAGCATCCACCGTGAAGGGAACCTGGTTCTCTTCGAGAAACTGCTGGGTCGTCATGTCGAGTGACCGCAATTCGCTGACCATGGTCCGGCCGTCGGTGGTGGTGACGATGATGCGCTGGTCACCGAGGGTCGCATCCGCTACTTTTCCATCCTCGACCAGTTCATAAATGACAGACAGTTTGGCCTTTTCAGCACGTGCTGCCTGAGGGTTTCCACCCATGGCCACGGCCATGCCGATGACCAGGAGGGCAATTGCGCCCCAGATAGCCAAGTTTCTGACGTTCATTTTTCGTCTCGCTCCAAATTCCGGTGTTCACCCCGTAAGATAGGGGGCTTATCGCATGAAAACGACTCAAAAGCTCTTAAAATGGCTGTTTTGTCACGTATCGCCGACATAGAGCGCTCGCATTGCGTCAAAACGGTCGCGCGCCAGTGCGGGATCGGCGGCCGTACCTGCTATTCCAGGCTCTGCCGACAGGACTACATCACCCTGCTTGCGGTAGATCAGGACGCCGCCCAGCGTGGCACCTTGAAACGCCTCGTTGCCTGAAAGTCGACCCGCCAGTTGCTGCACGGCATCCCGCCTTGGAGGTGTTTCCTTGCCGCCGACGATTTGAAGCATCAGGCCGAGGGCGCGCTCCAGACGCTCTCTCGGTAGCCCGGACAGATTCAGCCGTGCGCGACCTTCTCCATCCCACGCAACATAATCGGCCATCCAGCGCCCAATCAGACGCTCTTCCAGCCGCCGCACGTCCTGCAGACGCGCCTGACAGGCAAGGATGCGCGCTTTCAGGTCAGCATGGCCGTCCAGCTGCGCCCGTACGCGCACCCGCTCATAGGCCAGGTTGCGATTGGATGGGTCATCGACCCAAAGGATTCCACGCGAAGTCAGGCAGGTCCGCAATTCGCTGCGGCTATGTGAGAGAACCGGCCGGGCAATCATCACCCCCTGCCCTTCGGGCCAAACCGGCGACACGGCGCGCGGTTGCATGCCAGCAAGGCCATACCAGGTCGAACCCTGCCGGGCCCGCATCAGGAATGTTTCGCACTGATCGTCAGACGTGTGGCCTAGCAGCAGGCGCGCCCCTCCGCGCGCCCGAAGTGCCGCGGCCATCAGGCCATGCCGCGCTCGCCGGGCCAGCGCCTGTTTTGATACAGGCGTTTCCCATGTGAGGGTTTGGTGCCCGATGCCCAGATGGGCGCAGATACCTGCCACGTGGCGGGCCTCGTCGGCGGCCTCAGGCCTCAGGCGATGATCTACGGTAAACGCCATCAGGTCACGACCAGCCCGCGCGGCCCAGTCATGGGCAAGCACGAGCAGGGCAAGCGAGTCGCTGCCCCCGGACACCGCAATGCCAATCGGCCCTGAAGCGGTGCCACAGAGCCGATCAAACGCATCCATCATGTGTCAGGAAGTCGTCTAGTTGTCACAGCCGGACTTGGTTCGCTCAACCGCAGCCAGATCCCGCGTCACACCCGAAGCGTTCGGATAGCGGCTCGGCAGCGTACCAAGGGCCAGACAGGCCTTTTCCTTGTCACCGATCAGACGCATGGCCCGCGCCAACTTGACCAGCGCATCCGGCGCGCGGGGATTGTCGGGATAAGACCGGATCATCGTCGTATAGGCTGCGCCGCTGTCGGCATACGCTTTTTGCTGATAGAGCGACTCTCCCAGCCAGTAGTGTGCCTCACCAGCCTGCGGGTCATCGCCGAACCGCTCAAGGAAGGCGCGAAAGGCCTCTTCCGCACCAGCATAGTCGAACTGGATCAGCTTGGATTTCGCAAGGGCGAAGAGCGGTCCGGCTTCCCCCGGCAGGGCGCTGGCAGGAATCGTGCCCAGTGAACCTTCCGGCAGAGACTCGCCGGCAGCGGCTGCGCCGCCCATGGTCAGGCGGGTCGGGCCGGAGGTATTTGAAGTCGTTTCACCCATGGAGGCGGGTGCATCAAGACGGCGTGGGCCAGAATTGAAGCTCTGGTCAGTCGCTGCGCCCATTTCCGGCATCGTCCCGAACTCTCCGCCGACATTGCCCGGCATGGGGTCGGCCTCGGGCATGATGCCCGCCGCTGAAAGATAGGATTTCAGGGAGGCAATATCTGCAGACTGATTTTCCAGCTGCGTTCGCAAATCATCGGCCTCGTCGATGAGGGCTTCATTGTCGCGTGACAGGTTCTCGTTTTGCTCGCGCAGTTGCTGGAGCTGGAATTCAAGCGTTTCCACCCGCCCGGTCAGTTGCATCACATCTCCGGTCAATCCATTGACCTCGACCTGAACCTGCGCGCTTTGCTGGCGGGCCTGCGCCACCTGTTGCGACAGGTCGGAGCTGGTGACCCCTTGCGTTATGGGTGCAGCGCGCTGAGCGGCGGCAGGACCAACAATCAGGCAAAAGCTGGCGAGGACAAGAGCGGGCGCTTTGAACATGGGGGAAGCCTCCGGAGGATTGTGGGCGAACATACAAAAACAGCCGGGGCCAAAATAAGGCACCCGGCTGCATCTTGTGAAGCTATTCGCGGCAGAAACCTAGCTGTTTGCGCCGGAAACGATTTGCGTGAAGCCGTTACGGTTCAGGGCCCATGCCTGCTCGTCGGAACCAGCAGCGATTGGACGCTCTTTACCGTAGGAGATCGTGTCAACGCGGGACGGGTCGACGCCGAGGCTGACCAGATAGTCCTTCACGATAGAAGCACGACGCTCACCAAGGGCAAGGTTGTACTCGCGGGTGCCGCGCTCATCACAGTTACCTGCAACGATGATGCGAACGCCCGGATAGGACGACAGCCAAGCAGCCTGACGCTTCAGGATTTCCTGATCGTCGACATCGAGGCGGTAGCCGTTGAGGTCAAAGTAGACGCGCTCACCAACGTTGACGCGGAAGTCTTCGAGCGAGCCTGCGAGCGGACCAACCGGTGCGGCTGGCGCTGCTTCAACTGGAGCCGGAGCCGGTGCTGGCTCAGCGACTTCAACTGGTGCCTGTTCCTCGACCTGCTCAACAGGCTCTGGTTGGGATGCACACGCGCTGATCGAAAGAACAACCGCGGCTGCGGCTGCGAGTTTAAAAGTGGTATTCATTGCTATTCAGACTCCCCTGGATGTCCTGAGTGCTAATTGACGCCTTAACGGCTGGCGTTTGTCAACGTTGTGCCGGGTGTAGCGGGTATCTGTCTCCATATTCTGACAGAATTCGGGCGACAATCGGGCGGAAGCAGAGCTAACGCCCAGATTCGATACTATTTTGACGTTTTGTCTCCAAAAAGCAACGCCCCCGGACGAAAACCGGGGGCGAAAGCCATGAATTTATTGCAACAATGGCGACCAGGCCGGATCGGAGGCGTCCGTCTGGGTCATCATTCTGCGCTCATTTCGGCCTGAAAGATCTACCGACCAGAGCTGTGGCCCAGCGCCGGGGCGACTTTCGCGGAAATACACGATCACGCGCCCGTTTGGTGACCAGTCCGGGCCCTCATCGAGGTATGATTCGGTCAGCAGGCGCTCGCCTTTGCCATCTGTCCCGATCACGCCGATGTAAAATCGACCGCCGAGTTGCTTGGTGAACGCGACCAGATCACCCCGTGGGCTCCAGACCGGTGTTGAATACTGGCCCTTGTTGAAGGTGATGCGGCAAGCAACATCCCGACCACCGGAGGGGCAGGTCCGCGGACTGCCATCGGTGTTCATGATGTAGAGCTGCGGGCTGCCGCCACGGTCAGACGTGAATACAATGGCGCGTCCGTCCGGTGACATGGAGGGCGAGGTGTCAATCGCCGGGTGGTCTGTCAGGCGACGCGATTGGCGTGTCTGCAGATTCATGAGGTAGATTTCAGAGTTGCCGCCCTGGGCCTGGGTCATCAACACGCTCTCCCCATCCCGCGAGAAGCGCGGCGCGAAGGTCATGCCCGGAAAATTGCCCAGCAATTCCTGACGGCCCGTCTCAATATTGAAGAGGTAGACGCGCGGACGGCCGCCCTCATACGACATGTAGGTGATTTCCTGCGCTGACGGGCTGAAGCGCGGCGTCAGCACCGTGTTCGTCCCCGCAGTCAGATATTGTTGATTGGCACCATCAGCATCCATGATCGCCAGGCGCTTCACACGCTCGGTCTTTGGGCCGGTCTCGGCAATATAGACGATCCGCGTATCGAAATATGGGTCTTCACCGGTCAGGCGGTTATAGATGGAATCCGCAATCTTGTGCGCGATGCGGCGCCAATTGTCTGGCGTCGTGGTCAGGCGACGGCCGGGCTGGCCGTTGATCCGCATGACTTCCCCACCATAAACGTCCCACAGGCGGAACGAGACGGCGATCTTGCCATCCGGCAATTCTTCATACGCGCCGACGACAAGGCCCTCGGTCTGGATGATCCGCCAGTCCGGGAAGCGCGGCTGGACGTCGATCGACAGATCCTTCTGGATGAAGGACGCCGGGTTCTGGATGTCGAACAGGCCAGTCGATTCCAGATCGGCCCGGACGACATCGGCGATGTCTTCGGCCATTTCGGCATTCGCGCCACGGACTTCAAAGTCCGGAATGGCCAGCGGGGTCGGCTGGAAATTACCCTCGTCGACGCGGACCTGCAGCTGCGCAGCGGCAGGCATGGCGAGACCAAAGGCGAGAAGCCCGGCCATCAACCAGAGTTTTGCTAAGCGGATCATCTCTTTCTCCTTCAGGAAACCAGATTGTTCTTGGGAGGACCTATGGTGACCTCAACGTCTTCCCAAATATGATAGTGTTCTTTTGGCAGATTGTATGGCGCACAATTCAAGATCGCATCTGTAGCCCTGGAAATCGCCACTGCGGAAACCTCGTCAGCTTCCGGGGATACAAGCGTGACGTCGTCAACCAGTTCGCCACTCGGCGTCAGTTGGAATCTCAACACAACACTCACGCGCTCGGGCTGGGAAAGGTTTTCTGCTCCCTTCCAGCAAGATCCGATCTGGCGACGCAGCTTAGCCCCGAAATCAAAGCGAGCGGCATCTTCGTCCGCATGCATCGGCAGCACTGATGGTATGAGCATGATCGCCATCATGGCCGTCAACAACCGATAGGATGGAGCGTAATTCATCAATTCCCCTTTAGCGGCCCGATTGTGACCTCGATATCTTTCCACTCGTCATAATCGTCTTCAGGCAATTGATAGTTCGCACACTGGCGCACGGCTGTCAGGGCCCGCTGCACCACAACGCCGCGGCGGCCAATCGGCATCGAGCGCGGCGTCACCAGGCTGGCATTGCCATCCAGCGAGCCGTCCAGGTTCAGCCTCACCCGGATCACCACATTGATCTGGTCATCCTTGGGCAGATCATCGACGCCATTCCAGCAATAGCCAATCTGTCGACGCATCGCGGCTTGCAGGGAGGCCGTGTTGCCGCGCCGCTCTCCTGCCCCCTTGCGGGGCTGCTGGACGTCTTGAAGCACCGGTTTGTTGATCGGAGGCGGGGCCTGTTCTTGCGCAGCCTTGCGCTGGGTCTGGGCCTTGTCCTTCAGGATATCCTCGAAATCATTCAGAAAGTCGAGTTCGTCAGACTCCGATTTCGGCTTCTGTTTCTCGATTAGCTTCGGCTCCTTCTTCGGAGGCTCTTCCTTCTTTGGCTCAGGCTCTTTCAGCTTTTCCTCAGGCTCGGCCTTGGTGTCTTCGACAACAGGCTCTTCTTCGGCTGTTTCGGTTTCGCGCGTCTCGTTCACTTCTTCCGGTTCTTCCGGCGGATCCTCGACGATTTCGGCGTCTTCCTCGACAGGGTCAGGCTGCTCTTCCGGTTCGGTCTCTTCAGGCTCCTCTTCGGCAGGCTCCTGCACTTTCTGGATCGGCGCAACGTCCGTAACCAGACCAATATCGACAATGTCAATCGGCACATCAATCGTGCTGGCGCATTGCGGCAGGCGCAGCAGGATATCGACCGGTGAAAGGCCCGGCTCCTCACGTTCCAGTCGTTCGATCTGCTTGTCGCAATCGCTCTTCTTCATCGGCCACGTCATCACCGCCGCGGCAAGCACGGAGGCATGAAGAAGGGTCGAGATGGTAAAGCCGCGAAGCATGTGGGGCTGGTCGCTCCTACTTCTTTTGTTCGGTCACAAAGGACACACGTGTATAACCTGCTGCCCGGATTTCGGCCGTCACTTCCATGATCCGGCCATAGGGCGTGTTCTCGTCACCGCGAAGATAGATCGGCTGTTCGTAGCCTTCGCCAATAATTGCCTGCAATTGCGGACCGAGCGTGGCGATATCCTCAACAAGGGTGGTCTGAATAAAGACCTCGCCATTCTCGCGGATGGAAATCGCCAGCGGGTCGTCATTCGGTTCGGTCTTGATCGGGCCGGAACTCGTCTTCGGCAAATTCACTTCCTCGCCGCGTACCAATAGCGGCGCAGTGATCATGAACACGATCAGCAGGACCAGCATGACGTCCACAAAAGGCGTCACATTGATCTCGGCATTCAGCGCGCGACGGCCGCGCCGTCCGCCCTTGCCACCCGAACCAAGGATCAATCCCATCGCCTAGTCCCTCGCGGATTCAGAGGCACGGCGCGACAAACGCACCAGAACATCCTGCGAGAACGTGTCCAGCTGGTCGCCCAGCTTGGTCAGGTCACCGGTGAACTTGTTATAGAAGATAACCGCCGGGATGGCCGCAACGAGTCCCATGCCGGTCGCGAACAGCGCCTCGGCGATCGGGCCAGCCACGGTGCCCAGGCTGGTATCTTGTTGTTCAGCGATGTTGAGGAAGGCGTTCATGATGCCCCAGACAGTCCCGAACAGGCCAATAAAGGGTGACGCAGATCCGATGGTCGCAAGAATGCCGAGACCGTTTCCGGCGCGTCCAATCTCGCGATCCACCGCAGCGCGCATTGATCGCTCGGCGCGGCTGACAAGGGCCGCCGCCTCGCCGGAACCAGATTGCAAACGCTTGGCGTCAGACCATTCGCGCGCAGCCGCTGCAAACACGCGGCTGGCAGCGTCATTGGTTGCCTGACCGGGTCGCATGTCGAAATCCTCGGTGCGTCCGCTCCAGAAGGCTTCTTCGAACTGGCGTGATTTCTTGCGTACAGCGCCCAGCGAGAAAAGCTTTTCGCCAATCACCATCCAGGACCAGATAGATGCCAGCAGCAGGAACAGGAGCACCAGCTTAACAATTGGGTCAGCCGCCATAATGAGGCTGAAGAGCGAGAAGTCGGCATGACTCGCGGCGGTGCCTATCGCTTCTGATTCCATGGGGGCTAAAGCTCCTATCTACGCGTCATGGGTGATCAGCCGCATCCCAAACGGGACCGGCACACCCCTTCATCCACACCAAATTCGGCAGAAACACGGCAGGATGGCCAGTTTCCGCAGCACAGTTAACGGCTAAGGGAGTTTTCTTAACGAAACGTGGGCAATCGGCCGATATTTGGCACCGGGCCTACGATCAATTGGACAAGTCGGGCAGGAACCATCGCGTGCCGACATAGAAGTTGTAGGCGCGGTTGATGCCATCAATTCCGCCAAGGTTCGACGCGACAGCCTGATCCGAATACGAGACGTATTCACTGCCCAGCGACAAACGGAAATTGTCTGACAGATGATAGGTCGCGCCCGCAAACAGATTCCAGTAGGCGCTGGAATTGGTGTCCTTGCCGACCACGATGAAATCCGGATTGATGTCCGCGGGGCCAGAGAAGTTGAAATCGAGCACCCCTGCCCCGCCGCCCGCGCCCAGGAATGGGCGCAGCCGCTTGCCTTCCCGGAAATCATAGAAGGCATGAACCCCGATCGAGCGACTTGTGAAATCGCCACTTGCCGTGCTCGCACCGTTCAGTCCCGCGATATTGGCCCAGCGGAATCCGTATTCGGCCTCCAGACGAACTGAGTGGTTGACCCGGTAGCCCAGGGCCCCGGCGATCTCGCGGCTGTCATCGAAAATCAGATTGTTCTGATCCCCGATCGACCCGTATCCGCGCACAGCAACATAGAAGCCGCGCTCTGCGTCAAAGTCTGCTTCTGCCTGCGCAACCGCGGGATAGCTCAGGCACGCGCCCCACAGCGCCAAGTGCATCAATTTCAAGACTCGCCCTCCCAGCGATATGCTTCCAGTTGCTTCACCAATTCGCGGATCGGACGGCGCGGGCGGCCATCGGCGTGAATCATGACAGCTGTGATCTCACCCTCTGCAATGATTTCCTCTCCCCTGAAACAGGTTTGGGAAAAAAGGATGCGGGGTCCGTCGGTACCAATATAGCGCGTCCGGATATGCAGCAGGTCGTCTACCCGCGCCGCCTTGCGATAGTCCACTTCAACTCGCGTCAGCGTGAAAGCCGCCGGGTCTTCCCGCTCCAGCAAGGATTGATGGGAGACGCCAGCGTCGCGCAGATGGTCTGATCGACCCCGCTCGAAGAAGCGGAGATAATTGGCGTGATAGACCATGCCTGTGAAGTCGGTGTCTTCATAATAGACCCGCACGGTGATCCAGTGCTGGCGCTCGGCATCGAAATTGTTGGCATCAAGATTGGGAAGGCTCATTGGGTTCGCCTACCAAAGCTCGCGAGAATCGTCACCCCTGTTCCGATTGCAGGGTCATTTCGAGCGGAGCCGTTTCGTATCCAAGCTCTTCGGCACGCGTCTTCAGACGCTCCAGGGTTTTCCCATCAAGCTGCGCCGTGCGCGAGAGGATCCACAGATACTTGCCGTCCGGACTGCCGACGAGGGCGGCTGAATAATCCGGCTCCAGCGCCAGCACCCAATAGTCCCCTTCTGCGAACGGAACCCATGCAGGCGCAAACTTCACTTTCAGCTTGCTGTTGCCTGACCCCTCCACGATGCGGGCCTTGCCTTCAGCCACCGTTTTCTCTCCGTCGAGCGATCCCTTGAAACACGTATTGGTCACCGACACGGTGCCATCGGAGTTCAGGCCATACTCAGCCGTCACACCTGTGCAATTGCGTTCAAACCCATTCGGATAGCGGGCAATTTCGTACCAGAGGCCAGCATACCGATCGAGATCGACAGACGGCACCGTCGGCGGCGTTGAATCACTGGCGCGATAATCAGGTTGGCTCGTACAGGCTGCAAGCAGGGCTGCGGCAATGGCGGAAAGGGCAAGGCGCATATGGGTTTCTCCTATGCCCCTCCTACGCGTGAACCTGCTGACTGGTTTCCCGGAGACTTATTCGCCGTTTGGCTCAACCGCCTCAGGCTCTGCAGTTTCTTCGGAATAAATGGTGGCAAGAAACGCACGGAAGTCTTCTACCGAGGCAACAGGCTGCTCCTCCTGCGGGATATGTCCGGTCTCGGGATAGATGATGAGCTTCGACCCCGGGATGGCATCGGCAAACTTTTCCGCATGTGCCACGGGAATCAGATTGTCAGTATCCCCATGCAGGATCAGCGTCGGCACGGTGATTGCGCTCAGCCTCTCCTTGGACGCAGGCACCCGCAGTGTCGTGCCGCTCATGATCTTGAGCAGCGCCTCGCGATGGCACGGCGCACGAGACATGGCCGAATACCGCTCCACCATTTCATCCGTCACCAGTTCAGGATCCGCAAAGCTGTTTTCCAGCCCCGACCGGATCAAGGCTGACATGTCGAGATCCTTCATCACATTGCGGGCAAACCCATTGCGCAGCAATTTGAAGATCACCGGGTCCTTGTCGTCCTCGCCCGGCGCACTGAGCCAACCGGCCGCATCCACCAGGACCAATCCATCCAGCCTGTCCGGATGGGTGAGTGCATAGGCCCAGGCGGTGTGCCCGCCCATGGAACTGCCAACGAGGGTGAACTGGTCGACGTCCAGTGAATGCGTCACGCGGTCGATACTGGCAATGAATTGCTCGATGCCGATCTCATCATTGTCGACGCAGCGCGACAGGCCATGGCCCGGCAGGTCCAACCGGATGACCCGGTAATCCTTACGCAGATTGCGCACCCATGCGTCCCAGGTGTTCAGAGAGGCAGAATAGCCATGCACAAGCACAAGTATTGGCGCGTCGCGCGGACCGGTATCGGTAAAATGCAGCTCGATCTGACTACCGGATTTCAGGTACCGGCTGTTCGATTTCGAGTAGACCGACTCCAATGTGTTGTAGGAAATGTCCGGACGGCGCAGCATCAACCAGCCCGCCGTGAGAATGATCGCAACCGTCACCAGCACGACTAGCAATCGTTTCATCTTGTTCCCGGCTCCCGCAGTTTCAAATCAGGTGATCGGCACTAAGCCCCCCTGACGGCGCCAAGTCAAATCGCACGCTCAGTGCCGCAAACACTACAGGTTGCATCGCGCCGCAACCGGACTTTCCTGACGTCGGCCATCAAACCATCGATCAGAATAAGGCTTCCAATCATCGGTTCTCCGGCGCCTGTGACCAGCTTCACGACTTCAAGCGCCATGAGCGTTGAAACCATTCCGGTCACGGGCCCGACCACGCCAACTTCATCGCAAGCCGCCGCATTCGGCGGCGTTTCGGGCACCCAGCAGCGATAGCATGGCGCGCCGTCCCGGCAGCCGGACGCAAACACGCTGGCTTGCCCGGTCCACCCTGCGGCTGCGCCGTGCACCAACAAGCGTTCGCTCAGGTGGGCCGCTGCGTTGAGGGCGTAGCGGGTCGGGAAATTGTCCGTCGCATCGACCAGAATGCTGCCGGACAGCGGGTCGGAAGGCGACCATTTCTTTCGACGCGTGCTGATCCTTGTCCCGGGATGATCCGTCGCCAGGCGCTCAGCCAGGATATCCACCTTGGCCTTGCCGAGGTCGCGTTCTCCAAACTGGATTTGTCGCTGCAGATTCGACCGCTCAATGACATCATCATCCCAGATTTCGATCTGCCCGATGCCTGCAGCCGCCAGGAACATTGCGCATGGCCCGCCGAGCGCCCCTGCCCCGACAATGGATATCGACGCCGCGCGCAGCTTCTGGACGCCGGGTCCGCCTATTTCCTTCAGCATGATGTGGCGCTTGTGCCGGGCGAGGTCTTCCGGGCTGAGGCTCATTGTCCTGCTTTCTTCTGGCGGATAGCGGTCGAGGAGATCGGGTCCAGCGGCGCAGGCAGGTAGACCCATGCAGGCGGATCACGATCCGGCAGCGAGGCGGCAGTTGAAGCCGGGACACGACTACTGGCAAAGCGACGGGCGAACGGTGAGTTGCGAGCACCCGGCCCAATCCCCGGACGCGCCACGATGGCGATCGGCATCATCTGCGCAATCCCCTGCCACGCGCCCCAGAGATGGAAATTGACCATATTGTCAGCGCCCATCAACCAGACGAATTTCGCAGCGGGCGCTGCCGCTGTCAGCGTCGACAAGGTACGATAGGAATAAGTCAGGCCGAGCCGCGTCTCGATATCTGTCACCCGCATTCGTGGATGGTCTGCAACCGCCTTGGCTGACCGGAAGCGGCCCGAAAAATCTCCGTGTCCGGTCTTCAGGGGATTCCCGCGCGCCACGATCCACCAGACCCAATCTAGCTGTAGCCGTTTCATGGCTGTGGATGCCACATGGAAATGGCCGGAATGGGCCGGATTGAAACTGCCGCCGAACAGGCCGATGCGGAGGCCAGCCGATGGTCCCGGTAAAATTGCTCGGCTCAAGGACGAACCTGCCCGGTTCCTCGCACAATGTATTTGTACGTCGTCAGCTGTTCTGCCCCCACGGGTCCGCGCGCATGGATGCGACCCGTGGCGATACCAATCTCGGCGCCCATGCCGAACTCGCCGCCATCCGCAAATTGGGTAGAGGCATTGTGCAGCAAAATCGCGCTGTCGACCGTCGCAAAGAAGCGGTCTGCTGCATCAGAGTCTTCAGTGATGATACATTCTGTGTGTCCGGATGACCAGGAGCCAATATGTGCCAGCGCTGCGCTCAGATCATCGACAACCGCAACGGCCAGGATCGGCGCAAGATATTCGGTGGACCAGTCGGCCTCGGTGGCTTCGATCATCTTTGGCACGATGGCGCGGGCGCGGTCATCTCCGCGCAATTCACAGCCCGCTTCCAACAGGCCGGCCGCGATCTTTGGCAATAGATCGTCCGCCACAGCCGCATCGACCAGGAGTGTTTCCGCCGAGCCACAGATTCCTGTCCGGCGCATCTTGGCATTCACGACAATGGAAACTGCCTTCTCGGGATCAGCAGCCTTGTCGACGATGACATGGCAAAGCCCTTCGAGATGACCGATCACGGGAACGCGCGCATCCTTTTGCACGCGCTCGACCAGGCTGCGCCCACCGCGCGGGACGATCACGTCCACATTGCCTTCGAGGCCGGCCAGCATGTGGCCTACTGCGGCGCGGTCGGTGGTCATGACCAGTTGCACCGCGTCTTCCGGTAATCCTTCGGCCTTCAGCGCGCCGCGCATGGCGTCAATGATTGCGCGGGACGAGTGCGTGCTTTCAGACCCGCAGCGCAGGATCGCCGCATTGCCCGAGCGCAGACAGAGCGCGCCGGCATCGGCGGTGACATTCGGGCGGCTCTCATAGATGATGCCGATCACGCCCAGCGGCACGGCGATGCGCGCAATGTCCAGCCCATTCGGCCGCTCCCACCGGGCGAGTTCCTTGCCAATGGGGTCGGGCAAGCCGGCCACGGCTTCCACACTGGAGGCAATCCCTTCAAGGCGCGCGGCATCCAGGGCCAGCCGGTCCAGCATGGCCGCGTCGAGCCCCTTGGCTTCGGCAGCGTCCATATCCTGCGCATTGGCCGCCAGGACTTTGGAGGCAGACGCACGAATCGCGGCCGCGACCGCCTGCAAACCGCGTGTTCGGTCAGCGGGCGTCATCTGGCCCAGCTTGCGAGACGCGGCACGGGCGCGGCGGCCCATGTCGAGCATGGTTTCAGCGAGGTCTACGGTGTCGGCTATCATCGTATCAGTCATGTCATGGGATGTGCCGGAAAGCCGGGCCGACCGCAAGACGGCTAAACGTCGCCTACTTCAGCTATCCCAATAGTGATTGCAGGTGGGGACGGGCTGACTCTTCGGGATTTTGCCCTAGAATAGCTTGAAAGAAACAAGAATTTCATCGGAGGAACCCATGATCGATGTAGAGGCAATGCCTCATCTAGCCGATATCCCGCGCGTCCAGGCCAGCATCCGCCCGGATGAGGAGGCTTTCTGGTTCGAAGGCGAGACAACCAGCTTCGCCGAACTGGAGACACGTTCCACCCAGATTGCCAACGGCCTGATCGGCCTGGGCGTGAAACCGGATGACCGGGTCGGCTATCTCGCCAAGAACATGGCTGTCTATTACGAGATGCTGTTCGGCGCCGCCAAGGCCCGCGCAACGATGACCGCCGTCAACACCCGACTCGCCGCACCCGAAGTGAAATTCATCCTGTCGGATGCGCGGGTGAAAGTCCTGTTCGTCGGAAAAGATTTCTACGGCCTGATTGACCAGATCCGCGCCGAATTGCCAGACCTTGAACATATCATCGCGATTGATGGCGATCGGGAGGATTGGAAAGCCTACTCGGCATGGCGCGACAGCCAGCTGACCGATCCACCGGGCCTCACGACGCGCGACGACGATGATGTCATCCAGCTCTATACATCCGGCACTACCGGCATGCCCAAGGGCGTGCAGCTGACCAATGGCAACTACCGCGCCATCTTCGAGCAGGCCGGCATGCTGGAATGGGCGAGCTATGATGTCGGCGACGCGGTCATGAACGCGATGCCCCTCTTCCATGTGGCGGGCGTAAACATCGGTATCCTGACGGCCGCACAAGGTGCCAAAGCTGTCGTGCTGCGTGAAATCGATCCGGCAGCAATCTTGAAACTAATCCCCGAGCACAAGATCGCCCATGCGTTCTGGGTCCCCGCAGTCATCCTGATGCTGACCCAGATACCGAATGTGCGCGACATCAACTGGTCGAGCCTGAAGCAGGTTTTCTATGGCGCCTCTCCGATTGCCGAGAGTTTGCTGCTTGATGCGCAGGACATCATGGGTGCGCGTTTCACCCAGCTCTACGGACTGACCGAGACGGGCGGCTGCGGAACCTATTTGCCGCCTGAAGCCCATGACCCGGCCTGGGGAAAGCTGCGCTCATGCGGCGTGCCCTATCCGGCCACGATCGTGCGATGCCTCGACGCAGAAGGGAATCCCGTTCCCACCGGCGAAGTTGGCGAAATCGCCATCAAGTCCGCCTTCGTCATGAAAGGATACTGGAACCGCCCGGATGCCACAAAGGAATCGGTCGACGCGTCCGGGTTCTTCCGGACAGGAGACGCGGGCTATTTCGACGAAGACGGATTTCTCTATATCCACGACCGCGTAAAGGACATGATCGTGTCCGGCGGCGAGAACATTTATCCCGCCGAAGTCGAGAATGCGATCTTTGGCCACCCTGGCGTGGCGGACGTGGCAGTTATTGGCGTGCCCGACGAAAAATGGGGCGAGGCCGTCAAGGCCATCATCGTCGTCAAGCCGGGCGAAGCGCCGACTCAGGACAGCATAATCGCTTGGGCGCGCGAACGCATTGCCGGCTATAAATGCCCAAAGACGGTAGAGTTCATTGAGGTGCTGCCCCGTAATCCGTCCGGCAAAGTCTTGCGCAAGGATTTGCGCGAAACTTACTGGAAGGACCAGGCACGTCGCATCAGCTGATCAGAAGGCGGATGGCATGGCGTCCCCCATGCCGTCCGCTATCAATCATATTGGACTAGTTGGCGAGGCTCAACCAGTCGCGGGCTGAAGACAGCGCTACTTTGACTTCTTCCGAGCTCAGCATATCAGCCATTTCCTGACGCTGCACGCGGGCCTCTTCATGTCCCTTGGACACAGCGAGGTTGAACCATTTGTGCGCAGAGATCAGATCCATCTCCGATCCGACACCAGCGGCACAAGCAAGACCGGCCTGATAGAACTCATCTGCATTTGCGTCGGCGCCCAACAGGCCACCTGGCTGTATTTCAATATCCGAAAAGGGCATCTTGTTTCTCCTGTCACCCTGCCTTCGCCGCCACCCTGTTTCGGGCATGTCAGCCAAGACATCCATCCGTCACCAGAGCATTCCGGCGACAGGCAAAGAGTGCCTTCTCTCCTTTGCCGTATGGTTAACAGGAACCTGCCCAAACCCCGGCTATTTTAATATTCCGGGTCCGGTTGTTCATTTTTGATGCAATTTGAGGACTTCGGACATGAAAAACCCCCGCACGGCGAGGCGGCCGTACGGGGGGTCTGCATGATCGAAAGGAGTTGGAGGCTTAAGCAGCCACTTTCTTCTTTGCGAGAGATTCTGCGAGTTTTTCCATGGCGTCGCCCTTCTCGATATTCTCGACGGCGGCGAGTTCACGAGCCATACGGTCCAGGGCGCTCTCATAAAGCTGGCGCTCGGAATAGGACTGTTCCGGCTGATCTTCGCCGCGGTGCAGGTCGCGAACGACTTCCGCAATAGAAATCAGATCACCGGAATTGATCTTCGCTTCATATTCCTGAGCCCGGCGCGACCACATGGTCCGCTTGATGCGCGCACGACCACCCAGGGTCTTCAGCGCATCTTCGACCAGCTTGGAACCCGCCAGTGCGCGCATGCCAGAGGCTTCGGCGCGATTGGTTGGGACGCGAAGGATCATTTTGTCCTGATCAAAGGACACCACATAGACCTCCAGGTCCATGCCGGCCACAGTCTGCTTCTCAACGCTCGTGATCTTGCCCACCCCGTGTGCGGGGTAAACGACGCTTTGACCCACTTCAAACGCCAGTTCCGCAGATGCTTTTTTAGCCATGTTGGATATCGCCCTTTTCTACGCATTTAGAGCCGACAAAATCCCCCCCAGTCCGACGCATTTGACGGTCTGAGTTGAAGTTTCCGGATCTTTTCAGTTATTACTCAAGTCTGAACGATAGCATAAATGTGCAGCTTTTTCAACAGACACGCCCAGATGCTAACCAAGAGTAAAGTTCCCAAGGTCGCTGATTTTGTTAACGTTTATTGAGAAACCCAGCAAAATCAGGGTTCGGACGACCCGATTCAGGCGTCGCCTTCACCCGGTTTGGGGCTGAAATATTTCTCCAGCTTACCGGTTTCTTGCGCAAATTCTTCCCGGTCTGCCGGCGGTTCCTTCATCCGGGTGATATTTGGCCAGGTCTGCGCATACTCGGTATTCAGCTTCAGCCATTTGGCGTCCGGGTCATCCTCGGTATCGGGCTTGATGGCCTCCACAGGGCATTCCGGCTCGCACACACCGCAATCGATGCACTCATCCGGGTGGATGACCAGCATGTTCTCGCCTTCATAGAAGCAGTCGACAGGGCAAACCTCGACGCAATCCATGTATTTGCAGCGGATACAGGCATCAACGACAATATAGGTCATGGGCAGGAGGGCCTTCTGGGGTTTGTGCACCGGCGAAATGGCGCGCGCAGGCGCTCATGTCAATGAGGTGTTCTGACAGGAGTCTTCAGGAAGCGTCGGCGATCCGCTTTTCCGCCGCCTGGCGAGCCTGTGCGCGAGAAATATCGTCAATATGCAGCAGCGAGGCGACATGGCGGATATAGGCATCCTCGATATCGCTTTTTTCGCCATCAGCCAGCGCAACCCGGTACAAGCCTTCAATGATGGAAATCCGCTCCGCAATCGGCAGCTTCTTCACATGCTTGGTAAACTGGTGGGAACCGACCGCCTCTTCAGCCAAGGCTTCGCCTTCGGCCAGCACAGCATCTGCCTTGTCTGCATCGAATTTGAACGCTTCCAACAGGATTTCAGCGATCATGTCGCTTTCAATGTTCACATAGACCCCATCGGACAGGGCAGCCTCGACAAGTAGCGCCGCGGCCGCGACTTGCGGGTCCATCGGTCTCTCGGCAGGCGTTTTCTGCCGGAACAGATTTTTCAGCGTGTTCATCATGTGTCGGTCTCCAGCGTCGTGTACATTGCCGCCGCCTCTTCTGCCGGCCCTCTCCGAGTGCCCAGATCCAGCACTTCGACGGTCCTGATATGCGCGCCTCGCGCCAGCGTGACAACATCTCCAACGCAAATAGCGGCGCCCGGCTTGTTGACGCGCCGGGTCTGGCCATTGCGGGTCAATCGGACGCCCCGCTTGCGGATATACGTTCCGGACAGGGCGCGAGTCTTGAAAAACCGTGTCCGCCACAGCCACACATCAAGGCGCAGCGTTGGCGTGTCCGTCATTGAAAGGGCTTGTACTCGAAGCTCGTATCAGCTGCGCTTTCAGCGGCGGCTTCCGGCTTGGGTTTTGGCTTGCGTTTCTTTTTCTTTGGTTTGTTAACCGCCTGCTTGGGCTCCGGCAGCAGGGCTGCGAGCGCCGCGAACGGGCTGTCCGGGTCCGGCTGGCGCGACTGCGAGGCACTGCGGGAATTGGACCGCCCGCCCCCGCCTTGCTGTTTTGGTCCGCGTGGGCCTTTCGGGCCTTTGCCACCGGCATTCTGATCTCGGCCGCGCTGGGGCCGCCCGCCTTCAGACCGCCCCTCGGGACGGGCGCGGGACGCATAGCGCCACAAAGTAACGGCATCCGTTTCCTTGTCCTTTTCCGCAGGCGCAAGGCCAAAGCCTTTCAACACGGCGGGCCAGTCATCGGCAGGGCAAGAGACGACGGAAGCCAGGTCGATCTCGATGGGGAATGCGTTCTTCGAGGCTTCCTTGCGGCGCTTGGCGATCTCCCAGCCGAGACGTTCGGCAAGGTCTGCGCGCACAGCCCGGCGGCCGAAACGGAGATAGCCATTGGCGGCAAGCGCCTCTTCCGGCCATGTGCCATCAAGCGCAAATGACCCGGCCCCCTCGGGTGCCAGTGGGAAAGGTTGACCTTCAAACACAGCGCGCAGAATGGCGATCATGCGCTGGCCTGCAGGCTTTTGCGCATCCGGCACATGTGCCGCGACACGGCCTGCTCTCACCCCAATGCCTTTGAGGGCTTCACGCTGGTCGCCGGTCAGACGCAGACTTGGGTCATCCTGGCGAAGATCAACCGCAGCCCCGGTTTCAAGAAGACGGAAGGCAATCCCGCGCGCGAGACCTTCCAGCGCATCGCCCGCTTTTTCAACGGCCAGCTTTGTATGAGTTGGCAGGATCTTGGCGGTCTCGGCCGCGGCCCATTGCTCCAGCCGCTGGCGCGCAGCTTCACGCTCGGCCGGGTCGACTTCGGATGCGCCGACAATCTCGACGCGCGGCGCCATCCAGCTCGATCCCTTGGCCAGATGGGCCACGGGCGAATTGATGTGTTCGATCTGGCCTTCATCATTCAGTTTGAACGCATCATCCGGCGCCGCCACGATCAGCGACAGGCGTTCCAGGATCAGCGGGCGCACAGCGGCCTGGGCTGCGCTGCGCACCGCCTTGCCTTCGAGCGTACGGGCATCAAGAACAGGTTCGAAGGTCAGGCCTTTCAGGCGTCCAACGACATGGCCTTCCACACGGACATCACCTTCCGGGGTCAATTCGGTCACGAGGGCGTCTTCCTTCTTCAGGCTGGCAAGCAAAGCGGTGGTTCGCCGGTCCACGAACCGGGCAGTCAGCGCTTCGTGTAGCGCGTCTGACAGGGAGTCTTCAATCTCTCGTGTTCGATCCTGCCATTTTTCCGGGTTTTCCAGCCAGTCAGGCCGATGGGCGGCATAGGTCCAGGTCCGTATATTGGCAAGCCGCTGCTGCAGCTTCGCAATATCTCCCTGGGTCGATGAAAGATCATCCAGCCGGCGCTCCAGCCCCTTGTCGGCAAGGCGCGCATCCGGATTGGCGAGCGTTTCAGCAAGGCCCAGCACGAGCCGCGCATGGCCTTCCGGCCCGGCTTTGCGGAAGTCTGGCAGGCGGGCCAGATCCCATAGCCGCCGCACTTCGCGCGTACCCGCCACATTCGGCCCGATGGCCGCATCTTCCGCCATTCGGCGCAGCACCCATTCATCCAGTGCATGCGGATTATGGATCAGGGATGGATGCCCGGATGGGGTCTCAAGGCTCAGGATCAGGCGGCGCAGGCTGGAGAAGTCGAGTGCAGAGTTGCGCCATTGCAGATGATCCACCGGATCGAACCGATGCGCCTCGATGGCCTGCCATGTCGCTTCATCGAATGGCGGACAGGTCGCTGTCTCCCCAAATTCACCATCGGTACGGAACCGCCCGGCCCGGCCCGCGATCTGTGCGCATTCTGCTGGTGTCAGCAGGCGATGGCGCCGCCCATCGAACTTCGAGCGTGAGGCGAACACGACCCGGTCGACATCAAGGTTCAGCCCCATGCCGATCGCATCGGTTGCAACAATGTAGTCGACTTCGCCGGACTGGTAGAGCTCAACTTGCGAATTCCGCGTGCGCGGGCTCAGCGCGCCCATCACTATCGCCGCTCCCCCCTTCTGGCGCCGCAGCAATTCGCCAATCGCATAGACCTCATCCGCGCTGAATGCGACAATGGCCGTACGCTTCGGCAGTTTGGTGATCTTGCAATGCCCGGTATAGCGCAGCTCTGAAAACCGCTCGCGAGGCTCGGTCTCGGCGCCGAGGTCCAATTTGCGCAACACACTGCGCATCGTGTCGCTACCCAGCAGCAATGTCTCGTGATTGCCGCGCAAATTCAGGATACGGTCGGTGAAGACATGGCCCCGATCCTGGTCTTCGGCCAGCTGGATCTCGTCAATCGCGACGAAATCCACTTTCAGATCCACCGGCATGGATTCCACTGTGCACACCCAGTATCGCGCCGTACGCGGAACAATGCGCTCCTCACCAGTAATCAGCGCGACATGGGCCGCGCCCTTGCGCTCGACCACACGATCATAAACCTCGCGCGCCAACAGGCGCAGCGGCAGGCCGATCATGCCGGTGCCAAACCCCGTCATCCGCTCGATGGCATAGTGGGTCTTGCCGGTATTGGTGGGGCCGAGAATGGCCTTCAGGGTGGAACTCATCGACGTTGCGTGGCGGGGCCGCCATTGAAAGTCAAGTTGAGCCTGCAATCGGCCCACACCCCCTGCCCCCGAACCGGTCAATCTGGCAGGAAACTGCCCTTGATCCTGTCGCCCGGAAAAAACCCGCCTGTCGATCCAATTAGAAGTTGTCCGCCTCTGCGCACTCCCCTAGAGCCCTCGGAAACAATGGGGACTTCGCGTGACAATGACCGCCATGAATCAGGCTCGCTCTTCGAGCCAGAGGTTCTATGTCCTCGACGGCATGCGCGGGATCGCGGCGATCATCGTGATGCTCTACCACTATATTGGAAGCGGACAGTCCAGGCTGCTCATGAACAGCTATATTGCCGTGGACCTGTTCTTCATCCTCAGCGGCTTTGTCATCTATCATGCCTATGCCAAGGCCCTGCGGGACGGCATGCCTGCGGGCGTGTATGCCAACAAACGGATTTCCCGGCTCGCCCCGACTGTCGCGGGCGGCGTGGTACTCGGCGCCATCGCGATGCTGATCGTGTTTGCCGAGACCGGGCGGGCCTTCAACCCCCTCCAGTTCACCCTGACCCATATCGGCCATTTCGCTTTCATCCCGGCGCTCAGCGATTACGAGATCCCTGCGAACGGCACGCTGGAACTCTTCCCGTCCAATCCGCCGCTCTGGTCGATCTTCTACGAATTTGTCGCCAGCATCGCCTTCATCTGGATTGCGCGCCTGCCGAAATGGCGACTGGTCGGCACATGCCTTGCCGCCTTCTCTCTCTACCTGTTTTGCTGTCTCGCGCTGGCCCGCCTGTCCGGCAATGACCTGACCGCCAATGTCGGCTGGAGCCATCAGACTTTCTTCTTCGGCTTTCCGCGCGTTTTCTCGGCCTTCCTCGCCGGGATCATCATCTACCGGCTGGTCCAGAATCCTGCCGGCCCGGTGGCCCGATACTTGCCACGCTTTACAGGCCTGATGCCCACGCTGATCGTATTCGCGGTAACACTCGGCATCCTGATGTTTCCCGTCTACGCAAAAGGCGCCTATCAGTTTATCGCCATCGGCCTGCTCTGCCCGCTGCTCATCCTGATCGGCGCGCGCGTCCAGCCGGGCAGCCTCTGGCTTACCGGGGTCTGCGAGCGTCTCGGCCTGATCTCGTTTCCGCTCTATTGTGTGCACGAGCCCGTCCGCCACCTGACTGGCGTTCTGCTGCGCCGTACCGGTCTGACGGACATCCCGACCGAGTTGCGCGTCACCCTGACCGTGATCCTCGCCCTACTGGTCTCAATCGGCTTGCTCTGGCTCCTCGGCCAATTCCAGGCCCGCCGCCGCCTCAGCGCCAGTTTGAAACCGTTTTTGGGATAGGATGGATCAGGCCATCGCCTCGGCGCGGACCAGCTCTGCGACCGGCGCTTTTTCGTTCACCACATGCGGCTGGAAGTGGAGCAGTTCCCAGCGTCCGTCATGATGCTCGACGAGGGCCGTGCAGCTCTCTACCCAGTCGCCATCATTCATGTAGGTGATGCCGTCAATGTCGCGCATTTCGGCGACATGGATGTGACCACAGATCGCGCCGTCGAATTCCTTGCGACGACAATAATCCGCCACATGGCCCTCGAAATTATGGATATGGTTCAGCGCCCGCTTGGTGCGCTTTTTCAGGGCCTGTGACAGCGACCAGTACGGCATACCGAACCAGCGACGGATCGCGTTCAGCTTCGTATTGGTCCAGAGCAGGAAATTATAGGCATGATCGCCCAGATGCATGATCCATTTGCGGTCGGCGCGCATCATGCCGTCGAACATGTCGCCATGTACGACCAGATAGCGCTTGCCATCTTCGCCCTCATGCACGGCGCGGTTCTTCACCTTGATGTCGCCAAAGGCGAGCCGGAACTGCAGGAAGGCGCGCAGGAACTCGTCATGGTTCCCGATGATATAGGTCACGTCCGTGCCGCGCTTCGCAGCCGTCAGGATACGGCGGATGACGTTCGTGTGTGATTGCGGCCAGTACCATTTCTTGCGCATCCGCCAGCCATCAATGATGTCGCCCACCAGATAGAGCTGCTCGGATGTATGCGTCTTCATGAAGGCGCACAGCGCATCGGCCTGGCATCCGGCACTGCCGAGATGCACATCGGAGATGAAGATCGAACGATAATCAGGGCGAGGATCGGCACGGGTCATGATGCCCGCCCTTAAGTGCGTTCGGTATGAGTTTTATGACAGTTTACCCCCTATTTTCGTCACAAAAATGCAATAAAAACAGGGTTAACAAAAAGACTTTTCCTCCCCCTCCGCAGGCGGAGGTATAATCAGAGCATGGATGACGCCTTCGCCACTTTGCGAAACCTGCCGCCGCACCTGCGGCCGTACCGGTTCTGGATCTGGCTACAGGTCGTGATCCTCACCTTTCACGTGCGCCATATCCAGCGGGATATGCGCGCCATGATGGTGCGCATATCACCCCGCGGAGAGGTCGATATTGTCGCTGTCGGGGACGGGCCGGAAACGATCAAACCTGATCCGCTGGCCTTTGAGCTATCGAAGGGCTTCCGCCTGGCGATGGGGGAGTTGGATTTGGCTGTGCCAAGGGGCGAGCGGCTTCAGTCAGCCCCTGCCGTCACAATGCCACGTCGGCCCTGTGCGATCGGCACCCGCCTGCCGCGTCCCGACACCTGACGCGAAGTGTCCCGATGAAAACCCAACTGTCTTCCAAGCGCCTTCACGGGCGTCGCATGCGCAGGAACAGGCGGTCTAACCTTCCTTCACGCCCCCACCGCGCCGGGCGAGCCAGACACCACCCAGGATCAGGGCGAACGCGATCAGCGCCTGCCAGCTCTGTGTCTCTCGGAAGAAGACCCAGCCCAGCACGGCGCTGACCACTGGAATCGCATAGCCCGTCAGGGACAAGAATGTCGCGCTCGTCCGCGCGATCAGGTACATGTACAGCGCCTGTGCAATTGCCGTCGGGATCACGCCAAGCCCCACCACGGCGGCCCAATGCGTCCAGTCGGCATTGACCTCGGACGGGTGCACCGTGAAGGCCAGCGGCCACGAAACCACCGCCGCCAGCGTGACGAAACCGGTCGCGAACGGAATGGCCTCGATCCGGGGCGCGCCGCGCGCCATCAGGCTTGCAAGGGCGTAATTCATCGTCGCGAGGATCAGCAGCAGCTGCGCCACAACACTCGCATCGCCAAGCCCCTTCATCGCATCCGGCCCGAACAACACAGCCACACCCGCAAAACCGGTCAGCACGCCAATCGCGGTTCCGCGATTCATCCGTTCATCCGCAAACAGAAAGGTTGCCCCACTCACCACGAAGATCGGTACAGCGGCGGTATAAAGTGCGGCAAGGCTGGAATTGACCGTCTCCTGAGCGGTCGTGATCAGGAAGAAGGGAAAGACGGAGCCTGCGAGCCCCATCCCGATGATCGCCACCCAGCGCTTGCGGTCTCTCAATGGCGGCAATTTCTGCCCCCGTGCCAACATCAGCACCCACAGTACCGCCGCGCCAATCGTCAACCGCCCCGGCAGCACCCAGGCCACCGGCAGGCCCATATCCGGATTGCCCTTGTCCACCGCCACCCGGGTCAGCGCATAGGCCCCGGCCCAGAACAGGGTCAACAGAGCAAACAGCCCCCAATCAGCGGCAGAGCGACTTTGAAGCTGGGGCCCATTCATGGCATCGCCGCGCCGCGCGACGCCTCGATCATACTGTACCAGTCCGCACGGCTGAGCTGGATTTCCAGCGCGCGCGTCGCCGCCTTCAGGCGCGCCGGAGTCTGCGTGCCCAGCAAAACAATGGGCTGCGCCGGATGCATCAGAACGAAAGCCAGCGCCACTTCGCTGCGGCTCACGCCATGCCCGGCCGCGATCCTGTCGAGCGCCTGATGCACATCCACCAACCTTTCAGGATCATCAGGCTGCGGTCTATATCCATCGGCCAGCCGACCGCCCGCCAGCGGCGACCAAACCAGCGCCGCCGCACCGACTTCCTGGCACCAGTCCAGTGTGCCGTCTTCCAGGGGCGCCAGATGCAGGGCGGAAAATTCCGGCTGCGTGCTGACAAGCTTCGGCCCCAGATGTGCCTGCAATGCGCGGGTTTGCGCCACGGAGAAATTGGAGACTCCTGCTGCCCCGATCTTGCCGTCTGCCAGAAGCGTTTCCAGCGCATCGGCAACTTCCTCCCAAGGGGTCAACAGGTCCGGCCGGTGAATTTGGTAAAGGTCGATCTGCTCAACGCCAAGCCGCGCAAGCGACGCTTCGCAGGCCTCGATCAGGTATTTACGACTCGAATTGTAGGGCGCGGGGGGAATAATTCCGCCCTTGGTCGCCAATACCATTCTCGTGCGCCGCGCAGGATCGGCTTTCAACACCTTGCCCAGCAAGACCTCGGCCGCGCCAAATCCATCCCCGCCAAATCCGTAGATGTCAGCCGTGTCGATAAGAGTCATGCCCAGATCGAGCGCGGTCTCAACAAGATTCTCCGCATGGGACAATTCATGTCCCAAAAAGCGCCAGCAACCGAAGCCCAAAGCACCCGCGCGCAGTCCGCTCGTTCCGATCCCTACCTGACGCATGAAACCGCCTCCTCGTGACTTCAGGCCATAAGAGGCCGCTGAAGCCAAGTCCACGACTGATCTCTGTTAGCGAAAACAGGCAGTAAGCGGCGCGAGGCCGCATGGGCAGCGGGTGGACGAAATTGCGCGGGCGTCGTAAAGGGCCAGCAGATTTATAGCCTGCCGCTCCAAAGGAGATTTTTCATGGCCGTTCGCGTTGCAATCAATGGTTTTGGCCGCATTGGCCGTCTCGTCCTTCGTTCGATCATCGAGCATGACCGCAAGGACATCGAAGTCGTCTCGATCAACGACCTCGGTCCGGTGGCCACCAATGCCCACCTGCTCCAGTATGATTCCGTTCATGGCCGGTTGAACCAGACGGTCGAAGTGGACGGTGACACGATCATCGTCGGCGACCGCAAATTCCTCTGCACCGCCGTACGCGACCCCGCTGACCTGCCGCATGCCGAGCTGGATATCGACATCGCAATGGAATGTACCGGCATCTTCGCCGACAAGGAAAAAGCGTCTGCTCACCTCAAGGCGGGCGCCAAACGCGTGCTGGTCTCTGCTCCGGCGACAAATGCTGACAAGACCATCGTCTTCGGTGTGAACCACGACACGCTTACCAAAGATGATCTCGTCGTCTCCAACGCATCCTGCACCACCAACTGCCTGTCGCCCGTCGCCAAAGTGCTGAACGACACGGTCGGTATCAAGCGCGGCTACATGACGACGGTCCACTCCTATACGGGTGACCAGCCAACCCTCGACCGGATGCACAAGGACCTCTATCGCGGCCGCGCGGCTGCGATGTCCATGATCCCGACCTCGACCGGCGCAGCAAAAGCCGTTGGCCTGGTCCTGCCGGAACTGAAGGGCAAGCTCGACGGTTCCGCCATCCGCGTCCCAACGCCAAACGTCTCGATGATTGATCTCGTCTTCGATGCCGGCAAGCCAACCACGGTCGAAGAAGTGAACACGGCCATCAAGGCCGCCGCTGACGGTTCAATGAAAGGCGTGCTCGGCTATACTGACAAGCCGCTCGTCTCGGCAGACTTCAACCACGATCCGCACTCGTCCACCTTCGCGCTCGACCAGACGCAGGTCATCGAAGGCACCATGGTTCGGGTCCTGTCCTGGTACGACAATGAGTGGGGCTTCGCGACCCGCATGAGCGATACTGCCCTCGCCATGTCCAAACTCATCTAAAACCCTTCTCCAGAGCGCTTCCCAACCGGGAGGCGCTCTTTTTCCATGCCGCATCGCACCCGGTTGGCCGGGCATTCTGGAGGAAATACCATGTCCAGCTTCAAACGCCTTGCCGATGCCGGCGATCTGACCGGCAAGACCGCGCTTGTCCGAGTCGACTTCAACGTGCCCATGGAAAACGGCCTCGTCACCGATGACACGCGCCTGCGCGCTGCCGTCGACACGGTCCAGACGCTGCGCACGCAAGGTGCGAAAGTGGCCCTGCTCGCGCATTTCGGCCGCCCGAAGGGCGAGCGCGTCGCGGAGATGAGCCTTGCGCCGATTGCAGGCGCCTTCGCCAAAGTGCTCGGCTCGAATGTCAGCTTTATCGCCGACTGCAAGGGCGAGCATGTGAAGCAGGCCATTGCTGATCTCGACCCTGCCGGCGTGATCCTTCTGGAGAACACCCGCTTCTATGCAGGCGAGGAAAAAGGCGACCCGGAACTGGCGAAAGAAATCGCCGCACTCGGCGACATCTACGTCAATGATGCCTTCTCGGCCGCCCACCGCAAGCATGTCTCTACGGCTGTACTCGCGACCCTCCTGCCCGCCTATGCAGGCGTGAACATGGAAGCTGAACTCGACGCGCTCGACAAGGCGCTCGGCACGCCGGAACGTCCCGTGCTGGCTGTGGTCGGCGGCGCGAAAGTCTCTTCCAAGATCGACCTTTTGAAGAACCTTGTCACCCAGGTCGACTCGCTGGCGATCGGCGGCGGCATGGCCAACACATTCCTGGCCGCGCAGGGGATCAGTGTCGGCAAGTCCCTCTGCGAGCATGATCTCGCTGAAACCGCCCGCGAGATCATGCAGGTCGCTGAAGAAAACAACTGCAATATCCTGCTTCCGGTCGATGTTGTTGTCGCGAAGGACTTCAAGGCTCACGCCGAGAATCGCACCTGCGCAACGGATGAGGTCGCAGACGATGAGATGATCCTCGACGCTGGCGTCAGGACGGTCGCACAGCTGTTAGCCGCGATGGGCAACTCAAAGACACTGGTCTGGAACGGGCCGCTCGGCGCGTTCGAACTGACCCCTTTTGACAAGGCCACCGTCGCAGCAGCGCAAGCCGCGGGTATCCGCGCAAGTGACGGCAAGCTGATCGCCGTCGCCGGAGGCGGCGATACGGTCGCCGCGCTCAATCATGCCGAAGCCGCAGACGAGTTCACCTTCGTCTCAACCGCTGGCGGCGCCTTCCTTGAATGGATGGAAGGCAAGCCCCTGCCCGGTGTGGAAGCTCTCAAAGCCTGATCCCTTTTGAGACAGCCTGCGGCAAATCGCGCAGGCGGTTGCAAATGACAACGTTCTCATCGGTTTGCTGCGCGGCGTCAGAAAAAATTGATGTTCCAGATGAAATCGATTTCAGGCCCTGAATCCCACACGTCTCTGGCAGGCCTTTCCCCCGAAACTGCCCGTACTGCCTGAGATTCGGGCGGGTGCGAGCGCGCTCACATCAATCCCTGTCAGCCTGTTGACCCAGAAGACAGGCACGGTACTTGAATGCAAAGTTTGCAAATTCCACGCATGCAAGGGACGCCCCGTTAAAATCATGACCAATCCTCAAATGGCCCGGCAAATTGCCGACAAGAATGGCTTCATCGCAGCGCTTGACCAGTCGGGTGGCTCCACCCCCAAGGCTCTGCGCCTCTACGGCGTGAACGAAGACGCCTATTCCAATGACGAAGAAATGTTCGGCCTGATCCATGAGATGCGTGCCCGCATCATCAAGGCACCAGCCTTCAATGGCGAAAAGGTCATTGGCGCGATCCTGTTTGAACGCACCATGGATGGCGAAGTCGATGGCACGCCAACCGCCGAATACCTCTGGAACGCCCATCAGGTCGTTCCCTTCCTGAAAGTCGACAAAGGCCTCGCAGACGAAGCCAATGGCGTCCAGATGATGAAGCCGATGCCGGACCTCGATCACCTGCTCGAACGCGCGGTCGGCAAGGGTATCTTCGGCACCAAGATGCGCTCGGTTATCAATGCTGCCAATCAGGAAGGCATCGCTGCCATCGTTGCACAGCAGTTTGACGTTGGCCGCCAGATCCTGGGCCACGGCCTGATGCCGATCATCGAGCCTGAGGTCACGATCACGATTGCCGACAAGGCCGAGGCCGAGGATATTCTCCTGGCCGAGATCACCAAGCAGCTCGACGCGTTGGGCGAGGACAAGCAGGTAATGCTGAAACTGTCCCTGCCGACCAAAGCAAACCAGTACAAGTCGCTGGTCGATCATCCGCGCGTGATGCGCGTTGTCGCGCTTTCCGGTGGATATTCTCGCGAAGATGCCTGCGCCAAGCTTGCCAATAATTCCGGCATGATTGCCAGCTTCTCCCGCGCCCTGACCGAAGGCCTCTCGGCCCAGCAAAGCGACGAGGAGTTCAATTCCACGCTTGCCGCCACGATTGATCGCATTTGTGCGGCATCCAGCGCCGGATAGGCCGGGTTTGTCCTAGACTCGCGCCTGACGCGAAAGCAAAGTGCCGCCCATGTTAAACATGAGGCGGCATTTTTTGTTCGCCAATCGATTGGGGACTTAAAGGCATGATCAAACACACCGTAACAGGCGCGGTATCCGCGCTGTCGCTCCTGGCGGCTGCTTCTTGCATGGCAACCGTCGAGCCGACAGCGTTGGAACAGGCAGAGGCAAACACGCCAAGTCTGCAGGACGAAGCCAGCGCGATGCTGGCCGAGCTCGTCGTCAATCCGGCCTCTGCGGAAGTGTTCGAATCCCGTTGCGAGAATGCGATGCTGCTCGCCGGAAAGTTCATCACCGATCTTGAAACCCGCGACACGCCGCCCGGTGTTCAGGACATTCAGGATTTTGACTTGCTGACAAATGTCGCCTTTTCGGTTGGCTATGGAGAAGCGGCTATCGTGGCCGAAGCAAACCCGGACGAAGCGTTGAGGGAAGTCGGCAGCGCATGTCAGGAAGACACAGCCAGCATCATCTCGACGCTCTCCCTGTCCGGCCCCATCTACGAACGCATGGTCGCGATTGATGCCGACGCCCTCGATGATCGCTCCGCCCTCATGTTGTCCCGCATTCTGAGAGACTATCGGCGCAGCGGTGTCGACAAGGACGAAGCGACGCGAACGCGCGTAGAGGAACTGAACGCCGAACTGGCGGAGATCAGCACTGAGTTCAGCAAAAACCTCCGCGAAATTGTCGGACAGGTCGAAGTCGATTCAGTCGACGCGCTGGAGGGACTGCCACAGGATTACATCGACGCCCACACGCCCAATGAGGATGGCAAGATCGTCATCACGACCAACTATCCGGACCTGATGCCTGTCTTCAACTACTCCCCGAACGAAGACTTGAAGAAATCCCTCTTCATTGCCTCGGCCAACCGTGCGTATCCGGAGAATGTAGAGCCACTCCGGAAACTGCTCGAGAAGCGCTACGAACTTGCACAATTGCTGGGCTATGAAAATTACGCAGCCTATATCACCGAAGACAAGATGACGGGCTCGCCAAAGGTTGCCATCGACTTCCTCGACGGTGTCGAAGCCGCCGCCCGAAACGCCGCTGAAATCGAATACGAACGCCTGCTAGCTTTTCAACAAAACAGTAATCCCGACGCGACGCAGGTCAGCCAGTGGCACAGCGGCTACCTTTCGGAACAGATTCGCCAAACCGACTATGCGCTCGACGCCCAGGAAGTGCGCCAGTACTTCGCCTACAATGACGTTCGGTCAGGCATATTTTCGTTGGTACAGGACCTGTTCGAAGTCGAGATACGTGACTGGACCGATGCTCCGATTTGGCAGGAAACCGTAACCGCTCACGAAATCTACAAGGATGGCGAACTGGTCGGCCGTTTCTTCCTCGACATGCATCCCCGCGAGGGCAAGTTCAAACACGCGGCCGCCTTCCCCATTCGGTTCGGCCCAACATCTGAAGGCGTGCCAGTTGCCTCACTGATGTGCAACTTCCCTGCGGGCGATCATACGACCGGTCTGATGGAGCATAGACAGGTCGAAACCTTCCTCCATGAATTCGGCCACCTCATCCATGCGATGTTCTCTGGCCAACCAGACTACGCCGATCTCAGCATGAGCAGCCTTGAATGGGATTTCATTGAAGCCCCGTCACAGATGCTGGAAAACTGGATGTGGGATTATGATACGCTGGCAAAGTTCGCCGTAAACTCCGACGGCGAAACCATTCCCGTCGAACTGGTCGAGAAGATGAACGCCGCGCGTGACTTCGGCACCGGCCTCGGCACGCTCCGTCAGCTGACCTATGCCGGCGTCTCGATGAATTACTATAATCGCCCACCCTCTGAGGTCGATTTCGAGAAGATCTGGCTTGAACAGGAAGCTGGCCTCAGCCCGTTCGAGACCCTGCCGGACCTCCATCGGTATGCCAGCTTTGGGCACCTCGATGGCTATTCTGCGATCTACTACACTTATCAATGGTCACTCGCGATCGCGACAGACATGTTCAAGCAGTTCGAAGCAAACGGCTTGCGCGACGAAGTCACCGCTGAACGCTATCGGGAACTGGTCCTGAGCGCCGGATCATCAAAACCGGCCGCCGAACTCGTGCATGATTTCCTTGGGCGCGATTGGTCGCCTAAAGCGTATGAGCAGCACTTGATCGACGCCGCGGCGTCCGCACCCAGTGTGGAAGCTGAAAAGGACTAGCAGTGATGTTGGAGATGCGTCCGAACTGTGAACGCTGCGATACCGATTTGCCGCCGGATGACGCCGGAGCGTTTATTTGTTCGTTCGAATGCACGTTCTGCTCTGATTGCATGGACGGTCCTCTCGATGGTCGCTGCCCGAACTGCGGCGGCGACCTCGAGCCCCGGCCGATGCGGCGCGGCAAGCCACTCGACGCCTACCCCGCCAGCACGCAGCGGGTTTTGAAGACTTCCGGCTAGGCACGCCCTGCGCTATAGCGCGCGCCATGAGCAAGACCGAAGACTATGTCCGCCCGCGCACGCGGCTTTACCTGATAACTCCGCCCCGCATCGAAGATGTGGAGGGCTTTGCAGCCCTATTGGAAACGGCATTGTCAGCGGGCGATGTCGCCTGTCTCCAACTGCGCCTGAAGGCTGATACCGGCGAGATCGACGTCGACGCCACCCGCGCCGTTGGCGCAGCCGTTACAGAAATGGCCCAGGCCTACGGCGTTGCCGTGCTGGTCAATGACAGCGCCGAACTTGCCGTCGAGATAGGTGCAGATGGCGTTCATGTCGGGATGGATGACATGCCGGTCAAGAAAGCCCGGGAGATCGTCGGCCCGGACATGATTGTCGGCGCAACCGCCAAGAACTCACGTCATGCTGCCATGCAGGCATGCGAGGCTGGCTCAGATTATGTCGCCTTTGGTGCGTTCTTCCCGACCCGCACCAAGACCGGTACGGTCGAGGCGAATCCGGACCTTCTGGAAATATGGCAGGAAAGCATGGAAGTGCCCTGTGTCGCGATTGGTGGCATCACAGTCGAAAACGCCGAGCCGCTCGCTGTAGCTGGCGCTGATTTCCTCGCGGTCTCATCCGGGGTCTGGGATCATCCTGAAGGCGCGCCGGTAGCGATTGCCCACTTCAATGCGCTTCTTGACCGGCTCGATGCATCGAAGGCCTGACGCTGCAAGCTCGCTGTAAAACCCTGCATGAACCGGTCCCGCATTAACACTCCGCCCGCTTGACCGTTTCGGGCCAAAGGCTTACGCCCCCGCCAAACCTTCAAAAGGACACGCCCCAATGGTCAAGATCAATGGTAATGAAATCAAGCCCGGCAACGTCATCGAGCATGACGGCACGGTCTGGCGCGCCCTGAAGACGGCGTCGGTCAAGCCCGGCAAGGGCGGCGCGTTCAATCAGGTCGAACTGCGCAACCTGCTGAATGGATCGAAATCGAACGTGCGCTTCCGTTCTTCCGAGACCGTTGAGAAGGTCCGTCTGGAGCAGAAAGACCATCAATTCCTGTTTGCGGACGATGACGCTTTCACCTTCATGGACCAGGAAAGCTTTGAACAGATCGCGATCCAGCGAGACTTTATCGGCGACCAGGGCGCTTTCTTGCAGGACGGCATGACCGTCTCCATTGAGTTTTATGGCGAGACGCCGATTGGTGTTGATCTGCCGGAACAGGTGATCCTCGAAGTTCAGGAAACCGAGCCGGTTGTGAAAGGCCAGACGGCTGCCAACAGCTTCAAACCCGCAATCTGTGACGGCGGCGTCCGGGTCATGGTTCCGCCCTTTGTCGGCACCGGCGAACGCATTGTCGTCCAGACAGCCGATTCCACTTATCTCCGTCGCTCCGACTAGGAACTCCCATGTCCAAACCCTCCCCCGTTGGCACCGTCATGATCGCCGCTGCACGTGCAGCTGGCCGTTCGCTTGCCCGTGATTTCGGCGAAGTCGAAAATCTGCAAGTGTCCAAGAAGGGCCCGGCAGACTTTGTCTCCAACGCCGATCATCGCGCCGAAGAGATCATCTACTCAGCGCTCGCGAAGGCGCGGCCCGGCTATGGCTTTGTCATGGAAGAACGGGGCATTGTCGAAGGCACAGACAAGTCGAACAGATTCATCGTGGATCCTCTCGACGGTACGCTGAACTTCCTGCACGGCCAGCCGCACTATGCTGTCTCCATTGCGCTCGAGCGCGAAGGCAAGCTGTTGACCGGAGTGGTCTATGACGTCGCGAAGAACGAGATCTTCTGGGCTGAGACCGGACGCGGCGCATGGCTGGAGAACCGCAAGTTGCGTGTTGCCGCTCGCACCCGCCTCAATGAGGCTGTGGTGGCCACCGGAACGCCCTGGCACGGCAAAGCCGAAGAAATGCACGCGAATTTTGCCCGCGAAATGCTTGCGATGACGCCCGCATGCGCTGGCATTCGCCGCTATGGCTCCGCAGCTCTGGATCTCGCTTACGTCGCCGCGGGACGGTTTGACGGATTCTGGGAGCGCGACCTGAAACCCTGGGACATTGCTGCGGGCATCGTGCTGGTGCGCGAAGCGGGCGGAACCGTTGCCGAAATCGATGGCGGCGACTTCATGAAGACCGGCTCGGTTCTGGCTGCCAATGAAGAGCTCCATCCGTTGATCGAACAGCAGCTGCGCCATGCTGCGGCGTTCGCGCGGAAAGCGGACTAAACCCTTCCCTAGCGGCAAGGCCTCCTGACACCAGAAAGATCGTGACACCCGCGTCATTTTTTGGCCTTATAGGCTGAAAAATGGGCAGGAAGCAGTCATGATACATACCGATACCGACGTTCTCATCATCGGAGCGGGCCTTTCCGGCATCGGCGCCGCGGTTCATCTCGAAAAGAAGTGTCCAGGCCTCGGCTATCAGATATTCGAGCAGCGTGGCGCAATTGGCGGCACTTGGGACCTGTTTCGCTATCCGGGCATTCGATCTGACAGCGACATGCATACGCTCGGTTACAACTTCAAACCGTGGACCGAAGCGAAGGCCATTGCCGATGGGCCTTCGATCCGGAAATATGTCGCGGACACCGCCAACGAATATGGCGTCACACCCCACATCAAATTCAACACGGCCATCGTCGCCGCCAACTGGTCCACGCCCGACCAAGCCTGGCATGTGACGCACGAGGATGAATTTGGTGCGCGTTCAATCACGACGTGTCGTTTCCTGTTCATGTGCGGCGGCTACTACCGCTATGACGAGGGCTATCGGCCGGACTTCCCGGGCGAAGACGCCTTCAAGGGCCAATTCATTCATCCGCAGCATTGGCCGGAAGACCTCGACTATTCCGGCAAGAAAGTCGTCATCATCGGATCTGGCGCGACCGCCATGACACTGGTGCCTGCCATGACCGACAAGGCTGCGCACGTCACCATGCTCCAGCGCTCGCCAACCTATGTTGTTTCGCGCCCGGCGGTAGACAAGTTCGCCAATTTCCTGCGCAAGATACTGCCTGACAGCTGGGCCTACTCCTTCATCCGCTGGCGGAATGTCCTGCTGCAGCAATTTTTCTTCAAACAGACCCGTTCAAATCCCGACAAGGCCCGCGAGCGGCTGATCGGCATGGTGAAAGAAGAACTCGGCCCGGACTATCCAGTCGAGACCCATTTCAATCCGTCCTATAACCCGTGGGAACAGCGGTTATGCCTCGTGCCGGATTCCGATCTTTTCAATGCGCTGAAGTCTGGCAAGGCGAGCGTGGAGACCGATCACATCGAGACGTTCACCCACAACGGGATAAAGCTGAAATCCGGCAAGGAGATCGAGGCCGACATCGTCGTCACCGCGACCGGCCTGCAATTGCAGTTCATGAATGGCGTGGACGTGTCCGTTGATGGCACCCGCACCGATGCTGGACGGCTCTTGAACTATAAGGGCGTGATGCTCTCCAACATGCCAAATCTGGCGGTCACTTTCGGCTACACCAACGCCTCATGGACCCTGAAGGCCGACCTGACATCTGAATATGTCTGCCGCCTTCTGAACTACATGGACCAGCATGGCTACACGTCGGCCATGCCGAAACTTGAACAATATCCCAACCAAACCGAACCGTTCGTGGACTTCTCATCCGGGTATTTCCAACGCGTCATGGACCAGTTCCCCCGCCAGCACACGGAAAAACCGTGGAAGCTGCACCAGAACTACAGCGCTGACGTCAAGAACCTGCGCCGCGGGCCAATCGCCGATGGCGTGATGGATTTCACAAAGGCCGAAGAGGCCGCCAGCAAGCCGCCCGTCTTGCAAGCCGCAGAATAGCGTTTTGCTATATTTCTTTTGTCGAGCTCCCTATATTGAAAATACAGGGTCTTGATGAAGGGAACAAAGATATGTGGCTATGGCTGTTATGGTGGTGCGTAGACGATCATCTCGCGGCGGCGCTGGATGCGCCGGGGCTGGGAGAACTGCCCATCTGGGTGCCGCTGGTTCTGTCACTTGCCTTCGCGTTCACGATTGATGGCAAGGTCAAGAAACTCCGCAAGAAATAGGTGGGTCAACCCTCTGCAAACTGCAATTCGGCAAGGCGGGCATACAGGCCGCCCCTGGCCACGAGTTCCTCGTGACTGCCTTCCTCGACGATGCGCCCATGTTCCATCACGATGATCCGGTCAGCCCGGCGCACCGTGGAGAGTCTGTGTGCGATCACCAGTGTGGTGCGGCCCTCGGCGGCGTTGGAAATGGCCCGGCGCACAGCCGCTTCGCTTTCGGAATCGAGCGCTGAGGTTGCTTCATCCAGCAGGAGCACCGGCGCATCGCGCACAAGCGCCCTGGCGAGCGCAATACGCTGACGCTGGCCGCCTGACAGACTCCTCCCCTTCTGGCCAAGATCCGTCGCAAGCCCGTCTTTTTCAGCCAGGAAGTCGAACGCTTCAGCCATGCGAGCAGCCTGCTCAAGCAGGGCCTCGTCAGGCGTGTCGGTACCAAAGCCGATATTCTGCGCTGCAGTGCCTGTGAACAACGCCGATTCCTGTGGCGCATAGGCAAATTGCTGACGCCAGTCACGCGGATCAGCCTGCATGGCAGATACGCCGTCAAGCGTGACCGTGCCTGATGGCACATCGAATAGGCGCAAGACCAGGCGAAAGACCGTAGTCTTGCCTGCGCCGCTCGGCCCGACAAGCGCCACAAACTCGCCCGGCTTTACCGACAGGGAGAAATGATCAAGCGCCGAGACAGCTTCATCGCCATAGCGGAAAGTAACATCCTCAAAGGCAAGCGCGCCGGTCACCTTGCCCGGCAGGGCAACAGGGTTTTCTGGTGCGGTGATTTCGGGTTCAGCGTTCAGCACTTCAGCGGCACGGTCGGCCGCGCCGGCCGCGCGCATGACTTCGCCATAGACTTCCGCCAGCATGCCAAAGCCCGATCCTGCATAAAGCGCGTAGAGCACCATGGAGGCGAGATCGCCAAAGCTCATGGACCCAGTTGCGACGGCCCGCGCACCCATCCAGAGCACACCCACAAAGCCGCCAAACAGCAGCACAGAGACCAAAACGATCATCAGCGACCGCGCCCCGATCCGGCGCATCGCCGCATCAAACGTCGCCTCGACCGCCTCGGTAAATGCTCCCAGCCGGCTTTGTTCCCGATTATAGGCCTGAACCAGTTCGATTGCGTCTAGCGCCTCGGCAGCTTCCGCGCCCGCATCCGCCAGTCGTGACTGCGCCCGGTTCGACATCTTCCGGATCACCCGGCCAATCGCCATGACGGGCAGAACGGCCACCGGCAACATGGCCAGCAAGGTGAGGCCGAGCTTCCAGTTCACGACCAGCATCATGGTCAGCGCGCCCGTGGTGGTCAGCAGCGTCCGTGCGGCCAATGACGCCGACGAGCCAAGAAAGGTTTCGATCAGCGTGATGTCTGCTGTCAGGCGCGACACCGCCTCGCCAGACCGCATCTGCGAATGATAGCGGGGCGACAGTTTCAGCAGGTGCGCATAAAGATCCTTGCGCAGGTCGGCCGCAATCCGTTCGCCAAAGCGCGACACGAAATAGAACCGGATCGCGCCAAGCACGCCTGACAGAATGGCCGCCAGCGCAACCCAGAGAAATGCGCGGTCGACCAGCGCCAACAATTCCTCGGCGCTGCCCTGCGCGGCCTGGCCCGCATCCGCGGCGCTGCCGAGCAGCAAAGGTATCGCGAGACTAACGGCCGCCGCCGCCACCAGGAATACGAGTGCGATGGACACGGTCACCCAATGACGGGCGACATAGGGCATCAGCAAGGCCAGTGGTTTCAACGACTTTGCCTTGGGCCGGTTGATCGCTTCGCCGCCTGCTGGTTCTGTTGCACGGCGGTCTTCTGTGAAGGAGCTGTCTGTATCGGTCATGCCCGTCTATAAGTCCTTTCAGATTCCCTGCCAGCAGCCTCTTGCAGAGGTCGCGTCTTTCAGTTACACGCGCCACTTCGAAAACAGGCTGAGACAAGCCCGCGCACCCAAGCGATGGCAGCGCGGTTGTCCTTAGAGTTCAAGAGAGGCGAAGGCCATGAAAAAAGAAGGTCATCCCGACTATCACTTCGTCACCGTAGTGATGACAGACGGAACCGAATATCAGACGCGCTCCACCTATGGCAGCGAAGGCGACCGCCTTGTTCTGGACATCGATTCCAAATCGCACCCGGCCTGGACCGGCGGCGACGGCAAGATGCTCGACCGTGGCGGCCGCGTCTCGCGCTTCAAAGACAAGTTCAAAGGCTTCATGTAAGCGTTCTTCGCTTCGCATGATGCGTATAGTGGAAAGCCCCGGCCTTTTGGCCGGGGTTTTTCCGTTTGGTCCCTATTTCCAAAACTGACCCCACATCTGACCGGTTAACCCTCGCTTAACCCGCCAGCGCCAGCGTGCGCCTCACACTTTCAGGAGGCACGAACATGTTGCGCGGCATTCAAGTCAGATCTGTCCTGTATTCCGTGGCGATCCTTGCCGGCCTCGGCGGCGCAGCCGCGCTGGCAGCTCAAGCCGCTATCGAACAGGACGGCCTCGTCTATTGGTCCGACGGCGATTCCGGGCGCCTGCCAGACGGCACCAAATTCCGCCTGCATGGTGTCGACGCGCCTGAGACGCGCAGTCTGAAACAGCTTGGCGGGGCCGACTGCGAAGCCGAACGCGAACAAGGTTATATCGCCAAGGAAAGGGTGATCGAACTGACTCGTGGCAAGGAAATAGCTGTGACACGCGATTATGGTCTCGACCGATACAAGCGGCTCGTCGTTGATATCAGCATCGATGGTGAAGATCTCGCCACGCGCCTTGTGGCCGAAGGCAGCCACCAAGTCTGGGACTATGATGGCGGTGCTCCAAAGCCAGACTGGTGCAGCCCGCACCGTAGATCGACAACATCGGGCCAAGTCAGCCCGTAGTTCTGCAAACCAGGCCGCTGCATTGCCCCGTAGCGTTCCTGTCTCTAGGTTCTGCTGAGAACGTACGACAGGAGCCACGCCAAAAATGATTTCCCGGAAGACGGCCGCTGCCGCATCTGTCCTGCTTGGTAACGCGGCCCTGTCCGCTTGCAATGACCCGGCCCCGGCCCGCACGGCGGCACCGGAAACTGCACCACCAGAAAATTCACTGCAAATCGAAACGGACCGCGCCCTGACAGGCAATGAAGTCAGCACGTCGGTCGGCGTACGCATCCTGACGGCAGACAAGCGCGTCGCTGTACTCGCCGGTCATATCGAGGCGGGCTTGGCACTCTACCGCGCGGGCGCGCCAGACCTCGCAGCGGCGCAACTCAATCACGCGGTGTCGCTTGAAACCCAGTCGGAACGCGACGGATTTGGCGCATTTGGCTTCGACACCAGCGTCTATGAGACTGTCCACGCCGCCGCAACAGCCGGAACACCCGCAGAGGACGTTGAAGACGCGCTCATCGCCGCCAAGGCCAACCTTGCAGAGACGCTGGAGGCAACAGGCCTCGAACAGCTGGATCTTGTTCTCTTCCTGCTGGAACTTTGCGGCGACGAATATGGGGTCGGCGTTATTGATGCCGCGATTGACCGCGCCCCGGCCTATCAAGCGGCATATGGCTATGCGGCGACCGCGCGCGACGTGGCCCGAAATATGGAAGGCGCGGATGACCTGGTGCTGGAACTGGAATTGCTGGTCCGCATGTGGCCCGGCGACGGTCCGGTCATGGTCGATGCGGTTGCGCCTGAACCGGCCATGGGAACCCAGATCGCCCGGGCCCGACTGGCAGCCTCAATTCTTTAGCAGCGCGTCGATGAATCCGACCGCTTCGATAGAACTCCAGTCGGCATCCCCGGCCAGACGCGCGATCTCCACGCCGCTCGCATCGTACAGGATCGTCGTGGGAAAGCCCTGAACCCCACTATCGTAAACGATCTCATACTGTTCCGGCGTTGCGCTGTGGAACGTGATGTTGCTCGCACCCAGTTCACCGAGGCGCTGCGCGGCATAGGAAAGGTCTTCTTGGGCATCAACGCTGATCGCAACCACTTCAAACCGGTCCCCGCCCCGCGCGGTCTGAAGCGCTCCGAGCGACGGCATTTCCTTTTCGCAGGGCGCACACCATGTGGCCCAGAAATTCACCAGAACAACTTTCCCCATGAACGCATCCAGCGAAACGGCTGAGCCGTCTTCCAGATAGAAGGGCGCGTTTGAGGCGGATGTTCCAGCCTGAGAGAAATCAAGTTTCTCGATTTCGCCTCTCGCATAGGCTTCCAACCTGTTTTCTGAAGGTTTTCCACCCCCTGCGCTCATCAGCGCATAGACAATTGCGATCAGGCCGATCAAGAAGAGGGCGATATAGGCCAGACGGGTCATGGGGCGCGGTCTCCAATACGAGTTTGAAGGGATATGGCAGTGACGACAGGCAAAGGCCAGACAATGTGGGGCGGACGCTTTGCCGCGACCCCGACCGACATCATGGAAGAAATCAACGCATCCCTCGACATTGACCGCCGGATGGCCGCTGAAGATATCGCCGGCAGCCGCGCCCATGCCGACATGTTGGCTGAAATGGGCATCATCTCCGAGGCCGACAATGAAGCCATTCAGGGCGGCCTTGATACGGTTGCCGAGGAATTAAGGAACGGATCGTTCCCTTTCCGCCGGGAGCTCGAAGACATTCATATGAATGTCGAAGCGCGCCTGAAGGAGCTGATTGGCGAACCCGCAGGCCGACTGCACACGGCGCGATCGCGCAATGACCAGGTCGTCACCGATTTCCGCCTCTGGACCCGCGGCGCACTCGACGAGGCCATGCAATTGGTCGCTGGCCTGCAGAGCGCTCTGGTCAGTCGCGCCGGCGAGAATACAGAAACCGTGATGCCGGGCTTCACGCACCTCCAGACCGCACAGCCCGTCACACTGGGCCATCATTTGCTGGCCTATGCCGAAATGCTGGAACGCGACCGCTCGCGCCTGCTCGATTGTGCCGAGCGTTTGAACGAGTGCCCGCTGGGCTCTGCGGCGCTGGCTGGCACCGGATTCCCCATCGACCGAGACATGACCGCGGAAGCGTTGGGCTTTGCCCGCCCCATGGCCAATTCGCTGGATGCGGTGTCGGCGCGCGATTTTGCACTGGAAGCCCTGGCGGCCCTGTCCATCGCTGCGACGCATTTGTCCCGCCTTGCCGAAGAGATCGTGCTCTGGACCAGTGCACAGTTTGGATTTGCGCAGCTCACCGACGCCTGGTCGACCGGTTCGTCCATCATGCCGCAAAAGCGCAATCCGGATGCTGCCGAACTGATCCGTGCCAAGGCGAGCCTGATTACCGGCCTCTACAGCTCCCTGCAGGGCGCGGTCAAAGCGCTACCGTTGGCCTATGCCAAGGACCTTCAGGACGACAAGCGCCTGACCTTTGAAGCCTTCGACACCTATAATCTTTGTGTTCGCGCCATGACCGGCATGATCGAGACGATCCGTTTCAAACCCGATAATATGCGCGCGGCAGCCGCGAAGGGATTTTCGACCGCCACCGACCTTGCTGATTGGCTGGTCCGTGAGTTGGGTCTTCCGTTCCGGGATGCCCACCATGTCACGGGCCAATTGGTCGCGAAGGCTGAGGAGAAAGCCTGCGATCTGTCAGATCTGACATTGGCCGACATGCAGAGCGTGAACGCCGAAATTACCGATGCGGTATTCGATGTGCTGACAGTTGAGGCGTCTGCCTCATCTCGGACATCTTATGGCGCTACAAGCCCTGTTCGCGTTGCCGAACAAGTGGCACAGTGGAAACAGAGACTTCGACTGGAGTAGTCATTGATGAAACGCCCTCTTCTTCTCGCTGCGGCGCTGCTCGCATCTGCCAATCTGGCCGCGTGTGGCCTGACCGGGGATTTGAAACGCCCAGACCCACTTTGGGGTGAGCGAACCGATGGTCTGGAACCCGCTGAATTGCCTGACCAGAATCAGAACAATCTGCCAAGCCTACCGGACCGTGAAGACGAAGGCAGCGATACCGGAGCCGATGATGAATTGCTCGGCGGCGCGTAGGAAGCATTCCATGAAATTACCCAAGCCAATCTCCGCCGCGCGATGGATCGCCGGCATTACGGCCTTGTGCCTCGCCGCCGCATGCCAGAGCCAGCCTACGACTCTGGTCGTCGAAGCCGTTGCACCCGTCGAAACGGTTGAACCGGTCGCGGTGGCAACGGAACTCGACACAACCGAACCAGACGGCCCGATCACCAATCAATGGGGCGGCGTCATCCCAGACGCCAAACCGACGACGCCCATAGACAATGGCGCGCTCGGCGAAATCGAGTAGTTCATGCACCACTTTACTTATCAGGATGGCAGCCTTCATTGCGAGGGCGTGAATCTCAACAAGATTGCAGATGAGGTCGGCACACCCTGTTATGTGTATTCGTCCGCAACCCTGGTGCGACATGCCCGCGTCATCGCGGCGGCGTTTGAGGGGCAGGATTGCCTGATCGCCTTTTCGGTAAAGTCGAATGGCAATATTGGCGTCCTGTCGACACTTGCCCGCGAAGGCTGCGGCGCAGACGTGGTCAGCGGCGGCGAGTTGCAGCGCGCCCTCAGGGCAGGCATCCCGGCCGAGCGGATAGTGTTCTCAGGTGTCGGCAAGACCGCCGAGGAAATGCAGCTGGCCCTGCGTGCAGGCATTCACCAGTTCAATGTCGAAAGTGCCGCAGAGCTTCGGCGCTTGTCAGAGGTTGCCAACATGACCGGCGCAGAAGCGCCTGTGGCCATCCGGGTCAATCCGGATGTCGCGGCCGGCGGTCATCCGAATATCTCTACCGGCAAGAAAGGCGACAAGTTCGGCGTGCCGTGGAGCGATGCGGAAGACCTCTATGCTGAAGCCGCCACCCTGCCCGGCATCCGGATTGTGGGCGTTGATGTACATATCGGCAGCCAAATCGGCGATCTTGTCCCGATGCGCGCCGCGTTCGAAAAGGTCGTGGGCCTCACCAAACGCCTGCGCGAGGCCGGTCATGATATCGGCCGGATCGATCTCGGCGGTGGGTTGGGCATCCCCTACAAGGACAGCGACGCGCCAGCCCCGCCATCTGATTACGCGGCGATGATCGCTGAGGTAACACAGGATCTCGGCGTTCAGGTCATTCTAGAGCCCGGCCGCGTGATCACGGGTAATGCAGGCGTCATGCTCAGCACGGTTCTTTATGAAAAAGCCGCGCCGGAGACGGATTTCCTGATCATTGATGCAGGCATGAACGACCTCATGCGTCCGGCGCTTTATGATGCGCACCACGACATTCTGCCGCTCAATCAGGCTGGTGCAGGCGCAGAGCGCAAGACCTACGATGTGGTTGGCCCGATCTGCGAGTCGACCGACAAGTTTGCCAAGGGCCGCGAAATGACTGCTGTCCGCCCCGGTCAGCGGATCGCGTTCATGTCTGCAGGTGCCTATGGCGCTGTGCTGTCATCCTCTTACAATGCAAGACCGCTGGTTCCGGAAGTGCTGGTAAACGGGTCGTCATTTGACATCATCCGTCGCCGCCCGGACTTTGAAGAAATGATCGCCCTCGAAAAGGTTCCTGATTGGCTCACAAAGACGGCATGAAGGCGCTCAACGCCAAGGTTTCCGCCACGCGGCGGAAGCTGACGGTCTACGCCTTTTTCAAGGCGTTCTGGCCCTTCCTGACCTTTGTTGCGATCTTTCTCGCCATCGCCTTGGCGGGCGTCATTGATCGCATGGGCTCGGCCATGGCCGCTGTGGCGACGATCCTGTTTCTCGGCGGGTCTATCCTCTTCATCTTGCAAGGCGGACGGCGCTATACGCCTGTCAGCCACGAGGATGCAACTCGCCTGCTCGACCGACAGTCAGACCTGCGGCCTGTCTCGTCGCTAACCGACCGCCCGGCGAGCGCGAGCCGAGGATCCCAGAAGCTGTGGCAGAAGCATCGCCTGCGCCTTTTGAAAGAAGCCCAACGCCTGAAACTGCCGTCCCTGTCGCGCGAGTGGAGCCGCCTTGATCCATACTGGATGCGCGCGGTCCTTCCGGCGCTTCTGGTCCTGATGGGCGTTTTTGCGGGTACGGATGCGAGCGCGCGCCTGCATCGCGCCCTGTTTCCAGATTATGGCGCCCTGGTTGGTGCAGACGGCATGGTGGTCGAAGCGTGGATCACGCCCCCCGAACACACGGGCCGCGCACCCATTTTCCTCACTCCGGAATTGCAAAATGTCCGCGTACCGGAGGGCTCGGAAGTCACCTTGCGCACCGAAGCGCATAGCGCGCCGAAATTGGTTCTGAAGGGCGAAGCGACACGTAAGCAGAAATTCGAACCGACCCCCGATGGCGCCTTTGAAGCCCGCGCCCGGATCATGGAAGACACGCGCCTGTCGGTAAACTGGTGGGGCGAGCGCGCAAGCTGGCGCCTACTGACCTCGCCTGATGAGGCCCCTGAGGCCCGCTTCGTGAAAGCGCCTGAAATGGGCCGACAAGACCGGACCGAAATTTCCTGGTCGATTTCTGATGATTATGGCGTCTCGGCCCTGGAATTGCGGATCACTCTGCAAACCCCAAATCCAGCCGCGCCAGATGACGCAGACCATGTCGCCGTGCCGTTATCTGGTGCGGCGCCGACATCGGCCGAGGACATAACCCAACTGGACCTGACCCGTCATCGCTGGGCTGGTATGCCGGTGACACTGCGCCTGGTCGCCACAGATGGGGCGGGACAGACCGGCCTGAGCGAACCGGTCGACTTCAAGCTCCCGGAAAAACTGTTTCTCGATCCGATCGCGCGCGTTGCTCAGGAAGTGCGTGTGACTGTGCTGCGCGAACCTCGCGACTATGCAGAGCTGGCAAAGAATGAAGACGCATTGCGCCAGGATGCACTGAATGTCACGGCGTCAAACCGCCTCGGGACCGCGCCGCCTGATATCCAGAAGGCCGCCCTGATGCTCGATGCCATGACCTATAAAGGCGAGCGTTACATTCGCGATCAGGGCGTGTACCTCACTTTCCGGACAGCCAAGGGCATTCTGGATGCAGCGGCCACGAAGGATGAGGCCGAACAGGTTGATCCCCTGCTCTGGGCACTAGCTCTGCGCGCGGAGTATGGCAGCGCCGCAGATGCCCTGAGACGGCTGGAAGCGGCGCGGCGTGCACTGGAGCAGGCCTTGCGGGACGGGGCCTCTGAAGACGAGATCAAGCAGCGGATGGAAGCCTTCCGTGATGCGGCCAATGAATACCTCGCTGCCAAGATGGCCGAGGCTATCGCGAATGGCGGCGAGCAGCCGCAAATGCAGATGGATCAGGAAGCGATGTCCGGTGGGCCCGATCTCGGCGGACAGGATTTCGAAGACATGCTGAATGCGCTGCAGGACCTCACGGAGACCGGCGCAACGGATCAGGCCCGGCAGCTGCTTTCCGACATCACGAACATGCTGCAGAATCTCGAATTCCAGCAGGGTCAGTCCGGCTCGGGTGGCATGCCGGGCATGCCCGGTCAGCAAGCCGATGGCGAACAGGAAGACCTGCCGCCCGAAGAACAGGAACTGACCGATGCCATGCGGCGTCTGTCGGAAATCCTGCGGGAACAGCGCCAGCTGAATGATGACACGCTGGCCCAGGAACGTGGCGAGCGTCCCGGCCAGTCTGGACAGGAACAGGGCGGCCAACAGCCAGGCCAGCAGTCCGGGCAACAGTCTGGCACGCAGCAGGGACAGGATTCCGGTCAACCCGGTGGCGGAGAAGCCGGTAGCGGTCAGACTGAAGCCCCACAAGGCGGCGGCGAGGAGAACGGCGAACGCCCCGGTAGCGGCGGCGGCGAATTTGCCGAAGGCAATGAGGGCGAAGGTACAGGGCCGGGACAATCGGAGTCACTTGCCGAGCGACAAGCCCGGCTGGGACGGCTGGTTGAGGAGTTCGCCCGCGAACAGGGTCTGGGCGCCGGAATCGAGGGCGAGAACGCCCTGGAAGGCCGGGTCGATCCGGACGCGTTGGAAGATATTCGGCGCGCCCAGAGACAGGCTGAAGATGCGCTTGAGCGTGGCAATGAGCGCAGGGCGGCACGTAATCAGGAAATGGCAACAAATGCCTTGTCTGAAATTTCGCGTGACCTTGCCGAACGGCTCGACACGCTGGAGCGAGAACGCAACGGACAGGACGCCCAGCAAAGCGACCCATTTGGGCGCCCATCGGGCGGGCCGGGAAACAGCGGTGAAGAGGTCAATATTCCGGACGCCACCGAACGCCAGCGCGCCAAGGACATCCTGGAAGAATTGCGCCAACGCTACAATGAATCCGATGATGAGGAAGAGCGCGAATACCTTCGCCGCCTGCTCGACCGGTTCTGACCTTGCCCTCCCGTCCATTCCCTGCCTTGATGCGGGCGAGGACGGGAGAACATGATGGCTGAACGCTGGACCTACACACATGGCCTGAAGGATCTGGGAAACGGGCTCTATGCCTGGCTGCAGCCGGATGGCGGATGGGGTTGGTCCAATGCTGGCCTGATCCGGGACGGTGACCAGTCTCTGCTCGTGGACACGCTGTTCGACATGCCGCTTACCCGCACCATGCTGGGTGCGATGCAGGATGCGACCGGTCTTGCGGCAGAGGACATTGGTGTCATCGTCAATACGCACGCAAATGGCGATCATTGCCATGGCAATGGCTGCTGTCCGCAGGCGGAGATAATTACGTCAGAGGCCAGCGCCAGGGAAATGATCGAAGTCCCGCCTGCCATGCTGGCCCAGTTCAAAAAGCTCGGCGGACAGCTCGGGCCTGCCGGCAGCTATTTTGCCGACATCTTTGCGCCGTTCGATTTCGATAGTGTGGAAGAGCGCGCGCCGACTCAGACATTTACAGGCCAAATGGACATGAAAGTCGGTGATAAGGCGATTGAGTTGATCGAAGTCGGCCCGGCTCATACAGCTGGCGATGTGCTGGTGCATGTGCCGGATGACAAGACGGTCTTCACCGGCGACATCCTGTTCATTGAAGGCACTCCGCTGATGTGGGCTGGCCCGGTCTCCAACTGGATCGGCGCTTGCAACCGAATTTGCGAGATGGATGTCGATGTTATCGTTCCTGGGCATGGTCCGGTGACGGACAAGGCGGGTGTGCGACGCGTTGCCGAATATCTGAAATTCGTCGACACAGAAGCGCGCAAGCGATTTGAAGCTGGTCTAAGTGCGCGCGACGCTGCGCTGGATATTGCCCTCGGGGACTATTCAAGCTGGGGCGACGCCGAACGCATCGCCGTCAATGTCGATACGCTCTACCGGGAGTATCGCGGGGACGGCGTGGTTACACCCGTGATCGAATTGTTCGGCCTGATGGCTGAAGTGCAAGAGACACAGCGCGCCTAGCGGTTGGCGCCCGGCACCCATTTCACATCATCTGCGCCATTATTGTTTGCGACACGGCCTGCGACGAAAATCCAGTCTGACAAGCGATTGATATAGGCAAGCGCCTCAGGGCTGACGATTTCGTCTTCCATCGCAAATACTTCCGCCACTTCCCGCTCGGCCCTGCGGCACAGCGTCCGCGCGACATGGAAGTGCGCGGCGAGATCACTGCCGCCCGGCAGGATGAAGCTGTCCAATGGGGCGAGATGCTCGTTCATCGCGTCGATTTCGGTTTCAAGCCGTTGCACCTGACTTTCAATGATGCGCAACGGAGTCCATTCCAGCGGCTTGCCCCGCTCTGGCGTGGCAAGGTCGGCGCCGAGATCAAAGAGGTCATTCTGGATACGGCGGATGGCGGCAAGCATATCACCCTCGGCCTTGAGCGCGGCCACACCGAGGGCGGCATTGGTCTCGTCCACCGTGCCATAGGCCACAACACGCGGGTGCCATTTATCAACAGGCTCACCCGTCGAAAGGCGTGTCTTTCCCTTGTCTCCGGAGCGCGTGTATATCTTGTCGAGCTTGACCATGTTGCTGCCCTCAGAATCCTATCTTGATGGCACCAACCACCATGCCGAGACCGACGAGCAGCGCGATCACGATAGCCTGTACCAGAACCCGCAGGCGCATAAGCTTGTTGGAACGGCTTGCCTGATTGTCATCGGTCCGCGCCAGATTGGCGATGCCGAGCCCCAGCACGATTACCAGCGCCGCAAGCGCGATGTAGAAGCCTGTCATCAGAATGGTTTGCATGAGGCAGCCTTTCAATCAGCATGAAGGTGAGAGCATAGAGCGCGACAGACGGTTTGCCACGCGCAAAGCGTCGCGGGGATCAGCTGCCGCTTTCCATGCGTTCCGCCAGAGACGTAATCCGGCTTGCTGCCTTGACCAGGGCTTCGGCGGCCCTGGCTTCGCTGGTGGCGCTGCCGGGCGCTGAGCGGCGCGCTGAATCCAGTTCGTCCAGCAAGGCCAGCGCCGTGATCAGCAGAAGGCGCTCATCGCCAATATCACCCACCGCGCCTGCGATCTGGGTAACTCGCGCGTCGAGTTGTTTCGACAGGGCCTCGATACGGCTTTCCTGTCCGGGCGCGCAGGCAATGGAATAGGACCGGCCGCGCAACTGGATATCCGCTTTAGCCATCCTGCTGCCCTTCCCGGCCGATCGCCGCGCGGACTTCTTCAATGGCTGAGCCAAGTGCTTCGCTCGCCTCGTCGGCAAGCGCCTGCAATTGCTGCTCACGCGCCAGCGACGCATCAAGCTGCTGGGCAAGGTCAGAACGGTCAGAAACGAGAGCGGCAAGCTCAGCTTTGATCACGTCCGGATTGCCGGCGCGGGCCATCAGACTGTCGAGCGCGCCTTCCAGTCGTGACAACGCCTCGTCGAGCTGGCGGATGGCAGGATCGATTTCACTCATATACACAATGAAGTAACGGTATTATCCCAATCCGCCAAGCGACTTGACGCAACGGCCTTAGTCTGGCCTACGACTTCCGCAAACCAAAGGAGACCAGCAGAATGGCTGTCACGAACCGCGACATGGCTAATGCCGTCCGCGCCCTATCCATGGACGCCGTCGAGGCGGCCAAATCAGGTCATGTTGGCCTGCCGCTCGGCATGGCAGATGCTGCAACCGTACTGTTCCGGAAATTCCTGAAATTTGACCCTACCCAGCCTGACTGGCCGGACCGAGACCGGTTCATTCTGTCGGCGGGCCACGGCTCGATGTTGATCTATTCGCTGTTGCACCTCACTGGGTACAAATCTGTCAGCCGGGACGACATCCGCAATTTCCGTCAGCTGGGCGCCAATACGCCGGGCCACCCGGAAAACTTCGTCACCAAAGGCGTTGAGACGACCACAGGCCCGCTTGGCCAGGGCATTGCCACCGCTGTCGGTATGGCCATGGCAGAGCGCCACCTGAATGCGCGCTTCGGCGACGATCTTGTGGATCACAAAACTTATGTGATCGTCGGCGATGGCTGCCTCATGGAAGGCGTCAGCCAAGAAGCCATCACGCTGGCTGGCCACATGAAACTCGACCGCCTGATCGTGCTCTGGGACGACAATTCAGTCACCATTGACGGCAATATCGATGTCGCTGACTCCACCGACCAGTGCGCACGGCTTGAAGCCTCGGGCTGGATCACCCGCAAAGTGGATGGTCATGACGAGAAAGACGTCGAGGCCGCCCTGAAGTGGGCTCAGAAACAGAAGCAGCCTGTCTTCCTCGCCATCAAGACCATCATTGGGTATGGCGCGCCAAAGATCGCCGGAACCGGAAAGGCCCATGGCGGCCCCTATGGGCCAGAAGAGATTGCTGGCATTCGCGAGAACATTGACTGGCCCCATGCGCCATTCGAAATTCCAGACGCCATCGAAAAAGCCTGGAAGAAAGTCGGCGAGCGTGGCGTCGAGGCTCGCAAGGCCTGGAAAGAGCGTCAGATGGCCTCCCCGCACAAGGGTGAGTTCAATGCGGCCATGGCCGGTCGCCTGCCGAAAAATCTCTCAAAGGCGATCATCAAACACAAGAAGGCTGTGGTTGAAGGCGGCGAGAAGAAAGCCACCCGTCAATGGAGCGGCGCGGCACTGGAAGTCATCACCAATCTCGTGCCCGAAACGGTTGGTGGTTCAGCTGACCTGACGGGGTCCAACAATACTCGGACCTCTTCAACCACGGCAATGACACCGTCTGACTGGGCCGGTCGTTATGTCCATTATGGTGTTCGCGAACACGGTATGGCTGCGGCGATGAACGGTATGGCGTTGCATGGCGGCATCATCCCCTACTCCGGCACATTCCTGGTTTTTGCAGACTATAGCCGCGCCGCGATCCGCCTCGGCGCCCTGATGGGCGCACGCGTGGTACATGTCATGACCCATGATTCCATTGGTCTTGGCGAAGACGGCCCGACCCACCAGCCGGTTGAGCAAGTCGCCTCGCTCCGCGCCATGCCGAATATGCGGGTCTTTCGCCCTGCAGATGGCGTTGAAACGGCCGAGTGTTGGGAAGTGGCGCTCAGCAATGCCGAAGGCCCCGCCACAATGGCACTGACCCGGCAAGGCTTGGCCCCGTCGCGCAAGGAGCATACGGACGAAAACCTCAGCGCGCTCGGTGGCTATGTGATCTCGCCATCAGGTGTGAAGTCGCGCGAATCTGCCGTGCTGATCGCGACCGGTTCGGAAGTGGAGATCGCCCTTCAGGCCCAGGCCGACCTTGCCAAAGAGAAGATCCATGTCCGCGTTGTGTCGATGCCATGCATGGAATTGTTTGCCGAGCAGGACGAGAAATACCAGCGCGACACACTCGGGGGTGACCTGCCAAAAGTGGCTGTTGAAGCCGGCGTGCGCTTTGGCTGGGACCGCTGGCTTGGACCTAAAGGTGCCTTTGTCGGCATGGACGGTTTTGGAGCGAGCGCGCCTTACCAGAAACTGTATGAACACTTCGGCATCACCGCAGACAAGGTGGCCGAGGCAGTAAAGAATCTGATCTAACTGGTCTTGAATAGGTCCATCTGGCGAGGATCAATGTAGCGTTTACGGCGTGGTTTGGTCCGGCCAGACCGGAAATAGAGATCATCGGTATGATCTTCCACCGGCGGCTGTTCAGCCGCCGGTTTTTTCTTGGATGCCTTTGGCAAAGGCATGATCCCCGCCTGATCGTCCAGCTTCCACCAGGTCACAGCCAGGACAGGGTTGCCCTCATTGTCTTCGTATTTTTGGAGATGCCCGTGTGGGCCATTTTCACCTGCATGCGATGACAAGTAGGCCTCGGCCTCTTCTTCGGTGACATCTATCCAATCGGTCGCGAGCGAGTCGATCTTGTGCTCTGGCACCAAGGCTTCGGCCTCTGCGCGTGTACGCGCCACCTTCACGCCCGGCTTCAGGGCGTCTTCTACACGTGTCGCAATGGGAAAGGCATGACTCATGAGGGTCAGGTAAGCAAGCCCGGTGCCGCCGTCCAGCCAGTATCTGCCGACTGGGTCAATCGCATGGCCGCCAGACGTGCCAGTCGCAGGGTGACGGCCTTGCGCCGAGCTGCCGACAATTTGTCTTCTGGCGCCGCCCGAACTACCGCCCCGCCAAATGCGTCGGCCACGATCAAGCCGGTTTCATCCGGGATCAGATCGTGCGGAAAATCGTTGGCGACCGCGAAATAGAGTTGGTCGCAATAAGGCAAATATTCCGGCCATTTAGAATCCGCGCGGAAATCGGCAATTGAGGATTTCACCTCTACGATCCATATCTCACCGGACAGGCCAATCACCGCGATGTCCGCTCGGCGATTGTTGGCTAGGCTCATTTCCGTCACGCCAAAAAAGCCGAGCCCGCCGAGCAAGCGCCGGGTTCCTCGGACGATTTCGCCCGCCCGCGTGTCCGGAACACCAAGATCTGCCAGCTCCGTCATGAGTCCTTCAATTTTGTTCGCCCAATGTTCCGAAAACCGTAAGGTCGATGCCACCTACAGGTCAAGCCCGCGCTGCGTCGGCGATCGCGCTCTCCATAAAGTGATTAAAATCGGGAACGAATCTGATCCAGCGCGCGCTCTTGCCCGTAGAGACTGTGTTAGTTTGGCAACAAGCCACCTCGCAGAAGGAGATGACCCGTCATGGCAAACGCCTATAGCTCCAATGGCCCGGCGGATCGATCATACGTCAAGAAGGCCATGAAGACCCCCATGCTGGAAGCCGAGCATGAACTGGAACTGGCCCGGCGCTGGCGCGAGGAAGAAGATGAACGCGCACTTCATGAGTTAACTCGCGCCTATCTCCGCCTTGTCATCGCAATGGCCTCGAAATTCCGCCATTACGGCCTTCCCATGCCGGACCTCGTCTCCGAAGGGAATGTCGGCCTGATGATGGCCGCGGCCCGCTTTGAGCCCGATCGCAAGGTGCGCTTCTCAACCTATGCGAGCTGGTGGATTCGTTCTTCCATTCAGGATTTTGTGCTTCGCAACTGGTCTATCGTACGAACAGGTACGACCTCTTCACAGAAATCTCTCTTCTTCAACTTGCGTCGCCTGCGCGCCCGAATCGATGATACTGGCGACGGTGTGATGACCAAGGAAAACCGAACCTGGATCGCCGAACATCTCGGCGTGCCGGAACGGGATGTCGAAAACATGGCGTCGCGCCTATCTGCGTCTGACCGATCCCTGAACGCACCCATGGCCGTTGATGGCGACGGTGAATGGCAAGACTTGCTGCCTGATGCCGCGCCCATTCCGGAGCAACAGGTGATGGAATCGCGCGACTCGACACGCCGGAAGGAGTGGATCGCCAATGCGCTGAAAGCACTCAACCCCCGTGAGACGCACATCATCATGCAGCGACGCCTGTGCGAAGACTCCGTCACGCTGGAAACGCTAGGCCACGAACTTGGAATCTCCAAAGAACGTGTACGGCAGATCGAACATCAGGCACTTGGCAAACTGCGTCGCGCGCTCGAACGTATTGTGGGAGACCCGGACGAATCCGGCCTGCTGCCCGGCACCTAATTGGTTGGAGCTTCCACCAATTCAAAATTGAGCGGGTGGGATATTTCCATCTCGTCCCCTCGCACATAACCGCGCGCCAATACACCCAGCCCCAGCGCCTCCTGGCACAAAGATGCCGCGGCCGTCTGGATCTGCAGCCGGAGTGCCGAGTTCTGCAGCGACAAGTCACAGACTGCACCAAACCCTTCAGCTCCCCGCATACCGGATACCTGTCCGCGCACGAGCTGGAAGCCTTCATAGGCCTTCGGTAAATCGCTGGCATAGGGAATGCGGTATTCCACAGCACGCCACAGGCCGATCTCCTCGCGACGCGCATCACGCTCAAACTTCAGCAAGGGCGCATTTGCCGCCGCAGTGTCCGGGTAAACACGCACGCGGGCCCCGCCCCTCTTCACCATCTCGGCGTTAAGCCAGAGCGTCGGCCCAAGCGCGTCAACAGTCTGGGCATGAGCCAGTGCCCGGTCGTAGCGGTCACGCGTCAGGCCCCCATAGTGGAGCTGGACTTCCCGGCCGAGCACCATGTCTTCCATCATGCGCTTGGACTCGGTATGATAAGGTTGTGGTGCGCGATCCCGGTAACCTCCCGAAGGCGCCTCGATCCCGACTAGCCGCACGCTTTGCCCGGTATCGAGAACGATCGTGTCACCATCAACAACGCGCACAACCCGACCGCGCTCTCCCGGCTCCAGACTGTCCAGCGGACCCGGCGCACCGCACGCAACAAGGGTCATGCAGACCACCAGCCCCACCTTCAATCGCGCCATACCACTCGCCCATCCTCAGCGTCGCAGCGTAGAGCCGCCAATTGGCGACTTCAATCCTTTCGGTTATTCCCGTATAGCCGACCCTACTCAAGCGGTCCCGTAGCTCAGCAGGATAGAGCAACAGATTCCTAATCTGTAGGTCGCGCGTTCGAATCGCGCCGGGATCGCCAGACGGAGTTTCATATGTGAGCGGAAACATCGCACAGCACCACTTCAGAAGATGGTGAAGTCCGTCGCAACAATGCCAGCATGCGTCCAAGTGAACAAGCATCCGACTTCTACTGCAATCTCAACACAACAGCCGAAAGCTGGAGATAAATCTGGTTCATAGTTCGCGCAAAACCGCGAAATAAAAGTTCACATTTAACGATATTTGAAGGTCGCATACGCAAGGTAAACTTCGACGTTAAATGAATTGCCGATGGGGACGGGTTCAGATGAGCGAATCCAAGACGCCAGTATTTGTGTGTCCTGAGGACCAGCAAGCCTTTGCCAAGGTGTATGAGCATGCTGATACTGCCAGCCAGTTGATTGCAGAACATGGCACGCCGCCATTCCCCAACACATTCGCGCTGATGTATGCGTATGCAGCAAAGTCCGACAACAAGGTTGTGGTTGCGGTCGACGAAATGCTGGAGCGGGGCGCGCTTTGCCAATATGAAATCGACGAAGTCTACAACATGCATTTGCGCCCTACCGACGATCACGCCAAACGCGAGAACATCGGACGGGAAGTTGAACAGCAACTCTCAAGCATCCTGGACCTTGTGGGTACCAGTATGGAAAACAGCGACCAGTTCGAAGTTGCGTTGACGCAGATTGAACGCGGCCTGTCTGATTCAAGCTCGTCAGCTGCTCTCTCCTCTGCCGTTGCGCGCCTGATGTCGGAAAGTCGTCGGATGACCGATCAGAGTCGTCGCCTCAGCGATGGTCTAATGGCCTCAATGAAGCAGATCGAACGCCTGCAACATGAGCTCGAGGCGGTTCGCAATGAAAGCATGCGCGACCCGCTCACCTCCATCTACAATCGACGCGCCTTCGACCTACGCCTCGCCGCTGAAGTTGAGGCGGCAAACAAACAGGGTTCGAGCCTCTGTCTGGCAATGGCAGACCTTGATCATTTCAAACGCGTGAACGACAATTTCGGTCACCGGGTAGGAGACGAAATTCTGAAGATTTTTGCTTCAATCGTCACCAACAACATCAAGGGCAAGGATCTCGTAGCGCGCTATGGGGGCGAAGAGTTCGCAATTATCTTACCTGCAACAGGCCTGCAACAGGCCACCCGGTTGATTGATCGCATCCGTGAACAGATGTCTGAAAGGAAGCTCGTCCTGAAGGGAACCAAGACACCCATCGGCGCCATCACGGCCTCGTTCGGCATTGCCCAGCACCAGCCGGGTTTGACCGTTAGCGGCCTGATTGAGCAGGCTGACCAGCGATTGTACCTGGCCAAGAGCAATGGCCGTAATCGTGTTCAGTCAGACGATCTGGCCTCCAACGCTGCTTGATTTGCACGCCAGCATGATCGACTTCATGATCCCGCACCCATCTGAATAAGCTGGTCTTCGGAATTCAGTATCCGTTTGAGCTCCTCTCGCGCAGCGTTGAACCTTTGTTGCGCGTCCGCAATTTCCGACCGCTTGCGATCCATATCATGCAGAACCCGTCTGGAATGACCGTATCGGCTTGAAAGCATCATCGCGTGCACATCTCCGCCCGCCTGGTCAGCACTGGCGAACTCCTCCTGCAATGCATCCAGTTGCTTCCCAAGATCGCGCAGCTCGGTTTGTACAATTGCAAGGGATTGCTCCGCTTTCTGTCGCTTCAGCGCGACGAGCTTGAGCAATTTCGGGCGAGAACCTGTCATTGGGCGCCCCCGGTCTGCTTGCGAATGCGATCGACGAAACTGATTGCAGCTGCAACGGCTGCGAAATGGTCAGGATGGATTTCCTCATCAATATCTACCAACCGGTAGATGGACCGAGTTGACGGTGGATCCCGGTAGATTGGGATATCATTGGCCGTGGCAGTTTCGCGAATCTTGGCAGCCAGATGGTCGACACCCTTGGCGACACAGACGGGTGCACGGCCCCCCTCCGGATCCCATTTCAAGGCCACGGCATAGTGTTCCGGGTTGACCATGACGACGGTCGCTGTTTTGACATTCTGCATCATCTGGTTCCGACTCATGCTGGACGCCTTCTCGCGCCGCTTCTGCTTGAGCTGAGGATCGCCTTCGCTTTGCTTCTGCTCCTTTTTAATGTCCTCTCTGCTCATCTTGAGCTTGTTGGAATGCAGCTGCCGCTGCAGCGGCAGGTCAATCGCAGCGAGGACGAACTGAAACACACCGAAGATAAGGAACAGAGTCAGCACCTGGCCAAAGGTGAAATTGAAGAAATCGCTGAGCTCCACCGCACTACTCGCATAGTAATGCTGTGCAAACCCATACAGGAACACAGCCGCTAGCCCGCCAGCAAAGAACATTTTTGCCATATCCTTCAGGAAGTCCAGCAGGCCCTTTGTGCCGTACTTCTTCTTCAGGTTTTCGGTTGGCGAAATCTTGTTGAACTCGGGTTTGATCTTCTTCGCCGAGAAGGCAATCGATTGCTGGATAACCAGCGTGGCGAGTACAAGGGCCGCCATGATCGCAAACAAGGGTATCACCTTGACCAATGTGCGCGCCAGCCAAGCTTTCGTTGCTCCGCCACCGTCGTTGAAAACGTCCGCCGCATAGCTGTCAGCGTGATACATCAATGCGGAAAATTCGCTGAACATGGCCCCCGCCACAACGGCACTGAACATGATGGCAGCGATGATAACGCCAGCGAACAAGGCAAACGTATTGGCTTCCTTGGACTGGGCGACATTCCCTTCGCGACGCGCCTCACGTCGCTTCTGTTCGGTGGCCTCGAACTCCTTCTCGCCACCACCTGATTGATCCTCGGCCATTGCCTACCTCACCACCAGCCGATCGAACCGGAGACCCGATCCATCCAGACTATCAGAATAGTTGACACCGAAATGGCCAGAAGCACAAACCCCGCTCCGATCATAAAGGGGGCGCCCACAAATGCCACCATCAGCGATGGCAGCGCCTTATTAATAAAGCCGAGCGAGATGTTGTAGAGCAGGTTGATCGCCACGAAGGGCCAAGCGATCAGCACGGCAAACTTTATGGCGTTGAACATGCCCTCAATGACAAAGGACTGATCGAACTGCGTGAGCCCCCCAACCGGAATTTCGATGTATATTTCAGCGAGTCTAACAAATACGCTGACATGGTAGTCTGCCGACAAGAGTAGGACGGCACCCGCCATGGCCAACATGTTCGAGACCACCGTCTGCGCCTCAGCATCCAGCGCAATGCCGAGCATTTGCGAAAGCCCGATCGTTTGGGCGATCAGTGATCCGGCCATGTTCAGAATCCAGATGGATGTGCGCAGCAATACACCCAGGCCCAGCCCGATTATGGTTTCCGCCCCCAGGAGACCGACAAAGTTCGCAATTGAGATATCAACAGGTGCCGTGACGATGCCGGACATGGCAAACAGGGTGGCCACGCCCAGTAACAGCGACATGCGCACACGCATCGGCACGGTCTGGTCGCCAATCCCCGGCATCAGGAATACGACAAAGGTCAACCTGGCGACGATCAGCATGAAAAGGATAATCCAGGCCGAAAGTTGTGGCCCGATTGGAAGTCCTTCCAGCATCAGACGACGCCGACGATGTACGGCTTGCTCTTGGAACCGATTTCCTCATACGCCAGAACCGAGTTGCGCACGCCCTTGCTCGCCAGAACAGTTTGCAGGAAACGCCTTCGTCGGGACGAGGTTGCCACGGAGGCAACGACACCTTTCTGAGCCATTTCGTTCAACTTGGCCTGCACCGCTGTCGTCAGTTCTCCAAACATTTCTGGAGGCAGGGCAATATCCGATCCGCCATCCTCGCGGGAGATTTCGTGCTCGTTGAACTTTTGTTCCCAATTGGTGGAGAGCTGGAGCAGCGGAAGGCGGCCTTGACCGTCCTGAAGGCGATCGACAATCTGGAATCCGAGCCGCTGGCGAACGAGTTCCACAATGCGCGACGGCGCGCTTGACTGGGCTTTGACCTCGGCAATTGTTTCAACAATCAGGAACAGATTACGAATCGACACGCGCTCCTCGAGCAGCAGGCGCAGCACTGATAGCAGAAGTTCAGGACTAACCTTCCCGGGAATGTATTCATCAAGGAACCGCCTGTTGGACGCAGCACGTTCGCTGTCGCTGATATGAGTCAAGGCATCCAGCGTGTCCAGCATAACCATGCGTGTAAAGACGAGTGTGAAGTTTGCCTGAATGACTTCAAGCATGTGAGTCGCGAGAACTTCCGTCGGCTCGACCGCTGGGATACCAGCAGCAGACAGCTCTTGCTTCTTTGTACTTGGCAACCAGCGGGCGGCTGCCTTGTAAACGGGTTCTTTGACCTTCTCACCCTGTAGGTGTGGCAGTTGCCCATCTTCCATCAACGCCAACAGCGAGCCCGGGCGCACAAGACCTGTATCTACCCGCACACCTTGAATTCGAATGCGGTATTCGTTCTTCCCGAGCGTTGGGTTGTCCGTCATCCTGATGGACGGCAGAACGAAGCCATATTCTTCTGCAATATACCTTCGAATCTTGTCGATTCGACTTTCAAAGCCACCTGCCCCCTGCAGCACCATGCCCACCAGATCTGGGGCAACCTCCAGGTGGATCTCGTCGGAGTGGATAGAGTCACCAATGACGAGGCTGGTTTTCGGCTCTTCAATTTCGCCAGCTTCCGGTTTCGCGGCTAGGTCGCGCTCCCGCCGGCGAATATAGAAAGATGCCGCCGCGAACGCCGCTGCAGCCAGCATGAAAGGAAGAAACGGCAGACCCGGAAACAGCGCGAAAATTGCGAGAATCCCCGACACGATCATCAGGGATGTGGCATTCGCGCCCAGTTGCGCGCCGAGCGCCAGATCGATTGCACCGTCCTCACGGCCTTTCGCCAGAAGCATTGCCGCCGAAACTGATACGATAACGGAAGGGATTTGGGAGACGAGACCATCCCCTACCGTCAGAATGGAGTAATTGTTCAGCGCCTGAGTGAAGCTGAGCCCGTGTGCGGCAAGGCCAAAGCCGACGCCCGCAACGAGGTTCAAGGCGGTGATGAGCAAGCCAGCGATCGCATCGCCCTTCACGAATTTTGACGCACCGTCCAGTGAACCCAGGAAGGAAGCTTCTTCCTGCTCCTTCTGACGACGGTTGCGCGCCTCTTCATGACTGATAGCGCCGACAGCCAAATCGGCATCAATGGCCATCTGTTTGCCCGGCATCGCGTCCAAAGCGAACCGCGCACCAACCTCCGCCATTCGGCCGGCGCCTTTGGTGATGACCATGAAGTTCACAATGACCAGCACCGCGAACACAACCAGACCCACAAACAGGTTTCCGCCCATGATGAACATGGCGAAGCCTTCGATGACGTTGCCGGCAGCGTCGGTACCCGTATGGCCCTGGCTGATGATCAGTTTGGTCGAGGATACGTTCAGCGCCAAGCGCAGCATCAGCGATGCCAGAAGCACGCTCGGGAATGACGAAAAGTCCAGGGGCTTTTCGATGAAGATACTGGTCGTGAAAATCAGAATGGCAAACGCGAAGGACGCCGTGAGACCGATGTCCATAACCCAAGCCGGGACGGGCAATACCATGATGAGAATAATCGCCATCAAGCCGATCGCGAGGATGGCGGTCGGCTTTGACAAATCGAAGAAGCGTGAGGTCGGCATGGCGGCCCTAATTCGAAATCATGGGGAGAACGGTATTATTAAAGAAATCAAGGCAAATGCGCGTCATGTACCCAAGCGACAGGAAGAACACGACGACGACGGCCAAAATCTTTGGCACGAAGGTAAGCGTCATTTCCTGAATGGAGGTGAGCGCCTGTAGCAAGCCAATTACAAACCCAAGCACCAGCGTGACAGCAAGAATGGGCAGCGCCATCATGGCCGCCGCCCAGAGCGCACCGCGCAACACTTCAAAGATGGCGAGTTCGGTCATGTGTGGCCGCCCTGATCAGACCGGCATCCGAAGCAATTCCTGATAGGCTTCAACGACCTTGTCCCGAACAGTCACGGCGGCATCAAGGACCAACTCGGCCTGAGCTAGCGCTTCGACCATGGCATGGGGATCCGCGCCGGACACAGCGGTCTGCATGGCTGTCTGCTCAGCCTCCTGCAGAGCAGCCTTGAAGGTCGAGAACCCCTCTGCCACCCCCGACTTTTCAGCCGGGTTTGTTGCTGGTTTGTCAGAAACCTGGGCCGGCTTGATCGAACCGAGCGCTGCGTATGCACTGAAGCTTACATTGGACATTCTGCCCCCCTTTAACGCCTGAGAATATCGAGAAGTGACTGGTACATGCTTCGCGCCTGCCGGAACGAGTTCAGGTTGGCCTCGTATCCGCGATTCGCTTCGCGCATATCAGCCATTTCAGTGACCAGCGACACGTTGGACGCTGTCACATATCCTTCTGCATCCGCCAGCGGACTGGCGGGATCATAACTGCGCTCGCCTTCGGTTTGATCGAGTTCGATGCGTGTCGCAATGAAGGCGTCCGCAGCAGTCGGTGCCTGCTCGACGGACAGAATCTTGCGGCGGTAACCGGGCGTGTCGGCATTCGAAACATTCTGGGACGAGATATCGATTCGTTTCGACTGGAGCTGCATACCGGAAACAGCCTGCATCATCGTGGCTTTGAGTGAGTCCATGAATTACCCTTTCCGACCAATGGCTGTGCGAAGGAGGTCAAGCGACTTTGTGTAGACTGAGACCGCCATTTCGTGCTGACCCTGCGCGTCGGTTGCGCGGAACATTTCGAGCTCGAGGTTTACAGAGTTCCCGTTCGGCGAGTTTGCGAAATCCGTCTCGAACGTCTTGAAAGCTGGGTCGCCGGCATCGACGGCTCCGCTTGATGCAGCTCGCGCGAGAAAGTCCTGAAAGGCTTCGACGTGTTGCGCCTTGTAATCAGGATCGTTGGCATGGGCGATATTTGTCGCCGATACTTTCTGACTCTCAGCAGCATGGCGCGCCATGGCGCTGTAAACATTCAGGACATCCAGATTGAGAATCGCCACAGAATCGCTCCTAGTTAATACTTTGGAAGAATTGCCGGGGTAATTTGAAGAAAGAGTTAACGAATAGGCGAGATCTGTTTACTTGTTGCATCCGACCCCCAATTTTCCTGATCGCCTGTACCGAATCTGGGGAACCGTCACGGAGGTATCACCGGGACTGATTCTGATTGGCGGGATCAGCCAGTTCGCCCGCCTGGGAAATGAAATTCGGGTTCGCACGCGTCAGGGTGAGGTGTTCGGAGAAGTGCTCGCCGTCTCCGGCGGTCATGTGAAAGCAATGCTTTACGGTGAATCTGATGCGATCCTAATTGGCGATCGAGCTGTGTTGGAACAGGAAGCCTATGTCGAGCCCGGTGATCATTGGCTCGGCAAGATCGTGGACTACCGAGGCACGATTTCCGGCGAGAGCGCCATAGCACCAGCCGCCAACACCACTCGCCGCCCGCTGAGAGCATCTCCCCCGGCGAACACAACCCGCAAAAGCCTAGGCCAGCGCCTTTCCACCGGGTGGATGATCACTGACACGATCCTACCGATCTGTCAGGGTCAGAGAATGGGCCTGTTTGCCGGGTCTGGTGTCGGTAAATCTACCTTCCTTGGCTCGCTCGCCGCTGGCGTGAAAGCGGACCGCGTCGTCATTGCCTTGATCGGCGAACGCAGCCGGGAAGTGAATGAGTTCGTCCACAAGACTCTGCCCAAAGAAGTCCTGTCCCGAACGGTCATTGTAGCTGCGACTGCCAATGACCCACCTGGAGCCAAGAAACGCGCCGCGCTCTGCGCGATCGCGACTGCGGAACATTTTCGGGATGAGGGGCACCAGGTCCTTTTCCTGTTTGATTCCATCACACGTTTTGCCGAAGCACATCGTGAAGTATCTCTCTCAGCTGGAGAGACTCCCGCCCTCAACGCCTTTCCACCGTCAACCGTACGCGCCATTGCCGAAGTCGCGGAACGGACCGGCCCTGGTGCGCAAGGCCAAGGCGATATTACCGCAATCTTTTCCGTCCTGGTGGCTGGATCGGATATGGAAGAGCCCGTAGCAGACATGGTCCGTGGGGTTCTGGATGGTCATATCATCCTGTCGCGGGAGATATCCGAACGCGGACGGTATCCCGCTATTGATGTCTTGCGCAGTGTCTCGAGATGCCTGCCAGATGCGGCCAAACCAGATGAAAACAGAATCATCAAGGATTACCGACGGACGATTGCACTCTATGAAGAAATCGCGCCGATGCTGCGCGCCAATCTGTATGAGCGAGGACATGACGCAGCCGGAGATCGATCCATCGAACGCTTCCCGCAGCTGGACAATTTCGTTTCAGAGCCGAATACCGGACATATTCCACAAGCCTTCCAGCACCTTCAGGGCTTGTTGGACCCAGTTGAGGCCGCCGAAAAATCCTAGCTCGACACGATGCTGAGAAACAGGTTCTGGCTGGCGGTCGATCCGAAGCCCGCCGCGTTGTTGAGCAGCGTCAAAGCCACAGATCCGGAAGAAAGCGAGGACTGGCCATTGGCGATCGAGTCCATCGTGTGAAAGCGTTGGATTACCTTGTCCATGACGTCCTCATTGGCCAAGTCTGTTATCTTGCTGATAGAAAACACGCTCAATACGCGCTCTTTCAGAATATCTGCCTGCTGGTCGACGCCCAACTGCTGCCAAGAAGTGGGCAAGTTCAGCGCTGTCTCGAAAACAGTTCGAGTCGGAACATCCCCCAGAATACGATAGAGGTTCGCAGAATCGCTCGATTCTTCTCGAACAAGGTCGCCAATCTTCGCTTGGAAATTCAGACTAAGCTTCATGTTATTATCAACATCGCCAACGGCGGACCGGAAAGAGGCCAGTTCGAAATTATCTGACAGTGTCGAAATCGTATCCGCAGACAGCGAGATTTTACCCTCACTCACCGCGAAAGTGCTGGCAAAATCTTTGTATGCCTGATTGTTCAGGCGGGTCAGGAAGGTGCTGTCGGGATCAGCCTGTTCGTCCATCACATGACGGATGTAACCGACTTTCCACTCCTCTCCCCCAAGATCAAAGGCCGTGAGAGAGATGCGGAGGAGCCGCTTGTCGGACAGGAAGTCTTCCATCGCGATTGGCGACGACATCTTTTCTTGAAAGTATTCGCGGTCGTTCTTGATACTGGCAGAGTCGGTGAACCCCTCCATTTGCTTCTCAAGCGTGGATTCCAGGAATTTCCACCCGCCATATCCTGTGATCGGGATGACCGGCTGATAGACCATGTCAGGCGACCTGCGCCTGCTCGGTAAACTGTGGTTTCAAACTAGCGACTTTTAGGAGTTCAGCTTCGATCGCAATGATGTTGCGCAGGTGGCAAAGTGCCGAATAGAAGTTTCCGCGATCTAGCATGGAGCGCAAAACGCTCAGCAATTTGCGGTCTATGGTTTCGAATACGTCATCTAGCCGAGCGCATTCTTCCAGAATGGCTGGCAGGACGTCTGCTTCGTTCAGATCGCCCGTAATGATCAATTGGATTGCGTAATACACGCGCTTGGTTGGCGTATCAACTTCTTGGGGTTTCATCGCATCGCGACAGCGCAAAATTCGAGCGTTGTCATCGACCACTCGGACAGTGGAAGGCTTGTCCCCATTCTCCAACGTGGCGCCGTTCACGACAAACCGTTCACCCGCTGCGAGTTTGAGCACAAGTCCTGACATTATTCTGCCGCCACATTTGCAGGTGAGGAAGTTTGTCCTTCCAGGCCTTGCATAATTATTTCGTTGATCTCGACCAGTTCTGTGATCTCTGCCTTGCGCGCGAGAACCTGGTAGCTGATCTGGCGGACCGACTCAGAAAGCGCAATAAGATTTCGCTTGAGCGCAGGGTCCAATTCGTTGGCTTCGCTCATCAGGTCGGTTGAAAGAATTTGCCAGAGTTTCATATTGCGATCGATTGCGTCGGCCCAGACTGCGGGCGCCGGCATTTCGACCTCGTCAACATTCTTAAGTGCCTGCGTGATGTCCTGAAACAGGGCGTATTCAATCTGTCCAGTATTGGCAGTGCGGCTCGTGACCTCACCATATGCCTTGTAAGCCAGTTGTTGCATGCACCCTCTCTAGTGTTGGTAGTAAGCGGACCCAGGCGCCAATCAGCGCCTGGATCCTATTGAAATTATCTGAACAGCGACAGGAGTGTCTGCGGGTTCGAGTTCGCAATCGACAGCGCCTGAACGCCGAGTTGCTGTTGAACCTGCAGGGCCTGAAGCTTGGCGGATGCCGCTTCGATGTCTGCGTCGACCATGGCACCGATACCGGCGGTCATCGAGTCGATCAGCGTCTGGACGAATTCGCCCTGACCTTCGATCTGGGTCTGAGCCGAACCGAATGCTGTTGCGGCGTTGATAGCCGTATCCAGCAGGTCTTCGATTGTGTTCAGAGCCGCCGTAGCATCCTCAGTCGTTCCAACGCTCAGGTCAGCGATGGCGCCAAGGCCGCCTGCAGCAACTGCCGCATCCTGGGACGCGAGAGCGGTCAGGTTAACTTCAACGGCACCACCATCGGCTGCCAGCGTGAGCGTTGCCGCATCCGAAGTTGGATCTGCTGCGTCAGAGACCGTGACGACCAAGTTGGTGATACTTGCATCGTCCAGAAGCGACTTAAGGCCAGCCGCGACGTCGTTGTTGGTGTCACCATCAACGGCAGTGTATGTATAGTCGCTACCACCTGCACTGACCGTGAACGTATCGCCCGCGGTTAGCGTACCACCAGCAATGGAAACATCAGCAGATTCAGTATCGGCCAGATTTGAAACGGAATTTGTCGAAGCAGTGCTGGCTTCCGTAACGGTCAGAGCCTGACCGGCATCAGCCGAGAAAACGAGCGTGGCGTCATTGGCCAGTGGATCGGCAGCCACGTTGACGGTCACCGAATCGAGGTTGGTGATCGCAGAACTTCCGTCAGCGGTTGTGACTGCAGCGCCAAGAGCGGTGACCACGTCGTTGATCGTGTCGTCCGCGAGGGCCGTGTATGAGAAGTCTGCACCCCCCACGTTGATCGTGAACTTGTCACCAGTCGAGATAGCGCCTGCCTTGAACGTGTAGGTTGCATCACCACCGGTGGCAGTCGCGTTGCTCGTAACACCGCCAAGCGTCAAATAGCCGCCTTCAGTTGAACCTTTGTCGACGTCCGAGGGAGTAATGGAGTCGGCTGTCGAAACGTACCCAGCGGCAGTGCTAGCCTTATCGGCAGCGTCAACAGCTGCCGACGTCTGCAGGTCCTGACGGGCAACCGTGATGGACGTGGCAGAAACCGAGCCGTCCGAACCGCGGTCTAGGGAAGCGAGAATGCTGATGCTCTCGTCGCCCTGCAGCAGGTTCTGGCCATTGAACTGAGCGGCGTTGACGATATTGCTGATCGCGGTGCGCTTGGCATCGATATCAGTCTGGATTTTCGCGCGGTCGTCAGCATTCAGATCTTCCTGAGCGGAAACGATCAGGTTTTTCATGTCCTGCAGGAGGCTGGTGACCTGCTCGGAAGCGGCACGGGCAACACCCACAGTCGAGGAGCCCTTGTTCAGAGAGTCCGTGATTTGGTTGAAGCTGTCTACGTCCGTCGCCATGACGGTCGAGATAGCCCAGATGGCGGCGTTGTCTTTTGCGGTGGCGACCTTTTTACCGGTCGAAATCTCGGACTGGACCGTCTCGAGGTTGCTGTTGATTCCGCGCAGGGTCTGCAGCGCAACCATCGCACTATTGTTAGTCAGAATACTGGACATTTTGAATGTACCCCATGTTCGTCAGGCGAGCGGCTATGTCGCTGCCTAGGTTCGATCTCACGTCGTCCTGACGTCGGGAATTCCCGCAACCCATCTTGGTTCGCCGTAACTGAGTATACAGGACCCGTGTACAATCAGTTAACCGTCATGCCTTCTTAAGATAATTCCCGGTGGCGTTTGAAAATGGCGTTTGCAATCCATTGGACTGATAGGCTCCCACATAGGAGTCCTGAGACACGCGGCCGAGCCTGGTTACCATGTTCTGAAGGCCATTTTGAACGGCGCGGAAGTGAATGGAGTTCTCACTTGCTGCCTGTACAATACCCCTGAGCCGAGCCTGAATGGTTTCCGCTCGCAGCATCTGACCGGATTCTTGAAGCAAGGACTCGAAAGCCGTCATGGCCTGGACCTTCTCTTCAGACAATTCCACGACACGGTGAACCTGGCCTGAGAGCAGAAGATGCTTCTCGGCTGACAGGACGCTTTCGACCTGAGACATGATTTGTTGGGCGCGCGCGGCGTCAGTCATCGGTAACAATTCCTATTTGTTCGTTGCTCTCGCTTGAGGCTGGTATACCGGTCGCGTTCAGCCCCAAGGGGTGCTTTTCGGCGAGATCTTCGGCAATTGCCTCAATGATCATTCGCGAAAACGCCGAAGCCGCCTCCCCTCCTGACTGGGTGAAGGCCTCTTCGAGTCCAGTGTGACTCAGCATTTCGGACCAGAGCAGTTGTTCGAACCTCACACCGATTTCTTCGATGGCAGTCTTGCCTGCGCCGTTTCCGACGGGCGAGGTGCCAGACAGAGGCGCTGTTCCCATGCCTGCGCCTGAAATATCTGTCATACCTCTCACTCCTCACGTCTGGCGGCAGCGAAATGAACCGCGTTTGCTTAAAACTTATTTTACCAGTGTTGGGCCAAACAGGGTTAAGAGAAACCTAATCTGGATTAACCTATGACGCCTTTTCTGAGCTTCGATGGAATGTCCGCAGTCGATTCATCTGGCGGTGCGCCAAATGCATCTCCGTTAGCGGATGGAGAACTAGGCAAGGCTTTTCAGAAGCATTTAGCAGAACAAGATACTATTGAAGGTGAAGCGCCAGATCAGGTCATGATGGCGAGCGTAAACACTGATACCGCAAATGCGTCGCCGATCGCCTTTCTGAATCTGGAATCTGAAAACGTCATAGATGTAGAGCTTGATCCAGCCGACCTTGGGGCAACCGACTTCGCAAAACTTGAGGAAGCCCCGGAAGTATCAGCGCCACTGGTTACCTCAAATGTCGATCCGGACACTGTCAAAGGCACAGATTCTGACGTGACTATTCCGGTCCCGCATGCCGCGGAAATAATAGAGGCGTCGGCTTCGTCCGAGCCGCGCGCACCCGACGCCAAGACCATTGTTGATCCGGATCTTGCAGACACCAAAACCACTACTGTGCAGGGTCTAGCAGACGCCGAACCTGAACGCGCCGATGCGTCCATTGAGAACTTGCCAGCAACGGTCGCCGTTGATGACCCGCTCCAGTTTCAGGCACCCCCAGCCGAGCCTCGAGAGGCCTCTGACATCGAACCGGATGCGGTGATCGAACCGGATGCGCTGATCGAATCGGCTATTGTTCCGAAAGCCACTGAGATGGGTGCGTTAGCTGACGCGGCTAGCGAATCCGAGTTGGAGCCCTCCCCCGCCCCCCAGAAGACCGCCTTCAACACCGCTGGAACTCCACAGCCCGCTCCATCTGGCGACACCGCTCAGGACGGCACGCCGCAAGACCGGAAATCACCTGCCCCTCTGCCAGGATCACTCAATACCTCAGGGTCTATGGAGCCGGTCCAAGGATTTGCATCCGGAATGGCAACAGAGTTTGCCAGCCCGGCATCTGACACCGGGCAACCATCTACATTGGGCCTGTCAGGCGTAACGAGCACGACGCCGACGATCTCCACCCCCTCGATGCAAGTCGTAGTCGCCCCCGCGCAACCTCAAGCGAATTATGTTGCTGTACCCGCCGATATTCCGAGCATCATTTCTCGGGAATTGTCATCAGACACGCAGTCGAACCGCGTGCGAATTCAGCTCGATCCGCCAGAACTCGGACGGGTCTCTCTTGAATTCAAGTTTGACTCGCAAGGCTTGCAACACGTGCTGGTCACGGCAGATTCAGCCGAAGCGATTCGCCGAATACGGGCCTTTCACCCGGACCTGGTCTCGGTCCTCGACGAGCACGGCTTGTCTAGCCAGGATATGACCTTTCGCGAGCAAGCCTCTGATCAAAACCCGGCTCAAAGCTGGTCGAACACTGACGCCGACGCTCTGGACAGCGACCCAGATAGTTTGGCTGTCGTCGCATCCCCCCTTCAACAAGCCACCCCCTCCAGAACCGTCACCAACGGCCTGGATATACGGGTATAGGAGTTCGACTTCATGAGCACGATCGAATCGACCACCGCCGCGCAAACGCAGACGACTGCCTCTTCGGCAGCCACCCAACAATTTGGTGAGGAGTTCAATAACTTCATCAAACTGCTCACTGCGCAGGTTCAGAATCAAGACCCACTCTCCCCAATGGATTCGACACAGTTTGTTGACCAGCTCGCGACGTTTTCCTCGCTTGAACAGCAGGTTCAGACAAACTCTGCGTTGGGTGGAATTTCGTCACTTATCGGGGAACTCCACACAATGTTCGCCAGTGAATGGCTGGGCGAGACCGTAACGGTTGAGTCGTCATGGGTGCCATACACAGGCTCCGAAATCCGCTATCTGGCCAACACGCCTACCGACGCTGACGACGCATACCTGACCGTGCGGGACTCGGAGGGAGAGCTTGTCTGGTCTGAAAAGCTGGATATGGAAGACGGAGTCCACACATGGAATGGTCAGACCAATTCCGGTGACACCATTACGAACGATGAGATTTTCGAGTTCAACATCGACTATTACAGAGGTGAAGAATACATCGGATTGGGAGCGCCACAGGTCATTACCACCATCACCGATGTCTCAACCGAGAATGGCGGTCTCCGCTTCGGAACCTCATCTCATCTATCAGCCGACCTGACGAGCGTGAACAAATATTCCGGGGCTGTGAGCTAGCTAAAAAAGCCCGCAGATCCTCGCTATGTCAGGCAAATGGCAGATCACAGATCCTGACGGGCCATATCCAGTATCAGCACGTTATGAATGCCGTTCGGAATCTCGTTCTGGAGGTTCGTAAGGATCATGGCGCGCAACGTCTCATAATTGTCGACATCGGTGATAGAGTTAAGCGTCCGCCCCCCACTACTCAGTTTCACCAAAGTGGTCATGATGTTGTCGCGCAGGACGGGCTCTTTGGAAAACAACTCTTGCGAAATACTTGTGTCGACTTCGAGGTTGAGGTTCAGGATCACAAGGCTTTGCACCCGATCATCCTCAATCATGGGGACGACGAACTCCCGCGTGAACTTGTAATATGTCACTTCGCCACTGTCAGCAGCGCCGTGCTTGTCACTTTTTCCGTGGGAGTCTTTTTCCTTCTTGGCCTTTTTTTCCTTCTTGGGCGCGGCGTGTTCATCACTCTTCTGGCCATCATTCTCGTGCTCAGCCGCAGCCACCGGCGAAGGCGAGGAACCGGACTTCAGAAAATAGGCACCGCCACCGCCAGCAGAAATTGCGAGCAAGGCTACAATAGAAGGAACGATTTGCTTCATTTCAGGATCCTAGAACGGTACGACCTTGTCGATAATTTTCTGGCCAATCCGCTGTTGCGGAACCGATGTCGCATCACCGCTGTTGAGGTATGAAATCTGCGCATCTGCGATCTTCTCATAGGTTACCGTATTGGTCCGGGTGATATCTTGTGATCGAATTACGCCGCTTACCGTCAGCATGCGAACCTCGTTGCTTACGCGCGTTTGCTGGTAGCCCTGAATGACCAGGTTGCCATTCGGCTCCATCGCAACTACGCGTGCCGCAAGCGTAAAGGCGATCTTCTCGGCCCGATTCATCGCACCACTTCCGTCCATTGACGAGCCACGATTATAGTCGACGCCAGGTGACAATGACGCCCCGCCAGGCAGCACACCGTTTGCCCACTCCGGCAAACCGAACAGCGCATCGACATTCACGTCAGCACTGCTATTGCGATTCCGGGACAGAGAGCTTTGCAGGCTTGCCTGATCGTCCATCTCAACAACGACAGTCAGCAGGTCGCCGATAGCCTTTGCTCGGCGCATGCTGAGCAGAGCATTAGGAGCGGTAGTCCAAAGCGACGCATCGCTTGTACCTTCGGGCTCAACATAGGCCTGCTGCATCACCGCCGGCATGGTGGTCGCAGGTGCAGTCATGTCGAATGTTGCATCTGCCGAAGGCACAGAGCCGCAGGCTGTGAGACCAAGGAATGCTGCGGTGAATGTAAGATAATGTTTCATTGCACAAGCACCCATCCGTCTTTCTGAACAATACCGTTTACGATCTTCTTCGAATTCAAATTCAGGATCGCGACTGCTTCATCTTCAGTCGCCTCCCCCATCGCTCGGCCAGTCGTCGTGATTTCCAATGCTCCGCTGACGAATTTTACCGTCACGAGTTGGTTGCGGCGCACAAGGCGTGCGGGGCGCGTATCATCCATCGACAATTCTTGCCCGACATACACCGTGCGGCGAACTTCTCGGCCGAGCAGAGGGTTATCGGTGTCGACCAAAGCACCCGTCTCCGTCGATATGTTGGCGGCCGTAACCGTGTCGCCGGCGCGAATAACTTCCTTGACCACGAGCGACGAGCCACCAAGCATTTGCGCCGCCAGCCCTAATCCCAAAGCAATAGCTGGTATCATTCTGTTACCTCACTCGTGTTGTGGCAGCCAACATCTCGTCAGCTGCGGTAATAACCTTTGAGTTAAGTTCATAGCCTCGCTGGGCTTCGATCAATTCCGAAATTTCCTGAACCACGTCGACGCTGGATTCCTCGAGGAAGCCCTGGCGAAGAAGCCCCATCCCCTCAGTCCCCGGCACGAGTTGGTTAGCCGGACCGGAGGCTTCGGTTTCTCGGAACATGTTGTCGCCCATGGCCTCGAGGCCTTTTTCGTTGATGAAGCGGACAAGCGAGATGTTCCCAATGGCCTGACCGTCAGATCCATCGTCGAAATAGGCTACCACCTCGCCATCTCGGCTGATGGCAACGCTTCGCGCATTCTCCGGAATGACCAAGCCATCTGCCAGCGGGAATCCATCCATTGTGACGATCTCACCCTCAGCGCTTCGGTTCAGCTTGCCATCCCGCGTATAGGCAGACTCTCCAGACGGCAGCGTGATCTCAAGAAAGCCCGTTCCGTCAATCGCAAGGTCAAGCTCCGCGCCCGTTTGGCGGAGGCTTCCCTGAGTGATTTCCATGGACACCGATGAAGGCTTTACGCCGGTACCCAGCTGGATACCCGCCGGAACGACGGTACCAACCTGCGACGTGATCGTGCCTGGCGTCAGGTGTTGCTGGTACATGAGGTCCGAGAACTCGGCGGTGCGCGGGCGATAGGCCGCCGTGCTCATATTGGCGATATTGTTCGAAATGACTTCGACGCGCATCTGTTGAGCGGCCATTCCTGTCGCGGCGATCTGCAATGACTTCATTTCATTCCCCTACGGTTCTAAGCCAGCTTCACAGCTGGCGTATCGTCTTGATCAATTGATTGATCCGATCGTCTTCTTTCTCGATCAGTGTCTGACCAGCCTCATAAGCGCGCTGCACCTCAATCAAGCGAGATACTTCGAGGATTGAGGATACATTGGATTGTTCCAGCGTGCCCTGGATCACTGAGGGCTCTTCGATTGGCTGATGACCATTCGGAGCTGCAAACATGGTGCCGCCCTCTTGATTGAGTTCGCCATCGGGCATGACGACCGCAACCTGCCCCAATATTTCTTCGCCAGACGAAATGGTACCATCGGGAGCAATTGAAACTTTGGTAACTTCCTGCGGGATCGCAATCGCTCCGCCGCCGGCCCCTTGGACCTGGTGACCAAAGGCGTCAACAAGGTTGCCCTCTGCTGACAGTTGGAAAGCCCCAGAGCGGGTGAGACGTTCGCCGGCTGGCGTATCAAGAACAAAGAATCCGTCTCCATGAATGGCGAGATCGAATTGACCGCCCGTATGCTTCATTCCGCCTTGGGAAAGGTCGAAATTATGCCCGGCAAGGCTGCCCATGGACAGGCTCTCAGACTGGTCGCCTACGGCAGCAATGTGCTCCGCAAAAATGGCATGGTTGGACTTAAACCCAGTTGTGCTGGAGTTCGCCATATTATTGGCAATTACCTGCATCTCTCGAAGCAGACCATCTTGTCGGGTCAGAGCCGCATAGATCGCATTAGACATCAGGGCATCTCCTGAAAATTCGAGTTTAGCGCCGCGTTGATTTGACTGAGATGTTCCGGAATCTCACTCAACTTGATACGCTGGAGCCTCGGTTCGGCCTTGCCAAACTTCAAAGCGAGAACGGCATCAATACGCGGCCGATAGTCTTCCTGAGTAATCCGCTCTGCAGCAGAGTAGACTGCCGCCGGTAGGATCCAATTGCCGGAAGCGGCGTCTGTTTCAATGAGGTCGACCACGGTTGGCGTGTCCAACACAACTCTCGAGGCAACTTTGGCGAGCCAGGCCCGGTCGTTGGTCAGCACAGCAGCCATGGCAGCAAGACGCATAACATCGGGATTGTCAGATCGGGTTTGCGTGAGATCTCGCAAACTCGCGAAATCCTGCATGCGGAAGGCCAGGGCTGCCCGTTCCGATGTGAGGCCTTCGCTGTCAGGAATGTCTTCCGACAAGGCTGTCATGACGCTCAAAAGGCCAATATTTCCTGCGAATCGGGCGGCAGACTCGACGATCTGATCGTGACCAGAATTGCCAGAAAGTATGTCTTCATTCTCCCCCACGGCGCTCATCGCCGCCAGGCTGGCAAGACGATCGGCACCTTCAAAATCCTTCTGGAGACGGGCGGCCAGCTGATTCCCCAAGAGTTTGCGTGTTTCAGGGTCCTGCATGGCAGGAAGCTCAGCAAGTTCGGAGATCATTTCGTAATCAGAAATTTCTCCAGGACCTTTCAGCATCGTCTCCAGACTTGCGCGAACATCTGATCCTCGCGGCAGTTGCTGGACATTCTTCAGGAGATCACCAACAAGTTCGTCCTGCAAGCTCGCCTCAACCGGCAAGCCATGCCGCATGAGGACGGCTGCTGTCTCGGAGCGCAATTCTGGAACATTGAGGAATTCTCGAAGCTGGCGCTCTCGCTCGATGCCGCCCTGGTTCATGTCAATCATCGCTCGGGTAAACGCCAGGCGCTGCGACCGTCTGATTTCTTCTGCCGAAAAATCCGCCATCAGTTTCTCTGAAAGGAGGGTTTTTCCCATGCGATCAAGAGAAGGGATTGCCAATGAGGCCGTGCGCACCTTGAGCCGGTACGGCAACCGCCGATAGCTCATGAGATTGAGGTCCAGAAGATCCACGCCTTTCTCGTCGAGCAGCGACAGGCGCGCAAGCGACAACCAGATGTCACCATACATGTTGCAGGCCGCGACCTGCTCGAACAGCTCGATGTCAGGCACCGAACCGTCCTCGAGCAGGCGAGACAGATTGCGGATGTAGCGACTATCAGTGTCTTCCATCCCCGACACCTGAAGGCGCCCCTCAGCATAAAGACCTATCGATACATACGCCATGGCCACGTCTGCTGGCGTCAGGCTAATGCCCGTGGCAACCTGCTCAGCACGCCAATTCAGGAAATGTTCGTAGGTCGAGAACTCCTCAAAAGCCTGAAGGTCGAGGACGGCGTCGCTGATGCAGGCTGAATCGACTTCTACCGGCGCAGCAGCGTCGGTCGGCGACAACCGGCCGCGAAACAATTGCGTAGGCTCCGAGGGCGCGGACGCGGAGACCGGCGCCTGATCTGCCGGCGTCAACAATCCCTCCCCTATCGCCTCATCAACGAACTCTCGAAAATTCACGGAAAGCTCATCTGCTTCGGTCGCGCGCCCGGCATCTTCCGCTGTTTCGGGCGCTTCAGCAAACGCCGAAAAGCCCGCCATCAAGGCGAGCCCGGCTAGCAAGGAGAGGCGACTCGTCATCACGCGGCCTGCTTTAACCCCCGGATCGCTTCTTCCACTTCATTGAACGATGGGCGTACCCGCGTCGGTGCGTGGCGACGGGCCACTTCGACACAGATATTGACCGGGTTTTTGTGGAGGTTCGACACAAGGACCTCACCAATCATTGAATAGAAATTATGTTCTTCCAGCCGAATATGTTTCACACGTGTCGCGAATGGTCCGACGATGCCATAGGCGAGAAAAACGCCCAAGAAGGTACCAACAAGCGCGCCGCCAATCATGCCGCCCAGAACTTCCGGTGGCTTGTCGATGGATGCCATCGTCTTGATAACGCCGAGAACTGCCGCAACAATCCCCAGGGCAGGCAAGGCATCGGCCATGTTCTGCAGGGCGTGCGATCCGTGCAATTTCTCTTCGATCAGGCTGTCCAGCTGCTTCTCCAGAAGCTCTTCTACCTGATGCACATTGTCGAAGTTCATGATCATGGAACGGATGGTGTCGCAGATCATCTCGATCGCGCGCTTGTCCTTCAGAATCTTGGGGTATTTGGCAAAAATATCAGAGTCCTGCGGAGCTTCGATATGCGTCTCGATATCCACTGGATTCTTCTTCAAGACATTAAGGAGTTCGTGCATCAAACACAGCAGGTCCTGATAGTCCGACTTCTTCCATTTGGGTCCTGCAAATGCGGCGACCATGTCCCCACCAGCATGCTTGATCGTGGTCATGTCATTGCCGGCAAGAAAGGCACCTGTGGCTGCTCCACCGATCATCATCATCTCGAACGGAAGCGAATGCATGATGATATCCAGATGTCCGCCAGCAAGCATATACCCGCCGAAGACCATCACCACCGTGACAACCAGACCTGCTATTGCGTTCACCTACAAACTCCTTCGATTCCTCCGCTGACACGGGGACTGATTCAAATTTCCGCAATTTCTCTGATGACGTCTTCCGGAACCGGCGAACGCAACTTGAGCGCTCTGAAACCTTTCCAAGCACCTAATTCGCCCTGACTAATGGGCAAAGAGCCGCTGACCGTGTCCGCGCTCAGAACCAATTTGTCCATCTTGGCATTTGGTAGCGTGATCACCTGCCCCACTTCCAGTTGTGAACATTCGCCAATCGTCATCGGCATGGATTCCAGCACAGCATCGAGCACGACCGTCGTGCTCCGCATCCGCTCCCGCAGGACATCCCGACCACTCTCATCAGGAGCGGTCTTGGGCTCCACACGTTCCTGAAGTGTGCGGACAAGCTTTTTTACGTCATCCATCTTCAAGACCAGCTGAATCTCTGGCGCATCGTCACCGCCTTCCATCAACCAGCTGTCTTCACCACCATCACCGCCAAGCGTATAGACGACGCTCAAGTACGTGATGTCTTGACTGAATGTGTCACCGGAGGCGGAGAAATCGGCGAGATGAGGTGGGCTGGCGGTCGCTTGCTGCGTCGCCGAAGCGACGACTCGGGACCATAATCCGCGCGCAGCATGTTCGGACATAAGCCGCAGAAACAGGTCCGGGGCGCTCTTCAGAGTACTTGCATCCTGACGCAACCGCGTTGCCGCATACTTGCGGGCACCCATAGAGTTGATTGCGACGGCCACAACCGGACCGACAGCCTCCGAAACAGAGACAAACGCATATGACCCCTCAAAAGATTGGGCAGGTTGGCTACCCGTTAGGACTTTCTGACTAGAAATGGATGGAATGATGGTTAAGCCGTAAACATCCTTGGCCCAGTGGCCGATCGCAGAAGATAACGTTGCCCAGAGCGCGTCGCACAGCCGGACAGCGGGAGGTAAGCCTCCCGCAGCTTCTATCTTTTTCTGCAGCACAGAAGACACAAGACACCCGCAAATATGAATACCAGTTCCGTTGGTAGGAATTCAGTAATTTGGTTGCTGAATAGTTACCAAGACCGCATCAAACGGCCGTCCGGGATTATCCGTAATTTGATTTCGCCCTGTTACTACGGACATTCTTGAACACAGGGCGGACACCAAATGGTCGATCCTAAATCGACAAATACGCAACCTATCATCATCAAGCGCAAGAAGGTGGTCAAAGGTGACGGTCACCATGGTGGCGCCTGGAAGGTTGCCTATGCTGACTTTGTCACCGCGATGATGGCGTTCTTTCTGCTAATGTGGCTGCTAAACGCAACCACGGAAGATCAGCGAAAAGGTATTGCCGACTATTTCAACCCGACTATCCCGATCAGCCGGATCTCAGGCGGTGGATCTGATGGACTGAACGGTTCTTCCATGTTCACCGAAGACACTTACGCCAAGATGGGCACGGGCGGCACGCGCCAACAAACTGTCGACTCACCTAGAAAAGAAGCCCAGTCCGGCGCCAGCAAGGAAGAAGTCGCAGAGAATCTCCATAACCTCAGACAAGAACTGGGCGAAAAGTCCAAACAGCTTTCCGAGCACTTGATGATCAAGATGTCTCCTGAAGGCATGGTGCTCGAAGTGATTGACTCGGATAGTTCCCCCCTGTTCGCCGTTGGCAACAGCAACCCCACTCCCCTGCTTAAGGAATTGCTGGCGTCGATTTCCGGTTCGCTTGACGCGTTTCGTAATGACATCAAGATTGTTGGCCATACCGACAGCTTGCAATACCGTCTGGATGCGAACTACGACAATTGGAACCTGTCCACCGACAGGGCCAACGTCATCCGCAAGCTTCTGCTCGAAAAAGGCATGATGCCATCACGGTTACGCGAGGTCTCCGGCCGGGCCGATACTGATCCACTCGCTCCGGAAAATCCTTCGGCGTCCCAAAACCGAAGGATATCGATCATCATCCTGACGGACGGCCAGTCCAAAGATGAATCAAGGTTATCTGCTTATTAACAAATCCGCTCCAGTGATAGAGTACATCTGTCGTAGGAGTCGACCATGAGCATTTCTTCATCCCTGAATGCGGGCGTGATGGGGCTGAACTCAAATTCAAGCCGTCTTTCCGCCATTTCTGACAATATCGCGAACTCATCAACTTACGGCTACAAGCGAAGCCAAGTTGATTTTTCAAGCATGGTTCTGCAACAGCAGTCCTCTGCTTACGCCGCAGGCGGCGTCCGGGTTACGGCCTTCAAGGACATTGCCGCAACCGGGTCACTCATCTCTACGGGCAACGCAACCGACCTTGCGGTCTCGGGCCGCGGTTTAGTTCCGGTTACGGACAATACAGGCGTGAATTCGCTCTCGTCGGAGCGCAGCCTGATGATGCTTCCAACGGGCTCATTCTACGCAGACGAAAGCGGAAACCTCCGGACTCAGAGCGGGCTCTTCCTGCTTGGTTGGCCTGCGAATTCCGACGGTGAAATCGGCAATGTCAGCCGCAACAGTGGTACCGACCTTGAGCCTGTCAACATTGCGGCATCCCAGTATACTGCCTCCCCAACATCGCGCATTGAACTCGGCATCAACCTTCCGGCCGATGCTACTACAGCTGGTGGAACGGGTGAGAGCTACACTCTGCCGATAGAGTACTTCGACAATCTGGGCCGGGCCCAAACATTGTCTTTGGAATTCAGCCCGAACGTTCCCGCATCAGGCTCAAGCAATGCCTGGTCGGTGGAGATATTCGATAGCGCAGGCGACCCGGCCGTTTCGATTGGCGATCTGGCCGTCAACTTCTCCGACAGCGCTGTAAATGGCGGCCGTATCGACACCGGTGGTGTCACCGCGTCCAACGGTGCGACCTATGATGATACGACCGGCACCGTAACGCTGAATCTGCCCCACGGTGATGTCGAGGTATTCATCGGCCGACCGAATGACAGCGCGGGTATCACTCAGCTCTCCGCCAACTTCTCACCAACTTCGGTTAGCAAGGACGGGGCACCCATCGGTGACCTTCAGTCCGTTGAAATTGACGAGAATGGCTATCTGCAAGCCATCTACAATACCGGCTTCCGCCGGACCCTCTACCAGATCCCAGTTGGTGATGTTCCGAACATGAACGGACTGAAGGCATTGGACGGTCAGGCCTTTCGTGTTTCTGCTGAAAGCGGAAATTTGTACCTCTGGGACGCTGGGACCGGGCCGGTGGGCAGCATCGAGGGCTACGCTCTGATGGAATCTACAACCGATATCGCTGCGGAGCTTACAGACCTGATTGAAACACAGCGCGCCTACTCTTCCAGCGCGAAGATCGTGCAGACGGTCGACGAGATGCTACAAGAGACAACCAATCTGAAGCGCTGATCCGCAACTCTGACAGGCGAGCTCTGCTTTGAGTATTTCCCACGCCATCAACGCAGCACAATCCGGCCTGAAGGTATCTGGCCTTCGGGCCGATATTGTCGCCACGAACGTCGCAAACGCATCAACGCCGGGCTATGTCCGGCGTTCTGTGCTGGTGGGCGAGACATTGCTTGGCGGCCGGACCAGCGGCGTGGCCGCTTCAGGCATTTCGCGCTCTGCCGATTCTGCACTCTCTGCAGAGCGTCGAAGCATTTCCAGCGATGTTGCACAGTCCAGCCTAATGTCCAGCACATGGCAAGTGCTCTCATCCCGCATAGGGGATGACGCTGAAGGCACCGGGCTTTTCAGCAAGTTTTCCAAGTTTGAGGCGGCCCTGTCTGCCTCGGTCACTTCTCCGGAGTCCAGCACCCAGCTTGCCGCTTTGCTGGACTCGGCCAATGCTGTTGTGACGGAGTTGAACAATCTCTCGCAACTGGTCAGCCAGCAACGCTCGGAAGCTGATCGCGAGATCGCAGACGGCGTGAACGTCGTAAATGCCGCGCTGAAGCAGGTCGAAGAACTCAACGGTTTGCTGGCGGGCATGGACCGCTCGACATCCCAGGCCGCCGCACTGATGGATGACCGCGACAGAACACTTGATACAATCGCAGAATATCTGCCGATCGAAGCGATTCCGCGCGATGGCGGCGTTGTGGATGTCATAACTGTCGAAGGCGTCTACCTCGTTGCGGGAACTGCCAAGCAACTGGAATTCTCGCCCGCCAATTCATTTGGCGCGGATATGACACTGGACAATGGTGCACTTTCGGGCCTCTCGGTGAATGGGCAGGAACTGACGCCCGGTGCGTCCAGTTACGCCGCTATATCGAGTGGTATGTTCGGCGCGCTCTTCACCTTGCGCGACACAGACCTTCCAAATTTTGGAGCCCAACTCGATACGATCGCCAACGACCTTGTGACCCGCTTGTCGGATGACTCGATCGATCCGACAAAAGTACCCGGCGAGTTCGGCATGTTTGTCGACACAGGCACGCCGGGCGATCCGGGTCTCGCTGGTCGCATCGACCTGAACGCCCAAGTTGACCCGGCACAAGGCGGTAGCCTTTGGCGGTTGAGGGATGGCATCGGCGCCGCAGTTGAGGGCCCGCCCGGAGACAACTCCATTCTTTCTGCTATGTCCAACGCCTTCACCAAAATACAATCGATGAATTCGAACGGTATCCAGGGCGGCTTCTCTGCAACCGAATTGGTTGCACATGTTGCGTCACTCACCGGGCAAACCCGTATCTCTCACGAATCAGTGCTTTCTTCGGCATCCACGCAGCACGACCTTCTGATTGAGGCCGAATTGTCTGAGACCGGAGTCGATATCGATAGTCAGATGCAGGACTTGCTAGCAATCGAACAGGCTTATGCAGCAAACGCCCGGGTCATCGAGATTGCGAACCAGATGATGCAGAAGCTGATGGAGATCTGATATGGACCGCTTCTCTATTTCCTCCGGCCTGATGACTGCCAGCCTCGGTCAGCACATTTCTGAATTGCGGACCCAGATCGGCAAAACATCGACCGAGGCCACGACGGGTCGATATGAGGACCTTACGCTTCATCTATCCGGCCGGATCGGTAAGGCCATGCTTGGTCAGAAGGCGCTGGCAGACATCTCAACTGATCGCGAAGTCCTCAACCTGCGCGCGAGCCGACTGTCGCTGATCCAAACAAGCCTGGGCACGGTTCAAGAGAGTTCAAGTGGCATCGCCGCAAACATGCTGAGCGCTATCGGCGGCGAGCATGAAACAGATGTGGGTATTGCAGCACGGGACGCAAAGGCCGCCCTGTCCGCGTCGCTCTCGTCTCTGAATGCGCGATATGGAGACCGCTTCCTCTTCGCAGGAGACGCTACATCCACGCTTCCCTTTTCCGATCAGTCCGCACTTTTGGCTGACATCGAGCTGATTGCGGATAGCGCAACCGACAGTGCCGACTTCGCGACTCAGTTGGATGACTATTTTACCTCGCCAACAGGCGGTTGGTTGCAGAATATCTACCAAGGCAGCACGACCGCGTCCGACCCGGAGAGCGTCACCGCAGATAATGACGCAATCAAGTCGCTCATCAGAGATTTGGCCGTATTGGCAATCTCGGGTCCGGATGGCCCACTCGCCTCTTTGGACGGTTACAAAACGCTTGTTCAGGAGACATCTCTGAGCCTGTCGTCGAGCGAAACGCAAATCACCAATCTACGGGCAGATCTCGGCGTATATGAAGAGCGGAATGCGATCGAACAAAAAACGCTCGACACGGAAGAAACACTACTGACTGCGTCATTCAACGATCTGACTGCGCGAGACCAGTATGAAGCCGCAACGGAGCTGCAATCGCTGCAGACGACGTTGGAAGCGTCTTATCTGATTACTGCCCGCCTGTCCCAACTGTCACTCCTGAATTATCTGGGCTAAAAATGATGCTTCGGAAAACACTCCTCATCGCCGCGCTCTGCTTTGGTCTCTTCGGGGGTTCCGCCCCTGCCGATGCGCAAACCCGCCTTCGGGATATCGTCGATGTTGAAGGCGTGCGGCAAAACGATCTTATCGGATATGGTATCGTGGTCGGCCTCAATGGCACGGGCGATTCAGTTCGAAACTCACCGTTCACAGAAGACTCGCTGACATACATGCTTGAGCGCCTTGGCGTGAATGTCCAAGGTGAGGATATCAAGCCCAACAATGCCGCAGCTGTTCTTGTGACAGCCACGCTACCCTCCTTTGCACGTAATGGATCGACCATAGACATATCGGTCGCCTCGATCGGAGACGCCAAGAGCCTTGAGGGCGGCACCCTGATCCTCACGCCCCTGAAGGGCGCAGACAATGAAGTTTATGCGGTCGCTCAAGGTAGCATCATCGTCTCTGGTATTGATGTTCAAGCCGCCGCCGCACGCGAAACGCGTGGTACGCCGACAGCAGGCGCCATCCCGAATGGGGCCCGCATCGAGCGTGAAATCGGCTATGACTTCAATGACCGCGAGAGCCTGACACTCGCCCTGCGCGATCCGGATTTCACGACAGCCGCCCGCATCGAAGACGTCATCAACTCGGCCTATGGTGCTCAGATCGCCTATACTCGTGATCCTGGCACGATTGATCTGGACCTTCGCGGGATCAATGGGACGCCCTCCCGTATCCTCGCAGATATCGAAAACTTGCCCGTCAGCGTGTCTGTGCCGGCGCGAATAGTGATTGATGAGAAATCCGGTACGATCGTACTTGGCGAGGATGTCACCATTTCCAAAGTTGCGATTGCTCAGGGCAACATCTCTATCAAGGTGGTGGAAAGCCCCGTTGTGTCCCAGCCGAATCCGTTTGCGCGAGGCGAGTCCATCGCCCTGCCCCGCTCACGCATCACAATCGGCCAGACCGGCAGTAAGAATATTGCGATGCTGAACCCAAACGTGTCACTCTCAGAGCTGATATCTGGGCTGAATGCGCTAGGGGTTACGCCTCAGGAAACTGCCGATATCATTCGCACAATGAAAGCAGCGGGCGCCCTTCACGCAGACCTGATCATCCGTTGAACTGGTAAGACAAGTTGGACAGGAACTTATTCGTGTCAGGCCCTACTCGGCCTCGTCTTCTTCAGGCTTGCCGACCTTGATCGCCCCTTCCCGCTTGAGGGTCATCAGGGACATCAGGAACTGACGTTGGAGCTTCTCGCCCTTCTCAGCAGATATTTTTCCCACGTCTTCGAGCTGTAGGCGATACTGGTCCGCCAAGCGCGACGAGATGTTGCTGAGCAAATAATCCGAAACTTCCGATCCACCCTCGCGGAGACTCGCAAGGAGTTGGACCATTGTCTCTTCGCCAAGTTCCCGGAATACAATTGCAACAGCTTCTCGGGGCAAAATTTCTGGCAGGCTGCTGATGGTAAACATGACCCGCTCGATGCTTTTCATCTTGCCTTCATGCTCGCTACTGAGGAAGGCCATGATCCGATCACGCTTGTCACTCGGGACAAGGCTGAGCATTTCACCAATGGATTCCAAGTGAGCCGTATCTTCGGTTGCGCCCGGACCAGCTTCAGTATTGTTCAGCAATTCAATCTCGACCATGTGGGCAAGCACGGAATAGATTTCCGGGTCTGGCGCCTCATCCTCGACCAAATGACCGACCACCGGGTCCAGTTGCTCCTCACCCAGAAAGCCGACAATTTCCGATGCCGCAGCGACATCCAATCGGCGCAGGATTAGAGCGATGATATTGGGGGTCAGTGTCAGAAAATAGGTTGCGACCTGTTGCGCATCATAATTCTCAAGCCGCTCCCAGGTGTCGCCAACCTCTTCCACCACAACTTCCTGTTGTGGCTCGCCAGTACCGTATATCTGATCATAGCGTTTCTGATCGAGGATGTTCGCGATGACTTCACGAGCCTTGTCCTGTCCTCCGGAGAACGAACCGCTCGCGGCGCGCAATTCTTTCAGGAAGTCGATTGCAATCTCAACAAGCTGCTCCCGAGGAAGTTTGGAAACTGTTTCCAACGCAGCAGCAACCTGGGCCATGGTCTGGTCATCAAGACGCTCAACGATGGGACGTGCCTCGGCTTCACCAAGCATGGCAATGACCACAGCAGCCTTCTGTGCACGCGTCAGACCCGCAATGCGCGAGGAGCCAGTCTGTGGCCCTGTTCTGGCTACAGCCTGCCTTTGTGTCGGTTGTTTCAACTCTACGACCGAACTCATCCGGCATATCCTCGCAAAAGTGCTTCCGTTATCTTCAACCAGCCATCCGCCAGAACTATGAATCCAACCTTAAAAGGAAGCGAAACCACGGTCGGCGGCACCATCATCATGCCGACTGCCATCAGAACAGATGAGACGACCAGATCAATAACAAGGAATGGCAGGAAAATTACGAAGCCGATCTGAAATGCGTGCTTGATCTCGGACAACATGAATGCCGTCGAAAGCAGAGCGAATGTTGGCTCCTCCCCTTCCACCACAGGGCGGTTCACCGCATCGGCAAGAACAGGGATGGTTTCTGGATCGACACGGGCCGTCATGAATTCACGGAAAGGCGTTGTCGCGGCCGTCCAGGCCTGTCCCTCGTCAATTGTACCCTCCATGTATGGAGAGATGCCTGAAGACCATGCTTCCATGAAGGTTGGCTCCATGACGAAGAAGGTGAGGAACATGGCAAGCGCCATAATGAGCATGTTTGGAGGCGCTTGCTGTACGCCGATGGCCTGACGCAGAAATGAAAAGACAATAATCATGAATGGCAGACAGGTCGCCATCATGGCGATGCCTGGCGCCAGACTGAGCACTGTCACCAAAACAAGCAGTAGTACGACAGAGCCGCTGAGTCCGCCCTCGCCGCCATTCCCAAGGAATCCATCCGGAATGGTTATCTGAGCTGGATCAACGGATTGCGCGTAAGCTGCGCCGGAAAGCGCATACAGGAGAATTAGTATGAACAAGCCGCCAGCAAAACGCGGCAGGTGTTCAAGTCCCCTTAGCATCGGGATCCTCCGCGATCTCCGTGATTTTTACGCCTAAACCACCCTCCTCCGTCTCAATCAACTCGCCTCGCGCGATGAGCCGGTTGTCTACCGAAAGAGATACAGGGTCTTCTATGCGCGCCGCGAGCGCGATCACGGAATCCGGTTTCAAATCCAGTATTTCAGAAACGGTCAGACGCTTCTGGCCGATGGAGACGATCACATTGACCGGGACGTTATAGATGGATCGATAGACTTTGCCGCCCGGCAAGGCCTCATCCTGCTCAATCATGTTTTCGTCCGAAGGCGTCATTTCGGGAATAGCCATCACAATGTTTCCTTCTGATTCGTTTGCATAGACTGCAGTCGGCCAAGGCAGGCCTCCAGCAACCCGTCGAATTCCAACGACAATCCGCCCGTCACCCAGGACACTTCCACACCCTGGCGCTCGGATGCAGGCGTCGGAGAAACGAGGCACCGGTTGGCAAGTTTATTTGAGCGCTGAACAACACCCTGAATGTCATTTGCAAGAAGCTCGGGAGCCGTGATTTCCACTCGATTTGCCGATTCCGGTAACAGGCTTGGCAATTGTCGACCAATCTCTTCTGCCAAGAACATTTTTGAAAGTTCCGGGAACAACTTTTCCGCTATCGCGGTAACCCAGTTCGTTGTTTGAACAAGCAGAAGATCATTCGTACGCTCAATCTCTTCCGACAATCGCGTCAAGAGAACTTCCACATTCGGATCGAGCGCCGGCACAATCTCGGCTGGCGCCTCGGGCTCATGAAAATCTACAGCGGTTACAGTATCCGCCATTGTACTGGCGGTGCCAGCCGTATCGTCAGTAGTCTGGTCAAATCTCGGCAGGTTGGCGAAAGGCGACTCACTCATTGACCAGCGCCTTCCGGTCTTCGTTCAGCCACTCCTGAAGCAGGCTTGCTGTTTCATCCTGGCGCTCCCGAGTATAGTCTTTAAGATAATCCAAGGGGTCGACTGGATCGTTCGTAAGCGCCGGGGTCGTGCCTGCGATTGCACCTGCGTCAGTGCCCAGATCAGATTTCGCTCCCTGAGCCAGTAAGGGCCGGACAACGCCGAAGCCCAGAACAATCACAACCAAACCCAGCAGAATGGCTTGCAAGGCAGACCAGAAATAGCGCTCCGTAAGGGTCTCGACGAGACCGGGAGCGGGTGTGAGCTCTTCGACCTCCAGTTCCTGAAACGGCATCAAGTCTACGGTCAGAGAGTCCCCCCGATCAGCGTTAAGGCCGGCACCAGAAAGGATCAATTGTTCAAAATCGGCCACCAAGCTGCGCATCAAGGGAGCAGAATCTTCGGCGTTGGCATCAAAACCGAGGACTTGTTCGTTTAGCAGTACAGCAACAGAAATACGTTCGATTTCACCCGGTAATGTTTCGGTTTCACGGCGTGTCTCATTGATGTCGTAGACAACACTCTCGGTCGAGTTTTTCACCGTGCTGTTGCCGCCGCCCTGGCTTCCGGCTCCTTGCGGCAGATTACTGGACACGGTGACACCTCCGCCCCCACCACCGCTGGCTTCGCTGGTGTCATTGCTGGTGCGATTGCGAATTACGCGTGAATTCGGGTCAAACACCACTTCGGACACGCGCTGGCGTTGGCGATTGACATCAACCGTCACGGACACGCGCGCATTGCCCGGACCGACACGGGCCTCCAGCAAGCGCAAAATCTTTTGTTCCAGAGTGCTCGACTGGCCCTCGGCGACGATTCCCGGTTCTTCCATGCGGTCGATATTGGGCCCCGCCAGCATACCTCGCTTCGGATCGATCACGGCTACATCGGCCGGATCGAGTCCGGACACGGCGAGGGCGACGAGGTACTGGATCGCCTCAGCCTGGCTCGCACTGATCCGGTTGCTGGAAACCAAGGTCACGGATGCAGTCTGTGATGGGCCGGATCGGGAAAAACCCGATCGAAGGCTGGCACCGATATGCACTCGCGCGGATGATACACCCGGAATGGCCAGCACGGTGCGGGTCAGTTCGCCTTCCTTCGCTCGCCAGTAAGTCGCATTGTACATTTCCGACGTGATCGAGAAGCCATTCACATCATCAAGCAGCTCATAACCGCTGACAGACTGCTGCGGCAGCCCGTCCTTGGCCAGCGCAAAACGAACCGAGTCGCGATCGGAGTTCGGAACAAAGATCGCCTCGCCGCGGATCTCATATTCGACGCCGCGCTTTTCGAGCTCAGCGATCACTTCACCGGTGTGCATCGGGTCCAGTCCGGCATACAACAGGCCCATGGGCTGCTTGACCGCACCTTGAACGAGCAACGACATGGCGAAGACCACACCGGCAACTGCACCCACAAGTGCGAGTTTCTGCGCCGTTGATAGCGCCTTCAGTGTGTCTAAAAGTTTCATAGGCCAGAAAACCCCGATCCCAACGCCATCATTCCATTGGTTAATATTTTCCGCGAAATCATTAACGCTTCCTTTACCCAGAAATTAATAAGCCTTTGTCAGCAGCAATTTTTTATTGGGTAACGTTTTGGCCTCTGACGCGAACACAGAACTTCCTGAAGAAAAGTCTTCCGGTGGTGGGTTGATCCCGCTTGTGGTGTTGGCTGTCGTCAGCATGGCTGGCGCATTCGGGATCGTCTATTTCCTGTCGCCCAATGCCCCTGCGGCAGCACTTGCATGTGCGCCAGGCGAAGGTGGCAAGCCGGCTCATACGCCGCTCGCGCTGGAAGATCACGTCTATGTAGAGTTGCAAGAAATCCTTGTCACGATAGGTAATGAGCCGGCCACTCGCTATGTTAAGATCAAGACTTCTGTCATCTCAGACAACAGTCATGTCAGCGCGGTAAAGAAAGCCGAACCCATGCTGGTCGATGCTTTCGTCGGCTACCTCCGTGCACTTCAGCTCTCTGATTTCGAGTCAGCTGACTTCTACCCGAAGATGAGGGAGCAACTCGCAATGCGATCCGAAATTGTGCTCGGTGCGGATGCTTCGCACGGCGTGCTCGTAACCGAATTCCTGCTACGGTAAGATGATGCCTCTAGATCCCTCCGACATAGCGCTCTTTCTCGTTTCGTTTGCGGCTTGCCTCTACTGTGCCCTGCTCAGCCGCAGGCTCAAGGCCCTGCAAAATACCAAGGATGGCTTGGGCGCATCCATTCGCGCCATGTCCGAATCAGTCGCCGCAGTTTCATCAGCGCGACACGAAGCGAAGGCTCAATCTGGAGAAATAGCAGTTCGACTTACCGCAATCCTCACTGAGGCGCATGACGCTGGCAAGAAGCTGACGGAGTTGAAAGATGCACTCGAAATGAAGGATCGGGAGATTTCCCGCAAGATTCAGGCAGCTGATGCCGAGATTCGCACAACAGTACGCGACGCACTTGCTCAGTCATCAGATAGGGTCGCGGAGATCACGCGGCTGACCAAGCGCCTTGAAGCCGTCGCTAACCAAGCAGCCTCCAGTCTGGACAGTTCCGACTATCTTTTCGAAGACGATGATACGATCAAGACCAAAAGGGTATATGAGAGCTATGGGCATAAAGAGTAGCGGACGCACTCATGTTCTTCTGACGATCGGTGCCTTGTTCACGATCGCAGGCGGGACCCGGTGGTTGCCCCAGGCGTTTGCAACGACAGGTGCGGAATCACTCAGCAGCCGTCCATCTGACGTGCTGCCCAAGAGCTATGTCGACGATTCCGATACTGTGCGGAAGGTTTGCCTTACAGGCGACCTCGTCGAAGCGATGGAGCAAGACCAGAAGACTATCGAGCAACGCATTTCTGACCTGCGGGCCGAAGAAATTCAGTTTCAGAATCGGAAGATGGAACTGGACCAGCAGGCGGAAGACCTCAAATCGATCCAGATCCAGTTGGATGATAGATGGCAACGCATGGCAGAGGCGGCCAATGAGGACATCCAGCACCTTGCCCAGATGTACGGCGCAATGAAACCAGATCAGGCCGCAGGGATCTTCAACCAAATGGACGCCGGCTTCGCGGCGGGCTTCTTGCGGCTCATCCCGAGCGACCAAGCCGGCCTGATCCTTGCCAATATGGAAAACGAAAAGGCATATGTTGTCAGCGTCAAAATCGCGTCGACCAACAGTGACCTACGCGACGACGCGGTCCTGCCTTAGGAGAACTCCGTCGAACTCAGCCACATTAGGCAAAAATGGATGCGTTCACGTGCACGGCGTTGTTCACAGCTTCCCGTACGCGCCAGATATCGAACGGCTTTGGTACCACCCCATCCCGATTCTCACACCCGTCTTCCTCCAACCGCTCGGGGTGCGCCGTAATGAAAATAGTCGGCACCCTATAGCCGAGAGTTTCGCGAATTTTGTGAACGACTGTCCAGCCACAGACGTCGTTGCCCAAATCTATATCCGAGAGGATTAATCCAATGTCCCGCTTTTCTGCAAAGGTCATGGCTTCGTCGCGCGTATAAGCAATTCCAGCGACCCAATGACCAGTTTGCTCCACCAGCACGGAAAGCAGCTCCGCCATATAGGGCTCATCTTCGATGATCAGCACGCCGGTACGTGAGGCAGCTGCAACAACTGGCTCAACACGAGCAATAATGTGGGTGACCTCATCAACATGTAAACCGGTGATCCGCGCCAAATCCTCCGTCCCAAATCCGCCGATTATGGACAATAACAGCACTCGCCGGTCCACGACCTCCAATCCATGTAGAATGGGATGGATACGGTCATTCACCGAATGGGCTTGGGCGATCTGATGCAGCCTGTGGTCAAGTTGACGAAACAGGCACGCCCGATCCACGCCCGTTGAGCCTGCGGCCTGGACTGATCCGATCAAGTCTCCCAAAACATCGCAGACTACCTGGTCGCCGGCATCAATCGATCCCAGCAACAATTGCGCATAGGATCTCAAGGATTTGAGTTCTGAAGAAACGATATCCGAAAACATCTTAGCCCCTTGGTCCCTTGCCTCAATCAAGAGAGTAATTCAGCCGTGTACTCAAAGCATTGTACCACAGAATTTCTCCCACTGCGGGAAAACCGATGATCTAAACTCAATTGAAACAAGTTTCCATCCAAATCAGCAGCTCATCTATTTACCGAGTTAGGGGACACACGATGGGGATACAGGTACCAATTTGTCAGGTCAGTTATGGCGATCGCCCACCCTGTGATCTTTCTGAAGAGATCAGTACTGCTGAACCAAAGGCGATTTCCGGGTATTTGCACAGGCACAGCTGTGAGCGCCGTGTTGCGTTGGCTACATTCTGATTGAAAATGTCTCCATGCCGGGCAGCTTCCGCATGAATTCGCCTGCGGCAGAGCACGGGCAATCACACAATCCGTCTGCATGCGGACTGCAAGACGGCAACACAAACACGGATCTGATCCATGCCAAGCGCAGCTCCTAACACCTCATCAGCCACTAGAAAAACCAGTCGCGCCACCAGCCGCCTCGGCATGTTGGCTAGAAGCCTAGGTGTCGGAATCGTCATTTTCGTCGTTGCCGTCGCGATGATCGAGTTAACGCGCGGCGCTGGGCGTGTGGCCGCCGTCTGGCCAGCGAATGCAATCCTGATCGTCTTGCTTTTGAAGAACCCGCGCAGGAACTGGATTCCCCTTCTCACGGCAATGATGACCGCGCTGGTGCTCGCAAACATCTATTCAGGAGACCCGGTTCTCCGGGCGTTCATTCTGGCTCTGGCAAACGTAGCAGAAGTCTGCTGCGTCGCCTTTATTTTCATGTACCAGCGCAAAATACGGTTCATCAGCCTGGCGGGAATTTCTACTTTGATCATGGGCGGATTCGTCGGCAGCCTCTTGTCATCCCTTATGGCTGCAACAGGATTGTTCACGAGTGGAGAGACCCTCGTGCTCTCTGAAGCCCTCGTATGGTTCTCAGCAGACTTTCTGGGCATAGTTCTGTTCACTCCGATAATCTGGTCTTTGGCGGATCGCTCGAAAAAATTCGTCAGCACGTCGCCTGACCTTCAATACATTCTCAAGCTGGGGCTATTGTGTGCGACGACTTTCTTCGTTTTCGCCCAGAGCGACTATCCATTCCTCTTTCTCGTACCCCCCGCGCTCGTATTCCTCGCCTTTGGGGGAGGCGTAAAAGCGGCCGCCATTGGACTACTCACGATCACGGCAATCGCTTTGCCGTTCACGTTGGCTGGCACTGGCCCAGTACACTTGATGTCAGCCGAATTCACTTCCAAGATTCTGGCACTTCAACTATTCTTGGCGACAAACTCCATTCTCGGGCTCGCTGTCGGAGCAGCCTCTTCGGACCGCCGTCGACTGATCAATCATATCAGACGGTCTCGAGAACGCTTGTCGAGCAAGTCACGCGAACAACAGGAGATGCTGACAAAGGCTCACTTGGCCGAGCGTATGGCGGGCGTAGGTCACTGGACTCTGAACCCATCCACTCAGGAAGTGGACTGGTCGCCGGAAGTTTATGCAATTCACGGCGTCACAAAAGAAGAATTCAACCCGATGTATGGCGACGCGATAATGTTCTACGCAGAGGAAGACCGCGATCGTGTGCGGGCTCTGGTCGAGCGCGCTGTCAACAACGCCGTAGGCTGGGAATTTCAAGCCACGATAGTTCGAAAGTCGGATGGCAAGAGGCGGCGCGTGCGCTCTATCGGAGATTTTCTTGTGGACAAGACCGGAAAGGTCGAGCGAGTGTTCGGCGTGTTCAAGGATGTCACAGACGAGCAGGTTGTACTTGAAGCACTTGCGAATAGCGAATCCAAGTACCGGACCCTCGCGGAGAACTCTACAGACATCATTGTAAAGTTCGGTTTGGATGGAATCATCACCTATGCGTCGCCCGCATGCGAGATTTTGGGTGTTTCGCCAGAAGATGCAATTGGCTTGTCAACATTGGACTTCGCGATTCCGGAAGACCGCGGACGTGCGTCAGAAATCACCCAATCACTATTCCAGAATGACGCTATTGATCCATCTGTGCAAAGAGAATTTCGAGTGAAGAACAAGCACGGCAATGTGATCTGGCTGGAGGGAAATCCGAAGCTCATTCAGGGTGAGGATGGTCGCCCCCGCGAGGTAATATCGACCTTCCGGGACATCACGGATCGCAAGGAAAGGGAGCAGGCCTTGGCCGAAGCCCGCGCTGAAGCCGAAGCTGCTGGCAAGGCAAAAGCGGAGTTCCTCTCGAATATGAGCCACGAAATTCGTACGCCCCTGAATGGTATTCTTGGCTTCACGCAATTGTTGGAGCAGACGGATCTGAATGAAGAGCAAAGGCTGTTCACTACCCGCACGATGAAGGCCGGGCGCCTATTGAAAGATATAGTCAACGATATTCTGGATTACTCCAAGATCGAGGCAGAAAGCATCCAGTTGGAAGAGCGTGCTGTCGACATTGCTCAACTTGTTCAGGATACGATCGACCTTGTTCACGCTGCAAGGGATTCTCGGTCGGTGCCGTTGACATCCGCCGTGGAGAGCAAAGGCGCCCTCATTGACGAAGTTCGGCTGAAACAGATACTGACCAATCTGATCGGAAATGCCGCAAAATTCACAACCGAAGGATCAGTCCGAGTCAGCGCCTCCCAGGAGGGAGACTTGCTGAAGTTTGAAGTGGCAGATACCGGGCCTGGTATCCCCGATGACAAACTGGAAAGCGTCTTTGAAGGGTTCAAGCAGGCTGACAATAGCGTCACTCGAAAGTTTGGCGGCACAGGCTTGGGGCTTTCCATAAGTCGATCTCTTGCCCGGCTAATGGGGGGAGAATTGCACCTGGAAAGCAAACTTGGACGGGGTACGGTTGCGAAACTGGTATTGCCGTTCAAACCTGCGGAAGTGCCGATGTCCGACTTCCGCTCGACTGCCAAAACCCCACAACTCGGAAAGCTCAAGATCATGGCCGTTGACGATGTCGCCATGAATTTGGAACTGATTGAATTGGGGCTCGAAAAGTTCGGTCACTCGGTTCAGGGCTTTCTGTCGGCGCATGGTGCGCTCTCGTCCCTTCGTAAGGGCGACACGTATGATATCATCCTGATGGATGTCCAGATGCCGGAATTCGATGGCATTGCTGCGACACGCGAGATTCGGGCTCTGTCTGCGCCAGCCAGTCAAATTCCGATTGTGGCACTGACCGCAAATGTCCTGCCCGAACAGATCGCCGAGTGCATGAAAGCTGGCATGACGGATCATGCCCCCAAGCCGATTGATATCGTTCAACTAAATGCGCTTGTTTCAGCCCTCACCACACAGCAGACTGGTCAGGTCGATTCCACCCATGAGCAACAACCTGCCAGCGATCCGATGGAGCAACTGAAGCTCAAATATCGGGACTACCTCACCACAGTACCTGCAGAGTTTGCGGCCATCCTGGACAAAGAGGACCGCAAAGTGGTGCTGGAAGAGATCCGTCAATTGTCTCACTCTATTGCCGGCAGCGCCGGTAGCTTTGGTTACACAGAAGTCTCCACCGCCGCATTTTCTCTGGAATCAGTCGCGCGGGACATGAGCGAGAGCGGCAAACTCACAGTAGAACTGGCTGAAAGCTTGAGCGAATTTATTCGGGTCACAGAGCAACTTGTCGCCTGACCTGGGCCTACGGCGCGTGACGATTTCCTGTGAAGTGCTTGGCTCTGGTGGTCCGGCCTTGGTGTTGAAATCCAGCAGCGATTTTGACCTTGCCACCATGTCATAGGCCGGCGTTACGGGCAAACTCGGCGGGAGATTGCCCATTGTGAGCCATGTGAGGTCGGCTCTCATTGTAGTCGCGCCGCCACGCCTCGATCAGCCGCTTTGCCTCGGCCAGGGAGGCGAACCAGTTGATGTTCAGGCACTCGTCCCGGAGCGATCCATTGAAGGACTCGATGTGTGCATTATCCGTCGGGGTGCCGGGGCGTGAGAAGTCCATTTTTACCTTGTTATGATACGCCCACAGATCAACAATATGACCGGTGAACTCGGCGCCATTGTCGGCCTACTCATTCCGCCTTCTAACAACATGATCATATATTCAGCCGCCAGCAGGATCGGCGTGTCGATCGGAGATTTGTTCCTCGCTGGCATCTTGCCCGGCGTGATGACCGCAGCCTTGCTTATGTTCGTCGCCTGGCGCGTCGCTGTCCTGCGTGGCTATGCCAGCGGTGCCTTTACTGGCTGGCGCAGCTTTACGCGCGCGCTCCTGTTCGCCATCCCCGGCCTGATGACCGCGATCATCATCATCGGCGGCATTCTGTCAGGTATCTTCACCGCCACGGAATCTTCTGCCATTGCGGTCATCTACACGATCGCGATCGGAGCTCTTGTCTATCGAACGCTGGGATGGAAGCGCTTTTTTGAAGCCGCCATGCAATCGGTAAAGATCACGGCGATGGTGCTGCTTATCATCGGTGCAGCGACTGCATTCGGCTACGCGCTCGCCATCCTTGAAGCACCAGCGAAGCTGGCTGACATGATTACGTCCGCCACCAGCAATCCGATACTTGTCCTTCTCATCGTGAATGTCATCCTGCTTGTGCTCGGCACATTCATGGACATGTCGCCTCTCATCATCATCACAACCCCGATCTTGTTGCCGGTAGTCATGGAAGTGGGCGTCGATCCAGTTCACTTTGGCATTGTCATGATGCTGAATTTAGGAATCGGGCTTGTGACGCCGCCAGTGGGATCGGTGCTATTTGTTGGGTCTGCGGTCGGAAAAGTTCCGGTGGAACAGGCTGTGAAGACGATCTGGCCCTTCTATGGCGCGCTTCTGCTCGCGCTCATGATCATTACATTCGTGCCCGCGCTGTCTCTCACACTACCGAGCCTGTTTTGATTGGCACCAACCTGCGCCTCCATCTCCTCATTCTTGGCTTGGGCCTTTCGCTGACGACATGCGCGATGGGCCGATCATCTTCTGTTCCTAAATAGGTATCTGGACTGACCTCGTTCCCCACTGGGACCGCGCGCACGACATTTTCAATCCACCCGGTTAGCCAACCTCTCGAACACTCGCTCTGGCCACCAATTCGGTTGCAAGCATTTCGTGTATCCCCGTCACAGCGTGGCCTCTGAGAATGTCACACATAAGGGTCATGGCTACTTCTCCTATTTTTTCCGCAGGCTGCATCACAGTGGTCAGGGGCGGCGTACAGTATTTTCCGAATTCAATGTTGTCGAAGCCGGAGATCGACAGGTCGTTCGGCAGGTTGAAACCAAGATCATGCGCCGCGCGGATTGCGCCAATCGCGATCTCATCACTCATACAGAATAGCGCCGACACATTCGGCTTGCGTGATAATAGGCGCATGGCCGAACTCTCCCCACCCGCCATCGAGTAGGGCCCATATGCCACCATGGTCTCGTCGAGCAGTAGTTCCCGTGCAGCCAACGCATCGCGAATACCCGTCAGCCGCTCTCGCGTTACCAGTCGGTCTTTCAGGCCTGCCAACACTCCGATCCGACGATGGCCTGACGCCATAAGGTGTTCCGCCATCATTGCCGCGGCGCTGCGATCATCGATACCGACGGTCGGATACCGACCGCGCGGATCGGCGCTGATCGCCTGCACGAAGGGAATCGCGCAGTGTTCACCCTCATGATGCAACTGGTCCAGCGGCCGCTCGCCCAGCTGGATCACGCCATCGGCGCGATAGGTTTCCACCATCTCCACACCAACGGACTCGATGGCCGCATCGTCTCCGGTGTCAGACACGATCAAATTGAACTTGTTCTCTACCGCGACACGCTCAATGCCCGAGACAACTCTCGCGAACAGGACATTTGCAATGTCCGGGACCATGACAAGCACTGTATTGGTCCGCTTCTCACGGAACAATTGAGCCAATGAGCTCGGCTTGTATTTGAGTTCTTCGGCGGCGGTCAGGACGCGTTCGAGCGTCGTTGTGGACAGTTTACTCGGATCTGAAAATGCCCGCGACACTGTCGCGGGGGAGACAGCAGCCAGTTTTGCAACATCCCTGATCTGAGCCATTGAAATTCTCCTACGAGCCATTTCGCTTTTTTAAGGCTCCGCGTCGGGGTAACTCGCCCGAATGATGGAACGATCTGGTCATCAAACACCATGACCGCTTGCCATGAAACCGGTTGTATTGAATGTTCTCATGGTCAGGCACGCAGAGAACGTTGGCGACCGCGGCCCATTTGGCTGCAAGGAGGAATTCGGCGCACCGCCGCCCGCCCGGGGGAACCGCGTGCACAAACGAGGAGTTGGGGTCCTTGAGTCTGCATCCAATTGATATGGCCGTGATCGCGGCATACATCGGCTTGACGCTATTTATCGGCTTCTGGATTTCTACCCGGGCCAATAAGGGCATGCGGAGCTACTTTCTGGGTGGCAATCGGCTGCCTTGGTATGCGCTGGGCCTGTCGAACGCCTCTGGCATGTTCGATGTGGCTGGCACGATGTGGCTCGTATCCATCCTGTTCGTTTATGGTTTGAAAAGCATCTGGATCCCATGGCTCTGGCCCGTCTTCAACCAGATATTTCTCATGGTCTTCCTCTCCATCTGGTTGCGCCGATCGGGCGCGATGACCGGGGCAGAGTGGATCACCTTCCGGTTCGGCGATGGCCCAGCCGCGCGATTAAGCCATTTGATTGTTGTGTTGTTCGCGTTGATCCTGGTGCTTGCCTACATGGCCTACGGCTTCCTCGGTATCGGCAAGCTCGCCGTTCAGTTCATCCCGCTAGACCTGGCGGGCCTTCTTCAGCTCGACGTTTTCCTGCCTACCGCGCTGAAGTCGCCCAATCTCGCCGGTGACCTTCTGGCCCAGAGAGAAGCCGCCATGATCTCACTCAATGAGAAGGTTTTCGGCGTTATCCTGATCTTTCTTACGTCGCTCTATGTCATCAAGGGCGGCATGTATTCGGTAGTATTTACCGAAGTCATACAATTCCTCGTCATCACGGTTGCCAGTGTCGGTATTGCCGTGATCGCCATGATGCATGTGGCGCCGGATACGCTGGCTGCGGCAGTCCCCGAAGGGTGGGACAATCCCTTTTTTGGATGGAGGCTTGGTCTCGATTGGTCCAATCTGCTGCCCTCCGCAGATACCAAGATAGCGAGTGAGGGCTACTCGCTGTTTTCAATATTTTTCATGCTTGTCTTGCTGAAGGGCATCTTCACATCACTTGCCGGGCCGGCCCCAAACTATGATATGCAGCGCATCCTTTCAGCCCGCACTCCGATCGAAGCCGCCAAGATGAGCGCGCTGGTCAGCGTTGTGCTGAATGTCCCGCGTTATTTGCTGATCACCGGCCTGACGATTCTCGCTCTGGTCTATTTCAGCCCATATTTGCGGGACATGGGGACAGATGCGGACTTTGAGGCCGTACTGCCATTTGCACTACGTGAATTCATTCCAGTCGGGCTGCTCGGCCTCACACTCGCCGGATTGCTGGCTGCCTTCATGTCCAGCTTCGCCGCCCCCCTTAACGCCGCCCCCGCATATGTTGTAAATGACATCTATCGTAAATACATCAAACCGAACGCGTCTGAGAAGACGTATCTCAGGATCAGCTACCTCGTGTCCACGGTCTTCGTGATCATTGGCACGCTCATCGGAGTGTTCCTGACCAGCATCGACAATGTCATCAACTGGATCACGGCAGGGCTTTTTGGCGGATACACAGCCGCCAATGTCGTGAAATGGTACTGGTGGCGCATGAATGGTTACGGTTACTTCTGGGGCATGCTGACGGGTATCGTGTTTGCGCTGGGGTTAGGCATGCCACAGGTGGACATCAATCCGTTGCAGGCTTTCCCATTCTTCTTCGTAGCGTGCCTTTTCGCCGTGGTGATCGGATCTCTGGTGACCAAGCCGACCAATATGGAAACATTGCAGCGATTCTACTTGAAGACGCGCCCATGGGGCCTTTGGGGGCCTGTCGCCGACTCACTCGCGGCCGCCGGCCGAACTGTCTCCCCCAATACGAACTTGAAGCGTGACTTGATTAACGTAGCCGTGGGAATTGTCTGGCAGACTGCCCTGGTCTGCGTCCCTATTTTCCTCGTGATTCAAGACTGGCCCAAAATGCTTGCAGCTCTTTCAGTTGTGCTCATCACCAGCGTATTCCTGAAGCTTAACTGGTATGACCAGATGAGAGATTACCCGGAAGACTACTCTCCCGACGAGGAACGAACACATAAATCCGATGTCGGACTTAATTTGTGACTGACTGGTCTACTTCCACGCTTGCTCTGTCCGATTGGCCGAAGGCGCAAACGCCACGCCTGCAATCCGAGAAAACAGAGGCCCTGATTGAGCGAATTCTGGAGTGGCTGACACCCGCGCAAAAGGTAGGGCAAATCATTCAGGCCGATATTGCTTCAGTGACGCCTGAGGATGTCGCCGCCTATCATCTCGGTTCAGTGCTGAATGGCGGCAATTCTGCACCAAACGGAAATCAACGTGCCAGCCTCGCCGATTGGCTGGAACTCGCCGATGCATTTTGGGCGGCATCCATGCGTGCAGATGGCCCCCGCATTCCGATACTGTGGGGCTCCGATGCTGTTCACGGCCACAACAATCTGATCGGGGCAACAGTCTTCCCACATAATGTCGGACTGGGTGCCACGCGGGATGCAGAACTGGTGGAACGCATAGGCGCCGCCACCGCACGTGAAGTACGTGCATCAGGTATGGATTGGGCATTCTCTCCGACCGTCGCCGTCGCACGCGACAGCCGGTGGGGCCGGGCCTATGAGTCCTATTCGGAATCCCCCCAATTAGTCGCCGAGCTAAGCGCCGCCCTGGTCCGAGGCCTACAAGGCATTTCGGGCAACGAGAATTTCCTCGGTGACACCAAGATACTCGCCTGCGCGAAACACTTCATTGGTGATGGTGGCACTCAGGGGGGGCGGGACCAGGGCGAAACGATCGCCACAGAAGCCGAGTTACGCGAGGTCCACGCCGCCGGCTACTACGCCACTCTCGAAGCTGGAGTGCAGACTGTGATGGCCTCTTTTTCGAGTTGGGGCGGTCGTAAAATGCACGGACACAAAGCCTTTCTCACCGACCTTCTAAAAGCCCATTGGGGCTTCGATGGTGTGGTTGTGGGAGATTGGGACGGGCACGGGCAAATAGAGGGCGCCACCCCAACTGATTGCCCGGACGCGTTGATGGCGGGCCTCGATATGTATATGGCCCCCGAAAGCTGGAAGGGCCTGCATGCGTCCCTATTGCGCCACCTTGAGTCCGGACGAATTACCCAGGAGCGTCTGGACGATGCGGTTCGCCGGGTTCTCCGGCTAAAAATGCGTGCAGGCCTGTGTACTCAACCCACTCCCAGCGAACGAGCCCTAGCTGTGAGGGGAAATATTGTTGGGTGCACGGCCCATACGGAACTTGCCGCTGTCGCCGTCCAGAAGTCTGCCGTTTTGCTGAAGAATGCGAACAATGTTTTGCCTTTGCAGTCGAACCAAAGAATCCTGGTGACGGGTCCCGCTGCGGATGATCTCGGCATGATGTGCGGAGGGTGGTCGCTCTCCTGGCAGGGCGGTAATCTCAATCCGACCGACTATCCGCATGCCGAAACCTTTCTGGCGGGAATTCGACGGGTGGGCCACGAGCATGGCGGGACAATTATCTATTCACCCGACGGGCGCATCAAAGACTCTCCGGACATTGCCATTCACGTGTTTGGAGAGCCCCCCTATGCCGAGTTTCGCGGAGACCTGTCGACGCTGGATTTTCAGCCCCGAGACAAGAAAGATGCCGACACGCTCAAACGGTTGCGCAAGGCCGGCATCCCCACCATCTGCATCTTCCTCTCTGGGCGACCGCTTTGGGTCAATCCATCATTGAATGCGTCCGACGCCTTCATCGCAGCATTTCTTCCCGGCACTCAAGCAGGCGCACTCGCTGATGTGCTGTTCGCAACGAATGGTCTCGACTTCTCCGGCAAACTATCTTTTTCCTGGCCTCAATATGCGGATCAATACGCGCTCAATATGGGTTCGCAGCCCTATGACCCCCTGTTTCCGTTCGGGTTCGGACTATCCATGAAGAACTGTGGGAACCTGCGGATACTGCATGAAGAAGGTGTCGTCACCCAGCCCGACCATGGCACAATTTTTGAGTTAGGCCGAACCGCAGGAAGTTGGACGGTGCACCTCGAGAATAGTGAAATTGGGAAACCTTGGCATGGCGGCGAAGCCATCTCTGCTGCGGGAGCGATAGTGCTCAAGTCAGCTGACTTGGGACAACAAGAAAATGCCATCGAGATCGTTTGGAAGAGTGACTCCTTTGCGCCTGTCCTTTTCTCACACGAGAGACTGGACCTGACTCGGGAGGTCAACGCTGGTTTCTGTTTCACCTTGACTTTGGACGTTTCTCAGCAGGATGCAGGTAACATTGTTCTAGCTGTACTTTCCGAGTCCGGCCGGCATGAGATAGGCAACTTGTCCGAACTTGAACGGGACGACGGAGAGAAGGGAACATCGACTTTCCAAATTCCACTCCGAGAAGTATCTGAATCAGGTGCGGTTATGTCCTTGATTGAGGGTATCGAGTTCTCGGCCCGAAGGCCGGCACGTATTGTCTTGTCGCACTTGGCCATGGTGATGCCCGACGGCTGAAGGGGACTCACCCTTCTTCCGAAAGTGGAGTATCTTTTTGGCGGAACACGAATTTCATCAATCGTGAATCCGAACCGGACAGGTCGTCCCGATCACCCAGGAATTTTCCGAAGCTCTCCAATCCATTCACATTGTCGGACACGACTTTTGCCATTAGCAGGATCGGCGTCGACAATAACATTCCCATAAATGACCAAACCCAGGCCCACAATGCAAATGAAATGAATACGACGACCGCATTCAGCTTGAGGCGGCGCCCCACCAGCACGGGTGTTAAAAACTGTCCTTCTATGGTGTTTATCAGCCAATAAAGCAGCGCGGGCAGTAGCGCCTGGAGAGTGTTGTCAAAGGTCACCAAACCAGTCACGAGCGAAACCGTGATTCCTCCGATGGAACCAATGTACGGAATATAATTGAGCAAGAATGCGCCCAACCCGAACAGCAGCGGATTGGGCATCCCGATCGCCCACATAACCGAACCGATGACCATGCCGAGCACTGCATTGATCGCTGTAATGGTGAAGAGATAAGTTGAAAGTTGGTTTTCTATAGTGCGCGCAGCTGCCAACGCTCGTCGCTTGTCCTTGAGCTTGGGCATGACCTGCACAAGCTTCTCATAGAACATGTCACCCGATGCGATAAGGAAGAAGCTCAACGTCAACGTCACGATCAATTGGCTGACCACAGCCGGCGTGGCTTGGGTCATTACACTGACGAAACCTGGCTCTCGTATCGCGACTGTTTGCTGTTTACCCTGACTTGTAAGCGCATCAATCTGATCGCCAGCCTTCAATACCGGCTCAATTGTACCAAAAAGACCACTTAATTCGCGGCGAACTTCAGCAGCGAAAGTCGGCGCGTCACTCATATACTGCTGTAGAGCTTCAGATATGAAGTAGAACAGGACTCCGAACACAACGAGAAGACTGACCATGATTATGCCGGCTGCGGCACCCGCAGGAATTCCGATCCGGCCAAGTGCGCGCCTCACAGGACTGAAAGTCAGCGCAAGAACAAATGCGGAGATGATTGGAACAAATACACCTTGGGCAAGACTCAGTGTCCCAAGCGTGAGGATCCAGAATATTCCGGTGATGGCCCAATTGCGCACCACATCCCGCTTGTTGTCTGGAGCATCCGGGGAAGCCATGTATTCTTTCACAGCCTATACCTCCTCCCGGTGACGCCTTAATTTACCTACGCCACTGCAGGAAAATAGTTCCATTGCGGTCTTTATAGAAAGCAAGCACAAAAAAGGGCGCTGCAGTCGCAACGCCCTTTTCAAAAAGATGCAAACCTCACTAGGTCACATTTCGTCCACGGACGGCCCGCGCCACGAAGGACAAGACCAACAGAACGAGGAAAACGAAGAACAGGATTTTGGCGATACCTGCCGAAGCACCAGCGATGCCACCAAAGCCGAGGACTGCGGCGATCAACGCCAATACGAAAAATGCGATTGCCCAACCGAGCATGACAATAACTCCTTCTATCAAACAAATCGACGCGTCGTGGTCGATACGATGACAGTACAACCCGGTCGCAGGCATCCGAGTTCCCGATTATTTTTTGATCGACCATTGGAACCAAGGGACACGGGTAACGTTTGTTTACTGCTTAAAGCGGAAAGGAACTATCATGAAAAATACCGTGAAGATCGCAACACTCGGTGCCTTGGGCGCCCTGGCCACCCTGCTGGCTGCCTGCAACACTGTCGACGGCGTTGGCAAGGATGTCGAAGCCGGTGGCGAAGTTATCCAGAATACCGCACAAGACGTTGAAGAAGACATCAACGACTAAGCGGGCCGCAAACCAAGCCTGAAAAGACACGCTCAAATCGAGCGTGTCTTTTTTTTAGCTCGTATGTTGGAAGTGAGCGGTACTCACAGGGCAGCAAGAACTACCTATTGTGTGGAATGAACCGCTTGGCCGGAATAGGAGATCAGCAAAACTCGTGTTCGCTTGCTGGTGCGCATCAGCTCTGTGTGTTTGCGCAAACAGGTCCAGATCTGCCCAAGTCCAATAATCAGCACAGACAACATCGCGCCAACGCGACGCGGGCCATTCAAACGACGAAAAATTTCAAGGTGGGAGCTCAAACTACGGGATTGGCGTTGAATGTCTATCCGGGGGTGTACTGCGTTGACCATAAACAACCTACGCATCCAAGCGATGCGAGTTCCGCGCTGTTCTGCATGCTAACACACGGGGCGGACTGGATGCTGCTCTTCTACCTAAATATCCATGACAAGCTTATGCGAGCAGCCCAGTCCTGGTCGCGCTTCGGTCGTGAATTCCGCAGACAATTGTCGTGCAAAAGCGACCATGAGCTTGGAACCCAGTCCGGAGTCCTCATCCGCTGAGTCATAGCCGAGACCTGTGTCCCTGATCTCAAGAATTACCTTCTCGCCCGCCAACGAAAGGTGCACTGCAACTTCGCCGCCGTCTTCTTCAAAAGCATACTTCATCGCGTTGGTGACTGCCTCGACAATGAACAACGCCATCGGAATGGCATCGTCGGCATCCCGCTGAATCTCGGCATAAGACTGGACGAGGTTTATGCCCGCCTCTGACATGCCCAATGCATCCGAAAGGTGATTGAGAAGTCCGGTAAGGAAGGGTCGCATATCGACGGTTTCCAGGCGCTCATTCTGGTACAATGTCTGGTGTACAATCGCCAACGCATCGATACGGTGGCGCGTCGCCGCAATTGCATCCCGAGCCTGTGGGTCTTTTAATTGTCGACCCTGCAAGTTCAGGAAGCTTGTAACAATCTGGAGATTGTTCTTCACGCGATGGTGAATCTCTTTCACGGCCGCATCGCGCGTGGAGATAGCCTCTTTGAGATCCTGGTCTCGGTGGTCGATATCTTTCGCCATGACCTCCATCGCGGTCGCCAGATTGCGAATCTCCGAGGGGGCATCGACAAAAGAATTACCCGCTTTGAATTGATATCGCCCCGCACCATAGATGCGTACTGTGCGGGTCAAGCGAGAGATCCACCTCAGCACCAACCCATCAATCGCCATCCAAGCCGCCAGCAGTGTTACTGCGAACGCAAGCAAGGGTAGCCCGAATGAAGTCGCGGGCCGCAAAAAGAAATCATTCCACAAACCGTAGGAGGGCCGCGCGATCACTGCGAATATGTTGGAATCGCCGACAGGTCGCAGCACAACATCCGTGGAACCGCCACTGCTCTGCTCTGCCCGGAACAATTGGGCGGCACGAGTTTCCTTCACCTGCTCAATCCATTCGGACGGGATCGGCCCAATAATGGGATCTCCAAACACCCTGCCCGTCTCATCCGCGATGGAAAGGGAAACGTAATCGGGCAGATAGCCGGCCTGAACAAGGTTGGCGAGTTCAATTGCACTCAATGCAAATGTGTGGATGCCCACAAAATTTCCGGCTTCGTCCTCGACGCGTTTATTGAGCGCAAAGAGCCACTCGTCACTTGCGGATCCAAAGAATGCGTCACTCCGAGCAAAGGAGTCTCCTCCGGCCCGTAATCTGTCATGCAGAACCTGATTGTCACGACTGAGTGTGGGTGTACCTACACTGGCGCAGACAACTTCACTGTCCTTGTCAAACGCCACGACATTGGTGAGCGACGGCAGATATTCAGACAATTCGTTGTAGACACCGCTACACTCGCCCGCCGTCAATCGCGGTTCATATAGCGAGAGCAATAGCTCTGCTTGTTGTAGCGACTGGTTCACACCATCAATGGCTGCGCCCGCAACGACGACAAGGTTTTGAGCTTGGCTTTCCCGAATATCTCGGGCGTCGATATAGGCCTTGAACGCAGACAGCAGGAGTACTGGTGTCAGCGCAGCTGCCAGCGTCAAAACGAGCTTATTACGCAAAGGCGCCGCGTTTGCGCCCTTGCTCTCCCCCTGGTCTAGCCCACCTTGGTTACCCGACACCGGCAATATCATCTGCCTGCCGCATGATGTCATTGAAGGCGTCTTCCGCCCTCATTTCGGAGTCGTCGCTGAATCCCGCCCCATTTGATTCCAGAATCTCGACGACGGCTTTCCTGGCACGAGACACCCGGCTTTTGATCGTTCCGACAGCCACTCCGCAAATCTCCGCAGCTTCCTCATAGGGCAAGCCGCCCGCACCCACCAGAATGAGGGCCTCACGTTGATCAATTGGCAACCTGCCGAGGGCATTGCGCATGGCGAGCAGGTCGAGCGTGTCGGATGGGTTACTGTTAGACACCAGCGTTGCTTCGGCAACTTCAGGATCAAGTGGGGTGCGGCGCCAAGACCGGCGTTTTTCTGAATAGAAAACATTTCGGAGAATCGTGAAGGCCCACGCCTTCATATTCGTGCCGGCCTGAAAGGATTGTCGCGCATTCCACGCTTTCAGCATTGCATCCTGTGCAAGGTCGTCTGCAAGCGTTGCATCTCCGCACAAGCTGCGCGCGAAAGCCCGCAAATGTGGGATTAGCGCAGCAAGTTCGCGTTTGAATTCAGGATCGCTGAGTTTTTCCGTATTGTCTGTCATGGAACCCCCCTCAGGATTTGTCTGAGGTGGAAGATGGCCGAGCCCTATCGGCTTCTTCGAGAAGCCGCAGGAACTCATCGGGCACATCTTCTTGCGCTACTTCGTCATACACGCGGCGCAATTGTTCACCAATGCGCTGCGTCCGCCTCTTACTGCCGAGGTCGGATTTGACGGAGTTTTTGCGTCCGTTCTTTTCCATTCCGTCCAAACTATCCTGATTCACGATCTGATACCTAACTATATGAGTCTGATAGTTAAACAATCCGGCACCATATAAGTTCCACACTAATGCAGTATTTTGCACTAGTGTGGAACCGAAGCAGCTTTCACGAATTGTTAATGCGGTCCCAGAAGAGAGGTTCCCAATGAGTTTGGTACAATCGTTTGCCCCCCATCTGCCATTCTTGCGCCGGTACGCCCGGGCGCTAACAGGCAGTCAAGACAGCGGAGACGCGTATATTCGCGCGTCACTTCAAGCGCTCGTCGAAAATCCTGAAGTTGTCGACAATGTGGAGGATTCTCGTCTTTCGCTTTACCGCTTTTTCCACGTCATCTGGGGCACGACAGGCGCCCAGCTTGAAGGAAAAGATAGCAACAAAGGCGATCCTGCAGACAAGCGACTGCAGTCACTTGCACCCATCCAGCGGCAAGCTTTCCTGCTGACAGCCCTTGAGGGGTTTTCTGCTTCGGACGCAGCTTACATCCTCGGAATTTCTGAAAAAGAGCAGCGTGTTCTCGAACAAGATGCTCAAAGAGAAATTGAAGGCGAGCTCGCTACGAAAGTTCTCATAATTGAGGATGAGCCTATTATTGCTGCAGATCTTGAAAGTCTGGTCGAAGACCTCGGCCATACGGTCACCGGTATCGCAACCACGCATCGCGAAGCGCTCTCTCTCTTCGGCGCGAATCCGCCAGGACTGGTTCTCTGTGACATCCAACTTGCAGATGGATCGTCCGGTATTGATGCCGCCCACGACATTTTGGCCGATCATGACGTGCCGATCATTTTCATCACGGCCTTCCCCGAACGCCTGCTGACTGGTGAGCGCCCGGAGCCGACCTACCTGATTCCAAAGCCCTTCCAGGAAAATACTGTGAAGGCAGCGATCGGCCAGGCGTTGTTCTTCCATCCCGCCAACGAAAAGCGGGTGGACGCCTAAATTTCTGATGTCGCGGATTCAAAAGGCCGCCCGTACATAATGATGTACGGGCGGCCGTTGTTCTTGAATTCGAGATATGTCAGACGCTGGCAGGCGCGAATATGCCGGTAAATGCCAGCACCAACAACATGCCGACAAGAGCGACGACGATACCTATCCCCAAAACGCTCAACAAGCCCGTCCGGCGACGACCCTGACGTGCCTCAGTTGTAGAAAACTCTTCTTGATGGGTTGTGTCTGGCATAAGTTATTCCAATCCTGTTTGAGTGTTATCCCCTGAATCAATTGTCATTGCGGGGAATGCGATGTTGATTTGTGTGAGACGAGATAGCGCCATTTGACAAAGGCGAATGCGAACTACCGTTCAGGTTGGCTCGCGCTACGAAATCGAGTTTACGAACATGGAGATAGTCAGTGTCGAATTGGGACAAACTCTCCATACGCCTTCTATCGAGAATGGTGACCTGGCCGCGGGACTCATCGATAAGGCCCGATCGGCGTAAAGCTGACATCGTCCTCGACACATGAACCGGGGTCAGGCCGAGCGCATCTGCCAGATCCGTGCGTGTCAAAGGCATGGGAAGGTGATCTTCTACTCCACCGACCGCAGCTCTCAATCTTCTTTGAAGCTCAAGCAATAGGTGTGCGATACGCTCCTTGGCAGACCTGCGACCGACGCGGACAATCTGTTCACGCAGGATAGATTCTTCCTGCACCGCTGCCCACCAGAATGCTGCGGCGACATCGGCATCGCTGCGCAACACTTTCATGAATTGATCCGCTGCAACCGTCGCCACGACAGTGCGCGTTATGGCGGTCACTGAGTGGTCTGCCTTCACACCCGCAATGACTTGCATATCGAACACATCACCAGGCAACATGAAGTTGACGATCTGGCGACGACCATCATCAAGAGAACGGTGTCGAATTGCCCAGCCTTCTTTCACGATAAATATCTTTGCGGGGGTTTCCCCCACACGGATGATGTCATCGCCGGATTGAAATGCGCGGGTTTGAAAATCGATTTGATCGAATTTGGACCACGCATCATCTCTCAGTGAGGCATATTGGGAAATTCTGTTTCTGAATACGTCCATGCGGTTCAAACGAATGTACTTGTGCAAGGTTCCATCGCAGAAAACTGCTGGCACCCGATGGAACGAAAGTTTCGATCGATCGTTGTATTGGCGCACACGAAATCAGGAGATTTAACGTGAACACCAAGACAGCCACCACACTCAAAGCTGAAGCCGAGGGCGATTACGCTGCGCTCAAGGATGACATTGCCATGCTTCGCGGCGACCTGAAAAGCGTAATGGAAGACGTCCGGGGCCTTGCGAAGGTAAAGGCGCAAGCCGGAGTCGAAAAAGGCAAGGAAATGGCCGAGAAAGCTTCCGGCCAGTTCAAGGAAACCCGCGACGATGTTGAAACGGAAATTCGCAAGAATCCGCTAGCCGCTGTCGGAATCGCGTTCGGGGCCGGACTCATTCTCGCGATGATGAGGGGCAAATAATTCATGGACGCGACAAAGCTTAGGCTGTTCGCGGCTGTCGCCGGAATCGTATGTGGTTTCGGCGGCATGTTTGCTTTGTCTGTAGCCGGAATATTGGCGCTGGCATCTGTCATCGGATTGACGGCGGCCTGCTTCACAGTGGCCGCCATCCTTGTGGCAATTGCTGCCCTTATGCTGTATATATTCCTGCTACCCTATCGGAAATCATCAGAAGAGATCGATGATTTGGAAGAGTCCACGGCCAATGCATTGGCAGACCTTCCGTTCGACACCCTGAAATCCCTGGTCCAGAAATATCCGGTCTCTGTATCCGCGGGCGCGATGTTGCTCGGATACACGCTTGTACGTGACCCCAAGACGGCGACACGTCACGCCCAGAGGCTTCTACTCGGTTTGCTTTAGCGGCGCCAATTACAGACAAATCATGCCAGAACACCTATATTGTTAGCATGAGATCGTTTCTGCTTGTTGCCTCAGCGGTTGGTGCCGGATTGGCTTTTGGCCGCAGATACCTCGAACGCGGGGTTTCTGCCCAGAAGAACAAGGTGATCGAGACAGCAGCCGTGGAAACACGTCGTCAGATCAAGCGCCATGCAGATGATTTTCTCAAAAAGAGCTTTCGGTCATTCGCAATCGCGACGGCTATCAAACTGCTTATCCTCGCGACGCTTTGGGGACTTTTCCATGGCGGTGTTATTGAGCGGCCTTATTTTATCTGGGGTGTGACAGGGATTCTCGCCGCGTTTCTTGTTCGTGATATCTGGGTAACGTGGCCCTTTGTTCGGCTTGGGATAGTAGAACTTTCTCGCTATGGCTGGCACCCCAAGCGCGCGCTCGGTGAGGTCGTCGCCGGGCATGTATTTCAGCAAGTCCTGACGGAAGCCCAATCTGCTCCGTCCACTCGCTCTTCGAAAGTCATGCTGGTGCTTGCGGGTCAATCCCGCGAAGGGATCGAGCATGATATTGCAACCTCTGTCGCCGCCATCGCTCGAGATACGTCCTGGTCTGATCTGCGACCATTTCTTGTGTCCGCTGCCATCAAGACGGCCGCATTGATGATCATTTATTCGGTGAGCGTTTTCCTGCTCATGGCCTGATACCAATCAGGCAGCCTCGGCCATAAGCTCTTCGGCATGTATCACCAACTGGTGTAATGTGGACTGCTCAGCAAACCCGGGCGTGTCATTGGAAATTGCCGGAACAATTCCATTCAGCTCATCCATCAGAACTGCGCGCGCCCGACTTACCCGGCTTTTGATTGTTCCGGGCGAGCAGTCCATGATCGCACCCGCTTCCTCATAAGTGAGGCCGGCCGCCAGAACCAGAATGACTGCATCCCTTTGTTTGATCGGCAGGGAGTAGATCGCCTGGACAGCCTGCGACGCTTCGCTCAGCATTTCAGCTGATGTGTTATCAATAAGAGCCTCTTCGAGAAATCCGCTTTCAACATCAACATTGCGCCAAGCGCGACGGCTGTGCTGGAGATATTCATTTCGAACAATACGCAGGATCCACGGTCTCATCTTTGCGGTTCGATCGAAAGATTCCGCCGCCGCCCAAGCTTTCAGGCATGCAGACTGAACGATGTCGTCGGCCAGCGTCGCATCATGGCAAAGGCTACGCGCGAATGCGCGCATTTGAGGTAATAATGCCTCCAGCTCATCGACAAAGGACCAGTCTGGGCTGGGATTTTCTCCGGTATCGGTCATGCCGTCACGTATCCTATCGCTTTAGCGAGGTCTCCACCTCTCTCATGGCGCCAAGAAGTTCTCGAAATCGGTAGGGAAGAGGCTCTGTCACCACGGCCGCGTACTCGGCCCGTAGGTGTGCTTCGAACCGCCGACTCCCTCCCGTCGCCTTGGCCGTGAAAGCGAATATTCTTCTGCGTTCGGGACGACGGGCGCTCATGCACACCATTTATCCGTTCGCCAAAATAACAAATCATGAATTCGTTCCCACCATACGATCTGTCTTGACTTCATACAGAAGTAAATCAGTGGTGGGTTAACGAATCTAAAATTACTATTGGTTGAAATACAGTCAACCGCCCGCCACCTCTGCGGAACAGCACGCTTCAGACGACAGCCCCTTTCTATAGAAAGAGATGCGGGGGAATGATTTTATCTCGTTGGAACAGGCTCGGGCCCGGAATAGTCGTAGAATCCCTTGCCGGCTTTCTTCCCAACCCAGCCTGCTTCAACATATTTCACGAGCAATGGACACGGTCTGTATTTGGTGTCGGCAAGACCATCATGCAAAACTTGCATGATCGACAGACATGTATCGAGCCCGATGAAGTCGGCAAGCGTCAAAGGCCCCATCGGATGATTTGCGCCCAGGCGCATCGCCGTATCAATGCTTTCAACCGTGCCAACACCCTCGTAAAGAGCGTAGACGGCCTCATTGATCATGGGCACAAGGATCCGGTTGACGATAAAGGCCGGGTAGTCCTCGGCATTCGTGGTCGTCTTCTCTAGGCGCCCTGCAAACTCGATGGCGGTTTCATAGGTTTCCTGATCCGTTGCGAGCCCACGGATCACTTCAACCAGCTTCATCAGCGGAACGGGATTCATGAAGTGCAGCCCGATAAACCGTTCGGGACGGTCGGTGACGGATGCAAGCCGTGTGATCGAAATGGACGACGTATTCGTCGCCAGAAATGTGCTCGTAGGCACGATTTCGCAGAGTGAACGAAAGATTTGTTCCTTGATTTCCCGGCGCTCTGTGGCGGCCTCAATAACAAGGTTGGCGGCCTCATGGTCCTTCAAGACAGTTGTCGGCTTAATGCGCCCGAGCGCAGTATCCATATCGCCCTGATTGTATTGTCCCCGCCCAACCTGGCGGGCCATATTACGTTCAATCGCTTTCATGCCTTTGGCGAGAGACTCTTCGGAAATATCGCTGAGAATGACGTCGTATCCGGCTAGCGCGCTGACATGGGCGATACCATTCCCCATCTGGCCCGCGCCAATCACGCCAATTGTCTTCAGGTCTGCCATAAGTCTCGTCCAGATCGTCGTAAAAGAGAGATGTCATATCCTGTTTGTGCAGTGCGTCAAACACAAGTCTGGGATGCAGTCGCCGCGGGTATATCCGCAATCCTGCAAGATGGTCCCGCCCGCAGACGGTCCGACAACACCGAAGCGGGAAACTCAGGATCGATCCCGCGCTACGCGGTGTAAATCATCCTGCGCGTCATGCCGCCGTCCACTGTCAGCACCTGCCCCGTCACAAAGCCGGCACCAGACAGGTAGACCACCGCATCCACGATATCTTCGACTTCCCCCGCTCGGCCGACTGGATGCTGCGCGTGTGCCTCACCAGACAGCACGTCACCAGTTGAATTGATCCAGCCGGGCGCAATTGCGTTGGCCCTGACATCCGGCCCGAGACCGATGGCCAGCGCATGCGTCAGGCCAATGATTCCGCCCTTAGCCGCCGCATACCCATAGGTGTCCGGCTCCGACTGATAGGCTCGGGTCGATGTCATATTGACGATACTGCCCTTGGCAGCGCGCAAATAAGGCATGCATTCTCGCGCCATCAGGAAACTGCCGTTCAGGTGCGGTGCGATCCAGCTATTCCAGTCATTGAGACTCATCTCCTCAAGAGGACCGGCGACCGGGTCGGCTGGCCCGCCATTGTTCACGAGCAGGTCAAGCTGTTCGAACCCTGCTTCTGCGACCGCGGCGCGAATACTCTCTTCGGATGACAGGTCACACCAAATCGGCTGAATCCCGTCTTTCGGGAGCGAGGCAAGACCATCATGATCGATATCCAGCGCAGCGACTTGCCAATCTTCATTGGCAAAATGCACGGCAATTGCACGGCCGATACCCGACGCCGCACCTGTTACGATGGCTGTTCGCATGAAATCTCCTGATCATGGCTTAGCTCGCTCTATACAAAACAACCCGCAACTCCCCTAAGGAGTTGCGGGTTGAATTCAGTCAGGGCTGAAAAGCTTACAGCGCCTCGGTCAGTTCCGGGACGGCATTGAAGAGGTCTGCAACCAGGCCATAATCGGCGACCTGGAAAATCGGAGCCTCTTCGTCCTTGTTGATCGCGACAATGATCTTGGAGTCCTTCATACCAGCAAGGTGCTGGATGGCCCCGGAGATGCCGACAGCAACATACAGTTCAGGCGCAACGATTTTGCCGGTCTGGCCCACCTGATAATCATTCGGGGCGTAGCCCGCATCGACAGCGGCGCGCGAAGCGCCGACAGCTGCTTCCAGCTTGTCAGCCAGCGGCACGATCAGGCGATCGAATTCTTCTTTCGAGCCCAGCGCGCGGCCACCGGACACGACGCGTTTCGCGCCAGCCAGTTCCGGACGGTCGGATTTGACCATCTGCTCCGACACGAATTCGGATTTGAATGGTCCTGCAGGTGCATCAGCTGCTTCGACCGAAGCCGAACCATCTTCACCAGCAGCTTCGAACGCTGTGCCACGAACCGTGATGACTTTCTTCGCATCGGAAGACTTCACCGTCAGGATGGCGTTACCGGCATAGATCGGACGCTCGAACGTGTCGGTGTCGATGACATCCGTGATATCCGACAGCTGCATGACGTCCAGCTTGGCCGCGATACGCGGAGCCATGTTCTTGCCCGTCGTCGTAGCCGGGATGAAAACGGCGTCATAGCCGGACATCATTGGCACAACGAGGGCTTCCATGGCTTCCGCCAGTTGCTTGGCAACCGAGGCGCCATCCACGTGAACGACCTTGCGGACACCGGAAACCTTGGCTGCTGCAGCTGCCACGTCGCCTGCGCCTTCGCCAGCCACCAAGACGTCTACGTCGCCGCCAAACTTTGCAGCTGCGGTAACAACTTTGTGGGTCGCGTCGTTCAGGGACGCATTGTCGTGTTCAGCAATAACCAGAACAGCCATTAGATCGCTCCTGCTGATTTGAGTTTCGAAACAAGCGTCGCAACGTCTTCGACCTTTTCACCCGCCTCGCGCACAGGCGGCTCAGTCACTTTCACAACTGACAGGCGCGGCGAGATGTCGACGCCATAATCGCCGGGAGCTTTCTCATCGATTGGCTTCTTCTTCGCCTTCATGATGTTTGGCAGAGACGCGTAGCGCGGCTCGTTAAGGCGCAAATCGACGGTGACAATTGCCGGTGTGGCCAGTTTCACGGTCTGCAGGCCGCCATCGACTTCGCGGGTCACGGTCAGGGCGTCGCCGTCCTTCTCAATCTTGTAAGCGAATGTGCCTTGTGGCCAATCCAGCAACGCTGCCAGCATCTGGCCGGTCTGGTTGGAATCATCGTCAATGGCCTGCTTGCCGAGGAGCACCAGGTCCGGGCTCTCTTCTGCAACAACTTTTGCAAGGATTTTCGCAACAGCCAGCGGTTCGACGGTTTCGTCCGTATTGATCAAGATGCCGCGGTCGCCGCCCATGGCCAGCGCCGTGCGAATGGTTTCCTGAGCCTGTTTCGGACCGATGGACACGATCACAACTTCGGTCGCCGTGCCGGCTTCCTTCATGCGAACTGCTTCTTCGACAGAAATCTCGTCAAATGGGTTCATCGACATTTTGACGTTTGCGAGATCGACACCCGTCTGATCGGGCTTCACCCGAACTTTGACGTTATAGTCGATGACGCGTTTGACCGGTACCAGGACCTTCATACAACCGCTCCAGACATAGTTGGAATTAAACTCGTGTGGGGTGTGCCTAACGCCCGCGCAGAAAAGACGCAAGGTTGACGTTGACGTAAGTGTCAATTTGGCGCGGAAAATTTTGCAAAGCTCGCGCCGGTGTGCTGCAGAAATGCAATTCCCTGCCCCAGATAGCCCGTAGCACACGGGGAGCTTGGCCGTTTTGCAAACCTGCGCTAAACGCCTCCCTTCTCCTGATCAGACCAAATTCGAAGAGGGCGCCATGGCAGGCCATAGTAAATGGGCAAATATCCAGCACCGCAAAGGCGCACAGGACAAGAAGCGCGCCGTACTCTTCGCGCGCCTGTCCAAAGAAATCACGATTGCATCCAAGATGGGCGGGCCAGATCCGGATGGAAATCCGCGCCTACGACTCGCTATCCAGAACGCGAAGGGCCAGTCCGTCCCCAAGGACAATATCCAGCGCGCCATCGACAAGGGCCAGGGAGGCGGCGGCGAAGACTATGTGGACATCCGCTATGAAGGCTTCGGGCCCGGCGGTGTTGGCGTAATCGTCGAGGCGTCAACGGACAACAAGAACCGCACGGCGACCGATGTGCGCACAGCCTTTTCGAAGAATGGCGGCAATCTGGGCGAAACGGGGTCGGTCTCATTCAGTTTCGATCAGGTTGGCGAGATCGAATATCCTGCGAGCGTGGGCACCGAAGACGAAGTCATGGAAGCGGCGATCCTTGCGGGCGCTCAGGACGTGGAATCAGATGCCGAAAGCCACTGGATCTACACGGCTCGCGAAGACCTCCAGACCGTAGCCGACGCGCTGACTGAACATTTCGGCGCTGATGTCGAAGCCAAATCGACAAAATTGATCTGGAAGCCGCAGAACAACATCCCGGTCGACGGCGACGCCGCCGACACGTTGATGAAGCTGCTGGACGTGCTCGACGAATTGGATGACGTGCAGAATGTCTACGACAATTCCGAACTGTCCGACGCCGAAATGGCGCGCCTCGCCGAGGGCTGAGTCAACCTTCTGACCAAATTCAAAGTTCCGTTTGGCAGCTAGTTGGATTGCTTGACATTTTCCGATATGAATATACTTTGTTTTTCAAAGTTATTTGTGGAGACGAAAATGAGCCCTCAATCCCTCACCGATGATCTTGCCTATGTGCGCGATCTGGCAGAAGCCGGACAGAAGGCGCCGCTCCTCGGCGGACGCTTCCTGATCTTGTGGGGCGCGCTGACCACACTGGCCTATCTCGGTCACTACGCCATTGCGACGGGCATGTGGGGTCTTTCGCCCATGGCGTTCGCCTTCCTCTGGATCGGCTATGTCGTCCTCGGCATGGGCGGCATGTTCATCATGCAGGCAGGCTTCTCTGCCCACAAGCCGGGCGCCGCCTCAGTGGGAAATCAGGTTTCTCGCATCGTTTGGCAGGCGGCAGGCTATTTTCTTGGCGCCTACTTCATGGGAGCCTTCATCGCGGCCCTGTTGGGCCAAGGTACCGCCGCCTTCATGTGGTCAGTCCCAATGGTGATCGGGCTCTATGGCCTGGCCCAATACGTATCCGGCGTGATGGCACAAAACCGCATCCTCTCTCTTAGCGGCAGTGCCGCCATGGCCAGCACATTGCCAGCGGTGCTCCTCATGCAGACGCCTTACATCGTGCTTCTCGGATCAGCCGTAGCGGCGCTCTGTGTCCTGTTACCCGGCCTTCTATTGATGCGGAACGAACCCTCGGAAACAGTGTAACGCCCATGCCCGAGAAAAACCCCTTCGATCACAACGACATCGACGATGTCATCCATGGGCGTCTCCGCCTCGGCATCATGGCTTACCTTTCCAGTGTCAGTCCCGCCATTTTCGGAGAGCTGCGCGACAAGGTCGGGGCGACAGATGGAAACCTGTCCACGCATTTGCGTAAACTGGAAGAGGCCGGATATGTCGAACTGGAAAAGCGCTTCGTTGGCCGCCGGCCCCAGACACGTATCCACTTGACTGAGCCGGGCCGAAAAGCCTGGATGGTCTGGCTGGACCGAATGCAGTCGCTGATGCGGGCAGCAGAATAAGGGTCAGGGTCCGATCAGGCGAATCTGTTCATTGCCGGCTTCGCCGGTCCGGGCGAAATCCTTCCAGCCCAGCGCCTCATAGGCCTTCCGCGCCGGCGAATTTTGCGCATCGACATCAAGCAGTAGCGGCTCTCCCATCACGTCTCGCCCGACATGCAACAGGCCGCGACCAACGCCGCACAGGCGCCAATCAGGCGCCACGAAGAGATGATCGACATAGCCGGAATCGGGACGCAGCGTCAGGAAGCCGACCACGCCCGCCTGCGGCTCCTCTGCGACCCAGGCCCGCGCCGTCGGCAGGGAGTTGAACAATTGCCTCAGATAGGGTGCCGCCGGACCGCGCCACGGAAACTCTCTCAGGCAATCACGAAACAATTGATAGCAAGGGCGATAGTCCCGGCGTTCAAAGTCACGGATATGCCAGCCTGCTCCGGTATGTGTGTACATGTGAAAAGAGTGGGCCCGATGCATGATCAGGTCCACTCTTTATCTCAGGCGCATTTCGGCAAATTGCCGAATGCCTACATTTGCATCGTCCAGCCTTCGATACCCATCGCCGCCTGACGGACCGCTTCTGACAGGGTGGGGTGAGCATGACAGGTACGGGCAATATCTTCCGAGGCCGCACCGAATTCCATGGCGACGCAGATCTCGGCAATAAGTTCGCCAACGCCCACACCAACCATATGAACCCCGAGGATTCTGTCGGTCTTCTTGTCGGCCAGCATTTTCACGAACCCGTCTGTTTCGTGGTTTGTGCGGGCGCGCGAATTGGCCATGAAGGGGAATTTGCTTTTCACATATTCCACGCCGGCTTCTTTCAGCTGCTCTTCCGTTTGACCGACCCACGCCATTTCCGGCTTGGTGTAGACCACGCTTGGCACGAGGTCGTAATTCACATGACCTGCCTTGCCAGCGATCAATTCAGCAACAGCCGTGCCGTCGTCCTCAGCCTTGTGCGCCAGCATCGGCCCGTGAATGCAATCGCCCACAGCCCAGACGCCGTCGGCGACCTTGAAGTGACCATCGGTCACTTGCACGACGCCGCGCTTGTCTGTCGTGCCGCCAACCGCTTCGAGGCCAAGGCCTTCCGTATACGGCTTGCGACCAATCGCAACGATTACGACATCGGCGTCAAGCACTTCAGTTTCACCGCCCGCAGCCGGCTCCATGCTCAGCTTCAGTTTGGATTTGAGTTTCTCGACGCCGGTCACTTTCATGCCGAGACGGAAATTCAGTCCCTGCTTCTTGAAGATCTTCTGGGCTTCCTTGGCGACATCCGCATCGGCGCCCGGCATGACGCGATCAAGATACTCCACCACAGTCACTTCCGAGCCGAGACGTGCCCAGACCGATCCCATTTCGAGACCGATCACACCGGCCCCGATCAGGACGAGACGTTTTGGAATCGAGGTCAGCGACAGCGCACCGACATTTGTCACGACGCGTTCTTCATCGATCTCGATGCCTGGAAGGTTGGCTGGCTCAGAGCCCGTCGCAATCACGATGTTCTTCGTGTCCAGGGTTTGGGTCTTGCCATCGAGTCCTTTGACTTCGACTTTCCCTTTGCCAAGGATCTTGCCGCGGCCCTTGATGTAATCGACCTTGTTCTTCTTAAAGAGAAATTCGATGCCCTTGGTCAGACCGTCAACCGCTTCGGTTTTCTGAGCCATCATCTGGTCGAGATCAATTTCCAGCTTGCCGGTCTTGATGCCCATGCCTTCAAATTCGTTCTGCGCTGTTGCGTAGAGTTCCGAAGCATGCAGAAGCGCCTTGGAGGGGATACACCCGACGTTCAGGCAAGTGCCGCCCAGCACACCGCGATCTTCGATACACACGGTCTTCAGGCCGAGCTGTCCGGCACGAATTGCGCAATTGTAGCCGCCGGGGCCGCCACCGATAATGACGACGTCGTATGTCTCAGCCATGGGGAAATCTGCCTTGCTTAGAGGGCCCAGTAGGATTGAGCCGCCAAACTAGGCATTTTGCTTCTGAAATCAATGCGGCAGGGTCTGCTAGTTTGGATTAGCTGCGTTTGGTTACGACTAGGCCTGCGAAAAGCACCCAAAACACACCGGTGATAACGACTTCATCCGTCCAGAGGATCGGATCAGCGCCTGACAATACCATCAGACCCGCTAGCAGCGTGAATACGAGGATTCCTCCCAGTGCGACCCAGCGTCCAAAACCTTTTCCAGCCATGATAGCGAGCCCGCCGAGCAGAATGAGCCCCGTTGCGACCAGTCGCACCAAGCTTGTAGGCGGTTGCATAAGCGCGTCCGACAGGCCACTGCCCCGATTAACCAGCATGTTGACGGTTGCTGCGCCGCCCCAGAACAGCCATCCCCCCAGCAGCGCCAGAACTAGTCCAATGATACGCCTTACGCTCATCATGTTTGATCCTCATCCCTTTTATTGGAGAAGGTACGGGCATGACGGCACGACAGCAAATGCTATCTGGCTTTGGAACGCTCAGACGGCGCGGCGACGACGCGCATTCATCTTGCGGCCATGGGCGGCAAAGCTCGCGCGCTGACGAGCAATCGCAGCAGGCACAATGGCCGGCCGGACCGGTTTTGCCGGAGCCGACCGCTTGCGATGATCCGGCAAGGGCTCACTGACAAGCACCGGCTGGGAAAGGACCAATGGAGCCACTTGCTCAGCGGATTCCGCCTTGCGCTGTGTCCGCAATCGCAATTCCCACACGGCGAGCATCAGAAGCACCGCACCAGCGCATGCCCCCGCAATGGCGCCTTCGGCTGCGCTGGGATCATTCCACCAACCGGGCTCGAACGTCACGAGATAAAGACACGGGATTCCCGCGACGACGCCCATAAAATACCACAGCACACCGCCCGGGCGACGCGCGGCAATCATTGCAGCCGAGCAATAGAAACACAGCGCCGCGAGCAGATAAGGCCCACCATGAGCAATGCCGAGCTGGCGCCAGTCCACGCTCTCCAAACCAGACGCGATATCATCCTGCACCACCCAGCTGAGCGCCATCATGATTGAGGGCCACCGCACAGCCGTCAGCGCGCCGAAGGCAAAGGCGATTGCATATACTGTCAGCAGGATGGCAATGAGGCGGCGGAGCATCCCTCTCGCGTAACACGGCTACGGTAACTACCCGCTGAACGCGATGTTGCGAATTTGATCTATCTCGGGTCGTCGGACGGCTCGTCATTTCCTGTCCCGCAGATCCGCGAGTCGATGCAATAGTTCAGCACGCCCATGGCCAGCTTCGGTTCCGGCGGGGCCGTCTCGGAGCGTACCTCGGGCTCAGCTTCGGCCACTTCGCCCGCCTCCGCAGCAGCAATGCGGAACAGCCCACGCACCGTTTGCTGTTGGCGCAATGCAGTCCGCACCAGACGGGTAATGTAATCGACCGGAGCATCAATCTGTTGAAAGCCCTGCTGGGGTGAAACCGGCAAGCGCGCATCTTCTGGCACGACCATGGCGATCATGGATTGAGGGCCCAGCGGCGGCCCGGCCTGCAGGCCCGGTTCACCAAAGATATCCTTTGCCAGGAATACGGTTTCGCCCGCCTCACGCACCGGCCAGCGTCCCGCTGCTTCAACCGGGTTCGGATAGAGCTGGGTCAGCACTTCATCGGCATTGTAATCGAACAGGACCAGTTTTCCCCGCACGGGCAAGGTCACTTTCAGGTCGACCATTTGGCCGTTCTCGACGACCGACACTTGCTGGCCTGCCGCATTCACCAACGTGACCGGCATATCTTTGACGATCGTATCGAAATCGTGCTGCACGCTCGAAACAAGGTCAGGTACGCCGCGCGTGGGCGGTGGAACCTGTGCATACTGAACGAAATTCGCATCCGGCACATAGGTGCGAATCCAATCCGCATACGCAGATACCCGCGTATAGGCGCCGGGGCTCTCCTGCCGTCCGCACCCGACACCCCAGCTGACAACGCCGATCTGGTAGGGACAACCATTCTTGTCGTATTTCACCAGTGGACCGCCACTGTCGCCCTGACAGGCATCTTGGCCGCCTTGCTCCAGGCCGGCGCAGACGAGCGTCTTATCCACGATCAGCGACTGGTAATCCGCCGGATAGCCTTCCAGCATGGAGGCCTTGCGAAGACGCGCCTGACACACCGATGCTGCCACGGTTGGGGCCGAAGTTTCCTGCAAGACGAGGCTCGGCGCTGCGAGTGCAAAATTGCGCGCATTCTGCCATTTGGTGCGTTGGCCCGGCTCCAGTTCCAACAGATTACCAAACCCGGCCACCCAAGCCTCCTCACCCGCCTTGGACAATCTGTCCGTCGTCGCATCTGTCGACAGGGTCGCAAGTGGTCCCTCCCATGGCGTGTCGAGTTTCATGAGCGCGATGTCCGCACCCTTGTAGATGTCTTCGGCGCCCGCATAAGCCGGGTGCGTGACAACCTTCGTTACGAATGCAGCTTGTGACCCTTCCGGGGTGCGCCCGAGATCGCCGGTGCCAAGCTGGACCCGAATGGCTGCGATCTTCCGCTCCGGCCCACCATCTCCTGCATCCTCGAAGGCGAAAACGCGTCCGCTCTGTTCCGAAACCCTGAAGCCTTCGACGCAATGTGCGGCGGTCAGGATCCATTCTTTCGAAATCGCTGCCGCGCCACAGACATGAAAGGCGCCCCGTTGCGTGTTCAGCTGGATCGACGCGATACCAGGCCAGTTGGCAAGATGTGCGTTGACGCCGCCAACGACTTTGGCACCGGTGGGCGTATCCTCCACGCGACAGGCGCGATCCTGTGCAGACGCGCTGAAACCGGAAGAAATGGCGGCGGCCAAAAGGCCCACAGTCAATGTTGAAACTCTACGCATGTTGCTACGTCCTCCCATACAGGAAGATTAACCATGCCAGCGCAAAAGCGCCAATATACTTGTCGGGTCAGGCTTAGCCCGCAAAGGCCTTTTCGATGACGAATTCTGCTGGCGACGCGTTCGAACCCTCGGTCAAGCCCGCCTTGATCATCAAATCCTTCACATCCTGGATCATCTCCATGGAGCCACAAATCATGACGCGGTCGGTTTCCGGGTTCAAGGGCGGTACGCCAAGGTCCTCGAACAGTTTCCCACTGTCGATCAGATCAGTAATTCGGCCCTTGTACTCATAGTCCTCGCGCGTGCAGCTTCCATAGCGACGCAGTTTGCCCTGAGCCAGTTCGCCAAGGAATTCATGATTCAGCGTCTCTTCCACGATTTCCTTGGAATAATCGAGTTCCGCGGCTTCACGGCAGGTATGGGTGACGATGACTTCGTCGAATTTCTCATACGTCTCCGGATCGCGCACGACACTGGCGAACGGCGCAAAGCCCGTGCCGGTGGAGAAACAATAAAGCCGCTTGCCCGGCACCAGCGCGTCATGCACCAGCGTACCGGTCGGCTTCTTGCCGAGCAGAACCTTGTCGCCCGGCTGAATCGCTTGCAAGCGAGACGTCAACGGGCCGTCAGCGACCTTGATCGAATAGAATTCGAGCTCCTCATCCCAGCTTGGGCTGGCAATGGAATATGCGCGAAGCAATGGACGGCCGTCATCTTTATAGAGCCCGATCATCACGAACTCGCCTGACCGGAATCGGAAAGTCGACGGCCGGGTCAAACGGAACCGGAACAGCCGGTCCGTATAGTGTTTCACCTCGAGGACGGTTTCCTCAGTCGGCGCGTTCGGGTTGACCTTCTTGGCGGCAACAGGCGTCGCATCTGCAGTCATATCAGGGCATCTCGCTCTTGCATTGTCTCGCGGCGTCACATGACGTCAGGCCGCACTGAATGCAATGCGTCAGATGAACAGTTGAGTTTTACTGAAGAGTTGGCGCTCTGGAAAGCCTAGAGCGGAGAGACCTCTCCTACCCAATGAATGGCGGGCTCCGCCAACGGGTAGGCTCCATCCAGTTCATATATATTCTCATAGCCATAGCCGTAGAGATTGATGAAGGTCGGAACGTTCAACGCCAGCTCGATCCGCTTGACCGGAACAGGCGCAACATTGTCCGTGAAATTGTTGTTGCAATAAATCAGGATGCGCGTGTCTTTTGACGGGATCAGTTGTGCGAGCTTGTCATCGGTGAAGTCGGAGAAGTTCAGATGAGCAGCACCATCGATGTGTCCCAAGCGATAAGCTTCAGCGCTGCGCGTATCCAGGATAATCGTATCGCTATCGGCTTTCATTTCGTTGAACGTGTCGAGATCGACCAAACGCGAAGACCGGTAATCTGAGATTTCAGCTGAAAGGTCCACAAAGCCATCATAATCGACCTGGCTTTCCTGCGCCTGAGCCATTAGTCCGCATCCGATAAAAGCGGCCAGCGTGATGAGCCCGAGAATTGCGTTTCCTTTGACACCCATGGCGTCAATCCTTTCTGCGTACTTCTCCACAGTATCGCAGTAAGATTACCTTCAATTGAGGCGGGAATGGGCAATTTGAAAGAGTTTCCTAAGGCTATTCAGGCTCTTGGATGCGCGGCGGCATGCACATCGCGCAAGCGCTCGGCGTCCACGCCTGTATAGACTTGAGTGGTGGAAAGCGACGCGTGGCCCAGCAAAGTCTGGATCGCACGGAGGTCTGCGCCAGCTGCCAGAAGGTGCGTCGCAAAGGCGTGGCGAAGCGCATGTGGCGTCGCAGTATCCGGCAAGCCGAGCACCGCGCGGAGCTTCTGCACCAACCCTTGAATCAGGCGTGGATTGAGCGCCCCGCCCTTCGCCCCCCGGAACAACGCATCGTTGCGACCCAGATTGTAGGGACAAAGACTTGCATAGGTATCAACGGCCTTCCGTACTACCGGAATCAGGGGCACGATCCTCACCTTGCCGCCTTTTCCGGCAATTCTCAGTCGCTCCGGTGCCGGAATATCTCCGCCGGTCAGGCTGAGGGCTTCAGAGATCCGCAGGCCCGCGCCATAGAGCAGTGACAGTACCGCCGCGTCGCGTGCATTTATCCAGGCCTCGGAATCAGGGTCTGTTCCGGCTTCTTCAATCAGATCCTTCGCGGCCTCAATTGATACCGGTCGCGGCAGGCGCTGTGGACGCTTCGGACCCTGCAAATAGGCGATCTCCGCGTTTTCAATGTCATATGTGCGGCCCAGCCAGCGATACAGCGCCTTGATGGAGGAAAGAAGCCGCGCAATTGAGGCATCCGACAATCCGTCCCGGCGGCGCTGGGCGAGGAAGCTTCGCACGTCGCGAGCCTTGAGTTTGTCCAACAGCTGCGGCGTCGGGGCTTCGCCAAGATGTGTATTCAGGAACCCAAAAAAGCCGGCAAGATCGCTCTGATAAGCCTCAACCGTCTTGTCCGCCATACGGCGTTCGTCAGTCAGGTAGGCAGTAAAGGCGGCCAGGGTTTCCATCATGCCAGTCTGGCAGGTCGGTCTTAACTTTGCCTTGCCTCAGCGAATGTCGAAAACAATCAGGGCTGGATGAGTTTTCCCGCCCAATCGAACAGCTTGCCGGAATCATCTGGGGTCAGCGCGTCTACGACATCGAGCAAATGTCCGGCTGATTGCGCCGGTGAGAACAATTGCCCATCCGGCACATTGGCCTGGAACGGTTCAGACAAACCAGTCTCAACCGTGCCTGGATGGAGCCCGATACAAATCGACTTCTTGTTTGTCCGCCCACATTCGATGGCATAGTTGCGAACCAGCATGTTGAGCGCTGCTTTCGTTGCGCGGTAGGCGTGCCAGCCGCCGAGACGGTTGTCGCCGATAGAACCGACCCGGGCTGACAGCGGCGCAAACACCCACCGACCGGACCGAGGCATGCGACCGAGCATGTGTTTGGCAATCAATGCTGGCGCAATCGTGTTGGCAGCGAAAATGCGTTCGAAACCATCCCGGCTCTGATGGCGATAGGATTTTTCAGGTTGGAGGCTCTTGCCCTCATGTAGGCGCCCGATGGCAACCATGCAGAGCGTGACGTCTCCTGCTGAAGCCGCCTCCTGTGCGGCTGCTTCGACAGCGGATTCATTCAATGCGTCGGCTTTCAGACCCGTTGCCCCCGCAGGGGCATCGCCGGAACGGGAAACCCCAAAAACGGTTCGATAGACCCCACGCGTCAACAGGGCGTCCACCAGGGCGCGGCCTACACCGCCCGATGATCCAAATACGACAGCATTCATGCCAATCGATCTAGGACGAAGTGATGTGCAGGCAAAAAAAGAAGGGCGGCCAAACAGGCCGCCCCTCAATACTCTACCAATTACTCTACTATTCATGAAGGTACACGAACTGTGCTTAACCCTTCATGAATATGTTGACGCACGCCTAGCTTTGTTTGGCCAGCAGATTGCGAATTTCTTCCAGCAGCACTTCCTGGCGCGGTGGCGCAGCGGGCGCGGCTTCTTCTTTTTTCTTCATGTTGTTCATGCCCTTGATGATCATGAACATGACAAATGCCACGATGATGAAGGAGATGATCGCGGCGATGAAATTGCCCAGTTCGACGACTGCGGCTTCCTTCACCACTTCACCAGCGGCATTCACTTCAGCCGGCGTAACCGTGTAAGCGATGGAGGCGAGGTCGATGCCGCCCATGATCGGTGCGAGCAGGGGCAGGAACACGCCCTGAATGAAAGCCGTCACCACGGTTGCGAACGCCCCGCCCATGACGAAGCCTACGGCCATGTCGACCAGATTGCCCTTCAAGGCGAACTCTTTGAATTCCTTCAGCATCCCTATGCCCCTTTTTTGCTAGGATCTTTCAATTAAGAGCGCGAATTAGGCCGCATATTTGCCAAGAGCGTCAAGTCGTCACACTCAGTGGAATAACAGTCGCAACCTAACGGGCTTCAGGATCTTCGCCGCCATTCACACGCGCGCGCAGCTCCTTGCCAGCCTTGAAGAAGGGCACTGATTTCGCCGGAACTTCAACAGATTCCCCGGTGCGCGGGTTTCGACCTTTGCGCGCATCCCGATGGCGAACAGAGAACGCCCCAAATCCGCGCAACTCAACACGATCACCACGCGAGAGAGCAGATCCGATCTCTTCCAGAATAACATTGACCACACGCTCCAAGTCTTCCTGGCGCAGGTGACTGTATTCCACAGCGAGTTTTGCAATCAATTCGGACTTCAGCATGTCTTTGATATTACACGCATTTGCGGCGGGAGCGCTAGGCCCCCGCCGCAAACATTTCATCAATTTTAGAATACTGATCCGGAGACCGGATCAGCCGCCTCAGGCGTTGGCCAGTTCTTCCGACTGGGCCTTCCACTCAGCGCCTTTGCCGGACGTACCAACTTCCTCTTCGAGAGTAGCCAGCTGAGCATCCGTCAGCGCAGCAATCTGCCAGAAGTGGTAGATACCTGCTTCGTTCAGCTTTTTCTCGAACGCCGGACCGACGCCCTTGATCTGCTTCAGATCGTCAGCATCGCCCTGAGGACCGGACAGGCGGCCGCTCTCTTCCAGCGCAGACGCGTCAGCCGTGGCCACGCCATCCGTGCTCGGTGGGGTCGGGGTGACCTTTTCCGAGGTTTCCTTGGACGTTCCGGACGAAGCCAGCGCTGCACCGAGGATATCGCCGAGCGACGCACCGGCATCTGCCGATCCGTACTGTGCAACGGCTTCTGCCTCTTCGGCGATTTCGAGGGCCTTGATGGACAGTGAAACACGTCGGGACGAACGGTCCACCGACATCACTTTTGCGTCGATCTTGTCGCCAACCGCAAAGCGTTCAGGACGCTGGTCTGCACGATCACGAGACAGATCGGAGCGACGGATGAAGGATTTCATCGCCGGGGAGCCGAACTCGATTTCGATACCGCCCGAGGTGATCTCGGTGACAGTACAGGTGACAATCGTGCCGCGCTTCACGCCGGAACCGCCATCTGCAGGTGCTTCGATCGGATCGCCGGACAGTTGCTTGATGCCGAGCGAGATGCGCTCTTTATCAACATCAACATCCAGGACTTTCGCCTTGACCATGTCACCCTTGTTGAAGGCTTCAATGGCTTGCTCGCCGGACTTGTCCCAAGCGATGTCGTTGATGTGCACCATACCGTCGAGGTCCGGGCCGAGGCCAACGAACAGACCGAATTCCGTGATGCCACGAACTTCGCCTTCGATTTCCGTACCGATCGGATGCTCTGCGAGGAATGCGGTCCATGGGTTGTCCATGGTCTGCTTCAGGCCGAGCGAGATGCGGCGCTTCTCGGAATCGACGTCCAGAACTTCCACGTCGACTTCCTGAGAGGTCGAGAGGATTTTGCCCGGATGGACGTTTTTCTTCGTCCAGCTCATTTCGGAGACGTGGATCAGACCTTCGACACCATCTTCCAACTCCACGAAGGCGCCGTAATCGGTGATGTTGGTAACCTGGCCCTTGAGGCGCGCACCAACCGGATAACGGATGTCGATGCCATCCCACGGGTCGGAACCAAGCTGCTTCATGCCGAGCGAGATACGCTGGGTGTCAGGGTTGATCTTGATGATCTGGATTTCGACTTCCTGACCAACTTCCACGACCTGCGACGGATGATTGATCCGCTTCCAGCTCATGTCGGTGACGTGCAGGAGGCCGTCGATACCACCCAGGTCAACGAACGCACCATAATCGGTGATGTTCTTGACGATACCCTTGCGGACGTCGCCCTCTGCCATGTCGGAAACGATCTCTGCGCGCTGTTCGGCACGGCTCTCTTCGAGGATTGCGCGACGCGAGACAACGATGTTGCCGCGAGCACGGTCCAGCTTGAGAATCTGGAATGGCTGGATTTCGCCCATCAGTGGGCCAACGTCGCGAACCGGGCGGATGTCCACCTGGCTGCCGGGAAGGAAGGCGTTCACACCGCCAAGGTCGACCGTGAAGCCACCTTTGACGCGGCCGGAAATAGCACCTTTGACAGGCTCTTCGGCGTTGAAGCATTTTTCCAGTTTGATCCAGCGCTCTTCGCGGCGGGCCTTGTCGCGGGACAAGACAGCGTCGCCAAGGGCGTTTTCGATGCGATCAAGGTAGACATCAACGATGTCGCCGGCTTCCGGCTCCTTGTCTTCCATCGAGAATTCTTTGACCGGGATGCGGCCTTCGGTCTTCAGACCGATATCAACCAGCACGGCGTCATTGTCGATACGAATGACGGTGGCCGGAATGACCTGGCCTTCCTGCATTGCGCTGGCGGCCGTGGACGATTCAAACATTGCTGCGAAATCGTCGGTCGAGGGATTGAAGTTATCTGACATTTGGGTTCCTTCGGGCGGGTCGAACGGCTCAAGGCAGGCGTGCACTATTGCAGCCTGCTCAGAACGACCCGAGAGCGTGGTCTCTTGCATTTGAAGTGGTGCGGCCTGTTTGGATTTGAGGTCTCTCAAATATGAGAGCAGCCCCTTCAGGCGCGGTTTCCACGGGCCATCGCCGCCTCAACAGCCGCAATCGCCTTTTCCACTGCGGCTTCTATAGTCAGGTCGGTCGTATCTATCAAGACAGCATCTGCCGCCATTTCGGCCGGGGCGTCTTTGCGAGACTGGTCCCGTTGATCGCGAACGCGCAATTGCTCGATCACCGTTTCAAGGGCGAGGTCGCTTCCCTGACCGCAAAGTTCCTTCCAGCGTCGCGCACCGCGCACTTCCACGCTGGCGTCTACCCAGAGCTTCGCATCTGCTTCCGGCGCGATAATCGTTCCGATATCCCGGCCATCGAGCAGGGCACCCAGCGGCTGGGTTGCAAAAGCCCTCTGCAGTTCGAAGAGAGCCTGGCGAACTTCCGGAATCGCCGCCACCACGCTTGCTGCCTTGCCGGCCTCAGCTGTGCGAAGGTCGGCCTCGTCGAAATCGGCAAGATCCAGGCTGCGGGCAACCGCTGCGACGCCATCTGCATCATCCAGTGCAACCCCGGCACGCATCGCGGCAACACCGGTCGCGCGGTACAGTCGCCCCGTATCCATGTGCGGCAGGCCGTAATGGGCCGATAGCCGCTTCGCGATCGTGCCTTTGCCCGATGCCGTAGTTCCATCAATGGCGATAATCATGGGGGCGGGAAGTGAGCGATCCCAAGGGGCAAGTCAAGCCGGGGCTGCCGTCGCCTCCACAAACCCTTTCCAGCCGCTCATATAGTCGATGAAGCTCTCGCCCAGCCCCTCCTGGCGCAGATGCGCGCGCGAAACCGGTAGCGCTGTCGGCTCGAAATCCGGATTGGCGGATACCTGTTTTGGGAAATCATGGTGCAAGATCGCCCCCCGACCGACCACAACGAAATCGAGACCAGCCTCAACCGCTTCACGGCATTTCGCGGCTGTGGTCAGCTTTCCAGCCGCGCCCAACCGAACCTCGCCCCGCTCCAAGTCGGTGAACCAGTCGACGAGCCGACGGTCCTGATAGGCTTCATCAACAGGCGTCTTGAATACATCCCATAGTGAAAGATCCAGATAGTCGATCTGACCCTCGGCCATGACCCGCCGTGCAACTTCACGAACCTCCATCAGGTCCATGCCGAACCTTTCCGGCGAAAGACGCAGGCCAACCGAGAAATCGTCCCCGCAGGCTGCGCGGATGCCGTCGATTATCTCGAAGGTCAGACGGGCCCGGTTTTCCAGATTGCCCCCGTAGCGATCATCGCGTTTGTTAATCTCGGCGCTGAGGAATTGGCAGAGCAGGTATCCATGCGCCCCATGCACTTCGACGCCATGAAATCCTGCCGCTTCGCACCGGACCGCCGCTGCAATGAAATTGTCTCGCGCCTGCTCCACTTCAGCAAGCGTCATCGCCCGCGCGCCGAATTCCTCATTATCAGACGGACAGACTGGTTGCTGCCCCTCGATCAACTCATGCGGCGTGCGCATGCCTGCATGATGCAACTGCACCACTGAGTGGCTGCCTGCGGCATTGATGTTCGCGGCAAGCTCGCGAAGTCCCGGCAAATGGGCATCATCATAACAACCCAACTGGCCCGGAAAACCGATACCATGGGAATCAATCTGCGCCGCCGCCGTCATGGTCAGGCCAAAGCCGCCTTCGGCGCGCATCGAAAGCCAACGGATCTCGTCGGCGCTTAGCAGGCCATCCGCATGGCTCTGTTGATTGGTGAGAGGGGCCAGCATGAACCGGTTTTTCAGGGCTGGGCCGTGCGCAAGAGTCAGGGGAGAGTTGAGGTCTGTCATTTGACCAAGATGCCCGCTTATCGAGTCTGGTCAATTTTGACCTTGCGGAAATCAGCCTTCCGATATTTCCGCGCCCAACTCCGCCATATGGCTCAGGAAGTCCGGATAGCTCGTCGCGATCATCGAGATGTCGTCAACGTGCACGGGCTTCTGGGACGCCGTTCCCATGACCAGCGCACTCATCGCGATGCGGTGGTCATGACGGGTCTCGACCAGACCACCTCCCGGAGGCGGGCCGCCGCAACCCTGGACCGCGAACCCGTCCGGGCGTTCCTCGGCCTCAACACCGTTGGCACGCAGCATGGCAACAACGGCACCGATCCGGTCCGACTCCTTGACGCGAAGTTCTTCGGCGCCGGTTACAATTGTCTCGCCGTCCGCAAAGGCCGCCATGACACCCAGGATCGGGAATTCATCGATCATCGAAGGCACAAGGCGTTCCGGCACCGCCTTGCCGGAGAGATGCGCCGACCCTGCATGAATGTTGATCAAACGTTCACCAGCCGCATCCCCCATTTCCTCCGCGCCCAGATGTGCGCCCATCAGATTTGCAACATCATAGAAGCCGGAACGTGTGGGGTTGGACATAATACCCTCAACCATCACATCGCCCAGCGGCGAGAGGATACCGGCCGCGACCAGGAAGGCGGCGGAAGATGGATCGCCCGGAATGGCCGCATCAATGGCCGACAACATCTGTCCACCCGCCAGTGAAACACGGACACCCTCGCTTCCAATCCGCTCAGTGCCAACCTCGACACCGAAGCCGCGCAGCATGCGTTCGGTATGGTCGCGCGTCTGGCGCGCTTCTTCGACAATGGTGGTGCCCTCTGCGTTCAGTCCCGCCAGCATTACGGCCGACTTCACTTGAGCCGACGCAACAGGCGGCACATAAGTGATCGCCTTGAGACTTTCGGTCCCGACAATTGCGAAGGGCAACTGACCGTCCGGCCCGGCCGTGTCGAGACCCCGCATCAGGCGCAAGGGTTTCAGGATACGATTCATGGGGCGTGAGCGCAGGCTCTCGTCCCCGGTCATCTCCACATTGATCGGATAGCCGGACACCAACCCCATCATCAAGCGTGAACCTGTTCCGGAATTGCCAAAATCCAGTACTTTGGTCGGCTGAGTCAGTCCTTTTTCTCCAACACCGGTAACTTCCCAGGCACCCGGCCCCGTTTGTTTTACCGTTGCACCTAGGGCCTCCATTGCCCAGCCCGTGCGGAGCACATCTTCGCCCTCCAGAAGCCCGGTAAACCGGCTCTTTCCTGCCGCGAGCCCCCCGAAGATAAGTGCCCTGTGAGAGCAGGATTTATCACCCGGCGCACGTATAACGCCCTTGAGACTTTTAACGGGTCGGCTGGTCCAGACCATTTCAGGTACATTCCGTGGTTGATTGACGACGTGAAATGGGGCTTTGACAGCGTGCGGCGTTCATGGCAAGCGCCCGGCCATATCAAATTCAGAGAAGACTTAAAGGAGGCTGTCTCCCATGTCGAAAGACAAACTTGGAACCAAACAGGTCTGCCCGTCCTGCGAGGCACGCTTCTACGACCTCAACAAACGTCCGTGCGTCTGCCCAAAGTGCGGCGAGGAGTTTGACCCGGAAGACGAAGTCATCCGCACCACGATCACGAAAGTGAAGGCCAAGGCTGCCAAGGCCGCGGTCAAGACCGAAGATGATGACGAGGATGATGACGACGAGGACGACTCCGCCGCCCGCACCAATGACGATGATGAGGACGAGGATGATGAAGTCGACGAGGAAGTCGCCAAAGAGCTTGGTGGCGACGAAGAAGAAGTGATCCTGGAAGGCGCATCCGAAGACGACGAGGACGGAGACACGCCCGCCAAGGTTCCTGCCGGCTTCAACGAGGAGGGTGTCGACGATGATGACGATGACGTCCTGCTGGATGACGACGACGATACCGATTTCGAAATCGACGCAGATGTCGACGATGATGACGACGACGATCTGCCGCTCGATGACGAGGATGATGAAAAATAAACTTGAATCACGGGAGCGGCGGATGTAACTGCGTCGCTTCCGGTTCGGGGCCATAGCTCAGTTGGGAGAGCGCTTGCATGGCATGCAAGAGGTCGTCGGTTCGATTCCGTCTGGCTCCACCATTTCCTTCCTCGCCCGAACCGGGCTCGTGCGGGAAGCCCGTTTTCTGAACCTCGCATGAATATTACGGCTGCAGCAGCACATCATCGTGATGCGATGCCTTCAAGATGCCCCAATGCCGGCCTTGAACGGGAACCTTTATCCCCCACCTTTATTGTGAACAGTGGAACAGATCGTTCCGACGTTCGGCATGTCTGTCTCTTGCGACGGAAAGGATTGGAGCGATGACAACAGAACTGAAAACGAACCCGTTTGAAAACGATGCCTTCGTATATATCCGCCATCTTGATGCCGGAGAGCTTTCAGGGATTCTTCCCGCGAACGCCATCGACCAGATCGACGAACCTGAAGATTTGTTCGTCGTGGCATCTGCCGACGGAGTCCACTTGGCCGTAGTCCAGGGGCGTGAAGCCGCCTTTGCTGCCGCCCGGTCGCACGACCTCAAACCCCTGAGCGTGCACTAGGATACGATTTCAAACTAATACTTGCCTTTCCCTCCCCTTGGATTGAAATTCGATTCAAACCAAGGGGAGGGTTGAACTTTGAAACGCATTATTATGGGCTCTGTGTGTTTGAGTATTGCCGCACTGGCCTCATGCGGCGATTCCGCACCAAAAGATGATGCCGCCCCTGCCGCTGGCATAGTTTCGGCCGAAGGAGATTTTGCCACAAATTTGCAGACAGCCCTCATCGAGGCTGTTTCCGGCAGCACCGTCGAGCTTCCTGAAGGCCACTTCCAACTTGAAACCGGCCTTTCCCTCGACGTGAACGGCATCACGCTTATTGGCGCGGGATCGGACAAGACCATACTCGATTTCTCCGGCCAAACCGGTGCCGGCGAGGGCCTTCTGGTTACATCGGACGATGTCACGCTGGCTGAATTCTCCATTCGCGACACCAAGGGCGACGGCATCAAATCCAAAGGAGCGGACCGGATCACCTATCGTGACCTGATCGTGGAATGGTCTGGCGATCCCGATGAAAGCAATGGCGCATACGGCGTATACCCGGTCGAATCACGAGACGTGCTCATCGAGCGCGTTGTTGTACGCGGTGCATCCGATGCGGGTATCTATGTCGGCCAGTCCAAAAACATCATCGTTCGCAATTCGGTCGCCGAGTACAATGTTGCTGGCATCGAGATAGAAAATTCGATGAATGCGGACGTTTACGGAAATATTGCCCAGCACAATACTGGCGGCATTCTTGTTTTCGATCTGCCTGACCTGCCGCAAACGGGCGGGCACTCAACGCGCATCTTCAACAATCAGATCATCGACAACAACACCCGCAATTTCGCCCCTGCCGGCAATATCGTGGCGGGCGTACCATCCGGAACGGGAGTCATCATCATGGCCAACCGTAACGTGCATGTGTTTTCGAACAATTTTTCAAACAATCGCTCGGCGCACATTCTGATGACAGCCTATCCCGAACCCTTCAGTGACGAAACATACAACCCTGTGCCTCGCGATGTCGTACTTGTTGGCAATTCCTATTCTGGCGGCGGCGGCGACCCCCAAGGCATGCTGCAACCCATCGCCGAAGCCATGGGAGGCATCCTGCCGGAAATCGTCAGCGATGGCGTAGTGGCATGGGAAGGCGGCAGTGTTCCGACAACCAACATCTCCATTCAGGAGGATGAGTCTGTTGGCTTCATCGATCTGGGCATTGGCAAGTATCCTGCCGATCCAGCCAGCATCGCCCCATCCAACCAGCGTCCCGACGCTGCGCCAGCGGAGCAACCATTGGCAGTCGTACTGCCACAGGATGAAAAATAGCGGCCGACACGATGATTGCGCGCCTTTTTCTGATTGCCTGCCTGCTGGTGACGGCCTGCGGCGGTTATGATCATACGGCCGCGCCATCCCTCGAAACAATCCTGAGCGACACGCCCGCCCAAACGCTATCAGAATACGGATTGTTTACAGACCGTGCCGCCGAAACGCCCGCAAACCGGGTTTTGGCATATGACCTCGTAAACCCACTCTTTTCCGACCACGCCGTAAAGCATCGCTTTGTTTTCGTGCCCGGCGGCGAACAGGCAATCTACTCGGATACGGATGTCTTCAGCTTTCCTGTCGGTACCGTGCTGGTAAAAACCTTTTCCTTCGCGCCGGACATGCGCACGCCCGACACAGACCGGTACAAGGTGGAGACAAGGCTCCTGATCCACAAGGAAGATGGTTGGGCCGCGTTTCCTTATATCTGGAACGCGTCCGGCACCGAGGCGACCTACGCGCCTGCGGGTAAGCAACGCAATATCGACATGATCGATCCTTCCGGAACGCCTTTGGGCATTCGTTACGCCATACCGAACAAGAACCAGTGCAAGACCTGCCACCAAAGCGGAGATTCGGTTCTACCGATCGGGCCAAAAGCGCGAAACCTGAATCATGACGGGCCGACAGGTTTCAGCCAACTCTCCAACTGGCAGGCTCGCGGCATAATCGATGGTGTTCCGGCTCATCCACCCGTGGTCCCTCCTGTCTGGGAGTCGAGCCTTCCGGTCGAGTCCCGCGCCCGCGCTTATCTGGATATAAACTGCGCCCACTGCCACAAGGCCGATGGATCAGCCTCCAACTCCGGCCTCTGGCTCGGCTGGACCGAAACCGAACCTGTAAAGCTTGGTCTCGGTAAACATCCGACTGCTGCCGGGCGCGGCTCAGGCGGGCGGAGCATGGTCGTAGAGCCGGGTCAGCCCGACCAGTCGATCCTGGTCTTTCGCATGGCCTCTGACGAAGCGGGCATCGCGATGCCGGAACTCGGCCGCAGCGTGATTGATGAAGACGGTCTCTTGCTGGTCCGGGAGTGGATCGAAAGCCTTGACGGGCGGGAGTAGTTCCAGCCTTGCCCTTGCCGGACCGCGAGCATAGGGTGCGCGCGTTTTGCACCCTCAAGAATGGCTCATCATGCCCGACACCCAGACAACAGACCTTCCCGTGACCCTGTCCGATATCGAAGCGGCCGCCAGCCTGCTCGAAGGCCAGATCGTTCACACACCGCTGAACCTGTCTCGGACCCTGTCTCATATTACCGGCGCAGAAGTGTGGGTGAAGTTCGAGAACCAGCAATTCACCGCCGCCTTCAAGGAGCGCGGCGCGCTCAACAAACTGTCGAAACTGACCGACGACCAGAAGCAACGTGGCGTGATCGCGGCCTCTGCCGGCAACCATTCTCAGGGCGTGGCTTATCACGCGCGACGCCTGGGTATCCCGGCCACCATCGTGATGGCCAAGACCACCCCATTCAGCAAGGTCGAGCATACGCGGAGCCACGGGGCACGCGTTCTGCTGGAGGGACTGATCTTCGACGAAGCCAAACAGTATGCCATGGAGGTTTGCGAGCGCGACAATCTTACCTTCCTGCACCCTTTTGACGATCCAGACATCATCGCAGGCCAGGGCACGATCGCACTGGAAATGCTGGCAGCCCAACCAGACCTCGACACGCTGGTCGTTCCGATTGGCGGCGGCGGACTGATCAGCGGCATCGCCATTGCGGCAAAGGCCCTGAAACCGGACATCCAGATCATCGGCGTCGAGGCGGCGATGTATCCTTGTATGCACGCCGCGCTTCGTGGCGAAACGCCAAAAACCGGCGGCGCCACGATCGCGGAAGGCATCGCCGTGAAGGAAGCGGGTGAATTGACCCGTCAGATCTGCGCCGAACTGGTCGATGACATCGTTCTCGTTGAAGAAGAACATCTCGAGCGCGCCATCACGCTGTACGCGGAAGTCGAGAAGACCATCGCGGAAGGCGCAGGCGCAGCGGGCCTCGCAGCCCTGATTGCTCATCCCGCCCGCTTTCAAGGCCGCAAGGTAGGTCTCGTGCTCTGCGGCGGCAACATCGACACGCGCCTCCTGTCGTCCGTGCTGACACGCGCCCTGGTCCGTGAACACCGCCTGGCCTCCATCCGGATCATCGGCGACGATCGGCCCGGCCTGCTCGCACTCGTCTCAAAGATTATTGGCGACCAGGGTGCCAACATCATGGAAGTTGCGCACAACCGGATCGCGCTGGATGTGCCCGCCAAGGGAGCCGAATTCGATATCCTGATCGAGACGCGCGACGCGCAGCATACGCAGGAAGTGATCGATGCATTGGCGCAGGCAGGCTATCCTCCGCGTTCACTTTGATCGATATATCAGCCGCCAAGGTGACTTGGAGGCGAGACCTGACTAAACCCGAATGAACATCCCAGCCAACTGGAGAGTCAAATGATCCGGACCACAATCGCCGCCTTTGCGGCCATTCTGCTTGTTGCTTGCGGCGGCACTCCCGACACCACTGACCTGGATGCAACGTTTGAAACCTATCTACCTTGGGACGCCGAGCGCTCTGACGTGGAAACCGGCATGGGCGGTCTGGAATACATCGTATTGAAAGAAGGCCCTGATGGCGGTGCCAGTCCTGTGCCGTCAGACATGGTGCGCGTGCACTATGAAGGCCGCACCGCAAGTGGAGACAAATTCGATTCCTCCTATGATCGCGGCTCACCCTCAATGTTCCGCCTAAATCAGGTCATCCCGGGCTGGACGCAGGGCCTGCAACAGATGACCGAAGGCGACGTCTACCTGTTCTACATTCCGAACGCGCTGGCCTATGGCAATCGCAATCGCGGCGACATCATCAAGGCTGGCGACGATCTCGTCTTCCAGGTTGAACTGGTCGAAGTGATGGAGCCTAAATCCGCCGACGCCGAAGCGTGGGAAAAGTACACACCTTGGAATCCAGAACTGCCGGAAGTTCAGAAAACGGAGTCGGGCCTGCAATACGTCGTGCTGGAGAGCGGAGATGCCGCTGGCGAGAGCCCGGTAAATGGCGAAATGGTCGCGGTCTATTATGAAGGCCGCCTTGTGGAGACCGGCGAGATGTTCGACAGCGCCTTTCAGCGCGGGCAACCGGAAACATTCCCCTCCAATCGCCTGATCCCCGGCTGGGTAGAGGCGCTCGCCATGATGAAGCCGGGTGATCGCTGGTTGATGTATATCCCGTCAGATATCGCCTATGGCGCGCAAGGCACACCGGGCGGTCCAATCCCGCCGAATGCCGACCTGATGTTCGAAGTCGAACTGCTGGACGTCATCAAGAGCAATTAAGGGTACGGGTCGGACGGCGGAGCATACGTGTCCTCCGGCCCCATCTGTGTGGTCTCGTCCTCTGGACGGATATCCGCCCGAAAAAAGATCGGCAGGTCGAGAGACGTCTGGAACCAGGGCCGTTCCGCCCCGTCCGTGCGCGCCTGAACATCCAACGCAACGCGGCGCATGACCGTCTCGATATCAATTCGGTCCTCGGACTGGATTATCCGGGAGAAGGAGCCCGCAAATTCCGAATCCGTCTGCGGGTTCAATCGATGTGTGCCCGGCGCAACCGCATATGCGACGACCACATTGTCCCGACCAAAGTCTTCGTTGAAGCCGGGATCACCGCCCCGGTGGCCCATTCCGTTAAATGGACGCCCGCAATCCGCCAAAACCATAATCGCCTGGGCGGATGAACTTTCCAGACGCGTAACCAGGTCACCAAGTCGAACCGATGACTGTGCCGCCTCGAATTTATTACGCGGCAGTTCGCCTTCCATCATGAGGTAATTGTCCCCCGAAATATCGGTGCCGTATCCCGCAAAATAGACAAGCCCCACGGCAGCCGGCCCGGCAACTCTCAAGCGATCAATGAAAGCATCCACATGACTGAAAAAGTCCGAATACTCAGTGTCGGGAACATACACTGTACTGTACCCGCTGGCTTCCAGCGCGGCGCGAACTTTTTCGCCGTCCGTATGGGTACCAGACAGAGAGAAGGCCTGTGATTCTGCATACGAATTCGCAATCACCAGGGCTTGCCGGAGCGGCCAGCGTGCTCCACCCGGCGTCATCTCGACCCGGTCCAACTCCCACGAGCCAATCTTGATGTCAGACGACCGCCGTTGCAGCCGCGAAAGATTCATGGGCTCCTGACGCTGAAAAGTCTTTTCCAACACATCGAGACGCACCTGTTCGAACATGTCCCGAACGGTGGTTGCCGGTTTGCTCAGGCGCGTGCTGAGCGCGCTGGCATAAGGCCCATTACCATCATCTGCGCGGCCATCGCTGGCCGTTTCGCCTTCCCAGGTTGCAAAGGACAGGAACATGTTGCGCTCCCCCGCCCCGCCGGCAGTGCGGCGTAATCCTCGGAAGGATTCGCCGCCGCCAAGCGAGCGCTGCGCCTCCGGAAGCTGCAGCACATTTCGACAGGCATCAATCGCCACGACGCTTGGGGCGTCCAGCGCATCCAGTTTCTGCATCAACCAGTCGAGCGACACCGAATCATCCCACAGGGCATCGTCCAGCACGTCGCTTTCTTCGACCGGAATCAAGTAATTGCCTTCGTTCTCCCGCGCGGCCCCGTGACCGGAATAGTAGAAAAAGCCCATCGCATCCGGACCCGCTTCTTTCAGCACGTCCACATAGTCCCGGATCGTAGCCATCATGGTTGAGCGGTTCGCATCGCGGACAATGTCACCTGACACGAGTCGAAAGCCGCAACTTGCAATCCCCTGCGCCACCAACTCCGCATCATTGACCGGGTTTGCCAATGTGCCAATGCCACTGGAATAGGCTGCATTCCCCATGATCAGGGCAATCCGGGGCTTTGCGGGCGTTTCCTGGGTATGCCCCGGCCACGGCATGGCAGCAGCGCCTCCAAGAAGCATCATGTGTCGACGTGAGATCATCTTCACCCTCTTTGACGACCGAGCGCCAAGTTTGCCGATGCGGACCTCCTGCGTCAACGCCGCGGACATTTTTGGGTTGCTTCAACTCGGAGCGGCTGACAGGAAGGGCCGGAATTTGATCAGGGGACCCTACATAGTGACGATTACTGCGGACCAACTCGGCCGGATTGCCCTCGATGCCGGCAAGCTCATAATGGATATCTATGCGAGCGACTTCGGCGTGGAACACAAAGGCGATGCGTCACCAGTAACTGAAGCCGACCAGCGCGCGGAAGAATTGATCCTGAAAGGTCTCGCTGAGGCAGAACCTGATCTCGCCGTGGTGGCGGAGGAATCCTTCAGTGAAGGCAAGGTGCCCGAACATGGTTATCGGTTTGCGCTGGTTGACCCGCTCGATGGCACCAAGGAATTCGTGAACAAGAATGGCGAATTCACCGTCAATGTGGCGATCATAGAACATGGCCGCCCGGTCATGGGTGTTGTGTATGCGCCAGCCAAGAACCGGTTGTTCGTTGCGGAAAGCCACAATTCCGCCTGGCAAGCCACGGCGGAACCCGGCGGCGAGCTTCCAACGGTCCGCAAAGCGCTGAAGATTCGGCCTGCGCCCGAAGTTGGCCTGACCGCTGTGGCGTCCAAATCCCACCGCTCACCTGAAACGAATGAATGGCTCAGCAAGTTCAATGTGGCCGAGACGGTGGGAGCAGGCTCTTCCCTGAAGTTCTGCCTGATAGCAGCAGGAGAAGCTGACCTCTATCCCCGCATGGGTCGCACCATGGAATGGGACACCGCAGCCGGCCATGCTGTTGTGGAAGCTGCGGGTGGCCGCGTCCTGACGGAAGAAGGTACACCCTTGCTCTATGGCAAGACCGGTCGAGGGTACGATAATCCGCATTTCATCGTATATGGCGACGTCACCCCCGCCTGAGGACCGATCTCGATTTTTCTCGTCAGACCTGCCAGAATCGCGGGCGAAGGATTTGGATCATGGCACGACAGTATTTTGGAACCGATGGCATACGCGGGCGCGTGAACACACCGCCCATGACCGCAGAATCCGCTTTGCGGCTTGCGATTGCTGCAGCCCGCACTTTTGCCCCGAATGGCGGTCGTGAAGTCGTCATTGGTCGTGACACACGCCGCTCAGGCCAGATGATTGAAGCAGCCTTGATTGCAGGCCTGAGCAGTATGGGGCTCAAACCCGTGCTGCTGGGCATTGTCCCCACTCCTACCGTCGCCTTGATGACACGCGAGACCGGGGCCGCCCTCGGTCTGATGGTCTCGGCTTCACATAACAAATCAGACGATAACGGGATCAAACTGTTCAGTCCCGCTGGGATCAAGCTTACGGACGCCGAAGAAGAGGCTCTGGAAGCCGCCATGGCATCAGCCTTTGAAGGCGACTTCGCCCCGCCACCCGCCATTTCAACGCCACATCACATGAAGGGCGCAACCACTCTCTACCTGGAACGCTGCCTTGAAACGGTGGGCACGGACATTGATTTCTCTGGCCTGAAGATCGTCCTGGATTGCGCGCATGGCGCGGCTTACGAAGTTGGCCCGGCGGCACTGCGCCAACTGGGCGCCGACGTAACAATCATTGGCGACACGCCCGATGGGCTGAACATAAATGCAGGGGTCGGCTCCACAGCCACCGGCCTGCTGAAGTCTACCGTCACTGAGACGGGTGCGGACATTGGTATCGCCTTCGATGGCGATGCTGACCGCGTTATCGTGATTGATGAGTTGGGTGAAGAAGTGGATGGCGATCAGGTCATGGCGCTCATCGCGGGCGAACTGCATCGCGCCAACCGTCTCAAAGGGGGTGGCATGGTCGCCACAATCATGTCGAACATGGGGCTTGCCGAATATCTCAAGGGACTGGATCTCACCCTCGCCCGTACCAAAGTGGGCGATCGCTATGTCGGCGAACATATGCGCCAACATGGTTTCAATCTGGGCGGCGAACAGTCCGGCCATATCATCCTGTCCGACGTCTCTACCACAGGCGACGGCCTGCTGGCGGCACTTCAGGTGCTGAAGACGCTCGCCTCCAGTGATCTGCCCGCTTCCAGTATCATGCGGGTGTTTGAGCCTGCACCACAGAAATTGATCAACATTCCCTTCAATGGCTCCAATCCCCTTGAAAGCGCAGGTGTGGGCGATGCCCTGACGCAAGCGGACGAGCTGTTGGGCGAGCGCGGCCGGATGGTTGTACGCAAATCGGGCACGGAACCCCTGATCCGGGTCATGGCTGAGGCCCTGGATGACGAATTGATGCACCGTGCGCTTTCGCTAGTGGTCGCTGCAGTACGGGCCGAAGCCTGAGATACTTCTGACGCGACCTGATCGCGAAGTCTTTGAAGCAACAGGGTTTTTCAGTCTCGATAAGTCTTTGTCAGTATTTTCCCGATATAACCTATGTTGTATCGGGGGACGTATAATGACGTTTGACGCGCGAGGCGGGGAAAAATCATCAGGCGGAAACACGCTTGTTTTCGGAGCGATCACCCTGACCGTTGTGGCAGGCGCATTCTTCGCTGTGCTCAACCTCCCTCATTCAGCGAACCGTGCTGCGCCGGGAAGCGCTCACACACTTGCCCAGGCGCAAGACGCTGCCAGCACAACAGAAATGGAATATCCGGAGTTCTCGGGAAAATCGGCCAAGTCATTCCTGTCCGCCCTCAGCCGCGTCGATCCCGCGGCACGCGCAAGTCTGGATCGGCGGCTCGCCAAAGCCAACGCATACGATCATACAAAAATTGCCATTGAAGAGGCTGGCAAGGTTTTGGCCCGGCACAAGTCAGACCTGGCAAAGGCCGATATGCGCCATGTCGATGACTGGCTGGATATGACCCGTTCACAGCTCAAGAGCGCATCGCGTTCCGGGCATCGCTGGTGTGCCGGCAGCCGATATCAGGACTTCAACACAGCGTCAGGCCTGTCGGGTCAGATGGCCGCTGCGTCCGACCTCGCAGATCTTGGCTCCGAACTGACTGACTATTCGTTTGCGTCAATCAGTATAGCGCTCTTGGCCATTGAAGACGCCCAAACGCGTCCCGTGAAGCACGGCAACTTGACATCTCGCGATGAAGCGGCACTTCAAGGCGTCGCGATGTCCCTGATGTCGGATCCACAAATCATGCCACTCCTAATGGCCTCCGGACCGGAAGGTCCGTCGAAGTCAGCGCTGGCTTCTCTCGATATGTGCCAATTGGGCGCGACTGCCGTAACCGCGCTGAAAACCCTGCCCCAGGGGACCAAGGGCCGCGCATTTGCTGAGATGGTTCGCTCTGCGGATTTCAGCGGTGGAGACCTCAGCCAGTTAAAGAGCTTGTCGAGCTTTTGAATGACCGGCGCTGCACGCCAGACTGTTCCAGTCGCCATTCCAGCACATCCAGCCGGTCCTGGCCGAAGAAGGCCTCCCCTTCGAACACCATCAGCGGCACACCCCAATGATGCGGATCCTGAGCAGCCTGGTTCTCGGCAATCAAGCCTTCGAGCCGGTCCTTCTCTGCTTCCTGCCGAGAGTCCAATTCGGCGAGGTCAAACCCTGCACGCGCGGCAGCTTCAACCAGAGCAGTCCCTTCGGTCCAAGCCCCTCCTGACCAGATCAGGCTGGAGACCTCATCCATGAAGGCCCAGCCCTCGGCGTCGCCGATCTCACAAGCAAGAATCCCCATTCGGGTCAGCCGACCAATATGCGGCTGGTCCGGTGAAATCTCGCGGGTCATCATGTTCATGACGACAGGATCCGGATTGAGCGCTCCGAGCGGTAGCCCCAGATATTGCGACAGACGGACAATATCCCTCATCAGATAGGGCACCCATTGCGGCCGTATTTCGGAGAAGAATTCCGGCGTTCGAATGGCAATCGGATAGACTGGTCGCGGACGCACCCGTACATCCCAGGCATTGCTCATGCTGCGAAGGCGCTTGGTCGCAAGATAGGAATAGGGCGAACGAAACGACCAGAAGACGTCTATGGTTTTCATATCGTCATCTTGGCGGCGTATTGCCGTCTTCACAAGGCCGGAATTTACCCCCATTTAGCCTGTCATGGGCTTCGATGATACCTTCCGCCAATTCATGGACAAATTCCAGATGCCGGACTTTTCCGCTGTAGACTGGAAAGGTTCGGTCGATCGTCTGCGCCAGCAATTCTATGTCGCCAGTCGCGCGATCGAGCGTGATGCGCCGGAGATGGCAAATATCTCGCTGATCACCATCCCCGGCCCCGGCGGGCCGATGAAGGCACGTATCTACACCCCCCTCGGCGCAGGCATTCCGCCCGGTCCGGGAATCATTTTCTTCCATGGCGGCGGCTTTGTGCTCGGCGACCTGGACAGTCATGACATGATCTGCAAGCGGCTGGCTGAAGGCGCACGCTCCAGGGTGATCGCGATCGACTACCGGCTCGCGCCGGAGCACAAATTTCCCGCGGCCCATGAAGATGCCCTCGCCGCATGGAGCTGGATCACCACCCATGCCGAAGCGTGCGGGGTTGATCCGGACCGGTTGGCGGTCAGCGGCGACAGTGCTGGCGGAAACCTGTCTGCCTTTCTGGCTCAGGAATTGTTGCGGACGGGCCAAAAGGGCCCTGCCTTCCAGCTATTGCTCTATCCGCTTGTACAATTTGTGGACATCCGCACAAAGAAAATGAGTTTCCAGGAAGGCGGCTTCTTCATATCAGCCAATCTGTTCGAGTATTTCCGCGATGCCTATATCGGGAATGATGCCGAACGAATGGATCCTCGCGTCTCGCCCCTCTTCGCAGAACCGAATGCCTTCAAGGGCCTGCCGCCAGCGCACTTCGTACTGTGCGGATGGGACCCGCTCAAGGATGAAGGCCTCGCCTATGCCGACAAGATGGCGAGTTTTGGCGTGCGCGTCAGCGTGCGCGAACATCCGGGCATGGTACATGGCTTCATGAACATGACCGCCCTGTCAGATGCCGTGCGCGTTGCTATCCGCGATGCCGGCGTTGAAGCTGGCCGGGCACTTGGCGCCTTCTGACATCCCGGCATAAAAAAGGGGACGACCCGAAGGCCGTCCCCAGTGCTGCATTCGATGGCAATCAGTTGCTGCCGCCGAAACGCTTGGTCACACTTATCTTGAATGTACGGCCAAACGGATTGTGTGTGTAGGGATCATAATTCAGATCGAACTGTGCAAATGGTGGATCTTCATCCGTCACGTTCACCACAGACAGACCGAGGTCGAGGTCCCAAGCGGTCGACTGCCAAGTGTAGAACAGGTCGAACGTGGTCTGGCTATCGATCTCCGTCGTGTTGTTGCCAGTCAGGTCGCCACGCTCATCATCATATGCATCCATGTAGCGCATCACAGCGCGGAAGTTGTGATCACCGAGCTCATAGTTCCCAAAGATATTGGCTTTGAGCTGCGGCAGCGAGCGGGAGAAATTCGACCGGTTGAACTGGCCGACCCGATCACCGCCGGCAATCATCACGCCTTCGATGTCGAAATCGTCCACATCATACTCTATGATATAACTGGCTTCGCCGCCGAGGGTGAAGCTTGAGGTGTTCATGTCCCAGACCTGTTCGGCACGGACGTCCACGCCGGACGTCTGAATGTCCGGGCCGTTCACGACATTTGTCCTGATACGGGCAATTTCATCGGCTGTATTGATGCCGTCACCATTGTTGTCGGTGAAGGTGATCCGCGACAGGATCGGGTTCTCCAGGTCCCCAGCCGCCAGGGCCGCAACGGCGGCACCCACGATCGACGACTGGTCTTCGACAATGATCGGATCCGAGAAGTCGAAATTGTAGTAGTCGATCGACGCGGTGAATCCGTTCTGGTTGTCATACAGGGCGCCGACATTGAAGCTGAAAGCCGATTCCGGGCTCAGGGCCGCATCGCCGAACTGGTCGACCGCCTTGAACGCCGAGGCTGCACCAACGAACTGCAGGGTCGTGACCTGGCCGGACAGCTGGTTCAGGGTTGGCCCGCGGAACGAGGTCTGGGCCGAACCTCGCAGGGCGAGGTTGTCATTGGCCTGCCACTTGATCGCAACCTTTGGGTCGAAGGTCGAGCCAACATCGCCACCATAATCTTCGTAGCGCATGGCCACCTGCATATCTATGTCCTCATAGAGCGGCACCTGCAGTTCACCGAAGACGGCATAGATGGTCTGGTCCTCATCCACTGGCGTCGTACCGGCCAAGAAGGAGAATGGTCCCGTGCCGCCCGGGCCCGGATTGAGGGTCAGGTTCGTCACGTCGTTTGGAACGACTTCATAACCTTCCCGACGCACCTGCATGCCGACGCCCCAGCCCACTTCGCCACCAGCGGCCTGGATGCCGCTCATGCCGGACATGGAGGCATCAAATACCAGAAGGTCTGTGGTCACCGTGGTGCCGACACCGTCCGTCAGCCAGTCGGCCAGCGTTTCGGTGTTTTCCAAGCCTGGTACATAGCTCGGGTTCGCGACACCGGTAATTCCGTTGGCAGCAATCGCGTTCGAGAACGGGTTGTAATATTCACACCCGCCGGCACCGGCCGTCAGCGATCCGGCATAGCCGGCCGCATAGGGCTGGGTTCCGGTCGCCGGGTCGTTCCCCGTGATCGGGTCCGTACAGACACCAAATCCGTTCAGAGCGGCGGTGAAGCCAGCGATATAGGTGTCATTCGTCACCCGCTCGCCTTCCGTGGTCGACCAGCTCAGCGCGGCATCCCAATTGATGCCATTGTCGAACTGCCCGGCCAGGTCACTGGCCACGCGATAACTCTCATAGGTACGGAAGCCTTCCTGCGGTCCGCCATCCGATCCGGGGTAACCGCCCCAACCAAACGAACGGCCGATAAACAGCGCCGCCAGCGTGCCGGCCGGGAACTGACCAGGATTGTCGGCCATGTATTGCTGGAAGCCAGGATGCGAGGCCAGAACGACTTGGGTCGCAAGCTCCTGCGGCGGATAAGACGGAGACGTCTTCCAAGACGGCACGTCGCTGTAGCCATAAAGGCCCTCGATGTGGAAATCGATGCCATTGCCGAAGGTCCGGTTGTACTCGGAGAAGACCTGGTAGCGCTCCTCTTCCTCGACCAGGTTGTCATACTGGGTGAAGTTGAAGTTGCACAGGCCGCTAGCCGGATTGACGAAGCCGCCCGTATCAACACAGCCGAGGTCGCCGGTCGGACCCTGGATTGCTCCGACCTGGCCGCCAATAAGTCCCAGTGGCACATAATAGCCGGGATTGGACAGGGTGGACCAGCCGCCGACCGGATTATCGGCATAAGGCAGGATCGCCCAGTCCTTCTCCAGCAGTGGCACTTCCGGACGGAAATTGTAGCCTACCGAAGTGACCCAGTTCCAGTTGCCGCCCTGCATGCCGTAGGAGGCATTGATGTTGTACTCGCCGTCGGTGCCGTCGAATTGCTGGAAGTCAGCGCTGATTTCGAACCCTTCCAGGTCTGACCGTGTTATGAAGTTCACGACGCCGGCAATGGCGTCCGAACCATAGATCGCGGCCGCGCCATCCTTCAGCACCTCGATCCGGCCGACTGCGGCACTCGGGATCATGTTCGTGTCAATGAACAGCTGCGCCTGCTCGCCAATCGCATAAGGGTGATAGGTCTGGCGGCGTCCATTGATCAGGACCAGTGTCCTGGCTGGGCCAAGCCCGCGTAGGTTGACGTTGGACGTACCCTCCAGTCCGTTCGAGGCGAACTGATTGGTTTGTCCATCAACCCCCGACGATACGCCGAGATTCCGGATCAGTTCCGTTATTGATGGCGAACCCTCAAGTTTCAATTCAGCGGCGGTCAGCACGTCGACTGGCAGCGCGGCATCTTCCGGTGTACCCGCGATCAGCGAGCCAGTAACCGTAACGGTCGACTGGCGCAGCTCGCTCCCGTCTTCCTCCTGTGCGACGGCCGGCATACCGACCGCCAGCGCAGCGCAAGACGCACTTATCCACATTTTCATTTGGTGTTTCATATACTTCCTCCCGTGGTGTGAGCGGCCGAATCTAGTGTTCGGCTCATGTCTCACTCACAGGCAGCATATGCTCGCTTCCGGACGGAAACAGGGTAATTTTGTTGTGCGGCGCAACAAATTGCCGCAGCTTCCTTACGGGACGCCATCATTACAACGTTGTCGTATCTAGAAGCTTGATCCGGACCTGCACAATTTCTGAACATATCTGGTCGGAAACGGCCCGATTGTGGCGCAAATGTTACAGTAAAAAACAATCCCCGACAGACTCGTTATTTGAGGCTGAATCTAGCGAAATAGCGATTATTTTTAATCGTACCCGCCGCCAAGAGCGGGCTCCGAAATACCCTCCCGGAACTATAATATTACAATCAGGAAACTGCTATGCATCTCAAACAATCGTTGTTTGCGACGGCTTCCGCCGTCCTTCTAATTGCGACCAATGCCCAGGCACAGGAAGCTGAAACCGAACGTGAATCTGCAATCGATCGCGTACTTGGAACGGTCACTGTGACCGCCACAAAGAAAAAGGACGTCGAGAATGTTCAGGATGTGCCCGTCGCGGTTACGGCCTTCAACTCCGACACGCTCGACGCGCTGAACGTCACGACACTGGAAAGCCTGTCCTACTCGTCCCCAAACGTTTCGCTGGATGATGTCGGCACGTCACGCGGCACTGCGAACTTCGCCATTCGTGGTCTGGGCGTGAACTCGTCCATCCCATCGATCGATCCGGCCGTCGGCGTCTTCATCGACGGTGTCTACCTGGGCGTGAACAGCGGCGTGGTCATCGACCTGTTCGACGTGGACAGCATCGAAATTCTGCGTGGCCCTCAAGGCCTCCTGTTTGGTCGCAACACCACTGGCGGCGCTGTGGTCGTGAACACGGGCAATCCGTCGGATGAATTCACCTACAAGATCGGTGCGAAAGTTGACGGCCCGGTTGACGAGGACCGTGGTGGCAACAGCGCTACTGTCCAAGGCTACGTCTCCGGCCCGCTGATCGAAGGCGTGCTGAACGGAAAGATCGGCGCCTCCTACACAACCGACGCCGGCTATTTCGAAAACCAGTACAATGGCGACAATCACGGTGAACTCCAGACCGCAACCTATCGCGGCGCGCTGGAATTCACGCCCACCGAGCGTCTCACCTTCCTCGGCAAGGTCGAGTATACCGACAGCCGCGGTGATGGCCCATCCGGCTCCAACGCTGGCTATTTCGACCGCGACTCGTTCGATTTCTCAATTGACGAGCCAGGCTTGGCAGAATCCGAAACTGTCTTCGGCTCTCTGCGTACCGATTATGACGTTGATTTCGGCAACGGCCGTATCACCAACATCTTCGGCTATCGTGATTATACGGGCGACTCGATCGGCGACATTGATGCTTCGCCAATCACCTTCTTTCATTCCGGTGCTGAGCTCTCGCAGGAACAGTTCTCCAACGAGCTGCGCTATGCTGGCACGTTCGGAAAAGCGGACGTGACGACTGGCGTGTACTATTTCGAGCAAGAAATCGCCTACACTGAAACGCGCAACCTGCCGACCACCCGCCCAGCCACGCTTCCAGCGACAATTCCGTGGGGCTTCTATGGTGGTGGCCGTCAGGACCATACCGTCTGGGGCGCCTTCGCCAACGTCGACTATTCCCTCACGGACAAGCTGGTCGGTACGCTCGGCCTGCGTTATTCCAATGAAGAAAAAGAAGCCGACGTTATCTATCTCCGTCCACGCAATGAGTGTTCGGTTGTTGGCGGCACCTGTTCGCCAGACGGCACCAACGCTCTGATCTCGCTGATCACAGGTGGTTTGGCACAGGAGCCTAATGGTTTCAGTGATGGCAATGAGTGGTCCAACTGGACGCCGAAAGTTGGCCTGCAATACTTCTGGAACGACAATTTGCAGACCTATGGTCACTACACCAAAGGCTTCCGCTCCGGTGGCTACAATTTCCGCATCACCGATATTCCGATCTTCTTCGACTTCGTGAACCAAACCGGCGATTTCGGATTTGATGAAGAAGAAGTCGACGCCTTCGAAGTTGGATTCAAGACCAGCAGTGAAGACGGTCGTATCCAGGTCAATGGTGCTGTGTTCCACACCGAAATCCAGAACATGCAGCGTGAGGTCAACACCGCTGGTTCATCGGGCGTTGTTCAGAACATCATCAACACCGCCGATGCGACCATCACGGGCGTCGAAGTGGATGGTCGGGTCGCCTTCGCAGACTCCTGGCTCGCCACGTTCAATGTCGGCATGATCGATGCATCCTATGATGACGTGTTCTTCGATCTGGATGCGGACGGTGTCGTGGGTGACAGCGATCTCGCACTCGACCTCCCCCGCGTGCCACAAGCAACCTGGGGCGTCGGTCTCATCAAGGACATCGACCTCGGGAACTCCGGTGCCCTCGTCGGTCAGGTGAACTATCAATATCGTGACCGTATCGCATATACTGACAGCAACTTCGGTTGGATTCGTTCCGCCAACATGCTGAATGCGAACCTGACTTGGGAAACGCCAATAGACGGTCTCGCCGCGTCGATCTACGGCAAGAACCTGCTAGACGAAGTTCAGACGGGTAACGATACCCAGCTGCCTTTCCCGGCCCCTCGGTCGACCGGTACGCAGCTACCTTACCAGAATGACCCTGGTGGCAGCACGTTCGCTCCGCTCAAGAAAGGCCGTCTTGTTGGCCTCGAGCTGACCTACGAATACTAGGATCAGTTCCTGTCAATCTTTTCGGAAAGGGCGGCCCGGCGGGTCGCCCTTTCTTCATTCAGGCCCTATGTGAGAGCGCATGACCCAGACACCCCCCATTCTCGCCATAGCCAACTTTATAGGCGATCCCGTCGATTCTGCGGATTTCCCGAAACATTCAGTACGGTACTGGAACACGCGTTGGGCTAACGAGGTAGGTCTGGGCGATCTGGATGCTGCTGATCAAGCCACCCATTTCGGCCAGTTCACGCCCCTGCCCGAAAATCTGCAACAGCCCCTCGCCCTGCGCTATCATGGCCACCAGTTCGGCACCTACAATCCGCAACTGGGCGATGGACGCGGCTTCCTGTTTGCACAGGTCCGCGACACGGGCTCACGCCTGCTCGATCTAGGTACGAAGGGCTCTGGTCAGACGCCATGGAGTCGCCAAGGCGATGGCCGCCTGACGCTCAAGGGTGGCGTGCGCGAGATTCTTGCCGCGAATTACCTCGAAGCCCTTGGCGTAAACACGTCCAAGCCGTTCGCCCTGATAGAGACCGGCGAACAGCTGGCCCGGAACGATGAACCCTCCCCGACTCGCTCTGCCGTACTCACTCGCCTGTCACACAGTCACATCCGCTTCGGCAGCTTCCAGCGCCTCGCCTATCTCGAACAGCCAGATGATCTCGCCCGGCTCGTCGACTATGTGGTGACGAACTTCCATCCTCTGGCGAAGGATGAGGATGTCAGTCGCAAGACGGTAAACATGCTCTCGGCCATAGCGTCCGCGACCGGTCACATGATCGGGCAATGGATGACCGCTGGTTTCGTGCATGGCGTAATGAACACGGACAATTTCAATATTACAGGCGAGACATTCGATTTCGGTCCGTGGCGGTTCCTGCCGATTTCCGATCCGAACTTCACCGCCGCCTATTTCGACCAGCAGGGTCTATACCGTTTCGGGCGCCAACCCCTGCAGGGTGGATGGGCACTCCAACAACTCGCCTCCGCCCTCTTGCCCCTCGCTGGGGCGGAAGACCTCGCCACTGGTCTCAAGCCTTATGAACGCGCCTATCAGGAAAGCTTCATTTCTCACACTCATGCCATGCTCGGCATTGCACCATTCGGTGATCCTGATGCGGATACGGAGTTCCTGCAGGCATTCTACGCGTGGATGACCGAGACAGGTGCGAGCTGGCCGCAAACCTTCTTTGACTGGTTTGGCGGGCATGAAAGCACCTCGCGGGCCGACGCCTCCCCCAAGGCTGCGCTCTATAAGGAAGACCGGTTTTCGCCTGTGCGGGACGCGCTGGTCGCTCGTAGCCCGGTCCGGCCCGAACGCCTTCAGCACGCCTACTTCCAGGCCCCTGCCCCGGTCAGCCTGGTGATCGATGAAGTCGAGGCGGTCTGGGCGCCCATTGCCGAGTCGGACGACTGGTCAGCTTTGCACGCAAAGCTCGACCATATCGAACAGGCGCGCCTTGCCTATGACTGGCACTAACCCCTTCGATCAGCCTTCCAGTTCGATGTCCCAATAGAGATAATCCATCCAGGTCTCATGCAGGTGGTTGGGCGGGAATTTTCGGCCAATCTCCTGAAGCTGGTAGTTGTTTGGCCGCGCCGGGCGCCGCATCAGCTGCATGTCGGTATGCTTGAGCAGTTTTCCGCCTTTGCGAAGATTGCAGGGGCTGCAGGCGGCGACGATGTTTTCCCATGTTGTCCGACCGCCCTTGGAGCGCGGAATGACATGGTCGAAGGTCAGATGCTCCGACGTGCCGCAATAGGCGCACTCGAAACCATCGCGCAGGAAGACATTAAAGCGGGTAAAAGCCGGCGGGCGATCCTGCCGGACAAAATCCCTTAGCGCGATCACGCTGGGCAGGCGGAACTCCGTGCTCGGGCTGCGGACGACATAATCATATTCCGCGATGATATCGACACGGTCGAGGAACACGGCTTTCACCACTTCCTGCCAGGGCCACAAAGAAAGGGGATAATAAGAGAGCGGCCGAAAATCAGCGTTCAATACGAGAGCGGGCCGGCCGCTCGGGGGGGCCGAAATGATCTCAGCCATGGGTCACCTCCATGACACTGAGAAGATATGTCTGTTTGAACCGACTGAAGGCGTAGCTCCTTTTCGTCTCGCCCCTGCTTTAGGTGATTCACATAATGAGATTATGACAGTTGCGGCGTTTTGCAACGCTGTCCAGATGGTCAGGCCTGAGGGCTCGGCTGGGCCGCCTTGGCGCGCCGGTCGTTGATCCAGCCCCAGAGCAGATGTGCCGCCACGCCGCGATAGGGTCGCCAGCACTCGGCATGCGCAGTGAATTCCTTGATTTCCATACGGGTTTCGACCTCCAGAAGCAGCTTGTGCGCCTCCATCAAGCCAACATCACCCACCGGGAAAGCGTCCGTCGCGCCGACCGAATAGAGCAGGAACAATTCCGCAGTCCACGGGCCGATTCCCTTCACCGAGATCAATTCCTTGCGCGCAACATCCAGATCAGAAGTGCAAACACGCTCAAGGTCGAGCCTGCCTGTGGTCATCGCCTCGGCAATCGAGATCATGTGCTGAACCTTGGGGCGGGACATGCCACACGCCCGAATATCTTCGGGATCCGCAGCCAGAACAGCCACCGGCGTCACTTCGCCAAACATCGCCTGGGTGCGTTCCCAGATTCTGCCGGCAGCCGTAGTAGAGAGTTGTTGATAGGAAATCAGCCGACAGAGCGCCGCATAGCAGGGTTCGCCCACCCGCCATTCCGGAATACCCAGTTCGTCATAGGCTCTCGCCAATGCGGGGTCTGCAGCGGCCAGTGTCTCGCAGGCCGCGCTCAGCACCCGCCGCGAGGGCGCCGTCAATAGCCCGGCTCTGGCAGTGTGCCGACCGGGATCAGACCCATCCTCACTTCACTGTCCTTGATGGTGAAGGTCAGGAAGCCACCATCCGCAGATGAGGTTTCCAGCATGGTCAGCATGGCATTTTCCTGCTGTCCCAACTGGCCGGAGGCATCCAGCGCGTCGCGCAACTCGTCCGCACTTTCTATCCGCATGCCCAGAGAGCCATGCGCCAGGCCGTCATCAAACTTGATGTCGCCCTTTACGCCGAGATCCAGCGGGCCCCAATCAAGCAGACCTTGCGCAATTTCGACTGCGCCATCTTCCTGCACGAGCGCGCGATGGAAGCGTTCCGGATTGCCGCCGCTGCGAATCCAGGCCGGAAAGAAGCTGCGCACTTCGCCGATCAGACGTGAAGGTCCGATCGTGTCGCCAAGAAACTCTGCGCCTTGCGGGGCTGCATTGATGGTCAGCCGGTCCCATTGCAGGGCGATCATCAAATCATCTTCTGCGCCTTCACGCGGTTTCAGGTTCAGGGAAAACCCGGTTGTCGCATAGGTCTCGCCATCGATCAGCGCCGTCGCATTGCCCATTTGCAGGCCGATGCGCTCAATCGTGTCGCTGTTCCAGGAGAGGCTGGCGGCGGATGTCTTGTCCAGTGTCACGGTCTGACGAAGCCCGCCTGCCTCCGTTAGCAGGTTCCGACCCGGCGAATAGGCGATGACATGCTGCCAGTTCCAGGGCTGCATGACGAGGCGCAATTGCTCACCTTCCCAGCGGGGCGCACCGGCCGGCTGGTAGACCGGATCGTTCACGACCAGCTCGAACCGATAGGGAAACCCGCCCAACGACTTGGAGGAATATTCAAGCTCAGCGCCATTGGCACGTTCTGCCGCTATCCATTCATCAATGCCCTTGTCGAGTTGGTCTTTCGCTATGAACCAATAGGCTGTCCATGCGCCGACGAGGATCAGCAGCAGGACAAATGGCGCATAGAGCCAGAACCGAGATTTTTTCCGAGAGGTGGAGGGCTCGACCATAGACGTGTCCTGAAGCGAGTTAGTGGGCGAGGCGACCCTGCACGGTACGGCCCTCGGCAACAAGAGCGTCTGATGCGGTCTCGAGTTCCGATTGCAGCCGGCTCATCAATTCCTTGCGTGGCAGGCCCGCCGGAATGGGCGGCAGGATCTCGTAGATGATCGTCCCCTTGCTGCGCTTCACTCCCCGACCCGGCCAACACAGGCCAGCATTTGTCGCCACCGGCAGGATGGGCGCCTCAATACCCTTGGCGAGCGCCGAAATACCGGCCGCATGGTAGGCAGGCTCGGCCCCTGGCACCGTGCGTGTCCCTTCCGGGAAGATCACGATCTGGCGACCATCGTCGGCGCGCTCCCTTGCAGCTGCGACCATCTTCTTCAGCGTTCTCGTATTCCCCGCTCGGTCAATCGGGATCATCGCCGCCTTCAGCGCATACCAGCCAAGGAACGGATACCACAGCAATTCCTGCTTCAGGATAATCGCCGGTGCAGGCATCACGAGGAAAGGAATGAACACGTCCAGCATGCAATTGTGCTTGCCCGCATAAAGCACCGTACCACGCGGCATGTTCTGGCGGCCGCGTATTTCCACGCTGATGCCGCAAAACACTTTCAGCCCCCAAATCAGGCCGCGCGCATACAGGCTGATCGCCCAGAACGTCACCGATTTCGGCAACAGCAATGCTGGCAGGGCCAGCAGGCCCAGAACGGCCATCAGCCCGTACATCCAGATTACGAACAGGATCGAACGAAACATCATCATTGGACTACCAGATAACCGGTCATTCGAAGGTCGTCACGCGCCACTTGGCCCATTCGAGGAATACGCCCCGAAAGGAATCAGGGTCGCTCCAAATTGAAGCGGGATCATTCACCGTGCGCACAGGCCACGCGACCAACTCTATATCGGGCATCGACTTTTTCAGCACGATCAGGCTGCGCGGCATGTGATAATCAGATGTCACGATGATCAGCTTCTTGTAGTCGCGCTCATATGCCCAGGCAGCGGTTTCCTCGGCATTGCCCCGCGTAGATTCAGCAACATAGCCAATATCCACGCAGCATGCCCACACATCAGCGGCGCCCCCCGCCAGAGTGATCAAATCTTCCACAGGCACATCCGGGTTCACGCCGGAAATGAGCAACCGCGCGCCACGCCCCTGCATTACCAATTCCACGCCCGCAGCAATGCGCAGGCCGGACCCTCCTGTCAGCGCCACGATCGCATCGCCAGTGACTTCTGGTGAATGGTCAGCCTTCGCGGCGCGGTTCGCAAACAGCACAAAGTCCAGCGCCGCCAACAGCAACACCGCCACTCCGATCGCCGGCACCACACCGATACGTCGTTTCTTCAGTCGTTTTTCACCGCTCACATGACACTCTTCAGAGAACGGATGACAGTTACACGTGCTGCAAGGCGCGCAGCAAGTCCCGCAATCAGCGGGGTGATGATCAGAATGATCAGGTCCAGGAAATCCAGGCTCAGCTCAGGCAGCAGGCCGGTTCGCGCGCCGCTGGAATGGACCGCAAATATCATCGCCGCTGCTGCGCCGAGGGCGAGCAAGGCTCCTACTGCTCCTGCCCGAATGCCGAGCAACCAGAAGCGTCGCTCGAACAGGCCGGCAATGTACCGATCCCGCGCGCCTGCCAGATGCAGCACATCGACAATATCCCGACGCGCCAGCAACGCGGCATGTGTTGCAAAGGCGATCACGGCGACCGCCGTTGATGCCAGAAGCGCGACAGCCGTCAGCGCCACCAGCCGGGCAATCGCCAGCATGCGTCGAACATCTCCGGCCCAATCGGCATGCTCGTCCACAGCGTTTACAAATCCCGCCTCGGTGAGACGGCGCTCAAGTGTTGGCCCGATAAACTCCACATCCGGCTCGGCGGTGACCGCGATCAGCTGTGGCAGGGGCAGGCTTTCCGGCAAGCCCCGGCTACCAAAATTCGGCTCCAGCAGCGCATCAATTTCCGCTTTCGACAACAAACGCGCTTCACGAATGCCATCGGTCGACTCAATCAGCTTTCGCGCGGCTTCTGCGCCACGCCGGTCAGCATCCGGCAGCGACACGGTCAGCTCGCCTTCGACTTCTGCCGTCCAGCTGCGCGCCGCGCCATAGGTCGACTTCGCTGACAGCGTCGCCAGCGCCGCAAGAAAACACAGTGCCCCAACCACAAAGAACAGGGCCATTTCGCGCGCGTCCTCAAGCGGCAGGAGAGGAGTTTCCTTCGCCATGCCTATTCCACCGCCTTCGAAAGGTCTGTCCGCCGTCGTGCGGCCGGCCCATATTCCACATCCTGTACCAGCAGGCCGTGCTGCAGGCGAAACACCGGCGCCTCAACCTGCCGCACCAGTCCCAGATCGTGGGTCGCGATAATCACTGTCGTAGCCCGGCGCTTGTTCAGCTCAAGGAACAGCCGCATCAGGCGCGAGCCCATCTCCGGGTCGACATTGCCCGTCGGCTCGTCCGCAATCAGGATGTCCGGCTGGGTCACCACGGCGCGGGCGATGGCCACGCGCTGCTGTTCGCCGCCCGAAAGCGTGGTCGGCCGCGCATGCATCCGCTCGCCAAGCCCGACCCAGGCCAGCAGTTCCTCGACATCGCTGCGATAGGTCGACTCTTTCCGGCCCAACACCCGCAGCGGCAGCGCAACATTCTCATATGCGGTCAAATGGTCCAGCAAGCGAAACTCCTGGAAGACAACGCCAACCCGGCGACGCAATGCTGACAGCTGATCTCGCGTCAAACGGCTCGTCGGGCGGCCAAACAGGGAAACTTCGCCCCGTGTCGGTTTCAGTGCGAGATAAAGCAGCTTCAGCAAGCTGGTCTTGCCTGCGCCAGAGGCACCCGTCAGAAAGCTGAATGATCCGGGTTTCAGGACCAGATCAATCCCGCTAAGGATATCCTCTGACGAGTCATAGCGCAGCGAAACACCATCGAGGCGTACGGCAACATCGTCAAACAGGTCGTGGCGGGAAAGAGTCATAGGCTCCTGTCCTGTGCGCGGGCGAATGGATTATTGGGGCGAATTGCGGGAAACACCAAGACATGATCCTCACCTGTCCCAATTGTGAAACCCAGTATTTCGCCGATGACTCAACAATCGGTGAAAGCGGACGCACTGTTAAGTGCGCGGCCTGTGGCGGATCCTGGTTTGTTGAACCAAAACATCTGGACGAAACGGTCCGGCGCACCCCCGCCGCGGCCCACGAGATTTATCGCGAAAAAGTCCGCGAGCAACGCCGTCGCAAGAGCCGTACGGCCGCCTTGCTCTCCTGGTTGGTCACCGCAGGCCTGTTCTTCTCCCTAGGCGTTGGGGCCATCATGTACCGCAACGAAGTGGTGAAGCTCTGGCCGCAGGCGGGCAGCATCTACAAACAGATCGGGTTCAATGTGAACCGGTTCGGGCTCGACTTCGAAGATATCCAGCGCAGCCGCACCTTCAATGACACGGTCCCGGTCGTCACAGTGGCAGGCAAGGCCCTCAACATTTCGCGCTCTACCGTCGACACGCCAGCGGTGCGCGTCGACCTGAAAGACGAAATTGGCGCCGTGGTTGCCACCAAATACGGCCGCATCCGGCCTGACCAACTGGCGGCAGGCGAATCGGGAACATTTCAGGTTGTCGTCGAACAGGCGCCGATGGAAAGCTTCGAGATCGAACTCAAATTCGTCGATCTTTCCGATATGCCCCCGCGGGACGATACCCCGGATCCTACCACTGAAGACCTCATGGCCACCGAAACGGAAACGCCCGCCGAATGACCGACCTGCCCAAAATCGAAGTAATCGTGCCTGAAGACGAACTGTTGGCCCAGATCGACAAGCTGGCGGACACGCTGGCCCCGCGCCTGACGGGGGAGTGGACGATCGTCTCGATCCTGATCGGGGCCACACCCTTCACGGCGGATCTGATGAAGGCCCTCGCCCGGCGCGATATCCACCCCACCCTCGACGTGATCTGGCTGGAATCCTATCGCGACGCGCGCGAAAGCTCGGGTCGCGTGGTCGTGCGTGCAGACCTTGCCCGGTCCGTGAAGGACAAGGGCGTCATCATTCTGGATGATGTCTACGATACGGGCCGCACGCTGGCCTTTGCCAAGACCCATTTGCTGTCCAAGGGCGCGCGGGAAGTCATCACCTGCGCTCTGACCCAAAAGCCCTGGGCCCCACGCGGCGCAGACGGCGTCGACTATTGCGCCATCGATGCGCCGGGCCGCTACCTTGTCGGCTACGGCATGGACGATGCCGGCAAATACCGCGGCCTGCCCTATATCGGCGCGCTGGACTAGGGCCGCCTGGCTAATTCACCGGCAGGTGCGTCTCCAGAAAGGCGAGGATCTCGGTGTAGTAGGTCAGTTCGTCTTCTTCTGGCATGTAGGAGTGAGAGGAGTTTTCCAGCGTCACGAGCCGGAAGAACTTACCTGCTTTGCGTAGGGCCTTGTCCATACGTTCGGCTTGTTCGTAGTCTACCACACCATCATCCTTGCCATGCAGGATCAGAAGAGGTCGTAACAGATTGCCCGCATGCTCGACCGGCGAAACTGCTTTAATGGTCTCCTTGTCGCGCCCCGGGTGGCCAATATGAGCGACCCAGTACTGATAGGCTTCGGAATTGCTACCCTCTTCACGTCGTTCACGACGCAAGAATGCCAGTAAGTCACTGACCCCTGCTGCAGCAATCACACATTGATATTTTTCGGGGGTCAGCGTGGCGGCCGCCATCGCGGCATACCCACCATAAGAATAACCGAAAATGCACGCGCGGTCTGCTTCCGCCAAGCCCTCGGCCACAAGATGGTCAAATCCATCTTCCACATCGGTCTGCATGGCCCGCCCCCATTGCCGTCGCCCCATGTCAGCGAACGCCTTTCCGAAGCCGGAAGAGCCACGGAAATTGGGTTGGAACACCTGGTATCCGCGCGCCACAAGTATTTGCACGTCCTGATCGAAGGTGACCATGTCCCGCATTTCCGGACCACCATGCGGCATCACGACCAGCGGGGGCGGAGGCGCACCTTCAGCCATTGGAGGACGGGTGAGGTATCCACGCAATTCCAGTCCGTCGCGCGCGGTATAGGTCACAACATCGGTGGCACCGAACGTCTTATCGTTGAGGCGCTTGCGCTGGTTACCGAGTTCCGTCGCCCCCGCAGTTTCCAGATTGTAGATATGATACGACCCCGGTTCACGCGGCCCGACGGCCTTGAGCAGCCATCGCTTGCCATCCTCGCTGGAATCGAGCGGGATCACATTGACCTCATTCCCGAAATACGTGTCCAACGCATCCAGATGACTCTGGATCAGGGGATCGTCCATCTCAATGACGAGGCGGTCATCATAATAGAACACCCCCACCAATTCTCGAGTTTCGGTGTTGAAGAATCCATCTTCAATATCGACCTTTTCATGTTTACGCACAGTTTCGACAATTTCATCCCGCTCGAAATCGTAAAGATGGATGCCAGCCTTGTCTTCATCATCCGGCCGGGCGGACACATAATAAGTCGTCTCTGTAGGACCGGGATAAAGCACCTGGAAGTCTAGCGCCGCCTCGTCATTCTGGCGCGATTTGAGGCGTACCGTACGGATCTTTCGCCATTTGATCGAACCGTTTTTCCGGTCTTCGCGCGCATAAATATAAATGACTGTGCCCCGCGCATTTTTATTCAAGCGAAAGGCCGGCTCCCCATTCCTGTCTGTGTACCACGCATAGGTGTTTCTCGTTCCTGTCGCGATCCGCTCGACTGTACCATCGGTGACATTTACCTTGAACAGGTCGAGGTCTCCGTCCAGGCGCGCAGGCATCAGGATATGGTCCGGATCATCCGGCAACATGTCCGTTACCGAGGTCAGACTGAAGTTCCGGTGCACGCTTTTCTCTTCCTGGAACATGGCGACCGTCTTCCCGGTTTCACGCTCAATGGAGGCTAGTCGGGAAAAGGATCTAGGAATGGTCCGACTGTCCTCGTTCCAGTCTCGCAATTCCTGGCGAGACATGTTGCGACCAGACCGGATGTCGACATATCCTGTCAGCGCGACGAGCAATCGGTCATCGCTGATCCAGTCGACCCAGCGAATGTAGAAATCCCCCAAATTGGTCGCATCGAGTGTCGGCGCCGGATTATCCAGATCGAGCAGGACCAGAAAGTCCTCGCCGTCGACGCGGCGCACGCCTGACATATACCGGCCAGATGGCGACAATTCCGGACTCCAGAAATCCAGATCGCTCAGGAATTCTTCGAGCGTTGGAGGAGCGGGTTCCTGCGCAACCGCATGACCGCAAACAAAAAAAGCGGCCAAAACCGCCAGAATACGCAACACCAGATCAGCCCTCCCGGAAGACCCGTAGACTGGAAAACCAGCGCAATCAGGTCAACCGGAAATGGAGGCAAAACTACAAAATTGCGGGAATTACGCGGTCTGGTGGGCGGTGGCCGTCGGCGAAGGTCTTGATGTTGATGATGACCTTCTCGCCCATCTCGGTACGGCCCTCGATCGTGGCCGAGCCCATATGCGGCAGCAGAACGACATTCGGCAGGCCGAACAATTCTTCATTCACTGTTGGCTCGCGCTCGAACACGTCGAGCCCCGCTCCGGCAATCTTGCCCGCCTTCAGCGCGCGGGCCAGCGCAGCTTCGTCGATCACCTCGCCGCGGGCCGTATTCACGATATAGGATTCCGGCTTCATCAGCTCGATCCGGCGGGCATTCATCAGGTGGAATGTTGCGGGCGTGTGCGGGCAATTTACCGAGACGATGTCCATGCGCGCGAGCATCTGGTCGAGGCTGTCCCAATAAGTCGCCTCCAGCAATTCCTCGATGCGCGGGCTGACCGGTTTGCGGTTGTGATAATGGATCTGCAAGCCAAAGGCTTTTGCGCGGCGGGCAACCGCCTGGCCAATCCGCCCCATGCCGATGATGCCCAGCCGCTTGCCGGCGAGACGGCGGCCCATCATCCAGGTCGGCGTCCAGCCGTCAAAGCCGCCCGTATTCATGATCTGCGCACCTTCGAACAGGCGGCGCGGCACTGACAGGATCAGTGCCATGGCGACATCCGCCGTATCATCGGTCAGCACGCCGGGCGTGTTGGTCACGGTGATGCCGCGCTGTACGGCACTCTGCACGTCAATATTGTCCACACCCGCGCCGAATTGGGCAATCAGGCGCAACTGGTCCCCTGCCCGGGCCATGATCCGGCCGTCCAGTTTGTCAGTTACCGTGGGTACCAGCACGTCGGCGGTCTGCATCGCCTCGACCAGTTCCTCCTGCGTGAAGGGGTGATCATCATTGTTCAGCCTCGCATCGAACAATTCCTTGAGGCGCAATTCGACCGGCGCCGGGAGTTTTCGGGTGACAACGACTTTCAACTTCTTCGCGGACATAGGAACTCTTTTTGCAAATATTCTCATTCGGGCCTTAGCAGAGGGATTAGACCACGCCAACGCTTCATATTTTACACAAGATTCATTCGGCTATGGAATTCTATCCCCTCGCAGACATGGGAAAAGACTGCACATGAAGTGGGCAGCCATTATTTTAACCGGGCTCGTCTTTGCTTGCGCTTCGGCACTGGCTGAGGGTCCGACCTATGTGCGCGTGAGCAAATTTTCCGGAAAGGAAGTCCCGCGCTTCGAGACCCTGAAATACAATGCCGTGAATGGTCGGGCCGGCCCCAGCCGCGATCATCCGATCCTCTGGCGCTACGAACGCCAGGGCTTGCCCCTGCTGATCATCAAGGAGAGCCAGAACTGGCGCCGTGTACGGGATCCGTCCGGCTCAGAAGTCTGGGTCCATGCCCGCATGCTGGAACCGGAAGCCAAGGCCATGGTGCAGACCGACACGATCCTGCATCACGCGCCGGATCCGGAAAGCGCAGAGGTCGCCCGCATAGAGGCGACCGTCTTGGTGGAGCTCGGCAAATGCGCGGACAATTGGTGCCGCATCGAAGCCGGAAACTATAAAGGCTTCGTCCCGGCTGCCGCCCTCTGGGGCGTAACGACCAGCGAAGCCACCCTGTAAGCAAGGGCAGTCTGGACACCCTCTCCCTGTTGACAAGCCGCGCGGCACAGGCTCGTAAAGCCTCTTGCGCTGATTGAACAAGGGAACCGCCATGTCCGGACCGCACGATTACCACACGCCCCAATCCTCCTACTCCAAGGAAGACCTGCTGAAGTCAGGTGCGGGCGGCTATTTTGGCCCGGGCAATGCGCAATTGCCGATCCCGCCCATGCTGATGATGGACCGGATCACAGAGATCACCATGGATGGCGGCCAGTTCGGCAAGGGCAGCGTGATCGGCGAACTCGACATCACGCCAGACCTCTGGTTCTTCGAATGCCACTTCCCCGGTGACCCGGTCATGCCCGGCTGTCTTGGCCTCGACGCCATGTGGCAGGCCGTCGGCTACTGGCTCGGCTGGTCCGGCAGCCCCGGAAAGGGCCGTGCGCTCGGCGTCGGCGAAGTGAAATTCACCGGCGAGATCACGCCCGACAAGAAGCTCGTCCGCTATGTCATCGACATCAAGCGCGTGCGCCGCGGCAAGCTCAATCTCGGTATCGCCGATGGCCGCGTCTATGTCGATGATGAGCATGTCTACACCGCGCTCGACATGAAGGTCGGCCTGAAGAACGTCCTCTAGCGCTGCGCCTGCTTGACGTGGGCAAGCGGGCTGCCTAGCCCTGATGACACGATGATATTTGAACAAGGGAGATGCCGCCATGGCTGATGACTGGACCCCGCCCGCAGGCGACCTGATGAAAGGCAAGCGCGGCATCGTGATGGGCGTCGCCAACCAGAACTCCATCGCCTGGGGCATTGCGCGCCAGCTGGCCGCCCAGGGCGCCGAGATCGCGTTCACCTATCAGGGTGACAGTTTGGAGCGCCGCGTGCGCCCGCTGGTCGAATCCATCGGCATGGACACGATGATCCCGGCCGACGTCACCGATGATGCGTCCATGGATGCCGCGTTCGACACCATCAAAGCCAAATGGGGCAAGATCGATTTCCTCGTCCACTCCATCGCCTTTGCCGGCAAGGACGAGTTGCAGGGCTCGATGGTCGCCAACACGACCCGCGAAGGCTTCCGCCGCGCGATGGACATTTCGGTCTACAGCTTCATCGACTGTGCCCGCCGCGCCAGCGAAATCATGCCGGATGGTGGCGCGATGATCTGCATGACCTATCTCGGCGCTGAGCGCACTGTGCCCTCCTACAATGTCATGGGCGTCGCCAAGGCCGCGCTCGAAGCCGCAACCCGCTATGCGGCGCGCGACCTCGGTCCGCAGGGCATCCGCGTCAACGCGATTTCCGCTGGCGCGATGCGTACGCTCTCCCTAGCCGGTATTCGCGGCGGCAAGAGCCTTATGGGCACCGGCCGCGACTGGTCTCTGCTGAAGGAAGACACGCGCATGGAAGGCGTCGCCGGCGCGGCGCTCTACCTGCTCTCCGAACTCGGCCACTCGGTCGCCGGCGAAGTCCACCATGTCGACGCTGGTTTCCACGTCGTCGGCGTGCCGGATTTGCCGGAGGACTAAGCGTCCTCACCTTGCTGTGATCGCCCGGAACTCCTGCCCGTCTGTCCTGTTGGTCTGGCGAACCCATTCTGACAGGAGACTTCCATGTCCAATATCTTCCTCATCGGCGCCACGGGCGGCGTCGGCAGCCGCCTGAGCCCGAAACTCGTCGAGGCCGGCCACACGGTCAAAGGCCTGCACCGCAAACCTGAACAGGCAGATGATCTGCGCAAGCAGGGCGTCGAGCCCGTTCTCGGCAATATCATCGACATGACCGCAGACGACCTCGCCAGCGCCATGAACGGCTGTGATACGGCCGTCTTCTCCGCAGGCGCCGCCGGCAGCGGCCGGGACAAGACGACCGCGATTGATGGAGAGGGCCCGGAAAAGCTGATCGAGGCCGCGCGCGCCACGGGCGTGAACCGCATCTATCTCGTCTCAGTCATCATGGATGCCGGGCGCGACCGCGACACGAGCGATGATTTCGAGCACTATATGGCCATGAAGCGCCGCGCCGATGCGGCCCTCGCCACCAGCGGGATCGACTATGTCATCCTGCGCCCTGGCACGCTGAAAGATGATGACGGCGATGGCAAAGTGATGGCGGGCCGCGCGATCACCTATGGAGACGTCGCGCGCGGCAATGTCGCCGCCACGCTCGCGGAGCTGATCGGCGTGCCGGAAATCACCAATGAGATCATCGAACTCACAAATGGCGATACACCTGTCTCCGATGCCGTTGCCAGTCTGAAACGCGGCTGACACGCAGGGCGAACCCCATGCTGGCGAATTGCACCCCACACCGTTTGGGCTTGCCATCAGATCCGTATTGAACAATAAACGTATTGTTCAATCGTATTTGGGGGGCTCTCATGCCAGCACGCATCTTTCTCTGGGTCGGCCATCCACGCGCTACATCGCTCAGCCACGGCATGGCGGACGCCTACCAGCGCGGCGCAGAAGCAAACGGTGCCGAAGTCCGACGCATGAACCTGTCGGACATGGTCTTCGACCCGGATCTCACCGAAGGCTATCTCGCCCGCAAGACCCTTGAGCCATGCCTTGAAGCGTGGCGGGAGAACTTGCTCTGGGCCAATCATGTCTGTTGGGCCTATCCGCAATGGTGGGGCGGGATGCCCGCCAAGATGAAAGGCGTGATCGACCGCAGTTTCCTGCCAGGCTTCGCCATGAAATATCACGAGAAGGACCCCTTCTGGGATCGCCTGCTGGCCGGACGACGGGGCGATGTGCTGATGACGTCCGACGCGCCGGTCTGGTTTGACCGGCTATCCAATGGTCGCGCCGCCAAGTTACAGGTGCAGAAGCCCGTTATGAAATTTGTCGGCATACATCCCGCACGCATCCTGCAGGTCGGACCGGTGAAGACGGCCAAGGAGGCGACGCTCTCAAAATGGATGAAGCGGGCCGAAAGGCGCGGCGCTGATGCCGCCCGCCGGTCCCGCTGATGTGAATTGCGTCCGCCCGTCATCCTGCTAACACGGGCATCATGAAAACCAGTACCGAGACCCATGTCCCGCTCAGCGGCTTCCCGTCTTATCCCGAAGACGAGATGCGAAACCGCGCCCGCGCCTTTCACGACTCTCTGGCGACGCGCCGTTCCGTCCGCGCCTTCTCGGACAAGCCCGTCCCACACGAAATCATTGAGGCCTGTGTCGCCGCCGCCGGGTCGGCCCCATCCGGCGCCAATCACCAGCCCTGGTTTTTTGCCTGTGTGAACAGCGCGGAGAAAAAGCGCGAAATTCGTCAGGCTGCCGAAGCTGAAGAGCGTGAGTTCTATTCAGGGCGCGCCGGGGAAGACTGGCTCGACGCGCTCGCGCCGATCGGCACCGATGCCGACAAGCCCTATATGGAAATCGCCCCCTGGCTGATCTGTATCTTCGCCCAGCGCCGCGGCGGCGTGCAAGCGGGAGAAACCCGCAAGAACTACTACATCAACGAAAGCGTCGGCATCGCCACGGGTATGCTGATGACCGCCTGTCATCAGGCCGGCCTCGCCACCCTTGTCCACACGCCCAACCCGATGAAGTTCCTGAACCGGATCTGTGATCGTCCGGAAACGGAAAAACCCTTCCTGATCCTGGTTGCGGGCTATCCAGCCGACGATGCCATGGTGCCCAAACACGCTCTGGTGAAAAAGCCACTGGATCAGATCATGCGCGTGTTCTAGCGAGCGAACGCCAGCTCAGTGTGGAACGATCATGCATTTTCCGGTGATGATGGCACCGCTGGAAATCGAAACGCCTGGATACACGATGACGTCTGGGCCCAGTGTAACGTTCACGGCCTGAAAATCAGGAGCCACCCATCCCCCAGCGCTTCCGTCAGGGTTGGTGTATCGGACAGCTTCAATTTTGCGTCCGTCGCTCTCGGTAAAGACAACTGTTCGGCGGCTTGCGGTTTTGGCAGGCATTCGAATCACTCCGATGTCTATCGAAGAGAATCACGATTTGGGAGTTTTGTGAATCCCGGACCGGTTTAATCTTCGCACAAACGGAATTCTGCGCCTGGAAAGCTTTCTACAATCTTGCATAGATCCGGAAAGCTCCACAGCATGGCAAGAATACCTACACACATGGGAAGGAGCAGGTGGAAAATATTGTACAGCAACTTTGCGGATGCCGCCTTGCGCTGCACACTTTCCCTGAGGCGCGCATAGACCGGGTTTTTGAAAAGACCCTCACCATCTTGAGATGACGTCGCCTCTTGAAAGGCCTTCTCCATCCCCGCCTTGTCCATTACGAACAGCGCAAATATCAAGCTGAAAACAGCTTGGGCGATTGCAAGAAATGCCCCCGCTTGAATAATCCCAAGCGTTAGGCCCTCCACTTCCAAATCGAATATGGATACGGGCGTGGAATGGTTTCCTGACAGTTCCGCTACAAAAACGATCGCAGAAAATGTGTAGGTGCGATTGGTCAGATCCCGGAACAGACTTGCGAAATACTCGGACGTGAGGTTCATGCAACTACTTGCTGTGGTCAATTACATCTATGCGTTTTCGTGGCTGTCCGGGCTTACAGATAAAGCTGGTTTGCACGAGCTTCCTGCCATTTCGGCGATGCTTCGATTTAGATGCCTCGAACTGATGGAGGAAGTGACCCTCCCGGAGTTCGTGGGCAATAGCCCCTTTTTTTGGAAGTTCCTCAAAATCATGCGGTGGACAGTCACATGTCTGCCCTTTCGCGATGTAATCGCGGACGACTTGCTTTTTCTCCGTTTGCATATCGCCGGTATCCACATCCGACGAGAATTCCTTTTTCACAAACACATCAACCATGGTTAACCCTCCTGCCTCCGGACATGAATCCAGAAATAGAACGATAATTCAACCCTACAGAATTCGGTAGGGTTCTAGCCGCCCACGGTCACAGCGGGACCGGGCAGGTGGATTGTGTAATAGCTGCGCGGCTTCTCTCCCGGTTTGCGGCCTTCGGCGGCAATGTGGATATCGCCCGATATACCCGCCGGAATACCCTGCCCCATTGGCAGCACGTCGCCGCTTGGCAATTCGGCCGCGAACTCGCGGAACTTCCAGCCGTTGAGCACGGGCATCTGCCGCAACCGGTCCCCGGTACGCATCCGCACGGGCACGTCCCGCGCAAGGCTGCCCGACAGGTTCAGGAAGTTCTGCGTCACCCAGACACCCGTCTCGGTCCGCACCACGCCCATCGATACATGCGTGGCCTGTTCGCTGAGAATGTTTGCGCGATGGCCGGGGCTGTCCATGAGGTTCTGGTGCAGACGTTTCACGGCCTGCCGTTCCAGATTCCAGCGCCCCCGGACAATCTCGATCATGGCAACATTTTCAGCTGAATACTGAATGATTGCCCTGCGATCGAAGGCCGCGATGCGGTCCTGCGGTTCGCGTCCGTCCGGTCCGACATGGCCGAAGAAATCATTATACGCCATGTCGAGACTGTGAAAGCGCGCCGTATTGCGCAGCGCCGCGCGATTGACCAGCGGCGGCAATCCCGCCTCCTTGCGGGCGATATTGGTCAGCCTCAGGAACTCGCCTTCCATGCGCGCGTCGAAGGTATAGCCTTCCGGCAGATTCCCGAAGCAGGGTCGCACCTGCTCGACATAATCGGCCACTGCGATGCCCCGCCCCGTGAGGGCAAGGTCACAGGCAAATGCGGGCAGGCCAGCGGCAAGCGCCGCAAGGCCGACGAAAAGAGTGCGCAGGATCATGTCTTGCGCACTATATCCGCGCCAACATGAACAGAAGTGTTACGGCCGTTCAGGCCATGGCTGCAGCTGATCGCGTTTCATCTGCACTCGTTCGTCTTCAGGCAGGCTGTAATCATGTCCGAATGGCGCGCTCTCCCAGCTGCCATAACCCGGATTCGGCAGGGCGATCCATTCGCGGCCCCATTTGTCCGCATTCGCCTCATATACGGCCTGCCGTTCTGCCGGGCTGCCTTTATAGGAATCGGTGAAGTCGCCCAGATTGTCGCCCAGCATGAGCAGGATCCGATAATCCTTTGCCACCACGGCCCAGCGCGTTGCCTTGGCCGAGCCCCAATCGTCCTGCTCGCCCTTGGTCAGCAACGTGTCAACATTGCCGCCCATTGGGAAACCGAGTGCCCGCAGATTCCGTGCGGTCCCCTCTTCCGTCACTGCGTCGCGATTGGTGACGTAGAATACTTTCACACCCTTGGCCGCAGCCGCGCGGGTGAAGTCCACCGCGCCCGGCACGGCTTTCGCCACACCCGCGCTGGCCCAGGCATTCCAGCGGTCGGGGCTGAAAGGCTCACCCGCCAGCACATCCGCCGCCGCATAGGGCGTATTGTCCAATACGGTCTCATCGGCATCAAGGATGATTGCCGGGGGAAGATCCTGATAGGCCTCGCCCTGCAGGTCCGGCGCGGCGGTCCATTCCGGATCAGCCAGCGCCTCGTCCAATCGCATCGCCGCCAGCGCATAGATGCCGTCAGTCGTGGCCTTGTACTCTACCGCCTGCTGCGCCCAGAGCGTTGCGTTCAGCCGATCATCCTGTGCCGGACCCGTTTCAACAATGACTTCGCGCTCGACCACCACTTTGCGGACAGGTTCGGAGCCTTCATCAACATAGATACAGGCAGACAGGACAAATGGCGCCGCCAGCCCTGCAACAAGAAATGAAAGCCTATGGGTCATGACGGTCTCCTGTTCCGATGCAGGCTGGTCATACCAGACTGGCCCCGAACCGGAAACGGGTCAGATCGCGCCGCAATTCTGCAGACGCGCCAGCACCGGTGCGATCATGCGTTCGATGGCTTCTTCGGTCGGGCGCACATTGCCATAGGCCGGCAGGCCTTCATCGGCAATCACGAGGTCGGCCTCGAATTTGGCCGGATAGGTCCATTGGTAATGCGCCGCGCGAACCGTACCGAGATATTGCTGAAGTACACTTTCCAGCGAGCGACCGCGCTCGGTCACGTCGCGGCGAATTCGCCGTGCGAGGCGCAGGTCGTCTGGCGTGTCCACATAGACCGACAGATCAATCAGGGAACTGATTTTCGGGAAAGACAGCGCGTGGATGCCCTCCAGGATCAGGATCGGCGCAGACTTGATCTCGCGTGTCTTCTCGCTGCGGTCATGGCGCTCATAATCATAGATTGGCTGCTGGATCGTCTCGCCGGCTTTCAGCGCGCGCAAATCCTTGACCAGCCGGTCGGCTTCTTTCGAGCGAGGTGCATCATAGTTGATGCCCGCAACAAGTGCCGTCCATTCTTCCTTGTTCCCGGGCTCGCCATAATGGCTCATCGGATAGTAATACGCATCCTCACCAAACAGGACCGCCTGCCCCTCAGGCAAATGGTCCAGAAGGGCTTCGGCCAGCGTGGACTTGCCAGATCCGGAGCCACCGGACATTGCGACGAGGAATTGCTTGCGCTTTGTCATCATGGCTTTGGGTGTAACGGCAAACCCCGGCTGGCTTCAACGAAAAAAGGCCGCCGCCGCACTTCCTTTGCCACGCACAGTCCCGTTAGATGCACGCTGGGGAAATTCGCCATGACTGATCCACTCGACCGCGCCACATTCCATGCCCGCCGCTGGCTGGACAGCCTGCCTGATCGGCCCGTAGGCGCCACGGCCACCGCGCGCGACCTTCGCGCCGCCCTGTCTGGCCCGCTACCGGAAACCGGGCGAGACGCCGCCGCCATTATCGATGACCTTGCCACGCACGCCGAGCCCGGCCTGCATGCCAATGCCGGGGGACGATTCTTTGGTTGGGTGATGGCAGGATCACTTCCTTCGGCACTTGCTGCCGACTGGCTGGTGTCAGCCTGGGACCAGAATGCGGGTATGTTCACCGTTGCACCCGCCGCAAGCATGATTGAAGAGATTGCTGGTGAGTGGCTGAAGCAACTGTTCGACCTGCCGCAGACATCCTCCTTCGCGTTCACCACCGGGTGCCAGATGGCGCACGTCACTGCGCTGGCAGCGGCACGGCATGGTGTGTTGCAAAAGGCCGGATGGAATGCAGAAAACGACGGCTTGTTCGGCGCACCGCGTATCCGCATCCTGACCAGTGAAAACAGGCACCGCTCCCTAGACAGCGCTATTCGCCACCTCGGTCTTGGACAGGCATCCATGACAGATGTCGCCATCAACCCCATGGGCGACATGCGCGCAGATGACCTTGCCCGCCATCTTGCCGAATGGGAGGGGCCAACAATTGTATGCCTGAACGCGGCAGACCTGAATGTCGGCACATTCGATGATTTCCGTACATTGATTCCGATGGCCCAGGCCGCTGGCGCATGGGTGCATGTCGACGGCGCGTTCGGCCTGTTCGCCCGCACGAGCGACCGCCTCAAACACCTCACAGACGGCATCGACTTCGCTGACAGCTGGTCAACCGACGGTCACAAGTGGCTGAACGTACCTTATGACTGCGGCTTTGCCATTGTGCGCGATTCTGAGGCGCACCGCGCCGCCCTGTCACTCAGTGCGGCTTATCTCTCCCCCAGTCTGGACGTGCGTGATCCAACGGATTGGAACCTCGAACTCTCCCGCCGGGCACGCTCCGTGCCTGTTTATGCCGCACTTCAGGAACTTGGCCGTCAGGGCGTCGCAGACCTTGTTGACCGCTCATGTGCGTATTGCGCCGCAATTGTGAATGGGATCGGCGCCCTGCCGAACGCTCGCGCCCTGAATGACCCGATACTCAATCAGGGCCTTGTGCGGTTTGAACACGAAGGTGCGAGTGCGGAAGAGAATGATGCGTTTACCGACGAGATCATTCGCCGGGTGAACGAAAAAGGTAAAGCTTTTTTCTCCGGCACGACATGGCAGGGTCAACGCGTTATGCGCGTTAGCGTCGTCAGCTGGCGGACGAATGAGGGGGATGTCGCGCGAACAATTGCCGCTGTACGCAAGGCGCTGACGGAAGATGGGTAGTTTGTGCGACCCTAGTCACGGAGGCGCTCAAGTCCATCCAGCAACAGATCAAGGGTGAATTCGAACTCTGTCTGGCTGTCGCACCACCCCATGGCCGGCTCGTCGGATTGATGTATCTCGGACGCTACCATGGCCGAGAGGTAGGGCAGATTTTCTGCCATCTCCTCAAACTCCGCCTGCGTCTTTTGTGTGTCCAGGTTTCCACCCGACACCGGCGGACTGAACAATTCCTGCGCAAAGCCAAACATCAGACTTCCGAGCGCGTGCAATGCACGATGGGCCGTTTGATAGCTGAAGCCATTGTCCACAAACAATGCAATCACCTGATCCACATAGAGGTACATGGACGGTGGTATGGACTGCCGCGCCGCAAAAAGCGCAGGCGTCCATGGGTGACGCATCACCACCGTGCGAGCGGCCAGACATCTGCTGCGCAGGTCCGATTTCCAGTCTGCCATGCATGATGCCCGACGCTCATCAACGGCAGACGTGATCTCATTTGCCAGCGCCTCGGCGAGTCCATCAAGCAGGCCTTCCTTGCCTGGAAGATGGTGATACAGGGACATCGCTTCGACGCCCAACTCTTTGCCGAGGCGCCGCATGCTCAGACTTTGCAGGCCTTCGCGATCAACCAATGTCATCGCGGCATCAAGCACGCGCGTGTGCGTCAAAGGCTTCCGTGTACTCATTGCCAGCCATGTCTCCTTTCGGGATCCATTTGCCTTTGTGGCGATGGCACTTGCAAGACTCTTACACTGCATGTTAGCACACGGCGTAGACTTACATTGTAAGGTTTAAGCAAATATGTCCGCCTTGCCCCCCTCCCTTCGACGCGATGCATGCCTCACTGGCCTGTTTTACCTGGGCCTCGGTTTGACCGGCGGCGCCGTTTTCATGGCGGTTCGCCCTCAGCTTTTTGTGGAAGATGATCCTGTTCAAACGCTCGCCAATCTGACCGGGCAGGAAGGCCTTGCCCGCGTCGGGATCGCGCTGGAGCTTGGGTCCGCCATCTTCCAGGCGTTGACGGCGGTATGGTTCGCCAAATTGTTCAGTCACATCGACCGGCATGCCGCGAGCGTTGTGGCACTCTTCGGCATGGTCAATGCGATCGCGACGCTCGCCAGCTCGGTGATGTTGCGCGCGGCGCTCGACTCAGCCTTGGGACACAGCAGCGCCGATCCGGCAATCAGCCATCTGTTTATTCTGACCAGTCACCACTTCTGGGCCGCAGGCGCCATCTTCTTTGGGCTCTGGTTAATCCCAATGGGTTGGATCGTCCTGAAGGGGCGCTTCGGCCCTCGCCCGCTAGGCTGGATACTTATCCTTGGCGGAATTGGCTATGTCGCGAGCGTGTTTATCGCAGTGCTCGCACCGCACGCAGGCGCTTGGATCGGATTACTCACGATTCCACCAACAATTGGCGAATTCTGGATGATCGGACTGTTGTTCTGGAAAGGCCTGCGCAGAACATCCAAATACGATCAAAAATAAAAAAGGCCGCTCCGGAGAGCGGCCTTTCCTATCCTGTTGCAGGAAAAGGAAATCCTATTCCTCTTCGCCGCCCTCATCCTTGGCAAGTTCCTTGCCCGTGGTCTGGTCGACCACTTTCATGGACAGGCGCACTTTGCCGCGATCATCGAAGCCCATCAGCTTGACCCAGACCGTGTCGCCTTCTTTGACGAGGTCTTTCGGATGGTTCACGCGCTCGTTCGCCATTTGCGACACGTGCACAAGGCCGTCCTTCGGACCAAAGAAGTTCACGAAGATACCGAAGTCTTTCAGGCCAACGACCTTGCCTTCGTAGATCTCGCCGATTTCCGGCTCTGCGACGATCTCCTTGATCATCTTCAGCGCCTTGTTGATGGATTCCTTGTCCAGCGCAGAGACCTGCACCGTACCATCATCATCAATGTTCACCTTGGCGCCGGACTCTTCCACGATGCCGCGGATGACCTTGCCGCCAGACCCGATCACGTCACGGATCTTGTCGGTTGGCACTTTGACGATTTCCATCTGTGGAGCGTTTTCCGACAGGCTGTCGCGGGACGTATCCAGAGCTTTGCCCATCTCACCCAGGATGTGCATGCGCCCACCCTTGGCCTGCTCCAGAGCCGTGTGCATGATTTCCTTGGTGATACCGGCAATCTTGATGTCCATTTGCAGGGACGTCAGGCCTTTTTCGGTACCGGCCACTTTGAAATCCATGTCGCCGAGATGATCTTCGTCGCCGAGAATGTCGGAGAGAACCGCCACGCCGTCAGCTTCCTTGATCAGGCCCATTGCGATGCCCGACACAGGACGGGTCACCGGCACGCCGGCATCCATCATGGCGAGGGAACAACCGCAAACCGTCGCCATCGAGGACGAGCCGTTGGACTCGGTGATCTCGGAGACGAGGCGGATCGTGTACGGAAAGTCTTCATGCTTTGGCAGGACAGCCTGCAGCGCGCGCCAGGCGAGCTTGCCGTGGCCGGTCTCGCGGCGGTTGGTACCGCCCATGCGACCGGTCTCGCCCACCGAATATGGCGGGAAGTTGTAGTGCAGCATGAATTTGGACTTCGACGTGCCATCTAGGCCGTCAATGAACTGCTCATCATCGCTGGTGCCGAGCGTGGCCACACAGATCGCCTGCGTTTCACCACGGGTGAACAGCGAGGAACCGTGCGTGCGCGGCAGGAAGCTGGCGATTGCCTCGATCGGGCGAACCTGATCCAGCGAACGGCCATCAATGCGCTTGCCGGTTTTCAGGATGTCGCCGCGAACAACGCTTGCTTCGGCTTCCTTGAAGGCAGACTTGAACGTTTCGCCAGACATTTCGCCCGGCTCTTCTTCGGTGCCGACAAGCGCAGCCTTGGCCTTTTCGCGGGCTTCACCCACAGCAGCCTGACGCTCCAGCTTCTCGGTCATCGAGTAGGCGGCGGAAAGTTCTGCGCCGACCAGGTTCTGGATTTTCTCCAGTTCGGCCGAGTGATCTTCGGCTTCGAAGTCGAACGGTTCCTTGGCGGCCTGTTCGGCCAGGTCGATGATCGCATCGATCACAGGCTGGATCGATTCATGACCCGCCATGACAGCGCCGAGCATGACTTCTTCGGACAGTTCATAAGCTTCCGATTCCACCATCATCACGGCGTCGGCGGTGCCGGCCATGACGAGGTCCAGTTCGGACTCTTCGAGTTCTTCGATCGTCGGGTTGATGATGTACTCACCATCCTTGTAGCCCACGCGCGCTGCGCCGATCGGGCCCATGAAGGGCGCGCCGGACAGGACAAGCGCCGCAGAGGCACCGATCATGCCGATCACGTCCGGATCGTTTTCGAGATCATAGGACATCGCGGTCAGCACGACCTGGACTTCGTTCTTGAAGCCTTTGACGAAAAGCGGGCGGATCGGGCGGTCGATCAGGCGAGACGTCAGCGTCTCTTTCTCGGTCGGGCGGCCTTCACGCTTGAAGAAGCCACCTGGGATGCGGCCCGATGCGTAGTATTTTTCCATGTAGTTGACGGTCAGGGGAAAGAAGTCCTGGCCCGGCTTCGCGCTTTTCGCAAAACATGCGGTCGCGAGCACTTTTGTATCGCCATAGGTCACCATGACGGCGCCATCGGCTTGGCGGGCCACCTGGCCCGTTTCGATCGTCAGCGTGCGGCCGGCCCATTCCAGCGACACAGATTTCTTGTCAAACATCAAAATGTCTTTCTTTTTCACATACGAAAAGCCCGCCGCGGCCCTATTGCCCGGCGGGCTTGATTTTGTGCCTAGCGGCGAATGCCGAGGGCTTCGATGAGTTTGGCGTAGCGCGCCTCATCCTTGCGCTTGGTATAGTCAAGCAGCTTCCGGCGGGTTGCGACCATGGCCAGCAGGCCCCGGCGGGAGTGGTTGTCTTTCTTGTTCGTCTTGAAGTGGTCGGTGAGGTTGTTGATCCGTTCGGTCAGGATCGCGACCTGCACTTCTGGGGAACCGGTATCGCCAGGCTTTGTGGCGAATTTTTCGATCAGTTCCTGCTTCTTCTCAGCGGTAATCGACATCGTGTATCTTTCTTGTAATCGCCTTGCGGCGGGTTTCGTCTAAGCGCCTGAATTGGCGGGGGTTTTGGGTGAGTATCTGAGGCCTCAGGCCACGGCCGGGATGTCGTCCAGCCGGGTCAGGACCCGATATCCCACCACAAGGGGCGGCTTATGGCTCATTTTCCCCCGAAATGAAAGGCCCTCAGGTGAGGTTTGGCGCAAAAGCGCCGGTGCTTAGAATCTCACCTCAAGCCCGACCAGAATCTCCTGCGGCTTGCCGGGGCGCAGGCCCGCGGGGTCGATGGAGGCGACATAGGTTTCGTCGAACAGGTTTTCCGCTTTCACGCGCAGGCGCAGCGTGTCGGTCAGGTCGACCCAGGCCGCGGCATCGACCAGCCAGCGCGCGTCGATCCGCTCGCCTGCCGGAATGGCGCCCTGCCCGGCGCGCGCACGCGCTTCGGAGACGTGATTGGCAGAGAAATCCATGCCCCAGCGGCTGGCTTCGATGCCCGCCATCAGGGTGATCTGCTGGTCCGAGACATAAGGCAGCTCGTCGCCCGCCTCGACATCGCCCCATGGCTCATAGCTGCTCTCGAAGCCAGACTGGAATTCGGCATCTGTCCACGTATAGACAAGGCCGACCGGCAGGGAGAGCGACGTGTCGAACAGCGCCGCCGCGTCCCATCTCGCCGTCAGCTCAAGGCCCATCACGTCCACATCGCCGCCATCGAACTGGTCGCCGATCGTGCAATTGCCACCGGACGAGGCCGTGCAGGTGCCGAGCAGGTTTGAATAATCATTGAAAAAGGCAATCGCCTCGACATCGACGCCCTCTTTCGAGAAGCGTCCGCCGGCTTCCCAGTTCACGCTCTCTTCGGCATCGGCCTCGGTTGCGCCGGGGCTGGCAATCGCAAAGCCGCGATGCACACCGGCCAGCAGGGTCACGTCCTCGTTGAGTTCGTAAAGCGCATTTAGGCCCGGAACGACGACCTGATTATCCAGTGTCCGCACGCGCGTCGGCCCCGCCTCACGGGTCGGGTCTGCCGTTGAATAGTCCTCGCGCGTCAGCTCATAATCCTCAATGCGCGCGCCGCCGGTCACGGTCAGCTTACCGATGCTGACCCGGTCCTGCAGGAACAGGGCAACCGCTTCGCCGCTGGAAATGCGGTTGGCATTGCTGCCCGCCGCGCCCGCGCTGGTCAGGATCAGACGTCCGCCTTCAAGCCGGTACGCATCCTCTTCCTGGAACCGGTCTTCCTCGTCCTCATGCACGCGGATGCCGACAGTGACATCATGGTCGAGGCCGCCAAACGCGGTCTGCCAGTTGAGCGTGGTTTGCAGGCCTTCGCTGTAATAGGCGCGGCGGTTGGCGCGGTAGACGATGGAATCGTCGAGGCTGGTTGCGCCGGTTGCCAGGCTGTACTCGGCCACATAGGTCACCGGGTCGGCCAGCACGGAGGAAATGCCCGTGTCGCCGCTCGCGCCCGTGCCATCGGCGCTGATACCCTGCAGCTTGTACCAGTTGCGGGCAAAATCATGATGATAGGCAATCGTGGTCAGGTTCAGCGTTGGCGAGAATTCGATCTTGTGGGTCAGCTGGAACAGCTCATTCTCGCCCCGGAACTCATCATCCGCGCTCGCATCATAGCGGCGATAGGGGTTGGCCTCGAAATCTTCCAGCGTCAGGCCGAAATAGGTCTCGTTGGAGGTCTCTTCGCGCGTCTGGTATTTCAGCTCGACGCTTTGCGGCATCGGGCCGTCATCCTTGTAAGCGCCGACTTTCAGCATCAGATCATCAGCGTCAAAGCCCGTCGGGCCACCATTGTCCAGCTCCTTGAACCCGTCGGTCTCGTCGGTGAACACTTCGATCAGGCCGCCCAGTTTCCAGCCTGCGCCGACCTCCGCGCGTCCGCCCGTCCAGGCGTGGACCCGCTGGCGATCATTCGTACCAAAGAAAGCCTGCGCGAATCCGGACGTCTCTTCCGGCACTGGCGTCGAGAACAGGTTCAGCGCGCCGCCCGTCGTGCGCGGACCGTACAGGATCGCGGCGGGCCCCTTGGTCACTTCCACGGCGCTCATCCGCGCTGTGGTCGGGAAGTAATAGGCGGACGGCGAGGCGTAGGGCGCCGGCGAGATCGGCACGCCGTCTTCCATCAGCACGATACGGGACGAGCGATCCGATCCCGACCCGCGCAGGCCGATATTCGGCCGCAGGCCATAGCCGTCTTCTTCCTGGATGTTCACGCCCGGCACCACGCGCAAGACGCGCTGGATATCGCTCTGGGCTTGCGCCGACAGGTCAGCATCCGTCAGGAAGGAGACAGACCCCGCCACTTCGTCCACCGCATCCGTCGAGCCTGTCACGACAATCGTCGACAGCATCCGGTAGGGGTTCTGCTCACCCGGCGCGGTGGCATTGTCAGCATAAGATGACAGGGATACGAGCGCGCTGGAGGCCAGCAGGACGGAAAGACGGGAAAACGGCATGAGGGATACCTGTTGATATTGAGAATGAGTTGCGGGTCTTTAAGAGGATGCCACGCCGCAAAACAACCTGCATTTGACATTCACTCGCACAAACTTGCCGCGTATGTGCTTTCCATGCCACGCCCGGACTTATGTGAAGCGGAAGCTGCTGCGCGCTCCGCTCATCCCCTCTCCCCGATGACCCCTGCGCAGCTGCCGAGGTCAAGACGTAAAGCCCGCCACCGCAACACGTTCAGACGAAAATTCCAGCCGACTTATAATTTGCAAAGTCACCGGACCACCTTGAAGTATCTGCGGCGCATTACGAAAGACCGGGACTAACTGCACGCTGACGTGGATGCCTTCGAACAACGTCCTTTGGACAACCACTATGGCTCCATACAGATCATGCACGCCCTCAGTCCGGACCTGCTGGCAGCGCAGGAGGCGGAAACCATGCGGAGGCTCAATGCCCTGTCCGAGGAGTTCCGGGCGTGCCGGCCCGCCGGAGAAACAGGTAAAACGCCCCCGAGCCCCCATGACGCGCATGCGCCTCGGAATAGCCCGACACAAGATGACTCGCCCCCGGTCCCTGAACCCAATCCAGGAAATTCCGACGCAGAACCCCCTCGCCCCCACGCCCTTTGCCTGTAATCACCAACACACAACGTGCGCCCTCGGCCCGGCTGCGCTGCAGGAAGGCGTTCAACATCGCGTCTGCCGAAGCCTGCGTATGGCCGTGCAGGTCGATCTTCCCGGCCAGTTCCAATCGCCCGCGTTTGACGCGTTTCTCGCCTTTTCGGTCGGCCGCGCGCGCCGTCACCTTGGGTTTCTCGGGGGCCCGGCCCGCCGCAGCGATCAATCCGGCAGCGGAAGACTTGCGGGCGCGGTTTGGCGATACCGGCTCGCCAGCTTCCAGCGCGCGCTCGAACTCTTCAAGACTGTCTTTTGCCGGACCGATCGGCTTGATCGTGCTGGCCACGCGCGACCAGGCACGGGATTCTTCCGGGGTCAGGCGGCGTTTCGTCATGACCGCACTCTTACGGCGCGCCCGCATGGAACCCAAGCGTTGCCATGTCAGACGTACGGATTCGCGCTGCCACGTCTTTGGGCAGGAACACCCACAACCGGCCCGGCGCATTCATCGTGCCGGCGCGCTCGCCCGCCTCCGGGCCTGTGCCGAAATAAAGGTCGCCGCGCACTGCGCCCTTGATCGCGCCGCCCGTATCCTGGGCAACCAGCACGCCTGCCCAGTCTCCGCCAAGGCCCGGCGCGGTTGTCTGCACATACATCGGCACGCCCAGCGGATGGATATCGGTATCCACCGCCATCGACGACAAGGGCGTCAGCGGCACGGCTTGCGCCCCTTCCGGGCCGAGCGCCGCATCCCCTTCCGGCAAGGCGCGGAAGAACACGAAGCGCGGATTCTGGTTCATCGCCATACGGGTCTCAACCGGCCCGGCCCGGTCCATCCAGGCACGTATGCCCTGCATGCTGGCCTCGCCCGGCGTGATCCGCCCGGTTTCCATCAGCCAGTTGGCTGTCGACCGGAACGGGTGGCCATTATGCGCCGCATAGGCTGCGCGCACGGTACGCCCATCGGGGAACTGCAACCGGCCCGAGCCCTGGATCTGCAGGAAGAACACATCGGCGGGGTGGGCATAAGCAATCGCGCTGACGCCCGACGTCGTGATTTCGGCGCGGGAAGGATACGGCCTCAGCGCGCCATTGCGCAGGCGCTGTTTTGGACTTGCGCCATTCGGCACGAGATCGGCGGGCAGCGCGGGCACAGGCTCGGTAAAGGGCGGCGTCGGCGTGTAGCGCGCCTCGTAAAGCGGCTCGAAATAGCCCGTGAAGCGGCTCTTGCCGGACGGATCGGAAATTTCGACCGGGGTAAACAGGGATTCCAGGATGCGCCTTGCACTCTCATCATCCTGCGCATCATTCACCGCATCACAGGCAGGCAGCCACTCGGCAACGTATCCGGCCCAGGGGGCGACATTGGCCATGAAGTCCCCGGCCGACCGGTCCTGCAGCTTCACGCACGACCGTTTGAACGCACTCAGCGGCAATTCGATGGGTGCCACATCCCAGTTCGGCAACTCCCGAAAGCTCGCCGGACGCTCAATCGCAGCTGGCGGCAACGGGCCAACATCCACAGGCCGGGTCGGCGACGGCTTGGGCGACGGAGCCGGCGGTGGCGGCGCAGACTGGCACGAGGCCAGAACAAGCGCGCTGGCAAACAGAAGGATACGGCGAAGCATGGCGCCATTTATGGAATGCTTTCGGGCGGGCTGTCACGCCCCGGATGCGCGCTTTGTGGTGGAAGACTGCCTATTTGGCTTCTTCGACATCATCGAGGATCCAATTGGGATCGTTTGCGGTCACATCATGCATGTAAGCCCACAGCTCACGCGCCGTGCGGGTCGTCTCACCATCGCCCAGTTCGGCTTCATAGCGCACCCAGATGCGCGCCATACTACCGTCCATCTCGGCGCTTTCGATTTCAGCTCGACGAATGCGCAGGAGGTCAAACGCCGAGGCGCCGGTCTTTTCGCGTTCCGCAATCGCGTGGTCCCAGGCCTCATAGACGTCATCATCCAGCAGAGGCCGCAGCGTATCTCGGTCACCTGCCGCAAAAGCGGTCACGATCATCGTGTAGGCCGCCTTCGCGCCACGCATGAACGTTGCCTCATTGAAGCTGTTGTCAGCATTGTAGATGTCTTCCAACCCGCCTGCTGCCGGGCCGGTAAAGATCGGACGGTCATTGTCGGCATTGGGCAATGGCAAGTCATTTGCGCCAGGATCAACCTGGCGTGGCTTGGCCGGCTGAGTGCGTTGCACAGGAGAATTGTCCTCACCGCGTCCGAGCACCGTATAGAGGCGGAACAGGACAAACAGCGCGATGGCCGCAAGGATCACAACTTGGATCACAGGATCAAACATGGACGCGTAACTTCCTCCGATGGATTGCGTAACACCATAAATAGGGCGAACAGCCCAATGATGCCAGTGATACGTTGCGCCTTAGGGGGCCACATGCTAGGCGCGCGGCTTCAGATTCAGGGAGGATCAGCATGACAGATGCCAGCGCACCGCAAAACCCCCAACCGCAGGGCACGCCGCCTCAGGCGCCCGCCATGCGCGTTCTTGGACAGTATATCAAGGACCTGTCATTCGAGAATCCCGGCGTCGGCCCGGTGCAAGCCCAGCCGAATATAGACCTCGGCATTGATGTCGGCGCGACCCCGCACGCCGACGGCAATGGCCTTTACGAAGTCTCGCTGAAGCTCTCTGCCAAGGCGACCGCTGAACAGGCTGTCCTGTTCATTTGCGAACTCGATTATGCCGGCCTCTTCCAGATCCAGAACGCCCAACAGGGCCAGATGGAACCGATGCTGCTGATCGAGTGCCCACGCCTGCTCTTCCCATTCGCGCGGCGCATCATTGCTGAAATCACCCGCGAAGGTGGTTTCCCACCGCTCCTGATCGATCCGGTCGACTTTGTGCAACTCTACCAGTCGCAATACCAGCGGGCCGCAGCCGAAGGCGATCAGACGCCGCCTGCTGCGCCGACCGGCCAGGCCTGATCAGCCAAACTTTTTCCAGATTGAGTCTTCGCCCAGACTGTCGACAAAGGCAGAATGGGCGGCGCGCTCGTCGTCGGAAATCAAAGATTCCAGTGGCACTGGCCGTTGCCGGGCGGAACGTTTGCGCTCACCGCGGGTGAGTTCTTCTTCGCTCTCGAACGTGAAGGCATGCGCCCGCCCGCCAAGCAGCTCCAGGTAGACACTGGCCAGCAATTGGCTATCCAACAGCGCGCCATGAAAGGTCCGGCTTTCCAGCGAGATTTCAAACCGGCGACATAGCGCATCCAGATTTGCCGGCGCGCCCGGATACTTTTTCCTGGCCATCTGCGCCGTATCGATCCAGCGAGGTTCAGGGATTGGTGGACGTCCGCATTTTTCCAGTTCCATGTTCAGGAAGTTCCGGTCAAATCCGGCATTGTGCGCCACTAGCGTGGCGTCGCCCAAGAATTCAAGGAACGCGTCTACAACCGACGGATGCTCAAAGAATGGGGCATCTCTCAGATCGTCATCCGTGATGCCTGTAATGCGCACCGTATCCTCTGATACAGAACGTTTTGGATTGATCAGGGTCCGGAACGTGCGACCTGTCGGGATGTGATTGATCATCTCGACTGCCCCGATCTCGATCACCCTGTCCCCTTCAAGGTGGTGCAAGCCGGTCGTCTCAGTATCGAATGCCAGTTCGCGAATGTCTTCACTCATGAATTTGCCTCTTCAACCAAACGATTCATCAGGGATACTATGGCGCGAACACAATCGGCAGCAAATTCGAAACCATGCGCTGTGGAGATGATGAAATCCGCCTTTGCACGCTTTTCTGCATCGGGCATCTGACGTGCCAGGATGGACTCGAATGTTTCCTCCGTCATGCCCGGTCGCGACAATACCCTTTCGCGCTGGACTTCCGCAGGCGCAGTCACCACCGCAACATAGTCGCAATACGCATAGCCGCCAGCCTCATACAGAAGAGGAATATCCAGCACGACGAAACGTGCGCCATCCTCGCGCGCCTTGTCCCGAAATTGCTTCTGGGCATCACCAGCAAGGGGGTGCACAATGGCCTCAAGCTTCCGCATCGCCTCGGCATCATCCAGCACATGCGTGCGCAAAGCCATCCGGTCGATCGCACCGTCGACCATCACCCCCGGAAAAGCCGCCTCGACCGGTGCAACGGCAGCCCCACCCTTGGCATAAAGTGCGTGAACAGCCGCGTCGGCATCGTAGACCGGAACACCCTCCTCACGAAACAAATCCGCTGTTGCAGACTTACCCATGCCGATAGACCCTGTCAGCCCAAGGACGATCATGTGGTTGCCTCCACCAGTTTACGACAGCGAGCCATCGCAGACTCCATATCCGGCAGAACTCCGAACCAGAGTTCGAAACTGAATGCCGCTTGCGCGACCAGCATGCTCAGCCCATCCATTGGCTTCCACCCGGCCGTATCCGCCTGCGCCAATATCGCCTTGGCAGGCTTGCCATAAGAAATATCGTAAAACGTCCGAAGCTTACCTTCCGGTAGGTCAAGAGACTGGCCCGTCTGGCCAAGACTCAGCGTGTTGATCACCACGTCTGCCTTGCCCATCTCTGCTTCGGCATGCTCCAAGTCTCGGATATCAGCATCAATGTTCAAATGTTTCACAAGATCCTCTGCGCGGGATCGCGTTCGATTACAGATCGTCAGAGTTGCCCGCATGTCTGATAGTGCCAGCGCAACCGCTCGAGCGGCCCCCCCTGCTCCCAGCAGGCAGACATTCTGATCAGCTATTTCAATGTTCGCCTGGGCGAGGGATTCAGTAAAACCAGGGGCATCGGTATTTTCCGCTAGCCAGCCGCCAGACTTCAGCCGGACCAGAGTGTTCGCTGCTCCAATGCGGCGCGCAACGTCGCTTGTGCCTTCTGCCCGCGCTATGGCATCTTCCTTGTGAGGAGAGGTCACGTTCAGACCCATCGCCATCCGTTCTTCCAGAGACGACAGGCCATCCGTAAACTCACCCTTCGGAATATGCATCGCCTCATAGGTCGCATCGATACCGTGCTCGCGTATCCACGCATTATGAATCACAGGTGACAGGGAATGACTGACTGGGTCGCCGACGACTCCATAGAGTTTGGTCATGACAACAACACTCCACGTGTCCTCAAATAGTCCAGCAACGGGAGAAGAGGCAATCCCAGGATTGAGAAGTAATCTCCGTCGATCCGTGTGAACAATTGCGCGCCAAGCCCTTCAAGCTGGTAGGCACCGACCGTCGACAAGAGCGGTTCTCCGACTGCTTCAACATAGGTGTCGATGAAGGCATCACTCAGTGGGCGAACAGTCAATTTCGGCCTCGCCAGATAACGCCAGACAGGTTTCCCTTCTTCGCTGATAACAATCGCCGTTTCCAATGTGTGCGCCTTGCCGGACAGCTTCACCAGATGGTTCCGGGCATCGGCAAGGTCAACCGGCTTGTCGAACGCCTCTCCATCGAGTGAGAGCATCTGGTCACAACCGATCACCAGGCCCGGTTCGCGCATCGAAATCTTCACCGATTTCAGTTCGGCAAGTTGCATCGCCTGGTCGCGCACTTTCATGTCGCTCGCGCGGAAAGAGGCTTTGGCTGCGTCTTCGTCCACATTCGGCTTGATCGTGTCTGCCTCGATGCCGGCAGCGGTCAGCACGGCTCGCCGACTTTGACTGCCGGATGCTAGAATGATGCGCTGGCTCATAGTTGGGCGTTCCGCTCATTCAGCAGATTCAGGATAGCGGCAGCAGTTTCCTCGACAGACCGGCGGGACACATCGATTGTCTTCCACTTGTTGCGCTGGAACAGGCGGTTGGCTTGGGTCACCTCGTCACGCACGGCCGCTTCATCCGCATAGATTGTGTGTTCGTCTTCCTGCAGGGAAATCAATCTCTGGCGCCGAATCTGGACGAGCCGCTCAGCGCTGATTTTCAGGCCGACGATCAGTGGGCCTTTCGGACCAAGTTCTTCCACGAATCCTGGAAGCGGAACACCGGGAACCAGCGGAATATTACCAGCCTTTACCTTGCGGTTCGCAAGATAGACACTGGTCGGCGTCTTGGACGTACGACTGACACCAAGCAGGATCACATCAGCATTCCGTAGCCCATCGACATTCTGGCCATCATCATGCGCGAGCGTGAAATTGATCGCTTCCATCCGCTCGAAATAGTCATCATCCAATGCGTGCTGTCCCGCGACGATACGATTCGCCGACACACCGAGATGTCGGCCCAGCATGGCAACGGAGGCATCCAGTACGGGCAAAGTGGATACGCCCTTTTCGCGGCAGAAGGCTTCGAGTTTTGATCGCAGTGTCTCGTCGGAGATTGTGTACCAGACAACACCCGGTGCAGCTTCGATCTCCCTCATCACGCGCTCTAGCTGGCGTTCTGAGCGAACCAGATAATAATTGTGCTCAAGGGGCTGAACATTCTTGAACTGCGCACAGGCAGCGCGCTGGATGGCATTCAGGGTTTCACCGGTACTGTCAGAGACCAGGTGGACGTTGAAGTATATGCTTAGGCGGGCGAGTGGCTTGTTCATGGCCCCTGTGTTGCCGAGGTTGGCAAAACACACAAGACCTGTGAGTCCTCTGTGGATAGAGGATCTTCCCCAAATGGATTCACAATCGAGTCACAGCCTGCGAATTCGACTCCGGCAGAATCCCCTTTCGTTCGCACCTGTGACTCCAACTGGGATGTTAACCCATCGTTAACCTCGGTAAAATCGACAGTTAACGAAACCTTACCGGGGTGCGACACCCTGTGACTCGCCTGTGGATTTAGCTGGACAATTCCTGTGTGTGGCCTTTCTCCACGAATTACACGGTCTAATAGTTATAAGCGCCCTGACGGGCTTTGTTTGATTTTGGGATGGAAGGGGGCCTGAGGCATGAACACCAAGCCTAAGCTGATTCAGGTACTCGAGGGACAGGTGGTCTCCCCACCTCCGGTATGGATGATGCGACAGGCTGGTCGTCACCTTCCTGAATATCTCGAGCTGAGGGCGCGCGCGAAGAACTTTCTCGACTTTTGCTACACGCCCTCAATGGCAGCGGAAGCGACGCTTCAGCCAGTACGTCGTTATGGCATGGATGCCGCGATCCTGTTTGCAGACATTTTGCTGATCCTCGACACGATGGGTCTCAGTGTGCGGTTCGAAAAAGGTGTTGGGCCTATCGTTCAGCAAATCGACACAGCAGCTGATTTGGCAAAGGTCACACCCCAGAAAGCGGCTGATCGATTGTCGCCGGTTTATGAGACGGTTTCTCGTGTGAAAGCTGCCTTGCCCGACGACACAGCCCTGATTGGTTTTGCCGGATCACCCTGGACGGTCGGGCTCTACGCGATCGAAGGTCGCGGCAAGACAGACAAGTCGCTTGCCTGGCGATGGGCACATGGCAAGCCAGACGAACTGGCGAACGTGTTGGATCTCATTAGCGAAGCAACAGCGCACTATATGGCCGCGCAGGTGGAAGCCGGCGCGGATGCATTGATGTTGTTCGACAGCTGGGCCGAGGGTCTGCCCAATAACATCTTCCGGGAAGTCATCATCGCGCCTACCAAGAAACTGGTCGCACGGCTGAGGGAAATGGGTGTCACGGTTCCCATCATCGGATTTCCGCGCGGCGCGTCTGCCATGCTGCCGGAATATGTTCAGGAGACGGGTATCACGGCCGTCGGTCTCGATACGGCAGCAGTGCCAGCCTTTGTGAACGCCGCCCTGCCCGCCGGATTTCCGGTACAGGGACATCTTGACCCACTTCTGCTGATTGAAGGCGGTCAGCGACTCGACGATCGGGTGCGCGAGCTTATCTCTGCCTATGAAGGTCGCCCGCATGTCTTCAACCTTGGACACGGAATCCGGCCGGAAACGCCGATCGCGCATGTTGAGCGCGTGCTGGAAATCATTCGGAAGGGTTAGGAAATCATGGGCCGAAAGATCGCCGTAGTTCTGTTCAATCTGGGAGGACCGGATTCGGACAAGACCGTGAAACCCTTTTTGAAAAACCTTTTCCGAGATCCAGCCATTATTGGCGCGCCGTTGCCCATTCGCTGGTTTCTCGCTCGGCTGATCTCCACGACCCGCACGCCATCAGTGATCAAGAATTACGCCATGATGGATGCTGGCGGTGGGTCACCGCTTTTGCCTGAGACCCAGAAACAGGCGGATGCGCTTACGGCATCGCTGCAGGAAAAATTGCCAGAGGATGAGGTCAGGTGTTTTATTGCGATGCGCTATTGGCACCCTTTCACCGAAGAAGCCGCGGCTGATGTAAAAGCCTGGGGCGCAGACGAAGTCATCTTGTTGCCGCTCTATCCGCAGTTTTCCACAACGACGACAGGCTCGTCCCTCACGGCCTGGAACAAGGCTTACAAGGGCGTCGCCAAGACAATCTGCTGCTATCCTTTCGCCGAAGGCCTGATCTCCTCGCATGTCGACCAGATCATGAAGGCACACAAAGCTGCGGGTGAACCCGGCAATGTTCGTCTTCTCCTGTCAGCGCACGGTTTGCCGGAAAAAATCGTGAAGGATGGAGATCCCTACCAATGGCAGTGCGAGGCCATGGCAGAGATGATCGCCGGGCGGGTGCCGACCGATTGGGAGATTGTGCCATGCTACCAGTCGCGTGTGGGACCGCTCAAATGGATTGGCCCGCCAACCGAGGACGAAATCGAAAAAGCGGCCAAGGAAGGCAAGAATATCCTGATCGCACCCATTGCCTTTGTCTCCGAGCATATCGAGACACTGGTGGAACTTGGCGAAGAGTACCGACTTGTGGCCGAAGAGCACGGCGCCGCGAGCTATACCCGTGTGGAAGCGCTGGGCGTACATGAGGAATTTATCTCCATGCTGCGCGACGAAGTGCTCAAGACAATGGGACAAGATTTGCCGATCCGATCATGCGCAGACTCCCGGCTTTGCCCTGGCGACTGGAAGAATTGCCCGAACCGCACACCCCATCCGAAAGTCGGCCAACGCGCCAATCCTGTTCGCAAGGACGTCGCCTGATGCTGTATCTCTGGGTGAAGGCCGCGCATGTTGTGTTCGTGATTGCGCTGATGGGCGGCTTGCTCGTTTATCCCCGCTACAAGATTCATCAGCTTTCCAGCCAGCCGGGCGAGCCTCTTTTCGAGACGATGAAAGAGGCATCGAACAAGTTACGCATGATCATCCTGAATCCCAGCCTTATCCTTGTCTGGGTGCTGGGCGTTGCCATGCTTGTCATGAATCAAGGCTTGCTGAGCATGCCCTGGATGCATGTAAAACTCCTGCTCGTGCTGATCCTGTCCGGTCTGCACGGTTATTTCATCGGTGTCGGAAAGAAGATTGACCGAGGAGGCGACGGGATTCCCGCCAAGCGTCTACGGATGTTGAATGAAGTGCCCTTCCTGCTGATGATCGGCGTCGTTATCATGGTGATCGTCAGGCCGTTTTAGGCGGTCCCCGTGCCCACCCCCTTGACGATTTGACCATTCTGGCCCCATAAGCGGCAAAACCGCTGCGCAGTCCTTGCGCGGGCGACGAACTCCCAATTTACCAAAATCCGGTTGCCGACACACATGACGGCGGCCCCTCATCCGGAATTCATCCATGGCCTCTTCCATGCTCGACGACATCACCAGTGTAAAACTCAGCGATCTCAAGGCAAAATCGCCAGAGGAATTGCTCTCCTATGCTGAAGAGCTGGAGGTCGAGAATGCCTCGTCCATGCGGACCCAGGACATGCTGTTCGCAATCCTCAAGGAATTGGCGGATAGCGAAGTAGAAATCACGGGCCAGGGCGTGCTGGAAGTTCTGACCGATGGCTTCGGCTTCCTGCGCTCACCGGAATCCAACTATTTGCCCGGACCAGACGATATCTATGTCAGTCCGGAAGTTCTGAAGAAAGGTAATATCCGGACTGGTGATACTGTCGAAGGGCCGATCGTCGCGCCGCAGGACAATGAACGCTACTTCGCGCTGACGGATGTTTCGCGCATCAATTTCGAGGAACCGGATAAGGCCAACAAGAAGGTTCACTTCGACAACCTCACTCCGCTTTATCCCGAAGAGCGCCTGCGCATGGAAAGCCAGGATCCAACTCGCAAGGATCGTTCAGGACGTGTCATCGACATTGTCGCGCCCATCGGTAAGGGTCAGCGCGCGCTGATCGTTGCGCCTCCGCGGACCGGTAAGACGGTGTTGCTCCAGAACATTGCCTCCGCCATCGAGGAAAACCATCCTGAATGCTATTTGATCGTCCTGTTGATCGATGAGCGTCCCGAAGAAGTTACTGACATGCGGCGTACGGTGAAGGGCGAAGTCGTGGCTTCGACATTTGATGAGCCGTCCACGCGTCACGTCCAGGTCGCCGAAATGGTAATCGAAAAAGCCAAACGCCTCGTTGAGCACAAGCGTGACGTCGTCATTCTGCTCGATTCGATCACGCGTCTTGGCCGTGCCTACAACACAACCGTTCCAAGCTCTGGTAAAGTGTTGACCGGTGGTGTGGATGCCAACGCGCTGCAGCGCCCCAAACGCTTCTTTGGTGCGGCGCGGAATGTCGAGAATGGTGGCTCGCTGACCATTGTTGCCACTGCCCTGATCGATACCGGCAGCCGCATGGATGAAGTCATCTTCGAGGAATTCAAAGGTACGGGTAACTCCGAAGTCGTGCTGGATCGCAAGATCGCCGACAAGCGGACCTTCCCGGCCATCGACATCATGAAATCCGGCACGCGAAAAGAAGAACTGATCACGCCGGCTGCCCAGCTGTCCAAGATCTACATTCTGCGTCGCATCCTTGGCCCAATGGGCACGAATGATGCAATCGACTTCCTTCTGGATAAATTGCGTCAGACGAAGAACAATGATGAATTCTTCGAAGCCATGAAGAACTAGCGGAGCGAGCCTGGCCATGAGCGAGCGCGACACGATCTGCGCCCTCGCCTCGGGCCAGCCCCCAGCAGCGATCTGCATTATCCGGCTCTCCGGGGACCGGATTTGGAAACTGGCAGGTGCCCTGCTCGATTGCGGCCTGCCGGAACCCCGCCATGCCACTCTGACCAAATTTCGCGACGAGGACGGAAATCTCATTGATGAGGGGCTCGTCGTCTTCATGCCCGGGCCGCATTCATATACCGGTGAAGATACGCTGGAGCTTTACCTGCATGGCGGTCCAGCCGTCATAACTCATGCAATCAGTACACTGACGAGTGAGTCTGGAGTGCGCTTGGCGGAGCCCGGCGAATTCACACGCCGCGCCTTTGAAGCGGGCAAGATCGACCTGACCGAGGCCGAAGGCGTCGCTGACATTATCGAAGCAGAGACCAATGCGCAGAAAGCCCAGGCCCTTCGGCAACTGACGGGCGGTCTGACCGAGCAGTACGACCAATGGCGGGCAGACCTGACGGGCATACTTGCCTTGATTGAAGTGGTTGTGGACTTCCCGGACGAAGAAGATGCACCCGAGGAAACCACGGCACCGGTCATCCGGAAGCTGACCCGACTGATTCACGAAGTCGAGGAAGCGCTTGGGGATCGCGGAGTCGGCGAGAAGATCCGGGATGGATTTCGCATCGCCATTATAGGCGCGCCGAATGCGGGCAAGTCGACCCTGCTCAACCGACTTGCCGGACGCGACGCAGCCATTGTGACATCAACCCCAGGCACGACCCGCGATGTGATTGAGGTACGGCGCGTGATGGGCGGCCAGATTGTCTGGCTATCCGACACGGCCGGTTTGCGTGAGACCCAAGATGAGATTGAAGCCGAGGGCGTTCGGCGGGCAGAACGCGTGGCTGCTGAGGCCGACTTGCGCCTGTTTATGGTTGACGGGGGCGCACCGGAACTGGGGGTGTTGAAGTCGTCTTTCCGCCAAACGACAGATATAGTCGTGGTAAACAAGGCTGATACCGAACTGGCCGCCGGGCTCCCCGAATACGACTACAAAATCTCCGCGAAAGATGGCGATGGCGTGCCCGAACTCGAAGCCGCACTGGCGGACTTCATTTCGAACAAGGCTGCATCTGTTGAAGCGCCGGTCATAACACGCGCGCGGCATCGCGCCCGATTGGTCGATGGACTCGCCTGCCTCATTGCTGCGCGGGATGCGCTGGAGCTTGGCATCGGTCCGGAACTCGCAGCGGAAGATGTGCGCCTGGCGATCCGGCATCTTGGAGCGGTCGTGGGCTCGGTTGGTGTGGAAGATGTGCTCGGCGCGGTGTTCTCCCAGTTCTGCATCGGCAAATGACCCCTAGGGTTTGAGGCAACGAGCCGCTATATAGCGCCTTTCTGAAATCCGGATCCGAAGTAGCGCCATGAGCGAGATGAAACAGTTTGATGTAATAGTGGTAGGCGGCGGTCATGCCGGCTGCGAAGCGGCCGCGGCCGCGGCGCGGACGGGCGCACGCACCGCTCTGGTCACCCACAAGCGCGCAACCATCGGAGTGATGAGCTGTAATCCGGCAATTGGCGGCCTCGGCAAGGGTCATCTCGTGAGAGAGATCGATGCGCTGGACGGCCTCATGGGGCGGCTGGCAGACAAGGCCGGTATCCAGTTTCGTATGCTCAACCGGTCCAAGGGTCCGGCTGTTTGGGGCCCCCGCTCCCAGATCGACCGGAAGCTTTACCGTGAAGCCATGCAGGCGGAACTCGCAGACTATCCAAACCTGACCATCATCGAGGATGGCGCTGAAGATCTGATCGTTGAATCTGATCATGTTGCCGGTGTTGTCGGTTTGACCGGAAAGACTTACCGCGCGCCATCCGTCGTCATCACAACTGGCACATTCCTCAAAGGGATCATCCACATCGGTGCCAAGCGCATTCCGGCGGGTCGGGTCGGCGAAGCGCCTGCTATCGGATTGTCGGACCGGCTGTATGGTCTGGGCCTGCCAATGGGACGCTTGAAGACGGGAACGCCTGCCCGTCTCGACGGCCGCACGATTGCGTGGGACCGACTGGAAATGCAACCCGCCGACGATTCACCGATTCCGTTTTCGTATCTGACCGATCAGATTACGGTGCCGCAGGTCAAATGCGGCATTACATGGACGACGCCGGAAACCCACGCGATCATTGCCGAGAATATTGAGCAATCGGCCGTCTATTCCGGCGCGATTGCTGGCCGAGGTCCGCGTTATTGCCCGTCTATCGAGGACAAGGTTCATCGGTTCGCCGACAAGGATAGTCATCAGATCTTCCTGGAACCGGAAGGTCTCGACGATCACACTGTTTATCCAAATGGCATTTCGACGTCACTTCCAGAGGATATTCAGGAGCGTTTCCTTCGGACCATTCCCGGGCTCGAAAATGCCAAGATCATCCAACACGCTTATGCGATCGAATACGATTACGTCGATCCACGCGCACTATCATCCGCACTTGAAGTGCATGCGCTTCCAGGTCTGTATCTCGCGGGGCAGATCAATGGCACAACCGGATACGAAGAAGCCGGCGCGCAAGGTCTCGTTGCGGGCTTGAATGCGGCGCGCGCCGCGGACGGAAAAGAACCGATTATTTTTGATCGCGCGGAGGCATATATTGGCGTCCTCATTGATGATCTCGTGACGCGCGGCGTGACGGAACCTTATCGGATGTTTACGTCACGCGCAGAGTATCGGCTGGCACTACGCGCCGATAATGCCGACCAGCGTCTCACCGAAAAGGGTATCGCCGCCGGATGCGTCGGGTCAGACCGGGCAGACATGTTTCACGTGAAACACCAAGCGCTTGAATCCGTCCGACAACTCCTCAAGACGCTGACCCTGTCGCCCGCAAAAGCGGCTCAAGCCGGATGGGCGGTCAATCAGGATGGCCGCGTCAGGACCGCATGGGAATATCTCTCCTATAAGGATATCGACCTCAACGCATTGTCCGCCATTTGGCCGGAAATATCAGACATGTCCGAGGAGATCGGAACGCAGGTCGAGATTGAAGCCCTTTACTCTTCCTATTTGGAACGCCAGGCAGAAGATGTCGCCGCTTTGCGACGCGACGAAGATCTGATGATCCCGGCAGATCTCGATTATTCGGGAATTGGCGGACTCTCGAATGAGGTTCGCCAGAAACTAGAATCGGTCCGTCCTTCCACTTTGGGTCAGGCCGGACGTATAGAAGGCGTGACACCCGGCGCTCTAACGGCCCTTTTGGGATATGTTAAGCGTCGGAAGAAAGCTGGTTAACACTCATGATGAATTCCGAAGATCGCGCGGCCTTTCTGGCCGAATTCGATGTTTCACGTGAAACATCGGAAAGATTGGACGTCGTGATCTTAACTCTCGACGCATGGCGGCAACGCTCCAATCTGATTGGACCGCGTGAATGGCCCCAGATATGGAGTCGACATGTAGCCGATTCCTATCAGATTCTGCCATTTATTCCGGAAACAACGCGGATCGTCGATCTCGGTTCCGGCGCGGGATTTCCCGGATTGATCATTTCTGCGGCCCGGCCACACAGTCATATGACCATGATGGAAAGCGTCGGGAAGAAATGCGCGTTTCTCCGCGCCGCTATCGACGATGCTGGTCTCAATGCGTCGGTTTATCAGGGACGGATTGAGGCTGCGCCGAATTCCGCGGCGGATATTATCACCGCACGGGCGTTTGCGCCCCTTCCAAAACTGCTCGACTACGCCGCTCCCTGGATGGAAAACGGTGCAGCAGGGGTTTTTCTAAAGGGCGAACGCTGGAAAGAAGAATTGACGGACGCCCAACAAAGATGGAACTTCGCCTATGAGGCGATTCCAAGTCGCACTGGTGGGTCAGGCGTGATTTTGATCGTGAGGGAGCTCAAGCGTGGTCAGCGGTAAACCTAGAATCTTTGCAGTCGTGAACCAGAAGGGCGGGGTCGGGAAGACAACGACGTCCATAAATCTCGGCACGGCATTGGCGGCTGTGGGCCGGCGCGTCCTGATTGTCGATTTCGATGCGCAGGGCAACGCCTCCACAGGGCTGGGTATTGAGCGCCAGGACCGGCATCAGACATCCTATGATGTTGTCGTGGACCGGATCCCGCTGGAAGAAGCGGTTTTGTCATCGATCGTGCCGCGTCTCGACATTGTTCCGGGCGATGAAAACCTCTCTGGTGTAGAAACCGAACTGGCCAATGACTCTCACCGTTCCTACAAATTGCGCGACGCGCTGCATGATTATGTTCAGCGGTCTGTCCAGGGCGGGCTGGTCCAGTATGACTATATTCTGATTGATTGCCCGCCATCGCTGTCGTCGCTCACTTTGAACGCGATGACGGCCGCTGACGCACTTCTGGTTCCGCTACAGTGTGAGTTCCTGGCGCTGGAAGGTCTCAGCCAGCTGCTCCGCACGGTGGAAGTTGTGCGCTCTGGCCTCAATCCCAATCTCGAAATCCAGGGTGTCGTCCTGACCATGTATGACCGGCGAAACAATCTGTCCGATCAGGTCGCCGACGAAGTGCGAGCCTTCTTTGGCGCCAAGGTCTACAATACGGTCATACCGCGAAATGTACGCCTTTCCGAAGCACCATCCTTCGGCAAGCCAGCCTTGTTGTATGACTATCGCTGTCCAGGTAGCGAGGCCTATATCCGTCTCGCATCCGAAGTCCTTCAAAGAGAGAAAGCCCGCGCGGCCTGACCCATATGAGCGACGATACCAAGAGCAAACCCTCCCGTCTTGGACGCGGCCTGTCTTCCCTGATTGGGGAAGTGGAGGCTGTCTCTCCGCCTGAAGCACGCACTGCAGGTGGGAGTAAGGGCAGCTCCAACGAAATCGCGATCGACAAGATTCGCCGAAATCCGAAACAGCCTCGTCGGACCTTCGACGAGGCCGCCCTTCAGGAACTCGCTGAATCCCTGAAATCCAAAGGCGTTCTCCAGCCTATTCTGGTCCGGCCGGATCCCAAGGAAAAGAACGAGTATCAGATCATAGCGGGGGAGCGTCGGTGGCGCGCCGCCAAGCTGGCCGGTCTGACCAGTATTCCCGCTGTTGTACGGGATACCGACGAGTTGGAACTACTCGAGATCGGCATCATCGAGAATGTTCAGCGCGCAGACCTCAACCCAATTGAAGAAGCTGAAGCCTATGAGGCGCTGATGAAGCGCTTCGGTCGAACTCAGGACAGTCTTGCCACAAGCGTCGGCAAAAGTCGGGTTCACATCACAAACACCCTGCGCTTGCTGCAATTGCCAGAAGGTGCACGAGAGTATGTTCGTGATGGCAAGGTCACGGCGGGACACGCGCGCGCGGCGCTGGGTGCGCCCGATCCGGAAGCGCTGGTGGAGCTTGCTGTTGAGAAAGGCCTGACTGTTCGCGAGGTCGAAGCGCATGCCAAGGCTGCTCGCGAAGACACGCCCGTTGAAACCAAATCCGCCCGACTCAAGTCAGAGGAAAAGGATGTCGACACCGAAGCCCTCGAGGCGGATCTCTCCCGGTCCATCGGACTGGATGTAGACATCCGCCACGGCAAGAATGGCGGCGAGCTTCGCATCAAGTATCGCGACCTGGAACAACTTGACGACGTCTGCAGACGTCTGACTGCCAAGCGCAACATTCTCTGAACGTCAGCTTGCTATTTCGGCGGCGCGGGCGATTTCATTCATCAGTATACGGATTACTGGGTCCGCACTGCCTGACCCGGACTTGGCTTGCTGTTCTGCTTCATAGATCCGTTCCATCACCCGCATCAGCCGCTTGGTCGGCCACTTCCTGAGGCGCGCGCTGAACAGGCCCCATTCGCTTTGCCAAACGGGCGGCCGGAGTTTCATACCGGGATTCGATTGGCCGGATGCAAGCCGAGATTGAGCGTCCAGCATGCGCATGGTTTCGAACTGAAGTGAACGCAGGATCGAAATCCCACTCGTGCCCGCAACAGCCAGTCGGTCGAGTGTGGTATGGACGAGCGCCGGTTTGCCATCGAGCGCTGCGCGAATGGCGGCTGAAAGATTGTGATCCACATCGGTAGCGGACAAGGACCGGATATCATCCAGATCAAGCGGCCGTCCCAGACCGCGTGCATAGAGGGCGAGCTTCTCGATCTCCGAGTTGGCCAGATTGCGATGGCCCGGCAGGTCGCCCACAAACAGTGCGAGCGCCTCGGGTGTGATCTGGACACTTTCGGACTTCAGCGCATCCTGAACCCGTTTTTCAATATCGCCCGCTTCGTCGGCGAACAGTTGCAGGCAGGCGGTCAGTTGGGCGGTTTCTGCGGCGGCGCGCAATTTCGAGCGCTTCTGCAGGCTACCAGCTTCGATTATCAGGCGGGCGGAATAATAGCCCTCCTGCGATTCACCTTTCTGAATGGCCTCTATCAACAGGGCGGCAATCTTGTCGCCGCTTGTCCGAACGCGGATGACGCGAGGGTCTCCCAAGAGGGATACCGCTTCGAGTCCGTCGAACAGGAGTGATGGGTCCTTCTTTATGGAGTCATCATCCAGTGTGGTGACATCCATATTGGCGCCTTTCGGCGTCCAGGCTTTGATCAGGGAAATCGCGGCATCGGAGGCGAGGCCGGAATCTTCACCGAAGGCCAGCACAGCCCAAACGGATGGTTTGGGCTTGCGGGCAAAATCACTCGCCTGTTTGCCCTTGAACAACATTATTCTACCGACAATTTGCGCCGCAGGTCGTCCACGATATTCTTCGCCAAGATGCCGGCCGCTCTCTCCGAGGCGCTCTTTTGGGCTGCTATGTCTCCATAAGTGCTGCTCGGTACCGCAAAACTGACTTCGCCAACAGCGTAGCCGGTCAACCGTTCTTGGCCTTGAGACAAAGCGTAACGGCCCGACAAGGTAACATTTGATCTCGCCGCTGCGCCGTCTTGCTGGAATGCCAACCGAGTCAGATTTTCTTTCACCGTAATCTGGAGCGAGGCAGCCTCTGTCACGTTTGGCAATCCGATCGCCAACTCTTCCTGCAAGGCCCGGCGCAAGATGTATCCCGATCGGCCATCGATGGGTTCGACCGTGATGGCGCCGCCATAAGTGGCGCCCGCGCCCGTCGCATAGACCGGTTTGAATCCGCACCCGGCTATGAGGGCGAAGGCGACAAGAGCGAAGAACTGTTTCATGCCACCACGATATTCACGATGCGGCCGGGCACGACAATGGTTTTCTTCACGGACTTGCCCTCAATGAAGCTGGCTACATCCGCATGGGCTTTCGCAACGGTTTCGACGGAATCCTTGTCCATGCTCTTCGGCACGGTGATTTCCGCGCGGCGCTTCCCATTCACTTGAACCGCCATTGTGACCTCATCATCCGCCAGCAGGGCGGGGTCCGCCACGGGCCAGGGCGCTGAGGATACAAAGGCAGGTTGGCCCAGTCGTTCCCAACAGGCCTCGGCCAGGTGCGGTATGAACGGTGTCACACAGCGGGCCAGCATGGAGGCGCCTTCAATACGCGCGCCCAACACGGTGTCGCCAGCCGATTCAGCCTTTTTCAAAGTGGTGACCCATTCATGGATGGTGGCTACGGCAGAGTTGAACCGGAATTCCTCGATTGCCTTGTCGATGGCTGCGACGGCCTTGTGGTTCGCTTTCCGCAGCGCTGTGGAGTCGGCATCCTCGCCAGCGGCAGTGCTGGTATCCTCTGGCAGGGCATCGAACACGCTCCACAGGCGCTGGGCAAACCGCGACGCGCCTTCAACGCCGGACTGGGTCCACTCGACATCTCGTTCCGGCGGGGAATCTGACAGGACGAACCAGCGCGCGACATCCGCGCCGAACTGGCTGATGATGGCATCCGGGTCGACCGTATTCTTCTTGGACTTCGACATTTTCTCGATCGGACCTGCCGTCGCAATCGCGCCGGTGGCGGTCTCGATCCAGGTATCGCCATCGCGAGTGACTTCATTCGGCTCCAGCCACTTTCCGGCCGCAGACTTGTAGGTCTCGTGCGTCACCATGCCTTGCGTGAAAAGACCGGCAAACGGCTCGCCATTCGGCAAGTCCAGCAGGCCGACATCGCGCATCGCCTTGGCGATGAAGCGCGCATAGAGCAGGTGAAGCACCGCATGCTCGACGCCGCCAACATATTGGTCGACCGGCATCCAATAGGCGCGCTCTTCCAGGTCGTTTGTGCTGGCAAAGCGGGAATAGTACCAGGAGCTGTCGACGAACGTGTCCAGCGTGTCTGTCTCGCGGCGGGCGGCCTTGCCGCATTTCGGGCAATCGACATGTTTCCAGCTTGGGTGGCGCTCCAGCGGATTGCCGGGCTGGTCGAAGGAAACCTTGTCCGGCAGTTTCACCGGCAGATCGGCTTCCGGCACTGGCACGATGCCACAGTTTTCACAATGGATGACCGGAATCGGGCAGCCCCAGTAGCGCTGGCGCGAGACGCCCCAGTCACGCAGGCGATAGTTCACCTTGCCTTCACCGAGCCCCATGGATTCAATTTTTTCAATGGCGGCGCGCTTGGCGTCATCAATCGCCATCCCGTCAAGGAAGCCGGAATTGAAGATGCTGCCGGGGCCGGTATAGGCCTCGTTTTCAACATCGAACGTGGCAGCGTCAGCGTCGGCCGGCAGCACAACGGGCGTGACGCTCAGGCCGTATTTCCGGGCAAAATCGATATCGCGCTGGTCATGCGCCGGGCAGCCAAAAATCGCGCCGGTACCGTACCCCATCAGCACGAAGTTCGCGACCCATACGGGCAGGGTCTTCGTGTCGTCGAAAGGGTGTTTGACGGTCAGGCCGGTATCGAAGCCAAGCTTTTCGGCCTTTTCGATGGCTTCTTCGCTGGTGCCGATCTGTGCGCATCTTGCGCGGAACGCTTTCAGCTCATCCGATTGCTCCGCCATTTGGACGGTCAGCGGGTGATCTGGCGACAGGGCAATGAAACTCGCGCCGAACAACGTGTCCGGACGGGTCGTGAAGATCTCGATGCCTTCGCCAAATCCGGATGGCGCGGTGCCATCGAATTCGAACCGCATCTGGAGCCCTTCCGACCGGCCGATCCAGTTCGCCTGCATGGTGCGCACCTTTTCAGGCCAGCGCTCCAGCTTTTGCACTTCGGTCAGCAGGTCTTCGGCATAGTCGGTAATGCGGAAGAACCATTGCGTGAGCTCGCGCTGTTCCACCAGCGCGCCCGAGCGCCATCCGCGCCCGTCGATGACCTGTTCATTGGCCAGCACCGTATTGTCGACCGGGTCCCAATTCACTTTCGAGGCCTTGCGATAGACGAGGCCCTTTTCCAGGAATTTCAGGAACAGACCCTGCTGGGCGCCGTAATATTCCGGGTCGCAGGTCGCGAATTCCCGGCTCCAGTCGAGCGACAGGCCGAGCTTCGAGAACTGGGCCTTCATCGAGGCGATATTCTGATAGGTCCATTCGCCCGGATGAACATTGCGCTCCATGGCGGCGTTCTCGGCCGGCATCCCGAACGCGTCCCATCCCATTGGATGGAGCACATTATAGCCCTTGGCGCGCTTGTGGCGGGCAACAACATCGCCCATCGCATAATTGCGCACATGGCCCATGTGCAGCCGCCCGGATGGGTATGGGAACATCTCCAGCACATAGGCCTTGGGCGCATCGCCCGCCTCGGCTGGAGATTTTGCGTGAAAGAGTGCGGCCTTTTCCCAAGCTGCACGCCATTTCTGTTCCGCGATTTGCGGATCGTAACGGGTCGCCATGCCCCTGACCTTTCCGGATTATTGGTTCAGCCGGAGCTTAGCCCAGCTGGGAATTCTTCAGCAGTCGTGCCCGATCCAGGATCTTGTTCTCAAGCTGGAGTGCGGTTTCCGGATCAACGACAGCATCGGTCCACTCGCCGGCCTCACTCTTTTCCTGACGGAACACGGAAACTTTCACGCCATCTGCACGCAAACGCGTATCAAGGATGTAGACCGTGACTTTGACGCGTTCGTTTGGCGCGGCGGCATATGCCTTCCAGTCATACGTGATCAGGCCACCGATAGGGTCGGCCGTTGCCACCGGAAGATCATCGAACGTGTCGAGCGAGGCGCGCCAGAGATATGGATTCACGCTGCCGATATTTTGCTGGATCACGCGGGCTTCGGCGTTGCCGCCCGATTTGGACTGGCAGCCTGAAACCATCAGCATGCCGGCAATCGCCGCAGAGAAAACATATTTGACCATGAAGAAAGTTCCTGAGTGCAAGACCTTGTTGACGGCGGTTTGTATAACAAGGGGTTTACGGGCTCGCCAGTGCTGATCTGCGTGTCGCCCCCATGGAGGACCGGTATGAAATTCGCCCAAATCTCCGTTCTCGCTTTGGCGCTTGCCGGCCCCGCCGCGCATGCGCAATGGGAGGACGACTGGAATCCGTGGGAAACCGAAACCGATCTGGGTGCCAGTCTGGTAATGATGCCGGAGGCTGACGAGCAAATTCTGGCGCGTACCTGGGCTGGCGTATCGACCAATCGAATCCTGGATAGCGGCCTTGAAATCGGCGCTGCCGGTCGGGCTGAACTTCAGAAGGACCACTCCCAACGGGCCGGATTCAGCGGTGTACCGGTCGGTATGGAGGGGAGCGGTCTGGGGTTGCAGGGCGCGTTCACTGGGCTGGCAGTCGGCGTTCCGCCAAATGACACCGAAACCCGAGCCGAAATTGAAACGGCTTACATATATGTCGAAGGTGGCTATGGGCAGCTCCGGTTGGGGCGGGACCTGGGCGTTGCGGCGCGTTTTCAGGAAGGCGCACCCTCCGTTTTTGATACGCTTGCCAGCGGTCGTCAGGTGTTGGACCCAACAGGGTTGGACATGGTTACGACACGGCATGACCTGACGGGGCCGTCGGTGAAGCTTTCTTACGCGACACCTCGTCTGGTGGGAGTGCGCGCGGGTGTCAGCATCACGCCCAAGGCGGATGTCCGCGGCCTCGACCGGGATGCTGACCGTAATCTGCCTGGCGCTGCACCCCTAACAATCACCAATGCGGTTGAAGGGTCCATCAATGCCTCGCGCCTTTTGCGCAGCGCGGGCGTAAGGCTGAGCGGTGCCCTTGCAGCAAGTACCGCAGAGATTGAGACGCCGCCCTATGCATCGGATTTGTATGACCGTGTCACGACCTGGTCAGTGGGGACAAAGGCGGAATTTGACACGATATCCATCGGTGCAACGTGGCTCGTCTCCGACAATGGCATCAAGACGGGGGGTGACTATGAAGCGTGGACTGTGGGCCTGACCAAGTCGGTGGGCGATTACCTGATAGGGGCCGAATACGGATTCGCGGAAGATGATCTGGCAGGCCTGGAGGGAGATGCATGGAAATTGGGCGTCTCGCGAAATGTCACAAAACATGCAAGATTCACCCTTGGATACGCGGACAACGGCCTGAACCTGTCGCCAACTAACGCTTTTGGCGTTTCGGCGGGTAAAAATTCCCCTGAGGGGATTGTGATAGAAATCACACTATCGGACTAGAATAGCGGGTCTTTCAGATTCTTAATCTTCTCTTTACCTGCCCCTCCGACTATTTCTGGGAGCAGAGGTAAATTCGATGAAGCTGGGCTTTGCAACTTTCGTGATCGCGCTAACCGCGCTGGCTTTGCCAGCCGCGGCGCAAGATGACGTGTCTGCACCCGCCATGGAAATGGCAACGCCCAGTATATCTGAAACCTCGGCCGCGCAGTCCGAATGGTATCGTCAATTCGCTCAGGCCAAACCCGCTAGCACCGAATCTGTCTGGCAGGCCCAGCCTGACCGCGAATTCTCAATGCAGTTTGGCGGCAATGCCCGTTGGCAACTGAACCTCGACAAGGTCTCCCGTACGGACCTTTCTCCGCTACCGCGTGAGGAAATGCAGGCGGGTGCGACCTTCAAGATTACCCCGCGATTCTCGGTCGGCGGTGAAGTCAGTGTTGGCACGGACGAGTTGAATGACACGTCCACATGGGAGTCTCGCGAAGTCGAAGCGGGTATCCGGCTGAAGTCTGCCTTCAAATTCTAGGATCTGAACGGGTCCCTTATTCCTTCAATCGCTGCCAAGCCTGCTGCATCGCTTATGCTGGCGGCATTGCGCGAATTGATTCCGCCCAACCCGTAGATTGGTAGCGCGCTTTGCCGCGACAGGCAGCGTAACGTGTGTGGCCCCATGGGCGCCGCGGCGGAGGGGCTATTGGATGGGAACACGGTAGACACCAGTGCCGCATCGAACACGCGTGCATCAATCTTTTGCAATTCGGCACGGCCATGAGCGCTTATGCTCATCAGATCGAACCGGTCGCGCCATTTGCGGGCCTCGTGTCGCCGGGCATACGGCCAATGCACGCCCGCTGCGCCAACTTCAATTGCCAGGTCGGGATCGGCCGAAACCAGCAAGGCAAGTCCGCGCTTGTTTGCGATGTCAGCAAGTTGGCGCGCCTGCCATACACTGTGCCGTGCCCCGAAGTGACGGTAAAGAATGCCCCAGCCTGCGGGAAGGTTTTCTGCAACTGAAACCGGGTCCGGTGTGCGTTGCGGATCGGTCAGGAACAGGGCGGGTGGCAACCAGGATGGCAAATGCCGCCGCGAGCGTCTCGCCGCAGAGATCAGCTTGCGTCTCGGCTCGTCTTGGGGTTTCTGCGCCATCAAGATGACTGATACGGACTTCCCCGGAATTGCCAAGCGCCGCGCCGCGATCCTCGGCGATCTTGCTGCTATTGCTGAAACACCGCCCACGCTTGTGGCTGTGACGAAAACCCAATCCGATGCGGCACTGGAAGAGATCCTCGCGGCAGGGCACCGCGTCTTCGGAGAAAACCGCGTACAGGAAGCATTCCAGCATTGGGAAATGCGCCGCGCGGATTATCCGGATCTGGAATTGCGGCTGATTGGCCCCTTGCAATCGAACAAGTCCGAAGACGCGGTAAACCTGTTTCATGTCATCGAGACGCTCGACCGACCAAAGCTTTGCCGCGAACTTGCCAAGGCCGAACAGAAGTCTGGTTTGAAACGGACTTATCTGATTCAGGTGAATACCGGCGAAGAGCCGCAGAAGGCCGGGGTTGCCCCAAGAGACGTCGAAGCGCTGCTCCGCGTGGCGCGGGAGCAAGGACTGGATGTGACTGGTCTGATGTGCATCCCCCCGGTTGATGAGCCGGCTGGTCCCCACTTTGCCCTGCTGGCCAAGATCGCCAAGCGTCTCGAACTCCCCCAGCTCTCCATGGGCATGAGTGCAGATTATGACATCGCTACGCGCTTTGGAGCGACGTATGTGCGGGTTGGGTCTGCCCTGTTTGGCCCGCGTGACTCTTCAGCCTAGAAAGAGATTTCGATCTCGGCGCCCGGCACCATCAGTTCCAGCAAGGTGAGCAAGTCGTTCTGCTCGAGCGCAATACAGCCTTCGGTCGGCTCGAAATTCGGCCGGGCCAGATGCATGAAGATCGCGCTGCCAAGGCCCGGCGTCACCGGATCATCATTGTAGCCAAGTTCGACAATCACATCATAGACATGATCGTCGCGCCATAATTTTTCATGGCTTGCCGAAAATGGCAGGGATACAGGCCGGTTGTAGAGGCGGTGATCCGGCGCATCGCACCACCCATCATAAGGTTTCAACGGCACCAGGGGGAGGCTGGTGACGGGCGGGCCCAGACGGTCTGGCCTGAAGAAGACATTCCGCACCGGCCATGTGCCAGCCGGAGAGGCCCCGTCGCCCTCGCGCTTTTGCGATGCCTTCACCACGCCGCCTTTGCCCACGACGCACCGGGCCGTAAAGCCCGGCCCCGAAAACTTGCCGGTTTGCGTTGCGGTGAATTTCATGCTCACGGACTGCTCCCACACTTGTGATTGCGCGTTAGGCAAAGTCATATGGCATTTGACAGCAGCCGCAATACACAGCGACGACCGAAATTAGGAGACGCCCGTGACAGGTAACAAGACGATCCTGCTGGTTGACGATGACCAGGACCTGCGCGAAGCGCTTGCCGAGCAATTCGACTTGCACGATGGCTTCACCACATTGCAGGCCGCCAATGCGAACGAGGGCATCACTCACGCGCTAGCCGAACGAATCGACCTGATCCTGCTCGATGTCGATATGCCGGACATGGATGGCCGCGAAGCCTGCAAGCAAATGCGCCAAAAGGGCGTGCGTGCACCGATCATCATGCTGACGGGACAGGATGGCGATGCAGATACGATTCTCGGCCTCGAATCCGGCGCGAATGACTATGTCACCAAGCCCTTCAAATTCTCTGTTCTGCTGGCGCGGGTACGTGCGCACCTGCGCAGTTTCGAACAGTCTGAAGACGCGACCTTCCAGGTTGGGCCTTACGAATTCCGCCCGGCGATGAAGCTGCTTGTCACGGAAGATGGCCGAAAGGTGCGCCTGACTGAGAAAGAAACCAACATCCTGAAATATCTCTACCGCGCACAGGGCAAGCCGGTCGCACGGGATGAGTTATTGTCAGAAGTCTGGGGCTACAATGCGACGGTCACCACGCACACGCTGGAAACCCATATCTATCGCCTGCGTCAGAAGGTCGAGCCTGATCCGGCACACGCACGCCTGTTGCTGACTGATGCTGGCGGATACCGCCTTCAGCCCTAGACTTTCATCTCAACGCTGATCGGGGCGTGATCTGAGGGTTTCCAGCCGCCGCGCCAGGCAAGATGGACGCGGTATGTGTCCAGCTGCGTGTCTGGCAGGGCAGCCGGGTTCATCCAGATATGATCCAGCCTGCGGCCCCGATTGCTCTTGGCCCAGTCTTTCGCGCGATAGCTCCACCAGGAATACAGTTTCTGATGGTCATCAACGGCCAGTCGGCCGATGTCAGCGAACCTCGCCTGACTGCGCGAATCTTCCAGGCGTTCTGTCTCGCCCGGCGTGTGCGAGATGATCTTCAACATCTGCTTGTGTGACCAGACGTCATTCTCGTGCGGCGCGACATTGAGATCGCCGACCAGAACACGCGGTGTTGTGGTCTGCTTCTTATAGCCAGGTCCAAGCCGCTCAAGGAAATCCAGCTTGTGCGCGAACTTGTCGTTCGTGTCGGCGTTCGGTTCGTCGCCGCCAGCCGGCAGGTAGATATTGTGGATTTCGACGCCTGCCACTTTTGCTGCGATCACACGGGAATGCCCGTGGCGGCACAGATCTGGGGCCTCGATACGTTCGATCGGCAGGCGCGAAGCAATGGCCACGCCGTGATGACCGCCTTTCTGACCGTTCAGGACCAGATGTGGCAGACCCATTTCCCGAAAAGCCTTTTCAGGAAACTCCCCGTCCTGGCATTTGGTTTCCTGCAGACAGATTACGTCCGGCTGCTCAGCGGCGACGAAGGCTTCCACATTGGGGGCGCGCAGGCGGACCGAATTGATGTTCCAGCTGACGATCTTGAGTGAATTTGACATTCAGGCTGCGTAACAGTGTTTCCAGAAACGTCAACGCGCCCGAGCGCGGGGAAGCTCGGACGCGTCAGACGCTTGCTTTGCACGTCTCGCCGGGAGGGGAAGGCTCCGACGGTGACAACGCATCTGGTCGCAGCGGGGGGTCAATTGCTGCGCGGGGTAGCTGCGTCGTCCACAGTTGCAAAGATGTCACTCTCACAATTAAATTCAAGTGAAAATTGTGTTATATGCTTGGCTGTGTCGTCTGGGGTCCAGTTTTCCGGCGCCAGCGGTCAAGTTCGACCTCAATTCTCGTCTAAATCCTTCATTACGAACAGGCGTGGGTTCAATCGTTTGCCCGATTCCACATTCGTCAGTTGTACGGAGGTGAGGTTTCCGCCGCTATCCATCGTGCGCCATCCGGTCAGCGACATATCACTTTCCATCAACAGCAGGGTCAGCGTGCCGTCCATTTCACCGGACTTGTCCCGAAGTGTGATTTCGACCCGACCATTGCGGTTTTGCACGTCGAGCACGTCGGCTTCGGTGGCAAAATCGATGTCGTCATCCAGCAACAGGGCGAGCGGGGTCGTGCCGAGGGGGACGCGATCCGTGGTTTCCAGTTCGGAATCCTGAAGCGCCACAGTTGTTCCATCGCTTACGACGAGAAGCGGGCTTGGGGCGTCATATTCAAACCGCACCTTGCCAGGTCGCGAAAGGGCGAACCGTCCAGTTGATTCAGTATAGTCAGGCGCAAGTTGTTCAAACGTACCGCTTGCGGTCTCCACAGCGGCCAGCGCGGCCGAGGCGCGTTCCAGCAGGTCGGCGCGTTGTTTGTCTGTCAGGCCAGCAGGCTGAGCGACTTGCGGAGCAGGGGCTGCGGCATCGGTGATCTGCAGGCCCATTGCGAAGGGGGACGTGGCGATCGCGGTGATTGCGCCAAGGCTTGCCAGGAAATTCAACATTGTGCGGTCTCCTCAATTCGTTGACCAATGGACCTACACTTAAGCGCGACAGGCTTGCAGAAACAGGGCGCGAAAAAGGTATTTTCGTCGCTTTTCGTTGCACCGCATTCAGCTTCACCCAATCGCATGTCCAGATTGACTGCCAGATGAACGCGCACAGCCTGTTTGGTGTCAGGACCGCGCCTTGCGAAAAGCGGGTCTCCAGCCCATGTTCCCTGCAGATATTCAAGGAACACGCTCACATGACTGAAATGGCTTCGCTTCATACCAAAGACACAACCGACCAGGATTTCATGGCCGATGTTGTGGAGGCGTCCGAGCAACAGCCCGTAATCGTGGATTTCTGGGCGCCGTGGTGCGGACCGTGCCGGACGCTTGGGCCGATCATCGAAAAGGCGGTTGAGTCCCGCAATGGCCAGGTCAAGCTGGTCAAGATCAATATTGATGAAAACCCGGCCTATGCTGGGCAGCTTGGCGTACGTTCCATTCCGGCCGTCTATGCGTTCGACAAGGGCCGCCCGGTCGATGCCTTCATGGGCGCACTGCCGGAAAGCCAGATCAATGCGTTCGTCGAGAAGCTGCTGAGCGGAACCGATGCCGGCAAGATGATTGCCGAGGCATTGGAACAGGCTGAAGCGGCTAGCCAGGCAGGCGATATTGGCACAGCGGCGCAGATCTATGCGGCTGTCATTCAGCAGGAGCCAGAAAACGTCACAGCGATCGCCGGGCTCGCTCGCTGTTACCTCGCCAATGGCGACAAGGAACGCGCCACAGCGACGCTCGATATGATCCCCGAGGACAAGCAGAATGACAGCGCCGTCAAAGGCGTCCGCACCGCCATTGAAATGATGGGCGATTCGGCGGCTGAACCAGACGAGTTCGAAGCGGCGCTTTCAGCCGTCCTTGCCAATCCCGATGACCATGACACGCGGTTCGAGTTGGCAGAGAAGTATGGCGCGGCTGGCCGGTTCGGGGATGCGATTGATCATCTGCTGATCATTCTCGGACACAAGCTCGACTGGAGCGAAGGCAAGGCCAAGGAAAAGCTGCTACAGATGTTTGAGGCGGCAGGGGCGACAGACCCGGCAACCGTCAGCGGTCGCCGTCGTCTTGCATCGCTGATGTTTGCCTGAGGGAGCATTCGCTCCACATCTCTTTTCAGGCCGATCCAGAAAGAGACGCAATCCGATGACCCAGCCGAGCTTCACGCGTATTTCCGAACTGCCGGAACAGCTGGCGATCTTCCCCCTGCCCGGCGCGCTCCTGTTTCCGCGCTGGCAGTTGCCGCTGAACATTTTCGAACCGCGTTACCTCAACATGATTGATGATGTCATTCAGGGCGACCGCATGATCGGCATGGTCCAGACTGTTGGCGGTACAAGGGCCAAGCCGGATATTGCGCAAACCGGGTGCGCGGGACGTATTACGGCCTGGTCTGAAACAGGGGATGGTCGCTATCTGATCACGCTGTCGGGAATTGCGCGGTTTGATGTCTCCAAAGAGCTTTCGGTGATGACGCCCTATCGGCAGGTGACGCCCGATTGGACGCCCTATGCCGAAGACCTGAAAGATGTCCCGCCTGCGCGCTTGCCGGACCGCAAGCGTCTCGTCGGTGCGTTGCACGACTATACCGAGACACACGACATGGCGACGGACTGGTCTGCAGTGGAAGAAGCCCCGCTTGAAACCTTGGTGAATGCGCTTTGCTCGGGATGTCCATTCTCCGTGATGGAGAAGCAGGCGCTCGTTGAGGCGCCCACCTTGAAAGATCGCGCGGAAACGCTCATCACCCTTCTGGAAATGGATGTGTCCGGCCAGGATGGCGGCACGCTGCAATAGGGGCGTTCATGTCTGAAGATACCGGGAAAGAAATTGGCGCGCCGCGCAAGGGCCCGTCCGGGGTTGATCCTCGCTTGCTGGAAATCCTGATTTGCCCGGTCAGCCGCCAGCCGTTGAGCTATGACCGCGCCGCCGACGAGCTGGTCTCGCCAAAGGCGCGGCTGGCCTATCCGATCCGCAATGGCATTCCGATCATGCTGGCGGATGAGGCGCGCGATCTGGACGAAACCGCTCCTCACGATGAGCCCGGCGCATGAGCGATCCATCTTGGCCTGCTCGTCTGGCTTTCCGGAAATCCGCACAGGAATTATTTATCGAATTCGACGACGGCGTATCCGGAGTCATCGGCTACAAACGCCTGCGCGAGGAAAGCCCGTCAGCGGAGGTCCGCGGTCATGGCAGCGGTCCACGCCCTCCCCAGCCGCCGGTGCCGGACGATATCTCCGTGCTCGGCGCCGAACCGGTCGGGCGCTATGCCGTGCGCATCCGATTCTCTGACGGACATGATTCCGGGCTGTATACGTGGAAATTCCTGCGGGAACTGGCCGTGCCAGCCTAACGCATCAGGCTTGGCAGGTGATCCTGATCCGCGCTGGCCTGGCGGGCCATGGCTCGCCTGAGTGGAGTCACCCGTTGCGCCAGTGTCAGGGCCAAGCCCCGCAGAGGCTTCAGCAGATTACTGTCATTGGTAAAGGCCCGGTCGATTCCATCCATGAACATCGCCGCTGCGGTCGCATCAAACCGGCGCCATTTTTCGTAGCGCTCTAGGCTGACATCCGATCCCGGATCAAGGCCGACGTCGCGAGCGTCGCACATAACATCAATCAGCGCGCCGACATCCTTGAAGCCGAGATTCAGTCCCTGCCCGGCTAGCGGATTGATCCGGTGCGCGGCATCGCCCACGAGCGCTGTACGCGGGCCAACCATGCGCGTTGCCAGCTGCATGACGAGTGGATAGGCCGAATACGGTCCGTCGATCTCCATGGGGCCCGCAAAATCTGCAAAGCGCGCATTCAGTTCGGCATTGATGTCCTCGACAGACATGGCCGCGATGGCTTCGGCCGCGCCGCGTTTCATGTACCAGGCAAGATTCGCCCGATTGTCCGGCATCGGCAGGGTCGCAAAAGGCCCTTCCGGTGTGAACAGCTGGCGCGCAATGCCTCCATGAGGGCGGTCCAGCTTCACATTCGCGGCGAAGACGGACTGATTGTAATCATGCCCTTCGGTCTGGATCCCGACGGCGCTTCGCACGGATGATTTCATCCCGTCACATGCGGCAACCAGCCGGGCGTGGATTTTGCGCCCATCAGAGAGAGTCAGGCTGGCACTAGCGGGACCGATCTCCATCGACTCGAACAGCTTGCCCTGCACCCACTCTATTTCACCCGCCTTCTCGCAGGCATCGTCCAAGGCGGCCTGAAGGTCAGCGGCCGGAACCATCTGTCCAAGGGGCTGGCCATCGGGATCATCCGGCAGGTCGTCATTGCCAAACAGCACTCCGGGCACGCCGAACCAGTGGGTTCCGCCGTCGATCGCTTCCAGTCCGTTCAAAGGCTCGGTTGATCCGCGCATTGCGTTGGTCACACCTGCCGTGTCCAGCAGCCGCCAGCTGCCGCGTACGATGGCAAAGGTCCGGGTGTCCTTGCGTACCGGAGCATTCGGGTCCCGAGCGTCAACAAGTATTACAGAAAAGCCCCGTTGCGCGGCCAGAATGGCCAGTGTGGTGCCGACCGGTCCGGCCCCCACAATGGCAAGGTCATACACGCGGTCAGACTGAGCAGCTGTTTTGGTCATGGTCTTTAGCTAAGCGCCCTCCTGCCAATCGTCCAGCGATGATGGAGATTTAGGCGATTCGCCGCATCACTGCCCATGCTTTGACCATGCCTTACCTGAAAAACCGGTCTGCCCCCATGGTGGTGCGACATTCCCTCAAGCTCACAATCATATCGGTTCTGGGAGAGCACGGGGGGTCCCGAGCTCTGCAGTCTCGTGACGAAGGAGGGGCCAGATGGGCCAACTACTAAAAAATACCATACGCGGAGCAGCACTGCTGCCAGCCGCACTATTGGCGGGGGCAGCCGCCTACGCTCAGGAAGCAGACATCGAGGCGCGGCTTGCCGCGCTGGAAGAGGGCGTAGCGGGAAGCGCCAGCGCCTATGTCGACAACAGCTACCTGTTTCTGATTGGCGGTATCATCGTGATGCTGATGGCAGCAGGTTTCTGCATGCTCGAAGCAGGGCTTGTGCGTTCCAAGAACGCCGCCATGCAGTCCACCAAGAACGTCGCACTCTATTCCATTGCCGGTCTCATGTTCTGGGTGGTCGGCTACAACATGGCCTATCCGGCTGAATCGATTGGCGGCCTGCTCGGCACCACACCCGGACCTTGGGATGGTGGCGATCTGAGCGTCGAAAGCGACGCAGGCTATGCCCCGGCCTCCGACTGGTTCTTCCAGATGGTGTTTGTCGCAACAGCTGCGTCCATCGTATCCGGTACAGTGGCAGAGCGCGTGAAGCTATGGCCTTTCTTGATCTTCACCGCAATTCTTACTGCTTTCATCTATCCGGTCGTCGTGTCCTGGGAATGGGGTGCAGGCTACCTCGATTCCGCATGGGGCTTCTCTGACTTCGCTGGTTCTACGCTGGTCCACTCGACCGGTGGCTGGGCAGCGCTCGCAGGTGCCATCATCATCGGGCCTCGCATCGGCAAGTATTTCGGCAAGCAGGTCAATCCGATGCCGGGCAACAACATCCCGCTCGCCGCACTGGGTACATTCATCCTGTGGTTCGGTTGGTTCGGCTTCAACGGTGCGTCCCAACTCGCAGCCGGTACGGCCGCAGACATCAACTCCGTGTCGCAGATCTTTGCGAACACAAACCTCGCAGCAGCGGGCGGCGTGATGGCGGCGATGTTCACGACTGCCATCCTCTACAAGGGCAAGGTCGACGCGACCATGGTGTTCAACGGTGCTATCGGTGGCCTCGTGTCCATCACGGCAGAACCGCTTGCACCAAGCATGCTGGCTTCGGTCCTGATCGGTGGTGTGGGCGGCGTCCTGGTCGTGATCTTCGTGCCACTGCTCGACAAGCTGAAAATCGATGATGTGGTCGGCGCTATTCCGGCTCACCTCGTTTGCGGCATCTGGGGCACGATGATCGTTCCATTCTCCTACACGAACGCCATCGCGCCGAATGAAGCGGGTGACCCAAGCTATCTTGGCCAGCTGGTTGGTGTGGTTCTGACCGGTGTCTTCGTGATGATCGCCTCTTCGATTGTCTGGTACATCCTGAAACTCACCATCGGCGTGCGTCCGACGGCCGAGGAAGAAGAGATGGGCCTCGACAAGGCAGAAATCGGCCTCGAAGCCTATCCGGAATTCGCGAACTAGGTTCATAAGAGTACCCAACGAAAAGCCCCGGCAGAGCAATCTGTCGGGGCTTTTTATTGGTCTTTGCGGGGCAGGATCAGTCCTTAGGACTCATCATTCGGCATGATCACTGTATCGACGGCGTGGATAACACCGTTGGAAGCCTGGATATCAGCCGCCACAACCGTGGCATTGTCGATCATCACGCTGTCGTCCGTCTTCGTGACGGCGACGTCAGAGCCAGCCAGCGTAGCGACATTCATTTCGCCATTGGCGATATCGCTGCTCAGGGTTTCGCCTTCGACCACGTGTGCTTTGAGGATTGCGGTCAGTTTGTCATTTGCTTCACCGGATTTCAGCTTTGAAACCAGCTCGGGGTCGAGCTTTTCAAAAGCCGCATTGGTCGGCGCAAACACTGTGTATTTGGTGTCGCTATCCAGTTCACCGGTCAGGCCGGCCTGCTCTACAAGAGCGACCAGAGTTGTGAAGCGAGGATCTTCCGAGGCGATATCGGAAATCGTGCCCTTCATGGCGAGATCAGCCATGGCCTCGGTCTCTGACGCATAGTCCGGGCCGCCCATACCGATTTCGGGCTCTACTTCCATATCAGTCTCTGCGGTTACCGAAGCGTCCATATTTGCTTCAGCGGAGCCATCAGTCGTCACGTCAGCAGATTGCGTCTCGTCCCACTCATAGGATTTCGTGTCGCCTGCCGGGTCTGTCTGTTCCGGATTGGTAATAGCGGGATCATATGTTTCTGTGGCACCGGTCGTCTGCTCAGCCTCCATTTCCGCGTTCGTGGTCGTGTCAGCCTGTGCCATCACCATTGTGTCGTCGGATTCAGCAGAAGTCTCTTCAGGTACATCCATATCGGACTGGACAGTGAAGAGGACATCGCTGGTGGCGTCAGACGCCGCCGGATCTTTCAGAACCTTCAGTTGAAGTGCGTTCAATTCGTCAATCGACAGCTCGTCAATGTTTTGAACATCAGAACTTTCTTCCATTTCGGCGGAGGCGTTAACGTCCATGTCGGTTGTGTTAGGTTCCTGCGCGGTTGCGGCCATACCCGTTAACAGGGCGATGGTTGCGGGGATAATCAGTGTGCGTTTCATATCGAGCTCTCCTTTGGTGTTGGTCTCACGCAATCAATGAGGCCGTGGAGGCTCTGGTTCCTTATATTACGGAGAATACATACGCGTGCGGATACGGGATCAGCCTGGCTGATTCAGATCAAATCGCGACGGTTTGCTCGTTTTGAGCCCGTTTTCGCGAGGTCCAAAAGATTAACAGCCTTCCTGCAGAAGTTTTACCGGCATTTGCCGGGCGTTAAGCGTATTGGGTCAAAGTGAGGGCTCCCGCGACACAAGTGGAGCAGCCCCACCTCATGACAGACTATGTTTATACCGAAGACGATATCCCGAGCGTCAGCGACCCGGTCTGGCGGATTCTCACAGGGGCAGCGGCATTCGGAATAGGCGTCTTCATATGTGGTAGCGTAGGGTCCTACATGCCGAGCGATCCGAGCTGGAACGCCGCCACAGATGCAGAAGTCCAGAATCTGTTCAGTGGCCCTGGTGCCATCTTCGCGGACTTGTCCCGTCAAATGCTTGGCTGGTCTGCCTGGGCAGCGGGTCTTGCCATGATGATCGGCGGCGCCATGCGCACCGTGCTGATCGGCGTGCCGCGCGTGCGCCGCTGGATGACGGGCCTCGCTTTCGTTCCACTGTCGGCCGCCTTCTTTGCCGCCTGGCCTGTGCCGGAAAGCTGGCCATTGTCGGCGGGTCTTGGCGGCGTCGTGGGTGATGCGCTCTTCTATTATGCCTCCATGCCGTTCCGCGCGTTGCTGCTGCCATCTCCGAACACATGGGCGGGCGCCGTCCTGGGCGCGGCCTCCGCTTGGGCCGCCCTGTCGGCAATGGGTTTCCGACGCCGCGACGCACACCTTCTTCATCAGGCTGCGACCAAGTCCGGACGCCATGCCGCACGTCAGGCCACCGGCATTGGTGGGTTCCTGGTTTCGGTTGTGTCCTTCCTCAAGCCGAAGCCGCGCGATCTGGATGACGAAGAGCTGGACGCAGATCGCGATACGGGACGCGCACGCGTCATCAAGGGCGACGACGAATATGTCGACGCAGACTCCTATGATGTCGACTATGATGACGAAGACGAAGTCTATGATGAGGAAGACGAGACGTCACTTGATGATGAAGACCTGTATGAAGACGAAGATGACGGGATCGCGCCAATTCAAACGCGTCGCCTGTCCGTACCCGTCTCCAAGCCGAAACTGCCAAGCCAACCCCGTGTGACGAAATCGGACCGCCGCCGCAAGTCCACGCGCCTGCCCTCGATCGACTTGCTCCAGATGCCGGAAGAGCGCGGCGATACGGTGGACGAAGATGCACTGCTCGAGAAGGCTGCGCGCCTGACCGATGTTCTGAAGGAATTCGGTGTACGCGGCCGCATCAAGGAAGTGCGTCCCGGCCCGGTCATTACACTGTTCGAAATGGAACCAGCTCCGGGCGTCAAATCTTCCCGTGTGATTTCCCTGGCGGACGACATTGCCCGCTCGATGAGCGCGATCTCTGCCCGTGTGGCGGTGGTTCCCGGCAAGAATGCGATTGGCATCGAGCTGCCAAACGAAGACCGCGACACGGTTTACCTGCGCACGCTGCTTCAGGCCGAAGCCTATGTCGGCACACGGGCCAGCCTGCCAATGGCGCTCGGCGAAGACATTGGCGGTGTGCCAACCGTGGTCGACCTTTCCAAGATGCCTCACTTGCTGATCGCGGGTACGACGGGTTCGGGTAAGTCGGTTGGCGTCAACGCGATGATCCTGTCCCTGCTCTATCGTCACTCGCCGGAACAGTGCCGTTTCATCATGATCGATCCGAAAATGCTCGAACTGTCGATCTATGAAGGTATCCCGCACCTGCTGGCGCCGGTTGTGACGGATCCGAAGAAGGCCGTTAACGCACTACAGTGGACCGTCCGCGAGATGGAAGGCCGCTATGAGCTGATGTCAAAAGCGGGCGTCCGTAACCTCGCTGGCTTCAATGACAAGGCCGCCAAGTACCGTGCCAATGGCGACGAACTTGTCCGCAAGGTCCAGACCGGATTTGATGAGCGCGGCAAGCCAATCTACGAAACCGAATCTCTGCCAACGGATCATATTCCGAATATTGTTGTTGTCATCGACGAGATGGCCGACCTGATGATGGTCGCAGGCAAGGAAATTGAAGGCTGTGTCCAGCGCCTCGCCCAGATGGCCCGTGCGGCTGGTATTCACTTGATCACGGCAACACAGAGACCATCCGTGGACGTTATTACGGGTACGATCAAAGCGAACTTCCCGACACGGATTTCCTATATGGTCACGACCAAGATCGACTCACGGACGATCCTGGGCGAACAAGGCGCCGAACAGCTGCTCGGTATGGGCGACCTGCTCTATCAGGCCCCCGGCAAGAAATCCCAGCGCCTTCATGGCCCGTTCGTGTCAGATGAGGAAGTCGGCTCGGTCGTTGACTGGCTCAAGGAACAAGGCGAGCCCGACTATGTCATGGATGTGCTCGAAGCGCCCGAAGATGGCTCAACGGGGTCTGCCGTCATGGATGCCATGCTCGGGACGAGCACCGGCGACGAAGACGACGATCTCTATTCCCAGGCGCTTGCCATCGTCGTCCGCGACCAGCGCGCCTCGACCTCCTATCTTCAGCGCCGCCTCAAGATTGGCTACAACAAGGCTGCAGGCGTAATCGATCGCCTCGAAGAAGAAGGCGCGATCTCTGCGCCGAACCATGCCGGCAAGCGCGAAGTTCTCGCAAGCGCGCGGCCAAGCCCCGAATAGATCCCACGAGCTTTGGTGGGAAACAAAGGACGAGCCTCCATCCGACGCAGAAGCGGGTGGGGGCTCATTTCATTTGCGGGCCCTAGCCCATTGGATACATCTGGTCTTTGGTGACGGCATCGCACGCCTTCATCACGTCTGCGGAGAGTTCCAGGTCTGCGGCTGCGAGAATGTCGGCCAACTGATCGAATTTCGACACGCCGACAATGGTGGAGGCGACGAAATCATGTTGTTTCGACCATGCTGTGGCCAGCGTCACGGGTGCCATGCCCGCATCCTTCGCGATGTCCATGAAGCGCCGCGTAGATTCCAGTGACTTTTCGTTGACGAACCGCCCGGCCATTACGGTCTGACGCCCGCCATGTTGCAAATAGGCTGAGAAACGCGCGCCTTCGGGCAGGGCACCATCCTGATACTTGCCGGACAAGACGCCCCCTGCCAACGGCGAATAAGGGATAAGGCTGACACCTTCGCGGCGACACACTTTGGCCAATGCATCTTCAAAGCGGCGATTGTTCAGGCTGAAATTGTTCTGAATCGTGTGATAGCGCACCGTACCGAGCCGGTTGGAGGTCTCGATACTCTTCATCAGGCCCCAGGCATCTTCATTGCTACAGCCGACGATGCGCACTTTTCCTTCGCGAACGAGATCATCAAGGGTCTCCATCGTTTCGTCGAAGTTCGTGCCATGATCTGGCCAATGGGTCTGGTAGAGATCGACATAGTCGGTTTGCAACCGGGTCAGGCTGGCATCGATGGCGCGGCGGATATTGTGCCGGTCCAGCGCCGTCATCTCGCTGCGCTGCGATCCCTTGATCCAGCCATGCGACGGCCCGCACACTTTCGTCGCCACGATCAGGCGGTCGCGGTCTTTGGTCTTCATCCAGCGGCCAAAGATTTCTTCGGTCCGCCCAGCCCATTCAAGCTTTGGCGGCACCGGGTAGTTCTCGGCGGTGTCATAGAAATTGATCCCGGCTTCGAAACAGGCATCCAGAATCTTGTGGGCTTCGGCTTCGTCCGTTTGGGCGCCGAAAGTCATCGTGCCCATGCAGATGTCGGATACGTAAATGGCGCTCTTGCCAAGGCGGCGGTGTTTCATGGCGGTGACTCCCTCTTATCGGGAAGACACTAATGCGTCGGGCTGGAATGGCCAGCATTGCCCTAGGGGATATCCCGCTCTGCGGCATCGATGCAGCCAGCCGCTTCCAATATATCGAGCGCCGGGGTGAGCTGCGCCTCGTACCGCTTCCATCGGGCCAGCGCCCGGGTATAGAGCGGCTCGCGCACCTGCGCGGAACTGGCGGTCGCAACCGGCGCGGCATTCTGGTGAAAGTCCAGGCATTGGGCCTCAAATGACAGGCCGCAGAACTCGAGCAATCTCCGTGTCTGGGCCTCGATGTCGCCCACCACGTCTTCATAATGAACCTGTGTGAACCGGCCTGCCGGAAGCGTCTCGCTGAAATGCCGGATCATGCGGTCAAAGCCGACATAATAGTGCGCCGTGGTTTCCAGGTTCAGGGCGTAGTCGTAATAGGGAAACTGCGTCGCAAACAATTGCCTGTAATTGCTGAGCACTGTGTCCGCCGGATGCCGCCTGAGGCAGATGATCCGCGCTTCCGGCAGGGCCGCCAAAATGATGGGGGCGTAAATCGCATTCAGTGGCAGCTTGTCGATGAACCGCCCACTCAGGCCGAGCGTGGCTTCGACGCGTTGCATGTACATCCGGCCAAGCTCGGTCTGGTCTACCTGCCCGGCCACCGCCAGCGTTTCGACATCCAGCACGTATTTCGATCGGGTGCCTGACAGGTGTTTCAGGCTGATCCCGAAATCGGCGAGTTCTCCGGCCGAAGTCACCTCGCTATGGCTCGACAAGATCCGGTCGACCAGGGTGGTTCCCGTCCGGGGCATGCCGACAATGAAAATGGGTTGCGCGCTGGTATGGCCACCCATCATTGGCAGGTGTGTCGTCGCTTTCGCCGCGTCAAAAATGGCGTCATCAAACGCCGCATCGTGCTGCACAGCGGCCCATTTGGCTGATTTGGCTTTGGCCAGCCAGCCCATCGCTTCGGCTGGTTGGTTCAAATCTTCATAGGCCTTGGCGAGGGCATGGCCGACGCGGAGCGCGTCATCGGCTTTATGGGCGACCGAGGGAAACACAGCTTTCAATTCGGCAATCTGGTTGTCGGCCTCGGTCTGCTTCGTGATCTGGACGATTGCGGCCAGAGCGCGGGTCTCGCCCGGATCCAGCATTAAGCATCTGCGATAGGCTTCCCGCGCTTCGTCCATGTGTCCGACAAACTGAAGCGCCGCTCCGAGATTGTAATGGTAGGCAGAGACATCTGGGGCGGTCGCCGTGGCCCTCTTGTAGAATTCCAGAGAACGGTCATGCAGTCCGGCGCGGCTGTAGACGACCCCCAGCGTGTCGAGCGTCAAGGCGTCGTCTGGCGCAAGCGCGGCGGCGGCATCCGCAGACCGTACAGCCGATTCGCGCCTGAGAAGTGCCATTTCACTGCGCGCTTTTTGGGCGAGCACTTCAGGGTGTTGTGGGCTGAGTGTCAGCGCACGATCAAACAGGTCTATGGCCTTGGCATGATTGGCGTGATCCGCGGTCAGGATGCCCAGTAGATAATACGCGCGCGGCTCGCCGGGGTCGCGTTTCAGCGCCTCCATGCAGTCGGCATGCGCATGCCTGTAAGCCTTCTTTTCCAGATGGCTTGCCGCCCGGTCCAGTAGCCCAATATTTGGCGAAGATGCCCAATTTTTGATCAGTGCATTGTTCCTTCATTCTACAACTGAGCCGTATAGGCGCAATTCTGTGCCAAAAATATTACGCCAAGGACATAAATGTGCTGCCGTGTGGGACGGTCGCTTGTGCCAAATTCTTCCCTGCTTCCTAATGTTGGAGGTGAGGTAGGAACTATAGGAGTTTCTACAAATGTCTAAATCCAGTCTACTACGGCAGACCAGTCTTGTCGTGCTTGCGACAGGCCTTGCCATGGGAGCCAGCGCCCAGGAAGAACCGTCCAGCGACAGCGAATTGCGCGCCCAGACCATTACGGTCACCGCCACCCGCCGCGCCGAAAGCGTCCAGGATATCCCGCTGAACATCGCGGCCCTTGGCGGCGAGCAGATCGAAGAGCAAGGCTTTGACGAACTGGCAGATGTGCTGGCTTATGTACCGGGTATCAACGTCGTTGATCGCGGTGGCCGTCAGGGCAACCCCGTTATTGTTCGTGGTCTGAATGCAGATGGCCTCGGCTCCGGTGACGGCAACAATGATGGCGGCGGCACGGTTGCCACCTATCTCGGCGAGATTCCGCTTTTTGTGGATCTCAAGCTGAATGACCTTCAGCGCGTGGAAGTCCTGCTTGGGCCACAAGGCACACTTTACGGCGCCGGTACGCTTGGCGGCGCAATCCGTTACATCCCGAACAAGCCGGATTTTGATGGCGACCTACTGGAAGTGCGGTCGGAATTCTCAAAATATTCCGAAGCAGCATCGCTCAGCTATGAAACCGGCTTGACCTTCAACAAGACGTTTGCGCCAAACTTTGCGATCCGTGGCTCGGTCGACTACGAAGACGATTCCGGTTTCATCGACTATCCATACATCGTGCAGGAAATCGGTGTATCTGATCCGGACCCGGACTTTTCTGACCCGACTGATGTTGCGTCCAATTTGCGCGGCGTCACGGATGCGAATGGCGAGCGGACCGTTTCCGGCCGCCTCGCTGCGCGCTGGGAACCAACTGAGTGGCTCGATGGGACGGCGACCTATTATTACCAGAAGTCCGAAATCGATGGCCGCCAGGGCTCCAGCTGGCGCAACACGCTCCAGACCGGGAAATACGAACTGGCCAAACGTGTCGAAGAACCGAACGAGATTACCAACCAGTTGCTGGCGCTTGAGCTGACAGCCGATCTCGGCTTTGCGGAGCTGACCTCCGCCACCGGCTATTCCCGGTTCGACGATAATGGCCAGCGCGACCAGACCGACCTCCTGATCTCGCTCGAATACAGCTATGAACTGTTCCCGACCTTCACCTCCTTCACGCATGAGAAGGGCCGCGAGAACACATTCAACCAGGAAGTCCGTCTCGTTTCGACGACTGACAGCCGGTTCAACTGGATCGTTGGTGCGTTCTACAACAATTCCGATGTGACCTCTTACTCGCAGGAGTACACGCCGGGATATGCGGACTATGTCGGCTTCGACCGCCCGGATGACCTGGAATACTATTCCCAGTTCTATTCTTCACTGGAAGAAGCAGCGCTGTTTGGGGAAGTTGGATTTGACATCACCGACCGCTGGACCGTCACGGTCGGGGGGCGCTATTATGAGTATGATCTGGAATCGTTCAGCGATGTCGATTTCCCGCTGTTCGATAGCGGTCCGAACTATCTCCAGCCCGTTGGCATCAGCGACATGGAAGACAGCCTGAAGTCTGACTTCGCAGCCGGCAGCCCGAATGGCACAGAGCGGACTAGCCAATCCGATGATGGCACCCTGTTCAAATTCAACACCTCTTATCAGGTGACGGATGATGTTCTCGGTTACTTCACGGTCAGCGAAGGCTACCGGATTGGTAACTCGAACGGTATTGGCGTTTGCCCGGCCTATGATCCGACCAACAACCAGCAAGGCGCATGTGCACTTCTGCCGGGACAGCAATTCGGACCGGGCGCTGGCGACGTTTCCACGCGGGACGAATCGCAATTCGGTCCTGACACGACCACCAATTATGAGCTTGGCTTCAAGTCGACCCTGATGGATGGGCGGGTCACGCTGAACGGCGCAGTCTACTATATCGAGTGGACCGATCCGCAGCTGAGTTCTGCCACGATCAACGCCTCCATTCCGATCACGGTCAATGCCGAAGGCGCTGAGTCCAAAGGCTTTGAGGTCAATGGCGCCTGGGCAGTCAATGAGAACCTCTCCGTACGCGGCAGCTATAGTCATTCCGAGGCAACGCTCACCGCAGATGCACCGGGCCTTGTCGGCACGATCTCGCCTCCGGGCTTCGGGTCGGTCTTGCTGGACGGCAGCGACGGCGACCGCCTGCCCGGCTCTCCGGAAGATCAGTTCGCAGTCTTCGGAACCTATGTCATGCCGCTCGAAAATGGCGCGGAAGTTGCCTTCAATGCTGGCTACACATGGCAGGGCGATGTGCTCAGCCGCACGGGTGGCCTCGGCGATGGTTTGACGCTCGATTCCTTTGGGCTGGCCAATGTCTCTGCCGTATATGACACGGGCGACTGGCAGGCGACCTTCTTCGTGAACAACCTCTTTGACGAGTTCTACGAGACCGGCGTCGTCGGCACGAATCTCTACAATCAGGTTCTGTCTGATGATGCGGGCGGCCCGGTCTATCAACGGACCTACTACACCCATGTCGGCGCGCCGCGTTCGATCGGTGTGCGGTTCAAATATACGTTTGAATAGTCAACTTCCTGACTGTTCCAAAGGTCAATCCCCGGGGTCGCCTGTCATGGGCGGCCCCTCCCTGTTTCAGGCCTCATCCAGCAAAACGGCAAAGTCCACCACTTCAAACCCATGCCCCGTCGCGCGGGCAAACCGCTCCAGATCATCCCGCGCAATCGCCGTGGTCCCGGTATTGGTCAGCGGGTGGAAATTCACCGGATCGTGATCCAGCAGCGCGGCATCGACCAGGAAACGCACGCGCCCGCCTGTATCATTCATCAGGGCAAATGCCGTCACCGATCCCGGTGTCACGCCCAGCACTTCCTCCATCAGATCGGGTGAACCAAACGACAGCCGCCGCGTGCCGATCAGGCGATGAAGCCGGTTCAGCTTGAGCTCTGAATGTGCCTCCGCCGCGATCAGGATGATCGCGCCATCCTTGTCGGTCAGGAACAGGTTCTTGGTGTGTCCGCCGGGCATGGAGGCTTTCAGCTCCCGCCCCTCATCCACCGTAAACACGGCATCATGCCAATGTGTTGTGTGGGCGACGCCCAATTCATCCAGATAGGCAAAGAGATCATCAGGGGTTGCGGTCATGGCGTCCTTTGGGCCAAGACTTTAGCCTCCCGTCAAGCACTGCTCTGGATACCGCTTCATGCATCTCGATTGCTACAAGATCTACGACGTCGCGCCACAAATGGTGCCCGCGCGCTCCAATCGCGACTGGATGGACGCCTTCACAGATCGCCATCCCTATCGCTGCCTGCCGCTGACCATGGCCAATTCCACCGGCTGGGAATTGCTCTGCCCGATGGACATCAAGATCAAATGGAATGGCGGCACGCGCAATGAAGACATTCAGATCCTGACGCGCGGCGATCCGAACGCAATTTCCAGCTTTGCCGATGCGCATTTCATGCGCGGCATCGTCACCTTCCATACCGGGCACCTGTTCCGCACGCCGCCCGGCTGGGGCGTCTGGGTCACGGGCCCGCCAAACTGGCCGAAGGATGGCATCTATCCGCTGACGGGCCTGGTCGAGACCGACTGGCTGCCCTTCCCCTTCACGATGAACTGGCAGATGACACGTCCCGGCGAAGTGATCTTCGAAAAGGACGAGCCCTTCGCCTTCATCACATTGATGGAGCACAAGAAGCTGGAAGAGATCGAGCCGGAGCGGAAGCTGCTGCGCTCGAACACGGAATTGGTGAAGGAATACAATGCCTGGACCGAAAGCCGGTCAGACTTCAACAAGCGCCTGAAGACAGGCGAAGAAAACGCCATGAAGGAACGCTGGCAGCGCCACTACATGCGCGGCGAGAAACCAACGGGCGACAAAGCCGACACCCACCAGACCAAACGCCGCCTGAAAGCGCCGAAAGAGGTGTCGTGATCGACCGGCCGCTTTCCAAGCCAGAACAGCAGATGCTGGACAATGTGGAAGTGCATGGTTGGCATTGCATGAATGTCTTCGACCCGAAAGGAGAGATCGAACCCTTCGCCTATTCCGTTGGTTTCACAAAGACACTCGGGGCCCCGGAATGCATAACCTTTGGCCTGCCGAGCAAATTGATGCACAATATGCTGTGGGAAATGTATCGCCAGCTGGAGGGGGGCGCTGCCCTGTCTCACGGAGAATCTTGGAAGAATATTCTTGAGGGTTTCGAGTGTGTCTCGTTGCTGGCGAGCCACCCGGATCTGATGTCTGAGTACACCACGTCTGCGGGCTGGTATGAGCGAAATTTCAGCGAAAGAAGCGTGCCGGAAGTTTACCAGATCGTCTGGCCTGGAGCCCGAGACGGATTGTTCCCTTGGGATTCTGGCTGTTCCCAGGACGTGATTAACGCCCAACCCCAGCTGTGGCGTGAACATCCGAGCGCTACCTAACCCTTTCGCCCGGCCTTCTCGTCAATCCCGCTCGTGCCCTGCCGCTTTTCCAGCGCCGCGGCCACCGCGTCGAGGCTCACGCCCCGCGAGCGCAGCGCAACGAAAGCATGATAGAGCACGTCGGCGGCTTCGCTTGCCACATGCGCATCGCTTTCGCGGCGCACGGCCTCGGCCAGCTCCATGCCTTCTTCATGTACCTTTTCCGCGCAGGCTTCCGGCCCCTTGGCCAGCAGTTTTGCGGTCCACGAACTGGATGCGTCGCCTTCCTTGGCGCGTGCGTCGATCGTGGTGCCGAGATGGGCGAGGGCCGCAGCCAGGCGGTCAGGGGAGCCGAGATCTGTCATGGCCTTGGCTTAGCGCACTTACGCGACGTGAGGAAGCGCGGGCGCTTGACGCGAGGCCTTACTGGCGCACTTTAACCTCAGGAAACGCCACCAGATCAGGAAGAATGTCATGAAAGACCGGGTCTCCATTACCATGCTGGACGACGGCATCGCCGACGTTCGCTTCATCCGCACTGACAAGATGAACGCCCTTGACCCCGCCATGTTTGACGGCATCAATGAGGCGATTGCCCAGCTGAAAGAGACAAAGGGCCTGCGCGCCGTGGTCGTCTCAGGTGAGGGCCGCGCCTTCTGCGCCGGGCTGGATCTCTCCAGTCTCGGCAGCGATTCCGGCAGCGACGAGTCCAAGAGCGTCACCGGCAGCAAGAACACCTTGTCCGACCGCACGCACGGCATCGCCAATCGCGCGCAATATGTCGCCTGGGGCTGGCGTGAGATTCCGGCGCCGGTCATCGCCGCTGCGCATGGCGTGGCCTTTGGGGGCGGCTTCCAGATTCTCTCCGGCGCCGATATTCGCTTTGTCCATCCAGACACACGTTGCGCCATCATGGAACTGAAATGGGGTCTCGTGCCCGACATGGCGGGTTTCCCGCTCTGGCGCGGCAATGTCCGTGACGATGTGCTGCGCGAACTGACCTATACGAACCGGATCTTCAACGGCACCGAAGCGCAGGAAATGGGTTTTGCCACCCATGTCTCCGACAATCCGCTGGATGATGCGATGGCGCTCGCCAAGCAAATCTCGCTGAAGAACCCGGACGCGATCAAGGCCTCCAAACGCATCTTCAATTCCATGCAGGATGCCACCGACGCGGAACTCCTGATGGCGGAATCGGTCGAGCAGGACAAGATCATCCGTACACCGAACCAGATGGAAGCGGTGTTCGCCGAGATGCAAAAGCGCAAGCCGGCCTTTACCGACTAGTCGCTCTCGCCATTTGCGGCCTCAAACGCGGCAAAGGCTTCTTCGCCCGTCAGCATCGGCGTGTCATTGGCCAGATCATAATAGGCGGCTTTCTCGTCGATGAAGATCTGCTGCGACAGCTTTGACAGGTCGGCCTCCTGAAACAGGCCGGCCGACAGGGCGAAATGGTCGTGGAATTTGAGGTGGTAGTAGAGATGGCTGCCACAGGTCTTGCAGAAGGCCCGCTCGGCCCAGTCCGAGGACTGGTAATCGGCGATATGGTCCTCGCCCTCGATCTCCAGCTTGCCGTCATGGTCGACCGTGAACAGCGGCCCACCGCCCCAGCGTCGGCACGTCGCGCAATGGCAAACTGCCACCTCATTGATGTCCGGCACCGTGATCGTCACCGCGCCGCATAGACAATGGCCTTTCATGATCGCTCCCTCCTGTTTGTATAAGGAGGCCAGCCTACGCCAATGCGGCCATATCTCAATTGAAGGCTTTGTGACGATTTCGTCAGAGGGGGCGGACAGGCGCTCCGGCTGCGGCCAGTGCGGCGCGGGCCTCGGCAATCGTCGCTTCGCCGAAATGGAAGATCGAGGCAGCCAACACCGCCGTCGCCCCGCCCTCGATCACGGCGGGGGCGAGGTCTTCCACCTTGCCTGCCCCGCCACTGGCGATGACGGGAATGTTCACCGCGCCGGTGATTGCTTTCAACAGGGGCAGGTCGTATCCGGATTTGGTGCCGTCCCGATCCATGCTGGTCAGCAGGATTTCCCCGGCCCCGCGCGCCTCGGCTTCCCTGGCAAAGGCCACCGCGTCAATGCCAGTCTCTTTGCGCCCGCCATGCGTGAATATTTCCCAATGGTCGCCCACGGCGCGCGCATCGATCGCCACGACCACCGCTTGCGACCCTGCCTTGGCGGCACAGTGTGAGATCACCGATGGGTCCGCCACGGCGGCGGAATTGATCGCCACCTTGTCGGCGCCCGCGCGCAACAGCGCCACCAGGTCTTCCGCGCTGCGCACGCCGCCGCCCACGGTCAGCGGCATGAAACATTGCTCCGCTGTTGCCGAAACAATGTCCATCAGCGTGCCCCGGCCCTCATGCGTGGCGGAAATGTCGAGAAAGCACAGCTCGTCCGCCCCCTGCGCATCATAGGCTTTCGCCAGCGCCACCGGGTCGCCCGCGTCTTTCAGGTCAACGAAATTGACGCCCTTGACGGTGCGGCCGTCCTTCACGTCGAGACAGGGAATGATGCGGGTCTTCAGGCTCATGAGGTGGGCTTTAGCGTCCACGCGCCCGGAAGGGAAGCGCCTTGCAGGTATGTAACGGAACAGGGGGCCAGGGCCACGCATTGATTGGGGGAATGCGATGGCAATTCTGCCGCGCATGAATAACGCGAACCACAGGAGACCCACCTATGAAACGCCGCAACCAATTGATGATCGCTGCTGGAGTCCTGAGCGCTGCAGGGGCCGCCTTTGCCGGACAGAAATACGGCCGCAAATTCCTCCGCGAGCGCCGCCAGGATGAAAGCAATACCCAAGCCACGAACGGCGCAGACACATCCAGCCAGTTCCGCCAGCACAAGGGCGTCTCCAGCCCCCATGGCGACCCGGTCACCGCGCACTGATAGGCCAGACCGACAGATGAAACAGGGGCCGCAGCCTATGCGGCCCTTTTTCATGCATGCCATCCTGACAAGGGTTTCACTCAAGTCGCTGCGCCTCCTGTGCTATACTTCCTTCATGGCGGGCCTCCGCCCGCCCTCGCACCACAAAGCAAGGGAGACACGATATGAATCTTTCCAAAACCATGCGCCGGGCCGCCGACGCGGCCGCAACGCACCCGAAAGAAACCTTCCTGCGTCAGGGCCTGCGCCATGCGCGTCTCGGCGATAGCGAGTTTGATCGCGCGCCCGATGCGCCCGCGCTCTCGGACATCGCCCATGCCCTGCGCACACGCCGCATGATGCCGCCCGTGCTGGGCCGTCGCTAGGTGATATCGCGGAACCGGCAGGCGGTCGCGCGCATTGATAGGGTAATCCCATAACGCACAAGGAGCTCGCCCATGAAACTCTGGAAACAAGCCGCCATCGCCGCCGCAACCGCCGCCCTCACGGCTGGCGCTGGGCAAGTCGCCAAACGCGCGGCCCTGAACTTCATGGGCCGCCGCTCCCATAATGGCCCGCGCCTTATTCCGGCGGTGTCCGAACACGTCACCAGCGTGGCCAACAAGCCACGCCGCGCGGTGCGCTGAGCCCCCCCCTGTAATAACGACAACAGACCGGCCCCCCAACAGGGCCGGTCTTTTTGTATGCCCCCATCCTGTTGCTTAGCAGGGTCTTAACGGGACCGGCGCGATTTACGCGCCCAGTGAGCGGCAATCTTAACAGCGTTCTGCGAAAGGTCTCGTGTGGGAGGGGCGCTGTTGCGGATGCCTGATAGAAATATTGCCTGGGCCATACGGCTCGGCGTGCTGGTCACGCTTCTGGTCTTGATGTGCGTTGTCACGCCCGTCTATCTCTGGATCCAGGCCTATGGCTCGATCAGCGGCCCGGCGGCGATGGCATTTGCCACGATCCTGCCTTTGATCATTTGCCCCACGCTCAGCTTCATCATGTTGCGCACCCGGCTCAGGATCTATCGTCTGGCAGAACAGAATTACAAGATCGCGCACAAGGACGAGCTGACCGGCCTGCCCAATCGGCGCGCCTTTTTCGAGGCCGCGCGCCAGCTCCAGACCCGCGCGCATTTCGTCGGGCGGCCCTTCTTCTGTGCCATTGCCGACATCGACAATTTCAAGCGCGTGAATGATTCCCACGGCCATGATGTGGGCGACCATGTCCTGCGAGAGATCGCGGTCAGGCTGAACGCAAAAGTGCCAGAGGATTGCCTTGTCGCCCGTCTGGGCGGGGAAGAGTTTTCCATTGCGGGCATGTTCTCCAGCGAGGTCGTGGCCTATCGCGCGCTCGGTCGGCTGGTGCGGGATGTGGCCGCCGAACCGATCCAGACTCCGATAGGTGAGCTGACCGTCACGATCAGCCTCGGCTATTGCAAGGACCATGACAGCCGCGAAATCTCGACCCTGCTCTCGCGCGCCGACAAGGGGCTCTACGCCGCCAAACGCTTCGGCAAGAATCGCGCAATGAGCTTTGACCACCCCGACAGCGACCCGGAAATGTTCGCGGCCTAGGCTGCCTTTCCAAGCGCTGAAGCGTTCCCACATTTCCAGCCTCCTCTCGCCGCCTCTCCGGCGCAGGCAGGGGTCTCGCCCGGCTGGCTCCTTCTGGCTTCGGCAGGAGACGCCGGCATGCGCCGAGGATACGGTTTGTGGGATAGAGATCATTCTCCTCCGATGACCCCTGCGCAGGCAGGGGTCCATCTCGGGACTTCTACCCATGCACATGAGGCAGCTTCAGGAGATGGATACCTGCCTGCGCAGGTATCTTCGGGGTGAGGGTTTGGTCTCCAATCCGTCTGAGAACTCCCTGCCCCATACTAAGCATCTGCCCTCACAGGAGCCGGATCAGGTACCGTTCTGGTTGTGGGGTCAGGGACAGGATGGTGCGGGTTGGGGCGACGGTCCGATGCGCGCCTAGGCAGGTCAGGCCAGGGTGAGCCGAGGAAGCTCGGTTGGGAATCCGCCTCGTCCGGTCGCACGGGAGAAATCCCCGGATGAGCCATGCGTGTGAAAGCACGGTGGAATCGTTCGCGCGGCGCCGGTAACGAAGACCCGGGACCATGGGCCCCCATGAGGGTGCTCGCCGAAACTCCTGTCCGGCGCGGCGGGCGGTAACGCTCCATTCCGTAGCCATTCCAAATCATCAGGCGGAGCGCCACGGCGCCCGCTGCGCCAGGCTCTTTGAGCCAAGCAAGAGATACCCGGATGGTGAGAGCCAGTCCGGCTTTGGGTGCAGGGGAAAATACGAATTCCAATTGACTCAACAATATCGACTCACCCAAATGAGAAAAGTCGCCAATTTAGGATAGAATCATGACCAACTTACAGCGTTCAACAGAATCCGATATTGCGCGGGGAGTACTCCGTGTGCTTGCTGCTAGCGATACTGGGTCAGCGAGTATGCAGGACATCATACAGCGCATTCCTCTTACAGTTACGCTCACTGTCGCGGATCGAGATATGTCGGACACTCGGCCAAATGAAGAAATGTGGGAACAACAAGTACGGAACATCACCTCGCACCACAATAGTCCAGGTAATTTCATTCACGAAGGATACCTACAAAGAATTGCGGGGGGACTTCAGATTACTGATGCAGGTCGTGCATATATCGCGTCGTTAGAAAGCTAAGAATACTTGGCTTTGTATCCTGGTGCCAGCCATTTCAATTCTGTCCTATCCGAGGCGTTCTTGTCCCAAACAAACCAAGCATACGCTGTGGTTCCGCTGCCTTTTCGTTCCGCGCCTGCTGGATAGAATGTAATTCGTTCACTGAACACCCAAACTCTGGAAGGTGGGCAGTCTGAGAAGATGGTTCTTGCTCGGTCGGCACCTTCTAAGAAAGCGAGCCGAAGAAGCAGAGCAAATTTGTTCTTAACTAGAGGAATACCCGCCTCTACAAACTTCTTGGCGGCATTATAAGGAGGATTTGTGATGATGTTGTCGGATCGAATTTGTGAGGTAAGGAAGTCAACGCCGCTTTCGCCATAACCTCTATCAAATAGATCTGAACTCCAGACTTTGTTTCCAGTAGTCATAAGAACTTCTGACATAGATCCATCGCCGCAAGCACACTCCCAAATATCACCGCTAAATTTCTCATTGTCCAAAAGCGCATGAGTTGCCCACGCTGGTGTAGGGTAAAAGTCTGGACCGTCGATGTCTGCGAAGCGTTTAGTGGTAGGCTTGAAAGCACCGTTTAAATTGTACGTAGCATCTGGCATAACGCGATCTCCTCTGAAAGAAATACTAACAGAATCAGGAGTCTAGAATAGAGCGCTATTTGATTAATATAGGGTGTGAGACAATCTGACTCACGCTATTAGACCCAAAACCTCCGCCGCCACAATATCCCCATCATAAAGCGCGCGCCCTAATATGGATCCCGCAATCGGCGCATCAGCTGCGATCAGGGCGCGGATGTCGTCCACGCGGGCCACGCCGCCTGAGGCAATGATCGGGATGCTGATCGTATTGGCAAGTTCTGCCGTGAACGGAACATTGACGCCGGTCTTCAATCCGTCGCGGCCAATGTCGGTGGCGACGATGGCGGCGACGCCGCAGCCTTCAAACGCTTTCGCAAGTTCGGTCGCCTTCATGTCGCTGGTCTCGGCCCAGCCCTCGACCGCGACCATGCCGTCCTTGGCATCGATGCCAACCACGACCTGCCCCGGCAGGGCGCGGGCGGCTTCCTTGACCAGTTCCGGGTCGCGCAGCGCCGCCGTGCCGAGAATGACGCGCGAAATGCCGGCTTCCAGCCAGGCATCGATCTGGGCGCGGGTGCGGATGCCGCCGCCGAGCTGGACCGGCGCATCGGTCGCTTTCAGGATCGCCTCGACTGCGGCGCGGTTGACCGCCTTGCCTTCAAAGGCGCCGTTCAGGTCGACGACGTGAAGATGCGTGAACCCCGTCTCGCGAAAGGCTTTCGCCTGGTCGGCCGGGCTGTCGGAAAACACCGTCGCCTGATCCATCTCACCGCGCAGCAGGCGCACGCACTGGCCATCTTTCAGGTCGATCGCGGGATAGAGGGTAAAGCTCATATTGTCTCCTTAGCGCTCATCCTGAGCGAAGTCGAAGGAGCGCGCGGGCTGGGAGCGGCTCGCCCTTCGACTTTGCTCAGGGTGAGCCGGGTCATGGGGTCCATGTCAGGAAATTGGAAAGGATGCGCAGGCCCACGCCTTGCGATTTCTCGGGGTGGAACTGCGTGCCGAACAGATTGTCCCGCGCCACTGCTGCGGTGATCGCCTGCGCGCCATAGCTCGCCGTGGCGGCAATATTGGCGGGGTCAGTCACGGTAAACGCGTAGGAATGGGTGAAATAGACATGCGGCTCAGCCCCGAGCCCCGCCAGCACCGGGTGCGGCGCGCCGGTATAGCTGAGGCCGTTCCAGCCCATATGCGGCACACGAAAGCCCTCGCCCGGCTGGATGCGGGAGACCTCGCCGCCGATCCATTCGAGCCCCGGCGTCGCGCCGTCTTCACGGCCGGTCTCGGCCAGCAGCTGCATGCCCACACAGATGCCGAGGAAGGGGGTGTTGCCATTCAGGCAGGCGGCTTCCAGCGCCTCGACCACGCCCGCCTGCGCCCGCAGGCCCGCTGCGCAATCGGCAAAGTGCCCCACGCCCGGCAACACAACCCGCTCGGCGGCGAGGATGTCTTCGGTGCGGTTCGTGATGCGGATCTCATGCCCGCTGCCGGACAGGCGCGCGGCTTCGCGCAGGGCGCGGCCTGCCGAGTGCAGGTTTCCGGATCCGTAGTCGATAAGGGCAACAAGGCTCATGGCCGCGCTCTTAGCCTCGCCGCGCCCGTGAGGGAAGGGGCAAGCCTCCCTTGCGCCCAGGGGCAAGGTGCCGCAATCTCGACAGGAAACGACCTCACACGGAGCCTGCCCATGCGATCCATCCTGCCCGCCCTGTCCGCCTGCCTGCTCATGGCCTGCGCCGCCACCCCCGCCTGGCCCGATGCAGCCGAGTCTGCTGCGCTGGAAGAGGCGCGCAATCAGGCGGAGCTGACCAGCGAATTGTCGAGCAAGCTCTGGGAATGGGCCGAGGTCGGGTATCAGGAAGAGAAATCCTCCGCCCTGCTCCAGCAGACGCTCGCGGATGAAGGCTTCACGGTCACGCCCGGCGTCGCTGGCATCCCCACCGCCTTCATGGCCGAGTACGGCTCTGGTGGCCCGGTCATCGCCCTGCTCGCGGAAATGGACGCCCTGCCGGGTATCAACCAGGCGGCCTCACCGGATCGCGAAGAAGTCGACGGCAAGGGCGCAGGCCACGCCTGTGGCCACAACCTGTTTGGCGCGGGCTCTGTCTCTGCGGCGGTCGCGATCCGCCACTGGCTGGAAGACACCGGCACGCCGGGTCGCATCCGCGTTTATGGGACGCCCGCAGAAGAGGGGGGCTCTGGCAAGGTCTACATGGTCCGCGCGGGCCTCTTCAACGATGTCGACATTGCCATGCACTGGCATCCTGGCGACCGGAACTCAGCGGCAGCCAATACGTCCCTGGCCAACCGGTCGGCGAAATTCCGCTTCTCCGGGATTTCCGCTCACGCCGCTGGCGCGCCGGAGCGGGGGCGTTCCGCGCTTGATGGCGTCGAGGCGATGAACATGATGGCCAACATGATGCACGAACACATCCCCCAGGATGCGCGCATGCACTATGTCATCACGTCCGGTGGCTCTGCCCCCAATGTCGTGCCGGACTTTGCCGAAGTCTTCTACTATGTCCGCCACCCTTCACCGAAGGGCGTTGAAGCCATCTGGACCCGCCTCGAAGACGCGGCCCGGGGCGCCGCGCTGGGCACGGGCACTGACGTGGAATGGGAAATCATTCACGGCAACAATCCGCTGCTCGTGAATGAGAAACTGGCCCGCATGATGGACGAGAAACTCCGGCTGGTTGGCGGGGTGGACTACACGCCAGCTGAGCGCGAATTTGCCGAGACCATCGCCTCGACCTTTGACAACCCGGCACGCGATATCGCCTCAGCCGCTGAAGTGCAGGATTTCGAAGTCTCCATGGGGTACGGCTCCACCGATGTGGGCGATGTCTCCTACGCGGTCCCGACGGTCGGCCTGCGCACAGCGACTTGGGTGCCGGGCACATCGGCGCATTCCTGGCAGGCAGTTGCGGCCAGTGGCACGTCGATTGGTCATAAGGGCACACAGGTCGCCGCGGAGACGCTGACGCTGGCGGCAGTAGAGCTGTTCACCAATAAAGGCCTGCGTGTTGAAGCCCGCGAGGAATTCGACGCGGCCCGGGGTCCGGATTACGAGTACAAGTCGCTGCTCGGTGACCGTGAGCCGCCGCTTGATTATCGGAAATAAGACCCCTTAGAGGCTACCCTTGGTGCTCGCCGGCTTGCCGCCCAGTTTCGGGTCGACCGCAATTGCCGCGCGAAGCGCCCGGGCGGTGGCCTTGAAGCAGGACTCGGCTATGTGGTGGCAGTTCTCGCCATAGAGGTTCTCTATGTGCAGGCACATGCCACCATTTCCGGCCAGGGCATGAAAGAACTCCTTGAAGAGTTCGGTGTCCATTTCACCGATCTTGTCGCGACTGAAATCCACTTTCCAGATCAGGTAAGGCCGCTTGCATAGGTCCAGCGCGGCGCGGGACAGCGTCTCATCCATCGGCACATAGGCGTGGCCAAATCGCGTGATTCCTGCAAAGTCGCCAAGCGCCTTCATGATCGCCTGTCCGATAACAATTCCTGTATCTTCAACGCTGTGGTGCATGTCGATATGAAGATCGCCCTTGCACCGCACAGTCAGGTCGATAGCCGAATGCTTGGAGAAGCTCTCCAGCATATGATCGAAAAAGCCGATCCCGGTTTCGATGTCGGACTTTCCAGTGCCATCCAGATCAACGGTTACCGAGATATCGGTTTCCTTGGTGGTACGGGTAACGGTGGCGGTACGATTATTGGTCATCTAGGCCCATATAGTGGTTTGAATGTCTTACAGCTAGCGCGTTTTGTTCACTGATTCCTAAACATATTCCGGAAAACATAGTTACCGCACACATAGGTGGCGAGTGGTGAGGAATATCTAAGCGTGGACAAACAGAGTTTCATCTCGAGACTTCTGGGCCGGATGACCATTCCCCGGTTTGCCGCGTGGTGCGCAGCGGTCGCAACGATTATCATTTTTGTCGGCGTATGGACGATTGAGCAGGCCTATGGTGCGCTCATCGAAGGTAAAGCATGGACAGACATGTCTTTGCCGATCTGGGCGATCATGCTGTTGCTGCTGTCTTCATCGGTCGTGGCCGCCATTACAGCCTGGTTTTTTGCCCGGGAATTCCAGAACGTCCTGGTTGATTTCACGCGATATCTTGAAGTGGCGCAGGTTGATCCGTCGGCGCGCTTGTCCAATGTTTCGTTTGTCGAGCTCCGCCGGTTGCGGTCGGTTGTCATCCGATCGGTCGGCAAGTTGCGGCGCGACAATGATGCGCTTCGACGCACGGCCTACGAAGATCCGCGCACGAGTATGCCAAACCTGATTGCGCTGGAAGAACACATAACCAAGACCCTGCCCCGCGCAAAATACGAAACGCCCGCCGCGCTCATCGTCCTTGATCTCGATAATTTCACGCGGGCTTCCGAGCGACTTGGTGCGCTTGCGAGCGAAGCCGTCCTGAAGGCGTGTGGACAGCGTATGACGAATGCGCTCGACTCGCTCGAGGGTCCGGTTCGCGCCGGGCTGAACAACTCCATGCTGGCCGCGATGCAGGCCGACAGTTTCGCCTTGTACCTTCCAAGCGCGGTCAGCCGCGACTACGTCTCGAACATTGCACGCGCTATTCGGCTCGCCTTTGCGGATCCTTTCATCGTGTCCGGACAGTCTGTAACGCTGGGCATTTCTGGCGGTATCGTCATCGCGCCCGAAGACGCCGATACGATGCACAAATTGTTTCGTCACGCAGAGCTTGCCCTGCGCCAGGTTCGTACCGACACCGGATCCGGCTTCCGTTACTTCTCACCACGCCTGAACCGTGTTGCGCGTGGCAAGTATATGCTGGAAGCTGAACTGCGCGACGCAGTCGCCAATCGTGAGTTCAAGACGCATTTCCAGCCCAAGATCGATTTTCAGACCGGCCAAGTCGTCGGTGCCGAGGCATTGGCTCGTTGGGTCCGACCGAACGGGAAGATCATATCTCCGAACACATTTATTCCGCTGGCAGAAGAAACCGGACTCGTGACCCAAATCGGGGAACAGGTTCTTGAAGCGGCTTGCGAATCCGCCCGCATCTGGATGCAGGAAGGCTTCAACGCAACGGTCGCGGTAAACGTGTCACCGCGCCAGTTTCAGTCCAGTGATCTGACAGAAACCGTTCTGGCGATCCTCAAGCGTACTGGCTTGCCACCGAACCGCTTGGAGCTTGAGATCACGGAAAGCATGGCCGTGTCCGAACCTGAAAAGGTTGCGCGGGTGATGCGCCCTCTACGGAGCCTTGGGACAAAACTGGCGATTGATGATTTTGGAACGGGGCATTCCAACTTGTCCATTCTGACCCAGCTGCCGTTTGACGTTTTCAAGATCGACCGCCAGTTCGTCTCTGCGCTTGAATCGGACGAGCAAGCTCCCGCGATCATTGAAATGATTCTGGCCATGGCCGAAACGCTAGGGCTGAATACGGTTGCGGAAGGTGTTGAAACTGAGCGTCAGGCAGACTTCCTGCGTCGGCGCGGCTGCTCGATGGCCCAAGGCTTTCTGTACAGCGCAGGTCTGCCACATGAGGCCTTCATGGATTTCATTCGGGGCTGGAGTAGCAAGAGTGAGGCATCGCGCCTTAAGGTCGGCTAACGCGCAGGATTGCGACGGTACACATTGACGATTGCGTCCTTGTATTCCGCCTGCTGCCAAAACTCATAGCCGCATTTGTCAGCGACTCGTTGGGACCCGGCATTGTCCGGATCAATGATACAGACGCTTTGCCCCGGGCGGTTCTCATCGAGCCAATCATGCATCGCGCCAACGGCTTCGCTGGCGTAACCCTTTCCCCAAGCGACTTCCGCAAAGACCCAGCCGGCTTCTGGCCATTCAGACAAGTCCGGCGTCATGCCACGCATAAAGTCTGCGAATCCGCCTTCACCGATGAATGCGCCTGTCTCACGATCCTCGATTGCCCAGGAGCTATACCCCAGCAGGTCCCACATTCCGCGATTGCGGCAGATGGTAAACCAGGCTTCCTGACGTGATCGCGGAGTTCCGCCTATATGTTGGGTCACTGATGGAGACCCCCACATGGCTGCAGATGGCTCGAAGTGACGGGTCTCGTGGGGACAGAGTACCAATCGATCGGTGATGATGACAGGCAGGGTCATGACAGTTGCCGCCTCAGGCCTTTAGCTTCATCTTTTCCAGCATGGCCCCCATGGCCGCATGTACGGCTTGCATGCCCTTCAGTGGTCGAACCATAACTTTGAAGTCTTCAATCTGTCCGTCAGGGTTCCAGGCGATCATATCGACTCCATTCACTAGCACGCCATCCATTTCGCATTCAAACTCAAGGACCGCCTTGTCGCCGCAATCGAATACGCGTGTGTAGCGGAACGTGTCGCCGCCCAGCGTTTGTCCGGCAGCGGTCAAGTAGGCCATCGTGATTGGCTTGCCCTCCTGCGGTGTATGCACAACCGGACTCTTGAAGACCACATTGTCAGCGAGTTGGACAGACAGACCAGCAGGTGAATGGTCACCATTCATCCAATCAAACCAGCGTTGCAGGTTTGGGCTATGGCCCGTCATGGCGATAAGGTGTTCAGCCATCGGATTTCCTCTCGATTATTCTTGTATTGCGGTGACCGGTTTTCCGATCAGGTAATCGCCCGGATCATTGAAACAGCTCCCGCGAAGTGCGACCCAGCCGCCAGGAAAGTCTGGCTCCGTGAACACGATGTCCACGCGGCCCCAATTATAGTGGGATTCCCCCGTTGCCGGATCGGTGACGGCAACATCACAGAGCTCGATCCCCGGACTTTCCGCCTCAATCCATATGCCGGCATAGGCGGTTCGGCCCTCATAGACGCCTGCCAGATCCTTGATGTAGACGGTGCCGCGCTCGGTCAGGCCCGGATAAGACCAGACGGCCCAGCCGTCATCGGTCTCATCCTCGTAGACGACGTCACCAATCGGTGTGGACCAGACTTCATCTGCGATAGCAGACAGGCCTATCAAGCTCAGACCCAGCAAGGCCGTAATGGATTTCCGCATCACTGATACTCCCTCTTCCAAGGGAAACCCTATCACGCAATTGCTCGGCGTGAAGAGGGATCAGGTCGCGTATGCGGCGGCTAGCTCGGGATCTTTCGAAGCGACGAGGTCTGCCAGGTCGGAAATCACCTTGGCCTGTTTCCAGGTCGCATCGTCCTGCATCTTGCCATCTATCATGGCCACACCAGAGCCATCCGGCATGGCATCAAGGATCTTGCGCGCGAATTTCACCTCATTTGGATCGGGGCTGAAGACCTTTTTGGCGATGGCGATCTGGTTCGGATGAAGGCTCCACGTGCCTGAGCAACCCAGCAGGAAGGCATTGCGGAATTGCTGTTCGCAGGCATCAAGATCGGCAATATCGCCAAACGGACCATAGAAGGCGTTGATCCCTGCCATCCGGCAGGCATCAACCATACGGGCGATCGTATAGTGCCAAGGATCCTGCTGGGCTGAGTCGCGTGGGCTGCCATCTTCATTCGGATCGTCGATTACGCGGTAGAAGGGATGGCCACCCCCGACGCGAGTGGTCTTCATCTTGCGGTCCGCAGCCAGGTCTGCCGGGCCCAGGCTGATACCCTGCATGCGCGGACTGGCCAGTGCGATTTCTTCTACGCGTGCCATCCCCTGGGCCGTTTCAAGAATGGCGTGGAACAGGATCGGCCGCGTGAGACCCGCCTTTGCCTCCAATTGTGCAACATATTGATCGGCGAAATGGATGTCCCATGGACCTTCGACCTTTGGCAGCATGATCACGTCCAGCTGATGACCGGCTTTTAGAACCAGTTCACTCACATCTTCCTGAAACCACGGGGAGTTCAGCGGGTTCACGCGGCTCCAGAAGCCCGTTCCCTTGCCTTGCCAATCGTACATGGACGCCATTTCGATAGCGCCGGCGCGAGCAGCATCCTTGGCGTCAGCGGGGATGGCATCCTCAAGATTTGCGAGCATCACATCCACGCCTTCGGCCATGGTCGGCACCTTGGCCCGGACCTTGTCCAGATGCGGCGGGACAAAATGGATCATCCGCTCCAGCCTGATGGGCAGGTCGTGCATCGGGGCGGGCGCACCGATGGCCAGGGGCTTGAAGAAGTCTCTTGGTGTTTTCGTGCTCATGCGTTCCTCCTTGTTGCGGCGCAACATAGAGGGCGGTTGTGCCGCGTCAATCAGACAGAAAGGCTCAGGCCGGTGATTCGACGACAGAGAGATTCATGCTGAAGGAGCGACGCTCGCCCGGCGACTTGAACGGATAGACACTGTGGAACATGTAGGATGGAAATATATAGAAATCCCCGACGCGTGGGCGGATCATGAAGTTCGATACCGAGTAATGGGTGTCGGTGCCGTGCGCGAACTGAAGATGTCCGTGAGAAGGATGATGGTCGAGGTCGTCCTCGGCCCATTCCTGATCAATCCCGTCCGGCAGTTTCAGATAACCGACGCATGAGAGCGCGCATCCGGTATGGATGTGGAGCGGGTTATACTCATGTGCAAACTGGCGGACGAACCATCCGGCCATGACGTTCAGCTCAAAGCGCTTGGTCGTATGGTCATAGTCGCCGAATGAACCACGGCGGCTGGCGCGAATATGGTACTCGATCAGCGCGTTGCCGAGCGCAGCGGCGGTGGCGTCCACGAGGGATTTGGGAAAACGGAGTTCCTGCCGGACCTTGCCCACAAGGCTGCCCGAATGATCTTCCAGCTGCTCACTCATAGAGGCGTTCAGATGGGCGACCAGCGCAGGCGGTATGCGGACATAGCCCATCATGGGGCCAAAGGGCGTAAAGAATTCCTTCTCGCCAGAAGGCGTGAATATGGCCGACACAGCGGACTCCCGTCGCGCGGCCGCACACCTCACCCGGTGCGGTCGTTACTATACTTGATGGAAACGCCCTCAGCGGGTGTCTAAACCCGCAGCTGAACCGGGGTCAACGTCGATCTCGGGAAAAGTCGAAATCATTTGTGGAACGCCAGGCAGGGAACTTTCACCTGTTCCGGGCGTTGCAGGGGTAGCTTATCCAAAAAGGAAACCCTGCATGTCCCTGCTCATGATCCTACTCACAATATTTCTCCCACCTGTCGCAGTCGCGATCAAGGAAGGCATTGGGCTTCAATTCCTGCTCAATGTGCTACTGACACTGATTGGCTGGCTGCCCGGCGTTGTTCATGCCTTTTGGGTCGCGTCGCGCGGATCCGCTACCGCCGCCTGATCACTCTTCTGCCGAGGCGGTTTCTACGTCGGGCCGCGATGCCCGGCGGAACACCGCTACGGTAAGAGCTGCGACTCCGATCGCGGTGACAACCTCCCCGCCTATGATGACGTTCAGTCCTGCATGAAGCTCGGACAGGATAGCCCAAGTCGCTGTCATGAAGGTGATCGCGGCGATTTCCGAGATCAGGATGGTTGGAATAAGAGCATTCAGAAAGCGTTTCATCTGAGACGTCCATACAAAAGCATTGCGAACTCGCGTCGTCATATATCGGCATGACTCCCGGTTTCAGCAATGCTGAAAACTTTTTCTCGTGCTAAATCTTTGTGGCCAAGGGGTGCGCTGTTTCGAGAAGCTCCGCGAGCTCGTCCGTCAGGACGTGCGTGTAGATTTGTGTCGTCGCGATATCGGCATGGCCCAGCAATGTCTGGACGCTTCTCAGATCGGCGCCCCCCATGAGCAGGTGAGTTGCATAAGCGTGCCGCAACGCGTGCGGGTGGACTCTATCCGGGCGGATACCGGCTTTCAGTGCCAAGGCTTCGAGCAACTGTCCGAGGCGGCGGCGGGTGAGATGTCCTGATTTTCCTCGCGACGGAAACACAAAGGGTTCAGCTCGGCTCCTTGTAAGTGAGGCTTCCGGCAAGTGATCTTCGCGTACTTTCAGCCAATCTGTAAGCCCGCGCAAAGCGGGGCGCCCCAGTGGGCACAACCTTTCCTTGCCGCCTTTGCCGCGAACGATCACATCCGTTGTGACCCAGCGGGCTTCCTTGCGCCTCGGCAATTGGCCGAGTTTGAGAGAGACAAGTTCTGTTGCCCGCAGGCCCGCCCCATAGAGCAGCTCCACAAGACATTTCAGCCTCAAATCGTCGCCGCAGCAATCCAGCAGACGAGCCATCTCTTCGCGAGACAGGACATCGGGCACGTCCCGGCCGGGCTTTGGGCCGTCAATCTTCGCGGTGGGATCATCCTTGCGGTCTCCTTCCTCAAACAGGAAGCGAAAGAAGCGTCGGACCGCGGACAGCTTTCTGGCTTGCGACGATGGAGCCATGCCTCGCTTGGACAAATCTCTCAGCCAGCCTGAAATTTCACTTCCTTCAGCATCACATAACCCGCCACCACAAAATTCGGATGCGTCCAGCAAGTCCCGTCCATAGGCGTCCAGCGTATTTGCGGATGAGCCGCGCTCTGCAGACATCATTTCAAGGAAGGCTTCGATGCGCGCGCGGTCAGACATTGCCCGACCTTGGCGTGCCCCGCCTAAAATTGCGTGAACATCATTCCGGTTTGACCCAGATAGGCGATGTCCAAGCCCGCTCCTGAACGAGAACGGGCATGTCGGGATTGGGCGGTGATCCGTTACGTACCGCGTCCCATGTCGACCAGCGACAAGATGGATTCTCGAGAACGCGGACGTAATAAGCTGCGCGGCGCGTCGGATCGTAGTTTGGGTCAGTCCACAGTGTTTTTAACTCGCCAACGCCACTGCCGGGGCGTGTAGAGCAGTCGGATATGTCTACATTGGCACCATTGTCGGGGCACCGGTGCGTGTCCGAATCTGGTTCGACATTTCCGGAACATGCAGCATCGTAGACGGCCTCATGCGCCTTGCCCTGGGCATCGGTCGACACTTTGATGACCTGCAAACGCTGCAGCGGATAAGAAGCCGGATCCCGAATCGCCCAAGCGAGAAATGACGGGGCTTGCTGATTTCCGACCAGTTCGCCGCCCTGTGGCACGCCAGTGCGGTAGGCTGCTGACACCAAGTCCGGATCTGCCAACATTGCCTGATCAAATCCGTATCCGGCAAACATGCGTGCTTTTATGCGCGGCCCGGACGTGCCGAACGTCTCCTTGCGACGAATGGCGTCGAAGATGGCATCCCGCGTATTTTCGTCGGCCCATACGCCGGCCAGCCCGGATGCGCTGTACTTGCCGGCAGACAGCTTGCGTCGCATGCTGGGCTTTACCGCGCCGGGCGGCAAGCTATTCAGCGATACAACACCGTCCCAACTGTCCGCACCTGCTGGTGGGACGGAATGTCGGAACTCAGGATTGGATCCGTCTTGGGGGAACTTGCCAGTAAAGTTCTTCTCATCGAAAGACCCGGCGCCGATATGTGTATCGCTGGAGCCAATGAAGCCGAACTTGTAAGGGTTGAAGCTCTCTGTTTCTTCGAAACCCAGTCCACGCGCCAACGCGTTGCGGGCGAAATCTCCGAGGTGCGGCGTAGACTTTGCGGCGCTTCCAACCAAGGTGTCGTAGATCTCGAAGTTTGCCCATTCGTCATTCGGGGATAGTGCTGGGTGGACTTCCGAGGTGCCTTTGACCTGCGAGATTTCAATTACCGGTTCGTTGCGCATGCGGGTGATCGCATAATCTGCAGTCAACTGACCGCCCTCATAGGTTTCGGACGCAAACATTTCGCCATTGGATGCGTTGGAATTGTGCGGGATGGAGATGACATCCAGACCCTCAGCGCGCCGCGCATCCATCCAGGCCCACAAGTCTTCCGGATTTGGGGAGTCGAGGGTGGAAAAAAGCCGGTCCGGCGCGTCTCCACGAAATATGACGTTCCGGTGCAGGTTCGCTGCGCCGGGAACTTCCGAGTCCATGACCTCTGTCATGGCGGTGAATTCGTAGCCGGAGAAGGCGGTGAACTTGCCGGGCTCATTGTGGCGTTCGGCCGTCTCAATGTTCTTCATCCAGGCCGAGTCGATGACGTCTCGATCGTAGATCTCATCCACTTCTTCGCCCGTCACGATGGTGATGCCCACATTATGGAACGACTGGGCAGGGTTCGTCGCGTCCGGTCCAAATACGGATTTTGCGAAATTCGTGCGCGACAGATTCGTACCGGGCGTTGCCATGACCGGCATGATGCCGAGATATTCGCCATGATCTGTGACGGCCAGAAAATCGAGTGGGCTGTCCAACTGGATTTCGTAGCCGCCGTCGGTGATTATTTTCTCGCCCTTTGCATAGCGATATGCGTCATCGGGTGTTGCCCGAACGGACGATATGAAGGCGTCAAAGGACTGTCCGGTATGGACGTGCAGGTCGCCGAATAATGCAGTCCTGTCAGCGGGATCTATTGATGTTGAACTCGCCGTGGCAATCGCAGCCGGTGCGGGCTCTGGTTCGGATGCTTGGGATTGTGTCTTGTCTGGCGCCCCACATGCCGTGGCTGCAAGTGCCAGTGCAGACGCCCCGGCCAGTATGGATACCCTCATCGATTCCTCCCGTTTTTCGTCCACCATCAGCCTTCTGGAGGCAAGATCAACGAAATTCGAGAAATTTCTAGTTGAGCGCCTTCCAGTAGCCAGTAGATTCCAATGCCATCTCCCGGGCGGCATCCTCTGCGCCGATCCGTTGCAGTGCTTTCAGGAGCAAGAGTAGGCTGGCGTCATCGAGTGCGGTCGGATCGCCTTTTGTCATGCCTACCGTGGACAGAATAACCTCTCCTGCAGCATCTGCCTCAGCGGAGGCAAGCACGCCTACCAATTGCAAATCTATTTCCGGGGTGGATTTGCGTTCGGGCGCATTCACGATCAAGCGGCGCGCATCCGCCGGGGGCGCAATGCCGAGAGCGGTCCATAATGCGAAAAGACGAGCAGCGGTCTGCTTTTGCAGGTCAGACTCGGCAAGTGTGGCTAGACGTTCTCCAATATAGTCGCTGGCGCTGCGTGTCGTCTCGCTGCCCGCAAGTGTCACCAGAGCCGACATGAGCGCGGCATCAAAGCTGCCATCTTCGCGCGCGCCTTCCATCGTATTGGCGGATGACCAGTCCTTGGCGGCAGTGTAATGGTCGGTGGCCAGCGCAGCCCGCGCGAAGATCGGAGCGTTGGCTGCCGTGAAAGTGTTGATCGGTAGGCGTTCGACGTCCTCCCATAATAGCCGCGCGACCGCGCTGAAATGGGCTGGTGTGTCCATAGCGCCTTCCAGTGCTGCGGCGAGCGCAAAAGCGCCATCTTCATCAGTGACAAGCGGATCGCGCGCTGCATAGAGCGCGCTCTCCAAAGGCGTAGAGGGCACGAAGCCCGGTTCGGATATCAGCTTGAGGAAGAGTGCCTGATAATCAGCCGTCTCCAGCATGCCAGCTTGGCTGGCCATTCCTGCGGATTGAACACGCAGAGTGATTGGCAATTTCGGATGCAGGGCCATTGCGGCTGCAAGGTCGGGACGATTCGCGGGGACGGGTGCCTCCGGAGGCGTGAGGCCCGCCTCGGCAGAGATGGCAAGGTTCAGTCCCGAAGAGTAATCTGCCTCTGGCGCATCAGGCAGTTCGCCGGATGTCGCAAACACAGCGGCCAGAAGCCAGGAATCGACGGCATCCTGTTGCAAGGCCATTTCAATCGCGAGTTCTGCGCCGGCAGTATTGCCTTGCAGTGCCGCGCAGACCGCGCGCAATTTGGCCCAATAACCTGAAAGACGGTCTGGCGCATTCAGCATATCGCAGGCTGTTGCTTCATTGCCCAGCGCAAGATTGAGATCTGCAACGATTTCATCCGCGTCGAGGCCAGGAGGAGGAGTTTCGAGTCGTGCCATGAGGGTGGCTGCGGCTTGGGCTTCGCCGAGGTCGTACATGATACGTGCCCGTTCGGCCCTTAGCAGGGGTTCCTGCATTCCCGCTGGTGGTGTGGCAGGCGACAGGGCCATGCGTTGCATCAACGTGCGTTCAGCCGGAGTCAGGTCGTGTGTGCGGACATCTCGCATCAATGGCAGCAAATCATCAGCGTCGGACGCGCGCCACATATCGGTTGGCAGGGAAGGCTCGCCCGCCTCGAGGAAGCTCATTCCCCACGGATTCACCAGCTCTAGACCGGAATCCTCGATTTGCGCGCCTGCCGGTAAGCTCCCGGCGAGGATGAGGCACACGACCGAGACAATGCCCTTAAAGGACATTGTCGACCTCGATGCGGACTTCACCGGGCTCTGGTTTACCCTTTTCGGCTTGTCCGCCCAGCCACCAGGCCGCGCCGAGGACAAGTATTGCCAGCAGGCCTAAAAGGATCAGAAACTTGCGCATGGCTATTTACCCCTAGATACAGAATTCCGGCGCTGGATTGCGAAGGCGCGACAGCAACTATAGGACAAGTACCGAACGGAGCCCGAAAGTCCAGAATGCCTTCTGACAGTGACAGTACTTCCAGACCGGTTGACGCGACATTGCCCTACATGTCGCGAACCGTCGCGCTTGTCGGTTTGATGGGGGCAGGAAAATCTACCGTCGGGCGCCGCTTGGCCGAACGATTGGGCCGAGAGTTTTATGACAGTGATTCGGAGATCGAGAAGGCGGCGGGTCTATCAATAACCGATATTTTCAAACTGCACGGAGAAGGGGATTTTCGGCGCGGGGAGCATCAGGTGTTGAAGCGGCTATTGGAGTTGCCTCCCCACGTGTTGGCTACGGGCGGGGGTGCCTACCTGAATGATGAGACCCGCCTGTTGATGCAGAAGAACGCGGTCACCATCTGGCTGAATGCTGATCTCGAAACTCTTTGGCGACGTGTCCAGAAGCGCGATACGCGTCCCTTGCTGAGGCGTCCGGATGCGAAGGACGTACTGACCAATCTGTTGGCAGAGCGCGAGCCGATCTATTCCCAAGCCGATCTCGTCGTGCCGTCAAAGGACGGACCGCACGCGGCCACCGTCAATGCCATATACAAGGCCCTTCAGACATGGACACCGAAGTGAACGTGACCGCACCACCGCTTGAGACCGTCACGGTCGAGCTCGAAGATCGCAGCTATGACATTCTCGTCGGCCACGGCGCGCTGGACCAACTCGGTGCGCGCGTGTCGGCCATGATCAAACAGCCGCGGGTCTTCGTGCTGACAGATGAGACGGTCGAGCGGATGCACCGACATCGACTGGATGAGGCGCTTCGATCAACCGGTGTGACGACGCATTGGAAATCCCTGACGCCGGGCGAGAAAACGAAGTCGTTTTCCAATCTCGAAGAGATCCTCGACTGGTTACTTGAGGCCTCTGCTGACCGCAGCGATGTACTCATTGCGCTCGGTGGTGGCGTGATCGGTGATATTACGGGGCTTGCAGCCAGCCTTATGAAGCGCGGCATGAAATTCGTGCAGGTGCCGACGACCCTGTTGGCCCAGGTCGATTCCTCGGTGGGCGGCAAGACCGCGGTGAACACGCCGCGCGGGAAGAATTCGATTGGTGCATTCTATCAGCCGCAATTGGTGATAGCTGATACGTCCCTGCTTGAAACGCTGCCGCCGCGAGAGCTGCGCGCTGGTTACGCCGAGATCGTGAAGTATGGATTGATCAATGATCCGGGTTTCTTTGCGTGGCTTGAAGAGCATGGCGAAGCGGTGCTGGCACTGGACCCGGCAGCAATAGCGCAAGCGGTTGCCACCAGCTGTCGTGCCAAAGCGGCCATCGTTGCGGAAGACGAGCGCGAAACCGGCGTCCGGGCGCTGCTTAACCTCGGCCACACGTTTGGCCATGCACTTGAGGCGGCAAACGGCTATGCGCCGGATCTGTTGCACGGCGAGGCCGTTGCCATCGGCATGGCGCTCGCATTTCGCTATGGCGCAAGTCAGCGTATCACGCCGCAATCCGATGCAGACCGTGTGACGGCGCACCTCAATGCGACGGGGTTGCAATCAAGCATTCCGGGACGGCAGGGTGGGCCTTACATCGCTGCGCGACTGGTCGAGCTAATGCAGCAGGACAAGAAAGCCAGCGGCGGCAAAGTACCCTTGATCCTCGCACGCGGTATTGGCCAGTCCTACATCCACAAGGATGCAGATCTTGCGTCCGTCGAAGCATTTCTCCGTAGCGAATTGCTGGAGAGCTGATCCACACATATGAGACCCCACCCATGATTGCCGGTTACATCATTTCGATCCTCGTGCTGCTTGGCCTGTCCGGCTTCTTTTCCGGCTCCGAGACGGCGCTGACGGCTGCCTCGCGCGCCCGCATGCACCAGTTGGAAAAGGACGGGGACAAGCGGGCCGAGACGGTGAACCGTCTGATCAGCAATCGTGAAAACCTGATCGGTTCCATCCTGCTGGGCAACAATCTCGTGAACATCCTGGCGTCGGTTCTTGCAACATCCCTGTTTACGGCGCTGTTCGGTCAGGGCGGGCTCGCGCTGGTATTGGCCACAGGCGTGATGACCATTCTGGTGCTCGTGTTTTCCGAAGTGCTGCCTAAAACCTACGCGATCACGCGGCCTGACACGATGGCGATGAGCGTAGCCCGGCCGATCAGTGGCCTGGTCTGGGCGGTTGCCTGGATCGTCAAGCTCATCCAGTTCATCGTGACCATCACGCTCAAGATTCTCGGTCTCGGCGCACCGGCTGAACTGGTTACGGCAGAACAGGAAATTCGCGGTGCCATTGACCTGCATGCCTCCGAGGGCGGTGTGGGAGCCGAAGACCGTCTGCGTCTTGTCGGCGCGCTCGATTTGAAGGAGCTGACCGTCGAAGACGTGATGATCCATCGGAAAAACATTCGCATGTTGAATGCGGATACTGAGCCTCGGCAGTTGGTAACCAAAGCGCTCGCCAGCCCGCATACGCGCCTACCGCTATACCGGGGCGAGAAGGAGGAGATTGTCGGCATTTTGCACGCAAAGGACCTGTTGCGGGCGGCGCTGCCGCTTGGCGGCGACCTGAGCGCGCTCGATCTCGACTCGATCTTGCGCAAGCCGTGGTTTGTACCGGAGACAACACCGGTACAGGACCAACTCGACGCATTTCTTCAAAAACGGAGTCACTTCGCGTTGGTTGTTGACGAGTATGGCGAGCTTCAGGGGCTGATTACGCTGGAAGACATTCTGGAAGAGATCGTCGGTCATATCCATGACGAGCATGATGTGGCCGTTCAGGGTGTGCGTCCCCAGCCAAATGGATCAGTCAACGTGGATGGATGGGTACCTATTCGGGACCTGAACAGGGCGACAGGCTGGAACTTGCCAGATGAAGAAGCCGTAACCGTTGCAGGCTTGGTCATTCACGAGGCGCAGACCATTCCCGAGCCTGGACAGAGCTTTGTCTTTCACGGGTATCGCTTCAACATACTCAGGCGTCAGCGAAACCAGGTCACTGGCCTGAACATATCAGAGGCCGAGACGGCCTGATTTCGGCTCTCGGCTGGCCATATGCATCTGCGGCGACGGATCTTCGTCGCAGCCATTGGCCTTCAGCCAGTTCTTCTCGGTGAGCGTCACGATGTGGGCGGAGTCTGGATCGGGATTGTCCATGGCGATAACAGCCCACTCGCCGCTGAGCGTTGGGACGTCATGGGACACCGGAACGAAGACTATCTCTCTATCCTGAGTGCAAACCGTGTCGCGAATCCAGTGCATCATGCCGAGATTCACCTTGTCGGAAGGTGTCTCCGCAATCGCTGAACCTGCAATCATTGCGCCTATTGCGGCGGCAGTCATGAGTTTCTGTACCATCACCCGTTCTCCTCGACGGCTGCGAAATTAATGATCGAGTCATATTTCGGTTCCGCGTGGAGTCGGATTTTTCAAGATTCATGCCGCTTTCGCGTGTAGGGCGAGTGCGTGCAGGCCGGAATCAAATTCGGACTGCAGCGTCAACATGATCGCGCGTTGGGCTTGGACGCGGGACAGACCTTCGAATGCCGAGGACGTGATTCGCACGGTGTAATGCGTCTCTCCACCCGGCGCGGCGCCTGCATGACCTGCATGTTTCTGGCTGTCATCGGTAATAATCAGCTCTACCGGGTGAAAAGCTTCAGTTAAAAGCTCACGAATTCGCGATAACCTGTCACTTGGCTGTGGCATCTTTAACCTGCACTCCCTATTATGCCGGGTCATGTCTGACGGTGACCCATTTTCCTATCGCGTTAAGTTCAAAGATATACGCATCAAGCCTCCCAAAGACGAGGCTTCCCGTGCGCGTGCGCAGAAGACTCGTGTCTGCGACCACAAACAATGTGATCTTGAGGGGACCCATCCTGCGCCCAAGCGTCAGGGGAATGGTCGTCATTATTTCTGCCAGGCGCATGCAGCAGAGTACAATCGCAGCTTTGATTTCTTTGAAGGCATGTCGCAGGCCGAGGCCGCTTCGTTCGCCCGGTCTGAGCGGTATGGTCACAAGCGCACCTGGAAATTTGGCACAGGTCCAATGCGCGGCGAAAAGGGACCTCAGAAGTTGGACCCGCGGCGCTGGGCAGGCAGCAAGTTCTTCAATGTTGATGATGTTGCGAGTGGCGAGTCGGCCTCGTCCGGCCACCGGAACACGCTGCAGAAGCGCGCCTTGAAGGAACTCGATCTCGAAACCGATGCAAAGCCAGCGGAGATTCGCGCGCGCTATGCAGAATATGTTCGCCGGTTCCACCCGGATTCGAACAAGGGCGACCGGTCATCAGAACACAAGCTCCAGCGCGTCCTTCGTGCCGGCAAGCTGCTGAAGGCCGCAGGCCTGATGAAGGGCTGACATGCACGATATCCTGGTGATCGGCGGCGGGATCAACGGAACCGGGATCGCGCGCGACGCTGCTGGTCGTGGGCTGGATGTGGTGCTCTGCGAAAAGGATGACCTTGCCCAGCATACATCGTCAGCCAGCACGAAGTTGATTCATGGCGGGCTGCGTTATCTGGAGCAGTATGATTTCGGTCTGGTGCGCAAGGCCCTGATCGAGCGCGAAATCCTGCTTAAGGCAGCGCCGCACATAATCTGGCCAATGCGGTTCGTCCTGCCGCACCATAAGGAACTTCGTCCTGCCTGGCTGATCCGACTTGGTCTGTTCATCTATGATCACCTTGGCGGACGCAAATTGTTGCCTGCAACCACAACGCTTCGGCGCAAATCGTCGGCCAGACTTGACTCGCTCAAGGAAGAATATCGGCTTGCTTTCGAGTATTCTGATTGCTGGGTCGAGGATTCGCGGCTTGTCGTGCTGAACGCCGTCGATGCGAAATCGCATGGTGCTGAAGTCATGACGCGTACCCGCTGTACGTCGCTTGTGCGCAGTGGTGACCATTGGGATGCAGTGCTGGAAAGTCCGAAAGGATCCGAGACCCGGTCATTCAGGGCGGTCGTCAATGCGGCAGGTGCCTGGGTCGACGATGTTCTGGGGCTCGACTATGGAAAGAAAAACGAGACCCACCTACGACTTGTAAAGGGTAGCCATATCATCGTGCCGCGCTGGCACGAAGGCGACTACGCCTACTTCTTCCAGAATGGTGATGGCCGAATCATGTTCGCGATTCCCTATGAGCGCGGCGCGTTCACACTGATCGGCACGACGGACGTTCCGTATGAAGCAAATCGCGACGAGGTGAAAATTACGCCTGATGAGATCGAGTATCTCTGCAAGGGCGCGAGCGAGTATTACAAGCGGGCCATCACTCCAGCAGATGTGGTGGCGACCTATTCCGGTGTGCGCCCACTATATGATGACCACGCTGCCAACGCCTCCAAAGTGACGCGCGACTATGTCCTGAAACTGGATGATGACGGCGGAGCGCCGATCCTGTCAGTGTTTGGGGGCAAGATAACGACCTTTCGGGAATTGGCTGAAGACGCGCTTCAGACACTGGATAAGGTTTTTCCGGGGGCAGGTGGTGAGTGGACACGCGACGCTGACCTTCCCGGCGGAGACATGCCTCGCGCGGATTTTGACGGTTTCTATGAAGGATTGCGACAGGATTATCCCAAGCTGAGCGCTAACCTTCTGCAGCGTCTAGCACGCGCTTACGGCACCGACGCGCGGCGTTTGTTGGGGCAAGCCGAAACGGACGGCGATCTTGGCCGAAAGTTTGGTGCGAGCCTGACCGAAACTGAGGCGCGCTACCTTGTTGAAGTAGAGTTTGCCCGAACCGCAGATGACATTCTGTGGCGTCGTTCCAAGCTGGGCCTGCACATGAGCGCGGCGGAGCGGGATGCGTTCGCGGGATGGATGGCGACTGAAATGGCAGTGAAGGCCTGACCGCTCTGACGCCGCGCTGCACAGGTTGATGGCATACCTGTATATTCTGTCATGCCGCGCTGTTTCGCCCGCCGTGCCTTGGTAGACAGGCGAACGGCTCTATGGTCAAAGGCGCCATCCGGATTATCGCGGCTGCGGTCGCTTTGAGAGAGACTGAAGATGACCAAAGGCTTGGTAACTGTTTTCGGCGGGTCGGGGTTCATTGGACGGTATGCCGCCCGTGAACTCGTCAAGAAGGGCTGGCGTGTGCGCGTTGCCTGTCGGCACGTGAACACTGCCGGGGATGTTCGTCTTGCGGGGCCTCCAGGCTGGGTCGATATTATTCAGGCCAATATCCGCAATCGAGAATCGATCGAGCGCGCGCTGGAAGGCGCCGACGCTGTCGTGAATCTTGTTGGCATCATGTTTGAGAAAGGCGCTCAGACGTTTGAGTCGGCTCAGAGCGAAGGGGCTGGATTGCTGGCGCAAGTTGCCGCCGAAAAAGGCATTGCACGGTTTGTCCAAGTTTCAGCCATCGGCGCTGATGCCGATTCCTCGGCTGACTATGCACGCACAAAGGCAGAAGCTGAAGCCGCTGTTCGCGACGCCATTTCTACAGCGACCATTCTACGCCCATCCATTGTGTTTGCGTCGGAAGACGAGTTCTTCAACCGCTTTGCTGCGATGGCAACGTCCCCGTTGATGAGTGTATTGCCCCTGTTGCCGGCCATTGGCGGTGGATCGACTCGCTTCCAGCCGGTCTATGCCGGTGATGTGGCCGAGGCGATTGCTGTGTCGGTGGATGATGCGGCCACGGCAGGCAAGACTTACGAATTGGGCGGCCCCCGCATTTACACGTTCAATGAACTGTATGACGTGATCCTCGAGACGATTGACAAGCGCCGGTTCAAAATTCCGTTGCCGTTCTTCATCGCAAAGCCCGCGGGTTATCTCACAGCAGCTGTCTGGCGCTATATTCCGCCATTCTCGTGGGGCTTTCTCGGCGATCCGCCCCTCACAGGAGACCAGGTCGAGATGCTTAAATCCGACAATGTGGTCGCCGATGATGCGCTGACGCTGAAGGATCTTGGCGTCACGGAGCTGGAAACGGTTGAAGCGATCGTGCCTTCCTATCTCTGGCGGTTCCGCGACTATGGCGAGTTTCACAAGGCGTCCGAGGCCTAAGTCTAGAGTAGTCCGACGAGTGGTGATCCCAATATCAGCACGGCGCCAAGTGCGAAGCGGTACAATACGAAGGGCAGAAAGCTCATTCGGCTGAGTAGCGACATCAGGAACCAGATGGACGCCAGCCCCGTGATGAAGGCGATGCTTGCCACAATCAGTCCATCCTTCAGGGTCAGCACGGTTTCGGTGGCATCGGCTGTCACCAATCCCATCGCTCCGTAAAGTCCGGCAGCGGCGAGGATTGGGGCGCCGATCAGCATTGAAAATCGCGCTGCCTCGGTGCGGTCATACCCGAATGCACGAGCGGCCGTCATCGTAATGCCGGAACGGCTGGTGCCTGGCAGGATTGCAGCGATCGCCTGGGTCGCGCCGATCAGGAAAGCATGCCACATCGTCATGTCTTCTTCCTTGCGATCGCGCGCACCTTTCACATCGGCCCACCAGAGCAGGGCGCCGAAGATGATCGTTGTGGCGGCGACGACATAGATGCTGCGCATGCTTTCCAGCATGCTTTCGGGCAGGAATTTTTCGTAGGCGAATGCGACCAGAACGGCGACCGGCGTTGCAACAATCACGGCGGCTGCAAGGCGAGCCCCTTTTGAAAGTGGCGATTTTGATACTGGTGCGGCGACCAGTTCAAATCCTCCTGCAATGGCGCTGGTCACGTCCTTTCGGAAATAGATCAGCATCGCCAACAAGGTGCCGAGATTTGACACGGCATTGATCAATAACTCGTCGCCGGGGCTAGCTTCGAAGAATCCTGCGGCGAGCAGTACATGGCCGGAAGAGGACACGGGAAGCCATTCTGTCGTGCCCTGCAGCAGGGCGATAATGGCGAGCTGTAATAGGGACATCAGGCGAGCCTTACAGTTTCAACGCAATTCCCAACTATGGGAATTTACCAAAAAAGCCACCACTCGTATAAAGATCAATATGATATTGTTTTTCCGTATTGAGCCGCACAGGCGGTAAAGCGGGCGGCCGAGTGCAGTTTATAAATATCATTATGAGTTGTGAATGATCGAATGCGCTTGCGAGCTTGGAGGGAAAGTTCTAAGCCCACACTTCTAATACCGGGAGCGCCGAAATGGCAGAAAAAATGCTGAAATTCATCAAAGTCGAGCGGAGCATGCCGTCAAAGCGGGATGCCTCGGACCGAAAAGACGATTTCAACGAAATCTATTCTGAGTTCAGCAGGGACAAGGCTGGTGAGCAAGCCGCGCGGTGTTCGCAGTGCGGCGTCCCATTCTGCCAACAGGGCTGCCCCCTTTCCAACAACATTCCTGATTGGTTGAAGCTCGCCGCCGAAGACCGGCTCGAAGAAGCATATCAGGTCTCGTCGGCGACCAATAACATGCCTGAGATTTGCGGCCGCATCTGTCCGCAGGATCGTCTGTGTGAGGGTATCTGCACCATCGAACAGTCGGGCCACGGCACAGTCACGATCGGATCTATTGAAAAGTATATCACTGACAATGCGTGGGATCAGGGATGGGTGAAGCCGATCACGCCCCCACGTGAACGCGCCCAATCTGCAGGCATTATTGGCGCGGGCCCTGCGGGCCTTGCTGCCGCTGAACAGCTCCGCCGAAAGGGCTATCAAGTCACGGTTTACGATGCTTATGACCGGGGGGGTGGCCTGTTGGTCTACGGAATCCCTGGCTTCAAGCTCGAGAAGGATGTGGTTGAGCGCCGTATCAAACGCTTGGAAGATTCCGGAATCCGGTTTGAGTTCAATACGCGGGTCGGCGAGACGGTGTCTCTCTCAACGCTGCGAGATCAGCACGACACGATCCTCATCGCGACAGGTGTCTACGCAGCAAAGGATCTGAAATGTCCGGGCAGCGGGGCCAAAGGCGTATTCCCTGCGCTGGAATACCTGACCGCTTCCAACCGCAAGAATTTTGGCGATGACGTGCCGGCCTATGATGACGGGACTTTGAACGCAGACGGAAAGCGCGTGGTTGTGATCGGTGGCGGCGACACTGCGATGGATTGCGTGCGAACGGCGATCCGTCAGGGCGCCAAGAGCGTATCTTGTGTGTATCGCCGTGACCGCGCGAATATGCCGGGCAGTCAGCGCGAAGTGACGAATGCCGAGGAAGAGGGTGTGACCTTTGAATGGCTGGCTTCGCCCGATGCCATTCTCGATACGAAAGCCGGCAAACTTAAAGCTGTTCGCGCGAGCCGGATGAAACTGGGCGAGCCCGATGCCTCCGGTCGTCAGTCTCCGGTCAAGACCGGGGAAACATTCGACATCAAGGCCGACATGGTCATCAAGGCGCTGGGCTTTGACCCGGAAGACCTGCCGGAATTGTTTGGCGAAGAAACCTTGACCGTAAACCGTTGGGGCGCGGTTCGGGTCGATTATGCAACAATGGAAACCAGCCTGCCCGGCGTTTATGCGGCAGGGGATATCGTTCGCGGCGCTTCGCTCGTTGTCTGGGCCATCAAGGATGGCCGGGACGCAGCAGAAGCCATGCACAAGGCGATGAGAGCACAAGAGCGCGCTTCTAAAGTAGCGGCGGAGTAGTCAGATGTCAGATTATGTAAAACAGTATGAGGCCAACCGTCAGAAGCTGATGGACGGCCACGCCTATGACCCCGAATATGAGCATGATGCTTGTGGTGTTGGCCTTGTCGCAGCGCTCGATGGCAAGCCGCGTCGCGAAATCGTGGAGATGGGGATCGAGGCATTGAAGAATGTCTGGCACCGAGGCGCTGTCGATGCGGATGGCAAGACCGGAGATGGCGCGGGTATTCGCGTGGAAGTGCCACAGGATTTCTTCCGTGAGCATGTCACTCGCACAGGCCACAATCCGACGGACGACCCAATCTGTGTGGGTCAGATATTCCTACCACGCACGGATTTTGCGGCTCAGGAAGCTGCGCGGACATTGGTTGAAACCGAGGTTCTGCATTTCGGGTTCTACATCTATGGCTGGCGCCAGCCCCCCGTGGATGTGACCGTGATAGGCCAGAAGGCCAAGGATACACGCCCGGCGATTGAGCAGATCATGTTCCGCGATGGTATAGGGCGCAGCCCGGAAGAGCTCGAACGTGCGCTCTATATCTGTCGCCGGCGGATCGAGCGTCGTGCACGTGAGGCCGCGATTCCATCCTTCTATGTATGTTCACTCAGCCATTCATCCTTGATCTACAAAGGCATGTTCCTGGCGCAGGACATCGACAATTTCTATCTGGACCTGAAGGACGAGCGTTTCGTCTCTGCATTCGCAATATATCACCAGCGGTATTCGACCAACACGTTCCCGCAATGGTCGCTGGCTCAGCCTTTCCGAATGATCGCGCACAATGGCGAGATCAATACGGTGCGTGGCAACAAGAACTGGATGAAGAGCCACGAAATCCGCATGGTATCCGAAGCCTTTGGCGAGCATGTTGATGATGTAAAGCCGGTGATCCCGGATGGTACGTCCGACTCTGGCGCCCTTGATTCCGTGTTCGAGATTCTTTGCAAGTCAGGCCGTTCGGCACCAATGGCCAAGGCCATGTTGATCCCGGAAGCCTGGTCAAAGCGTGATTCGGTCATGCCGACTGCTCACCAGGCGCTCTACGACTATTGCAACTCCGTGATGGAGCCTTGGGACGGACCGGCCGGAATCGCGGCCTATGATGGCCGCTGGGCCATAGCAGGGCTTGACCGAAACGGTCTGCGGCCGCTTCGTTATGCTCTGACGGCAGACGGTATTCTTGCGGTTGGGTCTGAGGCGGGTATGTGCCCGCTGGGCGATCATGAAGTCACCAAGCGCGGCCTGATCCAGGCTGGCGGCATGATCGCGGCTGATTTGAAGACCGGAAAGTTTTATGAGCATCGCGAGCTAATTGACCTGCTCGCCGGCAAGGCGCCATATGAAGAGTGGTTGCAGGCCGTGACCGAACTGGAGCCGGAAATCGGCCCGGGGCCTGAGCCTCTCATGTTCAACAAGGAAGATCTGCTGCGTCGTCAGACAGCCGCGGGTTATACACTTGAGACACTCGAATTGATCCTTTCTCCGATGGCCGAAGGTGGCAAGGAGGCCATTGGTTCGATGGGCGACGACACTGCGACGGCCGTCTTGTCTTTCTCGTACCGCCCAATGAGCCACTTCTTCCGCCAGAATTTCAGTCAGGTCACAAACCCGCCGGTCGACCCGTTGCGTGAAGAGCGCGTAATGAGTCTCAAGACTCGGTTCAAAAACCTTGGAAACGTTCTCGATACCGACAAGTCCCAGCAGGAAGTATTCGTGCTGGAAAGCCCGGTCCTGACCAATGGGATGTATGACCGCCTGATCGATCGACTGGGTGTTGGCACTGCTGAGATTGACTGTACATTCAATGAAGCAGATGCGGCAGGTGATGGAGTTGCGCTCAAGAACGCGCTGAGTAGAATCCGTCAGGAGGCGGAAGATGCAGTACGCGAAGGCCGTGAGCACATAATTCTGACCGATCAATATCAGTCTGCGGACAAGATTGCGATTCCGATGATCCTGGCCACTGGTGCGGTTCACTCGCACCTTGTGGCGCAAGGTTTGCGTACGTTCTGTTCCATCACGGTTCGGTCGGCCGAATGCCTCGACACGCACTATTTTGCCGTACTCATCGGTGTCGGTGCGACGTGCGTGAATGCGTACCTGGCGCAAGACATCATTGCGGACCGGCAAGCCCGAGGGCTTTTCGGAGAGATGCCGCTCAATGAGTGTGTGTTGAATTTCAAAAAAGCGGTCGAAGCCGGCTTGTTGAAGATCATCTCAAAGATGGGAATTTCTGTAATTTCTTCCTATCGGGGTGGGTACAATTTCGAAGCGCTGGGCCTCTCGCGTGCGCTTGTCGCGGATTATTTCCCAGGCATGAACAGCCGCATTTCTGGCCTTGGTCTCGCTGGCCTCGAAGAAAACTCGCTTGTTCGCCATGAGGCCGCCTTCGACGAGGATGTCGTATCTCTGCCGGTAGGCGGGTTCTACCGCTTGAGAGCGTCCGAAGAACCACATGCGCTTGACGGTAATCTGATCCACACATTGCAAGCGGCATGTGATCGCGGCGATTACTCTATCTATCGCAAATATGTCGAAGCAGTGCATTCGCGCGATCCGATACAATTGCGTGACTTGCTCGATTTCAAGCCGGCTGGGGACCCCGTTCCAGTATCCGTCGTTCAGTCGATCAATGAGATCCGTAAGCGCTTCATTACGCCCGGCATGTCGCTCGGCGCGTTGAGCCCTGAAGCTCATGGCACGCTGAACGTGGCCATGAACCGGATCGGTGCAAAATCGGTATCGGGCGAAGGCGGCGAAGATCGCGCCCGGTTTCGTCCGCTGCCGAATGGCGACAATATGAACTCTGCCGTCAAGCAGGTGGCCTCTGGCCGCTTTGGTGTGACTGCGGAATATCTGAACCAGTGTCGAGAGATTGAGATCAAGATCGCTCAGGGTGCAAAGCCCGGCGAGGGCGGTCAGTTGCCCGGCTTCAAGGTGACAGAATTCATTGCCAAGCTGCGCCATGCAACGCCGGGTGTGATGCTGATCTCACCACCGCCACACCATGACATCTATTCGATCGAAGATCTTGCCCAGCTGATCTATGACTTGAAGCAGATTAATCCGGAGGCACGGGTTTGCGTGAAGCTTGTTGCCCAGTCCGGGGTCGGAACGGTTGCCGCTGGTGTGGCGAAGGCGAAGGCAGACGTCATACTGATTGCAGGCGGCGTGGGAGGAACGGGCGCGAGCCCACAGACTTCCATCAAATATGCGGGTCTGCCGTGGGAACTCGGTCTTGCCGAAGCGCACCAGATCCTGTCGTTGAACAATCTGCGCAACAAGGTCACCCTCCGCACCGATGGAGGCCTTCGCACGGGCCGCGATATTGTGATCGCTGCTATGCTTGGTGCGGAAGAGTACGGAATCGGCACAGCCTCGCTCGTGGCTATGGGCTGTATCATGGTGCGCCAGTGCCACTCGAACACCTGCCCTGTGGGGGTCTGTGTTCAGGACGAGGCGCTACGTGCTCACTTTACCGGATCGCCGGAGAAGGTCGTGAACCTGATGAGTTTCATAGCCGAGGACGTCCGGGAAATTCTTGCTTCACTCGGCCTGAAGTCGCTCGACGAAGCAATCGGGCGCACGGACTTGCTCGCTCAGGTAAGCCGTGGGTCGACACATCTCGATGATCTCGACCTGAACCCGCTGCTAGTCCAGGTCGATACCGAAAATCCGGTCATTTATCAGCCTGACCGTCGTGAAGAGGTTCCAGATACCCTAGACGCCCAGATTCTGCGTGATGCCGAGCCGTTCTTCGAGCGCGGCGAGAAGATGCAGTTGGAATATGGTGTGCGTAACACGATGCGCGCGATCGGTGCACGGTCGAGTTCTGCGATCACGCGCAAGTTCGGCATGCAGGCACTGCCAGAGGGCCGCCTGCATATCCGGCTGGAAGGGTCCGCAGGGCAATCGCTAGGTGCGTTCTCGGTGCAGGGTCTTCTGCTGGAAGTCATCGGCGATGCCAATGACTATGTAGGTAAAGGCCTGTCGGGCGCTTCGATTGTCGTATCGCCACGGCCGAAAGAGCGTCATCGGGCGGGTGACGCTATCATCGGCAATACGTGTTTGTACGGCGCAACCGCGGGCAAGTTGTTCGCGGCGGGTACGGCGGGCGTACGCTTCGCGGTTCGTAACTCCGGCGCTGTGACGGTGATTGAAGGGTGCGGCGCGAACGGCTGTGAGTACATGACGGGCGGGCGGGCTGTCATTCTCGGCCCGGTCGGTGACAATTTCGGCGCGGGCATGACCGGCGGTACGGCCTATATCTGGGATCCGGAATGCCAGTTCGAACGGGTGGCGAACCCGGATTCGATTGATTGGTATCCGCTCTCAGACATGCAGGCAGAGCACATTGTAGAAGCCAGGGCGCTGATCGAGGAGCACTTCAAGCGCACCAAGTCCCTTCGCGCGAAAGACATTCTCGAGAATTGGGAAACGTCCACCAGCGAGATGTTGATGATTGTGCCGAAAGAAATAGCCCACCTGTTGCTTGGTGATGCCAAGCCCAAGGGCAAGAAGGCAAAAGTGGCTGAGAAAGCCTGATGATGAATGGCCCCCGGATCGCTCCGGGGGCCATTCACATTATTGGGGTTTCTTGCGACGGATGCGTGGCCAGATCAGCTTCAGCCAGATCCAGAGGAAGGCTCCGATCAAGATCAGCCATGGCAGGCCGATCGCAAAGGCGGTGATCACGGCGGCCAGCGCACTGGCGAGGTTATAGAAGAAATCTCCGAACGCGCTTCCGATCGGTGAGAGTGCGCCCTGCGAGACCGGATTGCGCTTGGTCTCGTAGTTCACGCTCAATTGGCTCATCTGAACCCGGAGCATCAAAGTCTTGAGCGATGATTTTAGCGAGTCGATCTCACCGTTGACCCGGGCAAGTTCCCGCTCCGTGGCCAATAGGTCTCCCAGTTCGCCGTCCCGGTTGGCGAGCAACTCCTCCAAACGCTTTTGAAGGGTTTGCTGAGCGTTCAGGCGGGCATCGGTGTCGATGATCGAAACGGTAAGGTCCTCGGCCGTCGTCTGGCGATTGGTAACGTCGCCATTGGCTTGCTCGGCTTCGGCGTCGACGCCCTCCAGGAATGTCTCGATCCAATCCGGCGTTGCCCGAAGTTGGAGCGATGCGGAGGCTTCATCATCCGAATAGGTGTTGAACCAGGAATTCGTCACGATACACACCGAGGGGCCAGCTTGGTTACAGGCGGCAACATGGCCCTGCATGACTGGCTCGATGGACTTCACTGGCAGCCGCAATCCGAGTGAGTGCGAATAGGCGATATATTGTTGCGCGGCCTCCTCGGTCGGCCCGCCGCCACCTCCTGATTTGGAAAACGACCCGTCCATTGCCACGTCCTGCTCCATCATCGGAGATGGGGCCGGGGGGGCGTTCATCATCGCGCGTTCAGCCGACTCGCTGCCAGGACCGCCGCATGCCGCGAGCAAGACGGCAGCGGTCGCAATTGCTGGAATTTTGATGTTCATCTGTTCCCTCCACATCCACTATGACTTCCACATGAAACCTACAAAATGGCAAGATCACGTTGGAATTCGGGCGGATGATCAGGGCCGGAAACCTGTTCTCCGTTCGCCCGGCTCCAGTGTGCGCCAGGCGTGGTGGATGAAATCCACGAGGAGGGGACGGGTGTCCCGCGGGTCGATGATTTCCTCGGCATAGAAGGATTCTGCTGTCCTGAAGGGAGACCGGATCGCATCGAATTTCTTGTAGAGCTGGGCCTTCAGGGCCTCCGGATCCTCGGCCTCGGTCAGTTCCTTGCGGAAGGCGGCCTCGATGCCGCCGGCCATGGGCAGGCTGCCCCAGTCCCCACTCGGCCAGCAATAGCGCCATTTGGTCCGGCTCTGATTCATCATGGCGGACCCAGCCAGGCCATAGGCTTTGCGGATCACGACAGAACAGACCGGCACATCGGCCTGATAGATCGCCGTCATGGCGCGCACGCCCGCACGGGTCACACCGGCGGTCTCCGCCTTCACGCCAACCGCAAAGCCGGGACAGTCGACAAAGTGGACGACCGGCAAATGGAATTGCGAGCAGAGATCCATGTGGCGAGTGACCTTGTCGCAGACATCTGCCGTCCATGCGCCGTCCAGGAAGAAGGGATCACCTGCCAGGATTCCGACAGGATACCCATCCAGACGGGCGAACCCGCACACGATACCCCGGCCCCAATCATGTCCGATCTCGAAAAAGCTACCCGTATCTACACTTGCTTCAACAATCTTCCGCGGCTTGTACGGCGTCTTACCGTCTGTTGGCACAACAGAGAGCAGGCTCTCCTCCCGTCGCTCTGGCGAGTCACCAGCCACGACTCGCTCCGGAAGTTCGTGCACCGATGATGGAAGGTAAGACAGGAAACGACGAGCTGTTTCGAATGCGTCCGCTTCGGTATCCACGACATTGTCGACTGTGCCATTCTGGCCCTGAATTTTCCAGCCGCCCAGCTCTTCCTTGGTGACATCTTCGCCAAGCGCGATGGCGACAGGCGGACCGGCCACGAAAACCTGACTCAGCTCTTTGACCATGACAGAGAAATGGCTGGCGGCTACTCGCCCCGCGCCCATGCCCGCGCAGGGGCCAAGGGCCAATGATACGAAGGGCACTTGTGTCAGGCCGTGGGTAATCTCATTCCAGCCCGGTGTCTCCGGAATGTAGGTGCGCGGGTCTTTCTCCAGCATCTTGACCGAACCGCCGCCCCCAGTGCCGTCAATCATCTGAACGAGCGGCAGGCGGTACTCGGCCGCCATCTTGATGGCTTGAACCATTTTCTGCCAGATCGAAGCATCGGCTGCGCCGCCCCGAACAGTGAAATCGTCTGCCAGAATCACTGTCGATCTGCTATTCAACCGAGCCCGGCCCATAACTGAGTTCGAGGGCAGGAAACCGTCCAATTCGTCGTCGGCACCATAGGTTGCCTTGCCTGCGATCTTGCCGATTTCATGGAAGCTTCCGGGGTCTGCCAGGAAGGCGACGCGCTCTCGAACCGTCAGCTTTCCGCGGCCTTTCTGCCGGGACACTGGCTCCTCGCCGCCCATTTTTTCCGCCAATCGCTCTCGGCGACGCAATTCTTCGATCGATTTCTGCCAGCTCATGGCGCCCAATTTCCACGCTTCCGCTACGCGAGGTCAACACGCTTTTAAAAACCTGAGCGATTTGAGTAAGCTGCCACCCAACTGAACTAAATCAAGGTAATCTGGCCTCTGTGGGCTTGCATTCTGATAGAAGGAACGGCTTTATCGCCCAAAGTCCATTCAAGGAGGAATTCAATGGATCTCGCAGAACTCACAGCGAAAGCAGATTCGGCCGTCGAAGCCGGTGGCGACTTCACGAAGAAGGTGAAATTTGACTTCGGTGATGCAGGCAAGCTTTTCATCGACGGCGTTGCTGGCAAGGCTGACAATTCCGATTCCGATGCCGACGCGACCATCAAGGTCGACTGGGACGACTTCAAGAAGATTTCCGAAGGCGCCATGGACCCGACGATGGCCTTCATGCAGGGCAAGTTGAAGGTTGAAGGCGACATGTCTGTTGCCATGCAGCTGCAGAACCTGATGAAGAAGTTCAGCTAATTTCGCTGAATTGAACTTGATCTCTGAAGCCGTCCGGGGAAACCTTGGGCGGCTTCTTTCTTTTGAAGGTCCGATATGACGACGCGTCCCCACACACTGGACAGCTCCTTTGTGCTGATCCCGGGCAACCCGCCACCCGACGGGGCGGAAATACTCTGGTTCAAGGGGAGCGAAGGCCGCAATCTTCGCGCCTGCGTGGCCCCTGCGCTTTCAAAATCTGGTCCGCGTGGCACTGCGATAGTGTGTCCGGGCCGGACGGAGTTCATCGAGAAATACTTTGAGGTCGGACGAGAGCTGCAGACCATGGGGTTTGCCGTCGTGATTCTTGATTGGCCTGGGCAGGGCCTTTCGGAACGCCTTCTGGATGATACAAAGAAGGGCCATATTGATCGGTTCGAGACCTTTATGGGCGCGCTGGCAAATGGGTTGGACCAACTCCAGGACCGCCTGCCACGTCCGCATGTATCTCTCGCACATTCCATGGGGGGCGCCATCGCATTGGCCGCCATCTCGCAAGGTCTCGTAAAAGTGGACGCTGCGGCATTTTGTGCGCCAATGTGGGGCCTGAAGTCTCGCTTCTTCGGGATGCGCTATCTCGTCTGGGCCATGCGCGCGACGGGGCGCGCGGGGGACTATGCCATCCAACCCGGTCCGCCAGAGACGTTTGAGACAAATATCGTCACGCATGACAAGCAGCGTTGGCAAATGCAGCGCGCGCTAATTGATGCGCAGCCTGATTTGGAGCTGGGCCCGGTGACATGGGGCTGGCTTGGTGCTTCACTCAGCATTGTTGATACGTTCAGTAAACCGAAGGCTCTCAGACAGGTCGCCATTCCCGTCTTTGTGGCATCTGCCGAGGAAGAGCAATTGGTCGACAATGCCGCACACGAAAAGATTTGCGCGCGGCTGCCTGATTGCGAACATGGGGTTATTGAAGGTGCCATGCATGAAATCCTGATGGAGACTGATACCCGCCGACAGGAATTCTGGGAGGGTTTTCAGCGATTGCTCAGGCGAGCCAACATCTAAAAACGTAGCGAGGAAACACTATGCCAGTCCAATCCATGTCGCGCATCATTTCATACTGGGCAGCAAGACAGGCTGATCGGGTTGCAATCGATCATGAAGGACGGGCCATCACCTGGGGTGAGTTTGAAGAGCGTACCAACCGCCTCGCTCGGGCCTATTCCGAGCTAGGCGTACAACCAGATGATTTTGTTACTATCGCACTGCCGAATGGCATAGAATTCTTCGAAGCATGCTTTGCCGTCTGGAAGTTGGGGGCCACACCTCAACCCATATCTGCCAAATTGCCGAAATCCGAACGGGACCAGATTATTGATCTGGGCAAGCCGTCGCTGGTCGTTGGAGCCGAAACCGGCGCATTTGAACAGATAGTCTCTGTACCTCAGGGATTTGTACCTGGAGAACATTTGTCCGCAGAGCCCCTACCGGAGCTGACAGCGGCTTCCCTGAAAGCGATGACAAGTGGGGGGTCTACCGGACGGCCAAAGCTGATCGTCTCTGCTCAACCGGCGGCCTGGGATACTGATCTGCCATATCTGGAAATTCCGCAACAGGGTGCCATGCTGGTGCCGGGGCCGCTTTATCATAACGGACCGTTCGTCTGGGCCATGATTGCGCTGTTTCGCGGCTGTACCGCGGCCATCACGACGCGCTTCGATGCCGAGCAGACTCTCGCGACTTTGGAACGCCTGAAGATCAATATCGTCTATATGGTGCCGACTATGATGCGCCGCATCTGGGCGCTGCCTGAAGATGTACGGACAGGTTACGATCTGTCGAGCTTGCAGACGCTCTGGCATCTGGCCGCACCCTGCCCGGCCTGGCTGAAGGAATGCTTCATTGAGTGGCTCGGCGCGGAAGTGATCTGGGAGCTTTATGCCGGCACCGAAGGGCAGGGAACGACCATGATCCGCGGGGATGAATGGCTGACGCACAAAGGCTCCGTAGGCCGGCCTGTTGAGGCATGCGAAATCAAGATTGTCGGGGAGGCGGGCGAGACGCTTCCATCCGGCGACGTCGGGGAAGTCTTCCTCAGGCCCCTGACGGGCCAGGGCACGACATATCGCTACATCGGCGCGGAAGCCAAATCCATCGAAGGCGGCTGGGAAAGTCTAGGCGATCTCGGGTGGATGGATGAAGAGGGATATCTCTACCTGACGGACAGGCTTTCCGACATGATCCTGTCTGGCGGCGCGAACATCTACCCCGCCGAAGTGGAAGCGGCGATTGATGCGTTTCCCGGAGTGCGGTCGTCTGCCGTGATCGGCTTGCCGGATGATGATATGGGCGCCCGGCTGCATGCGATCATCGATCGACCCGAAGGCTCAGTAGACGTCGAAGAGATGAATGCTCATCTCGCCGATCACCTGGTGCGCTACAAGATTCCAAAGAGTTTCGAGTTTGTGCCTGAACCCGTACGGGATGATGCGGGAAAAGTGAGAAGAAAGGCGCTGAGGGAAGCGCGGCTGCAATTGAGCGCCACCTAGTTTTCGCCTGTCGCTTGACTTCCCTAGCGGAGCCATAGCTCCCCTGTGGGAAACACAGGAGGAGACCACCATGAAAGTTGCTGCCGTCAAGAAGCCCGGCGGGCCGGGAAACCTGATCATAGAAGACCGCGCGGATCCCAAACCGGCCGTCGGGGAAATACTCGTTCGTATTTATGCGAGCAGCCTGAACTATCACGACTTCGTGGTGGTCATGGGCGGCATCCCTACAGATGACGGACGAATTCCCATGTCGGATGGAGCGGGTGAGGTCGTCGCAGTTGGCGAGGGTGTCACCAAATTCAAGCCAGGCGACAAGGTTGTGTCGCTGTTCTTCCCCAACTGGCAGGCCGGCGAAATCGAAGCGGCTGGGTTCGCCAGTGTTCCGGGAGATGGCGCTGATGGCTTCGGCGCGGAACTCGTTGCCGCGCCAGAGACGTCCTTCACGCGCATGCCTGAGGGATACTCGTATCAAGAGGCGGCAACGCTTCCCTGCGCGGCCTTGACGGCATGGCGCGCCTTGATGGTTGAGGCCAAGGTCAAGCCGGGTGACTGGGTGCTGACCCAGGGCACGGGCGGCGTATCCATTTTCGCCCTCCAATTTGCCAAGGCGGCTGGGTGCCGCGTGATCTCCACATCATCCTCTGATGAAAAGCTTCAGCGCGTGAAAGAACTGGGCGCAGATCATGTGATCAATTACAAGGACACGCCTGACTGGGGAAAGGCAGCCAAAGCCCTGACCGGAGGGCGAGGCGTGGACGAGGTTGTCGAGATTGGCGGGCCAGGCACATTGGCCCAGTCCATTACAGCGTCGCGTCCAGGGGGCCATATTTCCCTTATCGGTGTGCTGACGGGTGTGTCCGGGGAAGTCCCGACAGCGGCTCTGTTCTCTCTGAACATCACGCTGTCGGGGATAACGGTCGGATCCCGCCGGCATCAGGAAGACATGATTGCCGCCATCGAGGCCAACGGCATCAAGCCCGTGCTGGACAAGGATTTCCCACTTTCCGAAATTGCTGCCGCCTTTGCCCATCAGGCCAGCCAGCAGCATTTCGGCAAGATCACATTGAGCCTCTAGGTGGCGATGTATTGCGCCCCGTTCACCGTCATGGTGGCGCCGGTGATGAAGGCAGCTTCGTCGCTGGCGAGATAGGCGCACATTGAGGCGATCTCTTCGGCCTTACCAAGGCGGCCGACAGGGATCGTCGCAATGATTCCCTCAAGGACTTTTTCCGGAACAGCCTGCACCATCTCGGTGTCGATATAGCCTGGGCAGACCGTGTTGACGGTGATGCCTTTCTTTGCGCCTTCCTGGGCCAGTGCCTTGCTGAGGCCGATCAGGCCGGCCTTTGCGGCGGAATAGTTTGCCTGACCAAACTGGCCTTTCTGTCCATTGATGGAAGAGATGTTGATGACCCGGCCCCAGCCGCGCTCACGCATGCCCTCCCAGACCTGACGCGTTACATTGAACGCTGATGTCAGATCGATATCGATCACTTGCTGCCATTGCTCGCGCGTCATCTTGTGGAACGGTGCGTCGCGGGTAACACCGGCATTGTTGACCACGACGTCAACAGGACCGAGCTCTTTTTCGATCTGCGCCAGACCTTCCGTAACGGCATCATAATCTGCAACGTCGAACTTGTAGCAATTGATCCCGAGCTCTTTGGCGCATTCGTCGGCGGCCTGCTGGTTGCCGGCGAAATTGGCCGCAACCTTATAGCCCTTGTTTTTTAGTGTTTCACTGATTGCCCGCCCAATACCGCGCGTGCCTCCTGTGACCAGAGCAACTCTAGTCATAACGTGTTTCCTCCCGTTTTGTTTGACGGCAATCAGCTAGCCATTCTGTTGCATCGATAGCAATAGCACATTGGTCGCAGGGCAAATTTGTGTCAGACTTGTTGCATAGCACAATAATTGCTTCGCAAGTCGGAGAAGCAGAGGGCAGGACATGGCCAAGGGAAATGGATCAGACGATCTGATCATTATCAAGAAGTATGCAAACCGTCGTCTCTACGACACGTCGACATCGTCCTACGTGACGCTTGACCACCTTTCTGAACTCGTCCGGGAAGGGCGTGACTTTGAGGTGCGGGATGCAAAATCTGGGGCTGACCTGACCCGTCAGGTTCTGACGCAGATTATTTTCGAGAACGAAACAAAGGGCGAAGGCGCGCTGCCACTGAACTTCTTGCGCCAGTTGATCGGCTTTTATGGCGGCGGGGCCCAGACTTTCCTGCCCTCGTATCTGGAAATGTCCATGAACAGTTTTGCCGAAGCCCAGAAGGAGTGGCGCAAGGCTGCCAACCCCATGAGCATGTTCGAGCAACAGGCCAAGCGCAACATGTCGATGTTCGAAGAGGCGATGAAACTCTTCATGCCGACGCTGAAGAATGCGCAGTCCCGGAATGGCACACCTTCCATGAATCCGATGATGGAATACCAGGCGGAGGCGCTTTCCAACATGCAGGCCCAGATGGCCGCGATTCAGAAACAATTGTCAGACCTTTACGGAAAAGACTGACTTCCTCTCCAGCTCAAACGAAAAAGGGCCCGCCGGCTGGCAGGCCCTTATTTGTAACCGGCAGGACCGGTCTACATTTCCCCGACGCCAAAATCGCGGCGAGCAGAAACGATCGTGACGACAACACCTGCCAGAACGTCCAGCAAGGTCATCGACATCAGGATGAAGAAGGTCGATGTCGCAAAGTTTGGCAAGAGCAGGAACTGGATCAGGCAGACGATGAACAGGATCATCGAGACTGCGTGATTGATGATCGTGGACGTGCCTGTCGAGGTCGACTTCAGGATTTCCAGAAACAGGAAGACCACGGCCAGCAAGAGGATCGCATCCCCTTTGGTGAGGATCCAGTCGACGCCGGAAATCATCGGCAGACCGAGAAAACGGTCGTTCAACAATGACAGGATCGGCGCGGAATCCGCGCGAATGATCTCGCCGAATTCGTTTGCCATTTCGACTGAACCGCCAAAACCGATGGCCAGAAGATTGTAGAGCGCTACCGGGATAACCAGCAGCGGGAAGATTCCGAAGATTGCGCGCATGAGATTCCCCTTCTCGGTTTTGCCGCCAGACCCGCCATTTTCTTGACGCTTCTGTTCCCGTCTTGCGATAGCCGCACCTGCGACGGCCAATTTTGTTTCGCGATCCATCGCGGACTTACCCGTCCTTTGTCTGCATTAAAATCACGTTTACCGTAATGATCCGTCAGATGCGAGGGACTTCTGTGAGGTTAAAACCGTTGGGTCAGGAAAACGCGAAATGTTGCGTCAGTCGATCCGGCGGTCAGTCCAACCAGGGCGCTGGTCCGCAAAGTCAGGGACTCATTCAGGGGAAGCGAGACAAAGGGGCCTGCCAGATGGCCCTGTTGTGAGACGGGCAAGAGATCGTTTGCGGGGCCATAAGTGTTGTAAACTTCGGTGCCGATATCGACTCCGTCCTCCAGCCGCTGGCTGAGTTCCGCCCGTGTTTGCAGGAAGGTTCCAGATTCGCGACCTGATCCGGTCTGGATGCTTGCAATGACCGAAAACCGGGACCGCACTGTGTCGGTCAACTGCGCCTGATTCAGCCAGTGTAGCGCGACCTGGCCCGGGCGACCGCCATCCCGGAAGCGCGCGTCCAGCCGAAGACCGGATGCCCACCGCGCCCCGTCCGGGGTGATTTGCCAGCGCAACTCTCCCTGAACATAGTCGAGATCAACCGCGCGGGCCTCTGTCTTGTGTGCCTGGACCACGCCCCTCACGGCGACGCTCCCGGTCAGCGCGCGTTCAGCATGGATGCGCTGCGCGAGTCCTGACCTGTCCGCGTCATAAGCGGCCCGGTAACCGACCGAATGCGCGCCCTCCCTGATTTCAGGCGCGGAGATTCCACTTGTCAGCTGCGCGGCAGCAGGGCTGAGAAGCCAGACAATTGCGGGGCTGATGAGGATGAGGAGCAGGAAGCGCATCGCCCGTTTATGATGTAATTAAAAACGTCGTTAAAGATACGAAACTATGTATTTCATTCCCTGCACCCAAAGCCGGACTGGCGCGCGCCATCCGGGTATCTCGTGTTCCAGCTCCATCTGGCGAAGCCGAGGCGCGGCGGGCGCCGTGGCGCTCCGCCTGATGATTTGGAATGGCTACGGAATGGAGCGTTACCGCCCGCCGCGCCGGACAGGAGTTTCGGCGAGCACCCGCATGGGGGCCCATGGTCCCGGGTCTTCGTTACCGGCTGCGGAGGAAAAGCAATCGCACTGCGATTGCCCGAAGCAGGCCCAAGCGCAAGCGCAGGGCTCCGGACGAGGCCTGTCTCGGGAAATCGTGCCACTGGCACGATTTCTGTTCCTCGACAGCTCAACCTGCTTTCGCAAGCTCACCCTGGCCTGACCTGCCTAGGCGCGCATCAGACCGTCGCTCCGACCCGCACCATCCTGTCCCTGACCCCACAACCAGAACGGTACCTGATCCGGCTCCTGTGAGAGCAGATGCTTAGTATGGGGCGGGGAGTTCTCAGACGGATTGGAGACCAAACCCTCACCCCGAAGATACCTGCGCAGGCAGGTATCCATCTCCTGAAGCTGCCTCATGTGCATGGGTAGAAGTCCCGAGATGGACCCCTGCCTGCGCAGGGGTCATCGGAGGAGAATGATCTCTATCCCACAAACCGTATCCTCGGCGCATGCCGGCGTCTCCTGCCGAAGCCAGACGGAGCCAGCCGGACGAGACTCCGGCATGCGCCGGAGAGGCGGGAGCGGAGAAACTCTCTCCTCACGCGTCATCCCCCACGCGTAGCGTCTGGGGTGACGCCAGGAGGGGAGGAGCCGCGCAGGGCGGGTCATGACATACAGCTCTGCAATACCGGATAGCGGAATCATCTTGGATAGACCGCTGAAACGGTACGCGTCTGAGAATGTGCACCCAGTTCATACTATGATATGCGCATTCGGTGCTTGGAATTAAACGGTGACTTAGGAAGGAATATGGATTCGATCGGACTTCCCTTCGGGTGGATGTATAGGATTTGGGTAGCGGTACGTTCTAATCCGTGCACCATTGAGATGGTATATCGCCAGTTCGAACCGAGCGAAGAGTACGTCAGAATTCGGAATGACAGTGCGCAGCCGGTGCAACTATTTGATGTCAACTTCCTATGGCGACCGAAAGGATCACGGAAGTTCTCGGAACTACATAGCCCGCTGGTCTGGATACTGAGCGAGAGGACGCAAAGCGCTCTAGCGCCCGGTCATTCTTTTGAATACCCAATAGACTCACATGAACTCGGAATAGAATGCTCGCACGTCAAAGTGGTGGTGGAACACAACCGTTCCAACAAACCCTCGCAAAAGAAGATCAAGCTGCGTGGCGCCAGAGGATAACCCCACTTGCAGCCACATCAACGCTCCCTAACTCATCCACCTCAGCACCCGCGCCTCAATCGGGTTCGCGAAGTCGCGCCCTTCTGAGCGACATTCCGTCCACTCACGTTTCAGGCGCTGGTACCATTTGGCCTGGATGTCTATGTCGTCGATCCACATCATGGCTTTCTGGTGGGCCATGCCCTGGTTTTGCAAATCCACCATGTCGCCATCCTGGCGGAGGAATTTGCGGGCCATCGGTTTGGCGATGGGCACGGCGAGGTGGAGCAGCGGCGCGCCGGTCCACCAGGTGAACTGGGTGATCCGTGTACGTTTCGGGGCCTCAGGCGTCAGGCAGGTGAGCGTCAGCAGGCGGGCGGTGTCATTCGAGATGATTTCCCAGCGATAGCCGGGCAGCTGGAACCGGATCTCGGTTTCCACATCATCCCCGAACACCCAGCGATAGAGTTTCGAGTTCGAACTGGGCGCGTGGCGGTCAATTGCCCAGCCGCGCTCGGTCGGGATGAAGGGCTTTTCTTTCAGCTTCAGACCCACAGAAGGCGGACGCCACCACCATTGATTGTGCACGAAGGGCACATGGGCCGGGTCCATCAGGCCGACCACGGCATCATCCATATGGGCGTTGAACACGTCATGGATGACAAAGCCGGGCTTGTCCGGCAGCGGGCCGAATTCCGGCGGCGGCACGGCAGGGGGCGCAAGCTCACGGGGATTGTGGGCGACATAGAGATAGACCGCGCCATTGGCCTCATGCACCGGATAGCGGCGCACTTTCACCTTGGACGGGTCATAAGGGCTGTCGTCGGTGAGGGATGGCATCAGCTTGCAGCCGCCATCGGTGCCGAAGCGCCAGCCATGATAGGGGCATTGCAGTGTCCACTCGCCATCGGTTTCCAGCTGCTGGCCCGCAGACAGCGGGACGAGGCGATGGGGACAGATGTCGCGCAGGGCGAAGGGTTCGCCCTTGGGCGTGCGGCCGACGACGACGGGTTCGCCCAGCACCATGATGCGGTGCTGCTTGCCGGCGACGAGGTCGGTGGACGGCGCGGCCAGATACCAGCTGTCGGTGAGGTAGCCTTCGTCGGTAATGCCCTGTTTGGGCGCGGCGTGTTGTGTATCGGGCATGGGCGGGACCGGTCTTGTAACGATGGCCCCTGATTAGCGCATTTGGCGGGGGGTCACCAGTGCGCGGGCTGCGGCGGATATGGGGCGGAATATTGCCAGCGCGGTAATTGGCAATAAGGTGTCCCGCTTGATCTGGTTTTGACAGGGGAAATGGGCATGGCCGAGGCAGCGACCAATAAGGGATTCCTGGGATGGGTGGAGAAGACGGGCAACCGCCTGCCCGATCCGGTTTTCCTGTTTTTCTATCTGATCATCGCCCTGATGGCGATTTCACAGATTGCGGCCTGGACCAGTTTCAGCGCGCCGCACCCGACGCAGGTGACAGACGGCGGCACGCCGCTGGTCATTGAGTCGGCGAGCCTGTTCTCGGCCGAGAACATACAGCGCCTCTGGGTGGATATGCCGAAGACGTTCACGCACTTCCATCCGCTCGGCTATGTGCTGGTCGTGATGCTGGGCGCGGGCGTGGCAGAGCGCTCAGGGCTGTTTTCGAGCGCGATCCGGGCGGCGGTGCGCAATGCGCCGAAATTCCTGCTGACGCCGCTGGTCGCGCTGGTGGCGATGCTGTCGAACCATGCCGCCGATGCGGGCTATGTGGTGATGATCCCGCTGGCGGGCATCCTGTTTGCCTCTGCCGGGCGCCACCCGCTGGCCGGGATTGCCGCGGCCTTTGCCGGCGTGTCGGGCGGGTTTTCCGCCAATATCTCGCCGGGCCAGCTGGACGCGCTGCTGTTCGGCATCACCGAGGCCGCCTATGGCGCGAGCAATATCGATGCGGGCTGGACGATGAACATTGCCGGCAATGCGTATTTCATTGCGGCGTTGCTGTTCATCTACCTGCCCGTGATCTGGTTCGTGACCGACAAGATCATCGAGCCGCGCCTCGGCAAATGGGTCCCCAGCCCGGAATCGGCCGTACAGGCTGGCGATGAAGACAAGCCCCTGACCGCCGAGCAGCAGAAGGGCCTGCGCATGGCGGGGCTCGCCCTGCTGGGCGTGTGCGCCTTGTGGGCGTTCATGACGTTCGGACCGGGCACGCCCCTGCTGGCCGATGGGCCGGGCACAGAAGGCAATCCGTGGTACCAGAAGGCCGGGCCGTTTTTCCGCTCGCTCGTCGCGGGCTTCCTGGTTCTGTTCCTTGCTGCGGGCTGGGCCTATGGCGCAGCCGCCAACACGATCAACAATCACCGCGACCTGGTAAACATGATGGCCGAGGCGATGAAGGACATGGGTTATTATCTGGTGCTGGCCTTTGCGGCGGCCCATTTCGTGGCGATGTTCGGCTGGTCCAATCTCGGCCTGATCTCGGCGGTGCATGGCGCGGACGCAATCCAGAATAGCGGATTGCCGCTGCCGATCGTGCTGGGCCTGATTGTCCTGTTCTCAGCGCTGCTGAATCTTTTCGTCGGCTCGGCCAGCGCAAAATGGGCATTGCTGGCGCCGGTGCTTGTGCCGATGCTGATGCTGTTGGGGATCAGCCCGGAAGGCGCGACCGCCGCCTATCGCGTCGGCGATGGCGCGACCAACATCATCACGCCGCTGATGGTGTACTTCCCGCTGATCCTGGTCTTCGCGCGTCGCTGGCAAACTGATTTCGGGCTTGGCAGCCTGACGGCGATGATGATCCCGTATTCGGTCTGGATGCTGATCACGGGCGTCGCGCTGATGATGGGCTGGATCTTCCTGGGGCTCGATTTCGGCTTTGGCGCCCCGGCGCACATCACCGTACCCGGCGCGGGGGGATAGCGCGCACGGCAAACCCGGCCTGGCAGTGCCAGACCGGGCTCCCACCCCGTGGAGGCCAGCCGGAGTTACAGTTCAGCCAGCCCGCCTTGGGGGGTGGAATCAGGCCGCTTCGCGGTTCACTTCGCCTTCAGCCAGCTGCGACATCTCGCGGTCACCGGAATAGGTGTTGTCGAGACAGGTCTGGAGCTGTTCGGCGTCGTCCTTGAAGCCAAGGCGACGGGCAAAGGACAAGACGGTGCCATAGCCAGCAAGGGCGTAATGGGTCATGCGCTGATATTGCGAAATGATAGAGGCATCGCGGACATCCTCGTCCTCGATCTCGGCGTCGATGGCGTGGGCTTTCGCTTCTTTGACGAGGCCTTCCATGCCCTGACAGAATTCGCCGCGCGGGTCGGCCTTGTGCTTGCGGATCAGGCCTTCGACGGCGTTGATCCCGTCCTCGATGCCGCTGACGCCGCGTTTCAGCGCGTCCTGCAGCTTCGGATTATGGGCCTTTCCAGCGAGCTTCTCAGTCACCTTGAGGGATTGGCGATTGGCGCTGTAGAGGTCTTGCAGCTGGTCAATATAGAGGTCTTCGAGCGTCTGGATGCTCATGGGAAAATCCTTCCTGAGTGCGTGTTTGTGTGACGCAGAATCAATGGAAGGCACGTCGACTTGTTCCGGAGTTTCCTGATTTTAATGGAAATCCGCGACATTCTGCACCTCAGGGCGCCAGAACCGGCCCCCGCCTGAACGAGAACGCTTCCCGCGAGGCCAAAGCGCGGTTATATCCCGGCCATGATCTCACGTGACAAAATCCGCAATTTTTCCATCATCGCCCATATCGACCATGGCAAGTCGACGCTGGCGGATCGCCTGATCCAGCATTGCGGCGGCCTGACCGAACGCGAAATGAAGGAGCAGGTGCTCGACTCGATGGATATCGAGAAAGAGCGCGGCATCACCATCAAGGCCCAGACCGTTCGCCTGACCTATGAGGCACAGGATGGCGAGACCTATGTCCTGAACCTGATGGACACGCCGGGCCATGTCGACTTTGCCTATGAAGTCAGCCGCTGCCTCGCCGCCTGTGAAGGCTCGCTACTGGTCGTGGACGCCTCCCAAGGTGTCGAGGCGCAGACGCTGGCAAACGTCTATCAGGCCATCGACCAGAACCATGAGATCGTGCCGGTTCTGAACAAGGTCGATCTGCCAGCTGCTGACGTTGAGCGCGTGAAGGCCCAGATCGAGGACGTGATCGGACTTGATGCCTCTGACGCCATCGAGACGTCGGCCAAGACCGGCCTCGGCATTTCTGAAACGCTGGAAGCCATTGTCCAGCGCCTGCCTGCGCCAAAGACCGGCGAAGTCGACGCGCCGCTGAAGGCTGCCCTGGTGGACGCCTATTACGACCCCTATCTCGGCGTGGTCGTCATCGTGCGCATTCATGATGGCGTGCTGAAGAAGAAGCAGAAGATCAAGATGATGCGCACCGGCGGCGTCTATGAAATTGACAAGGTCGGCACGTTCAATCCGAAACTCACCGACGTTGAGGCGCTTGGGCCGGGCGAAGTCGGCTACTTCGTGGCTTCGATCAAGGAAGTCGGCGAAACGGCCGTGGGTGATACGATCACGGAAGACAAGCGACCCTGTGACAAGGCCCTGCCCGGCTATAAGGAAGTTCAGCCGGTCGTCTTCTGCGGCCTGTTTCCGATGGATGCGGGCGACTTTGACGATTTGCGCGCGGCGATGGGCAAGCTGCGCCTGAATGATGCAAGCTTTACATGGGAGATGGAAACCTCTGCCGCGCTCGGCATGGGCTTCCGCTGCGGCTTTCTCGGCCTGCTGCATCTCGAAATCATCCAGGAACGCCTCAGCCGCGAGTTCGACCTCGACCTGATCGCAACCGCGCCGAGCGTTGTCTATGAAATGACGATGACGGACGGATCGGAAATCGAACTCCACAATCCGGCAGACATGCCCGATGTCGTGCGCGTTGCCGAAATCCGCGAGCCGTGGATCAATGCGACGATCTATACGCCGGACGAATATCTTGGCGGCATCCTGAAGCTCTGCCAGGATCGGCGCGGCATCCAGACCGAACTGTCATACGTCGGCGGACGGGCGATGGTGAAGTACGAACTGCCGCTCAACGAGGTCGTGTTCGATTTCTATGACCGCCTGAAATCGATCAGCCGCGGCTATGCGAGCTTTAACTATGAGATTGTCGGCCACCGCGCCGAGAATCTCGTCAAACTGCAGATCCTGGTCAATGACGAGCCGGTCGATGCGCTCGCCATGCTGGTGCACCGCGACCGAGCCGAAAGCCGGGGTCGCCAGATGTGCGAGCGCCTGAAAGACCTTATCCCTCGCCAGATGTTCAAGATTCCGATCCAGGCAGCCATTGGCGGCAAGGTGATCGCGCGCGAAACCCTCAGTGCCATGAGGAAAGACGTCACAGCGAAATGCTATGGCGGCGATGCCAGCCGGAAACGCAAACTGCTCGACAAGCAGGCCGCCGGTAAAAAGCGCATGCGCCAGTTCGGCAAGGTCGAGATTCCTCAGGAAGCGTTTGTGGCTGCCTTGCGGATGGATGGGGATTAGCCTTTTCGGTTTGCCAGCCCAACCGGATTGCCCTTCGCTGAGATTCTCCCCGTCATGGCGGCGCGGAGGATGCGGCGGAAGCTGGGGCATTCCATATGGCTCGGCGCGCGGCACTTGGCGGCGTGGCGCAGGCCGTCGCGCATGATCGTCAACTGACGGATTTTCTCGTCCAGCTCCTCTGCCTTGGACATCAGCGCGGCGCGCTCGATGCGGGGCCCCTCTTCCGACATCATGGCGGCGATTTCGTCCAGCGTGAAACCTGCGGCCCGGCCGAGGGAGATGAGGCCCAGCCGTTCAAGTACGTCTTCATCGAACAGGCGACGCAGGCCGCGCCGCCCGGTGGACCGGATCAGGCCGCGCTCTTCATAATAGCGCAGCGTGGAGGCCGGTATCCCGGATTGTTTGGCAACGTCGGAAATTTCCATGATACACTCTTGACCTCAAGTCGGCTTGAAGTGGCAGGGTGCCTCCACAAGATCGCAAAAACAAGGAGCACGCGCGCACATGAGCATGGCAAACAAGGATCAGGAAGAGATATGGAACGGCCCCGGAGGCAAGGCCTGGGTGCGGGCGCAGGCGCTGCTGGATGCGGCCTTCACGCCATTTGAGCGCATACTGGTTGAGACCGCGACGGCAGCGGGGGCGGCCCGCGTGCTCGACATTGGCTGCGGCACTGGCGCGACGACGCTGGCGATGAGCAGAGCCCTTGGCCCGGATGCAGAATGCCTCGGCCTCGACATTTCCGAGACAATGATCACGCATGCCCGCAAGCGCGCTGCTGAAGCCGGGTCAAACGCCGAATTCGTTGTGGCCGATGCCCAGACGCATGAGTTTGCCGCCAATCATCATGATCTGATCACCTCCCGCTTCGGCGTGATGTTCTTTGAAGATCCCGTCTCGGCCTTTCGCAATTTGAACCGCGCCACTGCGCCGGGGGCCAGTATGGTCCTGCTCAGCTGGCGTGACCCGGCAGAGAACCCGTTCATGACGGCCGCTGAAGCCGCCGCCCGCCCCTTGCTGCCAGACCTTCCAGTGCGCGAGCCGAACGCGCGTGGCCAGTTCGGCTTTGCGGATTCTGCGCGCGTGGAGCGCATCCTGTCCGAGGCCGGATGGCAGGACGTGACCAACGAGAAACTGGACGTCGAGTGCCGGTTCCCTCTCTCCGCCATGGACCTCTATGTCTCTCTGATGGGTCCGGTCGGCTATGCGATGGCGCAAGGCGTGGATGAGGCGACCAAGGAAAAGGTGATCGAAGTGGTCCGGGCTGCCTTCATGGAATTTGCCGTGGGAGATGAAATCGTCTTCACGGCAGCCTGCTGGAAGACTGCCGCGAGGGCGACTTAGGCGTCGTCCGCACTCCACGCCCGATTCAGTTCGGCAATCTCTGCATCGAGCTGCTTCACTGCGCGATCGTTCAGCCAGATGACGCCGGCGAACACGCCGCCCATGATCGCCATGGAGATGACGAAAGTTGTCAGCCCTGCCAGGAAGGGCATGCCGGTGTCGGGCGAAAAGGTCACACCGGCCACGAACAGCACCGCGCCGGGCACGAACGGGGCGAGATACCAGCGCCAGACCGAGGCGAGCGCATCACGCTGGCGCATCAGTTCGCTTCGGTAATGGTCCAGCAGGCGGGCCGCATTATCCGCCTGCTGACCAGCCTCCCGCCCGGCGATCTTGTGCAGCTTCCAGCAAACATAGAACGCCCCGAGAATGATCAGGATCGTGCCTGCCTTGACCGTGAACACCGGAATGAGCCACGCCATCCAGCCGAACACACCGATCACCAGAAGGGCGGCGAGATACTCTGTAATGTTCCGCTGGTGGATCCGGGCTTGAAACTGCCCAGTGCGCTTGCGCACCTGGTCTACGGACAGTGTAAACGGCTCGACAGGCTGGGCGGTCCACAGGGCGCGAATCTGGTCGAAATCAGTCATGACGGGACTCCTTGAAATCTGAACTGAGGCGGGTTTTGAGACGAGAAATGCGGGTGGCCACAGCGCCGGGCGTGAGGCCTGTGATATCGGAAATGTCAGCTGCGCTCACTTCTTCGAGGTAAAGCAGCATGACTTGCCGGTCGGGCGGCCCCAATCCCCGGATCCACTGATGCAGGCGGGCCAGCGCATCGGCCTGTTCCCGCTCGGCAGAGACATTGCGACCGTCCGGCATCTGGCCGACAGAATCGAGGGGCACAGCGGCCTGTCGGTGGCGGCGTTCGCGCCGGACATGGTCGGCCGCCACATTGTGCGTAACCCGATAGACCCAGGTGCCGAGGCTGCACCGGCCGTCGAACCGGGCAAGGCTCTGCCATAGCGCGACATGCATATCCTGCAGCAAATCGGCCTGCCGGGCGGGATTGGCCTCTGTCGCATATGCGAGCCGTTGCATGGCTGGCCCGTGGGTCTCGGCCGCATCTCGGTAGTGATCTTCCTGATCTTTTGCGTGTGTCATGTCTGTTTAGTCCACCGCGGCCCGACTTTCTTACACAAAATCTGCAAATCGGTCCGCCATGACAAAACAATGCCGCGAGGGCAGCCTAGGCCCACTCGCCTGACCGCGTTACCTTCCCTTCCAAAACAAGAGGGAGATACGCCATGCCAGACACCGCCACCAAACCAGCCGAAATTCTTTATGAGGTGGCCGACCATGTGGCGACCATCACCCTGAATGCGCCGGAGCGGATGAACACGATTTCCGGCCCCATGCTGGATGAATTGTGCGAGGCGCTGCTGAAAGCGGACGCCGACAAAGATGTGCGCTGCGTGATCCTGACCGGTGCGGGCCGGGCCTTCTGCGCGGGTTTGAACCTGGAAAGTGCCACCAAGGGCGAAGGCATCGGATCCGGCGCTGTGGCCAGCGCCACGCTGGATCTGCGCAACACGCCGCCGACCGTATTGTTCAATATGGACACGCCAACCATCTGTGCCATCAATGGCGGCGCGGCAGGCTATGGCATGGACACGGCGCTCGGCTGTGACATCCGCATCATGTCGGACAAGGCCAAGATGGCCGCAGCCTTCACCAAGCGCGGCATCCTGCCGGAATCCGGCGGCACCTGGTTCCTGCCGCGCATGCTCGGCTGGGAGAAGGCCTGCGAACTGATCTTCACCGGCCGCACCCTGACCGCAGAGGAATGCCTCGCCGAGCAATTGTGCGCAAAAGTGGTGCCGCATGATACGCTGATGGACGAAGCACGCGCCCTGGCCGCCGACATCGCCGCGAACGCGCCACTGGCCGTACAAGCCTCAAAACGCCTGATGCGGATGGGCCTGTCGGAGCCTTTCACCGAACATGTCCATCACGTCTTCCTGCAATTGCTGCCGCTGCTGAAAACGGAAGACGCGCGTGAAGGCATGATGGCGTTTCTTGAGAAGCGCCCGGCGGAATTCAAGGGGCGTTAGCCCCGGCCAGTGTCAGGCTGGCGCGAACCCCATTCGCGCAATCTCGGCCAGCATCTCCGCCCATGCGGTTTCCATGGCGGGCGTCCACTCCCCTGCCAGCGCTTCCCGGCAAGTGTCGCGGATGGCTGTGAACATGTCATCCAGTTGGGATTCCGGCACGCCATACCCCTGGTGCGACAGGCGGGCAGACTGAAGTTCAAAGCGCGGCAATCGACTGCCCTCGGTAAGACCGATGATGCAGTCGAAGCAGGTTGTCAGCATGGAACCGCGCACGCCACCATCCGTGTCCATCGCGAACAGGTCTTCAAATTCGGGATGCTGTGCGAAGAGGCGCCGATAGATCAATGGCGCGGGATCAGCGCAAATCTCTCCGAAGCGTTCAAGCGAAAGCATGATGGGTTCAGATGCGGCCATTCCTTACCCTACCGGCGGCTCAGCCCCCGCGCAATCGCAGGACGAGGCGACGCGTGGCGCGCTGGCTCATCTTGCGGTGTCGGGCAATCCGCTTTGCAAGATTCTGGCGTTCCTCGCGGGTGCGACCAAGATCATAGAGCTGCGCCGCAAAGCCCAGCGCAGCCTGCTGGTCGCTGTTCGGTCGGCGGGCGGCGCCCTCCTCCTCCGCCCAGCGGCCCGGATGAAAGCTGGCGGTCACTTTGGGCTGATCATTGCCGAGATAATGGAGGAAGGCTGCAGGCGCGGAAACATTTCGAATGATCGCATCCGGAATGAAGTGCAGCCAGTCCTGATGCTGTTGCCAGCGCCAAGTGTTGGGGGAATTCTTTGTACGCACGCGCAGCCCGATGATGCGTAGGCGGCGCTGAACGGCGGTCCAGTCTTGTCCTTCCCGCTCGGCTTGCAGTTTCATGAGGCGGATCAGGCCCTCCATCGTTCGACCGGAGGCAACAAAGTCGACCAGGGCAATGGGGCGCGAACCGGTGGCGATCGCCTTGGGGCCGAGACCTTCGGCGGTGAGATACTCGAACAGACCCTGCAATGCCGGTTCCGGCAATTGATCGACCGCGCTGGCATTGCGCAGAGAGAACTGGATGAGGTGAAGCCGCGGCGTGTCGCGCAGCCCTTCGAAACAGCCAGACAGATAATCATACAGGTTTTCGGGCGTCCTCCCGATAAAGGCGAGGTCTGACCGGTTCGCATGCGCCAGAATGCGGGCAGCCGTGGATCGCAGGGATTCAAGGAACATGTCGTTCAATGAGCGCGTCTCGGTCGCGCCTGTAATCAGGCCGCCCAATTGCTCGCGCTGTGCGATGTTCCATCGAAACGGTTTCGCCAAACTTCTGCCTCCCGGTCTTTTCCTTCGACTATAGGGCCTGCGGGCTGCGCTTTCCAAATCCGTTCTGGGGTCCTACATGCAGCGGATGAGCAAGACGCTGACAGTTCTGGGCATCGAGACAAGCTGTGACGAGACGGCCGCGGCTGTGCTGCGCCTGACCGATGGCCGGGCAGAGCTGGTCTCGGACGTGATCCGCACGCAACTGGAAGAACACGCGCCCTATCTGGGTGTGGTACCGGAAATCGCTGCGCGCGCACACGCCGAACTGGCTGATTTGACCGTGAAAGCCGCGATGCATGAAGCAGGCATTTCCTATTCAGCGCTAGACGGGATCGCCGCCACGTCCGGTCCCGGCCTGATCGGCGGCGTGCTGGTGGGCATGATGACCGGAAAGGCCATCGCGCAGGCGGCCGGAAAGCCCTTCATCGCGGTCAACCATCTGGAAGGGCACGCGCTCAGCCCTCGGCTCGGCAATGATTGCCCGTTCCCCTATTTGCTGTTGCTTGTTTCGGGCGGGCATTGCCAATTCCTGGAAGTGCGCGGCCTCGGAAATTATCGCCGGCTCGGCTCGACGATTGATGATGCGGTGGGCGAAGCCTTCGACAAGACAGCCAAGACGCTGGGGCTCGGCTTTCCCGGCGGGCCTGCGGTCGAGCGCCTCGCAGAGGGGGGCAATCCAGAGGCTTTTGCCCTGCCCCGCCCGCTGCTGAACAGGCCGGGTCTCGATATGAGCTTTGCAGGGCTGAAGACGGCTGTTGCGCGCGCCGCGGCCGAAGACGAGATGAATGAGGATCGGATGAAGGATCTCTGCGCGAGTTTCCAGACGGCGGTGACCGATATTCTCGCCACAAAGGCCGCGCTGGCGCTTGAGGCGTTTGATCCGGGTGAGGATGGCACGAAGCGGTTCGTCGTGGCGGGCGGCGTCGCGGCCAACAAGGCCATCCGTGCCGCACTGGACGACGTGGCCAAAGGCGCAGGTGCGCGCCTGATTGCGCCGCCGCTAAGACATTGTACGGATAATGCCGCCATGATCGCTCTGGCCGGAGCGGAAAGACTGGCGGCGGGCCTCGTCAAAGGCGAGGCCGGGGACCTTGGCACCGGGGCGAGACCCCGCTGGCCGCTCGATGAAGCGGCGGCGCAATCAGCGCCCGTCTATGGAACGGGCCGCCGGGGTGCCAAGGCCTGATCAGGCCGCATTCTAAACCGCGAATTCAGCAAGCGAATAGGTCGCCGCAAGGATGGCGATGGCCATAGGAAGCGCCGCAAGCAAGGCGGCCAGGGACTGGCGAGCTTCGGTCTTGGACAATGTCATTGATTTGGTCTTTCAGCATTTACCGACAGCGACCATCGCTGCCGTTGACTGCCATATAGCAATCATCTGAATATTTATCAATGAACAAAAACGAAATTATTCAGAATTTATCTATCTGACGCTCCGGAACGACCGCGCCAGCTGACAATCCAGCCAGAACCAGGTCCATCACACCCGCCAGTTCACGCTTCAATTTCGGCAATGTCAGGTGCGAGAACATCTGGGGAAAGCGAAACTTCATCATCGATGCCTGAATCATTTCCGCCGTCTCTTCCTTTCGGTCGAGCGGACGAAACTCACCGGCCTCAATGCCGTTCTCGAGAATCTGAACCAGATAGACCCGCTCTTGGGCCAGCTGTTCATTCATGAACAGAGGCCGCTCATCTGCCAGCGTCTCGGCCAGCTCGACCAGCTTGTCCTTTTCTTCCAGTGCCTCATAGGTACGCACCATGCTGAACTCAAAAAACTGGCGCAGACGATCTGCCGCCGTGATTGGCTTTCGACAGATGCTGGCATAAGTCTGGTAGAGTTCTGAATTGAACTTGCGACCGATGGCTTCGGCAATATCGAGTTTGGACGCGAAGAAGCGGTAGATATTGCCCGCGGACATGTTGCAGTCCTTGGCAATCTCCGACATCGTCGTCTTGGAATAACCGTAGTGAACGATGCGTTCCATCGCGGCTTCCAAGATCTGTTGGCGGGTGTCTGTTGTATCGTTCATGGCGCCACCATACTCCCTGTTACTGAAGGATCAATGATTCATTCAGCCCATTTGTTCCACTATTGCGGACTCTGGGCAGGTTGCAGGCAGTGTGCAATAGAAACAGGAAATCTTGCCTTCATTCGGAGTCGTTCGTCATGCGCCTTTTCTGTTTTCACAATCTGGACAATGAAACCAATGGTGCCGAGTTGCGCGCCGCGACCCGGCCGGCCCATCTGGAATGGGCTGCAGGATTGGGGGACCGGCTACGCATGGCCGGGCCGCTGCTGTCCGAGGATGGCGCGATGATCGGGTCTGTCTTCCTGGTCGAGGCCGATGACCTGGCTTCGGCCAAGGCGTTGGCCGAGCAGGACCCGTATAACAAGGCAGGAGTGTTCGACCGCGTGGACGTGCGCGAAACGAAATGGCTGATCGGGCAAGGAAAGCGCGCATGAGACAGCTGGTCCTTGGAAATCTGAACTATTCCAGCTGGTCGATCAGGCCATTGCTTGCCGCGCGGCGCGTGGGCCTGCCGGTGGAAGAAGTGATCGTGCCGCTCGACTTTCCCGACACATCGGCAAAACTGAAAGAGATCAGCCCGACAGCAAAAGTGCCACTGTTGATCTGGGATGATGTCACGGTCTGGGAAAGCCTTGCGATCACGGAATGGATCGCCGATTGGGCGCCGACTGGAGAGGTCTGGCCAGAAGACGCCGCCAAGCGGGCGATTGCCCGCGCGGTGACTTCCGAAATGCATGCGGGTTTCCCCGCCCTGCGCAAGGCCTGTCCGATGGATATTCGCGGCCGGGAAGCCACGCCGGAAATGACCGAAGGTCTTGAGGCTGACATTGCCCGCATCCAGACCATGTGGGACCAGATGCGCACTGAACATGGCGATGGCGGCCCATACCTGTTCGGCAAATGGAGCGCTGCGGATGCGTTCTACACGCCGGTTGTGACGCGGTTCCGCACCTATGGCCTGCCCCTGACAGGGGCCGCGGCCGAATATTCGGCGGCCATCCTTGAAGACCCGGTCTTCCTTGAACTGGAGAAACAGGCGGAAGCCGAACCGTGGTGGATCAAATACACCGCCGACGGACGCTCAAGCGGCTATCTCAAGCCGGAAGGCTGAACAGGTCATAATCCAGATCATGCCGGAACAGCGTCCGGATATGATCTGTGTAGATATCCAGTGCTTCGCCGGTGAAGAGTTCGGTTAGCGGTGTCTTGCGGTTCTGCAGCACATTGGGCTCCGCATCCGGATCGATCTTCTGCGCCATGGCGTCCTTCGTGCCCGCCGCGAGCGCTACATTGATGGCATCGGCACTGAGCCCGAGAGACCAATGCTTCGAGACCGCTTCCAACGCAGCGCGGGGGTCTTGCTGGGTCCGCTCATACTGGATCAGCTGGATCGAGTCGCCATGACGCGCACGAATATCACCCCAACGGTTCCAGAAGCGCGCGAGCCAGTAGAGATCGCAGCGATATTTCGATCCGCCCGGATCGCCCTTCAGATAGGTCAACCAGTCAACCTTGATGTCGTACTCCCATTTGGCGTGGTGACTGGCCAGGATCGCCATCGGGTGTCGTACAGCCAGCACATATGGCGGCAGGCTGGCGAGGCTGCGGGCCCAGCCCCATTCGGCCAGATGGTGGGGGATCGTGTGACTGAACGCCAGGCGCGGCAGTTCCGGAAAGGTCTCATCGTCCTTCGGCCAACCGATATAGGGGCGCACCGCATTCTCCGAAAAGTATTGCGGGTGAGGAATGCCATGGGTTTCCGCCAGCGCCACTGCCAGCATGTATTTCAGCCAGTGCGTACCGGAATTCTTGGAGGTAACGAGCAGGCCATCAAACCGGCCATGACGCAGGACGGAAAAATTCGTCCAGGACTCATTGAGAACCTTGGCGCGGTATTCGCTGGGAAGTGACTTTGACATGGCCAAATTCCCTATTGTGCCAGGGCGAAAGGCGCAACTGTTCTTGAGCGGTTGGAAGACTCAGGTCTTGAGGCCTGCCTTGTCCCGGAACACTTGCAGGAGGGCCAGTTGTTCGCGCGTCGGCACGCCTTCCGCCTCGGACACCGCCACCAGCATCGCGTCGAGATCGACAATTTCCTTTGGGCCAAGCTGCGGGGAACTGACGATCAATTCGCTCAGCTTGCGCATGGCGCGCTGGGGATCCGGCGCGGAATTGGTGACCCAAGCCGCATGGGCGGACAATTCATCAGCCTCAGCCTGGGTGAAGCTGAAATTCTGCATCATCTCATCATCTATGATGCGCGCCTGTCGTTCGGTCAGAGGCCCTTCCCGGCCACGGGCAACTTCCATCATCATGACGGCGGCGGCTTCGCGCGGGTCTTCGATCAGGCTGATGCCATTGCGGCCTGCCTTGTATTTGAAGGCAAAGCGGCGAGGCGTATTCGTAAGCGTGCGCGCCGCATCCATCGCCACTTTCGCGCCGCGGCGGGCCATCTGGATACGCCACGACCAGATGCCGATCGTTGTCAGGATACCCAGAATGAGGATGACTATATGCATTCGGCGTATGTAGCGCGGCCCGGCAGGCCGCGCTACTCACAATTCGATCATTCGCCCCCGGAGCCAGCCGGGACAGCGGCATGGGCCTGCGCCAGCACATAGGCGCGGATCGATTCCACCTGATCCGGCGTCAGATGATCTGCGAACGAGACCATGCCATTGGCGGCGAGGTTTCCGTCGACCACCACACCTTTCCACGCCATTTCGTTGCCACTGATCGCCGACCAGCGCAGGTCCGGCAGAACGCCCGAGCTGACCGCCAGCGGACCGTGGCAGACGGTACAGTTACGGGCATAGTGAACCGATCCCTCGGCGATCATGGTCTCGTCCCCGAACGAGTCGGCTTTCGGGGTCTTGTCGATCATCGGGAAATCCGGGTCGGCGATTTCGCCCGTGCCGCCCAGCTTGAAGGTGACGACCTTGCCGACTGTAGAGGGCACGGTCTCGTCATAGGCGAAGCCTGCAGAGAGACCAAAGGCACTGCCCCAACCAGTCGTAATCGTGACGTATTGCTCACCATCGATCATGTAGGTGCCGGGGCCGGACGCGCCGCCGGATTTGAGTTCATGATTCCAGAGCTTGTCGCCCGTTTCGGCATCATAGGCGACGAAATCGCCATTCAGCTTGCCCTGGAAAACCAGACCGCCTGCCGTGGACAGCACGCCGCCATTCCAGGCATTGCCATGTTCCACCGACCAGCGCGCTTCGCGGGCAATGGGATCCCATGCGATCAAGCGTCCCTTGAGGGTTGAGCGCAGGAATTTGGCGACTTCCGGCGGCGCGATCGGCGGGACGCCAGCAGAGAAGTCTGCGCCCGTATTCCAGCCGACAGGCTGGGTCTCGAAGCGCGGATCGCGAGCATAGGCCTGCGGAATTTCCTGCGCTGGAATATAGGCGAGGTTCAAATCCGGATTGAAGGCCATCGGATGCCAGTTGTGTGCACCGAGGGGGCCTGGCAGCTGCTCGTAAGGGACGGCGCCATACCGTGCATCGGCGATTTCAATCGGACGACCGTTTTCGTCGAGGCCCTCTGCCCAGTTCATCGGCACGAACGCATCGCCGGAGATGAACTCGCCGGATTCCGCGTCCAGTACGTAGAAGAAGCCATTCTTCGGAGCCTGCATCGCGACACGGCGCGCTTCACCATCTTCACCAACAGGCAAGTCTGCCAGAATGATGGTCTGCGTGGCTGTATAGTCCCAATTGTCGCCGGGTGTGGTCTGGAAATGCCACTTGTACGCACCGGTTTCGGCATCCACCGCAACGATGGAGGACAGGAAGAGATTGTCGCCACCAGACGGATCGCGGAATTCCCGGTTCCACGGCGAACCATTGCCGACCCCGAAGATGATCTGGTCGTTGACCTCATCATAGACGATGGAGTCCCAGACAGTTCCGCCGCCACCATCGGTGACCCAGGCGCCTTCGTCACCCCAGGTGACATTGCCGATGTCTTCAAAGGCTGCGTCCGAGATCTCGCCGTCTGGCTGTTTCTCCGGGTTCGGAACAGTGTAGAACCGCCAGACCTTGTCTCCGGTATTGGCATCATAAGCCGAAAGATAACCGCGCACGCCGAGCTCGGCGCCGCCATTGCCAATCAACACTTTGCCATTCACCACACGCGGCGCACCGGTGATCGTATAGGGCTTGGACTGATCAACGGTGACCTTGCTCCAGACAACTTCGCCCGTTTCGGCATCAAGCGCTTCGAGCCGCCCATCAATCACGCCCACGAAGACCTTGCCGTCATAAACAGCCACGCCACGGTTTACGACATCGCAGCAGGCTTTCACGCCGACGGCGCGGTCCACATCCGGATCGTAAACCCACAATTCCTCACCCGTCTTGGCATCAAGCGCATAGACCAGCGACCAGGCAGAGGTGACGTACATCACGCCGTCCACGACAATCGGCGTCGATTCCACGCCGCGATTGGTGGCAAGGTCATAAGTCCACGCGACGCCCAGGTCTGCGACGGTTTCCTTGTTCACATCTATCAGGCTCGAATGGCGCTGCTCGTCATAAGTCCCACCATATGTCAGCCATTCGTCAGCTGCGCTCGCGGTACTTATCCGGTTCGTGTCGACCGCCGCAAAGGCTTCCGGTTCCGAAGGTGTCTCAGTGTCTGCTGTTTTTGCCTGCCCGCAGGCGGCAAGGATTGCGAAGGATGCTCCCGCAATCAAGGTGGACTGCCAGTTCGCCATGGCCGTTTCACTCCCCTGTCTGTTTCCTCAAAACGGTCTTACGCCGCGCTCACAGGAAAGAGTAGATGAGGCAGGCCGATTGTCGAGGCCTGTCTTAAGGTCAGCCCGACGCTACAGGCACGCGTCCGGCATGTATGGAGAGATCAGTCTGAGCAGCTTCAATGGCGGCCACAATGAGCGCGTGCCAGTCGGCTTGGCTTTCTACGGTGTCTGATCCGGCCGGGAATGTGACGGAGCGCGATGCATTCACGACGCCGCCTTCGAGGCGATTTGAAACCGCCTTGAATCCCGCAAGCGCATCTTCGGCCCCGCCGCCCTGCGCGCCATAGCCCGGCACCAGAAACAGCGCGTCCGGCGCGAGCTGTCGCAATTGGCGGGCCTCATCCGGGCCCGTCGCGCCCGCCACCAGCATCAGGCCGGACCATTCGCCCGCCCCCTTCAGGCGCTGGATCGCCGGGGCGAGCGCCTCAACGACGCGTGCATAGAGTGGGGCGCCCTCAAGATCTCTCGCCTGAAAATCGGCTGAGCCGGGATTGGACGTGCGCGCGAGCACGACGACCCCCTTGCCGTTTGCCTCGGCCTCTTCGAGGAAGGGCTCCAACGTATCGAGGCCCATATAAGGGTTTACCGTCACGGCATCGGAGGGGAACGGCGCCGCTTCTGACAAGTATGCGGCTGCATAGCCTCTGGCTGTTGTCCCGATGTCGCCGCGCTTGGCATCCGCGAGAACAAGAAGGCCCGCCTCTCTTGAAGCTTCGCAGACGCGTTGCAATGCGCGCATTCCGTCAGGCCCGTGCCGCTCAAACAGGCCGACTTGCGGCTTGACCACGCAGGCGCGTCCGGCCGCCGCCGCCACGACTGCTTCGCCCCAAGCGGCCACCCCTTCGGGCGTGTCCCCGCCGAACAGGTCCGGGATACGGCCAGGATGCGGGTCGATACCCACGCAGAGTGGGCCCAACTGGCGCGCGCCAGCGATGAGGCGAGAGGCAAAGCTGGTCATGGGGTGACCCGGCAGGCCACTTTCACGACCTGAAGACGGCGGCGGGCATTGTCTGACATCGGGCCGTAAGTCTCCTCGGCAAAAATCTCGGTCGGGCCATCCTCGCGCTCCACGCTCAGGCTGGTCAGGAAGGCATCTATAGATGTCGGCGCAGCCGTATAGATACGCCCGCGCCGCGGGCTCTCGGCCACGATCACGCCGCGCACAGTTCCCCCCGCATCAAAGACCGGTCCGCCAGAAATTCCCCCCAACGAACCGTTCAAGCCACGCGTCCGGCCAATCTCGGCCCAGGCAAGAATAGGTTCAGCGCCTTCCCGGCGCCCGCGCGTGATGAGTTTCGAGCGGGACATGAGTTTCGTGGCCACTTCTCCCGGTCGTCCCTGAGGGTAGCCAACATGATAACCATGCGTGCCGATGCGAAGCGGAGATACGAGATCAAGTTTTACCGAGTTGGGGCTGCGACCTGTTGAAAGAAGGGCAAGGTCATGATCCGGATCAACGACGATGCTGTCGACCGGCACATATTGCCCGGGCGCCACCAGCAGGCCGACAGAGTTGCAACCGTCCACGACATGCCGGGCCGTGATCCACTGACCATTCTTGTTCACGGCGAAAGCAGTGCCGATCCCGTCCTTGGGCTCGCTGACCTGGACAAGCACCTGTTCGTCCAATGGCGACGGCGGCGGCAGGGTCGGACCTTCGGATTCCAGGACGGTTGGCGGCGGCTCAGGTGCGTCAGCTTTTGGATCCTGCGAAAACATGGTCCAGACGACGACGCCCAGAACCAATGCATAGATCACCCAGTCAAACGAACGCATCACTGCCTGAGTACCTCCGTTAGAACCTCTGCAGGACCGGGTCCCAGAGACCCGCTGCAATGATCAGGGCTGATGCCAGCTTTGCCGCAACAAGGACGACGGCTGCGCCAGCCTCCTCCTTTTCGATCCGTTTGGGAATATCGGTGAGCAAGACATCGACGAGACGGTAGACGAGGAGCTGGATCAGGAGTGAGACGACCCCCCAGATGGCCAAGTCTATCAGGGTGACACTGGAGGCCAGACAGGAGGCAATGGGGATCGCAAGACCAACAATGGCCCCGGCCAATGCAAATCCTGCGGCCGAATTGCCTTCCTTTACGAGCGCCAGCTCCTTCCACGGGGTCAGCAGCACGTATATGGTGCTGGCGATGGCAAGCATCGCGCCAGCCGCTGCTGTCCATAACAGAAAGCGTGGGAATGCCTCGACAAAGGCAAGAGTTTCACCGCCCATAAACGCTCACTATTTCCTCTAATATCAATCGGCTCTATCAGAGCCAGACCTATTCCTACCCATAGCACGCCACAGCCTCAAGGAGACATATTCATGATCAAGGGGAAAACCGCCCTCGTTACCGGCTCCACCAGCGGGATCGGGAAGGCTATTGCAGACCGTCTTGCGCAGGAAGGCTGCAATGTCGTGCTGAACGGATTTGGCGACGCCGATGAGATCAAGGCCCTGCAGGCTGAAATGGGAAAGGAACACGGCGTACAGATCGGCTATTCAGGCGCTGACCTGACCAATCCGGACGCGATTGAAGAGATGATGGCCTATGTGACAACCGATTTTGGCGGTACCGATATTCTGGTCAACAATGCCGGCACGCAATTTGTGTCACCCCTCGAAGAATTCCCAGTGGCCAAATGGGATCTGATCATGGCGCTGAACTTGTCAGCTGCCTTTCACACGACCCGGATGGCGATTGGACCCATGAAAGAAAAAGGCTGGGGCCGCATCATCAATACCGGCAGCGCCCACGCCAAGGTCGCTTCCCCGTTCAAGTCAGCCTATGTCGCGGCCAAGCATGGGCTTTCCGGCCTGACCAAGGTGACGGCTCTGGAGGGTGCGGAACACGGCGTACGGTGCAATCTGGTCTGTCCCGGCTATGTCCACACGCCGCTGGTCGATGGCCAGATCGACGATACGGCAAAGGCGCGCGGCATGACGCGTGATGAAGTTGTGAAAAACGTGCTGCTCGCCGCCCAGCCAACCAAGGAATTCGTGACTGCCGAGCAGATTGGCGGCTTCGTTGCCTTCCTCTGCTCGCCGGATGCTGACCAGATCAATGGGGCCGACCTCTCCATGGACGGCGGCTGGGTGGCACAATAGCTCACTGAAAGGTCATTTGACGGCGCAGCTATCGTGCGAGATAGAAAACGACGATGTTCCAAAGAATCGCCCTTCTTTGCCTCAGCCTGTTGCTGATCGCATCCGGTACGGCAAGCGCCGCGCAGGACAGCTGTCCTGCATCGGATGCGGGCCAGATGACGCATGTGATGCCTGCAATGAATGGGGATTGCGACATGGGGATGGGGTCCATGGACCACTCCCAGCCAAAAGATCAGGACGGGCCATCGCACGATACGGCTTGTTGCTGTCCGGCGATCGTCGCCGCCCTGCCGATAGCGGCAGCACCTGAAGGCCATAGCGACCTTTATCCGCCCCTGTTCAATATTCCTCTGGATGCGACGCCAATCTCGGTCGCATCCGTTCCGGAGCCGCCTCCTCCCCGGGCCTGATGATCCTCTCATAATCTCAGGATCAACCCGGAACAAAGGAGAAGGCCTTGTCCTTCCTTTCCCGCGCCGCGCCTTTCGCGGCCTGTCTCACATGGGCGGCCCTCGCTCCCATGGCAGAGGCCCGTCCCGTCTCCTACCCAGGCGGCTGGACGGTCATGCAGATGAACAATGGAGATTCCTCCTCGCTGCATGCACACTATTCACCCACCGCATCGGACTCGATCGGGTTCTATGCAGAGCGTAACTGGGCCGAAGACGTCCAGTTCACCGGCCTGCAATACAACCGGCTGCTGAAACGCTGGAACGGCCCTTCAAGCCAGGCGAACACCTATTTCAAATTGGGTGTGGGTCAGGCCGATCCGTTCGGGAGTGAGTCTCCTGAACTGTCCGGTTTTGCCGCTTTCGCCGCGGACTGGGAAACCCGCCGCTGGTTCACCTCCTATGAGGCAAAAGCCACCGACTATGCCGGCAACAAGAGCGTGCGCCATAGCGGCCGCGTCGGCGTTGCCCCGTATATCGGCGACTATGGCGACCTTCACACATGGTTGATGCTGCAGGTGGATAACCACCCCGAAAGCAATGAGCCCGTTACCACAACCCCCCTCGTCCGGTTCTTCAAGGGCGTCCAGATGGTCGAGCTCGGCTACACGCTGGAAACCGAAGAGCTGCTCGCGAACTGGATCGTCCGGTTCTGACTTTCAAAGGATACTACTCATGAAACTGATTAAACCCGCTTTCGCGTCCCTCGCTTTTTGCCTGCTCGCCGCTCCGGCACTGGCGGATGAAACGATGGATCATTCCAAGATGGATCATTCCAAGATGGATCATTCGGCGCATGCCGACATGGTCGCTGAACCCAATACCGATGCCGACCCGGCCGCTTCAGCCCAGACCGTCACCGCCAAGGTGAACGGCCTCGTCTGCGATTTTTGCGCACAGGCCGTCCGCAAGGTGTTCAAGAAGCAGGACGCCGTCGAAAGCGTCAATGTCGACCTGGACAATGGCGAAATCGTCCTTGGCCTGAAGGCTGGCGCGATGATGGATGATGAAACGATCGAAAAGCTGATCCGCAAGTCCGGTTATTCGCTCGTCAGCATTGACCGCGGTGGCGACGCATGAGCGAAGATGTAAAATCTCCCAGCACCCTGCCTGCCTTCCTGTCGCTGTTCACTTCAACCGGAACACTGATCTGCTGCGCCCTACCGGCCCTGCTGGTCAGCATCGGCGCCGGCGCGGTGATGGCAGGCCTGATCGAGGCCGTGCCGCAGATCACCTGGCTCGGCAAGAACAAGGGTCTCGTGTTCGGCATCGCAGCGTTGATGATCGCGTTGGCGGGGGCCTGGCAATGGCATGCAAGGTCGCTGCCCTGTCCAATTGACCCGGTGAAGGCACGGGCGTGTACGCGCGCGCGCCAGCTCAGTTGGGTCGTCTGGTGGGTCAGCGTTGTCGCATTTCTGGTTGGCGGGTTCTTCGCCTTCTTCGCGGCAAGCCTGTTCATCTAAGATGTTCAGGGCCCGGCTGGAAAGTCGGGCCCTTCATCCTAATCCTGCAGGATCTCTCCGAGACAGGCCGAGATGGTTTCAGCCGTGTCTTCATGCGTGAAGAAGGTCTTCAACTGCCAGTTCTCATCCATCAGATAGAGCAGCGACGTATGGTCCATTGTGTATTCGGACTGGCTTTCAGATTGCTCTACGCGCGAAAAGTCCGACAGGAACTCATCCGCGGCCGCGCGAATTTCCTCTGGCGTGCCCGTCAGACCGACGAGGTTTTTCGGAAAGCGCGGCGCCTTCACATAGCTGGCCAGAACTTCGGGCGTGTCCCGTTCCGGATCCACCGAAATGAGCAATGTCTGCGGCGGCTCAACACTTTCGGGCAGCTGCTCATAGGCGCGCTCCACATTGACGAGCGTCATCGGGCAGACGTCCGGGCAATAGGTGAACCCGAAATAGATCAGCGTCGGACGACCTTTGAAATCGGCTTCCGTCACGCGCGCCCCGGAATCGGAGACGAGTGAGATCGGCCCGCCAATCTCCGGATAGGCACGGCTGAGGCAACTGGCCTGCGCACCTCCGGACTTTACCGCTCCGGCGGAGTCTTTCTCCGGCGCGCTGGCGGGAGAGCAGGCGGCCAATACGGCGGTGGCGAGCAGGGCGGATGACGTTGCAATCGATCTGAGCATCATAGGGGGATATGCGCCGCAAGCGGCGCTTGGCGCAAGCGTCACGCTGCCGCATAAGGCGCTAATGGATGATTTGGCCCGCGACGGACACATAGATCTCGACGATGCGATCTTCACCCTTCCCCCAGAAGGGTTGGGTTCGGCGCAATCCGCCCTCGGGCGCACGCGCCTGCGCACTTTCATCACGCTGCGCTGGCTGGCCGTGGCCGGGCAAACGGCAGCGGTATTGTTCGTGGCGTTCGGACTTGGCTTCGACATGCCGCTTGCGCTCTGCCTGTCGATCATTGCGGCGTCGGCCTGGTTGAACGTGTTCCTGTCTTTTGCCTTCCAGAGCCAGCGCCTGACGCGCGGGTGGGAGGCGACCCTGCAATTGGCATTCGATACGGTACAATTGGCTGCGCTGATCGCCGCGACGGGTGGACTGTCAAACCCGTTCCTGTTGCTTCTGGTTGCCCCCGTGACTGTTGCTGCGCTCAGTCTCAGCTCGTTCAGGGCCTCCCTTATCGCTTTGCTTGCCTTGGTATTGGCGGCCCTGATGCCGCTTATTCACATGCCCCTGCCCTGGGGTGTGGCGAACTCTTCGATTGCGCTGCCGCCTCTGTTCCAGCTTGGCCAGTTCGCAGCCCTTGCTGTCGGTGTGGTCTTCTTTGCCTTGTCAGCGGCGCGGGTCAGTCAGGATGAGGCCCGGCTCGTGCGCGCGCTCGATGCAGCGGGGGTCGTCATGGCGCGGGAGCAACGCCTGTCCGCGCTCGGTGCAATGTCTGCAATGACCACACATGAGTTGGGAACCCCGCTTGCCACGATCCATCTCGTCGCGAAGGAATTGCAGGCGGATCTCGACCCCGAGGATCCGCGCGCCGAGGACATCATCTTGATTGCCGAACAGGCCGACCGGTGCCGCGCGATCCTCGCCACGATCCGTGAAGCGCGCGAAGCAACCGACATCGTGCATGCGCGAATCCCGCTGGATGCGCTGGTGGCCGAGGCCGCTGCGCCATTCAAGGGGTTGGGCGTGGATCTGACCGTCCGGGCGGAACCTGCTGAAGATGGCACACCACGTGCGCCGACCCTGAAACGCAGTCCGGAAGTTTTGCACGCGCTGGGTGCCTTCATCGAAAATGCGGTGAGTTTCGCCGATACGCGCGTGAACGTCGTGGCAACTTGGACTGCAGACCAGATCATGGTCACAATCAGCGATGACGGCCCCGGCTTTGCCGCCGAAGTGCTGCCGAAACTGGGCGAGCCCTATGTCTCGCAACGCGGCGAGGCGCATCTGGGCGGGGGTGACATGGGGCTTGGATTCTTCATCGCAAAAACGCTTATTGAGCGCACCGGCGGCCGCATCGCGACCCGAAACAGGACCCCGCCGAAAAAGGGCGCGGTCGTCCAGACTCTATGGCCCCTTGGCATTTTGCAGGCGCCTGACTTGGATTAATGACCGGTTCAGACCTATATGACGGTTGTTACATCAAGGAAAAGCCAATGGAACGGCCCATCACTGTGAATTTGCACGAGAGCCTCAAGGATGTTGAGGATCGCTCATGTCTCGTAATGGACGATGATGGTCCGTTTGTGCAACGCATGGCCCGCGCGCTCGCCCAGCGCGGTTTCGTGGTCTCTGCCGTCTCGACCGTGTCCGAAGGCAAGGATATTGCCCGCCTGAACCCACCGGCCTTTGCCGTTCTGGACCTGCGCCTGGAAGATGGCAGCGGGCTGGATGTGGTGGAAGTACTGCACAAGCACCGCCCGGATGCCCGCGCTGTTATCCTGACCGGGTATGGCGCCATTGCGACAGCCGTCGCCGCTGTGAAAGCTGGCGCTGTGGACTATTTGTCGAAGCCTGCAGATGTGGAAGACATCATTCGCGCGCTCGCCGCATCACCTGACGAAAAGCCCGCTCCGCCAGAAAATCCAATGTCGGCCGACCGGGTTCGCTGGGAGCATATTCAGCGCGTCTATGAGCTGTGCAATCACAACGTCTCGGAAACCGCGCGCCGCCTGAACATGCACCGACGGACGCTGCAACGCATCCTTGCAAAACGCGCCCCGCGCTAAACCTGTATCCTGTAATAGTGTTGCCAGAATACGTCGCTTTGGCTGACGCAGCTTCGGCATCAGCTAAATGCAGTTGCGTCGCATTCTGAACGGCTGGTAATCGCCGCTCATGAAAAAATTTCAGTGCTCAGTCGCCCCGCTCGCCCTCCTCGCTTTTGCCCTCCCAGCCACGGCCCAGTCCGATGACCCGGTGAACCGGCTGGACACGATCGTCACCACCGCCACCCCGAGCGCCACGCCTCTGACAGACATTCCGATGTCCGTCAGCGTGATTGATACCAGGGATCTGTCGCTGGCGGATGCTTATGTCAGCGCCGAGGACATGACTGACCTGCTGACCGGGGTTGAGGCCGCTGTCGCAAACGGTACGCAGGTCGCCTTCCAGATTCGCGGCATCGGCGCGGTTGACCATCAGGCCCTGACGCCCACCGCCGCTGCGGTCTATTCCGATGGCGTCTATCTGGCGACCAACGTCCAGACGGGCCTGATGCTGTATGATCTTGCCCGTGTGGAAGTTCTGAAAGGCCCGCAAGGCACGCTGTATGGCCGCAACGCGTCCGGGGGCGCGATCAATTTCATCTCCGCGAAACCTGGCGAGGACCAGCGCCGGTATGTTCGGGCGGGCTATGGCAACCTGAATCGCGCTGACCTGGATGGCGCCTATGGGGAGCACTACGATAATGGCTTCAGCTATCGCCTCGCCGGGCGGTACTTGTCGCGCGACGCCGCACTCGACAATATTGCCGGCCCGGAAGATGCGGGCGGTGTGCGGGACGAATTCGGTTTGCGCCTCGGCCTCAATTGGGACAAGGCGTTTGGTGGGTCCCTGCTCGTGCGCACGCACTATGAGGAAGACAATGGCGTCAATGCCGCGCCGCGCAATGATACACTTGACCTTAACGACCATGAGATCGCGGTGGGCCGTGACGGCGTTCAGGATACTGATAATGAATTCTATGGTGTCTCGGCAGAATATGAGCGCGCTGTCGGGCGGTGGACGCTGACATCTCTCACGGCCTTCGAAGGGTACAATCAGGATTACGGGTTTGACTTTGACGGGGCCGTCGCCCTGTTCGACAATCCGAACTTCAACGCCAACCTCGCCTATATCCGCGACTTCCGGCAGTACTCGCAGGAATTCCGCCTGCAGACAGACTGGGACGGCGCCAGCACCATGATCGGTGTTTCGGGATCGCTGGAAGATTTCAGCCAGACCTATACGATCTGGTGCGGCGACCTGGATGCCGACACGCTGCTCGGCACCTGTCCTTATGTCGGCGCCGCCAGCCGGGCAGGGCCAACCCCGGCCTCAGATGCACGGGCGATGACTCTGATCACAGATATCAGGCAGGACCGTTCGGCTCTGGCCGCCTTCACTTATAATGAATTCGACCTCTCTGATCGGTTGACCGCTACACTCGGCGCGCGGGTAACGCATGAGCGGATTGAGGGTCAGGGAAGCGGCCGTCACATCTTTGAGGATGGCACCATTGGCTTCAACAATGTCGGGGGTCTCGGCCTGGCGGCAGGCGCGAACGAGATCGAAGAGACGCGGCTTTCGGGCAACGCGGCCCTCTCCTACGAACTCGGTCAAGGCAGCGCTTATGTCTCGGTTTCCAACAGCTACAAATCGGGCGGCTTCAATGGCGAAGTCCAGAATAACGCCACTCATTTCGCTGATGCGGGCTTGTTCGACGCAGAGACCGTCACAGCCTATGAGGTCGGCTACAAGAGCCGACCAGACGATACGTTCACTTACAGCATCGCTGCATTTCTTCAGGATTATCAAGACCCGCAGGCGCGCATCTTCGTGAATTTCGCCTTGCCCGACGGTTCAAGCATTACGTCCAACTCGCTGTCCAATCTTGATGAAGCGACATCCTACGGGGTGGAAGTCGATTTGACATGGCAGGCTACGGAGCAACTTTTGCTGGATGGTGGCTTGACGCTTCTGGAAACCGAGATTGATCAGTCGTCCGACATTGGCGGAAATGCCGACACATTTGACGGCACCCCCCTCCCCTTCGCACCAGATGTCTCCGCCACCCTCGGCGGACGCTACGAGTTCGCGGTTACGGAAACGATCGAGGCCAGCCTCGCCGCACACGTCAAGTATCGCGGTGATTACTATCTCGACCCAGAGGGCCTGGACAGCCGCATGCAGGACGGCTTCACGACCCTGCAGGCAGAGGCGAACTTCGTGTTTACAGATACCGGTCTCAGCTTGACCGTATGGGGACGGAACTTGACCGATGAAGACTATGCCGTCTCAGGCTATGGCTTTATCGGGTATGACACATTCCGTTCCGACCCGCGCACCTATGGCGTGCGGATCGGCTACGAGTTCTAGAAATCAACCTGGGCAGTCGCCATAATCGAAGCGGAGGACCCGGAAATTGACCGGGTCCCCGTTCGAATAATTCAACGCATAGTAAGGCTCGGTCTCGGTGACACAGAGGCGCATCTGGTCGGCCTGAGCGCGCAAATGGCGGATCTCGTCTTCGATCGGCGGCTCGGCCTTGCGATCCTCGAAATTGACGAGATAGACAACCGGATAAGCGGACGGGTCTTGAGGCAGGTCGAGCGGGGTTTCCGGCGGGTGGAGATTCTGCGTGCCAAGGGTCAGCACATAGGAGGGCTCGGCATAGCCAAGCGCCAGGATGCGTTCCGGCGGCTGCCAGTCACACGCCTCGCCCGGCACACCGCAGACATCCTCCAGCGCCAACCGCGCCGTTTCGGTCGGCTGCACCCAGACCTGGCTCGGCAGCATGAAGATGCGGATATGCCAGCCGATTGCGACGGCCGCATAGATGGCGAACATGGCAGCATTGCACTCATGGCGCCGACTGAACTCGATGATGGCAACTCCACAAAGGCCAAAGCCGATCCACCAGAACCAAAGTGGGAACGCCCGATAATCCGCCCATGATGCGAGCACGTCTTCGGGAAAGGCTGTCGAGAAATCGCCCGCCGTTTCCGCCATGAAATGGGTTGTCACACCGGGGAATGACGCGGCAAGTAAGAGGATCGCCCCCAACGCGAACAGGATCAGGGACGCCCATCGCGTAACGGGCCACAATTCCCCTTCCATCATTTTAGCCGCTGCATAGCCTGCGAGCAGTCCGAAGGCAGGATAGGCCGGAAGGATGTAGTGACTGAGCAGTGTCGGCATCAGTTCGAAGAAGGCATAGGTCAGGACCGCCCAGGCCACGAGCATGCGGACCGCGCGCGTCTCGTCAGGTATGATCGCTTCTCCGACCGGATGCTTCGCCATCCATGTGTCGCGCCCCGACACCCACCAGAAATAGGCGAGCAAGACTGCTGGCCATGCTGGCAGCGGCTTGAGGGTGGCAATTGTGTTCAGCGCTTGTGCTGCCAGTCCCGTTCCTGCCGGGCGCGGCAGGAAGGGCAGCAGATAACTCAAGATCAACAAGACCGCGAACAATGCCGCGCCCACCAACAAAACGTGCTTCAGCCATGCCGCGCCTTGCGGCTTGATGGGCTTCAACGTCTTCCACGCCGCCACAAAGCCGGGAATGATGAACAGGGTCGCCGGGAAGAACCAGGCCGGAATATGGGTAAGATGGTAGAATGGCCAGCCACCATGCCCCTCAGAGGCGCCGGTGAACTTGTCTTTCAGATCCTTGCCGACCGCGCCCTTGATGTATTGCCCATCAGTCGCAGCCTGAATCCAGAGAAACCAGGGCAGCACCATTGCCACGAAAATCGCTGGCCCCGGCCACCAGAGCAAAACGCGCCACCAGTCGCCTCCTTTTCCGTCAGTCGCCTTGGCCCAAACCCATGCCCCGATCCCGGCATAGGCGGCCACCATCGGCGTCACTGGCCCCTTGATCAGGAAGCTGGTGCCCATGCAAAACCAGAAGAGCAGCGCCATCTTTTTCGACTGGTCACGGCGCATATAAAGGCGCGCAAGCGCACCTATACTGAGCGTTGTCAGGAAAACGAGCATTCCGTCTGTTTTCGAGATGTGCGCTTCCGATGTCAGAAGGAGCGTCGCGCCGAACAAGGCTGAGCCGACAAAGCTGGCCCTTCGCCCAACCAGGACCAGTCCGGCCCAGAAACAGGCAAGCGTTCCGAAGGCGGCCCCCAACCAGCTCGGCACGCGATAGGTCCAGATCTGCTTTGCCTCGGGCCCCGTAAACACTGCCGTCGAGGCGGCCTGCAGCCAGTGAATGCCTGCCGGCTTCTTGTTGCGCAGCTCATCCTGATACTGGATGCGGATATAATCCTGCTCCTCCAGCATTTCCTTCGAGGCCTGCGCAAACCGGCTCTCATCCCTGTCGAGGGCAGGCAAATTGAACACGCCGGGCGCGGCAGCGCCGAATGTAAGGATGAACAGGACGAACCAGGGTTTCCAGCCGGTGGAAAGTCGATCAAGCAAAGTCATGATTGCCATTTACCTTGTTCATGTCCGCGCGTCTTCAGGGTTTTGCGCTGAGATTCCTAGCGTGACAAATGCGCCGCAGGGCTCGCCTTGCGTCAAATCGCTTTGTATGAGCGTGCGAAACCTGCCTCGCGCGCTCGCGAGCCCCTGCCTGAAAGGTGCCAGCCGTGGCCCAGTCGCTTGAATTTTCCATCGTTGTTCCGGTTCATAATGAATCCGGCAATGTCGAATCCCTGATCACCGAGATTCACCGCGCGCTCGATGGGCGCGCATTCGAAATGGTGTTCGTCGATGATGCGTCGACCGATGACACGCGGGCACGCCTGATCGAACTGAAGGAGCGCTTTCCGATGTTGCGCGTGATCGGGCACCGCAACAATGCCGGGCAGAGCCGGGCCATCCGTTCCGGAATAATGGCGGCGCGCGCGCCGGTGATTGGCACGCTGGATGGCGATGGACAGAACGATCCAGCCGATCTGCCAGACCTGTACCGCCAGCTGACGCGGGCAGATGCGCCGGAATCGCTGAAAATGGTTATGGGCCGCCGCACCAAGCGTAAAGACACTGCCTGGAAGCGGTTTGGCAGCAGTTTTGCCAACAAGATCCGCAAACGCCTGCTGCGGGATGATTGTGACGATGCCGGCTGTGGCGTGAAGGCGATCTATCGGGAAGCCTTCCTGAGGTTGCCCTATTTCGATCATATCCATCGCTACGTCCCTGCCCTGATGCAGGCCGAAGGCTTCGATGTGGAATATCGCGACGTGAATCATCGCGAGCGTCGTAGCGGAACATCGAACTATACGAATTTTGGCCGATTGGCCGATGCCCTGTCCGATTTGCGGGGCGTTATGTGGTTGGTCCGCCGTCGGCGCAATCCGGGCGGCATGGACGAGCTTTAGCCGTAGGTCGCGACAGCGATACAGATTTCGCCATCCTCATCGAAAATAAAAGTTTCAGCCGCGTTCTGGCCGCGATGGTTGGTGTAAAGCAACGTGATCGCGTCTGATCCGGTCAACACGTCTTCCAGTTCAAAATACAGATCACTCGCGCTGGCCATTGCGGCCTGCCAGTATTTGCGCAGCCCCGCTTTTCCAGTCAGGAAATCCTCATCCGTCCCCATCACCAGCGCAATGCGCGGCGAATGGAACACGACCCCGTCGGCATAGTGCGACAGCACAGCGTCGAGGTCGTGATCATTCCAGGCTGCTACCCATTCACGGGCAAACGAATCAGCGTCCAGTCTGGCCATACGGCCTGTTACTAGGCTTGGCCGTTTACCGCCAGAACATCTTCAACCGTTCGGAGACCCGGCTTTGGTGAGGTCACCAGAACAGCCATGTTTCCAGGCAGATGCTTGTTGTCCAGCATCTTGTCGTGCGCGGCCGGAATGTCTTCCCACGGGAAGACTTCGGACATGCCCGGATCAATGCGCCGGTTGATCACCAATTGGTTCGCGGCGCTTGCCTGTTTCAGGTTTGCGAAATGGCTGCCCTGTACCCGCTTCTGCCGCATCCAGAGGAAGCGCGCATCCATGGTCAGGTTGAAGCCGGTCGTGCCGGCGCAGATGACGACCATGCCGCCACGCTTCACAACGAACACAGACACAGGGAAAGTCGACTCACCCGGATGTTCGAAGACGATGTCGACATCCTTCTTGTCAGTGAGTTCCCAGATCGCCTTGCCGAACTTTCGGCTCTCTTTCATATAGTCATTGAATTCCGGACCATTCACCGTTGGCAGCTGCCCCCAGCAATTGAAGTCCTTGCGGTTGAGCACGCCTTTGGCACCGAGACTGAGCACATGCTCTTTCTTGTCATCGCTTCCGACGACCCCAATCGCGTTCGCCCCCGTGACAGCACAAAGCTGGACACCGAAGCTGCCAAGGCCGCCCGAGGCGCCCCAGACAAGGACATTGTCTGCCGGCTTCACGATGTGCGGGCGGTGGCCGAACAGCATGCGGTAGGCTGTGGCAAGCGTCAGTGTGTAGCAGGCGCTCTCTTCCCAGGTCAGATGCTTGGGGCGCGGCATGCATTGGCGCGCCTGCACGCGGCAGAATTGGGCGAAGGAGCCGTCTGGAGTTTCGTAGCCCCAGATACGCTGACTGGGCGAGAACATCGGGTCGCCGCCATTACATTCCTCGTCGTCGCCATCATCCTGGTTGCAGTGGATGACCACTTCGTCACCCGGCTTCACGCGTGTCACTTTGCGACCGACAGCCCATACGATCCCGGACGCGTCGGACCCTGCAACGTGGAAATCCTGCTTGTGAACGTCGAATACGGACATCGGCTCGCCAAGTGCGGCCCAGATGCCATTATAGTTCACGCCAGCTGCCATCACGAGGACCAGCACTTCGTCGGAATCGATTTCCGGAACCGGAACCTGTTCCAGCTGCATCGCCGTTGACGGACGCCCGTGACGGTCGCGGCGGATCGCCCAGGCGTGCATCATCTTCGGAACGTGGAACTCCGGCGGGATCTCGCCGAGCTCGTAAATATCTTTGGTTTCCCTTGCCATGGCAGGGGGGCCCTCCTCCTTGATTACATTTCCGGGATGGTCTGGCGCACAATTATTCGTGGCTTCACAAACCACCCGGTTCCCGCCACCTTGGCCGCTGAACGAAGAGCTTGCAAGAATTTTGTTGCGCTGCACAAATTTCGAAAAAGGGGCGTTGCAATCATGTCTATCGGCGACACGGTTTATCTGAACGGAGTCTTCACCCAGCGGAAAGACGCCCTGATCTCCCCGCTGGACCGGGGATTCCTGTTTTCCCACGCAGCCTATGAAGTGACCGCTGTTTACGGCGGAAAACTGATCGATTTCGAAGGTCATGTGTCGCGCCTCGGCAACACGCTGGAAGCAATTTCCATCCCTAACCCACATGACGCGGCCGCGTGGGAGGACATTCACAGCCAGTTGATCGCCCGCAACGGCCTTTCAGAGGGACTGATCTATCTCGAAGTTTCAGCAGGCGCCTACGACTCCCGGGATTTTGCTGGCCCGGAGACCTTCACACCCACAATTTTCCTGTATGCGGATCATCGCCCCCTGATCAGTGAGAAAGCCGAGCAGGGCATTCGCGCCATCTTCCTGAACGACATTCGCTGGCGTCGGCGCGATATCAAGACAACTCAGCTCCTGTCGCAGGCCCTCGCCTACCGCGCTGCGCGCGAAGCCGGCGCCGAAACCGCGTTCATGGTCGAGGACGGCCACGTCACCGAAGCGGCCTCCGCCAATACTTGGATCGTGACCGAGGAGGGCCGGATCATCACGCGCAATCTGTCCAGCGACATACTGCCCGGAATTACGCGCGCCCATGTCATTGCCCGGCTTCGCAATCAGGGACTGGATATCGAGGAGCGCGCCTTCACACCGGATGAGGCATACGCTGCCAAGGAGATTTTCACGACCTCAGCGGGGGCTATGATTGCGCCTGTCATACAGCTGGAGGATCGACCGGTCGGCACCGGCAAGCCGGGTCCTGTTACGCGGCAAGTACAGCGCCTCTATTATGAGGCGATTGGCGCTGATGTGGAAAAGGTCGCGGCTTGGGCTTTGGCCTGAAGCGAGTGACGCACTTTGAGGGCCAGGATCATACTGGCCAACAGCAGCGTGACGCTATTGGCCACGATCATGGGGAGCGATCCCAGCAGAATGCCATAGACCAGCCAGCCTGCGACGCCGGTAGTGAACATCGCATACATGATCAGCGATATCCCATCAGTCCTTCCGGTGCGAATGACCATCAGGGCCTGAGGCAGGAAAGACAGGGTCGTCAGAGCTGCGGCCATCAGGCCAATCATGTCAGACATTGAGGGGAAATTCCTTTAGAGCCTGCGCCATATAGCCGATTTGCAGCCCTCACGAAACCGCCTGGAAACGCATGGTGCTCATGAATGTTTGCGGTAACGAGACCATACCCGTTTCAGTCGCGGTCGATCACTTCGCCTTCGATGATTTCACCCGGCCCTTCGCCAGCCTGAGACGCCCCGCCCGGCGGCGTGATATTGGCGTTCATCTGGGCCATGACACTCGACACTTCCCGGGTCGCCATGCGCGCGCTGATGGCATTGGCCAGCAGAGCAACGCCAGCCACGGCAAAAAAAAGACCAAGATCAGTCAGACCGAGCCCCCGCGCCAGAATGGTCTCACGAAACAGAGCGAGCACGCCAAGGCTGACAATGAACAGGCCAGCCAGAAAGCCTGCTCGCACAGCAAAGCCGGGCAATAATCCCGTGATGGCGGGGTACCCCTCATTCCCGGACAACCGGTGCAGTCGAAACCGCTCGACCCAGCTGACCGCCAACATGCCCGCTGCGAGCAAGGCGACCATGAGCACACTACGCTCCATCAGCGCTGCAATCACCACACCGACCGGAAAGGCCAGGATAGCGACAATCCGCAATAGCAATGCAGTCTGGATCAGATTGGTCGGTTGATTCACTCGGGGTCTCCTCTCGCTTGTATCTGGTTGCTCAGACATCCTGACGCAAGCAGTGACGCTTGCTTTGCGACGTCGCACACGGCATGCTGCGCCGCAACATAACAAGGGGAGAATTCCGTGGCAGACATGGACAAAGCATACCAGCACGCACCGGACCGCCCGTGGATTTTCCGGACCTATGCCGGACATTCAACGGCAACAAAATCCAACGAACTGTATCGCGGCAACCTCGCCAAGGGTCAGACAGGCTTGTCGATTGCCTTCGACCTGCCCACCCAGACCGCGTATGACGCAGACCACATCCTCTCCAAGGGCGAAGTTGGCAAAGTGGGCGTGCCGGTCAAGCATCTCGGCGACATGCGCCTCCTGTTCGACCAGCTGCCGCTGGAAGAGATGAACACATCAATGACGATCAATGCGCCAGCCGCCTGGATGCTGGCGCTGTATGTGGCACTGGCGGATGAGCGCGGAGATGATCGCAAGAAACTGCGCGGCACCACTCAGAATGACATTGTGAAGGAATACCTTTCGCGCGGCACCTATGTATTCCCGCCGGAACCGAGCCTGCGTCTGATCTCGGATATGGTCAGCTGGTGCTACACCGAGGTCCCGAAATGGAATCCGATGAATGTCTGCTCTTACCATTTGCAGGAAGCGGGCGCGACGCCGGAACAGGAACTCGCCTATGCTTTGGCCACGGCAATCTCGGTGCTGGATACCGTAAAAGCCGGAGGGCAAGTTCCGGAATCAGACTTTGAAACGGTCTTCGGTCGAATTTCCTTCTTCGTGAACGCCGGAGTTCGTTTCGTTACGGAACTTTGTAAGATGCGTGCCTTTGTGGAACTCTGGGAAGAGATTGGCCGCGAACGCTATGGCGTGACCAGTCCGAAGGCGCTGCTATTCCGCTATGGCGTGCAGGTGAACTCGCTTGGCCTGACCGAGCCGCAGCCTGAAAACAATGTCTATCGCATCCTGATCGAGGCAATGGCCGTCACCCTGTCGAAGAAGGCTCGTTGCCGGGCCCTGCAGCTGCCGGCCTGGAATGAGGCGCTGGGCCTGCCACGCCCATGGGACCAGCAATGGTCGCTGCGTCTGCAGCAGATCCTCGCCTATGAAACAGACCTCCTGGAATACGAAGACATCTTCGACGGCAGCCATGTCATCGAATCCAAAACAGAAGAGCTGAAGGCGCTGGCCCGGGATACGCTGGCTGACCTCGATGCGCGGGGCGGCGCAATCCAGTCGATCGACCATATGAAGGAGAGCCTCGTCGGCGCACATATTGATCGCATCAAGGCGATTGAGAGCGGTGATCTGACCGTGGTTGGCGTCAACCGCTATGTCGAGACGGCGGAGAGCCCACTCGCAGGCGGCGACGGATCGATCCAGACGGTCGACCCGGCAGAGGAATCCGCCCAGGTTCGCGACCTGAAAGAATGGCGCAGCAAGCGAAATGCAAGCGCCGTTGAAAATGCGCTCGCAGCGCTGAAGCAAGCCGCACAGGACGGGACCAATATCATGGAGCCCTCGATTGCCTGCGCGAAGGCCGGCGTCACGACAGGTGAATGGGGCACGGCAATGCGGGACGTGTTTGGCGAATTCCGAGCACCCACGGGCGTCGCCATGGTTATCAAGACCGATGGCGAGGAAGATGCGGCCGCTGTCCGCAAGGACGTCGAGCGTGTTTCCCAAGCGCTCGGGCGCCAGCTGACCTATGTGCTCGGCAAGCCGGGCCTCGACGGCCATTCCAACGGCGCCGAACAGATCGCGGCACGGGGCCGGGAAGTCGGCATGAATGTCGTCTATGAGGGCATCCGGTTCACGCCGTCGGAGATTGCTGCGCAGGCCAAAGAAGCGAATGCACATGTCGTTGGGCTGTCCATTCTCTCTGGCAGCCACCTTGATCTGGTACGCGAAACAATTGCCGAGCTGCGCGCGGTCGGCCTCGGAGACGTGCCGGTCGTCATCGGCGGGATCATTCCGCCGGAAGATGCCCGTGCCCTGCGCCAGATGGGCATTGCCCGTGTCTACACGCCCAAGGATTTCAAGATCACCGAAATCATGGGCGACGTGGTCGGAATCGTCGAGAAAGCCTGGCTGGTCGAAGGCTGATCCGCTGCGTTCTGCGGATAAGAGATTGAATACCTGCCGGTTCACCTTTATCGGGCGCGAACTGGCAGGAAGGCTTTCATAATGTCGCAATCAGACCCGTTCCAACTCGGCTGGGAAGAGTGGCTGACTCTGCCCGATCTCGGCTTGCCCGCGATCAAGGCGAAGGTGGATACCGGCGCGCGCACGTCTGCACTGCACGCCAGCGTCATTGAGCCATTCGGGCCTGCCGATGCACCACAGGTGCGCTTCCTGATCCAACCGGACCCGAGTGATCCGGGCTTGGAAATCACATGTTCCGCGCCGGTTGTAGACCGCCGCGACGTGACCAGCTCCAATGGGGACACCGAGCTGCGTTATGTGATCCAGACCGATGTCGAGATGGGCGGACGCCGCTGGCCGATCCAGCTGACGCTGACCAATCGCGAGAGCATGACCTACCGCATGCTGTTCGGCCGCGGCGCGATCCAGCCGGACATGATCGTCAACGCAAACGCGTCTTTCCTTCAGCCGAAACTCGACTTTGCAGCCTATGCGGGCCTGCCAAAAAAGAAGCCCGTCAAACGTCCATTGCGCATTGCGTTGCTCACGCGCGAGCCGCGGAATTATTCAAGTTTGCGCCTCATCGAAGCGGCACAGGAGCGAGGCCACGTGATCGAGGCCATCGATACCGCACGCTGTTACATGCAAATTGGCACGACACATCCGCAAGTCCACTATGATGGCAAGGCACTGCCCCGCTATGACGCGGTGATTCCGCGCATCGGGGCAGGGATTACAGATTACGGCTTGGCCGTGCTGCGACAGTTCACCAATACCGGCGCATTCTGCTTGAACAGTGCCAGTGCGATCGGCCATTCGCGCGACAAGCTGATGGCGCACCAACTGCTTGCCCGCGCCAAGATCGACATGCCGGTCACGGCCTTTGCGCACAGTCCGAAAGACACCAAGGATCTGATCTCGCTGGCGGGAGGCGCGCCTGTGGTGGTGAAATTGCTCTCATCCACGCAAGGCAAGGGCGTCGTGCTCGCCGAGACCCGCAAGGCTGCGGAAAGCCTGATTGATGCCTTCCGGGGTCTGGAAGCAAACTTTCTGGTACAGGAATTCGTCGAAGAAGCTGCAGGCACCGATGTTCGGGCGTTCGTCGTCGGCAACAAAGTGGTCGGCGCAATGAAGCGCCAGGCCCAGAAGGGCGAGTTCCGCTCAAACCTCCATCGCGGCGGAACAGCCTCAACCATCAGGCTGTCCCGCACCGAACGCGACACGGCCCGGGAGGCCGCCAAAGTGCTGGGCTTGCGCGTCGCAGGTGTCGACCTGCTGCAAACCGAAAAAGGCCCCAAAGTGCTGGAGGTAAACTCTTCGCCGGGTCTCGAAGGCATCGAATCGGCCAGCGGCAAAGACATCGCCGGCCTGATCATCGAGCATCTGGAAAGCCAGGTTCGGCCCTTGTCTCGCATTCGCGAACCGGCCGCCCGAAAGCGCCGGCAAGCCAAGCTCAGCGAGAGCTGAACAATTTGCCCTTCTCGGTGATCAATACGATCACGAGCGAGCCCACCCCAAGACACGCAAACCCGAGAACGAGCGGCACCGTCGTGCCATTGTAGTAGCTTCCGATCAGAATTCCGAGAATGCTTGAAACTGTCGTCGTGGCGAAGCCGTAAGCTGCGGAAGCCGTGCCTGCAATCTTGCCCAACGGCTCCATGGCGAGTGCCGAGAAGTTTGCACCCATCAGGCCAAAACAGGCAAATGTCATCGCGAACATCGGGAAAAACCATAACAGGCTCTCGCCGAAGAAATGCGTCACCAGCGCCAGCGACGTCGACATGATGATGAAGAACACCATTGCGGCATGACTGATGCGGCGCATGCCAATTCTCTCAACCACGCGGGAGTTGAACAGATTTGCGCATGCGAGCGCACCTGCCACACCAGCAAACCAGAACGCGAATGTTTCTTCCTGGCCGAAGACATCCCGAAAGATCTGCTCTGAAGATCCGATAAATGAGAACAATGCGCCGAATATGACACCGGAAGCGCACATGTAACCGAACGTGATGCGACTACGTATGACTGCCATATAGCTGCTGGCGGCAGACGAAACATTCAGAGGATTGCGCGCCTCGGGCGCCAGGGTTTCTGGCAAGCGCAACCATGTCCATGCAAGCAAAAGCCCGCCGAACAAGGCAAGGACGCCGAATATCCATTGCCAGGGGGCGACGAACAGGATCAGCTGACCCATGGCAGGCGCGATCATGGGCACAACCATGAAAATGGTCATGACCAATGACATGAAACCCGCCATACGCCGGCCTGCATAAAGATCACGGACGACCGAAACAGCCACAAGCCGGGCGCCTGAAGCAAAAACGCCCTGCAGGAAACGCGCAGCAAGCAGCGCATGAAAATCCTTTAGCGCGATACAGAGTAGCGCAGTCAGCGAGTAACCAACCAATCCGACGAACAAGGGGACGCGCCGACCGAAGCGGTCGGAGATCGGCCCCCAAACGAGTTGAGGCGCGCCGAAGCCCAATACATAGGAAAACACAATCATCTGCTGACGATTGGCATCCTCCGGGGAAGCACCTGTCAGACCGATCGAATCCGCGATCTCACCCAGTGCAGGCAGCATGATGTCAATGGCGAGCGCGTTAAGCGCCATCAGCGCCGCAACCATGACGACCATCTCCGTGCGCCCCGGCACAGGTCGACCATGGGCACCTTGCAAGGTGCGCGGCTCAGGAACGGGCATTTCAGAGTCCGGCATGGGTTCGACAGGCTTTCTTGAGATTCTCAAGGGCCCTATCTGGGCCTCCTGCAAAGGAATGGCCAGTGTCCAGACCAGAAAAAAGCCCCGCCAAATGGCGGGGCTGCAATGCGAATTCGCGGGTCGAGGACTATTTCAGCTCCGGTCTCATGATGTTTGGGCTGAGATTGAAGACAACTTGCTCTGCATCAAAATAGGCGGCATCGGCGGGCTTTTCGCCCTTACCCATAAGGATTTCTGCAGACGCGACATAGCTCGTCCGCTCACGGTATTCCCGTGGGCCGCCCCAATAAGCGTCATAAGGTCCAAACGCAGAATAGCGAGACCGACGGAATGGGTCATGATAGTAGGCCGCATAAGGGCCGAAGTATCTGTAATTCAGGTGGAAATGGTCGTAATAGGGCGAGCCTCCGCCAACCGGCACAAGGCGGCTTTCAGAATCTGTGTCGCGGCGTACGACCCGGAAGTGGTCATACCCGTTCAGTCGGGTCAGCTCCGCAGCCCGGTAGAGCAAATAGGTCTCTACGGTCTTTCGATCTGTCAGGGAGTTTCCGGAAAACTCGACCTGGAACCGATTGTCCTCGATCTTCATTTCCGAATAGCCGCGATCGCCATCCAGAGCGGCCTGATATGGCGTTGCGGTCGCGCAGGCGCCGAGCACGGCCAAGGCAGCGATTGCACCTGTAAGCTTGAATTTGGGCATGGAATATCACCCTCCAAAGCGATGTTTCCTGTAATGTATGGGGGAAGTTAGCTGAACACTAGTTGAATTGGCTTCACAATTCAGAGAGCCGCCTGATCGATGTCAATCAGGCAAACAAAAAGGGCGACCCGAAGGCCGCCCCATAATATTTTCAGCCGTGAAACCGACTAGGCGGCCTTGTAGCCCATGACTGCCTTGACTTCGAGAAACTCCTCAAAGCCATGCTCGCCCCATTCCCGGCCGTTGCCGGATTGGCCGTAGCCACCGAATGGTGCCGTGAAGTCTGGCCGCGCACCATTGACCTGAATCTGACCGGCACGAATGCGGTTGGCCACTTTGCGGGCTTCATCTTCAGCGCCCTGCACATAGCCTGCCAGGCCATAGACTGTGTCATTGGCCATTTCGACAGCGTCATCCACATCCTCATATGGGATCATGACGAGCACTGGCCCGAAGATTTCCTCACGCGCAATGGTCATGTCATTGGTGACATTCGCAAACACGGTTGGACGCGCGAAATAGCCCTTGTTGAAGCCTTCCGGACGGCCTGGTCCACCGGCGACCAGCGTCGCGCCTTCCTTGATGCCGGTCTCGATCAGATCCTGAACCTTCTGGTACTGGTTGCCGTTCGAAATCGGACCGATAGCGCCCGGTGAGGCTTCACCTGGCATCATCACTTTTACCGATTCAGCCGCTGCCTTTGCGATCGCAATCGCCTGATCCTGCTGGTCCTTCTGGACGAACATGCGCGATGGCGCGTTACAGGACTGACCCGTATTCGTCATCATCTGCATAACACCGCCACCGACAGCCTTCTCGAGGTCTGCGGATGGCAGGATAATATTCGGGCTCTTGCCGCCGAGTTCCTGTGCGACGCGCTTTACGGTCGGCGCAGCCGCCTGAGCCACAAGCACACCTGCGCGTGTGGAACCGGTGAAGCTCATCATGTCGACGTCAGGGTGTGAGGACAGCGCCGAACCGACACCCGGACCATCTCCGTTGACGAGGTTGAATACGCCCTTCGGCACACCGGCCTCGTGCATGATTTCCGTCAGGATCATCGCGTCGAGCGGCGCGATTTCGGACGGCTTGAGCACCATGGTGCACCCTGCAGCAATTGCCGGAGCAACCTTGCAGGCGATCTGGTTCAGCGGCCAGTTCCAAGGCGTGATGAATCCGCAAACGCCGATTGGCTCCTTGCGAAGCAGCGTCGTACCCTTCAGCTCCTCGAACTGATAATCACGCAGAATGGCTGCAGTGGTCGCAAAATGCCCCATACCGGCAGGCACTTGCGCCGCATTGGCAAGCCACATCGGCGCGCCCATCTCGTTCGAGATCGCTTCTGCCATTTCCGGCATACGCGCCTGAATGCCTGCAGCGATCTTTTCGAGCAGCTCGGCGCGGTATTCCACGCTGGTCTGCGAAAATGCCGGGAAAGCCTCCCGAGCTGCGGCAACGGCCTTATCGACATCGGCCTTGGAACCAATCGAAATGACCGCGAAGTTTTCTTCAGTGGCCGGGTTCTCGATTTCCAACGTGCGCGGCTCAACGGGATCAACCCATGCACCGTCGATATAGAACTGCTTGTATTCCTTCATGCCGTTCGGGCCTCCCTGTGGTCCATATGCTTGATATGACTATAGGTGAGCCACTCGCCGCCTGCGAGTCCTGACGCTGGGGAATTTCGTGACGATGACGTTAGCCGCCGTGCACGTGATCCACATCAAAGGCCGCAATCGTTGCGAGGTTCACAATGTCACCGACCGTTGCGCCGAGCGATGCAATCTGTACCGGCTTCTCTAGACCCAGCAGCATTGGCCCAATCACCGTCGCGCGGCTCATCGATTCCAGAAGCTTGGTCGAGATAGATGCGGCGTGAATGGCTGGCATGACCAACACATTTGCCGGACCAGTCAGGCGCGAGAATGGGTAGAGCAGCTTGTGGCTGGTGTTCAACGCAACATCCGCGCTCATGTCACCTTCATATTCGAAGTCGATATCCTTCATGCCATCCAGGATGGCAACGGCATCGCGCACCTTTTCGCCGCGCTCGCCCATCGGGTTGCCGAAGGTCGAATAGGACAGGAATGCCACGCGCGGCGAGAAGCCAAGTGAGCGGACGCCTCGGGCGGCCTCTATGGCGATATTGGCAAGGTCTTCGCCCTGCGGCAGCTCGGTGACGCTAGTGTCTGCGATGAAGACCGTCCGCCCCCGGTTAATCACCATCGACATGCCAATTATGGCCTGTCCCGGTATCGGATCGAGCACCAGCAGCGAGTCGTTCAAGGCGACGTCATAGTTACGGGTCACACCCGTGACCATGCCATCAGCGTCGCCATTCTTCAGCATGCAACAGCCGAAGACATTGCGGTCCTGGTTCACGAGACGCTGGGCATCCCGCTTCAAATAGCCGTCGCGCTGGAGGCGAGCATACAGCATGTCCGTGTAGACCGGATTGTTGTCAGACAGGCGCGCATTTAGAATCTCAAGTGTACCGGGCTGGATACCCATCTGCTCCATGGCGCGCTCGACCTGAGCCTCGCGACCAATCAGGATCGGATGACCAAGCCCCTGGTTCTTGAAGCTGAACGCGGCGCGAACGACGGCGGGCTCTTCACCCTCAGCAAACACGATGCGGCGCTGCAGCTCCTTACAGCGAGCCTGAACCCCCTGAATGAAGGAAGCGGACGGATCCGCGCGGCGGGCCAGCGAATGCCGGTAGGCTTCCATGTCATCAATCGGTTTGCGAGCCACGCCGGTATCCATGGCGGCCTGCGCCACGAAAGGCGGAATGAAGCTGATCAGGCGCGGATCAAACGGGGTTGGGATAATGTATTCACGCCCGAAGCTTGGGCGCGCGCCATGGTATGCAGCCGCCACTTCATCCGGCACGTCTTCGCGCGCCAGCTCAGCGATTGCCCGTGCAGCTGCAACTTTCATCTCTTCATTGATGCCACGCGCACGCACGTCCAGCGCGCCGCGGAAGATGTACGGGAAACCCAGAACATTGTTGACCTGATTGGGATAATCCGACCGGCCGGTGGCAATGATTGCATCATCACGAACCGACTTGATATCTTCCGGCGTGATTTCAGGATCAGGATTGGCCATGGCGAAGATGATCGGGTCCTTGGCCATCGACTTGACCATCTCTTTCGAAACAGCGCCCTTCGCGGACAGGCCCAACAACACGTCAGCGCCTTCGATTGCTTCTGCGAGCGTTCGCTTTGTGGTTTTGACGGCAAAGGCGGACTTGAACTGGTCCATCTTCTCGGTGCGTCCCTCATAGACAACGCCGCTGGAGTCACACATCAGGATATTCTCAGGCTTCACGCCGAGATGGCGAATCAGTCCTGCGCAGGAAAGACCGGCGGCCCCTGCCCCCGAGACGGCGACTTTCAGATCTTTCAGTTCCCGACCCGTAATGTGGCAGGCATTGATAAGGCCGGCCGCGGCAATAATCGCCGTGCCGTGCTGGTCATCATGAAACACCGGAATGTCGAGGTCTTCGCGCAGACGGCTCTCGATGATGAAACAGTCCGGAGACGAGATATCTTCCAGGTTGATGCCGCCCCACGTGGAACCGATGTTCCGGACCGTCATGATGAATTCTTCGACGTCTGTCGTGCTGACCTCGACGTCGAAACTGTCGATATCGGCAAACCGTTTGAACAGGACAGACTTGCCTTCCATCACCGGTTTGGACGCCATCGGCCCAAGATTGCCGAGGCCGAGGATGGCAGTACCGTTGGAAATGACCGCGACCAGATTGCCCTTGGCGGTATAATCGTAGGCCCGGTCCTCGTCTTCCGCGATGGCAAGCACGGGCACCGCAACGCCGGGACTATAGGCCAAAGACAGGTCACGCTGCGTACCCATAGGCTTGGTCGGCGCCATGGAGATTTTGCCGGCGTGTGGCTGCGAGTGAAAATCGAGGGCTTCCTGGTCTGTGAAGCTCGGCCGTTTAGTGGTCATCGCGCGGCAAATCCGTTTTGCAAAAAGTTTCAATTGAGGCGGCAAACTAGGCCGGTGCGAAAGCCATGCCAACCGTAAAACGGGCCATTCGGTGCGATATGATCACTTTGTCGCGCGCAAGCTGGTGCGAGGCTTTGCGAATCTCCGGCACTGACGATAGCGTCCCAGCCCATGGCCGACACTTCTGCTCCCTCGAAACCCACTCCTGCGCCAAGCCCGTTCATGGCGCAATACCTGTCGATCAAGGCGCGGCATGAAGATGCCATGCTCTTCTTCCGGATGGGCGACTTTTACGAACTGTTCTTCGACGACGCGGTTCAGGCCTCGAAAGTGCTCGGCATAACGCTGACGTCACGAGGCGAGTACGAAGGCAAACCCATCCCCATGGCAGGCGTGCCCTATCATGCCGCCGAGGGTTATCTGGCACGCCTGATCAAGGCCGGATGCCGGGTTGCCGTTTGCGAGCAGACAGAGAGCCCCGCAGAGGCCAAGAAGCGCGGATCAAAATCCATCGTAAACCGGGACATCGTCCGCATTGTTACGCCCGGAACCCTGACTGAAGACGCCCTACTGCCCGCTAATCAGGATCAGGCGCTGGCCGCGATTGCCATAGGAGGCGGCGGAGCCGAAGCGGCCATCGCCGTCTGCGATGTCTCCACCGGACGATTTGATGTCTCCGCGCTCGCAGCGAACACGCTTGCTGACAGCCTGATGGCTTATCCATTGTCTGAACTGTTGGTGTCCGAGGGCGATATCGACAAACCTGCCATCGCAAATGCGACTGCGCTCTCCACCGCACCAGTGACCTTCCGGCCCGCCCGCAGCGCGACGTACAAATCAGGCGAAGCCCTTCTCAAAGAAACATTCGGAATCGCTGCGCTGGAAGCGCTCGGCGACTTCGGCCGCGCAGAACTCGCAGCAATCGGCCTATTGCTGGATTACGTGAAGCTCACCCAAGCAGGCAGCGACATCCGATTGGACCCACCCATTCGGGCGCGCGCAGAGGGCCACCTAGCGATTGATCCAGCAACCCGCACGAGCCTGGAGATCGACCGATCCATGCGCGGCGACCGCGACGGATCCCTGCTGGGCACAATCGACCGGACCGTCACCGCACCGGGCGCGCGGCTTCTGGCCTCGCGTCTTTCGCGTCCCTGTGTCGACCGGGTGGAGATTGAAGCGCGGTATGACGCCGTGGCCTGGTTTGCGGATGATCGCGACGCAGTGGAGTCTGTGCGCGCCAGCTTGAAGGCTGCGCCGGATCTGGAACGTGCGCGGACACGATTGCGCCTCGGTCGGGGTGGGCCGCGCGACCTGGCCGCGATCGGGCGCGCACTGACTGCCGCACATGAAGCGGCAAGCCAACTGACAGCCAGCGGCGCGCGCCTGCCGCACAAAATTGATGAGGCTGTTGCCGCACTCGACCTGAGCAAGGACGAAGACCTCGCCACACTCGCGCGGGATTTGGAGACAGCCCTTTCGGAAAACCCACCCACGTTCGCCCGCGATGGCGGGTTCGTTGCACCCGGCTGGGACGAGGCGCTCGATGAAGCCCGTAGCCTGCGCGATGATAGCCGCCAGATCATCGCAGCGCTACAGGCTCGCTACGCTGACGAAACCGGCATCACCGCGTTGAAGATCAAGTTCAACAATGTGCTTGGCTATTTCGTCGATGTCCCGGCCCGCTATGGCGACCCGTTGATGAAGCCGCCTCTGTCCGAAACCTTCATCCATCGTCAGACCCTGGCCAGCAATGTGCGCTTCTCTACGCAGGAACTTTCTGAACTCGCGGGCAGGATTTCCCGCGCAGAAGACGAAGCAAAAGCGCGTGAAATGTCCGTCTTCGAAGGGTTTTGTGAGCGAATTGATGCACTAAACTCGCCTCTATCCCGCACTGCAGGCGCCATTGCGGACCTCGATGTCGCGGCAGCCTCAGCAGAATGGGCGTTTGAGGTCGACGCGATCAGACCCGTTCTGACAGAAGACACCACATTTCACGCCACGGGGCTGCGCCACCCGGTGGTCGAAGCTGCGCTCAAGAAAGATGGCAAGGGATTTACCGCCAACGACCTGGGACTAAGTGCCGAGGGCGATTTCGGAACGCGCCTCCTGCTCGTGACTGGTCCGAACATGGCCGGTAAGTCCACCTATCTAAGACAAGCCGCGCTGGCCGTTATCCTGGCGCAAGCAGGGCTCTTCGTGGCTGCGCGATCCCTGACATTGGGCTTGGTCGATCGGATCTTTTCGCGCGTCGGCGCGTCCGACGATCTGGCACGCGGGCGATCCACCTTCATGGTGGAAATGGTTGAGACCGCCGCCATTCTCAATCAGGCTACGGAGCGCAGTTTCGTCATCATGGACGAGGTCGGCCGGGGCACATCAACCTGGGACGGTCTCGCCATCGCCTGGGCGGCAGTCGAGCACCTTCATTCGGTCAACAAGGCCCGGGCCCTGTTTGCCACTCACTATCATGAGCTGACCAAACTGGTTGAGGACTTGCCCGGTGCGGCCAATGCTTCGCTCCGCGCCAAGGAATGGAAGGATGACCTTGTCTTCCTGCACGAAGTTCAGGCCGGGCCGGCGGACAAGTCTTACGGCGTACAAGTGGCCAAGCTTGCAGGCCTTCCAAAGAAGGCCGTCAAACGGGCGGCGCAAATCCTGAAGCAGCTTGAGGCTGAACCTGACGCGCCCGAAAACCTGCCCCTCTTTGCTGCCGCTCCTCTTGCGCCGATCACGGACGAGGACACTGCGGATCAGATAATTGGACCATCAGAATCCGACCTGTTGCTGCAACAGATTGACCCGGACTCCCTGACACCGCGTGAGGCGCTTGACTTGCTGTACCGCCTCAAATCACTCGGCAGTGAATGATACATCGCCAGCCTTGAGCCCAAGCCTGTTGAGCGGTCTGCCCATTCCGCCCGACACCATGGCGGCGAGCACTTTCGGTGCGGGCGGTATCTTGCTGATCGGGGCCGCCAGCCAATCGCGCAACCATGCAAGTATCGTGGAATCGGACTGGTAGACCGGCGTGAAAAGCCAGCTCATAGTCTGGAACATTCTGACGTGCCCTGAACGCATTGAAGTGTAGTGGCGCAATTGCCTGTCCAGATCGTCGTGGACGCACAATGCCCGCGACAGCGCATAAGCATCAAGCAAGGCCATGTTGGCCCCCTGGCCCAGTTGCGGGCTGGCCGCATGCCAGCTGTCGCCGATGTGCACCAGCCGCTGGTTTACGGCAGGGGCGTGTGTGCGATGGTCATATTCTGCATAGGTTAGCTGAGCGTGGCTCTTCAACTGGTCCAGCAAGACAGCCGTTTCCGGCCAGAGCGCGACCGCCTCTGCTTTCCAAGCTGACAAGGGAGCCTGCTTCCATGCCTGATACTGATCCGTTCGGATGGACCAGAAATAGGTGAGCGTGTCCACGCCCTCTTCTTCTGAGCGGCCTGATGGCATAACCCCCGCCATCTGACGGGCCTGCCGGTAGCGTTGTGCCAAGGCGTTCCGCTCAAACCCATGTCCCTCCTGCCACGGAAGGGTTGCCCAGAGCGCGCCATATGCGAGCTGGCTGCGCGGACGAGATGAGAGCGGGGAGCGCACACCGAGTGCATCAACCACAAGATCAAACGGCCCCAACGTCGTTCCGTCCCCTGTGGTCAGGTAACCTCCCACAGCCTGAGCCGCGATGATCCGTGTGGACGGGACAATATTCGCGCCTGCCTCTCTGGCTGCTTGATACACCAGGTCAAACAGGACGGGACGCTGGATGGATATGCCCCGAAGGCTGGGCCGGATGGCATCATATCGGACATCCAACACGGTGCGCCCGGAATTGACCGCCTGGCCATGCAGGCGCCGAATAGGCGCGCCCAGCGTTTCGGCTCGCTCACGCAAGCCGAACTCGCCCAATATCGTCAACCCCGTTTCTTGCAGGATCAGGCCAGACCCGACAGGTCCTGGCGCATCGAACTGGTCATAGACGGTGACGTCATGGCCAGCTCGGGCAAGCAGAGCTGCCGCGGCCAGTCCCCCAATGCCGGCACCGGCAATGGCTATCTTTCGCAATGAAGTCATGTCAGCCGGCAACCTTCACCGGATTTCGCTCACGCACCAGTTGCTTGACGAACTCGACATGACTGCGAAGCCGGTAAAGATCGTCCGTATAGGAAAGCGGCACTTCAACGGCACCGATTTCTGCCTGCAGGGTTTCGAGTTCCTCCTGCACCTTGTCACGTTCCGCCTTGTTGTCGGTCGAACGTCCACGCTCTTCGAGCGCACGCAAGTCTTCATACCAGACATAGATTTTCCGGCGCACACGCCAGCGATAGATGGGGGGTGCGACCCGGACCAATGGGAAGAGCAAGGTCAGCAACGGGATTGCAAGCACCCAGGCCCTGTCCAGAAAATTCGCGACGTCGAACGAAAAGTAACGGCGCAGGAATGACGGACCGTCCTTGTAGTATCGACGTGCCTGTTCGCTGATGGGCAGATCGATCAGGTCCGGATCAGGATACTCCCCCGCCGGGGCCAGCAGCGTACCTTGGGAATGAATCGCCGTTGCAGCATCTATGAGAAGCGCTTCGATGGCCGGGTGCAAGTCCTTGCGGACGACGAGTTGAGCGACAGGTGCGACCAGGGGGATGTCTGTTGCTGGCAGATTCTTGCCGATATCCACAACGCCTCTCAGAAGGACAATATCTGACAGCGCCTCGTGTCGGCGCGCCAGGGCCGGAGCGCGGTCAAACGGAAGCAGGCGGACAACATCCGGACTGTTCAGCAATCGGTCCACATAAGATGCCTCCACCGAGGCAGAGAAAGCAGCAGCGTCCAGACTCCCAGACAGAAGGGCGTCCGCCGCCGCATTGCCCGAAAGCGGCAGCCGAGACGTTTCATCCCATTCGCCCCCATAATCGGCCTCTAGCTCCAGGGCGAGCATGCGCGTGCCTGACCCGGCACCGCCAACTGCCATTCGAGCATCGTGAAGATCGCCCAACGTGTCAGCGGGAACATCATTCCGGACAAACACCCAGAAAGGCTCCGGAAACAGTCCTCCAATTGAGCGCAACTCTTCCTCATCGGACACAGTTGAGAGTCCGCCCTGCACAAGGCCGACATCAACCTCGGAATCATCCAGCAGGCGCAGATTGTCGATTGAGCCCTGCGTCTCCACCAGCACAACCTCCACCCCCTCTTCCGCGAGAAGACGCTGATAGCGTTCTGCAAAGGCATGATAGGCACCGCCCGGGCTGCCAGCGGCGAACCGGATCGTTTTCGGTGGCGCAGGGTCCATCAGCACCAGAGCCAGGAGCACGCCCGCAAAGGCAACGACGACCAGAGGCCAATAGACTTTCAGGAAGTCCCTCAATCCCGACATGGTAACCGCCTCCCACCGCGCTAGTTCGGTCGACTACTGCTCTAGGCCGGGAAATTGCAAGGATCAACAAAGTGTAAGGCTCTGCCCTGAAATCGCCTCATGCGTGCCGCGCATGGAACCTATTCCGTTACAAGAGTGTTCATCAATGTATCGAGGCACCATCTGGAGCCCAAGCGACCAGAAAGGACGATCCCGTGAGCCATCCCATATCCATCACACGACTATTGTCTGTTGCCGTTTTAGGGGTAATCGCGGCCGTAACATTTGCCATGGTCCTGATGCCACAGCCTTCACTCTACGCAGGTTGAGCCTTAATCCTTGTGATAGGGCGTCCCGGCGAGGATCGATACAGCGCGGTAAACCTGCTCTGTCACCATCACCCTGACAAAACGATGGGGCCAGGTCTGGGGTCCAAAAGCCAGAGTATCCGGAACAGCTGACTTCACCGCGTCGCCATAGCCCTCGGCTCCCCCAATCAGGAAAACGAGGTCAGGCACGCCCTGATCGCGCCATTTGGCGAGATTTTCAGAAAATTCGCGAGATCTTTGTGCCCGTCCGAACTCGTCCAGTCGGATACATTTGGCACCTGACGGTAGTTTGGCGAGAATCCGGTCCGCTTCAGCGTCCAGTCCGCCGCCGCTGGGCACTTCGATCTCTTCAATGCCGCGAAAGCCGAGGGATCGTGCGATCGGCCCTGCACGCTTGATATATTCATCGACAAGTTCGCGTTCCGGCCCGGCCTTTAGCCGCCCGACGACCAGAAAGATGATCCGCATGGTCGCCCGCTAATTGGCTGGCACACGATGGGCATTGTCAGATGCCCAGATCTTTTCGAGATTATAGAATTCCCGGACTTCCGGGCGGAACAGGTGGACGATGACATCCCCGGTATCGATCAGCACCCAATCTGCATTCGGCATACCTTCGACACTGGCCGGGCGACCGGTCAGTTTCTTTACGTCTTGTGCAAGATGGTCTGCGAGAGCCGCAACATGCCGGCCTGAACGACCGGATGCGATGATCATGAAATCTGCGAGCGAAGATCTTCCATCAAGGTCAATGAAGAGAATGTCTTCAGCCTTGTCATCCTCAAGGGCCTTGGCGAGGGCTTCGGCCACATTACGGATTTCTTCGAGCGTGGCCTGCTGGGCGGGCTGGAGCCGCGGGGCGCTGGGGGTCAGGGGTCCGGTTCCTTCTTGTTACGTCCTCTTCAGATAATAGCATCTACGGGGCCGAACAACCAGCCATTAAAGGTCTGTCGCCGTCATATCGAGTCTGAATTCGCACCAAATTGCACCTTATGCGCAGTTTGCCAGATTTTCGCCGCATGTTCAGGGCATATTCCGACGTCATTCTTGTTGCTGATGGAGTAGAGTTTCATGCGCATGCAATTTGCTGCTGCCGCCGTTTTGTTTGCTTTGCCGCTCGGGGGTTGCGCCGTTGCAGCGCTTGGCACCGCCGGGGCCGTTGGCGTTGCCGCCGCCCAGGAGAAATCGCTCGGTGAAGCTGTGGACGATGCCACCGCGTCGAATGAGATCAAGAGTAAGCTCCTGTCTGAAAGCGCAAACAAGTTTGGAGAGGTCGATGTGGAGGTCACCGGGGGACTCGTCCTGCTCTCCGGCCGCGTAAACACTCCGGAAGAGCGTGTGAAAGCCGAAGGTATCGCCTGGACCTCTCACCTCACGCGCGATGTCGCCAATGAAATTCGTATCCAGCCTCCGGGCGGTTTCCTCGCAAATGTCTCCGATGAAGTCATCACGGGTCGGGTCCGCGCACGCCTGGTTGGGTCCAGCACGGTCAAAAGCCTCAACTTCAACATCGAAACCTATAATGGCGTTGTCTACCTTATGGGCATCGCGCGGTCGGCCGAGGAGTTGAAGCGCGCAGCCGAGGAGGCCAGTGTGGTGGGCGGCGTGAAACAGGTGGTTTCCTATGTCCGCATTCGTGACAATACCCGCACCCAACAAGCCGCGCCGACGACGCAGGGCACGCCCCCTTATCAAACAGCACCCGATGCCTCATATGACTATCAGGCCGACGGGGAACTGATCGGCGCCAATTACTAGCCGGGTCAGGTCGCGCGGGCGGCGGCCCATGAAGGGAGCCGCCTCATGAGCCTTCGCGTTGCGATCCAGATGGATCCGCTCGAATCCGTCAATATCGACGGAGACACCACTTTTGCCCTGGCCGAAGTCGCACAAGCGCGCGGCATGGAGCTTTTCGTCTACGGTCCCGATGACATGAGCATCGAGCAAGGCCGCGTAACGGCCATGGTTCGACCCGCGCGCGTTCAACGTGTGAAGGACGCACCCGGCCTGTTTGATGCGCCCGTTCGGCTGGATCTTGCAAAAGACGTTGACGTCATCTTGATGCGTCAGGACCCACCCTTTGACATGAGCTATATCACGGCCTGCCATCTGCTTGAGGAAATCGCAGATGAAACCCTCGTCGTGAACGACCCGGCTGGCGTCCGATCCAGTCCAGAAAAGATTTTCCCGCTAATGTATCCAGACCTGATGCCGCCAACCCTTGTGTCGCGCGACTTGTCTGTCATCGAAGCCTTCCGCGCCGAGCACAAGGACATCATCATCAAGCCGCTCTATGGGCATGGCGGCGCAGGCGTGTTTCGCCTGAAGCAGGACGATTCCAATTTTGACTCGTTGACTGAACTCTTCTTCAGTCGCTCGCGTGAACCGGTCATGGTTCAGGCATTTCTGCCGGCCGTCAGTGAGGGCGACAAGCGCATCATCTTGATCGATGGCAAAGCCGCCGGCGCGCTCAACCGGCGCCCCAAGGAAGGTCAGGTCCGATCGAACCTAGTTGTCGGCGGTACGGCCGAGGAGACAGATATGAGCGACGCGGATATGCGAATTTGCGAAGCCATCGGGCCGGAATTGAAACGTCGCGGACTCGTCCTGACGGGCATCGACGTGATTGGCGGGCGTCTTACCGAGGTGAATGTCACCTCCCCCACCGGTGTTCAGGCCATCAAGAAACTCAGCGGCATTGATATCGCTGCCGATTTCTGGAACGTTGTGCAAGACAAGCTTGCGAGCCGCTGAAGCTCCCGGCAAGAATGGGGACATGATCATGAAACTGACAACGTCTATCGCCATCGTGTCTTTCTGTCTGGCAGGGACGGCCTGTTCTGAAAATTCCAGCAGTGAAGACGCAGCTGTCGTCGCTACCGAGACCGCCCAGGTCGAGGACGAATATACAGGCTCCCTCAATCTGAATCTCCCAAGTTCATCGGCGGCTCAGGACACTGGCAGCGGTACGCTGAATTTGCGAATTGGGCAGTCGGACGAAGATGATGGTCTACTGATCGGGTCCGGCGGTTTTGGTGGAGGCCAATTCGAGGATGCTCCGTCGCTTGGCCTGTCCCTTCCCGACGATACTGCAGAGCCGGTATCGTCAGAAGACGACGTCATTCGGCTTGATCCGAAATAATCGTCGGCCCAATTGATCATCCTGCATGAGGATGTTGGCTCTGGCCGCCTCGAAAGATAAAGCACAACTCGACACACAATCGCAAGTTGCGTGCGGGCATTCTTTGGGCTTGAAAACCACTCAGGATTGAATATTGTCAGCCCCTGATTTCAATGGGTGCGCGGCGCATTGCGTCAGACACCCGGCCTCAGGGACCCAGGATGCCGCATGCCCCATCTCCCCAGGACGTAAGAAAACCCACAGATGCAGACCGCTTTATCGGTCGGCAAGTCCGACAGGCGCGTCGTGAAGTGGGAATGACGCAAGAGGCGTTGTCCGAAAAGCTGGGCCTTACTTTTCAGCAGGTTCAGAAGTATGAGGCCGGCCGCAGTCGCCTGTCAGCTGGCAGGTTGAGGGACGTGGCCATCGCCCTCGGTAAGCCGATCAACTATTTCTACGAGCCATTTCCTGCGGCACCCGAGGTCCGCGACCTTGAGCATGCAAAGATAGGTTTGCTGAAGCGGGAGGCGAAAAAACTCGTCGACTCCCTTGTACGGGCAGATGATCTGGAAACAGTCATTCAGATTCTGGCCGCGCTGGGGCCATCTCGTCCCTAGCGTTGGCAGGCACTACAGAAGAAACTCGACCTACCTGATTGGACGATGCGTTGGATCGGCTTGGTGCAGTTGCGGCAAGAGTCCCCTTCCCGGTCATAGACGGCGAAAGTGTGCTGGAAATAGCCAAGCTCCCCACTCGCGCTGGCGAAATCTGAGATGGATGAGCCGCCTGCCGCTATAGCTTCGGCTATAACGTCATTGATCGCTGGCACGAGGCGTGCGGCGCGCTGGCCCGGCACGGTCGCTGCATTCCGGCGCGGCGATACGCCCGCACGCCACAATGCTTCGCACACATAGATATTACCGAGCCCGGCAATCACCGACTGGTCGAGCAGCGCCGATTTGATCGGCGTCTTTCGCCCCCGCAAAACTGTATTCAGATACGCCTCGGAAAACCCATTGGACAGCGGTTCAGGCCCCATCGCCATTAACCTTGGATACGCCTGAAACTGCTGCGCGGGACAGAGTTCCATGAAACCAAATCGACGCGGATCATTATATGTTACGGACGCGCCATTCTCGAGATTGAAGACAACATGATCGTGGCGCGGGTTAGTCCCCGTCTCATGTTGAAATTCACCGAGCTTCTCGCCTGCAACGGTAAAGCGGCCGGTCATGCCGAGATGCATGACGAGGACCTCATCCGTCGACAGGGCAAGCGTCAGGAACTTCGCCTTGCGGCCCAGATGGGTGATACGCGCACCGCTGAGGCGATCGGCGAACCGGTCGGGGAAGGGAAACCGTAGATCAGCCCGGTTGTGGACCAGACGCTCAATACGCTGGCCCTCCATGACTGGCGCAAGTCCGCGGCGAACTGTCTCGACTTCGGGTAATTCAGGCATGGCTATGGCATATAGCCTAGGGTGATCGAGGCAACTATGGTGGCGCGCATGTCTGCAGATAGAGATACGGAACGCAAGGTGTCGTTCGGCTTCGAAGAGGTCACCGAGACGGAGAAGGTCGCCCGCGTGAAAGGCGTCTTCCGCTCTGTCGCGTCCCGCTACGACCTGATGAACGATCTCATGTCCGCAGGCGTCCACCGCCTCTGGAAGCATGATGCGATGAATCAGGTGAACCCACAGCCCGGCGAGCGCCATCTGGATGTTGCTGGCGGCACCGGCGAATTGGCACGCGCCTTCCTCACCTTGGCTGACAAGGCGGGCAAGCGCAGGGGCATCGACACGCCCGCCACCGCAATCGTGTCCGACATCAATGATGCCATGCTGGACGCAGGCAAAGCCCGCGCGGACAATGCTAAATGGGAAGGTCGGCTAGACTGGATTTGCGCCGACGGCCAGAATTTGCCCTATCCCGACCGAGTATTCGATGCCGTCACGGTGTCGTTCGGAATTCGCAATTTTGCGGATCGTCTGGAAGGATTACGGGAGTTCCGCCGCGTGTTGAAACCGGGCGGCAGATTGGCCGTTCTGGAGTTCAGTCATATGACGGTCCCTGCCCTGCAGGCCGCATACGACACATACAGTTTCAATGTGATCCCGCGCCTCGGCAGCCTGGTTGCGGGAGATGCCGATAGTTATCAGTATCTTGTTGAATCAATACGGAAATTTCCCACACAGGACGCCTTCCGCAAAGAAATCGAAGATTCAGGCTTTTCTCGTGTGAGCGTCACGAATTATTCGGGAGGCATCGCCGCCCTGCACTTCGGCTGGGCGGTCTGATGCGGGTCAGCTTGGGCTCGAATCCGGCGTCAGACTGGAGCGCTGTGCAGGGTCCAGCAACAGCTGGTCTGGGGCTTGGCTCGGCTCGGCATAGTAGATCGCCGCAGCAATCATTGCAGCCACAAGCAGTCCACTCGTCACAAAGTATAGAGTTCCTTTGTTTTTTGGTGCTTTTTTAGTGGCCATGACAGCCTCCTCTGTAAACATATCTTCCCTCATCAAACGCCGTCCGGGCCTGCCGGTTCCCGTTGGCGCGCGGAGCATGGCATGGGACTGATTGGAGATTATCGCCGCCTGATGCGCGCTGGCATAGCACTCGCGCGACACGATGTGATCCTGCCGGGCGCTTACCAGACCCGCCTGCCTCTGCCTGCCCGCATCGCCGGGCGGGTGCTACGTGTCTTTGGTGGCGGCGCGCGGGGACGCCCCGGCGAGCGCCTCGCCCGCGCGTTGGAAAAGCTGGGACCGGCCTATATCAAGCTTGGGCAGTTTCTGGCCACGCGCCCGGATGTGTTCGGCGCTGAAGTCACCCAGGATCTGGGCCGTCTGAAGGACAAGCTGCCGCCCTTTTCGATGAAGGCGGCGCGCGCCGCCCTCGCGGAAGAGTTTGGTGAGGCTGACGCCGCACGCCTGTTTGCCGAATTGTCAGACCCGGTTGCGGCCGCGTCCATCGCGCAGGTCCACAAGATGTCCCTGCCAGAAGGGGAACGCGCCGTGAAAATCCTGCGGCCGGGCATTGAGCACAAATTGATGGTGGAACTTTCTGCCATGAAACGCGCTGCGCGCACCATCGAAGGCATCTCAGCCGAGAGCCAGCGTCTGAAACCTGTGGCTTTCACTGAAACCATTGCGAATGCCATGATGCGCGAAACCGACCTGCGCCTCGAAGCAGGCGGCGCAGACGAAATGCACGAAATCAGCCAGAAATCCGGCCATTTCGTCATTCCCTCCGTCGATTGGGACCGCACCGGTCGCCGGGTTCTTACCATCGACTGGATCGACGGAGTTTCTCTCACCGATCCAAAAGCGCTGGACCGTCCCGGCATCGACCGCAAGAAATTGGCGAACGACATCACGCAGGGCTTCCTGACCCATGCGATCGAATACGGCGTGTTCCATGCGGACATGCATGAAGGCAATCTCATCATCACGCCGGAAGGCAAGGTGGCCCTGGTGGATTTCGGAATCATTGGCCGGATCGGCCTGGTCGAGCGCCGCTTCCTCGCCGAAATCCTTTGGGGCTTCCTGAAGCGCGATTACCGCCGTGTTGCCGAAGTCCATTTCGAGGCCGGTTATGTACCGGCCAACCAGTCCATCGGGGAGTTCGCACAAGCTCTCCGTTCCATCGGCGAACCCGTACATGGCAAACCGGCCGAAGAAGTCTCGATGGGTCGCGTCCTGCTTCAATTGTTCGACTATACGCACACATTCGGAATGTCCCTGCGTCCGGAACTTGTCCTGCTCCAGAAGACCATGGTCCAAGTGGAAGGCGTCGCCCGCGCGATCGACCCGTCGCACAATATATGGTTTGCGTCCGAACCCGTGGTCGGCACGTGGATCCGGCGCAGCTTTGGTCCAGAGGGCGCCGCAAAACTTGTCGCCGGCAATGTGAAAGAGATCACCAACCGGTTGAAGCGTCTGCCAGAAGTCATGGACAAATTTGAGGCCTCACTACTCGAACCGGTTTCGCCCCCGCCGCTTCCACGCCGGTTTGCGCCCTGGTGGGGCTGGTTTGGCTTCATCGCGGCCTTGGTTGCGCTGGGCATCTGGGCAGCGAAATAGCGAGTTTCGGGCATTTCCCTGCTGAAACCCGCGAAAACCTTAACCGAGCCGCCAAGTTCACAGGGATTTCATGGGGTAACGGCAAGAAATTTGCGATAAGACACGCTTAACAAACAGAGCCCGGCCCATGACGCAAAAACGCATCCTTTTGATCATTTCCGGCGGTATTGCCGCCTACAAGAGCCTGGAACTGATCCGGGAGTTGCGCCGGCGCGACATTGCCTGTCGGTGCATCGTGACGAAGGGCGGCCAGGAATTCGTCACCCCTCTCTCGGTCTCCGCACTGTCCGGCGACAAGGTCTATACCGAGCTGTTCAACCTCAGTGACGAAGCGGAAATGGGCCATATTGAGCTTTCCCGCTCGGCCGATCTCGTCGTTGTCTGCCCGGCTACCGCAGACCTGATGGCCAAGGCCGCAGGTGGCCTCGCCAATGATCTTGCCTCCACCACACTTCTGGCGACTGACAAACCTGTCCTGGTCGTGCCCGCCATGAATGTGCGCATGTGGCAGCACCCAGCCACGGTGCGGAATGTCGAAACGCTCCGCGCGGATGGCGTGACGGTGATGGAGCCGGACGAAGGCGCGATGGCCTGCGGTGAATTCGGTCCTGGCCGCCTTCCGGAACTTCCGGTCATCGCCGAAGAAATCGAACGCATGCTGGCAGGAGACGCCACCGGCGCACTCGCGGGAACCCACGCGCTTGTCACAGCAGGCCCGACACGTGAACCGCTGGATCCTGTTCGGTTCTTGTCCAACCATTCTTCCGGCAAGCAAGGCTATGCGATTGCCGAAGCGCTCGCGCGTCTTGGTGCGCAGGTCACTTTGGTCTCCGGTCCGGTCGCCCTGCCCGCACCACGGGGAGTGAATTTCGTACCGGTCGAGACAGCCCGCCAGATGTTGAAGGCCTGCGAGGACGCTCTGCCTGCTGACGTGTTCGTTTCTGTGGCCGCAGTTGCTGACTGGCGCCCGGCACGGGCCGCAACCAAGAAGCTGAAGATCAAGGGCGCAGGCAGCGAACATCCGTCCATGGAACTGACCGAAAACCCGGATATCCTCAAGACGCTGGCCAACAAGCGCAAGAACCGACCCGCCCTGGTGATCGGCTTCGCCGCAGAGACGCATGATGTCGAGGAACACGCTGAAGCGAAGCTCGCCCGCAAGAATTGTGACTGGATCGTCGCCAATGATGTCTCCGGGGATGTGATGGGCGGCTCGGAAAACGAGATTGCCCTGATCACCCGGGACGGATCCGAACGCTGGCCACGCATGGGCAAGACCGAAGTGGCGCGCCGACTGGCGCACAAGGTCGCTGAAACGCTGAATGATGAAGGCGACGGGCTGAAACTCGCCGCTGAATAGCGCTACACTGGCGGCTCGCCATTCCGCGCGAGCACCTCCCCTGCCAGATACAGAGATCCGCAAATCAGGATACGATCAACGCCGGTTGCCGCCGCAGCCTTGAGCGCAGCTTCGAGGCTGTCGCACGCGGCGGCTTTCAGCCCCGCATTGGTGGCCGCTTCCGCCAGGGCTTGGGGTTCGGCGCCCTGATGACCCGGCGCGTTCGGCAAGGTGAAGACCTCAGGTCGCACCTGCCGGAACGGCATGAAATAGCCGGTCGCATCCTTGGAGGCGAGCATGGCTGCGACCAGTGCGGTACGCCCGGGCATGTTGTTCAGCTGTCTCGCAATGGCGCGGGCCGCATGCGGATTGTGTCCGCCATCCAGCCAGATTTCCTGATCGGGAGCGAGCGCCGTAAGCGGCCCGTCTTTCAGGCGCTGCATACGCGCAGGCCACACCGCGTTGCGGGCGCCTTCGAAGATCGCATTCTGGTCGATGATTGTGGAATTCCCGAACAGCTGCACGGCCATGGCGGCCAGAGCCGCATTGGCCCGCTGGTGTTCGCCCAACAGGCCAAGGTCTTCCGGCATTGCATCAATGAAGTGCGCTTTCAGGCGATAGAGCGGCGCGCCAACATCTTCGGCCCGTTTTGCGATGACATCGTCACAGATCTTGCGCTGGATCGCGGTCAGCGCCGGGCGGCCGGACTTGATGATTCCCGCTTTCTCACCCGCAATCTTGCGAATATCCGAGCCGAGAAAGGCCTTGTGATCAAAATCGATCGGCGTAATGACGCTCAGCGCGGGCCGGTCGATCACATTGGTCGCATCATAGCTGCCACCAAGTCCGACTTCGAGAATCAGTACATCGGCGGGCACTTCCGAGAAGGCGAGCAGGGCCGTGGTCGTGGTCGCCTCGAATTGTGTGATCTCCTGCCCCTTGATCGCGTCATGGGTTCGCTCCAGCCAGTCGATCAGGCGCGCATCATACACGATCTCACCGGCGAGCCGGATACGCTCGTTGAAACGCACGAGGTGCGGACTGGTAAAGACATGAACGCTAAGGCCCGCTGCTTCCATCATGGCCCGCATGAAGGCGCAGGTGGACCCTTTGCCGTTGGTTCCGGCCACATGTATCACGGGCGGCAGCCTGTCTTGCGGCCGCCCAAGCAACTCAAGCGCATTCAAGACGCGCCCGAGCGATAGTTCAATCGTGTCTGGATATAGCCCTTCGAACCGCCCCAGCGCCTCGGCCAGGGCCGAACTGTCACCGATCAAGCAGAGCTGCCCTTACTCTTGTTTGGGGTCTTGGCGGCATGCGTTTTGGGTGGCGTCAGAGAAACCGGCAGGCGATCTTCAGCGCGCCGCACATTTGGCATCAGCATCGACAGGACATTTGAGATCGTGTCCTTCAGTTTGCGCCGGTCGCAGACAATGTCCACCTGGCCCTTTTCGCGCAGGAATTCGGATCGCTGGAACCCTTTCGGCAGGCTTTCGCGAATGGTTTGTTCAATCACACGCGGGCCGGAAAAGGCGATCATTGCGCCAGGTTCGGCAATATGGATATCGCCAAGCATCGCATAAGATGCCGACACGCCGCCCGACGTCGGATCAGTCAGCAGCACAATATAAGGTAGTTTGGCTTCGGCCAGCTCATTGATCGCGAGCGTCGTGCGCGGCATCTGCATCAGGCTCAGCGTGCCCTCCTGCATGCGAGCGCCACCGGACGCCGTGCACACAACAAAGCCCGCCTTGCGGGCCAACGCCATCTGCGCAGCCGCTACAAAGCCTTCCCCTGCCGCCATGCCCAAGGATCCGCCCATAAAGGCAAAATCCTGAACCAGTACGACCGTGGGCACGCCGCCGATCTTTCCATAGGCCGCCACCATACAGTCTTCCTGGATGATCGGTGCGCCACCATTTTCGGACTCTTTCTTGTCCCGGGCCGCAATCTTGGCCTTCGCAGCCTTCAGGCGCGACGGATAAGGCTTGTCATCCTTGAATTTCAGGGGGTCATGCGGAACCGATGGCAGGGCCAAAGGCTCCCAGCGCTCATCATCGAACAGGAGGCGCAGGCGGGTGCGCGGGCTGATCCGCAGATGCGCGCCAGCAGGTGTGACATGCCAGTTTTCTTCCAGATCGGTCTTGTAGACCAGTTCGCCGGACAGAGGACATTTCACCCACAAATCGTCGGGCGTGTCCTTCTTCGCGAGCATGGTCTTCAGGCCCGGCGGGGTGACCTTGGTAATCCAGTTCATGCCAGAACCTCCTCGGCGGCAATCAACACTTAAGGCTTGGTGATCGTTCTGATCGCCGAGCTCAACTCCTTCGCCAACGCGCCCATTCCCCGCGGTGCACTGGCAAAATCCCCCGATTCGTGGGCCTTTTCTGCATGCTCCACGAAAGCGGAGCCTACGACAACCCCATCGGCAATTTTAGCCATTTCTGCAGCTTGAGCGCCAGTTTTGACGCCAAAACCCACACAGACCGGCAATCCTGAAACACGTTTGGCCATTTCAATGTTCCCGGCAATCGCCTGCGGATCCGCGCTGCCAGCGCCTGTAACGCCTGTCACAGCGACAAAATAGAGGAATCCGCTGGCGCCTTCGGCGACCTTTTTCATCCGGTTTTCATGAGTGGTGGGGGTCGCAAGCCGAATGACGGAAAGATCGTATTGCGCATAGGCCTCGCGCAGTTCGCCATCTTCTTCCGGCGGCAAATCTACCAGGATGGTTCCGTCGACACCGGCTGCATGAGCCGCCTTGGCGAACTCAGCATATCCCATGCGGAACACAGGATTGGCATATCCCATGATAATGACAGGCGTTGTCTGGTCCTCGGCGCGAAACCGGGCCGCCAGCGCCAGCGTGTCAGCGAGCTTTGTTTTATTGGCGAGCGCGCGCAAGCCCGCCTTCTGAATGGATGCCCCATCGGCCATCGGGTCGGTAAAGGGCGCGCCAAGCTCAATGATATCGGCGCCGTTGTCGCGCAGCGCGCACATGGCAGCATAGCTCGTCTCAAGGTCGGGGTCGCCGGCCATAAGGTAGGAAACCAGAACGGCGCGGGATTCGCCGCTTGCGCGGGCGAAGGTGTCTGTAATGCGGGAAGTTGGCATCAGGTGTCCGTATTCTCGTGAACCCATGCCTCATAAGGCGCATTCGCCTGAATGCAAGGCAATGCGACCATAGCGGGTACTTCATAGGGATGGTGCGTCAGGACGAGGGCTTCGATCCGATCCCAATTCGCTTTCGGCGCTTTCAGCCACAACACGAATTCGAAGGCCTGCTCCACCACACTCTTCCAGCGATAGGTGGACGAGACCGGCCCTTCGAGATTGGCGCAGGCAGCGAGACGGTGCTCGATGGCCGCGTCGCCAATTTCCTCGGCCACACGGCGCGACGGACAGGTAATGCGAATGAGAAGGAGATCAGTCAATTTACTCTCTCGACAAAAGATAAAGTGAAGGCGCAGGGGAACATTTTCTAACCGCCTCGTCCATCGGGATCGTGGCAAACGATGCAAATCTTGTTTCCATCGAGATCTCGGAAATATGCCCCGTAATAGTTCGCGTGATATTGCGGGCGCAGGCACGGGGTACCCTCATCCTGAGCGCCGCGAGAGATGGCAATTGCGTGCGCCTCATCTACGCTGGGCCGGTCGGGTGCGAGCAGGGCGAGCATCTGGCCATTGCCCGGCTCGTGTCGCTGGTCATTGAACGGCCGCACCAAAGCGACCAGCGGGCGGTCATCGCCCGGACGCCGCCACATGATAAACGGATCAGACCGCTCGAATGGTACACGCGGATTCCCAAGCGCCTGCATGATCGGCTCGTAAAAGGCAGCTGCATTTTCCAGATCATTCGTGCCCAAGGTCACATGCGAGATCATCGGCCTCTTCCCTACATATCGACGCCGAGGGCCTTGGCGACCGAGAAAACGTCCTTGTCGCCGCGACCACACATGTTCAGGATCATCAGCCCATCCTTGCCGAGTGCCTGAGCGACCTCACCTACGCGCGCGATGGCGTGTGAGGGCTCGAGCGCCGGAATAATTCCCTCAAGCCGCGTGCACAGCTGGAAAGCTGCAAGCGCCTCCTTATCCGTGCACGACAAGTATTCAGCGCGACCGGAATCTCTCAGGAAAGCGTGTTCTGGCCCGATGCCCGGATAGTCCAGTCCCGCCGAGATCGAATGCGCATCGATGATCTGGCCGTCATCGGTTTGAAGGAGATAGGTCTTGTTCCCATGCAGGATGCCCGGCTTGCCGCCATTCAGCGCGGCAGCATGCTCTCCTGTCTCAATTCCGTGGCCAGCGGCCTCGACGCCGATCAGGCGAACGCCCTCATCTTCAAGGAAAGGATGAAACAGGCCAATCGCGTTCGAACCACCGCCGATACAGGCCATGACCGCGTCGGGCAGGCGCCCTTCCCGCTCAAGGATCTGGGCGCGAGCCTCCTTGCCGATAATGCTCTGAAAGTCGCGGACAAGCTCCGGATACGGATGGGGCCCCGCAGCCGTGCCAATGCAGTAGAAGGTGTCTTCGACATTGGTGACCCAGTCACGCAGTGCTTCATTCATTGCGTCTTTCAGGGTGCCTGTGCCGGAAGAGACCGGGACGATCTCTGCGCCGAGCAGTTTCATGCGGAAAACGTTCGGCTTCTGGCGCTCGACATCCGTCTCGCCCATGAAGACAACGCAATCCAGTCCGAAGCGCGCGCAGATTGTCGCCGTGGCAACACCATGCTGACCGGCGCCCGTTTCGGCGATGATGCGGGTCTTGCCCATACGCCTGGCGAGCAGGACCTGGCCGAGGCAATTATTGATCTTGTGCGCGCCCGTATGGTTCAGCTCATCGCGCTTGAAATAGATTTTCGCGCCATCGAAATGCTCGGTCAGCCGCTCCGCAAAATATAGAGGCGATGGACGCCCGACATAATGGGCCCACAAATCGTCCATTTCCGCCTTGAAAGCTGGATCTTCCTTGGCCTTGCGGTATTCGGCCTCAAGTTCTAGGATCAATGGCATCAATGTCTCGGCGACATAGCGCCCACCAAAGTCTCCAAAGCGGCCATTCGCATCTGGCCATTGATCCCATGTGTTCCGCAAATCCATCGTCCTGCTTTCCTTGCACTACCCGCCCGTATCTAGACCGAAGGACGTGCCAAGGAAAGCGCGACGATGCGCCCGGCCCCGTGACGCGTCAGCCCATGGGGGAATAGAAAAATTCCTCTCGAACGATCTTCCCGTCCTTGACCGTATACACGCCAACCTCCTTGGCTTGCATCCGCTCGCCGGACTCCTTGTTGGTGACATCCATGTCGAAGACGAGAGAAAATTGGTCATCCCCAAACAGGAACGGCCCCTCGGCGCTGACCTGGTGCACATCGTGCGCACCATACCACCAGTCGTGCTTGCCCTTGATGGCGTCGAGCCCCTGAGCTTCGCGGCCCGCATCGCCCATTGCAAGCGCTTCGACCGACACACAATCTTGCGCGTAAAGTGTCTCCAGCGCTTCGGCCTCGCGGCCAGAATTGCAGCATTCCGCCAACTTGCCAGCGACACTCGTCAGTTCTTCTGGAAACATGACACGTCCTCCCATTGCCAATAGGAGCCATATTAGCACAGAACAAAAACGGAACAATCGGTTTGTTATGAATTTTTTGAGGCGTCGATGAATGTCTTTACCAGTACCCGGTCCTTCAGGCCGCGAACACGCTCTACGCCTGAAGAGACATCCACTGCTGGCGCACCGGTCAGACGCACGGCATCGGAGACATTGTCCGGTGTCAGCCCCCCAGCAAGAATCCAGGGTGCCGGTCTCTGCCAGCCTTTCAGCAAATTCCAGTCAAATGACAATCCGTGCCCGCCTGTCCGATCAGCGCCCTTAGGCGGTTTCGCGTCCACCAGAAGCCGATCGGCTGCCGTGTAGGCCTCAGCCCGTTTCAGATCGTCTGAATCGGCAATTCCCACGGCTTTCCAGATCTCCAGACGCGTCCGCGCCTTGACTTCGGCGACGCGCTCAGGGGATTCCGAACCGTGCAATTGCAATATCGGAAACCCCAGCGCCACGATCCGGTCGATCTGCGCGTCGTCCGGGTCAACCAGCAAGGCCACCGGCGTGGCGGACCCTACCTGCATCAACAGGTTGGCCGCCGCTGCTTCCGTTACGTGCCGCGGGCTGGCCTCGGCAAACACGAACCCAATCCAGTCTGCCCCGGCTTGCGCGGTATAGCGCACGACGTCGGGATCGGTCAGGCCGCAGATTTTTACGAGTGTCATGCCGCAGGCGATACGCTAACGGCCTTGCGTCCGTCAATTCAGGGGCTGACGGGACGCGTATTTTCCTTGAGGACCGCCGCAAAGAAAATCTTGCCTGAATCTTTCGGACCAATCTCACGATTGAAGGTCCAGCGCATATGCGTGATCTCTTCCGGCATGGACACGCTCACCGGCTGGATCTCATCGAGACCGGATTCCGCAATCAGTTTTTCACGCGGCACGTATGTCGCCCCACCGTCCATGGAAAAATCAACAGAGGCCTGATCATATTCGGCCATGGCAGAATCTTCGAGCAGGCTCACATCTGCCGGCACTGGCAAGGTCAGAACAGCGTCCCTTGCCGGGGTTTCGCCCGGGTTTGAATATGTCACGGAATAAAACAACTGCTCACCCGGCTTCACTTCCTCAGCAGGCAGCAGCTCCATTTCCAATCCGCCCTCTTCGTCTTCAATGACGATCACACGTTCAACCTGTTGCTCGACGATGAGTTCCTGGGCGAACGCCGGAAGTCCGATGAGGAGAGTTCCGGCAAGAGTGGCAGCTGCGCGTATCAGCATGGCGTTAATCCTTGGCAGGGACGGTTAAAGGTTCAGCGTCAAGAATTGCGACAATTAGTTAACATTCGCTCAAAATCCATAAAGCATTTGCAGAGTTTCCAGTCTGACATTGCCAGATCCTCAACACGCGCCTTGGTGTCGCCACAGAGGCGCCAATCCGGGGACACCGATGTTGCACACCGACACCATTTCCCGGGGAGCTGACAAACCCTCGGCATAGGGATCTCCTAATCATGGTGAACCACGCATTCTCAGGATCAGGACTCATCCCATGCTGAATAAAAAGTTGAAAACCCTCCTCGCTATCGGCCTCGTATCCAGCGCAGCCGCATTCGGGCCCATCGCCTCTGCCCAGGCCCCGCGCGAAAACCCGCAAAGCGCCGCCAGCCATCATGGCATCCGCTATGTGAAAGCGGAAGCTGTAAACGTGCGCGGCGGCCCTGGAGTCAGTAACCCTATCATCACTGTACTGAACCTTGGTGCGGAAGTGTCCATGTATGTCACCAAAGGTGACTGGGCGCGGATCTCTGGGCCGGGTCAGCCGGAGAAATGGATTTACGCGCCACTTCTGCAGGACAACAAACCCCAACCGGTGAAGGCGGCAAAAAAGCAAACAGCGGACCGGCCAACGCAGAAAGCATCCGCCAAGCCTGACAGTCACCAGACGCACGAGCCTGAAGCGTCCCCTTCAAAGAAGGTAGAACATCCGACGGCTCAGAAGGAAAAGCAGGACGCACGGCCTGCACGGTAGACTGCCGCAACTTCACCTCTTCTCCGACGGCTCGCATCAAAGGGCCCTCGGACGGAGTCCCTTGCACAATATTAGGTTGGCCCAGGCTCATACCAGATTGGAGAACTCCACACCCTCTCCTGTATGACCGGATGGAGCGTGGGATTAGGCGGAGTGCCGTTTCGAATGGCGTCCCAGGTAGACCAGCGGCACGTCGGATTTTCCAGTATCCGCACATAGTAGAAGGCCCGCTGGTCGGGGTCGAACGTGGGGTCTTGCCACAGCGTGCGGAGAGCGACGTCTCCCTTGAACGGCGTGGGCTTACAAGTCGTCAGATCTACCGTTGCGAAGTTGTCTGGGCACCGGAACGTCTCGGGGTCAATCGTGCCGCCATCAGCACATGCAACATCGAACACCTGCTCACGAGATTGTCCGTCCTCGACCCACCCCTTCACAATCTGCGCACGCTGCAAGAACGCAGATGACGGATCGCGAAGTCCCCAAACAAAGAATTCAGGCGCCTTGTCTTCTTGATATGACAGATCGCCCCCCATTGGGACCGCCTGTGCATCCATCTGGGCGATACTCTCTGGGATCACCCCTCCCTCTCCCGCCAGATCGTATCCCGCAAAGAACCGAACCTTGATCCGCGGCCCGGAAGTGGCGAACGTTTCCTTGCGCCGCAAGGCATCAAAGATCATGTCGCGGGTGTTGGACTCTGCCCATACACCAACAAGGCCAGCCGAACTCCAGGATTGATAGGGCTTGGATGCTTCGCGGGAATTTGGTGTCCCATCAGGCCAGGTGGTCGCACGGTCCGGCGGCACCGAACTGCGCAGTTCAGCCGTTCCATCGACAACGCCTGCCTTTGAAAAATAGTTCGCTTCTTCTACCGATCCAGGCGCGCTGTTGTGCGTGTCAGAAGAACCTACAAAGCCGAACCGAAAGGGATTGAACCCTTCAGTCTCTTGCAGGAGCAAACCATCCTTCAACGCCTGGCGCACATAGCTGCCACGGAAGTTGGTGACGTCACCATTGGACCCAACCCGCTTTTCCATCAGCTCGAAATCTGACCACTCATCATTCGGAGAGAGGATCGGGTGCGTATCTGATGTCCCCTTGACCTGCGTGATCTCGACCAGCGGCTCATTGCGCATCCGTAAGGCGGCATAATCTGCGTCCATCGGCTCGTCATTCCGGCGAACCAGTTCAAACATGATCCCGTCCGACCCGTTGGAATTATGAGGAATGGCCAGCGCGTCGGCCCCCTCTTCGCGCCATTGGTCCATTTTATTCCAGAGGTCTTCGGGGTCTTCGGAATCCAACGCGGCAAACGGAAATTCCGGCACGGTCGCCGATCGAAACAGGACATTCCGATGAAGGTTCAGTCCACCTGGTTCGGAGGTGAACTCGTATCCGACAAAAGTCGTAAACCGACCGGGCTCATTATATTTTTCGGCGGCGTCCTGAACGATGCCCCATGCCCGGCCGATCACATCAGGTGCCTTGAAATCTTCCGGCATGTCGTTCGCACGATAGCGAGCCAGAACTCGAAAGAATGCGGCATTGGCCTCCGCAGGACTTTCACTGAACAGCCCGGCGGCGAGCGGGTCTTTGGACAACCGACGAGCCGGATCATTCGCTTCCCGCATTGCGCCAAGGTATTCAGCATGATCCGTCACCGCCACGAAATCGAGTGGGGGCCCCAAGAGGCGGACAGGCATGCCATTGGCGTGCGTGATCGTCTCTCCACGCGCGAACCGATAGGCATCTTCCGGCAAGGTGCGTACATTCCCGAGATAAGCATCGAAGGAGAGGCCCGTATGGACGTGGAGGTCTCCGAAATACGCATTACGCTCCGGATTGAACGCTACGCCCGCTCCTGTTGACATAACTTCGGCAGATTCCGTCTTATTTTCTGAAACCGGCGACGGCGCGCCAACGACAGTGCCATCGCATGCCGTTAAAGCTGCAAGCAAAATGATACCGGCAGACCATAGGATCCAGAGGCGGAAACGGGAATATTTGAGCAAGGTCATGACCCGACAATACCTGCCCAATCGGGATTCCGTCTGTGCGAACGACGCCCTCAGCCTTGACGAACGCATCGTTTGGACCTGGGAAATGCTGGCGGTGAGACAGGGATTCGAACCCTGGAGACTATTGCTAGCCTACACACTTTCCAGGCGTGCGCCTTCGACCACTCGGCCACCTCACCGTACTCAGCAGAGGGGAGCCAATAACCGAAGGCCTGCAAGATCGCAAGACTGTGATTGCCGTTCCCGGCAGACAAACCCATATGAGACACAGAAAGGGAGACCCCTCATGTTGTTCTCGAAGAAAAAACTGACCATCCCGGATGCCGAGAGCGCCCTGCCCGGCCGCCCCGATCCGATCCCGACCGCCACCACGCATTATCTATTCGACCGTGACCTGCAGGGCCCCCTTCCGGCGGGATACGAAACGGCCGTATTCGCCCTCGGCTGCTTCTGGGGCGCTGAGCGTGTATTCTGGCAGCAGGATGGCGTTTGGCTGACCCGGGTAGGTTATGCTGGCGGATCGACCTCGAACCCGACCTATGAAGAAGTCTGCTCAGGCGGGACCGGGCACACGGAAATCGTTGAAGTGGTTTTCAACCCTGCCGAAGTGACCTTCGCCGCACTCGTGAAACTGTTCCTCGAAAGCCATGACCCAACCCAGGGAATGCGTCAGGGAAATGACATCGGCACGCAATACCGCTCGGCAATATACACGAGATCCGAGGCACAAGCCGAAACTGCGCGTGAGATGATCGCAGTATATGAGAAGTCGCTTGCCCAGAGCGGTCATGCCAGCCAGATCACAACGGAGCTTGCGCCGCTGGACAAGGTTTATCTCGCCGAGGAATACCATCAGCAATACCTTGCAAAAAACCCGAACGGGTATTGCGGGATTGGAGGCACGGGCGTGTCCTGCCCAATCGGCCTGGGTGTGTCGACCTGATCGCGAAAGCTGGCGCTAGCCGCCGAAATTCACGGCAAACCTTTTGCGTGTCTCAAGCAGGTTCTGCGCCTTGTACATGGCGTCAGAAGCGGCTTGGGCGCGCTTTATGGTCGGGTCTGCCTGCAAGGCCTCAATCACTTTGGTGAGGTGACTGATCGCCTCCTCGACGGTCTTGCGATCGAACTGGTTTGTCGCGCGCGCCAGCAGGGCCCGGCCGAGATCCATGTGCGCCTGAACGGCCCGCGATGTGTCGCCATCACTCTTGATATCCTGGAGATGGATTCTCCGAAGCGTGATCACGTGGTCGAGCGCATCCATATCTCCAGACTGTTCGGCAACGTGCACCAGAGACGCGCAAAAATCGGCTTCGATACGGCTGCGCAGAGCGACCGGAAGCGTAGGCGAGTCCTCAAGGATTTCAGCCAGCGCATTAGACAGGATCTTTATCTTTTCGGGCCGGAAGGATTGCGGATTGGCCAGCGCAGGCTGCAATTCCCGCGCAAGGAAGTAAGCGGCCACGCGTGGCATCTGCCCCTCAAGGTCGATCATCTTTCCGGGCATTGGCAGCGTGAACAGCTTCGCTTCCGTGGCTGTCAGGCCACCACCGCGGCTTAGGCCGTGAATGACAAAGCCATCTTCGCGCCGACCGGTCCTGTCTGCCCAGACCAGCATGTCCGCATCTGCCACTTCCAGTCGCCGACGGGCACGCTGGACCGCGCGCGTTTCGATGCCGCCGCGAATAGTGCCCGTGCGGAACACTTTCAGGGGTGCACCGAAATTGAATTCGGAGAGGTGGGAATTGAGCGCCGAGAGCAGCCATTTCCATGCGCGACCCGCGCCTTTGCCAGCCGGGCGGGCGACAAGCACGCGGTATCCGGGCGACTTGTCATTGCGCGCAGCCCGGGCCCCGGACGCATTGCGCAAAGTCTTCAACAGCGAACCCAGCAGGCTGAACATCAGGACGACCAGTGCAACGAGCAGGACACACAGCATCACGAATCCAAACGTGGCGAGCTCTGTCGCATCCACCACATTCGTTTCGAACCAGCGCTCGGCTGTTGTGAACCAAGTATCCACAGGCATTCGAGATGACCTCCTGTATGTCTGTGCGATACGGTTCCTGCCCTGTGCTTGCAACAGCTAAACGCTGTTCAGCCTGTGCGGGGGATGGTTAGATTGCCTGAGAGACAAGCTGATTCAGGGGGTCGCATGGGTGCCGGGGAATTTGTGACGCGGTTCGCACCGTCCCCCACCGGGCATTTGCATCTCGGTCACGCGCTCTCGGCTTTCCATGTCTGGGACACTGCCCGCGCCCATAATGGAAAGGTGCTGTTGCGGATTGAAGACATTGACCAGACTCGATGCCGTCCAGAGTACGAAACCTCCATTCTCGCCGATCTTGAATGGCTCGGACTGGACTGGGATGGCCCCGTGCGACGCCAGTCCGACCACTTCGCGGAATATGAGTCCGCGCTCAACTCCCTGAAGGCGCGCGGGCTGGTTTATCGATGCTTCAAGACCCGTCGAGAGATCGCCGCCGCGCTGCCTGCCGGGGCCAGTCCCGATACGGCCGGCTTCACTGGCAAGTCGCTCCCTGCGGACAAGGAGCGGGAACTGCTGGACCGGGGACACGCCTATGCGTGGCGGTTGTCCCTGTCGGCTGCGCGGGCAGAACTTGGCCCTGAATATGATGCCTTGAGCTACACAGTCTTCACCTCATGCGGCCAGCATGAGGTGAAAGCCGACCCTGCACCGTTCGGCGACGTTGTGCTCGCGCGCAAGGACACGCCCACCAGCTACCATCTCGCCTGTTGCCACGATGATTCCTTGCAAGGGATCACTCATGTCGTGCGCGGCGAGGACATCCGGGAGATGACCTCGGTACACGTCCTGCTGCAGGCGCTGATGGGCTGGCCACAGCCTCTTTATGCCTTTCATCCGCTCGTTTTGGGGGCAGATGGCAAGAAATTGTCCAAGCGTGCAGGGGACCGGGGATTGCGCGCATGGCGTGAAGACGGCAAGACGCCTGAAGACATTCGCGCCATGACGGGCCTTTCTTAATGACATCAACAGAAATGACAGCGCCGGCCCGCCGGGAATGGCTCGGTGTGCTTATGCTGGTTGGCGGCGCGGTCGCTATCGGATTTGCACCCATTGGCTTGCGCTTGGGTCTCGACGATCTCGGCCCGCAGGCCATCGCATTCTGGCGATACACGTTTGCCCTGCCGGTGCTGACTGCCCTCGTCCTGTTGGTCGAGCGCCGCGCGCCACGCAAGCCCAATATCTATGTCATCCTGGCGGGGATATGCTTCGCGGTGGACATCGGCTTCTGGCACTGGTCGCTGACCCTGACCAGCGTGTCGAACGCGACCTTCATTGTGAACCTCGGAAATGTCTGTGTCGGATTCCTGGCCTGGCTGTTCCTGAAGGAGCGCCCCGCGCCTATGTGGTTCTTCGCCGTTATTCTGGCGATTGGGGGCGCATCCGCCCTGTCTCTGGGCGGAACCGCAGAAGGGGGCGCAAGCTTTGTCGGAGACCGGATCGCCATCATCGCGGCCATCAGCGTGTCCGGATATTTCCTGTGCTCGAAGCTTGCCCGGCGAACGTTGAACGGTCTGGAGACGCTTTTCTGGCTGACACTTGTGGAAGTGGTCGTCGGCGCCATCATGGTCATGGCCTTCGGTGAAAACTTCCTGCCGGAGAACCTGTCGGGTTTTGCCGTGCCGCTGTTCCTCGGGATCGTGATCCATGTGGTCGGTCAGGGCCTGATCATCACCGGGCTTGGCAGCACACCAACCTCCATCGCGGGTGTCATCATCCTTATCCAGCCTGTCATGGCTGCTGCGATTTCGTGGCATCTCTTTCAGGAGCCCCTCACAACCCTGCAGGCAGGCGGCGGCATGCTCATTCTTGTCGCGGTCTGGCTGGCCCAGCGCGGCCACAAGGTGGACCCAATCGACTGATTGCAGCAATAGTGTCACGAATTCAGTCTATGCCCGCCCCAGACCTGATCTTCCGGAGACTGCCCATGCGCCGCATTGCCCTTTCGCTTGTTTCACTCACCGCCCTTGCCGTCGCAGGCTGTTCAGCGCCGTCTGATACCGCCGTGGCACAAAGCGAGGCTGCACCGGCGCCGCTACGCGAAGGCACGACGCCCATTCAGGCAAGCGATTCCTATTATCAATCTGCCGCTGAAGCCGTAGACACACGCATTCAGCAGCGCGGTGTAAAATCGGCCAAGAATGTCATCCTCTTCGTCGGCGATGGCATGAGCATACCGACCATAACAGCAGCACGTATCTATGCTGGCCAACAGCGTGGGCTCGACGGCGAATCCTACACGCTGACCATGGACACGCTGCCACACATGGCCCTGTCCAAGACTTACAGCCACGACTTTCAGGTTTCCGACTCCGCCTCCACCGCGACGGCGATGGTGACCGGCGCCAAAGTCAATTCCCGCACGCTCGGCATCCTGAAGGAAGCCAGCTTCGGGAATTGCGCGAGTGTTGAAGGGCATACGACCGATTCCATCTTTGAACTGGCCGAACGGTCGGGCCTCGCCACGGGTCTCGTTTCCACCGCTCGGCTGACCCATGCCACCCCTGCCTCGGCCTTTGCCAAGACGCCCAGCCGAGACTGGGAAGACGATAGCAGCCTGAAGGGCGGCGCGGCAGGCGACTGCAAGGACATTGCGCGTCAGTTCATCGAGTGGCCGGAAGGCGACGGGTTTGAAGTCGCGCTGGCCGGAGGCCGGGCGCATTTCACCACCTCGGAGGAAGCCGACCCGGAAGCGGAAAACCGTACCGGCAGCCGCACCGATGGCCGCGACCTGACCGCCGAATGGACCGCAAAATCCGAAGATCATGTCTATGTCACCGATAAGGCTGGCTTTGAGGCGGTCGACATCGCCTCGGGTGCAAAAGTACTCGGCCTGTTCGAGCCGTCGCACATGAAATTCGCGCTCGACCGGGACGAAGACCCGGCAGGCGAACCCTCGCTTGTCGATCTGACCAAGGCCGCCATCACGCGCCTGTCGCAGGATGAAGACGGCTTCGTGCTGCTCGTCGAAGGCGGCCGGATCGATCATGGCCATCACGGCGTCAGTGCCGCCCGGGCCCTGTCGGAAACCGATGAGTTGGATCAGGCCGTCGCGGCAGCCCTGGAGATGACCAATGCGGACGAGACGCTGATCATCGTGACCGCGGACCATTCCCACACGATGACCATTTCCGGCTATCCCAAGCGTGGCAATCCGATCCTCGGCAAGGTCGTCAGCGGGCTGGATAACGCCCCGATGAATGCCCAGGACGGCAAGCCCTACACAACGCTCTCCTATGCCAGCGGCATGACCGCCTGCCGGATGGTCGATGGCGAGCCTGATTGTGTCCGCGAAGACCTTTCCGACATCGACACAGAGGACAAGGATTTCCAGCAACCGTCGCTGGTGTTCATGCCGTCCGAAACGCATGGCGGGGATGACGTGGCCATCTTTGCAACCGGTCCCGGATCGGAACTGGTCTCCGGGGTGATGGAGCAGAACGAGATCTTCCACGTCATGGGCCGCGCTTCGGGACTGGTCGCCGCGCCAACAGAATAGGCCCCTGCCGTAGCGTCGGGCCTGTTCAGGCGACGCGTTCTGGGGGAGACTTCTTTTGAAATCCGGTCATCGGCGCCAGCAAGAGCGCGGAGACCGGGCCAAAGGAGGAAGACCCATGAAGGCTGCTGTCATGCGCGCGCCCAACGCGCCGCTATCCATTGAAGATGTCACGATTTCCAAGCCCGGCCCGCGCGAAGTGCTGGTCCGGCTCAAAGCGGTCGGCGTCTGCCATTCGGACGTGCATTTCTGGGACGGGAATTTCCCGACCGAATTGCCGGTAATCCTCGGGCATGAAAGCGCCGGCATCGTGGAAGAAGTCGGCTCAATGGTCTCGGCGGTCAAACCGGGCGACCATGTCATCTCGATCCTGTCACCCTTCTGCGGCACCTGCGAGTACTGCCTGACCGGTCACATGTCGGTCTGCCATACGGTGAACAAGGAACAGTTCCAACGCCAGCCAACAGAAGCGCCGCGCCTCTCCATCAAGGGCGAAAAGGTCGGCCAGTTCCTGAACCTCTCCTCCTTTGCCGAACAGATCCTTGTGCATGAAAATGCGCTGTGCGCGGTCGACAAGGACATGCCGATGGACAAGGCCTGCCTGATCGGGTGCGGCGTCATCACCGGTGTCGGATCGGTCTTCCATTCCGCCAAGGTCGAGCCGGGCTCCACGGTTGCCGTCCTCGGCTGTGGGGGCGTCGGCCTTGCCGCGATCAATGGCGCAGCCATTGCAGGCGCAAGCCGCATCATTGCGGTCGACCTGTCAGACGAAAAGCTGCAGATGGCCGTGCGCTTCGGCGCGACCGACACCGTCAATCCAGGCAAGGTCAATGCGATCGAGGCCGTCAAGGAACTCACCAAGGGCGGCGTCCACTACTCCTTCGAATGCGTCGGCCTGAAACAGACGGCTGAACAGGCCTACCACATGCTGCGGCCACGCGGCGTGGCAACCGTGATCGGCATGATTTCGCCCGGCGTGAACATCGAGATCCCCGGCATTGAATTGCTGGCGACAGAAAAACGCCTGCAGGGGGCGATCATGGGGTCTAACCGGTTCCGCGTGGATTTCCCGCGCCTGATCGAACTGTACAGACAGGGCAAGCTGCACCTTGATGATCTTGTCTCTGACCGGATCGGTCTTGAGGGGATCACCGGCGCCCTCCAGAACCTTAAGGACAACAAGGGCACGGTCGCGCGGCAGGTGGTCGTGTTCGACTAGGCTTCGGAACTGCCCGGCTCGCCCGGCATTGTTGTGATCACTGAGCATGATCACAACAGAAAGCGGGCCTTGATGTCGGAGAGTTTGGAATGGATCGCAATGGGCACCGGCATTGTCGCGGCCATCATGGTGTCGGCCGATCTTGGGCGACGCATTACCGGCTTCGCCTTTATCGTGTTTGCGGTCTCTTCCACATGCTGGGTCATGATCGGCCTCTCGGATGACGAGGCCCCGCTCATGTACCAGAACATTGTCCTGACCGTGATCAACTTCATCGGCATCTACCGCTGGCTGATCCTCAAGAAGGAATCGGGCTAGAGTCCGAACCGGCCCGGATTGTCCCGGATCAGGGCTTCGAGTTTCGGCATGCCGTCTTTCAGACCCTTGGCAAGCTGTTTGGAGACAATTCCGCCCAGGATCAGCGGCGCACTGGCCTTGCCCGCCCAGCGCAGCTCGCAGCCTTCCGGCGTTTCAACGACGACATAGTCCTCAACCGCGGCCGAGACCGGCAGCGTCGACTTTTCAAACCGGAAAGCCATCCGCTTGCCCTCTTCCCAGGCAAAGAAGGTTTCCTCGACTTTCTGGTCCTCGATCTCGACGGTGCGCGTGGTCCCGACCCCGAACGGCTCCGGGCTCGTCCAGACCACGTTCGTAATCGGCAGCCATTCCGTCCATGCCTCTGCATCCAGCAAGGCGGCCCAGACGGCGGACGCCGGAAATGGGAATGCATGTGCGACCCGCAGTTTCGGACTAACAGTCGCGAGATAGTCTTCGCCGACCGGCTTGTGCTGTTTCAGTGACTTGGCCATTCAGTTCCCCCTCTTCCTGATTTCAGGCAGGATGGGAGCGGACCGAACGACCTGTCAAACCGTGCCGCCACGGCAGCACAGGACAGACCCTTGGCATTAGATCAGTCCCGCAGCAGTTCGTTGACACCGGTCTTTGAGCGGGTCTGGGCGTCGACGGTCTTGACGATGACGGCGCAGGCGAGGCTCGGGCCGCCATTCTTGTCGGGCAGCGTGCCCGGCACGACGACGGAATAAGGCGGCACCTTGCCATAGGTGATCTCGCCGCTGTGGCGATCCACGATCTTGGTGGACTGGGTGATGAAGACGCCCATGGCAATCACCGAGCCTTCTCCGACGACCACGCCCTCGACCACTTCGGACCGTGCGCCGATGAAGCAATTGTCTTCGATGATGGTCGGGTTCGCCTGCAGCGGTTCAAGGACGCCTCCAATGCCGGTGCCGGCCGAGATATGGCAATTCTTGCCGACCTGCGCGCACGAGCCGACGGAGGCCCAGGTGTCGATCATTGTGCCTTCGCCGACATAGGCGCCGATGTTCACATAGGACGGCATCAGGACCGCATTCTTCGCAATGAAGGCGCCGCGGCGCACAGCGGCCGGGGGCACCGCACGAAAGCCCGCGGCCTCGAATTCGGATGAGCCCCAGCCCTGAAATTTCGATGGAACCTTGTCCCACCAGTTGCCGCCGCCGGGCACGCCGGAAATCATGCCATTGGCATTCAAGCGGAAGGACAGCAGAACAGCCTTTTTCAGCCATTGATGGACAGTCCAGTTGCCGTCGCCATTTGGGCTGGCCACGCGGGCCTCACCGGAGTCGAGCAGGTCAATGGCCGCCTCGACGGCTTCGCGCACCTCACCCCGTGTCTGTGTGTTCAGGGTGTCGCGGCTTTCCCACGCCTGTTCAATCGCATTGGCCAGGGCTTGTGTCATCTGTCTCTCCGGGGGCAGGTCTTAGTCGAGTGTTTCAATTGCCGCCTCAAGGAAGGCAGCAAGGTCGCCCGTCACATAGTCTATGTGGTCAGGCCCGTCATCCCCCAACAGATCGTCCAGATTGGCAGGACGCGCCTCAATCGGCTCGTGGCTCCAATCCTTTTCGGAGTGCACCAGAACCGTCGTGAAGCCCATATCCTTGGCTGGAAGGAGATTGCGCGCGAGATCCTCGAAGAAGATTGCCTTGCGCGGGGCCACATCATGCAGCGCACAAAACCGGTCATAGGAGCTCTGGTTCGGCTTGGGAGTGTACTCAGCGTCCTCGATACCGAAGCTCCCGTGGAACAGGTCTTCCAGCCCCATCTTGCCAACAACCCGCTCGGCATGGCGACGCGAGCCATTTGTGTAAACGAATTTCCGGCCCGGCAGCGCGCTGATTGCCTGGCGCAAAACCGGCAAGTCCGGCAGTGGCGACAAGTCTATGTCATGCACATGATGCAGAAAATCGGCAGGATCGATCTTGTGCACCTTCATCAGGCCGGACAGCGTCGTCCCATAGGTTGCATAATAATGCTTCTGCACCTTGCGCGCCTCCAACGGCGGCAATTCCAGCAGGCGCGACACGAAATCCGTCATGCGCGTGTCGATCTCGGCGAACAGGTCGCATTCTGCTGGATAGAGCGTATTGTCGAGGTCGAATACCCAATCCGTCACATGGCCGAAATTGCCAAACGGTGCGAGGTGTACACCCGCCTTTGGAGAGGTCATTGACTACCGGCCTTGGCGAAGTCCCGCTCGAAGAACTCAAACACGAGACGCTGGTCAACTGGCTCCGGTGCGGCAGCGAACAACGCAGTGCGATAGGCGGACGCTTCGCAGTCATCCCGGCCAACGATCGCAAACTTTGCCCGGCCCACACAGAACGGATCCGATGCCTTTGCCAGCGTTCGGATGCGCGTCCCATCTTCCATCTCGCCAAAGACATAGTGCTCAGTGCCGCGAAGGGCCTTGTCGATCACTCGCGCGCAACCTCCCGCCTCGAGCATCCACCAGCCGCGGCTCTCCCAGCCCTCGGTGCCGCGGCGTCCGATGGCGCTCCAGATCCGTTTGTCAGTGCGGTTGCACAGGGTAAACCCGACATTGCGGCCATTCTCCTTCGCCACCTGCTCCAGGAAGTCGATGAGGTCTGAATCCGACGTCGAGTCAGGCAGGTTGTTCTCTTCCAGGAATTTTCCGATCGCGGTGCGGGTCTTGTATCCGATCCGGCCATCAATCGCGCCTGACAATACGCCCGCCTCTTCCAGCAGGCGCTGAATCCCGGCTGCCTGCGCGGTCGCGCGGTCATAATTTTCGATTTCGGTGAAAGTTGTCGTCCAGCGGGAGCGGCTGGAAATGTCGACCGCCCGGAAACCTCGCGCTTCCAGACCCATTGCATTGCAATTGGGCGGGCTTTCCAACGAGAAACCACCGGTAGGGTCCACGCAGAGTTCGCGCTCGCCGCCCCACTCTCTCAGGCCACCCCGATGGGCAGTCGATGTGCGCCCATAGACATAATGGATTTTCGGATCGAGCGGCGCACGCACGGCGACCTGACAGGAGCCTGGCTGCAATTTGGTCCAGCCATCCACATTGACGGAGCCGCCTACAGGGCGGCCAACCGCTGTTTCGATGATAAAGCTGGTCTCGTTACACAGTTTCCAGCCATCGCCTGTCCCCTGTGCGTGCGCTATTGCGGGCAAACCCGCCGCTGCCGCAACAAAAGCGAGACCTTTAAGAAATGAGCGTACCTGCGCCATGTTCGGTAAATAGCTCCATGAGCAGGGCGTGCGGGGCACGCCCATCGAGGATCACTGCCGCCCCGACCCCATGTTTTACGGATTGGGCCGCAGTTTCAAGCTTCGGTATCATGCCACCTGCAGCTGTGCCGTCCGCGATCAGGTCAGGAATGGCATCCACGGCAATCTCGCGCATCAAATTCTTCTGCTTGTCGAGCACGCCAGCGACATCTGTCAGCAGGAACAGGCGGCTGGCGCCCAGTGCCGAGGCCAGCGCGCCGGCAGATGTGTCTGCATTCACATTGTAACGATGGCCATCCTTGCCGACTCCGACCGGGGCAACCACCGGAATCAACTGGGAGTCGGACTTCAGGAGCGCATCGATCACGCTTGTATCCACTGCAGTCGGCTCACCCACAAATCCAAGGTCCAGAACCTGTTCGATATGGCTGTCCGGATCGCGTTCGGTTTTCTTGGCCTTCTCGGCCTGGATCAGATTGCCGTCCGACCCGGACAGGCCAACGGCCTTGCCGCCCGCCTGATTGATCGCCCGCACAATGGATTTGTTGATAGGCCCCGACAGGACCATCTCGACCACTTCCATCGTCGCTTCGTCGGTTACCCGCAGGCCGCCCTTGAATTCGGACACGATGCCCAGCCGGTCCAGCAATTTGCCAATCTGAGGCCCGCCGCCATGCACGATGACGGGATGAATTCCCAGTGTTTTCAGCAAAACCACGTCGCGCGCAAAGATTGCCGACAGGCGCTCGTCCACCATGGCGTGACCGCCATACTTCACGACAATTGTCTTGCCAGCATAGCGCTGGATATAGGGCAGCGCTTCTGAGAGCGTCTGGGCGGTGAATTGCGCAGCGGAGATCTGGTCTGTCATGCGGGCCCCTTTAGCGCGGATCGCCGCCGTGACAAACTCGAATTCTAGAGGGCCCGATGCATGTACACGCTGTTCGGATCAAGCGTGTAGTCACCAAATGGCGAACAATAGACAAAGCCATACGCCTCATAGATGCGCCGTGCTGGCAGGAATCCGACCATGGACCCGGTTTCCAGATACAGCGCCGAATAGTTGCGCTGCTCTGCTTCGGCCATGATGTGTTCCAGCATGCGGCGGCCATGCCCCTGCCCGCGCAGGTCCGAACGCGTATGCATGGATTTCACTTCGCCCACACCGCCTGGCAACTCCTTCAGTGCCCCGCACCCAACGAGAACTTCCTCGTCCCACATTGACCAGACTGTCACGTCCGGTGCCCGCAATCCTTCCGCAGGCAGGAAGTGGCAACTGCCCGGAGGGGATAATGCCAACATCAAATTCGCGTGCGTCTGGAGAAGGGCCAGCATGGCAGGGCTGGTCACGTCATCAACTTTGATCTCGATTGGCATGAATGCACGGCTCCAGATTATTCTCCGGCGCACATGTAATCTCAATTCGTGGCGCTATTCCAGTCCGGCGATTTCGGCGCGAAGTTCGGGGATGCCCCACCCCTTCTCAGACGAAGTCTGGCGAACAACTGGATGCGCCGCGCCGCGTTTCTTCAGCTTGCCGGCGATCTCTTCAACGAGCTTTTCGACTTCGGACTTCTGCATCTTGTCGACCTTGGTCAGGACGATCTGATAGGTGACCGCCGACTTGTCGAGCATGGTCATAACCTCCTCGTCAGTGTCCATCAGGCCCCGGCGAGAATCGACCAGCAGGAACACCCGGCGCAACGACGGACGGCCCCGAAGATAGGAGCGTGTCAGCCGCATCCAGCCCTCGGCCTGTGTCCGGCTGACCTTGGCATAGCCAAAGCCCGGCAGATCGACGAGGAACATGCGGCCTTCGCCGAGGTCGAAATAATTGATCTCGCGCGTGCGGCCCGGCTCAGCCGAAGACCGCGCCAGCTTGGCGCGATTGGTCAGCGCGTTGATGAGCGATGACTTGCCGACATTGGACCGGCCCGCAAAGCAGACTTCCGGACGATCCGCTGTGGGCAGGCCTTTCAGGTCCACCACGCCTTTGACAAACACGACCGACCCGGCGAACAGGACGCGGCCCGCTTCGAGCGCGTCTTCACTGAAGGCGTCTCCGGTTTCCATCAGACTAGTCCGCCGCTTTCTTCTTGCCGCGCACAAGTCGGCTGACAAATTTGCCAATCTCGGTGTCGACGCCATTCCGCCGCATGATGAAATATTGCTGGGCGAAGGACAAAAGGTTCGACCAGACCCAGTACATGACGAGGCCCGCAGCAAACCCGCCGAACACGAACATGAAGACCAGTGGCATGGCCTGAATGATCCGGCGCTGGGTCGGGTCCGGTGGCGGCGGGCTGAGAGTCTGGATGGCCGCCATGGTCACGCCATAGAGAATTGGCAGGATGCCAATACCAATGATGATGCCGATGATCGGAATCGCCTTGATGTCCGCGGCTGACCACCACGGGATGAGACCGAACAGGTTGCCGATGGCCGTGGGATCAGGTGCCGACAAATCCTTCAGGAAGCCGAAAGAGGCATGGCGCATCTCGATGGTCACATAAAGCGTCTTGTAGAGCGCATAGAAGATGGGAATCGTGAACAGGATCGGCAAACAGCCGCCGACCGGGTTCGCGCCTTCCTGTTTGTACAGCTTCATGACTTCCTGCTGCTGGCGCTGCGGATCGGCTTTGAAGCGCTCGCGGATTTCCTGCATCGGCTCCTGCAGCTTCTTCATCTTCGCCATGGATTTGTAGCTCTGATTGTAGAGCGGCACGAGCGGGAGCTTGATCAGAACCGTGAAGGCCAGAATCGCCCAGCCAAACGAGCCCACAATGCCGGACAGCCATTCCAGCGCATAGAAGAAGGGCTTGGTCAGGAAGAAGGCCCAGCCCCAGTCGATGGCATCCACCATTAGGGGAATACCCAGTTCGTTCTGATACTGTTGCAACACGTCAAACCGTTTCGCACCGGCATAAAGGCTGTTGGCCATGGTCTGGCTTTCGCCGGGCGCAATCGTCAGTGGCGCGGATTCCGTGCGCACTTCCAGCGGCTGGCCACGTGACAGCTTGCGCTTGTCAACAAGGCCCGCAAAGAACTGGTCCTGTTGGGGCACGAGCGCGCCCAGCCAATACATGTCCGACAGGCCCCACCAACCGCCCTGGTCAGATGGGAACGTGCCTTCACTGGTCTCGCCTTTGATGTCCTTCAACTGGAACAAGGGCTTGTATTTCTTCAAGCGCAGTTCGCCGTTCACGACGCCCATCAGACCCATATGTGCAAGGCCGTTCTTGGCCGAAGAGCCCGGATCGGTTGTCTCAAGGAATTCCTTGTAATCCCCATGCCGCTCGATCGAGCCAATCGCGCGAAGCTGGCGCGCTTCGCCGGAATTATTGGTGACCGTATCCGTGAAGGTGAAGAGATAGTCCTCATCAACAGAGATCACCCGGTCGATGACAAGGCCTTCTGTCTCGAGCCGCAGTATCAACGGATTGCCGGGCGTCAGCTGCCCTTCCCCGACTTGGCTCCAGGGCGAATTGCGTCCTGCGACCAATTTCGATCCATCCGCCCAATACCAGGTGGCGAAATATCCAAACTCGGTGTTTTCCGGACGAAACAGGCGAACTTCCTGTTCCTTGTCGACAGTGAGGTAGTGCTTTTTCAGGCTGAGATCGTCGATGCGCGAGCCAGCAAGGCGGATCGACCCATCCACAGAGGCGGCATCAAATGGCACGCGGGCATCATCCTGCAGCGCTTCCTCGACCGGCTTGATTTCAGCAATCGCCGGCGCATCAGAGGCCACTGTCGGGCCGGTTTGCTGCTCGGCCTCGCGCACGGCCTGATTGGCTTCGAATTCTTCCTGGGCGGGCTTCATGATGAAGGCCTGGTAGGCAAAAACGAACGCGATCATCGCGACCATGGCGATCAGAAAATTGCGCTGGTCAGGTTTTTCCATCTGGCGGGATCCCGGCAAATCTTTTGAGCACGCCGGAATCGGCGGCAGGGGTTAATCAGCGGCGAGGCTTATCAGCGCGCTTTCCATATCGTCAAGCAAACGCGGCCACGCAATGTCAGCGGTGTCCATACGTGCAATGAAGACATAATCCCACCCCGGTTTTCCATGCTGCGGCAAGAGAACACGCGCCGCTTCGCGCAAGCGCCGTTTCGCCCGGTTGCGAATGACCGCATTCCCGATCTTCTTGGTGGCGGTAAATCCAGCGCCGGCATGCGCGCCCGGACTGGCCCCCTTACGGCGTCGCGCCTGCACCAAAAGGGCTTTGCGCCGCTCGGTTTTTCCGTGACGCACATAAAGAAATTGAGGTCGCACGCGAAGACGGGCGACCTCAAATTCGGTTTTATCTGTTTTGCTGGTCATGGCCTGTTGCCGCCTGCGTGAGACGGTCCGTGGCCTGCCGCCTTAAGCGGACAGTGACTTGCGGCCCTTGGCGCGGCGACGTGCCAGCACCTTGCGGCCGTTTTTAGTCGACATGCGCTCGCGGAAACCATGGGTGCGGCTGCGGCGAAGGTTGCTTGGCTGGAAAGTGCGTTTCATGGGTCTGCTCTGAAAGCTAAGAATCTCGGAAAGAGGGGCCAATACAGGCAGCAGAGGTTCGAAGTCAAGCCGAACCGACAGCCAGAACCGAATAAATCTGTCTCTCCGCGCCCAAGACTCTTTACATGGCCAGAGAGTCTTGTGAACTCTGCACGCTGAGGCTGGGCAAAAGAGTTCGAAGAGGTCCAATGCGGTTTCCACGCTTTGCCATCCCGTGCCTGTTGGCCATGATCGCGCTTCCCCTGACAGCGCACGCACAGTTCATAGACTATGACCGTCTGGATGCCCGGCTGACCCGGCTCGCCGCCGATGAAGACATTGTCGGCCTCTCCGTTGCCGTGATCGACCGGGGCGAGGTCGCCTTTGCCAAAGGGTATGGCATCACCCAGTCGGGCGGAGAGCCCGTTACAGACGAGACGGTGTTTCGTTGGGCATCCTTGTCCAAAGGCGTGGCCGCGACCGAAGTCGCGATCCTTGCGACAGAAGCGCGCCTGAACATCACCGACCCGGTATCGAAATACGCAACCACGCTGCGACTTCCCAATGGCGGTGAAACCACGGCGACGCTCGAAGATGTGCTTTCGCACCGACTGGGTATCCTGCCAAATGCCTATGATACGCGGCTGGAAGATGGTTGGGACCCAGCCGAGATTCGCAACAGCCTGAAATCACTGAAGCCCATCTGTCCGATTGGTGACTGTCACACCTATCAGAATGTTGCCTATGACAGCATCGCCGAAGTGATCGAGGACGTGACCCAGTCGCGCTATGCTGATGCCGTAGAGACCTCAATATTCAAACCCATCGGCATGGTAACGGCCAGCATCGGTCGCGCCGGGCTTGAAAACTCCCGGTCCTGGGCCCGTCCGCATTCAAAGAACAGCCGCGCGGCCGGCCCACCGCGCAAGAAGATCGTGAATGACGATTATTACAATGTCCCTGCGGCCGGCGGCGTGAACGGTTCGATCCGCGATCTTGCGCTCTATGCCCGGGCGCATATGGGATTGCTGCCGGATATCCTCAGTGATTCCGCCCTCGAACTGCTCCAGACGCCGCGCATTTACACGCGGCGCGAACAATCGGGCATGTCCCGACGCTATCGGGGTACAGTCCGGGATGCCCGCTACGCGCTTGGCTGGCGCGTCTACAAATACGGAGAGGCGGGCGACCGGGTGGTTGGCCATCGCGGCGCGGTGGAAGGCTACCGATCCTATATCCTGTTCGATCCGGACCGCGACACCGGAGTCGTTATCCTCTGGAACTCGAGCTCTCGCCGCCCCAATGGGATAGGGTTCGAGGTCATGGATATGGTCTACAACCTACCCTTCCGGGACTGGATGGAGTTGGACGCGCACGCCAGCGCAGGCAGTCGCTGACATCTCCCTCACGAGGGCGTTAGCCCGGCGCACGCAGTCGTGACGCGATCTTTTCCAGGCATCAGGCTATGCGGGGGCATCTTTCGCCCCATACTTCAGACCCGATGCTTATGCCTGATCTCCACTTTCTTGTTCGCCCGCTCGTTGGCCTGGCTCTGGCCAGCTGCCTCGCCCTGCCCGGTGTGGCGCAGGGAAATGACGCATGGACCCAGCTTCTTGAAACCTATGTCCATGAAAGCACGGACGGCGTGAACCGCGTGGACTATGCCGCGCTTTCTACCAGTCCCGCCGACCGCGCGACGCTCGACACTTATATCGCCAGCTTCGAGGCGCGTGACCTGACAGGCACGGACGATGCCACTTTCGCTGCATGGGCCAATCTCTACAATGCTGTGACGGTTCGCTACATCGCGGAGAAGTACCCGCTGGATTCGATCCGCGACGGTTTCCTGTTCGGGGGGCCCTGGAAGAAAGTGACCGTAATGGCTGGCGGCCGCGAAGTCTCGCTCGATGCCATTGAGCACGACATCTTGCGCCCCCGCTTCGGGGACTCGCGCGTCCATTACGCCATCAATTGCGCCTCTTATGGTTGCCCGAACCTGCTCACTCGCGCCTGGACGGCGAACACACTTGATGCAGACCTCGACGCCGCTGCGCGTGCTTACATCAATCACCCTCGTGGTGTAACGGTCGGAAACCGCGGCCTTACTCTATCGTCTATCTACAAATGGTTTGAGGCCGATTTCGGCGGATCGAAAGATGGCGTTATCAAACACCTGCTTCAATATGCCGAGCCGGCGCTCGCCGAGAATATCCGCGCTACGCCCAAAATCCGCGGCTACACCTATGACTGGTCGCTCAATGATACCCGGACGGACCCTGCCAAATGACCGAAGAAACCCAACACGCTTCGCGCCCGCTCTGGTTGCGCCTGTGGCCCCTCTACCTGATTGCGGGTGGCCTGATCGCCGCATGGTTCTTCGGCCTGTTCGACTATCTTTCGCTTGAGACACTGCGCCAGCAGCAGGCCTCGCTACGCGCGTTCGTTGAAGACAACCTGATCCTGGCCATTGCCGCCTATGTGGGCGTCTATGCAGCCAGCACAGTCTTCATGCTGCCCGGCGCACTGTGGATCACGATCAGTGGGGGCTTCCTGTTCGGCCTCGCCGGCGGCACGCTCGCCACCGTGGTGGGCGCAACCCTCGGCGCCAGCCTGCTCTTCCTGGCAGCAAAGACTTCGCTGGGCAGCTTCATGCGGAAGATCGCAAGCGGCTATGCCGACAAGGTCCGAACCGAATTCCAGAACAGCCCCATGGCCTATATGTTTGCCATGCGCTTCATTCCGGCCATGCCGTTCCCTGTCGCCAATATCCTGCCTGCCATCCTCGGCGCCAAGTATCGAGATTATGCCATCACGACGGCGCTCGGCATCATACCGGGTGTGATCGCCTATACTTGGGTCGGCGCAGGGCTCGGCGCGACCTTCGCCAAGGGCGAAGATCCCGATCTTGCCTCCGTTTTCCAGAACCTGCTTCCCGCCGCGATCGCCCTGGGCGTTGTGTCCCTGTTACCCGTCGCGTGGAAGAAGTTCTTTCCCAAGAAGGCCAACCAGATTGAAGAGGCTGCCTGATGTCCGACAATGCCGACCAAAATGCCCGTGCACCGCTCGCCGGATCGGCGGATCCAGACAAGGTCGCGACCTCCCCTGCGCCGCATTCGCCGGGCGCCGCCCCGATGCGCGAGATGAAAGCCGATCTTGTCGTTATCGGCGCTGGGTCAGCTGGCCTGTCGGCTGCGGCTGGTGCAGCCCAGTTCGGGCTCTCGGTCGTGCTGTATGAAAAAGGCGAGATGGGAGGTGATTGCCTGAATTCCGGCTGTGTCCCGTCGAAAGCCCTGCTCAGCGCTGCCAAGGCCGCCGCCCATGTGCGCGAGGCTGGCAAGTTCGGTATCGAGACCACACCGCCAAGAATCGATTGGGAAAGGGTGAAGTTGCACGTGCGCACGTCCATCGCGACCATTGCGCCGGTTGATAGTCAGGAACGATTTGAAGGCCTTGGCTGCACGGTTATCCGCGAACATGCAAAGTTTGCCAGCCCGGACACCGTCATCTCCCCGACCACGCGGGTAAAGGCCCGGCGCATCATCATCGCCACAGGATCTCGTGCCTTCATTCCGCCAATCGAAGGACTCGCCAACACACCCTACCTGACCAATGAAACCATTTTCGACCTGCCGGACTTTCCCGAACACCTTGTCATCCTCGGCGGCGGTCCAATCGGGATGGAAATGGCGCAAGCCTTTGTCCGGCTCGGTGCCAAGGTCACCGTGATCGAGATGGGCAAGGCACTCGGTCGATCCGACCGTGCCCACGCCGAGATCGCCATCGAAGCCCTGCGCGCCGAAGGCGTCACTCTTCTGGAAGGTTACAAGGCTACGAAGGTTGAACAGGACGGAAAGACCATCCGCGTCCACACAGAGCCAAAGGACGGCGAGGCCTGGATGGTCGAAGGATCACACCTGCTCGTCGCCGTCGGTCGCCAGACCGTTTTTGACGGCATGGATCTCGACAAGGGCGACGTCGATCATGACCGAAAGGGCATTATTGTCGGCGACAATTTACGGTCAGCCTCAAACCGCCGGGTCTGGGCGCTGGGCGATGCCGCCGGCCGCGAACAATTCACGCATATCGCTGGCTGGCACGCCTCGGTTTTTGCCCGCCGCGCCTTCTTCAAGCAGCGGACAAAAGCAGACAGCCTGCCGGTGCCCGCCGTCACCTACACATCGCCGGAAGTCGCCCAGCTGGGTCTGACAGAAGCCGAAGCCCGCGAAAAGCATGGAGACGATATCACGACGCCGAGCTTCCAATTCGAGGAGAGCGACCGCGCCATTGCCGAAGCTGACACAGAAGGCGAAGTGAAACTGATTGTGCGCAAAGGCAAACTGCTCGGTGCGTCAATCGTCGGCAAGGAGGCCGGAGACTTGCTTCAACTGGTTTCTGTGGCCATGTCCAATGGACTTGGCGTGAAGGAACTGACCAATTTCATCTCTCCTTACCCTACCCGGGCCGAAGGGGTGAAACGCGCTGCCAATGCGCACTATGCCGATGTTGTGTTCGGAAAGAGCGCAAAGCGACTCGTCGGCTTGCTCCAACGTATCCCCTAGGCTAGTTCAGGCGGTGTGAACGACACCGCCGACCTGCCCCCGCCGGCTCTGACGAAAACCCGCGCCGGGGCGCGCTGGTTCGACAGCCTCTCATTTCGATTGTTTGGCCTGACCATACTCGCCATTCTGGTCGTCGAAGCCTTCATCTTTGTGCCGAGTGCATCCGGTTTCCGTACGAGCTGGCTGACCGAACGCGTTCAAGCCGCCCGGATCGCATCCCTCGCCCTCGAAGCTGCGCCGGACCGATCGGTTTCCGAAGAATTGTCGGCAGAACTCCTCAAATATGCCGAAGTCTGGGCCGTCACCGAAATGGAAGACGACATGCGTTTCCAGCTATTGCCAGCCCAAATGCCTCTGGATGGCGACATGCATATGCTCGACCTGCGAGAGGCAACATCCACGAACCGCGTCGCCAATACGTTTGGCGCGTTCTTCGCACGGGATGACCGTGTGCTGGTAGTCACCGCGCAGGGCGTGAACGAAGACCGGGTCATCGAAGTTCTGATGCCGCACGCACCGATGAAATCCGCGCTGTTGGCCTATGCACGCCGCATTGCCGCTCTTTCCCTGCTGATCGCACTTGCCGCCGCCACGATCATCTATGTCTTGCTCCACCTCCTCGTCGTGCGTCCCATGCAGCGGGTTACGCTGAGCGTCGAACAATTCAGGATGGATCCCGGCTCATGGACCCGTCGCCTGCCTCACACCAAACGGCGCGACGAAATCGGCAGGGCCCAGAATGCGCTGGCCGACATGGAGAGCGCCGTGGCTGAAAGCTTCCGGCAGCGCTCTCACTTGGCCGAACTTGGCACCGCAGTGGCAAAGATCAACCATGATCTCCGCAACTCACTGGCATCAGCCCAGCTGGTTTCGGATTCCCTGGCCCGCTCGGACGACGTGCGTGTACAGAAGGCTGCCCCCCGACTCGAGCGCGCGCTCACCCGCGCAATCACACTGGCAACCGAAACGCTGGACTATGGCAAGGCGACGCCCCAGCCGGCAGAACTGGAGCAGGTTGAATTGCGACAGGCGCTCGATGAGGCCGCCGACGAAGCGCTCGCCGCCTGGCCATCGGTCGAGTTCGTCAACAATGTTCATATGCTGGAACATGTGATGGCCGATCCTGACCACCTGCATCGCATCGCCGCAAACCTGCTCCGAAATGCCGCCGAAGCCATGTCAGCGGCCGGGTCTGACCCTTCCCGCATCTTCGTCAGCTTAGAGACCAATGAAATCGTCTTTTCCGACACGGGTCCTGGCATGCCGGAGAAGGCCGCAGCGAACCTGTTCACCCCGTTTGCCGGCACGACCCGGCAAACGGGCAGCGGACTTGGGCTTGTCATCGCTAGAGAGCTGGCGCGAGCCATGGGCGGCGAATTGGTCTTGGCTGAAACTGGCCCCGCGGGCTCGGTCTTTCGCCTCACACTTGCGCCGCACGAATGACACGTCCCGACACATTTGCTGGAACCAAGCCGGGGTGAATGCATTGGTCCACCAGATAGCTGGATGGACACCATGACCCCCGAAACCATTGTTTCTACTTTATTTTCAACAGGCGCTGCGGCCGCTGCAGGACTGGCTGTTGTGCTACAGCCGAGCCTGCCCCGGCCTGACGTGACGCCGGTGGATCATTTTCAGGAAGCCGACTTTGCCATCTATGATCGCGACTTCTCCCTTCAGGGGCGCGACTGCGAGATTGGCATTGAGAAACGTGGCATCTGCCTTAGCGCATCGCCGCTGGAAGATTCCATCGTTCCCGGCATGATACTGCCTGTAAAAGTCCCTGCGACGAGTGCTGAGTTTCCAATCATTCTCGAGGGTTCCCTGAAAAAGCCGAACCTCCAGACCGTGCGATTCGGCCACCGCATCGCGCTCTTCAACCCGACCACGCGCGAAATCGTCGACGTGATGGATCTGGATGCGAAGAGTTTTGCGGAAGCCAAGAATATCAATCACCAGAAAGCCGAGGTAACAGCCGCATCTGCGCGCTCCAGCTAGAAACGTCCGCCCAAAACAGCCCAATAAAAAAAGCCAGCCCCGAAAGGCTGGCTTTTCTTTGTCGAGAGAAACCGGACTAGTTGGTTTCGTCTTCGAGTTCGTCTGCAGCGTCGTCAATTTCTTCACCGAGTTCTTCAGCAGGGCCCTCATTGGTGTCGCAGGCTGCGAGACCGAATGCGCCAAGACCGAACAGAATTGCAATAAGTGGCTTTTTCATTTCCATAACTCCTTTATCAGTCAGCCCCCAGAGCGAAGGCGTCCCCCTGCAAACGTATGTGTGGGGGTCTGGTTCCAACGGAGCAGGATTGGTTTGACATCCCCCTACACACCCCCGGCCGAAATGCCGACGATCCTTCATGTCGATGACTGGCTGATCGTCGCGGAGAAACCGGCCGAACTGCTCTCTGTTCCAGGGCGTGGTCCGGAAAAGGCCGACTGCGCGCGCACACGTATCCAGCAAACCTATCCCGACGCGCTGACCGTCCACCGCCTGGACATGTCGACGAGTGGCTTGTTGCTGTTTGCCAGATCCAAGCATGTGCAGCGCGCATTGTCCGCTGAATTTGAACAAGGTCGTGTGCACAAGACCTACCTCGCCGATGTTTGGCAGCCGCCCGTCGAGGATGCCGGCCTGATTGACTTGCCGCTTGTGAATGACTGGCCCAACCGGCCTCGCCAGAAAGTGGACCATGAAACAGGAAAGCCGAGCCAGACCAGATTTCAGGTCCTGACGCGCCACGCACAAGCTGCACGGGTTCAGCTGACACCCCTCACCGGTCGAACTCACCAACTCCGCGTCCATCTTGCCGCGCTGGGGCATCCAATCCTGGGCGATGACCTCTATGCCCATGATGATGCCTTGTACATGACCTCCCGGCTGCACTTGCACGCGACCGAGTTGATCTTCCGCCATCCGGGCACCGACGCGGCAGTAACCTACCAATCCCCCTGCCCATTCGAGACGCCTTGACGCTGCGCATAATTGACATTATCGTTTTTCGATAATTTGGAGATTAGCCATGCACGCCGAGATCGTTCGCCTGTCCCTGCACCATGTCGATATCAAGATCGTGAAAGATGAGCAGATGCACGTCCTTCAATGGCGACGGAACCTGCTCTGGGATGAAGTCCTGCTGGACGGCAAACGCCAGGCATCCAGCCATGGGCTGTTCGGTCGGGAGAAAGTATACGGCCTGGTCTTTGGCCGGGATGAAGAGGGCAAAGGCGGCCAGCAGGTCATGCTGTTGCTCGATCCCTCCACTCATGCCGACTGGACCGAAGGCACACAGCGCGTCAAAGGCGTCCGGCTTGAGGGTCGCGATGGTCCGCTCGTCGCTTGCGGAACACTCGACCCCAAGACACTCGAAAAGCCTGCAACATTTGCAGATTGGATGAAGAAGAATATGGGTATGGAATGGGGCGACTCAGCCGAGAGCCGCCCTCATTAGGAACTTCTAGGAATCCCGCGAGTTCGCGGAAACCGGAACGAGACGGACCGTCGCTTTCCGGTTCAACGGCTCGACCAGGCCATTGGCCGCATAGGCGCTGGCCTCGCCTTTCGGCATGACACCAATCTGCTCAGCAGAAATCCGGCGGGCTTCCAGAGCAGCCATGACAGCTTCGGCACGGTCCTCGGAAACACGCTGATTGACGTCTTCCGGACCGGTCGCATCTGCATGGCCGGCGACTTCAATCCGGAAGTATTCACACTGAGTTGAATCCGCAGCCACAGCATCCAGAACCGCTTCAGCCTGATCGCCAAGCCGGGTAACACCCCGCTCGAAATAGATCGTGAATTCCTCGACAGCGCAGGCAGCGGGGGCCGTTTCAAACGTGACCGGCTCCTGCGGCGGAGCGGGCAATTCTGCTTGGGCCGCCAGGGCTGCCATTGCGGCAGAAATTATTGTCAGGCTGGCGATTTTCATGGTCGTCTCCATAAGTGACTATGCAAACAGAAACGCCACCTCCCCCGCCCGGTTCCTCACAATCTTTTCTTTGTGCGCCCCTCATGGGCCTTCGCCGAGGCCGGATCGGACGGCCAGTCATGCTTCGGATACCGCCCGCGCATGTCCTTGGCCATGTCCAGATAGCCCGCCCCCCAGAACCGGCCGAGATCCTGTGTCGTGGCGACAGGTTTCATGCCCGGCGATAGCATTTCCACGGTTACCGGCACCCGCCCCGAAGCCAGTTTCGGGTGGTCACCCAACCCATAAAAAGCCTGCGCCCGCGCAGATATGAGCGGCGCGCGATCATCGAGATAATCGACCTGCGCCGTCTGGCCGGAGGGCAGCGACAGGCTGAGCGGTGCCTCCTTGCGCAGCGCCTCCTGCACCTGCCAGTCGAGCGAGGCGATCAGGTCTTCGCGCACCGCATGGGGCGCAGGCACCTGCGCACCTTTCCGTTTCAACAGGGGGAACAACCAGTCGCTTGCCGTCTCAACCAGTTTCACTGTGTTCCAACCCGTTTCATCCAGGCACCCGGCTGTTTCAAGCATTGCAATCCGGGCCAGTGTTTCGCGCACCACATCGCCTGCGCCGATGGCTTCGAAGCCCTCTTCCGCAATTGCCTCGAGCATCGCGCGCGCTGCCACAGTCGGGCTCGGCTTTGGCAGCGGACTTTCCGACAGAATGATCGCGCCGAGCGCCTTCACCCGCCGCGCGGCAAATTTTCCGGTCTTTGGGTCGAAGGTCGCCCGGTCTTCGGAGACGATGCCGCCAATTTCCAGCGCGTCCGCCTCTGAAATCGGCGCGGCCAGCGAAATCCGCGCCTCTTTCGCTGCGCCGCCAAGGTCTGCAATCACCAGCCAATCCTGCTTCGCCAGCGCTTCGGTCTCCGGCAGCATGGCTGCGCGCCCTGACGCCATGAGGTAGCTGCCCGCACTGCCGGGGCGCTTGCGGGCAATCTGGTCCGGCCAGGCGCGCGCCAGAAGCTTCGCCATATCCCCGCCCGGCGCAGCCCCCTTCCCCCAGCTTTTCGCCTGCGCCTTCAGGCTGCGGGCGCGTGGCGAACCATCGCGGCGGAACCCGGCCAGCCGGTCGCGCAGATCTGGTGAATTTCCGCCCATGCCCCGTTCCCCGGCAAGAGCCGCAATCTCCGCCGCCAAGGCCCGCGCTTCTGCGTTCGGTGCGCTCGCCACCAGGGCACCAAGCCGGGGCGGCAAGGGCAGGCGAGCCATTTCAGAGCCAAGCACCGTCAACGCGCCCGTTTCATCAATGGCACCTAACGTCGAGAGCAGTTCCTGCGCCGCCTTCAGCCGTCCAGCAGGCGGCGCATCCATCCAGGTCAGGCGCGTTGCGTCTCGCTCGCCCCATTCCGCGAGGGTGAGGACGAGCCCGGAGAGATCACTTTTCAGAATTTCCGGAACCGGCGCGGCCATCAGGCCCCGTGTCGCCGCCTCATCCCATAACCGGTAACAGACACCCGGCGACAATCGCCCCGCCCGGCCGCGACGCTGATCAACTGACGCACGCGAGGTCTTCACGGTGGACAAACGCGTCCCCAGCCCGCCGGCGGCCTCTTCCGCCACGCGCGAGAGGCCGGAATCGATCACGATCCGCACGCCTTCAATGGTCAGCGCGCTCTCCGCAATATCCGTCGCCAGCACAATCTTGCGCATTCCTTCCGGCGCCGGTGACACGGCCGCATCCTGCTCTGCCGGGCTCAATGCGCCGAACAGAGGGGCCACGCGCACATTGTCAGGCACGGTCTCTAGCTGTTCGGCCGTTCGCTGGATTTCCCGCGCGCCGGGCAGGAAGGCGAGGATCGAGCCCTCCTCTTCGCGCAACGCCTTGCGCACAGCAGCTGCCATACGGTCTTCGATACGGTCCTGCGACCGGCCGAGATATTTCGACTCCACGGGATATTGCCGCCCCTGACTCTCCACGACCGGAGCCCCGAGCACGCTGGATGCCTTTTCCGTATCGAGCGTGGCCGACATGATCAGGATTCTCAGATCGTCGCGCAAAGCGCCCTGGGCTTCCATCGCCAGCGTCAGTCCCAAATCCGAATTCAGCCTACGCTCGTGGAATTCGTCAAAGATCACCGCGCCGACGCCTGCCAATTCCGGGTCGGAAAGGATGCGCCGCGTGAACAGGCCATCCGTAATCACCTCCACCCGCGTCGCCGCAGACACTTTCCGGTCCACCCTTGTCGTCAGGCCGACCGACTGGCCGAGCTTCTCTCCAAGAGAATTTGCCATTTGCTGCGCCGCCATGCGCGCCGCAATGCGCCGTGGCTCCAGCATGATGATCTTGCCTTCAATGATGGGGGCTTCGCCGAGCAGGCCCGCCAGCGCCAGGGGCACGCGCGTCGTCTTGCCTGCGCCGGGCGGCGCCGCGAGCACAAGCCGCGCATGGTCGCGCAGGCCCGCGCAGATTTCGGCCAGCACATCATCAATCGGCAAGGAGGGCAGGGAAGACTGCATCCTGCCTGATAGGCTTTTCATCATCCGACTGGCAAGCTGCAGGAATGCGCACCGCGCGATTGCCTTCCCCGGCAGCGCGCCGTACCGTCGGGCGCTACAGACGGGGCAGGAGCAGCTTATGAAATGGTGGTTTGGCATTGATCTCTGGAAACGGGTGATCGCAGGTCTGGTTCTGGGCGCACTCGTCGGCCTTGGCCTTCGCTATGGGCTCGGCCCGGAAGCCGCCAGCGACAATGTCTCCACCTGGGCCAAGCCTATTGGCGATGCCTTCATCAACCTCATCAAGATGCTGGTTGTCCCGCTGATCTTCACCACGCTGCTGTCCGGCGTGCTGGCCATGGGTGATCCCAAAAAGCTCGGCAGCCTCGGCGGGCGCGCCCTGCTCATGTATATGGGCACCACGGTCATTGCCGTCAGTTTCGGCCTGCTCATGGGCACGTTGATCCAGCCCGGCGCAGGCTTTGACCTCTCGATTGCCTCAGCGGCTGACATTGCCGAGGCTAAAGCCCGGCTCGATGCAAACCCGCAACCGGGCAGCATCGGCGAACAGCTGATGAATACGCTGCTCTCCATCATCCCGACCAATCCGGTCGCAGCCTTGACCAATGGCGACGTGCTGCAGATCATCTTCTTCGCCATCATGCTCGGCATCGGCATCCTGATGACGGGCGAAGCCGGCAAGCCACTCGCCAATGTCATCAACAGCGCGGCTGAAGCCGTCATGAAGCTGACGCTGATCGTCATGGAAACAGCACCATTCGGCGTCTTCGCCCTGATGGCCTGGGTGCTTGGCGAGCGCGGCCTCGACATTCTTGTCTTCCTCGGCAAGCTGACGCTCACCCATTATCTCGCCTGTATCCTGCACATCTTGATCACATATGGCCTGATCATTCGGGGCGGCTTGCGCCTGCCCCTGATCCCCTTCTTCCGCGGCGCGGTCGACGCGCAGGCCGTCGCCTTCTCGACATCTTCCTCGAATGCCACACTGCCCATGACGATTTCCTGTGCGCGGGAAAACCTGGGCATTGGCAAGCCGGTCGCCTCTTCCGTCCTGCCGCTCGGCGCGACGATCAACATGGACGGCACCGCGCTCTATCAGGGTGTGATTGCCCTGTTTGCGGCCCAGGCCATGGGCACGCCCATGACGGCCGGCATGTATCTCACCATCATCCTGATGGCGACGCTCGTCTCGATCGGCACAGCCGGCATTCCCTCGGTCAGCCTGTTCCTCGCCGCCACTACGCTCAGCGTGATCGGGGCCACGCCGGAACAGATTGTCGTCGTGATTGCCGTCCTGTTCCCGTTCGACCGCATCCTCGACATGATGCGCACCGTCACCAATGTGACGGGCGATCTCACCGTTGCGACGGCGGTGGCGAAATGGGAGGGCGAACTGGACGAAGAAATCTTCCGCGCCCGCGACCCGGTATAGACTGCGCTTTTCAACCCAGCTGACATTCCCACCCGTCCAGTCATCTTGCGTTCAACAATCGATTGTTACGTATAACCCAAGTTAAATCTGAACGGAGACGGGAATGGCTGGGATCAACCTTTTTGACATGCTGACACAAACGAATAATGGCGCTGCCGTACAACAGGTAGGGCAACAGACTGGCCTGCAGCCGGACATGGCGCAAGCGGCCATCAAGGCCCTGTTGCCAGCCATCGCCGGTGGTCTTCAGCGTAATGTCCAACAGCCCGGCGGGCTTCAATCCCTGCTCGGCGCGCTGCAGAACGGCCAGCATGAGCAATATCTCGACCAGCCGGAATCTCTGGCTCAACCGAACGCCATCGCCGATGGCAATGCCATTCTCGGCCATTTGCTCGGATCGAAAGACACCAGCCGAGCGGTCGCCGCGCAGGCTGCCCAGAAAACCGGCCTCAGCGAACAGATCCTGAAATCCGTCTTGCCCATGGTTGCGTCCATGGCGATGGCCTCGCTTTCCAAGCAGACCAAGAAGCCTGACATGGCGGGCGCACTTGCCGGCATGTTGAGCGGCCAGCAGCCTCAACCTGCGCAAGGCGGTATCGGCGGATTGCTGGGCGGCCTTCTGGGAGGACAATCCAAGGCTCAGGCCCAGACCGGCGCGATGGGTATGCTCGGCGGCCTTCTCGATGCAGATGGCGACGGCAATGCCGTGGACGATATCTTCCAGATGGTGATGAACCGCCGCTAGGGCTTGGAACCGGATGATGTGTGAGGCATTCAAGCCTCATGCATTTTTCCCGAACGCAATGGCTGTGCGCCAGTCTCAGCCTGCTTGTATTCGCCGGTCTTGCCTTGGGCGAGGCCGGCCTCTGGCCGCTTGAGGCGTTTGATCGTGCCATCACGGACGCAGTGCCCGCCCTTCGCACCGAAACACTGAACCTGCTGATGCTCGCCGTCACGGCGCTCGGGAACACTCGCTTTCTTGTCTTCGTGGCCTTCACGACCGTGTTGGCCCTGCTGGCTGCAAAGGCGTGGCGCGAAGCCCTGCTCTTTGGCACGGCCTTCACACTGATGCCGCTCATCGTGAAATTTCTGAAGATGACGATCGCCCGTCCCCGACCCACAGTCGATCTCTATGGCGGCGTTGAATCCTTCAGCTTTCCGAGTGGGCATGCCACCAATTCAGCGCTCATCTATGGCGCATTGGCCCTGCTCGCGCTGGCCGTATTCCGCAAGCTTCCCGGCCGTCTACTCGCCTTGGCCTTTGGTGTGCTCGCCATCATGATCGCCGTCTCTCGAATCTATCTTGGTGCGCACTGGCCGAGCGACACGCTTGCCGGGCTGGCCCTCGCAAGCCTGATGCTGACATGCGTGTCGGCCATTCAGGACGAGCTGCGCCTGCCCGAAGCCGCACGTTTCGTGCCTGTTGTATTGATCCTGATCACCGCTGCCTTCCCGCTCTATCTCCTGATAGCGCTGCCTGAGGCGCGTGAACTCTATACAGCGCTGCACCCGGAATAGGCCTCGCCCCGATCCGGCAATCACGCTAAGCGGGCGGGCATGCTGACCCGCGGAAAAGTCATTTCCCTCGCCGTGCCGATCATTCTGGCGCAAGCCGCGACCGCCACGACGGGCGTCGTTGATACGGCCATCATGGGCCGGTTCGGGGACAAGGCAGATCTGGCTGCCGTCGCCATCGCGGCTGTGGCCTACAGTTTCATTTATTGGGGCTTCGGCTTTCTGCGCATGTCGACCACAGGCCTGACGGCGCAGGCCAATGGCCAGCACGACACAGCCGAATCCCGCGCCATCCTCCTGCGCGCACTCATGCTGGGTGGCGCGATCGGAGTGGCGCTTTTCCTGCTCTCTCCTCTTCTGAAGATAGGCACGTTCGCGGCCTTCGAAGGGACTCAGACCGTCGAGTCCCTTGCCAAGGGCTATTTCAATGCACGCATCTGGGGCGCGCCCGCATATCTGATGGGCCTCGCCGTCACCGGCTGGATGCTCGGCACTGGCAAGACCGGCCAGATGCTCGCCTTCCAGATCGTGATGAATGGCACCAATGCCGGGCTGGATGCCTGGTTCGTCGCAGGCCTCGATTGGGGGCCGACCGGGATTGGCGCAGGCACAGCCATCGCTGAATGGGTCGCGCTGATCTTCGGCCTTATCCTTGTCGCGCCTGCCTTCCGCGGCCATGCCCGCCTGCTGGACCGGGACAAGCTCACCGCGCTGTTTGCGGCCAATCGCGACATCATGATCCGCACATTGGCGCTGGTCTTCTGCTTTGCCTGGTTTGTCCGCTCCGGCACGCTGATCTCCACTGCGGTGACGGCCGGCAATGAAGTCTTGCTCCAGTTCATTACCGTCGCCGCCTTTGTGTTGGACGGATTTGCCTTCGTGGCGGAGAAAGAAGCTGGCGAAGCCTATGGCGCGCGCGACGGCAAACGGCTTGCCCGGGCCATGCGCCTGACAACAGAGTTCGCGCTTGTCTCCGGCGCAGCGATCTCGCTGCTTTATCTTTTCGGCGGCGGCTGGGTGATCGAAACCTTCATTCGTGATCCGGAGGCGCGCGCCGCAACGCTGGCCTATCTTCCGTGGTGCGCCGCTGTCCCCCTGCTCGGCATCGCTGCGTGGCAGCTGGACGGGCTTTTCCTTGGCACGACCCAAGGCCGCGCCCTGCGGAATGCGGGAGTCATCTCAGCTGTGCTCTATCTCGGCGCCGACATGCTGCTGCGTCCGGCCTGGGGCAATACCGGTGTCTGGGCAGCTTTTCTGACAATGTATGTGTTTCGTGCGGCTGCGCTTGGCGCCTATGTGCCGCGCCTGTTCAGAGATCTTTCCCGACCGCATCAGCCAGCGTCGTGAAACCGTCCGCCTGTAACAGGCGGACAAGTTCGCGATTGATATGTTCGGCCAGACCGGGCCCTTCATAGATCATCGCAGAATAAAGCTGGACCGCATGGGCCCCTGCCCGAATCTTGCGATAGGCATCGGCCCCGCTGGTAATGCCGCCTGCCCCGATCAGATCAAACTCACCCTTCAGTTCACGCGCGAAATTTGCCAGCACGTCCGTGGAGGAGTTCATGAGGGGCGCGCCAGATAGGCCCCCCGCCTCACCCTTGTCAGCACTCTTCAGGCTGTCCGGTCGCGCAATCGTCGTGTTGGAAACGATCAGGCCGGACAGCCATGCGCCCGGTCCGCGCACAACGCCGCAGATATCTGTAATGGCTTCCGGGTCGAGATCCGGCGCCACTTTCAGGAAGACTGGCTTGCCCGCACGCTCAGCCGCACCGCACGCCATCAGCAAAGCTTCGAGCGATGCCTTGTCCTGCAAGCCGCGCAGGCCCGGTGTGTTGGGCGAGGAAATATTGACCGTGATATAGTCCGCATGGGGCGCAACGGACTCGATACCGCGCACATAATCCGCAATTCGGTCGTCACTCTCCTTGTTCGCCCCGACATTCGCGCCGAGTGGCACGGCACCGGAATACACTTTGAGGTTCGCGACGAAATTGTCGAGACCTTCATTGTTGAACCCCATCCGGTTGATGACGGCCTTGTCAGCGCTGAGGCGAAACAGGCGCGGCTTCGGATTTCCCGCTTGGGGCTTCGGCGTGACGGTCCCGCACTCTACAAAGCCGAAGCCAAATTTCGACATGGCGGTCGGCACGTCGCAATTCTTGTCGAATCCCGCGGCAAGACCCACCGGCCCGGACAGGACGAGTCCTGATTTCGGCAGCTTAACTGCGAGCGTCGGATGGGTTGCCGGCGGATTGACCGGCACGCCCAGGCGCTCCTTCAGAAGACGGATCGTTGTTGTGTGCGCCGCTTCCGGCGGCAACAGCTTGATTACGGCAACGCCAAGATCAGTCAGGCTCATCATTCAAATCCTCTGGCATGAGCGGGGCGCCATTCTCTGCACGCGCAAGCCGCCAAACCGCATCGGCCTTGGCAATCTGCAACCGCCCGTAGAGGTGCGGGAACAATTGCCCACCCCGGCTCGTTTCCCATTTGAGTGGCGGCAAACGGTCCACGGGAAAGCGGACCAGCCGCACGTCCTTGAGACCCTTGAAATACTTGTCCGCCGTTTCGCCGACCTGCGCCGCCGTGGACAGATGCACATAACCATCGTCACGGTCCAGCGGCACATTGGTCACCCCGGAGGCCTCGGCAGCACGCCATTGGTCGTCGGTCAGCAATTTGTAGACATGCGTATCATCCATACGCGCCATTCAACAGGCTTTGACGCGCGGCGCAATATTGGGTCACTGTGACACTGGAATAAGGGGACAAATGACATGCCATCACGGATCAGCCAGGAAGAAGCAGAATCGCTGCACCTGCCCAATGGGCGCACTGTCGCCGACGAGATCGCCGGCTTCGACCGGTTCTCGGATTTGATGGATACGCGCTTCAGGATTGCCGGCGTGCCGTTCGGTCTCGATTCCCTGCTCGGCATTATCCCCGTCGCAGGCGATGCCATCACTGGCGCCGCTGGCCTTTATGCCCTTGGCACCGCGGCCCGGCTGAAACTGCCCATCACGGCGCACATACACATTATCTGGAATCTGGTCGTCGACGTGGTCCTCGGCTCTGTCCCACTGGCGGGCGACGTATTCGACTTCTTCTTCCGGTCACACCGCAAGAATTTCCGCGTGGTGGAGAAACACCTGATCAAGCGCGCCAAGCGCCATCACAAGGACATGGCCAAACGCCTAGATGCTTGATTTGGGCTCTTCACTCGCCCGCGAGATCAGCCACTCGCCCTTGCCCGACTCGCATGCCGCAAACCGCCCGCGCTCCTTGCCCGGAATGACATAGGAAATATCCCGGCACGTCAGGGCAACACTGCGATCCACCTGCGCCGTCACCGAACGCTGCACAGCATTATATTCGCTGACCGAATAACTCACCGTCTTCAGCACAGGCCGGCTCGCTTCGCGCATGGTCGTCTGCTCGACCGTGATCTCGATCTGGCCGCCTTGTGGCAACGCAATCGTGGAAACCGCGCCATCCTGCGCGGAGTTCACGATGGACAGGAATTCAGCCTGCAAGGTTTCGAGGGCCGCCGCGGATACGGGCACATCAGCGGTGCGCTGCACCCGCTCGGCCATGAAGGCTTCGACCTTTTGAGAGGCTTGTTGAACCGGTTGCGGACGGTCAAAGGCGCGAACATGCGCGCCATTGGGCTTGAGGGCGGGCGGCGCAGCACGCTCGACGGGTGTCTGCGCAACCAGGACAAGGGGCTTTGACGGTTTCAGCGAGGCCGTGGTTGGCATTGGGCCACTATACGCTGCCCAGGTCGCCACGGGCTTGGCCTTGGGTGTGCGGACCAGCGGCTTGACCTGCGGCGTTGGCGCCACCGGCAAGCTGACCGCATTCGCCATCGACACATACTGAACCGGTGCGCGCAGCGCCTGCACTTCCGCAGCAGCCACCCGGCGCGCCTCGGCAAGACGGTCAGCTTCAATATTGGCGAGCCTCAGGGCTTCGGTCTCGGCATGCGCGATGCGGCGCGCTTCCAGTTCGGCAAGGCGCGTCGCCTCGGCGCGCGCAGCTGCAGCTTGCTCTGCATCCAGTTTGGCCTGGCGGATCGCTTCCATGCGCGCCACCCGTGCGGCTTCTTCCTCGGCAAGGCGGCGCTTCTCGGCAGTGGCATCTGCAAGCCGTGTCGCTTCGGCAAGACGCGCAAGGCGCTGTTCTTCGGCAAGCTGTTGCGCTTCCGCCTCGGCAATGGCCGCAGCCGCGCGGCGTTCTGCTTCAGCAGAGGCGGCCACAGCGGCAACGCGCTGGGCTTCACTATGCACTTCATTGCGTGCGGCAATGTCAGAGGCGATGGCCTTGTAGTCGAACCAGGGCTGGGCCGTGCCATCGGCGGGCGCGGAGGCGCTCGCCATCGCGAGTGCAGACGCCTGGCTGGACGTGATCCGCTGGCTGGTTGCCGCTTTCAGCGCGGCATGTGTTTCAGCAGCCGCGGCGGCATCCTCGTCGCCATCGGCCCCGTCAGCGCCGTTCAGCGCATTGTCAGCCGCCATGAAAGACAGGCCCGCAAAGCCGAGCACGGCAAGACCCGCAAACATGATCTGCGACAGCTTGGCCATGCGCGCGCCCATGCCGGACGCATCATCGCCGTCTCCGCCGCCGAGGGTCAGCCCATTCGACAGCGTGATCGCAGGCAATGCGCCGCCCATGGACGACACGGCCCGCATCAATATCGGCGTGACACGCATCTGCGGCTCGGCAACCGCATTCACAGGCCGTTTCGGCTTGGCCGCCCGCATCGGCGCGGGGCGGTTACGGCCTGCGTCCAGTGTTGGATAATGAATGCCGGATGTGATGGCCAGCGTGGACTGGGTCCGCACCGCGCGGCGCGCTTCAAGCCGGTCGCGGAAAGAGGCCTCCGCCACACTCTGGCGCGGCGCATCGGCGCGCGTGTCCGTGCAGTCCAGGACGGCACGGCGAAGGGCTTCGGGAAGTACGGAAACGGGCTCGCGCCGATCTGTCATGTGCGTCTCAAGCATGACCCTATCTAACCCCCAGCTGCCTACCTTAACCTTAACGGCCCGACTATATCGCGTTAACCGGGATCAAACTATCCCTTCCGCCAAAGAGTCTTGTGAGACTCTCGTGAACGCCCGGTCCCCGCGCAACGCTTGTAATCGCGGGCTTTCCCTCCTATTGCATCCCCGCAATCAGCAGGTCCCCGAACAAGGTACAAATTCATGTCCGTTTCCGCTCCGAAAAAAGTCGTGCTCGCCTATTCCGGCGGCCTCGACACGTCCATCATCCTGAAATGGCTGCAGACGGAATTCGGCGCCGAAGTCGTCACCTTTACCGCAGACCTCGGACAGGGCGAGGAGCTGGAGCCAGCCCGCGCCAAGGCGCTCGCCGCCGGGGTGAAGCCGGAGAACATCTTCATTGAAGACGTGCGCGAGGAATTCGTCCGTGACTTTGTCTTCCCCATGTTCCGTGCCAACGCCGTCTATGAAGGCGTCTACCTGCTCGGCACTTCCATCGCCCGTCCGCTGATCTCCAAGCGCCAGATCGAGATTGCCGACATGGTCGGCGCTGACGCCGTCTGTCATGGCGCAACCGGCAAGGGCAATGACCAGGTCCGCTTCGAGCTTGGCTATTACGGCCTGAACCCGGACATCAAGGTCATCGCCCCGTGGCGCGACTGGAGTTTCAAATCCCGCACGGATTTGCTCGCCTTCGCTGAGCAGCACGGCATCGAGATCACCAAGGACAAGCGCGGCGAGGCCCCCTTCTCGGTCGATGCAAACCTGCTGCACTCCTCTTCCGAGGGGAAAGTCCTGGAAGACCCGGCAGAGCCTGCGCCGGAATTCGTCCATATGCGGACGATCAGCCCGGAAGACGCGCCCGACGAAGCAGAGATCATCACGATCGGCTTCGAGCGCGGCGACGCCGTTTCCATCAATGGGGAAGAGGTGTCCCCCGCCACGCTGCTCACCGCGCTGAACGCCTATGGCAAGAAGCACGGCATTGGCCGGCTGGACCTGCTCGAAAACCGTTTCGTCGGCATGAAGTCCCGCGGCATCTATGAGACGCCCGGCGGCACCATCCTGCTGACGGCGCATCGCGGCATCGAACAGGCCACGCTCGACAAGGGCGCGGCCCATCTGAAAGACGAACTGATGCCGCGCTATGCGGAACTGATCTATAATGGCTTCTGGTGGAGCCCGGAGCGCGAAATGCTACAGGCCGCCATCGACCATTCCCAGCGCTGGGTGACGGGCGAAGTGACACTGAAACTCTACAAGGGCCAGGCCTACCTCACCGGCCGCTCCAGCCCCTATTCTCTGTACCGGGAAGACATCGTCACCTTCGAAGACGACCACGGCGCCTATGACCAGAAAGACGCGGAAGGCTTCATCAAGCTGAATGCGCTGCGCTTGCGGTTGCTGGCAGGGCGGGACCGGAAGTTTGGGAAGAACTGACTGTGTCGTGGCTTGAAAAAATTACAGACAGTGAGAGATTCGAAGTCCGGGATCGCTACAACAGAAATCGCTTGATTTCTCAGCGGAAGTGGATCGTTCTTTTTTATTTCTCAGCATACGTCTTATTAAGCGACAAACTTAATATGCAGAAAGAAATTGGCCCGCTAAATTTCTCAAATCTTACAGATGAGTATATCGCCTTAGCTTTCTTGATAGCCAATGCCTTGATATTTGCTTACTCAATAATCCAGATACCGTCCTTTCTTTCAAATTACCCGGCCTACCTACGAGACACTTTCGCCAACATTAGGGCTAATGAGGGCATTGAAGATAGGGAAACGATGGATAAGCTTAACACAGAAGCTGCAGAGTCGGAGAAGAGAGCGCACGAGCTAGAGATTCGGCAAGAAGACTTCGCGAATGCTTACCAAGCTTATCAAGACGAATTTGGAGATCGAGATCTACTCGATGAAGATGACGAAAGAAGAGCGCGAACAATTGCTGAAAATTATGGTGTCCCATACAAACCCCACTTTTTGCAATCAATTGAGCGAGAGCTGCGCTCGATCGGACGAGTGCGCTACCAAGTTTCCGAAAGCTTAGATCGGGTATACAGCGACATCGCCTCACTAAACGAAAACATTGAAAGAGGGCTTAGCCAGCGTTCTGAGAACTTTAAGATGTATGCCATCACAGAAGTCCTTACTGACACAACCAGAGTTTTGCCTACAATCGTCTTCGGAATAATGACCATCGTGTTGTGGGCGCAGAACTACTACTCAGTACCTCCGACCTGAGTTTGGAAACCGAATCTCACACATTTTTTTCATCCGTCCCTACACCCCTTCCGACCTCCCTGCCCTCTATGCCATCAATCAGGCCTCGACGCCCGGCGTGGGGCATGAGGATTCGGCTAAGGGCCTGAAGCGATGGATTGATCTCGCCACCTGCCTCGTCGCGACAGATGCGGACGGCGCGCCGCTCGGCTTCATCACGCTGATCGAGCCCGGCACGCTGGCCTATGAGAGCGCCAATCTCCGTTGGTTCGAAGCGTGGCAGGCAGAGCAAGGCTGCGACCTGCTCTATGTTGACCGGATCGCTATATCAAAGGCCGCGCGCGGACAGGGCCTCGGCCAGCGCCTCTATGCAGCCGCCTTCGACCTCGCCCGCGGTCGCCAATGGCTCGGCGCGGAAGTGAACACAGACCCGGACAATCCGGGCTCGCACAGATTCCACGCCCGTATGGGCTTCGTCCGTGTTGGCGAGAAACGCTACACGCCGGACTATACCGTCGCCTATTATGCAAGGCCGGTCTGAGGCACGTCCCTTCCTGTCATCCCCGCCTCTCCGGCGCATGCCGGAGTCTCGCGCGGCTGGCTCAGCTTAGTTTCTGCAGGCGACCCCGGCATGCGCCGGGGATACGGTCTTTGTGAGCGAGAGGTTGCTCTTCGAGGAGCACAAATCGCACGGCGATTTACCCGAGAAGGCCCAAGCGCAAACGCAGGGCTTGCGCTTGACCATGAGAGACCCGGATGGCCCGCGCCAGTTCGCCTTGCGCATGGGCCGTGACTTCTCGCGTCCCACTATTCCACTCACGCCAAACTTGACACAGGTCTCTTGATCATTCACTTTGCTTTTCAAAGTATTCTGCAAAAAGGAAACTTGTCATGGTCCGCACGCTCTCCCTCACCGCGGCGACCTTCGCCCTCGCCCTTGGTGCACTGGCGCAAGAGGCCGCCGCCCCTGCCCATCCGCTCACCCCATTCTATGGCACATGGGTGGGCACGGCGAGCGGCTATGACGAGGCCAGGCAGCCCTATACTGTCACACAGACAGAGCGTGTCGGTCTCATGCTGGACGGCGCGATCGCGGTGATCGAAGGGCGCGGCTATCGCGACGACGGCTCACTGGCCTTCAACGCCTTCGCTGTCGTGTCCTGTTCCGAAGACGCCGAGGCCTGCGACATGAACAGCTATCTGCCCGATCGAACCGGGTCTTTCAAACTGGTGCCAACCGAGACCGGGTTCATTTGGACCATCCCTGCTGGCCCGGAGGCCGAAGTCAAATATGTCGCGACCCTGGACGGTGATGTCTGGACCGAAATCGGCCACTACCATCCAGCCAGCGGAGACCCGATGGAAATATTCCGCATGGAAGTCACACGTACGGGCGATACAGACTGGCCCGCTGGCGGTGCTGTTCTCCCTCCGGCGACAGAGTAGACAGTTGCCTGCCTAGCCCGCGCAGTCCAAACCCGCTAAAGCCCGCGCATGCCAAATGCGCCGACATCCTATGAAGCAATTGTCCTGGGCGCGGGCGCGGCGGGCCTGTTCCATGCGGGCCTTGCCGGTCAACGCGGACGGCGTGTATTGGTGCTAGACCATGCAAAACGCCCCGCCGACAAGGTACGCATCTCCGGCGGCGGACGCTGCAACTTCACCAATCTCGAAACGCGCGCCGACCGCTTTCTCAGCCAGAACCCGCATTTCGCGAAATCGGCGCTGGCCCGCTACACGGCCTGGGATTTCATTTCCCTCATGGCCGCCCACGGCCTGACCTATACCGAAAAGCACAAGGGCCAGCTTTTCTGTGACCAGAAATCCGGCGCCATCATCCAGATGCTGCTGGACGAATGCGACAAGGGCGACGCGGAGATCCGCCTCTCCACAGAAGTTTCCGGCGTGACCCATACGGATGGACGGTTCACGGTCGAGACCAGCAGCGGTGCGGCCAGCGCAGAGCGGCTCATCGTGGCCACAGGCGGGCTTTCCATTCCCAAAATGGGCGCGACCGGCCTTGCCTATGACATCGCCCGCCAGTTCGGGCATGACATCGTGGAAACGCGGCCCGGCCTTGTCCCCTTCACCTTTTCGGGTGAGCTGGGCGAAAAATTCGCCTCGATCTCCGGCGTCGCTACCCCCGTGCTCGCCAGCGTCCCCGGTGCGCGCTTTGATGAAGACCTGCTCTTCACCCATCGCGGCCTCTCGGGCCCTGCAGCGCTCCAAACCTCCTCCTACTGGCATCAGGGCGACCCCCTGTCCCTCAGCCTGCTGACGAAGGCAGATCTGGGCGATGCCCTGCGCGCCGCCAAGCAGGCTGCGCCGAAACAGACGCTCGCCAAGGCATTGGAAGCCCACTTCCCTGCCCGCCTCGCCGACCTGATCGCAGATCTCGGCCCGATCGCACAAGATGCCCGGCTGGCCGACCTCTCCCACGTCGCCATCGACGAATTCGCAGCCTTCCTCAAGGATTGGCGCGTGCCCCCAATGGGCACGGAAGGCTATCGCACCGCCGAAGTCACCGTGGGCGGCATCGCCACTGACGGCCTGGACCAGAAGACGATGGAAAGCCGCCATGTTCCGGGCCTGCATTTCATTGGAGAATGCGTGGATGTTACCGGCTGGCTGGGTGGCTATAATTTCCAATGGGCCTGGGCCAGTGCACACGCCGCCGCAATACTGTGATCAAGGAGTCCAGCGCGGCCTTGTCAAATAGCCATCGCGCTTGCGCTGGGAGACCAGGTCTGGATGGTCCATCAAGATGGGATCACCACCTGTTTCCGTATCAATGGCCCGCATCGCCTCGGCCAGACGCTGATGGAACAAGGCGTCTGTCTCAACCCGCAAGGGGAATGGATGGTCCAAAATCAGCGAATTGTTCGGGTTCGTATTGATTTCGTAGACCTCGACCTTTCCCTTCACCAGCGTGAAATCCGCCCGTCCGAAGGAAATGCCTGCTGCCTTGAAATGCCCGGCAATCCCCGCAGCATGGCGGTTTTCCTTCACCGCCTGCATCTCGTCGAGATAGTGCGCCTCACTCGCCACACCTTCCTTGCCATACTTGGCGTGCCAGTTTTCATCGTGGACGGACATTCCGGTTATGACTTCATCGCCCACGCAATACGCGGCAAGCTTGCGGAACAAGCCATCGCCAATAGGCTCGGCGCAATATTCCACAAACATCAGATCTGACAGGCAAAGCCCCGATCTGACGAGTTCGTCGAGCGCAGACCGAGCCTCTTCCGGTGTCGTCAGCAATTCGGTCTGCGTACCGCGATGCGCCGCGCGTGTGCGCAGGAATACCGGATACCGATCCGGCAAGCCATCCATCTCCGCGTCCCATACCGAAAAGCTGTTCAGGCCTTCGCCCTGGAGTTTCTTGAGCAGGGGCAACCGGGTGCGCGCGCTGGCCGGATCATTCAGCGCCCTTGCATTGTTGGCCGTGAGGCAGCGATAGGCTTTGGCGGCCAGTTCGCGCGTCCAGAAATCAATGCGGTCAAAATCGGTGAAGACGTAGGTGGCGCGAGGCAAGGACTTCTTGCGAAGCAGTTGGTTGTACGACATCAACTCGATCTTCGGCATGCCGGGAACGTCGCGCAGCTCGCGCACAGCGTATTTGTGCGATCCGGATGTGATAAAGCAGATCAATTATTCGTCCCCGTCTGTCAGATTTCAGATCGCGTCTTCGACGCTGTCATGATGGTTTCGGAACCAGGTCATCCCCTCCCGGATTTCCCTGACTTGCCGCGCTCCAATCAAAAACATGAGCGCACCATAGGCCACAATACCAGTCGCAACCATTGCAACAATGATGGCGACATCGAACCATTCACTCGGCAGGAATTTCTGGACTGTCCACACCGCGCCGACCATGCCGATCGCGCTGAGCAGTGCCTGCCAGCCAACGGTCAGCTGGTGCAGCGCCGAGTAGCCTGCGGCTCGCTGCACCAGCAAGGCCGAGAGCGGCCATGTGAGAAAAGTCCGCAGGGCGATCAGCGCCGCAATACCGACAACACCATATGGCATCAGGAACGGCGCCATTGCGCCCAAGAGGACGATACCTATCGAAAGGATCAACAGAGGAGACTTGCTGTCGCCTACACCCCTCAGGATCGCAATATTGAAATTGCCTGTGGCGTCCCGGATCCCCAGAACAAGAAAAATCTGTATCGGCAACACCGCCGCCACCCATTCATCCCCCACGACAAGCGGCACAAGCAAAGGTGCCACCATTGCAAGGCCCAGGATCGCCGGATAGATGGCTGCTGTCGTCATGGCGAATACACGGTCCAGCAGATCATGCACCGTCTTGCGACTGGACTGCAGACGCGCCACCACGTTCATCGCGATCTCATTGAATGGTCCCATCAACAGTTCCGTCAGCATGCCGGAAACATTGCCAGCCATCGCCAACAGGCCGACCGCGCGTTCGCCGCCGATCATGCTGAGCAGGAAGCGCGGAATGGCATCATCAACATAGCCGAGCAGATAGGTCAGTACGGTATCGCGATTGAACGCAAACAGTTCGCGAAAAGCGTTCCGGCTCACGGCAAATCCGGGTCGCCACTTCGCGACATAGATGATGCCCGCTGCCGAGATCACCGTGCCAACCGCCATGCTGAGGACAAGCGCCCAAACGCCGAAGCCGAGAATTGCCAACACAAGTGCCGCGCCGGTTGAGACCACTTCCGAAACCGTCTCGATCAAAACCACTTTATCATTTTCCAGACGCCGCTGGAGCAGTGCTCCAGGCACCCCCTCAACGCTACCCAATACCATGAGCAGGCTGAGCGCAGGCAGGACATCCGCTACGGCGGGAGCGCCGATCAGGTTGGCGAGAGGTTTTGCCAGCAAGGCGATGATGATGGAAAACAGAACCGTCAGACCTGAATTCAACCAGAAGGTCGTATCCAGGTGTGCATCACTGAGGTCTTCTCGTTGCTGCAGGCTTTCGGTCAAAGGCGGGCCGACAAAGATGCCCACCAGGCCAAATATCAGACTGGCGAGCGCCATGATGCCATACGGCTCCGGTCCCAGAATGCGCGCCATGATCGCGAAGCTGACAAGGCCGAAGATCGCCGAACCCCAGGAATGCGCGAACATCCATACAAGGTTGCGCATGGCCCGGCGTATGATGAAGGAGGCCGTCATGTCAGACGGAAATCGGCAACTTGCCTGACCCATCCATGAAATCAGTCATCGCCTGCAGCACGCTCTTGCCCGTCTCGGTCAAACGTCCCTCGCGCCGGACAATGTCTGCAGAGTCCCGCTGGATGGCTTCGGCTTCCTTCAGGATTTTCCTGAGTCGGCGGCGCTCGAACCAACCGAATTCATCGCCAGTCAGCATGTGCTTCAACACCCAAATCATCCGGGCAGATACAAATGATGCGTGAAAAATACCTTCCAGCGGGCGTTCGGTTCGGCGGATGGGCGACCAGAACAATTCTGAATCCGGATTTTCCACAAGCATTTCATTCTTGCAGGCACCGAACAGGGCCGCATGGCCTTCCTCGTGCGCCAGTGTGACAATCAGATCGGCCACAGACGCCTTACGCTCTGCATTCAGGGCAATTGCACCCCAGAGGCGGAAACAGGTGCCGCCTTCAAACTCGAGCGAGCCTTCCGCCGGCCCCACCAGGACCAACTCCCCCAGCAGTGCATTCATCTCATCGTGCAACTCGGGCAGGTTGTGCTCTATCCAGCCAATTGCCTCTTCCAGCTTCGCGGAGAAGCGGTCGGCTTGCGACGGGTCTGGCCGAGTTACGCCTGCAGCGCCCGTTTCGGGAGCGCCCATGAAAGTTTGAATTCGGCGACTGTCAGCGTCTGTATAGTCACGTCCCAGAACAGTGATCTTCGTGCTCCGCGCCACGGGATGTTCCGTTAGAATGCGCTGAATAAGCGCCACACCTGTGTCGGTCTCACCGGCTTGGAGAGCTTCCACAGCGTCGTAGTAGGTTCCGAATACCGCTGATGATACGCGCTGAGCTGGTCCGATTTTCTCGCGCCAGGCTTCAAATGCAGCGGGCAGTGTCGGCGCTTTGTCGCTCAGTTCGCCTGCCAGATATCGAAGGCTGTCATACAGGCCATCATGCATGGCCTGATTGGTCGTGATGGCGTCGCTGGAGTTCGGAATGAAGCGGAACGGCATTTTCAACGAATCTCCCGGCATACGCTGTTTAAGTATGTGCACCGCCTCGCGAGAGGCGGTGCACGTTCGCTAGCGCTGGTATACTACCAAAACTTGAAGAATTTTCTTCCGCCGCGCCGGCGTTTGTTGCGACCTCCCTTGCAGCCGACCATCGTGTCGTTTTTCGCGTCACGAAGGTTGCTGAAGCCGAGGAGCATATCTTTCTTGAGATTCATAAGAGTACTCCCTTGTTTCCCGCCGTCATTGACGGGACTACGCATCTTGCAGATTCCGTGCAACTTTCCAGCAGAATCTCGCTAGGCGCGAAAAAATTAATGAATCAAATAGCCATATTAATGGATGTACATCTGCATGGGACGAATCTCACGAATTCCCGCAGGAATGGGCCCCGTCTCCGCGCTGAGAGAGACCTGACACAGTTCTTGGAAAACTCGTAAAACGCCTGAAATTATGACGTAAATACGCGACTTGGCTCGAAACGCCCGGCGCGGACATCCCCCAAGGCAACAGCTTTTCCGTCGCAAACGGCGATCGCTGCCCGGTCGTCTGGATCGTCAGACGATTCTTCCTTCCATCGCTCAATTATGTGCGGCAATAGAACAATCGTCCGTCCGTGGCGGATGTTTCCTGCTTCCTCGCGTGTGATGTCCACACTTGGCACATTCTCGAGCATGGCATGGATCGGCTGAAGAAACCCCATCAGGGTTTCCATATTCTCAGCTTCCTCAATCATTGCCAGCGGGATCGCCGCAGGGGCGCCGAACTGGCCGACACGTGTGCGCCGCAACTGACTGATATGGCCTTCGCATTCGAGATCAAATGCCAGGTCCCGTGCCATGGCGCGGACATAGAAGCCCTTGCCCGACGTGACATGGATCACGGTATGGTCTGCGTCCGGCATACCAATCACACTGGCCGTGAACACGTCGACTTCGCGCGAGGTAAGTTCGAACTCCTCCCCTTCCCGTGCGAGGTCATAGGCCCGCTGGCCATCTACCTTGATCGCAGAAAATTTCGGCGGCACCTGCTCAATGGTCCCCAGGTAGCCTTTCAGAAGTTCTTCCACCTGTTCCCGCCTTGGTCGCGCTTCGGATGTGGCGGTCACTTCGCCTTCGGCATCCTGACTTTCCGTCGAAATGCCCCAGCGAATGGTGAAGACATATTCCTTCTGAGCATCCATCGCCCACTGCACCGTCTTGGTCGCCTCGCCGAAAGCAATTGGCAGGATACCGTCGGCCAGCGGGTCCAGTGTCCCGCCATGGCCAACTTTTTGAGCATTATACTTCCGCTTCAGGATCGCGACGGCCTGAGTTGATGTGATATCGACAGGTTTGAACAGGTTGAGCCACCCGTTGATCGGGTCGCCTTTGCGCTTTCTTTGACGGGCCAAGTTTCAGAACTCTCTGGTTACGCCAGCACGCGGTTCGAACGCGGGCGGCGGTGTGTCGGAAAAGGATTAAGGCGCGGCCATACGCAGCCCGCTCATGTGCGTCAAGCCAGTGCGGCCAGCCCTGCGACAATGGAGGTCAGGAAGCGTCGCGGACGATCTCGGGATCGTGATCGAACAAGACCTCGGTTTCGGTCTCGGAGGGTCCAGCCGGAACGACTGGCTCTCTTGGCGACGCAATCGTCTTTTGTGGCTCGGTCGGCAAGCTGAGGTCCACAAGATCCAGATCGAGATCAAACTCGCCGCGGATGGCACGCTCACCGGAATCCATCTTGTGACGGACAACGTCCCGAATACGCATCAACACGTCACGATTATTATCCACCAGCGGGATCTGCCGCCCATCCGATGCGCCGATCACGAGCCGGTAATAAGGCTGGCGCGTCTTCATGCGACGCGCGATCAACGCCGCGCGAATGCCAAGGATAAACCCCAGCAACGTCAGCACGCCGCCCACCAACAGCGCGACCATGCTGGAGCCGTTCCCCGGAAACAGGCCGCCCCAGGCGAGCGCCATCAGACCGAAGAACAGATTGATTACGAAGAAGGACGCATAAAGGCTCTGGGTTCGCTTGTTCGCGGGCGTCTCCCAAGGCGCAAACTCCTTGGACTCCACAGACATGGTGGCTATGCATTGGATGGCGATCGTGTCTTCGCCCATCTGAAGCGACGCCGCAGAAATCTCTCCTCGGCGAGCCCCTTCCATGTCGAGCGTCTGGCGATCCATCCGTGCGGGCCCCTGATTGCGATCAATCAACGCTCGCAATCTGGTGCAGGCGAGTCAACTTACAACCTGTCCAGAGACAGCGGACCAGATGCTATTCCTGGTCCAGATCGCGTCTCACGCGAGGATCTGCCAGCAAGCGGTCAATCGCGGTCGCCTCATCATAGGATTTGTCGGCAATGAAATGGAGCTGCGGCGTGAATTTCAGCTCGATTTCCCGGCCAAGTTTTCCTCTCAGGAAACTCGCCGCGCGGTTCAGGGCTTCCGCAAGTTTGGTACGCCCCTCTTCGCTGTCATTGCCCAGCGGTGATACAAAAATGTTTGCATGGCGCAGGTCGGGGGAGCAGCGCACTTCTCCGACTGTCACAATGACGCCGACAAGGTCCGGGTCGCGAAAGTCTTCTCGGGCAAGAATATCCGAGATCGCATGACGCACAAGTTCGCCTGCGCGCAACTGGCGCTGGCTCGGAAGCCCCGGAGAGGATGATTTGCGTGCCATCAGACACCTGCTTTCTGTTTGAGGCGCTCCACGAAATTGCGGCGCGCCTGCTTGTCCTTGTTGAACCATTCGTCGGGAATGATCAGCGCATCTGCGCCTTGTATTTGTACCGATGTGAACCCGCGACTGGATTTGACGGCTGCAACGCTGGCCCAGTCAATTCGGGTTTCGATACCGCCTCGTCGGACTTTCAGATATTCGTCCATCACACTGATTTCGGTTTCCAGAGGCGAGGCTCCAAACACATCAACCGGAGAGCGGTATGACCAGCGAATGAAAATGAGATACCATGAAATCCCGGCAAACGCGGCAACAAGCGCCGACAGGAACCATTGCCAATAAGGGCTGAGGCCGGCCATTTCGGTCGCATTGCGCATCATGACCGACATGCTGGCCGATATGATGGGTGCCGTCACGCCCGCATAATATATTGCGGTCGGCCCGACTGCGCCTCGCCTTGAAAGACGGATCAGGCGCTTCTGGTCTTTTTCACCCAGAAGGCCGGAGATGTGATCAGGCGCAATCATCCGTTCCTGGCTTATTCAAGCGACCTTGCGATTTCCTCAACCTGGAAGCACTCGATCTTGTCGCCGACACGCATGTCGTCGTAGCGCTCGAACGCCATACCGCACTCCATGCCGGAGCTGACCTCGGTCACTTCATCCTTGAAGCGCTTCAGTGTTTTCAGCTTGCCTTCATGGATGACAACATCATCCCGCAGCAGGCGAACACCACAACCGCGAAGAACCTTGCCTTCGGACACACGGCAACCGGCAACCTTGCCGACTTTGGTGATGTTGAAGACTTCCAGAATTTCGGCATAGCCGATGAAGGTCTCGCGCTTCTCTGGGGCCAGCATGCCCGACAGCGTGGATTTCACATCGTCGATCAGGTCGTAGATTACCGAATAATAGCGGATCTCGACGCCTTCTTTCTCTGCGAGGTCACGCGCCTGCTTGTTTGCACGCACATTGAACGCAAAGATCGGAGCTTCGGAGGACTGGGCGAGCAGAACATCGCTTTCGGAAATACCGCCGACCGCACCGTGAATGACCCGTGCACGGACTTCGTCGGTCGAAATCTTGTCCAGAGACTGGCTGATCGCTTCGACGGAACCCTGGACGTCACCCTTGACGACCACCGGCAGTTCCGACGTTTCGACAGACCCGTCCTTCAACTTGCTGAGTAGCTGATCGAGCGATGCCCGCGCGGCTGCGCCAGCCTTGCCGGAAACCTGACGCTTCTGGCGTACACGATACTCGGTGACTTCACGGGCACGCGCTTCGGTATCGACCACAACGAACTGGTCACCCGGATCTGGTGCGCCATCCAGGCCGAGCACTTCGACAGGAAGCGACGGACCGGCATCTTTCAATTGCTGGCCACGCTCGTCGACGAGCGCACGGACCTTGCCCCATTGAGCGCCGGCAACAACAATGTCGCCCCGCTTGAGCGTGCCGCGCTTGACCAGAACCGTCGCGACCGGGCCGCGACCCTTGTCGAGTTGGCTTTCGATCACGGTACCGTCCGCAGGACGGGCCGGATTGGCCTTCAATTCCAGAAGTTCAGCCTGGAGCGTGATGGCGTCCGTCAGTTCGTCCAGTCCGGCGCCGGTCAGCGCAGATACTTTCACGGCCTGGGTCGAACCACCCATGCTTTCAACCTGCACATCATGCTGAAGCAAATCGGTCAGCACCTTGTCGGCATTCGCATCCGGAAGGTCGCTCTTGTTGACGGCGACGATGATCGGAACGCCAGCAGCCTTCGCATGATTGATAGATTCAATCGTCTGCGGCATCACCGAGTCATCGGCTGCGACCACAAGAATTGCGATATCGGTTGCGGTCGCGCCGCGGGCACGCATCGCCGTGAAGGCTGCGTGGCCCGGCGTATCCAGGAAGGTGATCTTGTCACCGGATTTCAGCTTCACCTGATAGGCACCGATATGCTGCGTAATGCCGCCAGCTTCGCCTGCCACAACATCTGTCTTGCGCAAGGCATCCAGAAGCGACGTCTTGCCGTGATCGACATGGCCCATGATCGTCACGATCGGCGCGCGCGGCTTCAGGTCTTTCGCATCATCCTCGCCGCCTTCCAGGCCGATCTCGACATCGGCTTCAGACACGCGTTTCACGGTGTGGCCGAATTCCTCGGCGATCAGTTCAGCCGTATCGGCATCGATAATGTCGTTCCCGCGGAGCATTTCACCCTGCTGGATCATGAACTTCACAACGTCACCGACGCGTTCGTTCATGCGTTGGGCAAGGTCCTGCAACGTGATGGTCTCTGGTAGAGTGACCTCAACGGACATCTTTTCGCGCTGGTCATTACCGCCCGTGCGGCGCTCACGTTCACGCTCCCGGGCGCGGCGCAGCGAGGCGAGCGAGCGTTGACGATCAGCGTCATCACCGAGCGCAGAAGAAATCGTCAACTTGCCACGGCGACGTTCGCCACCACCACCGCCACCGCGTGAACCGCGGTTCTGTGAGTCGCGGCTGGCACGATCACGGTCATCACGACCGGACTTGCCGCGCTTGGCACGTGCCGGGCTGTCATCAACGGGTGGGGTCGCCGCTGGCGCGGCTGCATCCGTCTTCCCGCGAGCCTTGGGCGCGCGATCCGCACGTTCCTTCGCGGCGGCTTCCTCGACCTTGCGGGCTTCTTCCTCAGCCTTGCGGCGAGCTTCAGCCTCTTCGCGTTCTTTTACTTCCTGGATCTTCTTTTCCTGCTCCGAGCGCAAGCGATCCTGAGCCGCCTTTTGGGTCTGCTCTTCCTTGGCGCGGCTGGCCTCTTCCTGTTTGCGCTCATACAGCGCTTTCTGGCGGGCTTTCAGCTCATTGACCGTGATACCAAGCTTCTTGGCGGTCGCGACGAGGCGGGCTTCGAGGGAGTCTGAAGCCGCTTTCGAAGCATCACCACCTGGCGCAGCAGCCGAACCGCTCGGTCCTACAGACCGGCGCTTCTTGGTTTCAACAACCACCTGCTTGGAGCGGCCATGACTGAAGCTCTGCTTCACCGTGCCGGATGACTTCCGTGCAACAGTGAGCGGCTTGCGTCCGCCCGTATTACCACCAGTGTCTTTCGTATCGCTCATACGTTCTTCATACCACGTTTCTTACCGATCCGCGCCCATGCGCCTCGGCCTTGTTTTCCGCTACCGATCCTGATCCGGGAACCAGTCCAGTTCGGGCCTTGCTCGAAATCCGGCTAGCCGCTGATAAGCAAGCTCTGTCGCCTTCGCAATTGGACCCTTGCGGACGAGACCGTGTATCACACGCTCACGTCCAAAAGCCACGCCCAATTCCTCTGAACTGAGCGCACCGGCCATTTTCACGTTGCTATATAATGCTTTGGCGAGGAAATACACCTTTGAACGGCCATCTTCTGCACCATCAGCGGCTTCCAGAAGCAAGCCAGGCCGCTTCTTCTGCAACGCATCTCGCACCTGGTCAAAGCCCAGCACGATATCCCCTGCTTTCTTCCCCATGCCCAGCAGGCCGGTCAGCCTCTGCAACAGTAAAGTCTCTACAGTGCCAGAAAGTCCTTCCGGGACAATGACCTGTTGCTTGAAGCCGCGCGCAAAGGCGCCCTTCTTCACGGCCGTTTCCAACGTCTCACGGTCCGAATGGACCCAGACGCCCCGGCCAGGCAACTTGCCTGAAATATCCGGGGTCACGACATTGTCTGGCGACAGCGCAAATCGCACCATCGCATCCTGCGGAAGCTTTTCCCGGGTTACGGCGCATTGCCGGACGGGGCCCTCCCCGTCCGCAACACGACCTTCAGTAGCGGTTACCCGCGCTTCACTCTTGCGGTGCGGCCTCTTCATCATCACCGCCCTCCGCTGCCAGGGCATCGAGATCAAACTCGAGCTCTTCAAGAGCTTCGTCCACCGCATCCGGTGATGGGTTGTTACCCAGTTCACCAAGTGCCAGGAGCGCACGCTCCTCCTCGGTAAGTTCAGGGGCTTCTTCTTCGGCTTTCTCGGCCAGCATCTGCTCAATGGCGTCCGGCTCGATCCACCCTGCGGCAACCCGTGCGCGCATGATGAACATCTGCGCGTCATCCTTGCGCATCTCGCCCTTCTTCAGAACACCTTCGACCCAGACCGGCTTGCCGTCAGGGCCGGGCTCACGCCAACCGGTGATGTCGTCCGGCACAAGACCCGCCACATCGTCCAGCGTCTGAACACCCTCTTCGCCGAGGCGGACCGCGAAGGAAGGCGTCATGCCTTCCAATTCCATCACAGGGTCCTCAACACCGAGTTCCTTGCGCTTGGCATCATTCTCAGCGGCAAGACGGTCAAGGAATTCCCGGGCGCGCTCCTGAAGCTCTTCCGCCACGTCAGCGTCAAAGCCCTCAATCGTGATGAAGTCTTCCGGCGCAACATAGGCGATCTCTTCGACCGTCTCGAAGCCTTCGGACGCCAGCAACTGCGCCAGCGTTTCGTCGGCATCAAGCGCCTTCATGAAGAGGTCGGTACGCTCCTGGAACTCGCGCTGGTAACGCTCGGAATCGGCGCTCTCGGTCACGAGGTCGATCTGCCAGCCGGTGAGCTGGGAAGCGAGACGCACGTTCTGGCCCCGACGGCCAATGGCCAGCGGGAACTGATCATCAGCCACCACGACTTCAACGCGGCGCTCTTCTTCGTCCAGCACCACTTTCGACACTTCGGCCGGCTGCAGGGCGTTCACGATGAAGGTCGCATCGTCATAGTTCCAGGGAATGATGTCGATCTTCTCACCCGACAGTTCGCCGACCACAGCCTGCACACGCGCACCGCGCATACCGACACAGGCCCCGACCGGATCGATGGAGGAATCATTGGAGATCACGCCGATCTTGGCGCGGCTGCCCGCATCGCGCGAGCAGGCCTTGATCTCGATCACGCCCTCATAAACTTCCGGCACTTCCTGAGCGAACAGCTTGACCATGAAGTCAGGCGCAGAGCGGGACAGGAAGATTTGCGGACCCTTGGTCTCGCGGCTCACCTTGTAGAGATAGGCGCGGACACGGTCATTGGTCTGGAAGTTCTCGCGCGGGATACCGTCATTGCGACGGATAATGCCTTCGGCGCGGCCGAGGTCCACGATGACATGGCCATATTCTACGCGCTTGACGACACCGGAGATGACTTCGCCGACACGGTCCTTGTACTCATTGTACTGGCGCTCGCGCTCGGCATCGCGAACCTTCTGCATGATGACCTGTTTGGCCGTTTGGGCAGCAACACGGCCGAAATCGAAAGGCGGAAGCTCTTCCTTCAGCTCGTCACCTGCCACCAGGTTCTCATCAATCTTCTTGGCCTCGGACAGGCGCAGTTCCTTGGACTCGTCCTCGAACTCCTCGTCCGCCACAACGGTCTGGATGCGCCACAGCGTCTGCTCGCCTGTCACAGAATCGATCTTCGCACGAATGTCGTGCTCCTGGCCGTATTTCGCTTTTGCGGCCTTCTCGATTGCTTCCTGCATGGCCTCGATGACAATCGACTGATCAATTGCCTTCTCTTCGGCGACCGCTTTCGCGATCTGCAGGATTTCCAGCCTGTTGGCTGAAACGCCGATGGTGTTCATGTGACGTCTCCCGTCTCTTCGTTTGTATCGGTGTCTTCGTCCGTCTCGTCGATCTCCAGATCGCCAAGGTCGTCTTCGTCTGACTGCGGCGGCAAGGTGCCAGCCGCGCGCGCTGCATCAATCAATTCGTCGGTCAGGATCAGGCTGGCGCGGCTCATCTCATGGACATGGGCAACGAGTTCAGTCTCGCCGTCCAGCTCGATATGCGCGCCATCCTCGTCCTCGCCCCGGATCACACCGGAAAACCGCCGACGGCCATCAATCGGCCGGGACAGTTCAATCTTCGCCGCATGGCCAATCCAGCGCCCGAAATCCCCTTCCCGCGTCAGGGGACGGTCGATGCCAGGCGTGGACACTTCCAGCGTGTAGGCCTCGCTGATCGGGTCAGCCTCATCCATCAGAGGCGCGATTGCGCGCGACAAGCTGGCGCAATCCTCGACATTGGTTGGGGCGCCGCCGGCGCGCTCTGCCATGATCTGCAGCTGTGGGCGCCGCCCGCCCTGCACGCGCAGGCGAACGATTTCCATGCCAAGCGACTCGGCCACGGGCGTGACGAGCGCGAGAATCTGGCGTTCCTGTTCGGTCAGGGCAATCATCGGAGAAAGGGACTATTCCGGTAAAGAAAAGCGGCGGCCCCGTTGCCGGAACCGCCGCCGATATGTTTCGACTTGGGAGTGCATATACTCCCTGCAGTGCGGCCTGTCGAGAGATGGGGTGCGGTAAGCATGGAAAAACGGCGGTCCCGTTGCCGGAACCGCCGCCTTGAACCCAGAAAGGGTAATTCGTGCTTACAGAACCTTCAGGTCCACAGCCGAGGTCTTGCCACGGCGTTCGTCCTTGAAGAGTTCGTAAGATACTGCCTGGTCTTCAGCCAGCGTACGCAGGCCGGAGCGCTCAACGGCCGAAATGTGTACAAAAACGTCCGCGCCGCCCTCATCAGGTTTGATGAAGCCAAAGCCCTTCTGGTCGTTGAACCATTTCACTTTGCCAGTTGCCATTACTTGTAGTCCTTTACGTTAGATAGAAGCGTCCCGGTTCGGATTTGAACCAGATCCACTTATCGAAACGGGTAGGAAGAAAGTCATGGCCGCCGGTCTGACGGGGTCTTGAAGTTTCAGACCGACCGAATTCGATGGCAATATAAACGCATGGGTGCGACAATCGGTCAAGTGAATGTCTTGTGTCAGCTGCGAACGAAGTCCAGCCAAACCGGGGCGCAATCGCCCAATTTCTTGCGCTCATAGCGCGTTGTGAGGTGATCTTCTGGCGGACGCCGCCAATCATCGGCACAGTTCACCCCCCAGTCGAATCCTCCATGTTCCAGAAACCGGGCAAGCGCTTCGTCAGCATAGCTCTTGACGTCAGTCGCGAACCGGATCTGCGCGCCGGGACGACAGATACGATACAGTTCATCCAGAAATTCCGGCTGGATCAGGCGGCGCTTTTGCTGCCGCTTTTTCGGCCACGGATCCGGGAAAAGGATAAAGGCGCGCGCAATGCTCTGATCCTTCAGCGCCGCCATAACCGGCCGCGCATCGTCCATGACGAGCCGAACATTGCCGAGGTCATGATCCTTGATACCCGTCAGCGCCTTGGCCATGCCCTCCACGAAGGGCTCACAGCCGATGAACCCAACTTCCGGGTGCAATCCGGCCTGACCAACAAGATGCTCCCCGCCCCCGAAGCCTATCTCCAGCCAGATGTCGCGATCATCCCCGAACATGTCTGACGGATTCAACGTGCCCGGATCCGCCGACGGGACTTCCAGCTCAGGCAGGAGATTGTCGATCAGGTCCTGCTGGCGTGCGGATAGCGCCCGCCCACCCGTTCGGCCAAACGTGCGCAATGGGCGTGATTTCAAGGAAGGGGTATCGTCGGTCATCGCGGCGTCTGATGCCTCAGTGATCGAAGGGGATCAATCCTCGTCCTGCTGCTTTCCGTCAAACGCGGTTGCAGCGGCCTGAATGGTTCCAAGCAGGGATTTGCGCAGCGACTGGTCTTCGATCTTCTGGAAGGCGGCAATCAGGTCCAGGATTTCCGACGTCATCACAGGCGCATGGATCGCGTCGCCGTCTTCAGCGACATACGCGGCATCATGATCGAGAAAGGTCTCTGCCCCGTCAAAGAAGTAGGTGATGGGGACACCCATGGCGGTGGACATCTCAAACAGGCGCCCCGCGGATACACGGTTCACACCCTTTTCGTATTTCTGGACCTGTTGAAAGGTCAGGCCGAGCAGCTCTCCCAGCTTTTCCTGGGTCAGTTTCAGCTCCTTGCGCCGCCACCGGATGCGCTGGCCGACGACGCGATCAATACCGCTGGGTAGCTTGTTGTCGGCCATGTCCCCCCCTGTTTCTGTATGTCGCTTGTACTTTTTCTATCTTCGCCACGTAAGGAAGGCCAGTCCGACGAACAGGAACAGGGACAGCCAGAACAGGATTAGGCCAATCCGGGTCTGGAACAGGGTAACCGGCTCGGGCAATGGAAGTCGTCCACGGCCAAAGCTGGTATTCCACCCACTCGGGGCGTCTGCGACCGGCGCCGCACGCAGCACTTCCCTGCCCAAACCATCGACAATGGCCGACGCCCCCCGGCTGGCAACACGTGCCATGGGCAAGCCTGTCTCGATCGATCGATACCGGTTTTGCGCATAGTGCTGGGCCGGGCCCATGCCACCCCCAAACCAGGCATCGTTCGAAATCAGGACCAGCCAGTCCGCCCGCGCCCCCAAATTGGCGTTTCGCGGGATCGACGCATAGAGCCCCTCATAGCAGATCATCGCGACGAAAGGCGGAATGTCATCGGCATAGATGACTGCCGGGCCAAGGCCGGGCCGGAACCCGTCACTGGCCATGCGCTGTATTGCGCCCGGCAAGATGCCGGACATGGCCTGCCCGAACGGAATGATGCGCGTGGCCGGCAGCTCTCCAAAAGGCACCAGGCGATGTTTGTCATACAGCGCCACAGGGCCGGAGCGGATCGCATTCTCATCGATCACGGTCAGGCTGTTATAATAATCGCGCATGTCCTTGCCGGTGATCTCGTACCGGGTTGTGCCAGCGATCAGCTTGCGGGGGCCAAGATACGCGCCCACAGCGTCGAGGGCGTTCGCATCCTGCAACAAGGTGGTCGGCAACGCCCCTTCCGGCCAGAGGACAATATCGCCCGCCTCCCCTTCCTGCGTCGACAGCATGCGCAAATATTCGATCAGGATCGGATCGGGACCGATCTCCCATTTCTCGCTCTGGGGCACACCCGAATCCATCAGCACGACAAACTGATCTGACTGGGCCGAGGGTTGGGCAATGCGTTGGGCGCCCCAGGTCCAGCCGAGCGCGATCAGGATCGCGGCGGCAAAGGACGGCGCCATACGCACCGCCAATTGGCGGGACTCTCGCGTGTCCACAAGCGCGGCCGGCGCCGACATGATGAACACCGTCAACAGCGTCAGCCAGTAGACCCCTCCAATCGACGCCGTCTGGGACAAGGCGCCGCCCGGAATCCAGGTCGTACCGGGCAAGTTCCACGGAAACCCGCCGAACAGATGACCGCGCACGAACTCGGCGAGTGCAAAGAATAGCGCGAAAATGAAAATGCGTGAGGGTGAGGAAGACCAGAATGCGCCCGCCATCGCGCCGAACACGCCCCAGATGATCGCCATCCCACCCGGCAACAGGATCAGCGGCATCCACAGGAAAATGGCGTGCTTTTCCGGCTCAACCAGGAAGGGCGCCGCCGTCCAATGCATGCTGATCAGGAAAAATCCGGCGCCAAATGCCCAACTGCGCAGGAAGATTGCCTTGCCCCATTTACGGTGACTGCGGGCACCATCCAGCATCCAGATCAGACCGGTGAATGAAATCACCAGGACCACGCTGAAATGAAACGGCGCAAATGCAACCGCCGAAAAAGCGCCCAGCAACAAGCTGGTGATCACTGCCGGCCAGCCGGTCAGGCGGGCGAAGGCTTCATGCAGGGGCCCAAGCGCTGTGAACCCGTGGCTTCGCACCGGATGAGTCATGACTTACTCCTGATGTGCAGGGGCAGGCATTTCCGGGGTGCGAAGGCGAACGCGGCGAATACGCCGGGCGTCGGCTTCCATGATTTCGATCTCGACACCGGTCGGGTGCTCCAGCACTTCTCCGCGCACAGGGACTTTTCCGGCCAGCGCGAAGGCGACCCCGCCAAGCGTGTCGAAATCCGTGTCGTTGTCCTCAAGTGCGAGGTCAATGCCCGTTTCCTCTGCAAAGTCGTCAATCTCCGTGCGGGCGTCCGCCTCCCAGATTCTCTGGCTCCGGCGCACGAACATGGCTTCTTCATCATCGTGTTCGTCTTCGATGTCACCGACGATTTCTTCGACAAGGTCTTCCAGGCTGACCAGCCCATCCGTACCGCCATACTCATCCACGACCAACGCCAGATGAATACGGGTCGACTGCATTTTCACAAGCAAATCGGTCAACTTCATGGATGGCGGCACATAGAGCACTTCGCGATGCAGCCGTTCGAGCGGCCGCTTGGCTGGCTCTCCCCCCTTCGCCAGTTCGCTGACCACATCCTTCATGTGCACAAAGCCGATCGGATCATCGAGCGACTCCCTGAACACCGGCAGTCGCGAATGCGTGACCTCGGCGAAATATTTCAGAAGTTCCGGAAACTCGATCCCGACCTCTACGGCCTTGATCTCGGCGCGCGGGACCATGACGTCTTCCACACGCAAATCCTGGAATTCGGCAAGGCGCAGGCGCATCTCGTGCGGATTGTGCGGCGGCGTTTCCCCATTGGTGGCGGCGGACACCGGTTCCACAGGGACTGGCTTCCGGCGGAAACCGAAAAAGCTACGTAATCGGCCGCTTGGCGGCGCGTCAGAAGGGTCAGGGTCGCTCATGGCCTCAGGTGATTCAGTTCATCAAATATGGATTATCAATGCCCAGCGATGCAAGCGCCTTTATTTCGAGGCCCTCCATCGTCTCGGCATCATGGGTGATTTCATGGTCGTGTCCCAACAAGTGGAGATAGCCATGAATTAGAAGATGGGTCAGGTGATCGGCAAGCGACTTGCCTTGCGCTCTGGCATCAGCCTCGGCGACGCCAAAGGCCACCGCAATATCGCCCAGCAGGGGCCGGTCCATCGGATCGGCCGGGAATGAGAGCACATCCGTCGGCTTGTCCTTGGCCCGAAACTGCAGGTTCAGCGCCTGTAGCGCGTCATTATCAGCCAATAGCAGGGACACGACACCCTTCGCTGGCTCAACAGTCGCGCCAGCCTTGAACGCCGTCTGGCACACAGCTTCCAGATCAGGAATTGCCGACCAGCGATCCTCTTCGATGATAAGATCAAGTTCGATCATGCGCGCGGCGATCAACCCTCTCCGTGGGCGGCGTAGGCATCAATGATGCGGCTGACCAGCCCGTGACGGACAACATCCGCCGCGGTAAGCGTGTGGACATTGACGCCTTCGACATCAGACAGGATTTGCAAGGCGTGCTTGAGGCCCGATGGCTGGCTGCCCGGCAAATCCACCTGGCCCGGATCGCCCGTAATCACCATGCGGCTGTCACGGCCCAGCCGCGTCAGCACCATCTTCATCTGCGGCACGGTTGTGTTCTGCGCTTCATCCACGATGACGAAGGCATTCTTCAGCGTACGTCCACGCATGAAGGCGAGCGGCGCAACTTCAATCTCGCCGCGCGCCATGCGGCGCTCCATCTGTTCCTGTCCCATCAACTCGCGCAGCGAGTCCCAGATCGGCAGCATGTAGGGATCAACTTTTTCTTCGAGCGTCCCCGGCAGGAAGCCGAGCTTCTCACCAGCCTCGACAGCGGGCCGCGTCACGATCAGGCGCTGGCGCGTGCCGGAAAGAAGTTCGGACACCCCCGCCGCGACCGCGAGAAAGGTCTTGCCGGTTCCGGCCGGACCGACCCCGAAGATCATCGCATTGTCAGGATTGGCCAACAGGTCGATATAGCGGGACTGGCCGCGCGTTTGCGGGGTGATCGGCTTCTTCAGCGAGCGGAAGGTTCCAAAGGTCTGCGACGGCGTCTGCGCAGCTTCCACAGCGCCATCAACGTCCATATCGGAAATTTCCGCGCCCGTGCGCAATCGACGCTCAAGTTCTGCAAGCACCGCCTCGGCAATCGACACGCCCTCGGCCTTGCCGACAAGCAGGATGCCCCCGCCCTGACTTTCCGCCTTCAGGCCATAGTCGGCCAGACGTGTTTCCAAAAGCTGGAGGTGGCGGTGATGCGGGCCACAGATGTCCCGCAGCCATTCCGCATTGCGGACTTCGAAGATACGGCTGACAGGGGCTTCAGGCGAAGCGGACGGACGACGTTTCACGCTCAAAGCGCCACCTCATGTTCGCGCACAAGATCGCCGGTGAGCGAACTCATCGTTGCGCCACTCACTTTCACATCGACAATCTGACCCGTCAGCTCTTCCGGTCCCTGGAAGTGAACGGATTGCATCCACGGAGACCGCCCATGCGCCTGCCCTTCAAGGCGTCCACGCCCTGTGACAAGTACGGGCACGGTTTGACCGATCTTGGACTCGTTGAACTCGGTCTGCTGGTCACGGAGCAGTTTCTGCAAGGCTTGCAGGCGCACATCCTTCACGTCTTCCGGCACCTGACCGAACATCTCTGCCGCCGGCGTGCCAGGTCGCTGGGAATACTTGAATGAATAGGCCACCGCATAATTCACATCGCGCACCAGCTGCATGGTCGCTTCGAAGTCCTCGTCGCTCTCTCCGGGAAAACCGACAATGAAATCTGATGCTATGGCGATATCTGGCTGGGCCGCGCGCACTTTGCGAATGATCTCCCTATACGCGTCTGCCGTATGGCTACGGTTCATGGCCTTCAGGATACGGTCAGACCCCGACTGAACCGGCAGGTGCAGGAAAGGTTGCATCTGGGGCGTGTCGCCATGTGCTGCGATCAGGTCGTCTTCCATGTCGCGCGGATGACTCGTCGTATAGCGGATACGTTCAATGCCGCCGATCTTCGCAATGTGGCGACAGAGCTGGCCCAGCGTCCAGTCGTCTCCCCCTTCGACGGCCGGCGCAGCGCCATGGAATGCATTCACATTCTGGCCCAGCAAGGTGATCTCCCGCACGCCCTGCGCCGCCAGGTTCCGCGCCTCCATCACGATGTCGTCCACAGAGCGGGAAAGCTCAGCGCCACGCGTATAGGGCACGACACAGAAAGTGCAGAACTTGTCGCAACCTTCCTGCACCGAGAGGAAGGCGGTCGGGCCATCTGCCTCACGGACTTTGGGCAGCGCGTCGAACTTTTCGAGCGTGTCGAATTCGGTTTCCAGCCGGTCACCCACAGCGCGGCTGGCGCGTGCAATCATCTCCGGCAGCTTGTGATAGGCCTGCGGTCCCAGCACGAGGTCGACCAGCGGCTGGCGGCGCATGATCTCTTCGCCTTCGGCCTGCGCAACACAGCCAGCCACGGCGATTGTCATGTTGCGACCGGTCTTGCGCTTCATGCGCTTCAACTGGCCGAGTTCGGAATAGACTTTTTCGGTGGCCTTTTCACGAATATGGCACGTGTTCAGCACAACGAGGTCTGCCGCTTCCGGCGTATCAACCGGCGCATAGCCGAGCGGACGCAATACGTCCCGCATGCGCTCGGAATCATAGACATTCATCTGGCACCCATAGGTCTTGATGAAGAGACCCTTGGTGTTCTGTTTCGCCGCTGGTGTGGTCATGCGCGGGCTTATGCCTGAAAATGACTGTCGCTGCCAGAACCTTGTGCGCCTCGCCTGCAGCCGCAGCAAACGCGTCCCGATCCTGCGACAAAAGCTTCACAGCGCCGGAAAGCTAGCTAGGGTGCGGCCAAGCAATCAAAGGAGCCGGGGAGGCCCATGGATATCATTAAGCTTATCGAGAACGTCTCAGGATTCATCTGGGGAGGAACCTGGGGAGATACTGTCGTCATTCCGGGCCAGATCGGCCCGCTTGCCGTTGTCCTCCTGGGCACTGGCCTGTTCATGATGGTTCGACTGGGCGCGCGCCCGATTCTCCGGTTCGTGCCGGCGGTGGTCGAAGTCTGGCGAGGCCGCAAGGCACAAGGCGAAGACGGCGCCATCACACCCTGGCAGGCGCTCTCCACAGCCCTGTCCGGTCAGGTCGGCACGGGGAACCTCGCCGGTGTGGCCACGGCCATTACATTGGGCGGTCCCGGCGCGATCTTCTGGATGTGGGTGGTTGCCCTGTTCGGCATGGCGCTGGCCTTCTCGGAAAGCTCGCTGGCCATCAAGTATCGTGAGACCGACGAATATGGCCGCATCAATGGCGGCCCGATGTATTATATCAAGAACGGCCTCGGCAAAGGCTGGGGCTGGCTCGCCGTCATTTTCTGTCTCGGCACGCTGTTCTCCGCCATGGCAACCGGCTCGATGATCCAGGCCAATTCCATCACCGAAGCTGCGCTGGAAACCGGCTCCCATATGGGCGTCAGCATTCCGAACTGGAGCGTGGGCATTATCCTGTCTGTCCTGGTCTTCGCGGTCATTATCGGCGGCATCAAATCCATTGGCTCGTTCGCCGGCAAGGTCGTGCCGGTCATGGCTGGCCTCTATGTGCTGGTCGCCTTCATCGTGCTTGTGATCAATGCGGACAAGGTGCCGGGCGCCTTCATGCAGATCATCGGCACGGCGTTTGGCTGGAAAGAAGCTGCTGGCGGCGCGGCTGGCTACGGCGTCATGCAGGCGGTTCGGTACGGTATCGCCCGAGGCCTGTTCTCGAACGAAGCCGGTCAGGGTTCCGCCCCGATTGCCCATGCTGCCGCCCAGACCAAGAACCCGGTCATGCAGGGCGAAATCGCCATGATTGGCGTGTTCATCGACACGATCATCATCTGCACCATGACTGCGCTGGTCATCCTGACAGTTCAGGGAGACTTCAAGAAGAGCCCTGCCCTGATGGCGGCCAATGCCTGTTTTGATGCAGGCATTGAAATGCCGGTGAACCCGGGTGCGACTGACGGTGCCAAATACGGTGTGGGGGACCTGTTCCCTTCTGCTTACGAAGATGGCCGCGAAGCGAAGATCGCCGCAGTGGGACCGACAGCCCAGTCCTACCTCCTGGCCTGCCAGGCATCTGGTCAGGTTGAAGTCAATCAGCAAGCGCTCGACGCGTCTGGCAATCCGGAAGTTCTGATGGATGTGGACCATGCCTGGGAAACAGATGCGAACTCGGCTGCCGTCACCACGCGCGCCTATGCCGCCGCTATTCCGGTGGTGGGCCCGTGGATCGTGCCAGTCGCACTGTTCTTCTTCGCCTTCACCACCATCATTGGCTGGTCATACTATGGCGAGCAGGCCGTGACGTATCTGATCGGCGAATGGGCGACACACCCGTTCCGCTATATCTGGGTCGTGGTCGTATTCCTCGGCTCGGTTGCCGCGGCTGACTGGCTCTGGCTGCTGGGGGACATCGCAAATGCCTCAATGGCGTTCCCGAACCTGATCGCCATCCTTGCCCTGTCAGGCGTCGTCGCCGCCATGCACAAATCGAATGGCGATCCGGACAAGGGTCATCCTGTGCATGACTACCGAGAGGAGGAGCGCCATCCTGAAAAGGAATAGGCGCTGACCCTACCGAAATGAAAAGCCCCGCCCGGTTCAGACCAGGCGGGGCTTTTTCTGTCCGGGTGTATTTGGACACAAAGCCCATATATGCGGGCACTTTATGGACAGTTTATGGGCTGGTTTATGGACCAGCGCTTCGGGACGGGGCCTACCAGGCGCCGATATTCTCTGCGCTCGCCCACGGCTCTTTCGGTGACAGCGGCTCGCCCTTTTGCAGCAATTCGACAGAGATGCCGTCTGGCGATCGAATAAATGCCATTCGGCCATCGCGCGGCGGCCGGTTGATGGTCACGCCAATTTTCTGCAGCCGTTCAACCGCGCCGTAAATGTCGTCGACCATATACGCCAGATGGCCGAAATTGCGGCCACCTGCATAGTCTTCGGGGTCCCAATTATAGGTCAGCTCCACCATCGGAATGTCGGTCTGGGTCGGGCTGACGCCGTCCGGCATGCCGCCCATACGCTCGACATCTTCCGGCGTGGCCAGAAAAACGAGCGTGAACCGCCCCGCTTCGCTGTCCATCCGGCTGACCTCTGTCAGGCCCAGGCCATCGCAGAAAAATTTCAGCGACGCGTCAATGTCACTGACGCGCACCATTGTGTGCAGATATTGAATGCTCATGACTGGCCTCCATTAAGGTCCCGAATGACATGTTTGAAACTAGGCGGCATCAGCGCGTAGTACCGCCGCATAGCGATGGCCAGCAGGCCGATCGATGCCAGCATGAAGGCGATGAAAACCGAAAATGTGTGAATCAGCGTCCCTGTTTCGAAAACAGGTGACTGGCCGCTCAGCCGCCAGATCATCCGCCAAACCTGATTGAAGCCGGCCACGAAAGGTGCCAGCAGAACAAAAACGGTCACAGCGCAGACGAAGAAATAGGTCGCCGCGCGCGGGCCTTCACTGCGTAGATAGAGATCCGTGAACTCGGCATCGCTGACATCTTCCGGCACTTCTCCGGCTGCCTTGCGCACCGCCAGAACTTCCGGCGCGAAGTCCCGCGTCTGCTTCCAGCGCCAGGCAAGGTGAGCCCCCCAGGCGACGAGGCCAGCGAGTATGATCAGGAAAAGTATCATGGGCGGTGCGGAATCCAGCTTGGGCGGCGTGGGCCGACTGCCCACCGCCTGGTTCAGGCTGCGCAGGCGCGTTCGAGGGTCAGCATGGCACGCTTGCGCGCCACACCCCAATGATAATTATGGAGCCGGCCGTCCGCCGCAAGGGCACGGTGACAGGGAATGAACCAACTGATCGGATTTGCGCCCACTGCCGCACCGACAGCGCGGGCCGCCTTCGGATTGCCGCTGGCCTTCGCCAAGGCCCCATAGGTTGACACCGCACCGACAGGAATTTCCAGCAAGGCCCGCCAGATCTGGCGGCGAAACGGCGTACCATAAAGCGCAACCGGGAGCGGCTCACCGGATTCAAACACCCGGCGCGCCAGAGTCTCGGCCTCGTGATCATCCCGGCGAATGCTGGCATCCGGATACCGCGCCGCAAGATCGGCAAAGGCCTGCTCTTCATTGCGTCCCTGGTGCTCAAAGCCGGTGCGTTCCGGGGCGTTCTCATCAACAAACCCTAGCGCCACCAGGCCCCGCGATGACATGAGCCAGGCTCCTTCCCCGAATGGAGTCGGCGCCCGTCCAAGGACCAGATCGGCTCCCTTGCCGCCTGCCTTGGCTTCACCGGGAGAGAGGCCTTCGTGCGCGATAAACAAATCATGCAGGCGCCCCGGTCCTGACAAGCCTGCCTCCAGAGTAGCGTCCAAAACACTTGCGCCCTCTCTCAACAGATCACCTGCCGCAGCGTGGGCAAGTGCGGACTGGTATTGTTTCGGGCTGATGCCGGCCCAACGGGTGAATTCGCGCTGGAAATGGCTGGGCGACAGGCCTACGGCCTTTGCTGCAGTCGAAAGATCCGGCCATTCCTGCCAAGTGTCCCCCAGATAGGACAGGGCATTGGCCATGCGCTCATAGGCGACAACGCGTTCATCAAGAGGCGAAACTAGATTGGTCATGTAAGAATAATGCCGCGCCGCGGAGCCTGTCGCCACCCGTTTCTTGCGGCTTGTCAGACCAATTGAGGCTTTCCAGCGCCTGAAAAGCCCGGCAAGAATAGGGACCAATAAAAAGAAGGCTGGGAGAAATAGAATGGCAGATGCGCGCAGTATTATCCTGCATGAATATCCCACGTCACCCTATGCAGAGAAAATCCGCCTCGCGCTGCGCCTGAAGAATCTCGCCTATAGCCGGGTCGAAATTCCAGTCATCATGCCTCGGCCAGACCTGATGCCGCTGACGGGGGGCTATCGCCGGACACCCGTCCTTCAGATCGGCGCTGACATTTTTTGCGATACCGCCATCATCCTGCGTGAACTCGAAGCCCGCTTCCCCATGCCGGCACTCAAATTGCCCGGTCATGAGGGCCTCGCCCAAATGGTCGCCGGCTGGACCGATGGCCGCTGGTTCCAAAGCTCGGTCGCGGTCATCTTTGGTGAGCGAGGCGACAGCGTACCGGATGCGTTCCGGAAGGATCGCGAAGCCTTGTCGGGTCGTCCCTTCGACACCAATGCAATGAAAGCTGTTGCCCCCATGATGCGCGACCAATGGCGGGCCCGACTCATGCTGCTGGAAGAGCGCCTGCAGGGCGGCAAGGGCGCTGGGTCCGGCATCTATCTCGTCGGCATGAAACCGGGCCTTGTGGACATTCACGCCTACATGAATGTCTGGTTCATGTATGAAAATCTGCCCGACTTCGTCGAAAAATGTTTCGAGACAGCGGACCTGACCAAGGCCTGGTTCGAGCGGCTGAAGGAGTTTGAAGGGCAAACCCCGGACACGATCAGCTCTGCAGAAGCCCTCGAGATCGGCCTGAATGCGGCGCCGCGTCTCGTGGCGGCGACCACCCGCAACGAACCGCAACAATTTGCTCCGGGCGAAAACGTCGCCGTTGCGCCCGATGATTATGGCCAGGTCTGGGTGAAAGGGGAACTCGTCCACGCCGACTCCCAGCGCGTCATTCTCCAACGCACTTCACCAGAGGCGGAAACAGTGCATGTGCATTTCCCACGCGCGGGCTTCCTAGTCCGGCGTGTCTAGCCTGCCTTGCATGCCGGGCGCGCGCCGCTAGTCTCGCCAGCATCAGCAATTCGGACGGAGACGGCCATGGACCGGCGACTTTGCCTTATCACGGGCGCATCAGCGGGAATTGGGGCTGAGTTTGCCCGCCAGTACGCCGCGTTGGGCTGGGATGTTGCGCTCACCGCACGCCGCGAAGATCGGCTAACCAACCTCGCCGCAGAGCTGGAAGAGAAGTTTGGCATTCGCGCGATTTGTATCGCGCAGGACCTCGCGCGCGCCAATTCCGCGGACAAGATCATCTCCGCGCTGTCCGAGCAGGGCCGCCATGTCGACGCGCTGGTCAACAATGCGGGCTATGGCCTGCCGGGCACCTTCTTCAATACGAGTTGGAAGTCACAGGCAGAGTTCATTCGCGTACTTTACACCGCTCCGATCGAGCTTGCACACAAAGTGCTGCCAGGCATGGCAGATCGCGGCTATGGCAGGATCATCAATGTCGCCTCCCTTGCGGGCTACGCCGCCGGCAGCAATGGGCACACGCTTTATGCCAGCGTAAAGTCGGGCCTCATCAAATTCTCCGAAAGCCTGAATGCCGAGTGCGACGCGTTTGAAGGGGCGGACATTCACTGCACGGCACTCTGTCCCGGCTTTACCTATAGTGAATTCCATGACGTGAACGGCACGCGCGAGCAGATGAACAAGATGAGCAAGCGAATGTGGATGGAGGCTGCGCCTGTCGTGAAAGCCGGCATTGATGCGGTCAATCGCGGCCAACCGGTTGTGGTGCCGGGGCTCGTCAACAAAAGTCTTGCCACGCTGACTCGCATCATGCCGGAACCCATCGGTCGGGCCATCATGCGGCGCCAGAGCCGGACGATCCGGCGTCAGGATTAGTCGGAAGAAGCTGAAAACTCATCGCGAATGCGATCAGCCGTCGGCGTGGTGTCCGATTTGCGCCAATCCTTCGCCCCACGCTGACGCAGGATTTCGACTTTGCCGGACCGCTTGGCCTCTCCGGAATCGGACCTGTCGCTATCGCGGGAAATTGTCACGATTGGCCCCTCGAAAAAGGCTGACCAGTATTTGGACAGTACGTCCCGACGGCCCTCAAGGGAGCGCAGCTGCCGGCGCTCTTTCCAGGATGTCAGCTTGATGCCTTCTGTCTTGATGCGCTTGTCCATACCCGCCACTTGCAAGCAGCCGGCATACCGGCGCGGGGCGCCTCCGGTCAGGTCAAACTGAATCTCGCCAAAACCCTCGGCTTGTCGGCCCGAATCCGATGGCAAGGTTTCGCGAAACTTGAAGTCCAGTCTGGGCCAGCTGATTTGGTGGAATTCTGCATGCAGGCCGCTCTCAATCTCGCCCATGCGAGTCAGGGTCGAGGAGGTCACAAGGATGCCGGGGTATGCGGGCTTCATTGAAACGATTGCCAAGCGTGGACCATTTGGGCCACCGCGTTCAGCCTGAATCCAACTGCCTTCCACGAAAGCACGGCCGAGGACCCATCGACGCAGCACCCCCATCTTTAGAACACCCGGAAGGAGGACACCCGACAGAACAGACCAGATCACGAGCAGCATCACACCCGAGCCTATCAGTCCGGCCCACTGTGCGACTTGGCTGGAACCGGCGGCGTCAACAATGGTCTGGCGCACAACCGGGCCAAATGCCAGGACACTCGCCAGCACCGCGCTGGACGCCAGGAAGCCCGAGACAATGCGGAAACGTTCATAAGGGTTCATATGTGAGGCGGCTCCGTTAGGAAGTGGCGGCAGAAAGGGCCATTTAGAAAGCCGGAACCGAAGTTTCGGTTAACGCAAGGATACCCGGTGTGATCCTTCAATTTTACATGACATCGAACCGAGACGTTTTGTTGCAGCGCACAAAATATATATGACTTGCCGCCACCTGCGCCCTATACTCAACGAAAATAAAGTCCAGTGGAGGAAATTCGAATGGATGGTGCTGTTGAGGGTCCGGCCCTGAATTCTGCGATAATTCCAAACCTTGTTGCTGTCATCAAGGATGCGAGCGCAGCCGTCGACGCCTATGTAGACGTTGCACGTGGCAAATGCCGCGAAGCGCTGACCAAGGCGGATGGCCGTCCTGACCGGGCTGCACTCGAACGCCAGCAACATATGGCCCACGGCCTGTCTTGGCTGGGCACATATGCTGAAACGCTACGCCAGACAGCCGAATGGGCCGCGCGTCTGGAGCAAGAGGGCAAATTCAGCACGACCGAAGCGCTCCTGACGCAAATTCTCTTTAGCGAATACTGCGCTCAACTGATTGGTGGAGTACCCATGAATCAGGGCGAAGTGATCCGCCCTCACGAATTGGGCATCGTTGCGGAATCTGATGCCCTGTTCGCGACGCCGGTCGTCCAGCAGCTGATTATTGATGGAAAAACCCCTGCTGTGATGGCTGCTGCGGCTGAATGCCTACCTGACGCCCTAAGCCGGAACACGGTTGAAGAAACCGGTCTGGGCGAAACCATGTCGATGGTTCGCGAACAATTTTCCAAATACGCGTCCGACAAGATCAAACCCCATGCCCATGAGTGGCACTTGAAGAATGAGTACATTCCGATGGAGGTCGTCAATGAAATGGCCGAGCTTGGTGTGTTTGGCCTGACCATCCCTGAAGAGTTTGGCGGGTTTGGCATGGGCAAGATTGCCATGTGCGTAGTCTCAGAGGAACTGTCTCGGGGATACATCGGCACCGGCTCTCTCGGCACCCGGTCAGAGATCGCGGCGGAGCTGATCCTGATTGGCGGAACGGACGACCAGAAGACCCATTGGTTGCCGCAAATAGCCAGCGGAGAAATCCTGCCAACGGCCGTCTTCACTGAACCGAATACCGGCTCTGATCTTGGCTCGCTGCGGACACGCGCCGTGAAGTCCGACGACGGCTCTCAGTACAGTGTCACAGGCAACAAGACATGGATCACGCATCCCGTGCGAGCCGATCTGATGACACTGCTGGCCCGGACTGATCCCGCCACAAACAATTTCTCTGGTCTCTCCATGCTGCTTGCGGAGAAGCCGCGCGGAACAGACGACACCCCCTTCCCTGCTGACGGCATGACCGGCGGCGAGATCGAAGTCCTCGGCTATCGCGGGATGAAGGAATACGAAATCGGATTCGATGATTTCAAGGTGAAGTCCGAGAACCTGCTTGGCGGTGTCGAAGGCCAAGGCTTCAAGCACCTGATGGCGACCTTTGAAAGCGCTCGCATCCAGACTGCGGCCCGCGCCATTGGCGTTGCGCAAAATGCGTTTGAAACCGGTCTTCAATATGCGCTGGATCGCAACCAGTTTGGCAAACAGATCTTCGACTTCCCGCGCGTTTCAAACAAGCTTGTCATGATGGCCGCAGAACTGGTGGGTGTTCGCCAGCTGACATATTTCTCGGCGCGCCAGAAGGATGGCGGAAAGCGCTGCGACCTTGAAGCCGGCATGGCGAAACTGCTTGCCGCACGGATCGCCTGGGCTGCAGCTGACAACGCCCTGCAGATTCATGGCGGAAACGGATTTGCGCTGGAATACCCAATCAGCCGCATCTTGCAAGATGCTCGTATTCTGAACATTTTCGAAGGCGCTGGCGAAGTTCAGGCCATGGTTATTGCCCGTCGCCTGATCGAAAGCGGAAACTAAAAGGAATCCGTAGGGTGCCCCGCACCCTACGGCGCTTCTCGTTCGTACACCCGGACCCAGTCGACCAGGAAACGATCAGGTAAGCGTTTGTTATCCGGCACGTTGGACCACCATTTGTGGGCCACTGTCGACTGCGTGCTTATCTCGCCGGATAGCTTCACCCATAAGGGCACTTTCGACACGCCGCCCGCAGCGCTTTGCCAGACCTGCTCTCCGTCCACGAACCATGTATATTCGGTTTCAGTCCATTCCAGCGCGAAGACGTGCCACCCACTCCGAATTCCCGGGTGGAACTCGCGCTTGTTCTTGGTCTTGTGGCGTTTTCCGTACCCATCCCAGTGAAGCGCATAGCTGATCTTGTCAGTCCAGCCAAACGCTTCAACGATGTCGATCTCGGTTCCATCCTCTCCCGATCCATCCACTCGGTGGACCTCATCCGCGAACAGCCAGAAGGCAAGCCACCAGCCCGGATCCTGTGGCAATTTTATGCGGGCTTCATACCTGCCGAACGTCGTTTCGAACTTGCCTTCGGTGGAAACCATGCCGGATGCGTAGTCATAGGGATCGTCATCCTCTTCAGGATTGCGATTCGGAATTTGCGTCGCGCTGATTTCGAGTTGGCCCCATCCTGTCAGACTGACATTATCCTTGAGCCACCAGCCATCCGGGCCGTCAGGATTTTTCTTGCGATTATACTCCTGCGATATCCATTTTTCAGGATCAGGCTTTCCGTGTCCGTTGAATTCGTCCCGGAAAACCAGCGACCACCCCGAATTGGGCTGGTCCAGCGCCGAGTATGAATTGGTCGCAGTTGAGCACGACGCCAACATTACGATGGCCGCAACGATTGGAAACGACTTCAAACGAAATCTCACCGAATTTTACCTTCGAGGGGGTCAATGTCCGCAGGTTCATGCTGGATGATGACCTTTGCGCCCAGGGCATCCGCACGCGCCTCAAATGCCTCCATTGACGACACGGTCATGGCCTCATCGGAGTTGAAGCGGGGAACGCGCTTCAGCTCGCGGCTTTCAGCGCGATGGTAGAGGTCCCCGGTCAACAGGACCGGGCCGGTTTCCGGCATCATCAATTGCAGGGATGTATGGCCCGGCGTGTGTCCGGGCGTCTCGAAAATCACAACGCTCCCATCACCAAAAACATCAAGTTCGTCTTCGAAGACTTTCTGCTCCATGGGGGCGAACAATGAAAACAGCGCCTGCTGCTCCTGGGCAATTTCGGCCCCTTCCCCGAACATGGCGTCGAGTTCTTTCTGGCTCACCAGCCAAGTCGAGCCCGCGACCTGATCGGCCTGGCCGATATGATCGAAGTGGCTGTGAGAGATGGACACGTAGTCGACATCGTCTGGGGACATCCCCCTATCTGCCAATTGTTCGGTAATTGTCTGCTCGAGCGAAACCGTGAAGATCTGCTGCGTTTGCGGGCCCGCAATAGCCAGCACTCCTGGCAAACCAAGATCCCAGAGCAAGTTGCCATCAGGATGCCTCACGAGGAAACAGGAATCGGTGAACGTGTCAGTCTCACCGGCATAGTCGCCGGCAGACGAAAACGCGTCGAGGTCAGACACTTCAATCGTTCCGCAATCCAGCACATCGACTTCCAGCGCCGCTTCCTGCTGTGTTTCGGGTGGCGATTCTAATGTTGCCTCGGTAGATGCAGGCGATTCTGACCCGCATGCGCTCGCGAGTGCCAGTGCGGATACTGCCGCAGTTATAGTGATAAGACGCATGCCAGAGGCCCCCTTCTGTCTTCCAACAAATTCAATCTCAAGTATCAGTTGTTGGCAACAGACAGACTGCGTCCATCTGGAGACAAAATCCTGTAGAAACAGCTGGGTCGCCCTGTATGGCAGGCACCGCCTGTCTGGTTGACCTTCAGCAGGATAGCATCCTGATCGCAATCAATACGGATCTCGATGACGTCCTGAACATGCCCGGACGTTTCACCTTTGACCCATAGCGCTCCGCGCGAACGGGACCAGTAGGTTGCCCGCCCGGTCTCGATCGTCGCCGCAAGCGCGTCGGCATTCATCCAGGCGAGCATCAGCACTTCGCCAGTTCCGGCATCCTGCGCGATGGCGGCAACCAGGCCGTCCGCATTGAATTTCGGGCGCAGCTCAAGCGTCTCGTCCTGCGCACTGCCAGAAAGGGGATCGGGATAATCGGTCATGAGGGCGGCTTAATCGAAATGACGCCGGTGAGCCAGTCAAGATTCGCGCTAGATGACGCCCTGCGCGCGCAGCGCCGCCTGCTGGTCCGCGCTGAATCCAAGGCCTGCAAGGATGCTTTCTGTGTGCTCACTCAGGCTTGGAGACGTTTCTTCCACCCCGCCGGGCGTATCGGACAGTTTAGGAAAGACGCCCTGCATCGGTACGTCGCCCAGAACCGGATGGGCCACGCGGATGATGGCATTGCGCGCCGCAATATGTGCATCTTCCAGCATCTCCTTGGCGCGGTTCACCGGCCCACAGGGAATGCCATTCCCTTCGCAAGTTGCCAGCACATCTGCCATTGTGCGCTGTTTCGTCCAGTTCGAGATCATTTCATCCAGTTCCAACTGGTTCTCGCCGCGTGCATCATGCGTTGCGTAGCGTGCATCGTCAGACCATTTCGTTCCGCACATGGCCGAGAGGCGGCGGAACAGGGAGTCCTGATTGGCGCCGATGATGACCATGCCATCGCTGCATGGATACACGCCCGACGGCGCAATCCGCGGCAGGATCGGTCCGCTGCGCTCGCGCGTATGCCCCATCAGGGCGTATTCGGGGATCAGGCTCTCCATGAAGGCCATGACGGTTTCATAGATGGCCGCATCGACCACCTGCCCCTTCCCCGATTTCTCGCGGGCAAACAGCGCCATCATCGTGCCGAGCGCCGCGAAGGTGCCGGTCATCGTGTCGCCGAGGGAGACGCCGGCTCGCGCGGGCAACCGGTCCGGCTCGCCGATCAGGTAGCGCAAGCCGCCCTTCGCCTCGCCGACGCTGGCATAGCCCGCCTTGTGACTTTCCGGTCCCGTCTGGCCATAGCCGGAGACGCGCGTGATCACGAGGCGGGGATTGAGTTCGTGCAGCACGTCTGGTCCAAGTCCCCAGCGTTCCAGTGTGCCCGGCCGGAAATTCTCGACCAGAATATCGGCGGTCTTCACCAGTTCGCGCAGGATCGCCTGCCCCGCCTCGACGCGGAGGTTCAGGGTCAGGGATTTCTTGTTGCGACCTATGATCGGCCAGAACAGGCCGATGTCATCCTTCTTGACCGCGCCCCAGCCCCGGGCCGGGTCCGGCAAGCCGGGCGCCTCGACCTTGATCACTTCGGCGCCGAAGTCACCGAGTAATTGTCCACAGAAGGGGCCAGCGATCAGCTGACCGAGTTCGATGACGCGCAGGCCATCCAGGGGGCGTTTGGAGTCTGTCATTTGTCCTCAATGCACATTACATAGGCATCATGACAAGACGCATCGACATTGTAGAAGTCGGCCCGCGCGACGGGCTGCAGAATGATCCGGCCGACCTGACGACCGAACAGAAGCTGGAATTCATTGCCCGGCTGGAAGAGGCCGGCGTTCGGCGGATGGAATCCGGCAGCTTCGTCAGCCCCAAGGCCGTGCCCAAAATGGCGGATTCTGCTGCGGTCTTTGCAGGCGTCGACCGATCAAAGCCGACGCGCCATATCGCGCTGGCCCTGAACGAAAAAGGCGTTCGTCGCGCGATCGACGCCAAGGCTGACGAGATCAATTTTGTGCTCGTGGCCTCGGAAGCCTTCGGCATACGCAATCAGGGCATGACCCCGCAGGACAGCGCGGACGCCCTGCTGCAGATTGCCCCGCTCGTACTTGAAGCAGGCATCCCTCTGTCCGCCACGATATCGGTTGCCTTCGGGGATCCGTTCGACGGCGAAGTCGACATCAAGTTGGTCGGCAATCTCGCCGCGCAGGCCCAGCGCGCGGGCGTCAGCGAACTGGCGCTGGGTGACACGATTGGTGTGGCCGACCCGTGGGATGTCCGCAAACGGATCGAGCGCGTGCGCATGGAAGCACCGGATGTCTATTTGCGCATGCACTTCCACGACACACGTGGCGCAGCGCTCGCCAATGTCGCGGCCGCCATTGATTGCGGGGTCGATGTCATCGATGCCAGCTGTGGCGGCATTGGCGGCTGTCCGTTTGCCCCGGCGGCGACAGGCAATGTGGCCACCGAGGATGTGGTCTACATGCTGGAGCGCGGCGGCTTCGAAACTGGACTGGACCTGAGCAAGTTGATCGAGACATCGCATTGGCTGGAAAAAGTGTTGGGGCACCCGATTGCGTCGTCACTCAGCAAGGCGGGCGGATTTCCCACTTGACCCTACTTCTTCGGGCCCTTCACTTCAGTAAGGGTCGTCGCCTTCACGGCCCGGCCGAGATCGACTTTCTTGCCATAGCTTGGTGCGCCACTGGTGGCACCTGAGACGGCGCTGCCGCCGCGCACAGTCTTGTTCGTGAGAGGCGGAATAGCCATCGCCTTGGGCTCTGGCGCGTTCTCGTCGAACAGGCTAGCCAATTGCTCCGTCATCGCACCACCGAGCTGTTCGGCGTCCACAATCGTAACGGCGCGTTTGTAGTAACGTGTCACGTCATGGCCGATGCCGATGGCGATCAGCTCCACAGGGCTCTTGGTTTCAATCTCTTCGATCACCTGCCGCAGATGGCGTTCGAGGTAGTTGCCGACATTCACGTTCAGTGTGGAATCGTCCACCGGCGCGCCGTCAGAAATCACCATCAGGATCTTGCGCTGTTCCGGTCGCCCCAGCATCCGGTCATGCGCCCATAGCAAGGCCTCGCCGTCGATATTTTCCTTCAGCAGACCTTCGCGCATCATCAGGCCGAGGTTCCGGCGCGCCCGGCGCCATGGCGCGTCAGCTTGTTTGTAGACGATATGGCGAATGTCATTCAGGCGCCCCGGTCCGGCGGGCTTGCCGGCCTTGACCCAGTCCTCCCGCGAAAGGCCACCCTTCCACGCCTTTGTCGTAAAGCCGAGGATCTCCGTTTTCACGCCGCAGCGCTCCAGTGTGCGGGCCAGAATGTCCGCACATAGCGCCGCCACCATGATCGGCCGGCCGCGCATGGAACCGGAATTATCCAGCAATAGCGTCACAATCGTATCGCGGAACTCCGAATCATCTTCCTGCTTGAAGGAGAGCGGCGCTGTCGGGTCGGTGATCACACGCGTCAGGCGGGCCGTATCCAGCACGCCCTCTTCAAGATCGAAGCTCCAGGAGCGGTTCTGCTGTGCCATCAAACGTCGCTGCAGCTTGTTGGCAAGTTTGGACACCGCGCCCTGCAGTCCCTGTAACTGGTGATCGAGATAGGCGCGCAGCCGCGTCAGTTCCTCAGCGTCACAGAGGTCTGGCGCATTGGCGACTTCATCATTCTCGCGCGTGAAGACATTATAGTTGAACCGGTCGCGATCATCGCCATCCTTGAAGTTCGGGCGCAGCGGCTTGGTCCCGTCCTCATCATCATCAGGCGTGTCATCGGCCTCGGCGTCGACATCCATGTCGACGCTGACATTGGATTCCTCGCCCTCCATTTCCTCGGTGTCGCCCGCATCCATCTGCTCGGCGGAAGAACCCATCTGCTCTTCGGACTCCATGTCCTGATCGCCTTCAGAGGGCTGTTCATTCTCTTCGGACTGTTCCGAATCGTCCTGTTCCTGCGTTTCCACGTCTTCGCCCGGCGCATCGGAGGCGGTCAGGTCCCGGATCATATCGCGTACTGTGCGTGCAAAGCCGGGTTGATCGTGCAATTGCGCGATCAGACGGTCAATTGCGCCCCCAGTTTCGGCTTCGACCCGTTCGCGCCAGACATCGGCCACGCGTTTCGCGCTGTCCGGCAAGGCGCGCCCGGTCAGCTTCTCGCGCAGCAGAAATTCGAGCGCCGGCGCGAGCACCGCCTCAGCGTCTTCTGCGCCCATCGCGAACTCGCCGGACTGGCAGCGATGGTCCAGGACAGCGTCGAGATTGTCGGCCGTACCGCGCATGGCATTGGCGCCCAGGCTTTCGATGCGCGCCTGTTCAGCCGCGTCATAGACCTTGCGGGGCAAATCCCCGCCGGGACGATGCGCGAAATGTGCCTCAGCATTGTGGTGCGCACGACGCAGGGCAATGGCATCTGCCTCGCCGCGAATGCGCGCAGCGATATGGGGTTCCAGCTGTTGTGGCGGCGTGCGCAGAGTGATCGTCTCACCGTCCCCGCCCACATCATTGCCAAAGCCGACCTCGACATCACGGTCTGCACTCATCGCTTTCGTGGTGGTGGCCAGCGCCTGCTTGAACAATTCCTGAGGAGAGGTGTCTTTGGACATGGCTGTGACTTAGCGCGGGGCTCCGGCTCAGGCGACCCTCACCATGAGGGCGCTTTCAGGCAGTTCCTCGGCGAAGCAGCGCTGGTACATTTCTGCCACCAGAGGCCGCTCCAGCTCGTCGCACTTGTTCAGGAACGTCATCCGGAACGCATGGCCAAGATCACCAAAGATGGCGAAGTTTTCAGCCCATGTGATCACGGTCCGCGGGCTCATCACTGTGGAGAGGTCGCCGCTCATGAACGCGTTCCGGGTCAGGTCGGCCAGCGTCACCATCTTGGCGAGCGTGTCATCATCCACGCCCGTGGCCTTGGACTTCACGATCTCCACTTCAGCATCATGTTCCAGATAGTTCAGCGTGGTCACGATGCTCCACCGGTCCATCTGGCCCTGGTTCAGCTGTTGTGTGCCGTGATAGAGGCCGGTCGTGTCACCCAAACCAACCGTGTTGGTCGTGGCGAACAGGCGGAAATACGGATTTGGCTCGATGACGCGATTCTGGTCGAGCAGGGTCAGCTTGCCGCTAGCTTCCAGCACGCGCTGGATCACGAACATCACGTCCGGCCGGCCGGCATCATACTCGTCGAACGTGATCGCCACAGGGCGCTGCAAGGCCCAAGGCAGGATGCCTTCGCGGAATTCGGTAATCTGCGCGCCATCCTTCAGGACAATGGCATCCTTGCCGACCATGTCGATCCGGCTGACATGGCTGTCGAGATTGACCCGGATCATCGGCCAGTTCAGGCGCGCGGCCACCTGTTCGATATGGGTCGATTTCCCTGTGCCGTGATAGCCTTGCACCATGACGCGGCGATTGTGCTGAAATCCTGCCAGGATCGCCATTGTCGTCTGAGGATCGAAGCGATAGGCCTCGTCAATCGCTGGCACATATTCTGTGCGTGTCTTGAACCCATGTACGACCATGTCCGTGTCGAGGCCGAAAACCTCGCGAACATTGATTTCTACGGTCGGCTCCATGCCGTCCAGCACATCGGTATCACTCATCACAGTCATGGCATGCGTCTCGTCATCTATTGCATTGATGGACCTATCACACCTGACGCTTCCGCCAAGCGTGACATAGGGTCAAATGTGGGTTTGGTCCGCCGCGCGGCAACTCATTCAGCAGCTTGCCAGACGATTTCCCCGCCAATGATGGTCATTCGGGCCTGTGCATCAAGGATTTCAGCGGCAGGAATCGTCATCAAATCCCGGTCGAAGACGGAGAAATCCGCAATCTTGCCGACTTCGATCGTGCCGAGGTCATCCTCCTGGAAAGCTGCAAAGGCAGCGGCGGACGTGAACAGGGCCAGCGCCTGGTCCCGCGAGAGGGCCTGTTCAGGGTGCCACCCCTCCCCCGCATTGCCGTCGAGGTCCTGCCGGGCCACCGCCGCATAGAATTCGATCAGGGGTGAGCCGACTTCAACCGGCGCGTCCGAGCCGCCAGCAACCACGGCGCCCCCGGCCAGCATGTCCTGCCAGGCATATGCGCCGGCCAACCGGTCCAGACCGAGACGTGAGGGGGCGAACTTCAAATCGCCAATCGCATGAGATGGCTGCATGGAGGCAATCAGGCCCAGCTCTCCGACGCGCGCGACATCCTGCGGCGCAAAGATCTGCGCATGTTCAATCCGCCAGCGTAGCTCATCGCCATTCCCCAGCGCCTCGAAGGTTTCGAGAATGTGCCGGTTCGCAAGGTCCCCAATGGCATGGATGGCCAACTGGACGTCTGCGCCCTTGGCTTTCATCATCAAGTCGTGGAGCGACTCCGTATCGAGCAAGGAGAGACCATTGGTGTCCGGCTGGTCTGAATAGGGTGCGATCAACAGCGCGCCCCGGCTGCCAAGGGCGCCGTCCATATAGAGTTTCACAGCACGATTGGTGACTGTGTCAGTCTCGAACTTCCGGGACTCCGCCACTTCGAAGGCGTCCACGTCGAAGGCATTGTAAACGCGCAGCGGCAGGCGCCCTTCCCCGTCGAGGCGGGCCATGATGGGCGCCTGGGATGCGCTGACGCTCATATTGTGAACGCCCGTCCAGCCCCGGCTGGCATAGGTATTGGCGCCAACCTCCAGGGCCGTCTCGACATCTTCTTCCGTTGGGGCCGCAAGCAGCTGGAAGACAGGGCCCATCGCATTGTCGATCACAATGCCCGTCGCTTTGCCGCTGTCATCCCGCTCCACCCGGCCGCCCGAAGGGTCTTCGGTCAGATCGTAAATGCCGGCCGCCTTCAGCGCGGACGTGTTGGCCACGAGGGCATGGCCATCCGCGCGCGTATAGATCACCGGATTATCTGGACTGACCGCGTCGAGGTCTGCGGCGGAGGGCATGCGCCCTTCCGGCCAACCGGTCTCGATCCAGCCGCGCCCGAACAGGATTTCGCCAGGAGCCTTGCCCTGGATCTCTGCCTCGGTGCGGGTGACAAGTTCATCTACGGAGGCGGTGCCTTCCAGGTTAAGCGTCAGTTCCCGCTGGCCAATCCCCATCAGGTGCGCATGGGCATCGGTGAATCCCGGAAACATGACTGCGCCTCCGAGATCAACAATCGTGACCTCGTCTTCGCTCCAGTCGGCCGAGGCGGGCGGCACAATGGCAACGATCCGGCCATCAGGCCCGACGACCACCGCGTCAGCGGTGGGCTGGTCAGCGACCCCGGTGTAAATTGTGCCCCCGGTAAAGACGGTAAGCGCTTGCGTCTCATCCGTTTCAGATTGCGGAGCCCCGCCCGGCTGGCATGCTGCCAGAACCCCCAACGCCAGTGCAAAACCGAATACCCGCATGATCACATTCCCTCCAAGACGGGACCATGTGTGGCACGCACGGGCGCCCGCTGCCAGATTATGGACGTAAAAAAGCGCGCGCAGCCTGTGCCGCGCGCGCTTTCAAATCTCATCAGCCCAAAAGGGCCAGACCTTAGGCGACAGCTTTCTTTTCGATGTCGCGCTTGATCTTCAAGGCCTTGGAAGACAGGGCATCTTCCTTTGCCTTCGCCAGGAACGCATCCAGGCCGCCGAGCTTGTCGACAGTGCGCAGGGCTTTCGCCGCGATGCGCATGCGGAAATTCTGGCCCAGTGCATCGGAATGCAGCGTAACCTGTACGAGGTTAGGGCGGAAAATCCGCTTGGTTTTCATTTGCGAGTGGCTCACATTGTGGCCAGTCATCGGCTTGGTGCCGGTAAGTTCACATTCGCGGGACATGGCCTCGCTCCGAATAGGTCTATAGGGATCTCGAAGGCGCGTCGTTACAGGGCAGATGGCCCCCGTGTCAACTCTGAGGATCAGGCATTTCGGCAGTTTTCCGGTTGCAGGTGTCATCCGCTGTCATACTTGTTGAATGCAAACCCCATCCGAATGAGGCATGATCAGGGCATGGCTGTTCAGGTGGTGTTGGAGAAGACGGGGTATAGGGGATGTTGTAACCTAGTGCTCCGGAAAGGATTCTGGTTCAGATGAAACGCGCTTTCCTTCTTGCCTCTGCTGCAGGACTCGCCCTCGCTGGTTTTTCAGCTGCCGATACGGCCCCAAGCAGTGCGGCCCCCGCTGTCCTTGCCAATGTTAAGGCCGGTGAGGCCACACGCATGGTCTATGAACTGGAGGCGAAAGCCTATGTCCTGTTCATCCCGGCAACCGGCCGGGCCCATTTCGATGTCGAGATGCGCCCCGATACCTACAATATCAAATCACGCGTCAAGGTGACCGGCATCGCCGACTGGTTCGTGAATTACGACATGCACCTGCAGGCCTCCGGCTATACGCGCGGCGACGAGCTGAAGACCTATAATTACGTGTCGCAGAACCGGGACGGTAAAAAGAACCGCCGGGTCAATCTGACAATCACGGATGACGATTTCTCGATGACTGCCAATCCGGTCTTCGGGAATCTGGGCGAACCCCCGGCCACGGTTGAGCAGGTCCTCAAGACGAATGACCCGATTACCGCGCTCATCACATTCGCGCTCGAGCCCCGCGCGCCAGGTGCTGACCCGTGCGGCGGTCCGATCCGTCTGTTCGATGGTCGCCAGCTGACCTATCTGCACCTTGAAAATGCCGGCACGAAACAGATTGATGTGAAGGCTTGGTCTGGTGAAGCCATCGAGTGTCACATCACGATGGAAAAGGTCGCTGGCTACAAGAAGGACAAGTCTGACAATGACAATCTGTCAGGCATCGACGGCCCGCTACGCATGTGGCTCGCACCCCTGCCAAATGGTGCAACCGTTCCGGTGAAAATCCAGGCCGATACAGACAAGATCGGCAAAGTCACCCTTCAAGCCTCGAAACTCTATTTTGAGCCGGTTGTAACATCAGAAGCCGCGCTGAATTCTGACGGCGGCTAAACTCGTTACTTTTCGATGGGCAGGCTTCGCAGCGCATCGATCAGCTCAGACATGTCTTCTGGAAGAGGCGCTTCGAACCGAAGCGCCTCTTTCGTTATGGGATGTACAAAGCCGAGCACAGCGGCGTGCAAGGCCTGACGGGGAAAGGCGCGCGCCGCATTGGTTCCCGCAATGTGCGCATCGCTTTGCCCATGGACTGTAATCCCCTTGTGACGTCCATAAACCGGATCACCAATCAGCGGTGCGCCGATATGCGCCATATGCACCCGTATCTGGTGGGTCCGGCCAGTTTCCAGCTGGCATTCCATCAGCGCCGCTGCAGGCAGCCGAGTGCCCTTGTCTCTGGTCCCGAACGTTTCGAGTGCCCGGTAGTGCGTGACGGCGTTGCGGCCAACACCGCTTTCAGGGTTACGCACCACCGCCATCTTCTTCCGGTCTGCAGTGGACCGGGCGATCGGCATGTCCACCGTACCCGACAATGGCCGCGGCGCGCCGCGCGTCACCGCAAGGTATTTGCGTTCAATATCGTGTTTCTGGAACAGTTCAGACAGGCCGAGATGCGCCGCCTCGGTCTTGGCCGCGACCAGAACGCCGGTCGTCAGCTTGTCGATCCGGTGAACAATGCCCGGCCGCTCTACCCCGCCAATTCCCGAGAGTTGTCCCCGGCAATGATGGAGCAGCGCGTTGACCAATGTGCCGTCCCAGCTGCCGGGTGCCGGGTGGACTGCCATACCGGATGGCTTGTTGATGAGGATCAGGTGCTCGTCCTCAAACAGGACGTCGAGCGGGATGTCTTCCGGGTCTGGTGTTGCAGGAACAGGCTCCGGCAGCTTTATCAGATAGCTGGCACCGGCGATGGCACTGCGCTTCGGGTCCAGCACGGCCTCCCCGTCGAGCGTAACCGCGCCTTCAAGAATCAACGCTTTCACGCGCGAGCGCGACAATTGCTCAGCCTTTGAGGCGAGAAAAGTATCAAGCCGGGTGCCGGTATCGTCCGCAGTAGCAGTAATTTTCAGGGTGTCCATTGTGGCGCTTATAGACGAACTTCCGTCTGATCGTCATGCTATTGTCAACAGACCGGACTAGGGGAGGTTCGGAACACGGGAGAGAACCATGACCAAGATCACTCGACGCGGCCTGCTGGGCGCTGCTGCTACCGGAACCCTGAGTGTTGCCGCCTGCGCAACCACGGCTACCAATGTTGCGCCAAAGCCGGCGCCATATGCGGGCGAGGTTGAGTTCCTCCATGGAGTCGCATCCGGTGACCCACTCAGTGATCGTGTCATTATCTGGACCCGCGCCACCCCCAAGACCGGCACTGGCCCGATCCCTGTCTCCTACAGCGTTACCGATCCCGAAAATCCCTCCGCCCCACCTATCACCGGCACAGCTATGGCAAGTGCATCGCGAGATTATTGCGTGAAGGTCGACGTTGCCGGGCTCAAGCCGGGCAAGGCCTATTCCTACGCCTTCAGCGTTGCGACCGAAGCGGGCAATGTCGACTCGCCGGAAGGTCGCCTGAAAACAACGGCGCTTCATGGGGACGCCCCCGTGCGCATGGGCGTAGTTTCCTGCTCAAACTGGCAGTTTGGATATTTCAACGCCTATGAAGCGTTGTCGAAGGAAGAAGACCTCGACGTCATTCTTCATCTTGGTGACTATCTGTACGAATATGGCGTGGATGGTTACGGAGCTGAAGTGGCGACCGAGATTGGCCGCGTTCATGATCCGATCACGGAGATGGTCACGCTCGCCGACTACCGCATGCGCCACGCGCAATACAGGAGCGACCCTGCCCTGCAGGCTGCACATGCGCTCGCGCCATGGATTTGCACATGGGATGATCATGAAAGCACAAACAATTCCTATCGGACGGGCGCCCAGAATCACAATCCAGAAGAAGGCGAAGGCGATTGGTCGGATCGCAAACAGGCTGCCATTCAAGCCTACTTCGAGTGGATTCCATTGCGTGAGCCCGCTGCGGGTGAAATCACATCCGCCGTCTGGCGGAGTTTCACCTTTGGCGATGTCGCCACCATCCATGCTCTGGAAAGCCGCCTGACGGGGCGCTCACCCGATGTCAGCTGGTTTGATGCGCTCACCGGCGTTACCGACCAGGACGTCATGATGCAACGCGTCGCCGAGACCCTGGAGACAATCAATGATCCAGCCCGCACCATGCTTGGATCAGAGCAGGAAGCCTGGCTGTCCGGCGAGCTCAAAAGCTCGGTCGAGCGCGGCAAGGCCTGGCAGGTTCTCGCCAACCAGGTCGTGATGGCCCGGACAAAACTGCCGAATTTCCAGGAAACTCTGACGCCTGAACAACTCGCCGCGCAAGACAACGGCTTTGTCCAGACCATGGTTGGCTTTTCAGCGCTGGGCCTGCCATTCAATCTGGATGCGTGGTCCGGGTTCCCTGCTGCTCGCGAACGGCTCTACGCGGGCGCCGCTGCGGCAGATGCGAAACTGATCACACTGGCAGGAGACACACACACGGCCTGGGTGAACACGCTCTATGACGCCGAGGGTGGCAAACGCGGCGTCGAGTTCGGGTGCACCTCGATCACTTCACCGGGCACAGGCGCCTACATTAAGGGAATCCCCGATCTGGGCGAACAATTCGCCGACGCAAACCCGGAAGTGAATTGGCACGATCCGTTCAATCGTGGTTACACAATCGTCACCCTGTCGAAAGACACGGCGCGCGCAGAGTATCGCACCGTGTCGAACATCCTGAGCCGCGACTATGCAGTTGAAACGGTAGCTGTGTACGAAACAAGCCAGGAAAATGGTACACTGAGCGATCTGGTAAGCGTCGCCTAGTCGAGGATACCGGCGAGGCTGGAGCGCCCACCGTCCAGCTTCAGCAGCTCGCCGGTAACAATGGCGGCTTCTGGAGAAGACAGGTACCGGGCAGCATCTGCAATTTCATCAGCAATCGCTGCGCGCCCCAAGGGGGTGCGCCGGGTTGTCCAGCTTTCAATACGCTCTTCACGAGGGCGGATGGCGATGATGCCGTTGACGCGTATTTGTTGTTCAGCCAGTTCCACAGCGCCGGCCTTGATGACACCCAGTACGGCAGATTGGGTAATCGTCTCCGTAAACCGTCCTGGCATGGTTGCCATGGCCGAATAGGACAGGACGAACGTGACGGCCCCCTTCTGGCGGATGCGTTCAACACCAGACTCAGGCAGGTCTTCTTGCTCAGAAATCCGTTCGGAAAAGACCTTCAATGCCAAGGCCGCGCCCCGTGTGGCCTTGGCCACCGCCTTGTCGAATTTCTCCTGCGCGAAGTCTTCCAGTGAATCTGCAGCTTCAATATCCGGAATGACGATCAGATTGTCGACTCGGCCAAACGCCTCGACCGCTACGGTTAGCGCGTTGCGCAGACCGAGCCGCGTATGCAACTCACCATGATGGAGCAATACTTCGTCTGGCACAGCGTTACGTGAGGCGGCTATCCGGTCATCAGAAGGGTCAGCGGCGACGACATGATGACCAAACTTGCTGAACCGACGTGCGACAGCGTCTCCAACCTCACGGCCGAGACCCAGGATGACCGTGACGGGCTGAGCCATAGCCCCTAGGCCCTGGTATCTGTTGTTGGATCAGCGACAGGTCGGCTACGCCTTGTGCGGATGTCATCTCCGACCACGGACAGACGGTCGTTCAGCCGGTGTAGCGCTGCCAGAATTTCGGCCAACAAGCGTACGACAATGTAAAGAAAGCCGAGTACAGCCAAACTGGCGACGATACGTCCGATTCCATGGAAGACATGGCCGCTGAAGATCTGTCCCAACCCTGATAGCACAGCGAACGCTGCGGCTATGAGGAACAGTATGGCGAGGACGCCCGTAGCCTGTTTGACGGCTCCAAGCGTCATCGCTCTTTCCTGATCAAAAATCTCGCGCATGCGTTTTCCTTATGCCTGCTGAAATTCAGGCTAGGGCACAAAGATGAAGGCGAGGTTTCGAGGCCCTAGCTCGCTTCCAACACGTGAAGCTGTTGCTTGATCTGCAGTTTTTCGCGCTTAAGGCGTTTTAATCGAAGGGCATCTGCCGACGGTCGTTTCTGTTCCTCGTGGATAATCTCGTCGAGTTTGCGGTGCTTGTTGGCGAGCTCATTGATCCGGCCTTTAAGCGACATGGCAGTCTCCTTCTTGCTGTTAAGTTGTTGTGTCTTAACGGCAACAGTAAATCACAAGAGGTTGGGGGCGTCACGGGGGGCGGCCCCCGGAATCGCGCTCAAACGCGTGAATTATTGTTTACCTGCCTGCTGGCTGGTTTTCCTGCGCGCTTTCTGGGCGAACATCGCCTGGTCGGCCAGTGCCAGCAGGCTTTCAGCGTTCTGGCCCACCTGCCATTCGACCACACCACAGGACGCGCCGATCCGGACTCCCGGATGGGCATCATCGCCATCACTCCGCACCACCAGCTGGTCGACTTCATGTGTGAGCTGCTCTGCCTTCAGCCGGCTGTCGTCCACATTGGCCTGCGCCAAAACGATTCCGAATTCATCCCCGCCTAGTCTGCCCACGATATCGGTCTCGCGCGTATGGCGCAGCAACAGCTCCGCGATACGGATCAGCACCTCATCGCCCGCCGCATGCCCGAACACGTCATTGACCTGTTTGAAGTGGTCGAGATCGATATAGATCATCGAAAGCGGTGTTCGGAACCGCGCCGCAAGGGCGATTTCACGCCGGATCTCTCGTTCGAAGGCCCGCCGGTTGAAGACGGGACACAGTGCGTCATTGTCGGCGAGTGAAACCGCCTCATCAAGCGCGTCTCGCAACTCATCTGCGTCTTCGCGCAAAACCAACACTTCATCACAGAGGGCTTCAATGGCGGCGCGGGCCCTGAAATCCAATGCTGACAGGTCAACGCCCAGCACATTCAGCAGTGCCAATCGTTCCGTCGCCTTTGGAGTGTAGAAGTCGTCCGCCATGTCGGAAGGTTAAGCAAATATTACGCCGAGATACAGTCATTCCTGCCGCGTGAGCCAACACGCTGGCAGTTGACGCCGCAACCCGCTTACTTATGTTGCGCGCTTTCCAGCGGCGAGGCTTCCCATGACGGACACAGATTCCCCACAGGTCGGCATTATCATGGGTAGCCAGTCTGACTGGCCAATCATGAGGTTGGCCGCTGAGATCCTCGAGGAACTGGGTGTTACGCACGAAACCCGCATCGTGTCCGCCCACCGCACACCTGACCGATTGGTTGAGTATGCAAAATCCGCGCGCGGACGCGGCATGAAGGTCATTATCGCTGGCGCTGGCGGCGCTGCCCATCTGCCCGGCATGGCCGCGTCGATGACCCCCCTTCCCGTGCTTGGTGTGCCAGTTCAGTCGCGGGCCTTGTCCGGCATGGATAGCCTGCTTTCCATTGTCCAGATGCCGAAAGGTGTGCCCGTCGGCACGCTGGCCATCGGTGAGGCTGGCGCGACGAATGCCGGACTGCTGGCTGCGTCGATCATCGCCCTTCAGGATCCTGTCGTCGCAGACAAGCTGGATGCGTTCCGCCAGGCCCAGACGGACAAGATTGGCGAGTCTCCAGAGGCATGACGATGATCGCGCCCGGTCGCACCATCGGGATACTGGGCGGCGGCCAGCTCGGCCGTATGCTGGCTAGCGCCGCGAACCAGCTTGGCTTTGATGTCCACATTTTTTGCCCGGAAACGGACTCCCCGGCGTCGCGCGGTGCGCGCAAGACTTGGAATGCCGATTACCTCGACGCCGATGCAATGCGTGAATTCGCAAAATCCTGCGATGTCGTCACACTCGAGTTCGAGAACATCCCGGTCGAAGCAACAGACCTGATTGCGTCATGCGGAGTCGCGCTGCATCCCGGGCCCAGATCTCTCGCCATCTCGCAGGACCGCGCCGAAGAGAAGGCATTCCTGAACCGGATCGGCATTCCAACAGCGCCCTACGAAGTCATTGAGTCGGCAGCTGACATTCCTCCTGCCCTGAAGCGTGTCGGGGGCACGGGCGTGCTGAAGACTCGCCGCGATGGATACGATGGCAAGGGGCAAACTTGGGTCCGTGCGGCTGACGAGGCCCAAGCGGCATGGTCCGCCATTGGAGAGGCCCCAGCAGTGCTGGAAGCAGCCATCCCCTTCGAGTGTGAAATTTCAGTCATTGTCGCCCGTTCCAGCGCCGGTCAAACGCTGAGTTGGGCACCCCCACGCAACATGCATGAAGACGGCATTCTGGCCCGGTCGGTCGCGCCATCCGGTCTCAGCAAAGCCGTTGAAACCGAAGCCCGCGAAAAGGCCATGAAACTGGTCGACGCCCTCGACCATGTCGGCGTCCTCGCCCTTGAATTCTTTGTGCTTTCAGACGGGACGCTTCTGGCCAACGAGTTCGCCCCAAGGGTTCACAATTCCGGTCATTGGACACCGGAAGCCTGCCAGACAGGCCAGTTCGAACAGCATATCCGCGCCATCTGCGGCTGGCCCCTCGGCGATACCCGCCGCCTCCATGACGCAGAGATGCGAAATCTGATCGGTAATGAAGGCTTGGTTGACCCGACGAAGCTGAACGCCGATGAGACTCTGACCCTGTATGGAAAGAGAGACGCCCGACCCGGCCGCAAGATGGGACACATCACGCGCCGGATTGCCCCCAGAAAGGACTGAATGCATGCTGCTTCCCGTTTCGACCTGGACTGACATCGAAACCTGGCTGAAGACGTCCAAGACCATCGTCATCCCGATTGGCTCCATGGAGCAGCACGGGCCGAATGGTTTCATCGGGACGGATGCGCTGTGCCCTGAAATCATTGCCCACGAAGCCGAAAAGCTAGCGCCGGAGGACATGCTGGTCGGCCCAACCTTCAGTGTCGGCTGTGCCCAGCACCATCTCGGCTTTCCCGGCACGATCACGTTGCGCCCCTCAACCATGATCGCTGCAATGGCGGACTGGACCGAAAGCCTGATGCGGCACGGCTTTGAGCGTATCTACTGGCTGAACGGCCATGGAGGAAACATCGCCACGATTGAAGCGGCCTTCTCTGAAATTCACGCCCGGCGCAGCTTTGACCCGCGCGGCGAGGACAATCGTCACGGCCTGAGTTTGAAACGTCGCGACTGGTGGGATTTCAAATCCGTCATGTCCTTGTGCAACCAGCTCTACCCGGTCGGTCATGGCAGCCACGCCACCGCATCGGAAGTTTCGGTGACATATTACGGCTACCCCGATCATGCCCGCACAGATGTGGAAATGACGCCAAAAATCGCCCCGAACGGCAAGATTGGTGATGCCGTGCAATATCGCCGCGACTTCCCGGATGGCCGTATCGGATCGGACCCCACGCAATCGAACGTGGAAGACGGCGGAAAGATCGTGGCAGCCGCTGCGCAGGCGGTGCTGGACGAGGTACGCCGCTTCTCCGCATAGAGCGGGTCGCTTCTACGTTAGGCCACTGGCCAGACTCGCCGAAGAACGGTATCACGAGGCTCCCGGGAAAGGATCTGTCGCGAAGAATGCTGGACATTCAGAAGCTGGAAAAATCCTTTGGTGAAAAGCGGGCCGTGCAGGGCCTGTCCTTCACCGTAGAAAAGGGAACCGTGCTCGGTTTTCTCGGCCCGAACGGGGCGGGAAAGTCGACCACGATGCGTATGATCGCGGGTGTGTTGGAGCCGGACTCCGGCGACGCCACGATTGACGGAAAGTCAATCGTCTCAGCCCGTCGCGAGGCACAGGCCGCTTTGGGCTACCTGCCCGAGGGCGCGCCGCTATATGACGACATGACCCCACCAGAATTCCTCGCCTTCATGGCGGCTGCTCGGTCCCTCCCCCGGTCCGAACGTAAATCGGCAATCGAACGCGCCATTGCGGACTCTCGTATTTCCACCGTTTGCGGACAAAGGATCGGATCGCTCTCCAAGGGCTATCGCCGCCGTGTCGGCCTGGCCGGCGCCATCCTGCATGATCCACCCGTCTTGCTGCTGGACGAGCCCACCGATGGCCTAGACCCCAACCAGAAGCGAGCTGTGCGCGCCCTGATCGCGCGTATGGCGCCGCGCAAGGCGATTGTCATCTCCACGCACACGCTGACCGAAGTTCCGGCCATGTGCACACGCGCCATTGTTGTGGATCGCGGCCGTATTGTTGCCGACGAGACGCCCGAAGGCCTGTTGAAGCAATCTGCAGATGGCACGCTTGAAAGCGCGTTTACGCGGCTAACCGACCAGGCAGAGGCCGAATCCGCATGAACCGGTTCCGTCAACAATTCGACAGTTTCCTGCCGACCTTCCGGCGCGAGCTTGGCGCATACTTCGCAACACCTATGGCCTATGTTTTCCTCGCCGTGTTCCTGCTCTCTATTGGCATGTTCACATGGGAGGCCGCCCGCTTCTTCGATACAGGCACTGCAGACCTGTCCCCGTTCTTCGTCTGGCATCCCTGGATCTACATGATCTTCCTGCCAGCGCTCGCCATGCGCCTCTGGGCAGATGAAACCAGTGCCGGAACCGACGAGCTGCTGCTTTCCCTGCCCCTCGGCATGCCGGGCCTGGTGCTGGGAAAGCTCTGCGCCGCATGGACCGTCGCGGCTGTCGGGCTGGTCCTGACGCTACCGATGTGGATCACCGTCAATTATCTTGGCAATCCGGACAATGCTGCCATCGCGCTGACCTATTTTGTCAGCCTTCTGATGGCTGGCTCCTACCTCTCCATTGGGGCCGCTATCTCCGCTCTCACCCGCAGTCAGGTCACCGCCTTTGTTATGAGTGTTGTCGTGGCCTTCGTGTTCACAGCCGCTGGATGGCCTCTCGTCTTGTCCGGTGTGAAGAGCCTGTTCGGCGCGGGCCTTGCCGACCTGGTGGCCCAATTCTCATTCCTGTCGCATTTTGAGGCTGCGCAGCGCGGCGTGCTGGAATTGCGCGCTGTGCTGTTCTTCGTCGGCTTCATGACGCTGTGGACCATCCTCAACGGCCTGTGGGCATCTCGTCAGAGGCACGGCTGACATGAAGGCGAAACACTACCTCATCATCGCAACAGCGCTCACGGCAATCATTTTCGTTGCGGCAAACCTTCTTGTACAGAAGGTCTTCACTGGCGCGCGCATCGATTTTACCGAGAACAATCTCTACACACTCTCCGACGCGACAAAGTCGACATTGAAGACCGTGGCAGAACCAGTCGATCTGACTTTTGTCTACACACGTAGCGCCGGGCAGGATTTCCCGGCCATCCGCGCCTATGCCGCGCGTGTACGCGAATTGCTGCAAGTCTATGAGAGCCAGTCCGGTGGCAATGTCCGCGTGACCGAGATCGACCCCCTTCCCTTCTCTCCGGCTGAAGACCAAGCGCTCGCCGCGGGCATCACTGCGATCGATACAAACGGCAGTGATCCACTCTATTTCGGGATCATCGGTCGCAACTCAATTGACGACCAGCGGGTCATTCCCTTCCTCGCACCCGAACGGGAGGTGACACTAGAATACGACCTGACCCGTATGGTTGCGCGGCTGGACGATCCAGATCCGCCCAGAGTCGGGATCCTGTCTTCGCTGCCCGGCATGACCGCACCCGGAGGTGAAGGCGGGTACACGCTCCTGCGCGACATACACAAATCGTTCGATGTCGAACCAATCGCGGAAACTTTTCAGTCATTGCCGGAAGACCTGGACGTCTTGCTCATCGCTCAGCCGCCACTTCTGTCCCCACGCCAGGAATGGCTGATCGACCAGTTTATCTTGCGAACAGGTCGCGCCGTGATTCTCGTGGACCCCGCTGCCAAGACGGTCGCAAGCACGGGTCCGTTCAACATGAGTGACGCGGCCACGTCCTCCTCCCTCATGGCTTGGGGAGATGCCTGGGGTGTGGAACTGTCGACCTCCGCGGTCGCTGACGCCGCCAGCGCCCTGCCCGTTCCGGTCGATACCGGTGGCGGACGCATAGAGGAACTGGCGCACCCGCTGTTTCTCGGCATACCGGCCGGAGACATGAATCAGGATGACCTGATTACCGCAGACCTCAGCCGAGCAGTCAATTTCGGCGCACCGGGAGCTTTCTCTACTGAAGACTTGGCCGCGACCCTTGAGATGACGCCCTTGCTCTCCACAGGGCCAAGCCCTTCCTTCATTGATGCATCGGACGCCATCACCGACATGGCGCCCCAGCAGGTGCTGCGTCAGTATCAAACTGAGCCAGCCCCGCTCGTCCTAGCCGCAAGACTGTCCGGCAGGCTGAGCACGGCCTTCCCGCAAGGTGCGCCGGCTTTCGATGAACCATCCGATCCAATGCTGGCAGAGATCGCGCGCGCTGAAGCCGCCGCGGCCCTGCCCCACATTTCGCAAAGTGAAACCGATGCACAAATCGTCCTCGTCGCTGATGTCGATTTCATTGCAGATGACTTCTACATAATTCCCAACGAACAGATCGTCGTTGCCGACAATGGCGCGCTGGTCCTGAATGCGTTGGACGCACTGGCTGGGAGTGGAGAACTCTCACGCCTCCGGTCGCGTGCGCCCAGCCTGCGCCGCATGGGGCGAATAGACCGTATGCGGGAAAATGCCGAAGCGATCTATTTCCGCCAGCAATCAGCTCTGCAGGACAATCTCCAGACGGCGCAGGCGCGATTGGAAGAGTTGCAGGCCATCGGTGCAACGGATGGATTTTTCTCTGGCGACCTCGAGGCCGATCTGACCGAAGCCGAGCGTACGGAACTTTTGGACCTCCGCCAGAAGATCGTCGAGTTGCGCGCCCGATTGCGGGAAATCGAGCGCAACTACCGGCGCGACATCGACCGTCTCGAAGGCACGCTCAAAGCCATCAATATCTGGGGCGGCCCATTTCTGGTCTGTTTGATCGGACTATTCGTCTGGTATCGCCAGAAGCGGAAAGCGACAGCATGAGCGATGTGAGATCAAAACAGCGGATTCGTCGTCTCCAGATTATGGGAGGCATTGCGATTGGCCTGACTGCACTGACATTTACTGCTCATAGTCTTCACGGCCCATCTGCGCGGTCGTCTGAACGCGACGGCCAGCGGGTGATCCCCGATTTTGCCGCCATTCGCGCCGATGCCAGCGAGATTCGTGTGACCTTGTCTGATGAAGCCTACACGCTGGCCAACACGCAGGATGGCTGGAAAATGGGAGGCCCGGACGGTTATCCCATCCGCCCCGACCGGCTTGCGGAACTTGCAACGGGCCTTGAAGGCCTGAGCTGGGGCGAAGGGCGCACGCGCGATCCCGACAAGCTGAATCGTATCGGTCTTGGTGACCCGCGAGATGGCGGCACTGGTGCATTGGTCGAAATTCTTGATGAGGATGGCAAGATCACGGCCGCCCTGATTACGGGGCGCAAGGACAGCCGCGTCTATGGTCGCCTGCCAAGCGAGGAACAGGCCTTTCAGGTCAACGGGGACTTGCCGCCACTCTATAGTCATGACGCTTGGCTCGATTTCGATATTCTGGACATCAATTCAGACGCCATCTCGGCCGTAAGGCTCTTCGATTCCATGGGCGAGAGTCTGTATTTGCAGCGCTCTGTCGGATCGAGCGACCGCAGCTTTGTCCCTGGTCCGCCTTTTCAGGACTTCAGATTGGTCAGCCGTCTTGCTGCCTCTACGCCCGCCCTCGCCCTGACGCGGTTTGCACCCATTGGGGTGAAGCCAGCCAGCAAACTGCAAACGCGCACTGTCGCGCGCCATATCACCGAGACCCATGACGGGTTGGAAGTCGAGCTTCGCGCTTTCAGGGAGCCTGATGGGTATTTCGTGACCCTGCGGGCCATTGAAGCCGGCGAAGGCGCCCATCGCGGCAGCACGATCAATGACAAGGCCGAAGGCTGGGCCTATCAGCTGGCAGAGTATGACTGGAATGAATTCACGCCGCGCGTGTCCTCAATTGTGAGAGCGCCGGTCATGGCTATCGAGACCGGACAGCCTGCCCAGCCCTGATCAGGGCGCGATCACCATTGTTTCGAGAACGGGGCCGAAACCAGCTTCCTGGACAATAATCGCACAACCAGACTCACAATGCGGAACACTGAGTTCGACTGGATTTCCCAACCATGGCCCAAGTGCAGATACCCGCGTAACCGGATGGAGCATATCGGTCGTGTTGGCTTCACCGGACAGGTAATCAACAAGCCAGATATCAGCCAGATCCGGCACTTGCCCCGACAGACGAATTTTGTCGCCGGTACGCACAAGTTGGACATCGAAATCTGACTTGTCCTGAATCTTCGCAAGCGCCCGCTCGACATAGTGGCGCTTGTTGCCTGCGCATTGTTCCTGTCCATTATAAACCGTTTGCGGCGTATAAGGGCCGCGCAATCGGAAGCGATCTGTATAGCCCCGCTGTCGATCCTTGGACTCCGTCATCGCCATCGGGTCCTTGTCGCCAAGATAGTCCCAATAGTCGACGGACCAGGTCAGCACGAGCAGGTCATCGCGCTCGGCATTCACCGCCTTCAACGTTTTGTGGGCTTTTGGGCAGGCGCGGCAATTCTGGGACGCAAACAGCTCCACCAATACCGGACCTTCGGCAAAGGCGGGTGCCACCATGAGTTCCATGGCAAGCAGGAGGGAAAGCACAATTCGTATCATTTCAGTCCCAGTTTATAGAGCCAACTCCGCTTCCGTGACAGTCACAGGGATGTGAGGGCTGCAAAAAAGCCCCCACAGCACGCTGCAGGGGCTCTCTGATCAGAAATCGCGAACCGCTCAGGCTGCTGCGCGGGCGAGGTTCCGCAGCACATAGTGCAGGATGCCGCCATTGCGGTAATAGTCGAGTTCGTTCTCGGTATCGATGCGAACCGTCGTATTGGCGGTGAAGCTCGTACCGTCTTCGCGTGTGATCTCCACGGCGAGCGTCTGGCGCGGCTTGATTGAATCGATTCCCTTGATGGTCACCTGCTCTTTACCGGTCAGGCCGAGCGACGCGGCACTCTCCCCGTCAGCAAATTCGAGTGGCAGAACACCCATGCCGATCAGGTTTGACCGGTGGATCCGTTCAAAACTGCCCGCGATGACGGCGCGAACGCCCAGTAGGACCGTACCCTTGGCCGCCCAGTCACGCGACGACCCATTGCCGTAAAGATCGCCAGCAAACACAACCAGCGGTGTACCTTCGGCTTCATACTTCATGGCCGCATCATAGATCGGCATCTGCTCAGCGTCCGGATAGTGTACCGTTACGCCGCCTTCGACACCCGGAACCATCTGGTTCTTGATGCGGATATTGGCGAACGTGCCGCGCATCATGACTTCATGGTTGCCGCGGCGCGAGCCGTAGGAGTTGAAGTCCAGCGGAGAGACCTGGTGTTCCTGCAAGTACACACCAGCCGGGCTGGAGGCCTTGATCGATCCGGCCGGAGAGATGTGGTCGGTCGTGATGGAATCACCAAACAGTGCCAGGACGCGCGCATTCTCGACGTCCGCCGGTGCGTCGATATCCAGGCCCATACCTTCAAAGTAAGGCGGGTTCTGAACATAGGTGGAGGCTGGGGGCCAGCTATAGGTCTGGCCACCGGACACTTCGATGCCCTGCCAGTGCTCGTCGCCCTTGAAGACGTCGGAATAGCGCTCGGCAAACATTTGCGGCGTCACGGCTTTCGACATAATCTCGGCAATCTCGTGCGAGGTTGGCCAGATGTCTTTCAGGAAGACGTCATTGCCGTTCTTGTCCTTGCCCAGCGGATCCGTGGTCAGGTTCACGCGCAGCGAACCTGCGATGGCATAGGCGACGACCAGCGGTGGAGAGGCAAGATAGTTGGCCTTGATGTCCGGGCCGATCCGGCCTTCGAAGTTACGGTTGCCCGACAACACCGAACAGGACACGAGATCGCCATCGGCGATCGCTTTCGCCAGTGGGGCTTCGAGTGGACCGGAATTACCGATACACGTCGTGCAACCATATCCGACGAGGTTGAACCCGAGCGCATCGAGTTCATCCGACAGGCCGGCCTTGTCGAGATAGTCAGTGACAACCTGCGAGCCCGGCGCAAGGGATGTCTTCACCCAGGGCTTGCGGTTCAGGCCCAATTCGCGCGCTTTCTTGGCCACAAGGCCAGCAGCAATGAGAACGGACGGGTTGGACGTATTCGTACAAGATGTAATCGCCGCAATGAACACGTCACCATGCGTGACGGTGTAGTCCTTGCCTTCGACCGCGATTGGTTCAGCGGCATCGGCTGCCTTGCTGAATTCCTTCGCCATGGCTTCGGCAAAGGCGGTGTCGCCTTCGGACAGCAGGACGCGATCCTGCGGACGCTTCGGGCCGGAAATCGACGGCACAACTGCGCCAAGGTCAAGTTCCAGCGTATCAGTGAAGATCGGCTCAGCCTGTTCCGGACGCCAGTAGCCCTGTGCCTTGGCATAGGCCTCGACGAGGGCAACACGCTCGGCGTCACGGCCGGTATTGGTGAGGTATTTGACGGTGTCCTCATCAACCGGGAAGAAGCCACAGGTCGCGCCATATTCCGGCGCCATGTTGGAGATCGTCGCCTGGTCTTCGAGGGTCAGGTTCGACAGGCCCGGGCCGTAGAATTCGACGAATTTGCCGACGACGCCCTTGGCGCGCAGCATTTGCACAACTGTGAGCACGAGGTCGGTCGCTGTGGCGCCTTCTGCCATCTTGCCGTCAAGACGGAAGCCGATGACTTCCGGGATCAGCATGGAGACTGGCTGACCCAGCATGGCTGCTTCGGCTTCAATGCCGCCAACGCCCCAACCGAGCACGGCGAGGCCGTTGATCATGGTCGTGTGCGAGTCGGTGCCGACGCAGGTGTCAGGATAGGCAACGGTTTCGCCGTCTTCATCTTTTGTCCAGACCGTCTGGCCCAGATATTCGAGGTTCACCTGGTGGCAGATGCCGGTGCCCGGTGGCACAACGCGGAAATTCTTGAACGCAGTGGAACCCCAGCGCAGGAACTCATACCGCTCCTGGTTGCGCTTGTATTCGATTTCGACGTTCTTTTCGAAGCTGTTCTCGCCGCCGAAGCTGTCGACCATGACCGAGTGGTCGATGACGAGGTCGACCGGGACTTGCGGGTTGATCGCGTCTGCTGACGCGCCGAGCTTCTGCGCGGCATCGCGCATGGCTGCAAGGTCAACCACAGCCGGAACCCCGGTGAAATCCTGCATCAGCACACGAGCCGGACGGTAGGCGATCTCGTGGCTGACACCGCCCTTGTTCTCAAGCCAGGATTTGAATGCGAGAATGTCGTCCTTGGTGACGGTCTTGCCGTCCTCATGGCGCAACATGTTCTCAAGCAGGACCTTGAGGGACGCAGGCAGGCGGGAAACGTCGCCAAGACCGTTTTCTGCGGCTGCGGACAGCGAGAAATACGTGTAGGTCTTGCTACCGACGGTGAGTGTGCGTTTTGACTTGAAGCTGTCGAGGGACGGCATGGAGAGGGAACCTCGCGTCTGAAATTATCGATCTGCGGCGATGAGCCGCCGCGCTGGTCTGTCTCATATAGGCCCTAGTGCATTGAGGCAATTGGGACAAAGGGTCTAAACGGGACATATGAGCGCCAGCGCCCTCCTTTCCGCAGCCGATATCGGCATGATCCGCGGCGAACGCCTCCTGTTCCGGGAGGTGTCCCTGTCCTTGGCGCCGGGCGAAGCAATTGTCCTGCGCGGCCCGAATGGCGCGGGCAAGACGACGCTGCTGCGTATTCTCGCAGGCCTGACGCAGGCCGAGACCGGCACAATTGACCGCAACGCGCCGCATCATTGGGTGGCCCACCGGGACGGATTGAAACCGCATGAAACGCCGCGAGAGCATTTGACCCTCTGGGCACGCGCATGGGGACAATCCACAACAGACATCGAGCCTCTCCTGGACAAAATGGGGCTTTCGCGTCCGTCAGATGTGCCCGCCAAGCATCTATCGGCCGGACAGCGCCGCCGGACCGCCCTTGCCCGTCTGCACCTCGAATACCGCCCCGTCTGGCTGCTGGATGAGCCGCTAACCGCGCTCGATTCCGAGGGGCGGACGCTCCTGCTCGGGATGATCGAGCAGCACCGGCAGTCGGACGGTGTGGTGGTTGCAGCCGTCCACGGCGATGCAGGCTTCCACGCAACACGCGAGGTAGAGATTTGAAATATTTCTTTTTCGGAATCTGGGCTGTCTTGGGATGCCTTTTCGGTTTTGCAGCAACTTATGTTTGCGGCTGGAAAAATGGAACCGATGGCCTGGAATGTGGCATTCCAGTCTTGGTGTTCTTTCTAGGTCTCGGCTTTGTTCACTGGCGAAAGCTCCGCCGATATGGCTAGCCCCGCACCCATCTTCTCCGCCTTCCGGCAAGCGCTGGGCGAAGCCTGGGCGGGCGGCGCCGGCGCGCTGCTGCCGGTGGGCTTCTTCGCAGGGGCGGCTGTCCTCGTGCCACTCGGCGTCGGAACGGACCCGGAAACCCTGCGCACGATTGGTCCCGGGATTCTGTGGGTTTCGCTGGCGCTTTCCAGTCTCGTAACATTGGAGCGCATCTTTCAGGCGGACGCCGAAGATGGCTCGCTGGATCTCTGGTTACAGACCAGCGCCCCCGCCGCCTCTATTGCCGCAGCAAAGACATTTGCGCACTGGCTGACCGCTGGCCTGCCCGTCGCCCTGCTCTCCCCCTTGCTGCTCCTGATGTTCCAGGCCCAGATTGGCGGCGCATTGCTTGAGAACATGCTGTACTATGCGATTGGCGGGCTGGCCTTTTACTTCTGGGGCGGCGTAGGGGCAGCACTCGCCGCGACCGTACGCCGAGGCGGACTGTTGATCAGCCTGATCGCCCTGCCCCTTTACGTCCCCACCGCCATATTTGGCGCCCTCGCCATGGGAGACGGCCCAAGCAGCGCCGCCGCCCCATTATTTCTCGCTGCCTCAACGCTGTTTGCGTTGGCTGTCGCACCATTTGCCATGGGTGCAGCCCTGCGCTTGGCGGCAGACTGAGGGAAGGGTATTCCGAACGCGATGTTTTCCTGGTTCGCCAATCCGCACCGTTTCCTGATGCTGTCCAGCTGGCTCGCGCCCCTGTTCTATGCGGCCGCAGCCCTGTTGATTGCATGGGGGCTCTGGCAAGGCCTCTGGATGGTCCCGAAGGATGACTATCAAGGCGGCGACATCATGCGAGTCATGTTCATTCATGTCCCGGCCGCATGGCTTGCCATGGCCAGCTATGTCGGCATGGCCGTGATGAGTTTCGTCTGGTTTATCTGGCGCCACGAGGTTGCCGACATTGCCGCCAAGGCGATCGCCCCGCTCGGCGCGACATGGACAGCACTTTGCCTTACCACGGGCGCCATCTGGGGCAAGCCGACTTGGGGCACCTGGTGGCAATGGGACGACGCCCGGATGATGTCTGTCCTCTTCATGTTTTTCCTTTTCCTCGGCTACATGGCCCTGCGCGCCGCGATGGATACGCGCCAGAAGGCCGCGCGGGCCGGCGCCATCCTTGCCATGGTGGGCGCGCTGAATGTGCCATTGATCAAGTTTTCCGTGGACCTCTTCACGTCCCTGCACCAAGACGCCAGCGTCATCACGCCGGAAGGCCCGAAAATGGCCGCTGTCTATCTCTGGCCATTGCTGATCAGTTCGCTGGGTCATTCGCTACTGTTTGCCGCCCTTGTCATGACGCTGATGCGGGCCGAAATATGGACCAGACGCGCTGCCCAGTCCCGGGCTCGCCTGATGACAGGAGACTGATCCCATGCTGCCAGATTTTGATTCCAATGCCGCATTCATCTGGGCGAGCTATTCCGTTGGCCTGCTCCTTATCGGCGGCGCGATGGCGAGTGTCTGGCTGAAAGCCCGCGCGGCAAAGACTGAATTGATCCGTATCGAAGCGCGCATCCGGGACCAGAAACGCGGATGAAGCGCTGGCTCGCAATTGTTCCGGTCGGAGCGCTCGTCGCTTTTGGAGTCATTGCAGCCGGACAATTGATCAATCCCGAAAAGGGCGACTTCAAGCGCAATTTGCGCAGCGCGCCCGATACGGCATTCCCAACCCTCGATTCCGCCCCCCTCAGCTTCGCTCCCTCGCCGACCGGCGGCACTATAGCCGTAAACCTGTTCGCAAGCTGGTGCGCCCCCTGCGAAGCGGAGCACAAATACATTTCCGAACTGTCCGCCGCATATCCGGACCAAGTATTCGGCGTGCTCTACAAGGACAAACTGGACGACGGCCTCGCCTTCCTCGACCGGCTGGGCAATCCATACACGCGGATTGCACTTGATCCGGACGGTCAGGGGGGACTCGATTTCGGCCTGACCGGCGTGCCGGAAACGTTTGTTATCTCAGCTGACGGTGAGATCATTGACCATGTCCAGGGTCCGCTGGACGGAGATTCGGTCAAAAAAATAGGCGAGGCACTGAAGAGCGCCCCGCCGAATTAGGTCCGTTTCCGGAACCTTACTTCTTCGTCGCTTTGCGAGCTTTCTTCACCGGAGCCTTTTTGACGGCCTTGGTGGTCGTGGCTGGCTTCGCTTTCGGTGCTGCTTTCGCTTTGGCTTTAGGCGCAGCTTTCTTGGCTGGCGCTTTTTTCACCGCAGGCTTCGGAGCGGCTTTTGCAGCAGGAGCTTTCTTGGCAGCGGGCTTTTTAGCCGGAGCCTTCTTTGCAGCAGGCTTCTTGGCTGGAGCTTTCTTCACTGCAGGCTTCGGAGCAGCTTTTGCGGCCGGCGCAGGAGCAGCAGGCTTTGGCGCAACAGCGGCTTCAGCCTTGTCAGCCTCGGCAACCATATCCTTCAGACCGGATACCAGCGTGGCTTGCTTGGTTTTCGGCAGGGCTTCGAAGATGGCCGCATCAGCCTTCTCAACAGCTGGAAGAGCTTTCTCGTAAGCTTTCTTGCCTTTCGCCATCAGCGAAACGACCTTGGCGCGCTTGTCCGTTTTGGAAGCGACGCGCTTGATGAGGCCAGCCTTTTCCATTCGAGCGACCATGTCGGCCAGCGTCGAACGGTCGATGCCGGTTGCGTTGACGAGGTCGGACTGGCTGACGCCATCATTGCCTGAGAGAGCGGCAAGGACAGAGAACTGGCGCAGCGTGATACCTGCTGCGGCAAGCGCAGAAGCCGATTCATTGGCGGCAATTTGCTGGGCACGATGGAGCAGATGGCTCGGTGAGGTTTTAAGATTGTAGGTCATGATGGTAGTCTTTCTGTGTTTATTTAGGCGTTGGGCGCGATGGATAATCCGGTTATTGGTCTGTTAAGTATACGACCCGTGTGCGGATCAACATTCACCCCAATACAAGCAAGAGGCTTAAGGTTCGATGACGGAGGAATTATCAAATGGTTTCTTTTCTCAAGATTTCAAACTGAAAATACCTTCTGGCGACGACCGAATACGCCGTGTTTGCTCACATTGCCAGTTCGTAGACTACATAAATCCGAAAATTATTGCAGCTTCAGTTGCGACAAAAGGTGACAAAATCCTGCTTTGCAGGCGCGCGATTGATCCGCGTAAGGGATTCTGGACGCTCCCCGCCGGGTTCATGGAGGTCGGGGAGACCGTTGAAGACGCCGCTAAACGAGAGGCTCGGGAAGAGGCAAATGCCGATATCAGCCTGGGTCAAGTTCTTGCCGTCTACTCCGTTCCCCGCATTGCGCAAGTCCATGTCATGTTCAGAGCAGAGTTGGTGTCGGATATTTCGCCTGGGCCCGAGAGTGAGGAAGTCGCCCTGTTTGACTGGAAAGACCTACCGTGGGCGAATCTTGCCTTTCCGACCGTCGTCTGGGCCTTAACCCATTTTTCCAGCGTTCGTAACCGCGCGGCATTCGTGCCGTTCTCAAATCCGCCCGGCACCGAGCAATTGACCCGCTAGGTATCTGCTTCCTCGGGCTTTCGCATATGCTTCAGCGTATACGGCGTATTCGCCAGCGCAAAAACCACACCGATCACGATGTTGCCGAGCTTCCAGTTCGCCCACGTCGCCTCGGAAAAGTTACGCCAGAGAAACTCGTTCCACGCCGCCATGGCAACAAAATAGAGCCCCCAGCGAATGGCCAGGGTTTTCCAGGCGTGATCTGGCAGATCAAATACGGTGTGGAACAACATTTTCCAGATGTTCCGTCCCACGGCGAGCCCGCCAAAGATCACGCCTGCATAAAGCAGATTGATGATCGTCGGCTTGATAAACAGGAACAGCTTCGACTGAAGCAGGATACCTGCCGTACCGAACGCCCCAATCAAGGCGGATGAGACAATCAGGAATGGCGGGATTCTTTCACCGCGGATCAATTTCTGAATAATCACGAAAGCGGTGAAGACGATGAGTACGCCGGTCGCCCAATAAAGCGCGGTATCCTTGGTAAACAACCCTTCGCCTTCCGGGAATCTCAACATCACGTTGTAGATACCGATAAACGCCAGCGTCGGGCCGAGTTCGGTCCAGATGCTGCCAGCTTTGGCCGTCGCATCGCTCAGCTCAGCTGAGCCTTCCGTGTTCTGTTTCTTTGTCATAACTTCTCTACGCGTCTCGGCTGCTGCTGGATTGGTCACAAGCTGTAGCTCCCCTCAGACAATAGTCGACCTAATAAATCACGAACGCAGATGTAGCGATCTGAAACAGGCTATGCCCCGACTTGCATGGAGAGGAGCCCCGCGGCCAGCAAAGCGGCGGCACATATTCGTCTGTACCCGAATCCCTCCTTCAGGAATATAGCCCCAAGGGCCGCAGCGAACACGACCGATGTTTCCCGCAAGGCGGTTACAATGGCGGCATCTGTCAGTGTGTAGGCATAGATGGCGAGCGCATATGAGAACGTGCCCAAAATCCCACCTGCGAGCCCTCCCTTCCATTGTTTCGCAATGGCAGCGCGTATACGTCCCCTGCGCTGCATGCAAGCGACGACGGTTACGCCGATCCAGTCCAGCAGGAATAGCCAAACCACAAAAGTCATCGGATTCGGCATAGCGCGAGCGGCGCGCGTGTCCGCCACAGCATAAAGACCAACGCCCAGTGCAGTGAGCACGGCCCAGATCAGGGCGTCCCGATCAAGCCGCCGCGTTGAGGCTGTCGTTCCCGTCGGCAGGGCAAACAGAATGATGGCAAAGCTGGCCACGGCCAGCCCGGCCATCTGGAGTGCCGTCAGATGCTCGTGCAACGCAAAGACAGCAAAGCAGGCGGTCGCGAGCGGCGCCAGACCTCGCATCACGGGGAAGACCAGAGACAAGTCGCCCCTGTGCAGCGCTCTTACGAGACAGAACTGGTAAATCCAGTGAACCACGACCGAGACGCAAATGAGCGGCCAGGTCTCTCTCGGCGGGGTGGGAACAAAGGGCGCAAAGGGCAGGACGCTTAGCCCCATGACGATCGCAACCGCCATGCGCGCTGTCAGGACGTCGCCGCCCCGCTTCACGAACATGTTGGTGGCGGCAACCGTCACTGCAGACAAAAGGCACAGAACCACAGGCAGAAGCGTCATCGACATTGCGGCGACCTATGCACGACTTGCTGACGCGTGGGAAGGATTTGACTCTTGCCCGGTTGAGGGTCTGACTCGCCTCAAACAAGAAACTCCGGAGGAAACCCATCATGACGCACGATCTGGTCTTGCGCGGCGGAACGATCATAGACGGCACAGGCGGCGAAAGCTTCGAGGGCGACGTCGCTGTTTCAAATGGGATGATTACGGAAGTCGGAAAAGTCTCTGGCCGCGGCATCGAGGAAATCGACGCGCGCGGACAAATCGTGACTCCCGGCTTTGTCGACGTCCACACGCACTATGATGGTCAGGCAACCTGGACCGGATCAATCAGCCCGTCATCCCTGCACGGCGTCACGACAGTGGTGATGGGAAATTGCGGCGTCGGATTCGCTCCGTGCAAGCCTGAAGATCATGATCGCCTCATTCGTCTGATGGAAGGCGTGGAGGATATCCCCTTCCCTGTTCTGGCCGAAGGCCTGCCTTGGAACTGGGAGAGCTTTCCCGACTATCTCGACAGCCTGTCGAATGGACAATTCGACGCTGACATCTGTGCGCAGCTGCCTCATGCGGCCCTGCGGGTCTATGTGATGGGCGAACGCGGCGCCAATCGGGAGCCGGCCACTGAGGACGACATCCGCCAGATGCGGGCTTTGGCAACCGAGGCTATCCGCGCAGGCGCGATCGGCTTTTCGACCTCCCGCACACTGAACCACCGTACCAGCGACGGTCAGCCTACGCCCACCCTCACCGCGAGCGAAGCCGAACTCACGGGCATCTCGCAAGGCGTGGCAGACGCCGGACGGGGCGTCCTGCAATTCGTGTCGGACTTCGATGATCCGGAAAAGGAAGCAGCCATGCTGCGCCGTATTGTCGAAGCGAGCGGCCGGCCATTATCTGTCTCGCTGGCCCAGGCAGATATTGCCCCGGAAGGCTGGCGGCGCTTGTTGGGCGCCATCGAACAGGCCGCCGAGGATGGCCTGCCAATGCGTGCACAGGTCGCCCCCCGTCCGGTCGGCGTGTTGCTTGGCTTTGAATTGACGCTGAATCCATTCAGCGCCTACCCGGTTTACCGTGAAATCGCGAACCTGCCTTTTGAAGAGCGCATAAAACTGCTGCGCACTGAAGACTTTCGCAAACGATTGCTGGCCGACGCACCGGACACAGATAATCCCTTCCTGAAAGTCATGTTGCGAAGCTTCGGAAAGATCTTTCAGCTTGACGATCCAGTAGATTATGAGCCCACACCTGATCGTACGCTGGAAGCCATTGCAGCCCGGCGAGGCATATCGCCAGAAGAAGCCGCACTCGACCTGATGCTGGAACGGAATGGGCATGGCATGCTCTACCTGCCCTTCCTGAACTATTCCGGTGGCTCGCTTGACCCATCCTACGAGATGATGCTCAGCCCTGCGACACTGCCCGGCCTGTCAGACGGCGGCGCGCACGTCGGCATGATCTGTGATGGCTCTTTCACCACCACGATGCTGACCCATTGGGTCCGCGACCGAACACGGGGCCCACGCATTCCCATTGAGCACATCGTGCACCGTCAGGCCCGCGCCACGGCACAATGGATCGGACTGAATGATCGCGGACTGGTAGCCCCGGGCTACCGTGCCGATCTGAATGTGATCGACCTCACAAACCTCAAGCTCCACTTGCCTCGCGTGGACTATGACCTCCCCGCTGGCGGTCGGCGCCTGATGCAAGCTGCCTCCGGCTACACAGCAACAATCCTAAACGGACAAATTACCCACCGAGACGGAGATCCCACCGGTGCACGCCCCGGCCGCCTGCTGCGAGGAGCCAGGGAAACCCAATCGACCGCCATCGCCGCCGAATAGTCAGTCCTGAATTCCGACCAAAGCCTTCGAGAAGGCCTCCGCGCTGAATGGGCGGAGGTCTTCTGCTTTTTCGCCGATGCCGATGAAGTGGATCGGCAGGTCAAACGCCTCCGCAATGGCCACCAGCACACCGCCCTTGGCCGTGCCATCGAGTTTGGTCATGACGAGACCTGTGACGCCCGCCGTATTTCTGAATGCCTCGACCTGGGACAGCGCGTTCTGGCCAACGGTCGCGTCCAGCACGAGAATGACATCATGCGGCGCAGTCGGGTCCAGCTTACGGACAACACGGACGACTTTTTCAAGCTCGGCCATCAACTCAGCCTTGTTCTGCAGCCGTCCAGCCGTGTCGACCAGCACAAGATCGAGATCGTCCGCCTTCGCCTGTTCCATCGCCTCGTAAACAAGGCCTGCCGCATCGGCGCCCGTAGGCTTTGACATGACAGGAATACCGGCCCGCTCGCCCCAGACCGTCAGTTGCTCAATCGCCGCCGCCCGGAATGTGTCACCTGCGACGAGCAGCGCCTTCGCCCCCTGCTCTGTCAGCTTGGACGCAATCTTGCCGATTGTGGTCGTCTTGCCGGAGCCGTTGACCCCGACGAACAAGACAATGCGCGGACGCGGACCGTCTGAGAAGTCCACGATCTTTTCGCGAGGTTTCAGAACGTCGGTGATTTCATCCGCCAGCGCCTGTCGGATTTCGTCTTCGCTGATTTCCTTGTCGAACCGTTCCTTGGCGAGATTGCCCGTCACACGCATCGCAACCTTTGCGCCCAGATCTGACGTGATCAGCAGGTCTTCGAGTTCTTCAAGAGTCTCATCATCAAGTTTCCGTCGGCCGAAAACCGCGAGGCCGGACGTCAATCGCGCCGAAGACCGGGACAGGCCGGATCCGAGCTTGGCCACGAACCCCGGATCATTGGCTTCCGCTTCCATGGCCGCCCGCGCAGCAGCTTCCCGCTCAGCGCGCATACGCTCGGCCTCGCGCCGATCTTCGAGCAGTTTGAGTTCTGCAGCCGCCTTCGCCTGCGCCGCTTCGCGCTCTTCCTTGGCCTTGCGGGCCCGTTCGGCCTCTTCCGCAAGACGCGCGGCTTCCGCATCATCCGCACGCGCCTGAGCGGCGGCACGTGCCTCATCAGCTTTGCGGACTTCCTCATCCAGCCGCTTTGCTTCTGCGGCCGCTGCCTCGGCCTCGCGCGCCTGTCGCTCTTCCCAGGCCTTGTTAGCCTCGGCGACCTTGCGCTCGATCTCTTCCTGTTCGGCAATCTTACGCGCAGCTTCAGCTTCCCTGGCCGCCAGTTCATCCGCTGACAGCTCCGGCGATTCCATTGCTGCGCCAGCCTCTTTCAGCTCTTCTTCTTTTTTCTTTTTTCCGAACCAAAGGATCATGCGGTCAGCGCTCCGATCAGCTGTTTTCCATCCTGCCGGACTATACGTGCGCGTACCGGGCGTCCAGCTTCGCCCGGATCACTCTCGAACTGTACCGGCGTGAAGTCCGGCAGACGCGCGGAGTTCCCGCGCTCGACCAGAGCTTCAACGGTCTGGCCGTCATATTTCCTGAGATGCCGCTCCAACGCCGCCGCCCCGACGTCTCTCAGACGCGCGGCGCGCGCTTTCACCACGGCCTTGGTGAGTTGCGGCATGCGGGCAGCCGGGGTGCCGGGACGGGGCGAATACGGAAAGACGTGCAGGAAAGACAAGCCGCACTCTTCCACGAGCCGGGCCGAATTCTCGAAATGGGCTTCGGTCTCGGTCGGGAAACCGGCAATGATGTCCGCGCCGAAGGCGATGTCAGGCCGAACCGCGCGGAGACGGTCTGTCAGCGCGATAGCATCGGCGCGCAGATGCCGCCGTTTCATGCGCTTCAGGATCAAATCGTCTCCGTGCTGAAGGGACAGATGCATGAAAGGCGCAAGTCGAGGTTCCGCCATGGTCTCCATCAAGGCATCATCTATCTCGATGGCGTCGATGGAGGAAATACGCAGCTGCTTCAGCTCCGGCGCCAGTTTCAGGATGCGCTGGACCAGATTGCCGAGTTGCGGCGCGCCCGGCAGGTCTGCGCCCCAGCTTGTGAGGTCCACGCCGGTCAGCACAACTTCATAATGGCCGGTCTCGACGAGGCGTCGAACCTGATTGACCACCTCCCCTGCCGGGACAGACCGGGAATTCCCACGGCCATAAGGAATGATGCAGAACGTGCAGCGATGGTCACATCCATTTTGGACCTGGACATAAGCGCGGGCGCGACCTTCCATGCCATCAATCAGGTGTGCAGCGGTTTCCCGCACTGACATGATGTCATTCACGCGGACCTTTTCGTGCCCGCCCAGCAATTCGGCCGGCCGCCAGGTTTCCGCCTGCATCTTTTCATGATTGCCGATGACGCGGGTGACTTCCGGCATCTTTGCAAACATGTCCGGATCGATCTGCGCAGCACACCCTGTCACGAGGATCGGCGCGCCCGGATTGTCTTTTGCCGCCCGCCGGATGGTCTGGCGCGCACTGCGGACGGCTTCCGATGTGACGGCGCATGTATTGATGATCACCGCATCATTCAGGCCAGCATCGGTCGCATGCCCGCGCATCACCTCGGATTCATAGGTGTTCAGGCGGCATCCGAGCGTGATCAGCTGCGGGCTGGAAGGGGATTTGGTCTCAGTCATCGCGATGTGTTGCAGCGGACATCGCGCCGTCAGCCCCGCAAATCAAGGGATCTGTGCAGGATGAATCCTTTGCCCAGTTCAGATTTCGGTCTCGAATTCCAGCTGCACAGGTCCGGTCATGTAAACCCGGTCATCGGATTCCTGCCAGTCGATTATCAGCGTGCCACCATCGAGAATGAGGTTGGCGCGGCGGTCGGTGAGCTTTGCCCGGGCGGCGCACACGAGCGCCGCACACGCTCCGGTGCCACACGCCTTGGTCAGGCCTGCCCCCCGCTCCCAGACACGAAGGCGAATGTTCTGCCGGTCAATGACCTGCGCAAACCCGACATTCACCCCCTCAGGAAAGGTCGGGTGCCATTCAACGAGCGGCCCGATGGCCGGAATGTCGTAATCGTCGATATTCTTCACGAAGAACACGGCGTGCGGATTGCCCATCGAGACCACTGCCGGACGGGAGAGCCAGGGATTGTCGATCGGCCCGACTTTCACATCAACGCCGCGAACGTCCATTTTCTCGGAAAGCGGAATGTCTTCCCACCCCATCAGGGGCGAACCCATGTCGACGGTTATCTGGCCATCCTCTGCGGCAAACGCTTTCAGAACATCCGCTTCGGTCTGGATGGACACCCGGTCCTTGCCGGTTTCAGCCAGTAACAGTTTGCCTACACAACGCGAGGCGTTGCCACAGGCAAAGACTTCGCTGCCATCGGCGTTCCAGATGCGCATGAATACGTCGCGCGCGACATCACGCTCCAGCGCAATGATCTGATCGGCTTTTAGGTCTTCGGCAATCTGGCGCACCTGGTCGGTGCTCGGCACGAACGCAGTCGAGCGGGCGTCGAATATGGCAAACGCGTTGCCAGCACCATTCATCTTCCAGACTTTCATTCGCCTGCCCTTAAAGGGTTTCCCCCGTCCCGAAAAGCGGAACCTCGTCAGATATTTCGCGCGTCTACTTGGGTAGCCCGAACGACACAATCCATCCAGCCACCTGGATGACCAGCGCTGCCACCAGCCCCGCCCCGACAAAGGGATGCGACACGAAGATGGCGAGCGCCACAATGCCCAGACACGCATAGTCGACGATATCGCTCGACATCAGCCATCCCTGAGGTTGCCGGAAGCGCCGCACGTCAAAGAGTGTGACCGTGCGCCAGACGCGGCCCATGTCGGGCGGGCCAAAGGCTTCCTGTAGCTTCTTGGGATCCCGGATACCGGTCATCTCCGCAAGATCGGCGACGGTCGCCTCGCCAAGCGCAACATTCCGCTTGCGAGCGGACGTGCCGATCAGGCTGACAATTGCCGACAGCACCACCGCAATTGCGATGGCGAACAGCGTGAAATCGTCAAAAGGCCCATATCCGCTCATGCGGCATCATATAGGGAGCGCGCGCCGAAACGGAAGCGCCTTACCGCTTGCGTGGAATGGCGGCCCAATAGTCGAAGTCGAGCAGAACACCATCGGCATACTTCCCATCCTCGCCCTTATAGGCGAACGCGCCCGGATCCTGATCCTTCACTGCCACGAGGCGCAAGCGCAACCCGCCAACCTTGTCGGACAGCTCAGCTTTCTCAAGCACTTCGCTCCAGGCATAGATCGTGTCACCGGCAAATAGCGGACTGACATGGCTGCCGGCATTGATCGCCAGCATATGGCCCGCATTGGCGAGACCATTGAAGGCCAGCGACCGCGCGATGGAAATTACCACACCGCCATAGATCAGGCGCTTGCCGAACCGGCTGGACTTCTGGCCATGCGCATCGAAATGAACCTTGGCGGTGTTCTGGTAGAGGCGTGTCGCAATCTGGTGCTCCGCCTCTTCCACGGTCATGCCGTCGACATGATTGATCTTCTCGCCAACCGCATAGTCTTCGAACATGTATTCGCTGCCGGCGAGGGATGTATCCCAAGCCTCCATGGAGGCAAACCCGGACAATTCGGCCCCGGGCACACTCTTTGGCAGGTCGGGGATCACCACGTCTGGCGCGGGTGAGTTGGCATCCCGCTTGTTGACCATGACCCAGCGCACAAAGGACATGACTTCTTCGCCGCGCTGATTGGTGCCGCGCGTGCGCACCCAGACGACGCCGGTCTTGCCATTGGAGTTTTCTTTGACGCCGATCACTTCCGAAACCGTGTTCAGCGTATCGCCTGGCAGGACGGGTTGAGAGAAGCGACCATCGGCATAGCCAAGGTTCGCCACCGCATTCAACGAAACATCCGGCACGGACTTGCCGAACACGACATGGAAAGCGTGCAGCGGATCAATCATGAGGCCCGGATAGCCGGCGGCTTTGGCGAATTCAGATGAGGAATACTGGACAAACCGGCCGCCGGTCAGCGCGCGATAGAGGGCGATGTCGCCTTCAGTCAGCGTCTGCGGCGTCGCATGCGCGAGGGGCATGCCCACGAAAAAATCTTCGAAGAAATGGCCGGGATTGGATTTCGATGTGCTGGTCATGCGCCCCTCAGATGGAAAAGGGGCAAGACTTCCCGGCGTCAGGCCTGGATTTGCCCCATATACAGATCAGCCAGCACCTGACCGTCACTGGGCGAGGAAATCAAGGCGGGTGAGACGAAGGGCAGCAGGAAAAGTGCGATGATCGCGGCCCCCAACAGGCCAGCCATCATTTGCTGCTCACGGTTCTCGGAGAACTCATCGAGCATGCGTGGTCCCGCCAACATGTACGGCACCCCAAGAGTGCAAAATGCAGAAAAGGCGATCAACACCGCCGCAAGAGTCATGAACACGATCATGCCCACAACCTTGCCATGCAGATATTGAATCTTCGCGTGAGAGATCGATGAAATTTCATAGATCTCCCCGCAATATCAGCCGTGTAATACTATTTCAGCTCGAGCAGTTTCTCGATCGGACGGCCCAGCACGGCCTGCTTGCCGACAATGCCGATGGGGCGCTGGATGATCTTTGGATCGGCGGCCATCGCCTGGAAGATCTCGTCATCTGTCGAAGTCGCATCGATGCCGAATTCGGCAGCATTCTTGTCGCGCAAGAACTCGCGCGGCGAACTGGCACCCATCTTTTTGGCGATGTCCTTCAGCTCATCCAGGCTGAGTTGCTCGGAAGCATTCATGTATTTCCGGACCTCCGGCTCGACGCCGTTCTCCTGCAACAAGGCGAGCCCCTTGCGCGACGTGCTGCAGCCGGAATGGTGAAGGAGAGTGTAGGTCATGCGTATTCCTGAATGTGTTGGTTTACCATATGAATGCCCGAGAGCATTGAGGATCAGCTCTCAAAAGCCCGGATGGCTTCATCCATGGCGACCGTCCGGCGGGCTTCGTCGAGATGGAGCAATTCGGTCATCTTGCCGTTTACCTTCAATACGCCCTTGCCGGCATTCTGAGGGTCTGCGAACGCCTCAATCACGGCCTGTGCATGTTCCACATCATGCGGGCTCGGCGCGAAGACGCGGTTGGCCGTGTCGAGTTGCGATGGATGGATCAGAGTCTTGCCGTCGAAGCCGAGGTCACGCCCCTGTTCACACTCGTCGATCAGGCCCTGCTCGTTCTTGATGTCATTGTAGACGCCATCAATCGCGACGATGTTGTAGGCGCGGGCCGCAGCCATGCTCATGCCTAGAGCCGTCTGGAAAGCGAGCCGGTCCGGCGTCATCCGCGCGCGGTATTCCTTGGCGAGATCGTTCGTTCCCATCACGAACGTCGTCATACGGGTGCGGCCAACGGCTTCGGCAATGTCCTGGATGTTCAGGATCGCCTTGGGCATCTCGATCATCACCCAAAGCCCCATCTCGGCCGGGGCGCCGGCGCGGCTCATCGCGTCGTCGAGACGATCAATGTCGCTGCCATCGATGACTTTCGGGGCGAGCAGCGCATGTGCGCCCGCTTCAACCGCCATCTTGAGGTCGGCTTGGCCCCATTCGGTATCCAGCCCGTTCATCCGGACCACGATTTCACGGTGGCCATAACCCCCTGCGGTCACGGCCGCGCGGATCGTATCACGCGCGGTCTCCTTGGCTTCCGGCGCCACGGCATCTTCCAGGTCCATGATGACCGTGTCCGCGGGTAGCGTTTTCGCCTTTTCCAGGGCGCGCTCATTGGCGCCGGGCATGTAGAGGCAGGATCGGCGGGGACGGTGGACGTGGGACATATGTGACAACTCCTTGACCTGAACTGTCCATTTGATGCGTGATTGCGAGCCGAATACTCGTCCCGCACTGCACCGAGATGGATCAATGATGTTTCGCCTGCTCTTACTGGCTCAAATCTTCCTGTTTTGCGAGCCTGCCTTTGCGAAACCCATTACGCTGATCGAGTTTCGCAACGAATTCCTCATACGCGAATTCCAGTCCGTCAAAATCGGGTATATCGACACGCACCCCACAATGTCCGCAGCGATGGACAAACAGGGGTTCGAGGCCGTGCTTCGGGAGTGCTCCCAGATCGACGGCACCTGCCAGACGGCCCGCTTTACGGCCTGCCGGGACCTGCCTGGTTATTCGCGACTGGAAACGCTGGAACTTGCCAATCAGATGAATGAGGGCTTCAACCCCGGAACCGCCTACGCGAAAAAGGGTCCTTCTCCGAGTGGGATATGCGTGAGATTCCACGTCTCCTTTAGGGGAGAGGATGAGTTCGGCCTCAGGCAGATCTTCGAATGGCAGCAGGCGCTCGAGGATTTTATAGCCTCCGTAGACAGCGACCTCACCAGCCGTGTTGCCGCCGATGTGCGGGCCTTGGTTCAGCCGTAACGCTTGTCGGCCAGTTCGGTTTATGCGAGCCAACACCGATGACTGATACAACATCTGACAGCTGGCCAATGGCCGGACATGCCGACAGCGGATTTGAATCTGTTCGCCGCGTCTTCGAAAAAAACTTCGAGAATGGCGAGGAGCTCGGCGCCGGATTCGCCGTCATCAAGGACGGCAAAGTCGTCGTGAACCTGGTCGGCGGCTGGGCTGACCGGAAGAAGGAACACCCATGGTCAGACACCACCCTCGTCCCGGTCTATTCGACCACCAAAGGTATCGCAGCCATCGTCCTGGCCCATCTGGTGGAGCGCCTGCCGGGCGGCTTTGAGACGCCCGTGGCCGATGTATGGCCCGAATTTGCAGCCAATGGAAAAGGCGCGGTCACAATTGCCGAAGTTGCGAGTCACCAAGCCGGCCTGCCCGGCTTTCCGGAAGAGATCGACCCTGAGCTCTGGCTCGATCCGCCCGCCTGCGCCGCCGCACTGGCGGAATTGGCTCCGATGTGGTCACCGGGCAGCGCGCATGGCTATCATCCCCTGACCTGGGGCTATCTCGTCGGAGAGATTGCACGGCGCATCAGTGGCGAAACGCTCGGTACGACGCTAAATTTGCTGTTTCCGAACGTCGACTTCATGATCGGCACACCCGCCAGCGAGCATGATCGCTGTGCCGACATCCAGCGACCGCGAGAATTGGCAGAACTCGGAGAGATTACCCCCCCGCGACGCGCAGCATTTGTCAGCAAATGGGCCGCCCCAAATCGCGGTGGAGCCATTTGGCGCGAGATCGAAATTCCGTCGGCAAACGGCCACGGAACAGCGCTCTCGGTCGCGCAACTCTATGAGACCTACACGACCAATGGCGAGGGTGTCATGAGCAACGCCACTTTCGAGGCACTCAGCACGGCGCGAACACATGGACCGGATCTGGTTCTGCCCATGATCACCAGCTTCGGCGCTGGCATCATGCACAACACTCACGGCATGTTCGGACCTGAACCCACCACGCTCGGCCATTGTGGCTGGGGGGGCTCCATGGCGATAGCTGATCAGCGCAATGGTTTGACGTGCGCCTATGTCATGAACAAGCAATCCAATATACTCGTGGGTGACCCGCGTGCGGTACGACTGGTTGAAGCGGTCTATGACTGCCTCTGATCCATGCTGAACCATATTGACTGGGCCGCATTCCTGATTGCCATGGCGGCAGTGGAATTGACGCCTGGTCCCAATATGGGATGGCTCGCCGCGCTGTCGGCGCAGCAGGGCCGCGCAGCGGGAATGCGCGCTGTCGCAGGCATCACACTGGGGCTGGCGGCCCAGTTGGTGGCTGCGGCCACAGGCCTGTCGGCTCTGCTCGCCGGAATGCCCATGCTCTACGACACGCTGCGATGGGCAGGCGTCGCATTCATGGTCTATCTCGCCGTTGAGGCTTGGCGGGATACCGGATCCGTCTCACCACTCAATCGAAACAAGGCGGCGGGGTTCTGGCGGGGTCTGGCTGCGAATTTGTTGAATCCCAAAGCGCTTGTGTTCTATCTCGTCGTCGTCGGGCAGTTCGCCAGCGATACCGCAGGACCAATCTGGTTGCAGATTGTTGCGCTGGGCGTCATCCACCTGGTGGTCGCGACGACCATCCATACGAGTATTGTACTTGCCGGGTCCCGTTTTGGCCAAAAACTGGAAGCTTATCGGACCGCTCCCCTCCTGCGCGGCACCTTTGCCATCATGCTGCTTGGAATCGCCGTGTGGATCGCCGTCTCGACCGGACGTTCGGTCTCCTGACTGGCACAGTCCTTGCGGAGGTGAAATCGGAGGCAACTCCAATCATGCAAAACATCTTCCTGCTCCGGGTGCTCACCGCCCGGAGCATTTTTTCAGCTGACTCGCGCTGCGCGGGCGAGCCGCCGGGCCTTGGCGTCGCCCATGACACTGTCGGCGGTGAAGATCGCCAACGCCGTCCAGATGAAACCGAAAGCCGCCGCATGGGTCCAGCCGAACGGTTCGCGGAACACGAGAACCGCGATCAGAAACTGCAAGGTCGGCCCGATGTATTGCATCATGCCGATGGTCGAGAGCTTCAGACGACGTGCTGACAAGGCAAACAGGATGAGGGGCACAGACGTGATCGGGCCGGCCGCCATCAATAGTGCGACATCCCATCCCCCATTGCCGAATACTTGCGCATCCGGTTGGCGCGAGAGCCAGGCCAACCAGGCCAGGGCGACGGGCGCCAACAGCAGAACCTCCATCAGAAATCCTGCTCGACTATCAATGGCGACCTGCTTCCGGATCAGCGAGTAACAGGCAAAGGTTACGCAGAGAAACAGGGCGACCCACGGCACCTGTCCGAAAGCCACTGTCATGATGGCAACGCCGATAGCGGCGATGCTTACTGCGCCCCATTGCGCCGGCCGAAGGCGCTCGGAAAAGAAGATCATGCCGAAGATCACGTTCACAAGCGGATTGATGTAATAGCCGAGCGACGCTTCCATCGTCCGGCCAGCATTTACCGCCCAGATGTAACATCCCCAATTGGACCCGATCAGGGCGCCTGAGATAAGCAGCCATTTCAGCTTGTCCCATTTCAGGGCTGTCCGAACGTCCCGCCAGTTCGCAGCAATCGCAATGAAGATCAGCGCAGTCGGTATGGACCAGACCACGCGATGTGCCAGCAGGTCCGCCGCACCGATGTGCTGCATCAGCCGGATGTAGAGCGGCAGGCTCCCCCAGATAAAAAAGGCCCCCAGGCCAGCAAAGAATCCGAGGCGAGTTTCAGTGTTCATCTATCGGGCTTTACCAGTCACTCCAAACAGGCACCACCCGAATTATGCGACCATCTCGAGTATCTGATCCGCAACCAATACGAACTTCCATTTCAGTGTTGACGCGAATATCAGACACCGCTCTTACTGAACCTGACAAGAAATCTGTTTGTTTACTGGCGGGGTTACAATGCGTGTATTGGTTCTGTCGCTTCTGGCGATCATAACGGGCTTTTGGATGTCGGCAGCCGCCGAAGAAGCGGAGATCAAGGCACCCGCGCCAGACTGGGTGGTCGAACAGCCTATCTCGAACATGCCAGATGACCGCGCCAACTCCATCCGCGATGGAATTGGGTTTCTCCTGACCGATACACAGAAGAAATGGGATGGCGACGGATACGATTACTATGATCGGATGGTCTATGAGATCACCGAGCGGACCGGTCTGGAAGCCGCCGCTCGCATTACCCCCTCTTTCGATCCGGAAGACACGACCCTTGCATTCAGCCGCCTTGATATCATTCGAGATGGTAAACGGATTGACCGGCTGGCAGACACCGAGATTGAACTGATCCAGCAGGAAAGCGAACTGAATGAAGGCATTCTCGATGGCACCCTAACAGCCATCGTCCAACTCGAAGATGTTCGCGTCGGTGACATCATCGATTACGCTTATCATGGAGAAGTATCGACACCGCTGTGGCCTGGAGAGTTTTTTACGTCAGAGGCGGTTGAATGGTCGGTCCCTGTGGCGACGCAATCCTTTCGGTTGCTCGCCCCTGCCGAGGCCCCTCTCACGATTACGCGGGTTGGAACCGATACACCTGTCGAAACGAGCCGGGTGGGGGCAGACCTTGTTTATTCGTTCCGCATTCAAGATGCTGAGCCCGTTCTGCTGGAAACCAACATCGCGTATGGTCACGTCCTATTTGGCTATATCGCGTTCAGCTCCATGGACGAATGGACCGACGTCGTTGACTGGGCCATGGGACTGTATGACGTGGACTATGACCTGCCTGCAGATTTTGAAACGCGCATCGACGCGCTTGCCCGGCAATATCCGGACAAGGAAGACCGCATTGTCCAAGCTTTGCGGATTGTGCAGAGCGAAATTCGCTATCTTGGCCTGCAGGCCGGCTTGGGGTCCCATAAACCACGAACCCCGGAAGTGACGCTTACGCGCGGCTACGGGGACTGCAAGGACAAGAGTCTGCTGCTCTCCGTCATCCTCCAGAAATTAGGCATTGATGCCCGACCGGCGCTCGCCAGCACATATGACGGCTTCGCCCTTGCCGGCGGTCCGGTAATCGTCGGGGCCTTTAACCACGCCATTGTTCACGTGAAACTGGATGGAAAAAGCATCTGGCTGGACCCGACCCTGAGTCATCAGGGCGGAACACTCTCCCGGCTATCGATCCCGGACTATGGTTATGCCCTGCCCATTCGGGCCGAAACCACGGATCTGGAACTGATCGAGCGCTCGTTTCCCAAACAACCCGAGGAAGAAATTGAGGAGGTCATCACCTTCCTGGGAGGAGAAGACACCTATGACCATGCCCAGCTCGACGTAAGAACCATATACCGGGGACGTAATGCGGATGGGGTAAGAAATCGCCTCGCCAATAACGGCATCGACCACACGGGTCGTCAGTATCTCGACTATTATTCAGAATACTATCCCGGAATCACCGCCACGCGACCCATCGAAGTCTCCGATGATTTGGACCACAACGAAATCACCATCACCGAGGCGTACGCAATTTCGGAAGAGGCCTATGAGGCCGCCGAGCTGAGCAAATCCATGCCTCTGCGGGCAACGGCGGTCCTCGGCGAAATTCCAGCATCCATTGAAGCCAACCGGACCGCCGAGATGTGGCTACCCTATGGGACCTACACGGCTCATACGGTGAAAGTTCACGTACCCGGCAAGACACTCGCTGTTCCCGAAGGCGTCACACTCGAGGCTCACGGGGTGAGCGTGAAGCAGGCCTATCAAGCGCGAAGCGAATGGCTGATTGTGAATTACGAACTGAAAGTGACGGAACGGTCCGTCGCGGCTGGACATGCGATGGACATCATCGAGTTGAAAAACGACTTGGATGATATCGGTTATCTTGAGGTCTACATTAACCGGGCTTCCCCCACATTTGCCCGTCGGCTCGGCCTGTCCGAAGCCCTGCCTGCGGAAACAGAGACAGCCCTTATGGAGGTTTCCTTACTTCTGGGAAAAAAGAAGCACGTTGAAGCGCTCGAAATGCTTGCTGCCCTGCTCGAAACCAATCCCGATCCAACGCCGGTGCGGGGATACATTCAATTGCTGAGAGGCGCGATCTTCGATGAGCGGAAACGTTCCTCCGCGGCCTTGGCGGCTTATCGCGAAGCGTTCGAACTTACGACGCCGGACTGGACCAGCAGCTATTTCTCCTATGCAGGCATGGTTCGCGAGGATTCCCCCGTCGAAGCTGCTGCAATCATGGAGCGGCTGTTCACCGAGCACCCTTCCGCTATCGGAGGCGTCAATATGAAATGGTTGAGAGGACTCCTGCGCGAACTCGATGAGTCTGGCGCAAGAGATGAGCAGGACCGCCTCGTCACCGCTGCGGGCAAGGCGCAATACGCCAACCGCAAGGAAGGAGATGTCGAACGCTGGCTCTATGCAGCCATGATCGAACCCCTGGTCCGGGCTGGGGAAGTGGATACAGCCAGAACTGTCGTTACCGAGATAACAGATCCTGAAATGCTGGCGCACATTCTGATGAAGCGAGATACCGAACCTGTCTGGAGCGACATCGAGGCGAAATACGGTGCAGACCTCACAGTTGCCCTGAACCAGTTCGTCGAACAATCCGAGAAGGAAGCTCTCGAAGATACTTCTGACTTCAAAGTGCAAAGTCGATATGTAAACGCCCTCAGGCAGGCTGGACTTTATGACCGCGCCATCGTGTTCGGTGAGGAGCTCATCGGAAATTGGGCGCGGATAGAAGCCGTGGGTGACGAGGCCTATTGGTTCGTGAATGAGTATGCCTACGCTCTGGAAGATGCAGGTCGCACGGATGAGGCCATCGCGCTGATGGACCGTGTTCTTGACCTTGGGATCGAAGAAAATCCGCAATTGATCAGCATGGCAATCAATCGGGCGCATATGTTCCTGAGCGCTGGCCGATTCGAGGACGCCCTAGACGCCAGCAAGGCACTGGAGCAACTCGACGATCATTTTGCCAGCGACTATGGCGAAATGTACATCTACAGCGCCAAAGTCTGTGCGATGCATGAACTTGGCCGTACGTCAGAAGCAACAAGCGCGCTCAATGAGCAGCTCATGCCATTGGCCGATACCAACCCCTCTGCTCACATGCTGACGCTTCTGTGTCTCGGAGATGAAGACGCCGCCGCAGAACTGATGGTCAACCGACTTGACGACGACAGCTCCAGAGACGCCGCCCTTTACGGCTTTGTCTATGCCACAAAGGACGGCGAAATGCCTGCCTACCAGAAGAAGCTCCACAAGCGGATTGCCACGGTTCAACAAAGAAAAGAGGTGGAAGACGCCTTCCTGACCCATGCACGGCACATCCGCGTTACTGCCAGCAAGACGTATTGGGGTCGATTTTAGGTACACGATCAGACCGTACCCTGCCTCACAGGGTACGGTTCTTTATTTCAGCTCGAAACGGGCTGTTTCTCTGGCTTCAGGACGCCGCGATTGAGGAGTTCTTCGGCAATCTGGATTGCGTTGAGGGCGGCGCCTTTGCGCAGATTATCGGAGACACACCAGAAGGCGATGCCGTTTTCGACCGTCGGGTCCTTGCGGACGCGGGAGATATAGGTCGCCCATTCGCCCACGCATTCCTTCGGCGTGATGTAGAGCTCGTCTTCAGGATCATCGACCAGCATGATGCCTGGGCTCTCGCGCAGAATTTCCTTGGCTTTCTTGGCGCTCAAAGGGCCGGCCAATTCGACATTCACGGCTTCGGAATGGCCGACAAAGACCGGCACGCGCACACAGGTCGCGACCAGTTCGATGGACTCATCGAGGATTTTCTTCGTCTCGACGCGCATCTTCCACTCTTCCTTGGTGAAACCATCATCCATGAAAACGTCGATCTGCGGGATGACGTTGAAGGCAATTTCCTTCTGGAAGACTTCCGGGGTCGGCTCGTCATTGACGAATACGCCGCGTGTCTGATTCCACAGCTCGTCCATCGCCTCCTTGCCGGCGCCGGATACGGACTGGTAAGTCGAACAGACAACGCGGGTGATACCGACGGCATCATGCAGCGGCTTCAGCGCCACAACGAGCTGTGCAGTCGAGCAGTTCGGGTTCGCGATGATCATCTTCTTTTCGTAACCCATCACGGCTTCGCCGTTGCACTCTGGCACGACGAGCGGCACGTCCGGATCCATCCGCCATGCGGACGAGTTGTCGATCGTGATCGCGCCGGCTTTGGCAATTTTCGGTGCCCATTCCTTGGCGGTGGCGCCGCCAGCCGACATCAGGACGAGGTCAACCTGTGTGAAGTCGAATTGTTCAATATCGTGGCATTTCAGCGTGCGGTCGCCATAGGACACTTCCTTGCCGAGCGACCGGCGGGAAGCAACGGCAAAGACTTCGTCGGCTGGGAACATGCGTTCTTCCAGAATGTTCAGCAGTTCGCGTCCGACATTACCTGTTGCACCAACGACTGCGATCCGAGTGGCCATGATATTTCTACTCCTGAGATTGAACCGGGCTTATGGCGCATCTTCGACGCCATTTAAAGCCTGTTGCCAACGTGTCGCTGCTGAGGCAGACCGGATTGAACCCGGAACTGGGAGCCGCCCTCGTGCTTGATGACGTAATCAACCGCTACCTCGCCTGTTACAATGCCCGTGATATCGACGGAATGCTCGATTGCGTGACGGAAGACGTGGTGTTCGAAAATATCTCCAACACGGGTCAGTCCATGCGTCTGGATGGCAGGGACATGATGCGTCAGGTCGCGGAATTGTCAGGAAATGCCTTCTCCTATCGCCGTCAGCGACTGGTCAACATTGTCAGTGGAGGCGGCAAAGCTGCGGCCGAGATCGAATTTGAAGGCAAGGCCGCCGTAGACCTGCCCAATGGCATCAAGTCCGGCGAGACCGTAAAAGTACGCGGCGCGAGCTTTTTCGAATTTCGTGGAAACCTGCTCTGCCGCATCGCGGATTATAGCTGATCTTCATGCAACAAGCCGCAGACTTCCTCGATGAATCGCTGGCCCTGTCCGAGCTGATCGCACCCCTGTCCGATACGGACTATACGCAGAAAACCGCATTCAAGGACTGGACCATCGACATGGTTCTCCGCCACCTGCATTTCTGGAACACCGCAGCGCTATTGTCGGTAAAAGACGCGGCGGCATTTCAAGCGCTTGTATCCGGCCTGACGGACGCACTCCGCGAAGGCGCACTTCCAGACCATGAATATGCGTACTTCGAGGGCCTGTCAGGCCGCGCCTTGCGGGAGGACTGGCTTGTCATGGCAGACCGTACGGCAGATGTCTTCGCTCAAACCGATCCATCCCAGCGCCTGCAATGGGTGGGCCCAAGCATGAGCGCGCGGTCTTCGATCACGGCGCGACTTATGGAAACCTGGGCGCACGGTCAGGAAGTCTATGACCAGCTGGGCGTCGTCCGTGAGAATAACGACCGTATCCGCAATATCGTGGTGCTGGGCGTGAACACCTATGGGTGGACTTTTGCCAACCGGAAACTCCCGGCTCCGGGGCCGATGCCCTTCCTGTCCCTTACCGCGCCGTCCGGCGAAATCTGGACGTATGGCGAAGAACAAGATGATGAGCGGATTGCAGGCCGCGCAGAAGAATTCTGCCAAGTCGTAACGCAGGTACGCAACGTGGCGGACACAAGTCTTTCCGTATCCGGAAAGATTGCTCAATCCTGGATGACACAAGCGCAGTGCTTTGCGGGCCCTCCGCAGCCGCCACCAGCGGCCGGGACACGGAGGACGCGCACGGCCTAAAGCACTGCGATAACTGCATCCGTCATCTGGTGAGTCTTGAGCTCTCCTCCAAGATCTCGCGTACGGGCGCCATCTTCCAAAGCCTTGCCCACTGCTGCGAAGAGCCTGTCGGCGATTTTTTCACGCCCCAGAGACCAGCGGAGGGCCATTTCAAGCGACAGAATGGCCGCGCACGGATTTGCGATACCCTGTCCCGCAATGTCCGGCGCCGAACCGTGCACCGGCTCATAGAGGCCCGGCGTACCATCCGCCCCAAGGGACGCAGAGGGCAGCATTCCGATGGACCCGGTCAGCATGGCGGCTTCGTCAGAGAGAATATCCCCGAACAGATTACCGGCAAGAATCACATCGAACTGTTTCGGCGCTCGGACGAGCTCCATTGCACAAGCATCCGCATACATGTGGCTGAGTTCGACGCCAGCGCCGAACTCGGCATGCGCCAATGTGACTTCCTGACGCCAGAACAGGCCGGTCTCCATGACGTTCGATTTTTCCACCGAACAGACACGGCCATCCCTGCCACGCGCGATTTCGAAAGCAACACGCGTAACACGTTCGACTTCCGGGTGCGTGTAGATCGACGTGTCATACCCCCGGCGCAGTCCGCCTTTCTCATCAATGCCGCGCGGCGTGCCGAAATAGACACCCCCTGTCAGCTCTCGGACGATCATGATGTCCAGGCCTTCGACCACTTCAGGCTTCAGGCTGGAGGCGCTGACCAATGCCGGGAAACAGAAAGCGGGCCGCAAGTTCGCAAACACATCGAGGCCTTTGCGCAAAGCCAGCAGGCCAGCTTCCGGGCGCTTGTCGCGCGCCGTACCCGCCCATTTCGGCCCACCAACCGCGCCGAGCAGAACCGCATCCGATCTACGGGCCTGCTCCAGCGTATCCTCGGTCAACGGCGTCCCGTGGGCATCAAAGGATGCTCCGCCAACAAGCCCCTCTTCCAACAGGAGGTCTGGAGCCAGAACGTCCACCAGGCGCCGAACTTCGGCCACAACTTCTGGGCCAATCCCGTCTCCTGGCAATAACAGTAAGGTCTGTTTCACTTCCGCGCTCCACTCATGTTCGGACAAGTTTGTTTTGTGGCACCTAGTAGCCACCACAACACAGCCGAGCAATACTGTCGCGTGTGGTCGGCGGCCGGACCAGGTCGACCTGGGAAAGTTGAGCCACCCGAGAGTGGAAGGGCCTACATGCCGGGTTCGCGTGGTATGGGTGTGTAGCGGCTATCAATCTTGTCCTTGAATTCCTTGGCCTGTTCTTCGTTCCGCTCATCTATGTCGGCCCAGGTTGCCTTGTTGTTGCAAATCCGTTTTGGCAGCATCGAGCCGAACTCCTTGATGGAGCGGCACTCTCTTTCGGCGCCTTCCGCCAATGTCATTTCCTCAGACCCGGTTGAACTCGCGCAGCCCGCGAGAGAAACCATCAATCCAGCTGCAAGCACAGAACCCGCAAATTTCATCTTTATCTCCCAAAGTGTGCAATTCAGAACCGCGTCCACCACTAATGGTTGTAACCAGCGGGCGCAACGCCATCTACGTCTCCACCAAACAAGAACGAAACCCGCTCGTGCGACTCTCAGGTCTCGGGGTCACGCTTTTCTTCGGTTGAGGCGCCCGCTTCGTCGGACGGCGCGGACTGAGCCTCTGGCAGGGTGACATTGACTTCAGGCTGCGTGCCGAATGGATCCGTATGACAGGCCGCGACAGACGCCAGCACCAATCCCCCCAGAATTATCAGGCTTAATCTCTTCATGACCATCCTCTTCGCTTTCCGGGTCAGCTGGCCTTTTCGAGCCATGGCATGGAGACGCGTCGACGCGCTTCGAACGTGTCGATCTCGCTTGCTGCAGTCATCGAACTGCCAATCTCGTCAAGGCCTTCCATGAGGTTTGCCTTACGGCCTGCATCCACTTCAAACGCATACACTTCGCCATCCGGCCCGGTGACGATCTGGGCTTCAAGGTCCACGGTGAAGACATGGTTCGCCCCCCCCGCCTGATCGGCCAGCTTCTGGCATACGTCGACTGGCAGGCGAACTGGCAAGATGCCATTCTTGTAGCAGTTGTTGTGGAAGATGTCGGCGAAACTCGGCGCGATCACACAAGTTATACCCTGATCCAACAGAGCCCAGGGCGCGTGCTCACGCGACGAGCCACAGCCGAAGTTCTCGCCCGCAATCAGGATACTCGCCGTCGCGTATTCAGGCCGGTTCAACACGAAATCGGGCCTGGGGGAGCCATCCGAGAGCGTTTTCAGCTCATGAAACAGGCCCGTCGACAGACCGGTGCGTTCGGTCGTCTTCAGGAATTGCTTGGGAATGATCATGTCGGTGTCGACATTTGACATCGGCTTGCCCTTTTCGAGCAGCGGCGCAGCGGTTCCGGTGAGTTGGGTAAAGGCTTTCATGAGGCGTGTCCTACCTTGAAGAATGCGCGATGAACAGGGTCGGCACGCCCAATGTGCCATCCCTTATAGTGAAAACGGCAGACCCCGGTTTGCGCCCTGTCCGTTGTTCGGAAACATTGAAGCCAGCCTCCGTGAGGCGTGCATGTGCCGCCGAAAGATCATCCACGGTCCATGTCAGGCCCCAGATACTGTCCGGCGCGGCTGGGTCATGATCTTCCCCGAGGCGGTTGATGACCTCAAAGGTCAGCCCACCTGTGCGGAAGAACAAAAAGCGCGTCTTCCACTCTTCCCGCGTCCGGTCGAGCGCCAGATCCAGCCCCAACCGTGCGCCATAAAGCCCCAATGCCCGGTCGGGATTGGGCGTGTTGATGACAATATGGTCCAGCGATGTGACGCAGCCAGACGGCGCGTCCGCCACGGGCAAGGCTTGTTCCGGCGAGATGATGAAAGTCTTCACGCCAGCAGTTTGCGCGTCCGCGCACCGGAAGCGCGTCCATTTCCGGGTTTCGCCGTTGATTGCGTTTGTGCTGCTTCCATCGCCGATCTCGCCCGGCATCAAGCCACGACGGGTCAGCTTGTGATGCGCGGCGGAAATATCTCCCGTTCCAAAAGCGAGGCTTTTCAGGCCGGGGCCTTCGTCGGAGATGATTTCCCGCAAACGATCGGCCACCGTCCCCTCCCCGTCAGGGGCCATCAGTTCAAGACTGGTATTCTCCAATTGGAAAATGGCTGTTGCGGCACCGTCGGCTGAGGCGCGCCAATCTGCCGACCGCCCGAGCAATTGCTCATAGACGGCCGTCGCGGAGCTGATCTCCGGACAGACCAGCACGAAATGGTCGAGACCCGTAATCATGCTGATCTAGAGACCCTCAAACAGGGCTGTCGATACATACCGTTCGGCGAAGCTTGGCAGGATGACGACGAGGGTCTTGCCGGCCATGTCGTCACGCGCGCCAACTTTGACCGCTGCAGCCGCTGCCGCGCCGGAGGAGATACCGCCGGGTATGCCTTCGAGCCGCGCAAGTTTGCGGGCCGTTGCAAAGGATTCCTCATTCGAAACTTTCACGACTTCATCAATCAGGCTCGTATCCGCGTTGCCGGGGATGAAGCCTGCGCCGATGCCCTGGATCATGTGCGGGCCAGGCTCGCCCCCGGAGAGGACCGGGCTGCCTTCCGGCTCAATCGTCATCATTTTCAGGCCCGGCTTGCGGGCCTTCAATACGCGGCCTGTGCCCGTAAACGTGCCACCAGTACCTATGCCGGACAGGACAGCATCGACCGCGCCGTCTGTGTCCGCCCAGATTTCTTCTGCTGTGGTCAGCTCATGGATGGCCGGATTGGCGGGATTGTCGAACTGGCTTGGCATCACCGCGCCGGGCGTCGCCTCAAGGATTTCCTTCGCCTTCGCGATAGCACCGCCCATGCCCTTCTCTTTTGGCGTCAGCTCCAGCTCCGCGCCGAGATAGGCCAGCATCTTGCGGCGCTCGATGGACATGGATTCCGGCATGGTCAGGATGAGGCGGTATCCCCGGCTCGCCGCCGCAAAGGCCAGGCCGATGCCGGTATTGCCTGAGGTCGGCTCGACCAGCACACCACCGGGCTTCAGCTTGCCGTCGGCTTCCAGCTGCAACACCATGTTCAGGCCGATCCGGTCTTTCACGCTGGCGAGTGGATTGAAGAATTCGCATTTGAACAGCAGGTTCGCCTTGATGCCTTCGGCCTCGGCGAACTTCGGCGCAGCAACCAGCGGCGTCGATCCGACCGTTTCGAGGATAGACGCGTAGGTACGACCGCGCGGGCCATCCAGCGAAACATTTCCGGGCAGGCTGACAGTATTGCTCATGGGTCCACTCCATTTGTTGCAGGGCAAGGTTGGCCGGACTATCTGCCCTCACCCTTCGAGAGGCAACTGAAGGATGTGTTTAGTCGGCGGCACGCCCTTTTATGTCTTCAAGTATTTGCCGCCCAATCTCCCTACGCTCTACGTACTTGGCGGCTGCTTTCGAGGTTTTGAACAAATTCCACTTCAGATGAGGCTTAAGATCCGTGACATCGCGCCCAGTCAAATCACAAAAGATCGCCAGATTGAACGCCCACTCGTCCAGCGACAAATAGCCGAATTTCTCACTGGACCACCCCTGGCTCTCGAAATCCTGAGTTTGGATAAACTCGAATGCGGAATTAGCCCCGAATACTCCAAAGCCCAGAAAGACAGACGTGACATCCGTTGCCGGCTCGATCAGCTCCCAGCCGCCTGGTGGGGCTTCCTGAAATCCTTCATTCAGATAGTGACTGAGTTCGTGCGCAAAGGTTGCGATCAGCTTTACCGGTGTATGAACATGGCTCGGATCATACGTAATCTGACCAGAATTTCCGGTGTGGGAGAAGGTTCCTGCCGCTGTCCCCGAATGTTGAACTCTGCCCAGTGTGGATACCCTTCCGGCAAGCTCGGCTTGCGGCACCAATTGGACTGGCCATTCTGACATTCCGGCCAGATCACGCACATGCTCAAATATGAATTCAGCGCGCTCGCGCCCACTCGAATCGGTTGGCGGAAAGAAGTCCGGGGTTGGAAGCACGAGCGGCGTCTCTCGAAGGGCTTCCCGCCCACCAGTGCACTTCAATAGCCATGCCCAACACAGAACATGGAATGCCTCCACATCCTCATCGAGAAAGTGGCTGCGTCCAAACACTAGCCAATCACACCTTGGATCGCGGCGCGCGCTGCGAGGGTAGGGCTCATCAGATGGGTGCGGCCATCGCGGCCCTGGCGGCCTTCGAAGTTCCGGTTGGAGGTGGACGCGCACCGCTCGCCCGGCGCCAGCGTGTCGGGATTCATGCCGAGACACATGGAACAGCCCGGCTCGCGCCATTCAAACCCGGCTTCGAGAAAGATCTCGTCCAGCCCTTCGGATTCGGCTTGCGCACGGACGAGGCCAGACCCCGGCACGACCATGGCACGCACGCCTTCGGCCACTTTGTTGCCCTTGGCGACTTCAGCGGCGGCGCGAAGATCTTCGATCCGGCTGTTCGTGCACGAGCCGATGAAGACGCGCTGCACCGGTGTGCCCTTGATCGGTGTACCACCTTCAAGGCCCATATAGGACAGTGCGCGCTCACACGCACCTGCCTTGATTGGATCACTGAAATCTTCCGGCTTCGGAATAATACCCGACAACGGAATCGCCTGTTCCGGGCTCGTGCCCCAGGTCAATGTCGGCTCGACCGCTTCGCCCTTGATGTGGACGACTTCATCAAATACGGCATCCTCATCGGAATAGAGCGTCGTCCAAAAAGATTTCGCGACATCCCATGCGCCACCCTTGGGCGCGGCCGGGCGGCCCTTGATGTATTCAAACGTTGTCTCGTCTGGAGCCACCAGACCCGCACGGGCACCGCCCTCAATGGCGAGATTGCACAGCGTCATGCGCCCTTCCATGGAGAGGCTCCGAACTGCGTCACCGCGATACTCCATGACGTATCCCGTGCCACCGGCCGTACCGATGACGGAAATTATGTGGAGGGCGAGATCCTTGGCGGTCACGCCATCTTTCAGGCTGCCAGATACTTCGATTGCCATGTTCTTGGATTTCTGCGCACGCAAGGTCTGCGTGGCGAGCACATGCTCAACTTCCGATGTGCCGATACCATGCGCCAGCGCGCCGAACGCGCCATGCGTGGACGTGTGGCTATCACCGCAGACAATCGTCATGCCGGGCTGGGTGCGCCCCTGCTCCGGCCCCACGACATGGACGATGCCATTGCGGATGTCGCCCATCGGGAAATACTCGATATCGTGCTCGGCCACATTGCGGGTCAGCGTTTCCAGCTGGTTGCGCGCATCGGGGTCTGTCACGCCAGCAAGGCCGGCGGCCTGGTTCTCGGTCGGGGTGTTGTGGTCAGCGACGGCCAGGGTCAGGTCCCGGCGGCGCACGCCGCGTCCGGCCGCTTTCAGTCCGGCAAAAGCCTGGGGCGTCGTCACTTCGTGAATCAGGTGGAGATCGATATAGAGCAGGCTTTCACCGCCCTCATCGGTGTGCACCACATGTGCGTCCCAGATCTTGTCGTAAAGTGTCTTGCCAGCCATGGGGCCTCTTCCTGTCATATCGCGGCGCACCATAGCGGCGCGCGCCCGGCTGGGAAGGGGTCAATTGGCGATTGGCGACTCTTGATCACAGGGCGGAGACAGGCGCACGGCCAGCGCCTTCAGCTCGTCCATCTCGAAATCGCCGGAAACGAGTATTTCACCGCCTGTGATCCGTTCCAGCACTCTGGGAGACATGATGGTTTCCTCGTCCACCCGCAAGGGGAGGACTTCACCCATATTGGCCACCGTGAGGGCTTCCAGCTTGGATGCGCCGGACTCGTCCATACGGATGGAAAGCGCCGGTCGACCCGCCGAATCCGTCACGGCCGAAGCCTGAACCTGATAGGGTGCAAAGCGGGTATCACCGATGAAGAGAATACCCTGCGCTATGTCAGGCGGGCGGCAAGCCGGCATTGTGAGGCGCAGCGTGTCGTCGGCGGGTTCGCAGGCAGCAAGCAATGAAACGGCGAAGAGTGTGAGACAGAGGCGTTTCATGCGTCCGAACGTGCCACAGAAATACCAGCCCCAAAAGTGAAAACGCCCCAACCATGAGGCGGGGCGTTTCTTCAATTCCTGACTTAAAGTGTCGGAACGTCTATTCTTCAGCAGCGCCTTCGTCAGCGGAGGCAGCCGCAGCGGCCTCTGCTTCAGCGGCAGCAGCAGCTGCAGCCTCTTCAGCGGCTTTCGCCTTGGCAGCCTCTTCGCGAGCCTTGGCAGCAGCTTCCTTGCGGGCGGCTTTCTCTGCATCTTTCTGGCGGCGGCGCTCGGTTTTCGACACGGCAATTTCGACCGTTTCGATGCCGTGGCCGGTGGTACGTTCAGCGATACGGGCAGACTTACCGCGACGATCGCGCAGATAGTAGAGTTTCGCACGGCGCACGCGGCCCTTGCGCTTCACTTCGATGCTCTCGATCATCGGGGAAGCCAGCGGGAAAACGCGCTCGACGCCTTCACCAAAGGAAATCTTGCGAACCGTGAAGCTCTCATTGATGCCACCGCCTGCGCGGGCAATACAGACGCCTTCAAAGCGCTGGACGCGCTCACGGTCGCCTTCCGTGATGCGGACGTTCACGGCTAGCGTGTCACCCGGTGAAAAATCCGGGATGTTCTTGTCGCCGACAACGCGGGAAAACTCTTCCGCTTCGAGCTGTTCAATCATGTTCATCGCCTGTCTCCGGCGGTTGTAATTCGTTGGTATCTGAGTAAGCGGCGTATAAATCGGGGCGGCGGTCAATTGTCAACGACTTTGCGCTGTTAAACCGCCATTCTTGTATACGTTTATGATCCCCCGACAGCAGAACCTCCGGAGTCGGGTGGCCTTCCCACTCCCGGGGCAGCGTATACTGGTCGTGTTCCAGCAATCCGGTCTCGAAAGATTCCTCCTCAAGAGAAGCCTGGTTCCCCGCAACTCCGGGCAACAAACGCACAACCGCCTCGGTCATCGCCATGGCTGCGACCTCACCCCCAGCCAGCACAAAATCCCCGATGGAAACCTCGCGCAGGCCGCGCGCGCGGATCACCCGCTCGTCCAGCCCCTCGAACCGGCCACACATCATCACCATGCCCGGGCCGCCTGCCAGGTCCCGCGCCAGTTTCTGTGAAAACGGCTCTCCGCGCGGCGACAGATAGATCAGCGGCTTGCCGTCTGTGTCGATACTGTCCAGCGCCGCAGCCGTCACATCCGGTCGCAACACCATGCCTGCGCCGCCCCCCGCCGGCGGGGCGTCGACATTCTGATGCTTTCCGAGGCCGAAATCGCGCAGCTGGACGGTTTCATAGTCCCAGATGCCTTCGCGACGCGCGCGCTCCAGGATGGAGACGCCGAGCGGGCCGGGAAACGCTTCGGGAAACAGGGTGATGAAACTTGCCTTGAACATGCGCGGAGCCTTTAGCCTACCGCGTGCGCTCCGTCACGTCTCGCCAGGCCGTTACCCAAATGGCTAGCCGTCTTCCTGCCCCCCAAGAGAAGAACGCCAAACGACAGCGGTCGACAAAAGTTGACGCGTGTGTCATTTTTTTCTGGGAGGAATAAAATGACAAAAACATTGGCGGGTCTCACACCCGAAGAAACTGGCCGTGTCCGCAAACCTCTGGAACAAGCCTATACCCTGCCCTCAGCCGCCTATCTCGACGAGGATGTGTACGCGCGCGAAACCGACCAGATCCTGCGCAAGAGCTGGCTCCCGCTGGCACGCATCGACCAGATTTCCAATCCGGGCGACTTCGTCTCGCTCGACCTGTTCGGCCAACCGGTCATGGTGGTTCACGGACATGATGGCGAAGTCCGTGTCATGTCGCGCACATGTCTGCACCGCGCAGCCCTGCTGGCAGACGGAAACGGCAATCGCAGGCTATTCACATGCCCCTACCACGCCTGGAGCTATGACACGTCGGGCCAGCTTGTCCGGGCGCCCCTGATGGATGGTGCTGAGGAGTTTGCTGAATCCAATTGCCGGCTGCCCCAGCTCCGCACGGAAATCTGGGAGGGCTTTGTCCTTGCCAATTTCGACCCCGACGCAGCGCCCTTCACCCCGCCGGTCGAGACGTTTCGCAAGTATTTCGAGAAATTCCGCCTCGCCGACATGAAGGTCGTTCACACGCTCGAATTCGAAAGCGAGTGGAACTGGAAAGTGCTGGTCGAGAATTTCATGGAAGCTTACCACCACATCGCCACGCATTCCGAGACGTTCGAGCCCGCCTATCATGCCCGCGACTCCCGCGTGCCGGACAATGATGGCCCGTGGTCCATCCTGCACATGCCGGCGGCCCATGAGGAACTGCCGCTTGGCCTGCCCCCGCTTGAAGGTCTTGAAGACTGGCAGGCGCGCGACCTGTTCGCGACCGCCATCTTTCCGCACTTCCTGCTGGGCATTCAGGGCAGTGCCGTCACCTGGTACCAGGTCTTTCCGCAAGGTGCTGGCAAGCTGCACCTGAAGATCCATATTTGCGTTCCAGCCGCTTACAGCGAGATGGAAGGCTTGGACGAGATTGCGGAAGGCATGGCCCTGATGGTCTCGGCGATCCATCACGAGGATATCGGCGCGAATGATCTTGTCTGGCAGGGCCTCAACGCGCCGATGACACGGCAAGGCCGCCTCTCTCCACTTGAGAAGGCCATCTGGCAGTACAATCAATGGTGGCTCGACAAGATGGAAGCGCCCTAGGCGGCCCCGTCCCAATCTGGCCAGTCGCGGAACAGGCCGAACTTGATGTTGGTCACCATGGCATTCGCGCTGAAGTGCAGCGTATCGGTTTCACCGGACCGCGCGGCGGCGGCGCGAAAAGCGGTGTCGAGCTGGGCGAGGTCGCGCGTCTCGATCATGATGTGGAACTCGCGCACATCGTCCGGCCGCAGGCCCAGCTTGCAGCGCATCATGCGCCAGGATTCGATCCGGCCGTCTGACTTCATATGATCCAGAAACGCCGGCAGCGCCTTGGCGAAGGCACGCTCGTCCGTTCCGGGCTTCAGGTCAAACCAGACGTGATAAATGTCCATGCCGCGCTCCCCTGCTTGGTCGCCTGTTGCACCTATCGCAACCGGCTGGCAATTGGCATACTCGTTTCATGACGTTCCAACCGGGAGTTTTGTGACATGGGCATCATCGCATCGGTGGCAGCCTTCCTTGGACAGAAACCCCGTACCGTATCGAACCGGAAAGTGCCGGAGGCGTACAAGGCCATGTCCGCCGCCGAACTGAAGGACCGCGCCATGGCCGGCGATGTCCAGGCCGAAACCGCCCTGCGCCAGCGTGCAGCTTCAGCGGGCAAATGAGACTGGACCGCCAAGGCGCCAGCCTCTACTCCAGACCTATGCCCCAAAGCCCCGCCCTCTCCGTCCTGATCCCGTTCTTCAATGAAGAGGGTAATGTGCACCCCGTGATCGACGAGATCCATGAGCAGCTGGCGGGAATCAGTTTCGAGATTGTGTGCGTGAATGATTGCTCGTCCGACGCGACAGAGCAGGAACTTGCCGAAGCGATGGCGAAGCATCCCGATACCGTGGTCGTGTTCAATCATGTCGCGCGCAAGGGGAAGTCCGCCGCACTGTTCACCGGGCTCAAATCTGTGCGCGGCCAGTGGGTACAATTGCTTGACGGGGACGGGCAGAACGATCCGGCGGATACGGCCCGTCTCTGGAAAGAGATCATTGTGCCGGGCGCATCCCCAAGCCTCGGCATCATTGCAGGCAAGCGCAACAGCCGGAATGATTCCGGATTCAAATGGATACAGTCCCGCGTCGCCAATGGGGTACGCCGCTTCGTGCTTCAGGATGATGCGACGGATACCGGATGCGGATGGAAACTGATCCGGACCGAAGCTTTTCGCGATCTGCCCTTCTTTGCCTCGATGCACCGCTTCCTGCCCGCCCTGATCAAGCGCGCAGGCTGGGATGTGCGCGAAGAGCGCGTGAATGATCGCAAGCGACTGGCGGGAGAATCCAAATACGGATTCCTCGGCAGGCTTGGCGCAGGCGTCTTTGACCTGATCGGCATGTTCTGGCTGATCCGCCGGGGCGGATACGGCATCGCGCGCGAATGGCACGACCCGCGCGCGAACTGAGCCGCAACACCCCTAGTCCTTGTGAACTTCTCCACCCCGATTGCGCAGGGCTTTCGGCATATTATTTGACCGTTGCGGTTGCGGACGCGGCGTGGACCGTTGCTGCGGCTTTACCCGAGCCGGTTGGCGCTGAGCCTGTGGCCGGGCTTGCCGTTGCGGCTGTGCCTGTTTGCGCGTCTGCGGGGCAGGACGGACTTGCGGGCGCGCCGGTTGCCTCACCTGTTGTCTGGTCTGCTGTTGGGGACGGATCGTCTTTTGCTGGCGCGTCTGGGTTTGAGGGCGCTGCTGCACCTCACGGCGTTGCGTTTGAGTGTTCCTCAGCGCCTTGGGCCGCGAAGTATTCATGTCCACTTTTTGCCTGGGCCGCGGCGTGGCTGTGGGCCGGCGCTCGGTTTGCGCGCGGTTGCGCTGCGTTGCCGCCGGTTGCACCTGGCGCGTCTGCGGTCTCTGGGTGGTCGAACGGTTGGGCTGAATGGTCCGCACATTAGGACGCGGACGGTCTTCAGAGCCAATATTGGCGCGTTGCGGGCGACCTGGCAGAGCGTGTGGGCGACGTTGCTGAGTCACGTCCCGCGCCTTCGGCCCGCCCGCAAGCGGGTTTGCCGCTGTCGGCGCTACTGTCTGCACATTTCCATTTCGTCCGCCGCCACGATTGCCATTCCGGCCATCATCCCGGCGACCGCGGTCTGCGTGACCCCCATCATTTCGGCCACCGCGATCTCCGCGTTGACCATCTCCCCGGCCGCCGCGCGGGCTGTCACCCACCGGCCGAATGGACGAGATGTTGTCATTCAGACGAATACCATTCAGCCGGTCCGTCGAGGCATCGACGATCTGACAGCGCCCTTTATAGTTCGCATGCTCGCAAACTTCCCATTTGCCAGAACGGATTTGCAGCGACGATATATTGTCATTGAAGCGATAGCGACTGAGGTCGGAAACGCCCTTGTTGAGGCCAAGCGAGGCACCGCGTTCATAGGAATCCGTGTAGAGCGTCACCGCGCCATTGCGCGCGCCATAATGCCCTCTCAGCGGGCGCTGTTGCTTGCGGTAATGACGCCCATAGTGCGGATTCGCGCCATGACGCGTCCAGCCGAAGCCATAGGGGCCGTGGCCGAGACGCGGACTGTAATAACCGTGGGATCGATAGCTCGGCGAATAGCCATAATGGTAGACGCTGACACTCGTGCTGGTGCCATAGCCGTGTGAGTAATTGTCGTACCCGTAACGGGCATTGTCAGCATAGCGGATATAGCCCGACTGATCGCGGGTGAACATCAAGCCGTGCTCGGCTTCGGTATACTCGTAAATCGGGCGCACCGACGTTAGTTCGCGATCAAGGCCGTACCAGTCGAGGTCCTGGACATCGCCACGGATGAAGACACAGCGGCCGGTGAAGTCGCTATGCTCGCACAGCTCCCAGGCGCCGGACAGGACCGCAACGGATTGCGCGCGATCATTGAAATAATAGTCGTTCAGAGAATAGACGGAATCGAAGACTTCCCGCACTTCCCCGCGAAAATCCTCGCCGCTGAACAACATCAGGCCCGCCGGTTGTTCATTGCCTTCATACTGCGCGGCTGCAGCGCCCACTACAGTTAGCGGAAGGGCAAGAGCAGCGCCGAAGCGGATTAATCTGGCAAACATGGGCAGTTACCTCGTTCTTAACCTACCCTTTATGACAGGTGGCGTCTGAACAAGCGGCAACATGGGTCAATCAGTGGATTCAGCCTCGTCCCCGGGCGCCGTCCATTCGGCGAGATCCGGAATGATGATGCGGGATGTGGCAAGGTCCACGGTCGGCACATCGGCCAGCGTGAAGGGCACGAGAACCGTATCGCCCCGGTCCGCCAAACGGATTTCGAGCAAATCATCTGCGCCGAAATTCTGCACGGCTTTCACGGTGCCCGCAGGCTCATTCCCGCCCGCGAACACCTGAAGACCGACAAGGTCCTCGATGTAGAACTCGTCGTCATCTGTTTCCGGAAGTTTCGCGCGCGGGACATGCAATAGCGTGCCACGCATCGCGTCCCATTCTTCTTTTTGCTTCTGTTCCTTGGGACGCACAATGAAATGGTCCTTGCCGGGCCGGGCCGACTGCGGCGTCAGCACAGGCTTCCCGGCTTCATCAGTCAGCGCACCATAGGTGAACACATCATCCGGGTCGGCGGTGAAGCTTTTCACTCGCACATCACCGCGTACGCCGTGCGCACCCTTGATAACGCCCACGACGATCTGTCTCTCAGTGTTTGATTTCGCACTCATGCCGCTTCTCTAACGGCCGATTGGCAGAGCGCAAGCGGGCAAGCGCCGCATCAGCGCCAGCCGTCATAGGCGCGGATGGAGGAAATATTGTCGTTCATGCGGATTGGCTTCAAATCACCCGCGCCGCCCTGCAACACTTCGCACCGCCCCCGATAGTTCGCATGCTCGCAGACCAGCCAACTGCCCCCCGTCACGAGGAAGGAGCTTGCGCGGTCATTGAAACGATACTGGCCGAGATCCGGCACATCGTGGCTGATTTCGATGGCCTGCCCGCGCTGGGCAGAATCCTGGAACAGAACAAGGTCACCATACCCTCCTCCGCGACGGCCTTTCCCCGGCCGGTCGCGATAGGCGACAGGACGAAGGGAGGAAACATTGTCATTGAGGCGATATGCGTTCAGGCGAACTGTGCTCGCATCGACGATTTCGCACCGCCCCCTGAAATGGGCGTCCGTACACAGTTCCCATGCGCCAGCGCGAATGGTAATCGACGAGGCTCGGTCATTGAAGCGCAGGCGGGCAAGGTCCGGCTCGGCGCCCTGAATGCGAAGGCCTTCGCCGGAAAAGCCGGAATCAGCGTGAAGCACCACGCCATTCCCACCGCCACGATATGACGTATCATGATAGCGACCCCGGTCTGCGCTGGCAGGAAGGGCGAGCGCCGCAATTCCGAGTGCAGCAAAGGGCAGAGTTCTGAAAAGTTTGGCCTTGGACATCTCGGATCTCCTCTCGTGTCGTGTCGTGTTCTTTCTAGAGAAAGCGACCTGAACGGTGATTTGGTTCCCTGTTGCCCGGCATTCAGCCTCAGGCCTTGCGTCCACGAAAAAGGCCGGCACCCCGCAGGGCACCGGCCATATCCCGAGACTGGCAAGCCAGTCTTACTCCGAAGCAGCTTCCTCAGCGGGCGCTTCTTCAGCGGCCGGAGCTTCTTCTTCAGCCGGAGCCGCAGCAGCTTCAGCCGCCGCTTTTGCCTTTTCGGCTTTCTCTTCAGCGCGTTCCTGAGCTTTCTTGCCTGGCTCGCCCTTGTTCGGGTTGTTGCCATGCGCCCATTCTACGAGCGGCTTGCCGTCCAGTTCGATCTTGGACAGGAAGCGTGCAACGCGTTCGGTCGGCTGGGCACCCTTGCGGAGCCATTCGGACGCTTTCTCGGCGTCGATCTGGACGCGGAATTCCGAATCTTTCGGAAGGCGCGGATCGTAGGAACCGATTTTCTCGACGAAACGACCGTCGCGTGGTGCGCGGGCATCCGCGATGACCACGGAATAGAAAGGGCGTTTCTTGGACCCGCCACGGGCGAGTCGAATCTTGAGGGCCATATGTGTATCTCCTGTAAGTCTGGCGTCTCGGGGTGGTAATTCAGTCGTCGGTCTCAAGACCGCGAATGTGCTCATGATGGCGGATGACTTCCGCCACGATGAAATTCAGTAGTTTCTCGGCGAAGGCGGGATCGAGCCCGCTTTCCTGTGCCAGCTGGCGCAGGCGGTCGATCTGTCTGGCCTCGCGGTCCTTGTCCGCAGGCGGCATATTGTGCACGGCTTTCAGCTTGCCGACTTCCTGCGTCGCCTTGAAGCGCTCGGCCAGGGTGTGGATGATGATCGCATCCAGATTGTCGATACTGGAGCGCAGCTTGGTCAGCTGCAGCAGGGCGAAGGCGTCGCTTTGCTCATTGGTCATTTCTTTTTCCCTCCGCCGAGGCCGGGAAGACCGCCCATGCCCGGTGGCAGTCCACCGCCACCAAGACCGGGCAAGCCGCCTGCCCCGCCGCCCATCTTGGCAAGGTCGCCCGGCGAGATGCCTGCGGCCTGGGCCATGTTCATCATGTTCTTCATGCCGCCCTTCTGGCGCATCTTCTTCATCATGCCGGCCATCTGCTGGTGCATCTTCAGCACCTTGTTGACCTCTTGCACGGTCACGCCAGCGCCAGCGGCAATCCGCTTGCGGCGAGACGCATTCAGGATGGCCGGTTTGCGACGCTCCTTGCGCGTCATGGACAGAATGATCGCTTCCTGGCGCTTCAGCACATTGTCGTCGAGATTGGCCGAATCCATCGCGGCCTTTGCCTTGCGCGCGCCGGGCAACATGCCCATCAGGCCGCCAAGACCGCCCATACGCTGCATCTGACGGAACTGGTCGGCCATGTCTTCAAGGTCGAATTCGCCCTTGCGGAGTTTCTCCGCCATGCGCTCGGCCTTTTCGGCGTCCATCTGCTCGGCGGCCTTTTCGACCAGCGAGACAATGTCGCCCTGTCCGAGAATCCGGCCAGCCACCCGCTTGGCATCGAAGGCATCAAGGCCGTCGAGCTTTTCGCCGACGCCCATGAACTTGATCGGCAGACTCGTAACGGCGCGCATGGAAAGCGCCGCGCCGCCGCGGCCATCGCCATCCATCCGTGTCAGGACAAGGCCGGTCAGCGGCAGGCGAGCGTGGAAGCGGCTGGCGGTTTCAACAGCGTCCTGGCCCGTCAGGGCATCAGCCACGAGCAGCGTTTCAGACGGGTTCGCGATCTGCGCGATCTCCGCCACTTCATTCATCATCTGCTCGTCGATCGTCGTGCGACCGGCCGTATCGAGGATGAGGACGTCATAGCCGCTGATCTTCGCGGCGTTCAGGGCGCGACGGGCAATATCAGCCGGCAACTGGCCCTGAATGATCGGCAGGGCGCTGACATTTTCGTTGCACTGGTCGGCAAGGATCGCGAGCTGTTCCATCGCGGCCGGACGGCGCGTATCAAGCGAGGCGAGCAGGACGCGCTTGCGTTCCTTTTCCGACAGGCGCTTGGCGAGCTTGCCGGTCGTGGTCGTCTTACCGGAGCCTTGCAGACCGGCCATCATGATAATGGCCGGCGGGCTGTCGATGCGCAGGCTGGTATCGGCCTCTTCGCCGCCGAGCATCTCGACAAGGCCGTCGTAGACAATCTTGATGACTTGCTGACCGGGCTTGACCGAACGAATGACTTCCTCGCCCACCGCGCGGGCGCGCACGCTGTCGATGAAATCCTTCACGACAGGCAGGGCGACGTCCGCCTCAAGCAAGGCGACCCGAATCTCGCGCAGGGCCGCGTTCACGTCCTTTTCGGACAGTGCACCGCGACCGGTCAGGCCGTCGAAAATTCCTCCAAGGCGTTCGCTCAGCGTGTCGAACATCTTTGTCGCTCCTTTGCCGTTTGCCAGATGTGTCTGACATAGGCGATCAAACCCATTGCACAAAGCAGAAGAGCCCCGCTGAGCGACACTTCGCCGGGCGGGGGGCCTCGCTGACCTCATGGATCAGTCAAAGCGCGCTTTTCAAATTTGCGCAGATGTTGGCGAGCCTAAAGCATGCGGGAGCCGCGGCGTCAAGCGAGCTGAAGCGCGCGCACCCGGTCTCGCAACACGGCAATCGCCGCCTTGATCTCGTCTCCGACGAGGCTGAGGACAACCATATTGGCCCATGTGCCCCCGGCCGTACGCATATAGTTCCGGATCAAGCCCTCGCGCTGGGCACCCATTTTGCTGAAGGCACGAATGGCGCGCTCATTCTGTTCCGGTACGAAATACGAAATTCGCCGGAAACGCGCCTCATGGGCGCGAGTCAGAAGCGCCAGTTGCGTTGCGGGCACAATAGCTGTGCCGCGATACTTCTCTGGATGCCAGACAAAGCCGATTTCGAGCCGGCGATGCGTGCGCGACACCCGCTCGAATGCGGCAAGACCCGCGAACTCACCTGTCGCCTTGTCGACCACATAGAAAGGATGGAAGGCGTCCGTCCCTTTCATGTCCAGACTATGGTCCATATACGCTTCGAGGCTGGTGCCAGTGGGCATTACGGGCATCCACTGCCACATGGATTCAGCCACCGGAGTCGCCAGCACGACCTCTTTATGGTCCGCCGTGAGCGTATCCAGGCGAACAACGTCATTTTCCGGGGGCGGCTCCGCAAGGTTCATGATTTAGATCATTAGGCCGGAGACTGATCGAGGCAAGAAAAACCGAAGTCAGAAGTTCCAGTTCTATTTTCAGACTCGATAAAAGTTCCTATTTGGAACCTTCTTGTCAATTTGTCCGGCCTAGCCGCTTGGTCAGGTAGGTGAATTCCAGAGCAGACCGCTTGGCGCGCTCCTTCTGGTTCGCCGCTGCCGAATGCCCGCCATCAATGTTCTCATAATAGTAGAATGGCAGGCCCGCCGCCTCAAACTTCGCGGCCATCTTGCGCGCGTGACCGGGATGGACGCGGTCATCCTTGGTCGAGGTAACGAAGAAGGGCACCGGATAGTCCTTCGTGGCATCAAAGTTCTGGTAGGGCGAAATCGTCTCAAGAAAGGCCCGTTCGTCCGGCACTTCCGGCGATCCGTATTCATCTACCCACGACGCGCCTGCCAGCAATAAGTGGTAACGCATCATGTCGAGCAGCGGCACCTGCACGACGACCGCGTTCCAGAGGTCTGGCCGCTGGTTCAGCATGACGCCCATGAGCAGGCCACCATTTGAGCCACCCATGATGCCGAGATGCTCCGGTGATGTAACGCCTCGTTCAATCAGGTCCTCACCGACCGAAATGAAGTCATCATAGATTCGCTGGCGATTCTGCTTCAGGCCAGCCTGATGCCACTCGGGGCCGAACTCGCCCCCGCCGCGGATGTTCGCCAACACATAAGCACCCCCCTGTTCCAGCCACAGACGACCTGTGACAGCGCTGTAGGACGGATTCAGCGAGACCTGGAACCCGCCATACCCGTATAGAAGCGTCGGCGTGGAACCGTCGAGCGGCAGATCTGCTTTGCTTACGAGGAAATAAGGCACGCGCGTGCCGTCCTTCGACGTCGCAAAATGCTGCGTGACACTCAGGCCTGTTGCATCAAATTTCGGCGGCAGACTCTTGAGGGTTTTTACGTCCCCCGTCGAGGCACTGTAGGAGAGCAGCGAATCTGGCGTCAGGAAATCCTCATAGTTGATGAAGACCGTATCCTCTTCGTCGCTGGCAAATGCGACGCTGGCCTGGCCCGTGCCGGGAAGGGAAATGGGTTCCAGCATCCAGCCGGCATCGCTCGCGGTGGCGCGCATGACCTTGCCAACCGCCGTATCACCTACCCCCAGAAGCAGGGCGCCCTTTGCAGTGGACACGCCTTTCAAGGCCTGCGTTTCGCTCGGGTGAAACACAAGTGAAACCGGCGGCAATGCGCGGGTCTCCATGAAAGTCTCGACATCGAAGGCGACCAGATCACCGGATTTGAATGTCGTTTCCTGACCCGTCGGAGTCCAATCCTGCTTCAAAGAAACAAGCAATCGGCCTTCATGGATTCCTTCTGGTGAAGACTTTGGCGGGATAGGCCACTGCACCGGCTCGCTCTCTCCATCGGGGAACCACCAGTAGCGCGTCGTGAAGAACGTGTCGGCCTGAGCCGCGCCCTGCAGAATGCGCCCATCCTCAAGCTCCAGCGTCATTGGCCAGACGCCGACATCATCCACCTCGCCGCGGATCACCTCTTCGGCGGCGTCCAGTGGCGTACCGCGGTCCCAGCGTTTCACGATGAAAGGATAGCCGGACGCGGTCAGTGTTTCCTCGCCCCAATCGGTTGCGATCAACAAAGTGTCAGGGCTGGCCCAGGCACCGCCCTGCTTGGCCTCTGGCGTGACGAAGCCGTCATCAACGAATTGCTTGGTCGCAAGATCGAATTCGCGGCGGACAATCGCGTCCTTGCCGCCATTCGACAGGGAGATCATGCATTTGTAGCCAATATCGCTGCCCTTGGGCCGGAAACAGTCTGCGCCCTTGTAGACCCAGTTCTTGCCTTCTTCTTCCGCAAGCTTGTCGAAATCGAGAATGGTTTCCCACTCCGGCGTGTCACTGGCATAACTTTCCAGCGTTGTCCGACGCCACAGACCGCGCACATGCGTTTCGTCCTGCCAGAAATTGTAGACCATCCCGTCACGAATTGATCCGTAGGGAATACGCTCTGCCGAGGTCAGCGCCTCGATCGCGGCCGCCTCATATCCCGCATAATCAGGATCTGCCTTCAGCTCTTTCAGCGAGCGGTCATTCTGATTGCGCACCCAGTCAAGCGCTGCCTCACCTTCAACTTCTTCCAGCCAGAGATAGGGGTCTTCTGCAGTTGCCTCAGAAACCTGGGGTGGGGGAAGTGTGTCTGCCAAGGGAGTCTCCGTTGGTGTTTGTGTTCCACAGGCCGCGAGGGCCAAAAAGCTGAGCGGAGCGAAAATCTTGCGCATGGTATCTCCATGAAAGACAAATCTTGTCAGGTATCTGGGCAAAGCGACAAATTCCGCCCACCCTTATCAACTTAAATCGTCAAACGTCGCTGCCAAGCGCGGCACTCTGTCATGCGAACGGCTTATTCAATGCGCTCGAAGGTGACACTTTCGACCAGAAGGGCTCGTGACTTTTCAGGCACAACCGGACGTATGGCAAAATAATCGAAGCCCTGATCTCCAATATGTTCCGGAACGACATATTCGAAACTGAAATTCTCAAAACCCGAAACAAGGTCAAAAACCTGCCAGCCGGAATCGCCTTCCCGACCCACGGAATAGTTCACCTTGGCCTGCATGGCGCCGCGTTGATCTGCCGGACGCATGCGGACGGTGCAGCGAACGCGGCGCCCCGAGAATTGCACTTCAAGATCACTGGCGAGGCGGAAATGCGGGCCGTCTTCGGGCTCGGGCCCAAGCAAGCCGGCCTGGGCTTCGATATAGAGCAAATAGTCGTCGCCCCGATTGCGCACGAGCTCGGTCGTGGCGTCGCCGCCGGCAAGAATCTTGTTCAGAAATTGCCCGCTGACCGTGACGCGATCATAATTGGTGCCATCGCCCGTTATGGGGCCATCCGGCAAGCGGCCAATAGCGGGCCAGATGGCCAGCACAACCATGCCGACCACCAGCAGGAAGGCCAGAGGGAAGAAGATCCGGTCTTTCATGAACGAGGAGCTCTTTCACAGTTCGGCGGTGGCACCCGCTAGCCAAGGACTGGCACTCCTGTTAGCAGGAAGCTGGGCGGTTTGGCGAGCCGTAGACGCTGCCATGCATGCAATTAACGGGGGCGAGTTCCATGTCGAAAGCGGCATTGAGGCGGCGAGCCAAGGAAGCTCGTCACTGGCTTTTTGAAGCGTGCTTCCCCCTTTGGAGCGAGCGCGGAATCGGCGAGTCTGGCCTGTTTCGAGAAACACTGTCTCTGGATCACGCGCCGGTACAAGACGAGATCACACGCATTCGCGTGCAGGCCCGGCAAACCTATGTCTTCGCGCAGGCCGCCCTGCTCGGCTGGAAACCAGACATATCACTTGATCTGGTTCATCATGGCGTGCGCACCCTCAGCGGTACGGCTCGGCGGGAAGATGGCCTCGTGGGTCGCACGCTCAACGCAGATAGCCACGAATATGTCGACGATACGCCCGACACGTATGATCTCGCCTTCACGCTCTACGCGCTCGCCGTGGCCAGTGAAGCTCTGGACGACGGAAGCGGCGCGATCGCTTCGGCAAGGGCGCTGCTGGATGCGCTGGACGGGCGGATGAAAGACCGGATCAATGGCGGCTATGCCGAAAGCTTGCCGCCGCCATCCCAGCGCAGCCAAAATCCGCATATGCATTTGCTGGAAGCGTGCCTGGCCCTGCACCGGGCCGACCCTGAAGGGGACCATCTCACCCGCGCCAGCGAACTCATCTCCCTGTTTCAAGCAAAATTCACCGCAGGCCCCGGCGGCCTGCTGGGAGAATTTTTTGCCCCGGACTGGGCAGAAGGCGCAGGCGATGCCGCGCGCATTGTCGAGCCGGGTCACCAGTTCGAGTGGATCTGGCTATTGAGCCAGCACGCCCGCGCAACCGACCAGCCAATTCCGCCCATTGCCGGTCGCTTGTACAGCTTCGCCACCAGCACGCTGGATCCAGACGGGCGCGCCATTCTGGAAGTCACACGCGATGGCGCACCCCACAATGCGGGGCGACGCACCTGGTCGCAGACCGAAGCGCTCAAGGCGCATCTGGCAATGCTGAATCTGACTGATGACGACGCCATCGCTGCCGCGGCCTGCCAGAGCTTCGACATCCTCATGGACGAATATCTCACCCCGGAAGGCGGGTGGATCGACCAGTATGATGGCGATGGCCACATCGTCTCAACCAACATGCCAGCGTCCACCGGCTACCATGTCACGCTCGCATTTTCAGAGCTGATCCGGGCGATGGAAGCTTGAACCCGGACCCTTTTACGCTGAAAAGGGCCCGCAACAGACCAAAAAGGAATTTTTCATGCCCAGATTAGCGCTTGTCCGCCACGGCCAATCCGAATGGAACCTGCAAAACCGGTTCACCGGCTGGTGGGATGCCGACCTGACCGAGAAGGGCGAAGCCGAAGCCAAAAAGTCCGGTGAAATGCTGAAAGCCTGCGACGCCGATTTCCGCGCCGCGTTCACCAGCGTTCAGACCCGCGCCATCCGTACGCTCTGGATCGCCCTGACGGAGATGGACCGCGTATGGATGCCGGTGACCAAGCATTGGCGCCTGAATGAGCGCCACTATGGTGGCCTGACCGGTCTCAACAAGGCAGAGACTGCCGACAAACATGGCGAAGATCAGGTTCATATCTGGCGCCGCTCCTACGACATTCCCCCACCGCCGATGGAAGCTGGCAGCGAGTTCGATCTGGCAGGCGATCCCCGCTACAAGGGCATTGATATCCCGAACACCGAAAGTCTGAAGCTGACACTGGAACGTGTGCTGCCCTATTGGGAAGAAGCGATCACACCCGTGCTCAAATCCGGAACGGACGTCGTCATTGCAGCACATGGCAACTCCCTGCGCGCCCTGGTGAAACATCTGTTCCGGGTGCCGGATGAGTCCATTACCGGGATCGAGATTCCAACCGGTAATCCGCTCTACATTGATCTGGATGACACGCTCAAGCCAGTCTCCGTTCGTTACTTGGACTCTGATCGCAGCAAGCCGCTTCCTGAACTGCCATGAGCTTTCGCCCGTCCCGACGGCGCGACCGGCGCATGATGGGACGGGCCCACAGCCTGGCTCGGCTCAACCACGGCCTCACCGGGATAAACCCGTCGGTTGGGTGTATCATCCTGGACTCTGACGGGCATGTCGTCGGCGCGGGGGTAACCGGTCTGGGCGGGCGTCCCCACGCCGAGGAGGTCGCGCTGGACGAGGCCGGAGCCGCTGCGCGAGGTGGCACCGCCTATGTCACACTGGAGCCCTGCCGCGAGCGATCCCAGGGCGGAAAATCCTGCTCCGTGAAATTGCTGGAGGCCGGCATCGCCCGCGTCGTCTGCGCCATAGACGACCCACACCCGGTCGCCAATGGGGGCATCCGCGCCCTCAGGGACGCTGGAATTGAAGTCCGGATCGGGCTTGGCCAGCGCGAGAGCCGCCGACTTTACCGAAAATTCTTCGCAAGCCTGCTCTAGCCAGTGAATGGCCCGGCATGCGCGATGATCTTTTCATACAGCGCCACGGAATCGCGCTGGAACGCGGCCTTGTTGAACTGCTGCTCATATGCGGCTCGGCCACCTTCGACCAGCTTTGCCGCGAGCGCCTTGTCCGAGATCACCCGGCTGAGCGCCGTGGCGAGCGCATCGACATCATTCTTCGGAATCAACAGCCCGTTCACTTCATTCTTCACATAGGCTGCCGGGCCAACCGCATCTGCCGCAACCAGCGGACGGGACGCTGCCCATGCGTCGACGGTCACCGTGCCGAACGGCTCGTAGCGGGACGGGAAGGCCACCACATCGCAGGCCGCGAGCAGCGCGCCGCGATCATTGCGCCAGCCTAGGAAGCGAACCCGATCATCCAGCCCAAGTTTGGTACACTGCGCCTTCAACTCTGCCTCAATCGGGCCATCGCCCGCGATCCAGACATACAGGCCTGGCACTTTGGCCGTGGCATCCAGCAACGTGTCGAGACCCTTCTTCTCATGCAGGCGCGCCAGCGCGAGCGCAACGGGCGCATCTTCGGGCGTATCCAGCGCCGCGCGGCTGGCCGGATCAGTGCCTTCAAAATCAGCATAGGTGTGAACGATGGCAGAGCGATCGTCCGGGACACCTTGTTCGCGGATGTGACGCAGCAAATCGATGGTCAGGCCGACATGCCATTCGCAATTCACGAAGCGCGCAAGTTTGTAATAGCCACCATACCAACCAATCGAACGATTGCGGTATTCCTTCGGCGCATATTGCCCGGCGCGGCCCATCCAGTACTCGATAACATCCGGCTTGAAGACCTTGATCGCGTCGCCAATCACGCGCCGCGTCGGGAAGGGCCACGTATTGTTGAACGCGGCCACATCCACCCCGATGCCGGCTTCACGGAATTTCTGGACGCGGAACTGGTTGTCCGGTCGTGTGACCACATGCTGGGTCAGACCGGCTTCTGCCAGTGCCAGCACGGATTCCAGCATGATGTTCTCTGCGCCGCCTTCCTGGGCGCCCGCCATCACGTGCATGATCCGCATCTGCCGTTCCTTTCAATGTCCAACAAGTTCTGACCGAGCGCATACCCATTATCACCAGCTGCGGCAAACGCTCCTTGGCAGTGCGTGCTGAAATGCCTACAGACAGGGCCAAACACAATGAAAGCCGTATGCCCATGTCCGATTATCGCCTCTTCGGCGCAGATACCTCGCCCTATTCCCAGAAAGTGCGGTCGTTCCTGCGCTACAAGAATATTGATTTCGACTGGGTATCCCGCTCACGCGAGAATGAGGAAGAATTCCAGGCATTGGCGCGCGTGGCCTCTGTGCCGCTGCTGGTCTCCCCTTCGCGATCGGCCAATCAGGATTCCACGGCAATCATTTCCGCCCTTGAGGAAGACCATCCGGAGCCTACGGCCGTTCCGGACGACGTTGCCACGTCGACGCTTGCGCTGATCCTTGAAGACTATGCGGATGAATGGCTGAACAAGATCATGTTCCTCGAACGTTGGAGCCAGAAGCCCGACCGCGAAGACGCTGCCCTGCGTGTGCTGGTCCAGCTCTATGGCGGCAAGCGCCCCCGCGCCTACAAGAAGGCCCAGAAGCAAATTGCCGAACGCATGGCCGACCGTCTGAATCTGGTTGGCGCCGACAGCGCAAATGCAGACATGCTGAAAGCCTCGTTCGAACGCTTTGCAACGCTGCTCAACGCGCATTTGACCGAGCAACTCTACATCTTCGGCGGTCGTCCGTCCGCGGCCGATTTCGCCCTCGCCGCGCAGTTCCAACAGATGATGATGGACAAGACCCCGGCCGAATGGCTCAAGAAGCACGCCCCCTTTGTGGTTGCCTGGATCGAGAATATGGAAGATCCCAAACCGGGCGCGCCTTTCGCGTCGCTGGAAGCGCTTGCGCCCACGCTGACGCCGCTGTTTGCCGAGGAAGTCTCGAAAACCTATCTGCCCTGGGCCAAGGCCAATTCCAAAGCTGCCGAACGCGGTGACAAGAATGTTTCCGCATCCATCGAGGGCGGCAGCTTTGAACAGACCACGCAAACCTATGCTGCCCGCGCCTATGATTCCGTCCGCAAGGCGGTCGGCGCTTCGCTCAGCGACGACGCTCTCAAAGGCTTCCTGTCGGAAGCCGGTTGCTCGAAATTCTTCGGCTAGCCGCCAGAGACAATTCGCAAATAGAAAAACGGCGCGTCCCTGTGGTCGCGCCGTTTTCTTTGGTTTTGTCTATATCAGGACTCGGGCGACCCGGTTTCGGCGGGCGCAGGGTTGAGCACTTCAAGCCGCGTCTGGACGTTCCGCGCGTCCGCGACAAGGCGTTCACCCTTTCGGACATCCGCCTCAGCATCGGCGACCTTGTCTTCGCCCTTGCGAAGCGCCTGACGGGCCTTGCGGACCATTTCCTCGCCCTTTTCAAGGTCCTTGTTACCCTCCGCGATGAGCTTCTCACCCTTGCGAATGTCTTTCTCGGCTTTGTTCCACTGCTTCAGCTCCTTCCGATCGAGATCGGACATGGAAATGTTGGACGAGACGGCTGGTGCGGCAGCCGCGGAAGCGCAGGCGCCAAGCAGGGTGAGTGCGGCGAGACCGGCGATGAGATGGGTTTTCATTGTCGTTTCTCCTTGATCTGACATGCTGCCTAGATAGGGAGTTACATGGAATTCGAATAACGAATTTAATCGATGCTTGAAATCGGAATATTGAATGATTGATGTTGAAGTTGCTCGCACATTCCTGGCAGTCATTGAAACCGGCACGTTTCAGGGTGCGGCGGACAAGGTACACGTCACCCAGTCCACGGTGAGCGCCCGGATCCGGACGCTGGAAGATCGCCTCGGACAAAGAGTGTTCGCACGATCGAAAGCCGGCGCCCGGCTGACATCACACGGCTATCATTTCGAACGATATGCCCGGACAATTGTGCGCGCATGGGAGCAAGGTCGTCAGCAGGCCGGGATTCCGGAAACCTTTGACGATATGCTGATCCTCGGTGGGCAGTACAATCTCTGGGCCCGCTTCCTCTCCCAGGCACTTGTGGAGATGCAGGAGCAAATGACAAACGTCGCCTTCAAGGCGGAGGCCGGCACGCCCCTTGCCCTGTCACGCCTTTTGTCAGAAGGCCTTCTGGACATCGCAGTGCTGCATCAACCTCGCCTGCGCACCGATATCGCGGTGGAACACTTGATGGATGACGATCTCATCATGGTCACCACCGATCCGAAGGGCGAATTCGAAGACCGTTATGTCTATGTCGACTGGGGCGAAGAGTATCGTGACCGGCACGCCCAGATCCTGCCAAAGCTCATGGAGCCAAGGACCACAGTCGCCCTGGGATTCTTCGGGCCGTCCTTCCTCATCGCCAGTGAAGCCGCAGGGTATTTGCCTCGGCGCTTGGTCGAAACCCATCTGGCAAAAGGGTTCCTTTTCGAAGTTCCGGATGTCCCGACCATCGCCTATCCTGTGTTCGCGGCCTATCAGTCAGAGTCAGACACGGATGCGATCCAGCCTGCACTGCAAATCCTGCGAGAAAAGGCCGCCGCCACGCTGGCAGGAAACCTGGCACCACACTTCTGGGCCTGAATGCAAAAAACGGCGCGCCCATCTCTGGACGCGCCGTTCTCTTATCTGATCAGAACTCGGCGTTTAGGCCGCGTTGCTGGCCGATTTCTTGCCGATCAGTTTCGGCTCCGACTTTGCCGGGGCGCCAATCTCGATCTTGCGAGGTTTCTTCTCTTCAGGAAGTTCGCGAATAAGGTCGATGCGCAGCACGCCGTGCTGCAGATTGGCACCGGTCACGATGACATGGTCAGCCAGCTGATAGCGCCGGATGAAGCTGCGCTGGGCAATGCCGCGATGCAGATAGTTGCGGCCCTCGCCGTCTTCATTCTCGCCGCGCTTGCCGGCCACAGTCAGCAAGCCTTCTTTCGTCTCGATCTCGAGGTCATCTTCGGTAAATCCCGCGACCGCGATCTCGATGGCGAAGGCGTTTTCGTCAACGCGTTCGATATTGTATGGGGGATAGCCTTGTGACCCGTCGAGGCGAGACGCCTGATCGATCATGCCCGCAAGCCGGTCAAAGCCGACAACGGTACGGTAAAGGGGGGTAAGGTCGATATTGCTCATGTGTTCAGTCCTCTTAAATCAAGCAACTGCGGGCAACCCGTTCGGGGAGCGCCCGGATGGATGTTCAGCACCTGAAAAGAACCAACCCGAATTCGGCGTTGGGACAGATACCGGTCACAGCCCGATTTACGGCACCGTGACATGATCTATGTGGGTAGCGTAAGGAGAGGTTCAAGAGGCCTGTTGAGGAGACACCCTGTGAAGCAATTGACCCCGATGATCGCCCTGTCTGCACTGGTTCTGGCAGCTTGCGGCCAGCCCGAGACACCCGCATCAGAGACACCCGCCCCCGAAACCCCGCCGGTCGAGACGGCCTCGACCGAAGCCTCGCCGCTGGACGCCGCGATCGCTGGCGAACACCGCACGGATGCCGAAAAGGCGCGCGACGCCTGGCGTCACCCGAAAGAAACGCTCGAATTCTTCGGGGTGGAAGCGGATGACAAAGTGGTCGAGCTGTGGCCCGGCGGCGGCTGGTACACAAATGTCATCGCGCCCTATCTTGCCAGTGGCGGTGGCACACTGGTCGCAGCCTATTTCGACCCGAATATTGGTGATGAAGACCGTCGCGCCCGAATCGCCGAGCGCCTTGCAGAATTCCAAGCGAATTATGACGACCCGAAATTCGGCACGATCGAATACAGCGCCTTTTCGGCCGAGAGTGGCCCGCTGACCGAGGCCGGGACAGCCGATGTCGTACTGACCTTCCGCAATCTCCACAATTGGATGAGCGGCGGATACACCGAGAAATTTTTCACGGACGCCTATGCCGCTCTGAAGCCCGGCGGCGTGTTGGGCGTGGTCGAACATCGCCTGCCTTCAACGGCCACACAGGACCCGACGGCCTCTTCGGGTTATGTCCATGAGGATTATGTCAAATCCCTCGCCGAAGCGGCCGGGTTCGAGTTTGTCGAAGCCAGCGAGATCAATGCCAATCCGGCCGATACTGCGGATCACCCGTTTGGGGTCTGGACGCTGCCCCCGGTCAACGCCACGCAGGACCGGGAAGGCAACACTCCGGACGGTTTTGACGCTGCCGCCTATGCCGAAATCGGCGAAAGCGACCGCATGACGCTGAAATTCGTCAAGCCTGCCGAATAGAGCGGCCAAGTTCTGAAGATGAGCCGGCGACCTTGCAGAAGGTGGCGGGCTCTTTCTTTTGCGCCTTGCTCCGCCTAAAGAGCGGCCCATGACCACAAAGACCCTCTTCCCCACTTTGGTGCGGACCCAGCCCGTTGGCGATAGCGATCTGGCGACACGGCTCGAACATGTCTGCTGGGTGCTGGCCGAGGATGACGCCGCGGGGAATGCGTGGTGCGAGACAGAAGGCTATGGCGGGTACACATCCTACGCATCTCTCGACGACTTGCCGGACCGGTTCCCGGAATTTGCGGAGCTGAAAGCCTTGCTCGATGCCGTCGCGACTGACTTTGCGACGGAACTCGACTGGGACATGGAGGGCTTCACCCTGGAACTCGACGCGATCTGGGTGAACATTCTGGAGCCCGGCTTTGGCCACTCCAATCATATCCACCCCGGCAGCGTGATTTCAGGAACCTATTACGTCTCCACGCCAGACGGCGCGTCTCGGCTGAAACTGGAAGACCCGCGCCTGTCGCGCATGATGGCCGCGCCGCAAATGCGCGATGACGCGCCAGAAGACCGCCGCCGCTTTGTCTATCTTGAGCCCGAAGTCGGCCACGCCATCCTGTGGGAAAGCTGGCTGCGCCATGAAGTCCCCGCCAATATGGGCGAGGAACCGCGACTCTCGATCAGTTTCAATTACGCCCTGAAGCGCGACTGACGGGCGCCTAAAGCACTTTTCCAATCACCATGATCGCCAGCGCCAGTCCGCCAACATAGGTGACGAGCGCACCCAGGACTTTAAGCGGATGCGGCTTTTCCAGCGTTGCACAGACCAGACAGCCGAGCGCATGCAGAAAACGAGACAGGGTGATCGCCACAACAAGGCTCGTCACGGCGATTCCAAGGTCGCGCCCCGCATAGGCAAAGCCGGTGATGACAAAAAGCCCGACCAGAAGCGCAGTATATTCAGCGGCATTTCCATGCGCCCGCTCGGCTTTCATCATCGGCCCCGTCGGATCTGTCGCTGCGCCATAGGCGATGGTCTTGGTGCGCCCCCGCGTGATCGAAACCCAAAAGCCCAGCAACAGGGTCAGAATGACCAGCGCCGCGCTACAAAGAATAAGTGTTGAATGCATTTGGTGTACCTCCCAGACGGCAGAGTAACCCCATTTGGGCGAGTGGGAAGCATTCGGGCACAAAAGCTGCATTAACCCTCCCGCGTCACTGCCACTCTTGACGCAATCTGTTTCAGGCGTCATCGCCACCCCACACCGTGTTTCAACCTTCCAGCCAGATGCGAGCCGTCTTATGGACCTTTCCAAAATCAAAACCGGCGACAATCCGCCAGACGACATCAATGTGCTCATCGAGGTCCCGCTCGGCGGCGACCCGATCAAATACGAGATCGACAAGGATTCCGGCGCGATGTTCGTGGACCGCTATCTCTACACCGAGATGCGCTATCCCTGTAATTACGGCTTCGTGCCGCACACACTCAGCCTCGACGGCGACCCGATCGACGTGATGGTTGTCGGCAATCGTCCACTGGTGCCGGGCTCGGTCGTGCGCGCCCGTCCCGTCGGCGTTCTGATGATGACCGACGACAAGGGCCCGGACGAGAAGATCCTCGCCGTGCCGCACAACAAGCTGACGTCATACTACGACAAGATCGCGACCTATCACGACCTGCCGCAGACCCTGATCGACAAGACCGCGCACTTCTTCGAGCACTACAAGGATCTCGAAAAAGGCAAGTGGACCCGGATCGAAGGCTGGTACGGTATCGAGAAAGCCCGCGAACTGATCGAAGCCGCCGTCAAGCGCGGCCAGGCAGAAGGCGCCTGATCGCAGCGGCGGGATGCAAATGTTTGAACGCCTGTTCGCACTTTGCCTGATCCTGCCGCTTTTTGCTTGCACCCAATTGCAAGACCGGCCGTCGGCGCTGCATGCACCGGCGGCCGATCTGTATGACGCCTCAGCGCCCGATCTCGGCCTCTCGCCCCTGCCCGGCGCGAAGACCATCACCGTATTTCGGCCCGGCCCCGGCACGGACCAGTTCAGCAATGGCGCCGTGCCCATCTCCTTCAAGGGCCGCGTCTTCGTTCAATGGCAAAGCTCGGCCCGCGATGAAGACGCCCCGGACACATGGGTTGCCTATTCAGTCAGCGACGATAATGGCGATCAATGGAGCGCGCCGCGTCCCCTGACCACACCGTCTGATGACGAGGAGATCCGCTCCAGCGGTGGCTGGTGGACCGATGGTGAGACGCTCATCGCCTTCATCAATGTCTGGCCGGAAGGCTTCCACAAACGCACCGGCGGCTACACCGCCTATCGCCTCAGCCATGACGGCGAAACCTGGTCCGAGCCCCGCCCCGTGCTCGGCGCAGACGGAATGCCGGTGAATGGCGTGATCGAGCAGGATCCGCACCTGTATGACGGCCGCCTTCACACCGCCTTCCATGTGCGCCCCGGTATCCGGGCGCGCCCCTTCTACACCGACGACCCGCTCGGATTGACGGGATGGCAGGCTGGCGCGTTCGAGAACCTTCCCTCTGACCCGCCCATGAGCCGGGAGCTGGAACCCAGCCTGTTTCAACGCGGCGACTGTCTTGTCATGGTCTTCCGCGATCAGGCGTCGAGCTTTCGCCAGCTTGCATCGGAAAGCTGCGACCGTGGCGAAAGCTGGAGTCGTCCGCAGCTGACTGCCATGCCTGATGCACGCACGAAGCAAAGCGCGGGCAATTTACCCGGTGGCACCGCCTTTCTCGTTCACGCGCCAAAAGGCGACAAACTGCGCATTCCCCTCGTCCTGTCGCTGTCAGAAGATGGCCACGTGTTCGACCGCGCCTTTCTCCTGCGCGGCGCCGATGACCTGCAGCCCCTGCGCACCGAGGGCCTCTACAAGCGGCCGGGCTATCATTATCCGAAAAGCTGGGTCGCAGGCGATTTCCTCTTCATTGCCTACGCCGCAAACAAGGAAGACGTCGAACTGACCCGAATTCCCCTTTCCGCGCTGGAGGCGCGCTGAATGGACCTGTCAGTCTGGCTCGCGCTGATGGCGCTGTTCTTCGCTGGCGGCCTGACCCCCGGCCCGGCCGTCATGATGGTGATGAGCGCATCCTTGCGCTATGGCGCGCCGACCGCGCTGGTCCCTGCCGCAGGCGTATCCGCCGCCAACCTTGTCTGGATTTCCCTCGCCGCAACCGGCATCGCCACCTTTGCGGCGCAGGCCCCGCTCGTGCTGATGGGCCTGAAGATTGCCGGCATCTGCTTCATTGCCTGGTTGGCCTGGACAATGGCCACCGCAGACCCGCACCGGCCTCGCGCCCGCGCAGATCAGGCGCCTGCGAAGTCCAATTTGTTCGGTCGCGGCGTTGGCCTGCAATTGCTCAACCCAAATGCGCTCGTCTTCTTCGGCCTGTTGCTGCCAAGCTATTTCGATCCGGACAAGCCGGTCGTCCAGCAAGCCTTGCTGATCATGCTGACCGTGACCATCACCGAAATGTTCGGCCTCGCCTTCTATGCCTGGCTTGCAGACGCCATGAACCGCCGGTTCCAGTCGCCCGTCTTCACGAAATGGTTCAATCGCCTGGCCGCGTCCGCCATACTGGTATCGGCCCTGTTCGCGGCGCTTATGACCAGTGGAAACTGACCGCCACTCCGGGGCGAATCAGGGCTCGATCACCTCAAACCGGCTGGTTTTCGGGTTCCGCCAGTGCAGTTCGCCATGCTTGATCGCAAACCAGGCGCCGTGCAGTTCCAACTCGCCCGCCTCGACCGCCCGCTTCACGAATGGAAACGACATCAGGTTTCCGAGAGACGTTTCGACACCTTCCAATTCGAGGGCAAATTGCGGATTGACCGATCCGCTTTCCACAACGCGCGCGCGTGCCGCTTCAAGCAAGCGTACCCAAGGCGTCACGAACTCGCCGATTTCCGGTGTGCCTTCCCCGGCCAAAGAGGCCGCGACACCGCCGCATCCGCCATGTCCCATCACCACGATGTGCTCTATCTTCAACACGTTGACCGCATATTCGAGGGCGGCGCTCACGCCGTGCAGGCCGTCATCCGGCTGATAGGGCGGCACGAGATTGGCAACGTTACGGACGACGAACAATTGGCCCGGCGCGGCATTGAAAATGTCCGAAGGCTCGGCCCGGCTGTCGGCGCAGGCGATCAGCATGATGCGCGGATTCTGGCCTTCGCCCAGTTCCCGATACAATGCAGCCTGTTTTGAGTAGATTCCCTTCCGGAAGCTGCGATACCCTTGCAGCAGATCCTCGACCGTATTCATGCCAACAACTCCTGTTTCTCTGTAGCACTGACTAGTGCATATTGCAGTCGCGGCAAGCGGAAACGGGAGTTTGTTTACTACTTCACCCTTATGCTTGGCTGACAAAAGCTGTACCTAGTGCAGCGCAGCATTCAAGAAACTGGAGTTGTTCATGCCCACGCCCTCGGAGACCAGCAAGTCTTCCCGGAAGGGGCCGACGCGCAGTGAAGCGTCCCAGGCCGCCATTCTGGACGCAACACGCATAGAGATGGCGGAGAATGGCTGGCGCGGCTTCAGCGTAGATGGCGTCGCCAAACGTGCCAGCGCATCCAAACAGACCATCTACAAATGGTGGCCGTCAATCGGCGCTATGTGTGTCGATGCGGCTTTGGCCCTGATCCCCGACAGTCCGGATGGCGGGCGCGATCCGCAAGAACGGATTACCACGCTCATCGTGCCATTGGAGGCCGCCGCACGTACCGGAGCCGGGCACGCGGTTCTGCGGGTCGCTTTGACGGCCGCTGCTGACGACAAGGATGCTGGCGAATTGTGGCGCGCCTGGATGAACCGCGACATTCGTATGCCCATGCGCATGCTCCTCGCCGAATTGGCTGGAAAACGCGTGATTCGACGTGATTTCGATCTTGATGAAGCGATTGAAGAAATGCTGGGGCCTCTCTGGCACCGTATTCTGATCATGCGCGCACCTGTGCGGGAGGGCTTTTGTAGTGCCCAGTCCGCAAACTTCCTGAAAGTGTACGCCGCGAGCTGATTTCGCGTATGGCGTGAAATTTGCAGAGCTGCTCCTGAAGTTTTCGGGGGCATTGCATGTCTGTTACACGCATCAATTGGGTCGATTACGCCAAGGGCGTTTGCATTATCGGGTTTGTCCTGGCGCAGTCTGTCTACGGGTATGTCGCCATGACGGGCCAGTCCAACTGGATGCACTTTGCCGCCGCCTGGGCAGCTCCCATCATCCTGCCGACGCTGTTCATCATGTCCGGCTTGTTCCTTCCCCGTACGCTATTCGGATCGAAATCGACGTTTTTCGATCGAAAAGTGCTCCGATTCGTCTATTTCTACGCCGTTTGGCTGATCATCCAGACCGTCATCCTCTACGCACCGCACGTCACGTCAAACCCGCTTGTCATTGCGAGCTCAATGCTGAGCGGTCTGGCACAGCCCACATCGGGGCTTTGGGTCCTGCCCATGCTGGCGCTGTTTCATCTCGCCACATGGCTCGCACGCCGTAGCGCACCGACGAAAGTCCTGCTTGTGGCCGCTCTGCTCCAGACGGCGCATGCGGCCGGCATGATCCAGACGGGTTGGCTCGTAATTGATACATTCGCGCAGTATTTCGTCTTCTTCTTCGCAGGCTATCACGGAGCAAACCTGTTCCGCCGGTTTGCAGCCCGCTTGTCCGAGGGCTTCTCGGATGTACCGGTCGCACTGATCATCTGGGCCGCCATCAACACGGTCCTGGTCGCGCAGGGTACGGCCACATTGCCCATTATCAGCCTGGTGCTCGGCTTTGCTGGCGCGTTTGCCCTGATCGCCCTGGCGACGCGCTTGGCCAACACGCGGCATGGCGCCGCCATGCAATATATCGGGCGGGCGCAGTTCGTGATCTATCTGACCTATTTCCTGCCCATGACGGCCGCGCAAACCCTGCTGGTCCGGAGTGGCCTCCTGCCAGAGCCCGGACTTACCAGCCTGGCGATTGGCCTGATCGCGATCGCCTTGTCATTGGCGTTTCACCGGCTCGTGCGTCGGACCCCGCTCAAGGCGCTCTATCGTCGGCCGATGAGGTTCCGCCTCAAGGGCGCGGAACTCAGCCGGGGCGGCCAGCTGATCGGATCAGCCACCGACCGGGTCGAAGAAGCCTGATTGGAAAAGGTGCGCCTTATTTGGCGCGGTGCCACACCATCAACGGGTCAAACGCGCCGGTTTCGGCAGCCCGTTGCAATTGGCTGATCTGATCGATCACGGGATTGGCGGCCATCGGTTTGCGGGACTGGCCATAGAGCGCGTCATCCAGTCTGCAAATCTGCTCGAACAAGGCTTCCGACCGCGCAACCAGATCCAGGAACCGCGTCGGCAGGCCCAGACCTTGCTGCGCCGCCGCGTCCAGGGCCGGCTCTTCGCGGCGGATTCGGTACTTGCGAGCCGCAGCCTCGTCGCGACGCATTTCGCCATCGCGCACAGCTTTCTGCATCACCAGCCAACTCGCCGCCTGCATCAGGCGCGTCGTCAGTTCCATGCTCCAGGCCGAATAGGTGAGGCCAGCTTCACGGGGCAAGGTCGTCGCAGCCTCGCGACCCGGACCGTCCAGATAGGAGGCCGTTTCTTCAACGAGTGCCATGCCGCGCGCAAAAACCGTGTCAAACAGCTTGCCGCCGGTAAACCCGTCCTGGATGTCGAGCTGATCGTCTGGTGACGTGTCTGCCGCCATGAATGATACCTCTATACGCGGGGGTGGAAATTTGGACTTTATCAATCCAGCCTTTCCACCCGCTTAATTGCCGCCCCCGAACAGGGCATCCGCCGCAGATTTCTGCGACTTCTTCTTCTCGATCTCCGCTTCGCAGGCTGCGATGCCTGCCTGGAGCACTTCTATACGTTCATGCAATTCCTGCACCGACATCTGCTCCAGCGTCTGCGGTGTGTTGACCAGAATTGGCTCTTCATCAGATGCGGCCATGGGGGTCACCCTTCAATTCGTGTTACAGCCCTTATCAAAGCAGAAACGCTGCCTAGATGCGACTCTGGAGTCAGAAGGGAAAACACAAGCGACATGGCAACAGAAATGATGAAAGCCGTCCTGGTTGAAGAGGGCGCGCCGCTCAAGCTCGGCGATTTTGAGAAACCGAACCTGAAGCCGGGTGAAGTGCTGGTCAAAGTGGCCGCTTCGGGTCTCAATCGGGCAGATCTGGTTCAGCGCCGCGGCGCCTATCCGCCGCCCCCCGGCGCCTCCCCCATCATGGGTCTGGAAATTTCCGGCACTGTTGTGGAAACGTCAGATGGCACCAGCCGATTCAAGACTGGTGACCGGGTTGCCGGCCTTCTCGCCGGGGGTGGCTATGCTGAGTTTGCAGCGGTCGACGAAGGCTCGCTTTTCCCCGTTCCCGACGGCATGGACATGGTAAATGCTGCCTGCTTCCCGGAAGCGCTGATGACGGTGTGGGCGAACGTATTCGACCGGGTTCACTTCCAGAAGGGTGAAGCCTTCCTGTGTCATGGCGGAACCAGCGGGATCGGCGTCATGGCGCTGCAAATGACCAGGATCGCTGGCGCATCAAAAATCTACGCAACCGCCGGATCAGATGACAAATGCGCGCTCTCCAGAGAGCTCGGCGCAGATCGCGCGATCAATTACAAAACCGAAGATTTCGAGAAAGTCGTCAAGGAAGATGGCGGCGTTGACGTCACGCTCGACATGGTGGGCGGGGATTACATCCAGAAGAATATCTCGGTTTCCCGCCCGGATGGCCGGATCATCAATATCGCCTATATGAACGGCTTCACGGCAGAGGTGAATTTCGCGCCCGTCCTGATGAAACGCCTGACCCTGGCCGCCACGACCCTGCGGGCCCGGCCCGTTGAAGAGAAGCGCCGCATCCGCGATGCGGTCGAGCAAGATTTCTGGCCCCATGTCGTCTCCGGCAAAATCCGGCCAATCCTGGAACAGGCGTTCCCGGTGGCCGAAGCCGAAGCCGCTCAGGCCCTGATGGCCAAGGGCGGCCATTCCGGCAAGATTGTGCTGGTCTGGTGAAGCGCACGGCTTTCAATTTCCCAGACATGGCATTATAAGGCCAGCAAGGTTTAAGGCACGTCTGAAACCCGACCGCCCGGCACGATGTGTCGGGCGGCTGCATTTCTGGCGGCCATTTCATTCAGGGAGTTCCCCATGTCAGATATTCTGATGCCCAAGGCGACCGCCGTCTGGCTGCTCGACAATACCAGCCTCACCTTTACGCAAATCGCAGATTTTTGCGGCCTCCACTATCTGGAAGTCAAAGGCATCGCCGATGGCGACGTGGCCGAGAACATGCGCGGCGTTGACCCGATTGCGGGCGGCATGCTGTCGCGCGAAGAAATCCGCAAGGGCGAGGGCGATGAAGCCTACAAGCTGAAGAAGGCTGCCTCCAAGATCGCTCATATCCCACAGCCAAAGCGCAAGGGCAGCCGCTATACACCGGTCATCCGCCGTCAGGACAAGCCCGACGCCGTGGCATGGTTCATTCGCAACCACCCCGAAGTCTCTGACGCGCAAATTTCTAAGCTGATCGGCACAACCAAGTCGACCATCAACAATGTGCGGGACAAATCGCACTGGAACTCACCGAACATCCGTCCGGTCGATCCTGTGACGCTCGGCCTCTGTACACAGATCGAGCTTGATGAAGTGATCGCGAAATCGGCTGACAAGCGCCGCAAACTGGAAGCCGAGAAGGCCGAGAAGTTCGAAGGCCCGGGCCTTGCCCCGGCACAGGACGAAGCGAGCGCCTACGAACCCGAAGAAAAGCCCGCCGAGGACAATGGCGGCAGCGTGTCCGCAGACGACATCTTCAAGAATTTCAGCTAGGCACGCCCTCGCAGAACAAACTCGAAAAGGCCGGCCTCAGCGCCGGCCTTTTTTTGTGGAGTGGGACGCCAGTCCCCGCCCCCGCTTCTCCGGCGCATGCCGGAGTCTCGTCCGGCTGGCTCCACTCCCTGGCAGCAGGAGACCCCGGCATGCGCCGGGGATACGGTTTGTGGGATAGAGACCACTCCTCCCCCCGATGACCCCTGCGCAGGCAGGGGTCCATCTCGGGACTTCTACCCATGCACATGAGGCAGCTTCAGGAGATGGATACCTGCCTGCGCAGGTATCTTCGGGGTGAGGGTTTGGTCTCCAATCCGTCTGAGAACTCCCTGCCCC